>Ga0209437_100003_pt1 | contig 1517827 bp, 1410 predicted proteins | sample AraplaL_Cvi_mTSA_FD_184266 | JGI IMG/M metagenome (GOLD analysis project Ga0209437, IMG submission 184266) | Arabidopsis root microbial communities from the University of North Carolina, USA - plate scrape CL_Cvi_mTSA (SPAdes) (version 2) | ecosystem: Host-associated > Plants > Roots >...
TACGAAGCGCTTCATCAATCGAGACGATGCCAATCTGCTCGCCGTCAGCGCCAATTAACCGAACCTCGCGTGCCGAGATATTCTCGTTGATCGGGGCTTTCGGTGCAGCTCGTTTATCTTGTCTCATATCACGCTTAATAATAATTACTCCGAATCTTGGCGACCACGCCGGGAAACCGCTTGTGCGAGGAACGCCGAGAATTGGGCGACAGGCATCGAGCCCAGGTCTTCACCTTCACGGGTACGCACAGCGACAGTCTGCATCTCGACCTCCCGATCTCCAATAACCAAGAGATAGGGAACCTTGAGCAAAGTATGCTCGCGGATTTTAAAGCCGATCTTTTCATTTCTCAAGTCGGACTTGGCACGAAATCCGCTTTGATTGAGTGTTTTTTCCACTTCGAGGGCAAAATCTGCCTGTTTATCAGTGATATTCATCACCACGGCCTGAGTCGGAGCCAGCCACGCAGGGAATGCGCCCTCGTAATGCTCGATCAGAATCCCGACAAAACGCTCGAAGGAGCCGAGGATCGCCCGGTGCAACATCACCGGATGCTTACGGCTGTTGTCTTCGGAAACGTACTCGGCGCCCAGACGTATCGGCAGGTTGAAGTCCAACTGCAAGGTCCCGCACTGCCAGACACGACCCAGGCAGTCCTTCAGCGAGAACTCGATCTTCGGACCGTAGAATGCGCCCTCGCCCGGCTGCAGGTCGTATGGCAGGCCGGCGCTATCCAGAGCCGCTGCCAGTGCGCTTTCCGCACGGTCCCACAGATCATCGGAGCCCACGCGCTTTTCAGGGCGAGTGGACAGCTTCATCTCGATGTCCTTGAAGCCGAAGTCGGCATAGACATCCATGGTCAGCTTGATGAACGCCGCAGACTCGGCCTGCATCTGGTCTTCAGTACAGAAGATGTGAGCATCATCCTGAGTGAAGCCACGCACACGCATGATGCCGTGCAGAGCGCCCGAGGGTTCATTACGGTGGCAGGCACCGAACTCGGCCAGGCGCATCGGCAGCTCGCGGTAGCTCTTCAGGCCCTGATTGAACACCTGCACGTGGCAAGGGCAGTTCATCGGCTTGATTGCGTAGTCGCGGCTTTCCGACTCGGTGGTGAACATGTTCTCGGCGTAGTTGGCCCAGTGCCCGGATTTTTCCCAGAGGCTGCGGTCAACCACCTGCGGAGTCTTGATCTCCAGATAGCCGTTGTCACGCTGCACCTTGCGCATGTACTGCTCGAGTACCTGGTACAGGGTCCAGCCATTAGGGTGCCAGAACACCATGCCCGGCGCTTCTTCCTGGGTATGGAACAGGCCCAGGCGCTTGCCGATCTTGCGATGGTCGCGCTTCTCGGCCTCTTCGATACGCTGGATGTAGGCAGCGAGCTGCTTCTTGTCGGCCCAGGCAGTACCGTAGATCCGCTGCAACTGCTCGTTCTTGGCATCACCGCGCCAGTAGGCACCGGACAACTTGGTCAGCTTGAAGGACTTCAGGAAACGCGTGTTCGGCACGTGCGGACCGCGGCACATGTCGACATATTCTTCGTGGTAGTACAGGCCCATCGTCTGCTCGTTCGGCATGTCTTCGACCAAACGCAGCTTGTAGTCCTCGCCACGGGCCTTGAACACCTCGATCACTTCGGCGCGCGGCGTGACCTTCTTGATCACGTCGTAGTCTTTCTCGATCAGCTGCTGCATGCGCTGCTCGATGGCGGCCATGTCCTCAGGCGTGAAAGGACGCTCATAGGCGATGTCGTAATAGAAGCCTTCATCGATGACCGGACCGATGACCATTTTCGCGGTCGGATACAACTGCTTGACCGCATGCCCCACCAAGTGAGCGCAAGAGTGGCGAATGATCTCCAGCCCCTCTTCGTCCTTTGGCGTGATGATTTGCAGGGTTGCATCGCCGTCGATCACGTCGCAGGCGTCGACCAGCTTGCCGTTGACCTTGCCAGCCAATGTGGCCTTGGCCAGGCCCGCGCCAATGGAAGCGGCGACCTCGGCTACGGATACTGCGTGATCGAATGAACGTTGACTGCCGTCGGGAAGAGTAATAGTGGGCATGGCGCCTCCTCTCCTAGTGGTGACCCCTACCAAAGGTCACGTGGGTTGGGATGAGCCAGTACGCGATTCAGTCCGGCCGTTCTGCTACGAACGCCTGCCTCACAGTGGCAAGAGCCTTGCGGCCAACCGAAAAACCGAACCAGAGTGACTGGGGTTCACATCAAGATTAATGAGGCATAGACGGCAAGGGCTGGAAAAGGCCCAAAGCTTGAAAACACCGAAGCCGAGCATGCTAGCACAGATACATCGCAATCGCCGTGCAGCAAATTAGCGCGAGCCTGGTTTACAGTCTTTTATTGTTGAAAGTGAACTTGAGATGTACGTCGAGCCTCAAATAACCGGAGAATCGTCGTCCTTGCTACCGAATTCAGGAGAACCCGACTCATGCGCCTTATCAAACTGCTCGCCCTTGCCGCACCGTTCACCCTGCTACTGCCTTTGAGTGCACAGGCGGCATGGCCTGCCGGAGCACGCGCCGACTACATGAAGGACTGCACCGCGGCGGCCAGCCAGAACATCGACGCCAAGAGCGCCGAAAAGCACTGTGCCTGCGGCGCCGACAAGCTAAATGAAAAATTCACCACCGAGGAGATCAAGGAGCTGATGAGCAAAACCAAGCAACCCAGCGCAGATCTGCGAACGCGAGCACTGGACGCCATCGCTGCTTGCCGGGTGGTCAAATAAGCCGCTGATGCCCGGAACAGGCTACGCCAGTGCTCGCCAAAGAGCCTGAAACGCGGTCTTTTTCACAATTTACGCAGCTTTTACGGGTTTTTTTATCACCCTCTGTTTTACGCCAAAGCCCCTTAAACCGGGGCCTGTAGCCAACTCAGATGGCAAAATACACAGGCACATCGGGCAAAGAGCGCCTCTAGGGGGCTCCCAAGCCGAACATTTCGACTATGATAGCTCGGTGTGCCCAGTTGGCCTGAGCAGCACAGCACTACTGAAAATATATGTTTCTTGGAGATACACCATGTCTAATCGCCAAACCGGCACCGTAAAATGGTTCAACGATGAAAAAGGCTTCGGCTTCATCACTCCTCAAGGTGGCGGTGACGACCTGTTCGTACACTTCAAAGCTATTGAAAGCGACGGTTTCAAAAGCCTGAAAGAAGGCCAGACCGTTTCCTTCGTGGCTGAGAAAGGCCAAAAGGGTATGCAAGCTGCACAAGTTCGCCCTGAGTAATTTCTCAGCGAGCTAAAAAAACCCCGTCCATGTGACGGGGTTTTTTATGCGTGATTCAAAGGCCCCAGCCCTCAACCACAGTTGACCCGGGTCACCACCAGGCCGGCATCAGTGTTCAGGTTCAGGCGATCCGAGCGGTACTCCAGGGTGATCATGTCGTTGGGCTTGAGGAACCGTGCGTACTGCGCGCCTGCGCGTGTACGGGCCTGCTCGAGCAACTCGGGAGAAGCCTTCTTGCCGACGGCGAATTCGGCGGCTGATGCTTCACAACGAGTGTGCCCGGACTCAGCGGCCACAGGCTCCTTTGTCGACCCGGCAGTGCTGCACCCACCAAGGACGACAGCGGCCAACAAGGTTCCGAATGAAGCGAGCTTCCAAGGCATGAAGCCTCCTTTTCAAAATTAAGCAGAGATCGTGCGACAGCCGATTTGGCTTTTGGTTTCAAAACAAATGGCCATTTGCCGTATCGGGTGAACGGCGGGCAAGTCTGCCTCAGCCCGTGCCACTCTTTCACGGGACAATCGTCACCGGATATGAACGACGCTCAATAGATGTCGATGTAGTCGAACGCCGGCTTGGGCCAGTTCTGCTTGAGCGCATTGAAGATCTGCATCACCCAGACCTCGTCGGCGGCAGCCACCTTGCCGACATACCCGGAGCCGGCCGCCCAGGTTTCCAGGCGAAACAGCAAACCTTCTATCTCGGCACCGCCCACCACCCCCGAAGAGATATAGGCCATTCCGGTTTTGCTCACGCGCAATTGGGTATGCACGTTGTCGCTGGCGGACGCCAACAGCTGGCGCACCGCCTCCAGGGTCAGCGCATCAGGCTGGTTCAAATCGATTTGCACGGAGGCTTCCTTGAGCACAGGAAAAGCCGCAGTGTCGCACAGCACTCGCCTGATGCCTAAGTCGGAGTGCCAAACGCCCGGCAACATGGTTAACTCTGCGACGCAGCAAATACCCGCCCAGAGCCCTGCCCTGGCGCCCGCCTTATCCGAAATCGTGAGACTTTCATGGCCACCGTGAGTATCGACGCCGACATCAAAGCCAGATGGCCCCAGGGCCAATGCTCCTACAGCCCGGGGAGCCCGGAAGAGCTGGCGATCATTGGCATAGACCTGCTGGTCAAGGAACTGGGCACCCAGTCCGCCCGAGCCTTCATTGAACAAGTCTTCGAGAAATACCCGACCGACCACCTGGGCGTACAGGACCCGGAACGGGAATAGAACCCCGCAGGCAGGTACCTGCGGGGGGGGGGCAAGGTTTACTTGAGACGCGCCAGGCGCTCGGTGAGCAAGTCGAAGAAGCCCTGGGCGTCGCCATTCTCAACCCAGAACACGTTCTTTTCCTGCTTCAGGCCGTCGTACCAATCGACGATGGTCTGGCCGAAGGTCGGCCCCTCGCGGCTGTCGATGACCATATTGGCTTGACGGCCGGTGAACAGCTCGGGCTTGAGCAGGTAGGCAATCACTGTAGCGTCATGCACCGGGCCCCCGGGAATATCGTAGTGCTCCATGTCGCCCTTGACGTACTCGTTGAGGATGTCCCCTACCACCTTGCTGGCGTTGTTGTTCAACGCCGCGATCTTCTGCAGCCGCGCATCGCTGGTCAGCACCTTGTGGGTCACATCCAGCGGCAGATAGGTCAGCTTGACGCCGCTCTTGAGCACCACCTCGGCCGCCTGGGGGTCGGCGAACAGGTTGAACTCGGCCACCGGCGTAATGTTGCCACCGTTGAAGTGCGCGCCGCCCATGACCACCACTTCCTTGATGCCCTGAGTGATGTCCGGTGCCTGGATCAGCGCCAGCGCCAGGTTGGTCTGCGGGCCGAGCATGGCGATGGTGATGCTGTGGGGCTTGGCCGCCCGCAACGTGTCGATCAGATAGTTGATCGCATTGCCCTTGGCCAGAGGCGCCTTGGGCTCGTGCACCGTCACCCCGGAAATACCTTCCTTGCCATGGATATTCTCGGCATAGATGGGGGTACGCAGCAGCGGCTTGGGCGCTCCGGCGTATACCGGCACCTCCTCGCGCCCCGCCCACTCGCGGGCCAGACGCGCATTGCGCGAGGTCTTGTCCAACCGCACGTTGCCCGCCACCGTGGTCAGGGCGCGGATCTGCAGCTCCTCGGGGGAAGCCAGGGCGAACAGCAGGGCTACCACATCGTCGGCCCCTGGATCGGTGTCGATGATCAGATCGATTTTTTCCGCCGCCTGAGCGCCGGTAGCAGTGAGCAGAGACAAGAGCAGCAGACTCCGGAACCAGTGGTGAAACAGCTGAGCATAGCGGCGCATGGCGCACTCCTTGTGCAAGATGGAAAAAGACCCGAAAGCGGCCTAGAAGGTCACCCCGGCAATCAGGGCGATATTGCAATACGGCTGGCACTCCCCGGTACGGATCACCGCACGAGCCTGGCGGCTGAGCACCTTGAAATCCTCGTGACTCATGAGCTGCCGCTGCCCCAGCTCATCAGAGGCAGTCATGGCTTCAAGCGCCGCCAGCTGCGTGGGCTGCTTGAGCAGAATTTCTTCGGCCAGCACATGACGCTCCACCTGCATCTCGCTGAGCAACACCTTCAAGGTAGTGAGAAAGTCGGGAACGCCGTGGGTCAACGCCAGGTCGATCAACTCCACGCCCGGGGGCACCGGCAGGCCGGCATCACCGATCACCACGATGTCGCCGTGGCCCAGGGACGCGATCAAGCGTGACAGGGCAATGTTGAGCAAAGGTGTCTTTTTCATGAAGGGATAAACGCCTGAACGTCGCACAGCGTGGGAATGGAAGGTTGCGCACCGGCGCGCGTCACCGACAGCGCCGCAGCCATCTGGCCAAAGCGGATGGCCTCGGCTTCGCTCTTGCCGGCAGCCAGGGCCGCGGCAAAACCACCGACAAAGGTATCCCCCGCCGCCGTGGTATCGATGGCCTTGACCCTGGGCACCGGGAAATGCTCAAAACGCTGGCCATCGGCAAACAGCGAGCCTTGTGCACCGAGGGTGATGATCACCTTGCCAGCACCGGCGGCGATCAAGCGGCTGGCAGCCACTTCAGCGCTCTCCAGGGAGTCCACCGCTACCCCGCTCAGGGCTGAAGCCTCGCTCTCATTGGGAATCAGGTAGTCGATAGCGCCATACCACTGCGCTGGCAGCGGGCCACTGGCCGGCGCCGGATTGAGGATCACGGTCTTGCCCAGTTCACGCCCGCGCTTGAGGGTGTAGCCCACGGTCGCCAGCGGCACCTCAAGCTGGCAGATGATGACTTGCCCATCCTGCAGCACCCCATCGAACCCGGCGACCTTCTCGGGAGTGAGCTGGCCATTGCCACCAGCGACAATGACAATCGCATTCTGGCTGCTGTCATCCACCACGATCAGCGCCACCCCACTGGAGCCTTCGACCACACTCACCGCCTGGCAATCGATCTGCTCGGCCAGCAAGGCTCCTCGCAGTTGCTCACCATAGGCATCGTCGCCGACACAGCCGACCATCGACACCTGCGCCCCCAGCCTGGCCGCAGCTACCGCCTGATTGGCGCCCTTGCCACCGGATACGGTGGCGAAGGATTTGCCAATCAGCGTCTCGCCCCCTCGGGGCAGGCGCTCGGCCCGAGTCACCAGGTCCATGTTGAGGCTACCCACTACCACTACTTTTGCGGACATACATCGGTACTCAATCAGTTGGGTTCAGCGGTATTCGGCGAAGGCGCCACCGAGCGGCGCCGTCGACTCCCGCAAGACGATATTCGGCGTGACGATGCGCTGGTCGACCGGCAGCTCACGGCAGGCGATCCGCCGCAGCAGCAACTCTGCCGCGGTTTCCCCCAGTTGCAGGATCGACTGGCCGACCGTGGTCAGCGCCGGGTAGACGTAGCGGCTCATGAGGATGTCGTCGAAGCCGATCACTGAAAGCTCGCTGGGCACGCGGATATTGCGCTCCGCTGCCGCGCGCAGCACCCCGATGCCCATCATGTCGTTGCCTGCGAAAATCGCGCTGGGCGGCTGTCCGCCATCGAGCAACTGCGCCGCTGCGCGATAACCACCAGTGCTACTGAAATCACTTTCCAGGATGCGCTCGGCAGGCGCCTCGACACCGGCCTCACGCAGCGCCTGCTGGAATCCTGCCAGGCGCATCTGCGCCACGCTGGTATTGCCCGGGCCGCCGATGCAGGCAATATCCCGATGCCCCAGCTCCAGCAGGTGTCGGGTGGCCAGGTAGGCGCCATGCTGGTGGTCGATACGCACCAGGTCCGCGTTCACCCCTTCCAGCCCACGGTCGACAATCACCATCGGCGTGCGCACGCCGGCCAGCCCCTGGGCCAGGCCGCTATCGCCACCGGCCGAGGTGACAATCAACCCGTCGATACGTTTTTCCAGTAACACCCGCAGGTAGTTGCGCTGCTTCTGCGGGTTGTCGTCGGAGTTGCAGAGGATCACGCAGTAGCCGTTGCGTTCGCAATAATCCTCGATCCCCCGAGCCAACTCGGCGAAGTACGGGTTGAGGCTGTTGGGTACCAGCAAGCCGATGGTGGCCGTGGTCTTGGCCTTCAGCGAACGCGCCACCGCGCTGGGCACGTAGTCCAGGCTCGCGATAGCGGCCTCGACCTTGACCCGAACTTCCTCACTGACTGGCCGCGTCTTGTTCAGCACATGAGACACCGTGGTGTAGGAAATCCCCGCCAGCGCCGCCACATCCTTGATTGTTGCCATGAATCAAACCCGCCGATTGGCGCGCTGGCTGCGATAAGTGTCCAACACCACGGCAATCACGATGACCGCACCAGTGATGATGCGCTTGGTCGGTTCGGATGCGCCGATTTGCGCCAGGCCCGCAGCCAGCACGGAAATAATCAAGACGCCGAAGAAGGTACTGATCACCGAACCGCGCCCGCCCATCAGGCTGGTGCCGCCGATCACCACCGCAGCGATGACTTGCAACTCCAGACCGGAGCCCGCGTTCGGGTCTGCCGCTTCCAGGCGAGAAATCTGAAACAGTGCAGCGATACCTGCCAGCAACCCCATCAGGCTGAAGACCAGGATCTTGTAGGGTTTGGGGTTGATCCCCGCCAGACGCACCGCCTCTTCGTTGGTACCGATGCCGATCAGGTAGCGGCCGAACACGGTGCGGGTCAGCACCGCCTGGGCCAGGAAGATAATCAGCAGGGCAATGATAAACGACGGCGAAATGCCGAAGGCAATCGGATTCGACAACCAGGCGAAGGCGTCACCGATGTAGGCGGTGCGTGAGCCCGTCATCTGGTAGGCCACGCCGCGGGCCATTTCCAGTACACCCAGAGACACGATGAACGAAGGAATGCGCCAGGCCACGGTGATCGAACCGGTCACGGTTCCCGCCAGCGCCGCGCAAGCCATGCCCAGCAACGCCGCGGGCACCACGCTCCAGCCCCAGCCGAGAATTGCCACGCTGACGGTCGACGCCGCCAGGGCCAGCACCGAGCCTACGGACAGGTCGATGCCACCGATGATCAGGACGAAGGTCATGCCCACCGCCAGCACCATCAGGTCGGGAATCTGGTTGGCCAGGGTACTGAAGGTGTCATAGGACAGAAAATGGCTGCTGAGCAGAGAGAACAGCACGATCATCCCCAGCAGCGCCCCCGCCAACCCCAGGTAAGTGCCGAGGCCGTAGTAGTGGCCGCCTCGCTTGCCGCTTGCTGCAGTTTTCATGATGCATTCCTAGGCGCCGCTTCATCGATCAGCGCATCTCGTTTTTGATAGCCGGCAAATGCTGCGGCAAGCAGTTCATCCTGGGTCCAGCTGTCGCGCTCGAAGGTATCGATCAGCCGCCCAGCCGAGAGCACGCCGATGCGATCGCAGATCAGCATCAGCTCGCGCAGGTCGCTGGACACCACCACAAGGGCCTTGCCCTGGCGGGTCAACTCCCCCAACAGGCCGTAGATATCGAACTTGGCGCCGACATCGATGCCTCGGGTCGGCTCATCGAACAACAGCACCGAACAGTCGCGTTCCAACCAGCGGCCGATCACCACCTTCTGCTGGTTGCCACCGGACAGCTCGCTGACCAGTTGCGCTGGGCTGGAACTGCGGATGCGCATGGCATCGATCTGCCGCCGCGCCAATTGCTCCTCGTGCTGGCCATCGACCAGGCCGCTGCTGGAAATCGCCGGCATGTTGCCCAGGGCGATATTGGCGCTGATGGACTGGGTCAACAGCAGACCTTCACCCTTGCGGTCCTCGGTAATCAGGGCGATGCCGTTGGCCACCGCATCAACCGGCGAGCGGATGCTCACCGGGCGCGCCGGAGTGCCCAGGGCGATGGTGCCGCTGTCCGCGACATCGGCACCGAAGATCAGGCGCAGCAGCTCGGTGCGCCCTGCCCCGATCAACCCGGAAATCCCGAAAATCTCGCCGCTGCGGACCTCGAAGGACACATCGCGGACTTTGTCCGAGCGGCTGAGGTTGCTCACCGTCAAGGCCGGCGCGCCGATCCGGCGCTCGCCCAGGTCGATGTGCTCGCCCAGCTCGCGGCCCACCATCAGGTTCACCAGTTGCTCGCTGTTGTAGTTGGCCATCGGCTCGACACAGACCAGACAGCCGTCACGCAATACCGCGATGCGCTGGGCAACCCGGGCCAGCTCTTCCAGGCGATGGGAGATATAGATGATCGACACCCCGCGGGCCTGCAGGCGGGTGATCTGCTCGAAGAGCATTTCTACCTCGCGGGACGTGAGCATGGCGGTGGGCTCATCGAGAATCAGCACATGGCAGTCGCCGATCAGGTTACGGGCGATCTCCACCATCTGCTGGTGGCCGATGCCCAGCTCACCCACCAGGGTGTCGGGGTCGATGGCGTCCAGGCCGACCTGGGCCATGGCCTCGATCGCCGCCTTGCGCAATTGCCGGCGGCTGATCCAGCCACCATTGCTGGGCAGGTTGTCGAGGAACAGGTTCTCGGCCACCGACAGGGTCGGCAGCAGGTTGAGCTCCTGCATCACCATGCGAATGCCCAGATCCTCGGCCTGGGCGCGACTGCCCGGACGATAATCCTGACCATTGAACTGCATGTGCCCTGTGGTGGGGCTGACCAGGCCACCGATGATCTTCGACAGGGTGCTCTTGCCGGCGCCGTTCTCGCCGGTGAGCGCCAGCACTTCACCGCGCAACAGCGTCAGGTCGATACCGGTCAATACCGGTTGCGCATAAGTCTTGCCGATACCGCTGACCGATAGGACAGCGTTGGCAGCAGAAACTGACATAGGAAACTCTCCACGCGCCCGCCCAACCGGGCGAGCGCCGTTGTACCGCCGCAATGACTACTGAGTGACCAGCTCAACCGGCGTTTCGATCACGCCATTGGTGCCGCTGTCGACTTTCTCGCCCTTGAGGATCTTCAGCGCGGTCTCGATACCGAACACCGCCTGCTTGGCAGCGAACTGATCGGCAGTGGCCAGCACCCGGCCATCCTTGAGCATCGGCTTGATGGCGTTGATGTTGTCGTAGCCCACGACCTGCACCTTGCCTGCCTTGCCGGCAGCCCGGACCGCCGAAACCGCGCCTACCGCCATGCTGTCGTTACCGGCCAGCAGTGCCTTGAGGTTCGGGTATTCGCTGAGCATGGCCGAAGCCACACGGTTGCCGGCGTCGATTTCCCAGTCGCCCGACTGCAGCGACACCACCTTGATCTGCGCAGCTTCCATTGCATCCTTGAAGCCGGCGGTGCGCTGCTGCGCGTTGGTGGTGGTGGAAACCCCTTCGATGATTCCCACTTCGTCACCGGCCTTGAGTTGCTTGGCCAGGTACTCACCCACCAGACGCGCGCCCTTGCGGTTGTCCGGGCCAACGAAAGGCACACTGATGTTCTTGCTCTTCAGCACGCCGGGGTCGAGCTGGTTGTCGATGTTGATCACCGTGATCCCGGCATCCACGGCCTTCTTGATCACCGGAACCATGGCCTTGGAGTCGGCCGGGGCAATCACCAGGGCGTTGACCTTGGAGACGATCATCTGCTCGACGATGCGGATCTGGTTGGCGGTATCGGTTTCGTCCTTGATGCCGTTGGACACCAGGTCAAAATCGGCGGAATGCTCTTTCTGATAGGCCTTGGCACCATCTTCCATCGTCAGGAAGAACTCGTTGGCCAAGGATTTCATGACCAGGGCGACCTTGGGTTTCTGCGGGGTATCGGCTTGAGCCGAGGAGAGAGGAAGGGCCGCGGATGCAGCGGCGAGAACGGCGACAGCGAGGAGACGTCCAGCAAAGGGCAGCTTCATGGGTTCACTCCGATCTTATGATTATTGTGAGCAGCGTTCGTCAGACGGAGCCGCCAGGTTGGCAGCGCCACTGGCCAGCGGCGAACCTTGGAAAGATAGACGATTATCCTTGTCCGAAGGCCGCGCAAACGTTTGCGTAAAACGAACTATGCGAACCTCGCCAGCGTTTGTCAACGTTGTTCAAGTCAAGAAAAAGGAGGGTAAGCAGCGATCCGAAACCGACTGCCAAAAGAAAAACCTGTCCAGAAAATGCTCCCGGACAGGCGAGTGATTCAAGCGGTGGTATTCACCAGGCTGCCAGAGGACGCATCCTTGGCCAGTTCGCGCACCAGGTTGCCCGAGACTTCTGCCAAGGCACCGTTGGTGTCGGCGATCTGCCCTTGAATGGCCATGACCGTGGTCTGTTTGGCCTCAGGGGTTGGATAGTTGGCGGCCTGGGCGGCGGCCAATTGCTGTTGCTGCTCCCTGAGCTGCTGCTGCAGTTCCTGCATGCGCTTGAGCAACATCTTTACCACTATGCTCTGGTTACCTTCGTCCGAGCCTTCGCGCTCAGACTTTTCGGCCTGCTGGCTGGAACCGACCCTGAGGGTACCCGACTCGTCGGTACCCAACGCCGTAGACGCCTGTTCGGCGGCGGCATTACTCAATGCATCGATGGTCGCGGGCGACTTGCCATTGATCAGAATGGCTCCTGCCCCTGGAAATCCTACTGACAGTGACATGGGAACTCCTGGTGAAAAATCCTAAAAGGATCATCGACCGCTGCAGAACAATCTTTAATGGATGAGCGAAAAGTCATCCCAGGACTTGTGACAAGCATTTTCGGATTGCCGAACGCGCCACCGTGAAAACGTTCGGAAACCCGGACGCCGCATGACTTTCCACGCATAAAAATAGAAATAAAATTGATATAAATCAGTAACTTAAAATAGTTATCCCGCCAAGGTAGCGCTGGTACAGATCCTGCTCCACCCTCGCTGCCCCGGCGCATACAGATCTGCCGCCGAGGTGTTTCTAGATGAACCTGCATCAGCACCGTCTCACTACTAGAGAGAAAATAATGAAATCTGCCTTCAAATCCTTCGCCCCGGGCGCTTTGGCCCTCCTCCTGCTTCTACCTGCAGCCCTGCAAGCCAAAGAAGCTGAAACCCAACAGAAACTGTCCAACGTCGTGGTTCTCGCCACCGGCGGCACCATTGCCGGCGCCGGCGCCAGCGCGGCCAACAGCGCGACCTACCAGGCGGCCAAGGTCGGCATCGAACAACTGATCGCCGGCATCCCCGAGTTGAGCCAACTGGCCAACGTGCGTGGCGAGCAAGTCATGCAGATCGCCTCGGAAAGCATCACCAACGAAAACCTGCTGCAACTGGGCCGCCGCGTTGCCGAACTGGCCGACAGCAAGGACGTCGATGGCATCGTCATCACTCACGGCACCGACACCCTGGAAGAAACCGCCTACTTCCTCAACCTGGTGGAAAAGACCGACAAGCCCATCGTTGTGGTCGGCTCCATGCGCCCGGGTACCGCCATGTCGGCTGACGGCATGCTCAACCTGTACAACGCCGTGGCCGTGGCTGGCAGCAAGAATGCCCGCGGCAAAGGCGTACTGGTGACCATGAACGACGAAATCCAGTCCGGCCGCGATGTGAGCAAGATGATCAACATCAAGACCGAAGCCTTCAAGAGCCCATGGGGCCCGCTGGGCATGGTGGTGGAAGGCAAATCCTACTGGTTCCGTCTGCCAGCCAAGCGCCACACCATGGATTCGGAATTCGACATCAAGAACATCAAGAGCCTGCCTGACGTAGAAATCGCCTACGGCTACGGCAACGTCAGCGACACCGCCTACAAGGCCCTGGCCCAAGGTGGCGCCAAAGCCATCATCCACGCCGGTACCGGCAATGGCTCGGTGTCTTCCCGTGTGGTCCCTGCCTTGCAGGAACTGCGCAAGAATGGCGTACAGATCATTCGTTCTTCCCACGTCAATGCCGGCGGTTTCGTACTGCGCAACGCCGAACAACCTGACGACAAGTACGACTGGGTTGTGGCTCATGACCTGAACCCGCAGAAAGCCCGCATCCTGGCCATGGTCGCCCTGACCAAGACCCAGGACAGCAAGGAACTGCAACGCATGTTCTGGGAATACTGACAGCCCTCCTGCTCGACCGGCCCCGGTCGAGCCTGCTTGCAACCACTCGCCCGCCCGGGCGGGTGGTTCCCCTCCTCTCCCCCCCTGCAAAAAAATCTGCTCTCCTCGTGAGACAAATGCATAAAGCGTGGTCAGAGGAACTTCTTGAATTTTAAGCAGTTGCGAAATGCCTTACAGTTAAATACTGTATGCACGTACAGCTTAATAAGGAATGTTCCGTGGCCACGACCCAAACGCCCCTCAGCTCCTACGAACGCCTGGGTGTGCGCATCCAGAAAATCATCAACTCTCCCACCGCACAAAAGGCCAAGGCCGCGCTGATCTTCCGCCTCGCCGATGAGCCACAGGATGAGTGGGAACGCCTGCTGGAGGAGATCGCCGAAAACGACAACGTCACCCTCGCCTACCGCGACGATGGCGGTGTGCAGATTTTCTGGGTCGTGCCGAAGGAAGATTGAGTCGATGAGTGCCCGTTGTTTTACCCTGCTGTTGCTGTTTCTCGCCTGTACCGCCCAAGCCGATGCGCCCCGCACCTTCAGCGAAGCCAAGAAAGTCGCCTGGAAGCTCTACGCCCCCCAATCCACCGAGTTCTATTGCGGCTGCAAGTACACCGGCAATCGAGTGAACCTGGCGGCCTGCGGCTATGTGCCGCGCAAGAACGCCAAGCGCGCCGAACGCATTGAGTGGGAACACATAGTGCCGGCCTGGCAGATCGGCCATCAGCGTCAGTGCTGGCAGCAAGGCGGACGCAAGAACTGCACCCGCACCGATGCGGTCTATCAGCGCGCCGAAGCCGACCTGCACAACCTGGTACCGAGCATTGGCGAAGTGAATGGTGATCGCAGCAACTTCAGTTTCGGCTGGCTGCCGGAGCAATCGGGCCAGTACGGCTCATGCCTGACCCAGGTCGACTTCAAGGCCAAGAAGGTCATGCCCCGCCCTTCGATTCGCGGCATGATCGCCCGCACCTACTTCTACATGAGCAAGCAGTACGGCCTGCGCCTTTCCAAGCAGGATCGGCAGCTCTTCGAAGCCTGGAACAAGACCTATCCAGTCCAGCCCTGGGAGCGCCAGCGCAATCAGAGCGTGGCTTGCGTGATGGGGCGCGGCAATGAATTCGTCGGCGCAGTCAATCTCAAGGCTTGTGGCTGAATGCAGATCGCCCGCGGATGGCGGGCGATCATTGAGCCTATGGAAACGGGCTTACTGCGCGGCTTGATGCTCGATAACCGTGACTTCGATGTCACGCTTCTTGGCCTTGACCAGCTTTTCGGTCACTTCATTCTTCTTCGCCTCGGCCTCGGCCTGGGAAGCAAACGGACCGACCACGACCAGACGCTTGCCGTCCACGGTCACCACATTGGAAATCACCCCGTGCTCAATCAGCCAGCCGGTCAGGTCACTCACCGCCAGGGGTAGCGGGCTGCCCACCAGCACATCCCATTGCGGCCCGGTCGAGGCCGGCTGGGCCTGTGCTGCCACCGCCGTGCTCTTGTTCGCCTCGACCCGCTTGCCTTCTCCACAACCGGCCAACGCCAATACCGCCATCATCATCGCTACTGTGCGCACAACCTAACCCCTAGAAAGTCTGAGGCGGCGATTTTAGCACTCATGGCCCGAGAGACCTCGTCGCAAAATCGGACCGAAACAGGAAGAATGATATTAATTGCCTATGTATAGTTGCGCCTTGGGAATTAATAGATCTTCTGCGCGTCAGAAAGAGGCACCCACTCAGTGGAACTTCGCACTAATCTATACCTAAGACCGACCTCTGCACTGTTTGAATCTGGTGCCCTACAAAGCTATCAAGGAGAAGATCATGCTGATACTCACCCGCAAAGTCGGTGAAAGCATAAACATCGGTGACGACATTACGATCACCATTCTCGGCGTCAGCGGCCAGCAAGTGCGCATTGGTATCAACGCGCCAAAAGACGTCGCGGTACACCGTGAAGAAATCTATCAACGCATTCAGGCAGGCCTGACCGCTCCGGACAAACGCGAAACCCCTTGAACAGCATGAGCACCAGCCTTTTGCCCGCGCACAACGGCTGGCGCAGCGCCTGTCTTGTTTGCCTTGAGCTTTTCCCCGCAGACGGCCTGCACACCCTCGCCCGGTTGCAGCCACAGCAGATCCCGCCCATCAGACTGTCGCCAACCACTGATTATCGCCCTTTCGCGATAGCGAGCCCGACCGTTGATTACCGACACACGCCGCCGCTGCATTGCAGGCGGCGCACCGGTGCGGCGGTCAGGCGCCCACTGCCGGTTCCACAGGCTTGAAGCCCAGGTCCTGGGTAAAGCGCAGCAGGTAGCCATCCGGGTCGAGTACCAGCAGGTTCAACTCGCCGTGCAGTAATTCGTCGTGACGGTACCAGCACTCCTGAATCTCTCGACGCAAGGCAATGCCCGCTCGCGCCAGGGCGGCTGCCAACTGGCGAATATCCGGGCACTCGATGGACAGGTTCATGCCGCGGCCAAATGGAGCCTGCAAGGGCCCCACGCGCCACTCCGATTCCTGCTGGTCATCCTGCTCCAGCATCAGTTGGGCACCATTGAGGGAGAGGAAGGCAAAGAAGTGTTCCGGCCGCTGATACTCCACCTTGAAGCCCAGAAGATCGCAGTAGAAGGCTAGGCTGCGCTGCAGGTCGGTGACCAGCATCTCCGGCACCAGGTCATTCATTTGAAACATCGAAGGCTTCCATCGCGCATTGATAGAGCCGCGAATCTACTCTCAAGCAGCCACGCAGTGCAGCCCCGCTTACCAATGATTACAACTGAGCCCAGGTCACCCCACGCGCCATGCCGCTGGCGGCGATGACCATCAACACCATGAGCAGGGCTTGCGCATCGCTGATACGGGCGAACAGCAGGGCCCGCCCGATCTGTGGCGCCACCCCTCGCCCCAGGGCCATACGCCAGCGGATCAAGGTCAGCATCGGCAGGACCTCCAGCAACAGGATGATCACCAACAGCGTCATCTTCAGATGGAACAGCGGCTGGTGCAGGTAATACTCCACACCCTTGCCGGAACCGCCAAACGCCCGCAACAACCCGGTGATCAACAACACCGCGGCCATCAGCCCCCAGACATTGTCGGCCCGCAACACCTGCCCGGGCGCCGCAGCGCCGTCGCTCAGGCGCCGCAATGCCCAAGCGCGCGCCAGTACCCCGGCAAAGGCACTGGCAAACGCCAGCAAATGCAAGGCCGCCAGCAACCATTGCTGCAACATCGAGCTCATCTCCGCTTGATTGATCAACACACCCGGGCAGCTCAGTAATAGCTCATAACCCGGGCTGTTGCCGGCCAGCGGAAGTGAAAAAGGCGGCTCGCACGGATCGACAACTTCCGCGAGAACCGCCTGGCCACTCGACTTCATCAATGGCCGTCACCACTCAGCCATGACGCTCCTGCAGCACCTTGCTCCACAGGGTGAACGCTACGGGCGGCGTCCAGCCCGGGTTGGAGGTGTGCTCCTGGAGGCACAGGTAACGATTGCCTTCGTAAGTCACTCCATCCTCCCTGAGGTAGTGCTGGCTGGTGCGCCACTCGGGAAAGCTCGGATCGACCGCACCGCCCGCGGTCCTGGCACTCACGCTGCGGCTGGGGAGCGACTCCTGGCCCTGAGTGTCGGTGGCGGTCACAAAATAGCTGTATTGGGTGTCCGCACTGAGCCCCTGATCCTCGAAGCCCGGAGAGGGAGTGCGAGCGACCGCATTGCCGTTGCGGTACAAGGTGTAGAACTCCACCGGCCGCACACTGCCGGAAACGCCCCAGCTCAGGCTGACGCTGCTGCGACTGGTGCCCAGTACCATCAGGTTTCCAGGAGCACCTGGGCGCTCCGGCTCACCGCCATCGCCATGGATCAGCGGCGCATAGCGATGACGAAACTCCCAGTTGTAGGGCACGCCCTGCCGACTGACGCCGGCATCCCAGTTCACGGACCAGGTCATCAACCCCTTGATGGCGTGACCGGCGCCCTGCAAGCGCTTGAACGCATTGCTCACCGCCGACGGGTCGATCACATAGCCGGTGGCCGCGGCATCGACGTTGCTTGGCAGGCCTATCACCAGCTTGTCCGCGGCAATACGGGTGAAACCGCGGGTACCGGAGGCCAGGCTTTCGCTCAGGTAGTAGAGGAAATCCTCTTTCATCGCGTCATTGTTCTGGGCGATCCAGGCGCCCTGCCCGCCATTGGCCTCCTGCACCCAGAGTCCGTCGCCTCCCTGGTTATAGAACTGCGGCGCAACAAAGTCGTAATAGCCTTCCAGGGCCTGCAGGTAGGCCACGTACTTGCCATTGCTGGTCAGGTAAGGAAACTCCGGCGCCATACTGATGATGAAGTGCTTGCCCTGGCCGGCGTAATGATCCTTCACCAGCTTCAAGGCGGCAGGCAGCACGCTCTTGTTGTCGGCAAAGTCGATGGCGCTCTGCTCCAGGTCGATATCCAGGCCATCGAAGCCGTAGGTTTCCACCAGACGGATGATTTCGTTGGCCAGGGGCTGCTCGTTGCCCTTGTGCAATTCGATATGGGCATCGGCGCCGCCCAGGGAGACCAACACCGCCCGGCCCTGGCTGTTGAGCACGCCCACCTGGCGCCGGAACTCGGCGTCCGAAAGGTTGTAGGGCTTGAAGGTGGGAATACCGTTGCCCTTCATGAAGGCCACTGCAACCACGTTGTATTCCTTGGGCACGTCCACCAGATCCAGGTTGGCGAATTGCCCCTGCTGGTAGCCATCGCTGTGACCGGCGGCCCAGTTGTGCCAGAAGCCCATGAGCACCTTCTTGCCGGCAATGCTCGGCATCAGGGAAGCAGCATCTGCGGCCTGAGTCTTGATTAATGCAAAATCGATATTATCCACGTTCTAATCCTTCAGAACTGTCAGAAAATGTTAACTACCTGCAACTTATTTAAAGTCCAGATCGAAAGCCTGATAAAAGCCGTTGCCGGTATTGGCAACAATCCACACCAGCACTACAACATGGTGGCCCTTTTTATTTTTGGGCAGCACAACTTCATGATGAGTCTTGGCTTTCAATACCGAACCAAACTTGTCGAATGGCACTTCGGTGTAGAAGTCCTGATAAAAAGCCTGGGGCTCCAGCTGGGCGCGACTGATGCGCTGTTTCGGGTCCCAGCCGTCCTTGGTAATGAACCAGTTATAGCCCCGGGTAACGTGAGGGGCGGTGTATTCCCACTGCACCTGGAATACCTGGCCCGGGTTCACGTTCACCAGCGGCCAGGTGAAAGGCCGGTTGATCTTTTTCGACATTTCCTCGTTGGTAAAGTTGATGCAATCGCGTTCATCAACCTTGCCGCCACTGAGAATATGACCGTCGGCGGGTGGTGCAACACTGGCCACATCGCTGTCGTAAGGCTTTGGGAAAGGACCGGCGGCAAGGGCCGGAAAGTTTTTCCCGCCTTCCATCTCGTTGACCTGCCAGGTTCCCAGCAGCCCCAGCTCCACCGCTACCGCACCGCGGCTGGACGGGGAAACAACACGACCATGTTTTAGTTGAGCCTGTGGCTTATTCATATCTTTCACTCCATTGATTAATTAACTACAGCTCCTTATTGAGCACCCTCAACTTAGCGTACTTTTCCCTGCTTTTTTCATCACCACAAAAACTAACCATTCAGGACAATTTACAAAAGTCCGCCCCAGCCCCCTTAATCCCTGGACTTCCTTATTTCAACTGACAGTTTGAAGAGGCAATGTATTACACGCTTTGCTACAGGCTTATTGGGTGTTTCCACAGATTGCCAATAACAGCTGGCCTGACCAGCTGGAAACCCGTCCCCAGAAATGACAAAACCCGGCCAATGCCGGGTTTGTACCTGCTAGCGTCAAATGCCAACGCCAGTAACGATCCGCTGCGTTACAGGCAGGTCGCCAGCGCCGCCAGGCGGCGCTTCGAGACATAGCTGTCTGCAACCGCATAAAAGTGGACGGTGGTCGCCGCGGCCTCGGTCTTGATATCGACAAAGGTCTCGGCGGAACGGGTATACACGGTATACCCCCCAGCCTTACCCGGTTGCAGATAGGCAGCGGCATCGACACCAAAGACCGACTCGTCCTGCCAGGCGAACTGCACACATTGCGCAACCAGTTGATCGGCCTTGGCCGAGGCCAGGGTTTTGTTGGGCGTTCGGGCCCGAGCTTCATCCATGGTAGAGCTCGCACAGCCAGCCAATAGCGCCGCCACCATTACCGCCATCAAAACCCGCATGCTGCCTCCTCGTCCTGAAAACGCGAGAGTATCGCTCAGGCCGCGTTAAAAAGGCGCGCGAACAGCAGAAAAACTCCTTCGCGCCCTCTCAGCACTCCGCCAGGGAGGACGCGAGCTGGGCGATCGCCTCCTGGTCCTCATCTCCGAGGTGGCGGTAGTTCTGAATAATGGTGCTTTCATCCAGGCTCAGGCTGCCCTCGGACACGCGCGAGCGTTCGCCGGTCAACACATAAAGCAGGTCCACACCGTGGCGCCCGATGGCCATCAGGTAATCCGATTTGGGCACCCGCTCACCGCTCTCATAACGCCCCTGGGCATTGGCTTCAACGCCGCCAATGGCACCGAATTCCTGCTGGGAGAGCCCCAACGCCTTGCGCTGTTCTTTCAAGCGCTCACCAAAGGTCTGCATAACCATCCTCATTCAACAAGGTGATGGTTTTACGACCGTAGCGGCCGCAAAAGGTGCACTTTGCTTGCCCACACCATTGCCAGCCCCCAGGTAAAAGATTAACCTGCGCGCCCTTTCCACACTTTTGCCAAGGAGATCCACCATGCAACAGCTGATCACCCCTTGCAGGACGTGCCTGGTTTAAACGCTGCAACCGCTACCCGCTAGCGCCTTCGCTTAACCCCCGCTTCGTCCTGCCACTACCTGAATATTTTTTCCAATCAGGAATTGGACATGGACACTTGCATCCGTCATTTGTCGAACGGCGTCTCTCTGATCGCCTCCGACACCACCTGGATCGAAGACAAAGCGCTCCAGCAACTGCACACCACCGCACAACTGCCCGGCATGCGCCAGGTCGTCGGCATGCCCGACCTGCATCCAGGCCGTGGTTATCCGGTGGGCGCGGCATTTTTTTCCACCGAAGTGGCCTACCCGGCGCTGGTGGGCAACGACATCGGCTGCGGCATGGCGCTGTGGCAAACCGACCTCTCCAGCATTCGCCTCAACCTCGACAAGCTGGAAAAGAAAATAGGCAATATCGACCTGCCCCTCGATGAACAGTGGGATGAACAACGCGCGCAATTGGCATTGCCCGTCAGCGGTCATGAGCACTCCCTGGGTACCATCGGCGGCGGCAACCACTTCGCCGAACTGCAACAACTCGATCAGGTCCATGACGCCGACGCCCTGCAAGCGCTGGCACTGGACCCGAAAGCCTTGCTGCTGCTGGTGCACAGCGGCTCCCGAGGCCTGGGAGAAGCCATTTTGCGTAGCCACGTCGACCAACACGGCCACAACGGCCTGTTGATGACCAGCACCGCCGGCGCCCAGTACCTGGAGCAGCACGACCAGGCTTTGCGCTTTGCCGAGGCCAATCGACGACTGATCGCCGAACGCCTGCTGCACAATCTGCGGGCCAAGGGCCAGCCGCTGCTGGATATCAATCACAACCTGGTGTCTGCGGCGCAGGTCGACGGTGTATCGGGCTGGCTGCATCGCAAGGGCGCCACACCCTCGGACCAGGGTCCGGTGGTGATTCCCGGCTCCCGTGGCGACTACAGCTACCTGGTGCAACCGCTCCCCCAATCGTTCAGCCTCTACTCCCTGGCCCACGGCGCCGGGCGCAAGTGGCTGCGCAGCGACTGCAAGGGCCGGCTGGCAACGCGCTTCAGCTTCGATCAACTCAAGCGCACCCAGCTGGGCAGCCGAGTGATCTGCGAGGACCGCGGCCTGATGTACGAAGAGGCTCCCGAAGCCTACAAGAGCATCGACAGCGTGGTGGGCAGCCTGCGCGACGCCGGCCTGGTGAAGATCATCGCCCGGCTCAAACCGGTACTGACCTACAAACGCCGGGGGTGCTGCTGATGATGTTGCTACAGCTGTCCTCCGCCCAAGGGCCTGCCGAATGCGAATTGGCAGTAACCCACGCACTACGGCGCCTGCATCACGAAGCCGAAGCGCAGAACGTGCGCCTCGGCATCATCGAGAAGATTGCCAGCCAGACCCGCGACGCCCATCGCTCGGTGCTGGTCAGCCTGGATGGCGAGCACGCCGCAAACCTGGCTCGACGTTGGACAGGCACCCTGCTGTGGATCTGCAAAAGCCCTCTGCGGCCCGCACATCGACGCAAGAACTGGTATTTCGCCGGCCAACCGTTCAGCGCCCCGGAAGAAGCCAGGGACGGCGAGATCCGTTTCGAGGCCATGCGCGCTTCCGGCCCCGGCGGGCAGCACGTGAACAAGACCGACTCCGCGGTACGCGCCACCCATGTGGCGACCGGCATCAGCGTCAAGGTGCAGTCCGAACGCAGCCAGCACGATAACAAGCGCCTGGCCCGTCTGCTGATCCAGCAACGGCTTGCCGATCGGCAAGAGCAATCCGTACAGGAACTGCGCTTGCAGCGTCGTGACGCCCATCACCGGGTTGAACGGGGCAATGCCGTGCGCACCTTCAGTGGCAGCGCCTTCAACCCTCTGGACTGACCCGCCCTGGTACGGGAAGCCGATCGTCACGACGGCTCCCCGAACCAGGTCGTGGCTACAGAGGGCAATACGTAAAAAATCTTGAACCGGTGACCGATGCGGTAACTGCAGAGGACGCTGAAGACATGGAGCAGAGTCCCGATGAACAACTCCTTTGAAAGCCCCTTCAGGGGCATCACACTTGATCGGCAAGTCACCCACCCGAATATTCGGGTAGGTCGTTTCAGCTACTACTCAGGCTACTACCACGGCCATAGTTTCGATGAGTGCGCGCTACCTGCCCTACGAGGAAGGCGCGGACAAGCTGATAATCGGCTCCTTCTGCTCAATCGGCTCGGGAGCCGCATTCATCATGGCCGGCAATCAAGGGCATAGAAGCGAGTGGATCAGCACCTTTCCCTTCTACTGGATGCCCGAGGAGCCGGCCTTCGCCGGCGCACAGAATGGGTATCAAGCTGCTGGCGACACGGTGATCGGCAATGACGTGTGGATCGGTTCCGAAGCCATTGTCATGCCGGGCGTCAGGATCGGCGATGGCGCCGTGATAGGCACTCGAGCCCTGGTGACACGGGACGTGGAGCCCTACGCAATCATCGGCGGCAACCCCGCCAAGATGATTCGCAAGCGCTTCGATGATCGGCGTATCGAGATGCTTGCGGAAATACAGTGGTGGAACTGGAGCAGCGAGCAGTTGAAAGCAGTGATGCCACTGATGACCAGTGCCAATGTCGAGGCGCTGTTTGAATATTGGCAGAAGCACATTCGCCCCGACTGATCACTGGCCAAGATCGCAACGAGCTGCGATATCAGTGGGCTTCTGGGCAAATCGTGCAAAGCCATCAAAATGGCCAGAAACAAAAAAGGGGCTCACCTTTCGGTGAACCCCTTCTAGACCGCCCAGCAGAGCGGATTTTGTTTGGTAGGCGCGATTGGACTCGAACCAACGACCCCCACCATGTCAAGGTGGTGCTCTAACCAACTGAGCTACGTGCCTGCTGTGAGGCGGCATTCTACGGAATTCCGGAGGGGTGTCAACACCTTTTTTTCACCTAACCCTATGAATATGCAAAATATTTAATTTTGGTCTGGCAAAGAAGATTTTCGGGGTAGCTGGCAGTCGATTTTCAACTCAGGTAGGATCGGCGCACTCGTAAAATATATTAAACAGAGGCTGCAGGATGGCGCACATCCCTTACCCGGAATCCTATTACGCCGCGTCGGCCAACGCCGCCCCGTCGCGCCCATTGCTGCTGGATGATGTAGAGACCGATGTCTGCATCATCGGTGCGGGCTATACCGGCCTGTCCAGCGCACTGTTTCTGCTGGAGAGCGGGTTTCGGGTGACGGTCCTGGAGGCAGCCAAAGTCGGCTTCGGCGCCTCGGGTCGCAACGGTGGGCAGATCGTTAACAGCTACAGCCGCGATATCGATGTGATCGAACGCAGCGTCGGCCCCAAGCAAGCGCAAATGCTCGGTCAAATGGCGTTCGAAGGCGGCAAGATCATTCGTGACCGCGTGGCCAGATACCAGATCCAGTGCGACCTGAAAGACGGCGGCGTGTTTGCAGCCTTCACCAACAAGCAAATGGGTCATCTGGAGTCGCAGAAGCGCCTGTGGGAACGCTACGGCCATGCTCAGCTGGAACTCCTGGACAAGCGCCGCATTCGCGAAGTCGTCGCCTGCGACCAATACGTGGGCGGCATGCTCGACATGAGTGGCGGCCACATCCACCCACTCAACCTGGCCTTGGGTGAAGCTGCGGCCGTCGAGTCGCTGGGCGGGACGATTTACGAACAGTCACCCGCCGTACGCATCGAGCGTGGCGCCAATCCGGTGGTGCATACACCTCAAGGCAAGGTCAGGGCCAAATTCATCATCGTCGCCGGCAACGCCTACCTCGGCAATCTGGTTCCAGAGCTGGCCGCCAAATCGATGCCGTGCGGCACCCAGGTGATCACCACCGAACCCTTGGGCGATGAGCTGGCAAAGAGCCTGTTGCCTCAGGATTACTGTGTCGAGGACTGCAACTACTTGCTCGACTACTATCGCCTTTCTGGCGACAAGCGCCTGATCTTCGGTGGCGGCGTGGTGTACGGCGCCCGGGATCCGGCCAACATCGAAGCGATCATTCGACCGAAGATGCTCAAGGCCTTCCCGCAACTCAAGGATGTGAAGATCGATTACGCCTGGACCGGCAATTTCCTGCTGACCTTGTCGCGCTTGCCGCAGGTCGGACGCCTGGGCGACAACATCTATTACTCCCAGGGCTGTAGCGGCCATGGCGTGACTTACACGCACCTGGCAGGCAAAGTCCTGGCCGAAGCCTTGCGTGGCCAAGCGGAGCGTTTTGATGCCTTTGCCGACCTGCCACACTACCCTTTCCCGGGCGGCCAGTTGTTGCGCACACCGTTTGCGGCGCTAGGCGCGTGGTATTACGGCCTGCGAGACAAGTTCGATTTCTGATTTATAGCGCCCACAAAAAACCGCCTGCACAGGCGGTTTAATGAGATGGTCACCCCCACACCCTGCGAGGGCTACGCTTTCGCAGGGTGTTTTGTTTTCGGAGGCCATCATCATGAGCGAGTCAGCACTGGTCGGTATCGATCTCGGTAAACACAGTTTTCATCTGCACGGTCAGGACAAATCGGGTTGCGAGGTGTTTCGCAAGAAGCTCTCGCGTCCACAGATGATGCAGTTCTTCGGCAACCTGCCGGCCTGTGTCGTGGTGATGGAGGCGTGTGCCGGCGCGCATTTTGTCGCTCGTCAGCTGATCGCCATGGGGCATCAGGCCAAACTGATTTCTCCGCAGTTCGTCCGGCCCTTCGTCAAGGGCAACAAAAACGACTTTGTCGACGCCGAGGCCATTTGCGAAGCGGCCTCGCGTCCATCGATGCGCTTCGTTTCGCCTAAAACAGAGGCGCAGCAGACGCTTTCTGTTCTACATCGCCTGCGCGAATCGCTGGTGCACGACCGCACCAAAGTCGCCAATCAAATGCATGGCTTCCTGCTGGAGTTCGGCATCAGCCTGCCCAAGGGGCTGGCGATCATGAAACGTTTGGCGAATATCTTGGCCGAGCATGAGTTGCCGGTTCGGCTCACCGTGCTGTTGCAGCGACTGCACGATCACTTCGTTTACCTGGATGAGCAGATCAAGGAACTGGATAAAGAGCTGGCCAGCCAGCTGGCCGCCGATGATCTGGGCAGTCGTCTGCTGAGCCTGCCGTGTGTCGGCCCGATCACCGCCAGCCTGCTGGCGGTCGAAATGGGCGACGGTCAACAGTTCAAGTGCAGTCGCGACTTCGCGGCGTCTGTGGGGCTGGTGCCCAGGCAGTACAGCACCGGAGGCAAGGCGAATTTGCTCGGCATCAGCAAGCGCGGTGACAAGCACCTGCGGCAATTGCTGGTGCAGTGTGCTCGGGTCTACCTGCAAAGGCTGGACTACCAGCATGGCCGCTTGGCCGACTGGGTGCGCTCAATGCTGATGCGACGTCACTCGAACGTGGTGGCCTGCGCGTTGGCCAACAAGCTGGCGCGAATCGCGTGGGCGCTAGCGGCTCACCATACGCAATATGAAACAGGGCCAGACGCGCTGAACGCCTGACCCTGCGGTTGTTGCAGTACCACGAACCACCCTTCAGGTTTTGCGATAGCTGAACAACGGATGACGTGAACGGCCTACCGGCCTGACGAAGAACCTGACATAAAAATCGGCTTCAGAAGCCGCGCGGTTTTTCAGGATCGTCGGGCGCGACTCTCATCGTGGCGCGGGGCATACCCCGGATAGACGCCGGATAGATTTAAGCAAGCCAACCACTTCACCCATTAATCAGTATTGCAAAAATGGGGGTGACCATAGATTTTTTATGAAAGAGCAATTGAGCACCACTTTGACATGGCGGGAGCCAACATCCGGACTCCAAATTCCAGAAACAAAAAACCCCGGTCTTGCGACCAGGGTCTTTGCTATCGATTCGAAGTAGCCAGTGGCTCTCTTCGTGCTTCAAGGCGTTCAGTGGGCCTTGAGGCAGATATGGCGCAGCGGACGGGACTCGAACCCGCGACCCCCGGCGTGACAGGCCGGTATTCTAACCGACTGAACTACCGCTGCGTATCGCTCAGACTTGCGTCTGTGTGAACCTTTGTCGGATTGAAGAGCTTGCAAGCTTTTCAATCTCAAACCGAGAAAACCCGATCTGGAAAATATGGCGCAGCGGACGGGACTCGAACCCGCGACCCCCGGCGTGACAGGCCGGTATTCTAACCGACTGAACTACCGCTGCGCGTCGGTGGAGGCTTTTTACAGCTTCCTTCCTGCTTTCACAAGACTCAAGAAGTGGTGGGTGATGACGGGATCGAACCGCCGACATTCTGCTTGTAAGGCAGACGCTCTCCCAGCTGAGCTAATCACCCTTTGCTTCTCTGAGGCCGCGAAATTTACGCAGATACCGAAGCTAAGTCAATAGCCTGCTTGAAGTTTTTCTGAAAAAGACAAAATCATGTCATCTCCCTGGGCGCCAATCAGTGACACCCCCAACCTCAAGCCGTCTCCAGCCCTGCTCCGACACCCCGGTTAATCGCTATAAATCATTTTCTTGGTCATGCCACCGTCGACCACAAACTCCTGGCCCGTGACAAACCCGGCATTCTTCGACAGCAGCCAGGCCACCATCGCCGCCACATCCTCGACCGTCCCTACCCTGCCCGCCGGATGCTGAGCATGATCTGCATCGCTCAGCGGTTCGGCACGTCGCGCCGCCGGATCACGCGTATCGATCCAGCCAGGGCTGACTGCATTGACCCGAATCTCCGGCCCCAGGCTGATGGCCAAGGCATGAGTCAACGCCAGCAAACCGCCCTTGCTCGCCGCGTAAGCCTCGGTATCCGGCTCCGACTGCGCCGCCCGGGTCGAGGCCAGATTGACGATGGCGCCGCCGTGAGCACGCAAATAAGGCGCACAGTGCTTGGCCAGCAGCATCGGCCCACTGAGATTCACCGCCAACACCCGATTCCAGTACGCCAGATCGAGGCTTTCCAGCGTGATGTTGTGCGGATCGGCGACGGCCGCATTGCACACCAGCGCGTCGATGCGACCGAACTGCCCAAGCACCTCGGCGACGCCCTGAGCCACCTGCTGCTCATCGGCCACGTCCATGCCGATGAAACAGGCGTTGTCACCCAGCACCTTGGCAACCTTTGAGCCACGCACCCGGTCCAGATCGGTCAGCACCACCTGCCAGCCTTCGCTGAGCAGCCAGGCGGCAATCCCCAGACCGATGCCGCGCGCAGCACCGGTAACCAGTGCAACCCGACCATTAGCGCCGCTTGCAGGCGCGGACAACTCGATCACAAGGCAGCCAGCCCGCGCGCCAGATCCGCTTGCAGATCAGCCACATCTTCGAGGCCGACCGCAATGCGGATCAAGCTGTCGCGAATCCCCGCCGCCTCACGCTCTTGCGGCGCCAGGCGACCGTGAGAGGTGGTGCTCGGATGGGTAATGGTGGTTTTGCTGTCACCGAGGTTGGCGGTGATTGAAATCAAACGCGTGGCATCGATAAAACGCCAGGCGCCGTCTTTGCCACCCTTGACCTCGAAACTTACCACGGCGCCAAAACCCTTCTGCTGGCGCTGAGCCAACTCATGCTGCGGATGGCTCTTGAGGCCGGCATAGTGGACTTTCTCGATGCCGTCCTGCTGCTCCAGCCACTCGGCCAGTTGCTGGGCATTGGCGCAGTGCGCCTTCATGCGCAAGCTCAACGTTTCCAGCCCCTTGAGGAAGATCCAGGCGTTGAACGGGCTCAAGGTCGGCCCGGCGGTACGCAGGAAGCCGACGACCTCTTTCATCTGCTCACTGCGACCAGCCACTACGCCGCCCATGCAACGACCCTGGCCGTCGATGAACTTGGTAGCCGAATGCACGACCACGTCCGCACCGAGCTTCAGCGGCTGCTGCAAGGCTGGCGTGCAGAAGCAGTTGTCGACCACCAGCATCGCGCCCTTGGCGTGAGCGATTTTCGACAACGCAGCAATGTCCACCAGCTCGGCCAGCGGATTGGACGGCGATTCGACGAACAGCAATTTGGTGTTGGCCTTGATCGCCGCGTCCCAGCCGGAGAGTTCCGCCAGAGGCACGTAATCGACTTCGATGCCAAAACGCTTGAAGTACTTTTCGAACAGGCTGATGGTCGAGCCGAACACGCTGCGCGAAACCAGCACATGATCGCCAGCACTGCACAGGCTCATCACCACCGCAAGGATCGCGGCCATGCCGGTGGCCGTTGCCACGGCCTGCTCGGCACCCTCGAGAGCGGCAATCCGCTCTTCGAACGAGCGAACGGTCGGGTTGGTGTAGCGCGAGTAAACGTTACCCGGCACTTCGCCAGCGAAGCGTGCCGCCGCATCGGCAGCGGTACGGAACACGTAGCTTGAAGTGAAGAACATCGGATCACCGTGTTCGCCTTCCGGAGTACGGTGTTGACCGGCGCGTACGGCCAGGGTATCGAACGCTACGCCATCGAGGTCGCTGTCCAGCCGACCGGCATCCCACTCCTGACTCATGCTGTCACTCCTTGCCTTGTTCTTTATGGGTAGATACAAAACCGGCCCCTCAGGGCCGGTAGAAACTCAGTTGTTGTACAGATCGATGATCGCACTGACTGCCTGCGTCTTGACCTTGGAGGCATCGTTACGTGCCTGCTCGATCTTGTTCAGGTAAGCCTCGTCGACGTCGCCGGTGACGTACTTGCCGTCGAACACCGCGCAATCGAAGTTCTCGATCTTGATCTTGCCGCCACCGACCGCTTCGATCAAGTCCGGCAGGTCCTGATAGATGAGCCAGTCAGCGCCGATAAGATCAGCCACGTCCTGCGTCGTACGATTGTGGGCGATCAACTCGTGGGCGCTTGGCATGTCGATGCCGTACACGTTCGGGTAACGCACAGCCGGCGCTGCCGAGCAGAAGTAGACGTTTTTGGCGCCGGCCTCGCGTGCCATCTGGATGATCTGCTTGCAGGTGGTACCGCGAACGATCGAGTCGTCCACCAGCATCACGTTCTTGCCGCGGAATTCCAGCTCGATGGCGTTGAGCTTCTGGCGTACGGATTTTTTCCGTGCAGCCTGGCCCGGCATGATGAAGGTCCGGCCGATGTAGCGGTTCTTCACGAAGCCTTCGCGGAACTTCACGCCCAGGTGGTTCGCCAGCTCCAGCGCTGCAGTGCGGCTGGTATCCGGAATCGGGATGACCACGTCGATGTCGTGATCCGGACGCTCGCGCAGGATCTTCTCGGCCAGCTTCTCACCCATGCGCAGGCGAGCCTTGTAAACCGAAACGCCGTCGATGATCGAATCCGGACGCGCCAGGTAGACGTGTTCGAAAATGCACGGAGTCAGCGATGGATTGGTCGCGCACTGACGGGTGTGCAGCTTGCCGTCTTCAGTGATGTAGACCGCTTCGCCCGGCGCGAGGTCGCGAATCAGGGTGAAACCGAGTACGTCCAGGGAAACGCTTTCGGAGGCGATCATGTATTCGACGCCTTCGTCGGTATGACGCTGGCCGAAGACGATCGGGCGGATGCCGTGCGGATCACGGAAACCGACGATGCCGTAACCGGTCACCATCGCCACGACCGCATAACCACCCACGCAACGGTTGTGCACATCGGTGACGGCCGCAAACACGTCTTCTTCGGTTGGCTGCAACTTGCCGCGCTGGGCCAGTTCGTGAGCGAACACGTTGAGCAGCACTTCCGAATCGGAGTTGGTGTTGACGTGGCGCAGGTCAGATTCGTAAATCTCCTTGGCCAGCTGTTCAACGTTGGTCAGGTTACCGTTGTGCGCCAGGGTGATGCCATACGGCGAGTTGACGTAAAACGGCTGAGCTTCGGCCGAAGTCGAGCTGCCTGCAGTCGGATAACGCACATGGCCAATGCCCATGTGACCGACCAGGCGCTGCATGTGACGCTGATGAAACACGTCACGAACCAGACCGTTGTCCTTGCGCAGGAATAACCGGCCATCATGGCTGGTCACGATACCGGCAGCGTCCTGGCCGCGGTGCTGGAGGACGGTTAGCGCGTCATACAGCGCCTGATTGACGTTCGACTTACCGACGATACCGACGATGCCACACATGCGACGCAACCCCTACTTAATGAAACTGAACTGAACCCATCTTACTGAGGCGTTTTGGCCGGTAAGAGGTGCTCCTTGAACGGTATTTCAGCGGGTACGCTGATACCGCTGGCCAGCCACTGACTGCTCCACCCCAATATGAGGTTCTTGGACCAGTCTGCAACCAATAGAAATTGTGGCACCAGTCGCGACTGTTGCCACCAGGAATCCTGCTGTACCGGCCCCAGGCTCAGGAGCCCGATCGCCACGACCACCAGCAGCGCGCCACGCGCGGCGCCGAAGGCCATGCCGAGGAATCGATCGGTCCCGGAGAGGCCGGTGACGCGAATCAACTCGCCGATGAGATAGTTGACCATTGCCCCCACCAGCAAGGTGGCGACAAACATGATTGCGCAGCCCGCGATCACGCGAGCCGAGGGAGTTTCGATATAACCGCCGAGGTACTCGGACAGTGAGCCACCAAACATCCAGGCAACGACCCCTGCGATGATCCAGGTAAGCAACGACAAGGCTTCTTTGACGAAACCGCGGCTCAAGCTGATCAAAGCGGAGATGGCGATTATTGCAACGATCGCCCAGTCAACCCAGGTAAATGGCACAGTGCAGCCTACAGACGGATAAGGCGGCGCATTTTAACAGAGCGCTTGGCTGTCGGTAAGCTGCGATTCACTGTGCTTTTAAAATCAAGCGGATAGCCTTAGCCACGCTCTGGCTGGAAGCGCACCACGAAACCCTTGAGATTATGCTGACGCCCCAGCAGGTCACGCAGGCGATCAGCTTCAGCACGCTCGATCAGCGGCCCGACAAATACCCGGTTCTTGCCTTCGGCGGAACGGATATAGGCGTTATAACCCTGGCTGCGCAGGGTCTTCTGCAGGTTTTCCGCGCTTTCACGGCTCGACAGACTGGCCAGTTGCACCGACCAACTGACGGACAAGCCATTGGCATCGACCCGGCTCTGGCTGGTATCGGGCTTGGTACTGGCCACGGGCTGTGGCGGAACCGGAACCGGTGTTGGCGCAGGCTTGACCACAGGTGCAGGCTTGCTGGCCACGGTCGGCGCAGGAGCCACCACCGGGGCCGGTGCGATCGGGGTCGATGGCGCTTGTTGCACCACAGGCTCGTGCTCGTCGGCTGGCACAGAGCCCTCGGGCAGTACCTGAGGCTCAGGCACAACTACCGGCTCGACCTGGACCTGCGGCATGGCCGCGGCTTGCGGCGCCGACGGCACATCCACCGTCACATGCCGCTGCTCATCCTCGCGCGAGAACAGCATTGGCAGAAAGATCACCGCCAAGGCCACCAACACCAGTGCTCCGACCATTCGCTGCTTGTAGACGTTATCCAGCATTGCCATGTGCAGCTTCCTCCGTGGAGCGCCGGGCGAGCCACTCAAGCGCCTCGGCAACACAATAAAAAGAACCGAACAGCAGAATTTCGTCATCTGCAGTGGCTTTCGCACATTGCGCTTCCAGCGCGGCAGCCACACTGGAATAGGACGCTACCGGAGCACCAAGGTTCTCCAGAGCCTGCTGCAGATCCTCCACCGGGCGCGCCCGCGGCGTATCCAGAGGCGCTACCGCCCAGTGCCGGACCACCCCTTTCAGGCAGCCAATCACGCCCTCCAGATCCTTGTCCGCCAGCAGCCCGAACACCGCCAGACGCTTGCCCGCCACTGGCCGGCGCGCCAGGCGCTCAGCCAGGTACTGGGCGGCATGAGGGTTGTGACCGACGTCCAGCAGCAGGTTCAGGCGCTTGCCCTGCCAGTCGAGCTGCCGGCGATCCAGGCGCCCGGTAACCCGGGTCTGGCGCAAGGCTGCGCCGATCCGCTCCGGCTGCCATGGCAAACCAGTGAGCAGATAGGCCTGCAACGCCAGAGCGGCATTTTCCATAGGCAGATCCAGCAATGGCAGGTCTTGCAGCTCGACCGGCTTGCCCTGGGCATCCAGGCCGCGCCACTGCCAATGCTGGTCGGTGACCCCGAGATCAAAGTCCCGCCCCCGCAGGAAAAACGGGCAGCCCAGCTCCCGCGCCTTGTCCAGCAAGGGTTGCGGCGGGTCCAGGTCGCCACATAACGCCGGCGCGCCAGGGCGAAAGATCCCGGCCTTCTCGAAGGCCACGGATTCACGGGAATCACCCAGGTATTCGATGTGATCGACACCAATACTGGTCACCAGCGCCAGGTCGGCATCTACCAGATTGACCGTGTCCAGGCGGCCACCCAATCCCACCTCCAGGACCACGGCATCCAGCGCTGCCCGCTGAAACAGCCAGAACGCTGCCAGGGTGCCCATCTCGAAGTAAGTCAGGGTAACTTCGCCGCGCCCCGCCTCTACCGCAGCAAAGGCTTCGCACAACTGCTCGTCAGTGGCCTCGACGCCATTGATCTGCACCCGCTCGTTATAGCGCAGCAGGTGCGGCGAACTGTAGACCCCCACCTGCAGGCCCTGGGCCCGCAGCAGGGAAGCGACAAAGGCGCAGGTAGAGCCCTTGCCATTGGTACCGGTTACCGTGACCACCCGGGGCGCCGGCTTGCCCAGCCCCATCTGGGACGCTACCTGCTGCGAGCGCGCCAGCCCCATGTCAATGGCCGAGGGATGCAACTGCTCGAGGTAGGCGAGCCATTCGCCCAGGGTACGTTGGGTCATAGGTTTGCTGGAGCCGGCGGCACCACGATCGGCTCGACCGGAGCCGCGACGAACTCCGGCGTCGGCAGGCCCATCAGTTGGGCCAGCAGGTTGCCCAGGCGCGGACGCAGCTCCTGACGGGAGATGATCATGTCGATCGCACCATGTTCCAGCAGGAACTCACTGCGCTGGAAACCTTCAGGCAGTTTTTCCCGCACGGTCTGCTCGATCACTCGAGGACCGGCGAAGCCCACCAGGGCTTTTGGCTCGGCGACAATCACGTCGCCCAGCATCGCCAGGCTGGCAGAAACACCACCGTAGACCGGGTCGGTCAACACGGAGATGAACGGGATGCCTTCTTCACGCAGGCGCGCCAGTACCGCGGAGGTCTTGGCCATCTGCATCAGAGAGATCAGGGCTTCCTGCATCCGCGCACCACCGGAAGCGGAGAAGCAGATCATCGGGCAGCGATTTTCCAGGGCGTAGTTGGCGGCGCGCACGAAACGCTCGCCGACGATGGCGCCCATGGATCCCCCCATGAAGGAAAATTCGAAAGCCGAGACCACCACTGGCATGCCCAGCAGGGTGCCACTCATGGAGATCAGCGCATCTTTCTCGCCGGTCTGCTTCTGCGCAGCGGTCAGGCGGTCCTTGTATTTCTTGCCGTCGCGGAACTTCAGACGGTCCACTGGCTCCAGGTCAGCGCCCAGTTCGGCACGGCCTTCGGCGTCGAGGAAGATATCGATACGGGCACGCGCACCGATGCGCATGTGGTGGTTGCACTTGGGGCAAACATCCAGGGTCTTTTCCAGCTCCGGACGATAGAGCACCGCCTCGCAGGATGGGCACTTGTGCCAAAGACCTTCAGGCACCGAGCTTTTCTTCACCTCGGAACGCATGATCGAAGGGATCAGTTTGTCTACTAACCAGTTGCTCATGCTTTCTTTCTCCAGTACCGGCGGCTCGAACGCTCTGGTTCGCAGCCCCGCGTATGCCCTTGAGCTAAATTCATGTGTGCGGCGATGATCAGTTCGCTGCCGCGGTCAGCGCCGGGCTCGACCTGCCTGCAACGAACCTTTCCTCAGCCATCCCGACAACCCGCTCCAGAGCGGTTGCCACTCGATTCCGACCCCGCCTGAAGGCGACGCCTGCCTGTTTTGTACAGTGGTGTTATGGACGGCGGCAGACTGGCAGCCGTCACATCGACTCGTTGCTGCGACGCACTGCCTGCATAAATGCCTGAATCTTTGCCGGGTCCTTGATGCCCTTGCCCTGCTCCACCCCGCCGCTGACATCCACCGCATAGGGGCGCACCCGAGCGATGGCTGCTGCCACGTTATCTGGCGTGAGGCCGCCGGCGAGAATGATCGGCTTGCTCAGCCCCTGAGGAACCAGGGACCAGTCGAACGCCTCGCCGGTTCCACCCGGCACGCCTTCGACATAGGTATCCAGCAGAATCCCGCTGGCCCGCGGATAGGCCAGGCAGGCCGCCGCGATGTCATCCCCGGCCTTGACCCGCAACGCCTTGATATAAGGCCGGTGATAGCCCTCGCAATCAGCCGCCGACTCATCGCCATGAAACTGCAGCAAGTCCAGCGGTACGGCGTCGAGGATCTCCCCCAGCTCGCAACGACTGGCATTGACGAAGAGGCCGACGGTGGTCACGAACGGCGGCAAGGCGGCGATGATTGCCCGCGCCTGCTGCACATTCACCGCCCGCGGGCTCTTGGCATAGAACACCAGGCCGATGGCATCGGCCCCCGCCGCCACTGCTGCCAACGCATCTTCTATGCGGGTAATCCCGCAGATCTTGCTGCGAACAGCTGGCATGTCATGAACCTCGGGGGCAAATCCGGAAAGTCCCGGATGGTAGCAAATGCTTTTCCGGGCGTCAGCCGTCAAGTTCCGAGAATCCGCTGAGGAAATGTGGCCCGATGTATCGCTCGGGCAACTGGAACTCGTCCTTGTATTCGACCTGTACCAGGTACAGGCCAAAAGGATGGGCGGTGACGCCGCCGGTACGCCGGATCCGGCTTTCCAGCACTTCTCGCGCCCACTCCACCGGCCGCTCGCCGGCACCGATGGTCATCAGCACCCCGGCGATGTTGCGCACCATGTGATGCAGGAAAGCGCTGGCACGAATATCCAGCACGATCATCTTGCCGTGCCGGGTGACCCGAAGGTGATGGATCTCCTTGATCGGCGACTTGGCCTGGCACTGCCCGGCCCGGAACGCGCTGAAATCATGAGTGCCCACCAGGAACGCGGCAGCCTGGGCCATGCGCTCGATATCCAGCGGCCGGTGGTTCCAGGTAATTTCTTCGTTGAGATGGGCCGGACGGATCTGGTCGTTGTAGATCACATAACGGTAACGCCGGGCGATCGCCTTGAACCGTGCGTGAAAATGCGCGGGCATCTCCTTGGCCCAGCTAACGCTGATGTCGTGGGGCAAATTGATATTGGCCCCCATCACCCAGGCCTTCATCGAACGCACGGCCTGAGTATCGAAATGCACCACCTGCCCGCAGGCATGCACCCCGGCATCGGTGCGTCCGGCACAGGACACCACTACCGGAGAATCCGCGACCCGGGACAGGGCCTTCTCCAGGGTTTCCTGGACACTGGGCACACCGGAGGCCTGACGCTGCCAGCCGCGGTAGCGCGAGCCCTTGTATTCCACACCCAGAGCGATTCGGGAAAAGCCTTCGGCTGCCATTTCGGCGGCCGGGTTATCTATATTTGCCAAGAACTTACAGCCTGCTGATATGCGCAAAGGCGCTCATTATAGGGCCGCAGACAACAGACGCCACGGGCTGTCGGGCTTTGTTTGCAGATTGATCAGCCATACAGTCGCCCACAAGGCGATTGCATACGCCCCCGGGCAAACGCTATATAGTTTTTTATATATCGAAAACAACAAAGCCCCCTGATCGAGAGCCGATGAATGATCGCAACCAGCAAAGAAGCCGTAGGCCTGGCCTACAGCCTGGAGGGCATGCTCCATGCCAAGCGCATGACCTGGGAGGCCATCGGGCAGATCGCCCGGCAGGTCAAGCCGGGCATGCAGGAATCCGCCGCCAGGGAAATGGGCCTGGAAGTCCTGCGAGAGATGGGTATGGAGCGAATCTGGCATCCGCTGCTGATCCGCTTTGGCGCCAATACCCTGAAAACCTTCAAGCAACGCTCCGATGGCGATCCGCTACTCCAGGAAAACGATCTGTTCTTCATCGACCTGGGCGTGGTTTGGGATCGCCATGAAGGTGATTGCGGTGCGACGTTCGTGGTCGGCGGCGACGCTGAAATGCATGCCTGTGCCGCCGCGGCGAAAAGCCTGTTCGACCAGGTCCACGACCACTGGCAGAGCCACCAGGTGGCTGGCCCCGAGCTCTATCGCCATGCACAGGAACGGGCCCAAGCCATGGGCTGGGTGCTCAATCTGGACATCAAGGGCCATCGGGTCAGCGACTTTCCCCACGCCATCTACCGCGCCGGGGACCTGGGAGATTTCGCCGCCTGCCCGCAAGTGGGCCTGTGGATCCTGGAAATCCAGATCGCCCACCCTACCCGGCCCTTCGGTGCCTTTTACGAAGACCTGCTGGCCTGAGCCTCACCGCTACCGCAGCGCCACCAACAAAAACGGCAGCCTCATCGGCTGCCGTTCTGTTCAAGCATCAGGCTGCTTCAGGCCAGTCGCCCCAACATCTCCTGGGCTTCGCTCTTCTGACCTTCGTTACCTTCGCTCAGCACCTCACCGAGGATGTCCCGCGCACCGTCGTTATCCCCCATATCGATATAGGCCTGGGCCAGATCGAGCTTGGTGGCCACCTCATCGCTGCCGGAGAGGAAGTCGAAGTCCGCCTCATCAGGCGCTGCAGCGGCATCCTCGGCAGTGAAGCTGGGGATCGCCGGCTCCGGCTGATCAAGGCTCTGGCTCAGGCGATCCAGTTCAGCGTTGACATCATCCAGCTCGGAAGTGAAAGCGTCCTTGGAGTCCGCGCCAGCATCCAGCTCATCGGCCAGGGACAGATCGAAGTCCGCCGACAGGTCCAGGTCGTCCAGGGCCGGGTCGGTGACGGTAGGCACGTCGCCTGCCGGCAGGTCCTTGAGGTCGTCGTCCAGGCTCAGCAGGAAATCCTCATCGCTCGGCTTCGCCGCCGGTAGATCAGCCCCCAGGTCCAGATCGAAATCACCCAGGTCGTCCAGGTTTTCCTCAGGAGCAAGCTGCTGCTCGAGCACCGAGCCAAAGCTCAGGTCGTCATCCAGCGGGAAGTCTTCCAGCTCGGTGTCGGGTTCAGGGGTGAGCACTGCCGGCGAAGCCGCCTCCAGGTCATCCAGGCTCAGGTCAAAATCCGCATCCAGGCCTTCTACCGGAGCAGCCGGTTCAGGCGCTGGCGGTTCGTCCTGCAGCAGCTCCTTGACGTACTCGGCATCCAGTTCGGCTGCCACGGCCGCAGTGGCCAGGCCAGCTGCCGCCGCTACCGCGACCATTGCCGGGAAGCGACTTTTCAGTTGCTCGACCTGAGCGTGGTTATCGCCATTGGCCACCAACTGCCGTTCCTGGGCGACAAAGGCGCTGCGGTCACCCTGATGCGCGTAGACCTCCATCAGCTTCAGACGCAGATCACTGCGTTGCGGCTCCAACTTGACCGCTTCTTCGAGAATCGCCGCGGCCTGGTTCAGGCGGCCGGCATCGATGTGATTCTGAGCCTGGCCCAGCACATCGGTGGCGCGTTCGACCGGGGCTACCGGAGCGGGCGCCACCACCGGAGCTGGAGCTGGAGCTGGAGCTGGAGCTGGAGCTGGAGCGAGATTGACGCTTGGGGCTGGAACCTCAAGGCCTTCGAAGCTGCTTTCCGGCAGGTCCATTTCCTCGGCGAAATCGCTTTCCTCAGACAGCGCCCGCGCCATGCGCAAGTGCTTCTCCGCTTCCTGCTGAGCCTTGCGGCGACGAGCCAGCAACAGCAACAGCAGTAACAAGGCCAATACCGCACCGCCACCCACCAGCCCGAGAAGGATCGGGTTGGTCAGCAGATCGGAGTATTTATCCTCGTCGCTCTTGGCGGGAACGGCATCCGCAGCAGGCTTGGCAGCCGGCTCGCTGGCCGGGGCCGCTGGCGCCACCACTGGGGCCGGCGCTTCGGGCTTGGCCACCAACTCAGCTGGCATGGCCGGAGCTGGCTGGGCATTAGGTACCGCAGTACCTGCGCCCTCGACCTGCATCTTGGCCAACTGGTTGTTCTTCAATTCGATCAGGCGCTGCAGCTTGTCCAACTGGCTTTGCAGGTCCGCCATGCGCTCCTTGAGCTCGGCATTGTCACGACGGGTTGCGTCGAGGCTTTCCTGAGTCACCGCCAGCTTGTTGTTCAGCGCCTTGGCATCACCGGCTGCGCCCTTGCCCCGGGTCTTGCCGTTTTCAGCGGACACCAGGCTCAGGTTGTCCTTGGTATTGACCTGCTTGGGCGCCTTGTCGGCACCGGCGCGACGAGTCGCATCCACCTGCTGCTGGCCACGGGCACCGGCACGGCGGCCCTGGCGCCAGGCAGCATTCTGCGCCGCCACTTCAGCAATTGCCTTGGGCTGCGGCAGCGCGGTGCTCTGCACCACATCGGGCAGGCGCAGCACCTTGCCGGTCTTCAACCGATTGATGTTGCCATCGATAAAGGCATCCGGGTTCAGCGCCTGGATCGCCAGCATGGTCTGCTGGATCGAGGCACCGTTGCGGTTCTTGGCGGCGATTTCCCACAAAGTGTCACGGGCCGAGGTGGTGTACTGCTCCGGCTTGCCCGACTTGTTGGCACGGGTAACCGGGGCACTCACCGCCGGGGCGCCTACTGGTGCGCTCTGCGCGGCAGCGGCAGCCTGCGGGGAGAATTTCGAAGGGTCCAGCAGCACACTGTAGTCGCGCAGCAGGCGGCCGTTGGGCCACATCACCTGCACCAGGAACTTGACCATCGGCTCCGACAGCGGCTGGCTCGAGGTCACCCGCAGCACACTCTTGCCGCCGGGATTGAGAATCGGGGTGAAATGGAGGTCGTTGAGAAAGGCCTGGCGATCGACGCCGGCCTTGGCGAACTCTTCTGCCGGCGCAAGGCTGGGCACTACCTCGGCGGCAGTGAGGTCCTTGACATCGAGCAATTCGATTTCTGCTACCAGAGGCTGGTTCAGACTCGACTTCAGGGTCAGCTCCCCAAGCCCAAGCGCCTGCGCCATACCGGAGGACAGCGCCGAGGCGGCCGCTATTGCTAACACCAGTTTGCGAACTTGAACCATAGCCTCATCCTTTGTTTGAACATTCCTCGGCCAGCGAGAAGGTTTTGTAGCGGCTGCCAAAAGGCATTGCGCGGGACCATCAACGACCACGACGCGCGATTATTTCTTGCATGCCCCGGGAGCACCTGACGGCCACTCACCTCCAGCAACTTGCCAAGCATAGCGCCCGGCTAGATTCATTCTGCAAATTGTTGCCAAGTATCTTTTACAGCAGGTCTTTTATCAACAATTCAGCCAGCTGCACAGCGTTCAAGGCCGCACCTTTGCGCACGTTATCCGAGGTCAGCCACAGATTCAGTTCCGTCGGGTCGTCGACCCCGGAACGAACCCGCCCCACATAGACAACATCCTGGCCCACGGCGTCACCCACGGCAGTCGGATAGTCGCCCGCCTCCACCAATTCCAGGCCCGGCGCCGCTTCCAGTGCCGCATTGACTGCCGCCAGGTCAACGGCGCTGCCTGACTGCAGAGTCACGCTATAGCTATCGCCAAAAAATACCGGCGCTTGAATGCAAGTGACAGAAATCTTTAATAAAGGCTGCCCCAGCACCTCGCGCAGCTCCCGGACCAGGCGCTTTTCCAGCAGGGTATGGCCCTGGGCGTCTGGAGTGCCGACCTGGGCCAGCAGGTTGAAGGCCACTTGCCGATCGAAAAAGCGGGGCTCCATGGGGCGCACATTCAACAGTTCAGCCGTCTGCCGGGCCAGTTCACTGACGGCCTCGCGACCCTGGCTGGAGATCGCCAGGCTGGCGGTCAGGTTGACCCGCTGGATGTCCAGCAAACCTTGCAACGGCGCCAGCACCACGGCCAGGGCGGTGGCCGAGGCGCTCGGGCTGCTCAGCTGCAATGGTTTTTTCAAGCCGGCCAGCACCTGGCCATTGGCTTCGGGAACGACATTGGGCGCCTGGGCCGAAGGCAAGGCGCCGGAAAGATCGATCACCGCGCAGTTGGCCGCCGTGGCACGCGGGGCAAAACTCAGGGTCACCGCCGGGCCGGCCGCGAAGAACGCCAGCTGGACCTTGCTGAAATCGAACTCGTCGACTTCACGCACCCGCACGTTCTTGCCGCGAAAAGGCACCGAATGACCGGCCGACTCGCTGCTGGCCAGCAGGTGCAGGTTGGCAACGGGGAAGTCACGTTCTTCCAGAATCTGCACCAGGGTTTCGCCGACAGTACCGGTGGCACCGATCACGGCAATATCAAGGGAAGGAGTCATGGTGCTACCTCAGGCGAAACGGGGGGAGCGGCACTTTACCCGGCACGGGGTGGCGAGGCAATTCGTGGGAGGGAGCTGTGGCTGGAACGAAGCACTCTTGGCGGGCAAGCCCGCTCCTGCGGCAGGTATGAAAAAGCCCGCGCCTTGTGCAAGGGGCGGGCTGTTTCAAGCGCTCAGAGCATCAACGCTCCAGCAGGATCCGCAGCATGCGGCGCAGCGGCTCGGCCGCCCCCCACAGTAGCTGGTCGCCGACAGTGAAGGCGCCCAAGAACTGCGACCCCATGTTCAGCTTGCGCAGGCGGCCCACCGGAATGTTCAGGGTGCCGGTGACCTTGGTCGGACTCAGCTCCTGCATGCTGATATCACGCTGGTTCGGCACCAGCTTGACCCAAGGGTTGTGCTGACTGATCAGCCCTTCGATATCGGCGATCGGCACGTCCTTGTTGAGCTTGATGGTCAGCGCCTGGCTGTGGCAGCGCATGGCGCCGATGCGCACGCAGATGCCGTCCACCGGGATCGGGCTCTTGAAGCGACCGAGGATCTTGTTGGTCTCGGCCTGGGCCTTCCACTCTTCGCGGCTCTGGCCGTTGGGCAGCTCCTTGTCGATCCATGGAATCAGGCTACCGGCCAGCGGCACGCCGAAGTTCTCGGTCGGGTAGGCATCGCTGCGCATGGCCTCGGCCACCTTGCGATCGATGTCGAGGATGGCACTGGCCGGGTTGGCCAGTTCATCAGCGACGGCAGCGTGGGTGGCGCCCATCTGCTTGATCAGCTCGCGCATGTTCTGCGCGCCGGCGCCGGAGGCCGCCTGATAGGTCATGGCGCTCATCCACTCCACCAGGCCGGCTTCGAACAGGCCGCCCAGGCCCATCAGCATCAGGCTGACGGTGCAGTTGCCGCCGATGTAGTTCTTGGTGCCCGCATCCAGCTGCTGGTCGATGACCTTGCGGTTCACCGGATCGAGGATGATCACCGCGTCATCTTCCATGCGCAGGCTGGATGCGGCATCGATCCAGTAGCCCTGCCAGCCCGCTTCGCGCAGCTTGGGGAAGACTTCGCTGGTGTAGTCGCCACCCTGGCAGGTCAGAATCACGTCGAGGGTTTTCAACTCTTCAATGCTGTAGGCGTCCTTCAGCGGAGCAATATCCTTGCCCACCGACGGCCCCTGGCCACCGACATTGGAAGTGGTGAAAAACACCGGTTCAATAAGATCGAAGTCCTGCTCTTCCAGCATCCGCTGCATGAGCACGGAACCGACCATACCGCGCCAACCGATCAGACCTACACGTTTCATCGCAACTACACCTATACAAAAGTGGGCCACTGTCTGTGCAGTGGGCCCGAAAGATTACAGATTCCGCAGCGCGGCGACTACTGCATCGCCCATTTCCTGCGTACCGACTTTGGTGCAACCGGCCGACCAGATGTCGCCAGTGCGCAAACCCTGGTCCAGGACCCGGCTCACAGCCTGCTCGATGGCGTCCGCGGCCTCGGTCAGGTTGAAGCTGTAGCGCAGCATCATCGACACCGAGAGGATGGTCGCCAGCGGGTTGGCAATGCCCTGCCCGGCGATGTCCGGCGCCGAACCGTGGCATGGCTCGTACATGCCCTTGTTGTTGGCGTCCAGGGACGCCGACGGCAGCATGCCGATGGACCCGGTGAGCATCGAGGCTTCGTCGGAAAGAATATCGCCGAACATGTTGTCGGTGACGATCACGTCGAACTGCTTCGGCGCACGCACCAGTTGCATGGCGGCGTTGTCCACGTACATGTGGCTCAACTCGACATCCGGGTAGTCCTTGGCCACTTGCTCGACCACTTCACGCCACAGTTGGCTGGACGCCAGGACGTTGGCCTTGTCCACCGAGCACAGCTTCTTGCCGCGCACGCGGGCCATGTCGAAGCCGACCCGGGCAATACGGCGGATTTCACTCTCGCTGTACGGCAGGGTGTCGTAGGACTGGCGTTCGCCGTTTTCCAGTTCGCGGGTGCCCCGTGGCGCGCCGAAGTAGATGCCGCCGGTCAGCTCGCGAACGATGAGGATGTCCAGGCCGGAGACGATTTCCGGTTTCAGGCTCGAAGCATCGGCCAATTGCGGGTAGAGGATCGCCGGGCGCAGGTTGCCGAACAGGCCCAGTTGCGCACGAATCTTCAGCAGGCCGCGCTCAGGGCGGATGTCACGCTCGATCTTGTCCCACTTCGGGCCGCCCACGGCGCCCAGCAGCACCGCATCGGCGGCCCGGGCACGATCCAGGGTCTCATCGGCCAGGGGCACACCGTGCTTGTCGATGGCCGCACCGCCGATCACGTCGTGGCTCAGCTCGAAGCCCAGGCTGTACTTGTCGTTGGCCAATTCCAGGACCTTGACCGCCTCGGCCATGATTTCCGGGCCAATACCGTCACCGGGGAGAATCAGAATCTGCTTGCTCATGCGTTCCTCGTTTGCTCTGTCGGCACGCCCGCAGGCGTGCCCGGAAAAAGTCTATCGCTCGGCCCACAGCACCAGTACATCTGTACTGAACGAACCATCGGCGGCAATCTCAAAATATTCACGCACTTCGTTACCCATTGCCTGCTGCAACTGGCGGATCGCCACCCGCAACGGCTCGGGAGTGCGCATGCGCTCGACCCAGGAGCTGTACTCCAGGCGCAGGCGCTGGCGGCTGGTACTGCGGGTGTGCAGGCCGGCCTCGCTGACCTGGCGCAGCCATTCACCCGCCGAATAATCGCGCACATGGCTGGTATCGCGCAGCACTTCGACGCTTTGCAGGTAAGTGTCCAGCAGCGGACTGCCCGGCGACAAGACATCGATGAACGCCGCCACGCCGCCCGGCTTCAGGACCCGGCGCACTTCCCGCAGGGCCAGGCCCAGGTCGCTCCAATGGTGAGCCGAGTAACGGCTGAAGACGAAGTCGAACTCGCCATCGGCGAACGGCAGGCGCTCGGCGGCGCCCAGTACGGTGCGGATGTTACCCAGCCCGCGCTCCTGCGCCGCCCCTGCCACCACATCCAGCATCTGCTGGGAGAGGTCGTAGGCCACCACTTCCTTGACCTGCGGCGCGACATGGAAGCTGACGTGACCGGCACCGCAGCCCAGGTCCAGGAGCCGGGCTGAGCTCTTGCCCGCCACCTCGGCCTGCAGCAGGGCAAATTCGGCACCCTGAGCGTGCACGGCGCTACTCAGGTAGGCCGAAGCCTGCTCGCCAAATTGCTTCTGCACTACCTGGCTGTGGGCGTTGCTGGTCATGGGGCGATCCTTTTGGGCAAGGGAAACAGGGTTCGCTGGCAAGCCAGCTCCTACAACGCCATCCGTAGGGGCCGGCTTGCCGTCGATCAGGCAATCAGGCGTCGCGGAACAGCCAGGGCTGGCTGGCGCGATGCTTGGCCTCGAAGGCGGCGATGGCATCGCCGTCCTGCAGGGTCAGGCCGATGTCGTCCAGACCGTTGAGCAGGCAATGCTTGCGGAAGGCATCGATCTCGAACTTCAACACCTTGCCGTCGGGGCGGGTCACGGTCTGCGCTTCAAGGTCGATATGCAACTGATAGCCCAGGGTGGCTTCGACCTGCTGGAACAGCTCGTCGACTTCAGCGTCGCTCAGGATGATCGGCAACAAGCCGTTCTTGAAGCTGTTGTTGAAGAAGATATCGGCGTAGCTGGGCGCGATGATGCTGCGAAAACCGTACTCTTCCAGGGCCCACGGCGCATGCTCGCGGCTGGAGCCGCAACCGAAGTTCTCCCGGGCCAGCAACACGCTGGCACCCTGGTAACGCTCGGCGTTGAGCACGAAATCCTTGTTCAACGGGCGCTTGGAGTTGTCCTGGTAGGGCTGGCCCACGTCCAGGTAACGCCACTCGTCGAACAGGTTGGGGCCAAAGCCTGTGCGCTTGATCGACTTGAGAAACTGCTTGGGGATGATCTGGTCGGTGTCGACGTTGGCACGATCCAAAGGCGCGACCAAACCATTGTGCTGAGTGAAAGCTTTCATGCTGCGCTCCTTAGATCAATTCACGGACGTCGACGAAACGACCGCTGACAGCGGCGGCGGCGGCCATGGCCGGGCTGACCAGGTGGGTACGCCCACCGGCACCCTGGCGCCCTTCGAAGTTGCGGTTCGAGGTCGAGGCGCAATGCTCGCCGGACTCCAGGCGGTCCGGGTTCATCGCCAGGCACATCGAGCAGCCCGGCTCACGCCATTCGAAACCGGCTTCGAGGAAGATCTTGTCCAGGCCTTCCGATTCGGCCTGCGCCTTGACCAGGCCCGAGCCCGGCACCACGATCGCCTGCTTGATGGTGGAAGCCACCTTGCGGCCCTTGGCGATCACCGCGGCGGCGCGCAAGTCTTCGATCCGTGAGTTGGTGCAGGAACCAATGAAGACGCGGTCCAACTGAATGTCGGTGATCGCCTGGTTGGCACTCAAGCCCATGTACTTCAAGGCGCGGACGATGGAATCGCGCTTGACCAGGTCCATTTCCTTGGCCGGGTCCGGTACGTTCTGATCCACCGCCAGGACCATTTCCGGGGACGTGCCCCAACTGACCTGCGGCTTGATCTGTGCAGCATCGAGCTCGACCACGGTATCGAACTTGGCGTCGGCATCGGACACCAGGTCCTTCCAGGCCTCGACGGCCAAGTCCCATTCGGCGCCCTTGGGGGCGAACGGACGTCCCTTGACGTATGCCACGGTCTTTTCATCCGCCGCCACCAGGCCGACACGGGCACCGGCTTCGATGGACATGTTGCAGATGGTCATGCGGCCTTCGATGGACAGGTCGCGAATCGCGCTGCCGGCGAACTCGATGGCATGGCCGTTACCGCCGGCGGTGCCGATCTTGCCGATCACGGCCAGGACGATGTCCTTGGCGGTCACGCCGAAAGGCAAGGTGCCTTCCACGCGCACCAGCATGTTCTTCATCTTCTTGGCCACCAGGCACTGGGTGGCGAGCACGTGCTCCACCTCGGAGGTACCGATACCGTGGGCCAAGGCGCCGAAAGCGCCGTGGGTCGAGGTATGGGAGTCACCACAGACCACGGTCATGCCCGGCAATGTGGCGCCCTGCTCCGGGCCGATCACGTGGACGATGCCCTGGCGCACGTCGTTCATCTTGAATTCGACAATGCCGTATTCATCGCAGTTGTCGTCGAGGGTCTGCACCTGGAGGCGGGAAACCTGGTCGGCGATCGCTTCGATCCCGCCCTTGCGCTCCGGCGTGGTCGGTACGTTATGGTCCGGGGTGGCGATGTTGGCATCGATGCGCCATGGCTTGCGCCCGGCCAGACGCAGGCCTTCGAAGGCTTGCGGCGAGGTCACTTCGTGGATGATGTGACGATCGATATAGATCAGCGCCGAACCATCGTCGCGCTGCTTGACCAAATGCGAATCCCAGAGCTTGTCGTAGAGCGTCTTGCCGGCCATCGGACCATTCCTCATCAGCTTGTTTCTATGCCCCGGGCTCCGATCGTGCGCCGATCAATAACCCTTTGGCTTGTGAGGCCGATCCTATGGCGTTAGATTAAATAACTCAAATTCATATTTTTCATACTTTGGATAACCAACTGGAATGCAAGCATGGACCTGGCCAACCTCAATGCCTTTATAGCCATCGCCGAAACCGGCAGCTTTTCCGGCGCCGGCGAACGCCTGCACCTGACCCAGCCAGCCATCAGCAAACGCATCGCCGGCCTGGAGCAGCAACTCAACGTACGGCTGTTCGACCGCCTGGGGCGGGAGATCGGCCTGACCGAGGCCGGGCGGGCCCTGCTGCCCCGGGCCTACCAGATCATCAATGTGCTGGATGACACCCGGCGCGCCCTGACCAACCTCACCGGCGAAGTCAGTGGGCGCCTGACGCTGGCCACCAGCCATCACATCGGCCTGCACCGCCTGCCGCCATTGCTGCGAGCCTTCACCCGGCGCTACCCGCAAGTGGCCCTGGACATCCAGTTCCTCGACTCCGAAGTGGCCTACGAGGAAATCCTCCATGGCCGCGCCGAACTGGCAGTGATCACCCTGGCCCCCGAGCCCCACTCCCTGATCAAGGCCACCGCGGTCTGGGACGACCCGCTGGACTTCGTCGCCGCGCCGGAACACCCGCTGGTCAGCAATGGGCAAGTGAGCCTGGCGGATATTGCCCTGCATCCGGCAGTTTTCCCCGGCGGCAATACCTTTACCCACCATATTGTCCAACGCCTGTTTGAAGCCCAGGGTCTGACGCCGAACATCGCCATGAGCACTAACTATCTGGAAACTATAAAGATGATGGTGTCCATCGGCCTGGCCTGGAGCGTGCTGCCGCGCACCATGCTTGACGATCAGGTGGCACGCATTCCTTTACCGGGCATACAGCTGCACCGCCAGCTAGGCTATATCCTGCATACCGAACGGACACTTTCGAACGCTGCGCGGGCTTTCATGGCCTTACTGGATGCACAAGTCGATTGGCCAGGGAACCCGGCATAACACTCCGGGTATCGCCCGTGCCACGCCGCAGCGCCATGAGTATCCCGCACCCGACGAATGACTCAGCTCAAGGCCTGACCTCCATGCCCAAACCCGCTGACCGTATTCCACCCTTGCCGCGTATCCATGCTGTCGACCCCCAGGAGTCGGAGCAAAGCTGGGAAAGCGCACCGCAGTTGCTCGCAGCCCTCAATGGTGCGCGCCTGGGGGCCTGGTATTGGGATATTGAAAGCGGGCAGATCAGCTGGTCCCGCGGCACCCAGGCGCTGTTCGGCTTCGATCCACGCCAACCCTTGCCGGAAAACCTCGAATACCTCGACCTGCTGCCCATCGAGGACCGGGCCAGGACGATTCGCGCCTTTCATTCAGTGCTGGCCGGCGCGCCACTGGAACACGCCATGCACCACCGCATTCGCTGGCCCGACGGCAGCCTGCACTGGCTGGAGATCAACGGCAGCGTATTGCCAGACAAGCACGGCAAGCCGCGAATGATCGGGGTGATCCGCGAGATCACCCACCAGCGCCAGCGTGAGGAAGCCCTCAGCAGTTCGGAAAAGCGCTTTGCCACGCTGTTTCACTTGTGCCCCAACACTGTACTGCTGACCCGCCTGGAAGATGGCCTGATCAGCGAGGCCAACCAGTACTTTGAAAGCCAGTTCGGCTGGCCCGCCGAACACGTGATCGGCCGTACCACCCTGGAGATCGGCCTGTGGGTCAACCCCGAACAGCGCGCCCAACTGATCAAGGCGGTCCAGAAGAAGGGCCAGGCCGCCAGCCTTGAAGTGCAATTTCGCGCCAGCAATGGGCAGATCCATGACGGCATTCTCAGCGCCCAGAAGGTTGAACTGGAGGGCAAGGCCTACCTGCTCAGCACCTTTCTCGATACCAGTGAGCGCAAACGATCCGAACAGGCACTCAAGGACAGCCAGGAACGCCTGGACCTGGCCCTGGACTCGGCGCAGATGGGCACCTGGGACTGGCACATCCCCAGCGGAATGCTCTACGGCTCGGCCCGCGCCGCGCAATTGCATGGCCTGGCCCCCATCCCTTTCCATGAATCCTTCGACGCCTTCTTCGAAGGCGTGCCCACCGAAGAGCGCAACTCCATGCGCGATGCCTACCGCAGCCTGCGCGAGGGCCCCGCGGGCAACTATCAATTGACCTATCGGGTGCAACTGGAGGACGGCAGCTCGCGCTACCTGGAAAGCCGCGCCCGCCTCTACCGCGACGAACAGGGCAGCCCGCTGCGCATGGCCGGCACGCTGCTGGACATCACCGAGCAGGTGGAACGGGAACAGCGCCTGATCACCTCCGAAGAGAAATTCGCCAGCCTGTTCCAGGTCAGCCCCGACCCAATCTGCGTGACCTTGCTGGAAACCGGCCAGTTCATCGAAATCAACTCCAGCTTCACCCAGACCTTTGGCTGGACCCTGGACGAAGTGCTCAACCGCAGCGCCGAACAGATCGGCCTCTGGGAAGACGCCGCGCCGCGCCTGCGGCGCATCGAGCAGGTGATTCGCGAACAGGCGCTGAATAATGTGGCAGTGGTGGTCCACCACAAGAACGGCCAGACACTGACCTGCATCATTTCCAGCCGCCTGATCACCGTGGACAAGCAGCCCTGCATCGTCACCAACCTGCGGGACATCACCCAGCAGCAGCGTTCGGAGGCGGCCCTCAAGGCCAGCGAAGAGAAGTTCGCCAAGGCCTTTCACTCCAGCCCTGACGCCATCAGCATCACCGAGCGCGATACGGGCCGCTACCTGGAGGTCAACGATGGCTTCTGCCGACTGACCGGCCACCGCAACGACGAGGTGATCGGCCGCACCATGTACCAGATCGGCATCTGGGCCGAGGAAGGGCAACTCTCTACCTTGCTGGCGGAGCTCCAGATCAAGGGCCGGGTGCACCACCTGGAAATGCTCGGGCGCAACAAGCGCGGGGAAATACTCACCCTGGAAGTCTCGGTGGAGCCCATCACCCTCAACGAAACGCCCTGCCTGCTGATGACAGCCCGGGATGTCAGCCTGCTCAAGAACGCCCAGGCGCAGATCCGCCACCTGGCTTACCACGACCCCTTGACCAACCTGCCCAACCGCGCCCTGCTGATGGACCGCCTGAGCCAGCAGATCGCCCTGCTCAAGCGTCATAACCTGCGCGGCGCCCTGCTGTTCCTCGACCTCGATCACTTCAAGCACATCAACGATTCCCTGGGCCACCCGGTGGGCGACACCGTGTTGAAAATCATCACCGCCCGGCTCGAAGCCAGCGTGCGCATGGAAGACACCGTGGCACGCCTGGGCGGCGATGAGTTCGTGGTCCTGCTGAGTGGCCTTGAGGGCACACGCAACGAGGTCAGCGAACAGGTCCGCCAACTGGCCGACACCCTGCGCGAATTGCTGTCCGAACCGATGTTCCTCGATGGCCAGCGCCTGCAAGTCACCCCGAGCATCGGTGTGGCACTGATTCCCGACCACGGCTCGACCCCCACCGACCTGCTCAAGCGCGCCGATATTGCCCTTTATCGGGCCAAGGATTCAGGGCGCAACACCACCCAGATGTTCCACAACACCATGCAAAAAGCCGCCAGCGAACGCCTGCGCATGGAGACCGACCTGCGCCTGGCCCTGTCCCGGGGCGAATTCAGCGTGCACTTCCAGCCCCAGGTGGACGCCCGTGACAACCGCATCGTCGGCGCCGAAGCTTTGGTGCGCTGGCAACACCCGGAGTTGGGCGCGCAGTCGCCGACCGAGTTCATCAAGGTGCTGGAGGACAGCGGCCTGATCCTCGAAGTGGGTACCTGGATTCTCGACGAAGCCTGCCTGGCCTTCAGCCAGTTGATCGATCAGAAACTGGTGGATCCCCAGCACTTCAGCCTGTGCGTCAACATCAGCCCGCGGCAGTTCCGCCAGACCGACTTTGTCGAGCGAGTCGAACACAGTCTGCATGCCTACGCACTGCCCTCCAGCCTGCTGAAGCTGGAGATCACCGAAGGCATCGTGATCCAGAACCTGGAAGACACCATCAACAAGATGCGCCGGCTGAAGAAACTTGGAGTGAGCTTTGCCATGGACGATTTCGGCACCGGCTACTCGTCCCTGACCTACCTCAAGCGCCTGCCGGTGGACACCTTGAAGATCGACCAGTCCTTCGTCCGCGATGCGACCCACGACCCCAACGATGCGGAAATCATCCGGGCCATCGTTGCCATGGCCCGCAGCCTGAACCTCAAGGTCATCGCCGAAGGCGTGGAAACCCCGCAGCAGCTCGAATTCCTCCAGGGCCTGGAATGCCACCTGTACCAGGGTTTCCTCCATAGCAGGCCGTTGCCGCTGAGTGAACTCAAGAAGCTGCTGGAATGATAGGCACGAAAAAGGGCGCCACCAGGGCGCCCTTTTTTTTGCAGCGGCCTTAGTGTTGCAGAGCCGCCTGCTGCGCACCGTTGATCGGGATGCGCTTGGCTTTGGCCTCTTCCGGCACAACCCGCAGCAGGTCGATATTCAACAGACCGTTGCTCAGGGCCGCGGCCTTGACCTCGATATGGTCGGCCAGGCGGAAGGACAGCTTGAATGCACGCTGGGCAATACCCTGGTGCAGGTAAGTAACGCTTTCACTGGCATCGCGCTTGCCACCGCTCACGGTCAACACGCCTTTTTCCACTTGCAGTTCCAGGTCTTCTTCCTGGAAACCGGCGGCGGCAATGACGATGCGGTACTGATCGTCAGCGTGTTTCTCAACGTTGTAGGGTGGGTAGCTGCTGCCTGGTTCGTTGCGCAGTGCCGATTCGAACAGATCATTGAAACGGTCGAAGCCGACAGAGGAACGGAACAGTGGAGCCAAGGAAAATGCAGTACTCATGGGTGTTTCTCCTGATTATTCAGCGAGTGGTTATCTCCGCGACCCGAATTCGGCATCGCGTACCCAAGAGATAGGGATGGGCTCCAGCGTTTCAAGACATGCCTTAAAAAATTTTTACGCCGCCTCGCTCCGGGGCATGCCCAACAGGCGCCCGACCTGATCCAGCTCGGTTTCCCGGCGCAGGGCGGTGAACAGTTCGACCGCTTCCGGGTAGTTGCGGGTCAGCATCGCCAGCCATTGCTTCAGGCGCCCGGGCGCCGAACGCGGGGTCAGTTGCACCACTACCTGCGCCCAGAAATCCTGGAGCATTGGCTGCAGGTCGGCCCAGGACATTTCCACCACTTCTTCACCGGCCCGGGCTGCGGCAATCTGCCGGGCCAGATCGGGGCGCGAGACCAGCCCGCGACCGAGCATGATGTCCTCGACGCCACTGATTTCCCGACAGCGGCGCCAGTCCTCGACGCTCCAGATATCCCCGTTGGCGAACACCGGCACCTTGACCACTTCCTGCACCCGCGGGATCCACTCCCAATGGGCTGGCGGCTTGTAGCCGTCGACCTTGGTCCGCGCGTGCACCACGATATGTTCGGCACCACCCTCGGCCAAAGCTGTGGCACAGACCAGCGAGCCATCCGGGCTGTCGAAGCCCAGGCGCATTTTCGCCGTGACCGGAATGTGTGCCGGCACCGCACGCCGCACATGCTCGACGATCTGGTTCAGAAGCTCGGGCTCCTTGAGCAGCACCGCCCCGCCCCGGGACTTGTTGACGGTCTTGGCCGGGCAACCGAAGTTCAGGTCGATGACCTCACTGCCCAGTTCACAGGCCAGGGCCGCGTTCTCTGCCAGGCACACCGGGTCCGAACCCAGCAACTGCACCCGCAGCGGCACGCCGGCCGCGGTGTGTGCGCCGTGCAGCAGTTCAGGGGCGAGCTTGTGGAAGTAGGCAGGCGTCAACAGGCGATCATTGACGCGGATGAACTCGGTGACACACCAGTCGATCCCGCCAACACGAGTCAGTACATCCCGCAGGATGTTGTCGACCAACCCCTCCATGGGCGCCAGGGCAATTTGCATGAAACACACTCGACAAGAAAACGGGCAAAAAAACGTGCGCCAGTTTACTGGGTTTCGCCCTTCAGCAGGAGTTTTACAGGGGCGAGCTAGCCGTTGCAGGCGCCTGCGCGGGCACAGGGAGGTATCAGGCGCCCTGCAGGGCCGGGCCGTAACCGTCCAGGAACTCGGCAGGCATGCGCTTGGGCTTGCCGGTGGACAGCTCGATGCAGACAAAGGTGGTCTGGGCCCGCAGCAGGGTTGTGCCGTCGCTGGGGCGCATCAGCTGGAAACGCCGGGTCATCTTCAGGCGCTGGTCCCAATCGACGATCCAGGTGGCCAGTTGCAGCTCATCGCCTTCATAGGCCGCCGCCAGGTAATCGATCTCGTGCCGCACCACGGCCATCGCCCGGTCCAGGCGCCGGTATTCGGCCAGGTCCAGCCCCAGGCGCTGCGAATGCCGCCAGGCGCAACGCTCCAGCCAGGTAACGTAGACCGCATTGTTGGCGTGCCCGAGGCCATCGATATCCTCGGCGGCCACCTGCAGATCGATGACGAATGGCGTTGCCAGATCCCAACTCATGCCCGACTCCCGGTCAGTTTTTTTGACCGGGGCAGTGTAACGGATGCTCAGGCCGATTGGCGCGCTGGCAGATGCCGGCCGCTGACCAGCGCCACCACGGCATCCACCACTCGGCAGTCGGCCAATATCCGCTGGTGGCCACCTTCACTCAAGCGCAAGAGACGGCTGTCGAACCAGGCCTGATGGATCAGCTCCGATTCGTTGACCGGAACAAAAAGGTCATCTTCTGCGTGAATGATCAGGCCGGGCATATCCAACTGATACTGGGCCACGTCCATGGCGGCGGCGCGCATTCCGACCTTCTTCTCCACCTGGCGGATAAAGGCGGAACGTGCCCTGGGCGGCAACCGCATGTAGCTGGCAAAACCGCGCAGCACGGACAGGATACGTGCCGGCGCGGCGATACTGACCAGGGTTTCGGTACGCAGGCCCAATTGCACCGCGAGCATGGCGCTGGCACCGCCCATGGAGTGGCCGATCACCGCGCGCAGGGGCGGCAATTCGGCTGCTGCCTCCAGCATCGCCCGGGCAAACAGCGCCACGTTTGCCTCATTGCCCGGGGAACGACCATGGGCCGGGCCTTCCAGCGCCACGGCGGTATACCCGGCGGCCACCAGGGCCTCGATCAGGCTGGCAAACTGCGTGGGCCGCCCTTCCCAACCGTGCATCAGCAATACCGTCGGCCCCTGCCCCCAACGCAGGGCTGAAAGCCCGAAACGCAAGGTCAGGCGCTCGGCACGCGCCAACAGTGGCAACTCCCACTTTCGTGGCGGTAGCTCGCGAGGGGTCATGAACAAATGACGCATCCGATTCGCCGCCCATTGCGGCGCCACCCACCCCAGAGTGCCATTGACGCCACGAATCCAGCTCAATCTGCTCATCACCTACCTCGTCGTTGCACTTCAGGTCATAGCACCGCCGACTTGGCGGCACGCAGCAAACGATCGGACAATTCACCGGGCCCCAAGGCCCGCGCCAGGGACAGGCCGCCAACCATCAGCGCCATGTCGGCCAAGGCCTTGTCGGTATCCTCGGGGCTGCCAGCCAATTGCGCGACCATCAGCTCCATGTGTTCGCTCAAGGCCTTGCGAAAGCTCTCGGGCAAGCGCCCCAGTTCACCGACCGAGGCTGGAATCGGGCACGCCTGCTCGGTGGAGTCACGGTGTTTGCGCGACAGATAGAACGCCGCTGCCAACGCCCTGCGCTCCTCACCGCTGAGGCTCGCATCCATTTCGTCGAGCAGGCCGCGTCGATGGGAAAGCAACTGAGTGAAAGCTTCCAGCATCAGCGCATCCTTGCTCTCAAAATGTGCATAGAAGCCGCCTACTGTCAGGCCGGCAGCCCCCATCACCTCACCCACACTCGGTTCGGCCGGGCCGCGCTGGATCAGTGCAGAACTGGCGGCCTGGAGAATACGTTCGCGGGTTTGAGCTTTTTTGTCGTTCATCGTTACCTCCGAATATTACGGAAAAAATATTATTCTCATAATAATTTTCCGCAAGTCGCCAGTGTGACCGTCGGTCAGAAGCGCAGGCTGAGGAAGAAAGAGAGATTGGCTGAAGGCCAGAAAAACAAAAGGGTCATTCAATGATTGAATGACCCTTAAAAATCCCGCAGAGCGGGTAAACGTGGCGTCCCCTAGGGGACTCGAACCCCTGTTACCGCCGTGAAAGGGCGGTGTCCTAGGCCACTAGACGAAGGGGACACAAACCCTTCTAACAGCTGATCAGTGCTGAGTACTGATCGATTCAAGGCCGGTGTGGCCAGACCTTGAACTGTAAATTGGTGGAGCTAGACGGGATCGAACCGTCGACCTCTTGCATGCCATGCAAGCGCTCTCCCAGCTGAGCTATAGCCCCGGATTTTCGCCTCACGGCGCAGCGACATCTTGCAACATCGCTTGTGTGAAACTGGCGTCCCCTAGGGGACTCGAACCCCTGTTACCGCCGTGAAAGGGCGGTGTCCTAGGCCACTAGACGAAGGGGACGCAAACCCTTCTAACAACTGATCAGCGCTGAGTACTGATCGATTCAAGGCCGGTGTGGCCAGGCCTTGAACTGTAAATTGGTGGAGCTAGACGGGATCGAACCGTCGACCTCTTGCATGCCATGCAAGCGCTCTCCCAGCTGAGCTATAGCCCCGGATTTTCGCCTCGCGGCGCAGCGACATCTTGCAACATCGCTTGTGTGAAACTGGCGTCCCCTAGGGGACTCGAACCCCTGTTACCGCCGTGAAAGGGCGGTGTCCTAGGCCACTAGACGAAGGGGACGCAAACCCTTCTGTACAACTGACCGGTACTGAGTACCGATCGATTCAAGGCCGGTGTGGCCAGGCCTTGAACTGCAAATTTGGTGGAGCTAGACGGGATCGAACCGTCGACCTCTTGCATGCCATGCAAGCGCTCTCCCAGCTGAGCTATAGCCCCTCATCGCTGAGGACGGGGCGAATCTTAAGGGGCGATCGGAAGGCTGTCAATTTTTTTTCCGTTTTTTGAAAAAAAATTTGCCGGGATAACAATCACTTACCGCCCCGCCCGGAAAACCCGGGGTTTTACGGCCCTCTGCGCCTGCGGCGAGTCGTACAAAACACTCGCCGCAAGCCTAAAAGAACCACCAGAAGCCGCAATCAACCCGCCTGGTGCTTGAGTTTCAAGCGTAGCCGAAAGCTCCCCGCCCCTGTCGCTTCCCCTTTGGCAAAAACGCCTCAGGCGATGGCGCCAAGGAGTTTTTCCCATTCCTTGTTTTCTTTCTTCGACACGCCACCCAGCAGATCGATGGCCTGGCGCAGACGGAAACGGGTCAGGTCCGGACCGAGGATTTCCATGGCATCGAGCACCGACACCGAACTGGCCTGGCCAGTAATGGCGGCAAACATCAGCGGCATGGCATCGCGCAGTTTCAGCTCCAGAGACTCGACCACCGCCTGGATGGTTGCGGTGATGCTGTCTTTTTCCCACTGACGCAGGCTTTCAAGCTTCCACAGGATCAATTGCATCAGCTGACGCACCTGATCGCCGGAGAGCTTCTTGGACTCGAACAGCTTGGCATCCGGGTTCACGCCACCGGCGAAGAAAAAGCCGGCCAGCGGTGCGATCTGGCTGAAGGTCTCGACCCGGCCCTGTACGTGCGGTGCGATCTTCATCATGTAATCGGGATTCAGCGCCCAGGTCTGCACCCGGCTGGCGAACTCCTGCACCGGCAGGTCACGCAGCCACTGGCCGTTGAGCCAGGACAGCTTCTCGATATCGAAGATCGGCCCCCCCAGAGACACCCGCGACAGGTCGAAATTGTCGACCATTTCCTGCAGGGAGAACTTCTCGCGCTCGTCCGGCATCGACCAGCCCATGCGGCCCAGGTAGTTGAGCATGGCTTCCGGCATGAAGCCCATGCGCTCGTAGAAGGTTACCGAGGTCGGGTTCTTGCGCTTGGACAGCTTGCTCTTGTCCGGGTTGCGCAGCAGCGGCATGTAGCACAGCTGCGGCTGCTCCCAGCCGAAGTACTCGTAGAGCAGGATCAGCTTGGGCGCCGACGGGAGCCATTCTTCACCGCGCAGCACGTGGGTGATGCCCATCAGATGGTCGTCGACCACGTTGGCCAGGAAGTAGGTCGGCAGGCCATCGGTCTTCATCAGCACTTGCATGTCCATGCGATCCCATGGGATCTCGACATCGCCGCGCAGCATGTCCGGCACCACGCAGACACCTTCGGTAGGCACCTTCATGCGGATCACGTGAGGCTCGCCGGCCGCCAGGCGCCGGGCCACTTCTTCCTTGGACAGCAGCAGGGCACGGCCGTCATAGCGCGGGGTTTCGCCACGGGCCATCTGTTCGGCACGCATCTGGTCCAGTTCTTCGGCGGTGCAGAAGCACGGGAAGGCGTGGCCCAGGTCCACCAGTTGCTGAGCGTACTTCTGGTAGATGTCGCCACGCTCGCTCTGGCGATACGGGCCGTGAGGGCCGCCAACGTCCGGGCCTTCGCTCCAGTTGATGCCCAACCAGCGCAAGGCGTCGAAAATCTGCTGCTCGGACTCCCGGGTCGAACGCAACTGATCGGTGTCTTCGATACGCAGGATGAACTCACCGCCATGCTGCTTGGCAAAGCAATAGTTGAACAAAGCGATGTAGGCGGTACCTACGTGGGGATCCCCGGTAGGCGATGGCGCGATGCGCGTGCGGACGGTGGTCATGGCATGTCTCGAAAGGAAAGAAAAACGAGGAATAAAACAGGGGGCGAATGGTAACAGGCGACGGCTGCCCCGCTCCAGTGAGGAGGGCATTTAAGCCAAGGTTGCGACTCCAGGCCGCTGCCAGTCTGTTGAAGGGACAATAATCAGCCCATGGCATTTACCGCCCAGTGGCTATATGCCAGATTCGCCCGCTGATAGATCTCCTTACACTTTTATTGAATACAGCCAGCCCATGCCAGCCCAACTCAAGCGTCGCCTGTTTGTCTTTCTGTCCCTGGTCCTGTTGATTGCCCTGGGTTTCCTTGCCCACTGGTGGTTCCACGGGCGCTTCTACGAGACCACGGACAACGCCTACGTGCAGGGCGAGATCACCCGGGTCTCCAGCCAATTGAGCGCGCGAATCGAAGAAGTGCTGGTGCAGGACAACCAGCATGTGGAACAGGGCCAGTTGCTGGTACGCCTGGAAGGACAGGACTTCCAACTGGCGGTGGACCGTGCCCAGGCCGCCCTGGATACCCGCGAGGCCGAACGCCTGCAGGCCCAGAGCAAGCTGACCCAGCAAGCCAGCCTGATTGCCGCCAGCCAGGCTCAGGTGGCGTCGAGCCAGGCCAGCCTGGGCCGCTCACAGATCGACCTGTCTCGGGCCCAGACCCTGCGCAAACCCGGTTACGTCTCCGAGGAGCGGGTCACGACCCTTTCCGCCGACAACCATATCGCCCGCTCCCAGGTGGCCAAGGCCGAAGCCGACTTGCAGGGCCAGCGCCAGCAAGTCAATGCCCTGAACGCCGAGATCAAGCGCCTCGATGCACAGATCGCCAACGCCCGGGCCGACCTGGCGCAAGCACGACTGAACCTGACCCGTAGCGAGATCCACGCCCCCATCAGCGGCCTCATCGGCCAGCGCGCCGCACGCAATGGCCAGGTGGTGCAGGCCGGCGCCTATCTGTTGTCGATCGTTCCAGACCAGGACATCTGGATCCAGGCCAACTTCAAGGAAACCCAGATTGGCCACATGCAGCCCGGGCAAAAGGCCGAGCTGACCTTCGACGCCTACGGCGATACGCCGATCCAGGCCCGGGTCGACAGCCTGTTCGCCGCCTCCGGCGCGCAATTCAGCCTGCTGCCGCCGGACAATGCCACCGGCAACTTCACCAAGGTGGTCCAGCGCATTCCGGTCAAACTGACCTTCGCAGCCGACAATCCCCTGCGGGGCAAGATCCGCCCCGGCATGTCGGTGACCGTCAAGGTCAACGTCAAAGACCCTGTCGATGGCCGGTGATCAACTGCTGCGCCCGGTGGGCGAACCCACCCGGCGCGACTGGATCGCGGTAATGAGCGCCATGCTCGGCGCCTTCATGGCGGTGCTCGACATCCAGATCACCAACTCCTCGCTCAAGGACATCCAGGGCGCGCTGTCCGCGACCCTGGAGGAAGGCTCGTGGATCTCCACTTCCTACCTGGTGGCGGAGATCATCATGATACCCCTCACCGCCTGGCTGGTGCAGCTGCTCTCGGCCCGGCGCCTGGCGGTCTGGGTCTCGGTGGGCTTTCTTATTGCCTCCCTGCTCTGCTCCATGGCCTGGAGCCTGGAAAGCATGATCGTGTTCCGCGCCTTGCAGGGCTTTACCGGTGGCGCCCTGATCCCCCTGGCGTTCACCCTGACCCTGATCAAGCTCCCCGAGCATCACCGGGCCAAGGGCATGGCCATGTTCGCCATGACCGCCACTTTCGCCCCCTCCATTGGCCCGACCCTGGGCGGCTGGCTCACGGAAAACTGGGGTTGGGAGTACATCTTCTATATCAACGTGCCGCCGGGCCTGCTGATGATCGCGGGCCTGCTGTATGGCCTGGAAAAGAAGCAAGCGCACTGGGAACTGCTGAAAAGCACCGACTACGCAGGCATTCTCACCCTCGGCCTGGGCCTGGGTTGCCTGCAGGTATTTCTTGAGGAAGGCCACCGCAAGGACTGGCTGGAATCGAGCCTGATCGTCACCCTGGGCAGCATCGCCCTGATCAGCCTGGCCACCTTCGTCATCGTCCAGGTCTCCAGGCCCAACCCGCTGATCAACCTGGGCATCCTGCGCAATCGCAACTTCGGCCTGTCGAGTATCTCCAGCCTGGGCATGGGCGTTGGCCTGTACGGTTCGATCTACCTGCTGCCGCTGTACCTGGCGCAGATCCAGAATTACAACGCGCTGCAGATCGGCGAAGTGATCATGTGGATGGGGGTGCCGCAATTGTTCCTGATTCCCCTGGTGCCCAAGCTGATGCAGTTCATTTCACCGAAATGGCTGTGCACTCTGGGTTTTGGCCTGTTCGGCCTGGCGAGTTTCTCGTCGGGGGTGCTCAACCCGGACTTTGCCGGGCCGCAGTTCAACCAGATCCAGATCATTCGCGCCCTGGGCCAGCCGCTGATCATGGTCACCATCTCACTGATCGCCACGGCTTATATACAGCCCCAGGACGCCGGGTCGGCCTCCAGCCTGTTCAACATCCTGCGCAACCTCGGTGGCGCCATCGGCATTGCCCTGCTGGCGACCTTGCTGGATGCCCGGACCAAGACCTATTTCGACTACCTGCGCGAAGCCGTAGTGCCCAGCAACCCCCAGGTAGCGGAGCGCCTGGCGACCCTCTCCGAGAAGTTCGGCAGCGAGACCGCAGCCCTGGGCAAGCTCAGCGAAATCACCCACCAGCAGGCACAGATCATGGCCTACAACGACGCCTTCCATTTCGTCGGCATTGCCCTGGGCATCAGCATGCTGGCGATCCTGTTGACCAAGGCCCTGCCCAAGGGCCTCAAGGCCGGCGAAGCCCACTGATCCACGAATCGCCTGTAGGAGCTGGCTTGCCAGCAAATAGACGCCCAACCCTTGCACAGGATTGGAGGGCCTCTTCGCCGGCAAGCCGGCTCCTACGAGGAATCGAGCGCCGTTAGACGGTCAGCAGGCGCTCGCGCAGCTTGGTGATTTCGTCGCGCATCTGCGCTGCGGCTTCGAACTCCAGGTCGCGGGCCAGTTGGTACATCTTCTCTTCGAGCTGGCGAATGCGCTTGGTGATCTCGCTGGGCGAGCGCAGTTCGTTTTCGTAGCGGGCATTTTCCTCCGCGGCCTTGGCCATGCCCTTGCGCTTCTTGCTGCGCGAACCGGGCACGGTGGCGCCTTCCATGATGTCGGCAACGTCCTTGACCACACCCTTGGGGGTGATGCCATTGGCCAGGTTGAAGGCGATCTGTTTGTCGCGACGGCGCTCGGTCTCGCCAATCGCCCGCTCCATGGAGCCGGTGATGCGGTCGGCATAGAGAATCGCTCGGCCATTGAGGTTACGCGCGGCCCGGCCGATGGTCTGGATCAGCGAACGCTCGGAACGCAGGAAGCCTTCCTTGTCGGCATCGAGAATTGCCACCAGGGACACTTCCGGCATGTCCAGGCCCTCACGCAGCAGGTTGATCCCCACCAGCACATCGAAAGTGCCCAGGCGCAGGTCGCGGATGATCTCCACCCGCTCCACGGTGTCGATGTCCGAGTGCAGGTAGCGCACACGCACGCCGTGGTCAGCCAGGTAATCGGTAAGGTCTTCGGCCATGCGCTTGGTCAGGGTGGTCACCAGTACCCGCTCTTCCACGGCCACACGCTTGGTGATTTCCGACAGCAGGTCGTCCACCTGGGTCAGGGCCGGGCGCACTTCCACTTGCGGGTCCACCAGCCCGGTGGGGCGCACCACCTGCTCCACCACGCGCCCGGCGTGCTCGGCCTCATAGTTGCCCGGAGTGGCGGAAACGAAGATGGTCTGCGGGCTCACCCCTTCCCACTCGTCAAAACGCATTGGCCGGTTATCCAGAGCCGATGGCAGGCGGAAGCCGTACTCAACCAGGGTTTCCTTGCGCGAGCGGTCGCCCTTATACATGGCGCCGACCTGGGGCACGCTGACGTGGGATTCATCGATCACCAGCAAGGCATCCGCCGGCAGGTAGTCGTACAAGGTAGGTGGCGCCGCCCCAGCGGGACGCCCCGAAAGGTAGCGCGAGTAGTTCTCGATGCCGTTGCAGTAGCCCAGTTCGAGGATCATCTCCAGGTCGAAACGGGTGCGCTGCTCCAGGCGCTGGGCCTCCACCAGCTTGTTGTTGGAACGCAGGTATTCCAGGCGCTCCTGCAACTCCACCTTGATCCCTTCGATGGCGTCCAGCAGGGTTTCCCGCGGGGTCACGTAGTGGCTCTTGGGGTAGAAGGTGAAGCGCGGCAGTTTGCGGATCACTTCACCGGTCAGGGGGTCGAAGGCGCTGATGCTTTCCACTTCGTCATCGAACAGCTCGATGCGGATCGCTTCCAGGTCCGACTCCGCCGGATAGATGTCGATCACATCGCCACGCACGCGGAAGGTGGCGCGGGCGAAATCCATGTCGTTGCGGGTGTACTGCAAGTCCGCCAGGCGGCGCAGCAGGGCGCGCTGATCGAGTTTGTCCCCGCGGTCCACGTGCAGGACCATCTTCAGGTAGGTTTCCGGGCTGCCCAGGCCATAGATGCACGACACCGTGGTGACGATGATGGCGTCCTTGCGCTCCAGCAGCGCCTTGGTCGCGGACAGGCGCATCTGCTCGATATGGTCGTTGATCGAGGCGTCCTTCTCGATGAAAGTGTCGGACGACGGCACATAGGCTTCGGGCTGGTAGTAGTCGTAGTAGGAAACGAAGTACTCCACCGCGTTGTTCGGGAAGAAGGCCTTGAACTCACCATACAGCTGCGCCGCCAGGGTCTTGTTCGGCGCCAGCACCAGGGTCGGGCGCTGCACCTGGGCGATCACGTTGGCGATGCTGAAGGTCTTGCCCGAACCGGTCACACCGAGCAGGGTCTGGTGGGCCAGCCCGGCCTCGATGCCTTCGACCATCAGGCGGATGGCTTCCGGCTGGTCGCCGGCGGGCTGGAAGCGGGTGACTAGCTGGAATTCAGACATAACGTACCTCTGGGATCATTCGTGCGCGGCAATACCGTACAGGAACAGGAAAGACCGCGTACGACCCGTGTCGCCGAGGAAAAAAACCGGAATATCCTTGATGTGGAGCCAATTACCACAGCTTTCAAGGCAAAGGTCCTACACCCGCTGACACCCTGGTTATTGCAATAAGACTAACGGTCGAAAAATAAAGCGAAAAACTTGGCGCAAAAGGTCAATAGCCTGTCGCCCCACGCGATGATGGCCTCTATACTAGCTCCCCGTTTGTGCACCGCTCTAGTGCATTCGGCTGGAGCGCGACACGTCCCTCCACACTCCATTCAGAGCCGCCGTAAAAATGAGCCTGTTCTCCGCTGTCGAAATGGCACCACGCGATCCTATCCTGGGCCTCAACGAAGCATTCAACACCGATACCCGCACCGATAAGGTCAACCTCGGGGTGGGCGTGTACTGCAACGAGGAGGGACGCATTCCGCTCCTGCGCGCCGTTGTCGAAGCCGAGACGATTCGCGCCGCCCAACATGCTTCCCGTGGCTACCTGCCGATCGACGGCATTGCCGCCTACGACCAGGCGGTACAGAAGCTGCTGTTCGGCAACGACTCGCCACTGCTGGCCGCTGGCCGCGTGGTCACCACCCAGGCCGTTGGCGGCACTGGCGCCCTGAAGATCGGCGCCGACTTCCTCAAGCAGTTGCTGCCCAACGCCGTGGTCGCCATCAGCGACCCGAGCTGGGAAAACCACCGCGCCCTGTTTGAAACCGCCGGCTTCCCGGTGCAGAACTACCGCTACTACGACGCTGCCACCCACGACGTGAACCGTGCTGGCCTGCTGGAAGACCTGAACGCCCTGCCGGCCCAGTCGATCGTGGTGCTGCACGCCTGCTGCCACAACCCGACCGGTGTCGACCTGAGCCCACAGGACTGGAAAGACGTCCTGGAGGTGGTCAAGGCGAAAAACCTCGTGCCCTTCCTCGACATGGCCTACCAGGGCTTTGGCGACGGCATCGACGAAGACGCCGCGGCGGTGCGCCTGTTCGCCGAGTCGGGCCTGACCTTCTTCGTGTCCAGCTCGTTCTCCAAGTCGTTCTCGCTGTACGGCGAGCGCGTTGGCGCCCTGTCCATCGTCAGCAGCTCCAAGGAAGAAAGCGCCCGCGTGCTGTCCCAGGTCAAGCGCGTGATCCGCACCAACTACTCCAACCCGCCGACCCACGGTGCAACCATCGTCGCCGCCGTGCTGAACAGCCCGGAACTGCGCGCCCAGTGGGAGCAGGAACTGGCGCAAATGCGCCTGCGGATTCGCGGCATGCGCACCCAGATGGTCGACTTGCTGGCCAAAGGCGCCCCTGAGCACGACTTCAGCTTCGTCGGTCGCCAGCGCGGCATGTTCTCCTACTCCGGCCTGACCGTTGAGCAAGTGACCCGCCTGCGCAACGAATTCGGCATCTATGCCCTGGACACCGGCCGCATCTGCGTCGCCGCGCTGAACCAGAACAACATCCATGTCGTGACCCAGGCCATCCTGCAAGTGATCTGATCCACGACAGCGGTAACGAAAAAGGGGAAGCCGGCAGGCTTCCCCTTTTTCGTTGGCAACACGTCGTTGCCCTGCCCGCCCCCACAGCCTCTAGACTGTGAACCTATGCCCCCCTTACTGAGCGAGAACCCGATGAAAAACGATGACCTGCGGGCCGACCGCGACGAACTGGAGCATTACCTGCCCCGCTCGCAGAAACGCGAAAAGAGCCTGGTGCTGCAAATTGCCCTGGGCGTATTCCTTGGCGGGCTGGCCCTGTGGCTGGTGCAACTGGCCGCAACCTCGCTGATGGCCAAGCTGATGCTCGGCACCCTGACCTTCGGCGGTTGAACCGACCTACCCCTGCAATTGAGCCAGACGCTGGCTGGCGGCATCGTCGAACGCCACGTACAGCGCCTCGGCCACCTGGCTCTTGATGGCCTTGGCACTCTCCAGCCCCAGGACAAAACCTTCGGCCTTGCCGCCGGCACGGTTCAAATCCATCGCCGATCCGGCCTGGGTGATGGCGTCCAGCAACTTGCCGGCCTGGGGGCCAACCCCTTTGGGCAAGCTGATCTGCTCGATGCTCATGACAGCACCTCGCAGCACAGCGCGAAACAGACAGAAGGATGCTGGGATAAATCGAAGCGGATCATAAAGGCGTACCTATGCGGCTGAAGGCCGGCAGCGCGTGAAACCACTTCCGGGGTGCCATGGTAGCCCCTATTGGATCAGCCAAAGACCTGAAGACCGATAAATCCCGCACAGTCCTGCCAGCCTTTCATTCAGATCCTCGTCGCCTTGAAAAAATATTCCTCGACTTGTTGACTTCCCTTTCTGAATCAGTAAGATACGGCGCATTCCGCGATAGCTCAGTTGGTAGAGCAAGTGACTGTTAATCACTGGGTCCCTGGTTCGAGTCCAGGTCGTGGAGCCATCTTCCTACACTGATTTGCCTTGATCCTCATGAGAGCGCCCTGCTCCTGCGGCAAATCAGCTCAAGCAGTATCCCCCTTGTAAATCATTGATCCGCCTGTCACACCGACATGCGGATTGACGCTTGATGCACGCCTGAAATCCGCCTTCGCCAACCCGGTTGCATTGCCGCAAAGGCCTGACGTAGGCTGTGCGCCTCTTTATCCAAGCAGTCAGACCCCGCGATGTTCCTGCCCGCACAGTCACCGTGCCCTTCCCCCTCGATGAGCCCTTCGGCAACCCTGGCTGTTGCCCAACTCGACTGTGCGATCAACCGTCGACGCCGTAGCGTATTGTTTGCCTTCACCTTCTCCCCGCACCCGGGCCCACGCTGATCGCGATTGAACCCGGCGCCACCCCGCTAGCCCCTCTGTTTCCACCAGGGCATCTGCCCGGCAATCGCCCGCACGTCGGCCTGCGATGTCCTGCAGCGCCCGCAATAACTGTATTTTTTGGCGCCTGAGGCTTCAGGCGCAGGTCTTGATCATGAACAAAGCCTTGTTAGCCGCCCTGATCCTGGGCATCTCCATTGTCGGCCTGAGCATCGGCTCCACGGTGCCGATCCTTGCCCTGCGCCTCTATCAGGCCGGCGCCTCGAACAACCAGATCGGCATCATGTCGGCGCTGCCCGCGGCAGGCATGATGCTCTCGGCCTTCCTGGTCAATGCCTTGAGCCAACGCCTGACCCGGCGCCAGATCTACCTGCTGTGTTTCAGCCTGTGCGCCTTGAGCGTGGCCGCCCTGGAACTGCCCGGAGCCAGCCTCTACAGCCTGGGCCTGGCGCGAGTCGCCATGGGCCTGGGCGCGGGGCTGATCATCATCCTCGGGGAAACCTGGGTCAATGAAATGGCCGAAGACGCCACCCGCGGACGCCTGGTAGCGGTCTACACCACCTGCTTCACCTTCTTCCAGCTCCTGGGCCCGGGCCTGGTATCGCTCTTGGGCACCGAAGGGCCCACCGTACTGGGCATCGTCAGCGTCGGTTATGCAGTGGCGATCGCTGTGGTCTGGCTGATCCTACCCCTGAAAGACCAGCAGCCGCTGCATGCCGAAAGTCGCACCTTTTCGGTACTGGGCTTTATCCGCATCGCGCCAGCGCTGTGCGTGGGTATCCTGTTCTTCGCGTTTTTCGACAGCGTGGTGCTGTCGCTGTTTCCGGTGTACGCCGCCACCCATGGCTACAGCATCAAACTCGCCGCCTTGATGGTGACCATCATTCTGCTGGGCGACACCGCGTTCCAGTTTCCCCTCGGCTGGCTTTCGGACAAGCTCGGGCGCCCCGGAATCTACCTGGGCTGCGGCATCATTGCCCTGCTGATCGGCCTTGCCCTGCCACTGCTGATGCAAACCCCCACCCTGCTCTGGCCGAGCCTGGTCATCCTCGGCGCCGTGGCCGGCGGCATCTATACCCTGGCTATCGTGCTGATCGGCCAGTCCTTCAGCGGCGCCGACCTGGTGACTGCCAACGCCAGCGCCGGGCTGCTCTGGGGCATCGGCAGCCTGTTGGGCCCCTTGCTCAGCGGCGCGGCCATGAGCGGCGGCAGCTATGGGCTGCCCCTGACCCTGGCGGCCGCCGCCGCCGTGGTGGTGGTCTTCGCCCTGTCCCTGGTACGCCAGGGGCAACTCAGCAAGGCTACCGACTGAAAGACAGCGGATGCGGCCGGTGATCATTCACAGGCCGCATCTTTGTCATTACCATCGCGCGATCCGCACTCCCACCTCATGGATCCCCTCGCGATGGACCGACTCCTGCGCCTCCTGCCCCTGTACGGCCTGCTTTCCCTGTTGCCCCTGCCAGCCCTGGCCGAAGCCCCGGTGGACTGCGCCACCCTCAGCGACAACGTCTCCCTGGAAGCCGGCGAATATCGCCCGCCCCTGGAAGCCAAGGTGATAGGCCAGGGGCGGCTGCACTTTCACAGCGGGCCGAATGCCACCTGCCTCAACAAGAAGCTCTACGTGATTCCCGGTGATGGCCTGACGGTGTACGCCTCCAGCGAAGACGGCTGGGCCCAGGTGATGTACATCGCCAAGGACGGCGAGGACTACACCGGCTGGGTCGAGGAAAAACGCCTGTTGCTGGGCAAGCACTATGGCGCAAGCGGCGCCGAGCTTCCCGATGAGGTGGCTGCATTCATCCAGCGCCACGAAGCCTGCGAGCACTTTGCCGGCGAGGAAGCCTACGACGAGGAACGCAGGGTCTTCCTGGAGAAAGCCGTGAATGAGGTCTGCACAGGCCATGATCAGCAGCTCGCCAGCTTGCGCCAGCAGTACCAGGACAACCCCGACGCCCTGCAGGCCCTGAAGCCGCTGGACAACCTGGAATAACCGACAGCAAAAAAACCGGCGCCCTGAGGGCGCCGGTTTTTTATGGCCGCGGTACTGGACTTCAGTGAGTGGCTTCGACACTGCCGCGCGCATGGCTCGGGTGCGAACCATCGCCGGCCTGGTTTGGTGAGTGGCCCGGCTCCTCGCCTACCAGAGGCACTTCATTGCCCTCGGCATCGTGCAGCTTGCCGCCACTGAAGTAGTCACCCTCACGCAGCACGGCAACGTCCTGGAAGCGCAGGCTGCGCTCGGTGCCGGCGACGAACACCGACTGCTGGTCGGAGTTGCCCGCAGTGAAGTGGTTGAACGCCAGGTTCAAGAGGATCGCCATGATCGCCGATGAGCTGATGCCCGAGTGGAAGATGGTGGCGAACCAGCTGGGGAAATGATCGTAGAAGCTCGGCGCGGCAATCGGGATCATGCCGAAGCCGATGGAGGTGGCAACGATGATCAGGTTCATGTTGTTGCGGTAGTCGACCCGGGACAGGGTTCGGATGCCACTGGCCGCCACGGTACCGAACAGCACGATACCGGCGCCACCCAGCACCGAAGTCGGCACCGCGGCGATCACCCGCCCCATGAACGGCAGCAGGCCGAGGATCACCAGGAACAGCCCACCGGTGGCCACCACGAAGCGGCTCTTGATGCCGGTGACCGCCACCAGCCCGACGTTCTGGGCGAAGGCGCTCTGGGTGAAGGAACCGAAGATCGGCGCAATCATGCTCGACAGCATGTCGGCGCGCAGGCCGTTGCCCAGGCGCTTGGAGTCGACCTTGGTGTGGATGATTTCACCCACGGCCAGGATGTCCGCCGAGGTTTCCACCAGCGTCACCATGACCACGATGCACATCGACAGGATCGCCGCGACATGAAAGGTCGGCATGCCGAAGTGGAATGGCGTGGGAAGGCCGAACATCGGCCCTTGGGTGACCCCGGAGAAGTCCGCCATGCCCAGGAACAGTGCGATCACCGTGCCGATGATCATGGCCAGGAGAATCGACAGACGGGAAATCGCCGCGCTGCCGATCTTGCTCAACAGCAGCACCAGCACCAGGGTCACCGCCGCCAGGCCAATGTTCGACATGCTGCCGAAGTCCGGGGCCCGGCTGTTGCCACCCATGGCCCAGCGCGCCGCCACCGGCATCAGCGTCAGGCCGATGGTGGTGATGACGATGCCAGTGACCAGCGGTGGAAAGAACTTGGTGATCCGCGAGAGCACCGGTGTGATCAGCAAACCGATCAGCGAAGCGACGATCACCGCACCGAGAATCGACTGGAAGCCGCCCTCGCCGCCACTGGTAACAATCGCCACCATGGTCGACACGCCCGCGAAGGACACCCCTTGCACCAACGGCAGCTTACAGCCGAAAAACGGCACGCCAAGGGTCTGCAACAAGGTTGCCAGCCCTCCTGCGAACAGCGAAGCAGCGATCAGCAAGCCAATCTCCGAAGGCGACAGGCCCGCCGCCTGGCCGACGATCAGTGGCACGGCAACGATGCCGCCATACATGGTCAGCACGTGTTGCAGGCCATAAGCCATGTTGGCGCCAACACCCAAATTTTCGTCTTCGGGCCGCTGTTGTGAAACCTGGGGGGTATTCATGGTGTGGGGTTCCCTGTTTTTGTTATGGGCACACTGTATGCAACATCCAAGACAACTGTCCATAGGATTGTATACAGTTTGTCGTTCGGGTTTTCCCCACCGATCAACCCGGGCTATTGCGCGCAAGACACTCGGATATTGGCTCCTTGTCGGCCTGTAAAGGCGCCCCAGAGCCCTCGCTGAAACCAGCCCCGATCCGATCCACCCCTCTTCAATCGAGGCTTTGAGGGCTGCTCTACTGGTTGAAAAAACAGGATAAAAAAGCCGATCCCGCTGCCGGATCGGCTTATCTGCTGCTGATGGGGTGCGATCGGTTGGCCAGAACCCCGATCTTGTACACATTGGGTGCAATACGGCCCTACCGTGGGCCGGACCGGCGACGGCAAACGCAGCAACTGCACCTGGACGGCCGCGTGGACAACCGACCGGAACCGCGGACACCGCCTGGCTGTTGTAGACCCCGTGAAATCAGGCCTCCAGCAACTGCTCGAGAACCCGCGGCAGTTCGGGGTGGGCCGGCAGGCGCAGGGCAAACTCGTCCTGCAACAGGCTCATCAGCTCCCCTGCATCGGTGATCTGCCGCCGCTCGCTGGGCTGCCCCATCCGATGCAGGGCGTAGCTGCCATTATTCAAGGTACGGCGTATTCCCGGCCCCATCAGCGCCACCTTCAATTGGCCGAGGAAAGGAGAGTCCGGGTGGGTCGAGACGTACCAGTTACCCATCTCGTAATCCACATCGCCCTGCAGTTGCAGGTCAAAAACGTACATCGCCCGCCATTCATCCATGACCTTGGCGCGCAAGGTGTAGCTGCCTTCGCGCAGGGTGATGCGATAAGGCTCGTGGGGTGTTGCCTGTTCTTGCTCGGTATCCAGCAACAAAGGCGCGGTGGGCACCATGCCGCCAAAGCCGACATCGACGATGTAGCGCTGGCCCTCCAGATGCACCAGCGCCAGACGGTGGCTGCGAGCGGTCAGCGCCTCTTCCGGCGCCCCCATCACCACCCGCCCGGTGATGCCCCGGGCATCGAAACCCAGGTGCTGCAACAGCACCAGGAAGGCCTGGTTGAGTTCATAGCAGTAGCCACCGCGCCCCTCGTGGAGAATCTTGCGCTCCACCGAGGCCAGGTCGATGGGCACCGGAACCCGCAACAGGGTCGAAAGGCTTTCGAAGGCAAAACGACAGACATGGCGCCATTGAAGCTCCCGCAGGGTTTCCAGGGTCGGCGCTGGCGCCTGTGGGTAGCCCAGTTGCTGCAGGTACAGGTCGAAGTTCATCAGGTGCGGCTGGCTCATGCACAAATCCTTGAAATGAGGGTCGCCCAGGGTCGCGACAGGCCCCGGCAGTCGGCGTTATGTATAAGCCAGAAGCGGCGAGCCCGGACAATCAATTCGGCTGATATTTTTTATCGCATTGGCCCCGGATTGGCTCTTGCCAAGCGCCGAGGGCGACTCTGTAATAAGTGCCCCGTCGCTCCCGCTGGAGAACCCTGCGCCATGCACTCACTGGAAGGCCCGCGAATCATCCTGCGCCCGTTGCAACGCAGTGATGCCGACGCCCTGGTCAACGCCGCCCGGGACGGTGAGCTGTGGAACCTGCCTTTCACCGTAGTGCCTTCCCCCGACACCGTCGAACGCTACCTCGACGTGGCGCTCGAGGGCCGTGATGCCGGCAGCGTATTGCCGTTCGCTACCGTGCTCAGGAGCACGGGCGAAGTCATCGGCTGCACGCGCTTCTGGAAGATCGACCGGCACAACCGCAAGCTGGAGATCGGCAGCACCTGGATCGCCAGCCGCTGGCAGCGCAGCTTCGTCAACACCGAGGCCAAGTACCTGATGCTGTGCCATGCCTTTGACGACATGAACTGCGTGCGGGTGCAGTTCACGACCGACGAGATCAATCACACCTCCCGCGCGGCGATCCTGCGCCTCGGTGCCCAACAGGAAGGCATAGTGCGGCACGAGCGCATCATGCCCGACGGACGCAAGCGCAATTCCGTGCGTTTCAGCATCATCGACGACGAGTGGCCCGCCGTGCGCCAGCGCCTGCAACAACGCCTCAGCCAAGCCTGAGGCCTCACCCTTACAAGCCCCCACAAGGATGTAGCATGCCCGTCGATTTCACCCTACGCCCTGCCCAGCGCGAGGACGCGCTGTGCATCAGTGGCCTGGCCACCCAGGTCTTTCTCGACACCTATGCCACCGACGGCATGCGCAGCGACCTGGCCGAGGAAGCCCTGAGCGTCTACGCCCCGGCACAGTTCCGCCAGCGCCTTGAGGATCCCCACAGAAGCCTGTTGCTGGCCGAGCGTAACGGGCACCTGCTGGGCTTCGCGGAAATCGCCGGCAACACCCGGGCGCCGCTAGCCGGCCTGGCCGATGGGATGGAGCTGCTGCAACAGGTGGAAGAACGGCTGCAAGCCAGCGACAGGCCCTGCCTGTGGCTCGCCGTCTGGGCACAGAACCACAGGGCGCGGGCCTTCTATCAGGCCCAGGGCTACGTCTGCGCCGGTAGCACCGCCTACGAGTTTGGCGGCAACGCCTATGCCAACCAGGTGTTCTGCAAACGCTGGTAGCCGTCAGCGATCGGAGCGCTGCAACGGCTCCCCGATGTGGTCCGCCGCCAGCGCCATGGCCCGATTGCGGCCCGTGGCCTTGGCTTGATACAGGGCTGCGTCGGCCCTTTCGATAAACATCTCGATGCTGTCGCGGCCCGTCGGCACGAAGGCGTAGCAGCCCAGGCTGACCGTCACGCAGCCCACCGGTGAGCCGGAATGGGCGATGTTGCGCTGCATGACACTGCGGCGAATCTGCTCGGCCATGGCCAGCGCGCCATGAATGTCGGTGTCGGGCAGCAACACCGCAAACTCTTCGCCACCATAGCGTACGGCCAGGTCAGCCTTGCGCTGGCAGCAGCCTTTGAGCGCCTGGGCCACCTCGGTCAGGCAGTGATCGCCCGCCACATGCCCGTAGGTATCGTTGTAGCGCTTGAAATAGTCGATATCGACCATGACCAGGCTCAACGGGCTGCGTTGCCGCGCACCACGGCCAAACTCCACGGTCAGGGCGCGCTCGAACAAGCGGCGGTTGGCCAGGCCGGTAAGGCTGTCATGGGTGGCGATCACCTCCAGAGCCTCCTGGGCCTCGCGCAGATCTGCCTCGATCCGCTCGTTGTTGCGCACCTGCTGCACGAAGACCCAGCCGAACAGGCCGACCCCCAGCAGCACCAGGGCGACGATGGCCGTGGACTGGTAGGCCGAGGCATACCAGCCCTTGAGCACCGAGTCCTTGGAGTTGGCCGCAGCCACCACCAGGGGATAGGCCTGCAACTGCCGATAGCCGTACAGGCGCGTCACCCCATCAACAATCGAGGTGATCATGGCGTTGCCGGTGGTGGCCTCGGGCAAGTACTTGCTGAAGATCTCGCCGCGGGCCAGGGAAGCACCGATCTGCCGCTCTTCGAAGGGCCGCCGCGCAATCAGCGTACCGTCGGACAGGGCAAGGAACATGGCGCCCTGCTCGTCGATGTTGAAACTGGTGAAGAACTGATCGAAATACGCCAGTTTGATGCCCGCCATCAACACCCCCTGGAAATTCCCCTGGCTATCGTTGAGCCGCCGCGAGATGGGGATGATCCATTCGCCATTGGCCCGGCTGCGGATGGCCGGGCTGATGTGAGCCAGCAACGAAGCATTCTGCTGATGGAAACGAAAGTAGTCGCGGTCTGCCACATCGTTGCCATGGGGCGAATCAGCAAAGGAACTGACCACCCACTGACCGTCCCGGTCATAGAGAAATACCCCGCTGAGCTGGGTCAGGGCCTGCACCCGCCGGGCGAATATGCCCTGCAAGCGGGGCTGCTGCTCAGGGCCATCGCCCAGGGCCTGGATCCATTCGGACAGGCTCATCAGCACCAGGTCGGCTTCCATGAACGTGTCTTCGGCCTGCTGGGCAATGGCCCGGGTCAGGTTGGTGGAATTGACTTCCGCCTGCATCAGGTCGTGACGCCAGGACTGTTCCAGTTGCAGGTACAACAGCCCGCACAGGCACAGAAACACGGTTGCGATGAAGGCCACCGCGGCCTTGAGCAGCGGCAAGCGCTTCAGGGTTCCGCCAGGGGGATGATGAGGATCGTAGATGGGAACAGGCAAAAGGGTCGTCCTGACGGGAGTGGCCTGGGCTACAGGGCGGGTCCCTGGTTGTTTTCGAGACTGGCTGAACGGCCAATGCCCTGCACAGTATAGGTTTTCTGGCCGCGGCCCCGGGCCGGGAGTTCAGGCAGCAACCTTGAACGGCCCGGCTCCACCCTGGGGTTATCGGCCACCGCGGGCAATGCTTAAAGTGCCGATCGACGGCCCGAGCGATATTCAACAGACACCTAGGACAGCGCCGCCAGCACAGTCTGATCCGCTTCAGGCGCGTTGAACAGACGGTACTGGGCATCCCGCAACGCTGGCAAACCGTATTCCTCCCCCAAGGCACACAGCCCTGCCCCCAACTGGCTGGCCGCCATGAGTGCTATGGCGACCCCGAACAGCACGGCACCGTGCACGCCCCTGCCCGCCTGGGCCACCCGGCTCTCTACCACCGAGCCCAAGCACCCGCAGTGGGCAATACCCTCGCGGTTGTTTTGCCACTCATCCACGTGCGCCCGCCGCTCATCAAAAAAAGCTGTAACGACACCTTCACTTCCTGCATTTCGGGTCTATAAACAATTCACAAAATCCTTCGCTTCGAATCACCACCTGTTCACCCATGCCCCTTGTCGAGCATGGGGTGGTGCTGGAAGCTGGCCCCAAGGAGCGGGAGTTGACCGGAAGTACCACGCTGCAGCGTTTCACCTTCAGGCCCTGGCGTCATCGCGAACTGCTGCGGGCGCTGATCGAACGCGAAGTGATAGGCCGCTACCGCGGCTCAATCGCCGGCCTGCTCTGGTCCTTTCTCAACCCCTTGCTCATGTTGCTGGTGTACACCTTCGTGTTCAGCGTGGTGTTCAAGGTGCGTTGGGGAACCGAGAACGACTCGAACACCCAGTTCGCCCTGCTGGTGTTCACCGGGATGATGGTCTTCAACCTGTTCTCCGAATGCCTCACCCGAGCCCCCGGGCTGATCCTGAGCCACGTCAACTATGTGAAGAAGGTGATGTTCCCCCTGGACATGCTGCCCTGCGTGATGCTCGGGGCGGTGCTGTTCCACACGCTGGTGAGCTTTGCCGTCTGGCTGCTGTTCCACCTCCTGGCCTTCGGCCTGCCGCCGCCCACCGCTCTGCTGTTTCCCCTGGTGCTGCTGCCCCTGGTGCTGTTCACCCTCGGGTTGTCCTGGGTCCTCGCCTCCCTGGGGGTCTACCTGCGGGATGTTGGCCAGGTCATCGGTGTACTGATGTCGGCCCTGCTGCTGATGTCGGCGGTGTTCTATCCACTGAGCGCCCTGCCCGAGGCCTATCGGCACTGGCTCTACCTGAACCCCTTGACCCTGGTGATCGAGTCCTCCCGCGACGTTCTGATCTGGGGCGTGGTGCCCGATCTAGGCCTGTGGCTGATAGAGCTGAGCGTCGCGCTCGGCGTGGCCTTCCTGGGATGGGCATGGTTCGAAAAAACCCGTCCGGGGTTCGCCGATGTGCTCTGAACTGGCGATCAAGGCCCAGGGCCTGGGCAAGTGCTACCCGATCTACGACCAGCCCCGCGACCGCCTGCTGCAGCTGCTGCGGCCCCGCGGCAAGCAGCGTTACCGCGAATTCTGGGCATTGAAGGACGTTGCGTTGGAAGTGCGCAAGGGCGAAACCCTGGGCATCATCGGCCGCAACGGCAGCGGCAAGTCGACCTTGCTGCAGCTGATCTGCCGCACCAGCACCGCCTCCACGGGCAGCGTGACCAGCCATGGGCGGATCGCCGCCCTGCTGGAGCTGGGCTCGGGGTTCAATCCAGAGTTCAGCGGCCGCGAGAACGTCTACCTCAACGGTGCGGTATTGGGCCTAAAACGCGCGGAGATCGAGGCGCGCTTCGACGAAATCACCGCCTTCGCCAACATCGGCGAATTCATCGACCAGCCCACCAGGACCTATTCCAGCGGCATGCTGGTGCGCCTGGCCTTTGCCGTTTCGGTGTGCGTGGAGCCGGATATCCTGATCGTCGACGAAGCCCTGGCCGTCGGCGATGCCTCCTTCCAGTTCAAGTGCCTGGAACGCCTGGAACGCCTGACCCGACAAGGCATGACCCTGCTGTTCGTGTCCCACGACATGAGCATGGTCAAGCGCTTCTGCAACCGTGCCCTCTACCTGCGCGATGGCGAAATCCGCGCCAGCGGTGCACCGGAGGCGATGGCCGAGCTGTACCTGCTGGACATGCGTGACGAACAGCGCCGCTGGGCCAGCGCAGGCGCCGTTCAGGTCAGCGCCAAGACACCCCTCAACCCGGAACACGGCATGGCCTTCGGCACCCCTGAAGGGCGGATCACCTCAGCCGTGTTCAGCAATACCGGGGCGCTGTACTCAAGCTTTGCCCACGGCGACATGATCGAAATCGCCATCGAGGCCCAGGTCAGCGACGCCATTGCCCGCCCCAACATCAGCCTGACCATCCAGGAAGCCCGGTTGCTGGTGGTCAGCGGGGTCAACGTTGCCCTGCAATGCGGCGAGTCGCGGCAAGGCTGGCGCAGCGCCTCGGTGTGCCTGCGATTCGCCGCCAACCTGGCGGCCGGGCGCTATCACATCACGCTCAAGCTGATGAATGGCGAAACGGAAGAAACTTCCCACCTGATTGAAAAACAGGTAGCGCTCCTGGCGTTCGACACCTTGCCGGGCAACAAGCACTTCCTGGGAATCGTCGACTTGCACATCGAACCTGTCCCCCGCCCATCGCAGCAACCTCTGGCAGTCGAGGAGCGTTCATGAGCGACACACAATGGCAAGTCGCGATCTTCGGCACCTTCGATGTAGCCAACTACGGCGACCTGCTGTTCCCCCTCATTGCCGAAGCAGCATTGCAGGCGCGCCTGGGTAAGGTGCGCCTGCACGCGTTCTCCTATCACTCGCGCAGCACGCCGCAATGGCCCTACCCCGTCACCTCGGTCAGTGAACTGCCCCAGCTCATCGATAGCCTGGACGCAGTGCTGATCGGCGGCGGCTTCATCATTCGCTTCGACAAGGTCATCGCTGCCGACTACTACCCGCCCGACCCGCAGATCCACCACCCCACCGGGTACTGGCTGTCGCCTGCGCTGATGGCCCTGCAACACGATGTGCCGCTGATCTGGAACGCCCCCGGCATGCACTGCAACCCGATTCCATCCTGGGCGGCCCCCCTGGTCAGGCTGACCCTGGAGCAAAGCCCCCACGTCCGGGTGCGCGACGCCCTGTCTGCAAACACCCTGTCCGCGCTGAGTGAGCAGGCCCAGGTCGAGGTATTGCCGGATACCGCCTTTGGCCTGCCCAGCCTGATCGACCGGCAGCAACCCTCGGCGGCCTATCGCCAACTCTGTGCCGAGGCCAGCCTGACCGGGCCCTATCTGGTGGTGCATGCGATTGCCGGCCTGGAGAGCTTTCTCCAGCTATGGAAAACCCACAACGCGCTGTTCAGCCAGTGGCAGCTGCTGCTGTTGCCCATCGGCCCGGTGCTCGGGGACCATGAGTCGATTCTCGGAGCCGACCTGCCACGGGCCGTGCGCCTGCCGGCCTGGCCAGAGCCACTGCTGCTGGCGGAGATCCTGGCCCAGGCCCAGGGCGTCATCGGCCACAGCTATCACCTGGCGATCACCGCCCTGGCCTTCGGCGTACCGGCCTTCTGCTCGGCCAACCTGAACCAGGGCAAGTACACCGCCTTGCGCGCATACCGCGGTATCCGCCCCCTGCCCGCCGAACAGCCCATCGATCCCCAATGGTTCCTGCAACACCTGAGCGAAACGGGGCCCTGCCCCGAGGTGATCGCCGCGCAGGAACAAGTACAGCGCCATTGGGACCGGGTAGCCGAGCTGATCGCCCAGGGCCCGCGCCCCACCAGCCAGGTGCTTAACCGCTTCTGGCAAGCCCTGCCCGGCCTGCTGGAGGCCCCTCCCCCGGACTGTCGCGAGGCAATCCTGAGCAAACAGGCCGAACTGGATGCACTGAAAATCCAGGTACAGCAGTTGACGCTACTACGCCGCCACCAAACGGAATTCACCAGTCGGGTCGATGCCGAGCTGGGTCGAATCCATCGCTCCAACTCCTATCGCCTCACCGCGCCGTTACGCTTCCTGCGGCGGCGCCTGCAACATTTATTGGGAAGATGAATACGATGCTGAATCTGCCAATGCTGACCAGAGCCCCCTTGCACACTCAGCCCTTTCGCTGGGGGCGGATCACCGAACTGTATTCGCCCGCGGACGCCGCAGCCCTGGTAGCGACCTATCCCCGTGACTCCTTCAAGACGGTGTCCGGCTATGGCGGAGAAAAGGACTACGAGTACCAGGCGCGGCAACTGGTGGAAATGGGCACCGGGCGCATTATCCACGAGCAGCACCTGAGCCCGGCCTGGCGCAGGCTGGCCAGCGACCTGACCGCACCGGACTATCGCCTGGCGCTATCGACGCTCACCGACATGGACCTCAGAAACGCTCCCATGGAGGTCAATGTCTTCCACTACGGGCCGCAGGCCTGCCTCGGCCCGCACCCGGACCTGGGCGACAAGCTGGTGACCCATATCCTGTATTTCAACGATTCCTGGGACATCGAGGACGGTGGCTGCCTGAATATCCTGGGCTCTGCCGACCCCACGGATGTGGTCGCGGTGATCCCGCCCCTGGTGGGCACGTCGGCAGTACTGGTACGCGCCGAGAACTCCTGGCATGCGGTGACGCAAGTGGCAGCGAATTGCCGGACTTCACGGCGCAGCATGACCGTGACCTTCTACCGGCCCGGCTCCCTCAGCTCAATGTGGCCCAGTGGCGACCAGAGCCCATTGCACAACTACGAGCCCGCCCATGACTAAATCACACTCGCAGGACCAGGAGTCAACCCTGCTGCGGTTCGAGCACGCACAGGCCATCCTTCAGCGCGATGCCGCCCTGGCGCATATCGAACATATGCGGCGCTCGCGCTCCTGGCGCCTGACCCGCCCCCTGCGCATGCTGATGCAACTGCTGCGGCACGGGGTGATCAACGAGGGAAGCGAGTACCCGACTCACCTGCCCTCTCTCGTCCAGCCTCTGCCGGCTTCCCCTCCCTTGGAGCCCGATATCGTGGAGGACTCAGCACCCGGCTCTTCTGCTCAGCATTTTGACCTGCTGTGCTTTGCCAATATCGACTGGTCCGCAAGGTTCCAGCGACCACAGCAACTGATGACGCAGTTCGCTATCCAGGGTTATCGGGTGTTCTACATTATCCTTTCGCCGCTACCCGCAGCAGAGCGGCTCTATGCGGTGCACCCAGTCGCTCCCGGGGTCTTCGAAGTCACCCTGCGCGGGCATGCACGGCAGGACTACTACGCCACCTGCATCACCGAAGGCAACCTGCGCGCCAATGCCGAGGCGTTGCAGGCCCTGGTGAGCGACTACCGGATCAATACGGCGGTGTCGGTGGTTCACCTGCCCTATTGGACGCGCCTGGCCCTGCACCTGCGCAAGGCATACGGCTGGCCCGTGCAATACGACTGCATGGACGAATGGCAGGACTTCCCGAACATCGGTCAGCCCTTGCTGGCCCAGGAACAGGTATTGGTGGAGCAGGCCGATCTGGTAACCGTCACTGCCTCCGTGCTGTACGACAAATGGGCCAATACCAGCCGCCGCTGCCAGTTGGTTAGAAACGGGGTGGATTTCGACTTCTTTGCCCGGTGCTGTACGCCCAATACTCTGCTGGAGGAGCTCCAAGGCCCGATCATCGGTTTCTATGGTGCACTGGCCGAATGGGTCGATTTTGAACTGGTGGCGGCCATCGCCCGGCAACGACCAGAGTGGAATCTGGTGCTCATTGGCGATGTGTTCGTCCGCGACCTGGCCGGCCTCGACCACTTGCCCAATGTGCACCTGCTGGGCCGCAAGCCTTACGCGCAGATGCCGCAATACCTGTACCACTTCGATGTCTGCATTATTCCTTTTCGCCTCTACAACGTGACCCACGCGGTGGATCCGGTGAAGTTCTACGAGTTCATCAGCGCCGGCAAGCCCGTGGTCGCAGTGCCGCTGCTGGAGATGCAGATCTACGAGCCTTACCTGTATTTCGCCGACGGGCCGTCTGCCTTTGTCACGCAGATCGAAAAAGCCCTTGGGGAAACCGATCTGCAGCGCTGGAACCAACGGCTGGCACTGGCCAGGGAAAACGATTGGCGACAACGCTTCGAAGACACGCGCGATGCGTTGGTCGAACTGTTTCCGAAGGTCTCGGTAATCATCGTCACCTACAACAATGTGCAGCTGACCCGCGGCTGCATCGACAGCCTGCTGCGCAATGGCGCCTACCCGAACCTGCAACTGATCATCGTCGACAACGCCTCGCGGGATTCCACCCGCAACTACCTGCGCTACCTGGCCCGCAGCGAACCCAATGTGAGCATCGTGCTCAACGAACAGAACCTGGGTTTCGCCGCCGCCAACAACCAGGGCCTGCGCCTTGCGCAGGGCCACTACCTGGTCCTGCTCAACAACGACACCGTGGTGCCCAGGGGCTGGCTCGCGCCCCTGCTGCGCCACCTCGACGACCCGGAGGTGGGGTTGGTGGGGCCGACCACCAATGCGGTGGGCAACGAGGCCCGGGTCAGCATCGACTACCAGGACCTCGACGACATGGAGGACTTCGCCGACCGGCGCACCAGCCAGTATCGCGGGCGCTGCTTCGACATCCCGATGCTGGCCATGTTTTGCGTAGCGATGCGCCGCGAAGTGCTGGATCAGGTGGGCTGGCTGGATGAAGCCTTTGGCATCGGCATGTTCGAAGACGACGACTACAGCCGGCGAGTCCAGGCCGCCGGCTTGCGCACCGTATGCGCCGAGGACAGCTACATCCACCACTACGGCCAGGCCTCGTTCAAGGCCCTTATCGCCAGCGGCGAATACCAGCGGTTATGGGACAAGAACCAGGCCTACTTCGAAAGCAAGTGGGGGCCCTGGCAACCCCATCGCCAAGCACGCCGCAGAGCGAACGCCGACGCCACGGGAATGAAGCTCACCGACTGAATCTGCAGCCCGATACACCCACAAGGAAGATGCCGAACGTGCTGAAAAAAATAATTCAACAGCTCAGTGCTCGGGCAGTCGCAGCCCCTGTTCTTCCAGACGACATGAGCGAGGAGCAGCGCAAGGCGCAGACCGCCGAGCACTGGTCACAGAACCAGGCCGGCTCGGATGCGTTTTCTGCGGATGTCTACTGGCTGGCAGTGCCTGCAGTGCAACAACGCCATCAGCAGAAGGCCACGGCCGGCAGCGGTCATGCTCACTGGGTACCCTATTGCCTGGACACCTTTCTGGCGGGCCGGTTACCGGTGCCGCGTATGCTGAGCATCGGCTGCGGCACCGGTACCCTGGAACGCGAGCTTTACAAACTCCAGGCCTTCGAAGACTGCGACGCCGTGGATATCGCCCCGGCGGCCCTGGACACCGCCCGGGCAGAAGCGGTGGCGCTGGGGGCCCGGACCCTGCACTACAGCCTTACCGACGTCGAGCGGGTGCAACTGCCCAGCGCTCATTACGACGCCATCTGGTTCAACGGCTCACTGCACCACATTCGCCAACTGGAAAAGGTCTGCGCCAATGTCCGCCAGGCCTTGAAGGCCGACGGCTGGCTGTTCTTCAACGAGTATGTCGGCGCCAACCACTTTGCCTTTGACCAGGCCCAGTGCGCAGCCATCAGCCATGCCTTCGCCCTGATTCCCCCGGCCATGCGCCGCTCTTTCGTCCAGGGTTCCTACGGCCAGGTGCAGAACAACGTACCGCTCCCTGATCCACAAGAGGTGGTGAAGGTTGACCCGTCCGAGGCGGTGCGCTCCCAGGACATCCTCAAGGTGGTGGAACAGCACTTCCAGATCCAGGCCCTCAACACCTGCGGCGGTACCCTGCTGCAATTTCTGCTGCATGGCATCGCCGGCAACTTCAAGGCCGATGACCCCCAGGCGATGCGGGTGCTGCAGATGCTGTTCGACATCGAAGACGGGCTGATCGAGTCGGGCACCCTGAACAGCGATTTCGTGATCGTTGCCGCGACCCCGAAACAGTCGGAGTCCGTGCCTTGACTCGCTCTTTATCCGGGGCACGGCAATGAGCACCGCCCTGTTCCAGCGCTGGCGCCGCGTCTATCACCGCCTGCCGCTGCCTTACCTGCTGAAAGCCTTGATCCGGCGCCTGTATCACGGCGTGCTGGGACCTGGCTGGCGGGCCCTGCGTCGGCATCAGCGGGCCGCCAAGAGTTTCGTACCCGCTTGTAACGTGCTACCGGCGGCCGACCCGCAATGGCCGGATTACGTGGTCTGGGGTGCCATTGACTGGGATTTTCGCCAGCAGCGTCCCCAGCACCTGGCCCGCGGCTTGAGCACCAGCGGACGCCGGGTGTTCTATGTCTCGGCCAGCCTGGAGGACGACGCTCGCGACGGTTTTACCTTGCGCCCGCTGGATGACCGAGGGCGGCTGTTCGAAGTGCGGCTGTTTGCACGCACAGCCCCGCTCCTCTACCACGCAGCCCCGCAAGAGGCCGTGGTCCAGCAGTTGCGTCGCAGCATCGGCGAGTTATTGAGCTGGGCCCATTCGAGCCAGGTGATCTCCCTGGTCCAGCACCCGTCCTGGGCCCCCGTGGCCGGTGCGCTGCCGGCCAGCCGCCTGGTCTATGACTGCATGGACGACCATCAGGGCTTCGGCAACAACGCCCCGGACCTGTTGCAACTGGAGCATGAGCTGCTGCGCGAGGCCGATATCACGCTGTTTGCCTCAGCGTGGCTGGAACGCCACTGGAATCGGCACTGCCCGCCTGCGCGTACCGGGCAACGCACCGTATTGCGCAATGCCGCCGACTTCACCTATTTTTCCAAGCCCCCGGTCCAGTGTTATCAGGACCCGCAAGGCCGTCCCGTGATCGGCTACTACGGCGCGCTCGCCCAGTGGTTCGATGTGGCTCTGGTGGCCGCCATCGCCGAAGCCTTCAGCCACTGCACGATCCTGCTGATAGGTGCAGATACCGGGCGGGTTGGTGCGCGCCTGCAGCGCCATGCCAACGTCAGGCTGACCGGTGAAATCCCCTATGCACAGCTGTCCGCCTACCTGCATGCCTTCGATGTCTGCATCCTGCCGTTTCGCATCGAGGCACTGACCCTGGCCACCAACCCGGTCAAGGTCTACGAGTACCTGAGTGCCGGCAAGCCGGTGGTGGCGGTGGATCTGCCCGAGCTGCAGGAGTTCGGCCAGCAGGTATCCATTGCCAGGGATACCCCCTCCTTTATCGAAGCCATTGCCCTGGCGTTGCAGGAGCCTGTCTCCGACAGCCCCACCCGCCAGCGCCAGGCATTCGCCGCACAACAGACTTGGGAGCACCGGGTAGAACAGTTGAAGGCCCTGGTGGAAGGCGAGCAAACCGGGCCCCTGATCAGCGTGATAGTAGTGACCTACAACAACCTGGCATTGACCCGCGCCTGCCTGGCCAGCCTGGCCGCCGATGCTCTGGGCCGCAATCTGGAGATCATTGTCGTCGACAATGCCTCCACCGACGGCAGCGTCGAATTCCTTCGGCAGTGGGCCAGCGACAGCGCTCACTCGCTCATCCTCAACCCCGACAACCTGGGTTTCTCCGCAGCCAACAATCAGGGCCTGGCCCGGGCTCGGGGCGAGTTCCTGGTCTTGCTCAACAACGACACCGAGGTCACCACCGGCTGGGCGCAGACCCTGCGCTGCCACCTGCAACGCAACCCGGGGCTCGGCCTGATCGGGCCGGTAACCAACAACATCGGCAACGAGGCTAAGATCGAGATCAGCTACCGCAGCCTCGAGGAGATGCCTGGCCGCGCCCGCCAGTACACCTGGCGCCATGCCGGAGAGGTAGTGCCCTGCGCCACCCTCGGTTTCTTTGCGGTCATGATGCCCAGGTCGACCTATGAGCGCGTCGGGCCCCTGGATGAAGCCTTCGGCCTGGGCTTTTTCGAAGACGATGACTATTGCCGCCGGGTCGAGCAAGCAGGGCTGTCCTGCGCCTTCGCCGAAGACGTGTTCATTCATCACCATCTTTCTGCCTCGTTCAGCCAGATGCCCGGCAGCCAGCGCCAACAACTGTTTGAGCGCAACAAGGCTCTGTACGAGGCGAAATGGGACCGACCCTGGACTCCCCACACCGCCAGGGAGCCATCATGAGGCTGGTCTACCTGTCGCCGGTCAGCTGGCACAGCTTCGCGCAACGCCCCCATGAACTGGTGCGCCAGTTCCATGCGGCCACCCAAGCCCCCGTGCTGTGGATCGAACCCTATCCCACGCGCTTGCCGGTACTGGCCGACTTGTTTACCCGCGCGCCATACCAGGGCCCGACCGTCCCCGTACCGGATTGGCTGACCCTGGCCAGGCCCCGGGCCCTGCCCATAGAGCCGCTGCCCGGCTCGGGCTGGGTCAATCGTCTGTTCTGGCAGGAGCTCAAGCAACAGATCCGCCATTTTGCCCAGGCACCGACCCAGCTCGGCATCGGCAAACCTTCGAGGCTGGCCCTGCAACTGCTGCAGGAACCGATCTTCGCCGGCAGTTTCTATGACGTCATGGACAACGTACCGGCATTCTATCGCGGCTGGTCGCGCCGTGCCATGCACCGGCGCCAGCACCAGACCGCCCGGGCCGTGGTCACCACCCTGGCCTCTTGCACGACTTTGCAGCGCTACTGGCAGCGGCAAGAGGTCGATACCCGGCTGCTGCTCAATGGCTGCGCCAGCGAACGCCTGCCCGCCCTGCCCCTATCCCGGCGCGCAGCACATGGAACACGCCCGGTGTTCGGCTACATCGGCACCCTCGCCAAGTGGTTCGACTGGGAGTTCGTGCTCGCCCTGGCCGTAGCCTTTCCCGGGGCCGAGGTACGCCTGATCGGCCCCCAGCACGGACCTTCGCCCAGGGCACTGCCGGTCAATATCCGGTGCTTGCCGGCGCTGTCCCACGAGGCAGCGCTGCAAGCCATGGCCCAGTTCGATATCGGCCTGATCCCATTCAAGTGCAACGACATCACCCGCTACGTCGACCCGATCAAATACTACGAGTACCGGGCCCTGGGCTTGCCAGTGGTCAGCACCACATTCGGCGAAATGGGCACCAGGCGTCATCTTCCGGGAGTGTTTCTCAGCGACAGCCTCGACGACATTTCCCGAGTCATCCACCAGGCGCTGACGTTTACCGAGCCCCTGGCCGAGACCCTGAAGTTCCGCGAAGCCAACTCTTGGGCAAAACGCTTCGAGGGGGCCCATGCCGCGTTCCTGTGATGTAGTGGTGGTCAACTACAACGCCGGCCTTCTGCTGGAGGACTGCGTGATCTCGGTGCTGGCCCAGGACATCAACCGGCTGGTGCTGGTGGACAATGCCTCCCATGACGGCAGCCTGGAGCAGGTTGCCACCCGGTTCGCTACCGATGAACGCCTGCTCATCCTGCGCAACCCAAGCAACACCGGCTTCGCCGCGGCCTGCAACCTAGGCGCCAGCCACTGCGAGCAGCCACACATCCTGTTCCTCAACCCCGACACCGTGTTGCAACCGGGAGCCCTGCAAGGAATGATCGACGCCCTGCGCCACACCCAGGATCTGGGCATGGCAGGTGGCCTGCTGTGCAATTTCGACGGTAGCGAACAGCCCGGTGGACGTCGGGTCTTCCCCACCCCACGGCGAGCCGTAGTACGCGCCCTCAACCTGTCGGGCCTGGCTCGGCTCTCGCCGCGACTGTTTTCCGACTTTCTTCTGCACCGCGAGCCGCTGCCCAGCCGTCCGACGCAGGTAGAAGCCATCTCCGGCGCCTGCATGCTGGTCAAGCGCGAAGCCCTGGACAGCGTCGGCGGCTGGGACGAAGGCTACTTCCTGCACTGCGAAGACCTGGACCTGTGCATGCGCTTTCGCCAGGAAGGCTGGAAAGTCTGCTTCGTGCCCCAGGCCAGGATATTTCACGCCTGGGGCGCCTGCAGCCGCACCCGCCCGGTGTTCGTCGAATGGCACAAGCACCGGGGCATGATCCGCTTCTATGGCAAGTTTTTTCGTAAGGACTATCCCCGGGTCCTCTCCTGGAGCATCTGTGCCGGTGTCTGGGTACGATTCGGGTTCATGGTGGGCTATCACTGGCTGGCGCAGGTGGGACGGATGCTCGGACAGCCTCGCTAGACCGGCAATGGCTCAGAGCACAGCGTCGGCGTGGCACTTCCTGATAAACTGCGCCAATTCGTCACCCCGACAACCGCCATGACCACAGGCGGTTGCCCCGCAAAGCGACAAACATCCCATGCCCTTTACCGCTCCAAGCCCTTCCCGTTCAGAACCTTCCCGGCGCTTCAGTGTGGCGCCGATGATGGATTGGACAAACTATCTACACAGACCCCAGTCCTAAAGGCTTCCAGACCAACCCAATTTATCGCGTACCATTTTCGTACCAGCGCCATACAAACCAATCACTATATTTCAGCGTTAACCACTCACAACGCTCCATAATGCATCAGCTAAAAGACCTGTATGCTGCCAGTCTATATTCGACCTAGAGACATATCGCTCCACCAAGGAATAGCACCAATAGGACTTCCAAATGGACGCAAACTTAAAAGAAGTGAATGGCTTTTTTAAAATCCTCGATCAAGATTTTTTTGGTACTTTGAAACTTGACGACGAAGACACTCTACTTACATTTAAAAGCAAATCCCCTATACCCTCCCTCACCACAATCCACACCGTAAATGGGACTGGATTCGACCACAAAATCATCTCATGCTTAAACTGCATTGATGTAGGATTCCAACATAGTTACCATCATGGTGGCGTCGAATATACCGCGTCGGTCTTTCCTCATTTCGTTTCAATTGGTGATCAGGGACTCGACTCCAACGAAAACACCATTATCGAAATTTGCTTTACGACAAACGACCTACCAACATTATTCAATGATCGCAGTGCATTTGGTCATTTATTTAGCACTGAAAACAAATTGAAGACTCTATTATCCGACAACCACGACGACATAATAAATAGCTCATCCTTCAACTACGAACTCCTATTACCAGAAATCGCAGAGACCCCACACCTATTCTATTGGACCGGCAAGATAGATATCTTTCAATGTCAAACAAAAATTGGCTTATTGACGATAACTCATAGCCCCAGCTTTTCCACAGACGGAAAAACCGGCATAACTTGCGAAAATAATATTAGCGCAAACCTTAAGCTCGATGAGCCTATTAATTTCGAAAAGACAATTAGCAACATTTCGACTTTTGCTAGATTTTTTTCAATCATCGCCGGCCGCACTCAAAAAGCCAGCGATATAAAAATCAAAAAAACTGATTCCTTACCAGATAAATACGTAGACATATACTGTAGCTATAGCTCAAAAGTCACAGCCCCTCCTCTTCGAGGCATAAACGATACCCCTTTAAGCCCAATTCATAGGCCCGTTGAGTTTTCCACCGTACTACAAGCCTGGATCGAGAGAGAGACCGAATGGAGCGTGGGACGGACTCAATATTTAAATGGATTAAATAAAAATCGCTCCTACGATACCGATAGACTTGTGTCTGCCGCAAACGCCTTTGACATATTGCCGTCAGCAGCAACCGTACCAAATAAAGAAATTTCCGAACAATATATTGATGCACGAACCGAGTGCATTAAAATACTCGAGGCCTTACCTCATTCAGAAGACCGAGCCGCAGCCATCGGGGTGATGAAACGATGGGGTAGAGCTAACCTTCGTAGCAAAGTTCTTCACAGAGCTCAAATCGTAAAAAACAATATTCCGAACATAAACAATGGAATTGATCGCGCACTAATTTTAGCAATAAAAATGCGAAACCATTTCGTCCACGGCAGTGACGATTTCGACTATAATAAGTATAAAAGTTTTTTGCCATTTTTCACGGACGCCTTAGAGTTTGTATTCTCCGCATCTGACATTATTGAATGCGGATGGAATCCTGAGGCGTGGATAAAGAGCCGCCCCTCATACGCTCACAACTATTCATACTTCATAAACTCTTTCAATAACGAAATAGAATCATTGAAAGCTGTAGAAGGCGAGGCCAAACATTTCAAGTAACACTAAAAAACAACAATAGCGGCCCAAGAGTTGATAAGTATCGGCTCATGTGCCGCTCAGCTGGGGGAAGTAGGCGCACCATCAGACCATAGTAACCTACATCACCGTTGATTCTAACTTGCTCCCCCCCCTTGCCCACCAGTCACTCCGCCTCCTGATGTTGCAATTGCCCATAGCTCAAATTCCTGCGCTATCCAGTCGCCCATAGCTAATAGCTACGCCCCCAACGAACATCACAACCCGCAGCTGGCAATCGTACGTGCGCGCATGCGCATTGGGCGCCAATGCCTCGAAATTTTCTGGGCTATAAAAAAGAGTAACATCAGTAATTTTTTTCGCCTGATCCAATCAACCTATTGAAAACAAAGGATTTTTTAATCATGGCAAAAAGTAACATTTAAGCAACATTAAAGTAACCTGGTTACTCTTTATAAATGTAATTCTCCACCTTTATAAAACCCTATAAAATCAATACCTTGATAAAAAATTGCCTTTTCAATTACTTCTCTGTTACTCCTTTTTGTAATCTCCTAACCCACGGAATACGCGGCCTTCAGACCGTTTCCGTGGGGAGATTACTGAAATTACTCTTTTTGAGACTCCCCCCTCCCCATCAACAACAGAGCCTCCAAGGCCCTTCCACAAAATACTCCCTCGGTGCAGGGTTCCGCAGGTATTTCTGGGTTCGGAAATCGGAAAGCGGCCCCAAGCCAGCGCCGTGTTGAGGGGGCTGCAGGTGTGCAGAAAAAACGACCCATTTAGCCCGCAGGCGAGGTGGGGGGACGACGGCGCGCGCCAGGTGCTGAAGCACGTCACTGCCCCGATTTTGTGGCACGTCATTGCCCCAGCCAGCGCTGAGCACTTCGTCGCCCTGATTCGCCGATTTGTCTCTGCTGAATTACTGTATGCACATACAGCATCAGTTATAGCAGTCTGATCTCATGAGTACCCCCTCTAAAGCTGAGTGGCTTGCCCACTGGCGCCGACACCTGGACGATCACGAACTCCGCATGAGTTACCCCGAGGCATACCGTCAAGGCTGCCTGGCTATCAGCAAAGACATGGTCGACGCTGAGGTCATCGATCAGGCTCAGAAGTTCGACCTGGATGAGCTCGCAAACGCTGCGTACTGGCATGCCGTTGAGACGCTGATCGATTGCGAACCTGAATTCATATCGTCCGCCTTCTACGACCTGGTTCCTCGTGGCGGCGGGCCGCGGCTGGGCGAGCTCTCGGGAAGGACCTATTACCCGGAAGGTTCGGCGAATTGGGCAGCCCAGGTGATCGATGAGAAAGGAAGTCGTCGGCTTGTGTTCCGAATCAATTCGGATGTGTGGCCAATGGACGGCCTGACGGTTACAACAGCCGACGGCAGCCTTTATGACCTGGTGATCTCTGGCCAACGCATCAACGGACGCGAGTACGCGAACATCGAGGACCCGGACGCATACCGAACCCTCGCAGACCAAGCGTTGATCGCCCTTGAGAATCACGACTTCGAAACCTACCGCCGTGCTCGCCCTCTTCTGCTCGCTGCGGCATTCAGGAAGTGCTCAGCCTGTCTTGACCAGTTCGTGATGCGGGAAGACTGCGCAGTCTGCGATGGGCGCGGGTTTGTTGCCAGAGATGGGGCCCGGTCTACAGTTTAGAGATCGCAGTCCTACCATCAGGTCGCTCACATGTGCGGACGACTTTCGCAGTACCGCGGCATTCACGACTTTGTCGCAGCCCTGAGCATGCCCGGGGCCCTGATCAATAGCGTCGGCGATCAGCCCCTGGGGCGCTACAACGCCGCGCCGACGATGCAGCTCGCCCTCTTCCACGTCGCCGAAGACAAACTACACGCCGACGCCGTGCGCTGGGGGTGGCGGCCGCACTGGGCCACCGACCGCGCCGCGCCAATCAATGCCAGAGTCGAGAAAGTGGCTCACGGGCCGTTCTTTCGCCAGATATGGCCGCACCGGGCCATATGCCCGATCGACAACTGGTTTGAATGGGTGGACGAAGGAGGCCCGAAGAAACAGCCCTACCTGATCCGACACCGCGACGGCTCCCCCATCCTCTGCGCCTCAATTGGACAACTGCCGGATCCAGACGGAGGTAACGGGGAGCACGACGGTTTTGTGATCATCACTGCCGACAGCGCCGGCGGCATGGTCGATATTCACGACCGCCGGCCGGTGGTCCTGGCCCCGGACCTGGCCCAGGAATGGCTCGACCCCGCAACGCCCAAGGAACGCGCCGAGCAGATGGCCTTGCACCAGGGCGAGCCCGCCGAAGCCTTCGAATGGTTCAAGGTAAGCACCGCCGTCGGCAACGTCCGGAATCACGGGCCAGAGCTGATCACTCCCCAACGCTAAGAAGGCTGATGTCTGCACAAAAGAAAGCCGCCCAGACGGCGGCTTTACTCCACGATCAGAGGGCACTACGTCTCCTTCGCACCCAGCTCAAACGGCTTGAACCGGACGACATCCTCGCCAAGCCATTCGTTGACCTGAGCCAGCCGCGCCTGCAGCGGCTCCAGCTCGTTGACCGCCCACACCTCAGCAGCCTCCCGCAACGACCCGAAACCACCCGCGTTCTGTGGCACGATACCCATCAACTGCGGCGGTATACGCAAGGCCGCGAGCAGGTCGTCGCGGCTGATATTCTTGATTGAGCTGAACTCGTCCTTTGCCGCGACCTCACTGACCGGGATCAGCTGGATGCCGTCCTTCTTCCCGGCGGGTGCGTAAACGAACAGGTTGCGGAAGTTGCCCGGGCCTTTCGAGTTCTTCAGCGCGGTGCGCAGCGAATCAATGTCCTCTTCCTTCTGCGCCGCGTCGGTCATGTAGAGGATGAAGCCGGCGTGACTGCCGTTGTTGTAGTACTTGCGGCGAAACAGGGTAGCGCTCTCGTTCAGCAGCGCGCTTTGCAGCGCTGCCAGCCACTCCGGCAGGCCATAAATCTCCTGGTTGATATCGGCCTCGCGCAGGTGGCAGATGGAGCCCGGGGCGAATTCGTGCTCGTCCTTCCAGCCCCGCACCTGGTAGTAGGTCACCAGATCGGCGCCGCGGCGCATGTACTTGGCCAGCGGCGGGACCAGGCCTAGGGTATTGCGCAGCATATTATTGCGCTTCTCCAGGTAGCAGTTGCCGCACCAGAGCCAGTCCAGGGCGAACTGTTCGAAGGCCTGGCGGCTGAGCAGCTTGTGGGGGATGAAGGTGCGGGCCAGCATGTTGCGTTTGAAGTTCAGCCCCGATTGCAGATACACGCTGGCCCGGGTGGTCTTGGCCAGGCCATCCATGGACATCGGCGTCTCGTACCAGCGGCCGTTGAGCCAGCACTGTAGGTAGTCGAGGATCTCGCGGCCATCCAGCACCGGCGTCGGGTCCCCGAAGGTGAAGGCCTCCACCGGGCCGGCCTCGGCCTGCAGCAGCTCCCCTTCTTTCGGTGCATTGGCGGCTGCCAGCTGTTTTCCGCGGTTACGTCTGCTCATCAGTAGGACTCCATAAATCCTGTGTTCGCCGTGGTCTGCCCTTCGAGGGGTTCGTTGTGCAGGGCGTGGAAGGTCGCCCACGCCAAGTCGGCATGGCCGGTTTCGTCGGTGCGACCGGCCGTGTAGGTGAACTGGCGCCCGGAGGCGGTGACGGTCTTTCGAATGGCCATCAGCGACTGGGCCATATCCGTCCAACCGGCATCGAACTCCAGCCGGCCGTTCTTGATCACGTCGTAGGCTTTCAGCACCAGGCGGGTTTTAACTTCGGGCGAGTAGCTGAAGGTGGTGATGTTCGGGAAGAACGACTTAACCAGCTGCGCTACGCCTGAGCCCATGCCGGTTATATCGATCCCGATGTAGGTCACCCAGTAGCGCTGGGTGACCTGGCGGATGGCCTCGGCCTGGGCCGCGAAGTCCATGCCCCGGAACTGGTGCCGCTCAAGGATTCGGAACTTGCCGCCGGGCACCATGGGGGGAGCGATCACCACCATGCCTGCGCTATCGCCGTTTTCTGCCGGGTCATAGCCCACCCAGACCTGGCGATCGCCGAACGGCCGCGCGGCGAAGGGTTTGTAGTCCTCTGCCCAGAGGTCCCAACTGTCCACCATGCAGGGCTGCAGCATCGCCAGCGGGAAGATGCTCGCCCCGTCGTCGATGAACTGGCACATCAGCAGGTTCTGGAAGGCCTCGGCGTCGTACTCAAGCCGCAGCTCGTCCAGGTCGAACAGATCACAGCCCCGCCCTTCCGCGTCCAGGATGGTGACGATCTGGCGCCAGATCCGGTCCTCGTAGAGCCGCCCCTGCTGCAGGGCGTTGTGGGACACGTCGAGCTTGATCCGCTGTGCCGCCGGCTTGCCCTTGTTGAAGCGCTCGCCAGTCCAGAATGTGTAGGCCTCATGGGCCATGCTCGAGGGCGTCGAGAAGTAGGTCCGCCGGTACCGCTTCTGCATCGCCATGCCGCTGGCGACCTTGTTCAGCTCCTTGAACTTGAAGGTCCAGAAGAATTCGTCGAAGTAGAAGTTGCCGTGATAGCCCTGGGCAGTCCGGGCGTTGGTCCCCAGGAAGTGCAGCTCGGCGCCGTTGCCCAAGATGATCGGATCACCGGTGAGCTCGATACCGACCGTCTCACGGGCGAAGGCCTGGATGTAGGCCTTGAAGATGTGCGCCTGATTCTTCGAGGCCGACAGGAAGATCTGATTGCGCCCGGTGGTCAACGCATCGATCAACGCCTCCCGGGCGAAGTAGAACGTCGCGCCAATCTGCCGGGACTTGAGGATGGCGCGGGTACGCTGATTGCCCGCCTTGTACCAGTCCAGCTGATAGCCGAAACAGCCATCGATAAAGGCCTCGGTCAGCTTTTCGATGTGTTCTTCATCGAACTCGTTGCGCTTCGGTGCCTTCTTCGGCCCCTCGTTGCGCTTGGCCAGGTTCGGGTTCAGCTCGGTTTCGGTACCGCCTTCGGTAAAGCGCCGGATGCGCGCCTGGCGCTCCAGCTGGCGGTGCAGCAGGTCGATTTCCTTGTAGTCCGCCCCTGACTTGGGGTCCTTGAGGATCAACTGCACCAGGCGCGCTTCGGTGGCCGCTTCGATGCGCTCCAGCGGCGTGGCCCGGTCCCATTCGTCACGGGCCTTCCAGCTGTGCAGGGTCTTTTCCTTCTCCCCGATCAGCTCGGCGATCTCGCACACGCGATACCCCTGCCAATACAGGTGTTTGGCGTGGCGGCGGTGATCTGTGGGCAAGTCGACGATGGCATTCATGGCGCAGATGCTGCCGCCCGCGCGCGAACACTTCCCGCGCCGCCCCTTGTAAGCCGTGGTTCTACAACAGCGCCTCGTTGCCCGTCTCGCCCGCGCTCAACAACATGCCCTCATCGCCAAGGCACACAGCCACCGCACTGAGGATTCACGCATGGCCGGCAAAACCGACACCCCAGCCAAGAAACACCGCTCCAAGTTCTTCCGCGTCGCCGTTGAAGGCGCCACCACCGACGGCCGCCAGATCGAACGGCAATGGTTGGTCGACGCTGCCGAGACCTACAGCCTGAACACCTACGGCGCCCGGGTCTGGATCGAGCACATGCGTAGCATGCTGCCGGACAGCCCGTTCCGTGCCTATGGCGACGTGGTCGCGTTGAAGACCGAAGAGGTAGAGATTGCCGGCGCCAAGAAGCTCGCCCTGTTCGCCCAGATCGAACCCACCGCCGACCTGGTGAACATGAACAAGGCCCGGCAGAAGCTCTACACCAGCATCGAGATCCGCCCGAAGTTCGCCGACACCGGCCGCGCCTATCTGGACGGCATCGCAGTGACCGATACCCCGGCCAGCCTGGGTACCGAAATGCTGACGTTCAGCGCCCAAAACCCGGACAAAAACCCGCTGGCAGCCCGCAAGCGCGACGCCAGCAATCTGTTTTCCGAGGCCATCGAGGTGGCCCTTGAATTCGAGGAAGTCGAGGACGAAAGCGGCAAGGTCGCTGGCCTGTTCAGCCGCGTGCTCGACCTGCTCGGTAAGAGCAAGGACAAGGAAGGCAAGGACGCCGCTCTATTCACCGAGCTCGGCGAGGCCGTCGAGGCCATGGCTGAGCACGTCGCCGGCCAGGGCCAGGCCTTCGCCGCCGAAAAGGCCGCCCGCGAAAGCCTGCTGGCCAAGCACGAGAAACTGGCTGCCGACTTTTCGGCACTAGTGGAAAAACTCGAAAAGACGCCGGCCGGTACCAGCCAGCAACCGCAGTTCACCGCTCGCCCCGCGGCTACGGGTGGTGACGGGGCTCTCGTCACTGACTGCTGATCCCAACACGGACAACACCAAGCCAAGGAACATCGGAGAACACCATGCGTAACGATACCCGCGTCCTGTACAACGCCTACCTGCAACAACTCGCGCAGCTGCACGGCGTGAGCGACGTCACCACCAAATTCACGGCCGCCCCCAGCGTTGCCCAGACCCTGGAAACCCGCATTCAGGAGTCCAGCGCGTTCCTCGGTGCCATCAACGTTTACGGCGTCTCCGAACAGTCGGGCGAGAAGATCGGCATCGGCATCGACGGCACCATTGCCAGCACCACCGACACCACCGTCAAGGACCGTGAGCCCCGCGACCCGAGCGGCCTGGACAACCGCGGGTACACCTGCACCCAGACCAACTTTGACACCGGGATTCGCTACCAGAAGCTCGACCAGTGGGCCAAGTTCAAGGACTTTCAGGCGCGCATTCGTGACGCCATCATCAAGGCCCAGGCCCTCAACCGGATCATGATCGGCTGGAACGGCACCAGCCGCGCCGCGACCTCCAACCCATCCACGAACCCGCTGTTGCAGGACGTGAACATTGGCTGGCTGCAGAAAATGCGCCTGGAAAACGCTGCTCGCGTGTTGCACGAAGTGGTCGACGGCAGCGGCAAGATCCAGATCGGCGCGGGCAAGGATTTCGAAAACATCGACGCCCTGGTCGTCAGCATGGTCAACGAGTTCATTGAGCCCTGGTACCAGGAAGACACCGAACTGGTGGTGGTCTGCGGTCGCCAGCTACTGGCCGACAAGTACTTCCCGATCATCAACAAAACCCAGGCGCCGACCGAGATGCTCGCGGCCGACATCGTCACCAGCCAAAAGCGCATTGGCAACCTGCCAGCCGTTCGGGTGCCGCACTTCCCGGCCAACGGCCTGTTGGTGACCCGCCTCGACAACCTGTCGCTGTACTGGCAGGAAGGCACCCGCCGCCGCACCGTCGTCGACAACGCCAAACGCGACCGCATCGAAAACTTCGAATCGGTCAATGAAAGCTACGTGATCGAAGACCTGGGCTGCGCTGCCATGGCCGAAAACATCACCCTAAGCTGAGGCCGGCGATCATGACCAACCCCTGCCGCCGTCACTTCCAGCGCGTAACAGCAGCCGTTGCAGCGGCTGCTGTCGCCGGGCCAGCCCTGACCATGGAAGGCGCCACCATCTACGAGCTGCACCTCGCCAAGCTCCAACAGGACTACCTGCGGCTGAAACAGGTGCAGTCCACCGAGGGCAAGGCAGAGCTCAAGCGACAATTGCTGCCGGAGTACGAGCCCTACGTCGAAGGCATGCTCGCCGAGGGCAAAGGAGCCCAAGACCAGGTGCTGACCACCCTGATGGTCTGGCGAATGGACGCCGGCGACTTCAAGGGTGCTCTGGACATCGCCGCCTACGTGATCGAGCACCAGCTGCTGATGCCTGATCGCTTCGAGCGCACCACCGGCACCATCGTCGCCGAAGAGATCGCCGAGGCCGCGTTGAAGGCCCAGAAAGCCGGCGGCAGCTTTGATCTGGAATTGCTGCTGCGCACCGAGCAGATCACCACCAAGGAAGACATGCCGGACCAGGCCCGGGCCAAGCTGCACCTGGCCATCGGCAAGGCGCTTTCTGCTCAGGTCGCTGATGACGCCCCCGCAGACACTGCCCTGCAGCCCCTGGAGCAGGCCAAGACACACCTGGCCCGCGCCATCGAGCTGCACAGCAACTGCGGCGGCAAAAAGGATCTGGAGCGCGTCGAGCGCCTCCTCAAGAAACACACTGCGCCCGCCCCTTAAGGCACGCAGTTAACCGAGCGTCCCCACGCACCCCGCCGGCTCGGGGCGGATCGGCCAGGCCGCTCCGCCTGAACGTGAAGCCCCGACCACCGGCGACTTATTGAGCGCAGCACCATGAGCGGATTCGTAGCCGGCGGCACCACGCCAAGCGGCCACATCAACACCGACCCATTCTGGCCCTCGATCGACCTGGACCAGTTGCGCGCCACCTTGCGCATCGACAGCAGCGTCACCCCGGCTCGTCTGGAAACAGCGGTGATCAACGCCGCGATCAGCGTCAACCGGGAGCTCGATGACTGGCGCATAGCCCAGCAAGCTGCAGGCTATGCCGAACTGAAAGACGTCCCCAGCCCCCTGGTCAAGGATGAATCCGCCCAGGTCCACCTGTACCGCCGAGCGATTGAGGCCGGCGTTGGCGCTGAGGTCTGTGAGCGTTACCGCTCCTATGACAGCACCAACACCGGCAACCGCAAGGCCGAAGAACTGGCCCCGAACATCGATGACTACCACCGCGACCAGCGCTGGGCCATCCGCGACTTCCTGAGAACCAAGCGCACCACCGTGGAGCTGATCTGATGGCCGTCACCCTTCGCGCCCTGCAAAACGACACCGTCGACGCCCTCTGCTGGCGCCACTACGGCCGCACAGCAGGCGTCACCGAGGCGGTGCTTGAGGCCAACCCCGGGCTGGCTGATCACGGCCCCACCCTGCCGCAAGGCCTCGCCGTTCAAATGCCCGAAGCCCAGACCACAGCCCCGCAACGGCAGATGGTGAACCTATGGGACTGATCCACTTGAGCCGCCTCCTTGAGACCTACCACCTTGGACCCTGGAATGAAGCGAATGCCTGACCGTCCCGACACCTGGGCCTGGTTCGCCGCCTGGCTCGAACAGAACTGGCCAACCATTTACTCCGGCATCCTGGCGCTGATCATCGCCGCTCTACGGATCATGTACGGCGGTGGTACCTGGCGCCGCATGCTGATCGAGGCGCCGCTCTGCGGAGCCCTGGCTCTGGCCGGTAGCCATGGTCTGGCGTTGCTCGGCATCCCGGCATCGACCGCCCCATTTTTCGGCGGCGTGATCGGCCTGCTCGGCGTCGAGGGCACCCGCGCCGCGGCCCGCAAGTTTTTCAACCGCAAGGTAGAGCAGCTATGAACACACTCCGGCACGGCGATCGCTCGCAGGCGGTACGCACCCTGCAGAAGAACCTCAACAGCCACGGGGCCATCCTGGTGGTGGACGGCGACTACGGCGACGCCACCGAAGCGGCCGTGCGCGCCTACCAGCTCAAGGCCGGCCTGGTGGTGGACGGTATCGCCGGCGAGAAAACCCAAACCAGCCTGGCCGGTGGCGATTGCGCTTTGTTGTTGAAGAACGCCGACCTGGTCAGCGCTGCCCAGCGCCTGGATCTGCCCCTCGCCAGTGTCTACGCGGTCAATGAGGTCGAATCGAACGGCAAGGGCTTCTTCACCAACGGCAAGCCGGCGATCCTGTTTGAGCGGCATATCATGTACCGCCAATTGAAGACGCCACGCCACCCAGGCGACGACCCGGCAGAACTGAAGCGTCATGCTGATGAGCTCGCAGCGCAGTACCCGGCCATCATCAACCCGAACCCCGGGGGCTATGCCGGCGGCCCTGCTGAGCATCAGCGCCTGGCCACCGCCCGCATCATCGATGACACCGCAGCCCTCGAATCCGCTTCCTGGGGCGCCTTCCAGATCATGGGCTTTCACTGGAAGCGCCTGGGCTATGCCAGCGTGCAGGACTTCGTGACGGCCATGAGCGCGAGCGAATCCCGCCAGTTCGAGGCCTTCGTCCGCTTCATCGAGACCGACCCGGCCCTCCACAAGGCGCTGAAGGCCCGCAAGTGGGCCGACTTCGCCAGGCAGTACAACGGGCCGAACTACCAGCGCAACCTGTACGACACCAAGCTCCAGCGCGCCTATGAGCGGCACAGCGACTGCAGCTGCGGTCAGGAGGTGCCGGCATGATCGATCTCGAAGCGGTGCACAAGCTGAAGGTTGAAGACGGTGATGTCCTGGTCGTGCCGGAAAACACCGAGCCAGAAGCTATGGAGCTGCTGGCCGAGGCGCTGCAATTTGTCGATCCTGGTTGTCGGGCGATTGTGATTCGCGGCCCGCTCGAACACCTGGACGTCGGCGCCATGAACAAACTGGGCTGGTACCGCGCATGACCGGCAAGATCGCATACCTCGAAATCTCCGGTCGCCAGACAGGGAAGACCACCCGTCTGGTGAAAATCGCAAACGACCTCACCGCCCAGGGCGAGACGGTAATTTTCGTCACCCCACAAGCGGAGGATTTACACGGGCGCTTGCCAGGGGTCGTCGTACTTTCGGACCGTCAAGCCCCTCCTGATGAGGTCGACCAGGAACAAGCTATCTGGATCTACGACGAGTTCGATTGGCTCAAGTCGGCCAAGGTCCGCAACGGCGGGTACTACGCAACGACGGCGAGCCGAGTCCGCGACCTGGGGATCGATACCCCGGAAACGGATCTGCTGTTGCAACTGATAGAACTCAACGGCGGCAGCTATCAGCGCCATCTTCTGACACCGGGGGTAATCGATGAGGCCTACTACGAGGAGGCGCGCGCGGCCTACACCGATGAGCAGTACCGCCAGTTGATCCTGGGGGATTTCCTCAAATGAGCACCATCCGCCAGATCCTGCTGGGCCTAGCCCTGGTCGGCGTGTTGGGGCTGCTGCTCTGGGGCCAGCAGCAACGCATTGAGGTCGCCGACAAGAACCGAGCACTGGCAGAGAAAAACACCCAGGACGCGCTGGCCGCGGCCGGACGCAGCGAGGGCAAAGCCAACGCCCTGGAGGCTGCACTTTCCGCCGAGCGCGAGGCCCAGGCCCGTCTGCGCACGGAACAGGATCTACTACGCCAGGGGCTCGCCAAACGACAACTCACAATCGAGGGGCTGAAACGTGAAAACGCTGATCTGCGCGCTTGGGCTGACCAGCCCTTGCCTGATGTTGCTCGCCGGCTGCGCGAGCGCCCCGCCCTCACCGGCGCCGACGCTTATCGTCAGTGGCTGTCCGGCCGTGGTGCCCTGCAGCCTGCCGGCGACCAGGCCAAACAGTAACGGCGACCTCATCACCGACCAGGACCTTAGCGAGGCCGCCTGGGCCGAATGCGCGGGCCAGGTCGACATGATCTATCGCTACCAGCAGGCCAAACCATGAACAAACCCGACAGCCTGCGGACCTTCCTGCTTGAACAGATCCCGGAACTGCGCCACAGCCCCGACCGGCTGCTGATCTTCATCGACAACGGCAAGGTCCGCTGCACTGCGGCCCCCAGCCTCTCGTTCGAGTACAGCTACGACTTGCAGGTGATCCTGACCGACTTCGCCGGCCATCCGGACAGCGTCATGCTGCCGCTGCTGGAGTGGCTCCGGGTGAACCAGTCCGAACTGCTGGAGAACCTCGACAAGTCCGCCGACGGCATCAAGTTCGAGGCCGACCTCATCGACAAGAGCAAGGTGGACATGAGCCTGACACTTCCCCTCACTGAGCGCGTGGTCGTTCGTACTGATGATGCAGGCAACACCACTATCAGCCACCCGGGTGAACCACAGCGCAACCCAACATGGCCCGAAAGCGGCCCGGAATGGATAGTGCCCAATGGCTGATCTTGAAGCACTGGAGGACTGGGCCGCGGGTCTGCTGGGGCAGTTGCAGCCGGCCGCCCGTAATCAGCTCGCCCGAAGCATCGGCCAGGCCCTGCGCCGCAGCCAGCAACAGAGAATCATTGCCCAGCGCAACCCGGACGGAAGCAAGTACGCACCGCGCAAACAGCGGAACCTGCGGGGCAAACAGGGACGCATCAAGCGCCAGGTGAAGATGTTCAAGAAAATGCGCACGGCGAACTTCTTGAAGGTTCAGGGGGATGGTAATGCGATCAGCGTTGGGTTTACTGGGCGGGTAGCCCGTATTGCGCGCGTGCATCAGTACGGGCTGAAGGATCGAGCGGAGCGGGAAGCTCCTGATGTACGCTACCAACAGCGAGAAATACTCGGTTTAACAGATGATGAAATCACCATAATACGCGACCAATTATTGACATGCCTATCAACTCAATAAAGACAGATAACAATATCACCTCTCCGCCATGAAGACGAAACCAGAACAAAAATAATATAACTGCAACACCAATCGAGCTAGATAAACACCTTCATTTTCCAACACCATAAGCCTTTGCAACAATCCCCTCCCAAGGCTGTTCAAAAAAACTCTCATTCGAGACATTTTCAATCCAATGAAATTCGGCAGAGAGCTTATATTTCCTGACAAGATGAAAGGCAATCTTCCTCTGTCCCAGAACAAAGAGCGACCTCAAAACCTCTTCAACAAAATTATACTTCTGAAGTAGCCTAGCCATTTTTTTAGCATAAACAGCCTCTACACTACCCGAATCGTAGTAGTTAGCTCCCACCACCTTTATATATAAATCATACTGCTCAGAATATTTCATACCGCCACACTCATACAGTGCCTCCAAATCTAAAAGCTCAAGAGGACCAATGATCCTCCTTAGCGACAAAACCAACTTTTTAACTTTCTCTCCTTCACTAACGCCTTCTTCTATCAAAGTCAAAACAGAAGGTAAAAAATCGAAATCACAAACTTCATCTTTTCCTCGCTCACTTATTGCATTCACACCATGCAAATCGAACCAAGCCTTAAATACACTCAACACCCCCCTAACTCGAAGATGCTTTAGAGGTGGCGACTCTATATGCGGTGCAGAACCATACATTTCAGGTATTTTCTGAATTGCCTCATCCAGCGCAAGATTGCCGACCCCTACCTCACTCTTTATCTGATCTCTAATCTTCTTAAATTCATTACCACTCCAACCCGATGATATAGGCGGCAACTTTGATGCAATAATCCGCAGTTGGGCGCGAGACAAGCGCTTCGTAAACGTCCCATAGCCGTACTCAACTAACAACTCTTCACAAAGGTCAACAAAGCAGTCCAACAAAGTTTCAAGCTTATTAAACCTATCCCTGAGGATGAACAAATTAATTAAATCAACCTCAGTCAAATGCCTAGAACTTTCAATATTTTCCGGATATCTAAACGTCTGACCAGTAGCATCAACCGCAGCAATATCAGAGATAAAATCATCAAGTGTAGCCAACAACTTAAATCTAGAATCCAAACGTATAGACTCCTCCCACACGTAATTCCATAAAAGACCTATATCATGGGACCCCTTAAGATCAAAAACACGAAGCGCGACTTCTCTCACTTTGTCCTTATTCATCCAATCAACCACCTTACCCAACAAGCCACAAATCCCCTTCAGACGTAGCTCAACAGAGTGGCGCATATTAAAACAAATAGGATATACCATTAAATCTACAGGATAATCGCCGCGCCCTCTCAGCGCACTATCAAGTAACAATCTCGCAGCTTTCGAGTAACCGTCTGCATAGTGACGATAATTAGGCATTCCATTATTACCGACACAAGCGTTTGCCCACGAAGGTTCTCCAATACAGAATGTAGAATTCCCCTTTGCCTCCATAAAGATCTACTCCAAACCTGTAAAAAGTCATATTACAAATAGAAAGTGGTGCACTAAAACACAAGCGGCACCACAGTTCACGCATGAACAACCTAGCCACTGTATCCCGCATGATTGAAAACCTCATCCGCTTCGGCGTTGTCGCCGAAGTCCAGATGAAGCCCCCGCGCGTGCGTGTGAAAACCGGTGAACTGACCACCACCTGGCTGCCATGGCTGACCCTGCGGGCCGGATCCGACAAGGAGTGGGACCCGCCCACCACCGGCGAGCAGGTCCTGCTGATCAGCCCCTCGGGCCAACTTGGCAACGGCGTGGCCTTGACCGGCCTGTTCAGCGACAGCGCCCCGGCCAACGGAGACCGCGCCGGCCTGCACCGCCGCACCTACAGCGACGGCACGGTGATCGAGTACGACAGCGTCGCCCATCACCTGAATGCCACCCTGGCCCCGGGCGGTACTACCAACCTGGTCAGCGACGGCGGCATCAGCATCGTCGGCCCAATCACCCACCAGGGCGACTACACCCAGACCGGCAACCAAACCGTCACCGGCAAGGTCACCGTGTCGCAGGACGTGGTCGCGGCCGGCATCAGCCTGGTCAAGCACCTGCATGGTGGAGTGATGCCGGGCGGAGCCAAGACAGGAGCACCGGAATGAACCGGGAAACCGGCGCTGCGATCAGCACCACCGAACATATCGAACAGTCTTGCAGCGACATCCTCAGCACCCGCCTCGGCACCCGCGTCATGCGCCGGGAGTACGGCAGCCTGTTGCCCGAGCTGGTCGACCACCCGTTCAATGATCTAACCCGTCTGCGGGTCTATGCCGCCACCGTTATGGCTCTGATGCGTTGGGAACACCGCGTCAGCCTGAGTCAGGTGCAGTTCAAGGGTGCGACGCTGCAAGGGCAGTCGGTGTTGGATATTGAATGTCGTCGAGTCGATACCAATGAACCGCTCAACCTGGCCGTCACGATCCAACTGGGGGCCAGCGCATGAACACCTTTGCCGCCATTGATCTCAGCCAGCTACCACCGCCACAGATCGTCGAGCAGATCGATTTCGAGTTGATCCTCGCCGAGCGCAAGGCCTATGCCATCAGTCTTTGGCCGATCGAAGAGCGTGCCGAAATCGCCGCCCGCCTCGACATGGACTCTGAGCCCCTGGCCAAGCTGCTGCAGGAGAACGCCTACCGGGAAATGGTCTGGCGCCAACGGGTCAACGAGGCAGCGCTTGCCAACCTACTGGCGACCGCCAAAGGCACCGACCTGGAGCAGTTGGCCGCCAACTACAACGTCAAGCGTCTGGTGGTACAGGAAGCCAAACCAAGCGCCATACCACCGCAACCCCGGATTATGGAAGGCGACGACAGCCTCCGTGAACGCGCCCAGATGGCCTGGGAAGGCCTGAGCACGGCGGGGCCCCGTAACAGCTACATCTTCCACGCCCGGGCCGCAGACGGCCGTGTCGCCGACGCCACCGCTGAAAGCCCATCACCGGCCGTGGCGGTGGTGACGGTGCAGAGCCTGCTGGGCGACGGCACCGCGCCGGCGGACCTGCTCGCCGTGGTCAACAGCTACCTCAGCGACGACGACCGACGCCCCGTGGCTGACCGCCTGATCGTCCAGGGCGCGACCATCCTGCGCTACCAGGTCAAGGCCAAGCTCTACCCGCTATCCAGCGGCCCAGAAGCCGAACCCATCCTGGCCGCGGCGGAAAAAAGTTTGCAGGCCTATGTGCATCAGCGCCGACGCCTGGGGATGGAGGTAACCGAGTCAGCGGTCCACGCGGCATTGCACGTTGAAGGCATGCGCAAGGTGCTGCTGGACAACTGGGTCGATATCGTCGCCACCAAAGCCCAGGCGCCCTACTGCACCAACATCGTATTGAACCGGGGGGATGAGTGATGAGCGCTCAGCCGCTGCTGCCTGGCAACTCCACAGCACTTGAACGCCAGGCCGCTGTGGCCTTGGCGCAGATCCAGCGTGTGCCGATTCCGCTGCGCCAGCTTTGGAACCCCGGCACCTGCCCGGTTGAGCTACTGCCTTATCTCGCCTGGGCCTTCTCTGTCGACCGCTGGGACAGCAATTGGCCCGAGACTGCCAAGCGCTCGGCGATTCGCTCATCCCACTACATCCACTCACGCAAGGGCACCATCGGCGCCCTGCGCCGTGTGGTGGAGCCCCTGGGCTACTTGATCGAGGTGATGGAGTGGTGGCAGACCGTACCCGCCGGCGTGCCGGGTACTTTTGCGATCAAGGTTGGAGTGCTGGACACCGGTATCACCGAGGAGATGTACCAGGAACTCACCTGGCTCATCGACGATGCCCGGCCGGTGACCCGCCACCTGACCGGCCTGGCCATCAGCCTTGAGACCACCGGGGGATTCAACATCTTTGCCGGCTTTGCAGACGGAGACGAAATCGACGTGTATCCGCCCGTGCTGCGCGACATCGTCACCACCGGCGTCTTGGGCAACACCGGCCGTGAGTCCTCAATCGACAGCGTCGACGTGTACCCGCCCACCTCGGGGGCCATTGCCCTGACCTGCTACATCGGCGCCCCTGGGCGTGAACATTCAATCGACTACCTGGACACCTACCCATGATCGACCCGAATAGTCAGTTCTTCGCAATTCTCACTGCGGCGGGTGAGGCCAAGCAGGCTAACGCCGATGCCCTGGGCATCCCCTGGAAGCTAACCGAGATGGGGGTGGGGGATGCCAACGGTACCGACCCAATTCCTGACCGGGCGCAAACCCGGCTGATCAACGAGCGCCGACGCCGGCCGCTGAACAAGCTGTCGGTCGATCCGGCGAACCCGAACATCATCGTGGCCGAGCAGATCATTCCGGCCGACGAGGGGGGCTGGTGGATTCGTGAGATTGGCTTGTATGACGCCGACGGCGCCCTGGTCGCGGTGGCGAACTGCGCCCCGAGTTACAAGCCGCTGATGTCCCAGGGCTCCGGCCGCACGCAAGTCGTGCGCATGAACTTCATCGTCTCCAGCGCGGCCAGCGTGGTGCTGAAAATCGATCCAGCCGTGGTGCTGGCCACCAGGCAATATGTCGATGACTCGATTGCCGATGCGGTTAACCGGCAGGATACGAAATCCTCGGTGCTGGTGGCGACCACGGGGCCGGTTCAGTTGGCCGGCACGCCGACCATTGACGGGGTACCGGTACCACCAGGCTCTCGGGTGCTGGTGAAGGACCAGGCCCAAGCGAAGGACAACGGCATCTACGTCACGGCCGAGATCTGGAAGCGGGCGAGTGATGCAGACACCAGCGCCAAGGTCACTCCCGGCCTGCTGGTAGCTGTTGAACAGGGCACCGCCAGCGCTGACACCTTGTGGCTGCTGTCGACTGACGGGCCGATTGTTCTCGGCACCACGCCGCTGGCGTTCAAGAGCGTGACCCAAGGGCTGGCGCCGATCAACTCGCCAGCATTTACGGGGGCGCCTACCGCTCAAACTGCGGCGCAGTTCGATACAAGTAAAACCCTGGCCACGACAGAGTTTGTGCAGCGCGCCTTAGGCAATATCGCCGGGTCCTTTTTGGCACCCAATCTTCCGGCAACCCTGGACGCTTCTGCCGCGGGTAAGCGCACCCTGATTTCATCGAGCGTCGCTGAAACCTTGACCCTTCCATCTCTGGTTGGGCTTAAGGATGGAGCGAAATACTACCTACATAACAACAACGCGGTAATCATCACAGTCGTGGCTCAGAACGGACACAAGATCAACGCCTTCGGAGTCAATCTACTGTCGAGCTTCACTATGCTGCCGGGCGCAACCGCAGTGCTTTTCGCGGCGGGAAATCAGTGGCTACTTGAAGAGGGTTCTGCTGCATTGCAGTACGCACCTGAGTTTTCAAAAAACTTCGGTACAACTGGCTTTCAGAAGTTACCCAGTGGGTTTGTTGAACAGTGGGGAGTGGTCACAACGTCAACGTCCGGCGATATCGAGGTTACGTTCCCGCTTGCGTGGACAGCTGTGCCGCTAGGCATTCACGTGTCACCGACGATTGGGCAAGATCCCGCCCGCGCAACGTCAGCTATGACCTCGTTCAAACCGGCCACGATACTGACAAAGTTCAGTGTCGGTGCGTTCTTGAATGGGAGTCGCATCGGTGAGGCGGTTTACTGGCGCGCCATTGGCAAAGTGTAAGGAGTTGACCATGTATTTCAGTGTACAAACTGGCGGTTTTTACGATCCCGATATGCACGGCCCATTCGAACCTGACAATCCTGCCTGTTTGATCCCGAGCGATGCAGTAGAGATTTCCCACGAACGTTGGGCCGAGCTGCTGGCTGGGAACGCTGCGGGCCAGATCATAACAGTAAAAAAAGGGCTGCCCGTGCTTGCTGATCCCCCGCCAGCGACCCCTGAGGAGCTTATGGGGCAGGAGCGGCAGTGGCGGGACGATCAGTTAACCAAGACCGATGGCGTCGTGACGCGGCATCGCGACGAGCTGGAGGACGGCGCGGCCACAACCCTGACGTCTGAGCAGTACAGCCAGCTCCAGGCCTATCGCCGAGCGCTGCGAGGGTGGCCTGAGTCCGGCGAATTCCCGCTCATTGAACACCGGCCGCCGGCGCCCATCTGGCTACCCGGGCACCTGTAACCCCCTCCCCTACAAGCCTGCGCGCTCGCTGATCCGACGCGCGCGCGGCAGCCTGTGCACTGTCACCCCATTACTGCGCAGGCAAAACCCATGGCCGATTATCTTCACGGCGTGCGGGTCCTCGAACTCAACGACGGCACCCGCCCCATTCGCACCATCCCAACCGCTGTTATCGGCCTGGTCTGCACTGCCGACGACGCCGACGCCACCACCTTCCCGCTCGACACCCCGGTCCTGTTGACCAACGTGCAGGCTGCCGTGGGCAAGGCCGGTACCAAGGGCACACTCCGTGCCTCGCTCCAGGCCATCGCCGACCAGACCAAGCCCTACACCATCGTGGTGCGGGTCAAGGAAGGCGCAGATGAAGCCGCCACCACCAGTGCGCTAATCGGCACTACCACCGCCGAGGGCAAGTACACCGGCATGAAGGCCCTGCTCGCGGCCAAGGCCCGCGTCGGAATGGTGCCGCGCATCCTCGGCGTGCCAGGCCTCGACAGCCTGCCGGTGGCCACCGCCCTGGGCGCCATCGCCAAAGACCTACGCGGCTTCGCCTACGTCAGCGCCTGGAACTGCAAGACCAAGGAAGAAGTGGTCGCCTACCGCGAGAACTTCGGCGCCCGGGAAATGATGGTGATCTGGCCGGAGTTCCTGAACTTCGACACCGTGGAGAACAAGACCGTCACCGCCTCGGCCGTGGCCCGTGCCCTGGGCCTGCGCGCGAAGATCGACCAGGAGACCGGCTGGCATAAAACCCTGTCCAACGTTCCGGTCAGCGGCGTTACTGGCATCAGCGCCGACGTGTTCTGGGACCTGCAAAACCCCGCCACTGATGCCAACTACCTGAACTCGAACGAGATCACCACGTTGATCAATGAGGGAGGCTTCCGCTTTTGGGGCAGTCGCACTTGCACCGACGATCCGCAGTTCGCGTTCGAGAACTACACCCGTACCGCGCAGATCCTCGCCGACACAATGGCCGAGGCGCACATGTGGGCCGTGGACAGACCAATGACCCCATCCCTGGTCAAGGACATCATCAACGGGGTCAACGCCAAGTTCCGCGAGATGGCCACGGCCGGCTACCTGATTGGCGGCAGTTGCTGGTACCAGGAAGACGCCAACGACAAGGACACCCTCAAGGCCGGCAAGCTGTTCCTTGACTACGACTACACGCCGGTACCACCGCTGGAAGACCTCACCCTGCGGCAGCGGATCACCGACCGCTACCTCATGGAATTCGCCAGCAAGATCAATAGCTAACCAGGGGCTCCCCCGCGAAGGGAGTCACCTCGTGCCAAGACACCGGAGAACACCGCCATGGCCATGCCTCGCAAACTGAAAAACCTCAACCTGTTCAACGACGGCAACAGCTACCTGGGCGTGGTCAAGTCGGTCACCCTGCCGCCCCTCGGCCGCAAGATGGAGTCCTACCGGGGCGGTGGCATGAACGGCTCGGTCAAGGCAGACCTGGGCTTCTCCGATGACGGCATCCAGTTCGAATGGAAAACCGGCGGCCTGGACCTGATCGCCCTGCGCCAGTTCGGCTCGGTGAATGCCTCCGGGATCATGCTGCGCTTCTCCGGCGCCTTTCAGCAGGACGACACCGGCGAAGTCAGCACCGTCGAGGTCGTGGTGCGTGGCCGTCACGAGTCCATCGAAATGGGCGACGCCAAGCCCGGTGAAGACACCGAGCACAGCATCAAAACTACCTGCAGCTACTACAAGCTCACCGTGGACAACGAAGAGATCGTCGAAATCGACCTGTTGAACTTCATCGAGAAGGTCAACGGCGTCGACATGCTGGAAAAACAGCGCCAAGCCCTGGGCATTTGACCTGCTCAACTCTTGATCACCGAGCAAATTAACATCTTCACTTGGAGTACATCATGAACACCGAAGAAACCCTCGAAACCCCAATCACCGCCGACGAAAACAGCGTAACCCTCGACAGCCCGATCAAGCGCGGCAAAACCGAGATTACCCAGATCAGCCTACGCAAACCTCAGTCCGGCGAGCTTCGCGGTGTGCAGTTGATCGAACTGCTGAACATGGATGTCGCCAGCCTGATCAAGGTCATTCCACGCATCAGTACCCCCAGTATCACCGCCCCTGAAGCCGCGGCAATGGACCCTGCCGACCTGTTGGCGTGCGGCAGCAAGATCACCGATTTTTTGTTGCAGAAGTCGGTGAAGAAGGAAGCATCCCTCATTGCGTAGAAGACGCCATGGCCGATCTGGCTGTGGTTTTTCACTGGGCGCCAGCTGACATGGACCAGTTGGGCCTGCAAGAACTGATGGACTGGCGCGAGCGCGCCAGGGTAAGGAGCTCCGCCGATGTCGAATGATTTGAAACTGCGGGTTTTGCTCAACGCCATCGACAAGGCCAGCGGGCCTCTGAAGAAGATTAGCGCGGGCGGCTTGGAGAGCGCACGCGCGCTCAAGACCGCGCGCGATCGCCTGAAGGAGCTCAACACCCAACAGAAAGATGTCAGCGCCTGGCGCGCCCAACGCACCGCCGCCGATCAGACCAAGCAGTCTCTCGATGCCGCCCGGGAACGGGTCAAGGCCCTGAGCCAACAGTTTGCGTCCACCGGCGTTCCGACCAAAGCCATGACCCGGGACTTTCGTGCAGCCGTGCGCGAAGCCCAGCGGCTCAAGCAAGAGCATCAGCAACAAGGAGTACAGCTGCAGGGGCTGCGCTCGAAGCTCCACAGTGCCGGGATCAGCACCAAGAACCTCAGTAGCCACGAGCGCCAACTGCGCGAGCAAATTGGCGCCACCAACACCACCATCAACGACCAGACTCGGCGTCTTCGACTTCTCAGCGCACAGCAAGCACACACCGCCAAATCACGGGCCGCACTCAAACAGGCCTATGACCGCCGCAAACAGTTTTCCGGCGACGCCGCAATGAGCGGCGCAACAGGCATCGGTGTCAGCTATGGGGTAGGTCGTGGTCTGTATGCCCCCTTGCAAGAGGGCAAATACTTCGCGCTGGAGGAACAGCGCGTCGCGGCTTTGGGGCTTGGCAAAGAAGACACCAGCAAGGCAATCCAGTTTGCCAAGGAGATGAAAACCTACGGCACCAGCGTGACCGAGAACCTGACCCTGGTTCGGGATGCCATGACCGTGTTCGCGGATGAACATGAAGCCGAGATGGTTGCCCCGACCCTGGCGAAAATGAAGTTCGCCAACCACGCCATGTACGGCGAGGAACAAGGATCCGACAACGAACGCAAGTTCATGGACATGCTCAAGGTGATTGAGCTGCGCGGTGGACTCGCCAGCAAGGAAGCCTTCATCAATCAGGCCGATATCGTGCAACGTGTGCTCACAGCCACCGGTGGCCGCGTCGGCCCGAACGAATGGCTGAACGTGATCAAGACCGGTGGTGTAGCGGCCAAAGGCATCAAAGACGATGCGTTTTATTACCAACTGGAACCGCTCGTACAGGAGATGGGCGGACACCGTGTCGGTACAGCGATGATGAGCGCCTACTCCAACATCTACCAGGGGCGCACCACCAAGCGGGCGGCCAACAACCTGGAGAAACTGGGGCTGGTAGATCCGAAGAAGGTCAAACACGACAAAGCCGGTCAGATTGCCTTTCTCGATGTCGGCGCGATCAAGGGCAGCAAGATTTTCCGGGAGAACCAGTTCGAGTGGCTGGAAAAAGTGCTGCTGCCACAGCTGAAAGCCAAAGGCATCACCGAGAAAAGCCAGGTGCTGGACACCATCGGCAGCATCTTCTCCAACCGCACAGCCTCGAACCTGTTCGCCCAGATGTATCTGCAGCGTGAGCAGATACATAAAAACGCCAAACTAAACGCCGGCGCGGACGGCATTGATCAGCTGTATGCAAAAGGCCTAGATAGCACCCAAGGTCAGGAACTGGAGCTGCTGGCACAGCGGACAAACGCTTACAGAGAAATGAGCGCCGCGATTCTGCCAACCTATGTCGCGGCACTGAAAACCATCACCAAAGCGATAAAGGAAATCACTGCCTGGATGAAGGAAAATCCGGCTGCAGCGTCCGCCATGATGAAAACCCTGATGGTAGTCGGAGTGCTGGCGGCGACCTTCGGGGCGCTGGCTCTGACATTGGCCAGCCTGATCGGCCCCTTTGCAGTCATCAATTACGGCCTGGGTTTGTTCGGGCTCAAGGCTGCTGGTACCGGAGGCGTCATTCAACGACTTTTTCCAACGCTGGCCGGGCTCGCTCGTAACGCCCTACCGATGCTGGGTCAAGGTATAAGAGTGCTCGCCAGCCTGATGGGTGGCGTACTGGTGACAGCGGTACGCACTGTCGGTATCGCACTGTGGGGGCTCGCTGCCAACCCAATAGCATTAGCCATTGCTGCTGTAGTGGTTGCTCTGGCCGGAGCCGCGTACCTGATCTACAAAAATTGGGATGCAGTAAAGCTGTATGTCATTGGCCTGTGGAACGAGATCAAAGCGGGGTTCTCAGGCGGGATCGGCGGCATCGTTACTGTGCTGACCAACTTCACCCCCATCGGCATCCTCTATCGAGCCTTCGCCGAGGTGTTGAACTACCTGGGGCTCGACTTGCCCACTCGATTTACCGAGTTCGGCAGCATGATCATCAACGGCCTGGTGAACGGGCTTTATGCCGGCATGGGGCAAATCAAAACCGCCATCACCTCGATCGGCGATTCCACCATCAACTGGTTCAAGGAAAAGCTGGACATCCATAGCCCCTCCCGAGTTTTTGCCGAACTTGGGGGGTTCACTATGGCGGGCCTGACACTGGGCCTGGAAGGTGGTGCAAAAGGGCCGATCAGCGCGATGACCAGCACGGCAAAACAACTCACCGCTGCCGGGGGCCTAGCCCGGGGCTCAACATCAACCTCTGCTCTGACCGTGGATAGCAGAGGCCCGATCAGCGGCAGCGCACCCGTGATTTACGATAGCCACGACCAATACGTCATCAATATTCCTACCGGCCCTGGTTTGGACTCGCAGGCGGTAGCCAAAGCTGTGCGCGCGGAGATGGCTCGGATCCAGAGTGAAAAGAACGCCCGCCAGCGCAGCAAACTATCCGACCTGGAGTAACTGGCCATGATGCTTGCCCTTGGCATGTTCGTTTTCAGCCTGCACACGCTGGCCTACCAGGAGCTGCAACGCCAGACCGACTGGCGTCACGCCAGCAACAATCGTTTCGGCGCACCACCCGCCCGGCAATTCCTCGGACGCGGAGAAGACACCATCACCCTACCGGGGATACTGCTTCCTGAGCTGGCTGGCACAGTGCTCAGCCTCGACGCACTAAGGCACATGGCAAACACGGGTAAAGCATGGCCGGTGATTGAGGGCAGCGGACGAATCTACGGCCTCTGGATCATTGAAAGTCTGAGTGAAACCAAGACCATCTTCTTCAGCGACGGTACACCGCGGCGAATTGAGTTCAGCCTCACGCTCAAGCGTATCGACGATGACCGGATCGACCTGTTGGGCGCCGCTGCCAGCGCGGGCATCAATATTCTCCGAGCCCTCCTATGATCGATGCAGCGATTGCCCGCGTAACGGCTTACCTTCGAGATACCACCGAGCAGTACCAGCGCGACGCGATCTATGCCGTTCCTGCGTTTCGCATGACCGTGAACGGCAATGATATTGCCCAGTTGATCAGTCCTCGACTGTTGAGCCTGGACCTGACCGATAACCGGGGAATCGAAGCCGATCAACTCAGCATCACCCTCAGCGATCACGACGGGCTATTAGCGATCCCCCCAAAAGGCGCAGTGGTGCGCCTCTGGCTTGGCTGGAGCGACACAGGCCTGGTCGACAAAGGTACCTACACAGTCGACGAGACCGAACACAGCGGCGCCCCGGATGTACTGAGTATCCGTGCTCGATCAGCAGACCTGCGCAAAGGGTTGAAGACCAAGCGCGAGCGCAGCTGGAACAACAAAACCCTGGGGGATATCCTCGGCGATATCGCCGTAGGTAACGGCCTTACAGCGACTATCGCCGGCGCACTCGATGGACTCCCAATCCCTCACCTGACTCAAGCCAACGAATCGGACGCCAACTTGATCAGCCGCCTGGGTGAAGACTTCGACGCGGTGATCAGCGTCAAGGCCGGCTGCCTCCTGTGCATTCCAGCGGGTGGAGGCAAGACAGCCAGCGGTCTGGATCTGCCACACATCACGCTGACTCGCTCCGACGGCGACTCACACCGCTATCTGCAAGCCGAACGTGACAGCTATGACGGGGTTCGGGCGTACTTCTACGACGTGAACAGCGCGAAAAAACAGGAAGCCATTGCCGGCGGAGGTGAAAACCTCAAGGATCTCCGTCACACCTACAGCGACAGGCAGTCCGCGCTACGTGCTGCGCGCGCCGAGCTCAATCGACTACAACGTGGGAGCGCAACACTCAGCTACACCCTGGCCCGAGGCAGGCCAGATCTGATACCCGAACTCACCTACACCCTCCAGGGCGTGAAGGCCGAAATTGACGAAATCATCTGGTACGGCGGCAACGTGCAGCACACCCTCAGCGCTGACAATGGCTACACCGTAAGCCTGGACCTGGAAAGCAAACTGCCAGAGGACACAGTCGAAGGCTTGGCCGAAGAAAACCAGCAGAACTACACAGGAATCATCGCGTACTACCGCGACGAGAAAACCGGGAAAGAGAAGACCAGGACGGCCGGTGACCAGACGAAACCCAAGCGCCTGCTGTGGCTTTACGCCAACAAGCACACCGCAAAACGTGCGGTTGATCGGGAGTGGAAGCGGCTGCAGGCAGCGAAAGAGGAATCAAAAAAACCCGCAAAAGGCGAGTCCGCATCTTAGATAACTGCGTTATTCGGCAAACACGGAAATAGTCGTGCTGCCACCGTCACGAACGAATGCCTGACATTCAAGTGCGAGATCGTCTTCCTCGATCGTTGCAATTTCCCCATCGTCCTTGAGGGCCTTACTACGGCATTGCTTCGACGCTTTGACGATACCAGCGGCAGACCGAGAGGAAACTAGACTCCCAGCCCGACCGACCAGGTCGTAATACTGCGAATCAGGTTCAGGACCATCCCAAGTGATCGCGAGGTTAGGTTTTCCGACACCACAGCTAACTGACAGGGTAATGTTCGGCCCGTCCCGATACTCAGTGGTGCCATTGCCTTCGGTTTGCCTGACTTGGGTCAGGTAACGTTCTTGCTTGAGGGCCGCCAGGATACTGTCACAGGTAGCCGCGGATGCAGATGCAGACAAAGTCAGCACCGCCAGACAGACGCCCGCATTTAAAAAAAGACCCACTTTCATAACCGTCCTTAGCTTTGTCGCCGACCACTGCAACTGGTGCCCCTAGCTGCCCTTCTGACTGATCCGAACTTAATGGATGCAGACTATGCCGGCCGTTTAGTGTCAGCAAGAGATTCAGTCAATTCCTTGAGACGCTGCTCGACATCCATTAAACGTTTCTTTTCCTCAGCAGCGCTTTGTATCTCTCTTTTTCCGGCCTCTCCAAGCGAACGAAACAGCTCAAGAATGGCCTCCTCCTGCATGTTCGTAGTTTGAACGCCAGCTACCTCACCACCCTGCCCCGGGAACATAGACCCCTCCCCTGTAAGCAGCCAATCAAGACTTATACCCAAATGAGTGCGCAACGCTGTCATAGCCTTTGCGTTGGGCTCGCGCTCGTCCAAAAGGTAGTTTTGGAGCGTCCTATAAGGGATGCCAACGACCTTAGAGGCCTCCTTTATGGAGAGTCCTTTCTCGTCGAGAACATTGCGCAGGCGCGTAGCTATACTCATTTTTTCATATGATCCGGTTGACGCACCCGTCTGGGTGCGTATACTGCGAACAAACAGGTACATCTTAACCAACTAGGAACACTCCAACCATGAGCGAAGCCATGGAAAAGCGCCAGATCCAGGCACGACTGATCGAGCGAGGGAGCAACTTCCGCCAGTTCGCCATCAGCCATGGCTACGAGGTGCGAACCGTGACGCAAGTAGTTCAGCGCTGGGCGGGACACAAAACGCTGCCTCGCGGACGCCTGACCTTCCAGATCCTGCAGGACTTATCCCGGGTGATTGAAAAAGAGGTTTTACCCGGAATCCTCACTGAAAACGCCGGACGACCTTCCATTCCGGCTTTGTAAGTTCACTGTAGGGGCGATGACTCCAAGGAGAAACCAGAAGATGAAACGCCCAGTTCTAGGCACCAGAAGAGACGTCGTCAGCGCAGTCATTTGCAGCTACCCGGGTGGCCGCCCGTACGCCGCCGTTGATCTGGGTATGCGGCTCAAGAAGTTCGATAACCAAGCCTATGAAAACGCCGGTAGCCGCCCCCTGAGTGACGATCACATTCATCGTCTTGAGCAAGTCGCAGGTACGACCTTTCTACCCGACTACATCGCGGCCAAATACGGCGGCATGTTCGTCCCGCTGACCGCGTCGACGGATCTGGACAACGTCGAGTTGTACAACCGGTCAGTCAAGGCTGCAGCTAAGCGCGGCCGGGTGGATCAAGCGATAGCCAAGGCACTCGACGACGGCATTATTGAAAGGCATGAAGCCGATGCCATTGTCAGCGCCCTGCTCAACTACATGTCAGCACGCTACGCGGAGGTCCTAGCCACCATCCAGCTCTACAGCAAGGAGGTTGCAGGGTGAGTACTTACAAGCTCGTTTGCCCCCACTGCCTCAGCCGCATGCGCATCCGCACCAGCGAGGGCACCCACATTTTCCTGCGGGTGGCCTACCTGCAGTGCACCAACGAGGCTTGTGGCTGGTCAGTACGCGCTGAATTCGAGATGACCCACGAGATGAGCCCCAGCGGCATGGCTAACCCATCCGTGCGCCTTCCGGTCGCCGACATCGCCTTACGCCGTGCGGCAATGAAGACCGCCAACGATCAACCCGATCTGCTCGACCAAATGGAAATGGAGTGTGCGCCATGAATCACGAACACCTGCCCCATGACTACCGCAGCAGCATGCAGCGTGCGGCATTTGCCTATCTGCAACGACATGAAGCGCAGTACTTGGTGGATTCCGACAGGCTCTACGACAACTGCGTCCGACACCTGACGACTGCCCTGGAAGTGCCGGTGTTCATGGCTGAACAGCTGGTGCACAACGCCTGGACCGAGCTGCAGGTGATCCAGCAGCGCAAATGGATTGGTATCGACTGGGGCTCCAGTCCTGGTTGCAAGGTCGTGCATCTGATCGATACCCGAGCCGATCTGCGCTACCCAGTTCCGGCAAGGCTTCTGCCACAGACTCTGCTCACCCAGCGCGCCTCTGCGCACAAGCCGCACCCTCGATAACACCCTTTTAAAACACCCTGCCCTGCCCCGCTTCCCGTGGGTTTGGGTGAGCTTTGCCCGAAATCTGAGGTGAACCATGGAAATCGACATCGCCATCACCGCAAAACTGCCCCGCGAACAGGCCGAAGCCCTGCTTCAAGCACTCCGAGCTGACTACAGCGCCCAGTTCAACGAGCACTGGTATGACGATCGCTTTCGCATGATCCCCGAAGGCCTCCGGCACGGTTCGCTGCTCGTGGCCTTTCCGGTCATGGCTGCGCAAAAACGCCTGATTGGCGCCCTGAAACATAGTCTCGACGAAGCGAAGTAAGCCACGATGGAAATGGAACATAGGCTGCGAGCCGAAGTCATCCAACGCATTGAGCGGGATTACCAGCTCAAGCACATGCCCGGCACCAACTACATGCGCAAGGGTGTTTGCCCTGCGCCAAGTTGCGGCCAGAAGACCCTGTACACCTTCTACGACTCGCCCTGGACGTTGATTTGCGGACGACCAGAAAAGTGCGACCACCGCGTCCACGTAAAGGACATCTACGACGATCTGTTCAACGACTGGAGCAAGACCGCTCCGTCGACGCCAGACAACCCGCTCGCCACGGCGCGCGCCTATCTTGAGTTTGCGCGGGGCTTTAAGTTTGAGCTGATCGCCGGTTGGTTCACCCAGGAGCACTACTGGGACAGTCGCCTCAACATCGGCAGTGCCACGGTGCGTTTTCCCCTGGAAAAAGGCGGCTACTGGGAGCGCCTGATCGATCGGCCCGAGCGATTCGGCAAGATGAAGGCGCGCTTCCGCCCCACCGGCGAGGGCCAGCCAGGTTACAAAGGCGTCTGGTGGTGCCCACCAAGCCTGGATCTGCTGGAAGTCGACGAGCTCTGGGTCAACGAAGGGATCTTTGACGCCATTGCCCTAGGACACAACGACGTCTCGGCCGTGTCCATGATGTCCAGCGCCCCCTGCCCTATCGATTCCCTCAAGGCATTGGTCAAACTGCGCCGCGACGCTGACAAACCCCTGCCACGCCTGGTGTGGGCGCTCGATAACGAGCCAGTCGCCAAGGCCAATATGCGCCGCTGGGCTAAGGATGCGCGCGACCTGGGCTTCACCTGCAAGGCAGCAGTTATCCCCCAGCCCAATGGCAAAAAAGTCGATTGGAACGACCTGCACCTACGCTGGAAATCTATCGAGGGTGAGGACGAACGAGCCGAACGCATCCAGCAAGACCTGGAAGAGGCCCGTCACCAGGGCGACCTGCTGCTTGCCGATTCAGCTGAAGAAAAGGGCTTTCTCATCTACCTGCGTGACGAACGCAAGGAATTCCACTTTTCGTTCCGCAAGCGCCTGTATTGGTTTCGGCTGGACCTTGAGCGCTACGACCGCGCCATGAACGACCTGGAGAGCTCAGAGCGTCATGAAGACCAGTTGCTCAGTGATGAACAGCGCCGCTACAAGGCCCTGCGCCAGTCAGGCTCAGTGACCAGCATCGCCAACTGCAACTTCCAAGCGCTGTACTACATGCGCAACGACCTGACCGATGAGGCCTGGTACTACTTCCGCATAGAGCGCCCGCAAGGGGCCGTCATCAAAAGCACCTTCACGGCCAAGCAGCTCACCTCGGCGCCTGAGTTCGCCAATCGCCTGCTCAACGTCTCCAACGGTGCAATGTTCGAGGGCAGCGCCCAACAGCTGAAACGGATTCTCGCGCCCCAGCTCGATTGCCTGAAAACCGTGAACACCATCGAATGGATCGGCTACAGCCGCGAACACGGAGCCTACGTTTTCAACGACCTCGCCTTCTTCGGCGGGAAGATCCAGATGCGCAACAAGGAAGACTTTTTCGACCTCGGAAAACTGAGCATCAAGTCGCAGAGCCAGTCGCCGGTGCTGCACATCAACACCGACCTCAACGCCTACAACGAAGGTTGGTTCGATATCTACTGGCGCTGCTTTGGCGTGCAGGGCCTGGTAGTGCTGGCCTGGTGGCTGGGCGCCTTGCATGCCGAGCAGATCCGCCAGATCCACAAGTCACTGATGTTCCTGGAACTGGTGGGGGAAGCCGGTTCGGGTAAAACCACCCTGGTGGAGCTGTTGTGGAAACTGGTCGGCCGTACCGACTACGAAGGCTTCGACCCCTCCAAAGCGACCGCCGCAAGCCGTGCGCGCAACTTCTCGCAGGTCAGCAACCTGCCGGTGGTGCTGATTGAGTCGGAGCGTGAGCAAAAGGAAGGCCAGCCGGTGAAGCACTTCGACTGGGACGAACTGAAAACCGCCTACAACGGCCGCAGCGTTCGCTCTACAGGCGTCAAGAACAACGGCAACGACACCCACGAACCGCCCTTTCGCGCCGCCCTGCTGATTGCGCAGAACAACCCGGTGAACGCCTCGGAGCCGATCTTGCAGCGACTCTGCCACGTCCACCTGACCCGGGAGCACCACACCCCGGAAACCAAGCAGTTCGCCGAACAACTGGAACGCATGCCGATGGAAAACATCAGCGGCTTCCTGGTCAAGGCACTGCAACGCGAAGCCAACACCATGCGCCTGATGGAGGAAAACACCTCCGGCTACGAGCAGGAGCTGCTGGCCCAGCCCGGCGTCCGTACCGTTCGTATCGCCAAGAACCATGCCCAACTGCGCAGCCTGATTGATGCACTGGCAGACGTGGTGCCTCTTGGCGAACACCGGAAGGCCCTCGCACACGCCGAGGTCAACCGCATGGCCCTAGAGCGCCAGCAGGCTATCAATGCCGATCACCCGACCGTGCGCGAATTCTGGGACCTGTACGACTTCCTCAACGGCATGGATGAGAGAGGCGCGCTCAACCATGCGCGCAAGGACGGGTTAATCGCCGTGAACCTCAATGAATTCGTCGAGATGGCTGCCAACAAACGCCAGCAGGTGCCTGCGCTCAGCGATCTGAAGCGCCTGCTGAAGACGAGCAAGTCACCCAAGTTTCTGGAGTCGAACAAGGGCGTCAACTCAGCCCGGTTGCTGGACGCGTTCGACAAACCGAAAACCGTCCGGTGCTGGATTTTCCAGCCCTGACACACCGCCAAAGCGCTGCAACGCATCGGCACCCCAAAGGAGAAGCACCATGCAAGACGACAACGAACCGACCTTGAGTGACAACGCGATCACGTTGACCTGCAGCGCCGCGGCGCTGGCTGTCCTGATCGTCCTGGGCAACCTCGCGCCGGACGTGCTTCTGGCCATCGTCCGTTAACCCAACCGCCCAGGTGCTGCAACGCCTGGGCAACCCCAAAGGAGAAGCACCATGCATATCAAGGTCATCAAAGGCGCCAGGGCAACGGGAAAGACCCGCCAACTAAGGCAGATCGAGGAGCAGCGAAACACGCAAGGAAAGCCCACCAGCATCATCCACGCGGATGCATACGCCCAAGAGGGCCTGCTTTCGATCATGGAAGTAAGGATTGAGCGCGGAGAACGCACATTGCTCGTGGATGACTGCACCCGCCAGCAAATCGACGAAGTATTGAAGTGGCAGACAGCTCACGACGAGAACGATGGATTGAAGGACCTGGAAATTTTCCTGGTTCGCAACGCCGGCTGAATTGTTCCGAAAGAGTGGTGCCGAGGGGCTGCAACCCCTCGACACCGACCACCCCAAAGGAGAAGCACCATGCAAGTGAATCAACCCCAAGGCGGCACCGCAGAGGCTACCACACCGCGCTACGACACCATCGTCATCTGTCGATCCACTGGTCAAACCATCCCGCAGGAAGTCGAGGGCGGTGAAGTAGTCGCCTGGAGCCTTGGTCACGGCCTGGCAGCCATGGATGCCCTGGAGGAGTTCGTCGATGACCTGGCGGCCGGTAATTGTCGCCAGCCTGCGCACCTCACCCAGGGCGCCGCCGACGCACTTAATCTAATGCGTCGCCGGCGTGCCATTGGCTGGGAGGCTGACGAACCTACCAAACAGCCGCCCGCAGACTGGCGGGCAGCCGTAGCTCTCGCAGAAGCGACAGCCCGTAGGGTGTTCGGCGAAAACAACGACGACGCAATGCAGGCCATCGACTACATGGCAGGACTGCTGCTGGCGTGTGAACCGGAAGCACACAGCGTCGCGCAGCAGGAGGTCCTATGAACGTATTCCTTTTGCTGTACCTGTGCACCAGTGCCGCCCGCACGGATTGTCAGGTGATCCCGGTTCAACGCTGGATTGGGCCTGACTCATATCAGCAGTGCGGAATTACTGCCCGACAACTCACGGCCGACCTCACTGAAAAAAACCGCAAGCGAAACTACTTCGTTTGCGACATCCAGCCAGCCGGCGACATCGATGCTGCTCAGCAGATCCAGCCGCTGCTCACCCGCCAGTCATTTCAACTTTGAACAGGAGGCCCACAATGTCTGACCTTTTCTACTTACAGGACAGCCGCAACAACGTCGGCAGCCGCGCCATGTTCTGGAAGTCCGGCGGCGGGTACACCTCGAACCTGGACGAGGCCGAGCAATTCACTATCGAGCGCGCGGTGAAGCAGTTCGAGAGCCGCGACACCGACCTGCCCTGGCCCGCAGCGTATGTTCGGGCACGGGCGGAAATCGGAGTTGACTGCCAGTACCTGACCCGGTCTGAAGCCGAGGCCCACCGTAACGATGACGGCCGTGTGTATGTGGCCTACGCATGCACATGGGACGGGAACGACCTCGTCTGGCTCGGCGGGAAAGGGCCAACCGCTGACCTGGAACAGGCGATTCACCCGGGGGCATCAGATGCTGTCGGGTATCGGTCGAAGGAATTTGAGCTATGGCCATGCGGCTACATTGTTGAGCGTTCGCGCCCCGTCGTTCGGGCCTCGCTGCTCGATCACAAACAGGCGCTCCGGGCTGCTGGCCTGCGGTTGCCCAAGATCAAGGTCCAGCGTACAAGGAAATACAGCAACCTCACCAACTGCGACGGCTGCGGCCGCTTCCTCAGCGAGCGTCAGCGATTCGACGACTGCCCGAACTGCGGTGCGAGGGATGCACCATGAACACAGCCTTTATTCTGATGGCCCAATACGACGGCCAGGCGATTATCTCGCTGGAACTGGTGTGCCGGGATTACTTCACGCACCTAACGCCGGAAGTGTTCCAGCGCAAGGTGATGAGTGGTCAGATCAAACTGCCCATTACCCGCATGGAACCGAGCCAGAAGTCGGCCAAGGGCATCCACCTCACCGACCTGGCCGCCTACTTAGATCTACAGCGCGCGGCCGCGGTTAAAGAGCACAACCAACTCAACGGGTTAAAACCCGCCTACTGAGCCACTTCATTGACGCGGCGCCCAGTTGGACGGGCGCCCTCAACATCTTCTCGTGCCATTCCCATCCCACGTAACGATCACCCTTCCCGCGCAGGTGGGTATAGCGCCTCATCGAGTTCCAATCCCTATGCCCTGAAACGCTCGCCACACGCGGGATATCCCAGTTCATTTCGAACAGACGACTGATGCCTTCGTGGCGAAGGTCATGGAAGTGCAGATCGGCGATGTTCAAGAACTTGCAGGCTTTCGTCCAGGAAGTGGAGATAGATTCAGGGCTATAGGGGAATATGTCGTCGCCGGCCTTTGGCATCGTCTGGAGAATCTGCCAAGCCTCGTCCGGCAGGTAACACCAGACATCGTTGCCGATCTTCTGCCCGGGGTTCTTCATGTCGCGCACCAGCACTCGCTGACCATGCTCGTCGACGTCGGCCCAGCGAATACGGGTTATTTCATCCAGCCGGCGCGTAGAGAACAGGGCAAAGCCCACGACTTTCAGCATATTGATGACAGTTGGGCGCCTCGCCTGCATGTCTTGGTAGTGCGTCAGCACCCTTCCCAACTCGTCCAAAGTCGGCCGGCGGTCGCGCTCACGGCTTTTCAGGTTGTAACCCAGCTTGCGCAGTACACGCCGGGCTCCGCCCATGGCGAGCGGGTCCACTTGGTAGCCCCACGCATCCTTGGCAATCGCCAGAACAGCACCGAGGTGCGCCAGGTCGTTGCCGGCGGTTTGTGGCTGAACCCCGCCACCTTCTTTGCTCATCCGCCAAAGCGCGAAATCGACCAAGCACTGAGTATTGATGTCCGTGTCGGTCAGCCCGCCGAGGTACGTCTCACCGATGGCATTGAGTGTCGCGCGCTTGGTCTTACCCAACGGCCGGGCTTTCTCGACCTCTACCAGGTAGCGTTCGGTCATCTCTTTGAGCGTGGCGCCCTTGCGGCTTGCGCGCTCGATCGCGCCAGGTTCATCGAGCTCCGACTCGCGCTTACGCGCCCAGGCCTGGGCAGCCTGTTTTCGGGCGAAGGTCTGGCTCTCTTGGTAAACTTGCACTCCGTCGCGCTTGATGCGGATCTGAGCCGTGTAGCTCACGCTCCCATCTGCCAGTTTTCTTGCCCTGATAGTCGCCATATGGAAAGTGGTACGCGTCAGTTTTTGGGTGGTACATCGTACCACCGAGCCTTTAAAAACGCCTGAAAACGCCCCAAAACACGCCTTAAACACGTAGAGCAAAATGGTCCAGAATTCAGCTACAGCCCCAGTAAACTCAAGCCCTACGCTGTCCCGGCGGTTTAGCGTTGCACCCATGATGGATTGGACGGACCGTCACTGCCGATTCTTCCTGCGCCTACTGTCCAAACACACCTTGCTCTACACCGAAATGGTCACCACGGGTGCGCTGCTCAATGGTGATCACGAGCGCTTCTTGCGCTACCACCCGTCCGAGCACCCTCTGGCGTTGCAACTGGGGGGCAGCACGCCGGCGGATCTGGCGGCGTGCGCGCGCATGGCCCAGGAGCATGGCTACGATGAGGTCAACCTCAACGTCGGTTGCCCCAGCGACCGGGTGCAGAACAACATGATCGGTGCCTGCCTGATGGGCCATCCGGCGCTGGTGGCCGATTGCGTGAAAGCCATGCGCGATGCGGTGTCGATTCCCGTGACGGTCAAGCATCGGATCGGTATCAACGGTCGCGATAGTTATGCCGAGCTATGCGATTTCGTCGGCCAGGTCATGGAAGCCGGGTGCAGCAGCTTTACCGTGCACGCACGAATCGCCATTCTCGAAGGCCTCTCGCCCAAGGAGAACCGGGACATTCCCCCGCTGCGCTACGACGTGGCGGCGCAATTGAAGGCGGATTTTCCGCAGTTGGAAATCATCCTCAACGGTGGGATCAAGACCCTCGAGGCCTGTCATGAACATCTGCAGACTTTCGATGGGGTGATGCTCGGCCGTGAGGCCTATCACAACCCCTATCTGCTGGCCGAGGTAGACCAGCAGCTGTTTGGCAGCACTGAGCCGGTGATTTCCCGGGCCGAGACGCTGGCCCGGTTGCGCCCCTATATTGCCGAGCACCTGGCTGCCGGTGGCGCCATGCACCACATCACGCGCCATGTCCTAGGGCTGGGCACGGGCTTCCCCGGTGCTCGCAAGTTCCGCCAGCTGTTGTCGGTGGATATCCACAAGACTCAGGATCCGCTGGCACTGCTGGATCAGGCCGGGCAATTGCTGGAGGGACGTTAAGCGTCGGCCGGGTTGAACCTGACCGGGCTTTTGGCATCGTATCTACTGGACAGTGCCCCAGCATTCAAACGACTGTTTTCAGGTCACGGACTTTGGGGCCGCAGTTAGCATTCCGCGCCCTTGAGCGTCTGACAGCGCTCGGGTAATGTCGTCAGACCCATAGGACAGAGCACGCTCATGACTTCCAAGCTGGAACAACTGAAGAAAATCACCACCGTAGTGGCCGATACCGGTGACTTCGACGCCATCGCCCGGGTCAAGCCGGTGGATGCCACCACCAACCCTTCGCTGCTGCTCAAGGCTGCGGCCATCCCGGGTTACGCCGATCTGCTGAATGCTTGCGTCAACGACTGCAAAGGCGATGTCGGCCTGGCCAGCGACCGTTTCGGCGTGGCTGTCGGCCAGGAGATTCTCAAGGTCATTCCGGGCCGTATTTCCACTGAGGTGGACGCCCGCCTGTCGTTCGATACCGAAGCCATGCTCAAGCGCGCCCATCGGCTGATCGAGCTGTATGACAAGGCCGGCATCGGCCGTGATCGGGTGCTGATCAAGATCGCCTCTACTTGGGAAGGCATCCGCGCCGCCGAAAAGCTGGAGCGCGAAGGCATCCAGACCAACCTCACCCTGCTGTTTTCCTTCGCCCAGGCCGTGGCCTGTGCCGAAGCCGGGGTGTTTCTGATTTCGCCATTCGTAGGGCGGATCTACGACTGGTACAAGAAGGCTACCGGCCACAACTATCAGGGTGCTGACGATCCGGGCGTGCAGTCGGTTACCCGCATCTACAACTACTACAAGGCCAATGACTACAAGACCGTGGTCATGGGGGCAAGCTTCCGCAACCTCAACCAGATCGAGCAACTGGCCGGCTGCGATCGCCTGACCATCAGCCCGGACCTGATTGAAAAACTGGCCGCCGACACCGGCAAGCTGGAACGCAAGCTGAGCCCGGGCAAGACCGGTGAAGCTCGCCAGAGCCTTAACGAAGCGCAGTTCCGCTGGGCCTCCAACGAAGACGCCATGGCCACCGAAAAGCTGGCCGAAGGCATCCGCCAGTTCGCCCGCGACCAGGAAAAGCTCGAAGCCCTGCTGGCTGCCAAGCTCTGATCGCTTCGCATCAACGCAAAAAGGGCGAACCCTCACAGGTTCGCCCTTTTTTGTGCGCTGGCGTTTCAGTCGATCAGTGACGCTCCAGGGCATTCACCAGATCGTGAAAGGCTTCACGGTTGGAGTCATTAAGGCCCATGAGGATCTTGTGCGCCTCCAGGACCTTGACCCGTACCACTTCTTCCGACTGGTCCTGGGACGGCAGGTCGGTCAGGCATTCCGGGCAAGGAATCGGGCGATCGACGATGTTGAACACCTGATCGAAGCCCATGGACTGCAACAGCCTGGTAATGTCTTCGTGGGTGGTGACGACGGTGGGCAACAGGCCGACTTTCTGCCGCGACAGGATCGAGAGCTTGGCCAGCAGGCCCAGGGTGGTGCTGTCGATGCTGCGGGTTTCTGTCAGATCGATCACGATCGCCGAAAAATTCAGCGCGGTGAAAATCCGCTCAATAGTCGCATCCAGCGCCGAACACAAGGTCAGGCGCACTTCACCGACGAACTTCAGGACGAAGGTGCCATCCTGCTCGGCGAACTGGATTCTACCGGTACTCATTGAAGGTTCCTGCTCAACACTAACAGGGCGATATCATCCGGCATCTCCCCTAGCGTGGCCAATCCAAAAACTTGCCGCAAGCCATCCAGGCTGCCGCCCGCTGCCCTTACCCGTTCGGGCAAGGCTGCTTCTTTCTCTTTGAGTGTAGGCTCGGGCAAAAGGTCCAGGATGCCATCGGACATCAGCGTCAGGCTGAACACCGGTGGCAACTCCAGAATGTGGTCTTCGTAGGTGGCCTCGTTGAACAGGCCCACCGGCAAACCACGCCCTTCCAGATAACGCACACTGTCTGGGGTGTACAACACCGGCAACGGCAAGTGCCCGCCAATGCTATAGGTCAACAAGCCAGTCTCCTCGTCGATGACTCCACCGACCATCGTGACGTGTTTGCCCAGCTTACAACTGATCAGGCCACGGTTGATATGGCCCAGCACTTCCGAAGGCTTGAACTCCGGCAAGGTGCCATTGCGCTTGGACTCGAACAGCAAACGGGTGGTCATGAACTTCAACAGCACGGTGACAAAGGCCGACGACGCACCATGACCGGAAACATCCGCCAGGTAGAACGCCACCCGGCGCTCGTCGACACGGAAATAGTCGACAAAATCACCCGACAGGTACAACGACGGGATGATCTGGTGGGCAAAGTTGAATTCGTCAATCGACCAGGGGCTGATCGGCAGCATGTTCATCTGCACCTGGCGACCGGCGTTCTGGTCTTCCTGGAGCAGATTGAGGCTGGCTTCGAGCTCGCGGTTGGCGGCTTCAAGCTTCTCTCTGTAACGCTGGTTTTCCAGCAACAGGCGAGCACGATCCAGGGCGCGGCGCACCGAGTGCTCAAGCACCGCCAGATCTTCCAGCGGTTTGATCAGGTAGTCCGCCGCGCCCAGGCGCAGGGCTTCAACCGCATCGTTCATGACGCCCGCACCCGAAACCACGATCACCGGGGTTTGCGGGGACAGTTCGGTCACTTGACGGATAAGCTCGAGACCGCCCATCTGCGGCATGCGCAGATCGCAGATCACCAGATCGGGGTTGTCGCGCTCGAATACCTGAAGACCCTGCTGGCCGTTAGCGGCCTGCAGTACGCTGAAGCCACTGTCTTCCAAATAGGCCGCGAGGCTCGCGCGCACTACTTCGTCGTCATCGATTATCAGCAGCGTGGCACTGGTTTTTTGCATGTGGGCAAACGGCGCCAGAATTAGGTTGGCGTAGGTGGCTCTGGCCTGGGGCCTGAGGCACGCTACTGGATTCGCTTTCTAGCCACTCTGCAAGCCAGGCCAGGACACTGAGCCCTGCACGCCCGACCATCAGAGGTGCCCTTCTAAGGCGCAGACGGTACTCCCATCCGCGGGGCGTTTCAAGCTCATGCCGATGGTCGCCTGACGTCTTTACACCGCAAATCACCGGGAGTTATAAAAACCGCTAAAACCGCAACTCAATCGCAGGATGGAACCCATGAACCAAAACCAGCGTGACTACAGCGAAAAGCGCGATTACATCCGCATGCGGGTGGATGCAGAGGTCAAGCTGATCCATCAGGGGCAAGTGATCGAAGCGGTCTGCATCGATCTTTCCAGCAGCGGCATGCAGGTTCAGGCACCCCGTTCGTTCCAGGTCGGCGATCAGTTGAGTGTACGTATCGACTCCGAGCACGCAGCCCTCAGGGGGCTGGAAGCAGAGACTGAAGTGGTATGGGTCAAGCCACAAGAAGGTGGCGGCCAGAAACTTGGACTTACAATCCTTACAATGAAGTAGAGATTCCAACCCATGAAAAAGGCGGCCATCAGGCCGCCTTTTCAGTTTGTGCAGGACAGTCGAGCTTAGAAGTCGTCTTCGACCTTGCCGTCCTTGACCTTGAATTCGCGATTCTGCAGGTAGGCATTGCGAATGAAGGTGTATTTGTCACCGCGAATCAGCTTGTCCGCCGAGAGCAGGCTGGCACGGGTATCGACGATATCCACACCCATGGTGATGTTGCGCGCGGGGATGTCATTCATGTAGCGGTAGGGTTCGGTGTAGCTGTCGACATACTTGGCCGGCGCATCACGCAGGGTGCTTGGCCCCAGCAACGGCAGCATCACGTAGGGACCGCTGCCCACCCCCCAATGACCGAGGGTCTGGCCGAAGTCTTCGTCATTGCGCTGCAGGCCCATCTTGGTGCCGACATCAAAAAAGCCGGCCAGGCCCAGGGTGGTGTTCATCAACAGTCGCGCAGTGTCGACACCGGCAGCACCAGGTTTGGCCTGGAGAATGTCATTGGCGAGGTTGCCGACATCACCGATGTTGCGAAACATGTTGTGGATGCCATCTTCCAGAAACTGCGGAGTGACCGCCTGATAGCCTTGCGCCAGAGGCTTCAGGGCATAAGTATCCAGCGTATCGTTGAAGGTGAAGATGGGACGGTTGATGCTTTCCCATGGATCATCTTCGGCCGCCTGGGCAACCAGGGGAGCCAGCGTCACACCGGCACTCATACATAGTGGAACTAGATAACGGCTCCAGCGCATAGCAGGAAACTCCTTCGATTGTTCTCTCGTGGGGCTATGCCCTGAGGATAAGTTCAGGAGTATAAAGCGGATATGGCGGTTTAGGCAGTATCACCGCAAACCGACTTCAGTCAGGGTTCAGCCAACCCTGCTGCTATTCACCATACTGTCACCTGCATGTCATCTTCTGCCGCTAGCCTCCAAGGGTATTTCAAGGACGCTGACATGCCCCACGCCGACGCTTCAGTGCAACCCGCCCGCCCATTGACTGCCGTGCTCTTCGGCCTCAGTGGCTGCCTGGTGGATTTCGGCGCGCGGATGCGCCAGCAAGCCACGGACAAACCTGACCCGGAACAAGCACAAGCCACACCTGGTGCGCTGGAAACGCTGCGGCGCCTGCACCAGCAAGGCATCCCCTGCGCCTGGCTGGAGCAACTGCTGCCCGCCAGCAGCCGCCAATTGGCTGCCGCCCTGCCGGACTGGATCAAGCCTGCGCCTCACTCCCCTGCCCCCTGGCCCGCCCCCGATGCCTGCTGGCAGGCGCTGATGGCGCTCAATGTCAAAGGCATCGATGGCTGTGTCCTGGTCAGCGGCGAGCCTCAACTGCTGCAGTCGGGCCTCAATGCCGGCCTCTGGACCATTGGCCTGGCCTCTTGCGGCTCCCTGTGCGGCATGACCCCCAGCGAATGGCAAGCCCTGAGCCAGCAGGAACGGGAATTCAAGCGTGGCAAGGCCACGGTGCAGCTCTTCGGCCTGGGGGTGCATTCAGTCATCGACCATCTGGGGGAGCTGAACACCTGCCTGGCAGACATCGAACTGCGCCGGCTCAAGGGTGAAAAACCCTGACATAAGCCTGTTGATCAGGATCATGCACAGCGCCTGGGAGTGGATTACTCTAAGCCGTGGGCATGGACCTTTGACTCGACAGCGCGGTCCATCCCTGTGCCTATCAATAAAGGGAGAACGCCATGCCTGCCCGCGAACTGCAAGAACAACTCGACACCCTGCGCGAGCAATTGGAACAGAACCCACCGCTTTCCGAAGCCGAGCGCAACAATCTGCAAGAACTGATGCAGCAGATCGAACTGCAACTCAAACTGGAGACCGGCACCCAGGACGCCAGCCTCGCCGACGGCGTCAACCTGGCTGTGGAACGCTTCGAACTGGAGCACCCGGCCATTGCCGGAACCCTGCGCAATATCGTCCAGACCCTGGGCAACATCGGCATCTGAGCAACGCCCGGTAGCCAACCCCACATAGCAAAAGCCCCGCTCTCGGAGCGGGGCTTTGCTTTTACTGGCGTACCAACCGGTGATTGGCGAAATCCGCGGTTTCGGTACTGCGGTAAGGGTTGATATCCAGCCCACCGCGGCGCACATAACGCGCATACACGGTGAGGCTCTCCGGCTTGAGCAAGCGTTGCAGGTCAAGAAAGATCCGCTCCACGCACTGCTCGTGAAAGTCCGAATGCTGACGGAAGCTCACCAGATAGGCCAGCAGGCTGGCGTGATCCAGAGCCGCGCCCCGGTATTGCACCACCACGCTGCCCCAGTCCGGCTGGCTGGTTACCGGGCAATTGGACTTGAGCAGATGACTGTGCACGCTCTCCTCCACCACGCGCGAGGCATCGCAGCGCAGCAGTTCGGGGCGTGGGTGCTCATAGCTGTCGACACTGATATCCAGATCATCGATGCATACCCCAGGCAACGCCACCACGCCTTCGGCCTCGACCTCTTGCAAGCTGCGGATCCGCACGCCTACCGGCTTGCCGGCAGCGGCCGACAGATCAGTGCGCAAGGTGGCCTCAAGGGTCGCCCGATCAACGAACGGCGTCTGGTTCAGCGAGTTGAGGTACAGCTTGAACGACTTGGATTCGATGATGTTCGGCGAATCGGCAGGAATGCTGAACTCACCGATAGCCACCACCGGCTTGCCCGACGGCAGCAGCCAGGACAACTCGAAGCAGTTCCAGTAGTCCACGCCCTTATAAGGAAGGGTATCGGCACTCAAGCCCAGCTCGGCCCATTTTGCCGCCCGGGGAATCGGGAACAGCAAGGACGGGGTGTAAGTGGAGATGTATTCACTGGACTTGCCCAGCGGCGAATGTTCGGCTGCGGGATGCATGGCGGAAACCTGACTGAAGAATCAGCGGATTCTATCAGCCTTTGCTCCCGCCTTTGAGCCCCGGATGCCTATGGGGTGACCGTCAGCTTGCCCACCATCCCGGCCTGGTAATGCCCGGGAATGTTGCAGGCGAACTCCAGGTTGCCGCTCTTGCTGAAGGTCCAGGTCAGTTCCGCCTGCTTGCCCGGCTCCACCAGCACGCTGTTGGGATCGTCATGCTGCATGCCATGGTCCATGCCTGCCATCGAGCCATGGCCCATGACTCCATGATCCATGGCCTTCATGCCGGTCGGGGTGAGCATGCCGCTCTGCTGCATCTTGAGCATTTCCTGTTGGTGTTCGGCATGCATGGCCGCGTTGCCCAGATTGAACTCATGCAGCAACTGCCCCTTGTTGATCAGCACGAATCGCACCGTCTCGCCGGCCTTGATCTCCAGGGCCTTGGGATTGAACGACATGTCCCCCATCACCACCTCGACACTGCGAGTGGCCTTGGCCGCAGGCGCCGGCTGGCCAAAATCGTAGGACCCGGCCGGCGACGCCCAGAGCGGCGCGCTCAACAGCATCAGGCAGCCCCCCAGGATCGACCGGCTTCGCCACAACAGGTTTTGCATACTCATCATCAGACTCCAACAAGATCGGGATTCAGCCTGTGGCACACTCTAGAGCCCTGCCGCTGCCAGCCAGCTGACATGCAGATTACAACTTTGTCAGCTTGCACTGCCCTGGCCCGCTGCACGGTATAAAGCCCGGGTTCCAACCGCCACGAGTCCCACCATGAAACTGCTGATCGTCGAAGACCAACCCAAAACCGGCCACTACCTGCGCCAGGGCCTGAGCGAGGCCGGCTTCAACGCCGAACTGGTGGCCGACGGCAGCACCGGCCAACATCTGGCCCTGACCGGCGACTACGCTCTGCTGATTCTCGACGTGATGCTCCCGGGTCGCGACGGCTGGCAGATCCTCCAGGCGGTGCGCAGCGCCGGGCTAGAAGTGCCGGTACTGTTCCTCACCGCCCGGGATGCCGTGCAAGACCGGGTGCACGGCCTGGAACTGGGGGCCGACGACTACCTGGTCAAGCCTTTTGCCTTCTCGGAACTGCTGGCCCGGGTCCGCAGCCTGCTGCGCCGGGGCAGCGCCGTGGCCCAGGAAACCAGCCTGCAACTGGCAGACCTGCGCCTGGACCTGATCCGCCGCCGAGTAGAACGCGGCAACCAGCGCATCGACCTGACCGCCAAGGAGTTCGCCCTGCTGGAAATGCTCCTGCGGCGCCAGGGTGAAGTCCTGCCCAAGTCGCTGATTGCCTCCCAGGTCTGGGACATGAATTTCGACAGCGATACCAACGTCATCGAAGTAGCCATCCGCCGCCTGCGCCTGAAGATCGACGACGATTTCCCGAACAAACTGATCCATACCGTACGCGGCATGGGCTACGTGCTCGAAGAGCGCCAGGCCTGATGCGCCGCCTGTCCCTGAGCGGGCGCCTGGCGCTGCTGTTCGCCGCCTGCACCGCAGTGGTCTCATTGTTGGCGGGTGTGTTGTTCAGCCGCGCCAGCGAAGCCCACTTCATCGAACTGGATCAGCAACTGCTGGACGGCAAGCTGCTGGCCCTGCGCAGCGCCTTGCAGGATGTCAACGAGGCCGGGGACTTCCCCCCGCGCCAGGCCAGGCTGCAGGACGAACTGAGCCACCAGCCGGACCTGCAACTACGAGTCGGCGACGCCCATGGCCAGCTCTGGTTCGACAGCGCCCCCGGCCTGCCCGCCTCTCTGCCTGGCGGTGCCGGCCTGCGCAGCCTGGAACAGGCCGGCACCGCCTATCGGCTCTACACAGCAGCGCTGAACCCCGGCCAGGCGGCCTCGCCGCAGTTGACCCTGATCCTGGACATCACCCATCACCAGCACTTTCTGCAGCGCATGCAACACCTGATCTGGCTGACCGTGAGCCTCTCGGCCCTGGCCACTGCCCTGCTCGGCGCCTGGGCCGCCCGCAGTGGCCTGCGCCCATTGCGGCGCATGGGCGCGGTGGCCGCCGGGGTCTCGGCCAGTTCCCTGACCCAGCGCCTGCCCCAGGAACAGATGCCCGCCGAGCTGGCGGAACTGGCCAGCAGCTTCAACGCCATGCTGGGCCGCCTCGAAGAGTCGTTTCAGCGCCTCTCGGCATTTTCCGCCGACATCGCCCACGAACTGCGCACCCCTTTGTCGAACCTGCTGACCCACACCCAGGTCACCCTGACCCGCCCCCGGCCGCTGGAGGACTATCGCGAAGCCCTGCACAGCAACCTGGAAGAGCTGCAATGGATGGCGCAACTGGTCAACGACATGCTGTACCTGGCCAAGGCCGACCATGGCTTGCTCACACCCAGGCGCGAAGCGCTGGAGCTGGCCCAGGAAACCGACATGCTGCTGGAGTTCTATGGCCCCCTGGCCGAAGACGCACAGATCGAACTGACCCGTGAAGGCCAGGCCGGCTTTGCCGGGGACCGCAGCATGCTACGCCGGGCGTTGTCCAACCTGCTGGACAATGCCCTGCGCTTCACGCCGGCCGGGGGCGCGGTCAAGGTGCGCATCAACGAAAGTGCCGAGCACCTGAGCCTGAGCATCGAGAATACCGGTGAAGGGATCGCCAAGGATGTACTACCGCGCCTGTTCGACCGCTTCTACCGGGCCGATCCGGCACGGCGCGAAGGCAGCAGTGAACATGCGGGGTTGGGACTGGCGATCACTCAGTCGATCATTCGTGCCCACGGCGGGCAGATCCGATGCGAATCGGCGGCGGGCTGGACCCGTTTCGTGATCGAGTTGCCAAGGCAGGATTGAGGGACTGGTCGCCGGCCAGCCGGCTCCTGCACCAATCGGACAGGAGCCGGCGGCCGGCGAAGGCAGGTCTCAGGAGTAGCGCAAAGCGTGTGCCGGCTCGACCTTGGACGCGCGCCAGGCCGGATACACGGTCGCCAGGAAGCTCAGAACGAACCCGGCACCACAGATCAGCAGCACGTCGCCACCCTGCAGTTCAGAAGGCAGGTTACTGACGAAATACACATCGGAGCTGAAGATCTGCTGGCCGCTGACTCTTTCCAGCCAGCCCACCAGCTCACTCACGTTCAGTGCCGCGATTACCCCCAGCACCCCGCCAATCAGGGTGCCAACGATACCGATCACCGTCCCCTGGACCATGAAGATCGCCATGATCTGCCGCGGCGTGGCGCCAATGGTGCGCAGGATCGCGATATCCGCCCCCTTGTCATTCACCACCATGATCAAGGTGGCGATGATGTTGAATGCCGCCACCGCCACGATCATCAGCAGCAGCAGGCCGATCATGGTCTTTTCCATCTTCATGGCGCTGAACAGGCTGCCCTGGGTGTGGGTCCAGTCATCGGCACGGAAGTCCGCCCCCAGGCCCTTGGCGATATCCGCCGAGACCTTTGGCGCGGCATACAGGTCCTTGACCGCCAGGCGCACGCTCTGCACCTGGTTCGGCTGCCAGTGCTGCATTTCTGCAGCATCGGCCACATGGATCAGGCCCATGGAGCCATCCAGCTCGGCCCCCACCTTGAACACCCCAACCACGTTGAGGCGTTGCATGCGCGGGGTGATCCCCCCCGGTGCAGTGCTCACTTCAGGCACGATCAGGGTCAGCTTGTCGCCGACGTTCAGGCGAAAGCGCCGGGCCGTGATCTCGCCGATCACCACGCCGAACTCGCCAGGTTTCAGGTCCTGCAGGCTGCCCTGGACAATGTGCTGGGCAACGATGGACACCTTGCCTTCCTGGGCCGGATCGATGCCGCTGATCTGGATCGGCTGCATTGCCCCCTTGTAGGAGAGCATGCCCTCCATCTCGGTGAAGGGCACCGCGGCAGTGACTTCCGGATTTTTCAGGGCCGCCGCGGCCACCGGCTGCCAGTCATCGATGGGCTTGACCCCAACGATGGTGGCGTGGGGCACCATGCCGAGGATGCGCGAGCTCATTTCCCGCTGGAAGCCGTTCATCACCGACAGCACCACGATCATCGCCAGCACACCCAGGGCGAGGCCGATCATCGAGGTCATGGAGATGAACGAGACAAAACGATTGCGCCGCTTGGCGCGGGTGTAGCGCGTGCCGATAAAGATCGATAAAGGTCTGAACATGGGCAAGGCACCCTGGAAAGATTAATGACCCGGCATCGACAGCCCAGCCGCCGACGCCGTGTGCGGCCGCATCAGATGGCGACCAGGTGACCTTCTTGCAGGTGCAGTACGCGGTCCATCTGCCTGGCCAGGTTCATGTCGTGGGTCACCACCAGGAAGGCGGTGCGCATCGAGGTACTGAGCTCCAGCATCAGGTCCTGAATTCCCTGGGCCGTGTGCGAGTCGAGGTTCCCGGTGGGCTCATCGAGCATCACCAGCCCCGGCTTGTTCACCAGGGCCCGGGCGATGGCCACCCGCTGGCGCTCGCCGCCGGACAGCTCCGCCGGCTTGTGCTCCAGGCGATGGCCAAGGCCGACTCGCTCCAGCAGCGCGGTGGCACGCTGACGGGCTTCGGGGATCGGTGTACGGCCGATCAGCAGCGGCATGCAGACGTTCTCCAGCGCGGTGAACTCCGGCAGCAGGTGGTGGAACTGGTAGACGAAGCCCAGGGCGCGGTTGCGCAACTGGCCGCGGGCCTTCTCGCCCAGCGCCGAAAGCTCCTCGCCCGCCAGCCAGACGCTGCCCTTGGACGGCGTATCCAGGCCGCCCAGCAGGTTGAGCAAGGTACTCTTGCCCGAGCCGGAAGTACCGACGATGGCCACCCGCTCACCCGGGTGCAGCTCCAGTTGCAGGCCGGACAGGACCACTACCGATTCCGGGCCTTCCTCATAGGACTTGCCCAGGTCGCGGCAGCTCAGGATTGCTTTTTCACTCATGCCCAACTCACTCATAACGTAGCGCCTCCGCAGGCTGGGTGCGCGCCGCACGCCAGGCTGGATACAGGGTGGCGAGGAAACTCAGGACCAATGCCGCGCCGCAGACCATCAACACATCCTCGGCCATCAGTTGCGACGGCAGGTAGTCGATGAAATACACGTCGGCATTCAGGAATTTGTGGCCGATCAGGCCTTCAAGGGCGGAAATCGCGGCACTCACGTTCAGCGCCGCCAGCATCCCCAGCACAGCACCGATCAAGGTGCCGACCACGCCGATCACCGTGCCCTGGACCATGAAGATCGCCATGATGGTTCCCGGCGTCGCCCCCAGGGTACGGAGGATGGCGATATCGCCCTTCTTGTCGTTCACCACCATTACCAGGGTCGAGATGATGTTGAACGCGGCCACCGCGACGATCAGCAGCAACAACAGGCCGATCATGGCTTTTTCCATGCGGATGGCCTGGTACAGGTTGCCGTGGGTACGGGTCCAGTCGCGGGCGTAATAGTGGTTCTCACCCAACTGCTGGGCGATTTCCCAGGCAGTGCGCGGGGCCTGGAACAGGTCGTCGAACTTCAACCGCAGGCCCTGCACCTGATCCGCCTTCCAGCGGTGCAGGCGACCCAGGTCCTGGAGGTTGGTCAGGCCCAGGTAGCCATCGATCTCGCCGGCGCCGACATGGAAGATGCCCACCACGGTAAAACGCTTCATCCGTGGGAACATCCCGGCCGGGGTCACCGTGACTTCCGGAGCGACGAAGGTCAGCTTGTCTCCCAGGCCGACACCCAGCTTGGTTGCCGCCTTGTCACCAATGACAATGCCAAAGCTACCGGGCGCCAGCGCGTCCAACTGCCCCTGCTGCATGAAGTGGTCGATGATCGACACCTGCCGTTCCTGCTCAGGGTCGATGGCATTGAGCAGCACCTTCTGCACCTGGCCGTTGTTGGTCAACAGGCCCTGCATCTGGGTGAACGGTGCCACCGCCAGCACTTTGGGGTTCTGCCGGACCTTGTCGGCCAGGCTTTGCCAGTCGCTGATGGGTTCGCCGGATTCGATGGTGGCGTGGGGCACCATGCCCAGCACGCGGGTGCGCATCTCATGATCGAAGCCGTTCATCACCGACAGCACCACGATCATCACGATCACGCCAAGGGCGAGTCCGATCATCGAAGTCAGGGAAATGAATGACACAAAATGATTGCGACGCTTTGCACGGGTGTAACGCGTGCCGATAAAAGCAAACAGAGGTCTGAACATGTCGGGGCTTGTGCAGAGGAAAAGAAGACGTCCTTGTGGCGGGGCCTGGTAAGCAGCTTTACACTCAGACCACTGCCTCTACCATGGGTTCGCCATGTCGACATTAGATGAAGAAGATCGCCGCGAATACTACCGTATCGAGGACACGATCGCACTGGAAATTAGCCCCTTGTCCGCCCACGACGCGGCGAGCAAGGAAGTGTTGCAGGATGAGTCTCCACTGTTCAATCTGCTCAGTGAACTGCACCTGAGCGAATTCGAATCCCAGCACCTGCTGCGCCAGGTCAGCGAGCGCGATCGCACCCTGGCCAGCTACCTCAAGGCCATGAACAAACGCATCGACCTGCTCAGCCAGGTGGTGGCGCAAACAGTGTTCGGCAAGTTCGGCGAGCCGCAGCGGGTCATTCTGTCCGAGGGCGGCATCGAATTCAGCCATCACCAGTGCTACCCAACCGGCAGCCATCTGGCGGTGAAGCTGTTGCTGATGCCGCAGGCCCTGGGCCTGCTGCTGCGGGCCAAGGTCACCCACTGCGAACCCCAGAGCTTTGGCACCTTCGAGATCGGTACCGAGTTCGAAGCATTGACCGATGCCCAACGCCAGTTGCTGGCGCGCTATATCCTGCAGAAACAGGCCCAGCAACGCCGCCAGGCCCGGGAGCAGAGCGACCCCGCCGCCGGCTGAGCAGTACGCCCGACCCTCTCTTAAGGAACAACATCCGTGAAGGAGCAATTGTGACCCTGATCTATGGCCATCGCGGCGCTAAAGGCGAAGCACCGGAAAATACCCTGACCAGCTTTCAGGAGTGCCTCAAGCACGGCGTGCGCCGTTGCGAGCTCGACTTGCACCTGTCCATGGACGGCGAGTTGATGGTGATCCACGACCCGACCCTCAAGCGCACCACAGACCGGCGCGGCAAAGTGGTGGAGCATTCCGCCGCCGAGCTGGTGACCTACGACGCGCGCAAGGGTGGCCCGGGCTGGGTCAGCCCCTGCCCCATTCCGCGCCTGGAAGAGCTGTTCGAGAAATGCGACTTCGAACACTGGCAGTTGGAAGTCAAGAGCGCCTCGCGCACCCGCGCCGCCACCACGGTGCTGGCCATCCGGGAAATGGCCCAGCGCTTCGGCCTGCTGGACAAGGTCACCGTGACCTCAAGCTCTCGGGAAGTATTGAAGGCCGCCGTGGAGCTGACCCCGGACCTGTCTCGCGGGTTGGTCGCCGAATACGCCTGGCTCGACCCATTGAAGGTCGCCCAGAGCTATGGCTGCGAGATTCTGGCGTTGAACTGGACGCTGTGCACCCCAGAGCGTCTGCAACGGGCGCAGCGTCAGGGTTTGCATGTGTCGGTATGGACCGTCAACGAGCCTGCGCTGATGCGCAGGCTCGCCGACTTCGGCGTAGATAGCCTGATTACAGACTTTCCCGGTTTGGCCAGCGCCACCCTCGAGAATCGCTGAAATCGGTCTCCCCGGCCGGCTCAGGCCACCGGCCGGAGCCGCTCAAAAAAGCCGGTTGAGGCCATCGTATGCCGCTACCCGATAGGCTTCGGCCATGGTCGGGTAGTTGAAGGTGGTGTTGACGAAGTACTTCAGGGTGTTGAGCTCGCCCGGCTGGCTCATGATCGCCTGGCCGATGTGCACGATCTCCGAAGCCTGGTAGCCGAAGCAATGGACGCCGAGGACTTCCAGGGTTTCCCGGTGGAACAGGATCTTCAGCATGCCCTGAGGCTCGCCGGCGATCTGCGCACGGGCCATGCCCTTGAAGAACGCCTTGCCCACCTCGTAAGGCACCTTGGCCTGGGTCAGTTCCTGCTCGTTCTTGCCGATGGAGCTGATCTCGGGAATGGTGTAGATGCCGGTCGGCACGTCGTTGACGAAGCGCCAGCTGCCGTTGTCGACAATGCTGCCGGCCGCGGAACGACCCTGGTCATGGGCGGCACTGGCCAGGCTCGGCCAGCCGATCACGTCACCGGCCCCGTAGATGTTCGGCACGCAGGTGCGGTAGTTCTCGTCGACTTCGATCTGGCCGCGGCTGTTGACCTTGACCCCGATGTTCTCCATACCCAGCTTGTCGGTATTGCCGGTACGGCCGTTGCACCACAGCAAGGCGTCGGCCTTGATCTTCTTGCCGGACTTGAGGTGCAGGATCACCCCGTTGTCCACACCTTCAACGCGGTCGTATTCCTCGTTGTGGCGCACGGTGATGTTGTTGTTGCTGAAGTGGTAGCTCAGGGCCTGGGAGATTTCCGAATCCAGGAAGCTCAGCAATTGGCCGCGGTTGTCCACCAGTTCCACCAGAACCCCCAGGCCACTGAAGATCGAGGCGTATTCGCAACCGATGACCCCGGCGCCGTAGACGATGAGTTTGCGCGGGGTGTGGCCGAGGCTGAGGATGGTGTCGCTATCGTAGATACGCGGGTGGCTGAAATCGATATCCGCGGGGCGATAGGGGCGCGAGCCGGTGGCGATAATGATGTGCTTGGCTACCAGCTTTTCCACCACGCCGTTGGCGCAGACCACTTCCACGGTCTGCTCGTCGGCGAAGCTGCCAGTGCCGAAGAACACATCGACCCGGTTGCGGGCGTAGTAGCCGGTACGCGAGGCCACTTGCTTGGAGATGACCTTCTCGGCGCTCTTGAGCACGTCCGGGAAGGAGAACCAGCGCGGCTCGCCAATAGCCCGGAACATCGGGTTGGTGTTGAACTGCATGATCTGCCGGACCGAGTGACGCAGGGCCTTGGACGGGATGGTACCCAGGTGGGTGCAGTTGCCGCCGACCTGGCGACGGCTATCGACCATCGCCACTTTGCGTCCTGCTTTTGCGGCGTTCATCGCCGCACCTTCTCCAGCGGGGCCTGAGCCCAGCACCACTACGTCGTAGTTGTAGACAGCCATGCGTACTCCTCAGAACAGGCCGAGACACCCTTCTGGCGTCTCCGGCTAAATCATGCCGCGGCCAGCGGCATGAAGGATCAATTTGGCTCGGTTACGAACCCGGGCACAGTCTATAGAAGCGTCAACGCCGCGCACATTAACCCTTGGTCGCGTCGTAGGCTACTTTTGCCTGCACTACAGGCTGCGCAACAGCGCACCAGGTTATTGTTTTTGCCCGGCCAGTAGCGCATCGAAAGCCGGGTTGCTGCGTGTGACGAAACCTGTAGCGCTGCGCATCACAAAAAAACCGGCGATGCCGTGTTTTTCCGCGTAATCCCAGCCCGCCTCCGGGCCGAGTATCAGCAACAGCGTCGACAAGCCATCGGCCATCAACGCCGAAGGATGAATCACCGTTACCGAGGCCAACGGGTGGGCGATGGGCTGGCCGAGCCGGGCATCGAAGGTATGGGAGTAACGCTGGCCGTCCTGCTCGAAATAATTACGGTAGTCGCCGGAAGTGGAAACGCCAAAACCATCCAGGGCAATCACCCGCTGGGCTACCTGCTGGTCATCACGCGGCTCTTCCAGGGCTATCCGCCATGGTGAGCCGTCGGGCTTGCGACCCACGGCCTTGAGCTCACCGGTGGCTTCGGCAAGGAAGCTGTCGATCCCCAATTGCGTGAGCCGGGCAGCGATGCGGTCCACCGCATAGCCGGCGGCGATGCTGTTGAAATCCACCTCCACCGGCGCATCCTTGCACAGCTCCTGCCCTTCGATACGCAGGTGAGCGTGCCCTACCCGCTGCCGCACCTCAGCCAGGGCTGACGCGCTGGGCACCTTTTCCTCGCGCCCCTGAGGGCCAAAACCCCAGAGATCCAGCAGCGGCTCCACCGTCAGGTCGAAGGCGCCATCGCTGTCCCGGGACAACTGCTCACCCACCCGCACCAGCTGCAACACCGGCTCCGGCATCGGCTGGCAGCTATCGGCGGGCAAGGCGTTGAAACGCTCGATGTCCGAATCACTGCGATAGGTGGACATCTGCCGGTCGACCTCGGCCAGAATCCCCTCGATCTCAGCCTGTACCAGGGACGCCGCCGGACCATCGGCGTGACGCACATACTGCACCGACCAGGTGCTGCCCATGGTCGGTCCGGACAGGCTTTCCAGACGCTCGCCACCACAACCGGCCAACAGCACCAGCGCAGCGTACAAAACGCTCCATCGCAATCGTTGCTTACCCGACAAGGTGTTCCTCCCGATCAACCGCCCTGCTGGGCCCAGCTGGCAGTGCAAATGGCCATTATGCGACAGACGGAGGCCTACCGTCCGGCCCCCCCCTCCTTGGCTGCGGGCAAGGCCTTGATCTAGAGCCGCCCCGCCACCCCAAGAGTTTTTGTTGCCGGATGGCCTTCATACACATATCGTTACAAAACTGTTCAGCGTGCAGCCTCGAGCCCCGACTTTGCAGTAAGGGACGCATAACGACCAGGGATTGCTAACAAGACAGCCAAAGTGAGTGAAAAAAATGTCCACGACCACGGGCAAAGGCAAGGCGATCTTTCGCGTTGTCAGCGGCAACTTTCTCGAGATGTTCGACTTCATGGTCTACGGCTTCTACGCCACGGCGATTGCCAAGACCTTCTTCCCTGCCGACAGTGCCTTCGCCTCGTTGATGCTGTCCCTGGCGACCTTCGGCGCCGGCTTCCTGATGCGTCCCCTGGGAGCGATTTTCCTCGGTGCCTACATTGACCGTCACGGCCGTCGCCAAGGCCTGATCATTACCCTGGCACTGATGGCCGCAGGCACGGTGTTGATTGCCTGTGTGCCGGGCTACGCCACCCTTGGCGTCGCCGCGCCCTTGCTGGTGCTGCTGGGCCGCCTGCTGCAGGGCTTTTCCGCCGGCGTCGAACTGGGCGGGGTGTCGGTGTACCTGGCCGAAATCTCCACGCCGGGCCGCAAGGGGTTCTTCGTCAGTTGGCAATCGGCCAGCCAACAGGCCGCGGTGGTTTTCGCCGGCCTGCTGGGCGTGGGCCTGAACCACTGGCTGAGCCCCGAGCAAATGGGCGACTGGGGCTGGCGCGTGCCGTTCCTGGTGGGCTGCATGATTGTTCCGGCGATCTTCATGATCCGTCGCTCCCTGGAAGAAACCCCGGAATTCCAGGCCCGCAAGCATCGCCCTTCGCTGCAGGAAATCGTCCGCTCCATCGGCCAGAACTTCGGCATCGTCATTGCCGGCATGGCACTGGTGGTCATGACCACTGTGTCCTTCTACCTGATCACTGCCTACACCCCGACCTTCGGCAAGGCCGAACTGCACCTGTCGGACTTCGACGCCCTGCTGGTGACCGTGTGCATCGGCCTGTCGAACTTCTTCTGGCTGCCGGTGATGGGTTCGCTGTCGGACAAGATCGGCCGCAAGCCGCTGCTGCTGGGCGCCACCATTCTGGCGATCTTCACGGCTTATCCGGCATTGTCCTGGCTGGTGGCCAACCCCAGCTTCAGCCACCTGCTGATCGTCGAGCTGTGGCTGTCCTTCCTCTATGGCTCGTATAACGGCGCGATGGTAGTGGCCCTGACCGAAATCATGCCGGTGGAAGTACGCACCACGGGCTTCTCCCTGGCCTACAGCCTGGCGACTGCCACCTTCGGCGGCTTTACCCCGGCGGCCTGTACCTACCTGATCCACGTCCTGGGCAATCAGGCAGCTCCAGGCATCTGGCTCAGTGGCGCGGCGGTGCTGGGGCTGATCGCCACCCTGGTGCTGTTCCGCGGCAATCGCCACGAACTGCGTACCGCGCAAGCGGCAACAGCGCGCGGCGCCTGAGACAAAAGCTTCGCTGGCAAGCCAGCTCCTACGGGATTGCGCCGACTTGGCTTGCCGGCGCAAGCCACAAACAAAAACGCCCCGACAAGTCGGGGCGTTTTCATTTCAGCAGGCGCTTAGCGTGGGAACGCTGGCGGGTTGACCCCGGCCATGTCTTCCATCACGCGCACTACCTGGCAGCTGTAACCGAACTCGTTGTCGTACCAGACGTACAGAACAACGCGGTTGTCCTGGACGATGGTCGCTTCAGCGTCGACCACACCGGCGTGACGCGAGCCCACGAAGTCGGTGGACACCACTTCCTGCGAGTTGACGAAGTCGATCTGCTTGTGCAGGTCGGAGTGCAGCGCCATGTAGCGCAGGTACTCGTTCATCTCTTCACGGGTGGCGGCTTTCTCGAGGTTCAGGTTGAGAATGGCCATCGACACGTTTGGCGTCGGAACGCGGATCGCGTTACCGGTCAGCTTGCCGGCCAGCTCAGGCAGGGCCTTGGCAGCAGCAGTAGCAGCACCGGTCTCGGTGATCACCATGTTCAGCGCGGCGCTACGGCCACGGCGATCGCCCTTGTGGAAGTTGTCGATCAGGTTCTGGTCGTTGGTGTACGAGTGAACGGTTTCGACGTGACCGTTGATGATGCCGAACTTGTCATTCACAGCCTTCAGCACCGGCACGATGGCATTGGTGGTGCAGGAAGCGGCGGACACGATCTTGTCTTCAGCGGTGATTTCGCTGTGGTTGATACCGTGAACGATGTTCTTCAGCTTGCCTTTGCCTGGCGCGGTCAGCACCACGCGATCGATACCCGGGCAGGCCAGGTGCTGGCCCAGACCATCGGCGTCACGCCATACACCGGTGTTGTCCACCAGCAGCGCGTTCTTGATCCCGTACTGGGTATAGTCCACCTCGGTCGGGTTCTTCGCGTAGATCACCTGGATCAGGTTGCCGTTGGCGGTGATGGTGTTGTTTTCTTCGTCGATGGTGATGGTGCCGTTGAACGAACCGTGCACCGAGTCGCGACGCAGCAGGCTGGCGCGCTTGGTCAGGTCGTTTTCGGCGCCTTTGCGCACCACGATGGCGCGCAGACGCAGGCCGTCGCCGCCACCGGTTTTCTCGATCAGGATGCGCGCCAGCAGACGGCCGATACGACCGAAGCCGTACAGCACCACGTCAGTGCCTTTACGGGCCGAAGCATTTTGCTGGCCCACGACATCAGCCAGTTCTTCGCGAACGAACTGCTCAGCCGTACGGCCGTTGCCTTCGTTGCGGAATTTGAACGCCAACTTGCCCAGATCTACCGAAGCCGCGCCGAGCTTGAGCTCGCTCATGGCTTTAAGCAGAGGGAATGTTTCGTGGACGGAGAGTTCGCTGTCGTCGGAGGAGCGATGGCGAGCAAAGCGGTGAGCCTTGAGAATCGCGATGACAGACTGGTTGATCAGGCTGCGGCCATAGATCGAGCTCACCACGTTGTTATTGCGGTAGAGCTGACCGATAAGCGGAATCATCGCTTCTGCGAGTGCTTCACGGTCGATCCATTCACCAAGACACTGGTCGGGCTTCTGAGTCACGGGAACCTTCCACATGTAGGGGCAGAAAAAAGGGGCTACATTATGCCGCCCCGTTCCTGTCGTAGCAATGCGCGCCTGTCGTGCGGAACGTAACAAAAAGCCCTTGCAAAAAAACACCACCGTGCTGGAGGCCAGTAAAACCGGGGCTTCCAGCAGCGTCAATTTTTTGGACATCACACCAGCCTGTCTGTAACCCTCCGTAACACCAGCCACAATCGGCACTACATTTCAGGTCAAAAAGCGCATTTTGTTGTCATAGCCACTACATTTGCCCCAACCAGCGTATTAGACGCATCAGCCACTGACAGTGGCTGCCCGGGGCCGTTACAATTACCGACTTTGTCGCAACGCTTGGAGCTTGACCGTCCGTGCCCGTCCTGCGTCTACCGCTACTCCCTGCCGCCGCCGGTAAACAGCATTGGGGCAACTTGCCCGGTGCCGCCCTGAGCCTGGCCATCGCCGAAGCCGCCAGCGCTGCCAAGCGCTTCACCCTCCTGCTGACAGCCGACAGCCAAAGCGCTGACCGGCTGGAACAGGAGCTGAGCTTCTTCGCCCCGGATCTGCCGGTGCTGCATTTTCCTGACTGGGAAACCCTGCCCTACGACCTGTTCTCGCCGCACCAGGACATCATTTCCCAGCGCATCGCCAGCCTCTATCGGCTGCCGGAGCTGGAGCATGGCGTGCTGGTGGTGCCGATCACTACTGCCCTGCACCGCCTGGCGCCCACCCAGTTCCTGCTGGGCAGCAGCCTGGTGCTGGACGTCGGCCAGAAGCTCGATGTGGAACAGATGCGCACGCGCCTGGAGGCGAGCGGCTATCGCTACGTGGACACCGTGTACGAGCATGGCGAATTCACCGTACGCGGCGCGCTGATCGACCTGTTTCCCATGGGCAGCAAGCTGCCTTATCGCATCGACCTGTTCGACGACGAAATCGAAACCCTGCGCACCTTCGATCCGGAGAACCAGCGCTCCATCGACAAGGTCGACTCGGTGCGCCTGCTGCCGGCCAAGGAGTTCCCACTGCAGAAAGAAGCGGTGACCCGCTTCAAGGCGCGCTTTCGCGAACGCTTCGATGTGGACTTCCGCCGCTGCCCGATCTTCCAGGACCTGAGCAGCGGGATTACCCCGGCCGGTATCGAGTACTACCTGCCGCTGTTCTTCGAAGAAACTTCGACCCTGTTCGACTACCTGCCCCAGGACACCCAGGTGTTCTCCCTGCCGGGCATCGAACAGGCCGCGGAAAACTTCTGGAACGATGTACGCAACCGCTATGAAGAGCGCCGCGTCGATCCTTCGCGCCCGCTCCTGCCCCCGGCCGAACTGTTCCTGCCAGTGGAAGACTGCTTCGCCCGACTGAAGAACTGGCCGCGCGTGGTGGCCAGCCAGCAGGACATCGAGACCGGTGTCGGCCGCGAACGCTTCCCGGCCCACGAGCTGCCCAACCTGGCCATCGAAGCCAAGGCCAACCAGCCGCTGGCAGCACTTTCGGGCTTTCTCGACGCGTTCCCCGGGCGAGTGCTGTTCACCGCCGAATCCGCCGGCCGCCGGGAGGTGCTGCTGGAGCTGCTGGAACGCCTCAAGCTGCGGCCCAAGACCGTCGACAGCTGGCCGGACTTCGTCGCCAGCAAGGAACGCCTGGCAATCACCATCGCCCCGCTGGACGAAGGACTGGTGCTGGACGATCCGGCCCTGGCCCTGGTGGCCGAAAGCCCGCTGTTCGGCCAGCGAGTAATGCAGCGTCGGCGCCGGGAAAAGCGCGCCGATGCCAACAACGATGCGGTGATCAAGAACCTCACCGAGCTGCGCGAAGGCGCGCCGGTGGTGCACATCGACCATGGCGTCGGTCGCTACCTGGGCCTGGCGACCCTGGAAATCGACAACCAGGCCGCCGAGTTCCTGACCCTGGAATACGCCGAGGGCGCCAAGCTTTATGTGCCCGTGGCCAACCTGCACCTGATCGCCCGCTACACCGGCAGTGACGACGCCCTCGCGCCCCTGCATCGCCTGGGCTCGGAAGCCTGGCAGAAGGCCAAGCGCAAGGCCGCCGAACAGGTGCGCGATGTGGCCGCCGAGCTGCTGGACATCTATGCCCGCCGCGCCGCCCGCGAAGGCTATGCCTTCGCCGACCCCAAGGCCGACTACGCCACCTTCAGCGCCGGCTTCCCGTTCGAGGAAACCCCGGATCAACAGAGCACCATCGAAGCGGTGCGCGAGGACATGCTCTCGGGCAAGCCGATGGACCGCCTGGTGTGCGGCGACGTGGGCTTCGGCAAGACCGAAGTGGCCATGCGCGCGGCCTTCATCGCGGTCCACGGCGGCAAGCAGGTGGCGATCCTGGTGCCCACCACCCTGCTCGCCCAACAGCACTACAACAGCTTCCGCGATCGCTTCGCCGACTGGCCGGTGACCGTGGAAGTGATGAGCCGCTTCAAGTCGGCCAAGGAAGTGAACGCCGCAGTGGCCGACCTGGCCGAAGGCAAGATCGACATCGTCATCGGCACCCACAAGCTGTTGCAGGACGATGTGAAGATCAAGAACCTGGGGCTGGTGATCATCGACGAAGAACACCGCTTCGGCGTGCGCCAGAAAGAACAGCTCAAGGCCCTGCGCAGCGAAGTCGACATCCTCACCCTGACCGCCACGCCGATCCCGCGGACCCTGAACATGGCGGTCTCGGGCATGCGCGACCTGTCGATCATCGCCACCCCGCCGGCCCGGCGCCTGTCGGTGCGCACCTTCGTCATGGAGCAGAACAAGAGCACGGTCAAAGAAGCCCTGCTGCGCGAACTGCTGCGTGGCGGCCAGGTGTACTACCTGCACAACGACGTGAAGACCATCGAGAAATGCGCCGCCGACCTGGCCGAACTGGTGCCCGAGGCACGGATCGGCATCGGCCACGGGCAGATGCGCGAACGCGAACTCGAACAGGTGATGAGCGACTTCTACCACAAGCGCTTCAACGTGCTGATCGCCTCGACCATCATCGAGACCGGCATCGACGTACCCAGCGCCAACACCATCATCATCGAGCGCGCCGACAAGTTCGGCCTGGCCCAGCTGCACCAGTTGCGCGGCCGGGTCGGCCGTAGTCACCACCAAGCCTACGCATACCTCTTGACGCCACCGCGCCAGCAGATCACCCCGGACGCGGAAAAGCGCCTGGAAGCCATCGCCAACACCCAGGACCTGGGAGCCGGCTTCGTCCTGGCCACCAACGACCTGGAGATCCGTGGCGCTGGCGAACTGCTGGGCGACGGCCAGAGCGGGCAGATCCAGGCCGTGGGCTTCACCCTCTACATGGAAATGCTCGAACGTGCGGTGAAGGCCATCCGCAAGGGCGAACAACCGAACCTCGACCAGCCACTGGGTGGCGGCCCGGAAATCAACCTGCGCCTGCCGGCACTGATTCCCGAGGACTACCTGCCGGACGTGCACGCGCGCCTGATCCTCTACAAGCGCATCGCCTCGGCCACGGACGAAGACGGCCTCAAGGACCTGCAAGTGGAGATGATCGACCGCTTCGGCCTGCTACCGGAGCCGACCAAGAACCTGATCCGCCTGACACTGCTCAAACTCCAGGCCGAGCAACTGGGGATCAAGAAGGTCGACGGCGGCCCACAAGGCGGCCGCATCGAGTTCGCCGCAGATACACCGGTGGACCCATTGGCGCTGATCAAACTGATCCAGGGCCAGCCCAAACGCTACAAATTCGAAGGCGCAACCCTGTTCAAGTTCATGGTGCCGATGGAGCGCCCGGAAGAGCGCTTTAATACATTGGAGGCACTGTTTGAGCGCCTCACCCCGAAATCTGCTTGAAGGACGCCCCATGCGCCTGTTCCGCTCCCTGACCCTGCTCCTGGCCCTGGTCGCGCCAACGGCCTTTGCCGATGACCTGTACCAGGTGGAAATGATCCTCGTACGGCAGAACGCCGAACCGCTGATCGTCAGCCGTGCAGCCCCCGAAGACTGGGCCGCCGGCGCCCAACGGCTGAGCCCGGACAGCCTGCGCACCCCGGCCCTGGGCAGCATCGTGGAAAAGCTCGGCGCCAGCGGCAGCTACAGCGTGCTGTTGCACAAGGCCTGGCAACAGACCCTGGGGGAAACCCCGGTGAAGGTTGCCCTCAGCGATGGCCCGGAACAGTTCGGCCAGTTCCCCATCGAAGGCACCCTGAGCCTGAAGCTCGGGCGCTTCACCGATGTGGACGCGGACTTCTGGGTCAACCAGATCGACAGCAACGGCCTGGTCACCAGCAGCGAGCGCCTGAAACAGCAGAGCCATACCAAGAATGGCCAGCTCAACTACCTGGACAACGGCCACCTGGCACTGCTGATCAAGATCACCTCGCTGACCGCACCGGCCCCGCGCCCCGCTCCAACTGAAATACCGGACTGATCGAAGTCCCTATGACCCCGCCCCTGACCAAACCCCTGGCGCCCTCCTGGGTCAACCGCTTCAAGGAACAAGCCTTGGAGCGTGGCCGGCGCTACGCCCTGGAAAAACGCGTGCGCATCGCCACGGCCGCAGACAGCGCTATCACCGCCAGCTGCGAAGGCTCCGGCGGCACTGTGTACCGACAAACCATCACCCTGCGCGAATCGAGCAAGGGCAACCTGCTGCTGATCGACGCCCACTGCACCTGCCCAGTACGCAGCAACTGCAAGCACATCGCTGCGGTGCTGCTACACGTGGAAGAAACCCTGGCCTACCCGGCGGCGGCCCAGGACGCCGAACTGCTGGCAAAGCTCTCAGCAGTCCTCGACAGCCGTCGCCCCGCCGCCCTGCCCCAGGTACTGCTGGAGGACGTGCGCCCGGTGCCTCGGCTGTGGCTGGCCAGCATCGAGTTCAGCGCCTTCGAACCGCGCAACGGCAAGATGCAGCGCTACATCCAGCACCGCGCCGCGCTGTCGTTCAACTACAGAGGCGAATACGCCAGCGGGCAGAAAAACACCGATGTGATCATCCGCCAGGAACACCAGAGCCTGCGCATCAAGCGCCAGCCCGAGCTGGAACAGGGCTGGCGCGAGCAATTGCGAGGCCTGGGCTTCAAGATCGCCACCCGGCAGAGCAAGGCCCTGCCGGAAAGCGCCGGCGAGCTGTTCGAGATGGTCAACGATAGCGCCTGGCTAACCTTCACCCTCAACGAGCTGCCAAAGCTGCGCAGCCAGGGCTGGGAGCTGCAGATCGACGAAGGCTTCGGCTTCGACCTGACGGCGGTGGACGACTGGTACGCCAGTGTCGACGAAGCCCCCGGGCGCGACTGGTTCGACCTGGAGCTGGGAATCATCGTCAACGGCGAGCGCCTGAGCCTGTTGCCGATTTTGCTCAATCTGATGCGCTCGCACACCGAGATCCTCAACCCGGAACGCCTGGCCAAGCGCCGCGACGACGAACTGATCCTGGTGAACATTCCCAACCGGCCCAACTCCCTGCATGGCCCGCTGCAAGTGGCACTGCCCTATGGCCGCCTGAAGCCGGTACTGGCGACCCTGGGCGAGTTCTATCTGCAAGAACCCGGCGAAACCACCCTGCGCCTGAGCAGCGCCGACGCTACCCGGCTCAACCCGTTGCAGGAACTGCCACTGCTATGGGAAGGCGGCGAACATATTCGCACCTTCGCCCAGCGCCTGCGGGACATCCGCGACTACTCGGCGCCGGCGCCCCAGAGCCTGAACGCCACCCTGCGCCCCTATCAGCTCGAAGGCCTGAGCTGGATGCAGTCACTGCGCCAGCTGGAAGTGGGCGGCATCCTTGCCGACGACATGGGCCTGGGCAAGACCCTGCAAACCCTGGCGCACATACTCAGCGAGAAAAACGCCGGGCGCCTGGACCGCCCCTGCATGGTGGTAATGCCCACCAGCCTGATTCCCAACTGGCTGGACGAGGCCGCGCACTTCACCCCGCAGCTCAAGGTACTGGCGCTGTATGGCGCCGGGCGCAAGAAACACTTCGCCCAGTTGGGCGACTATGACTTGCTGCTGACCACCTATGCGCTACTGCCCAAGGACATCGAACTGCTGGCGGCCCAGCCCCTGCATGTGCTGGTCCTCGATGAGGCGCAGTACATCAAGAACCCGTCGAGCAAGGCCGCCCAGGCCGCTCGGGAACTCAATGCCCGGCAGCGCCTGTGCCTGTCCGGCACGCCACTGGAAAACCATCTGGGGGAGCTCTGGTCGCTGTTCCACTTCCTCTTGCCGGGCTGGCTCGGCGATGCCAAGAGCTTCAACCGTGACTACCGGGTACCGATTGAAAAGCACGCCAGCGAAGTGCACCTGCAGCACCTCAACGGCCGGATCAAGCCCTTCCTGCTGCGCCGTACCAAGGAGCAGGTGGCCACCGAACTGCCACCCAAGACCGAGATCATCCACTGGGTCGAGCTCAACGAGGCGCAGCGTGATGTCTACGAAACCATGCGCCTGGCCATGGACAAGAAAGTGCGCGACGAAATCACCCGCAAAGGTGTGGCGCGCAGCCAGATCATCATTCTTGAAGCCTTGCTCAAACTGCGCCAGGTGTGTTGCGACTTGCGCCTGGTCAACGACTCGCCACCCACACGGGGCAGCTCCTCGGGCAAGCTCGACAGCCTGATGGAAATGCTTGAAGAACTGTTCGAAGAGGGCCGGCGGATTCTGCTGTTCTCGCAGTTCACCTCGATGCTGAGCCTGATCGAGGCCGAGCTGAAACGGCGCAACATCGCCTACGCCTTGCTCACCGGCCAGACCCGGGACCGGCGCACTCCGGTACGGGACTTCCAGAGCGGCAAGCTGCAGATTTTCCTGATCAGCCTCAAGGCCGGCGGTGTCGGCCTCAACCTGACCGAGGCCGATACGGTGATTCACTACGACCCGTGGTGGAACCCGGCCACCGAGAGCCAGGCTACCGACCGCGCCTATCGCATCGGCCAGGAAAAGCCCGTGTTCGTCTACAAGCTGATTGCCCGAGGTACGGTGGAAGAAAAGATCCAGCACCTGCAGCAGGAAAAATCGGACCTGGCGGCAGGTGTGCTTGATGGGCGCAAGGCCGGTGACTGGAAGCTGCAGAGCGACGACATCGAAGCCTTGTTCGCCCCACTGCCAGACAACAAGGGCGGCCGCTGAAACCGGCCACGTGCGGGGGGCATCTCGAATTGCCCGGAGCCCCCCCCCTTGCCAAGTCGTCAGTCGATCAACTGAGCATCCTTGAGCGCACCCAGCGCCACCAACCAACGCGGATCCTGCTTGTACTCGATATTGGCGAAGGCCTGGCCACGCATCCTCGCGATGCGTGGCGAAGGCTGCACCTTGAGGCGCTGCACGGCACTCAGGGCCAGCTCGGCGGCAGCACGGTCATTGCATACCAGCCCCATGTCGCAACCGGCGGTCAGCGCCGCTTCGATCCGGCTTGCCGCGTCCCCGACGACATGAGCGCCGGCCATGGACAGGTCATCGCTGAAGATCACCCCGTCAAATTGCAGCTCGCCACGCAGGATGTCCTGCAACCAGTAGTGCGAGAAGCCGGCCGGTTGAGGGTCGACTTGCGGATAGATGACATGCGCAGGCATCACTGCCGCCAACTGCTTGCTCAGGCGAGCAAAGGGCAGCAGGTCCTTGGCACGGATTTCATCCAGACTGCGCTCGTCATTGGGGATCGCCACATGGGAGTCGGCCTCGGCCCAGCCGTGCCCGGGAAAGTGCTTGCCGGTAGCGGCCATGCCGGCGCTGTTCATACCGCGGATAAACGCACCGGCGAGCAACGCCGCCTGCTCGGGATCGCCCTCGAACGCCCGGCTGCCCACCACCGCGCTGCGCTGGTGATCGAGGTCCAGTACCGGGGCGAAGCTCAGGTCCAGCCCCACCGCCAGCACCTCGGTGGCCATGACCCAGCCACACTGCTCGGCCAGGTACTCGGCATTTGGATTGTCGGCCAGGGCACGCATGGCCGGCAGGCGCACAAAGCCCTGACGCAGGCGCTGCACCCGACCGCCCTCCTGGTCCACGGCCAACAACAGGTCCGGGCGAATCGCGCGAATCGCTGCGCACAACTCCCGCACCTGGCGCGGATGTTCGATATTGCGGGCAAAGATGATCAACCCACCGACCTGCGGCTGGCGCAGGAGTTGGCGATCTTCGGCCGTCAGCCAGGTACCGGCGACGTCCACCATCAAAGAGCCTTGCAGGCCAGCAGTCATAGAAATTCCTTAAGCACTACGATGGCTTCCAGGCAACGCTGATCGGGCCGCATCCGCATGGATGCAGCCGGGCCGAGCAGCATCGGCACAGGGAAGGCACGGAATATAGAACGAGAATCGGCATGGGCGGCTAGCTTAGCGGATGTAAGCTGTCGCGCCCACCCGTGGATCAGGCCTTGGCGGCTACCGGGACCGATTTGCTGCGCGGCTTGAGCTGGGCGCTGGCCATGGCTTCATCGGTGACGCCGGTTTCGGCACGCATGCCCGCGGCGAGGAACGGCACCATCAGGCGCATCACCTGCTCGATGGAGGTATTGACCCCGAAATCGGTTTCGGCGATAGCCCGCAGCGCCTTGATCCCGGACATGCTGAACGCCGCAGCACCGAGCATGAAGTGCACGCGCCAGAACAGCTCAATGGGAGGAATACGCGGCGCCGCTTCATTGACCAGCAGCATGTAGCGGCGGAACACCTTGCCGTACATATCCTCCAGATAACGCCGCAAGTGCCCCTGGCTCTGGCTAAACGCCAGCCCCAGCAGACGCATGAAGATCGACAGGTCGTTACCGCTGCGCGGCTGCACTACCAGGGCCTGCTCGACGAGGATCTCCAGCAGCTCTTCCAGGCTCGGCTTGTTCTCCGGCTTGGACTGGCGACGCTCAAGCTCACGATCGAGGCTGATGCAGAACGGGCCGAGGAAACGCGAGAATACCGCCTGGATCAAGGCCTTCTTGGACCCGAAATGATAGTTGACCGCTGCCAGGTTGACCCCGGCCTTGCTGGTGATCAGCCGCAATGAGGTTTCGGCAAAACCTTTTTCCGCGAACAACTGCTCGGCAGCATCGAGAATGCGTTCAACGGTTTCCGACTGGGCCATGGCTACTCCGCCTGACAAACACTTGTTTGAAACATACGTTTCAGGCTTTGCAATGTCAAGCCTGCCGGCCTGTGCGCACGCCGTCCGGCGCGCTATTTAATCACACCTGCCGGCCCCTGTAGCCAACCTTGGGCAGAGGATTGCGGCACCCGGATGACAACCGCTCGGCCACCCCAGGCAAAAGGAGGATTGCCAAGCGACGTTCACTGTATATAATCCCAGTCACTGTATAAAAAGACAGAGCGATCGACATGCTAAAACTGACGCCACGCCAAGCTGAGATTCTGGCTTTTATCAAACGCTGCCTCGAAGACAACGGCTACCCGCCCACCCGTGCGGAAATTGCCCAGGAACTGGGATTCAAATCGCCCAACGCCGCTGAGGAACACCTCAAGGCCCTGGCCCGCAAGGGCGCGATCGAGATGACCCCGGGTGCCTCCCGCGGAATCCGCATTCCCGGCTTCGAAGCCAAGGCCGACGATACCCTGCCGATCATTGGCCGTGTCGCCGCCGGCGCACCGATCCTGGCCCAGCAGCACATCGAAGAGTCCTGCAATATCAACCCGACCTTCTTCCACCCTCGCGCCGACTACCTGCTTCGGGTCCATGGCATGAGCATGAAGGACATCGGCATCTTCGACGGTGACCTGTTGGCGGTACACACCACTCGCGAGGCCCGCAATGGCCAGGTCGTGGTGGCGCGCATCGGTGATGAGGTCACGGTCAAGCGCTTCAAGCGCGAAGGCAGCAAGGTCTGGCTGATTGCCGAGAACCCTGAATTCGCCCCAATCGAAGTCAACCTGAAAGATCAGGATCTGGTGATCGAAGGCTTGAGTGTCGGCGTCATTCGCCGCTAAAGGAGGCTCCATGCAGTTCCCCCACACACCACAGCAAGCACAGCTGCCACTGTTCGAGGCGTTCCTGGCCCAGCCACTGGCGCCCGCCCTCAAGGAAGTGGTCGAATTGCCCTGGAACAAAGATCCAGAAGCCTTCAGCGAGCTGTCGTTACGCGGCGCCGCCGGGAACTGCCTGAACCTATTGGCACCGATCCTTCGGGAACTCAGCCAGGATCAGGACGCGCGCTGGCTGACACTGATCGCCCCACCCTCCAGCCTGACCCAGAGCTGGCTACGGGACGCCGGCCTGAATCGCGAGGGGATCCTGTTGCTACACCCCCGGGGTAATCAGAGCCCGCAACAGCTCGCCTGCGAGGCCCTGCGCCTGGGCCGCAGTCATACCGTAGTCAGTTGGTTGAACCCGTTGAGCGCCAGCGCCCGGCAACAGCTGATCAGCGCCGCACGCACTGGCGATGCGCAGAGCCTGAATATTCGCCTGGGATGAAACGCCGGGAAAGCGCGGAATTTACGCTTGAATGACACAAGGCTTCTCCAGGATTGAGAAGCCGGAACAAATACGACGGATGACCGCAGAGAAACCGACAAACGGGCTTAGTGCAGAACCCGCGGGCCATCTTCCTTGTCAATTTCACCTTCAACCAGTCGACCGGCCATCTGTACGCCGACGCTCAACATGGCCTTGGCCACTTCCACGTGCTGACCTTGCAGAAAGGCTTTGGCATCCTCGGAGAAATCCAAAGTAACCAGAGAACCCTCGTCCTCAGCTCTGCGCAGCTCGATACGGCCGTCTGGCAACTCGACAATTTCTAGAAAGGACGTTGGCATAAAGGTCTGGTCTCCACGAAAGGGCGCGATTATATCAGTCATCGCCCCCGCCCCGCTCAGGATCTTGCAAGGGGGTCGTTACCCCTCAACAGGAATGACTTCCTGATCCTTGCAATCAACACCTAGCCACACCGCCCCCAAGCCCGTACCAGACCTCTTCAGAAATTCGGCTTGTATTCAAAACCCGCCGAGGCCTGGCTGTCGGAAAACGGCGTGATCAGCGACTTTTTCAGGACCAATCGATTGACCAGGGAGCCGGGAAACATCTGAATGGAATTGTTGAAGTGCTCCACATTCAGGTTGAACAGGGTAATCGCCCCACCAATATTGCCTTCCTGCTCGGCAACCTCGCGCATCAGGTTGCTCAACAACTCGACGGACTTGAGATCGGGATAGGCCTCGAACGCAAGATTCAAACCGCCCAGCAAAGCCTTGGTGCCCTGGTCTACCGACTTGAGCGCATCGCCGTCGGCTGTGGATGGCAAGCTACCAATGGCACCACGCAGCCCAACGATCTTTTCCAGCAACTGGCTTTCATAGGCCTGGAAGCCAGCCACTTGCGGCTCCAGCATGTCCAGCACCTTGATCCTCTGGCGCTGGTAGGTCAGCACATCCGACCAGGCCCTCTGGGCACGGTTATGCGCACTGACAATCTTGTTGTAGTGCACATAGGCAAGAACGCCCAAGGCAATCGCGATGACCGTTAACAACTCCATACTCTACTGCTCCATTTCATCAGTGACCTTCAGCGGAAGATCGAAATTGTTGTCGTGCAGTTCCGCCAACTCATGCACCAGGGCCAGCACCGGAAACAGGTTAGGCAACGGCAGGCCCTGCTCGATATTGGCGTAGAAGCTCGGCAGGTCGTCAAAGGTGCCCGGATCCTTGTAGGCCATGACCTCGGCATCATCGAAGCTCAGACATAAATGGCCCTCGCTGGAGAATTCCAGATTCACCTTTTTCAGCCACCGACGAAGTTCCAGCAAGAAAGCCAGGGTGGTGGGCGTTGCGAACTTCGCACAAGCCAGTTCGCTATCACCGGTGAAACTGAAGCTTCTGTTGAAGTCATCGGAAGTGGCCTCAAAGACTTTGCGCTTCTTGCTCTTTGTATTTGGCAGATCACTGCGCACCATCACCCCTCTGACCCAAGGAAAGTCCACCACCAGGCTGAAGCGATCGAAACTCTCATAGACCCGCTCGCTCTCGCCATCGGATTTGCGTTTGTAGTGGGAGTTCACATAACGCAGATGGTGGAAGACAAAGGACAACTGATGCCGCGGGCCCTGGTAGGTCCCCCTGGCTGAAGCCTCGATACGGCGGCTGTCATTGCCGCGATCATAGTCGTCGAACTCACTGCTCAGTTGCGCGAAACGCTCATCGGCGGTTCCGCCCGGATCCCAAAGGCCGTTACTGAGAAATGAACACTTACGGGCTATTTTCTGCGGTAACTCGTCCAACACGGCTTTACGGCCCATCCAGGTATACAAGGTGGCAAAACCCAGGCAGGCCGTCGCAAACCACATCAGCTCCACACCCGCCATGGCCGGGATCGCCGACACAACAGCCAATATCAACAGCAGCCAGGATTGGGCATGATCGAACTCCAACCCTCCCCTGAAGGACTGGAGCCTGGCGATGATCCTCAATAGATCCTCGTTGCTCTTGGCCCGCGCCACCTCTGCATTGCTAGTGGCCAACAACTGCACCAACTCGGCATCGTGCTTGAGAAACTGCATTACATTTCCTTGATCAAGTCGCCAGGCTGAGGAACATCGGGAACAGCAGCAAGCGCATGGCTGTCATGCAACTGCGCCAACCGATGCACCAGCTCCAGCAGTGAATACAGCTTGGGCAACTCGATACCCGCCTTGATCCGCTCGCGAAAGACCGCCAGGTCACTGAGCGAGCCCGGATCGGCATGGGCAATGATGTCCGCATTATCAAAGCTCAGACAGAGCCGCCCCTGACTGGAAAACTCCAGATTGACCCGGCAGAGGTGGCGTGAAAGCTCCATCAGGAGGTTCAGGGTTGCTGGACTGGCGAAGTGCTCGCAACAGGACTGATCATTACCGCGCAGTACAAAGACCTGGTCGAAATCGTCGCGACCGGTCTTGAACGGCTGCCCCGCCACTGACACTTCCAGGGGACTGGAGCGAACCGTAATCTCTGTCACCCACGGAAAATCCAGCACCAGACTGTAGCGGCTGTACGTGTCGTAGACAGTGCGATAGCTGCCACCGGCACCACGCTCTTGCCTGGAATTGACGTACTGCAGATGGTGATACTCGAACGTCAAGGACTGGCGAGGCCCCTGGTAGACACCCAGGAGCGAGTCCTGGATATGGCGTCGCTCATTACCCCGCTGGTAATCGCTGAACTCGTTGCTCAGCCTTTTCAGGCGCCAGTCGGCACTACTGTCGGATTCGCTCAAGCCATGATGAAACATTACGCACTTGCGCACGATGCTTGCCGCCAGATCAGTCAAAGAGCCAGAGGCCCCTTTGCTGACGTAATAGCTAAAGCAACACAGGGCCAGAAACACCCAGAACATCCCGCCCATGCCGTCCATCAGCAGCGCGACAGCCAGGGAGGCAAACGCCAGGCCCAGAAGCGTTACTGCCTGCACATGATCGAATTCCAGACCGCCGGGGAATACCTCCAGCCTGTCGAGCACTTCCAGCAGGTCAGCACTGGACTGGGCACGAACCACTCGCACCCGGCAATCGTTCAGCAGGCGAAGCAGCGCCTGGTCACGCAAGAAGAACAACATGAATCTTCCTTGATCAAAGAGTCACGCCGCCAATCAAGCAGCGCTCAGGATCAACACTCGTTAAGGCCATCCCTGAAGCGAATGGCCAGGGCCTTGAGGTTCTGCCGCCAACTTTCCAGCTCTTCCCGACTCAGTGCCTGCTCGGGCTCCTCTTCATCCAGATTGACCGCAACAATCAGAGGCTGGGTGACGTCACCCTTGGGTTTGTGCGGTGCCTGCGGCGGCTGAAACAGCTCACTGTAAGCAGACAGCAGTTGCGCCAGCCAGGTTTGCGGGCTGTGCGCCAATTCCACCAGCTCCGCCAGCTCGGGAATGGCAATGCTTTGCAGCACTTCACGGTTGAGGATCTGCTCGACCCGGGCCGCATTGGCCTGCGGCAGCCGATAGAACCCGGCAATTTCATGACACAGCCCCAGCAAGGCCCCGTACAAGTGGAACAGCACCGACTCGCGCCCCGCCTGGACCTGCGCCTGGGCATTCATGGCCCGCCCTTCCTCAGCGCGTGCCAGGGCTTCGAGCGACAGACCGGCAAAGTAGATTTTCTGATTGGTACGGGTATAGAGCTCGTGGGCCATATGGGCAGCCTCCACTGCGAAAAGAGAACCAGATGCAGACGGCACAGTTTCAGGGATCACTCCAGTTTGCCGCAAGCAAAAGAAAGGCCGCATGCCCCCCTTGAAGGAGTCATGCGGCCCTGTTGGTCGCTACACCGAGAAACCAGTCTCGGCAGGCCTAGCACTTAGCGCTTGTCTTCGACCTTCCATTTACCGCCGTCATAGAAGGCACGCCAGCCGGTCGGCTTGCCGTCGACTTCGGTCTGCACGTACTGCTCCTTGGTCTTGCGGCTGTAGCGCACCACCGCAGGGCGGCCGTCCGGGTCCTTCTGCGGAGCTTCGCAGAGGAAGTGGTACTTGGGATCGATCTCATCCTTGTGCGGGATCAATTCCAGTACCAACGGTGCACGGGTCTCGCGGTTTTTCGGGAACTGACTGGCCGCCAGGAACAAGCCCGAAGCGCCATCGCGCAGGATGTAGGTGTCGTTGACCTTCTCGCACTTGAGCTCAGGCATCTTCACCGGGTCCATCTTCGGCGGCGCCGCGTCACCGCTCTTCAGCAGCTTGCGAGTGTTCTTGCAGGTCGGGTTGGTGCAACCGAAGAACTTGCCGAAACGGCCGGTCTTGAGCTGCATCTCGCTGCCACACTTATCGCACTCCAGGCTCGGGCCTTCATACCCCTTGATCCGGTAACTGCCCTCTTCGATCTCGTAGCCGGCGCAATCCGGGTTGTTGCCGCAGATGTGCAGCTTGCGCTTTTCGTCCAGCAGGTAGGCATCCATCGCCGTGCTGCAGATCGGGCAACGATGCTTGCCGCGCAGCACCAGGGATTCGGACTCGCCCTCGTCATCCGCGGCAATCTCGTCGCCCGGCACCAGGTTGACGGTGGCCTTGCAACGCTCCTTGGGTGGCAGGCTGTAGCCCGAGCAGCCGAGGAACACGCCGGTGGAGGCGGTACGGATCTGCATCGGCCGGCCGCAGGTCTGGCACGGGATATCGGTCATTACTGGCTGGTTGGCGCGCATGCCGCTTTCGGCGCCCTCGGCCACTTCGAGCTTCTTCTTGAAGTCGCCGTAGAATTCGTCGAGGACGTTCTTCCAGTCGCGCTCGCCCTGGGCCACGTCGTCGAGGTTCTCTTCCATGCCAGCGGTGAAGCCGTAGTCCATGAGGTTGGAGAAGCTCTCGGAAAGGCGCTCAGTGACGATATCGCCCATCTTTTCCGAATAGAAACGACGGTTGTGCAGGGTCACGTAGCCGCGATCCTGGATGGTCGAAATGATTGCCGCATAGGTCGAAGGACGACCAATGCCGCGCTTTTCCATTTCCTTCACCAGGCTGGCTTCGGAGTAACGCGCCGGTGGCTTGGTGAAGTGCTGGCTCGGATCGAGCTTGATCAGCTTCAGCACTTCGCCCTGGGCCATTTCCGGCAGAACATCGTCATCGCCCGGCTTGGCCATCTGCGGCATGACCCGGGTGTAACCGTCGAACTTGAGGATGCGGCCCTTGGCACGCAGCTCGAAGTCGCCAGCGGCGACGCTGACGGTGGTGGACAGGTATTGCGCCGGCAGCATCTGGCAGGCGACGAACTGGCGCCAGATCAGCTCGTAGAGGCGCTCAGCGTCACGTTCCATGCCCGACAGCTTGCTTGGGTGGGTATTCACATCGGACGGACGAATCGCTTCGTGCGCCTCCTGAGCCCCTTCCTTGCTGCTGTAGACATTGGGCGAAGCCGGCAGGTACTTGTTGCCGAACTCGTCTTCGATATAGGTACGCGCCATCGCCACGGCATCGGCCGAGAGGTTGGTGGAGTCGGTACGCATATAGGTGATGTAGCCGGCTTCATACAGACGCTGGGCCATCATCATGGTCTTCTTCACGCCGAAGCCCAGGCGATTGCTCGCAGCCTGCTGCAGGGTGGAGGTGATGAACGGCGCCGACGGCTTGCTGCTGGTGGGCTTGTCTTCACGCTTGGCGACGCTGTAGGCCGAGGCCTTGAGCTTCTCCAGGGCAGCCATGGCCTGTGCTTCGTTGAGCGGCTTGAAGGCTTCACCGTTTTCACGGGCCACTTCAAAACGCACATTCGAGCCCTTGGCAGTGCCCAGGTCAGCGTGTACTTCCCAGTATTCTTCCGGGATGAAGGCACGAATCTCACGCTCGCGCTCCACCACCAGCTTCACCGCTACCGACTGCACGCGACCGGCAGACAGACCACGGGCAATCTTCGCCCACAGCAGCGGCGAAACCATGTAGCCCACCACGCGATCGAGGAAGCGTCGCGCCTGCTGGGCATTGACCCGATCAATGTCCAGCTCGCCCGGCTGGGAGAAGGCTTCCTGGATTGCCTTCTTGGTGATTTCGTTGAACACCACGCGCTTGTAGCGGCTGTCATCACCGCCGATGGCTTCCCGCAGGTGCCAGGCAATGGCTTCCCCTTCGCGGTCCAAGTCCGTTGCGAGATAGATGGTGTCGGCATCCTTGGCAAGGCGGCGCAGCTCTTCGATGACCTTTTCCTTGCCAGGGAGGATTTCGTACTTGGCTTTCCAGCCGTGCTCTGGATCGACGCCCATGCGCGACACCAGCTGCTTGCGAGCCTTTTCCTTCGGCGACAGAGCCGGGGCTTCGCCCGCAGCGGCCTTGCCACGCTTGGCGGCTGGCTCCTTCGCGGCACTTGCCGAACCGCTGGTGGGCAGGTCTCGGATATGGCCGATACTCGACTTCACCACGTATTGGTTACCCAAGTACTTGTTGATGGTCTTGGCCTTAGCCGGGGATTCCACAATGACCAGCGATTTGCCCATGGATCAGAAAATTCCTGAATTCGAGAAGTGAAAGGCGGTTGGCGCCTGACGCGGCACCGCTATATATAGTGGCAACAGGGTGAGGTCAAGCGCAGGGTACTGCGCGACCTGTACTCATGCCGGTGAAAAAAGACTGGGTTCGGCCTGCACCAAAGCAAAGCGCGGGACCTGTTCGCCGTCAACTTCGACCGACTCCAGGAACATGCTCAAGGGTCGCACCCAAAAGCCGTAATCCCCATACAGGGCTTGGTAGAACACCACTTCTTCTTCCGTTTCCGAGTGCCGCGCCACGCTGAAAACGCGGTACTGCGGCCCCTTGTAATGCTGATAGAGCCCGGGTTGTAACTGCATGCTCTGGCCCTCGTGCAATTTTTTCAAAATAAAGACAAACAAATCTTCAGAAAAACAAAAACCGGGGCACTGGGCCCCGGCTTCCATCAACCCAACGCTTAAACGCGTTCGAAGACGGTCGAGATACCCTGGCCAAGGCCGATGCACATGGTGGACACCCCGAAGGTGCCGCCATTCTGCTTCATGACGTTGAGCAGGGTCCCGGAGATACGTGCACCGGAGCAACCGAACGGGTGACCCAGGGCGATCGCGCCGCCGTGCAGGTTAACCTTCTCGTTCATCTTGTCGAGCACTTTCAGATCTTTCAGCACTGGCAGGGCCTGTGCAGCGAAAGCTTCGTTGAGCTCGAAGAAGTCGATATCGTTGATGCCCAGGCCCGCGCGCTTCAGGGCTTTCTGCGTGGCCGGTACTGGACCATAGCCCATGATGGCCGGATCCACACCTGCAACAGCCATCGAACGAATCACCGCCATAGGCTGGATACCCAGATCCTGGGCACGCTGGGCCGACATCACGATCATGCACGAGGCACCGTCGGTGATCTGCGACGAAGTACCGGCAGTCACGGTACCACCTTTAGGGTTGAACGCCGGCTTCAGGGCCGCCAGGCTCTCCAGGGTGGTCTCGGGACGGATGGTTTCGTCGTAGTCGAACAGCTTCAGGAAACCGTTCTCGTCGTAACCCTGCATCGGGATGATTTCATCCTTGAACTTGCCTTCCACAGTCGCCTTGTGGGCGAGCTGGTGGGAGCGCACGCCAAAGGCGTCCTGCTGCTCACGGGTGATGCCGTGCATCTTGCCCAGCATCTCGGCGGTCAGGCCCATCATGCCGGAGGCTTTGGCCGCGTACAGGGACATGTGCGGGTTCGGATCGACACCGTGCATCATGCTCACGTGGCCCATGTGCTCGACGCCACCGACCACGAACACGTCACCGTTGCCGGTCATGATCGCTTGCGCGGCAGTGTGCAAAGCACTCATGGACGAGCCACACAGGCGGCTGACGGTCTGGCCGGCCGAAGTGTGCGGGATCTGGGTCATCAGCGACGCCATGCGCGCGATGTTCCAGCCCTGCTCCAGGGTCTGGTTGACGCAGCCCCAGATCACGTCCTCGACTTCCGCCGGGTCGACCTTGGTGTTGCGCTCCAGCAGTTTGCTGATCAGGTGCGCCGACATGTCTTCGGCGCGGGTGTTGCGGTGCATGCCGCCCTTGGAGCGGCCCATCGGAGTACGACCGAAGTCGACAATCACGACGTCTCTAGGATTCAAGCTCATATGTTCACTCTCGCTCTAGTGTGGGCGCTTAACCGAAGAAGCTCTGGCCGTTCTTGGCCATTTCACGCAGCTTCGCGGTCGGGTGGTACAGCGCGCCCAGATCGGCGTACTGGTCGGCCAGGGCAACGAACTCGGCAACACCGATGGAATCGATGTAGCGCAGCGCACCGCCACGGAATGGAGGGAAACCAATACCGTAGACCAGGCCCATGTCAGCTTCGGCAGCGGTTTCAACGATGCCGTCTTCCAGGCAACGAACGGTTTCCAGGCACAACGGGATCATCATCCAGTTGATGATGTCTTCGTCGGTGACTTCACGCTGCTCGTAGACAATCGGCTTGAGCACTTCCAGCACCGACGGATCGGCCACCTTCTTCTGCTTGCCCTTCTTGTCGGTTTCGTAGGCGTAGAAGCCCTTGCCGTTCTTCTGGCCCAGGCGCTTGGCTTCGTAGAGCACGTCCACGGCCGAGCGGCGATCGTCCTTCATGCGATCCGGGAAGCCTTCGGCCATGACATCGCGACCGTGGTGGCCGGTGTCGATGCCGACCACGTCCATCAGGTACGCCGGGCCCATTGGCCAGCCGAATTTCTCCATGATCTTGTCGATGCGTACGAAGTCCACACCGGCGCTGACCAGCTTGGCGAAACCGCCGAAGTACGGGAACAGCACGCGGTTGACCAAAAAGCCCGGACAGTCGTTGACCACAATCGGGTTCTTGCCCATTTTCTTGGCGTAGGCAACGGTGGTGGCAACGGCCAGCTCGCTGGACTTCTCGCCACGGATCACTTCCACCAGCGGCATCATGTGCACCGGGTTGAAGAAGTGCATGCCGACGAAGTTTTCCGGACGCTTGAGGGCCTTGGCCAGCAGGCTGATGGAAATGGTCGAGGTGTTGGACGCCAGGATGGTGTCCTCCTTGACCTGGCCTTCCACTTCAGCCAGCACGATCTGCTTGACCTTGGGGTTCTCGACCACGGCTTCAACCACCAGGTCGACGTTGCCGAAGTCACCGTAGGACAGGGTCGGACGAATACCGTTGAGCACTTCGGCCATCTTCGCGGCGGTCATGCGGCCTTTGTCAACGCGGCCCACCAGCAGTTTCGCGGCTTCCGCCAGACCCTGCTCGATGCCGTGTTCGTTGATGTCCTTCATCAGGATCGGCGTGCCTTTGGAGGCCGACTGATAGGCGATGCCGCCACCCATGATACCGGCACCGAGTACGGCGGCCTGCTTCACGTCCTTGGCGATTTCGTCGTAGGCCTTGGCCTTTTTCTTCAGTTCCTGATCGTTCAGGAACAGACCGATCAGGCTTTGCGCAGCAGAGGTCTTGGCCAGCTTGACGAAGCCGGCGGCCTCTACTTCCAAGGCTTTGTCGCGGCCAAAGTTGGCGGCTTTCTGAATGGTCTTGATCGCTTCGACCGGTGCAGGGTAATTCGGGCCAGCCTGGCCGGCCACGAAACCTTTGGCGGTTTCGAAAGCCATCATCTGCTCAATGGCGTTGAGCTTGAGCTTTTCCAGCTTCGGCTGGCGCTTGGCCTTGTAGTCGAACTCGCCGGAAATGGCGCGCTTGATCAGGGCCAGAGCGGCGTCCTTGAGTTTGTCAGGAGCAACCACAGCGTCGACGGCGCCGACTTTCAGAGCGTCTTCAGCACGGTTTTCCTTGCCGGCGGCAATCCACTCGATGGCGTTGTCGGCACCGATCAGGCGCGGCAGGCGCACGGTACCGCCGAAGCCCGGGTAGATGCCCAGCTTGACTTCCGGCAGGCCGATCTTGGCACTGGCAGCCATGACGCGGTAGTCCGCCGCCAGGCACATTTCCAGGCCACCGCCCAGGGCGATGCCATTGATCGCGGCAACGGTAGGCACGTTGAGGTCTTCGAAATCGCTGAAGATCTTGTTGGCTTCGAGGTTGCCTGCCACCAGCTCGGCATCCGGCAGCTTGAAGTTGTCGACAAACTCGGTGATGTCGGCGCCGACGATGAACACGTCCTTGCCGCTGCTGACGATCACGCCCTTGATCGAAGCATCTGCCTTGATGGTGTCAACTGCCTGACGCAATTCATTCAGGGTTAGACGGTTGAACTTGTTGACGGACTCACCCTTGAGGTCGAAATTCAATTCGACGATGCCACTTTCAAGAGCCTTAACCGTGATGGCTTTACCTTCGTAAATCATCAACTGATCTCCACGATATGGAAGCTGAACAGTACACGTCGGACGCTGACTTCTGGCATGGCACTAACGTCACCGTCGATGCTAACGCCAATCCGCCAGGCACACCCGCCAACGCGATAGTCGGGATTCTGTATAGAGCCGCCTGCGATGCAAACGCTCATTTCATACGCCCGTTTGATTTGGGTACGCCACATTCAGGGAAAATCCAGCAATTGTCAATCGTCCAAAATGCTGTTTGAAACGCGACTTTGCGGTCACTCCATTGCTCCCTGGACGATCAACACGCCCCTGCATTCATAACCATTCATAGGATCTATATTTAGAAAATGCGCCCTAAATCTCCCACTGAATGGGAGAAAGAGCGACTACGCTAGGAAAATATCTGAAGAAGCCGCACAGTTCGTGCGACAGGGGCGCCGCCCCATTCTGCAAGAGGCCACCCCGGGTGGCAGCCACGAGATTACCGGCCTGCCTGGCCATCCCCGCCCGATGCTGATATCGGGCTTTTTATTGCCGGCTGCCCGCGATTGCCGCGCGCACCTTCCCCTGGATGACTCAGGCCAACGCCTTGAGCACCGAGGCAATATCCTGCAAAACACTGACCTCGCCGCGCTCGTTCCAGTACAGGGCGATCATCTGCTTGTCCGCCTCGACCTTGAACACCCCCGCCGGCAAGGCCAGGAAGTGCTTGAGCAGAGGCTCATCGACACAGGGCTCGCGCCACTGATTGACCCAGTTGCCCGGCGCGATCTGCCAATAACTCCAACACACAGGCTGCCCGCTGCGCCGTGGCCGGTGATACTGCGGGCAAGGGTTGGGCGGCTCCTGGCCCAGCCAATGCGGCCATTCCTGAGGGGCCAGTTGCATGGCCAGGCCCATGCGTCGCGCCTCCATGCGCAAGGCAATCAACCCGCTCTGGCGACGAGAAGGTCGCAACCACGCCAGCGGACTGAGAACTACCGCAAGGATTGACACCACTATCCAGACCGTCATATCTGTACTCTCGATTTTTGATGAGCGGGACCTGGGTCAAACCAACCCGCTTGAAACCAGCCATACTTGAAGCTATTGCAATCCTCAGGAGGAGCACCTCATGCCCTACCACCATATTCTGGTCGCCGTAGATCTAACCGAAGAGTGCGATCCTGTTATCCACCGTGCTCGCGAGCTGTCGGTGAGCAATGGAGCCAAGCTGTCCCTGGTGCACATTGTCGAACCCATGGCCATGGCCTTCGGGGGCGACGTCCCCATGGATCTTTCGCAGTTGCAGCAGCAACAGTTCGACCAGGCCCGGGAGCGTCTTGATCGGCTGATCAACAAGTACCCGGAGCTGACCAAGGAATACAGCCACCTGACCTACGGCCAGCCGCGCCAGGAAATCCATCACCTGGCCAAGGAGCAGGAATGCGACTTGATCGTGGTCGGCAGCCACGGCCGACATGGCCTGGCCCTGCTGCTGGGCTCCACAGCCAATGACGTCCTGCACGGCGCGCCTTGCGACGTGCTGGCCGTACACCTGGTCAAACGCTGAACCCGCCCCGAGGGTTGCCGGCTCCCAAAAGCTGGCAAGCGCACTGAAAAAAAGCCCGACTCTGCAGTCGGGCTTTTTTATCAGCAGCCGGTCACTCAGGCATCCAGCTCGGCCCAGCGTTCGACCATCTGCTCCAGTTCGGCATTCAGTTGCTCAAGGCGGGCAATGACCGCTGCAGTTTCCGCCGCCGGGCGCTGATAGAAACCAGCGTCGGCCATTTCCGCCTCGACGCCGGCAATCTGCTGCTCCATGGCATCGATCTGGCCCGGCAAGGCCTCAAGCTCGCGCTGCAATTTGTAGCTGAGCTTCTTTTTCGCCGCCGGCGCTTCCTGGACAGGAGCCGGAGCCGCTTGTACCGGCGCCACCACTGCAGAATTCAGCTCGGCCTTGCCGGACTTGTTCTCGGTCACTCCCAGCAACCGCGGCGAACCGCCCTGGCGCAACCAGTCCTGGTAGCCGCCGACGTACTCGCGCACCTTGCCTTCGCCTTCGAAGACCAGGGTGCTGGTCACCACGTTGTCGAGGAATGCCCGGTCGTGGCTGACCATCAGCACAGTGCCCTGGAAGGTCAGCAGCACCTCTTCCAGCAGTTCGAGGGTTTCCACATCCAGGTCGTTGGTCGGTTCATCGAGCACCAGCAGGTTGGCCGGTTTGCTGAACAGCTTGGCCAGCAGCAACCGCGCACGCTCACCGCCAGACAACGCCTTGACCGGCGTGCGAGCACGCTGCGGGCTGAACAGGAAATCGCCGAGGTAGCTCAGCACGTGGCGGCTCTGGCCATCGATCTCGATGAAGTCGCGACCTTCGGCGACGTTGTCGATCACGGTCTTTTCCAGATCCAGCTGATGGCGTAACTGGTCGAAGTAAGCCACGTCGATCCGCGTGCCCTCTTCCACCTTGCCGCTGCTGGGCACCAGGCCACCGAGCATCAGCTTGAGCAGCGTGGTCTTGCCGGTACCGTTGGCGCCCAAGAGGCCGATGCGGTCGCCGCGCTGCAGGACCATGGAGAAGTCCTTGACCAGGAACGGACCGTCCGGGTGAGCGAAGCTGACGTTTTCCAGCACCATCACCTGCTTGCCGGACTTGTCTGCGGTTTCCAGCTGGATATTGGCCTTGCCGGTACGCTCGCGACGTTCGCTGCGCTCGACACGCAGCGCCTTGAGGGCGCGCACGCGGCCTTCGTTGCGGGTGCGCCGGGCCTTGATGCCCTGGCGAATCCAGACTTCCTCCTGGGCCAGGCGCTTGTCGAACAGCGCGTTGGCGGTTTCTTCCGCCGCCAGCATGGCTTCCTTGTGCACCAGGAAGCTGGCGTAGTCGCCGTTCCAGTCGATCAGGCCGCCGCGGTCCAGTTCGAGGATGCGGGTGGCCAGGTTCTGCAGGAAGGAACGGTCGTGGGTAATAAAGAGGACCGCACCCTGGAAATCCTTCAGCGCCTCTTCCAGCCAGGCGATGGCACCGATATCCAGGTGGTTGGTGGGCTCGTCGAGCAGCAGCAGGTCCGGCTCCGACACCAGGGCCTGGGCCAGCAGCACGCGACGACGCCAGCCACCGGACAACTCGGCGAGGGTCTTGTCGGCCGGCAGTTGCAGGCGGCTCAGGGTGCTGTCCACCAGTTGCTGCAGGCGCCAGCCGTCACGGGCTTCGAGGTCGTGCTGGACGTGCATCAGTTTTTCCAGATCGGCGTCGGTGACGATGTTCTGGCTCAGGTGGTGGTACTGGGCCAGCAACTCGCCGACACCGTCCAGGCCCTGGGCGACCACGTCGAACACGGTCCGCTCGTCGGCCACCGGCAATTCCTGTGGCAATTCACCGATCTTCAGACCGGGTGCGCGCCATACGGAGCCGTCGTCGGGCTTCTGATCGCCCTTGACCAGCTTCATCATGCTGGATTTGCCAGTACCGTTACGGCCGATGATGCACACCCGCTCACCACGGGCGATCTGCCAGGACACCTTGTCCAACAACGGCATGGCGCCGAAAGCAAGGGACACATCGCTGAATTTGAGCAGGGTCATGTTCTTCTCCAAAAACCGGGCGCGCATTCTACCTGAGTTGAGCCCGCAGAAGGCCGGGTATTTCGCCCACGAAGGCGCTCGCAACACATTTGTTGCCAACTGATGCCAGCAGGCCGGCAAAGCTTTCACCGGTTGCTGGCAAAAGGCTAAGCTAGTGAGCAATCAGTGTTGGCCCTGTCGGCACTTGTCATGATTTCTCTGCCCGGATGTCTCATGCGCAGTCGCCTTTTCAGTGTTTTATCTTGCCTGCTTCTTTCCGCCTCAGCCGTCCACTGCGCCCAGGCGGCAGACCTGACTCTACAGCGCCAGTACTACGATGAAGCCAAGCGCGCCCTGGCCAAAGGCGATTCCGGCCCCTATTTTCGTTATGCCGATGCGCTGCGCGACTATCCGCTGGAGCCCTACCTGGCCTACGACGAGCTCACGGCCCGGCTGAAATCCGCCAGCAATTCCGAGATCGAGAAGTTCCTTGCCGAACATGGCGACCTGCCCCAGGCCAACTGGATGAAACTGCGCTGGTTGCGCTGGCTGGCCGAACGCGGCGACTGGGCGACCTTCACCAAGTACTACGATCCGAAACTCAACTTCACCGAACTGGACTGCCTCAATGGCCAGTACCAGCTGGGGCACAACCTCAAGGCCGAAGGCTACGCCGCCACCGAGAAGCTCTGGCTGACCGGCAAATCCCAACCTGCTGCCTGCGACGCGCTGTTCGCCCAGTGGGCCGCCGAAGGCCAGTTGACCGAACAGAAGCGCTGGCAGCGAGCCAAACTGGCCGCCGAGGCCCGCAACTACCCCCTGGCCAACAGCCTGGTAAAGAGCATGACCACCCTGGCGCCCCAGGGCCGCCTGCTGGTGGACGTGGCGCAAAAACCCGAACTGCTGAGCCAGCCCTCGCGCTTCCAGCCTGCCGATGAAGCCATGTCCGACGTGGTTGGCCTCGGCCTGCGCCGACTGGCGCGCCAGGATCCGGACAAGGCCATGGCCCTGCTGGATGGCTATGCCAGCAGCATGCACTTTTCCCGTGACGAAAAAGTGGCCATTGCCCGCGAGATCGGCCTGACCCTGGCACGGCGCTTCGACAGCCGCGCTCTGGACGTGATGACCAAGTACGATCCCGAGCTGCGGGACAACACCGTCTCCGAATGGCGCCTGCGCCTGCTGCTGCGCCTGGCGCGCTGGGAAGACGCCTACCAGCTGACCCGCAAGCTGCCCCAGGACCTGGCCACCACCAACCGCTGGCGCTACTGGCAGGCCCGTAGCCTGGAACTGGCCGAACCGAAGAACCCTCAGGCCCAGGTATTGTTCAAGGGCCTGGCGCGGGAGCGGGATTTCTACGGCTTCCTTGCCGCCGATCACGCCAAGGCGCCCTACCAGCTCAACAACCAGCCGCTGATGCTCAGCCAGGCCGTGATCAACAAGGTACGCAACACCCCAGGCGTGCGCCGCGCCCTGGAGCTGCATGCCCGCGGGCAGATCGTCGACGGCCGCCGCGAGTGGTACCACGTCAGCCGGCATTTCAACCGCGACGAAATGGTTGCCCAGGCCAAGCTGGCCTACGACCTGAAATGGTACTTCCCGGCCATTCGCACCATCAGCCAGGCCCAGTACTGGGATGACCTGGACATCCGCTTCCCCATGGCCCACCGCGACACCTTGGTACGCGAAGCCAAGGTTCGCGGCCTGCATTCCAGCTGGGTGTTCGCCATTACCCGCCAGGAAAGCGCCTTCATGGACGACGCCCGTTCCGGCGTCGGCGCCAGCGGCCTGATGCAACTGATGCCCGGTACCGCCAAGGAAACCGCGCGCAAGTTCAGCATTCCCCTGGCCTCGCCCCAGCAAGTGCTGGACCCGGACAAGAACATCCAGTTGGGCGCCGCCTACCTGAGCCAGGTCCACAGCCAGTTCAACGGCAACCGGGTACTGGCTTCCGCCGCCTACAACGCCGGCCCCGGGCGGGTGCGCCAGTGGCTCAAGGGGGCCGACCACCTGAGTTTCGATGTCTGGGTGGAAAGCATTCCTTTCGACGAAACCCGCCAGTACGTGCAGAACGTACTGTCCTACTCGGTGATCTACGGCCAGAAGCTCAATTCGCCGCAGCCCCTGGTGGACTGGCACGAACGCTACTTCGACGATCAGTAAGCGCCGGCCCACAACAAAAAATGCCCGCAGCAATGCGGGCATTTTTGTATCTACCCCAACAACACCCCATTACCTGTAGCCGCTGCCGAGCCTGCGACCGAGCGCGAAGTGCGCCGTAAAGCGCTCGCTACGGTGGCGAGGACTACGTCCTCGTGCGCAGCCTCGCAAGCTCGGGAGCGGCTACAGGGATCAGGCTCAGCCGTCGCTGAATTGCAGGGCCGCCAGGCGCGCATACAAGGGGTTGCTGGCAATCAGTTGCTGGTGGGTACCCACCGCGACCAGCCTGCCCTGGTCCATGACCGCGATCCGGTCGGCATTCTTCACCGTGGCCAGGCGATGGGCGATCACCAGGGTGGTGCGGTTCTTCATCAGGCTGGGCAAGGCCTGCTGGATCAGATGCTCGCTTTGCGCGTCCAGGGCACTGGTGGCTTCGTCCAGTAGCAGGATCGGCGCGTCCACCAGCAAGGCACGGGCTATCGCCAGGCGCTGGCGCTGGCCGCCGGAAAGGCCAAGCCCGGCATCCCCCAGGTGGGTCTGGTAACCCTCGGGCATCTGTTCGATGAACTCATGGGCATAGGCGATTTTCGCCGCTTCCTGGACCTGGGCCAGGGTCGCTTCGGGATTGCCGTAGCGAATGTTCTCCTCGATGCTGCCGTAGAACAGCGCCGGGCTTTGCGAAACCAGGGCGAAGCAGCGGCGCAGGTCCAGCGGGTCGAGCTGGGTCAGGGCCATGCCATCCAGCAGGATCCTTCCCTGCTGCGGGTCGTAGAAGCGCAGCAACAGATCATAAAGAGTGGATTTACCGGCCCCGGAAGGCCCCACCAACGCCAGGGTTTCTCCGGCCCGGATGCTCAGGCTCAAACCATCGATCGCGAAGCGGTCGGGCCGCGACGGATAGGAAAACCGCAGACCGTCCAGCTCCAGATCACCCCGCACACGCGCCGGCAGGCTTACCAGCCCGTCGGCGGGCGGCTGGATGATATTGTCTGCCCGCAACAATTCGGCAATCCGCTCCGCCGCACCGGCCGCGCGCTGCAACTCGCCGATCACTTCGCTCAGGGTGCCGAAGGCACTGCCGACAATCAGACTGTAGAAGACGAATGCCGCCAGCTCGCCGCCGGAGATGCGCCCGGCAATCACGTCCATGCCACCGACCCAGAGCATCACCCCCACCGCCCCCAGCACCAGGACGATCACCAGAGTGATCAGCCAGGCACGCTGGACAATCCGCTTGCGCGCCGTGTCGAACGCCTGCTCCACGGTCACGGCAAACCGCCGTTCATCCTGGGATTGGTGGTTATAGGCCTGGACCGTCTTGATCTGGCCCAGGGTTTCCGAGACATAGCTGCCGACATCGGCAATCCGGTCCTGGCTCAAGCGCGACAGGCTGCGCACCCGCCGACCGAAGATCAGGATTGGCGCCAGCACCAGCGGCAAGGCGATGACCACAATGCTGGTGAGCTTGGGGTTGGTGACAAACAGCAGCACGATCCCCCCCAGCACCATCAGCGCATTGCGCAAAAACAGCGACAGCGAAGACCCAATCACCGATTGCAGCAAGGTGGTGTCAGCGGTCAAGCGCGACTGGATTTCCGAGCTGCGGTTGTTTTCGTAGAACCCGGGATGCAGGTAGATCAGGTGGTTGAACACCTGGCGACGGATATCCGCCACACAACGCTCGCCAATCCACGACACCAGGTAAAAGCGCACAAAGGTGCCCACCGCCAGCGCCAGCACCAGCAGCAGGAACAGGCCGATGGACTGGTTCAACAGATGGGGCGATTGAGTCATGAAGCCCTGGTCCACCAACAGGCGAATGCCCTGCCCCATGGACAGGGTAATGCCGGCGGTAACTATCAGTGCCAGCAAGGCGCCAAGCGCCTGCCAACGGTAGGGAGCGACAAAGCGGCTGGCCAGATGCAGCGCCCGGCGGTGACGAGAAGAAAGCATGCTGTTCATCCATTGACGCACCAGCGAGCCGTTCGTTGCAGCGACGGCAACGAAATGAATTCGCAGGAACTTTGGTAAATCACAATGAGTCAGGTTGATTATGACCGCTGACACTAGAGCCTAGAGATTATCGGTCTAATCCGTGGCTGGCACTCCCCAGGTATTTCTGTTGGAGTGAAGTCGCCGGGCCAGCCCTCGCGGCGGTCTGTAACAGCTTGGTCACCCGGCCATTCTAAAGTAAGCACACAACCTGATGAGGAGACAGGCCATGTCCTTGCAACACAGCAGCGATGACAAGATTCAAGTAATCCGTACCCAGCCGAACCAGTCTCTGGGGTGTGCCATCATCGACGCCCAGGGTCGCGAAGTACCTATTACTGAAGACATGATCCAGAACGCCTGCCGCGAACTGGAAAAGCGACTGGTCAAGCCTGCTCGGCAAGATTGACACACAGCCTCACGTCCTCTTGACCCGGCCTTGCGGCCGGGTTTTTTATGCGCGGTTTCAGACTTCCCTGGCACCCAAGGCACGGACGATCCGGCTCAAGGCCGCGGACTGGCCCTGGATGCGCACTTCCAGGCCGTCGATCTCACGGCGCTCCGGATAATGCTTGCGCAGACCATCGAAAGCGCTGCGCTGCTGAGCTACATCGTCCGACAGGCTACGGCGAAAATCCGCATCGTCGCGACGCGGGTCATACACGGCACGGCAGATCATCGCCAGGGCCCAGGCCGGGTCCGCATTGGCATTCAGGCTGACCTGAGGCACCCAGGGCGCCGGCAGCAAGGCCGACAGGCTGACCTGCTCGGCCTGCCCGAGGAAACGGCAGTAGGCCTGGTAGATCTGCGCCGTGCCCCGTTGCTTGCCGTCCAGGCTGTAACCGGCGATATGCGGCGTCGCCAGCACGCAGAGGTCCGCCAGGGAAGCATCCACCGTCGGCTCCTCTTCCCAGACATCCAGCACCGCCTGCAAGTCCTCGCGCTGGCGCAGCACCTCAGCCAGGGCCCGGTTATCCACCACCGGGCCACGGGCCGCGTTGATCAGCCAGGTGCCGTGCCTGAGCCGGTTCAGCCGCTGGCGATCCAGCAGGTGCCAGGTGGAGTCTGGCCCGCTCTTGGTCAGGGGCGTGTGCAGGCTGATGACATCGCAACGCTCAAGCAATTGCTCCAGGCAGACATAGTCGCCGCCTTCCGCCGCCTGCCGCTGCGGATCGCAGACCAGCACATTCCAGCCCAAGCCGCGCAGCACCTCGATCAGGCGCCCGCCCACTTCACCGGCACCGACCACGCCATAGCAACGCTGCGCCAGGTCCACGCCTTCGATCTCGGCCAGGGTCAGCAGGCTGCCCAGCACATAGTCCACCACGCCGCGGGCATTGCAGCCCGGGGCGCTGGACCAGGTGATCCCGGCCTGCTGGAAATATTCCAGGTCCAAGTGATCGGTGCCGATGGTACAGGTGCCGACAAACCGCACCGGGCTGCCTTCCAGCAACCGGCGATCGACCTGGGTCACCGAGCGCACCAGCAACACATCTGCCTGCGCCACGGTCGCCCGGTCAATGGCGCGCCCGGGGAAACGCCGGATCTCGCCGAAACCGGCAAAGAACTCTTCGATCAGGGGGATATTTTCGTCGGCAACAATCAACATGGCAGGCTCCTCTGGCGGAGCCGCAGTGTAGGCGCAGATGCCAGGCCGGGCTAGCACGGCATGTACACCAACCGGCATTTTCACCACCCCCTGCGCTTACAAATCCACAACACGGGATGTTTTCCTGACTGAGATGTCAACGCGTAGACTGTCGCGTCCTGCGCAACACCACCTATGGACGCTACGCCCCGTGAATTCCGTGACTGACTCCCCTGCCGCCACCGCCACCAGCCGCCCTGCCCGGGTCGGCCGTGAACTGCATGACCTGCTGGTACTGGCCCTGCCCATCATGATTGCCCAGGTGGCCACCACCGCCATGGGCTTTGTCGATGCCGTGATGGCCGGCCGGGTCGGCCCGCGGGATCTGGCAGCCGTCGCCCTGGGCAACTCGATCTGGATTCCGGTGTTCCTGTTGATGACCGGCACCCTGCTGGCCACCACGCCCAAGGTGGCGCAGCGCTTCGGCGCCGGCAACCTGCATGAGATCGGCCCGCTGGTGCGCCAGGCGCTGTGGCTCGCCCTGGTAGCCGGGATCTCGGCCCTGCTGATACTGATCAGTGCCGAGCCGGTGCTGCACCTGATGAATGTCGATCCTGAACTGATTCAGCCCTGCATGGGCTACCTGCACGGCATCGCCAGCGGTTTGCCGGCGGTAGCGCTGTACTACGTGCTGCGCTGCCTCAGCGATGGCCTGGGCCGCACGGTGCCGAGCATGGTCATCGGCCTGGGAGGCCTGGCCCTGAACATCCCCATCAACTACATCTTCATCTATGGCCATTTCGGTGTACCGGCCATGGGCGGCGTCGGTTGTGGCTGGGCCACGGCCATCGTGATGTGGGCCATGATGCTGGGCATGGCCGGCTGGATTTTCTGGGCACCGGCCTACCGCAAGATCCAGTTGTTCAGCCGCTTCGACTGGCCGCAAGGGGCGATGATCGGGCGCTTGCTGAGCATCGGCCTGCCCATCGGCATTGCAGTGTTCGCCGAATCGAGCATTTTCGCGGTGATCGCGCTGCTGATCGGCAGCCTGGGGGCCACGGTGGTGGCCGGGCACCAGATCGCCCTCAACGTCAGCGCCCTGATGTTCATGATTCCCTACTCCCTGGCCATGGCGGTGACCGTGCGGGTCGGCCAGGCCCTGGGACGCCAGCAGCCACGCAACGCGCGCTTCAGCGCCGGCGTCGGCATGGCCACGTCACTGGCCTACGCCTGCCTGTCGGCGAGCCTGATGTTCTTCCTGCGCGAACCCATCGCCACCATCTACACCACCGACCCAATGGTGATTCAGGTCGCTTCGATGCTGATTGTGTATGCGGCGCTGTTCCAGTTTTCCGATGGCATCCAGGTCACGGCGGCCGGCGCATTGCGCGGCTATCAGGACACTCGGGTGACCATGATCCTGACCCTGTTCGCCTACTGGGGGATTGGCTTGCCGGTGGGCTACACCCTGGGCCTGACCGACTGGTTTGGCCCGGCGCGGGGCCCGAGCGGCCTGTGGGAAGGCCTGATCGTGGGCTTGAGCTGCGCGGCGCTGATGCTGTCGATCCGCCTGACCCGCAGCGCGCGCAAGCAGATCCGCATCAGCCGCTCGGCGGGTTAATCGAGCTTCTTGCGGATCCAGTAGAGGTAGGTGCCTGCCTCTTCCTGCTGCGCTACCAGTTCATGGTCGAGAAACACGCAGAACTTGGGAATGTCGCGGCGGGTGGAGGGGTCGGTGGCAATCACCTTCAACAGGCCGCCTGGCGGCAGGTCGCGGATGTGCTGGTGCAGCATCATCACCGGCTCCGGGCAGTTGAGGCCGGTGGCGTCGAGGGTGCCGTCAACCGGCGTATCGATAATCTGACTCATGAATCACTCCTGAAACTGGCCGGCATTGTCGCGCAATGCCGCCATCGGTTCATCTGTTGCCGTTATTCCACGGCCCCGGTCCTGCCGTAGGAACTGGCTTGCCAGCCAAGTCATCCTCACGCCTTGCACCAGTGCGGGGCCTTTTTCGCCGGCAAGCCGGCTCCGACCAGTAAGCGGGCGGTGTTGCGGGTACTACGCCGACTTGGGCTTTTTCAGATCCAGGCGCCGCAGGTGACAGGTGACTTCCTCGCGGTCGTGGTACAGCTGCTTGCAGCCAATGGCCACGCGAATGCCCCGGGCCTTGAAGCCTTCTTCGATGCGTTCCAGCAAGCGTTTCACTTCGGCATAGCGCTGCTTCATCGGCAGCTTGAGGTTGACCACCGCCTCGCGGCAGTGCCCCTCGCCGATCCAGGTCTCCAGCAGCGCGGCGTTGCGCGCCGGTTTCTCGACGATGTCGCAGACCATCCAGTCCACCGGCTGCCTGGGTTTGTAGGTAAAGCCGTCCGCCATCAAGTGCTGCACCAGGCCGGTGTCCATCAGGCTTTCAGCCATGGGGCCGTTGTCCACGGCGGTCACCAGCATGCCGCGGTTGACCAGTTGCCAGGTCCAGCCACCCGGGGCAGCCCCCAGGTCGACGCCGGTCATGTCGCCATGCAGACGCTCGTCCCACTGGTCCCGAGGAATGAAGTGGTGCCAGGCCTCTTCCAGCTTCAGGGTCGAGCGGCTCGGCGCTTCCCGGGGGAATTTCAGCCGTGGAATACCCATGGGCCACATGGCTGAGTTGCCGGCATCAGCCAGGCCGACAAAGACTTCCCGACCGCTCTTGAAGGTCAGCAACAAGCGCGGCTTGGTCGCGTCGTCCACCAGCTTGCCGGCAGCGGTCAGGGCCTTGCGCAGGGGGGCTTCGAACTTCTTGCAGAAGTTGGACAGCTCCTTGCCATCGTTGGTGTCCACCACTTCCAGCCACAGGCTGCCGCACTGCGGGAAGTTGGCCAGGTAGGCAAGAATCACGCTGATGCGGTCGGTTTCCGGCAGGTCGATGAAGCCGCCCCGGGCCCACTGCCGGGGAAAGATCAGCTCCGGGAAGCGCAGGCCCTGCATCAGACGCTGGGCCCCGTCGTCCTCGGTGCAGATGAACTCGGCGCAGGCGGTGCTGGGCTTGGCCTTGGCATAACCGGCGACATTCAGCCGGGCCGCGTGATCGGCGATCTCGGAGCAGACTTCGCCCTCGAAGCCGGGCCGGCAATGGATAAACAGGGTGTTCATTGAATCTCCTGGGCAAATGGCGATGAATCGATGCGCAAACCTGCCCTGTAGCAAAGCCTGTCACGAAAACCGGCGCATGATAACCGAGTTCGGAACCTTGGACTTGCGCCAGCAGTCCAGTGATTAGCCATAAGCGCCAAACAGAGCTAGGTTAACTCTCTGTCCGTATCACAGGCCCGTAGCCGTGCGGGCCACAAGGAGTCATTCAATGCCATCCCTCGATAGCCTGAAAACCCTTAAAACCCTGAAAGTCGACGACAAGACTTATCACTATTTCAGCCTGCCGGACGCCGCCAGGAGCCTGGGCGATATCGACACCCTGCCCATGTCGCTGAAAGTCCTGCTGGAAAACCTGTTGCGCTGGGAGGACGACAAGACCGTCACCGGCGCCGACCTCAAGGCCATCGCGGCCTGGCTCAAGGAGCGCCGCTCCGACCGCGAGATCCAATACCGCCCCGCGCGGGTGCTGATGCAAGACTTCACTGGGGTACCGGCGGTGGTCGACCTGGCCGCCATGCGCGCCGCCATGGCCAAGGCCGGTGGCGATCCGCAGCGGATCAACCCGCTTTCACCAGTGGACCTGGTGATCGACCATTCGGTGATGGTGGACAAGTTCGCCAGCAGCAGCGCCTTCGAGCAGAACGTCGACATCGAGATGCAACGCAACGGCGAGCGCTATGCCTTCCTGCGCTGGGGCCAGAGCGCCTTCGACAACTTCAGCGTGGTACCGCCGGGCACCGGCATCTGCCACCAGGTCAACCTGGAATACCTGGGGCGCACGGTCTGGACCAAGGACGAGGACGGCCGCACCTATGCCTTCCCCGACACCCTGGTGGGCACCGACTCCCACACCACCATGATCAATGGCCTTGGCGTACTGGGCTGGGGCGTGGGCGGGATCGAAGCCGAGGCGGCGATGCTCGGCCAGCCGGTGTCGATGCTGATTCCCGAAGTCATCGGCTTCAAGCTCACCGGCAAGCTCAAGGAAGGCATCACCGCCACCGACCTGGTGCTGACGGTGACCCAGATGCTGCGCAAGAAAGGCGTGGTCGGCAAATTCGTCGAGTTCTACGGTGACGGCCTGGCCGACCTGCCCCTGGCGGACCGCGCCACCATCGCCAACATGGCGCCGGAGTACGGCGCCACCTGCGGCTTCTTCCCGGTGGATGAGATCACCCTGGACTACCTGCGCCTGTCCGGCCGTCCGAGCGAGCTGGTGAAACTGGTGGAGGCCTACAGCAAGGCCCAGGGCCTGTGGCGCCTGCCGGGCAAGGAGCCGGTATTCACCGACAGCCTGGCGCTGGACATGGGCACCGTAGAAGCCAGCCTCGCCGGCCCCAAACGACCGCAGGACCGGGTTGCACTGCCCAACGTTGCCCAGGCTTTCACTGACTTTCTCGACCTGCAGTTCAAACCCACCAGCAAGGAAGAAGGCCGCCTGGAAAGCGAAGGTGGCGGTGGTGTGGCGGTGGGCAATGCGGACCTGGTGGGCGAAGCCGACTACCAGTACGACGGCCAGACCTATCGCCTGAAAAACGGTGCCGTGGTGATCGCGGCCATCACCTCCTGCACCAACACCTCCAACCCCAGCGTCATGATGGCCGCCGGCCTGGTGGCGAAGAAGGCCGTGGAAAAAGGCCTGCAACGCAAACCCTGGGTCAAGAGCTCGCTGGCCCCGGGCTCCAAGGTGGTGACCGACTACTACAAGGCTGCCGGCCTGACGCCCTACCTGGACCAACTGGGCTTCGATCTGGTGGGCTACGGCTGCACCACCTGCATCGGCAACTCCGGCCCGCTGCAGGAGCCGATCGAGAAAGCCATCCAACAGGCCGACCTCAGCGTCGCCTCGGTGCTGTCGGGCAACCGCAACTTCGAGGGCCGGGTGCATCCACTGGTGAAAACCAACTGGCTGGCCTCGCCGCCCCTGGTCGTGGCCTATGCCCTGGCGGGCACGGTGCGCATCGACATCAGCAGCGAACCTCTGGGCCAGGGCAAGGACGGCCAGCCAGTGTACCTGCGGGACATCTGGCCCAGCAGCAAGGAGATCGCCGACGCCGTGGCCCAGGTCAACACCCGGATGTTCCACAAGGAGTACGCCGAAGTGTTCGCCGGGGATGCACAGTGGCAAGCCATCGAAGTGCCGCAGGCCGCCACTTATGTGTGGCAGGACGACTCCACCTATATCCAGCACCCGCCGTTCTTCGATGACATCGCCGGCCCGCTGCCGCAGATCACCGATGTCAGCGGCGCCCGGGTACTGGCCCTGCTGGGGGACTCGGTGACCACCGACCACATCTCCCCGGCCGGCAACATCAAGGCCGACAGCCCGGCTGGCCGCTACCTGCGGGACAAGGGCGTGGAACCGCGGGACTTCAACTCCTACGGCTCACGCCGCGGCAACCACGAAGTGATGATGCGCGGCACCTTCGCCAACATCCGCATTCGCAACGAAATGCTCGGCGGCGAGGAAGGTGGCAACACCTTGTACATTCCCACCGGCGAGAAGTTGGCGATCTATGACGCAGCCATGCGCTACCAGGCCGACGGCACGCCGCTGGTGGTGATCGCCGGCCAGGAATACGGCACCGGTTCGAGCCGCGACTGGGCAGCCAAAGGCACCAACCTGCTGGGGGTCAAGGCGGTGATCGCCGAAAGCTTCGAGCGTATCCACCGTTCCAACCTGGTGGGCATGGGCGTCCTGCCCTTGCAGTTCAAGCTGGACCAGAACCGCAAGAGCCTGAAGCTGACCGGCAAGGAAACCCTGGACATTCTCGGCCTCAGCGGTACGGAACTGACGCCGCGGATGAACCTGACCCTGGTGATCACCCGTGAGGATGGCAGCCAGGAGAAGATCGAGGTGCTGTGCCGCATCGACACCTTGAATGAAGTGGAATACTTCAAGTCCGGCGGGATCCTGCACTACGTTCTCCGGCAACTGATTGCTTCCTGACGCTGCCTTGAAAAAACACCGCCTTCGGGCGGTGTTTTGCATTGGGCTGCCGTGCCTGGGTGAGGGGGTTATACTGCGCGCCCGCCAAATCTGACTCACCGGTCGCAATGGCGACTACAGATCCGGCGCAGTACTACGTCTCTGCAATACCCATTCTTACGCAACAAGGATTCCCCATGACCGCTCTGCCATGGATGTACCTGGCACTTCTTTCCATTGGCTACGCACTGGCCCTGAGCTACGGGCAACTGGGCCTGCTGGCCGCCCTGTCGATCTTGCTGCTGTTGGCTGCCGGCTTCGCCGTGCGCCAGCAACGCAGCCGCGTCGGCCAGTACCTGGGCCACGGCCTGTTCGTGGTGCTCGCCCTGGCCCTGGCCATGCACTGGCTGCCCGGGTTCTACAATGGCCGGGCCATCGAGCCGCAGCGTTTCACTGACGATGCCGTGCCCTTCTCCCTGTACTTGAACCAGGACAAGCCGCTAATCGGCTTCTGGCTGCTGCTGGTATGCCCGTGGATAGTCGGGCGGCGCTCACTGCGCCTGTCGCTGTATGCCACCGCCGCGGCCCTGACTCTGTGTGCGGTAGCCGCACTGGGCGGCGCGCTGCTGCTGGGCATGATCACTTGGGCGCCAAAATGGCCGGAGCAGGCCTGGCTCTGGGTGCTGAACAACCTGCTGCTGGTGACCCTGGTGGAAGAGGCGCTGTTTCGCGGCTATATCCAGGGCGGCCTGAGCCGGCGCTTCAAGGCCCTGCCCTACGGCGAGAACCTGGCCCTGTTGTGCGCGGCGCTGCTGTTCGGCCTGGTGCACCTGGGCGCGGGGTGGCAATGGACCCTATTGGCAGGCATCGCCGGCGTCGGCTACGGTCTGGCCTATCGTTTTGGCGGCCTGGGGGCGGCGATAGTCACTCACTTCGGTCTCAACCTGCTGCATTTCGGCCTCTTCACCTACCCGATGCTGGCCGGATAACCCGTCAGCCGTTTTACCAAACCAGTACTTCAGGACTATTGACTGCCAAGGAAGAACGTCAATGATTAGCCCCCTCGTCAACGCCGGCTGAAACCTGCCGGCGCTTTTTGCAAGCGACACATTCTGCCAATGAGACCCAGAGCCGATTATTGAAAAATAATTTCAATAATCGGTTGAAGCGGCCGACAACCTATCAAAGCCTTGCGGATTGAAAAACCATGCGTAATAACCAGCCTGTCACTCAGCGCGAACGTACCTTCCCGGCTCAACAACGGTTGATTTCCACCACCGACGCCAAAGGCGTGATCACCTACTGCAACGACGCCTTTGTCGAGATCAGTGGGTTCTCCCGTGAAGAACTGGTTCGCGCACCGCACAACCTGGTACGTCACCCTGATGTGCCGGCGGCGGTGTTCGCGCACATGTGGGGCACCTTGAAACAAGGCTTGCCATGGATGGGCATCGTCAAGAACCGCTGCAAGACCGGCGACCACTACTGGGTCAACGCCTATGTGACACCGATCTTCGAAGGCAGCCAGGTAGTGGGTTACGAGTCGGTACGGGTCAAGCCCACCGCCGAGCAGGTGCGTCGCGCCGAAGCTCTTTACCAACGCATCAACACTGGCAAGTCGGCCATTCCCAAGCGTGACAAGTGGCTGCCTGTGCTGCAGGACTGGCTACCGTTCATCCTGGTCAGCCAGCTGAGCTTCATGATCGGTGCCTGGCTCAACTCCCACTGGGGCTTCGCCCTGGCCGCCGCGCTCTCGGTGCCCCTGGGCCTGCTGGGCCTGAGCTGGCAGCAGCGCGGGCTCAAGCGCCTGTTGCGACTGGCCGAGCAGACCACCTCCGACCCGCTGATCGCTCAGATGTACACCGACAGCCGCGGCGCCCAAGCCCGCCTGGAGATGTCGATCCTGAGCCAGGAAGCGCGCCTGAAGACCTGTCTGACCCGCCTGCAGGACACCGCCGAGCACCTCAACGAGCAGGCCCGCCAGTCCGACACCCTGGCCCACAACAGCTCCAGCGGCCTGGAGCGCCAGCGGGTCGAGACCGAACAGGTGGCCACCGCGGTCAACCAGATGGCCGCCACCACCCAGGAAGTGGCCAGCCACGTGCAACGTACCGCCGACGCCACCCAGGAAGCCAATCGCCTGACTGGTCGTGGCCGCGATATCGCCGGGGAAACCCGCGAAGCCATCCAGCGCCTGTCGGTGGTGGTGGGCGAAACCGGGCTGACGGTAACCCAACTGGCCAAGGACAGTGACGAGATCGGCGGCGTCGTCGACGTGATCAAGGGCATTGCCGACCAGACCAACCTACTGGCCCTGAACGCAGCCATCGAAGCCGCCCGTGCCGGTGAAATGGGCCGCGGCTTTGCCGTGGTAGCCGACGAGGTGCGTCAGTTGGCACAGCGCACCAGTGAGTCCACCGGGCAGATCCATACCCTGATCGCCAAGCTGCAGCAGACAGCCGCCACCGCCGTGCAGACCATGGACGCCGGTCATCGTCAGGCCGAAGAAGGCGTGGCCCGGGTGCTGGAAGCCGACCAGGCACTGGTGGGCATCAGCGAAGCGGTGGCCAACATCACCGACATGACCACCCAGATCGCTGCCGCCACCGAAGAGCAAAGCTCGGTGGCCGAAGAGATCAGCCGCAACATCAGCACCATCGCGCAACTGGCGGATCAGACTTCGGAGCAGGCCCAGCATTCGGCCGAGCTCAGCGAAGCTCTGACCCGCACCGCGCACACCCAGTATTCGCTGGTGGAGCGCTTCAACCGCTAGCCCCCCCCCTAGGGCCGGCAACAAAAAACCGGAAGCCAGGGCTTCCGGTTTTTTTATGCCCGCAAACCCACCCGACAACCGTCGGAGCGAACTTGCTGGCGATAAATCTTCACCGCGCTACAAATTCGAAGGCCGGGTGAACGCTTCGCGAGCAAGCTCGCTCCTACAGGATCAGGCCAGTGCTTGCAGGAACGCAGCGACCTTGGCCGCCGCTGACTCCAGATGCTGATCATGGGTGCAACCGGAGGCCTTCAGGGGCTTGAGATCGTGATCAGCGGCGGCCAGCCAGTACAACTCGATATTGGGTGCCAATGTGTAGGCCTCGACTGCCTGGCGATTGCCCAGGGCGTCACGCTCGCCCTGCACGATCAGGCTCGGCACTGACAGATCGGCCAGATGCGCCACCCGCGGTTTTTCCGGCTTGCCGGCGGCATAGAACGGATAGCCCAGGCACACCAATGCATCGGCCTTCAGTTCATCGGCCAGCAAACTGGCCATGCGCCCGCCCATGGACTTGCCGCCCACCGCCAACACCCCAGTGACATAAGGTCGCACCAGGGCATGCACCTCACGCCAGCATTCCAGCAGCCTGGGCGCCGGGTTGGGCGGACGCTTACCGCCATCCAGGCGCCGCTGGGCCATGTAGGGAAACTCGAAGCGCAAGACGTTCACCCCGTGCCCTGCAAGGCGTACAGCGATATCGTTCATGAACCCACTGTCCATGGGCGCGCCGGCGCCATGGGCGAGGACCAGGGTCGGTGCCGACCGCACCTCGACGCCCCGCGCGAACTCCCACAACCAGCCCCGCTCCCGCACGCACTGCGCCCATTGATCCCCGTCAATACTGGCCTTGTGCTCATTGCTCATGCTTGCCTCGCTTTTAGTCTGCCTATAACTCCAGACGAAGTGAGCGCGCCTTGCCGTGCGCAGTCGCTTTCACTTCAGCTGAACCGTGGATGGGGAACCATGAACACTTCTATCAGTACCGCCTACAACTACAAGGTGGTCCGCCAATTCGCCATTATGACGGTGGTGTGGGGCATCGTCGGCATGGGGCTCGGGGTTTTTCTCGCTGCCCAGTTGGTCTGGCCCGAACTCAACTTCGACTTACCGTGGACCAGCTTCGGCCGTCTGCGGCCATTGCACACCAACGCGGTGATCTTCGCCTTCGGTGGCTGCGCGCTGTTTGCCAGCTCGTTCTACTCGGTGCAACGCACCTGCCAGACCACGCTGTTCGCGCCGAAAATCGCCGCGTTCTGCTTCTGGGGCTGGCAACTGGTGATCCTCCTGGCGGCCATCAGCCTGCCACTGGGCTACACCAGCTCCAAGGAATACGCCGAACTGGAATGGCCGATCGACATCCTGATCACCATTGTGTGGGTGGCCTACGCTATCGTGTTCTTCGGCACCCTGATGCAGCGCAAGACCAAGCACATCTATGTGGGTAACTGGTTCTTCGGCGCGTTCATCATCACCGTGGCCATCCTGCACATCGTCAACAACCTGGAACTGCCGGTCAGCTTCACCAAGTCCTACTCGGTGTATGCCGGTGCGACCGATGCGATGGTGCAATGGTGGTACGGCCACAACGCCGTGGGCTTCTTCCTGACCGCGGGCTTCCTGGGGATGATGTACTACTTCGTACCCAAGCAGGCCGAGCGTCCGGTGTACTCCTATCGCCTGTCGATCGTGCACTTCTGGGCGCTGATCACCCTGTACATCTGGGCCGGTCCGCACCACCTGCACTACACCGCGCTGCCAGACTGGGCTCAGTCCCTGGGCATGGTGATGTCCCTGGTACTGCTGGCGCCAAGCTGGGGCGGCATGATCAACGGCATGATGACCCTCTCTGGTGCCTGGCATAAGCTGCGCAGCGACCCGATCCTGCGGTTCCTGGTGGTATCCCTGGCGTTCTACGGCATGTCGACCTTCGAAGGTCCGATGATGGCGATCAAGACCGTCAACGCCCTCTCCCACTACACCGACTGGACCATCGGCCACGTACACGCCGGCGCCCTGGGCTGGGTTGCAATGATCTCCATCGGCGCGCTGTACCACCTGATCCCGAAAGTCTTTGGTCGCGAGCAGATGTACAGCACCGCCCTGATCAACACCCACTTCTGGCTCGCCACCATCGGCACCGTGCTCTACATCGCCTCGATGTGGGTCAACGGTATCGCCCAGGGCCTGATGTGGCGTGCGGTCAACGAAGACGGCACCCTCACCTACTCCTTCGTCGAAACCCTGGTGGCCAGCCACCCAGGCTTCATCGTGCGACTGGTGGGTGGTGCGATCTTCCTCAGCGGCATGTTCCTGATGGCTTACAACACCTGGCGCACCGTGCGTGCCGCAGTGCCAGCCGAAGTCAACGCCGCTGCGCAGATGGCCTGAGGAGTCCGCCATGAAACACGAAACGATTGAGAAAAACGTCGGCCTGCTGATGCTGCTGATGGTCTTCGCGGTGAGCATCGGCGGTCTGACCCAGATCGTCCCGCTGTTCTTCCAGGACGTCACCAACAAGCCGGTGGAAGGCATGAAGCCCTACACCGCCCTGCAGTTGGAAGGCCGCGACATCTACATCCGCGAAGGCTGCGTACAGTGCCACTCGCAGATGATCCGTCCGTTCCGCGCCGAGACCGAGCGTTATGGTCACTACTCGGTGGCCGGTGAAAGCGTCTGGGACCACCCGTTCCTGTGGGGCTCCAAGCGTACCGGTCCGGACCTGGCCCGGGTGGGCGGCCGCTACTCCGATGACTGGCACCGCGCGCACTTGTACAACCCGCGCAACGTGGTGCCCGAATCGAAGATGCCGGCCTACCCATGGCTGGTGACCGCACCGGTGGACAGCAGCCACACCGAAACCAAGCTCAAGGTCATGCGCACCCTGGGCGTGCCGTACACCGACGAAGACATCGCCGGCGCCACCGCCACGCTCAAGGGCAAGACCGAGATGGACGCCCTGGTCTCCTACCTGCAAGTGCTTGGCACTGCGATCAAGAGCAAGAGGTGAGCCATGGGTTTTGAACTCGATAGCGGCATGATTCGCGGCCTCGGGACCCTGGTGGTGATGATCGCCTTCGTCGGCCTGTCGATCTGGGTATTCAACTCCAAACGCAACCCCGAGTTTGCCCAGGCCCGCCTGCTGCCCTTCGCCGATGACCCGATGCCGGGCACGGCACCGGCCGGTAACACAACTGATGACGCTCAACCTCAAGAGCCTGTAACAAGGAGCATTCGGCCATGACCACCTTCTGGAGTACGTGGATCTGCGTACTGACCATTGGCAGCCTGATCGGCCTGACCTGGCTGCTGGTCGGCACCCGCAAGGGCGAGACCAAGGGCAGTGTCGACCAGACCATGGGCCACGCCTTCGATGGCATCGAGGAGTACGACAACCCCCTGCCGCAATGGTGGTTCCTGCTGTTTGCCGGGACCCTGGTGTTTTCCGTTGGCTACCTGATCCTCTACCCGGGTCTGGGCAACTGGAAAGGCATCCTGCCGGGCTATGAAGACGGCTGGACCCAGACCAAGGAATGGGAAAAGGAAATGGCCAAAGCGGACGTGAAGTTTGGTCCGATCTTCGCCAAATTCGCGGCCATGCCGGTGGAAGAAGTGGCCAAGGACCCGCAAGCGCTGAAAATGGGCGGACGTCTGTTCGCCTCCAACTGCTCGGTCTGCCACGGTTCCGACGCCAAGGGTGCCTTCGGCTTCCCGAACCTGGCGGACGACAACTGGCGGTGGGGCGGCAGCGCCGACACCATCAAGGCCACCATCATGGGCGGCCGCATGGCGGCCATGCCGGCCTGGGGCGAAGTGCTCAAGGAAGCCGGCGTGAAGAACGTGGCAGCCTACGTTCGCCACGACCTGGCCGGCCTGCCCCTGCCAGCCGACAGCGATGCCGACCTGGTAGCCGGACAGCAAGCGTTCAGCACCACCTGCGTAGCCTGCCACGGCGCTGACGGCAAAGGCACCCAGATCATGGGCGCGCCCGACCTGACCCAGCCCGCCGGCTTCATCTACGGCACCAGCCTGGCACAACTGCAACAGACCATCCGCCATGGTCGCCAGGGCCACATGCCAGCGCAGAGCGAACTGCTCGGCAATGACAAGGTGCAACTGCTGGCCGCCTACGTTTACAGCCTCTCCCACGGCAACAAGCCCCAGGCTGAAAACACCCAGTAAGACGAGTCACGGCAAGCTGCGGGTTCCCAACTTGCAGCTTGCCGCTCGCAGTTCAACTTCCCGCTCCTTTGCGACCAAGTGTCGCACCCTCTCCCGCAGCGCGTTTGCACTCATCTGATTCAGGTCTAAGCTTGCCCCGATGGGGACCGGCACGGGCTGGTCACAGGCCAACGGTATCCGTGACGTTCGAAGCTTCTGCTCGATGACAGGCCGCAAAGGCTGGTTTATACCGGCTGTCGACTCGCTTACCGCCTGTCAGCTGATCCATCAGCTTCTACACACCCGGTTACAACCGACCTGACACCCCCCGTTTCCTGTCCATCGCGACAGCTTGTCCGAGGGCATTTTTTTGTCCCTACTCGGCATAGGGAAAGGCCGCAGAATCAGGCATGGAACGCATTGACCCAGGTCATAGCGCGTTGCAATGACCCCCTGCTTTCTCCATACTTGCGACCGATTTTTATCCCTAATAAAACACCCAAACCGTGGAACCTTAGAATGAGCACAGCAATCAGTCCGACTGCTTATAACTATAAGGTAGTCCGCCAGTTCGCCATCATGACGGTGGTCTGGGGGATCCTTGGCATGGGGCTCGGTGTCTTCATCGCCTCACAACTGGTATGGCCGGAGTTGAACTTCGGTCTGCCGTGGACGACGTTTGGACGCCTGCGCCCGCTGCACACCAACCTGGTGATCTTCGCCTTCGGTGGATGTGCATTGTTTGCCACCTCTTACTATGTCGTGCAGCGAACCTGCCAGACGCGACTGATTTCCGACAGCCTCGCGGCCTTCACCTTCTGGGGTTGGCAAGCGGTGATCGTCGGCGCGATCGTGACCCTGCCACTGGGTTACACCACCACCAAGGAATACGCCGAACTAGAATGGCCCCTGGCTATCCTGCTGGCGATCGTCTGGGTCACCTACGGCCTGGTGTTCTTTGGCACCATCACCAAGCGCAAGACCAAGCACATCTACGTGGGCAACTGGTTCTACGGTGCCTTCATCGTGGTGACCGCGATGCTGCACATCGTCAACCACGCTTCCCTGCCGGTCAGCTTCTTCAAGTCCTACTCGGCCTACGCCGGTGCGACTGATGCGATGATCCAGTGGTGGTACGGCCACAACGCCGTGGGCTTCTTCCTGACCACCGGCTTCCTGGGGATGATGTACTACTTCGTACCCAAGCAGGCCGAGCGTCCGATCTATTCCTATCGCCTGTCCATCGTGCACTTCTGGGCGCTGATCACCCTGTACATCTGGGCCGGTCCGCACCACCTGCACTACACCGCGCTGCCGGACTGGGCCCAGTCCCTGGGCATGGCCATGTCGATCATCCTGCTGGCGCCAAGCTGGGGCGGCATGATCAACGGCATGATGACCCTCTCGGGCGCCTGGCATAAGCTGCGCACCGACCCAATCCTGCGCTTCCTCGTGGTTTCCCTGGCGTTCTACGGCATGTCGACCTTCGAAGGTCCGATGATGGCGATCAAGACCGTCAACTCGCTCTCGCACTACACCGACTGGACCATCGGCCACGTACACGCCGGCGCTCTGGGCTGGGTAGCGATGATCTCCATCGGCGCCCTGTACCACCTGATCCCGAAAGTCTTCGGTCGTCAGCAGATGCACAGCATCGGCCTGATCAACACCCACTTCTGGCTGGCTACCATCGGTACCGTGCTCTACATCGCCTCGATGTGGGTCAACGGCATCACCCAGGGCCTGATGTGGCGTGCAATCAACGATGACGGCACCCTCACCTACTCCTTCGTCGAAGCACTGCAAGCCAGCCACCCGGGCTTTATCGTCCGTGCTCTGGGCGGGGCGTTCTTCGCCGCCGGCATGCTGATCATGGCGTACAACGTGTTCCGCACCGTTCGCGCCTCGAACCCGGCAGAAGCTGAAGCCGCTGCTCAGATCGCTGTAGTTGGAGCTCACTGATGAAGCACGAAGTAGTCGAGAAGAATATTGGCCTGCTGGCCTTCTTCATGGTCATCGCCGTCAGCATCGGCGGCCTGACCCAGATCGTCCCGCTGTTCTTCCAGGACGTCACCAACAAGCCGGTGGAAGGCATGAAGCCGCGCACCGCGCTGGAACTGGAAGGCCGCGACGTCTACATCGCCAACGGCTGTGTCGGCTGCCACTCGCAGATGATCCGTCCGTTCCGCGCTGAAACCGAACGCTATGGCCACTACTCGGTGGCCGGTGAAAGCGTCTGGGATCACCCGTTCCTGTGGGGTTCCAAGCGTACCGGCCCGGACCTGGCCCGAGTGGGCGGTCGTTACTCCGATGACTGGCAGCGTGCGCACTTGTACAACCCGCGCAACGTGGTGCCCGAGTCGAAGATGCCGGCTTATCCGTTCCTCGTAGAAAACAAGCTCGACGGCAAAGACACCGCGAAGAAAATGGAAGTCTTGCGCACGCTCGGCGTCCCTTACACCGACGAAGACATCGCCGGTGCCAAGGATGCCGTGAAGGGCAAAACCGAAATGGACGCGCTGGTGGCCTATCTGCAAGGCCTGGGCACCATCATCAAAAGCAAACGGTGATCTAGATGGATATCGGGATGATTCGTGGCCTGGGCACCCTTGTTGTGATGGTGGCCTTCATCGGTTTGGCACTCTGGGTGTTCAGCCCCAAGCGCAAGTCCGAGTTTGAAGACGCAACCTTGCTGCCGTTCGCGGATGATCCCGACGCCATCAAGCACGTCGAGCAAGCTTCTAGGAGTAACAAAGAATGACTACGTTCTGGAGTCTGTACGTCACAGTCCTCAGTCTGGGTACCATCTTCGCCCTGACCTGGCTGCTGCTGTCGACCCGCAAGGGCCAGCGCGCCGAGCAGACCGACGAGACGGTCGGCCACTCCTTCGACGGGATCGAGGAGTACGACAACCCCCTGCCGAAATGGTGGTTCATGCTGTTCGTGGGCACCATCGTCTTCGCCCTGGGCTACCTGGTGCTGTACCCGGGCCTTGGCAACTGGAAAGGCGTTCTGCCGGGCTACAACTACCTCGATAACGAGAAGCAGACCCCATTCGCCAACGGCCAGTCCGGCTGGACTGGCGTCCACGAGTGGGAAAAGGAAATGGCCAAGTCGGACGCCAAGTTCGGTCCAATCTTCGCCAAGTACGCTGCCATGCCTATCGAAGAAGTGGCCAAGGACCCGCAAGCCCTGAAAATGGGTGGCCGTCTGTTCGCATCCAACTGCTCGGTCTGCCACGGCTCCGACGCCAAGGGCGCCTACGGCTTTCCCAACCTGACCGACGCCGACTGGCGCTGGGGCGGCGAGCCGGAAACCATCAAGACCACCATCATGGGCGGTCGCCACGCGGTGATGCCGGCCTGGCTGGACGTGATCAAGGAACAAGGCGTCAGCGACGTTGCCGCCTATGTCCTGACCAACCTCGACGGCCGCAAATTGCCTGAAGGCATCAAGGCCGATCCGGTCAATGGCCAGAAGCTGTTCGCCGCCAACTGCGCGGTATGCCACGGTCCGGAAGGCAAAGGCACTCCTGCCATGGGCGCGCCTAACCTGACCCACCCGGCAGCCTTCATCTACGGCTCGAGCTTCGCCCAACTGCAGCAGACCATTCGTTACGGCCGTCAAGGCGTGATGCCTGCGCAGGAACAACTGCAAGGCAACGACAAGGTTCACCTGCTGGCGGCTTATGTCTACAGCCTGTCCCACGGTGACAAGCAGGCCGACGCCGAGTAAGCCCGACGCCTGAAAGCAACACTCAACGGCCCCGCCAATCAACATTGGCGGGGCCGTTTTGTTTGCGCCTGGCATCGGCTGATGCTCGACGGGGGGTCACCCTTTCCGGCAACCCGGTAGCCAGGCTTCGACAATAGGGCGGACTTCGAGACCTGCGGCGTATGCCTGCTCACCCCCAGGAAGAATTGAACGGCGCGACGTGCAAATGGGTCCATAATCCACAAGTCAATTGATTCAAGTCATTACACCATCAGTTGATTTCTCCCAACGCGACCAAAGGTCGCACCCTTGCGCTAGAGCTACAGGCGTATCATTGCGCCACTGCAACACCCCTTTTGACCGCGGTCGGCACGCATCGACCGAGGCATTTTTCCACTGCCGTGGGATGCAATGATGAGCAACCAGATTCCCGTACAAGACGTTACCCCGCCTGCCAAAAACGCGACCAACAGCGTCGATCTCTACGCCTCCAGGGAAAAAATCTACACCCGCGCCTTCACCGGCCTGTTCCGCAATCTGCGCATGCTTGGCGGCGCCGGATTGTTCCTTCTGTACTTCGGTACCGTGTGGCTCAACTGGGGCGGCCACCAGGCTGTCTGGTGGAACCTGCCGGAACGCAAATTCTTCATCTTTGGCGCCACGTTCTGGCCCCAGGACTTCATTCTGCTCTCTGGCCTGTTGATCATCGCCGCCTTCGGCCTGTTCTTCATCACCGTCTATGCCGGCCGCATCTGGTGCGGCTACACCTGCCCGCAAAGTGTCTGGACCTGGATCTTCATGTGGTGTGAAAAGGTCACCGAAGGCGACCGTAACCAGCGCATCAAGCTGGACAAGGCGCCCATGAGCGCCAACAAGTTCCTGCGCAAATTCAGCAAGCACAGCCTCTGGCTGCTGATCGGCTTCGTCACCGGCATGACCTTCGTCGGCTACTTCTCGCCGATCCGCGAACTGGTCATCGACTTCTTCACCGGCCAGGCCGATGGCTGGTCCTACTTCTGGGTCGGCTTCTTCACCCTGGCCACCTACGGCAACGCCGGCTGGCTGCGGGAGCAGGTGTGCATCTACATGTGCCCCTATGCACGCTTCCAGAGCGTGATGTTCGACAAGGACACCCTGATCGTTTCCTACGACCCGCGCCGTGGCGAAGCCCGTGGCCCGCGCAAGAAAGGCGCCGACTACAAGGCCCAGGGCCTGGGCGACTGCATTGACTGCACCATGTGTGTCCAGGTCTGCCCCACCGGCATCGACATCCGTGATGGCCTGCAGATCGAATGCATCGGCTGCGCAGCCTGCATCGACGCCTGCGACAGCATCATGGACAAGATGGAGTACCCCCGCGGGCTCATCAGCTACACCACCGAGCACAACCTCTCGGGGCAGAAAACCCATAAACTGCGCCCGCGCCTGATCGGCTATGCCCTGGTGCTGCTGGCCATGATCAGCCTGCTGGTTACAGCATTTTTCATGCGTTCACTGGTGGGCTTCGATGTCAGCAAGGACCGAGTGCTGTACCGCGAAAACGCCGAAGGCCGGATCGAAAACGTCTACAGCCTCAAGATCATGAACAAGGACCAGCGCGATCACACCTATGTGCTGGACGCCTCCGGCCTGCCGGACCTGAAGCTGCAGGGCAAGCGCGAAATCCACGTGGTGGCCGGCGAAATCGTCAGCATGCCGGTGGAGCTGTCGATTGCTCCCGAACAGTTGCCATCGACCACCAACGAGGTGAAGTTCATCCTCAAGGATGCCGACGATGACAGCGTCCATGTTGAAGCCAAGAGCCGGTTCATCGGCCCCCAAATTCGTTAAGAGAAGTGATCATGCCCGCAGCCACCGCCGCAAGCCCCTGGTACAAGCACCTCTGGCCCTGGATCATCATCGGCATCCTTGCCTGTTCCGTGACCCTGACCCTGTCCATGGTGACCATCGCCGTGAACAACCCGGACAACCTGGTCAACGACAACTACTACGAGGCCGGCAAGGGCATCAACCGCTCCCTGGACCGCGAGCTGCTGGCCCAGACCCTGAAGATGCGCGCCAACGTGCACCTCGATGAGCTGACCGGCGAAGTCGAACTGCGCCTGAGCGGTAACAGCCAGCCCAAGACCCTGGAGCTGAACCTGATCTCGCCGACCCAGCCGGAAAAGGACCGCAAGATCACCCTGGCCCGCAGCGAAACCGAACACGGGCGCTACATCGGCCAGCTGACCGACCAGGTCGAAGGGCGGCGCTTCGTCGAACTGCTGGGGGTCGAGGGCGACAAGACCTGGCGCATGTTCGAAGAAGAACAGGTCAGCCATGACAAGGACCTGCTGCTGGGCGACGAGCCCCTGCAAGGTGCCGAAGATCTGAACTGAGCAGTACCTGTCGTACATCGCCGGCTTGTCACCTCCCCAGCCCTTGCAGCGGGACCGGTGCGCCGGCGATGAGTTTTTCCCACATTACAAAGACCGCCGATGACCACGCCACTGCCTTGCTACCACTGTGCCCTGCCGGTTCCCGCCGGTAGCCGGTTCACCGCCGTCGTGCTTGGCCAACCCCGGGAGTTCTGCTGTCCGGGCTGCCAGGCCGTGGCCGAAGCCATAGTCGCTGGCGGTCTGGAGCACTACTACAGCCATCGCAGCGAGGCCTCGGCCAACCCTGAAGCCCTGCCCGTGCAACTGGTGGACGAACTGGCGCTGTACGACCGCGCCGACGTGCAGCAGCCCTTCGTCCGGCACGAAGGCGAGCTGGCGGAAACCACCCTGCTCATGGAGGGCATCAGTTGTGCCGCCTGCGGCTGGCTGATCGAAAAACACCTGCGCAGCCTGCCAGCGGTGGCCGAAGCCCGGCTCAACCTGTCCAACCACCGCCTGCACGTGCGCTGGGCCGACAGCCAACTGCCCCTGAGCCAGGTGCTCAGCGAGCTGCGCCACATCGGCTACGCCGCCCACCCGTATCAGCCGGATCGCGCTTCCGAGCAACTGGCCAGTGAAAACCGCCTGGCCCTGCGCCAGTTGGGCGTCGCTGGCCTGCTATGGTTCCAGGCCATGATGGCAACCATGGCCACCTGGCCGGAGTTCAACATCGACCTGAGCCCCGAGCTGCATACGATCCTGCGCTGGGTCGCGCTGTTTCTTACCACGCCTATCGTCTTCTACAGCTGCGCACCGTTCTTCAAGGGCGCCATGCGCGATTTGCGTACCCGCCACCTGACCATGGACGTCTCGGTGTCCTTGGCCATCGGCGGGGCCTACCTGGCAGGCATCTGGACCTCCATCAGCGGCATTGGCGAGTTGTATTTCGATGCCGTCGGCATGTTCGCCCTGTTCCTGCTCGCCGGACGCTACCTGGAACGCCGGGCCCGGGAACGCACCGCGGCGGCTACCGCGCAACTGGTCAATCTGCTGCCAGCTTCCTGCCTGCGCCTGGATGAAGACGGCCAGAGTGAACGCATCCTGCTCAGTGAATTGCGCCTGGGCGACCGGGTGCTGGTGCATCCCGGCGCGGTACTACCGGCAGACGGCAAGATCCTCGACGGCCAATCGAGCATCGACGAATCCCTGCTCACCGGTGAATACCTGCCACAGCCCCGTGGCCTGGGCGATAGGGTAACGGCCGGCACCTTGAACGTTGAAGGCGCGTTGACAGTGCAGGTCCAGGCCCTGGGCCAGGACACCCGGCTGTCGGCCATCGTGCGCCTGCTGGACCGGGCCCAGGCAGAGAAACCGCGGCTGGCGGAGGTTGCCGATCGTGCGGCCCAGTGGTTCCTGCTGTTCTCGCTGATTGCCGCGGCCGCCATCGGATTGCTGTGGTGGCAACTAGACGCCTCACGGGCGTTCTGGATCGTCCTGGCCATGCTGGTGGCGACCTGCCCCTGTGCGCTGTCCCTGGCCACGCCCACAGCCCTCACCGCCGCCACCGGCACCTTGCACAAGCTCGGCCTGTTGCTGACCCGCGGCCATGTACTGGAAGGCCTGAACCAGATCGACACGGTGATTTTCGACAAGACCGGCACCCTCACCGAAGGACGTCTGGCGCTGCGTTCCATCCGGCCATTGGGAGCCTTGTCCAGCGATGACTGCCTGAGCCTGGCCGCAGCCCTGGAAAACCGTTCCGAGCACCCGATCGCCCGGGCTTTCGGCCGTGCCCCAGTGGCCGCCGAGGAAGTAACCAGCAGCCCGGGGCTGGGCCTGGAAGGCCTGGTGGGTGATCAGCGTCTGCGTATCGGGCAACCAGCCTACGTTTGCCAGCTCAGTGGCTGCACCGTTCCGCCCATGCCCGATGAGGCCGGCCAATGGCTATTGCTCGGTGACAGCCAGGGCGCTCTCGCCTGGCTGGTGCTGGACGACCGCCTGCGCAGTGATGCTCCGGCCCTGCTGGCGGCCTGCAAGGCCCGTGGCTGGCACACCCTGCTGCTGTCCGGGGACAGCTCGCCGATGGTCGCCAGTGTCGCTGCAGAACTGCAGATCGATGAAGCCCGGGGCGGCCTGCGCCCCGATGACAAGCTGCAAGTGCTGCAACAGCTGCACCAGCAGGGCCGCAAGGTGCTGATGCTCGGCGACGGGGTCAACGATGTGCCAGTACTGGCCGCCGCCGACATCAGCGTCGCCATGGGCTCGGCCACTGACCTGGCCAAGACCAGCGCCGATGCGGTACTGCTGTCCAATCGCCTGGATGCCCTGGTTCAGGCCTTCAGCCTGGCCCGCCGCACGCGCCGGGTGATCATCGAGAACCTGCTTTGGGCCGGGCTGTACAATGGCCTGATGCTGCCGTTCGCCGCCCTCGGCTGGATCACTCCGGTGTGGGCGGCGGTCGGCATGTCCATCAGTTCCCTGACCGTGGTGCTCAACGCCCTGCGCCTGACCCGCATGCCGCGGCCGGCCGACAGCGCCGACGCCCCCGAAACCCGCCCGTTACCGGCCTGAGCCGCCGGGCCTGGAGTCCAGATGCCAGCTCTTTACGTGATGATCCCGGCCGCCCTGCTGATCGTGGCCATCGCCATCTACATCTTCTTCTGGGCAGTGGACAGCGGCCAGTACGACGATCTCGACGGCCCGGCCCACAGCATCCTGTTCGACGACCAGGACCCAAGCCACACCGCCGCGGTGGATGAGGCCAAGGGCCAACCGAGCAGCGAAACCGACCCTGCCAGAAAACCGGAACCGCCCCATGCTTGAACTGGCTCCTCTGCTGGTCTCTGCGCTGATCCTCGGCCTGCTGGGTGGCGGCCACTGCCTGGGCATGTGCGGCGGCCTGATGGGCGCCCTGACCCTGGCCATCCCCCCGCAACAGCGCAGCCGACGCCTGAGCCTGCTGCTGGCCTACAACCTGGGCCGCATTCTCAGTTACGCCCTGGCCGGCCTGCTGCTGGGCCTGGCGGGCTGGGCTGTGGCCAACAGCCCACTGGCGCTGTTCATGCGAGTGCTGGCCGGGTTGCTGTTGATTGCCATGGGTCTGTACCTGGCCGGCTGGTGGAGTGGCCTGACCCGCATCGAAGGCCTCGGCAAGGGCTTGTGGCGGCATATCCAGCCGCTGGCCAGCCGCCTGTTGCCGGTTTCCAGCCTGCCCCGCGCATTGCTCCTGGGGGCGCTGTGGGGCTGGCTGCCGTGCGGCCTGGTGTACAGCACCCTGCTGTGGTCGGCGAGCCAGGGCAGCGCCCTGGACAGCGCGCTGTTGATGCTGGCCTTCGGCCTGGGCACCTGGCCCGTGCTGCTGGCCACCGGGCTAGCAGCGGAGCGGATCACCGCCTTGCTGCGTCGGCGCAGCGTACGCATGGCTGGCGGCGTACTGGTCATTCTCTTCGGCATCTGGACCCTGCCCGGTCCTCACCAGCACTGGCTGATGGGCCACTGACCCCGGGGAGGCGCCCGGCAACCGGGCCTGCAGGCCTCGTCGGCACTGCCCCAGCGGCTCCCGAACACCCTTGATACAAGTCAAGATGGCCCTGGCCTGAACCTCCTAGACTCGCGAACACTGCCAGCCTATCCGGGGGAATTCCCGCATGCTCGACGCCATTCGTTGGGACACAGATCTGATCCGCCGCTACGACCTGGCGGGACCGCGCTACACCTCATACCCGACCGCAGTGCAGTTCAACAGCCAGGTCGGCGCCTTCGACCTGCTGCACGCCCTGCGCGACAGCCGCAAGGCGCAGCGCCCGCTGTCGCTGTACGTGCACATCCCGTTCTGCGCCAACATCTGCTACTACTGCGCCTGCAACAAGGTCATCACCAAGGATCGCAGCCGCGCCTTGCCCTACCTGCAACGCCTGGAACAGGAGATGCAACTGATCGCCTGCCACCTGGCCCCCAACCAGCGGGTGGAACAACTGCATTTCGGTGGCGGCACCCCGACCTTTCTCAACCACGATGAACTGCGCCAACTGATGGCCCTGCTGCGCAAGCACTTCAACCTGCTGGACGACGACTCCGGCGACTACGGCATCGAGATCGATCCCCGGGAAGCCGACTGGTCGACCATGGGCCTGCTGCGGGAGCTGGGTTTCAATCGGGTCAGCATCGGTCTGCAGGACCTGGACCCGGCGGTGCAACGCGCGGTCAATCGCCTGCAAAGCCTGGACGAAACCCGGGCGGTGATCGAAGCGGCCCGCACCCTGCAGTTCCGTTCCATCAACATCGACCTGATCTACGGCCTGCCCAAGCAGACCCCGGAAAACTTCGCCCGCACCGTGGAAGAAGTCATCAGCCTGCAACCGGACCGGCTGTCGGTGTTCAACTACGCCCACCTGCCGGAGCGTTTCATGCCCCAGCGGCGGATCAACGGCAGCGAACTGCCTGCCCCGGCGGAAAAGCTGCAGATGCTGCAACGCACCATCGAACAGCTGACGGCTGCCGGCTATCGCTACATCGGCATGGATCATTTCGCCCTGCCCGATGATGAACTGGCCATTGCCCAGGAAGAGTCCACCCTGCAACGCAACTTCCAGGGCTACACCACTCATGGTCATTGCGACCTTATTGGGCTCGGTGTTTCAGCCATCAGCCAGATCGGCGATCTCTACTGCCAGAACAGCAGCGACCTGGCGCACTATCAAAATGCCTTGGCTGGCGCACAACTGGCCACCAGTCGCGGCTTGGTATGCAATGCCGATGACCGTCTGCGCCGGGAAGTTATTCAACAACTGATCTGCAACTTTAGTCTTAAGTTCGAGGAGATCGAACAGGCTTTCAATATCGACTTTCGCGGCTACTTCAATGAACTCTGGCCGGAACTGGAAGAGATGGCCGAAGACGGCCTGATTGAACTTAGCAGCGAAGCCATCACCGTGTTGCCAGCCGGTCGTCTACTGGTGCGCTCGGTGTGCATGGTGTTCGATGCGTACCTGGGCCAGCAGAACCGCCAGCGGTTTTCCCGGGTGATCTAGGATTTCATGATCAAGGATGCAGCCTTCATCACCTGCTCAGGGCCCAAGCCCGCTTCTTTCATTGCCTTGGCCAGGGAGGCATTGGCAGTCAGCAAACCGCCGTTGAGTATTGCCAGGGCAGATTGCAGGCTGCCGATCCGGACCTTGGTTTCTTCTGGGCTCAGGTGCTTGTCGGCCATGACCGCCTGCAACTGGGCGAGGGTCTCGGCAATCTGTTGTTGCAATTTTCTGATCATCTTGAGGATCTGCTGAATGTTTTCCGGCAGGCCGCTTTCCTCGATATCACTGTCACGCCCTTTGGCGGCGGCGGATTTGTTCAGGCCGGCGCCCGACAGCGACACTTTGACGCCCTCCCCGATCACTGGCTCTGCAACTAATGGAGAAACTCTTAGTTGCTCGTCAACCTGACTTGTCGAGGGTTCATGAAGCGACTGCAAGTTATTGCTGCCATTAGTAATAGCGCCAACGGACGACATAATTTCAGCCTTCCAAGTTACTTTCGTTAACAGGTTATCGACCCATAAAAGGATAGCTTTACGACTAACAGTCAATACGGCACGGACTGGCCGGAACCTCCTCCCGTGAGTTACCCTTACGGCTTATGTGTGTTTTCCCACAAGGATTCTAGAATGTCCGAGCCAGTTAAACTGCGCGCTCACAACCAGGCCCATTGCAAGGATTGCAGCCTGGCACCCCTCTGCCTGCCACTTTCGCTGAATTTGGAAGACATGGACGCGCTGGACGAAATCGTCAAACGTGGCCGCCCATTGAAAAAAGGCGAATTCCTGTTCCGTCAGGGTGACGGCTTCGACTCGGTGTACGCCGTGCGTTCGGGTGCCCTGAAAACCTTCAGCCTGAGCGACAGCGGCGAAGAACAGATCACCGGCTTCCATCTCCCCAGCGAGCTGGTAGGCCTGTCCGGCATGGACACCGAAAGCCATCCCGTCTCGGCCCAGGCGCTGGAAACCACCTCGGTGTGTGAAATCCCCTTTGAACGCCTCGATGAGCTGGCACTGCAACTGCCACAGCTGCGTCGCCAGCTGATGCGGGTCATGAGCCGGGAAATCCGCGATGACCAGCAAATGATGCTGCTGCTGTCGAAAAAGACCGCTGACGAGCGTATCGCCACGTTCCTGGTCAACTTGTCCGCGCGCTTTCGCGCCCGGGGTTTCTCGGCCAATCAGTTCCGCCTGAGCATGTCGCGCAACGAAATCGGCAACTACCTGGGCCTGGCGGTGGAAACCGTATCCCGGGTGTTCACTCGCTTCCAGCAGAACGAGCTGATTGCCGCCGAGGGCAAGGAAGTGCACATCCTCGACCCGATCCAGCTCTGCGCCCTCGCCGGCGGCTCGGTGGAAGGCTGATCCACAGCCCGTGCGGCTGAGCCAGGCGGCTCGATCGCAGGTTTACTGGCGCGGCTTATTTGCCCGCCAGTACACCTAAAGCCCCATCTGCTTGCTGATAATTTCGTTCATCACCTCGCGAGTGCCGCCACCGATCGACAGGATGCGGTTGTCGCGGTACAGGCGCTCCACCAGGCTTTCGCGCATGTAGCCCATGCCACCGAGTATCTGCACCGCATCGTGGGTAATACGGTCGGCGGTATCGGTGGCGAAATTCTTGGCCATGGAAATTTCCTTGATCACACTCTTGCCGGCGGCCATCTTCGCCGCCTGGCGATAGGTGAACTCCCGGGAAACCTCCAGGGCCGTGGCCATCTCCGCCAGACGGTGCTTGAGCACCTGGAACTTGGCGATGGGCTTGCCGAACGCCTCCCGCTCTCGCGCCCACTTCAGGCTTTCCTCCAGGGCCATCTGCGAGGTCATGTTGGCCATCAGGGCCAGGGCCAGGCGTTCACTCTGGAAGTTGCCCATGATGCAGGCAAAACCCATGTTCTCGGCGCCGATCAGGTTGCCCACCGGCACCCGGCAATCGTCGAAGAACAGCTCGGCGGTATCCGAGGCCCACCAACCCATCTTTTTCAACTGCCGCCCCACAGTGAAGCCCGGCGTGCCCTTTTCGATCAACAACAGGCTGATACCACCGTAGCCGGTTTCGCCGGTGCGCACCGCCACGGTGTAGAAGTCGGCGCGCACGCCACTGGTGATAAAGGTCTTGCTGCCACTGACCCGGTAATGATCGCCATCGCGCACGGCGCGGGTCTGCAGGTTGGCCACGTCCGAGCCGCCGCCGGGTTCGGTGACCGCCAGGGCGCTGATCTTCTCCCCGGACAACACCAGCGGTGCCACCCGCTCACGCACTTCGGGGCGAGCCCATTTGACGATGGGTGGCAGGCCGATATCCAGGGAGCCGAGGCCCGCCACCAGGCCGCCGGAGCCACTGCGCATCAACTCCTCGCTGGCAGCGATCTTGGCGAACAGATCACCCTCATGGCTGCCGCCCAGGGCCTCGGGGTAACCGATGCCCAGAAGCCCGGCGGCCCCGGCCTTGAGGTACAGCTCACGGGGGAAACTGCCGGCCTCCTCCCACTCGTCGATCTGGGGAAGGATTTCACGCTCGACGAAACGTCGCACGCTGTCGCGGACCAACTGGTGGCTGGGGTCGAAGTATTCCTGGCAGGCAGACATAGGCAAGCTCCTCTGAAGGGTCGAGGAAACTTACCAAGCGCTTGCTTGGTTTTCAAGGGAGTGCGTGGCGCATCCTTCGCCAGTCAGCCGGCACCCACAGCCTTACAACGCTATGGGTTTGCGCCCGGCAAAGGAGTGAGCCAGAGTGCCGCCATCCACCAGTTCCAGCTCCCCGCCCAAAGGTACGCCGTGGGCGATGCGCGAGGTGATCAGGCCCTTGTTGGTCAACAGTTGGGCGATGTAGTGCGCAGTGGCTTCGCCTTCCACCGTCGGGTTGGTGGCCAGGATCACTTCGCTGAAACTGCCCTGTTCCTCGATACGCGCCAGCAACTGCGGAATGCCAATGGCCTCCGGGCCCAGGCCATCCAGAGGCGACAGGTGGCCCTTGAGCACGAAGTAGCGCCCGCGATAGCCGGTCTGCTCCACCGCGTACACATCCATGGGCCCTTCCACCACGCACAGCAGGGTGTCGTCGCGACGCGGGTCGGCACATTGCGGGCACAGCTCGTCTTCGGTCAGGGTCCGGCACTGGCGGCAATGCCCCACGCCTTCCATGGCCTGGCTCAGGGCCTGCGCCAGGCGCAAGCCGCCACTGCGATCACGCTCCAGCAGCTGCAGGGCCATGCGCTGGGCGGTTTTCTGACCCACACCCGGCAAGGTGCGCAGGGCATCGATCAGTTGGCGAATCAGGGGGCTGAAGCTCATGGGCAAAGGTCCGACAAAAACAACGAGACGCGGTTTATACCCGCGCCTCGGGGTAGCGTCAAATGCTCGCGTCCGGGGCGACCTTGACCACCAGCTTGCCGAAGTTGCGCCCCTCCAGCAGGCCGATGAAGGCTTCTGGTGCCTGCTCCAGGCCCTCGACCACGTCCTCCTTGAACTTGACCTTGCCTTCGCGCACCCAGGGCGCCATGGCCTTGATGAACTCCGGATGGCGGTCGCCATAGTCGTCAAAGACAATAAAGCCCTGAATGCGTACCCGCTTGGTGAGCAAGGTGCGTTGCAGCAGTGGCAGGCGATCCGGCCCCGGCGGCAGCGCCTGGGCGTTGTACTGGGCGATCAGCCCGCACAGGGGAATACGCGCCCTGGGATTGAGCAACGGCAGTACCCCGTCGAAGACCTTGCCACCGACGTTTTCAAAATAGATGTCCACGCCCTTGAAGCAGGCCTGGGCCAGTTCGTCGGCAAAGTCGGGGCTCTTGTGATCGATGCAGGCATCAAAACCCAACTCCTCGACCACATAACGGCATTTGTCGGCGCCACCGGCCACGCCTACCACCCGCAGTCCCTTGAGCTTCGCCACCTGCCCCACCACCGACCCCACGGCGCCAGAGGCTGCACCCACCACCAGGGTTTCCCCGGCCTTGGGCTGGCCGATGTCCATCAACCCCATGTAGGCGGTCATACCGGGCATGCCGAGCACACCCAGCGCCATGGAGGGGCTGGGCAGGCCCGAGGGCACCGGGATCAGGTTGCGGCCATCGCAAATGCAGTGGCTCTGCCAACCAGTGGCGCCCACCACCAGGTCGCCCTCCTGGAACTTGGGGTTGAGCGAACGCTCGACCCGGCTCACTGCACCACCGGTCATGACCTCGTCTATTTCCACCGGCGCCGCATAGGACGGGGCATCGCTCATGCGCCCGCGCATGTAGGGGTCCAGTGACAGGTAGAGGGTCTTCAACAGCACCTGGCCATCAGCCAGTTCCGGCAAGGCCACCCGTTCCAGGCGGAAATTCTCCGGGACCGGCGCGCCCTCGGGCCGGGAGACCAGCACCACACGCTGATTGAGGGTCAATGTTTGCGGCATCATGGACACTCCTTTAGGAAATGTTGAATGAAAGGGTATAGGTTGCAGACCCTGTGAAGAGCATCACGTTCGATGTTTCTGCAGAGGGATCTGCTGCGACCTTCGTCGGCCAGCCGGCTGCTACCCACAGCGCAGTGCTGATCGCCAGGGCAAAAAAAAGCCAGGCTCAAGGCCTGGCTTTATGTAGTCCATCCGATGCGCTTGCGCGAATCAGAACGGCAGTTTCATGCCTGGAGGCAGTTGCATGCCGGCGGTCATGCCGGACATTTTTTCCTGGCTGTTGGACTCGATCTTGCGCACGGCGTCGTTCACCGCAGCGGCAAACAGGTCTTCGAGCACTTCACGGTCATCTTCGCTGACGCCTTCCAGCAGGCTCGGGTCGATGCTCACACGCTTGATGTCATGACGGCCGGTCATGACTACAGTGACCATGTCGCCGCCGGCCTTGCCGGTGACTTCGGCGTTGGCCAGTTCTTCCTGCATCTTGGCCATTTTTTCCTGCATCTGCTGTGCCTGCTTCATCAGGCCGGCCATGCCACCTTTCATCATGGGAATTACCTCAAAGTACGGGGATGGAAACGGCGCCCGGCCCCAGGCCCGGCGCCCTTTGAATGATCAACCCTGAGCCGCCAGGGCCTCGACAGGTTCAATAGTATCGTGGCGCACCACTGCACCGAACTCCTGGACCATCCGCTGGATGAACGGATCACCATGAATCGACTCCTCGGCCTCGCGCTGACGGTCGGCGCGGCGCCGTGATGCAGCCTGGGCCGGGGTTTCCTGCTCGGGCTTGATCAGCTCGATCGCCAGGGTCAGGGTACGCCCGTGGTACTGGTTCAGGGCGTCGTTGAGGCGACGCTGCTGGGTAGCGTTGAACAGTGCGCTGTGGGCCGGGTCCAGGTGCAGCAGCCAATGGTCACCGTCCACGGCCATCAGGGTGCAGTTGGCGGCGATGCTGCCGGTCATGCCCGAGATCGGCAGTTTCGGGAACAGTTGCAGCCATTCCAGGGCCAGGCCAGTGGCCGGTTTGGCAGCAGGTTCGGGCTCGGGTTCCGGCGCCGGATCGGCTGCGTGCTCACTGGCCAGTTCGTCCAGGTAGCTGTAGGCCGAATCCATGTCTGGCTCGATATAGTCCTCGTCCAGCGGCGGCTCGTCGTCCAGGTCGATACCCGGAGTGGCGGCGTCGACCTCCGCCACCGTGGGTTCCGGCACCGGGGCGCTGACCCATTCCGGCGCGTCCGGCACCACGCTGTCCGGCGTCGGGGTCGGCATCGGCGTCAGCTCAGGCTGCTCGGCGGACACCTCCAGCACCGGCTCGACCGCTGGTTGCTGTTCGATCTGTGGCTCCACCGGATCGTTCCAGGGCAGGTCGACCACCGCTTCGACAACCACCGGCTCGGGTTCGACGGCGACCGCTTCGGCCGCAGGGGGCGCGACAGGTTCGGATACGGCAACAGGCGCTGGCGCCACTGGAGCACTCACAACCGGAGCCTGGGCAACAGTCGCTACAGGCACGGCAGGTGCCGGCGCCGCCACGGCTTGGGCGGAATCAACTGTGGCCTGGCTGATCCCCACTGGCTTTAGCGGCTGTCTCGGTGCATCCGCGGTATCGGCTGGGCGGAAGGCCAGCATCCGCAGCAGGACCATTTCAAAGCCGCCGCGGGGGTCCGGCGCCAACGGCAGGTCGCGCCGACCGATCAGGCCCATCTGGTAATAGAACTGCACGTCTTCGGCAGGCAGGGCCTGGGCCAGGGCCAGCACCCGGTCACGATCGCCGTGCCCGTTGTCGACCCCTTCCGGCAATGCCTGGGCAATTGCCACCCGGTGCAGCACGTTGAGGATTTCAGAAAGTACGCCGTTCCAGTCCGGCCCCTGCTCCGCCAGGTGCCGCACCGCCTCCAGCAATGCCTTGGCATCGCCGTTGATCAGCGCATGCAGCACGTCATAGACCTGACCGTGATCGAGGGTGCCGAGCATGGCCCGCACATCGGCCGCCATGACCTTGCCTTCACCGAAGGCAATCGCCTGGTCGGTGAGGCTCATGGCATCGCGCATCGAGCCATCGGCGGCGCGGCCCAGCAGCCACAGGGCGTCATCCTCGAACGGCACGTTCTCCACGCCCAGGACGTGGCTCAGGTGCTCCACCACCCGTTCCGGGGTCATGTTCTTCAGGGAGAACTGCAGGCAGCGCGAGAGGATGGTCGCCGGCAGCTTCTGCGGATCAGTGGTCGCCAGGATGAACTTGACGTAGGGCGGCGGCTCTTCGAGGGTCTTGAGCAGGGCATTGAACGAGTGGCTGGAGAGCATGTGCACTTCGTCGATCAGGTAGACCTTGAAGCGCCCGCGGCTGGGTGCGTATTGCACGTTATCCAGCAGTTCACGGGTATCCTCGACCTTGGTCCGGCTCGCGGCGTCGATCTCGATCAGGTCGACAAAGCGCCCCTCATCGATCTCGCAGCACACCGAACAGGTGCCACAGGGCGTGGAAGTGATGCCTGTTTCACAGTTCAGGCATTTGGCAATGATTCGCGCGATGGTGGTCTTGCCCACCCCGCGGGTGCCGGTAAACAGGTAGGCGTGGTGCAGCCGCTGGCTGTCCAAGGCATTGATCAGAGCCTTGAGCACATGGGTCTGGCCGACCATTTCGCGGAACGAGCGCGGACGCCATTTACGTGCAAGAACCTGATAACTCATCGAAAACCGTCGCAACTGGAAAGCGGAAGCCGGTAATGCTAGCGGAGCAAGGGCGAAATTGCATCCGGCGCGCTCGTCTAATCTGTCTAAGCTGCATTTTGCAAAGGATTGCTCGCCCGCCGCCCCCCTGGAGATTGTATGCGTTTGACCTGGTGCGCCCTGCTTCTCTTCAGCGCCAGCCTGGAAGCCGCAGAGCCGCCCCTGCGCTTTGCCATCGCCGACAGTTGGGCCATGCCGGCCATCGAGGTCGAAGGCGACCAGCCCACCGATGGCATCCTTTTCGACACCATGAACAGCCTGGCCCGACACCTGGAAACTCCGGCGCAGTTTCATGTCCTGGCCCGGGCCCGGGTTCAGAGCGCCATGGCCCAGGGCGAAGTCGACGTGCGCTGCTACGCTGCCCAGGCCTGGCTGCCGAACCTGTCCGGGGATTACCTGTGGAGCGTGCCACTGTTCATCCAGCGCAACCTGCTGGTGAGCACCCATCCGGAGCCCTCGGCGGTCAACCTGCAGCAACTGTCACGCCAGCATATCGGCACCGTCCTCAGCTATACCTACACCTCCTTGCAGTCGCTGTTCGACACCAACCAGCTGATACGCGACGACGCCCGCAACGAGGAGCAGGTGCTGCAGAAACTGGTGGCCGGGCGTTACCGCTACGCCATCGCCAGCCAGTGGACCCTGGACTGGTTCAACAAGACCCAGGCCACCGGCAACCCACTGTACAGCGTCGCGGTGCTGCAGGAGCAGGCCGTGGGCTGCTATATACGCAACGATCCGAGAGTGCCGGCCCAGCGCATCCTGCGCACCTTGTTGCGGATGAAGATGTCCGGTGAGATCGACGCCATCGTCCAGCGTTACGTAGGCCCCGAGGATAACGCTCAGCCTCCCGACATCGCCTCGCCCTGAAGCTCATCGCTTCGCCATGCCGGCGGAGGCTCAAAGTTGCGCACCCACTCCAGCACCGCTTCGGCGGGCATTGGCGGCGCAATGAAATCCCCCTGAGCAACGTCGCAGCCAAGGGCCATCAAGCGCTCGCCATGCGCCAGGCTTTCCAGCCCCTCGGCCACCACTCGCCGGCCAAAGGCCTGGGCCAGCCCCACCAACGCCTGGATCAGTGCCTGATCGTCCGCGTCGTGCAGCATATCGCGCACGAACAGCCGGTCGATCTTGATGGTCTGGGTGCGCAGGCGCTTGAGGTAACTGAGGGACGAATGGCCGGTGCCAAAGTCCCCCAGGGAGAACTGCACACCAAATCCCTGGCAGGCATCGAGGCAATCGCTGACCCGCTGGATATTGTCGATGGCCACCGACTCGACGATTTCCAGGTCCAGCAACGCCGGCAGCACATCCGGATAGCGGTCGAGCATGTCCTTGAGTCGCTCGACGAAGTCCGGGCGCTGGAAATGCCGCGCCGCCACGTTCAGGCTCACCGGCCAGCCCTGCCCCGCCCGCTGCCAGCACTGCAGGTGGGTCATCACCTGGTCCATGACCCACTCGCCGATCTCGACGATCAGGTCGGTCTCCTCCACCTGCTGCAGAAACTCCTGGGCCCCCAGCATGCCGCGCTGCGGGTGCTGCCAACGCAGCATCGCCTCGAAGCCCACCACTTCACCGGTGCGCATGTTCACCTTGGGCTGGAAGTACAGGCGCAACTCGCCTGAGTGCAAGGCCTGGCGCACCTGCTCGACGGTCTGATAGGTGACCATCACTTCACGGTCGCGCAGCACATCGAACAGGTGGAAGCGGTTGCGTCCGCTCTGCTTGGCCACGTACATGGCCTGGTCGGCGTGGCGCAACAAGGTGTCGGCGTCGTGGTTGTCGGTGGGGTACAGGGTCACGCCGATGCTGGCGAAGACGTTGATGCCCTTGCCCTGGATCGAGTAAGGCTGGGAAATGGTCGCCAATACCCTTTGCAACGCCGCGCGCAGCTCCAGCATGTCGCGCACGTAACGCAAAATCAGCACGAACTCGTCGCCGGCCAGACGGGCCACCACGTCCTCGCCGCGGATGATCGAACGCAGTCGCGCAGCCACCTCCACCAGCAGCAGGTCTCCACAAGCATGGCCATAGCCGTCATTGACTGCCTTGAAGCCATCCAGGTCGAGCATGCACACCGCCAGGGGAATGTCCTGCGCCCGGGAGAAGTCCAGAGCCTGATGCAGCAGATCGGAGAGAAAGGCCCGGTTGGGCAGCCCGGTAAGCACGTCGTGGCCGACCCGCCATTGCAACGAATGCAACAGCTGACGCTTTTCGCTGACATCGAAGCGGATCGACACATAGCGCACCACCTGCCCGGAGCGCTGATCCACCAGTGGCACCATGGTGCTGTCGACCCAGTACAGGCTGCCGTCCTTGGCGCGGTTGCAGATCTCGCCTTTCCACACCCGGCCCTGGGTAATGGTCTGCCACAACTCGACAAAGAACTCTGGCGGATGCAGCCCGGAACTGAGCATGCGGTGGTTGGCGCCAATCAGTTCTTCACGGCTGTAGCCCGATATCTGGCAAAACAGATCGTTGACATAAGTGATGCTGCCGCCCAGGTCCGTCTCGGAGAAGATGGCGGCGGCATCGACGGCCCTGCGGTATTTCTCATCCATGAGTCGAACTCACTGTCGCTAGCGGTTGAACCGCTCGACCAGGGCACGCAGCCCGGAAGAGATGTTTTCCAGCTCGGCGCCGCGAACCACCCCGGCGCTGGCATTCTCGGCAGTGCGCTGCACGGTGACGGCGACACTGTTGATCTGCTCGGACACCGATTCGGCTACATGGGACTGCTCCTGGGATGCCGCGGCCATTTGCTGGCTCATATCGGTAATGCGCTCCACTGCCGCGCCGATGCCTTGCAGCGCCTGCTGGGCCTGGACCACCTGCTGCACGCCCTGCTCCGCCTCCTCGATGCCCAGGCTGGCGATCTGCACGGCTTCGTCGGCCCCGGCGCGCAGGCTCTGGATGATGCCCTGGATCTGCTGGGTCGACTCGCGGGTCTTGCCGGCCAGGGCCCGCACCTCATCGGCGACCACGGCAAAACCACGGCCCTGCTCACCGGCCCGGGCCGCCTCGATGGCCGCATTCAAGGCCAGCAGGTTGGTCTGGTCGGCAATCGCCTGGATCATGCTCGCCGCCACCATGATCTCCTGGGTCTGCCCGGCCAGGTCGCCCACCGCCTGGTTGATCTGGGTCACGGTGCGCGCCAGCAACTGGATGGCATCCCGCGAGGTGCCAGCCACCTCACTGCCCTGCCGGGCCAGGAGGTTGGCGGTGTGGGCTTCGCTGGCGGTGTGCTGGACGTGTTCGGCGACCTCGGTGATTGAAGCAGCCATCTGGGTCATGGCGGCCGCGGTCATGTCGGTTTCCGCCCGCTGCTCCAGCAGCGCCGACTCGGTGCGACTGGACAATTGGCTGGAATCGGCTGCTGCGGTAGCCATCTGCCTGGCCAGATCACTGAGGCGAGTCAGGGCAGTCTTTAGCCGCGCCTCCTCACTGATCAGGATCATCTGCAACTGCGCCGCCGGCCCCAACGCTTGGCTGTAGGCCAGGGCGCAGATCGGATCGGCAAAGGTGTTCGGTGTGCTACTGACAATCTGCTTGAGCTGCTGCCCCAGGCGGCGCTGGGCCAGCAGCCCGACAGCCACGAAACCCGCAACTGTCAGGCCCTGGGCTGCCAGCATCGGCAACCATTTGAACGCGGCCAGGCAGCCTACCGCCACCGCCACCGGCAGCAGCAGGGGCCGGGTCGCGGCCTCGATGCGGCGCCAGGCGCAAACCGGCGCCTTGCCGGCCCGCAGGCGCGCATACAAGGCTTCGGCGCGGCTGACCTGCTCTCGGCTTGGCTTGACCCGCACCGATTCGTAGCCCACCAGTTTTCCGTCCTCGAGGATCGGCGTGACATAGGCGCTGACCCAATAGAAATTGCCGTTCTTGCAACGGTTCTTCACCACCCCCATCCAGCTCTGGCCGGCCTTCAGGTAACCCCACATCGACTCGAACACCGCCGCCGGCATGTCCGGGTGACGTACCAGGTTATGGGTGCTGCCGATCAGTTCGGCCTGGCTGAAACCGCTCATCGCGGCGAACTCGGCGTTGCAGTACGTGATGTGACTGTTGATGTCGGTGGCGGATATGAGCCGCTGCTGGTCGGGAAAGGTCTGCTCAACAGAGGTGACCGGCAAATTGAGACGCACTTTAGAACTCCATAGACAGCCTGCGATCAACAGTTACCGGCACCCGGCAAGAGGCTGATTCGCGATGTACTTTCCTGGCGGTACGGCTCAATCGGAAGGTTCGCCCTGATTGCAGCCGTACAGCGGTTTGCGCGGCAGTTGACCATCGATTCGACGGAGATCAACTAGGATCAGATGAGGCGTCAGGTGGGGACGGCGGACGGAGCGTTGGCGGGATCTACGAGACGTTCGAGCCTCTGCCAAGTCCTTGGTTTAGGTGAACAAGGGAAATGCAATGATTTCTTGTTTCATAAACCAGCCTTCTGAAACTAGATCACCAAATACCTGTCCGAAGCGCCGATTCTACGAAATGCATCACATTTTGCAAAGCAAGGTGATGAACCATGGTGTTGTCTAATGCCAATATTTATCGTTAAGTTCTTGATTCTAAATGGGAATTGAGCGATGCAAATTTCAAGTTTGGGTGCAGCCATCAAGCGCTATCGAAAGGTAGCGGGGCTTACTCAGGCTGAACTAGGTGAAAAAACCGGTTTTGACCCAAAAACCATCAGCCGCTTCGAAACCGGCACCTACACCCCCAGCGTTGAAGCTCTATTTCTGCTAGCCGAAGTACTGGGAGTGAAGCTGAAAGCCTTCTTCGCCGATCTGGGCGACGAAGAGGAACAGCGGGCTTATTTGTTCGGTGTCATTCACAAAGCCACCCCGAAGGATCTGGGAAAGCTGATAGCAGCGGTAGACCAGGCCTTGTCCAAGCCTTGAGCCCCGCAACAAATCAACTCCAAGAGGCAGGTTTATCGACACCGATAAGCCGGCCTCTTTTTCAATCGACGACTCCTGACAGGAACTGACAGGCCAGCCCCCTAAGCTTGCGCCCAACGTAACGCCCAAAGGCCTCTGGAGTCGCCATGATCACCAACACCTATTTCCTGCTCTATGTAGACAGCCCTGCCCTCAGCGCAGAATTCTACAGCCGTTTGCTGGATAAGCCGCCAGTGGAATCCGGCCCGACTTTCGCCTTGTTCATCCTCGATTCGGGGATCAAGCTTGGCCTCTGGTCCCGACACACCGTGCAGCCGAGCGCTCAGGCTGCCGGCGGTGGCGGCGAACTGGGCTGGGCCGTGGACAGCCGTGAAGCGGTGGATGAACTGCATCGGCACTGGCAAGCCCTGGGCATGACCATCGCCCAGCCGCCAACCCAGATGGATTTCGGCTACACCCTGGTGGCCCTCGACCCGGACGGCCACCGTCTGCGAGTGCTGTACCTGACCATCGACTGAGTCGCCCCCCCTGAAACGGCGCCGGCGTCGGCGCCCTGTCTCGAAGCAAAATAAAACCGAACGCCACATTGAGCCGCCCGGCACTCATCGTTATCCTCCCCGCCAACTTGTCACAAAATGTAAGGGAATACGATGAAGTACCTGCGTCTCCTCATGGCCATGGCCGCCCTCTGCGCCCTGCCCTTTCTTGCCAGCGCCGCTACCGCGCCCGAGAGCAAGGACGCCGAACCCCAGACCGCCGAACAGTTTCTCGCCTCGCTCTCCCCGCGCCACGGCAACGTCAAGCTGCCCGGGGATATCGCCAGCCTCGATCTGAGCAAGGAGTTCTACTACCTCAACCCCAAGGACACCGAGAAGCTGCTCACCGAGGGCTGGGGCAATCCACCTGGCTTCACCACCCTGGGCATGATCGTGCCCAGCGACGTCAGCCCGCTGTCCGCCGAAGGCTGGGGCGTGATCATCAGCTACAAGAACGATGGGCACATCTCCGACGACGACGCCGCGAAGATCGACTACCAGGACCTGCTCAAGCAGATGCAGGAAGCGGACGAGGAAGACAACAAGCAGCGCCAGGAACAGGGCTACGGCGCCATTCACCTGCTGGGCTGGGCCGAGCAGCCAAGCTATGACGCACAATCGCACAAGATGTACTGGGCCCGCGAACTCAAGGCCGAGGGTGCTCAGAACAACACCTTGAACTACAGCATCCGCGTGCTGGGTCGCGAAGGTGTGCTGGAACTCAATGCCGTGGCTTCAATGGACGACCTGGAGACCATCAAGCGCGAGATTCCCAAGGTGCTGGCCTTTACCAACTTCACCGACGGCAACCGCTACGCCGACTACAACCCGAGCACCGACAAACTGGCCTCCTACGGCCTCGCTGCCCTGGTGGCCGGCGGCCTCGCCAGCAAGGCCGGGCTCTTCGCCAAGCTCGGCGTACTGCTCCTGGCCGGCAAGAAATTCATCGTCCTGGGGGTACTTGGCCTTGCCGCCTTCATCGGCCGCCTGTTCAAGAAAAAGAGCTGAATCCCACCCGACAGCGCCCCGCCATTGCGCGGCGCTGTCACTTGCAAGGCCGGCGCTAGCGGCCTTGCCCGGCAGGCACCTCATTGACAGGTGTCGCCGACAAGCGCCGGCGCCACCGCCCGTCCAATTGCATCGCCATCACGCTACCCAGCACCACTGCCGCCCCCAGCACCACGCTCGCTTGCAGAGTTTCGCCCAGCACCGTCGCGGCCAGCAGCATCGCCACCGGCGGAATCAGGTACATGGCGATCGACGCGCGGCTGACCTCGACCCGTGCCAGCACATAGGCCCAGGCCAGGTAAGCCAGTGCACTGGGAAACAGCCCCAGCAATAGCACCGCCAGGTTCACCCGTAGTGATGCCTGGGCCACCGCCTGCGTCAGCCCGGGGGCATACACCAAGAGCAGTAGCGTACCGCCCCAGACCATGTAGCAGACAGTGGTCAATACCCCATAGCGCCCGGAAAAGCGCCGCTGCAAGACGAAGTACAGCCCCCAGGAAAACGCCGCCAGAAGCACCAGCAGCCCTCGCGGCTCGATCGACCCCAAGCCCTTGTCACCGGCCACCACCAGCACCGCCCCCAACAGCCCGATCACCACACAAAGCCAGCGCCAGCCACTGACCGGCTCCCTGAGCCAGAAAAACGCGATCAGCGTGCTGAAGATCGGCGCAGACTGCGCCAACACGCTGGATGCTCCGGCGCTCAGCCCTTGCTGGCCGTAGTTGAGGCTGACGTGATGAAAAGCGATGGCGAAGAACCCCAGTACCAGCAGCCAGGGCAGGTCGCGCCAGCGCGGCAGGGAGATCTTCAGCACCAGCGCCATTGCGGCCATGAACAGCGAGGCAATCAGGAACCGCAGCAAGGCCAGGTGCCCGGGGCTGTAGCCCTCCAGGCCTATATGGATGCCCACCGGCGAATAGGCCCAACACAGAATCACCGCAGCGGTGGCCAGCACCAGCTTGAACAGGGGCGAGATCATCACGACACAGGTATCCACGGACAAGAAGAGGACCTGCAGTGTCGCGCCCTGCATAATTCACCACAATTAACCGATACTGAAGCTATTCCTCACTGGAAATGAGCAATGGAACTGACCCAACTGAAAATGGTGAAGGCCGTGGCCCGCACCGGCAGCATTGCCCGAGCGGCCGAGCAACTGCATTGCGTGCCGTCCAATATCACCAACCGCCTCAAGCAGCTGGAAGGCGAGCTGGGCACCGAGCTGTTTACCCGAGTCGGACGCGGCCTGCGGATCAGCCCCGCCGGGGAAATCTTCCTTGGCTACAGTGAACGCATTCTGGCCCTGGTGGATGAAGCCAAGCGTGCGGTGGACAGCCAGGCCGAACCCAGCGGCCTGTTGCGCCTGGGCTCGATCGAGTCATGCGCCGGTGGGCGCCTGCCTCCCCTGCTCGCGCAATACCACAAGCGCTATCCGAAGGTGAGCGTGGAGCTGGTGACCGGAACCTGGTCGCAACTCTTTGAAGAGCTGCTGCACCAACGCATCGACGGCGCTCTGGTGGCCGTCGACAGCCTGCCGGCCAAACTGCAACAGACCGTGCTCTACCACGAACCCCTGGTGCTGATCTCCAGCGCCAACAGCGCCCCTATCCACAGCGCCAGCGACTTACAGCACCACAACCTGTTCATGTGGCCGCCCGGCTGCCCCTATCGCCGCGCCCTGGAAAATTGGCTGGGCAGGCACGGCCTGAACCTGCCCATCACCGGCTATGCCAGCTGGGGCACCATCATCGGCTGCGTCAGCGTAGGGGCCGGGGTCTCGCTGATACCGGAAGGGGTGCTGGAGCGCTATTCGCAATCGGCCAACCTGAGCGTGCAGCGCTTCGACGACCTGCAGCCAGTGGATAACCGCTTTGTCTGGCACAAGGATGTACAACACCATGGCGCCAGGGACGCCTTTGCCCAGTTGCTGCAGGAGCAACTGGGGGCCTGATAGCCTCGCAGCAACCCCTTGCAGACAACACCAAGCATTTGCAGTCACGAGGACTGAGCTCCCATCAGGGCATCGATAAAGGGGGCTTTCTGCGCAAGGTACTCGCCAATCCCCTCGCGATTGCTGGCCTCGAGCCGAAACTTCAGATCCTGATACTGCTGGCGGATGTCGCTGTCCTGACGCAACAGATCGCGAAAGCGCAGCATGCGCCCCACCTGCTCATGGCCGCCGACACAGACATGCACCTTGTGGGTGCGTATACCCTCTACATCGCGGCGGTAAAAATGATGCCCGGGGGACAGATTGCTACCCCGGACATACCCCAAGGTCGCCATGAAGGCATTGCGCGCGGCTTCATCCACCTGCTCGGCGACCACCACCAGCAGATCGATTTCCGGCTTGGCCGCCAATCCTGGAACAGCAGTGCTCCCCACGTGATGAATATCCACCAGCTCGCAGCCGAAACCTTTGGCTATGCGCGCCTTCTCCCCTGCAAATGCCGCAGGCCAATGATCGTCATAGAGGGAGATCTTACTGGTGAGCGCCATCACCACTCCTTGATGCAAAGGCGTTGGATATTCCAGGAGCCCGCGCCCGAGCCAACAGGACACAGGGATTGGCGACCCACAAAAAAGGCGCACGACAACGGCACGTCAACAGAAACGCTGCACGAGCTGGAGGGTTTGCAGGAATTTTGATTCATCTCGTTGAGGACCAACGAGGAGCGTTATGGAGGCAACCCCACCAGCCACACCCCGGCACACAATGTTCCCGCTGTGGCTGCTGCCTTCCGGCTCTGACCAGGTTCACGGGTAATCGTTGCGGGGGGACCGATGGGGTCACCATAACGACGCTCGCCTGACGGCGAGCCGCGCCATTGTACCTATCTGAGTCGAACTTACAACCGCTGGCTGCAGATTAAAATTCGATGAGCTTCAAGCACTTGGCCGTGGCCCACCTGCCGTGGGGGCGAACTTGCTGGCGAAACAGGCATCGCGGTGCATCAGGGAAATCGCGCTGGGGCCTTCGCGAGCAAGCTCGCTCCTACAGGACGGTGAGGATCAGTCCAAGGACAGGACTTCGTCGGCGCGGCCGCCTTCCTGCTGGATCACCAGGTGGATGAAGTGCAGCTTGGCAATCACCGCGGGCGGCAGGATGAAGGGGTAGAAATCCGGTTGGCCCATGCTGCGGGACAGTTCGTTGAGCATACCCGCCAGTTCGATCCAGGCATTGACGAAAGCCAGGAATGCCGGCCCGCCTGGGTGCTGCGGATCGTAGAGGCTGCTCAAGGGAAACGGCTGGTAGTCGAGGTCGACATCCCGGGCGCTCATGCCGAAACCCAGGGCAGTATCCACCGCATCCACCATGTGCAGGTAGTGAGCCCAGGTCTCCGCCCAGTCTTCCCAGGGGTGCATGGTGGCGTAGGCGCTGACATGGCTTTGCTGCCAGCCAGCCGGCGCGCCCTTCTGGTAGTGCCGCTCCAGGGCTTGCGCGTAGCTGTAGCGCTCATCGCCGAAGAGGCTGCGAAAGGCTTCCAGCCAGGGGCTGTTGGCTATCAACCGGTCCCAGTAGTAATGCCCCACTTCGTGACGGAAATGCCCGAGCAGGGTGCGATAAGGCTCATGCATCTGGGCCCGGATCTTTTCCCGGTGGGCGTCGTCGGCTTCCTTGATATCCAGCGTAATGAGGCCGTTGGCATGCCCGGTAACCGGCGCCCTGCCCTCCAGATCGACACCGATGAAATCGAAGGCCAGCCCGGCCTGCTCATCCTCGCTCTTGGGGATCACCTGCAACCCCAGGTCAAGCAATTGCGCCACCAACCGCCGCTTGGCAATTTCCACCTTGCGCCAACGTTCCGGGTTCTCGGCTATGGACAGGTCGGGAATGGTGCGATTGAGCTTGCAGGCCACGCACAGGCTGTCGGTCAGATGCGCCGGCAGCAGCCAGTTGCAGGCCGCCGGGGTATCGAGGTTGGCGCAACGCCTGAAGGCACCGGCCTCGGGCTTGGCATCCAGCACCCAGGTATCGCCCGCCGGCCCGGGCTGCAGGGAAGACAGCAGCCCCAGATGCGGTGCGTAGCCAAGCATTGCCGAACAGGCCAGGCACTGGCTGTTGCGAAAGAACAGCGATTGCCCGCAGCGGCAAGACCAGAGTTTGCTGTTACGTGAACGGTCGCCGACAAAGGGGGCGGCGATCCGGGAACTGAGCTGCTCGAAGAAGCGGTACATGGCGAATCCTCCCTGGGGCTTGCCAAGACTAGATCATGGGCAAGCCTGCGGGGTTCCAAGATTAGTACCACTGCGCCGCTGGCGACGAGGCGCCCCCCCCAAGGCACGGCAGCGGCTACAGGTCAGGTCGGGACGCCGTGCTCGGTCAGGAAAGCAACGAAGGCTTCCTCGTCCAGCACCTTGAGCCCCAGTTCGTTGGCCTTGGCCAGTTTGGAACCGGCGCCAGGGCCGGCCACCACGCAGTGAGTCTTCGCCGAGACCGAACCCGCCACCTTGGCACCAAGGCTTTCCAGCTTGTCCTTGGCCACGTCGCGGCTCATCAGTTCCAGGGAGCCCGTAAGCACCCAGGTCTGCCCCGCCAGCGGCAGGCCCGCAACCACCTTCTTCTCGCTCTGCCAATGCATGCCGAAGGCCTGCAGCTGCTGCTCGATGGCCTGGGCCAATTGTGCATTGGCCGGGTTGTCGAAGAATTCACGCACCGCCTTGGCCTGCTTCTCTGGCAGCGCCTGGCGCATGTCCAGCCAGTCAGCCTCGATCACGCCTTGCAGGGAGCCGAACTTGTCCGCCAGTTTCTGCGCGGCGCCCGGACCTACTGAAGGGATGTTGAGCTTGTCGAGCATGCCGCCCAGGGTGGTGCTGGCGGCGAATTCGGCGCCCAGTTCGCCCTGGTCCTGCAGCACCAGGCCGCATTGATCTGCCGCCAGCAGGGAACCGATGACGTCCTGGTTATGGCTGTCCTCAAAGAAGCTGTGGATTTCGTGAGCCACTTCCAGACCGACATCCGGCAGATAGGTCAGCACTTGCGGTAGTGCCTGCTGAACCCGTTCCAGGCTGCCCAAGGAGCGCGCCAGGACCTTGGCGGTTTCCTCGCCGACATCCGGGATACCCAAGGCATAGATGAAGCGCGCCAGGGCCGGACGCTTGCTGTCTTCGATGGCCTTGAGCAGTTTGTTGCTGGACACCTCGGCAAAGCCTTCCAGGTCGATGATCTGCTCGTACTTGAGCCTGTAGAGATCAGCCGGCGAGGCAATAAGGTTCTCGTCCACCAACTGTTCGATGGTCTTGTCCCCCAGGCCTTCGATATCCATGGCACGACGGGACACAAAATGGATGATCGCCTGTTTGAGCTGGGCCCCGCAGGCCAGCCGGCCAACGCAGCGATACACCGCACCTTCGCTGACGGTTTCCCGGCCCTTGCTGCGCTTGACCAGTTGCGTGCGCTCTACGTGGGAACCACAGACCGGACAGCTCTCGGGGATCTGCACCGGGCGGGCGTTCTCCGGTCGACGCTCGGTCACCACTTGCACCACTTGCGGAATCACGTCGCCGGCACGGCGGATGATCACCGTGTCACCGATCATCAAGCCCAGGCGCGCCACTTCATCCATGTTGTGCAAAGTAGCGTTGGATACAGTGACCCCGGCCACCTTGACCGGCTGCAAACGCGCCACCGGCGTCACCGCGCCGGTACGACCAACCTGGAACTCCACGTCCAGCAGCTCGGTGAGCTCTTCCATGGCCGGGAACTTGTGGGCGATGGCCCAGCGCGGTTCCCGGGCACGGAAACCCAGTTCCCGCTGGGAGGCGATGCTGTTGACCTTGAACACCACGCCGTCGATCTCATAAGGCAACGCATTGCGCCGCTCGCCGATCTCGCGGTAGTAGTCCAGGCATTCGTCGATGCCCTTGGCCAACCGCAGTTCACGACTGATGGGCATGCCCCACTGCTTCAACCGTTCAAGGTTGCCGATGTGGGTGTCGGCAATGTCCGCGCTGACCTGGCCCAGGCCATAGCAGCAGAACTCCAGGGGCCGACTGGCGGTGATCTTCGAATCCAGCTGGCGCAGGCTGCCCGCCGCGGCGTTGCGCGGGTTGGCGAAGGTCTTGCCACCGGCTTCCAGTTGCGCAGCGTTCAGGCGCTCGAAGCCGGCCTTGGACATGAACACTTCACCGCGCACTTCCAGGGTTGCCGGCCAGCCACTGCCTTGCAGCTTGAGGGGAATGTTGCGCACGGTTCGCACATTGACGCTGATGTCCTCACCGGTGGTGCCATCGCCACGGGTGGCGCCGCGTACCAGTATGCCATCCTGGTACAGCAGGCTGACTGCCAGGCCATCGAGCTTGGGCTCACAGCTGTACTCCACCGCCGCACCGCCACCGAACAGATCACCGGCCGGCAGGTCCAGGCCTTCGTTGACCCGGCGATCGAACTCGCGCATGTCGACTTCCTCGAAGGCGTTACCGAGGCTGAGCATGGGGATTTCATGACGCACCTGGGTGAAGGCCGAAAGCGCTGCGCTGCCGACACGCTGGGTTGGCGAATCGCTGGTCACCAGTTCAGGGTGCTCGGCTTCCAGGGCCTTGAGCTCACGGAACAGCCGGTCGTATTCCGCATCCGGGATGCTCGGTTCATCCAGTACGTGGTAGCGGTAGTTGTGCTGGTCCAGCTCAGCGCGCAGCTCAAGAATGCGGGTTTCGGCGGCGGTCATGGGGTTCTCTCACAAAGCAAAAGAGCAGCCTAGGCTGCTCGATCTGAAGATTGGGGCAAGGGCTTCGCTGGCAAGCCAGTTCCTGCACAAACCAGCCCCTACATGGAGGGGCTGGTTCCAGGAGCTTAGCGCTTTTGGGTCAGGGCGCGGCGTTCGAATTCGACGATGCGCTGGCGGTAGTGTTCGATGGTCTGGGCAGTCAGGACGCTGCGCTGATCGTCCTTGAGCTCGCCATTGAGCTCCTGAGACAACTTGCGCGCCGCCGCCACCATCACGTCGAAGGCCTGCTTGGGGTGACGCGGGCCCGGCAGGCCAAGGAAGAAGCTGACAGCCGGGGTGCTGAAGTGGTCGATATCGTCCAGGTCGAACACGCCCGGCTTGACCGCGTTGGCCATGGAGAACAGCACCTCGCCGTTGCCAGCCATGCTTTCGTGGCGGTGGAAAATATCCATCTCGCCAAAACGCAGGCCGCTTTCCAGGATGTTCTGCAACAGGGCCGGCCCCTTGAAGCCGGCAGCGTCGCGGCAGATCACGCTGATCACCAGCACTTCTTCGGCTTGCGGCTGATCCTTGTCGCTGTGGCTCGCGGACTTGCTTTCCTCGGCCGGGAAATCATCGTCGCGGCTGCTGAAGCTCGGGCCACTATCCAGATCCAGGTCCAGGTTGAGGTCGCCCTGATGCGGCTCGCCACCACGCTTGCCGCGCTTGGACGAAGAACTTTCCCGAGGTTCGCGGGCAGGCATGCTCACCGACGGCAGGTCATGCTCGTCCAGCTGCGGCTCTTTATGGGTATCCAGAACGCGGGGCGGGCCCAACAGCTCGACACTGCCTTCATCGTCCGGCAGATTGGAAAGACTTCGATCAAGACGGAACTTCAACTTCCCCTTGCCGCCGCGCATACGCCGCCAGCCATCAAAAAGAATACCGGCGATAACAATAATGCCGATGACGATCAGCCACTCGCGCAGACCGATTTCCATGTAATCCCGTGCCTCTATAAAAAATGCTGAAAAATAAGGGGTTTACAATCTGCAAACCGCTTTAAAACGTGGCGCCAACTCTATGTTCTGAATGGCGTTTTGCCCACGCATAGGAAAAATTGACATTAAACTAGCACGACCAAAGGCAACTTTACACCGTCTGTCGCAACGGCTAGGGCCAATATATCGATTGGCCAGCTGGGTAATGGGAAAAATCCCCCCTACTTGCCCCCTACAGTCGCCTCAGTCGCCCGGACTCAAGCGTCCACCATCGCCATCGCCTCCTCGACATCCACGGCTACCAGGCGCGAACAACCGGGTTCGTGCATCGTTACCCCCATCAACTGATCAGCCATTTCCATGGCGATCTTGTTGTGGGTGATATAGATGAACTGCACGGTCTGCGACATCTCTTTAACCAATCTCGCGTAGCGTCCAACGTTAGCGTCATCCAGCGGTGCGTCAACTTCGTCGAGCATGCAGAACGGCGCCGGGTTCAACTTGAAGATGGCAAATACCAGGGCCAATGCGGTCAATGCCTTTTCGCCACCGGAGAGCAAATGAATGGTGCTGTTCTTCTTGCCCGGAGGACGCGCCATGATCGTTACCCCTGTATCGAGTAGATCTTCGCCCGTCAGTTCCAAATAAGCGCTGCCGCCACCGAAAACTTTTGGAAAGAGTGCCTGCAAACCGCCGTTGATCTGATCAAAGGTATCTTTGAATCGATTACGGGTTTCCTTGTCGATCTTGCGGATCACGTTCTCCAGGGTTTCCAGGGCCTCCACCAGGTCGGCATCCTGGGCATCCAGATAGCGCTTGCGCTCGGACTGCTGCTGATACTCATCGATGGCCGCCAGGTTGATTGCGCCCAGGCGCTGGATCCGTGCGGCAATCCGTTCCAGCTCTTCTTCGGCAGCCTGCTCGCTGGCTTCTGCGGTCAGGGTCGCCAGCACGCCATCCAGGTCGTAGCCATCGGCCAGCAGTTGCTCCTGCAACGTCTTGCGGCGCACGGTCAGGGCTTGCCATTCCATGCGCTGCTGCTCCAACTGGCCACGAATCAACTGCGACTGCTGCTCGGCCTGGTTGCGGCGCTTCTCGGCATCGCGCAATTCGCGGTCGGCATCTTCCAGGGCGATCTGCGCGCTCTTGAGCTCCACATCCACGGTCATGCGCTTTTCCAGCAACTCTTCGAGCTTCAGGCGCAACTCTTCCAACGGCGCCTCGCCCTCTTCCAGGTTGAGGCTGAGTTGTTCGCGTTTCTCGGTCAGACGCTCGGATTGCAGCTCCAGACGCTCCAGAGCCTGCCGGGTGGAATCATGCTGGGCCTTGAGCGAGCCCATGCGCACTGCCAGTTGGTGGGCGTGATCCTTGTGCTGGCGCGCTTCCTGGCGCACCCGGTCAAGACGCTCGCGCAGGCTGTCGCGCTGGGCCAGCAGCAGCTCACGCTGCTCGGTGTCCAGGGCCATGCTGTCGAGAGCGTCCTGCAATTGCAGGCGCGCCTCCCCAATCTGTTCGTGTTCCAGCTCGCGCTGTTCGCCAAGCTCCACCAGCTCTTCATCGAGACGGGTACGCCGCAAGGTCAGTTGTTCGGCCTTGGCCTTGCCGGCAGACAGCTTGGCCTTCAGCTCACCTTGCTGGCGGGCTTCGTCCTGCAGCAGACGGCGCAGATGCTCACGACCGTTCTCCTGCTGGCGCTGCTGGGCCCGCAGGTTGAGCAACTGGCTTTCCAGGGCCTCGACACTGGCTTCGCGCTCATCGCGCTCCTGGGTCAATTGCTGGATTTCCTGGCCCCGGGCCAGCACGCCGCTTTCCGCTTCGCTGGCGCGCCGCACCCGCAAAAAATGCCGGCCGACCCAGTACCCATCGCGGCTGATCAGGCTCTGTCCGGCAGCCAGTTGCCCACGCAGGGCCAGGGCCTGTTCGAGGTTTTCCACCGGCTTGACCTGACCCAGCCAAGGCGACAGATCCACCGTGGATTCCACCTTGTCCAGCAGGCTGCCGGGGATGCGCATTGCATCGCCTTGCTGGCTCAGCAGGCGCAGATCGCCTTGCTGGAAACCCGCGAGGTCAAGGCCGGTAAAATCGTCCACCAGCACCGCCTGTAGATCGGCGCCAAGCACAGTTTCCACCGCCAGCTCCCAACCTGCTTCCACATGCATGCCATCGGCCAAGCGCGGGCGTTCGGCCAACTGCTGCTCACGCAACCACTCGGCGGTGCCCGTGGCGGGGTCCAGCGCAGCCTGCTGCAAGGCTTCCAGGGAAGCCAGCCGGCCATTGAGGCGCTGCAATTCACCCTGAGCCTGCTGCTGTGCCTGGGTTGCCTGCTGCAATTGCTGGCGCAGTTGTTCCAGGCGCTCGACCTGGGACTCCTCGCTGGCTTGCAGGTCTTCAAGGGTCGCCTCACTGGCGGCCAGTTGTTCGTTGAGTTCGAGGATCGCCGCGTCTTCCGGGTCGGCCGAAAGCAACTCGCGCTCCTCCCCCAGGCGCCGCTGGCGCTCGGACAGCCGCTCCATGCTGCCTTCGAGCTGCTGGATGCGTGACTGCTGCACTTCCGCCTGGCGCCGCGGTTCCGCGGAACTCAGGTTGAAGGCGTCCCACTGCTCCTGCCAGCCGTGCATGGTGGTTTCGGCTTCTTCCAGGGTCGCGGCGGCTTCTTCGGCTGCGGCGGCGGTGACTTCCTGCTCGGGTTCGAGCATCGCCAACTCTTCCCCCAGGGTCGCCAGCAAGGTGCGGTCGTGCCCCAGGTGCGACTCGGTTTCCAGGCGCGCGCGCTCGGCTTCCTTGAGGTCGTCCTGCAACTGCCGCAGGCGCTGCTGGCCATGCTGGATGCTCTGTTCGACCCGGGCGATGTCACCGCCCACCGAATAGAAGCGCCCCTGCACCAGATTGAAGCGTTCGGAGAGCTCGTGGTGCCCGTCGCGAAAGCGTTCGATGGCGGCATCGGCGTTGCGCTGCTCGGCCACCAGGGCCTCGAAGCTGACTTCCTGGCTACCGATCACCGACTCGCGCTGGCCCACCTGCTCATTCAGGGCCTGCCAGCGCAGGGCCGACAGCTGCGCCTTGAGCTGGCGCTCCTCGGCCTTGTATTCCTGATACTTCTCGGCGGCCTGGGCCTGGCGATGCAAGCGTTCGAGCTGACGCTCCAGCTCTTCGCGCAGGTCGGTCAGGCGGGCGAGGTTCTCGTGAGTGCGGCGGATGCGGTTTTCCGTCTCGCGCCGGCGCTCCTTGTACTTGGAGATGCCCGCGGCTTCCTCGATGAAGTTACGCAAATCCTCGGGCTTGGCTTCGATCAACTTGGAGATCATGCCCTGTTCGATGATCGAGTAGCTGCGTGGCCCCAGGCCAGTGCCGAGGAAGATGTCGGTGATATCCCGACGGCGGCACTTGGCGCCGTTGAGGAAATAACTGTTCTGGCTGTCGCGGGTCACCTTGCGGCGAATGGAGATTTCCGCATAGGCGGCATACTCGCCCACCAGGGTGCCATCGGAGTTGTCAAACACCAGTTCGATGCTGGCCTGGCTCACCGGCTTGCGGCTGGTGGAGCCATTGAAGATGACGTCGGTCATCGACTCGCCGCGCAGGTTCTTAGCGGAACTTTCGCCCATGACCCAGCGCACGGCGTCGATGATGTTCGACTTGCCGCAACCATTGGGCCCGACCACCGCCGCCATGTTACTGGGGAAGTTCACCGTGGTCGGATCGACGAAGGACTTGAACCCCGCCAGCTTGATGCACTTGAGTCGCACGTTTACGCATCCGCCAACGCAGATACCACCAGATCGCTGCTGCGCTGGGCGTAGGCCGTCAGCACCTGGCGGATCTGCACCAGGTCACGGGCCAATACCGCGGCCAGCAGTTGCTCGAACAACGCCAGGTACTCGCTCATGGATGCCTTGCGCTGGTCCAGCGCCAGGTAATAGGCGCGGCTCATGGCCGGCTGCAGGTTCTCGACAGTCTCCTGCAGGTAGGGGTTGTTGGCGAACGGATAGGCCGCGCGCATCACGCTGAAGCTGTCTTCGACGAAGGCACGGATGTCCTGGCGTTCGTAGGCACTCTCCAGGCGCTGCTGGATCTGCAGGAATGGCGTCATGTCGCTCTGCTGTGTCCAGCCGCTGGCCACCGAGTTGCCCAGCAGGATGTACAGCTCGCTCATCAGCGTGCACAGGCTGCGGACCTTGTGCTCGGTGAGCTCGGTCACGTGGGCGCCACGGCGCGGCAGAATGGCGATCAGATGGCGGCGCTCGAGGATCAGCAAGGCCTCGCGGACCGAACCACGGCTGACATTGAGGGCCAAGGTGACCTTCTGTTCCTGAATGCGCTCCCCAGGCTTGAGATCCCCGCGAATGATACGTTCGGCGAGGTGGTGAGCAATTTGCTCGGCGAGGCTGTCCGGCGCCTTGAACGTCATGGTTTTCCTTCAAAATCTTTAATCGGCACAAGCCGCGCAGTGTAGCGCAATTGCCACTTCATCGCGGAGTGCCCAAGGGGCGGAATTTGGCACGAAATAAGCAAATTGACCGTGATCCGAGCAATTTTCCACAGCCGTTCATACTTGAATTGTTGGAGTCGAAAATTTCCTGACCTTGAAGTCAGAAAATCATTGACCGAAAAGTCAGACATGACTAAATTCGGCTGACGTCGGTTAACAACAATAATGAGTCTGCGAGGCCTTCCGTGATCCAGTTTTTACTCAACCAGGAACTCCGTAGCGAGCATGCCCTGGACCCCAACCTGACCGTGCTCAACTATCTGCGCGAGCACCTGGGCAAGCCCGGCACCAAGGAAGGCTGCGCCAGCGGCGACTGCGGCGCCTGCACCGTGGTGGTGGGCGAGTTGCAGACGGATGCGCAAGGCGGCGAAAGCATTCGCTATCGCAGCCTCAACTCGTGCCTGACCTTCGTTTCCTCCCTGCACGGCAAGCACCTGATCAGCGTCGAAGGCCTCAAGCACCAGGGGCAACTGCACAGCGTGCAGCAGGCCATGGTCGACTGCCACGGCTCGCAGTGCGGCTTCTGCACCCCGGGCTTCGTCATGTCGCTGTTCGCCCTGCAGAAAAACAGCAGCCAGCCCGACGCCCACAAGGCCCATGAAGCCCTGGCCGGCAACCTCTGCCGCTGCACTGGCTACCGGCCGATCCTCGCCGCCGCCGAGCAGGCCTGCTGTGGTGGGCAGAGCGATCAGTTCGATGCGCGCCAGGCCGAGACCATCAGCCGCCTCAAGGCCATTGCGCCCAAGGACACCGGTGAGCTCAACAGCGGCGACAAGCGCTGCCTGGTGCCGCTGACAGTGGCCGATCTGGCCGACCTCTATGACGCCTACCCGCAAGCCCGGCTGCTGGCCGGCGGCACCGACCTGGCCCTGGAAGTGACCCAGTTCCACCGCACCCTGCCGGTGATGATCTATGTCGGCAACATTGCCCAGATGAAGCGCATCGAACACTTCGACGATCGCCTGGAAATCGGCGCCGCCACCGCCCTCACCGACTGCTACGACGCCCTGCGCGCCGAATACCCGGACTTCGGCGAACTGCTGCAGCGCTTCGCCTCGCTGCAGATCCGCAACCAGGGCACCCTGGGCGGCAACATCGGCAACGCCTCGCCCATCGGCGACTCGCCGCCGCTGCTGATTGCCCTGGGCGCGCAGATCGTCCTGTGCAAGGGCGAAGTGCGCCGCACCCTGGCCCTGGAAGACTATTTCATCGATTACCGGGTCACCGCCCGCCAGGAAAGCGAGTTCATCGAGAAGATCATCGTGCCCCGGGCCAGCGCCGAACGGCTGTTCCGCGCCTACAAGGTCTCCAAGCGCCTGGACGACGACATTTCCGCGGTCTGCGCCGCCTTCAACCTGCGCATCGACAACGGCGTGGTCAGCGATGCGCGCATCGCCTTCGGCGGCATGGCGGCGATCCCCAAGCGCGCCAAGAGCTGCGAAGCCGCACTGATCGGCGCGCCCTGGAATCAGTCCAGCATCGAGCGGGCCTGTGCCGCGCTGGCAGAAGATTTCACCCCGCTCTCGGATTTTCGCGCCAGCAAGGAATACCGCCTGCTGAGTGCGCAAAACCTGCTGCGCAAATACTTCATCGAACTGCAAACACCGCACATCGAGACCCGGGTGACCGCTTATGTCTAACCATCACAAGGTCGAAAAGACTCAAGCCGAACTGAGCGCCCTGTTTCAACAGGACCTGACCAGCGGCGTCGGCCGCAGCGTCAAGCACGACAGCGCCGACAAACACGTGTCCGGCGAAGCGGTGTACATCGACGACCGCCTGGAATTCCCCAATCAGCTGCACGTCTACGCGCGACTGTCGGACCGGGCCCACGCCAAGGTCATCAGCATCGACACCGCCCCCTGCTACGCCTTCGAAGGCGTGCGCATCGCCATTACCCACAAGGACATTCCCGGCCTCAAGGACATCGGCCCGCTGCTGCCCGGCGACCCGCTGCTGGCCATCGACACCGTGCAGTTCGTCGGCCAGCCGGTGCTGGCGGTGGCCGCTCGCGACCTGGAAACCGCGCGCAAGGCGGCCATGGCCGCGATCATCGAATACGAAGACCTGGAGCCGGTGCTGGACGTGGTCGAGGCCCTGCGCAAGCGCCACTTCGTGCTGGACAGCCACACCCATCAGCGCGGCGACTCGGCCAGCGCCCTGGCCAGTGCCGAGCACCGCATCCAGGGCACCCTGCACATCGGCGGCCAGGAACACTTCTACCTGGAAACCCAGATCTCCTCGGTGATGCCCACCGAAGACGGCGGCATGATCGTCTACTGCTCGACCCAGAACCCCACCGAAGTGCAGAAGCTGGTGGCGGAAGTGCTGGACGTGTCGATGAACAAGATAGTGGTGGACATGCGGCGCATGGGCGGCGGCTTCGGCGGCAAGGAAACCCAGGCCGCGAGCCCCGCCTGCCTGTGCGCGGTGGTGGCACGCCTGACCGGCCAGCCGACCAAGATGCGCCTGCCACGGGTCGAAGACATGCTGATGACCGGCAAGCGCCACCCGTTCTACGTCGAATACGACGTGGGCTTCGACAGCAGCGGGCGCCTGCACGGCATCCAGCTGGAGCTGGCGGGCAACTGCGGCTGTTCACCGGACCTCTCGGCGTCCATCGTCGACCGTGCCATGTTCCACGCCGACAACTCGTACTACCTGGGCGATGCCACCATCAACGGCCATCGCTGCAAGACCAACACTGCGTCGAATACCGCCTACCGCGGCTTCGGTGGCCCGCAGGGCATGGTGGCCATCGAGGAGGTGATGGACGCCATCGCCCGCTACCTGCACCTGGACCCGTTGGCAGTGCGCAAGGCCAACTACTACGGCAAGACCGAGCGCAACGTCACCCACTACTACCAGACCGTCGAGCACAACATGCTCGAGGAAATGACCGCCGAACTGGAAGCCAGCAGCCAGTACGCCGAGCGCCGCGAAGCCATCCGCCGGTACAACGCCAACAGCCCGATCCTGAAAAAGGGCCTGGCGCTGACCCCGGTGAAATTCGGCATTTCCTTCACCGCCAGCTTCCTCAACCAGGCCGGCGCGCTGATCCATGTCTACACCGACGGCAGCATCCACCTGAACCACGGCGGCACCGAAATGGGCCAGGGCCTGAACACCAAGGTGGCGCAAGTGGTGGCCGAGGTGTTCCAGGTGAACATCGACCGGGTGCAGATCACCGCCACCAATACCGACAAGGTGCCCAATACCTCGCCCACCGCCGCTTCCAGTGGTGCCGACCTGAACGGCAAGGCCGCGCAGAATGCCGCGCAGACCATCAAGAACCGCCTGGTGGAATTCGCCGCGCGCAAGTATCAGGTCAGTGAGGAAGACGTGGAGTTCCACAACGGCCACGTGCGTGTCCGCGAGCATATCCTGACCTTCGAGGAACTGATCCAGCAGGCCTATTTCGCCCAGGTGTCGCTCTCCAGCACCGGTTTCTACAAGACCCCGAAAATCTACTACGACCGCGCCCAGGCCCGGGGCCGGCCGTTCTACTACTTCGCCTTCGGCGCGGCCTGCGCCGAGGTGATAGTCGACACCCTGACCGGCGAGTACAAGATGCTGCGCACCGACATCCTGCATGACGTCGGCGCCTCGCTGAACCCGGCCATCGACATCGGCCAGGTCGAGGGCGGCTATATCCAGGGCATGGGCTGGCTGACCACCGAGGAGCTGGTGTGGAACACCAAGGGCAAGCTTGAGACCTGCGGCCCGGCCAGCTACAAGATACCGGCAGTGGCCGACATGCCCCTGGACCTGCGAGTCAAGCTGGTGGAAAACCGCAAGAACCCGGAAGACACGGTGTTCCATTCCAAGGCTGTGGGCGAACCGCCGTTCATGCTGGGTATCGCTGCCTGGTGCGCGATCAAGGATGCGGTGGCGAGCCTCGGCGACTACCGCCACCAGCCGCAGATCGATGCGCCGGCCACTCCGGAGCGAGTGTTGTGGGGCTGCGAGCAGATGCGCCGCTTGCAGGTGACCAGAACCACGGACCCGCAAGCCGAGCTGGCGCCGCTGTAACGGCCCGCGCCGGCAAGTCGGCTCCTGCGGGAGCCGGCGTGCCGATGAAGAGGCCCACACAGACAACCAAGATGTCGAGGTGAACATGTACAACTGGATCAGCGCCCTCGCCGACCTGCAGGCCCAGGGAGAACCCTGCGTGCTGGTGACCATCATCGAGGAGCTCGGCTCGACGCCGCGCAATGCCGGCTCGAAAATGGTGGTCAGCGCCACCCAGGCCTTCGACACCATTGGCGGTGGGCACCTGGAATACAAGGCCATGCAGATCGCCCGGGACATGCTTGCCACCGGCAAGCAGGCAACCCATCTGGAGCGCTTCAGCCTCGGCGCCAGCCTCGGTCAGTGCTGCGGCGGTGCCACGGTGCTGCTGTTCGAACCCATGGGCCAGGTGCAGGCGCAGATCGCCGTGTTCGGTGCCGGGCATGTCGGCCGCGCGCTGGTGCCGCTGCTGGCCAGCCTGCCCTGCCGGGTGCGCTGGATCGATTCCCGGGAGCAGGAGTTTCCCGAGCAGATCCCCCCTGGAGTACGCAAGATCGTCAGCGAAGAACCGGTGGACGAAATCGACAACCTGCCCGCCGGCAGCTATTGCATCGTCATGACCCATAATCACCAGCTGGACCTGGAGTTGACCGCGGCCCTGCTCAAGCGCAACGATTTCACCTATTTCGGCCTGATCGGCTCGAAGACCAAACGGGTCAAGTTCGAACACCGCCTGCGTGACCGCGGTTTCGACGCCGAAACCTTGCAGCGCATGCGCTGCCCGATGGGGCTCGGCGAAGTCAAAGGCAAGTTGCCTGTGGAAATCGCCATCTCCATTGCCGGCGAGATCATCGCCACCTATAACGCCCATTTCGGCCAGCCCAGCGCCAGCGCCGAACCCATTGCCAGACTGCTGCCGGTCTCACGCCGCAGCCAGGCTGCACACTGACACGCCACACACTGAGAACGCCCCATGCCTTTGACTCGCAAAGCCTACCGTGCCGCCATCCTGCACAGCATCGCCGACCCGGCCGAAGTCGGCATCGAAGCCTCCTATGAGTATTTCGAAGACGGCCTGCTGGTAGTAGAAAACGGCCGGATCAGCGCCCTCGGCCACGCCAGCGAACTGCTGGCCGGTCTGCCCGCCGGGGTGCAGGTCGAGCACTTTCCCGATGCCCTGATCACACCGGGCTTCATCGATACCCATATCCACCTGCCGCAGACCGGCATGGTAGGCGCCTATGGCGAGCAGTTGCTGGACTGGCTCAACACCTACACCTTCCCCTGCGAAAGCCAGTTCGCCGACCCCGATCACGCCAATGAAGTGGCGGACATCTTCATCAAGGAACTGCTACGCAACGGCACCACCACCGCCCTGGTGTTTGGCAGCGTGCACCCGCAGTCGGTCAATGCCTTCTTCGCCGCCGCCGAGAAGCTCGACCTGCGGATGATCGCCGGCAAGGTGATGATGGACCGCAACGCCCCGGACTACCTGACCGACACCGCCGAATCCGGCTACCAGGAAAGCAAGGCGCTGATCGAGCGCTGGCACGGCAAGGGCCGCCTGCACTACGCAGTCACCCCGCGCTTCGCCCCCACCAGCACCCCGGAGCAACTGACCCTGGCCGGACAGTTGCTGACCGAATACCCCGACCTCTACATGCAGACCCACATCAGTGAAAACCTGCAGGAAATCCAATGGGTCAAGGAGCTGTTCCCGGAACGCAAGGGTTACCTGGACGTGTACGACCACTACCAGTTGCTCGGCGAGCGTTCGGTGTTCGCCCACGGCGTGCACCTGTGCGACGACGAATGCGCACGCCTGGCTGAAACCGGTTCGGCCGTGGCCTTCTGCCCCACCTCGAACTTCTTCCTCGGTAGCGGCCTGTTCAACCTGCCGATGGCGGAAAAGCACAAGCTCAATGTCGGCCTGGGCACCGACGTCGGTGGCGGCACCAGCTTCTCGCTGCTGCAGACCCTCAACGAGGCCTACAAGGTCATGCAACTTCAAGGCGCGCGCCTGAGCCCATTCAAGTCGCTGTATCTGGCCACCCTCGGCGGCGCCCGGGCCCTGCGCCTGGAAGACAAGATCGGCACCCTGCATCCGGGCACCGACGCCGACTTCCTGGTCCTCGACTATCACGCCACTCCGCTGCTCAGCTACCGCCTCAAGCAAGCCAACAGCATTGCCGAAACCCTGTTCGTGCTGATGACCCTGGGCGACGACCGCACCGTGCTGCAGACCTTTGCCGCCGGCCAGCAGGTCCACCAGCGCTAACCCCGGAAAATGAAAATCCCCCGTTCGCCAGACGCGCACGGGGGATTTTTTTTGCCTGGATCCAGGCCCGGACTGCGGGCGAGCCTAGAAGGTCACTTCCATGTTCAGGGTCGGTGTCGAGGTGCGGCTGCCACGGCCGCCGTCCACCCCGAACTTGTTGTGCCAGTACTCGTAGCCGACACCCAGGTACAGGTTGGGCTTGACGTTCTTGCCCGGCAGCACCGCCACCATCAGCGAGGTACGCATCAGGGTTTCCGGGGCAGTGTCGCGGTAGTTGTAGTCGTGGCCCTTCTCCCCGGTGTAGTTGACGAACCCCTGGAACTTGGCAGCGTGGGTGCCGACTTCGAAAGGTCGCATCCAGGCCAGGTTGAGCAGGTAGGTGTCGTCGAAAGTGTGATCCGGGTCCTTGGCCCCGGGGATCCCGGAATGGTTGTTTTCCTTGTAGTACAGCAGGCTCAGGTCCAGCACCCCGACGGTGTTGAACTTCAGGGTCGGGCCGAAGACCAGGGCACGCTTTTTCGCCGACCCCAGGTTGTTGTTGCGGCTGGCGTCAAAACCCATGGTCAGCGCGTAGTCCTTGATCAGGCCGGTGCCCAGCGGCGTGTCCAATACCCGGGAGGAATAGAGCTGGTGGCGATAGACCCCGTAGACCTCGCTGCTGCCCTTGTTAGTGCCCTTGCGCGGGTCGTCGTTGTCGGAGAGCAGCACATCCAGGTGCAGGTAGTTGCTGCCGTACTGGTAACCGCTGGCGTGGGTGAAGCTGTAGATGCGCTTGCTGATGTAGTGCGGGTTGTTCGGGTTGGTGAACTCCTTGCCGTAACGAAAGCCGACGCTGTTGTTCATCCACTCGAGGGCGGCCGCTTCCCCTGCTCCGATCATGCTCATCAGCAGGGTTGCGCCTTGTAGTGCCTTTTTCATTTTTATTATGTCCTGTGGCGGTGTGGCTTTAGGCAGCTTCGCTGGCTGCCGACCGCACGCAGTATCGACACAAGCGCCACAGCGCCCAAAGCACAGAATATCGACCAGGGCGCTGCCGAAATGGCAACACAGGCCCAGGAGGCCGGACTCAGAGCACCGGCTGGCCGAAGGCGCGCTCGGCCCGTTCGCGAAGAGTGATCTCCTCACTGAGTAAATGCGCCAACGCCTCCACCGCGCTGGGCAGGTCGCGCCCGCTGCGGGCGTAGAGCCCCAGGTCGCTGTAGATGCCGCCCTGGTCGCTCAGGGGAATATGCAACAGCTCGCCCTTTTGCAGATCCGCCTCGACCCCGACCCGGGTCTGGAACGCCACCCCCATGTTGTGCCGGGCCATCTGCCGTGCCAGCTCCATGGAGTTGCTCTGCAGTGGCGGTTTGTCCAGCAGACCCAGACGCTTGTGCAGCGGCGCGAGCAGGTGATGGATCGACAGCTCGCTCTTGGCCAGGATCAGCCCGTGCTCGGCACAGGTGGCGAAATTGACGCTGCCGCGCTCGGCCAGCGGGTGGTCCGGGCTGACCAGCGCCCCCAGGCGGAAATGCCCGACACTCAACTGGCGGATTTCCGCGGCCCGTGGCACAGCAAAGGCCAGGCCCAGGTCGGCGCGGCTGTTGATCAGGGCCTGGGGAATGGATTGCGAACCCTGCACGGTTACACCGATGGTCACTTGCGGGTAGTGATCACGCATGCGCTTGAGCACCGAGGGCAGCAGATCCACCGTGGCGCCTTCGGCGGTGGCGATCTCCACGTGGCCGCTTTTCAGGCCGCGCAAGGCGTCGAACTCCAGGCGCACCCGCTCCAGGTCCTGCAACACCAGGTTGGCGTGACGGCTGAGAATCTCCCCGGCCATGGTCAGGCGCAGGCCGCCGGGCAAGCGCTCGAACAGCGGCGCGCCGATCTCGTCCTCGACCTTGAGAATCTGCCGGTTCACTGCCGAGGACGCAACATTCAAGCGCCGGGCAGCCTCGCGGATCGAGCGGCAGCGCCGGACCATGTCGAAATAGTGGATCGCGGAGGAATGAATTCGTAGCGTTCTGCCGCTCATGCCGCGGGCTCCTTTCGCAGGGCGAGAGGCGAGCCTTGGCCGACTGCTGCCGGGCCATGCGCCTCGAAGCGGGCACTGTATACAATCTTGAACAAAAACCGCAACAAAAGGCCCAAACCAAGGCCCGGCAAGGGTCCGCAGAAACAACAATCCCTCGCTCCGTGCAGCACACGAAGCGAGGGATTGCTTGAAACGCAGGGCTTGCAGCTTAGAGCTTGGCGCTTGGCCGCCCCGGCTTCTTGGTCTGCAGCAGGTGCGAGAACACCGCATGCAGGTCGTCCGAGGCACTTTCCTCGTCGAGGTTGAGCTTGCTGTCGATATGGTCCATGTGGTGCATCATCAGGTTCACCGCCAGCTCGCCGTCCCGGGCCTCGATGGCATCGATCAGTTGGGTGTGCTCATCGTAGGAGCAGTGCGAACGGTTGCCGCTTTCGTACTGGGCAATGATGAGCGAGGTCTGGGACACCAGGCTGCGCTGGAAGCTGATCAGCGGGGCATTTTTCGCCGCTTCGGCCAGCTTCAGGTGAAACTCCCCGGAAAGGCGGATACCGGCCCCGCGATCACCGCGGGAAAAGCTGTCGCGTTCCTCGTTGACCATCTGCCGCAACTCCAGCAACTGCTCGGCAGTGGCATGTTGCACGGCCAGCTCGGTGATGGCCCGCTCCACCAGGCGCCGGGCGAGAAATACCTGGCGGGCTTCCTCGACGCTCGGGCTGGCGACGACCGCGCCACGGTTGGGCCGCAGCAGGACCACGCCTTCATGGGCCAGGCGCGACAGGGCGCGACGGATAATGGTCCGACTGACTCCGAAAATCTCCCCCAGCGCCTCTTCGCTCAATTTGGTGCCCGGCGCCAGGCGCTGCTCGAGGATGGCCTCAAAGATGTGCGCGTAGACAATATCGTCCTGGGTTCCGCTGCGACCGGCTTTGCCTGCTCGCGGTTGTTTCTTGAGAGGTTGCAACTGTTCGTTCATGGGCACTCGGGTCGGGAGGACTGCGGCGATTTCAGCGTGACTTTAATACGCCACGGTGGGTCGCTGGCAAGTATCGCGTTAAAACAGGGGCACATTGTACACAACCCATGGCCATCACTAGCAAAAAGTGTTGTCGGGCCCGCGACTTGTTCAACGACTGTACGGCTATTTGTAGTCACGGCTGTATTGCAATGCAAAGTTACTTTTAAGTTTAGGCTTGGAACTTGAACCCCATTAATGGCCCATTGCTCGAGCCCGCCTCGATCAATGCGCGCCGGATGTGGTTTTTTGCGTCTTTCAAGAACAAGGAACAGCAGTAATGTCCGATGCCACTCCCGCGCCGCTACGCCCTCTGGCCGACACTTCACCGTCTGCCATAGTGGCCGGCTTCATCGCCATGATGACCGGCTACACCAGTTCCCTGGTGCTGATGTTCCAGGCCGGGCAGGCCGCCGGGCTGACCAGCGGTCAGATTTCCTCGTGGATCTGGGCCATTTCCATCGGCATGGCGGTGTGCAGCATCGGCCTCTCCCTGCGCTATCGCACCCCCATCACCATCGCCTGGTCGACCCCCGGCGCCGCGCTGCTGATCACCAGCCTGTCCGGGGTGACCTACGGCGAAGCCATCGGCGCCTATATCACCTGCGCCGTGCTGGTGACCCTGTGCGGGCTGACCGGCAGCTTCGAGCGGCTGATGAAAAAGATCCCGGCGTCCCTGGCGGCGGCCCTGCTGGCGGGGATCCTGTTCAAGATCGGCAGTGAGATCTTCGTCGCCGCCCAGCACCGCACCGGCCTGGTGCTGGGCATGTTCCTCACCTACCTGGTGGTCAAGCGCCTGTCGCCGCGCTATGCGGTACTGGCTGCGCTGCTGATCGGTACGGCCTTGTCCGGGGTCATGGGCCTGCTGGACTTCAGCGGCTTTCACCTGGAAGTGGCGACCCCGGTATGGACCACGCCACACTTCTCCCTGGCCGCCACCATCAGCATCGGCATTCCGCTGTTCGTGGTGGCCATGACCTCGCAGAACATGCCAGGGATCGCCGTGCTGCGAGCCGACGGCTACAACGTCCCGGCTTCGCCGCTGATCACCGCCACGGGGTTGGCCTCGCTGCTGCTGGCGCCCTTCGGTTCCCATGGCATCAACCTGGCGGCCATCAGTGCCGCCATCTGCACCGGCCCCCACGCCCATGAGGATCACAGCAAACGCTACACCGCGGCAGTATGGTGTGGGATTTTCTACGGCATCGCCGGGGTCTTTGGCGCCACCCTGGCGGCGCTGTTCGCCGCCCTGCCCAAGGAACTGGTGCTGTCCATCGCGGCCCTGGCGCTGTTCGGCTCGATCATCAACGGCCTGAGCATCGCCATGAGCGAAGTGAAGGAACGGGAAGCGGCGCTGATCACCTTCATGGTCACGGCGTCGGGGCTGACGCTGTTCTCCATCGGCTCGGCGTTCTGGGGAATCGTTGCCGGCGTGGTGACCCTGATGATCCTGAACTGGCGCAGCGCCTGAAGGGCTTCGCTGGCAAGCCTGCTTCTACACCGACCGGCCGGCTTGCCGGCGAACGGCGCCCACGACAACGCCCGGGGCTGGCCCGTGGCAGAGGCAAGGATACAAAGGGGGGGGAATCGACAGGTGGCCCTGGGGCAACAACGCATGAGCGACCCGAACGGGTCGCTCATGCATGACATCACGCGACTGGATTGATCGCGTTGTCCGGGTACCACACGTCCAGCAGCGGGCTGACTTCAACGTTGGTCAGCTCGGTGCGCGCCTTGAGCCAGGCTTCAACGGTGGCACGTTGCTCTTCGCTGACGGAACCGCGCTTGCTCAGGCAAACCAGACCGAAGTCGTCGCCGCCTACATAGCCCAGGCCGTTGGCTTCCATCGCTTCTTTGAGGAATGCGTCGAGGAAAGCGTCAATAGCTTCGTCAGCCAGATCTTCTTTGAAATCCAGGTTCAGCTCAAAACCCAGCTCCTGAAATTCATCTACGCAGAGTTTTTTGCGCAGACGGCGGGAACGGTTAGTGGCCATGGAACAATCCTCATAAGTAATAACGGGCGGCACTTTACCAGTTTAGGCAGGCGATTGCCTGACTCTATGAGGATGCGACCCTGCCATTGGTAAAAAAAATACCGCCCCAGCGGCCCGTGGCACGGCACAAGCCGCTATACCTTGGGGCATAATGCCGACACTTTCATGACCACTGAGGGATTTTATCTGCATGCCCTCGCCTTTTTTCCCCTCGACTGCAGGGTTCCATTTCATATGATCAAATCGTTGCGTCCTCTGTTACTGGCCAGTGTTTTTCTCCCCCTGGCCTTTCCCGTTTCCGCGGCCCCGGTCAACACCACCCTGACCCCCAAGGTCCAGCAAGCCCTCAAAGCCAGCAAGCTTCCGGATAACGCCCTGTCCCTGGTGATGATTCCCCTGAACGGCCCCGGCACCCCGACCATCTTCAACGCCGACGTATCGGTGAACCCGGCCTCCACCATGAAACTGGTGACCACCTACGCGGCCCTTGAAATGCTCGGCCCGACCCACCAGTGGAAAACCGAGTTCTACACCGACGGCACCCTCAGCGGCGGCATCCTCAATGGCAACCTGTACCTCAAGGGCGGCGGCGACCCCAAGCTGAACATGGAGAAGCTCTGGCTGCTGATGCGTGACCTGCGGGCCAATGGAGTACAGCAAGTCACTGGCGACCTGGTGCTGGACCGCAACTTCTTCGTGCAGCCGCAACTGCCGGAATTCAATGACGATGGCAACGACGAGAACAAGCCGTTCCTGGTCAAGCCGGACGCCCTGATGGTCAACCTCAAGGCCCTGCGCTTCGTTGCCCGCAATGACTCAGGGCGGGTCCTGGTTTCGGTGGAGCCGCCGATCGCCAAGATCCGCATCGACAACCAGGTCAAGGCGGTCAACACCAAGCAGTGCACCGGAGACGTGCGCTACAACCCCGTCACCCAGGCCGATGGCAGCGTGATCGTGACCGTCGGCGGGCAGTTGGGTGATGGCTGCAGTTCCCAGACTTACCTGTCGCTGCTGGACCACGCCACCTACACCGCCGGCGCGGTGCGGGCGATCTGGAGCGAGCTGGGCGGCAGCATCCAGGGCCAGGATCGCCTGGCCGTGGTGCCCAAGGATGCCAAGGTCCTGGCCCGCGCCTTCTCCCCGGACCTCGCGGAAATCATCCGCGACATCAACAAGTACAGTAACAACACCATGGCCCAGCAGTTGTTCCTGAGCCTGGGGGCCAAGTACCGCAACGAAGCCGATGGCGACGACGCCAAGGCGGCCCAGCGAGTGGTGCGCCAATGGCTGGCGAGAAAAGGCATCACCTCGCCGCACCTGGTGATGGAAAACGGTTCCGGCCTGTCGCGGGCCGAGCGGGTCAGCGCCCGGGAAATGGCCGGCCTGCTGCAAGCGGCGTGGAAGAGCCCCTACGCCGCCGAGTTCATCAGCTCGATGCCGATCGCCGGCATGGACGGCACCATGCGCAAGCGCCTCAAGCGCACCGCCATGTCCGGTGAGGCGCACATCAAGACCGGCACCCTGAACACCGTGCGCGCCATCGCCGGCTACAGCCGCGACGACAACGGCAATACCTGGGCGGTGGTGGCAATCCTCAACGACCCACGGCCATTCGGCGCCTCTTCGGTGCTCGACCAGGTCCTGCTGGACCTGTACCGCCAGCCGAAACTGGCGACCAGCGCTTCAGCGCTCTAAGCGGCGACGCTGGCGGCGGCAAGCCTTGCGCGCCGCCACCAGCGTTCACGGCTGCTCCATCTGGACCCGGTCCCGCCCCGCCTGCTTGGCGGCATAGACTGCAGAGTCGGCTCGCAGCAGCAGCTCATCAGCCCCCTCCCCCGCACGCCAACTGGCGATACCGAAACTGGCGGTAACACTCTCCACCGGCCCGATCGGCGAACTGCGCACACCGTGCCACAGTTCCTGCGCCAGAATCAGCGCTTGCTCGCCGCTGGTGTCCGGGCACAGAACCATGAACTCCTCCCCCCCCAGACGACAGAAGACGTCGATGCGCCGCAAGCGCCGGCCGATGCGCTCGCACAACCCGCGCAGCACCTGATCCCCCACACCGTGACCGTACTGATCGTTGATCCGCTTGAAATGGTCGATGTCCAGCATGATCACCGCCATCACGCCACCCCCTCGCTCCAGGCGATGCATCTCGGCCTGTAGCCGCTCCTGGAAATAGCGCCGGTTGTGGATACCGGTCAGGGAGTCGGTGATCGACAATGCCCGCAGCTCCTCCTCGACCCGCTTGAGATCGGAGATATCCGATATATAGCCGTGCCAGAGCACACCGCCGCCCCGCAGGCTTTCCGGGCTCGCTGCGCCGCGCATCCAGCGCACCCCCCGTTGCGGCAGGCAGACCCGGTACTCCTCGCACCAGGGACTGAGCTGCTGCGCCGAAACCCGGATCGACTCACGCACCCGCTCCACATCCTCAGGATGGATGCGCTCGAATGCCGCCTCGGCATCCTGCTGCAGCAATTGCGGTTCGATCTCGTAGATCTCGCGCAGGCCATCGCTGGCATAGGGAAAACTGGTATGCCCGTCGGCGTCCAGCTTGAACTGATAGATCCCGCCAGGCACATGGGCGCTGAGCCGCTGCAGCAAGCGGTCACGAGCGGCCAGGGCTTCATGCACGCGCTTGCCTTCGGTGATATCGATGCAGATGGCCAGATGGCCGATCCACAACCCCTGGTCGTCGAGCACCGGAGTGGCCAGCATGTTGACTTGCAGATGGCTGCCGTCACGCCGCACCAGGGTCCATTCCCGGGCCTCATGACCGCCGGCCATGCCCTCTTCCACCAGCATCGCCTGGGACACCGGGATGGCTTTGCCGTAACGCTGGGTGAGGCTCTGGGCCCAGCTTTCCAGCTCTTCGGGCAGGTGCAGGCTTTCCAGGGTCAGGTGCCCCACTGCCTCACTGCTGCTGTACCCGAGCATCTGCTCGGCCCCGGCATTGAAAGTGCTGATCACTCCGCGCAGGTCGGTGGCAATGATCGCTACCTGAGTGGCGGCATTGAGCACGCAGCGCAACTGGCTGTGGGTGCCGCGCAACGCCTGCTCGCTGCTGCGCAGTTCCTTGGTGCGCTGCTCCACCAGGGCCAGAGCCCGCTGACGCTGGCTTACCAGAACGTAGAGCAAGGCGCTGAGCAGCAGGCTGAGCATGCCGCCAAGAATCACCAGGCTGCCCAGGGCAGAATGGTTGGCGTGCAGGAAGGCCGCGCTGGGGCGGATGTCCACTTGATAGTCCCGGTCCGCCAGGCGCAACAGGCGGCTGGCGGTCAGGCTGCTGCTGATGGGCGGGTTGTTCGACTCGTAGAGCACCTCGTGCTGGCCCTCGGTGGACAGGTCGAGAATCCGCACCGACAGGTTATCGCTGGCAGGAACCGGGAGGCCGTCCGCCACCAGTTGCCGCAGGCTGATGATCGCCAGAACATAGCCGTAGGGCCGGTCCAGGGGGCCGGAGGCATCCTGCGCGCGCCTGACCGGCGCCGCCAGCAGCACCCCTCGCGCATAGGCCTGGTCCACGGCCACCAGTTGCAAAGGCGGCGAGACCGCCAGGCCATTGAGTTCCCGAGCACGTTCCAGGGTGGCGCGGCGCAGAGGTTGGGCCAGGAGGTCGTAACCCAGGGGCGACCCCAGGGGGCTCTGGGTCTGGCTGTACAGCACCGGCGCGTAGTCATCGTGCTCACCGGCCGGCTCCATCTGACCTGTGGCATTCAACTGCAAAATGGAAAACCCCGGCAGCCCCTGATCGCGAATCGACTGCTCGAACCCCGGGCGCTGGGCGCGGCTTACCAGAGGCGCCCAGGCATAGGCCTGGGTGCGGCGCAACAAGGGTCTGGCGTAGCCATCGAAATCCTGGCGGGTCACCAGGTCGGAGTAGACAAAGAAGCGCCGCAAGCCGTCCAGGCGTTGTTCCTGGTCTTGAAAGCGTTCTTCGATGCGGCTGTAGCGCTCGCCTGCCAGCAACTGGAAGCGCTGGCGCACCTGCTGTTTGTTCAGGCTATAGGTGGACCAGGCCAAGAGCCCAGTGAGGATGCCGCCCGCAACCAGGACCAACACCGCCACCATCCAGGCAGACGCCTCTTCACTTATGAAACCCAGGATTTTCGGGCGTACAACATGCAGAGGCATAAACAGAACTCATCACGCCAGCGAGTTTGGGCATCATCCGGACCACGTGTGAGTTATAGCCATTAGCCACTAATTTGACCAGCGCTAAACAGCCCCCGAGGCCTGAAAAAACGGGCCTCGGGGACATATCCGGCCATCAGCGTGCGGTGACTTTCCAGGCACGGTGGATTTTGCCATTGCGGGCGAAATCCGGGTCGATGGTTTTCGCCGTGATCTCCTCGATCTGGTAGCGCTCGGCGAGGTTTTCATCCAGCTGGAACTTGCGGAAGTTGTTGGAGAAATACAGCACGCCCCCCGGCGCCAGGCGCGCCATGGCCAGGTCCAGCAACTGCACCTGGTCACGCTGCACGTCGAATACCCCTTCCATGCGCTTGGAGTTGGAGAAGGTTGGAGGGTCGATGAAGATCAGGTCGAACTCGTCACGGCAGCTGTCCAGCCAAGCCATCACGTCGCCCTGCTCCAGGCGGTTCTTGTCGGAAAAACCGTTGAGCGAGAAATTGCGGCGTGCCCAGTCCAGATAGGTTTTCGACAGGTCGACACTGGTGGTGCTGCGCGCGCCGCCCTTGGCCGCGTGCACACTGGCGGTGGCGGTGTAGCAGAACAGGTTGAGGAAACGCTTGCCCGCCGCCTCCTGCTGAATGCGCATGCGCATCGGCCGGTGATCGAGAAACAACCCGGTATCCAGGTAGTCAGTGAGGTTCACCAACAGCTTGATCCCGCCTTCACGAACTTCGGTGAACTGGCCCTGGGCACTCTGGCGCTCGTACTGCTTGGTGCCGCTCTGGCGCTCGCGACGCTTGATCACCACCCGGCTCTTGTCGACATTCAACGCCTGGGGAATCGCCGCGAGGGCATCGAACAGACGGGCCTGGGCCTTTTCCGGGTCCACCGATTTGGGCGCCGCGTATTCCTGCACGTGCACCCAATCCTGGTAGAGGTCGATGGCCAGGGAGTATTCCGGCATGTCGGCATCGTAGACACGGTAGCACTCGATGCCCTCGCGCTTGGCCCACTTGCCCAGTTGCTTGAGGTTCTTTTGCAGACGGTTGGCGAACATCTGCCCGCCCTCGCTCAGGCGCGCCTGCTCGACCACGGGAGCAGGAGCTGGGGCCGGCTTGATCGGGTTGCCATTCTTGTTGTACTGGCGCACGGGTGCTTCGTCCGCCGCGGCCTGGGCCTGCTCGCGTTCCACCTGGCGCTGCTCGGCGGTACGGCGCTCGCCAGTAACGAACTGATCCGGCAGGACCTTGATCAGCAGCAGCTTGCAGGGCAAGGCGCCGTTCCAGAACGAGTACTGTTTGTGGCTGCGGATGCCCATGCGCTTGCCCAGGTCCGGGGCGCCGGTGAACACCGCCGCTTCCCAGTTCAGGCAGGCCTGGCGCAGGCGCTCGCCGAGGTTCTGGTAGAGGTACAGCAGGCTGGCTTCGTCACCCAGGCGCTCACCGTAGGGTGGATTGCAGATCACCAGGCCTTTCTGGTTCTGGTCCGGGCGCGGCTCGAAGGTACCCACTTCGCCCTGGTAGATCTTGATCCACTCGCTCAGGCCGGCGCGCTCCACGTTGTTGCGGCCGGGCTGGATCAGGCGCGGGTCGGCTTCGTAGCCGCGGATCCACAGCGGGGGCTTGGCCAGGCCGGCCTGGGCCCGGGCCAGCGCTTCGTCGTGCAGCTTGCGCCACAACGCCGGCACGTGGCCGAGCCAGGCGGTGAAGCCCCATTGTTCACGCTTGAGATTGGGGGCGATGTCGGCAGCGATCATCGCCGCCTCCACCAGGAAGGTACCCACGCCACACATCGGGTCAGCCAGGGCGCCGCCTTCGGCGGCGATGCGCGGCCAGCCGGAACGGATCAGGATCGCCGCCGCCAGGTTTTCCTTGAGCGGCGCAGCGCCTTGCTGCAGGCGGTAGCCGCGCTGGTGCAGGCTGTGGCCGGAGAGGTCCAGGGAGAGGATGGCTTCGCCGCGGTCCAGGCGCAGGTGGATGCGCAGGTCGGGGTTGAGCTTGTCCACCGAAGGGCGCTCGCCGGTCGGAGTGCGCAGCTTGTCGACAATGGCGTCCTTGACCTTCAGGGCGCCGAAGTGGGTATTGTCGATGCCCGAGCCATGGCCGCTGAACTCCACGGCCAGGGTGCCGTCGGCCAGCATGTGGTCCTGCCAGTCGACATCCAGCACGCCGTGGTAGAGGTCCTCGGCATCCTTCATCGGGAAGCGCTTGAGCACCAGCAGCACCCGGTTGGCCAGGCGCGACCACAGGCACAGGCGATAGGCCGTCTCCATGTCGGCCATGCCGCGCACGGCAGAAGTGTGCTCACGCGCTTGCTCAAGGCCAAGCCCGACGGCTTCCTCGATCAGCAGGCCTTCAAGGCCTTTGGGACAGGTGAGGAAGATTTCGTAACGATCCGACATGGGAATACCAAGGCCTTTAGCAATAAGTGAACGGGCAACGCATCGCTCGCTCGGTTTTCAATCAAGCGCTTTTCTTCAAGAGCGCTCGTGTGGCGCGAAACTGCGCCGTCCCACCCCGGCAGGCTGGCTTTCTTGCAGGGCAAAAGAGCTTAGAGACCGGGACAGATAAAAAATCAGGGCAACAAAATGACATAAGTCGACCCTTCGTCGAATAGTAGTTGAGTGCAACCGTTCGACATTCTCACTAAAGCATTAACCTCATCATCTAGTGAGAGGCTGATCACAGTGGGCTTTGCGTGACAGGCACGATACAAAACCGCCCCGGCTTATGGCCTGGACAGCATTATCGTTACGTCCTTATGACAAAACGATCATTCACTTGCTGTGACCTATTGGTTAGAACTCAACACAGGTTGGCGCCGCAACGGCGTCAACATAAAGGCTCGCGACGCCGGCAGCGAGCACCAACGGCAGAAGCACTCTGCCCGACCTCAACGAAGGTCGACGGGACATAAAGCAGTCAACAAGTGAGGGAAACACCCTATGAGAAGACTAAAGCGTGATCCGTTGGAAAAAGCGTTTTTACGCGGATATCAGTATGGCGTTAATGGCAAGTCCCGTGAGCTTTGCCCATTTACTCTACCGTCGGTACGCCAAGCCTGGATCAACGGCTGGCGCGAGGGACGCGGCGACAACTGGGACGGTATGACAGGCACTGCGGGCATCCACAGACTCAACGAACTTCGCGCTGTCGGCTGATCAGGGCACATTCCGACACCTAAAACTTGAATAGATGACGACTTAACCACGCACGCCCCATCCGGGCGGCGGGCTTCGGCCCAGGGGCTCCTTCGAGGAGCCCTTTTTTATGCCCGCGTGCTGTCCTTCCCTCTCAGCCCATGGCCGCGATGGCATCCACCGACTCGCGAATCAACGCCGGCCCCTTGTAGATGAAACCCGAATACAGCTGCACCAGGCTAGCGCCCGCAGCGATCTTCTCAGCCGCGTGCTTGCCTTCGGTGATGCCGCCCACCGCGATGATCGGCAAACGGCCGGCCAGTTCAGCAGCCAGTACCTTGACCGTGTGGGTGCTCTTTTCCCGTACCGGTGCGCCAGACAGGCCACCAGCCTCGGCGCCGTGCTCCAGGCCTTCGACGCCCTCACGGCTCAGCGTGGTGTTGGTGGCGATCACTGCATCCATGCCGGTTTCCAGCAGGGCGCGGGCCACTTCCACGGTTTCCTCGTCGCTCATGTCCGGGGCGATCTTGATGGCCAACGGTACGCGCTTGCCGTGGATCGCGGTGAGCTCCTGCTGGCGCTGGCTCAAGGCCGACAGCAATTGCTTGAGCGACTCGCCAAATTGCAGGCTGCGCAGGCCCGGGGTATTGGGCGAGCTGACGTTGACCGTGACATAGCTGGCGTGGGCATAGACCTTGTCCAGGCAGATCAGGTAATCATCCACCGCCCGCTCCACCGGGGTGTCGAAGTTCTTGCCGATATTGATCCCCAGCACGCCCTTGTACTGCGAGGCCGCGACCCGTGCCAGCAGGTTGTCGACGCCCAGGTTATTGAAGCCCATGCGGTTGATGATGGCCTCGGCCTGGGGCAGGCGGAAGATCCGCGGCTTGGGGTTTCCCGGTTGCGGGCGCGGGGTGACGGTGCCGATCTCGACAAAACCAAACCCCAATTGGGCGAAGCCGTCGATGGCCGCGCCGTTCTTGTCCAGGCCCGCAGCCAGACCCACCGGGTTCGCAAACTCCAGGCCCATGACCTTGACCGGCATCTGCGCCGGGGCCTTGCACAACAGCCCGTTAAGGCCCAAACGCCCGCCCGCGCCGATCAGGTCCAGGGACAGATCGTGGGAAGTTTCCGGGGAGAGTTTGAACAACAGCTGGCGGGCCAGGGTATACATGGGCGGGATGAACTCGGTTGGCGGCAAAATAGGGCGCTGATTATAGCCGGCCCCGGGGCTTGCAAGCGAGGCGCGAAGTGAAATCCCCTCCTCAGGCCTGGGTCAACGGCAGCGATATCCGGGAAAGGTCTGTCATCGACCCGGGCCTTGCAGCGCAACATAGACCCGGTACTGGCCTGCGACGCCCCTCGCCGGGCCAGCGGCAAACGAGTGCGGCGTTGCACGGGATGTGTCCCTGTAAGCCGCTCATACGCAGCACGGCAGCCAACCACAAAGCGCCCCCCTACTGACTGGAGCCGCCACAGCAACCGCGCAGGTCAATGTCCTTACCTCTGAAACCCAGGTGCAACCGCCCTGAATCTCGGACCAGAAAGGCAAATCGCAGGCAAAGAAAAACCCGGCCTAGGCCGGGTTCTTCCAAGCTACAAGGCTAATTACTTAGCTTGAGCTTCTACCGAGGCTTCTACGCGACGGTTAACTGCGCGACCAGCTTCAGTTGCGTTGTCGGCAACTGGGCGGGACTCACCGTAACCAACGGATTGAACGCGGTTAGCGCCAACGCCGTACTGGTTAACCAGGACTTGCTTAACGGCGTTTGCACGACGCTCAGACAGCTTCTGGTTGTAAGCGTCAGGACCGACGGAGTCAGTGTGACCTTCAACAACGGTGGTGGTCTGTGGGTACTGCTTCATGAAGTCAGCGAGGTTCTTGATGTCAGCGTAGCTGTTAGGCTTAACGACCGACTTGTCGAAGTCGAACTTCACGTCCAGCTCAACACGAACCACTTCAGCAACTGGAGCTTCTGGAGCTGGCTCTGGAGCTGGAGCTGGTGCTACTGGAGCTGGAGCGACTTTGCCGCCGCTGCCACCGAAGTTCACACCCAGACCGATAGTAGGAGCGTAGTCCCACTTACCGTTGTCCAGCTTGTAGTCAGCTTCAACGCCAGCACGGGCGAACAGGTTGTCGGTGATGTACCACTTAACACCAGCACCTGCAGTCAGGAAAGTCGACTGGTCGCGACCGCTGTGGCCGTCGGCCTCAACGTTGGTCATGCTCTTGTGAGCAACACCGCCGGAAACGTATGGACGCAGAGCGTCACCCACGGTACCAAAGTGGTACTGAGCGTTCAGGCCGAAGTTGTCGCCTTTGATTTTCTGGTTACCAGTACCGTCGTTGGAACGGGTGTGGTTGGTCTTGTCGTAGGTGGCGTTCAACGACAGATCGTCGGTCAGGAAGTAGCCGATCGATGCGCCTGGGTTGAAGCCGTCTTCAACGTGATTAACGCTGTCGTTGTACTGTTTTTTGTAAAACAGTTCACCCTCGACCGCGCCTTGGCCTTGCGCCAGAACGCCGAACGAAGTCACGGCAACAATAGAACCAATGGCAATGCCCAAGGTGTTTTTCAGTTTCATCCGTTAAATCCCCATCTGGTGATTGTAAAGCAGTCCCACATACCGGGGGACAACTCGGCGGTAAGTCTATCAGAACTCACCTAGACGTAAGAGATATTTGCGCCGAACTAAGTTTCAGCAATACCTGCAAATTTCTCACGCAATTTATCAAGAGCACGTTTGTAACGCATCTTTGTAGCACTCAACCCCATATGCATGATGTCCGCGATCTCTTGAAATTCCAGCTCTGCGACAAATCGTAGCACCAGAATTTCCCGATCAATCGGATTCACATGCACCAACCAGCGGTCAAGTCCGCCCTTTTCCTCAGGTTTCGGCGCCTTCTCTTCAGAGGCCTCCTCGAGGGGGTCAAGACTTAAAGCGTCCATCAACCGACGCTTGCGCCGCTCCTTGCGATACTGCGTGATGCATTCGTTGTACGTGATGCTATATAGCCACGTCTTGAACTTCGATTTACCCTCAAAGTTCTTAAGGCCATACAGCACCTTCAACATCACTTCCTGACAGACATCATCCGCATCCCGATCGTTCCCCAGATAACGTGCACAAACATTAAATAGGGTCCTCTGATAGCGCCGCATCAACTCTTCATAGGCGCGTGTTACGTGAAACAGCTCCGTATGTGAGCGCGCAACCAGCTCCTCATCAGAGAGCTCACGGGGGTCATAGCGCGTGGATAGCGATTGGGTTTTATTCAAAACGAGTCGTGCCGACAGTCAGGTCAATGTCCGCCGCAGCCCGATGACGGGCATTTTGCGGCGGCATACATTAGCAGGGTTTGCCGGGTTAGCGGCTACTTACATGCTGCTCCAGCAGGATCCGATTGGAGAGAGAGACTAGCTCACCCTCCTCGGTCAGCAATGTAGTTTTAACCGTGCCAATCTCTTCGATCTGGCCTTCGACCTCACCAACACGTACTTGTTGCCCAACCTGATACAACTCACGCACATAGATTCCCGCAAGAATCTGCCCGGCAATTTCCCGGCTTCCCAACCCCATGGCCAGCGCAACAGCCAGACCAACGGTAATCAATACAATGACGATCACATGGTTGAGCAGGTCGGTTTTGACCTCCAACTGGCTGATCGCCACGGAAATACTGATGATGATCACCAGCCCCTGGGCAATTCGCCCCAGGCCGCTGGCGTAATCCAGGCCTACGCCTTCTGCGGCGCCGCGCACCAGGCCATTGGCCAGTTGCGCCAGCAAAACCCCCACCAACAGCACCAGCGCAGCACCGAAAACCTTCGGTAAATACAGCGCAAGCATATCGAGCGTAGCCGAAACTCGCTCAAGGCCAAGAGATTCAGCAGCAGAAACCAGAAAAATCAGCAAAACGAACCAATAGACGATCTTGCCGATCAGGGTCGAGATAGGTACCTGCAAACCCGCACGAGACAGCAACTTGGTCAGGCCAGTGCCGCCCATGAGGCGATCCAGGCCCAGCTTGGCCAACAATTTCGACAGCAGGGTATCGAGCAGCTTGGCCACCACGAAGCCCAGCAACAGCACCACCAACGCACCGAACAGGTTCGGAATGAAGTTCGCCACCTTGGTCCACAAGGCAGTCATCGCCGTGACGAGGCTCTGCGTCCAGAGATCCAGTTCCATATTCAATCAGCCTTATCAGCAGTGCGAGCAGAAGATTTACGACGAGAAACCGGCGCGATATGAGCCGATCCGTTATTCAAGGCGATCATCAGCGCGGGCAGCCAGCGGCCCAGAAGGCTGAACAGATCCCCCGCCCCCACCTGACGGTTGGCGGTTTTCAGTACGCGGCCCAGGCAAGCATCGTCATCGCGGCTCGATGGCGAGGCTTTGAGCATGTCACGCAAAGACTGTTCAAACGGATCGTGCATACGCACCTCTGGTGATGTTTGAAAAAGACGCGATCAGATTTATTCGGGTCACATCAAGCATCATCACACCCAGCGCAAACGACGAAAAAGCCACCATTGCCCCAAGGCCACCGCCACCAATAAAAGGCAGGCGATGATAAAGCCATAAGGGCTGGCCGAGAATGGAATACCGCCAACGTTGATCCCTAAAAGGCCGGTGAGAAAACTCATCGGCAGGAAGATCCCGGTAATGATCCCGAAGCGGTACATGGTGCGATTCATGCGTACGCTCAAACGCCGATCTTCGGCCTCCAACACAAGCCCCACGCGCTCTCGGGTCAATTCCAGCTCTTCCAGGTAACGGGTCAGGCTGTTGTGCAACTCGTTCCAGTAATCACCATCATCCACGGCGAACCAGGGCAGTTTTATCCGGCTCAACTGGGCGAAGATATCCCGCTGCGGAGCCAGGAAGCGCTTGAGCCCGGCAGCCCGCCGACGGATCTGCAAAATGCTGCCGTGCTCCGGGGTATACCGTTCGTCGGCATCCAGTTTTTCTTCCTCGCCATCGACCACTTCCGAGAGGTCGCTGACCAGATTCTGCACCTTGTGGGTCAGGTATTCGGCCATATAAAGGAGGAGTTCGGCAGACGTCTTCGGCCCACGCCCCTCGGCAAGCTGCACCAGCAGCTCATCGGTGGCGCGCAACTGACGCAGGCGCAAGGAAATCACCCGCTGGGCAGAGGCAAAGATCCGCACCGAGACCATGTCTTCCGGCTCGGCCCCCGGGTTCAGGTTGATCCCCCGCAGAAACAGCAGCAACTCCGAGTCCGGGAGCGCCAGCAGGCGTGGCCGGGTGTTTTCCTCCAGCAGCAGGTCACAACTGAACTCGCTCAGGCCGCTGGAGCGACGCAACCAGGTCTGGGTCTGCGGATGACTGCGATCCCAATGCAGCCACAGGCTTTCATGGGCCTGCAGCTGCAGATCGTCGAGCTCAGTCCGGGCAATCGAACGCGCACCGCCTTCACCATCCAGCACCAGGGCATGTACCAGTCCCCATTGCGCGTTTTCTTCCTCGAACATCCGCATCCCTTGTCAGGTCGATTGTTTATTCAGGCATTTTCAGCGGGCTTGGCGAAACGATCACGCCATTGTTGTCGGCGTAGACATACTCGCCGGGGCGGAAAGTCACACCGGCAAAGGTCACCGCCACATTGAGGTCACCGATGCCGCGCTTGTCAGTCTTCATCGGGTGGCTGGCAAGGGCCTGGACGCCAAGATCGGTCTGGGCGATGACATCCACATCACGGATGCAACCGTAGATCACCAACCCTTCCCAACCGTTTTTTGCGGCTTTCTCGGCCAGCATGTCGCCCAGCAGGGCGCGGCGCAGCGAGCCGCCACCATCCACCACCAGCACCTTGCCATGCCCCTTGAGCTCCACTTGTTCCTTGACCAGCGAGTTGTCCTCGAAGCACTTGATGGTGACGATTTCACCGCCAAAGGAATCGCGACCACCGAAATTGCTGAACATCGGCTCTACCACCTGCACCAGGTCCGGGTAGGCGTCGCACAGGTCGGGAGTGAGGTAATGGTTCATCGAGAAACTCCTGTAACAGAAAGAACACGATCGAAGGTGTCGGTGATTCCAGAGGCTGCCTTATATAGGTACGCACCCAGACTGCCGATGTTTAACCTGCAAGGCCTGATGAGCGAACCCGCCTGCCCCGTATTTTTGCAGCCAGGCCAGCGGAACGGAAAGCCGACTCAATAACTGAATGTGACCAGAACAGCGCAATGCGTCATATCTTAGCCGCAAGCGCTATCGAGCGAAATGCCCTTGTCAGAGCCTTCGCCTCAAACCGCAGCCACGGGTTCGGCAGCAGAAACCAGCAATGGCGCCTGCTGATCCTTGAGCCAACGCGCGACCAGGGGCCAGACCTCAGTCTGCGCCGGTTTGCTCACCAGCATCTCGACGTGACCGAAGTTGCCGCTGAATCCCTGCTCGCGCCCCAGGCAGACAAATTGTTTCTGCTCGCTACCCAACTGCTCGAACAACTTGCGACAGGCCCAGGTCGGATCCTGATGATCTCCTGCGGCACTGACTGCCAGTGCCGGCACCGTAACCTGCGCCAGGCCCGCCCACCAATCCTTGTCGGCATCGCCGAAACGACCAAACAATCCATGCCAGCGCATGCTCTCCAGGGCTAGCCCGATGGGCTCGTCCTCGGGGCCGCGCTTGAGCCGCGAGCCGGACAACTGAGCAAAGCGCTTGATCACCAGGCGCCCACCCCACTCCACCATCGGGATCTTCAGCGGCCAGTAGGTACGGCTGATCTGGGTACCGAAAAAAGCCGCCGAGGCCACGCCCGCATCGCCCAGGTACTGCCCGCCCAAGGCCGCCGCCAGGGTAGTGCCGCCCAGGGAATGACCGATCCAGTGGGGAACCTGTGCACTTTGCTCACGGACAAAGGCGGCAATTGCCGGCAAATCGTACCGCGCGTAGTCGGCGACACGGTTCTTGCGGTACTCGGCATTGCGGCGCGACAAGCCGTGACCACGCATTTCAGGGATCCACACATCGAAGCCCGCGCGGGCCAGATAGGCCCCCAGCCCGATGCCCTTGGGCGAATACCAGAAACGTCGATTGGAAAAGCTGCCATGCAGCAGGACCACGGGGATCCCCCGGGCCTCAGGCTCATCGGCCAGCCCCAGGCGGGTGACGGCCAACTCCACGGAAGGGTCGGGACTGTTGCCGGGCTTCAAGCGATAGACATCTTCGCTGAGGTCGCCTCGACGCTCGGCACTGATCAAGGCGACCGGAAATAGGTTGCTGCTGCTTTGCATATTCTTCTTGCACAAAAAAGGGCGGCATCCAGAAGAAGCACGCCCTGCTTGAATCTTCAAGAGCCAGCCAGCCTTGCGACCGACCGGCTCTGCACTCACCGATTACGCCGCGCCCTGACCTTCAGCCAGGAAGAACCAGGTTTCCAGTACCGAGTCCGGGTTCAGCGAAACGCTTTCAATGCCCTGCTCCATCAGCCACTTGGCCAGGTCCGGGTGGTCCGAAGGCCCCTGGCCGCAGATGCCGATGTACTTGCCAGCCTTGTTGCAGGCGGCAATGGCATTGGCCAACAGCTTCTTGACCGCAGGATTACGCTCGTCGAACAGGTGGGCGATGATCCCCGAGTCACGGTCCAGGCCCAGGGTCAGCTGGGTCAGGTCGTTGGAGCCGATGGAGAAACCATCGAAGTACTCGAGGAACTCGTCAGCCAGAATGGCGTTGGACGGCAGTTCGCACATCATGATCACGCGCAGGCCGTTCTCGCCGCGCTTGAGGCCGTTTTCAGCCAGCAGATCAACCACTTGGCTGGCCTCGCCCAAGGTGCGCACGAACGGCACCATGATTTCGACGTTGGTCAGGCCCATCTCGTTGCGCACGCGCTTCAGGGCGCGGCATTCGAGTTCGAAGCAGTCACGGAAGGATTCGCTGATGTAACGCGAAGCGCCGCGGAAGCCCAGCATCGGGTTCTCTTCTTCCGGCTCGTAGAGCTTGCCACCGATCAGGTTGGCGTATTCGTTGGACTTGAAGTCCGACAGACGCACGATGACCTTCTTCGGTGTGAACGCCGCAGCCAGGGTGCTGATACCTTCAACCAGCTTGTCGACGTAGAAGTCCACAGGATCGTGGTAGCCGGCAATACGCTTGTCGACGCTGTCCTTGATCTCTTGTGGCAGCCCGGCGTAGTTCAGCAGTGCCTTGGGGTGCACGCCGATCATGCGGTTGATGATGAACTCCAGGCGGGCCAGGCCCACGCCGGCGTTCGGCAACTGGGCGAAGTCGAAGGCGCGGTCCGGGTTGCCGACGTTCATCATGATCTTGAACGGCAGCTCCGGCATGGCATCCACCGAGTTCTGCTTGACGTCGAAACCCAGCTCGCCTTCGAAGATGAAACCGGTGTCGCCTTCAGCGCAGGAAACGGTCACGCCCTGGCCATCTTTCAGCAGTTCGGTGGCGTTGCCGCAACCCACTACCGCCGGAATGCCCAGCTCGCGAGCGATGATTGCTGCGTGGCAGGTCCGGCCGCCGCGGTTGGTGACAATGGCGCTGGCGCGCTTCATCACCGGTTCCCAGTCCGGGTCGGTCATGTCGGAGACCAGCACGTCGCCGGCCTGGACCTTGTCCATCTCGGACACGTCCTTGATGATCCGCACCTTGCCGGCGCCAATGCGCTGGCCGATGGCACGGCCTTCCACCAGCACGGTGCCGGTTTCCTTGAGCAGGTAGCGCTCCATGACATTGGCCTGGGTACGACTCTTAACGGTTTCCGGACGGGCCTGGACGATGTACAGCTTGCCGTCGTCGCCGTCTTTGGCCCATTCGATGTCCATCGGGCACTGGTAGTGCTTCTCGATGATCATCGCTTGCTTGGCCAGCTCGCTGACTTCAGCGTCGGTCAGGCAGAAACGCGCGCGGTCGGCCGCGTCCACGTCCACGGTTTTCACCGAACGACCGGCCTTGGCTTCGTCGCCGTAGATCATCTTGATTGCCTTGCTGCCCAGGTTGCGGCGCAGGATGGCCGGACGACCGGCTTCAAGGGTGTTCTTGTGGACGTAGAATTCGTCCGGGTTGACCGCGCCCTGGACCACGGTTTCACCCAGGCCATAGGCGCCGGTGATGAAGACCACGTCACGGAAGCCCGATTCGGTGTCAAGGGTGAACATCACGCCGGCGGTGCCGGTTTCCGAACGCACCATGCGCTGCACACCAGCAGACAGGGCCACCAGCTTGTGGTCGAACCCCTGGTGCACGCGGTAGGAAATGGCGCGGTCGTTGAAGAGCGAGGCGAACACTTCCTTGGCAGCGCGAATCACATTGTCCACGCCACGGATATTGAGGAAGGTTTCCTGCTGGCCGGCAAAGGAGGCGTCCGGCAAGTCTTCGGCGGTGGCCGAGGAACGCACGGCCACGGCGATGTCGGGATTGCCCGCCGACAGTGCGGCGAAGGCGGCACGGATCTCGGTGTTGAGGCGCTCGGGGAACTCGGCCTCCATGATCCACTGACGGATCTGCGCGCCGGTCTTGGCCAGGGCGTTGACGTCATCGACATCCAGCGCATCGAGCGCCGCATGGATCTGGTCGTTCAGACCACTCAACTCAAGAAAATCACGATAAGCCTGAGCTGTCGTGGCGAAGCCACCAGGGACCGATACGCCCGCACCTGCGAGGTTGCTGATCATCTCGCCCAGGGATGCGTTCTTGCCCCCCACATGCTCAACATCGTGTTTGCCGAGCTTATCGAGGGAAACTACGTACTCTACCAAGGTGATCTCTCCACTAACTGTGTTGGAAAAGCTCAGAAGCCGGCTGCTCGGGGAGCGTTTGCCCGCTATATGGCCTGGACCTGGAAAATAAGTGAGAATGCGGGCCATTCCCGGCCGACAAATCGCGCCTATCATATCCAAGAATCGTCACTAGCTTAAGGCCCAAGCCGCAAATGAAACGATCTGCTTTCTTTATCTCCGACGGTACCGGCATCACAGCGGAAACCCTCGGCCAGAGCCTGTTGGCGCAGTTCGAAAACGTTACCTTCAGCAAATTCACGCGGCCGTACATCGACAGCATGGAAAAAGCGCAGGCCATGGTACAACAAATCAATATAGCCGCCGAAAAAGACGGCCATCGTCCGATTATCTTCGACACCATCGTCAATCAGGACATTCGTGAGATCCTCGCGACCTCCAATGGTTTCATGATCGACATCTTCTCGACCTTCCTTGCGCCCCTGGAGCAGGAGCTGAGCGAACATTCCTCCTACTCCGTCGGCAAATCCCATTCCATTGGCCACAACTCCAACTACATGGAGCGGATCGAGGCGGTGAACTTCGCCCTGGACAATGACGACGGCGCCCGTACCCACTACTACGACAAAGCCGACCTGATCCTGGTGGGCGTCTCGCGTTGCGGCAAGACCCCGACCTGCCTGTACATGGCCATGCAATTCGGCATCCGCGCGGCCAACTACCCGCTGACCGAGGAAGACATGGAGCGCCTGCAACTGCCCAATGCCCTGCGCGCCCACAAACACAAGCTGTTCGGCCTGACCATCGACCCCGATCGCCTCACCGCGATCCGCAACGAGCGCAAGCCCAACAGCCGCTATTCCAGCTACGCCCAGTGCGAATTCGAAGTGCGCGAAGTGGAAAACCTGTTCCGCCGCGAAAACATCCCCCACATCAACTCCACCCATTTCTCGGTGGAAGAGATCTCGGCCAAGATCCTCGTGGAAAAAGGCGTGGAACGGCGCTTCAAGTAACCTCTGCGCGACCGACGGCGAGGCCCTACTGGCCCTCGCCTGCCGCCCTACCAGCGGGGCAGCCCGCTCTCCTGCTTCAAGGCCGCGGCCAGCGCGGCAAAGCCGTCCTGCAGCCGACGATCATCTGCGGTGGTATTGCAGACACTGGCCCGGACGAATTGCGGCACTGCGGCCTGGCCCACGGCAAAGGCTTCGGCAGTGGCCACCTGGTATCCCTGATGCTTGAGATCCGCCTCGATTTCAGAGGCACGCCACGGCTCCGGAACCCTGATCCAGAAATGCGGGCAACCCTCCGGACTGCGCCACTCCAGCCCCTGCAACGCCTCCGTGACCAGTTCCTTGCGCCGGGCGATTTCGGCCATCTGCTGCTGACGCAGGCGCTCGGCAACTCCCGTGTCGATCCAGCCCGCTACCAGCTCCAGCGGCAAAGGCGTGGCCATCCAGCAGGTGGCGCGTACCGCTGCAGCCAAACGTCCCACCAGGGGCAACGGTGCATGCAGGAAACCGACTCGCAGCCCTGATGCCACGGCCTTGCTCAGGCTGCTGATCAGCACCGTGCGCTGCGCAGCGAAATGGGCCAGGGGCGCTGGGCGCCGCTCCATCAGCACGGCGTGGGTTTCATCTTCCAGAATCAATAGGTTATGCCGGTGACAGACCTCTGCCACAGCCTCGCGCCGCGCTGCGGACTGCACCGCAGCCGTGGGGTTTTGCAGGGTCGGGGTGCAATACAGCGCCGAAATGCGGTGCTGCCGGCACGCTTCGTCCAGGGCCTCCGGCAACAGTCCCTGTGCATCCATCGGCAACCCCAGGAGCTTGATGCCCAACATCCGCGCCGTACTGATCAGGCCCGGATAGGTCAGGTGTTCAGTGGTCAGGGTATCGCCGGGCTTGAGCAGTGCCAGCAAGGCGACATGCAAGCCGTGCTGGGCGCCGTTGACGCAAATCACCTGCTCGGGATCCGCCTGCAGGCCATCCTGGGTCAGCCAGCGCGCACCCGCGGCGCGATACCGCGCCAGTCCGGCCTCGGCGCTGTAACGGGCGACTTGCTGCAGTCCCAAAGGATCTTCTGCCAATGCCCGCAAGCCCTGAGCGATGAAATGGTTTTCCTGGCCGGGAATATGGGTGTTGCGGCTCATGTCGAACAGCGCCTGCGGCTCCTCGGCGACGTTGCGAAAGCCGCTGTCGCGCTGGCGCTGCAAACCGTCCTGGCGCACATAAGTACCATCGCCGACCCGTGCCACCACCTGTCCCAGGCGTTCCAGCTCGGCGTACGCGCGGCTGATGGTGCCAATGGTCACGCCCAGCTTGTCCGCCAGCAGGCGATGGGGCGGCAGTTTGCTACCGGGGGCCAGAGAACCGTCGGCAATGGCCTGTTCCAGGGTCTCGGCCAGTCGCTTGTACTTGGCGCCTCCACCTTCCTGCAGTGCGGAACGCATCATTGACACCGTGTCAATACTTACTTTGACAGCCATCATTTTCACCAATAGCGTTGCTCAAGGGCTCAATTACCGCAAATGACTCGCCCAATATAGAGGTCAATTGCTCATCACGAAAGGAAGGCCAGCGTGAATACCAGCACCGTCATATCCGACACCCGGGCCCTGCCCCGCCCCTGGCTTGCCACCCTGGTGACCTGCACCCTGTTCCTGGTTGTCTGCCTGAGTTGGGGCACCACCTGGCTGGGTATCAAGATTGCCGTGCAAAGCGTGCCGCCACTGACCGCCGCCGGCCTGCGCTTTCTGATTGCCTTTCCGCTGTTCGCCTGTTTTGCCTGGCTGCGCGGCGAGCCGCTGATGTTTCCCAAGGGCAGCCGGGGCTTCCTGGTATTCGTCACCCTGTGCTACTTCAGCCTGCCCTACACCCTGCTCAACTACGGCGAGGTGCACGTTTCCTCCGGCCTGACCGCGCTGCTGTTCAGTTGCATGCCGGTGTTCATCCTGATTTTTTCCGCCCTGCTGCTGCGGGAGAAGATTCACCTGGCGCAACTGCTCGGCATCGCCATCGGCTTTGCCAGCCTGTTCCAGATCATTCGCGGCCAGGGCCTGCTCAGCGACCACAATGAACTCTCGGGAGTACTGTCCATTCTCGGCGCGGCACTGCTGCATGCGCTGTGTTACGTGGTCACCAAGAAACACGGCAGCGCCATCAGCGTCATCACCTACAACACCTTGCCGATCGGCATCGCCGGCCTACTGCTGTGCCTGGCGGGGTTGGGGATCGAGCACCCGGACTTTTCCGCCATCAGCCCGCGTTCCTGGGGCGCCCTGCTGTATCTGGGGCTGGCGGCTTCGGTGGGTGGGTTCATTGTCTATTTTTTCCTGCTGAAACGACTGAACCCGGTGATCCTGTCCTTCGTGTTCATCATTTTTCCGGTGTTCGCGGTGATCATCGGCGCCTGGTACGAAGGCCAGAGCCTGTCCCGGGACCTGCTGCTGTATTCCTCGACCTTGCTCGGCGGTTTCGCCATCACCAAACTGCCCCTGGACAAATGGCTGTCCAGAAAGCCCGCGCGACGCTAAAGCGACTCCGTAGGAGCGAGCTTGCTCGCGAAGCTTCAAGGACACCGCGTCCGCCCAGCGAGCCCGCGACATCATTGACGTTCATCGCGAGCAAGCTCGCTCCTACAAGGGTGGTTTCAGATCACCAGCAGGTCGACGAACCGGTGCACCGGCGTCGCCTCAAGCCGCGCCTGATCCTTGCACAGCTGGAAAATCTGCGTCGAACGCTGGGCCGTGAAGCGCGTGGCCAGGTTGGCCTTGAACTTGTCTTCCAGCAGCGGGATGCCTTCGGCGCGGCGGCGCCGGTGGCCGATGGGGTATTCCACCGCGACCTGCTCGGTGCTGGAGCCGTCCTTGAAGAACACCTGGATCGCATTGGCAATGGAGCGCTTGTCGGCTTCCAGGTATTCACGGGTGTAGCGAGGCTCTTCGACGATGTGCATCTTCTCGCGCAACTGATCGATGATCGGGTGCGCGGCATGGAAATCGTCCTCGTAATGCTCGGCCGCCAGGGTGCCGAAGGCCAGGGGCACGGCGGTCATGTATTGCAGGCAGTGGTCGCGATCGGCGGCATTGGCCAGCGGCCCGACCTTGGAAATGATGCGGATCGCCGACTCATGGGTGGTGATGACGATGCGGTCGATTTCGTGCAGACGGTTGCGCACCAGAGGATGCAAGGTCACCGCCGCTTCGCAGGCCGTTTGCGCATGGAATTCTGCCGGGAAACTGATCTTGAACAGCACGTTTTCCATCACGTAGCTGGCGTATTTCTGCGTCAGGCGCAACTGCCGCTGGCCTTCGGGTTTGAGCGCCAGGTCCTTGTTGGTATGGCTGAACAGCACGTCATAGAAGCCCCACTGCGGCGCCGTCAGGACGCCGGGAATGCCCATCTCGCCACGCAGGGCGATATCCGCCAGGCGCACTCCACGGCTGGAGGCATCCCCCGCCGCCCAGGATTTGCGCGAACCGGCATTGGGTGCGTGGCGATAGGTGCGCAGCGCCTGGCCATCGACAAAGGCCTGGGACAGTGCCGCCAGCAACTGCTCGCGATTGGCCCCCATCAGCTTGGCGCACACCGCGGTGGAAGCCACTTTTACCAGCAGCACATGATCGAGTCCGACCCGATTGAAGGAGTTTTCCAGGGCGATCACGCCTTGAATCTCATGGGCCATGATCATGGCCTTGAGCACGTCACCCATGGTCAGCGGCGCTTCGCCATTGGCCACGCGCTTTTGTGACAGGTGATCGGCCACCGCGAGAATTCCCCCGAGGTTGTCCGAGGGGTGGCCCCATTCGGCCGCGAGCCAGGTGTCGTTGTAGTCCAGCCAGCGCACGATGCAGCCAATGTCCCAGGCCGCCTTAACCGGGTCGAGGCGATAGCTGGTGCCGGGCACCCGGGCACCGTAAGGCACCACGGTGCCTTCGACGATCGGCCCCAGGTGCTTGGTGCATTCGGGAAAACGCAGGGCCAGCAGGCCGCAGCCCAGGGTGTCCATCAGGCAATTGCGTGCGGTGTCGAGGGCTTCTCGGGAGTCGATGGAATAATCCAGGACGTAATCGGCAATGTCCTGCAGGACCTGGTCGTAATCGGGACGGTTGTTCAGGTCAACGTTGCTGCTCATGTGCGCTTCACTCCAGTACAGGATGGTAGGTGGGGTCGATTCCTCAGTGACAGGTTCAGGTCAATAACGGCATCGCAGGTCTGCGCCTGCTCAGCGATTCAATCACAACCAGCGGCTGCGGCGAGGGAGCTTGCTCCCGCTGGACAGCAAGCCCCTCCACAGCAAGCGCTTTTCTTTCTAGAAACTGTCGCCGGGCACTCGCACCCAGCCTTCCATCAGCACCCGCGCGCTGCGGCTCATGATGGCCTTGACCACCGTCCAGTCACCGCCGCTCCGGGTGGCTTCGGCGCCGACGCGCAAGGTGCCCGAGGGATGGCCGAAACGTACCGCGCTGCGCGCGCCACCACCGGCCGCCAGGTTGACCAGGGTTCCGGGAATCGCCGCCGCGGTACCTATGGCCACCGCCGCGGTGCCCATCATCGCGTGGTGCAGCTTGCCCATGGACATGGCCCGCACTAGCAGGTCGACGTCCCCGGCCTTGATCGCCTTGCCGCTGGAGGCCTGGTAATCCGCAGGCGCGGCGACAAAGGCCACTTTCGGCGTGTGCTGGCGCTGGGCAGCTTCATCCAGGTGTTTGATCAGGCCCATGCGCAGGGCGCCATGGGCGCGGATGGTCTCGAACATCGCCAGGGCCTTGGGGTCGCCATTGATATCGCCCTGCAGCTCGGTGCCGCGATAGCCGATGTCTGCGGCGTTGACGAAGATCGTCGGAATCCCGGCATTGATCAGGGTCGCCTTGAAGGTGCCGACGCCGGGCACCTCCAGGTCGTCCACCAGGTTGCCGGTGGGGAACATCGAACCGCCCGCGCCCTCTTCCTCGGCCGCAGGGTCAAGGAATTCCAGCTGCACTTCGGCCGCCGGGAACGTCACGCCGTCCAGCTCGAAATCACCGGTTTCCTGGACCTCGCCATTGGTGATCGGCACGTGGGCGATGATGCTCTTGCCGATATTGGCCTGCCAGATGCGCACCACCGCCACGCCGTTCTGCGGAATGCGCGCCGGGTCCACCAGGCCGCTGCTGATGGCGAAAGAGCCCACCGCCGCCGAGAGGTTGCCGCAGTTGCCGCTCCAGTCGACAAAGGCCTTGTCGATGGCCACCTGGCCGAACAGGTAGTCGACGTCGTGGTCGGCCTTGATGCTCTTGGAGAGGATCACCGTCTTGCTGGTACTGGAGGTGGCGCCGCCCATGCCGTCGATCTGCTTGTCATAGGGATCGGGGCTGCCGATCACCCGCAACAGCAGGGCATCACGGGCTGCGCCCGGCAGTTGGGCCGCCTCGGGCAGGTCCTGCAGGTTGAAGAACACGCCCTTGCTGGTGCCGCCACGCATGTAGGTGGCGGGAATCTTGATCTGCGCTACGAATGCCATGAATTTCAGGTCCCGATAATGACCGGGGGCGGCGCCTTGCGGCCCGCCCCCGGTACGTTGCTTAGCTGGCTACTGCCGATTCCAGGAAGTCCTGGGCGAAGCGTTGCAGCACCCCGCCCGCCTCGTAGATCGATACCTCTTCGGCGGTATCGAGGCGGCAGGTCACCGGCACCTCAAGCCGCTCGCCGCTCTTGCGGTTGATCACCAGGGTCAGTTGTGCCCGAGGCGTGCGCGCGCCGATCACGTCGTAGGTTTCAGTGCCGTCGATGCCCAGGGTCTTGCGGTCGGTGCCCGCGAGGAACTCCAGCGGCAGCACGCCCATGCCCACCAGGTTGGTACGGTGGATGCGCTCGAAGCCTTCGGCGACAATGGCTTCCACCCCCGCCAGCCGCACGCCCTTGGCTGCCCAGTCGCGGGACGAGCCCTGGCCGTAGTCGGCACCGGCAACGATGATCAGCGGTTGCTTGCGCTGCATGTAGGTTTCGATGGCTTCCCACATCCGCGTCACTTTGCCTTCCGGCTCGATCCGCGCCAGGGAACCCTGCTTGACCTTGCCGTTTTCCTGGACCATTTCGTTGAACAGTTTCGGGTTGGCGAAGGTCGCGCGCTGAGCGGTCAAGTGGTCGCCACGGTGGGTCGCGTAGGAGTTGAAGTCCTCTTCCGGCAGGCCCATTTTCGCCAGGTACTCGCCGGCCGCGCTGCCCGCCATGATGGCGTTGGACGGCGACAGGTGGTCGGTGGTGATGTTGTCCGGCAGCACCGCCAGCGGACGCATCCCGGTCAGGCTGCGCTCACCGGCCAGGGCCCCTTCCCAGTAAGGCGGACGGCGGATGTAGGTGCTCTGCGGGCGCCATTCATACAGCGGCTCGACTTTCGGGCCGGTGTCTTCGTGGATGGCGAACATCGGGATGTAGACCTTGCGGAACTGCTCCGGCTTGACCGCCGCCTTGACCACCGCGTCGATCTCTTCATCGCTCGGCCAGATGTCCTTGAGGCGGATTTCCCGGCCGTTGGCGTCCAGGCCCAGCACGTCCTTCTCGATATCGAAACGGATGGTGCCGGCGATGGCGTAGGCCACCACCAGCGGCGGCGAAGCCAGGAACGCCTGCTTGGCGTAAGGGTGGATGCGCCCATCGAAGTTGCGGTTGCCCGAGAGCACGGCGGTGGCGTACAGGTCGCGGTCGATGATTTCCTTCTGGATCACCGGGTCGAGGGCACCGGACATGCCGTTGCAGGTGGTGCAGGCAAAAGCCACCACGCCAAAGCCCAGTTGCTCCAGCTCATGGCCCAGGCCGGCCTCTTCCAGGTACATGGCCACGGTTTTCGAACCCGGGGCCAGGGACGACTTGACCCACGGCTTGCGGGTCAGCCCCAGCTTGTTGGCGTTGCGTGCCAGCAGGCCGGCGGCGATCACGTTGCGCGGGTTGCTGGTGTTGGTGCAACTGGTGATGGCGGCGATGATCACCGCGCCGTCCGGCATCTGCCCCGGGGTTTCGGACCACTGCCCGGCGATGCCCTTGGCCGCCAGGTCGCTGGTGGCGACCCGGGCGTGCGGGTTGCTCGGCCCGGCCATGTTGCGCACCACCGACGACAGGTCGAACTGCAGGCCGCGCTCGTAGCGCGCGCTCTTCAGGCTGTCGGCCCATAGGCCAGTGTGCCTGGCGTAGCTCTCTACCAGGCGCACCTGCTCGTCTTCACGGCCGGTGAGCTTGAGGTAGTCGATGGTCTGCTGGTCGATGTAGAACATCGCCGCCGTGGCGCCGTATTCCGGCGCCATGTTGGAGATGGTGGCGCGGTCGCCCAGGGTCAGCGCCGCCGCACCTTCGCCAAAGAACTCCAGCCAGGCCCCGACCACTTTCTGCTTGCGCAGGAACTCGGTCAGCGCCAGCACCATGTCGGTGGCGGTGATGCCCGGTTGCAGCTTGCCGGTGAGCTCGACGCCGATGATGTCCGGCAGGCGCATCCACGAGGCGCGGCCGAGCATGACACTCTCGGCTTCCAGGCCGCCCACGCCGATGGCGATCACCCCCAGCGCATCCACGTGGGGGGTGTGGCTGTCGGTGCCGACGCAGGTATCAGGAAAGGCCACGCCGTCGAGCACCTGGATCACCGGGGACATTTTCTCCAGGTTGATCTGGTGCATGATGCCGTTGCCGGGCGGGATCACGTCGACGTTCTTGAAGGCCTTCTTGGTCCAGTTGATGAAGTGGAAGCGGTCTTCGTTGCGCCGATCTTCGATGGCGCGGTTCTTGTCGAAGGCGTCCGGGTCGAAACCGCCGCACTCCACGGCCAGGGAGTGGTCGACGATCAACTGGGTCGGCACTACCGGGTTGACCAGCGCCGGGTCACCGCCCTGGTCGGCGATGGCGTCACGCAGGCCGGCCAGGTCCACCAGTGCGGTCTGGCCGAGAATGTCGTGGCACACCACGCGGGCCGGAAACCAGGGGAAGTCCAGGTCGTCGCGGCGCTCTATCAGTTGGCCGAGGGAGGCGTTGAGGGTTGCCGGATCACAGCGGCGCACCAGGTTTTCCGCCAGTACGCGGGAGGTGTAGGGCAGGCTGTCGTAGGCGCCTGGCTTAAGCGCATCGACCGCCGCCCGGGCGTCGAAATAGTCCAGTTGGCTGCCGGGCAGCGTCTTGCGAAATTCACTGTTCATGGTCAGGGCTCGGTCACGGTAGTTTCAAAGGGAGCGCCTGGCACCGTGTTGAATGGGCATCTATCCCCTGTAGGAGCGAGCTTGCTCGCGATGACTGAAGCAGATCCGACCTCGCGTCGGCTGAACCATCGCTATCGCGAGCAAGCTCGCTCCTACAGGTGCTGCGGTGCATTCAATCAACAGTACCGGCGCCCTCCCGGTCAGCGGCGCTCGATTGGCACGAACTTGCGCTGTTCAACGCCGATGTACTCGGCGCTTGGACGGATGATGCGGTTGTTGGCACGCTGCTCGAACACGTGGGCGGCCCAGCCGGTCAGGCGCGAGCAGACGAAGATCGGGGTGAACAGCTTGGTCGGGATGCCCATGAAGTGGTACGCCGAGGCGTGGTAGAAGTCGGCATTGGGGAAGAGTTTCTTCTGCTCCCACATGGTCTTGTCGATGGCTTCGGACACCGGGAACAGCACCTTGTCACCGACTTCGTCAGCCAGCTTCTGCGACCAGCCCTTGATCACCTCGTTGCGCGGGTCGCTGTCTTTGTAGATCGCATGGCCAAAGCCCATGATCTTGTCCTTGCGCTCGAGCATCCGCAGCAACTCGGCAGTCGCCTGCTCGGGGCTCTGGAAGCGTTCGATCAGCTCCATGGCCGCTTCGTTGGCGCCGCCATGCAACGGGCCGCGCAGCGAACCGATGGCCGCGGTGACACAGGAATAGAGGTCCGACAGGGTCGAGGCACAGACCCGCGCGGTGAAGGTGGAGGCGTTGAATTCGTGCTCGGCATAGAGGATCAGCGAAACGTTCATCACCTTGACGTGCAAGTCACTGGGCTTCTTGCCGTGCAGCAAGTGCAGGAAGTGGCCACCGATGGTCTGCTCGTCGCTGACGCAATTGATGCGCACGCCTTCGTGGCTGAAGCGGTACCAGTAGCACATGATCGCCGGGAAGGCCGCCAGCAGGCGGTCGGTGACATCGTGCTGCTGGGAGAAGTCCTTCTCCGGCTCGATGTTGCCCAGGAACGAGCAACCGGTACGCATCACATCCATCGGATGGGCCTGGGCCGGTATGCGCTCCAGCACTTCCTTCAGCGCCTGTGGCAGGTCGCGCAGCTTGCTCAGCTTGGCGCTGTAGGCGGCCAGTTGTTCCTGGGTCGGCAGGTCGCCGTACAGCAACAGGTAGGCGACTTCCTCGAACTGCGCATCGGCCGCCAGTTCGCGCACGTCATAGCCGCGGTAGGTCAACCCGGCACCGGCCTGGCCCACGGTGGACAACGCGGTTTGCCCGGCCACCTGGCCGCGCAGACCTGCACCACTCAATACTTTTGCTTCGGCCATTGCTCTCTCCAATCTTGAATTTGTTAGGGACTTGGCAACTTCACGGTTCGGGACTCACCCCGACACTGTAGGAGCGAGCTTGCCCGCGATCCAGGCCCGCGCATTAGCGTCGACGACCATCGCGAGCCAGCTCGTTCCCATAGGGATTGATTCAGCCTTTCTTCTGCGCGAACAGCGCATCGAGCTTCTGCTCGAAGCTGTGGTAATCGATGCGCTCGTACAGCTCCATGCGGGTCTGCATGGTGTCGATCACGTTTTGCTGGGTGCCGTCGCGACGGATCGCGGTGTAGACGTTTTCTGCGGCCTTGTTCATGGCACGGAAGGCCGACAGCGGGTACAGCACCAGGGAAACATCCACGGATTTCAACTGTTCGGTGGTGTACAGCGGGGTGGCGCCGAACTCAGTGATGTTGGCCAGGATCGGAGCTTTCACCCGATCGGCGAAGATCTTGTACATTTCGAGCTCGGTGATGGCTTCCGGGAACACCATGTCGGCGCCGGCCTCGATGCACGCCGCGGCGCGTTCCAGGGCCGACTCCAGGCCTTCCACCGCCAGGGCGTCGGTGCGCGCCATGATCACGAAGCTGTCGTCGGTACGGGCATCCACCGCGGCCTTGATGCGGTCGACCATTTCCTGCTGGGAAACGATCTCCTTGTTAGGGCGGTGACCGCAGCGCTTGGCGCCGACCTGGTCTTCGATATGGATCGCCGCGGCACCGAACTTGATCATCGACTTGACGGTGCGCGCCACGTTGAAGGCCGACGAACCGAAACCGGTGTCCACGTCCACCAGCAGCGGCAGGTCGCAGACGTCGGTGATACGACGCACATCGGTAAGGACGTCGTCGAGACCGGTAATGCCCAGGTCAGGCACGCCGAGGGAGCCGGCAGCGACCCCGCCGCCCGACAGGTAGATGGCCTTGAAACCGGCGCGCTTGGCCAGCAGGGCATGGTTGGCGTTGATCGCGCCGACCACTTGCAACGGCTGTTCGCTGGCGACCGCATCGCGGAAACGCTGGCCTGGAGTGCTCTTGTTGGAACTCATGACTCACCTCGTGGAGTGGCTGTCTGATGGGCGCTGTCCTGGTAGTGACGCGCGATATTGCGTTTCGAGGCGCCGATGTGGCGGCGCATCAACAACTCGGCCAGTTCGCCGTCGCGATCGGCAATGGCATCGAGAATCCGGTGGTGTTCGGCAAAGGCCTGGTGCGGGCGGTTGGGGGTCGCGGAAAACTGGATGCGGTACATGCGCACCAGTTGGTACAGCTCGCCGCAGAGCATTTGCGTGAGGGTGCGGTTGCCGGCGCCCTGGATGATCCGGTAGTGGAAGTCGAAGTCCCCTTCCTGCTGGTAGTAGCCGACGCCGGCCTGGAACGCCGCATCGCGTTCGTGGGTATCGAGCACCCGGCGCAGTTCGTCGATTTCCTCGGTGGTCATGCGCTCGGCCGCCAGGCGGCAGGCCATGCCTTCCAGGGATTCCCGGATTTCGTAGAGTTCGATCAGCTCGGCATGGCTCAGGGAGACCACCCGGGCGCCAACGTGGGGCACCCGCACCAGCAGGCGCTGACCTTCCAGGCGGTGGATGGCCTCGCGCAGCGGGCCGCGACTGATGCCGTAGGTGCGCGCCAGTTCAGGCTCGGAGATCTTGCTGCCCGGGGCGATCTCGCCCTTGACGATGGCTGCCTGGATCCGCCGGAAGACGTTTTCGGACAGGGTTTCGGAATCGTCCTGAGCCTGCATCGGGTGTTCGAGTTGATCCAGCATATTGTCGACACCTTTAAAATCAATGAGGCAAAAATTAGCCAATACGCCGAAAACAGTCAAAGGAAAAATAGAGATTGTCGACAATCGTCTAATAACCCTAAGCGCCAGGGCAAGACAAAAGGCCCGCCCCCCGGCGCTGGCGCCATAAAACCAGCGTGCTAGAATGCCGCCCGCATTGGCCTGTCATCTTTTTATGGCACGCATACGAGGGAGCTTGCGCAGCAATGCCGGTCGCCTTGAACTGAAGAACCCATGCCCATCAGGATCTATGAGACTCAAGGCCCTTCCCCTACTGCTCTGCCTGCTTGCCCTGCCCGGCATCAGCGCCGCCGCCGGCAAGACTGTCTACGGCTTGAATGAATACGCCCGGCTGTCCGGCATCGACCTGGAGGTCGCGGCCAAGCTCGACACCGGGGCCAAGACCGCTTCCCTGAGTGCCCGCGACATCAAGCGCTTCAAGCGCAATGGCGAGTCCTGGGTGCGTTTCTACCTGGCGATCGACGCCGCCCATTCCCATCCCATCGAACGGCCTCTGGCCCGGGTCAGCAAGATCAAGCGCCGTGCCGGCGACTACGACCCCGATGAGGACAAGAACTACACCGCACGGCCGGTCATCGCCCTGGATGTCTGCATGGGCAGCGCCTTGCGCAGCATCGAAGTGAACTTGACCGACCGCAGCGCATTCCAATACCCGCTCCTGATCGGCTCCGAAGCCCTGAAACGCTTCGATGCGCTGGTCGACCCCAGTCTTAAATACGCTGCTGGCAAACCCGCCTGCGCCACCGACGCTCATACCGCAGAGTAATTCCAATGCGCTCTCTTACCCTTCATCTGAAAGTCCTGATCGCCATCCTGGTGGTGCTGGGCATTTCGATCACGGCCTATCAGATCTTCGTGCTCGGCATTCCGGTGACCGAAGACGCTACCGACGATCTGTGGAACATCGATGCCAAGGTCGAGTTCGTCGCCAACGGCAAGGACCCGATCAAGATCCAGATGTTCGTGCCGCCCCTGAGCCGCGATTACGTGAGCCTCAACGAGAGCTTCATTTCCAACAACTACGGGGTGGCGGTGAACCGCGTCGACGGCAACCGCAAGGTCACCTGGTCGGCGCGCCGGGCCAAGGGCAACCAGACCCTCTACTACCGCCTGGTGCTGACCAAGCGCTACAGCGCCGAGAAAGCCAAGGTCAAGGGCCCGACCTTCCGTGACAGCATGGCCGTGGAAGGCCCGGAAAAGATCGCCGCCGACGCCCTGCTGGCGCCGATCCGCCAGCATTCGGCCGATGTCGAGACCTTCATCAGCGAAGCCATCAAGCGGGTCAACAACGCCAATGACGACAACGCCAAGCTGTTGCTGGCCGGCGACCCGTCCAGCGCCAACAAGGCCAAGATCGTCGAGCTGCTGCTGTCCATTGCCCACGTGCCGATGGAAAAGGTCCACACCATCCGCCTGGTGGCCGACCAGCCGCAGACCCCGGAGCTCTGGCTGCGCAGCTTCAACGGCACCGACTGGCTGTACTTCAACCCGGAAACCGGTGAGCAGGGCATGCCCAGCGACCGCCTGCTGTGGTGGACCGGCGACGACAACCTGATCACCGTCGATGGCGGCAAGAAAGCCAACGTCACCTTCAGCCTCAACAACAGCGAAATGAACGCCATTCGCCTGGCCAAGCTGACCGACGAGAACACCGACGCCAACTTCCTCGAATACTCGCTGTACGGCCTGCCGCTGCAGACCCAGCAGACCTTCATGATCATGGTGATGATCCCCATCGGCGTGCTGGTGATCCTGGTGCTGCGCAACCTGATCGGCCTGCAGACCCTCGGCACCTTCACCCCGGTGCTGATCGCCCTGGCCTTCCGCGAGACCCAATTGGGCTTTGGCATCGTGCTGTTCACGGTGATCACCGCGCTCGGGCTGTCCTTGCGCTCCTACCTCGAACACTTGAAGTTGCAGATGTTGCCGCGACTCTCGGTGGTACTGACCTTCGTCGTGGTGCTGATCGCCGCCATCAGCCTGTTCAGCCACAAGCTGGGCCTGGAACGCGGCCTGTCGGTGGCGCTGTTCCCGATGGTGATCCTGACCATGACCATCGAACGCCTGTCCATCACCTGGGAAGAGCGCGGCGGCGGCCATGCGATGAAAGTCGCCATCGGCACCCTGTTCGCCGCCTCCCTGGCGCACCTGATCATGAGCGTGCCGGAACTCACCTACTTCGTCTTTACCTTCCCGGCGATGTTGCTGATCCTGGTGGGCTTCATGCTGGCGATGGGTCGCTACCGCGGCTACCGCCTGACGGAGCTGGTACGTTTCAAAGCCTTCGTCAAGGCCGACTCCTGATGTTCGGCCTGTGGAAGACCTGGAAAGCCCTGGAAGCGCGGGGAATCATGGGCATCAACCGGCGTAATGCCGACTACGTGCTCAAGTACAACAAGCGCAGCCTGTACCCCATCGTCGATGACAAGATCATCACCAAGGAACGGGCGATCAAGGCCGGTATCCATGTGCCGGAACTGTATGGGGTGATCTCCACCGAGAAGGAAATCGACAAGCTCGGCGAGATCCTCAAAGGGCGCAACGACTTCGTGATCAAGCCGGCCCAGGGCGCCGGAGGTGACGGGATCATCGTGATCGCCGACCGCTTCGAGGGCCGCTATCGCACGGTGTCCGGCAAGATCATCAGCCACGAAGAGATCGAGCACCATATCTCCAGCATCCTCACCGGCCTGTATTCCCTGGGCGGCCACCGCGACCGGGCGCTGATCGAGTACCGGGTGACCCCGGACCAGATCTTCAAGAGCATCAGCTATGAAGGCGTGCCGGACATCCGCATCATCGTACTCATGGGCTACCCGGTGATGGCCATGCTGCGCCTGCCGACCCGCCAGTCCGGGGGCAAGGCCAACCTGCACCAGGGCGCCATCGGCGTCGGGGTCGACCTGGCCACTGGCCTGACCCTGCGCGGTACCTGGCTGAACAACATCATCACCAAGCACCCGGACACCACCAATGCGGTGGACGGCGTGCAACTGCCCTACTGGGACGGTTTCATGAAGCTGGCGGCCGGCTGCTACGAGCTCTGCGGCCTGGGCTACATCGGCGTGGACATGGTGCTGGACCAGGACAAGGGCCCGCTGATTCTCGAACTCAACGCGCGGCCGGGGCTGAACATCCAGATCGCCAACGACTGCGGCCTGACCCAGCGCACCCACGCCATCGAAGCCCACCTTGAGGAACTCAAGGCCCAGGGCATCGAGGAAAGCGTCGAAGAGCGGGTACGCTTCGCCCAGGAACTGTTCGGCCATATCCCTGCCGTGGAAGGCTGATAGCGCCTGCCGCGGGGGCGAACGGAAGGTCCTGCGGACCTTTTCGCAGCCTGCGGCAGCGGCTACAAGTCGGTGAATACGCCACGAACCGGGCAATCGCCGACATCCCCTCTAGGAGCAACTCCTGCAGAGGCATACAATCGCCAACCGCGCTCCGATGGCTGATTTGCCCCGCATGTTGACCTGTTCCGTACATCCGCTCCCCTACCGCACCAACCCCGCCGAGTATTTCGCGGCAATCGAGCACGCCCCCGGCGCCGTGCTGCTGGACAGCGGCCGGCCCAGCGCCGAGCGCGGTCGCTATGACCTGCTCAGCGCCTGGCCCCTGGCGCAGTTGACCGTGGCCGCCGAAGAAAGCGGCAGGGGCTTTCTCCAGCGCCTGCGGGACAACCTGGGGCAACTGGGCCCGGCGCAACTACCCGCTCCTTATGAACTGCCCTTCGCCGGCGGCCTGATCGGCTACCTCAGCTATGACTTCGGCCGCCATCTGGAGCGCCTGCCAAGCCAGGCCCGGGATGACCTGCAACTGCCCGACGCACGCTTTGGCCTGTATGCCTGGGCGCTGATCAACGACCACCAGGCAGGCACCAGCCAGCTGGTGTTCCACCCCAGCCTGGATGACACCGAGCGCCAGCGCCTGATTCAACTGTTCAGCCAACCGCTGCCCGCGTCGCAGCCAGCATTCAAGCTGACCGGCGCCATGCTGGCTGATCTGAGCGCCGAGGACTACCGCCAGGCGTTCCAGCGCATCCAGCACTACATCCAGGCCGGCGACTGCTATCAGGTGAACTTCGCCCAACGCTTTCGCGGCCAGTACCAGGGGGATCCCTGGGCGGCCTATTGCGCCCTGCGCGCCGCCTGCCCGACCCCGTTTTCGGGTTTCCAGCGGCTGCCGCAAGGCGGTGCGGTGCTGAGCCTGTCGCCGGAGCGCTTTGTCCACGTCAGCCGGGGCCGGGTGGAAACCCGGCCGATCAAGGGCACCCGACCGCGTGGCCGGGACGCTGCCGAAGACGCGGCCAACGCCGCCGAGCTACTGTCCAGCCCCAAGGACCGGGCGGAAAACCTGATGATCGTCGACCTGCTGCGCAACGACCTGGGGCGCACCTGCCGCATAGGCTCGGTACGGGTACCGGAGCTGTTCAGCCTGGAAAGCTACCCCAACGTGCACCACCTGGTGAGCAGCGTCACTGGCGAGCTGGCGGACGGCAAGGACGCACTGGACCTGATCGCCGGCAGCTTTCCCGGCGGCTCGATCACCGGCGCGCCGAAGATCCGCTCGATGCAGATCATCGACGAACTGGAGCCCACGCGACGTGCGCTGTACTGCGGTTCGCTGCTGTACCTGGACGTGCGCGGAGAAATGGACAGTTCGATCGCCATCCGCAGCCTGCTGGCCAAGGATGGGCAGATCTGCTGCTGGGGCGGCGGCGGAATCGTCGCGGATTCCGACTGGCAGGAGGAATACCAGGAATCCATCACCAAGGTGCGGGTGTTGCTGGAGACGCTGCAGGGGCTTTAGGGCCCCTTCGCCGGCAAGCCGGCTCCTACAAGAGCGCGTCGTTCTCCCCCCCGTAGGAGCTGGCTTGCCAGCGAAGGCGTCGGCAGGATTTGCGCAAAATCCTGGGGCCCCTTCGCCGGCAAGCCGGCACCTACAAGAGCGCGTCGTTCTCCCACCCGTAGGAGCTGGCTTGCCAGCGAAGGCGTCGGCAGGATTTGCGCAAAATCCTGGGGCCCCTTCGCCGGTAAGCCGGCTCCTACAAGAGCGCGTCGTTCTCCCCCCGTAGGAGCTGGCTTGCCAGCGAAGGCGTCGGCAGGATTTGTGAAAAATCCAAGGGGCTCTTCGCCGGCGAACCGGCTTACAGGCTCAAGGTGCGGTTGGAAGCCTTGATGAACTCCTGCTTCAGCTCGGCAAAGCTGTGCACCGCCGGGAACTGCGGGAACTCGCGGATCACGTTGTCCGGAGCGTGGAACAGAATGCCGGCATCCGCCTCGCCAAGCATCGTCGTGTCGTTGTAGGAATCCCCCGCCGCAATCACCCGGTAGTACAGGCTCTTGAAGGCCAGCACCGACTGGCGCTTGGGGTCTTTCTGGCGCAACTGATAGCCGGTCACCCGGCCGCCGTCATCGATGATTAGGCGGTGGCAAAGCAGGGTCGGAAAGCCCAGCTGGCGCATCAGGGGCTGGGAAAATTCATAGAAGGTGTCGGAAAGGATCACCACCTGGAAGCGCTCGCGCAGCCAGTTGACGAACTCCACCGCGCCGTCCAGTGGCTTGAGGGTGGCGATCACTTCCTGGATGTCCGAAAGCTTCAGGCCGTGTTCGTCGAGAATCCGCAGGCGCTGTTTCATCAGCACGTCGTAGTCGGGAATATCCCGGGTGGTTGCCTTGAGGGATTCAATCCCGGTTTTTTCGGCAAAGGCGATCCAGATTTCCGGGACCAGTACACCTTCCAGATCGAGACAGGCAATTTCCACAAGACACTCCCATTGGTTCTGATTATTTAAATTGAGCGAGCAAAAGGACTGCCGAACTCTAGCGATTCGCCTGCACAGGCGCAACGCAGAGGAGCGCGCCAGGGCGGTGTGGATTTTGTTAAGATCGCCCCCCTATAGAGCGCACAGCGCCACCGACCTGTAGGAAACCGCCCTGATGCCCCCATCGTTCGACGTCGCTGAACTCGCCGCGACCTATGCCAACAAATCCGCCCAGGACATTCTCAAACTGGCCTTTGCCCAGTTCGGCGATGACCTGTGGATTTCCTTCAGCGGTGCCGAGGATGTGGTGCTGGTGGACATGGCCTGGAAGCTGAACAAGAACGTCAAGGTGTTCAGCCTGGATACCGGCCGCCTGCACCCGGAAACCTACCGTTTCATCGATCAGGTGCGTGAACACTACAAGATCCAGATCGAGCTGATCTCGCCGGACCACAGCAAGCTCGAACCCTTCGTCAAGGAAAAGGGCCTGTTCAGCTTCTATAAGGACGGCCATGGCGAGTGCTGCGGTATCCGCAAGATCGAACCGCTGCGGCGCAAGCTGTCCACCGTCAGCGCCTGGGCCACCGGCCAGCGCCGTGATCAGAGCCCGGGTACCCGCAGCCAGGTGGCAGTGCTGGAAGTCGACACAGCCTTCTCCACGCCGGAGCGCACCCTGTACAAGTTCAACCCACTGGCGCAAATGAGCAGCGAGGAAATCTGGGGTTACATCCGCATGCTCGAACTGCCCTACAACAGCCTGCATGAACGCGGCTTCATCAGCATCGGCTGCGAGCCCTGCACCCGCCCGGTACTGCCCAACCAGCACGAGCGCGAAGGCCGCTGGTGGTGGGAGGAAGCCACCCAGAAAGAATGCGGCTTGCACGCCGGCAACATTATCAGCAAAGCCTGACACCTTCCCTGCGGGCGCGCCTGAAGGACGCCCGCACTGAAAGCCAACCCGCAGCAAAACCTGTACACAAGAATGTCACCGTCGGTGCCATTTTTGTGTGCACTTCAAAGATTCCCCGCCCCAAAAGGTTACAAGCCTTTCCTGCGCCGATATCCATTGGGCGCCAAGCCGTGCCTGGCGAAAAATAAATACCTGTTCAAACGGTCAATTTTTAATCTCGTCTTTTCAGAAGGTTAGGAATAACCCATAACAAAACGAAATCAGCAGCCCATTTCATATTCGTGAAATTGGCACAGAAGTGGCTTTAGTGGATTTATGTTTTGTATACAAAAAAACCAAAACATACATACACCAACCGTCCGCACGCCTGACCCACGACTCAAGCTGCAGATGCCCCGAACCCAGTGATTCCTCCCCTGTGACGAAGATTGTCGAGCCCCCTCGCTCAAGCACAGTCATCCAGGGCCGGAGTCAGGAGCATGCCGGAATGCGTACCAGCCCTTCCAACAACATCGCACTGGATCTGCCCTCCTCGCTGCATTCGCACAACGTCCAACAACCGGTCGCCGATGCGGCCCCCATCGCGCTCAGCCCACGCCTGCACAACCGCGACCTGGCACCGACCAAGGTCGAAGGCCGGCGCTGGGGTGGCTACAGCATCTTCGCCTTGTGGACCAACGATGTGCACAACATCGCCAACTACTCCTTCGCCATCGGCCTCTATGCCCTGGGCCTGGGCGGCTGGCAGATCCTGCTGTCCCTGGGGATAGGCGCGGCGCTGGTGTATTTCTTCATGAACCTGTCCGGCTACATGGGGCAGAAGACCGGGGTGCCGTTCCCGGTGATCAGTCGCATCAGCTTCGGCATCCATGGCGCGCAGATTCCGGCACTCATCCGGGCGGTGATCGCCATCGCCTGGTTCGGCATCCAGACCTACCTGGCCTCGGTGGTGTTTCGCGTGCTACTCACGGCCATCCATCCGGGCTTCGCCGATTACGACCACGACTCGATCCTCGGCCTCTCGACCCTGGGCTGGGCCTGCTTCCTGCTGATCTGGCTGGTGCAACTGGCGATTCTCGCCTATGGCATGGAAATGATCCGGCGCTACGAAGCCTTCGCCGGGCCGATCATTCTGCTGACCGTAGCCTGCCTGGCCGCCTGGATGTACACCCAGGCCGACGGGCAGATCACCTGGTCGATCCGCGAACCTCTGAGCGGCGGGGAAATGTGGCGGCAGATCTTCGCCGGCGGCGCCCTGTGGCTGGCGATCTACGGCACCCTGATCCTCAACTTCTGCGACTTCGCCCGTTCCTCGCCGTGCCGCAAGACCATCAAGGTCGGCAATTTCTGGGGCCTGCCGGTGAACATCCTGGTGTTCGCCACCATCACCGTGCTGCTGTGCGGCGCGCAGTTCCAGATCAATGGCCGGGTCATCGAAAGCCCCACCGAGATCATCGCCTCGATCCCCAACACACTGTTCCTGGTCCTGGGCTGCCTGGCCTTTCTGATCGTTACCGTGGCGGTGAACATCATGGCCAACTTCGTCGCCCCGGCCTTCGTCCTCAGCAACCTGGCGCCCAAGTACCTGACCTTCCGCCGCGCCGGGCTGATCAGCGCGGCGCTGGCGGTGCTGATCCTGCCGTGGAACCTGTACAACAGCCCGCTGGTGATCGTGTATTTCCTCTCCGGGCTGGGCGCCCTGCTCGGCCCGCTGTACGGGGTGATCATGGTGGACTACTGGATCCTGCGCAAAGCCCAGGTCAACGTGCCGCAGCTCTATAGCGAAGACCCGCAAGGCGCCTATTTCTACAGCCGCGGGGTCAACCTGCGGGCAGTGGCGGCCTTTATTCCCGCGGCGCTGATCGCCATCGTGCTGGCCCTGGTGCCAGGTTTTGCCAGTGTTTCGCCATTCTCCTGGCTGATCGGCGCCGGCATCGCCGGCATGCTCTACCTGATCATCGCCAAGCGCCAACCCGGCTACGCGGACGTCAGCGGCGAAAGCATCGCCGTGGACAACGTCAGCCATTGAACCTGCCCGGCCCGGCGCGCCGGGCCTGAACTGCCCAATCTGCAAGGAACCCTCATGCGAATTCTCGTGGTCAACGTCAACACCACCGACTCCATCACCCAGGCCATCGCCCATCAGGCACAAAGCGTGGCAGCGCCGGGTACCGAGATCATCGGCCTGACCCCCTACTTCGGCGCCGAATCGGTGGAAGGCAACTTCGAAAGCTACCTGGCGGCCATCGCCGTAATGGACCGGGTGCTGGCCTACGACCAGCCCTATGACGCGGTGATCCAGGCTGGCTACGGCGAGCACGGCCGCGAAGGCTTGCAGGAACTGCTGAACGTGCCAGTGGTGGACATCACCGACGCCGCCGCCAGCACTGCCCTGTTCCTTGGCCACGCCTACTCGGTGGTCACCACCCTGGACCGCACCGTGCCGCTGATTGAAGACCGGCTCAAGCTCTCCGGCCTTTATGACCGCTGCGCCTCGGTGCGGGCCAGCGGCCTGGCGGTACTGGAGCTGGAGGAAGACCCGCTGCGCGCCGTGGAAGCCATCGTGCGCCAGGCCGAACGGGCGGTGACCGAGGACAAGGCCGAAGTCATCTGCCTGGGCTGCGGCGGCATGGCCGGCCTGGATGAACAGATTCGCCAGCGCACCGGGGTGCCGGTGGTGGACGGAGTAACGGCAGCAGTGACCATTGCCGAGTCCCTGGTGCGTCTGGGGCTATCCACCTCCAAGGTACGCACCTATGCCACGCCCCGGCCCAAGCGAGTGCTGGGCTGGCCCTTGCGGGCGGGGCGCTGAGGCCGGCGGTACCTAGAGTCGTCGACAGGCCGGTTCCTACAAGGCGCTGAAGGCCTGAGCCAGGCCTTGCTCGGCGAACTGCTCAATGACGAAGTCGACAAAAGCCCGCGTCTTGCCCGGGAGCATCTTGTGCTCGGCGTAGTAGATCGAGGTAAAGCCATCGTCCACGTACCAGTCCGGCAGCACCCGTTGCAAGGCCCCGGAACGCAGGTAATTGACGGCAAACGGCATGCTCACCAAGGCCAGGCCCAGCCCTTGGGCCGCGGCGATGCAGGCGGCCTCGGAATCGCTCATGGTCATGCTGGCCTTGAGCTCCAGCGGGCACATCAGCCCTCCCCGACCGGTCATCTGCCAGGTGCGGATGCGCCCGGTCTGGGGGGAGCGGATAAGAATCCCCCGGCAATGCCGCAGGTCTTCGGGCCCGTTGATCGGTGCCCGCCCCCGCAGGTAATCGGCACTTGCCACCAGCACCCGGTGAGCCGGTGACAGTCGCCGGGCGACCACTCCCTGGGGCAATTCGAAACCGCCGCCAATGGCCGCATCGAAACCTTGGCCGATCAGGTCCACCTGGCGGTTGTCGAAATGCCAGTCGGGATGAATATCCGGGTAGCGGCGCAAAAAGGCGCCGAGCATCGGCACTATGTACAGCCCGCCGAACACTGTACCCATGCTGACCTTGAGCGTCCCCGCCGGGCGCCCCTGGGCATCGGCCAGGGTGCTGACCGCGTTCTGGATGGTCTGCAGGCTGTCGGCGACTTCCGCGAGGAACAGGTGGCCGGCCTCGGTCAGGGTCAGGCGCCGGGTACTGCGCTGGAACAGGCGCACACCAACCCGGGTTTCCAGCTTGGCCACGCTCTTGCCCACCGCCGCCGGGGTCAGCCCGAGCCGCCGCGCCGCCTCGGCAAAGCTGCCGACTTCAGCGCTGCGGACAAAACATTCGATACTGCTGAAGGCTTCCATAAGAGCCACTCTAAACTTCTGGTTTACACAGAGTATAGGGATTACCGGCTACTCAGAGGCTAACCAGCGGCAGATACTCGCTCCAAGCACAAGGCACCCGGCCTTGAATCTCTGGAGAAGCACATGAGCACATATGACCTCAGCGGCAAAGTAGCCTTGATCCAAGGCGGTTCCCGTGGCATTGGCGCAGCCATTGTCGAGCGCTTGGCGGCAGAAGGCGCCAGCGTTGCCTTTACCTACGTCAGTTCGGCGAGCAAGGCCCAGGCCCTGCAGGACAGCATCATCGCCAAGGGTGGCAAGGCCCTGGCGATCCACGCCGACAGCGCCGACGCCGAGGCCATCCGCCGAGCAGTGAACGACAGCGTCAAGACCTTTGGCCGCCTCGATATCCTGGTCAACAACGCCGGGGTGCTGGCCATCGCACCCTTGGACGAGTTCAAGCTGGAGGACTTCGACCAGACCCTGGCGATCAACGTGCGCAGCGTATTCATCGCCACCCAGGAAGCCGCACGACACATGGGCGAAGGTGGGCGCATCATCAACATCGGCAGCACCAACGCCGACCGCATGCCCTTCGCCGGTGGCGGCCCCTACGCCATGAGCAAGGCCGCACTGGTGGGCCTGACCAAGGGCCTGGCCCGGGACCTGGGCCCGCGGGGCATCACCATCAACAACGTCCAGCCCGGCCCGGTGGACACCGACATGAACCCGGCGGACAGTGACTTCGCCGCGAGCCTGATGGACCTGATGGCTATCCGCCGCTATGGCCATGCCGAGGAAGTCGCCGGTTTCGTCGCCTACCTGGCCAGTGCCGAAGCGGGCTACATCACCGGCGCCAGCCTGACTATCGACGGTGGCTTCGGCGCCTGATCCTCACCCGCATAAAAAAGCCGAGCCGGGGCTCTACGCCCCGGCCCGGCCGGCGTGCAACCGGTGCGCAGGATCAATCAGGGTTCGCGGCGCATACGATGTTGATGATTCGATCAGGCACAAAGATGAACTTCAGCAAGCGCCCGCCAGACAGCCAGCGCTGCACCGTTGCATCCTCCAGCACCTGAGCCTTCACCGCCTCTTCCGTCATCCCCCGCTGCAGCATGATGCGAGTCCGCAACTTGCCATTGATGGAGACCGGGCATTCAAACTGCGCCTCATACAGCACACTTTCGTCGGCGACGGGATAGCCGCAATCAAGGATCGACCGCGAGTGCCCCAGCGCCTCGGACCACAGCTCTTCAGTAATGAACGGCGCATAGGGGTGCAACAGCTTGAGCAACAGCTCCAGCACACCACGCTTATGGCACTGCAAGACGCTGAGCTGGTTCACGCAGATCATCAGAGCGGCAATCGCAGTGTTGTAGGACATATCCTCGGTGGCACGCCCCACCTTGGCAATCGCCGTGTGCACCGCCTTGAGTTCCTCGTCGCCGGGCTCAAGGTCATCCACGATCACCGCGCCCTGCTCGTCCAGAAACAGGCGCCAGACCTTCTGCAGGAACTTGTGCGGGCCATCGATGGATTGCGTCGACCAGATGGCGGTCTGGTCGATCGGCCCGAGGAACATTTCATGCAGGCGGAAGGTATCGGCCCCGTAGACCTCGATCAGGTCATCGGGGTTGACCACGTTGTACTTGGACTTGGACATCTTTTCCGACAGGCGATCACACAGGAACACGCCCTTGGAGCAGACAAACGTGCCTTCGGTGTAGGTCTGGCGCCATGTGCGAAGAGCGTCGATATCCACCTGGTTCTTGTCATTCACCATGCTGATATCGACATACAGCGGCTGAACGTCCCGCCCGTCCTTGAGATCGGCGGAGACGAATTCATGGGTCGCCTTGTCCCGATAGATGATCGCCGAGACGCCGAGGATCATGCCTTGGCACAGGACCCGCTTGAAGGGTTCGGAAAAACTCAGCAAGCCGCGATCCTTGAGGAAATGCGTCCAGAAACGCGAGTACAGCAGGTGGCCGGTGGCATGCTCGGATCCGCCGACATACAGATCCACGGCCTGCCAGTAGGCCAGCGCCTCCTTCGACACGGGCTCATGGCTGTTGGTCGGATCCATGTACCTGAGGAAGTACCAGCTCGACCCGGCCCAACCGGGCATGGTGGTGGTTTCATACTTAAAGCCGCGGTAGCGCCAGCTACTGGCTCGCTCCAAGGGGGGCTCACCCTCGCTGGTCGGCAGGAAGGCCTCGATATCGGGCAGGGTCACCGGCAGGTCCTGCTCGGGAACCACGCGAGCAATGCCCTGCTCGTCGTAGTACACCGGGATCGGCTCGCCCCAATAGCGCTGGCGGCCAAAAATCGCATCGCGGATGCGGTAATTGAAGGTGCGCTTGGCGGTTCCGGTCGCCACCAGGCGCTGCAGAATCCACTCGGTGGCCTCGGCACGCAGCATGCCCGTGGCTTCCTGAGAGTTGATCAGGCGGCCTTCATTGATCAGGAACGGCTTGGCGGCCTGCTCTGCCCCCTCATAGATATGCACCACGGGCAGATCGAAGGCCTGGGCAAAGTTGAAATCCCGTTGGTCTCCGGAAGGTACCGCCATGATGGCGCCCGTGCCGTAATCGGCCAGGACGTAGTCGGCAATCCAGATCGGCAGGTTTTCGCCGGTCAAGGGGTGGACGGCGTAGGCGCCGGTGAACTGGCCGGTGATCCGCTCGGCCTTGGCCATCCGTTCGCGCTCGGAGCGCAAGGCCACTTCTTCGCGGTAATTGGCCACTGCAGGCTTGAGAGGCGCTGAGGTGATTGCCTCGACGGCATCATGCTCAGGTGCCAGCACCAGGAACGTCGCGCCATACAGCGTATCGGGGCGGGTGGTAAAGACCTTGATCGCGGTCTGCGAATCACGCACCTGGAAATCAATTTCCGCGCCCTGGGATTTGCCGATCCAGTTGCGCTGCATGTCCTTCAAGGCTTCCGGCCAATCCAGGCTATCGAGCCCCTCCAGCAGGCGGTCGGCATAGGCGGAAATCCGCAGCATCCACTGCTTCATCATCTTTTTCTGAACCGGGTGGCCACCCCGCTCGGAAAAACCGTCCTTGATTTCGTCGTTGGCCAGCACCGTGCCCAGGGCCGGGCACCAGTTCACATAAGAGTCGGCGCGATACGCCAATCGGTAGTTCATCAGGAACTCCGACTGCTGCAAAGGCGAGAAAGCGGCCCACTGTTGCGCGCTGATGGTTGTGGTCCGCGAATCAGACCAGGCATTCACCCCGGCATTGCCGGATTGTTCAAAACGCTGGATCAGGGTATCGACAGGCTGGGCCTGGTGGGTATCGAGGCAGAACCAACTGTCGAACAGTTGGGAGAATATCCACTGCGTCCAGTGATAGTACTGAGCATCGGAAGTCTTGATCTCGCGGTCCGGGTCATAACAGAAACCCAGTTTTCTCAACTGCGACTTGAACGTAGCAATGTTCTTGTCAGTGGTTACTCTTGGGTGCTGTCCGGTTTCGATTGCATACTGTTCCGCGGGTAATCCGAAAGAGTCGAAACCCATGGGATGCAAAACATTGAAACCGGCCATTCGTTTAAAACGACTATATACGTCAGTCGCAATATATCCGCGCGGATGCCCAACATGCAGACCGGCACCCGAAGGATAAGGAAACATGTCAAGGCAATAATATTTAGGCAGAGAAGTATCTAGTTCAACGGAGTAATGCTTTTCATTTTCCCAGCGAGCGAGCCATTTATCTTCTATCTTCCTGATACTTTCCGTCTTCATGAACAACTCCTGAAAAATGCCGCACGCACTCATTTACGAGGGCGGAATATATTACAGTCGACTACCATTCGCAACGCGCGGCAGATTGCTTTAGGAGACGCATTTAATGTTCGAATAAGCTGTTTTCGGGTTTGCGCCCAAGCATATAGGTACGCCCTTGTTGAGCATTAGATCTGCCGCAGATTGCCCAGTTGCGATCATCTCGTTCAGCGCTTGCAGATAACCGCTCTCAAGCTTGGATGCTCCCTGATACTGCAACCCCTGGGCGGCCAGCCCGACCAGGCGTCCAATCCCTTCGGCTAGCGAGTTTCCCGCCCCATCGACCCCGGCCATGCCGAACTCCGCGGCCTGGGCATACTTGCGATTCAACTCGGAGGGCGCCTGCGCGCCGAGCATGTCCAACGCGGCATCAAGCGCCTCTTCGCTATAGGCCAGGCCCTTCCAGAAGGCCGCGAGTGAAGCGGCGAAGTGAGGTGCACAGGTATCGGCCGAGCGAAACTCGACAATGTTCTTCAGCCGGGCCTCAGGGTAGAGGGTACCCAGATGCATGATCCAATCCTGAAGCGTGGCAGCGCCCGAAGCAGCCCCCAGGCGCATGTAGTCGCGAAAACTCAGGTCGTTCATGTGGATCAACTGCCCTTCACGCTGAATGAACAGCAGTGGTTTCTCCAGGGCCCAGTCAACATAGTGCTCAAAGGCATGGGCGCTGAAGTGTGCGCGCAACATGAACTCGGGAATCCCGGAGCGTTGCTGATCGAATTGAGTCCAGGCATGCATCCGATGACTCTTATAGCGGCTGGTGACCGCCGAAAAGTACGGAGAGTTGGCGAACAAGGCGACGATGTAAGGCTGACAGGCAACCCCCAACTGCAACAACTTGCCCGCATGCTGCTCGGAGAAGTAGTCGACGGAAATCTGCATCGAGGCCGTCATCTTCTGCCCGGCCGAGGCCCCCGAGACCTTTTCCAGGATAGGCATCATGTGCAAGTAGCGAGTACGCGGCACCGTCGCCACCGACGCCACGCCCCCGTAGGGCCGATAACCGATGGGCAGCAACGAAATGGCCAGGCCCTGGCAGACCCGATCCAGTTCCCGCAGAAACACTTCGAGTTCGATCACAACATCGGACACCAGACGCAACGCCGATGAAGAGAACTCCACCTGGCCACCAGGCTCCAGGCTGATGACCGTGCCGCCGCGCCTCAAACCGATGATCAAGCCATCGTCATAAACGGGCGAGTAGCCGTATCCCAGCAAGCCCTTGAAGATGCTCGACAGGCTGCGCAAGCCAAAAAACGGCACACTCAGGGAAGTCGCCTTATCAATCAGGATCAACTCGTATTCAAGTCCGATCAATGCCGAAGTCCGGCGCTTGATATGCCGATGAAAATAGGCAATACAATCTTCCTTGGTGATGGCTCTTGCGCCCAATACTTCCAGCAATTCAGCGGCCATATTGATTTCCTCCTACTAAGCCAGCAGATCCTGGAGATCAGTGAGTGCCATCACTAACGTGTCGATATCTTTGCGACTGTTGTAAAGATGCATCGAGACCCGCAAGGCGCCATTAATTCCACTGTTGCGGTAGAGCGGCTGGTTGCACTGGTAGCCGGAACTCAGTGCAATGTCGTAACGATCGGAAAGAATCCGCGAGACAAATCCGATATCCACCTTGCCGACGGCAACCAGAGGAAAAATCGGCAGGTGCTGCGGCCCGATGGGGAAGGCGATTTCAATATTGCGCACCGATTGAATCTGCGACAGGAAATAGCGCTCCAGATCCTCATCGTGGTCTTGAACCCACTGCCCGCCCAAGCTGTTTATATAGTCGACCGCCGCCCCCAGCCCGATGGCCCCTTCAATGTTCGGCGTGCCGGCCTCGAACCGACCGGGGCCGGATTGATAACTGACATCACCCTGCCCCACTTTGTTGACCATGCCGCCGCCATAGCGATAGCTCTGCATCGACGCCTGCAGATCACGCCGCATGTACAGCACGCCAACCCCCGAGGGGCCGAACATCTTGTGCCCGGAAAGGGCGAGAAAATCACAACCGATCTGCCCGACATTGACCGGGATATGGCCAACGGTCTGCGCCGCGTCCAGCAGGCTCAGCGCCCCCCGTGCCCGGGCGATCTGACAGATCTGCCTGACGGGTTGCACGTTGCCGGTGACATTCGATGCGTGGCAGACCGCGACCAGACGGGCCGGATCGGCGGCGAGCAACGAATCCAGATGATCCAGGTCGATACAACCGTTCTGATCCAGACGGGCAACCGTGACTCGACACCTGGACAACCAGGGCAGGAGATTGGAATGGTGCTCCAGGGGCGAAACCACGACATGGTCGCCATTGCCCAACGCCAGCCCATGGGCGAGCAGATTGATCGAGTCCGTGCAATTGGCGGTAAAGACCACTTCATCGGCGCTGCATCCCAGAAAGCAGGCCAGCTTGTTGCGCGACGACTCAAACAGTTGGGTGGACAGCTGAGCATACTGATGATTGGAGCGCCCGACATTGCTACCGGCATGCAGGTAAAAATCAGTGATGGCGCTGATCACCGACGCGGGTTTCAACGAGGTGGATGAACTGTCCAGGTAGATCCGCTGATTATCCCGAAAGAACGGAAAGTCACTGCGCGCATCCGGCAACACCATGCATTTCACATCCAAGGCTTGCATAACATTCTCTCTTTTTTTATTGAGGGACGACTCTTCACGGACCCGCTATTTGATAATCGCGAACTTTCCCGAGGCTTGTGGCGCAATGCTTGGAACGGCCATTGATTCAACAGTACGCATGCGGCCAAACCAGCCACGCAGGCACCGCTCAACGGCCGGCAGGTCGGCGTCGTGTTCCGGGACATCGGAAACGTAAAACAGCGTGACCTTGTGCTCGGTCACCTGCAGTTGATACTGCCGGACCCAAGGCGCGGAAACGGCGAACAGCTCATCAAGATCGGCGAGGGTCTTGAGCTCCCCATCATCGGTCACCAGGCAGTCCCTGATACGGCCATGCAGCTTCAGCAAAGGAATGTCATCCACGGCGCCGAAGACCTTATTCGACCACTCGCCTTCCGGCACTTCGACAAGATCCCCGGTGGCATAGCGCAACAAAGGCATCAGCGGATTTTTCCAGGACGTGACAATCAACTCGAACAGATTGCGCCGGGCCAGGTACGGTTTGAGTTCGACCAATGTGTCGTGGCCACAACGGACGAAAGTGCCGCTGCGGTTCTGCATGAACAGTACGCCCAGCTCCGTCGAGCCATACATGCTCAGAACCGGCAAACCATAAGCGCTCTCGATGAGCCGGCGAACATTGGCGGTCATGTACTCGTAGGAAGCTGCGATGTAGTCAGGGATGTACAGAGGCTCAGTAATCCGGTACTGCGCACGCTTGCTCAGGAAGATCGCGAGATAGGTCGGATCTATCTCCAGAAGCTTTGGCGCAAACATCCGCAGTTCGGCATCGATGCGCTGGATATCGGTGAGCGTCCAGCGCGTAGGGTCCGGATGCGTATTGAGGCTCAGCACCCCATTGTGGATGCGCTGCTGGTAGTCCGGGTCGTCAAGAAAGCACGACACCGCGGAACAGGCCGCCGTCGTCAGTACTGCTTTCCTGTCATGCTCCATCGAATAACCAACCATGTCCGCCACCCGCTGATAGGCGCGCGTGAACTCACGTCCCCACCAGCCCTTGTAGCGAATGATCTGGAGAATCTGGGAACTGCTCCCGGAGGTGTTGGCGAACTCCACATCGCCGCCCTCGATGCCGACACGCATCGCCTGGGTCATGAAGTTTCCAGGAAACCCGGAAATGATTGCCTTCTTGTCCAGCAGCGGAATACCGGCGGGGTCGCCCGCCTTGAAGAATGAATCGAGGCGCTTCATCAAAGGCTGATAAAGGGGCACCTGGAAGTGTTCAATTGACATGTTGCCGACTCCTTGTGGCAGCCTCACTGGCGAATGTTTTCCATATCTGCAGGTGCTCGGGATGATTGAGCAGGGTCTTTTCTATATGCCCCTGCAGCCCCAGGACGAAATGTTCGTGACTGGCCAGCTCGACCGCCTCGATCACCCCATCGGCAGCCCTAGCGCAGGCTTTCAAGCCCGGCGCCAGGCGCTTGATCGCCTGGTGGTGCACCGACGAAACGCTGAAACTGCGCTTGTCGATAATCCGATAGAGCCGGCTCTGCGGATCGACGTCCACAGGGTGATAGTTGATCCAGCCATCGGGGTCGATCCCGTGCTCGACCCCTCGATCGGGGATCTCCTGATACAGCGAGCCGCCTTCGGCAACGTTGATCAATTGCAGGCCTCGGCAAACGCCGAGAATCGGTAGCTGTCGTGACCTGGCCTGCCGGTACAAGGCCAACTCCAGTACGTCACGATCCTTGTCGGGACTGAGCATCAGCGGTCGCTTGTAAGGCTCGCCAACCCCTGATACCTGCGCCGAATAGCTGACCTCGCAATCCTCGCCGTAATGGCTCGGACAAAGGTCCTGACCGGAGCCCAGCAACAGTCCATCGGCCATGGCGAACAGGCGCTCCAACGCCTCAACGGGCATCCCCGGCACCACCACCAGCGGAACACAGCCCAGGCTGATCAGCAGCTCAGTGAAACTGCAATTGAGAACATTCATCGCCAAGGCAGCGGAGTGATTGATAGCCAGCCGCTGGCGTGCGGCGCTGATGAGAATAACGGGCTGCATCATTCAATTCCCTGAATAGGTACCTGCACCGCGCCTACGCGCAGCGCCCAGGTTTCATGGCGTCGGCGTCAGTGACTGGCGCGCAGGCAGCGCATCGAGGTAGCTGGCAATCGAGTCCAGCTTCAGTCGGTCATAGGAGTAACGCTGGTCCGGCTCGGTATCGGGCATCTTGGTGCCGGCACGCATGGCCGATTCGACGAAGATGCCCAGCAAGGGATTGACCTCAAGGACATAGAACTTGCGGTCGGCGGTCGACTGCACCATGTCGACGATCGTCCCATTGATTCCCAACACCTGGGCGGCCTTGAGCGCAACTTCAACTTCGCCCCCCAGGATGCGCGGCGTCATTTCACCGCCCGCGGAAATGTTGGTCTTGAAGCTGTGTTTCTTCTTGCGGCTGTAGCCGCCCATCAACTCGCCGTTGAAGATCTCGACCCGACAATCGTAATCGCCAAACTCGATGTATTGCTCAACGTAGTAATCACCGAGAAAGTGCGCCGTCGCCTGGATGAAGTCGATGAACTGTTCAGCCTCCACAAAGCGCATCACGCCCACGGCCCCATGGCCCGAGCGGGGCTTGTAGACCAGGCTGCCCCAGCGCGCAAAGAGTTGGTGAATGACCGCATCATCAATCTGGCTACCCAGCAGTGCGGAGTCGGGTACGTTCACTCCATGCATGCGCAACAGCTGGTTGGCCTTGAACTTGTCGCGACAGTTGAAGAATGAAACACACTCGTTCACCACTACTACGCCGCTGTCTTGCAACGCCCGAAGAATATCGGCCTGATACGGCGACTGCTCATCGGCGTTCATATGAAACAGGGCATCGAACTCACTGAGGCAGCGCCCACAGGCGGTATAGACCTTCCCGGAAATGACATGGCATTGGCGCATGTCGAAATCGGAAAAAACCACAAAGCCTTTTTCCTCAAGCAACTCACGAAGCATTTGCTTGGGAATATGGCCGTTGTCGTTTTCATACATCCACAGTACTACCGAACGACGACTTCTGGCTGAAGTGCTCATCGCACAATCTCCGCGTTGCTATCTGCTACCGAGGGTGGGCATGGCGTGCCGTGGCACGCCATGCATGATTCAGAGAATGACCGAGAGCGGGTCTTTGTAAGACTCGCGCTGAGTCAGGCCATACCACCAGCGACGAACGTTCTCATAGTTGAATACGATGCTTTCGCTCTGCGCCTTGAGGATGTAATCGGTGTACTGGACAAACGCCAGGTCGGCCAGGGACAGCGAGTCCCCCACCAGGAATCGCCCCTCCTCGCCAATGGCGTGATCCATGGCGGCGTAGATGGCGTTCAGCTTCTCCTCGGCCTCCTTGACCACTGCCTGGTCAGTCTGCCCGCCGTACATGGGCAGGAACAGCTTCTGCCAGACCAGGGCATAGGCCTGGGGCGTGAAATAGCTGGAGTCCACGCTGAGCCACTGGTCCATCCGCGCTATGTCTTGCCGGTCCTGTGGAATCAACGAAATGCCGGGCAGGATCGCCTCCAGATAACGGTTGATGGCCTGCGACTCATAAAGGGTAAGCTCACCGTGGATCAGCACCGGAACCTTGCCGAACGGGTTGAGACTCAAGTGCTCGTCCGACTTGTGCGCACCGGTCCCCAGGTCGATGCTGACAAACTCCACCGGCGTGTTCTTTTCCTTCAGAACCATCAGCACACTGCGGGTGCAGGCGCTGTTTTCGTTGCCGATCAACTTCATGCTGCGCGCCGTCATTTACCCATCCCCATTTGCGACCCCATGTCCAGGGTATTGCCGAAGGTCCAGCCCTTGCGGATCACATTGCCGTCAAAGTAGGCAATATCCATGTTGTCCACGTTGACCACGCGGTTGGATGCCGGGATGCCTTTGAGAGGCCCCTTGTGCGTCGCGGTGAAGATCCCCTGGTGAATCACGAAGTCCCCTACCGACCACATGTTGGTCATGTTGATGGACGCATCGGGGAAGGCTTCGGCCAGCATTACGAAATCGTCCCGCGAATGGTCCTTGCCCACGGCCAACCCGGGGACCATCTGGTCATCCCATTCGATGTCGTCGCTCATGCAGTCGAGCCACGGCTCCAACTGCTTGCTCAGCAGCAGTTCGTTGTAGTGGCGCATCTTGGCCAGGTTCTCGAAGCGCGGCTTCAGCGTCTTGCAGTCATAGATCTCACACGGCTCGGTCAGTGACGGCACGCTGCGCCCCTGATCGTCGATCACACCGAGCTGGATCAGCAGGGTGTAGGGGTCCTCGTAGGTGTGCTCCTTGGTCACACGGAAATCACTGTCGAACCAGAACAGGCTGGCGGCGATCAGGCCAACCTCCTTGTTGCTCGGCTCAACGCCCATGTAGGCCTGGGCGTGCCGCCCCTTCCAGCCCCACACGGCGATGAGCACATTGTCCTTGAGAAACAGGATGCGGTCGGCCAACTGCATGTCGGCGAACGTGCCCTGCCACTCCTGGTAGTGCTCGAGGATCTGCGTCACGCCAATGCGGTCAGGCTGTCCGGGAGATTTGCGAATGGCATCTGCCGCGTACAAAGATGCCAAAGACTTGTAGTCCTTAGTACGGACCGCAGTCAGATAACTCTCACGAAATAAGGTTAGGCTCATCTTTATTACCAACTTTGTGAATGAATGGGTTCAACTTTGCACTGCAGCAGTACTTCAGGCATCGGGTCATCACTGGGGGACTCGAAGTCCATGCCAAAGATTTCCTTGTTTTCCTGCTTTATCCACTTGTCAAAGGGATGCTGGGAGCTCGCCAACTTTGCGAATGCCGCATTCAAATCTGGCGCCGCCAAATAACAGATAAACAGCTCCATCTCGCCAAAAGGCTGCAGGAACCAGTTCTCCTCCACCGTATCGAGGCGCTCCAGAAACTGGCGAAAATCGGCATTGCGTTCATTGCGGATCAACTGGGCAAACTTCAGGAAACGCTCTTTCTTGTCACCGGGTAAAGGCACCGCAAAAGCCATGGTCTGCATAAAACACCTCAGTTGCGCTTGATAAACTCTAGGCACACACCCGGTTCGGAAGTCATGAACAACCGGGCTTTCAATGTCGGTTCATTCCCATCCACTGCGCGCAACTCATAACGTTGCGCAATACGCACCAGAATCGTCTTGCCCTCGCCCTCGGCCAGATGGATACCGATGCACTTTCGAGCGCCCGCGCCAAACGGCAGGTAGGCATACTTGTGCACATGCTTGATGCGTTCCGGTGCAAAGCGTTCCGGGTCAAACTTCAAAGGCTCTTGCCAATATTCCGGATTGCGATGCAGGCCCCACTGGGCAACGATGAAGTCCGCGCCCTTGGGAAACAGATAGTTCTGGTACTGATAGTCTTCCAGCACCACTCGGCTCATGCCCCAGGAAGACGGATAGAGCCTGAGTGACTCCTTGAATACCCAGTCGGTGTAATCGAGGCGCTTCAAATCTTCCAGGGTGCAGAGTGCATTGCCGAGTTCAGCCTCGACTTCCTCATGCAGCTTCTGTTGTTCCCGTGAGTTGTTCGCCAGCAGATAGAGGGCGAATGCCACGCCGTTCGCGGTGGTTTCATGACCGGCCAGAAACAGGTTCATGACTTCATGCCGGAGTTGGATATCCGTCATCCCCTCCCCGGTGTCTTCGTACACCGCAGACATGTACATCGATAACAGGTCGTTATGCTGGACCTCTTTGTTCTGACGACGATCGTGGATGATGGTGTAGATGATCGCGTCGATTTTCTTCTTGGCGTTCTCGTACGCCTGCTCATCGGCGGCGCTGATGGTCGCCGGCGACCACAACTTCAGCAGCGAATACTCCTGCAAGACCTCAAGGGCCGCGGTGACATCGCTGGAAAAACGCAGAATGTCCGTGGAGAACAGGCACTTGATGACAATCCGCAGGGTCAGCTTTTTCATCTCCTGAGTTGCATCGAGAACACCTTCGGACCGAGCATCCCACTCATCGAACATCTCGTTGATGCATTCGTGAAATACGTTGCCGAAAGCGTCAACGCTGCGTTTGCTGAAAGAAGGATTGGCAATCTTGCGCTGACGCTTCCATTCATCACCGATCAGCGTCGACAGCCCATTGCCAATAGCCGGGCTGATCTTTTCCATGGTCTCGGCGCTTTTTGAGAAAAACCGCTCGTCACCAATCAGCATGCTTTCGATAAAGGGCGCATCGGCGATGAGATAACCGTTGATGCCCCGCAGGTAAACGATATTCCCGTACTTTTCCAACGCCCGCGTGGTCAGGCCCAGGGGGTCCTTCAACATGTAGGAAGGGTCATTGAACTCGGGAGAAACATCATCGCTGCCCGGCACCACATCAAAGCCGGTACCAACCAGGAGTGCCGCTTCCGTCGCTTGCGGCAAATCGCCCTTCCTCAAGTCTTTCAAATTACTCATAGCTGGACACTCTCATAGTTATCACGATTTACAGATAAGACTCTTGGCTCACCATTTACAGCAAAGAAGTTAAGCGACCAGGACACTTCCAGATTCAGGACGTGGTGCCACCAACCGGCCGGCAAATACAACATATCGCCAGGCCGCAGTTCGCAAACAGTGGATACCGACTGCTGATAATCCGGAAACTTCTCCGCCTGGTAGTTTTCCGGATCCACGCGACTGGGCTCATACATCAAGTTCCCGCCGACACTGGCCGGGTAGAGAAATTTTGTTTCACTGGGAGCAAAAAGACGTATTTTCTTGCGCCCTTTCAATTGCACCAGAAAGTTATCCACCATATCCCGATGCAATCTCAGCCCGGTACTGGCAGGGCCTATCCACCATCTTGGCGTATTGAATACCTCACGCGCGAAGACACTCGGAAAACAGTAGGTATCGTCCAACGCGGGCGGTACGGTATTGGCCGCCATATAACCGTTGGCAGACGCTTGTGCGGCATATAAAGACTCTACATATTCGGCAAACGAGGTTTTCCGGTACTTGGGTGGCTGAGCATTTTCCAGATCGTATTCTTCAAGAAGAAGACTCACGTCCAGGTTACCCACCCGATTGACGATATGCCCCACAGGCATTGAGAAGATCGGCCATGAAACTGCCGCATTGCGCACAATGACCGGTTCTCCACGGCGTAAATAAGGTTCGATATCCCTTTCATCAGCGATCACCTGGCAAAACGGAAAATCCTTTCCTTGAGTACTACGAATCCCCAGTTGAGCAATGCGCTGAGCGTCGACCAAGGCATTGTTGAAAATAAAATTCAACAGCTTCATCACATCGACAGCAATAGCGGAGTGGTCGTTGTCTGCGCTAATCAACAACTTCCCGGTATTGAACAGCGTCAGCGGGTCATCGACCTTGTTTGCCAAAGCCTGGAGCGTCATGTCACTGAGCACGATGGTGGCGCGTGGTGGGTACTCCTGCGCGGTAAACGACCAGCTCAGTGTTTCAGAAACTTCCATGCAGCCCAGATGAACTCCAGACTCAAGTTGCCAGTGATAGCGTCCCTGCAGGCCACGAAGTGCCCAGGCAGGAACTTTTTCACTCAATGTCTCGATCAATCGAAGGTTGGAAACTACATTTGCCAACATTGCATAGGCTCCCTGCCAGGCCAGATCAAAGCTCAAACAACAGATCCTTATATTCGTGTCTGAATACAAGACCTATTGCATACTCGATATACCGCACAAACAGCGCGGCATAACCTTTGCTATCAAGTGCTAGATGTTCTGCAAGCTCGATCCACTCTCCAGCATTGGAGAAACGCGCATAAAACAACTTCGTGAACACATAGTCACTGGACACGGGCTTCACACCGGAAAAATGCTGTTTACCGAAAAATGATATAACCGGCTGAATGCTGCTTGAATTTCGCCCGAACAGTTCAAGCAGCCAAGCGTGATAAACATCTTCCTGCAATGCTCTGTCATCAGCGGCCTCACGACTCAGCAACGCCTTGATGTCGCTGGGCAAGAGTCGCGCCTGGGCATCCCGGCCAAGCAACTTTGCCAAGTCCGTCCAATACGCCGAGCAGTCATCAAGATGTTGCTCCAGATAGAGCGCTATAAATTGGCTGAACGACTTATCTTTGCGATGAGCCTGGCACATCAGGGTGTTGGATACGTAGTTGAAAAAACTGTATATCCGTTCTCGATCTCCCAGGGCACTCACCAAAAAGTCTGGAAAATGAAAGGTCGGCCATTTGGAGTCCGTGGCGATAACACCATCACGACCAAAGGAGTAAGTGGTATCCCTCGCAACAAAATCCTGAGTCCGGCCAATGCCAAATACCCGAGTACTGGGAATCACATACCCCGCCTCGTACTTGTTTGTCAGTCCACTTTCTTCGAGAAATGCCAATGTGCGAGCGATGGTGTATCTGTCCGCATGCGCATTCCCCAGAAAGAACGAGATGAGATTGGAGTACTCAATTGGCGCACTGGCGGTAAACTTCGCCTGCTCTTCCAGCTTTCGCGTTCTTTCCTCATGAATTTCCGCACGTATCGAAGACAGGCTTTTGAGAAAGGTAACGGCCTGCTCTCTCTTGTACGGCACCTTCGCCCGCTTCAGGTTATCTTCGTCCAACGAAAGAATATCGTTCATGGCGCCGGTGTAACCGGCACGCATCATCGTCTTCAGCTCATCGTGACCCAGCGAAGGCAGCGAATATCCTGACCATTTAATCTGACGCTTCTTATAACGCTCATTAAGACGAATCACCCGCTCGGCCAGCTCCAAGGCGAAACCAGCACCACCGATATTCAGTTCAGAGCAGATAAACCAGAAGTCATAAAGATCGTTCTTTAAAAGAAACTCCAGGTCAGCTTCGACCACATCCAGATTACGCTTGTCAATCCGCTTGCCCTTGACGTCAGGTTCAACACAGAAATAGCACTGAAACGGGCATCCACGCGAAACCTCCACAGCAATGGTCGGTGGCGTTTTCGACTGTAATGCCGGGCCGTAAAAGGCCTTGATTTCGTTAACGATATCCAGCCGGTACTCGGTCACTTCGGCTGGCTTGTAGAAACCGACATCGTTATATAGGTACTCAGCTCCGTTCTTGTGAATCAGTCCAGGCACAGCCCCCAGGTTTCGGCCAGAGAGAGTGTCGTTGAAGGAGCGAAAGAAGCCGTCTGGACAGCCCTGCAAGCCAAGGTCGATTTCCAGATAGTTAGCCAACTTTCTGGCATGAGTGGTGAAACCAAAGCCACCCATGATGATAGGTGCATCCGTCAACTCCCTCACCAGGCGAATCAGGCGCCTGCTGTCTTCAACGGGGTAATAGGTTCTAAAGTAATTCCCAGGCTCGCCATCTACCGCATCATAGTTGGAAAGATCAAGGGAGTCCCCTTGCCGCAGATGTATACCAATCATCTTCGGACGCTGGGTCTTTATCACGTTTTTAAGATATTCGTACCAATGTTCAACGTACAGCAAATCAATACGTGTGACCCTGATATCGAATCGCCGAGCAATCTCACTAATCTGAACAAAGGCATACGGATATATCGGACGCCACGGCAAGTTACAACAATTCAGCAATAAGAAATCGGTTTCCTGCATACTCACGGCGCGTCATCCCTGTACAACAGTGCAGAAAGCTATTTAGCTGGCCAAGAACATTGGCAGTTTGAAAACCGCCTTGCGTGAATTACAGCCCTGACAAATCTCCATATTGCCCAACTGTTTCACCCTGCTTTTCACAATCTTCTTCAGGTTGTCATTATCAATATGGCCAATATTTGATACGTGCCCAAAATCCTGGAAACAACCGAGTATCTCGCCGGTATAACTGATACTGACGCTGCCATCGCCAATGGCACAAAAGTTTCTATTTTCAAGAGTACCCAGCAGGGCATTCAGCATGAATTTGACCTTGCCCATGCCTGTTTTGTACTCGCTCTCAGACAGGTTCAAACCCAACTCGCGCACAAGTTTCTGACGGTATTCACTTTCGAGTTTGGCGTTGATATCCCCGCCTCGGTTCCAGAGCGGGAACAGATAGATGCGCTTGAAACCCAGGCTACGCAAATGTGCGACGGTCGCTGGCAACGTACTATAGATCGCCGGGCCGCCAGTCAAATGGACAATGACCTTATCCGCCGCGGCCTCGGCCAACGCGGCAATGTTGCGCCAGATCTTCTCGTGGTTCAGACCAATGTGAACCTTATCGAAAACCTCTTTCTGAATAGAACTGACAGATAGCCGGATGACATCAACGTTTTGTACACAGGCATCTATATTACGCTGATTGAAAGTGACTGCCGTTGTTGTCACGTCAGTCAAGACTCCAGAGCGACGCATCATTCGCAAAAGCTCATGAAACTCTGGATGAATGGTCGGCTCCCCCCTGCCCGCCAAGTCAAGTTCCCAGACATAGGAAGGGTCTATCTGCGAAACTATCTTATCCATGGTCTCAAGCGAAATAAAACCATAGTCCTTGATCACTGAGCGGGGGCACATACTGCATGCTGCTGGGCACGATGGCGTCGCCTCAACATTGACAAGTACCTTCTTAAGCACGGGCAGTTCTCTCCATTGATTTTTATATTCCCTGTGGAGCTCATCTAGACTGCCGGCGCGTTCAAACAGCGCAGCCCGTCCGTCCTTCAACAATCTAGAGACATTACCGCTCATCTGTAACTACCACTATTGGTAGGTACTCAGCGAGACGAAGTCTTTACTCTTTCTATTCCGGCAAGACGCCATCGGACAAGTTGCTGGCAAGCGCCCATTGCCACATCTTTTTTCTGACGCCAAACTTACATCTACGCATGTTTCATATTTATAAACTTGATTTCCATCGTAGAACTGGTCAGATTCGCGACGCAACTCGATGTCACCGCAATACGAAAGGTGACTATACAAGGAGGGTATTTATGAAAAGCTGGCAAGATGACTTACTGATGATAACGGACCTGAAACTTTCCGAAGCTCAAATAGTCAAGCGAATTCAAGATGCGGCTACAACGCTTGAATTCGAGTACTGTGCTTACGGGCTACAGGTGATTTTTCCCGAGGAGAAAGTCGTGATGTTCAACAACTATCCTCGTCAATGGCAGAGGCGCTACGACACTGAAAACTACCTGGCCACTGATCCAATAGTGGCACAAGGTAGACAATCCCAGGCACCGATCATATGGGAGGACGCGGTATTTCGCGAAGCACCTGTATTTTGGGAAGAAGCGCGGGCAGCTGGACTTAAAGTTGGATGGTCACAGTCAAGTACCAATGCTGCCGGTGCAGCCAGCATGCTATCACTCAGCAGATCGTCACAACCCATCACCCGCCAGGAACTGGATGCCAACGAAATAAAAATGCGCTGGCTGGTAAGTGTGGCTCACATCACACTTTCAAACCGGATCAGCACACGTCTTGCCAACCCCTACGAAGTTAAGCTGACCTCCCGTGAGAAAGAAGTTCTAAAGTGGACCGGCAGCGGCAAGACCTCATTTGAAATATCCTGCTTGCTGGCCATTTCAGAAAACACGGTAAACTTCCATATCAAGAACTCCATTCTAAAACTAAGCGCCGCCAACAAAACTGCTGCCGTTGTCCAAGCATTCCTCACAGGACTACTGATCTAAATAACAATAATAGAAAATAATAAGACAAACCCAAACCGAAAACTTTCTCTGCCTTCACATTCCCCTTTTGCACCTCAGTCTCAGGAACTCTTCTGCTCTTGAGCCATGCTGGCGCCGGCTGCCCATACCTCCTGTCCGGCGACCAGCACTAATACCGCAAAGCCTTTGCCCGGCAAAAAAAGCCACCTACCTACCAATAATGGTAGGTACCCGGCTTTACTCGCTAATTTACGATCACGCTCGACTTGAACGCCGAGGATGTATGATGCGTATTTTTTCCGGAAATGGTAAAGCATTAGGCTCGCAGCTAAAGCAGGACATTGCTTCTTATCGTTATAAGGTATTTGTGGAAAAGCTCGGCTGGCCACTGGATTGCCCCGATCAGTTGGAACTCGACGAGTTTGACCGGGATGACACGCTTTACCTCGCGGCCAAAGATGAAACAGGCGCCATTGTGGGTACAGCACGCCTGCTACCCACAACCCGCCCTTATCTATTATCGGAAGTATTTCCCGACCTGCTGGGTTCAGATCAGCCGCCCTCTCAAACTCATGTCTGGGAGTTGTCCAGGTTCGCCGCTGTATCGCTCGATAAAGAGACCGATGTTCTGAATGCCTACTCTTCCTCCCACTCAATGTCGCTGCTGCTTGAAGCCTTCGAGTACGCCAAGTCTCTGGGGGCACGCAAACTACTGACGGTTTCGCCGAGTGCGATCGCACGGCTGCTGATCAAGAGAAAGTTCAATATTCGGCGCCTCGGCCCCTCCAGGATCAGTGAGGGGCTGAGCATCATGGCCCTGGAAATCGACCTGTCTGCAGTACGCAGCCATTAAGCTAGAACGGCCCAGGAGCTCCAGCGCAGCGCCTGGGCAAGCACGGGTTTATGCTGGCCAATCCAGCCTGGGCAAGCCACACGCTGCGGGCTGAAAGGCCTTCAACGATCGCAGGATCGCATCTGCGTGGGCAAACTTGCTATCGGCCATCGCCGGATCGGGCACTGCGATCACGCTCATGCCAGCGGCCCTGGCCGCGGTCACGCCAAACGGCGAATCCTCGAACACCAGGCACTCGGCGGGGGCCACTCCCAGGCGACGGGCAGCCGTGAGGAAGATATCCGGCGCCGGCTTGGCCGCCGTCACTTCCGGATCGTCGGCAGTGACGATGGTGTCGAACAGCGCGAACCAGTCGCCATGGCGGGTGGTTTTCTCGCCGAACGACATCTGCGACGAACTGGTCCCCACGGCAATGGGGATCCGGTGCTCCTTCAAGTGCCGCACCAGCTCTTGGGCCCCGGGCATGGCCTGGGCGCGGGGAAAGCGCTCACGCATCAATGGTTCGCGCATGACCAGGAACTCTTCGGCGCTGATGGGCAGGTCCAGGGCCTGGACCACGTAGCGCGCCAGGTCGCCGGCTCCCCGGCCGATGATGTTCTGCTTGATGGTCCAATCGTAGGTGCGGCCATAACGCTCGGCGATCAACTGGGTGATCTCGGTGTAGATGCCCTCGGTGTCCAGGAGCAAGCCGTCCATGTCGAAAATGACGGCCTTGATCGGCCCCAAATCATTCAACTGTGCATTCATCGCATCTGATCCGTTAGCAAAAGTACATTCCAGGGAGCGGCTCAGGTACGGCCAGTTCTTCTTGGCAATTCATCAATTAAAGGATTCAGCAGCATAGCGGCGGGCTTGGGTCGGGAGCAACCTGGGGGGCTGGAAGGCGGTTGCTATGGGCCTTAGTCGGCTGCACCAGGCGGGCTTTTGTCGCCTTTGGGCGCCTCTTGCAGAGGTACACGCGCATCGTCCTGCAATGAACCGGGGTCTTCATTCCCGGGATCGTTGATCACCTCCGGCTCGTCGGAAGCGGGTTGTGCCTGGCCGGGCATCTCGCGGGGCATGATCGTCTCCTTGAACATCGGGACTCAGAGCCTTGAGTATGGCGAAGCCTGGGACATGCCACACAAAAAACCCGGCGCAGGGCCGGGTTTTCTTCAGGCAAGGCAGAATCAGTGACGCTTCTTGTGACCCATGCTGCTCCCCAGGGCGCCACCGGCCGCGCCGCCGATACCGGCGCCGACGGTAGCGCCGGTGCTGCCGCCCAGGCGATTACCGATCAGTGAGCCGCCGGCCGAACCCAGGCCACCACCAATGGCCGCCTTGGCCCGGCTGCCTTTGCGCGCCCCGGCCGCACTGCCTGCCGCACCGGCCACACCCGCGCCGATTGCCGCACCGGTACTGCCACCGAGCTTCTGCCCGACCACATTGCCCAACGCGCCGCCAAGCCCGCCACCAATGGCCGCGGTGCCATCGCCGGCCATAGCGCCTTGAGCCAGCAGAAGTCCCACAACCAGGGCAGGTAGAGTTAAACGCATGACTTGAACCTCAAAGAAAGACTGTCGGACTGACAAGAAAGCCCAGTGCCACGCTGGCCAATTCGAGCTATCGCGGCCGCACCCGGGTTGCTCCCAGGTGCCTTGGACAGCTGATTTTAAAAGAGTTTTATCCCCGCGCAAAAAAAAGCCCGCTGGGGAACGGGCTAGGGATGCTGCTTTTAACGGATGGTTCGAGCCTACTCAGGCAGATGTGAAGATTATGTGAAAAGAGCCTGTCAGCGGGAGCAACACCGACAGACCTTGGGCTTCACCCATCCCGAGGCATCTTCAGCTCACCTTACCGAAAATGTTCAGACCGGACCGCTGGCAGGCAACGCCTTGGAACGCTGTCAATCCACCACCCCGATCTCTGCCACAGAGGCTCGAACGCAGTTGCACTCAACGAATGCTGCGGATGCTGCCTTTATTGCCTTTGACCGTGACCGAGACTTTCTTGAAGAAGAAGTAGTTTTCTTCACTCACTTCATAACGCGGAGCAACGATCAGGTCGGCGCCCGAAGACTTGACTGCCTTGAAAGCCGCAGCGGACTTGACCGCACTGACCGGATCGAGACCCAGGCCACCCAGTGCACCACTGCCGTCACCACCGTAAGCCACACCGTCGGCAAACTGGCTATCGCCACCGAACTTGAGGAAACCAAACAGGATGTTGACCGACGACTGACCGGAAATCGCTTCGCCCACTGCGACATCCGCCTTCAGGTCAGCCTTGACCTGACTGTCGATTGGCGAAGATGGCTGGCTGATGTTGTAGCTGGTGCAACCCGCGGCGGTGGCAACGAGAGTGGACAATGCGAGGAGTTTGAAAATGGCTTTCACGTTTATTTCCTTATCGCGTTTCATATAAAAGGCATCATCGCTGGATGCGCAGCCCCGTCTGAGTCGGGATAAGGAACATATCGTCACTTATAACAAATTGAGATAAGAAAATTCCTAAACATACATAAAACATCTTAATGAATGCCCCATAAAGCTCCCCACCGAACAAGGGGACCTCGCCAACGTTTCCCCTGAAAAATCTCCAGGCAATAAAAAGCCCCGCATAAGGCGGGGCTGTCTGCATCCTGCGTTACCTTCTCTTCGGCAACGCCTTGGGGAAAAACATCTTGTTGCTGGCTACAGGCACTGTCGCCGCCTTTCTCTTGCTGACAACTGTGCCAGAAGATTCAACCTCTGCTTCGAATGCAGCCTGACCGCAACGCACCAAGTTGTTGATTGGGAACTCATCCCCGTTGTCTTCAATATAAGCAAGACTCCTCATACCCAGCTCCCTCCAACAACCGACCAGTACCGGCAAGCTCCTGATTGCCTGGAAAATACTGCTCGTCACGGCACTTAAGACTAGACAGTCATTTGCCGACCATCCGTTCAAAACAGGCAGACGCCGACGAGTGGCTGCAGTCGGCATCAAAGCTATAAAGACCAGCTCTAGAAGCGTGTGCTCAAGCTCTTCGTTACGTCACCGGCCGCCATCAGCTGGGAAACTCCTGTTTTTATATCTTTGTCAATAGTGCCGTTGAGCGACTGTGCGGGAGATAGCGCGCTGCTAGGCTTTCCTGGCGTCACACCATGCGCGCGCCCGATCTGTTCAGGCTATTGATAAAGGCAGGTCAGGCTCAGGTATAAGCCGCTTGTCAGATGACTGAAAGGATTCGAACATGAAAAAGTCCATAACTGCTCTGGCCGTATCCGCGACGATTGCTTTCACCGCCACTGTCGCGAACGCTTCCGTACATCCAACCCCGATCAAAGCTCCGCAGACCGTCAATCAGGTGACAGCTTCTACTGACACCCCTTTCGGAACCCAAAAAGCAGCGGGCAAAATCCAGATGGCCAGCCTGGCCAGAAGTTGCTCCGATAGCCGATATTCATGGTGGGAATACAGCGGTTGGGAAATCGTCGGCTGCCTCGTAAGCGGCCAGTGGTAACTCTTCAGGCGTAGCTGGTGCGTGGCTTGCCGGATGAGCACGCACCCGAGCCTGCTACAGGCTGCCCCGGGTCAACCCGACACAACGCCCCCTACCCGCTCCATCGGGCCATTTTTCAGACGCCAAAAACCACAAACCCCCGACTTTCTTTAGGAAAGTCGGGGGTTTGTGTTTGTAGAATGTGGCGGTGAAGGAGAGATTCGAACTCTCGATACAGTTTCCTGTATACACACTTTCCAGGCGTGCTCCTTAAGCCACTCGGACACTTCACCGTATCTCTTCAAACCGATTCAGTCTGTCGAGGCGCGCTAATGTAGTCGATAGCTTTTCAGATGGCAAACTTTTTTTTCAGAATTTTCATGCGCTTAAGCTCGATCCCCAACCAAGGGCAATGCAGCCCCCCATGCAATAAGGCAAACCGGCCATTCTTCAGCCTTGCCCACAACCCTATAGAAGAAACCATGCGTTACCCGCTGTGTGATGCAGGGCCCTTAGCGGCCTCGGGGCTGACTCACCAGTCAGTCATGGCGCTTTACCGCAGCTACCGTGGTGGGTAACGTCTGCAGCACTTCAATACAAGGAATTGCGTCATGAGTGAGTTGATTTCCTACCATCTCGAAGACGGTATCGCGACCCTGACCTTGAGCAATGGCAAGGTCAATGCCATCTCCCCGGACGTGATTGCCGCCTTTAATGCGGCGCTGGATCAGGCTACTGCCGATCGCGCGGTGGTGATCATCACCGGCCAGCCGGGGATTCTCTCCGGCGGCTACGACCTCAAGGTCATGACAGCCGGCCCCAAGGAGGCCGTGGCTCTGGTAACCCTGGGTTCGACCCTGGCCCGCCGCCTGCTGTCCCACCCCTACCCGGTGATCGTCGCTTGCCCGGGGCATGCAGTGGCCAAGGGCGCGTTCCTGCTGCTGTCGGCGGATTATCGCATCGGTGTCCAAGGCCCCTTCAGCATCGGCCTCAATGAAGTGCAGATCGGCATGACCATGCACCACGCGGGCATTGAGCTGGCCCGTGACCGCCTGCGTCGCTCGGCATTCCATCGCTCGGTGATCAATGGCGAAATGTTCGACCCGCAAAGCGCGGTAGATGCCGGCTTCCTAGACAAGGTGGTAGCGCCCGATGAACTGCAAGGCGCCGCCCTGGCCGCTGCACGCCAGTTGAAGAAGATCAACATGGTGGCGCACAAGAACACCAAGCTGAAAGTGCGCAAGGCGCTGCTGGATGCTCTGGAGAACGCGATCATCCAGGACCAGGCGCACCTGGGCTGAAACCCGCGGATTAGCTACCTGAACCAGCCCGGCCTTCGCACCGGGCTTTTTACTGCGTGCCTTGCCACCCCGCCGCGACCGCTCTAGATCACCATCGCCAGCATTGCTGGAAACATGCACTTAAACATCGCCCATCTCCCGGCTGAGAACGGTAATTGCCGAAAACAGTGCACATCCGTACACTGCGCCACCTTTTGTCCCCGGGTGGGCCGTTTAGATGCTGTATCTGCTTCGTATGTCGTTGATGGGCTTGCACTTTATCCTGGCAGGCAGCCTGGGCCTGCTGCTCGGCCTGTGTCGCCCGTTCAACCCGGACAACAGCCGCCTGTGCGCCCGTCTCTACGCCTGGCCGGCGATGTGCATCCTGCGCCTGCGAGTCAAGGCCGAGGTCGGCCCGCTGATGGACAAGCCCCAGGGCTGCGTGATCATCGCCAACCACCAGTCCAACTACGACCTGTTCGTGTTTGGCAACGTGGTGCCACGACGCACCGTGTGCATTGGCAAGAAGAGCCTGAAATGGGTGCCGCTGTTCGGCCAGCTGTTCTGGCTGGCAGGCAACGTACTGATCGACCGTGGCAACCCGCACAAGGCCCGGCGCTCGATGCTCACCACCACCCACACCTTGCAGCACAAGGACACTTCGATCTGGGTCTTCCCGGAAGGCACCCGCAACCTCGGGGAAGAGCTGCTGCCCTTCAAGAAAGGTGCATTCCAGATGGCCATCGCCGCCGGCGTGCCCATAGTCCCGGTGTGCGTCAGCAGCTACATCAAGCACATGCGCCTGGATCGCTGGAACAGCGGCAAAATCCTGATCCGCTCGCTGCCCGCCATTCCCACGGCCGGGCTGACCCTGGACGACATGCCACTGCTGATCGCACAGTGTCGCGAACAGATGCGCGAGTGCATCGCCAGCATGGACCGCCAGCTGCAGGCCGCCTGAACCCCGGCCCCACAAAAAGCCCGCCTTGCGCGGGCTTTTATTTGTCCGCGAACTCCCTCGCGGCCAGTGACTCTGATGGAGCATTGCAGGCTAAGCTGCACCTGATCTGTCACCGCCTCCCTTGATAAGAAGAAGTGAACCGGAACCATGGGTAGAGTTGTTGCTGCCGCCGTCTACAGCGGCGGAAAGAAAGTCACGGATATCAGCCTCGACGAAGGGGCCGCCTGGGCCGCCAAGCCCGGCCACTTTGTCTGGATCGGCCTGGAAGAACCCAACGCCCACGAGCTGGCCAACCTGCAGCGCCAGTTCAACCTGCATGAGCTGGCCATCGAGGATGCCCTGGAAAAGCACAGCCGGCCGAAGTTGGAAACCTTCGGCGATGCGCTGTTCATCGTCACCTATTCGCCGGTGCGCGATCAGGGCAAGCTGGAGTTCATCGAAACCCACATCTTTGCCGGCAACGGCTACATCATCACCGCGCGCAACGGCCACTCGGCCTCCTATGGCTACGTGCGCCAGCGCTGCGAGGCGCGCCCGCTGCTGCTGGAGCACGGTGAAGACTTCGTGCTCTATGCCCTGCTGGACTTCGTTACCGAGAACTACCAGCCGGTCAGCGAAGCCATCCATGCGGAAATCGACGAGCTGGAGCGCAACGTCCTCTGCGACTCGCTGAACGAACGGGACATCCAGCACCTGCACGGCCTGCGCCGCGACGTGCTGCGCCTGCGCCGGCACGTCGCGCCCATGGTGGAGATCAGCGAAGAACTGCAGAAGCTCAGCTTTCCCTTTATCGACAAGAACATGCGGCCGTACTTCCGGGATGTGCAGATTCACGTCACCCGGCAGATGGAAGACCTCTCGACCCTGCGCGATATCGCCAGCCAGACCATCGAGATCGGCGTACTGCTGGAGGCTTCACGGCAAAGCATCGTGCAACGCAAGTTCGCCGCCTGGGCCGCGATCCTGGCGTTTCCGACGGCGGTGGCGGGGATCTACGGGATGAACTTCCAGAACATGCCGGAGCTGAGTTGGCACTACGGCTACTTTGGCGTCCTGGGTTTTATCAGCGTGGGTTGTGTCGGCCTCTGGGCCAGCTTCAAGCGTTCCGGCTGGCTCTGAAGGAGCAACGGCCCTGCCCCTTGCAGCAGGGCCATGGCCGGGTTCAGGCAGCCTCGGGCTTGTGAGCGACGAAGCGCATCATCCACTCCGCCACAGTGGTGCCGTGATGGTCGCGCTCAAGGCTGGCCACGCCCTTCTGGTAGATCTGCTCGCCGAGAAACTCCTGGCGCAGGTCCAGCAAGGCGCGGGAATAGTCATGGATGAACTCGGGGTGGCCCTGGAAGCACAGCACCTGATCATTGATGTGGTAGGCCGCGAACGGGCAGAAATCACTGGAGGCGATCACCGTGGCGTTCTCCGGCAAGGCGGTAACCTGGTCCTGATGGCTGATCAGCAGCGTCAGCTCCTCCACCACCGGGCTCATCCACGGCGCCTTGGCCGCCAGCTTGTAACTGTGGGTACCGACACCCCAGCCCTGGCTCGCGCGCTCGCTCTTGCCCCCCAGCAGCAAGGCCAGCAACTGATGGCCGAAGCAGATGCCCAACAGCTTGTCGCCACGCTCGTAGCGCCCCAGCAGGTAGGTCTTGAGGGTCTGGATCCAGGGATCGGTACCGAACGAGTCGGCCTTGCTGCCCGTCACCAGATAGGCGTCGAATTCCAGGTCATCGCTGGGGTACTCCCCCTGGACCACGTTGTAGACGCTGAATTGGGCAGCGATGGGCTGCTGGGAAAACAGGCGCTGGAACATCTGCCCGTAACCCTGATATTGATCGACCAGTTCGGGACGCAGGATATCGGTTTCAAGAATGCAGATGCGTAGCGACATAAAAAATTCCTGACAAGGCGATGGCAATAATGAACAGTCCAGAGCCTGCCTTGAAATACCACGGCAAGGCAAGCCCCGGATCAGCTCATTGAGCGCCTGTCGGTGTCAGAACAACTGGCCCAGGCGAGCCTTTTCCAGAAGCAGCGTCGGCGGCCGGAAACGCTCGCCATATTGCTCGGCCAGGTACTGCGCCCGGGCGACGAAATCCTGCACCCCGTACTGATTGATGAACTGCAGGGCGCCCCCGCTCCAGGCGGCAAAGCCGATGCCGAAGATCGAGCCGATGTTGGCGTCCGCCGTGGAGTGCAACACTCCCTCCTCCACACAACGCACGGTCTCGATAGCCTGGACGAACAGCAGGCGATCCCGCACATCCTGGGGCGAGATCTGCCCATCGGCCTTGTAGAAGCGCGTGCGCAGCTGCGGCCACAAATGCTTCTGGGCACCGGCCGGATAATCGTAGAAACCACCACCGGCCGCCTTGCCCGGGCGCTTGTATTCGTTGAGCAGCAGATCAATCACGGCAAATGCCGGATGTTCGATGGCCGGCTTGCCCTCGGCCAGCAGGTCCTTGGCGGTCTGCTGGCGGATATGGCTCATCAGGCTCAGGGAAACCTCGTCGGATATCGCCAGCGGCCCCACCGGCATCCCGGCCTTGCGCGCTTCGGTCTCGATCATCGGCGCCGCGATGCCCTCGCCGAGCATGGCGATGCCTTCGTTGGTGAAAGTGCCGAACACCCGGGAGGTGAAGAAGCCGCGGCTGTCATTGACCACAATCGGTGTCTTCTTGATCTGCAAGACAAAGTCGAAGCCGCGGGCCAGGGTTTCATCGCTGGTTTTCGCACCCTTGATGATTTCCACCAGAGGCATTTTTTCCACCGGGCTGAAGAAATGCAGGCCGATGAACTTGTCCGGGTTCGGCACTGCCGTAGCCAGGCCGGTGATGGGCAGGGTCGAAGTGTTGGAGGCGATCACCGCGTCACCGCCGACCACCTGCTGCGCAGCCCGGGAGACCTTGGCCTTGAGCTCGCGATCCTCGAACACCGCCTCGATGATCAGGTCGCAACCGGCCAGGTCGGCATCCTCGGCGGTGGTGCGGATCCGCGCCAGGGTGGCGTCCCGCTGCTCACGGCTCAACTGCCCGCGAGCCACCTTTTTCTCCAGCAGCGCCGCCGAGTGGGCCTTGCCCTTCTCGGCCGCCTCGGGGCTGATGTCCTTGAGCACCACCTCGATACCCGCCACCGCACTGACATAGGCAATGCCCGCGCCCATCATGCCGGCGCCAAGCACCCCGAGCTTTTTCGTGACTTGCGGCGGCACGCCCTGTGGCCGTGAGCTGCCGGCATTGATCTGGTTGAGCTGGAACCAGAAGGTGCCGATCATGTTCTTCGCCACCTGGCCTGTGGTCAGCTCGGTGAAGTAACGGGTCTCGATCAGTTGCGCGGTGTCGAAATCCACCTGGGCGCCTTCGACCGCAGCGCAGAGGATCTTTTCCGGCGCGGGGAAGCAACCCTGGGTCTTGGTCCGCAGAATCGAGGGGGCGATGGCCAGCATCTGCGCAACCTTGGGGTTCGACGGTGTGCCACCAGGGATCTGGTAGCCGCGCACATCCCAAGGCTGTTGCGCGCCCGGGTTGGCGAGGATCCAGGCCCGAGCCTTGGCCAGCAGGTCGTCGCGGTCCGTCGCCAGGGCATCGATCAGGCCAGCTTGCAACGCCTGCTGCGGGCGCACTTTCTTGCCTTCCAGCAGATAGGGCAACGCCTTTTCCAGGCCCAGCATGCGCACCATGCGCACCACCCCGCCGCCGCCAGGCAACAGGCCCAGGGTGACTTCCGGCAGGCCGAGCTGTACCGATTTATCGTCCAGGGCAACGCGATGATGGCAGGCCAGGCAGATTTCCCAGCCGCCGCCCAGGGCCGCACCATTGATTGCAGCGACCACCGGCTTGCCCAGGGTTTCCAGGGCCCGCAATTGGCCCTTGAGGGCCAGCACCATGTCGTAGAAAGCCTTGGCCTCGGGCCTGCCGACCTTGATCAGCTCATTGAGGTCGCCGCCGGCGAAGAAGGTCTTTTTCGCCGAGGTGATGATCACCCCGGCAATCGACTCCTGCTCGGCCTGCAAGCGCGCCACGGCACCGGCCATGGCGTCGCGGTACAGGGCATTCATGGTGTTGGCGCTCTGGCCCGGCATATCGATGGTCAGGACGACGATCTGATCCTGGCCTTTTTCGTAACGGATGGCATCGGTCATGAAAGGGATTCCTTGAAGTCGGGGCTCAGAGGCGTTCGATGATGGTGGCGATACCCATGCCGCCGCCGACACAGAGGGTCGCCAGGCCATAGCGCTGGCGCCGGGTTTCCAGCTCATCGAGCAAGGTGCCGAGGATCGCGCAGCCGGTGGCCCCCAGCGGGTGGCCCATGGCGATGGAGCCGCCGTTGACATTGACCTTGGCCGGGTCGATGGCCATGTCCTTGATGAACTTGAGCACCACCGAGGCGAAGGCTTCATTGACTTCGAATAGGTCGATGTCCTCGACCCGCAGCCCGGCCTTGGCCAGGGCCTTGCGGGTGGCCGGCGCCGGGCCGGTGAGCATGATGGTGGGGTCGGTGCTGGTGACCGCTGTGGCCACGATGCGCGCCCGGGGCTTGAGCCCCAGCTCGCGGCCCTTGGCTTCGGAGCCGATCAGCATCAGCGCCGCGCCGTCGACGATGCCCGAGCTGTTGCCGGGGGTGTGCACATGGTCGATCCGCTCCACATGGCTGTAGACCCGTAGCGCCGTGGCATCGAAGCCCATCTGCCCCATCATCTCGAAACTCGGCTTGAGCTTGCCCAGGCCCTCCAGGGTCGAATCGGCGCGAATGAACTCGTCATGGTCCAGCAACACGATGCCGTTCTGGTCCTGCACCGGCACCAGGGATTTGGCAAAGGCCCCGCCAGCCCGGGCGCGGGCGGCCTTCTGCTGGGAGTGCAGGGCGAAGCGGTCGACGTCCTCCCGGGAGAAGCCTTCCAGGGTCGCGATCAGGTCGGCACCAATCCCCTGGGGGGTGAAATGACTGTGCAGGTTGGTCTCCGGGTCCAGCACCCAGGCCCCGCCGTCGCTGCCCATGGGCACCCGCGACATGGACTCGACGCCGCCAACCACCACCAGTTCCTCGAACCCGGAACGCACCTTCATCGCCCCCAGGTTGACCGCCTCCAACCCGGAAGCGCAGAAGCGATTGATCTGCACCCCCGCCACGCTTATATCCCAATCCGCAGCCTGGACCGCGGTCTTGGCGATATCGGCGCCCTGATCACCGATGGGCGTCACACAGCCCAGGACCACGTCGTCCACCTGGCTGGTGTCCAGCTCGCAGCGCTGCTGCAGGGCGCGCAACAGACCCGCGGCCAGGTTCACCGGTTTCACGCTGTGCAAGGCGCCATCGGCCTTGCCTTTGCCGCGGGGCGTGCGTAACGCATCGAATATCAAAGCTTGGGTCATGACGTCCTCGAACCGCTGTGCAGGGGAAAATGTCGAGCTCCCACCTTAGGCGCGGCAGCGTCGGATTCAATGACCGATGCGCTCAGCCGCCTTGACGCCGACGCTCAGACGAACGGTAGGCGGCTAAGGGCTCTGCCGATGAAGGGTCGCGAGCTGTCTAGCCAGAGGGCGACCAAGGCGCTCGCGGGCCGATATATAGCCTTTTAATAAATCAAAAATATAAATTCATATGAATTGGATCTAAGCCAGAGGATTCAAGGCCCCTAAGGTAGAAACTGTAGGAAGCTCCAGACGGATTCTGCACTGGAGCAAGTAAGAAAAAGGACACATAGCCGGTTCATAGTGACGAGTAATGGAGTTCATCCACCGGCATGCATTGACGCTCAGGAATAACAACAAAAGGCATTCAGCCATGTTCAAGCATTCGAAAGTACGTCAGGCGGGGCTCATTCTTTTCGCAACCACACTGCTGTTGATCTTGCCCAATCTCACCAAAGTGATCGGCTGATCTGTGGCTGCTCGATCAACGAGACGGAAAATTGTCCCCCGGTTCCTACCGGGGCACGGACTTGTGTGCCAGTCTTCCTGAGGAACACCAAGGGGAAGACTCATGCGCCACTGGATTGCACTCGCCACACTCCTGAGCGCCTTTCACGCTCACGCCGGAATCATCGACGTCAACCGCGCGGTGGACGAAATCAATGATGGGGCGCTGATTCTCGATCTGCGCAACGAGAGCGACTTTGCCGCCGGCAACGTGCACAACTCGCTGCAGGTCAATCTCGAACTGGAGGACGGCACCGGCATCAGCGCCGAGGGCCTGGCCTATCAGTTGCGCAAAGTGGTGCTGGACCCAAACGCCACCGTGGTGATCTACAGCGACACCAACCAGCACGCCCTTGAAGCCGAAGACACACTGGTCAAGCACGGCTATTTCGGTATCGTGAACGGCGGCAACTACGAAGAGCTCCGGGACGCCCTGTTCGACCATGTGTCGCGACCGGACGACGTGCTTCCCGGCGACGAACCCACTGACGACGACCCGACGGCCATCAATTGAAAGTATTCCTCCTTGGCGCTGCCCTGCTGCTGAGCAGCCCGCTGCACGCCGCGCAACTGCTGATCGACCTGGGTTCCGCCAGCCACACCTGGCAGACCGAAGAACTGCTCAAGCACCCCCAGGCCCAGACCATCACCATCAAGGACGACGTGTCCTACCAGCGCGACATGCAGTACCGCGCCGTGCCCATGGCGACCCTGCTCAAGGGCCTGAAGGCCGAAGACCATCTTCAAGCCGTGGCCCTGGACGGCTTTGCCGCAGAGCTCAGCGCCGCGCCGCTGCTTGAACGCCAGGGCGCCCAGGCCTGGCTGGCCGTGGAGGACCCGAGCCGGCCCTGGCCCGCGCTGGCTGCCGACAAACCCAGCGCCGGGCCTTTCTATCTGGTGTGGACCAATCCTGCCGCCGGGCATATCAGCCCGGAGCAATGGCCGTTCCAGGTGGCGCGCATCCAGCGCCTGGAGCCAGTGGCGCAGCGCTTCCCGGCCCTGCTTCCGGATCCGCAGTTGGCGGCCACTGATCCGATCAACCAGGGCTTTGCCCTGTTCCAGAAAAACTGCCTGGCCTGCCACCGGCTCAACGGTGCCGGCGATTCGCAGTTCGGTCCGGACCTGAACATCCCCTACAGCCCCACCGAGTATTTCAGCGGCGATTTCCTCAAGCGCTATATCCGTGATCCACAAAGCATGAGGCGCTGGCCGCAGGCGAAGATGCCCGGGTTCAACAACAGCGTCCTGCCGGATCAGGAGCTGGACCTGCTGCTGGGGTATCTCAGGCACATGGCAGGGCGCAAGCAGGTTCCCTGAACCTTGCGACACCCTCTGTGCCACCTTCGGCGCCTTCGCCGGCAAGCCGGCTCCTGGCGAAAACGCGGGTTACTGCTGGAGCACCCTGGCGTGCATCTGCTCACCGGCGGCGCCCCGGCGCATGCCGCGTACCGGGCAGGCATCCAGGTAGTCCAGGCCCACCGCCAGCTTGAGGTGGCGCTCGGGCCGCGCCAGTTGGTGGGTCACATCGAAGCTGTACCAGGCGCCTTCCAGCCAGGCTTCAGCCCAGGCGTGGCCCAGTAATTGCCCGCCGTCCTCGCGGTACAGATACCCGGAAACAAAGCGTGCCGGAACGCCCAGGCTACGGGCACAGGCAAGGAAGGCGTGGGTGTGGTCCTGGCAGACTCCGGCGCGCCCGGCGAATGCCTGCGCCGCGCTGGTGGTCACGTCCGTTGCCCCAGGCGTATAGACCATGAGCTGGTGCAGCCCATGCATCAGGTCGATCAACCCTGTGCGATCACGCCGCCTTGCACATTGCCGGTCGGCGAACTCGCGCAGCTGGACATCGGCCTCGGTCAGACGGGTGAAACGCAGGAACGGCAAGGGCGACTGGCATTCATGCTCGGCCTCGCGCAGCTCATCGATATCCACCTGGCCACGGGCGCCAATGATCACTGCTTCGTGGGGCTCGTCCAGGGTCAGTACGTGGAGGATGTTGCCGAAGGGGTCCCGTTGCGCACGCACCGGTCGTGGCAGATCCAACTGCCAGCAGAGCACCTGCTGGCGCTCGCTGTCGTGGGGTGTCAGGCGCAGGTACTGGATGCTGGTGCCTACCGGATCGGCGTAGCGGTAAGTGGTTTCATGGCTCACGGACAGTCTCATGCCGCCTCCAGGTAAGAGCGGTGAATCGCGTTGCCCAACTGGCGCACCAGGGGGATGAAGTCGGTCAGCCAGGCGTGCAGGCCTTCGTCGAGAATCTCATCGATACCGATGTAGCGCAGGCGTGCATCCATCTCCGCCGCCAGGCGCTGGGCCGGTCGACCATTGTCCCCAGGCAGGCTGGCGAGGATCTGGTCGATCTCCTCGGTACAGGCCCGCAGCGAGCGCGGCACGTCGGCGCGCAACAACAGCAGCTCGGCCACATGCCGGGCGCCGGGGGCCTCGCGATAGACCTCGGTGTAGGCCTCGAAGGATGACAAGGCCCGTAGCAACGCACTCCACTGGTAATAGGCATGGGCGGTGCCGTCGCAGACCGCATCGGCCTGGTCGCCGGCCATCTCGTAGCGTGCGTCCAGCAGGCGCAGGGTGTTGTCGGCACGCTCGATGAAGGTTCCCAGGCGGATAAAGCGAAAGGCATCGTTGCGCATGATGGTGCCGTAGGAGGCGCCACGAAACAGATGGGAGCGCTCCTTGATCCATTCGCAGAAGCGGTTCATGCCATAGGCACTGAGGCCCTGGCCGGCGATCTGGTGGATGTCCAGCCAGGTGGCATTGACGTTTTCCCACATGTCGGCGGTGATCCGCCCGCGCACGGCATGGGCACAGGCCCGGGCCGATCCCAGGCAACTGTAGATACTGGCGAGGTTGGCCGGGTCCAGGGCGAAGAACTGCAATAGCTGCTCGGCGTGCAAGGCCTGGTGGCGGGCGTGATAATCCTCCAGGGTGCCGGTGATCAGCAGTGGCATGGCCAGCTCGTGAAGGCCATCGCCGCGCCCGTCCTGGGGCATCAGCGACAGGGAATAGCTGACATCGAGCATCCGCGCGAGGTTTTCCGCGCGCTCCAGGTAGCGTGACATCCAGTACAGGTCCGAAGCGGTTCGACTCAACATGGCAGGCTTCCTTAGTCCTCGACCACCCAAGTGTCCTTGGTCCCGCCGCCCTGTGAGGAATTCACCACCAGCGAACCGTCACGCAGGGCCACACGGGTAAGACCACCGGGCACCACACGGGTTTCACTGCCAGAAAGGACAAAGGGCCGCAGATCGATATGCCGCGGGGCGATGCCGCTTTCGACAAAGGTCGGGCAGGTGGACAGCGCCAGGGTCGGTTGGGCGATGTACGCCTCGGGCCGGGCCTTGATCCGTGCGCGGAACTCCTCGATCTGCGCCGCCGTGGCCGCCGGCCCCACCAGCATGCCGTAGCCGCCGGAACCCTGGGTTTCCTTGACCACCAGTTGCGCCAGGTTGGCCAGCACGTGGGATAACTCGGCGGGCCGGCGGCACTGCCAGGTCGGTACGTTCTGCAGAATCGGCTCTTCGTCCAGGTAGAAGCGGATCATCTCTGTGACATAGGGGTACACCGACTTGTCATCGGCCACCCCGGTGCCGATGGCGTTGGCCAATAACACAGTGCCCAAGCGGTAGGCTGCCAACAGGCCGGGCACGCCGAGCAGGGAATCGGGGTTGAACGCCAGGGGGTCGAGGAAGGCATCGTCGAGGCGACGGTAGATCACATCCACCGCCTGCGGCCCGGCGGTGGTGCGCATGAACACCCGGTCGTCGCGGACGAACAGGTCGGCACCTTCCACCAGTTCTACCCCCATTTCCCGAGCCAGGAACGCATGCTCGAAAAATGCGCTGTTGAAACGCCCCGGGGTCAATACCACCACGGTCGGATTATCCAGGGGGCTGGCGCTTTTCAGGGTGTCCAGCAACAGGTTCGGGTAATGGTCGATGGGCGCGATGCGCTGGGCAGCGAACAGCTCGGGGAACAGGCGCATCATCATCTTGCGGTCTTCGAGCATGTAGCTGACGCCGCTGGGGGTGCGCAGGTTGTCCTCGAGCACGCAGTAGCGGCCGTCGCCGTCGCGTACCAGATCTACTCCGCAGACATGGGCATAGACATCCCCGTGCAGGTCCAGGCCTTGCATGGCCAGCTGGTACTGCTGATTGGCCAGGACCTGCTCGGCGGGAATGATCCCGGCGCGGATGATGCGTTGCTGGTGGTAGAGATCGGCCAGAAACAGGTTCAGCGCCCGTACCCGCTGGATGCACCCTTGTTCGATGATCCGCCATTCCCGGGCCGGGATGATGCGGGGAATGGTGTCGAAGGGGATCAGCCGCTCGGTGCCCTGCTCGTCGCCGTACAGGGTGAACGTGATGCCGGCACGGTGGAACAGCAGGTCGGCCTCGCGACGGCGGCGGGCCAGGAGCTCGTCGGGGGTATTGGCCAGCCAGCGGGCGAACTCGCGGTAATGTTCGCGAACCTGGCCGTCGGCCCCATGCATTTCATCAACAGCGCTGCGGTTCATGCCGTACTCCCTGTCACCTGCACACCCGAGCTTCGCCAGCCCTGTGCCTTCGGCATAAGCGCCCCAAAATCAGTCCATTGCAGCCCAAGGCCGATACCCGCATAACCGGTGCATGCGCGCCGCCCGTGCCATGGCTGGCACCGGTCTTGGCTATCACCAGCATAGTCAGAGTTGATTTCACTGCCCGCTGGCCGCTGGGGATAATCGCGTCCATCGAGCAAACACTTCGCCAAGCCTGATGAAGTCGCTGCTGCAACCTTGATGACGCCGATGACAACCGGGTCCGGGCTCTCCCGACCGGTTCCCTCTCCTGACCGATCTTCCCTTTTAGCCACCCTCTCGGGTGGCTTTTTTTTACCTTTTGCGGGCCCCGAAAACGCAATTGGCCGGCCCAGGGGCCAGCCAATTGCCTGTCTCGGTTTATCAAACGGGCTATACCAGCCGTCCACGGATCTCCTGTTTCACTCCCCAGCCCTCAATGATGCCGCCCAGGGGCTCGACCACCGCCTCGAAGTCCTGTTCAAAATCCCCGATGCCGCCATAGGTGGCGTACATCACCTTGCTCAGTTCCAGGTACCAGGCGCCGTCGTCACGCACGCTGACCTGGGCATTCAAGGATTCACCGCGAAAATGTCCTGCCGCCCTGCGTGCCCGCTCCTCATCCGGAAAAATGGCGTAGAACTCGATGGGATGGAATCGTGAAAAGTCGAAACCGCCTTCTTTCATGCGGCGCAGCACACTGCTGCTGATGTCTTCTTGAACGGCTGTGCTCATGAAACGTCCTCCTCAAACCGATGGATAGACTTTCCGTGTTTCCCGAACCACCGGCCAAAGGGACCGGCATCACGACCCGGGGCGGGTCGTCAGGAAACAAGCATGGAGCTGACAAGATCAGAGCCTAGCGAAGAATTCGCTGATCTCGTTTGCAGATTAGCGCCTTGCTCTGGACGTCGCCAGAAATTGCTGCGAAGCGCGCTCTACCCTCTCTAGATCGGCGTGATGCTGAGAATCTGAATGCTGTTCTGCTCTTTCAGGCTCTTGAGGGTCGGGTCCGCGATGCGCCCGTCCAGATCGTTCAGGTCCAGTTCGGCACTCACTGGCAACAACTTGGCCCGCACCAGTTGTGCGGCGCGCTCCATCGTCGGTTGCTGATCGCAATCGAAATGCTCGACGGACTGGACACCATGATCGTCAACGAAAGTGACTTGCCACTTTTGCATCAGTGCCTCCTCGATAGCCCCATGAGTGGGCTGACAACATCTGGACCCTGAGCCACGGGCAATCGTTCCACTGCGCTGGCGGAGCACATCAATGACAAGGCCGCCCGAAGGCGGCCCTGGTAATGCTGGAAAAACTCAGCCGATCAAGGCTTTTCGGCGCGAGCCTTGAGTGCCTTCAGGGTGTTGAACGGCGCATCCACCACGAACTTGTTGGCCAGCCAGGACGGCACGCTGCCACCTGGCTCGGTGTGCACCTGGTAGGTCACTTCCACCTGGTCGGCGCCTTTGGGTACGAACTTCCAGTAACCCTCGACCTGGGCCACCCGCACGAAGCCTTTCTCTTCAGGAATATAGGTGGGCACGCCCTCCAGTTTGCGGGTCAGGCTGCCGTCGGCCGCTTCGCTGGTAGTGATGTGCAGCACCGAATCACGGGCAGTGACCGGCCACGGGGTATTGAACTGGGTGTAGGTCCAGCTTTGATCGCCCTCGTGCTTGAGCAGTTTCTGGGTCTTGCACTCGTGGATCCAGGAGCAGGCGCCCGCCACGTCTTCCTGCAGCGCGCGGAGCTTGGCGATGGAGGTCTTCATGGTGGTCACACCACGGTAGGCCTTGTATTTGGAGCCGGCCACTTCACTCAAGGAGACCTTGATGCCGTCTTCATCCTTGGCGGTTTGCCAGTCTTCGGCGTGGGCCGTTGCCGACAACAGCACGGTTAAACCACAGAGCACAGCCATTCGTTGCAGCGAACCCATTGTCTTATTCCTTATTGTTGAAGTTCCGTTCATTGAGAACACTCTATGCCGCAGTCACTTGTTCCCACCATCCGAGCAAGCGGATGGCTTCTTCTCGGCTTGCGCCACACACCTCGGGATCCGCCTGGAACGCCCCACAGACCGCCGGCCGCTCCGGCAGGCCGAACAGCCCGCACAGGTGTTCGACAGAAAGATGCAGGCAACGTTCTCCCGCCGGCTTGCCATTGGGCATTCCGGGAATCGGGGTGCTGATGGAAGGGGCGATGCAGCAGGCGCCACAACCTTCACGGCAGTTCATGTGGAAAAGCTCCTTGCGACAAGCTGAGTGTTGAATGACGCCCGCCAAGAGTAACCGCTAAAACAGCCGTTTAAAATTACTCAAAGAACGGATTTGACGCACAACCGTGCGTGACTGATCAGTCTCCGACAAAGTGTCGAACCAACCCGTCACAGAAGAGGATGAAGAATTTACTGCTTGAACTCGAAATCCAGGGCCGCGCCTTCGATATCCCGACGTTCCTCGTTGCGCAGCTGCAATTGCATTTCATTGCTGAGCAAGCGGCCGTTGAGCTGGAACGGGCTGCTTTCCTTGGGCTTCTCGCCAAACATCTGAGGCAGCAGCGGCTCGCGCTTGGGTAGCGGCACACTGCCCACCGGCTGCAGGTGCTTGACCATTTCCGGCGGCAGGCTCAAGTCCACCTTGGCACTGGGCAACGGCGTCTTGATGTCCTGATAGGCCCATTTGGACTTGGGCTTGGCGGGCGCCTTCTTGGCCGCGGACTTGCTCTTGCTGGCACTGGCCGAAGGCTTGGCCTTGCTGGCCGGAGCCTTCTTGGCAGGGGCCGCCTTGGTGGCGTGGGCCGCCCCGGCAGCCGGCTTGTCCTGGGAGGAAGCCGCCTGGACAGGGGCCACGAAGGCGGCTCCCAACAGACAGACACTTAACCAGAGGGCAGGTAGAAAGGCTTTCATGAAAGACAGGTAGATCGACAAAAGGTCCTCTATGCTCGCTTGTTGCAGGCCCCATGACAAGCACAGGGCCACACTGATTAAAATCCGCCCGCCGCCTCCTGGCACAACTGGCTGGCAAGCATTCCCAAAGTCATCAGGGCCCGCTCGGCCTCGCGATTCCAGGGCGTACCGCAGTTGAGCCGCACACAGTGGTTGAACTGCTCGGTGTTGCTGAAGATCAGCCCCGGGGCGATGCTGATGCCCTGCTGCAAGGCACGCACATGCAGCTCCTGGGTGTTGACCCGCCCCGGCAGGCTGACCCAGAGGATGAAGCCGCCGTTGGGCCGGGTGATCTGCGTGCCCTCCGGGAAGTACTGCTGCACCGCCAGCTGAAAGGCGCTGAGATTCTTCCGGTATTCTTGGCGGATATACCGCAAGTGCCGGTCATACCCGCCGTTTTCCAGGTAGGCCGCAACCCCCATCTGGGTCACGCTGCACGCAGAATGGGTGCTGAAGGTCTGCAGACGCTGGATTTCCTGCTGGTACTTGCCGGCAATCATCCAGCCGATGCGCACACCGGGAGACAGGGTCTTGGAGAAGCTCGAACAGTAGATCACCCGGTCCAGGCGGTCATAGGCCTTGAGGGCCTTGGTACGCCCCACCTCGAACATCAGCTCGCCATAGATATCGTCCTCGACCACCTGGATATCGAAATCCGATGCCAGGCGCAGCAACTGCTTCTGCCGCTCCTCGGGCATGGTGCCGCCCAGGGGATTGCTCAGGCGCGTGGTCAACACCAGAGCCTTGATCGACCATTGGTTGGCCGCCAGTTGCAGGGCTTCCAGGCTCATGCCGGTGGACGGGTCACTGGGAATCTCGATGACCTTGAGCCCCAGCAAGTCCGCCAGTTGCAGCAGGCCGTAATAGGTCGGCGACTCCGCAGCAATCAGGTCCCCGGGCCGGGTCAGCACCCGCAATGACATCTGCAGGGCATCGACGCAGCCGTGGGTGATCACCACTTCCGAGGGGTCGACCACCACCCCGGCGTCGCGCATGCGAATCGCCACCTGACGCCGCAGAGGCTCGAAGCCCGGGCTGAACATGTAACTGAATGCCCGGGGGCTGTGAAACCGGGTGACCTTGGCCAACTGCTGGTGCAGCGCCCGCACTGGCAGATAGTCAACGCTGGGCACCGCGGCCCCCAACGGAAACACACCTTCGCGACGGGACTCCACCAGCACCTGCTGAATGATGCTGCTGCGGGTCACCAGCCCAGGGCGCTCGACCCGGGCGATATCCGGCGTGGGCGCGGTCAGCGCCGGCGTCTGGTGCACGTAGTAGCCCGACTGCGGGCGCGCGCGAATCAGCCCCTGGTCTTCGAGGTTGGCGTAGGCCTGGAGTACCGTGGCGTGGCTGACATTGAGCTGCGAGCTCATCTTGCGTACCGACGGTACGCGCTCCCCCGGCTGGTAGACACCACGGCGAATATCCTCAGCCAGTTGCTGAGCGATACGTTGATAGAGCAAGAGATTGGTCATGGCGCAGCACTCGATTTCACGGCGTTTTATTCTTGTGTGAAACAATACCGGCACAGTTTAGAAGTGTACTGGGACAGTTTCTACAATAGTCGAGGACACAGGGCAGTGAAAAGCATAACTGTAGGGTTTTTGTGAACCTCTTGGCAGGCATAAAAAAACCCGACGCGGACAAGGCGTCGGGTTTTTCCGTGGCACGGGCGCAGCTTCAGCGGGAAGCGCCCAACTGACCTTTTTCGTCGGAGAACACAATCTCCACCCGGCGATTCTGCGCCCTTCCCCGCTCGGACGCATTGGCCTCCACCGGGTAGTCGTCGCCATAGCCTTCGACCTGGATGCGTTTTTCATCGATACCCAGGTCCACCAGCACATCCGCCACGGCTTGGGCGCGGTCCTTGGACAGTTGCAGATTGCTCTGGCGCTCGCCAGTGTTGTCGGTGTAACCCTCGATGCGCACCACGCGCTTGGGGTTCAACTGGAGGAACTGCACCACCTTGAGCACGGTGCGGTTCGCCGAGCTCTTCAGTTCCGCTTCGCCGGTATCGAACAGTACGTCCCCCAGAGTCATCACCAGACCGCGATCGGTCTGGGTGGTGGCCAGGCTGATGATCTGCTCTTCCAGCCATTTGCCCTGCTGCTGCACGCTGAGCAACTTGGCTTCGCGCAGGGCCAGTTGCAGGCGCTGGCGCTCCAGCTCGAGCTTGGCTACACGCTCGTTATTGAGTGCCTGTTCGGTATGCTCACGGGCGATTTCGCTGTAGCGCCGACTCAGGTAGGCGTAATGCTCCACATCGCCACCACTGCCCCAATAGGTGGACAAGCGATCGGCGCGGGCCAGGGATTCCCCGGCACGGATCACGTCCTTGGGCGCGATACGCAGAACGTTGGAGTCTTCCTTGACCTTCTGGAAGTCGTTGCTGGCCTGTTGCAGGGCTTCTTCGCTGTGCTGGCCGGCGCAACCATAGAGACCGGCGCACGCCAGGAGCACTGCACTGCCGATGATCCGGGTAGACAGACTCATTGGGCATCTCCCAGTTGCTTGCGCAGGCGAGTGATGCGGGTATTGAGCGCATTGACCTGCTCCTGGCTCTTCTGGGTCAGGACCTTGGCTTCGGCCAGGCGCGCATCCAGTTCGGCCTGCTCGGCGCGCATCCGCGCTTTCTTGTAGGACTCATCCTGCATGTTGCCCTGCGCCCGGGAGAACTTGTCTTCGGCCAGTTTCAACTCGGGCATGTCCTCGGCAGAAGCCCCCACGGCCTTGGCCTGCTCCAGCGTCTGCGCGGTGAGGCGCATCTGCTCGATGGGCGCCGGATCGGTTGCACAACCCGCCATGGCGAGAACAGCCATGGCGGCGAAAAGAGGTCGAATAGTCACACAAGATTCCTACTGTTTTGGGCTGCTGACGGGTTGCTGCAACTGGGCCTTCCAGCGCTCCAGATTGCGTTGCAGCAAGGTCTCCGTCAGACCGGACGCGGGCAATTCTGTCATCTTTTTGGCCAACTGTCCGCGCAACCATGGGTCATTGCAGGCGGAGTTATGGGACAGCGCAAGGAACAGCCCCGGTTTGTCGATGGGCTGGGGAAACGCCGCCAGATCCGCCGTCATGCCCAGGGTCTGGGCCATGGCCATGCCTGCGTAGCGAGGCGCCAGCACATAGTCCACCTCCCCCAAGAGCAAGGTCTGGAAGACCTGGGTCAGATTCGGCAGGTGCTTGAGTTGCAGATGCTCCTTGGCCATGGCGACAAAGGGCTGAGTCAGCCGGGCCTTTTCCGACACGGCGCCAGGATGGCCTGCCAGGTCTCCCGGCTGGGTGTAGCTGAGGGTCGAATCCTTGCGGGTCCAGACCAGATAGTCGTTCTGCACCAGCGCGGGGTGGATGTAGTCCAGCGACTCCAGCTCATTGAGGGTCAGCGGTGCATCGGCGAGCAGGTCCATGCGCCCGGTGCGTACCTCGTCCAGCGCATCGGAGCGCTTGCCGGCATACAACACTTCGACCTTGAGCCCCAGTTCCCCGGCCACCTGCTGCAGCAGGTCGGCGCTGGCGCCCATCAGGTGCTTGGGGTCCTGAGGGTCACGCCACAGGTAAGGCGGTGCATCGGGGCTGCCAGTGACCACCAGACGCTCGCACTTGCCCGCCGCCATCGACAGCGACGGCAACAACGTCAGGCCCAACAGCACTGACCAGCCACTCATGCGGCGCAGATCCATGGCGAAACCCTCCCCCGACAAAAAACACACATAAAAAAACCCGGCCAAAAGGCCGGGCTCTTTATAAGTGAAGACGCCGGATTAGACCAGCTTCTCCAACTCAGGTACGGCTTCGAACAAGTCCGCTACCAGGCCGTAGTCGGCTACCTGGAAGATTGGCGCTTCTTCGTCCTTGTTGATCGCGACGATCACTTTGGAGTCCTTCATGCCCGCCAGGTGCTGGATCGCGCCAGAGATACCGACGGCGATGTACAGCTGCGGCGCAACGATCTTGCCGGTCTGGCCGACCTGCATGTCATTGGGCACAAAGCCTGCGTCCACCGCAGCGCGGGACGCGCCGACAGCAGCGCCCAGCTTATCGGCCAGGGCGTACAGGTGCTTGAAGTTGTCGCCGTTCTGCATGCCGCGGCCGCCGGAAACGACGATCTTGGCTGCGGTCAGTTCAGGACGATCGGACTTGGCCAGCTCTTCGCCAACGAAGCTCGACTTGCCGGCATCGTGAGCGGCGCCCACGGTTTCGACTGCAGCCGAACCCCCTTCAGCGGCAACGGCGTCGAAGCCGGTGGCACGCACGGTGATGACTTTTACGGCAGCCGAGGACTGCACGGTAGCGATGGCGTTACCGGCATAGATCGGACGCTTGAAGGTATCAGCGCTTTCTACCGAGATGATTTCGGAGATCTGGTCAACGTCCAGCTGAGCGGCAACCCGCGGCAGGATGTTTTTGCCGTTGGAAGTGGCGGCAGCCAGGATGTGGCTGTAGCCAGCGCCCAGTTCGGCCACCAGCGGCGCAACGTTTTCCGGCAACTGGTGAGCGTAGGCGGCGTTGTGGGCCACCAGCACTTTGGCCACGCCAGCGATCTTGGCCGCGGCTTCAGCCACGGCGCCAACGCCCTGGCCGGCTACCAGTACATGCACGTCACCACCGATTTTGGCGGCAGCGGCAACGGTGTTCAGGGTGGCCGGAGCCAGCGCCTTGTTATCGTGTTCGGCGATTACCAAGATAGTCATGATCAGATTACCTTCGCTTCGTTTTTCAGTTTCTCGACCAGTTCAGCCACCGACTTGACCTTGATGCCCGCGCTGCGTGCAGCCGGCGCTTCGACTTTCAGGGTCTTGTTGGTGGAGGCGGTGGAAACGCCCAAAGCATCAGGAGTCAGCGTTTCAAGCGGCTTCTTCTTGGCTTTCATGATGTTTGGCAGAGACGCGTAGCGCGGCTCGTTCAAACGCAGGTCGGTGGTGACGATGGCTGGCAGGTTCAGCGCAACGGTCTGCAGGCCGCCGTCGATTTCACGGGTGACGTTGACCTTGTCGCCAGACACTTCGACCTTGGAGGCGAAGGTGCCTTGAGCGTAGCCGCTCAGGGCCGCCAGCATCTGGCCGGTCTGGTTGTTGTCGCTATCGATGGCCTGTTTGCCGAGGATCACCAGCTGTGGCTGTTCCTTGTCGACCACAGCCTTGAGCAGCTTGGCCACGGCCAGGGAGTTCAACTCTTCAGCGGACTCGACGAGGATCGCGCGATCGGCACCCAGTGCCAGGGCGGTACGCAGTTGCTCTTGAGCAGTAGCAGGACCGATGGAGACGACGACGATTTCAGTCGCAACACCTTTCTCTTTCAGGCGTACGGCTTCTTCCACTGCGATTTCGCAGAAAGGGTTCATCGACATCTTGACGTTGGCGAGGTCGACGCCGGAGTTGTCCGCTTTGACGCGAACCTTGACGTTATAGTCGACCACTCGTTTGACAGCTACAAGAACCTTCATGGATTCCTCGTTACTCTCCGGTGAAAAGAAAGTCGCCTAGGCGAGAACCTGGCGGTTGATGCTCATCGGCACAAGGGCACCTCCAAAAACGCTGGCGCATAAAAAGGTTGACCTTGCTCACGGGGTGATGACCGTTCGTCAGTGGTGACCGACGAGTCATTCATTATCGCGGCGTGTAGACTGCGCACTTTCAAGCTGCGCGCGCGTCACCTTTACTGCCTTTGCCCTGTCTTTAGAGGTGCTCTTGAAACCAACAGTCAGCCTACGGCGAGCGCAAAACCGACCGTATCTTGACCGGAACGCCTTTTCCGGTCAATACGGCAAAATAGCCGTTTATAAGCCGCGCTTCTTTGATTTATCTGGGCTGCGGCAAATTCAAACAAACGTTTGTATTGGACGCTGAGAGTGGTGTAGATATAATGCGCCGCCCAGAGAGAAAGGTCGGCCGTCCTCCCCTTCTCCCCCCATGCGCGATGGGAGAAAGTGGGGATGCAACGCCAAACCTCCAATTAGAAAAAACCGTTGAGCCTTGAGTAGGAGATAGCCTAGTGGAACGCGAATACATGGAATTCGACGTGGTCATCGTCGGTGCCGGCCCCGCAGGCTTGTCCGCCGCTTGCCGCCTTAAGCAGAAGGCCGCTGAAGCCGGGAAGGAAATCAGCGTCTGCGTGGTTGAAAAAGGCTCCGAAGTCGGTGCTCACATCCTTTCCGGTGCCGTGTTCGAACCACGGGCCCTGAATGAACTGTTCCCGGACTGGAAGGAACTGGGCGCCCCGCTCAACACCCCGGTCACCCGCGACGACATCTATGTCCTGCGCAGCGGCGAAACCTCCACCAAGGTTCCAGACTTCTTTGTGCCCAAGACCATGCACAACGAAGGCAACTTCATCATTTCCCTGGGCAATCTGTGCCGCTGGCTGGCCCAGCAGGCCGAGAACCTGGGCGTGGAAATCTACCCGGGCTTTGCCGCCCAGGAAGCCCTGATCGACGAAAACGGCGTAGTGCGCGGGATTCTTACCGGCGACATGGGTGTCGACCGTGAAGGCCAGCCGAAAGACGGCATGTATACCCCCGGCATGGAACTGCGCGGCAAATACACCCTGTTCGCCGAAGGCTGCCGTGGCCATATCGGCAAGCAACTGATCAAGCAGTTCAAGCTGGACAGCGACGCCGACGCCCAGCACTACGGCATCGGCCTCAAGGAAATCTGGGAAATCGACCCAGCCAAGCACCAGCCTGGCCTGGTGGTGCACACCGCCGGCTGGCCGCTGGACGTCATGAGCAACGAGAACACCGGCGGCTCCTTCCTCTATCACCTGGAAAACAACCAGGTAGTAGTGGGCCTGATCGTCGACCTGTCCTACGCCAATACTTACCTGTCGCCGTTCGACGAGTTCCAGCGCCTCAAGCATCACCCGGTGCTCAAGCAGTACCTGGAAGGCGGCAAGCGCATCAGCTACGGCGCCCGCGCCATCTGCAAGGGCGGCCTGAACTCGCTGCCCAAGATGGTGTTCAAGGGTGGCGCGCTGATCGGCTGCGACCTTGGCACCCTGAACTTCGCCAAGATCAAGGGCAGCCACACCGCCATGAAGTCCGGCATGCTGGCCGCCGATGCGGTAGCCGACTCGCTGTTCGCCGGTTCCGAAGGCGCCGACGAACTCAAGAGCTACGTCGATTCGTTCAAGGCCAGCTGGCTGTATGAAGAGCTGTTCGCCAGCCGCAACTTCGGTCCGGCCATGCACAAGTTCGGCCCGATCATCGGCGCTGGCTTCAACTGGATGGACCAGAATATCTTCGGCGGCAAACTGCCGTTTACCCTGCACGACACCAAGCCGGACTACGCCTGCCTGAAGCTGGCCAAGGACTGCGTGAAGATCGACTATCCGAAACCCGACGGCAAACTCAGCTTCGACAAGTTGAGCTCGGTGTTCATCTCCGGCACCAACCACGAAGAAGAACAGCCTTGCCACCTGAAGCTGACCGACCCGAGCATCCCGCTGAGCCGCAACCTGCCGCTGTACGACGAACCTGCCCAGCGTTACTGCCCGGCCGGCGTGTATGAGGTGATCACCCAGGAAGATGGCGAGAAGCGCTTCCAGATCAACGCGCAGAACTGCGTGCACTGCAAGACTTGCGACATCAAGGACCCGGCCCAGAACATTACCTGGGTCACTCCGGAAGGCGCCGGCGGCCCGACTTACCCGAACATGTAAGCCGGTGCGATAAAAGAAGGCCCCCTTTATGGGGGCCTTTTTCATGCCCGGGATTCGGCGACACCGCCCCCTGTAGGAGCAGGCTTGCCGGCGAAGAGCCCCCCCAAGCCTTGCTCCGGCCCCAGGGCGCATTCGCTGGCAAGCCTGCTCCTACAAGGGGCGCGGTGTTTTCAGGCGGCGCGCTCGTCCCCGGGATTACGCTGGAAGTAGCGCTTGTACTCGCGACTGAACTGCGAAGTGCTCTGGTACCCCACCCGATGCGCCACCTGGGCCACGCCCAGCCCCTCTCCCAGCAGCAACTGCTGGGCCTTGAGCAGGCGCAGGCGCTTGAGGTACTGCACCGGCGACAGCAGGGTGCTGCGCTTGAAATGCTCGTGGAAGGTCGAGGTGCTCATGTTGGCGCAGCGGGCCAGGGTCTCGACGTTCAACGGCTCGGTGTAGTGCTCGTGCAGGTGATTGAGCGAAGCCGCAACCCGGGCGAACTGCCCCTGCTGCTCCACCAGCGCCCGCAGCGCATCGGCCTGGGGCCCGCGCAAAGCGGCAAAGAGCAACTCGCGCACCCGTGAAGGGCCCATGACCTTGCACTCCAGAGGATCGTGCAGGCAGCGCAGCAGGCGTTCCACGCAACCGCGCATGGTGTCGTCGAGCACCGCCGAAGTCATCGACTCCAGGGTCTGCGCCGAAGCCGCCCGGCCTTCGGTGACCCCCATGGCCAGCACCAGCTCGCTCAACACCGCCCGGTCGATGGCGATGGAAACCCCCAGCAGCGGCGCATCGGGCAAGGCGAAGGTTTCGCACTCGAAGGGCACCGACAGGGCCTGGATCAGGTAATGCCCGGCACCGTATTCCAGGGTTCGCGTGCCCAGGTAGGCCAGCTTGCTGCCCTGGGCAATGATCATCAGGCTCGGCTCGTAGATCTGCGGGCCCCGCGCCACGTCGCAACTGGCCCGCAGCACCTGGACCCCAGGCAAGGCGGTGGCAACGAAACCGTCACGGCTGGCAAGGGGCTGGATCAGCGAGACCAGGGTGGCGTTGGCGTCCAGATGGCGGGTCAGCAGCATGGGGAAAACTTCACGAAAAAAGGGACGAAAACATCATCGCAGGTCTGTACGCCAATGCCGCGTGAAAACCGCCAATGCCGGAGGAATAGGCATGACATGCCGAGGAATCGCCATGGTTGGCCCAGGGCCCGACGCCGAGAATGCCACGCCTCAATCGTCAATGCTTTTGCGAGGTCCACCATGTACACCGCCATCGGTTATGCCGCCCAATCGGCCACCACTCCCCTCGCCCCCATGAGCTTCCAGCGCCGCAGCCCACGTGCGGACGACGTCGCCCTCGAGATCCTCTACTGCGGCGTCTGCCACTCCGACATCCACCAGGCCCGCAACGAATGGGGCATCGCCGTGTACCCGCTGATGCCGGGCCACGAGATCGTCGGCAAGGTCACAGCCGTCGGCGCCAACGTCAGCAAGCACAAGGTCGGCGACCTGGTGGGCGTCGGTTGCATGGTGGATTCCTGCCGCCACTGCGAGGCTTGCGCCGCCGACCTGGAGCAATACTGCCTGCAAGGCCCGACCATGACCTACGCCACCCCGGACCGGGTCGATGGCAGCAACACCATGGGCGGCTACTCCGACAGCATCGTGGTCAGCGAGCACTTTGTGGTGCGCATCCCCGAGAAACTCGACTTGGCCAACGCCGCGCCAATCCTCTGCGCCGGCATCACCACCTACTCGCCACTCAAGCATTACGGGGTCAAGCCCGGTGACAAGGTGGGGATTCTCGGCATGGGCGGCCTGGGCCACATGGGCATCAAGTTCGCCAAGGCCCTGGGCGCCGAAGTGACCCTGTTCACCCGCTCCGCGAGCAAGGCCGAAGAAGCCCGCCGCCAGGGTGCGGACCATGTGATCGTATCCACCGACGCGGCGCAGATGCAGTCGGCGGCCGGGCACTTCGACTTTCTCCTGGACACCATCCCGGTGCCCCACGACCTCAACCCCTACCTCGACACCCTGCGCTTCGATGGCGTGCATATCCTGGTGGGCCTGATCGAACCGGTGGACCCGGCGCTGCATGCCGGCAAGCTGGTGATGAGCCGCCGGGTGCTGGCCGGTTCGCTGATTGGCGGCATTGCCGAGACCCAGGAAGTACTGGACTTCTGCGCCGAGCACGGCATCACCTGCGATATCGAAATGCTCGACATCCGCCAGATCAATCAAGCCTACGAGCGCATGATCAAGGGTGATGTGAAGTACCGCTTCGTGATCGATATGGCGACCTTGAAAGGCTGATTCTCGACACCGTCAAAGCATGGCTTGTCGCCGGGGGCGCCGATGGCGTGCGCCTTCGCCGACACGCCGGCTCCTCCACGAACAAGCCGGCGTCAGCCGCGAGCAAAGGCGCGCAGCACTTCGCCATCCATGCGGTACTTGACCCATTCCTCCTGAGGCTGGGCGCCCAGGGACTTGTAGAACTGGATCGCCGGCTCGTTCCACTCCAGCACGCTCCATTCGAAGCGCCCGCAATCATTGTCACAGGCGATCTGCGCCAGATGCCGCAGCAGTTGCTTGCCCGCCCCGCCGCCCCGTTGTTCCGGAGTGATGTAAAGGTCCTCCAGGTACAGGCAATTGCTGCCCAGCCAAGTGGAATAACTGAAGAAGAACACGGCAAAGCCGATCGGCACGCCTTCGCGCAGGCAGATCAGGCCATGGGCCGTGGCCCCCTCGCTGAACAGGCTGCGTTCGATATCGGCGACGCTGGCGATCACTTCATGGCGAGCCCGCTCGTAATCGGCAAGTTCGGTGATGAACGCAAGAATCTGCGGGGCATCGCTGGGCAGTGCAGGACGGATTTCTACGGTCATCGACGGCTCTCTTGTTGGAATCAGGCGGCCATATTAGAACGGCAGCAGAAATACATGCACGACCATTTATGCCAATCCCCCCCGGCCCAGTTTCTTGCGCACGGCACTTACTCCGCTGCCGACTAACCCTGAGGCCTGCAGGAACACAACAAACACCGGGAGGCGCCATGTTAGAAAGCCCGGCATAACTTCAAGCATAAAGAGGCACTTTCATGTCGGCGTGCACCCCGCAGCAGTCCCGGGTCTCGGCCCCGTTATTCGGCCTGTTCTGCCTGGGCAGCTACCTGCTATCGCTGTCCTACGGCTCGACCTTTCTCCTGTCGCTGCTGATCGGCAGCCGTGGCGGCAATGAACACGATGCCGGCACGGTGATTTCCACAGCCATGCTCAGCACCTTTGTTGCGGTGATCGGCTCCGGGCACCTCTCGGACCGCCTCGGCGCCGCGCGCTCGGTGGCAGTGTTCGGCTGCCTGCTGGCGGTGGCCAGCCTGGGCTTTGCCCTGACCCCGGGGGTCGGCCCCGGCCTGCTGTTCTTCGGCCTGACCCTGGGCCTGGGCTGGGGGGTGTTCTATACCCTGGGGCCGATCATCGTGGCGATGCTGGTGGAGCCCGCGCAACGGGCCCGCTATTTCGCCCTGCTGTCGGGCAGCATGATGACCGGCATCGGCTCCGGCCCCTTGCTGGGGCGCCTGGCCAGTGCCCTGGGCTACCCACTGACCAGCGCCTTTCTGATCGCCGCCGGTGCCAGCCTGTTGGGTGTGCTGATCTTCTGGCGGCTGGGCGGCCGGCTGCGCCAGCAGGCCAACCACCTGGGCACCGCGGCGGCTAGCATCACCTGGGCTGGCACCGCGCAGGTGCTGTCCTCCCGCGCCGCCTGGCCGATTCTCATGGTGGGCCTGGGAGGTTGCGTATTCGGCGGCCTGTCGAGTTTCCAGACCAGCTACGGCCCCTCCCGCGGCGTCGACTACTCGCTGTTCTTCCTCGGTTTCATGAGCGCCGCCATCGCCAGCCGCCTGCTGATCGCCGGGATCGTGGTCAAGCGCGATCCCTATCGTGCCGCCTGCCTGCTCTCGGGGCTGATGCTGGTGTCGATCCTGCTCTTTTTATTTGCTGTCGACAGCAGCGCCAGCTACTTGCTGGCTGCCGTGACCCTGGGGGTGGGCTATGGCCTGACCTACTCGGTGATCAATGGCCTGGCGGCCAACGAAGCGCCAGCGGGCTGCACTTCCCAGGCGTTGCTGCTGTTCAGCCTGTACTACTTCATCGGGGTCTTCGGCTTTCCCTGGCTGGCCGGGCGGATCATCGTCGAAGCCGGCATCCAGGCGCTGCTGTTCACGGTGCTCGGCGTGGCCTTGCTGAACTGGCTGATCAGCCTTGGCCGCCTGGGCTGGCGGCGCCTGGGGCACTGGCGTATGGCAGCCGGCGCATAACACCGTTCGTCGATCATCAGGCACCAACTGGCCCCGGCAGCGGACCAATATCAGGTAACGACTCTAACAAATGGAGGCGACACCATGATCAAGGTCCAACTCTGCGCCCTGGCTCTGGCCGGGCTGCTATCCACTGCCGCCCTGGCCGGCGCCACCGGCCCGACCAACCCGGTGGAAGGCCCGAAATCCCCGGCCACCCAGGGCACGCCGAAGATCAACATCAACCCACCGGCCATGGACGAAGGCTCATTGCCACCGGCGACCGGGACCGACCCACGCATTCAGGGCAACGACAACGGCCGCCAGGGCGGTGTCGGCACCATGGATTCCAGCACACCCGACAGTGGCAAGACCGGTACCGGCTCGAAAACCACCACCGGCGGCTCAGGTTCTGAAGGCAGCAGCCAGTAACCGCCGGTTCAATCCAGCAGGCCCAGTGCACCAGGGCCTTGAGGAGAGATGTCATGACTCGAGGAAGCAAAGCCAAATACACCCTGGCCCAGCGCCGCAAGGCCGCGGCCATCGAAGCCAGCTACGAAGAACGCGGGCTCTCGCCGGAGCAGGCCGAAGCACGGGCCTGGGCCACGGTGAACAAGCAGTCTGGCGGCGGTGAACGGGCGGGTGGCTCCGGTCGGGACAAAAGCCCCGCAGACAAGGCCCGGGCCCGCAGCGAATCCGCCCGGCGCGCGGTGGCCACGCGCCACGGGCATGCCCGCAACAGCGCGGCGTCCCTGGGCACCCAGAGCAAGGACAGCCTGATGCGCGAAGCTCGGGCGAAGAAGATTCCGGGACGCTCGCGCATGCGCAAGCAGGAGCTGATCGAAGCCCTGAGCAAGGCCGGCTGACCGGCGGCCAACTGCTCGCCGCTGACTCAGCCGCGCGCCAGCAAGGCATCCACTTCGGCACTGCCCGGAGCGGTGGCCGGGCCACGCCGGGTGACGGCAATCGCCGCCGCGGCGTTGGCCCGACGAGCCGCCATCAGCGGCTCAAGGCCCGCTGCGAGCCCGGCGACCAAGACCCCGGCGTGGGCATCACCGGCACCGTTGCTGTCCACCGCCTCCACCTTGAACCCCGGCACCTGCACCGCCTGCCCCTGGCGGCTGACCCAACAGCCGCGGGGGCCATCACGCAGCACCAGCAACGCCGCAGGTGACAACCAGCTTTCGAGCTGCGCCAGCGCCTGGGCAATCTGCGAAGTACCGGTCAATTGCAATGCTTCGGCGCGGTTGCTGCTCCAGATGTCGATCCGCGGCAACAGCGCCGCCATCAAGGGTGAATCTGCCGAACCGGCCAACGGCCCCGGGTCGAACATCAATGGGATCGAACGAGGCAGCGCCAGCAACCAGTCCAGCAGGGCCCGTGCCTTGCACTCCTGCAACAGGCTATAGCCGCTGACATAGAGGTAATCACCCGCCTCCACCCGGACCCGGGCCAGGTCCTCGGCCGACAATTCACCCTCGGCGCCGATATGGGAAATGAAGGTGCGTTCAGCAGAGGCTTCGGTCAGGGCCACACACAGGCCAGTATCAGCCCCCCTGCCGGGCTCCAGGCTCATCTGTATGCCTTCGCCCTGCATCGCCGCCCGCACCAGGTCGCCAAAGCGCCCCTGTCCGTGGCGCCCGAGGTAGACCACCGGCAACCCGTTGCGCGCCGCGGCGGCCATCACGTTGAAGCCTCCACCGGCCTCGAAGCCCGCAGATTGCGCAAGCACATCGCCTCCGGAGGCCGGCAGGCGCTCTACCGCCATCACCAGGTCGACTATCACCTGGCCGGTGTGCAGCAACCTAGGCATTGGCGTTCTCGATAAAAGCCGCACGCCGATCCCGAGCGCCGCCCAGTAGAGCGTAACCGCCGCCGGCCACCAGGAAGGTGACGATCCAGCCCAGGCCGTTATGCCCCAGCCAGGAGTCTGCCAGGGGCCCGGTGAACCAGACGTCTTCGGCGGTGGTGCCGATGGTGGTGAAACAGAAGCCCAGCACGATCGCCAGCACCCAGGCGCCAAAGGCTCGCCATTCGATGCCGCCCCTGTACCAGTAGGCGCTGCTCGGGCCGACGTTGAGCAGATCATCGGCGCTGTAGTGATGACGATGGATCAGGTCCACCACGAAGATCCCCACCCAGGCGGTGATCGGCACCGCCAGCAGGGAGATGAAGCTGATGAAAGGGCCGTAGAAGCTGTCGGCAATCAGCATGAAATAGATCGAGCCTAGGAAGATCGCCACGATATCCACCAGCACTGCATAGACCCGCTTGACCTTGAGGCCCAGGGTCAGCGCGGTGAGGCCGGCGGAATACACAGAGAGGTTGTTGGACAGCAGCAGGCCGCCAAAGGCCGCGACCAGGTAGGGCACCGCCATCCAGGTCGGCAGCATGTCGCGGATCGCGATGATCGGGTCCACCGCCGAGGCCAGGTGGTCGTTGCCCACCGACAGCAACCCGCCCAGGGTAATCAGCAACACCAGCGGAATGCCGGCGCCAAACGCCGCCGAAGCCACCAGGCGCCCGGCCGTTACCGAACGGTGCTGATAACGCGACATATCGGCCCCGGAACTGGCCCAGCCAATCCCGGTACCGGCGGCCATGGTGCCGACGCCGATGATCATTGCGCTCATGGGGGCCGGCGCGGCATTGAAGACCGCCGCCCAGTCGATGGTGGCGCAGAGGAAACCGCCCACCAGCACGTTCAGGGCACCAAAGCCGTAGGTGGCCCACTTCTGGATGACCAGCAAGGTGGCGTGGCCCAGGCCGGAGACACTCAGGGTCATCAGCACGAAGATGCCGATGAACAGCAGGGTCAACAGCGGCGCATCCTTGGCCGAGGCCGGGGTCTGGAACAGGATCGAGCTCAGAGACAGCAGGACAAAGGCCGCCGTGGTGGTATTGACCGTCTCCCAGCCAACCCGCGAAAGCATCGACACCAGGGTCGGGCCGATATTGCCCCGCACCCCGAAGATTGCCCGGGACAGGGTCAGGCTCGGCGCCCGCCCGCGCCGGCCGGCTACCGAGATCAGGCCGACCACGGCGAACGACCCCACCGACCCCAGGATGGCCACCAGCAGCACCTGCCAGATCGACAAACCGCGAAACGCCACCAGAGTCGCCCCCAGGGGCAGGCCAAGAATACTGATGTTGGCGGCGAACCAGACCCAGAACAGCTGCAGCGGGTGCCCGTCGCACTCTGCCTCGGGAACCGGTTCGATACCGCGGGTTTCCAGTTGCCCGGCACCTGATCCTGCCGTGGATGAACTCATGATAAAACTCCTGTTGCCGTTGTTAGGGTATTGGGCAATTTCGGAAGTCACAGAACATCCCGGCATTCCTGGCCGTGTCATAGCTTCCATAGCGATCGGCAACATGGCCGCACATGGCGGCCTGTCCCTTAAAGGCGTCTCAGCGCAGCGCCAGCAGTTGTTCCACCAGAGGTTGCAGGTCCAGCTCATTGACCTTTCGCACCTGCCCGATCAGTTCGCCAGGCCAGATTTCCATCCCCAGGCAAGCGCCGAGCATGGCGCCGAGAATCGCCGCGATAGTGTCGGTGTCGCCCCCCAGGCCCGCGGCCATGCACAGCGCCTCGAAGGCCGGCAATTGCCCCAGGGCCACTTGTCTGGCCAGGGCGAAACTCACCACCACCGACTCCTGGGAAGCCACCGAGGTGCCGATCAGCTCGTAGAGCATTCGCGCAAAGCCCTCTCGGTCGCCGTCCACACGCAGGGTACTGGTCCATTCCAAGCGAGCACCGATGGTGGCACCCGCTACCCAGTGCCCCTGGGCCTGGGCTTGCCAGGCGACCTGCACACCGAGCGCCAAGGCTTCGGCCAGAGGCAGGCCGTTGATTCCGGCGGACACCACCGCCGCCACCGCCGCCGCACTGGAAATGCCCAGGCTGGTGTTGTGCGTCACCTGGCAGGCCTCGACCACCGCCTGCAGAAACGTCTCGGGCCGGGCCACATCGGCGGCGATGCCCACCGGCGTGATGCGCATGGCGGCGCCATTGGTGGTGCCATAACGGCCCGCCTCTTCCACAGACTCCCCGGCGAGGATCATTTCAATGGCGCGCTTGGTGGAAGGCCCCAGCAGATCCTGGGAACCCTTGGCCTGCATCTGCGCCTCCCACTCGATCAGGCTCTGGGCCAAGGCCGCCGGAGCGATCCGGCCCTGCCCCCGGACCAACAGGCGAGCCACCAGGATCGCCTGCTCGGTATCGTCGGTAATGGAGCCCCGGGGCATGTTCACGGCAATCGGCTGGTCCGGGCCGGCGTCCTCCAGGGTGCGGATGACGCCGAAGCGCTGCTGGATCTGTTCCCGGCTCAAGGATTGGGTCGGCATGCCCAGCGCATCGCCCAGGGCCAGCCCGTAGAAGGCGCCCAGGGCGCGCTGCAATGCATTCACCGCGGCTCTCCGAACTGCAGGTGCATGCGAAAATGCTGCGGGTCCAGCAGGCTTTCGACCTGCTCCATAAAGCGCCCCTGGCGGTCATAGGTGGTGCGCAGGGCCTTGAGGAAGACTTCGCCCGGCGCACGTCCGAGCAATTGGGCATCTTCAGCATTCAGGGGCTCGGCGCCGATCCACTGATCGCCGCGCTCACCGATATAGCCGTAGGCGGCCAGGGTAATGGTCAGGGAATCATCGATCAGGCCGACCCGAGGCAGGCCTTCCAGCTCGCCGGAGGCCGGGATCAGCGAGCGCTCCAGGGACAGCACCCGGCCATCGGTGCTGCGGCGCCGGCGATCGAGGGCGATGAACTGATCGGTGCCCAGGCGATGCTTGAGGTCCGGGCGCTGGATCGCCTCCAGGCGCAGCACCTCGGTGTTGACCAGCGCACCGCTGTCGGCCAGGGCCTGGGCCCAGCCATGATGCTGATCCAGGGCAACGCCGTCGAAGGTGACGATGGAGCCTACGCCGCTTTGCGTAGCGATGTAGTTGCGCCGCTTGAGCTCGGCCAGGGCCTCGCGCAAGGTGCCACGGCTGACACCGAATTCTTCGGCCAACTGATGCTCGCCCGGCAGCTGAAAGCCGTCCTCCAACAGGCCGCTTTCAATACGCCGGATCAACTCGTCGACCACCCTTGTTTTCTTATCGAATCGGACATGTTTGATCATGTCCGGCTTGATACATGAAAGGCCCGAGCCAGAGCAAGAAATATCTTCTTACAGCCGTCTGAAACGCCCGTCAGGGTTCAAGACCAATGGGAAAGAACACCCCGCAACTCCACACCCCCAGCCAATTCTGGCCGTCGATCTGGCGGGTCTGCGCCAGCTCCACCAGCTGGTAGAAGACGTTGCGATGGATCAGCGCTTCAAGATTGTGTCGAACCAGGAGGTAAGGCGCCGGTTCCTGGGTCAGGGGGTCGATCACCACCCGCAGCGGGTGCTCGTCATTGGCGACCACCTGCTCCTCGACGTTGGTAGAAAAGCGCAGTACCTGAGCCTCGCCCTGCCCTTCGACCTCCAGGGTCACGGCGACGAAGGGTGCGTCGTCGACCTTGATGCCGACCTTCTCCACCGGAGTGATGAGGAAATAGTCATCGCCATCGCGACGGATGATGGTGGAGAACAGCTTGACCATGGGTTTGCGGCCGATCGGCGTACCCAGGTAATACCAGGTGCCGTCACGGGCAATGCGCATGTCGATATCGCCGCAGAAGTCGGGGTTCCACAGGTGGACCGGCGGCAGGCCTTTTTCAGCCTTGGGAATCTGCGCCAACAGGTCGTTGGCCTTGCCTGGACCACTCATACCGCTCTCCTTCCTCAATCAATCAGTCGCTCAGGCCCAGCAGGCCGCGCGCGTATTGCTGCAACGGCGGACCAAGCAGGTCCTGTGGCTTGTTGTCGTGGAACGTCAGTAAACCGCCACGGCTGCGAATCCGCGCGGAATCGATCAGGTACTGGGTACTGGTTTCGATCAACATGATCTGGATGGTACTGGTATCCACCCCCAGGCGGTCCACGGCTTCCTGATCCAGCCACTCGTCAGAGTTGCCGATACGGTCATCGGCCTTGGCGAAACGGGCGTAAAGCAGATAGTGCGCCCCCGCTTCCCGGGCTTCGGCCATGGCTTCATTCAGGCCCTCGGGCGCCTTGGCCCGACGCACCATGGGGAAATACTCGACAAAACCATTGAAGGCTTCCTCGGCTACCACGTTGGGCCGCGGATAAGCGCCACCCGGCGGTACGAAATGCCCCTGGGCAATGAAAATGAACGAATCCGGCTGAATGCGGAACGAACTGGTGCGGCGTGTATCACTGTGATCGAGCATCCCCGCATCACTCAGGTGATAGCGCACCCCTTCGCCCATATCACTGACATTCATGCAGCCGCCGAGTGCCAAAAAGGCCAGCAGCAAAACCAGGCTACGCATCCTACCCTCCAAAATCCGGTGACGGAAAACCGGCGAATGGCCACGGGATGCAGCTTCCGCGCCAGCTCCGCCACGCAAGGGAGTTCGTCGGCAAAGCGCCTCAGCCACCAATGATCTTCATCACCGTGGCACCACCGGAAAAGGCCAGTTCCTGCTTGTCCCCCAAGGCCTTGACCAGCAGCCGCTGCAAGGCCGGCAGAGCCTGATGGCGCGGCTTGTCCAGCAGGTCGCCGACATAGTGACGATTGCTCGAAGAAAGGCAGCCGTGCAGCCAGCCTGTGGAGGAAAGCCGCAAACGCGAGCAGGTGCGACAGAACGGCACGCTTTCGTTGGCGATCACGCCGAAATGACCGTACCCGGGAATGGCGTAGCGCACCGCAGTGGCATCCACCGGCGCATCGGCCTGAAGGTATTCGTAGCGCTGGCCGATCAGGTCCAGCAACTGCTGCAAGCTGACAAACTGCTGCAGGAAAGCGTTGCCATCATTGGCCAGGTGGCCCATGCGCATCAGCTCGATGAAGCGCAGCTCGTAACCCCGCTCCAGGCAGTAATCCAGCAACGGCATCACCTGGTCCAGGTTCTGCCCGCGCAACGGCACCATGTTGACCTTGATCTTCAAACCGGCACTGCGGGCTTGCTGCATGCCATCGAGCACCGTGGCCAGGTCGCCACCACGGGCAATGCTGCGAAAAGCCGTCGCATCCAGGGTATCGAGGGAAACGTTGATCCGGCGGATCCCGGCCTCCACTAGCAACGGCAGCTTGCGCGCAAGCAATTGGCCATTAGTGGTCAGGCTGATGTCATCCAGCCCCATGCGCCCCACCGCACCCATGAAGGCTTCCAGCTTGGGACTGACCAGGGGTTCGCCACCGGTGATGCGCAAGCGCTCGATGCCCGCCGCTTCCATCAGGTACGCCACGCCGCGAGCCATTGCCTCGGCCGACAACTCGTCCTGGGCAGCCACCAGCCGCTTGCCGTTGGGCACGCAGTAGGTACAGGCGTAGTTGCAGGCAGACGTCAGACTGATCCGCAAGTTGCGAAAGCGCCTGCCTTGACGATCAACGATCATGGATGACTCCGGCGTAGGAAGGGAGAACCGGGCAAAACCTGACCCAAAAATCAGGTTTTGGCAAGTCCCATGCCTGAGTATATTCCTCGGACACTGCGCCATACAGATGGTCGATGGCGCAATACAGCGGCTGAATGCCTTAGCTGTTCGAGGTGTCGGGGTCGCGCTTGCGCTTGTTGCCCATGCGCACACCGATGTCCATCAGGAACTGGAAGAAGCCCTCCTGATCTTCCAGCACATTGCTCCAGAACGGCGAGTGGTACAGCGCCACCGCACCATGCACCAGCGCCCACGAGGCACAGTAGTGGAAGTACGGCGGCACGTCTTCAAGCTTGCCTTCACTGATACGACCCTTGATCAGCAGGGTCAGGCGCTCGAAGTTGGACGCGCGGATCTTGTGCAGCTCCTCGACCATCTCCGGCACCTGGTTGCCCTTGACCACCTTCTCTTCCAGGCGGTCGAACAACCGATAGCGCTGCGGGTCACGCATGCGGAATTCGAAGTAGGCCCGGGACAGGGCTTCCTTGTCCTTGTCGACGTCGGCCGAGTGCAGCAGCTCGTTCAGGTCGCGCTCGTAGTCGAGCATCAGGCGCAGGTAGATCTCCGCCTTGGACTTGAAATGCTTATAGATGGTCCCTTTGCCGATACCCACGGCATCCGCAATCATCTCGACGGTGACACTGTCTTCACCTTGTTCGAGGAACAGCTTGAGCGCGGTATCGAGAATTTCTTGCTCGCGGCGACGAAACTCACGGACCTTACGAGGTTCTTTCTGCATAAGAAAAGGTCTGTTCGGGGTCAAAATCGAAGCCGCGTATTATGCCTAACTTGCGCCAAAATGCACGGATCATCCATCGTTGCTGGTGTTTCTGACGCAAAAGCCGCCCCGACAAAACCTTCCGGACAGGCGCCAAAAGCCAGGAAAATCCCGTGAATACGGGGCCGGGCCGGGGTTCAAATAACAAACTTCCACAGCCGCCAAGCTCCGGATCAGACCGCAAAGTCTGGTTTTTCCTGCAACCAGCACCCTGGATCGCCCCACGCCCTGCGCGCGACGCGAAGACCTCGATAAGTCGCAATTCCATCATTACCCGTCTGATTCGTCGCTCCGCAAGCCTAGGCAATTGCCGGCCTACAACATCAGAGAAGCCCTATAAGAGCGCAAGAATAATCCGAACGTATCGATGGCATTGATAACTGCCAGCCTGGTTGGTACAGCAAACTGCAACAGATTATGTAGGCAATTTTCAGGAAAACGCGGCATTTTCTAGACTTATCGGCTAGAAATCAGCTGATATTCAGCGATCACGTCGAAAACTGCGATGCAGGCAACCCAAATGAGAACTCAAGCGAAGCGCGCGTATTCCAAATTTGTTTAAAAAACGAGCAGGGGCAACTGGACTGAATGCAATAGTGATCAATACTTCAACTGTCGGCGGGACATCTCCCCCAAGTGAAACGCCGATCAAGGTACCGAAGGACCGCGTGCCTTAGTTTTACTCCTAATGGTCTTAACCCGGATTCACCCCCCAGAACCCGGGTTTTTTTTGCCCGCCATTCAGCGCCAGCGCACCGTGCGAACCAGGCTCAGCCCTTGACCCGCGCCAAGGGGAACAGGCGCTTGAAGTTGGCCGTGGTCTGCTGGGCAAAGGCTTCATAGCTGTCGCCCCGCAGCATCGCCAGAAACTCCGCCACCTCGCGCACGTACTGCGGCAGGTTGGGCTTGCCGCGATAGGGGATCGGCGCCAGGTAAGGCGAATCGGTCTCCACCAGCAGCCGGTCGGCCGGCACCTGGCGGGCCACGTCCCGCAGGGCATCGGCATTGCGGAAGGTGACAATCCCCGAGAGGGAAATATAGAAACCCAGGTCCAGGGCCGCCTTGGCCATTTCCCAGTCTTCGGTGAAGCAATGCAGCACACCGGCATTGGGCAATGCCGCCTCGCGCAGCAGTGCCAGGGTGTCGGCGCGGGCGCCGCGGGTGTGCACCACCACCGGCTTGCCGGTCTGCTGGGCGGCCTGCAGGTGCAGGCGGAAGGATTCCTGCTGCAGCTCGGCGGCTTCCGGCTCGTAGTGATAGTCCAGGCCAGTCTCGCCAATGGCCACTACCCGGGGGTGATTCAGTTCATCCAGCAGCCAGTCCAGGGCCGGCGCTGCGCCGGGCTGCACATCCAGCGGATGCACGCCCACCGAGCAGTCGACATCGTCATAACGATCGGCCAGGGCCTTGACGTCCGCCGCGTTGTCGGCACTGACACCGATGCACAGAAAGTGCCCTACCCCCCGCTGGCGGGCGGCAGCCAGCGCAGCATCCAGGGAGCCGTCATGAGCGGCGAGGTCGAGGCGGTCAAGGTGGCAATGGGAATCTACGAGCATAGGAGGCTACAACTACATCCGATCAATGAAAGGCCCGGGTTATGGCGCCCGGGCGGAAACAACGCTGAGTCTAGGCGCTGCGGGTCAATTCTGGGTAGGCAGGGCCGCCCACTGCACCAGCAAGGCTTCCAGCAACAGTACGCGGTTGAGGTTGGCCTTGCTCAGGACCTTCTGGCGCTGGGCCAGGATCCAGTCCTGGATGTTCAGCACCTTGGCCTGGGCGGACTTCTGCGCCAGGTATTGCAGCACCTTGCGCATGTCTTGCAGGCCCAGTCCCTGCTCATCCTGGGTCAGTTGATAGCGCAGGACCAGGTTCGACCAGTCGCAGAACCAGTCGAACAGCAGCAACAAGGGAATGGCACTCCAGGATTCGGCCAGTTGCGTGGGCGATTGCTGCTGTTTCAGCAGCTTCTTCACCCCTTCCACCACTTGCGCCCGCTGCTCGCGAACACCCTGGGCCTGCAGGCTGACCGCTGCCAGCGGCGAACCGGCAGCCAAGGTCAAGAGCTCCACCCGCTCCTCCTCGGAGCAATCAGGCAGGGCCTGGGCCAGCCACTCAAGGCTCATGGCCTCGCTGGGCAACGGGCAGGCCTGCTGCACGCAACGGCTCTTGATAGTGGGCAACAACCGGCTGGGCTGGTGACTTACCAGCAACAGCACAGTGTTGCCGGAAGGCTCCTCAAGACTCTTGAGCAGGGCGTTGGCGGCGTTGATATTCATCGACTCCACTGGCTCGATCAGCACCACCTTGCGCCCCCCCAACTGGGCGGTCTGGACCACGAAGCTCACCAGTTCGCGGACCTGGTCGACCTTGATCGCCTTGTCCGCTTCCTCCGGCTCCAGCACGTAGTTGTCCGGGTGGCTGCCGGCCAGCAGCAACAGGCAGGACTTGCATTGACCACAGGCGTCCAGGCCTTCCGGGCGCAGGCACAGCAAGCGCGCCATCAGCCGCTCGGCCAGGGCCCGCTTGCCGATTCCCGCCGGGCCATGCAACAGGTAGGCATGGGCATGCTGGGTACGCCCCGCCAATTGCTGCCAGAGGCTGTCCTGCCAGGGGAAGACTTCAGCCACGGGCGCGCTCCAGCAACTGCGGCAACAAGCTGTCCAGGGACTGCTGGACCTGGGCCAGGGGCTGCGCCGCATCCACCAGCACATAACGCTGCGGCGCCGCTGCGGCGCGGGCCAGGAAGGCTTCGCGAACCTTCTGGAAGAAGGCTTGGCCTTCCTGCTCGAAGCGATCCAGCCGGCCACGGGCACTGGCTCGCGCCAGCCCCACATCCACCGGCAGGTCGAAGACCAGGGTCAGGTCGGGGCGCAACTCGCCCTGGACGAAATCCTCCAGCGCAGCAATGCGCGCAAGGCTCAGGCCGCGGCCCGCGCCCTGGTAGGCGTAAGTGGAGTCGGTGAAGCGGTCGCACAGCACCACCGCACCGCGCTCCAGGGCCGGACGAATCACCGTTGCCAGGTGCTGGGCACGCGCGGCGAACACCAGCAACAGCTCGGTATCGGCATTCATGACCTCTTCCACCGGGGTCAGCAGCACATCGCGAATCCGCTCGGCCAGCGGTGTGCCGCCAGGTTCTCGGGTCAACAGCACCTCGATCCCCGCAGCGCGCAGGCGCTCGGCGAGGTACTCGCGATTGGTGCTTTTGCCCGCGCCTTCCGGGCCTTCCAGGGTAATAAACAAGCCAGTCACGGGCAGTCCTTAATCAATGTCATTGCGGGCTTTTCGCCGCGGGCTCGGGCACAGGCTCGGCAGGAGCCGGAGTCGCAGCCGGCTCGGGGGTGCTTGCCGGAGCCGTCTGCGGGTCAGGGGCTGCAGGCGTCGCCGGAGCTGCAGCTTCGGGAACCGCTGGCGTGGCGGCTGGGGCCGGGCTGGAACGGTAGTCGGCGCGACGCTTGAGCTGAAACTCGCGCACCGCGCTGTTATGGGCATCCAGGTCATCGGAGAACACATGGCTGCCGTCGCCCCGCGCGACAAAATACAGGCTCTTGCCGGGCACCGGGTTGAGGGCGGCGTGGATCGCCTCGCGTCCGACCATGGCGATCGGCGTCGGCGGCAGGCCGGCAATCACGTAGGTGTTATAGGGAGTGGCTTCCTTGAGATGAGCCCGGGTCAACTTGCCGGTGTAACGCTCACCGAGGCCGTAGATCACCGTAGGATCGGTCTGCAGCAGCATGCCAATCTGCATGCGACGCACGAACACGCCTGCGATCTGCCCGCGCTCCTGGGGTACGCCGGTTTCCTTCTCCACCAGCGAGGCCATGATCAGCGCCTGATAGGGATCGCTGTAAGGCGCATCGTCGGCACGCTTGCTCCACTCCTTGGCCAGTACATCGTCCAGGCGGTCGTAGGCTTTTTCCAGGAGCTCGGCGTCGGTCATGCCCCGAACGAAACGATAGGTGTCAGGGAAGAAACGCCCTTCAGGGAAAACCCCGGGATGCCCGAGCTTTTCCATCACCTGGCTGTCGCTGAGTCCCGTCAGGGTCTGCTGCAGTTTTTCGCTCTTGGCCAGGGCGCTGCGTACCTGGCGGAAATTCCAGCCTTCCACCAGGGTCAGGCTGTACTGCACCACCTCACCGCGCTGCCAGAGGCCGATCAGGCCTTCGGCGGTCATGCCCGAGGTCATGCGGTACTCGCCGCTGTGCAGAGGCTGGCCCGCCATATTGAAGCGCCAGTAAAGGCGCAGCCAGAAGGCATCATCGAGCACACCCTCGGCTTGCAGACGATTGAAGGTGCCGGTGGGCGTCGAGCCGGCGGGAACATCGAGCAACTGTTCCTGGCTCAGGTTCAGCGGTTGTTCCAGGGCCGAGTGCAGTTTCCAGGCACTCGCACCCAACAGCAGTCCTGCCAGGACCAGTCCGGTTTCCAGCAGGAGCAGTAATTTACGTCTCACGAATCAAGCATCCAGTAGTGCGCGGGTAATGCCCTGCAGTTTACGGGTGAGCGCACCCGCCGACCAGCTCATCCCGGCACAGCCAAGCACTGGCCAGACGCCATAGACACTGTTGCAGACAAAGACTTCATCAGCCTGTTGCAGGTGCTCGAGACTGATATCCGCGACTTGCGCGGGGATACCCAATGACTCGGCCTGAAACAATATTTCAGCGCGCATCACCCCGGCCACGCCGCACCGACTTAGGTCAGCCGTCAGCAGCCGCCCCTGGCTGACCAGAAACAGGTTGCTGAACACGCCTTCGATCACTCGCCCAGAGGTATCTCGCATCAAGCCTTCGGCATGCTCGGCATCACGCCATTCGGCACGAGCCAGAACCTGCTCCAGACGATTGAGGTGCTTGAGGCCGGCCAGCAGCGGCTGCTCGGCCAAGCGTGTGGAACAGGGAAACAGACGAATGCCGTGCTCGGCATGGGCCAGGGGATACACCGGCAATGCGGAGCCCTGGAGAATCCGCCGTACAGCGGTTGCAGGATCGGCGGCATAGCCGCGCTGGCTGTCGCCCCGGGTCAGGATCAGCTTGAGCACACCCTCCCCCAAAGCCGCCGCATAAGCCTGCAGCTCACTGCGGATCAGAGCCTGATCCGCCGTCAGCGCCAGGCGCCGACATCCTTCGGCCAGACGCTGCAGATGCCGCTCCAGCAACTGCGGGCGCCCGGATTTGACGGCAATGGTCTCGAACAGACCATCACCGTAAGCCAGGCCGCGGTCCTTGAGCGACAGTGCGTCAGCCGGCTGACCGTCGACCCAGCTGCGCATCACTCGGAGAACCGGCGGAACACCAGGGAGCCGTTGGTGCCACCAAAACCGAAGGAGTTGGACAGCACTACGTCGATGTCCATGCTGCGCGCGGTGTGCGGCACGAAATCGAGGTCGCAGCCTTCATCCGGCTCATCCAGGTTGATGGTGGGCGGCGCGGCCTGGCTGTTGATGGCCAGCACACTGAAGATCGCCTCGATCGCCCCTGCGGCACCCAGCAGGTGACCCGTCATGGACTTGGTGGAACTGACCGCCAGCTTGTAGGCGTGATCGCCGAACACGCTCTTGATCGCTTCGGCCTCGGCCAGGTCGCCGGCCGGGGTCGAAGTGCCATGGGCGTTGATGTACTGCACCTGGTCCACGTTGAGCTTGGCGTCGCGCAGGGCATTGGCGATGCAGCGCGCAGCACCGGCACCATCGGCGGGAGGCGACGTCATGTGATAGGCGTCACCGCTCATGCCGAAGCCGATCAGCTCGGCATAGATGGTGGCCCCACGAGCCTTGGCGTGCTCCAGTTCTTCCAGAACCAGGGCGCCGGCGCCGTCGGACAGGACGAAACCATCACGCCCCTTGTCCCAGGGACGGCTGGCGCGGGTCGGCTCGTCGTTGCGGGTCGACAGTGCACGGGACGCGCCGAAGCCGCCCATGCCCAGGCCACAGGCAGCCATTTCGGCACCGCCGGCGATCATCACGTCGGCTTCGCCGTAGGCAATGTTGCGCGCAGCCATGCCGATGCAGTGGGTACCGGTGGTGCACGCAGTGGAAATGGCGTAGTTGGGCCCCTGGGCACCCAAGTGGATGGACAGGAAACCGGAAATCATATTGATGATCGAGCCAGGCACGAAGAACGGAGAAATCCGTCGTGGGCCGGAATCGTGCAGGATGCGGCTGGTTTCCTCGATATTGGTCAAACCGCCAATACCCGAGCCCATGGCCACGCCGATGCGTTCACGGTTGGCATCGGTGACTTCCAGACCGGCGTTGCGTACCGCCTGGAAACCGGCTGCCAGGCCGTATTGAATGAACAGGTCGAGTTTGCGGGCCTCTTTGACCGACAGGTATTCCTCGACATTGAAGCCCTTTACCGAGCCGCCAAAACGGGTGGAATAGGCAGAAAGGTCGGTGTGTTCGATCAGACCGATGCCACTTTGGCCAGCCAGAATGCCCTGCCAGCTGCTTGGCACATCCGTACCCAGTGGCGACAACATACCCATACCGGTGACTACGACGCGTCTACGCGACACAGCACTCTCCTTTTTCTAATGACGACACTTTGTATCAGGCCTAAAGAAAAAACCGCACGCCGTAACGGCAGTGCGGTTTTTCCATGACAGCAAAAGACGACTACAAACGATTAAGCCTGGTGGCTGGTAACGTAGTCGATAGCTGCTTGAACGGTAGTGATCTTTTCAGCTTCTTCGTCAGGGATTTCGGTCTCGAATTCCTCTTCCAGAGCCATCACCAGCTCAACGGTGTCAAGGGAGTCGGCACCCAGGTCTTCAACGAAGGAAGCGGTGTTAACAACTTCTTCTTCTTTAACGCCCAGTTGCTCAGCAACGATTTTCTTGACGCGCTCTTCGATGGTGCTCATACCTTGTTTTCACTCCTAATGGACAAATTCAGGCAGCTGGCCAGTGGGTAAGTGTATAGAAAGGCTTTTCAGCTTTTCAACTGAAAGCTTTGTCCCTCAAACCCTTTGGCCATCTGCCTATAAATTGATTGCAGCTTTATAACGGATTTTAGACAGCTCGTATGACATTTTTTTGAAGCAATCCGTCACATTTGACTCACATATACATCCCGCCGTTGACCGGGATTGTAGCCCCAGTAACGTATGCCGCACCGTCGGATGCCAGAAAAGCGACCACTTGCGCGATCTCTTGAGCCTGGCCCAGACGACCCAGCGGAATTTGCGTCAGCAGTGCTTCACGCTGCGTTTCCGGCAGTTCGCGGGTCATATCGGTGTCGATAAAACCTGGAGCAACCGAATTCACCGTGATCGACCGCGAACCCACTTCACGGGCCAGGGCACGGCTGAAACCTTCGAGACCGGCCTTGGCGGCCGCGTAGTTTACTTGGCCTGCGTTGCCCATGGCACCCACAACCGAGCCAATACTGATAATTCGACCCCAACGAGCCTTGGTCATGCCACGCAGAACGCCCTTGGACAGGCGATACAGGCTGTTCAGGTTGGTATCGACCACGTCGTACCACTCGTCATCTTTCATGCGCATCATCAGGTTGTCGCGAGTGATGCCGGCGTTGTTCACCAGGATCGCCGGCGCACCGAACTGCTCGGTGATGCTGGCCAGGACTGCAGCCACGGACTCGTCACTGGTAACGTTCAGCTCAAGGCCGGTGCCCTGGATGCCATTTTCCTTGAGGGTGGCAGCAATGCGCTCGGCACCCGAAGCAGACGTGGCGGTCCCCACCACGATGGCGCCCATACGCCCCAGCTCAAGCGCGATGGCCTGGCCGATACCACGGCTGGCGCCGGTCACCAGTGCAACTTTACCTTGCAGACTCATGCAAGCTTCTCCTAGTTCAGGCCAACGCTGCACGGGCGGCAGCGAAAGCATCTGGGGTGTTCAGGTTAGAGGTCGACACGCCTTCGGCGCAGCGCTTGTTGAGGCCGGCCAGGACCTTGCCCGGACCGCACTCGACCAGCTCGGTGGCGCCATTGGCTGCCAGAGTCTGGACCGACTCAACCCAACGCACCGGCTTGTACAACTGTTCCAGCAGGTCGCGCTTGAGGGTGTCCAGGTCGGCGGCCACAGCGGCGCTCACGTTCTGTACCAATGGAATCTGCGGTGCCTGCCAGTTGATCGCAGCGATCGACTCGGCAAAGCGCTCGGCGGCCGGGCGCATCAGCTCACAGTGGGAAGGCACGCTGACCGGCAGCGGCATGGCGCGCTTGGCGCCCCGCGCCTTGCAGCCCTCGATGGCGCGATCCACAGCCGCCTTGGCGCCGGCGATCACCACCTGGCCAGGGGAGTTGTAGTTCACGGCGCTGACCACCTCGCCCTGCGCGGCTTCAGCACAGGCGGCGACCACATCGGCATCTTCCAGGCCGAGAATTGCAGCCATGCCGCCCTGCCCTGCCGGCACGGCTTCCTGCATCAACTGGCCACGACGCTCGACCAGCTTGACCGCTTCACCCAGGGTCAGGCTGCCAGCGGCGACCAGGGCACTGTATTCACCCAGGCTGTGACCGGCGACGAAAGCCGGGCGCGCGCCACCTTCGGCCAGCCATACACGCCACAGGGCGATGGACGCGGTGAGGATGGCCGGCTGGGTCTTGTCGGTTTGATTGAGCAGCTCTGCAGGACCTTCCTGGGTCAGCGCCCAGAGGTCGTAGCCCAGAGCATCGGAGGCTTCTTTGAACGTATCGAGGATCAGCGGGTACTGCACGCCCAGCTCGGCCAACATGCCGAGGGACTGCGAGCCCTGTCCTGGAAAGACGAATGCGAGGGATGCAGACATGTAACAAGCCCCTAATGATCTTGTCGTCGGAGAATTGACGTCACACCGTGGTGGACGCAAGAAACTGACAGTTGGATGGCCAATTGAACTGAGCGGTCACATTTAAGCACTCCACAGGGAAAACGCCTAAAGCAACAAGTCTTCAAGACGCCCATGCAAGCGGCGCGGCAGGTCTTCCTGGATCTCGATCAACGCCCGCTGAATGGCACTCTGGAAACCTTGAACGCCTGCAGAGCCATGGCTTTTCACCACGATCCCCTGCAAGCCGAGGAAACTCGCACCATTGTGCCGCGCCGGCGCCAGATCCGCCTGCAGCCTGCGCATCAGTGGCAAGGCCAGCGCCCCAACAGCCCGAGACAGCAGATTCTGCCTGAACAAGGCTTCTATACGCGCGGCGATCATGGTCGCCAGCCCCTCGCTGGACTTGAGCAGGATGTTGCCGACAAAACCGTCGCACACCACCACATCCGCCTCGCCCCGATATAACCCATCGCCCTCGACGAAACCGATGTAGTTGAGGCCGCGGGCCTGCTGCAGCAAGCTCGCCGCCAGCTTGACCTGCTGGTTGCCCTTGATGTCCTCGGTGCCGATGTTCAGCAAGGCCACCCGCGGCCGCACGATGCCCAGGGTTTCCGCCGCAACCGAGCCCATGATGGCGAACTGCAACAGGTGCTCGGCACTGCAATCGACGTTGGCTCCCAGATCCAGCAATTGGCAATAGCCACGCTGAGTCGGAATGGCAGCCACCATCGCCGGACGATCGATTCCGGGCAGGGTTTTGAGCACATAACGCGACAGCGCCATCAGCGCCCCGGTATTACCGGCACTGACGCAGGCCTGGACCTTCTCATCGCGCAACAGCTCAAGGGCCACCCGCATCGAAGAGTCCGGCTTGCCCCGCAGGGCCTGGGAAGGCTTTTCGTCCATGGTGACTACCTCGCTTGCAGGGGTAATCGTCAGGCGCGCGCGATCCACAGCCGGTTGACCGGAAATCAGTTCTTCAAGAAGGGAGGGTTGACCCACCAGGGTCAGGTGCAGCGAGGGGGTAGCAGACAGACAAGCAATACTGGCCTGAACAATGCTGCGGGGACCGAAGTCCCCGCCCATTGCGTCAATCGCGATGACTTGAGCGGACAAGGATTACTCGTCAGCGCCCTTGTCGATCACTTTACGACCACGGTATACGCCTTCTGGCGATACGTGGTGACGCAGGTGAACTTCACCGGTGGTCTTTTCTACGGACAGGGTGCTAGCCTCGAGAGCATCGTGGGAACGACGCATGTCACGGGCAGAGCGGGATTTTTTGTTCTGCTGAACAGCCATAATTGATTAACTCCTAAACGTTTGGGTCACGCTTTAACTGCGCCAATACACTGAACGGGTTGGACCGCGTTACCTCGTCCTCGCTCGGTTCGGGCTCATCGAGCCCCGCCGGCTGCTGGCATTCTTCCGGATGATGAGCAGGCACGATTGGCAAGGCAAGCAAAAGCTCCTCCTCGACCAACGCCTGCAGATCCAAAGGATCTTCGCCCAGTTCCAGCACGTCATAACCTTTCGGCAACGACTGGGTATTCGCACCCTCCTTCACCACAGCGTAACTGCACTCACTGTGGATCGGCAGGGTGACCAGCTCAAGACAACGCTGGCAAACCATTTTGACTTCGACGTCGATGGAGCTGTGGATAACTACAGCTTTACGTTCGTCACGCTCGAAAACGAATTTAGCCTGCACCGTACCGACATTGTCGGAAAGCGGGTCGCAGAGTCTCTCCAAATCGGCCAGCAGCAGTTCACCTTGAAGGGTGGTGCCACGGTCAGCCAATTTGCGCGGGTCAACGTGAGGTGGAATCGGGTCATTCAACATAGGCGCAGCATTATAGGGATGCCCCAGGCCATGTCAAAGGAAATTCAGCCCTGTCCGTCACTTGCAAGCCTCGCTAGAATTCCCGGCCTGCCTCAGGAGACGCACATGCTGCCTTTATTACTCGCCTCAAGCTCGGCCTACCGCCGGGAATTACTGTCCCGCCTGCGCCTGCCCTTCACCTGCAGCTCTCCTGACATCGACGAAAGCCGTCGCCCCGGAGAGTCTGCCACGGCCCTGGTGAAACGCCTGGCCGAGGAAAAGGCCCGCGCCCTGGCAAGCAGCCATCCAGCACACTTGATCATCGGCTCCGACCAGGTCGCGGTGCTCGGCGAGCGCATCATCGGTAAACCCCATACCTTCGACAAGGCCCGCCAGCAACTGCTGGACGCCAGCGGCGCCAGCGTGACCTTCCTCACCGGCCTGGCCCTGCTCAACAGCCAGACCGGCCACTGCCAGGTCGACTGTGTCCCGTTCACGGTCAACATGCGCACCCTGGACAGCACCCGCATCGAACGCTACCTGCACGCCGAACAGCCCTATGACTGCGCCGGCAGCTTCAAGGCCGAAGGCCTGGGGGTCAGCCTGTTCCAGAGCACCGCCGGCAGCGACGCCACCAGCCTTATAGGCCTGCCACTGATCCGCCTCGTGGACATGCTGCTGGCCGAGGGCGTAGAGACACCCTGAGCCGCCATAAAAAAGCCGGCACTCAAGCCGGCTTTTTATTGAGCAACACCCGATCAGCGCAAGGTTGGGCCCTGAAAGCCCATCCACATGGCGATCTGCTCTGCCACGCTGGCACCGAGCTTCTTCGAGAAGCGATCAAATGGCGACTCCTGGACGGTAAAGTCCACCACCTCTTTCTCGCCAATCACATCCCGCGCCACCGAACTGGTATTGCCCAGGCCATCGATCAACCCCAATTGCAGCGCCTGCTCGCCCGACCACACCAGGCCGGAGAACAGCTCCGGATGCTCCTTGTCCTTCAGGCGATCGCCACGGCCCTGCTTGACGCTGGCAATGAACTGGCGATGAGTGGTGTCCAGCACGCCCTGCCAGAACTGGGTCTCTTCAGGCTTTTGCGGCTGGAACGGATCCAGGAACGACTTGTGCTCGCCCGAGGTATAGGTGCGACGCTCAACCCCCAGCTTCTCCATGGTGCCGACAAAGCCATAGCCGGCCGCCGTCACACCAATGGAACCCACCAGGCTCGCCTTGTCGGCATAGATCTCGTCAGCAGCGCTGGCGATGTAGTAAGCACCCGACGCCCCGAGATCCGAGATCACCGCGTAGACCTTGGTGTCCTTGTGCAAAGCCCGCAGACGACGAATCTCGTCATAGACGTAGCCGGACTGCACCGGGCTGCCGCCAGGGCTGTTGATACGCAGCACAATACCCTTGACCTTGGGATCATCGAACGCAGTACGCAGGCTGCCGACAATATTGTCAGCACTGGCCGATTCCTTGTCGGCAATCACCCCCGTGACATCGATCACCGCGGTGTAGCTACCGCCACGAGTGGCATTCTTTTCCATGGTCATCAGCGGCGTGAACAACGCCAGCGCCGCGAACAGGTAAACAAAGGTCAACAGCTTGAAGAAAATACCCCAGCGCCGCGAGCGACGCTGTTCCTGGACACTGGCCAGCAGCGTCTTCTCCAGCAGTTTCCAGCTTTTATCATCACCACCTTCAGCGCCCGCCTTGCTCGGCGCCTTCCATTCGTCGGTCATGCCTGCTACCCCAGCAAAAACTTAATCGGCACCCTGGCTCAGCCAGGCGTGCAATTGAGGAAAACGGTCGATGGACAAGCGCGGTTCGAATGCCTGCAAGGCCTCGATGGACTGAGCACCGTAGCTCACGGCCACCGAATCCATTCCGGCATTGCGCGCCATCAACAGATCAAAGGACGAATCGCCAACCATCAAAGCCTGTCGCGGCCCAACCCCGCAATGAGCAAGGATTTCCTCCAGCATCAAAGGATGAGGCTTGCTGGCAGTTTCGTCGGCCGCCCGGGTGATATCGAAATACCCTTCCCAGCCATGGGCCTTCAACACTCGGTCCAGCCCTCGCCGAGCCTTGCCGGTGGCGACAGCCAACTGATACCCCTCATCCCGAAAGGCGTCGAGAGACTGCACCACACCAGCAAACAGAGGCGAAGGCTCAGCCTCGAGCGCAATATAGTGATCCGCATAATGCTGACGAAAGGCTACCAACTGCCCATCATCTATTTCCGGATACAGTGTGCGAATCGCCTCTGGCAATCCCAGACCGATAATGCCCTTGACGGCGTAGTCATCGCGGCGAGGAAAGCCGGAACGATCAGCAGATGCGTGCATTGACTCGACAATCCGACCAATGGAATCGGCCAGAGTGCCGTCCCAGTCGAAGATCAGCAGCTTGTAATCAGGGTGCACTCAGGCGCTCCACGGTCTTGGCCCACATCTCATCCACCGGGGCCTGCAATTTCAGCTCACCGCCATCGGGCAGCGGCACCGTCAACATATAGGCATGGAGAAACAGGCGCTTGCCGCCCAGCTCACGGATCTCGCGAGTGAAATCGTCATCACCGTACTTGCTGTCACCGGCAATGCAGTGCCCGGCATGCAGGGTGTGCACACGAATCTGGTGAGTACGCCCGGTCACTGGCTTGGCCTCGACCATGGTGGCGAAATCACCGAAGCGACGCAGCACCTTGAACACGGTCAAGGCCTCCTTGCCCTCTTCGTTGACCTCCACCATGCGCTCGCCGGAGCGCAGGTTGCTCTTGAGCAGAGGCGCACGCACCTGCTTCACTGCCGTGGCCCAATGACCACGGACCAGCGCCATGTAGCGCTTGTCCACGCCATCGCCCCGCAGCGCGGCATGCAGATGACGCAGCATGCTGCGTTTTTTCGCGATCATCAGCAGGCCGGAAGTGTCCCGATCGAGGCGATGCACCAGCTCCAGTTCCTTGGCGTCCGGGCGCAACTGACGAAAGGCTTCGATCACCCCGAAATTCAAGCCGCTGCCGCCATGCACGGCAATCCCGGCAGGCTTGTTGATCACAATCAGGGCCTTGTCTTCGAAGACGATCGAGGCTTCCAGGCGCTGAAGCAACCCTTGAGCCAACGGCACCGGCTCGTCGCGTTCGGGCACCCGCACGGGAGGCACGCGCACCACATCACCCGCCTGCAGCTTGTACTCGGGCTTGATCCGCCCCTTGTTCACTCGCACTTCGCCTTTACGCAAAATGCGGTAAATCAAGGTCTTGGGCACGCCTTTGAGCCGGGCGAGAAGGAAGTTATCAATACGTTGGCCGGCATATTCCGGCGAGACCTCAAGCAATTGAACGCCTGGAGTCGAGGGGGCAGTAGTCGTCATGGCGCGAATGATAACAATTTTTTATGGATTTGAAGCACTTAATGATTGCTGCTATAGTCGCGAACGCCGCCAAAAGCGGCTGGGCAGAGGAACAGCGGCAAACAGCCGGCCCTGACCAACGCAATTCATAAGGACGCAAGGCCGTCCTACGCAGTTTTCACTATCTAACGGAAGAGTTCGGCGTTGTAACAAGCGCAGGTGACATGAGGCCTGAAACCCGTAGAAAGCAGAGTGACTACTCGCCTTTTACGCAGCGATTAACGGCCAGTTCACAAAGTGCAGTCAGCGACAAACGATCCCGAGCGAAAGTTGCGGAAACAACGCCTTTAGCCATGATGCGTGACCTCCCCTTTCGGAGTTCACGGTAAATGCCAACCCGCTGCGGATTCTGCGCGCGGCAGCACCCGAATTATCAGGGATACGTGTAGGGTGGAGATGCACAACCGTCGGACTGTGTAGCATTAGGCTTTATCAAGACGCTTCATCTCGTCCACAGTCGCCGGTTGATTCCTCCTCCTGACAGACTTTTGCTTAAGCGGTGCCTTAGTCACCACAGCAAGCAGGACGCGTAAGTCGCGACTTCGTTCTTAGTTACCCGGACGAACCTCGCTAGACACTCGAGTGGTCAACCACTCCTGACGCACCTGACACCGACCGTGAGAAGTCGTGTGTGCCGAACGCCGTTTCCGGCAGCCCGGAAACCGACGGTACTACATGAAAAGAATGCTGATTAACGCAACTCAACCCGAAGAGTTGCGTGTTGCACTGGTAGATGGCCAGCGCCTCTACGACCTGGACATCGAGTCCGGTGCACGCGAGCAGAAGAAGGCCAACATCTATAAAGGCCGGATTACTCGCATCGAACCAAGCCTTGAGGCTGCCTTTGTCGATTTCGGCTCTGAGCGCCACGGCTTCCTGCCCCTCAAAGAAATCTCCCGCGAATACTTCAAGAAAGCCCCTGAAGGCCGCGTCAACATCAAGGACGTCCTGAGCGAAGGCCAGGAAGTCATCGTTCAGGTCGAAAAAGAAGAACGTGGCAACAAGGGCGCCGCCCTGACCACCTTCATCAGCCTGGCCGGTCGTTACCTGGTGCTGATGCCGAACAACCCGCGTGCCGGCGGTATCTCCCGTCGCATCGAAGGTGAAGAGCGCAACGAACTGCGTGAAGCCCTGAACGGCCTGGTTGCCCCGGCCGACATGGGTCTGATCGTGCGCACTGCCGGCCTTGGCCGCAGCAGCGAAGAAATGCAGTGGGACCTCGACTACCTGCTGCAACTGTGGACCGCCATCAAAGAAGCCTCGCTGGATCGTTCCGCACCATTCCTGATCTACCAGGAAAGCAACGTGATCATCCGCGCGATCCGCGACTACCTGCGCCAGGACATCGGCGAAGTGCTGATCGACAGCGTTGAAGCCCAGGACGAAGCCCTGACCTTCATCCGCCAGGTGATGCCGCAGTACGCCAGCAAGATCAAGCTGTACGAAGACAGCGTGCCGCTGTTCAACCGCTTCCAGATCGAAAGCCAGATCGAGACCGCTTTCCAGCGCGTGGTCGAACTGCCTTCCGGCGGCTCCATCGTCATCGATCCGACCGAAGCCCTGGTGTCCATCGACATCAACTCGGCCCGCGCCACCAAAGGCAGCGACATCGAAGAAACCGCCCTGCAGACCAACCTGGAAGCAGCGGAAGAAATCGCTCGCCAACTGCGCCTGCGTGACATCGGTGGCCTGATCGTCATCGACTTCATCGACATGACCCCGGCCAAGAACCAGCGCGCCGTGGAAGAAAAAGTCCGCGAATGCCTGGAAGCCGACCGCGCCCGCGTGCAGATCGGCCGCATCTCGCGTTTCGGCCTGCTGGAAATGTCCCGTCAGCGCCTGCGTCCATCCCTGGGCGAAAGCAGCGGTATCGTCTGCCCGCGCTGCAACGGCACCGGCATCATCCGTGACGTCGAGTCGCTGTCCCTGGCGATCCTGCGCCTGATCGAAGAAGAAGCCCTGAAAGACCGCACCGCCGAAGTTCGCGCCCAAGTGCCGATTCCGGTCGCCGCTTTCCTGCTCAACGAAAAACGCAACTCGATCACCAAGATCGAACTGCGCACCCGTGCCCGCATCGTCATCCTGCCGAACGATCACCTCGAAACGCCACACTTCGAAGTTCAGCGCCTGCGTGATGACAGCCCGGAAGCCAACACCAACCAGTCCAGCTACGAGATCGCAGCGGCCGCCGCCGAAGCCGAAGAAGTCCAGCCAACCGCTGCCACCCGCACCCTGGTTCGCCAGGAAGCGGCAGTGAAGACTGCCCCGGCCCGCGCCAACGCTCCGGTTCCGACCGAAGTCGTCGCTGCCCCTGTGGCTGCACCGGCTTCAGCGGCCGAACCAAGCCTGTTCAAAGGCCTGGTGAAGTCCCTGGTCAGCCTGTTCGCTACCAAGGAAGAGCCAGCCGCTCCGGTCGTGGTCGAGAAGCCAGTGACCGAGCGCCCTGCTCGCAGCAACGAAGAACAGCGTCGCAATGGCCGCCAGCAGAGCCGCAACCGTAACGGTCGCCGCGATGAAGAGCGCAAGCCGCGCGAAGAACGTGCTCCGCGTGAAGAACGCGCACCACGGGAAGAGCGTCAGCCACGCGAAGTTCGCGAAGCCCGTGAAGAAGTTCAAGCGGTAGCCCGCGAAGAACGCGCACCCCGTGCACCGCGCGAAGAACGCCAGCCACGCGCCCCGCGTGAAGAGCGCAAGCCACGTGGCGAGCGTGAAGAACGCGTGCGTGAACTGCGCGAGCCACTGGACGCCGCTCCAGCTGCAGCCGCTGCTACCGCCGCCGTTGTTGCCGAAGAACGTCCGGCGCGCCAGCCTCGCGAAGAGCGCCAGCCACGTGCGCCACGTGAAGAGCGCCAACCACGTGCCGAGCAGGCTCAAGCCGCTGCCGCCAGCGAAGAAGAAGCGCTGCCGAACGAAGAGCAACTGCAGGAAGACGGCCAGGACAACGCCGAAGGCGAACGTCCACGTCGTCGCTCCCGCGGCCAGCGTCGTCGCAGCAACCGTCGCGAGCGTCAACGTGATGCCAACGGCAATGTGATCGAAGGCTCGGAAGAAAACGCCGAAGAGCCAAGCAGCGCCGATCTGGCTGCCGGCCTTGCGGTAACTGCCGCGGTTGCCAGCACCGCCATCAGCGCCAACGCTGAAGCCGAAGCTCACCAGCAAGCCGAACGTGCAACTGCCGCTGTAGAAGACAAGGCTCCGGAAGCCCCAGTGGTTGAAGCCACCACGCCGGTAGAAACCCCAGTGGTTCCTGCAGTGGAAGTGGCTCCAGTGGCTGAAGAGCAGGCTCAGGTTGAAGTGGCTGCCGAACCGGTCGTGGTTGTCGAAGCCCAGCCCGTGGTTGCCGAACAACCGGCAGCAGAACCTGTAGCCCCAGCGCCAGTGGTTGAAGAAAAGGCCGTCGCGCCGGTTCAGCAGGCCCCTGCGCCAGCCCCGATTGCCGAGCCAGCAGTGGTGGTTGAAGAGCCTGTAGCGGCCCAGCAGCCTGCCCAGGTTGAAGAGCCGGCTCCGGTTGCAGCACCGGTGGTGGCCGAAACGCCCGCACCCGCTGTCGAAGCCGAAGCCGCGCCGGTCAGCACCCTGACCAGCAATGGCCGTGCACCGAACGACCCACGCGAAGTGCGTCGCCGCAAGCGTGAAGCCGAGCGCCTGCAGAAGGAAGCCGAGCTGGCTGCCGCTGCTGCTCCGGCTGAAGCCGTGGTGGCCGCCGAGCCTGCTCCGGTAGAAGCGCCAGTGGTGGTCGAGGCCGCCCCGGCGCCAGCCGAAGAGACTGCACCGGCGCCAGTGGCCGAACCTGTGGTGGAAGAATCGGCCCCTGTGGTCGAGCAAGCACCGCGCGCTGTCGAGCACGCTGCGCATGCCGAGGAAGAACAGCACGAGCCTAAACCTCTCGTCTGATTCCAGCAGCCCATGAAAAAGCCCCGCCCGGGTAATCGGGCGGGGCTTTTTTATACCTGTAGCACCTGACAATCCGGAAACAGCAACGCCTGCGGAACGTCCACATCCCAGGTCACCCCCGGATCCGTCACCGGCACTTCCACCACCCGCCCCGAAGCGAACAGCGGCCGGGCGCCCCGATCACCGGACAGGCCCTGCAACGCTGCGCCATAAGACCGGCCAAAGCCCACCGGATGACCCAACTCCCCACCTAGCCGCGGCACGCTGATGCCCTCCTCGGTCATGGCCTCCATCACCCGACTGGCGGTGGCGGGCAGGATAAAGGGCATGTCCCCCAGCCAGACCATCCAGCCATGGGCATCGGCGCAGGCAGCCACCGCTGCGGCCAGGCTGTGCCCCATGCCCACGGACTCCAGCACCAGTACCTGACAACCGTAGGCACGCGCCAGCTCCACCACCTGGGGTCGATCCGCCGTGGTCACCAGCACTCGCCGGGCAACGTCCACCGGCAGGTTCACCAGCACCTGCTCCAGCACCGGCCGCTGCACCCCGTCACGCCCGCGGCAGGGCGCCAGCAGCTTGTCCTGCCCGGCCCCGGCCACCTGGCGAAAACGCCTGCCCTGCCCCGCCGCCAGGATGATCGCGCAAGGTCTGCGGCTCACCTCACCGTCTCCGCCACTCGCACCGCCAGCTTCTTCTGCAGCGGTTCGACACCATTTTTCAGCGCGACGATTTCCGCCAGCAACGACAAGGCAATCTCCGCCGGCGTATGGCTGCCGATGGGCAATCCGACCGGCCCGTGCAAGCGCTCGATGGCCTGCGCCGAAAGACCCAGCAGCGCCAGATTGTCCCGGCGTTTCTGGCTGTTGGCCCGGGAACCCAGGGCGCCGACGTAAAATGCCCGGGAGTCGAGCGCCGTCAGCAGCGCCATGTCATCCAGGCGCGGATCATGGGTCAGGGCCACCACCGCCGTGCGCTCGTCGGGCTCGATGCTCAGCACCGCATCGTCGGGCATCCCGGCGACAAAACGTCCATCCTGCCCCTCCCAGCCATGCACGAACTCCTGGCGCGGATCGCAGATCAGCACCTCGAAATCCAGCAAGCGGGCCATCTGCGCCACATAGCGCGATAACTGCCCGGCGCCGATCAGCAGCAAGCGCCAGCGCGGTCCGTAGATCGCCCGCAGGGTGACCCCGTCAAACGCCAATTCATCGCCACGGTTCGCAGCCTTGAGCAGCACCTGGCCGGTGCCCAGGTTCAGCTCCCGGGCCACAATCTGGTGGGCCTCGCAGCGCTGGAGCAATTCGGCGACCCAGGCCGGGTCGCCAACCCGCTCTTCGGTGAGGCGCAAGGTGCCGCCACAGGGCAGACCGAATCGCGCCGCTTCCTCCAGGGTCACGCCGTAGGTCACCAGTTGTACCGGCGGCCCGTGGCGAGACAGGCGCCCATCGCCCTGGCGGCTGATCAGGTCATCCTCGATACAGCCTCCGGACACCGAGCCGATTACCACCCCGTCGTCGCGCAAGGCCAGCATGGCGCCGGGTGGCCGCGGCGCGCTGCCCCAGGTCTGCACCACGCTGTACAGCAGCACGCCGCGCCCGGCGCGCCGCCATTCCAGGACACTGCGCAGGACATTCAGGTCGACGCTGTCCATCAGGCGCTCGCCTGCTGCCAGCCCTGCAACTGGTAGCGCACCGGCAGGTTGCGTATGCGCTTGCCGGTGGCGGCGAAGATCGCGTTGCACAGGGCCGGCGCAATCGGCGGCACACCGGGCTCTCCCACCCCGCCCAGGGGCACGTCCCCCGGCGGCGTCACCAAGTGCACCTGCACCTGTTTCGGCGCCAGGGACATGCGCGCCACTTCGTACATATGGAAATTGTCCTGCTGGACCTTGCCCTCCTTGAAGCTGATCTCCCCCAGCACCGCATTGCCCAGGCCCATGACGCAGGCCCCTTCGAATTGCGAGCGGATGCGCTCGGGGTTGATCTGCGGGCCGCAATCCACAGCGATATCGGCCTGATGCACGATCAGCGTGCCATCGTCCTTCACCTCCACCTCGATCACCGCCGCCACATAGGTCACGAAGCTGTAGTGCACGGCCAGCCCCAGACCGCGCCCCTTGGGCAGCGAGCGCCCCCAGCCGGCCGCCTTGGCCGCGGTTTCCAGCACCGTGCGCAAGCGCCCGGTATCAATGGGGTAACGCTCGGGGGATTCGCCGTAGTTCCACTCTTCGCTCAGGGTTCGGGGGTCGATCTGACGATCCGGCCCCAGCAGCTTGAGCTGGTACTGCAGCGGATCCTGGCCGGCCTTGTGGGCCAGTTCATCGACAAAACTCTGGATCGCGAAGCCATGGGGAATGTTCGACACCGAACGGTACCAGCCGACCCGGGTATGGGCCGCGGCCTCGGGGTTTTCCAGGCGCACGTTGGGAATCGCGTAGGCCATGTTGGTAAAGCCCATGCCCAGCTCGAAGGCGCCTTCGTGATTCATCCCCGGCGCAAACAGCGCGGTGATGCTGGGCGCCACGGTGCGGTGCAGCCAGGCCGCCGGCAGGCCGTCCTTGTTCAGCCCGGCCTTGAGGTATTCCGCCGACACGGTATGGAAGTAGGAGTTGTGGATATCGTCCTCGCGGGTCCACTGCACCCGCACCGCCTTGCCGGGAAAGGCCTTGGCCAGGATCGCCGCCTCCAGGATGAAGTCGGGCTTGGACTTGCGCCCGAAGCCGCCGCCCAGCAGCGTGACGTTCACCGTGACCTGGTCGAAGCCGATCCCCAGGCGTTCGGCGATTCGCTCGCGGGTCACCTGTGGCGCCTGGCTAGGTGCCCATGCCTCGCAGCGACCGTCCTGGAATCGCGCCACGGCCACCATCGGCTCCATCGGCGCCTGGGCCAGGTGCGGCAGGTAATAGCTGGCTTCCAGGCTGCTCTCGGCACCCTTGAGGGCCTCATCCAGGTTGCCGGTGCTGCGCACCACCTTGCCCGGTTGCCGCGCCGCCGCCTCCAGTTGCTTGCGGTATTGGATGGAGTCGTAGCCAGCGTTGGCGCCATCCTCCCACTCGATCCTCAAGGCATCGCGGCCCTTGATCGCCGCCCAGGTGTTGCTCGCCACCACAGCCACGCCGCCCAGGGGCTGGAACTCCGAAGGCAAGGGGCGGCTGTCGATGGGCATGACCTTGATCACCCCCGGCACCTTCAAGGCTGCGCTGTCATCCACCGACTTGACCTTGCCGCCATACACCCGGGGCCGCGCCACCGCCGCGAACAGCATGCCGTCGAAATGCACATCGGCGCCGTACACCGCACGGCCGTTGACGATGTCCTGGCCGTCGATGGCCCGGGTGGCCTCCTTGCCGATGTAGCGGAACTCCCCGGGCTGCTTCAGGCGCAGGCTATCCCGGGCGGGCACCGCCAGGGCGCCCGCCGCAGCGGCCAGGGCGCCATAGCCCAGCTCACGCCCGGTGGGCTGGTGAACCACCTTGTGCAACTGTGCCCGACACTGGGCCAATGGCACCTGCCACTGCGCAGCGGCGGCCTGTTCCAGCATGGTCCGCGCAGCCGCGCCACAGCGGCGCATGGGCTCGTACCAATGGCGCATGCTGCGCGAACCGTCGGTGTCCTGGTTGCCGAAACGTGCCTCGTCGCCCGGTGCCTGGCGCACCTTGACCTGCGCCCAGTCGGCGTCCAGTTCGTCGGCCACCACCATGCTCAGGCTGGTGCGCACGCCCTGGCCCATCTCCGAGCGATTGCAGATCACCGTGACACTGCCGTCGCTGGCAATGCTCACGTAGACCTTGGGGTCATCGACCCAGCCGTGGGGCATGCCGTCGGCACCGAATTTCTTGTCCTCGGCAAAGGCCTCCTGCCAGCCCCAGCTCGCAGCCAGCACCAGGGCCCCGGTGGCCCCCACACCTTTGAGAAAGCCCCGGCGGCTGAGGTTGCTCAGGGCAAAATCCTGCGGTAGACGGTTCATGCCTTGGCCTCCTGCAGATGGCTGGAAGCCTGGCGGATCGCGGTCTTGATCCGGTTGTAGGTGCCGCAGCGGCAGATATTGCCGAGCATCGCCTCTTCGATCTGCTCGTCGCTGGGGTTGGGGTGAACCTTGAGCAAGGCAGTGGCCGACATGATCTGCCCGCCCTGGCAGTAACCGCATTGGGCCACCGCCGTATCCAGCCAGGCCTGCTGCACCACCTGCCCGACCGGGTCGGTATGCAGGTTGTCGATGGTGCTGACGTTCTTGCCTTGCACCGAGCCTATCGGTGTGATGCAACTGCGCGCCGGGTCGCCGTCGATATGAATCGTACAGGCGCCGCACAGGCCCATGCCGCAGCCGAACTTGGTACCGTTGTAGCCCGCCACGTCGCGGATAGCCCACAACAGCGGCATGTCCTCGGTGACGTCCAGTTGATGATCTTGACCGTTGAGCTTCAGGGTAATCATGGGCACGCCCGCATTTTCTGAGTGATGGGGTCGAGTCATCCGCCGTGCAGTACCGCGGCTGCGGTGCAAGCAGATCGGCTCAGGCTAATCGGGCTCTCTTGTGAAGACAGGCTTCACCGGGCCTTTGGGAACAGCAAAAAGCTGATTCTTAGCCTGCTAAGTTAAGCCGCAATTAACAAAAAAGCCCTGCCCGAACGTCAGCCGGGCAAGGCTTTTTGCTATCCACCGCACGCCAGCTCTCGCTAATAGAGGTTGGGCTCCATCTCCAGCTCGACACTGAAACGCTCGGCGATATCGCGCTGGATCCGCCGCGCCAGTTCCAGCAACTGCAGGCCGCTGGCGCCGCCATAGTTGACCAGCACCAGCGATTGCAAGCGATGGACCCCGGCATCCGCCTCGCGAAAGCCCTTCCAGCCCGCCTGTTCGATCAGCCAACCGGCCGCCAGCTTGACCTGCCCATCGGCCTGGGGGTACCCCACCAGCCCCGGATGCGACTGCTTGATCTGCGCGGCCAGTGCCGCCGGCACCACCGGGTTCTTGAAAAAGCTGCCGGCATTGCCCAGCACCGCAGGGTCCGGGAGCTTTTCGCTGCGGATGCTGCAGATCGCCCGGCTGACATCGCTGGCCGTCGGCTGTTCGATGCCCTGCTCGCTCAGGCGCTGGCGCACCGGGCCGTATTCCAGGTGCAGGTGATCGACACGGTTCAGGGCAAAGCGCACCCGCAGGATCAACCAGCGACTGGCCTGATGCTTGAACAGGCTGTCGCGGTACGCGAACTGGCACTGCGCCAGGTCGAACTCCCGCAGCTCGCCGGTCTGCCGATCGAGGGCGGTCAGGCCGGCGAACACGTCCTTGATCTCCACCCCATAGGCGCCGATGTTCTGCATCGGTGCGGCGCCGACGGTACCGGGAATCAGGCTCAGGTTCTCCAGCCCGGACAGGCCTTGCTCCAGGGTCCACTGGACAAAGGGATGCCAGGTTTCCCCGGCCTCGGCCTCGACCACCACCCGCTGCCCGTCATCGCTGAGCAGGCGAATGCCACGAGTGGCCATGCGCAGCACCAGGGCCTGGATATCCGCCGTCAGCAGCAGGTTGCTGCCGCCGCCGATCACCAGCAGCGGCAACTGGTGGGTAGCGCAATAGGCCAGCGCCTCGCGTACCTCGTCGTCGCTGTGGGCCTGGGCAAACCACTTGGCCTTGACCTCGACCCCGAAGCTGTTGAACGGCTTGAGGGACACATCGGCCTGAATGTTCAGGGTCATAGCCGCCCCTTCAATTCGACCACCAGCCGGTCGCAGGCATCCTCGATCAGGTCCAGCACCTGCTCGAAACCCTGCTCGCCGTCGTAGTACGGATCCGGCACTTCATCCAGCGCCGCCTCGTAGCGACGCAGGAACAGGTCCAGCTCGGCCTTGCCCCGGGCCGGTTGCAGGGCCTTGAGGTTGCGCAGGTTGCTCTGGTCCATGGCGAAGATCAGGTCATAGGCAGCGAAATCGGCGCTGCTGACCTGCTGCGCCCGTTGCGCCGACAGGTCGTAGCCGCGCCGCAAGGCAGCCTGCTGGCTGCGCTTGTCCGGGGCCTTGCCGATGTGCCAGTCGCTGGTGCCGGCAGAGGCGACTTGCACCTGGTCACCCAGGCCGGCCTCGTGCAACTTGCGGCGCAGCACGCCTTCGGCGGTGGGCGAGCGGCAGATATTGCCCAGGCAGACGAACAGAACCCGCATCAGGCCTCCAGCAGGCGCCGAACGCGCTCAAGGTCTTCGGCGGTATCGACGCCGGTAGGTGGTGCTTCCAGGGCGTCGGCCACGTGGATCCGCACGCCATGCCACAGGGCACGCAGTTGCTCCAGGGATTCGGTGTTTTCCAGCCAGCACGGGCCCCAACTGACGAAGTCGTGAAGAAAGCCGGCGCGGTAGGCATAGATGCCGATGTGACGGCGATAAGGCACGCCTTCGGGCAGTTGCTCACGACTCTGGGCAAAGGCATCCCGGGCCCAGGGCAAGGTGGCGCGGCTGAAGGTCAGGGCCAGGCCGTTGAGGTCGCTGACCACCTTGACCACATTGGGGTTGAACAGGGTCTGCACGTCCTCGATCGGCTCGGCCAGGGTGGCCATGCGCGCTTCGGTGTGGGCTGCCAGGTTGGCCGCTACCTGATCGATCACCGACGGCGGGATCAACGGTTCGTCGCCTTGTACGTTGACCACGATCGCATCCGCGGCCAGGCCCAGCTGGGCGGCGACTTCCGCCAGCCGGTCGGTGCCGGAGTTGTGATCTTCCCGAGTCAGCAGCGCCTCGGCGCCAAAGCCCTGGCAGGCCTCGACGATGCGCTGATCATCGGTGGCCACCACGACCCGCTCGGCGCTGCTCTTGCGCGCCTGTTCCCAGACCCACTGGATCATCGGCTTGCCGGCGATCAGTTGCAGCGGCTTGCCTGGCAGGCGAGTGGAGGCGTAGCGCGCCGGAATGACAACGGTAAAGGCGCTGCTCATTTGTCCAGGCGCTCTTCGGTGGTCAGGGTGCGCGCTTCGCTTTCCAGCATCACCGGGATGCCATCGCGAATCGGATAGGCCAGGCCCGCGCCCTTGCTGATCAGCTCGGTCTTGTCGGCGCTGAGTTTGAGGGGGCCTTTGCAGATCGGGCAGGCGAGGATGTCGAGCAGTTTGGTGTCCATGAGGATTCCCTGGATAAAAGCGAATTAAGGCAGCAGACGATCAGGCAGCAGGCGCATCAACTGGGTGTCGAACCAGGCGACGAAGGCCGGCGAAGGCTGGGCATCGACCGCCAGGTACCACCAGTCGTCTGCCGCGAAAGCCCGGCACTTGACCGCATCTTTCTCGGTCATGACCAGCGGCAATGACGGGGTGAAGGTCAAGGCCTGCGCACTGTATTGAGCGTGATCGGCAAATGCATGGGGAACAGGCCGCCAGTGTAGCGTTTCAAGGGTGTTGAAGAAACGCTGGGGATTGCCGATGCCCGCCACCGCATGCAGCGCCTGGCCGGGGGCGAAATGCTCCAGCGCACGGCGCTCGCCACTGCGCAGGTTGACCAGCACCGAGGGCTTGAGATGAAAGGCGAACCCCTCGTCACGGTCATCAACGGCACCGTTGTAGAGCACCGCGTCGACGCTCTGCAAACGCTCCGCCGGCTCGCGCAGCGGCCCGGCCGGCAGGCAGCGGCGGTTGCCCAGGCCGCGGGCGGCATCGATCAGCACCAGCTCCAGGTCACGGGCCAGGCGGTAGTGCTGCAGGCCGTCGTCGGAGAGGATCAGGTCCAGCGGCTCGGCGGCCAGCAGGGCCTGTACCGCGCGGCCGCGATCGGGGTCGATCATCAGCGGCACGCCGCAGCGCTGGACGATCAGCAGCGGCTCATCACCGGCCACCGCGGCGCAATCTTCGGCGCTGACGCGCCATGGCAATTGCGCCGGCTTGGCCCCGTAGCCACGACTGACCACCCCTACCCGCAACCCGAGGCGCTGGCAGTGCTCCACCAGCCACAGGATCAACGGCGTCTTGCCGGTGCCGCCGACGGTGATATTGCCCACCACGATCAGCGGCACAGGTGGTTGATAGATCGCCCCCTCACCAGCAAGAAAGCGCTGGCGCTTGCCCGTCACCACTCGGCGATACAGGCATTCCAGGGGGCGCAGCAGTTTCAGCGCGGGGTGGCCGTTGTACCAGGCATTGAGCAGGCGATCGGAAAGTGCCATCAGGGTGCCGGGTCCGCCTCGACGGTGGTCATGCGCAGGTGGCTGAAACCGAGCTTGCCGGCTGCATCCATGGCAGTGATCACCGCTTGATGCTGGGTCTTGCCGTCGGCGCTGATGGACAGCGGCAGGTTGGTGTCGCCCGCCGACTCCTTCTGCAAGGCCTCGATCAAGGTCTCCAGGTCATTTTTGGGCAGGACCTGGTTGTTCACCGAAAACACGCCGTCGGCGCTGATGGCGATATCCAGTTGCTTGACCTGCTGGTCTTCGGCCGGCGAGCCGCTGACCGCTTCCGGCAGATCGACCCGCAGCTCGGTTTCCCGGGTGAAGGTGGTGGTGACAACAAAGAACAGCAGCAGGATGAACACCACGTCGATCAACGACGCCAGGTTGATGTCCACGGTTTCCCGGGGCTTGCGACGGAATTTCACGCTTTGCCCTCGGCCAGATCGACATCGCGGTCGCCCTGGATCACTTCCACCAGCTTGATCGCCTCCTGCTCCATGCCCACCACCAGTTCATCGACCCGGCGTTGCAGGAAGCGGTGGAAGAACACCGAGGGAATGCCCACCATCAGGCCGGCGGCGGTGGTGATCAGGGCTTTGGAAATACCGCCTGCGAGGATGTGCGCGTTGGTGGTCATGCCCGAGCCCATGAACGAACTGAAGATATCGATCATGCCCAACACCGTGCCCAGCAGGCCCAGCAACGGTGCCATGGCGGCAATGGTGCCGAGGGCGTTGAGGTAGCGCTCCAGCTCATGGATGACCCGGGCGGCAGCCTCTTCGATGCATTCCTTCATGATTTCGCGGCCATGCTTGGAGTTGGCCAGGCCCGCCGCCAGAATCTCGCCCAGGAGCGAATCGGCGCGCAGTTCCTTGAGCTTTTCCTTGTTCAGCTGCTTGTCCTTGATCCAGCGCCAGACCTGCCCCAGCAGGTGGGGCGGGGTGACACGGCTGGCACGCAGGGTCCACAGACGCTCGGTAATGATGCCCACGGCAGCAATGGAACTCAGAATGATCGGCAACATCATCCAGCCGCCGGATTTGACCAATTCCCACACAGTGACAGCCCCCTCGAAAAAGTGCGCCACTCTAACATAGGGGCCGGACGCACCGAAGACCGTGATGTCGCATGCTCACAGGCTTTAATAACCCACGGTTATTTAAGGCATTGCGGGCGGCTCACGCCAGAATCGCCGCTGCTCGCGAAGGCCATGCGCCGCCCCGAAGGCCCCCAGTTGCAGTCTCAGGGCACCCTGTTCGGCACTGTCATAAATTGCCATGTCCAGGCGCCGATAGCGTGCCAGCACTTGAGGATGGGGGTGACCGAAGGTATTGCCCCGACCACGGGAAATCAGCACCGCATCGGGGGCCAGCCGCTGCAGCAAGGCCATGGATGAAGAGGTGCGGCTGCCGTGATGGGGTGCCTGCAGCCAGTGGGTCCGCACCGCCAGCGGGCTGTCGAGCAAGGCTCGTTCGGCACGGGCGTCGATGTCCCCGGTGAGCAGCAGGCGCTCGCCGGCAGCCTCGACCTGGAGCACGCACGAGGCCTGATTGCCGTCGGTCGCCGCCGCCCATTGCCACTGGCGAAAGCGCACGCCATTCCACACCCAGCTCAGCCCACTGTCGCAAGGCCTTGCCTGCAGGCCCGCGGGCAAGGCGTCGGGCTGGCCACCGCGGACCTCGCCCACGGGCATTGCGCGCTGCACCGCCTGGGCGCCACCGGCATGGTCGTTGTCGGCATGGCTGAGCAGCATCAGGTCCAGCCGCCGGATGCCGAGCCTGTGCAGGGTCGGCACTACCACTCGCTCTCCCAGGTCGAACTCGGCGATCCGCGCCCCCGTGTCATACAGCAGGGCGTGATCACGGGTACGCAGGAGGAATGACAGGCCCTGCCCCACATCCAGCTGCCAGACCTCCACCTCACCTTCGGGCACGCGCGCCAGGGGTGGCCAGACCGCCAGGAGCAACAGCGGCCAGCCCAGAACCCGCATGGGCACGCCCCTGGGCAACAGCAGCAACAGGCAGCCCAGAGCATTCATGCCCCATAGCCACAGAGGGATCTGCGGCGGCACCCAGGCCGGCCACCCACCGGCAATCACTCCGAGCAAGCGGAACAACCCGTCCAGCAATCCACCGGCCAGCCACAACAGGCCCTCACCCACATAAGGCACCGGCAGCAGCAGGCTGCCGAGCAAAGCCGGCGGCAACACCAGAAAGCTGATCCAGGGCACCGCCAGCAAATTGGCCAGCGGCCCGCTGAGGCTGATGGGCAGCCCCAGAGCCAGCAATGGCGGCAGCAGGCCAATGGCGATCAACCATTGGGCCCGGGTCCAGCCCTGCCACCAGCGCCACGCTCCCAGGCGTCCGGCAAAGGTCCAGGTCAGGACTGCCACCGCGGCAAAGGACAGCCAGAACCCCGCCTGCAAGCTGGCCAGCGGCTCGGCCAGCAACACTGCATTCAACGCCAGCAGCAGGGGCCAGCCGGCCCGCAGATGGCGAAAGCGCATGCGCCAGAGCAGTACCAAGGCGACCATCACGCAGGCGCGTTGCACTGGCACATCGAACCCCGCCAGCAGGCCGTAGCCCAAGGCGCCGAGCCAGGCCAGGGCACAGGCCCAGGGCAACCAAGGCAAGCGCTCGGGCCAGAGGCCATGGCGGGCCAGCCCGGCCACCGCGAAATAGATCACCCCCGCCAGCAGGCTGATGTGCTGCCCGGAAATCACCATCAAGTGGACGGTGCCGGTGTCCTGCAACAACTGCCAGTCTTGCCGCGTCAGGCCGGAACCGTCACCCATCACCAGCGCCGCCAGACCCGCGCCGCGCCCCTGTGCCTCGACCTCTAGCAAGCGCTGGCGCAATCCTTGCCGCCAGGCCTGCGGGGCCGGGACCAGCAGCTGCCCGGCCTTGACCGTGCCGGTGGCGCCGATACGACGCGCCAGCAACCAGGCCTGGTAATCGAAGCCCTGGGGATTCAACAAACCCACCGGCCGGCGAAGCTTGACCGCCAGCCGCCAGCGCTCGCCACTCCTGAGCGCCGGGCCCTCACGCCAGGCCAGGCGCATGCGCCGGGGCAGCCGCTCACGGCGGGCCAGGGCATCCTCCAGCTCGAAACGCACCACGCCGCCCGCCTGCTCCGGCAGGCCGCTCACTCGCCCTTCCAGCCAGCGGGTCTGTGCCTCCAGGCGCGGCGCCAGGCGATCATCCAGGGCCGACTGCGCGGACACACAGGCCCAGGTGAAACCGAATAGGAAAAATGCCACCGGATGTGTACGAAACGGCAACAGCATCAAGGCCAGTATCGCCATACACAGCAGCAGCCAGCCTGGGGGCAAGGCCGGCATGAAACCCAGCGCCAGCAGCCCCGCAGCCAGCGCCAGCATTGCGCTACGCATTCGCCCGCCCCTCCTTGGGAGTTCATACTCTTGGCTTAGTCGAGGATGGGCTGCGCGGCTTTATCATTTGTCACAATGTCTGAATTTTCGCCGACTAGAATCCGGTCATAATCGTCGCTTGACCCGACCGAGAAGCCTTATGCCCCGGCGCTTATTCAAACGTTACATGCCAGATCCGACCAGCATCCGGGAACACAAGTCCTTACGCTTTCTTGGCACCCTGCTGCATGACGCCAACCTCTGGCACCTCAATCGACACTCGGTGGCCCGGGCGATGGCCGTGGGCCTGTTCGCCGCCTTTATTCCCATTCCGATGCAGATGTTGCTGGCTGCGGTACTGGCCATCTGGCTGCGCGGCAATATGCCCATCAGTGTCAGCCTGGTCTGGTTGACCAACCCCATCACCATGCCGCCGGTGTTCTTCTGCACCTACCAACTGGGGGCCTGGCTGATGAACGTGCCGCCGCGCACCCTGCCCGACGAGCTGACCTGGGAGTGGATCAGCAGCCAGCTGGCAACCCTGTGGCAACCCTTCCTCCTCGGCTCGGTGGTGGCCGGGCTGGTGCTGGGGGCCACTGCCTATTGCCTGACCATGCTCTATTGGCGCTGGTGGGTCGCGCGCCAATGGTCCAGGCGCAAGCAGCAACGGCAGTGACCAACGAAAACGGCCTCCCGAGGGAGGCCGTTTGCATGACGCACTAGAGGCGTTTACTGACGCATGCCGCGCCCGCTCACCAACAGCCGCGCACAACCGATGTACAGCACCAGGGTCGCCACCAGCATGAAGGTAATGGCGATGCTGATCTTGATATCAGACACCCCGAGGATGCCGAAACGGAAGGCGTTGACCATGTGCAGCACCGGGTTGGCCAGGGACACCGTCTGCCAGAACGGCGGCAGCAGGCTGATCGAGTAGAACACCCCGCCCAGGTAGGTCAGGGGCGTCAGCACGAAGGTCGGGATGATCGAGATATCGTCGAAGTTGCGTGCAAAGACTGCGTTGATGAAGCCCAGCAGCGAGAAGATGGTCGCGGTCAGCACCACCACCAGCACCGTGATGCCCAGGTGGTGCACCTGCAGCGTGGTGAAGAACAGCGACAGCAGGGTCACGATGAGCCCCACCATCAGCCCCCGCAGCACCCCGCCCAAGGTGTAGCCGATGAGAATGGTATGGGGCGACAACGGCGAGACCATCAATTCCTCGATGGAACGCTGGAACTTGCTGCCGAAGAAGCTCGATACCACGTTGCCGTAGGAGTTGGTGATCACCGACATCATGATCAGCCCCGGGACGATGTACTCCATGTAGGTGAAACCACCCATGTCGCCGATCTGCCGGCCGATCAGGTTACCGAAGATGACGAAGTACAGGACCATGGTGATGGCCGGGGGCAGCAGGGTCTGCGGCCAGATCCGGGTGAAGCGTCGGACTTCGCGATAGACGATGGTGTTGAGCGCTACCAGGTTGGGCTTGAACTCCGAACTCATACCGCCACCTTCGACAGATTCTTCTCCACCAGGGACACGAACAACTCCTCAAGACGGTTGGTTTTGTTACGCAGGCTCAGCACCTCGATGTTCTGCAGGGCCAGTTGGCCGAACAGCGCGGTGATGCCCACGGCCTTGTCCACCTGGACCTCCAGGGTATGGCTGTCCACCAGCCGGGTCGGATAGCCGGCCAGTTGCGGCGCCACGCTCAGGTCGTTCTTCAGGTCGAGGAGGAAGGTCTCCACATGCAGTTGGCTGAGCAACTGGCGCATGCTGGTGTTCTCGACGATGGTGCCGTGGTCGATGATGCCGATGTTGCGGCACAGCTGCTCAGCCTCTTCCAGGTAGTGGGTGGTGAGGATGATGGTGATGCCTTTCTGGTTGAGCTCGGTAAGAAAGCTCCACATGGAACGGCGCAGCTCGATATCGACCCCGGCGGTAGGTTCGTCAAGGATCAGCAGGCGCGGTTCATGCACCAGCGCGCGGGCGATCATCAGGCGCCGCTTCATGCCACCGGACAGGGAACGCGAAGGCACATCGCGCTTGTCCCACAGGCCGAGCTGGGTCAGGTACTGCTCGGCGCGCTGCTTGGCGATCTTCGCCGGAATGCCGTAGTAGCCGGCCTGGGTCACGACGATGTCGAAGGTTTTCTCGAACTGGTTGAAGTTGAATTCCTGCGGCACCACGCCGATGCAACGCTTGAGCGCCGCCGGCTCACGATCCAGGTCGTGGCCGAAGACATTCACCGTACCGCTGGTCTTGTTCACCAGGGTCGAGAGAATGCCGATGGTGGTGGATTTGCCGGCCCCGTTAGGACCGAGCAGGGCGAAAAAGTCACCTTCGGCGACATCCAGATCGATACCACTCAGGGCCTGGAAACCGTTGCCGTAGGTTTTGGTTAGCTGCCGGATGGACAGAGCGGAACTCATATCGGATTCATGCACCAAGAAGGGGGAATTTTATAAGTAAGGGCGGCCCGAGCCGATTGCAACGACGCCGGACGCCCGCCATGTTGCGTGCCTGCGTCGTGCAAGTACAGTCACCCGTATCGATAGTGGGTATTAAGTCAACGCGGTCATCACGGCCTGGCGATAGGCCGGGCGCTGTTTCAAGCGCTCATACCAGGCTTGCAGATGGGGCATGGAAGGACGCTCAATGGGCATCTCGAACCAAGCGTAGATGAAACTGCCGAGGGGAATGTCGCCCACGCCGATCTCTTGCCCGGACAGGTAAGGCTGCTCGCCCAGGGCCTGATCGACCCGCGCCAGCAGCTCGGCACACGTGGCCTTGGCGGCGTTGATCTGCGCCCAGTCCTGCTGCTCGGTCGGTGTGCGCACCACACCCCAGAACAGATGCCGGAAGGGTTCGGCGAAGGTCGAGGTGGTCCAGTCCATCCACTTCTCGGCACTGGCCCGCAGTTGCACGTCGGCCGGGTACCAGTGGCTATCGGCGGCGTAGCGCGCAGCCAGGTAGCGCACGATGGTGTTGGACTCCCAGAGCACGAAGTCGCCGTCTTCAATCAGTGGAATCCGGCCATTGGGGTTCAGTGCCCGGTACGCCGGGGTGTCCACCACCCCAAAGGCGCCGCCGGCATCCAGGGACTCATAGGCGAGCCCCAGTTCCTGCGCGCACCAGAGTGCCTTCCTGACATTCGACGAGTTCTTGCGACCCCAGATCTTCAGCATGACCATCCCTCAGTAATGAATGCCGGGGCAGTCTACGCCTGATCAGCCGCGACTCAAATCGCCGCGCAGGTCTGCCAGCACTTGCGGTTGCTGCGCGTCGAACAGGTGCGGGTAGCATTTTTCCAGGTGGCCGAAAAACAGCTCCTGCGGCACGTCGGCAAACTGCCCGTGGTCCACCAGGTACTCCATCGACTGCTCGCCCTGGCGATTGAAAGGCTGGAAAACGCTGTCCTCCAGGCCGTCGAAGTCCAGCGGCGCCACATCGAACATCTCACACAATTGCCGGTTGAACGCCGGCGTGGCCTTGACCCAGCGGCCCTGCAGATAGAACTCGGTGTAGCCGTGCATGGCGAACACGTCGCTGCGCAGCAGCTCCAGCAGCTTGGGTGTGGACAGGTGATTGCGCACATCGGCCAGGCCGATGCGCGCCGGTATCCCGCAATGCCGGGCACAACCGGCGAGCAAGGTGGCCTTGGGCACGCAATAGCTCTCGCCGGTGGCCAGGGCATGGCTGCCGCGCAAAGTCTGGGGATCACGGCTGAAACTGTAGAAGTTGTAGCGTACGGCCTCGCGCACCGCGTAATAGAGGCTGACGGCTTGCTGTCGGGGATCGCGGCTGGCACCGCGGTGAGTTTCGGCGAACTCCACCACCGCCGGGTGGTCACTATCGATGAAGCGGCTGGGACGCAGGTACTCGTGCATGGGCATGACCTCCGAGAGGAAGCCTGAGTCTATCGAGGCGTCCGCCCCAGTGATAACGACGTATCGGCCAAAGATCATGGCCCCCACGAACAACCGGGCCTGGCCCGCAAGATACAGACTTGCGCTGCACCCGCACTGCCCTGCTCACCCGCGCTGTCGAAGGCCGACTACGCTCTGAGGGTGATTTCACCCCTGGTTTCACGGAGGATTGAATATGCTGTTGTTGTGGATACTGGTTCTGGTGCTCGCAGTGGCCTACCTGGCCCACCGCCGTACCGCCCCCCTGCCCGCCCTGGGCGTGGTCGCCGTCTACCTCTTGGCCATGGGCGCCTTTAGCCGTGCCCCCGGCTGGCTGCTGCTGATTTTCTGGGTGCTGCTGGCAGTGGTCGCCGCCCCTCTGCTGCTGCCCGATCTGCGGCGCAAGTATTTCAGTGCGCCGCTGTTCAGTTGGATCCAGAAAGTCCTGCCGCCGATGTCCCAGACCGAGCGCGATGCCATCGATGCCGGCACCGTCTGGTGGGACGGCGAGCTGTTCAGTGGCCGCCCCGACTGGAATACCTTGCTGGCCTACCCCAAGGCCCAGCTGACCGAAGAAGAGCAGGCGTTCATCGACGGCCCGACCGAGGAGCTGTGCGCCATGGTCAGCGACTGGCAGATCGGCCAGCACATGGACCTGCCGCCCGAAGCCTGGGCCCACATCAAGGAGCACGGTTTCTTTGCCCTGATCATTCCCAAGGAGTTCGGCGGCAAGGGCTTCTCGGCCTACGCCCACTCCCAGGTGGCCATGAAGCTGGCCACCCGCAGCGGTGACCTGGCCTCCACCGTGATGGTGCCCAACTCCCTGGGCCCGGCCGAACTGCTGCTGCACTACGGCACCGACGAACAGCGCAATCACTACCTGCCGCGGCTGGCCCGGGGCGACGACATTCCCTGCTTCGCCCTCACCGGCCCCCTGGCCGGCTCCGACGCCGGCGCCATGCCCGACACCGGGGTGGTCTGCAAAGGTGAATGGGAAGGCAAGGAAACCCTCGGCCTGCGCCTGAACTGGGAAAAGCGCTACATCACCCTGGGCCCGGTCGCCACCCTGCTTGGCCTGGCGTTCAAGGCACACGACCCGGACCACCTGCTGGGCGACCAGGAAGACCTGGGCATCAGCCTGGCGCTGATCCCCACCGACACCCCCGGGGTGGACATCGGCCGCCGCCACCTGCCCCTGGGCGCGGCCTTCATGAACGGCCCGAACTCCGGCAAGGACGTGTTCATCCCCCTGGACTTCCTTATCGGCGGCCAGGAAATGCTCGGCAAGGGCTGGATGATGCTGATGAATTGCCTGTCCGTGGGCCGTTCGATCTCCCTGCCCGCGGTGGGCACCGGCGCCGCCAAATTCACCAGCCTGGTGACCGGCCAGTACGCCCAGGTGCGGGAGCAGTTCAACGTGCCCCTGGCCGCCTTCGAAGGCATCCAGGAGGCTCTGGCCCGTCTCGGCGGCAATGCCTGGCTGATGGACAGTGCACGCATGCTCACTGCCAACGCCGTGGACCTGGGGGAAAAACCCTCGGTGCTGTCGGCGATCCTCAAGTACCACCTCACCGAGCGCGGCCGCGAGTGCATCAGCCACGCCATGGACGTGCACGGCGGCAAGGGCATCATCATGGGCCCCAACAACTACCTGGGCCGCAGCTGGCAAGGAGCGCCGATCTTCATCACCGTGGAAGGCGCCAACATCCTGTCGCGCAACCTGATGATCTTCGGCCAGGGGGCAATCCGCTGCCATCCGTTCGTGCTCAAGGAAATGGCCCTGGCCGGTCGCGAAGACCACGACCAGGCGCTGCAGGAGTTCGACGCCCTGCTGCTCAAGCACATAGGTTTCGCCGTGAGCAACGCCGCCAGCACCCTGGTGCTGAACCTCGGCCTGGGCCACTTCGAACACGTTCCGGGAGACAAGGTCAGCCAGGGCTATTTCCGTGCCCTGAATCGCCAGGCCGCGGCCTTTGCCCTGCTGGCGGACTTCTCGATGATGCTGTTGGGGGGCGAACTCAAACGCCGCGAACGCCTTTCCGCCCGCCTGGGGGATGTGCTCAGCCACCTGTACCTGGCGTCGGCAGCGCTCAAGCGCTACCACGACCTGGACTCCCCGGAATACCTGCGCCCCCTGCTGGCCTGGGCCATGGAAGAAAGCCTCGGGCATTCCGAACGGGCCCTGGACGAGTTGCTCAGCAACTTCCCCAACCGGGTGTTCGGTTGCCTGCTGCGGGTGCTGGTGTTCCCCTTCGGCCGTCGCCATACCGGGCCATCGGACCAGTTGGATGCCGAAGTGGCGGCGATCATCGGTCGCGCCCAGGGCGATCCGGCCCTGGAAGCGGTGCTCGCCGGTTGCTACCGCCCGCAATCCAAGGACGACCCGGTGGGCGCCCTGCAACATGCCAGCAACCTGCTGAGCGCTGCACACCCGTTGCACAAGAAGCTCCACGAAGCGCTGAAAAGCGGCCAGGTCAAACCGGCTGCCGGCGAATCGGCCATCGACGCGGCGCTGGAAGCCGGCGTGCTGCAGGCCGCCGAGGCCCAGAGCCTGCGCGAGGCCGAAGCGGCGCGGCGCAAGGTCATCGATGTGGATGACTTTGCCAAGGAGGAGCTGACCCTGAGCGAAGGCAAGACCCGCTAGACGACCGCCCTCGGGGCAGGTCGATTATGAAACCGGGCGCGGGAGCTATATACTCCCGCGCCCGTTTTGCTCTTGAGGACCCTGTCATGTCCAACATCGTCGCCGATCATCTCGTCCTGCTGGACCACCTGCGCAGCATCCTGGTCGCCGTAGGTGAAGCCGAACAGGTGCCCGAGGAAAGCCACGCGCTGTTCCTGGAGCGCTTCGACGAACTGCGCGCCTCGCTGCCGATCGACCCGATCGAAAGCCAGTACCTGGGCCAGGACCTGCTGTGCCAGATCATGCAGCGCTACCCGCAGATCGCCCACCTGGTGCCTCGTGACCTGCTGTGGTTCTTCGCCGGTGACTGCCTGCACTACATGCCCGATGAAGAAATCGACCTGTACCAGGCCCTGGAAGAGCGCCGTTTCGAAGCCGAGCAGAACGACGAGCCCTTCGACTGGAACCAGGAAAAGCAGCTGCTGGCGCTTTCTGCCCAGGACAGCAAGCACTGATCACTGCGCCCGGCGCAGCCAAGGCCCGCACGGTTCGCCCGGCGGGCCTTTTTCATGGGTGCCTTTTAGCGCCGGCTTGTCAGAGAATTCGCTGGCAAGCCAGCGCTTACAGCAGGCGTTCCGCTTTGCCCGGGCGGTGGAGGGTCGGCTCCTTGGCCAGGCATTCCACCAGGTAATCGATGAAAACCCGCAACTTGGGCGGCAGGTAACGGGTCGGTGAATGCAGCAGCCAGGCACCGCCGTGGTAGGAGGCCAGGAAAGTCCACTCCGGCAACACCTGGACGATCAGCCCCTGCTCCAGGGCATGGCGCGCGGTGAAGTACGGCAGGCTGCCGATCCCCAGGTGTTGCAGCACCGCATCCAGGCGCACCCCGGTGTGGTTGGCCGCATAGCGCCCGCGCACCCCCACCGTGACCGCCTTGCTGCCCTGGGTAAATTTCCAGCGCGCATCGCTGGGGGTCTCGCCCAGGTAGATACAGCTGTGCTGGCGCAGGTCCTGAGGATGGGCCGGCGTGCCGTGCTCGGCCAGGTACTGCGGGGTGGCGCAGAGCAGGTGATCGATGCGCAACAGCTGGCGGCCGATCAACCCGGGCGGCGGGCGGTCGGTGATGCGGATCGCCAGGTCGACGTTGTCGTCGATCAGGTCGACATCGCGGTCCTCATGCAGCAGTTCCACATCGACCTGGGGATAGCGCCGCAGAAACTCCGGCATGTGCGGGTGCACCACGAAACGCCCCACCGCCTTGGGCACGCTGACCCGCACCACACCCTCGGCTTCGTGGGTGAACTGGCCGCTGACTTCCATCACCGAACGGGCCGCACTGACCATTTCACTGCAACGCTTGAACACCTCTTCGCCACCGTCGCTCAAGCGCAACTTGCGTGTGGTGCGCTGCAACAACCGGGTGGCCAGGGCCTTTTCCAAGCGCGAGATGCTGCGGCTGACCGCCGAAGGCGAGGAGCCCAGCTGGCGTGCCGCTTCGGAGAAGCTGCCGGTCTCCACGACCCTGACGAAAATGGCCATTTCTGCCAGCAAAGGCAGGGGTAGATTTATGCTCATGACGCAATAGTCCATTGAGTTTCGAACGGATTATCACGCAATTGCCCAGGCCGCATAATAAAAAAACACTGAATTCCAGGGTTAGAGAAATGACGCGGCGCCTGTATTACGACAATGACCAGTTACTGACCTCCGTCGAGGTCCTGAGCTGCATCCCCCACGAACAGCAATTCGCGGTCACCCTCAACGCCACGCCCTTCCACCCCCAGGGTGGCGGCCAGCCCAGCGATACCGGCTGGATCGGCCAGGCCACCGTTCTGCGGGTGGCCCAGGAAGGCGAGCAGATCGTGCATTACCTGGACCAGTCGCTGAAGCCCGGCATTTTCGAGGCCCGGGTCGATGAGGCCGTGCGCCAGTTCAACAGCCGCATGCACTCCGCCGGGCACCTGATCGGCCACTTCGTGCAAAGCCAGGGCTGGATACCGATCAAGGCCCATCACTGGCCAGGTGAAGGCCGGGTGTCGTTCAAACCGGCAGAGCAGCCCCGGGAGATCGACAGCGCCAGCGTGCAGGACGCGATTGCGCAGTGGATAGAGGCCGACCTGGAACGACACAGCACAACGGCGGACGGTTCGCGCCAGATCAGCTTTGGCCAACTGCCGGCCTATGGTTGCGGCGGCACCCACGTCAGCCACCTGCAGCAGTTGGGCACGGTGCTCATCACCGCGGTCTCACTCAAGAAAGGCACCCTTTCGGTCAGCTACAGCCTCGACTGAAAACCGCCTGCCACTCAATCACCCTGCTTTGCGGAGTCCGCATGCTGTCCAACTATCTTGGCGAGTTCCTCGCCCTGGCCCTGGTTCACTTTCTCGCAGTGGTCGCTCCCGGGCCGGATTTTGCCGTGACCATCCGCCAGAGCGTGCGCTTTGGCCGCATGACCGGGGTCTGTACCGCCCTGGGCATCGGCGCCGGCATCTCGGTGCACGTGCTCTACACCCTGCTGGGGGTGGGCGCCCTGATGCACACCACGCCCTGGCTGCTGAGTGCGGCCAAACTGCTGGGCGGCGCCTACATTCTGTACTTGGGAATCAGCCTGCTGCGCAGCAAGGCCAAGACCAGCCTTCCCGGCGAGGCACCCGCCGATGAGCCCCAACAGACCTTGCTGCGAGCCTTTACCACGGGGTTTCTGACCAATGCCACCAACCCCAAGGCGACCCTGTTTTTCCTGGCGATCTTCACCACCCTGGTCAGCGCCACCACTCCACTGAGCATCCAGGCCCTATATGGCGCCTGGATGTGCCTGGTGAATGCGCTGTGGTTCGTGATCGTCGCGCTGTTCTTCTCCAGCTCTCGGGTGCGCTTGCTGTTCATGCGCCTGGGGCACTGGTTCGAGCGCTGCATGGGGCTGATCCTGCTGCTGTTCGCCGGGCGGTTGCTGCTGTCGCTGTAGGCAAGGCAAACGACAAAGGCCCGCGCAGGTATACTGGCGGGCCTTTTTTCTGGGCACTGGCTGCAGTGTTGAATCGCAGGCAAACAAAAACGCCGCTCAATGAGCGGCGTTCTTGTGAATTTGGAGCGGGAAACGAGACTCGAACTCGCGACCCCGACCTTGGCAAGGTCGTGCTCTACCAACTGAGCTATTCCCGCAAATGGCGTCCCCTAGGGGACTCGAACCCCTGTTACCGCCGTGAAAGGGCGGTGTCCTAGGCCACTAGACGAAGGGGACACGCTAACCGCAACACATGGTGTGTGTTTCGGCGCCCAGAGCCGCATCCGAAGACTTGGGTTCTGGTTTCACTCAGCCCCGCCCGAAGGCAGTGCTGCTTAAATTGGAGCGGGAAACGAGACTCGAACTCGCGACCCCGACCTTGGCAAGGTCGTGCTCTACCAACTGAGCTATTCCCGCAAATGGCGTCCCCTAGGGGACTCGAACCCCTGTTACCGCCGTGAAAGGGCGGTGTCCTAGGCCACTAGACGAAGGGGACACGCTACCCGGAACACATGGTGTGTGTTTCGGTGTCCAGAGCCGCATCCGAAGATTCGGTTTCTGGTTTCACTCAGCCTCGCCCGAAAGCCAGACTGTTTAAAATTGGAGCGGGAAACGAGACTCGAACTCGCGACCCCGACCTTGGCAAGGTCGTGCTCTACCAACTGAGCTATTCCCGCAATGGCGTCCCCTAGGGGACTCGAACCCCTGTTACCGCCGTGAAAGGGCGGTGTCCTAGGCCACTAGACGAAGGGGACGCGCTACAGCATTCACTTCCTTCAACGTTTTGCTATTTGCTTTCCGTTGAAAGTGGCGCGCATTCTATGGATGCTTTGGGAGGCCGTCAACCCCCATATATAATTTTATTTAAATCAATGACTTCGGAGCTGTTTTAGGCCCGCTCCAGGGTTTTCTGCCGTCCGCGCTTTGACGCCTATATTCTGGCACTCGACAAGGCGTTATAGTCCTCCACAGCCGGTGATGGCAATTTGAACCCTGGGATCCCCCAAGGCAAATGCCCCCTCTATAAGCAGCACAATCCATGCCCGGCTCGTCGAGCGGCGCTATGCGTCTAAATGCCAAGCCACTACACTCGCACGCGAATCCCATAACGAGGTTTTAACGGTGACACCACTCATGATCACCCTGCTGGTAATAGCCGGGATCGCACTATTGATCGCCATTGGCTACATGAACCATGTGGTGGAAAACAACAAACTGGAAAAAGCCCGCACCAAGGTCGAACTCAATGATCGCCTGCGTCGTTGCGGCGAGATCACCGAAACCTTCCCCGGCCAGTTCATGTCACCAGCCCTCAAGCTGCTGCTGACGCGACTGGAGCTGAACGTCGTTCAGCGCATGCTCAACCTCGATAAGACCGACAGCGCCCTCAAGGCTCGCCTGACTGAGCTCAATACCCTGGTGGGCCAGGGCGAGTCGATCCCGGTGAACAACCCACCGGCACCGATCCAGACCGAAGCCAAGGCCAAGGACGTGCGCTTCCTGCTGGAGGCCATGCACGGCCAGGTCACTCGCGCCGCCCACGACGGTTTCCTGCAGCCCAACGAAGCCAAGCGCTGGATCAAGGAGATCCGCCACATCCTGGTGCTGCTGCATATCGAGTTCTTCAACAACCTGGGCCAGTACGCCCTGCAGCAGAATCAGCCGGGCCAGGCCCGGCTGGCCTTCGAGCGTGGCGTGCAGTACCTGCGCAAGCAGCCGGACCCGGCGGTCTACAAGGAGCAACTGGAATACCTGGACAAACTCCTGGCCCGGGCCAATGCCATGGTGCTGTCGACCCTGGAACCTGCCCCGGACGAAGACAACCAGCTGACCCAGGGCCTCAAGACCGTGGAAGCCGACGCCGACTGGAAAAAGAAAGCCATCTACGACTGACAGAAAAAACCCTTGCCCGGAACACTCGGGCAAGGGTTTTAGAACGCTGCGCCCTCCCCGCCGCTACAAGCGGAAATGCCCCACCATCCCCTTCAGTTCCACGCCCAACTGCGCCAGCTCGATGCTCGACGCGGCGTTGCCCTGCATCGCCAGGGACGACTGGTCGGCACTGGCGCGAATGCTGGTGACACTGCGGTTGATTTCTTCGGCCACCGAACTCTGCTGCTCGGCCGCAGCGGCGATCTGCTGGTTCATCTGCTGGATCAATGACACCGCCGCAGCAATGCTGCACAGGGCGCTTTCGGTCTGCAGGGCATCGCTGACCGCCAGCTTCACCAGCTCGCCACTGCTCTGGATCTGCTGCACCGAGGAGTCGGCCGCCGCGTGCAGAGCCGTCACCAACCGGGCGATCTCTTCGGTGGACTGCTGCGTGCGCTTCGCCAGGGCTCGCACTTCATCGGCCACCACCGCAAACCCCCTGCCCTGCTCCCCGGCCCTGGCGGCTTCGATAGCGGCGTTGAGGGCCAGCAGGTTGGTCTGCTCGGCCACGCTCTTGATCACATCCAGCACGCTACCGATGTTGTCGATTTCCGCGCTCAGGCTCTGGATACCACCGCTGGCACGGCTGGCGGAATCCGCCAGTTGCTCGATGCGCTGCATGCTCTGGCGCACCACTTGCTGGCCACTTTCGACCTTGTCGTCCGCCGCCTGGGCGGCTTGGGCGGCCTCCTCGGCATTGCGCGCCACATCGTGCACCGTGGCGGTCATCTGATTCATGGCCGTGGCCACTTGCTCGGTTTCTTCCTTCTGGGTGCTGACTTCCAGGTTGGTCTGCTCGGTCACCGTGGACAGCGACTGAGCCGAACTGGCCAGTTGCTCGATCCCCGCCTGCAGGCCACTGACAATGCCGCTCAGGCCGCTACCCATCTGCTGCATGGCCTGCATCAACTGACCGATCTCGTCACGCCGGGTCACCTCCACGGTCGCGGTCAGATCACCGGCGGCAATCTGCTGAGCCACGTGCATCACACTGCGCAACGGGCGCACGATCAGGCGGGTGACGCTCAAGGCCGCCAACAGCCCCACCAACAGCGCCAAGGCCGAGGAGCCGATGATCAGCAGGGAGTTCTTGTCCAGTTCCCCCAGCATCGACTGCTCTTGCGCCCCGTACGCCTGATCAACCCGCGCCATCACCTGGGCGGCGCGCTCATGCAACTGCTGATAGACCTGCTTCTCCTGGGCCAGCAACCCGGTGTACTCGTTGAGCTTCTCGCTGAAGTTGCCGATATGCCCCGAGACTTCGTTGAGCACCGTCTGATAGCCCGCATCCTTGACCGTGGCCTTCAACTGCTCGGCCTGGGCCAGGGCCTGATCGGCCTGCTCGATCTTGCCCTGCTCGGCGGGCTCCTGGTCGCCGCCCTTGCGGTTCTGATCCAAGCGCACCCGGGCCTCATTCATGGCCTGCAGCATCAGGCGTGAAACCTGGCTGATCTGATTGGCCTGCTCGATGAATTCGGCACCGTCCTTGCCCTGGGATTCCTTGAGCGTATAAGCACCGTCATCCGCCAACCCGGCCTGCAGCACGTCAAGGTTATTGGCCACGCTGGACACCGACCAACTGGCCATTTCCAAGGCCAGGTCCTTGGCCTGGGTCAGCTCGACGAACTCGTCGAAGGCCTTGCGATAGTCCGCCAGCGCCAGCTCCACATCGCCCATCGCGGTCTGGTTGGCCGCCGACCGCACCTTGAGCTGCTGGGCCAGGGCCTGCAGGCCCTCCAGGCTTTCATGCAGGCTGTCCACGGTCTTGCTGTCGCCATGCAGGGCGTAGTCCTGCTCCTGCAGCCGCACCTTGAGCACGTCGCTATTGAGCTGGGACATCTGTTTGAGGCCATCGAAGCGCTGGCTGATGGTCTGCAAGGACCAGACACCGATCCCCGCCACCAAAGCCGTAAGAAGCAACACCAGGGCAAACCCGATGCCCAGTTTCTTTGCCATGCCCAGGTTGGCAAAACGTCCACTTGCGGCCGAAGTCATGGTGCGCAGTCCCCTTCCAATCCCCAATGGCAATAGGGCCATCTTGTCTTGGCGAAGGGTCGCAACGGCATGCACCGGCGCACAAGTCTCTGACGTCGGAATAATGGCAAAAAGCTACGCCGAGGTCGTTTTCAGGACACTGGAGGTCGATTCCATCGAGCCTCGGCCATCGGCATCAGATCGCGGTGGCCCCGCCGTCGACCGCCAGTGCATGGCCGGTGGTAAAGGCCGCGCCATCGCTGCACAGGTAGAGCACCGCGCTGGCGATCTCCTCGACCTTGCCGATGCGCCCCACCGGGTGCATGGCCGCGGCGAACTCGGCCTTCTTCGGGTCCGCCTCGTAGGCACGGCGGAACATGTCGGTGTCGATCACCGCCGGGCATACCGCGTTCACGCGGATTTTCTTCTTCGCATATTCGATGGCCGCCGACTTGGTCAGGCCGATCACCGCATGCTTGGAGGCCGCATAGATGCTCATCTTCGGCGCCGCGCCCAGGCCCGCCACCGAGGCGGTGTTGACGATCGCCCCACCGCCCTGGGCCAGCAGCAGCGGCAACTGGTACTTCATGCACAGCCAGACCCCTTTGACGTTGACCCCCATGATGGCGTCGAACTCATCCATGGAGCCCTCCGCAAGGCGGCCCTTTTCGATCTCGATACCGGCATTGTTGAAGGCGTAATCCAGGCGCCCATAGGCTTCGATGGTGCGGGCCATGAGGCTTTGCACATCCGCCTCCAGGGTAACGTTGCACGGCACGAACAGCGCCTCGCCACCGGCCTGGCGGATCAGCGCCACGGTGCCCTCGCCCCCCGCCGTGTCCAGGTCTGCCACCACCACCTTCAAGCCTTGTGCGGCAAATGCCTGGGCAGTGGCCCGGCCGATACCATTGGCTGCGCCGGTCACCAGGGCCACCTGGCCGGAAAACGTCATGCTCATTGCAGGAATCCTCGATCGAATGCGGGTCAGCTACCCGGCCCAATCTAGCCACAGCCGGGGCTGGTGGCGTCAGCACTATCAAAAGCCCGGTTGGATGCTTATGCATTCTGGTGATGAATCTGCCGGGGGCTTTATCAGGGTGATCGATTGGCCTCCATTCGCTGCAGCGGCAAACCTTGCGGCACCGAGGCCAAGGGGCTATCAACTAGGGGTTCATTCATCCCACGAGTGCCTGCCATGACCGCCCTGACCAATCGCCAGTTCCTGCTCGCCAAACGCCCCATCGGACCGGCTAACCGCGATACCTTCACCTACCAGCAAGTGGCAGTGGGCGAGCCCGCCGCCGGGCAGATTCTGGTGAAGAATGAATACCTGTCCCTGGACCCGGCCATGCGCGGCTGGATGAACGAGGGCAAGTCCTACATTGCCCCGGTGGCCATCGGCGAGGTCATGCGCGCCCTGGGCGTGGGCCAGGTGATCGCCTCCAGCCACCCCGACTTCGCGGTGGGCGACTACGTCAATGGCGCGCTCGGCGTGCAGGACTACTTCCTCGGCGAGCCCCGGGGCTTCTACAAGGTCGACCCCAAGCTGGCCCCGCTGCCGCTCTATCTGTCGGCCCTGGGCATGACGGGCATGACCGCCTACTTCGCCCTGCTGGACGTGGGCGCGCCCAAGGCCGGCGACACCGTGGTGCTGTCCGGGGCCGCCGGCGCGGTGGGCAGCATTGCCGGGCAGATCGCCAGGATCAAGGGCTGCCGCGTGGTGGGGATTGCCGGCGGCCAGGACAAGTGCCGGTTCCTCATCGACGAGCTGGGTTTTGACGGCGCCATCGACTACAAGAACGAAGACGTCCACGCCGGCCTCAAGCGCGAGTGCCCCAAAGGCGTCGATGTGTATTTCGACAACGTCGGCGGCGACATCCTCGATGCCGTGCTCAGCCGCCTGAACGTCAAGGCGCGGGTGGTGATCTGCGGCGCCATCAGCCAGTACAACAACAAGGAAGCGGTCAAGGGGCCGGCCAACTACCTGTCGCTGCTGGTCAACCGGGCGCGCATGGAGGGGTTCGTGGTGATGGACTATGCCGCGCAGTTCGCCGAGGCCGGGCAGGAAATGGCCGGCTGGATGGCCAAGGGGCAGCTCAAGAGCAAGGAGGATATTGTCGAGGGCCTGGAAACCTTCCCGGAAACCCTGGGCAAGCTGTTCAGCGGCGAGAACTTCGGCAAGCTGGTGCTGAAAGTCTGAATCCGTAGGAGCCGGTTTGTCGGCGATCCGCAACGGCGGCCGGAAAGGGCCGCCAACCGCAAAACCGCTATCGCCGGCAAGCCGGCTCCTACAAGAGGAAGCGTGTTACAGGGCCAGTTCGGCCACGACGTCTGCCAGGGCCTTGGCCGGATCGGCCGCCTGGCTGATGGGGCGACCGATCACCAGGTAATCGGAACCGGCATCCAGGGCCTGGCGCGGGGTGAGGATCCGCCGCTGGTCGTCCTGGGCGCTGCCCGCCGGGCGAATCCCCGGGGTCACCAGTTGCAGGGACGGATGAGCGCTCTTCAGGGCCTGGGCTTCCAAGGCCGAGCACACCAGGCCGTCCATGCCGGCTTTCTGCGCCAGGGCCGCCAGGCGCAGCACCTGCTCCTGGGGCTCGATGTCCAGGCCGATACCGGCCAGGTCTTCACGCTCCATGCTGGTAAGCACGGTGACGCCGATCAGCAGTGGCTTGGGGCCGCTGCGCTGGTCCAGCACCTCGCGGCAGGCAGCCATCATGCGCAGGCCGCCGGAGCAGTGCACATTGACCATCCACACGCCCATTTCCGCGGCGGCCTTGACCGCCATGGCGGTGGTGTTGGGAATGTCGTGGAACTTCAGGTCCAGGAACACTTCGAAACCCTTGTCCCGCAGGGTCCCGACAATCTCGGCGGCGCAGCTGGTGAACAGCTCCTTGCCGACCTTGACCCGGCACAGTTTGGGGTCCAGTTGATCGGCCAGTTTCAGTGCGGCGTCACGGGTGGGGAAATCCAGGGCGACGATGATAGGAGTCTGGCAGGCGGACATGAAGGGGCTCTCAGGCAAGTCGAAATCGGCGCGGATTGTAGCGCAAGCCGCGCCGCTCCGGGACCCGATCAGAGGTAAATCCTCCTCAACGGTGCGCAAGAAGGCCGACCTTCCCGGCAAACGCCCCCCACGCCACGGCATTTGTATCAATCTCGATACACTGACGACACGCCGGCAACAATCCCCGGCGCTACCCTCGCCAGCCGCAACACCTTCGAACAGCACTTCCAGCCCCCGGGCTGGACGCCTATGCTGAAGCCACAACCCCGCCGCCGCCCTCAGGCGCCGGCAGCCTACCTGGCAGACGACCGCACCCATGCAGAACACTTCAGCCCCTCTCAACGAAGACGCCAAAGCATTGGTCAGTGGCGACGACAAACGCTGGAACACCCGGGCCCTGATCGTCGACGACGACGTGCCGATCCGCGAGCTGCTGATCGACTACCTGGCGCGTTTCAACATTCACGCCAGCGGCGTCACCGACGGCGCGGCGATGCGCCAGGCCTTGCAGGCCGAGCACTTCGACGTGGTGGTGCTCGACCTGATGCTGCCCGGCGAAGACGGCCTGTCCCTGTGCCGCTGGCTGCGTACCGAATCGGACATCCCGATCCTCATGCTCACCGCCCGCTGCGAGCCCACCGATCGCATCATCGGCCTGGAGCTGGGGGCCGACGACTACATGGCCAAGCCTTTCGAGCCACGGGAACTGGTGGCCCGGATCCAGACCATCCTGCGCCGGGTGCGCGACGATCGCAGCGAGCAGCGGGCCAATATCCGCTTCGACAACTGGCGCCTGAACAGCGTGCTGCGTCAACTGATCTCCGCCGATGGCCTGGTGGTGCCGCTGTCCAACGCCGAATTCCGCCTGCTCTGGGTGTTCATCGAGCGCCCGCGCCGGGTACTGAGCCGCGAGCAACTGCTGGACGCGGCCCGCGGCCGTTCCATCGAGGCCTTTGATCGCAGCATCGACCTGCTGGTCTCGCGCCTGCGGCAAAAGCTCGGCGACGACCCGAAATCACCGCAACTGATCAAGACCGTGCGCGGTGAAGGCTACCTGTTCGACGCCCGGGATATCGGCTGATGCGCGGGCGTTTCGATACGTTGTTCGGCCGCCTGTTCGGCGTCTTGCTGATCGCGATCGTCCTCGCCCACCTGCTGGCGTTTTTCTGGTTTCACCATTACGGGCGCCCTCCTGCGCCCCCGCCGCCGCCCGAACCAGGACAATTCAGCGACGCCCAGCGCCCGCCCCCGCCCTATCCCAGGCACCCGCCACGGCCCTGGTTCGGCGGCCCGCTGGTGCCCCTGACGTTCCAGTTCATTTCCCTGATCATTGCTGCCTGGTACGGCGCCAAGCTGTTGTCGCGGCCGATCCAGCGCCTGAGCGCCGCCGCCGAGCGCTTGAGCGAAAACCTCGACAGCCCGCCCCTGGAAGAGGTGGGCCCAAGGGAAGCCCGGCAAGCGGCCAGCACCTTCAACCAGATGCAAAAGCGCATCCGTGAGCAGGTGCAGCAACGCGGGCGCATGCTCGGTGCCGTCTCCCACGACCTGCGCACCCCGTTATCAAGGCTGAAACTGCGCCTGGAACAGATCGAGGACAGCAAGCTGCAAGGGCAGATGCGCCAGGACCTGGATGACATGATCAAGATGCTCGACGCTACCCTCAGCTACCTGCACGAACAACGCACCAGCGAGGCCGAGCAATGGATGGACGTGCAGGCCCTGGTGGAGTCGCTGTGCGAGAACGCCCAGGACCAGGGCGCCGACGCTCAGGCCCAAGGCCATTGCGCCCCCCTGCTGGTGCAGCCCATGGCCTTGCAGTCGTGCATCAATAACCTGCTGGACAACGCCCTGCGCTATGCCGGCCAGGCAACCCTGGCCCTGGAGGACGACCGCGGGCACCTGCTGATCCGGGTCATCGACCACGGCCCGGGGATTGCCGCCGACAAGCGTGAAGCGGTGTTCGAGCCGTTCTTTCGCCTGGAGGGCTCGCGCAACCGCAACTCCGGCGGCGTCGGCCTGGGCATGACCATCGCCCGCGAAGCGGCGGAGCGCCTGGGCGGCCAACTGATCCTCGAAGAAACCCCCGGCGGCGGCCTGACCGCGGTACTGCGTCTGCCCAGGCCTTGAGTGCCTTGTGTAGCGCCAGGTCCACACCGCCAATAGCCAGGGCAATTCCCCCCATGCCGCATGGGCCGGAGCCCCCCCCCGGTGCTATTCATCTGCAGGAAGTGGGCCCCATGATCGGTAGCCTCAGTAGCAACGGGTAGAGCTATTGCAGCTCCAGCACCACCAGCCGTGGCCAGCCATTGCACATGGAACCGTTCGCCAAACTCAACGGCAACGATGATGGCGCGGTGGCTCAGGACAAGCTCAAAACGCCCTGTCGCAGAACAGCGACAACGGCATCCTGGTCAGTCTGGACAAGCACTTTCGCGACCTGGGCCGCGACAGCAATGGCGGCATCGACAGCGATGAACTAACGGCCGCGTTGCAGGCCGGAAGCAACCAGGACAGCGCCCCCCAGGACCCGCAGGCAAACCTTGTCGAAGCCCTGGGCAAGGTGATCGCCAACTTGAGCAAGCAGTGTCAGTTGAACACCCGCAGCCTCGGTGGCAGCGTCAACGTCGCTGCCTGACGCCCCTTGCCGCTCACGGGGGAGCGGCAATCGATGGCTCAGCGCGGCTCCTGGGCCCGGGCCTGGCTGGCGCTCCAGTCCAGCAACAGGCTGTAGGCCACCGCCAGCAGGGTCGGGCCGATAAACAGGCCGATAAAACCGAAGGCGATCAGGCCTCCGAACACCCCCAGCAGCACGATCACCAGCGGCAGGTTGCCGCCGCGGCTGATCAGGTACGGTTTGAGCACGTTGTCCACGCCACTGATGATGAAGGTGCCCCAGATCCCCAGGAACACCGCCATGCCGTATTCGCCTTTCCAGGCCAGCCAGGCGGTAGCCGGGATCCATACCAGGGGCGGGCCCATGGGAATCAGGCTGAGCAGGAAGGTGACGATCCCCAACACCAGCGCCCCGGGCACTCCGGCAATCAGGAAGCCGATCAGCGCCAGCAGGCCCTGGGCCGCCGCGGTGCCGATCACCCCGTTGACTACCCGTTGCACGGTGCCAGCCACCAGGTCGATGTAGTAGCCGGCGCGCTCGCCAATCAGGCGTTCGAGCAACTTGTGCACGAACAGCGCCAGGCGCGGGCCATCGCGGTAGAAGAAAAACACGAAGACGATGCTCAGGGTCAGCTCCAGGATGCCCCCGCCGATCTGCGCGCTGCGAGCCAGCAGCCAGTTGCCCACCTGCCCCAGATAGGGTTTGACCGCCAGCATCAGGGCCGCGCCCTGCTGGTCGATGCTGTTCCACAAGCCCACCAGGCGCTCGCCCACCAATGGCAGGTTGCCGAGCCACTCTGGAGCGGCGGGCAGGCCGTCGACCTGCACGTCCTTGATGAAGGCCGTGGCATCGCGCACATGGTCCGCCAGGTTGAGGCCGAGCCAGACCAGTGGCGCGGCCACCAGCACCATCCAGCCCAGGGTCAGCAGGGCCGCCGCCAGGGATTCGCGGCCATTGAGCCAGCGGGTCAGCAGGCGCATCAGCGGCCAACTGGCAAACGCCAGCACGGCGCCCCAGAACAGTGCTGACCAGAAAGGCGCCATGACCCAGAAGCTGGCACCGAACAGCACCAGGAGCAGGATCTGCACCAGCAGGCGATCGTTATTGGGCATGAAATGTCTCGCGCAAGAAGAACCAGTGAAGAGTAGGCGAACCCGCGAGCGCGGGCTGCCTGAAACAGCTTAACGCAGTAGTTCGAAATGCAGGCCTGCTGCGTCGGTGCTACCGGTTTCCATCCGCGAGGCCAGCACGCCCTGGCCAATCAGCGCCTGGCGCCAGGCTTCGGCCTGCTTGCCGGACAGGCTGATGCGCAGGGTGGTGTCCAGGTTAAGCCCGCGGGACAGCAGGTTGAGCCAGGTGGGCTGGGGCTCGGCGAGTTTCGGCAGGTCCAGTTTGCCGGTGTCCTTGAGCTGGCGCAGCAGGGTAGCCGAAGTGGGTAGCAGGTCCCCCAGTGGCGCGCTGGCGTCGAACTGCTCCACATGCAGGTAGGCCCTGCGGTTACCCCGGGTGATGCTGTACAGGGCTACCAGGGAGTTGTCCTGGGGCGCCGCCAACCGCAGCAGCAGATAGGCCTGCTGTTCATCGGCGCCAAACAGCTTGGCATTGCCGAATACTTCGTTGGCCCACAGGCTGCTTTCACCGCAATCGCGTGCCTGGCACCAGAACAGCAGCTCGGCGCCCTGCTTTTGCAGCGCCTCCCTGGCCAGGGTGAAGGCTTCGTTGGATGTGCGCTCGGCAGGCAACTGGTAAGTGATGGCGGTGAGCTTGCCGCGGGCATTGACCTGGCCATCGAAACGCAACTGGCCGCTGATACGGCGGATCGAACCCAAGGGGTAGACGCGCTCCTGCTCCACTTCGGGGCGGTAGTCGACGATCTGTGCATCGGCCAGACGGGGGACCAGGGGCAGATCGTGGCTGCCCGGCAAATCGGCGGCAAGCACCAGGGTGCTTGCCAGGGACAGGCCCAGAACACTGATTGAACGCATGGAAACTCTCATCGGATAAGCATGGCCTGGGCGCCCTTGACGACGCTGGCATCGTCGCTGCGTTGTGGAACCTGCAAGCCTCGCTGCACCGCAGGACGGGCCTCCAGGGCCGCCATCCAGCGTTGCAACGCCGGCAGGCCCTGCACCGAAACCCCGGACCATTCATGGCCGCGCACCCAGGGGAAGGTGGCGATGTCGGCAATGCTGTAGTCGCCGGCCAGGTACTCGGCCTGTTGCAGGCGGCTGTCGAGCACTTCGTACAGGCGCCGGGTCTCGTGCTGATAACGGTCGATGGCGCCCTGCAGCTTCTCCGGGAAATAGCGGAAGAACACATTGGCCTGGCCCTGCATGGGCCCGATCCCGCCCATCTGGAACATCAGCCACTGCATGACCAGCGAACGGCCCTTGGGGTCGGCCGGCAACAACTGGCCAGTGCGTTCGGCCAGGTACACCAGGATCGCGCCGGATTCGAACACCGGAAAATCGCCATTGTCGCGATCGACGATGGCCGGAATACGTCCATTGGGATTGATCTTCAGGAACGCTGGGGCCTTTTGCTCCTTCTTGTCGAAACTCAAGGCGTGCACCTCATAGGGCAGGCCGAGTTCCTCAAGCAGGATGGAAACCTTGTGACCATTGGGGGTCGCAGCGGTGTACAGATCTATCATGGTTGTCTCCCATTTCAACCCGCCCAGCCTCGACAGTTGATCCCGTCAAGTCAAGGAACGGCGAAAAACCGATTGAAACAGTCTGCGACAAAGGTGGCGCCCGCCTCGTCGTTGAGGTGCAGGTGATGCCCCCCGGGCAACTGCTCAACGCTGAAGGGTAGACGCTGCAACAAAGCCTGGTGCTTGGCCAGCATGCCATCGGCCGCCACCACCAGTTGTGTCGGGCAGGCAACCCGCTGAACAAAGGACATGGCCTGCTCCTCTGTCAGGCGCAGCGGCGAAGGCAGGGTCAGGCGGCTGTCGCTGCGCCAGGTATAGCCGCCGGGCACCGGCATCAGGCCGCGCTGGGCCAGCAGTTCGGCCGCCTCTCGGCTGACCGCCACCAGGCCCTTCATGCGCGCCTCGATGGCCCGCTCCAGGGTGGCGTACACCGGCTTGTTCTTGTTCTGCAGATTCAACTGTGCCTGCAACGCCATGCCCAGGCGCTCGGCGGCGTCCTCGCCATTGGCGGTCGGCGGGATCACCCCATCGATCAGGGCCAGGTGGCTGACCCGCTCCGGCATCGCCGCCGAGAGCACCAGCGAGACGATCGCCCCCAGGGAATGGCCTATCAGGGCAAAGCGCTTCCAGCCCAGTTGTTCGGCGGCTTGCAGCACGTCATAGACGTAGTCCCACAGGGCATAGCCGGCCCCCGCCGGGCGATGCCCTGAATGACCGTGGCCCGCCAGGTCCAGGGCAACGATGCGCAGACCTGCGAGCTTGGGCGCCAGCCGGGCGAAGCTGTTGGCGTTATCCAGCCAGCCATGCAAGGCGATGACCGGCAGACCGTCCTCGGGCCCGAACAGATGGGCCGCCAGTTCGATGTGCGGCAGGTTCAGGCGGACTTCTTCGACGGCGTGGCTCATGCAGGGCTCCGTTGCCAGCGAGTGAACAGCTCCTTGAGCAGCGCCGCGGTGTCCTGGGGGCGCTCAAGGGGAAACATGTGGCCACCGGGCATGGTCAGCGACTCGCCCAGGGGCATGCGCCCGACCGCACTGGTGTGATGGCGCATCACCACCCGGCTCTGCTGTCCGCGCACCACCGCCAGCGGTACCTTGAGCTGGCGCGCACTGCCCGGGCTGGTATGGGGCACGCCGCGGTAGATGCTGATTTCGGTGGCCGGGTCAAAACGCAGGCGCAAGCGATCCCCCACCTGCTGCAGGCCGTGCTGCAGGTAAGCATCCAGGCAATCGGGGTCGAAGGCCCGGAACAGCGTCTTGCGGGAGAAGTAACTGCGGGCGGCCTCGATGTCGGCAAACTCTTCGCGGCGCCCCAGGGTGCGCCCGGCCGGAGTCAGCCGGTCGATGAAGCCCAGGCGCTTGGCGGCGCGGATCACCCATTGGTCGGCCCGGGTCAGCACCGGCGAATCGAGCATCACCACCCCCCGATACAGTTCCGGGCAGCGCAGGGCCGCGTGCAGGTGCAGCACACCCCCCAACGAATGCCCCACGCCCCAGACCGGCTGGGCCTGCTGTTGCAGGTGGTGGATCAGTTCATCCACCAGGCTGCGCCAGTTGTCGTCCACCGGAAAGCGCGGGTCGTGGGCATGCTGCTGCAGATGAGCCACCTCGAATTCCGGCGCCAGGGCAGCAAACAACTTGCCGTACGTGCCGGAGGGAAACCCATTGGCGTGAGCGAAAAACACCTGTTGCGACATACCGACCTATCCATCCACCAAACGAACACCGATTGTCCGCAGGCCCTGGCACCAGGGCAATGACCGTAACGGACAGGAATGCTGACACCCAGGCTCAGCCTATGGCGCGTTGTCTCATTGCGCCGGCGGGTTCTGCCCGAGGGGCACCACCGCCATGGTCAGGCGCGAGACGCAACTGGCCTTGCCTTCATCACTGCTCAGGCGGATGTCCCAGACATGGGTGGTGCGCCCGATATGAATGGCCTTGGCCACCGCCGTGACCCGCCCGGTGCGCAAGCCCCGCAGGTGATTGGCATTGATCTCCAGCCCCACGCAGTAGAACTTGCTGGCGTCGATGCACAGGTAGCTGGCCATGGAGCCGACGGTTTCCGCCAGCACCACCGAGGCCCCGCCGTGCAGCAGCCCGTAGGGCTGGTGGGTGCGATGGTCGATGACCATGCTCGCGGTCAGCGACTGCTCGTCATAGGACTCGAAGCGAATATCCAGCACTTCGCCGATGGTGTTCTTCTGGATCGCGTTCAGTTGCTCGATGTTCGGAGTGGTACGCCATAGACTCATCGCCGCTTCCCTTATGGGTGGTTATTGTCGGTCAATCCTGCCACAGCACGGCTTCGCTGCGCTCGCTCCAGGCTTGAAAACTGCCGCCATAGGTGGCTTCGATCACATTGCGCTTGATCTTCAGGGTTGGGGTAAGAAAGCCGTTTTCCACCGCCCAACTGTCCTTGACCACCACCAGCCGATGCAGCCGCTCGTGCTTATCCAGGCTGCCATTGACCTGGGCCAGCAGGCTTTCCAGGCTGCTGTGCAAGCCATCCCGGGCACTGCCGGCGGCGGCCTGCACGCCCGCAGCCGAAAGCACGCACAGGCCCAGGGGGGCAATCAGCCCGTCGCCCACCACGCATACCTGCTCGATATGGGCATGCACCGCCAGGAGGTTCTCGATGGGCGCCGGGGCCACGTACTTGCCCTTGCTGGTCTTGAAGATCTCCTTGAGCCGACCGGTCAGGCGCAGGTTGCCGGCGGCATCCTGCTCCCCCTTGTCGCCGGTACGCAGGAAACCATCCTCGGTGACGGTTTCGGCGGTCTTCTGCGGGTCCTTGAAATAGCCCTGCATAGTGGCTCCGCTGCGCACCTGGACCTCCCCCGCCTCGTCGATGCGCACCTCGACTTCCGGGCAGGGCCGGCCAATCCAGCCGGGCACATGCTCACCGGAGCGGCCGATATGGGAATAGCCGCAGCTCTCGGTCATGCCGTACACCTCCAGCACGTCCAGCCCGAGACGTCGATACCAGTGCAACAGGGTCTGGGGCACCGGTGCCGCTCCCGACAGCGCCACCCGCAACGCGTCCAGCCCGAGCCCGCTCAGCACCTTGTGGCCGACACGCTTGCCGATAAAAGGCAGGCCCAAGAGAAAATCCAGGCGCTTGGCCGGCACCTTGCTGTAGACCCCCATCTGGAACTTGGTCCAGATCCGCGGCACGCCAAACAGCGCGGTGGGCCGGGCTCGCTGCAGGTCGGCGAGGAAGGTATCCAGGCTTTCGGCAAAGAACACCGTCTGCCCGGTATAGATCGCCGCCATCTCGACAAACATGCGCTCGGCCACGTGGCACAGGGGCAGGTAGGACAGCAGCCGGTCCTCGGGGCCCAGGCCGAACAGCTGCACACCATGGCTGGCGGCAAAGCCCAGGTTGCCGAAACTGTGCATTACGCCCTTGGGCAGCCCGGTGGTGCCGGACGTATAAATGATGGTGGCCAGCTGATCGGCCGCAGGGCTCGGGCTATCCTCGATCGGCGGACAGCGCTGCAGGTCTTCCCAACTGAAATCGAAAGGGCCTTCGGGGGCCAGGGGCAAGCGGATGGTGGGCAGCCCGGCCTTGATCCCGAGCGCCATTTGCGGCCAGTCGTCCAGCTTGCCGATAAAGGCCAGGGCCGACTCGGAATGCTCCAGCACCTGGGCTACCGACTCGGCCGTGAGATTGGGATACAGCGGCACCGAGACATGCCCGGCGATCCAGATCGCCAGGTCGGCGATGACCCAGTGCGCGGAGTTCTTGCCAATGATTGCAATGTGGCTGCCGGGAGGCAGCTGGCGCTCGCGCAGCCATTGGGCGGCACGCCGGGCCTGCTGGCCCACCTCGAACCAGCTCAGCTCCTGCACCTGCCCGCCGGCACTGGGCTGGACCAGAAAGCGCTGCTGGGGATGACGAGCCTCGCGCTCGTAGAACACTTGCAGGGGCAAACGAAAAGCAGCAGACATGACTCGCTCCTTTGTTCTTATTCTGTTCGTGACACCAACCAAGCACTTGCTTGGTGGACTATTCCACGCACAAAGGAGCGCTGCAAGTTAAGAAATGTAGCGGATCGCAACCGGGGATCGGTGGGTTCGAGGCAACAACGGCGGCCCGGGCACGCCCGGCCGCCGCGTCCATCAAGGGTGTGTCACGGCATTCAAGGTCATCAACCCCGCCAGGGGCCAGTCGCCTTCGAGCTCCGCCAGGCTGGCGGTGTTCATCGGCTGCGGATCACGCAGGTGGCCGTGCTGCAACAGGCCGATCAGGTTGCCCACCAGGGGTTGATGGCTGACCAGCAGCAGGTTGTCGGCACTGTCCAGTTGCTCCAGCACTTGCAGCGGGTTGGCCTCGGGGGTGAGCCAGGGCACGGTGCGGATCTCGCCTTCGAACCCCAGGGCCTCGCGCACCAGCTGTGCGGTCTGCTGGGCACGTACATAAGGGCTGGCGAGGATCGCGGCGATGGGCTGGCCGATCAGGTGCGCGGCGCTGCCCAGCACTTCCTCGCGACCGTGGGCCGTGAGGTTGCGCTGGGCATCGGTCGGCGCATGGGACTCGGCCTGGCCGTGACGCAGCACCCACAGCTTCACAGCTTGGGCTCCTCGTCACGCACCGGGTGAGGCGCTGGCGGCACGCTATGGGGGGCTTCGCCTTCAGGCGCCCGGGGAGCGGGCCAATCGGCGAACGGCCAGGGTTTCTGTTCGGTATGGAAGCTGCCGAACCGGCCGATCTGCGCCAGGAACTGGCTCAGGCTATCGCCGAAGTTCATCAGGCCGGCATTCGGCGCGCCGTAGATCAGGCGATAGATCAACTGCACCAGCACCAGCGCGCCCAGGAGAAATTGCGCCACCTGCCACACCAGCACGAATATCAGCATCCACAGCAGCCGCAAGAGGATGGACTCGTATTTGGCTTCGGAATTCGTATCGTTCATGTCTGGCTCCTGTGCTGCTCAGTTGAATCCGCTGGTGGAGATAAAGTCGACGTCGGTTTTCGGCTCGCCGCGCATCAAGAGCTCGATTACCTGGTTCAGCGTACGCCCTTCGAACAGGATCGCGTGCAGGCCGGCCACCAGCGGCATGTAGACCCCCAGCTCCTGAGCCTTGACCTTGAGCACTTTGAGGGTGTTGACGCCCTCCGCCACCTCACCCAGGCGGGTCACCGCCTCTTCCAGGCTCAGGCCCTGGCCCAGGGCAAAGCCGACTTGGTAGTTGCGGCTCTTGGGCGAGGAACAGGTGACGATCAGGTCGCCGACCCCGGCCAGGCCGAGGAAGGTCATGGGGTTGGCGCCCTGGCTCACGGCAAAGCGGGTCATTTCCGCCAGCGCCCGGGTAATCAGCATGCTCTTGGTGTTTTCCCCCATGCCCAGGGCCACCGCCATGCCGGCGATGATCGCGTAGACGTTCTTCAGCGCCCCGCCCAGTTCCACGCCGAAGCGGTCGGCACTGGCATAGACGCGGAAGGTGCGGCCATGCAGCGCGGCCTGGACCCGCTGACAGAGCTCTTCGTCTTCACTGGCGACCACGGTGGCGGTCAGGGCGTGCTCGGCCACTTCCCGAGCCAGGTTGGGGCCGGAAAGTACGCCTATGCGCGCTTGCGGGGCGATGTCCTGGAGGATCTCGCTCATCAGCTTGAAGGTCTGGGCCTCGATGCCCTTGGTCAGGCTGACCAGCAGCTTGCCGCGGAGCAGCTCGGCGTGGGGCGCCAGCACCGAGCGCAGGGCGCTGGAGGGCAAGGCGACAAAGCACAGGTCACTGTCAGTGAGGGTGGCCAGCAGGTCGGTGACCGGCTCCACCGCCGGATGAATCTTGATGCCCTTGAGATAGCGCGGATTCTCGCGGTTGACCCGAATGGCCTCGGCCTGCTCGGGGTCGCGCATCCACTGCCGCACCCGGTGGCCGTTCTCGGCCAGCAGATTGGCCACGGCGGTACCAAAACTTCCGCCTCCCAGGACCGCAATAGGGCGCTGTTGTGTCATATGCAATCCGTTAATCCATAGCAGTGGCGATGGCGGCATTATACGGGGCGGTTTTCTCACCACCAGCCCCAGGGGCCATTCAGGCAACCTGTCGGGAACACGTGGAGTCATTCGGGGAATGTCGGGCTTATCGACTGGAAAACTCGACTTTCTCGGTTAACATGCGCGCCTTCCATCAAGATTCAAGGCTGTGTCGTGTCCGCTGGCCCCTCACCTCTTCGTCTGTCGCTGCTGCTGGGCATGCTGTTCGGCCACTCGGTGCTGGCCGACGATCTGTTCCTGGACGGCACCGCCCTGCCCGAGGTCCTCACCGCCACCCGCCTGAAACAGTCACCTGCCGCGGTTCCCGGCAGCATGACGGTGCTCGACAACGAGTTGATCAAGGCCAGCGGCGCCCGGGACATCAGCGAACTGCTGCGCCTGGTGCCGGGGATGATGGTCGGCGCCATCAGCGGCAACCAGGCCACGGTCAACTACCACGGCACCAACGCCAGCGAAGCCCGGCGCATGCAAGTGCTGATCGACGGGCGTTCGGTGTATCGCGCCGGCCTGGCGACAGTGGACTGGAGCGATATCCCGGTGGCCATGGAAGACATCGAGCGCATCGAGGTGTTTCGCGGCCCCAATACCGTCAGCTACGGCGCCAACGCGCTGATGGCGGTGGTCAACATCATCACCCGCGCCCCGGCCAACAGCCATGGCACGCGGGTCAAGCTGACCCAGGGCCAGCGCGGCATCAGCGACTGGTACGCCAGCCAGGGTACCGGCTGGGAAACCGGCGACCTGCGCCTGTCGCTGTCGGGGCAGGAAGATGATGGCTTCGACAAGAATCGCCTGGGGGCCGACTACCGCGACAGCAAGCGCTTGAACCGCTTCAGTCTCTCCGTGAGCCAGATGCTCAATGAACAGCAAAGCATCGACTGGCAGTTGAATGCCAAGGAAGGCTCCGACCAGCGGCCCTATACCTATCAGCCGGTATTTAAAGACTATGCCGAGAAGGGCTATAACTCTGACGTTGTTGCCAAGGACTACGCAGGATCTCTGCGCTGGAATCTGGATATCAATCCACAACACAGCCTTTATATACAAGGCTCGGCCCAACACTGGGACCGCCAGCAGACGTGGAGGGCCTGTGACGCCGCAGTTTCCTTCAGCCCTGAACTGACACGTCTGTGGCAACTCAACCCGTATTACGCCGAGCGCCTGGCGAGGAACATGCCAAGTAACTTGAGCGGCGCGCCGTCGGGAACAGCAGCGGAACGGGCACTGGCAAGCCAAATCATCGATCAATGGAACGCCGGTGGCCAAAATCCCGTCTGCGGCAACATCGACCAAAGCTCTCGGGAAACCCGCTACGACCTGGAACTGCAGGACACCCTGAGCCTCAGCGACAACCTGCGGCTGGTCAGCGGCATGAACTATCGTTACGACCGGGCCGACTCCGAAACCTACTTCAACGGCACCCTCGACGACACCACCTGGCGCCTGTTCGGCCAGCTGGAATGGCGGGCCAGCGAACATTGGCTGATCCAGGGCGGGGCTATGTACGAAGACACCCAGCTGACCGGCAACTCCCTGACCCCGAGGATCGCGGTCAACTACCTGATCAACCCGCGCCACGGCTTGCGGGCGGTGTATTCGGAAGCCATCCGCTCCCCGGACATGTTCGAGAACAACGTCAACTGGAGCTACCGGGTCACCGGCCTGAGCACCCCGGTCTACGGCCAGAACAGCGCCCAGTACTTCGTCAAGACCCGTGGCCCCGGCAACCTCGACCAGGAGCACATGCGTTCCCGGGAACTGGGCTACAACGGTTACTTCGTCGACCAGGCGCTGAACCTCGACATCAAGCTGTTCTATGACGAAATCACCGGGATGATCAGCGAGCCGCTGCGCAACAACCAGTACATCGCCAGCAACAGCAACGCCTCGCGCTTCGTCGGTACCGAGAGCCAGCTGGACTGGCAACTGAGCCGCGCCGACCGCCTGCGCCTGACCTATGCCTACGTCCATGCCCAGGCCAGCAACCGCCTGGACCAGCGCCTGACCGCCAGCAACAGCGGCTCCGCCGGCTGGCTGCGCAATTGGGGCCAGGGCTGGTCCAGCGCGCTCTTCTACTATGGCGACAGCGCCCTCAACGGCTACCGTTTCGAACGGGTCGACACCCGCATCGCCAAGCGCCTGGCCCTGGGCAGCAAGACCAGCCTGGAACTGGCCGGCACCCTGCAGCAACGGCTCGACCACCAGCCCACCACCTTCGCCGACAATCTCTACGACTCGCGCCACGTGGTCTACTTCAGCGCGGAGCTCGAGTTCTGACATGGGCCACCGTCGGCCCTGGCAGGCCCTGCGCATACATCGTCGCCTGTGCCTGTGCCTGTGCCTGCTGGTACTGGGCATGCTGCTGGGCAGCCCGTTGTGGGCGGCCGATGTGCTGCTCACCGCCAGCGACGACAACAGCAGCGTGCGCACTTTCACCGAAGAACTCGCCGCCCAGCGCCCCCGTGACCAGGTGCGCTTCGTCCCCCTGGCCCAACTGCCGCCGCCGGGCCAACTGCCCGGCAGCACGCGCCTGATCCTGCTGGACCCGCAAAGCCTCGACTGGCGCCTGCAAGATCCCTTGGGCCCGCCAACCCTGGTCATGCGCATCAGCCGCCTGCAGGCCCAACAGCGCCTGGCGCAAAGCCCTCATCCACGGTTGAGCCTGTTGTGGAGCGACCCGCCCCTGGAGCGCCAGCTACGCCTGATCCGCAGTGTTGTGCCCCAGGTGCGCCGGGTGGGGGTGCTGTACAGCGCCGACAGCCGGTTCCTGCTCAAGGAACTGCACCTGGCCGCGCAAACCCTGGACATGGAGATCATCGCCGAACCCTGGGACAGCACCAGCGACAGCCGCCCGCTGCAGAACCTGCTGCGCAACAGCGAAGTGCTGCTGGGCCTGGATGATCCGAAGCTGTACAACCCGAAAACCGTGAAGAACCTGCTACTGAGCAGCTACGCCCGGCAACAGGCGCTGATCGGCCCCAATGCCGGCTTCGTCCGGGCCGGCAGCCTGGCCAGCACCTACAGCGACCAGCAGGACTGGCTGCAGACCCTGGACAGCCTGCTCGACCAACCGCCGGCCCGCTGGCCCCGCGCGCTATACCCGACGGCTTTCAAAGTACTGAGCAACCCACAGGTGGCACGCTCGCTGGGCATCGAGGAAATCGACCCACAGGCCGTTGCGCGCCAGTTGAGTGAAGGAGAGAAGCACCCATGACATTGCGTCGCCGATGGGATATCCAGACCCGCACTCAGCTCATCAGCCTGGGCCCGGCCCTGCTCCTGACCCTGCTGCTGATCAGCTTCTTTACCTTCGTGCGTATCCAGGACTTGCGCCAGGAGCTCAACCACACCGGGCAACTGATCGCCAATCAACTGGCGCCAGCCACCGAGTACGGGGTGATCTCCGGCAACAACGAGGGCCTGGAGAGCCTCCTACAGGCAACCCTGGCCACACCTCATGTGCACTTTCTGGAAGTGCAGGACAGCGCCAACAACATCCTGGTGTACGTGGAACAGCACTCGGCCAGCCACAACCACGCGCAGCAGATCAAGGTATTCCAGGCCCCGGTACGCCTGCAGCGCATCCAGGTGCACAACGACTTTCTGCAGAACGACCCGGCCAGCGCAGGGGCTCAGGGCGATGGCTACCTGGGCCGGGTGATCGTCGGCATGTCCAACGACGCCTTCAGCCAGCGCCAGCAGGAAATCCTCCTCAAGGCCGCCATCCTCGCGCTGTTCGCCCTGCTCTTCACCTTTCTCCTGGCCCGGCGCCTGGCGGCCGGCCTGGCACAGCCGATCCGCGCCATGGGCGATGCGGTGAAGGCCATCCAGGAAGGGGATTTCAAGACCCCGCTGCCGATCGTCGACGATGGCGAGCTGGGCAACCTGGCCCGGCACATCAACAACCTCGCCGCCGGCCTGGAACTGGCCAGCCGCGAGCAGCACCAGGCCATGTCCCAGTTGATCCAGACCCGGGAAGAGGCGGAACGGGCGAACAAGGCCAAGTCGGATTTCCTGGCGATGATGAGCCACGAGCTGCGCACACCGATGAACGGTGTGCTGGGCATGCTGCAACTGCTGGAAACCACCCAGATGACCCAGGAACAGAGCGAGTACGCGGCGCTGGCGTCGGAATCCACCGAACACCTGCTGAAGGTGATCAACGATATCCTCGACTTCTCCCGCATCGAACGCTCGGCCCTGGAACTGGAGCACATCCCGTTCAACCTTGCCGAACTGATCACCAGCTCGGCCCAGGCCTTCCAGCACAGCGCCCTGCAACGCGGCCTGGACTTGCAACTGCGGCTGCCGCCGGGCATGGAGTCGCTGCAGGTCAAGGGCGACCCGACGCGAATCCGGCAGATCCTGGTCAACCTGATCGGCAACGCCCTGAAATTCACCGAACAGGGCAGCATCACCATCGAGCCCCAGTGGCAGGCCCTGGACCACGAACTGCTGTGGTTCACCTGCGCAGTGCGCGACAGCGGTATCGGCATCAGCCCGGCCAGCCTGGAGCTGATGTTCGACGCCTTCCAGCAGGCCGACAGTTCGATTTCCCGTCGCTATGGCGGCACCGGCCTGGGCCTGCCCATCGCCCGCACCCTGGCCGAGCGCATGGGCGGCACCCTGCGGGCCCAGAGCGAGGAAGGCCGAGGCTCGGTGTTCACCCTGGAAATCCCCCTGGCGCTGTTCCAGCAGAGCCTGCCGGTACTGGCCCCGCGGGTGAGCAGCAATCAGCACTCCGGTGAAGGCCGCAACGTGCTGCTGGTGGAAGACAACCCGGTGAACCAGACCGTGATCCAGGCCATGCTGCGCAGCCTGGGGTTCACCGTGAGCATCGTCACCGATGGCGCCCAGGCGGTTCGCAGTGCCGAAAGCCTGATCTTCGAGGCGATTCTGATGGATTGCCGACTGCCGCTGGTCGACGGCTATGAAGCCACCCGGCAGATCCGCCAACTGCCCGGCTGTGCCGATTTACCGATCATCGCCCTGACCGCCAACGCCTTGCAGGGCGACCGTGAGGCCTGCCTTGCAGCGGGCATGAACGACTACCTGGCCAAGCCTTTCAAGCGCGCGGATCTGCAGCAAATTCTCCAACGTTGGGTGCAATAACCGGCTATTTTCCAACAGCTACGACTGGCGTCATGGGCGAAAGTGCGGCAGTCTTAGGCACCCGACGGGGCCCTGAAAAGGCCCTCAAAAAAAATTTCAGTGCACAAGTGTACATTCATGCCCTTTGTGCTGTGACTTTCACTACAACGCAATAGTCTATGAGTAGGCTGCCGGCTCGAGGCATGAACGCTTCGATCGGCCGGGAAGATTTGCCCAACCCTGCCGCACGGGACTATTGAGGAGCTCGCATGACCAAACAAAACGCCTTTACTCGGGAAGACCTGCTGCGCTGCAGTCGCGGTGAGCTGTTCGGCCCAGGTAACGCGCAACTGCCCGCCCCCAACATGCTGATGGTGGATCGCATCACCCATATCAGCGAAGAGGGTGGCAAGTACGGTAAAGGTGAGTTGGTCGCTGAGCTGGATATCACTCCAGACCTGTGGTTCTTCGCTTGCCACTTCGAAGGCGACCCGGTGATGCCAGGCTGCCTGGGCCTGGATGCCATGTGGCAACTGGTGGGCTTCTTCCTCGGCTGGCAGGGCTTGCCGGGCCGCGGTCGCGCCCTGGGTTCGGGGGAAGTGAAATTCTTCGGCCAGGTCCTGCCGACCGCCAAGAAAGTTACCTATAACATTCACATCAAGCGCGTGCTCAAGGGCAAGCTGAACATGGCCATCGCCGATGGTTCGGTCAGCGTTGACGGCCGCGAAATCTATACCGCCGAGGGCCTCCGGGTCGGCGTGTTTACTTCAACTGACAACTTCTAAGGGTTATCCGCATGCGCCGCGTCGTTATCACAGGTCTTGGCATTGTTTCGTGCCTGGGCAATGACAAAGAGACCGTCTCCGCTAACCTGCGTGCAAGTCGCCCTGGCATCCGCTTCAACCCGGAATATGCCGAAATGGGTCTGCGTAGCCAGGTTTCCGGCTCCATTGACCTGAACCTCGAAGAGCTGATCGACCGCAAGATCTATCGCTTCGTCGGCCACGCGGCGGCTTACGCCTACCTGGCCATGAAAGACGCCATCGCCGACTCCGGCCTGAGCGAAGAACAAGTGTCCAACCCGCGCACCGGCCTGATCGCCGGCTCCGGCGGCGCCTCGACCCTGAACCAGATGGAAGCGCTGGACATCCTGCGCGAGAAAGGCGTCAAGCGCGTTGGCCCATACCGCGTTACGCGGACCATGAGCAGCACCGTTTCCGCCTGCCTGGCCACCCCGTTCAAGATCAAGGGCCTGAACTACTCCATCGCTTCTGCCTGCGCCACCAGTGCTCACTGCATCGGTACCGCCATGGAACAGATCCAGATGGGCAAGCAGGACATCGTCTTCGCCGGTGGCGGTGAAGAAGAGCATTGGACCCAGTCGTTCCTGTTCGACGCCATGGGTGCCCTGTCCACCCAGTACAACGAAACCCCGGAAAAGGCCTCCCGCGCCTACGACGCCAAGCGTGACGGTTTCGTCATCGCCGGCGGTGGCGGCATGGTGGTGGTCGAGGAGCTGGAACACGCTCTGGCCCGTGGTGCCAAGATCTACGCGGAAATCGTCGGCTACGGCGCCACTTCCGATGGCTACGACATGGTGGCTCCAAGCGGCGAAGGTGCAATCCGCTGCATGGAAATGGCCATGTCCACCGTCGACACCCCTATCGACTACCTGAACACCCACGGCACTTCGACCCCGGTCGGCGACGTCGCGGAAATGAAGGGCGTGCGTGAAGTGTTCGGCGACAAGGCCCCGGCCATCAGCTCCACCAAGAGCCTGTCGGGTCACTCCCTGGGCGCTGCCGGCGTTCATGAAGCGATCTACTGCATGCTGATGATGGAAGGCAACTTCATGGCCGGTTCGGCCAACATCGACGAGCTGGATCCGGAAGTGGCCGATATGCCGATCCTGACCAAGACCCGCGAAGACGCCACCATCAACACCGTGATGAGCAACAGCTTCGGCTTCGGTGGCACCAACGCCACCCTGGTCCTGAAGCGCTGGCAGGGCAAGTAAGCCCCGCCGCTTCACCGAATGAAAAAGCCCCGACCGGTTCGGGGCTTTTTTTCGCCCGCCAGAAGGCTCAGACCGAGAAACGCGCCACCATGCTGTTCAGGTCCACCGCCAGGCGCGACAACTCCTGGCTGGCCGCACTGGTCTGATTGGCCCCGGCGGAGGTCTGCAAGGCCAGGTCGCGGATGTTCATCAGGTTGCGGTCCACCTCCCGCGCCACTGCCGCCTGCTGCTCCGAGGCGCTGGCAATGACGATGTTGCGCTCATTGATCTGGGTGAAGGCCGATGCGATTTCCTCCAGCGCCTGTCCTGCCGCCTTGGCCACCTCCAGGGTCGAATGGGCGCGGCTGTTGCTCTGCTGCATGGAACTGACGGCCTGGTCGGTACCCTTCTGGATACCGCCGATCATCTGCTCGATTTCCTGGGTCGACTGCTGGGTCCGATGAGCCAGGGCCCGGACTTCATCGGCCACCACTGCGAACCCGCGTCCCGCATCACCAGCCCGTGCCGCCTCGATGGCCGCGTTCAACGCCAGCAGGTTGGTCTGCTCGGCAATGGAACGGATCACCTCCAGCACCTTGCTGATGCCATAGACCTTCTGCGCCAGATCCTCCACCTGGCTGGCATTGGCCGTCACGTCCTGAGCCAGCGACTCGATCGAGAGCACCGTCTGGTGCACCTGCTCGCGCCCGTGCTGGGCGATGCGGTCGGACTCCCGCGAGGCTTCGGACGTGGCCACTGCGTTACTGGCCACCTCCTCCACCGCTGCGGTCATCTGGTTTACCGCCGTGGCCGCCTGTTCGATCTCCAGGCTCTGCTGATGCAGGCCACGGGTCGCATCCTCGGTGACACAACTGAGTTCTTCCGAGGCCGAGGCCAGCTGGCTGGATGAATCGGAGATGCGCCGGATGGTTTCCCGCAGGCTGTGCTGCATGGCCTTGAGCGCGTGCAGCAGGCGCGCCGGCTCGTCCCTGCCGGTCACCGTGATAGTGCCGGTCAGATCGCCGCCGGCCACCACTTCAGCCACATTCAACGACTGCGCCAGAGGCAGGACGATACTACGGGTCAATAACAGGGCCAGGCCGATGGTCACCAGCGCCGACAGGGCGATCATGCCGATCACCCATACCCGCGACTTGCTGAACACCGCCTGGGCCAGATCGGTGGCATGGGTCGCGCTTTGCTTGTTCAACTCCACCAGCTCGTGCAGGGTCGCGGCCATCTCATCGGCCAGCTGGTTCATTTCGCCATTGACCACCTTGACCGCTTCCTCCAGCTGGTTCTGGCTGGAGAGCTGCATGACCCGCTCCTGGCGTTGCAGATACTGCTTCTCGATAGTCTTGAAGCGGTCGAACAGGACCCGCTCCTGAGGCAGGAGGATCAAGGATTCGTAGCGGCTCTGGGCAACCCCCAGGACACTCTTGATCTCGTTGATCTTGTTTTCGTTCTGGGTGATTGCCTGCGGGTCGCGATTGATCAACAGCCGCAGGGTCAGGGCGCGAATGCGCAGCAGGTCCTGGTTCATTTCCCCTACGGACATCACGCTGGGCAGCCAATTGCTTTCCACTTCATCGGACTGCTGGCGCATATTGCCCATCTGCATCAAGGCGAATGCCCCCAGGGCAAACACCATCAGCGCCAGCAAGCCGAAACCCAGGCTCGCCCGTAACGCAATGTTCAGACTTCTAAGACTCATTCCTCTGGCTCCTTCCTAGAGCGCTGCAAGAACTTGCAGCAGGGTGCTCTTAGACGGTATCGGGCCATTGGAAAATTGCGTAAGACAAAAACGTGATATCAAAACGCCCTAGCACTCCAATACTTGGGCGTAAAACGATTCAGCGCACAGAAAATCGCTGTTCTGCCAACAATCGGTCGCCCTGGAAGACCATGAAACGCCACTCGCCCGGGACCACCTCATGGCTTTCGGTGAACTCATAGGCCATCACGTCCTGGGGAGCGTTGGGCACCAGTTTCTGAGTGATTTCGAACTTGTCATGGCGTAACCCGTCCGGCGTACGGATGCCCGGCGTCAGGTAAAGAAGAGTCAGGGGCTGATCTTCGGCCACCTTGCCCAGCAACTGGTAACGCATGCCGAACTTGGTCCCCAGCCTGGCGGGCACCACGGACGTCTGCTGGATCTTCTCGTTGCTGCGGCGCAGTACCCGCTCCCCCGATTGCAGCTCGGCCTTGGGCCCTTCGAACACGCCGTATTCCACCGGCCCTTCGACACGGACTTCGGCGCTGGCCAGGCCACTGAAGATCATCAGCGCCGCCAGTGCGCTTAAACGAGTGAGGTGCATATCGCGCTCCTTGATTGAGATGGCGCGAGCTTATGAAGCAGGCATGACAGGCTGATGACAGTCTGGCGCCTGCTAGGGACGATGGTTGGCGGGAAGGATGGCGAGGAAATTGTCATGGGCCACCTTGCGTGCCACCGCCTGCGGCAAGGCGTCAAGAAAGCCATCGAACCCCCGCAGCTCGCTCCCCAGTTTGTTGAAGCGCCCAACCACGTCCGAGCCCAGCATGAAGCGCTCCGGGAAGCGCTCCACCAGCTGCAGCCAGGCCGGGTCAGGGTTGCCCTGCTTATCCAGCAGATAGGGCGTGAGCAGGCTCCAGGACAGGTCGATGTACAGGTTGGGGTAGCTCTCCAGCAGCCGCGCCAGGGTCGGCAGCAAGAACTCCAGCCGGGTCTGGTGACGATGGATCTCGGCACTGGTGCCGGCATGGGCCCAGATAAAACGTGTATGGGGGTGATTGCGCAGCGGCTCTTCGATTTCCGCCAGGTACAACGGATTGCGCTCGCGCTTGGAGGTGATATTGGCGTGCAGCATGACCGGCAGGTCGTTCTCGGCCGCCAGGTGATAGACCTTGGTCATCGCCTCGTTATTGGCCCGCGGCGTGTCGCCGGCGGTCAGCGCGGTGAGATCGTCGTGCCGGGTGAAGACCTCGCCGATGCCCTGCCACAGCCCCGGGTCGAGATCGAGCATGCGCTGGATATGCGCCGCGGAATTCTTGTCGTTGGGGTTGAACCCCGAAAGGAACGGATGAAAGCGCCGGCGCTGCTCGGCCGGCAGCTTTTTCACCGCGGCGGCCACCAGCACATCGGTGGCGCTGTACCAGTAGGCCGCAGCATCGTCCCCGGCGTAATAGCGCGGGCGTTTGGGCTCATCCTCGTGCCATTTCTTGGCCACCGGAATCCCGGCAATCATCACCTGCTCGATGCGGTTGTCGTCCATGGCCTTGAGCAAGGCTTCCATGCCCTCGGTTTCCTGGAAGAAGTCCACGTAATGCAGGTGCGCGTCGCTGTACACATAGTCACGCGCCTGGGCCACCGCCAGCGGCAGCATGAGCAGCGCCCACAAACAGCTTGCTTGAACGGGGTTCCAGTGCACCGGGCCGCCTCCCATGGATCGAAGCAGGATAGACCGCGCCCCCGAGCCGCAGGTTCAGAAAAAGGGGAACGCCCGCGCTTCAATATGCTCTATAACTTCAGCACCCTTATAGCCTGATCCTTATTCATCACTGCCTGAGGTTTGCCATGACCATCACCGTCAATACCGAGTCCAGCGAAGGTTTCCGCCACAGCATCCAGGTCGACGATCATCAGTTGTTCACCGACCTGCCCAAGTCCGCTGGTGGCGAAGGCACCGCCCCCGAGCCCCATGACTACTTCGATGCCGCCCTGGGCGCCTGCAAGGCCCTGACCCTCAAGCTCTACGCGCAGAAGAAGAACATCCCGCTGACCGGGGTCACGGTGGAGATCAAGCACGACAATAGCGAAGAGCAGAAAGGCAAGTACGCCCTGCATGTGAAACTGACCCTCAAGGGCGTACTCACCGATGCCCAGCGTGATGAGCTGCACCGGGTGGCCGACCGTTGCCCGATCCACAAGCTGATGACCACCAGCGAAGTCAGCATCGAAACCCACCTCTCCGAAGGCGCCTTCAGCCAGTAGCGGCAAGGCGGGCACAAGCGGGTTATGCTCCCGGGCATAACCCGATCAGCCTGGAATCCGCCATGAACTCTCCCCTCGTGATCCGTCCCCGTGCCGAGGACGTTGAAGGCCAACCCATCCTGCGCCCCCTGCCTTCGGCCCAGTGCCGCAGTGTCGGGCCTTTCGTGTTCTTCGACCACATGCTGGAAACCCGCTACCCGCCGGGCAAGGGCATGAATATCCGCCAGCATCCGCATATCGGCCTGTCTACCCTGACCTACCTGTTCGACGGGCAGATCCAGCACAAGGACAGCCTGGGCTCCGACCAGATCGTGGGCGCCGGGGACGTCAGCTGGATGACCGCCGGCAGCGCCATCGCCCATGTCGAGCGTACCCCGGCGCCCTTGCAGGCCCAGGGGTTTGCCATGCACGGCCTGCAGGTCTGGCTGGCCTCGCCCAAAGAACAGGAGCAGGGCCCGGGGCACTACAGCCATCACCCGGCCAGCAGCCTGCCAGTGAGCGACAACCTGGGGGTAAGCATTCGGATGATTGCCGGCAGCGGTTTCTGCCTGCAGTCGCCGGTGCCGGTGCTCTCCCCCACCCTGTATGCCGAGCTGCGGCTGCAGACCGCCACCAGCCTGCTGATTCCCACCGAGCATCAACAGCGCGCGCTGTATGTCCTGGACGGCGAGGCACAACTGGACGGCGAGCCATTGCCCGTGCACTCGCTGGTGGTATTGCCAGAGGGGGAGAACGCCACGCTGTTCGCCGAGAGCGATTGCCACGCGGTGCTGATCGGCGGCGCCGCCCTGGACGGCCCGCGGCGGATCAACTGGAACTTCGTCGCCTGCGATCCACTGTTGATCGATCAAGCTCGCAAACGCTGGGCCGCCGGGGACTGGCCGCAAGTGCCGGGAGAAAGCGAGCGCATCGAATTGCCGCCCTCCCGCCACTGATCGGTAGGGGCCGGTTTGCCGGCGAACAGGCCCGTGAGTCTGGCGTTGCTCTCACTGACGTCTTCGCTGGCAAGCCAGCTCCTACGGGATCAGGGTCGGTGGGTCAGCCGCTAAAGACTTCGTCCAACAGGTAATGCATGGTGGCGAAGGCACGGGCCGAGGTCTTGGCGTCGTACATCATCTTGCCCGGCAGGTTGGCGTGGGTGTCGGTGAAGGAATGCACCGCGCCACCGTAGCTGACCAGTTGCCAGTCCACTCCCGCGGCGTCCATTTCCGCTTCGAAGGCCGGCAGTTGCTCCTTGGCCACGAACGGGTCCGCCGCGCCGTGCAGCACCAGTACCGAGCCCTTGATATTGTTGGCATCGGCAGGGTTGGGGGTGTCCAGGGTGCCGTGGAACGACACCGCCGCCTTCACCGGCGCGCCACTGCGGGCCAGTTCCAGGGCGCAGCAGCCGCCAAAGCAGAAGCCGAAGGTGGCCAGCCTGGAGGTGTCCACTGCTGCTTCACCCTGGCTCTGCAAGGCCGCAAAGGCCGCCTGCATGCGCTTGCGCAATAGAGCGCGATCACCCTTGAGCGGCATCATCGCCGCACCGGCCTGGCTCGCATCGCCGGGGCGCAGCGACTGGCCATACAGATCGGCGATCAGCACCACATAACCCTTGGCGGCCACCGCCTCGGCGATCTTCTCCGCTCCGGCGCTGACACCCATCCAGTTCGGCGCCATCAGCAACCCCGGGCGCGCAGCTTTATGGGCGGCATCGAAGGCCAGGCGGCCTTCATAGGGCTGGCCATCGATCTGATAGACCACGGAACGCACTGTGATTTGACTCATGACTCATCTTCTCCAGTAGGGGGACACCAGAATGAAAAAACCCGCCGAAGCGGGTTTTTCTTGCAACGTGGTTAAACCGACAGCTCCACCAGCAGCTTGTTCAGCCGGCGCACATAGGCCGCCGGATCCTTCAAGCTGTCACCGGCCGCCAGGGCCGCCTGATCGAAGAGAATGTGCGACAGGTCGCCAAAGCGCTCTTCGCTCTGCTCGCCATCGAGTTTCTCGATCAGCGGGTGAGTCGGGTTGAACTCGAAGATCGGCTTGGAATCCGGAACCTTCTGCCCGCTGGCTTCAAGGATCTGACGCATTTGCAGCCCCAGGTCCTGCTCGCCAATGGCCAGGATCGCCGGCGAGTCGGTCAGGCGGTGGGAAACCCGCACTTCGCTGACGCTCTCGCCCAGGGCGGTCTTGATCCGCTCAACCAGGCCTTCCTTGGTCTTGGCGACTTCCTCGGCAGCCTTCTTGTCCTCTTCGGAGTCGAGGTTGCCCAGGTCCAGGTCGCCGCGCGCCACGTCGACAAAGCTCTTGCCGTCGAACTCGTTGAGGTAGCTCATCAGCCACTCGTCGATACGGTCGGTGAGCAGCAGCACTTCGATGCCTTTCTTGCGGAAGACTTCCAGGTGCGGGCTGTTCTTCACCTGGGCGTAGGATTCGCCGGTGAGGAAGTAGATCTTGTCCTGGCCTTCCTTGGCGCGAGCCAGGTAGTCGGCCAAGGAGACATTCTGCTCGCCATCGTCGCCCTGGGTAGAGGCGAAGCGCAGCAGGCCGGCGATCTTCTCCTTGTTGGCGAAGTCTTCGGCCGGGCCTTCCTTCATCACCTGGCCGAAGTTCTTCCAGAAGCCCTTGTATTGCTCGGGCTCGTTCTTCGCCAGTTTCTCCAGCATGTCGAGGACACGCTTGGTCAACGCCGACTTCATCGAGTCGATGATCGGGTCTTTCTGCAGGATTTCCCGCGAGACGTTCAGCGACAGGTCGTTGGAATCCACCACGCCCTTGATGAAGCGCAGGTACAGCGGCAGGAACGACTCGGCCTGGTCCATGACGAACACGCGCTGCACGTAGAGCTTGAGGCCCTTGGGCGCTTCACGCTGGTACAGGTCGAACGGCGCGCGAGCCGGGACGTAGAGCAGCGAGCTGTACTCCAGCTTGCCTTCGACCTTGTTGTGGCTCCAGCTCAGCGGGTTTTCGAAGTCATGAGCGATGTGCTTGTAGAACTCCTGGTATTCCTCGTCCTTGATCTCGGTACGCGGACGGGTCCACAGGGCACTGGCGCGGTTGACGGTTTCCCACTCCAGCGCAGGTTTCTCTTCGCCTTCAGCGGCAGCGGCTTCTTTGGGCAGCTCGATCGGCAGCGCGATGTGGTCGGAATACTTCTTGATGATGTTGCGCAGGCGCCAGCCATCGGCGAACTCGTCTTCACCGGATTTCAGGTGCAGGACGATGCGGGTACCGCGCTCGGCCTTGTCGATGGTCGCAACTTCAAACTCGCCCTCGCCCTTGGAAGACCAGTGCACGCCTTCGCTGGCAGGCAGGCCGGCACGGCGGCTGAACACTTCAACCTGGTCGGCCACGATAAAGGCGGAGTAGAAGCCGACACCGAACTGACCGATCAGGTGCGAATCCTTCTTCTGGTCGCCAGTGAGGTTCTTCATGAAATCGGCGGTGCCGGATTTGGCAATGGTCCCCAGGTGGGTGATCACATCTTCTCGGCTCATGCCGATACCGTTGTCTTCGAGGGTGACGGTTTTCGCGTCCTTGTCGAAGCTCACACGGATTTTCAGTTCGGCGCCACCTTCCAGCAACTCGGGCTTGGACAGGGCTTCGAAGCGCAATTTGTCGACGGCGTCAGAGGCGTTCGAGATCAATTCGCGAAGGAAGATTTCCTTGTTGGAATACAGCGAATGGATCATGAGGTGCAGCAGTTGCTTTACCTCGGTCTGGAAGCCCAGGGTTTCCTTTTGAGTTTCCACACTCATGGTCATCAAACTCCAATCAGATGGCATTGGCCGAGCTCCGGGAGCGGAGAGCGGCGGGATGACATGAAAGTGGGGGTCGCTCGCTGGATTTCAAGGGCCGGTGCTCTCTTCGATCTTGAAATGTGCGCGAGCGGTGGCAATCGACTCCTCGGCAGTGCTCTGCCAGGCGGTGATGGCGACATTGGCCACCCTCCTGCCCTGCCGGCACACCTGGCAGCGGGCAAAGGTGTCGCGAAACTGCCCGGCGCGCAGGTAGTCGAGGGAGAAGTCGATGATTTTCGGCACCCCGGGCGAGCCGGTGAGAATCAGCAAATGCAAGGCGGCCGCCAGTTCCATGAAACCGGCGATCACTCCACCGTGCAGGGCTGGAAGCAGAGGGTTGCCGATATTGTCCTTGTTGGCCGGCAGGCGAAACAGCAGTTCATCTCCCAGTTGCGTGCACTCGATGCCAATCAGCTTCGCGTAGGGGATCTGCTCCAGCAACGCGGTGTAATCGCCCTGCTGGCGAGCCTGCTCCAGGAGTGCTCGAAGGTCCGTGCTCATGCCCGCTCCCCCTTGATCGAGCTGGCAAGCCCGCGGCTGCCCTTGAGCCCCCGGCCCATGCGCATGAACGTGCCGACTACATGAGCCACGGGGCGCTCGGGATCATCCTGATAGGCAAAGCCGCGGGTAAAGATCACATCGGTGGTGACCCGGTAACACTGGGCAAAGCCGTGCACGTCATGATGAGGGACCGCCGGATGCATATAGTCTATGCGCAGGTCCAGGGTCGGACACACCTCGAACTCCGGCAGCACGCAAAGCGTGGCCATGCCACAGGCGCTGTCCATCAGCGTGGTCAAGGCACCGCCGTGAATGATCCCGGTTTGCGGGTCGCCGACAATCTGCGGACTGTAGGGCAAGGTCAGGGTCAGGCCCTCTTCAGAGGCGCTATGTACCCGGATGCCCAGCACCTGGCAGTGGCGCAAGGCGGAAAGAAAACGCGCCGCACGCTCAGTAATAGGGTTTTGCGCCATGGGATTTATCTCTTTTTATTGTCGGGAATGTGCGTTGAATGAAGCAGGCAAAAGTTCCATGAAATGAGGACTTAATATATCTGTGAGTCTCAAGGAACTTAAATCACAAGGCCATGATCGAAAGGCCAGTAGATATCTTCACTAAGGAGAAACACCCCATGCGTAAGACTTTAGCTATTGCCCTGATGCTGACCGCCTCCCTCGGTCTAGCCGCCTGCGACAAAAAATCCGAGGACAAAGCTCAAGATGCCAATCAACATGCTGAGCAAGCCCAACAGAAAATGAACGAAGCTCAGGATAAAGTGAACGACGCGGCAAAAGAAAACGCCGAAGCAGCCAAAGATCAGGCTGAATCCAACAAGGCCGCTGCTGAAGAAAGCGCCAAGGAAGCAGCTCCTAAAACCAACTAAGTCGGTTTTAGCGCAACAAAGAACAAAGCCCGCCAAGTGCGGGCTTTTTCCTGCTCGTAAAACAGTCGCTCAATACAACAGTGCTTAGTTGCCGGGCAAGCAACTAAGCGTTGAAGATCAGCCGCCTGCCCCCAGGAACAATTCGTCCTGGCGGGGCTCTGCCTGCAACGGTTGCCCTGGCGCCGATTCATTGACTGAGGGCTCCAGTGCATAGTGCAAGGGGCTGGAAATGGGCAGCAACCTGATGGGAAAGTCATAGTGGGCGGTAAACGGCGCCAGCCATTGGCGGGTCTGGTAATCCGCTGCCGCGATACTCATGAAACAAGGGTGCGGGATGTCCTGCGGCGAACGCCCGGCCAGCAGCATGACCCATTCCCAGTCAGTTGCCGCTTCGACCTTGAAGCTCCCGTCATCGGCCGTCAGGAACTGTGCACCACACAAGGCGCCCTTGGCCCCGGCGATCGGCATGCCGCTCAATGCATCTACCACCCTGCCCTGGGCTTCGCCATTCAGATACAGGGTTTGCGCCCTGCAGCCCGATAACAGGAAGGCCCCCAGGCACAGGTACTTCAGGGCACGCGAACTGCTCATTGGCCAACTCCTTTCAACCGTTCAATCGATCAGCCATCACCGCTCAGGCTGCATCTTTGGGGCTATCGACCACAGGTTGTTCTGTCGGTGTATAGACCATGACCTCAAGTACATCGGAGTGGAACTCCCGTCGATACAGGACAAACACCACGCCCGCGCTCATCAGCATGAATAACCAGGGGCTGACGAACCAGGCCAGCATGGTCATGCCGAAGTAATAGGAACGCAATCCGAAGTTAAACTGGTTGGCCGCCATGGAAATTACCCGCGCCGCTCGCGATGCAAAAGCCTTGCGCTCCTGCTCGGAAACATGACGCTCGCCAATCATTGGCGCCGACCCCACCAGCACTGCGGCAAAGTTGTACTGGCGCATGCACCAGCTGAAGGTAAAGAAGGCATAGACAAACACCAGTGCCAGGCACAGCAGCTTGATTTCCGACATGCCCTGGGACGCCTGCTGGACCATGGGGATGTCCGCCAACAGCGACACTGCACGCTCCGAGGCGCCCAGCACGGTGAGGATGCCCGCCAGGATGATCAAGGTGCTGGATGCGAAGAACGAGGCATTGCGCTCCAGGTTACCGATCACGCTGGCATCGGCGATGCGGTTGTCCCGCAGCAACATGCGGCGCATCCAGTCCTCGCGATACAGGTGCAGGACACTGGCCAGGCACGCGGTGTCCCTGCCCTTCCAACTGGCGTAGCGGGTATAGCCACCCCAGCAGACGACGAACCACAGGGCGGCCAGTAGGTGGATCAGGTTGGCTTGAACGAACGACATGCAAATTCCTGTAAGGCGTTGGCAGAAGACAAAAGCAAAGGGCACTGCTTCGACGCCCCGCAGGGGAAAAAGACACCGCGGTGCGCCCATAAAAAATGCCCCGCATCCATCGATGCGGGGCATTTTTTAGCAGGCTCGGGGCCGCTTGTGGCGACCCTGGGCCAGCAACTTCAGGTCAGGCCAGGGCTTCGCTGCGCTTGCCCAGCAGGCGATCGCAGATCACTGCCACCACCAGCACGATCACCGACGGCACCAGCCACGCCAGGCCCTGCTCGCTCAGCGGCAAGTGCGAAAGCTGGGTTGGCATCCAGCCGGCCAGGCCCGCGCCCTTGAGGGCATCGATCAGGCCGAAGACGAAGGACACCAGCATCACCGGGCCGACGATACGGCGCTGGTCCTGCCAGAAGTCCTTGCAGAAGCTCAGGGCCACCAGGGCGATGCACGGCGGGTAAATCGCGGTCAGCACAGGGATCGAAAATGCGATCAGCTTGGTCAGGCCCAGGTTCGATACCAGCAGCGAGAACGCCGCGAGGATCACCACCAGCGTCTTGTAGGACAGCGGCAGGACACGGCTGAAGTACTCGGCGCAGGCGCAGGTCAGGCCCACCGCGGTTACCAGGCAGGCCAGGGAAATCAGTACCGCGAGGAAGCCGCTGCCCAGGGAACCGAAGGTGTGCTGTACATAGGCGTGCAATACCGCCGCGCCGTTGCTGGCACCAGCGGCCACTTCATGGCTGCCCGAGCCCAGGCGGAACAGGCTGACGTAGACCAGCGCCAGGCCGACCCCGGCGATCAGGCCGGCGATCACGGCATAACGAGTAATGAGCCGAGGCGACTCGACCCCGCGGGAACGGATGGCATTGACGATGACGATGCCGAACACCAGCGCGCCCAGGGTATCCATGGTCAGGTAACCATTGATGAAGCCCTGGGAGAACGGCGCTGCAACGTACTCAGGAGTGGCGGTACCGATGTCGCCGGCAGGCAAGGCAAAGGCCGCGATGCCCAGTACAGCCAGGGCGATGATCTTCAGCGGCGCCAGGAAGCGTCCGACGGTGTCCAGCAGGCGACCCGGGTACAGGGAGATGAAGAACACCAGCAGGAAGTACGCCGAACTGTAGAGGAACAGCGCCAGCGGGCTTTCGCCGGTCAGAGGCGCCAGGCCCACTTCAAAGGACACGGTAGCGGTACGTGGCGTGGCGAAAAGCGGGCCTACCGCCAGGTAGCAGACCGCTGCCAGCAAGCCACCGGCCAGCTTGCCGATAGGCGTGCTCAGCGCGTCCATGGCACCGCCGACCTTGGCCAGGGCAACCACGGTGATCACCGGCAGACCGACCGCGGTGATCAGGAAGCCCAGCGCCGCCATCCAGACATTGGGTCCGGACTGCAGGCCGACGATGGGCGGGAAAATGATGTTGCCGGCCCCGACGAACAGGGCAAAAGTCATAAAGCCGAGTGCCAGGATGTCCTGGCCTTTCAACACTTTCATTAAGGAAATACCACACTACTGAATCGGAATTTAGAGAGGGATTTCCCTTATGGGTGAGGGAAATGCTGTCAGTCCGTATAAGACTGACCCGTTTAGCGCGCAGCGACCTTGTGGGCAGCAGACGCAAAAAGAGGCGGCTAGATTACAGAATCGGTAAGACAAGCGCACTGTTCCAGGGCGAACTATCCGATATGCGACAGAATGATGTCGCATTTTTGAAATTATATTTCCACCAGGCTCTGTGCAGGATGCAGATCTCCTACGGCAGAAAGCACAAAGGCCACCCGAAGGTGGCCTTTGTGGTTGAAGCGTCAGCTAAGCGCGAGGCTTACTTGACAGCCCAACCGGTCAGCTCGGCCAGGGCCTTGCCGATGTCTGCCAGCGAACGCACGGTTTTCACGCCTGCGTCTTGCAGAGCAGCGAATTTCTCGTCTGCAGTGCCTTTGCCGCCGGAGATGATTGCGCCAGCATGGCCCATGCGCTTGCCCGGAGGAGCAGTCACACCAGCGATGTAGGAAACAACCGGCTTGGTCACGTGAGCCTTGATGTAGGCAGCCGCTTCTTCTTCAGCCGAACCGCCGATCTCACCGATCATCACGATCGCTTCGGTCTTCGGGTCTTCCTGGAACAGCTTCAGGATGTCGATGAAGTTCGAACCCGGGATCGGGTCACCACCGATGCCGACGCAGGTGGACTGACCGAAACCGGCGTCAGTAGTCTGCTTAACAGCTTCGTAGGTCAGGGTGCCGGAACGGGAAACGATACCGACCTTGCCTGGCAAGTGAATGTGACCTGGCATGATGCCGATCTTGCATTCGCCTGGGGTGATCACGCCTGGGCAGTTAGGGCCGATCAGGGTAACACCCAGCTCGTCGCACTTAACCTTAGCGTCCAGCATGTCCAGGGTAGGAATGCCTTCGGTGATGCAGACGATCAGCTTGATGCCGCCGAAGGCCGCTTCCAGGATCGAGTCCTTGCAGAAAGGAGCTGGAACGTAGATCACGCTGGCGGTGGCGCCAGTGGCTGCTACAGCGTCTTTCACGGTGTTGAACACTGGCAGGCCCAGGTGCTCGGTGCCGCCTTTGCCAGGAGTTACGCCGCCAACCATCTTGGTGCCGTATTCGATGGCTTGCTGGGTGTGGAAACTACCTTGCGAACCGGTAATGCCCTGGCAGATAACTTTGGTGTCTTTATTGATCAGGACGCTCATTATTTGCCCTCCGCAGCTTTGACAACTTGTTGAGCAGCGTCGGTCAGGCTGGTAGCAGCGATGATGTTCAAGCCGCTTTCTGCCAGTACTTTAGCGCCCAGTTCAGCGTTGTTGCCTTCAAGGCGAACAACAACCGGGATTTTCACGCCGACTTCTTTCACGGCGCCGATGATGCCTTCGGCAATCATGTCGCAACGAACGATGCCGCCGAAGATGTTGACCAGTACTGCAGCGACGTTGGTGTCGGACAGGATGATCTTGAAGGCTTCGGTCACGCGCTCTTTGGTAGCACCACCACCTACGTCGAGGAAGTTGGCTGGCTTGCCGCCGTGCAGGTTGACGATGTCCATGGTACCCATGGCCAGGCCGGCACCGTTGACCATGCAGCCGATGTTGCCTTCCAGAGCTACGTAGTTCAGTTCGAACTTGGCAGCGTGGGCTTCACGCGGATCGTCCTGGGACGGATCGTGGAAGGTTTTCAGCTTAGGCTGACGGTACATGGCGTTGGCGTCGATGTTGATCTTCGCGTCCAGGCAGTGCAGATCGCCGTCGGCCTTGATCACCAGCGGGTTCACTTCCAGCAGGGCCAGATCGTGATCCTGGAACAGTTTGGCCAGACCTACGAAGATCTTGGCGAACTGGGCAACTTGCTTGCCTTCCAGACCCAGTTGGAAAGCCAGCTCGCGCCCCTGGAATGGCTGAGCGCCAACCAGTGGATCGATAGTGGCCTTGAGAATTTTTTCTGGAGTGTCGTGAGCGATTTTCTCGATGTCCACGCCACCTTCGGTGGAAGCCATGAACACGATGCGACGGCTCGAACGGTCAACGACAGCGCCCAGGTACAGCTCTTTAGCGATATCAGTGCACGATTCAACCAGGATCTTGGTGACAGGCTGGCCATTGGCGTCAGTCTGATAGGTCACCAGACGCTTGCCCAACCACTGCTGAGCGAATGCCTTAGCGTCTTCTTTGCTGCGAACCAGCTTAACGCCGCCCGCTTTACCGCGACCACCGGCGTGAACCTGGGCTTTGACAACCCACTCGGAGCCGCCGATTTTGTCGCAAGCTTCTGCTGCTTCTTCCGGGGTGTCTACCGCGTAGCCTTTGGATACTGGCAGGCCGTATTCAGCGAACAGCTGCTTACCCTGATACTCGTGAAGATTCATGCTTTTTACCGTCTTCGTTAGGTACTGCGCATTCGGCGCTGCGCTCAAGATTGAGTGCCGCACCACCTGTGACCGCTACTCTCAAAACCAGCGCCACACCTGAACCCGGAGCCTGGGCCCCGGTCCAGTGTGTGGCGCTACCTCGAGAGGTCGAGTCCAGCGGATATTCCGCGGTGAGTCTTGCGCACAAGGCTCACGACGGGCCAACCGCCGTGGTTTCTTATTATTGCTTAGCGTTTCTTGCGGTTGGCAATGTGGATGGCAGTGCCATTCACAGCCAGAGCTGCTTCGTGCAGGGCTTCGGACAGGGTCGGATGGGAGAAAACCATCATGCCCAGGTCTTCGGCGCTGGTGCCGAATTCCATGCCGATCGCACCTTGCTGAACCAGTTCCGCAGCGCTTGGGCCAATCACGTGGACGCCCAATACGCGGTCAGTCTTGGCATCGGCGATGACTTTGACGAAACCACCGGTGTCGTTGGCTGCCATGGCACGGCCGCTGGCGGCAAACGGGAAGGTGCCGACGTTAACTTCAACGCCTTCAGCTTTCAAGGCCTGCTCGGTTTTACCGACCCATGCAATTTCCGGGTGAGTATAGATAACCGAAGGGATCAGGTCATAGTTCATCTGGGCTTTGTGGCCCTTGATGCGCTCGGCAACCATGATGCCCTCTTCCGAGGCCTTGTGAGCCAGCATCATGCCGCGCACCACGTCACCGATGGCGTAGACGCCCGGTACGGTGGTAGCGCAGTGATCGTCAACGTGCACGAAACCGCGCTCGTCAAGGGTCACGCCGCAATCGGCGGCCAGCAGGTCGGTGGTCACCGGGCGGCGACCAACGGCAACGATCAGCTTGTCGAAAGTGATGGTCTGCTCGCCATTGGCGTCGGTGTAGGTGACCACGACTTCTTCGCCGTTGACCTTGGAGCCGGTCACGCGAGCGCCCAGCTTGATGTCCAGGCCTTGCTTGGTCAGGGTTTTCAGCGCTTCCTTGGAAACAGCGGTGTCGGCTGCCATCAGGAAGGTGTCCAGGGCTTCCAGGACAGTCACTTGCGCACCCAGGCGCGACCATACCGAACCCAGTTCCAGGCCGATGACGCCAGCGCCGATCACGCCCAGGCGTTTTGGTACGGATTGGAATTCCAGAGCGCCGGTGGAGTCGACGATCACATTCTGGTCGACCGGAGCCGGTGGAATGTCGATCGGACGCGAGCCTGGAGCCAGGATCACGTTTTCGGCTTCGATCACTTCAACCGAACCGTCAGGCTTGGTGACTTCGACTTTCTTGCCGGCCAGCAATTTGCCGTGGCCCTGGATCGAAGTGACGCCATTGGCTTTGAACAGGGTGGCAACACCGCTGGTCAAGCCTTTGACGATGTTGGCCTTGCGACCCACCATGGCGGGTACGTCCATGGTCACGCCAGCGTGGTTGATACCGTGGATGGCAAAACCGTCCTGGGCTTCGTGGAATTTCCAGGAGCTGTCCAGCAGCGCCTTGGAAGGAATGCAACCGACGTTCAGGCAAGTACCACCTAGGGCCAGCTTGCCCTCTTTATCGGTGTACTTCTCGATGCAAGCGGTGGTGAAACCGAGTTGTGCGGCCTTGATTGCGGCGACATAACCGCCTGGGCCCGCGCCAATCACTACCACGTCGAATTTCTGAGTCATAAAAGGTTCCTTTTAACGGCAAGCTAGAAGCTGCAGCCACAAGCTTGAAGCCTCTTGCCCTGGGGCGCGACGCTTCCCGCTTGCAGCATGCAGCTGCTTTTTAGATGTCCAGGAGCAGACGAGCCGGGTCTTCCAGCAGGTTCTTGATGGTCACCAGGAACGTCACGGCTTCTTTACCGTCGATCAGGCGGTGATCGTAGGACAGCGCCAGGTACATCATCGGACGGATGACCACTTGACCGTTGATCGCCATAGGACGCTGCAGAATGTTGTGCATGCCCAGGATCGCGGCTTGTGGCGGGTTGACGATCGGGGTCGACATCATCGAACCGAAAGTACCACCGTTGGTGATGGTGAAAGTACCACCGGTCATCTCTTCCATCGACAGCTTGCCGTCACGGGCCTTCTTGCCGAAGGTGGCGATGCCGCCTTCGATTTCGGCCAGGCTCATCAGTTCGGCGTTACGCAGAACCGGAACCACCAGGCCACGGTCGCTGGAGACCGCAACACCGATGTCGGCGTAGCCGTGGTAGACGATGTCGGAACCGTCGATCGAGGCGTTGACAGCCGGGAAGCGCTTCAGGGCTTCGGTGGCGGCCTTGACGAAGAACGACATGAAGCCCAGGCGTACGCCATTGTGGGACTTCTCGAACAGGTCCTTGTACTTCGAACGCAGGGCCATGACTTCAGTCATGTCGACTTCGTTGAAGGTGGTCAGCATCGCCATGTTCGACTGGGCTTCAACCAGACGCTCGGCAACCTTGGCACGCAGGCGGGTCATAGGCACGCGCTTCTCGACGCGATCACCGGCAGCGAAGACCGGAGCAGCAGCGGCAGGAGCCGGAGCCTTGGCAGGCGCGGCAGCCGGAGCGGCTTTCTTCGCGGCAACAGCAGCGACCACGTCTTCCTTGGTCACACGGCCGCCTTTGCCGGTACCGGCAACGGAAGCGATGTTGATACCGTTTTCTTCAGCCAGCTTGCGCGCGGCAGGAGCAGCGATTGGATCGTCTTCGCCATCGGCAGCAGCCGGGGCAGCAGCGGCAGCGGCCGGAGCGGCGGCGGCAGCAGGAGCAGCGGCAGCGGCGCCGCCTTCAACGATGGAGCCCAGGACTTCGTCAGACAGAACGGTGTCGCCTTCGTTCTTGACGATAGCGCCCAACACGCCGTCAGCGGTGGCCAGAACTTCCAACACGACCTTGTCGGTCTCGATGTCAACGATCAGCTCGTCACGCTTGACGGCATCGCCCGGTTGCTTGTGCCAGGTGGCAACGGTGCCATCGGCAACCGATTCCGGGAAAGTGGGGGCTTTGATCTCGATAGCCATTATCTGTGGTTCCTTAAATTCGGTTTCAGGTGCGCGAAGGCGTTAAACAGTAAAGGCATCTTGCAGCAGTTTTTCCTGCTGCTCAGCGTGCATCGATGCATAACCACAAGCTGGAGCAGCAGAAGCGTCACGGCCCGCGTACTCGAGTACGAGCGACTTGTTGTGACCGCTGATGATGCGACGCATGTGATGCTGGCTGCAGTACCAGGCACCCTGGTTCATCGGCTCTTCCTGACACCAAACGATGTGTTTGACGTTTTTGTACGGAGCCAGGACTTCGATCAGGTCGTCCTCAGGGAATGGGTACAGCTGCTCGATACGCACGATGGCGATGTCGTCACGACCTTCGGCACGGCGTTTTTCCAACAGGTCGTAGTAGACCTTGCCGCTACACAGAATGATGCGACCCACGTCTTTTGGATCCTGGGCATCGATTTCCGGGATAACGGTCTGGAACGAACCTTCCGCCAGATCTTCCAGGGTCGAGATGGCCAGTTTATGACGCAGCAGGGATTTCGGTGTCAGTACCACCAGCGGCTTGCGCAGCGGACGAATCACCTGGCGACGCAGCAAGTGGTAGATCTGAGCCGGCGTGGTCGGTACGCATACCTGGATGTTGTGCTCGGCGCACAGCTGCAGGTAACGCTCCAGACGAGCCGAGGAGTGCTCGGGACCCTGACCTTCATAACCGTGTGGCAGCAGCATGGTCAGACCGCAGAGACGGCCCCACTTGTGCTCGCCGCTGGTGATGAACTGGTCGATCACTACTTGTGCACCGTTGGCGAAGTCGCCGAACTGGGCTTCCCAGATCACCAGCGCATTAGGCGTGGTGGTCGAGTAGCCGTATTCGAATGCCAGTACCGCTTCTTCCGACAGGAACGAGTCGTACAGGTCGAAGCGCGGCTGACCGTCGAACAGATGCTGCAGCGGGATATAGGTGCTGGCATCTTTCTGGTTGTGCAACACGGCATGGCGGTGCGAGAAGGTGCCGCGGCCGATGTCCTGGCCGGTCATGCGGATCGGGTGACCTTCGAACGCCAGGGTCGCGTACGCCATGGTTTCAGCGTAACCCCAGTTGATCGGCAGGCCGCCGGCTTGCATCTTCTGACGGTCTTCGTAGATCTTCGCGACCTGACGCTGAACCACGAAGCCTTCCGGCAGCTCCAGCAGCTTGGCGGACAGTTCCTGAAGAGTCTTGAGGTCGAAGGTGGTGTCGTGACGCGCGGTCCAGGTATGGCCCAGGTACGGACGCCAGTCCACGAACAACTCTTTGTTCGGCTCCTTGACCAGGCTCTTGACCACGTGCAGACCGTTGTCCAGCGCGTTGCGGTATTCGTCGACTTTCGCCTGAACACGCTCTGCGTCGAGCACACCGCCCTGGGTCAGGCGATCGGCATACAGTTCACGGGTGGTGCGCTGCTTGGCGATCTGCTGATACATCAGTGGCTGGGTGCCGCTTGGCTCGTCGGCCTCGTTGTGGCCGCGACGACGGTAGCAGACCAGGTCGATCACCACGTCGCGCTTGTACTGCATGCGGTAGTCGATGGCCAGCTGGGTCACGAACAGCACGGCTTCCGGATCATCACCATTCACATGGAGGATCGGTGCCTGGATCATCTTCGCAACGTCGGTGGCGTACTCGGTGGAGCGCGAGTCCAGCGGGTTGCTGATGGTGAAACCGACCTGGTTGTTGATCACGATGTGCACAGTGCCGCCGGTACGGAAACCGCGGGTCTGGGACATCTGGAAGGTTTCCATCACCACGCCCTGGCCGGCGAATGCCGCGTCACCGTGGATCGAGATCGGCAGAACCTTGTCGCCGGTCTGGTCGTTGCGACGGTCCTGACGGGCGCGCACCGAACCTTCGACCACTGGAGAAACGATTTCCAGGTGGGACGGGTTGAACGCCATCGCTAGGTGAACTTCGCCACCGGTGGTCATTACGTTGGACGAGAAGCCCTGGTGGTATTTAACGTCACCGGAACCCAGCTCGACCTTCTTCTTGCCTTCGAACTCGTCGAACAGCTCGCGCGGGTTCTTGCCGAAAGTGTTGACCAGCACGTTCAGACGGCCACGGTGGGCCATGCCGATTACCACTTCCTTGGTGCCGTAGGAACCGGAACGCTGGATCAGCTCGTCGAGCATCGGAATCAGGCTCTCGCCGCCTTCCAGACCGAAACGCTTGGTGCCCGGGTATTTGGTACCCAGGTATTTTTCCAGGCCTTCAGCCGCAGTGACGCGCTCGAGCAGGTGGCTCTTGATGTCGGCGGAATAGGTCGGACGGCCGCGTACGCTTTCCAGACGCTGCTGGAACCACTGACGCTGCTCGGAATCGGTGATGTGCGTGAATTCAGCGCCAATGGTGCGGCAATATGTCTGCTGCAACGCTTCGTGAATTTCGCGTAGGCTCGCTTCCTCTTTGCCGATGAACAGGTCGCCGGCACGGAAGGTCGTATCAAGATCGGCATTGGTCAAGCCGTAATGATTGATCGACAGGTCTGCAGGTGCAGGACGCTGCCACAGCCCCAGCGGGTCCAGCTGGGCTGCCTGGTGGCCACGCATCCGATAGGCCTGGATCAATCGCAGCACTTCAACTTGCTTCTTCTCGTGCTCACTGCTCACGCTACCGGCGGATACCGGTTGGGCGCGGCGCTGGTTCTTTGCCAGCAAGACGAAATGATCGCGGATTGTCGAGTGCGAAACATCGATGGCAGTGCTGCCGTCGGTAGGCAACTTCTGAAAGTAAGTGCGCCACTCTTCTGGCACAGCGTTAGGGTCGTGCAGGTAGAGCTCGTAGAGCTCTTCCACATAGGCAGCGTTACTACCGGATAGGTAGGCGCTGTTCCACATGCGCTGCATCACGCTTTCTTGCATGCTTGGTCACCCTCGGTTAGGGGAACACCACCGGCGACGACACCGAGCAAGCTTGCAGAAGTCCGAATGCAGCGACCAAAACAAGCCACTTAGGATCACGCTGATAGTCCGGGTACCAGCCCGGATGCCCCTGCTTGTCTCATTTCTTCAAAATATAGAGCAGCCACTTTGTGAGCTGCTGCTCAGGTTAGAGCCATGACGCGGGTTGAAGCCCGCGCCGTGGCTTTTACGGGTACAGCGGTCCTACGGGTACAACAGCTGAATCACACGCCACTCTGCAGCAGCATGTTACGAATGTGACCGATGGCCTTAGTCGGGTTCAGGCCCTTCGGACAAACGTTGACGCAGTTCATGATGCCCCGGCAGCGGAATACGCTGAACGGGTCGTCCAGGGAAGCCAGACGCTCGGACGTCTTGGTGTCACGGCTGTCTGCCAGGAAGCGGTAGGCTTGCAGCAGGGCAGCTGGACCCAGGAACTTGTCCGGGTTCCACCAGAAGGACGGGCAAGAGGTCGAGCAGCAAGCGCACAGGATGCACTCGTACAGACCGTCGAGCTTCTCGCGCTCTTCCGGGGACTGCAGACGTTCGATGGCCGGAGCCGGCGTATCGTTCTGCAGGAAGGGCTTCACCTTCTCGTATTGCTTGTAGAAGATGCTCATATCGACGACCAGGTCACGGATAACCGGCAGACCTGGCAGAGGACGAATAACCAGCTTGTTCTTCTTGACCACGGCAGACAGTGGCGTGATGCACGCCAGACCGTTCTTGCCGTTGATGTTCATGCCATCGGAACCGCAAACGCCTTCACGGCAGGAACGACGGTAGGAAAAACCTTCGTCCTGCTCTTTGATCAGGGCCAGCACGTCCAGCACCATCAAGTCCTTGCCACCGGTATCAACCTGGAAAACCTGGGTTTTCGGAGCCGAGTCGGTGTCAGGGTTGTAACGATAAACTTCAACTTGCAACATATCGATCACCCTTTAGTAAGTCCGGACTTTTGGTTCGAAAGTCGGAACAGTCTTCGGCGAGAAGTTGACCGCACGCTTGGCAACGCGCTTCTCACCCGGGAAGTACAGGGTGTGGCACAGCCAGTTTTCGTCGTCACGGTCTTCGAAGTCTTCACGGGCGTGAGCGCCGCGGGACTCTTTGCGCACTTCGGCAGCGATGGCAGTGGCTTCGGCCACTTCCAGCAGGTTCTGCAGCTCAAGTGCTTCGATACGCGCAGTGTTGAAAGCTTGAGACTTGTCGTTGATCTTGACGTTGGCGATACGCTCGCGCAGGTCAGCCAGCTGGGCGATACCCTTCTGCATGTATTCGCCGGTACGGAATACACCGAAGTAGTTCTGCATGCAGTTCTGCAGCTCGCGACGCAGGGTTGCGACGTCTTCACCGGTGGTGCGCTCGTTGAGCTTGGCCAGGCGGTTCAGGGCAACATCTACGTCGGTGTCGCTGGCGTCGCGGTATTCGATACCGTCGGTCAGCGCTTTTTCCAGGTGCAGACCGGCTGCACGACCGAACACCACCAGGTCCAGCAGCGAGTTGCCGCCCAGACGGTTGGCGCCGTGTACCGATACGCAAGCCACTTCACCCACTGCGAACAGGCCAGGGATGATGGTGTCTTCGCCAGCGGCGTTCTGGGTGATGGCCTGGCCATGAATGTTGGTGGCAACGCCGCCCATCATGTAGTGGCAGGTTGGAACGACCGGAACCGGAGCAACCACCGGGTCAACGTGCGCAAAGGTCTTGGACAGCTCGCAGATGCCTGGCAGGCGGCTGTGCAGCACTTCCTCGCCCAGGTGGTCGAGCTTGAGCATCACGTGGTCGCCGTTCGGGCCACAGCCGTTGCCGGCGATGATTTCCTTGACCATGGAGCGCGCAACAACGTCGCGGCCAGCCAGGTCTTTGGCGTTCGGAGCATAACGCTCCATGAAACGCTCGCCATGCTTGTTGATCAGGTAACCACCCTCACCACGGCAACCTTCGGTTACCAATACACCAGCGCCGGCAATACCGGTCGGGTGGAACTGCCACATTTCGATGTCTTGCACCGGAACGCCAGCACGCAGCGCCATACCAACGCCGTCACCGGTGTTGATCAGGGCGTTGGTGGTGGAGGCGTAGATACGACCTGCACCGCCGGTGGCCAGAACGGTGGCCTTGGAGCGGATGTAGGTGGTTTCGCCGGTTTCGATGCAGATAGCGATCACGCCGACAAAGGCGCCGTCCTGGTTCTTCACCAGATCGACTGCGTACCACTCGTTGAGGAAGGTGGTGCCGGCTTTCAGGTTGCCCTGATACAGGGTGTGCAGCAGTGCGTGACCGGTACGGTCGGACGCTGCGCAAGTACGAGCAGCCTGGCCGCCCTTGCCGTAGTCCTTGGACTGACCGCCGAAAGGACGCTGGTAGATACGACCGGTTTCGGTACGGGAGAACGGCAGACCCATGTGGTCCAGTTCGAAGACCGCAGCCGGGCCTTCCTGACACATGTATTCGATAGCGTCCTGGTCACCGATGTAGTCGGAACCCTTGACGGTATCGTACATGTGCCAGCGCCAGTCATCGTTCGGGTCCGCCGAGGCGATCGCGCAAGTGATGCCGCCCTGGGCAGACACAGTGTGCGAACGGGTCGGGAACACCTTGGTGATCACCGCAGTCTTGTGGCCGCCCTGGGCCAGCTGCAGTGCGGCACGCATGCCGGCGCCGCCGCCGCCAATGATGATGGCGTCGAATGAAATGGTTGGAATGTTAGCCATGAATCAGATACCCCAGAGAATCTGCACACCCCAGACGAAGTAAGCGAACATCGCGACGCCGCATACTGCCTGGAAAAGGAAACGTACTGCTGTGGCCGACTTGCCCAGCGCCATCGGCGTCAGGTAGTCAGTCGAGATGGTCCACATGCCGACCCAGGCGTGAGCGCCCAGGGCCACCATGGCCAGCAGACTGAAGATACGCATCCAGTTGTTTGCGAACAGGCCATGCCACTGGGTGTAGTCAATGCCCGGATTCGCTACGAGGTATCCGATCAGGAAAATGAAATAAGCCGCGAGAACGACCGCAGACACACGTTGTGCCATCCAGTCATAAAGGCCCGAACGCGACAGGTTCGTAACGCTGGTTACCATATCCAAACTCCCGCCAGAACGATTACCACCACGGATACGGCGATAACGATTTTCGAGCCCAGCTTGCCGCCTTCCAGCGTCTCACCGATGCCCATGTCCATAATCAGATGGCGTACACCGGCCACCAAGTGATACAGCAAGGCGGACAGGAGGCCCCATGCAACGAATTTGGCCAGCGGACTGGTCAAGCACGCCTTCACCTCGGCATAGCCTTCCTCGGAACCCAGGGATTTGCTCAATGCATAAAGCATGATGCCGATGCCCAGGAAGAGGATGATGCCGGAAACACGGTGAAGAAACGACGTAACGCCGGTGATGGGGAGTTTGATGGTCCTTAGGTCTAGGTTTACAGGTCGTTGGCTATTCACGGCTTTTTTCACACTGAAGAGCCCCTAACAATCAGGGCAAAGTTGTTGGGGAGTGCACTGGTCAGGCAACCACTACCCAGGGAGTGCGACCCCCAGCAAAGCGGGCCCAGAAGCCTACGGAGGTCGGTGGCCGAGTATAGACAGTTAGGCTACTAATGACAACGCAAAGACCTTCCCCTAATAGCTGATTGCGTTAGCGTTATAAAAGGCGTAAATGGCGCTGAATTTCGCGAAAAAATCCCTCCCAAAGCCTTCTGGGACAAGACTTTAGGCAAATTGACATTCGGATTTATCTCACTATAGTGGTGCGGGCCCTGCGTGGGGGGTCTGTCTGATGATTTCAAGCATAAATAGGAGGCCACATGGCTGACAAAAAAGCGCAGTTGATCATCGAGGGCGCAGCCCCCGTCGAGCTGCCCATTTTAACCGGCACCGTTGGTCCCGATGTAATCGATGTTCGGGGTCTGACGGCCACGGGCCGCTTCACTTTTGACCCGGGTTTCATGTCGACCGCCTCCTGCGAGTCGAAAATCACCTACATCGACGGCGACAACGGCATTCTGCTGCATCGCGGCTACCCGATCGAACAGCTGGCCGAGAAATCGGACTACCTGGAAACCTGCTACCTGCTGCTCAACGGTGAATTGCCCACCGCCGAACAGAAGGCCCAGTTCGTCAGCACCGTGAAGAACCACACCATGGTTCACGAACAGCTCAAGAGCTTCTTCAACGGTTTCCGTCGCGACGCCCACCCGATGGCGGTGATGTGCGGCGTAGTCGGTGCCCTGTCGGCGTTCTACCACGACTCCCTGGACATCAATAACCCGCAGCACCGCGAAATCTCCGCCGTGCGCCTGGTGGCCAAGATGCCGACCCTGGCAGCGATGGTCTACAAGTACTCCATGGGCCAGCCGATGATGTACCCGCGCAACGACCTGTCGTACGCGGAAAACTTCCTGCACATGATGTTCAACACCCCGTGCGAGATCAAACCGATCAGCCCGGTACTGGCCAAGGCAATGGACCGGATCTTCATCCTCCATGCCGACCACGAACAGAACGCCTCGACGTCCACCGTGCGCCTGGCGGGCTCCTCGGGTGCCAACCCGTTCGCCTGTATCGCTGCCGGTATCGCTGCACTCTGGGGCCCGGCCCACGGCGGTGCCAACGAAGCGGTACTGACCATGCTCGACGAAATTGGCGATGTCTCGAACATCGACAAGTTCATCGCCAAGGCCAAGGACAAGAACGATCCGTTCAAGCTCATGGGCTTCGGTCACCGCGTGTACAAGAACCGCGACCCGCGCGCCACCGTCATGAAGCAGACCTGCGACGAAGTTCTCAAGGAACTGGGCATCAACAACGATCCGCAACTCGAACTGGCCATGCGCCTGGAAGAGATCGCCCTGACCGACCCGTACTTCATCGAGCGCTCGCTGTACCCGAACGTCGACTTCTACTCGGGGATCATCCTCAAGGCGATCGGCATTCCAACCAGCATGTTCACCGTGATCTTCGCCCTGGCGCGGACCGTCGGCTGGATCTCGCACTGGAAGGAAATGCTCTCCAGCCCGTACAAGATCGGCCGTCCACGCCAGCTGTACACCGGCTACGAGTCGCGTGACATCACCAAACTGGAAGACCGCAAATAAGACCTGCCTTGCGCACACGTCTTAGCTGCACCGGATACGGCCTCTAACAGAGGTCGTATTTGTTTCTGCCCTGCCCTCGCCTCCCGCTGCAACTGGCTTCGCGGCGAAGCGCCCCGTAAGCCTCGCCCCTCACATACGCTTTCGCTGGCAAGCCAGCATCTATGCGCCTGCGCCTGCAGTCGGGTGAATCCCGGCAGGGCGAGCGGACAGAAAAATGCCCCGGTCTCTCGATCGGGGCATTTCGCCATTACGCAGCTTCTATATAGAAGCCGATACATTCATCTGGCTTAGTGCGACACCGCCCCACTGGCGCCCAGGCCGGTCTGTGACCGCACGAACTGCGGGAAGAACAGCGCCCGCTCGTTGACCGCCGCGGTCGACTTGTCGGTAATGGAGAAGAACCAGATACCGATGAAGGCGATGATCATCGAGAACAGCGCCGGGTACTCGTACGGGAAGATCGCCTTCTCGTGATGCAGGATCTGCACCCAGATGGTCGGGCCGAGGATCATCAGCGCCACGGCACTCACCAGGCCCATCCAGCCGCCAATCATGGCGCCACGGGTGGTGAGCTTCTTCCAGTACATGGAAAGCAGCAGTACCGGGAAGTTGCAGCTGGCGGCAATGGAGAACGCCAGACCGACCATGAACGCGATGTTCTGGCTTTCAAAGAGAATGCCCAGGCCGATGGCCAGTACGCCCAATGCCACGGTGGTGATCTTGGAAACGCGGATCTCGTCCTTTTCGTTGGCCTTGCCCTTCTTGATCACGCTGGCATACAGGTCATGGGACACCGCCGAGGCGCCGGCCAGGGTCAGGCCTGCAACGACCGCCAGGATGGTGGCGAAGGCCACGGCCGAAATGAAGCCGAGGAACACGCTGCCGCCCACTGCGTTGGCCAGGTGCACCGCCGCCATGTTGTTGCCGCCCAGCAAGGCGCCTGCGGCATCCTTGAAGTCCGGGTTGGTGCTAACCAGCAGGATCGCGCCGAAGCCGATGATGAAGGTCAGGATGTAGAAGTAGCCGATGAAGCCTGTGGCATAGAGCACGCTCTTGCGGGCTTCCTTGGCATCGCTGACGGTGAAGAAGCGCATCAGGATGTGTGGCAGGCCAGCGGTACCGAACATCAGCGCGAGGCCTAAGGAGAACGCCGAGATCGGATCTTTCACCAGGCCGCCGGGGCTCATGATCGCTTCACCCTTGGGGTGAACCTTGACCGCTTCGGAGAACAGGGTGTTGAAGTCGAAGTTGACGTGCTTCATCACCATCAGTGCCATGAAGGACGCGCCGGAGAGCAACAGCACCGCCTTGATGATCTGCACCCAGGTCGTGGCCAGCATGCCGCCGAACAGCACGTACAGGCACATCAGGATGCCCACCAGGATCACCGCCACATGGTAGTCGAGGCCGAAGAGCAGCTGGATCAGCTTGCCGGCACCCACCATCTGCGCGATCAGGTAGAACGCCACCACCACCAGCGAGCCACAGGCCGACAGGGTGCGGATCTGGGTCTGCCCGAGGCGGTAGGACGCCACGTCGGCAAAGGTGTACTTGCCCAGGTTGCGCAGGCGCTCGGCGATCAGGAACAGAATGATCGGCCAGCCCACCAGGAAACCGATGGAGTAGATCAGGCCGTCATAGCCGGAAGTGAACACCAGCGCGGAAATCCCCAGGAAGGACGCCGCGGACATGTAGTCGCCAGCGATCGCCAGGCCGTTCTGGAAGCCGGTGATCTTGCCGCCCGCCGCGTAATAGTCGGCAGCCGACTTGTTGCGCTTGGAGGCCCAGTAGGTGATGCACAGGGTGGCACCGACGAAGACCACGAACATCACGATCGCCGATACGTTGAGTGGTTGCTTGTGGACTTCGCCCGTCAAGGCGTCTGCAGCCCAGAGGGCGGGAGCGAAGGCGGCAAGACCGAGTGCTGCGAATAGACGTCGGATCATTGCTGAGCCTCCTTCAGGATCGCATTGTTCAACTCGTCGAATTCGCCGTTGGCGCGTCGCACATAGATGGCCGTCAGGATGAAGGCCGAGAGAATCAAGCCAACACCGATGGGAATGCCCCAGGTGATGGATGAGGTAGGACTGAGTTTGGCTCCCAGGATCTGGGGACCATAGGCGATCAACAGGATGAAAGCCGAGTAAAGCCCAAGCATGATCGCCGAGAGAATCCAGGCGAACCGCTCTCGTTTGCTGACCAGCTCCTTGAAACGCGGGCTGTTTTGAATCGAGAGGTAAATGCTGTCGTTCATTGTTTTTATCCTCGCAGCACAGATTTTAGGTGGAACCTAATCCACTCTATGCGGCTATGGAGCAGGTTCCAGACGACCTTAGTATTAGAACGACATTAGCGTTGGCGCCGGTTTTTTCTTCAATAAATGACAAGGCCGCCCACTGTTTCCAGTGCGCGGCCTCAAGACCCCTGGTCTAGACGCTTTATGCTTATTTAGCAGTCCACTCGGCAACCCTTTCCGGGTGCTTGCTCACCCAATCCTTGGCCGCCACATCGGGTTTTGCACCCTCTTGAATGGCCAGCATGACCTCACCGATTTCATCTTTCGAGGCCCACTGGAATTTCTTCAGGAAGGCTGCCACTTCCGGCGCCTTCTTCTCCAGGCCCTTGCTGCCGATGCTGTTGACGGTTTCAGCAGCGCCGTACACGCCCTTGGGGTCTTCGAGAAAGCGCAGTTTCCACTTGGCGAACATCCAGTGCGGCACCCAGCCGGTCACGGCGATGGCGTCCTGTTTCTCTTCGGCGCGGGTCAGCTCGGCGATCATTGCGGCCCCGGAACTGGCCTGCAGCTTGTAGTCCAGGCCGTAGTCCTTGATCGCCTGGTCGGTCTTGAGCATTACCCCCGAGCCGGCGTCGATGCCGACGATCTTGTTCTTGAACGTGGTATCGGTCTTGAGGTCCTCGATGGACTTGGCCTTGACGTACTCCGGCACGATCAGGCCGATCTTGGCGTCCTTGAAGTTGGGGCCGTAGTCCACCACCTTGTCCTTGTTCTTGGCCCAGTACTCGCCATGGGTCACCGGCAGCCAGGCCGAAAGCATGGCGTCGAGCTTGCCGGTGGCTACGCCCTGCCACATGATCCCGGTCGCTACCGCTTGCAGCTTGACGTCATAACCGAGCTTCTGCTTGATCACTTCCGCCGCCACATAGGTCGTCGCCACGCTGTCGGACCAGCCGTCGACATAGCCGATGCTCAGGGTCTTGCTGTCGGCACTGGCCAGAGTGGAGCTGATGGCAAGTACCAGTGCGGCACCTGCGCCTAAGAGTCGTCGCATCTTCATCGTTACTTCCCCGAAAAGTGCAGTGCCGGGCGGCTGCCAGGCACGTCAACGTATGGTTATGGTGCTCAGCGCCCCCATCACGCCTCACCGCGAACACGTTCGATCATCAGCGGAGTACTGATGCCTGGATCATCAACCCGCCCTGCTCCGCGACCTGCTCTGTCTACGACCTCAAGGCAGCCAGCAGCGACATCAGATAGCCAGTAACCAACGGCCGGCCTCTCCCGGGCAGTGGGTCCGCCCGAACTTTGCATGTCAAAATCATGCAGCCCACCAAGCTGCGGACAAATGCGGGTAAGATGCCCGGCTTTGTTCCACGACGGCCCGATCATGCCCGCCACCCCTCGTTTCCCCGCCCTGCCCTATCTGTTCGCCTGCCTGCTCGGGCTGCTGGCCCTCTGCAGTTATTGGTACGGCCTTGGCCGGCCGGTGCACCTGCCGGATGTCGCCAGCGCCAGCCACAAGCTGCAATGCGCGTCCTACACCCCGTTCGACAAGGACCAGTCGCCCTTCGACCAGCCGTTCAAACTGCGCCCGCAGCGCATGGACGCGGACCTGGCCCTGCTGGCGACCCGTTTCGAGTGCATCCGTACCTATTCCATGACCGGCCTGGAAGCCCTGCCGGACCTGGCGCGCAAGCACGGCCTGAAGCTGATGATCGGCGCTTGGGTCAACAGCAACCCGGTGGACACCGAGAAGGAAGTCGACCTGCTGATCGCCTCGGCCAACGCCAACCCGGACGTGGTCAGTGCGGTGATCGTCGGCAACGAAGCCCTGCTGCGCAAGGAGATCACTGGCGCGCAATTGGCGCGGCTGATCCTCAAGGTCAAGGCCGGGGTCAAGCAGCCGGTGACCTACGCCGATGTCTGGGAGTTCTGGCTCAAGCACCCGGAAATCGCCCCGGCGGTGGATTTCCTCACCATCCACCTGCTGCCGTACTGGGAAGACGATCCGTCGAACATCGACGCCGCCTTGAACCACGTGGCCGAGGTGCGCCAGGTGTTCGGCAACCGCTTCGCCCCCAAGGACGTGCTGATTGGCGAGACCGGCTGGCCCAGTGAAGGCCGGCAGCGAGAAACCGCGCTGCCCAGCCGGGTCAACGAGGCCAAGTTCATCCGCGGTTTCGTCGCCCTGGCGGAACACAATGGCTGGCACTACAACCTGATCGAAGCTTTCGACCAGCCCTGGAAGCGCGCCAGCGAAGGTGCCGTCGGTGGCTACTGGGGGCTGTTCGATGCTGATCGCCAAGACAAGGGCATCCTCGCCGGCCCGGTGTCCAACCTGCCGTACTGGCCGCTGTGGCTGGGCGTCGGCGGCCTGATACTGCTCGGCACCCTGGTGCTCGGCGGCCGGCCCCGCGACCACCGCGCCGCCCTGCTGCTGCCCCTGTTGGGTGCAGTGGCCGCTTGCAGCATCGGAACCTGGGGAGAACTGGCGCGGGTAACCAGCCGTTTCGCCGGTGAATGGTGCTGGGCCGCGTTGCTGCTGGGGCTCAACCTGCTGGTGCTGGCCCACGCCGCCCTGGCCCTGAGCCCTCGCCAGGGCTGGCGCCTGGAGGCCTTCAATGCACTGGAGAAACGGGCCGGCTGGCTGCTGACGGCCGCAGGCTTCGCCGCGGCGGTGATGATGCTGGAGCTGGTGTTCGACCCGCGCTACCGCAGCTTCCCCAGCGCGGCCCTGCTACTGCCGGCACTGGTCTACCTGTGCCGGCCGGTGCGAGTGCCGCGCCGGGAGATTGCCCTGCTGACCTTTATCGTCGGTGCCGGCATTGCCCCGCAGTTGTATCAGGAAGGCCTGGCCAACCAGCAGGCCTGGGGCTGGGCCCTGGTCAGCCTGCTGATGGTAGCGGCGCTTTGGCGCAACCTGCGGGCCCCCAGGGCCTGAGGCCATAGGCCATGGCCGCTGCTGCGGCTATGGCTTGCTGGCGCGTACCAGGCGCAAGCCGGCAATCACCACGGCAAATACCGCCAGGGTGGTGTTGTACAGGGCCAGGGCCGGGATGCCGATCAGCAATGCCAGTACGCCCAGCCCCCAACCGGCACGCCCGGGCATGACAAAACCCAGGAGCGCCACGGCCACCGCGCTCCAGCCCAGCACCTTGAAGTGAATCATCCAACCCAGGCTGGAGCGCAGCCCGCACTCCCAGCGGCTCGCGGCCTCGACACAGGCCCCCACCCAGCGAGCATCCTCCATGAAGCCGTAGCGCAGGCCATAACTGGCGGCCAGCCACAGCGGCAGGACCACGAGCAGCAGAATCAGGGGAAGGCGGCGGGACATGAAACACTCCGAACAGTCAAAACGGCGCCCAGCATAATCCCCCGCGAACGCTTGGCAAGCGCCAGGCGCAGATATCTGTCATGCAAATGGCGGCAAAGTGTATCGTCCGGCTACTATCACTTCCCAATAAGCCTGTCGCAGGCGTTATTTGTGCCCAACCATGGCACTTCGGCAGCAGCGCGGTGGTCATAGCCTGCGAACCTCATTCGGTACCTTCTTCTAGGGATACAGTCATGCTTCGTTCCTTGCGCTTCGCTGCCTTGTTTGGCGGCCTTATCCTGAGTGCGTCCGCGCTGGCGGTCGACGTCGACCCGGCCACCTATGGCTACCCGTTGACCAACCCCTTCGAAGCCACCATCGCCACAACGCCTCCGGAGTTGCGCCCGGAACTGCCCTCCAACGATGACATCCGCCAGTCTGACCACAGCCTGAGGCTGCGCCCGGAACGGGAATTCATCCTCCCGGACAACTTCTGGGCGGTGAAGAAACTCACCTATCGCATTGCCACCCAGGACCACGCCGCGCCACTGATCTTCCTGATCGCCGGCACCGGGGCGCGCTATGACAGTAGCCTCAACGAGTACCTGAAGAAGCTCTACTACAAAGCCGGCTACCACGTGGTGCAGCTGTCCTCGCCCACCAGCTTCGACTTCATCAGCGCCGCTTCGCGCTTTGCCACCCCGGGCGTGACCCAGGAAGACGCCGAGGACATGTACCGGGTGATGCAGGCCGTACGGGCGCAGAATCCCAAGCTGCCGATCACCGAGTTCTACCTCACCGGCTACAGCCTTGGCGCGCTGGATGCGGCCTTCGTCAGCAAGCTGGATGAAACCCGGCGCAGCTTCAATTTCAAGAAAGTCCTGCTGCTCAACCCGCCGGTCAACCTCTATACCTCGATCACCAACCTCGACAAGCTGGTGCAGACCGAGGTCAAGGGCATCAACAACAGCACCACCTTCTACGAACTGGTGCTGGGCAAGCTGACCCGCTACTTCCAGCAGAAGGGCTATATCGACCTCAACGACGCCCTGCTCTACGACTTCCAGCAATCCAAGCAGCACCTGACCAACGAGCAGATGGCGATGCTGATCGGCACCTCCTTCCGTTTCTCGGCGGCGGACATCGCCTTCACCTCGGACCTGATCAACCGCCGCGGCCTGATCACCCCGCCCAAATACCCGATCCGCGAAGGCACCAGCCTCACGCCGTTTCTCAAGCGTGCGCTGCAATGCGACTTCGACTGCTACCTGACCGAGCAGGTAATCCCCATGTGGCGCGCCCGCACCGATGGCGGCAGCCTGCTGCAACTGATCGACCAGGTCAGCCTCTACGCCCTGCAGGACTACCTCAAGGCCAGCCCGAAGATCGCCGTGATGCACAACGCCGACGACGTGATCCTGGGCCCCGGCGACCTGGGTTTCCTGCGTAAAACCTTTGGTGACCGCCTGACCGTCTACCCCCATGGCGGCCACTGCGGCAACCTCAACTACCGCGTCAACAGCGACGCCATGCTGGAGTTCTTCCGTGGCTAAACACCTCCTGCTTATCGCTGCGTTGTTCTGCGCAGGCTATGCCCAAGCCGACAACAGCAAGGCCAACACCCCGGTCACGCCCGATCCCGACGGCTTCACCGAACCGTTGAAGAAACTCAAGTTCAACCCGGGCCTGGACCAGCGCGAATTCGAGCGCTCGACCCTCAATGCGCTGAACGTCTATGACCCGCTGGAGTCGTGGAACCGTCGGGTCTACCACTTCAACTACCGCTTCGACCAGTGGGTGTTCCTGCCGGTGGTGGACGGCTACCGCTATGTGACCCCGGGGTTCCTGCGCAGCGGGGTGAGCAACTTCTTCAACAACCTGGGCGATGTGCCGAACCTGGTCAACAGCCTGCTGCAGTTCAAGGGCCAGCGCTCCATGGAAACCACCGCGCGCCTGCTGCTCAACACCACCATCGGCGTGGCCGGCCTGTGGGACCCGGCCACCAAGATGGGCCTGCCGCGCCAGAACGAAGACTTCGGCCAGACCCTGGGCTTCTACGGGGTGCCCGGCGGCGCCTACCTGGTGCTGCCGATCCTAGGTCCGTCGAACCTGCGCGATACCGCCGGGCTGGCGGTGGACTACACCGCCGAATCGGCGATCAACTTCCTCAATGTTTCGGAAGCCAGCAGCAACCACCCGGAAATCTGGGTCCTGCGCGGGGTCGACAAGCGCTACCAGACCAGCTTCCGCTATGGCCAGCTGAACTCGCCGTTCGAATACGAGAAAGTGCGCTACGTCTACACCGAGTCGCGCAAGCTGCAGATCGCCGAGTAACCCTGCCTCGCCCCGCCATCCGGCGGGGCGTGCGCTCCCCGTCAAAGCCCCTTCCTCCCCCGCTCGTTGAAAAGCCGATTGGCACACCCTGGCAAAATCGATACGATGCTAATCATTAGCTAGCTATCGATGTGTCTGAAAGATGAAACTGCCGACCTTTTTCCGCGCCGATATCTGGCAAGCCCTCTTCGCCCCCGCCCCTGCCGACCTGCTGTTCGCCGCGCGCAACCTGATTGCCGGTGGCCTGGCCCTGTACCTGGCGTTCCGCCTGGATTTCGAACAACCGCAATGGGCCCTGACCACGGTGTTCATCGTCAGCCAGTCCAGCAGCGGCATGGTCCTGGCCAAGGGCGCCTACCGCCTGCTGGGCACCCTGGTGGGGGCCGTGGTGTCGATATTGCTGATCGCTACCCTGGGCCAGGCGCCCCTGCTGTTCCTGCTGGCCATGGCCCTGTGGCTGGCCTTCTGCACCACCGGCGCCTCGCTGCTGCGCAACCACGCAGCCTACGGTTTCGTACTGGCGGGCTACACCACTGCCATCATCGCCCTGCCCGCCACCGCAGCGCCCCTGCAGGTGTTCGACCAGGCGGTGGCGCGCTGTTCGGAGATCGGCCTGGGGATCATCTGCGCCGCCGTGGCCAGCCAACTGCTCTGGCCGCGCCGGGTGGAACAGGCGCTGGCGGTCCAGGGCCGCGCCGCCTGGCTGGCCGGGCGCCGGGCCGCCGCTTCGGAGCTGCTGGGGGAAGACCAGCGCAAGGGGCTGCTGGAAGCCCTGGGGCGTATCGTCACCGTGGATGCCCAACGCGATCACGCCTGGTTCGAAGGCCCGCAGGGGCGCCGTCGCTCCCAGGCGCTGCGGGTGCTGAGCCGCGACCTGCTGGGCTTGCTCCGGTCCGCCCGCGGCGTGGCGCGGCAACGGCAGATGCTCGACGCCGCCACCGCGCAGCAACTCCAACCCTTGCTCGGCGAGACCATCCAGGCCCTGCAGGCCGAGCATGACGCCGCCCTGCCGCCCTTGCTCCAGCGCCTGCAACAGGCACTGCAGGACCCTTCGCTGTCCGCCGAAGGCCATCTGTGCCTGGTGCAACTGGCCCAGGTACTGGAGCGGGCGGAACAGAGCGCCCTGAGTGTCAGCGCCGTGGAACAGGGCCGCGTCCCGCCCGGCGCTCCCGGCGCCCTTTCCTGGCACCGGGATATCCAGCAAGGGGTGCTGGGAGGCTTGCGCAGCGCCCTGGCCTTTCTCGCCGTCGCCGGTTTCTGGCTGCTATCCGCCTGGCCCTCGGGGCTGGGGGCCGTCTCCATCTGTGGCGTGGTGCTGAGCCTGTTCGCCGGGCGTGAGAACCCTGCCGCGTCCTGCCTGAATTTCTTCAAGGGCATTGCCCTGTCCATTCCCGTGGCGGCCTTCGTCGGCCTTGGCCTGCTGCCGGGCTGGGACGGCTTTCCCCTGCTGTGCCTGGGGCTGGCAGTGCCGCTGTTCTGCGCTTCGCTGTGCATGAGCCGGCCGAAGCTCGCGCCCGTCGCCTCGGCGTTCTGCATCTTTTTCGTCAACAACGTCGGCCCCAGCAACCTGATGAGCTACGACCTCGGGGCGTTCCTGAACAAGGCCATGGCCACCCTGATCGGTGTCGGCATCGCCGTGGTGGTGCTGCGCCTGGTCAGCCTCAACCCGGGCGAGCAGCACTACCGGCGGATGTTCAAGGCTTCGCTGTTCGATCTGGCGCAGCTCACCTCACGCCCGCCGGAGCAAGCCGAAAGCTGGTTCGGCGGGCGCATGGCCGATCGGCTGATCCGGGTGTCGCGGTATTGGCAGATGCAGCCCGAAAACCGTCGCAGTCACTGGGACAACGGCCTGCTGGGGCTGGACCTGGGAGATGAGCTGCTGCAATTGCGCAGTTGCCTGGACCCGGCCCGGGGCGCCCTGGCCACAGAACGCGCGCATTATCTCGCGCACCTGGCGACGCTGCTCAGGCACGGCGGCCCCAGCGCCAACCGCAGCGAACAGCTGGATGCGGTCTCGGTGGCCCTGCTCAAGGCCCTGGATGGCGACCGCGACCTGCCCCTGCAAGCCCGGGAGATGGCCCGGGCGGCGATCCTGCAACTGCAGTTCACCTGGCGCCGCTGGTGCCGCCAGCAACAAGCGGTCGCGCTGCCGACCCCGGCGCCGGCAGCGGGCTGAGCGCCTGTCAGCCGCGCAGTGCGCGCCAGGCCTTGCCCGCCAGGGTGACCGCCAGCAGCACCACGGCACCGGCAATGATCCCGGCCACGGCATTGAGCAGGGTCGGCATCAACGCCGATACCGGGCCTATGACCCCGGCGCTGCGCTCGGCCAGCCGTTCGATCAGGTGGTGCACGACGGGCACACCGTGGGTCAGGATGCCGCCGCCGACCATGAACATCGCCGCCGTACCGATCACCGACAGGCTCTTCATCATCAGCGGAGCTGCCCGCAGGATCGCCCCACCGATGCGTTTGGCCAGGGCGGCGGGCTTGTGCACCAGCCACAGCCCCAGGTCATCGAGCTTGACGATGCCGGCCACCAGGCCGTAGACGCCGACGGTCATGACAATGGCGATACCCGAGAGCACCACCACCTGCTGGGTCAGGGAGGCCCCGGCCACGGTGCCCAGGGTGATGGCGATGATTTCCGCGGAAAGGATGAAATCGGTGCGCACCGCCCCCTTGATCTTGTCCCTCTCGAAAGCCACCAGATCCACCTGGGGGTCGGCCAGGGCTTGCAGGGTCTGGGTATGTTCGACCGCCACTTCGGCGTGGTGCAGGTATTTGTGCGCCAGCTTCTCGAAGCCCTCGAAGCACAGGTAGGCGCCACCCAGCATCAGCAGCGGGGTCACCAGCCACGGCGCCAGGGCGCTGATGGCCAGCGCCGCCGGCACCAGGATCAGCTTGTTGCGAAACGACCCCTTGGCCACCGCCCAGACCACCGGGATTTCCCGTTCGGCGCGGACCCCGGAGACCTGCTGGGCATTGAGCGCCAGATCGTCGCCCAGCACACCGGCGGTCTTCTTCGCCGCCATCTTGGTCATCAAGGCCACGTCATCGAGTACCGCGGCGATGTCATCGATCAACACCAGCAAACTGCTTCCGGCCATGAACCTGGCTTCCCTGCATGGAAATAAGGCGCGCAGCATAGCGTGCCGGGCTTGTGCCACGCGAGATCCCGCGTGTCAGGGCGGGCTCACGCCCGGCTCGTGCCAGCCGCCACCCAGGCTCTGGAACAGGGCCACGCTGCCCAGGCTCAGTTGGCCCTGGGAATCGCGCAGGCTCTGCTCGGCCTGCAGCAGCACCAGTTGCTGGGTCAGCACGTTCTGCTCGCTGACGGTGCCGGCCCGCAGTTGGGCTTGCTGGCTGCCGAACAGTTGCTGGTTGCGCTGGTACATCTGCTGGTAGGTCTGCACCTGGCGCTGCAGGTGATTGACCGAGGACAACTGGTCCTCGACGTTCTGCAGGGCGCCCAGCACCGTGCCGCGGTAGTTGGCCACGTCCTGGTCATAGCTGGCCCGGGCCTGCTGCACCGCCGCTTCCCGGGCACCGCCGTCGAACAGGGTGGCGGCCAGCGCCGGGCCCAGGGTCCAGATCCGGTTCGGTACCGAGAACAGCCCGCCCAGGGCGCTGCCGCGAAAGCCCACTTCGGCGGTCAGGTCCAGGGTCGGGAAGAATGCCGCCTCGGCCACGCCGATCCGCGCATTGGCCGCCGCCGCGGTGCGCTCCGCCGAGACCACATCGGGGCGGCGCAGCAGCAGGGTCGAAGGCAGGCTCAGAGGCGGCTGCGGCGCATTGAAACGGTAGTCGGCCTGCGGCGCCAGGCTGAACTGGGCCGGAGCCACGCCCAGCAGCACCGCCAGGGCATGCTCGAATTGCTCGCGGGAGATCTGTGCCGTCTGCAGGGCCGCCACCACACTGCTCAACTGATCCTGGATCAGCAGCAACTGATCGTTGGAGGCCGTGCCCTGGACATAGGCGGCCTGGGTCATGTCCTGCAGGCGCTGGGTGATCCGCTGCTGCTCCTGGAGCAGGCGAATGTCCATATCCAGCTGACGCAGGCTCAGGTAGTTGCTCGCCACACTGGCGCTGATGGACAGCCGTACCCCGGCCAGCAGCGCGTCGGACGACTGGGCCAGGGCCTGGCTCGACTCGATGCCGCGGCGCACCTGGCCCCACAGATCCGGTTCCCAGCTGGCCCCCAGGGTCGCGCTGACACTCTGCTCGACGCCACCGGAACCGCTGGTGCCGGTACTCGAACTGCTGCCAGCGCTGGCGCCGCCCACACCCCGCGAACCGGAAAGCCCGGCGCTAACCGTGGGAAACAGCCCCGAGCGGCTCGACGCCACCTGGGCCTGCGCCAGGCGATAGGCCGCCTCGGCGGCGACGATCGACTGGTTGGCGCTGGCCGAGCGCTGGATCAGATCGTTGAGCACCGGGTCCTGATACGCCAGCCACCACTGGCTGTCCAGGGCACCCTGGGGGTTGGCTACGGCGCGCTGCCACTGCCCGCCTTCCTTGAAGGCCATGGGCAACGGCATCTCGGGCTTCTGGTAGTCCGGCCCGACCATGCAGCCGCCGAGCAACATACACAGCAGTGCCACGGCCAGACGCCCCGGGACAGGTTGGCCACGCATAGTCATGCCTCCTTGACCACCCGGCGCAGGCGTTGGGACGCCCGGTCGAGCCACAGGTAGATAACGGGGGTGGTGTACAGCGTCAGCACCTGGCTGAGCAGCAGGCCGCCGATGATCGAAATCCCCAGTGGGCGGCGCAGCTCCGAGCCGTAACCGCTGCCGAGCACCAATGGCAAGGCGCCGAGTATCGCCGCCAGGGTGGTCATCATGATCGGCCGGAAGCGGATCAGGCAGGCCCGGCGGATCGCATCCTGGGCACTGAGCCCCTGCTCCCTGGCCTCGGTGATGGCGAAGTCGATCATCATGATGGCGTTTTTCTTGACGATGCCGATCAGCAGGATCACCCCCACCAGGGCAATGATCGACAGCTCGGTGCCGGTCAGCAGCAAGGCGATCAGGGCCCCTACCCCAGCCGAAGGCAGGGTCGAGAGGATGGTCAGCGGGTGCATCAGGTTCTCGTAGAGAATGCCCAGCACGAGGTACACCGAGACCAGCGCGGCAACGATCAGCAAGGGCTCGCTGGCCACCGAGGACTGGAACACCTGGGCCGTGCCGGCAAACTGCCCGACCACGCTGGCCGGCATGCGCAACTGCGCCACGGCCTGGTCCACCAGGGCCGTGGCCTGGCCGATGGACACCCCCGGCGCCAGGTTGAACGAAGCGGTCACCGCCGGAAATGTGCCCTGGTGGCTGATGGCGATGGCCGTGCGCTGCACCGACAGCTGGGCCACCGACGACAGCGGAATCAAGGTCCGTTGCGCATCGGCCGCCAGGTCCGGGCTGGCCGCGCCGCCCTTGCCGCTGGCCACCGCCCCGGTGGGCAGGTAGATCGAGTTCAGGGTCGAAGGATCGGTCCAGTACTGCGGGGCGATCTCCATCACCACATGGTATTGGTTGGCTGCCCGGTACAGGGTCGATACCTGGCGCTGGCCGAAGGCGTCGTACAGCGTCTGGTCGATGGCCGCTATGCTTACGCCCAGGCGCGCCGCGGTGTCGCGGTTGACCTGGACATTGGCCAGCAGGCTGTTGTCCTGCTGGTCGGTATTGAGATCCTTGAGCTGGGGCAGGCCGCGCAGCACCGCTACCACCTTGGGCACCCATTCATCGAGGTCGGCCTGGTCATCGGCGGTCAGGGTGTACTGGTACTGCGCGCCGCTCTGGCGCCCGCCCACGGTGATGTCCTGTACCGATTGCAGGTACAGCCGGGTGCCGGGCATGTCGCCCAGGGTCCGACGGATCTGCGCGATCACCTGGTCGGCGCCGTCGTGGCGCTGGTTCAGGGGCTTGAGGGCAATGAACAGTTGCGCACTGTTGATCGCCCCGCCACCGCCGCCCCCACCCCCGACAAAGCCGCCGACCGTGTCGATATTGGGGTTGTGCATGACCTTGCGGTTGATCTCCATGAAATCCTTCTGCATGGCGTCATAGGAAATGCTCTGGGCCGCCAGGATGCTACCGGACAAGCGCCCGGTGTCTTCCTGGGGAAAGAAGCCCTTGGGTACCAGCACGTAGAGCACACCGGCGAGCAGGATCACCAGCACCGTCACCAGGCCCATCAGCCGTGAATGGCCGATGACCCAGCTCAAGGTCCGGTCATAGAAGCGGTGCACCGGTGAATCCACGGTCTCGGCGCCTTCGGGCGCCTTCTGCCGGGTGCGCAGCAGCACGCTGGAGAGCATCGGCGTCACCGTCAGCGAGATCAGCATCGAGATGCCGATGGACACCGACAGCGACACCGAGAACTCGCGGAACAGACGCCCGACGATGCCCCCCATCAACAGCAGTGGAATGAACACCGCCACCAGCGACACGCTGATGCTGAGCACGGTGAAGCCCACCTCCCGGGCCCCGGCCAGCGCTGCCTGCAGCCGCGATTCGCCCCGCTCCAGGTGGCGCATGATGTTTTCCACCACGACGATGGCGTCGTCCACCACGAACCCGGTGGAGATGGTCAGGGCCATCAGCGACAGGTTGTTCAGGCTGTAGCCTAGAAAATACATGGCGCCAAAGGTGCCCAGCAGCGACAGCGGCACGACGATGGCCGGCACCAGGGTGCTGCGCCAGTCGCGGAAGAAAGCGAAGGTCACCAGGGTCACCAGCACGATCGAGGCGATCAGGCTCAGCTCCACGTCCCGCAGCGAGGCACGTATGGTGGTGGTGCGGTCCATCAGGATATTCAGGCGGATCGAGGCCGGGATCGACTCCTGGAGAAACGGCAGCTCGGCCTTCACCGCGTCCACGGTGTCGATGACGTTGGCCCCCGGCTGCTTGAAGATCACCAGCAGCACCGCCGGCTTGCCGTTGAACAGGCCGAAGTTGCGCAGGTCCTCGACGTCCTCGTGGACGTAGCCCAGGTCGGCGATGCGCACCAGGCTGCCGTTGTTCTGCTTGACCACCAGGTCGGCGTAGTCGGCGCTCTGGTACAGCTGGTCGTTGGCGCCGAGCACATGGTTCTGCTGGCCGAGGATGATCGAGCCCTTGGGCAGGTTGACGTTGGCCGCGGCGATCACCTGGCGCACCTGCTCCAGGCTGACCCCGTAGTGATTGAGCCGGTCCGGGTTGAGCTCGACCCGCACCGCCGGCAAGGCGCCTCCGCCGACGGTCACATCGCCGACGCCGGAGGTCTGCAACAGCCGCTGCTCCAGCAAGGTCGAGGCCACGTCGTACATCTGCCCCGGCGAGGCGCTGTCGGAGGTCAGGCTGATGATCAGGATCGGCGAGTCGGCCGGGTTGACCTTGCGGTAAGTGGGGTTGCCGGAGAGGTCACTGGGCAGGTTGGTACGCGCAGCGTTGATCGCTGCCTGCACGTCCCGGGCGGCGCCGTCGATGTCACGGTTGAGGTCAAATTGCAGGTTGATCCGGGTCGCCCCCAAAGTGCTCGACGAGGTCATCTGGGTAACCCCGGCGATTTGCCCGAACTGCCGTTCCAGGGGCGTGGCTACCGAGCTGGCGACGGTGTGCGGGTCGGCCCCCGGCAGGGAGGCACGCACGCTGATGGTGGGAAAGTCCACCTCCGGCAGTGGCGCCACCGGCAGCAGTTTGAAGGCCAGGATGCCAAACAGCGCCAGCCCGGCGGCGAGCAACGTGGTGGCGATGGGGCGCTGGATGAACGGCGCGCTAAGGTTCATCGCCGATCCCCTGCGGCCCTTCCCCGGCACCCTCCTTGGCAGTGCGGCGCCCAGCCAGCCGCTCGCCCAGGCCGTGCAGGGCGAGGAAGATCACCGGGGTTGAAAACAGCGTCAGCAACTGGCTGAGCAACAGGCCGCCGATGATCGCGATACCCAGCGGGTGGCGCAGTTCCGAGCCGATGCCGGTGCCCAGGGCCAGGGGCACCGCGCCGAACAGCGAGGCCATGCTGGTCATCAGGATCGGCCGAAAACGCAGCTCCGCCGCCTGGCGGATCGCCGCCAGTGGCGTCAGGCCGCCCTTGCGTGCCAGCTCAAGGGCGAAGTCCACCATCATGATGCCGTTCTTCATGACGATGCCGATCAGCAGCACGATGCCGATCAGGCCGATGATGTCGAACTGGGTTCCGGTGATCAGCAGCGCCAGCAAGGCGCCCAGGGCCGCCGAAAGCAGGGTCGAGAGAATGGTCACCGGGTGCACGAAACTCTCGTAGAGAACCCCCAGCATCAGGTACACCACCACGATCGCCGCCAGCACCAGGAACACCTGGTTCGACAGCGAAGCCTCGAAGGTCGCCGCCGCCCCTTCCAGCGACGCCTGCACCGAGGCCGGCAGGCCGACCCGGGCCTCGATCTGTTGCAGCCGGGTCACCGCCGCTCCCAGGCTCTGCCCGGGGGCCAGGTTGAACGAGACATCGGCATAGGGAAACTGCCCCAGGCGGTTGATGGTCAGCGGCGCCCGCTGCACCTGCTGGGTGGCCATGCTGGACAGCGGCGCCACCCCGCCGCCGGGGATGTTCACGTAGAGCCCGGTGAGCAGGTCCGCCAGATTACGCGGTGGCCGGTCGGTGGCCATGACCACGTGATACTGGTTGAGCTGGGTATAGATGGTCGACACCTGGCGCTGGCCAAAGGCGTCGTAGAGCACATCGTCGATAGCCTGGGGAGTGATGCCCAGGCGCGAGGCGGTGGCGCGGTCGAAGTTCAGCTGGATCTGGTTGCCGAACTGCATCGCCTGGCTCTGCACATCGGTGAACATCGGATCCTGCTTCAGCGCCGCCAGCATCTTGCCGGTCCACAGCTCCAGCAGGTCCGGGTCGGTGGCCTGCAGGCCCAGGCGGTAGCTGGTGGTGGACACCGTGGCATCCAGGGTCAGGTCCTGGACCCCGTGCAGGTACAGGCGTATCCCGGCGTCATCGGCGTTGGCATCGGCCAGCCGGCGGATCACCACCGCACTGCTATCGCGCTGCCCGTGGGGCTTGAGGTTGATCAGCAGGTTGCCCTGGTTGAGGGTGGGGTTGGTCTGGTCGATGCCGACGAAGGACGACAGGCTCTCTACCGCCGGATCCTTGAGAATACGCGCCGCCAGGCGTTGCTGCTGCTCCTGCATCTGCTGGAAGGAAATGCTCGGCGCCGCCTGGGAGATGCCCTGGATCAGCCCGGTGTCCTGCTCGGGGAAAAAGCCCTTGGGCATGATCATCAGGGTCGCCAGGGTCAGCACCGCCGTGAGCATCACCGACAGCAGGGTCAGGGTGCGGTGGGCCAGCACCCAGTCCAGGCCACGCACATAATGCCGGTTGATACGGTCGAAGAAATCCGCCCGGCGCTCCTGGTGGCGACTCTTGAGCATGCGTGCGCACATCATCGGCGTCAGGGTCAGGGAGATCAGCGCCGAGATCACGATGGTCACCGCCACGGTCATGGCGAACTCGCGAAACAGTCGGCCCACCACATCGCCCATGAACAGCAGCGGGATCATCACCGCGATCAGCGCCACCGACAGCGAGATGATGGTGAAGCCGATCTGCTCCGCGCCCTTGAGCGCTGCCTGCAACGGCGGCTCGCCCGCCTCGATGTAGCGGGTGATGTTCTCAATCATGACGATGGCATCGTCCACCACGAAACCAATGGCGATGGTCAGGGCCATCAGGGTCAGGTTGTTCAGGGAAAAGCCCAACGCATAGGCCACCGCCAGGGTACCCACCAGGGTCAGGGGCACGGTCACCGCGGGAATCAGGGTGGCCGCAACGTTGCGCAGGAACAGGAAGATCACCAGCACCACCAGCAGCACCGCCACCGCCAGTTCGAACTGCACGTCGGTGACCGAAGCGCGGATGGTCTGGGTCCGGTCGGTGAGCACCTCGACCTTGAGGGTGCCCGGCAGGCTGGCCCGCAGCTTGGGCAAGAGTTGCTGGACCCGGTCCACCACATCGATGACGTTGGCCCCGGGCTGGCGCTGGATGTTCAGAACGATGGATGGCGTGCTGTTGGTCCAGGCGGCCTGACGCGGGTTTTCCGGGCCCTGCACGGAACTGGCGATCTGTGCCAGGCGAATCGGCGCGCCGTTCTTGTAGGCGATCACCAGGTCGCGGTATTCCTGCGCCGACTGCAACTGGTCGTTGGCACCAATGGAATAGGCCTGGTAGCGCCCGTCGATATTGCCCTTGGCCTGGTTGACGTTGGCGGTGCCCAGGGCCGTGCGCAGGTCATCCAGGGACAGGCCCAGGTTGTTCAGCGCCGAGGTATTGGCCTCGACCCGCACCGCCGGGCGCTGGCCGCCGCTGATGGTCACCAGGCCGACCCCGGATATCTGCGAGATCTTCTGCGCCAGGCGGGTGTCGGCCAGGTCCTCGACCTTGGTCAGGGGCAGCACGTCGGAGGTCAGGGACAGGGTCAGCACCGGCGCGTCCGCCGGGTTGACCTTGCTGTACACCGGCGGGTAAGGCAGGTTGCTCGGCAGGAAGGTGCCCGCAGCGTTGATCGACGCCTGCACCTCCTGCTCGGCCACGTCCAGGGACAGCGCCAGGTCGAACTGCAAGGTGACCACCGAAGCACCGTTGGAGCTGGTGGAACTCATGGACTTGAGCCCCGGCATCTCCCCCAGCTGGCGCTCCAGGGGTGCGGTGATCGACGAACTGATCACCTCCGGGCTGGCCCCCGGGTACTGGGTATAGACCTGGATGGTGGGGTAATCGACTTCCGGCAGGGCCGAGACCGACAGCAGGTGATAGCCCAGCAGGCCCAGCAACAGCACCGCCACCATCAACAAGGTGGTGGCCACCGGCCGTTCGATAAAGGGGCGCGAGACGTTCATCGGCGCCGGCCTATTGAGCCACGACTTTGATGGCCGAGCCGTTGTCCAGCTTGTCCGCGCCCTCGGTAATCACCTGCTCGCCAGCCTTGACCCCGGCGTCCAGCACCGCCGTGACCTCGCCGCTGGCCGGCCCGCTCTTGATGTTGCGCAGGCTGGCCTTGGTACCGCCGTCAACGACGAACACGAAGTCGCCCTTGCTGCCATGCTGAATGGCCCGGGTGGGCACCACCGGCACCTGCATCAGGGTGTCGGCCCTGAGCCTGGCGTTGACGAACTGATTGGGAAACAGGGCCTTGCCCGCCCCCTCGAAGCGAGCCTTGACGTTGATGGTCCCGGTACTGGTGTTGACCTGATTGTCCAGCGCCAGCAGGCTGCCGCGGGCCAGCAGGTTGTGCTTGTTGCGGTCATAGGCGAGTACCGGCACTGCCCCCTTGGCCATGGCCTGGCTGATCGCCCCCAGGTCATCCTCGGGCACCGCGAACACCACCTCGGCCGGCTCCATCTGGGTGATCACCACGATCCCGGTGGTGCTGGCGGTGGTCACGTAGTTGCCCGGGTCCACCAGGCGCAGCCCGACCACGCCGTCCACCGGCGAGATGATGGTGCAGTAGCTCAACTGCACTTCCAGGTTCTGCACGCTGCCCTGGTCGGCAGCCACGGTGCCGGCCTGTTGCTGCACCGTGGAAACCTGGGTGTCGAGGGTCTGCTGGCTGACCGAACCGGCCTTGATCAATTCACGGTAGCGGGCCAGGTCGCGCCGGGCGTTGTCCAGCACCGCCTGATCATGGGCCAGCACGCCCCGGGCCTGGGCCAGCTGCGCCTTGAGCGCGCGATCATCGATCCGCGCAATGACCTGGCCCTTGCGCACAGGCTGGCCTTCCTTGAACTCGACGCTGGAAAGAATCCCGTCCACCTGGGTGATCACCGTCACGCTGCGGGTCGGCGTCACCGTGCCCAGGGCGTCGATGTAGACCGGCACATCCTGCAACTGCACCGCCACCGCCACCACCGGCTCACCCACGGGTGCCGGCTTGACCGGGTGCCGCGGGCCGGACAGGTAGAACCACAGCCCCAGGGCCAGAGCTGCCAGTGCCAAGAGGATGAGCCACAGAGAAACTTTGCCGCGTCTGCCTTTGTCCACGAGCGAGCATCCGATTCAGGCGGGTCCGGGCCCGGTTGCGCAGCGCGATGAACGCCCCACCACAGGCTGATCACCGGCCGGCGAGCCAAGCACTGTCCTGAACTCTAGCAGCCGCCCTCACGGGCGCCCGCCGATGCGTATTTTTGTTCAGCCACGGGACAGGCAAAACCGCCAAAGTGCCGGCAAACCGGGCCCGAGCCGGCATTCTTGAGCCTCGCACAAGGCCGGTGCTACCATGCGCAACCGCCCGAACAGGCAAGGAATCCCCTGGTTTATGAGCACCATCCGCGAGCGCAATAAAGAACTGATCCTGCGGGCCGCCAGTGAAGAGTTTGCCGACAAGGGCTTTGCGGCGACCAAGACCAGCGACATCGCCGCCAAGGCCGGGTTGCCCAAACCCAACGTCTACTACTACTTCAAGTCCAAGGAAAACCTCTATCGCGAGGTGCTGGAAAGCATCATCGAACCCATCCTCCAGGCCTCCACCCCGTTCAATGCCGATGGCGTGCCCAGCGAAGTGCTCAGCGGCTACATCCGCTCGAAGATCCGCATCTCCCGCGACCTGCCGTTCGCTTCCAAGGTCTTTGCCAGCGAGATCATGCATGGCGCGCCGCACCTGAGCCCGGACCAGGTGGAACAGCTCAACGCCCAGGCCAAGCACAACATCGAGTGCATCCAGACCTGGATCGATCGCGGCCTGATCGCCCCGCTCGACCCCAACCACCTGATGTTCAGCATCTGGGCCGCGACCCAGACCTACGCCGACTTCGACTGGCAGATCTCGGTGGTTACCGGCAAGACCAAGCTCGACGAAGACGACTACGAAGCTGCGGCGCAGACCATCATCCGGCTGGTGCTCAAGGGCTGTGAACTGGATCGCTGATAGCGTTTGGGTACTTTCCGGTTTGTTTCCCGGCCCGCAAGGGCGCAATAGTTCCAATCAAGATCCTGCGCGGCATTTTGCAACCTCGCGGGCTCGGCAGTGGCTACAGGCCGGGCCCGCGAGGTCGAGGGCTATGCGCTGACGCCGGCGTCCGCCGCCAGGCCCTGGGCTTCGATCGCGCTGATGGCGCACTGCTCATCAATGTCCGAGGTATCGCCACTGATGCCGATCGCCCCGATCACTGCCCCCGCCTGATCCCGAATCAACACTCCGCCCGGGGCAGGCACCACGCTGCCCTGCCCCAGACCGTTCAATGCGCCGATGAAGGCCGGGCGCTGCTGCGCATCCAGGGCCAGCAGGCGCGAGCCCTTGCCCAGGGCCACCGCCCCCCAGGCCTTGCCGATGGCGATCTGCGGACGCAGCAGGCTGGCGCCGTCCTCCCGTTGCAGGGTCACCAGGTGCCCGCCGGCATCCAGCACCGCGATGGTCAGCGGGGCCGCATTGATCTTGCGCCCCGCGTTGATGGCCTGGTTGGCCAGGTTGACTGCGACTTTCAAGGTTAAAGCGCTCATGGGTGCCGTCCTTATCTTGTTATTGAGAAAGCCTGGGGAAGCTTCTTGTAGGAGAAGTCCGATACAACAAATAGAACACAATGAATTTATTTTTTGTATACAATAATTCGCGAAAGGCAGCCCCTGCGACAAAAGGACGCCGGTTTATCGGGGCTTTGATGAAAGCCGCTGCCGCTCAAGAAAATGGATTGACCTGCGCCATCCGCCGTGAATACACTTTGCGCAAAACCACTTGTATACAATTACAAAACGCAAGAGGCACAAAACCATGAGCAAAATGAGAGCAATCGAAGCCGCCGTTCTGGTGATGCGCCGTGAAGGGGTCGATACCGCTTTTGGCATCCCGGGTGCCGCCATCAACCCGCTGTATTCCGCGCTGCAGAAGGTCGGTGGCATCGATCATGTGCTCGCTCGCCACGTCGAAGGCGCCTCGCACATGGCCGAGGGCTACACCCGCACCAAGGCCGGTAACATCGGCGTGTGCATCGGTACTTCGGGCCCCGCCGGCACCGACATGGTCACCGGCCTGTACAGCGCCTCGGCCGACTCCATCCCGATTCTCTGCATCACCGGCCAGGCACCCCGGGCCCGGCTGCACAAGGAAGACTTCCAGGCCGTGGACATCACCAGCATCGTCAAACCGGTGACCAAGTGGGCCACCACCGTGCTGGAGCCGGGCCAGGTGCCCTACGCCTTCCAGAAAGCCTTCTACGAAATGCGCTCCGGCCGTCCCGGCCCGGTGCTGATCGACCTGCCGTTCGACGTGCAGATGGCGGAAATCGAATTCGACATCGACGCCTACCAGCCCCTGCCCCTGGCCAAGCCCGCGGCAACCCGCTTGCAGGCGGAAAAGGTCCTGGCCCTGCTGGACCAGGCCGAGCGTCCATTGCTGGTGGCCGGTGGTGGCGTGATCAACGCCGACGCCAGCGAGCTGCTGGTGGAGTTCGCCGAACTGACCGGCATTCCGGTGATCCCGACCCTGATGGGCTGGGGCACCATCCCTGACGATCACCCACAGATGGTGGGCATGGTCGGCCTGCAGACCTCCCATCGCTACGGCAATGCCACCCTGCTCAAGTCCGACACCGTGCTGGGCATCGGCAACCGCTGGGCCAACCGCCACACCGGTTCGGTGGACGTCTACACCGAAGGCCGCAAGTTCATCCACGTAGACATCGAACCGACCCAGATCGGCCGTGTCTTCACCCCGGACCTGGGCATCGTTTCCGATGCCGGCAGCGCCCTGACCGTATTGCTGGAAGTAGCCCGCGAATGGCAGACCGCCGGCAAGCTCAAGGATCGCAGCGCCTGGCTGCATGATTGCCAGCAGCGCAAGGCCAGCCTGCACCGCAAGACCCACTTCGACAACGTGCCGGTCAAGCCGCAGCGCGTGTACGAAGAAATGAACCAGGTATTCGGCAAGGACACCTGCTACGTCAGCACCATCGGCCTGTCGCAGATTGCCGGCGCGCAGTTCCTCCACGTCTACAAGCCACGCCACTGGATCAACTGCGGCCAGGCCGGCCCGCTGGGCTGGACCATCCCGGCTGCCCTGGGCGTGGTCAAGGCCGACCCGAACCGCCAGGTGGTGGCGCTGTCCGGCGACTACGACTTCCAGTTCATGATCGAAGAACTGGCGGTGGGCGCGCAGTTCAACCTGCCGTACATCCATGTGGTGGTGAACAACTCCTACCTGGGGCTGATCCGTCAGGCACAGCGTGGTTTCGACATGGACTACTGCGTGCAGCTGTCCTTCGACAACCTCAACGCGCCGGAACTCAACGGCTATGGCGTCGACCATGTGGCCGTTGCCGAAGGCCTGGGTTGCAAGGCCCTGCGGGTGTTCGAACCCAAGGACATCCAGCCGGCCCTGCGCCAGGCCCAGGAAATGCTCCAGACCTTCAAGGTACCGGTGGTGGTGGAAATCATCCTGGAGCGCGTGACCAACATTTCCATGGGCACCGAAATCAACGCGGTCAACGAGTTCGAAGACCTGGCGCTGGTGGGCAACGACGCCCCTACCGCGATTTCCCTGCTCGACTGATACCCCTGGCCGCTGGCACCGGCCGGGCCCCGGGCGCCACCTCCCGCCAGAGGTGGCGCCCGGGCCGCCCGCCCCCTGGCGCCAGCCCCAGGCTTGACCGAACCACAGGAGACCACCATGCCGCGCTTTGCTGCCAACCTGTCCATGCTGTTCACCGAACAGGACTTCCTCGCCCGCTTCAAGGCGGCCGCCGATGCCGGCTTCAGCGGCGTCGAATATCTGTTCCCCTACGAATTCAGCTCTGCCGAGATCAAGGCGCAACTTGACGCCCACGGCCTGAGCCAGGTGCTGTTCAACCTGCCGGCCGGCGACTGGGCCAAGGGTGAACGCGGTATCGCCTGCCTGCCCGACCGGGTCGAGGAGTTCCGCGCCGGGGTCGACCTGGCCATTGCCTACGCCCAGGTCCTGGGCAATACCCAGGTCAACTGCCTGGCCGGCATCCGTCCACAAGGCGCCGATGAGGCGCTGCTGGAAAAGACCTTCGTCGCCAACCTCAAGTACGCCGCCGACAAGCTCCAGGCCGTGGGCATCAAGCTGGTGATGGAAGCCATCAACACCCGCGACATTCCCGGCTTCTACCTCAACAATACCGCCCAGGCGCTGTCGATTCGCGAGCAGGTGGGCAGCGACAACCTGTACCTGCAGTACGACATCTACCACATGCAGATCATGGAGGGAGACCTGGCGCGGACCATGGCCAACCACCTGGGCCAGATCAACCACATCCAGCTGGCGGACAACCCCGGGCGCAACGAGCCGGGCACCGGCGAGATCAACTACCGCTTCCTCTTCGAGCACCTGGACCGCATCGGCTACCAGGGCTGGGTCGGGTGCGAGTACAAGCCGCTGACCACCACTGAAGCCGGCCTTGGCTGGCTGAAAACCCACAACGCAATCTGAACCCGCACCTGCGTAGGAGCCGGCTTGCCGGCGAAGAGGTCCGCAAGACCGCCTTCGCTGGCCTGCCAGCGCCTACAAGGTCCCGTTGAATAGAGGATTTTTATCATGGCTAAAATCGGATTTATCGGCACCGGCATCATGGGCCACCCCATGGCCGCCAACCTGCAGAAGGCCGGTCACAGCCTGCTGCTCTCGGAACACCACGGCAAGGCTCCGGCCGACCTGATCGCCGCCGGCGCCATCGCCCTGGCCTCGCCCCGGGACGTCGCCCAGGAAGCCGAATTCGTCATCATCATGGTCCCCGATACCCCCCAGGTCGAAGACGTGCTGCTGCGCGCCGACGGCGTGGCCGCCGGGATCGGCAAGGGCAAGATCGTCATCGACATGAGCTCGATCTCGCCCACCGCTACCAAGGCCTTTGCCGCCAAGATCAACGAGACCGGCGCCCAGTACCTGGACGCCCCGGTGTCCGGCGGTGAAGTCGGGGCCAAGGCCGCCACCCTGAGCATCATGGTCGGTGGCGACAGCCAGGCCTTCGAACGCGCCCTGCCGCTGTTCCAGAGCATGGGCAAGAACATCACCCTGGTGGGTGGCAACGGTGACGGCCAGACTGCCAAGGTGGCCAACCAGATCATCGTCGCCCTGAACATCCAGGCCGTGGCCGAAGCCCTGCTGTTCGCCTCGAAGAACGGCGCCGACCCGGCCAAGGTGCGTGAAGCACTGATGGGTGGCTTCGCTTCCTCGAAGATCCTCGAAGTGCACGGCGAGCGGATGATCAAGGGCACCTTCGACCCGGGCTTCCGCATCAACCTGCACCAGAAGGACCTGAACCTGGCCCTGAGCGGTGCCCGCGAGCTGGGCATCAACCTGCCCAACACCGCCAACACCCAGCAAGTGTTCAGCACCTGCACCGCCATCGGTGGCGCCAACTGGGACCACTCGGCCCTGATCAAGGGCCTGGAACACATGGCCAACTTCTCGATCCGCGAGAAGAAATAAGCAGCATCCGTAGCCGCCGCCACAGGCTGCGCCAAGGTTCGCAGGAAACGCCTCACGGCGGGCCAGGGACAGGCCCTGCTGACCTTGCCGCCGCCTGAGGTGGCGGCTACACCCGTTTCAAGCCCCCCATAACAAGAAATCCGGGAGCCCGCCATGTCGGTCGATCCGCAAAAATTCCTCCGTGAGCTGTTCGCCACAGCCATCGACGCCGCCCACCCGCAACAGGTTCTGCAAGCCCATCTCCCCAGCGACCGCAGCGGCCGCGTCATCGTCATCGGCGCCGGCAAGGCCGCCGCGGCCATGGCCCAGGTGGTCGAGCGCAGCTGGCAGGGCGAAGTCTCCGGGCTGGTGGTCACCCGCTACGGCCACGGCGCCCCCTGCACCAAGATCGAAGTGGTCGAAGCCGCCCACCCGGTACCCGACGCCGCCGGCCTGGCCGTGGCCAAGCGCGTGCTGGCACTGGTCAGCAACCTGTCGGAACAGGATCGGGTGATCTTCCTGCTGTCCGGTGGCGGTTCGGCGCTGCTGGCCCTGCCCGCCGCCGGTATCACCCTGGCGGACAAGCAGGCCATCAACAAAGCCCTGCTCAAATCCGGCGCCACCATCGGCGAGATGAACTGCGTGCGCAAGCACCTCTCGGCGATCAAGGGTGGACGCCTGGCCAAGGCCTGCTGGCCGGCCACGGTCTACACCTATGCGATTTCCGATGTACCCGGCGACCTGGCCACGGTCATCGCCTCCGGCCCCACCGTGGCCGACCCCAGCACCTCGGCCGAAGCCCTGGCGATTCTCAAGCGCTATGGCATCGACGTACCGGCCGCAGTCCGCAGCTGGCTGCAGAGCCCCGAGTCGGAAACCGTCAAGCCCGGCGACCCGTGCCTGGCCCGCAGCCACTTCCAGCTGATCGCCCGGCCCCAGCAGTCCCTTGAGGCGGCAGCCGTGAAGGCGCGCCAGGCCGGCTTCAGCCCACTGATCCTCGGCGACCTGGAGGGCGAATCCCGGGAGGTGGCCAAGGTTCACGCCGGCATCGCCCGCCAGGTCGCCCTGCACGGCCAGCCCCTGGCGGCGCCCTGCGTGATCCTCTCCGGCGGTGAAACCACGGTCACCGTGCGCGGCAATGGCCGTGGCGGGCGCAACGCGGAGTTCCTCCTGAGCCTCACCGACAGCCTCAAGGGCTACCCGGGCATCTTTGCCCTGGCCGGCGACACTGACGGCATCGACGGTTCCGAGGACAATGCCGGGGCCATCATGACCCCGGACAGCTACGCCCGCGCCGCGGCCCTGGGCCTGAGCGCCAGCGACGAGCTGGACAACAACAACGGCTATGGCTACTTCGCGGCGCTGGGGGACCTGATCGTCACCGAGCCGACCCGCACCAACGTCAACGACTTCCGCGCCATCCTCATTCTCGAGACCCCCAAACATGACGCCTGACAAGAAGGTCAAAATCCTCGCCACCCTGGGCCCGGCCATCGACGGCATCGAGGACATCCGTGAGCTGGTGCAAGCCGGGGTGAACATCTTCCGGCTCAATTTCAGCCACGGCGCCCATGCCGACCACGCCCAGCGCTACGAGTGGATCCGCCAGGTAGAGCGCGAACTGAACTACCCCCTGGGCATCCTCATGGACCTGCAAGGGCCGAAGCTGCGGGTCGGCACCTTCGCCGAAGGCAAGGTGCAACTGGTGCGCGGCCAGGCCCTGCGCCTGGACCTCGACGCGACCCCGGGCAACGCCCAGCGGGTCAGCCTGCCGCACCCGGAGATCATCGCCGCCCTGGAGCCGGGCATGGACCTGCTGCTGGACGACGGCAAGCTGCGCCTGCGGGTGATCGCCAAGCACGCCGATGCCATCGAGACCACCGTGCTCAACGGCGGCGAGCTATCGGACCGCAAGGGCGTCAACGTGCCCCAGGCGGTGCTCGACCTCAGCCCGCTGACGGCCAAGGACCGTCGCGACCTGAGCTTCGGTCTGGAACTGGGGGTGGACTGGGTGGCCCTGTCCTTCGTGCAGCGCCCCGAAGACATCCGTGAAGCCCGTGCGCTGATCGGCGACAAGGCCTACCTGATGGCCAAGATCGAGAAGCCTTCGGCCGTCACCCAACTGCGGGAAATCGCCGAGCTGAGCGACGCGATCATGGTGGCCAGGGGCGACCTGGGGGTGGAAGTACCGGCAGAAAGCGTGCCGCAGATCCAGAAAAACATCATCAGCACCTGCCGCCAGCTGGGCAAGCCGGTGGTGGTGGCCACCCAAATGCTCGAATCCATGCGCTTCTCCCCTGCGCCGACCCGGGCCGAGGTCACCGACGTCGCCAACGCTGTGGCCGAGGGTGCGGACGCCGTGATGCTGTCGGCGGAAACCGCTTCCGGCGAATACCCGCTGGAGGCCGTACAGATGATGAGCAAGATTATCCGCCAGGTGGAAACCGGCCCGGACTACCAGGCCCAGCTGGACGTCAGCCGGCCCCAGGCCGAGGCCACGGTCTCGGACGCCATCAGCTGTGCGATCCGCCGGGTGTGCAGCATCCTGCCGGTGGCGGTGCTGGTGAACTACAGCGAATCCGGCAGTTCGACCCTGCGCGCCGCCCGCGAGCGGCCTTCGGTGCCGATCCTCAACCTGACGCCGAACCTTGCCACTGCTCGCCGCCTGACAGTGGCCTGGGGCGTGCATTCGGTGGTCAACGACCGGCTGCGCCAGGTCGACGAGGTGTGTGCCACGGCCCTGGAAATCGCCCAGGCCCAGGGCCTGGCCAAGCGCGGCGACACCGTGGTGATCACCACCGGTGTGCCGTTCGGCCAGCCGGGCACCACCAATTCGTTGCGCGTCGAAACCCTTCTCTGACCCGCAGCCCATGGCGCCGCTGACCGGCCAGAGCCTCCCGCAGAGAAGGCCTGGGCGGTCAAGCGCAACCCTCGCCCATGGGCTGCACCCACTGATTTGCATCATGCCTTCACAGTCTTTCAATGCCTTCTGCCCCGACTGGGCCACTGCCCTGCTTAACGGCTTCAGTCAGATCTTTCTCCAGCGCCATCCGCTGTGCGGCCTGCTGTGCCTGCTGGCGATCCTGGTCAGTGCCCCGGCGCTGCTCGGCGCTGCCCTGCTGGGTGCCCTGGCCGGGCTGCTGACCGCGCAACGCCGGGGTTACGCCAAGGCCGACCGCCAGGCCGGGCTGTTCAGCTACAACGGCGCATTGCTGGGCCTGCTGCTGGGCCTGTACCTGCCCTGGTCGGTATTGCTGCCGCCGCTGATCATCGCCACCGGCGGCCTCAGCGCGATCATTTCCCAGCAATGGCTCAAACGTGCCCGCAACCCCGCCAGCCTGCCGGCCTACACCGCGCCCTTCGTCGGCCTCGGCTGGCTGCTGCTGAGCCTGATCGAGCCGCTGCCCGCGGGCACCCAGGGCGTGCCCGGGCTGTCCCTGGCGAACCTGCTGGGTGGGCTGTTCCAGGGCCTGGGGCAGATCATGTTCCTCGGCCAGCCCCTGGCCGGCCTGCTGATTCTGCTCGGCCTGCTGCTGGCCAGCCGCCGCGCGGCAGCCTGGGCCCTGTTCGGCTCCGCCTGCGGCCTGCTCTTTGCCCTGCTGCAGCAGGAACATGCCCAGGCCCTGCAGGGCCTGGGCGGCTACAACTGCGCCCTGGTCGCCCTGGCCCTGGGCCAGCAGGCCCGGCAGCCCTGGCGGCCGCTACTGGGGATGCTGCTGGCACTGCTGATCAGCCCGGGGCTGGTCGCCCTGGGTCTTGCGCCCCTGACCGCGCCCTTTGTCCTGGCCTGCTGGCTGGTGCACACCGTCGACCGGGTGCTGGGCCGCAACGTGCGGGGCGACGCGCCTTGCGCTCCCCCGGCAAATCCCCCTAGGCTTCGCTGACTTTCGATTCAGGCGATTTCCATGGGCAACAGCGACAACTGGCGGCAGCGCCTCTACGTAATGATCTTCCAGACCGATACGGTGGCGGGGCGGCGCTTTGACAGCACCCTGCTGCTGATCATCCTCGCCAGCCTGGTGATCGTGATCCTCGACAGCATCGACGAGGTGCATCGCAACTACGCCAACGTCCTGGCCTACATCGAATGGGGTTTTACCCTGATCTTCGCCATCGAGTACGGGCTGCACCTGTACTGCTCTCCCCGGCCGCTGCGCTATGCGTTCAGCTTCTATGGCCTGGTGGACCTGCTGGCGATCGTTCCGGGGATCCTCGCCCTGTATTACAGCGACGCCCAATACCTGCTGATCATCCGCATCATCCGCATGCTGCGGATCTTTCGCGTGCTCAAGCTGGCGCCCTACCTCAAGCAGGCCCACTACCTGCTGGACGCCCTGCGCGGCAGCAAGCAGAAGATCCTGGTGTTCCTGCTCAGCGTCTGCACCCTGGTCACGGTGTTCGGCACCCTGATGTACGTGGTCGAAGGCCCGGAGCACGGTTTCACCAGCATTCCCAAGGGCATCTACTGGGCCATCGTCACCCTGACCACGGTGGGCTACGGCGACATCGTGCCCAAGACCGTGATCGGCCAGGTGATCTCGTCCATGGTGATGATCACCGGTTACTCGATCATCGCCGTGCCCACCGGGATCTTCACCGCGGAACTGGCCAGCGCCATGCGCGGCGAGCAGCTCAAGCACGACTGCCCGGTGTGCCGCAAGAACACCCACGAACCCGCCGCGGCCTTCTGTTCCCGCTGCGGCAATGCGCTATTCAAGAAACTGGAATAAGCAAAGTACTTTTTAATCTTTAAAGAGATATAGCGCCCCGGCTATAGTCGGCGGCAAATTGCCTTCACTCTCGAACAAAAGGAATGTGCAGTGAAAAAACTCTTCAGCGCCTCGCTATTGGCCGCCGGCCTGGCCCTGGGCAGCGTCGCCCAGGCCGCACCGACCCTGCTCAACGTTTCCTACGACGTGATGCGCGACTTCTACAAGGACTACAACGCCGCCTTCCAGAAACACTGGAAAGCCGAGCACAACGAGAACATCACCCTGCAGATGTCCTTCGGCGGCTCCAGCAAACAGGCGCGCTCGGTCATCGACGGCCTGCCGGCGGATGTCATCACCATGAACATGGCCACCGACATCAACGCCCTGGCGGACAACGGCAAGCTGGTGCCGGACAACTGGGTGACCCGCCTGCCGAACAACAGCGCGCCGTTCACCTCGGCCACCGTGTTCATCGTGCGCAAGGGCAACCCCAAGGCCCTGAAGGACTGGCCGGACCTGCTCAAGGACGGCGTGCAGGTGATAGTGCCCAACCCCAAGACCTCGGGTAACGGCCGCTACACCTACCTCTCGGCCTGGGGCTATGTGCTCAAGAACGGCGGCGATGAGAACAAGGCCAAGGACTTCGTCGGCAAGCTGTTCAAGCAGGCGCCGGTGCTCGACACCGGTGGCCGCGCCGCCACCACCACCTTCATGACCAACCAGATCGGCGACGTGCTGGTGACCTTCGAGAACGAAGCGGAGATGATCGCCCGCGAATTCGGCCGCGACCAATTCGAGGTGATCTACCCGAGTGTGTCCGCCGAAGCCGAGCCGCCGGTATCGGTGGTGGACAAGGTGGTAGAGAAGAAAGGCACCCGCGCCGCCGCCGAGGAGTACCTCAAGTACCTGTGGTCGCCGGAAGGCCAGGAAATCGCCGCCAACAACTACCTGCGCCCACGGGACCCGAAAGTGCTGGCCAAGTACACCGATCGCTTCCCGAAAGTCGACTTCCTCTCGGTGGAAAAGACCTTCGGCGACTGGCGCAGCGTGCAGAAGACCCACTTCAACGACGGCGGGATCTTCGACCAGATCTACACCAACGCCAAGTGACCCCTCGCGGGTGAATGAAAAAAGCGACCTCCGGGGTCGCTTTTTTTATGCCCCAGGCATGGCGCTCAGAGGGCTCGCGCCGGAGTGAACAGCGCCGCTTCGGCGACCTGATGGCGCTCCTCCAGCACCGCCTCCGCCTCAACTTCGATCAGCCACTCTGGCAGCGACAGCCCGCTGACGATGATCCACGAAGACGCCGGCGGCTGGCTGGCGAAGCGTTCGAGCAAGACTGCGCTGATGTGCTCCTGCTGGTTGCGGGCCGCTTCGGCGATGTAGATCCGCAGCATCACCACATCCGCCAGCCGGCCACCCGCCTCGGCCAGGACCCGGGCGATATTGTCGAAGGCCTGCTCGGTCTGCTCCCGCAGGCCCGGGCCCACGGTGCGCTCCTGCTCATCCACACCCACCTGGCCGGAAAGCAGCAGGCGCCGCCCACCGCGCACCTCCACCGCCTGGCTGAAACCGTATTGCAGGGAATTGAACACACTGGCTGGGTTGAACGTCGACTTTTCCATAAGGCACTCCCGGCGCATTGAACGACCGGAAACCGTAAACCAAGCCTTTGCCGACTTCCACTGCAACCCGCGCGCAGCAACATTTGGCAATGCAAGCCCCCGCCCGCCTGGTGGCAACCCTGTGCAGCAGCGGCCTACATCGGCGGCGCGACCCCATCCTTGCCGGCGGAGATCGACTGCGCGGTGAGTTTGCCGTCATCGCTCTGGGTAACGAACATCACCACCTTGACCCCGACCTTGAGCAGGCTGCGGTCGCCGGGAGTCAGGTTGACGATGGGCACATCGTCCGGCACCAGGATCTTCTGCTGGCCGCCCTTGTAGTTGACGGTCAGGGTGCGGCCGTTGCTCACCACCAGGTCGCCGACGCTGCCGTTGGTCATGCTGCTGCCCTTGGCCAGGTCGAAAGGTCGATGGCCATCACCCGTACCGGCCAACTGCGGTGGAAACACATGCACTTCCAGCGCCTTGAGGGTGCCGTCGGCCATGGGCATGGCCGCCGAGCCGATGTAGCTGCCGGGCTTGATGTCCTCGATATTGGCCAGGGTCACGGCACGCACCTGGGTCTGGGGCGTCAGCTCGACGCTGACATTCTCCCCACTGTTGACGTGCACCCGCACCACGTCGCCGCCGACCCCGGTGATTTCCCCGCGTACGCCAATGCGCATGCCCGGCGCCTCCTGGGCCAAGGCCGCGGTGCTGCCCAGCAGGAACGCCAGGGCCAGGCACTGAAGGTTGCACAACAAACCAGGCAAAGACCGATTCATGGAACGGATTCCTCAAGGCAATGGGTGCACAGAGCCCGTCAGTCGACTGCAAGGCCCCGGGGGAGCATGAGCATGCTATCGAACAGGATGTAAGTAAATGTATCATCGCCCCTCGACAGCGACACGCCCCGGTACTCAACGGGCCTTCATCATTCGATCGCTGACCTTTGCCACCCGGCCCGCTCCATCGCTGTGCCACGGGGTCTTGCCGACCTCGCTCCTTGCGCTTGCCCCAGAGATCGCCAATGAATTCCACGACCCAGGCTCTGCCCACCGGCAGCGCGACAATGACCCGAGGCATGGTGCTGCTGTTCGCCTTCTGCTGCGGGGCCATCGTCGCCAACATCTACTACGCACAACCGATCATCGAGCTGATTGCCCCGGACCTCGGCCTGTCCAGCGCCCTGGCCAGCCTGATCGTGTCGCTGACCCAGATCGGCTACGCCCTGGGCCTGTTCTTCCTGGTGCCCCTGGGCGATTTGCTGGAAAACCGCCGGCTGATGATCTGCACCACCCTGGTGGCGATTGCCAGCCTGCTGGGCGCGGCCTTTATCCAGCAGCCCAATGCCTTTCTCCTGGTGTCGCTGTTGATCGGCTTCAGTTCGGTGTCGGTGCAGATCCTGATTCCCCTGGCCGCGCACCTGGCCCCCGAGGAAACCCGGGGCCGGGTGGTGGGTGGGATCATGGGCGGCCTGCTGCTGGGGATTCTCCTGGCCCGGCCGGTGTCCAGCGTGGTGGCCGACCACTTCGGCTGGCGGGCGATGTTCATCGCCGCGGCGCTGCTGATGGCGGCCATCAGCCTGGTGCTGATGCTCACCATTCCCAAGCGCCAGCCGGCCCACAGCGCCACCTATGGCCAACTGCTGCATTCCCTGGGCAACTTGCTGCGCCAGCAACCGGTACTGCGCCAACGCGCCTTCTACCAGGGTTGCCTGTTCGCCACCTTCAGCCTGTTCTGGACCGCCGCACCGCTGGAGCTGGCGCGCCAGCACGGCCTGAGCCAAAGCCAGATCGCGATCTTTGCCTTGGTGGGCGCCATCGGCGCCATCGCCGCGCCCATCAGCGGGCGCCTGGCGGATGCCGGCCATACCCGCATCGCCTCACTGCTGGCCATGCTGCTGGCGGCCCTGAGCTTCATCCCCAGCCTGGTGCATCCGGCCTACAGCGTGATCGGCATGGCCGTGACCGGCGTGGTCCTGGATTTCTGCGTGCAGATGAACATGGTGCTCGGCCAGCGCGCCGTGTACGCCCTCGACGCCCACAGCCGCAGCCGCCTGAATGCGCTGTACATGACCAGCATCTTCATCGGCGGGGCCTTTGGCTCCTCGATTGCCAGTGCGGTGTACGAGCATGGCGGCTGGCTGGGCATCGTGCTGGTGGGCAGCGCCTTCCCGCTGCTGGCCTTGATGCGCTTCCTGCTGGTGCGGGACAACCGCCGCCCGGCCCGGGGCTGAGGAAAAGGCACGGCGCCCTTGCCCCTGCCCGGCATTGGCCGGGCAGGCAAGCTGCACCGGGGCGGGCGCCTCAGATGCGTTCGCGCACCAGGACTTCGATATTGGCCGCCGCCCCCCAGAGCCGCAGGCGCCCGATCAGGCCGGCATCGGTTTCCCCCACCAGGTACAGAGTGTCGATGGTCTGGGTCGCGGCCCATTCGACGAACTCGCTGCTGTCGAAGTCGGCCAGGCTGGTCAATTGGAATTCACTTTCATAGAAGCCCGGGGTGACCGGGACCGGGGTGTCCTGGGGGCCGGGCGCGCCGATGAAGTCGCAGCCCAGGTGCACCACGCCCCATCGGGCGACCCGCCAATTGCCCAGGGCTTCATCCAGCCGTGCCCGGGCGCCACGGGCAAAGCCCAGGCCATCGATGACCACGCGACGGTTGATGATCAGCCACAGCTTGCGCCGCCGTGGTGCCTTGAGCAGCACTTCGCCGGTGACCTTGGAGGCACGCAATGCCAGGGCGATCACCAGCAGCAAAGGCACGAAGTAGCTGTAGAGCCTCTCGGTAGCGCTGACCGTTACCAACCCGTACAGGCGCCGTACCTCGGCCCGCTGCTGCTCCAGTTCCTTGATGCTTTCACTCAAGCCCTGCAGCCATTGGCGGATGGGAGCCGCCGTGTATTCGCCGCGGATCTCCCCCAGCACCTGCTGCACCTTGGCCTCTGCCAAGGCCGAAAGGCGCCCGTCCGCGGTGCGTTCCAGCGCTGCAAAACGCTCGCACAGGCTGCTGACCTGGGCCGCGTCCTGGGGCTCGTAGCGAGCGATGGCCGCCTTGCAGTGCTCCACGCCCAGCATGTCCTCGATCTCCGTGGCCACGCGCCGCTGCAGCCCGGCTTGGGCCTGCTGCGCCAACTGGTAATCAGTCTGGAACCAGTCCACGCGCACCGCCTGGGTGGCGCTGATCAGGGCCAGGGACGCCAGCAGCAGCCAGGCGTAGTCCACGCGCTTCCAGCCGATCTCGCCCAAGGGAAAGACCGATATGAAGCTCCAGCAGAAGAAGTAGTACATGAAGGCGAATGCCAGCAGCAGGCACACCGGCTCCAGCGAGAGGTAGATCAGCTCCGGCACCTCGGCCGGGCCAAAGCCATACACCAGCAACAGCACACAGATCAGCGCAAGCCAGAACACCATCGGCGTGAAATAGGGTTTGTTCAGGTCATTCTTCATCGGGCGCTCAACGGCTGATACTCGGGAACACCCCGCTGTATCGGCCAGGCATCCCGAGGCTTAAATAATCCAGCCCGGGCGCAGGCTCTGGCCTGCGCCTGTGCGCTTATCGGACAGGGTTACTGGAACTGGCGACCAAGCCCGGCGGGCACACCGTGGATATCGGTGTCTTCCCAGGGCCCGTCGGGGCTGATGGAACGGCTCCAGCCATTGTTCCAGCGGTAGTAGGTGCGCTGGCGGTAGAAGGTGTTGCTCTGGTCATCCAGCACATAGACCCCCAACCGCGCATCCCAATGGCTGTGCCCGCCCGGCGGTGGCGCGAAGCTGGCGGAGGTGCGTGGCAGGGGCTTGGCTGCGGGGATCGGCGCGCTGGGCGTACCCGGCGCCGTGGACGGGGCCGGGCGTGTGCTCGGCCCTGGCGGGATCGGCTCGGAGCTGGTGGGCACCGGCCGATGGACCGTACATGCGCTCAACCCCAGGACCAGTGATAACAGGGTGATACGAGCGATGGCGGTCATGGCGGCTTCTCTGATTATTGATCCGGGCTGTCGATGGTCAGCTGCTGGGCAGCGGTGGTGCTGCTGGCCAGAGGCTGGCTGCGCCCGACCCACTCACCGGCCGTCGGCTGGCCGGCGCGGGACACGCGCGCAACCAGTTGGACTTCAGGGAAGTTCGACAGTTTCAACTGCGGCATCATCGCGTCGGCATCCGCCAGCTCGACGGTGGCCGGCAAGTCGGCCACGGTCAGGCGCTTGGCCGCCAGCGGCGCGGGTGGCCCCTGGGTGGCGCGAGCAAAGATGAACACGCTGTCGCCCGGCTGGACCTTGGCCTTGAGCTCGGCCGCCAAGTCGACCCTGACCTTGAGCACCGCGCCCTTGGCCTGAGCCTTGGCCGCAGGTTCGCTGGCAACCTTGCCGCCACTGGCCACCAGTTTCTCGCTGGCGCGGTCGATACCGCCCTGCAACGCGGCGCGGGAGTTGTCGTCCGGCGGCAGTTGCGCCTGCAGGCGCTTCCAGTAGTCGATGGCTTCCTGGAAACGCCCGCCTTCGAAGGCGGCGATCCCCAGCAGCCCGAGGCTGGTGACTTCATTGGGGTCGGCTTTCAGGGCTTCGTCGGTCAGGCCCTGGACCTTGTCCGACCATTGCTTGTTGTCGGCAAAGTACTGCGCCTGGGCCCATTGCCCCAGCAGCTCGGGCTGGCGCCCGGCCAGGGCCACGGTGCGTTCGAAGATCTTCGCCGCGTCCGCCGGCCGGTCCTGGGCCATGTAGGTACGGCCGAGGAAGTACAGGCCTTCGGCGGAATCCGGCTGGGCCGCTACCGCACGCTCCAGGCGCCGGGTCATTTCCTCCATGGACTGTGGTGCCTGGGCGAACTCCCTGGTCAGCTCGACCTTGTCGCTGGCACCAAAATGCAGGTACAGGCCCAGGCCCAGTACCGGCACCAGCAGCGCGGCCAGCAACGGCAGCGGCTTGCCCAGGCGCGAAGTGCGCACGTTAGCGCTGCCTTCGGTATCGGCCAGCAGTTCGCGCGCGGCTTCGGCACGGCCGCTGTCCATCTGTTCGGCACTGAGCACGCCTTCCTGCTGCTGGCTGTGCAGTTCGGCCACACGCTCTTCATAAAGCGCCACGTTCAGCGCGGTACGATCCTCTTCACGCTGAGCGCGACGCTCACGCAATACCGGGATCAACAGGAAACTCAGGGCAATCAGGAGCAGCAGGCCTGCCGCAAGCCAGAAATCAATCATGGGTGGTTTTTATCCAGCAGTTGGTCGAGGCGCTGACGCTCTTCGACGGAAAGCGTGTTCGGGCTGTCACTGCGCTGCACGCGCCGACGCCGGACAATCACGACAATGATCACCAACCCGCCCAGCAGCAGCCCGGCGGGGCCGAACCAGAGCAAGGCAGTCTTGCCGGTCAGGGCCGGCCGGTAGCGCACGAAGTCACCGTAGCGATCGACCATGAAGTCGATGATCTGCTGGTTGTCCTTGCCCTCGCCGAGCATGCGGAAAATCTCTTTGCGCAGGTCGGCGGCAATCGGCGCGTTGGAGTCGGCGATGTCCTGGTTCTGGCACTTGGGGCAGCGCAGTTCCTTGGTCAACTCGTGGAACCGTTCGCGATCGGTGTCGTTGGCGAACTGGTAGGTGTCGATGGCGGCATGGGCCATGCCGGCGATGCCCAGGCCAAGGATGGCGGCGGCTAACCAGCGCTTCATGGCTTGGCCTCGTCGACCAGGGCCTGGTACTTGGCGGCCAGTTGCTCGCGCCACACCACTTCGTCGATCACCCCGACGTATTTGTCGCGGATGATGCCCTTGGCGTCGATGAAAAAGGTTTCCGGAGCACCGTAGACGCCCAGGTTCAGCCCCAGGGAGCCCTCCTCGTCACGCACGTCCAGCAGGTAGGGATTGTGGAATTCGGCCAGCCACTTCAGGGCATCGGCGTTGACGTCCTTGTAGTTGATGCCGTAGATCACCACGCCCTTCTCGGCCAGCTTGTTCAGCACCGGGTGCTCGACCCGGCAGGAAATGCACCAGGTGCCCCAGACGTTGACCAGCGCCGGCTTGCCCAGCAGGTCGGCGCGGGTCAGGGTCTTGTCGCCCTGCACCGACGGCAGGGCGAACTCCGGGAACGGCTTGCCGATCATCGCCGACGGCAGTTCGGCCGGGTCCAGGTACAACCCACGATAGAGGAACACCGCTACCACCAGGAACACCGCCAGGGGCAGCATCATCATCCAGCGTCTCATGCCGTAGCTCCTGTCATGCCCAGCGCTTCGCGCACGCGGCTTTTCACCTTGACCCGGTAACGCCGGTCCAGGGCCGCCAGCAAGCCACCGAAACCGGTGAGCAGGCCGCCGAACCAGATCCAGCGCACGAACGGCTTGACGTGCACCCGCACCGCCCAGGCGCCATCGCCCAGGGGTTCGCCCAGGGCCACATACAGGTCGCGGGTGAAGCCGGCATCGATCCCGGCCTCGGTCATCATCGAGCTCTGTACGGTGTACAGGCGTTTTTCCGGATGCAACACCGCCACTTCCTTGCCATTGCGCACCACACGCACGGTGCCCTTGTCGGAGGTGAAGTTCGGCCCTTCGAAGTGCTTGGCACCTTCGAAGATGAAGTGATAGCCGGCCAGTTCCATGGATTCGCCCGGCTCCAGGCGCAAGTCACGCTCGGCGCTGTTCTGGCTCGACAGCACCACGCCCAGGGCGCAGACCGCAATGCCCAGGTGCGCCAGCTGCATGCCCCAGTAACTGCGGGTCAGGCCGGACAGGCCCTTGATCAGGCCCTTGTGCCGGGTCTTGTCGACGATGTCGCGTACCCCGGCCAGCAGCACCCAGGCCGCCAGCAGGAAAGTCGCCAGCACCGCCCAGTTGAAATCGCCGTAGGCAATGCCCGCGACCACGGCCAGGGCCACGCTGCCCAGCAGTACCGGGCCGAGCATGCCCACCAGCCATTTCACCGGGGTGTCTTTCCAGCGCACCAGGACGCCCACCGCCATCACCACCATCAGCAGGGCCATCAGCGGAATGAACAGCGCGTTGAAGTACGGCGGGCCCACCGACAGCTTGGCGCCGGTCAGGGCGTCCAGCACCAGCGGGTACAGGGTGCCGAGGAGAATCATCGAGGCCGCCACCACCAGCACCAGGTTGTTGCCCAGCAGCAGGGTTTCCCGGGACCAGAGGTTGAAGCCCACCTGGCTCTTGACCACCGGCGCGCGCAGGGCGAACAGGGTCAGCGAACCACCCACCACGAACAGCAGGAAAATCAGGATGAACACGCCGCGCTCAGGGTCGGAGGCGAAGGCATGCACCGAGGTCAGGACGCCGGAACGCACCAGGAAAGTCCCCAGCAGGCTCAGGGAGAAGGCGGCAATCGCCAGCAGCACGGTCCAGCTCTTGAACACCCCGCGCTTTTCCGTGACCGCCAGGGAGTGGATCAGCGCCGTGCCCACCAGCCAGGGCATGAACGAGGCGTTTTCCACCGGGTCCCAGAACCACCAGCCACCCCAGCCCAGTTCGTAGTAGGCCCACCAGGAGCCCAGGGTGATGCCGATGCCGAGGAAGGCCCAGGCCACGATGGTCCAGGGCCGCGACCAGCGAGCCCAGGCGGCGTCCAGGCGCCCGCCGAGCAAGGCGGCGATGGCGAAGGCGAAGGCCACCGAAAAACCCACATAGCCCATGTAGAGCATCGGCGGGTGAACGATCAGGCCAATGTCCTGCAACAGCGGGTTGAGGTCGCGACCATCGGCCGGCACCTGGGGCAGGATCCGCGAAAACGGGTTGGAGGTCATGATCAGGAACAGCAGGAAGCCGGTGCTGATCATGCCCATCACCGCCAGCACCCGGGCCAGCATCACCTGGGGCAACTGGCGCGAGAACACCGACACGGCGAAGGTCCAGCCACCGAGGATCAGTGCCCAGAGCAGCAGCGAGCCTTCGTGAGCCCCCCACACGGCGCTGAACTTGTAGTACCAGGGCAAGGCGCTGTTGGAGTTGCTGGCGACATAGGCCACCGAGAAATCGTCGCTCATGAAAGCATAGGTCAGGCAGCCGAAGGCAAACGCGAGGAACGCGAACTGGCCCCAGGCAGCCGGCTGGGCCAGGCTCATCCACAGGCGATCACCGCGCCAGGCGCCCAGCAGAGGCACCACGGCCTGGACCAGGGCGAAGCACAGGGCGAGGATCATCGCCAGGTGACCGAGTTCGGGAACGAACAGTGCGGAACTCATGGCTTAACCCTCTTTCGCTGGTGTCGGTGCCGACTGGCCGCTGTCTTTCAGGGCCTTGGTGACTTCCGGCGGCATGTATTTCTCGTCGTGCTTGGCCAGCACTTCATCGGCCACCACCACGCCATCGGCGTTGAGCTTGCCCAGGGCGACGATGCCCTGCCCTTCGCGGAACAGGTCCGGAAGGATGCCGCGGTAGGTGATGGTCACCGACTTGTTGAAGTCGGTGACCACGAATTTCACGTCCAGGGAGTCGGCGGAACGCTGCAGGGAACCGGCCTGGACCATGCCGCCGGCGCGGATCCGCGTGTCCAGTGGTGCTTCGCCATTGGCGATCTGGGTCGGGGTGTAGAACAGGTTGATGTTTTCCTTCAGCGCACTGAGGGCCAGGCCCACGGCAATGCCGACACCGACCAGAATCGCCAGGATGATCAAAAGACGCTTTTTACGCAGCGGATTCACTTACCGTTCTCCCGGCGCAGACGACGCGCCTCTTGTTGCAGATAGCGCTTGCGGGCCAGGATCGGCTCCGCCACGTTGATGGCCAGGACTGCCAGGCAGATGCCATAAGCCGACCACACATAGAGGCCGTGATGGCCCATGGCAAGAAAGTCGCTGAAGGATGCAAAACTCATCGAACGGTCTCCAGGCAACCTTGTACTTCGGCCTTGACCCAACTGGCCCGGGCTTCGCGCTTGAGCACTTCGAGGCGCATGCGCAGCAACAGCACGGCGCCGAAGAAGCAGTAGAAACCAAGGGCCGTGAGCAGCAGCGGCAACCACATTTCCACCGGCATCGCCGGCTTTTCCGTAAGGGTGAAGGTCGCGCCCTGGTGCAGGGTGTTCCACCACTCCACCGAGTACTTGATGATCGGGATGTTCACCACGCCGACAATGGCCAGTACCGCGCAGGCCTTGGCGGCGCTGTCACGATTGCTGATGGCGTTGCCCAGGGCAATCAGACCGAAGTACAGAAACAGAAGAATGAGCATCGACGTAAGTCGTGCATCCCAGACCCACCATGAACCCCAGGTCGGCTTGCCCCAGATGGCACCGGTCACCAGCGCCACGGCGGTCATCCAGGCACCGATTGGCGCCGCGCATTGCAGCGCCACGTCCGCCAGCTTCATCTTCCACACCAGCCCAACCACGCCGCAGACCGCCAGCATCACGTAGCAGGACTGCGCCAGCATGGCCGCCGGGACATGAATATAGATGATGCGGAAACTGTTGCCTTGCTGGTAATCCGGTGGCGCAAAGGCCAGGCCCCAGACCACGCCGATGCCGATCAGCAACACAGCGGCAACACTCAGCCAGGGCAGCAGCTTGCCACTGATGCCATAAAACCATTTAGGCGAGCCGAGCTTGTGAAACCAGGTCCAGTTCATTCGTTGTTTCCATCACGGTTGCTCTTCGCATTCACGAACAGCCAGGGTCTTTACTGGTCAAAAAACAACCAGACCTCATTATTCGCCGACGCTGATCTTCAGGCCAGCAGCTATTGCAAAGGGTGTAAGGGTCACTGCCAGGGCGGTCAGGCTCCCAAGCCACAGCAGATAACCTGTCGCCGGCATGCCCTGCAACGCGGCCTGCAGGGCGCCGCTGCCGAGAATCAGTACCGGGATATACAAAGGCAGGATCAGCAGCGCCAGCAGCAAGCCGCCGCGTTTCAAACCCACCGTCAACGCCGCACCCACTGCGCCCAGCAGGCTCAGCACCGGAGTGCCCAGCAGCAATGACAGCAGCAACACCGGCAGGCAGGCCGCGGGCAAGCCGAGCATCAAGGCCAGCAAGGGGGCAAGCAATACCAGTGCCAGGCCGGAAAAGACCCAGTGTGCCAGTACCTTGGCCAAAACCAGAAGAGCCAGGGGGTGCGACGAAAGGACCCACTGCTCCAGGGATCCGTCCTCGAAATCACTGCGAAAAAGCCCGTCCAGCGAGAGCAGGACGGACAATAAGGCCGCTACCCAGACCAGCCCCGGAGACAAGGTTTGCAACAGATTTGTCTCAGGTCCCACGGCCAGAGGGAACAGTGCGACGACGATCGCGAAAAACACCAGGGGGTTGGCCAACTCCGCCGGGCGTCGGAACAGCAAGCGCGCCTCACGGGCCAGCAATTGGGCAAAGACGCTCATGCTGCCCACCGCCCCAGGTCCAGATCGCGGTAGCCCGAGGGTATGCGGGTCAGCGTGTGGTGAGTGGTCAGGACCACCATGCCGCCACGTTCGCAATGATTGGCCAGGTGTTCCTCGAGCTGGGCTACCCCCTGTTTGTCCAGGGCGGTGAAGGGTTCGTCGAGGATCCACAGTGGCGGGCCGTTCAGATACAGCCGGGCCAGGGCTACACGACGCTGCTGGCCGGCGGACAGGGTGTGACAGGCAACATCCTCGAAACCGCTCAGGCCGACGGCCGCCAGGGCCTGCCAGATAGCGTCGCGCGTGGCCCGCTGGTGCAGCGCGCAGAGCCAGTTGAGGTTTTCCTCAGGAGTCAGGACATCCTTGATCCCGGCGGCATGGCCGATCCACAACAGGTTACGGGCCAGTTCGGCGCGCTGGGCATGCAAGGGCTGGCCATTGAGCAGTACCTGGCCACTGGTGGGTTGCATCAACCCGGCCAGCAGACGCAGCAAGCTGGTCTTGCCGCTGCCGTTGGGACCGCTGATCTGCACCATGTCGCCGCCCGTCAGACGCAACTCGAGGTGTTCAAATAGCATCCGCCAATCGCGCTCACAGGCGAGGGCTACGGCTTCGAGAAGAGGGCTGGTCAAGGGATAGCGGGCCTTTACGGGTTCAAGTCGGCAACGGAGCGGCCGTTAAAGAGATGCAGGATAAATGCATTGGCGGCCTGTTCTAGAGAGCTGCGTCAAACAATTGCAATGTTTTCACCACTCCCCCAAAGACGGGCGGCATTATACATGCGAAGCCCTACGCTTATGAGGGCTAATTTCCACAGGTTGTGTCCGAATGACAGGCGAAATGAACATCCTGCCTGCGCCCCAGGTGCCCGCGCCCGGCGCCTCGCGCCCCCAGGCGATCAGCGGGGAACTGCTGAAGCTGGTGCCGCCCCTGGAAGGCCTGATTGCCGCCGGCCAGAGCGCCAAGGCCGAAGTGCTGTCGCTCAAGCAGACCGACCAGACGTTCCAGTTGCTGCTCAAAGTGACCCTCGACAATGGCCGGCAAACCACTTTGCAGGCCACCAGCAATCAGCCCCTGCCCCAAGGCACCAGCCTGGCGGTCACCCAACCCTCGGCGGGCAACCTGGCGATCACCGTGCAACAGGCCATCGCCTCCAGTGTCGCCGCCCTGACCCGCCTGGACACCAGCCAACTGCCCCCCGGCACCCTGATCCAGGCCAAGGTGCTGACCAGCCAGGTGCTGCCCCAGGGCTCCAGCCAGCCGGCGATCTATCGCTCCCTGGTGAGCCTGCTCAACACCGCACAGAGCGGCGCCACCCTGAGCATCGAAAGCCCGCAGCCGCTGCGCATCGGCAGCCTGCTCAGCGCCCTGGTCTCGGATGCCCAGACCCTGAGTTTCGTCCCCCTGAGCAGCCGTCAGGAGCAATTGGCCATCGCCGCCCAACTGGCCAGCCAGCAAAGCCGCCAGGGTTCCCTCAGCAGCTTGATCAACGCCCTGCAGAACCTGCCCGCCGACAGTGACCCCTCGGCCACCTCCACCGACCTGCGCGCCGCCGTCGAGCGCCTGCTGGCCGGCCTGCCCGACATACAGCAACTGAGCAACCCGCGCGGCGTGGCCCAGGCCTTGCTGGGCAGCGGCCTGTTCCTGGAAGCCCGGCTGCTGGCCGGGGCCAACCCGGGGCAGGTGCCAGACATGAAGGCCGATCTGTTGCGCCTGATCGCCCAGCTGACCCCGGGCCTGCCCTCCTCCACCAGCTTCAACGCCATCCTGGCCGCCAACACCCTGGCCCAGTCGCTGCCCAGCTTCGTGCGCAGCGCCCTGGGTACCCTCGGCCAGGTCAGCGCCAAGGCTTCGCCCACCGGCTTTCCATTGCCGGAACGGCTGCTGCAGAGCCTGGAAGGCGAAGGTGACCTGGAACAACTGCTGCGCCTGGCCGCCGCGGCCGTATCCCGTTTGCAGAGCCATCAACTGTCGAGCCTGGAGCAAAGCGGCCTGACCGACGATGGCCGGCTGTTGAGTACCTGGCAGTTGGAAATCCCCATGCGCAACCTGCAGGACGTCGTGCCCTTGCAGGTCAAGCTGCAGCGCGAAGAACCACCGGAACCGGAGCCGGAACACAAACGCGAAGAACGAGAGCCCAAGCAGGCCCTGTGGCGGGTCGAACTGGCCTTCGACCTGGAGCCGCTGGGCCCGCTGCAAGTCCAGGCGCAGCTGATCCAGGGCCGGCTGTCCAGCCAGCTCTGGGCCGAGCGCCCCTATACGGCGAGCCTGATTGAAAGCCACCTGGGCAACCTGCGTGAACGCCTGCTGGCCTCGGGACTGAATGTCGGCGACCTGGATTGCCACCTCGGCACTCCGCCCCAGGGCCCGCAAACCCGATTGGAACAACGCTGGGTGGACGAAACCGCATGAAGCACTCTGCACCACCACGCCAGGCCATCGCCCTCAAATACGATGGCCAGCAAGCTCCGACCCTCACCGCCAAGGGCGATGACGAACTGGCCGAAGCCATCCTGAAGATTGCCCGGGACTATGAAGTACCGATCTACGAGAACGCCGAGCTGGTGAAACTGCTGGCGCGACTGGAACTGGGCGAGAGCATTCCGCCGGAGCTGTACCGCACCATCGCCGAGATCATCGCCTTCGCCTGGAACCTCAAGGGCAAGTTCCCGGCGGGGCATGATCCGCAACGGGCGGAACTGGAGAAGGACGTCACCGAGCGCGGCGACGATTACTGATACAGCCCGGCCGCATGAAGGCCCCAGGGGCCTTTTTGCAGCGGGCGTTCGCGGCTACATCAGCCTTTGTGCAGCTTGCTGACCAGTTCCGCTTCGGCCTGGGTGAGGCCGCAGGACTGGGTCAGTTCGTCGACGCTGGCGCCCATGCCCACCAGGCGCGCGGCCTGGGCGAACGACAGGCTGGAAGGGTCACGCTGCTCCAGCTGGGCCAACTTGTCCGGCAAAGGCGCTACCACAGCGCGCAACTCGTGCAGGTCCTCGCCCATGCGCACCGTACCGCTCTGGTAATGGTCGACGCGCTTGGCCAGCTCCTTGATCCGCTGGTCGCGCAAGGCATCGCCCTCAGCCTGCTGGGCAGCAATCTGCCGCTGGTTGCGGGTGTAGGACAGGAACAGAGCCAGAGTGGCGACCCAAAGGATCGCCAGGACAATTACCGCTACCTCGAGGATCAATCAGATACTCTCCAGTTCCGACCATTCCTCTTCGCTCATCATCTTGTCCAGCTCAACCAGAATCAGCAGTTCGCCGTTCTTGTTGCACACGCCCTGGATGAACTTGGCCGACTCTTCGTTGCCGACATTCGGCGCGGTCTCGACTTCCGACTGGCGCAGGTAAACCACTTCGGCGACGCTGTCCACCATGATCCCGACCACTTGCTTGTCGGCTTCGATGATGACGATCCGGGTGTTGTCGTTGACTTCGGTGGGTACCAGGCCGAAGCGCTGGCGGGTATCGATCACGGTCACCACGTTGCCGCGCAGGTTGATGATCCCCAGCACGTAGCTGGGTGCGCCCGGCACCGGAGCGATCTCGGTGTAGCGCAGCACTTCCTGGACCCGCATCACGTTGATGCCGTAGGACTCGTTATCCAGCTTGAAGGTGACCCATTGCAGGATCGGATCTTCGGAACCCTGTGCAGACGACGACTTATTCATACCCTGACCCCTCAAATAACCGTTGAAAACGGCGTGTGTTCTGTGTGGCCACGCCCGACGGACGCGGCCTGTTGTTGGTTTACTTCGGCTTGCGGGCCGCTTGACTGATCGCCATCTGCTTGGCGCCACCGGTGGCGATCAATTCCGCCAGTTCGGCAACATCGAGCAAGGCGCACATATGTTCAATCACCGTGCCGGCCAGCCACGGGCGTTGGCCGCGGTGACTGCGCCACTTGATTTCATTGGGGTCCAGGCGCAGCGAGCGGCTGACCTGATGCACCGCCAGCCCCCACTCATAGCCCTGGACCGAGATCACGTACTGCAGGCCCTGGCGGAAATCGTCGCGGTAGCGATCCGGCATGACCCAGCGTGCGGTATCCAGCACCTTCAGGTTGCCAGCCTGGCTCGGCAGGATACCGAGGAACCATTCCGGCTGGCCGAACAGCGGCGTCAGCTCCTGCCCGGCCAGGGAATAGATCGAGCCCAGGCACACCAGGGGCACCGCCAGGGTCAGGCCCGCGACATCGAACAACAGGCACTCGAACGGCTCTGCCGCCCAGGCGGGACGATCGCTGCCGGTGACCGGAGGCGGCGTATTGCTCGGCGGCAAGTGCACTTCCACCACGGGCGGCACCAGGGCCTGGAGCATCGGCACCACGGGCGATAGGGTACTTGGCATGGGCTCCGGCGCTTCCAGCACCGGGGCGGCAACGGGCTCTGGCGCAGTAACCGCAGGCGCCGAATGTTGCTGGAGCTCGGCGTCACGGGCCTGCTCTTCCAGTACCGCGGCCTGGAATTCATCCAGCACTTCACTGGAGGCTTCGACCACTAACGGGGCGGGCACCGGGATCGGCGGCTCGGGCAGCAACTCCTCGTCGGTGGCGTCCTGCAGCAAGGCGTCCAGGTACGACTGCAGCGCCAACTGCGGCCGACTCTTTACATCCAAAGGACGGTTCATGAGGATGCCCACGCTAAAACCCCGATACAGTGACCTGTAGGGGTTATCGGCCGAGCGGCGTGGCGACTTGAATAACGCTTCACGTCAAGCCACCTGCGCCACGAGCTGCTGGGCCAGCAAGTGCTTGAGCAAGGCCTTGTAGGCCAGTACGCCACGGCTCTTGCCATCGAATTGCGAAGGTGTGACCCCGGCCCGGCTGGCGTCGCGCAGGCGGGTATCCACCGGAATGTAGCCTTGCCAGATCTCCTCGGGAAACTTGTCCCGCAGTACCCGCAAGGTGCCCAGGGAGGCCTGGGTACGGCGGTCGAACAGGGTCGGCACGATAGTGAACGGCAAGGGTTGCTTGCGCGAGCGATTGACCATGGCCAGGGTATTGACCATGCGCTCCAGGCCCTTGACCGCCAGGTGCTCGGTCTGCACCGGGATCACCAACTGCTGGCTGGCCGCCAGGGCGTTGACCATCAGCACCCCGAGCAACGGTGGGCTGTCGATCACCGCATAGTCGAAATCCTGCCACAGCTGCGCCAGGCTCTTGGCGATCACCAGGCCCAGGCCGCTCTGCCCCGGCGACTGGCGCTCCAGGGTGGCCAGCGCGGTGCTGGACGGCAACAGCGAAATACGCTCGTGGCTGGTACCCAGCAACAACTGGCCCGGCAGGTCCTGGGGCACATTGCCCTTGTGCAGGAACAGGTCGTAGCTGCTGTGCTCCAGGCTGTCCGGGTCATAGCCGAAGTAGCTGGTCATGGAGCCGTGGGGGTCGAGATCGACCACGACCACACGCTTGCCCGCCTCGGCCAGCAAGCCGGCTAAAGCGATGGAACTGGTGGTTTTACCGACACCACCCTTTTGATTGGCAACTGCCCAGACTCTCATTCGGTTGGTTCCTCCCGCCCGGCCACAGCGGGGCGAGACATAGCGCTTAGTTATAAAGCAGGTGACGGAGAATTGACGGCGCTTCCCTGTACCGGCGTTTTGACCGGGGTTGGTGCAGTTTGTGTGCCAGCACGCTTGAGTGCCGCATCCGGTGTTGCATGGGCGGTGCCGGTACCGGTCAGGCTGCGGCGCACATCCAGGTTGCGCGACACCACCAGCACCACCCGGCGATTGCGCGCCCGGCCTTCGGCGGTGGCGTTGTTGGCCACAGGCTGGAACTCACCGTAGCCCACCGAGGCCATGCGCGCCGGGTTCACCCCCTGCATCGCCAGCATGCGCACGATGCTCGCCGAACGGGCCGAGGACAGTTCCCAGTTGGTCGGGTACTGCGCGGTCTGGATCGGCAGGTTGTCGGTGAAGCCCTCGACATGGATCGGATTGTCGAAGGGTTTGAGGATCTTCGCCACCTTGTCGATGATGGTGAACGCCTGGTCGCTGGGCATGGCATCGCCACTGCCGAACAGCAGGCTGGAGTTGAGTTCGATCTCCACCCACAGTTCATTGCCGCGCACGGTCATCTGGTTGGAGCTGATCAGGTCGCCAAAGGCTGCGCTGATGTCATCGGCGATGCTTTTCAGCGGGTCGCTGGCCCCGGCGATGCCGGCGTCGGTCTGGTCGCTGTCCTTGACCAGGGGCTTGGCCGGGGTCACGGTCTTGGGACGCTCGTCACCGATAGGAATCGGCTTCAGGCTACGATCGGAGTCGGTGAAAACCCCGATCAAGGCTTCGGAAATGACCTTGTACTTGCCCTCGTTGATCGAGGAAATCGAGTACATGACCACGAAAAACGCAAACAGCAAGGTAATGAAGTCGGCGTAGGAAACCAACCAGCGCTCATGGTTGACGTGTTCTTCTTGCTGGCGACGACGGGCCATAATCAGTCCATGAAGCCTTGCAGCTTCAGCTCGATGGAGCGGGGGTTTTCGCCTTCGGCGATCGACAGGATGCCTTCGAGGAGCATTTCCCGGTAACGCGACTGGCGCAAGGCAACGGATTTCAGCTTGGCGGCGATCGGCAGCAGCACCAGGTTGGCACTGGCCACCCCATAGATGGTGGCGACGAAGGCCACGGCGATGCCGCTACCCAGCTGGGATGGATCGGCCAGGTTGCCCATCACGTGGATCAGGCCCATTACCGCGCCGATGATGCCGATGGTCGGCGCATAGCCGCCCATGCTCTCGAACACCTTGGCGGCCTCGATATCACGGCTTTCCTGGGTATAGAAATCCACTTCGAGAATGCTGCGGATGGCTTCGGGTTCGGCACCGTCCACCAGCAACTGCAAGCCCTTGCGCGCATAGCTGTCAGGCTCGGCATCCGCCACGCCTTCCAGGCCCAGCAGGCCTTCCTTGCGCGCGGTGAGGCTCCAGTTGACCACCCGGTCGATGCCGCCCGGCAGGTCGACCCGGGGCGGGAACAGGATCCAGGCAAGGATCTGCATGGCCCGCTTGAAGGCGCTCAGCGGCGACTGCAGCAGCGCCGCGCCGATGGTCCCGCCGAGCACGATCAGTGCCGCCGGACCATTGGCCAGGGCCGACAGGTGCCCCCCCTCCAGGTAGTTGCCACCGATGATGGCGACAAACGCCATGATGATCCCGATAAGGCTGAGCACATCCATCAGTGACAGGCCTCGACCAGGTGCCGGCCAATGTCGTCCAGGCTGTACACCGCATCCGCCAGGTTGGCCTTGACGATGGCCATGGGCATGCCATAGATCACGCAGCTGGCCTCGTCCTGGGCCCAGACCGCACTGCCGCCCTGCTTGAGCAGACGCGCGCCTTCGCGACCGTCGGCGCCCATGCCGGTGAGCACCACCGCCAGAACTTTGTCACTGTAGGACTTGGCCGCAGAGCCGAAGGTGATATCCACGCACGGCTTGTAGTTCAAGCGCTCATCGCCCGGAAGAATCTTCACCGCACCGCGACCGTCGACCATCATCTGCTTGCCGCCAGGCGCCAGCAGCGCCAGGCCCGGACGCAGGATGTCGCCATCCTCGGCTTCCTTGACACTGATGCGGCAGAGCTTGTCCAGACGCTCGGCAAAGGCCTTGGTGAAGGCCGCAGGCATGTGCTGGATCAAGACGATGGGGGCCGGGAAGTTGGCCGGCAGCTGGGTCAGGACCCGCTGCAGCGCCACCGGGCCGCCTGTGGACGTACCAATGGCCACCAGCTTGTAGGCCTTGCGCTTGGGCGCCGGCGAATTCGCACTGGCCGCCGGCGCCGCTGCGCGGGCCGGAGCCGGTGCGGGAGCTGGCGAGCGCGAGCTGGCGAAGCTCGAAGGAGCAGGTGCCGGCGCACTCGCCGGCTGCGGCGCCGGAGCACTGTAGCTGCTGAAGCGCCGATTGCTGCGCGAGATACTGTGGACCTTCTCGCACAGCAACTGCTTGACCTTCTCGGGATTGCGCGAGATGTCCTCGAAGTTCTTCGGCAGAAAGTCCACCGCCCCCGCATCCAGCGCATCGAGGGTCACTCGGGCGCCTTCGTGGGTCAGGGAGGAGAACATCAGGACCGGCGTCGGGCAGCGCTGCATGATGTGCCGCACTGCGGTGATGCCATCCATCATCGGCATCTCGTAGTCCATGGTGATCACGTCCGGCTTGAGCGCCAGGGCCTGATCGATCGCCTCTTTACCATTGGTCGCCGTGCCGACGACCTGGATATTCGAATCCGCTGAAAGAATTTCCGAGACGCGGCGGCGGAAAAAACCCGAATCGTCCACCACCAGGACTTTGACTGCCATAAACACTCCGTTAGGTGGGGCGAGGCCAACCGCCCCTCCCCGCCGAATCAAATACGCCGTGCGGCGTAACGCTTGAGCATGCTCGGAACATCGAGGATCAGAGCAATGCGGCCGTCACCGGTAATGGTGGCGCCGGACATGCCCGGGGTTCCCTGAAGCATTTTGCCCAAGGGCTTGATGACCACTTCTTCCTGGCCCACCAGTTGATCGACGACAAAGCCGATCCGCTGGGTGCCCACCGAAAGGATCACTACGTGGCCCTCGCGCTGCTCTTCATGAGCGGCGGAACTGACCAGCCAGCGTTTGAGGTAGAACAGGGGCAACGCCTTGTCGCGCACGATCACCACTTCCTGGCCGTCCACCACGTTGGTGCGCGACAGGTCGAGGTGAAAGATCTCGTTGACGTTGACCAGCGGGAAAGCGAATGCCTGGTTGCCCAGCATGACCATCAGGGTCGGCATGATCGCCAGGGTCAACGGCACCTTGATGACGATCTTCGAGCCCTGGCCCTTGGTCGAATAGATGTTGATCGAACCATTGAGCTGGGAAATCTTGGTCTTCACCACGTCCATGCCCACACCGCGACCGGACACATCGGAAATCTCGGTCTTGGTGGAGAAGCCTGGGGCAAAGATCAGGTTGTAGCATTCGGTATCGCTCAGGCGGTCGGCGGCGTCCTTGTCCATCACGCCGCGCTTGACGGCGATGGCGCGCAACACGTTAGGGTCCATGCCCTTGCCGTCATCGGAGATCGACAGCAGGATGTGGTCGCCTTCCTGTTCCGCCGCCAGTACCACCTTGCCGCCACGGGACTTGCCCGAAGCTTCGCGCTCTTCCGGCGATTCGATGCCGTGGTCCACCGCGTTGCGCACCAAGTGCACCAGCGGGTCGGCCAGGGCTTCTACCAGGTTCTTGTCGAGGTCGGTTTCTTCCCCCACCAGCTCCAGGTTGATCTCTTTCTTGAGCTGCCGGGCCAGGTCGCGAACCAGGCGCGGGAAGCGCCCGAAGACCTTCTTGATCGGCTGCATGCGGGTCTTCATCACCGCGGTCTGCAGGTCGGCAGTCACCACGTCGAGGTTCGACACGGCCTTGGACATGGCTTCGTCGCCGCTGTTGAGGCCCAGGCGCACCAGGCGGTTACGCACCAGCACCAGCTCGCCCACCATGTTCATGATTTCGTCCAGGCGCGCGGTATCGACCCGCACCGTGGTTTCCGCTTCGCTGGCAGGTTTTTCCGCCGGCGGGGCCGCAGCGGCGGCGCGGGCCGGTGCCGGTGCCGCAGCAGGAGCAGCGGCAGCTTTCGGCGCCTCGGCCTTGGGCTCGGGCTTCTTCGCCGCCGGCTTGGCAACAGCAGCAGTGGCCGCCGCAGCCGGAGCCGCCGTAGCCGCGGCAGGCTTGGCCGCACCCGGGGTTTCGGAGAATTTGCCCTTGCCGTGCAACTCATCCAGCAGGGATTCGAATTCGTGATCGGTGATCAGGTCGCTGCCGGCGGCGGCTGCGCTTGGTGCGGCGGCGGCAGGCGCCGCGGCCACGGCCGAATCCAGGGCGTCCACGGCGAAGTTGCCCTTGCCATGCAACTGGTCCAGCAATGCTTCGAACTCATCGTCGGTGATCTCATCACCTGCGCCAGCCGCACCACTGGTGGCACTGGCCGCGGCCGGTGCCACGGCGTCCGGGGCGAACTGGCCCTTGCCGTGCAACTGATCGAGCAGGGATTCGAACTCGGCGTCGGTGATTTCATCGCTGGCCGGCTCGCCCTGGGCCGCAGGTGCGGCGGCAGGCGCTGCTTCGGCTTCGGCCTTGGCGGCATTCAGCGAGTCGAGCAACAGCTCGAATTCGTTATCGGTGATGTCCCCTGCCGGGCTTTCTTCAGCCACAGGCTCGGCAACCGGCTCAACCACCTCTTCCACAGCAGGTGCGGCAGGCTCGGCACCGGCAGGTTCGGCCAGGCGCGCCAGGGCCGCCAGCAACTCCGGTGTGGCAGCGGTGATTTCAGTGCGCTCACGGACCTGGCTGAACATGCCGTTCACCGCGTCCAGAGCTTCAAGCACCACGTCCATCAGTTCCGAGTCGACTCGCCGCTCACCCTTGCGCAGGATGTCGAAGACGTTCTCGGCGATGTGGCAGCACTCCACCAGCTCATTGAGCTGGAGGAAGCCGGCGCCCCCTTTAACAGTGTGAAAACCGCGAAAAATTGCATTGAGCAAGTCCGCATCATCCGGCCGGCTTTCCAGCTCGACCAGTTGTTCGGACAGTTGCTCTAGAATCTCGCCGGCCTCAACCAGGAAATCCTGAAGGATCTCTTCATCGGCGCCGAAGCTCATTAATGGGTGCTCCTAGAATCCAAGGCTGGAAAGCAAATCGTCTACATCGTCCTGACCGGACATAACGTCTTCCCGTTTATCGGCATGAATCTGCGGACCTTCACCCTTGGCGAGATGTTTTTGCGGATCTTTTTCAGCGAGGATCGATTCACGGTCATGTTCGATACCGGCGAAACGATCGACCTGGCTGGCCATCAAGACGAGTTTGAGCAGATTGCTTTCGACTTCCGTGACCAACTGGGTCACACGCTTGATCACCTGACCGGTCAGGTCCTGGTAATCCTGCGCTAGCAGAATGTCGTTGAGGTGGCCGGAAACGGTACGGGTTTCCTGTTCGCTGCGCGTCAGGAAACTGTCGACCCGGCGTGCCAGCTCGCGAAACTCTTCAGCGCCGACCTCGCGCCGCATGAAGCGCCCCCAGTCTGCACTCAAGGCCTGGGCTTCAGTGCTCAGGCCGTTGACCAGCGGGGTGCTGCTCTCCACCAGGTCCATGGTGCGGTTGGCTGCGGCTTCCGTCAGCCGGACCACATAGGACAGGCGCTCAGTGGCATCCGTGATCTGTGAAACTTCCTCGGCTTGCGGCATGTGCGGGTCAATCTGGAAATTGACGATCGCGCTATGCAGCTCGCGGGTGAGCTTGCCCACTTCCTGGTACAGGCCGCGGTCACGGGTCTGATTGAGCTCATGGATCAATTGCACCGCTTCGCCGAACTTGCCCTTTTCAAGGCTCTCGACCAGTTCCAGCGCATGTTTTTTCAGGGTCGACTCAAAGTCGCCCAGTGAAGATTCGTTATGCTCCATAGCTCCCCCGTGGCGGAATGGCTACGCATCTCAACCGATGCGTTCGAAGATCTTTTCGATCTTCTCTTTCAACGCCTGAGCCGTGAATGGTTTGACCACATAGCCGTTCACGCCGGCCTGGGCGGCTTCGATGATCTGCTCGCGCTTGGCTTCTGCAGTCACCATCAGTACCGGCAGGTGCTTGAGCTTTTCATCGGCGCGCACGTGGCGCAGCAGGTCGATACCGGTCATGCCCGGCATGTTCCAGTCCGTTACCAGAAAGTCGATGCTCCCGCTGTTGAGTACCGGAATGGCGGTAGTGCCATCGTCGGCCTCGACCGTGTTGGTGAATCCCAGATCACGCAACAGGTTCTTAATGATCCGCCGCATCGTTGAAAAATCGTCAACGATGAGGATTTTCATGTTCTTGTCCAATTCGACCTCCAAGCAGTCTTAAACGCATCCAGCACCTGAACGCGCCATTCAATCAATCCGGCATAACACACAACGACTGCATGGAGCACATACTGCAAGACCGGTGCAGCGCTTGCTTCACCGGTCCTGAACGCAGTGTCCCCACACTGCCTGTCAGCGCGCTCGCCACTCCCCCAAACGCCCCCGCAAACGGGCTGCGCACTGGCTGTGTAACTGGCTGACCCGCGATTCGCTGACCCCCAGGACCTCACCGATTTCCTTGAGGTTCAGCTCTTCGTCGTAGTACAGCGCCAACACCAGTCGCTCGCGCTCCGGCAAATTGGCAATCGCATCCGCCAACGCAGCCTGGAAGCGTTCATCCTCCAGGTCCCGTGACGGCTCGAGATGAGCACTGGCGCCATCCTCATGCAGCCCTTCATGCTCGCCGTCCTGCAACAGGTCGTCGAAACTGAACAGGCGGCTGCCCAAGGTGTCGTTCAAAATCCCGTAATAATCGTCGAGACTCAATTGAAGTTCGGCCGCAACTTCATGATCTTTAGCGTCACGACCGGTTTTAGCTTCAATTGCGCGAATCGCATCACTGACCATGCGCGTATTACGGTGCACCGAACGCGGTGCCCAGTCGCCTTTACGAACCTCGTCGAGCATCGCCCCACGGATACGGATACCCGCGTAGGTTTCGAAACTCGCCCCCTTGCTCGCGTCGTATTTGGTCGACACTTCGAGCAAACCGATCATCCCGGCCTGAATCAGGTCTTCTACCTGAACACTGGCCGGCAACCGCGCCAGCAGGTGATAGGCAATACGCTTGACCAGAGGCGCGTAGCGCTCGATCAACTCGTACTGGCTGTCACGCGCCGACTTCTTGTAGAGGTTGTAGCCACTGGCAGTCATAGCACCGGTCCCGCTGTTTGATGCACTAGCCGCTCGACAAAAAACTCCAGGTGCCCGCGTGGGTTCGCCGGCAACGGCCAGGTATCGACTTTTTGCGCGATGGCCTTGAACGCCAATGCACACTTCGAACGAGGAAAGGCTTCATAGACCGCACGCTGCTTTTGCACGGCCTTGCGCACGCTTTCGTCGTAGGGAACTGCGCCGACGTATTGTAAGGCCACGTCCAGGAAGCGATCCGTGACCTTGGTCAATTTTGCAAACAGGTTGCGACCTTCCTGAGGGCTCTGAGCCATGTTGGCCAGGACCCGGAAACGGTTCATGCCGTAGTCGCGGTTGAGCAGCTTGATCAGCGCGTAGGCATCCGTGATCGAGGTCGGCTCGTCACACACCACCAGCAGCACTTCCTGGGCCGCGCGGACAAAGCTGACTACCGAGTCACCAATACCCGCAGCGGTGTCGATCACCAGCACATCGAGATTGTCGCCGATATCGCTGAAGGCCTGGATCAGGCCGGCGTGCTGCGCGGGGCTCAGGTGCACCATGCTCTGGGTGCCCGAGGCGGCCGGTACGATACGGATGCCTCCAGGGCCCTGGAGCAGCACATCGCGCAACTCGCAACGGCCCTCGATGACGTCGGCCAGGGTGCGTTTGGGCGTCAGGCCCAGCAGGACATCGACATTGGCCAGTCCCAGGTCGGCATCCAGCAGCAAGACCCGCCGGCCGAGCTCAGCCAGAGCCAGGGACAAGTTCACTGACACATTAGTCTTGCCGACGCCACCTTTGCCGCCGGTCACCGCAATCACCTGTACGGGATGCATGCTGCCCATGTTCTTTCTTTACCTTGTCTTACTTAGACGGGGCCACATAACTGGCTGCGCGTTCACCATTGGAACAATGCATGGCAGACCATCGATGTAGATACACTGCAATCTATTCATGATTACCTCAGCCAACCCGTTTGGACGGGCTGTGGTAAAGGTCAGCGAACATGTCGGCCATGGCTTCCTCGCTGGGTTCTTCCTGCATCTGTACGCTTACCGCGCGACTCACCAGCTGATGCCGGCGAGGCAGGTGCAGATCATCAGGAATCCGCGGACCATCGGTAAGATAGGCAACCGGCAGTTCATGACTGATGGCCAGGCTCAACACCTCGCCAAGACTGGCTGTTTCATCCAGTTTAGTCAGGATGCAACCGGCCAGGCCGCAGCGTTTGTAGCTGTGGTAGGCCGCGGTCAGCACCTGCTTCTGGCTGGTGGTGGCCAGTACCAGATAGTTCTTCGCACGAATGCCACGACCGGCCAGGCTCTCCAGTTGCATGCGCAACGCCGGATCGCTGGCCTGAAGGCCGGCAGTATCGATTAGCACCACGCGCTTGCGCAGCAGCGGATCCAGCGCCTGGGCCAGGGACTGGCCCGGGTCCACATGGGTCACCGAGACATTGAGGATGCGCCCCAGGGTCTTGAGCTGTTCCTGGGCGCCGATGCGGTAGCTGTCCATGCTCACCAGGGCAATGTTCTGCGCCCCGTACTTGAGCACGTAGCGCGCCGCCAGCTTGGCCAGGGTGGTGGTCTTGCCCATGCCGGCCGGACCGACCATGGCGATCACGCCGCCCTCTTCCAGAGGCTCGACTTCCGGGGTCTGGATCATCCGCGCCAGGTGCGCCAGCAACATGCGCCAGGCCTGACGAGGTTCGTTGATTTCGGTAATCAGTGCCAGCAGGTCGCGGGCCAGCGGGCCCGACAGACCGATGCGCTGCAGGCGACGCCAGAGGTTGGCCTGTTCCGGACGGCTGCCCTGCAACTGGCTCCAGGCCAGGGAGCCGAGCTGCACTTCCAGCAGTTCGCGCAGGCCGTTGAGCTCGAAACGCATCGAGTCCAGCGCCCGCGTATCGGCTGCTGGCGCTGCAGGAGCCGGCGCCGGGCGCGGACGCTCGGTCAGGGTCGGCTCGATCAAGGGTTCGGCCGCGGTCAACGGCAGGCCGGCGAACAGCTGGCGATTGGTGATCGAGGCACTGTCGCCCTCGCCCCGCAGGCTCAGTTCGGCCTGGGCGGTGACAATCCGCGACTGGGTCTTGCGCAACTCGTCCTCGAGTTCCATGTTCGGAACCCGTGGCGACAAGGCCGACAACTTGTAATCCAGCGCAGCCGTCAGCTCGACACCCCCGGCGATCCGCCGGTTGCCGATGATGGCGGCTTCAGCGCCCAACTCATCACGAACCAGTTTCATGGCCTGACGCATATCGGCGGCGAAAAAACGCTTAACTTGCATAACCCACTACCTCAGCCGTTGGGCCCTACTGTCGCAACGATGGTCACTTGCTTGTTGTCCGGAATTTCCTGGTACGCCAGCACATGCAAACCCGGGACGGCGAGACGGCCGAACCGCGAGAGCATGGCGCGGACCGGACCCGCTACCAACAGAATCACCGGTTGACCTTGCATCTCTTGACGCTGCGCCGCATCGATCAGCGAACGCTGCAGCTTCTCTGCCATGCTTGGCTCCAGCAGAACGCCTTCTTCCTGGCCTTGTCCTGCCTTCTGCAGACTGCTGAGCAAAATTTGTTCCAACCTTGGCTCCAAGGTGATCACAGGCAGCTCAGACTCAGTACCTACAATGCTTTGGACGATGGCACGAGACAATCCGACGCGTACCGCGGCAACCAAAGCGGCAGTATCTTGACTCTTGGCGGCATTGTTGGCGATGGCTTCGGCAATGCTGCGGATGTCGCGTACCGGCACCTGTTCGGCCAGCAGCGCTTGCAGGACCTTGAGCAGCTGCGACAGCGACAGCACGCCCGGCACCAATTCCTCGGCCAGTTTCGGCGAACTCTTGGACAACACTTGCAGCAACTGCTGGACCTCTTCGTGGCCGATCAGTTCGCTGGAGTGCTTGTACAGAATCTGGTTCAAGTGGGTGGCGACCACGGTACTGGCGTCCACCACGGTGTAGCCCAGGGACTGCGCCTGCGGCCGCTGGCTGATTTCGATCCACACCGCTTCCAGACCAAAGGCCGGGTCCCGAGCGGAGATGCCGTTGAGCGTGCCATAGACCTGCCCCGGGTTGATCGCCAGCTCGCGATCCGGATAGATCTCCGCTTCGGCCAGGATCACCCCCATCAGAGTCAGGCGGTAGGCGCTCGGCGCCAGGTCCAGGTTGTCGCGGATATGCACCGTGGGCATGAGAAAGCCCAGGTCCTGGGAGAGCTTCTTGCGCACCCCCTTGATCCGCGCCAGCAATTGCCCGCCCTGGTTGCGATCCACCAGGGGAATCAGGCGGTAACCGACTTCCAGGCCGATCATGTCGATCGGCGTCACGTCGTCCCAACCCAACTCCTTGGTTTCCAGGGCACGGGCCGGGGAAGGCAGCAGGTCCTGTTGACGCTGGACCTCTTCCAGCGCCTTGACCTTGACCTGGTTCTGTTTTTTCCAGACCAGGTAAGCCGCGCCACCGGCCACGGCCGCCAGGCTGAGAAAGGAGAAGTGCGGCATGCCCGGCACCAGCCCCATCACCGCCATCAGGCCGGCTGCCACCGCCAGCGCCTTGGGCGAGGCGAACATCTGCCGGTTGATCTGCTTGCCCATCTCCTCGGAACCCGAAGCCCGGGTCACCATGATCGCCGCCGCCGTGGACAGCAACAGTGACGGCAATTGCGCCACCAAACCGTCACCGATGGTCAGCAAAGCGTATACCCGGCCCGCATCGCCAAAGCTCATGTTGTGCTGGAAGATACCGACGGCCATGCCGCCGATCAGGTTGATGAACAGAATCAGCAAACCGGCGATGGCGTCACCGCGCACGAATTTGCTGGCACCGTCCATGGAACCGTAGAACTCGGCCTCCTGGGCCACTTCGAGACGGCGCAGCTTGGCCTGGTTCTGGTCGATCAGGCCGGCGTTCAAGTCAGCATCGATGGCCATCTGCTTGCCGGGCATGGCGTCCAGGGTGAAGCGCGCGCTCACCTCGGAAATACGGCCGGCACCCTTGGTCACCACCACGAAGTTGATGATCATGAGGATCGCAAAGACCACGATACCGACCACGTAGTTGCCGCCGATCACCACCTCACCGAAGGCCTGGATCACCTTACCGGCAGCGGCGTGGCCCTCCTGGCCATGGAGCATCACCACCCGGGTCGAGGCCACGTTGAGCGCCAGGCGCAGCAACGTGGCCACCAGCAGAATGGTGGGGAATACGGCAAAGTCCAGCGGCCGCAGGGCGTACACGCACACCAGCAGAACCACGATCGACAAAGCGATGTTGAACGTGAAGAACACGTCCAGCAGGAACGCCGGGACCGGCAACATCATCATGGCCAGCATGACCAACAGCAGCACCGGCACACCCAGATTGCCTCGACCGAGGTCAGCCAGGTTGCTGCGAGCCGTGTTGATTAACTGAGAGCGATCCACCGATTTACCCCGTTCCGTAAAGCAAACTTTTGACGCCTGAAGCGGCACGGGGCTGCTACTGCAAGAAACCTTCCAACTTTGCCCCGGAGCCGGAAGCAGAGGGCCGCGTGCCCTATCAGCCGCACCGACCAGCCCGGTCATGCACAAGCAAGGAAAATAATGGCAATAAGCCACTTTTCTGACGAAGTGTGTTTGTTAGAGACGCTATGGCCAGGCTTATACCGGCGTAACGGGCCCGGGTGGGGCCTGCTTGCCAGAAGTATCGCGCTGCAGATCCGGCGGAATCGGCAGGTCCTTGAGCGGATCGGGGCGCTTGCCCTTGCCCGCGCGGTGCTGGCGGATCTGATAGACGTAGGCCAGTACCTGGGCCACCGCCAGGTAAAGCCCGGCAGGAATCTCTTCCTCAAGCTCGGTGGAATAGAAGATCGAACGCGCCAGGGCCGGCGACTCCAGCAGCATCACTTCGTGGGCCACGGCGATCTCGCGAATCTGCAAGGCCAGGAAATCACTGCCCTTGGCCAGCAGCACCGGCGCCCCGCCCTTCTCGGCATCATATTTGAGCGCCACGGCGTAGTGGGTCGGGTTGGTGATGACCACATCGGCCTCCGGGATCGCCGCCATCATCCGCCGCTGGGACATCTCGCGCTGCAACTGGCGAATCCGCTGCTTGACCTCGGGCCGTCCTTCCTGGTCCTTGTGCTCGTCGCGCACTTCCTGCTTGGTCATCAGCAACTTCTTGTGGGCCTGGTACAGCTGCACCGGCACATCCACTGCGGCAATCAGGATCAGCCCGCAGGCCATCCACAAGGTGCTCCAGCCCACCACCTGGATGCTGTGGATGATCGCCTTCTCCAGGGGCTCATGGGCGATACGCAAGAGGTCGTCGATATCTGCCGAGAGCACCGAGAGCGCTACGAACAGCACCAGGGCAAACTTGGCCAGGGCCTTGAGCAGCTCGATCAGCGCCGTGGGGGAAAACATCCGCTTGAGGCCGTTGGCCGGGTTCATCCGGCTGAACTTGGGCGCCAGGCTCTTGCCGGCGAACAACCATCCGCCCAGGGAAATGGGGCCGATGACCGCCGCCAGCAGCAGGGTCAGCAGTACCGGCTGCACTGCCAGGATGGCGATCTTGCCCGAATGCAGCAGGTACAGGCCCATGGCCCCGGGGCTGAGCAGCACTTCACGGGGCAGGGAGAAGTTCAGGCGCATGATTTCCAGCAGGTCCAGGGCCAGGCCACCACCATAGACCAGCAAGCCACCCGCCCCCGCCAGCATGATGGCCAGGGTATTGAGCTCCTTGGAGCGGGCAATCTCGCCCTTTTCCCGGGAGTCCTTTTTACGTTTCTCCGTGGGCTCTTCTGTCTTGTCCTGACCGCTCTCGCTCTCTGCCATGGCTCAGCGTGCCCTCGCCAGTTCGCGCAAGAACTGCAGGGCCTCGGAGGCCAGCGGTTGATACTGATTGAGAATGTCAGCCAGGCTGATCCAGACGATGCCCATGCCCAGCACCAGGGTCAGGGGGAAGCCGATGGAGAAGATGTTCAATTGCGGCGCCGCGCGAGTCATGACGCCAAAGGCGATGTTCACCACCAGCAGCGCGGTGATCGCCGGCAATACCAGCAGCAGCGCCGCCCCCAGCACCCAACCGAGCTTGCCCGCCAGCTCCCAGTAGTGGTTGACCATCAGCCCGCCACCCACCGGCAGGGTGGTAAAGCTCTCGGTAAGCACCTCGAACACCACCAGGTGGCCGTTCATGGCCAGGAACAACAGGGTCACCAGCATGGTGAAGAACTGGCCGATCACCGCCACCGACACACCGTTGGTGGGGTCGACCATGGAAGCGAAACCCATGCCCATCTGGATCGCCACGATCTGTCCGGCAACCACGAAGGCCTGGAAGAACAACTGCAGGGAAAACCCCAGTACCGCGCCGATCAGGATCTGTTCGGCGACCAGCAACAGGCCACTGAGATCCAGGGCGTGCACTTCGGGCATGGGCGGCAGCCCCGGCGCTATCACCACGGTGATTGCCAGGGCAAAGTACAAACGCACCCGCCGCGGCACCAGGGTGGTCCCGAAGACCGGCATCACCATCAGCAGCGAGGTGACCCGGAACAAAGGCAACATGAAGCTCGCCACCCAGGTACTGATCTGGGTGTCGGTCAACGCCAGCAGGGACATGGGCTCAGCCGATCAACTGCGGAATACTGCCGTACAACTGACGGATGTATTCCATGAAGGTTTGCACCAGCCAGGGCCCGGCGACAATCAGGGTCACCAGCATCACCAGCAGGCGCGGCAGGAAACTCAGGGTCTGTTCGTTGATCTGGGTGGCGGCCTGGAACATGGCCACCATCAGGCCCACCAACAGGCTGGGCACCACCAGCACCGCCACCATCATGGTGGTCAGCCAGAGCGCTTCGCGAAACAGGTCTACCGCGACTTCCGGAGTCATTGTCGATCACCCGCAAACAAGGTTTTAAACACCACCGAAACTGCCCGCCAGGGTGCCGATGATCAACGCCCAGCCATCCACGAGGACGAACAGCATGATCTTGAACGGCAGGGAAATGATCAGGGGCGAGAGCATCATCATGCCCATGGCCATCAGCACACTGGCCACCACCAGGTCGATGATCAGGAACGGAATGAAGATCATGAAGCCGATCTGGAACGCCGTCTTGAGCTCGGAGGTGACGAAGGCCGGGACCAGGATGGTCAGCGGCGCCTGGTCAGGACTGGCGATGTCGGTGCGCTTGGACAGGCGCATGAACAGCTCCAGGTCGCTGCTGCGGGTCTGCGCCAGCATGAAGTCCTTGATCGGCACCTGAGCCTTGGCCACGGCGTCCTGGGCGGTGAGTTTTTCCGCCAGGTAAGGCTGCAAGGCGTCCTGGTTCACCCGGTCGAACACCGGCGCCATGATGAACATGGTGAGAAACAGCGCCATGCCGGTGAGGATCTGGTTCGACGGGGTCTGCTGCAGGCCCAGGGCCTGACGCAGGATCGAGAAGACGATGATGATCCGGGTGAAGCTGGTCATCAGCATGACGAACGCCGGGATGAAGCTCAACGCCGTCATGATCAGCAGGATCTGCAGGCTGACCGAATACTCCTGCTGGCCGCTGGCATTGGTGCCAAGGGTGATCGCCGGGATCGACAACGGGTCTGCCGCCAACGCCAGCGGCGCCGCCAGCATCAGTGCCAACGTCAAGATGATGCGCAACGGCATTACTTCTTATCCTTCTGATCCTTGCCCAACAGCTCCATCAGGCGCTGGGCGAACTCGGGCGTCGCCTGCTCGGCACTGGGCACCTGCACCGGCTCTTTGAGTACATGCAACGGGGTGATGGTGCCCGGGGTCAGGCCCAGCAGGATCTGCTCGTTGCCAACCTGCACCAGCACCAGGCGATCGCGCGGGCCCAGCGCCCGGGAGCCGATCAGTTCGATCACCTGCCCCTTGCCGGCAGGACCGGCCTGCTGCACCCGGCGCAGCAGCCAGGCCAGGAAGAAGATCACGCCGATCACCAGCAACAGGCCCAGTACCAGCTGGGTCAACTGGCCGCTGACACTGCCGGTCACGGGCGCGGCCGCAGCCACCGCAGCGGTGGCCGTCGGTTCCGCGGCCAGGGCGCTCAGGGGCAGCGCGAATGCAATGCCAAGCAGCTTGTTCACTTAGCGCAGCTTCTTGATGCGTTCGCTGGGGCTGATCACGTCAGTCAGGCGAATGCCGAACTTTTCGTTGACCACCACCACCTCGCCATGGGCGATCAGGGTGCCGTTGACCAGCACGTCCAGCGGCTCGCCGGCCAGGCGATCAAGCTCGATCACCGAGCCCTGGTTGAGCTGCAGCAGGTTGCGAATGTTGATATCGGTGCTGCCCACTTCCATGGAGATCGAGACCGGGATATCCAGAATCACGTCCAGGTTAGGGCCGTCCAGGGTGACCGGTTCATGGCTTTTCGGCACGCTGCCGAACTCTTCCATCTGCAAGCGCCCGGAACTTGACGCGGCGCCGGCGTCCGCCGCCAGCAGGGCATCGATATCCGCTTGACCGGCATCACCGGTTTCTTCCAGCGCAGCAGCCCACTCGTCGGCCAGCGCCTGGTCGTCCTGGGAGTTAATTTCGTCAGCCATCATGGGTCCTCGACGGGCAAAAATTCATTGAACAGCAAACAGGTTGGAGCGCCGCTCAACGGCGCTCGATCGGCTCGATCACTTGCAGCGCCAGGTTGCCCTTATGGGAACCCAGCTTGACCTTGAACGACGGCACGCCATTGGCGCGCATGATCATGTCTTCGGGCAGCTCCACCGGGATCACATCGCCAGGCTGCATGTGCAGGATGTCCCGCAGGCGCAACTGACGACGGGCGACAGTGGCGCTCAGCGGCACGGCCACATCCAGCACGTCCTCGCGCAGAGCCTTGCTCCAGCGTTCGTCCTGGTCGTCCAGGTCGGACTGGAAGCCGGCGTCGAGCATTTCGCGGATCGGCTCGATCATCGAATACGGCATGGTCACGTGCAGGTCGCCGCCGCCGCCATCGAGTTCGATGTGGAACGTCGACACCACAATGGCTTCGCTGGGACCGACGATGTTGGCCATGGCCGGGTTCACTTCCGAGTTTATGTACTCGAAGTTGACCGGCATGATCGCCTGCCACGCCTCCTTGAGATCGACGAAGGCCTGCTCCAGCACCATGCGCACCACACGCAGTTCGGTCGGGGTGAATTCACGCCCTTCGATCTTCGCGTGGCGGCCATCGCCGCCGAAGAAGTTGTCCACCAGCTTGAATACCAGCTTGGCGTCAAGAATGAACAGCGCGGTGCCGCGCAGCGGCTTGATCTTCACCAGGTTCAGACTGGTGGGTACGTACAGCGAGTGCACATACTCGCCGAACTTCATGACCTGCACGCCACCCACTGCCACGTCAGCCGAACGGCGCAGCATGTTGAACATGCTGATACGGGTATAGCGGGCGAAACGCTCGTTGATCATTTCCAGGGTCGGCATGCGTCCGCGGACGATGCGATCCTGGCTGGTCAGGTCGTAGCTTTTGACACTGCCGGGCTCGGCAGCGTGTTCGGTCTGTACCAGACCGTCGTCGACGCCATGCAACAGCGCATCGATCTCATCCTGGGACAGCAGGTCCTGCACGGCCATGTCGTGTTCCTACTGCAGTACGAAGTTAGTAAAGAGCAACTGCTCGACCACCACTTTGCCCACCTCTTTCTGCGCCACTTCCTGAACGCTGGCGGTGGCCTTCTGGCGGAGCATTTCCTGGCCGACCGGAGTGGCCAGGGCGTCGAAACTCTGCCCGGAGAAGAGCATGACCAGGTTGTTGCGGATCACCGGCATGTGCACTTTCAGCGCATCCAGGTCGGCCTGATTGCGCGCCAGCAGGGTAATGCTCACCTGCATGTAGCGCTGCCGGCCGTTCTGCGTGAAGTTGGCAACAAAGGCGGGGGCCATGGGCTCGTAGATCGCCGCAGGCTTGACGTTGCTGGCGGTCTCCGCAGCCGGGGCCGGCTTGCTCTGAGCACTGTGCATGAAGTACCAGGTGGCGCCGACCGACAGGCCGATGGCCAGCAACAACGCCAGGACAATCAAGAGGATAAGCTTGAGTTTGCTTTTCCCTGCGGTGGGTTTTTCTGCTGCTTCGCTCTTCGCCATGCCAATAATCCGTCACTAATCGGGGGTTCACAGTCGCACGGCTAGGCAAGAGCAAGTGTTATGCCAGATTTGTCAGAAAGGCAGGGATCAACAGCGAAGGGCAACGCTGCGAAGGGAAACCTGCGGTGCAAGCTGTTGCAGTGACACCGCGAGGATCAGTGCGGGGGCCGGTAGCGACCCCCGCCACAGGTCAGGCGTAGTAGTCGACGGCGCTGCTGCCGATCACGGTCTGTACCGGAGCCTGAACTTCCGCCACGGCCGGGGTCGACTCATCATCGCCATTGTCCAGGCGCCCGCCGCTGGTGCTGGAACCGCTGCGGCGATTCTGCTCCTGCTGCGCCTGCTCCTGGCCCTGCCAGCCACGGGACTGATCGGAGACGTTGACGTCCACCTGCCCCAGGCCCTGCTGGTTGAACATGTCGCGCATGCGGTGCATCTGCCCTTCCAGGGCTTCGCGAACGCCAGCATGGGCACTCATGAAGGTGACCTGGGTCTGCTGGTCCGGAATCATGTGCACGCGAATGTCCAGGCGCCCCAGCTCGGCCGGCTGCAACTGGATGTCTGCCGACTTGAGGTTGGTGCTGGACAGGTACATCACCCGGTTGACCACCTCTTCGGTCCAGCCATTCTGGTGCATGGCCAGCGGCTGGTTGACCGGCACCGCGTTGGCCGTCTTGGGCGTCGCGGCCTGGGTCAAGGCCGCCAGGCGATTGGCGAAATCATCCACCCGGGTATCACTGGAAGCCCCCTTGAGGTCCTTCAAGCCATCGGCGATCAGCCCGCTAAAGGCCTTTTCGCCGCCCTGCTCGGTGCCGCTCTTGCCCGCCTGCTGCTCAAGCATGCCGGCCATGCCATTGGCGAAGTTCTGCACCGAGGCCAGCTGCCCTTCATTGCCGGCATTGCCTGGCGCGGCCTTCGGCTGGCTCTGGCTGGACGCCGACACATGGCCGCCCTGCTCCATGGCCAAGCGCACCGCAGGCAAGGCATCCAGAGGATCAGCCTCGGGGTCGAACTCAGGCTTGGCCGGCTCGACGGGCGGCGCCACCACTGCGGCAACAATGGCCGGCGCAGGGGCGACGGGAGCCGCCTCGACCTGAGGCGGCACAGGAGTCGCCGGTGCCGGCTCAGCCGGCACCACAGGCTGTGGCGGCGCGACCTGTACCAGGCTTGGATCCAGTACGGGGTCGCTGGGGGGCGGGGTGTCGGCTTGTGCGGTATCAGCCGGCTTGGCAGTGTCAGTGGAGGCTGTTTTGCTGTCGCTGCTGGCCGGTTTGTCGGCAGGCAAGGATTTGCCGCTATCGGCAACGGCTGGCTGCGGCGCGGCAGAAGAGTCCTTGCTGAGCTCCTTCTTCGGGCTGTTGTCAGCCCCCTGGTCGCGCACTGGCTTGGGCGAGTTGTCGGCAAAGCTTGGAGGCTTGGCCTGCGGCTGATTCTGGGATTCCTTGGCGTAGAGCTGCGCGAAGCTGGAAGCCTTGTCCCCAGGCTCGGCAATGCTTGCCAGGGGGCTGACAGGTGCCGCTTGAGTCTTGGACTTAGGGCTGGCCTGGGCAGTGGCCTGAAGAAGCGAATTAGGGGTAACAGCCATGGGACAGTCTCCGCTGCACGGGGATCATAGGTACAGTTGGAAGACTTGTTTGCAAAGGCCGGGCCAGCTTTATCAATCTGCAGATAAAAAGCTGTTTCTCAACAATGAAAGCGCTGCAGCTCCTGCTCGCACAAGCGCCGAACGATAGCGAACTCGCCGTCGATCTCACCCACCAATTGTCGAATGCCATCTGCGGCCGAATGCCCGGCACGCAATTCCAGCTGATGGCAGAGTTCGGCCAGGCGGGTGGCGCCCATGTTGCTGCTGCTGCCCTTGAGGCTGTGGGCGGTGGCTACCAGCAAAATCGTATCCTCGGACTTATGCAGCAGTCGCACACGCGCCTCGGAATCGCAGACGAAGGTATCCAGAAGGACGGGATATTCATCCTCCATGACCTCTTGCAAAGCATTGAGCACGGCGTGGTCCAGATGAATCTCAGCCACTTGTTCACTCCTTGATCAACAACCGGGGAATTATGCCAGAGCCTCCCAAGAAAACTCCACGCAGACACTGCGCCCATCATCCGCCCACACGGCCTGCCGGCTCATCTGCCGGATCAGACTGACGCCACGCCCCGACAGACGCTCCATATCATTGGGCCGCGCCAGGACCGCAGCCACATCGAAGCCCTCGCCACTGTCCTCGACGCGCACCACCAGGCGCCCTCCCGCTTCCAGGGGCTGCACTTGCAGATGCACCCGGACAAAGCCCTCCTGCAATTGCGCAAGTCGGGTCGAGCGCTCACGGTAATAGCGGGTAAACCCCTCGGCATCGCGCTTGAGCCGCGAGTCGAGCTTGAGCACGCCATGCTCCAGAGCATTGGAGTACAGCTCTGCCAAAACGCTGTACAGCGCCCCGCTCTGGGAGCGTAGGCCATGTACCTCAAGCAACAGTTGCAGCAGATAGGGCAAGGGGTTGAAACGCTTGAGGGTAGCAGCCCGAAACTCGAAACTCACCGACCAGTCCAGCGGGCAGGACTGGCCACTGTCGGAGTACACCAGAGGCGGCGCCAACTGGGGAAACTCCGGCAACCTCACCTCGACCATGCTCACATCATCTCGGGCACCGCCGCCAAAGCGCTCCAGGGCCTGCTGGATCTCATCGAACAGCTGCTCTTGCTCGCGATTGGCGGCAAACACCTGGTGCAATCGCTCGACGCCAAACAGCTGCTCCTCGGTGTTACAGGTATCGATCACCCCATCCGACAGCAGGAACACCCGGTCTCCCGGCGCCATGGAAAACACTTCGGTACTGTCCTCGAAGGCCTCGGCGCTCAGCACACCCAGAGGCAAGTGGCGAGCCACCAGCGGCGTGCGTGCGCCACTGGCGCGCCGATACAGATACCCTTCGGGCATGCCGCCGTTCCACACCTCCACCGCCCGCCGCTGGGAACTCAGGCACAGAAAGGTGGCACAGCAGAACATATCCACAGGCAGGATGCGCTTGAGCTTGGCATTCATCTCCCGCAGGGTTTCCGGCAGGCCGTAACCCTTGGCGGTCATGCCGTAGAACACCTCCGCCAGCGGCATGGCGCCTACCGCCGCAGGCAGCCCGTGGCCGGTGAAATCCCCCAGCAGTACGTGCATGTCTCCGGCCGGGGTGTAGGCCGCCAACAACAGGTCGCCGTTGAACAGGGCATAGGGCGATTGCAGGTAGCGGATATTCGGGGCATCCAGGCAGCCGGCATGGGCGACCTTGTCGAACACCGCCTTGGCCACCCGTTGCTCGTTGAGCAGGTAGTCGTGGTGGCGAGTGATCTGGTCACGCTGGTGCAGTATGGTCTCTTGCAGGCGGCGCAGGCGGTCCATGGCGTTGATCTTGGCCCCCAGCACCACCGGGTTGTAAGGCTTGGCCAGAAAGTCGTCGCCACCCGCTTCCAGGCAGCGGGCCAGGGCCTCGCCGCCGCTCAAGGAGGTGAGAAAGATGATGGGCACCAGGGTCTCGCCGGCCAGGGCCTTGATCTGTCGGGCAGCCTCGAAACCGTCCATCACCGGCATCAATGCATCCATCAGCACGATGTGCGGGCGCTGTTGCTGGAACAGCTGCACCGCCTCGGCGCCGTTGCTTGCCGCCAGCACCTGATGCCCCTGGCGCCGGATGATGCTGGACAGCAGCATGCGGTCCGCTGCGCCATCTTCGGCGATCAGCACACACAGGGGCTCGAGCATCGACCGCATACCGGTCAACTGATGTCGAAAAGCTTGTCGAAGTTGGAGATGGCCAGAATCTTGCGCACATCCGAGTTGCTGTTGATTACCCGGACATCGGCGTTGTCGCCGCCGGCGTGGTCACGCAGCAACAGCAGCATGCCCAGGGCAGAACTGTCGAGATAGGTGGCTTCCTTGAGATCCACCACGATGGACTCCGGTGTCCGGTTGAGTCGCTCGTAGGATTCGCGAAACTCCTGATGGCGCCCGAAATCGAAACGGCCTCTGATGGAGATCGTGAGTTTTTGCCCGTCCGGGGATATTTCTGTAACGACCGACATGTGACTGCTTCCTTGTCATTGACGACGTCTAAAAGGTTTAGCACCCACTCGCCGGGGGGACAACCCGCGCGGGGCAAATGAGCACTATCAGTATGGGCTCTGACGAGGCAAGCGCTGGGAAAGTTCATCCAGCAACTTCTGCTCACGCTTGTCCTCAAGCGCCCGCGCCTCGTCGATATAGCGCTGCACCAGCTTGCGCAGCCCCTCGACCCGGGCATAGGCCTGCTGCCAGGCCTCTCGGGCGCGATCGAGGTTGTTCTGGTGCCAGGCCAGGCTCTGGCGCTGCTGACCGACGGCGGTATCCAGCTGGCTGAGAAAATACTGGTAGTTCATCAGCCAGTGGCCACTGACCCCCAACTTGCCGCGCTCGACCCACTGTTCCTGGTAGTCGCCACGAAAACGCTCCAGGTCCCCCAGCTTGCTCTCGGCCACGCGCACCTGGCCGTGAAAGTACTCCAGGCGCTGGGCGGCCGTACGCTCGGCACTCTCCGCCATGTCCACCACCGGCGCCAAGCGCGCCGCACGGCTATCGGCCATGGCCGGTTACCCGCCCGCTGCCGGAGCGAAAAGCATTTCCAGGTGGGTCTGGCTATGGCCCAGGCTGATGTTGTCGTTGAGCCCCTGGCGCAGGTACGCAACCATGGCCGGATGCAGGGAAATGGCCGTATCGGTATCCCGGTCGCCGCCGGCCACATAGGCACCGACGCTGATCAGGTCCCGAGCCTGCTGGTAACGCGACCACAGCTGTTTGAAGTACTGCGCCCGCGCCATGTTGTCAGGGCTGATCACCGCCGGCATGACCCGACTGATGGAGGCCTCGATGTCGATGGCCGGGTAGTGCCCCTCTTCCGCCAGGCGCCTGGACAGCACGATATGCCCGTCGAGCACGCCCCGCGCCGAGTCGGCGATCGGGTCCTGCTGGTCATCGCCTTCGGACAATACCGTGTAGAAGGCAGTGATCGAACCGCCGCCGGCCTCGGCATTGCCGGCACGCTCCACCAGTTTGGGCAGCTTGGCGAACACCGAAGGCGGATAGCCCTTGGTGGCCGGCGGCTCGCCGATGGCCAGGGCGATTTCCCGCTGGGCCTGGGCAAAACGTGTCAGAGAATCCATCAGCAACAGGACGTTCTTGCCCTTGTCGCGAAAATATTCGGCGATCCGCGTGCAGTACATCGCAGCCCGCAGACGCATCAGCGGAGCATCGTCCGCTGGCGAGGCCACCACCACCGAACGCTTGAGGCCCTCTTCACCCAGGATGTGCTCGATGAACTCCTTGACCTCACGTCCCCGCTCGCCGATCAGCCCGACCACAATGATGTCGGCCTCGGTGAAGCGGGTCATCATGCCCAGCAGCACACTCTTGCCCACGCCGGTACCGGCGAACAGGCCGAGACGCTGACCGCGACCTACCGTCAATAAACCGTTGATGCTGCGAATACCCACATCCAGCGGCTGGCTGATGGGGTCGCGCTTGAGGGGGTTGATGGTGGGGCCGTCCATCGGCACCCAGTCTTCGGCACGCATCGCGCCCTTGCCATCCAGCGCCCTGCCGGCGCCGTCCAGCACACGCCCGAGCATGCTCATGCCCATGGGCAAACGGCCGGTGTCGGCCAGGGGCACCACCCGCGCGCCCGGAGCGATCCCGGCCACGCTGCCCACCGGCATCAGGAATACCTTGCTCCCGGAGAACCCCATGACCTCGGCTTCGACCTTGACCGGGTGGTAGCTGTCATCGTTGATCACCATGCACCGGGTGCCCATGGCCGCGCGCAAGCCTTCGGCTTCCAGTGTCAGGCCGACCATGCGCAGCAGGCGGCCCTCAAGGATCGGCTGGCCCGGCAGGCTGATGGCCTCGGCATAGCCCCCCAGGCGCTTGCCGAAGCTGGTGCGTTCAAGGCGCATGGCTAGGGTCCGCTGGCTCGTGCGCGGCGGCGTCAGGGTCAATAACGGGGTCGGCGATGTCGCTCTGCGGCGCCGACGGCGTCAACGGCCCCAGGTCCAGGCCAAGGTCCGCCGCAGCCGGATGCAGCGATTGTTCGTGCAACTGGTCGGACAACTGGTCCATGGCCTGGGCGATCCGGGTTTCCATGCTGGCGTCGATACGGCTGTGTTCGGTCTCGACCCGGCAACCGCCGGGCAGCAGCGCTTCGTCCTCGACGATGCGCCAGCTTTCCTCATGGCGCTCGCGCAGGCTTTTGACCTGCTCGAAATCCTGCGGATTGACGTACAGGCGCACATTACCGACGCCCAGTGGCAGCAGCTTGAGCGCCTCGCGCATGACATGTTCGATCTGCGTGGAGTCCATCGCCAGCTCGCGCTGGATCACCTGGCGGGTAATGTGCCGCACCAGCTCCACCAAGGTCTTTTCAATCTGGGTGTCCTGCTCGGCAATGGGCTCGAACAGGTTGGCCATCAGTTGCTCGAGAGCCTGCAACTTGGCGGTCAGTGCCACTTCGGCTTCCTGGCGCACCTTGAGGGTGGTGCTGTGAAAGCCCTCTTTCTCGCCGGTGGCGAACCCTTCGTTATAGGCTTCCTGGCGGATACTTTCGAGCTCTTCAAGGGTCAGCGGCTGGACTTCCTCCAGCGGCACCTCCTCGATCTCCTCCTGCACCTCTTCCGGCTCGGGTTCAGGCTCGGGCGGCTCGGGATCGAAACTGGGCAGCGCCCAGACGTCAAAACCCTCGACGTCCCGGGCGCGAATCAGCTCGCTTTGGGACTCATCACTGCTGGACGACATAAAGCGACCTTAGATCATTTCTTCGCCGCCCTTCCCGCCGAGAACGATTTCTCCGGCTTCGGCCATACGGCGGGCAATGGTGAGGATTTCCTTCTGCGCGGTTTCCACATCGCTGACGCGAACCGGGCCCTTGGCTTCCAGGTCGTCGCGCAGCAGCTCCGCCGCACGCTTGGACATGTTCTTGAAGATCTTTTCCTTGACCCCTTCGTCCGAGCCCTTGAGGGCCAGCACCAGCACGTCGGAAGAGACTTCGCGCAGCAACGCCTGGATGCCGCGATCGTCGACATCGGCGAGGTTGTTGAAGACGAACATCAGGTCTTCGATCTGGCCCGACAGGTCTTCGTCCACTTCGCGGATCGAATCCATCAGTTGGCCTTCGATCGAGCTGTCGAGGAAGTTCATGATGTCGGCTGCACGCTTGATACCACCCAGGGTGGTCCGCGATGCGTTGGAGTTGCCGGAGAACTGCTTCTCGAGAATCTGGTTGAGTTCCTTGAGCGCCGCGGGTTGCACGGTGTTGAGCGAGGAAACCCGCAGGATGATGTCCAGGCGCGCCTTGTGGTCGAAGTTGCCGAGCACTTCACCGGCCTGGTCGGGATCAAGGTAGGCCACCACGATGGCCTGGATCTGCGGGTGCTCGTAGCGGATCACGTCGGCAACGGCCCGCGGCTCCATCCACTTCAGGCTGTCCAGGCCGCTGGTATTGCCACCCAGCAGAATGCGGTCGATCAGGCCGTTGGCCTTGTCTTCGCCCAGGGCCTGGGTGAGCATCTTGCGCACGTAGTCATCGGAACCGACGCCGAGGCTGGTCTGATCGCCGACAATGTCGACGAACTCGCTCATCACCTGCTCGACCTGCTCACGGTGCACGTTCCCCATCTGCGCCATGGCCACGCCCACACGCTGGACCTCTTTGGGCCCCATGTGGCGCAACACTTGCGCAGCATCGGTGGAACCCAGGGACAGCAGCAGAATCGCGGCTTTGTCGACCCGGGTCAGTTTGGCGGTAGCGGCTCGGTTATCACTCATCTGCGTTAATCCACTCTTTCACGACCTGAGCCACTCGACCCGGGTCTTCAGCCACCAGACTCTTGATTGCGTTCAACTGAGCGTCATAACCCTCGCTCGGGCTCGGCAGCAGAATACTCTGTGGGCCGCCGAGGCTCACGCGGTCGTTGCCCAGCTCACCGTCCAGGCCACCCATGCCGCCCAGTTCGACGTCACTGCCCAGGCCTGCCAGTTCTTTATTCTTGCCGCCGCCAGTGATGTTGTTGAGCACCGGACGCAACACGCCAAACACCAGCACCAGGATGAACAGCACGCCGAGCACTTGCTTGACGATGTCCCAGAACCAGGGCTGCGAGTAGAACGGAATATCGGCGATCACTTCCCCGCGTTCGGCGGAGAACGGCACGTTGATCACGCTGACGCTGTCGCCACGGCTGGCATCGAAGCCCACGGCGTCCTGCACCAGGCGGGTGAAGCGCGCCAATTCGTCGGCGCTCCACGGCGCTCGGCTGGTTTCGCCATTGGCCGGGTTGACCTTGACCTGATCATCTACCACTACCGCTACCGACAGACGATTCAGGCGACCCTGCTGCTGCTTGGTATGGCTGATGGAGCGATCGAGCTCGAAGTTCTTGGTGGATTGTTGACGCTTGTCCGACGGGTACGGCGCGAGCATCGGTTGGCCAGTGGCCGGGTCCATGATCTGTTGGCCATTGGCGTCCAGCAATGGCTGGCCCGGTTGCACCATGCCGGCGGCGGCAGTGGCGCCACCGGTGGTTTGTGGCGCAGAAGCCGGTGCTGGCGGCTGGTTGCTCAGGGCACCCGGCACGCCTTGCGGGCCGTTGCTGCTGGAGCGTTGCTCATTCACCGACTGTTCGCTGCGCAGGGCCGGCTGGTCGGGGTTGAACTGCTCGGAAGTGGATTCCACGGCACTGAAGTCGACGTCCGCCGAGACTTCAGCCTTGTAGCGATCGTTACCCAGCACCGGTTGCAGGATGTTGTGCACCCGCTGGGTCAGCATGCCTTCCAGGCGGCGGCTGTAGTCGAACTGCTTGCCGGCCATGGTCAGCGCGGAGTTTTCCACCTGATCGGACAGCAGGTTGCCCTTCTGATCAACCACAGTGACCTGGGACTTGTTCAGTTCGGGAACACTGGTCGCCACCAGGTTGACGATGGCCATGACCTGGCCAGGTTCCAGGGAACGGCCAGAGTAGAGTTCCACCAGGACCGAGGCACTGGGCTTGCGTTCATCACGCACGAACACCGAGCTTTTGGGAATTGCCAGGTGCACCCGGGCACCCTTGACGTTGTTCAGGCTGGAGATGGTACGAGCCAGCTCGCCCTCCAGGCCGCGACGGTAACGGGTCGCTTCCATGAACTGACTGGTACCCAGGCCCTGCTCTTTATCGAGGATCTCGAAACCGATGTTGCCGTCGCCCGGCGCTACGCCAGCAGCGGCCAGCTTCAGGCGGGCTCGGGACAGGTCATCGGCCTTGACCAGCAAGGCGCCGGAATTGGGCTCGACGGTGTAAGGAATGTCGGCAGAGGCCAGGGTATCCATGACCTGCTTGGCGTCCATACCCGCCAGGCTGCCATACAGCGGCCGGTAATCGGGTTGCTGGGACCACAGCACCACGGCAAAACCAATCGCCACGCTGGCGGCCAGGCCCACCAACAGGCCGACCTGACGCAGCATGGTCATCTGGGACAGGTTTTCCAGGAAGGACAAACCGAACAGCGGCGGTTTACCGTCGATCGGGGCGGCCTTGGCCGGAACGTTATCGGCGACTGCTTCTGCCATGACTCAATCTCGTCCTTAAACCGGCATCTGCATGATGTCTTGATACGCTTGAACCAGTTTATTGCGCACCTGGGTCAAGGCTTGAAAAGACACGCTGGCCTTTTGCGAGGAAATCATTACGTCCGTCAGGTCGACACCGCTCTTGCCAATTTCAAAGGCACTGGACAGCTGATTGGACGCCTGCTGAGTGTCATTGACCTTGTTCACGGCCTGGCCCAGCATGTCAGCAAAGCTGCTGCCGCTGACTTCTGCCACCGCGGCGGTTTTAGGCTGCGACATTGCGTCCATCTGCATGGCACGCATATCCAGCATCAACCGATTAAATTCAACACCTTGGCTCATGGTCTACTCTCTCTGACGACCCGCAATTTTTTGACGCTCACTCAGCGGTTAGTGAGGTGTTAGCAACAAGGGTGCCAGCTCCATGGCCCTTATCGACAAAAGCCCATCCCGGGCTTGCCTCTCACAGATCAGGTCGCGAACAGATACGCCTCGACGTCCATCCCGGCATCGCGCATCTGCGCCAACTTATAGCGCAAGGTCCGCGGGCTGATACCCAGGCGTTCCGCGGCTTCCTTGCGTCGCCCGCGCTCGGAGCGCAGGGTATCGATGATCATCTGAAACTCCCGGCGCCGCAGGTCATCGCCCAGGCCGCCGGATTCTTGAGCCGGCACCTCCACCTCGGCAGCCGTGCCACGCGCCGCCATCTGCACCACGGGCGCCAGCGCCGGCAGCGGAGCACAAGCCACAGGACCGGCAAGACAGAAATCCTCCGGCTGGATCAAGCCCCCCTGCTGCAGGATCAATGCGCGCTGCAATGCGTTGTCCAGCTCCCTAACGTTGCCTGGCCATGGGTAGGCCAGCAGGCAGTCCTGGGCCTTGGCCGATAGCCTGGCCGCCGCGTGCTTCATTTTATTGACGTGCTTGGCCAGCAGGCGCTCGGCCAGCGGCAGGATATCGGCGGTACGCTCGCGCAACGGCTTCCAGGCCAGAGGAAATACCGATAAACGGTAATACAAGTCCTCGCGGAAACGGCCAGCCGCCACCTCTCCCGCCAGATCGCGGTTGGTGGTGGCGACCACGCGGATATCCAGGGTGATCGGCTTGCGCGCACCCACCCGCTCCACTTCGCGCTCTTGCAAGACCCGCAGCAGTTTGGCCTGCAAGCCCAGAGGCATTTCGGAAATCTCGTCCAGCAGGATGGTGCCGCCATCGGCCTGCTCGAACTTGCCAGGCTGGGCAGCGATGGCCCCTGTGAAAGAACCCTTTTCGTGCCCGAACAAAGTGGCTTCGAGCATGTTGTCCGGGATGGCCGCGCAGTTGATGGCGATAAACGGCTGATTGACCCGATGGGAATGCTGATGGATATAGCGCGCCAGCACCTCCTTGCCAGTGCCGGACTCACCGGAAATCAGCACCGTGGAATCACTGCGGGCCACCCGCGCCGCCAACTCCAGCAACTGGGCGCTGGCCGGTTCGAAGGCCACCGGCCCCTCATCTTCGCAGACACCCAGGCTGCCCAAGGCATGGCGCGCCACCAGATCCAGCAGGGCCCGCGGCTCGAAAGGCTTGACCAGATAGTCGGCCGCCCCCTGGCGCATGGCTTCCACGGCACGCTCGACGGCACCATGGGCAGTCATCAGCAACACCGGCAGTTGTGGCTGGCGAGCGCGCAGCAGGCCAAGCAATTGATGACCGTCCATGCCCGGCATGTTGACGTCGCTGACCACCAGGCTGAAGGGCTCGGCGGCCACCGCTTCCAATGCTTCCTCAGCACTGCCGACAGCCTTGTAGTCATGACCGGCCAGCAGCAGGGTATCCGCCAGGGCCTCGCGCAAGGCGCGGTCGTCTTCAACCAGTAGAACCTTGATTGCCATTACTTTCACTCCACTCCATGCACGCTGGAGAACAGAGGCAGAGTCACCAGCGCACAAGTACCGCGCCCAGGACGCGAGCGCAGCGACAATTCTCCCTGGTGAGCACGGGCTACCGCCTTGACCACCGTCAGGCCCAGCCCGGTTCCATTGGCCTTGGTGGTGAAGAACGGCTCTCCCAAGCGCTCCAGGACCGCAGCATCGATCCCACTGCCACTGTCACTGATGCACAGCCGCAAGGTGTCGCCGCGGCTGTACAGGTGCACCTTGAGTCGCGCCGCGCCGGCACTGGCCTGCACCGCGTTCTCGATCAGATTGAGCAAGGCGCCCACCAGGGTGTCGCGATTGCACAGCAACTCACCGTGATGGCTATCGCACTGCCAGCGCACGGCAACGTCCTGCACATGGGTCAGGGCCGCAGCCTGCAACGACTGCAACAGCGACTTGGGTGTCAAGCGATCGGTCAGGGGCAATTCGCCACGGGCGAACACCAGCATGTCGCGCACCTGATGCTCCAGCTCGTGCAAACGCTCCTTGAGCCGCCCGGCAAAGCGCTGATGGGTAGCTACCGGCAGTTCCTGTTCAGTGAGATGGCTGGCGTACAGCAGAGCCGCGGACAACGGTGTGCGAATCTGGTGGGCCAGGGAGGCAACCATCTTGCCCAGGGAGGACAGGCGCTCATGACGAGCCAACTGGTCTTGCAGATGACGGGTTTCAGTCAGGTCATTGAGCAGCACCAACTGCCCGGGCTCGGCATCCAGCGAGCGCGTGGCAATCGACAGCCGTCGACCGTCGCGCAGGGAAATTTCATGGCCATCGTCTTCGCGAGGGGCAAAGCTGCGGGCGATGATGTTGCGCCACAGCTGCCCTTCCAGCGGCAGCCCCAGCAGCTCGCAAGCTGCCGGGTTGGCCTCGGTGACGATGCCATGACCATCAATCACGATGACCCCGCCCGGCAACAGGTCCAGCAGGTTCTGCAGACGATTGGCCAGACGCTCCTTTTCCGCCAGCTCCTGCATGCGCTGGGCGCTGACCACCGCCAACTCGCCCTTGAGCTCGGTCACCCGGGCCTCAAGCATGCTGTAGGAGTCAGTAAGTTGGCTCGACATCTGGTTGAACAAGGCGAAGGCCTGCTCAAGACCTAGCCGGCTTGCCTGCTCTACGGACGACGATTGCCCCTGTGCATCAGGGGCAGGAGACATCTGGGCGGCTTGGGGCATCGTGCTCTCTCGCGTGGCTGACCGTCAGTTAAACGGAACGTTGCAAGAGACTTAGCAATACCCGTGCCTAAAAAAAACCACCCAGTTTTCAACGACTTGAAAAACCGGCGTCAATCATCCGCCTGTTCATCACCTTCACGACGGCTCATGCCGTACTTGCGCATCTTCTCCACCAGGGTGGTGCGACGGATGCGCAAGCGCTCTGCGGCCCGCGCCACGATGCCATTGGCGTCGTCCAGCGCCTGCTGGATCAGCCCTTGCTCCAGGCTGCCGAGGTAGTCCTTCAGGTCCAGGCCTTCGGGCGGCAGCATGGCCGTGGCCGCGAAGTCTGGCGCATGGCCGTTGATCGCTACGCGCTCTTCCAGATCGCTGCGCAGGCTGTCCACCAACTGCTCGTCTTCGTCATCCACATAGCGGAACTTCTTCGGCAACTCGACGACGCCAATCACACCGTAGGGGTGCATGATCGCCATGCGCTCCACCAGGTTGGCCAGCTCACGGACGTTACCCGGCCAGCCATGCCGGCACAGCGACATGATGGCGGCAGAGTTGAAGCGGATCGAACCGCGCTTCTCGTGCTCCATTCGCGAAATCAGCTCATTCATCAGCAGCGGAATGTCTTCCACTCGCTCACGCAGCGGCGCCATTTCAATGGGGAACACGTTGAGGCGGTAGTACAGATCCTCACGGAAACTGCCTACCTCGATCATGCTTTCCAGGTTCTTATGGGTGGCAGCGATGATTCGCACATCAACACCCTGGGTCTTGTTGCTGCCCACGCGCTCGAACGTGCGCTCCTGCAGCACCCGCAACAACTTGACCTGCATCGGCAGTGGCATGTCGCCGATTTCGTCGAGGAACAGGGTGCCGCCATTAGCCAGCTCGAAACGTCCGGCACGACTGGTGATAGCACCCGTGAACGCGCCCTTTTCATGGCCAAACAGCTCGCTTTCCAGCAGCTCTGCCGGAATGGCACCGCAATTGACCGGTACGAAAGGCGCGTCGCGCCGCTTGGAGTGATAGTGCAGGTTACGCGCTACCACTTCCTTGCCTGTTCCCGACTCGCCAAGGATCAGCACGCTGGCGTCGGTATCCGCCACCTGCTGCATCATCTGCCGCACATGCTGGATGGCGCGACTGGTGCCTACCAGGCTGCGGAAAAGATTGGGTTCACGGTGACGACCGCGCTCACGGGCCTGATCGTACATCTCACGATAGACCTGGGCCCGGTGCAGGGAATCCAGCAATTTGCTGTAGCTGGGAGGCATTTCCAGGGTGGAAAGCACACGACGACGCTGGTCTTCAGGCAGATCAATGGAAGAATTTTCGCCCATCAACAGCACTGGAAGGAACTCATCCCAGGTTGAGAGTGTCTTTAACAGGCCCAGAAGTGCACCAGGAGCATTTACGGTCCCGATGAGGACGCAAATTACTTCGCGACTTGACGACAAAGAGCCGACAGCCTGCTGCCAGTCATGGCTACCGCAGGGTAAATTTTCTTCGCCAAGAAAATTTAAAATCACCGCCAGGTCGCGGCGGCGCACGCTATCGTCATCGATCAGCAGAATTTTGGTTTCACGCCACATGCAATAGCAACTTCCCTAGTCAACTCAATGCCCAGATAAGGGGCAAGCTAGACGCGCTTGTAGGCATTTTCTGCCTTATAGACGCCTGAAATCTGAAAACAGCCACTAGTTAAGTCAAAAAAGCGTGCACAGTCAAATTTATGGCGCGCAGTGTTCGGGATCAACTCAACATCAACCGAACAAATGGTAAACCTTTGCTGCGTTCTGTGCTTGCTGGATCTGCGACATCTCGTCGACTATCGCCTGGCGCTCCCCTGTTGCCACCTCTAGCAGCTGCCGGTAGACCCCCAACAACTCCTCCAGATTGTCGCGCAGTGCCGCCTCGTCGACCTCAGCCTCGCTGAGCACGTCCTCCATGCATGAACGGCACGCCAGGTCCAGCTCGCCAATGGCTTGCCAGTTGCGCTCGGCCAGGGCGCCGACCAGCGCCTCACGGGTTTCTTCAATGCGTTGCAGGACAGCACTCATGGTGTTCCTCCTTAAAACTGCGGACCTGGCGCGGCGATGGCATCCCAGCCTTCCTTGACCGTACGCAGCAGATCGGCGACCTCATCGAGAATCTTCGGGTCGGTCTTGATATTGGCTTCAGCCAGACGCTTCATCATGTAGGTATAGAGGCCGTCCAGATCCCCCAGGGTATCCATGGAGTTTTCCAGGTCCAGACCTTCACGCAGACCACCAATAATGCCGATGGCCTTGCTGATAAATATGCCTTTGTTGGCGACATCCTTGCGCTCGATCGCCCCCTTGGCCTGTGCAATACGATCCAGGCCGCCTTCCATCAGCATCTGCACCAGACGGTGGGGACTGGCTTCGGAGGTCTGCGCCTGCGCACCGATCTTCTGGTACTGCCGAAGGGCTAACATCGGATTCATGTAATACCTCTTCAAAACTCAAGGGTTCGTATAAGCAATATATCGACGCAACGTCAAAAAACTTTAGGCCAAATACAAAAGCCCGGAGCGTTGTAAAACGCTGCCGGGCTTTTGGCGCTGAGTGAATATCAGCCTTTTTGCTGGGCGGTCAAGGCTTCAAACATCGACGTGATGTTGCTGGCGGTGGCCTTCAGCTTGCCCACCAGGGTGTCCATGTCGTTGTACTTCTTGGTCAGCACCGCTGTCAGGGTAGCTACTCGGCGATCCAGGGCATCCTGTTGATCACTGAGCTTTTTCTTGGTGATATCCAGGGTCTTGGTACGAGTGGTCAAGATCCCCTCGGTCATGCTACCGACCCCCTGGGTAAACGGCTTGATCGCGTTAGTCATGCGATCCAGCAGGCCCAGGTTGGTGCCATCACCGGTAAACAGCTTCTGCACTTCACCACCGAGCTTCTTGTCGGTCATGGCAGCCGTGAACTTCTTGTCGTCGAAATCCAGCGCACCGGTCTTCTGGTTGGTGGTGATCCCCAACTGCGCCAGCACTGTCAACTTGTCGCCGGCGCCGGTTTCGGACAGTGGCGCACGAATAGCCGCCAGAATCGAACGAGGCAGCGAGTCGCCGGTCAACTGGGCCGGAATTGTCGGATTGCCACTGTCATCCAGGGAAGGCTTGGTCAGCGTTGTAATGCCGTTGGCCACAGCGTTATAGGCATCGACAAACTTCTGGATCGAGGTTTTAAGGCCATCGGTGTTGGTGGCGACTGTCACCGTTACCGAGGTGTTCGTGGCGGTCGGAGCAACCAGGTTGAGCTTCAGACCGGAAATCGCCTGTGTAACCGTGTTGGTCTTGCTGGTCAGCTGCATACCATCGACGGTGAAAACCGCGTCCTTGGCCAGCCCTCCGATATTACCGGATGAGGTTGCAGTGGCTGGACTGGTGTCACTCGACATCGACTGAGTACCGTCGATCTCCAACCCGGCAATACCACTGACAGAAATATCAGAGCCAGCACCCGTCTTGTCAGAGCCGATCACCAGTCGCGAACCGAACGAGTCAGTCACAATGTTCGCGCTGAGCCCGGCCAGGTTCATCTTCGAATCGGCGTTGATCGAATCACGCACCGATTGCAGTGTTGCATTCGCCCCGATAGTCAACGGGTAGTTAATGCCATTTTGAGTGATGTTTAACGTACCACTCGGAATGGCACTGGTATTGCCTCCGGCAAAAGCCGCACTCGCTACTTTTGAAGAGGTTGCAAGGTTGGTAACCGTCACCGTGTACTTGCCCGCAACTGCACTGTTATCTGCAGTGGCGTCCACGGTCTTGCTATCGCTGGAAGTAGCAGCAAAGCCGGCAAAGGCAGGATTGACAGCACTCCCCAACCCGGTAACCGACAACGTGCTCTGGAAGGTAGACAGCAGAGACTGCAAGGTCCCGATACCAGAAATACTGGCGCTGTTGGTGGTGGTCGCGCGATCGATCTGACCTTGCTTGGCCGCCTTGTCAGCAGCTACCAGCGCCTTGACGATAGCACCGGTGTCGAGGCCGGAACCCAGGCCGGTACCCGGTAGAATTGGACTTGCCATGTGTCTCTCCCTTCAGTGTGCCGCCAGTCTTTTGACCACTACAGCGCTCAAACGTAACCAGCAACAATTTTCATGCCAGCTGTCAGGCCTTGGCACTGAACAACAGACTACTCGCATCATTCAAGCTATTGGCCAGTTTCAGCACTTCTTCATTGGGGATCTGGCGAACCACTTCTCCCGAATCACTGGCAATGACTTTGACCACGACCTTTCCGGAAGGCTCGTCGATCGAGAATTCTAGATTGCGCTTGACCGACTGGACGAATTTTTCAATTTCCTGAACGGCCATCTTCAACTTTTCCTGCTCGGTCTGAGCTTCTTTCTTACTGTCCTGAGTTTCAGTCTTGGCAACTGCAGGAACAACCTCTCGAGGCTTCTCCACGGGCTTGTCAGCGACGGGCGTCGCCGGCTTGGCCGCGGGATAAGACAAGTTCAGCTTCACGCTCATATCCATGTCCACCACCTCTTAAAGTAAAAAAGCGAGAGAGCACGACCAGCGCACTCCCCCGCCAAAGCTTAGCCAGCTATTACTGAAGCAGCTTCAGTACAGCGGATGGCAGTTGGTTGGCCTGGGCCAGAACTGCGGTCGAAGCTTGTTGCAGAGTCTGCTGCTTGGTCAGCTGGGCAGTTTCAGCAGCGAAGTCGGTATCTTGTACGCGACCCAGTGCAGCACTGGCGTTTTCGTTGATGTTCTGCAGGTTGGAGATGGTGCTGGTCAGACGGTTTTGTGCAGCACCGAGGTCGGCACGGCTGGAGTTGATGGTCTGCAGCGCCTTGTCGATTGCGTCCATTGCAGCCTTGGTGCTGGCTTCAGCAGTGGTGCTGTCAGTACCGGTGATGGCGATGGTCGCGGAATCCACGCTCAGGGTTGCAGCGTCGAAGCCGCTGGCCAGAGTGATGGTGATCTGGTTGGTAGCACCGGTGTTGGAACCGACCTGGAAGGTCATGGTGCCAGCAGTACCGTCGATCAGGTTCTTGCCGTTCAGGTTGGTCGACTTGGCGATACGGGTCAGTTCGTCCGACATCTGAGCAAATTCTTTGTTCAGAGCAACACGGTCTTGAGTACCGTTGGAGTCGTTTCGCGACTGAACAGCCAGTTCACGCATACGCTGCAGGATGTTGGTGGATTCTTGCATCGCGCCTTCAGCGGTCTGGGCGATGGAGATACCGTCGTTGGCGTTTTTGATCGCCATGGTCTGACCACGGATCTGCGAAGTCATACGGGTAGCGATCTGCAGGCCGGCAGCGTCGTCTTTTGCGCTGTTGATCTTCAGGCCGGAAGACAGGCGAGTCATCGAAGTCGACAGAGCGTCGGAAGCGCGGTTCAGGTTTTTCTGAACGTTCAACGACGTGACGTTAGTGTTTACTGTTAAAGCCATGACGAATTCCTCGTTGGTTGGGTACTGCGGCTTCCGGCCCTGGCAACCGCCGGGTAATGGCCTAGAGAACCTTCGTAATAGTTATCGTCGGTAATGCAAGTTGCTTTAGGGCTTTTTCAAAAATATTTGCCATCACCCGGCCATCCCTTGGAAAACAAGGGGTTAAGCCAATACCGAACGAAAAACTGACGCCAGAAAACACCCTGCAAAAACACTCGCCCAGCCTGCCGCCCCCCTCATCCACCAAACTCGGCCTGCAACCAGTCCAGCAGCTCGTACTCCAGATAGTCGGCCAATCCCAACCAGTTCTGCCCTTCCTGGCATGCCAGCATCAGGGTCAGCAATTTCGCCCAATCCTGCTGGACAGGCAGCGCAGCTCCATCCACCAATGATTGGATGGGATCGAACAGCTCAACCATGACACCCACCGCCTCGACATCACGCCCCAGGCGAAACAGATCGGCGACTTCTCTGGCTCGGCAAAACACAGGCTCTAGCTGATTCATTGAGCAAAATCCGGGTGAAAGGTGGTACCGAGGATCATCGCGCCCTCACGGCTGGTATTGAAAAACGCCACCTCAGGCTGACTGCTGATATAGCGCTCCAGTTCGCACAGGTAGCTGCGGAAATTAAGCTGGGTCTTGACTCGTTGCCCATGCCCATCCAGCACCCAGTGTCGGGCCGCGCCGAGTTGCGGGCCAAGATCGCCGTCATGCCAACCGGCATGGGTACGATTCATGGGGAACGCGAAGTCCGCACCAAACAGGGTGATCCGTCGCCCTCCCATCTTCACCGCCAGATCCACGGCCGGATGAATAACGCTGCCGCCGGCATGCAACTGTGCCCGGGGTATGCGCTGGCGCAATGCCTGGAACACCGGGCTGGCGGAATACGCCACATACCGCGGCCCGAGCCAGCCTTCGAGTACCTGCGGGTCCGCCAGCGGCATATACACCAGAGCGGTGCCGTCACTGCCTTGAGCGGGCAGGTGCCGGGTGGAAATACGCTGGTCGACACTCACCACCAGATCCACCCGGATGCCCTCTTTGACCAGCGGCTGATAAGCCGTGTCGACACAGATCAGCAGCGGCCGCTGCGCCTGGCCGGCCACGGCGCGCAATGCCGCGTAGTGGCGCTCCAGGCTCGGCCCCGTAGCGATAACAAAGACTTCACTCCCGGGATGTCGATCAAACAGCTCGGCAACATCGCGATCCATCCCAACCCAAGGCTCAATGGCAGCCAGGCGCTCGGCGATATCCGCTGCATCTGCGGCAAACAAGCGATTATTGAAGGACAGATGAGTCTCGCTGATCAACCGATCGCGGATCTTCGCGTTGTAGTCATCGGCCAGCACCAGCTCGGCCGGCAGGGCGAAAAACGGTAATGCAATCTCCGGCTGGTCGCCGGCATACAACAACTCGACCCGCGGATCGGCCAGCCAGGCCTGCTGTTCCAACAGTTGCAGTACCAGTTTGAATAGCGCGCCATTGAGGATGTGTACATACAGACGCTCCAGCCCCGGCCGCTGCAGCAACGCCATTTGCAGGTCACCCAAGCCACAGCCGTAAAGATGCAATACCGCCGCCTCAGGCAGGCTGGCGGCCTGGACCTGAGCCTCGCGACTGCGATCATGGCGACTGGTCAACTGGACCCCGCCAATGCTCAGGGTCGAGCCAAGGCCTTCCACCAGATCCGCCTGCAGCGCAGCAGCATCCTCAGCCTGCACCCGTGCCAGCAGCGCCGGCCAGCGCTCGCCAATCACCCGGGCGTTGTCTTCAAAGCTGTCGCTCATGCCGCCTCGCTTATCACTCGTGCAAAAAAATAGCGCTCAAGATTACACCTTGAGCGCTATCTGTGCCGCCGCGAGCTGAAACTCAGGAACGGTAGATGATCGCCGATCCCCAGGACAGACCAACGCCGAAGCCACTGAGGGCAACGCGCTTCCAGCTGGAATCGAACATGTGCTTTTCCAGCAGCAGCGGAATGCTGGAGGACACGGTATTGCCGGTCTCCACCATGTCCTTGATGAATTTGTCGGGGTTGCCTTCGAAACGCCGAGCCACCGCATCAACGATCGCCGCGCTGCCCTGGTGAATGCAGAAGGCATCGATATCGTCAGACTTCAGCCCCGACTCATCCAGCAACTCGTGCAGGTGTGCCGGCACTTTCAGCAGAGCGAAGTTGAACACCTGGCGGCCATTCATGAAGAACACACCATCGGTGACCTTCAGATGCGCAGCCCCCGAGCCATCGGTACCGAACTTGGCCTTGCCCAGTTGCCAGGTGGCGTCCTCGCCCAGCCAGGTGGCCGTGGCGGCGTCACCGAACAGCATGGTGGTATTGCGATCTTCGGGATCGACAATCTTCGAGTAAGGGTCAGCGGTGACCAGCAGGCCATTCTTCAGGCCAGCAGCTTCCATGAACCCCTTGATGGCATAGATGCCGTAGACGTACCCGGAGCAACCCAGGGAAATATCAAAGGCCGCGACGGTGGTGGGCAGGCCCAGCTTGTCCTGTACGATCGCCGCGGTATGGGGCAAACCTTCTTCGTCACCATTCTGGGTAACCACGATCAACACATCGATGGCTTCGCGCTTGAGTTCCGGGTTAGCGGCAAACAATGCATTGACTGCTTCGACACACAGATCGGAGGTTTCTTGCCCGGCGTCTTTGCGCGGCAGGAAGGCTGAACCGATCTTGCCCAGGATGAACTCTTCATCCTTGGCGAATTTTGCACCTTGTGCGTAATTGTCCACGCCGGCTACAGGCACGTAGCTCGCAATGCTTTTTATGCCAATCATTACGGCTTCCCAATAATAAACAGCTCAATACCCCCGCACGATGACCGAGCAGGGGCTGCCGAAAAAAACACAGATACTTGCGCCAAAACATGGCGGTATCGGAAAGAACCAAGGGCTATCACTGGACCTGTCATACAGGGCTGGCGCCATCTTCCCGGGCGATACAATACAGTGAAGATGCACGTTATGACTCACAGGTCACGCTATTTTGCCGAAACTGCCATACAAAGGGCTACTCGACGAATGCCCAGTCCAGCGCGGTGCCGCGCTTGAGGGCCTGGCGCGCGCGACGACCAAGCAGGGCCTCATAGTGCTTGGGAGCAAGCCCCAAGCCCGGACGGATGGCCCGCACGTTGTCGGCGCTGAACAGCTCTCCGGCCTGCATGTCTTGGGTGACATACAGCGACCGGCGGTAAACCAGCGATTTGCTCTCGGCCTGGGTGGCGCCATAACTGACCTGCCCCATGGCCTGCCAGGCCCGCTCGGTTTCCAGCACCAGGCTGGCCATCTCTGCAGGCTCAAGGGAGAAGCTGGCGTCAACCCCACCGGCAGCTCGATCCAGGGTGAAATGTTTCTCGATCACCGTGGCACCTAGCGCCACCGCCGCCACGGACACACCGACGCCCATGCTGTGATCGGACAAGCCCACCTCACAGCCGAACAGCTCCCGCAGATGCGGAATGGTCAGCAGATTGCTGTTGATCGGTGATGCCGGATAGGTACTGGTGCACTTGAGCAGCACCAGATCACGGCAACCCGCCTGTCGTGCAGCCCGGACACTTTCGTCCAGCTCGGCGATGCTGGCCATGCCAGTGGAGATGATCAGCGGCTTGCCGGTGGCGGCCACCCGACGAATCAACGGCAGGTCGGTATTTTCAAAACTGGCGATCTTGTAGGCCGGAACGTCGAGGCTTTCCAGAAAATCCACGGCGCTCTCATCGAATGGCGTGGAAAAGGCCAGCATGCCCAGAGCCTTGGCCCGGGCAAAGATCGGCTGATGCCATTCCCAGGGTGTATGGGCCTGTTGGTACAACTGGTAGAGCGATGAGCCGGCCCAGAGGCTGTCCGGGTCCTTGATGAAGAACTCGCCCTGATCGAGGTCCAGCGTCATGGTATCGGCGGTATAAGTCTGCAGCTTCAGTGCATGGGCTCCCGCCCTGGCCGCTGCCTCGACAATCTGCAAGGCCACATCCAGCGACTGGTTATGGTTGCCGCTCATTTCCGCAATGATCAACGGCCCATGGCCGGCGCCCACGAAGCGCGAGCCAATCTTGAAACTAGTCATCCAGATGTTCCTTCAACATACGGGTGAATTCACAGGCGCCTTGGCGATAGCCAGCCCGGCGAAACAAACTCAGCGACACTTGGTTATCCGACAAGACCTGTGCCCGCAGGCGCTGCACATCGGCCCAATGGCGCAGCAGACAGGCCTCCCCCCGCTCCAGTAGAACCTGCCCCCAGCCTAGCCCGAAGCGTCCGGCAAACAGGTAGATCGACACCTCGGCCTGCCCTCCCTCCCGGTCATAACGCAGCATTCCCAGCGGGCCATCAGGCAACTCGGCGATCAGCAATAAACGCCGCGGGTCGTTCAGACAAGCGTCCAGCCACTGCACATGGCTCGACCAGTCGATGGCCTCGGGCTGCTGCGACCAGCGCCTGACCAGATCGCTATTGCGCCCGTCGAATAGCAGCCGGGCATCGTCAAGGGTCGCCGGTCGCAGACACACTGCGGCCTCGAACATCGCCGCAGCCACCCGCTGCGAGCCCAGGCCATCGACCAGTTTCCGGGCACGAGCAGCCAGGCTATGGCGCAGCCCAGGGTTGCCCAGCATGAGCTTCACGGCATCGCGCAGTTGTTCGACTTCAACCTGCTCACAAGGCCCCAGGTACAAGTGGGCACCCGTTTCAGCCAACAGCCGGGCGTTGGCCTGCTGATTGCCGGCCACGGTGATGCACAACGTAGGCACGCCCAGCACTGCACGTTCCCAACTGGTACCGCCCCCGGCCCCCAGGCACAGGTCTGCTTCGGCCAGCAACCCGGCGAAGTCGTTCACATAACTGTGCAAGTGCCAGTTCGGCCGGTCTGCTGCCAGCACCTGCATGGCCTGCCAATCCGGGTTGCCACTGCCAGCAACAAAATCCACCTGCAGTTCATGCAGGTCCGCCAGCGCCAGCATGGCCTTGTGGGTCTGGCCGGCAGCATCGAAGCCTCCGAAGTTCACCAGCAGCCGCTGGGCCTGCGGCCGAATCAGGATCGGAGGGCGCCGGAACTCCTCACGCAGCAAGGCAAAATGTGGCCCGAACAAGGTCCGGCATTGCGCGCCGTACAACCCGGCATACGCCTCGGCCGAACCACTGAAGTTCTGGTCCAGCAACAGGTCCGCGGCATGCCGGCGGTTGGCCAGATCATCGATCGCGGCGATCCGCGGCGCCCATTGGCGAGCGGCGCTTTGCCATTGATGATCAAGGCCATAGTGATCCACCAGCACCCAGTCGAAGGCCGGCTGATCGACCAAGGCTTCCTGCAATGCCGCGATATCGGCCTGCCAGGGCAAGGGCGCTTCGATGCCCAACCGAGGATTCTCACCGGTATAGAACTCAGGCAGTGCAAAGGTCGAAAAACCTTCGGCTTGCAAGGCCGCCAGGCGATTGCCGGGCAGGCGACGACAGGCGAACGCAACTTCGGCACCCTGCTGGCGCAGCACCTGAGCCAGGGTCAGGCAGCGGGCCACGTGGCCGCTGCCGATCGCCGGCGAGGCGTCAGCCCGGATCAGCACCCTCACTCCAGCTCTCCTGCGGCCTTGAGCGCCGCGTACAGGTATTGCGCCCGCCGCCAATCCTCTTCGGTGTCTATATCCTGCACCAGGTGACGCGGCAGGATCACCGGCAAGCTGCGAGACGAGAACAACGCCTCCCCCTCCAGCCAGGCTTGGCTTCTGCCCCAGTAGAACTGCGCCGCATCCTGATAGGCCACGGGCAAATCCTGGGAGCGGGCCTGACTGAACTCCGGATACAGCGCGCCCAGAGCGCCCTGCTCGTCGAGCGTCAGCGCCCGTTGCACAGGAAAACCAAAACTGCAGACCGAAAAGGCAAACGACCTGTCCTGGTGCTGCTCCAGCAACGCCAGCCCCTGGCGCAAAAAACGCAGTTGCAACAGGGGGGCGGTGGCATAGATGCAACAGGCATATTCGAATTGCTGCCCCAGCTCCCGCAAGGTTTGCAAGGCATGCACGATCACCGCCGCAGTGCCGGTGAAGTCATCCGCCAGAGCCTGCGGTCGGACAAAAGGCACCTCTGCGCCACAGGCAATGGCCAGCTCGGCGATCTCGGGATCGTCAGTGCTGACCACCACGCGCTGGAACAACCCCGAACCCAGCGCCTTATCGATGGAACGGGCGAGCATCGGCACGCCATCGAAGGGCTTGAGGTTCTTCCTCGCAATTCGCTTGCTGCCACCTCGGGCGGGGATAATCGCGATTGAGCTCATGGTGCTACAGCTCCTGAATCCAATGCCGCAATTGCTGTACAACGTAGTCTTGCTGGTCATCCGTCAGCCCGGGATACATCGGCAAGCTGATGGCTTGAGCGTAATAATCTTCCGCTTCGGGAAAATCACCTTCAACAAAACCCAGATCCCGGTAGTAGGGTTGCAGGTGCACCGGGATGTAATGCAGGTTGACCCCGATCCCAGCCTTGCGCAGCCCCTCGAAGACCTCACGGTGAGAATGCTTGATGTGCTGGAGGTGCAAACGCACGACATACAGGTGCCAGGCCGAGTGAGCATCAGGTTGAGCCTGGGGCAAGCTCAACGGCAGGTCCTGCAACAGATGCTGATAACGATCCGCCAGGTAGCGCCGGCGTTGTAAAAAGCCCGGCAGCTTATTCAACTGCGAGCGCCCGAGCGCCGCCTGAAGATCGGTCATGCGGTAGTTGAAACCCAACTCGACCTGCTGGTAATACCAGGGGCCATGGCTCTGACCCACCATCTGCGCCGGGTCGCGGGTCATGCCATGGCTACGCAGACGACGCAGGTGATCCGCCAGCTCCGGACTATTGGTCATGACCATTCCGCCTTCGGCACTGGTGATGATCTTCACCGGATGGAAGCTGAACACCGTCATCGCCGCGAATTCACCACAGCCAACCGGACGCCCCGCATAGCTGGCACCCACCGCGTGGGAGGCATCCTCGATCAAGGTGAAGGCATAACGCTCGGCCAGTTCCGCCAGGCGTCGCATATCACAGCTCTGCCCGGAGAACGCCACCGCAATCACCACCTTGGGCAGCGCCCCCCTGGCCTCGGCCGCTTGCAGCTTGAGGGCCAATGCCTCGGCGTCGAGATTCCAGGTCCGCGGGTCGATATCGACAAAGTCCACATCCGCACCACAGTAACGACCACAGTTGGCCGACGCGAGGAACGTGTTAGGAGTGGTCCATAACCTATCGCCCGGCCCCAGGCCCGCCGCCAGGCAAGCAATATGCAAGGCGGCAGTGGCGTTACACACCGCTACGCCATAGGCCGCCTTGCAGGCGGTCGCCATTGCCTGCTCGAAATCCTCGATTGCTGGCCCCTGGGTCAACCAGTCGGAGTGCAAGACCCCCAGCACGGCATCGATATCCTCCTGGTCAAGGCTTTGGCGACCATAGGGAATCATGGTGCGATCCCGGTATGCAGTTCGGCTATCTGCCCCACCGACAGAAAGTCCGGATTGGTATCGGAGCGATACTCGAAATCCTCGGGCACCGAAACGCCCTGCTCGCCCTTGCCGTCAACTGCAAAATCAACGTTGACACTGGTAAAGCGGATGGAGGGCTGGATCGTGTAGTGATCGTCAAACTCCAGCGTCATGCGCGCATCATCCAGAGGCACCATCAATTCATGGAGCTTCTCTCCCGGACGAATCCCCACCTGCTTGTGTGGCAAGTGCGCGGCCATCCCCAAGGCCAGATCGACGATGCGGATCGACGGAATCTTCGGCACGAAAATCTCCCCGCCGTGCATCCGCGCGAAGCTGTCCAGAACAAATTGCACCCCGTGGTCCAGGGTGATCCAGAAGCGGGTCATGCGCTCATCGGTAATGGGCAGCTCCGTTGCGCCCTGGGCAATCAGCTGGCTGAAGAACGGCACCACTGAGCCTCGGGAACCTGCAACGTTGCCATAGCGCACTACGGCAAATCGAGTGGCCTGCTCACCCGCGATATTGTTCGCCGCCACGAACAGCTTGTCCGACAGCAGCTTGGTGGCGCCATACAGGTTGATCGGGCTCGCAGCCTTGTCGGTGGACAAGGCAACGACCTTCTGTACCCCGTTGTCGATGGCCGCAGCAATGATGTTTTCAGCGCCATTGACGTTGGTGCGAATGCACTCCGTGGGGTTGTATTCGGCCGCCGGCACCTGTTTCAGCGCCGCGGCATGCACCACATAGTCGATACCCCGCATCGCCTGGCGCAAGCGCTCGGCATCGCGAACATCACCGAGGAAGTAACGCATGCAGGGCGCATTGAAGGTCTGCTGCATCTCGTACTGCTTGAGCTCATCGCGGGAGAACACCACGACCCGCTTGGGCTGATACTGCTCCAGCAGGCGTCGAATGAAGTTGCGCCCGAAAGAGCCGGTGCCACCGGAAATGAAAATGGATTTGCCGTTGAACATCACTGATTCCTTATCCCAGCAACTGGTTCCAGTTCACCGCGCTCGCGGCCCCCAGCGCAAAGCCCTTGCCAGTCAGCGCCAGGTTCTGGTTGTAGGCCGTATCCTGCGCAAAGCGCACCGCCCACTTGTCCCGCAGCGCCGCTGCCGCTTGCGGGTTGTCCGCCAGCGTACCCGGATGCATGACCTGGGCCTGGGGAGTCACAACGGTCAAATAACCGGCATCGGCCACCTTCAGGCACAGGTCGACATCGGCGAAGGCCTGGTCGAAATGCTCCTCGTCCAAACCACCTACGGCCTCGAACAACGCCTTGGCGATCATCAGGCAGACGCCGGATACCGCCGAGTAATTCTTCTCCACCCACAGGCTGTTCATGTAGCCCGGAGCATCCTTGGCCTCTCCGGCGAAGGCTGCGCCCAGATGACCATTGAGGCCGAGGATCAGGCCCGCCTGGGTGGTCATGCCGCGCTCATTGACCAATCGTGCACCAACCACTCCGACCTCCGGGCGCTGGGCCTGATTGAGCAAGCTCTCGATCCAGTTGGCGTTGACCACCTCGGCATCCGACGATAGCAGCACCAGGTACTCGCCCTTGGCCTCACGACACGCGGCGTTGTGCAGGGCCGAGACACTCAAGCGCTGCTCGCTGCGCAGCACACGAATACGATCACCCTGGCGCTCCAGGCTAGCCAGCCAGCTGTCGAGCTCGGCGTTCTGGCTATGGTTTTCGGCGATCAGAACTTCGTAGCGCTGGTAGCGGGTGCGCTGCAGTACGCTGACCAGGCAACGTTGCAACTCGGCGAAGTTATCCTGGCTCGCCAGGATGATGGAAACCAGAGGCCGTTCGGCATGTTGATAGTCGATCTGGTAAGTGCCCGGCTGCGCCGAACTGACCTGGGCGCGATAGCCCCGTGCCGCCAGGTGGCGGGTCAGCACCTGCCGCTCCTCGGTGCTGGCCTCATCTGCCGGAGCACGGCAGATCAACAGCGGTTCGGCCAGGTGGGCCAGACCAGCAAGGCCACCCTCCTGGATCAATCGCAGCAGCACATCGAACTCCAATGCCTGCTTGAGATCGCTGGAAAAACCGCCGATCTGCATCAGAGCTTCGCGCTGCAGCAGCCAGTGCCGAGCCATCAATCCCGGCGCGCTTTGCAACTGGTCAAGGTTGAACCCTGGGCGGAACACCGGGCTCAGGGTGAAATCACTACGGCGCTGTACTTCATCCATCGCAACCGCACGAATACCTTCGGCACCCAGCAGCTCGAGGCTGGCCCGCAACAGGCCGCTGGCAGTGAACTGGTCACCGGCCTCGGCCAGCAGCACCCAGTCGGCACGGGACTGGGCCAGGGCCTGATTGATCCGCTCTACATAGTTGCTCTCAGTGACCTTGACGAAGTGCAAAGTGTCCTGAGCGCTGGTGGTGGCCGGCAAGTCGCCGGTGGTCAGCACCACCAGCTTGAAAGCCTTGAAATGGCTAGCCACCAGGCTGTCAAGACTGGCTTGCAGCTTGACCATGTCGGCGTCGAGATCGAGCAGCAGGATCTGCACTTGAGGACCGCCGCCATGGCGTGCCAGGTGCGCATTGATTGCATTCAACTGCGCCGGCTCCGGCGAACGCGCCTCCAGCCAGCGGAGCAGACGTCCCGATTCCGTGCCATTGAACAGGGCACGACTGTCCGGCCCAGGCACCGAATCAAGCCGCTCGGCCCAGACCTGTAGCTTGCTGGCCTCCTCCGGCTCGTCGCTCTCCCGCATCGACTCGGCCAGGCGCTTGACCACCTCGCGGTTGAACAGGTTCAAGGTCAGGGCTTCCCACAGACGACTGCGCACGGTCTGCACAGTGTCGTTGGAATGCACCCGCATCAGCTCTTCCTGACGCAACAGCACGCCTTCGAGCTCTTTGAGCTGGACCCGTCCCGCCGGCATGGCGTGCATGAGAAATTCGAACTGGGTCAAAAGGTCGAACATCGGCTTGTTGTAGAACGGCATTTCGACAAACTGCTCGGGACCGAAGGAACGTACCGGCTCACCGCCCACCTCGACCCAGGCCGAACGGAAAATCATCGTCCCCCTGAGGGAGCGTCCAGCAAGCAGGCACTCGGCCATGGCCGCAAAACTGTCCAAGGCAATCTGCTTCACCTGCTGCGGATCCCGGCCACTGAAGCCGCTGGGCAGCGTAGCGAGAAACGCGGCAAAGTCTTCACGCTGCTGCACCGACCGGGCGTCCTTGAACGTCAGTACCGTCAAGACGTTGGTATTGTGCTCGGAAGCGCCATAATTGACTTCGCGCACGGCATAGGGAATCGGCAGGATCCGAGCCTTGGCACAAGCCAGGAGATAGAAACAGTGGCCGATTTCCTGCCACTCGAAACTCACTTCGGGCGGCAGCCGGTTATACCACTGGCGCAGCAGGTCGGTGCGCGTCACGGCATAGAACGGAGGCAGGAACTGCCCCATGAAACTCATGACCCGATCCTGGGGATCGTCGGACGCATAATCCTCGATCACCCGGCAATCTCGACGGTAGTAGTTGGTTTCCGCTGCCCGGGCCAGGTACATCATCCCGTAGCCATGGCACAGACCGTAGTCCGGATTGGCCTCAAGAAACTCCACCGATGCATTCAGGGCATCATGAATCAGGAAGTCGTCGTCGGCAGCGAACGCCATGTAAGGGGTGCTGACCAGGTTGACACCGTAAGTCAGCTTGTCCTGCAGGCCCTTGTAGCCGAACTGCGGCAGATGCCGGTAGTCGACCTCGGGATAGCGCTCGGCCAGAGACTCGTCCGCCTCCTGGGAAGAATCCAGAACCAGGATCGAGCAGGGATAGGTGCTGTAGTACTGCAAGGTGCGTTGCAGGAACGCCTTGCGATTGTGGGTCATCACCACCAGAGTGAAACGTTCGCTCATCGGCGCTGCGCTACTGTTCATTGCTTTGTCTTCAACCCACATATGCCCTTCCCCACAACCGGCCAAGCGCCCGGAACCTGCAACCATTGATATTCAGCGAACCCGACGCAGGTAACCATCCGGCGCCACGGTGATCAGCAACTTGTTCTGCATCTGGTAGTCGATCTCGAAGTCAGCGTTCTCTTTCAGATAGGCCCAGACCGCTGTTTTCGGGTTGTCCCCTGGCCCCCATGGGCGATCAGGGAAGAAGGTCGGCGGCATGTCCTCGACCACGGTATCCATGACCACGCAATAGCTGTCGACCGACACCAACGGCGCATACAGACGCAGCTCTTCGAGCACGTGATCGTGAGTGTGGTTGGAGTCCAGGACCAGGATGACCTTCTTGCCCTGCGCGGCAGCGCGAACCTGCTCGGCGATGACCGGATCGATGCTCGAACCTTCGATCATGCGAATGCGCTTGCTCATCGGATGCTGCTCGATGGCTTCACGGTTGTGGGCGCGGATGTCCAGGTCGATGCCCAGCACTTCACCATGCCCCTGCAATTCCAGCAGCGAGGCGTAGTAGATGATCGAACCACCATGGGCGATACCACATTCGATCACCAGGTCCGGCTTGACCCGCCAGATGATCTCCTGCATCGCCATCATGTCCTGGGGCAACTGAATGATCGGCCGCCCCATCCAGGAGAAGTGATAGCTGTATTTGTGCTGCGCGGACTCATTGAAAAAATCACGGGCCAGGCCCTTGAGCTTCTCATCCTGGCCCTGGGCACTGATCTGTGCCTGGCATTCTTCTTCAAACGCTTGGATGACGTTTTTCTCGGTCATGTTCGATTCTCACTGACAAATTAGCTGAATGAAGCGCTATCGACGGCGTGATAGACATAACGGCCATCGGTCATGCGCTTGATTTCTTCGAGGTAGTTGGAGTTCATCACGAACAGATTGGCGCCCACGGGCAATGCTTCCATGGCCTCTTGCGGTGATGACACTCGCATGCCGCTCAGTGGCAAGTAACGGCCTTGCTTGGCCGGATTGATATCCACCACTTGATCTACCGCTACGCCTGCCCGTTGCAGGAACAGCGAATAGATCACGCCCTTGGAGGAAGCGCCCCAGATGCCGGCTGCGGTTTGCGGCGCCGACTGGATAATGCGTTTGGCACACTCGATGCTGGCGGTGAAATCCGCCGGCATCCGCAACGGCTGGGCCGGCGCCGACAAGGTCGACTTCAAACTGCCCAGGTCCGCCACCACGAACAGGTACTGGCCGCCAAACAGATGCCCGGCCTCATGCACGATGCCGAACATGCGCTGCAGGTCTTCAAGACGGAAGTAATTGACGTGTTCATAAAACACGTCGAACCAGGCACGGTGTTCGAGAATCCAGTCAAAACACGGCACTTCGATGTAGATCTGCCCGCCTTGGTTGGCATCGGCGATCTCCGCCAGAAAGGCCAGGGGATCGGCGATATGCTCCAGCACATGGCGCAGTACGATCGCTTCGGCAGCCAGCCCCAGACCGCGGGTGAACGGCGCTTTGATCACCTCGGGGTTGGTCCCTTCGTAGGCCGGGTCGATCCCTGTGATCGCGTAGCCCTCACTGCGCAGCAGTTCGAGGAAATAGCCCTTGCCGCAACCGACCTCGATCAGTTCCCGCCCCTTGAAGTGCCGGGCGATGATGCCCTCGACATCCTTCAGATGCTGCTGGAACTGCGCCGAGTGTGCCTGCTCGTTCTGATAGTCGCTGTCGTAGCTCAGCTTGTCGGCATCGAAGGCCTGATTGAAGATCAGGCCGCTGTGCAGGTCCTGCACCAGGACGATATCCGCAGACGCCGAGGCACGGGCACTCTGGGCATCGGCGAAGGTGCGATTCTGCAGCACCGGCAAATCGGTGACCCGATACAACTCATGCGCCATGTTCGGCTCCTGTTATTTGCTCCAGGCGCTGGTTCAAGCCCCAGAACGCCATGGGTTCGTAGTCCGGGTACGGGTAATGCCCCAGATTCAGGCGGATCGAAGCACCGCGCTGAGCGATACGCTGCTCCACCAGGGAACGCACGGAGATCGGCTGGCCACTGGAGCAATTGACCACTCCGGAAAATCCTCGCTGACCGAGCAGCGCAGCCAGGTAGCCAGCCGCCTCCTCGATGCCCAGGTAGTCCCGCAGTTGTTCGCCGCCCGACATATTGAAAACCTCGTCACCGGCATCGATCGCTCGATCCAGCGCCGCCAGCAGGCTCTTGGGGTTCTGTCCCGGGCCATGCAGATAGAACAGCCGTGCCCACTGCAAACTGAAGGGCAGTTGCTGCTGCAGGGCTTGCAAAAACAGATGCAGGCTGTGCTTGGCCAATCCGTAGGGATTGCTTGGACGGGGCTCGAGCGCCTCACTCAAAGGCCCGCTTTGCAGGCCGTACTCGAAGCAGGTACCGGTGACCAGCACCTGGCTCACCCCGGCCTCGACCACGGCCTTGATCAAGCGGTAATCCGCCATCAGGTTGTGCTCGAGGTGAAACAGCGCCTGATAGTCAGGCAACCCGGGCCAGGCCAGATGAGCCAAGGCATCGACTCCCTCTACCAGGGCCGCAACATCAAGCTGCGGGGTGTGCACATCCAGGGCGCGAAACTCCACCGCCTCGAACCAGGGCATCTGCCGCGCCTTATCCGCATCCCGCGCCACCGCGCGCACGCGGCATCCCCGGGCCAGCAAGGCAGCAACCAGATGCTGGCCGACGAAACCGGTAGCGCCGGTGACCAGCACCGTCATCCCCTTCACAGCAGCCTCAACTCGGGCACGGCGATCACGAAGCGCCCGCCCCATTGCCGCACCTGGGCCAATTGCTCACTGACTTCACCGAGCAGGTTCCACGGCAGTACCAGCACATAGTCCGGTCGCTCCAGATCGATACGCTCAGGCGCGACCACTGGAATCCGGCTGCCCGGCAGGTACTTGCCCTGCTTGTGCGGGCTGGCATCGGCAACCCAGGCCAGGAGGTCGGGCTTGACCCCGGCGTAATTGAGCAAGGTATTGCCCTTGGCCGCCGCTCCGTAACCCACCACGCGCTTGCCTTCGGCCTTGGCCTGGAGCAGGAAACGCAGCAGTTCGTGCTTGATCCGCTCTGCCGCCGGCGCCAGGGTCTGGTAGTAGTCGGGCGTGCTCACCCCGGCCTCCTGCTCCAGCCTTAACTGACGCGCCACGCTGTCCAGCACGGGACGGCGCTGGCCATCGTCTCGCTGCACAAACACCCGCAGCGAACCGCCATGGGTGGGCAAGGTTTCGACATCGAAGATTTCCAGGCCGTTGCGCTGGCACAAGCCCTGGACCGCAGTCAACGACAAGTAGGAGTAGTGCTCGTGGTACAGAGTGTCGAACTGCTGGCCGGCCATCAGGGTCAGCAGTTGGGGAAACTCGAAAGTCGCCACGCCAGTGGGCTTGAGCAGGGCGGCAAAACCACAGAGGAAGTCGTTGATGTCCGGCACATGGGCCAGCACATTGTTGGCCGCCATCAGGTCGGCGGCCCAGCCCTCTGCCAGCAACTGCGCGGCGGTATCACGGCCGAAGAACGACTCACGGATCAGCAGCCCCTTGTCCCGCGCCGCCTGTGCGGTACTGCGGGTCGGCTCGACTCCAAGGCAGGGAATGCCGCGCTGGGCCACGTACTGCAGCAGATAACCATCGTTCGCCGCGACTTCCACCACCCGGCTCCCGGCATCCAGGGCAAAGCGCTCGACCATCCGCGCCACATAATCCTGGGCATGCTTGAGCCAGGTGCTGGAGAACGAACTGAAGTAGGCGTAATCAGCGTCGAACAGATGATCAGCTCGGGTGTAATCCTCGGTCTGCACCAGCCAGCATTGCAGGCAGACCTGGACCTTCAGCGGCACCCATTGCTCCGCCTGGTCCAATTGCTCTACACGCACGTAAGCGTTGGAGGGCGGCGAGGTGCCCAGGTCGATCAAGGGCAGGCTCAGGCGAGCGCCACAACCGCGGCAATTCATAGTTTCACTCCAGCGAATGCGCCATCGAGCAAGGGGTGGTTGGCGTCCCTGCTCGACAGATTATTGACAGGCAGCGGCCAGTCGATTGCCAGCCGAGGGTCCCGCACCGATAACCCGGCCTCATGTTCCGGGGCATAGTCGGCGCTGTGCAGGTACAGCAGTTCGGCATCCTCGCTCAGGGCCTGGAAACCATGGGCAAAACCTGCAGGCAGCAACAAACTGCGGCCGTCGCCCGCTTTCAGGTGCTCGGCGTGCCAATGCAGGAACGTCGGCGACTCGGGGCGCAGATCTACCGCCACATCCCAAACCTCGCCCCGCAGACAGGTGATGAGTTTGGCCTCGGGGCGCGCGGCCGTCTGATAGTGCAGGCCACGCACACTGCCCCGTTCACGTGTGCAGGAATGGTTGATCTGACGAATATGAAACGGCTGACCAAAGGCGCTCAGGCTGCCTTCGCAGAACAAGCGCGAGAAATGCCCACGCTGATCCTCGAAGCGTTTGTGGCGCACCTCGCACAAGCCGGCCAACGGCAGGGCCAGTACCCGGAATTCGCTCACAGCGCCCCCCGATACAGGTTCAACTGCCCCAGAGTCACCGCATGCATATCCGCGCCGCTCTTCCAGGCCAGGTGCCAATCCAGGGTCTGCGCCAGGCATTGCTCCAGACTCCAGCGAGGTTTCCAGCCGAGCAACTGTCGCGCGCGACTGCTGTCCAGGCGCAGCAGACCGGCTTCGTGCAACTCACTGGGCTCGATCCGCAAACCCGGGGCTTCGGGCCATTGCCGGGCCAGCAACTCCACCACGTCACCGACGCTGCACATGTCCTGCTCGCCGGGACCGAAGTTCCAGGCCCCGGCGTATTGCGGACCTTGCTCGTACAGGCCTGCCGCCAGTTGCAGGTAACCGGCCAGGGGCTCCAGGGCATGCTGCCAGGGGCGCACAGCCTGGGGATAACGCAAGGTCACCGGTTCATCGGCGGACCAGGCCTTGAGCACATCGGGGATCAATCGCTCGGGGGCGAAGTCGCCACCACCCAGGACGTTCCCCGCCCGTGCCGTGGCCAATGCCAGGCCGTGTTCGGCATAGCGTCCAATTGCGAAGAAAGAGGACGCATAGGATTGCGCCAACAACTCGCAGCAGGCTTTGCTGCTGCTATAGGGGTCATGGCCACCCAGGGGCTCATTTTCCCGATAGGGCCACAACCACTCCTGGTTGGCGTAGACCTTGTCGGTGGTCACCAGCACGCAGGCACGCACTCCGCCCACTTGGCGAATGGCCTCCAGCAGATTGAGGGTGCCCATGACATTGCTCGAATAGGTACCCAAGGGGTCGCGGTAAGCCTCGCGAACCAGTGGCTGGGCAGCCAGGTGCAAGACAATTTCCGGTTGTACATGGGCCAGTACTTCCAACAAGCGGCCCAGGTCGCGCAGATCCCCGCGCTGGTCATCCATGCCCTCGTAGACGCGCGCCAGATCGAACAGGCTTGGGTCGGTGCCTGGGTCCAGAGCAAACCCCGTGACCTGGGCGCCCAAGCTCTGCAACCACAGGCTCAGCCAACTGCCCTTGAAACCGGTATGCCCGGTCAACAGCACACGTTTGCCACGCCAGAACTGCGAGCTCAGTCCCACTGCTTCCACGGGGCCTCCCCGCTTTGCCAGAGCTGTTCCAGATGATTCTTGTCCCGCAGAGTATCCATCGGCTGCCAGAACCCACTGTGCTCGAACGCGCGTAATTGCTGGTTCCTGGCCAACTGAATCAGGGGGTCGGCTTCCCAGGTAGTACTGTCGCCGGCGATATAAGACAGCACCTTGGGCGAGAGCACGAAGAACCCGCCGTTGATCCAGCCACCATCTCCACGAGGCTTCTCGGTGAAACCCAGAACCTGGTCGCCATCACGCTCCAGGGCCCCGTAACGGCCTGGTGGTTGTACCGCAGTCACGGTGGCCAGCTTGCCGTGGGCCTTGTGGAAGTCCACCAGGGCTCCAATGTTCAGGTCGGAGACACCGTCGCCGTAGGTAAAGCAGAACGCCTCTTCATCCTGCAGGTAGCGGCCGGCGCGGCGCAGGCGCCCACCGGTCATGGTTTCCTCCCCGGTGTCGATCAGCGTCACGCTCCAGGGCTCGCTGTAGTTCTGATGCACATCCATGCGGTTGTTACGCATGTCGAAGGTCACATCCGAGGTGTGCAGAAAGTAGTTGGCGAAGAAGTCCTTGATCGCGTAGCCCTTGTAGCCGAGGCAAATCACGAAGTCATGAATCCCGTGGGCGGAATACTGCTTCATGATGTGCCAAAGAATTGGCTTGCCACCGATTTCGATCATGGGTTTGGGCTTGAGGTGAGACTCCTCGCTGATTCGCGTACCCAGCCCACCCGCCAGAATTACTGCTTTCATCACTGTCCTCTTGCTCTTCGTGGGCTGAATCAGCCCTCTTGAGGCCTGGTTTAGCGCCAGACGCAAATATTCATTCGCAGCCAACGGCTACCTTGCACCACGTTGCAGTGAAGGTTTTATGGCGATATGAAGAGGACCTGCAGGAAGTGCGCCAATTACGCAAGCGGCGCTTGGGGCACGGCAGAGGACGATACATACAGCAGCCCCGACAGGGCGACGATGGGGAAAACCGGCTCGCGACAAGGCGATCACGAGCCCTGATCAGATCAATCCGCCAACCATCCCCATAGCCAATGCCGCAGGTTGTCGTCGCGCAGCATGAAGTCGCGATGCACCGCCTCGCGCAACTCATCCCCCATGCGGTAGCTGGCAACCGGATCGGCCAAATGCATGCGGATAGCCTGCAACCACTCCTCGGTGCTGTTGCTGCGAACCTTGGTACAAGGCAAGAAACCGCGATAGGCCTCAGTATCGGTGCAGATCACCGGATAACCGCAGGCACCGTACTCCAATAGCCGCAAGTTGCTTTTGCAGTCGTTGAATATATGGAACTCCAGGGGCGCCAGCGCCAGATCCAGGTTCAGGCTCGCCAGCTTGAACGGGTAGTTCTGCAGACCGGTGACCGGATGAAACTCGTGCACGTAAGGACGCAGATTATCGGGGCACATACCGAAGAATACCCATTCAACTTCGTTGGCCAGCTCGCGCACCACCTCGGCAATGATCTCCAGGTCTCCGGTATGGCTGGTGCCACCGCCCCAGCCCACCCGAGGCTTGCGGGAGGTGCCACGACGACTGGTCAAGCTGGCCCAGGGGTCGAGCGCCAGCATGTTGGGCACCACGCGGATATCGCTGTGCATACTCGACAACGCATCAGCCAGAGGCTGGGTAGTCACCACTACGCGATCGCACAGGCCAATCCCCTCGCGCAGCATCTGCTCGGTGTTCACAGGCTTGTTACGGGCATGGGTGTTCTTCTTCGGCGCACTGACGATGTAGTCGTCGAGTTCGAAAACCCGCAGGGCACTGGAGTACTTTTTCATCCGCAGAATGTCACTGGCCGCGCCATCGCTGTACCGACACTGCAGGATGATGGTATCCGGCGACAAACGCTCGATCTCTACCGTGGACGGCGACTCGTAGGCCACTCGACCAATTACCCGTCCCGCTTCCTCCAGCGCCGTTAGCGGCCCCGTCACCCTGTAATGCCCCACCGCAGAACTGTTGACTGGCAGACCCAGGATCAACGGCAACGCCCGACTGCAGAACGGATTCCAGTTGTTGCGCAACGAAGGCTCCAGGCTGAAGCTGGAGTAGCCCAGGCTTAAAGCCGGGTTATAGGCCGGATCGCGCGCAACCTTGGGCATCCACTGCAGATAGAAGCGCTCTTGCTCGACCTCACGTGCCTGCTGCTGTTCACGGTCATCACTGACGACGGAGGCCGGTGTCAGAATCAGGCTGGCGTACGGCGTCCAGACCACCAGATAGCCATTGCGGTCGATCCGCAGGCACAGATCGGTTTCTCCGAGCTCGCCAGCGAATGCCTGCTCATCCAGACCGCCCAGGTTATCGAAGACCTCCTTGCGTACCATCAGGCAATCACCACTGACCGCACTCCAGTTCTGCACCACCTGCAACCGCTGCATGTAACCCCGGGCCCCCATGGCTTCACCGACAAAGGGCGAGCTTGCTGGCCCAGCCATCCCCAGCACCTGACCGGCCTGGAGAATGCAACCGTCGACATCCAACAGACGCGCGCCAACGACCCCCACCTCAGGACGCTGGGCCTGATTGAGCAACTCATCCAGCCAGTCACCGCTACAGATCAACGCCCTCGGATTAAGCAGCAACAGGTAGTCGCCACGAGCCTGGCTCGCCGCGCTGTTGATCAGCGCTGCATGGTTGTTCGGACCGGCATAAGGCAGAACCCGTAGCATTGCGCCGCCCAACTGAGCCATGGCCGCCAACCAATCCGTCATCGCAGGATCTCGGCTGCCGGCATCCACCAGCACAATCTCGTAGTGGCTATAGGCAGTCTGCTCGATCAGGCTTTCGACACAGCGCTGCAACGTCGCCAGAGAGTCGCCGCACGGCAGAAGAATCGACACCAGTGGCCGGCTGCCATGCAGATAGTCAATACGATTGAGCAAGGGCAGATCATCATGAACAATCCGGTGCTCCACGCCAATCCGCTGCAGATGCGCTGCCACCAGCCCTTCACTGCCCTCAATCACCTGGGGCCGTGACAACCACTGGGCAAAGCTCAACTCGGACTCCAACTGGATATCGGCAATATGCTCGATAGTCTGTGGCCCAGCGGTCTCCACCATCCGCCACAGCAGATCATGGGGCGCCAGCTCACCGCGGGCCGGATCAAAACCGCCCTCGACCATGAAGCGCGCGCGAGAAAAAGCCAGGGCGCGGCCGACATAGGGATAGGAGCGCATCAGGTCGAGGTTGAAGTCGGGCTTGAATACCGGCTCCGACGACTCGCCTTCAACCAGCGCACCTTCGTCGCTATAGGCACACAGCATGGCTGGAGTATTGGCAATGCGCTCGGCAAGGATCAGTAGGGCCGACTGCTGCAAGCGGTCACCGGCCTGCAGCAGATAAAACCAATCCCCCCCCTCCAACTGCGGTATCAATTCATTAAGCTGTTGCACCCAGTCCTCGCGCAACGGCTGGAGCAGGACTCGCTCTCGCTCTGCCACTAGGGCTTCGCCCCTCGACAACACCAGCACCGCCGCAGGGGCGTACAACTGAGCATCGATGCTGTCCAGGGTCCGCGCAAGCGCTTCGCTATCGCCTTCGAAATCAAGAACCACCACTACCAACTGCACCCGTCGCGGCCAGCTGTCGATGCGCTGAGGCATCAGCCGCTGTTCCACCGCCGAGAATTTGCGCACTGACAGCCATTCCCGATAGAAGCCCTCGTAGCTGATGCACTCGCCACCGACCCGACCATCAACCACCGTACTGCGATTACCCAGCACACGGGTCACGCAAAGCTCTTGCCAGTTACGCGGCTGCTCGGCTACCCGCGACAGATCGACATAACGCACCCACCCCGCCGCCGGCGCCGATTCACCGCTGCGCGCGGCCAGCATCTGCACCAACCAGGTCCACTCATTCTTCGCCAGTTTGAGCATTTCCGGCGTATTACTCAGACGCCCAGAATAAAGTCGCTCGCAACCTAATACCGTCACCTGCGCTGCCAGATTGCCGCGACGCATCAGACAGATGAACAGGGCAAAATCCAGCAGCGCGACAAAACCGGCGCCTTCCTGGATCAACGCCGGAAGCAGCTCCAGCACATCGGCACGACGCATCAGCGCGGAACTGAAGTTACCGAGGAAATTGCGCGGCGTGCTCTCGAAAATCGCCAGCATGTCATCGCCCTTGAGCACCGCATTGTCATGGGTAAAGCGACAGTTATCGACTCGCGACGGCAGGATGAAATTCCCCGCATCACTGAACACCCGCAGCGCGCACACCAGACTGACATCGGGGTTATCGAGCAGCACCGGAGCCTGCAGGGCGATACTCGGAGCGAACAGCCGATCGTCGTCACACAGGACCTTGATCAGCTCACCGCGAGCCTCCTCGACGCAGCGCAGGATATTTTTCTGCAATCCAAGGCGCTGCGGATTGCGCAGATAACGCACAGGGTGCACCGGCTCGACGAAGCTCTCGACAATCTGCTGGATTTCATCGCCGGCACTGTCATCGCAAACAACGATCTCCAGTGGCTGATAGGTCTGCGCCAAGGCACTTTCCAGAGCCTGGCTGAAGAAGCGTGGGTTGAAGGCGGGAATGACGATGCTGACTAGAGGGGCTTGGCTCACGGCGGGAAACTCTCGAGCGGCGAGCCCTGGCCAGTGATGCCAGGGCTGCAAGACCGCTTAAAAAAGACGGCTGGCTGCTCGAAGATCGCGGCGTCCGGGCGCCAGCCCGAACGCCACGCACTCAGACCTTGTTGAACAGCCCCAGTTGGGCAATCTTGCTGAAGGCCAGCTGCGAGGCTTGCAGCATGGTCTGTTGCAGGGTCAGGCGGGTCATCACTTCGGCCGGATCGGAGTCGCTGATGGCCGAGCGGGTCTTGGTGTTGGCAGCCGCCAGGCTTTCGTTGATTTCGCTCTGGGTGTCCAGGGCCGAACCACGACCACCCACTGAGCTGATACCGATGGACAACTGGTCGATGCCACTGGCCAGGTTGGCCATCCCCGAGGCGAGGTCGGCCAGTTGCTTCTGGGTCGCCAGGGTGTTGCCGGCGGTCGGCGTGTTCAAGGCGTTTTTCAGCTGGCTCACGGTATCCAGTATGTTCTGGGTCTCGTGGGTATTGACCGACACACTGAACTGATCGTTGGCCGCCGGAGAAGGCGCGCCGGTCAGGGTGAAGCTCACGCCCGCCGCGGTGGCGACGTTACCCGGCCCGACCACGCCCGAGGACACCGGCTTGCTATCAGCGGTCAGTGGCGCAGCGTACAGATCGAAATTGGTAGCGCTGGTGAACTTGAGGATCGCCGAACCACTGGGGAAGGTGGAGTTGTAGGCCACCGGGTCGGTAATGCTGGTGTTCGAGACCTGAGTCATGCTCGGGTTGCCCGGCGAGCGCGCCACGTTGAAGGTGTCCGGCTTGGAGCCCAGGGTGAAGGTATGCCCAGGCAGCACGGCGTTGGCGTCGTCGCCGGACTTGAGGTTGACGTTCAGGCTCAGGTCGACCCCACGGAAGCTCACGGTCTGGTTCGGTGTAGTGCCGAAAACACCGCCCTGGCTGGCCTCGGCCGTTACATCGTTGCCACTGCCGTCGACGATCTTCAGCTGGGTGCCCGACACGAAGGACACGGTGTAAGGCTCGCCGCTGCGGAATTGGCTGTTGTAGGCACCGTTGTTGGACACCTGGCCGTTGGATAGGGAGATCCGCCCATCATCCACGGCTGGCGCGGTCATGGTGACCTGGCTGCGGCTGGTGTTCAGCGCCTGCTGGAACACGTCCCAACCGGTGCTGTTGGCGGCCATCATCATGGTGTCGCCCACCGGCAGTTGCAGGCTGCTCTGGTCACCGTTGTAGCTGTAGGTGCCATCGGAGTTGCGGCTGAACGGCGGAACGTCGTCCTTGGAACCACCGAAGATGTACTTGCCGTTTTCGTCCTGGGAGTTCATCAGGCTCAGCAACTGTTCTTCGATCTGCCCCAGTTCCGAAGCATTGGCCTGGCGGTCGGCGTCGGTGTAACCGGCGTTGCCGGCACCGGAGGCCAGTTCCTTGGCGCGGGCCAGCACGTTGTTGATGCTGGTCATCACCGATTCGGTCTGGCCCAGGGAGGCCTTGATCGAGTTGGTATTGGTCTTGTACTGGTCCAGCAACGAAGCCTGTTGGCCCAGCTGCAGCAGGCGAGCGGCACCTACCGGATCGTCGGCAGCGGTCTTGACGCGAACCAGGCTGCTGGCCTCTTCGCTGCTCTGGACCACTTTGGAAAAGTTCTTCTGGTAGTTGGTAGCCGAGGACTCGTAAAACTGGGAGGTGGAAATGCGCATGGGCTACGACTCCTTAAAGGCTGTTGATCAGCGTGCTGAAGGTTTCCTGCGCAGCCTTGATGATCTGCGACGACGCTGTGTAGTACTGCTGGTACTTGACCAGGTTGCCGGTCTCATCATCCAGGTTGACCCCGGACAGAGAGTCCCGGGCGCCCTTGGCGTTAGCCAGGATGGTGCCGGTAGCGGCGCTGTCGAGGCTGCCCTGACTGGCCTTGGCACCGACGTTCTCGATCAGCTTGCCGTAGGCATCCACCAGGGTGATGCCCTTGCTGGCAGAACCTGTATCGACGGTCTGCTTGCTCTGCAAACCGGCCAGCGCCAGGCCGTTGCGGTTATCCGAAGAACCGGCGCCATTCACCGAGATGTTCATGCTGTCGCCGGCGGCGGGAGCGCCGGCCACGGTCATCTGTACGCCGAACGTCTTGGTCACCGGTGGCGTGCCGCCGTCGGTGATCGGCACACCGTTGGCATCCAGCATGTTGATCTGCAGATTGAGGGTATTGGTCTGCCCGGGCACGATGGAGCCGCTGCCCATCTTGTTGCCCTTGGCATCGAAATAGTCGTAGCTCTGGCTGCCGCCTGCCGGCGCATTGAACACCACTTTGACCGGACCCGAGTTCTTGATTGCGGTCTGCATCTCAAGCTTGGCTGCGGCGTCGTAGTTGTCGATCGGCACGCTCAAGGAAGGCTGCGCGGAAATGCTCAGGGAGCTCTTGAGCCCGGCGGCCAGCTCGGCCTTCAGCGGGGCCGCGAGGGCCAGGCGCTTGGGGTCGGTCATTTCGGTCTGGATGGTGGTAGCGGCGTTGCGGGTCGGGGTGATCTTGAAGCTGTCGCCAGCACCGACCGTACCATTGAGTTTCAGCGAGAAGCCGTCGATCACCGGTGCCGGGCTGGTGGTGGTGCTGAAGCTGCCCATGTCGGTGCCATCGGAGCGCTTGACGCTGTAGTCGGTGGCACTGCTGAAGGTCACGGTGTAGTCGCTGGTGCTCAGCTTGCCGGTGTCCTTGATGGTGACATCGAAGTTGCCCGAGCCTGCGCTGTTGGTGGCACTGCCAATGCTGCGTTGGCTGATCATCCGCGCACTGTTGATGTCGTTGAACAGGTTGCCGCCGAAATCACCGTTCTTGTCGATGCCCTGAGCCATCAGGCTGTTCATCTGGTCGGCGACCACGAGGGCTACGCGGCCCAGCTCGTTCATCGCCGGATCCAGCACTTCGCTGCGGTAGCGCAGCAGGCCGCCGATCTCGCCACCGGTGGTGAGGTTGGTGATGTCGATGCTGCTCGAGCCCCGGTTCAACTGCAGCGCGGAGCGGCTAGGGTCGTTCTTGCCTTGCACCACTTCCAGGGTATTGGCCGAGTTACCCATGACCAGCGGCTGGCCGCTGCCCAGGTACAGATCGACGCTGGAACCACGCTCCGAGACCTGCACGCCGATGAAGGTCGAAAGCTGGCGCACGGTTTCATTACGCGCATCGAGCAGGTCGTTGGGCATGCCATTGCCGTTGGTCGACAGCTCGGAAATCTTCTGGTTGAGCTGGGCCACGGTGTTGGCCAGCTTGTTGACCTGGTCCGCCATGTTCGCCAGGTTGCCGTTGATATTGGTGTTCTGCTGGTTGAGCTGGCTGGATACCGAGTTGAAACGGTTGCTCAGGGCCTGGGTGTCGCTGAGCAGCAACTGCCGGGAAGCCTCGTCGGTAGGCTTGGCGTTGAGGTTCTGCACCGAGGCGAAGAACTTGGTCAGGGCGCCGGTCATGCCGGTGCCGCTGTCCGAGAGCAATTGGTCGATCGGGCTGATCTGCCCCTGGAACGCCGCGGCATCGCTGTTGAGCGAGGTGGCGGTGCGCAACTGGGCATCGAGGAAGCTGTTATAGACCCGGCGCACGTCCGCCAGGGTGGTGCCGGTGCCGATGAAGACATTGCCATTCTGGCTGGAGGCCTTGGTGCCCTGCACGGTCTGCTGACGCGAGTACCCGGCGGTATCGGCGTTGGCAATGTTGTTACCCGTGGTCATCAACGACGTTTGGCTGGCGGCCAGCCCCGACATCCCGATATTGAGCAAACTCATGATTCAGACCTTATAAATTCGTGGAAACGCCAGCCGCAGCGTAGTTCTGGTAATTCTTCATCTGCTTGGCTATCTGCGAAATCTTGCTTGCGTAATCCGGGTCCGTTGCATACCCGGCTTTTTGCAACTCGCGAACAAACTGTTCTGGTTTATCGGCCACCTTCAGCACTTCTTGATAGCGATTGTTGCTCTGCAACAAGGTCACCAGATCGTGGAAGCTGTCCTGATAGGAATCGTAGGAACGGAACGCCGCCGTCTCCTTGACCATCTGCCCGTTGCGGAACTCGCTGGTGATCGCCCGGGCCTGTGCCCCCTGCCAACTGCTGCCGGCCTTGATGCCGAACAGGTTGTGGCTGCTGCTGCCATCCTGCTGGCGCATCACCGATTTGCCCCAACCGGTTTCCAGGGCGGCCTGGGCCACCAGGTAGCGTGGATCGATCCCGATACGCTGGGCCGCCTGCTGCGCCATCGGCAGCATGGTGGCAACGAAGTCGTCGGCGGAACTGAAGGCACGCTTGGCCGGTGCCAGCGGTGGCTGAGCCATGGCCCGGCCATAGACCCGCATCTTGCCCTGGGACGCGGCGTAGCCCTGATTGACCCGCCACTCGCCCCGCAGCACGGCATCGGCGGCCGGGCTGTTGCGGGTCGGCGCGGCGTTCTGCACACCGCCCTCGACGGCGCCGGCCGACGGCACGATGCCGGTCAACAGGCGATCGGTGAGTTTGCTGGGCAGGGACAGACGCCGCTGGTTGAGCAGCACCATGTCGTTATGCGCCACGCTCGTGCGCAAAGGATCGTGGGCCCGCGACGCCCACATCGGGCGCTGGCCATTGACCCGGCTCAACGGACCATCCTGGGCCGTGGTACCGGCAGCGATCGGCGTCGGAGTCGCCACCGGCGCCGCGGCCGGCAAAGTCGTGGTGGCCGCATTCGGATGAGCCGGCTTGTTCTTCATCATCTGGCGCATCAGCACATTGGCCAAGCCGATACCGCCCCCCTCGCGAGACAGGGACACCGCCAACTGCTGGTCGTACATGTCCTGGTACTGCTTGGCCGCCGGGGTATTGAGCGGGTTGTCCTGGCCTATGACGTCAGTGGCCTTGCGCATGGACTTGAGCATTTCATTGAGAAACAGCGACTCGAACTCCTGCGCCACCTTGCGCACGTTGGCTTCGCCGTCCTTGTCGCCGACCTTCAGTTGCTGCAGGCGGTTGAGGTCCGAGTAAGACCCGGAGTCGCCGCTGCCAATCAGTCCGCTCTTACGAATATCCATGGCGCTCACCTCAAATCACGATCAGGTCGGCCTGCAAGGCGCCGGCCTGTTTCAAGGCTTCGAGGATGGCCATCAAGTCGCCTGGCGCCGCGCCCACCTGGTTCACCGCCCGGACGATCTCATCCAGAGTGGTGCCCGGGCCGAACTTGAACATCGGCTTGGCTTCCTGCTGAGCATTGACCCGCGAGCGGGGCACCACCGCGGTCTGGCCATTGGACAGAGGGCCGGGCTGGCTGACGATCGGGTCTTCGGTAATGGTCACGGTCAGGCTGCCGTGGGTCACCGCCGCCGGCGAGACCTTGACGTTCTGGCCAATGACGATGGTGCCGGTACGGGAGTTGATGATGACCTTGGCCACCGCCTGCCCCGGATCGATCTCCAGGTTCTCCAGGATCGACAGGTAGTCCACACGCTGGCTTGGGTCCAGGGGCGCGGTCACCCGGATCGAGCCACCGTCGATGGCTTGGGCCACGCCTGGGCCGAGCATGTCGTTGATCTTGTCGACGATGCGCTTGGCGGTGGTGAAATCCGAACGGTTGAGGTTCAGGGTCAGGCTGTTGCCCTGGTTGAAACCACTGGGCACGGCACGCTCGACCGAGGCGCCACCAGGAATCCGCCCGGCCGACGGTACGTTGACGGTGATCTTCGAACCGTCGCGCCCTTCGGCATCGAAACCACCGACCACCAGGTTGCCCTGGGCGATGGCGTAGACGTTGCCGTCGATACCCTTGAGCGGCGTCAGCAGCAAGGTGCCGCCGCGCAGGCTCTTGGAGTTACCAATGGAGGACACGGTGATATCCACCTGCTGGCCTGGCTTGGCGAACGCCGGCAGATCGGCACTCACCGACACCGCCGCGACGTTCTTCAGTTGCACGTTGCCGGAGCCGGCCGGCACCTTGATGCCGAACTGCGACAGCATGTTGTTGAAGGTCTGCAGGGTGAACGGCGTCTGGGTGGTCTGGTCGCCGGTACCGTTAAGCCCGACCACCAGGCCATAGCCGATCAATTGGTTGGAACGCACGCCGGAAATGCTGGCGATGTCCTTCAACCGCTCGGCCTGGACGCCAAGGGAAGTGGACAGCAACAACGCCGCCGCCATCAGGTGCTTGAAATTGAGCATGAGTCTTTTCATCACCTAGAAAGGGAACAGCGGGCTGAGGAAGAAACGGTCGAACCAGCCAGGCTGGTTGGCATCGGCGAATGAACCGGTGCCCGAATAGGTAATGCGCGCATCCGCGACCCGGGTCGAGGACACGGTGTTGTCGGTGGCGATGTCGTCCGCCCGCACCAGGCCGGCAATCCGCACCAGCTCATCGCCGGTATTGAGGGTCATCCACTTCTCGCCACGCACCGCGATGATGCCATTGGGCAGTACGTCGGCCACGGTCACAGTGATCGAACCGGTCAGGCTATTGCTCTGGGCTGCCTTGCTGTCGCCCTTGGTGGCGCGATTGCCATTGTAGCCGGCATTCAAGGACAGATCGCCGCTGCCCAGCGGGTTGTTGGTGTTGGGTACCGCACCGAACAACGAGGTCAGGCCAATGCTGTTGGAACTGGTCTTGGTCAGTGCCGAGTTGGCACCCTTGCTGGCGTTGGTCCGCTCGTTGAGGGTGATGGTGATGATGTCACCGACCCGGAACGCCTTGCGGTCGCTGTACAGGTTCTGCTCGAAGCCAGCCTGGTAGATCGAACCGTTGTTGGACGCGGAAGGCAGCGGCGTACGCGGCAGCACCGGCGCGTAATAAGGGTCATTGGGCTTGGGCGGCGGGGCGACACAGCCCGCGAGCACGGCACTCCCACTCAGCGCTAAAACACAAATAAACCGATTCATGACCCTTCCTCACGATGTTGCCGGTACGCCACTTCAGACCCGTGGCGACCTCAAGACTTGATTACAGCTTCTGCGTAATGAACGAGAGCATCTGGTCCGCGGTGGAGATCACCTTGGAGTTCATCTCGTAAGCGCGCTGAGTAGTGATCATGTTGACCATCTCCTCAACGGTGCTGACGTTGGAGGCTTCCAGGGTGTTCTGCAGCGTGGTGCCGAAACCGTTGAGGCCCGGGGTACCGATCTGCGGCGCGCCGCTGGAGGCGGTTTCCAGGAACAGGTTGTTACCCTGGGCCTGCAAGCCGGCCGGGTTGATGAAGTCGGCGGTTTGCAGGTTGCCGATCACCTGGGATGCCGGGTTGCCGGCGACGGTGATAGACACGGTGCCGTCCTGGCCCACGGTGAAGGTCTGCGCGTCGTTGGGCACGACAATCGCCGGCTCAAGGGCAAAACCGCTGGCAGTGACGATCTGGCCATTGGAGTTCAGGTGGAAGGTGCCGTCACGGGTATAGGCCGTGGTGCCATCGGGCTGCAGGATCTGGAAGAAACCGCGGCCGTTGATGGCCAGGTCCAGAGGCTGCTCGGTGGTCTGCAGGCTGCCGGCGGTGAAGTTCTTCTGGGTGCCGACAATGCGCACACCGGTACCGACCTGCAGGCCGGTGGGCAGCTCGCTGTCCTGGGTGGACTGGGCCCCCGGCTGACGCTTGATCTGGTACAGCAGGTCCTGGAACTCGGCGCGATCACGTTTGAAGCCCGTGGTCGAGACGTTCGCCAGGTTGTTGGAAATGACGGTCAGGTTGGTGTCCTGGGCGGACAGACCGGTTTTGGCAACCCATAGAGCCGGAAGCATTCGATTCTCCTCTCGCGCCTGTTTTACGGCGCTAGATACTGGTAATTAGCTGATCTGCAAGACCCGAGCCATGGCCTGGTCGTCTTCTTTGGCGCTGTTCATCATCTTCACGTGCAATTCGAACTGCCGGGACAGGGCCAGCACCGCGGTCATTTCCTGCACGGCGTTGACGTTGCTCGACTCAAGGAAACCCGAGACCAGCTGGACGTTGGCGTCGGCGGGTGCCGGCTGGCCGTCCTTGGTCTTGATCGAACCGTCCAGGCCTTTAGTGAGGTTCTTGATGTCCGGGTTGACCAGCTTGATGCGGTCGACCTCGGCCATGACCCGCGGGCCCTCGCCCATGGCACGGATACTGATGGTGCCGTCCTGGCCAACTTCGATCTTCTGCTCGGGCGGCACGGCGATCGGGCCGCCATTGCCCATCACCGGCATGCCGTTGCCGGCGCGCAGCACACCCAGGGCGTCGACATTCAAACTGCCGGTACGCACATAGCTTTCGCTGCCGTCGGGGCTCTGCACGGCGATCCAGCCGTTGCCGCTGACGGCCACGTCCAGGTCACGACCGGTCTCCACCATCGAGCCGGCACTGAAATCCGTTGCCGGGCGCTCGCTCATGGCAAAGGCGCGCGCCGGAAAGCTGTCACCAAATACCGGCATCGCACGGGCCTGCTCCAGGTCGCGCTGAAAACCATTGGTAGAGATGTTCGCCAGATTGTTGGCATGAGCCTTTTGCGCCAGTGCATTCTGGCTGGCGCCGGTCATTGCCACATAAAGGTACTTGTCCACAGTCTTTCCTCTGTCTGCCGGACGTTTGCCGCCCACCGCTGTACTGCGAAGCCATAAGCAATAAGTGCACCAACTTCTTAACGCAACGTTAATCCCCAGGCGGGGCAAGGCTTTGCCTGATTACAGAGGAAAAAACAGCGCTGACAGAAGACGGAAAAACGGCGGTCTTATGCCGCTACCGGCAAGTAACGGCCCGGATACAGCCTAGGGATTGTCGCCGGCATTCTTGCCGACCTCGTATTCGCGCAGTTTGTTGGCGATGGTGGTGTGGGAGACCCCCAGCCGCTTGCCCAACTGACGGCTACTGGGGTGTTCGGCGTACAGACTCTCGAGCACGGCCTTTTCAAAGCGCCCGACTATCTGCTCCAGGCCCCCCTCCAGGGAAAAATCGCCAAGCGGCTGGCGCGCACCGTAGTCCGGCAGCCGGATGTGCTCGGTCTTCACCGTCCCGCCATCGCACAGGGAAACCGCCTGAAACAGCACGTTCTCCAGTTGCCGCACATTGCCCGGCCAGTGGTAGTGACTGAGGCGTTCCATGGCCGCCGGCGCCAGACGCGGCAACGGGCAACCGATCTGCCGACTGGCCTGGTCGAGAAAATGCTCCACCAGGGGGGTCAGGCCATCGAGGCATTCGCGCAACGGCGGAATGTGCAGGGACAGCACATTCAACCGGTGATAGAGGTCCTGGCGGAACTCGCCCCTGGCGCACAACTCGGAAAGATCCACCTGGGTCGCGCAGATCACCCGCACATCCAGGTACACCTCTTCATCGCTGCCGACCCGACGGAAGCAGCCATCCTGCAGAAAGCGCAGCAGCTTGACCTGCAGGCGCGGGCTCATCTCCCCTACCCCGTCGAGAAACAGGGTGCCACCGGCGGTCAGCTCCAGCAGCCCCAGCTTGCCTTCTGCCCGAGCGCCCTCGAAGGCGCCGGGGCCGTAGCCGAACAGTTCGGTCTCGGCCATGGACTCCGGCAACCCGGCGCAGTTCAGGGCCATCAGCGGCGACTGCCCGCGCGGGCTGGCCAGGTGACAGGCACGGGCCAGCAGCTCCTTGCCGGTCCCGGTCTCGCCCTCGATCAGCAGCGGCGCATCCAACGGCGCCATGCGCCGGGCCTCACGCACCACCGCCGCCATGACCTTCGAACTCTGGAAGATGCTGTCGAAGCCCCGCAGCTCCTGCTTGCGCACGTTGTAGATGCGCTCGCCAACGCGATCCGCCCGGTGCAAGGTCAATACCGCGCCGGCCATGGCTTCGCTGTCGTCATGTTCCGATTGCAGCGGCGCGATGTCCGCCAGGAACACATCGCCCCTGACCTTGACCCGCAGCCCGTTGATCCGCGACTGGTTGGCCCGCACCAGTTCCGGCAAGTCGAAGTCTTCGGCGTAGCGCGACAGGGGAATGCCCGGCACCTCGTCCACCCGCACCCCCAGCAACTGCGCTGCGGCGCGGTTGGCCGCCACGATGGAGCCGCCCATGTCGATGGAGAGCACCGGGAACTCCAGGGCCCCCAACAGCGCATTGAGCTCCATGTGCCGGCGCTCGCTGGGCATCAACCCGACCCGCTTGACGCCAAACACCCCGGCGATGGACTCGAACTTGGGGCGCAGCGCCTGGAACTGCAGGTTGATCAGGTTCGGGCAGTGCAGATAGATGGCATTGCCATGCTCGCCCCCCACCTCGCCACGGGCTACGTTGATCCCGTATTCCACCAGCAGGTTGAGAATGTCGCGCAGGATGCCGATGCGATTCTGGCAGTGAACTTTGATACGCATAGAAGGAAGGCCCTGGGACTGACAGTGAAAGGCATAAGCGCCGGAAACCGACGCTTATGGCATCGGCCTTTGCAAACTTTCTGCGACATGGCGCAGATAATCGTCAAGATTATGTGACAGCAAACGGCTTTTTCAAACCTGAAAACCCATAACAGGGCGGAGCCTTCAGCTATTTCGTAACGATTACTTTACAAATATGCGCTCAACGGCCTTCCGTGGCCATCGGCTACCTGCTGCAAAGCGTCGCACCCTCGGGTAACACTGGGGTCACACATAACAAGAACGCATCCCCTGGCAGGAGAGCAGCATGAAGCAGACGCAGTACGTGGCCCGCGAGCCCGACGCGCAAGGTTTTATCGACTATCCACCCGAAGAACACGCGGTGTGGAACACCTTGATCACACGCCAGTTGAAAGTGATCGAGGGGCGTGCGTGCCAGGAATACCTGGACGGCATCGACAAGCTCGGATTGCCCCACGACCGTATTCCGCAACTGGGCGAAATCAACAAGGTCCTGGGTGAAACCACCGGCTGGCAAGTGGCCCGGGTACCGGCGCTGATCCCCTTCCAGACCTTCTTCGAACTGCTGGCCAGCAAGCGCTTTCCCGTGGCGACCTTCATTCGCACCCGCGAAGAACTCGACTACCTGCAAGAGCCGGATATCTTCCATGAGATCTTTGGCCACTGCCCGCTGCTGACCAACCCCTGGTTCGCCGAATTCACCCACACCTATGGCAAGCTCGGCCTGCAAGCCACCAAGGAAGAGCGGGTGTACCTGGCGCGCCTGTACTGGATGACCATCGAGTTCGGCCTGGTGGACACCCCGGCCGGGCGGCGCATCTACGGCGGCGGCATCCTGTCCTCGCCCAAGGAGACCGTGTACAGCCTGTCCGAAGAGCCGGAACACCAGGCCTTCGACCCGCTGGAAGCCATGCGCACGCCGTATCGCATCGACATCCTGCAGCCGATCTATTTCACCCTGCCCAACCTCAAGCGCCTGTTCGACCTGGCCCACGAAGACATCATGGCCCTGGTCCACCAAGGCATGCAGCTGGGCCTGCATGCACCCAAGTTTCCGCCAAAACCCAAGGCGGCCTGAGCGGCCCGCACTCGCGAGCCGCTGCGAAAGATAGTAACTTCCAACAAGAATTGAATCCTGGGAACCCACCATGACCGCTCTGAACCAAGCCCATTGCGAAGCCTGCCGTGCCGATGCTCCTCAAGTCAGCGACGAAGAACTGCCGGTACTGATCAAGCAGATCCCTGACTGGAACATCGAAGTTCGCGATGGTGTGATGCAGCTGGAAAAAGTCTTCCTGTTCAAGAACTTCAAGTTCGCCCTGGCCTTCACCAACGCCATGGGCGAGATCTCCGAGGCCGAAGGCCACCACCCGGGCCTGCTCACCGAGTGGGGCAAGGTGACCGTGACCTGGTGGAGCCACTCGATCAAGGGCCTGCACCGCAACGACTTCATCATGGCCGCCCGCACCGATGAAGTGGCCAAGACCGCAGAAGGACGCAAGTAATGCACTTCGACGCCATCGGCCGGGTTCCCGGCGACCCGATTCTCGGCCTGATGGGGGCCTACGCCAGCGATCCCAACCCGAACAAGTTCGACCTCGGCGTGGGGGTCTACAAGGACGCCCAGGGCCTGACGCCGATCCCGCGCTCGGTGAAGCTGGCCGAACAGCGCCTGGTGGATCGCCAGGACACCAAGATCTACATCGGCGGCCACGGCGACGCGGCCTTCGGCAAGGTGATCAATGAACTGGTGCTGGGCAGCGATTCGAAACTGATCGCCACCCAGCGCGCTGGCGCCACCCAGACCCCGGGCGGCACTGGCGCCCTGCGCCTGAGCGCCGACTTCATCGCCCACTGCCTGCCGGGCCGTGGCGTGTGGCTGAGCAACCCGACCTGGCCGATCCACGAGACGATCTTCGCCGCGGCCGGGGTCAAGGTCAGTCACTACCCCTATGTGGGCAGCGACAACCGCCTGGACGTCGAGGCCATGCTGGCGACCCTGAACCAGGTGCCCGAGGGCGACGTGGTGCTGCTGCACGCCTGCTGCCACAACCCCACCGGCTTCGACCTCGGCCACGCCGACTGGCAGCGGGTGCTGGACGTGGTACGCAGCCGCCAGCTGCTGCCGCTGATCGACTTCGCCTACCAGGGCTTCGGCGACGGCCTGGTGCAGGATGCCTGGGCCGTGCGGCTGTTCGCCGCCGAACTGCCGGAAGTGCTGATCACCAGTTCCTGTTCGAAGAACTTCGGCCTGTACCGCGACCGGACCGGCGCCCTGATCGTTTGCACCCAGGATGCCGAGAAACTGCTCGATGTGCGCAGCCAACTGGCCCATATCGCCCGCAACCTGTGGTCCACGCCACCGGATCATGGCGCGGCGGTGGTCGCCACCATCCTCGGCGATGCCGAACTCAAGCGCCTGTGGATCGACGAAGTGGAAGCCATGCGCCAGCGCATCGCGCAACTGCGCGCCGGCCTGGTGGAAGCCTTGCAACCCCATGGCCTGGCCGAGCGCTTCGCCCATATCGGCGTGCAACGCGGGATGTTCTCCTACACCGGCCTGAGCCCGGCTCAGGTGCAGGCGCTGCGTGAACAGCACAGCGTGTACATGGTCAGTTCCGGCCGCGCCAACGTGGCCGGGATCGACGCCACGCGCCTGGACTTGCTGGCTAGCGCCATCGCCAGCGTCTGCAAGGGCTGATCCCTCCCCTGCCGGCAAGCCCGGCCTCTGCACTGCGGTGCCGGGGCCGGGCGTGCTGCCCCAGTTCGCAAGCCTTGGCCCCACCCTCGCAACAACGCCCCCGCCTCAAAGATCTTTCCGGATCAACTGCCCCAACGCCGCCAGCTCGCCCTGCTCCAAGTCGGACACCAGGATGAAACGCAGGTGATTGCGCCGCCATGCCACCAGGTTATAGCCACGCAAGGAGAGGTTTTGCGCGGCTGCGTCGGCATCCGCCGTGGGCAGGATGAACAGATTGATCAAGTGCCGCCCATGGCCATAGGTCAGGGCTGCCGTACTTTGCTGCTGCAGGTAGTCCAGGCGCCCGCCCAGCAGCGGATAGCCCTGCTGACTGAAGTCGAAGACCGGCGGGGCAAAATCCAGCTTGCCGGTGAACCAGGGCTTGACCGTGTGCCGGTCCGAGGACACCACGTCATTCAAGTGATCGACCATCAGCGAACGCACATGGCTGGACACCGCTTCATCCAGCCATGGCCGCTCGACAGAGGGCGCTGCCAGGTAGAACACCAGGGACAGGGCCAGCGCCAGGCTCGAAAACCCCGGGGCCAGCCAGCGCCAGCCGCCACCTCCCAGCCAGCGCTGGAGCCACCCTGCAGCAGGCGCGGCAGGTGCCTCGAGACTGGCCCGCAGGTGCCGGACCAAGCCTGCTGGCGCCTGGTGATAGGGCATGTGGGCCTTGAGCTGTGCCACCAGATGCCGGGCATCGGCATACTCACGGGCGCATTCGGCACAGTGGCCGAGGTGCTCGGCCACCTCGGCAGCGGCATTGGTTTCCAACTCGTTGTCGAGGTAGCCATGCAGCCACGCCCTACAGGTCTTGCAGTCGATGTCGTTGATCATGGCCGGGACTTCTGCAGTTGCAGCCGGAGCATGGAGCGGGCCCTGGCCAGGCGCGACATGACCGTCCCCAGGGGGATATCGACGATCTTCGCAATGTCCTTGTAGGGCATGTCTTCCAACTCCTTGAGCACTATCACCTCACGAAACACTGGAGCCAGGGCCTGCAGCGCCTGTTGCAACTGCGCCGCCTCTTGCCCCTGGATCAATTGCCACTCCGGTGTTCGTCCATCGGCCAGGGCCGGCTCGTCCTCGCCCCAAGTCTCGTCGAAAGCCACCGCCCCCTGGCGTGCCGATGCCTTGAGCCAGTTGTAGCTTTCGTTGCGCACTATGGTCAGGAACCACGCCTTGGGATTACCGCCGTCAAAGCGATGGAGGAACTTCACTGCGCGAAACGCGCTTTCCTGGACCACGTCCTGGGCCGCGCTGTCGTTATCGGTCAGCCAGCGCGCGAGGTTATAGGCCGCATTCAGATGCGGCAGGAACAGTTCCTCGAATCGCGTCATGGTGGCTCCGTTTCCTTTGCACCCTATAACGGTGAAAGCCAGCGTTTTATTCCCGAAATAAAAAACTTCCTTCCTGGAATAAAGCCCCGCACCGCACGGTTTTACAGATGTGAGACCCATCACTGTAGACCGCTACCGAGGGCGCACCATGGATACCCATGCCACATCGCACACCCGAGCCACCGACAGCCCGCAGAACCCCGACCGACGCACCTTGCTCAAGTGCTCGGCCTGGGCCGGCGCCGGCGTCATCTGGGCCTTGAGCGGAGGGATCCCGCGGGCCTTTGCCCTGGACCAGACAGGCCAGCTAAGCGCCCCCACCGCACTGAACAGCAGTTTTCACTTCGTACAGATCAGCGACTCGCATATCGGCTTCAACAAGGAAGCCAACCCGGAACCGGTGAAGACCCTGCAAGTGGCCATCGACAAGGTCATTGCCCTGCCCAAGCGGCCCGCACTGATCCTCCATACCGGGGACATCACCCACCTGTCCCGGGCCGAAGAGTTCGACACGGCCGCCCAGTTGCTCAAGGGCCTGCCATCCACCGTGCACTACGTACCGGGCGAGCATGACACCCTGGATGAAGGCGGTGGCCAGCTCTATCTGCAGCGCTATGGCAAAGGCACCCGGGGTAACGGCTGGTACAGCTTCGACCAGCAGGGTGTGCACTTCATTGCCCTGGTGAATGTCTTCAACCTGCAACCCGGCCATGAAGCCACCCTGGGCGCCGAGCAACTGACCTGGCTGGCGGACGACCTGCGGGCAGTGGCCAGCAGCACGCCGATCGTAGTCTTCACCCATATCCCGTTGTGGACCATCTACCAGCCCTGGGGCTGGGGCACGGAGGACGGCGACCAGGCCATCGCCCTGCTGCGCCGCTTCGGCTCGGTGACCGTCCTCAACGGCCATATCCACCAGGTCATCCAGAAAGTCGAGGGCAACATCACCTTCCACACCGCTCGCGGCACGGCCTACCCGCAACCAGCTCCCGGTGCCGCGGCCAACCCCGGGCCGATGACCGTGGCTGCCGACCAGTTGCGCAATTACCTGGGCATCACCGATGTTCGCGCAACCCAGGGTGAGCATCCCCTGGCGCTGCTCGATTCCACCCTGGTCTGAGGTCCTCGTGCGATGAAGACATTGCTCACGCTGCTGCTTCTGGGTTGCCTGGCGACGCCGGCCTGGGCCCAGGAGGTGAAGATCGATATCCGCGCGTTCATGTACAATCCCCAGGATGTGCAAATCACCGCGGGCACCCGGGTCACCTGGGTCAATGACGACCAGATACCGCACACGGTGACCGAGACCCACAAGCTGTTCCGTTCCGCCGCACTGGACACCAACGACAGCTTTTCCTACCAGTTCGATACCCCCGGCACCTACCAGTACTTCTGTGTGCTGCACCCACAGATGATCGGCAAGATCATCGTCAACCCGCCACAACCCTAGGCAACAGGCCCGTTGCAACGCCTTATGCGGCGCTGCACCGGGCCGCCATCGCCGGCCCGCCCATGCCGTTTCACGCGCGGCCAAAGCACCCAGAACCTGACGAATAACCCTCGACCCAGGGGAAATAAAAATCTTTCTGTCATTTGTACTGCTGTATCCTGCCCAGGCTTTTTAAAAGCGCGGATCTACCCAGCGATTTAAAAAACAGACTTTGCGAGGAGCAACGACATGCATGAGATCCCGAATCTCCCCTTCCCAAGCCTGCACGAAACTGAGCAGACAACTCCGCCACAAGCCAGTGCCGACAAGCCTGTAGTGCAAGAAGCCGCCGACAGCCGCAAGGCCGACAGCGAAGACTGAAAGCTGTAACCAGACCGTGTGGAAAGCGCTACTCAAGCGCTTTCCACACCGCCTGAAACCCTCTCCCGAGCCCCGCCGCACCATGACCGAATCCTTCAGCGAAACCCAAGCCAGCGTACTGATCGGCGCTGCCGAACAGATGATCGACGTGTGGAATCGCCTCAGCGAAGAAAAACAGGCCGCTCTGCTGGCCCGCTTCGGCACCCAGGAAAATGCCCTGGCCGCCTTGGTCACCACCCGGCTGCTGGGCAACAATGACGCCTGAACGGACTCCGCTCAGGTAAAAATCTGAACTACACATCGATTTCTCCCACAACCCCTCCCTGCACATCGGTATCATAAGCAGCCTATCTATTGAGCTGTCGCAGTGGTCCCCTTCCCATGCCAGATACCCAGCGCCCCTTGACGGTCACGCTGCAAGTCGTCTCCATCGTCCTGTTCACCTTTATCGGCTACCTGAATATCGGCATTCCGCTGGCAGTACTGCCGGGCTACGTGCACAGCGACCTGGGCTTTGGCGCGGTGATCGCCGGCCTGGTGATCAGCGTGCAATACCTGGCCACCCTGCTCAGCCGACCCTATGCCGGGCGCATCATCGACAATCTGGGCAGCAAGCGTGCGGTGATGTACGGCCTGGCCGGCTGCGGCTTGAGCGGGGTGTTCATGCTGCTTTCGGCCTGGCTGCACAACCTGCCGACCCTGAGCCTGATCAGCCTGCTGATCGGCCGCCTGGTCCTGGGCAGTGCGGAAAGCCTGGTGGGCTCGGGCTCCATCGGCTGGGGCATCGGCCGGGTCGGGGCGCAGAACACCGCCAAGGTGATTTCCTGGAACGGCATCGCCAGCTACGGCGCCCTGGCCATCGGCGCGCCACTGGGGGTGTGGCTGGTAAGCCGGCTGGGGCTGTGGAGCATGGGAGCGAGCATCATCCTGCTGGCGCTGCTCGGCCTGCTGCTGGCCTGGCCGAAACTCGCCGCGCCGATCGTTGCCGGCGAGCGCTTGCCATTCATCCACGTGCTGGGCAAGGTGTTTCCCCACGGCTGCGGCCTGGCCCTGGGCTCCATCGGCTTTGGCACCATCGCCACCTTCATCACCCTGTACTACGCCACCCGGCACTGGGACAACGCCGTACTGTGCCTGAGCCTGTTCGGCGCCAGCTTCATCGGCGCGCGACTGCTGTTCGGCAACCTGATCAACCGCCTAGGCGGCTTTCGCGTGGCAATTGCCTGCCTGTCGGTGGAAACCCTCGGCCTGTTGCTGCTGTGGCTGGCACCGGATGCCAATTGGGCACTGGCCGGCGCGGCCTTGAGCGGCTTCGGCTTCTCCCTGGTGTTCCCGGCCCTGGGGGTGGAAGCGGTGAACCTGGTGCCAGCCTCCAGCCGCGGCGCGGCAGTGGGGGCCTACTCGCTGTTCATCGACCTGTCGCTGGGCATCACCGGCCCGCTGGCGGGGGCGATTGCTGCTGGTTTCGGCTTTGCCTCGATCTTCCTGTTCGCCGCCATCGCTGCCTGCGCGGGCCTGGTGCTGAGCCTGTACCTGTACCACCAGGCGCCCAAGCTGCGCCAGGAACGCGAGGCGCGCTAGAAGTCCACTTTGCCGCGCCCGGCCTTGATGCTGCCGCGCTTGGCCTTGGTTTCCAGACGGCGCTTCTTCGAACCCAGGGTCGGCTTGGTCGGGCGGCGCTTCTTCTCCACCTTGATGGCGCTGAGAATCAGCTCGGTGAGGCGCTCCAGGGCATCGGCGCGATTCTGCTCCTGGGTGCGGTACTGCTGGGCCTTGAGGATGATCACGCCGTCACTGGTGATGCGGCTGTCGCGCAGCGCCAGCAGGCGCTCCTTGTAGAACGGCGGCAGGGACGAAGCCGGAATGTCGAAGCGCAGATGCACCGCGCTGGACACCTTGTTGACGTTCTGCCCACCGGCGCCTTGGGCGCGGATGGCGGTCAGCTCGATCTCGGCATCCGGCAGATGCACATTGTTGGAAATCACCAGCATGGAACAGGAATCCGTCTTCAGGGCGCATAGGATACCCCCATTCCCTACGCTCTTGCGGGCCTCTTCGCCAGCAAGCCAGCCCCCTACAGCGGGCAGGCACACCGTAGGAGCCGGCTTGCCGGCGAAAGCGATCTCAGCCCCCGACAAAAATCCCGGCCATGAAAAACCCGGCCGCAGCCGGGTCTGTCATGGCCGGGGCCGCGCTTACTTCAGCGCAGCACTGGCCGACTGCAGCGCGTGCTGGGCACTGCGCTTGTTCTTGATCAGGTAGCAGACCCACATGAACACCACCCACACCGGGATCGCGTACACCGAGATCTGGATGCCCGGGATCATCAGCATGATGCCCAGGATGAACACCACGAACGCCAGGCAGACGTAGTTGCCGTAGGGGTACCACAGCGCCTTGAACAACGAGGTCTGGCCGGTACGCTCCATGTGCTGGCGGAACTTGAAGTGCGAGTAGCTGATCATCGCCCAGTTGATCACCAGGGTCGCCACCACCAGGGACATCAGCAACTCCAGGGCGTGCTGCGGAATCAGGTAGTTGAGCACCACGGCGACGAAGGTCACCAGCGCCGACGCGAGGATCGACATCACCGGCACGCCGCGCTTGTCGATCTTGGCCAGGGCCTTGGGCGCATCGCCCTGCTCGGCCATGCCCAGGAGCATGCGGCTGTTGCAATAGGTACCGCTGTTGTACACCGACAGCGCCGCGGTCAGGACCACGAAGTTGAGAATGTGCGCCGCGGTGTTGCTGCCCAGCATCGAGAACACCTGGACGAACGGGCTGCCGCTGTAGGCATCGCCGGAAGCGTTCAGGGTCACCAGCAGGGTGTCCCACGGCGTCAGCGACAGCAGCACCACCAAGGCTCCGATGTAGAAAATCAGGATGCGGTAGATCACCTGATTGATCGCCTTGGGGATCACGGTCTTCGGCTTGTCGGCTTCCGCTGCAGTGAAACCGAGCATTTCCAGGCCGCCGAAGGAGAACATGATGATTGCCATGGCCATCACCAGGCCGCTGACCCCATTGGGGAAGAAGCCGCCGTGGGACCACAGGTTGCTCACCGAGGCCTGCGGGCCGCCGTGGCCGCTGACCAGCAAGTAGCTGCCCAGGGCGATCATGCCGACGATGGCGACCACCTTGATGATGGCGAACCAGAACTCGGCCTCGCCGAAGACCTTGACGTTGGCCAGGTTGATGGCGTTGATCATGACGAAGAACACGGCTGCCGAGGCCCAGGTCGGGACGTCCGGCCACCAGTAGTGCACGTACTTGCCGACCGCGGTCAGCTCCGACATGCCCACCAGGATATAGAGGATCCAGCAGTTCCAGCCCGAGAGGAAACCGGCAAAGCCGCCCCAGTATTTATGGGCAAAGTGGCTGAAGGAGCCGGCCACCGGCTCCTCGACGATCATCTCGCCGAGCTGGCGCATGATCATGAAAGCGATGAAACCGCAGATGGCATAACCGAGGATCATCGACGGGCCGGCGGACTTGAGCACCCCGGCCGACCCCAGGAACAAACCGGTACCAATCGCGCCGCCCAGGGCGATCAGTTGAATATGGCGATTCTTCAGGCCGCGTTTCAGCTCGCCCGAATGCGAGTTTTGTCCACTCATGAAAAGGCTCTCACGCAAGGTAATGTGTGTCAGACGTTGCCGCCCGGTAAAGGCTTAAGCGGCGCGGATCAAACCCCAGCGCAGGCACCAGAAGTTCAGCGTTCTTTTAACGGTCATGCGTCACCTGTTTGTTTTTATCTGTGACGAAATCGAACCCACCACGCTCGTGACGCGGCGGAGTGAACAAGGTGGATAACCTTGAGTTTATTGGCCTTGCAGCGAGCTCTTCAGCGCCTCGCAAGCGGTCTGGAAAGCACGTTTTAGGCGCAAAATGCGCGGGTACGCAGTTGGGTCACAGTTAAAACGCCGCGCATTGTACACCCCTGACTCCCTGCCGCCAGACACTGCTTTCTCAGCGTGCCGGTAACCGGAATCCTGCGGGGCCAGCCCGATGCTCGGCATCGGCGGCGCGAAAGTGGACGGACCGAGTGGGGTCGTCGATGAATGAGCGAAGGCCATCGCCCATCGAAGGGTATTGGTGAAAGTCGGTTACGGCGTTCATTGCGCCTCCTTCTTGTTATGCACCTGTACGCAGGCAGGTGTGCATCTCACCTGCCTTGGCGCCCCGGAACAAGCGGGCTAGAGCCTCGGCGCTGGCTTTCCCTGGCCGCTGCCGGCAGCTTTTCCTTACAGCACATAGGTCGCCGCGGATTACAGGCAGATCACGGCGCATTTCGTAATTTTTTCTTTACGAGGCGTAACGATAAATTGCCAAATCAGATCAGCGCGCGAACCGACTGCAAATTGACACCCACGCCGCCCGACAACGTAAAAAGCCTTAGCTTTTTGTTTTCAGGGAATAAATATTTAACCTAAAAATAGAAAATAAAGTTCAGCAGAAAATAATCTAATTATTTTTTTGCACTTCAAAATGCCCTGAACTAGGTTTCCAGCCACTTGCCGGCTCAGCCAGCCGACAAGTTCCGGGAGTGGATGAGCGGCTCAGCAACCGTCCCGTTCTCCGCTGTTCAACTGCTCCACCAATGGACTGTTTACACGCACTGTATCTAGGAGAGACACCATGCAAGCACTGGAACAAGACCTGGAAACCGAACTGCAACTGGACGACTGGTTCGAAGCCGCCACCCATGAAGCAGCAGTGGAAATGATGCAGGCTGACGCGGTGGTGCCATTCGGCACTGCCATGTGGCCGATGTAAGGCGCTCGGACCGGCGCAGGCCTGGTGCCTGCGCCGGTCACCTTTGTCCTCCAGGGAGGTTTTATGGACCAGACCCGCGCCATCCGCCATTTCCTGTACTACCTCGAGCGGCATCCGGCCTTGAGCGGCGCCCAGCCCTCCAGGGTAGTGATCGGCCACACCGCCGAGTACCAGGCCATGGTCAGCGCCATCCTCGAACAGTCGCGCCAGGCCACTCCACTGACAGTCAGCGCCCTGCGCCTGGACCGGGAGCCGGCGGCGACCCTCACCCAGGCCATCATCGACTGTGACCTGTATATCTTCTTCTACGACTCCTCGACCCTGCCCCAGCCACGCCCCGACGGCCCGGAGTTCCTGCGGCCGCTGCATGGGCTGATGGCCGAGCACTGGAAGAAGTCCCTGCTGTTCAAGGATTACGGCGAGTACTTCTACGACACCTTCAGCGTCGAGCCGCAACGCATTGCCGACCTCAACGCCACGCTGATCCGCCGCCTGTCCCAGGCCACCAACCTGAGCTTCAGCGACCTTCAGGGCTCATATTTCGAAACGCCCTTGAACAGCGTGAAGAAATGGACCGACATCAACGGCGTCGGCAACTACGACCTGGCCCCAGGGGAAATCGCCACCCACAGCGATACCATCAACGGCCACGTGAAGTTTCTCGGCACCTTCCTCAGCACCATCCCATTCGCCCGCAAGTACGGGGTGCTGAAAGCGCCGCTGGAACTGTGGATCGAGAACTCCAGCATCAGCCGGGTGGCCACCGAGGTGCCGGGGCTGGCCAATGACTTCAACAAGTACCTGGATGCCAACCCGTCCAACCGACGCATAGAGGAACTGGGAATCGGCACCAACGAGGGCATCAGGTCCCTCTACGGGCGCAACTCCGGCTTTGAAGAGCGCCATTGCGGCCTGCACCTGGGCCTGGGGGGCGGCGCCAAAGGCAGCCATCACCTGGACCTGATCTTCAGTTCCGGAGTGCTGGCGGTGGATAACAAGCCTGTGTTCGACGGCCAGTTCGCCTTCTAGCGCAGGAGCCGGCTGGCCGGCGAAGGCCGCTATCAGCCTGCGCAAGCCGGGCGACCCGGTTCGCCGACAAGCCGGCACCTACGCAGTTGCAGGCAAAAAAAACGCCAACCCAGGGGTTGGCGTTTTTGTTCGCAGGGCGGGATCACTCCGGCTTGCGACGACCAAAACCGGGACGCTGGCCGGAACCGGCCGGGGCGCCACGGCGCTTGCCGGACGGTGCGTCCTTGTCCAGCACCAGGCTTGGGCGCTTGGACTTGGGCGCTGGCTTGGCCGGACGCTTGGTGTCCGCCGGGCGTTCGGCCACCGGAGTACCGCGGCCCGTAGCCGGACGCGGCGCACGGGAGCCACGCTCGCCATCCGGACGGGCGGCCGGCTTGCGGCCAGGGCGCTCGCCTTCGATCTGCGGCTCGCGGGAAACACGCGGGCTGGCCGCTGCACCGTTGGCCGGGCGCAGGGTGCGCACGCGCTCGCTCTTGCCCACTGGACGCGAGGATTTGCGCTGCATGCGCTCCAGCTTGTCCTTGGACTTGGCATTGAGCTGCGGCAAGGCCACCGGCGTCAGGCCGACTTCGGCGCTGAGCACGTCGACTTCGTACTGGCTCATTTCGCGCCAGCGGCCCATGGGCAGGTCGGAGTTGAGGAACACCGGGCCGAAGCGCACGCGCTTCAAGCGGCTGACCACCAAGCCCTGAGATTCCCACAGGCGGCGCACTTCACGGTTGCGACCTTCCATCACCACGCAGTGGTACCAGTGGTTGAACCCTTCGCCACCGGGCGCCTGCTGGATGTCGGTGAACTTGGCCGGGCCGTCTTCGAGCATGACGCCAGCCTTGAGGCGCTCGATCATCTCGTCGTCGACCTCGCCACGCACACGCACCGCGTACTCACGGTCCATCTCGTAGGAAGGGTGCATCAGGCGGTTGGCCAGCTCACCGTCGGTGGTGAACATCAAAAGACCGGTGGTGTTGATGTCCAGGCGGCCGATGTTGATCCAGCGGCCTTCGCGCGGACGCGGCAGCTTGTCGAACACGGTCGGGCGGCCTTCCGGGTCGTCGCGGGTGCAGATCTCGCCGTCGGGCTTGTTGTACATGATCACGCGGCGCACCGATTCGGCGGCCTCTTCGCGCTTGATCACCTTGCCATCGATGGAAATGGCGTCATGCAGGTCGACGCGCAGGCCCAGGGTGGCCTCTTTGCCGTTGACCTTGATCCGGCCCTGGCTGATCCAGGACTCGACGTCGCGGCGTGAGCCGACGCCGATGCGGGCGAGGACTTTCTGCAGTTTTTCGCCGGCTGGACGGATTTCCTGGTCGTTCTGATCGGTATCGCTCATCTGGGCACCTCCCGGTGTGTCGCTTCAGGCTTGAGCGGCCTGAAGGGTGGAAAACAGGGTCTGTGGCGAAGGGATCGCCAAAGGGTCGCGAATCATACGCTCATGGCGGCGGTTGCGCATCACAGACTAGTTGATAAGTCGCCCCTCAGGACTTTTTCCGCCGGCCGGTGGCGCGCAATTGGAGCCGGCTTGCCGGCGAAAAATACCGCCAGCCATGCGCCGAGCCGGCCAGCGACGACAAGGTCACTCGTCCAGCAGGCGGCGTTCGTTTTCGATGGCTTCGGCCAGGGCCAGGGCTTCGGCCTCTTCCTCGCTCAACTGCGGCGTAGCAGGCTCCAGTGCGGCTACTGCGGCGAGCAACTTGGCCCGGGCCTCGGCCACGCCCAGCACATCATCCTCTGCTTCGACCGGCGGCTGGTCCTCGGGTTCGACCGGGAATTCATCGGGGTCATCGGCGAGTACCTCAGATTCGGTCCGGGCCTCCTCCTGCGGGAGATCCGGCACGGGCTCTTGCACTCCTCCCTGCTCCGGTTCCACCACACCATCACGATGCAAGTCTTCGAAGTCGGTCTTGATCCCCTCCTCCATGGAATCGAGCTCCAGCAGCAGGGTATGGAAGCTGGTTTCTTCCTTGGCTTCCTCCGGCTCGGCGCTGGCATCGGCCAGTTGTTGCAGGTGCTCGGGCACCGGCGCGTCGTCGAATTCCAGTACCGGCTCGGCCTCGATCTCCCGCAGTTCCGCCAAAGGCGGCAGGTCGTCGAGGTTCTTCAGGTTGAAGTGATCGAGAAACGCCTTGGTGGTGGCGAACATCGCCGGCTTGCCCGGTACGTCGCGATACCCCACCACGCGGATCCACTCACGCTCCAGCAGGGTCTTGACGATATGGCTGTTGACCGCCACGCCACGCACGTCCTCGATCTCGCCCCGGGTGATGGGTTGGCGATAGGCGATCAGGGCCATGGTTTCCAGCATGGCGCGCGAGTAACGTTGCGGGCGCTCTTCCCACAGGCGGCCGACCCAGGGCGCGAACTTCTCGCGGATCTGCAGGCGATAGCCGGAGGCCACTTCCTTGAGCTCGAAGGCCCGCCCTTCGCAGGACTTGCCGAGCAGGGCCAGGGCTTTCTTGAAGACCGCCGGGTCCGGCCGCTCGGCTTCTTCGAAGAGCTCGAACAGGCGTTCCAGGGACTGGGGTTTTCCCGAGGCCAACAGAAAAGCTTCGAGCAGGGGCGCCAGCTCGCGGGGTTCATTCAGGTTCATGATTTAAGCTCGTTATTCGGCTCGCGCCCGTACGTGGATGGCCGCAAAGGGCTCATTCTGCACCAGCTCGACCAGGGATTCCTTGACCAGTTCGAGGATCGCCATGAAGGTCACCACCACCCCCAGGCGCCCTTCCTCGGCGGTAAACAGCTCGACAAAGGGCACGAAGCCGCCGCCCTTGAGCCGTTCCAGCACATCGCTCATGCGCTCGCGGGTGGACAGCGCCTCGCGACTCACCTGATGGCTTTCGAACATGTCGCCACGGCGCAGCACCTCGGCCATGGACATCAGCAACTCTTCCAGGGCCACATCCGGCAGCAGCTTGCGCGCCCGGGCCTCCGGGGCGTCGAGCTTGGGCACCAGCACATCGCGACCGACCCGGCTCAGGCCGTCGATGCCCTCGGCGGCCGCCTTGAAGCGCTCGTATTCCTGCAGGCGGCGGATCAGTTCGGCCCGCGGATCGTCCTCTTCTTCCTCGACCTCGGCTGAGCGCGGCAGGAGCATGCGCGACTTGATCTCGGCAAGCATTGCCGCCATCACCAGGTACTCGGCGGCCAGCTCCAGGCGCACCGACTGCATCAGCTCCACATACCCCATGTACTGGCGGGTGATCTCCGCCACCGGAATGTCGAGGATGTTGATGTTCTGCTTGCGGATCAGGTACAGCAGCAGGTCCAGCGGGCCTTCGAAGGCTTCGAGAAAGACTTCCAGGGCATCCGGGGGGATGTACAGGTCCAGGGGCATTTCCATGACCGCCTGGCCGTAGACCATGGCGAAAGGCAGCTCCTGCTGGGCGCCGGCCTGGTCGTCGACGGTTTCCACTGCGGACATCTAGGCCTCGGCCATGAACGGCGCGGGGTCGCCGCAGCCGACGCGGATCACTTCCGGCTCGCCGTCGGCGAGGTTGATCACCGTGGACGACTCGGTGCTGCCGAAACCGCCATCAATGATCAGGTCCACCTGGTGCTCCAGCAACTGGCGCATCTCGTAGGGATCGCTCAGGGCCTCGGTATCACCGGGCATGATCAGGCTGACGCTCATCAGCGGCTCGCCCAGCTCGGCCAGCAGCGCCAGGGCGATCGGGTTGCTCGGTACCCGCAGGCCGATGGTCCGGCGCTTGGGGTGCAGCAGCAGGCGCGGCACTTCCCGGGTGGCGTTGAGAATGAAGGTGTAGGGCCCCGGCACATGGGCCTTGAGCAGACGGAAGGTGCCGGTGTCGATCTTGGCGAACAGGCCCAACTGCGAAAGGTCGCTGCAGATCAGCGCGAAGTTGTGCTTGTCATCCAGCTGGCGCAGGCGTCGAACCCGTTCGATTGCGCCCTTGTCGCCCATCTGGCAGGCGACGGCGTAGGACGAATCGGTGGGATAGATCACCACACCGCCGCTGCGAATGATCTCGACGGCCTGTTTGATCAGGCGCGGCTGGGGGTTTTCCGGGTGGATCTGGAAAAATTGACTCACTGTCTCTACCTGTTCAGGCGGCAATAATTGGCTCATGTTTGAACCGACACCAAAGGGGCGGCAGGTCTTCCGGGACCGGGCGATACTCACCAATCTCGGACCAGCCTCCAGGGCCATGAAAGTCACTGCCAGCGCTGACCAGCAGTCCGAATTCACGAGCAAGGATAGCCAAACTGCCCACTTGCTCTGCAGGTTGGTGGCCATTGACCACTTCGATAGCATGACCACCGGCTTGAATATAGTCGGCAATCAAGCGGCGACGCTTGCTGCGGGTGAAATCGTAATGCCAGGGATGGGCCAGGCTGACCCAGGCCCCCGCGGCCCGCAGTGTGCCGACGGTTTCTTCCAGGGTCGGCCAGTGCTGCTTGACGTCCCCCAGCTTGCCGGCCCCCAGCCATTTGCGAAACGCCTCGGCACGATCCTTCACGAAACCGGCACGCACCAGGTAGTCGGCAAAGTGCGGCCGCGCCGGTGCATTGCCGCTGTCCCCCAGTTCCTGCTGGATCGCCCGGGCGCCTTCCAGCGCTCCCGGCATGCCCTTGAGGGCCAGCTTGCGGCTGATCTCCTCCGAACGCAGCCAGCGGCCTTCATGGAGTTTTTCGATGGCTTGCACCAATGCCGGAGCGCGAGTATCGAAGCCATAACCCAGCACATGGATGGTGGCGCCGCCCCAGGTACAGGACAGCTCGACGCCATTGACCAGTTGCATGCCCAGTTGCTGCGCCGCCTGACGGGCCTCGTCCAACCCTTCGAGGGTGTCGTGGTCGGTCAGGGACAGGATTCGCACGCCTCTCTCGTACGCACGCGCAACCAGAACCGCGGGCGCCAGGGCGCCGTCGGAGGCCGTGCTATGGCAGTGCAAATCAACATTCACAGGACGATAAAACCTCAAGTCAGCTGGCGCTTTCGCTACCAAGGATGTTTGTTATTATGCCGGGACATCCTGCTTCTGGCTGCCACTGTGAAACAATTCATCGACTTCATCCCGCTGTTCCTGTTTTTCATCGTCTATAAAATTGATCCCCGCGTCGTCGACCTTGCCGGTCACGAAGTCACCCTGGGCGGCATCTACAGCGCCACAGCGGTGCTGATCATCAGTTCCCTGGTGGTGTATGGCGCCCTGTTCATCTCCCAGCGCAAGCTGGAAAAAAGCCAGTGGCTGACCCTGATCGCCTGCCTGGTCTTCGGCAGCCTGACCCTGGCCTTCCACAGCGAAACCTTCCTTAAATGGAAAGCTCCGGTGGTCAACTGGCTGTTCGCGCTGGCCTTCATCGGCAGCCACTTCGTCGGCGACCGCCTGCTGATCAAGCGCATCATGGGCCACGCCCTGACGTTGCCAGACCCGGTATGGACCCGCTTGAACATCGCCTGGATCGCCTTCTTCCTGTTCTGCGGCGCCGCCAACCTGTTTGTCGCCTTCACCTTCCAGAGCATCTGGGTCGACTTCAAGGTCTTCGGCAGCCTGGGCATGACCGTATTGTTCCTGGTGGGCCAGGGTATCTACCTCTCGCGCCACCTGCATGACGCCGATCCCACCACCCCGAAAACCGAGGACTGACATGCTTTACGCAATCATTGCCACAGACGTCGCCAACTCCCTGGAAAAACGCCTGGCCAACCGGCCGGCGCACCTGGAGCGGCTGCAAGTGCTCAAGGATCAGGGGCGCGTGGTACTCGCCGGCCCGCACCCGGCGATCGACAGCAATGACCCAGGCGCGGCCGGTTTCAGCGGCAGCCTGATCGTTGCCGAGTTCGACTCCCTGAGTGCCGCCCAGGCCTGGGCCGACGCCGACCCGTTCGTGACCTGCGGCGTCTACGCCCATGTACAGGTCAAGCCGTTCAAGCAATCGATGCCGTAAATCCTCCCGGGTGCGATGAACCTTCGCGGCTCATCGCGCTCTCAATCGCTCATTATTCTCGTTTGACTGCCGACAACCTGCCCAACACTCGATTGGAATCAGGAGTTTCGATGCGCCAAGGTCCGCTGTGCCTGCTGTTGGTCATGTTGTCGATCGGGGCTCCAGCCCTTGCCGAGGAAACCCAGGACACCGGCCATTCCACGCCGCTGTCACTGAGCGCCGGCAGTCAGATCACCGAGTTGCAGCAACGCTTGAAAGAAAGCGAGCGCCTGCGCGATGAACTGAGCAAACAACTGCAAAATACCGATGCCGAACGGGAAAGCCCCCAACTGACCCGCTTGCGCCAGGAGAACCAGCGCCTCAAGCTGCAGCTCAAAGAGGCTCAGGCCAACCCTGCCCCCCGCCTGTTGACCGATCAACAGCAATGGTTCGTCACCGGCGGCGGCGTGGCCCTGCTGGCCCTGCTCTGCGGGATCTTCGCCAGTGGCGGGCATCGCAAGCGTCGACAATGGCTAAATTGAGAGATTCATGAGCGACCTGTTACTGATTGATGATGACCAGGAGCTGTGCGAGCTGCTGAGCAGTTGGCTGAGCCAGGAAGGTTTTCTGGTGCGGGCCTGCCACGATGGCCTGAGCGCCCGTCGCGCCCTGGCCGACATGGCACCGTCAGCGGTGGTACTGGACGTGATGCTGCCCGACGGCAGCGGCCTGGAGCTGCTCAAGCAACTGCGCACTGAGCACCCCGACCTGCCAGTGCTGATGCTCTCGGCCCGTGGCGAACCCCTGGACCGCATCCTCGGCCTGGAACTGGGCGCCGACGACTACCTGGCCAAGCCCTGCGACCCCCGTGAACTCACCGCCCGCCTGCGTGCCGTACTGCGCCGCAGCCATCCGGTGGCGACCTCCAGCCAGATGGAACTGGGCGACCTGTGCTTCAGCCCCGTACGCGGTGTGGTCAACATCGACGACCAGGACATCACCCTGACCGTTTCCGAAAGCCGCCTGCTCGAAGCCCTGCTCAAGCAACCGGGCGAGCCCCTGGACAAGCAGGAACTGGCGCAACTCGCCCTGGGCCGCAAGCTGACCCTGTATGACCGCAGCCTGGACATGCATGTCAGCAACCTGCGCAAGAAGATCGGCCCGCACCCCGACGGCCGTCCACGGATCGTCGCCCTGCGCAGCCGCGGCTACTACTACAGCCTCTGATCCCGATGTGCCCTGGCAGATTTGTCAGGGCCCTGAAATACCTTCTTTACCCAAGCTTTACCCTCCGCTGACTGCCGCTGACCTTGATCTGGGTAACCTGAACTCATCCGGAACTTACCGGGAATGAGACAAGGAGACACACCATGCGCAAGACCCTGATCGCTCTGATGTTCGCCGCCGCCCTGCCAACCGTGGCCATGGCCATGCCGGAAGGCAACGGCCCGATGGGCCCCATGGACGGTCCTCGGCACAGCGAGCACATGCGTGGCAAAGGCCCTTTCGGCCAACTGGACCTGAGCCGCGAACAGCGCCAGCAGATCGGCAAGCTGATGGGCGAGCAAATGCACGACCGCAAGGCCGTGGTGGAAAAGTACCTGGAGAAACTCTCGCCGGCCGACCAGAAAGCCATGAAGGATGAGCTGACCGCCAAGCACCAGAAAACCCAGGCCGATATCCGCGCCCTGCTCAAGCCAGAGCAGCAGAAAGAGTTTGATGCCATCGTCAAGAAACAAGAGGAGCGTCGCGCCGAATGGGCCGAGTTCAAGGCCTGGAAAGCGCAGCAACCGCAAAAAGCGCAATAATGCGCTAGCGTCCACCCCCAGCCCAGTGGCCTCCCCCCACTGGGCTTTCGCGTTCGAGGAGTTCCTGTGCGTTCATTGTTCTGGCGCATCCTGGCCAGCTTCTGGCTGGCCATCACCCTGGTTGCAGGGCTGTCGATCCTGCTCGGGCACATGCTCAATCAGGATGCCTGGATCCTCAGCCGTCACCCCGGCCTCAACAGCCTGACCGAGGAATGGACACAAACCTACGAGAACCAGGGCGAGGACGCTGCCCAGGACATCCTCCAGCAGCGCAAGCGCCAGTACCACATCGATGTCCAGGTGCTCAACGAGAGCGGCGACCCGGTGGTTCGCGGCACCTTCCCGCGCCGTGCTGCGGCCTTCGAAGCCCGGCAGAACAATGACGACCGGCACCTGCCCTGGCGCCGCCTGACGGCGGAATACACCAGCCCGAAAACCGGTGACACCTATCTATTCATCTACCGCATCCCCCATCCGGAGCTGGACGCCTGGCACCGCGACAGCCTGACCTGGCCCCTCAGCGCCCTGGCCATCGCCCTGGTGGTGCTGACCCTGTTCAGCCTGCTGGTCACCCTGTCCATCACCCGCCCCCTGAGCCGCCTGCGCGGCGCGGTACATGACCTGGGCCAGGCCACCTACCAGCAGAACAGCCTGGCGCGCCTGTCCAACCGCCGCGACGAATTCGGTGTACTGGCCCGGGACTTCAACCGCATGGGCTCGCGCCTGCAGAGCCTGATCGGCAGCCAGCGCCAACTGCTGCGGGACGTGTCCCACGAACTGCGCTCGCCCCTGGCCCGCCTGCGCATCGCCCTGGCATTGGCGGAGCGGGCCGCCCCCGAAGAAAGGGAAAGGCTCTGGCCGCGGCTGACCCGCGAATGTGACCGCCTGGAAGCGCTGATCAGCGAGATTCTGGTGTTGGCCCGGGTCGACGCGGACAACGCCAGCGCCGAAGAGGTGGACCTCAACGCCTTGCTGGTCGCCGTGCAGAAAGACGCGCAACTGGCCTGCCCGGAACAACCGGTGCTGATAACCGCCCCGCCGGAGCTGCACCTGCGCGGTTGGCCGACCATGCTGGAGCGGGCAGTAGACAACCTGCTGCGCAACGCTCAGCGCTTCAACCCTGCCGGGCACGCGATCGAAGTCACGGCCCAACGCCAAGGCGAGAAGATCCAGATCAGCGTGCGCGATCATGGACCCGGCGTAGAGGCCGAGCACTTGAGCCAGCTGGGGGAACCCTTCTTCCGCGCCCCGGGGCAAAGCGCTCCGGGCCATGGCCTGGGGCTGGCCATCGCTCGTCGCGCCGCAGAGCGTCACGGTGGCAGCCTGCTGCTGGCTAACCACCCTCAGGGCGGCTTCATCGCCACCCTGGAACTGCCCCTGGTCCCCGGCGCCGTGGTGCAGGCCTGAACGCAACGCGGGCAAGCCGCTACCGCCAGGTCCGGCAACAGCGGGCTTGCCCGCGAGATACACAGCGTTAGAAGAGGAAAATCAGGCCCTGGCAGTCCAGGCGCTGACGAACTCGGCGGTATCGACCTTGGGGGCGATCCGAGGCTCATTCAGCGGCGTACCAAGATACAGGAAGGCAATGATCTCTTCGCCGTCCTCCAGGCCCAGGCCCTTGGCTACATGGGGCGAGTAGGACAACTCGCCAGTACGCCATACTGCGCCGATCCCCTGGGCGTAGGCCGCCAGCAGGATAGCGTGGGCCGCACAGCCCGCTGCCAGCAACTGCTCGCTCCTGGGCACCTTGAAATGCTCCTGCAAGCGAGCGACCACCACAACCACCAGCGGTGCGCGCAGGGGCATGGCCCGCGCCTTGTCCAGGGCCGCCTGAGTCACTTCGCCGCCCTGCAGCTGTACCGCCTCGACCAGCAACTGGCCCAACTGCTCGCGCGCCGCACCTTCGACGGTGAGGAAGCGCCAGGGGCGCAACTGACCATGATCCGGAGCGCGCAAGGCGGCGGCGAACAAGGCTTCGCGCTGCGCGGCGCTAGGCGCAGGCTCCACCAGGCGCGGCACGGAAACACGGTTGAGCAAAGCGTCGAGAGCCTCCATCGGCCACCTCCTGAAAAAAATGTCCGGCCATTCTAGCGGGATCTGCCGGCCGGGTGCCGGTTTACATGCCCTGCCCCGCAGGTAGAATGGGCGCCCTTCATTTACCAGCCCGAGCGGAACACATGGCGTTGCCGACCTTAAGGATCATTGGTTTCATCATCGGCATCTTCCTCATCACCCTGGCGATCGCCATGGTGGTGCCGATGGCGACCCTGGTGGTCTTCGAGCGTACCGGCGACCTGCCGTCCTTCCTCTGGGCCAGCATGATCACCTTTATCGCCGGCCTGGCCCTGGTGATCCCCGGGCGCCCCGAGCATGTTCATCTGCGTCCCCGCGACATGTACCTGCTGACCGTCTCCAGTTGGCTGGTGGTGTGCATCTTTGCCGCCCTGCCATTCCTGCTGACCCAGCACATCAGCTACACCGACTCGTTCTTTGAAAGCATGTCCGGCATCACCGCCACCGGCGCCACGGTGCTCAGCGGCCTGGACAGTATGTCCCCGGGGATCCTGATCTGGCGTTCGATGCTGCACTGGCTGGGGGGCATCGGCTTTATCGGCATGGCGGTGGCGATCCTGCCTTTGCTGCGTATCGGTGGCATGCGCCTGTTCCAGACCGAATCCTCGGACCGCTCGGAAAAGGTCATGCCGCGCTCGCACATGGTCGCCCGGCTGATCGTCGCCACCTACGTGGGCATTACCATCTTCGGCAGCCTGGCGTTCTGGTGGGCCGGGATGAGCGTGTTCGATGCCATCAACCACGCCATGTCGGCGATCTCCACCGGCGGTTTCTCCACCTCGGATGATTCCCTGGCCCACTGGAAGCAACCGGCGGTGCACTGGGTGGCGGTGGTGGTGATGATCCTCGGCAGCCTGCCCTTCACCCTCTATGTGGCCACGTTGCGCGGCAACCGCCGTGCGCTGATCAAGGACCAGCAGGTCCAGGGCCTGCTCGGGCTGCTGCTGGTGACCTGGCTGGTACTCGGCACCTGGTACTGGTGGACCACCGACCTGCACTGGCTCGAGGCCCTGCGCCACGTGGCGCTGAACGTGACGTCGGTGGTCACCACCACCGGCTTCGCCCTGGGCGACTACAGCCTGTGGGGCAATTTCTCACTGATGCTGTTCTTTTACCTGGGGTTTGTCGGCGGCTGTTCCGGCTCCACTGCCGGCGGGATCAAGATCTTCCGCTTCCAGGTCGCCTACATCCTGCTCAAGGCCAACCTCAATCAACTGATTCACCCGCGGGCGGTGATCAAGCAGAAGTACAACGGCCATCGCCTGGACGAAGAAATCGTCCGCTCGATCCTGACCTTCTCGTTCTTCTTCGCCATCACCATCTGCATGATCGCCCTGGCCCTGTCGCTGCTGGGCCTGGACTGGATGACCGCCCTCACCGGTGCCGCCAGCACCGTGTCGGGCGTGGGCCCGGGCCTGGGCGAAACCATCGGCCCGGCCGGCAACTTCTCGACCCTGCCGGACGCCGCCAAGTGGATCCTGTCCCTGGGCATGCTCCTGGGCCGGCTGGAAATCATCACGGTGTTCGTGTTGTGTATTCCGGCATTCTGGCGTCATTGACCGGGGCCGGCGCGGCCTGTAGCCGCGCCCGGTACTCACCGGGCGTGGCATCGAACCAGCGGCGGAATGCACGAAAGAAGTTGCTCGGGTCAGCAAACCCCAGCAAGTAGGCAATTTCCAGCAGGGTCATGCGCGGCTGCGCCAGGTACTGCTCTGCCAGTTCCCGGCGGGTGTCATCCAGCAGCGTCTGGAAGCTGGTGCCCTCTTCCTGCAGCCGGCGCTGCAAAGTGCGCTGGGATAGGTGCAGCGTCTGCGCCACCATCTCACGCTTGGGCTCCCCCTGGGGCAGCAGGCGACACAAGACCTGCCGCGCCTTGTGGGTCACCCGGCTTTCGGAGAAGCGCGCCAGGTATTCGCCGGCGAAACGATCGTGCAGCAGGGCCATGGCCTCGTTGGCAGTGGGCAGCGTGGCCTCCATGTCGGCACGCTCGAAGATCAGCGCATCAAAGGGCGCGGCAAACACCAGGGGCGCGTGGAACATGTCCTTGTAGGGTTGCAGGTCCCCGGGCTGCTCGCCCTGCAGCAACACCTTGCGCGGCTGCAACGCGCGCCCCGTCAGCCAGCCGCACAAGGCCAGGGCACAGGCCAGCGAAGCCTCGGCACTTTGCCGAGTGGGCGGCAGATGGTCGCCATGCACCGTCAGAATCAGTGCATAGCCCTCGGGAAGAAGGCGGAAACTCAAGTCAGCGCTTTCGGCAATGATCCGCTGATAACGCACCAGCCGCTGAAACCCCTCCGCCAGGGTACGACTCGACATCAATGCATACCCAGCCACGTGAAAAGACGCTGGACGCACCACCTTGCCCATGTTCAGGCCGATCGCCGGGTTGCCGGAAAGCTCGACGGCGCGCTGCCAGAGCCGGGTCATGGAGTCCTGGGTGAAGCGCGCGTCGGGATCTTCCAGGGCACCGTAGTCGAGCCCCAGCTGCTTGAACAAGGCCCGACAATCCAGGCCGTCCATCTCCAGGGCCTTGACGATTCCCAGGGTCCAGCTTGCAGAAGTCGTTCGTTCGCTCATGAGGGGTACTTACATGATGAGCCGCATGCTACGGCCAATTTCCCAAGGATACTAAAGTGGCGCCTATTGTCACTGGCCTGCACCGCCAAGGACTCTAGACTCAAATAAGCTCCCCGCCGAACATCCGCCGACAGAACAACAGACAAAGAGATCGCGGCCATGGAAAACATCCGACAGTTCAACAGCTTCGCCGAGTTCTATCCCTACTACCTGAGCGAGCACAGCGACAGCACCTGCCGACGCCTGCACTTCATCGGCACCAGCCTGGTGATCTTCATCCTCGCCCTGGCCATCGGCAAAGGCGCCTGGTGGCTGCTGCTGGTGTTGCCGATAGCCGGCTATGGCTTCGCCTGGATCGGGCATTTCTTCTTCGAGAAAAACCGCCCGGCCACCTTCCAGCATCCGCTGTACAGCCTGCTGGGGGACTTCGTCATGTACCGCGACATGATCCTGGGCAAGGTGCCCTTCTAGACCCCACGGGGCCGCAAGCGGCTCCCCACAGGGCGAGGCCTTGCAGACCCGCCCCATGACAACAAGAGGATGACCGATGAACACCCAGGCGCGCTTTACCCATATGCAGGACGGCACCCAGGAGGACTGGGCGATCATTGCCGCGGACTTCAGTGCCTACGCCAAGCAGTTGCCGACACGCATCCTGGCCCACCTGCAATTGCTGGAAGGCGACTTCGGCGGCTTCCCGGTGGACCGCCTGACCCATTCCCTGCAGACCGCCAGCCGCGCCTGGCACGACGGGCGCGACGAGGAATACGTGGTCTGCGCCTTGCTCCACGACATTGGCGATACCCTGGGTTCCTATAACCATCCGGATATCGCCGCCGCCATTCTCAAGCCCTTTGTCAGCCCGGAAAACCTGTGGATGGTGGAGAAACACGGGATCTTCCAGGGTTACTACTTCTTCCATCACCTGGGCATGGATCGCCACCTGCGCGAGCAGTTCAGTGACCACCCGCTGTACCAGTACACCGCCGAGTTCTGCGCCAAGTACGACGCCGCCGCCTTCGATCCGGCCTACGAGAGCCTGCCCCTGAGCTTCTTCGAGCCCATGCTGCAACGGCTGTTCGCCCAGCCCCGGCAGTCGCTGTACAAGGCGGCCATGGAGCAGGCCAGCCCGGCCTGAAAAACGCCGGTCGGCCCCGGGCTCAGGCCGGCTCCGCGACTTTCATCCGCTCGGCCTTGAGCTGGGCCTCACGGGCCTGGGCTTCGGCCAGGCGATAGAGTTCGATGCTGCCGTCCCAGTGCTCGATCAAGGCCGTGCAGGACTCCACCCAGTCACCGCAATTGAGGTAATCCACCTCGCCCACCTTACGGATCTCGGCATGGTGAATGTGGCCGCAGACCACCCCGTGCAACTCGCGCTTGACGCATTCGTGGGCAATGGCTTCCTCGAAATCGCTGATGAAGCTCACCGCCGTCTTGACCTTGTGCTTGAGGTAGGCCGACAGCGACCAGTACCCATAGCCATAACGCGCCCGCCAGTGGTTGAGCCAGCGGTTGAGGGTCAGAGTGAATTCGTAGGCCGAGTCGCCGAGAAAGGCCAGCCAGCGGTGATAGCGAGTAATCACATCGAACTGATCGCCGTGGATCACCAGCAGATGACGCCCGTCCGCAGTGACATGTACCGCCTCGTCCACCAGTTGGATATTGCCGAGAACCAGCTTGGAGTAGCGCCGCAGGAATTCGTCGTGGTTGCCGGTGACGTAGATCACCTCGGTACCACGCTTGCTCATGGTCAGCAGGCGCCGGATCACGTTGGTATGGGCCTGTGGCCAGTACATGCCGCCGCGCAGCTTCCAACCATCGATGATGTCGCCCACCAGATAGATGCGATCGGCGTGATAGGCCTTGAGAAAGCGCGCCAGGTGTTCGGCCTGGCAATCCCGGGTGCCCAGGTGCACGTCTGAAATCCACAGGGTCCGCACCCGTTGCTTGCGGCTGGGCTTGGCGAGTTCGGCATGGGTCATGGACGCTCTCCTGGATTTTTTGCGAGCTTGCGCCCCAGCGATTAATAGCCCATGACACAAATGCGGCAGTGCGATGACAGCGCGAAACGCCCGACCACCGGTGTAGACTGGCCGCCTGCCAAGGAGACCGTGATGGGATCTATCCTCACTCTGCGCCACTACACCCATGACCTGATCGCCCACAGCCACGAACATGCGCAACTGGTGTTCGGCCTGCGTGGCCAGCTCGATTTCGAAGTCGAAGGCCAGGGCAGCCAGGTGCAGCAGCAGAGCTTTGTGGTGGTGCCGGCCGGCGCCCGGCATGTCTGCGGCAGCCCCAGCGGCAGCCATTGCCTGGTGCTGGACATACCCGGCGAACACTGGGTGCAGCAATCGTTGGGGGAACATGCCGAGGCCAGCCGGCGTTTGCTCGATGCGCCCCGACACCAGGTCCTGGGACCGAGCCAGAGCCGCCTGGTCAACTGGCTGGCGGACAGCCCGGTGGACGACCCCTTGATTGCCCAGCAAGGCGCGGTCTTGCTGCTGGCCAGCCTCAATCATCGCGCCGACAGCCGGCCCGGCGAGCGCCGCCTGCCCTATGCCGCCCTGAATGCCCATATCGATCGTCACGCCGCCCACCCCTTGCAGGTGGCCGACCTGGCCCGTATCGCCGGGCTGTCCGCTGCCCGCCTGCATGCACGGTTCATCGCCGAGTGCGGGGCCAGCCCCATGGAATATGTGCGACGCCGGCGCTTGCACATGGCCCTGGAGCTGTTGCGCGGATCGACCTTGCCCATGGGCGAAATCGCCAGCCGCGTGGGCTATAGCTCCCAGAGTGCCTTTGGCGCGGCGATACTGCGGCAGTACGGCCACTCGCCGCGCCAACTGCGCCAAGGGGCAGACGCTAATCCCTCGACAAAAAACGCCAGGATCGCGACAGACCAACAGGCCGCCCCGCCCCTAGACTGAGCCCATTGCCGCCTAAGGCCATTAATGCCCGTCTTGTGGTTAAGGATAAAAATGACTCCGCGTACCGCCCTTGGCGCCTTGCATATCGGTGCCCTGATGTTCGGCCTGACCGGTGTATTCGGTAAGCTCGCCGCCGCTTCGCCCGCGGTCATCGTCTTCGGCCGCGCAGCCTTTGCCGTGCTCGCCCTGGGCGTCTTCGCCCGCCTGGCGAGCAACACCCCCTGGCAGAAACTGGCCGCCACCGATTGGCGGCGCCTGCTGCTCAGCGGCCTGCTGCTGGCCGGGCACTGGGTGAGTTTCTTCGTGGCGGTGAAGGTCGCGGGGGTGGCTATCGCGACCCTGGGCTTTGCCAGTTTCCCGGCGTTCACGGTGATTCTCGAAGGCCTGATGTTTCGCGAGCGGATCCGCTTCAACGAAATGCTGCTGGTGCTACTGGTCAGCATCGGCCTGGTGCTGGTGACCCCGGACTTCGACTTGGCCAGCCAGGCCACCACCGGCCTGCTATGGGCCGTGGGCTCGGGCCTGCTGTTTGCGCTGCTGTCGCTGAACAACCGTGCCAGCTCCGGGCGGATACCCGCGGTGCAGGCGGCGCTCTGTCAAAACGTGGTGGTCGCCTTGTGCCTGTTGCCGGTGGCGGCTCCTGAGCTTGGCCAGGTGCGGGCCATGGACTGGCTGTGGATCAGCCTGCTGGGAATTTTCTGCACCGGTCTGGCCCACAGCCTGTTCGTCGCCAGCCTGGCAGTGATCAAGGCGCGCACCGCAGCGGTGGTGTTTGCCCTGGAACCGGTCTACGGAATTACCGTGGCCTGGTTGCTGTTCGGCGAAAACCCGACCCTGCGCATGTTGTTCGGTGGGGCCTTGATCATCGTTGCCATCGTGGTTTCAAGCCGCCTGTCGGCGGGTTCGGGCAGCAAGGCAGCCACGGCTGAAGCCGGCTCTCACTGAGTACGGTCGTTGTGGCCCAGGTCGCGCTCGGGGTCGATCTGGTCGCGAACCCGCTGCTTCAGCACCTTGGCCTCGGGAAAGCCACCATCGGCCTTGCGCTCCCAGATCTGCACGCCATCGCAGGTGATGCGAAAGGCCCCACCGGTCGCCGGCTCCAGGGACACCTTGCCCAAATCGTCGCTGAAGGTGCTCAACAGTTCCTGGGCCAGCCACGCCGCCCGCAGTAGCCACTGGCATTGAGTGCAATAGGTGATGATCACTTCGGGTTTACGTTCAGTCATGGTACGGCCGACTCCTGGGTTCAAGGGCGTCGTTATAATAGCCGGCTTTATCGCCCGCCCCGAGAACCGTAATGCGCCGCCTGCTGTCCTGCCTGTTCCTCTGCCTGCTGCCCTTGCTCGCTCACGCTGCCGAAGCGCCACGACCGAAAATCGGCCTGGTGCTGTCTGGGGGCGCCGCCCGCGGCCTGGCCCACATCGGGGTGCTCAAGGCCCTGGAGGAACAGGGCATCCGCATCGACGCCATCGCCGGGACCAGCATGGGCGCAGTGATCGGCGGGCTGTATGCCTCGGGCTACAAGATCGACGAACTGGAAAAGCTCGCGCTGGACATCGACTGGCGACAAGCCTTGTCCGATGCCCCGCCCCGGGAAGACGTGCCGTTCCGGCGCAAGCAGGACGATCGGGATTTCCTGGTCAAGCAGAAACTCAGCTTCCGCGACGACGGCAGCCTGGGCCTGCCGCTGGGGGTGATCCAGGGACAGAACCTGGCGCTGCTGCTGGAAAGCAAACTGGCCCACGCCAGCGATACCCGTGACTTCGACAAGCTGCCGATCCCCTTCCGGGCCGTGGCTACCGATATCGCCAGCGGCGAGAAAGTGGTGTTTCGCAAGGGCCACCTGCCCCAGGTGATCCGCGCCAGCATGTCGATCCCGGCCGTGTTCGCACCGGTGGAACTGGATGGCCGTCTGCTGGTGGACGGCGGCATGACCGACAACATTCCCCTGGACGTAGCGCGGGACATGGGGGTCGACATCGCCATCGTGGTGGACATCGGCACACCGCTACGTTCGCGCAAGCAACTCAATACCGTGGTCGACGTGCTGAACCAGTCCATCACCCTGATGACCCGGCGCAACTCGGAGGTGCAACTGGCGGCGCTGCACAAGGACGACGTGCTGATCCAGCCAGCGCTGTCGAGCTTTGGCGTTACCGACTTTGGCCGGGCCCAGGAAATGATCGACGCCGGCTACCGCGCCACCCGCATCCTCGACGCGCGCCTGGCCCGTCTGCGCCCGGCCCATGCGCTGGACGCCGAACTGACCGCTGCGCGCCAGCCCAGCCAGCGCACGCCGATCATCAGCGCGATCAAGGTGGAAAACGACTCCAAGGTCAGCGACGAAGTGATCCGCTACTACATCCGCCAGCGCATCGGCGAGCCGCTGGACCTGGGCCGCCTGGAAACCGACATGGGCACCCTGTACGGCCTGGATTTCTTCGAACAGGTGCAGTATCGCGTCACCCACAAGGGCCAGGACAACACGCTGGTGATCAGCGCCCGGGGCAAGCGCAGCGGTACCGACTACCTGCGCCTGGGGCTGAACCTGTCCGATGACATGCGTGGCGACAGCGCGTTCAACATCGGCGCCAGCTATCGCATGAACGGCATCAACAGCCTGGGTGCAGAATGGCTGACCCGGGTGCAGATCGGTGATCAGCAGGAACTCTACAGCGAGTTCTACCAGCCACTGGATGCCGGTTCACGCTACTTCATTGCGCCCTTCATCGCCGCCGAAGCGCAGAACGTCGAGGCGGTGCTGGACAACGACCCGATCGCCGAATACCGCGTGGAACGCTACGGTTTCGGGCTCAACCTTGGGCGCCAGATCGGCAACAGCGGCGAAGTGCGTTTCGGCGTCGGCGAAGCCTGGGGCAAGGCCGATGTGCGCATCGGCGACCATAACCTGCCCAGCGAAAACTTCAACGAAGGCTACTACCAGTTGCAGTACTCCTTCGACTCGCTGGACAACGTCTACTTTCCTCACTCCGGCGAAGACATCAAGCTGAGCCTGCGCCAGTTCGAACCCAGCCTGGGTTCGGACAATCGCTACCGGCAGTGGGAGTTCAAGCTGGACAAGGCGCTGAGCAGCGGCCCCAATACCTTTGTCCTGGGCGGTCGCTATGGCCGGACCCTGGACAACGCCGACGTGGTGACGTCCAGCTTCCTGCTCGGTGGAGCTCGACAACTGTCCGGTTTCCGCCAGGACGCCCTCTCCGGGCAGAACATCAGCCTGGCTCACGCCGTGTACTTCCGTCGCCTGACACCGCGCTCCTACCTGCCCCTGGACTTTCCACTGTACCTGGGAGGCTCGCTGGAACGGGGCCGGGCGTGGAACAACGATAATGCCTTCGACAGCGGCTACATCAACGCGGCGAGCATCTTTCTCGGCTTCGACACGCCGCTGGGGCCGCTGAACTTCAGCTATGGCTTCAACGACGACAACCAGAAAGCCCTGTCGCTGAATCTGGGCCAGACCTTCTGACAGGCACGCAAGAAGCGCCCCTGGGCGCAGCAGGCTCGAATTCAGAATGAGAGAGAAACGAGACAAACCGGGGTCAGGCAACCCCGGTGAAGGCGTCAGGATTTTTCCAGATTGGCCAGGATGCGCTCATGAACGCGAATGCAGACCCGCAGGTCTTCTTCGTCAACGCCAACGAACAGCTCATGACGCAGGGCGGTGGCGATGGTTTCGATCTGTTCGATCAAAGGGCGGGCGGACGGACAGAGAACGATTTTCTTCGCCCGGCGATCTTCCACCACCGACTGGCGCTGAACCAGGCCCTGGGTTTCCAGACTGTCCAGCAAGCGAGCCAGGGTCGGCCCTTCTACGCCGACGCTTTGCGCCAGCTCGCGCTGAGTGGGTGCCTCTTCGAAGCGGGCCAAATGCAACAGCACCAGCCAGCGGGCCTGGGACAGGCCGAGCCCCGCCAGGCGGCGGTCCAGTTCGGCACGCCAGCCGCGAGACATATGCGCCAGCTGCATACCAAAACGGTGTTCATCGGTTAACGGCATAAAACACTCATGATCAGACTGAAAATAAGGAAAAACTAATTATTAGTCAGCTAAGCATGCCCCTTGCCCGGAGGCAAGGCCTGTAAAGGACTGAATCGTTACAACATTGACGCCCCCCTTCACATTTCAAACTCCGACTCCAAGGCCGCACGCACGCAATACAGCACCCCTTCCGGCACCCGTCCGGCAAACATCGGGATAACTTCGGCCACTGGCGGCAACTCGCCCTCGCCGTCGAGGAACGCATCCTGGATCTCTCCCAGCAGGTCTTCCGGCAAGTCCAGGGCCTGCTCCAGCGAAATTTGCTGCTTGCCGATGGCTTCGGCGAGCAGGGTGTAGACGTTCTTTTCCGTGCACTGCAACTGGCCGGCGATCTGCACGGGGGTCATCCCTGCGCGAGCCAGGGTGATCAGTTCATGGCGCAGGTCGGCAACCACTTTCGGCGCCTCGACGCCGCCGCCGAGGACTTCGAGGAAGGCTGCGCCATAACGCTCCAGCTTGCGCGCGCCCACGCCGCTGACCTCGGCCATTTCGGCCATGGAGCCGGGCTGGCTGCGAAGCATTTCGAGCAAGGTGGAATCGGGGAAAATGACATAAGGCGGCACTCCATGTTCTTCCGCCAGCTTGCGCCGCAGGGCCCGCAGCGCCTCCCACTGCTCGCGCTCCTCGCCCCGTACCAGCTGGCTGGCCTGGCTGGTGCTGCTCTTGGGGGTGGTTTGCGGCTTGAGATCACGACGCAACTCCAGGGTCACTTCACCCTTGAGCAGCGGGCGGCAGCTGTCGCTCAGGCGCAGGCCGCCGTAGCCCTCCAGGTCGATATCCGCCAAGCCGCGGGCCACCAGCTGGCGGAACAGCGAGCGCCATTCGCCTTCGCTGCGGGCCTGGCCGACACCAAATACCGACAGGTGCTGATGGCCGAAACTGCGAACCTTCTCCGTGTCCTTGCCCAGCAGCACATCCACCAGATGACCGACGCCGTAGCGCTGGCCAGTGCGATAGATCGCCGACAGCGCCTGGCGTGCCGGCTCAGTGGCGTCCCAGGTCTGTACGCCATCGACGCAGTTGTCGCAGTGGCCGCAGGGTTGCGGCATGTCTTCATCGAAATAGGCCAGCAGGGTCTGGCGCCGGCAACGGGTTTCCTCGCACAGGGCCAGCATCGCATCGAGCTTGTGCTGCTCAAGACGCTTGTGGCGCTCGTCGCCCTCGGAGTTCTGCAGCATCTGCTTGAGCATCAGCACGTCCTGCAGCCCATAGGCCATCCAGGCATCTGCCGGCAGGCCGTCACGGCCAGCGCGACCGGTCTCCTGGTAGTAGGCTTCCAGTGACTTGGGCAAGTCCATGTGGGCCACGAAGCGCACGTTGGGCTTGTCGATGCCCATGCCGAAGGCAATGGTGGCCACCATGATCAGGCCTTCTTCATTGAGGAAGCGCTTCTGGTGATAGGCCCGCAGCTCATTGGGCAACCCGGCATGGTAGGGCAGCGCGGTGAAGCCCTGCTCGCAGAGAAATGCAGCTACTTCATCGACCTTTTTGCGCGACAGGCAATAGACGATCCCGGCATCGCTGCGCCGCTCGTTGAGGAAGGCCTGCAACTGCTTGCGGGGCTGCTCCTTGGGCACGATGCGATAGAAGATGTTCGGCCGGTCGAAGCTGGAGAGAAAACGCTCGGCGTCCTGCAGGTGCAGGCGATTGACGATCTCTTCCCGGGTGCGCTTGTCAGCCGTGGCAGTCAGGGCAATGCGCGGCACCTGGGGAAACATCTGCGCCAGTTGCCCCAATTGCAGGTATTCGGGGCGGAAGTCGTGGCCCCACTGGGACACACAGTGGGCTTCATCAATCGCGAACAAGGCGATTTCCAAGCTCTGCAGAAACGCCAGCATGCGCGGCTGGACCAGGCGCTCGGGGGCCAGGTAGAGCATCTTCACTTCGCCGCGCCGGATGCGCGCGGCCAGGTCACGCTGCTGCTCGGGGCTGAGGGTGGAGTTCAGGGCTGCCGCTGCGACACCGAGTTCCTCCAGGGTCGCAACCTGGTCGTCCATCAGCGCGATCAGCGGCGAAACCACCACCGCCAGTCCTTCGCGAAGTAGCGCCGGAACCTGGAAACACAGCGACTTGCCGCCGCCGGTGGGCATCAGTACCAAGGCATCGCCGCCGCTGGCCACGCGCTCAATGATCGCACCTTGGCGACCACGGAAACTGTCGTAGCCGAAGATGTCCTTGAGGACGCGTTGAGCCTGTTCGAGCATGAAAAACTCCAAAAATCGCTGAAATCCCTGGGGGCAGACTGGACGAAAAACCGGCACGCTTCACCGACATTTGCGTAAGCGCACTTGTCCGAAGCGGACGGCCAGCCTGCAGGGCATCACAAAACGCGCGAGTATACCCGACCCCTTCCCGGCAAAGGGCACCGACAATGGACCGCTGGTAACCTTTAGAACCGCTCAAATCGGCACCGCGGCTGGCTTGAGCGCGCAAGAAAGCCTAGAATTCAGCATCGTTTATTCCCCAAGGTAGCCGTCAATGTCCTTCGCTGAGCAACTAACCCGCCTGCAAGTCTTCCTCGATGCAGATGATCTGCACGACGAGGCGCTGGACTACGTGGCCGCTCACGGCTACCTGACCGCGCTGTCCATCTGCTCGGAAAGCGTTCCGGACCGTGAATGGATCGACGCCCTGTTCGCCGAAGAGCCGCACTACCGTGACGACGCCGAACGCGAAGCCATCGAGTCGACCCTGCTGGCCCTCAAGGCGCACATCGCCCGTCAACTGGCTTCCGACGAAGAATTCGAGCTGCCCTGCGAACTCGACCTGGGCGAGGACCCGGACGACTCCGACCTGCGCGGCTGGTGCATCGGCTTCATGGAAGGCGTGTTCCTGCGTGAAGCGGCCTGGTTCGAAACCGCCGAGGAAGAAGTCAGCGAGATGCTGCTGCCGATCATGGTGGGTTCCGGCCTGTTCGATGAACAGCCGGAGTTCTCCGACATCGCCAGCGATGCCAACCTGATGGACGACATGATCGTGCAGATCCCGGAAGCGCTGACCGCGCTGTACCTGCTGTGCAACGCACCCGACGAAAAACCTGCACTGCTCAAGCCGCGCCACCACTGAGTCGTTGCCTATGGCCAAGCCCATAGGCCAACGCCCCCTGCTATGGCGTTACGTTCTGCTGGCCATCGGCTGGTCGAGCGTAGCGCTGGGGGTAGTGGGCATCTTCCTTCCTGTATTGCCTACCACGCCTTTCCTGCTGCTGGCAGCCGCCTGCTTTGCCCGCAGCTCGCCACGCTTCTACCAATGGCTGGTAAACCACCCGCACCTGGGTCCGTGGATCCGCGACTATCTCGACGGCAACGGCATTCCGCTCAAGGGCAAGGTCTACGCCATCGGCCTGATGTGGTTGAGCATCGGTTTCTCCTGCTACCTGGTGCCATCGCCCTGGGCCCGGGGCTTCATGCTGACCAGCGCGGTGCTGGTAAGTCTCTATATCCTGCGGCAGAAGACCCTGCGGCGCTCCTGAAGGTTTGTGGGGTGGCCGGGAAGAGCGGAGCCCTTGCGCGCGCCATCACCGCCTGCGGCTCCGGATTCGGGAGCAGTCAGGATTTGGCGTGGTTGCGCTGGTAGGTGTCTTCGCCCATCGCGGCAATCTGCCCTTCGATCAGGGCCTCGAAAGGCCGCAATAGCGGTTCGAACGAAGCAGGTGCTTCCAGTACCTGCAATGCCTGCACGATCGCTTCCACAGTGGACAAGGCTCCCGGCCCCGGGGCCTTGCGCAGGCGATAGCGAGACTCCACCGCGCTCGCCAGGGTCACCCGTGGCAGCGCCGCCAGCAACGGATTGAGGTGCAGCAACTTGCGCGCCTTGCGCCAGGTACCGTCGGGCACCACCAGCAGCATCGGGTCTTCCATCTCGACATAGGCCTGCAATGGCCGGGCATCATCCGCCGGGAACAGCAGGCAAGCTCGATATCCGGGCTGGTCGAGCAACGTCGGCAGCTCCTCGAACACCTCCCCCACCACCAGTTCGGCGTTGTTCAGCCCCAACGCCGCCAGACGCGCGGTGTTCAAGGCATGGTTGACCTCACTGGGGTGCTGCAACAGCAGCACTCGGGTGCGGCTGGGTAGCTGGGGAATCAGCGGGCACAGACAATGGCCCGCAGGGCGCAGGCAACGCTCGCAGCGTGCTCGAGACATGGGACCTCCTTATGACTGGTTGAGCTGGGCCTTGAGCAGGTCGCGAAAGGTCTGGATCAACGGTTCACGACCGCGTCCGCGACGCATGATCATGGAGAACGGCGCCTGATAGCCAAAGGTTGCCGGCAGCAGCACCCGCAAGTCGCCCTTGTCCGCCCAGGCCTGGGCGTAATGTTCCGGCAGGTAGCCGATGTAAGCGCCGGACAGCACCAGGATCAACTGCGCCTCCATGCTCTCCACCGTCGCCGCACTGTGCTTGAAGCCGTGCCGGGCCAGTTCGGCCTGGCTCCAGTAGCCGCGGCCGACCATGCGTTGCTGGGTGATCACCTGCTCGGGAATGCGCCGCTCGCTGTACAGCGGGTGGCGGTTGCTGCAATACAGCCAATGCTGCTCGCGGTACAGCGGCATGTAGACCAGGCCGCTCATGCGCGTGGAAAAGGCGCCGATGGCCAGGTCCAGGCGATTGTCCTGCACCCCCAGTTGCAACTCGTGGGGGCTCATCACCGACAGGTGCAGGTGCACCGCCGGATGCTCCTGGCTGTAGGCGCCGATGGCCTCGGCGAACGGCAGGGCCTTGTCGCTCACCGTGGAGTCGATCACCCCCAGGTTCAGGGTCCCGCGAAGCTCGCCCTTGAGGGCTGCGGCGTACTGTTCGAAACCTTCCAGCTCGCCCAGCAGGCGCAGGGTTTCCTGGTGGAACAACTCGCCCTTGCTGGTCAGGCTGAAACCACCGCGGCCACGGTGGCAGAGCACCAGGCCCAGGGATGCCTCCAGCTGGCTCATGTAGGTGCTGATGGCCGAGGTGGAAAGATTGAGTTCGTGCTGGGCGTTGGCGAACCCCTGATGCCGCACCACGCTGACGAAGATGCGCAATAGTTTCAGATCAGGTAAAGCGTTGGCCATGACAGGCTCCGATAACAGGCAAAACGACAACCTCCCTGCGGCGAGGGTGCGGGTTCTCGCCGAGCGGAAAAGCAACCCCGATGACCTCCATGCCCGCTTTCAATCCAACCCTGCAACCCGGATCACGGTGGCTGCACCACCGGACGGGAGCAAGCTCCTTCGCCACGAAAGGCCTGGGGAGCAGCGCGGGAGTCTAGCGCGCCATCGGCCATTAGTTTAGAAAAATCTGAACTAAGTATTTGTTCGTAGCGATTCTTTCCCCGCACTACATTTCGCAGAATCGGCCCCACTCGGTTGCTCGGGCAGGATTCACTGCGCCGTCGACCCCATAAATATAAAACAACGATGAGGCCTATCCCGTGGACAAGATTCTCCACCAACCACTGGGCGGCAACGAAATGCCGCGCTTCGGCGGCATCGCCACCATGATGCGTCTTCCCCATCTGCAATCCGCTGCCGGCCTGGACGCTGCGTTCGTCGGCGTGCCCCTGGACATCGGCACCTCGCTGCGTGCCGGTACCCGTTTCGGCCCGCGGGAAATCCGTGCCGAATCAGTCATGATCCGCCCTTACAACATGGCCACCGGTGCTGCCCCGTTCGACTCGCTGTCGGTGGCAGACATCGGCGACGTAGCGATCAACACCTTCAACCTGCTGGACGCGGTGCGCATCATCGAAGAAGCCTATGACGGCATCCTCGAACACAACGTGATTCCCCTGACACTGGGCGGCGACCACACCATCACCCTGCCGATCCTGCGGGCCATCCACAAGAAACACGGCAAGGTCGGGCTGGTGCACATCGATGCCCACGCCGATGTCAACGACCACATGTTCGGTGAGAAGATCGCCCACGGCACCACCTTCCGCCGCGCCGTGGAAGAAGGCCTGCTGGACTGCGACCGCGTGGTGCAGATCGGCCTGCGCGCCCAGGGCTACACCGCCGAAGACTTCAACTGGAGCCGCAAGCAGGGCTTTCGCGTGGTCCAGGCCGAAGAATGCTGGCACAAATCCCTGGAGCCCTTGATGGCCGAAGTCCGCGAGAAAGTCGGCAACGGCCCGGTGTACCTGAGCTTCGACATCGACGGCATCGACCCGGCCTGGGCCCCAGGCACCGGCACCCCGGAAATCGGGGGCCTGACCACCATCCAGGCCATCGAGATTGTCCGTGGCTGCCAGGGCCTGGACCTGGTGGGCTGCGACCTGGTGGAGGTTTCGCCACCTTATGACACCACCGGCAATACCTCGCTGCTGGGCGCCAACCTGCTGTACGAAATGCTCTGCGTACTGCCTGGCGTGACCCATCGCTGAGTCCCGGCCATGAGCGACCAACAGAACGTCCTCAACGCCGCGGCCGAACTGGTCGCGGCCTTCGCCCGTAACGACCGCGAAGCCTACTTCGCGGCGTTCAGCGCCGATGCCAGTTTCGTTTTCTACACCCTTCCTCAGCCGCTGCTGTCACGCGATGCCTACCAGGCACTGTGGGATCAGTGGCGCGCTGAGGACGGCTTCGAGGTGTTGTCATGCACCTCGAGCAACGCCGTCGTCAGCCTGCAGGGCGATGTCGCCGTGTTTATTCATGACGTGGCCACACAGCTGCGCATGCAAGGAGAGCAACACTTCAGCCAGGAACGCGAAACCATTGTGTTTCGCAAACAACAACAAGGCCTTTGGCTGGCCTGTCACGAACATTTGTCCGCTATGCCGGAAGGGCTGCCCCCCCCTTAGCCAATGTGATCGGAGCAGATCATGAATAACAACAACAAAGAAAAAAGCCTTAGCAGCATTGAAACCAACGGGGTGGAACAGATCCCCGACCACGAACGCGACGCCGGCCCCAGCGACCTGTTTCGCCTGATCTTCGGCGGCGCCAATACCTTCGCCACCGCTGTGCTGGGCAGCTTCCCGGTGCTGTTCGGCCTGTCGTTCCAGGCCGGGCTCTGGGCAATTGTCCTGGGAGTGACCCTGGGTGCACTGATCCTCGCACCCATGGGCCTGTTCGGGCCGATCAACGGCACCAACAACGCGGTGTCCTCCGGCGCGCATTTCGGTGTGCACGGACGCATCGTTGGCTCGTTCCTGTCGTTGCTGACCGCCATCGCCTTCTTCTCGCTCTCGGTGTGGAGCTCGGGCGACGCCCTTGTGGGCGGCGCCAAGCGCCTGGCGCAGTTGCCGGAAACCGACCTGACCCTGGGCCTGGCCTACGGCCTGTTCGCACTGCTGGTGCTGACGGTATGCATCTACGGGTTCCGCTTCATGCTGTGGGTCAACCGCATCGCCGTGTGGGCCGCCAGCCTGCTGTTCCTGCTGGGGATCTTCGCCTTCGCCCCGGCCTTCGACAGCCACTTCGCCGGCACCCTGGCCATGGGCCAGGCGGGTTTCTGGGCGGCCTTCATCGGCGCCGCGCTGGTGGCCATGAGCAACCCGATTTCCTTCGGTGCCTTCCTCGGCGACTGGTCACGCTACATCCCGCGGCACACCCCCAAGGGGCGCATCATGCTGGCGGTGATCGCCGCGCAGTTCGCCACCCTGATCCCGTTCATCTTCGGCCTGGCCACCGCCACCATCGTGGCGGTCAAGGCGCCGGACTACATCGCCGCCAACAACTATGTCGGCGGGCTGCTGGCGGTGTCGCCGAGCTGGTTCTTCCTGCCGGTGTGCCTGATCGCGGTGATCGGCGGCATGTCCACCGGCACCACCTCGCTGTATGGCACCGGGCTGGACATGTCCAGCGTGTTCCCACGACTGCTGTCGCGGGTCAAGGCGACCCTGCTGATCGGCGTGCTATCGATCGCCTTCATCTTTATCGGGCGCTTCGCGGCGAACCTGGTGCAGAGCGTGTCGACCTTCGCCGTGCTGATCATCACCTGCACCACCCCGTGGATGGTGATCATGCTGATCGGCCTGCTGGTTCGCCGCGGCTACTACTGCCCGGATGACCTGCAAGTGTTCACCCGTGGTGAGCGCGGCGGGCGCTACTGGTTCAACCACGGCTGGAACTGGCGCGGCCTGGGGGCCTGGATTCCCAGCGCCCTGGTGGGCCTGTGCTTCGTCAACCTGCCGGGGCAGTTCGTCGGCCCCCTGGGCAACCTGGCAGACGGCATCGATATCAGCCTGCCGGTGACCCTGGGCCTGGCCTCGCTGCTGTACCTGGCGCTGCTCAGCCTGTTCCCGGAACCGCCAGCGGTGTATGGCCCCGATGACCCTCGCAGCCAAGCCACCAAGGCTGCGCAAGCTTCGCAGTTGAGTGCCCGAGCACTGTAGAGCCCGGCTGGGCGGCGCAAGGTTCTGGCTCCCGGAGCGCTTTCGCTGCCCCCCCGGCCCCATCAGGCCTGACCTAACCCCTGTAACCCTGCCGGAGCACCGGCTGACCACCCGCAGACGCGGGCGACCACAATAACAACCTGTTTGTGAGGACCCCAACATGGGCTTGGATATTCTCGTAGTACTGATCTATGCCGCCGGCATGATCACCCTGGGGTGGTACGGCATGCGCCGGGCCAAGACCCGTGACGACTATCTGGTAGCCGGCCGCAACCTCGGGCCGGGCTTCTACCTGGGCACCATGGCGGCCACCGTATTGGGCGGCGCCTCGACCATCGGCACCGTGCGCCTGGGCTATGTCCATGGCATCTCCGGCTTCTGGCTCTGCGGCGCCATCGGTCTGGGCATCGTCGGCCTCAGCCTGTTCCTGGCCAAACCCCTGCTGAAGCTGAAGATCTACACCGTGACCCAGGTGCTTGAGCGTCGCTACAACCCGGCAGCACGCCACGCCAGCGGCCTGATCATGCTGGTTTACGCACTGATGATCGGCGCCACCTCGACCATCGCCATCGGCACTGTGATGCAGGTGCTGTTCGGCCTGCCGTTCTGGGTCTCGATCCTGGTGGGCGGCGGCGTGGTGGTGCTCTACTCCACCATCGGCGGCATGTGGTCGCTGACCCTGACCGATATCGTGCAGTTCCTGATCATGACCATCGGCCTGGTATTCCTGCTGATGCCGATGTCGATCGCCGACGCCGGCGGCTGGAACACCCTGGTAGCCAAGCTGCCGGCCAGCTATTTCGACTTCACCGCCATCGGCTGGGACACCATCCTCACCTACTTCCTGATCTACTTCTTCGGCATCTTCATTGGCCAGGACATCTGGCAGCGGGTGTTCACCGCCCGGAGCGAAACAGTGGCCAAGGTCGCCGGCACCGCCGCCGGTATCTATTGCGTGCTCTATGGCCTGGCCGGCGCGCTGATCGGCATGGCCGCCAAGGTGCTGCTGCCCGATCTGGACAACGTCAACAACGCCTTTGCCAGCATCGTCGAGACCAGCCTGCCCAACGGCATCCGCGGCCTGGTGATCGCCGCAGCCCTGGCGGCGCTGATGTCCACCGCCAGCGCCGGCCTACTGGCGGCCTCCACCACCGTGACCCAGGACCTGCTGCCGCGGCTACGGGGCGGTCGTACAAGCGGCAATGGTGATGTCCATGAGAACCGTATCGCCACCCTGCTGCTGGGTGTGGTGGTCCTGGGCATCGCCCTGGTGGTCAGCGATGTGATCAGCGCCCTGACCCTGGCCTACAACCTGCTGGTGGGCGGCATGCTGATCCCGCTGATCGGCGCCATCTACTGGAAGCGCGCCACCACCGCTGGCGCCATCACCAGCATGAGCCTGGGCTTCATCACCGCACTGTTCTTCATGTTCAAGGACGGCCTGGATGCCAACACGCCGATCTACTACAGCCTGGTCGTGGGCCTGGTCAGTTTCGTGGTAGTGAGCCTGGCTTCCCGGCGCCCTGCGCCCCTGGCCAACGCAATCTGACATGAAGCCGGAGCTCTGAAGCTTTTCTTCGACGGGTGCGGCGTCGGTGGCCGCACCCGTTTTTTTTCGCCTGGCAAACGCCTCAAGGCACCGAAGGGCAACGCCCGCAGCCATTTTCGTCGGCCCCATGAATGGACGAATGGTCACCCCGTCGGAAAAAAACCTGTGCTGTACTCAGATCCAGCGACGACTGTTCCCGCAGGAAAACAGTACAAGGATCGCTGGCCGCCTCAGTGCACGCTATCGCTTCACCCTTGGATGGGGTCATAAAACAATAAGAGCCTCTCCCTGCCCCGAGGTGTTTATGGACCGTTTCTACATCCAGCAAAGCATCCGTCATGCCATCGATGCACAAATGGCCCAGAAGTGGCCAATCCCGCCCTGCCAGGCCCGCGAACACGACACCTACTCCCTGGACCTCAAGGCCCTGCTGCACAGCCTGGAGCGAGAGTTCAACATTCGCCTGGATCCCGACCGCGACCTGTCTCGAATCAGCAGCATCAGCGAGCTGAGCCTGTTCATCCTGGAAAAGACCCGCGCCGACGCTGCCCGTCCCGCCTGACCTGCTGTCGTATCGGGAGCAACGCAGATGAATCGGGCCCAAGCGCGCGCGGCGGTGCATCTGCTCATCCGCCACTGGCTGGATGAGCCTGTGGATTTCGATGACCAGAGCGGTCTCTCTGAACTGGGGCTGGACAGGGATGATATCGAGGCGCTGCTGTGGCGCCTGGAGGACAGGTTCGACCTGGGTGTCTTGCCCCGTGAAGAGCAGCAAGCGCTAGGGCAACTGGAAAAGGTGGATGATCTGGTGCAATGGTTATTGGAAAAGGCCCGGCAAAACCAGGATTGACCCGATTGCCCCAGGCCTGTGGCCCAGCGACTGCCGGCTAGAAAACATCCGCGAGAGCCGGAGCCTGCACTCCGCTCTCGCCTCTGCTTCAGCGACGACGTTGTTGACGGCGCCGCAGCTCTTCGTCGGTAGGAATCGGCACCGGTTGCAGCGGTGGCTCGATCAGGCCCAGTGCGACGCCAAGGTCGTGCAGCCAGCTTTGCAGTTTGTCTTTCATAGTGCCCCCTCAGGGTCGTGCCGAGCGGCGATACTGCGCCGCCTCAAGCAGATAATAGCCCTATCTTTTCCAGCGCGCTGCTGCGCAATGGCAATGAACTGTTACTGGATTAAAGCCAATGGCCATCGGGCGCTCAAGCATGGGCCCGCGCCTGCTGCGCAAGCTGCACGCCAGCGCTTTGTTGCAGCTCGATCCAGGCATTGAGGTTGGCGCCGACCATGCCCTTGCGCCACATCAACCAAGTCGTGGCCCGGGCGAAAGGCTCGGCCAGGGCATGCACCGCCACGCTTTCGCGACCCGGCAGGCTGTCGAGCATCGACCGGGCCATCAGCGCCACCCCGGAACCGGCGATCACACAGGCCAGCATGCCCTGATAGGACTCGATCTCCATGGCCCGCCCCATCGCGGCGTGGTAGTGGGCAAACCAGGATTCCAGACGCATGCGATAGGAGCAGCCCTGGCGAAAGGTGAACACCGCACGGCCCTCCACGTCCCGGGCCGTACGCACCGGCGGATGGTCGGCTTCGCTGATCAGTACCAGGGTCTCGTCGCACAGGGGCACGCCATCCAGGCCTGCCAGCTCCAGCGGCCCGTCCACCAGGGCCGCATCCAGGCGCCCGGTTAGCAAGCCTTCGAGCAACTCGCCGCTGGGCCCGGACTGCACCTGCAGGTTCACCGCCGGATAAGCCCGGTGATAACGCGCCAGCAACGCCGGCAAGTGAATCGCCGCGGTGCTGTACATGGTGCCCAGGACAAACTCCCCGGCCGGCTGACCGCCCTGCACCGCGGCATGGGCCTCATCGTGCAAGGCGAACAGGCGCGCGGCGTAATCCAGCAGCACCTTGCCCGCCGGCGACAACTGCAGGCGCTGACGCTCGCGCAGGAACAGTTCGACCCCCAGTTGCTCCTCCAGTTGCTTGAGCCGGGTCGAGAGGTTCGACGGCACTCGGTGCAGGCGCTCGGCGGCGCGAGTGATGGAGCCTTCCTCGGCCACGGCCTGAAAGATGCGCAATTGGCTGAACTCCATGACTTTCTCCAGAACTGAACAAGTTACTCAATATTATTCATTTTTAAAGAAAGTCAATCAGCCCTAGCCTGACGGTCATTGCCCCCATTGATGGAAAGCCGACCATGTCTCCCCTGCTCCGCCTGCTCGCCAGCTTCATTGCCCTGATGATGGCCATGGGCATTGGCCGCTTCGCCCTGACCCCGCAACTGCCGCACCTGATCAGTGAAGGCCAGGTCGACCTGACCGCGGCCGGGCTGATTGCCGCCGCCAATTACCTGGGCTATTTGCTCGGAGCCCTGGACGCCATGTTCGCCCGGCGTCCGGCCCAGGTGCGCCTGCGCCTGTTGGGCGGCTTGTGGCTGTGCGTGTTGCTGACCCTGGCCTCGTTCTGGGCCCAGGGCTTCTGGCCGCATCTGCTGCTGCGCTTCGGCACCGGGGTGGCCAGCGCCTGGGTGCTGGTGATGATCACGGCCCTGAGCCAACCCCTGGCCCAGGCGGCGGGCCGGCCACGCCTCGGGGCCCTGGTGTTCGCCGGCCCGGGGCTGGGCATCATGCTCACCGGGCTACTGGCCCTGGGCTCCAATCTTCTGGGGCAAAGCTCGGCCAACCTGTGGCTGCTGTATGCCGCGGTCGCCTTGTTGATGCTGCTGGTGATCCTGCCGATCCTGCCCCCGGCCTCGGCGCGCCCCAGTGGCGAAACGCAGAGCGCCTGCGCCCCTGAGCACAGCGTGGCGCGCCTGGGGCTGGTCTACGCCCTGTATGGTGTGGGCTACATCATCCCCGCGACCTTTCTTTCGCAGATGGCCAATGCACGCTTCCAGGGCCAGTGGCAGGCCGACCTGTTCTGGCCCGGTTTCGGCCTGGCCGCGGCCGTGGGCGTGGCCCTGGCCAGCCTGCGTCGGCACACCCCACACAGCACCCGGCAATGGCTGATGGCGACCTTGTGGCTGCAGGCCGCCGGGGTCTTTGCCTGCCTGCTGGGCAGTGGCCTGGGGCTGGTATTGGGCGTGTTGCTGTGCGGCACGCCGTTCCTGGCCTGCATGCAACTGGTGATGCAGCGCTCCCGGGAACTGGCGCCGCAGTCGGCCCAGCGCAACGCCGGCCTGCTCACTGCCTGCTTTGCCGTGGGCCAGTTGAGCGGCCCGTTGCTGGCCGCCCTGAGCAGCCACTTCAGCGGCGACCTGCAACTGGCGCTGGTGGTGGCGGGGTGCGGCTTGCTGATCGGCGCCAGCCTGCTCTGGCAACTGCGACCAAGGGCACAGCGCCGTGCGGTGGTCTCGTGAAGCGCGGGCTACAACAAGCGCTGGATCCGCCGCCGCAGCCACTGCTCGGCGCTGACGAAGGTAATCCCCAGCAGCACCAGCATTGCCCCCAGCACGAAGTTGAGGCTCAAGGGCTCGCCCAGTAACAGCACGCCGAAGGTCACGCCGAACATCGGGGTCATGAAGGAAAACACTGCCAGGTTCGCCGCCAGATAACGCCGCAGCAGCCAGAACCAGGTCAGGTAGCTGAAGAACGACACCACCAGCCCCTGGAACAACACGCTGGCCACCGCTACCGGCGTCAGACTGACCTGGGTCACCTGGCCGCTGAGCACGGCGATCAGCAACAGGCCGACGAAACCGACGATCAACTGATAGAACAGGGTCAGGGTCGCCGGCGCCTCGGACAGCCGCGAAGCCCGCACCACCACTGTGGTCGCGCCCCAGGCCAGCCCCGCCAGCAATCCCAGAATGTCACCCAGGAGCATGCGTCGGTCCAGGTTGTCCAGGGAGATCCCGCCGGCAAAGGCAATGCTGATGCCGATAAAGGCCAGGACGATCCCCAACCATTGCAAGGGTCGCAAGCGTTCGCTGGGCAACAGCCAATTGACCCCAAGGGCGGTGAAGATCGGTGCGGTGTAGAGAAACACCGACATGTGCGCGGCGCTGGTGAGCTTCAGGCCTTCGGCGATAAACAGGAATTCCAGGCCGAACAGAGCGCCGGCCAGCAAGCCGCCGCGCCAGGTACTGGAAACCTGGGACCAGCCGCCTTTCCAGCACATCAGTACAGCCACCAGCAGCGCCGAGATCCCCGAACGGGCGGCCGCCTGCATGATGGGCGCGATGTCCGCCGCGGCCCACTTGATCATCACCTGCTGCACGCCCCAGATCAGGCACAGCCCCAACATCACCTGCAGGGCAAACCCATCGGCGTTGCGCCGTTCGATGCTCACCGCCATACCTCACATTGATTCAATGACATGACCCCTACCCGAAATAAAGAACTGCCGCCGCGCCTGACTGGCCCCCTGGAGCAGACCTAGCTCGCGCCGCCTGCGCCAGGCACCCAGCGGCAGGCACAGAAGACGCCGAAACTGCAGGCCAGGGCACTGGCCAGCATGCCCCAGGCCATGTCCAGCAGCGCCAGGGAAGCCGACCAGCCCTGCAAGGTCGCCCAGTTACTCAGGTCATAAGTGCCATAGGCCACCAGCCCGAGCAACGCGCCCAGGCACGCAGCCCGGCGCCAGCCGCCCTGTTGCAGGGCGGGCCGCACGGCGAACAGCAGGCAACCGCTAACGTAGAGGAGGTAGAACAGCGCTGCCGGCAACAGCCGTGGCTGTTCCAGCAGCAGCGTCCCCAACTGGGCCCGGTAGGTTTCGCCCATCATCAGCCCCAGCCAGAGCGCGTCGAGTAGCAGGAACGCCAGCAAGGTGGCGAGCCAGGCAACCAGCGTGGTTTTCATAAGCCTCGCCCGCAGCGTGAAGTGAGTCTCAGCTTAGCTCGATACGATCCGCGTGAATGACAATCTGGCCCTGCTTGTAGAGGGCACCGATGGCCTTCTTGAAGTTGCCCTTGCTAACCCCGAACAAACTGCTGATCAAGGCCGGGTCGCTCTTGTCGCTGACCGCCAGCGAGCCATCGTTTTCCCGCAACTTGGCGAGGATCTTCGAGTTCAGGCTGGTGGCCGCCTGTTCACCGACAGGTTGCAGACTCAGGCTGATCTTGCCGTCGGCGCGCACTTCCTTGATGAAACCTTTCTCTTGCATCCCCGAGCGCAGGAACTTGAACACTTCGTTCTTGTGGATCAGGCCCCAGTGCTTATTATTGATGATGGCCTTGAAGCCCATATCGGTGGACTCGGCCACCAGCAAGTCGACTTCCTGGCCGGCCTTGTAGTTGGCCGGCGTCTTGTCCAGGTAGCGGTCCAGACGGGCCGTGGCGGTGATACGGCGAGTGTGCTTGTCCAGGTAGACATGTACCACGCAGTATTCGCCGGCGTTCATCTGGCGCTTTTCCTCGGAGTACGGCAGCAGCAGATCCTTGGGCAGCCCCCAGTCCAGGAACACCCCGATACTGTTAACTTCGACGACTTTAAGGCTGGCGAACTCACCAACTTGAACTTTCGGCTTTTCGGTAGTTGCGATTAACTTGTCAGCACTGTCCAAGTAAACAAAAACATTCAGCCAGTCTTCATCTTCGCTGGGAATGTCCTTGGGGATATAACGATTGGGCAGCAATATTTCGCCGTCCGCCCCACCGTCCAGATACAAACCAAAGTTAGTGTGTTTAACCACTTGCAAACTGTTGTAGCGCCCGACTAAAGCCATTTCCAATACCCTCATTGCGTGGGCGGCATTCTACCTGTTTTCCAGGCCTGCGTTGACGCTCCTGAATCGCCAGCCACGAAATCCTTGATTTTTCTGGCGTTCCCGGCACTCAACCGGCCGCTCGTCAGGCGAACAGCCGTGCATCGAGCCTTTTCGGAGCACGGCGAGAGGGCATTTTTTTCGATGGGTCCTTAGTTAAAACAGCGACTTAGGAAAATATCCGAAAAATAAACTTAGGAAAAACAGCAGGAAGCGCCTTTGTGTTCCAGGGGATATTTACCAAGCAATTGTCAAGTATTTCTGATAAGATGCCTGGCCAAATTAATTTTCCCGAAAGGTTAAATGGCCGCCATGCGAGTAAAAGCCTCCAACAGCAAAGCAAAACCAGCTCCCGCCGTTGAAACCAGTGAATCGATCAACGAACAGATCGCAGCGTTCCTGAAATCGGGCGGCGAAATCCAGCAGATCGCCAAAGGCGTCAGCGGCCAGACTTTCGGCCCGTCCAAGCAGATCAGCCTGGGCAAGAAGTAACTCCCCCGCGCATTATCCTGGTCCCTTAGCGCTTTGCCCTCAAAGCGCTAGGACTGGCACCCCCTCTTCTCCCCACGACCAGCAAATCGACGAACGGCCTTCAGCCAATGGCATTCGCCGGTATCCTTTACCCCCTCTAGATCAATCGTTTCAGCCGCCTTTCAGGTTGTCGCTCCGCGCAGTTCAGGGAGTGCTGCATGCTCAAATCCTCGTTGCTGGCCTGCAGCCTGCTGTTGGCCTGCCCCATTGCCCATGGGCAAATCTTCCAGCGCGAGCTGGGGGATTTCGACCTCAAGCTGGGCACCAGCCCCAGCCGCAGCATGGCCCAGGGCCTGGTCAAGCCGGCTTCCAGCGGCTCGTTCCACGGCGGCCTCGACCTGAGCCACGACAGTGGCTGGTATGCCGGCCAGTGGGCCCCCAGCATGGGCCTGAGCCCCTCCAGCAAACTGGAGGTGGATTCCTACCTGGGCTTCAAGCAGCCCTTCGACCAGACCCTGGGCTACGAACTGGGAATGATCCACTACAACTACCCGCAGTTGCGGACCCAGGACAGCCAGGAATTCTACGGCGGCCTGACCCTGCTCGGCAGCCGCTTCGGCGCGGCCTTCAGCAACGACCCGGACAAACGCAACAGCACCCTGTTCGCTGACCTGGGCGGCAACGTACCGTTCGGCATTGGCGTCAGCGTCAAATACACCACCCATCAATTGAACAATGGCGTCTCGATCGCCGACGGCGGCTACGTGGCCGGCTTCAATGACTGGTCGATCAAGCTCTCGCGCCCCTGGCTGGGGATCGACCTGAACCTGATCTACAGTGACTCCAGCCTCAGCGGCAACGACTGCAGCGCCTACTCCGGGCATAACCCGCAATGCGACGGCCTGCTCACCTTCAAGGCCGAACGGGCGTTCTACTGAACGTCTGAACTGCGAGGCGCCTTCAGGGTTCAGATACAGCAACCCGCACTCGCAAGGACTCGAACATGGCGCGCCGCTGGCACCTCCTCATTCCGCTCCTGATCATCAGCCTGCTGCTGGGCGCCTGTAGCCGGGTCGGCCTGGCCTATCGCAACCTGGATGTGATCATTCCCTGGAACCTCAACGACTACCTGGACATGAACAGCGAGCAGAAGAGCTGGTTCAACCAGCGCCTGCAGCAGCACCTGAGCTGGCATTGCACCACCCAGCTCCCGGGTTACCTGGACTGGCTCGACCGCCTGCAACTGATGGTGCAGAACAACCAGGTCAGCGACCAGGGCTTGCAAGAGCGCACCCGGGAAGCCAAGCAAGCCATCGCCGAAACCGCCCGGCAGATCACCCCGTCCGCCGTGGAGCTGCTCCAGGGTCTGAACGACCAGCAAGTCAAAGAGATGAATTCTGCCTTCGCCAAGGACTTGCAGGAACACCAGGAGCAATACCTCAAGCCGCCGCTGGCGCAACAGATAGAGCAGCGCAGCCAACGCATGAAAAAGCGCCTGAACGCCTGGCTCGGCCCCTTGAGCCCGAGCCAACAGCAACGGGTGGAACAATGGTCCAGCAGCCTGGGCGAGCAGAACCAGCAGTGGATCGCCAACCGAGCCCACTGGCAGGCGCAATTTAGCGCGGCCGTGGAGCACCGGCAAAACAGCGATTTCCCACAACGTATCGAGCAATTGCTGGTACACCGTGAGAGCTTATGGACGCCGGACTATCGCCAGGCCTACGCCCACACCGAACAGGCCGCACGCAGCCTGCTGGTGGACCTGATGGCACAAAGCACCCCGGCCCAGCGCCAGCGCCTGCTGAAGAAAATCGACGGAGTGCGCAAGGACTTCGCCGAGCTCAAATGCCTGCAGAACGCCCGCCAGGGCTAGGTGCAACCTAGGCGATCTGGGCCTTGGAGGCCACCTGATCGAAGGTCGCCGGATCCAGCGCATCGGCCTGCTCATCCAGCACCTGGCGCGGGTGATCATTGCCCGGGATGCTGCTGTCGATCAGGCACAGCAGGCTGGAACCACGGGGCGTGAGCACGAAGTTCTCGCCATTGCCCCCCTCCTCTTCCGGCCGGCTTTCGATAAAGCCTCGGTCCAGCAGTAACTTTTCGTACTCGGTGGCGGTGACTTTCAGGTCATCCAGATTGCCGGTGGGCTCGCCTTCCGCCGCCTTGGCCGCCGCATGCTGCTCGGCATAGGGTCGCGGAGTGAAGCTGTGGCCGGCGCCGTTCTGCACTTCGTGCAGCAGTCGTTCGATCAGATCCCAGTTATAAGTCGTCATCCTGATTCAACCTCCAGACAAGCCAATGAAATGCCTTCACAAGTTGTGACCGGCAGGCCATTCAGCCGTTCAGGAAATCCACCCCAGGCCGCCGCCCCCTGATCGGAAAACCGCTGGGCGGTTTGTCGATCCACTCCAGCGCCAAGCGACTAGCGTGTGTAAGACCCATCGCCCCCACTGCCTTGAGGAGAGATGTCATGACCGTCACCGAGCATCCCGTGGTCTCCCGGGAACAATGGCTGCAAGCCCGCAAACAGCACCTGATCCACGAAAAGGCCTTTACCCGCCAGCGCGACCAGCTCAGCGCCGAACGCCGGGCGCTGCCCTGGGTAAAAATCGACAAGCCCTATCAGTTTCATGGCCCCGATGGCCCGCTGGGCCTGGCCGATCTGTTTGGCGAACACAGCCAACTACTGGTCTACCACTTCATGTTTGCCGAAGGTTGGGAGGAAGGCTGCAAGGGTTGCTCGTTCGTCGCCGACCACTTCGATGGCGCCAACCAGCACCTGGCCCATCACGATGTAGCGCTGGTGGCCGTCTCCCACGCCCCTTATGCCGAGTTCCAAGCCTTTCGCCAGCGCATGGGTTGGCATTTCGATTGGTATTCCAGCGCCGGCGACGACTTCAACCAGGACTTCGGCGTCAGCCTCAGCACCGAGCAACTGGCCCAGGGCACTGCCAGCTACAACTACGAACAGGCCAGTGGCGATGAGCAGGAGTTGCCCGGGCTCAGCGTGTTCTACCGCAACCCGCAAGGTGAGATATTCCACACCTATTCCACCTATGCCCGCGGGCTGGACCTGTTGCTGGGGGCCTACAACTTCCTCGACCTGACGCCCAAGGGGCGCAACGAAGAGCAGATCATGGGCTGGGTCCGGCACCACGATCGCTACCAGGCAACGCCCCAGGGCAAGAGCAGCAGTTGCTGTTGCGACGATTGAGAACCTGCCGTAGGAGCCAGCTTGCCGGCGAATCGCACTCACAAACGGCATAAATCTGCGGCAGACTGTGACGACCCACACAGCCAACTAAGCTGTAGACATGAGCGCCGCCTATCACAGCCTCCACGAATACACCCTGCGCATGAGCCGGGTGCTGGAGCATATCGACCAACACCTGGACCAACCTCTGGAGCTGGCGGACCTGGCGCGGGTCGCACATTTCTCGCCCTACCACTTCCACCGCCTGTTCAGCGCCTGGGTCGGCGAGCCCCTGGGTGCCTACCTGCGCCGCCGACGCCTGGCCTGCGGTGCCTACCTCATGGCCAGCCGCCCCTCGGCCTCAGTGCTGGAAATTGCCCTGGAAGTCGGCTTCGGCTCCGGCGAGGCCTTTTCCCGGGCCTTCAAACAGCACTTCTCAGTCTCCCCCAGCACCTGGCGCGACACCGAGCCCAAACGCTGGCACCGCCGCCTGGACGACATCCGCGAACGCCGCCTGCGTGAATTGCGCAATCCTGATCAGACCCACATCCCCGCCTTCGACGATCCTGACGCCTTCATTCACCTGAAGGAAACCGCGATGAAGGTCACCCTGCAGCAACTACCCGCCACCCGCGTGGCCTACCTGCGCTACATCGGCGCCTACGGCCCGGGCATTGGCGTGTTCTGGGGCGAAACCGCAGCGCCATGGATGCTCGAACATCAACTTTTCAACCGCGTGCGCTACGGCATCGGCCACGACGACCCGGACCTCACCCCCTTCGACAAATGCCGCTACGACGCCTGCGTGGAAGTACCCGAAGACTTCAAGGCCAGCGCCCCCGCCGTCGTCACCACCCTGCCCGGCGGCCTGTACGCCGTGGCCCACTACCGTGGCCTGGGCCCGGCTATCGCCGACGCCTGGATCGAACTGTGCCGCGACTGGCTGCCCAAGAGCGGCCTGCAATTCGACCCGCGCCCGGCCTTCGAACGCTACCCGGCGGATGCCTTCTACGACCTCAAGACCGGGGAGCTGGAGTGTGAGATCTGTATTCCGGTGAAAAAGCTATAACCCAAAAAGCACGTTGATCCCCCTGTAGGAGCTCGCTCGCGAACAACGCCAACGATAACGCGCCGCTACTGAAAGAACGCGACGCCCTGGCGCTCATCGCGAGCGAGCTCGCTCCTACAATCCCCCCACACACTCACTCAACGAGAAGAAATGGCCGTGATATCGCGAACGATGAACCTCGGCAGAGCACGAATGTAGAAGTTCTCCACATCCGAGTTACCGCTGTTGGTGATCGCCCCCAACATGGTCTTCATATTGCGCAACTGGCCCATGGCCCCGGCAGGCTGCAAACCATCGCGCTCCTGGGCGAAATGCAACACCTCGGCGCCGTCGCGCTTGACCTGCACCTTGTAGCCAAAGTCGACACTGGCAAGGATCGTATTGTCATCGACGACCATCGACACCAGCCCGCCCTGGGAATCACTGAGGCGGCGCTTGTACACCGCATTCACATCCAGCAAGTAGTCGGCGCTGTCCTTGGTGGCGGCATAGCGATTGGCATTGCCCAACTGCCGGATCAACTCCATGCCCAGTTGCTGGCGCAACTTGTCCTCGGGCAGAAAGCGCTCGCTCTCGCCGACCAGTTGCAGGTTGAAGGTGTCGATCCAGTAAGTGGCGGTAGCGGGAATCCGTACCGGTTTGGACGAGATGTAATAGTCCGGCGTGGAGGCGCAACCGGCGAGCAAAGCGAGGGTGAAGAGCAGAGACAACAGACGCATGACGGATCTTCCTTGAGAAGGTTTTCAACAACGCACCGCCACCTGAAAACCACCCCTGCATGGCGATAAGCGGCGGCATTGTAAGCCAGGAAAATCACGGCGGACCGGCTTGAACAGGTCCTCTCGACAAATTAGGAATTGCCTTACAGCAGAAGCAGACAATCCAGTAGGAATGAGGCTTAAAGGACAGGGAGGAACGCTGGATATAGTCGAGGGAGCGTTGAAAGAACGACCGGGTTTGGCGATCTGATTTACAGAGTCCTCAGTCAAACCAAAAACGCTCAATAAATGACTCGTTATCAAGCTATAACCGACCCCTAACTGCAACACTCCCTCCCTGCTGATCGATACCCAAGCTCCCATAGACGTCCTGCACGATGCAATGGCGCATTGCATTCGCGCCGTGACTCAACTGCTGGAGAACTTAACGGCTTCTGATGACACGCCCAGAGATGTAGTGGTGCTTCAGGAACTGTCGCTGGTGTGCAACATTTTGCTGCGCGATGGGTGTGATTTAATGGATGTGACGACAAGGCAAATGCAAGAGCACGTGCTTCAGTAAGCAAAAAGGGGCGGGCTGAAGGTCGCCCTTTTTCTCTCGTGATTGACCATACACCTATAGTTCAAAAACTGACCTGCTCTCTTAGTAATAGTGCTCAATGATGCATCCTTGACGCAAATAACGGCCAACAATATCCATTTCTACGGCGGGCTTGGATAATCTAAACCTGGATCTTGAGCCTATGTATTTTTCAAAACACTCTAAAAGCTAAACTACCCTTCCCCTCACTGGCTCATCCGACTTTAGGAAAATTAATTCAAGAACATCTTCCAGCTCGACACAATTCATAATAAGGCCATAAAACTCAGCCCCCTCTTATCTCGTGAGCCACTTAATGTTCTTGGTGCAAAGATAGCCACTAAATCTCATCCAAAGTCATTACACCATCTGAGAATCGAAATCCAAAGATCGATAGCGGCAGCAAATAATAACTCGACCATATTTTCTGACTCCCCCCTCACCACCAACAACGTTCTATAAATCGCCCTTAAAAACCATACTCAAACCTTAGAAACAGCCAGCATATAAGCATCTTGAGCCGAGTACTCCACATCTAAATCCACAGCCATTAACGCTTCAACAAACTCATCCGGCGGCTTATACCCATGTACTTCTATATAATGAACTATCATCGCAGGGGAGGCAAAATACCCATCAGCACAAGCATACGGCACCCATATCTCAGAGCTACCAATATATATTTTTTTACCACCTACAGAGACCTCAATATTTCGCTCGCCGCATAAATTACACGGATGAACACCTCGTATCTTATTTACATGAGCATCAAATACAGCAGAGCCAGCTATCAACTGATGCAGCTTATCAACAACCGCATTTGGAACATCACCTCGTTCAAAATAATGCCTTGAATCTATCCAGCCGACATTTTTTACACTAGGTAGCCCACCACTTAAATAGTAAGAATAATCACTCAAATCTTTAAAATACATAAATCACCTCACGAATTCTGTACATGCAGCCCATTGTACACACCCTGCGTAGGACTTTAGCAACTCAGAAAGCGATGTGCGCTGTTCCACCGTTGATGAGTTTTTCAAAATCACCAGATTTGTAGGCGCACTAAGAGAGTAATTAAGAACTTTAGCACCGGACAACCAAGTTGCCATGCCGTCAATATCGTTAGCAATACGAGGATTTTTTAACCCTGCTGCGAATAATCCCTCCCAATCACCACGCTCGATAAATTGCCCAGTTGCGTCTGTGATACGAATGCCCTCTCGGGGCAAAGTTATAGCTGTTCCTTCAGGAACAATAGTTTCCCCGACTCCATATCTGTACTGACCATGACCAGCATATGCGGTACCAGTTCCTCCCTCAAGAACCCCACCAGCATAGTCGTGTCCCGCAGCGCTCCCGAGAGACCTCTCCTTCCCAAGTAGGTTACCCGTGACTTTCAGGCCTGCCGCTTCCCCTCCAACAATTACACTCCGACCAAATAATGCACCCAATAGCTTCCCTAACCAAGTAGCCGGTACGGGAGCTAAACTTCCCATAGTAGTTACATCGCTAATAGCCTTGCGATTTAATGCATCATTCCAGCGAATAGTCTCTAGATCAGACGTGTCAGCATTGCCGCCTAGGGATACGCATGAAGCATCTCCACATGAAAAAAAACGGGGACTAAAGGCTTCGTCTCCCACCATAACAGGTAAACGATAGCTTCCATCACCATCTAATACATGCCCAGAAAGCCGATCACGCCTCTCATCACTAATACTAGGAGATTTGCTCCAATCTGTATTCGGACTCGAAGGAAAATTCGCCCAACTGTATGCGTTTGTTTGCTCATTTATATAAGCAACGATATTCAGATCAAGTTTGGCAAAATCTTGAAAATACTGACCATTCCCCAATGGCAACCACTTACCCGACTCATCATACCGTCCCTCCTTAGTCGCAACAGTATCGGTTCCAGGGCCGATATCAGTACCATTTACACTAGACAGGCGCAGTTGATCTTCAATCTGTTCAGCTGAGTACTTACCGCCACTCCGAGCCGCCAAACGCTTCGCTAACTCTTTTTCATCTGGATGTAGTTGGCGGTTATATGCGGTGGCATTTTTAGCTATCCACCCTCCTTTTTCTATAGATTTTGAATCTGCATCCTTCTGGCTAGCAGCAGCCAAAACTCCAACAATTTGCGAGCTCATACCCAATAGTACTTTGTCATCTTGGACAAGAAGATTGAGATGTTCGATCAGGGCTTCATTGGCCCCAGCTGCCAATGCCCCGGTCTTGAAGTCACCACCAGTCGCTTGCGAGAGCAGTCCTCCCACCATCGCGTGAATAGCGATTTTCGGCGGGGTGCCATCCTTGATCCCCCATTTTTTGGTGTAATCCCCAACAGCGTTAAAACTCGCAGCCGCCAAAGTGTTGAACAAGGCACTTTTCAGAGCATCACTTGCACTGCCGCCCTGCCCCAACGCTTTGCTCAACAGCATGGAGGTGCCGCTCTGCAGTGTTTGACTCGCAGCAAATTGCCCAACACCTGTCCAAGTGCTGAGGTTCGGCCCAATAACCTGATTCGTTACTGGGTTGGTGTAAGTACCTGTCCACTCATTGAAATAACCAGATGTAAGCCCCGCAGTAACACCGGAGATCACATACCCTCTCATGGCGCTGGAAGAGGTCACATCCTTAAAGACCGCCCCCAGATTTCCGCCATTGTTGATAAAGCTAACAGTTGCGTTAGTCGCGGCGCCTGTAGCGATAGCTCCCGCACTCGACACCAACACTCCAGCAGTTCCCGAACTCATGGTCCCCGCAGCAACCGCTCCACCGGTGGCAGTCCCCATAGCTCCCATTGCCATAGGCCCAACCACCGCCGCCATCACAATCGCAATAATGATCTGCGAAGCCGGCCCCAACCCGGAGTTGCTGTACTTGTAGGAGTCGTGGATCTCCTTCACCAGCCGCCAATCAACATCGCCGCGTTTCTCGGCCTCCTTGAGCCACGCCAGTTGCGGGTCGGCCTTGACCATCGCGTCGATGCTCTGGCTGACGGTTTGCTGGTTGACCTGCCTCACATCGATCTTCAGGCCATCAACGGCCTTGATCACGATATTGCCGGCCGCCACCATCTGGGTCTGACGCAGGGTTTCGTCGGTATTGCCCTTGCCTTTGGAGGACACCCAGAAAGAGTTGTTATTGGTCTTCTCGTGACTCTCCTGGTGCAGGTCCTTCACCCCTTCAAAGGTGATGGCACCACCGCTATCCAGGGTGATGTCCTTGCTGCTTTGCAACTTGGCGACCTGATACCTCTGGTCACCGTAACTCTTGAGCGTCAGGTCTCCCCCGGTCTTGATCCCACTGCCAACGTTAGAGACTTGGGTGACTTCATCACGCTGGGTTTTCTTCTTGCCCCAGCTACCCTTTTTCTTCATGTCGTACAGCGAGTAATCACTGTCCTGCGCTGCCAACAATTCCAGCTTGTTGCCAGCCACCAGATACGCCTCATCACCTGCCTCGACTCGACTGGAGATCAGCATCAGGTTATTGCCAGCGCCCAGTGTGACATCGCCACCCGCTTTGACGCCGGTCCCAACCTGCTTGATGTGGTCTTCCTGACGGGTGACTTTCTTACTCTTGCTGTAGGAATGCTGCTCATCCGCTGCGGAGGCCAGGGTAAGGTTCCCCGTGGCAGACATGGTGATGTCGCGCGCGGCTTCAATCTCGCTGGCGATAGCGGTGATATCGCGGCCTGCTTCAGCCTTCAAATCACGGCCAGCTTCCACCGCAGAGCCAAACTGGGTGACGGTTTTATTTTGCCTACGCGAACTTTGCTCTAGATTGTCGAGTTGCTCTGCGGACGCAATGTTTATGTCACGACCCGCCCGGAGTGTCAGGTCGCTACCACTTTTCAGACCTCCACCGATATTGCTAATGTCACGTCCGGCTTGCAGGGTCAGGGCATTCGCCGCCTCAATACGAGCAGCGCTATCCATCACATCACTTTGATAGTGGGACCTTCCAAATTGACTTTCCACGCGAGTGGACGTCCGCTCGTTAAGAACATCCCCCTGGGTAGCAATAACGTTAACGTCATGCCCGGCGATGATGCCTCCCGCCTTGTTCACCAGAGTATTACCTGCAAGCAGATCCAGGCGATTGCCGGCCTCAACAAGGCCGCTATTGACTAGATGATGTCCTGTCTGGACAGACAGGTTCCCGGTCGCTCGCAGTGTGCCGGCATTATCCAGGTTCTCCCCAGCGATCAGGTTGAGGTCATTACCGGCAATCAGCGCGCCATTGGGCGCCAAGCGGTTATTGGTTTGGGCCAAATACAGCACGGGCACCAAAACTTGCTCCCCGTTGACCTCTGCTTTTTCCAGCCAGACGATGTCGTGGGTCAGAGCCGCTACTTGCTCCGAAGTCAGACTGACACCCAACGACAAGCTAAGTGAGTCTTTGCTCTTGATGGCGTTGTCCATCAGGTACTTGAACAGCTTCTCGTCGCTATTCTGGCCGTCGATAAAGCGCTGGCCTGTACGGGCTGCCACGGCCTGCTGGATCAGCCGTTGTTCATAGAAACCGTCGCCCAAGCGCTTGGCGCTTTCGTCTGGGTTGTAACCGAGGTTGGACAATAAGTAGTCCGAGCTCATGAACTGCTTGAGTTCGGTCAGCAACGGGTTGGTTTCGATCAGGTACTTGTGCGGTTGCGAACGGATGAGACTGTCTGGCAGACCTTGTACGCGGCTGATGCTCTGTGAGCTCCATGAGGTGACCTGATTCTCCACCGCAGCGGTTGGCAGGGTTATGCGCCCAGCAAGCTCAGCGTCATTTACCGGCACGGTGACATTGTTCGTCGCCGTATCAGCCGCAATATCAGATTTTTGACGATCGGTCTGAGGCAGCTCCGGCGTGCTGGTCAGCGTCAATGATGAAGCAGTGATCTGCACCTCACGCCCCGAACTGACAGGCAGAGCTGGGTGGCGCTGTGCACTGCTGACCACCGCACTGCCCATGCTCCAGTCTTGCGGCCCGCGAGGAGCTTGTGTATTGCCGCTTTGCTGGCTCAAGCGGAACAAACCGTTCTGGCCAGAAGGCAGGTTGAACCCAGGCAAGGCCAGTGGATTAATTTGCTGTTGTGCAAGATCGGGAGGTAACTGTTTATTTAAAAGAATAACAACAGGCGCGCCAGCCTCCCCTACCTTTGTATCTACACTACGAAAATCTCCGCTTGCACTTTGAGTAAACGACCGCTCCACCCCATTGGAGAACTTTTCAGTGGCCGCAATAGATAAAGCACCACCTGCCTGAACAATTGACGGAATAAATTTCGACCCCGTATCCGCCACTACTTTTTCGGAAATTACGTCAGCCCCTTTAAATCCAACTGACGCTTCAGAACTCACACCACTTACATATCGACCAGATGGAATAGGCAGAGCCCTATCAAGATGCCCTACTAAACCACCGATATAGACCCAAGAGCTTCCAAATATTTGCCAGGCTTTAGCCTGCTCCCCCTTTGCTGTATTTGTAAGACGAACTCTTACCGGGGTTACTTCTTCTGCACCAACGGCATTCCAAAAATGTACACCACCATTGTAATTAGGATCATTTATTGAGTTATAGGTCAAGGCATCAGCCCAAAGGGCTTTATTGGATGCGTTTAAATTTAAGTACTTTATTGATTTATATCCACCCAAAGAAGTCCCCATATTGGAGAACGACTGAGTCTCTATAGAAATATTACCAACCGCACCGATTAATGAATTAGCATTAACAACATCCCCTCCCAAAATGGAGAGATTACCGCCTGAAACTAAACCAGCTTGCTTTGATCCTTTGCCAACTATACTTTTTTCGCCATAAGTCTCCACTAATACAAAGTGCGAGCGAGTACCGTTTCTTCCTCGCTCATCATCGTAAATACTGCTGCACTCATAGCAACGAACGCCAATATATCCAGACTCCAACTTTGACTCAACATCAAAATCGGCTCGCTTATTTAAAACCACATCAGAAAAAATAGAAAAATCCCCCACACTTTCTATTACCCCTGAAATATTTTCCAACAACGCCGATCGAGCGCCCAGTTCATTTTTAGCAATACGAACCAAACCCAAACTATAAATATCCGAGTTCTTATTACTCAGACTATCAACATACAGATTCATGTTAGAGCCGCTAAAAACAGCCCCATCTAGGTTTTGCAAGTTTTCAGTAGCCAACGTGAATGCCCGTGAGCTACCCAAAGAGCCACGATTAGTGATAACTCCCGCTTTGATCATCAAATCAGCAGCAGATGTCAGGCGGCCTGCATTATTTAGCAATCCATTGATGCTGATTGTTGTGGTATCTCCACCCGCCAAGCTCCCCCCGCTGGCCAGGTTCATCTGCGCCGCACTCAGCCCCAGAGTGCCCTGGCTGCTGGCGCGCCCGCTGCCACTGTAGGCTCCTCCAAACGTCAGATTGAGGCTGCCATCACTCGCAATCAGCCCGTCGTTAGACCAGTTCTGACCCGTGCCCACCAGGCTTTCGGAAGCCAGAAGCTGGCCACCCGCAGTCTGGTTGAGGGTGTTGACGTTGACCGTCAAGCGGCCAGCCTGAATCACGCTACTGTTGGTCCAGGTGTCGGTGTTCAGCGTCAGGGCGCCGCGGGTGACCAAGGTGCCGCCCGCCCGGGTCAGGTTATCGGTGCTGATGTCGAAGGTGCCGCTACCGGCGTGCAGGACACTACCGCCTTCGTTCAGAAAACTGCCGACATTCAGAGACAGGTCACTGTTGGCGGTTTCCAGGGTGCCGGCACGGCTATCGAACACTCCGCCGATCTGGAATTCAGTTTTGCCGCTGGTGCCCAACGCACGCAGCTGTCCCTTGCGGTTATCCACGCTGGCGGCGTCGATAGTCAGGGCATGATCGCTTTCGATAATGCCTTTCTGGTTGTTCAGGACGCCGCTGAGTTTGAGGTCGATCTGGCTACCAGCGACTTGGCCGCGGACATCGCCGCTGTTGTCAAAACTACTGGCACTGACGCGGACCGCCTGCTTCGCATACAGGCCGCCATCGCGGTTGTCGAAAGCGCCGGTACTGATGAGGACATCACCGGTTTGCGCCGAGAGGCGACCACCGTTGTTGTTGATACCGGCGCTGACAAGGTTCAGGGCTTGCGCCTGTATCACTCCGGCCTGACGGTTATTGTGCAGATCGAGATCGTTACGCAGCCAGCCACCCAGGGCTTTGGCTTGCAGGATGCCCTTGAGACTGGACAGGGTGCCACCACGGTTATCGATGGTGCTGGCCTTGATATCGAGGTCTCCCGCCTCGGCGATGACCGTGCCGCTCTGGTTGTCCAGATCGCCACTGATGTCGAGGCTCAGGCCAGTCTTGCTTTGGATCGAACCTTTGCCGTTGTCGAGGCTAGCGGCCTGGAGTTGCAGCTCGGCGTTCTGGCTATGAATCAGGCCGGCGTCACTGTTTTGCACCGCGCCCTCAGTGGCGAGGGTCAACTTGTGGTTGGCCACAATGGCGCCGTGATTGCGGTTGTCCAGGCTACCGGCGAGCAAGTTCAACCAGCCCTCGCTGGCCAATTCACCGCCCTGGTTATTGATCTGAGTAGTGCGCTTGAGCAACAGGGATTCGGCGCTACCTATCTTGCCCTGGCTGTTGATCAAGGCACCGAGCAGGTCGAGGGTGACCGCCCCTTTGCTGATCAGCAAGCCGTTGCTGTTATCGAAGCGAGTGCCAATCAGGCTCAGCGCCTGCTGAGTGCTGATCGTGCCGCCGGTGTTGTCGAGGGCTTGCACATTCAAGCCGAGCGCCGCGCCGCTATCGATCAAACCGCCTTGAGCGTTGCTGAGCAAACCACTGACGTTGAGAGTCTGCTCGGCAGCGCTTGAGAGGGCACCATGGTCACTGTTGTCAATGCTGGCGGCGGTAACGCTCAGGGCTTGCTGGCTGACCAACGACCCACCACCACGGTTGAGCAGGCTGTTGGCGAGACGAGCATCGACATTGCCATAGCGACTGGACACCGTGCCGTTATTACGGTTATCGAGATCGATACCTTTGATCTCCACCCCTTGCCAGCCGGACATCAGGCCGCCCTGGTTGCTCAGTTGGGTGGCATCCAGGATCAAGCTCTGGTGGCTGATCAACTTGCCGTCGTTGTTGTCCAGCGTGCGAGCGACAAGGCTGAGGTTTTCAGTGGTGGAAATCTCGCCACCCAGGTTGTGCAGGTCCCGAAGGTGCTGAATGCTCAACGGACCGCTGCTTTTTATGAGGCCATTCTGGTTGTCCAGGTCGCCCGTGGCCTGGCCCAGGTCAATGGTAACGGCAGCGCCCGAGAGTGAGCCGCGTTGGTTATCCAGGCCGCGACTATTGAGGGTCAGAGTATTGCTGGCGTCGATCAGCCCTTGCTGCCGATTGCTGAGTTGACCGTCGATATTCAGCAGCAGGTCACTGCGACTGGTCAGGGTGCCTGCATCGTTGTTCAGGCGGGCAGCACGAGCATCAATAGACTGCGCCGCGATCAGGCCCTTGAGGTTGTTCAAGACCTGAGCGATACGCAGAGTCAGCCCCTGGTTACCCAGCAACTTGCCGCCTGTGTTGTCGAGGCTATCGGCAGTCAGGGTAAACGCCTGCGCACTGGAGATTTCACCGTCCTGATTATTCACTTCCTTGAGGTTTTTCAGGCTCAACAGCTGGCCGTTGATCAAGCCCCCCTGGTTGTTCAACCGGCCATGGTTGAGGTCCAGTTCTACGGCGGTCTGGCTCGACAGCTTTCCGCCTTGTTGCTCCAGTCCACTCACCGTTGCGCTCAAGACCTGGTTGCTGGTGAGCTGCCCGCCGTCCTGGTTGGTCAATTGCTCGGCATGAATATCGAGAGTCTCGCGGGAACTGACATTGCCGCCATGACTGTTATCAAAAACCCCGGTGACGATCTTCAAGGGCCCGGCACTGCTCAAGGTGCCTGTGTGGCGGTTATCCAGGCTCAGGCTCTGCAGCGTAAGGCTTGCATCGGTCACCAGTTGCCCGCCCTGATTGTCCAGCGCTCCCAGGCTTGTAACGCTGACGGAGCCGGCGCTGCTCAGGCTGCCTTGACGGTTGTCTAAGCTCGCGACCTTGACGCTTGAGCGGCCTTCGCTGCTCAGCAAGCCCTGGCGATTGATCAGCTCGCCACGAAGGTCAAGATCAAGGTCTTTCTCGCTGATCAGGCTACCGGCACTGTTATCAAGCTTGCTTGCGCTCAGGCTCAGTCCGCTCTGCGCACGCAGCTCGCCTTTGTTGCGGTTCAGAACCTGATCGATTGTCAGGTTCAGGGCCTGTCCGGCTATCACCCGTGCGCCATCACTGTTATTCAGTTGCTGGCTCTCTAGGCTGATAGCCGCCTTGCTGGAGATTTCACCGCCGCGGTTGTCAATGTCTCCAACCTTGAGCTGTATCCCCTGGGTTGCACTGACCAGGCCACTGCTCTGATTGTCCAGAGTACTGCCATCGAGCTGAAGTGTGCCTTGGCTAATCAACAGCCCCTTGCGGTTGTTGATTTGTGCGACCTCGATAACGAGATCACTCTTGCCGGACACCTTACCCTCGGCGTTGTCCAGACTGGCGGCGCTGAGCCGGGTAACACCGTCACCAACCAGTGTGCCGCCCTGGTTCAACAAATATCCGTCAACGGCAACGCCGGTAACGCCACGGCTGCTGAGCATGCCCGTGCGGTTATCCAGGCTAGCGCTGTGCACCTGCAGAGCAGCGGCGGAAATATGGCCTTTGACGTTAGCCAGCGCCTTGTCGATGCGCAGGGTCAGCGCCTGGGCGCTGATGAGTTTGCCGGCGCTGTTATCGAGGTTGTTGGCGGCCAGGATGAAGGCCTGGGCACTGGAAATCTCGCCGCTCTGGTTGTTCACCCCATTGAGGTTTTTCAACATCAGCAGCGGTCCATTGATCAGGCCCTGCTGGTTATTCAACAGACCATGATTCAGGTCCAGGCTCAGCGAGGTTTTACTGAACAGCCGCCCTCCCTGTTGGTCAAGACCGGTCACGCTGGCGGTCAAGGCATGGTCGCTGGCGATGAGGCTGTCCGTGCCGTTGCTGACCTGCTCGGCCTTGAGATCGAGGCTGTCCTTACCGATAAGGTGCCCGCCTTGAGTGTTGTCGAAGGCTCCCGTGTTCAGGCGCATCGCCCCGTTCGCACTGATGTTGCCCTGGCGGTTGTCCAGGTAGGCGCTGCTCAGGCTCAAGCCCTGATCGGCGCTGATCGAGCCCGTCTGGTTGTTCAACGCACCGCGGCTGGTCAGCTTGATTGCGTCATTACTGAATACTTGGCCGGCTGAGTTGTTGATGTCTTTCGCCGTGAGGTCAATGCCACCGTCGCTACGCAGGCCGCCACGAGTGTTATCCAGTTCGCCGCTAAGCAACAGGCTCAAACCCTGTTGGCCAGACAGTTTGCCGTCGCGGTTATCCAGGCGCTGGCCTTGCAACGTCAACTTGCCTTTGCTGAACAACAACCCCTTGTTCTGGTTGATGGCCTGCGCGACCTTGAGCCCCAGATCAGTACCCGACAGCACCTTACCGCCGCTGTTGTCCAAGTACGTGGCGGTCACATTCACGCCTGCCACGCCGGTGATTTTCCCTTCTTGGTTACTGACCTCTTCAATATTGAGCTGCACGGTTCGATCAGCACGAACCTCGCCACTACGGTTATCCAAGCTAACAGCAGTCAAGGTCAGTAGGTCCTTGCCACTCAACAGACCTTCTCGGTTATCAAAACTACCCGTTTCTAAATCCATCGCGCCCTTGGCGCTGATCTGCCCCTTGCTTCGGTTATCCAATAGCCCGGTGATACGTGCACTCAGACCACCATCGCCGATCACCTTGCCGGAATGGCTGTTGTCCAAGCTGGCAGCATGCAATTGGGCAACAGCACCACTGGAAACCTCGCCCAGATTGTTGTTCAACGCACCGTCAACACTCAGGCTCAGGTCGCTCTGACTGGTGAAGGTGCCGGACTGGTTATCCAGCGCAGATACCCGCGCCGTCAGACCATTGGCCGAGATCACCCCTTGGACGTTGCTCAACGCCTGGTCCAAGCGCAGCACCAACGCTTGATCGCTAAGCAACTTGCCGCCACCGTTATCCAGGCTGCGGGCGTTCAAGGAAAACCCCTGTTCGGCGGAGATTTCACCGCCTTGGTTGCTGACGTCAGCAAGGTTTTTCAACACCAGGCTCGGGCCACGGATCAAACCGTCCTGGTTGTTCAGATACCCCTTATTCAGGTCCAGACTCAGTTCGCCAACGCTGGTCAAACGACCGCCATTGCGCTGGTCCAAGCCCGTTACGCTGGCGCTCAATGCCTGGTTACTGGCAATACGTCCGGCATTGCTGTTGTCGACCTGACGGGCCTTAAGCTCCAGGGTCTTCAAGCTAGTGAGCTGACCGCCTTGGTTATTCAGGTTGGCGACCTGGACCTTCAGATGCTCGTGGCTGTTGACCAGCCCGCCCTGGGCGTTGCTCAGCTGGCTGATCGCAAGATCAGCGCTACCGCTACTCAGCACCCGCCCCTCGTTCTGGTTATCCAAAGTCTCGGCGCGGAGGTTAACGTTCCGCCCTGCACTCAAAGTGCCGCCCTGGTTGTTCAGGGTCTGCTTGGTCGTGACCGTCAGATCACGGCTGGCCACCACGCTCTTGCCGCTGTTGTTCAGGTTTTGCGCCGTCAGGGTGACATCGCCATTCGGGTTGCGGCTGTTGTCGAGGTTGACCCCGGCTTCGATGATGCCGTGGTTGTTCAGTTGCCCGCCGCTGCCCAGGTTGATGCTGTTGGCCGCCGCCAGGGTGTTGTGGTTGTTCAGGTCGTCTTGGGTTTGCACCTTGAGCTCGGTGCCGGCGTAGACCGCGCCCTGGGCATCCAGGCTTTGCGCCTTGATCGCCACCGCGCCCTTCTCGGCAGAGGCTTCGGCCATGCGCAACTGCCCATTGGCATCCAGCTGAATATCGCCACCGCTGGCGATCAGCTTGCCGTCGAGCTTCACCCCCACCCCGGCCTCGGTGCCCACCAGCTTGATCGCCCCGGCGTACATGCCGCCCAGGGCTGAAGAGTCGATGGCCAATTGCGGTGCATCCGCCGGGTTGGCGGTGCGGGCCGTGGCGTTCAAGGTCTTGGCGTCGACGTCGTTGGCCCCGGCGATCACCGCCAGGTGCCTGGCCTGGATCTCGGCGTTGATCTTGGCGCTGCGGGTGATGATTTCGAACTGGTCGATATTGCTCGCGTTGAGCCCCGCACCCTCGATGGCGACGCTGCCTTGGTCCACCTGGTAACGCTGGACCTGGCCGTTCTCGATCACCGGCTTGCCGGTGGTCAGGGTGGCTTTTGGGGTGTTGATGAAGCCGCAGCCGTTGCAGCTCACGCCATAGGGGTTGGCGACGATCACGTGGGCCGCTTGCCCGGCCACTTCGGTGTAGCCCTTGAGCTGGCTGGGGCTGCCGCCGTTGACCTCGTTGAGGATCACATTGGCCGCACGGCCGCCCAGGTTGGAGTTGCCGAGGATGATCCCGCCGAGCTGGGTCTCCTGGGTGCGGCCGGTGGCGTTGTTGAGGATCACGCCCTGCTGGCCGACGTTGTAGTCGCTGAACTTGTTGTGCGATAGCCCGCCGCCATTGGGCGCGGCGATGTTGACGATGGGCACGCCATTGCCGGCCTGGCCGAGGCTGGTGCCGCTGCCGTTGACCACGATGCCGTCGGCCATCGCCACCACCGGCTGCCAGAACATCATGTTGGCGAGGATGAACGCCAACCCACGTTTCGACAGGCCCCAGAAGGTGTCGCGCGACTGAAGGGCAGCCGAAGGCTGGCGGGCCAGGAAGGCGAGTTGGCGAACGTCCATGTCGTATATCTCGGGCAAAGAGCGGAGTTAAAGGAACAGGTCCAGGCGGAAATAGATCGGGGCTTCCCGTTCACTCAGGGCTTCGGGCCGTTCGAGGGAATGGGCAAAGGTCACGCTGGCGGCAAGGTGCTTGCCCCGGGCGAAGAATTCGATGGAGTCGCTGGAGACCCGGCCATGCTGCTCGGCGTTGTAGCGGTCGTTGCGGATCGCGCCGAAGTCATAGCCCAGCCCCGTGCCGTATTCGGCGAACACCGGGCGCAGCCAGTCCCAGCCTACCGGGCGAGTCCAGCGCAGGTCGTTGCGCCAGTAGTAGCCGCTGTCGCCGTTCAGGCTCTGGTCCTTGTAGCCGCGGATCGAGGACTGGCTGCCCAGGCTCATGCGTTGCGAGCTGAACAGCACATCCTCGCTGCGCTGGCCGGTGACCAGGCTGCTGAACACCAGGGACTCGTCCCACAGTTTGAACGGCTGCAGGTAGCTGGCGGTGGCGGTGTATTTGCGATAGCGCGCGTTGGCCTGGCGCTTGCCCGTTTTGTCGTCGCGTTCCTTCTGGCGCTGGGCGTCGAAGGCGCCGATGCCGTCCTGCAGCCCCAGGTCGAGGTTGAGAAAGCCGCTGCCGATGCGCCGGCCATGGTTGATGCCGAACTGCGCCTCGCTGAGGCGGTTGCTGCTGTTGCTCAGTTTGCTGTCTTCGATGTAGTTGTTGGTGCGCAGGTAGCTCAGGCCGGTGTTGAGCGAGGTTTTGCTGAGGGCGTCGCGATGGATCACCCGCTCCAGGCGCAACTGGTGGTTCTGGCTGTCGCCGGTCTGCTTGAAGTTGAAGCCCTGGCCCTGAGCCAGGGAACGGTATTCGCTCTGGCTGTAGCTGTAGCTGAGGTTCCACCAGCCAAACGGCAGGTTGTAATAGAGCATGGCGTTGCGCGAGGTTTTCTGGTGGTCGCTGATGGCGTCGTGGCCGCCGCGCAACACCAGTTGGTCGGCCAGGCCCAGGGGGCTGTCCCATTCAAAAGAGCTGCCCCATTGCTGTTCGCCGGTGCTCTTCTGGCCCTCGTTACTGCGCGAGAGGCCGACCCGCCAGGGCTTTTGCGCGTTGTTCTTGACCAAGACCTCACTGCCGCCCACGGCCTGGCCCGGGGCCAGTTCCATCTGCGCCTGGTTCGACGGCAGGCGGTTGAGCTGGTCCACCATCTGTTCGATCTGCCGTAGGTTGAGCAGCTCACCGCTACTGCCGGGGAAGGCCATGTTCAGCTCACGGGCACTGAGCTTGCTGTCTTCGGCAGCCTTGAGCCCTTCGAGCTTGCCCTCCACCACCAGCACTTGCAGGTGGCCGCTGGAGAGGTCTTGCTGCGGCAGGTAGGCACGGCTGGTGACCAGGCCTTTTTCGATATAGCGGTCGGTAATGACCTTGAGCAGTTCATTGAGCTGCGCCACCCCCAGGCACTGGCCGATGTAGGGCTGGAGCAGGCGCTCGCGCTCGGCAGCCGATAGCGAGTCGGCGCCCTTGAGCTGGATGTCCTTGATCGGGAAGCAGCGGCTGTCGGCCGGCGTGGTGGGCGCTACTGGCGCGGCGCTCTTGCCGGGCAGGTCCTTGAGTTCTTCGAGGCGCCGCTGCTGTTCTTCCAGCAGGCGGTTCTGGCGGTCGCGGATCAGGTCCTGGTCGCCGGGGTTGAAAGCCGGGCCCGGCAACGGCGCCGCAGTGGCGCTGGGCAGCGCAGTGACTAGCAGCAAGCAGGACAAGGCACAGCACAACCTCATCCCGAGGGTGGAGAGAGACATATTCGGTCCTTCGAAACGGCAGCAAGGGTAGAGAAAGGGCGCGCGATGTTAATGTGCCACCATTCTGACGTCAATTAAACGCGAGCATCATTGATGGATGGCTGGTTTTGCGGGGCACGCGCCCTGTTACAGGGCCGGATGCTAGAGCGGTCGGCGACGCCGGCAAATCAGATCCATCTGAATTGCCGCAGAAGAATTCCTGATCAGGCACGGCAATAAAAGCCGCGGCCACCGGCTCAATCCAACTGAACTTTCCCTGCCTGCACTGCCTCAACCGGATGACTGCCCGTTCCGAATCACGAGGCCCACGCCATGAAGAACCTGAGCATTCTTACCCTCGCCAGCAGCCTGCTGTTCGCCCTGCCCACCTGGGCCTGCACCCCGGACGAAGCCACCGCCAAGCGCGAACAGCTGGCCCAGGAAGTCAGCAAGATCACCGAGCAGAACCCGGCCAAGGCCCAGGAGATCAACGCCGAACTGCAGAAGATGGACCTGAGCACCTCCAGCAAGGACCTGCCGGACAATTGCCAGTTGATCGACCAGCGGCTCAAGGAACTGGCCACTGCCGAGAAAAAGGCCGAGAGCTGACACCCGCAAAGCAAAAAGCCCGGATCAGGTCCGGGCTTTTCGTCTGCATCAGGCGCCAGGCTTATTCAGCGGCGGGGGCCTGTGGCTTGCGGCGCTTGAGCGGCGCCAGGCCATCCTGGCTGACCAGGCTGTCGCTCTTGGGCCGATTGGCGGTCTTGCGCTTGGTCGGGGCCTTGGCCACGGCCTTTTTCTTGTCGCCCTTGGCGTCGGTCTTTTTCTTCTTCACGCCCACCGCCTTGCCGGAGGCCTTGACCTTCTTCGGCCCGCTGTAGGTGCCTTTGACTTCCTTGATGGTGCGGCGCTCGAAGCTCTGCTTGAGGTAGCGCTCGATGCTCGACATCAGGTTCCAGTCGCCGTGGCAGATCAGCGAGATGGCCAGGCCATCGTTGCCGGCACGGCCGGTACGGCCAATGCGGTGCACGTATTCGTCGCCGCTGCGGGGCATGTCGAAGTTGATCACCAGGTCCAGGCCGTCAACGTCCAGGCCGCGGGCGGCGACGTCAGTGGCCACGAGGATCTTCACCCCGCCCTGCTTCAGGCGGTCGATGGCCAGCTTGCGGTCCTTCTGGTCCTTTTCACCGTGCAGGACGAAAGCCTTGTAGTCCTGGGCCACCAGGCGGCCGTAGATGCGGTCGGCCATGGCCCGGGTATTGGTGAAGACAATGGCCTTCTGGTAGGTCTCGTTGGCCAGCAGCCAGTTGACGATCTGTTCTTTGTGCTGGTTGTGGTCGGCAGTGATGATCTGCTGACGGGTGGTTTCGTTCAGCTGGCTGACGCTGTTGAGTTGCAGGTGCTCAGGGTTATTGAGGACCTTGGCGACCATTTCCCGCAGGCCGGAGCCGCCAGTGGTGGCGGAGAACAGCATGGTCTGCTGGCGGTTCGGGCATTCGTCCACCAGGCGCTGCACGTCCTCGGCAAAGCCCATGTCGAGCATGCGGTCGGCTTCGTCGAGCACCAGCACTTCGACTTCCTTCAAGTCCAGGTTGCCGGCATTGAGTTGCTCCAGCATGCGCCCCGGGGTACCGATGAGGATGTCCGGCACCTTGCGCAGCATGGCGGCCTGGACCTTGAAGTCTTCACCGCCGGTGATCAGGCCCGACTTGATGAAGGTGAACTGGGAGAAACGCTCGACTTCCTTGAGGGTCTGCTGGGCCAGTTCCCGGGTCGGCAGCAGGATCAGGGTCTTGATGCTGACGCGGATCTTCGCCGGGCCGATCAGGCGATTGAGGATCGGCAGGACGAAAGCCGCGGTCTTGCCGCTACCGGTCTGTGCCGTCACCCGCAGGTCACGCCCTTGCAGCGCGAGCGGAATAGCCGCTGCTTGCACCGGCGTCGGCTCGACAAATTTAAGCTCGGCCACGGCTTTGAGCAGGCGTTCGTGCAGGGCGAATTGGGAAAACACGGGTGCTACCTCGAAGATATGCAAAAAAACAGCTGCATAGGGTACCGGTTTCGAGCGCGAAGGCCGAGTTTCTTTGTGCAAACGGTGGCAAAGAGTTGGTTTTTTGTTAACCGATTTGTCCTTAACCGTAACTTTCCCAGGGTTAAATGCTCTAATCCCCCTCCTGTGCCTTATAGAAGAATCGTTTTAGCCCATGGATTTCAAACAGCTCTGGCTCAATACCCAGGATCTCTGGGGAGCACTCGACCAACACCCTCTCCTGCACGCCGGCATCGGCCTGGCCCTGTTACTGGTGGTCGCCCTGCTGGTCGGACGAGTGGCACGCTACCTGGTGCTGCACGCGGTCAAGCTGCTGGGCCGCCAGCCGGCCCTGCACTGGCTCAACGACCTGCGCCACAACAAGGTATTCCACCGCCTGGCACAGATGACTCCATCCCTGGTGATCCAGTTCGGCCTGCACCTGGTACCGGAGCTGAGCAAGACCAGCCTGCTGTTCCTCGGCAACCTGGCCATGGCCTTCACCATCCTGTTCCAGCTCCTGGCCCTGAGCGCCCTGCTCAATGCCCTGCTGGACATCTACGCGCGCACCGAACACGCCCGCACCCGCTCGATCAAGGGCTATGTGCAGTTGGCGAAAATGGTGTTGTACGTGTTTGGCGCGATCATCATCGTCGCCACCCTGATCGACCGCTCGCCGCTGTTGCTGCTGTCGGGCCTGGGCGCCATGTCGGCGGTGATCCTGTTGGTCTACAAGGACACCCTGCTGTCCTTCGTGGCCAGCGTGCAGTTGACCAGCAACGACATGCTGCGGGTCGGCGACTGGATCGAAATGCCCCAGGTCGGCGCCGACGGCGATGTGGTGGACATCACCCTGCACACGGTCAAGGTGCAGAACTTCGACAAGACCATTGTCTCCATCCCCACCTGGCGGTTGATGAGCGAATCGTTCAAGAACTGGCGCGGCATGCAGCAGTCCGGCGGCCGGCGGATCAAGCGCAGCCTGTACATCGACGCCAGCGGCGTGCGCTTCCTGCATGACGACGAAGAAGTGCGCCTGAGCAAGGTGCGCCTGCTCACCGACTACATCGGGCGCAAGCAGGCCGAGCTCAAGAGTTGGAACGAAGCCCAGGGCAATGTCGCCGCGCTGTCGGCCAACCGCCGGCGCATGACCAACATCGGCACCTTCCGCGCCTACGCCCTGGCGTACCTCAAGAGCCACCCGGAAATCCAGCCGAACATGACCTGCATGGTGCGCCAGATGCAGACCACGGCCCAGGGCATTCCCCTGGAGATCTACTGCTTCACCCGCACCACCGCGTGGGTGGATTACGAGCGCATCCAGGGGGATATCTTCGATTACCTGCTGGCGGTGATGCCGGAGTTCGGCCTGAACCTGTACCAGCAGCCCAGCGGCACCGACCTGCGGGCCGGCCTGCTGCCCGCGGTGCTGGGCGCCAGCCATGTGCCGGCGGTAGAGAAGCAGGCTCTGTAACCCGGTAGGAGCTGGCTTGCCAGCGAAGGCGTTGGCCGGCCAGACGCAACGCTTGCTGGCCCTTTCGCCGGCAAGCCGGCTCCTACAGGTTAGGGCGTCAGGCGCGGCGCCGCGCCCCGGCGGCTGATCCACACCGCCCCCAGAATCACCACCCAGCCCAGCAACAGGCGCCCCAGGTCTTCGTGCTGGTTCCAGATCAGCAGGTTGATCAACAGCCCCACCGGCACATGCAGGTTGTTCATCACCGCCAGGGTGGCGCCCGTCACCAGGCACGCGCCCTTGTTCCACCAGTACATGCCCAGGGCCGTGGACACCAGGCCGAGGAACAGCAGCACCGCCCATTGCAGCGGCGCGTCGGGCAGGTAGTGGGCCTTGCCGAACAACAGGAACGCCGGCAACACCACCAGCAGCGCCCCCAGGTAGAAGTAGCCGAAGCGCCGGTAGTGCGGCTCGTCGCTGGGGTAGCGCGCCACCAGGTGCTTGTACAGCACTTGCCCCGCGGCATAGGTGAAATTGGCCAGTTGCAGCAGCAAGAAACCCATGAAGAAGTCCGGGTTGACGCTGTCGTAACGGATCACCACCGCGCCTGCCACCGCCACCAGCGCCGCCAGCAGGCCCCAGGGGTTGAAGCGCCGGTTCAGGGCGTCTTCGATCAGGGTCACATGCAACGGCGTGAGGATGGTGAACAGCAGCACTTCCGGCACCGTCAAAACCCTGAAGCTCAGGTACAGGCACACGTAGGTGATGCCGAACTGCAGCGCGCCGATCAGCAGCATGCCGCGCATGAAGGCCGGGGCCACCCGGCGCCAACGGGTCAGTGGAATGAACACCAGCCCCGCCAGCAGCACCCGCACCAGCACCGCGAAGTAACTGTCGACATGCCCGGCCAGGTATTCGCCGATCAGGCTGAAGGAAAACGCCTGGATCAGCGTGACAAAAAGTAGATAGCCCATGCTCGCCTCGTCTTGAATGGCGGCGACGATAGCGGTTTTGCCCCCTCAGATGAAATCCCGGGCAAAAAAAAGCCCGATCTCGCTAGGCGTGCAATCGGGCGTCGGCACTGAAGGAGCAACCAGTGCAAAGGGAGGTTCGATGCGCGAACCGGCTTGAAGGGGGATGCGCAGGCGCTACTTGAACATCAGTGGATTATCTGCGGATTAACGGCGCCGCAGAGCCCTTCGCTGAGCGGCGCCTGGGCTCAAGAATCGCGGCTCAGGCCACCTGGGCCAGCTTGGCGTTGGCCTGGTTCAGGCCCTTCTCGTGGAAATCGCCCCCCAGGTTCAGGCCTTCGGCGTGGATGAACTCCACATCGTGGATGCCGATAAAGCCCATCACCTGGCGCAGGTAGGGTTCCTGGTGGTCCGCGGCGCTGCCGGCGTAGATACCGCCGCGGGCAGTGAGCACGTAGGCACGCTTGCCGGTGAGCAGGCCCTGGGGGCCGGTGTCGGTGTACTTGAAGGTCACCCCGGCGCGCAGGACGTGGTCGAGCCAGGCCTTGAGGGTGCTGGGAATGGCGAAGTTGTACATCGGCGCGGCCATGACCAGGACGTCGGCGGCCAGCAATTCCTCGGTCAACTCATTGGAACGTTGCAGGGAGTCCTGCTCGGCGGCGCTGCGCTGCTCGGCGGGTTTCATCCAGCCCCCCAGCAGGTTGGCATCCAGGTGCGGCACCGGGTTGCGGGCCAGGTCGCGTACCGTGATCGAATCACCCGGGTGGGCGGCTTGCCATTGCTGGATAAAGGTCTGGGTCAACTGGCGGGATACGGAATCCTGCTGGCGGGCACTGCTTTCAATGATCAGGACGCGGGACATGGCACAAATCTCCATCGGGGTATGCGTAAGTCGATGGAGCGCAGATTAAACAGAGTGATATCGATGAAAAAGCGCAAATAACTGCTATAACCAATCAACAAATTCGTTTATAAGCGGAGCCAGCCCTGCAGCAACCGGCCGGGCCGGGCCCACTTCGATCATTTGGCCTGGCAGGTCAGGTCCAGGCGCAGCTTGATGATCTTGCGATTGAACTTGGCGGTGACGTTCTTGCTCTGCCCTGCGGCGACTTCCACCTTGCGGGTGCGCGGCGACTCGGGGCCATTGCGAAACACCACCGAGCACAGCGCATCGCTCTTGCCGTAGTTGTTCAACTGGATGGAGCCGATGTCTTCATCGGTGTCGTAGGCCGTGTAATCGATGCTCAGGCCGTTGAGCTGCTTCTCGACCTCGATGGGATAGGCCCAGGCGCTCAAGGGCAACAGAGCCAGCAACACACAACAGAATTTTCTCATTCGGCAGTCTCCAATAAGGAGCGCCAGCTTAGGACAAGAGGAGCCCCTCATGAAAGCGCCCCGCGTGACCCTGGATCAATGGCGCACCCTGCAGGCGGTGGTCGACCACGGCGGTTTCGCCCAGGCCGCCGAAGCGCTGCACCGGTCCCAGTCCTCGGTCAGCTACACCGTGGCCCGCATGCAGGACCAGCTCGGCGTGCCGCTGCTGCGCATCGACGGCCGCAAGGCAGTGCTCACCGAAGCCGGCGGCGTGTTGCTGCGCCGCTCCCGGCAACTGGTCAAGCAGGCCAGCCAGCTGGAAGACCTGGCCCACCATATGGAACAGGGCTGGGAAGCCGAAGTGCGGCTGGTGGTGGACGCCGCCTACCCCAACGCGCGCCTGGTACGCGCCCTGACCGCCTTCATGCCGCAAAGCCGCGGCTGCCGCGTGCGCCTGCGCGAGGAAGTGCTGTCCGGGGTCGAGGAGGTGCTGCTCGAAGGCGTGGCCGACCTGGCCATCAGCGGTTTCAACATTCCCGGCTACCTGGGCACCGAAATGAGCTCGGTGGAGTTCGTCGCCGTGGCCCACCCGGAACACGCCCTGCATCGCCTGCAGCGGGAACTGCATTTCCAGGACCTGGAAAGCCAGTTGCAAGTGGTGATCCGCGACTCCGGCCGCCAGCAACCGCGAGATGTCGGCTGGCTCGGCGCCGAACAGCGCTGGACCGTGGGCAGCCTGGCCACCGCCGCGACCTTCGTCGGCAGCGGCCTGGGCTTTGCCTGGCTGCCCCGGCACCTGATCGAGCGCGAGCTGCGCGAAGGCCTGCTCAAGGTCCTGCCCCTGGACCAGGGCGGCAGCCGCCACCCGACCTTCTACCTTTACTCCAACAAGGACAAACCCCTGGGCCCGGCCACGCAGATCCTCGTGGAACTGCTGCGTACCTTCGACACCGCGCCCCTGGATGCGCCCTTTGCCGCCCCCGAGCAAGCCTGACGCCCCACCCACCAGAACAGGAGTTCTGCCATGGCCTATTTCGAGCATGAAGGTTGCACCCTGCACTACGAGGAATACGGCCGGGGCGACCCCCTGCTGCTGGTCCATGGCCTGGGCTCCAGCGCCCTGGACTGGGAAAAACAGATCCCCGCGCTCTCGGCCCGCTATCGGCTGATCGTCCCGGACATCCGCGGCCACGGGCGCTCCGACAAGCCCCGGGAGCGCTACAGCATCAAAGGCTTCACCGCCGACATCGTGGCGCTGATCGAGCACCTGAACCTGGGCCCGGCCCACTATGTCGGGCTGTCCATGGGCGGCATGATCGGTTTTCAGCTGGGGGTGGACCAGCCGCAGTTGCTCAAGAGCCTGTGCATCGTCAACAGCGGCCCCGAGGTCAAGCTGCGCAGCGCCAACGACTACTGGCAGTGGTTCAAGCGCTGGAGCCTGGCCCGGGTGCTGAGCCCGAGCGCCATCGGCAAGGCCCTGGGGCCGCGGCTGTTTCCCAAGCCGGAGCAGGGCGAGCTGCGGCAGAAGATGGCCGAGCGCTGGGCAAAAAACGACAAACGTGCTTATCTCGCCAGCTTCGACGCCATCGTCGGTTGGGGGGTTCAGGAACGTCTGTCACGAATCACCTGTCCAACCCTGGTCGTCAGCGCCGACCGCGACTACACCCCGGTGGCGCTCAAGGAGGCTTATGTCAAACTGCTGCCGGACGCGCGGCTGGTGGTGATCGAGGACTCCCGACACGCCACGCCGCTGGACCAGCCGCAGCGCTTCAACCAAACCCTGCTGGACTTCATGACCACAGTCGACACCACCACCCAGGATCACTGACCCATGCTGAAAAAAATCGCCCTCGTCGCCGGCTCCGTACTCTTCGCGGCCAACCTGATGGCCGCGCAACCGGCCAAGGCGCCCCACGTCCTGCTGGACACCAGCTTCGGCAAGATCGAAGTGGAACTGGACCCGGTCAAGGCACCGATCTCCAGCAAGAACTTCCTCGACTACGTCGACAGCGGCTTCTACACCAACACCATCTTCCACCGGGTGATCCCGGGGTTCATGGTCCAGGGCGGTGGCTTCACCGCGCAGATGGTGCAGAAAGACACCCGCGACCCGATCAAGAACGAAGCCTCCAACGGCCTGCATAACGTGCGTGGCACCCTGTCCATGGCCCGCACCTCCAACCCCAACTCGGCCACCAGCCAGTTCTTCATCAACGTCGCCGACAACGCCTTCCTCGACCCGGGCCGCGATGCCGGCTACGCCGTATTCGCCAAGGTGGTGAGCGGCATGGACGTGGTGGACCAGATCGTCAACTCCCAGACCACCACCAAGCAGGGCATGCAGAACGTGCCGATCGACCCGGTACTGATCAAGTCGGCCAAGCGTATCGACTGATACTTCGCAGCCTGTCCCGACGGCGGCGCCCTACCCGGCGCCCCGTCCGTTTTCTGCACAGGAGAGCCCGTACCCCGGGCTTCAGACCCCATGCTCTTTCGTCGTTTTGAACAACTGATCGACATCTTCCGCGACGCCCCCAGCGCCACCCCGCCCAACCGGGTCCTGCCCTTCTACTTCCACTACATCAAGCAAGTCTGGCCGAGCTTCGTCGCCCTGCTGGTGGTGGGCCTGTTCGTGGCCCTGATCGAGGTGTCGCTGTTCAGCTACCTGAGCACCATCATCGACCTGGCCCAGGGCACCCCCAGCGTCCAGGTGTTCACCGACCACGGCCTGGAACTGGCCTGGATGGCGGTGGTGGCCCTGCTGTTCCGGCCGCTGATGGTGGGCCTGCACGACCTCTTGATGCACCAGACCATCAACCCTGGCATGACCAGCCTGATCCGCTGGCAGAACCACAGCTACGTGCTGCGCCAGAGCCTGAACTTCTTCCAGAACGACTTCGCCGGGCGCATCGCCCAGCGCATCATGCAGACCGGCTATTCGCTGCAGGACTCCTCGGTGCAGGTGATCGATGCCCTGTGGCACGTGACCATCTACGCCATCGGCTCCCTGGTGCTGTTCGCCGATGCCGACTGGCGCCTGATGGTCCCGCTGCTACTGTGGATCGCCGGCTTCATCGGTGCCATGCGCTACTTCGTGCCACGCATCCAGAAGCGCTCGGTGGACGCCTCCGACGCCCGCTCCAAGCTGATGGGCCGGATCGTCGACGGCTACACCAACATCACCACCCTCAAGCTCTTCGCCCACACCCATTTCGAGCAGAGCTACGCGCGCGAGGCGATCGCCGAGCAGACCGAAAAGAGCCAGCTGGCCGGGCGCGTGGTCACCGCCATGGATGTGACTATCACCAGCCTCAACGGCCTGCTGATCGCCAGCACCACCGGCCTGGCCCTGTGGCTGTGGAGCCAGTCGCTGATCAGCGCCGGGGCCATTGCCCTGGCCACCGGGCTGGTGATCCGCATCGTCAACATGTCCGGCTGGATCATGTGGGTGATCAACGGCATCTTCGAAAACATCGGCATGGTCGAGGACGGCCTGAAGACCATCGCACAGCCCCTGCAACTCACCGACCGTGAGCAGGCGCCGAAGCTGGCAGTGGCCCAGGGCGGCGTGCGTTTCGAACATGTGGAATTCCACTATGGCAAGGCCAATCGGGTCATCAGCGACCTCAACCTGGAGATCCGCCCCGGAGAGAAGATCGGCCTGATCGGCCCGTCCGGGGCGGGCAAGTCGACCCTGGTCAACCTGCTGCTGCGCCTCTACGACCTGCAGGGCGGCAAGATCCTCATCGACGGCCAGGACATCGCCGGGGTAACCCAGGAAAGCCTGCGCGAACGCATCGGCATGATCACCCAGGACACCTCGCTGCTGCACCGCTCGATCCGCGACAACCTGCTCTACGGCCGCCCCGACGCCACCGACGAGCAACTCTGGGAAGCAGTGCGCAAGGCCCGCGCCGACGAGTTCATCCCGTTGTTGTCCGACGCCCAGGGCCGCACCGGCTTCGACGCCCATGTCGGCGAGCGCGGGGTCAAGTTGTCCGGCGGCCAGCGCCAGCGCATCGCCATTGCCCGGGTGCTGCTCAAGGATGCGCCGATCCTGATCATGGACGAAGCCACCTCGGCCCTGGACTCGGAAGTGGAAGCGGCGATCCAGGAAAGCCTGGAGACCCTGATGCAAGGCAAGACCGTGATCGCCATCGCCCACCGCCTCTCCACCATCGCCCGCATGGACCGCCTGGTGGTCCTGGAACAGGGGCGCATTGCCGAGACCGGTACCCACGCCGAACTGCTGGCCCACGGCGGCCTGTACGCGCGCCTGTGGCAGCACCAGACCGGAGGCTTCGTCGGCATCGACTGACCGGCGGCGGCTACAGGGTGCTGATCAGCTACAGAAAGTTGCCGCACAATGCGCCAGAGCCCCCGTTTTCAGGGGGCTCTGGCGTTTTTCATGGGCGAGTGGAATTGCGCCGAAAGCCTGCTGTACTGAGCCTAGGTTCCGGAGCGGAACCTGTAGTTAACCTGCGGGATGCATAACAGTTGTATCGCGTTGATAGGTTGACCTATCAAGGACTCTCTCATGTCTTTGTTCAAACGTTCTGTCACCGAATTGCTCGGTACGTTCTGGCTGGTCCTGGGCGGTTGCGGCAGCGCCGTGCTGGCGGCGGCCTTTCCCAACGTCGGTATCGGCCTGCTCGGGGTCGCCCTGGCCTTCGGCCTGACGGTGCTGACCATGGCCTTCGCCATCGGCCATATCTCCGGTTGCCACCTGAACCCCGCGGTGTCCGTCGGGCTGGTGGTGGGTGGACGCTTTCCGGCCAGGGAACTGCCGGCCTATATCGTCGCGCAGGTGATCGGCGGGGTGATCGCCGCGGCGCTGCTGTACTTCATCGCCAGCGGCAAGCCGGGGTTCGAACTGGCCTCGGGGCTGGCGTCCAACGGCTATGGCGCACACTCCCCCGGCGGCTACTCCATGGCCGCGGGTTTTGTCTGTGAGTTGGTGATGACCTTGATGTTCGTGGTGATCATCCTCGGCGCCACCGACAAGCGCGCCCCGGCGGGGCTGGCGCCCATCGCCATCGGCCTGGCCCTGACCCTGATCCACCTGATCTCGATCCCGGTCACCAACACTTCGGTCAACCCGGCCCGCAGCACCGGCCCGGCGCTGATCGTCGGCGGCTGGGCGTTGCAGCAGCTATGGATGTTCTGGCTGGCGCCGATCCTGGGCGCGGTGATCGGCGGCGTGGTCTATCGCTGGCTGGGCAAGGAAGACGGCTGAGCAACGCCGGCGAGGGTTACGCCTGCCGATAGGGTAAGGCGTCCCTCGCCTCTTGCGCATAGGCGCGGATTCCGGCCTGTTCCTGTTGCAGGAAATCCTTCACCGCAGCCTTCAATCCGGGATGGCGCAGGTAGTGCCAGGAGCGGGTGAGCACCGGCTCGAAACCGCGAATCAGCTTGTGCTCGCCCTGGGCGCCGGCGTCGAAGCGCTGCAGCCCCTGGGCAATGGCGTACTCCATGCCCTGGTAGAAACAGGTCTCGAAATGCAGGCGGTCGAACTCCGCCAGGCAGCCCCAGTAGCGCCCATAGAAACTGTCGCCGCCTACCAGGCTGAAGGCCATGGCCACCGGACGCCCGCCCTGCTTGGCCAGGACCACGCGAATCGCTTCGGGCATGCGCTCGGCCAGCAGGCTGAAAAACGCCCGGGTCAGGTACGGCGACTGACGCCGCACCGCATAGGTGTTGGCGTAGCAGGCGTAGACAAAATCCCACTGCGCCTGGTCCAGTTCATGGCCTTCGAGCCACTGGAAATCAATGCCCTGCCCCGCCACCTGCTCGCGCTCCTTGCGCATCTGCTTGCGCTTGCGCGAGCTCAAGGCATCGAGGAAATCCTGAAAGTCCCGGTAGCCACGGTTCTGCCAGTGAAATTGGCAGCCCAGGCGCTGCAGCCAGCCCGGTTGCTGCTCCAGGGCGGCATCGCTGAAATCGTCGGTGAAGTTGATATGGGCACTGGAAAGCCCTTCGATCTCCAGGTAGCCGGGCAGGCTTTTCAGCAATTCCAGCGCATCCGCCTGGGTCGCTGCCAGCACCCGGGCGCCACTCACCGGGCTGAATGGCACCGCCGTCAGCAGCTTGGGGTAGTAGTCGATTCCGGCGCGGTCGCAGGCATCCGCCCAGCCATGATCGAACACGTATTCGCCGTAGGAATGCCATTTGCGATAGCTGGGCAGCGCCGCCAGCAGCCGACCGTCTTCGACATGCAGCAGGTGCTCGGCCTGCCAGCCAGAGCGCGGGCCAAGGCTGCCGCTGTCTTCCAAGGCACTGAGAAAGGCGTGGCGCACAAAGGGTTGCCCGTCCTTGAGCAGGCCATCCCATTGCGCAGGATCGACGGCGGACAGGCTGTTCAAGGATTGCAGCGGCATCGGGGTCCCCGGAATTCAGATCGAACAACCCGGGGAGTATCCTCCATCCCCGGGTTCACCGAAACCGCCACAGCGCTAGCGCCCCAGGTGCTCCGCCAGAAAGTCGATGAATACCCGGGACTTGCGCGGCAGGTGCGCGCTGTTGGGAAACAGCACATGCACCGGCTGCGTGGCCAGCCGGTACTCAGGCAATACCCGCACCAGCCGCCCGTTGCCCAGGTCATCGAGGACCATCCACTCCGGCAGCACCGCCAGCCCCAGGCCGGCCAGGGCCATGGCGCGAATCGCCGTCGCCGAGTTGGACTCGTGCCCCGGGCTGACCTTGACCTCCACCTCGCCACGGCGCGGATGGCTGAAGGTCCAGCCCGGCGGCCCGCCCAGGTTGCTGTTGCCAATCCAGGGCCAGGCATCGAGCTCTTCAGGCTGCGCCACCTGCCGGTCCTTGAGCAACGCCGGGCTGGCCACCAGGACAATGGCGTAGTCCGCCAGTTGGCGCCCCTTGAACCCCGAGTCCGCCAGGTGCCCGAGGCGGATCACCAAGTCGAGCTTTTCCGCCACCAGATCATTCAACGACGAGTTGAAGTGATAACTCAGGCGCACTTCGGGATAACGCGCGGTGAACAACGGCAGGATCGGCAACACGAACGTCTCGGCATATTCCGCGGTGGAGCTGATGCGCAACTTGCCACTGACCCGGTCGCGCCCGTGCAGCACATTGTCGAAGGCGGTGTCGATATTGGCGACAATCCCCTTGAACTCGTCGTAGAGGGCCTGGCCGGTCTCGGTCAGCGTCACCTGCCGCGTGGTGCGGATCAGCAAGGTGCTCGCCAACGCCTGCTCCAGGGCCTTTATGTGCAGGCTGGCCATGGCCTTGCTGATGCCCAGGTACTGCGCGGCGCGGGTGTATGAACCGAAGTCCACCACCGCAAGGAAGGTCTGTACCCGGTGCAGCTGGCCGTGAAAAGTTTCGCTCACTGTCAAATCCCATTAAACAATGCGTCAAGTATAGGCACCTCGACACCCTGCCCCCAAGCTCCCTAAGCTGCGCGCCAAAAGGGAGACGGCATGACTTACAGATACAAAGTGGCGGTGGTATTCCTTCTCGGATTCTTCATCGACTGCGTCAACATTTTCATGTCGGCGGTGGCCCTGCCCACTATCGCCGCTCAACTGCAAGTGTCCAGCGCCGCCGTGGCCTGGGTCGCCAATGCCTACATCCTCGGCCTGACCCTGGTGATGGCCATCAGCACCTGGCTGGCGGCGCGTTTCGGCAACCGCCAGGTGCTCTGCGCCTCGATGCTGCTGTTCAGCGTTGCCGGGCTGATGTGCGGGCTGGCCGACAGCTTCATGCCACTGGTGTTCTGGCGGCTGGTCCAGGGCATGGCCGGCGGCCTGCTGATTCCCCTGGGGCAGGCACTGACCTTCAACCTGTTCCAGGGCACGCAACGGGCGCGGATCTCCACCCTGGTGATGGCCGTGGCGCTCCTGGCGCCAGCGCTGTCGCCCACGGTAGGCGGGGCCATTGTCGACCACAGTTCCTGGCGCTGGGTGTTCTTCGCCAGCCTGCCGCTGTCGCTGCTGGCGGCGTTGCTGTCCTGGTGCTGGATCAACGCCGAGCGCTCGGCGCCACCGCCGCGCCCGGACCTGCGCGGCCTGCTGCTGGTGAGTGCGAGCCTGGGCGGCCTGTTGCTCGGCATGTCGCTGTACGGCAGCGGCTACCCGGCCCATCAGGCCGCACCGGGTCTGGTTGCCGGCCTGCTATTGGCCGAGTGCTACCGGCGTCACTGTCGGGCCTGCGCCCGGCCCATCGTCGAACTGCGGCTGCTGAAAAATCCGCGCCTGGGCCTGTCGGTGGCTATCTATCACGCGATCCCCGGGGTCTTCACGGGGGTCAATCTGCTGAGCCTGTTCTTCCTTCAAGACAGCCTGCACCTGAGCGCCCAGCACAGCGGCATGTTCATGCTGCTGTACGCCACCGGCGCGCTGCTGGCGATGCTCGCCTGCGCACGTTTGTACAATCGCCTGGGCGCCGCACGGCTGTTCGCCATCGCCCTGGTGCTGCACAGCGCCGGCATCGCCAGCCTGTACGGGGTCGACTCGCTGGCCGATCTGCCCCTGATCAGCCTGGCCTACTTGCTGATGGGCCTGGGCGGCGGCGCCGGTGCCAACACCGCGCAGACCACCGCCCTGCTGGACTTCGACGGCGCCGATACGCACAAGGCCAGCGTGATCTGGAACATCAACCGGCAGATGGCCTTCAGCCTCGGCGCGGCCTTGCTGCTGATGCTCTACAACCTGCTGCTGGGTTATCGGGGCGTTACCGGCGCCTACCACCTGAGCCTTTTGCTGGCCGCCGCAGCCGGCCTGCTACCCCTGCTGACCCTGAACCGACTCCCACCACCCGAGGCCTCCCATGCCCAACTCGATCGCTAGACAGGCGCAATACAGCGTGCACTGGATTCACCAACTGATTCACAGCGTCTTCACCAACCAGCGCGGGGATGCCGAGGCCTGCATCGATCCCTTGCTGGGGCTGTTCGCCGAAGACTTCCAGATGGTCACCACCGGCGGCGCCATGGTCGGCCGCCAGCAGGTGGAACAGCTGTTTCGCAAAGGCCTGGGCCAACGCCCCGGTCTGGAGATCAGCATCAGCCAGGTGCGCTGTGTGTGGCAGGAAGGCCAGAGCGCAGCGATCCACTACAAGGAAACCCACCGCCTGGGCCAGGTCGAAAGCGCGCGCCTGTCCCTGGCGATCATTCGCGTGCAGGGCGATGCGGCGCAGTGGCTGTACCTGCACGAAACCGCCTGCCCTTGAGAGGCGCCCGTTCAGCGGGCAAAAAAAACCCCGCCGGGGCGGGGTCAAAAACGAGAGGAGCTATAACGGATGAGAAAGAGCTCTACTTGGGTGTTGCAACAGCTTTAGAACACGTACTGCACGCGGGCTACGAGGGCATCGCCACTGTCATCGCCAACGTTGTTGGTGATCTTGTCGGTGTTGACCTTGATGTAGTTGGCGGAAATCTTGATCGCCTCGTTGGCGTACCAGTTGACCCCGATGGTGTTCATGGTGGCCTTGGCATCGCCGACGTCACGGGTGGCGGTGGCGGCTACGACGTTCTTGTCATCGACCTTGATGTTGTCGTAGCGGTAGAACACCTCCCAGGCACCGTACTGCTTGTTCTCGGGCTTGATGGTGTCGAACTTGGCGCCGTCGAGTTTGTACACTCGGGCCTCGCCGGTCAGGGTATAGGCCAGTTGGCCGTAGAAACCGGTGGCCTTGACGTCCTTGTAGGCGTTGCTGTCGGCCTGCAGCTTGCGGGTCAGGTATTCCGCCTGGGCCGAGAACGGGCCGGTGGCGAAGGCGAATTCACCGCCGAACACCCGGTCGTTGTCATAGGCGCCCACGGCCGTCTGGTTCGAAGCATTGAGGCCGGCACCGCCGCCGAAGGTGGCACGGTTGCCGTTGGTGCCAGCATCGTTGCCGCCGTTGGTGGCGATACCACGCACGCCAAGGCGTGGGCGAATCCGCGAGTCGAAAGCGGTATCGCTCACATCACGGCTGGCAAAGTCCAGACCGAAGTGCAGGACGTTGCCGGTTTCGTGCATCGGGGCGAACACGGCACGGGCGTTGAACTGCTTGACGCTGTCGCCGTCCTTGTCGTTGATGTCCTTGGCCGCCACGCTGCCGGACAGGTAGGCCATGTCGGCAACCACCGAGCTGACCTGCAGGCCCATGCCGTTCTCGTGGGAGTTGACCCAGTCGGCCAGTTCGTAGGCGGCGTTACGCTCCATGGCGGTAACCCACTTGGAGCTGGTGGCCTTCTCCAGGCCGAAGTCTTCGTCGAAGCGACCGGCGCGGATGGTCACCGGCTTGAAGCCGACGTAGGAGATGGACGCCTCGTCGAAGTAACCGTCATCGGCGGTGCCCGAGTTGTGGGAGAAGTCGTAGTTGATCTGGTATTTCCAATCCTTGTAGGCGGTGCCGCCCAATTCCAGATAGGCGCGGCGGAAGTACGCGCCGTCGCCGCTGTCACCATTCTTGGTGTAGAACCCGTCGAAACGGCCATAGTCGGCTTGCAGACGACCGCCCAGCTTGAAGCTGAATGCGGAGTCGGTGGTAGCAACCTCAAGGCCGCCCTTGGTTTTGACTACGATATCGGCGCCGTCGGTGGTGACGGTGCCAGCGAAAGCCTGGGCGGTTACTGCCAGGGCCAGGGCGCTGGCGGCAAAACCGGCGAAGTGCTTACGGATCATCGAAGAGTTCCCCTAATTGGTGGTCTGTAGCGTTGGAAAACACGCGGGGTTGGCCCGCTGGTGTTGGGTGGGAATCTTGGCGAGGGGTTATTTCAGCCGGGTTGCTGATAGATAAAGATTTGATTACAGTGGAACTTTTTTACTTCGAATTGAAATAAGGCAAAAAGCCTGTACTAGAGCCTTTGCTCTGGGTTTTGCGGGGGAATAGGGGGACACAAGAACACTGTCACCTTTGATCGGATGACAGTTTCATGTGGCGTCTGTAGCCGCCGCAGAGCCCCGGCGAGGCGGCGAACGGCTCCGTAGGAGACGCCGCGATCCTGAGGGCGCTGGAGGTTAGGCGGGCAACCGTCAAGCAAGGCCCTGGGGCCCTTCTCGCAGCTTCGCCGGGGCTTGGCTGCGGCTACAGAGTCATGGGGGAGGCAGGATCAGCGGTCGTTGTGGCGCTCGGAAGCCAGGCGCTCGGCCAGTTCGTCGAGGCCTTCCAGAGGCGGCTCCGGAAGCACCCGCAAGGTGGCCTGGAGCAGGCGCATCTGGCGAATGAAACGCCGGCAATTGGGGCAGAACAACAGGTGATGGCGCACCATCAAGCGCTCGCGAAAGCTCAACTGGCCATCGAGATAATCGCTGGATCGTGCCACTTGTTCCTTACAGGTCAGCATTGGCCGGTCTCCTCAAAATGCTCCACGGTGGCGAAGACCTTCAGACGCGCCCGGTGCAGCAGTACCCGGACATTGGAGAGCGTGAGCCCCAAAAGGTTACAGATCTCTTCCAGCTCCAGGCCCTGGCGTTCGCGCAATAGCAGGACACTGCTTTGCAACTCGGAAAGGCTGAGCAGGGTGTGCTCCAGGCACTCGCGCAGCTCGGACTCGGTCAGCAGGGCTTCGGGGGTATCTTCATGCCAGGCGAAAGGCGCCACCAGCCAGTGGCCGTCCGAGGAAGAAAAGCGCTCATCGCCTACCGTGCCATGGGGCGCCGGCAGGTCATCGAGCAACACTTCCCGGCGATTTTGCTTGTAGCGGCTCTTGGCCGCGTTGGCGGTGATGGTCAGCAGCCAGGTCTTGAGGCTGGAACGCCCCTGGAAACCCGCCAGGTTGCGCACCACCGACAGCCAGGCGTCCTGTACCACTTCGTCGGCGTGGCGGTTGCCGACAATGGCGTAGGCCACCGCGCGCATGGCGCTCTGGTAGGTGCCGACCAGTTCCTTGTAAGCCTTCTGTTCGCCCGCCAGCAGGCGCTCTAGCAGTTGCGTGTCATCAGCAGCAGCCATTCGTGCCTCGTTCAATCATGCAGGTTCGAGAGGGTGTGACGCGCCAATGCCGCCCGGCGCCACACCCCCATCAGCCTAGATCAACGCTTGCGCAACAGGACGCTACCGATCGAGTAACCGGCGCCAAAGGAGCTGAGCACGGCCAGGGAACCGCTGGCCAGGTCATCCTGGTACTTGTGGAAGGCAATCACCGAACCCGCCGAGCTGGTGTTGGCGTAGGTGTCGAGAATCACCGGCGCCTCTTCCACCGAGGCTTCGCGGCCCAGGAGTTTCTTGACGATCAGGTGGTTCATGCTGAGGTTGGCCTGGTGCAGCCAGAAGCGCTTCACGTCGCTGACATTGAGCTGGTTTTCTTCCAGGTGCGCGGCAATCAGCTCCGCCACCATCGGGCATACATCGCGGAATACCTTGCGGCCTTCCTGGACGAACAGCTTGTCGCGGGCGCCGATACCCTCTTCCGCGGCGCGGTTGAGGAAGCCGAAATTGTTGCGGATGTTGTTGGAGAACTGGGTCAGCAGCTTGGTGCTGACGATGTCGAACTGGTGCTCGGAGGTGGCCAGGTCGGCGCGTTCGATGACCACCGCGGTGGCGGCGTCGCCGAAGATGAAGTGGCTGTCGCGGTCACGGAAGTTCAGGTGCCCGGTGCAGACTTCCGGGTTGACCATCAGGATTGCCCGGGCCTGGCCCAGTTGCACGCTGTTGCAGGCCGCCTGGATACCGAAGGTCGCCGAGGAGCAGGCCACGTTCATGTCGAAGCCAAAACCCTGGATGCCCAGTGCGGCCTGGACTTCGATGGCGATGGCCGGGTAGGCACGCTGCAGGTTGGAGCAGGCGACGATCACCCCGTCGATGTCGGCGGCAGTCTTGCCGGCCCGCTGCAGGGCTTGCTCGGCGGCAGCCACGGCCATCTGGCAGAGTACCGACCATTCGTCGTTGGAGCGTTCCGGCAGGCGTGGAGCCATGCGCTGCGGGTCGAGGATGCCGTCCTTGTCCATGACGAAGCGGCTCTTGATGCCCGAGGCCTTTTCGATGAAGGCAGCGTTGGATTCAGTCAGGGCCTGCACTTCGCCGCGCTCGATGGCGGCAGCGTTGTCACTGTTGAACTGGTGGACGTAGGTATTGAACGATTCCACCAGCTCTTCGTTGGAGATGCTGTTGGCCGGGGTAAACAGGCCGGTGCCGCTGATGACGACGTTGTGCACGGTCGTTCCTCTAATGTGTTGAGGCAGAAGGTATTGGCACTCACGTACCAAACCGTAAAGGGACGACTCCCGCCAAGGGAGCCGTTTCTGGCATCGCTTTATTCCGATTCGCCCGGGCTGCCTGCAATGCAGATAGCCGGGGCCGGCATTTATGACGGCGGAGTTTGCCATAACCTCCGTCATTTCGCCGCAACTGCAAGATCGACGGAGCCAACCCTGTATCGACCCTGGCGGCGCTTTCGCTGGCACGCCAGCGCCTAAGAAGGGCTTTAGATCAGGCGTCGACCAGGCTCCACTGCTTGCTCAGGCGCTTGTCGGAAATCGGCACCTTGGTCCCCAACTGCTGGGCGAACAGGGATACCCGGTACTCCTCCAGCCACCAGCGGTACAGCTCCAGTTGCGGGTCGCGCTTGCCTTCCTGGGCATGCTTCTGGGCCCGGGTCTGGTACTGGTTCCACAGGCCCGTGAGCTCGCTGCTCCAGACCCGGTCCTTCTGCACCTGGCTGCCGAGTTTCTCGAAGCGCAGTTCCACGGCCTTGAGGTAACGCGGCAGTTCCTTGAGCCACAGGGCCGGGGTTTCCCGGACAAAGCCCGGGTACACCAGGTTCGCCAGCTGGGCCTTGATGTCGTTGAGGGCCACGGCCTGGGCCAGGTCGATCTTGCCCTTGAAGCGCTTTTGCAGGCCGTGCCAGAGCTTGAGGATTTCCAGGGTCAGGCGTGCCAGGCGCTCGGCGTGCTCGGTCCAGGCACCACGCTTGCGCTCGGCCAGGGACGCCAGGCCCGCGCCGTCCCGAGGCAGCACGGCCTCGCCTTCAAGAATGCAACTGTCGAGGCTGGCCAGGAGAATGTCCTCCACCAGCGCATCGACCCGGCCCAGTTCGCGGTACAGCAGGCCCAGCTCGGTAAGGCCCGGCAACTTGCCCCGCAGGAACTTGGCCGGCTCGGCCAGTTGCTGCAACAGCAGGCGCTGCAAGGCCCGGCGATGCTGGAACTCGGCTTCGGCCGCAGTGGAGAAGCGCCCTTCCTTGACCGTACCCGCCTCCTCCACCAGGGCCGGGTACACCGTCATCGACAGCCCGGCGATCTTCTGCTGGGTCTTTTCCGCCACCGCGGCAAATACCTTGGCTTGCACCGGTTGCTGGCTCTTGGCGGTCTGCGGCACCGCCAGGGCGGCCTGGCTGGCTTCGGCGAAACGCGCGGTCAGTTCGGCCAGGTCGCGGCCTTCGCCAAGGAACTTGCCTTGGGCGTCGACAATTTCCAGGTTCATCCGAAGGTGGCTTTCCACCTGTTGTTCGGCTTCGCTCCAGGCTTCGTCGCTGACCCGCGCCCCGGTCATGCGCAGCAACTCGCGGCCCAAAGCCTGGGGCAGCGAACCCTCGGCGAAGACCATGCGCTGCAAGGCCGCCTTGACGAAGTCCGGCACCGGCACGAAGTTCTTGCGCAGGGCCTTGGGCAGGTTGCGCACCAAGGCGATGCACTTGGCCTCGATCAGCCCCGGCACCAGCCATTCCAGGCGTTCGGCGGGCAGTGCCGGCAGCAGCGGCGCCGGCACCCGCAGGGTCACGCCGTCCCGGGGGTGGTTGGGTTCGAAGTGGTAACTCAGGGCCAGTTCCAGGTCACCGATATGCAGGGTGTCCGGGTACTGTTTGGCGGTGACCTCGCTGGCCTCGCGGGCCAGCACGTCTTCCTCGCGCATGATCAACAACTGCGGGTTCTTCTGGCTGTGCACCCGGTACCAGCTGTCGAAGGTCGCGGTCTGGTGGATCTCCGCTGGCAGGCGCGCGTCGTAGAAGGCGAACAGGGTTTCCTCGTCGGCCAGGATGTCGCGGCGCCGGGCCTTGGCTTCCAGGGCATCGAGCTGCTCCAGCAACTGGGTGTTGGCGCTCAGGCACTTGGCCTTGGACTGGATTTCGCCACGCACCAGGGCCTCGCGGATAAACAGCTCGCGGGACACCACCGGGTCCACCGGGCCGTAATGCACCGGCCGGCGGCCGACCACGATCAGGCCGAACAGGGTGATCTGCTCGTAGGCCACTACCTGGCCGCGCTTCTTCTCCCAATGGGGCTCGAAGTGGTTCTTCTTCACCAGATGGCCGGCCAAGGGCTCGATCCAGTCCGGCTCGATCTTGGCCACCATGCGCGCATAGAGCTTGGTGGTTTCCACCAGCTCGGCGGTCATCAGCCATTGCGGGCGCTTCTTGCCCAGGCCCGAGGACGGGTGGATCCAGAAGCGCCGCTGGCGGGCCCCCAGGTAGTCGCCGTCTTCGGTCTTCTGGCCGATCTGGCTCAGCAGCCCCACCAGCACCGCCTTGTGCAGTCTCGGGTAGTCCGCCGGCTCCTTGTTCAGGCTCAGTTGCAGGTCGCGGCAGATCAGGCTCAATTGCCGGTGCGAATCACGCCACTCGCGCAGGCGCAGGTAGTTCAGGAAGTTCTTGCGGCACCAGTTGCGCAGCGGGCTGGCGGTCAGGGCCTGGCGCTGTTCTTCGAAGCCGCGCCACAGGTTCACCAGCCCGGCGAAGTCCGAGTCCACGTCCTTCCACTGGGCGTGGGCCTGGTCAGCGGCCTGCTGACGCTCCGGCGGACGCTCGCGGGGGTCCTGAATCGACATGGCGCTGGCGACGATCAGCACTTCCTGGAGGCTGCCGAGCTTGGCCGCTTCCAGCAGCATGCGGCCCATGCGCGGATCCACCGGCAGGCGCGCCAGTTGCCGGCCCAGTGGCGTCAGCTGGCTGTTGCGGTCGACTGCCGAGAGTTCCTGCAGCAGGTTGAAACCGTCACTGATGGCCTTGCCATCCGGCGGTTCGATAAACGGGAAGGCGGTGATTTCCCCCAGGCGCAGGTGCAGCATCTGCAGGATCACCGCCGCCAGGTTGGTACGCAGGATCTCCGGGTCGGTGAATTCCGGCCGGCCGAGGAAATCCTCCTCGCTGTACAGGCGCACGCAGATCCCCGGCTCGACCCGGCCGCAACGGCCCTTGCGCTGGTTGGCGCTGGCCTGGGAAATCGCCTCGATGGGCAGGCGCTGGACCTTGGCCCGGTAGCTGTAGCGGCTGATGCGCGCGGTGCCGCTGTCGATCACGTAGCGGATGCCCGGCACGGTCAGCGAGGTTTCGGCGACGTTGGTGGCCAGCACCACGCGGCGGCCCGGGTGGGACTGAAAGATGCGCTGCTGTTCCGCCGGCGACAGGCGCGCGTACAGCGGCAGGATCTCGGTGTGCTTGAGCTGGGCCTTGCGCAGCATCTCCGCGGCGTCGCGGATCTCCCGTTCGCCGGGCAGGAACACCAGCACGTCCCCGGGGCTGCGCCTTTCACTGCGTTCATGGGCGGCGATTTCATCCAGGGTGGCGAGGATCGCCTGGTCCACCGTGAGGTCGTCCTCGACCCGGTTGCCCTCCTCGTCCTGTTCCAGGGTCAAGGGGCGATACCAGGTTTCCACCGGGAAGGTACGGCCGGACACCTCGACGATCGGTGCGTTATCGAAGTGCTTGGAGAAGCGCTCCAGGTCAATGGTCGCCGAGGTAATGATGACCTTCAGGTCCGGGCGCCGCGGCAGCAGGGTCTTGAGGTAGCCGAGGAGGAAGTCGATGTTCAGGCTGCGCTCGTGGGCCTCGTCGACGATGATCGTGTCGTAGCGTTCCAGGTAGCGATCGTTCTGGGTTTCCGCCAGCAGGATGCCGTCGGTCATCAGTTTGACCAGGGTGCTGGCATCGCTCTGGTCCTCGAAGCGCACCTGGTAGCCCACCAGCAAGCCCAGGGGCGTGGCCAGCTCTTCGGCGACCCGGCTGGCCACGCTGCGGGCGGCAATCCGCCGGGGCTGGGTATGGCCGATCAGGCCATGTTGGCCACGACCGATTTCCAGGCAGATCTTCGGCAACTGGGTGGTCTTGCCCGAGCCGGTCTCGCCGGCAATTATCAGCACCTGATGCTTGAGCAGCGCCTCCTTGATCTCGTCGCGCTTGGCGGCAATGGGCAGGCTGTCGTCATAGCGGATCTGCGGCACGCTCTGGCGACGCGCCGTCACCAGGTTGCAAGAAGCCTGCATGCGCTCCAGCCACTGGGCGAGCTTGGCCTCGTCGGGCTTCTTGCGCAGTTCGAGCAACTGCCGGCGCAACCGGTGACGGTCGCCGAGCATGGCTTGATCGAGGTTTTTCAGCAGTTGGTCGATTGCAGGCGATTCGTCAGTCATCAGGTACGCAAGGGTCGTCTATTTGGGCAGGGCGCGATTGTCGCAGAAAAGTCCATGCAATACGTAGGCGCCGGCTTGCCGGCGAAGGGGCCAGTGAGGACGCCCTCGCCGGCAGGCCGGCTCCTGTGCTTCTATTTATTCGTCTTCCAGGCCTTGGCGCCGGTAAGGGAAGACATCGATCACCTTGCCGGCGCGGATGGCCTCTTGCAGGCCCTTCCAGTAATCGGCGTTGTACAGCTCGCCGTGCAACTGGTCGAACAGCTTGCGCTGGCCGGCATCGGCGAACAGGAACGGCGGGAACTCCTCGGGGAACACGTCGTGGGGGCCGATGGAGTACCAAGGCTCGGAAGCCATTTCATCTTCCGGGGTACGGGGGGCCGGAATATGGCGGAAGTTGGCTTCGGTGAGGAAGCAGATTTCGTCGTAGTCATAGAACACCACCCGGCCATGGCGGGTGACGCCGAAGTTCTTCAGCAGCATGTCGCCGGGGAAGATGTTGGCCGCCGCCAGCTGCTTGATCGCCAGGCCGTAGTCCTCCAGGGCCTCGCGCACCTGGGCTTCGTTGGCATGCTCCAGGTAGAGGTTGAGCGGGGTCATGCGCCGCTCGGTCCAGCAGTGGCGGATCAGTACCGTCTGGCCTTCGACCGCCACCGTGGAGGGCGCCACTTCCAGCAGTTCCTCAAGGCACGCCGGGTCGAACTTGCTCAGGGGGAAGCGGAAGTCGGCGAACTCCTGGGTATCGGCCATGCGGCCCACCCGATCCACGCTTTTCACCAGCCGGTATTTTTCGATCACCGTGGCCCGGTCGACGTTCTTCGACGGTGAGAAGCGGTCCTTGATGATCTTGAACACGGTGTTGAAACCCGGCAGGGTGAACACGCTCATGACCATGCCGCGCACCCCGGGGGCCATGATGAAGCGATCGTCGGTGCTGGCCAGGTGGTTGATCAGGGCACGGTAGAACTCCGACTTGCCGTGCTTGTAGAAACCAATGGAGGTGTACAGCTCGGCGATGTGCTTGCCCGGCAGGATGCGCTTGAGAAAGCCGATGAATTCCGCCGGCACCGGCACGTCCACCATGAAGTAGGAACGGGTGAAGGAAAAGATGATCGAGACGTCCGCCTCGTCGGTGATCAGCGCGTCGATCTGGATCCCCCGGCCTTCGCGGTGCAGCAGCGGGATCACCAGCGGCCACTGCTCTTCATGGGTGAAGATGCGCCCCACCAGGTAGGCGCCCTTGTTACGGTAGAGCACCGAGGAAAACAGTTCCAGGGTCAGTTCGGGGTCCTTGCACACCCAGTCCGGCAGGTTCTCCCGCAATTGCGCCTCCAGGCGCCGCAGGTCCCCCGGCAGGTCGGCGTAGTCCTCGCTGAAGCGGTAGTCGGCGAATACCTGTTCGAGCATCGTCGCCAGGTTGCCCTTGGGGTGGTAGCTGCGGGTCTGCGCGGCCCGGGCCCGGCGCAGGCTGGGCCGGGTGGTGTGGATGAACATGCAGCCGTCGCTGATCAGGTCGTGGCTGAACAGGCCGCAGAAGATCGAGTTGTACCAGGTCTCGGACAGCTCATCGTCAAAGCGCAGGTCGATCAGGCTGATGTAGGCGCTTTTCACCAATGGCCACTGGCTGACCTCCATCAACGACTCGGTGCTGAACGCCTGGTGCAGGCGGGCCACGGTCTCGCCCACCTTCTCTTCATACAGGTTGATCCGCGCTGCCGAGGCCTTTTGCGCTTGCTGCCACTGCGCCTGCTCGAAGCGTTGCCGGGCGCCGTCGGTGATCTGGCGAAAGTGCTCGCGGTAGTCGTCGAAGCCATCGAGGATCATGCGAGCGATATCGGCGGCGGGCCATGACTGCGACATAAAGAGACCTCTGCGGGAATTTACGATGCCAGAGCTTAGCCAGTGAAACGAGGTGAAGAGAAGCGTATTTTTGTGATGGGATGTACGCCGAAAAATGACCCGGCGGTCGCTCTGTCTCCAGGCCTCTGCAACGCAGGATTGAACGCAACAATCGGGGTGCGGGTTTTCTTCGCCCCGTGCGCCAATAAGGTTTGCCATGCCCGGCCACGCTGGGCAAGATCCCTCGCCCCGAACCCAAGGAACCTCCTGTGAAACCTGTCGATCTGCTGCGCCTGCTGTCGCTGGCCGCCATCTGGGGCGCGAGCTTCTTGTTCATGCGCATCATCGCCCCGGTGCTGGGCAGCGTGCCCACGGCCTTCTTCCGGGTGTCCATCGCCGCGCTCGGGCTGCTGGTGATGCTGGCGTTGATGCGGGTCGACTGGAACTTTCGCGGCAAGCTCAAGACCGTGCTGCTGCTCGGGGTGATCAACTCCGGGATACCCGCGACGATGTACTCGGTGGCGGCCCAGGTGCTGCCCGCCGGCTACTCGGCGATCTTCAATGCCACCACGCCGTTGATGGGGGTGTTGATCGGCGGCCTGTTTTTCCATGAACGCCTGACCCCGAGCAAATTCGCCGGGGTCTGCCTGGGCCTGCTCGGCGTCGGCATCCTGACCCGCGCCGGCCCCGTGGCCTTCGACCAAGACTTGCTGCTGGGTGCCCTGTCCTGCTTGATGGCCACCACCTGCTACGGCTTCGCGGGGTTCCTCGCCCGACGCTGGCTGGACCAGGCCGGCGGCCTGGACAGCCGCCTGTCGGCCCTGGGCAGCATGCTGGGAGCGACCCTGCTGCTGTTGCCGCTGTTCGCCTACAACGCCATCAGCCAGCCGCCCCCCAGCTGGGGTGGCTGGAGCGTGTGGCTATCGCTTTTGGGGTTGGGGCTGGGCTGCACCGCGTTTGCCTACGTGCTGTATTTCCGCCTGCTCAGCGCCATCGGCCCGGTACGTTCGATGACCGTGACCTTCATGATCCCGCCATTCGGCGTGCTGTGGGGCGCGTTGCTGCTGGACGAGCCGCTGTCCATGGCCCACCTGTATGGCGGCGCGCTGATTGCCGCCGCGCTGTGGCTCGTGCTGCGGCCAACGGTGAAGGTAACGGCTTGAGGCCCGTGCCTTGAGCGGCCAACAGGCTCAAGGAACGCTCAGGGTGATCAGGTAGGCGCCCGAGCTCACGGCCTTGCCTGCCTGGTCGATAACGGCATAGTGCTGGTCGTAATAGCGCCCCTCGCGCCCGCTGTCGGCCAGGAGCTTGACCTTGACTACGGAGCCTCCCGGGCCGCTGGCGCTGGCCTGCGGGTCGATCCGCCGAACGTCAATGGATCCCCCGCGCGAGCCCTGAGGGCACTGACGCAAGTTCAGCCCATCGCTGGCAGCATTGGAGGTGCAGTTGGACTCTACGATCTTGCCGTAAAACCGGATGATGCCTTGCCCCGCGGGAGTGGCGGCAAGGCAACTGCCCGATAGCCCAAGGAACAGACTCAAAGCAGTGGAAGCAAGCGCTACGTTCATCCTGACTCTCCTTGTGTATAAGGACTGTATCGTCAGTCTAGGTACGGGCTTTAGCTTTTGAGAAAAGTCTGATGGACTGTTTGGAATCACTAGAAAAAAAGTCCAACCAACGGGTTATCAAAACCCCTTGGCAGCATTGCTCAGGCCACTCTTCGCGCTACCCCACTCGGGGCTGAAGTCTTGTCCCAATGCAGTCGGCGAGTACCTTCTAGACAATGATGCCATATGGCCACCACTCGACATAAAAGTCGACCCTTCATGCCATAAAAAGGCAAAACAACCGACCGGGCATTGCACCCGGCCGGTGTCGTCAGCGACGGCGCGCGGAGCTCACGCCGCCCAGGGCGCTCAGGGTTGCTTGCGGAACACGAACACCAGCCCGACGATGATCAGGCCCATGCCCACCAGGCTCAGCAGCCCCAGGCGGTTGCCGAAGAACAGGTAGTCCATCAGCGCGGTCACCGCAGGCACCAGGTAGAACAGGCTGGTGACATTCACCAGGTTGCCCTGGGCAATCAGCCGATACAGCAACAGCGTGGCCAGCACCGACACCACCAGCCCCATCCACAGCAGTGGAATCACGAAACCTGCACTGGGCTCGAAGTGAAACGGCTGGAACGGCACGAACAGCGCGCACAGCAGCAGCCCTGCCAGGTACTGCACCGGCAGCGTGCCCAAAGGGTTGTCGGTGATACGTTTCTGCATGATCGAGCCGGCGGTCATGCTGACCAGGGCCAGCAACCCGCACAGCATGCCGGTGATGGACATTCCCGCCAGGCCGATGCTCTGGTAGACCACCATCACCAGCCCGGCCAGACCCAGGCTCAGGCCAAACAGCCGGCTCCAGGAGCGCTGGCGCTCCATCAGCACCACCGTGAGGATCGGCTGCACCCCCATGATGGTAGCCATGACCCCGGGGGTCACCTTCAGGTCCAGGGCCAGGATGTAGAAGATCTGGTAGGCCCCCAGCAGCACCAGGCCGGTGGCCACGGCAAAGCCCATGGCCCGGCGCCCACGGGGCAACCTGAGCTTGAGCAGGGGCGCCAGCAGCATCAGGCCGATCAGGGCAACGACAAAGCGCAGCAGCAGGAAGGCAAAGGGTGAAGCGTGGGCCAGGCCCCATTTGGAGAAGATGGCGCCACTGCTCCACAGCAGGACGAACAGGCTCGTGGAAGCGGCCGCGAGCGCGGGCTTTTTTGAAATGAGCAACATGAAAACCACCTGTAATCAGGCAAGAAGCCAATTCAGCCGAGGCTGAAGTTCAGTAGTGTTTTTTTCAGGCGGGCGCAGGGAACAGCAGCGGTTGCTGATCAGCCCGAGAAGCCAACGCCCGGCGGTGATACGACTGCGTACACCGGCGTGCTACTGACAGGTGGGGGGTACTGACCGATCTGCACAGGCTGCTGATTCCCGCACGGCACGACGCCAGCGTTGACCGCTGAAACCACTACCGCGTTGAGGAGGGAAAAGGCCATGTACTGATGGTTCTCGAGAGAGGAAAAACCTGAGCCGCTGTGGACTCATCGGACGCCGAATATAACCAGCGCCCGATCTTCATTGCAAGATTTATCCGAACAGCCACTTCCACAGGACTACCAGCACCACCACGGCCAGCACCGGTCGCAGGATGCGGTACAGCTTGGGATGGCGGCGCTTCCACTGCTTGACCACGCCACTGAAGCTGTCGCTGAAGCGCTTGCTCCAGGCGTAGGCCTGGTTGATCCCGCCGACACGCTCGTCGTCCAGGTTCTGCGGCGCGGTGGCGCGGCCCAGTTGGGCGCTGACCCAGCGGTTGATGCGGGTCATCAGGCGGCTGCTCAGCGGACGCTCGATGTCGCAGAACAGGATCACCCGGGTGATCTCGGTTTCGTTCTTCACCCAATGCACGTAGGTCTCGTCGAACATCACGTCTTCACCGTCGCGCCAGGCGTACTCCTGGCCATCGACGAAGATCCGGCAGGCGTCGGAGTTGGGGGTCGACAGGCCCAGGTGATAACGCAGCGAACCGGCGAAGGGATCGCGGTGCGGGTTGAGGTGGCTGCCACCGGGCAACAGCGCGAACATCGCGCCCTTGACGTTGGGAATCGCGCTCACCAGCTCGACGGTCTTCGGGCACAGGGCCTCGGCCGAGGGCAGCGGCTTGTCGTACCACTTGAGGTAGAAGCGCTTCCAGCCCTTCTTGAAGAACGAGCCGAAACCGGCATCGTTGTTCTTCTCGGCGGCGCGGATGTAACCCTCGTCGAACAGGTGCATGGCCTCTTCGCGGATCACTTCCCAGTTGTCCCGCAGGATGTCCAGCTCGGGAAACTTGCTGCGGTCCAGGTACGGCTTGGAAGGCACCCCGGAGAACAGGTACATCAGGGCGTTATAGGGGGCAAACAGCGCCGAATGGTTGACGAACTGGCGCAGTACCGGCAGACGCGCCTTGCCGCGCAGGTGCACGTAGAGAATGCTGCCGACGAACAGCGACAACACCGCGACCTTGGCGGTAAAGGAAAAGCTCATGCAACGACTCCTTGGAAATAGGCACCTGTGGGGGAGCGTTCACCCGACCTGGCAGCCGGCAATGATAAACACTCCTGGGCCCTGGAAAAACCCGCACAACCCAACATTCAGCGTTAACGGCAGTGCAACAAAGGCGTTAAGTAGCATAAGCCGGCTGAAGATCGACTGATGTGGATCAGCATTCGCCGGCAAGCCGGCTCCTGCGGGCGAATGCCTGATCCGTGCTTACTGTTGGTTTTCCTGCTCGGTGAACAGGTCGCTGAAGAGCATGCTCGACAGGTAGCGCTCACCAGAGTCCGGCAGGATCACCACGATGGTCTTGCCCTGCATTTCCGGGGTTTCCGCCAGGCGTACCGCCACCGCCATCGCCGCGCCGCAGGAGATGCCGCAGAGGATGCCCTCTTCCTGCATCAGCCGCAGGGCCATGGCCTTGGACTCTTCATCGGTCACCAGCTCCACCCGGTCGACCATCGCCAGGTCCAGGTTCTTGGGCACGAAACCGGCGCCGATGCCCTGGATCTTGTGGGGGCTGGGCTTGATCTCTTGACCGGCGAGTTTCTGGGTGATCACCGGCGAAGTCGCCGGCTCCACCGCCACCGAGAGGATCGGCTTGCCCTGGGTCTTCTTGATGTAGCGCGACACACCGCTGATGGTGCCCCCTGTGCCGACCCCGGCCACCAGCACGTCCACCGCGCCGTCGGTGTCGTTCCAGATTTCCGGACCGGTGGTCTTTTCGTGGATCGCCGGGTTGGCCGGGTTGTCGAACTGCTGCGGCATGAAGTACCTGGCCGGGTCGCTGGCAACGATTTCCGCCGCCTTTTCGATCGCCCCCTTCATGCCCTTGGCCGGCTCGGTGAGCACCAGCTCGGCGCCCAGGGCCTTGAGCACCTTGCGCCGCTCGATGCTCATGGACGCCGGCATGGTCAGCATCAGCTTGTAGCCACGGGCGGCGGCGACGAAGGCCAGACCGATCCCGGTGTTGCCCGACGTGGGCTCGACGATGGTCATGCCCGGCTTGAGCTTGCCGCTGCTTTCGGCGTCCCAGATCATGTTCGCGCCGATCCGGCACTTCACCGAATAGCCCGGGTTGCGCCCTTCGATCTTGGCCAGGATGGTCACCCCGCGCGGGGCGATGCGGTTGATCTGCACCAAGGGCGTATTGCCGATGGAATGGGCGTTATCAGCAAAAATTCGGCTCATGGCTGGGTCCTTATGCAGCAGTGAAGAAGTCCTCAAGGGTATGCCTGGCGCCCTTGAGCGTCCAGTCGCGCAACAGCAGGGCCAGCCCGGCCGGTCGCGCCTGGGCAGGAGACAGATCAGCGACGCCGAGCTCATGGCCCGGCTCCTGCTTTCCCTGAACCGGCGCCCCAGGAACATTGACTCGAACGTCTGCCAACGGACGCAGTCAATGCCTGTATACGGCTGGAGGCTGCTGATCATGAAAGCTCGTTACCGTTGGCCCCTGTGGATCCTGGCAAGCCTGGTGGTTCTGCTGGTAGCCCTGCACGTCGCCCTGCCCTACCTGGTGCGCGACTACTTGAACGACAAGCTGGCGGACATGGGCGACTACCGCGGACGCATCAGCGACATCGACCTGGCCCTGTGGCGCGGCGCCTACCGCATCAACGGCCTGGAGATCGTCAAGGTCAGCGGCAAGGTGCCGGTGCCCTTCGTCAAGGCTCCGCTGATCGACCTCTCGGTGAGCTGGCATTCGCTGTGGTACGACCACGCGGTGGTAGCCAAGGCGTTGTTTGTCCAGCCGGAGCTGAACTTCGTCGACGGCGGGGCCGACAAGCAGGCATCGCAGACCGGTGAGGGCACCGACTGGCGGGCCCAACTGGGCAAGCTGCTGCCCATCACCCTCGACGAAGTACGGATCGAGGACGGCAAGATCCACTTTCGCAACTTCAGCTCCAAGCCGCCAGTGAACATCGGCGCGACCCAGGTCAATGCCAGCTTCTACAACCTGACCAACGTGGTGGACACCCAGGGCAAGCGCGATGCGCGCTTCGACGGCAAGGCCCTGCTCCAGGGCCAGGCGCCCATGGAAAGCACCGCCACCTTCGACCCCTTGAGCAACTTCGAGGACTTCGAGTTCCGCCTGCGGGCCCGGGATATCGAGCTCAAGCGCTTCAACGACTTCGCCTCGGCCTACGGCAAGTTCGACTTCAATGCCGGGCACGGTGACGTGGTGATCGAAGCCCAGGCCGAGAAGGGCCAGTTGCAAGGCTATATCAAGCCGCTGTTGCGGGACGTGGAAGTCTTCAACTGGCAGCAGGACGTGGAGAACCGCAACAAGAGCATTTTCCGCTCGGTGTGGGAGGCCCTGGTGGGCGCCAGCGAAACCCTGCTGAAGAACCAGCGCAAGAACCAGTTCGCCACTCGGGTCGAGCTCAGTGGCAGCGTGCACCAGCAAGATATCAGCGCGTTCCAGGCGTTTTTGCAGATCTTGCGCAACGGTTTCATCCAGGCCTTCAATGCCCGCTATGAACAGCCCAAGCCCTCGACTGACTGAGTCACCCCGTGACGCTCCATTCAGAGACTGAATGGGGCGTCCACGTTCACAGTCGACCGGGCAGCGCGTTATAGTCGCGCCATCACTCCCCATTCAATCGACCTGCCCCGGGCAGCTCGCCGTCACCGTTCGAGGAATTGCAGATGAAGTTCGAAGGCACCAGCGCATATGTCGCCACCGATGACCTGAAGCTGGCAGTCAATGCCGCCATCACCCTGGAGCGTCCGCTGCTGGTCAAGGGCGAACCCGGCACCGGCAAGACCATGCTTGCCGAGCAACTGGCCGAATCCTTCGGCGCCAAGCTGATCACCTGGCACATCAAGTCCACCACCAAGGCCCACCAGGGCCTCTACGAGTACGACGCGGTCAGCCGCCTGCGCGATTCGCAACTGGGCGTGGACAAGGTGCACGACATCCGCAACTACCTGAAGAAGGGCAAGCTCTGGGAAGCCTTCGAATCCGAGGAGCGGGTGATCCTGCTGATCGACGAGATCGACAAGGCCGACATCGAGTTCCCCAACGACCTGCTGCAGGAACTCGACAAGATGGAGTTCTACGTCTACGAGATCGACGAAACCATCAAGGCCAAGCAGCGGCCGATCATCATCATTACCTCCAACAACGAGAAAGAGCTGCCGGACGCCTTCCTGCGTCGCTGCTTCTTCCACTACATCGCCTTCCCCGACCGCGCCACCCTGCAGAAGATCGTCGATGTGCACTACCCGGACATCAAGAAGGACCTGGTCAGCGAAGCCCTGGACGTGTTCTTCGATGTGCGTAAAGTGCCAGGCCTGAAGAAAAAGCCCTCGACCTCGGAACTGGTGGACTGGCTCAAGCTGCTGATGGCCGACAACATCGGCGAAGCGGTGCTGCGCGAGCGCGATCCGACCAAGGCCATCCCGCCCCTGGCCGGCGCCCTGGTGAAGAACGAGCAGGATGTGCAATTGCTCGAACGCCTGGCCTTCATGAGCCGTCGCGGTAGTCGTTAAGAGGCTGATGCCATGTTGCTCAACCTGTTCAATGAAATGCGCGCGGCCAAGGTGCCAGTGTCGGTGCGCGAGCTGCTGGACCTGATCAACGCGCTCAAGCAGCGCGTGACCTTCGCCGACATGGACGAGTTCTACTACCTTGCCCGGGCGATCCTGGTGAAGGACGAACGGCATTTCGACAAGTTCGACCGGGCCTTCGGCGCCTACTTCAACGGCCTGGAAAAACTCGACGACCATCTGCAGGCGCTGATCCCCGAGGACTGGCTGCGCAAGGAGTTCGAGCGCTCGCTGACGGATGAAGAGCGGGCGCAGATCCAGTCCCTGGGCGGCCTGGACAAGCTCATCGAAGAGTTCAAGAAACGCCTGGAAGAACAGAAGGAACGCCATGCCGGCGGCAACAAGTGGATCGGCACCGGCGGCACCAGCCCATTCGGCTCCGGCGGCTTCAACCCGGAAGGCATCCGCGTCGGCGATGCCGGCAAGCGCCAGGGCAAGGCGGTGAAAGTCTGGGACCAGCGCGAGTACAAGAATCTCGACGACTCGGTGGAACTGGGCACCCGCAACATCAAGGTGGCCCTGCGCCGGCTGCGCAAATTCGCGCGCCAGGGTGCGGCGGAGGAGCTGGACATCGACGGCACCATCGACCACACCGCCCGGGATGCCGGGCTGCTGAACATCCAGATGCGCCCGGAACGGCGCAACAGCATCAAGTTGCTGTTGCTGTTCGACATCGGCGGTTCCATGGATGCCCACGTGAAGATCTGCGAGGAACTGTTCTCGGCCTGCAAGACCGAGTTCAAGCACCTGGAGTACTACTACTTCCACAACTTCATCTATGAGTCGGTGTGGAAGAACAACATGCGCCGCGGCTCCGAGCGCACCTCGACCCAGGACCTGCTGCACAAGTACGGCGCCGACTACAAAGTGATCTTCGTCGGGGATGCCGCCATGGCGCCCTATGAAATCACCCAGGCCGGCGGCAGCGTGGAGCACTGGAACGAAGAAGCCGGCTACGTGTGGATGCAGCGCTTCATGGAGAAGTACAAGAAGCTCATCTGGATCAACCCCTATCCCAAGGACACCTGGGGCTACACCGCTTCGACCAATATCGTTCGCGAGTTGATCGAAGACCAGATGTACCCACTGACCCTGCGTGGCCTGGAAGAAGGCATGCGCTTCCTGTCCAAATAAACCCGTTCGCCGGCAAGCTGGCTCCCACAGGGCGATGTAGGAGCCGGCTTGCCGGCGAAGCTCTTCAGCCCCTCACCCGAACCGGCGCAGGAACGCCACCTGCTGCCGATGCGCCGTCTCCTGCACCACCGGCGCCAGGCGCACTTCGCTGCCCGGCAGGCACTGCGCCAACCGCGCCAGGGACAGGGGGGTCAACGCCCCCAGCCGTGGATAGCCGCCAATGGTCTGCCGGTCATTGAGCAGGATGATCGGCTGGCCGTCCGGCGGCACCTGGATCGCCCCCAGGGGAATGCCCTCGGAAATCATCGGCCGGCCCTGGTACTGCAATACCGGCCCGAGCAAGCGCGCGCCCATGCGGTCGGCCCGGCTGTCCAGGCTCCAACTGCTATTGAAGGCATCGAACAGGCTCAAACCGCTGAACTGGCCGATCTGCGCCCCCAGGATCACCTCCAGCGGTGCAGCGGATTGCCAATCCGGCAGTTGCTCAGGCGCCAGACTCTTGAGCGCACCGCCAGCTCCCGAATAACTCAACACCCCACCCTCGCTCAGGGCGCGGCCATAACCATCGGGGCCACCCAGGGCTTCACGCAACACACTGGCGCAACTGCCCAACACCTTGGGCGCGTCGAAACCGCCAGGGGCGGCCAGATAGGCCCGGGCCCCAAAAAATGGCTGGGTGAAGCGCAGCCGCTGGCCCTTTTGCAGGATGAAACTGCGCCCCGGGGTCAAAGGCCGCTCATCCACATAGGCACCAAGATCAGCGCCGGCCAACGCCAGCAGGCAATAGTCCTCGGCCTGCAGGGTGAAACCGCCCAGGGTGATTTCCACCACCGGCGCATCCAGGGCATTGCCCAGCAGCCAGTTGGCCCAGGACATCGACACCCAGTCCAGCGCCCCGCCCTGGGTCACCCCCAGGTGGCGCACGCCAAAGCGCCCGGCATCCTGCAGCAGGCACAGCGGGGTGCTGGCCTCGATCGTCAGTCGGCTCATGCCGGCACCTCCAGTGGCGTGTCATCGCCCCCCAGGCGCAGGAACTCGGCCCGCTCCACCGGGGCAAAGCGCACCCGGTCCCCCGGTTGCATCAGGCTGTAGCCATCGCGCTCGCGGTCGAACAACCGGCTCGGGGTGCGGCCGATCAGGTTCCAGCCCCCCGGCGATACCACCGGGTAGGCCGCGGTCTGCCGTTCGGCGATCCCCACACTGCCCGCCGCCACCCGCTTGCGCGGGGTGTTCAGCCGCGGCGCCGCGAGTGCCTCTTCCACCAGCCCCATGAAGGCAAACCCGGGAGCGAAGCCCAGGGCAAACACTTGATATTCACGCTGGCTGTGACGCTCGATCACCTCGGCCACCGACAGCCCGCTGCGCCGGGACAACAGCATCAGTTCCGGCCCGACACTGAGGTCGTACCACACCGGCAGCACGTGCTCGCGCCCGGCCTGGGTGGTACCGGGCGCCAGGTCGGTCAAGGCGGCCTCGATCCGCTGCCGGGCCTCGGACGGGCTCAGGGCCAGCAAATCGTAATGCACCATCAGCGTGGTATAGGACGGCACCAGATCGACCAGAGACTCGCCGAAGGCCCGCCGCAGCCCTTGGGCGGCGGCCAGCATCCAGGGCATGTTGTCCTCGGCGATCACCTCGAACAGCCGCACCATCAGGCAGTCGATGGCAACTACTTCAACCTGTGGCTTCATAGGCCGGACTGCTGGTTCAGGGCCTCGCGAATGCGCTGCACCGCCGCCACCGAACTGGCGTTGTCGCCATGCACGCACAGGGTGTTGGCGTGCAGCAGCAAGGCGCTGCCGTCGCTGGCGACCAGGGGCTCGCCGCGGGCGATGGTCAGGGCCTGCTGGAGGATGGTTTGCGCGTCATGGTGCACCGCCCCCGGCAACTGCCGCGACACCAGATGCCCGGCGTTGTCGTAGGCGCGGTCGGCAAAGGCTTCGAACCACAGGGTCACGCCGTACTCATCGCCCAGGGCCTGGGCCGCGCTGTTGTCGCGGGTGGCCATGAGCATCAGCGGCAGTTGCGGGTCGTAGGCTGCCACGGCCTGGATTACCGCCCGCAGTTGCGCAGGCTTGGCCATCATGTCGTTGTACATCGCGCCATGGGGTTTGACGTAGCTGACCCGCGTGCCCTGGGCCCGGCAGATGCCATCCAGTGCTCCGACCTGGTAGTGCAGCAGGTCCTGGATCTCCTCGGGCGAGTAGCTCATGGAGCGGCGGCCAAAGCCGGCCAGGTCCTGGTAGGCCGGGTGCGCACCGATGCGCACGCCATTGGCCAGGGCCAGGGCCACGGTCTTGCGCATGATGCCCGGGTCGCCGGCGTGGAAACCGCAGGCGATGTTGGCGCAATCGATAAAGGGCATGACTTCGGCATCCAGGCCCAGGGTCCAGTTGCCAAAGCTTTCGCCGATGTCGCAATTCAATAACAGGCGGCTCATGGTCAGTGTTCCTGTGTTTTTTATAAGGGGTCCGCTGCGGGGCAGCGCTGGCAATGCCCGGCAGATTATCAGTTAGCGTGCCTCAAGTTCCTTGCCGCGGGTTTCCGGCAGGCTCAGCGCTGCCAGCACCACCACGCCGTAGGACACCGCGGCAAAGGTGCCGATGGCCACGCCCAGCGGCACATGCTGGCTGAGCAGGCCGATCAGCAGGGGGAACAGCGCCGCCAGCGCCCGGCCGCTGTTGTAGCAGAAACCCTGGCCAGAACCGCGGATGCGGGTGGGGAACAGTTCGGTGAGGAAGGCTCCCATGCCGCTGAAGATGCCCGAGGCGAAAAAGCCCAGGGGAAAGCCCAGCCAGAGCATCACCGCGTTGCTCACCGGCATTTGCGTATAAAGCAAAACGATGCTGAAAGAGCCGGCGGCGAACAGTACGAAGTTCTTCTTGCGCCCGAGAATATCGGTCAGGTAGGCGCTGATCACATAGCCCATGTAGGAGCCGAAGATCACCATGGCCAGGTAGCCGCCGGTGCTTAGCACGCTCAGGCCGCGCTCGGTCTTGAGAAAGGTCGGCAGCCAGAAGGTGATGGCGTAGTAGCCGCCCTGGGCCCCCGCCGCCAACAGCGATGCGCGCAGGGTGGTGCTGAGGATCCCCGGGGCGAAGATCTCGTAGAACCGGGCCGGGTTGCTGGGTTCTTCCCGGGCCCGGGTTTGGCGATAGACCTCAGGGTCCTTGACCAGGCGACGGACGAAAATCACGAAGATCGCCGGCAGGATGCCCAGCAGGAACAGCCCGCGCCAAGCGTCTTCCGGTGGCAGCAGGGAGAACAGCAGCGCATATAGCAACGCCGTTATGCCCCAGCCCAGGGCCCAGCCGGACTGCACCATGCCCACCGCCTTGCCACGGTTCTTGGCACGGATCACCTCGCCGATCAGCACCGCCCCGGCGGTCCACTCGCCACCGAAGCCGAAGCCCATCAGGGTCCGGGCGATCAGCAATTGCTCGTAGTTCTGCGCCAGGCCACACAAAAAGGTGAAGAATGCGAACCACAGCACGGTCAGTTGCAAAGTGCGTACCCGGCCAATGCGGTCGGAGAGGATCCCGGCGATCCAGCCACCCAGGGCGGAGGCCAGCAAGGTACTGGTATGGATCAGCCCGGCTTCGGCGGAGGTGATGCCCCACAGTGCGATCAGGGTCGGGATCACGAAACTGAGCATCTGCGTGTCCATGCCATCCAGGCCATAACCGAGCTTGCAGCTCCAGAATGTCCGGCGCTCCTGCTGGTTGATGTCCCGGTACCAGTCAAACGGGCCGGCGCGGCGCGGGGCCTTGGCGGCCAGTGTTTCGGGCGCACTCATGGCGATCTCCAGGGTAATTTATTGGTGTTGTTCTGGGTCCCTACGACGCATATCGTGGGTTGGCGCATTCTTCGGCTCGAGCGCCAACTGCGTCCAACTAATAAAAACTGCCCTTATGCATAAGAAAAGTTGATCCCATGAACCTCAAGTTCCTCGAAACCTTCGTCTGGGTCGCACGGTTGAAGAGCTTCAGCCACACCGCGGAAAAACTCTTTACCACCCAGGCGGCGATCTCCAGCCGCATCGCGGTGCTGGAGGGCGAGCTGGGCGTGAAGCTGTTCCTGCGCGACTCACGGGGCGTCAGCCTGACCCCGGAAGGCGTCAAGGTGCTGGAGCACGCCGAGCAGATGCTCGACACCCTGCAGGTGCTGAAACAGTCCATCCAAGCGCCGTCGAGCAAGGTCGGGCGGGTTCGCATCGGGGTCATGGATACAGTGATCCACACCTGGCTCAGCCCCTTGGTGGCGGAGATGATGGACCACTACCCGCAGGTGGAAATCGAGCTGGTGGCCGACACCTCGCTGAACCTGTGCGAACAGTTGCAAAAGGGCTTTCTGGACCTGGTGCTGCAAACCGACCTGCTGCGCCAGGAAAGCATCCGCAGCCTGGAACTGGCCAGCTATCCCATGGGCTGGATCGCCGCCAGCAACTCGATCTACAACCGCGACTACGCCAGCGTCGCCGAGCTGGCCCGGGAACGGATCGTCACCTACTCGAAGAACTCCCTGCCCCACCAGCAGGTGCTGAGCCTGATGCAGGCCAACGGCGTGCTGGCGCCGCGGCTCAACTGCGTCAACTCGGTGTCGGCCATCACCCGCCTGCTGCGGGACGGCTTCGGCATCGGCGCCCTGCCACCGGTGCTGGTGCGCGAGGAACTGGCCCGGGGCGAACTGATCCTGCTGGCCATCGAACAGCGCCCGCCAAACCTGCAAGTGGTGGTGTCGTGGCGGGTGGGAGTGGAATTGGTGGAGGACATAGTCGAGCTGTGCCAGCGCGTGGTGCAGCGCTATGGGCAGAAGGTCGGCGCGGATTACCTGGTGCTGATCGAACCCCAGTGAACATCGCCATCCCTTGTAGGAGCTGGCTTGCCAGCGAACCGCACTGCGGTGTGTCAGGCACGCCGCTTTCGCCGGCAAGCCGGCTCCTACACAGATAAGAAAATCAATACGGCTCCCGTAGGAGCTGGCTTGCCAGCGAAGGCGATCTTCAGCCAGGCACAAGCCACGCGGGCCTCTTCGCCGGCAAGCCGGCTCCTACAGGGGTCAGAGGCCTTTGAGGTCGCGCTCTTCAATCGGGCGGCTCTGGCGCAGGCGCTTGCCGCCCAGCACTACCCAGTCGATCAACCGGTACAGGCATTCCAGGCCGAAGGACAGCAGCAAGGCACCGCTGATACCCCAGATCATGGCTTCCGGGGTCAGCAGGATCTGGTAGCTGTAGCCGTCCCAGGTTTCCTTGCGGATTTCCGGGTCGGGGGCCAGGGCCACTTGCAGCAGGCGGATGTACCAGGGCCCCTGCATCGCCTGGTATTGCTTGTCCAGGGCCAGCTGGCGGCTGAGCAAGCCGCTCAGGCTCTCGGCATCGCTGCGAAACACCGGGTCGTCGCTGGCCCGGTAATGGGCCACCAAGGCGTTCATGTCGCCCTTGAAGAACTGCTGCGCGGTGCCCTGGAAGCCTTGCAGGCTGTGCTGCGACTCGATCAGATGCGCCTCGACGCGCTTGGCGTAATCACTGATGAAACCCGGCACTTGCACACCGATCAACAGGCCGGCGGCGAACAGCACCAGCCGCAGATAACTGAGCAACATAGGGATGTCCTTATTCGGTCTGGCCATGGCTGACGCATTCACCGCGCCGCCACAGGCTCCACTGGCCCGGCTGGTAGCGGGTCCAGGTTTCGTTTTCAGTCAAGGGTTCAGTGGCGATCACCGTGACCACGTCGTTGGGCGTGGTTTCGGCCTGGAAGTCGACGATCACGTCCACATCCTTCAGCCGCGCCGGGCCGAACGGGGCGCGCCGGGTGATCTGCGCCAGTTTGGTCGAGCAATAGCAGAACAGCCAGTCACCGTCGCTGAGCAGGCCATTGAACACGCCCTTGCTGCGGTATTCGCTGCAAGCCTGGATCAGGGTCGGCAGCAGCTCCTCGATTTCCACCGGCTCGGGAAAGGCGGCCCGCACCCGGTTCAGCAGGTCACAGAAAGCCGCTTCGCTGTCGGTATCGCCCACTGGGCGGTAGAAGCTGGCCTGGGGCTGGAAATCCGCCAACTGGCCATTGTGCGCAAAGCACCAGTTGCGGCCCCACAGCTCACGGACAAAAGGATGAGTATTGGCCAGGCAGACCTTGCCGACGTTGGCCTGGCGGATATGGCCGATCACCACTTCGCTCTTGATCGGGTAACGCTGAACCAGGTTGGCCACTTCCGACTCGCTGCTGGCCGCCGGGTCCTGGAACAGGCGCAGGCCGCGGCCTTCATAGAAAGCGATGCCCCAGCCGTCGCGATGGGGGCCGGTGCGGCCGCCGCGCTGCATCAGCCCGGTAAAGCTGAAGACGATATCGGTCGGTACATTGGCGCTCATGCCCAATAACTCACACATGCTCGGACTCTCGCTTCAATGCCGGGGCCAGGTTACAGACGCGGCTCGACCCGCGTATTCAGGGGAGTGCCCGCGCCAGGCCGACCATAACGGTCGTTGCCGGCACCGCCAAAGGGCTGGTCATCCTCCAATTCGGCGGCCTTGGCCGCGGCTTTCGCGGCTTCGCTCCGCTCGCGGCGCTCCCTGGCGGCGCGCTCGATCGGCCAGCGGATCAGCACGAACAGCAGGTAGACGCCAAAGGCGATCATGCCGTACATGAACAGGTCGGATACCGCACGCCAGGCGTTGTTGCCGACCTTGAAGGCTATATCCAGGGCGGTGATGGCCACGGCCGGGGCAAATTTTTCCTTGACCGGGTCGATGATGGTCGGGCTGAACAGCAGCACCGCCACCAGCACTCGCAGCGGCTCGCGCAACCAGCGCCACATCCAGCGGGTCAGGCGCATCCACACCAGCAGGCAGCCCAAGGCGGCGAAGGCATAGAGCCCCCAGGCGATCAGATAGTCGTTCTCGGTCATGGTGTCCATGGCAAGGCAGGCAAAGAGGCGCTTATGATAACGACTTTTGCCGTGTCAGGCTGCACCGCCGTCTGCCCAGCCCTCATTTGTCATCGCCCGAGAGCCACCCATGCCCTTAACCGCCAACGACAGCAGCGCCCCGATTGCCCACAAGGCCGAAGGCGCTGACCCGTATGCCTGGCTGCAGGAACGCGACACCGACGCGGTGCTCGATTACCTGAAGGCTGAAAACAGCTACCTGGACGCCCAGTTGGCGCATCAGGGGCCCCTGCGTGAAACGCTGTTCCAGGAGATCAAGGGGCGGATCCTCGAAACCGACCTGTCCCTGCCCTCGCCCTGGGGCCCGTACCTGTACTACACCCGCACCACCGCCGGCGACGAATACGCCCGCCACTACCGCTGCCCACGCCCGGCGGACGACAGCCTGACGGTGGACGAAAGCCGCGAGCAACTGCTGCTGGACCCCAACGCCCTGGCCAATGGCGGCTTCTTCTCCCTCGGGGCCTTCAGCATCAGCCCCGACCACCAGCGCCTGGCCTACAGCCTCGACACCACTGGGGAGGAAATCTACACCCTGTTCGTCAAGGAACTGGCCAGCGATAAAGTCAGCGAGCTGTCCTTCGACAACTGCGACGGCAGCATGACCTGGGCCAACGACAGCCTGACCCTGTTCTTCGGCGAGCTGGACGATACCCACCGCCCACACAAGCTGTTGCGCTACCGGCTGGATGGCACCGCCGCCGAAGAAGTGTTCCACGAGCCGGACGGACGCTTCTTCCTGCATTGCTACCGTTCCAGCTCCGAACGCCAACTGCTGCTTTCCCTGGGCAGCAAGACCACCGGCGAGACCTGGGCCCTGGACGCCACGCAGCCACATCTGCCGTTCACTTGCCTGGCGCCGCGGGTCGAAGGCCATGAATACGATGTCGACCACGGCCTGCTGGACGGCCAGTGGACCTGGTTCATCCGCAGCAACCGCGACGGCATCAACTTCGCCCTCTACCAGGCAGAAGACAACGGCGCGATCCCCGAGCAGGACGACTGGCAACTGCTGGTGCCGCACAACCCCGAAGTGATGCTCGACGGCGTGACCCTCAACGCCGGCGCCATGACCCTGAGCCTGCGCGAAGGCGGCCTGCCGATCATCGAAGTGCACCCCCGGGACCTGCCGGTATACCGCGTGCAACTGCCGGATGCGGCCTACAGCCTGCACGTGCAGAACAGCCTGGAGTTTTCCAGCGAGCGCATCCGCCTGCGCTACGAGGCCCTGAACCGCCCGGCCCAGGTGCGCCAGTTGCAACTGGCCGACGGCCAGCAGCAGGTGCTGAAGGAAACCCCAGTACTGGGCCCGTTCGACCCCGATGCCTACGTCAGCCAGCGCCTCTGGGCCACCGCCGCCGACGGCACCCAAGTGCCCATCAGCCTGGTGGTCAGGCGCGACTGCCTGGGCCAGCCCACGCCGCTGTACCTCTACGGCTACGGTGCCTACGGCGAAAGCCTGGACCCCTGGTTCTCCCACGCCCGCCTGAGCCTGCTCGATCGCGGCGTGGCCTTTGCCATTGCCCACGTGCGTGGCGGCGGCGAGCTGGGTGAGGCCTGGTACCGCGCCGGCAAGCAGGAACACAAGCAGAACACCTTCAGCGACTTCATCGCCTGCGCCGAACACCTGATCGCCCAGGGCCTGACCAGCGCCCAGCAGTTGGCCATCAGTGGCGGCAGCGCCGGCGGCCTGCTGATCGGCGCGGTACTCAACCAGCGCCCCGAGCTGTTCAAGGTCGCTATCGCCGAAGTGCCCTTCGTCGATGTGCTCAACACCATGCTCGACCCGGAGCTGCCGCTGACCGTCACCGAATACGACGAATGGGGCAATCCCGAAGACCCCGAGGTCTACGCACGGATCAAGGCCTACGCGCCCTACGAGAACGTGCGCGCCCAGGCCTACCCTGCGCTCCTGGTCATCGCAGGCTACAACGACAGCCGCGTGCAGTACTGGGAAGCGGCCAAATGGGTGGCCAGGTTGCGGGCCACCAAGACCGACGGCAACCCGCTGCTGCTCAAGACCGAACTGGGGGCCGGCCATGGCGGCATGAGCGGGCGTTACCAGGGATTACGTGACGTAGCCCTCGAATACGCCTTTATCCTGAACATTCTGGGCCTGGCCTGAGGAACTCCCGGCGGCGTTCCTGTCTTAACCCAGAACGCCGCCGGCAACCGCCGGACCGGGCCTGCGCCCGTGCAACAGACACAAGAAAAAGACCGTGATCCCATGTCCGAACCCACCTTACTGAACAACGAGATCCGCGACTGGCTGATGGACTGCGGCCTGTTCGACCAGTTGTTGCCCGCCGACTTCAATGCTGCGGCCGGCTACTTCAGCATCAGCAGCATCGCCGAGGGCGAAGCGATCTTTCATGAGGGCGATGCCGGCAGTTTCATGTGCATCATCCACAGCGGCCAGGTGGCGGTGCAAAAGCGCAACCACGACGGCCAGCCCCTGACCATCGCGACCCTGCGCAGCGGCCGGGCCTTTGGCGAAATGGCGGTGCTCGATGGCGAGCGACGTTCGGCTACCTGCGTGGCCGCCAGCCATTGCCAGTTGCTCAACCTGGGCAAGGACTCCCTGGAAAAGATGCTCAACGATGCGCCAAAGATCGCCGCCAAGATCATTCGCGCCCTGGCCGTGTCGCTGTCCAGGCGGCTGCGCATGGCCGACGGCCAGTTGCTCGCGCAGCAGATCTGAGCCCTCGCCACACCCGCCGCTACATCAACCCTGCGCCTTGGCCTTGTTGTCGTTCTGCTCCAGCCCCGGCAGGGTCTGGTCCTTGGGCGGCTTGGGCATGTCGATCGGCGGCAGCAGGGGCGCACTGCCACTGCTGCCGGCTTTCGGCGTGCTGGGCGGGGTGACTTGCGGATAAGGCGTAGGGGTCGCGGTGCCCGGGGTGCCGAGGGTCGGCGCCGGGGTCACCACCGGGGCGCTTTGCGGCTCGTCGGCCAAAGCCGGGCCGGCACCAAGCGCCAGGGCTGCGGTGAGGGCGAGCGCCGCTTGGGCAATCACCGTTAGAATAGTGCGCTTCATCAATGGCTCCATTGCTATTGTCTGGCGTCAGGCTACTCCCAACCGGGGCGTTTTGCCTTCCTCAATGAGATCTCCATGAAACGTTTCGTACTGCTGGACACTACTGCGATTCCTGAAAACGGCGGTGCCTTGTGCCTGTTCGAATACGGTGAGGATTTCGTCATCAAGATCCAGGGCGGCGACGGCGGCCAGTTGATGAACACGCGCATGCACGGTTCCGAGGATGCCCTGGCGCAGATCCCCTGCAGCAAGGTCGCCGGGCGCCCGAACTCGCGGGTGCTGATCGGCGGCCTGGGCATGGGCTTCACCCTGGCCGCGGCTCTCAAGCACCTGGGCAAGAACGCCGAGGTGGTGGTCGCCGAGCTGGTGCCCGGGGTGGTGGAATGGAACCGTGGCCCGCTCGGCGAAAAGTCCGGCCGGCCGCTGCTGGACCCGCGCACGGTGATCCGCCTGGAAGACGTGGCCAAGGTCCTGCAGGCCGAGCCCCAGGGCTTCGACGCGATCATGCTCGACGTCGACAACGGCCCCGAAGGCCTGACCCAGAAAGCCAACAGCTGGCTCTACTCCAGCGCCGGCCTGGCCGCCTGCGCCCGGGCCCTGCGGCCCAAGGGCATTCTTGCGGTGTGGTCGGCCAGCGCCGACCGGCAGTTCTCCGAGCGCCTGCGCAAGGCCGGCTTCAAGGCCGAGGAAGTACAGGTCTTCGCCCATGGCAATCGCGGCACCCGGCACACCATCTGGATTGCCGAGAAGCTCAAGGCCTGAGCTAAACTTTGTTCATTACCGTCATTAGTCCTTCTACAAAGGTGAACCCATGAGTTCGTCCACTCCCCCATCCAACACCGCCAAGCTGGACCGTATCCTTGCCGACGCCCAGCGCGACCGGGAAATGGGCTACCGCGACAAGGCACTGAAAATGTACCCCCATGTCTGCGGCCGCTGCGCCCGGGAGTTCTCCGGCAAGCGCCTGAGCGAGTTGACCGTGCACCACCGCGATCACAACCACGACAACAACCCCCAGGACGGTTCCAACTGGGAACTCTTGTGCCTGTACTGCCACGACAACGAGCACTCGCGCTACACCGACCAGCAGTACTTCGGCGAAGGCTCCCTGAGCACGCCGAAAGTCGCCAAGGCGACCCACAACCCGTTCGCCGCCCTGGCCGGGTTGATGAAGAAAGACCCGGAGTAAGCACCAGCGGCCGGGCACATTGTGGCGAGCGAGCGTGCTCCCGTTCGGCGCCAAGGCAGCCGTAAACCCTGTGTCCCCGGCCGGCCTGCTACAGCACATTGGCCACTGTCGGGCGTGCTGCGCACTCCAGCGCGAGCAAGCCCCCCACGCCACAACAAGCCACCGAGCCGTGGGCAATCCCCGTATAATCGCGCTCTTTTCCCCCAAGGCGCTTTGTTCGTGGCAAACAAAAGGTACAGCTGCATCGGTTTGTATAACCCCAAGTCACCGGAGAACGTCGGTTCGGTGATGCGCGCCGCCGGCTGCTATGGCGTCGCCTCGGTGTTCTACACCGGCAAGCGCTATGAGCGGGCCCGCGACTTCGTCACCGACACCAAGAAGGTCCACCAGGACATTCCGCTGATCGGCATCGACGACCTGAAGAAAATCCTCCCCCTGGGTTGCATTCCGGTGGCCGTGGAACTGGTAGAGGGTGCCCGCCCGCTACCCGAATACACCCACCCGGATCGCGCCCTGTACATCTTCGGCCCGGAAGACGGCTCCCTCGACAAGGAGATCCGCGACTGGTGCGAGGACGTGGTCTACATCCCCACCACCGGTTGCATGAACCTGGCAGCGACCGTCAACGTGGTGCTCTACGATCGCCTGGCCAAGGGCAACAACACCCGCTCCGGCCCCAAGTTCTGAACACACGCCGGTCATTGCCCGGGAACCTGTGACGCCTTCGTGCAGTCAGCCTTGTATCCCTTACCGCCCTTGGAGACAGATCATGAGCGAGCGCAAACAGCTGCAAACCATCGAATCGACCCCGTTCCAGAGCCAGCCCACCCAGAATGTCCAGGGCTGGGAGCGCATCGGCTCATTGGCCGGCGGCGTGGTGATGATGGGCAAGGGCCTGCGCCGTGGCGGCGTATTCGGCCTGATCCAGGTAGCCATCGGCGGCGTGGCCCTGGCCCGGGGCATCACCGGGCACAGCTCGGCGAAAAGCCTGCTGGAGAAAAGCCGCCAGGACATGAACAACGTGCGCAGCAAGATCGAACGCGCTGCAGAAGAGCTGCGCAACCTGAAAGCCGATGCCGAAGCCGCCGGCCGCAACGCCAAGGCCGCCAGCAATGATGAAGTGAAGGTGCCCAAGGCCTGAGGCCGGGGCGTCCTCATGGACGCCTGGGCCCAGCCGTGCCAAGTCAGCGCAGCAGGCTGGTGTCGAGCACCCTGGAGGGCTCGCCCAGCACGCTTTCACTGAGCTGGATGAATTCAGCAGTGCTGACGCTTTTCAGGCGCATCGCCGCTTGCAGGACATCATCCAGGGAGCGCTTGTTGCGGGTCTTGAGGCGAATCTCTCGATCCAGCTCCTGCAATAGCAACACCGCCTTGGCCACTGTGGCGCTGTCCACCTGTTCGCCGCGCAGGCTGGTGACCTTGTGGCCGTCCCGGGCCAGGCGCTTCTCCAGCACCTGGTAACGTTCCTCGCTGATGCCCCCGGCACGGCGCAGCAGCTCGATGGCGTAGTACTGCGCCAGCCCTTCACTGATCCAGTCGCTGCGCTGGCTGTCGTTGATCCGTGCCAGAGATTGCACCAGCTCCCGCAGCAAGGGGCTGGCGCCGCTCTCGCTGATCAGCGGCAGGCGGCTGTGAAGGAACAGCGAGTCGCGCCCGGCCAGGCTGCCGCGCCACATCGGATCGGCCGCGCCGACGATCAACAGCTTGCTCGGCTGGCGGGGAAACACCGCCTGCACCTGCGGCCAGACAAAGGTCAGCAGGGTCAGCACATCCATGCGCCGCATGCCCTGGCCCAATGGCGAAACCACACTGACGTCGGTGTCCCCCAGGCGGGTACGGCGGCTGCCCAGGGTGCCGGCGAGCATCCAGCCGGCGGGACGGTCGAACAGCCGCGAGGGGTTGTCGATGCGAAAACGGTGCTTGCCGATCCGCGGCCAGGCGGTCTCGATGCTCTTCCAGCCGGCGGGCAGTTCGAAATCCAGGCGCGCCACCAGCTCGATGCCGTCCTGCTGGTCCAGGTGCGCCGGCGGCACCAGGGTTTCGCCGCGCAGCAAGGCCCAGTTGGCAGTGCTGCGGCTGTCATAGCTGCCTTTCTTGATGCTGTGGCTCAGGCGTACCCGGTAGCTCAGGCTGGCCTTGCCGCTGGCCGGGCGCCAGACGCCACGCTGACCGCCGGCACCGGCGGGGGCGGCCTGCCATTGGCCGTCGGCCTTGAAGTCGCTGTAGTCGCCCGCCGAGCCCAGATCGAAATCCAGGCTGCGCACCGCCGCGCCATCGGCCAGGGTCAGGCGCACTTCGGCCTGATCGCTCTGGGGCAGGAAACGCACGTGATAATCCAGATCGACTTTCTTCGCCGCAAAGGCCGATGCACTCAATGCCAGCATCGCAGCAGCCAGCGCCAGCTTCGCCCCCACCCTCATACCCTCTCCTTGCTGTTGAAACCTTGAAGCCGGCGCGGCGAATCCTCAGCCCGCGCGGAAAATCAGATGATCCTCCCAATCCTCTTCCGCCACGCTGCCTTCGGCGAGCATGCGGCCGGACTGGGAAATACGTTCGTGGTGCACCGCATCGCGATCGCCGCACACCAGGTGGTGCCACAGGGGCAGGTCCTTGCCCTCGCTCACCAGGCGGTAGCCGCAGGTGGGGGGCAGCCACTTGAATTCGTCGGCCTTGCCCGGGGTCAGCTGGATGCAGTCGGGCACCGAGTCGCGGCGGTTGGGGTAATCGCTGCACTGGCAGGTCTTGAGGTCCAACAGCTTGCAGGCGATGCGCGTGTAATAGACGCTGTTGTCGTCCTCGTCTTCAAGCTTTTGCAGGCAGCACAGACCGCAGCCATCGCACAACGACTCCCATTCGTCCTGGTCGAGTTGTTCGAGGGTTTTGCGTATCCAGAAAGGTTCGACTTTGGCGGCCATGGCTCAAGCATCAGTATCCGAGGGTGAAAAGGCCGCCAGTCTAGTGCCGAAGAACCGGCGGGCCAAGCGTTGGCGACTGTCGGTAGGCCGGGACTTGTCAGCGGCCCATGGGCACAGTAGCTTTGCCCCTCGGACCGACCCGCGTCCGTGTGCCATGAACGCTTGACCGCGTTGCACCCGGCAAACCGCACGGGGTCAGGAATACCCCTTCGCTCAGCTCATCTGCGCTTGCCGGTTTATTCCACTCATCTCACATGCTGCCAGGAGTTTTTCCATGAGCGCCAACACTCGCGTTGCCGACTACGCCATCCACCCGCAGTTCACCCAGCGCTGGTCGCCCCGGGCCTTCACCGGCGAAAGCATCCCCGAAGAAACCCTGCTGAGCTTCTTCGAAGCCGCACGCTGGGCGCCTTCGGCCTACAACTCGCAGCCCTGGCGCTTCCTCTATGCCCGCCGCGACACGCCGAACTGGGAACGCTTCCTCGGCCTGCTCAACGAATTCAACCGTGGCTGGGCGCAACACGCTTCGGCCCTGGTGATCGTGATTTCCAAGACCACCTTCACCGTGCCCGGCGCCAGCGAGGAAACCCCGGCCCTGTGGCACACCTTCGACACCGGTTCGGCCTGGGGCCACCTGGCCCTGCAAGCCAGCCTCAGTGGCTGGCACACCCACGGCATGGCCGGCTTCGACCAGGAACTGACCCGCAAGGAACTGAAGATCCCCGAAGGCTATGCCGTGCACGCCGCCGTGGCCGTGGGCAAACTGGGAGACAAGTCGACCCTGGCCGACTACCTCCAGGCCCGGGAAGAGCCAAGCCCGCGTCGCCCCCTGAGCGAAACCGTGGCCGAAGGCGATTTCAGCCTCTAAAGCCGCGATCGCCTCTGTAGGAGCGAGCTTGCTCGCGAAGCCCTGAAGGCTGCCGCGCATGCCTGGCAAGCGCGGCTTTCGCGAGCAAGCTCGCTCCTGCGATCAGGCACGTTTCAGTAGCCGCGAGCGAAATCCACTTCGCCGCGCAGGGCCTGCCCAGCCTGATAAGCCCGCAGGTTGTCGACGAACAGCTGCACCATCAATTCCGGCGAGGTCGGCGCCGAACTGTGGCCCGTCAGCAGCAAGCCCCAGGCGGTCCAGAACGGATGCCGTTGCGGCAAGGGCTCCTGGCGGCAGACATCGATCACCGCCCCCGCCAGATGCCCATCCTTGAGGGCCTGCACCAGGTCTGCATCGACCACCGCCACGCCCCGGCCAACATTGATGAACAACCCCGTGGGCTTGAACCGCTTGAACAGCGCCGCGTCGTACAGGTCGTGGGTGCTCGGGGTGTTGGGCAGCAGGTTGACCACGTAGTCCACCTCCCCCACCAGGCGCCCCAGGTCTTGCAGGCCGGCCACTTCGACAAAGGGCGCCTGCTCCCGGGCCTGGCTGGCGATGCCGTACAGCTTCACGCCAAAGGGCAACAGAAATTGCGCCACGCTCTGGCCGATGTCGCCGGTACCGACGATCAGCACCTTGCGCCCCACCAGGCTCTGGCCCAGGCGGTTGTCCCACTTGCGCTCGACCTGGCTCACCAGGCGCGCCAGCACTTCGCGCTCATGGCCCAGGATGTAGGTCAGCACGTACTCGGCCATCACCTGGCCGAAGATGCCCACGGCCCGAGTCAGACGGTAGTGCCGCGGCAGGCCGTCGGCCAGCAGCGGGGTAATGCCGGCCCAGGTGGATTGCAGCCACTGGGGCTGGTGCCCCTGGCGCAGCAGGGTGGCCAGCAGGTCCGGCTGCCCCAGCCAGACCGGGCAATCCGCCGCCAACCGTGCCAGCTCGGCGGAGTCGCCACTGGTCAACACTTCCAGCTCCGGGGCCGCCTGACGCAACAGGCGGGCGTAAACAGCGTGATCGTGTTCGGCAATCAGAACGCGCATGGCTCAAACCTTAAAAAACGGTGCAGGCAGCCGCCGACGGAGAATCGCTCCATCGATCAAGGCGGCTGCCAGGTCAGTCAGTTGCACTTACAAGGACGCCCGGGACCGGGCGCCTACAGGTCAGACCGGATCATTGCGACGCAGCAGCTCTTCGGGCAAGTGCTCGATGTACTCGTCTTCTGCCGGTGGCATCTGCAGGTGATAGCCCTGCTTGTCGAGGTTTTCCAGCACCTGGTGGATGTCCTCGCGGGAAAGCTTGCGCTCCGGGCTCAGCACCAGGTCGAAGGCATGTTGCGGCTTGCCGAAGGCCAGCAGCAGGTTTTCCGGCACGCGTTCCAGAGCCTCGCTTTTGAGCACGTAGAGGTACATCTCGTTCTTGCGCGGGCTTTTGTAGATGGAGCAGATACGTTTCAAGGCTGTTCTCCGGCGGTGGCCAGGCTGTCCAGCAGCGCCTGGCCCATCAATTCGCGGCGCCAGCCACGCAACGAATCAGGCAATTGGTAAGGCCCGTTGGGGAAGCCGCTCTTGAGCAGGCTCTCCAGGGTTTTCTTGCGCAGCATCACTTCCGGGGCGATCCCCAGGCGCTCGGCCTGGGCCTGGCCCACGGCCTTGAGGCGCTTGAGCAGGGCCGCGGCTTCGATCGGCAGGGGTTCGGGCACGGCCGGCGGCCATTGATCCGGGCCGATGCTGGCGGTGCGCTTGATCAGGTCGAGGAGGAACTCGCCGTCCTGGCGCACGGTACGCGGGTGCATGTCTTCGATCTTGGCCAGCGCCGACAGGTTGTCCGGCTGGGTCTTGGCCAGGGGCCACAGGGCATGCTCGCGCACGATACGGTTGCGCGGCAGGTTGCGGGCACGGGCCTCGCGCTCGCGCCAGGCACACAGTTCACGCAAGACCGCCAGCTGGGCGCGGGACAGTTTCCAGGCCAGCTTGGCTTCGCGGTAGACCTCGTAGGGGTCCACTTCGCGGCGCAGGTTGGCCACCAGTTCGGCGCCGTCTTCCAGCACCCAGCGGTACTTGTCCTCGGACAACCTGGGCCGCAGTTCGGTGAACACCTGGGCCAGGTGCACGGCGTCTTCGGCGGCGTAGCTGACCTGGGTTTCCGACAGCGGGCGCTGCAGCCAGTCGGAACGGGTCTCGCCCTTGGGCAGGTCGATGCCCAGGACTTCCTGCACCAGGCGCGAATAGCCCATGGAGAAACCCAGGTTCAGGTAGGCGGCCGCCAGTTGCGTGTCGAACAACGGCGCCGGCAGGCTGCCAGTCAGGCGCAGCAGGACTTCAAGGTCCTCGCTGCAGGCGTGCACCACCTTGACCACTGCCGGATTCTCCAGCAGGGCCGCCAGGGGCTGCCAGTTGTCGATGGTCAAAGGGTCAATCAGGTAGGCGCGCTGCCCATCGCCAATCTGCAACAGGGCGGCAATGGGATAGAAAGTGTCGACCCGCATGAATTCGGTGTCGAGGGCGACGAATGGCAACTGCTGCCACTGGGCGCAAAGCTGACCGAGGCTATCGTTGTCGCGAATCCAATGTATATCGATGGCCACACGGCTCTCCCTTGAAGAATGGCGCGCAGTATATATCGCCTCCGGCGATTTCCGAGCATTCACCCGACAAGAGCAAGTGCGAAAACATCTGGCGGAGGGCAAGAATAGTCCGAGACTCTGGGCTACCCCTGTTTTCTCAGCACATAGACTCGCGAAGGCGCCCAACCGGGCAGCAGGTCCCGATGGTCGAGCACTTCAAAACCGGCCTCACGGAACTCCGCTTCCAACTGCACTTTGCTGGTCAGCGGCGGCATGCCGGAGCCGGCAGAAGCGGGTTGGCCGATCCGCAACAGCGGTTCGATCCGCGTGGCCAGGATCACCGTGTCCCGGCTGACCCGGTAGAACTCGCGCAGCAGGGCCAGGCGATCCTCGCCCCGGGTCACGTGGGCAAAGAGTTGCATGCAGATGATGCAGTCCACCGCATTGGCCGACAGGCCGATATCGAACGCCGAACTGTGGAAGGTCTTGACCCGTTTCAGCAGGCTGGCCGGGTGGTGGGTCTGGGCATGGTTCAACATGTCCTGGGAAGGGTCCGCCGCCAGAATCACCCGGTTGCCGTGTTCGCCCAGCACCGGCCAGTAGCGCCCGGCGCCGCAGGCCACATCCAGGATCAGCCCCGGCTCGCCGGCTTCCTTCAGGGCGTGACGCACCAGGCGCGCCGTGCGCCAAACGGCCAGGCGCGCGCCAATCCCGGCTGGCCGGGGCTCGCGGCAGATGCGCGCGTGCTCCTGGTCGTAGCGCCGAGCGAACTCCAGTTCGATGGACGGTGGGGGATGGGACGACATGAACGGCGAACTCTTTTTGGAATCCAGGGGCCACAGGTTAACGTGCCATTCGTGAAAAAAAGGTCGAAAGCCCGCATCGCCTTCCAGCACCGGTACTTGCCTTGCCTGGTCGGCGGCTGGCGCCAATAATGCTCCGCCCCCTGCCCCTCAAGGAACGATTCCATGCTCCCGCGCCTGCTGTTGTGTACCCTGCTGGGCCTCAGCGCCCCAGCCCTGAGCTTCGCCCAGGAGCCCACCTCGCACCTGGACCAGGTGATCGAGCGCGGCCACCTGACGGTCTGCACCACCGGCGACTACAAGCCCTACAGCTACCTGCGCGACGACGGCCACTACGAAGGCATCGACATCAGCCTGGCCGAATCCCTGGCCGAGAGCCTCGGGGTGCGGGTGAAGTGGGTCAACACCACCTGGAAAGGCCTGATGGCGGACTTCCAGAGCCAACAGTGCGACATCGCCGTCGGCGGTATTTCGGTGTCCCTGGAGCGGCAGAAAAAAGCCTTCTTCAGCCAGCCCCTGGGCATCGACGGCAAGATCCCCCTGGTGCGCTGCCAGGATCTCAAGCGCTACCAGACCCTTGAGCAGATCAACCAGCCCGAGGTGCGCCTGATCGAGCCACCGGGCGGCACCAACGAAATCTTCGCCCGGGCCCACCTGCCCAAGGCCAGCCTGACCCTGTTCGCCGACAACGTGACGATCTTCGATCAGTTGCTGACCCACCGCGCCGACGTGATGATCACCGACGCCTCGGAGGCGCGCTTCCAGCAACGGCACAAACCGGGGCTGTGCGCAGTCAACCCCGAGCGCTACCTGCAATACAGCGAGAAGGCCTTTCTCCTGCCCAGGGACGATGTGGCCTGGAAAAGCTACGTCGATCAATGGCTGCACCTGAGCAAGGCCACCGGCGCCTACGACCGGGTGGTCAATCAATGGCTGGCCGCACCCTCGTCCTGATCCAGCAGCAGTTGCCGGAAAGCCTGGCAGGCGGCGCTGCGATAGGCGCCCTTGCGCCCCAGTAGCACCACGCGGCGCGGCGCCGGTGGTGATTGCAAGGCCAGGGTGCGCAGCCCCGGCTGCTCCCGGGCAATGGAGCTGGGCAGGATGGTCGCCAGTTGCCCGCGCCGGACCATCTCGACAATCGCACTGACCGAATTGGCCTCGGCGGCGATCGGCGGGGCAATGCCCTGCTGTCGGCAATACAGGTCGATGTGCCGGCGGGTGGCGAAATCGGCGCTGAGCAGCACCAGGGGCTGGCGGCCCAGGGCCTCGGCACTCAAGGGCAGGCGCTCGGGCTGCGGGTACTGCGGGCCGACCATCAGGCTCAGGGTTTCGATGAACAGCGCCTGGCTCTCGATCTCCGCCAGGTGCTCGCCGGCGAAGGCGATACCCAGGTCCAGGCGGTCCTCGGCCAGGGCCGCTTCCAGGCGATCCTGGGTCATTTCCTCGATGCTCAGGCCGATCCCCGGGTGCTGCTCGTAAAAGCGGCTGAGCAAGGGCCCGGCCAGGTAGGCGGTAAAGGTCGGGGTCAGTGCCAGGCGTAGCGAGCCGCGGCTCAGGTCCTGCACATCGTGGATCGCCCGCCTGGCCGCCTCCAGGTCCTGCAAGGCGCGGCGGGCATAGGCGACATAGGCCTGGCCGGCATCGGTGAGGCGCACGCTGCGCCCGGAACGGTCGAACAGCGGCGCCCCCAGGCTCTCCTCCAACTGCTTGATCTGTTGCGACAGGGTCGGCTGGGACACATGCAGCGCCTCGGCAGCCCGGGTGAAGTTGCAATGCTCGGCCACGGCCAGCAGGTAACGGATATGACGCAACAGCATGGGGAATTCCAACTATAGGCTGTACTTATGGAAAGCATAATAAGCCGGTCTTGGACGCTATAGCTGAAAACTTCCATCCTTGCCCCATCAGCGACGCAAGGAGAACCCCATGCAGAACATCATCGACGGCTTCCTCAAGTTCCAGCGCGAAGCCTTTCCCCAACGCAGTGAACTGTTCAAGCAACTGGCCAGTACCCAGAACCCCGGCACCCTGTTCGTCACCTGCTCCGACAGCCGGGTGGTGCCCGAACTGCTGACCCAGCAAGAGCCCGGCGACCTGTTCGTGATCCGCAACGCCGGCAACATCGTGCCCAGCTACGGCCCCGAGCCGGGTGGCGTATCGGCCACCGTGGAATACGCGGTGGCAGTGCTGGGGGTGAGCGACATCGTCATCTGCGGCCACTCCGACTGCGGCGCGATGACCGCCATTTCCACCTGCAAGTGCCTCGACCACCTGCCCGCCGTGGCCAACTGGCTGCGCCATGCCGAGTCGGCCAAGGTGATCAATGCCGCCCGCCAGCACGCCTCGCCCGCCGAGCACCTGGACGCCCTGGTGCGCGACAACGTGATCGCCCAACTGGCCAACCTCAAGACCCATCCTTCGGTAGCCCTGGCCCTGGAACAGGGCCGGCTGAACCTGCATGGCTGGGTCTATGACATCGAGAGCGGCGCCATCGTCGCACTCGACGGCAACACCCAGCGTTTCGTCTCCCTGGCCGAGCACCCGCACACCTGTGCCCTGGCCAGCCAAGCTTCCAGCGCTGCCTGAGCAACCCCCGTTTCGTCACTCAAGAGGAGTCACCCCATGCTGCAATCGCAATTCGCCCAAGCTCCACGCCTGGCCCTGGCCGACACCATCATCGACGCCAAGGCGCGCAAAAACCTGTCGTGGCAGGACCTCACCGACGGCACCGGGCTGAGCCTGGCCTTCGTCACCGCTGCCCTGCTGGGCCAACACGCCCTGCCGGCCGCTGCCGCCGACCTGGTGTGCGACAAGCTGGGCCTGGACCAGGACGCCAGTCGCCTGCTGCAGAGCATTCCCCTGCGCGGCAGCATCGCCGGCGGCATCCCCACCGACCCGACCGTGTATCGCTTCTATGAAATGCTCCAGGTCTACGGTTCGACCCTCAAGGCCCTGGTCCACGAGCAGTTCGGCGACGGCATCATCAGCGCCATCAACTTCAAGCTGGACATCAAGAAGGTCGAAGATCCGGAAGGCGGTTCCCGCGCAGTGATCACCCTGGACGGCAAGTACCTGCCGACCAAGCCGTTCTGACCCCGGGTTGCAGGTGGCTCCAGCGGTAGGTGCCTGCCGGGCGTGCGTATCGTCCGGTTGGCCGGCCCTGCGGCCCGGATCGCAGCCTGCGGCAGCGGTTACAGGTCCGCGGTGTTATTTAATTTTTAAATAACACCGCGGACTTTCTGATTTGCCCCCACTCCAGACCGAGCCGCCTAATCGGGTCCTTGTTTGTTGAAGGTCCGACCATGGAAAACATTCGTGCAACTTCCCGCCCCGCACTCTGGCTGATGGTCAGTGTGATTCTGGTGGCGCTCAATCTGCGGCCGTCGATGGCCGCCGTCGGCCCGCTGCTGTCGGGCATTCGTGGCGATATCCCCTTGAGCTTCAGCCTGGCTTCCCTGCTGACCATGCTGCCGGTCATGGCCATGGGCCTGGCGATGTTCTTCGGCATGGGCATCAGCCAGCGTCTGGGCGAGCACCGCACCGTGGTCCTGTCGCTGCTGGTCATCGGCCTGGCCACGGTCTCGCGGCTGTTCATGGACTCGGCGGCCGAGCTGATTCTCAGCGCGGTGCTGGCCGGCATCGGCATCGCCCTGATCCAGGCTCTGCTGCCGGCGCTGATCAAGTCGCGCTTTGCCGACAATGTCTCGTTGTTCATGGGCCTGTACGTCACCTCGATCATGGGCGGTGCAGCACTGGCCGCGTCCTTCTCACCCCTGGTGATGAACCACAGTGGCAGTTGGCGCCTGGCCCTGGCGATCTGGGCCGCCCTGGCGCTGCTGGCCCTGGTGTTCTGGTACGCCCAGCGCGCGGCCCTGCCCAGGCTGCCGGGCAAAGGTGGAGCACGGGAGTCCTTTGCCGGTAACCGCCGGGCCTGGCTGCTGGCGGTGTTCTTCGGCCTCGGCACCGCTTCCTATACCTGCGTGCTGGCATGGCTGGCGCCCTACTACGTGGAGAACGGCTGGAGCGAGCAGAACGCGGGCCTGTTGCTGGGCTTTCTCACCGCCATGGAAGTGATTTCCGGGCTGGTCACCCCGGCCATCGCCAACCGCAGCCAGGACCGGCGCCTGGTGCTGGTGGCCCTGCTGGTGCTGATCATCGCCGGCTTCTGCGGCCTGATCCTCAGCCCCAAACACCTCAGCCTGCTGTGGCCGTGCCTGCTGGGCCTGGGAATCGGCGGGCTGTTTCCCATGAGCCTGATCGTCTCCCTGGACCACCTCAACGACCCGCGCCGCGCCGGTGGCCTGACCGCTTTCGTGCAGGGCATCGGCTACCTGATTGCCGGGCTGTCGCCGTTGCTGGCGGGCATGATCCGCGACCAGCTGGGCAGCTTCGAATGGGCCTGGTGGTCACTGACCGCAGTGATGCTGGTGATGATCCTCATGGTGCTGCGCTTCGATCCGAAGCATTACCGCCAGCACATCCGCTGAGCCGGGAGAGGCCATCATGAAACCGGCGAACTTCACCCAGGCCAACCTCGGCATGCTGCTGTGGGCGGTGCTGATTGCCGCTTCGTTCTTTGCCGCCGCCGAGGTCAGCCAGGCCATCGACCCGGTGCTGCTGACCGCCCTGCGCCTGTTGTTCTCGGCCCTGATGTTCGTGCCGCTGTTGTGGCTCAAGGGTTCGGCGCCCATGACCCTGACCGGCTTGCGCGCCCACGGGCTGCTGGGCCTGCTGCTGGCACTGTATTTCGGTTCGCTGTTCGAAGCCCTGCGCTACACCTCGGCGGTCAACACCGGGACCCTGTTCACCCTGGTGCCGCTCTTGACCCTGGTATTCGAAGCCTGGCTACTGCCTGGCAGCGGCCAGCGGCGCCGCCTGCTGCCGATGCTGGTGGCGGGGGCCGGGGCGCTGCTGCTGATCCTCAAGGGCGGCGCGCCAGGGCAATTGCCGTCGCTGTACGCCATGGGTATCTACGCCCTGGGCTGCCTGGCCATGGCTGCCTACTCGCCGCTGAGCCAGCGCTTCAAGGCCGGCAGCCTGCAAGGGCGCAGTCCGGCGGCCATGACCTTCTGGAACATGCTGTTCGGATCGCTGTTCCTGTTTGTCGCCAGCCTGGCCAGTGGCGGCTGGCGCAGCGCCGCGCTACTGCGCGGCAACGACCTGCTGTGGCTGCTGTACCTGGCGCTGTTCGCCACCCTGGCAACCTTCTGGCTGCTGCATCGGGCCATCGGCGTCATCGCCCCGTCCACGGTGATTTCCTACATCTACCTGAGCACCCTGTTCCTCACACTGTTCCACTGGTTGTGGCTGGGCCAGGGGCCACAACTGACAGAAATGCTCGGCGCCCTGCTGGTAGCCCTGGGCATGCTCGGCCTGGTGCGCGGCAGCCGCCCGACAGCCGCGGCGGCCTGAAATTTTCCCGGGACAAGCACCCTTTCAGTGCGCGAAACTGCGCAGGTCGTGTTATCGGACATTTATGTCCCGATGCTGTCCGCGAATCTCCACCCGGGGCATTTAATTAGGACGATCGTTCCGCTAGCATCGATCCGGTTTGCGCGCCTCCGGCGCCAGGTGCTCAGCGGGATGGAACGGATGCTCATCAGCAATGTGCTCAGAAAACTCGACATGCAGGACCTCATGGTCTTTATCGCGGTGTACGAGCAAAGCAGTGTCACCGGGGTTTCGGAAACCCTCTGCGTCAGCCAGTCGACCGTCAGCTACTGCCTGAAGAAACTGCGCAATGGCTTCGAGGATGAACTGTTCATCAACACCCGCACCGGCATGCGCCCGACCTACAAGGCCACCAGCATGTACAACCACGTGCTGAGGATTCTGGAGAGCATCAACCTGTGCCACAGCGGCGTGCCGGCGTTCGACCCGACCCGCCAGGCCGTGACCTTCAACCTCTGTGCCCCGGAATACTTCGAGCTGCTGATCCTGCCGCACCTGCTCAAGGGCTTCGACTACGCCGACCTGCCGGTGACGGTCAATGTGCAGAAGCTGGAAAGTGATATTCCCGCCGAGGACCTGCGCGATGGCAGCGTCGACCTGGTGATCTGTTTCGGGCCCGACTTCCATCGCGGCCACGCCGACTTCAAGTCGCAGATGCTGCTGGAGGACGACCTGGTGTGTGTCTTCGACAAGCGCGCGACCCCACCCAGGGAACCGCGTTTCAGCCTGCAGTCGTTCGTCGAGCGGCGGCACGTGTTTCCCACGCCCTGGACGTCGGACAGCAACATGGTGGACGGCTGGCTGGCGCGCCAGGCCCACAAGCGGCAGATCGTCGCCCGCTCCAACAGCTACAGCGCAGCGCTGAAGATGATCACCGGCACCGACTTCCTCCTCACCCTGCCCCGGCGCATCCAGGCACTGCTGGCCAACGAGGCAGTGTTCAACCATTGCGAGGCCCCCAGCGGCCTGCCGGGGTTCAGCCTGGACATGCAGTGGAGCCAGCACACCGATCAGGACAGCGCGCAGACCTGGTTCCGAGAACAGATAGTCAAGGTCTGCGCCGAGCAGGGGCTGGCCTGATCCTCAGCGGCCGACGGCGGCCTTGCTGTAGGACGCGCGGTCGATATCGACGATCTCCACGCACAGTTGCACCTGGATATCCGCCGGCCATGGCGCCAGATCCTGCAACACCGCCAGCAGGCTCTCGGACAACTGCTTCTTGACCTCTGGCGAACGGCCGCTGAGCAAGGCCAGCTTGACGTGGACAAAGCCGCGTTCACCAATCCCGGTGCCGACCCGGAACGCTTCGACCTTGACTGCGCGGCTCTTGATATCAAACTCGTCGGAGAACTGCCCGGACGCCACCAGCCCATGATTGAGTCGCAGCAGCGCCTTGTCGACGTCCAGTTGCGGCAGGTTGGCGGTGTATTCCATATGCAGGTGCGGCATGGCAAAGCTCCCGGTCAGTCAGGGGTAAAAAGGCGCTCCATACTACACAACCCGCCCCACGCCGCCGCAGTAGCCGTTAGCCTCATTGCCTGGACGCCGCCCTTTCCCGCAGGGCCAGGGTTTCCCAGGCCGCCACCAGCAGCATCACCAGGGTGGTCAGGCTGCCCAGCGCCAGGGCGGAAAACCACTGGTTCCAGGCCGCGGGCAACAACAGCAGCAAGGCCGCGAGCCCGGCCAGGTGCGACAGCGGCGGCAACGGCCGCTCGTTCATCACCCACTTGAACAGCGCGCAACCGAGCAGGAACAGCCAGGGCCCGCCGACGATCACCAGCACCGCGGCCTGGCTGGCATGCTGCGGGTGCACCAGTACCAGTTCATCGGCTACCGCGCTGACGATGATCCCGGCGACGATCAACAAGTGCAGGTAGGTGTAGGCAATACGCGCCTGGCGCCCCGGGTCGCTGGAGTGGGCGATGCGGTGGTGGGCACGCTCGGCGCCACTGTCGAAATACACCCACCACATGGCAATGCTGCCCAGCACCGCCACCACGAAAGCCAGTACCCCTTCGGCACTGGTTGCTAGCTCGGCGAAGGTGGCGCCGGTGACCAGCAGGGATTCACCCAGAGCAATGATCACGAACAGAGCGCAGCGCTCGGCCATGTGGTTGCCTTCGACATTCCAGTCTTCCAGGGTCGAGCGGCCGAGCCCCGGCACCCAGAAATACAGCGACGGCGACAGCACCTCGATGGCCAGGGCCAGCCCCCAGCACGCCAGGCGCTGCGGGCCTTCGAGCAGGCCACCGCTGATCCAGAAAACGCCCGAGAACATCAGCCACAAGAGGATCCGCTGGAAGTTGCGGGTCATGTTCAGCGGCTCGCCGCGCACTGCCCACAGCGAATAGGCGGTGCGTCCCACCTGCATGAACACATAGGCGCCGGCAAACAACAGCCCACGCTCGCCGAAGGCCTGGGGAATCGACGACGACAGCAGCAAGCCGGCCACCATCAGCACGAACAGGCCGAGACGGATCGGCAGGGTTTCCGGGTCCAGCCAGTTGGTGATCCACGAGGTGAAGATCCACACCCACCACACCGCCACCATCAGCAACGCCACCTGCAGCGCTCCGCCCAGGGACAGATGAGCCAGCAAGGAGTGGGACAGTTGGGTCACGGCAAACACGAACACCAGATCGAAGAACAGCTCGACCATGCCAACCTTGCCGCTGTCGTGGCTGCCACGCCCACGCAACAGGGAACGGGAACGGGAACGACTCATGGGCACACTCCACCGATCAATGTTTCAACAGACGATCCACACAGCAAAGCAGCCGCCTGTGCCTCTGCCAAGCTGGCGGCCTCCGTTCACTGCGCCGCTGTCGCAGGCTGCGGCAGCGGCTACCAGGCACGATTAGCTCGCCAGAGGCGCCCGTTCGCTCATGAAGGCTTCCAGCCGCGAGCGCAGCCAGCGTTCGGCGGGGTCGGTGTCCACATGGCTGAGCCAGACCATGGACAGGTCCAGGGTCGGGGTCTTGAATGGAAACGGCTCGCAGTACAGCTGCCCCGAGGCGGCCATGGCGGCGGCGGCATAGTCGGGCAGGCTGGCGATCAGCTTGGTGCCGGCGAGCAGGGCCGGCAGCGAGCTGTACTGGGGCACCGACAACACGACCTGGCGGGTGCGGCCGATCTCCGCCAGCCACTCATCGGCGAAGCCGGCGACATTGGCGGTATGGGACACCAGCACATGGGGCCGCGCACAGTACTCGTCGAGGGTCAGCGGTGTGTCGCTGGCATCGGCCCGCAGCACGCTGGGCTGGATATGCCGCAGCAGCTTGCGCTTGGCGTTGGCCGGCAGGCCGCGGGTCTGGCTGATGCCCACGGTGATATCGCCGGACGCCAGCAGGTCGGGAATCCGCCAGTAATCCACGTGCTGCACCACGACCACCACTTGCGGCGCTTCCTGGCGCAGGGCCCGCAGCAGGGGGGGCAACAGGCCGAACTCGACGTCGTCGGACAGGCCGATGCGAAAGGTCATGGTGCTGCTGGCAGGATCGAAATCGTGGGTCAGGCTCAGGGCCGAGGACAGTGCATCCAGGGCCGGCGACAGGTGTTGGATGATCTGCTCGGCACGGGCCGTGGGCTCCATGCGATGGCCGACGCGAATGAACAGCGGGTCGTTGAACATCGCCCGCAGGCGGTTGAGCGCGGAACTGATGGTGGGCTGGCCGAGGAACAGCTTCTCCGCCACCCGGGTGACATTGCGCTCGAGCATCAGCGCCTCGAACACCACCATCAGGTTGATATCGGCCTTGCGCAGTTCATTGCGATTCATTGATGTTGCCCCCGGTCCCCAGACGGGAAGCAGTGTAGAAAGGCCGGAGGGCTGGCGTCCAGGCAAGATCTGCCAAGCGACGCCGCCCCCGGGCAGACCTCAGGCGGAGTTTCTCGCCAGCCCACTCGCCCTTTGCTCACTGCGGTCCTCCTGGCCCTGGCGCAAACGCAGGGCCGCCAATGCCGCCACCAGCAGCACCAGGGCAATCACCTTGAGGCCATTCATGGCATTGCCGGTGCTCATCTCGATCGCGCCCATCACCGAAGGGCCGACAAAACCGCCCAGCAGCCCGCAGGAATTGACGAAGCCCAGGCCACCCGCCAACGCCGCGCCTTTGAGCCGTGAAGCCGGGTACAGGAAGATGATCGACTGCACCACGAAGAACATCAGCGCCGCCACGCAGAACCCCAGCAGGCTGAACACCGGCCCGGAAAACGCCGCGATCGACAGACCCACCGCCATTACCAGCAAGCCACAGACCAGCAGGCGCCGCGAGCGTTGCGGGCTGTTGGCCAGCCGGGGCAAGGCAATAGCCCCGACGGCTGCGGCGATCCAGGGCAGCGAGGTCAAAAGGCCAACGCTCATGATGCTCAGGTTGCCGTACTTGCCGATGATGCTGGGGAGGAAAAAGATCACGGTGTAGATGGTGATCTGATGGCAGAAGTAGACAAAGATCGCCAGCAGGATCTGTGGCGTGAAGCATTGCCGGAACGAGTGCCCGCCCTGCCCCGCGCCCTCGTCGGCTTCCCGGGCCAGGCGCTGTTCGATGGCCGCCGCTTCCTCGGCGCTCAGCCAGGGAGCACGGCTCGGGCGGTCCGGCAGGCGCCGCCATACCACCCAGGCGAAGAACACCGCCGGCAGGCCTTCGAGCAGGAACATCCACTGCCAGCCATGCCAGCCCAAAAGGCCGTCCATCTTCATCAGCGCCGCGCCCAGCGGGCCGCCAATGATATTGGCCAGGCACACCCCCAGCAGGAAATAGCCGGTGGCCCGGGCCCGCTGCTGGCGGTCGAACCAGTAGGTCAGGTACAGCATGACCCCGGGAAACAGCCCGGCCTCGGCGATCCCCAGCAGCAGGCGCAGCACATAGAAGGAGGTCTCGCCCTGGACGAAGGCCATGGCGGCGGAGATCAGCCCCCAGGTCACCATGATCCGGGCGATCCAGAAGCGCGCGCCGACCTTGTGCATGATCAGGTTGCTCGGCACTTCGGACAGCGCATAGGTGAGGAAGAACAGTCCGGCCCCCAGCCCGTAGGCCGCGGCGGAAATCCCCAGGTCCACATCCAGCTGATGCTTGGCCAGGGCGATATTGGTGCGGTCGAGAAAACTCAGGACATAGGCCGCGATCAGCAGCGGCATCAGCTTGAGGAACATCAGCCGGGTCAGTTGTTGCGGGTCCCGGGGCGGCGCGGCGGTTGCAGTGTTCATGGGCATATCCCTTTGTAATTGTTATGCGGGATCGCCAGCGCCCGAAAGGCGCTGGCAGCGGGCCTGCGGAGCTTAGAACGCGACCTGGTCGCGCCCCTTGAGCCCGAGCAGGGTGCGGGCTTCGTCCGCCGTCGCCACCCGGCCGCCCAGGGCCTCGATGACGCTGCGGATGCGTCGTACCTGGTCGGCGTTGCTCGCCGCCAGCTTGCCGGGGCCGTCCCACAGCGAGTCCTCCAGGCCGACCCGGGCATGGCTGCCCATGGCCAGGCCCATGGTCGCCAGGGGAATCTGGTTGCGCCCGGCGCCGAGGATCGACCAGTGATAGGCATCGCCGAACAGCCGGTCAGCGGTGCGGCGCATGTGCGCCAGGTCCTCGGGGTGGCCGCCGATGCCGCCCCGCAGGCCGAACACCGACTGGATGAACAGCGGCGCCTTGAGCAGGCCGCGCTCCAGGAAGTGCGCAGCGGTGTAGAGGTGGCCGATGTCGTAGCACTCGATCTCGAAGCGCGTGCGGTTCTCGGCACAGGCGCTGAGGATATGGGCGATATCGCGGAAGGTATTGCGGAAAATCCGGTCGTCGCTTTCCTCCAGGTACGGCCGCTCCCAGTCGTGCTTGAACTCGGTGAAGCGGTTGAGCATTTCGTACAGGCCGAAGTTCATCGAGCCCATGTTCAGCGAGGCCAGTTCCGGCTTGAACTCCAGCACCGGTTGCAGGCGCTCCTCGACACCCATGGTGGGCGCGCCGCCGGTGGTGAGGTTGATCACCACGTCGCAGGCGGCCTTGATCTGCGGCAGGAAGCGCCGGAACAGCTCGGGATCCTGGCTCGGCCGGCCGTCCTCCGGGTCCCGGGCATGCAGGTGGACGATGGCCGCCCCGGCCTCGGCGGCGGCGATGGCCTCGGCGGCGATCTCCCCGGCCGTGACCGGCAGGTGGGGCGACATGGACGGGGTATGAATGGCACCGGTAACGGCGCAAGTGATGATGACGGGTGTTTTTCCAGGCATGACGGTACTCCGACTTTTATTCTTGATGAAAAAAATCCCAGGGTGTCGCTACAGGTTTCAGCGCCGGCGGTCCTCGCCGGCGCGGCCAGCCGGCGGGGGCTAGAGGTATTCGACGTTGCCGTCGACGCTGATCGCCTGGCCGGTGACGTTGCAGGCCGCCGGCGAACAGAGGAACAGCGCCATGGCCGCCACGTCTTCGGCACTGACCATGCGCTTGAGGGAGATCTTCTCCAGGTACTGCTCGCGCATCTGCGCCACCGGTATCCCGGTCTGTTCGGCCCGGGCCTGGATCACCGCCTCCATCCGCGGCCCCTCGACTATCCCCGGCAACAGCGCATTGACCCGGATATCGCTGGCACCCAGCTCCGCCGCCAAAGACTTCATCAACCCGACAATCGCCCATTTGGTGGCGGCATAAGGCGTGCGCCAGGCGTAGCCCAGGCGCCCGGCCACGGAGGCGATGTGCAGCAGGTGGGCCTTGTCCGAGGCCTTGAGCAGGGGCACCGCGTGGTGGGCGAAGCGGTATTGCGCGGTCAGGTTGATATCGATGGTGCGCTGCCAGTCGGCATCGCTGACGGCATCGATGCCCGCGGTCGGCCCGGCAATGCCGGCGTTGTTGACCAGCACATCGAGGCCACCGAAGTGCTGCACCTGAAGCTTGAACAAGGCTTCGATCTGCGCCGGGTCGGCGACATCGGTACGGGTTGCCAGGGCCTCGGGGTAGCGATCGCGAAAGGCCGCCAGGGCCGCTTCACTGACATCGCACACATGCACCTGGGCGCCGGCTTCAAGGTAGGCCGCGGCCAGCACTTCACCGATGCCCGCCGCGCCACCGGAAATCATCACCCGCAAGCCCGGATAAGGCTGCAAACGCTGAAGGATGCTCATGCCCGGCCTCCTTTGCGCGGTGCTGCGCCGTCGCTCTTGGCCAGCAGGCGGCCCAGGGAATCCGCCGCCTGCATGATGTCGTCGGTGACCGCCGCTCGCGCCGCCGGGCCATCGCCGGCGACCAGGGCCTCGACGATTCGGTTGTGGGCTTCCATGGAACGTTGCAGGTGGGCCTTGTCCGGTGCCACCAGGGCGAAGCAGGGGCCCATGTGCAGCCAGAAGTTCTCCACGGCGGCCATGGTCAGTTCGGCCCGGGCCACCGCATAGATGCGCCGGTGGAAAGCGAAGTTGGTCCACAGGTAGCGGGAGACATCCACCTCGTCGGCGGCCTTCTGCATCTGCCGGCAGAGATCGGCGATCTCCTGCATATCGGCCTTGTGCAGATGCTGCACGGCCTTTTCCGCCAGCAGCCCCTCCAGGGCCACCCGTGCATCACGGATTTCCCGCAGGCGCTCCACCGTCATCATGCGTACCCGCAGGCGGGAGGTTTCCGTGACCTCAAAGGCATTTTCCGCACTCAAGCGCTGCAGGGCTTCGCGCACCGGCATCGGGCTGGAACCCAGGGCTTCGGCCAGGCCACGAATGGTCAGTTTCTGGCCGGGCTGGAATCGGCCACTCATCAAGGCTTCGCGAATCTGTCGATACACCTGTTCCTGCAAGGTATCGCGAGAAACCTGACGCAAGGTAGGCAGGGGGATAGGACCTTCGGACATGGGGGTGACACCTGTATTGTGATTCTTGTGGGCAGCAATATGTGATCACAAATCAAATATGTCAAATATTCATCCTCACGTCTCTGAAGCAATCAAGGGCTTAAATCAAGTAAAAAGAATCTTTTTATTCCGCACTGCGAAATACTATTCCGTATTGACCCACTAATTTATTGATGACAGGATTATTTTCACCAGCCGATTCAAACAGCGGAATCCAATCCTGATTTCCATTCCGCGCCCGGAGCCCCTGGGCAACCATCGGCCTCACGCTGCCCTTTCCTCCGGAGACTGCTGCAATGAGTCGCGACACCGCCCAGCCCTCTGTGGCATCCGCCCTGCACGGCAACATCCTGGTCCTGACCCTCGACAACCCGCCGGTGAACGCCCTTGGCGTGGAGGTCAGGCGCGGGCTGCTGGCCGCCCTGGACAGCGCCGCCGACGATCCGACGGTGGCCGCCATCCTGCTGGTCGGCGCCGGGCGCCACTTCTGTGGCGGCGCCGATATTCGCGAATTCGGCCAGACGCCCCAGGCCCCGGCATTGCCAACGGTGGTCAAGCGCATCGAGGACAGCGCCAAACCGGTGGTGGCGGCCATCCAGGGCGTGGCGCTGGGAGGCGGCCTGGAAGTGGCCCTGGCGGCCCACTACCGCCTGGCCCTGGGCAGCGCCCGCCTCGGCCTGCCGGAAGTGCTCATCGGCCTGCTGCCCGGGGCCGGTGGCACTCAGCGCCTGCCACGCCTGATCGGTGCCCGGGCGGCCCTGGAACTGATGCTCAGCGGCCGTCACCTGGATGCCCGGGAGGCCCTCGACCTGGGGGTGGTGGACCGCCTGGCGGAGGGTGAGGATGCCCTGGCGGCCGGCCTGGCCTATGCCCGCGAGCTGGTGGACAGCCATGCCAGCGTGCGGCGCACCCGGGATGCCCGGGCCCTGGGCGATCAGCATCTGCAACGCGAACAGATCAACGCCGCCCGCGAACAGATCACGCACAAGGCCAAGGGCCTGCTGTCGCCGCAGAACATCATTCGTGCGGTCGAGGCGGCCCTTGACCAGCCCTTCGATCAGGGCCTGGAGGAAGAACGCCGGCTGTTCCAGGAATGCCTCGACAGCCCGCAGCGTGCCGGGCTGGTGCACGCCTTTTTCGCCGAGCGCGAGGTGCTCAAGGCCCCGGAAACCCGCATCGCCCAGCCTCGCCCCATCGAACAGGTGGCCGTGGTCGGCGGCGGCACCATGGGCGCCGGTATCGCTGTCTCGGCCCTCGATGCCGGCCTGCAGGTCACCATGATCGAGCGCGACCAGCAGGCCCTGGACCGCGGCCGGGGCAACGTCGAGAAGGTCTATGACGGGCTGATCGAAAAAGGCCGCCTGGATGCCGCCGGCAAGGCCGCGACCCTGGCCCGCTTCCGCGCCAGCCTGGACTACCAGGACCTGGCCCGGGCCGACCTGGTGATCGAAGCGGTGTTCGAGGACATGGCCGCCAAGCAGGCGGTGTTCAAGGAACTGGACCGGGTGTGCAAACCTGGCGCGGTGCTGGCCAGCAACACCTCCTACCTGGACCTCAACGCCATCGCCGACAGCGTCTCGCGGCCTGCCGATGTCATCGGGCTGCACTTCTTCTCCCCCGCCAACATCATGAAGCTGCTGGAGATCGTGGTTCCGGCCAAGGTCGCACCGGACGTGGTGGCCACGGCCTTCGAACTGGCGAAGAAACTGCGCAAGGTGCCGGTGCGTGCCGGGGTCTGCGATGGTTTCATCGGCAACCGGATCCTCGCGGTCTACCGCCAGGCGGCGGACTACATGATGGAAGACGGCGCTTCGCCCTATCAGATCGACCAGGCCCTGCGCGACTTCGGCTTCCCCATGGGGCCCTTCCAGGTGGCCGACCTGGCCGGCGGCGACATCGGCTGGGCGACGCGCAAACGCAAGGCCGCCACCCGCAATCCCGACGCGCGCTACGTGCAGATTGCCGACCGCCTGTGCGAGCGCGGCTGGTTCGGACAAAAGACTGGCCGTGGCTATTACCTCTATGCCCAGGGCCCGCGCAGCGCCACCCAGGACCCGGAAGTCCTGGCCATCATCGACGCCGAGCGGGCCCGGGCCGGCATCACGCCCCGCCCCTTCGGCAACCCGGAGATCCTGCGGCGCTACATGGCGGCGATGATCAACGAAGGCGCCAACGTGGTACACGAAGGCATCGCCCTGCGCCCCCTGGATGTGGACATCACCTTTATCCATGGCTACGGCTTCCCGCGCTATCGCGGTGGCCCGCTCAAGTACGCCGACCAGTACGGCCTGCCCCAGGTGCTGGCGGACATCCGCGAATTCGCCGAACAAGACCCGCTGTTCTGGAAAGCCTCGCCGCTGCTGGAGCAGTTGGTGGAGCGCGGCGAGAACTTCGACAGCCTCAACCACAGCCATTGACTCAAGGAGCACGCGCCATGCGCGAAGCCGTCATCGTATCCACCGCTCGCACGCCCCTGACCAAGGCCCACCGCGGCGAATTCAACATCACTCCCGGCCCGACCCTCGCCGCTTTCGCGGTACGCGCCGCCGTGGAACGGGCCGGCATCGACCCGGGGCTGATCGAGGACGCCATCCTCGGTTGTGGCTACGGCGAAGGCACCACCGGGCGCAACGTCGCGCGCCTGGCGGTGGTCCGCGCCGGCCTGCCCATCGGCATCGCCGGCACCACGGTGAACCGCTTCTGCGCCTCCGGCTTGCAGGCCATCGCCATGGCCGCCGGGCGTATCGTGGTCGATGGCGCCCCCGCCATCATTGCCGGTGGCGTGGAAAGCATCTCGCAGATCCGCGGCCGCGGCAGCGACGACCCGGATCTCGATCCCTGGCTCGTGCAGCACAAGCCGGAGCTGTTCCTGCCGATGATCGAGACCGCGGACATCGTCGCCGCGCGCTACGGCATCAGCCGCGAGGCCCAGGACCGTTTCTCGCTGCGCAGCCAGCACAAGACCGAAGCGGCGCAACAGGCCGGGCACTACCGCGAGGAAATCATTCCCTGCACCACCACCATGGCCGTGACCGACAAGCAGAGCGGCGAGGTCAGCCAGCACCAGGTCACGGTGGACGCCGACACCTGCAACCGCCCGGGGAGCACTTACGAGGCCCTGGCCAAACTGGAACCGGTGCTGGGCCCGCAGCGCTTCATCAGCGCCGGCAACGCCTCGCAACTGTCCGACGGCGCCTCGGCCTGCGTACTGATGGAGGCCCGTGAAGCGGCCCGCGCCAACCTGCAACCGCTGGGCGTGTTCCGTGGCATGGCGGTGGCCGGTTGCGAACCCGACGAAATGGGCATCGGCCCGGTGTTCGCCGTACCCCGGCTGCTGGCCCGGCACGGCCTCAAGGTGGACGACATCGGCCTCTGGGAACTCAACGAAGCCTTCGCCTCCCAGGCGCTCTATTGCCAGCAGCGGCTGGGCATCGCCGATGAATGCCTGAACGTCAACGGCGGGGCCATCGCCCTCGGCCACCCCTTCGGCATGACCGGCGCGCGCCTGGCCGGCCATGTGCTGCTCGAAGGTCGGCGCCGCGGGGTCAAGTACGCCGTGGTCAGCATGTGCATTGCCGGCGGCATGGGCGCCGCCGCACTGTTCGAAATCTATTGAGGACGCCGACATGGACCTGAGTTTCACCCCCCAAGAAGAAGCCTTCCGCGATCAGGTGCAGGCCTTCCTCGCCGAACACTTGCCCAGCGAACTGAGTGACAAGGTGGCCAATGGCGAACGCCTGTCCAAGGCCGACATGGAGCATTGGCATTCGACCCTCAACACCCGCGGCTGGCTGGCCAACCACTGGCCCGAGGCCTTTGGCGGGCCGGGCTGGAGCGCCGTGGAGAAATTCATCTTCGAACTCGAATGCGGCCTGGCCAACGCGCCGCGCATCGTGCCGTTCGGGGTCAACATGCTGGGCCCGGTGCTGATCAAGTACGGCACCCCACAGCAGCAGGACTACTGGCTGCCGCGCATCCTCGACGGTCGCCACTGGTGGTGCCAGGGCTATTCGGAACCCGGCGCCGGCTCGGACCTGGCGGCGGTCAAGACCACGGCCGTGCGCGACGGCGATCACTATGTGGTCAACGGCCAGAAGACCTGGACCACCCTGGGCCAGCACGCCAACATGATTTTCTGCCTGGTGCGCACCGACCGCGAGGCCAAGCCCCAGGAAGGCATCAGCTTCCTGCTGATCGACATGGCCAGCCCCGGGGTCGAGGTGCGGCCGATCATCACCCTGGAAGGCGACCACGAGATCAACGAGGTGTTTTTCACCGACGTGCGGGTGCCGGTGGCCAACCTGGTGGGCGAGGAAAACAAGGGCTGGACCTGTGCCAAGTACCTGTTGACCTACGAGCGCACCAACATTGCCGGGGTCGGCTTGTCCATGGCCGCGCTGCAACGCCTCAAGCGGGTGGCAGCACAGCGCACCCGCAATGGCCGGCCACTGCTGGAAGACCCGCAGTTCGCTGCACGCCTGGCCCGGGTCGAGATCGACCTTGAGAACATGAAGACCACCAACCTGCGGGTGATCGCCGCGGTGGCCGGTGGCGGCGCGCCCGGTGCGGAAAGCTCGATGCTGAAGATCTGCGGCACGGAAATCCGCCAGGAGCTCACCGCTCTGCTGCGCCGGGCCATGGGCCCCGCCGCCCGGGTCATGCTGGACGAAGGCGACACTGGGGCGATGGACCTGGGCCCGGCCTTCGCCAGCAGCGCGGCGGCGCAGTACTTCAACAATCGCAAGCTGTCGATCTTCGGCGGCTCCAATGAAATCCAGAAAAACATCATTTCGAAAATGATTCTCGGGCTCTGAGGGTGCGCACATGAACTTCGAACACAGCGCAGAACGGCGCATGCTCGGCGACAGCTTGAACCGCTTTATCGCCCAGCACTACAACCTGGAAAAACGCCAGCAGAGCCTGCAGTCAGGCCAGGGTTTCAACTCCGGGATCTGGCAGCAGCTGGCAGAGATGGGGGTGATCGGCGCCCTGTTCAGCGAAGCCGACGGTGGCTACGGCGGCGGTGGTTTCGACCTGGCCCTGGTCTTCGAGGCCGTGGGCCGCGGGCTGCTGGTGGAACCGCTGCTGGGCAGCGCGGTGCTGGCCGGGGACGCCATCGCCAGCGCCGGTAGCGAAACGCAGAAGATCGAGCTGGCGCAGATCATCGACGGCAGCCTGATCGCCGCCCTGGCCCATGACGAACCCGACAGCCACTACGAACTCAACCGGGTCGCCTGCCGCGCCGAACCCCAGGCCGACGGCTGGCGCCTGGATGGCACCAAGAGCCTGGTGCTGCACGGCGAGCAGGCCGGGTTGCTGGTGGTGTCGGCCCGCACCGCCGGGGCCATTGACGACAGCCAGGGCATTTCGCTGTTCCTGGTGCCCAGGGACACCCCAGGCCTGGAGATCCGCGGCAGCGCCACTCTCGATGGCGGCCCCGTGGCGCAGGTGCGCCTGAACCAGTTGCTTGTGCCGGGCTCCGCCCTGTTGGGCACCCTGCACCAGGGCCATGCCACCCTGGAGCGGGCCATTGGCCGCGGCGTGCTGGCGTTGTGCGCCGAAGCCCTGGGCGCCATGGAGGTGGCCAAAGTGGCGACCCTGGATTACCTGCGCACCCGCCAGCAGTTCGGCCGCCCGATCGGCAGTTTCCAGGCACTGCAACATCGCATGGCGGTGCTGCTGCTGGAGATCGAACAAGCGCGCTCGGCGGTGATCAATGCCGCCTCGGCCCTGGAGGCCGATCGCCTGGACCGCGAGCGCGCGCTGTCAGCGGCCAAGGTCAGCATCGGCCGTATCGGCACCCTGGTGGCGCAAGAATGCATCCAGTTGCACGGCGGCATCGGCATGACCTGGGAGCTGCCCCTGGCCCATTACGCCAAGCGGCTGGTGATGATCGACCATCAGTTGGGGGACGAGGATCACCACCTGCAACGCTACATCGCCCTGGGCAAGCAATAGGCCCCATGAACCGCAGGCCCGGGCGGCCACCTGAGCCTGTCGCAAGGGCAGCAGGTGTCGCCGCCTTCCTGGCCCGGTGCGCAACGCGCGGCCCGACACTGCGCTCAATCCCCCTGCTGAACCCAAGCCAAGCCGGGCGTCGCATCAGCGCGGCGCCCGGCAAGGGAGTGTCCGAGGTCGGCAACCGCTACCTGGAGGTCATGGAGAGCCTGGCCTACCGCGGCCACGCCCTGAGCCTCATCCACAAGATCTGATAGATCGCGAAAACGACGCTGCCGGCCATTGCCGGCAGCCTCCCCTTCCCACTTGCGCGTTACAGCAACCGGGTGCGCAGCTCCTGGCAGGCCTGCTGATACTCCCTGCCCAGGCGCGCCACCAAGTCCCCTGCGCTCGGTACGCCGTCAACCACGCCAATCCCCTGGCCACAGCCCCAGATTTCCTTCCAGGCCTTGGGCTTGTGCCTGTCTGCGCCGAAGTTCATCTGCGAGGGATCGCTGCTGGGCAGGTCATCGGGGTCCAGCCCCGCGGCCACCAGCGAGGCCTTCAGGTAATTGCCGTGCACCCCGGTGATCAGGTTGGTGTAGACGATATCCTCGGCTGTCGACTGGCTGATCATCTGCTTGTAGCCCGCCACCGCGTTGGCCTCCTGGGTGGCGATAAAGGCCGAGCCGATGTAGGCCAGGTCTGCCCCCAGGGCCTGGGCCGCGAGGATCGAACGCCCCGAGGCGATGGCCCCGGAAAGCAGCAGCGGGCCATCGAACCATTGGCGGATTTCCTGCACCAGGGCAAACGGCGACTGGGTGCCCGCATGCCCTCCGGCGCCGGCCGCCACGGCAATCAGGCCGTCGGCGCCCTTGTCGATGGCCTTGCGCGCAAAACGGTTGTTGATCACGTCGTGCAGCACGATGCCGCCGTAGCTGTGCACCGCCTGGTTGATCTCGGGGCGCGCGCCCAGGGAGGTGATGATGATCGGCACCTTGTGCTGCACGCAGACCGCCATGTCCTGCTCCAGCCGGTCATTGGAACGGTGGACGATCTGGTTCACCGCAAACGGCGCGGCGGGCCGCTGCGGGTGCAGCCGGTCGTGCTCGGCCAGGGCCTGGGTGATCTGCTCGATCCACTCCCCCAGGCGCTCGGCCGGCCGTGCGTTCAATGCCGGAAAGGAACCGACGATCCCGGCCTTGCACTGGGCGATCACCAGCTCGGGAGTGGAAATGATGAACAGCGGCGCGGCCATCACTGGCAGGCGCAAATGCTGGGTGAGAATCTTCGGCAGGCTCATGTGCAGGCTCCTGGGCAATCCAATGGGTTGTTCATGATTCGGCGACGACCGCAGCGACCTCGGGCACCCGGGCGATGCGCGCGGTCACCAGTACCAGCCCGCCCGCCAGCAGGTACATGACAATCCCCAGGTACATGCTCGACACGTGGCCGCCGGTATGGCTGTTGATCACCCCGTTGAGCCAGGGTGTGACCGCCGGGCCGAGGTTGCCCAGGCTGCTGATGAAGGCAATGCCGCCGGCGGTGGCCGCCACCGACAGGTACTCGCTGACCAGGGCGAAGAAAATCGGCGTGCCGGCCTTGATCCCCACGTAGGCAAAACCCAGGGCCGTAACCGACAGCAGCAGGTGGCCGTTGAGCAAGGTGGTGACTGCCAGCCCGAACACCGCGATGGCCATGCAGCCGACGAAGTGCCAGCGCCGCTCCCGGTGCTTGTCGGAGTGCTGCCCGATCAGCACCATGCCGACGATCCCGACGATATTGGGGATCGCGGTGATCAGCCCGACCTGCAACAGGTCCTTGCTGCCCCAGCCCTGGATCAGGCTCGGCATCCAGAACACCAGCATGTAGGTGGCGCCCAGGAACATGAAATAGGCCGTGGACAGCAGGTAGATCCTGGGGTCGCGAAACATCTGCGCCAGGCTGTCCTGGGATTTGTCCCGGGCGTTCGCCAGATCCCGGGCCATGTCGGCGTCCAGCAGGCGCTTGTCCCCGGGGCTGAGCCAGCGGGCCCGGGCCGGGCTGTCCTGCAGATAGAAAAAAGCCACGACCCCCAGGACACTGGCCGGCAGCCCCTGGATCATGAACATCCATTGCCAGCCGTGCAGGCCGACCGCGCCGTCCAGGTACTTGAGGATGCTGCCCGAGACCGGCCCGGCGATCAGCCCCGCGACCGCGGCAGCGGTCATGAAGATGGCGATCACCTGCCCCCGGCGCGGCGCCGGGAACCAGTAGGTGAAATACAGGATCACCCCGGGGAAGAACCCGGCCTCGAAGGCCCCCAAAAGAAAGCGCAGAACGTAGAACTGCATCGGGGTACTGACGAACATCATCGCTGCGGCCACCAGGCCCCAGCAGAACATGATCCGCAGCAGGGTCTTGCGCACGCCGCTGCGCTTGAGCATCAGGTTGCTGGGCACTTCGAAGATGAAGTAGCCGATGAAGAAGATCCCCGCCCCCAGGCCATACACCGCATCGCCGAACGGCAGGGTCTGCTTCATCTGCAACTGGGCGTAGCCGATGTTCACCCGGTCCAGAAAGGCCACCATGTAGCACAGCATCAACAGCGGCAGCAGGCGCCAGCGGATCCTGGCGTACAGCGTGTCGAGCTGCCGGGCATGCTCGGGTGAGGCGTGGGGATCCTGGACCGTTATTGTTGTTGTAGTCATTGTCGTCTCCGACGCAGTCGCGGGTTGGTCCGCCTGGGAAATCACTCTTCAGCCATGGGTCGCCTCGCGATCCTGGAGCACGCGCCACATCACCTTGCCGGAGCCGGACTTGGGCAGGCTGTCGACGAACTCCAGCACCCGCGGCACCTTGTAGGCGGCCATATGCTCGCGCGCCCAGGCGATGATCTCTTCACTGGCGGTGCGGCCCCGGGCCTCGCTGCGCAGCACCACCAGGGCCTTGACGCTTTCCCCGCGGTAGGCGTCCCGGGTGGCGATGACACAGGCTTCGTGCACCGCCGGGTGCTTGAATAGCAGCGCCTCCACTTCCGCCGGCCAGACCTTGAAACCGCTGCTGTTGATCATTCGCTTGAGGCGGTCGGTGAGAAAGAAATAGCCCTCCTCATCCATGTGCCCCAGATCGCCGGTGCGCAGGAAACGCTTGCCCTCGAACTCGACGAACGCCGCCTCGGTAGCTTCAGGGTTGCGCCAGTAGCCTTTGAACAGCATCGGGCCAGCAGTGATGATTTCCCCCACCTCGCCGGGTGCAAGTTCCTCCAGGGTGCGCGGGTCCACCACCCGTGAATCGACGCCAAAGAACGGCATGCCCAGGCATTGCAGCTTGGCCCGTTCAGGGGGGTTGCCATGGCTGGCGGCGGCGGTTTCGGTGAGGCCGTAGCCTTCGAGAAAAGTCAGGCCGAACTCCTGGCGCAGGCGCTGCGCCACCGCCTCGGGCATCGCCGCCCCGCCACCGTTGATATGCACCAGGCTCGACAGTTCGAAGTCCTGGTAATGGGGGCTGGCAAACAGGTCGATGACCATGGTCGGGATGCAGGTCCAGTGGGTCACCCGGTACCGGGAGATCAGCCGCCCGGCCAGCTCCCGATCCCAGCGCGGCATGATCACCGTACTGGTGGCATCGAACACCGCCCGCAGGACAAAGCACACCAGGCCGGTGATGTGGAAGAACGGTACGACCCCGAGGCCCACCGACTCTACGGTGGATTGGGTCCAGCTGCCGCTGACCGCGTTGCTCATCAGGCTGCGATGGGTGTGCATGCAGCCCTTGGGATGGCCGGTGGTGCCCGAGGTGTATTGCAGCAGCGCCAGGTCATCGGCCTGGGCAGTGTGCGGGCCGGGGCAGCAGGCCTGTGCCAGGGCCTGGTTCCAGCGCTGATAGCCCTCGGGCAGCGCTGGCTCGCTGCGCAGCCAGGCATCGATCTCGGCGCTGGCGACCTCCGCCGGGTGCATGTCCGCCGGCGCCGGCATGGCATCGCTGTAGCGGGTCACCAGGACCCGGTGCAGTCGCTGCTCGGGTTCGAGGCTGGCATTCGCCGCCTGGGCGATGGGCGCCAGGTCTGCGGCGCAGATCAGTACCCGCGCCTGGGCATCGCCGAGCTGGTAGCTCAGCTCTTGCACCTTGTTCATCGGGTTGACCGGCACCAGCACCGCATTGGCCCGCAGGATGGCGTAGCAGGCGACGATGAATTGCGGGCAGTTCTGCAGGTACAGCGCCACCCGGTCACCGGGCTCGACCCCTTCGCCCTGCAACCAGCCGGCCAGCGCCAGAGCCTCGGCCTGCAATTGGGCAAAGCTCAGCGTGTGGCCGAAAAACCGGTAGGCGACCTTGTCCGGGTAACGCCGGGCCGCCACCTCCAGGTTGAACCAGAGCGAGGTGGCCGGCACCGACAAGGCCAGGGGCAGGCGCTTGGGCCAGACACGGTGATGGGGGCGCGGGGTACGAGCGGTGGACATGGAAGACTCCTTCAAGCCCGGGAATGATCGAGGGAACAGCCATGGACAGCGTCATCCGGTGCCGGCTGGCCAGCCAGGCCGCACGTTGATGGGCCACCGCCCCGGGTCGATCCTGCCCCATGCGGGGCGTGATTTTCAACCACTTATATTCCGCTGTGCGAAATGATATTCCGTATTGACCGATAGAATATTCGCTGACATCCTGCATTTCAACGAGCTATCTGCCCTGCGAAACACAATCAGAACAATCACTGCTGCCTGGCCGCGGGGGACACCTGCCCTCCAGGACACCCGACCGGGACTGACCCAAGAGCCATCGCCCATGAGTGCCGTACCCGAAGTTTCGATGCTGCAAGGCCTGTTCAGCGGATTCGCGGCCCATCTCGGGTTGAACCTGCGGGAATACCAGCAGGCGCAAACCGTCATCGCGGTCACCGTCCAACCTCATCACCTCAACCAGGCCGGCAATCTGCACGGCGGTGTCATCGCCTCCCTGGCCGACACCGCCATGGGCATGAGCGGCACCTGGCATGCCGACCCCGCCCAGTGGCGGCTGGCCCTGACCCTGTCCCTGAACATCAACTACATGGCTGCGATCCCACCGGCCACCGAGGTCCGGGCCGTGGCCCGCCTGCGCGGCGGCGGGGCCAAGATCTTCATGGCCAGCTGCGACCTGCTGGATGCCCAGGACCACCTGCTGGCCAGCGCCGAAGGGGTGTTCAAGCGCGGCCGCCTGCGTGCGGCAGCCACTGAGGTTGTGGCGTGCCCTTGATTGGCCGGTGATGGCCTCAGGAACGGAATCGGATTTCGTCAGGGAATCGCAGATTTCAATTGCGGCGGTTCCGGGATAACATTTTTCCTCTGTTTCCACGAATCCGCTGCGTGGTCAACCGGCATTGCGCCCGGCACCAGCCCCTACCGGAAGACCCCATGCAAGACCCGAACGACTCCCCGCAGCAAGCGCCCAAAGACCGTAAGTTCGTCGAAGCCCTGGCCCGAGGCCTGGAAGTCCTGCGGGCCTTTACCCATGGCCACGCGGTACGCGGCAACCAGGACATCGCGCGCATCACCGGCCTGCCCAAGCCCACGGTGTCGCGCCTGACCTACACCCTGACGCAGCTGGGCTACCTCAAGTACAACCAGGACCTGGAGAAGTACCAGCTGGACTCAGCGGTACTGGCCCTGGGCTACGCCTACTCCGCCAGCCTGCGGGTGCGCCAGCTGGGCAAGCCGTTCATGGACGAGTTCTCGCGCCGCACCAACACCACCGTCAGCCTGACCTGCCGCGATCGCCTGTCGATGATCCACGTCGACAGCAGCCGCCCGCCGGAAGTCGCCAGCCTGCGCATGGAGCCCGGGCTGCGCCTGCCCCTGGCCACCAGCGCCGCCGGGCGCGCCTACCTGGCCGCCACGCCGAAAATCGAGCGTGACCACCTGTTGGGGGAAGTGGCGAAAAAACTCGGTGATGAATGGCCAGCCCTGGAAAAATCCCTGGAAGACTCCTTCCGTGAATACGAAGAGTTCGGCTTCTGCCTGTCACTGGGCGAGTGGGACCGCAACGTCAACGGTGCCGGCGTGCCGCTGCGCCTGGCCGACGGCAGCATCATGGCCCTGACCTGCGGCGCCCCGAGCTTCCAGCTTTCCAGCGAAAAACTCGAAAGCTCCCTGGCCCACCAACTGGTGATGCTGGCCCGGGACCTGGAAAGCCTGGGCGTCTGAGGCAGGCCATAAAAAACCCCTGATCCGCGATGGATGCAGGTTTTTTTCATCAAAAGCGTCAGGACAGGGAGCCCCCCCCTGAGCTCCGGCAAACCGACGGCGTCCTGACGCACGACCTTCTGTCGATTTAGAAGTTACGGGTACACACTGTGTTGGCAAGGTGTATCCGCAGTCTGCAAGCTCTCGTATCAGCCGTCAGCAGCAACGGCTGACTGCCGCCAGCCGCCAGAAAAAGAGAACAGGATAAAGAACGCCACGCCGCTTTCTCGTACAGAGAAAGCGGCGTTATTCCTTGAACAGGGCGGGGCCTGTTGGTCGATAACAGCGTTGAAGCTGCAGATGCCAGGGAAGTCGGGGATGGGTCTGACGCTCCTGGAACCTGCACATACTCGGTACTAGCGGGGACTCCTAATCAGTTGCCCGCCACGCTCTTGATGTTGCCGTAGGAGGAAGACAGACGTATTTCTCCCCCGTCGCCCCCCGCCAAACCACCAAGGACCGCATAGCTACCACCACTTACGTGGCTGCTGGTGATGGAGTTGACGACCCGGGATTGGTTTTCTCCAACCAGGCCACCCACCTTGCTACGCACGCCGCCATAGACGCTCCCTTTGGCCGATGCAGTATCGATGAGACCACTGGCATGAGTACCCACCAGACCGCCGACAGCACTGTTACTCTCGCCCCGGACGCTTCCGCTGGCCGAGACCGAGCGCAGATCACCCGCGTTGTAGCCGACCAGACCGCCAACATGGCTGTTGGAGCCGCCGTATACATCGCCTTGTGCCTCGGCGTATTGGGTGATACCGCCAGTGTTGTGCCCAATGAGTCCGCCAACATGGGTGGAATCCACGGCAGCTACCATGCCCGAGGCTTCGGCACCGCTGATTTCACTGTCCACGTTCTTTCCGACCAGGCCGCCGACGTTAAAGCTCTTTTGTCCATAGTTCTCACCGCTGGCCTTGACGTTGTGCAGAACGCTGTTCTGATTGAGCCCCACCAGCCCCCCAGAGGTGTTCAGCACTAGACCAATCACCAATCCGCTGGCTGACGAGTCAGTGATCCGGCTGGAGTTGTTGAAACCAACCAACCCCCCCACGTTGTTGCCAGCGCCCCCAAATACCATGCCCGAGGCGTGGGAGCCCACTATGGTGCCGTCCTGGTTGATACCCACCAGGCCACCCAGGTTCCGGTAGGCGTAGTCACGACTGCCACCCAACCCAATCTCTCCCGAACTTGAAGAGTCAGTGATCGAGCCGCTCTGGTTGATACCCACCAACCCGCCTATACCCACCAGAGCATGGCTGTTCATGGTGCCCCTGACATCGACACCGGCACTGCTCTGGATCACTGAGCCCGTGTTCAGGCCCACCAGGCCACCGGCTGCCGAAGTTAAGGTGTTGCCAAGCACCACACCGGTGACTGACGCAGTATCGATGGAGCCGCCGGCGTTGCTGCCCACCAGCCCGCCGACCATGTTGTCCTGCCCGCCCTTGGCATTCACCTGCAGCTTGCTGGCACTGACGTTGGCAATTTTCCCGCTGTTGCGCCCCACCAGGCCACCGACGGCACTGCTACCGGTGGTGGACGTGGCGCCGTTGATGGTCATCGAGGCCAGCTTGAGGTTGCCGATGCTGCCGGACGAACTGGCGAACAGCCCGCCGTCGGTGCCGTTGCTGTTGACCGTCAAACCGCTGAGGGTGTTGCCCAGGCCCTCGAAGACGCCGCTGAAGGTTTGCTGCCCACCGATGGAGGTCAGGCGGGCGCTGCTGTCGATGGAGTTGCCCAGCACGTAGCGGCCCGCCAGATCCTGGTCGATCGCCTGCAACTGCGTGGCGTTTTGAATGACGCTGTAGGCTTCGCCGTTGGCATCGAAGCGGGCGCCGTTGCCGGACAGAGTGACGCCGCCATTCTGGCCCAGCGCAAAGTTGCCGCCATGGTTCAGCCCGAGACTGCTGTTGCTGCCGCTCAGCACCAGCTGACGATTGAGCTTGATGTCCCCCTGGGCGTTGAGTTCGACCCGGGCATTGGCACCACCGGCAAACAGGCTGTCATCCAGGCGGATGTCCTTGGCCGAAGAGAGGGTCAACTGGTTGCCACTGAACCAGAAGAGCCCGTTTTCCACCGCCACGTCGCCCTTGCCACTGGCCAGTTCGATATCAGTGGTTGCCAGGTTGCGCGACAAGGTGTCGGCATGGGCAGTGTTGCTCTTGGCGGTGAGGAAGGAGCCCACCTTGACTTCGTTGCTGGCGATCTTCCAGGTGCCCGTCTGGCCATCCCTGGCCCGGGTGTCGACCTTGGTCGTCAGTTGCACCCGAGTGTTGGCGCCCCGGGTTTCGATCACCCCGCCATCGCCCTTGCCGTCCAGCGCACTGGCGCGCAACGAGCCATCGACGCTGACCACGCCCACGTCGCCGCCATCCAGGGTAATGCGCCCGGCCTTCTGCGACAGGGTGTTGGCTTCGATGGTGCCCTGGTTGTTGACCACCGTCTGCAGCACGGAGCCCGCGCTCTTGGCGGTCATCAGCACCTGCCCGCCATCGGCCTTGAGCAGGCCGGTACTGGTGTTGTGCACCAGCGCGTCGAGCGCTGCGCTGTCGACATGCAGGTCCAGCAGTTGGTTGTCATCGAAGCTGACAGTGAAGCCATCGCCTGCGGCCAGCGCCACACGGCCGTTCTGCGCCTTGATGGTGCCCTGGTTGGTCACCCTGGCCCCGAGCAGCGCCACGCCACCGCCGTCAGCGGCAGTGATGGAGCCCTGGTTGACCACCTCCGCTGCCGAGCTGCCGGCGAACTTGTAGTTGCCGGCCTTGAAATCGGCATCGCTGATATCCCGGGTCGAGGCCACCAGGCCACCGACATTCACCTGAGCGCCCTGGCCGAACACCACGCCGTTGGGGTTGATCAGGAACACCCGGCCATTGGCGTTGATCTGCCCGTGAATCTGGCTGCCATTGACACCCACGACCCGGTTCAGGGCGATCGAAGTGCTGGTGGGCTGGTTGAAGGTCACCGACTGACCGTTCTGCACGTTGAAATCCTTCCACTGAGTGACCAGCTTGTCCGTCTGCTGATTGATGGACATGTGCTGGCCCTGGGTATGGAAATCGGCACTGCCGGACACCACCTCCCCTCCCGTGGGCAAGGCAAACGCCGAAGGCAACCCGGTCAATGCCAACAGACTGGCAACTGCCACCACCAGGCCCTTGCCGGAACCGGCACGCCGACGCCGGGCGCCTTCGTGAGTGACGTTCCAGCAGCCCTGGGCCTGGTTCCATACCAATGCATAGATCTTGTTCATGAAAACTCCATATCGATTTATCTACGTACTGCAAACCTTTGCAGCACGGCACTGCCGCTGAAGTGCGCGCTAGGCCTTCAAACTGGACGACGGTGTTGGGTAGAACTTGCCCACGGACGGCCCGGCTCAATGAGCGGTCGCGATCATGGGAAGGTAAAAGTGAACTCTGCAGCCCCGTTGGCAGCCCCTCCGGCGTGAACCTCCTGGTCATTGCCGATGCGGATGTAGCTGGCCCGCAAGGGAATGCTTGCGCCATCGCCGATGCGCTGCATCTCGTAGCTCTGGCCGCTGTATTCGATGCGCTCCGAGGTCAGCCCATTGGTCATGACAATGCCGACCCCCCGGGTGGTGGAATCGATCAGGCCCAGCACGCCCTTGACCGAAGAGCCCCCTGACTTGTCGATAAAGCTGATGCGAGGCCGGGCCTGCATCGAACAGCGGCTCAACCCGATGCTGAAGGGAACCTCGGGCGAGGTGGCATTGACCTGGGGAAAGTCCGCCAGGGAGAAGCGCCCCAGGCGCACGCCGATCTCCTTGTAGGCTTCCACCACACAGGTCTTGGGCAGCTCGATGTCCATGTTGAAGTCCAGGCCGCCCATGACCAGGCTCTTGCGGCAGCTGTAGGTCAGCGGCGGGCTGAGCTTGCCCAATTGGGCTCCCAGGGTTGATTCGTTTTTTTCCAGGTCGTACGCATACAACTGCAGGTAGGACGAGCCTGTTACCTGGGTCACTTTGAGGGTGCCCGTGGGCAACTGATCCGGCGGCACGGTCAGGATCAGCGATTGAACAATCTGGGTGATCATGGTCTGAGCGGGTAAACCGCTCTCGTAGATCAGGTCATCATTTTTTTCCAGGGCAATGGGAGCAGTGACCTGGGTCACCCGTATTCTCTCCCGCCCTTGCGGAGCCGCGTCCAGTCGCAGGCCAATGCCGGCGACATCGGTAGGCGCGGCGTCATCGGTCTGCGGCGTACCGGGGCTCCAATGTCCGGCGGTCACCAGCTCCCGCGGTTTCCCGGAGATCGCCAGGTTGAAACTGGTATGCAAGGTCACCGTACGCTCCCACAACACGGTTCCCACCGGGGTATTGGTGTTCAACGGGTTGACCAGCCTCCAGGGGGAACCGGCCTTGCTGGTGAGGTTGCAGTCCCTGGCATAACCGTTCAACGAGGCCGCTTGCGCCTCTGCGCCGCCCCAGCCGCAAAGCACCCCTGCGAGCATGACGCCATGAACCCACAGGGGCAGCGGTCTGCAATCGGCTACTAGCCTCAGCCATTGGCGAATCATCTGTCTTTCTCCCTGTCTGCGCCTGGGTGATGCCGCCCATGCCAAGGGCAGCGTCGTGCACAAACGAGATGGTTTGCCCAACAGTGGCCGGCTGCTTGCGGCCACCCTTAAAGAAGATCATCGAGGAACGAGACAAGCAGGTACCCGCCGGCAGCCCGAACCCGGTACGCCAGGCGCACCGGGGGCAACTGCCATTCCTCGGATCAGTGGTTGTGGGTCATCAGTTGCGAATGTCGCCCTGGTTCAGGCCGACCGCGGGTACCTGAGTCGCCAGGCCCAGCGCCGTGTTGTAGCGCATGTCGCCATAGTTGACCCCGACCAGGCCGCCGTAGGTCTGGGCGTAGTTGGGCACGAACTTGACGTTGCCGTAGGCCACGGAGTTGCGCAGATCGCCCATGTTCAAGCCGACCAGGCCACCCAGGCGGGCATAGGTGCCGCCGCTCACCTGACCATTGGCCAGGGAGTTGGTGATGAACGAGTTGTTCTGGCCAACCAGGCCACCCACCGAGCTCTGGCTACCGCCCACCACATTGCCTTTGGCCGAGGCACTGTTGATCCGGTGATCGACAAAGTCGCCGTTGGTACCCACAAGGCCGCCGACAAAGCTGTTGGCGCCGCCGCTGACGTCACCGCTGGCCTCGGCCGAACTCAGGTCACCGTCGTTGTAGCCCACCAGGCCGCCGACGTAGCTGAGGTTGCCGCCGATGACCTTGCCACGGGCCACGACATATTCGGTGTTGCCGCCAAAGTTGTGCCCGATCAGGCCACCGATGTTGCTGCTGGCTCCGCCGACCACATCACCTGTCACTTCAGCCGTGTGGATCCGACTGTTGTCGTTCTTGCCCACCAGCCCGCCGACGTTGGCACCGGTCGAATCGCTGACCTTGCCTGTGACCTTGACGTTATTGAGCTCGCTGTTCTGGTTCCAGCCCACCAGGCCGCCGGCAGCCACGGAGCCCGCACCAAACACCGCGCCACTGGCGCTGGAGTCGACGATAGCGCCGTTGTTGTTGAAACCCACCAGGCCGCCGATACGGCTGGCGGTGTACCCCCAGACGCCGACCGAGGAACTGGCGCGTTCGATCCTGCCACCCTGGTTGTAACCCACCAGGCCACCCAGGTTCGGGTCCTGGACGTAACGGTTGAACCCGGTACCGACGGTGCCAGCACTCGAAGAATCGCTGATCAGGCCGCCCTTGTTGACCCCCACCAGGCCGCCCATGCCGCCATTGGTGGTGACCTGCATGGTGCCCAGCACCCGCACGTCGGTGGTGCTGTTGGTGATGGTACCGACGCCAGCCGAAGCGACGTTGTTTTCCCCTACCAACCCACCGACGGCGGAGGTGTTGCCATTACCGGTCACCGTACCGGCCATCGAGCCACGATCGATGGTGCCGCCGGCGTTGACGCCCACCAGGCCGCCGACAATGTTGTTCTGGTTGCTGTTGGCGAAGACGTTGAGGTTAGTGCCACTGACGTTTTCGATGCGGCCGGTGTTTACGCCGACCAGACCACCGATTTTGCCGAAGCCTGCGTTGGAGGTGGCACCGTAGATGTTCATCGACGCCAGCTTGAGGTTACTGATGCTCCCGGACGAGCGACCGAACAGACCGCCGTAAGGGCCATCGGTATTGACGGTGAAACCACTGATGGTATTGCCCAGGCCGTCGAAGACCCCGTTGAACTCTCGACTGCCACCAATGGATTTGATGCTGCCGGTGCCCTTGATGTCATTGCCCAGCACATACAGGCCGTCGAGGCTGGTACCGATCTCCTGCAATTGCGCGGCGTTCTGGATCACCTTGTACAGGTCGCCATTGGCGTCGAACCAGGCGCCACTGCCGGACAGGGTGACCTGGCCCTTCGGCCCCAGCGCGTAGCTGTTGCCGTAGTCCAGGCCCAGGCTGCTGTTGACCCCGGTCAGCGCGACAGCACCATTGATCTTGATGTCCCGATTGGCATTGAGTTCGATACGGGCGCCCGCACCGCTGCTCTTGAGGTTCTTGTTGAGGTTGATGTCCTGGGCCGAGGCCACGCTCAATTGATTGCCGCTGGCCCAGGCGATATCACCATCGATCGACACGTTGCCGGCCTTGCTGTTCAACTCGACGTTGGTGGTAGCCAGGTTGTGCGACAGGGTATCGGCATACACCGTGGTTTCACCGGGCGTGGAGGTCGGGTTGACCGTGACGTCCGAAGAGCTGATCTTCCAGGTCCCGGCCCGGCCATTGTTGGCCAGGGTGTTGACCCGGGCGGCCAGTTGCACCTTGGTGGTAGCGCCCTTGGTTTCCACCACGCCGCCATCGCCGATGGCAGTCAGTGCGTTGGCACTCATCGAGCCGCCGACGTTGACCACACCGACGTCACCGCCGTCCAGGGTGATCTTGCCGGCCTTGCGCGACAGGGTGTTGGCTTCGATGGCGCCCTGGTTGTTGACCACGGTCTGCAGCATCGAGCCTGCGCTCTTGGCGGTCATCAATACCTGCCCGCCGTCGGCCTTGAGCAGCCCGCCGTTGCTGACCAGCGCATCGATCGCCGCGGCATCGACTTTCAGGTCCAGCAGGTTGTTGCTGTCGAAGCTGACGGTGAACTCGTTGCCGCCACCCAGGGCCACGCTGCCCTTCTGCGCCTTGATGGTGCCTTCGTTGCGCACGGTCTTGCCGATCAGCGCCACGCCGCCGCCATCGGTGGCGGTAATCATGCCGTTGTTGACGACTTCAGCCTGCGAGGTCCCGGCGAACTTGTAGTTGCCGGCGGTGAAGTTGGCATCGGTGATGTTCTGGGTCGAGGCCACCAGGCCACCGACGTTGACCTGGGCGTTGTTGCCGAATACCACCCCATTGGGGTTGATCAGGAACACCTGGCCGTTGGCATTGATCTGCCCCTGGATGTTACTGCCATTGACGCCAATCACCCGGTTCAGGGCCACCGAGGTCTTGGTCGGCTGGCTGAAGGTCACCGTCTGGCCACGGTTCACGCTGAAGTCGTTCCAGTTGGTGATCAGCTTGTCAGTGTGCTGGTTGATCGACATCTGCTTACCATTGTCGAACGTCAGGATGTCCGCCGTGCCGGAGACCACCGTGCCTCCCGTCGGCAACGCGAAGGCCACAGGCAGAACACCAATGCCCAGCAGCCCGGCCACCATCACCACCAGGCCCTTGCGTGTTCCGGAGCGACGACGACGGCGCGCGCCCTCGTCGGTCACACTCCAGCAGCCCTGGGCCTGATTCCACACCAATGCATAAACCTTATTCACGTTGACTCCTTATCTACTTATTAACGCCCTGCAACCTATGCAGGACGGCACCACCTCCGAAGCACACGCCGGCCTTCAGAAATACTGTGTCGCGCTGGCCCAGATCCGCGGCGTGCGCTCGGGCCCGCTGCCCTCCTGGTTGTTGTCCAGGGCCCAGGCACTGGTCACGCTGATTTGTTGCGATGGGCCGCTCCAACTGGCACCCACACCGGCGCCCGACAGCTGGCGGCGGTTCTCGTCGTGGATCCAGGGGCTCTTGTTGACCTGCACCGCGCCGTGATCGACAAACGCCTTGAGCTGCCAGCGCGGGGCCAGGAGAAAGCGCAGTTCCAGGCTGGCCTGCCAGCCCTGGTCGCCACTGCCGGTGCCCTGGGGATAGGCGCGCACATCGAAGGGGCCGCCGATGCCGAATTTTTCCGAGCTGTCCAGGTTGGTCGAGGACCATTGGCCGTTGAACTGGCCATAGAGCTGAAAGCGCGGGCTCAGGTACTGCAGGCGCGCGGCATTGAGGTTGAGCTTCTGAAAGCCACCGTTGGTGCCGGCCGTGAAATGGTCGCGCCACTGGTCCATCGGGTCGTCGATGCTCAACCGGCCACTGCCATAGGTGAGGTAGAAGAAGTTCTGCCCGCCGCCGAGCAGGCTGTCCTGGGAGTTGCCGTTGAGGCTCAGGCTCCACAGTTCCACATGCTTCTGGCTGCTGACTTCGAACAGGTCGATGTCGTCGCGCAGGCGCTTGTCCTCGTACTGCAACTGGGCGCTGAGGTCGAAGGTGCGGCTGCGAATCAGCGGCTGAGTGATGAAGACACTGCCGATGCTCGCCTGGCCGTGGGCCTCCAGCACCTCGAAGTCCCGGCTCAACTCGTAGTTCATCCGCGAATAGGCCACGCCCACACTGGTGGACCAGGGGCCCAGGGGGAGCTTGTAGGCGGCGCGGTAGTAGCGCTGGTCCTCGTCGCTGCCGAGCAGGCGCAGGTTGAACTGATCGCCCAGGCGCAAGGGGTTGTTGAGGTTGAGGCTGCCCCCCAGGCGGTATTCGCCGGTGTAGTAGCCGCCGAAGTTGTCGGCTTCCAGGGTGCCGCTGGCCCAGGGCCCGGGCTGCGCATTGACCAGCAGGTCGGTGGTGCCGCGCTGCTCGCCGGCACTGAGAGTGCCCTTGACCCGGACCCCGGGAAGGTCGCTCAACAGCAGCAGGCTGCGTTCAAGATCGTCACTGCGGACCGCGGTATCGCTGTGCAGTGACGACAGCGGGCCTGTGATCACCGAGTTCAGGGCCCGGGACTGGTTGTTCACTTGAATACGACCGTAGCGACCTTCCATGACCTCGATACGCACCACGCCGTCCTCGATGTCCTGGGCCGGCAGGAAGGCCCGGGCCAGCATGTAGCCCTGGTTCTGGTAATAGGTCGTCAGGCGCTCGGCGGCCGCGCGCAGCTGGTTCAGGTCCAGCTCCTGGCCCTTGAGGTCCGCCAGCAGGGCTTGCAGCGTCTCGTTGCCGAACACTTGGTTGCCGACGATCACGAAGTCGTTGACCTGCAGGCGGATGCCGGAGGTGTCCGGAGCCTGGGCAGGGGCGCTCGGCGGCTTCGCCGGCAGGTCCAGCTCCGGTGCCGGCTGCTCCGGCAAGGCCGGTTGCGTGGCCTGGATGTCGCGCATCGCCTGCCCGGCGTTGGGCACAGACACCGCGGCAGCCGCCATTGCGGGCAGCATCAGCAGCAAGCCCAGGCAGCCCCCGGACAATCGCTGCCAGCGCCGTTCAAGGCCCCCCGCAAGCAGGCTGTTCGATGACGTGCCCAAGGCAACTTCAGTCTTGTATCCGCGCACTTCCACTCAGCGTCTCCCCGCTGTCAGTTGCTACTTGGTAATGAACCACCGCCTGATCCGGGGTAATTCCCTGCATGTCGGGCAGGGCGATCCGCGCCGAGCCAAAGGGCTCAACGGTGATCCCCTGCAAGGTGATCGAACGGGCGCCGCCGCCCAGTTCCAGCCCGGCGAAGGATACGTAGTACGGGGTCGGGTTACCGGCCTGCAGCGTCGCGCTACCCGGCCCCGCCGCCACAAGGCTCCAACGCAACTGGCGGACCGCTTCGTCAGCCTTGCCGGACAAGCCCTGGGGGCGGTACAGCAGCTTCATGCGCATGCGCGATGCCAGCCGCAGCAAGTCGTCCTTCGCGGCCGCCAGGGGCGGTACTTCAAGAAAGTTGATCCAGAACACCGACTCCCGATCGCCGGGCAATGGCTCGCCGCTGTAGCGCAGGACCAGGGCTGCGTTCTGCCTTGGCTCGAGCCGGGAGATGGGTGGCGACAGCACGAACGGCACCACCAGCGCGCTGGGGTCGACCTCGGCGTCGCCCTTGTCCAGCCAGGCCTGCAACAGGATCGGCGCACGGCCGCTATTGCCGACCCGGATGCTGATGGCCGGCTTGCCGGCGGGATAGATGAACCGTGTGCCGACAATCGACAGGTCGGCCTGGGCCCAGCCGCTGGACAAGGCCAGCAGCCCCAGCAGCCACCGGCAACCACGCAGGGAGCAAAGACGGCCATATCCGCCTTGATGGCCCATCAAGGCCGCTCCTCTAGGGAACCTGCCGGCATCGCCCGGCAGGGGCGCTGAAGCACCACATAGCCCGTGGCGGAGGCCGGATCGCGGGGCGGCAACTGGTAGTCGATCAGGCACTGCTGATCCGGCTCCTGGCCCCACTCCACGCGAATCGTGCCCTGGTCCTGCTCGGTGCGCAGCACCAGGCGGCTGCCCTGGCCCACTGCCCCCAGCTCGGCACCGCCCTGGGCATCGACCGCCACGGCAGCAAACGGCAACTGCTGGCCATCGGGCTGCTGGCTGTCGATCAGCACCGCACGAGCCCTGCGGGTCGGGTAGGAAAGCATCACCACCGCCCCCGCCACCGGCGCCACATGGCGTGAGCTGAGCAGCAGCTCGACGTCGTCGGCAACGCCAGTGGGGTCGATGTCCACGGTGTTCAATTGATAGGGGCTCAGGCTGGAGACCACGGCATAGCCGCTTCCATCCACCCGCGTATCGGCATAGCCGACCCGGGCGCCCTTGGCATCGGGAGCATGCACCAGGCCCGTGGTTTCACTCAGGGTCTGGGCGAAGGTCAAGCCACCTGAATGCAGCACCATGCCCCCGGAAGCCCCCAGAGACTGCTGGCGATAGTCGCGGCCCTGGGAAAAGCTCGAACTCAGGGAAACCTCAGGCAGGAAATAATTGAGGCTGGCGTTGGTCGAGGTTTCACCCTGGCGCTGGTCATGGGCGGCGGACAGCGCATAGGTGGCGTCGCCATCCTTGTCCAGTACACCGGAAATGCCGCTGGTGTAGTGCGCGCCAGAACGTTTGTCATGGCTGGCGTAGCTGTTGATCGTGGTACCTCGGCGCCCTTCCCGCCCCAGGGGGATCGACAGGCTGAAGCTGAAAAACGTGTTGTCCGCCCCCGCGCCTGCTCGCGAACCACTGCTGGAAGCCCGCATGCGCTGAGCCATGAAGGAGTAGCTGTTACCGCGCCACTGGTTGCTGTAGCCCATGGCGAAGTTCAGGGTCTGGCCCTGGCGATTCCAGTACTGGAGGCTGGAGCCCGTGGCATAGAGCTGCCCTGCGCCGTCGCCCAGTTGCTGGTTGATGTTGATATCCAGGCGGTCACGAAGCCGGGCGAAGGAGTCCACGCTCTCGCCCTGGTTGACGTGGTCCTGCAGGGTGATGGCGTCATGCAGGCCCAGGTAACCGCTGGTGGAATAGCGGTAAGCCAGCAATGAGAAGTTGGTCCCGCTGTTGGGCAGGTTCTTGCTGTAGGACAGGCGCACGCTTTGGCCCTGCATGCTGCCGCCCCGGGGCAGCTCGGTTCGGGCCTGGGTCAGGTCCAGGCCGAAAGCCCCGAGGGAAGTATTCAGTGCACTGCCGATCAGCGCCGACATGTAGCTGCCGGTGAGTGCCGTGCCGGCATAACCGGTCAGTTGGTTATCCAGGCCGTAGTGCAGGGTGCCCTGGGCCACATATTGCTCACTGCCACCGAGCCCCGGGTTCGCCACCTTGCCCGCCGTCAGGCTGTAGCGTGAGGTGCCGGGGCGCAGGGTTTGCACGGTGGTGGCAAAAGGCACGGTAAAGCGGCTGGTCTGGCCGTTGGCCTCGGTGACCGTCACGTCCAGATCGCCACCAAAGCTCGCCGCTTGCAGATCGGAAATCTCGAACGGCCCCGGCGCGACGGAAGTTTCGTAGATCAGATAGCCGCGCTGATAGACCGAGACCTTGGCGTTGGTGCTTGCCGTACCGCGGATCTGTGGTGCGTAGTAGCGCTGGCTCTCGGGCAGCATGCGTGGGTCGCTGGCCAGCCGGACACCGCGAAACGATACCGAGTCGAACAGATCGGCTTGGGTTGCGCTCTCTCCCACCAGCAACTGCGAGTGCCAGGCCGGCAGGTCGGTCTGGGCATAGATGTAACCGCGCTGATAATGGCCGCCCACCTCCGGCGACCAGGTGGCGGTGCCGCTGTGACGCAGGCGCCAGTCACCCAGGTTGAGCCCCAGGTTGAGCCCGGCATAGCCATCGGTCTGGCTTCGCCCATTGCTCTGGGAACTGAACAGGCTGGTGTTGTAGTTGAGCGTGGCCGCGGACACGCCGTAATCCCAGCTCGCCGGATCGACATAGGTTTTCGACAGGTTCTGCTGCAGGAAAAGCTGCGGCACCGACAACTCGATCTTCTGTTCCGCGATGTTGACGCGAGTGGTAGCACCTGGGATGTAGCTGCCCAGGTCGCCGCAAAACAGCCCATCGCCCATGAGAGGGTGAGAGGAATGGGTGCCCAGGCTCGCATCGGTCTTTTTCAAGTCGATACCCAACTGCTGCAACAACGAGCGGTCGTAGCACGGCTGGCTGCCCTGGGGGTCATCGCTGGCGCGGAACTGGATTTCCTGCAACGCCCGCCACTGACGGCTCACCAGCACATCAAGCAAGTACGTGCCGGGCGCCACATAGCCCAATTGTTGAAAGCGCGAGGTATCGATGGGAGTGCCCTTACCTTGAAATAGCATCTGGCTGTCGAACAACACATCCTGGCTGGCGCCCGTATCTGCGGCCTCCGCCGTTGCCGGCGCGATGCCGTCCTGGTCAGCCACCAGCACCATGGAATTGCTCATGAGCACCGCCGCCAGACACAGTGACTGCGTCGCCGGAACCCTTCTGCGGCCAGATGAAGACCCAGAACAGCTCGCACGCAAATGCCGATGGCACGGAATACGCGACATAACGAGGCTCCTGCCCCTCAAGAAAACCAAGCCACTGAAAAGCCCGCAGAAGTGGAGAGTCCCCGTCAAAGAAGCGACTTTTTCAGCAGGCCTCGGCCGCCGAAATCATCGATCACCTCATATTCAATTGATGCCTTGGCCGGCTGTGACGGAGCGCTCGCCGGCCAGGGGAAAGACTCATATCCGAACGGCGCGACCATGCCTGGCTTCAAATCGAATCGACGGCCTGCTACAGCAACTTCCATACGCCCGAAGGACACGTAATAAGGTGTTGGGTTGAACACTTTGATAACCGGAACTTGCGAAGTACCTGCTCGACTTAATTCCCACTTAAGCTTTTCGCCAGCCATGCCCGCATTGCCAATCAAGTTTTCAGGACGGAAGAAAATCTTGATCCGAGTCCTGAATGCAAACTGCAATACGTTCTCGTCCTGTTTTCGCCGTGGTGGCGTTTCCAGTACATTCAGCCAGAACAATGACTCGCGATCTTTTGCCAAGGGCTCTTTTGAATAAGACACACGCAATATTGCCGAACCGCCCGCTTCTACGCGGCTGACTGCAGGTGCCAGAAGAAAAGGAACCTTGATTTCTTCAGGGGACTTATTGGCATCACCTTCATCGATCCAACTTTGCGCCAATAACGCCACAGAGCCGGTGTTACTCAACTTCAATGTAACTTCTCGAGCATCTGCTGGATAAACCAGGCGAGTACCTTCCAGTACTATCCCGGCATGCGCGACCCCCGACAGTATCCCCAGGAACATGACACCGATAACGAGAGAATGAACAAAACGCGCTGTCGGCGTCATGACCTGCCCCTTAATAACTAACTGCTGTTATTGGTACGCAAGGGTGTAGCGGATGTAGGACACGCCCGAACCTGCACCGACGGTGGCTTCAGTAGATACGTAAGCGGCCTTGTACTTCAGGGTTGCTTCCTTGTCGGTGGAGATCGTAGCGATCTGCGGGGATGCCTCGGCTTGGCCCAGGACGATTTTCTGCGGGGTGGTGTCATGGTCGTTATAGACCTCGATCTGCACGCCCGTTGCAGGCTTGCTACCGATCAGCTTGAGGTTGCCGGAGGCTGGGTCGACGTTGCCGAGTTGGTCGAACTCGATGGAGACCTTCTTACCAGCGGTGCAGTTGGCACCCGAGAGTTGCAGTACGAACGGCACCAGTGGAGACCTCGCACCGATCTTGTCAAACACAGTAGGCTTGATAGTGCCGAGTTCAACGTTGGTTTCGTTACCTTCGCCCGGAGCCTTGCCGTTGATATCGCAGGTGGTGTCAGAGATGCTGCCACTGAACTTCACCACGCCATCGGTAGCCTGGGCAAAGGATGGAATCAATGCTGCCAGCATCAACCCGGAAGTTGCCATGGACAAGAGAGTCTTGCGTTTCATCTGATTTCCTTTTCCAAATGACTATAAGGAAGTAACAACAAAACACTTCTCTCCATAAGCAACCGACAATAATACTGCCGTCTGCCTGGAAGAGCGGATTTGCCTGCCCTTATAAAAGTTAATTAATGCTGCTTGTTTCCGGCACCCCGACCGGCTTGAGTTACAAGTTCGGAGCGGGTCTGCCAGCAGCGACCAAGCATATAGAAGAGTCGATTTATTTGGATCCAGATCACTACAGCATGATTTCCGGGAATGCTCCCGCAGAGAAACAGGAAATTTCTCGAAATGGGAAAACGACTTGAACAACAGACAAACGAAAGTTATTCGTCAATAGCAACTTTCTAGAATAGAAATCCAATACCCGATAACAGCACCAAGTATTGTGGACTATTGATATTTGGCCACGCATCGCCGAATCGGCCGGGCACAGGACACACTGATTCCGCCAGCGCTGACAGTCCGGCAAAAGGCGTTGCTGGAAAACGAGGGAGGGGGGAACGCACGGCCCGGGGCAGCCGATTGCGAGCAACAAAAAAGCCCCGGAAATCGATGATTTCCGGGGCTTTCATTTGTATGGCGGAGAGATAGGGAGGCTCCACACAACGGTAAAAACCCCAACAACCATTGAATTACGGGGCTTTCACGGCCATTTTACGTACAATAAATACGTACAAACGATCACTGGTACATCAAATGGCAAACAACTTAGAACTCCAAGGGGGCACCTACCATGTCAGGCTAGCCGTTCCCGTAGACGTACAAAAAGCATTCGGCGGACGTCGTGTGCTTTCTCAAACACTCATGACAGGCGTGCATCAAGAAGCACTGGATCGCAGACTTCCCATTCTTGCCGCTTGGAAAGCTCAAATCAAAATTGCACGCGAAGGCAAACCACTGCCTGAAGGCTGGCAGGACAATCTAGTTTCAGGACTGCTTGAACTGGACTCCCTGAAGCGGAACCGAAAACTCGACATCATCGGTGAACCTACAGCCCCATTGGCCGTCAGCGAATCAGAAGTCGAAGCGTTTAAGGCAGAGAATCCAGGGTTTGTCGCACTACTTGAAAGAGTCATCGACCATGAATGGGACAACGGTGTAGAAGGTGAGTTACGTATCCAAGAAGGATTGCATCGAGCCTTCAAAAAAACGATTCAAAACGAGTTCGCCTCGATGCACCGTCTGTCCTCGGACGAGCACAAAGAATTGGCAGGGCTGATCAATAACCCGAAGTCATACACACCCAAATCCCCCATTACCAAAGCAAGACTGGCAACGTTCCGAACCTTTCGAGAAAACCGAAACATCGCCGCCAAAACGATTGATCAGCAACAGTCCAAATTAGAAAAGCTGTCGGCATACCTCACGCAAACAGGTAAACCGCTGGACTTCGATGCGATTTCGTCGTGGTTGGATTCAATCAATTTGACGAGTAAGACCCTGACGCAATACCTGCTGGCGGGGAATGTCTTCTGGAAATGGGCAATGAAGCATGACGCTCGTTGGCGGATCGACTACAAGGACAGAGCCAACCCATTTGAAGAACACGATCTGCCGAAAGTGAGAGGCAGGGACAAGGTAGACGCGCAACGCAAAGACTTCACCTTGGATGACCTTACAAAACTACACGCGGCAGCGGTTTCAGAAGGACTACAGGCCCTAGCGGACCTGATCCAACTTGGAACCTTCACAGGGGCCCGTATCGAAGAACTGTGCCAACTGAAGAAAGACAACGTGATCACCGTGGATAACGTTCTTAGCTTCGATATTACTGACAGCAAGACCAAAGCTGGAATCCGGGTCGTCCCAATCCACCCTGGCATCATCGATCTTGTGAAACGACTGATCAACGATTCGACTGATGAATACCTTATCGTTACCAAAAGTCGTAGCAAATATGGCATCCGATCAGACCCGATGGTGAAGGCTTTTGGCAGGTTGAAGACAGCCCAAGGATTTGGTTCGGATCGTGTTTTTCACTCCATCCGGAAGACTGTAATTACCCAGCTTGTCAGGGCGAACGTACAAGGCACATTGATTGCTGAACTTGTAGGTCATGAAACCGGGTTGGTTACGTTTGACGTGTACAGCCAAGGGGCGACAACCGCACAAAAATTCGATGCCATATCGAAGCTTCCACAGTTGAGCAAGCTTGAATCCGCTGGCCTCGGGACGTAACTGCCACAGCTAACCACATACCGGGACCCATGGGCCTTTAGGGAGAATGTAGGGTGGTATCAAAACACCCTCCCCTGGGTACACCCCTCCCGGAATTACCCAAAAACCAATTTGTGCAATGTCTGGATGCATCTACGACCATGGGGCCGCGTTGGGCACACCTTACGCGAGCGTTATTGCAACACTCACACGCAATCTCAAAGACGTTCGGCAAACTGCGTGCACCGGCTGGATTTAGCAAACTCACGCGTTCAGCTTCAGTCATACCGTAGTAACTGTTTTGCTAAACAAGGACGTTCCGGAAGCACTGGCGAAAGAACTTATAGATAACGAAGTGGGCATCCCATCCGTAACGCTATTCCTTTGCGCATATGCCGCATGCATACCCATCACAAGAGACAGAAATACGGCACCGACCTGATCGAAATACCCCCTCACGTCAAAAAAATAGCCTTTGACGAAAATTTTAGATTATCCGGTGATAAACGGCTGAATGTAGTAGCCATGCGGGTTACAAGGGTGCTCCACGTTTCATACACATTTTACGCACAGCGTTATCCACAGGTCGTGCGTTGCTAAGTCCCCAAAAACGCATTATCTTGTGTTCAGACGCAAAAAAAACCCTACATGTAGGGATTTGCGTTAGCCGTGTCCTAGTATGGACAGGTAAGAAGACAGCGGGTGATTACGCTTAGTTTTTCCGGACAGAACGTAATCACTCGCCCCCTCAAGCCAGCGGTTTGTTGTAACCCGACCTGAGAACGAGCATTAGAGCGAATGAGTATCCCATCGTCAAACGATGGATTATGAAACCTGCTCAACGGTGCCTTTTTTCAGGCGGGCAACCCCCACTGAAATAGGTACTGCCATCATGAGCAAAAACACCAAGCAATCATCGCCAAAGGTCGCCACCCTGGCATCTGAAACCCTTCGCGATCCTAACGCCTCAGCCATTGCGAAAAGCTTTGCAGCGTCTGTGCTCTCCCAATCCTCTTCTGCAAAGGAGACAGGGAAAGCAATGGAGACGAAGGCCTCGCAGGTACTGCAATCCGAGAAGTACAGCGATACCACTAAGACGCTCGCTGCGTCGGTCCTATCTCAATCTGACAAATCGCGATAAGGAGAGACGATATGGCTTTGTACTTTTTGGAATACGACCTACGAAAGCAGCGCAACTATAAGCCCCTGTATGACGCGCTAGCGACATTCGGCGCTGTGCGCATCCTTGAGTCTCTATGGTGTTTTAATCGCGACAACACTAATGCAGAGGGCCTACGTGACTACTTCATGACACTCATAGATAACGATGATGGAATTATCGTTTCACAGGTGTCTGGGTGGGCCTCCTTCAACGTGAAAGGGTTGCCCAGTCAACTGAAGTGAATCTATGGAGTGAGCCCCGATCCAGGGGCTCTTTTCGTCATACCCCTATGGTTACAGCAAGGTGGCCGGTGTTGCGATTGCCCTAGGCCGGTCACCACAGACACACCGTGGCATAGCCGCCATATTGTGAAGCTGAGTCATGGTGGGACAGACGCGGCAACTAATCTTGAGATCTACCACCTGCGCTGCCCAAGGGCAGGACAATTTGCCAATGTCGATGATGTATAACCGGGTGCCTGAAGGTGCCTTCGCAGAGGCTTGAGCCGTGTGCTGGGAAACTCGCATGCACGGTTCTTAGGGGGTTGGACGCGGGTAACCGCGTCTGACTACCCGACAACCAGATACGGCCATGGGCACTCGGGCGCTCGAACTGGCTGTTTGCCGGATCGCTGCGCAGCGGTAAACGGGCGGCAGCGATCATGAGTTTGGTCCAGTCAGCGCGTATGAATGGGCATGATCCGCACGCCTATCTCAAAGATGTGCTGACGCGGCTGCCGACACAGCGGGCCAGTGAGATCGGGCAGCTGCTGCCGCATCAGCGGGTGCCGGCCTGACTTACGCAAGGTGAGTTGGGCGGACGCTTACGTTAATTTTTCTTTCTGGAGTGGTGTACATGACGAGTGAGAATCACAAGGTTGGGGTGTGCGCGCTATGTGGCCCCGATATATCAGGCGAGAAAGTTTTGCGGCTGAGCCATTTTTTGCCAAAGGCAGTCTACCGGTACTTCAATCGCTCTAAATTAGAAGGGACGAAGCTGCTGATCCGCCCGAAAGACGACGCCAAAGTCTTCTCGATGAGTACGCAGGTGGCCCAGCATCTCCTATGCGACGCTTGCGAGCTGCTGATGACAAAGCAGGGGGAGGACTACTATTTGTCAGAAATGATGAAGATAGACGTCAACGCCAAGACGCAATCACCTATTTATAAGATACTGTTCCATGGACTCTTACCCGTCTGGCGACCAATCAGTGAGCGATATCCCGATGCGATACTGAATGCTGGTAGCACTCTGCTTCCGGAGATTGAATCACGAAAGCTCTATCATTTCGCGATAGGTATGTTCTGGAAGGCAACATTCAAAGGCTGGAAGCATTGCCCACCAATGCCGCTGGACGCCTCCGTCGTGGAGCAGATGCGTCGGTTCCTCCGAGGAGGAGATTTTCTGCAAGATTACATCGTCAAAATCGTTCCTTCGTTTTGGAACGCTAAGTTTGCTGCGTCCTTCCCCACGATGGTCCGCACACACCCGTTCTTTTCAATACAGTCTTTTGATTTTTACCTCGAAAAGTCAGAGCGCGATTTCCATAGCGCAACGTCACAGGGGGCTGTCCCGATCTTTTATAGCGTCGACCATAAACGCTCTCATATGGCTTATCTGGGTACCATCGCAAGCTACAATAGGGCCAAGCAAACCAATTCTGCTTTGAACACTCCGCTAACTTGGTTCAACGATTCCGGCGCATGAAAATCTTGGGGATAAGGCTGATCGCGTCCGCTTAAAAATACGTGGACACCATCGCCCTTAATGCTGGAGTTCGGAAGGTGAGTTCGCCGGACGCATACGCTAGGCTCGCCTCTGTCTGACGTAGAACACAGCGCTGTAGTGTTCATCAGATACAACGAAGCCCGCTCATGGCGGGCTCTGTAAGGCACTACGGCTGGATTCAGTCTTTGTTCCAATGTCTCTTGATCGTTGCAATCCCCATACCTAGTTCGGTTGCTACCTGGGATTGTGTCTGACCCATTGCCTTGCGGCGCTGAACAACGACTGTGGTAGCAGTGGCTACTGGACGCCCAGCCTTCTTGGTAGATCGGGCAAGCCCTTCCTTGGTCCTCTCTCTGATGCGATCACGCTCAAAGGCTGCTACTGCTGCTAACACGGTTAGCTGTAGCTTTCCGGCTGCGCTAGTAAGGTCTACGCCATCGAGGTCCATGCTACGGACGTGGATACCCACGGTTGCGAGGTGGGACACGGTAGCCAGCACATCCTGTACGTCCCGTCCGAGGCGATCCAATTTCAATACCACTAGCGTATCGCCTGCTTCCATGCGTTCGGCCATCTTACTGAATTGAGGGCGCTGCAGAGCTGGCACGCCCCCACTGATTTGTTCAGAGAACCAGCGAGTGGGTTTTATATCAAAACCCTTGGAGGTGAGAGCCACCAATTGGTTGTCGGTGTTTTGCTCTGTCGTACTGACACGACCATATCCAAACAGACGGCTCATTTGCTCCCCTCCTAGGTATCAACAATGGAGGGATCATAATTATTAGGTATCAAAAACCTGTAAACCCGTATTTGATGATACCAGCCTAACTACCCGATGAGCGGCATCGTATAACGGTCGTTTTATGATCCCATGACACCAGTGTTAGGTGACTACACCCGTAAAGCGAGAGTCGTTCTCTTACGTGCTGGCGTTACGCCTGTGTACCCAGTTGCCCTAGGTTATCGTGGAGTTTCCTTCGGAGTAGGCTCTACTCTCACACGGAAGCACAGCGCTGAACCAAGCTCAATCGGGTCTCCCCCGTGGAGAAAGCTGCGAATGGTTCGGTCCTTTACCTTTTCAAGAATCTTGGTCGCCCCGCGATCACACTCACGAATCAGGATATTCGCAAAGTTATCCGTCTTGTCTGATGACGCATAGAGCAAGTCGATGCAGTCAGGCAGTACAAATTCACCAAAATAAGGTAACCGGCCACTGTTATAATCAGCGATTCCCCCTAGATCGTGATCGGTAATCAATCCGACACTCTTGCCGCCTTGAAGAAATGGCACAGCACTACGGGTGACTGCGAGGTGCCAACCTATAGGCTCATGGCTGATAGCAAAGTCTGTGTTCGTATCGCATATCAGGTACGACTCGACATGCTTGGAATGATCATCTCGCCCAAGCCGGGCAATGGGATTTGAAAAGCCAAACACTGTGCAAACACTGACACGGATACCGCTTGGAAGCTCTTTGAGGGTGTTCGTGTCGACGGCCATCAGGTAATCGAACCGCTGAACAACTTCCCCCCACTGGCTTTTATCCTGGGTGAAGTCCTCGGCAGGGGCGGCATACACCACCTTCTCTCTCTTACCTTCACGCTCGTAAGTGATGCGACGCTGTATCGATCCTGGGTCTAATTCAGGGATCGTTAGGCGACCATTCTCGTCCATTGTAATCGTGAGAAAAGAGACATTACCCGAGGTTGTACCGTACACAGCATCAAGTCTCGGTTTGGCCTGTTCAGCTTGATTCTTACGCTTCCGCTTACTCTGCTTTCCGCTCAAGTTATCGCTCCATGGTAACGCCTTGGAATCAGTTCGCCACTAGCATGGCATAAAATACCGGATCCGCCTGTACGCCTACCCGTCCAAGGTGAGTCAGTACGCTTCATACGTCACCGTATGAGCCTCTAGCATTGGTGGGGTATGACGCCACAGTGCCAGCATGGATAATCATGCCCATAACCAAGGAGAGCTGGCGAATGGAACGATTGAACGGGTGGCAAAGGCTTTGGGTTGTTACGTCCGCTTTGATCGGGATAGTAATTGCAGTGATCGTCGCTACTCACTTGCCCAACGAGCAGGACGAGGCCCAACGGCATAGGTACGAAATCAGAAGCCTAAAAGAACAACTCGCTCGTGTTATAGAAAACAAGAAGAACGTGAACATGCGTGATATCGATATTGCCAATGGCAAAACCGTCGAGAACATCAACCTCAGGATAGCCCTCGAAAACTATGAATATGATAACAGCGCTGAAACGCTGACCAGCAGACAGTTGCAAGGTATTGGCTGGGGGTTTGCGTTCTGGCTTGGCATATCCGGCGCCCTCTACGTGATTGGGTACGCCGTGAAGTGGATATACCGGGGCTTCCGCCCCAAGGCTGCATAACCAACCACAGTCTCGCTGCGAATAACAGGAGGGTTCAGATGCACGGAGATGGATGGAGAAGGCTATGGGAGCTGGTGAAGTGGCTTATCACAATCGCTGCTGGGGTTTGGTGCTTCACCACACTCATCCCCACGACTGTACCGGCAGCCGATGCAGTCCCATCAGCAGGCCAGATTGTTATCGTGATAATGTTTGTCACGGGCATTGCCAGCGGTGCAACGTTCGCGTTTCTCCACGCTCTTGAGTGGGTGTACCGTGGCTTTCGCCCCTTACCTACTGCTCCCACGGAAGCGGATCAACCATCATCGCTGGGTGTACCCGAGGCGTCACAGGAAGCACGTCTAGCACTGGGTCATCAAGACACTCAGCAAAGCCCTTCAGCCTCGCCAACACCTTTACGGGAGCCTGTGCAACGGGAATGACCGTAGCAGCTCGATCCAACTTCGTAAGTAATCGCACCGCCAATGTGACCTTATCCAAGATTTTCATGTTGAAGAGTTCAGGCATTAGGTCTCTGGCTACATCTACCCCTCCCTGCCATGTAGAAGGCAACAGCAAGGGCGGTGTCTCGGAATCGAGAATATCAATCTCCCTGTGTCGATTATCACGCTGCATTCGATGACAAACGCAGCCAGGTTAGATAGGTATGGAAGAATTGTAGCGAACTGGGTTAGGTATTTGACAAAGAGGCCGAACGGATTTGCCTAACGTAACGCCCTTGACTTGTGGCAGGTTGCTACTACTTATGTCAGGCGAGGTGAAATTTTTCATCCGCATGCTCAATTCGGTGGCTTTAACAGTCACGATTGAAAAACCAGTACCACAGACGAAAAAGACAGCACATGTTTACTGATATCAAGCCCGGCCCAAAACCCAAACGCGATGATGGCAAGGACGACAGAAGGCACCATGTGAACCCTGAAACCAAGCCTAAGCACCCGACGCTTCCAGTACATAAGCCAACAAAGTAGGTAATGGCACCTGCTATTCGCATTGGACTGCCAAGTTTGTGCAGTAACGTGAACGCGGTAGTCCCACTGCCTGGGATAGGTGTCGCCGCCATGCTGAATTTCGCCATTTCGACGCATTACGTACATCCTGAATGCTTGAAAGTAGTTTGGCGATGGTTTCTCACAAGGGCAAGCTTATCCGTTTCTAACATACCCCACGGAAACACTGGGATACAGACGTGCCACAAGTCTTACGATTACCGAAAACGCCCACAACGCTCACCGAATTAGAGGAGCTATCGGGGGCGTTTGATGATCCCGTTACGTATCAGAGACTGGGGTTCCTTGATTCGGGACTGAATCCAACCTTACGTATGAAATTGGCTACACTCCACTGCACCATCTGCTGGACTGCATGCAATCAGGAAGTGATCAATGAAGCTTACGATTAATGTATTTCTTCTGAAGTCCGATCGGACTATCTACGATGCGTTATCCGACGAGCACGCCATTCAGCCATAGCAGTTTCAAATTGATAATATAAACTGTCTGTTTTACTACCAAACCAACCCGTCAAAACCAAAATGGGTTGACTTGTTCAGTGGAATTGAAGAAATAAACACGACCCAAATGCGAGGAAGATCATTACAGGGCGTGCTAGTTTTTGCCGTGAACGACCGAGTCTTCTGTTTTACCTTTGGTCACGCCCGGCACTTAATCGATAAGGCTTCAATTGAAAGATATTTTGGGTTAAGAACAGCATTGAGCATGACAGATCCGCAGCTTATTAAGTCGATTGACAAATCAAATATCGACAAAATTCCTCTACGATCTCGTTCGCAGTCTTCAAAAAATCTTTCAATTTCAGAATTTGAATTCAAGTTTGATTCGGAAATACTCAAATCCCTTACCGGGATTGTTGAGTCAATTGAAGGTGACGAACACGAAGTTGTAAGTGGATCAGACTCGCTTTCCTTGCACACAGACGTAAAGCTTTCACAACTTCCGGCAATTGCACAGCGTTTGATAACAGCATACGAAGATGAAAGGGGAAAAGAAAAATACCCCTGGATGGACCATATCGTGCCGGTGCGGGATAGTGCGCTTTCGTCAGAGCTGGATGAATTGTTAATTAACTTAGTGAACCAAGGTAATTATCACGAAGTATGGATAGCCGCACCGAGGGTAATAGAGTATGAAAGCTTTACAGGCTTTTCGTACACATCACAGCGTGGGCGAAACGGAAACGGGCCAGTCCTAGGATTTGAATTAGATTTGCAACGCTGTCTAATCGAAAAAGCACTAGTCGGAAACCTTTCCGTGGAAAGTTCTAAAACCACAAAAATCTATCTGTATGGAACTGACTACAACAAAATTGACACATGGACTTTATACGAGTGCCTTAGTGGAGAAGTAGAGCTGGACGATGAAAATTATCTTTTAAGTGAGGGTGACTGGTACTGCATTAATATTGATTACGCAAGCCAAGTGAATCGTTATTTTGACGATTTTCCACGATCAAATATCACCTTCCCAAGATACAATGGTGCGCACGAGGGAGACTACCTACGTAGAATTTCAGACGGTATAGCATTTCACCTACTAGATCAGCACAATGTACGCGTCAATGGTGCTTCTAGCGTCATCGAATTCTGTGATCTTCTTACATCAGATAATCATATCGTACACGTCAAGAAGTATTCTTCATCCAGTGTATTAAGCCACCTTTTTTCCCAAGCGTATGTTTCAGCGGAATCACTTATACACGCCCCAGAAATAATCGAACAAGTTAACATTCATCTTGCCGCTCAAGGCGCACATACATTTGAATTCAATCCAAGTGCCCTACCTAGGCATAATCACATTATATTTGCCATTATGCAGGGTAGCCAAGGAGCCTTACACATGCCATTTTTTTCAAAAGTTAACTTTCGACAATATTCGCAGCGGTTAGTAGCGATGGGGTATCATGTGGAATTAGCAAAAATCCACATTTGATTTTATCGAAACTCCAGTAAGGCTAAAATCCAGTCTTATTTAGTTCTTCTTCAAACTCTTGAATTACATCAACTAGCCCGCAGCCCAATACTTTACACAAGTCACGAATCTGAATTATATCCAACCGTCTAACACCCCTCTCGACATCACTCATGAACGATTGGGGGCGACCCAATGCGTGAGAACAGGCAGCTTGGGTTATCCCTGAATCGATTCTGCGAGCCTTCAAAATGGCCAAGAATACGTCGTGTTCGGGCCGATATATTGCTTTGGGCATGGTAGCTATCCACAAATGACAGCCCCATAAGCTATATCCGCTTTTCAGATATCTGATTTTCAGATATTTTACATCCATCACCGCAATCACAATTCAAAACGCAAAGGAAACCTGTATGAAATTGTTCTTGGGGCTTTTTGGAGCTGCGTTAAGCATGCCGGTAGCCAGTATTGCCGGAATCTGTTCATTGGAATTCGGATACGTTTCCAGCTTCAGGCAAGCATTGGGCGTTGGGGTCCTGGTGGGCTCTGTGCTGCTGCTGATGGCTTTGATTTTATTCTTGGCCGGGATTCCCGCGACCTTGCACCGTCTGCGTCTCCAGGCCCATTCAAGCAACTGACATTCAAGGACGAATCGCATGACCCTTTTTCGACGGGCCTGGCTGTTGATGACATTAGCAATCGCATCAAGCGCTGTGTCAGCCGCCCAAACTGGTAAGGGCACACCTGATGATCTGCTATGGGCATTCCTTCTAGCCGCTCCACCAGTAGCTTATGCAGTAAACAAGTGGTGGCGCTGGGGCACTGGCTTCAGGTTCGGTGCTGCAAGCGGTGCGGGTTTTCTGTCCGCACTGAAGTGGTCATTGATAGCCGCTATCTGGGTTGGAATCGTAACGGGCCTGGTATGGCTGATGTACAAGAAATGATGCTTTTGATCCAGATTAGTAACCATAACAAAACGCCTGATCAATAACACATAGCGTTGGATACTTACACCCATCAGCAGGGACTTCACATGGAACGTTTCCTGCTAGTAATGTTATCTGATTAGTCAATGATTAGAATAATGGGAGCATTATGCGAAAGGTTATTTTGACTTTGATATTTTTGCCCGCGATTGCACTTGGGCAGAATTATAGCGAGGCTAATTTTAAAGCACTGGAAGATGCTAATGGCGTGATATATTGGGGTGGGCTATCAAGGGCGTTTGCAAGCAACCAAAACCAAGAATTAAACTGGCTCAAAAACAAAGCATTTGAACTGGATAAAGAGTTCGCAATAACTGCGTGCGGTGATGGCTTTTGTTACATATGGGAAAGCAGTGGCCGATTGAGGGTTGCAGTCAAACAACAAGAAGGTGACTTCAATGGACGAAAATTACAAGGGCAGCTTGTTCGCGTGGTAGGTACAGATATGTACGGAACGCTAGTTATTGAACGGTTAACTACTAATAAGAAAGTCGTAAAACAGCTAGTCAAACAACCGACTACCGCACCTACACCTGTATCCATCAAACAACAATATCCTGATCTGGCTGCTCACTTTGACGAACTTATTAAGTCCCGAGCTTCCGAGGGTTGGTCACGACCGCCATCTGCAAGGCAGGAAATGGTCGTTGAACTGCAAATCAGCATCAGTCCAGATGGTACTGTCACGTCGGTTGACATAGCGAAAACCAGTGGTGACTTGGCATTTGATAGGTCAGCAGTAGCCGCAGTCAAGAATATTGGAAGGCTCACTGAAATGCAGGAAATGAAACCAATGGAAATCAGTCAATTCAAATCATTTAAGATGAAGTTTACACCAGAGGATTTGACCCTATGAATCCATAACCAACAACAAAACTACAAACAATCATTAATCAACCAAGACAACAATTAAATGTATTACATCAGCCCTACGGGCATCGCCTACGGCGATCTAGTATGTTTTTGTTTTGATATTATAAACCCATCCTGAAGAAAGTTCCGGACGGATTTTCCCTGTCCAGGAAAATCCTTCCAAGGGAGTCTGAAGAACGTCCCCGGCACGGCCCATACTAGACTTGCATACAACAAGTATTATCTTGATGTTTAGCTCGCGCGGGTAACCCTATGCACGATTAATGTCTGTTTTTTGCTTCGCAGCAGCTACGGTATCCGATTGAGTCCAGTATGACGAATTTCAATCGAATCGATGGTTGCATCTTTTTCTGCAGAGCCATCATCCTGTCATGGTCCATAATTCATTGCTCTAGTTTGGCGATAGAGGTTGCAAATCCTTCCGATTGTGACTTCCCGGAAAAACCCGCTTACGCAACATTATCGCACGGCCATCTACACCCAACGTTCTTGACGTCTCTTAGAAATTGATACCGTTCGAATTTATGGTCGATTATGGTTTCGACCTGTGTACCTATTCTACTTCCCACCCGATGCCAGATTAAACATTGGCGGAAGATATAGTTCAGGAACACACATGTATTTATGTCGGTCAAACGCCAAAATCGAAGGAAAATCGAAAATATTTTCAACTTTCGATCCACTGACGCCAAATCGAACCAGTGGCACCCATAAGCCCGCTCAAGACGCGCAAGAAAGACCTGCCGCCACCCAGCAAGCACCTTCCGATAGCCACTCAAACCGCATCCTGGCGCCTTTAACAGAAAGAACTAGGACGGATGCTCAATCAACCAATTTTCGTGCTTAATCGGTGCCGTATTAATCGTGCAGTTAAACCATGCTGCACGTAGCAAACACGGACTGTTTGAAAAACCCACATGATATGTAAAGAATACTGAACGCCCAGTAGAACAAATCGTTCTGATCCGTCTACACATAGGGGCTATCGAAGCACCATCCCCCTAGTTAAAGGGCATGCCGCCGGGTGCGAAATTTTGGTACAGCGGGAGGGGAATCTGTGGCTTTTTTTACGTACAAACTCTACGTACAACCAAAAAACAAAAAGCCCCTGAAACCATTGATTTCAGGGGCTTTCATTTGTATGGCGGAGAGATAGGGATTCGAACCCCTTCCTATCTCCACTCAGGCCGCTTTAGGCCAACAATTACGGCAAAACCTAAAGCATTGATAGGCCCGTTGCGGCCTACGGCGGCCCCGGTTATGCCCTAAATTTGCCCTAAACTACGACCAACAATCAGCAGCTCGTCGGCCCGATTCGCACAACAGACACACGCCAATTACTGTATACCCATACAGTATCAGTTATAGCAGTCTGATCTCATGAGTATCCCCTCTAAAGCTGAGTGGCTTGCCCACTGGCGCCGACACCTGGACGACCACGAACTCCGCATGAGTTACCCAGAGGCATACCGTCAAGGTTGCCTGGCTATCAGCAAAGACATGGTCGACGCTGATGTCATCGATCAGGCTCAGAAGTTCGACCTGGATGAGCTCGCAAACGCTGCGTACTGGCATGCTGTTGAGACGCTGATCGATTGCGAACCTGAATTCATATCGTCCGCCTTCTACGACGTGGTTCCTCGCGGCGGCGGGCCGCGGCTGGGCGAGCTCTCGGGAAGGACCTATTACCCGGAAGGTTCGGCGAATTGGGCAGCCCAGGTGATCGATGAGAAAGGAAGTCGTCGGCTTGTGTTCCGAATCAATTCGGATGTGTGGCCAATGGACGGCCTGACGATCACAACGGCCGACGGCAGCCTTTATGACCTGGTGATCACTGGCCAACGCATCAACGGACGCGAGTACGCGAACATCGAGGACCCGGACGCATACCGAACCCTCGCGGACCAAGCGTTGATTGCCCTGGAGAATCACGACTTCGAAACCTACCGCCGTGCTCGCCCTCTTCTGCTCGCTGCAGCATTCAGGAAGTGCTCAGCCTGTCTTGACCGGTTCGCGATGCGAGAAGACTGCGCCGTCTGCGAGGGGCGCGGGTTTGTTCCCAGGGGCGGTGGCAGATCTACAGCCTAGAGATCACCGAGGCACAACAAAAGGCGTCCTTGTGTGGTAGTTCGATAAAGACGATCCGCAGAGTTAACCCTAGCTCAGCAGATAGCACGACCACTCCCGAAACACCTGCTCTTCCCTTTCGAAGAAAACGGAGGCAATCTGCCCCCAAGCGCCGAAAGCGTAGCATGAGCTAGCTGACCGAAGGAAATTTAGTTATGGAAATCACCGTTCACGACATTTCAGCCGAATACAATACCGCAGAAATAAACACATCCGTCGTTGCACTTCCAGTCTTGCATTTACAACATGATCGAACCACATACGCTGCATCTACCCCCTCTCTTTTAAAACACCTTACCCGGAGCGGGATTACAGCTACATACCTTTCAGAACCAGAGTCATTATTTGAACAACGCTCTATCGATTGGTTTGGCCCCTCACTCATGATCCTGCACTCTGTATACACTGCAAACCCTGACATATTTAAAGTAGTACTAGATGCGATACTGAGCCACGCAAAGCAACTTTACCCCTCCGACAGCAAGCCAAACTTGCGATTCAGCATTATAATGCACGAAGATGACAACAGCAGAACCACCGACGTGCAATATGAAGGTGACCCCACTCATTTCCCAGAACTCCTCAAGACACTGGAAAAAACATGGAAGAAGAAGTAAAAAAACCACTTAGCTTCGAAGAGATTGATAACCACTTTGGTGAACTGCTAAAAAAATGTATGGACGACCTCCACCCAAACACGTCAAAAAGGATATTAGAAGCACGCGCATCCGAACTAGAAGAGACAATAATTGTTTATAAAAACTTTAAATATCAGGCCATCAATCGAAAGAACGAGCAACAGGCAAACATCTTCTTCCTCATGCAATGTACTTTATCGTCAGTCAAGTGCGCATTTAACTCTTTGCAGCTATTCAAAGAAGAAGACAATCATAACTCGTGGCACAGACTGATAGACGCAACAGAATATATAGATATAGCCATAAAAATTGGAGAAACACTCACTAGAGATCTCTGCGAGCACCTCAAAGAAGAACATAAAAAACATGTGACTTTTGTCATCAAAGAACGCTTACATCTTTTTTGCTCTGGGTTATTCAGGCCGGATTTAAAATTTACTAGCCCAGGAATAATTGAATCAATAGGAAACTGCTCTATCTGCGGACTTCAATTCCACAAATGCGACCACTCAGAGGGGGACATTGTAATGGGAAACTACTGCCAACGAGTCAATCGGAAAATTCTAGACGCTGATCACTCAGCTTTTGTCGAGCACCCAAAAGACAAAAGATGCGTCCTTATTACGACTTTCGACACAGAGGGCAACTCTATTGACTTTTTCAGCCGAGAACCCACAGAAAAAAAGAAAGAACCTAACACCTATGAATTCATAGTTCACCACCTTGGTGGCATTGATCTCAGATGATGTTAAAGCCATATATAAGTTGTTCCATCAAACGTTCGTGATCGCACAAGGCTGGATATTGACGTGTCCACTCGGCTCACCTCTTTAGTATTTGGTAACTTCGCGGACATAGGCCTGACAGGCTTTTAGCGCTATCAATCCTTGGTCACCCTCTCCGGCGATGGCGACAACTCGTTGAGCAGCCGCTGGGTCAAGTTCGGCTCGCGCTCCTCCATGAACCACGCCGCAGGTGCCGGCGGAGGCTGACACCCCACCGCTACCACCCGAGGCGGCGGTGTTGAGTAGGACTGACAGCCGCAGGTCAGCAGTAGCAAGCCGATCACGCAAGCGAGCTTGGTTCGATTGAGCATCGCGCAATTCCTTGTAGTGGGTTTCGTCATTCGCCTGCAGGCGGTCCTCCAGCGCCCGGCGGGCGTCCTGCTGGGTTTCCTGCCAGTTGATTACCGCCGTGGCGGCCTGCTCGCGGTCCCTGCTGTACGCCTCGGCCAGGTCAGCCAGGTCCTTGCCGTAGGCGTTGGCCTGCCACGTCCAGGCCAGCCAACCACCCAGGGCGAACGCCAGCACCAGGGCCAGGACCGGCAACAGCCAGCCCGGGGCCTTCAAGGCAGCACCTTCAATGCACGCTCATACAGCGCCTCGCGATCAGCCAGGCCGTTGGTTCCGCCGTTGATGCGCTTGGTGATGGTGAGAAAGTCGCCCTTATCGGCCAGGGTGTTCAACCCCGCCCGCTGCCAGAACCAACCAGCCGACAGCGCGGCATAGACCGGGTTCTCCAGCAGCTCGGGAGTGTTGAGCAGTCGAGCATCGCTGAACAGCGCTTCGCTACAGGCTTCATAGTTCGCCCGGCCCGTGACCTGAATCAGCCCCCGGCCCCGATACTTCTGGCCATCGCCATCCGCTTCGGGGGTGTTACCCAGGCGCTTGGCGAGGGTGCCGGTATCGTACTTGCTCAGGTACTGATCGTTGCCCAGCTCGCGCACATACCGCAGCTGGCCGGACTCGTGGCTGATCTGCGCGATAAACGCCGCCATGCGCAGGCGGGTGACGATGCCGTACTTGCTCATGGCTGCGTTGAGAGCAGGAACAAAAACGCCGGCTTTAGCGCCGGCGTTGGGGAGGATCTGCAGCAGCTGCTGCGCGGTGATGGTCATGCCTGATTCTCCAGTGATGATGGGGTTTAAAGCTGCTCGACCCTGAGCGGCTTGGTTTCTTTCTTTTTCTTGCCCTTGGCTTTTGCCTTACCCTTCTTGCCGCCGTTGCATTCGACCGTGGTGCTCCACCCGGACTGGGTAAACACCTGTTCGACCGAGTCCACCAGGTACTCGCCATCGAGGCCGACCTTGAAGCCCTGGGCATTGATCATGCGTTCAGCGAATAGATCGGTTCGGCCAGGCATCTCCAGGCGCACACCGGCGGTGCTGCGGTTGAATGCAGCCAGACGCGCCTTTGCGGCCTGTTCGGCTGCGGACTTGTTCGGATAGATATGGCGGTCGGTGTGCACCGGCGGCAGGCCGTCCGGGGATTCCTCGTTGCCCAGGTCGACGACCCGCAGCTTTCCGCTCTTCTTGTCCTGGTGCTTGGTCTGCACCGCCTTGTGGGTGGTTTTGTCCCCCAGGCGAAACTGATAGCGGCTCACATCGCGGCGGGTGATTGTGACGGTGCCAAGAGCTTTGCCGCTCGCGCTCTGCCCGGCCTGCCGAGGCAGCACCAGCAACTTGCCGTCGGCCACCTTGGCTGTGCAGTCGTACTGCTTGGCCAGGCGGGTGATGAAGTTGAAGTCGGATTCGTTGAGTTGGTCGACCCGGGGCACCTTGGTGGTCACCGTGCACACTGGCTGCCAGCCGTTGCGGGTTGCCACATCGCGCGCGATCTGCTGCAGCGGGACGTCTTCCCAGCTACCGCTGCGGGTGGTCTTGCCACTGCCGCGCATGTCGCTGGCCTTGCCCCGGATCTCGATAGAGTCGGGCGGCCCCGTCACCACGACCTCGTCTACCGTGTAGCGACCCAGCCGGGTCAGTGACTGGCCGGCGTACCCTATGAACACCTCGATACTGGCACCACGGCTGGGCAGCGCCACCGCGCCATCTCGGTCATCGATGCGCAGCTCAAACTCGTCCGACTCCATGCCGGGCTTGTCCGAGGTCCGCAGGGTCAGTAGCCGGTCATTGATCAGCGCGGTGATGTTCTTGCCGTCTGCAACGATTCGGAATACAGGCGTCATGCAATAAACCTCCCCCTGGGTGACACCGCCACCGGGACTTCATAGAATCCCGAGCCGTTGCCCCTACAGGAGTTGAGAAAGTGAAAAGGATTTTCGGATTGACGCTGTGCCTGATGGCCGCCTCGATGGCACAAGCCGAACAGAAACTTCGGGTTATAGACCTGGGTGACGACGCCCCCGTGAGCGCCGAAGCCGCAGAGCGCGGTAGGCAGGCCATCGCCGCCCAAGAAGCAGCAAAGAAGATCAAACCCGAGGAGGCCCGCGACTTCCTCAAACGTCTTAATAAGACGGTAGAGCACGGCCAAACCCTGGCGCTGTCCGGAGCTATGGACGGCAAACAAGCTCGCGATCAGGCCATTGCACTGAAAAAGTTAATGGACGAAAGCGACCGCTTCGGATCGCTGTTTGCCCCCTTCGCTAAGTGCCGCTCCGCCGCAATCGATGCCAACACCTCCTGGCAAGGCATGATTTCCCAGAACGTTCGGCAGTACTCAGAAGGCAACACGTCCTACCAGGCTAACGCCAAGGAATGCGCCCAGGCAGCTGGCTAATCCCACAGCTGCAGCGCAGCCTCTGTCACCACCGGCAGATCCGGCAGCACGATCAGCACCCCAGCCCGGAACGGCTGGGGCTCATCGGCAAGCCCCTGGTTGGTATCCAGCACCGCTTCGACACTGCCATTAAGATGCCCGTAATACTGGTGGCACAAGGTGTCGAGCAGATCCCCGTCAGACGTTCTGCATGTCGTCGCCATAGCTCACGAACTCCAGTGAAAAGCCCTGCTTACGCGGGATGCCCCCGGCCAGCAGGTGGCTCTGTTCTTCCTCAAGGCTTGTCAGGCACCAAGTGCCCAGCACTTCACCGTAGCCCGTAGTCAGGCTCAGCGGCTGCAACCGCCGCCCGATGCTGCGCAGCTTCTGCAACTGACCCAGCCCACCCTTGAACCCCGGAAACACCGCGCCCTTGAGGGTGATCTTGTCGTCGCCCTGGCCCACCGCCTGCTGCGCGATGCTACGGGTCAGACGTTCCTGGCCAGCCCAGCGGAACCCGGTCTGACGGCGCAGCTCTTCAAAGGCTGCAGTGTCGAGGTTGAAGTAATACGGCTGCCCGCCAGTCTTCAGCGGGTGAATGATCAGCAGGTGCGGGAACGGCTTCACCGCCTCGGCGGCCGGAGTACCCAGGCCGCCGAACGATCCGGTCGGGAGAATGTTGCCCAGGGATGGGCTGATCTGCCCGCCGATCCGGTTGATAGCGGCACTGGCCTTGGCGGTCTGCTCCTGCAACGTACCGAGACGCTGCTGAATCTGCCCCGCCGCCGACACGGCCTGGCTGTACTGAGCTGCCACCTCGCCGACTACGGACTGTGCAGCGGTGATGCCGCGCAAGGTCCGCTGCAGCTTGGCGCCCATCTCAGGCCCCACAAACGGGATGTTCTCCAGCTCCGAGGCAGCACCGGTAATTTCGCTGATGGCTCCGTTCAGTGGGGTCAGCATGCCATCCGCACTGCTGCGGCCCGCCTCCCCCGCGTCAACCAGGGACTGAAACCCCGACTGCAGTTGCTCCATGTACGCCATGGCACCTCCTTAAACGTGTGGTTCATCCGACAGCTGACGCGCCGCAGCCTGGCGGCTGTACTCGTCGAACATCCGGCGCATATAAGGCTCAACCTCCCGGGCCACCTGAGCCGGGTCTTTAACGTCCCCCTGCACCGTGACCTGCAGGCTCGGCGAGAAAGCAAACTGCTGATCGACCTTGGGCACCTGCTTCGCAGGTTCGGGCGCCTTGAGCATTGCCGGCACGGCAGCCGGCGGTGAGGCTGACTCCATCGAGCGAACCACCTGCCCCATGACCAAGGGCGTCTGCCCGGTCTTGAACGATTTCGCGATGTCGCCCAGGACCGGCGGAATGTCCTTCCCGGCATTGGCCAGCATCAGCGGGCCCGCTGCGGGCATCCGCTTGAGCGACTCATCAGAACCGAACATCGACTTGCCAGCATAAGAGCCCAGGGCATCACCTCCCAGGTAACCGACAGTGCCCCCGATGGCAGCACCGATAGCACCCCCGATGGCAGTGCCAAGCCCTGGAACGACAGAGCCAATGGCCGCACCGGCAGCCAACCCCATTTTTGTCCCGACCAAAGCACCCGCCAGCCCCCCAGCCGCGCCGCCATAGCCCTCTGCTTTCTCGCCCTTGGTCTTGGCATTCTGATAGGTGTCTGCAGCCTTGAGGCCGGCACCCAGCACCGACAGGAAGGCCCCGCCTTTGACCACCGGTGCCAGCCCCTTGAACAGGGAACCTGTACCTTTTAAGGCTGCCGAGCCTAAACCCACCGCACCTTTTGCAACGGCCCCCACACCGCCCCGGCTAAAGACACTCCTGAGCGCCCGCCCGACACTACCGAGCCGGCCGCGCCCCGCCCGTCCTGCACGGGAGCCCTTGCCGCCTTTGCCTCCCTTCTTGTCCTTGCCACCATCGATGTCGTAATCACCACCGCCCAGCCCGCCGGCGTTGGTGACAAACACACGCTGGATCACGTTCGGGTTACCCATCAACGAACCCCGGGCCACATTGAGCAGGCCCTTGCCTATCTTGAAGGCGGACACCACGCTCTTCAGCGCGACCAGCCCAGCCCCCAGGGCGGTGATCCCCATCACCAGGGGTGGGGCTTTCTCCGCCATCCCAGTTAGCGACCTGGCCACCGTGGAGATGTGCTTGGCCACGGCATCCGTTGCCGGGCGCAGAGCATCCCCCACGGCCCGCATGCCATCGTTCATCGCGTGAGCTGTTTCGGCCCACAGCTGCGAGGAGGTTTCCCGGCGCTCGGCCAGGTTCTTGTCGAGGATGCCCTTAGCGCTCAAAGAATCTTTCTTGAGCTGCTCGTACAGCTCCCGGTTCTGCGAGTACGCCGTCAGTGCCGCCTTGACTTGCATGTCAGAGAACAGGTCGCCGGTGCGCAAGGACTGCTCCAGGGCGTTCAGCATGGCCTTGGCTTTGGCCGGATCCGCCTCCTTGCTGATCTTCGCCTGAGCCTCGGCCATCTTCGCGGCCTTGGCCGGGTCCGTGGCCTTGATGTACCGCATGGCCAGCTCAAAGCTCGACTCCAGGGTCGACATACCTTTCTGAACACCGGTACTCAGCGAGGCCTGGTAATCAATACCAGCATCCTTGTACGCCTTGACCACTTCCCCGGAACCGATTTTCTCCATCCAGTTTTTCAGGTTGTTGGCTGCCTCATCGGAGCCACCGGCAGTCTTCATCTGCACCTGCAGCATCGAGCCCAACTGACTCACCGCATCCATGCCGGTGATTTCCATCTTGCCCATGCCAGCCAGCAGCTGCGGAAACCAGCGCGCCATGTCGGACGCCTCAAAGCTGCCCGCCTGGCCTTGCATGGCGATGGCTTCCAGTGCCTTCTCCATAACCTTCGGGTCGCTGATCTTGGCGTTCTGCTCCAGCGCCTGGATCATTTTGGCGGTGTCCTCACCACCCGAGCCCTGGCCCACGGCAAACTTGGCCGCCACCGGCGCATAGGACAGCGCCTTGTCCAGCTCCATCCCCGCGCCAACCAACTGATTCACCAGCTCGGCCACGTCGTTGCGGCCCATTCCGGTGTCTTGCGAGGTCTGAATGATGGTGCGGGTCAACTGGGCTTCTTGTGGCTTGTTCGCCACGTCGGCCTTGATTGCAATGTCGCGGATGATCGCCTGATAGTCCGCGCTGATCTTGGTCGGAATGGCTACCGCCCCGACACCGGCCACGGCCTGGCCAATGCTGGACTTGAGGCCCTCCTTGCCCTGCTGGATCTGCTGGTGCCCCTTGAGCTGCAAATCTGCGCCCTTGGCGACCCGGCCTAGGGCCTGATATTCCTGGCGCAGCTTGTTGACCTGGACACCCTGCTTTTGCAGGCTGCTCAGGTTCCCTTCCAGCTTGCGCAACAACCCGGCAGCCGAGGCCGCACCGGTTTCGTGCGCCCGCCTCCACTCATCCCGCAGGCGCATGGTTTCGCCGATGGTGTTCTTCAGCACCTTGGCCTTGTTGCCTTGTTCCTCCAGCTTCTTGATCCGGCCCTCAACCGTCTTGAAGGCTGCCCCCACCGTCGAGCTGACGGCACCGCCGATCACCAGCCCCAACGCCAGTTTGCTTGCCATCTGATCCCCCTACGCCCGAGTTGATGGGCTCAGTCCGTGAGCCACCAGACCATGTCGCTAAAGCGCATGGTCATGATTTCCTCGGCGGAGAAATGCAGCTCGTTCGCGAGCCGCTTCGCCGCCATCTTCATCACCGCCGGGTCAAAGTTCGTCGTCTTGCACCAGGCGAAAATAGCCGGCCTGCAGGCGCTGGTAATCCTTGAGGGTCATGCCCTCCAGGTCCTTGGAGCCGACCCCGGCCAAGCTGGCAAACAGCATCAGCTCGCGCTGTTCGTCGTCACCACCGGCGGCGGTGTTGGCGGCACGCACATCGCGCACGGTCGGTGCGCGCAGGGTGACCTTGTCGCAGACCACGCCATTCATCTCCACCGCCTTGGTGAGGCCCACGGCCACGCTCTCGGCGTTCAGAGTCATCCAGGCCGGTGTCTTTTTCGATGTTTGAGTCATTGCTGTTTTCCTTACAGGCCCAGGGCCGAACGTTGAGCGGCGAGCTGGTCGACGCCATTGATCACGCGCTTCATGCCCAGCGCATCGATCTCGTAGATGAGGCGGCCGTCGACTTCGAGCTTGTAGTAAGTCAACGCCACGTTGTGCTTGATCTCGGCCTTGTCGCCGGCCTTCCAGTCGCCCATGTCGACCTCTTTGAGCATGCCGCGCAGGGTGACAATCACCGGCGTGACCTTGCCCTTGAGGCCCTTGAAGGCGCCCCGGAACACGCCATTGAAGGCGGTACCGTCGGCCAGGCCGAAGAGCTTCAACGACTCGCGGCGCACGCCGGTGGTGGTGAAACCGGCTTCCTGTTTTTCCATGCCCATGTCCAGCTCCACCGGCAGGTCCATACCGCCGGCCCGGTGCTCCTCGGTCTTGAGCGTGAGCTTGGGCAGGGTCAGGCTCGGCACATCGCCCTGGAAGCTGATGCCATCGGCGAACAGGTTCATGTTCGCCAGGGTTTCGGGAATCATTGCCATTGCTGCGGCTCCTTAAGCGGCGGAATCGAGGACTTCGGTCAACCACTGGTTGGTGACCTCGACGCGGAAGTTGGGGTTTTCGGCGGGTGGCACGTCGGTAAAGCGGATGTTCCAGTACACCTTGCCCTGCTCCAGCTGGCTGGCGGTGTTGAGTTCGGTGTCCGCGTAGACCTCGAAGTTGATGATGGCGCCCTGATTCTTCAGGTCGCGCATGAACGCCTGCAGGCCCTCGGTCACGTCCTTGACATAGGTCGCGGTGATCGAACGGTCGACCGCCCACTTGTGGCCGTAGAGGATCGCGTCCATGACGATGTCCATGGTCCGCACCCGGGTGACGAATGCCCACTTCGGATCACTCGACAACGTACGGTTGCCCCAAAGCCGAAAGCCCGCATCACGAATGATCGTGGTGATGTTGGCGTTGTTCAGCAGGTTGGCCCGGCAAGTCTCGTCCCCATCCAGAAACTCAATAGGCCGAGTGGTACCGGTGAGGCCGACAAACTCCTTGTTCGAGGGCGAGGCCCAGAAGCCGTACTCGTTGTCGGTCCAGGCGAACAAGCCCGCTGCCCAAGCCGAGGCCGGCGCATCGGCGGTGGCGCTCTCACCGGTGTCCCAGTATTGAATGCCCGGGTCGACCAGGTAAGCCCGCTTGGCGCCGAAGTTCTTGGCGTATTCCATGGCCGCCTCGTCGGTGGTGTTGGGGCCATCGAGGATGGCCAGGCCGCGCAGCTTGTCGGCCAGGGCGATCAGGGCTGTGCCGACCGCCAGGATCGAGCTGTGCTTGGGAGTCACCAGCAACCGCGGCTGGGCGTTGAAACGGCTCTTGCCATCCAGCAAGGCTTGCAGGCCGGTACGCTTGCCGCTGGCCAGCACCCCGCCGATGATCGCCGAGGTTTGCTGCGCCGCATCCGCGACCTTGGCCACACCACAGGCGACGATCACCGCCTTGGCTCGCTGGTAGATAGCCTGGCACGCCTTGGTGATCGCCGCATCTGGGCCCCAGGCCGCAATGGCTTCGCGCTCGCTGGTGATCAGCAGCAGGTCATTGGCCTTGGCGCTGACGCCCGGGCCCTCGGTGAAGGTGTCCACCAGGCCGATGATCGAGGATGTGGGCAGCGCGATGGTGCGTGCGCCGGTGTCCACGTTGGTGACGGTGACGCCGTGGAAAAAGCTCATAGAGTCTCCAAAAATGACAAGGCCCCACATGTGCGAGGCCGTGGGTGGAACGGGCGCCGAAGCGCAGGAATGAAAACGCCCCGACTGTGCGGGGCGTTTATGAGGTCAGACTGGGCAGCCACTCAGGGACCGGCGGCCGATGTTCAATGAGCGGGAATTCGCCGGACTCAGGCCACCCTCGCAGCGCTCGGCGATAGGCCTGGAGATGGCTGTACTGCTCGGCAGTGAGAGTGGTCGCAGCGCCGTCTTCCAACTCGTCGCGGTGTCGCGTCACGACGCCATCGGTCTTGGTTAACTGACCGTCCCGCCACTGCCGCTCCTGCCCCATAAGCTCCTCAGGGGTCGCTGGCGGGGGATCAGCAAGCACGGGCAGCCCTTTTTTTACCGTTATGATCTGGCCCGCAGCGTTACCGGCCAGCAGCTCGGCCCAACGTTCGTGGGAGATCTCTACTGCATCGCTCGGGATCAAACAGGCAGGATTGCCAGGTTCGAATGGGCCGTGCATATCGGGATCGTAAAAACCGCCAGTTTGTACACTGAAATACATGGTCAACTCCTTACACTTTGCCAATGGCGCGCCAGTAAACCGCCTCACCGATGCGACTCCCATTCAAGAACGCACCGACACTGAACTTTGTCAGTATCGTGGCCGGTTTGAACGAGGTCATAGCTGACGTTGCGCGGGCGGGATCTTGCCCAATCGTCGGTGACACGTGAATGCCTAGCGGCACAGCTGTCCACGCAAGCGGGAACGTAACCTCGATATCGCCGGACGTTGACGTTGTGACCACTCCCCACTGTTCAACAAACCCACTGGGTAACTTCTGAAAGCCAGTTGTACCGAAGTTTTTTGAAAACTCAGGTGCGTACTGCAATGCAGCAGAACCCTCTTCAAGTAGCCACTGATTTCCCGCCGCGAAAAGCACTGCGGTTGCGCCCGGCAGCATAGTGAAGCTCGACAGTAGATTGACTCCGAAGGCGTTGATCTTGTGTCCGTTCTGAGCCACGACTGTGATGATTACCGCGTTGTTGTTATGTAGGTAGTATTTCGCTCCATCCTTAAGCCCAACCAGAGATGGAAGGGTCAAGGTTTCAGCGACGCTCGATGAAATCAGGGTGCGCTTACCCGCGGCAGAAGCGTCCAGGGTTGCCGGAAGATTGGGGGCCAAAAAGGACCCGGCGATATTGCCTAAGGCGCGCTGCACAAACTCAGTCGTCGCCACTACTTTACTGCTATCGAACTGCGCCGCAGTTGGAGCGCTCGGCGCCCCGCTAAACGCTGGTGAGTTGATCGGTGCCAGCCCCTGGGTCACGCTCTTGAACGCCAGCGGCGTGGTGCCGAGAACAATCGGCCCATCAGTGGACAACAGCCACAACGTGTCGGCGCTGGCTGTGCCCTGCTCGACAGCCACCATCAGACCGGGGGTGACCTTGGCGCTGCTGTCTGCATCGGGAGCCCGCTTCCAGATCTCGGCCGTGAGGTAGATCCCGTTATCCTTGGCTTGGGCTTGGTCCTTCACCAATACCCGCGAGCCTGGCGGTACAGGGACACCGTCAATGGTCGGAGTCCCGGCCAGCTGAATCGGCCCCGTGGTCGCCACCAGCACCGAGGCTTTCGCATCCTGGCGGTTGACCGCATCGGCAATCGAGTCATCGACATATTGCCGGGTGGCCAGCACCACGGCCGGATCGATTTTCAGCACCACACTGGCCGCGCTGGAGACAATGAAGTTCATGCGCACCACTTGCGTGCGACCGGAGCCTTGGGACATCAGCGGCTTGTAACTCGGGGCGCAGTTCGCCACGGCGACCAGGGCGCCATCGGCGTCATACAGGCCGATCTCACGAATCCACCAACCTCCCTCATCAGCCGGAATGATCTGTTCGGCGACGATGATGTTTGGGTTGGCTGGGTCGACCGACAGTTTGTTCAGCGGCCGGCGCCGGCGCTCGTTGATCAGCCGGGTTTGCGCCCGGTCAGGAATTGGGTCGGTACCGTTGGCATCCCCCACCCCCATCTCGGTTAGCTTCCAGGGGATGCCCAGGGCATCGGCGTTGGCCTGCTTGGCCTCACCCGCCGCAGTGAGAATTGCGAAAAACTGACTGTTCGGGTCAATCATGGGTAGGTATCCAGGTAGTCGATTGAATGTTCACGCCCAGGGGCGCCGATGTAGCAAGTCAAGGCAATGGCCCCCGCGGCGGGCGGATAAACGTCGACGCTGTCGGTTGAGTCTTCGCGCCCGGTGTTGCCTAGGACGCCGGTTGTGACGATGTCGCGCAGCACAGGCGGATACACGTCGATTTCGTCGCCGAGGTTCAGAGCCACGCCGATGTTCAGTGCGCCCTTGGTTTCCAGGCTGATCGCCAGGCCGGTCAGGTGCCGGGTGACCGGTTTGGCATCGTCGATCAGACGTTCCAGCTCCTGATACATCTCTTCGGTGATGCCGGTATCGAGGACACCAACCTTCAAGGCAAAGGTTCCGGGTACGCCTTGGGGCACGGTGTTAAACCACTCGATGATCTCGATCAGGTAGCCCAAGGGCTCCACCACCCGCCGCAGCGCGCCAATGGTGCCCTTGCGGGCATGAATGAAGAACGAGGCCTTAATAGCGCTGCGCTTGACCGACTCCGACCAAGTCGGGTCCCAGCGGTCCACCGACCAGGCCCACGCCAGCTGCGAGAGCAGGTGCGCCGGGCAGGTGTCCGGGTTGTACAGCGTGCGCAGGATGCTGGCCGTATCCTTCGTGTTGACCGCCTCCAGGCCGCGCTCCAGCGCCGTGCTGTTGATGGGTAATAGGCTCGGCATATCAGGCCCCCAGCTTGATGCTGAAGCCCGTGCAGTACGCCGCCTGCGCCGGGGTTGGGGCCAGATCCTGCCAACCGACCAGTTCCACCCGTGCCACGCCGGCAACGTGTAGCTGGGCATCGATGGCCGAACGGGCCACCTCGACGCCCAGCCGCTTGCGGGGGTTCATCCAGGCCTTCAACCGACGCTCTGCCTCCACCAGCGCCGCATCGCTTTCCGGGCCCGGGCCCTTCATGTGCAATACCGCATCCACGCGGTAGCGCAGGACCTGGGCGCTCTGCACCGTGACCCGATCCGCCACCGGCCGCACATCATCATCGTTAACGGCCTTGGCAACGGCCGCGAGCAGTTCAGGCCCGGCGGTGCCATCGCCCTCCAGGCTCAGCACCGACAATGTGACGCAGGCCGGGGCCGGGCTTTCTGCCGATGCATCCGCCACCAGCGCCGAGGCGTTGCGAGCGTGCAGGATGTAGCTGTTGCGAGGGCCCGCCGTGGTCAATCCCTCGTAGGCCAACTGGACGCGCTCGCGCAAGGCGTCGTCGGACTCCTTGACCTCCTCCAGCGGCGGCACAGCCTGGGGATCTCCGGGCTGGATCACCAACCGGGCCAATTTTACGTTGGCCGCCAGGTGATCCAGGTCCGAGCCCTTGGCGTGGGCTAGCAGCAATGCCTTGGCCGCGTCGTTGATCCGAGCCCGTATCTGCATGTCGCCATAAGCCACCAACTCCAGCTGTTTGACGACCGGGTCACTCTCCAGCGAGGCGGTCCAGTTCTCCCCCATCGCCAGCCGGAACAGCGCAAGCTTGCGCTGGTACAACTCCTCATAGTCCAGTGGCTCTAGCACCTGCGGTGCCGGCAGGGCCGACAAGTCCAATATGCTCATGCTGTCACCTCCAACACCGCACTATCACCCAGATACTGGCCCACCAGCTGAAAGCTGATCTGGCCACCCACTACCGCCACCACCTGCACCCGCTCCAGCTTCAAGCGCGGCTCCCAGCGCAACAGCGCCCGGGCCACCTCGGCCTGCACAGCGCTTTTCCACCCGCCGGTCACCGGCAAGTCGACGTAGCGGCGCAGGTTGCTGCCGTACTCCGGCCGCATCCGGCGGCTGCCCAGCGGCGTGGTCAAGATGTCCTCGATGGACTGCCGCACATGCTCGATGCCGGACAGCGGCTGGCCGGTGCGGCGATCCATTCCGATCATTGCGCTACTCCTGCAGTTGCAGATCCGGGTGCTTGCTCAGGTACTCCAGCGCGACGCTGTCACCGGTGGGAGCGGATACCCGCCCCTGGGCCACGGCTAACTGGCGGTCGTCCGGCAGGATCAGCACCCGGGAGGTGTAGAGGGTGTCGCGGAACACCGCAGGGCCAGCACTGGGCGATTCGTCGGTGAGTTTCTTGGGGGTTGACATACATTCCTCCAGGTACAAAAAAGCCGCTCTAGGCGGCTGGGTATGAGTAACGGTGCAGAGGTATCACTGCGGCGGTGCGGTTGATGCAGGCCCAGGCAGCACGCCCAGGTGGGTATGGGTCGATCCGACATTCACCCCGTTGTGCTTCAAGCTCGCGCCGTTGATTTGCACTTCGCCAATCAAGGTGATCTGCCCGGTCAGCGTGATGGTGTCGGCCTTGCCTGTAATGCTGCTATCCGTCACCACCGCCGAGCTACCGCCGACCTGAATGGTCACCGTGCCGCTGGGCAGGTTGATGCTGTAGCTTTTGGCCTGCCAGTCGTAAACCAGCGAACCGCCATCGTCGAAGCGCCAGACCTCGACGTGGTCACGGTTATCCGGCTGCGCACCGGCGTTGCCGTACAGACCTGGAACGAAGGTGCCTTGTGCTGGCTCGCCACTGGGGCTGATCAAGGCCCCCTGCTCACCCAGACTCGGCGCCCGCCAGTGCCGAGCTTTACCGGCGGCCTGGCTGTGCCAGCGGACCCAGGCACTGGTCCACCCCGCTCCATCGGAGACGCGCACCATGCCCGCTGCGAGATCCACGCCAACCACGCTGCATGGGATGATCAGGCCGGCAATCATCCGATCATGGGCCGCAGAGACGTAGCTCATTCCATTTGCTCCGGCGATTGATAGTTACCCTCGCTACCAGGGCCGGTATCGGGGCTAAAGCCGAATACCAACGTGCCTGGAGGTTGGTTCGGCCACGGCCATTCCTCTTTGCCGAGGTATATCCCCTGGGTCCATTCCACGACCCAGACGACATAGGTGTCCAGCTCGGGCCGCGTCCAGTCCTGGGCGGCCCGCACAAACACCGCAGGGTCCACCTCAACACCCCACGTCTGCATACGCAACAGCACTGCAACCTGCGAAGCGGCAAAGGCGGCTTGCTGCTGGGGCTGTTCCTGCTCAGACCCCACGATCACCCGCGCCTCAAAGCGAGCATCAAGTACGGTTTCACCGGTAAGCTGATCTTGACCTGGCTCCAGCTCCACCAACTCGATCACCACCGCCGGGATAGCCACAGACTCCTTGAACAGGTCAGGCATGGTCGCCACGTAAGCCAAGTCGGGGATGGCATCGCGGATATGCTGCTCTATCGCGCCGTATAACTGCTCCAGGCTGAAAGGTTCATCAGACACGTTTGCTACCTCGCAAGTACTTCTGCAGCTCAAAGTTCAGTTCTTGCTCAAGGATCGCCAGCAAGCGCTCGTCAGCCCGCTTGAGCCACTCCTCAAACGTCGGCCGCACGTCATCCAGTGACACCTTGGCCTTGGCCAGGGGGAAGCGGTCATCCTGCTCAGACACCCAACCCGACCCCGAGCCAGCTCCAGACACTTGGCTCTCGGGATAGTCCTTCGAGCTGAAGTGCTTGCTGCTGGTCCGAATCCAGATATCAGCCTGGTTGCCATAGACCTTCTTGAAGAAGGCACCCTGATACCGCCGCCCCGCGACCGACACACCCGACCGGCTCTGGCGGGGCCGCCCGATCCGGCTCGACTCAATCGGGTTGATGCCGAACCAGAGCTTGCCCTGCCCGTTGCTATTGACGGTGTAAGCCCGCAACCGCTGACGTACAGCCCCAACCGCAATGCGCTCCTTGCTGCTGACAGCGCGGGCGATGTAAGTCCGAAGCCAACGCAAGGTCTTGTTAATCGCCCGGCGCTGGGCCGCAGCTGCGGCCTTGGGTACCACGGCAGCAACGTCCTTGAACGCCTGCATATCGACGGCCGAAGGTTGCAGCGTGATCATGCCGTCGCTGGATGATTGTCTGACGTAACTGCCAATGCTCATGCCTTAGCCCTCAGTACCAGCGCCACCCATCCAGTCCCGCCCGGCTCCAACCGGACAAGGTCATAGTTCCCGCCGCCATCCTGGGCCGGCAGGTCAATGGAGACGTGCCGGCCCGGGGTGATGCCAGCCGCATCGCTGACGCGGATCTCAAAACGCGGCTCCCGAAGCCCCGTATTGATCCGCCCCAACTTGGGCTGTAACCAGGGTGCAGCGAGAAAACCAGGGATCGGCCTCTCAATGCCCTCGATCACCGCCTCATCGCCCAGGATGTCCAGCAGGCGCGCATCCATCACTGCCACCCGGTCACGGAACGACATGGCTAGTCGTCCTCGCCCTGGGCTGCATCAAGCTTGCCGCGCTTGGCGATCTTGCCCTCCTCAAGCAACAGATCCCGGACCTCGGTGCTAGGAGGCGCATAGACCTCGCCCGCCCTGACAATGTCGGCGCCGTCCTGAATGCAGCCGTCCACCACCACGTATTCAACCTTCGCGGCCATGTCACACCACCTTTGCGTAAATGAAGGCGTTCGGTTCCAGCAGGCCGGCCAGTGCTGCGCTCTGCAGTTTCAGCCAACGCATGCTCGGTTCCTGAGTCACCCAGCTTTTCGGGAAACGGGCCGCCTCGACCAGGCCGCTCTCGATGGCTTCGAGATCCTGAATCGCACCGTACAACATGGCGTTACGGGTGGTAGTAGACCCCAGGATCACACCACCGGCAGGGATCAGCGGAGCCTCGTCGCCACTGTCATCGTCCAGATACCATTCGTTGTAGGTATACAGATCGACGCCTGGATCATTCAGGTAGCCCAGGTAAGTCACCCCGTCTGGCAGCAACTCGGGCTTGATGAGCCCCATGTCCACCCGGCGACTGTTGAGCTGCTTGAGGACCGTGTCATTTTTCTGGAAGGCATCTTGTGCCTCAGCGCTCAGCACAGCGACGCCAGCAGTACGGCCAGAGTCCTTGGCCACTTTGCGCTGCCACTGCCGCAGGTTGGCAATCGGGTCCGACTCCGAGGTATTCCAACGCCCGGCACCGAGCGTGATCTTGTGGCTGTCTTCCATCAGAAAGTCGATGGTGTCATCGATCCCCTCGCCAATAACCCGGACCTTGCCCGTGGTCAACGCCTGGGCGCACATCCATTCTTCACGGCGGATGATCTGCTCGTCGAGATCAACCAGGTCCTTACCCAACTGCTCACCGGCTCGCTGCAGTGGCGTGCGGGTAGAGAAAGGGTTTTCCCCGGGCGAGCGCTTCAAGATCAGCTCAGCATTGGTCGGCAGCTTGGGCTGAATGTAGGGCGGCTCATAGGTGTTCGAGACAAAGCCTTTGCGCGACGCAACGCTGCCCGGCAGCGAAGGGTGAACGAAAGGAGCCATTTTGCGCTGGCCCTTGATGATGTCGATGGTCACCGTCTTGGTCCCGAAGGTTTCCGGCATGGAGCCGTTGAAGAAGGTGTCCATCAGAAAGCGGCGCGGCGTGCGGATCTGCTCGACGGCCTGCAGCATGGTCATGGTGTCGAAAATGTCAGTCATGGTGGCTCCGTTCAGCGAATGAAGATGGACAAGGGACGCAGAGCGGCCTTGGCAGCGGCCAGGGTCAAGCCCTCGCCCAGGGTGAGCTGGCTACCCAGCACTTGGCCGGTCAGGCGAATAGGCGCGCTCTTGGCCCCGCCGGTGGTGTCGACGTCCTGATCAAGGACGGCGCAAGGGTGTTGCGAGCCGTCCTCCGCCGCTGCCTTGCACAGCACGTACTCCTTGGATGCGGTCACTTGGCCCAGGACCGCCCCGGCGTGCAGCGTCTGGCCGGAAGCGATCACGCCGGTATCCATCACCACAGGAAAGTCACCCGCCGAGATCTGGCGCGGTACGTAGGTTTCGCTTTTAGGGTTGCTCATGGGTGTCTCCAGTTAACGGCGCGAGGCGCCAGCAACGATTGCGCTAACAGCGGCTTGGCGTTCGGCCAGCTTGCTGTCGCCGGTTGGGGTGGCGCCGGTAGCCCCCTGGGCATCGCTCTTGATGCCCTGGAGCGAGATGCCGCGATCTTGGGCGGCCTTGAACAGCACCAGCGCGGTGGCCTCGACCGAGCTGCCGGTATCGATGGCCGCCTCGATCTCCTTCTCGAAACCCTTGCTGGCCAGGGCGTTGATACCCTTGATGCGCTCACGCTCGGCCGTGGCCGTCTCGGCGCGGATCGCGGCGAGGTCCGGCTGGTCGGCCTGGGCAATTTCGATGGTGTTCGGGTCGGTGCCGGCTGCCAGAGCTGCGCGCAGATCGGCCGTGGTCTTGACGGTGGTCATGGTGTGTATCCTTGGGTTGGTGATGGCCGGCTTGGCCAGTTCGGTGATCAGTGCTTCCAGCGAGCCCACGCGGTGGGCCAGGCCGTGCTTGACGGCGTCGGCGCCTACACGCAGCCCGCCGTGATCGCCCATCTCGGGGACCTTCTCTGCGGCGACCCCCAGGTTGCGGGCGACCTTGCCCACAAACACTTCGCCCAGGGCATCGATGGTTTCGCCGATCTTGGCGCGGCCCTCCTCGGTCGAGAGATCGGGGCGCTTGTTCGGCGCGTCACGGCTAACGATCTGGTAACGCTTACGCCCGGTGGCGTTCTCGTTCTCGACCACAGCCTCGACAACAACGCCGATGCTTCCAGCCAGACTGGCCTCGTCGATCACAATCTCGCTCGCGGCGGATGCGATCCAATAGCCGGCGCTCGCCCCAGTGCCGCCGATGTAGGCCACGATGCGCTTGCGAGAGCGACCGGCGAAGATCATTTCCGCCAGCTCGTTGATACCGGAGGCGACACCGCCCGGGCTGTCGATGTTGAGGACAATGGCCCTGACCTTCGGATCATCCAGCGCACGCTGAATATCGGTGGCCAGGACCTGGGTACTCGTGGCACCGCTGATCTCGGTGAACAAGTTCGCGTAACGGAAGATCGGCCCAATGACCGGCACCACCGCCACGCCGTTGCGCAGGGTGACCTGGCGGGTATTTTCCAGCCGCTCGCCGCGCTTGGCCTCCAGCGCCATCGGATCGCCCATGCGATCAGAGATGGTCAGCAGGTTATCCAGGGCGGCAGGCAGCATCAGCCAAGGCTGCGAGGCAGCCAGCTCAAGTGCTCGCGGCATGTCTATTCCTCTTCGGTGGTAGGCTCGGGCGGGTTTTCCAACCCACTCTTGGGCAGGGCCTGCAGGTTGTGTTTGCGGCGTTGGTCGACCTCGCGCACGCGCTGGCGGAACACCTGCTGCCAGGGCTCGCCGGTCATTGCTGCTGTCTCCAGGGTTTCGTTGCTAACGCCGATCTCGATGCGCTTGCCGGCGGCATTGGCCTCTTTCAGCTCATCGATGGCACCGCGGGCCGGGCCGATCCAGATGGCCTGGCAGTACGCCTTGCGCTTGGCTGGGTCGCCGTAGCCGGGAAGATCGATCAACCCCCGGGCCACGGCCTCATCGATCACCAGCTCGCGGCTGGGTTGGCAGAAGTCGCAGGCCAGCCACCAGCGGCGCAGGCTGTAGAAGCGCCACGCCTGCAGCATGGCCGCCCGGGCGGCGCTGTAACTGCTGCTGTAGTGCAGCAGCAACTCCTCCAGTGGCAGCTCCAGGGCAGCGCCGATCTCCTTGACCACCGCAGTGAAGAACGGGTCGAACTGCGCGTTAGGCCGGCCGGGATTGGCCACCACGGGCTCCTCGCCCACCCCGAGATCGACGACCGCACCTTCGCCAAGGCTCAGCTCACCGTCGGCAGTGTTGTCCCCATCAGGGCGCTCTTCAGAGAGTGCCGTCATCGGCAGATTGCCGGCCGAGAAGTCGCCGCTCTTCTTGATGAACACGGTGAACATGGCCGAAATCACAGCCGCCATAAGCTCAGCACTGCTGTAGCGTTCCAGCTTCTGCAGCGGCTCCAGCACAGGGGCGAGGTAGGGCATACCCCGCTTCTGCCCGGGTCGCTCCTTGTCGGCAAGAACATGCAGCACACGACGCCGGCCAGTCTCGGCTCCGAACGCGGTGAGGCGCTCCCAGCCCAGTGTCTTGCCCGCCAGGTGTTCTCCGGGATAGCCGGTGCAGACGTGATAAGCGACTGGCGCACCCAAGGCGTCAAACTCGACCCCATCGACTAGGTCGGCCCGGTCCATACCGCCGTTCGGATTGCTGACCCGATCCGACTCGATCAACTGCAGGCGCGTGCTGAAGATGCACCCGGCCCGCTCTTGGTCCGGGCTCGCCACCAGCACATCACCGGCCACCAACGAGGACACCAGCACCAGGGCCTGCAGCTGGTAGTGGTTCAGCGTCGCCTCCGCGTCGCACTCCCTTGGGTCATCGGCGTACAAGGACCACAACCGATCTAGCCGGCCGTTCAGCTCATCCGCCTCCTCTTCACTCAGGCCCAGCGCCTCGTTGTCGACCTGCGCCCGGCAGACCAGTCCGGTGCCCACTACGTTAGTACGCAAGCGCGTGATGGCCGCCCGGGCGATCAGATGATTGCGCGTGGCATCTCGGGAGCGCGCCACCAGCATGCGCCGCTCGCTCTGGTTGAAGTCACGGCGTGGGCTGCCCAGGCCAGGAATCCAGCTGGCCATGCTACGCAGCACGCGGGAGGCTCCGCGCCAGCGGGTTTCAACGCCGCCACCCCCACCCTGAGCGACGATCTGCCGATCATCGGTCGAGGCCCTGGCAACCCGGATAGCCTCGCGCATCAGCTGCTCCGGTGCGGACTCACGTGTACGGAATGGCCACATGATCAGATCCCCACGTAAGAAACGCGGCTACGGCCACGCCCCTTGAGCGCGGCCTGCTCGCTAGCCACCTGTTCGGCGTACTGTTTTTCCAACAGGCGCAAGCTGTTGAGTTCCGCCAGTTGTACCTCGCGATCCGCTCGGCGCAGGCGCTGACCGGTTTGCAGGACGGCCGAGATCGCCGCCCGTACTTCCGCAAGGCGTTGTTGTGCTTCTGTCATGGTGAACCTCGGTTAGCCGACGCGGCTCCGGGTGCCCCTGCCGCGAGAAAGTGCGCGACGAGGAACCGGGGCGACCGCCTGCTCAGTGGTAAAGAGGGTGGGCTGGAGCAGTTGCTGCTCCAGCTGGTCCCATTCGTTGTCGCGCAGCAGGTGGGTCTTCAGGCTACGAGCGGCGTGCAAGGCGTACACCTCGCAGTCCAGGGCTTCGTTGCGCCGTCCGGCCTTCTTCTGCCACACCATCCGACTGGGGTTGCGCGGGTGCGGGGCCAGCACTTCGTTGGTGAGCTGCTCGTAATAATCAGAGCGGATCTCGCTGTACCAGTGCATCCGGCCCGGGCCGTTGCCCTTGAGCCGCATCCGGCCATCGATCAGCGTCTTGGCCTTGTGCGTGCCAACGATGAACACCCGCAGGCCGTACTTGGCGGCCTTGGTGTTGTCCTGGCTGGTGTCTGCCGACTGGGCCGGCTTGGTGAAGATCTCCCGGTCGCGGCTGTCGATAGAGGCACCCTTGATCGCCATGATGTTGAAGCGTTGCCGGTCCCGCACGTAGGTGTACACCGCATCACTGGTGTTACCGTCCGAGCTGTCGAGGCTCACCGCCGAAACTGCGATCTGTGCGCCACCTTCGACCGGAATCGGCGTGGCAATGATCTTGTCCAGTTCGGACCAGACCGGGTCGTGGGGGTCGATGGGGTTGCCCGGTAGCTCGCCCCAGTACAACCGCCACGACTCCTCGCCCCTGCCCCAGCCCACGATCACCAGCGCCAGGCGGTCGCCCTGAACGTCCACCCCAACCGTGACCAACAGCACGCCTTTCGGCGCGGTCAACTCGGCGTAGGGTTCGGCCCGTTTTTCCAGCTCGTCGGTCTTGGGCGCGTTGCCCTTGTACTCGTAGCTTTCACCCATGGAGCTATTGGTAAAGGCGATCATCGGCCCGATGTTGCCTTTCGACGCTGCGTGTTCGGCCTGCAGCTTCTTCTCCATCAGCACCTCGAACCGCGAACCGTGGAACGTGGCATAGAGTTCGTTGAGGATGTAGCCCGCGATACCGCGAAACTCCGCCGTCGCCTCCCAGCGCCCGTGCTTGAGGTTGGCGTTCTTCTGGTGGTCATCCCAGATCGAGCCGCAGTGCGGACATGAGTAGTAAGCCGTTTCGGGCCGACGCTTGCCGTAGACCTCGTGGAAGTAGCTGGGATCTTCATCGCAGTGCAGGTGCTCGAAGCTTAGCGCGTGCGACTGTTCGCAGTCGTGACACGGCACCAGACCCACGCGCTTGTCCGACAGCTCCAGCTCCGCATCGATTGCCGACAGCCCCTTGATGGTCGGGGTGCCGCCGATGATGATTTTCGAACGGCGGAAGGTCTTGAGACGTTCCTTGGCCAGCTTGATGCTGTCCCCCTGCCCCCTTAGGTTTAGGTTGCAGTCGTCCGGCTCCTCCACGGCGACCCGTGGCACAGGTGTCGACTTCACGCTGGCCGGGCTGTTGGAGCCGACCATCTTGAGGAAGCCGCCCGGGAAGCGCTTGAAGTCCTGGCGCTGCTGCAGCTTGCGGCTACGCAGGTCGACCTTCTTGCGCAGCCGTGGGGTTGCCTCGATCATCGGCTCCAACTTCTCGGCAACGTATTGCTTGGCGGCCTCGGCCTTGGGAAACAGGATCAGGATCGGCGACGGGTCTAGGTCGATCCATTTGCCGATGGCGTTGCCCATCACGCCCGAGGTCCACGCCACCTGGGCCGATTTGCGGCCGACGATCTCGACCACGTTCGGATCGTCCAGGGCTTCCAGCGGGCCACCCGGCCAGATCAGGTGGGGCGTCTTGTCGAACCGGTACTTGCCCGGCGTGGCCGACTCTTCTGGCGACAGCCAGCGGAACCGGTCCGCCCACTCGATAACGCTCATCCGTGGCGGCGGAGCCCACTTACGGCACGCCCGGCGCATGGCCTTAATCGCAGTCTTCCTCAGCGCCCTCCGTGTCGCCTTGCTGGTCATGATCCCAATCGAGATCGGCATCGTCCTCTCCATAGGCTGACAACCTCCTCAGTATCGATTCGATGGGCTCGCGGATAAGTTGCTCATCCACCTCAACCCCGTATTGGGCCGACAAGGTCGCCGCCAGTTCATCGGGGAACGTGTTGAGCAATTCGATCTTGGCGGAGGTGATCACCGCCTCGAAGCGCTCGACCATCTCCGCCTCGATCACAACCTCGCCCAGGTCCTTGGCCAGCGCCAGCTCTTCGCGGTCGCCGCGTATCCTGTCGAGCCGGTCCCGGGTGGATTCCTTCTTGCCGTTCAAGGCGGCTTGGCGAATCAGCCATTCGATCACCGCCTGGGTGTCGTACTGGTTTTCGTTGCCGCGCCCTAACCCGAACTCAATAACCGGCATCCCGTCGTTCTGCCACCGGCTCAGGGTGCGCTCATCGCGACCGACGATCTCACTAAGCTCGGGCTTGCTGACTGTCTTGCCCATTGTTAAGTCCTTGAAAAGACGGACATCCCTGCACTGATCTCAGCTGCAGGGAAACCGCGAGTTCGCTAACCCGTGTAGGGGCCGGCCCCGGGGGAGGACCCAAAAATCTGAAAATTCGGCCCGGCCCGCCGGGGCCTCGCCCCTACCATTCAGGCCGTCCCGCCGCTGGGTGGCTGCTCCGAGACGCCGATCCGCTTCGCCGCCCACCGCTCGTACAGGCCAATGGCGACATCCGCCCCGGCCATCGCCGTCAGGCAGCCGAAGGCGCCCGCCGTCCAAACCGACACACCGGCGCCGATCAGCAGCATCATTGCTGCCATACCGCAGACGATGCAGGCACCGGACCGCAGCGCGAGACGACGCACCAGGGCCCAACCTCGCGCCCCTTCCTTGTCTGCTCGCCACATCTCCCCGGAAACCCCGCCCACCAGGGAAAGAACGATCACCAACCAGATCGGCATCTCTGCCAGCGCTTGTTGCTCATTAGTCATGTTGTGCCTCGAATGATTGAGCGCGGCAGACGCCGAAAAAAGAAAACCCCGCCAGGGAAGGCAGGGTTTTCAGTGTCCTGGCTTGCGCCAAGGCGGGGTGCACAGCACGTGCTCGGTGAGCGCCAAGGCGCAAATTGCATATCGTGGGGACTTTTTACCCCTCTCCGGAAAAACCGAAAAGGGGTCATTTTCGGTTGTTCAACTCCACGCAACTTTGACGCAACTTTGGCTCACCTTTGAGGTAAACCACCCCGACGAACGGTCAGCAGGCTTGCCGGCGTTTCACCGCCGAAACACGGGTCAGATCCGTTTCCGCATGCCCACTGCGGCGAGTGATACCGCGTGTCGTAGCGCTGCGCACCGTGAGAATGAGCTGTACCTGCTGATGCAGCCGATGGACCCAGTTTCGATAGGTTCGGTCTGCACTGGGGGGCAGATTCAGCAGGGCGAGCTGCGCCCGTACGGTCAACGGTTTGGCAGGCAGATAGCGATTATTCGCAAGCTGGACAAGCACGGCGCCCTTCTCCGACTGTCGCCCGATCTGCGCTAACGCCGCCGCAACTTCGGACGCAATGTGATCCATACCAGCACCACCACTCGGCAAGCGAGGCCCCGGGGTGCCACGGGGAGCGCTGCCGCCCCACTCCATGATCGTCGCCATTGGGCTACCCAGCCCGCCGTCATCACCAACCCGGCAGCACTGGTGGCCCCAATGCCTCATCAGCTCTTCGATTTCCTCAATCATCGCGCCATCCCCCTGAAAATCGAACCCGACACAAAAAACGCCATACCCAACACAAACCCAACACAAATAAATCCCTTTAAAATCAATATCTTTATCAACTTTGAGTTAGGTGTGTTGGGTGTGTTGGGTTTATCGGTCCTCGCATGAGAAGAAATTCCGGGGCTGCTTTCACCAACAAATAACGTCACGCATGCGCGCGCGCGAAGCAAAACCCAACACACCCAACACACAGCCCGCAAACCCGCGAAATTGAAGGGCAAAACCTGTGTTGGGTTTGCAATATCGACCCGACACACACCCAACACACCCGACACACATTCAGGCGCAGTCATGTTGCTGGCCCCTTTACATGGTCCCAGTTGTCCACGTTCCAGCCCGCCAACCTAGCCTTGGCCCGCCAGTTCTCCACCTGCTTGCCCAGCTCGGCCGCTTTCATTGATGGGGGTGGGGAAGCATCCGGATCGACGGGAAAGAAGAACGCACCAAACCGCCGGTTGTTGCCATCGGTCCAGGGGATTGCCCGCGTCTTGTCCACCTCGGAACTGATGAACAGCGAGAACTTGGTCTGGCTCATCACGTGTTCCTTGTTGCGCTGGCACCACTCAAGGAACAGCGAATAGAGGTCTGTGGACAGGCACGGGCCCCAAAGGCCGTGCCCCAGCTCGCTGTACTTCCATAGGTGCAGGAAGGTTTGCCAGCCGGCCCGACTCAAGGCCACCAGGCGCTCCCGGGCCTCAGTTGACGGTGGTCGCGTGCGTTGGTTGAAGTCGCCCAAGTCAATCGACAGAAGCCAGCCATACAGCGCGGCAACGCCGCCCTGCTCAAGCTCGCGCCCGATTGCCTTCTGCCGCTCCACCGGCAGGGTTTCCATGGGCCACATGACCAGCATCCGGCGGTCGCTCTCGCTGATCGGCCAGGGCAGGATCTCGTTGCTCAGGAACACCGCGTTCATGTGGTTGGCTTCTTCCCAGCCGTTGATGAACTTGGACTCCATCCGCACGGTCTTGCCGGTGATCAGGTGCTTGATCTTGCCCACCTGGTTGTACCGCTGGTCACGGCTCACCACTTCTTCAAACACCGACCAGAGCTTGCGGCTTTGCCAGGCGTTGAAGTTGCTTTCCAGCTGGGTCTGGCCCACGGTCGCGGCGTACTGGCCGTAGAGCATGCCCAGGGCATCGGCGAACAGCAGGCTTTTGCCCGAGCCCTCCATGATTGAGTGCATCAGCACCGCTGTATCCATCTTGGCGCCCAGGTGCTGCAGCGGATACGCCAACCAGCGTGTCAGCCACTGGGCCGCCGCCTCGTCGTGGTTGCACAGGAACGAGATCAGCCAACGCAGATTGGAACAGGCGGCATCGTCCCTGACGGGCTCCAGCGGCAGGCCATCGAAGGTGTTGATGTACACCGCCGGGTCCTTGGTCATGGTCGGGTCGAACACGATGTGCTCAACGTCAACCGTGCGCCGCTCACTGCTGTTCAGCCACAGCGGATAGGTATCGCCAAGGGCCATCTTTACCGCGCCCTCGGCAATGCGTCGTTTTTTCTCCCGGTCCCAGACGTCCTTGGTCCCGTCGATATACACATAGCGGTCAGTCGGCGACATGCCGAAGGCATCACCCTTCTTACCGGCCATGCGCCGCGCCTGCTCGATATCGCTGACATGATCGGCGGAGATAAGCCTCTTGGCGGTGTTGTCCAGCCACTCCTTGGCAATGGGCTTGCTCACCCGCGCTTCAAATGCCGACTTCTTCATCGCCCGCGCTTGATCGCAGTCCCACACATGCGTGGTGCCCTCGATCAGGGCAAATCGCCGCAGCACTTGGTCAACCGTCAACGCCTCCCCCGCGCCCCCCATAGGAGCCGGAGCGGCCTCGCTGGCCTGGATGTCGCCGCCCAGGCTCGGCCTGCTCAGGTCATCAGAAGGGGGCGGGGGAAGGTCCCGAGGATCTGGCCTGGACGAATGCTGCATGCCGAGCAACCGCGCCGCCTCTTTCACGGCCCGGGATTGATCGCCGTTGTGTTCCAGCAGGCAATACACCTCAAAGGCATCATTCTGGTGACCGTTGGCCAGCGGATCGGCGCCATGGTGCGAGTAAACCTTGCGCTCCTTGACCGTGATACCGGGCATGCCCGTACTGCTTTGCGCATACAGCCACTTACTGCCCCGCTTGATATAGCCATGGGCGCGTAGCAGTTCCTCGACATCGTGACATCGGTTGAACTCATCAATCACCGACGGCTGGTCACCCTTGGGGGCCGGTCGCTTGATTGCCTTGCCTGGGTCCTTCTTGGGCTTCGGCGCCCACGGGCAGGCCGCCTCGGCATCCCGCTTGAAGATGTCCCAGTTGTTCCAGATCGAAAGCAGCTCACCCGGCAGCACCGGCAGCCCTTCGGCCGCATTAGGCGCTTTCCGCCAGTAATAAGGCTTACCCGTGCCGGGATGAATCGACGGGGGCAACACGTCCTGCACCAGGCCGGCGCGCAGCTCCAGCACCGTGAAGCGCTGGAACTGTTGCGCCTCGGCCTTGGCTGCCGCCTCCCCTGCCAGGTCACCAGCTGCCTTTGCGGCCTTGGCCTGAGCCGTCAGCCGCTTGTAGATCGATCCATCTGGGTCATTCTCATTCGGCCAGGATAAAGAATGGCGGGTCAGTTCCAGATCATCCGGAACTCGGAACATCACACGGAAGCGCGCCGGGTTGCCGACCACCGTCGGGAACACCAGCGCCATGGCATCCAGGTCGATGCCGTGCAGTTCATAGAGTACGTGGCGGGTCCACTGAACATCATCGACATCGAGCGAGCAAACCCGGCTCGGGCCGAGTACAACACCCAGGTTGTGCGCGGGGTGTTGTTGCCAGAAGCCCGCCGCCGCGTCGGCATCAGTGAGGTAACCGCCGGGCTTGTTCCAGCCCATTCCCTTGGGGGCCTTCTCCCCTGGATCGATGGGAACCAGGGCTAGAGCGAACTCGTCGACATAGCGCCGCGCCCACTCAGCCGTGGGCGCGTTGGTCTGCTCAATCATCTGCGCCGCTCCCTCAACTCCTTGCAAGGGACACAGGTCTGGCACCCGGGCGCCGCCTGCCGGCGAAGAGGCGGTATAGGTTCGTCACAGTCTTCACAAAATTCCGCGCTGGGGGCACCAGCCTCCAAAGGCCGATGACGCGCCAAAGCTGCTTGCCGAAAACGCTCGGCCAGGTCGTTCGCAATGTCGATATCATCAGCCATGGAGGTGTTCCTCCATCGCGGCGCGGGCTCCGGCCATGATTCCCAGGACAGCGCGGATCACGTCCGCACCATGCTTTTCCAGGTCCTCCACTTCATGAGGCTCCCAGATGTTGTCTGCAGCACCGTGGTGCATGCTGGACACGAACATGCCCGTTTCATGCAGCAACCGACTGACCGCCTGTAAGGCCTGTTGCGTTGGAGCTGCTGGCTCTGGCTTGTACCAGACCATCCCCGCAGGGCGCATCAACGCATCGAGCAATACCGGACTTTCCGTCAGCCGGATAACCTCTTCCAGCTCGTCTGGGTCCAGCCAGCGATGCTCGAAATCGTGCTTTAGCTTCTTCTGCAGGGTGTCGTAATCCATGACCATATCCAGCGCCAGCGCAGTGACACCGCCCGGGTAGTTATGGCCGGCGCGATAGAGCGCCTTACGCAATGGGAGTATTGGCTCGACGGCCTTCGGTTTTGCTACGCGACTCATAACCGTAAATACCTCTTTTACGGTCTAGCCAGACCCTAGGGCGCGCCCTATCATCCGACCCACGACCGGTGTGCTGTGCGAATCGTGCTGTGCAGCACGGCTCATCGTTCCAGTCGATCCGGGGAATTCTTGTGGTGAGAGGCCCCGGACCGACGCGCCTTGTAGTGAATTGCATGTAACTGTGTAGCTCGCTGCAGCCGGCCTGTTTTGGCCGGCGTTTCAAGTGGCGGCATGTATGTGCTGGTGCCGCCACCGCTGGGCCGGGGAAATCTTGTGGTGAGAGGCCCCGGACCAGCATCCTTACTGCTCGCCATGCAGACCTATACGTTTATGCGGCACTTTTCCTAGGTTGCATTGCTCGCTCGGCATAAAACCGTTCGATAGCCTTGCCAAGCTCGTGCCTGACATCCGCCCCCTTGATAGCCCTGCTAATAGTGGGCTGCGTCGTTCCAACCTCAAGAGCAATAGCCTGTTGAGATAAACCAAGGGCTAATAGCGCTTTCAGCATTTCTTGGATGGACATGTTGTTCACCATGCGTTTGCCTGCAACAAATCATACGCAAACGAATAGACCCATGCAATACAATCGCTAATGCATTTAAACATCAGGGTCCTAAAATGATTGGTAAACGAATAGCCGAACGCATGGCCGAGCAAGGATTCTCTGAATCTGAACTAGGTCGCCGGGCTGGAGTGCCACAACCGACCGTCCATAGGATCATCACCGGGGAGTCCTTAAGCCCACGACAGCTAAATATTGAAAAGATTGCCAAAGCACTTGGAGTAAGTGCTAATTGGCTATGGACAGGAAAAAAGGACCTTCCTTTCCCGAAGAATTCCTCCGTGGAAGAACCGCTCCTTATCGCTTCAGAGCCCGCAAAAACAGGCTCTAGCGCTAAACGACGCAGGGCACGAGCTAACACGACAAAGCTGGAAATCAAGGTCGTTAAGAACTCTGAATCTAGTAGCACATTCACTTCCCTTGAGCCCGAAAAACTACTCAGGAACGCGGTTCAAGAACTCCTAGACGACTACATCAGTGAGATCTATCAGGAAGAGCCTATGCTCATTGAGGCCCTGAAAACCTACCGAATTGCTGAGCTGAAGCTGCTGTTGACCCACCCCCTCCCCGAGTAAGGCACAATCCGACGGAAGGACATACCTCCTATCGTCACACCTATACGAAATACTCGAAACGTATAATTTATTCGATAACGTATAGACAACGCAAAAACGTATGTATAACCTCATTCGTACTCCTCTCACCACGAGTACGAATCATGCAAACGACTACACAGCACACTCCTACCCGCTCCCGCTGCCCGGTGTACCTCCACCCAGCAGCCTGCACCAGCCCCGAAGCCATCGACAAGATCCAGCGCCAGACCGGCCTGCTTGTGATAGCCACCACCCGCCGCACCGCCGCCGCCAAACCCGCAGACCTGGGCCCGTTCGGGGGTGACGCAGCATGAAACCATTGCTGATTGGCCTTGCCGGCCCGGCTCGCTCAGGAAAATCCACCGCCGCTGACCACCTGGTGCGCAACCACCTGCTGGAGCACTACGCCTTCGCCGACCCGCTGCGCTCCGGACTCATGGAGATCTTCAACCTCGACCCGGACGACTTCGAAGGCGAGCGCAAAGAGCAGGCCCTGGCCTGGCTTGGCCGGTCCCCGCGTGAACTGATGCAGTCGATGGGCACAGAGTGGGCCCGCCAGCTGGTGCACCCGGACGTCTGGGTAAAGATCGCTGAGCAGAACCTCAACTACCTACAGAACTCGCTGTCGAGCGTGGTCGGTTTCGTCGTCAGTGACGTGCGCTTCGAGAACGAAGCCGAATTCATCCGCCAGCGAGGCGGCACGATCCTCCACATAAGTCGCCCCGATGCTCCTGCAGTGAACCCACACGCCAGCGAAGCAGGCATTCACGTCAAGCAGCCAGACCTGATCGTTCGCAATACCAGCGATCGAGAGCATTTGCGGTACCGGATCGACGACTGCGTGCAGCTCATCCGGCGCCGAAACCTGGACAAGACCGCTGCCTGAGGACATGGCCATGAACCGCACCCTGGACGAAACAGCGGCAGTGCTCGGGATTAAGCCCCGGGCCTTCCGCGCACAACTCCGCGAGCTGCGCATTCTTTCCAAGGATGGCGACCTGGCAAGCCACCACCGTGACCAGGGCCACCTGTTTTCAGATCCTCGCAGCGTGCAGATCGGCAAAACCGGACGCTACAAGCACTACGCCGTCGTCATTGTCACCGAGGCAGGTGTGCCGTGGCTGGCAAAGAAACTGGGCATCACCATCACGAACAAGGACGCCGCAGCATGAAGACCAACTACTTCAACGCCTACACCCAAGCACTCGGCGCTCTGGCCCTGATCCCGATCTACCTGACCAGCCCCGGCACCGTAAGCAAGGCCACCCTGATCGGCACCGCCAACGAGGCCACGCTGGCCCTGGCGAGCATGCCCGCCTGTGCAGTCGAGCTTGCGGAGGTTTATCGGTGCGTCAGCAGCGTGATCCAACCCGGCCAGATTGCCTACGTCACCCCGACCAATGTCCCCGAGACGCCCTTCGGCGCAGTCGTGGCGGATGAGCGCGGTCTGATCTGCGCCGCCGCCCGAGGCGCCAGCAAAGAGGGGCTAGCGGAACTGATCCGCCTCAAGCTGCAGCCCGCCGACGTGGGGGCCGGGGAGGTAAGCACATGAGCGACACCCTCGACCAACTGCGGCGCCAGTTCGCCACCCCCTGCCCCACTCTGGCAGCGGTACGGGAGCAGTACTTCGCGCACATTCGAACGGACCGACATCTGCTCAGTGAAATCAAAAAAGGCCGGGTGAAGCTGGTCGTCACTCGCCTTCACGGGTCTGCACGCGCCAAACCCGTGGTTTATCTGCACAACCTGGCCGCCTACCTCGACGCCCAAGCGGAGAAAGCGGCGGCCTGACAACGGTGGCCCCTGCCGTCCAGGGGCGAACATCCAGTGAGACACAGCACATGAAACCAACCGACACCGCCGAATTCATCGGCGAACTCAACGCCGGAGTATTCGCCAGCCAGATCGGCCACGCGCTTTCAGAAGTCGCTGCAGGCGTGGTTGACCACAGCAAGGTCGGCACCGTGACCATCACCTTCACCTTGAGCCAGATCGCATCCAGCCATCAGGTGACCGTCAATCACAAGCTGGCCTACAAGGTGCCAACCAAGCGCGGCAGCCGCAGCGAGGACACCACCCTCGACACGCCGATGCATGTCAACGAAGGGGGGCGCCTGACCCTGTTCGCGGAGGCCCCAGGCCCTGGGCAATTGTTCGACCGGAACGACGCACCAATTCACGCCAAGTCGTAACCCCAGCTTCATACCTCTCACCACAGAAGGAACCGATCCATGGAAGCCCAAGCAGTTCAGTTGATTCAGGACACCGCCATTCTGGCCCACGCCAAGCGTCTGGACACGCACACCCCAACCCTGGTACTGCCGTCCGACCAGAAGATACACAGCATCGAAAAGTTCCAGCCTCTGCGCAGCCGCTTTCGCGGCGAGCTGGTCACCCATTCGCTGCACGACTTCGGCAACTACGTACAACACCACAGCACCGAAGCTGCAGCCGCCGGCTTCGTTGACGCAGAACAGATGCGCTGCACCGTGTACTTCAACCTGGGTGACATCACCGCCCCCGGTCACGGCGACTTCACCGCAACGCTGAACCTGCGCAAGACCGCTGGGTTTCAGGCCCTGGAGCGCGCCGCCGGCACGACGTTCCAGCAAAAAGACCTGAGTGACTGGATCGAAGACTGGGCCCCTAACCTGGCCTCCCTGGCCGCCGACGACTCCCCCATCGACTTGCGCAAAGCAGCGAGCGCCATTCGCTCGATCAGCATCGAGCAGGCCCGCAAGAGTGAGCACGTCGTGGGCGACCTGAGCGCATCGCGCTCCGCCATGGACCAGATCGAGGCCAAGTCGTCCGAAGGGCTGCCCGCCGAATTCCGCTTTACCGTCGAGCCCTACGAGGGGCTCACGGCGAGAACCATCCGCTTGCGTGTGGCGGTACTGACCGGCGGCGACAAGCCACTGCTCAAGCTGCGCTGGATCGGCGAGGAGCAACTGCGCGAAGACCTGGCCCAGGAATTTAAGGAAGTCGTCCAGGCCGATGTGGGCACCGCCGCAACGCTGACCATCGGCAGCTTCAAGCTGGCGTAACCACCTGCAACACCCCGCCGCCGTCCTCTCACCACGTTACACATCGGCGGCGGGCTATAACGAGGATCACAGCACATGCAAACTCAACACCTGATCATCATCGCCATAGGCCAACTGGTTGGGCTGGCCTTACTTGCCTACTTCATCCGCCGGGCGTTCCTGCGCGCCTTGGCACGCGCCACGGCCGACGACCGCGACCAGATCCATGCACTGAACAACGATCTGGCCCGAGCTGTCGAGGCCCGCGAGGAACTGAAACAGCAACTCGCCGACCACAACACCCGCCAGCGTCAGCTCAAAGCACAACCCTTCACCCTGGAAGACCACCAGACCCTGATCAGCATCGCGCAGGCCCTAGGCCTAGCCGCCTCGACGTACAAGGCAATCCCGGGGACCGCCCCCGTCCAAGCCAAAGCAGACGCCCTGGCCGCCCAAGCCCGCGTCCTGGCCTATCGAGTCTTCCACACCGTCACCGCGGCTACCGCGCATAACGGGGAATCGCTAGACACCCAGCTCATTGAATGGCTCAACACCCACGGCGACCTCTGGGGCGGCCTTGAGAACAGCACAATCACCTTCCCGCATGAGGCAGACACCGAGGGCTATCCGCATGTACGCGAAGCACTTCGGGAAGCCTACGAGCTGCACCAGCAGCGCGAGGCCCGCGAGCTGGGCCAGGAGGACGCGGCATGACCAACCAGGTATCAGCGACCAGCACTCCGTATGCCGCCGTCGCAGCAATTGAATTCGCCCTCAAGGACGAAGACGGCCTGATCTTCCTGCAGCTCTGGAACGATGGCGAATTCGACGCCATTCGCGCCGAGTGGGAGAACGTACCCGATGAAGTGTTTATCGGTGCCGACCCGCTGTTCCAGCCCACTGCTCAAGCAGAGACGACTGAACAGGAGGCAGCAGCATGACATCCTTGAAAACCCCTCCTTTCAGCTTCAAGACCCAGTACTCCCTCGGGTTGAACGCTCAAGACGATGAGATCGTCGTTGACTTCTTCTGCGGGGGCGGCGGTGCCGGAACCGGCCTGGAGATAGGGCTGGGCCGCGCAGTGAACGTCGCGAAAAACCACAGCCCTGCAGCGATCAGCATGCACACCGTGAACCACCCAGGCGCAAAGCACTACACCACCGACGTGTTTGAGGGTGATCCGGACACCGAATGTAGCGGCAAGGCCGTTGGTTGGTTCCACATGTCGCCAGACTGTACACACCACAGCCAGGCTGCCGGCGGCCAGCCACGCAAGCGCGAGATCCGAAACCTGTCGTGGATCGGCCTCAAGTGGGCAGGCAAGAAGAAACCCCGCGTTATCAGCCTGGAGAACGTGAAACAGATTCTGCAGTGGGGACCCCTCGTTGCAAAGCGCGACAAGGCTACAGGCCGGGTAGTGAAACTCGGTGGCAGTGTGGCTGCCCCTGGTGAGGTTGTGCCGGTTCACCAGCAGTTCCTGGTACCAGACCCAGCCCGGCGCGGCCGGACTTGGGCCGTGTTCGTCGCCGAGCTGCAGCGCCTGGGATATGCCGTCGAGTGGCGCGTGATCAAGGCGTGCGACTTCGGCGCGCCGACCAGCCGAGAACGCCTATTCATGATCGCCCGCTGCGACGGCCAGCCCATCGTGTGGCCAGAGCCAACCCATGCCAAGAATCCGGCCAAAGGCCAGAAGAAGTGGCGCGCCGCCGCCGAGTGCATCGACTGGACCATCCCGAGCAAAAGCATCTTCGACCGGCCCAAGCCGCTGGCACCTGCAACCCTGCGGCGAATCGCCAAGGGCATGAAGAAATTCGTCCTCGATGCTGCTGACCCGTTCATCGTGCCAATTGCTAACTGGTCGGGCGACAGCATGCAGTCCGCCTATGAGCCGCTGCGTACCGTTACGTCCTGGCCCCGCGGCGGATCGTTCGCCATGGCCAGCCCGATCATCGCGCCAGCAACACACCAGGGCAGCGACCGGATCAACGACCCGTCCGCACCGCTGCCGACTGTGACCTGCGCGAATCGCGGCGAGCTGACGTTGATCAGTCCGGTGATGGTCACTGCTGCGCATGGCGAAGGGAAGCCTGGCGGTGTTCAACGCTGGGGTGGCGGCAGCAAGTTTGCCGGTGCCCCGCTGGGGACGGTGACAGCCAGCGGCGGGCATTCAGTTGCAGCCGCTCACCTGGTGAAGTTCCGGTTCTCGGACGACGGCAAAGCGCTCGATGAACCGCTGCCGACCATCACCAGCGGCGGCAACTACCAGCGTCCGGCCGGCGCCGCACACGCCATGGGTATCTCAACGGTGTTCATGGCCCAGATGAATGGAGGCTTCAACACCACGGCCGCCAAGAGCGTCGAAGACCCAATGACTACGGTAACCAACACTGGCAGCCAGCAGCAGTTGGTGACGGCGAACCTGATGCACCTACGCGGCAACTGCGATGCGCGGGACACCGCCGATCCGCTGCACACCATCAGCGCAGGCGGCACCCATCACGGCCTGGTCGAGTACACCCTATCGCCTGAGCACGAAGAGGGGGCCTTGCGGGTCGCGGCATTTTTGATCAGCTACTACGGCACCGAGAACATCAGCGGCGCCGACCAGCCGGCACCAACCGTCACAACCAAGGACCGGCTGGGCCTGGTCACCGTCACGATCAAGGGAACGCCGTATGTGATCGTCGATATCTGTCTGCGGATGCTGCAGCCCTCCGAGCTCTACAAGGCCCAGGGCTTCCCCGACGACTACATCATCAGCCACGGCGCTGACGGCAAGCCATTCACCAAGACCCAACAAGTTCACATGTGCGGCAACAGCGTCAGCCCACCGCCGATGGCAGCCATCGCCCGCGCAAATGACCCTTGGCGCCAAACCGAGCAATTTAAGGAGGCCGCATGAGCAAGCGCGATGATGTATTGGCATGCCAGAACGCCGTCGAGGAAGCGAATCTCGCACTGGCAACGGCCGTGAAAAAAGCGTGGCCGATAGGTTGCCTCGTGCGCGTGAGTGTCGGTCGCGGCAAAAGCGATATCGAGGTGACCGGTCACGGCAACCATTGGTCGCGTCGTGGGGAGCTGCGCGGGATTAACCACAAGACCCAGAAAAGTCGGTGGTTCCACTACGGCATGATCATCGAGGGGCAGCCATGAACCACGCAATCAACTACCTTCGAGCCAGCCTACACCGCGCGATAAACCAAGGGGACAAGTCACTGACCGTCTCGACGCTCGACCTCAAAGACGTACTGGCAGAGCTGGAGAAGCTGCATACCCTGCAGGACCTTACTCGCCCAAGCGCACCACTCGTTGGCTGGGCTGATCCAGAGAAGATCCAGCAAATGCGCCAGGGCCAGCGCCGATACCTCACCGTCAGCCGCAAGAAAGGCGAGACATTCACTCAACAGGTCTGCGCCTCATCCGCGCAGCAGGTCAGAGACAACACAAAGGAGGCTGCATGAGCGCCGCAGAGAAAATCGATCTTCAAATCACACCAGGCGCCTGGTTCCGCCAAGACCTGCTGTACCCGGTGTTTGGGCTAAGTACCGAAGCCGTCCGGAAGTACCGCTCTCGCGGCATCTGGCTTGAGGGCAAGCACTACCGTACTGACCCGGCCAACGTGCTGGTCTACAACAAGGAAGCCATTGAAAAGTGGATGGCCGGCCAACCATGAAGGAGAAAATGCCAACGGGCGTCGAGATAAACGGCAAGCAACTCCGCATTGTGTTCATGCTACACGGGCAGCGGTGCCGCGAACCGCTGCCCGGCATAGTTGTCGTCAACAAAGCTTCGATTGCCTATGCCGACAACAAGCGCCGGACGATCCTTACAGAGATCAAAGAGGGGCGCTTTGACTACGCCGCCCACTTCCCCGACTCACCGAGGGCGGCCATGTTCTCGGGTACCGGCGGCCACTCGACGAAACGAACTGTGCAGGAAGGCATAGATAGGTGGCTTGAGGTACAGCGCGCACTACGAGCCTCCAGCACAGTCGCGAACTACGCAAGTAAGTCGAAACACGTCGGCGCCAAATTCGGCAAACGGCGCATTGTCGACATCAGCAAAAGCGATATCGAACTGTTCCAGGCGCAACTGCTCAAGCAGGGCTTATCACCGAAGACCGTAAACGATATTTTCACCGTAGTCCGTGGGGTCTGGGCCGACGCCTTTGGCGACGGAATACTAAAATCAAACCCTCTGGAGCGGATCAGTAATGTCGGTACCGATTCCGACTCGGAACACGCCGACCCTTTCAGTCGCGAGGAAATCGAGCTAATTGCGACGGGCGACCCAGAGCGCCTGGAGGATGCCCGCATGCTGGCCTTCAACTGCTGGACCGGCCTGTCAATGTCCGAAATCATCGCCCTGGCCCTGGAAGATGTAGACCTCGCCGCCGGCACTGTTCATGTACGCCGCGCTCTGGTCGTGGGGGAATTTAAAGTACCCAAGGAACGATCACGGATACGGATTGTTGAGCTAATAGATCCAGCCCTAGACCTTATGCACGAGATTGTTGCTGCAGCACAGGCAGCACCGGCCGTTGAGATCAAAGTGATGCAGCGCGATAACATCACAGCGAAGAAACAGAAGGTCCGTTTCCTTTTCCGCAACTCTAGAAGCGCCGTGCTTTGGAACGGCAAAACCCTTAGCAAATGGTTTACCGCTCACCTGAAAAAAATGGGGGTTCGGCACCGCGGAGCCAACCAATGCCGACATACGTTCGCCAGCCAGATGCTGTCGAGCTACGTTCCAGTCGAGTGGGTGGCGCGCCAACTGGGCCACGCTGACACAACCATGGTGAGAAAGCACTATGGCCGCTGGATACCCAAAGATACCAAGAGCATGGCAGGTATCGTGTCAAAAATGCTTGGGTTCAGAGAGGAATGAAGGCTGCACATCAGATTAACTAGAATAAACCGCACTGGCCCTTAGGATCTGGGCCAGGTGCCCGATCAGTGACTTTCTGAATGGGTTTGCCCAATAGAAGGAAATCGGGAACTCCGAGCGGTGGCACTATCTTCAGCGCCCCCTTCTGGTCCGCCTTGAGCTTTTCTCGCAACTCCATAAGCAGTCGCCCGAGCACATTCCGACCAACCAATACATCGCCAGCCTCGTCGGTGATCTTGGCCCCCCAGTAGTCGTCCTTGCGCGATTGCTCAACAATCGGTTGATCTCGCGTGGCGAGCAGCAGGCCTCCGAACAGTTCGTAATTCTGCGCGAGCTTCACCCGCAAACACCATCGCATGACCTTGAAACGAATCTCATCCCAGTCCGCCCTTGATTGATGACGATGAGGCTTGCTTATCATTTTAGCTGTCATTGGACTGTGCTGACCGATAATCTCTCGCTGGATATCTGGCATGTGAGGATAACGGCAAGCCTGGTACAAAGCTTCCGTTGTCAAAATACGAACGCCATTGACCTGCAGCGGATAACCAGATGCCATATTGGACAAACCGCCGAAGCTATCTTTCGTCTTGTAGAAGACAACACCCTCCCCACGGACGTAAGTCCGTAGAAGGGTTTTACCTCGATGGTCAATACTAGAGTGCTGGGAAACCATTAAAAATATTCTTTGCAGAGGAGTACCCATCCCTCGATAGCAGAGGATACCAGTGAAGCGCCCCCGAGGTAGCCTTAGGATCTCCCCACCACATTGCCAGCGGGCAATTATTCGGGCAATTCCGATATGTTGTTACCATGGCACCGAAACCCACCCCAAAGGGGCTGTAGCCAAGCGGTCGCATGGACGGTTTCGGATTCTCACTCATAGACCAAATCTTGGCCCCTGCGATTAAAAACTCACTTTCTAAAATTTGGCGGCCAGCCTCAGAGGAAAATGGGTATGTTGCCGCCAAGCTAGGCTGTCGAGGCTCATGAGGAAACTTCGATGGAAGTGCAATGTAGGCATGAACCTCCTCAGCATCAGGGATAGTAATGGGCCAAAGCACTGCCGAGGTATTCTTAAGAATTTTTCGGTTCTCAAACACGAGACTGCGCCAGTACTTAATGACAATCTGCTTACCAGATTTCTGGATTACGCTTTTGAGCTTTTTACCAACCAGATAGAATCCACTGGAGTACCAGGCGGCGACGATTACATGAACCTTTGCGACCTGAGGGGCCTGGAAATTAATCCATGCTTCAAGATCATTCCCAACCCGATTACCACTAAACATCACGTCATCGAGATAGATGTAGTCCCCACCTATCTGCCCGCAGCCACTGAGCTCAATACCGCACACATCCCTTAGACATGTAGCAAATAACTTCAGCATTTCCTTCTGGCTCTGCCCGTTCTGCTGAATATTAAGAAAGTTGGCGGACGACCAATAAGCTGCTGGAGACTCTCCAGCCAACTGCACATTGGTCACAAGCTTACGGAGAAAACCTTCTATATTCTGTTGCGTGCAAAAGCTCTTCTCAATGACATGAGCGAACTCTCGCAAGAAAGGTAGCTGTTGAGCTGGAGTGAACTGATTGAGCCAGCGGTCGACGTGCTCAGACGTAGGCTCGGGAAGATCATCCTTTCTGTAGGTTTTAATCGTGTTCGCCACGGAGGCCAGCAGATCATCACGCTCACTCATCTAATAGTCCCTTGAATTGATGAGGCTGAAAGCACAATCGTATCTGTTTGCCGAAATTGTTCCAAGGGGACACAAATTCCGCTACGTAGTACTTGCGTAAAGATGCCCAAACAGGGGAGTGTTTCGGAACCAAGTTCTGCGCAGTGCACATCAAAAAAAGCTAGGCTAAATGCCCTAAAAATGCCCTAACAAACATCTCAGAAACGAAAAAGCCCCTGTAATCTTCAACGATTACAGGGGCTTAGTCTTGTTCAATAATGGCGGAGAGATAGGGATTCGAACCCTAGGTACCGGTGAAGGTACAACGGATTTCGAATCCGTCCCATTCGGCCACTCTGGCATCTCTCCAACGGCGCGCATCATAACAGCACCTTTGCTCGAAGCGAAGCCCCCCGAGCAAATTTTTTCCGTGCTATCAGATGCTTGCGTTAATTACAGCGGTACGCCGAGGCGCTGGGCCACTTCTTCGTAGGCTTCGATCACATCGCCCAGGCCCTGGCGGAAGCGGTCCTTGTCCATCTTCTTCTTGGTGTCCTTGTCCCACAGACGGCAACCGTCCGGGCTGAACTCGTCGCCCAGGACGATGGAGCCGTCGCTGAACACGCCAAACTCCAGCTTGAAGTCCACCAGCAGCAGGCCTGCGTCATCGAACAGCTTGCTCAGCACTTCATTGACCTTGAGCGACAGCTCTTTCATGCGCGCCAGTTGCTCGGCAGTGCCCCAGCCGAATGCCACCACGTGGGATTCGTTGATGAACGGGTCGCCCTTGGCGTCGTCCTTGAGGAACAGCTCGAAGGTGTAGGGGTTGAGCTTCATGCCCTCTTCCACGCCCAGGCGCTTGACCAGGCTGCCGGCGGCGTAGTTGCGCACCACGCACTCCACCGGAATCATGTCGAGCTTCTTCACCAGGCATTCGTTGTCGCCCAGCAGCTTGTCGAACTGGGTCGGCACGCCGGCGGCTTCGAGTTTCTGCATGATGAAGGCGTTGAACTTGTTGTTCACCATCCCCTTGCGGTCCAGCTGCTCGATGCGCTTGCCGTCGAACGCCGAGGTGTCGTTGCGAAACAGCAGGATCAAGCGGTCGGCGTCGTCGGTCTTGTAAACCGATTTGGCTTTGCCGCGGTAGAGTTCTTCACGTTTTTCCATGATGGGCTCCGCTTGCTAAGTAGGTGGGCTAGGCGATGTGGCGCCAGTCGAGCCCTGAATCTTGATCGGCCAGTTGCAGCCAGTCCGGGTCGCACCCGAGGGTGTCGACAAAACATTGCCGGGCCAGCTGCGGCAGGTTGTTCTTGCTGCTCAGATGGGCCAGGACCAGATGCTGCAGGTCCTGCCATCCCAATTCGGCCACCAGGCTTGCGGCCTGATGGTTGTTCAAATGTCCCAGGTCGCCGCCAACCCGCTGCTTGAGAAAGTACGGGTAATAACCCCGTGCCAGCCGATCCCGGCAATGGTTGGCCTCGATCATCAAGGCATCCAGGCCACGGTAGCCTTCCAGCACACCGGCGCAGTAGGAGCCGAGGTCGGTCAGCAGGCCGAAGCGCCGCTGGCCATCACTGAAGACAAATTGCGTAGGTTCCTGGGCGTCGTGGGCCACGGCAATCACGTCGATGCGCAAGGCGCCGATCTGCAGCGACTCGCCACCGCGGACAAAACCCGCGACCTCCACCGGTTTGCGCATCCCGCGCAAGGTGCCCTGGCTGAGGTAGACCGGTAGATTGTAGCGCCGAGACAGCAAACCCACGCCATGCACGTGGTCGGCATGTTCGTGGGTTACCAGGATGGCGCTCAGCTGCGCGGGATCGACTCCCAGACGCAGCAGGCGCCGCTCGGTTTCCCGCAGGGAGAAACCACAATCCACCAGAACGCAGGTGTCGGCACTGACGATCAGCGTGCCATTCCCTTGGCTACCACTGCCGAGAACGGCAAAACGCATCGGATCAGCCCAGGTTGTCCTGAATCACGCCCAACACTTTGCGTGCCACATCGGCCGGCGCCACGGTGTTGATGTTCTTCTCGACGGTAACCTGGACGTTCTCGCCCACCTTGCTCAGGCGAACCTGATAGCGCTCGGCACGGGCTTCGATCTCTTCCTTGGCCGGCTTGCTGCCGAACAACTTGCCGAAGAAGCCCGGCTCGTCGTCTTTCTTCTCGGCTTTTTCCGCCAGGTTGATGTAGTACAGGCCCAGGCTGCGGTTGATGTCCTCAACCCGCCATTCGCCCTGCTCCAGGGCACGGCCAACGCTGGACCAGGCGCGGTCGAGGTCGGCGCCCAGGTTCAGCACCGGGTTGCCGCTGCCGTCCTCGCTGAGGCTGACCCGGCTCGGGGTATCGAAATCCCGGGCCGCCAGCAGAGAAACCGAGCCGCCCTTCTCGGACGTGCGGCTCATGCTTGCCAGCATGTCGTCCACCAGCGCTGCGTCCAGGCCGGTGTTGACCGAACGGTTGGTGAACTCCACATCGGCGGTGCTGCCGGCAGGGCGCTCGGCGCTGACCACATAGACTTCACTGGTGTTGCGCTGCACGCCTGGCTCGATGCGTACCCGCACGCGGGTTTCGCTGTTGGCGGCGACGCCGGCACTGCTCAGGCGCTTGGCCACGGCAGCGGAAAGCTCGTCGGAGCGCTGCCAGCTGGTGGTGAACTCACCGGTTTGCGGGCGCTGCTGATCCAGGCGGAAACCGTTGTCCTGGAAGAATTGCACCGCCACTGGCCAGACTTCGGCCGGTGGATGCTGGGCCATGACCCAACGCGAATCGCCGCTCTTTTGCAGGGTGTAGTCGCTGGCATCGGCAATGGCCGACAGCGGCTGTGGACGAGGCACTTCGTACTCGCCCTTGACGTTGTCGTCGGCCACGTTGCGTGGAATCGGCAGCAGAGGGTCCAGACGCTTGGCGGTCTGTACATCCGGCGGCAATTGCATCGGTGCTGTTTGTTGCGCTTGCAGGTAATCGCTACCCCGGTCACGGAAGTAGCCTTCCGGGCCCCAGATCCAACCGCAGCCACTGGTGCTGGAGATAATCAAGGCAAGTGCGGAAAGTCCGGCCATTCGCTTCATGCGTTGTACTTCCTCAATTAAACCAAGACGCCGGACTGGCGCATGGCCTGCCGCAGCGGTTCGTGACAGGCGGCACTGAGCCAGGTGAGCGGCAGACGGATACCGTCCGGCATCAAGCCCATTTCGTGCAGGGCCCATTTCACGGGAATAGGGTTGGATTCGATGAACAGCGTCTTGTTCAGCGGCATCAGGGTCTCGTGGATCGCCCGGGCCTTGGCGGCATCGCCGGCCATGGCCGCGGCGCACATCTGGCTCATGGCCCGTGGCGCGACGTTGGCGGTTACCGAGATATTGCCCTTGCCGCCCAGCAGGATCAGCTCGACTGCGGTGGCGTCGTCGCCGGAGTACACCAGGAAATCGCTGGGCACGCCGGCCAGGATGGCCTTGGCACGCTCCAGGTCGCCGGTGGCTTCCTTGATCCCGATGATGTTCTTCACGCTGGACAGGCGGATCACGGTCTCGGCCTGCATGTCGCATGCGGTACGGCCCGGAACGTTGTAGAGGATCTGCGGGATGTCCACGGCCTCGGCAATGGCGCGGAAATGCTGGTACAGGCCTTCCTGGGTCGGCTTGTTGTAGTACGGGGTCACCAGCAGGCACGCATCGGCGCCGGCGATCTTCGCATTGGTGGTCAGCTCGATCGCTTCGCGCGTCGAGTTGGCGCCGGTACCGGCAATCACCGGAATGCGCCCTGCAACCTGGGTGACCACCCGACGAATCACTTCGATGTGCTCGTTCACATCCAGGGTGGCCGACTCACCTGTGGTGCCGACCGCCACGATGGCGTTGGTGCCCTCTTGCAGGTGGAAGTCCACCAGTTTGCTCAGGCTGTCCCAGTCGAGATTTCCCTGTGCATCCATGGGTGTGACCAGTGCCACCATACTGCCCGCAATCATGCAACCGCTCCTGCCGGAAAAAGAGAGCGGTAATGGTACTGGCGCCAAGTTCCTTGCACAAGCGAAGTCCCGCGCCATGAGCATTCCCCTGAGCGATGGTTTTCGCTACCCTTCAGGCTTTGATCGCTACTGATAAGCGTGTAGACCGGGTTATCGCCTGCCTGTTGGATCTGCAAAGCCCCATTCCCGCGTTGCCAGCCTGTGTTCCGAGCGTTTCGGGGCCAGTCGCCGGCTTGTGGTCCGAGGCCTTGAAGTTCCGCCGGCGACGCTTGCCCGGTACAGGCTTGTCAAAAAGTACCGACCGCTCATCGCTTTAGGAATGCTGCATGTCCACCCCCACAGTTCGCGAACAATTCCTTGTCATCAGTGCCCTCGGCGCCAACCCCATGGAGCTGACCAACGTCCTGTGCCGCGCCAGCCATGAAAACCGCTGCGCCGTGGTGACGTCGCGCCTGACCCGGCATGGCGAGTGCAGCGCGCTGGTTCTGGAGATTTCCGGCAGCTGGGACGCCCTGGCGCGCCTGGAAAGCAGCCTGCCGTTCCTGGCCAAGAAACATGCCTTCACGGTCAACGTGGTGCGCAGCGCCGCCCTGGAAAGCCGCCCCCAGGCCCTGCCTTACGTGGCCTACGTCAGCGCCGCGTACCGCTCGGACATCGTCAATGAGCTGTGCCAGTTCTTCATCGACCATCAGGTCGAGCTGGAAAACCTCACCTGCGATACCTACCAGGCTCCACAAACTGGCGGCACCATGCTCAACGCCACCTTCACCGTGACCCTGCCCGCCGGCACCCAGATCAGCTGGTTGCGCGATCAGTTCCTGGATTTTGCCGATGCCATGAACCTCGATGCGCTGATCGAACCCTGGCGCCCACAGAACCCCATGTAAGGAAGCTCCCATGGCCGTTGCTATCGACCAACCCGTCACCGATTTCCAGGCCCCCGCCACCAGCGGCCAGACCGTCAGCCTGTCCGGCCTCAAGGGCAAGCAAGTGGTGATCTACTTCTATCCCAAGGACAGCACCCCGGGCTGCACCACCGAGGGCCAGGGTTTTCGCGATCAATACGCCGCCTTCCAGGCTGCCAATACCGAAGTCTTCGGCGTTTCCCGCGACAGCCTGAAATCCCACGAAAACTTCAAGTGCAAGCAGGAATTCCCCTTCGAACTGATCAGCGACAAGGACGAAGCCGTTTGCCAGCTGTTCGACGTGATCAAGCTGAAGAAGCTCTACGGCAAGGAATACCTGGGTGTGGACCGCAGCACCTTCCTCATCGACAAGGACGGTGTGCTGCGCCAGGAATGGCGCGGGGTGAAGGTCCCAGGCCACGTCGACGCCGTACTGGCCGCAGCCCAGGCCCTGAACAAGGCCTGAAATGACCGGGGCGGCTGAATCAGCCGCCCCGCGTACCTAGAGTAAAGGCGCCACCACCGGGTCCTTCCTGGGCCAGGCATCCAGCACTGCCTTGAACAGGGTCGCCAGGGGAATCGCAAAGAATACCCCCCAGAACCCCCACAGCCCGCCAAACAGCAGCACCGCACAGATGATCGCCACCGGGTGCAGGTTCACCGCGCCGGAGAACAGCAGCGGCACCAGCACGTTGCCATCCAGGGTCTGGATGATCCCGTAGACCGCCATCAGGTAGATGAACTGGTCGCTCCAGCCCCACTGGAACAGCGCAATCAGCGCCACCGGTACCGTTACCACCACGGCGCCGACATAGGGCACCACCACCGAGATCCCCACCAGCAGAGCCAGCAGGGCCGCGTAGTTCAGGCCCAGGGCGACGAAGGCGATGTAGGTCACCCCGCCACAGATGACGATCTCGATGACCTTGCCGCGAATGTAGTTGGCGATCTGCCGGTTCATTTCATGGGCCACGCGAGTAATCAGCGTACGCTCGCGGGGCAGATAGCTGATCACCCAACGGCTGATCATCGCCCGATCCTTGAGGAAGAAGAACACCAGGATCGGCACCAGTACCAGGTAAATCATGATGTTCACCAGCAAAGGCAGGCTGGAGAGGGAGAAGGTCAGCGCCCACTGGCCAAACTTGCCGATCTCGCCCCGGGCCACTTCGATGGCCTGCAGCACCTGCTCGTCGGACACAAGGTGCGGATAGCGCTCGGGCAACAGCAGCAACAGCGACTGCCACTTGGCGAGCATGCCCGGCAACTCGTTGAACAGGGTGATCAACTGATGCCAGAGCAAGGGCACCACCACCAGGATGAACACCAGCAGCAGCCCCATGAACAGGGCGAACACCAGCCCCACGGCCGCCCCGCCAGGCAGGCGCAGCCGCTCCAGGCTCACCACCAGCCCCTGCATCAGGTAGGCCAGGACCATCCCCGCCAGCACCGGCGCGAGCATGCCGCCCAGGGTCAGGACGGCAGTGAAGGCCAGAAACAGCAGAACGGCCAGCACCACCGCCTCTTCATCCGAGAAGTAGCGCTGAATCCAGTCACGTAGCACTTTGAACATCGATGTTCCTTAGATGAAGGCCCTCAAGGGCAGACTGCGCTCAAGCCTTTTTCAACCAGTAGCGATACACCCCGGCCTCGTCCTCTTCGCGCAGCAGGGTATGACCGGCCAGGCGGGCGAAAGTGCGGAAGTCACGCTGGGAGCCGGCATCGGTGGCAATGACCTTGAGTACCGCGCCACTGGCCAGGCGATTGAGTTCCATCTTGGCCTTGAGCAGCGGCAGCGGGCAGTTCAGGCCGCTGGCGTCCAGCTCGGCATCATGGGCGACAACATCGGTCATTGGGTTACTCCGATCATCAATTCAAGGCGTCTAGAATACCCTGCAAGCCAGGCCTGCCGGCAATAAAGAAGCCCGACACCAGAGCACTGCTGCGCCCTGCCGATACCACGATCAGATAGACGCCGGAATCCACCCAAAAGCACTTTTTATCCTCAGAGTTTTCACTGCCTTTGTCTGGTCCCCGGCCAGGTGTCCAGCTACAGTAGAGCCTTTGTCGATTAAGGCTTTGTGCATGAATGTATTGCGCCCTACCCTGCTGACGCTCGCTTGCCTGCTCGCCTCACCGGGCTTCGCCGACGACCTGCCGTCACTCGGTGATGCCAGTTCAGCCATTGTCTCTCCGCAACAGGAATACCAACTGGGCCGTGCCTGGCTGGCGTTGCTGCGCAGCCAGGTTTCGCAGCTCAACGACCCGCAACTCAAGGACTATGTCGAAACCAGCGTCTACAAACTGGTGGAGACCAGCCAGGTCAACGACCGGCGCCTGGAGTTCATCCTGATCAACAGCCCGCAGCTCAACGCCTTCGCCGCTCCCGGGGGAATCATCGGGGTCAATGGCGGGCTGTTCCTCAATGCCCAGACCGAAGGCGAGTACGCCTCGGTGCTGGCACACGAACTGGCGCACCTTTCCCAGCGCCACTTCGCCCGAGGGGTCGAAGCCCAGCAGCGCATGCAGGTGCCGATGATGGCCGCCCTGCTGGCCGGGATCGTGATTGCCGCCGCTGGCGCCGGGGACGCGGGGATCGCCACCATCGCCGGCACCCAGGCCGCGGCCATCCAGGAACAGCGGCGCTTCTCCCGGCAGAACGAGCAGGAAGCCGACCGCATCGGCATCCTCAACCTGGAAAAGGCCGGCTACGACCCGCGCTCGATGCCCACCATGTTCGAACGCCTGATGCGCCAGTACCGCTTCGATGCCAAGCCGCCGGAATTTCTCCTGACTCACCCGGTGACCGAATCGCGGATCGCCGACACCCGAAACCGTGCCGAACAGGCCAGGCAAGGCGGCACCGAAGACAGCCTGCGCTACCAGTTGATCCGCGCCCGGGTGCAACTGACCTATGAGGAATCGCCAGGGCTGGCCGCCAAGCGCTTTCGCGCGCAGCTCGATGAGAACCCCAAGAACGACATCGCCCGCTACGGCCTGGCCATCGCCCAGATCAAGGGCAGCCAGTGGAACGAAGCACGGGAAAACCTCAAGCCCCTGCTGGCCAAGTCGCCCAACGACGTGACCTACAACCTGGCTCAGATCGAACTGGACATGGCCAACAGCCGCCTGCCGGACGCGCAGACTCGGGTCGAAAGGATGCTCAACCTGTACCCAGGCAATTACCCCTTGAACCAGATCCGCGTGGACCTGCTGCTCAAGCAGAACCGCCCGGCCGATGCCGAAAAGGCCCTGGAAGGCCTGCTGAAAAGCCGCCCGGACGACCCGGATGTCTGGTACCTGGTGGCGGAAACCCGCGGCCTGTCGGGCAATATCATCGGCCTGCACCAGGCCCGGGCCGAGTACTTCGCCCTGGTGGGTGACTATCGCCAGGCCATCCAGCAGCTGGACTTCGCCAAGCGTCGGGCCGGCAGCAACTTCCCCCTGTCGTCGAGGATCGACGCTCGCCAGCGCGAGATGATGGACCAGGAACAGATGGTCAAGGACATGATGCGCTGACATTGATGCCAGCCACAAAAAAGCCCGCCTCTTACGAGGCGGGCTTTTTATTGTGCAACCTCAGGGGCTGGCGAATTACTCGGCCAGCTTGAAGGTGATGAAGCTGGCTCGACCCTGACGCAGTACCCGCATGGAGACCGAGCGGTTCTTCGGCAATGCCTTGGCGATTTCAGTGAACTCCTTCGCCGAGGTGATCGCCTGATTGTTCAGGTGAGTGATCACGTCGCCCGGCTGCAGGCCGATCAGCGCCGCAGGACCGTCCTGGACTTCCTTGATGACGACACCGCCCTTTAGGTCGAAGGCTTTCTTCTGCTCATCGTTGAGCTCGACCACCGCGACACCCAGACGGTTGCTGCTGCGCTCGACACCCGACTTGGGCAGCATGCTCAGGTCTTTGTCTTCTTCAGGAATAGCGCCGACGGTCAGCTCGACATTCTTGCGCTTGCCGTCGCGGATCACTTCCAGATTGGCCTTGGCCCCGGCCTTCAGCGCGCCTACCAGGTGCGGCAGGTCGGCTGACATGACGATGGGCTGGCCATTGAGGCTGAGGATCACGTCACCCACTTGCAGGCCACCCTTGGCCGCCGGGCCATCATCCTGGATCTGTGCCACCAGCGCGCCGGCTGGTTTCTCCAGGCCGAAAGATTCAGCCAGGTCCTTGTTGACCTCCTGGATCACCACGCCAAGCCAGCCACGGCTGACTTTGCCACCGGTTTTCAGCTGGTTGGAAACGTCCATCGCCACATCGATCGGGATGGCGAAAGACACACCCATGAAACCACCGGAGCGGGTGTAGATCTGCGAGTTGATCCCCACCACTTCACCCGCCAGGTTGAACAGCGGGCCACCAGAGTTGCCCGGGTTGATCGGCACGTCGGTCTGGATGAACGGCACGTAGTTTTCGTTCGGCAGGCTGCGACCGATGGCACTGACGATACCCTGGGTCACGGTATGGTCGAAGCCGAACGGCGAGCCGATGGCCACCACCCACTGGCCGGCCTTGAGGTCCTGGGATTTGCCCAGTTTCAGCACCGGCAGGTCTTTGCCGTCGATTTTCAGCAGCGCCACGTCGGAGCGTGGATCGGTACCGATCAGCTTGGCTTTCAGTTCACTGCGATCGGCCAGACGCACAAGAATTTCGTCCGCATCGGCAATCACGTGGTTGTTGGTGAGGATGTAGCCGTCCGCGGAGATGATGAACCCGGAACCCAGCGACTGCGCTTCGCGCTGACGATCCCCGCGCGGAGAGCGTTGCTGGGGCATGCCCCGTTCGAAGAACTCGCGCAGCATTGGCGGCAGGCCTTCGAGGTCGGGCATCTGCGCCGAGTTGGAAACCCGGCGATCCGGCAGTTTCTGCGTGGTACTGATGTTCACTACCGCAGGCGAGGCCTGCTCGACCAGTTGGGTGAAATCAGGTAGCTCGGCCGCCTGGGCAGAAACGGCCTGCCCAAGCACCAGCACGGTGGCAAGAATGGTGAAGTAGGACTTCAAGCGTGGTATCGACATACGGCTCCCGTTACGACGAGCGTGGTTAAGCGATATGGAACAGCAAATACCGAAACTGCAGGGGCGGCATCTTTGTTCCAGGAACGACAAATAAGGTCAGAACCGAGGGGGTTCTGACCTATAGAAAAACTCCGGGAATTTTGCAAATGAAATTGCTGACCAAACATTTCATCTTCTCAATTGTGGAGTGGGCATCACTGACCTCTTACACAACCAACAAAGGCTCATTGCTTGGCAGTAGCATCGGAACGCATCGACAGCGCAATACGCTCAGCAGTACCAATGGGGATCTCCCCGACCACCGTGACCATCATCTCGCCCTCTGGAGTAGTCAGGCGGCGTGATACAGCCACCGTAGGTCCGAGCTGGGTGCGGGTATCGGTGACCGTCGCGCCGTTAAGCGGCTCGAGAAACACCGAAAAACGCGCAAGGCCATCGTCATACAGCAGGCTGTTGACCATGGATTTGGTTTCCGGATCCTTGCGGGCACTGCTGCTGGTCAATTCGAAGCCGGGAGGCAGCCAGTCGGAATGCCAGGTTTGGACAGCCTTGACCGCCGAGGCCTTGTCGCTATCCAAAGACACTGGCTTGCAACCCGCGCTGGGACGCAACTCGACGTCGTCAGGCACATCCGCAGTATCCAGGCGAGTGAACTGGAAGCGCTCCAGCAACTGCCCCTTGTCGTTGAGCAACAAGGACTTGAGCGGCAGCCCGGTCTCTTGATCCAGGTGCAGTTCGAAACCGTAGCGATGCTGATCCTTGGGCGTGACCGAGACGATCACCGCCTGGCGACCGGCCACGCGAGACTTGCCGATAACGGCAAGGCTGTACCAATTCTTGAGTTTTTGCGGGTCCAGGGCTCGGGCGGCACCGTCCGGGGAATCCCCCAGCCCTGCCACCAACTCGCCACTGACGCATTGGGTACGGCCATCGACACGCACCACCTCTTGTTGAGCGGCCCCATCGAGCTGGATCAACCGCTCACGCACCTTTCCATCCTGGACACGATGCCAGATGTTATGGGTAGAAAAACTACCGTTACGCTCGTAAACGAAAGTGCCCTGAAAGCTTTGCTGCTGTTCCGCTTGCCCAAGACGCTGCAACCAGTCCTGGGCTTCGTCGGCATGGGCTGGAACCACAAACCAGCCACTGAGCAGAAGCGTTAGTAGAGGTATGGCGCGCATGATCCTCCTTAGCGGTTTTCCAGACTTGCCGCACGGGCGTAAGGCAGAGCGCTTTCAGTGCCTTTGAGCGCGGCTTGCTGGGCATGCTGGCGCAGGTAGCTTGGCAGACGCTGATCGTGCCAGCCTGGCTGCCCTTGCAGTACGCCATTGGCCATGGGGCCAGTGGCTTCCGAGCTTTCATTGTAGCCGGCCAATACCGCCGGCCCTTTGACTTGCGGAGTCGCCAGGGTGGGCTGGCCGGCTTGCTGTGCCAGTTCGACACCCGCGATCTCGTCCTGGTTGTACAGGCGAACACCCGCTAGCACGGCCACGGTCACCGAGGCAGCTACTGCCAGACGGCCCAGGCTGCGCCAAGGTCCGCGGGAGGCTTTGGCCGGCACGGCCTCATCAGCCAGAGCTGCAGAAACGGCAGCGGCGATGTCCAGACGCGGAAGCAGCAACTCCTTGTGCATGGCTGCCCGGGCGATTTGATAACGGGCCCAGGTCTCACGGGTTTCCACTTCGTCGACGGCATTCAACACCCGACGCAATTCCAGTTCGTCCGCTTCGTTATCCATCACCGCGGACAGCGATTCCTGCAGGGCTTCACGACTCATGGCGGTTCCTCTCTTGGCTGTCGCCGCTGTCTCAGGTTTCCTGCAACAACGGCTGCAGGGCTTTATCGATGGCTTCCCGAGCGCGGAAAATCCGGGAGCGCACGGTACCCACCGGACACTGCATGACGCTGGCAATGTCCTCGTAACTCAGACCATCGAATTCACGTAAAGTTAAGGCCGTACGCAAATCTTCCGGTAGTTGCTGAATGGTTCGATGGACGGTGCCTTCGATCTCATCCCGAAGCAATGCACGTTCCGGCGATTCGAGATCCTTCAGGCCATGATCGCCGTCATAGAACTCCGCATCCTCAGAACTTACATCGCTATCTGGCGGCCTGCGGCCGCGTGAAACCAGATAGTTTTTCGCCGTGTTGATGGCGATACGGTACAGCCACGTGTAGAACGCGCTGTCACCCCGAAAATTACCTAGCGCACGGTAAGCCTTGATAAAGGCTTCTTGTGCAACATCCTGGGCTTCATGGGTGTCGTGCACGAAACGCACGATCAACCCGAGAATTTTGTGCTGGTACTTCAGCACGAGCAGATCGAACGCTCGCTTGTCGCCACGCTGAACGCGTTCGACCAGCTGCTGATCCTCTTCCTGGGTTAGCATGAACACTCCTCGATAAGCTCGGAGGAGGCTTGCATCACTAAACGATCAGGCTTGCAAACATAGACTCGGGCTTTTCGCAAAAGTTCTCCCCCTCCAAGCAAGTTTCCTGCGGGCTCTGATCCGGCACGCACGAAAAACGCAGCACGGGCAAGGCCGGCTGCGCGAATAATCCTGTCGTCGAATTCTGTCACAAGGGACACACTGTAAACCTTGGATATAACCGACGCTGTCCCTTCTTTCAGGCAACCTTCTATTGAGTTTGGGGCCTTGGCAAAAGTTCCCAATCTTTATAGCTGCGCCGGACGAAGATTGTGTAACGGTGGCAAGAAAAACCGCCCTATGTCGTCGATCAGCCGCTCCAGAGGCTGGAATGCTCCGAATATCGGACTGACCGAGAGCAACGCTTTTGCTCGGTGAAGTCGCACAATGCCATGAAGGCGCGACTATTGTGCCGATCCCCCCCTCTATATACTAGTGGGCTGTGTGGCTGCTTTGACTTGCCGATTCAGGCGTCTTGCGCCAACCCCTTCCCGGGTCGCTTTGAGCGGAATCCTTCAAATGAGCCAACAGTTTCAACACGATGTTCTGGTGATTGGCAGCGGTGCCGCCGGCTTGAGCCTGGCCCTGACCCTGCCCAGCCACCTGCGTATTGCCGTCTTGAGCAAAGGCGACCTCGCCAACGGCTCGACATTCAGGGCCCAGGGCGGCGTCGCGGCCGTGCTGGATGATACCGACACCGTAGAATCCCACGTCGATGACACCCTCAATGCCGGTGGCGGCCTATGCCACGAGGATGCGGTGCGCTTTACCGTGGAACACAGCCGCGAGGCCATCCAGTGGCTGATCGACCAGGGCGTGCCCTTTACCCGCGACGAAGACTCCAGCAGCGACGACAGTGGCTTCGAATTCCACCTGACCCGCGAGGGCGGCCACAGCCACCGGCGGATCATCCACGCGGCGGATGCCACCGGTGCGGCCATTTTCAAGACCCTGCTGGCCCAGGCTCGGCAACACCCCAATATCGAATTGCTGGAACAACGGGTCGCCGTCGACCTGATCACCGAAAAACGCCTGGGGCTGGAAGGCGACCGCTGCCTGGGAGCCTACGTGCTCAACCGCAGCACCGGCCAGGTCGACACCTTTGGCGCACGCTTCGTGATCCTCGCCTCCGGCGGCGCAGCCAAGGTCTACCTCTATACCAGCAACCCCGACAGTGCCTGCGGCGACGGTATCGCCATGGCCTGGCGCTCGGGCTGCCGGGTGGCCAACCTGGAATTCAACCAGTTCCACCCCACCTGCCTGTATCACCCACTGGCCAAGAGCTTCCTGATTACCGAAGCCCTGCGTGGCGAAGGCGCCCACCTCAAGCTGCCCAACGGCGAACGCTTCATGCCGCGCTTCGACCCGCGGGCCGAGCTGGCACCACGGGACATCGTGGCCCGAGCCATCGACCATGAAATGAAGCGCCTGGGCATCGACTGCGTGTACCTGGACATCAGCCACAAGCCGGAAGCCTTCATCAAGAGCCACTTCCCCACCGTTTACGAGCGTTGCCTGGAGTTTTCCATCGATATCACCCGGCAGCCGATCCCGGTGGTGCCGGCCGCGCACTACACCTGCGGAGGGGTGATGGTGGACCAACAGGGCCGCACCGACGTGCCGGGCCTGTACGCCATTGGCGAAACCAGCTTCACCGGCCTGCACGGCGCCAACCGGATGGCCAGCAACTCGCTGCTGGAGTGCTTCGTCTACGCCCGTTCGGCGGCGGCCGATATTCTTCGGCAACTGCCCCAGGTGTCGATCCCCATCGCCCTGCCCGCCTGGGATGCCAGCCAGGTCACCGATTCCGATGAAGACGTGATCATTGCGCACAACTGGGACGAGTTGCGGCGGTTCATGTGGGACTACGTAGGCATAGTGCGTACCAACAAGCGCCTGCAGCGGGCCCAGCACCGGGTGCGCCTGCTGCTGGACGAGATCGACGAGTTCTACAGCAACTACAAGGTCAGCCGTGACCTGATCGAGCTGCGCAACCTGGCCCAGGTGGCCGAGCTGATGATTCTCTCGGCCATGGAGCGCAAGGAGAGCCGCGGCCTGCACTACACCCTGGACTACCCGCAGATGCTGCCCGAGGCCCGGGACACTATTCTGGTGCCGCCCACCTACGCCGGCTGAACTTGAGCCGCAGCCGCAGGCGCCGATGTTGGTCGGCGGCCTGCGCGTCCCGCGGCACACAGACAGAGCGCACCCAGCGCTCCCCCCGCAACCGAAAACGCAGCACCACGATCAATGGCAGCGCCAGGCTGTCGGGGCGCAACTGCACGGCCTGCCACCCCTCGGATCGACTCCACAGCTGCCAGCCTTCGGGCGAATGGCGCAACCCGGTGAAGGCCCGTGGATGGCTCAAGAGAATCTGCCGCGGCAACACCCAGCCGGCGTGCAGCAGGCACAACCCTAGCCCCACAAGCCTGGCGACAGACGGAAGATCCAGCAGGAAAAACGCGCCCAGGGCGAACGCCTGGGCCAGCAGGTAGGCCGCCAGCAGTTGCCGTGAGGCACGCCAGCGGCATTCGAACAACCTACTTGGGTTGGACACGGTCCAGAATCATGCGGACCATGCGCTGCAGCTCGGGGTCCTCGGACTCGCTGCGCTCCATGAACCAGCCAAACATGTCCTGATCCTCGCACTCCAGCAGCTTGCGATAGCACTCGCGGTCGGTCTCATTGAGATGCGGGTACACCTCCCTGACGAACGGCACCAGCAATACGTCCAGCTCAAGCATGCCGCGGCGGCTGTGCCAGTAGAGGCGATTCAGTTCAACATCTTCAACCATGGAGCGCTCCTCAAATAGAGCGCAAGTATACAGCCCGGGGGAGACGAGAACAGTCGGCTTTGGTCGGTGGCCACCCATCCTTTGTGAACTATCCATTTCAGGGGCGCCCCCTTATGATGTGCTCCAGACTTTTTACCCTGCGATGAACCATGGCTGACTCCGCATTTTTCTGCCCCCTCTCCCACGAAGGCGTGCTCGCTGTCCGCGGGCCTGACGCCAGCAAATTCCTTCAGGGTCAGTTGACCTGCAACCTCAATTACCTCAGTGACAGCCAGTCCAGCCTCGGTGCCCGCTGCAATCAGAAAGGCCGCATGCAATCGAGCTTCCGCATCCTCCTGGAAGGCGACGGCTGCCTGCTGGCCATGGCCCGCGAGCTGATCGAGCCGCAACTGGCGGACCTGAAGAAGTACGCGGTGTTCTCCAAGGCCAAGCTTGCCGACGAAAGCGCCAGTTGGGCGCGTTTCGGCCTGGCCGATGCCCAGGCAGCCCTGAACGGCCTGGGCCTTGAGCTGCCCGAGGAAGACGGCGCCGTGGCCCGCGCCGATGGCCTGATCGCCTTGCGCGTATCCGGCCAGCGCGCCGAACTCTGGGTGCCGGCCGAGCGCGCCGCCAGCCTGCGCCAGCACCTGGCCACGCAACTGCCCGAGGGCGAGCTGAACCAGTGGCTGCTGGGGCAAGTCCGCGCCGGCCTCGGCCAAGTGATGCCCGAGACCCGTGAACTGTTCATTCCACAGATGCTCAACCTGCAGGCCGTTGGCGGCGTCAGCTTCAAGAAAGGCTGCTACACCGGCCAGGAAATCGTCGCTCGCATGCAGTACCTGGGCAAGCTCAAGCGCCGCCTGTACCGCCTCGCTCTGCCTGGCGACGCTCTCCCCGTTCCTGGCACTGCGCTGTTCGCTCCCAGCCACAACAGCGCCATTGGCGAAGTGGTCCTGGCCGCCCGGACGCAGCAGGGCGTGGAACTGCTGGCCGTGCTGCAGGCCGAAGCGGTGGAAGGGGGCGAACTGCACCTGGAAACACTCGAAGGGCCAACTCTGCAACTGCTGGACCTGCCGTACCAGCTGGATCGCGACCGCGAGATCCAGCACTGATCGCCTGCCTTTTTTGCAACACCCTAGAGAATTTACATGACTGAGCTGGCGCAAAAGGTCCAACAGGATTTGCTGGGGGCCATCGACAACGATGACCTGGTTCTGCCGACCCTGCCGGAGGTGGCCCTGCAGATTCGCCAGGCCGCCGAAGACCCGGAAATCAGCGTCAGTACCCTGAGCAAGGTGATAGGCCGCGATACCGCGTTGTCGGCGCGGCTGATCAAGGTGGTCAACAGCCCCTTGCTACGGGCGGCCCAGGAAGTCACCGACCTGCACACGGCAATCACCCGCCTGGGGGTCAACTACAGCAGCAACCTGGCCATCGGCCTGGTGATGGAGCAAATCTTCAACGCCCGCTCCGAAGTGGTGGAACAGAAAATGCGCGATGTCTGGCGCCGCAGCCTGGAGGTGGCCGGGGTCAGTTATGCGCTGTGCCGCAGCTACAGCCAGCTCAAGCCGGACCAGGCGGCCCTGGGCGGCCTGGTGCACCAGATCGGCGTGCTGCCGATTCTTACCTACGCCGAAGACCACTACGAACTGCTCTCCGACCCGGTCAGCCTCAATCACGTGATCGAGCGCATCCACCCGTTGCTGGGAGACAAGCTGCTACGGGTCTGGGAGTTCCCCGAGCAACTGGTGCAGATCCCCGGGCAATACCTGGACTTCAGCCGCCAGTCGAGCCGGATCGACTACGTCGACCTGGTCCAGGTGGCGACCCTCTTCTGCCACAAGAACACCGAGCATCCGCTGTCGCGGATCGACGCCTTCAGCGTGCCGGCCTTCAAGAAGCTGGGGATAGACCCGGACAACAAGGCCATGTGCCTGGATCTGGAAGAATCCCGCTCCATGCTCTATTGAGCATTCCCTAGCCGGCCGTAAAGCTCACCCGCACCTTCAGCCCCGACGGCTCGCCATCGTGCAGGCTGATCTGCGCCAGGTGCGCCCTACAGATCTCACCAACGATCGCCAGTCCCAGGCCCGAACCCGCACCCTGCTGATTGCGCCGGTAGAAGCGCTCGAAGACCCGGTCACGGTCTTCCAGGGGAATGCCCGGCCCATCGTCTTCCACCTCCAGCACCCCGGGCGGTGACACCCGCAGCACCACATTGCCACCCGGCGGAGTATGGGCCAGGGCGTTGTCCACCAAGTTGCTGAGCAGTTCATTGAGCAGGGTTGGTTCGCCCCTGAGCCATACCGGTTCGTCGGCCTCCAGGGCCAGGGCCACGCCCCGGGCATGGGCCAGAGGCGCCATGGCCATGCCCAGTTCCCGGGCCAGTTGACTGAGATCGAGCAACTGCGCCCCACCCTCGGCGATCGCCCGGGCGCCGTTTTCCACCCGGGCCAGGGACAGCAACTGATTGGCCAGGTGGGTCAGGCGGTCGGTGCCCTGGGCCGCACTTTCCAGCGTGGCGCGCCAGGTATCCGGCTCACTTGCGCGCAAGCCCAGCTCCAGGCGGGCCTTGAGCGCGGCCAGCGGGGTGCGCAACTCATGGGCGGCCTCGGCGATGAACTGCGCCTGGCGCTCGAACTGCCCGCGCAGGCGCTCAGTGAAATGGTTCAAGGCACGTACCAGCGGCCACAGTTCGCGCTGCACCGAGACCAGAGGCAGCGGCCGCAGGTCGTCCGGCTGGCGTTCTTCCACCGCCCCGCGCAGGCGTTCCAGGGGGCGCAAGGCCGCACTCACCGCAAACCACACCAGCACCAGGGCGCCGAAGGCCAGCATGCCCAGGCGCAGGAGGGTATCGGCCATCAGGCTGCGGGCCATGGCCACCCGCGCCTCGTCGGTCTCCGCCACGCGGATTTCCGCCATGCCGTTCATGTTCGGCTCGCTGACCGCCTTGAGCAGGCTCACCACCCGTACGTTCTGGCCCTGGTAGCGGGCGTCGTAGAAGCGCGCCAGGGCCGGGTAGTCATCGGTTCGCGGGGTGCCGGGCGGCGGCCCGGGCAGGTTCTCATAACCGGAAATCAGTTTTTGATGGATGTCGTTGACCTGGTAGTAGATGCGCCCGGCGCTGTCGTAGGCAAAGGTGTCCAGCGCCACATAAGGCACGTTGGCACTCAGGCTGCCATCGCGCTGGGACAAGCCGGCGGCAATGGTTCGCGCCGACGCCAGCAAGGTCCGGTCATAGGCGGTATCGGCGGCCTCGCGACCGTTCCAGTAGGCGCTCAGGCCGCTGGCCAGCATCAGCACCACCAGCAGCAGCGCGAGGTTCCACAGCAAGCGCCAGCGCAGGCTGCTGGGCTTATGCATCGCGGCTTTCCAGCAGGTAGCCCAGGCCGCGGAAGGTGACGATGGCCACCGCATGGCCGTCGAGCTTCTTGCGCAGGCGGTGCACGTAGATCTCGATGGCGTCGGGGCTGGCCTCTTCGTCCAGGCCGAACACCTGGGAGGCCAGTTGCTCCTTGCTCATAACCCGGCCAGGGCGGGCGATCAAGGCTTCGAGTACCGCCTGTTCGCGGGAAGTCAGGGTCAGCAATTCCTCGCCCAGGGTGAAACGCCGGGTGTCCAGGTCATAGGCCAGCACTCCGCAACGCTGCTGGCGCTCGCCCCCCAGCACGCTGCGGCGCAACAGGGCCTTGACCCGAGCCTCCAGCTCGGTCAGCTCGAAGGGCTTGGCCAGGTAATCGTCGGCCCCCAGGTTCAGGCCGTGGACCCGATCCTTGACGTCGCTGCGGGCGGTCAGCATGAGCACCGGCAGGTTCTTGCCACGGGCCCGCAGGCGCGCCAGCACTTCGAAACCATCCATGCGCGGCAGGCCGACATCAAGGATCGCCACGGCGTACTCCTCGCTGCCCAGGGCCAGGTCGGCCGCCACCCCATCGTGCAGCACATCCACGGTCAGGCCGGTGCTCTTGAGCGCCTGGGCGATACTTTCGGCCAGTTGCAGGTGGTCTTCCACGAGCAGGACTCGCATGGCTGTTTACCTCGTTTCAGGGGGGATCGACGCCGCTCTTTGGCGCGGAGTGTACCGCCGCAACCGCCGCTGTGAAGCCCGAAAGCCACGAAAGTGCACTGAAAGGTTAGCGAAAGGTTGGCCCTTTAGAGTCCCGCCACGGACAGTCTCGACTGCCCTGGCCGTGAAGGCCGCTGACCCGCAAAACGCCTCGAAGCGTTTTCGTCAAAATAAGAACAATAACGGAGTACTCCAGGATGCCATCCACGCACCCTCAGGCTGTCCAGCCCGCGCGTTTTTCCCGTCTGACCCCGACTGCTCTTGCCAGCGCCGCCACCCTTGCCGGTTTCGCGCCCTTGAGCCAGGCCGCCTTTATCGAAGACAGCAGCGCCACCTTCGAAACCCGCAACATGTACTTCAACCGCGACTTTCGCGACGGCACCAGTGCCCAGCAATCCAAGCGTGACGAATGGGCCCAGGGGTTCATGCTCAACCTGCAGTCAGGCTACACCGAAGGTACCGTGGGCTTCGGCCTGGACGCCCTGGGCATGCTCGGGGTCAAGCTCGACTCCAGCCCCGACCGCACCGGCACCGGCCTGCTGCCGACCCACGATGACGGACGCGCGGCCAACGAGTACTCCAAGCTCGGCCTGACCGGCAAGGTGAAGATTTCCGCCACCGAACTGAAAGTCGGCAGCCTGATTCCGGAACTGCCGATCCTCAAGCCCAACGACGGGCGCATCCTGCCGCAGACCTTCGAGGGCGGCTTGCTGACCTCCAGGGAAATCAAGAACCTGACCTTCACCGGCGGCCGCCTGGACAAGGCCAAGGACCGCGATGACAGCAACTACGAGGATATCCGCCTCAACAACAAGAACAGCCGCTTCGCCGGCACCGTGGCCGGCAAGCACTTCAATTTCGGCGGCCTGGACTACAAGTTCACCGACAAGATCACCGGCAGCTACCACTTCGCCCAATTGGACGATGTCTACAACCAGCACTTTCTCGGCCTGGTAGCCTCCCAGCCCATGGGCCCGGGCACCTTCGGCACCGACCTGCGCCTGGCCATCAGCGACGACCAGGGCCAGGCCCGCGGCGGCAAGATCGACAACAAATCCCTCAACGGCCTGGTGAGCTACGCCCTCAACGGGCATAAACTCAGCGCCGGCTACCAGCACATGTCCGGCGACAGCGCTTTCCCCTACGTCGATGGCAGCGACCCATACCTGGTGAACTTCGTGCAGATCAACGACTTCGCCGGGGCCCAGGAGCGCTCCTGGCAGGCCCGTTACGACTTCGACTTCGCCAAGCTGGGAGTGCCCGGCCTGAGCTTCATGACCCGCTACCTCAGCGGTGACAACATCGCCCTGAAGAACGGCGACACCGGCAAGGAATGGGAACGCAACACCGAGATCAAGTACGTGGTACAGAGCGGCACCTTCAAGGACGTCGCCGTGCGCCTGCGCAACGCCACCTACCGTTCCAACTATTCGGCACGCGATGCCGATGAAGTGCGCCTGCTGGTGAGCTACAGCGTAGCGCTGTGGTAAGCCCCCCTATCACGCTCCTACGAAAAACGGGTCGGGAATGACCCGGACATACCTACAACAACTCCTGTGGAGACGCTCATGGACCTTTCACTGCGCAAACTCGCCCTCGCCGCCGGCTGCATGTTGTTCGCCGGCCAGTTGCTGGCAGCCTCCGCCGAGCCCAAGCGCCCGGAATGCATCGCCCCGGCCTCCCCTGGCGGCGGCTTCGACCTGACCTGCAAGCTGGCACAAAGCGCCCTGGTCAACGAGAAACTCCTGTCCAAGCCGATGCGCGTGACCTACATGCCCGGCGGTGTCGGGGCCGTAGCCTACAACGCGGTGGTGGCCCAGCGTCCGGCCGATGCCGGGACCCTGGTGGCCTGGTCCAGTGGTTCGCTGCTGAACCTGGCCCAGGGCAAGTTCGGCCGCTTCGATGAAAGCGCGGTGCGCTGGCTGGCGGCGGTGGGCACCAGCTACGGTGCCATCGCGGTGAAAAGCGATTCGCCCTACAAGAACCTCGACGATCTGGTCCAGGCCCTGAAGAAAGACCCGAGCAAAGTGGTGATCGGCTCCGGTGGCACCGTCGGCAGCCAGGACTGGATGCAGACCGCGCTGATCGCCAAGGCCGCCGGGATCAACCCGCGGGACCTGCGCTATGTCGCCCTGGAAGGCGGCGGCGAGATCGCCACTGCCCTGCTGGGCGGGCATATCCAGGTCGGCAGTACCGACATCTCCGACTCCATGCCCCATATCCTGGCCGGCGACATGCGCCTGCTGGCGGTGTTCTCCGAGCAGCGCCTGGACGAGCCGGAAATGAAAGACATCCCCACCGCCAAGGAGCAGGGCTACGACATCGTCTGGCCAGTGGTACGCGGCTTCTACCTGGGGCCTAAGGTCAGCGATGCGGAGTACGCCTGGTGGAAAGAGGCCTTCGACAAGCTGCTGGCCTCCGAAGAGTTCGCCAAGCTGCGCGACCAGCGCGAGCTGTTCCCCTTCGCAATGACCGGCCCCGAACTGGATACCTACGTGAAGAAGCAGGTAGCCGACTACAAGACCCTGGCCAAAGAGTTCGGCCTGATCCAGTGACCGTCCCTTTCTGACGGCCCGGCCCTCGCGCATCGGGGGCCGGGCCCGGGAGTTAGCCATGCTCGTTCAACGTCTCTTCGCCGCGGTGTTGCTGCTGGCCTGTGCCGCCCTGGCACTGATGGCCTGGCCCTACCAGGCGGCCTTTTCCTACGAACCGGTGGGCCCGCGGGCCTTCCCCCTGCTGATGCTCGGGCTGATGGGCCTGGCCCTGCTGTACATGCTGTTTCGCCCGGCACCGATCAAGCACAGCGAAGAAGAACCACCCCTGGACCGACAGACCCTGACCAAGATCACGATCTGCGTGACCTTGCTGCTGGTGTTCGCCGGCGCTTTCGAACCCTTGGGTTTCATCCTCGCCAGCATCCTCATCGGCGTGCCGATGGCTCGGCTTTATGGCGGCCACTGGCTGCCCAGCCTGGTGATCATCAGCCTGCTCAGTGTCGGCCTCTACTGGCTGTTCGACCGGGTCATGGACGTCCCCCTGCCCCTCGGCCTGCTCGACGTTCTGGAGAATTGATATGGATACCCTCAGCTATCTGGGCCAGGGCTTCGGCGTTGCACTGACCCCCTACAACCTGGTTACCGCCCTGTCCGGCACCCTGATCGGCACCGTGGTCGGGCTGCTGCCGGGCCTGGGCCCGATCAACGGCGTGGCGCTGCTGATCCCCATCGCCTTCGCCCTGGGCCTGCCGCCGGAATCGGCGCTGATCCTCTTGGCGGCAGTGTACCTGGGCTGCGAATACGGCGGCCGGATCAGTTCGATCCTGCTGAACATTCCCGGCGAAGCCTCCACCGTGATGACCACCCTCGACGGTTACCCCATGGCACGCAAGGGCCTGGCGGGCGTAGCCCTGTCGTTGTCGGCCTGGAGTTCGTTCATCGGTGCCTTCATCGCCACCTGCGGCATGGTGCTGTTCGCCCCGCTGCTGGCCAAGTGGGCGATCGCCTTCGGCCCGGCGGAGTACTTCGTGCTGATGGTGTTCGCCATCGTCTGCCTGGGCGGCATGGCCGGCGACCGACCGTTGAAGACCTTCATTGCCGCCTTGATCGGCCTGTTCCTGTCGGCCGTGGGCATCGACGCCAACAGCGGCGTGTACCGCTTCACCGGGGACAACATCCACCTCACCGACGGCATCCAGTTCGTGGTGCTGGTGCTGGGCCTGTTCTCCATCAGCGAGATTCTCCTGCTGCTGGAAAAGACCCATCGCGGCCAGGAAGCGGTGAAGGCCACCGGGCGCATGATGTTCAACTTCAAGGAAGCGGCCTCGGTGTTCGTGGTGAACATCCGCTGCGGCCTGCTGGGCTTCATCATGGGCGTGCTGCCCGGAGCCGGCGCGACCCTGGCCAGCGCCGTGGCCTACATGACCGAGAAACGCATCGCCGGTGCCAGCGGCACCTTTGGCCAGGGCGACAAGCGCGGCCTGGCCGCCCCGGAAACCGCCATCGGCGCCTCGGCCTGTGGCGCCCTGGTACCGATGCTGACCCTCGGCGTGCCCGGTTCCGGCACCACCGCGGTGATGATCGGTGCCCTGTCGCTGTACAACATCACCCCCGGCCCGCTGCTGTTCCAGCAACAGCCGGATATCGTCTGGGGCCTGATCGCCTCGCTGTTCATCGCCAACATCATGCTGGTGATCCTCAACATTCCGATGATCCGCCTCTTCACCCGCATCCTTGCGGTGCCGAACTGGGCCCTGGTGCCGGTGATCGCCATCATTACCGGGATCGGCGTCTATGCGGTACACGCCACCACCTTCGACCTGTTCCTGATGGTGGGCATCGGCATCTTCGGCTACATCCTGCGCAAGCTGGACTTCCCGCTGTCGCCAGTGCTGCTGGGCTTCATCCTCGGCGGCCTGATGGAGCAGAACCTGCGCCGGGCGCTGTCGATTTCCAACGGCGCCATGGAGATCCTCTGGTCGAGCCCGATCACCGTCGGGGTCTGGGTGCTGACCGTGATCATGCTGCTGATGCCGCTGCTGCGTATCTGGCGCAAGCGCGCGGCCGAGCAACGTACCGTGGCCGATGTCTGATTCCACTTGGAAACAGTGGTGGGGCACGCCCCTGGTGGGCCTGGTTGGCGGCTACCTCGCCAGCCAGATCGGCTGGCCGCTGCCGTGGATGGTCGGCTCGTTGCTGGCGATCATCCTGGTGCGCTGCCTGACGCCCTGGCAACTGGCGGAAATCCCCGGCGGGCGCAAATGCGGGCAATGGGTGGTGGGCATCGGCATCGGCCTGCACTTCACCCCGCAGGTGATGGAGCAGGTGCTGAGCCATTTCGGCCTGATCTTCTTCGGTGCCCTGGTCACCAGCCTGTCCAGCGTGGTCGGGGTCTGGCTCTTGCGGCGCACCGGCGAGGACCGGGCCACCGCGTTCTTCTCCAGCATGCCCGGTGGCTCAGGGGAGATGGTCAACCTCGGCGCGCGCAACGGCGCGGTGCTCAGCCGGGTGGCGGCCGGGCAGAGCCTGCGGGTGCTGACGGTGGTGCTCTGTGTGCCGGCGGCGTTCAAGTACCTGCTGGGGGAAGGCACGCCCGCCCTGCATGCCGCTACGGTGGACTGGCGCTGGCTGGCCCTGCTGTTTCCGGCCGGAGCCCTGCTGGCCTGGCTCTGGCAGCGCCTGCGCCAGCCCAACCCCTGGCTGTTCGGCCCCTTGCTGCTCAGCGCGACACTGAGCATCGCCTGGGACCTGCACATCGGCCTGCCCGACGGCGCCAGCCAGATGGGCCAGTGGCTGATTGGCAGCGGCCTGGGCTGCCACTTCAACCGCCAGTTCTTTCGCCGGGCCCCTTCGTTCATGGGCCGCACCCTGATCGGCACCGCCCTGACCATGCTGATCGCCGGCCTCGCAGCCCTGGGCCTGAGCGCCCTGACCCGCCTGGACCTGCGCTCGCTGACCCTAGGCATGATGCCCGGCGGCATTGCGGAAATGAGCCTGACGGCCGAGGTCCTGCAACTGTCGGTGCCCTTGGTAACGGCGATGCAGGTCATGAGGTTGCTGTTCGTGCTGTTTCTCGCCGAGCCCCTGTTCCGCCATTGGAACAAAGGCCCCCTGTAGCCGCAGGCTGCGACTAGGTCCGCAGGACCTTCAGTGGCCGAACCACCGCCGCGTCCCCACGGCCCGTTCGCAGCCTGCGGCAGCGGCTACAGATATGCCTTGGGTTGCCGCCAAGCCCCCCATCGAGCACTGGTTACAACGGCGGCAGGCGCCACTCGATCGGCGTCTCGCCGTTCTGCTCGAGGTATTTGTTGGTGCGGCTGAAGTGCCCGCAACCAAGAAAGCCACGATAAGCCGACAAGGGCGAAGGGTGCACCGAGGTCAGCACCAGGTGCTTGGTGGCGTCGATCAGCTTCTGCTTGCTCTGGGCATGGGCGCCCCACAACAGGAACACCAGGTGCGGCTGATGCTCGCTGACCACTTCGATGATCCGGTCGGTGAAGAACTGCCAGCCCTTGCCCGCATGGGAAGCGGCGTTCGCCCGCTCCACGGTCATGGTGGTGTTGAGCATCAGCACGCCCTGGTCGGCCCAGCTCTGCAGGTAGCCATGGTTGGGGATGTCGATGTTCAGGTCACGCTTGAGCTCTTTATAGATATTCACCAGCGACGGGGGCGCGGGCACCCCGGGCTGCACCGAGAAGCACAACCCATGGGCCTGACCCGGCCCGTGGTAGGGGTCCTGGCCGAGGATCACCACCTTGACCTTGTCCAGCGGCGTGGAGTTCAAGGCGTTGAAGATCATCGGCCCCGGCGGGTAGATTTCCTTGCCGGCGGCATGTTCCTGTCGCAGGAACTCCCGCAGTTCGCTCATGTAGGGCTGGTCGAATTCGGCACGCAGGGCCTCCTTCCAGCTCGGTTCGAGTTTGATACGATCGTCAGCAGTCATGGCCATGCCCGTGAAAAAACAATGGCCGCACCCTAGGAAAGCCCACCTCGCTTGTCAATTGATCTGACCCAGAACCGGCACTTTCCCTTACAGCGATCATACTGACCGCTTAAATTTCCCATCGAGGTCACGATGAACCTGCACGTCGAAGAACTCACCGGCACCGATGGTGCACGCATCGCCATTGCCACCCTGGACGCGGAAAAATCCCTGAACGCCCTGTCCCTGCCCATGATCCAGCAGTTGAGCGAACACCTCGACACCTGGGCCAAGGACCCGCAGGTAGTGTGCGTGCTGTTGCGGGGCAACGGCGCCAAGGCTTTCTGCGCCGGCGGCGAAGTGCGCAGCCTGGCCCAGGCCTGCCTGGCTCACCCCGGCGAAGTGCCGCCGCTGGCGGGGCACTTCTTCGCCGCGGAATACCGCCTCGACTATCGCTTGCACACCTACCCCAAACCACTGATCTGCTGGGGCCACGGCTATGTCCTGGGCGGCGGCATGGGGCTGCTGCAAGGTGCTGGCATTCGTATCGTCACCCCCAGCAGCCGCCTGGCGATGCCGGAAATCAGCATTGGCCTGTACCCGGACGTGGGCGCCAGTTGGTTCCTGTCGCGCATGCCCGGCAAGCTCGGGCTGTTCCTGGGCCTTACCGGCGCCCATATGAACGGCCGCGACGCTCTGGACCTGAACCTTGCCGACCGTTTCCTGCTCGATGAGCAGCAGGAGGCGCTGATCGAGGGCCTGCTGCAACTGAACTGGCAGGAACAGACCCCAAGGCAGCTCAACAGCCTGCTCAAGGCCCTGCAGCAGGAAGCCCTGGAGCAAATGCCCGACGCTCAGTGGCTGCCGCGCCGGCAACAGATCGACAGCTGGCTGGATGTCAGTGACGTGGCCTGTGCCTGGCGGGCGATCAGCCAGTTGCACAACCACAGCGATGCCCTCTACAGCCGTGCGGCCAAGACCCTAGTCGAAGGCTGCCCGCTGACTGCACACCTGGTGTGGGAACAGATCCGCCGCGCCCGCTACCTGTCCCTGGCCGAGGTGTTCCAGATGGAGTACACCCTGAGCCTGAACTGCTGCCGGCATCCGGAGTTTGCCGAAGGCGTGCGCGCGCGGCTGATCGACAAGGATCATCAGCCGCACTGGCACTGGGCGGATATCAACAACGTACCCGAGGCCGTGGTGGAGGCGCACTTCCACAAGGCCTGGGAAGGTCGCCATCCCCTGGCGGACCTGACGGATTACTAGATCGTCACAGGCTGCGCACTGCCCGAAAGGACGCGGCGACAGCGGATTCGCCGAAGGTCCTGCGGACCTGGTCGCAGCCTGCGGCAGCGGCTACGTGGTTCAGCCCAGTACCGGCTCAATGACCGCGGCCACCGTGGCCATGGTCGCCGCGCCCGTGATCGCCGCGCCCGCCATTGTCACGCCCGCCGTGGCCGCCCCAGTCCTGGTTGCTCCAGTTGTTCGGCCGGCCATGCCCACCCCAACCCTGGCTCGGATAAGGCCGGTATACCGCGCGCGGTGGCTGGTAGTAACGCGGGGCAGGCTGGTAGTAGCGCGGCGCGGGCTGGTAGTAGCGCGGAGGGTAGTAACTGCGCCCCGTGGAATAGTAGGAAGCCCCCCCACCGTAGTAATAGGCCGGTGCGGGAGCGCTGTAGACCTCCGAGCTGTAGTAGCCGGAGCCTCCACCGTAATAAGGGGCACACGCAGCAAGGCTCGAACCCAGTAAGGCAATCAGTAGAAGTCGACGATACATGGCGGCCTCCTGGACCGCGAAGAAGCCTCGCCAGCGACGCTGGCAGGCGGCAATCAGCAACAGGCTGACTGACGAGATATCTGACCGCGAAAAGCGCTTGTGGTGCGATTTTCGCAACACTTTGAAACAAGTGCTGCTGACGTCCTTTCCTGCGCTTTTCCACGCCCACGAAAAAGCGCTGCCTCAGGCAAAGGCAGCGCTGTGGGCAACGACTCTCGGCCCTTGGCCTCTTGTCATCCGAGGCGGTGGCCTGTTGTACGGGCCTTGGTGCCGGCTAGTGGTGCCAGCGTCGGTAGCCGCCGTAGTAGTGCGGCCCGTAGCCCCCGTGATAGTAGGGCCGGTAATAGTAGTGAGGCCTGTAGCCGCCTCCATAGTAGGGGTAGTAACCGTAGTAATAGGGGCCTGGAACCGCATACACGTCAGTGCGGTAGTAGCCCGGCTCGACGTAATAGGGCACACAGGCGGACAGACTCAAACCAAGCACAACACCGAGCAAGATTCGACGGAACATGGCGGCCTCCCGGACCGCGTGCAAGCCGTACCAGCGACGCTGGACGACGCCAATCGAAACGGCATGACTGGCATTGCATAGGACCGCAAAAAGCCTTTGCGGTGCGCCGCGTAGCAGCGCCCCGATGACTTCACCGACCAGTGGCGGGGCCCGCTTGGCGGCCCTGCAGGCCCCAACTGCGACGAGCCTCAGGCAGGCCTTCCAGCGCCTGGCAAACGTATCGAAGTCGAGACAATTCAGGTGCGTGATGAACGAGTTATTTGCGCGCCGTGCCACTAGAATGCGTCATCGGGCCACTATCACGGAATCACCATGCCGCGCCGCTCTCTCCTGTATTCCCAGCGCTCGCTGGTTCTGGTCCTGATCGCCCTGCTGGGCAGCGGTTTTCTCGCCACCTCGCTGCTCAGCTACTACGCCTCGCGGGATTCGATCCGCGACAGCATCGTCAATACCGAACTGCCCCTGACCTCCGATACCGTGTACTCGGAAATCCAGAAGGACCTGGTGCGGCCGGTACTGATCTCCTCGATGATGGCCCGCGATACCTTCATGCGCGACTGGGTGGTGGCCGGCGAGCGCGACCCGAGCCAGATGACCCGCTACCTCAACGAGGTCATGACCCATTACTACGCCTACACCGCGTTCTTCGTCTCCAACACCAGCCTTACCTACTACCAGGCCAAGGGCGTGCTGAAGAAGGTCAAGGCCGATGAGCCCCGGGACGCCTGGTACTTTCGCGTACGCGACATGAGCACGCCCTACGAGATCAACGTCGACCCGGACCTGGCCAACCAGGACAAGCTGACCTTCTTCATCAACTACAAGGTCCACGACTACCAGGACCGCTTCATCGGCGCCGCCGGGGTCGGCCTGACCGTGGATGCGGTGATCAAGCTGATCGACAAGTACCAACAGCGTTACCAACGCAGCGTGTACTTCGTCGACGCCTTCGGCCGCATCGTCCTTACCGGTGCCGACGGCGGCCCCCAGGGCGCCCGCAGCGGCCAGTCGCTGCATGAACTGGACAGCCTCAAGGAGCTGATGAGCCAATTGCCCAAGCCCCACAGCGGCAGCTATGAATACCATTCCCAGGGCCAGGGGCACTTTCTCAACGTGCGCTTCATTCCCGAGCTGAACTGGTACCTGTTCGTCGACAAACGCGAAGACGGCGCCCTCAACAGCATCCGCCAGTCGCTGTACCTGAACCTGCTGATCTGCCTGGTGATCACCGCCATCGTGCTGGTCCTGCTCAGCGCCGTGGTGCGCCGCTATCAGCGCAAGATCGAAGCCCAGGCCACCCTCGACAGCCTTACCCGTCTGCCCAACCGCCGCGGGTTCGACCTGTTGGCGGCCCAGGCCCTGCAAGAGGCCCGGCGCGACCTGACGCCGCTGTGCGCCGTGCTACTGGACCTGGACCACTTCAAGCGCCTCAACGACACCTACGGCCACCTGGCCGGGGACCAGGTGCTCAGTGGCTTCGCCCAGGACCTGCTGGGCTGCCTGCGCCAGTCCGACATCGTCTGCCGCTGGGGCGGCGAAGAATTCATCGTCCTGCTCAAGGACACCGACAGCAGCGTGGCCCTGGGCATCGCCGAGAAGATCCGCCTGCTCACCGAACAGCAGCGCTATCACTATGAAGGGCAGCCGCTGCAACTGACCGTCAGCATCGGCTTGACCTGCCTGCAGGCCCAGGACACCCTGCACAGCCTGCTGTCCCGTGCCGACCACGCGATGTACCGTGCCAAGCACACCGGACGCAATCGAACCTGCGTGGAAATGCCTCACTCCAGCCATGAATGAACCTGAACTCTGCCCCGCCTGCGGTGCCCGCAACGACTGCACCCTGGCCGACCCGCGCCGCGCCGGCCAGGCCTGCTGGTGCTACAGCGTGGACATCGACCCGGCGATCATCGAAGCCCTGGCGCCGGAACTGCGCAACCAGGCCTGCCTGTGCCCGCGCTGTGCCGGGGTCGACGCGCAGCTGCGTGCCGGTACCCTGCCCCGTCCCTGAGCCCCTCCAGCCGATAGCCACCGATTACCATGCGCATTGACCGTTTTCTCAGCAACCTGCCCCGTTTCAACCGCCAGCAAGTGCGCGTGCTGCTGGTGCAACGACGCATTCGCATCGATGGGCAGCCGGTCAGCGACCCCAAGGCCGAGGTCCGCGAGTTCAGCCGGGTGGAGCTGGACGACGAAGTGCTGCAGGCCGGCAAGCCGGCGCGCTACTTCATGCTGCACAAGCCCATGGGCTGCGTCAGCGCCACCCGCGACCCCGAGCACAAGACCGTGCTCGAACTGATCCATGAGCCGGACCCGCAGGATCTGCATATCGCCGGGCGCCTGGACTACAACACCACCGGGCTGATGCTGATCACCAACGATGGCAACTGGTCGCGGCGCCTGACCCAGCCCCAGACCAAACTGCCCAAGCTCTATTACGTGGAAACCGAGCAGGAGATCGGCCCCGAATACGTCGAGACCTTCGCCCGGGGCCTGTACTTCGCCTTCGAGGACCTGACCACCCTGCCCGCTCAACTGCAGATCCTCGGCCCCCGCAGCGCCCGGCTGAGCATCGTCGAAGGGCGCTATCACCAGGTCAAGCGCATGTTCGGCCACTTCAACAACAAGGTGCTGCGCCTGCACCGCGAACGCATGGGCCCGCTGCTGCTGGACGAACGCCTGGCCCCCGGCGAATACCGTGCTCTGAACGACGCCGAAATACGCCTGGTCTGAGCGTTACGGCGCGCCACACGACCGCTGGGCAGAAGCTGTCGAACAATTTGCCCAATGACCTTGCAGGTTCCCGGTTGCCCTGCTTGAATCTGTCCGTCGGCCGAATTGTGACCGATGAGTCACGAACACACATCTAAGAAACCCTTTGCCGGCCTGAGCCCTGCCTGCTCTGCCTTCCCCCCGGCAAATCGCCCGCCTATAACAACACCCGTCGACCTGCCTTACCGGATCGACATGGGCTCCGATTCCAGGCGTATGCCTACCTGTCACATTGCCCGTGCACACTCACGTTGCGCGCATACCCGCTTGCCAGGAGTCTTATGACATGAGGCCAGAAATCGCTGTGCTGGATATACAGGGTCAGTATCGGGTTTACACGGAGTTCTATCGCGCAGATGCCGCAGACAAGACCATCATTCTGGTCAACGGCTCACTGGCCACCACTGCGTCCTTTGCCCAGACCGTGAAGAACCTCCACCCGCAGTTCAATGTGGTGCTCTACGACCAGCCCTACGCGGGTCGCTCCAAGGCCCACAACAGGCACGAACGGATGCTCACCAAGGAAGTCGAGGGGCAGATCCTGCTGGAGTTGATCGAGCACTTCGCCGCCGAGCATGTGCTGTCGTTTTCCTGGGGCGGCGCCGCTGCCCTGCAAGCGCTCTCCCAGCGCCCGCGACGCATCGAGAAGGCGGTGATCAGCTCGTTCTCGCCGGTGATCAACGAGCCAATGCGCGACTACCTGGAACGCGGTGTCGACTACCTCGGCAGCCGCGATGGCCATCGCGTTGGCCACCTGGTCAACAACACCATCGGCAAGCACCTGCCGTCGCTGTTCAAGCGTTTCAACTATCGCCACGTCAGCAGCCTGGCGGAACATGAATACGGGCAGATGCACTTCCACATCAGCCATGTGCTCCATGGTGATCGCCAGTGCTACCTCAGGGCCGCACGCAACATCCAGGTCCCGGTGCTGTTCATCAACGGCGAATGGGACGAGTACACCTCGGCCAACGATGCCCGGCTGTTCGCCAACCATGTACAGCAGTCGAGCTTCAGCACCATCCAGGCCACCGGGCACTTTCTCGACATGGAGCACAAGGCCGCCTGCCGCGACACCCGCCAGGCCCTGATGGGGTTCCTCAAACCGGGCCAGTACGACAACCGTTCGCGTGCCCCGCATGTCCAGGAGCAGCATGTACGAGCCCTCTGAAAAGCCCTCCTCGCAGGCCGCCTGCATACCGTGACAACCCCAGTTTTCACGGTATGGGGCGGGCTTGCGATAAAGGTCAGCGGCGCGCAAGCGCAAGTCAGCCAAAGAAAAACTTCAAATCCACGGCCACATCTGGTACAAAGTCAGCCGTTCGAGCGGGTGTCGTATAATGGCATTACTCCAGCTTCCCAAGCTGATAACGAGGGTTCGATTCCCTTCACCCGCTCCACTTCCCCAATCTGCGTGCCCACGCAGAAGCTCCAAGCAGTTTCCCAGTCGTTGAACTGCAGCGATCTCTCCCTCCAGACCAGACCATTCAAGCCCAAGCCTTGTGCCTATCCGGGCCGATCGGTGCTGGCCAGAAAAGCTGCATAGCCATCGGCAACCACGGACGTGGCGCCAGTCTCATGGGACCAAAGCACCACCACCGGCTCACCGGCCTCCCCCAGCACGGCGTAATCGAAGCAGTAGTAGTCGCCCGTGCCGAACTGGGCGAACGGCAGCAGGCTGGAGAAACCAGCCGGGTCAGCGCAGACGTTGTCCTGCCAGGCCCGCCAGCCGCTGTGCCGATGAAGATCCTGGCGTGCAAAGCATCCGGCGATGGCCCGGCCCGCAAAACTGGCTAAGATATCCGACCTGTTTTGCTGCACCACCTGCCCGGCCATCGACGATACCTGCGTCGCGCCCTGCGAGGGAGAAGCCCCTCAGCCGTTTCAACTGCATGACATTCCCTGCCTACCAGGGCTGCACACGAACCTGAAAGAGCCTCCCGACATGACTCAGAACATCTACGACGACCCGACTTTTTTCCAGGCCTACAGCCAGATGGGCCGCTCCCTCGGCGGCCTCGACGCCGCACCGGAATGGCCGGCCCTGCAAGCCCTGCTGCCACCGATGAACGGCCTGCGGGTGCTGGACCTGGGCTGCGGCTATGGCTGGTTCAGCCGCTGGGCCAGCGAGCACGGTGCCCGCCAGGTAGTGGGCCTGGACGTTTCGCAGAAGATGCTGGCCACCGCCCGCGCCACCACCTCGGCACCCAACGTGCAGTATCAGCAAGAGGACCTGGAGCAACTGCGCCTGCCCGCCTGCAGCTTCGACCTGGCCTATAGCTCACTGGCCCTGCACTACATCAAGGATTTGCCCGGCCTGTTTGCCCAGGTCTATGGGGCCCTGGTGCCGGGGGCGCGCCTGGTGTTCTCCATCGAGCACCCGATCTTCATGGCACCGCGCAACCCGGGCTGGCAGGTGGACGCGCAGGGCCGCCAGTCCTGGCCGGTGGACAGCTACCAGCAGGAAGGCGAGCGGGTGACCCACTGGCTGGCCGAAGGGGTGATCAAGCAGCACCGTACCCTGGGCACCCTGCTCAACACGCTGATCGATACCGGCTTCAACCTGCGCCATGTGCAGGAGTGGGGCCCCACGGCTCAGCAGGTCGAGGACCTTCCGGCGCTGGCAGAAGAGCGGGAGCGGCCGATGCTGTTGCTGGTGGCAGCGCAGCGCTGAGGAGGTACGGCGCCCTCAAGGTTTTTTAACGCCTCTTCGGGCCGCTCGCAGCCTGCGACCGCGGCTACAGAAGCCGCAGTCAGTAGCCTTGCTGGAGTGGAAAGCGCTGGGCCGCGCTGCGGGCCAGGAATTTTTCCTGGACCATGGGCCGGGCCAGGAAATAACCCTGGGCCTCATCGCAGCCGAAGGTGCGCAGCATCTGCAGGCACTTGAAGCTTTCAATGCCCTCGGCCACGGTGCGGTAGCCCAGCTCCCGGGCCAGGGCGATGACCGAGCGGGTGATCTTCTGGTGCTGGGCACTGTTCTCAAGGTCGGTGACCATGGATTTGTCGAGCTTCACCACATTGGCCGGAATCTGATGCAGATAGGCAAAGTTGCTGTAGCCGGTGCCGAAATCATCAATGGCCACATCCATGCCCAGGGCGCGGATCTTGCTCAACTGATCCAGCACCCGCGGGTTGGAACGCAACCAGGCACCCTCGGTGATTTCCACTTCCAGGCGATGGGGTTCGATGCCGTGGCGGCGACAGGCCGCCTTGAGCACATCAGCGATGTCCTGGTCCTCGAAATCCTGGGGCGAGAGGTTGATCGACAGACGCTGCACTTCACCGTTGCTCCAGGCCTGCAGCTTGCCGAGCACCGCATTGATCACCCAATGGGTTACACGGTGGATCAACGCATTGCGCTCCATCACCGGAATGAACTCCGCCGGTGAAATCGGCCCCAGCCAGGGGTGATCCCAGCGGATCAGTGCCTCGGCGCTGACCTGGGCGCCGTCGGGCAGGGCGAAACGCGGCTGGAACATCAGGTAGATCTGCCCACTGTCCAGGGCTTCGCTGATATCCGAGGCCAGGTTGAAGGCTCGCCGGTAGGCTTGGTCCCGCACCACGTCGTAAGGCGCCCAGGTGCTGCGGTTGAGGGTCGCCAGTTCCAGGGCGAACATGGCCTTGCGCAACACGTCGGGCACGGCGTCGCGGTCCGTGGAGAACTCCACCGTGCCCGCGCACACCCCGGGAATCATCGGCAGTTCCAGCCCTGGCGGCTGACGCCGCAGGCGCCGCACCAGGCCTTCCAGGAAGCGCTCGATTCCGGGAGCCGCCGGCAACAGGAAGCCGAAGCGCTTGACCGAGACGTGATACACCCGCACATGGCGCCCCAGGTAGGCGAGCAGTTGCTGGGCCAGGAAACGCACGATGGTCTCGAACGGCGCCAGGCCCATGGCCAGGGTCAACTCATGGGCCACGGTCATGTCCACTGCATCCACCAGCACCAGCACGCGCCTTTCTCCCGGGTTCTCATCCGCCAGGTCGTACAGGTCGCTCTGAAATTGCTCACGGTTGGGCAGCCTGCTCACCGGGTCGCGTCGGGTCAGGCGCTGGCGCTGCTCCACCTGCTCCATCACCAGGGATGCCAGGTCCCGCAGTTGCTGGCGCTCGGCAGCGTTCAGGCGCTGGGGCTGGCGGTCGATGACGCACAGGCTGCCGATGGCGTGCCCGGTGGAGGTGATCAGCGGCGCGCCGGCATAAAAACCGATACCCGGCTCTTCGGTCACCAGGGGATTGGCATGGAAACGCACATCCTGGCGGGCGTTTTGAACCTCGAACACATCACCGGACTTGATGGTATAGGCGCAGAACGATTGCTCGATGGGGGTCTGCTCAAGCGCAAAGCCCACCCGCGACTTGAACCACTGCCGATCACGGTCCACCAGGGTGATCAGGGCCGTGGGCACCTTGAAGTACTCTGCGGCCAGCCGGCAGATGCGGTCAAAACGCTCGCACCGGGCCGTATCCAACAGTTCCAGGGCATACAGGGCAGCCAGGCGCTGCTCCTCGGCCAGCGCCTTATCGGGCATATTGCGCCTCGGGCAGGATCAACACACTCATCACCAATCTATCTCACCAACGCAGGGATGGAACGACACCCGGAAACCGGGTCGGGCCTTGAAGTAGTGGCACTACGACATCCATCGACAGCATGACGCAGTGGCTAGTGCTTGCCAATTCCATCCGTCGGACGAACGGTCGACGGCAAGCCCACCCGCTCTGCGTTGAAACACTTGTCCTAGAGCATTGCTGACCGAAAGCCGGAACACCCCTCTGGTAGCCTGCGACGCTATACCGCTGTGCTGCCCAGGGAGCCGGAACAGGCTTCATGCCCTGCCCTGAACCCGACGCCAGACGGCGAAAATCCCCATCGGCCGCGACCTCTCACTTCGGACCCACCGCCCATGCCAAGGCTTTCCCCGTTGCCTCGCTGCCTGTACCTGTCGACTGCCCTGGCTGTGCTGCTGCCAATCCTGGCCCACGCCGCACAATCTCAAGCGCCCAGTGCCGCCGACATCGCCTGGCTGCGGCGTGACGGCTTCGACCTGGACGCGGCGCAACTCCAGCGCCTGCGCACCCTGGGGCGCAATGGGCTACTGAGTGCGCAACTGGATGATCGCCTGCACGATCCATTGCCACCGGCCATCGACACCCTGCTGCGCAGTTATCCGGCCCTGAACGATTCGCCCCGCTCCCTGCTGGAGGAGTTCCGGCAGCGCCAGGAACAGATCAAGGCAATGCCCGAGGGCGAAGCGCGCAACCAGGCGCAAAAAGACCTGCGCCAGTACGCCACCCAACTGGCTGAACAGACCCAGTCCAGTGTGCTGCTGCAAGCTGTCTACGGCCCCAACCAGCTCAAGGAACAACTGGTGCTGTTCTGGCTCAACCATTTCAGCGTGTTCCAGGGCAAGGGCAGGGTGCGGCTGCTGACCGCCGATTACCTTGAGAATACCCTCCGCCCCCACGCCCTGGGCAAGTTCAAGGACCTGCTGCTGGCCACCCTGCAAAGCCCGGCCATGCTCGAATACCTGGACAACAGCAGCAACGCCAGGGGCAAGGTCAACGAGAACTACGCCCGTGAACTGATGGAACTGCACAGCCTGGGCGTCGACGCCGGCTACAGCCAGGAAGACGTGCAACAGCTGGCGCTGATCCTCACCGGAGCGGGGCTGGCACCCCTGGACGGTCGCGAGCAGCACTTTCCCCGCAACCTGCAGCCCCTGGTGGTGCAACAGGGCCTGTTCCAGTTCAACCCCAAACGTCACGACTTCAGCGACAAGCACCTGCTGGGCCATACCATCAAGGGCAGCGGGTATGACGAGATCACCCAGGCCGTGGATCTCATCACCCGGCAACCGGCCTGCGCGCGGTTCATCTCGCGCAAGCTGGCCCAGTACTTCGTCGCCGACGAGCCGCCGCCGGCGCTGGTGGCGCGCATGGCCAAGAGTTTCAGTGACAGCGATGGCGACATCGCCCAGGTCATGGCCACCCTGATGCAATCACCAGAGCTGCTGCACGCGGCCGGCAGGAAATTCAAGGACCCGCAACAGTTCATGGTCTCGGCGCTGCGCCTGACCTATGACGGCAAGCCCCTGGCCAACCCGCGACCCTTGCTCAACTGGCTGAATCAGATGGGCCAGCCCTTGTTCGGGCGCATCACTCCCGACGGCTGGCCGCTGGTGGCCAGTGGCTGGTCGAGTTCCGGGCAGATGACCAAGCGCTTTGAGATCGCCCGGGCCATGGGCTCGGGCAACAACCGGCTGTTCACCCCCGAGGACAGCCGGGTCCCGGGGCCGGGCTTTCCCATGATCACCACGCCGATGTATTACCAGGCGATCGCCCCCTACCTCTCCAGCACCACCCGCAACGCCCTGGAGCAGGCCGTTTCCCCCCAGGAATGGAACACCTTCCTGCTGTCCTCGCCAGATTTCAACAATCGCTGAAAGCGCCTTACCCGACCAGGAGCCGTCATGAATCGTCGCCAATTGTTGATCGCCGCAGCCGCCCTGCCCGGCCTGACGTTTTGTGCCCGGCTGTTCGCCGCACCGGCCTCGGCGCCGCGCACCCTGCTGGTGTTCCTGCGCGGCGGCTATGACTGCAACAACCTGCTGGTGCCCTACAGCAGCGACTTCTACTACGAGTCGCGCCCGACCCTGGCGATAGCCCGGCCCGATGGGCACAACCCGCAGAGCGCCATCGCCCTGGACAGCCACTGGGGCCTGAACCCGGTGCTGCGCGATTCGCTGTACCCGCTATGGCAGCGCCGGGAACTCGCCTTCGTGCCCTTTGCCGGCACCGACGACCTGTCCCGCAGCCACTTCCAGACCCAGGACACGATCGAGGCCGGCCAGCCGAGCCAGCAACGCCGGCGCTACGACTCGGGCTTCCTCGCACGCCTGGCGCGGCAGGTGCCCGACAGCGCGCCTATCGCCTTTACCGACGCCCTGCCCCTGAGCTTCCAGGGCGGCCAGGAGATTCCCAACCTGTCCTTGCGCAGCGCCGGCAAGGCGCCCTTCGATGAGCGCCAGGCAGCGATTCTGGCCTCCATGTACCAGCACACACCCTATGCCGCCGCGGCCAGCGATGGACTGGCCCTGCGCCAGAAGGTCTCCCAGGAGCTGCAGCAAGAGATGCTCGCGGCCAATCGCGGGGCGGCCAATGCACAGAGCTTCGCCGCCCAGACCCGACGCATGGCCGGCCTGATGCGCGAGCAGTATCGCCTGGGCTTCGTCGATGTCGGCGGCTGGGATACCCACGTCAACCAGGGCAGTACCCAGGGCCAGCTGGCCAGCAACCTGGCCAACCTCGGGCAAGGGCTGGCAGCCTATGCCGAGGCCATGGGCGAGCACTGGAAGGACAGCCTGGTGGTCGTGGTCTCCGAATTCGGTCGGACCTTTCGCGAGAACGGCGCCCGGGGCACCGACCACGGCCATGGCACGGTGTACTGGGTGTTGGGCGGCAGCATTCGCGGCGGGCGCCTGGCCGGCGAACAAGTGACGGTGAACGCGCAAAGCCTGCTGCAGAACCGCGACTACCCGGTGCTCAACAACTACCGGGATCTGCTCGGCGGCCTACTGGGCGCTACCTGGGGGCTTTCCAGCGCTCAGGTACAGGCGGTGTTCCCCGGTTCCCGGCCCGCGACCCTGGGCCTGGTCTGATGCCGTTGCTGAAACGCCCGGGCGCAGGCAAAAAAAGAGCGATCCCAGGGTCTGTACGAAAACTCGCCGAGCAAAGATCAGGCAAGGCAAAAACAGGCGAGGAAGCGGAGTTTAGGAACCTAAATGAGCATTCCGAGCCTGTTTTTAACGCAGTCTGATCGAAGCGCAGGTAGTTTTCGTACAGAGCCCACGATCGCTCTGCGGTTCGCAAACGGATGCACCGGGCCGTTCGCCCCGGCAGACTCTTGGCAACCTGCCGTGAATCCGCTTGAAACCATTTGCCCCCTGTCACCGCCCGGCTCCTGCCAGGCGTGCCGATCTTTTTACCAGTGCGCAACTGTCTGCTTGCTGAACCCGAAGCCAATCCCGCCCTCGATGCTGCCCCCCGCGCTGCCAGAGCGCTTGCCAAGCCGGGGAAAAACCTGAAGCATTCGCAGCCCGCGCCCCCGGCGCCTCCCACGGAAGGAGCCGTGCCTTGAAAACACTGCTGTTGCTGCTCTCCCTCATCCTGCTGATGGTGCTCAACCTCGGTTACTACACCGAGCTTGAAGAGGCTGAAACCCATACCCGCTGGTTTATCAAGACATCCCCGACCCTGCGCCTGGAATTCTTCAACATCCACGCCAATGACGGCGACTACCGGCGCGTAGAAAAGCTCACCGATGAACAGCGGCAGATGATCATCGACTATTGCAAATACCGCCTGGGCATCGACACCCAGGTCACCACCCAGGCCGATGTGGAGCGTTGCGCCAAGCTCTAGGGCCGCCCTGCCCCCCCTCTCTCCCAGCCTCCGCCCCGGGGTACGACCGCGATGCAGCGCTCATTGGCCCCTGGGTACCGGAGCACCTGCGCCCGACGCTCCTCCCGAAGTGCTATGGTGGCCGGCTGCCCTGCGTGCCAGGGCTCACTGCAGAAGCAATACGCTGCGCGCGTGGTCGCCACCTTGAGGAGGTCACTGAAGAGATATGTGTAACGCAAAAGATATCTATACCGCGGGTTGGGTCCTGGTGGTCATGGCCGGGCTGGTGTCCCTGGCGATCCAGGTCTACCTGGGCTATTTCAGGCTTGATGACATGGTCAAGCATCTATCGCGCTGCCGGGTCATTGCCATCCGCATGCCACTCCTGGGCAAGGACCCCCTTAGCCGTTTCTTCATGCTGCTGTGCATCGGCGCACTGTTCGCCATGCCCCACCTGTTCCTGCGCAACGGCGGCCTGAACGTGAAGGACTACAGGACATTCCCCCTGAGCCTGAAGTGGCTGATCAATCTGTTCCAGTTCGCGGCCCTGGTGGCCGTCATTGCCTTCCTGGTGCTGTGGTGGGTCAGCCGCCACCTCTGACGGCAGGCATGGACCATACGGGGCGCCTCCAACGGCGCCCCACACGTGCCCCCGCCTCAGCCAGCCGGCCGTTGCTGGCAAAAATCTTCACGGGTCATTGCAAAGAAGCGGCAGGGCAAGCCTTCGAAATCGGCATTGTGGGTGAAGCGAAAACCGACCTTGCGCGCCACCGCCAACGACGCCTCGTTGTCGACATGGGCATCGACGACTATGCGCTGCACCGCCGGGTCGGCAAACGCATGCTCGACGATCCGCCGCGCGGCCTCGCTGGCAAAACCCCGCCCCCAGGCCCGCCGCACCAGGCGCCAGCCCATTTCCAGCTCGGGCCCCACAGCATCGAAGGGAATGAAGGAAACCCAGCCCAGCAACTCATCCGGCGCGTCCTTGGCGAAGATCGCCCAATACCCGCAGCGCGGGCCGAAATCCTGGGTCATGCGCCCCTGTAAAAAGTCCCAGTGCCACTGCCCGCCATCCCAGGTCCCGGGGATGAAGCGCGTGACTTCGGGGTCCTGATCCATACCCAGGCACGCCTGGAAATGCTCAAGGGTACGGGGGCGCAGCAACAGGCGGGCGGTTTCGAAATGCAGGTTCATCCGTGAGCATCCTGAAAGGGGGCGCTCATGAAACCGCAACGCCGGAAAAAAAAGAACCCTAAGGTTCGGCAACAGGCCACGCCCCCCAGCAGCGGTCCTGAGGAGGGCCCGGCTGTCGCGCATACAACGACGCATACACTTTTCGACATGATTGTTCAGATAGTTCCGATTGAATGATATGAATTCGCAGATGAGAATTCATTCCAAATAAACGGAGGCTCTATCTGAAATGTCCAGTCCTGCCCGCCCACGCCCATGGAAGTTGTGGTCCACATCCCTCGGTTTGATGGCCCTTGGCGAAGCCAGCCTCGGCGCCACCGAGCAAACCACCGAACGCCCATCCGGCCCGGCATCCGTCACCCTCGGCACCACCCACGTCAAGGGCGAACACAAGCCGGGATACAAGCGCGAAACATCCGATTCGGTGAAGTTGACCGCACCGCTGCGCGAAACCCCGAAGTCGGTCACCATCATCACCGAATCCCTGATGCAGGAGCGTGCGGTGTCGACCCTGGCCGATGCCCTGCGCACCACGCCGGGAATCACCTTCGGCGCGGGCGAAGGCGGCACGCCGCTGGGCGACCGGCCCTTCATCCGGGGTTTCGAAGCCAGCACCGACATCATGATCGACGGCATTCGCGACGTCGGGCGCATGACCCACGAAGCCTTCAACGTCGAGCAGATCGAGATCGTCAAGGGCCCGGGCTCGGCCTACGCGGGGCGCGGTTCCACCGGCGGCACCATCAACCTGGTCAGCAAAGTGCCGCAGCAGGAAACCTTCGCCGCCGGCAGCCTGACCCTGGGCACCGATCAACTGCGCCGCACCACCGTCGACCTCAACCAGTACCTGCCCGAACAGAACATGGCGCTGCGCCTGAACGCCATGAAGCATGAAGCCAATACCCCCGGGCGCGACGAGGTGGAAGTCACCCGCTGGGGCCTGGCGCCGAGCTTTTCCTTCGGCCTGAACACCGATACCCGCGGCACCCTCAGCTACTACCACCTGCAGAGCGACGACATTCCCGACCAGGGTGTTCCGGTATCGGCCATCAGCGGCAAGCCGGTCAAGGTCGACCGGGACAATTTCTACGGCTTGAGCAAACGCGACTTCCGCAAGACCTCGGCCGACCTGTTCACCCTGCAACTGGAACACGACTTCAATGACCACCTGACCCTGCGCAACACCACCCGCCAGGGGCGCAGCATGCAGGACTACATCATGAGCCGGCCGACGCTGGGCGCCAATGCGGCGGCCAGCATCAAGAATGAAAACGCCGGTGTCGTACTGCGCGGCCCAGCCCGGGGCCGAAACGTGGTCAACACGTCGCTGATCAACCAGACCGATATCTTCGGCAAGTTCGACACCGGCTCCATCGGCCACAGCTACAGCGCCGGCCTGGAGTTCTCACGCGAACGGATCGATGTGAAGAACCGCTACGCCCCGAAGAACTCCGAAACCGACCCGGGAGACCTGAACAACCCCAACCCTCAGGATCCCTACGCGCCTGTACCGCGAGGCAACGGCAGCCACGACGTCACCCGGCACAACAACCGCGCCCTGTACGTGATGGACACCCTGGCCCTGCATGAACAGTGGGACCTGAACCTGGGGGCGCGCTTGGACAACTACCACGTGCGAGATGGTGTGCAGAGCAACCGCAGCAACCTCTGGACCTACCAGAGCGGCATCGTCTTCAAGCCCCTGCCGTACGGCAGCATCTACCTGTCCTACGGCACCTCGTTCAACCCATCGGGGGAAACCGCCGGGCAATCGGGCGGTGCCGACGGCGCCGCGGGCGGGCGGTTGAGCAACCTGGATCCGGAAAAGAGCCGCAGCATCGAGCTGGGCACCAAGTGGGACCTGCTGAACGAACGCCTGTCCCTGACCGCGGCCCTGTTCAAGACCGAGAAGACCAACGCCCGGACCTACGACCCGATCAGCAACGAGGTCACGCTGGACGGCGACGTCGAGGTGAAGGGGTTTGAAGTGGGCGCCACCGGCCATCTCACCGAGCAGTGGGAAGTGATGGCGGGCTACACCTACCTGGATGCCAAGACGGTCAAGTATGCGTCGGGAAAAAACACCAACTTCGATGGCAACCAGGCCAAGTTCATTGCCCCCAACAGCGGCTCGGTCTGGACCACCTACGCCCTCACCGATCGCTGGAAGGTCGGCGGCGGCGCCAACTATGTGGACAAGCGCTATACCAACGATGAAAACACCCGCAGCCTCGATTCCTACTGGCGCTACGACGCCATGCTCGCCTACCGGGTGAACAACAACCTGGACCTGCAACTCAACGTGCTCAACCTCACCGACGAGACGTACTACGACGCCTCCCACGTGGGGATGTTCGCCACCGTCGCGCCGGGGCGCTCCGCCGAGCTGGCGGCCAACGTACGCTTCTGATGCCGTAAACAGCCTTTGGCCGGCAAGCCGGCTCCTGCACTCATCCGCATGAGCCGTCTGCCGGCGAACAGGCCTCAGAGCAACCCGCGAATATCCTCCAGCAGCCCCCGCGGAATCTGCACTCCATGCTCCAGGCTGCGGGCCCGGGCCGCAAAACGCCGCTGCGACGGCAACCGTGCGCCCTGTTCGGTGATCGCCGCAAACAGCCCTTCTGCCCGCTCCAGCCCCTGCTGATATTCCTCACCCAAAAACACCCTGGGATCGAACGCCAGCACCAGTTCCCCATGGCAAGGCGTCGCCCCTACGCCTCCATCGAAGGCCATGGACTCGGCACTGGTCAGGTCGCCGATCAGGGCACCGGCCAGCAACTCGATCATCGCCGCCAGGGCCGAACCCTTGTGCCCGCCGAACGTCTGCATGGCGCCCTGCAACGCCGCCTTGGCATCAGTGGTGGGCTGGCCATCGGCGTCGATGGCCCAGTGCTCGGGAATCGGCTTGCCCTGGCGTGCATGCAGTTCGATATCCCCCCGGGCAATGGCACTGGTGGCGAAGTCAAAGACAAAAGGCTGGCCCCCCGGGCGCGGCCAGGCAAAGGCCAGGGGGTTGGTGCCGAACACCGGCTGACGCCCGCCCGCCGGGGCCACCCAGCTATGGCTGGGGTTCATCGCCATCCCCACCAGGCCGTAGTCGGCAATCGCCTCGACCTCCGGCCACAGCGCGGAAAAGTGGAAGCAGCGCTTGATCACCATGGCGGCGATCCCCTGGCTGCGGGCCTTTTCCGCAAGGATCGGCAAGCCGGTATGAAACCCCAGCAGGGAGTAGCCGTAATGGGCATCCACCTCCAGCACCCCAGGAGAAACATGCCGCAGGCTGGGTTCGGCCCGGGGGTCTATTCGGCCCTCGCGCACCGAACGTACGCAGCCCAGCAGACGATACACCCCATGGGAGTGGCACTCGTCACGCTGGCCCTGGGTGATGACCTCGGCGATTGCCCGGGCATGGGCGTCGGACAGGCCGTGGCGAGTGAGGACCTGATAGGACAGGGCATAGACTTCATCCAGTGACAGGGTGATGTATTCAGACATGCAAGAACCTCTATGGCAGGTGGGGAACGCTCCTGTGGGAGAGTTTGCGGATAGGTAAGGCAAGCAGGATGAGCAGGCGCGCCGGCACTCCCGGGGAGAGCTGGCGCACCTCAAGTCAGGCCGGGCCCTGGCCGTCGAGCAACTGCGGCACCTGCAACGGATTGGCGCTGTGCAGTTCAGCCGGCAATAGCGACTCGGGCAGGTCCTGGTAGGACACCGGGCGCAGGAAGCGCTGGATCGCCAGGCTGCCCACGGAAGTGCTGCGGCTGTCGGAAGTGGCCGGGAACGGCCCGCCATGGACCATGGCATGGGTCACTTCGACACCGGTGCCGAAACCGTTGGCCAGCAGGCGCCCGGCCTTGCTCTCCAGCAGCGGCAGCAGCGCCCGCACCTGCGGCTGGTCGCCCTCGCCCAGGTGAATGGCAATGGTCAGCTGGCCCTCCAGGCTGCGCAGTACCTGTTGCAGGACAGTCAAGTCGGCGCAGCGGACAATCAGCGAGGCCGGGCCAAAGATCTCCCCGCGCAACTCGGGGCACGCCATGAACGCCGCGGCCGAGGTGGCGAACAATGCCCCGCGCGCCTGCTGGCCCTGCCCTTCCGGGCCCTGGGCCAGGAGCTGCACCCGAGCATGCGCCGCGAGGTTGGCCACGCCTTGGCAGTAGCTGCGGTAAATGCCCGGCGTGAGCATGGTCTGCGCCGCCACGAGGCCGAGGGCCTCGGCGGCGGCCCGCTCAAAACGCTGCAACGCCGGCCCATCGACGGCCAGGATCAACCCCGGGTTGGTGCAGAACTGCCCGGCGCCCTGGGTCAGCGAGGCGACAAACGCCGGGGCGATCTGCTCGCCGCGCTCCTTGAGGGCGTGGGGCAACAGCAGCACCGGATTGATCGAACTCATCTCCGCATACACCGGGATCGGCTCGGCGCGCGCTGCGGCGATCTGCATCAGGGCCATCCCGCCGCTGCGCGAGCCGGTGAACCCCACGGCCTTGATCCGCGAGTCCGCCACCAGCCCCTGGCCGATATCCCGGCCACTGTCGAACAACAGTGAAAACACCCCTTCGGGCATGCCCTGCTGCCGTGCCGCCCGGGCGATGGCCTGGGCCACCAGCTCCGAAGTGCCGGGGTGGGCCGAGTGCGCCTTGACGATCACCGGGCAGCCCGCCGCCAGGGCCGATGCGGTATCGCCGCCGGCCACGGAGAAGGCCAAAGGAAAGTTCGACGCCCCGAACACCGCCACCGGCCCCAGCCCCATCTGCCGCAAGCGCAGGTCGACCCTGGGCAAAGGCTGGCGCCCGGGTTGCGCCGGGTCGATCCGCACCCCGAGAAACCCGCCCTTGCGCACCACCGCGGCAAACAGCCGCAACTGGCCAACGGTGCGCCCGCGTTCGCTTTCCAGGCGGGCACGGGGCAGGCCGGTTTCCAGCAGGCAACGCTCGATCAGTTCATCCCCCAGCTCAAGAATCTGGCTGGCGATACTCTCCAGAAACGCCGCCCGCCGCTCCAGCGGCAACAACCGATAAGGCTCGAACGCCGCCTGGGCCAGGGCACAGGCACGCTCCAGGTCGGCCGGTGCGGCCCCGCCAAAAGCCGGTTGCAGCACCTGGCCGGTGGCCGCGCTCAGCCCATGGATATGCCCGTGGGTGCCCAAGGTAGCTTGCTGGCCGATCAGCATCTGTCCAGTAACAGTCATGGTTTGCCTCGTCTGCTTGAAAGTGGGCACCCTCATTCCACCTCATCGCCGTCCAGCACCAGCTTGGCGCCGGGCACGCCGGTGTTGGCGCCCCAGTAGTAGATACACAGGGCCATGAGGGTGACGGTCAGGGTGTCGAAGGGGTGAGCCAGGGCGCCAATGCCGCCGAAGCTGCCCAGGTAGGAAATGACGATGGTCAGGGCATAGAACGCGATCAGCCACAGGGACGAACGCACCTGTTCGCCAAGGCTCAAGTGATCGGTGGGCACCAGGCGCTTGCACAACAGGTAGATCACGAACATCAGGATCTGCAGCCCCAGCAGCCAGGACACCGTGCCCCAGCCCGACCAATAGACGATCAGCGCCGCGATCACGAAGGACACCGGCCCCAGCAGGGCAAAACCACGCACGCGGAACGGCCGCGCCAACTCCGGCGCGCTCTTGCGCAAGGCCGCGACACTGATGGGCGCCACTGCATAGCTCAGTACCAGGGCCGCCGAGACCACATTGATCAGGGCTTCCCAGGAAGGGAACGGCAAGGTCCAGAACACCGACAGGCCGAAGGTCAGCCACAGCGCCGGGCGCGGTATGCCGGACTGCTCATCGATACGGGTGAAGATCTTGAAAAAGGTCCCGGTGCGGGCCCAGCCGTAGACCACCCGCGGCGTGGCGTTCATGTAGATGTTGCCGCAGCCGCTGGGGGAGATCACCGCGTCGGCCACCACCAGGTAGGCCAGCCAGCCGACCCCGAGCGTCAGGGCGATATCGCGGTACGGCAGAGAGAATTCCTTGCTGATGCCGCTCCAGCCGTTGGCCAGCATTTCCGTGGGAATACTGCCCAGGAACGCCAGTTGCAGCAGGCCATAGATCAGGGTCGAGAGCAGCACCGAAAGGATCAGGGCAATGGGAATGGTGCGCTGCGGATTGCGCACTTCGCTGGCCACGGAAATGATCGGGGTCAGCCCCAGGTAGGCAAAGATGATGCCCCCCGCCGAGACCGCCATCTCGATCCCCGAGAGACCGAACGGCGCAAAGCCCTGGACATGGAAGTTATCGGGCTTGAAGAAGGTGAACAGCACCCCGATCACCAGCAGCGGCACGATGAACTTGAACAGGCTGATGAAGTTGTTGGATTTGGCGAAGGTCTTGACGCTGTAGTAGTTGAGCCAGAAGAACAGGCACAACAGGGCGAACTGCACCAGCCAGCCGATGATCGTCGGGTTGCTCGAACCCTCGTGGGTCAGCGCCGGGAACCAGGCCGCGGCGTACTGCCGGGCCGCCACCACTTCAATCGCCACCAGGCTGGAAAAGGCGATCAGGGTGATGAACCCCATCAGGTAGCCCAGCAGCGGCCCGTGGGAAAACACCGGATAGCGCACCACCCCGCCGGCCCGGGGCAGGGCTGCCCCCAGCTCGCAGTAGACGATGCCCAGCAGCAGTACGGCAAAGCCGCCCAGCAGCCAGGAAAAGATCCCCGCCGGCCCGGCAATCGCCGAAACGTGGCTGGCAGCGAACAGCCAGCCGGAACCGAAAATCGCACCCAGACCGATAAAGGTCAGGTCCACCAGAGAGAGTTGTTTCTTGAATTTGCCTTTGCCTGACATGGGGCTGCGCCTGTTTTGGATTATTGGAATGGGCAGATGGAATGTCACGTCGGCGGGGCCGTCCGACGCTTGCAGCACTGCACCCGGGCTGTGCCTTGTGGCCTCCCGGAGCTGTTGTTCGAAAGCGGGCGCCCTTCACCCTGGGCGCCCGTAAACGCCTTACAAGCCGACGTTGGGCAGGCTCGGGCGCGTGGCCAGGGCCTTGGCGACAATCGCCTTGACCTCGGCCAGGGTCTCGCCCTGCAGCGGCAAGCGCGGCGGCCGGGTAATGGACGAACCACGCCCTACCAGTTCCTCGCAGAGCTTGATGCACTGCACCAGGTCCGGACGGGCATCCAGGTGCAGCAGCGGCATGAACCAGCGGTACAGGGTGAGGGCTTCCTCGAAGCGCTTTTCCTTGGCCAGGCGGAACAGCGTCTCGCCCTCCTTGGGGAAGGCCACGGACATCCCGGAGACCCAGCCCTCGGCGCCCACCGCAACGCTTTCCACCACCACGTCATCGAGCCCGGCGAACAGCACGAAGCGGTCGCCGACGGCATTGCGCAGGTCGATGAAGCGCCGGGTATCGCCGGAGGAATCCTTGAAGCAGACGATGTTCTCGCAGTCCTGCAGGGCGATCAGTACGTCGGGGGTGACGTCGTTCTTGTAGATGGGCGGGTTGTTGTAGACCATCACCGGCAGGTCGGTGCCGGTGGCCACGGCGCGAAAATGCGCGGCGGTCTCATGGGGCTTGGCCGAGTACACCAGGGCGGGCATCACCATCACCCCGTCGGCCCCGGCCCTGGCGGCCTCGCGCACGGTGTTGCGGGCAAACTCGGTGGTGAATTCGGCCACCCCGGCAATCACCGGCACCCGGCCGCCGGCGGCGTCCTTGGCCACTTCGATCACCGCGAGTTTTTCCGCGGTGGTCAACGAGGTGTTCTCCCCCACGGTGCCGCACACCACCAGCCCCGAGACGCCATCGTCCACCAGGCTGCGCATGACCTTGTGGGTGGCTTGCAGGTTCAGGGAAAAATCGGCGTTGAACTGGGTGGTCACTGCGGGGAACACACCGCTCCACTGGATGGTTTTACGGCTCATGGTCTTGTCCTTGTATGAGGTCGGCCGGGCCGACAGGCGTTGGATACGAAATCCAGAGTCGCCTTTTATCCCCGTCGCAGCTTGAGACTTTTCACCCCCGAAGGAGACGAAATCGGCACACTTGCCCGGCGCTCGCGGCTCACCGGCGTGTTCCTCGCACACCGCCTCTACAGCCGAACGGACTGTGCCGATTTCGTCATCCATGACAGCGAAAACCCACAAGCGGCAGCGCCCCCGCCAAGGCCACTCTGTAGCTCTTTGCCCTCAGGTGCCCTCATGAAAAAAATAACCGTGATCGACTCCCACACCGGGGGTGAACCCACCCGCCTGGTCATCGACGGCTTTCCCGACCTGGGCCGCGGCTCCATGGCCGAACGCTTGCAGATCCTGGAGCGCGAGCACGACCAGTGGCGCCGGGCCTGCGTCCTCGAACCCCGGGGCAGCGACGTACTGGTGGGGGCCCTGCTGTGCCAGCCGCAGGCCAGCGACGCCTGTGCCGGAGTGATCTTCTTCAACAACAGCGGCTACCTGGGCATGTGTGGCCACGGCACCATTGGCCTGGTGCGCTCGCTGTATCACCTGGGGCGCATCGGCCAGGGCGTGCACCGTATCGAAACCCCGGTGGGCACCGTCGAGGCCACCCTGCACGAGGACCTGTCGGTCAGCGTGCGCAACGTCCCCGCCTACCGCTACCGCACCCAGGTGATGCTGCAACTGCCCGGCCACGGCAAGGTGCACGGCGACATCGCCTGGGGCGGCAATTGGTTCTTCCTGATCAGCGACCACGGCCAGCGCATTGCCCTGGACAATGTCGAAGCCCTGACCCACTACACCTGGGACGTGCGCCAGGCCCTGGAGGCCGCCGGCATCACCGGCGCCGAGGGCGGGGTCATCGACCACATCGAATTGTTCGCCGACGACCCGCAAGCCGATAGTCGCAACTTCGTGCTCTGCCCCGGCAAGGCCTACGACCGTTCGCCCTGCGGCACCGGCACCAGCGCCAAGCTGGCGTGCCTGGCGGCGGACGGCAAGCTCGCCCCGGGCCAGGCCTGGCGCCAGGCCAGTGTCATCGGCAGCCAGTTCAGCGCCCACTATGAGAAGGTCGGCGAGCAACTGATTCCGATCCTTCGCGGCAGTGCCCACATCAGCGCCGAAGCCACTCTGCTGCTGGACGACAGCGATCCGTTCGCCTGGGGCATCGGCTCGTGACGCCGGTGGCCGAGGCCGAGGTGATAGTGGTGGGCGCTGGCATCATCGGTGCCGCCTGCGCCCATGAGCTGGCCCGGCGCGGCCTGCGGGTGCAGGTGCTCGACGATGGTCGTGGCGGTGCCACCGGGGCCGGCATGGGCCATCTGGTGGTGATGGACGACAACCCGGCGGAACTGGCCTTGAGTCACTACTCCCTGGGCCTCTGGCGGCAACTGCGCGAACGCCTGCCCGAGGCCTGCGCCTACCGGAACTGCGGCACCTTGTGGCTGGCCGCCGACCACCACGAAAGGGACCTGGCGCGGGCCAAGCAGCAGGCCCTGGCCGACCACGGCGTCAGCGGCGAGCTGCTGGACAGCACCCGGCTGGCAAGCCTGGAACCGATGTTGCGCAAAGGCCTGGCCGGTGCGTTGAAGATCCCCGGCGATGCGATCCTCTACGCCCCGGCCACCGCCCACTGGCTGCTTGGCAACGCTTCACTGATCAGGCGCCAGGCAGCCCGGGTGCGCAGCGTCTCCGGGGACCAGGTGGAACTCGCCGACGGTCGCGTGCTGCGGGCACAACGGGTGCTGCTGGCCAACGGCTTCGCTGCCCGGGAACTGTTGCCGGCCCTGCCCCTGCGCCCGAAGAAGGGCCATCTGCTGATCAGCGACCGCTACCCGCAACAGGTCGGCCACCAACTGGTGGAGCTGGGTTACGCCGCCAGCGCCCACGCCAGCCACGGCACCTCGGTGGCGTTCAATGTCCAGCCGCGGCCCACCGGCCAGTTGCTGATCGGCTCGTCCCGACAGTTCGACACCCTCGATCCGGCCATCGACCCCAGCGTACTGGCGCCCATGCTGCGGTGCGCCGTGGACTACCTGCCGGCGCTCGCCGAGCTCAACGGCATCCGCGCCTGGACCGGCTTTCGCGCCGCCACGCCGGATGGCCTGCCGATCCTCGGCGAACACCCCCGGCAACCGGGCCTGTGGCTGGCGGTCGGGCATGAAGGCCTGGGAGTCACCACCGCCCCCGGCAGCGCGCGACTGCTGGTGGACCTGATGCTGGGCGAATGCCCGGCGCTCGACCCGCGCCCCTATCTGCCCGGGCGCTTCGCCGCCCTGACTGGAGACTTGCCATGATCATCTACCTGGACCAGCAGGCCCTGCAGGTGGCCGACGGCCTCAGCGTGGCCGCCGCCGTGGCCGGCAGCGCCGACCCGCGCACCCGCACCTCCTGCGGTGGCCAGCCGCGGACCGTGTTCTGCGGCATGGGCATCTGCCAGGAATGCCGGATGACCATCGATGGCCGCCGCCAGCTGGCCTGCCAGACCCTGTGCCGGAACGGCATGCAGGTGGAGCGCAGCCAATGACCGCCCGCCACCTGCAGTGTCAGATCCTCATCGTCGGCAGCGGCCCGGCGGGGCTGGCCGCCGCCCAGGCCGCCAGCCGCAGCGCCAGCTCGATCCTGATCGTCGATGACAACCCGCGCCCCGGCGGCCAGATCTGGCGCCACGGCCCCCAGCATCCGCCCAGCGCCGCCCAGGCCGAACACTTCAAGGTGCTGCAGCACCCGGCGGTGCGCTACCTCAGCGCCACCCGCATCATCTCGACCCTGGGTACCCACAGCCTGTTGCTCGAAGATGCCCGGCAGGCCTGGCACGTGGAGTTCGAACAACTGATCCTGTGCTGTGGCGCCCAGGAACTGCTGCTGCCCTTCCCCGGCTGGACCCTGCCCGGGGTGACCGGGGCCGGCGGCCTGCAAGCGCTGCTCAAGAACGGCCTGGCGGTGGCAGGAAAGACCCTGGTGATCGCCGGCAGCGGCCCCTTATTGCTGGCCAGCGCCGCCACCGCGCGCCGCGCCGGCGGCCGGGTGGCGCGGGTGCTGGAACAGGCCCCGGCGGCCTCGCTGCTGGGCTTTGCCGCCCAGTTGTGGCGCTGGCCGAACAAGCTGGCCCAAGCCCTGAGCCTGGCCACCCCGAGCTATCGCTGCAACGCCCACGTGGTCGAGGCGCTGGGCGAGCAGCACTTGCAGGCCGTGCGCATCCGCCAGGGCCGGCGCACCCTGGAAATCCCCTGCGACTACCTGGCCTGCGGCTTCGGCCTGGTGCCCAATGTGCGCCTGGCCAACCACCTGGGCTGCCGCCTGGAACAGGGCGCCATCGCGGTCGATCAGCAACAGCGCAGCAGCCTGCCCCAAGTCCTGGCCGCCGGCGAGTGCACGGGCATCGGTGGCAGCGAACTGGCGCTGATCGAAGGCCGGATCGCCGGTTGTGTGGCCAGCGGGCAGGCAGACCGGGCCGCCGAACTGATCCAGCAGCGCCGTCATTGGCAGCATTTTGCCGAGCGCCTGCTGCGGCATTTCGAGCTGCAACCGCAGGTCCTGCAACTGGCCCGAGCTGATACTCTGCTGTGCCGGTGCGAGGATGTGCCCTACGCCGCCGTGGCCGCCGCCCCCGACTGGGCCCAGGCCAAGCTGCAGAGCCGCTGCGGCATGGGCGCCTGCCAGGGCCGGGTCTGTGCCAGCGCGGCCCACCGCCTGTTCGGCTGGGCGCCTCCCCCGCCACGGGCACCCCTGGTGCCGGCGCGGATCGCCACGCTGCTGCTCGACAGCCAGCAGGCACGCCCCGACGCCGACAATGCAACCGGCGGCCCGTGAACCCCTTGGCTTTATCGACCCAGATCCATCCCCCAAGCCCCCATAGAGAGAGGCAGACGATGATCGATGGCGCACAGCTGCACCACTTGCCCCGGGCCATCGCCGCCCAAGCGCCCCGGGACCTCAATGGCCTGCTGGCCAACATGGCGCCGATCACCCCGCTGCTGGACTGCATCCCCAGCGCGGTGTTCTTCATCAAGGACCTGCAGGCCCGCTACCGAGTGGCCAACCTGACCCTGGCCCAGCGCTGCGGTTTCAAGAATGTGCGGCCCCTGCTGGGCAAGACCTCCGCCGAAGTCTTCCCGGCAGTGCTCGGCCCGGTCTACACCGAGCAGGACCAGCGCGTGCTGCGCCAGGGCATCACCATCAAGGGCCAGCTGGAACTGCATCTGTATGGCAGCCGCGAGCCCGGCTGGTGCCTGACCCACAAACTGCCGCTGTACGGGCGTGACGGGCAGATCATCGGCATGGCCGGGATCTCCCTGGACCTGCAGGCCGCCCATGACACCCATCCGGCCTATGAGCGCCTGGCAGCGGTGGACCGGCATATCCGCGAGCACTACAGCGAGGCCATCCGCCTGGACGACCTGACCCGCATCGCCAGCCTGTCCACTGCCCAGCTGGAGCGCTACTGCAAGCGCATCTTCCACCTCACGCCACGGCAGATGATCCACAAGGTCCGCCTGGAACACGCTTCGCAGTTGCTGCTCACCGAAGAACCCATCACCGAGGTGGCGCTGCAATGCGGCTACACCGACCACAGCGCCTTCAGCCGCCAGTTCAAGGCCCTGACCGGGCTCAGCCCGCGCCAGTTCCGGCAGAACGCTGCCCGCTAGGGCAGGCTCATTCCTGGCAGAAGGTGCGGTAGTCGAACAGCGGTTCGAAGCCGGCCTTGCGGTAGATCGACAGGCCATCGAGGGAGGCTTCCAGCACGCAGGTCCTGGCGCCCCTGGCCCGGGCGAACGCCAGCACCGCTTGAATCAGCGCCGTGGCATAACCCTGGCCCTGGCACTCCTGCACGGTGCCGATGTCATCCAGGCGCGCCAGCCCCGGCAGCAGCGAGAGGGTCAGGGCACTCACCGGGCGCTCCTGGACATACAGGGTGAAATGGCTCAGGGCCCGGCCCGCCGACAGCGCCGCCCGATGCCGGGCCAGGTACTGCTCGATCCCCCCCTCGCCGGACTCGAATGCACTCTGCACGGGCTGCGCCCAATCCTCCAGGCGCAGGTCGCTACAGCGCACCTGGGCCTGCGCCGCAAGCGCTTGCCGGGGCTCATGGCGCGTCAGATCGAGCACCATGCAGGTGGTCTTGTCCGCCGCCAGCAGGTGCTGCTGGTGCAATTGCCCGCTGACCCGGGGCACCAGTGTCTCGGGCACCACCACACAGAACGGCATGCCAGTGCGCTGCAGGAACGCCACGCCTTCGGCCAACGGCCCAGGCTCGTCGACGGCGCGGTCATTCATCATCAACAGGTTCAGGCTGCTGGCTTCGACCCCGGTGCAATAGGCACTCAGGCCACTGCCGAAACGTCGATAGAACTGGGAGATGGAAACGAAGAAATAGTCTTGCGCCTGGTGATACAGGTCGATGACCGAAGCACCGGTACTGGCCGACATAAGCTGCCTCCTTGAGCGTCGTGGCGCCCCATGGGGCACCTGCCCGGGCCACGTTAAGCCCAGCGCCCCGACAGCTCCAGCACAATCCTGTTTTATTGTGCGAAGGAGTGTTGTGAGGTGTAAGCGGGCACTGGAAAAAAGCACTTTCACCAGAGCCCTGCTGTCACAGCTTCAGACACCTCCCCCATAAGGAACACGGTCATGAAGTTCTCGAAGATTTCGCAAACGCTGTCGATGTGGGCCGGCAGCCCGAAAACCTTTCTCGGCGCGCTGTTGCTGATTCTGATCTGGGGGCTCAGCGGGCCGGTGTTTCACTTCAACGACACCTGGCAGTTGATCATCAATACCTCCACCACCATCATCACCTTCCTCATGGTGTTCCTGATCCAGAACACCCAGAACCGCGACAACGACATTCTGCACTTGAAGATCGACGAGCTGCTGCGGGCCACCAAGGCGGCCCACAACGCCATGCTCAACCTGGACGGGCTGGACCTCAAGCAGCTGGAGCAGATGCGCCGCGAATACCGCGAGATCGGCCAGGGCGGCGATTCCGAGCTGTCCGTCAGCACCTCCAGCCAGCAGGACAAGACCGATCTCAATCAGTGTTGAGATCGGCTCGGCGAAGGCTGGCCCCTGCGCCGATCATCCTAGGGCAGAGGGTTGCCGCCGGTGACCCCGAACACTTCGCCGGTGATGTAGCTCGATTCCTGTGACGCCAGTAGCACGTACAGGGGGGCGCATTCGGCCGGCTGCCCCGGACGCTTCATGGGGGTTTGCAGGCCGAACTTCGGGATCTTTTCCCGAGGCTGGCCACCACTGGGTTGCAGTACGGTCCAGATCGGCCCCGGCGCCACGGCGTTGACCCGAATCCCCCGCCCGATCACCTGTTTGGCCAGGGCCTTGGTGAAAGCCACGATCGCCGCCTTGGTGGTGGCGTAATCCAGGAGGCTGGCCGAAGGCTGGTAGGACTGGATCGACGCGGTGTTGATCACCGTGGCGCCAGCCGGCATCAGCGGCAAGGCCGCCTGACAGATCCAGAACAGGGCATACACGTTGGTCTTCAAGGTGGCGTCGAACTGAGCGGTGCTGATGTCGGCGATGTCCTCCTGCGCCACCTGCTTGCCCGCCACGTTGACCAGGATGTCCAACCCACCCAGTTGCTCATGGGCACGGCGCACCAGGTCGCGGCAGAAACGTTCGTCGCTGATATCGCCGGGAAGCGCAACGGCCTTGCGCCCGGCGGCCTTGATCAGCTCTATCACCTGGCGGGCGTCGCGCTCTTCCTCGGGCAGGTAGTTGATGGCAACGTCCGCGCCTTCACGGGCATAGGCAATGGCCGCCGCGCGGCCGATACCCGAATCGCCGCCGGTGATCAGGGCCTTGCGCCCCAGCAACCGGCCAAACCCGTGATAGCTGTGCTCGCCGTGGTCGGGACGGGGGATCATGTCCTGGTCAATGCCCGGCGCGGTTTGCGGCTGGTCGGGAAATTCCGGCTGGGGGTACTGGGTCAGGGGATTCTGCATCGCGTACTGATTAGATACGGGTTGAGTCGACATGGTGCTCTCCAACTAAAGGGCAAGGATGGGGCAACGGCGGGGCTCAACCGTCCAGCCGGTCGGACCGGCGCCCGGCCTGCAGGGCCTTGGCCATCTGCAGGTGGTTTTCCAGCTTGGGCAGGGTCTCTTCGGCAAAGGCCTTGAGCTCCGGCACCTCGCTGGTCTGCGCCTGCTGCTGGATCTGCTCGATGGCTTCTTCGGTAGCCTTGACCTGGCTGGCGGCGTAGGCGCGATCGAAGTCCTCGCCTTGGGCTTGAGGTACGCGGGGCATCAGGCGCTTGGCCTGGTCCATCACCTGTTCCCGGGGGGCGACCGGCAAGTCCAGCTGCTTGGCGATCTTGGCCAGGTGCTGGTTGGCAGTGGTGCGGTCGTTGATCACCTGGATGGTGTATTCCTTGACCGCCTTGGATGAGGTCTGCTGGTGGGCCAGGCGGCTGGCTTCGATATCGGCCATGCCCTTGGCCGAGGCGTCGTCGATGAAATCCGCGGGGGACTGGGCCAGGGCGCTGGTGGCGCCAAGGCCCAGGAGCAGTGCCAGTCCGGCACCGCGCATGACTGTGGCCATGGGGTTCATGAGGTGGCTCTCCACTTGCAAATTGATCTGCCGGAAGCCATGGCTCCCGTCTGCATAGGGAAAGGTGAGGGGCGCAAAGGTTTAGAAAAACCCTCGCCTGCACGACGAACGGTGAACCCCGGCACGGCCGGGCCAGGGCGTCATCCGGTGCCTGCCGGCTCAGGCGTTGGAGCGGCTTTTCTGTGCCCGTTTGACCGCGTACATGGCTTCGTCGGCGTGCTTGAACAGCTGTTTTTCCTCCAGGCCATGCTCGGGATACAGGCCGATGCCGATGCTCGGCAGGATGTTCAACGAGTGGCCATCCAGGCGCAGCGGCTCGCCCAGCGCCCGCCGGATCTTTTCCGCTACCCGCTGGGCATCCTCGCTGTGCTGTACGCTCTCCAGCAGGATCACGAACTCGTCGCCACCGATCCGCGCCACGGTGTCGGTTTCCCGCACGCAGCCCTTGAGCCGGTTGGCCACCGCTTGCAGCAGCATGTCCCCCACCGCGTGCCCGCAGGTGTCGTTGACCTCCTTGAACTTGTCCAGGTCGACATACAGCAGGGCCATGCGCCCCGACTCGCGCCGGGCCCGGGCCAGGGCCGAGCGCAGGCGCTCGCGCAGCAGTTCGCGGTTGGGCAGGTGAGTCAATTGATCGTATTCGGCCATGTAGTGCAGGCGTGCATGCAGCTGCTTGCGTTCGATGGCCGCGGCCAGCTGCGCGCTGACGTACTGCAAGAGTTCCTGGTCCTGCTCGCTGTAGCTTTCGGTGCCCGGGGCGCTCTTGACCATCAGCACGCCGATGGTGCCCTTTTGCGAATTCAGCGGCACGCCCAGCCAGCAGCGCGCCCCCTGGATAGCCGCGAACTCGCTCCAGAGCACCCGGTTCACCGGGCACTCCGGCGCCAGCAGCAAGGGCCGGCCGCATTGCAGCACCTCGACGCAGAAGCGTTCGATCAAGGTGCCCGGCAGTTCCGGGCTGCCTTCGCAGTCATCGACGTGATAGGGAAAGCTCAGGCTGGTGCTGCGCTCATCGTAGAGCGCCAGGGAACAGTTCAGCGCCGGCAGCCATTCGCCGATGATCCGATGCACATGCCGGAACAGCACCAGCAGGTCTTCGGTGGCATGGGCCGCCTCGGAAATCGCGTACAGCGCCGCCTGCCGGGATTCCGCCTGCTTGCGCTCGGTGATGTCGCGGGCCACGGCGATGCGCAACTGGTCCACTTCCGACCAGCGCGCCGACCAGAGAATATGCGCCACCCGCCCGTCCTTGCGCACGTAGCGGTTCTCGAAATTCGGCTTGGGCACCCCGCCCATGATTTCCCGGGCGGCCTGCAAGGTACGTTCACGATCGGCCGGGTGCACCAGCTCGATCATCGGGCGGCCGATCAGCTCGTCGGCGGTGTAGCCGAAGACCCGCTCACAGGCGGCGCTGACAAACACGAAGCGACCCTCGACATCCACGGCGCACACGGCGTCCAGGAGCAGGTCGATGAAACTGGCCAGAGGCGCGGAGTTCTTGGTTGCCATCAGAGAAAGCTACTACCCATGAAAAATGCACTGAGTACCCATCCCTTGAGCCCGGTCGCAGGCCGAAGCCTGCGACTGCACACCGTCGCAACCCGCGCGGCGCGTCACGCCTTGTTGCCGACCAACCCTGGCACTGCGTGCAGCAGGGCATTGATCGCGAAACCGATGAACATCACCCCGCAGACGCGGGTGATCGCCAGTTCGTGGCGCTGGTACCAATTGCGTACCTTACGCGCGCCGACGATGCCGATGAGAATAGCGTATGCGCCGAGGCCGCCAAGGAAACTCAGGGCAATCAGCCCCGGCAGCATCGACCAGGTCAGCAGCTCGGCGCGGCTGGAAAGCAGCGCGGTGAAGGTTGCCACCGCCACCGGATAAGCCTTGGGATTGGTCAGGCCGAACAGGATCCCGTGCCAGAACGGGTTGCGCGCCGGCCCCTGGGGTTCGTCGCCATCGCGCCGTTGACTGCGGATGGCCCGCAGGCCGAGCCAGAACAGGTACAGGCCGCTGAGCACGCCGAGGATATTGAACGCATCGCTGCCGATCTCCCGGGCCCCGACAATGGCGATCAGCGCGGTGCTGCACCAGACCACGTCGCCCAGCATGTGCCCGCAGAGAAACCCGGCCCCCGCCTGCCGCCCGCGGGCCGCGCCGATGCCGAACACCGCCAGCACTCCGGGCCCGGGGGTGATCGCATAAATGAAACCCGAGGCGATAACGGCCAGCAACAGCGATGAGGTCATCAGCAAGACTCCAGGACGATGCGCCTGACAAAAACGCCAGGCACAGGGGGAATGTGGCGGATTCTGCACGATCAAGGCACCTTGCCACCAGCTGCTTTCGTCAGCTGCCCCTGTGGATCAGCCTCTCAACCGGCGGAGTAAAAGTGCATTCCCGGGTAAGGATGAACGCGGCAGGCCAGCAATCGCGAGGCCAGATCGCTGAGGGCCAGGCTCAGGTGGTTGAGCCCCTTGAGCATGGTTCACGCTCCCGTCAGGGTTTTCGACAAGGGGTAACGCTGGCCGTCGTAGTGCAAGGTGACACGGCTGTCCTTGGGCGCCAGGTCGCGGCTCTCGCAACCGGCCGGCCCCTTGAAATGCTCGGTGTCGACGATTCGCGTACGCACCAGCAGGTCGGCATGGCCGTTGCGCTGGCCGCTGCCCAGTTCCAGGGTCCGGTGCAGGGTCCGGCTGCGCCCGACACACTCACCGCCCGGGCCGAGCTCAGCACGGCGCTCATCCACCACCAGCCCTTCGAGCCTCGGCGGAAGGCCCTTGCCATCACGCACGAACAGGGTCAGCACGGTTTTCTCATGGGGGTGGGTGCTTGAGGCGCGGTGGTAGTTGACCCGCAGGCCAAAGGCCCGCTCCTGATCGCTCAACTGGTAACGCCCGGTATCGATCTGCAACCCCTGCAAGGCCAGGCCATCGGAACGCCGGGCCAGGTCCTTGTTGTAGCTGGCCACGGCCCAGCCGCTGTCGTCGAGCAGCAGCGCCACATCCAGGTTGTAGCGAGGGGCCTTGGCGTTTTCGGCCCCTTGCATCGGCGTGGCTCGAACCCCGATGTTCATGCCGTCTTCGGCCGGCCAGGGTTTGCAGACGTGGAGTTCTCCCGGGGCATTGGGGCTGTTGTCGCACTCGGCCAGCGCCATCGTCGCTACGCCCAGCAAAGCGCACAGCACCAGCCCACGGGTCGATTGTTCAAGCAGGTTCATCAAGCTTCCTTATCGCTCGCCCGTGTCAGATACCACTGAAGCCATTGGGCAGGACGTAGCGTTGGCCATCGTAGTGCAGGGTGCTGACCACCGGTTTGGCGGCCACGGAGGTGGACTGGCATTCTTGCCCGACTTTTTTGCTCTGGGTACTGACGCTGACCGAACGCACGATCAGGTCGGCATAACCGTGGCTGCGGGTCTTGCCGATATCCAGGGTGCGCGTGGTTTTAGTGCCCTCGCCGGCGCACTGGCCATCCCATTCGCCGTTGTAGGAATGGGCCACGAACTTCTCCAGCACCGGGCGCAGGGTACTGCCCTCGCGCACGTAGAGGCTGAGCCAGGTCTGACTGAAGGGGTTGACCCGGGAGGAGCCCTCGAACGCGGCCCGGACCCCGAAGGCCCGAACCTGAGGCGTCAGTTGGAAGCGCCCGGTATCGAGCTTCACGCTCTCCAGGCGAAAGGCGTCGGAGACAAAGGCGGCAGGCTGCTCATAGCTGGCCAGGGCCTGTCCGCTGCTGCGGTCCAGCACGGCCAGTTGCAGGTTGTAGGTGCCGTCATCGGTGCCGGTGTCGCTAGGGTCCGGAACCTGCTCGGACAGCAGGCTGATGCTCTGGTCGGCAAAGGCCGGCCAGTCCTTGCACAGGGAAAAGCCCGGGACTTCGGCATTGCGTGGCGGCGGCAGGCACTGGGCGGCGGCGGATGTGGCACCGGCCAGCAGGGCCAGGCCGCCCAGAAGCGGGATCAGGGAAGAGCAACGGATCATTCACGACTCCTTGTGACAGGCGGATAGAGCGCCATTTCAGGTCGCACTATCCTCCGCGGCGCGAGCGCTTTCAACGCCGGGAGCAGGTGCTCGGGAGTCTGTAGTGCCGGGTGTGCGGATGAACCCTTGGCTGGCAAGCCAATTGCTGCATTCACCGGGTGTGCAGGAGCCGGCTTGCCAGCGAAAGGTCACGCCCCTCAGAACGCGCTGCGGAAAATCTCCTCGATCTGCCGCTGATCCGCCGGACGCGGGTTGGTCAGGCCGCAGGCATCCTTGAGGGCATTGGCCGCCAATAGCGGAATATCCTGCAACTTGGCGCCCAACTCGCGCAAACCAGCAGGAATCTCCACATCACGGGCCAGGGTACGGATCGCCGCGATGGCCGCCTGGGCGCCCTCTTCCGGGCTGAAACCGCGAATGTCCGCTCCCAGCGCGTGGGCCACATCGGTCAGGCGCTGGGCGCATACCGTGGCGTTGAAGCTCTGCACATGGGGCAACAGCACCGCGTTGCACACGCCATGGGGCAGGTCGTAGAAGCCGCCCAGCTGGTGGGCCATGGCGTGCACGAAACCCAGGGACGCATTGTTGAATGCCATACCGGCGAGGAACTGCGCATAGGCCATGTTCTCCCGTGCCAGCAGATCGTTGCCATCGTGCACCGCCTGGCGCAGGTTGGCGCTGATCATTTCCACGGCCTTCAGGGCGCAGGCATCGGTGATGGGGTTGGCGGCGGTGGACACATAGGCTTCCACCGCGTGGGTCAGGGCATCCATGCCGGTGGCGGCGGTCAGCCCCTTGGGCATCGCCACCATCAGTGCCGGATCGTTCACCGACAGCAACGGCGTGACGTTGCGGTCGACGATGGCCATTTTCACGTGGCGCGCTTCGTCGGTGATGATGCAGAAACGGGTCATTTCGCTGGCAGTGCCGGCGGTGGTGTTGATGGCGATCAAGGGCAGTTGCGGCTTGGCCGACTGGTCGACGCCTTCGTAGTCGCGGATCTGCCCGCCATTGGTGGCACACAGGGCAATGCCCTTGGCGCAGTCATGGGGCGACCCGCCGCCCAGGGAGATGACGAAATCGCACTGTGCCTGCTGCAATTGCGCCAGGCCCTGCTCGACGTTGGCAATGCTGGGGTTGGGCTTGGCACCGTCGAAGATCACCGAATCGATGTCCTGCATGGCCAGCTTCTCGGCCACCATGCTGGCCACGCCGGCCTTGGCCAGGCCCGTGTCAGTGACGATCAGCGCCTTGCGAAATCCATAGTTGCGGATGGCGCTCATGGCCTCGTCGAGACAGCCGATGCCCATGATGTTCACGGCTGGAATAAAAAAGGTGCTGCTCATCAGAAGATCTCCCGGCGGATGCCGATTTCACGGTGTCGATGCAATGTTTGCCAAACAGGATCGACCGATCGGTCACCGGCGTTGTTGATCTGGCTCAAGGGTCGGTCGTGATAAAGTCGCCAGCCGAAATACCTCCAGCCTTGAGACCGATGACCGCGATGATGGATTTCCAGGAATTTGATGCCGAACTTGAAGACTGGAACGCCCTGGGTGCCAGCACACCGTTCAGTGGCCTGCTGATCGGCAACGGCGCCAGCCGTGCCGTGTGGGAAGACTTTGCCTACGACTCACTGTTCGAAAACGCTCGCACAGTGGAAGAAAAACCCCTCAGCCAGTCCGAGCTCAGCGTATTCGAGGCCCTGCAGACCCGCAGTTTCGAGCAGGTACTGGGCGCCCTGAAAACCACCAGCCGAGTCAACAAGGCCCTGGCAGTCAGCTCGGCGGCGCCGCGCAATCGCTACTACGCCATCAAGGAAGCGCTGATCAACACCGTGCACGCGGTGCACATTCCCTGGCGCCTGGTCCAGGAGCAGAGCCTGGCGGCGATCAACCAGGAGCTGCGGCGCTATCCCACGGTGTTCACCAGCAACTATGACCTGCTCAACTACTGGGCCGTGCAGCAGGACAGCCAAGGCATCGACGACCTGTTCCACGGTGCCGATCCGGCCTTCGACCTGGGCAGCGCCCCTAGCGCCCCGACCCGCATCCTCTACCTGCATGGCGGCCTGCACCTGGTGCGCAACCTGGACGGCAGCGCGCGCAAGCTGACCTCCACCGAAGGCACCCTGCTGGGCAGCTTCGCCATCAACAACACCCTCAAGACCCTGGACGACGTGCCGCTGTTCGTCAGCGAGGGGCCGCTGGCGGACAAGCTCAAGACCATCCGCAGCTCGGATTACCTGTCGTTCTGCTACCAGCAGTTGCTGAACCATAGCGGGGCGTTGTGCATCTTCGGCCACAACCTGGGGCCCCAGGACAGCCACCTGGTCCAGGCGATCCGCCAGTCGGCGACCCAGACCCTGGCGATCTCCATCTACCCGCGCAGCGCGGCGTTCATCCAGCACCAGAAACGCCACTACGCCAAGCTGTTCGAAGGCCTGGACCTGAGTCTGCGTTTCTTCGATTCCAAGACCCACGCCCTGGGCAACCCGGCCCTGTCGGTGCCCGTGGAGCGCTGAGCACTCCCGCCCGGTAGGAGCTGGCTTGCCAGCGAAGATGTCCGCCGGGGCGATGCATGTCTTGGTGCCCATTCGCCAACCAGCCGGCGCCTGGCGGCGCTGAACGCCTTCAGTCCTCGCTGCTGTGCACCACCACCAGCAACTGCGCCTGCTCGTCCCCCACGGAACGGATGCGGTGGGGTTTCTGCGCATTGAAGTGCAGTGCATCGCCACGGTTGAGAATCACCCGCTCGTTCATGAAATCCACTTCCACCTGGCCTTCGTGGACGAACAGGAACTCCTCCCCCAGGTGTTCCTTGAAGGTCTTGTCACTGAATTCCCGGGCCGGGTAGATGATGAACGGCAGCAGGTTGCGCTCGCTGACCTGATGGGCCAGCACCGCATAACCCGGGACCTGCCCATTGGCCGCCAATGACTGGCGCTGGTCGCTGCGCACCAGGCTGTAGCTGTCGAGGCTGATGTTGTCCTCGGCGAACAGTTCCTCGACCTTGACGTTCAGCGCCTTGGCCAGCTTCAACGCGGCAGCGATCGACGGCGTGTTCAGCCCGCGCTCGACTTTCGACAGATAGCTCTTGGTCATCCCGGATTTCTCGGCCAGGGCTTCCAGGGTCACGCCCAGTTTTTTTCTCAGCAATTTCAAACGGATAGACATGTAGAGCAATTAATCCATCTAGAAAACAACGATTGGCGCTTGCCAATGACACAAAGTGTCATATAGCCTCTTAAGTGTCATCGCGATTCACCACGCGCCGTCGCAAGCAGCAGGTGAAACGCAGATCCGACGTCCATTGCACTTCTCAAAGGACCTTCGACATGGCCAAGACATTAGCATTGCCCAAAGACCAACTGGTCAAGCAAGCCCTGACCCAGATGCAAAATACCCTGGCGGATAATACGTGGACCGACCGACAAAAGCTGGCCCTGACCTGCCGCATTCTGTTCGAGAACGGCCACGACTCGGGCCTCGCCGGGCAGATCACCGCCCGCGGCCCGCAACCCGGCACCTACTACACCCAGCAACTGGGCCTGGGCTTCGATGAAATCAGCGCCAGCAACCTGCTGCTGGTCAACGAAGACCTGGAGGTCCTCGAAGGCCACGGCATGCCCAACCCGGCCAACCGCTTCCACAGCTGGGTGTACCGCGCCCGGCCGGACGTGAACTGCATCATCCACACCCACCCGACCCACGTCGCCGCGCTGTCGATGATCGAAGTGCCGCTTGCGGTGTCGCACATGGACCTCTGCCCCCTGTACGAAGACTGCGCCTTTCTCGAAGCCTGGCCGGGGGTGCCGGTGGGCAACGAAGAAGGCGAAATCATCTCCGCCGCCCTGGGCGACAAGCGCGCGATCCTGCTTTCCCACCACGGCCAGCTGTCCACCGGTGCAAGCATCGAGGAAGCCTGCGTGATCGCTCAACTGATCGAGCGTGCGGCCAAGCTGCAACTGCTGGCCATGGCCGCCGGCACCATCAAGCCGATCCTCCCGGAGCTGGGCCGCGAAGCCCACGACTGGATTTCCAAGCCCAAGCGCCACAGCGCCGCCTTCAACTACTACGCTCGGCAAAACCTGAAAAAACACGCCGACTGCCTGAACTGATCCCCCCCTTATGCCTTGCAGGAGTTGCACCATGCCTACTACCCAGATCCACGGCATCATCGGCTACACCGTCACCCCCTTCGGCCCCAACGGCGAAGGCCTGGACCTGGACGCCCTCGGGCGTTCCATCGACCGCATGATCGACGCCGGCGTCCACGCCATCGCCCCCCTGGGCAGCACCGGCGAAGGCGCCTACCTGAGCGACGCCGAATGGGACCAGGTCAGCGAGTTCAGCATCCGCCACGTGGCCAGGCGTGTGCCGACCATCGTCAGCGTCTCCGACCTGACCACCGCCAAGGCCATCCGCCGTGCGCGTTTTGCCGAAGCCAAGGGCGCCGACGTGGTGATGGTGCTGCCCGCCTCCTACTGGAAGCTCAGCGAAGCCGAGATCCTCGCTCACTACCAGGCCATCGGCGCCAGCATCGGCGTGCCGATCATGCTCTACAACAACCCGGCCACCAGCGGCACCGACATGTCGGTGGAACTGATCCTGAAGATCTTCCACGCCGTGGAAAACGTCACCCTGGTCAAGGAAAGCACCGGCGACATCCAGCGCATGCACAAGCTGCAACTGCTGGGCGAAGGCCAGGTGCCGTTCTACAACGGCTGCAACCCGCTGGCCCTGGAAGCTTTCGCTGCCGGTGCCAGTGGCTGGTGCACAGCGGCGGCGAACCTGATCCCGCAGCTCAATCTCGACCTCTATCAGGCCGTGCTGAGCAACGACCTGGCCCGCGCCCGGGCGCTGTTCTACCGCCAGTTGCCGCTGCTGGACTTCATCCTCAAGGGCGGTTTGCCGGCCACGGTCAAGGCCGGGCTGGAGCTCACCGGGCTGCCCACCGGCGAGCCGCGCAAGCCGGTATTCGCGCTGAACGAGGGCGCTCGCCAGCAGTTGCAGACGCTGCTGCAGAGCCTGGGTTGATTTCCTGAAAAAAAGCCCGGACGGCTGACACCGTCCGGGCTTTGGCATGGGCCGCGTGCAAGCGTGGCTCAGTGACCGTTCAGCGCCACCGGGGCCTGGGCCTTGAACTGCGGATCCTGCAGCATCTGCGCAATGAAGTCGTCGGTGATGCGCCGCACATGCTGGTATTGTCCGCCATCAGAGTTGGCCCAACCGCGCCAGGAGCGGGTGTGGTTGCTGACCCGATACTTGGCCACCTCCTGGTCACCGCGGCTGACCTGGAACATCACCTGGCTGTCCCAAGTGGTCCGGCCCGGCACGATAAACAAGGTCATGGCACTGAGCAGCCCCATGGGAATGTTCTGCCAGCCGAAGTAATCACTATTGGCCATCACGATCACGTTGTAGCCATCGGCACTGAACCCCGGCTGCACCTGCTCGAAGGTGCCGCGACGACGCAGTTCGTCACGGATCAGGCCGGCAGGGATGGCCCCCATCACACTGACGCTGATCGCCGGTAACCGCTGCTGATAATCCACCTCGGCCGGCTTTAGACTGTGGCTGGTCTGGCAACCGCCAAGCCCCAGCATCAGCACCATCAAAAACCACAATTGATGACGCATTACAGATCCCCCGACAGCATGGCCTTGAGCATCGACGCCTTGGGCCCCTGCTCCTTGACGATCAACGACGTGACCTCCTCCATCTTCTCCAGATCGACCCGTTGCAGGTTCGGCACCTGCGGGTATTTGGCGCGCACCAGGGCGGCGTCGCGCTCCAGGTGGTCGCTGTGCAGAAACACGCACTTGGCCCCCGACGCCGACAGGCAGCCGGCGCGAAAATCACCCAGGTAATAGGCCTTGCCGGCTTCCAGCTCCAAGGGGATGGAGAAATCTTCGCGGCTCCAGGCGGTGGCGTTGCCGCGGTCGAAATGCAGGTTGTAGATCTCGTAGCGCCCGGGTTTGAGCGGCATCACGAACAGGCTGCCGATGCCGTGCCAGGTCTCGCGCACATCCCGTGGCGTGCGGCCGTAGATCTGGTTGTACAAGCGCGCCGAGGCAAACCCCTCACCGCCGCGCGGGCGTATCAGCAGCATTTGTTCGTTGGCGGTGTGCACCGCCTTCGGCCAGATGCCGACCACCCCCACCACCTAGGCCACCCCCGACTGCGAGTCGGGGCGCATGTTCTCGGCAATTTTCGTGGAAGACAGGCTGTAGCAACCGCTCAACGCCAGCAGCGCGGCGAGTAATACGAGAGGGCGAATCATGAGGTCGCAGATCCCTTGGACAATGATTGATAACGTCAACCAGAGTGCCAGGCCTACCGAGCGCCCGGTGACGGGCGCGGAGGATAAGGCAAATGATGGCACTTCGCCATAACTCCGTCGCCAATCGGCTGGCGGCCTGCCAGATCACAATACGCTGCCCTCGCCCGGCTTCCGGGCAAATGCCGGGTGCTCGTGAAAACCCGCCGACAGCACAACGCCCGAACGCTGCATGGGGTTCGGGCCTGGTGCTGTCGAGGGTGTGTGGAGCCGGGCCTAAACGGACGTCAGGTCCTTGATGTTGTGGCTGGGGCCGTTGGCCTTGACGCTGGCGATGCCCTTCTCCCGGGCCGCTTCCGAGGAATAGGTTTCACTGTTGCCGATGATCTGGTGGTTGGCCGCCTTGAGGTTGAAATAGGGTTTGCCATCCTTGGCGCTCTTGCGTTCGTAGCGTTCCTCCAGGGGACTGTTGGCCTGCACCGAGGCGATGCCGTTCTCGGCTGCGGCGCGGGTGGTGTACTGCTCGCTGCTGAGAATGACCTCGGCATTGGCCGCCTTGAGCACGAAGCGAAACTGGCCGTTGCTGCTTTTCTTCAACTCATACCATCCGGACATGCTGTAGCTCCTGGGGCGATCGATGGGCGTTGCGCCTTGAGAGTAAAGACTCTTTCAGCCATTCAGCCATTGCCCCGGTGGCTGAAGAAACGGTTTTCCACCCGCGCCAGCCCCAGGTGTTCACGCAGGCTGTGGCCGGTGTAGCGCTGGCGAAACAGACCCCGGCGCTGCAGCTCGGGGGTGATCAGTTGCACAAAATCGTCGATGGCCCCCGGCAGATGGGTGAACAGCACATTGAAGCCGTCGGCGGCGTATTCCTGGTACCAGGTAGCCAGCTCATCGACGATCTGCCCCGGCGTGCCCACCAGTACCTTGTGCCCGCTGGCCGACAGGCTGCGCAGCAGTTGCGCCAGGCTCGGCCGCTCACGGCGGATCAGTTCCTGCACCAGGTGCCGGCGGCTTTTATGCCGCTCGGTGGGGGCGGCGTCGTCCAGCAACGGCACCTGCGCATGCAGGGGCAGATGCGACAGGTCGATACCCAGGTCCAACAGGTAGGACAGGGCCTTGAGCTGTGCCTGGGGGTCCTGCAGTTCCTGCAATTGCTGGTACTTCTCCTCGGCTTCGTTGAGGGTGCGGCCCACCGTGGGGGCGATGCCGGGGAAGATTTTCAACTGCCCGGCATGCCGCCCGTAAGCGGGAAGCCGTTCCTTGAGTTCGCGATAGAAAGCCTTGGCCTGCTGCAGGTCGGTCTGGGCGGTGAACACCAGCTCGGCGCAGCGCGCCGCCAGCTCACAGCCCGGCCCGGACGACCCGGCCTGGGCGATCACCGGCCAGCCCTGCAATGGCCGCGGCGCATTCAACGGCCCCTGTACCTGGAAGTGCCGCCCCCGGTGCTGCAACAGGTGCATGCGCTCCGGGCGCAGCCACTGGCCGCTGGCCTTGTCCCGGGGAAAGGCGTCGTCGGCCCAGCTGTCCCACAGCCCGCTGGCCACGTTGAAGAACTCCTCGGCCCGGGCGTACCGCTCGGCGTGGCTCAGGGGTTCGGGGTGGTTGAAGTTCTCGCCGCCGACCAGCCCGGTTACCAGGTTCCAGCCAGCCCGGCCCTCACTCAGGTGGTCCAGGGAGGCGAATTTGCGCGCCAGGTTGTAGGGCTCGTTGTAGGAGGTGCTGGCGGTGGCGATCAGGCCGATATGCCGGGTCACCACCGCCAAGGCCGGCAGCAGGGTCAGCGGGTCCCAGCGCAGGCTGTAGGAACTGCGGGCCAGTACCCGCGGGTCCAGGTCCCCCACCGCCACGTTGTCGTTGAGAAACAGGGCGTCGAAACAGCCCCGCTCCAGGGTTTGCGCGTAGTGCCGGTAGCGCTGGAAATTCAACGAGGCATCGGCATCCGCCTGGGGATGGCGCCAACTGCCGCCATGGGCGCCGGAGCCGGAGAGAAAGGCCCCCAGCCCCATCTGCCCGCCGCGCTCAGCCACGGCTGGTGCCCTCCTCGGCCGTCGGCACCGGCGCCGGGGCCGTGCGCAAGAGCAGGCTCACCGAGGCCCAGACCAGCAGCGTGACCACCGCCAGAAAGCCCATCACCGCGCGGTAACCATTGAGAAAGGCGCCCTGGGCATCGTCCAGCGGCGTGGCGCAAAAGTGATGGAACAGCCCCACCCCCACCGCCAGCCCGACACCGCCACCGACGTTGTGCAAGGTCATCAGCGAGCCCATGGCCACCGAGCCCACTTCCTGGGGCACCGAGGAAATCCCCAGCACCGTGGACGGCCCGAGAATGCTGGCCCACCCCAGGCCCATGACGACAAAGGCGCCCAGCAGATAAGGCAGCGAAGTCTGGCCATCGAAACCGGCCTGCAACAGCGCCGACAGCACGAACAGCAGCAGCCCGGTCTTGATCAGCAGCGCCGGCCCCTTGCGATCCACCAGGCGCCCCACCAGCGGTGACAGCAGCGCCACCCCCAGGGTGGTGGGCAGCAACAGCAGGCCGCTGGCCTGCACCGTTTCGCCGCGGATCTGCGCCAGGTACAGCGGCATGACGAAAAACGCCACGCAGTAGAACAACGCCAGGCCGAAACTGGCCGCCACCCCGGCAACGAAACGCCGGTTGGCGAACAGCTTGAGGTCGATGATCGGCGCGGCCACCCGCCGCTCCACCGCCAGGAATGCGCCCAGGGCCAACACCGCCAGCGCCACCAGGGCCAGGGTCAGGGGTGAGCCCCAGCCCCAACTGCCGCCCTGGACGATCACCAGCACCAGGCTCGGCAGGCCGATCAGCAACAGCAGCGCGCCCCAGCCATCCAGGCGCGCGCCGGTCTCGGTCGAACGCGACTCCTTCACGCTGAAGCTGCAAATGCCCAGGCTCAGCAGCACGAAGGGCACGTTGATGAGAAAGATCCACTGCCAGCCGAAGGCGCTGGTTATCAGCCCGCCCAACACCGGGCCCACCGCCAGCCCCACTCCATTGACCCCGAACAGCACGCCGAAGGCCCGGCCCTGCTCGGCGGTCTCGAAGGTGCTGGAGACAATCGCCCCCGAGGCGGTATAGAGCACCGCGCATGCCAGCCCCTGGGCCACCCGCGCGCCGATCAGGGTATCGATCTGCCCCGCCAGCCCGGCCGCCAGGGAGGCCAGGCCGAACACCGTCAGGCCGATGAACAGCACCCGCTTGCGCCCGTGCAGGTCCGCCAGGCGCCCCACCAGCACCATGAAGCTCGACAGGGCCAGGATGAAGCCGTTGATCACCCATTGCAGGGCGTCCACCGAGGCACCGAGGTCGACCTGCAGGGCCGGTAAGGCGGTGTTGACGATGGTGAAATCCACACAGCCGAGAAAACTGGCGATGCTCACACCGAGCAATGCCCACCATTTGCGTTGCTGTTGCGCAAAAACGCCCATGGAAACTCCTTGTCAGTCATAAAAAAACGCTCTGTAGGCGCCCGCTTGCCGGCGAACAGCCCCTTGAGTCCGGCATCGCCGGCCAGGGCGCTTTCGCTGGCAAGCGGGCGCCTACATTGATCGCGGCGGATCAGATGGCGATGGCGCCGCTGGTCCAGTTGGGGTGAATGGCGCCGGGCAAGGTGAAGGGAATCGGGATCCCCCGCTTCTTGAACTTCAGGGGCAGCCAGCGCACCCGGTCCGGGCTGTGGGGTTCGATCAGCAACTCGCGGCTGGTGGCCATGGCCGTGGTCATCTGCTGCGGGTAGAGCACGTAGTGGTAACCCTCGTCGGCCCACAGCGGCAGGATGATCGGGATCTCTTCCAGGATGTACTCCCGGCACTGGGCCGCCGCCCGCTCGATGTCCGCGTGTTCGTCACGCAGGCGCAGGCGCTCGGTGAACACGCCGATGGTGCTGTCGATGGCGTCGCGCAATTCCTCGCGCTGCTGGTAGACCTCATCCAGTTGCTGGCGCAGCTCGGCATAGCGGTCGCTGGCCAGTTCCTGGTTCCAGCGGGTGATGTGGTACGGCACCCGCAGGCCGTCGAGGATGCTCTGGTTGCGCGCCAGCCAGGCATCGCCATCGCGGATCGCCGCCGACAGCGCCTCCCCGGGGGACTTGCCGTGCTTGTTGTGGCGTTGCAGCGTATCGGCCACCACCACCTTGACGTGGCTGAAGCCGGACTGGTTGATCAGGTGGATGGTGGACCGCAGCTTCTGGTCCTCGTGGTACTCCTGGCCGACGCTGACCGCCAGGACCACGCGCTTGCCGTCGAATTCGTGCTCCTCGCCGCCCTTGTTGAAGTAGGCCTTGAGGTTGATTTCCTGCACCTTGCTCATGAGTTCAGCTCCAGTAGGCCAAAGGCTGGTGTTCGCCGTAGTAACCGATAAAGACCCCGAGGGTGACCCGGGTGCTGCTGGCCGAAGGGCGCACGGCGTGGATCAGCCGCGGGTTGAGCAGGATCAGGTCGCCAGGCTCGGGCTTGACCACGAAATCCGGCGGCGGCAGCAGGTGGCGTTCGATGCCATAGGCCCGTTCGCCCTTGAGGCGGTTGTACTCCTGCTCGTCCGGCTCGATGCCCCAGATCTCCAGCTCGCCGCCATCCTCGGGGATCTCCAGGTAGATGTTGGTGGACAGCTGGGTCAGCAACTGCGGGCTGTGGCCCTCGGGGGCATTGCGTTCGAGCTTGTCGGTGTGGGGCGTGAGATCGACCCCCGAACCCTGGAAGCGGGCAATGCCGACGAAACACTTCTGCCCGTCCACCTGCAACAGGTGCGCGCCCTGTGGCCAGACTTCGTCCAGCAACAGGCGCAGCTCGTCGATGGGCGAGGCCAGTGGCCGGAACAGATTGCGGATCTTGCGAATATTGGGCAGGGCCAGGGCGTGGTATTCGGCCCGGCTCTGCTCATCCTGGATCTCGATATAGGCCTTGCCGACCCGGACGAACTCCTGCTGCTGGCTGAAGGCACTGCGCAGTTCCTGCCGGTACAGATGATCCCGCGCCACCTGCAAGGTGTCCGGTGGGCAGAAACCTTTGAGCTGAACGCCGTAAGAGCGTTTTTCCACAACATCGAGGATATGCCGCGCTTCAAGTTTGTCGGCCGTAGTGACTGTGAACATGCAAGCTCCCTTAATTCCCTGGAAGTAGCGACGAAGTACAACATCGGTAGAACGTAATAATTTGTTTCAGGACCACCTTAGGCAGTTGCGATGGCCTTGTGAAATATCCTTTATCTCTAATATCCAAACTTAAAAACGTAACGAAAATCAGGCAAATAGCGGCCACCACAGGCACTTTTAAAGTGCTGCGAGAAGATTATTAAATTTGCTGATAGTTAAATTAAGCGAAGGACATTATTGCTCTTTATTTAAGACCTCCCCAGATAAATTAATAAAACTGCCACACACTCATTCAACTTCATTGAATTGAGCATCCATGTAAGCTGCCGCATCGAAAGTCTTCTGAATGATCCCCTCCTCGCGGTAGAGATCGGCGGTGTGCTGCACGTCTTCCACCACAGCCGGGCCTACGGCGATACGCCGGGGCACCGAGTAGCGATTGGAACGTTCATGAACCTCCACCGGCAAACCGCTGTAGCCGGCCTGGATCTTTGAAAACTCGCTCTGGTGCTGGTTGGCCCAGGCATAGGCACGATCCAGGCGCTGCAGGAAGTCGGCGATCTGCTGCGGCTTGTCGTGAATCGCCTGGTCGTTGGCCACCAGCAGCATGTGCCCGGCGAACAGCCCTTCGCCACTGACCAGCACCCGGCTGCCGCCCTCCATCTGCACCATGCTGGTATAGGGGTCCCAGGTCGACCAGGCATCGGCCTGGCCGTTGCTCAGCAGGCTGCGGGACTCGGCCGGCTGGAGAAAGATGAACTGCGCATCCGCGCCGTGCAGGCCCACCGACCGCAGGGCGGCCAGGGCCAGGAAATGGCCGATGGAGCCCCGGGTGGTGGTGATGCGCCGGCCCTTGAGGTCGGCGGCCTGCTTCAGCGGCGAATCCTCCTTGACCACGATCGCCACCGCGGTCGGCGTGACCTTGAGCTTGATCACCCCCACGGTCTTGAGCGGCGCCCCGGCCGCGGCGGCAAACACAAAGGGCGCATCCCCCAGGCTGCCGATATCCACCGCCCCGGCGGCCAGGGCCTCGGCGGTGGGGGCCGCGGCAGCGAAGGAGGCGAACTCGATGGGGTACGGCACTTGCTCCAGCTCGCCTGCCGCCTGCAACAGAATTTTCAGCGACTGCTTCTGGCTGGACACCCGCAGCGCCGGCTGCGCCAGTGCACTGCCCAGCCACAAACACAACACCAGCCCTTGCAGGAGCTGGCCTACCCTGCCCCCTGTGCCGGTCATGCGGCCGCCTTCGCTGGCAAGCCAGCTCCTACCGGGTGAACCACCGGCAGGATGCCACGGGTGTAGGAGCCAGCTTGCTGGCGAATGGCCCTTGAACCCTGCGCCGGTCATGCGGCCGCCTTCGCTGGCAAGCCAGCTCCTACCGGGTGAACCACCGGCAGGACACCACGGGTGTAGGAGCCAGCTTGCTGGCGAATGGCCCTTGAACCCTGCGCCGGTCATGCGGCCGCCTTCGCTGGCAAGCCAGCTCCTACCGGGTGAACGACCGGCAGGACGCCACGGGTGTAGGAGCCAGCTTGCTGGCGAATGGCCCTTGAACCCTGCGCCGGTCATGCGGCCGCCTTCGCTGGCAAGCCAGCCCCTGCGAGCGTGATCGTGGTCATGCTCAGAACGCCAGGCTGACGCGGCTGTAGTAGTAGCCGCCGCCCAGGCCATAGGGCGAGAACATTCCGTATTCGTAGGTCCCCGCCCAGGCCTTGAGGCCGATCTTGTCCGGGTACACGTCGAACAGGTTGTTGGCGCCCACGGCCACGGTGAGGTTCTGGGTCACGTCATAGGCCACGTCCAGGTCGGTGATCCACTTGGCGCTGTAGGTGCGGTCGTTGGCCGGGATGTTCGAGCCTTCGGTGTACTCGCCAAAGCGGGTCAACTGCAGGTTGGTGGTCCAGTCGCCGACCTTGTAGTTGCTGGAGAGGATCCACTTGTCCTTGGGCGTGGATTTAGTCAGGTCGATCTGCTGCTGACGGTCGAACAGCACATAGCCGGCCCCCAGGCGCGACAAGGCCGCCGGGGTGTCCGCCAGGTCGCGGATGGTGGTCTTGTTGTGGTTGTAGGCGACGCTCCACTTCGCCGTGCCGTACTCGCCAAAGGACTGGCGGTAGTCCGCCACCAGGTCCACGCCCTTGGTCCGGGTGTCGGCAGCGTTGGTGTAGTACTGCCCGGCAAGGTTCGGCGAGAGGCCGTTCTCCACCAGGATCTGCGACACCGCCGGGCCCTTGAGGATGCCGGTCTGGAGGATGCGCTTGTCGATGTCGATCAGGTAGAAGTCGGCGGTCAGGCGCAGCCGATCGGTGGGCTCGGCGGTGAAGCCCAGGCTGTAGTTGCGCGAGGTTTCCGGCTCCAGGTCCTTGGCGCCCAGGGCAATGGCTTCCGGCGAGTTGGGGCGCATCTGCTTGGTGCGCACCGAGGTGGTGGTGCCGCCCGCGCCGAACTGGGTCACAGTGCTGGTGGTGGAGAACACGCTCTGGGCCAGGGACGGCGCACGGAAGCCGTTGCTCACGGCGGCCCGCACCGCGTACCCGGGGAGGAACTCGTAACGGGTGGTGAGCTTGCCGCTGGTGGTGTCGCCTACCCCGAGGTTGTACTTCTCGTAGCGCGCCGCCGCGCCGACGTACCAGTTGGGGGTGATGTTCAGGCCCAGGTCGAGATAGGCCGCCTCACTGTGGCGCTTGAGGCTGTAGGCGTCTTCCGGGGTGGTGCCGTTGACCGAGAACAACCCCGGGTCCGGCACCACACCGGCGAAAGGCCCGGTGTTGGGGACATAGCTGCCCTGGTTGTAGGAGTTGGGCTCGCCCTCTTCCAGCGCATATTTCTCCCAGCGGTATTCCACCCCGAAGGAGGTTTCCAGCGGGCTGCTCCAGCCGATGTCCAGGGCCCGGGAGAAGTCCAGGTTGTTGGTCCACTGGTCGAACACCAGGTTGCCCAGGTGGAAATCGTGCTGGCTGTAGGGGCCATTGGAGATGTTCAGGTTGTTGGCCGTGTCGAGCACCCCGCGATCCTTGCCGTAGGTACTCGACAGGTCCCAGTCCCAGCCACCGAGCAGGCCCTTGGCACCACCGGCGACCTGGAAATCGGTCTCGTGGATTTCCCGTCGCGCCTGGCCGCCGTTGGGGTAAGGCGCATTGGGAATGCCTGCCAGGCTGGTGATGTCGGTGGGCTTGCGGTGCCCCAGGTCCTTGTTGCTGTTGCGGTAGCTCAGGGTCGAGAACGAGTACAGCTTGAGGTCGTCCTCCAGAGGCAGCTCGGCGTTGTAGGCCAGGCTGGTGGTGCGGTCGCGGCCCAGGCCGTACTCGGTGCCCCAACCCTGGCGATTGCTTTCCCGGGGGTCCGGCGAGCCGTCGGCCTGCTTGAAGTACAGCTGGCCGCTGGCGGCACTGGAGCGCTCGTAGGGTTCCTGCAGCTTGGCGTCCCAGGACAGGTTGATGAAGCCGCCGTTCTCTCCCAGTTTGTTGCCCCAGTTGAAGGCTTCGTGGCCGGTGGTGCCGTCGCCGTCGTAGTACTGACCCAGGGTGGTGTCGGAGGTCAGGCCTTCGGCATTGCGCTTGAGGATGATGTTGATCACCCCGGCGATGGCGTCGGAGCCGTACTGCGCCGCCGCGCCGTCGCGCAGCACTTCGATGCGCTCGATGGCGGCGGTGGGAATCAGGTCCAGGTCCACCGGCACCGAGGCGTTGCCGACCCGTGCGCCGTTGTTGATCAGCGCCGAGTTGTGCCGGCGCTTGCCATTGATCAGCACCAGCACCTGGTCGCCGCCCAGGCCGCGCATGCTCACCCCGCGCACCAGGAACGCCGTGCCGCCGCCGTTGATGGTCGGTACGTTGAACGACGGCAGCAGGCGCCCGAGCATTTCTTTCAGGCCGTTCTGGCCGATGCTGCGCAACTGCTCGCTGTCGATCACATCGATCGGCGCCGGGCTATCGGTCACCGTGCGTTGCTGGCTGCCGCGCACGCCAGTGACCACCACCGTGCCCAGGGTTTCGTCGGCCGCCAGCAGTTCGGCGGGCAGCGCCAGGCCCATCAGGCCAAGGCTCAGGGGGGCCGCGCCGAAGAGGATTTTATGCAAGGAAATACTCATGACTTCAGATCCTTTGACAGGCGGCTCAGCGCGCTCGGGCGGCAACGGTTTCGACTTCGATCAAGGCGCCGGGCAGCACCAGCCCCGCCACTTGCACCGTGGTCCGGGCGGGCTTGAGCGGCTGCTTCTGGGTGCCGAAAAACTCGCGGAAGGCCACTTGCAGGCCGTCGAAATCCAGCTTGCCGCCCAGGGCCGGGTCCCCTACCAGGTAGATGCGCAGTTGCACCACGTCCCCCAGGGTCAGGCCCTGGCTGGCGAGGATCGTCTCCACCTTGCGCAGCACCACCCGGGCCTGGGCCTCGGTGTTGCCCACGGCGTGGATCTGCTCCTTGGACGCCTTGGGGTCCACCGGGTCCGGCAGCAGCCCGGAGAGGTAGGTCACCTCGCTGTTGGCGGGCAGGGTCACCGATTGCAGGATCGGCGAATTGGGGTAGCTGGACGGCACGCGCTGGATCCCCGCGGCCCAACTGCTGCTGGCAGCGAACAACAGCCCCAGCCCTACGACGGTGTTTTTCAAAGACATGCAAAGACGCTCCCAAGGTTGTGTGTGCCAGCCTCGGAGGTCCGCTACCCGGCATGGGTTACCGCTGTTGTGTGAATGCTCGGCTTTTTCAGGCCGTTTGCTGTAGCGACGAGCCTTGCGCCCGTTGGAAAAGTTGCCGCACCACCCGCCGCGCCGCCCCGGCGGCGGCTTCCTGCCAGATGCCCACGCCGCTGTGGGCCAGGCCGTCGCTGGTGAGGTAGACCCGGCCCTGGGGCTGGTTGAGCAGGCCATAGTCCGGCTCGGCCACTTCATGGCTGATCCAGGGGCCGAAGTTGTAGGGGATCTTGCTCCAGGCAATCACCAGCGGATTGCGCAGTTCCTGGCTGTGCCCGGGGTGCAGCAGCTCCACCGCCTGACGGGAAATCTCGATCTGCTGGGCCAGGGTTTTCTCCCCGAACCGTCGGGCGGTTTCGCCGTTGTTGTAGGCCGCCACCAACACCCCTTCGGCCTGGTTGAAACCGCCGCTGGGGTACCACAGCCCGGAGGCTTCCTGGTTGATGAACGACAGCCCGCCGTAGATCTGGTACTGGCTTTCCCAGAAGCGCCGCGACTGCCAGGCCACCTTGTTGGCGTAGCCGAACTGCACCGCGCCGATGGCCTGGCGCACCGGGGCGCTGAAGTTGTTCTGCACCTTGGCCAGCAGCGGCAGGGGCAGGCTGCTGATCACGTAGTCGGCCTTGAGGCTGTGGGTGCGGCCGGTGCGCCGGTCCAGGTAGACCACTTCGGCGCTGTCGGCCTGGTTGCTGATGGAACGCACCTCGCTGTGCAGCCGCAACTGGCCTTTCAGGCGCCGGGCAAAGGCCTGGGGAATGCGGTCCATGCCCCCCACCGGCTGGAACATGGTGGGCGAGAATTCCGGGTATTCGTCGATCATCAACGCCGTGGTCAGCGCCGGGTTGAGCAGGGTCTGCAACGGCAGCGGATCATTCTTCTGCGCCAACTGGTCACCGGCGCCGGGCCAGACCTTGTAGCCAGAGCGGGCCGAGCCCAGGTATTCGAGCTTGTCGGAAAGGTCGCCCCAGGTTTTCAGGAAACTCAGCAGGTTGCTGCGATCGGCTGGTGTCAGCTCCTGATCCAGGGCATGGCGATTGACGGCCTTGGCCAGCAGCTCGGAAAAATGCCCGCGGCTGTCATTGACCGCCTGGCGGATCTGCAATGCCGGCTGGTCAAGGTCCGGGCGCACCAGGGCGTTGCGGCTGGTATTGACCAGCACCTCCAGCTCCACCCCCAGCTCGCGGCAGTAGCCGAGCATCAACTGATGATGGCTGGGCAGGCGGCCGGCCCCGGCATTGAGGTAGAACCCCTCCCCGAATTGTGCGACCTGGGTGCTGCCGTCGCTGTACTCCACCCGATCGCCACCACGCACCGTCCAGTTGCGCCCGCCGACCCGGTCCCGGGCTTCCAGCAAGGTCACCTTGAACCCGGCCTTGCTCAACTCGTAGGCGCTGACCAGGCCACCGATCCCGGCGCCGATCACCACCACCGAAGCGCCCTTGCCCACGGCGGCTGCAGGCAGGGACGCATAGTTCTCCTCGAAGGCCTCGGCCTTGCCTGAGCCGCCGAACAGGCCCAAGACCGCGCTCGCCGCCTGGACCCCGCCGACAGCGGCGATACGGGCGATCAATTGTCTTCTGGTCAGCGGCATGCCAGCGCTCCCTGCTGTGAATGGATAGTGCATTCGGTTATAGCCTGCGGACTTATGCAGTCACTTGGGTCTATGGGAAGCCATCCTAGGGGCGCTTATTTAATAAGAGAAATACATTTTAAGCATATGCAAATATTACTTTGTTTCATATTCAGCCCAAAAGATTCTGCGCCACGCGCATAGCCCCAAAAGACCAGACACTCCCCCCTCCTCCGCTAGGAGCTGACATGCCAGAAGGCCATCTACCGCACCCCGCCAGCCTCAGCGCCCCTTCGCCGGCAAGCCGGCTCCTACGGCCTGGGCGGCTTCGAGGACGCGCAACAGGTTGCCGCCCCAGATCTTCGCCAGGTCCGCTTCGCTGTAGCCCGCCGCCAACAGGCCCTGGGTAATCCGTGGCAGTTGCGCGACATCTTCGAGCCCCTGAACCCCGCCACCGCCGTCCCAGTCGGCGCCGATGCCCACATGATCCGGGCCGACCACTTCCAGGATGTGCAGCAGGTGGCGCAGGTAATCGTCCAGGCTCGCCCTGGGCTGCGGGTAGCGGGCTTCGACCTGGCGAATGCGTTCGGCCAGGTCCGCCACCTGTTCCGGGCTCATGCTCGCCGCCAGGCGGAACTCGCGGTACAGCGGCCCCAGGGCCTTGTCCCGCTCGGGATTGGGCGCAAGGTTGATCAGGTCGCTGGGAAAGCTGTTGACCTGCACCACACCGCCCCTGGCCGCCAGTTGCCGCAGGCGCCGGTCATCCAGGTTGCGTGGATGGGCGGTGATTGCGCGGCTGCTGGAATGGGAGGCAATGATCGGCGCCCTCGACAGCGCCAGAACCTGGTCGAACACCTGATCCGAGGCATGGGAGACATCCAGCAGTATCCCCAGGCGATTGGCCTCGGCCACCAGTTCCCGGCCCGCCGGGCTCAGGCCGTGCCACTGCGGCAGGGCGGTGGCCGAGTCGGCAAAATCGTTGTTGGCCGAGTGCACCAGGCCGAGCATGCGCAGGCCCTGGCGGTAATAGGTGTGCAAGCGTGCCGGGTCGGCGGCCAGGGGCTGGGCGTTTTCCATGCTGATGAAAACCACACGCTGGCCACGGGCGACGATGGCCGGTACATCGCCAGCCGTCAGGGCCAGGGCGAAATCATCGGGGTGGGCGCCCACCAGGTCGCGAATCCGCGCCAGCACCGCCAGCCCATGTTCGCTGGCCAGGGTCCGGCCTTCGGCTGTGAGCGGCCCCTGGGGGGTGAAAATGGCCCAGAAACCGCCGTCCAGGCCGCCCTCTTTCATCCGTGGCAGATCGACCTGGGACAGGTCGTCCTGGTAGCGATGGCGCTGGGTGATGTCCCAACCGGGGCGGGCCAGTTGCATGGGGGTGTCGAGGTGGCTGTCGAGCACGATCAGGCGCTGGTGCAGGGCTTGGGGGGGGCTGTCGGCCAAGGCCAAGGGGCTGGCCAGCGCCAGGCACAGCAAGGTTCGGATAAACATGCGGCCTCCTGGCCAATGAAAGAATTTCCCCCCGGATCGCAAAGGCGTTCTCCGGGGCAGTGCAAGGCTTGAGGGCCTCTTCGCCGGCAAGCCGGCTCCTACATGGGGTGTCGGGTGTTCCGTAGGCGCTGGCTGGCCAGCGAAGGCATCATCAGGGGCAGCGCATGGCTTGTGGGCCTCTTCGCCGGCAAGCCGGCTCCTACCTGGGGTGTCGGGTGTTCCGTAGGAGCTGGCTTGCCAGCGAAGGCGTCATCAGGGGCAGCGCATGGCTTGAGGGCCTCTTCGCCGGCAAGCCGGCTCCTACCTGGGGTGTCGGGTGTTCCGTAGGAGCTGGCTTGCCAGCGAAGGCGTCATCGCCCTTTCGCCGGCAAGCCGGCGGCTACAGGCTCAGGTCCAGTGGAAGCTGCGGTCCCACAGGCCGGATACGTCCAGTTGCTGGGGCAGTACGCCGGCCTCGAAGAACAGGTCGGCCACGTCCTGCTGGGATTTCACCGCTGCGTCGTCCACCGGTTGCAGCAGGCGCGGGCCGCTCTGGGCCCGGTACTGGGCAAGGAACACCTCCCGGGGCATGCCGAGAATCTGCGCGCTCCTGGTCGCCCATTCCTCGGGGTGGCTGGCAATCCACTGCCAGGAGCGGTACTCGCGCAGGATGTAGTCGGTGATCGCCGCATGCTTGGCCGGGTCGGCGATGCTCTGCTGGTTGGCGGCGATCACGTAGTTGCCGGACAGGTAGCCCTGGCCGGTCTTCAATACCCGGGCCCCGGCCCGCAGTTCCGCCAGCTGGATGAAGTAGCCGAAGCTGACCCAGGCATCCAGGGCACCGTTCTGGAACGCGGCAAAACCGTCCTGCGGCGTCAACGCCATGGGCACGATATCGGCAAAACCCAGGCCCTGCTCCTTCAGCGCCTTGAGCAGAAAGTAATGGGAACTGGTGGAGCGGATATAACCGATGCGCTTGCCCTTGAGCTCGGCCACCGACTGCACCGCAGAGCCCTTGGGCACGATGAAGGCCTGGTTGTTGACGTCGCCGGTGAGCACCGCGATCAGCTTCACCGGGGCGTGGTTCTTGATCCCGAAGATCGGCGGGATCTCGCTCATCGGCGAGATGTCGAGGGTGCCGCTGACCAGGGCCTCGAAGCTCAGGTTGCCACCGGTGAACTCAGCGTACTTGACCTTGTAGGGCGGCGGTTCGATGCCCGCCTCGGCAAAGAAGCTCGGCGCCGCGCCCTTGTAGGTGGCGACGTTCAAGGTGACCCCGGACAGGTCCGCGGAGGCTCCCAGGCCCAGGCGCGGCAAGGCGGCGGCCAGACCGGCCAGGGCCGAGAGTTGGAGAAAATGACGACGCTGCATGGGCAAGGGTCCTTAATCGAGAAAGTCCGGTTCTTCGCGCACGATCCGCTCGCGGTAAGGCTGGAAACTGAACCAGCCGCCAAACTCGGTGCCGACCTGGCGCGCGGTGTGGCGCGCCACCTCATGGGGAATGGGCCGCGGGGTGCCGGCAGCTTCCGCCAGCAGTTGAGTCTGGGCGGCGTTGTCCATGGCGATGAAGCGCCACACCGCCGCCTCGACGGTTTCACCCACGGTGAGCAGGCCGTGGTTCTGCAGGATCAGCGCCTTGCGCCCCGCCAGTGCGGCGGCGATCCGCGCGCCCTCGCTGGCCTCCAGCACCACCCCGGAAAAGTTGTCGAACAGCCCGTGCCTTTCATAGAAAGCGCAGGCGTCCTGGGTCAGCGGATCGAGCAAGCGCCCCAGGCTCGACCAGGCCTTGCCGTACAGCGAATGGGCATGGGCCGCGGCGACCACCTCGGGATGGGCTTCATGCAGCGCCGCATGGATGGCGAACGCCGCCAGGTTCAACGCACCCTCGCCTTCGATCACCGCCCCTTCGGGGTTGACCAGCAACAGGTCGCGGACCCGTACATGGCCGAAATACACCCCCACCGGGTTGACCCAGAAATGGTCCGGGCGCCCCGGGTCACGCACCGTGATATGCCCGGCGCCGCCCATGTCGAACCCCAGCCGGGCGAACACCCGGAACGCTGCGGCCAGGCTCTGCTTGCGCTGCAGGCGCTCCAGCTCGACGGTGGCCTGCTGGGGCGGATGCTCCCAGCGAAAAACCGTCTGGCCATCGCGGGGCAAGTCATACACCGCGGGGCGAAAATGTGCGGTCATATCCGCTCTCCTTGAAATTGTCGAAAAGGCCCGCTGGGCCTTGCTTGGCGACCGCCCGCCGAACCTTCAGCGGCCTTGAGAACCCCGGCGTCCCTTCGGGCCGTGCGCAGCCTGCGGCAGCGGCTACACGAAGCGCTGCAAGCCAAGGCTGGAACCGCGCGTTAGTAGCCACGCTGGATCTCCACCGAGTTTTCCAGGGGTAAACCATCGCCCCAGCGCTGGAGATTGCGCCCCAGCAGGCGCGCGATATTCAGGTAGACCCGGGGCGAATTGGCCGAGGTGTGGGGCGACAGGCGAATACCCGGGTGGCGATAGAAAGGATGCCCCTCGGGCAACGGCTCGGGGTCGGCCACGTCCAGGCTGGCCAGGGCGATGCGCCCGGTGTCCAGGGCCTGCAACAGCGCCGGCTGATGGATCAGCGCACCGCGAGCGATATTGATCAGGTGCAACCCTGGCTTGGCCGCTGCCAGTACATCGGCGTCAATGATGCCCCGGGTCTGCTCGGTCAAGGGCACCGCCAGCAGCAGGTGATCGGCGCGGGCAAACAGCTCCTGCAGGTCGGCCACCGCCTCCACCCCGGGCACTTCGAACGGCTGCGCCGAACGCCGCAGGGCCAGCACCTGCATGCCCAGGGCCTGGGCCTTGGGCGCCAGCTCCCGGGCGATGCTGCCAAAGCCGAACAGCCCCAGGGTGCTGCCGGCCACCGCGGCCAGCGGCCGTTGCTGCCAGTGCTCGGCGCGCTCGATCCACACCTGGGGCAGTTGCTTGGCGGCGGCGAAGATCGCTGCCAGGGCAAACTCGGCAATGCTTTCGGCGGTGCTGCCCCGGGCACTGGCCACCGGCAGGTCCTGGAACAGCCAGCGAGGAAAATAATCCAGGCCTGAAGTCACCAGTTGCACGAAGCGCAGGCCAAACGGCCAGCCCGCCGGCGGCTCTGGCGCGTCGCGAAAATCGGCGTGGGGCGCAGCCAGCAGCACCTCGATATCGGCGGGCAAGCCACACGGCAGGCCCCGAGGCAGGCGCAGTACATCCACCCCCGGCAGCCACTGGCGCAACCGCTGGTTGAAGGGCTCGTCGAGCTGGCTGGCGATGCGCGTCACGCCTGGGCTCCGCGGCTGGGCAAGGCAAAGGCAGCGCGCCCCACGGCACCGAGAATCGCGTCGTTCTGCGGGGTATGAATGCGGCTGCACAGCACATCGCGGTAATGCCGTTCAATGGGGTTGCCCCGGGCCAGCCCGGGGTTGCCGATGGCTTCGATGCCCAGCTCCACGGCGTTGATGGCGTTGCTGGTCACCAGGTATTTGATCTGGGTCGCCTCCCCTGGGGCGATCCGCCCTTCGGCGGCGGCATCGAGCAGCACCCGGTTGTTGAGCAGCAAGGCGTCGATGCGCCCGATCAGTTCCTGAAAGCGCGGCAGGCTCGACAGCGGTGCGCCAAGGTTGGCCGGGGCACGCTGGGCCAGCCAGCCCAGCAGCCAGTCGCGGGCGGCCCGGGCCACGCCGTCGTAGATGGCCGAGAGCAGCACCGCCAGCCAGAGCACGCCCTTGCTGTCCAGTTCGGAGGGCCGGGGCACGTGGGCCGGCTGGATATCCACCGCCTGTTCCTCGGGCACGAACACCTCATCGAAGATTACGTCGTGGCTGCCGGTGGCGCGCATGCCCAGGTGGTCCCAGGTTTCCTCGACGCTGATCCCGGGGCTGTCACGGTGGACCAGCCAGGTACCCACTTGCGGCTCGGCCTCGTCGCTGCGGGCCCAGACCGCCAGCCAGGTCAGCCCGGGAATGCCGGTGGAGTAGATCTTGCGCCCGCTGAGCAGCCAGCCGCTCTCGACCCGTCGTGCCAGGGTCGCCGGCAAACCGCCCCGGGCCGGAGTACCCAGGTCCGGCTCGACCCGCAGGGCGTTGATCAGGGCACCCTCTTGCACCGCCTCCCGGGCCACGCGCTGGCGCAGGTGCAGCGGCCAGGCCGTGTTCTGTTGCAGGCGCGTGTGCTGCAGGTACTGCATCACCAGCACCAGCGCGGTGGAAGGCTCGCCCCGGGCCACGGCGCCTATCACTCGTCGCGCCTGGGCCAGGGTCGCCTCGCTGCCGCCCAGGGCCCGGGGCACGGTCAGGGCCAGCAGGCCATGCTGGTGCAGGCGTTGCAGGTTGGCGTGGGGAAATTCGCTGTGACGGTCATAGTGGGCAGCGGTGGCGGCGAATTCTTCGCTCAGTTGCTGCAGCAGGTCGGCGAACTCGCTGGAGTCAGGATCAGGAACGGGACGGGACACGGACGGAGACGGTTGCACGCTGGAAAGGCTCATCGGCTGGCAGTCCTGCTCAAGGGAAGGGAGATGTCGACGGCCGGCTCGGCCTCGGTTTCCACACCCAGCAGTTGCAGCAACCGCGCGCGCAGTGCCTGGAACCCCGGGGTGGAGGCCTGACGCGGACGCGGCAGGCGGATTGGTAATTGCTCGGCGATTTGCCCGTTGGCCAGCACCAGCACCCGATCGGCCAGCAGCAGCGCCTCGTCGACATCGTGGGTCACCAGCAGCACCGCCGGGGTGTGCACCCGCCACAGGCGGATGATCAATTGATGCATGCGGATCCGGGTCAGGGCGTCCAGAGCGGCGAAGGGCTCATCCAGCAGCAACAGGTGCGGCTCCCGTACCAGGGCCCGGGCCAACGCCACTCGCTGGGCCTCGCCGCCGGACAAGGTGCCTGGCCAGGCATTGAGCCGGTGGGCCAGCCCGACCTCCTCCAGCGCTGCCTCGGCCCGCTCCCGGGCCCCGGCCCCGCGCACGCCCAGGGCAACGTTGCGCCACACGCGCTTCCAGGGCATCAGCCGTGGCTCCTGGAACACCGCGGCCATGGCCGAAGGCACCTGCAACTGGCCCTGGTCGATGGGCTCCAGCCCGGCCAGGGTTCGCAGCAAGGTGGTCTTGCCCGAACCGCTGCTGCCCAGCAGAGCCACGAACTCCCCGGGAGCGATGTCCAGATCCAGGCCATCGAGCACCGCCTGCCCGGCAAAGCGCCGGGTGATCCGGCGGCATTCGACGGCAGCGCGCAAGCGGCCCTGCTGGGGCAATGACAAAGTCATGGGTCAGTTCCTGATAAAGGTCGGGCGCCAGGCCAGGGCGCAACGTTCGAGGCCGCGCACCAGCCCGTCGATGCCCAGGCCGAGCACGCTGTAGACCAGGAGGCAGATGACGATCACGTCGGTGCGCATGAAGTCCCGCGCGTCGTTGACCAGGTAGCCGATACCGGCGCTGGCGTTGATCTGCTCCACCACCACCAGCCCCAGCCAACTGATGCCGAAGGCATAGCGCAGGCCGACGAAGAACGCCGGCAGGGCCCCGGGCAGGATCACGTGGACGATCAGTTCCCAGCGTTTGAGGCCCAGCAGGGTCGCGGCCTCCACCAGCTTGGGATCGAGGCTGCGAATGCCGGAAAACAGCGTGAGGTAGATAGGAAAGGTAGTGCCCAGGGCGATCAGCGCGATCTTCGGCGTCTCGCCCACGCCGAACCAGAGAATGAACAGCGGCACTATGGCCAGGAACGGCAGGGTGCGCAGCATCTGCATGGGGGAATCGATGGCGAGCTCACCGCGCCGGGACAACCCGGCCACCAGGGCCAGCAGCGTGCCCAGGCTGACGCCGATGGCCAGGCCGCTGAGGGCGCGCTTGAGGGACACCCACAGGTGCCCGGCCAGTTCGCCGCTGCCGAGCATCTGCCACAGGGTGCCGCCGATGGTACTGGGAGCGGCAATGATCCGCGCCGGCAACAGCCCGCTGCGCGAGGCCAGTTCCCACACCAGCAGAAGCAGCAACGGGCTGACCAGGCGCAGCAGCAGGTCGCCCAGGAGCTGGTATCCGGGGCGCTCGGTCCAGCGACGGGACGAGGTGAGGGGGGCTGGCGCAGGCATCGCAACATCCTTATTTCAGCGCGTTCGAGCCCCATGCTAACTACATAAAAAACGTCCGTGAAATTCGTTTTGGTTCTAACTTAATATACAAAAATTGCATTCAATGGTTGCCAAGACATGCAAATCAATAATCAAAAACAATCCGAAGGAGCCGGCTTTCCGGCGAACAGCCCCTGAGGTTGGCGCCGGCCTTGAGGGCGCCTTCGCTGGCAAGCCAGCTCCTACGGCGCAGCCTTGCCGACCCGGGCGGCAACCATCTCGCCGAACATGCTCACCGGTTCTTGCAGGTTGCCGAGGAAACGAGGGTGGATCAGCCACAGGTCGATCACCGGCTTGAAGTCGCTGACCGGGACGATCTCCAGCTTGTCCCGATGGCTGCTGTTTTCCAGCAGCGGTAGCGGTACCAGGCCATAGCCCAGGCCATTGGCGATCAACCCCAGTTGCAGCTCGGTACCGAAGGTTTCCAGGTTGATCTGCAACGACAACCCCTGTGCGCTCAGCGCCCGTTGCAGGCCGGCACGAAAGCCGCAGCCGTCAGGGTTCAGCACCCAGCCGCGCTGGTAACAGTCGGCCAGTTTGCACGAGCGCTTGCGCACCTCGCCCTTGGCCGCCACCACCACCAGGTTCATGCTGCCCAGGGAACGGCCCACCACCCCTTCGGGGAAGACCTTGCCAGCGGGAAACAGCGCCGCCACCACATCCAGCTCACCGTTCTCGACCTTGCTCAACAGGTGGCTGCCCCAGCCCGTGGCCACCGAGGTCTGCAACTGCGGATACAGCGCCTTCAACTGGCTCAGGGCATCGAGCAGCACCACATCGCCGATGGTCTGCGGCACGCCGATGCGCAGGGCACCACTGGGGGCGCCGTCATTGGCCACCAGTTCATTGAGCGCGTCGATGCTGCGCAGCACTTCCAGGCACTGGCCATAGACCCGCAAGCCCATGCTGGTGGGCTTGAGCGGCTTGGTGTTGCGGTCCAGCAATTCCACCCCCAGGGCTTCCTCGAAATTCTGCACCCGGCGGGTAATGGCCGGCTGGGTCAACTGCAGGGCATCGGCCGCCTGGCTGATGGTCTGGCAGCGGATTACCGCCACGAACGCATTCAGATCATCTATCTTCATTCTTTTTTCGCATAATAAATGACTGGAAAAATGTTCGATAAGAATAATACCTTTTAGCTCGCCCGTGTAGTTCGCGTCATTTGCCTTGTGTCCACGGAGGGAGCCCATGCCCCACAACGCCACGACAGTCGCCATCGAATCAGCCAACTTCGCCCGCCTGCGGGACTTTATCGCCGCCCTGGCCGAGCTGCTGGACAGCCATCCCGATGAAGCCCGGGTGCTGGACCAGGGCGCCGCGCTGCTGCACCAGCTGGTGAGCCAGGACGACTGGCTGCCCGCGGCCTTCGCCCAGCCGGATCCGCAGCGCTACCAGCAGTTTCTGCTGCATGCCGACTCGCGCCAGCGCTTCTCCATCGTCAGCTTCGTCTGGGGCCCTGGGCAGCGCACACCGATCCATGACCACCGGGTCTGGGGCCTGATCGGCATGCTGCGCGGCGCCGAGGACAGCCAGGGGTTCGAACGCCTGGCCGACGGCCGCCTGCAGCCTGCCGGCGCGCCGCTGCGCCTGGTGCCGGGCCAGGTGGAAGCGGTGTCGCCACGCATTGGCGACATCCATCAGGTGAGCAATGCCTATGCCGATCGGGTATCCGTCAGCATCCATGTGTATGGCGCCAATATCGGTGCCGTGCAGCGCGCCGTGTACGACCTGGACGGCCAGGAAAAACCCTTTGTCTCCGGCTACTCCAACCATTTGCTGCCTAACCTCTGGGACTTGTCGAAGGAGCCCCTGCAATGACCGATTTCCCGACCCGCAGCCCGGCACAGATCCGCCAGGCCCTGCTCGACCGCCAGGAACTGGCACTGATCGATGTGCGTGAAGAAGCGCCCTTCGCCGAGGCCCACCCGCTGTTCGCGGCCAACATCGCGCTGTCGAAACTGGAGCTGGAGGTGTATGCGCGCATCCCCCGGCGCGACACCCCGATCACCCTCTATGACCAGGGTGAAGGGCTGGCCCAACGCGCCGCCACGCGCCTGCGGCAACTGGGCTACAGCGATGTCGCTCTGCTCGAAGGCGGCCTGGTGGGCTGGCGCGCCGCCGGCGGCGAGCTGTTCAAGGACGTCAACGTGCCGAGCAAGGCCTTTGGCGAACTGGTGGAAGCCGAGCGCCACACCCCGTCCCTGGCCGCCGAGGAACTCCAGGCGCTGCTCGACCAGCAGGCCGACCTGGTGGTACTCGATGCCCGGCGCTTCGACGAATACCAGACCATGAGCATCCCCGGCAGCACCAGCGTGCCCGGGGCCGAACTGGTGCTGCGGGTGCGTGAGCTGGCCCCCGATCCCCGCACCCGGGTGGTGGTCAATTGCGCCGGGCGCACCCGCAGCATCATCGGCACCCAGTCCCTGGTGAATGCCGGCATTCCCAACCCGGTGGCGGCGCTGCGCAATGGCACCATCGGCTGGACCCTGGCCGGGCAGAAGCTCGAACACGGTCAGAGCCGGCGCTTCAAGGCCATCAACGAGGCCCAGCGGGCCCCGGCCCAAGAAGCCGCTCGGGCGGTGGCCGACCGCGCCGACGTGGCACGCATCGACCTGGCCCAGTGGCGGCGCTGGCAGGCCGACCCCAAGCGCACCAGCTACCTGTTCGATGTGCGCACCCCGGAGGAATTCGCCGCCGGCCACCTGCCCGGCGCCCGCTCCACCCCCGGCGGGCAACTGGTGCAGGAAACCGACCACTTCGCCAGCGTGCGCGGTGCGCGCCTGGTCCTGGTGGACGACGACGGCGTGCGCGCCAACATGAGCGCTTCCTGGCTGGCCCAGATGGGCTGGCAGGTGGCGGTGCTGGACGGCCTGCGCGACAGCGACTTCAGCGTGCGCGGCCCCTGGCAGGCGCCACTGCCGGACACCTCGCCGGCCGAAGAAATCAGCCCCCGCACCCTCGCCACCTGGCTTCAGGAGCCCGGCACCCTGGTACTGGACTTCACCGCCAGCGCCAACTACGTGCAGCGCCACATCCCCGGCGCCTGGTGGGTGCTGCCCAGCCAGTTGCAGGAAGCCCTGGCCCAGTTGCCACAGCCGGAGCGCTATGTCCTGACCTGCGGCAGCAGCTTGCTGGCGCGCTTCGTGGTGCCTCAATTGCAGGCCCTGACCCAGCGCCCGGTGTTCCTCCTCAGCGGTGGCACCGCGGCGTGGATCGAAGCCGGCCTGCCCGTGGAAGAAAGCCGTCAGCAACTGGCTTCACCCCGGATCGACCGCTACCGGCGCCCCTATGAGGGCACCGACAACCCGAAAGAGGCCATGCAGGGCTACCTGGACTGGGAATTCGGCCTCGTGGCGCAGTTGGGCCGGGATGGCACCCACGGCTTCTTCGTCATCTGAACCGCTTCGCTGGCAAGCCAGCTCCTACAGACCCCGCCTCTGCACTGTGGGAGCCGGCTTGCCGGCGAAGGGCCGCAAGCCTGGCATCGCTCGCAAGGGCACCCTGGCTGGCAAGCGCGCTCCTGCGAGGAAGGGTATTTCGGGTGCGTAGGCGGTGCTGGTGGATCATCAATCGCCCGGATGACAAATAGCAATAATTCTCGATATCATTCGCGACCTTGTGCTCACCGCGTCGTCAAGAAGGATATCCATGTCTCGCTCCAAGCCCGACTCTGCGTCGGCGGACTCTGTTCGCGGGTTCTATGCGGACATCCTGCATTTTTTGCGTAAACGCACGGACAACGCCAGCGACGCGGCGGACATGACCCAGGACGTGTTCACCCAATGGCTCGACTACCGTGACCGGGCCCAGGTCGAACAGCCCCGGGCCTTTCTGTTCCAGATGGCACGCAACCTGCTGCGTGATCATTGGCGGCGCCAGCAGGTACGCTCCCGGGCTCATCAGGACGGGCACCACGAGCAAAGCCTGGACAACGAACCCCTGGCCGACGAACAGCACGAGCCCCTGCCTGCGGCCCAGCGCCTGCAACGCCTGGAACAGTTGAAAGAAGTCCTCGCCCAACTCTCGCCGCGCCGCCGCGAAGCCCTTATGCTGCACCGCTTCGAAGGGCTGAGCCAGACGCAGATCGCCGAGCGCATGGGCATTTCAGTGAGCATGGTGGAAAAACACATCGCCTTTGCCCTGCTGCACTGCAAGCGGCACCTAGAACGAGAAAACGGCAAGGAGCAGCCTGAATGACCCGCTTTTCCGGCACCCACAACGACCTCGACAGCGAGCAGATCGACGCCGAGGCCGCCAGCTGGTTCGCCCGCAACCGCAACGACCCGGACCGCGCCACGCGCAAGGCTTTCGATGCCTGGGTCAGCGAGCCGGCCCACGCCCGGGCCTATGCCGAGTTCGAAGAACTGTGGGTCGATCTTGCGCAATTGCAGCAACTGAGCCGGCCCATCCCCCTGCCCCGGCGCAAGCCCGCCCCCTGGCGCCCGGCCCTGGCGGTAGCCGCCGCGGTGCTTTGTGCGGTGCTGGCCGTCAACCTGGGCACGCCCCAGGGGCCCTACATCCAGCAGGTGGCGGCCCAGGAAAAGGGCGCCCGCGCCTTCAAGCTGCCCGATGGCAGCACCCTGTACGTCAACGCCAATACCCAGGTGAAAGTGGATTTCAGCGCCCAGCAGCGTGATATCTACCTGCAACAGGGCCAGCTGTACCTGGAAGTGGCTGCCGACAAGGAGCGCCCGCTATGGGTGCACAGCGGCACGGCCAAAGTGCGGGTGGTGGGTACCGCCTTCGACGTGCGTCGTGGCCAGCGCCAGCTGGTGGTCAGCGTCGCCCACGGCCAGGTGGCCTTCAGCCCGGACGGCAAGCCCGGGGAATTGACCCTGCTCGGCGCCCGCCAGCAAGCCACCTATGACCTGCACAAAGGCACCCTGCGCCAGCAGACCCTGGACAGCGATGAGGTGGCGGACTGGCGCAGCGGGCACCTGGCCTTTCGCAACCGCGACCTGGCCAGCCTGGTGGACGAGTTGAACCTGTATCGGCGCCAGCCGGTGCAACTGGCCGAGGGTTCGCTGGGGGCCTACAAGGTTTCGGGCAACCTCGATGTCAACGACCCCGACGCCCTGATCAAGGCACTGCCCGTGCTGGTTCCGGTAAAAGCCGTCCCCCTGGCCGACGGCCAGCTGAGACTTGAAGCTCGTTGATTCATTCATATGAGAATATTTTGCATTCGCATATGAGGTTTTTTTTCACTGCCGCGTCTTCCTCCCGTCTGCGATCTGTACGCAGCGCTTTTTTGGCCTTTAAGCCGCTCTGGGGGAAGTCATGTTTCGCGCGCTCTTGCCTGTTCCGTTAGTCCGTACCCGCCCGACCCTGCTCGCCGCCTGCCTGGCATTGAGCCTGCAGGCCCAGGCCGGGCCGCTGCATTTCCAGTTGCCGGCGCAGCCTCTGGCCGCGTCCCTGAGCCAGATCGCCCAGCAGGCGAAGATCCAACTGCTATTCGATGAGCAACTGCTGCGCAACGCCAAGGCGCCGGCCCTGCAGGGTGACTACAGCCCGGAAGAGGCGATCCGCACCTTGCTGCAGGACGGCCGGTTCAACCTGATGAAGGTCGACAACACCTACATCGTGCGCCCAGCCGACACCAACCTGAGCAGTGGTTCGGCCCTGCAACTGGGGGCCATGAGCGTGATCGGCAACGGCACCGAAGTGGATTCCTCCAGTGTCGGCCGCTCGACCCTGAACCAGGCGGAAATCGATCGCCACCAGGCCACCAACGTGGTCAGCCTGATCGACACCCTGCCCGGCGTGAGCCTGGGCGGCTCGCTCAAACCCGGCGGCCAGACCATCAACATCTGGGGCCTGGGGGATGCCGAAGACGTGCCGATGAGCGTTGATGGCGCCACCAAGAGCGGCTTCGAACGCTACCAGCAGGGTTCGGTGTTCATCGAGCCGGAGCTGATCAAGCGCATCGAAGTGGAAAAAGGCCCGCACTCCCCCGAGACCGGCAACGGTGGTTTCGGCGGCACCGTGCACATGGAGACCAAGGACGCCCCGGACCTGCTGCAGGAAGGTCGCAACGCCGGCGCCATGGTCAAGTACGGCTACAGCAGCAACAGCCATGAACAGGCCTACACCGGCGCGGTGTACGGCCGTACCGATGATCACCGCTTCGATGCCCTGGCCTACTGGACCAAGCGCGACGGCGACGACATGAAGATCGCCAGCGCCCAGCCCGACCCGCGCAACGCCTACCCGATCAACCCCAAGCGCCTGCCCAATACCGCCCAGGACATGGAAGGCGAGCTGTTCAAGCTGAACATGCAACTGACCGACGAACATCGCCTGGGCTTTAGCTACATGCGCTCCAACAGCGACATCTGGGCGCCCTTCTCGGCCAAGAGCTACCCGACGCCACCGAGCCAGAGCGACATCAACAAGTACGGTTATGACGGCGCCACCCGCCGCTTCCTGGCCCAGCGCAATACCATCGACACCACCTGGATCGCCAAGTACCAGTACACCCCCGTGGACAATCCATGGATCGACTTCGAGGCCAAGTACTCCGATTCCACCACCGACCAGACCGACGAACGCGGGCCGAACGCCTTTTTCCAGCCGGCCTCCGGTGGCCGCAAGATCACCGTGGGCTATGACGACAAGATCCTGGCCCTGAAAAACACCAGCCGCTTCAGCACCGGCCCGCTGGAACACGCGCTGACCAATGGCCTCCAGATCCGCAAGCACACTCGCGAAGTGGACATGTGGATGCCGGGCAAGACCTATGAAGTGCCCAAGTACAACTACGGCCACTACCAGCCGGGCTTCATGCCCCACGGCAAGGTCGACAACAATGCCTTCTACATCCAGGACGCCATCACCCTGGGGGACTTCACCCTGACCCCGTCCCTGCGCTACGACCATGTGCGCAACCGTGGCGAGAAGAACGACGCACCGTTCTACAACAGCCCCGACCCGGTGGCGGGCCACGATTACGGCGACAAGACCTACACCGGCTGGTCGCCTCGGCTGTCGGCGTTCTGGACAGTGACCCCGCAATTCGCCCTGTTCGCCGACTACAGCAAGACCTGGCGCGCGCCGGTGATCGACGAGCAGTACGAGGTCCAGTCGGCCGCCTCCACCCGTTCCGCCACCAGCCGCGACCTCGACCCGGAACGCATCACCGCGTTGCGCGCCGGTAACATCACCAGCTTCTCCGACGTGTTCACCCAGGCCGACCGCGTCCAGGTGCGTACCACGCTGTTCCACAACACCATCAAAGACGAAATCATGAAGAACCTCGGGATCGGCTGCCCCGAGCAACTCACCAGCGGCAAGAGCATCAGCCAGGTGTGCAACCAGCCGACCATCGGGGTCTATCGCAACATCGGCGACCTGACCATCAAGGGCTTCGAGGTGGAAAGCTTCTACGACTCGACCTACCTGTTCGGTTCCCTGTCCTACTCATGGATCACCGGCAAGCATGAAGGGGCCTACACCAACCCCTGGGGGCCGAACGTCTGGGCCCGGGACATCCCGCCACGCAAGTGGGTGGCCAGCCTGGGGGTGAAGATTCCTCAGTGGGATGCGCAAGTGGGCTGGCAGGGCCAGTGGGTGCGCCAGACCGACCGAGTGCCCAGCGACATCTATGCCGGCGGTCCGGGCAGCGCCCTGGGCGACGCCTATTGGGACCAGTACAAGAACGACCGCTACAACGTGCACGGCCTGTTCGCCAACTGGAAACCCCAGCAGCCTTACCTCAAGGGCACCGAAGTCAACTTCACCCTGGACAACATGTTCAACCGTGACTATCGCCCACCACTGAGCGGCGATAACGCATCCAGCCTGGGGCGCAACGCCAAAATCAGCGTGACCCGCTTCTTCTGACGGCAACTGGCTGCGGTGCATCGGACGCACCGCAACAGGCCAGCCGTTGGCCATCACGGATGTATTGCAAACCGTTAGCCAAGCCCTGCCGCCCGCACCTGCCGGGCTAAGATCGACGCCCCCCTGAAAACCGCTGAAATGCCTTTGGGCGCTTTCAGTCAACTTTTCATTGATTATGTACGACAGTTGTCGTACAACCGAGAAGACGTCATGGACAGAGGCTTCAGGAAGGTCAGGCGGGACCTGATCAATGCATTACAAAGCGGCCACTATCTGCATGCCGCGCGCGGCTCGATCGAGGTCAAGAACCTGCTGGCCACCGGCGAGGTCTCGACCAGTCAACTGATCGAAGTCATCAATGCCTGCAAGGGCCAGGACCACAGTTGCAGCGCCCACCACAGCGTCCCGGGCATCGCGGTCCACGTGCTGAAAAAGGCCGGCGGGTACATCAAGTTCTACTTTATCGAGCCAGATGCGTGGTTCATCAGCGTTCACCGATGAGGGCAACCCATGAAACTCTTTCTGCAAGGCGACCGGGGCAAGGCGCTCTGCGAGCATTGCCAACAGGTCGTCGGCATTACCTACCTGCGGCGCGACGTCCCTTTCAGCGACGGCCATGGCCTGGCCCGGGACATCCTGGTGGGGGTTTGCGACCTCTGCGCCACGGTGGTGGCCATCCCGCCCCAGTCCACACCGGCGATCAAGGAAGCACGCAAGCAATCATTGACCTCCATCGAGGCGCGGCTGCCGGCGGTCTACCTCGATGTACTGGATGCGGCGATGCACTGCGTGGCCCCGGATGCCGGAGTGCAGATGCGCAAACTGTTCCTCGGCTACTACTTCAGCGCCCCCGCGGCGTCTTCCCTGGAGCAAGTGCACAGCGGCTTCGTCGCGTACCTGGCCGAGCAGGCCGAGGCCCGCCAGTTGCCTGCCGTGCATGCCATGAAACGCCTGTCGCTGAAGGTCAACCACTATGTGGCCGAGGATCTTGCGCGCCTGCTGCAAGCCACCCGGATGAGCCAGACCCAACTGCTGAAATCGCTGATCGCGCAGATGCGCCTGGATGTGCTCGAAGGCGGCAACCCCGCGGTGATCGCCGACCTGCGCCAGCTGGCGCGCCTGGGGCTTTGACCTTCAGCCTTTGCCCCGGCCCGCGACCCGCCCCGCCCGCAGGAAATCCCCCCAGCGCCGCACCAGGTAGTTGTGCTCGTCCATCACCGAGTTCCACACGGCGATATGCCCCATGCGCTGCGGGTAGGAACCGCCATCGCGGGTCTCGCCGATATCGATCAGCGGTTCGCCGTCGCTGCCCGGCAACTCTTCCCGGGCCGGTTTGCCGGCGTACCAGTAATCCCACTCGGCGCTGCTCAGGTGATCGCGGGTACGCGCCGGGTTGCCGATGTAGTAGCCCTGGCGTGCCATCACCGCACCGGGCCAGCCCGACAGCCACCAGTTGAGGTAGGCATAGGCTGCATCCAGCACCGCGCCCTTGGCGTGGCGCGACAACGACAGCCCGCCGAACCAGGCGCGGTAACCTTCCTTCGGCACTGCCAGGCGGTATTTGACCCCCGCCCGGTGCAGGCGCATCAGCGTCGGCGACCACAGGCTCTGGATATCGATGCGCGGGCTGAGCATCAGTTGCGCGGCCTCTTCATCGTCCGACCAGAACGCCGCGAAGTGCCCTTCACGCTGCTTGCGCACCAGGATCTGCGCCAGCCGGTCGATCTCTTCGATGCTCAGGTTGCCGATGTCCTTGAAGGATTCCAGGCCACAGCCCTGCACCGCCAGGGCGGCGTCCAGGGCACCGATCGCCGCATCGCTCTGCAAGGCAATGCGCCCGCTCCAGGCCGGCTCCAGCAGCCAGCCCCAGCTTTCGTTGGCGCTGGAAAAGCCCGCCGGCAGGCGCTCCGGGCGGTAGGCGAAACTGTCGGCGTTGTGGGTCAGCGGCAGCATGCTGATGCGCTCGCTGGCCGTGCTGCCCAGGCTACCGTCGTGCTGCACATAGAGCCGTTCGCTGGGCACGCTGCCACTGCCCAGGCGATCGTCCGGCGACAGGCGCCCGCGCTTGGGCAGGTCGTTGATCTCGTGCCACAGGGCAATGCGCCGGGTATCGATGGGCTGGATCGCCTGGGCCGGCCAGACAAAATCGACGTTGTGAAACCACTGGTCATAGAGGTCGTAGCTGTCCGGCTGCATCACCGCGATGCGCTGGGCCTGCTCCACATCGTGTACCTGATACACCAGGCGGATGCCCAGGTCCTGCTCGGCGCGTACCCGCAGGGATTCGAGCAGGGTCACCGAGGTGCCCAGCACCCGCAGGGTGACCGGTTGCGTCGCCGCCATCAGGCACTCTCCCCGGCGGCCGGGGCGAAACTGCGGGCGAACACCTCGAAGGAGCGGCGCAGTTGTTCGGGCTCCAGCCCGCGCAGGATAAACACCAGCCGCGAGCGATGGTCGGCACTGGGCCAACGGGGCAGATGCACGGGTGCGTGCAGGCAATGCTGCACGCCATGGATGACGATAGGGGCCTGGTTGGCGTTGATGTTGAGCAATCCTTTCACCCGCAGAATTCGTTCGCCGTGGCATCTTAGCAGCATCGACAACCAGACCCCGAAGCCCACCCAATCCAGGGCTTGCTCGAACTCCAGGCTGCACACTTGCGCCGCGCCATGCTGTGGCGCAGCGGCTTTGAGTGGCCCCTGCAACTGCCAGCGCGCCACTTCCCGCTCGGCCGTCGCGCCGCGCAGCCCCTCCCCCAGCAACAGCTGATCGCCACTCTGGATCGACTGGGTCAGCAACAGGGGGGCCCCGGGATTGAGCTGCTGCAAATGCTCGCGCAATGCCGCCTGGGTTGCTTCGTCGACACAATCGGTCTTGCTCAGCAGCAAGCGATCCGCGGCCGCCACCTGGGCCAGCCACTCCGGGTGCAGGCGCTCCTGCAACGCCGCGTGGCTGGCATCCACCAGGGTCACCAGCAGGCCGATGTGCACCCGCCCGCGCAATTGCGGATCGTTGTTCACCGTGGCCAGGATCGGCGCCGGGTCGGCCAGCCCGGTGGTTTCCAGCAGCACCCGGCGAAAGGCCGGAACCTCGCCCCGGCTACGCCGCGCCAGGAGCGCCAGCAGCGCCTCTTTCAGTTCGCCGCGAACCGAACAGCAGACACAGCCGCTGGGCAGCAGCACGGTGTCCGGCGCCACCTCCTGCACCAGCAAATGATCGATGCCGATATCGCCGAACTCGTTGATCAGCAGCGCCGTGTCCCCCAGGCTCTGGTCCTGCAACAGGCGGTTGAGCAAGGTGGTCTTGCCACTGCCGAGAAACCCGGTGATGACGTTCAGGGGCAGGCTCATGGCTGTTGCTCCAGGTGCTTGAGAATCACAGGGTCCAGAGGATCGAGGGGCCGGCCGAGCATGGATTCGGCCAGGCTCCACAGCTGCTCCAGGCCGCTGGCCAGTTCCTGGCGGCCGGTCGCCCCCAGCAGCAGATAGGCCGAGCCCTGGAAGTCTTCGACCTTGAGCCGCAACGGCACCAGTACCCGGTTGATCGCGGCGATTCTGCGCAAGCGTTCGCGACGCCGGGGCAGTTCATCCCCCAGCGGGTCGCTCCAGTGCACGTCTTCGCCCAGCAGCCCGCATAACCCGCACATGCTCAGCCCTCCTTCATGGCATGACATCCCCGGAGTTCGGGCCCAGGGTCTGGCCGACGAACAGGTTGCCCCCCGGCTCGCTGGCCAGCAGCACCGCGGTGGGCGCCACTTCATCGGCCAGGCCGAAGCGCCCCAGGGGCAGCTCGGCGGCCTTGGCGGTTTTCCAGGCGCTGCTGATGCCAGACACCAGCGGCGTCTCGATCGGCCCCGGGGCGATGGCGTTGACCAGTACGTTGTCCTTGGCCACTTCCAGGGCCAGGGACTTGGTGAAACCGATGACCCCGGCCTTGGCCGCGGCGTAGTGGGTCAGCTCGGCGCCGCCCTTGATTCCCAACTGCGAGGCGACGTTGATGATCCGCCCCCAACGCTGCGCCAGCATATGGGGCAAGGCCCGCTGGCTGGCGACGAAGACGCTGGTGAGATCGACCCGCAGCATGTCGTTCCACATCTCGATGGACAGATCGACGCAGCGCGCCTGGGTCAGCATGCCGGCGTTGTTCACCAGGATATCGATACCGCCAAAATGCTCGACACAGGCATCGACTCCGGCCTGGGCCCCATCGACGCTGCCGACATCGGCCACGCATTCGACGACTTCAGCGCCCAGCTCGCGGCAGGCTTGGGCGCTCTCGGCCAGGCGCGCGGGGTCGCGGTCAGCCAGCAGCAGGCGTGCTCCCGCCACCGCGTAGGCCCGGGCGATAGCGGCGCCGATACCGCTGCCGGCGCCGGTGATCACGGCGCGGCGGTTGTGCAGGTGTTGCATGGGACTTTCTCCTTCAAGGGTGTGCGGTTCGCTGGCCAGCCAGCGCCAAAGGAGGCGATGAGCCGCCTGCAGGAGCCGGCTGGCTGGCGACGGGGTTCAATCCGGCCAGCGCACCGTCAGGCCGCCATCGATGACGATGCTCTGCCCGGTGAGGTAGCTGGACTCTTCGCTGGTGAGAAAGCGCACCAGGGACGCCACTTCATCGGCCCGCCCGACCCGGCCCAGGGGGATGGCCCGGGCCGCCTTGGCCAGGCCTTCCGGGCCCAGGGAGTTCTGGCTGTCCAGCGACTGCGGGGTCTCGATCAACCCTGGGATCACCGCGTTGCAGCGAATGCCCCTGGCCGCCAATTCCACCGCCAGCGAGCGGCACAACCCCGGCACCCCGGCCTTGGCCGCTGCATAGTGAGCGTGTTCCTGCCAGCCGTAGACGCCACCGGCAATCGAGGAAATCGCCACCAGGGCACCGCCCTCACCCATGTGTTTGACCGCCGCGCGGAAGGTGCGCATGACCCCGGTCAGGTCCACATCGAGCATGGCGTTCCAGGCCGCATCGGTCATGTCCAGCAAGGGTGCGCGGCGCAACAGGCCGGCATTGGCCACGGCGTAATCGAGGCGGCCAAAGTGCGCCACGGCCTGCTCGGCCAGGGCGTCCACCGAGGCGCTGTCGGTCACGTCCAGGGGCAGCATCAGGCAGTGCCCGCCCGCCTCGGCCACGAGGTCGCGGGTGGCTTGCGGGTCATGGGGGTCGGCGGGGAAATACCCGCCCACCACCGCCACACCGGCCCGTGCATAGGCCACGGCCAGGGCCTGGCCGATGCCGCTGGCGGCACCGGTGATCACGGCGACTTTTTGAGTCATGGATAACTTTCCTTATTGAACGGATTCAGGACGCACATGGCGCGCGGCGAACATCAGCGCACCGGAGAGGAAACAAGGCAGCGCGCCGAAATACAGCGCCGAGGTCTGCCAGTCGCCACCGGCGGACAGCACCTGGGTGGCGCCGAACCCCGCCACCACCGCGCCGATCGGCCCCATGGCGTGGATGATCGCGCCGCCGGTGGCGCGGATGCTGGTAGGGAAGCTTTCGCTGATGAAGAACAGCGCCGCCGAGTACGGGCCGATCAGGAAGAACAGGCCCAGGCTGTAGAGCCCCACCACCATCGGCATGTTGCTCGGGCCATAGAGCATGCCGGCGAACGACAGGCCGCCGAGCATCCAGCCCAGGCCGATGACATTGCGCCGGCCGATCTTGTCGCCCATCCAGCCGTGGCTCAGGTAGCCGCAGTAGCCCACCAGGTTGGAGAGCACCAGGATGATCAGCGAGTTCTCGAAGGAGATGTGGTGCACGCTGACGATCACCGACGTGCCGAGCACGCTGAACACCTGGATCGCCGCCCAGTTGAGCAGGATCGCCGCGCCGATCACCAGGGTCGCGCGCCGCGCCGGGCCACGAAAGGCCGCGGCCAGGCCGGCCTTGCTGTGCTCGTCATAGTCCACGCCATAGGTCAGCGCCACCGCCTGGGCCTCGCTCACCGAACCACTTTTGCGCAGTTGGCTGATGCGCTGGTGGATCTGGAACTGCGGGCTCTCCTTGAGCTTGCGCGCCATCACCGCAATGACGATGGCCGGGATCGCGGCGAAGATGAAGCAGCCTTGCCAGCCGATGATCGGCAGCAACACCGCGGTCAACCCGGCGGCGATCAGCGCCCCCACCGGCCAGCCGCCCTGCACCAGGCTGTAGATGAAGCCCCGGCGCTTGGCCAGTTGCGGGTCGTCGGATGCCGCGTAGAGCTCGCTGAGGTAGGTGGCGTTCACCGTTTCCTCGGCATAGCCCAGGCCGCCCAGGGAGCGGATCAGGATCAGCGGCGACTTGCCCCAGGCGCCGCCGATGGCGGTCAGCGCCGAGCAGATGGCCGAGCCGCTGACGGTGAAAATGATGCCCATGCGCCGGCCCAGCTTGTCCACCAGCGGCCCGATGGCCAGGGCCACCACCGCGGTGCCCACCGCCACCCAGGTGGCGATCTCGGCCTGCTCGACCTCGCCCCAGCCGAAGTGCCGGCCGATCTCCGGCAGCAGGGTGCCAAACAGAATGAAGTCGTACACCGCAAACACCCAGGCGAAGAAGGCGATCCAGGTGGCGAAGCGCACTTGGGCCGGGGTCAACTGCTGGGGTTTCCAGCCAGTCAGGTCGAGCTTGTTATAGATAGACATCAGACACGCCTCGATGAAGTGGCCGGGATCAGCGGTTGCGCGGGTGGCGGCGGATAAAGTCGTCGGCGATCTCGTCGAAGGTGACGAAACGCACGCCGGCATGGCTCTGGATGTGTTCGATCAGGCGTTCGAGCATCAACAGCACTTGCGGGCGGCCGGAGACGTCGGGGTGGATGGTCATGGTGAACACCGCGTGCTCATGCTCGCGGTAGACCCAGTCGAACTGGTCGCGCCACATTTCTTCCAGGTGCCGCGGGTTGACGAAGCCGTGGCTGTTGGGCGCCTTCTTGATGAACATCATCGGCGGCAGGTCGTCCAGGTACCAGTTGGCCGGGATCTCCACCAGGTCGGTTTCCTGGCCGCGCACCAGAGGTTTCATCCAGGTGTCGGGGTGCTGGCTGTAGTCGATCTTGGTCCAGCTGTCGCCGACCCGCACGTAGTAGGGATGGAAGTCGTTGTGCATCAGGCTATGGTCGTACTTGATGCCCTTTTTCAGCAGCAGCTCGTTGGTCACCTTGCTGAATTCCCACCAGGGCGCAACGTAGCCGGTGGGGCGCTTGCCGGTAACCCGGGTGATCAGCTCGATGGATTTGTCGAGGACGATCTCTTCCTGTTCGGCGGTCATGGCGATGGGGTTTTCGTGGCTGTAGCCGTGCACGCCGATCTCGTGGCCGGCCTCGGCCACCGCCTTCATCTGCTCGGGAAAGGTCTCCATGGAGTGGCCGGGAATGAACCAGGTGGTGCGTAGGCCATAGCGCTCGAACAGCTTGAGCAGGCGCGGCGCGCCGACCTCGCCGGCGAACAGGCCGCGGGAGATGTCGTCCGGCGAATCCTCGCCGCCGTAGGAACCGAGCCAGCCGGCCACCGCGTCCACATCGACACCAAATGCACAGAGAATTTCTTTAGCCATGAGCGGCCTCCAGTGATTGCTTGTGGTTGAAAAAAAAGTCGGAGCTAGCGCGGCAACGCCGCCTCCAGCGCCAGGGCTGCATCCAGCAGTTGCCGGTCATGGCCCTGGGGCAGGCTCAGCAACAGCCCGGTGGGCAAGCCCTGGGCATCGCGGCCGCTGGGCAGGGCCACGCCGGGCATGTCGAGGAAACTGCCGGGCATGGTCAGGCGCAGGGTCGCCAGGTTGGTCCGGGCAAAGAGCTCGTCGTCCTGCTCCAGGGGCGCCAGGGGCGGCGCCACATGGGCCACGGTGGGGGTGATCAGCACGGCGCCGTCCAGTTCGTCCTGCACCTGTTGCTGCAACTGGCGCCGCGCCTGGTACAGCCGCAGCAGGCGGCTGGCGGGCATCTGCCGGGCGCTTTCCAGGCGTCGGCGTACCCGTGGATCGAGCTGTTCGGCGTACTCGCTGTCGAGCAACGGCTGGTGCAGGGCGAAAGCTTCGGCGGCGCCGAGCCAGCCGTGTTCCTGGATCAGTTGCAGGGTGGCTTGCAGGCTGTGCAGCGGCCGTTGCTCCACCAGCGCCCCGGCCTGTTGCAGACGTTCGATGACCACCAGCAGATTGGCCCGCACGGCGGCCTGGGTACGGCTGTCGTCAAGCACTTGCGAATCGACCCAGAAGCGTTGCCCGGCCAGGCTGCGGGGCGGCGGCAATTGCCGGGGGTCGCCACCGCGCAACAGCCCGTCGATCAGCCAGGCATCGCGCACGCTGCGGGTCAGCGGTCCGAGGCTGTCAAGGCTTTCGGCCAGGGGAAACACCCCCTCGCGGTCATAGCGCAGGGAGGTGGCGCGGTAGCCCACCAGGCCATTGAAGGCCGCGGGAATGCGGATCGAACCGGCAGTGTCGGTGCCCATGGCGATCGGCACGATGCCGGCCGCCACCGCCACCGCGGAACCTGCCGAAGAACCACCGGGAATCCGTGGCTGGGCATCACTGTGGGGGTTGATCGGAGTGCCGAAGTGCGGGTTCAGGCCGAGCCCGGAATAGGCAAACTCACTGAGGTTGGTCTTGCCCAGGCTGACCAGCCCGGCCCGGCACAGCTGCCGTACGCTGGGCGCATCCACCTTGGCCGGCGGCGCCTCGCGACGCACCTGGGCGGCGGCGGTGGTGATACTGCCGGCCAGGTCGAACAGGTCCTTCCAGGCCAGGGGCACGCCATCGAGCAGGCTCAGCGGCTGGCCGTCCCGCCAGCGGGCGGCCGCCGCCTCAGCCTCGCGCCGGGCCCGGGTCGGGCACAGGGAAATGAACACATGGGGCGTTGCCTCGGCCAACGCCAGGGCCTGCTCCAGAACCTGGACCGGATCGGTGCGGCCCGAGGCAAAGGCTTGCGCCATGGCCGTGGCGTCGTTCAGCGAATCAGGGTGCATGGCTCACTCCGCAAAAATCTAAAAATGTACTAAATATTAAAATGTACATTTTATACAGAGCAGATTCCGTGCCAGCTCAAAACGCAGGGAGCACCGCGTGCTTTCGGAAAATCCCCCAGATTCGCCTGTAATAGCGAGCCAGAGTGGGTTGCTGGCAGAGACCGCTCGGCGACCGACGGAGAAAATCCTCGCCCAAGGGTCTGCCATTGAAATAATGTATCTTTTATTAAAAAGTACATTTTGGTGCAGAAAGGTAACAACCCACCCAGGGCGGCCCCAGGACGGGGCAACCAAACGTGGCACTCAGTGACACTTGGCAACTGTGAGAGAATCCCCGGCCACCGCGGCCCGGCAACGGGCTCGTCACCCACCGGCAACAGCCCCTAGAGGAACCGATGAAAGCAGTGTCAGCAGAGGACCCGCGCACCGCATCGCGCTACGCCATGATCCGTCAGGTCTTGCGCGACGCCATCCTCCAGGGCACCGCCCTGCAGGGCCTGGTGCTGCTGGAAGCGCCCCTGGCGGAACTGTTCGGCACCAGCCGGGTGCCGGTGCGCAAGGCCCTCGACCTGTTGCACGGCGAAGGCCTGATCAGCCGTTTTGATGGCCGCGGCTACCTGATCAACCCCCAGGGCCTGGAGATCGAACCGCTGCGCCTGCCCCTGAGCCATGCCCACCTGGGGCTGGCCAGCGACGAAGAACTGGTGGACACCCGGCCCCTGGGGGAACGGATCTACGAAGAACTGGGCAGCGCCCTCTCCACCTGCATCGCCTTCGGCCACTTTCGCCTCGACGAACAGGCTGCCGCCGAGCACTACGGCGTCAGCCGCGCGGTGGTCCGCGAAGCACTGATGCGCCTGCGCGATCGCGGCCTGGTGGAAAAGGAACCCTACTCCCAATGGCTGGCCGGGCCGCTGACCGCCCGGGAAGTCACCGAAGACTACGAACTACGCGCCTGCCTGGAACCCGAAGCCCTGCGTCAGAGCGCACCGGGCCTGGGCCGCGAACGCCTGGAACAGATGCTGGAACGGGTGACCCAGGCGCAACAGGCCGAGCACTGTGGGCTGGAGGCCCTGGAACGCCTGGAAGAAGACCTGCACCAGCAATGCCTGGGCGGCTTGCAGAACCGCAAGATGGCGGCGCTGATCCGTCAGGCCCAGAGCCCGATGATCATCAACCGGATCTTCTACCGCCTGCTGGGCATCGGCGCCGACCCGGCGATGCTCGCCGAGCACCGACTGATCCTGGAACTGCTGCTGCACGGTGCCTACGACGCTGCGGCCCTGAACCTCAAAGAACACCTGCAACGCGCCCGCCAGCGCATGCTGCAACGCCTCAAAGTGCTGTCGGTGCTCCCGGAACCGGAACTACCCGGCTTCCTCAGCAAAATCAGCTGAGCCCTGTAGCCGCTGCCGAGCCCGCGAGGCTGCGCAAAGGTCCGCAGGACCTTGCCTGGCGATCGCCTGCCAAACCTCCAGAAGCCTTCAGAACCCCGCGTCCCTGCGGGCCGTTCACAGCCTGCGGCAGCGGCTACAGTGCGTTGCGCTTTACCAGGCTGAGGTCGGGGGCGGTGCTGCGGCGCTGGCTCAGGTAGCTGGTGCAACTGACCCGCAGGAAGGAGGCGAAATTCACCACTTCGCCGCGGTAGTCCATGACCTCTTCATACAACTTGGCAATCAGCTGGTTGGTGGTCATGCCGTCGGCTTCGGCGATCTCGCTGAGGATGTCCCAGAACTGGTTTTCCAGGCGCAAGGTCGTGACCACGCCACAGATGCGCAACGAGCGGGAACGGGATTCGTAGAGAATCGGGTCGGCTTTGACGTACAGCTCGCACATGGCGTGGCCCTCGCTTACAGGGTGATTTTGGTGCCCAGCAGGCCCAGGAAACCGGCCAACCAACTGGGATGCGCCGGCCAGGCCGGGGCGGTGGCCAGATTGCCTTGAACATGGCCTTGGGTCACGGGGATATCAATATAGGTGCCCCCCGCCAGCCGAACTTCCGGGGCGCAGGCCGGGTAGGCGCTGCATTCGCGACCTTCGAGGATGCCGGCCGCCGCCAGCAGTTGCGCGCCGTGGCACACCGCGGCAATCGGCTTGCCAGCCTGGTCGAATTCCCTGACCAGTTGCAGGACCTTTTCGTTCAGGCGCAGGTATTCCGGGGCGCGGCCACCGGGGATCAGCAGGGCGTCGTAATCGCTGGACTCCACTTGGGCGAAATCGAAGTTCAGGGCAAACAGATGGCCCGGCTTTTCGCTGTAGGTCTGGTCGCCCTCGAAGTCGTGGATCGCCGTGCGCACGGTCTGCCCGGCGCTCTTGTCGGGACACACCGCATGCACGTTGTGACCGACCATCAGCAGGGCCTGGAACGGCACCATCACTTCGTAGTCTTCGACGTAATCGCCAACCAGCATGAGAATCTTTTTCGCGGCCATGGAGTGGACTCCTTTCAGTGAAAGACGGGGGCGCAAGGAGTATTCAAGGTAGCCCCAATCCACCGGCCCGGGTAATAACCCGGTACTACAGCGGCAACTGTACGGACAACTCTGCGCCCAGCTGTAGCACCAGGGGCGCGCGGCTTTATGGCTAGATGCAGGCACCTGTGTCCCTGTACGAATTCTGGTAACCATCATGTCCTCGCGCGAAAACACCGGCATGGCCCTCGGCCTGCTGGGTGTCATCATTTTCAGCCTGACCCTGCCCTTCACCCGGATAGTGGTAGAGCAGATGCACCCCTTGCTCAACGGCCTGGGCCGCGCGCTGTTCGCGGCGATCCCGGCGGCCTTGCTGCTGCTCTGGCGCCGGGAGAAGTGGCCGACCTGGAAGCAGGTCAAGGGCCTGAGCGTGGTGATTCTCGGGGTGATCCTCGGCTTTCCAGTGCTGTCGGCCTGGGCCATGCAGACCCTGCCCGCTTCCCACGGCGCGCTGGTCAATGGCCTGCAACCGCTGTGCGTGGCGCTGTATGCGGCGTGGCTGTCCCACGAGCGGCCGTCGAAGGCCTTCTGGGCCTGCGCCGCCCTGGGCAGTGCGCTGGTGCTGGGTTATGCGCTACTCAGTGGCGCGGGCAGCATCCAGGCCGGTGATGTGCTGATGCTCGGGGCGATTGCCGTGGGCGGCCTGGGTTATGCCGAAGGGGGCCGGCTGGCGCGGGAGATGGGTGGCTGGCAGGTGATCTGCTGGGCTCTGGTGCTGTCCACGCCGCTGTTGATCGGACCGGTGTGGTACCTGGCGGCGCAGCACCAGGGGGCGATTTCCATGAGGACCTGGTGGGCCTTCGGCTACGTTGCGCTGTTCTCGCAGTTCCTGGGGTTTTTCGCTTGGTATGCCGGGCTGGCCATGGGCGGAATTGCTCGGGTGAGCCAGATCCAGCTACTGCAGATCTTCTTCACCATCGCCTTTTCCGCCCTGTTCTTCGGTGAGCAGGTGCAGCCCATTACCTGGGTGTTCGCGGTGGGCGTGATCCTTACCGTGGTCCTGGGGCGCAAGACCGCGGTGCGCCCGGCCACGCCACTGCCCACGCCGCCGGCCAGCCCTCAGCCGAGGTAACCGTCGGCCTTGAGCAGGGTTTCCAGGCAGTGTTCGCTGATCTGGTAGAAGGCCTTGAGCTCTTCGATCCTGGCCAGCAACTGGCTGGGATCCTGCGGTTCGGAACGCTTGACCGCCAGAATCATCTTGTTCTTGTTGGTGTGCTCCAGGGAGATGAACTCGAAGACCTTGGTTTCATAACCGCAGGCTTCGAGGAACAGCGCCCGCAGGCTGTCGGTGACCATTTCCGCTTGCTGCCCCAGGTGCAGGCCGTATTGCAGCATCGGCTTGAGCAGCAGCGGGCTCTGGATCTGCTGGCGGATCTGCTTGTGGCAGCACGGCGAGCACATGATGATCGCCGCGCCGGAGCGGATGCCGGTGTGGATCGCGTAGTCGGTGGCGATGTCGCAGGCATGCAGGGCGATCATCACTTCCAGCTGGCTGGGGGCCACGCTGCGCACGTCACCGCACTTGAACACCAGGCCCGGGTGCTCCAGGCGCTGCGCGGCGGCGTTGCACAGGGTCACCATGTCTTCACGCAACTCGACGCCGGTGACTTCGCCCTCGGCCTTGAGGGTATTGCGCAGGTAGTCGTGGATGGCAAAGGTCAGGTAGCCCTTGCCGGAGCCGAAGTCCGCCACCCGCACCGGCTGGTCGAGCTTGATCGACGAGCTGCCCAGGGCGTGGCTGAAGACCTCGATGAACTTGTTGATCTGCTTCCACTTGCGTGACATCGCCGGAATCAGCTCGTGCTGCTGGTTGGTCACCCCCAGGTCGGCGAGAAACGGCCGGCTGAGGTCGAGGAAGCGGTTCTTCTCCCGGTTGTGCTCGGCGGACGGCACATCGCGCTGGGTTTGCGGCTTGCCCTTGAACAGCGAACTCTTGCCCTTCTTGCTGTATTCAAGCTGTACCTCGTCGGTGAGGGTCAGCAGGTGGGCATTTTTGAACGCAGCCGGCAGCAGCTCGGCGATGGCGGCGATGCCTTCGTCCAGGGAGAAGTTCTTGGTGATGTCCCGGGTCTTGTAGCGATAGACGAAGGACAGGCACGGCTGCTCCTTGACCGTCAGTTGCTTGATGATCAGGCGTTGCAGGTCCGCCTCCGGGCCCACGTGCTTGGCCAGTACCAGCTTGATAAAGGCGTTCTGCGTGAGGCTGGTGTCGAGCAATTGCAGGAACTGGGCGTGATGATCCGGCGCGGGGCGGGCGGAAGGTGCGGTAACAGACATGGGGGCGGGAGCCTCGGGCGATGCGCGGTGTCGATCAGGGAATGGCGGGTATTTTAGGGAGCAAGCCCCGTCGGGGCACGAAGTTATTCACCCGACGGTAAAATTTTGTCGCCCCCCGGAAAAATCCCCCCCAATCCCGCCCCGTAGGAGCTGGCTTGCCAGCGAAGGCGTCCCCAAGGGCGCTGCAAGGCTCACGGGCCTCTTCGCCGGCAAGCCGGCTCCTGCCCAGGTAGCACGCCATAGTCCCCAGCTGGGGGGGTCAGTTGAGCACCACCAGGCGGTTGGGCAATTCGTTGCGTACCTGGGTCAGGGGCACATGGGTCTTGAGCAGCTCGCCGCTGGCTTCGATGCAGTCGAGGAAGCCCTGCAAGGTCTGGCCCTGGCGGACTTGCTGGGTAAAGTTGCGCACGATGCCGTTCCACTGCTTGTTATCCAGGCGCTTGGAAATGCCTTCGTCCACCAGGATCTCCACATAGCGCTCGGCTTCGCTGACAAAGATCAGCACCCCGGTGCCGCCCACGGTGTGGTGCAGGTTCTGTTCGAGGAACTGGCGCCGGGCCAGGTTGGAAGCGCGCCAGTGACGCACCGACCGCGGGATCAGCCGGGTGGTGACCCGCGGCAGGCGGAACACCAGGCACAAGACGATAAAGGTCGTCCATTGCGCCAGCAGCAACAGGTGCATGTTCAGCCAGCCGGTGGCGTAGTGCACCAGCCCCGGCACCACCAGCGCCAGCAGGCTGGCCCAGAGCAGCGGGATATAGGCGTAGTCGTCGGCCCGGGCCGCCAGTACCGTCACCAGTTCGGCGTCGGTCTGCTGTTCCACCCGGGCGATGGCTTCGGCCACCTGCCGTTGTTCGAATTCACTGAGTAATGCCATGTCGTTGGATTTCCGCTTTTTATTGTCAGTTACCAGCCGCCGGAGGAACCGCCGCCGCCAAAGCTGCCGCCGCCCCCACTGAAGCCGCCCCCGCCGCCGGAGCCGCCACCAAAACCGCCGAAGCCACCGCCTCCGTCACCGCCGCGCCCGCTGGTGGTGGTGATGAACCCGAGCGCCTGCGCCACCATCACCACCAGGATGAACAGCAGCACCATGAAGATGAACAGCCACGGGTGACGCTGGACAAAATCGTCCTGGTCGCTGCTCTGGCCGCCGCTGTCATAGGCCGTGGCCGGCTCGTCCAGCGGCGTGCCGCCGAGCACCAGGAGCATGGCCGAAACCCCGTCGCTGATGCCCTTGCTGAACTGCCCGGTCTTGAACGCCGGGGTGATCACCTGGTTGATGATCACCGAGGCCTGGGCGTCGGTCAGGCGCTCCTCCAGGCCGTAGCCCACTTCGATGCGCAGCTTGCGCTCGTCCCGGGCGACGATCAGCAGCGCGCCGTTGTTCTTGTCCTTCTGGCCGATGCCCCAGTGGCGCCCCAACTGGTAGCCGAACTCCTCGATGCTGACGCCTTGCAGGTTCGGCAGGGTCACCACCACCAACTGTTCGCCGGTGGCCTGTTCGTGGGCTTGCAGTTGCCGAGTCAGCAGGGCGCTGATGGTCGGCTCGATCATCTGCGCGTCGTCCACCACCCGCCCGCTCAGGGCCGGGAACTTCAGCTCGGCCTGGGCCGAGACCGCAAAGACCCAGAGCAACAGCACCAGGCCGATTTTATAAAGTCGCATCAGCACCTCATCCTTAATGTTTGTCCGCGTGTGCTACCAACTGCCGGACGCCCCGCCACCGCCAAAACTGCCGCCGCCCCCGCTGAAACTGTCCGAGCTTGAACTGGAGCTGGAGCTGCTGGAGTCGAACCAGTCGAACGCACTGCTGCTCGAACCTGCGTCGCGCTCGGCCCTGGTTTCGCGCCTGGCCGAATCGTCGCTGGCAACAACCGGCGAATCATTGCCGCTGCGCCATTGGGTCAGGAACCCGAACAACGGTACACCGACGAACACCAGGTAGAACAACCTCTCGAACCACCACATCCACTCGATGTCCTGGTACCAGCTTTTCTCCACCGAGCGGTACACCAGCATCGGCCGGTCGGTGGACGACAGTACGTTCACGATGGACGTGGCCCCGGCGATGATCCCCGAGGAATACAGGTCGTCCTTGAAGTACGGAATGATCGAACCCTCGATGATGAAGTGGGCCACCATGTCGTTGAGCCGCCCCTCCAGGCCGTAACCGACCTCGATCCGCACCTTGCGATCGTCCTTGGCCACCAGCAGCAGGACGCCGTTGTTCTTGTCCTTCCGGCCGATCCCCCAGTGCCGGCCCAGCTGCAGGCCGAACGCCTCGATGCTATGGCCACCCAGGCTCGGCACCGTGGCCACCACCACCTGGTCGGTGGTGGTCTGCTCGAGCCGTTCCAGCATCTGCGCCAGGTAGACCTGCGCCGAAGGCGTGAGCAACTGCGCGGTGTCCACCACCCGCCCGGTCAGCTTGGGAAACAGGCGTTCAATCGGTGCCGCTGTCGCAGTGGTCGTTACGGGCTCGACCTGGACGGCGGGTTGCGTCGAACGCAATGGCACCCCATCCGTGGGTGTGGGCCCAGGCGGTTGCGCCAGTACGGCGCCACTCACCAGCCATAGCCACAGCAGCGCGCCTTGCAGCACGCGCCGCCCGTGGCTCATCAGAATTTCACTTGCGGGGCTTTGTCGGCGTCGGGGCTGGTGGCCTCGAAGGATTCACGCACCGGCAGGTCGCTGTACATCAGGCTGTGCCACAGGCGGCCGGGGAAGGTGCGGATCTCGGTGTTGTACTTCTGCACCGCCAGGATGAAGTCGCGACGGGCCACGGCGATGCGGTTCTCGGTGCCTTCAAGCTGGGATTGCAGGGCCAGGAAGTTCTGGTTGGCCTTGAGGTCCGGGTAGCGCTCGGACACCACCATCAGGCGGCTCAGGGCTCCGCTCAACTGGTCCTGGGCCTGCTGGAACTGCTTGAGTTTTTCCGGGTTGTCCAGGGTGCTGGCGTCCACCTGGATCGAGGTGGCCTTGGCCCGCGCCTCGATCACCGCGGTCAGGGTTTCTTCCTCGTGCTTGGCGTAGCCCTTGACGGTTTCCACCAGGTTGGGGATCAGGTCCGCGCGGCGCTGGTACTGGTTCTGCACCTGGCCCCAGTCGGCCTTGACCTGCTCGTCCAAGGTCGGAATGTTGTTGATGCCGCAGCCGCTGAGCAGGCTGGTAAGCAGCAACAAGGCAGCGATGGGCCAGCTCGAACGCAGGCTTTGAGTGATGTTCATGGGTGGGGCTCCTTGCACAACCTGATTGAAATGAAGCTTTTGCCCGCTTTCACACATCCTGTGGGCAAAATCTGCCTGCGCCACTGGAATGCATCGGGCTGATGGGCTAAAAGATGCCCAGCGCGAAAAAGAGTTCAGAAATAAGGCGGCGTGAAAACGTCGCGAGTAAAGGCAAGACAAGGCAAAAACAGGCGAGGAAGCGGAGTGTAGGAGCCTACATGAGCATTCCGAGCCTGTTTTTAACGCCGTATTGCCGAACGCAGCAGTTTTCACACGGCCTGAAGTGTGCGGGAATTATCTGAACAACAATAGTCGCCCCTTAAATTTTGGCTGCCGGATGCGCGTTCAAAAGCATCTGACTTGAGCCCTTGAGAACAATATTCATGAAGAAGCTGTGTTTGCTGGGCCTGCTGGTCAGCCTGGCCAGTCACCCTGTATTGGCCGAAACTGCCCCGGTCCCCCTGGAAAACAAAGAAGCCTTTATCAGCGACCTGCTCAAGCGCATGACCCTGGAAGAGAAGATCGGCCAGCTGCGGCTGATCAGCATCGGCCCGGAAATGCCCCGCGAGCTGATCCGCAAGGAAATTGCCGCGGGCAATATCGGCGGCACCTTCAACTCCATCACCCGCCCGGAAAACCGGCCGATGCAGGACGCGGCCATGCGCAGCCGGCTGAAGATCCCGATGTTCTTCGCCTATGACGTGATCCACGGCCACCGGACCATCTTCCCCATCAGCCTGGCCCTGGCCTCCAGCTGGGACATGGATGCCATTGGCCGTTCCGGGCGCATCGCCGCCAAGGAAGCCAGCGCCGACAGCCTGGACATCACTTTTGCACCGATGGTCGATATCTCCCGCGATCCGCGCTGGGGCCGTACCTCCGAAGGCTTTGGCGAAGACACCTACCTGGTGTCGCGCATCGCCAAGGTCATGGTCAAGGCCTACCAGGGCCAGAGCCCGGCCCTGCCGGACAGCATCATGGCCAGCGTCAAGCACTTCGCCCTGTATGGCGCGGTGGAAGGCGGTCGCGACTACAACATCGTCGACATGAGCCCGGTGAAGATGTACCAGGACTACCTGCCGCCCTATCGCGCAGCCATTGACGCCGGTGCCGGTGGGGTGATGGTGGCCCTCAACTCGATCAACGGCGTGCCCGCCACCTCCAACACCTGGCTGATGAACGATCTGCTGCGCAAGGAATGGGGCTTCAAGGGCCTGGCGGTGAGCGACCACGGGGCGATCATCGAACTGATCCGCCATGGCGTGGCCAAGGACGGTCGTGAAGCGGCCAAGCTGGCGATCAAGGCCGGCATCGACATGAGCATGAACGATTCGCTGTACGGCAAGGAGCTGCCGGGGCTGCTCAAGTCCGGCGAGATCGAACAGAAGGACATCGACAACGCCGTGCGTGAAGTGCTGGCCGCCAAGTACGACATGGGCCTGTTCAAGGACCCGTACGTGCGCATCGGCAAGGCCGAGGACGACCCCGCCGACACCAACGCCGAAAGCCGCCTGCACCGCAGCGACGCCCGGGATATCGCGCGACGCAGCCTGGTGCTGCTGAAGAACCAGAACGACACCCTGCCACTGCAGAAAACCGCCAAGATCGCCCTGGTGGGCCCGCTGGCCAAGGCGCCGATCGACATGATGGGTAGCTGGGCCGCCGCCGGGGTACCGGCGCAGTCGGTGACCTTGTACGACGGCATGCGCAATGTGCTGGGGGACAAGGCCCAACTGGTGTACGCCCGGGGCTCCAACATCACCGCCGACAAGAAGGTGGTGGACTACCTGAACTTCCTCAACTTCGATGCCCCGGAAGTGGTGGACGACCCGCGCCCGGCGCAGCAGATGATCGACGAGGCAGTGAAAGCGGCCAAACAGGCGGACGTGATCGTCGCCGCGGTGGGTGAATCCCGGGGCATGTCCCACGAATCCTCGAGCCGCACCGACCTGCACATTCCTGCCAGCCAGCGCGACCTGATCAAGGCCCTCAAGGCCACCGGCAAGCCACTGGTGCTGGTGCTGATGAATGGCCGGCCGCTGTCGCTGCTGGAGGAAAACCAGCAGGCCGATGCGATCCTGGAAACCTGGTTCAGCGGCACCGAAGGTGGCAACGCCATCGCCGACGTGCTGTTTGGCGACTACAACCCGTCGGGCAAGCTGCCGATCACCTTCCCCCGCTCCGTGGGGCAGATCCCCACCTACTACAACCACCTGACCATCGGCCGGCCGTTCACCCCGGGCAAGCCGGGCAACTACACCTCGCAGTACTTCGACGACACCACCGGCCCGCTGTTCCCGTTCGGCTATGGCCTGAGCTACACCAGCTTCAGCCTGTCGGACATGGCCCTGTCCTCCACCACCCTGAACAAGAGCGGCAAGCTCGACGCCAGCGTGACGGTGAAGAACACCGGCAAGCGTGACGGCGAAACCGTGGTGCAGCTGTACATCCAGGACGTGGCCGGCTCGATGATCCGCCCGATCAAGGAATTGAAGAACTTCCAGAAAGTCATGCTCAAGGCCGGTGAAGAGAAAGCCATTCACTTCACCATCACCGAGGACGACCTGAAGTTCTACAACGCGCAGCTCAAGTACGCCGCAGAGCCGGGCGACTTCAATGTGCAGATCGGCCTGGATTCCCAGGACGTCAAGCAACAGAGCTTCGAACTGCTCTGAGCCTGCCAGCGGCCGGCGCAGGACCTGCGCCGGCCGACTCCTTCTGTAATCCCCACAATCGCTGCAATATCTGTCGCCGCTGCCGAGCCTGCGAGGCTGCGCAAAGGTCCGCAGGACCGTGCTTGTCGATCTCCCGCCAAACCTCCATTGGACTCACGACCGCCGCGACCGCTTCGCGCTCGTTCGCAGCCTGCGGCAGCGGCTACAGCCAGCCGTGTCAGCCGCGTGAGTCAGCCGTGACAGTCAGCCGCGCCGATCCAGCAGGTTGACCACCAGGCGGTCGACCCAACCCCAGATCCGCTGCTTGATCCGCCGCCACAGCGGTCGCTTGCGCCACACCGCCAGGCTGACTTCCTCGCTCTGGGCAAAGTCGGCGTCAAAACTCGCCACCACTGCCTGGGTCAACGCAGGGTCCAGGGCTTCCAGATTGGCTTCCAGGTTGAAGCGCAGGTTCCAGTGGTCGAAGTTGCACGAGCCCACGCTCACCCAGTCGTCCACCAGTGCCATCTTCAGGTGCAGGAAACGCGGCTGGTACTCGAAAATCCGCACCCCGGCCTTGAGCAGGCGCGGGTAGTAGCGGTGCCCGGCATAGCGCACCGCCGGGTGGTCGGTGCGCGGCCCGGTCAGCAGCAGGCGTACGTCGAGGCCCCGGGCCGCCGCCTTGCGCAACGAACGGCGCACCGACCAGGTGGGCAGAAAATACGGGGTCGCCAGCCAGATGCGCTGCTGCCCGCTGCTCAGGGCCCGGATCAGCGAATGCAGGATGTCGCGGTGCTGGCGGGCGTCGGCGTAGGCCACCCGGCCCATGCCCTCGCCGGTATCGGGCAAGCGCGGCAGGCGGGGCAGGCCGAAATCGGCACCGGGCTTCCAGGCCCCGCGATGCAGGTTGGCGCTCCATTGCCGGTCGAACAGCTGCTGCCAGTCGCTGACCATGGGGCCGGCAATCTCCACCATCACCTCATGCCAGTCGCAGCTGTTGTCCTCGGGCTTCCAGAACTCATCGGTGACCCCGGTACCACCCACCACCGCCAGGGCCTGGTCCACCAGCAGCAGCTTGCGATGATCGCGGTACAGGTTGAGAAAGCCCTGGCGCCATTTCAGCCGGTTGTAGAAGCGCAGCTCGACACCAGCCTCGGTCAGGCTACGGCGCAGGGCCTGGGTAAAGGCCAGGCTGCCGTAGTCGTCGAACAGGCAGCGCACCCGCACCCCACGCTGCGCTGCCTGCACCAGGGCCTGGACCATGGCCTCGGCGCAGGTCCCGGCTTCCACCAGGTACAGCTCCAGTTCCACCTGGTGCTGGGCGCGGGCAATGGCCACCAGCATCCGCGGAAAGAACCGCGGGCCGTCGATCAGCAACTCGAAGCGGTTGCCTTCGCGCCAGGGGAACACCGCTGCGCGCATGTCAGCGCGCCGTGAAGATCAGCACCGCACCCACCGGCACCGAGAAACTGATGGCCGACAGCCCGGCCATCTTGCGCAGGCTGTCCAGGCCGGGGGCCAGGTTGAAGTCCTCGGCGTTGAGCACCAGAGGTTCCAGGGTCACCACCTGGAAGCGCCGGTCATCCAGGCGAGTGGCCAGCAGTTCGGCGTTGTAGGTGTGTTCCTCGCCGTGCAGGGCGACGGTGACCGGCAGCAGCAATTCGATCTGTGCGCCGGGGGCCAGGTCGTTGATCGGTCGCAGGTTGATCTGGGCACTGATCCGCGCCTCGGGAAACTGCGCGATCTGGAACAGTTCCTGGCGCATGCGCTCATCGCGCAAGGGAATGCCGCTGCTCACCGACTCCAGTTCGATCTGCAACTGCGCCTGGCCCTTGCCATCGACCTTGCCATGCAGCACCAGAAAGCGCTGGACCTCGGAAACACTGGCGTTCTTGGTGGTGACAAAGGACACGCGGGAAGACTCGTTGTCCAGGTACCAGTTGGCCTGGGCCGGCAGGGCCAGTACCCCGAGCAGGCTGAAAAGAAGGCGGATCGGCGTACGCATGCAAGCTCCCATGAACAGAAGGCGCCACCTTAACCGCCCGCCAGAAGGCTGGCAAACGTCACGGCAGGCGGCGCAGTAGAGCTAGAAGCGGTAGGTATAGTTCAGGTAGAAGCGTTCGGCGCTATGGCTGATGATGCCTGCCTGCAGCTAAAACCCACCTCGTCCTGCATAAGCACACTCTTCCATGGGCCGGGCATCGGGGGAGCGCTGCGGCTCATACAACCTGTGCACTCAGGAACATTCCAAGCGCTTGCCGGTGTTGGGCTGACGCCACCGGATGGCATGCAGATCGGTGACGCGCCCGGGAGCCAGGTCCGGGCAATGGGCCAGTTTCGCCGAAAAGCCACGGGTTAAAACTGATTGCGCAGCATCGAGCCCGATACCAGGGGAGGATGTGAGAGCGCAAAAATGCCCGAGCGGGAGATTTCAGGCGATGTTTTTCTGCACCTGCTCGACGGTTTCCGCCAGTAGGCACAGGTGGCGGTTGCGCACCTGTTCGACACAGGCCAGGTCCCGTGGCCAATGCAGGGCGATACTGCCGATCACCCGGCCTTCGGCCTGCAGCGGCAAGGCCACGGCGCGGATCAGGAACGGCAGGCGCACCGGGTATTCCCAGTGCCCCTCGGTGCGCTGGCCAAACCCCAGGTGCTGGGATTCCAGGCACTGTTGCCAGGCTTGGGCCGGTACCTGCTCCTGCTCGGCCAGACGCTCGACTTCAGCACTGGCCAGGGCCCCCAGGCAGGCCTTGCCCATGGCCGAATGAAACAGGCTGGCATGCTGGCCGACAATCCGGCTGTTGCTCGGGTAGCGCTTGCGCAATACCTCGGGCACCGCGCTTTCCAGGACCTCCAGGCTCTCGCCGTCGAAGCTCGACAGGTCGGTGACCAACCCGGTGCGTGCACTCAATTCCAGCAACCAGGGCGCCGCCTGCTCCACCATCTGGCGCTTGAAGCGCTGCCGGCTGTCACCGAACAGGCTCCGGGCGCTCAGGCGGTAGCGTCGGTCACTCAGGCCACGATAGATCCAGCCTTGTTCCTGCAGGGTCAGCAGCATGCGCGAGACCGTGGCCTTGGCCAGGCCCGTCAGGTAGTGCAGCTCCTCCAGGCCCAGGGCCTGGTGCTGGCCGATCAGCTCGACAATGGCCAGGGCCCGCTCCACTGAGCGCACGCTGCCGGTTTCTACCTTGCTGGCCATAGTCCGAGCTCCCTGACTGAGGAAAAGGTTTTACCCAGCAAGATGCGGGCCTGCGGACCTTGGCGACCACACCCGTTTGATTACCGCAGGTTGCCCGGCGGCCGCTGCCGCACCCACTGCGTCAACTGCTCATGGGCGTAAGCCAATTGCAGAACGGCGTGGTCGGCCTGGGCCGGACCGATGATCTGCAACCCCATGGGCAAACCGGCCAGGTTGAAACCCACCGGAATGCTGATACTGGGCAAGCCGGCCAGGGTCGGGCCGATCACCACTTCCATCCAGCGGTGGTAAGTGTCCATTTCCTGCCCATCGATCTGCCGTGGCCAGGCTTGCCGTGCATCGAAAGGGAACACTTGGGCGGTGGGCAGCAGCAGGAAATCGTAACGCTCGAACAGGCGCTGCAACGCGCGGTACCAGTCGCTGCGGCCCTGGGAAGCGCGATACACATCCGCCGCGCTCAGCTTCGCCGCGCCCTCCACTTCCCAGCACGCTTCCGGCTTGAGCCAGCGGCGCTTGTCCGGGTCGTCGTACAGCGCCCCCAGGGAGCCCTGGACCAGCCAGTGGCGGTGTACCAGCCAGCAATCCCAGAGCTGGGCCAGGGAAAAGTCCGGCTGGCAGCTTTCCACCTCGCAGCCCAGGCTGGCGAAATCCCCGAGGGCCTTTTCACACAGGCCCAGTACACCCTGCTCCATGGCCAGGTAACCGTTGTAGTCCCCCAGCCAGCCCAGGCGCAGGCCCTTCACATTTCGTTGCAGCGCCGCCTCCGGCTGCGCCGATGGGTCCTTCAGCGACAGAGGCGCCCGGGCGTCAAACCCGGCCTGGGTACCCAACAGCCGCGCCACGTCGGCCACCGTGCGCCCCATGGGACCTTCGGTGGCCAACTGCTGCACGAACAGTTCCGGGGTCGGGCCGAACGGCACCCGGCCCTGGGAGGGGCGCATGCCGAACACATTGTTGAAGGCTGCGGGGTTGCGCAACGAGCCCATCATGTCGCTGCCGTCGGCCACCGGCAGCATGCGCAGGGCCAGAGCCACCGCGGCCCCGCCGCTGCTGCCACCGGCGCTCAAGGCGCGGTCATAGGCATTGCCGGTGGTGCCGAACAACTGGTTGTAGGTATGGGAGCCCAGGCCGAACTCGGGCACGTTGCTCTTGCCGACGATGATCGCGCCACTGGCCCGGACCCGCGCCACGCTGATGGCATCTTCCTGGGGCACATGCTCGGCAAATAGCGGCGACCCCATACTGGTGGTCATCCCGGCGGTGGCCGCCAGGTCCTTGATCGCCTGGGGCATGCCGTGCATCCAGCCCATGGACTGGCCCTGGGCCAACTGCCGGTCTCGCTCGTCGGCCTGCTCCAGCAGGGCCTCGGGGTCCCCCAGCGAGACCAGGGCATTAACCAGTGGATTGCAGCGCTCGATCTGCGCCAGGTAGGCCTGCATCACTTCGCGGCAGGACAGCTCGCGGGCATGGATGGCCCGGGACAGCGCCAGGGCATCCAGGTCGACAATCGGCGCATTGATCGATGGTTCTGTGGGGTTGATCAAGACTCACCTCCCAGGGTCACGGCATCGGGTTTTTCGTCTCTGACCGCGTCGTACATGCAGTAGATGCCCAGCAGGCTGAGGATCGAGGTCAGCAATACGTACAAGGACGGCGCCACCGGCGTGGCCATGGCCTTGCTCAGCCAGGTCACGATCAACGGCGCAAAGCCACCGAACAGCATCACCGTGACGTTATACGCCACCGACACTCCGGTGGAACGCACCTCGATGGGAAACTGCTCGGCCAGGGCCGTGGGGCCGGGGCCGAAGAAACCGCCGATGGCCCCGCACAACAGCATCTGCATCACCAGCAGACGCTCGATGGACGGCGCCGCAGCGACCCACACATACAACGGATAGACCATGACAAAAAACGCCAGGGTGAACGCCATCAGCACTGGACGTCGCCCAATGCGATCCGACAAGGCCCCGGCAAAGGGAATCACCAGGGTCATCAGGGCCACGGCGAACATCTGCACCATCAGCACCTGGTCCAGGGGCAGGCCGAGGTTGGTGTGGGCGAAGGTCGGCATGTTCACCAGCACCACATAAAAGGACACGGTGCCCCCGCAGCACAACCCCATGGCCACCAGGATCTGCCGGCGATAGGCAGCCACCACCTGCCACAGCGCGGGCCCTTTGCCGCGCACCTGTTTGCGCGCTTCGAGAAAAGCCTCGGGCTCTTCCATGTACTTGCGGATCCACAGCCCCACGGGACCGATCAGCAGGCCGAGCACGAACGGCAGGCGCCAGCCCCAGAGTTCCAGGGTCTGGGGCGAGAAGAAATGGGTCACCGCCGCCACCATCGCCGCCCCGCTGAATACCGCCAGGCACTGCCCCACCAACTGCCAGGAGCCGTACAGGCCCTTGCGGTGAGGCGGCGCACTCTCCACCAGGTAGGCCGTGGCGCTGGCGTACTCGCCACCGGTGGCAAAGCCCTGGAGCATGCGTGCCGCCACGATCAGCAGCGGCGCTCCAATACCGATGGCCGCATAGTTGGGGGCGAACACGATCATCGCGATGGCTAGGGTCATCAGCTGGATGATCACCAGCATCGCGGCCTTGCGGCCCCTGCGATCGGAATAGATCCCCAGCAGCACACCGCCCACCGGGCGCATGAAGAAACCCACCCCGAAGGTGGCCAGGGCCATCAGCAGCGAGGTGTATTCGTCTTCCGCGGGAAAGAACTGGCGAGCGATGAAGCTGGCGAGAAAGCCGTAGACGATGAAGTCGTACCATTCCAGGGCGTTGCCGACCACGGCGGCAACCACCTGCCGGGTCCTGGAAACAGAGGGAGTCGAGACGCTCATGGGATGTTCCTTGGAGACTTTTGAGCCTTCTGACGGGCTCGCTAAAGTGCCGGGCGCCTACAACACGCCCGGGGCAGTCAGGGACACAGGAACAGGAAGGGTCAGGACGGTTTGAGCCAGCTTTCCGCCAGGGCGCCCCAATAGGCCGCGCCGGTGAGGAGGATGTCGTCGTTGAAGTCGTAACCCGGGTTATGCACCATCGGCTGGGCCACGCCGTTGCCAATGAACAGGTAGCTGCCCGGACAGCGCTGCAGCATCCAGCCGAAGTCTTCGCTGCCCATCAGCTTCGGCGTATTGCCGTTGACCGCCTCGGCCCCCACCAGCTCGACACCGATCTGGCGGGCGAACTCGGTTTCCTCCGGGCTGTTGACCAGCACCGGATAGGCCGGGCGATGCTCGATGCTGACCGAGCAACCGAAACTCTCGGCCTGGGTGCGGATAATGGCCTTGACCCGCTCCAGCATCTGCTCGCGCACCGGTGCGTTGAGGGCCCGCAGGCTCAGGCGCAGCAGGGCCTGCTGGGGAATCACGTTGGCCGCCTCGCCCGCTTGCAGGGCACCGACGGTGACCACCGCGGCTTCCTGGGCATCGATGTTGCGCGCTACCACGGTCTGCAAGGCCATGACCATGCTCGCCGCTGCCACCAGCGGGTCTACCGTCAGGTGCGGCATGGAGCCATGCCCGCCGACGCCTTCGACTGTCACGTTGAGCAGGTCCTGGGAGGCCATCATCGGCCCCTCGCGAAAGCCCAGGTGCCCGGCCGGCAGCCCCGGCATGTTGTGCAGGCCAAACAAGGCATCACAGGGGAAGCGCTCCAGCAGGCCTTCGGCAAGCATGGCCTCGGCGCCACCCTGGCCCTCCTCCGCCGGCTGGAAGATCAGGTTCAGGGTGCCGTCGAACTGCCGGGTGGCCGCCAGGTAACGAGCCGCCCCGAGAAGTAGGGTGGTGTGGCCGTCATGCCCGCAGGCGTGCATGCAACCGCTGTAGCGGCTGCTGTAGGGCACCCCGGTGTTCTCGATGATCGGCAAGGCGTCCATGTCGGCCCGCAGGCCCAGGGTGCGGGGGCTGCTGCCGTTGCGCAGCACCCCTACGACGCCCGTGCGGCCCACGCCGGTGTGCACTTCATAACCCCACTCTTCAAGGCTGCGGGCCACCAGCGCCGCGGTGCGGTTTTCCTCGAAACCCAGCTCGGGGTGGGCGTGAATGTCCTGGCGGATGGCCCGCAGGTCGCTGGCGACATCGTTGAGCCAGGCAAGAATGTGCTGGTGTCGGGGCATGGCATATCTCCTCTGGGCCGGGTGGGTTCCCGTTCTTTTTTCGGAGCGCTGCACGAGGGCCAAGGCGTGCTCGAAGCTCTGCGTCAGATAACCGCGAGCCGGGGCACAGGACAATCAAATGTGGTTCCACTGGATGGAACACAAAGCTGGCGCCAGCGTTTCGACCTCGATCAGGGGGCCAGGCGGCAACCTTCACGGGCACTGCGCCAGATCGCGCTATGGGTGCGCCCCAGGGCGCTGGCGGTGACACGACGGGGCTGCGGCTCATCGAGAAAAGCGCTGGTGGGCAGGTACTGGCGCACGTAGGCGCGGCAGTAGTCGGCAGGTTGTTGCATGACGTAACGGCAGGAGCAGTACTCCTTGGCGGTGTAGGCGCCGAGGATGTCCGGGAAGGCCTGCAGCGCCACCCGCTGCTGCCAGCCCCAGCCCAGCAGCAGGAGCAGCCCGAGCACCAGCAGGCTGAGCAGCGGACGCCGGCGGATCAAGGGCCAGGGCTTCATGGCTGCTCCGGCGTGGCGAAGGCGGCCAGCACCCGCTTGAGCAGTTCATTGTGCTGATAGCTGCCGTCACGGTCGTCGCCATAGCGCACGATCACCAGGCGCTGCGCCGGCAGCACATACAGCGCCTGACCCCAGTGTCCCAGCGCGGCGTAGGTATCGGCGGGGGCATCCGGCCAGGGCCGTGGCGCCCCGTCCACCTCGCGGTTGAGCCACCAGTGCCCGCCCGCCACGGCCACGTCCTGGTTGGCCCGGTAGCCACGAAAGGGGGTGCGGCAGAATTCGACCCAGGCCTTGGGCAGCAATTGCCGGTCGCGCCAACGGCCATCGCGCTGCATCAGCAGGCCAATGCGAGCCAGGTCGCGGGCCGTCAGGTAGAGGTAGGAGGAAGCGACAAAAGTGCCGGCAGCATCCCGCTCCCACACCGCCTGGGTGATACCCAGGGGTTCGAACAGGGCACGCCAGGGATAGTCCGCATACTGCCCCTCCCCCACCATGCCCCGCAGGCTGGCCGCCAGCAGGTTGCTGTCGCCGCTGGAATAGCGAAACACCTGGCCCGGCGGGGCGGAGGCGGCCTGTTGCGCGGTGAAGGCGGCCATGTCCCGGTGCCCACGTGTGTAGAGCATGGCCACCACCGAAGAGTTGAGAGGGGCGTATTCATAGTCTTCCTGCCAGTCCAGGCCCGAGGCCCAGTGCAGCAGGTCCGCCAGGGTGATGTCGGGATGAGCCTTGAGCGGCGGGTAGAACTTCGCCGCCGGGTCCTGCAACTGGAACCGCCCTTCGCCAAAGGCCACCCCCAGCAGCACCGCCAGCAGGCTCTTGCTGGCAGACCAGGCGAGATGGGGCGTCTGCGGCCCGGTTGCCCCGGCGTAACGCTCGTAGAGCAGTTGGCCGTCACGGATCACCAGCAAGGCATCGGTGCGAATGCCCTGGCGGGACTCATCGTCCCGGGGCACGAAGGCGTAATCCTCCAGGGCCTGCAACGCCGGGCCGCTGGCTGGCGTGCCCTGGCTCCATTGCAGCGCCGGCCACTCATCGGCCCGGGCCGGCAGGCTGAGTAACAGAAGCAGGGCCAGCAGCAACGATGCGTTGGGCATGAAGGACACTCGAGAGCCGTCTGGGGCCGAGCCTATTGCGGGCACATGACGGTTTCGCGACAACCTTCGCCGGCAAGCCGGCTCCTACAGGGTTGGACGAATATTCGAGAGGGCGCGAGAACCGCTTCTTGTAGGAGCTGGCCTGCCAGCGAATGCGCTTTCGGAGGCTGCGCATTCCTCGCGGCAAATCGGCCCCTACAGGGAGGCCAGGGCCTTGGCCAGGCGCTGTGCGCGAGCGCTGGCGGCGAGGTCCAGCAGGGCCTGGTCGCGGGTCCATTGTTCGCGCCACAGCTGTGGCCCCTGGGCGAAGGCCATGCCGATCTCGGGTTTCAGCGCGTCGAACTGCACGAACAGGCCCGCCAGCAGAATGTGTCCGCTGCTCAGCGCCGGGTTCTGCCGGCTGGCTTCGGCACAGCCGGCCAGCAAGCCCAGCAGTTGCAATTGCAAGGGCTGCGGCCAGCCGCTGTCCTGCCCCACGCCATACAGCCAGGCCAGCATGGCGCTCAGGACATAGATGTCTTCCAGGGTGCGGAACGGCTTGACGTAGGCATCCCAGCCGTCGCCGGCCAGCAACTCGCAGGCAGCGTTGTCCAGCTCCAGGCAGCCGTGGCTGATCTCCGGCATCAGGGCAATGGCGGGCAAGGTCTGGACCTTGACCCCAGGCTCGCCGGGATAGACCACCGTCAGGCGCAGGGCTGCGCGCTCCCCCGGGGCTTCGCAGCGAGCCGCCACCAGCAGCCAGTCGGCGGCATCACCGGCGGTGACGAAATCCTTGCGCCCGTGCAGGCGCAGATCCTCCAGGCGGGTCTGCATGTCTGCCGGGCGCAGGCTGCGGCGTTCGGTCGCGCACAAAGCCCCCAGACTGGACGGCGCACTGGGCCACAACATGCGCAATGCCGCCTGGTAACCCACCAGAAAGGCCAGCCCCGGGGTGGCCATCAAGCGCCCGCCGCGCACCGCCAGTTCAAAGGGCGTGACGTTGCCCAGGTGCGCCAGCAAAGCCCCGTAGCCCTCGGCCAGGTCGGGGTTGGCGGGCAGTCGTTCACGGCTCTCAAGCAGGGCTTGCCAGGGCATTCGAAGGTCCTCAGGGGCTGTCATATAAGCATCACCAAAGCTTCATGGCGATGACACCGGGGCTACATAGCCTGACTTTGCACAACAAAGTCGATTGGCTGCAACCCAAGGCGGGTCAGTAGCCCGCACGGAGATTCACGATGACTCAGATCGCCCGCATCAGCGACACCGGCACTGAACGCCGCCTGCAAGCCGAACGCCTGATCGGCGCAAAGGCTCTGCAAGAAGCCCAGGCCCTGCGTTTCAACGTCTTCAGTGGCGAGTTCAACGCCAAGCTCAAGGGCGCGGAGCTGGGTCTGGACATGGATGACTATGACGTTCATTGCAGCCACATCGGTGTGCGCGACCTGAACACCGGGCGCCTGGTGGCCACCACTCGCCTGCTGGACCACCAGGCCGCCAGCAGCCTGGGGCGCTTTTACAGCGAAGAAGAATTCAGCCTGCACGGCCTGGTGCAGCTCAAGGGGCCGATCCTGGAGATCGGCCGCACCTGCGTCGACCCGGCCTATCGCAACGGCGGCACCATCGCTGTGCTCTGGGGCGAACTGGCAGAAGTGCTCAATCAGGGCGGCTACAGCTACCTGATGGGCTGCGCCAGCATCCCCATGCAGGACGGCGGCGTGCAGGCCCAGGCGATCATGCAGCGCCTGCGCGAGCGCTACCTGTGCACCGAGCACCTGCGGGCCGAGCCGAAGAAACCGCTGCCGAGCCTGGACATTCCGTCCAATGTGATCGCCGAGATGCCACCCCTGCTCAAGGCCTATATGCGCCTGGGCGCGAAGATCTGCGGCGAGCCGTGCTGGGACGAGGATTTCCAGGTCGCCGATGTGTTCATCCTGCTCAAGCGCGACGAGTTGTGCCCACGCTACGCCCGGCACTTCAAGGCGGCGGTCTGATGCGCCGGCTGCGGGTCTACGGGCGCATCGCCCGAGTGCTACTGGTGGTGGCGCTGGGCCTGAGCATGGCCAGCGTCTTCGGCTTGCTGGAACGCCTGGGGATCGCCAACTCCATGGTCCGGCGCCAGCGCTGGTCGCGCTTCTTCATGGCACGCTTGAGCAATGCCCTGCCCTTTCAGGTCTCGGTGCATGGCGAGCTGCCCCGCCAACCGATGCTCTGGATCAGCAACCATGTGTCCTGGACCGATATCCCGCTGCTGGGCATGCTGACGCCGCTGTCCTTCCTGTCCAAGGCCGAAGTGCGCACCTGGCCGGTGGCCGGTTGGCTGGCCGCCAAGGCCGGCAGCCTGTTCATCCGCCGCGGCGCCGGTGACAGCCAGTTGATCCGCAAGCAGATGACCCGGCATTTGCAGGAGCAGCACCCGCTGCTGCTGTTCCCCGAAGGCACCACCACCGATGGCCGTGGCCTGCGCACCTTCCACGGGCGCTTGCTGGCCAGCGCTATCGATGCCGACGTCTGCCTGCAACCGGTGGCGATCCGTTACCTGCGCGACGGCCAGGTCGATACCCTGGCGCCCTTCATCGGCGACGACGACCTGCTCTCGCACTTGATGCGCCTGTTCGCCAATGACCGGGGCCAGGTGGAGATCCACCTGCTCAAGCCGATTGCCTGCCAGGGCCAGGAACGTGCGGCGCTGGCCTTCCAGGCCCAGCAAGCGGTGCAAAAGGCGCTGTTCGGTGACCTTGCCCAGCCGGCCGAACCGCGTCGCAGCGGCGAACTGGTCGCGGCCTGAAACTCTCTGTAGGAGCCGGCTTGCCGGCGAATAGGCCCTTGCGGTCATGAGAGCGCCTTCGCTGGCAAGCCAGCTCCTACAACAGCCATCGTGAGTCAGGGCAATTGGATGTGCTGCGCGGCAAATGCCTGCAATTGCGGGTAGAAAGCGCGGAAGTCTTCGCTCAACGGTTCATACAGCCGCTCCAGCTCGACCATCGCCGCGGTCAGTTCCCCTGGCCGTGACAGGCGCCGGGCAATCCCCCGCAACACCTGCTCCAGCACCGCGAACTCGCGATAGGAACCCAGCCAGTCATCCGCCGCCATGTAAGGCGCAATCTGAGCCAGCCGCGCCGGCAACTGCGGCTCGGCCGCCAGCACCCGGTACACCTCGGCGGTGAACAGCGGCAGGGGCCGGTCGGCGTAATGCTGCCAATCCCGGGCCAGGCAATGGTCGAAGAACACGTCGATGACGATGCCGGCGTAACGCCTTCGCGTCAGGGAGAAACGCGACAGCGCCGCCACCACCAGCGGGTGACTGTCGGTGTAGGTATCGATGCGCCGGTGCAGCTGGATCGCCGCCTCGACCTCGGGCGAAAACTGCCCTTGCAGGCGTCCCTTGACGAAATCGCCATACAGGCTGCCGAGTAATTGACCCGGGCGCTGGCCGCCAAGGTGCAGATGTGCGAGATAATTCATGGACGCAGCTTAGCACTGCGACCAGCATATCGTTATAACCCGATATACCGATAAGTAATGATTTAAGATCAAAATCATATTGGTATATCGCGAAATAACGATTTAAATTTCGCTTCATCGCGATACAACGTTTCACAAAAAACGAGCACCGCCATGCCCCTCGACCTCGACGAAATAATAAAAGCCCTGGCACATCCGGTTCGCAGGGAAATCCTGCACTGGCTGAAAGACCCGACTGTCGAATTTCCCGATCAGACTCACAGCAATGAGTACGGCGTCTGCGCCGGACAGATCGACCAACGCTGCGGCCTGTCGCAGTCGACCGTGTCCGCCCACCTCGCCACCTTGCAACGCGCAGGCCTGATCAGCAGCCGGAAAGTCGGCCAATGGCATTTTTTCAAACGCAACGAGGAAACCATCCAGCAGTTCCTCGCGCAAATGAGCCAACAGCTCTGATCTGACAAGGACCCGACAATGCCCCTTTCGCTTCTCATCCTGGCCTTGAGCGCCTTCGCCATCGGTACCACCGAGTTCGTCATCATGGGCCTGCTGCCCGATGTGGCGGCGGACCTCGGGGTGTCGATTCCTGGCGCCGGCTGGCTGGTCACCGGCTACGCCCTTGGGGTGGCCATCGGCGCGCCCTTCATGGCCCTGGCCACCGCCCGCCTGCCCCGCAAGGCAGCCCTGGTGGCACTGATGGGAATCTTCATTGTCGGCAACCTGCTGTGTGCACTGGCCAGTGATTACAACGTGCTGATGTTTGCCCGGGTGATCACCGCGCTGTGCCATGGTGCCTTCTTTGGCATCGGTTCAGTGGTGGCCGCCGGCCTGGTGCCCGCCAACAAGCGCGCTTCGGCCGTGGCCCTGATGTTCACCGGCCTGACCCTGGCCAACGTCCTTGGCGTGCCCCTGGGCACCGCCCTGGGCCAGGCAGCGGGCTGGCGCTCGACCTTCTGGGTGGTGACGGTGATCGGCGTAGTGGCGCTGATCGGCCTGCTGCGCTTCCTGCCGGCCAAGCGCGACGAGGAAAAACTCGACATGCGTGCAGAGCTGGCAGCCCTCAAGGGCGCGGGCATCTGGCTGTCCCTGAGCATGACCGCGCTGTTTGCCGCGTCGATGTTCACCCTCTTCACCTACGTTGCACCGCTGCTCGGTGATGTCACCGGCGTCTCGCCCAAGGGCGTGACCTGGACCCTGCTGCTGATCGGCCTGGGCCTGACCCTGGGCAACATCATCGGCGGCAAACTGGCGGACAAGCGCCTGGGCGCCACCCTGATCGGCGTGTTCGCGGCCATGGCCGTGGTCTCCACCGTACTGACCTGGACCAGCGTGGCGCTGGTCCCCACCGAGATCACCCTGTTCCTCTGGGCCACCGCTTCGTTTGCCGCGGTGCCGGCGTTGCAGGTCAACGTAGTGACCTTCGGCAAGGCCGCGCCGAACCTGGTTTCGACCCTGAACATCGGCGCCTTCAACATCGGCAATGCCCTGGGCGCCTGGGTCGGGGGCAGCGTCATCGCCCACGGCTTCGGCCTGACCAGCGTGCCATTGGCGGCTGCCGCCCTGGCGATCCTGGCCCTGCTGGTGACGCTGATTACCTTTCGCCAGGGCGGCAACGCCGAACTGGCTCCTGCGACCCACTGAACCGTTTGTTTCCTATATAGAAGGCTGCATCCCATGACGACTATCTTTGATCCGATCAAGATCGGCGACCTTGAGCTGTCCAACCGCATCATCATGGCGCCGCTGACCCGCTGCCGCGCCGATGCCGGCCGCGTACCCAATGCGCTGATGGCCGAGTACTACGTACAACGGGCTTCCGCTGGCCTGATCCTCAGCGAGGCCACCTCGGTGACCCCCATGGGCGTGGGCTACCCGGATACCCCCGGCATCTGGTCCAACGACCAGGTGCGTGGCTGGGCCAACGTGACCAAGGCAGTACACGGTGCCGGCGGCAAGATTTTCCTGCAGCTGTGGCACGTCGGACGCATCTCCCACCCGTCCTACCTGAACGGCGAAACCCCGGTGGCACCCAGCGCTCTCCAGCCCAAGGGTCATGTCAGCCTGGTGCGTCCACTGGCCGACTACCCGACGCCGCGGGCCCTGGAAACCGCTGAGATCGCCGACATTGTCGACGCTTACCGGATCGGCGCGGAAAACGCCAAGGCCGCCGGCTTCGACGGCGTGGAAATCCACGGCGCCAACGGCTACCTGCTGGATCAGTTCCTGCAAAGCACCACCAACCAGCGTACCGACCAGTACGGCGGCTCCCTGGAAAACCGTGCCCGCCTGCTGCTGGAAGTCACCGACGCGGCCATCGAGATCTGGGGGGCGGGCCGTGTGGGCGTACACCTGGCACCGCGTGCCGACTCCCATGACATGGGTGATGCCAACCTGGCGGAGACCTTCACCTACGTCGCTCGGGAGCTGGGTAAACGCGGTATCGCCTTTATCTGCTCCCGCGAGAAAGAAGGCGCCGACAGCCTGGGCCCGCAACTCAAAGAAGCCTTCGGCGGCCCCTACATCGCCAACGAACGCTTCACCAAGGACAGCGCCAACGCTTGGCTGGCCGCTGGCAAGGCTGACGCCGTAGCCTTCGGTGTGCCCTTCATCGCCAACCCGGACCTGCCTGCCCGCCTGAAGGCCGATGCGCCGTTGAACGAAGCGCACCCGGAAACCTTCTACGGCAAGGGCCCGGTCGGCTATATCGACTACCCGACTCTGTAAGCCTGCATCGCTCGATAAAAAGCCCCGACTCTCGCGAGCCGGGGCTTTTTCATGGCCCGTACATTCTTTGCAGCCGCTGCTCCAGGCTCGGGCCGCGTATGCATGATCGTCTCGAAGGGGCGCGACCATCTCAAGGCCGATGAAGGTTCTGCGGACCTTGTCGCAGCCTGCGGCAGCGGCGACAGAAAGCCATTCAGCGTTTGCGCTGGGCCCAGGCCACCGCCAGGCCGCTGAGGCAGATGACCGCGATACCGACCAGGGCGTACTGGTCCGGGGTATGGTCGAAGATCAGGTAGCCAAACAGCCCGGCGAAAAGAATCTGCCCATAACTGAAAGGCGCCAGCATCGCCGGCGCGGCATGGCGGAAGGCCTGGGTCAGCAGCATATGGCCGAGCATGCCGCAGGTGCCCAGGCCGATCATGAACAGCCCATGAACCAAAGTCGGCGTGCTCCAGAAGAATGGCAGCAGCGCGCTCATGACCAGGCTGTTGAGAATCCCGGTGAGAAAGTTGCTGGTGGTCGGGCTGTCGACGCCACTGAGCTTGCGGGTCAGCAACTGGTAGAAGCCGAAGCACAGCGCCGACCCCAGCGGCAGCAGGATCGCCGGCGTGAACAACGCGCCCCCGGGACGCACCACTATCAGCACCCCGACGAACCCCGCCAGCACTGCCAGCCACTGGGCGCGACTGACTCGCTCCCCCAGAAACGGCACCGACAGGGCGGTCACCAGCAAGGGCGCCAGGAAGTTGACCGCGGTCGCTTCTGCCAGGGGGATATAACGCAGGCCGGTGGTGAACAGCAGGCTGGTGCCGATCAGGCACAGGGCCCGCAGCAATTGCAGCCCGGGGCGCTTGGTGCGCACCACCGCAGAGAAACCACTGCGCGGCACGAACACCACCAGCATCAACAGGGTATGCACCACATAGCGGGCCCAGACCACCATGACGATGGGATAAAAAGCCGACAGGTATTTGGATAACGTGTCGTGGCTGGCAAACAGCAGGACCGCCAGGCAGATCAGGGCAATCCCCTTGATGGGGTGTTCCGCGCCGTTGAACGGTGAAGGGCTCACACTCATTCACACACCCGCAACAAAATCCCTACAAAATACGTAGCTCGCTATCTATCAACCGGCAGCAAGCCCGTATATAAAAGCACCCCATTGTGAAGTGCGACCCCGGGGATGAACGTCCCTCGCCTTAAATGTTGACACAACCTGACTCAATTACGCATGTTGTCTTAATGACGGAGGTTGGGGCTCAAGCGCAGCATATCCAGCCCGATGTCGATCCAGCGCTCTGCTTCGGTGTGCAGGGCGAAGCTGTCCGGGGCCAGCAACCACTGGTAGAGAATGCCGTCGATGAACGCATGCAGCGTGATAGCTGCCCGCGCCGCATCGAGATTCTCGGGCAATTGCCCACGATTCATGGCATTACGCAACGCCAGCTCGATGTGTACGTTGCAGTCCAGGCTGGCAGCGCGGCGCTGGCGGCGCAGGTCGCACATTTCGTCGGTGAACTCGCACTTGTGAAACAGGATTTCATTGATGCGTCGGGTTTTCGGGTCCAGGGCAACTTGATGAAACAAATGAATGAGCAGCTTGCGCATACAGCCCAACGGGTCCATTTCATCTACATTCTCACTGGCCGCGGCCATTTCATCCAAAGGTTCACGCAGGCTGTCGAGCATGGCCTGCACCAGGTCGGCCTTGTTGCTGAAGTGCCAATAGATGGCACCTCGCGTGACTCCCGCCAGCGCCGCGATGTCGGCCAGGGTGGTACGCGCCACGCCACGCTCGTAAAAGGCCTTTTCGGCGGCCTCGAGTATCTGGCTGCGAGTTTCTTGAGCTTCCTCTTTGGTACGACGGACCATGGCAGTAAAACCTCGATCAGGATCTTTCAGCGATGCGTGAAGACCTTCTGAATAAATATGGAACGGCATCTCGAGTGCCGTTTGCCCAGCCTACAATTCAACACCTACAGGGGCTTTTGTAACCGGATGGGTACGCCGCAGGGGTATTTACAAACAACCATGAACGTAAGTATATTCCTTAGCAAGCTACTTATCCACTCAGCCAAGCATTTTTACCCTTCCACTTTTCTTGTGCGCATCTTGCGTGCCTGACCCGAGGATTTTCATGCAACTCAAGCCAGCTGTTACCGCTCTGGTCACTGCCGTCGCCCTGGCATCGCTGCTCAGCGGATGTAAAAAGGAAGAGGCGGCACCTGCCCCTCAAGCCCCTCAGGTCGGCGTCGTCACCCTGCAACCACAAGCCTTTACCTTGACTTCCGAACTCCCGGGCCGGACCACTGCGTTCCGCATCGCCGAAGTTCGCCCACAGGTAAACGGGATCATTCTCAAGCGTCTGTTCAAAGAAGGTGGAGACGTCAAGGAAGGTCAGCAGCTTTATCAGATCGATCCATCGGTCTATGAGGCAACGCTGAAGAGTGCCGAGGCTAATCTGCAATCGACCAAGTCTATTTCTGATCGCTACAAGCAACTGGTCAACGAACAGGCCGTAAGCCGCCAGGAATACGACACTGCCGTGGCCAACCGCCTGCAGTCGGAAGCCTCGCTGCAAAGCGCCCAGATCAACCTGCGCTATACCAAGGTGCTGTCGCCACTGACCGGCCGAATCGGTCGTTCCTCGGTGACCGAAGGCGCCCTGGTGAGCAATGGCCAGGCCGATGCCATGGCCGTGATCCAGCAGTTGGACCCAATCTACGTCGACGTTACCCAGTCCTCGGTGGAACTGCTGGAACTGCGTCGCGAACTGGAGAGCGGCCGCCTGCAGAAAGTCGGCGACAACGCCGCCAAGGTCAAACTGACCCTGGAAGACGGCAGCCAGTACAAGCTCGATGGCAAGCTGGAATTCTCCGAAGTCTCGGTGGACGAAACCACCGGCTCGGTGACCTTGCGCGCAGTGTTCCCGAACCCTGAGCACACCCTGCTGCCTGGCATGTTCGTCCACGCCCAGCTGCAAGCCGGGGTGAACAGCGCGGCGATCCTCGCTCCCCAGCAAGGCGTGACACGCGACCTGAAAGGCACCCCGACCGCCCTGGTGGTTGGCCCGGATAACAAGGTCGAGCTGCGCCAACTCAAGGCCAGCCGTACGGTCGGCAACCAGTGGTTGGTGGATGATGGCTTGAAAGCCGGCGATCGCCTGATCACCGAAGGCCTGCAATTCGTCAAGCCGGGCATTGAAGTCAAGGCCAGCGAAGCGACCAACGTTCCAGCGAAGAACCCGGCCCCTGCACAGGCAACTGACAAAGCTGCAGGCGGCAAAGGGGAGTAAACCATGTCGAAATTCTTTATCGACCGTCCGATCTTCGCCTGGGTAATCGCCCTGGTGATCATGTTGGTCGGGGCTCTATCGATCCTCAAATTGCCGATCAACCAGTACCCGAGCATCGCCCCGCCAGCGATCGCCATCTCCGTGACCTACCCAGGTGCTTCTGCACAGACCGTGCAGGACACCGTGGTTCAGGTGATCGAACAGCAGCTCAACGGTATCGACAACCTGCGTTATGTGTCCTCGGAAAGTAACTCCGACGGCAGCATGACCATCACCGCGACCTTCGAACAGGGCACCAACTCGGACACCGCGCAGGTTCAGGTACAGAACAAGCTCAACCTGGCCACTCCGCTGCTGCCTCAAGAGGTACAGCAGCAGGGTATCCGCGTGACCAAGGCGGTGAAGAACTTCCTGCTGGTGATCGGCGTGGTATCCGAGGACGGCAGCATGTCCAAGGACGACCTGTCGAACTACATCGTGTCGAACATGCAGGACCCGATCTCGCGGACCGCGGGCGTCGGTGACTTCCAGGTATTCGGTGCCCAGTACGCCATGCGGATCTGGCTCGACCCGGCCAAGCTGAACAACTACAACCTGACCCCCGTGGACGTGAAGACCGCGGTAGCCGCGCAGAACGTCCAGGTATCGTCCGGCCAGCTCGGCGGCCTGCCTGCCCTGCCCGGCCAGCAACTCAACGCCACCATCATCGGCAAGACCCGCCTGCAGACTGCCGAGCAGTTCAAGGCGATCCTGCTGAAGGTCAACAAGGACGGCTCGCAAGTGCGTCTGGGCGACGTCGCGGACGTCGGCCTGGGTGGCGAAAACTACGCCATCAGCGCCCAGTTCAACGGCAAGCCAGCATCCGGTCTGGCAGTGAAACTGGCCAACGGCGCCAACGCCCTGGACACCGCCAAGGCCCTGCGCAACACCATCAAGGACCTGGAGCCCTTCTTCCCGCAAGGGATGAAGGTGGTGTTCCCGTACGACACCACCCCGGTGGTGACCGAATCCATCAAGGGTGTGGTTGAAACCCTGGTGGAAGCGATCGTCCTGGTGTTCCTGGTGATGTTCCTGTTCCTGCAGAACTTCCGCGCCACGGTGATCACCACCATGACGGTGCCGGTGGTACTGCTGGGTACCTTCGGCATCCTTGCGGCAGCCGGCTTCAGCATCAACACCCTGACCATGTTCGGCATGGTGCTGGCCATCGGCTTGCTGGTGGACGACGCCATCGTCGTGGTGGAGAACGTCGAGCGGGTGATGCACGAGGAAGGACTGTCGCCCAAGGAGGCAACGAAAAAGTCCATGGGCCAGATCCAGGGAGCCTTGGTGGGTATCGCCCTGGTACTGTCCGCGGTACTGCTGCCAATGGCCTTCTTCAGTGGCTCCACCGGGGTGATCTACAAACAGTTCTCGATCACCGTGGTCTCGGCCATGGCCCTGTCGGTGCTGGTGGCCCTGATCTTTACCCCGGCCCTGTGCGCCACCATGCTCAAGGCCGTACCGCAAGGCGAACACGCTACCGAGAAGCGTGGCTTCTTCGGCTGGTTCAACCGTACCTTCGATCGCAGCGTGAAGAGCTACGAGCGCGGCGTGGGCAACATGCTGCGCCACAAGGTTCCATTCCTGCTGGCCTACGTGCTGATCGTCCTGGGCATGATCTGGCTGTTCACCCGCATCCCGACCGCGTTCCTGCCGGAAGAAGACCAGGGCGTTCTGTTCGCCCAGGTACAGACCCCGGCCGGCTCCAGTGCCGAGCGGACCCAGGTGGTGGTGGACGAAATGCGCGCCTACCTGCTGGACAAGGAAAAGGACACCGTGGCTTCGGTGTTCACCGTGAACGGCTTCAACTTCGCCGGTCGCGGCCAGAGCTCGGGCATGGCCTTCATCATGCTCAAGCCGTGGGGCGAGCGTTCCGCGGAAAACAATGTGTTCAACCTGGCAGCCCGCGCCCAGCAGCACTTCTTCAGTTTCCGTGACGCGATGGTGTTCGCCTTCGCCCCTCCAGCGGTACTGGAACTGGGTAACGCCACCGGTTTCGACGTGTTCCTCCAGGACCGCGCCGGTATCGGCCATGAGAAACTGATGGCTGCACGCAACCAGTTCCTCGGCATGGCGGCCCAGAGCAAGGTGCTGTCCCAGGTGCGCCCGAACGGCCTGAACGATGAACCGCAGTACCAGTTGACCATCGACGACGAGCGCGCCAGTGCCCTGGGCGTGACCCTCACCGATATCAACAACACCCTGTCGATTGCCCTGGGCAGTAGCTACGTCAACGACTTCATCGACCGTGGTCGGGTGAAGAAGGTGTACATCCAGGGTCAGGCCGGTGCTCGCATGAGCCCCGAAGACCTGAAGAAGTGGTACGTACGCAACAGCGCCGGAACCATGGTGCCGTTCTCCTCCTTCGCCAAGGGCGAGTGGATCTACGGTTCGCCCAAGCTGGCCCGTTACAACGGTGTGGAAGCCATGGAAGTGCTCGGTGCCCCGGCCCCTGGCTACAGTACCGGTGAGGCCATGGCCGAAGTCGAAGCCATTGCCGCGAAGCTGCCGGCGGGTGTCGGTATCTCCTGGACAGGCCTGTCCTATGAGGAGCGCCTGTCGGGCTCCCAGGCACCTGCGCTGTACGCCTTGTCCCTGCTGATGGTGTTCCTGTGTCTGGCGGCGCTGTATGAAAGCTGGTCGATTCCGATCGCGGTGATGCTGGTAGTGCCCCTGGGGATCATCGGTGCACTGATGGCAACCAGCATGCGTGGCCTGTCCAACGACGTGTACTTCCAGGTGGGTCTGTTGGTGACCATCGGCCTGGCGGCGAAAAACGCCATTCTGATCGTCGAGTTCGCCAAGGAACTGCACGAACAGGGCCGCAGCCTGGTCGACGCCGCGGTGGAAGCCTGCCGGATGCGTCTGCGGCCGATCATCATGACCTCCCTGGCCTTCGTCCTCGGGGTCGTGCCACTGGCCATCTCCACCGGCGCCGGCTCGGGCAGCCAGCATGCGATCGGTACCGGGGTGATCGGCGGTATGCTCACCGCGACTATCCTGGCGATCTTCTGGGTGCCACTGTTCTTCGTCACCGTATCGTCCATGGGCCGCAGGAAAGCGGACCTGTCAGAAACTACTGCAACCCCTAATGAGGCTGGCCAATGAGCAAGTCGCTACTCTCCCTGGCAATCACCGCCATCGCGCTAAGTGGTTGCTCACTGATCCCGGATTACCAGCGCCCGGAAGCGCCGGTGGCGGCGCAGTTCCCCCAAGGCCCTGCGTACTCGCCAAAGGAGGCCGCCAACGTGGCGGCCGCCGAACAGGGCTGGCGGCAGTTCTTCCATGACCCGGCGCTGCAGCAACTGATCCAGACGTCCCTGGAAAACAACCGCGACCTCAAGGTCGCGGCGCTGAACATCGACGCCTATGCCGCGCAGTACCAGATCCAGCGTGCGGACCTGTTCCCGGCGGTTTCGGCCAACGGCAGCGGCAGCCGGCAACGACTGCCAGCCCGGGCCTCGAGCACCGGCAAGGAAATGATCTCCAGCCAGTACTCGGCCACCGTGGGCGTCAGTGCCTATGAACTGGACCTGTTCGGCCGCGTTCGCAGCTTGAGCGAACAGGCCTTGCAGACCTACTTCTCCAGCGAAGAAGCCCGGCGCAGTACCCAGATCAGCCTGGTGGCCAGCGTGGCCAACGCCTACATGACCTGGCAGGCCGACAAGGAACTGCTGAAGCTGACCCAGGACACCCTCGCCGCCTACGAGGAAAGCTACCGGCTGACCTCGCGCAGCAACGAGGTGGGCGTGGCCTCGGCCCTGGACCTGAGCCAGGCGCGGACTTCGGTGGAAAACGCCCGGGTCCAACTGGCGCGCTACACCCGCCAGGTGGCCCAGGATGAAAACAGCCTGACCCTGCTGCTGGGCACGGCGATTCCGGCCAACCTGCCGGCGGCCCAACCGCTGTCGGCCGACCTGCTGAGCGACCTGCCGGCCGGCCTGCCGTCGGAACTGCTGCAACGGCGTCCGGACATTCTCGAAGCCGAGTACAAGCTCAAGGCGGCCAATGCCAACATCGGCGCGGCGCGGGCCGCGTTCTTCCCGAGCATCAGCCTGACCGCCAATGCCGGCACCTTGAGCCCGGACCTCTCGGGTCTGTTCAAGGGAGGCTCGGGCACCTGGCTGTTCCAGCCGCAGATCAACCTGCCGATCTTCAACGCCGGCAGCCTGCGCGCCAGCCTGGACTACTCGAAAATCCAGAAAGACATCACCGTCGCGCAGTACGAGAAATCCATCCAGACCGCCTTCCAGGAAGTCTCCGATGGCCTGGCGGCGCGCCAGACCTACAACCAGCAGTTACAGGCCCAGCGTGATTTCGTCAACGCCAACCAGGACTACTATCGTCTGGCCGAGCGTCGCTACCGTATCGGGGTCGACAGCAACCTGACCTTCCTCGATGCCCAGCGGTCGCTGTTCAGCGCCCAGCAGGCGCTGATCACCGATCGCCTGTCGCAGCTCACCAGCGAGGTCAACCTGTACAAGGCCCTCGGCGGTGGCTGGAGCGAGCAGACAGCCAAGAACGAGCCACTGGCTGAAAAAGCCCCGGCGCTGCACCTGTTCTGAAGCGCCACCTGGCCCAATGAAAAACCCACCTGACGGTGGGTTTTTTTATATGTACCGGCTGGAACATTTGTGTTCGATTACCGCCCAAAAAGCGTTTCGTCCAATTGATTAGCCCTGATCCGCGACGCACCATTCCCGGCACCTGGACACACCAATAACAACAGGTCCGATGCCATGCCCCCACGCCCTGCCCGCTGCGGCTGATACCTCCGATTCCATCCTGCTCCCCTGAAACCTGTGCCCAGACCCTTTGCGCGGCACTGGCCGGCTGCACCCCTAACAATTAGAGAGACCGAAGAATGAAGCCAAGCACCCCGCCGTCCTACCTTCTGCCCAGCCTCATGGCTCTAGCGCTGAGCAGCACCGCCCTGCCGGCACTGGCCGCAGAGTCGGGCTTTCTCGAAGACGCCCAGGCCAACCTGACCCTGCGCAACTTCTATTTCAACCGCAACTTCACCAACCCGACCAAGGCCCAGGGCAAGGCCGAGGAATGGACCCAGAGCTTCATCCTCGATGCAAAGTCCGGCTTCACCCAGGGCACCGTCGGCTTCGGCATGGACGTGCTGGGCCTCTACTCGCTGAAACTCGACGGCGGCAAGGGCACCGGCGGCACCCAACTGCTGCCCCTGGATCACGACGGCCGCCCGGCGGACAACTTCGGACGCCTGGGAGTAGCCTTCAAGGCGCGACTGTCTCAGACCGAGGTCAAGGTCGGTGAATGGATGCCAGTGCTGCCAATCCTGCGCTCCGACGACGGTCGCTCGCTGCCACAGACCTTTCGCGGCGGCCAGATCACCTCGAAGGAAATTGCCGGCCTGACCCTCTATGGCGGCCAGTTCCGCGCCAACAGCCCGCGTGACGACAGCAGCATGAGTGACATGAGCATGTTCGGCAAAGCGGCCTTCACCTCCGACCGCTTCAACTTCCAGGGCGCCGAATATGCCTTCAACGACAAGCGTACCCAGATCGCCCTGTGGAATGCCCAGCTCAAGGACATCTACAGCCAGCAGTTCGTCAACCTGATCCACAGCCAACCCCTGGGCGACTGGACCCTGGGCGCCAACCTGGGCTTCTTCTATGGCAAGGAAGACGGCAGCGCCCGCGCCGGCGACATGGAGAACCGCACCTGGTCCGGCCTGTTCTCGGCCAAATATGGCGGCAACACCTTCTATGTGGGCCTGCAGAAGCTCACTGGCGACAGCGCCTGGATGCGGGTCAACGGCACCAGCGGCGGCACCCTGGCCAACGACAGCTACAACGCCAGCTACGACAATGCCAAGGAGAAGTCCTGGCAGGTGCGCCATGACTACAATTTCGCCGCGCTGGGCGTTCCCGGCCTGACCCTGATGAACCGTTACATCAGCGGCAGCAACGTGCACACCGCCACCGTCAGCGACGGCAAGGAGTGGGGCCGGGAAAGCGAAGTGGCCTACACGGTCCAGAGCGGCACACTGAAGAACCTCAACCTCAAGTGGCGCAACTCCACCATGCGCCGGGACTTCAGCAACAACGAGTTCGACGAGAACCGCCTGATCATCAGCTATCCCCTCAGCCTGCTGTAGGCCCCTTCCAACATGGGGTCGGCCGAGCCAAGTGGCCGGCCCCGGCAGTTTCCGGCATTGAACCGCGACGCCCAAGGAAAGGTCCGCTGGTCGGGCTTAGTAAAAAAAATCCGATACACAGATAAAGTAAAGGGGTATTCACTTCAGGCGGGCAGTGCTCGCTTCCAGGAAAGGAAACCTATTAATTCAGTTCCGTTATCCATCGGATGTTGTACGTGAAGCTGACGTAGCCTTGGAGGGCCTACGTTATGAGCAAACATATCGTCATTGTCGGAGGAGGTGTAGGCGGTACCATCCTGGCCAATCAACTGGTCAGCAAGCTCTACCCGGAGATACTCAGGGACGAGGTCAAAATCACCCTGCTGTCCGAATCGCCGGATCACTTCTACAAGCCCGCCTTCATGTATGTGGCGTTCAACCTGTTCTTCCAAGAAGAACTCAAGCGACCCGAACGCTCCCTGCTACGCCCTGAAATAACCTTCCGGGTCGACCCTGTCACCCGCTTCGATTTTGCCGGCCAGAGCGTGCACACTCGCAGCGGCAAACGTCTGGGCTACGATTTCCTGGTGATCGCCACCGGCTGCGTGCCGGCACCGGAACGGATCGAGGGGCTCAAGGAAGCCGGCGACCACTTCTACCAATACCAGCCTGCCCGGCAACTGGCGCAGCGCCTGAGCCGGATCGAAAAAGGCCGGGTGTTCATCACCGTGTCGTTTCCGCAAACACCCAATGTTCCTCATCAATGCGGCATCGCGCCGGTGGAAACAACCCTGATGCTCGATGACTTCCTGCGGCGGCGCGGAGTACGGGATCGGGTCGAGATCATCTACACCTACCCCAGCACCGCGCAGCTGCTGCGCAATTGCCTGTTCCTGCAACGACCGGTCGGCGAGGTGCTGCCGGATGTCTTCGAACAGAGGAACATCCGCTTCCAGCGCAGCTTCACCCTGGCCAGGGTCGACCCGGACCAGCGCATCGCCTACTCGGAGGAAGGCGCTGAACAGCCTTTCGACATCCTCATGGCCACCCCGCCAATCCGGGCCGTGGACGCCGTGCTCGAGTCCGGCGCATCTCAGGCACAGGGCCAGGAGGGCTGGCTGCCGACCCATCACGAGACCCTGCAAGTCTATGGCCTGGAGCGGGTCTATGTGATTGGCGATACCGTCGACCTGCCGATTAGCAAGGCCGGCGGCGCCTGCCACAACCAGGCCCCGGTGATTGCCAACAACATCGCCGGAGAAATCCGCCTGGGCTCTCCCGAGGCGGTTTACGACGGTAGGGTCCAGGCGGTCGCGCAGATGGGCCTCAATGCCGGCATGCCCCTTTGGTACGACTACGCCCACGACGTCCTGCCCACCCCGTCGAGCAAGTTGGGTGGCCTGCTACGCACTGGATTCAATCGCGGCCTGTACTGGGCCGTAGCCCGCGGAATGCTTTGACCCTGCACAGGGAGGAGACAACGCCATGGATAGCTTTGATCCAAGCATGCCTGGTCCAAGGGCGACCCAGCCTGAAGTCGCCGACACACCAGGCCTGGAAACCCTGACGAAAAAGCTCCAGCCGCTGCTGGACAGCGCTCGCCTGGACAACATGGTCGACCTGTTGTCACTGCTTTGCGACCTGATCGACATGCTCGATCAGGCGATGATCGAAAAACTTGCGCAACAGTTCGAAGAAGCCACCGCTGCCAGCTGGATGCTGGGCAATGCACTGCGCATGGCCAAGGCCGAAACCTCAGCGCACGTTACCGCTCCCAGCCTGTACGGGCTGTTCTCGCTGCTGCGCGAGGAGGACACACGACGTGGCGCAGCCCTGCTCCTCAGAACCCTGAATGTCATTGGACGACAACTTTAAAAAGGATGTTTACATGAGTACCAAGCCTCAGCCGACCACGGCCAGGAACCTCAGCACCCAATGGGATCCCCAAGCCTACCAGCAGTTCGTGCGCCTGCGAGAACGACCGGCGGTCGAGCTACTGGATCATGTCGCCCTGCAGCAACCCCATCACATCTACGACCTGGGTTGTGGAACAGGTATTGCCACTCAACTGCTGGCGCAGCGCTGGCCCTACGCGGAGCTGACAGGCGTGGACAGCTCTTCGGAAATGCTTGCCGAAGCCAGCTGCCTGCCGATCAAGGCGCTATGGCGCAGGTGCGACCTGCTGCAATGGAAAGCCGATCAGCCTGCAGACCTGTTGTTTGCCGCCGCGGTACTGCACTTCATGAGTGACCACGAACACCTGCTGCCGAGCCTGTTGAACCAGCTCAACCCCGGCGGCTGCCTGGCGGCGCACATGCCCAATTGGCGCGACGCCCTGTGGTATCAGCTGATACTCGAAAGCCTGGAGCAGGCAGGACCGGACGGCAAGCCGCTGGGCACCCCGGAGCTGCGGGCGTTCATGGCCGAGCGCCGGGTACTCTCGCTGGATAGCTACTACCGTTTGCTGGCGCCCCTGACTCGGGAACTGGACATCTGGGAAACCGAACACCTGCAGATCGTGGAAGGCCAGTCGCCGATCTTCGACTGGGTCAAGGTCTCGGCCTTGCGCCCCGTACTCCTGAGCCTGGACGACCGGCAACGACAATGCTTCCTCAACCATTACCTGGCACGGGTACACCGCTACTATCCGCCCGAAGGCGATGGCCGGACGCTGTTCCCGTTCAAGCGGGTGTTCATTCTGGCCACCGTCTGAAATCGCGCGGTGCAGCCCGGGCGCCTCAACTGCGGGATTCGATGCCCAGTTCGTCCCACACCGATTCCGCCAGGTGGAAGGTGGCGTTGGCCGCCGGGATTCCGCAGTAGATCGCGCTCTGCATGATCACTTCCTTGATCTCGCTGCGGCTCACCCCATTGTTGGCGGCCGCCCGCAGGTGCAGCTTGAGCTCCTCGTTGCGGTTCATGCCGATCAGCATGGCGATGGTGATCAGGCTGCGGGTGTGTCGCGGCAGGCCCGGGCGGGTCCAGATGTCGCCCCAGGCATGGCGGGTGATCATTTCCTGGAACTCCGAGTTGAACTCGGTCAGGGCATTGAGGCTGCGGTCCACATGGGCATCGCCCAACACCGCGCGGCGAACCTGCATGCCTTCGTCATAACGCTGTTTCTCGTCCACAAAGGGCTCCTTGAATCGACACTCAGGCCAGTAGAAAATCCACGACCCGAGCGCTGAAAGCGTCCCCGGCCTGGACGTTGGACAAATGCGCGGCATAGAACTCGGCATACTCCGCGCCCGCCACATGCTGCTGGATGAAGTGCCCGCCGGACGGTGGTGTCACGGCATCTTCAGTGCCGGCAATCACCAGGGTCGGCACCTTGATCGCCCCCAGCTGTTCACGGAAATCCGCGTCCCGCACCGCCGCGCAATTGGCCGCATAGCCTTGCGGCGAAGTGGCCGCGAGCATGTCGGTGATCAGCTTGGCCTGGTCAGGCTGAGCTTCGGCGAAGTCGCTGGTGAACCAGCGGGCGATGGAGGCATCGCGCAGCGCCACCATGGCCGCCTGGCCGTCACGCAGCACGGTCTCGATCCGCGGGTTCCATACGGACGGGTCGCCGATCTTCGCCGCGGTGTTGCACACCACCAGCTTGTGCAGACGCTCGCCGGCATTGATCCCCAGCCACTGGCCGATCAGCCCGCCCATGGACAGGCCACAGAAATGCGCGCGCTGGATATCCAGCGCATCCAGCAGCGCCACCACGTCGCGGCCCAGTTGCTCGACGCTATAGGGACCTTCGGTGACCAGGGAACGGCCGTGGCCACGGGTGTCCATGCGCAGCACCTGGAAGTGCCGGGTGAAGGCCGCCATCTGCTTGTCCCACATGTGCAGGTCAGTGCCCAGGGAGTTGGACAGCACCAGTACCGGCGCGCCCTCGGGCCCCTCGAGTTGATAGTGCAGTTCGCCCTCGGCGAGTTTCACGAATCCCACAGCAGTCTCCTTCAGGCCTTCAAGGCAAAATGTTCAGCCACGGCGCGCTCGACCCAGGCCTGCGCCTGGCCCAGGTAATGCGCCGGGTCCAATAGACGATCCAGGTCCGCCGCCGACAGCTCGGCGGTAACCTGGGGATCCTCCCCCAATACCCCACGCAGATGGCGCTTCTCGGCCACTGCGCGCTTGCAGCATTGTTCCAGCACATGGTGGGCGGTTTCCCGGCCCAGGCGCTGGGCCAAGACAATGCTCACCGCTTCGGCCAGCACCAGGCCCTGGGTCAGGTCGAGGTTGTGCGCCATGCGCGCGCTGTCGACCTCCAGGCCTTCGGCCACCAGCAATGCTTGTTGCAACGCGCCAGATACCAGGCAGCAGATCTCCGGCAGGGTTTCCCATTCGGCGTGCCACAGGCCCAGGCTGCGCTCGTGCTCCTGGGGCATGGCGGCAAACATCGTTGCCAGCAGGCCGGGAACCCGGGTCGCGGCGCTGATCAGCACCGCCGCACCCACCGGGTTGCGCTTGTGAGGCATGGTGGACGACCCGCCCTTGCCCGGCGCCGAGGGCTCGAAGACCTCCGCCGCCTCGGTCTGCATCAGCAGGCTGATATCCCGCCCCAACTTGCCCAGGCTGCCGGCCAACAGGCCCAGCACCGAAGCGAACTCCACCAGGCGGTCGCGCTGGGTGTGCCAGGGCTGCTCCGGCAGGGCCAATTGCAGCTCGTCGGCCAGGGCCTGGGCAATCGGCAAGGCCTGCTCGCCCAACGCCGCCAGGGTTCCGGAAGCGCCGCCGAACTGCAGCACCAGCAAACGCGGCTTGAGCTGCTGCAGGCGCTCGCGGCTGCGGGTCAATGCCCCCAGCCAGCCGCCGATCTTCATCCCCAGGGTCACCGGCGTGGCATGTTGCAGCCAGGTGCGGCCGGCCATCGGGGTCGTGGCGTAACGTCGGGCCTGGGCAACAAGGATGTCCCCCAGGCGCTCCAGGTCCTGCTCCAGCAGGTGCATGGCGCGGCGCAGTTGCAGCACCAGCCCGCTGTCCATCACGTCCTGGCTGGTGGCCCCCAGGTGCACAAAGCGCTCGGCCTCGCCATCGCTCCGGGCGATCTGACGGCCCAGGGCCTTGACCAGGGGAATGGCCGAGTTGCCGGCCGTGGCAATCGCCTCGCCCAGCATCTGGAAGTCATACAGCCCGGCATGGCAGGCGGCCTCGATGGGCGCTACTGCACTGGCCGGGATCACCCCGACGCGGGCCTGTGCCCGGGCCAGGGCGGCTTCGAAATCGAGCATGGCCTGGACCCGCCCCTGATCGCAGAACACCCCGCGCATTTCCCGGGCAGTAAAATAGGCATCGAACAACTGATTGCTCGCAGTCAGGGTCATAAACAGTCCTTGGCAAACCTGCGCCCGAGCCGGGCGCAGGTACACAGGTCAAAGGTCGTGGTGCAGGTAGGCGGCCTGTTTGGGCAGGCGCAGGCTGAATAGGAAGGCAATCGCCATCATCGCCGTGACGTACCAGTAAAAGGTGTTTTCCATGCCCATGTTCTTGAAGTTCAGGGCCACCCATTCCGCCGAGCCACCGAAGATCGCATTGGCCACCGCATAAGCCAAGCCCACCCCGAGTGCACGCACTTGCGGCGGGAACATCTCGGCCTTCACCAGGCCACTGATGGAGGTGTAGAAACTGACGATGGCCAGGGCCAGGGTGATCAGCACAAAAGCCAGGAACGGGCTGGTGACGGTCTTCAAGGTCAGCAGGATCGGCACCGTGAACAGCGTACCCAGGGCACCGAACCAGAGCATCGAGTTACGCCGGCCGATCTTGTCCGCCAGCATGCCGAACAGCGGCTGCATGCACATATAGAGGAACAGCGCGCCGGTCATGATGTAACTGGCGGTCTTGGCGTGCATGCCCGCGGTGTTCACCAGGTACTTCTGCATGTAGGTGGTGAAGGTGTAGAAAATCAGCGAGCCGCCGGCGGTGTAGCCGAGCACGGTGATAAACGCCGCCGAGTGGTTCTTGAACAGCGCAGCGATGCTGCCGGCGTCCTTGTCCTCACGGATTTCCTTGCTGGTGGTTTCCTTCAGCGAACGGCGTAGCAGCAGCGAGATCACCGCGGCGATGGCACCGATCACGAAGGGAATGCGCCAGCCCCAGGCCTTGAGCTCGCCCTCATCGAGAAACTGCTGAAGGATCACCACCACCAGCACCGCCAGCAGTTGCCCGCCGATCAGGGTCACGTACTGGAAGGAGGCAAAGAAGCCGCGCTGGCCCTTGAGCGCCACCTCACTCATGTAGGTGGCGGTGGTGCCGTACTCGCCGCCCACCGACAGGCCCTGGAACAGGCGCGCCACCAGCAGCAGGAACGGCGCCCAGGCACCGATGCTGGCGTAGGTGGGCAAGAAGGCGATCACCAGGGAGCCGGCGCACATCATCAGCACCGAGATCATCATGGAGTTTTTGCGCCCGTGACGGTCGGCGACCCGGCCGAACAGCCAGCCGCCGATGGGCCGCATCAGAAAGCCGGCGGCGAACACCCCGGCGGTGTTGAGCAACTGCACCGTCGGATCGTCGGAGGGAAAGAAGGCCGGGGCGAAATAGATGGCGCAAAAGGCATAGACATAGAAGTCGAACCATTCCACCAGGTTGCCGGAGGAGGCACCGACAATGGCAAAGATCCTTTTGCTGCGTTCCTCTCCGGTGTAGTGACTTGTCGTTGTTGTCATGGTTTTTTCACTCATGGGGGACAGTGTGAGTCTAGACACACTTGGCAACATTCCCGTTCCCTGCGGATAGCGTCTTGCCCGCTCCCGGGCAGAGGTCAATCGACCCTGTCAACCTGTAGCGACTGTGGCCGCTGCCAAGCCACGGCGAGGCTGCGAAAAGGCCCGAAGGGCCTTGCTTGGCGGTCTCAAGCCGAACCTCTGCCGGTCTCAAGCCCGCCGCGCCTGCTACGCAACCCGCGGCAGTGGCCACACAAGGCCGGGTCAGTAATCGAAGAACACGGTTTCGGCGTCAGTAGCCTGGAGGATCACGTTCCACTGGTAGTGACCGTCAGCATCGGCCTTGGCCAGCAAGGTGCCACGGCGCTCCTCGGGCACGCAGGCCAGCAGCGGATCGCTGGCGTTGGCCGGCTCCCCCTCGAAGTAGATGCGGGTCAGCAGGTGCTTGACCAAACCGCGGGCGAACACCAGTACCACCAGATGCGGGGCCTGGGTCGTGCCTTTCAGGCCCGGCACCGTGCCCGGCTTGATGGTGGTGAAGCGAAAGCGCCCTTCGGCGTCCACCGGCACCCGGCCAAACCCCTGGAAGTTCGGGTCCAGGGGTTTGTCCTGATCGTCTTCGGGGTGGCGGTACTTGCCGGCGGCGTTGGCTTGCCAGACTTCCAGCATGGCGTCGTTGACGACGTTGCCGTTGCCGTCCACCACCTGCCCGGTGATCGCCACCCGCTCGCCCAGGGTGCCTTCCTCGGTCAGGTCTTCGCGGTTCAGCCAGGTCAAGCCGATGTGGTAGTAGGGGCCGACGGTGTGGGATGTAGTCGCGGTCAGGGTCACGTTATTTCTCCATCGGCGTGGCGTCGCGGCCGCGCAGGACAATGTCCCAACGGTAACCGAGGGCGTAGGAAGGAACGGTTTTCTCCAGGTCGAAGCTGGCGATCAGGCGTTCCTTGGCGCGGGTGTCCGGCACGCAGTTGTAGATCGGGTCATAAGCCAGCAGCGGGTCGCCAGGGAAATACATCTGGGTCACCAGGCGGGTAAGAATGCTCGGCCCAAACAGCGAAAAATGAATATGCGCCGGGCGCCAGGCATTGTGGTGGTTGCCCCAGGGGTAGGCCCCGGGCTTGATGGTCTGGAACTGGTACCAGCCCTCGGCGTCGGTAACGGTGCGCCCGGTGCCGGTGAAGTTCGGGTCCAGGGGCGCATCGTGCAGGTCGCGGTCGTGGTTGTAGCGACCGGCCGCGTTGGCCTGCCAGATCTCCACCAGGATGCCCGGCACCGGCAGGCCGTTCTCGTCCAGAACCCGGCCGTGGATGATGATGCGCTCGCCCTGGGGCTGCCCTTCGTGCTGGGCCGTCAGGTCGTTGTCCCGCTCCTGGATCGACTCGGCGCCGATGCTCGGGCCGGTGATTTCCGACAGCGAGTGGGGAATGAACACCAGCGGCTTGGACGGCGAGCGGGTGTTGGTCGACTGGTAGGCCGGGTGCAGGTAATCAGGCTGAGTGCCCGCTTGCGGGCGCCGGTAACCGGGCTTGTCACTCATGGTGGTTCCTCGTTCTCTTATATAAGGCAGGCAATCAAACGCGCTCGATAGCCAGCGCCAGCCCTTGGCCGACGCCGACGCACATGGTCGCCAGGCCTTTTTTACCGCCGCTCTTTTCCAGCTGATGCAAAGCCGTCAGCACCAGCCGCGCGCCGCTCATGCCCAGGGGGTGGCCCAGGGCAATCGCGCCGCCGTTGGGATTGACCTGAGGCGCATCGTCCGCCAGGCCCAGCTCGCGCAGCACCGCCAGGCCCTGGCTAGCGAAGGCTTCGTTGAGTTCGATCACGTCGAAGTCGCTGACCGCCACGCCCAGGCGCTCGATCAGCTTGCGCACTGCCGGCACCGGGCCGATGCCCATGACCCGCGGCGCAACCCCGGCGCTGGCCATGCCCAGCACCCGCGCACGCGGGGTCAGGCCGTGTTTCTCGACGGCTTCGGCCGAGGCCAGGATCAGCGCCGCGGCGCCGTCGTTGACCCCGGAAGCATTGCCGGCGGTGACGGTCTTGTCCGGGCCGTTGACCGGCTTGAGCTTGGCCAAGGCTTCCAGGGTGGTGTCGGCGCGGGGATGCTCGTCCTGCTCCACCACTGTCTCGCCCTTCTTGTGGGCGATGCGCACCGCGACGATTTCCTCGGCGAAGAAACCGGCGGCCTGGGCCGCCGCGGCACGCTGCTGGCTGCGCAGGGCAAAGGCGTCCTGGTCAGCGCGGGACACTTTGTAGTCATCCGCCACGTTGTCGGCGGTCTGCGGCATGGCGTCCACACCGTACTGGGCCTTCATCAGCGGGTTGATGAAACGCCAGCCGATGGTGGTGTCTTCCAGCTTCATGTTGCGCGAGAAGGCGGTATCGGCCTTGCCCATGACAAAGGGCGCGCGGGACATGGACTCGACGCCACCGGCAATCGCCAGCTCCATCTCGCCGCTGGCAATGGCGCGGAAGGCCGTGCCGATGGCGTCCATGCCCGAGGCGCAGAGACGGTTGAGGGTAACGCCCGGCACGCTGTCCGGCAGGCCGGCCAGCAGCAGCGCCATGCGCGCCACGTTGCGGTTGTCCTCGCCGGCCTGGTTGGCGCAGCCAAGGAACACCTCGTCCACGGCGCTCCAGTCCACGCTGGGGTTGCGCTCCATCAAGGCCTTGATCGGCAGCGCCGCCAGGTCGTCAGCGCGCACTGTCGAGAGGCCGCCGCCAAAACGGCCGATGGGGGTGCGAATGGCATCGCAGATGAATACGTCGCGCATCAGGCTTCTCCAGGGGCTTGGCCATGGGCCGCGGCGGTGCGCGCTTCCAGGTCACGCAGGGCGGTCAGTTCAACCTCGGTGGGTGCTGCGGTCTCGGCCACCTGGTCGGCGAAGCGGATCGCCCAACCGGTGGCGGCCACCACCTGCTCGCGGGTCACGCCCGGGTGCAGCGAAGTGACGATGAATTCGTGGGTACCGGCTTCCGGCTCCATGATGCACAGGTCGGTGATGATGCCCACCGGCCCCGCCCCTGGCAGGCCCAGGCGCTTGCGCGAATCGCCGCCTTCGCCGTGGCCGACCGAAGTCACGAAGTCCAGCTTGTCGACGAAGGAGCGCGAGGATTGCTTGAGGATGATCAGCACGCTCTTGGCCGAACCGGCGATCTCCGGAGCACCGCCGGCGCCCGGCAGGCGCACCTTGGGCCGGTGGTAGTCACCGACCACGGTGGTGTTGATATTGCCGAAACGGTCGACCTGGGCCGCGCCGAGGAACCCCACGTCGATGCGCCCGCCCTGCAGCCAGTAGCGGAAGATCTCGCCGGTAGGCACCACGGTGTCGGCGGTTTCCGCCAGCTCGCCGTCACCGATGGACAGTGGCAGGACGCTGGGCTTGGCGCCGATCGGGCCGGATTCGTAGATCAGCACCACGTCCGGTGATGAGGTCAGGCGTGCCAGGTTGGCGGCCTTGGACGGCAGGCCGATGCCCACGAAGCACACCGAGCCGTTCTGCAGGCGACGGGCCGCGGCCACGGTCATCATTTCATTGGTGGAATAGGTCATTACTGGGCCTCCGAAGCTGCGGCCAGCTTGGCCTGGAATTCGCTGAAATCGGCACTGCCGCGGATGTATTCGTTGATCCAGGCGGTGAAGGTTTCACGGTCGCGGGCGATCGGGTCCCACGCCTGGTAGAAGCGGTTGTCGCGCTCGGAATAGCCGTGGGCGTAGGACGGATGAGCGCCGCCCGGCACATGGCAGACCGCGCTCAGGGCCCAGGTCGGCAGTACGCAGGCGTTCATCGGCGCGTTCAGGTCGTCGACGATCTCCTCGACGGTGACGATGCAGCGCTTGGCGGCCAGGGCGGCCTCTTTCTGTACCCCTAGAATGCCCCACAGCAGCACGTTGCCCTTGCGGTCGGCCTTCTGCGCGTGGATTACCGTGACGTCCGGGCGCACCGAAGGCACCGCCGCCAGCACTTCACCGGTAAACGGGCAGGTCACGGTCTTGATCAGGGGGTTGACCTTGGGCAGGTCGGAACCGGCGTAGGCCCGCAGGACGGCAAAGGGCAGGCCCGAGGCGCCGGCAACATAGGCGTTGGCCAGGTCGGCGTGGCTGTGTTCCTCGATCTCCAGGCGCTGTGGCCATTGCTTTTCCACGGCGTCGCGCAGGCGGTGCAGGGAGCCCACGCCCGGGTTGCCCCCCCAGGAGAAAATCAGCTTGCGAGCGCAACCGGCACCGATCAACTGGTCGTAGATCAGGTCAGGGGTCATGCGCACCAGGGTCAGGTCTTTCTTGCCCTGGCGGATGATTTCATGACCTGCGGCCGTAGGAATCAGGTGGGTGAAGCCTTCGAGCGCGACGGTGTCGCCGTCGTTGACGAATTGCTTCACCGCGTCGTGCAGCGAAAGGATTTCAGCCATGGGTGGGGTCTCCCGATTGTTATTCAGCGACTGGAGAAAAAGGCGCTCTGGGCGCGCCGCAGTGACTGAAGATTAAGCCGGGGCCCAACCCCAAACAATCCGATAATCGACTGAGCGTTCGATTATCGAACGGATTGTTGCAGGGCTATCGATTGCGTTTCTTCACCCCCGCAACAGCCCTGCCGGCCTTCTGGGGGCGCTGCTGCGGGGGCGGATAACGTTCGAAGAAACCTCTGCGCCCTTCAGGAGCAGCGGGCCCTTCGGGCCCGGTCGCAGCCTGCGGCAGCGGCTACAGGGTGGTACGCGGTCAGGTCGCGTCTGCGTGACTGACCATGCCCTTGATCACCACCGCGGTGGTGGCCAGGGCCGCTGGAATCACCAGGGCGGTCAGCACTTGTTCGAAGTTCCAGCCCAGGCCCAGCAGGGTCGCCCCCATCCATGCGCCGAGAATGGCGCCGAAACGGCCGATGCCAAGCATCCAGGAGACTCCGGTGGCACGCCCCTGGGTCGGGTAGAAGCGCGCGGCCAACGACGGCATTGCCGATTGCGCACCGTTGACGCACATACCGGCGATCAGCACCAGGGTGGCCAACAAGGTGATGTTGCCCAGGCTCTGCCCGACGGCGTAGGCAAAGACCCCAGCCAGCAGGTAGAAGCAGCCGATCACCTTGTGCGGGTTGAAACGGTCCATGGCCCAGCCCACGGCCACCGCGCTGAGAACGCCGCCAAACTGGAACAGGGCGCCGATAAAGGCCGCCTGTTCCATGCTCGCCCCGCTGTCGCGCATCAGGGTCGGCAGCCAGCTGGTGAGCAGATAGACAATCACCAGGCCCATGAAATAGGTCAGCCACAGCAACAGGGTGCCGACGCTATAGGCGCCGGAGAAGATCACCGCGAACACGTTGCGCGCCTTCACGGTCTTCTGTTCCGGCACGCTGAAGCTGCCAGCCTCGCCGATTATGGCCGGGGCAATGGGCGCCAGGGTCTTGCGCACCTTGTCGGTACCGCGATTGCGCACCACCAGGTAACGCGCGGACTCCGGCAGCCAGAGCACCAGCACCAGGGCCAGGATCAGCGGCAGGACCCCGCCGATCAGCAGCAGGCTGTGCCAGCCGAAGGCCGGGATCAGCTTGGCGGAAATGAAACCGCCGCCGGCCATGCCCAGGTTGAAACCGCAGAACATGCTGGTCACCAGCAACGACTTGTGGCGTTCGGGGGTGTATTCCGACAGCAGCGTGGTGGCGTTGGGCATGCCCGCCCCCAGGCCCAGGCCGGTAAGGAAACGTAGGACCAGCAACTGGTCGACGTTGGTGCTGTAGGCCGATGCCAGGCTGAAGGCGCCAAACAGCAACACGGCCCCCACCAGCACCACTTTGCGGCCGAAACGGTCGGCCAGGGGCCCGGAGCCCAGGGCACCGAAGACCATGCCGATCAATGCAGCGCTCATGACCGGGCCGAGGCTGGCGCGGTCGATGCCCCAGTCCTGGGACAGCGCCGGGGCGATGAAGCCCATGGCCGCGGTGTCCAGGCCATCGAGGAAGACAATCAGGAAACACAGGATCACCACGCGCCACTGGTAACGGGACAGCGGCTGGGCATTGATGAAGGACTGCACATCAAGGCAGTTCCCTACAGCGGATTGGGGTTGGTTCATTGTTGTTATTTCCACGCTAAAACGCAGGCGAGCACAGGCCGCCAGGGCTGATCAGGTCACTAGAGGGGTGGCGGTATCAGGCGATGCGAGCGGGACGGCAGGAACGGTCGCGGCAACGACGCAGGGAAAGCGTGCTCATGAGTGTTGGCCTCTTCTTTATTATTGGGCGGGCCACCAGCGGCGGGCACACATGCCTGCTTGCCGCCGATGACGCTGCCGCGACATTAATGAGCCAGGGGAAACAGCGTCAATTCGCCAAAGGCGTATCTGTGCGTTTATCGAACAGCTTAAGCAAACAACTGCGCGCTCAGGTCGCGGCTGGCACTCAGCAAACCGGGAAGAAAACGCTGCTCCAGCTCGGCACGGCTGACCCGCCCGGCGTGGGTACTGACGTTCAGCGCCGCCAGCACCTGCCCGGAGGCGTCGTACACCGGTACCGCAATGGAGCGCAGGCCCTGCTCCAGTTCCTGATCAACAATGCACCAGCCCTGCTGGCGTACTTGCTGCAGGCACTCCAGCAAGGCTTCCGGGGTGTGCAGGGTGCGGCTGGTCTTGGCGTGCAGGTCCGCATGGTCGAGGTATTCGTGCAGCGACGAATCGTCCAGGGCCGCGAGGAGGATCCGCCCCATGGAGGTGCAGTAGGCTGGCAAGCGGCCACCAACAGACAGGTCCACCGAGATCAGCCGTTGGGTCGTGGCGGAACGGGCAATGTAGAGAATGTCGTCGCCTTCCAGGGTGGCCATGTTGCAGGCCTCGTGCAGTTGCTCGCTCATGCGGTCCAGGTAGGGCTGGGCGGAGACCGCCAGAGGCGTCGACGAAAGATAGGCGTGGCCCAGGGTCAGCACCTTGGGCAGCAACGAATAGGTACGCCCGTCGGTGGTGGCGTAACCCAGCTTGATCAGGGTGTGCAGGCAACGGCGCACCGCAGCCCGAGGGATTTCCGTGCGATGGCTGATCTGGGCGATGGTCAAGTGCCGTTTGCGCTCCTGGAACGCCTGCACCACCGCCAGGCCTCGGGCCAGAGAGGTCATGAAATCCGGGTCACCGGTCAACGCCTGAATCCTCTTCGCCGCAGACGCCACGATCGGCGGGGCCACCGAGGTAAAGGAATTACGCATCTGATCGTTCATTTCAGGCTCTCTGCGACGAAATTCTTCAGTATTACAAGCCGTATTGGCGAAGAAGCACAAGCTGGGGGCCGGCAACATTGGGCGATTATCGAACCATCGACCGATAATCGCAATCCGTCAAGACTGGCATCCGCAGCAGCGAGCCCGCGGGTTTATTGCAAAAAACCATAGTAATAATCGTCAGCGGAATGCCCGATTATCCCAAGTCTTTTGCAACCGCCCACTTGTATCAAGATGCAGACTCCCCATATAGACTTGCGCCAGCGGAGTAAGAATCAGGCGGGTCTTGCATAGAAAGTGATTAGAACTTTTGTGTCACAAAACACTCACAATAAAGTTGGTCATTTTAAACTTGCCGCCCATAGAGTTATTCTTCGCCGAAGCTATACTGCCGGAGTGAGGAATGTGGAGTCGGTTGCTCCATGCTCCTCTCTCGGGTGACTTGAGGCGGTAATCGGTCACCTGCCGCAAGCGCTTGACCCCTAACCAGATTCGGCCAGCCCGCTTGCAACCAACAACACTGTTGCTACGACAGTTGTTTTCATCCGGTGACGTGGCCGCATGCAATTAACGGCACGCAGGGAGACTCGAAGTGAAGGCCATGCAGGCCCTGACTTCAGCTCTGCGTAGATGCCCGCAAGCAATGCGTTGCACCGGATTGGACCTTCACTCAATTAGGTAACACTGTGACGAAAGATGAACTGCGCGCGGAACTTGAGCGCCAGGAGCAACGTTACAAGGAAGTTTACGGCGGCGAGATCACCCGTTATGCCGCCCAGCCGGAACCTGAACGCAAACCTTGGCGCAAACGCGCAAGTATTCTCGATCAGGCCTTCACCCAAGAACTGCAAAAGATGGAAAAAGAGCTCAAGGCCGAACAGCCATAATGCTGGCAGCCTGACTCATTCAGGGCTTGCTCTACTTGCCCGCCCAATCATCCCGGCGGCCAGGCAGACCATTGATGCTCGTTACCCCGGGCCCATGGCCATCTCGCCTATCCACAGCGAGAGAGGCTACCGGGCAGGCCCTTTGGTTGAAATTTCATACACGCGTTTTGACCCTCTGATTTCCGCGCGCAGGCCATCGGATTGGCGGCTCGTGCCCAATAAACTCAATGGCTTGCGGTGCTTGAGGGGTATGTGCGAAAACTCTGCTCCCGGTCAGTTTTTTCGTTGAAGAATGTTACCGGCGAGCACCTTGTGCATTGATTAGCGGGGTTTTCTGGCATAATCGCGCCCCCTTATGACCGGGTCAGAAAACCTTCATGATCGATTTATTCAGCGGACTGGATGCTTGGGTGCTTGTGAGCCTCTTGCTCGCCCTGGCTTTTGTCCTCGCCTACGAGTTCATCAACGGCTTTCATGACACCGCAAATGCGGTTGCCACTGTTATCTACACCAAGGCCATGCCGCCGCACCTGGCCGTGTTCTTCTCCGGTGTGTTCAATTTCCTCGGTGTGCTGCTGGGCGGGGTTGGCGTGGCCTATGCCATCGTCCACCTGCTGCCGGTCGAGCTGCTGATCAACGTCAACACCGGCCACGGCCTGGCCATGGTCTTCTCGTTGCTGGCTGCGGCCATCACTTGGAACCTGGGCACCTGGTACTTCGGCATTCCGGCCTCCAGTTCCCATACTCTGATCGGCTCCATCCTCGGTGTCGGCCTGGCCAATGCCCTGCTCAGCGACATTCCCCTGGGGGATGGCGTGAACTGGCAAAAGGCAGTCGACATCGGCGCTTCCCTGGTGTTCTCGCCGATGGCGGGCTTCATTATTGCAGCGCTGGTACTGATCGGCCTGAAATGGTGGCGGCCGATCTCGAAGATGCACAAGACTCCGGAACAGCGCCGCAAGGTCGATGACAAGAAGCACCCGCCGTTCTGGAACCGCCTGGTACTGGTGATCTCGGCCATGGCCGTGAGCTTCGTGCACGGCTCCAACGACGGCCAGAAAGGCATCGGCCTGATCATGCTGGTACTGATCGGTATCGTGCCTGCCCAGTTCGTGATGGACCTCAACAGCACCACCTACCAGATCGAGCGGACCCGCGACGCCACGCTGCACCTGAGCCAGTTCTACGAGCGCAATCACGAGTCCCTGGGCGAGTTCCTGGCCCTGGGCAAAAGCGTGAAAGACGATCTGCCGGGCAAGTTCCGCTGCAATCCGCAGCAAACCGAACCGACCATCGCCGCGCTCCTGAGCAGCCTCAAGGGCGTTTCCGACTACCATTCGCTGTCGCCGGAAAGCCGCATCGAAGTGCGTCGCTACCTGCTTTGCCTGGATGACACCGCGAAAAAGGTCGGCAAGCTGCCAGGCATTTCGGCCCGTGAAAAGGCCGACCTGGACAAGCTGCGCAAAGACCTGACCGCCACCACCGAATACGCGCCGTTCTGGGTCATCCTGGCCGTCGCCCTGGCTCTGGGCCTGGGCACCATGATCGGCTGGAAGCGCGTGGTACAGACCATTGGCGAGAAGATCGGCAAGCAGGGCATGACCTACGCCCAGGGCATGTCGGCACAGATCACCGCCGCCGGCCTGATCGGCCTGGCGAACATCTTCAGCCTGCCGGTTTCCACCACCCACGTACTTTCCTCCGGCGTGGCCGGGACCATGGTCGCCAACAAGAGCGGCCTGCAGAGCGGTACGGTGCGGACCATCCTCCTGGCCTGGGTCCTGACCCTGCCCGCGACCGTGGCCCTGTCCGCCGGGCTGTTCTGGGCAGCGTCCAAGATCCTGGGTACCTGATACCCCGGCCGGCAACAAAAAAGGTGCGCCCCTGGGGACGCACCTTTTTTTATGCCTTGAGCTTTCTTGCAGGCAAAAAAAAGGGCAACCGAAGTTGCCCAAAATGCCTTGCGTGCTCGTTGCCCTGGAAAGACTTAAGGCTTCTTGCGCTTATTCGCGTCTTTCCAGATAAAGAATCCAAACCCTGCGAAAAACAGAACCATGAGGCCGACAGTCAGCACTCCGGCGATCACCACATTGTCGAAAAACATGACTGGCCTCCTGCTCTTGCCCTGTTGCGATGGGGCTAAGTTAACCAAACAGGAGGCAGGGGAAATTGACCGGGGTCAATGTCGCCCATGACTGGGCGCGAGGAAGGGGGAATAAGTGACTTACATCAACAGAAAGCGCCCTGATCAGCGCTTTTTCGGTTTGTTTTTCGGTTTTTTCTTGGCCTTGCCCAAGGGCATGGCGTGTTCGAATGCCTGGCGTACTTCGTTCAGGCGCTTTTCATTGAGATCATGCACACGCTTGGCACGCTCGGCGTTCAGGTCGATCAGCTTGTCGTCTTGATTCATGGCTTGGCTTGCATCACTCGTGGTCAATATCGGCCGCACGCCTTGAAGCGGTGGGCGGCCCTGGCGAATGTGCCAATAATGCGACGTGGCGCCGCACCTGACCAGTGATCAGACCAAGGCGACTGCAATAAAGTCGCTGCCGGGAAGACTTTTTATCCGCACAATGGCCGCCCCTCCCCACAGGAAACCGCATGTGGAAATGCCCAAGCACCTGCCCCCGCTGCTGGCCCTGCGCGCCTTCGAGGCCGTGGCCCGGCACCTGAGTTTCAGCAAGGCGGCCCAGGAACTGTGCGTCAGCCAGAGCGCGGTCAGCCATCAAGTGCACAAACTCGAACAGCACCTGGGCCAGCCGCTGTTTGTACGACGCACCCGGGCCATCGACCTGACCACCGCCGGCGCCAGCTATTACCAACAGATCCAGCCGGCCCTGGAGCAGATCGCCGAGGCCACCCGGACGCTGTTGGCAGCAGAGCCATCGCAGGTTCTGCGCATCGGCCTGCTGGCCTCCTTCGCCACCTTGTGGCTGGCGCCGCGCCTGGCGGACTTCAGCCGCCGCCACCCTCAGATCCAGCTGGAGCTGCAACCGGCCATCAACCTGGCAGATGTGGCCGGTGCCGAGGTCGACCTGGCCATTCGCTATGGCAAGGGCCACTGGCCCAATGTCCAGGCCACGCGCTTTCTCGCCGAGCAACTGTCGCCGGTGTGCAGCCCCGAGTTCAAGGCCGGGGCCCTGGCCAACGGCACCTTGCTGATGGCCCGCTCCCACCGGCCCTTTGAATGGGACGACTGGAGCAGGCAGAACGCCGTCGATCTCAGCCCCCATCCCAGCGTCATGCTCCACGACTACAACATCGTGGTGGAAGCGGCGGTGGCCGGCCAGGGTATCGCCATGGGCCGCCGCCAGTTGATCCGGCGCCATCTTGCCCAGGGCAGCCTGGTGGATGCCTTCGACCTCCCGGCTCTGCACAACGATCAGATCGGCTACTGGCTGGTGACCGCCGAGGGTCCGGCGAATCCGGCGGTGCAGTGCTTCGCCCAATGGCTGCTGGAGCAAGGGCGCGACCCATGAAAAATTCAGATACGTCGGATTAGATCTATCCGTTTGTCGCCCCCAGGCTGAACACCGATGCTGCAGGCCTTCCATACGAGGACTTGCCATGCGCGACTCTCTGCAGCAACGAGTACAACAACTGGGTCTTGAACTGCCGATCCCCGGCCAGCCCATTGCCAACTACGTCAACCATACCCAGAGCCAGAACCTGCTGTTCATCTCCGGGCAAACACCGCAAGCAGAGCAGCATCCCCATCTGCTGGGCCGGCTCGGTGACAACCTCAGCATCGAGCAAGGTGCCCAGGCCGCGGAACTGGCGGCCCTGGCCCTGCTGGCGCAACTCTCGGCGGCCCTGGGTGACGACTTGTCGCGACTGCAACGCATCAGCCGGCTGGGGGTGTTCATTGCCGCCAGCGCCGACTTCAAGGGCCATGGCCAGGTCGCCAATGGCGCCTCCAACCTGCTGGTCAATGCCTTGGGCGAGAAAGGCCGGCATGCCCGCACTTCGGTGGGCGTCGCCAGCCTGCCGGCCGGCGTCGCCGTGGAGGTCGACGGGATTTTCGAGCTCAAGCCGTGATACCCCTGGGCCCAGACCACATCGCCCGGCTGCGGGCGGCCACACCGGGTTGCACCCGGGTCTGTCACTTCAACCATGCCGGGGGGTCCCTACCCAGCCAGGGCACCCTGGATGCCATGTCCGGGCAACTGCAGCGGGAGGCCCACAGCGGGCCGATGGAAGCGGCCGGCGCCGGCGTCCAGTTGCAGGAACAGGCACGACAGACCGCCGCCCGAGTGCTCAACACCTGCCCGCAAGCCATCGCTTTTACCAGCAGTGGTTCGGCGGCCTGGGGCATGGCCTTCAACGCCCTCCCCGCCTGGCAACCGGGCGACCGGATCCTGGTGGGTCGCCAGGAATGGGCCGGCAACCTGGCCTGCATGGCCCCGGCCGTGGCCGCCGGCGCACGGCTGGAAGTCATTCCCTGTGACAGCCACGGTGCGGTTTCAGTCCCGGCCCTGGAGTCCATGCTCGACTCCCGGGTACGCCTCATCGCCTTGACCTGGCTACCGGCCAATGGCGGGCTGATCAACCCGGCCGCAGCCATCGGCCAATTGGCACGCCAATGGCGCATCCCCTACTTCATTGATGCCGGCCAGGCGCTGGGCCAGGTGCCCTGCGACGTGCAGGCGCTGAACTGCGATGTGCTCAAGGGCGCGGGCCGCAAGTACCTGCGCGGCCCGCGGGGCACGGCCCTGCTCTATATAAGGCCCGGCTTCCTCGAGCAGTTGAATCCGCTGCCGCGGGATGTGCTGTCGGCGCCCTGGGACGGCCAGGGCTTCACTCTGCGCAACGATGCCCGGCGCTTTGAAACCAGTGAGGTGTCGATGGTGCTGCTGGCCGGCCTGGCCAACGCCCTGCAGGAGTTCGAAAGCATCGGCGTGGCGGCCATTGCGCAAAGGATCAGTGCCTTGAGCGAGCCGCTGCGCAAGAAGCTGCAGCGCTTGCCCGGCCTGCAACTCCAGGACCTGGGCAGCCCAGGGCAGCAATCAGGCCTGATCGCCTTCACTCTCGAAGGTTGGGACGGGCTGGCACTCAAGGAGGAACTGGCGCGGCGCGGCATCAATATCGGCGCCAATGGCGTCAACTACACCCCCCTGGACATGCAGGCCCGAGGCCTGGGCAACATTGCCCGGATCGCCTTGAGTTACTTCAATACACAAGAGGAAATCGAGCGCCTGGTGCAGGCTCTCGGGGAACTGGCGGGGAACAAGCGCTCCTAGACCTCGACATCCACCCACAGGCCTTGGCGCGGAGCATCTTCGATCAACGGCACCACCGGCACGGTGTTGTCGGCGTTCAGTTCATCGCCGGGCACTGCCAGATGCGCTTCGGGGTCGTCCTCGGCTTCACGCTCACGGCGCTGCTTCTGTTGCTGGCGCCGCTGTTCCTCGCGCAGCAGCAGGGCGGACTCCTCGGGGTCGCGCTTTTGCAGGTCGATGGTGCTTTCGTTGGAGCTTTCCTGCACCGGTACCACAGGCGGGATGTCCGGTCGCTGGCGGATCGGATCCTGCTGGGCGGTGATCGGCACGGCACTCAAGGGGAGCATCGGTGGCAGCATATTATTGGTCTCCTGTCGGCAGGCTGTCGGCTGCGGCATGGGCGACTTGAGCCATCGGTCGCAAAACTGTGACCCAGTCGTCAGCCGATAGTGCCCCGCTACCCGACGAATGCACGCCGTACGCTACCTTTTAATCCAGGGGATTGATCAGAGTTCTTTGGACTGGAAGCGTCGTTCCGTTAAGATAGTCGGCTTTTTCAAAGCGGGAGTCAGGCAGCATGGCGCAGCAGTATCAACCGGGGCAACGCTGGATTAGTGACAGCGAAGCCGAGCTGGGTTTAGGCACCGTTCTGGCACAGGACGGTCGCTTGCTGACCGTGCTCTATCCGGCCACTGGCGACACCCGCCAGTATGCGCTACGGAATGCGCCCCTCACTCGCGTGAGGTTCTCTCCAGGTGACAGCATCACCCACTTCGAAGGCTGGAAAATGACCGTACAGGAGGTCGATGACGTCGACGGCCTGCTGGTCTACCACGGCCTCAATGGGCAGAACGAAGCCGTCACCCTGCCGGAAACCCAACTCTCGAACTTCATCCAGTTCCGCCTGGCCAGCGACCGTCTGTTCGCCGGGCAGATCGACCCGCTGGCCTGGTTCTCCCTGCGCTACCACACCCTGGAACACACCAGCCGCCAGCTGCAGTCCTCGCTCTGGGGCCTGGGTGGCGTGCGCGCCCAACCCATCGCCCACCAGTTGCACATTGCCCGTGAAGTCGCCGACCGCATCGCGCCACGGGTCCTGCTGGCGGACGAAGTGGGCCTGGGCAAGACCATCGAGGCCGGCCTGGTGATCCATCGCCAACTGCTCTCGGGTCGCGCCAGCCGGGTGCTGATCCTGGTACCGGAAAACCTCCAGCACCAGTGGCTGGTAGAGATGCGCCGGCGCTTCAACCTGCAAGTGGCGCTGTTCGATGAAGAACGCTTTATCGAAAGCGATGCCAGCAACCCGTTCGAAGACACCCAGCTGGCCCTGGTGGCCCTGGAGTGGCTGGTGGACGACGAGAAGGCCCAGGACGCGCTGTTCGCCGCCGGCTGGGACCTGATGGTGGTGGACGAAGCCCACCACCTGGTGTGGCACGAAGACCAGATCAGCCCGGAATACGCCCTGGTGGAACAGCTGGCAGAGACCATTCCCGGCGTGCTGCTGTTGACCGCGACCCCGGAACAACTGGGCCAGGACAGCCACTTCGCCCGCCTGCGCCTGCTGGACCCGAACCGTTTCCACGACCTCGCGGCCTTCCGCGCCGAGAGCGAGAACTACCGCCCGGTGGCCGAAGCCGTGCAGGAACTGATGGATAAAGGCCGCCTGTCTCCCGAGGCGCACAAGACCATCCACGGTTTCCTCGGCAACGAAGGCGAAGCCCTGCTGGCCGCGGTCAACGACGGCGACAGCGAAGCCAGCGCACGCCTGGTGCGTGAACTGCTGGACCGCCACGGCACCGGCCGCGTGCTGTTTCGCAACACCCGTGCCGCGGTGCAGGGTTTCCCCGAGCGCAAGCTGCACGCCTACCCGCTGCCATGCCCGGACGAATACCTGGAACTGCCCCTGGGCGAACACGCCGAGCTGTACCCGGAAGTCAGCTTCCAGGCCCAACCCGACGTCAGCGATGACGAACAGCGCTGGTGGAAGTTCGACCCCCGGGTCGAGTGGCTGATCGACCAGCTGAAAATGCTCAAGCGCACCAAGGTGCTGGTGATCTGCGCCCACGCGGAAACCGCCATGGACCTGGAGGACGCCCTGCGCGTGCGCTCCGGCATCCCGGCCACGGTATTCCACGAGGGCATGAACATCCTCGAACGTGACCGTGCCGCCGCCTACTTCGCCGATGAAGAGTTCGGCGCCCAGGTGCTGATCTGCTCGGAAATCGGCAGTGAAGGCCGCAACTTCCAGTTCGCCCACCACCTGGTGCTGTTCGACCTGCCGTCGCACCCGGACCTGCTGGAACAGCGTATCGGCCGTCTCGACCGGATCGGCCAGAAGCACGTGATCGAACTGCACGTGCCGTACCTGGAAACCAGCCCGCAAGAGCGCCTGTTCCAGTGGTACCACGAAGCCCTGAACGCCTTCCTCAACACCTGCCCGACCGGCAACGCCCTGCAGCATCAGTTCGGCCCGCGCCTGCTACCGCTGCTGGAGAACGCCGACGACGGCGAGTGGCAAGCGCTGATCGACGAAGCCCGTGGCGAGCGTGAACGCCTGGAAGCCGAGCTGCACACCGGTCGCGACCGCCTGCTGGAGTTGAACTCCGGTGGTGCCGGCGAAGGCGATGCCCTGGTGGAAGCGATCCTCGAACAGGACGATCAGTTCGCCCTGCCGATTTACATGGAAACCCTGTTCGACGCCTTCGGCATCGACAGCGAGGACCATTCGGAAAACGCCCTGATCCTCAAGCCCAGCGAGAAGATGCTCGACGCCAGCTTCCCCCTGGGCGATGACGAAGGCGTAACCATCACCTACGACCGCAACCAGGCGCTGTCTCGCGAGGACATGCAGTTCATCACCTGGGAACACCCCATGGTGCAGGGCGGCATGGACCTGGTGCTGTCCGGCTCCATGGGCAACACCGCCGTGGCGCTGATCAAGAACAAGGCGCTCAAACCCGGCACCGTGCTGCTGGAGCTGCTGTACGTCAGTGAAGTGGTCGCCCCGCGCTCGCTGCAACTGGGCCGCTACCTGCCGCCGGCCGCCCTGCGCTGCCTGCTGGACGCCAATGGCAACGACCTGTCGGCGCGGGTCGCCTTCGAGACCCTGAACGACCAGCTGGAAAGCGTGCCCAAGGCCAGCGCCAACAAGTTCATCCAGGCCCAGCGCGATCAGTTGGCGCCGAAGATCAACGCCGGCGAAGCCAAGGTTGCGCCGCGTCACGCCGAACGTGTGGCCGAGGCGCAACGTCGCCTGGCAGCCGACACCGACGAAGAGCTGGCGCGCCTGACCGCGTTGCAGGCGGTCAACCCGACGGTTCGTGACAGCGAGCTGGTGGCCCTGCGTCAACAGCGCGAACAGGGCCTGGCCATGCTGGAAAAAGCCGCCCTGCGCCTGGAAGCGATCCGGGTACTGGTGGCGGGCTGATAACCCGGTTGTCAGCACTGAACAAAAAGGCCCGCACTGTGCGGGCCTTTTTTTTTGCCTGTCGCCTGCCTATGCCGCAACGCGCCCTAGCGGCTCACTGCGCCATCGTTGATCGCCGGCAGGCTCGCGTCTGCAGGCGCGTCAGCGGCACTCCCACCGGCCAGCCCTTCTTTCATCCGCAGGGCGTCACGTACAAAACAGCGCGCGGCCTGGAACAGAAACAGCAGGGTCAGGAACAGGGCCACGGGAATCAGGTACATCGCGTCGTGCAGACCGATGGCCTTGAATTCCTCGGTCATCAGCTCTGCGCCTGCGGCATACATTGCCGAATGGGCGAAATGGTCGGAAAGCGCCCCCACCACCACCGGCCCCAGGCCGCCCCCCAACAGGTACAGGCCGGCGAAAAACAGGGCCATGGCGGTGGCGCGCAAGCGCGGTTCGACCACATCCTGCAGGGCGGTATAGACGCAGGTATAGAAGTTGTAGGCAAACAGCCAGCCGACACTGAATACCGCGACGAACACCCCGACCTCCACCCGCCCGGCATGCAGCGCCCATCCGGTGGCGAGGGTCGAGATGATCAGGCTGCAGGCCGCGAACAACAAACGACCATTGGCTACTCGCTGATGAATCTTGTCGGCGATCCAGCCACCCAGGGTCAGGCCCACCAGGCCGGTAACCCCGACGATCAGCCCGGTGGCCATGGCGGCTTCCTGCAAGGGCATGAGGAAGTAGCGCTGCAGCATCGGCACCAGGAACGAGTTGCAGGCATAGGTGGCGAAGTTGAACGTCAGCCCGGCCAGAGTCAGCCAGAGAAAGGTCGGTATCGCCAGCACCCGGCGAATTGGCCGGTCGATCCGCACCTGGGCCACTTTCACCGTTTCCGCCGCGCCGCGCTTGGGCTCCTTGATGAAGAACATGAACACCGCCAGCACCAGCCCTGGCACCGCCGCAATGAAGAACGGCGCCCGCCAGCTGTCGAAGGCCTTGACCATGGCACCGATGGTGAAGAACGCCAGCACCAGCCCCAGAGGCAGGCCGAGCATGAAGATGCCCATGGCCCGGGCCCGACGGTGGGCGGGGAACAGATCGCCGATCAGCGAGTTGGCGGCCGGGGCGTAGCTGGCCTCGCCAATCCCCACGCCCATGCGCACCAGCAGAAAGCTCCAGAAGCTGCCGACCATGCCGTTGACCGCGGTGAGCCCGCTCCACAGCGCCAGCCCCCAGCCCATCAGCTTGCTGCGCGAGCCGGTGTCGGCCAGGCGCCCCAGGGGCAAGCCGGCAATGGCGTAGACGATGGTGAAGGCGGTGCCGATGATCCCCAGCTGGAAGTCACTCAGGTGCCATTCCATGCGGATCGGCTCGATGATGATGGCGGGGATGGTGCGATCGAAGAAGTTGAACAGGTTTGCCAAAAACAACAGGAACAGAATGCGCCAGGCATTTGCCGCTTGAGTCGAATTATCCATGGATCGATCTCTTTTATTGTTATTGGGCCAGACGCGAGCGGGCCTGGAAGCTGCAATCTAGTCAGCCGCTCCAATGCTGTCTGTAATCATTCGCCAGCCTGATACCAAGGCATCGCAGGCAGGCGCCGGCATGCCGCTTCAGGGCCGCCGGAGCAAGCCGCCCGAACTTCGCCACAGCCCCCGCTACCCGGGCCTTTCCCAGTCTTTTCAAGGGCTTGGCCAAGGCTAAAAAAATACCTTGCGCCCCCCCTTCCCAAGGCCGATGCGAAGCCTAGAATAGCCGCGTTGCCAGCCCCCCTTATCAACCCCTCCCCCATCGAATACGCCAATGTCCGAAGCCAGTCCGTGTCTGAATTGCGGTGCCTGCTGTTCATACTTTCGTGTGTCTTTTTTCTGGGGCGAATGCGCCTCATCCGGCGGAACCGTCCCCGACGAGCTGGTGCAAAGCATCAGCCCCAGCCGGGTGGCAATGCTCGGGACCGACTGCAAATCCCCGCGCTGCATCGCCCTTGAAGGCGAGGTCGGCCAACGTGTGAGCTGCTCGATCTATGATCAGCGCTCCAGCCCGTGCCGCGAGTTCGAGGCTTCCTGGACCGACGGCCAGCCCAACAGCGACTGCGACGCCGCCCGCGCCGCCTTCGGCCTGGCTCCCCTGGAGCCGGCGGACACCGAGCCCTGGTACGAGGAAAGCGCTTAGCACCTTTGGCGATAGGGTCCATAAGCAAATCATTAGCAGCAGCGTGCCACCTCCCATTGCAGCCAGCGGGTGCCTTCTATACTGCAAGCACTCGTTGGCGCGCGGCTCCGCCGACCCCAGATGACTCAGAGACGGGCAGGCTATGGACTGGCTGGGCGTGCATTTCATTACCGAGCTTCCACAGGCCGGGCAAGTGGTCCTGCATTGCACCCACAACCCGGTTCTGGTGCTTTTGGCCTACCTGGTAGCCTGTGCCGCCAGCTTCGCCACCCTGGACATGGCCGAACGTGTCAGTCATGCCGAGCGACCGGCCAGCCAGCGCCTGTGGCGCTGGGTCGGAGCCTGCTGTCTGGCCGGGGGGATCTGGGCCATGCACTTCATCGCCATGCTGGCATTCGAGGCGCCGCTGCAGATCCACTACGACCTGCCCCTGACCCTGCTGTCGCTCCTGATCGCGCTGGTCGCCGCCTGGCTGGCGATGAACACACTGAGCCACGCGCACCTGCCACTGTGGCGCTATGGGGTCGCTTCGGTCTGGATCGGCCTGGGCATCGCCGCCATGCACTACGTCGGCATGGCGGCCATGCGCAGCAGCGCCAGCCTGTACTACGACCCCTTACTGATGGCGCTGTCGGTATTGGTGGCGATCGCCTGCAGCCTGGCGGCGCTGCTGCTGTCCCGGCACCTGCGCGAAGGCAGCGGCATGTTCCATCAGTTGCTCAAGTACGCCAGCAGCCTGGTGCTGGGCGCTGCCATCGTGCTCATGCACTTCACCGGCATCTGGGCCATGACCCTGGTGCTGCCGGCCGGCAGCCTGCCCGCCCCCGCAACGCCCGATGGGCATCTGCAACTGGGGCTGACCCTGAGCGCGATCGTGCTCTTGATCATCGGCAGCGGCATCAGCGCGGCCCTGGCCGACAAGAAGCTGCAACACAAGGAGCGGGATCTGCGGCGGGTCAATGCCCTGCTTTCACAACTGGACCAGGCCCGGGTTTCCCTGCAGCAGGTAGCCCACTACGATGCCCTGACCAACCTGATCAATCGCCGCGGCTTCAACCAGCTGTTCGCCGAAAAGCTCATCGAGAAAACCACCTTCGGCGGCATGCTGGCGGTGATGTTCCTCGACATCGACCACTTCAAGCGCATCAATGACAGCCTGGGCCACGATGCCGGGGATGAGTTGCTGAAAGTCATTGCCGGGCACATCAAGAGCTCCACCCGCAGCCATGAAGACGTGGTGGCACGCCTGGGCGGCGACGAATTCTGCATCCTCATCAATCTGTACGACCGCGAAGAAGCCCGGCAGATGGCCCAGCGCATCATGCAGAAAATGAAGGAGCCGATCGAACTGGGGGGACGGCGCATGGTGATGACCACCAGCATCGGCATCAGCGTCTTCCCCGATGACGGCAAGACCTGCGAGGAATTGCTGAAGAACGCCGATCTGGCCCTGTATCAATCCAAGGATTGTGGGCGCAACAGCCTGCATTTCTTCAACTCCCACCTCAAGGCCCGGGCCACCCTGGAACTGCAACTGGAAGAGGAGTTGCGCAACGCCCTGCGCGACGACCAGGGCCTGCTGCTGTATTACCAACCCATCTACGACCTCAGGAGCGGCCGGGTCACCAAGCTCGAAGCCCTGATCCGCTGGCAGCACCCGCAACATGGGTTGCTGTCCCCGGATCGCTTCATCTCCATTGCCGAAGCCAACGGCATGATTGCCGAGCTGGACAACTGGGTGCTGCGCAAGGCCTGCGCGGACCTGGCCTACCTGTCACGCCATGGCTGCGGCGAACTGAAGATCGCGGTCAACTGCTCGGCCCTGAACCTGACACGCGAAGAACTCGCCGGGGAAATCGAAAGCGCCCTGCGCCAGGCCCAGGTGGCGCCGCAGCGGCTGGAACTGGAAGTCACGGAAAACGCCCTGATGGGCAATATCGCCAGCACCCTGGCGCTGCTCAAGCAGATCCGCGGGCTGGGGGTGTCCCTGTCGATCGACGACTTCGGCACCGGCTACTCATCCCTGGCCTATCTCAAGCGCTTGCCCCTGAACACCCTGAAGATCGATCGCTCGTTCATCCAGGACATCCCCAAGTCGACCCAGGACATGGAGATCGTCCAGGCGATCATCATCATGGCCCACACCCTGCACCTGCAGGTGGTCACCGAAGGGGTCGAAACCCCGGAACAGCAAGCGTTTCTCCAGCGCCATGGCTGCGACTACCTGCAGGGCTACCTGCTCAGCCATCCAGTGCCGCTGCGGGAATTGCGCGGGGTGCTGGAGGAGCTCGACCAGCGCCACGCCGCGCTGGTCAATCCGCCGACGTGTCCCGATAGAGGCGAACCAGGGTCGCTGGATCTTTTTCCAGATAGCCCTGCCCACCATGCAGACGCATCAACTGCGCAGCTAATCCGCTGATCGGCGTCGCCGAGCCCTGCTCGCGGGAAAACTTCACCGCTCCATCCAGGTCCTTGAGCAGCGTGCGCACATGCCACTTCACCGGCTCGAACCGGCTTTCAGCCATTTGCGGGGCCAGGATCTGCAAAGGTTTCGAGTCGGCAAAGCCACCGGCCAGGGCCTCGGCGATCAACCGCGCATCCACCCCCGAGCGCTCGGCCAGGGCCACCACCTCGGCGATCACCAGGGCGTTGCAGGCGACGATCATCTGGTTGCAGGCCTTGGTCACCTGCCCGGCGCCCACCGCCCCCATGTGCGTGACCCGCTGCCCCAGGGTCAGCAGCACTGGCCGCACCCGCTCGACGTTGGTCGCCTCACCGCCAACCATGATGGCCAGGCTGCCGGCCTCGGCGCCCGGGGTACCGCCGGACACCGGCGCATCGACCCAGGCCACGCCACAGCTCGCGGCCAGTTCGGCGGCCATTTCCCGGGTAGCCGTGGGTTCCAGGCTGGACAGGTCCAGCAGCAGCTGACCGGCCCGGGCACCCTGGGCGATGCCCTCGGGGCCAAACACCACCTCGCGCACCACCTCGGTATTGGCCAGGCACATCAGCATCAGGTCGGCGTGGGCACACAGCTGCGCCGGCGTGGCAACTTGTCGCGCCCCGGCAGCCACCAGGGGCGCGCATTTTTCCGGGTTACGGTTCCACACCGTCAGCGGATAGCCCGCCGCCAGCAGCCGGCGGCACATCGGCAAGCCCATCAGGCCGATTCCGGCAAAGCCGAGTGAAGGTAACGCTGACATCATATTGCCCTCATTTGATTAAAGATCACCGAATACTGGCCGATTCATCATGATTCAGGAAAGGATTCCCCCGAGCGTCGCTCAGAAAAGACCCTGACGCCTTGGGCAAAATTCGCGCTCCACGCAGCGACGAGGTCCCATTCCGTGATGGTTCGACGACACCTCGTCCACGAGCCAACCTGACCAGGCATATGGCGCACAATGACTTCTAAAAACAAACCTGCCAACGCAGTCTCCGAGATGACGCTGACCTCCCCCACAACTAGCCCCTCAGACCCGAAGCCATTGTCCAGTTCACGCCCCCTGTCGACTCAGCAGTACCTGTATTTCACCGAAACCAATACCGACCGCATCCTCGACAACCTCGACGGTCTGCGCGACACGGTGTTCCCGCGGCCACCGCACCTGGAAGGCGAGCCGGACAACCGCCGCGACCAGGAATTTCCTTCGGTCTGCCTGATCGGCCTGGGCCGCTGCGGCTCCAACATCGCCCTGGATGTGGCCGAACTGGTGTACAACGCCCGCAAGTTCTACCTCAACGAATTCAATAACGAAGACAAGGTCTACGAGGGCGGCTACAGCCCCGGCCAATGGATCCGCCAGAACCTGCGCCTGGGCCAGAACAAGGCCAGCAAGCCGGTGTTCCTGGTGGAACCGCTGGTGATGCTCGGCGACCTGGACAAGGACATCGCCGGGCGCATCCGCTTCTCGCGCAAGGGCGAGAAAAGCGGCTTCATCCGCGACTACAGCAAGATGAAGATCATGGACCTCTCGGAGGTCCACGCCGGTGGCGCTGGTAACGCGCCGATCCTCGGCCAGTACCTGGCCAAGATCATCCTCAACAAGGATACCCAGCGTTTCTCCAGCCCCGACTGGAAGATGATCCACTCGTACCTAATCGATTCCTGCGGGATCAAGGCCAACCAGTCGCGCCTGTACTTCTCGATCTTCAGTGCCGGCGGCGGTACCGGCTCGGGCATGGCCTCGGAATTCGGCCTGGCCCAGCAGTACTCGTACATGAACAAGACCTTCGACACCAAGCCGATGGACGAGCACGACGGCAAGAGCGGGCACTCCTTCGTCTTTGAGCCGATCTTCACCAGTGGCATCTGCGTGTTGCCGAACATTTCGGACCATCGCAGTGAAATGTCCGAGGCGCTGCACATCAACGCCGGCCGCCTGCTGTGCAAATACCTTTCGGAAGAATGGGACTTCTCCTACAACTTCGACAATGAAGACAGCAGCGAAGCCAGCGTCATGGGGCGGATCCGCCCCTGGAACGCGATGATGCTGATCTCCAACGACATCATGCGCTACGCCGAAGAAAGCGATGACGGCAACATCCAGAACATCGACGTCAACGCCATGGAGAAGCACGCCAACCAGTACATCTCCCAGCAGATCTTCAACATCCTCACCGCCCAGGCGGTGACCACCGACTACGACCAGAACTACTTCCGGCGGGCCGGCATCGACATCGGCGAAACCATCCGCCTGGATGCCAACGACCTGTTCATGAGCCTGGCCGGCCCGGTGGCGATCGCCTATGCCGAATCCGTGGTGCCTGAGCAGCCGGTGCCCACCGGCGACAAGTTCAAGGTGTTCGAGAAAGAGCCGCAGCGCCTGAACATCGACGACCTGTTCTTCCGCTCCATCGACCTGCCGCACTTCAACAAGGTGACCCAGGCCATCGAGGGCATCAGCCTGCTGCCGATCGAATCCAAGCGCTACCGCGCGGCCCTGGAGCAGTACAAGGCTTCGGGTTATGACGCCGCGGCGCTGCATGACCTGCACTTCTTCAAGAACTGCTCGTCGGTGGTGTCGATCGTGTCCCTGCCCAAGGACTACAAGCTGTCCTACATGGACCTGAACCGGCTCAAGACCCACCTCAACAGCCTGTTCCCCAACACCACCCTCAAGCGCTACGCGCTGGTGATCGGCGCTTCGGCCAACCTGTCGCTGACCACCCTGATCGCCAAGAGCCCGTGCCTGTCGGATGACTTCCTGACCCTGATCGTGGCCTTTATCAAGCGTTGCTTTGCGCGCAATCCATACCGTTTCGACGACACCCTGGACAACTCGGTGCTGGATTTCATCGTCAGTGACCATTTCGATGAAGACCGCATCGACGATCTGCTCAACGAATTCGAGAACCCGGCGAAGATCCTCGACACCAACTGGTATGCGATCAAGCCGATGTACGAGAAGAAATACCGCGAGCTGATCAACGACAAGGACAAGTTCGTTTCGATCAACGACATCCGCCTGTCCCGCGATTGCGTGAAGAAGGCCATCAAGTACCTGCGGGAAATCTACCGCCACCGTATCGGCAAGACCCGGGTCATCTCGCTCAACAGTCACACGGGCAAGACCGCGTATTAAGAAGGGCTTCGCCGTCGCGCCGGCTCCTGAGTGGCAAGGAAATCACTTGCACCGCCGTAGGAGCCGGCTTGCCGGCGAATGGGTTATTTGCTCACACCACGAAACAATTAAGCAGCTCGTCGGACCGACTTGAAACTGTGCCCCTTCCGTGAACGTCACCCGGGCTGAAACCCTTGTGGGGCCTTTCTCTACGGCAAGATGCCATCACGGGATTCACGGTTACTCGGCTACACACTTTTGTCCGACAAAAACCCGCCCCATATCGGTGCGCGCTCTTAACGCGATGCCCTTTCCTGGATCAGGATCCAGGGTGAAACCACCACCGCCCACAGCGTCGGATCACGTTCCAGCAGATCCGATGCCCGCGTCGCAGACAGTTTCTCGACCTTTCCTTCGGCCAGCCAGGCCGCCACTTTTTCTGCCTGGTTCTCGGCCACGGCCTGGGCCGCCTCGATCAGATCCAGGTCAGCCTCGACCCACAATAGGGCACCCTTGGCGAAGAACGGCTCCAGTTCCTTCCAGCTGATAGAGGCGGTCTCACCAAGCAGCTTGGCATAGAGGGTGCTAGGTTCTTGAGTCATGGGACTGTCCAGAAATGAAATCGGCGCAATCATAACGTCGGTGCTCAGGCAGAAAAACCCAGAAGCAAGCGCGACACCGATCGAGAAGCTCAGAAGCGCCAGGGACTGACGCCGAACCGGGCGCAAGCCACGCCGCGAATCTGTCTTTTTCTTTCAATTAAGCGACACCCCGCGTTTTTGCCCCCAGCAGCCAGCTTTTCAAGCGAACAACCGGCGCTCTACACTGTACCGGTACAGTTGCCAGGGGCATTTTCCGACGGGTATTCACCAAATATCTGATTCGGTTCTGCGACCAAGGCCGCCGGAACTATAAAAATTACAACAGTAAGAGTGGAGCACTATGAATAAGGCTACTAAGCAGATTTCCAAACTGTTTGCCGCTATGGTCCTGGCCGGGGTTGCCAGCCATTCGTTCGCAGCTGACACCATCAAGATCGGTATCGCCGGCCCCAAGACCGGCCCTGTAGCCCAGTACGGCGACATGCAGTTCAGTGGCGCGAAAATGGCCATCGAACAGATCAACGCCAAAGGCGGCGTCAACGGCAAGAAGCTCGAAGCCGTTGAATACGACGATGCCTGTGATCCCAAGCAAGCCGTGGCAGTGGCCAACAAAGTGGTCAACGATGGCGTCAAGTACGTGGTCGGCCACCTGTGCTCCAGTTCCACTCAACCCGCTTCCGACATCTACGAAGACGAAGGCGTGGTGATGATCACCCCTGCCGCCACCAGCCCGGACATCACCGCTCGTGGTTACAAGATGGTGTTCCGCACCATCGGCCTGGACAGCGCCCAGGGCCCAGCCGCCGGCAACTACATCGCCGATCACGTGAAGCCGAAGATCGTCGCCGTGCTCCACGACAAGCAGCAGTACGGTGAAGGCATCGCTACCGCCGTGAAGCAGACCCTGGAGAAGAAAGGCACCAAGGTCGCCGTATTCGAAGGCATCAACGCTGGCGACAAGGACTTCTCTTCGCTGATCGCCAAGCTCAAGCAGGCCAACGTCGACTTCGTCTACTACGGCGGCTACCACCCAGAGCTGGGCCTGATCCTGCGCCAATCCCAGGAAAAAGGCCTGAAGGCCAAGTTCATGGGCCCGGAAGGCGTGGGTAACGACTCCATTTCGCAGATCGCCAAGGATGCTTCCGAAGGCCTGCTGGTGACCCTGCCTAAATCCTTCGACCAGGACCCGGCCAACGTGGCCCTGGCTGACGCATTCAAGGCCAAGAAAGAAGACCCGAGCGGTCCTTTCGTATTCCCTTCCTACTCCGCCGTTGAAGTCATCGCCGGCGCCATCACCAACGCCAAGAGCGAAGACGCGGCCAAGGTGGCTGAAGCCATCCACGCCGGCACCTTCAAGACCCCTACCGGCGACCTGAGCTTCGACGCCAAGGGCGACTTGAAAGACTTCAAGTTCGTGGTCTACGAGTGGCACTTCGGCAAACCTAAAACCGAAGTCTCTCCTCAGTAAGGCGCGGCCTGACTGACTGCCAATAAAGCCCACGGCTCGCCGTGGGCTTTGTTTTACGAATGTATGGGCCTGTGTTCCGTGATCCGGAATCCCGCCCACCTGAAAATCTCAAAACCGTCATCAGCGGTTCGCTGGCAAAACCCAGCCCGAAGTGGGTGCAGATCCACGGGGCCTGGGCGGGAAAATGACTCCACCAGTGAAATGCGTATCAGGTTTTTAGGAGCGTTGTAATGCCTGACATCTATCACTTTTTCCAACAGCTGGTTAACGGTCTCACCGTTGGCAGCACGTATGCCCTGATCGCCATCGGCTATACGATGGTTTACGGCATCATTGGAATGATCAACTTCGCCCACGGCGAGGTGTACATGATCGGTTCCTACGTGGCGTTCATCGCCATCGCCGGGCTGGCCATGATGGGACTCGACAGCGTCCCGCTCTTGATGACCGCAGCCTTCATCGCGAGCATCGTCGTCACCAGTGCCTACGGCTACAGCATCGAACGGATCGCCTACCGCCCCTTGCGGGGTAGTAACCGCCTGATCCCGCTGATCTCCGCCATCGGCATGTCGATCTTCCTGCAGAACACCGTTCTGCTGGCGCAGGACTCCAAGGACAAATCCATTCCCAACCTGATCCCGGGCAACTTCTCCATCGGGCCAGGCGGCGCACATGAAGTGCTGATTTCCTACATGCAGATCGTAGTATTCGTGGTGACCCTCATCGCCATGCTCGGCCTGACACTGTTCATCTCCCGCTCTCGCCTGGGTCGCGCCTGCCGCGCCTGCGCCGAGGACATCAAGATGGCCAACCTCCTGGGGATCAATACCAACAACATCATCGCCCTGACCTTCGTGATCGGCGCCGCGCTGGCGGCCATCGCCGCTGTGCTGCTGAGCATGCAATACGGTGTGATCAACCCCAACGCCGGTTTCCTGGTGGGCCTGAAGGCCTTCACCGCAGCGGTCTTGGGCGGCATCGGCAGTATCCCGGGCGCGATGCTCGGCGGGCTGGTGCTGGGGGTGGCCGAAGCCTTTGGTGCCGACGTGTTCGGCGACCAGTACAAGGACGTCGTGGCGTTCGGCCTGTTGGTTCTGGTGCTGTTGTTCCGTCCGACCGGCATTCTGGGCCGTCCGGAGGTTGAGAAAGTATGACTAGGAATCTTAAATCGGCGCTGTTCAGCGCCTTGTTGGTCTGGGCTGTCGCCTACCCGGTGCTGGGCCTGAAACTGACCATCGTCGGCATCAACCTGGAAGTCCACAACACCAGCCCGACCATTCTTGCCACCATCGCGGTGTGCTCGGTGCTGATGTTCCTGCGGGTGCTGTTCCATAGCCAGATCAGCGCTGCCTGGAAGTCCTCTCCCAGCATGCCGTTGATCCCGGCCAAGGCCAGCAACTTCCTGACCCTGCCCAGCACTCAGCGCTGGATCATCCTGGCGTTGATCCTTGGCGCCCTGGTCTGGCCGTTCTTCGGCTCCCGCGGGGCGGTGGACATTGCCACGCTGATCCTGATCTACGTGATGCTGGGCCTGGGCCTGAACATCGTGGTCGGCCTGGCCGGCCTGCTGGACCTGGGTTACGTGGGTTTCTACGCCGTGGGCGCCTACAGCTATGCGCTGCTGTCGCACTACTTCGGCCTGAGCTTCTGGATCTGCCTGCCGATCGCCGGCCTGATGGCGGCCACCTTCGGCTTCCTGCTGGGCTTCCCGGTGCTGCGCCTGCGGGGTGACTACCTGGCAATCGTGACCCTGGGCTTTGGCGAGATCATCCGTCTGCTGCTGCGCAACATGACCGATCTCACCGGCGGCCCCAACGGCATCAGCAACATCGAGAAGCCGACCTTCTTCGGCCTGACCTTCGAGCGCAAGGCAGCAGAAGGCATGCAGACCTTCCACGAGTTCTTCGGCCTGCAGTACAACTCGATCAACAAGGTGATCTTCCTCTACCTGGTGGCCCTGCTGCTGGCACTGGCGGCGCTGTTCGTCATCAACCGCCTGCTGCGCATGCCCATCGGCCGTGCCTGGGAAGCCTTGCGTGAAGACGAGATCGCCTGCCGTGCCCTGGGCCTGAACCCCACCGTGATCAAGCTCTCGGCCTTTACCCTGGGCGCCGCGTTCGCCGGTTTCGCCGGCAGCTTCTTCGCCGCGCGCCAAGGCCTGGTGACCCCGGAATCCTTCACCTTCATCGAGTCGGCGATCATCCTCGCCATCGTCGTGCTGGGCGGCATGGGCTCGCAGCTGGGTGTGATCCTGGCGGCGATCGTGATGATCCTCTTGCCTGAAATGATGCGTGAATTCAGCGAATACCGGATGTTGATGTTCGGCGCCATGATGGTGCTGATGATGATCTGGCGTCCTCAAGGTCTGCTGCCCATGCAACGTCCTCACATGGAGCTGCGCAAATGAGCCGTGAGATCCTCAAAGTAACCGGCCTGTCGATGCGCTTCGGCGGCCTGCTGGCGGTCAACGGCGTGGCCCTGACCGTCAAGGAAAAACAAGTGGTGGCGCTGATCGGCCCGAACGGCGCCGGCAAGACCACGGTGTTCAACTGCCTGACCGGTTTCTACCAGCCCAGCGCCGGCAGCATCCTTCTGGACGGCGAGCCGATCCAGGGGCTGCCGGGGCACAAGATCGCCCGCAAGGGCGTGGTGCGTACCTTCCAGAACGTGCGGCTGTTCAAGGACATGACCGCGGTCGAGAACCTGTTGATCGCCCAGCACCGGCACCTGAACACCAACTTCCTCTCCGGGCTGTTCAAGACCCCGGCGTTTCGCAAGAGCGAGCGCGAGGCCATGGAGTACGCCGGCTACTGGCTGGACAAGGTCAACCTGCGGGAATTCGCCAACCGCCCCGCCGGCACCCTGGCCTATGGTCAGCAACGGCGCCTGGAAATCGCCCGCTGCATGATGACCCGCCCGCGGATCCTCATGCTCGACGAGCCAGCCGCCGGCCTCAACCCCAAGGAGACCGAGGACCTCAAAGCGCTGATCAGCGTGCTGCGCGAGGAGCACAACGTCACCGTGCTGCTGATCGAACACGACATGAAGCTGGTCATGAGCATTTCCGACCATATCGTGGTGATCAACCAGGGCACGCCCCTGGCCGACGGCACGCCGGAACAGATCCGCGACAATCCCGAAGTGATCAAAGCCTACCTGGGGGAAGCGTAAATGCTGCAGTTCGAAAACGTTTCCACCTTCTACGGCAAGATCCAGGCGTTGCACAGCGTCAACGTCGAGATCCGCCAGGGCGAAATCGTCACCCTGATCGGCGCCAACGGTGCCGGTAAATCCACCCTGCTGATGACCCTCTGCGGCTCGCCCCAGGCACACAGCGGCAGCATCCGCTACCTGGGTGAAGAGCTGGTGGGGCAAAGCTCGGCGCAGATCATGCGCAAGAGCATTGCCGTGGTGCCGGAAGGCCGCCGGGTATTTGCCCGCCTGACCGTGGAAGAGAACCTCGCCATGGGCGGTTTCTTCACCGACAAGGGCGACTACCAGGAGCAGATGGACAAGGTCCTGGAGCTGTTTCCTCGGCTCAAGGAGCGCTTCACCCAGCGCGGCGGCACCATGTCCGGCGGCGAACAGCAGATGCTCGCCATCGGCCGTGCGCTGATGAGCAAGCCCAAGCTGCTGCTGCTGGACGAACCGTCCCTGGGCCTGGCGCCGATCATCATCCAGCAGATCTTCGACATCATCGAACAGCTGCGCCGCGACGGCGTGACGGTGTTCCTGGTGGAGCAGAACGCCAACCAGGCGCTGAAGATCGCCGACCGTGCCTATGTGCTGGAGAATGGCCGGGTGGTGATGCAAGGCACCGGCGAGGCGCTGCTGACCGATCCGAAGGTGCGTGAAGCCTACCTGGGCGGCTAAGCACCTGCGTCACTGAAAACGGCCCTTCGGGGCCGTTTTTTATTGCGCAATAAAAAACTCCGCCCCGGGCTGTAACAAATCTCCAGGTGCCATCTCTACAGGGATAAGCAAGCACACACGCTTTCTTAAACCCACCCCGATCCGGAGAAACACCATGAGCACCACTCGCACCCTGTCCGCTACCGCCCTGGTCCTGGCCCTGGGTTCCGCCCTGAGCATCGCCGCCCTGCCCACCACCGCCCATGCCGCCGACGACATGGAAAAGTGCTTCGGCGTGGCCATGAAGGGCAAGAACGATTGCGCCGCGGGCGCCGGCACCACCTGCGCCGGGACCTCCAAGGTCAACGACCAGGCCAACGCCTGGAAGCTGGTACCCAAGGGCACCTGCGAGAAAACCGCCAGCAGCACCTCGCCAACCGGCTTCGGCCAGCTCCAAGCCTTCAAAGCCAAGTCCTGATCCCGCATTAGCCTGAGTGTCGACGATGAACACAGCCCCGCTGCACCACCCTGGCCACGACATTCAGGCGCGTGCCTCCAGCCTGCCGCCCCGCGCCGGGCTGGGGCTCAAGACCGAGCATTTCAAACACGTGCTGGAAGAGCAGCCCGACATCGGTTTCTTCGAGGTGCATGCGGAGAACTACATGGTGGCGGGCGGCCCTTTCCACCATTACCTGGGCCTGATCCGCGAACGCTACCCGCTGTCGCTGCATGGTGTGGGCCTGTCCATCGGTGGCGAAGGCCCCCTGGACCTGGCCCACCTGGAGCGGCTGGCCGGCTTGATCGAACGCTATCAGCCCCAGTCCTTTTCCGAACACCTGGCCTGGTCCAGCCACGGCCCGGTGTTCCTCAACGACCTGCTGCCCCTGGCCTACGATGGCCCCACCTTGCGCCGGGTCTGCGAGCACATCGACCAGGTGCAGAACCACCTGGGCCGGCCCATGCTGCTGGAGAATCCGGCCACCTACCTGCAATTCCAACGCTCGACCCTGGACGAGACCGACTTTATCCGCGAAGTGGTCCAGCGCAGCGGCTGCGGCCTGCTGCTGGACGTCAACAACCTCTATGTGTCGTGCATCAATCACCAGCGCGATCCCCTGGCCTACCTGCAAGCACTGCCGCTGCAGGCAGTGGGGGAAATCCACCTGGCGGGCTTTGCCGAAGACCAGGACAGCCTCGGTGACCGGCTGTTGATCGACGATCACGGTGCCCCGGTCGACGCTGCGGTCTGGGCCCTGTACCAGCAGGTGCTGGGGCTCATCGGCCCGATGGCCACCCTGATCGAGCGCGACAACCACCTGCCGGCCTTTGCTACCCTGCAGGCCGAGGCCTGCCAGGCACAAGCGCTGTTGCTCGGCGCCCAGGTGCAGCCATGAGCGGCCAGGGGGAATTCGCCAAGGCCTTGCTGAGCGCCGAACCGGGCTGCCCACAGGGGCTGTTCAGCAGCAACGGCGCCGATCCGGCCAGCCGCTTCGCGGTCTATCGCAACAATGTGCAGGCCTCGTTGAGCAACGCCCTGGCCGAGTCGTACCCAGTCGTCATGCAATTGGTTGGTCGCGAGTTTTTCAACGCCATGGCCGTGCTCTACATCCGGGAGTTCGCCCCCGCCAACCCTGTGCTCAACGACTATGGCCGGGACCTGGGCGACTTTATCCACGGCTTCGGCCCGGCTGCCGGCTTGCCCTACCTGGCCGACATGGCCCGCCTTGAGCGGCTGCGGGTCGAGGCCTACCACGCCGCCGACGCCCGCCCCCTGGAGCCGTCACGGCTACTGGCGGCGATGAACCACCCAGACAGCCTCGGCCAGGCGCAACTGCTCCTGCATCCGTCACTGCGCACCCTGCACTCCGGCTACGCCGTAGTGAGCCTGTGGGCGGCGCATCAGAGCGACCAGCCCTGGCCGGCTTTCGACCTGCAGCAGGGGCAGAACGCCCTGGTGCTGCGCAACACACTGGAGGTCGAGGTGATCGCCGTGGATACCGGCGCCATGACCTTCATTGAAGCCCTACGCAACCACTGGCCGCTGGAAATCGCCGCGGCCCATGCCCTGGACGCCCAGGCCGACTTCGACCTGGGCCAGTGCCTGGGCCTGCTGCTCGGCCACGGCGCTCTTATCGACCTGCAACCCCAGAAGAAGGCCTGACCATGAACACCCAGACAGAAGCGCCCATTGCCGGACTGGTGAATCGGATCATTCAAGGGTTTGAGCGCATCCCCTACAGCCTGATCGCCTTTATCGCGCGTTTTTCCATTGCCGCGGTGTTCTGGAAATCCGGACAGACCAAGGTCGAGGGGCTGGCCATCGACCTGGTCGATGGCACCTTCCAGTTGGGCTGGCCGCGCCTGGCGGATTCGACCATCCCCCTGTTCAAGAGCGAGTACCACGTGCCGCTGCTGACGCCGGAAGTGGCGGCGCACCTGGCGGCCTTTGCCGAGCATTTTTTCCCGATGCTGATCCTGCTGGGCCTGGCCACGCGCTTCTCCGCCCTGGCGCTGCTGGGGATGACCCTGACCATCCAGCTCTTCGTCTACCCGGATGCCTACCCGACCCACGGCACCTGGGCGGCGATCTTCCTGCTGTTGATGGCTCGCGGCCCGGGTGTGTTGTCTCTCGACCACCTGCTGGCCCGGCATTTTCGTCACCGTCCTCTGTAGCCGCTGCCGCAGGCTGCGAAAAGGGCCACAGGCCCATCAAGTTCACAAACGACGGTAAAGCCAGAGGAAGCTACAAACGATCCAGCGCCTCTGCGCTGCGACGAAACCAGTCCATCAGGTAGTCGGCCAGCACCTGGGTACGCTTGGGCAGGCCGCCCTGATAGGAGTGCACCAGGTACATCGGCATGCTGCGGGTCTGGTAGTCCCGCAACAGCCAGCGCAGGCGGCCGTCCGCCAGTTCGCTGTGCAGCACGTAGGACGGCAGACGGGCGATCCCCGCGCCCACCAGGGCAGCCTTCTTCAGCAGGTTGTAGTGATTGCTGGCGAAGGGGCCGTTGACCCGCACCCGCAGCAGTTCATGGCGCTGGTGATACAACCACTCTTCCCGACCGCTGTAGTGGCTGTTGAGCAGGCAGCGATGCGCGGCCAGCTCCTGAGGCGTGCGCGGCTCGCCGTATTGCTCTAGGTAAGCCGGGCTGGCGCAGGTCATTTCATGCCAGGCCAGCAGCGGCCGGGCCACCAGGCGCTGGTCGTTGGCCACCTCCGAGCGCACGGCCAGATCGAAACCCTCCCGGGCCAGGTCGCGGTAGCTGTTGTTCAGGTCCAACTCGATCTGCACCTGGGGATAGTGCCGGGAGAACTCCAGCAGCAGGCCGTCGAAAAAGGTTTCGCCCAGGGAGACCGGAACGGTGAGGCGCACCGGCCCGGCCATATCGTCCTTGAGCCGCGCCAGGGCCTGGTGTGCCCGCTCGACCTGAGCCACCAGGGCCTGGGCCTGGGGCAGCAACGCCGCGCCGGCGGCCGTGAGGTCCAGGCGCCGGGTGGTGCGTTGCAGCAGTACCACGGCGTAGCGGGCTTCCAGGGCGCTGATGCGTTTAGAGAGCTGGCCCTTGCTGCACCCCAACTGCTGGGCTGCCAGGGTAAAGCTGCCGGCCTCCACCAGAACGGCGAACGCCGCCAGGTCATCCATCTCGCTCACGGATTGTTTCCATTTGAAAACCAAAGGTTGCCTATTAGCGCGTTAATCCATGAAAAAAACCACTCTAGACTGCAACCTCATCCCCCTTTTCGAGGAACAGCCCATGAAGATTCTCTTGATCGGTGCCAACGGCACCATTGGTTCGGCGGTCGCGCGGGAGCTGGAACAACGTCATGAAGTGGTACGCATCGGCCGTACCAGCGGTGATTTCCAGGTGGATATCAGCGACAGCCAGTCGATCCGCGCGCTGTTCGAGAAGACCGGGCGCTTCGATGCGCTGGTGTGTGCCGCCGGTAACGTGACCTTCGCACCACTGGGGGAAATGACTGCCGAGCACTTCAGCCTGGGCCTCAAGGACAAGCTGATGGGCCAGGTCAACCTGCTGCTGATCGGCCGCGAGTACGCCAACGACGGCGCCTCCTTCACCTTCACCACCGGCGTACTGAGCCACGACCCGATCCGCAGCGGCGCCTCGGCCGCCCTGGTCAACGGCGCCATCGACAGCTTCGTGCGGGCCGCTGCCATCGAGCTGCCCCGGGGCCTGCGGGTCAACTCCATCAGCCCCAACGTGCTGCTGGAAGCCATGGACAGCTACGCGCCCTACTTCCGTGGCTTCAAGCCGGTGCCGGCGGCCGACGTGGCCCTGGCCTACGCCAAGAGCGTGGAAGGCCTGCAGACCGGCCAGACCTATCGCGTCGGCTGATCCCGTTTGCGTGGGGCTGGCTTGTGTAGGAGCTGGCTTGCCAGCGAAGGCGTCCTCCCGAACCCCACCAGACTTCAGGGCCTCTTCGCCGGCAAGCCGGCTCCTACGGTTGGGCACTGCTGCGTTCAGTCCGGGGTTGTGATGGCCGGGCGGGCTGCGTAACGTGTCGGCTTCCGCTTGGAGGCCCAATGATGCGCACCGCCCGTTCCCTGCTTTGTTTCGCCCTGCTGCCGCTGTTTGCCGGCTGCCAGATGCTGCCGATGTTCAACCCACAGCCCCAGACGCCGTCCATGGCCGGGTTGACCCGGATGCAGGGTGAACTCAGTGCCGCCGATGGCAAGCTGCTGTTCAAACCCTGCACCGAAGACCGCCGTTATGTGGTCAACGATGGCGGCAACACCAGTGTGCTGCAGGAGGCGGCAACCCTGGCCGAGAAGCAGGGCAAGCTGTTTGCCGACCTGCGGGGCAAGTTCTCCGCCAATGCCAGCAGCGACGGCCAGCTGGACCTGCGCCAGCTGTACCGCGTCGAGCGCTCCGCCAGCGCCTGCAGCGACCCGAACTTCCAGCGCCTGATCCTGCGGGCCGGTAGCAAGAACCCGGCCTGGAACGTCGATGTCAGCGCCAAGGGCATGATGATCGAACGCGCCGGCCAGCCGACCCTGGCCCTGCCCTATCTGGAAGAACAGCTGGGGGATGGCCGTTTCAACCTCACCAGCGAAGCCAATCACCAGCGCGTGGAACTGTGGGTGGCCCCGCAACGCTGCGTCGACCCCGCCACCGGCAGCGTTCAGCACCTGAGCGCAGAGCTGCGGGTAGACGGCCAAGTGCAGCGCGGCTGCGGATATTTCGGCGGCTCGCGCAACGACTGATTCGACGAGCAGCGGTTTTAGCCTCACGGCCTAGGTGGTTTGCGGCTTATAATCGCCGGTTTGTGCAAAGCAAGCCGGCGCACTGTTGCGCACCGCCTACCCCGGATCCTGTCATGTTACGAATCACCGAACTCAAGTTGCCGATCGACCATCCCGATGAAGACCTGCGCGCCGCCATCGTGCAGCGCCTGGGGATCGCCAGCGATGAGCTGCTCGATTTCACCTTGTTCAAGCGCAGCTACGATGCGCGCAAGAAGTCTTCCGAGCTGTGCTTCATCTACACCATCGACCTCAGCGTGCGCGACGAAGCGCCGCTGCTGCTCAAGTTCGCCGACGACCGTAACGTCAACCCGGCGCCGGATGTCAGCTACAAGGTGGTGGGCCAGGCCCCGGCCGACCTCAGCCAGCGGCCGATCGTGGTGGGCTTCGGCCCCTGTGGGATCTTCGCCGGCCTCTTGCTGGCGCAGATGGGCTTCAAGCCGATCGTCCTCGAGCGCGGCAAGGAAGTGCGCCAGCGCACCAAGGACACCTGGGGCCTGTGGCGCAAGAGCGTGCTCAACCCCGAGTCCAACGTGCAATTTGGCGAAGGCGGCGCCGGGACCTTCTCCGACGGCAAGCTCTACAGCCAGATCAAGGACCCGCAGCACCACGGCCGCAAGGTGCTCCACGAGTTCGTCAAGGCCGGCGCGCCGGAGGAGATCCTCTACGTCAGCAAGCCGCATATCGGCACCTTCCGCTTGACCGGCGTGGTGGAAAACATGCGCCAGCAGATCATCGCCCTGGGTGGTGAAGTGCGCTTCGAGCAGCGGGTGACCGACGTGCTGATCGAAGACGGTCAGCTGCAAGGCGTGGAACTGGCCAGCGGCGAACAGCTGCATTCGCGGCACGTGATCCTGGCCCTGGGCCACAGCGCCCGCGACACCTTCCGCATGCTCCACAGCCGCGGCGTGTACATGGAAGCCAAGCCGTTCTCGGTGGGCTTTCGTATCGAGCACCCGCAATCGCTGATCGACAGCGCGCGCCTGGGCAAGTACGCCGGCCACCCGAAACTCGGCGCCGCCGACTACAAGCTGGTGCACCACGCCAAGAACGGCCGCTCGGTCTACAGCTTCTGCATGTGCCCGGGCGGCACCGTGGTGGCGGCGACCTCCGAGCCGAACCGGGTAGTGACCAATGGCATGAGCCAGTACTCGCGCAACGAGCGCAACGCCAACTCCGGCATCGTCGTGGGCATCACCCCGGAAGTGGATTACCCGGGCGGCCCGCTGGCAGGCATCGAGTTGCAGGAGCGCCTGGAGTCCCACGCCTTTGTCCTGGGCGGTAGCAACTACCAGGCCCCGGCGCAGTTGGTGGGCGACTTTATCGCCGGCAAGCCGACTACCGCCCTGGGCAGCGTCGAGCCGTCCTACAAGCCCGGCGTGACCCTGGGTGACCTGGCCCTGGCCTTGCCGGGCTTTGCCATCGAGGCCATTCGTGAAGCCCTGCCGGCCTTCGAACGGCAGATCAAGGGCTATTCGCTGCATGACGCGGTGCTGACCGGCATCGAGACCCGCACCTCATCGCCGCTGCGCATTACCCGCGACGCTTCGATGCAGAGCTTGAATGTGAAGGGGCTGTACCCGGCCGGTGAAGGCGCCGGTTATGCCGGTGGGATTCTCTCCGCCGGGGTCGACGGGATCCGTATTGCCGAAGCCGTGGCCCGCGACATCCTCGGTATCCAGGCCTGACGCAACGGCCCTTTCGCCGGCAAGCCGGCTCCTACCGCCTACCGTAGGAGCTGGCTTGCCAGCGAAGGCGTCGTCCTGTTCAGATACCGGCGCGCAATACGCTGGCAGGTAGCGCCTCACCACGCTCGACACTGGCGGCTAGCGCCTCGATCAACACCGTCAGTTCATAACCCTGCCCTGCCAGCCACTGCTCATCGTAGTAGGTGGTTGCATAGCGCTCGCCCCCATCACACAGAATCGCCACGATCGACCCCGACTCGCCGGCCGCAACCATCTGCTGCGCAGCCATCAGCGCGCCGATCAGGTTGGTGCCGCTGGAGCCGCCAACCCGCCGCCCCAGGCGCTGGGCCAGATAATGCATGGCCGCCAGGGACAGGGCATCCGGCACCTTGACCATGGCGTCGATCACCTTGGGCAGGAACGACGCCTCGACCCGCGGCCGGCCGATGCCCTCGATCCGCGAACCGCAGTCCAGGCGCAGGCTGGCATCACCACTCTGGTAATAGTCGAAGAACACCGAGCGCTCGGCGTCGGCACACAGCACCCGAGTGCAGTGTTGGCGATAGCGCACGTAGCGCCCCAGGGTCGCGGTGGTACCGCCCGTACCCGGGCTGGAAATCAGCCAGCTGGGCTCCGGGTAACGCTCGAAACGCAACTGCTGGAATATCGACTCGGCGATGTTGTTGTTGGCCCGCCAGTCGGTGGCGCGCTCGGCATAGGTGAACTGGTCCATGAAATGGCCGCCGCTCTCCCGGGCCAGGCGCTCGGACTCGGCGTAGATCTGCGTCGGGTCCTGCACCAGGTGGCTCTTGCCGCCATAGAAGGCGATCTGGGCGATTTTCTCCTGGGAGGTGGTCGCTGGCATCACGGCAATGAACGGCAGCCCCAGCAGCCGGGCGAAATAGGCTTCGGAAATCGCTGTGGAGCCACTGGAGGCCTCGATCACCGGCGCGCCGGGCTTGAGCCAGCCATTGCACAGCGCATAAAGGAACAGCGAGCGGGCCAGGCGATGCTTGAGGCTACCGGTGGGGTGGCTGGATTCATCCTTGAAATACAGCTCGATGCCCGGCAGGCCCGGCAACGGCAGCGGAATCAGATGGGTGTCGGCGCTGCGCTGGAAGTCGGCTTCGATGATACGGATGGCCTCGCGGGCCCACTGGCGATTGTCGCTCATGCTCTATTCTCGTTGGATCGCACGCCGTACCGGCGCAGAAGATGAAATGCACCCAGCATAGGTGATCCAGGTTCGCGACAGGCAGGCACCTTTATCCTGGAAAAATGCCCCGCCAGCCGCTGCGGACAGACATGTTAGGAAATATCCTGCCCCCCTTACAGGTACAGCTATGAAGCAATTGGAAACACAACTGCAAGAGGGGATTTTCAGCAGGCCGCTTGTCTTCTGCATATAACAAAAAAGAATATAACTTTTGTTTTAACAACTAACTGTACAGGTTAGGGTGTGCCACCTTTTTAGTTTTTAGATGGAGAGCGACCTTGCCTCTGCGTAGCACTTTCACTCGTTTCTTTGCCATGGAAGCTGCCAGCGGTCTGTTATTGATCGCCGCTGCCATCCTGGCCCTGATTATCAACAACTCCCCCCTGTCCTGGCTGTACAACGGCCTGCTGGAAACCCCGGTGGTGGCCCAGGTTGGAGCCCTGAAGATCGCCAAGCCGCTGCTGCTGTGGATCAACGACGGCCTGATGGCACTGTTCTTCCTGCTGATCGGCCTGGAGGTCAAGCGCGAAGTGCTGGAGGGACAGTTGGCCAAGCCATCGCAGATCGTCCTGCCCGGCGCAGCGGCCATCGGCGGCATGCTGGTGCCGGCGCTGATCTACTGGTTCCTCAACCGTGACAACCCGCCCGCCCTCAATGGCTGGGCGATTCCCACCGCCACCGATATCGCCTTCGCCCTCGGAGTGCTGGCCTTGCTGGGCAAGCGAGTGCCCACCTCGCTGAAACTGTTCCTGATGACCCTGGCAATCATCGATGACCTGGGAGCGATCGTGATCATCGCGATCTTCTACTCCGGCGCGCTGTCGACCCTGTCGCTGATGCTGGCTGGTGCCTGCATCGCCGCCCTGGTGGCGATGAACCGGATGGGCGTGGTCAAGCTCGGCCCCTACATGATCATCGGCCTGATCCTCTGGGTCTGCGTGCTCAAGAGTGGGGTCCACGCGACCCTGGCCGGCGTGACCCTGGCCTTCTGCATCCCCTTGCGCACCCGCAACGCCGAACCTTCGCCGCTCAAGGCGCTGGAACACGCCCTGCATCCCTGGGTGTCGTTCGGCATCCTGCCGCTGTTCGCCTTCGCCAATGCCGGGCTGTCGCTGAGCGGTGTGACTCTCGAAAGCTTCACCCACCATGTTCCCATGGGGATCGCGGTCGGCCTGCTGCTGGGCAAGACCATCGGCGTCTTCGGCCTGACCTGGATGGCAGTGAAAACCGGTCTCGCTGCCTTGCCGTCCGGGGCCAACTGGGGCCAGGTGCTCGGCGTGGCAATTCTGTGTGGTATCGGCTTCACCATGAGCCTGTTCGTCGGCTCCCTGGCCTTCGAACCCGGCAGCAGCGAATACGCCGGCATGGACCGCATGGGCATCCTGACCGGTTCGCTGTTTGCGGCCCTGATCGGCTACGCCGTCACCGCCGCTGCCAGCCGCAGGAACAACACCCTGGCGTCCTGACCCGCAGCGCTTGGCCAGGCTGAAAACACAAAACCCCGACCAGTTGCCTGGCCGGGGTTTTGTTTTGTAGCAGGAAGGGTCAGCGGGTAACGCGGCTGGTACCGTTGACTGTCATGATGCGCACGCGGTCGCCCACGCGGAACACTTCGTTTTCCTGAACCTGCTGCACATAGGCACGCATGCTGCCGTCGTCTTCACGCACGGTGATTTCAACGCCCTGGGTACGGGTCAGGCCTTCTTCAGTGGCCGAGCCCAGCAGGCCACCGGCAACTGCACCGATAACTGCGGTGACGATGCTGCCACGGCCGCCGCCGATGGCGCTGCCGCCAACGCCGCCGATCACAGCACCTGCAGCGCCGCCGATCGGGGTCTTGGTGCCTTCGATTTTCACCGGACGCAGGGATTCGATGGTGCCCATGCGCACGGTTTGCACACGACGCGCTTCATCACGGGAATAGGAGTCACCGGTCAGGTTGGAGGCACAGCCACCGAGCAACATTGCCATCGTGGTGAAGGATGCAACCAGCAAAACAGACTTACGCATAGGATCAACTCCAAAGGACAGATAATCATTAGACTCCGCAGCTTGACGCCTGTCACGGCGTCGCCCGGATAAAATTGCTTTCATTCAGCCAAAGTACAGGCTGTGTAAACGTCAAGCTTTCTCATTACGGTAGCTCCAGCTCCCTGCATAGCGCCACCGAACAAAGGATTTTCCATGGACTACTTCATCATCATCGTGACCACCGCTGCAGGCTTGTATTTTCACTGGTGGCTGTATGTACGCATCAAGCGTTGGACCGATCGGGACCTGGCCCTCTCTCTGGCCGGAACCGATGCCCAGAAGAAGCAATTCATGCTGGAGCAACTGGCCGAGGCCCAGCGCCAGAAAGTAAAACGCCGGGACCTGCCGCAATGGCTGGAAGCCGCTGCGGCCGGCTATCCCGGCAAGTGACCTGCAATCCGATCAGGGAGCCAGACGTTCGCGGACCCACTCCTGGCCTTGCAGGCGATAGTTCAAACGGTCATGCAGTCGGCTGGGGCGCCCCTGCCAGAACTCGATGCGCTCCGGCAGCAGGCGATAACCCCCCCAGTGCTCCGGGCAATCGGGCTGGCTATCGCTGAAGCGAGCCTCCGTGGCCTTGAGCAACTCTTGCAGTTCGTCACGATCGGCGATCACCCGGCTCTGCGGTGAAGCCCAGGCTCCCAGCCGGCTACCCAGGGGACGCACCTGATAATAGGCATCGGACTCTTGAGGAGTGACCTTGACCACCCGCCCTTCAATCCGCACCTGACGCTCCAGGGTCGGCCAGAAGAACGTCATGGCAGCGAAGGGCCGTGCAGCCAACTGCTGGCCCTTGGCGCTCTCGTAGTTGGTGAAGAAGGTGAAGCCCTGCTCATCCAGGCCCTTGAGCAAGAGGATGCGGCAGTGAGGGCGACCGTCGGTGTCGACGGTCGCCACGGTCATGGCATTGGCTTCCACCGGCGGTTGCTCGGTTTTCACCGCATCGGCAAACCACTGATGGAACAGCGCAAAAGGTTCGGCCGGGGCCTGAGCCTCGGACAAGCCGTCGCGAGTGTAGTCGCGGCGCATATCAGCCAGGGACTGAGTCATGCCTGCTTCCTTATCCTTGAAAATCAGTTTTTAACCTGGGCGGTAGCCGTTGCGGTCTTCGAAGACGCGGCGGCCTTTTTTGCCGGAGCCTTCTTGGCAGCCGGCTTCTTGGCCACGGTCGCCTTCTTCGCAGGCGCCGCTTTCTTGGCAGAAGCCGCAGGTACTGGAGGCACGGCATCCTGTACGGCAACCATTTCAGTCTCGGAAGGCGTCGGCTGGTTGTACTTGCTCAGCAGGCCCAGCATGGTGCTGCGCTGGGTCAGCATGATTTCCACCCGACGGTTCAGCGAGCGCCCCTGTGGGCTGTCGTTGGCGGCACGCGGCATCACCGAACCCATGCCACGCAGCATCAGGCGGTCCTGCTTCAGGCCGCTGAGGCTGAAGATCGCCGCCACGGACTGTGCACGATCACGGCTCAGCTTCTGGTTGGCCAGGGTCGGGCCGGTGGCGTCGGCATGGCCGAGAATCAGCACGGCGGTCTTCGGATCACCTTCCACCGCCTTGGCGACGCGGGTGAACGGCCCCAGGGTGACCGGCAGCAACATGGCTGGACGATCCGGGTTGAACGAGGCATCTACCAGTGCAGTGACCACCAGCACGTTTTCACGCCGCTCGACCTGCAGCTTGCTGTCCTTCACCGCTTCGCGCAGGCGTGGCTCGTAGTCGTCCAACCAGGCCTGGGTGATTTTCGGGTCGGGCATCGGGATGTCCGCCACATTGACCTTGCTCAAAGGCTTGGGCTGGCTCTTGGGGAACGGCCACCACCAGTGGGTTTCGGAGTCGGCTGCCGCTGCCACTGCTGGCGCTGGGGCAGGCTCGGCCTTCTTCGCCTCGGCTACTGGCTTGTCGGAAGAATCCTTGGAGGAGAACGGCCACCACCACTTACTGCTCTCGGCCTTGGCGGCAGGCGCGGCAGGGGCTGCGGCAACGACCGGCGCTGGAGCTGGAGCGGGCTCGGCAGCAGCGACAGGCGCCGGCTTGGCGCCAGCAGCGGCCTTGGCGGCAGGGGCCGGGTGCTTGCCAGCGGCTGTGTTCTTGGCAGCAGGCGCCGGTGCAGCGGCCTTGGCCACTACCGCAGGCTTGCTTGCAGAAGCGGCAGGAGCGGCTTCAGTGGTGGCAACCGGCTTTTCAGGCGCAGCTGCAGTTTCCTTGCTGCTGGCCTTATCGGAGCCGAATGACCACCAATGGCCGCCATCCGCTTCATTTTGTGGGGTTTGCGCGCAACCGGTGACGGTCAGGCAGATGGCCAAGGCTAGAGACTTGTTCGACGACATGGGATATCCACAAAATGAGATAAAAAATTCGGTCTAAACAACCATTACAAACAGACGCTTGGAAATTATAAAAGCCACAGGGTTCCATCCTGCAGCTTTCCAAGCATGTTTAAGCAAAAAAGTTCTTAACAGCAACCTTTTTACAGACAATCCGACAAAACCCGCACCAGCTTCTGTGCCCGAGGGTCCATCAACACATAGGGCCCCAGGGTATTTGTCACAAAACCGAACGCCACATCATGCTCCGGGTCAGCAAAACCGATGGAGCCCCCGGCCCCCGGATGCCCGAACGCCCGCTCCCCCAGGCCAAAGGTGGCATTGGCCACCTGGGGCTGGTCGAGCATGCAACCCAGGCCGAAGCGGGTCTGGGTCAGTAGCGTCTTGTCCATGCCCAGGCTGTGCTCCCGAGTCAGCTCTTCGAGCATGTCGGCTTCCAGCAAACTGCCGTCCAGCAGGCCGCTGTAGAACCCGGCGAGGCTGCGGGCATTGCCGTGGCCGTTGGCCGCCGGCTGCTGCATGCGCCGCCACTCGGGTTTATTGGTGCTGGTCAGGATAGACGGTGGATTGGTAAACGCCCGAGTGCTCATCGCATCGGGTTCGCGCAGGGTGACTTGCAGCAGACGCTGGGCCGCAGCATCGCCCATATTGCCCTTGCCACGGGCGATATGCGCCACGCGGTAGAACTCCTCATCGGCCAGGCCGACATGGAAGTCCAGCCCCAAAGGCCGGGCGACCCGAGCCACGATGGACTCCCCCGGCCCGCGCCCATCGGCGCGCCGGATCAACTCGCCCACCAGCCAGCCATAGGTGATGGCGGCGTAGCCATGCCCTTCACCGGGCGTCCACCAGGGCTGCTCGGCGGCCAGGACATCGACCATGGTCTGCCATTCGTACAGGGCTTGCGCGGGCAACAGCTCGCGCACTGCCGGCAGGCCGGCCTGATGGCAGAGCAACTGGCGCAATGTAATGGCTGCCTTGCCCGCCGCGGCGAATTCCGGCCAGTAGTCGGCCACGGGCGCATCCAGCTTGAGCTTGCCCTCGGCCACCAACTGCAGGGCGGTGACCGCGGTAAAGGTCTTGGTGCAGGAGAACAGGTTGGCGATGGTGTCGCTGTGCCAGGCCTCGGCGCCGTCCTTGTCCGCGGTACCGGCCCACAGGTCGATGACGGTTTCCCCGCCGACCTGGATGCACAGCGCCGCGCCACGCTCCTGAGAGTCCTCGAACAGGGCGGCGAACGCCTCGCGTACCGCTTCGAATTTAAGCTCGTAATGACCTTGAATCTGCACCCCTGACTCCCCCTGCAACCATGCTCGACAACGTGGCGCGCATTGTTCCAGCCCCGAAGCCATTTGGGAACAGCCGGCGAGCTGCCGGCTATCACCGGCAAACCCTCGTTTCAGAGGGCTACCCGGATTTCCCCGGAAAGCCGCTCAGGCCTTGTGAACGTCAATGACCGTTGCCGGAATGGCCACCGGCGTGCCCGCCCGGGCCCTTGCCGGCGTGGCCTTTATCGGCGCCATCGCCCCCATGCTCACCGGCCACGGCCTGCTCCGCCTCGGCCCGAGCCTGCTGCGCGGCCTTGCCCAACTGGTCAATGGCCTGCAGGTTGCTCTTGCGCACGCTGTCGACAAAGCCCTGGAACGGCACATCGGTGATGCCCACCAGGCCGAAATGGCCGTTTTCACCGTCCAGCAGGCGCCCGGTCACCGGCTGGTCCAGGTACTGGAACCAGTGCACGCCGACAATCGAAGGCTCGCTGACCGCCTGCTTGAGGAAGTTGGCATAGGCCGGGCCCCGGTCCTCCTCCCGGGCCAGCTCGGTCACGCCGCCCCAGAACGGGCCGCGATCCCGGGAACCGAAGTTGAACTCGGTTATCAGGACCGGCTTGTCGAGGCCGCGCAGGTAGGCAAAGTCCTGACCGTCCTGGGGCTTGAGGGTGTACATATTGAAGCTCAGGACATCGCAGTACTGGGCGCAGGAAGCCACGGCCTCAGGGGTGCTCACGGCAAACCGCCCGCCCAGCAGCAGGTGGTTGGGGGCGTGCCATTTCAGCGAGTCGGAGATGGTCTTGAAGTAGGTATCGGCGAAGACCTTCTGGAAATACTTGAAGTCGGCCTCGATCTCCGGGTGCTCCGGGCTCGGCAACGGCGGCACGAAGCCCGGGTCTTCCATCAACTCCCAGGCCGGCAGGTCGATGCCCCAGGCTTTCGACAGCCCGGCCTGGTTGCGGTACTTGTCCCGCAGTTGCTTGAGAAACGCGCGCTTGGCCGGCACGTCGGTGGTCAGGCGCAGGGTGCCGTAGGCCAGGGCATAGCGGGATTTGGCATCATCGCCGGGGCCGGCCCAGGCCAATTCGTTGTCGGCGAAGTAGCCGATCAGCCAGGGATCGTCCCGATGGTCGCGGGCGGCAATGGCCACGGCACGTTCGGTAGCCATGGCAAAGCGCGGGTCGAAAGGATCCGGCATGCCGCCCCACCAGTCGCTGCCGGTGCTGATGCTGGCGTAATCACCCACGATCGACAGCGGCAAGGTGTAAGGCACCCGGTCGGCCAGACCCAGGGCCGGAGCGCTCCAGTTACCGATGGTATTGAAGCCCCAGGCCTGCAAGCGGTCCAGGGTGTGGCCAACCCAGCGTTTCTGGTCGAAGGCCGGTGCCGCGCAAGGAGTTGCCTGGGGCGGCGGGGAGGTGTCGGCCGGCCCCTGCTGCGCAGTGGCGCTGTCCGCGGTACAGGGCTTGCCGTAGGTCCGTTGCAGGTTGGCCAGATAGAAGTCATACCAGCGCCCTGAACCATAGCCACGGCCCTGGTCGGCGCCATTGCCGCCGCGGTTGTCGCCTTCACCGTAATACGCCGCCAGGGGTTCGTCGTCCTTGGGCAAGGCGCCGAACATCCATTCCCGGCCCGCGACATAGGTCTGGTTGTTGTCGGGCGCCACAGTATTGACCCCCAGGGAATAGAACGGATGCCCCTGCGGGGTCACGAGGAACCAGCGGCCATCACGTTTTTCCGTGCGAAAGAAACCGCTGGCCTTAAAGCTCGGCCCCTTGTTCCAGCCACCGTAGCTGTCCAGCGAAGCCTTCTCGCGCTCCCCCAGCCAGCCCTGGAGCTGTTGCTGCTCCTTGGCGTCGGCCGCCTTGAGCTGATCGTCGCTGGTGATCTTTTCCGGCCAGCGGGCCCGGGTCGATTGACCGTAGGCATCCACCAGGGAGCCGTAGACCTCCTTGATCACCCCCTCGCCGTCCTGCACGCCGAAACGCTCCAGCAGAATGCTCTGGGCCGCCTTGGGGTTGTCCATGGACAAGGTCACCGACACCACCTGGCTGCGGTCCAACTGCCCTTCACTACTGGCCAGCAGGATGCGCTGGCCGTCCACGGTCATCGGCATCGGGGGCGCGGCCTTCATGCCCTGGCTCAGCGGGCTGCTGGCCACCAGTGGCACCAACAGGGTCTGCGCCGGGCCGGCCGGCAGGTCGACACGGCTGACCAGGGTCTTGCCGTCATTGCTCTGGATGGTCACGTAGAGGGTCAGGGCCCAGTTCATCGCGCTCTGGATGCGCAGGCTCATCATCCCCGACTGCGACCAGTCCCAGGCCCCGCTCTGGGGCGACAGGCTCAGGCTCGGCCGGCTCGTGGGGTTGAAGATGATGCGCCGCAGCACTTCGCCTTCGGCCGTTTGCTCTGCGTTGGATTGCGGCAGGCTGGCATCTTGTGTCGCCACCTGCACCACAGCGGCAGGTCGGACAAAGTTGAACAGCGTCTGTTGTCCGGCAGGGGCCGCCCAGACAGGCGCAGCAAACAACAGGGCAAATACAGCGGGCAACGAACGGCGAATCATATGAACCTGGCTCTCCCTAAAGACCGATGAACGGCCGGTGCTGAAGCGGTGACATGAAATAGACAGCACGGCACGCAAATATGCGGGCCGTGCTTAAGATATTTCTCGGCGAAACGGCGGCAAGGCATTGAGGATAGCCTTGCCATAGCGCTGGGTGACCAAACGGCGGTCCAGCAGCGTGATGGTGCCGCGATCCTGTTCGGTGCGCAGCAAGCGACCGCAGGCCTGGACCAGCTTGAGGGATGCATCCGGCACCGAGATTTCCATGAACGGGTTGCCGCCACGGGCTTCGATCCACTCCGCCAGCGCCGCCTCCACCGGGTCATCCGGCACCGAGAACGGGATCTTGGCGATCACCACGTGTTCGCAGTAGGCCCCGGGCAGGTCCACCCCTTCGGCGAAGCTCGCCAGGCCGAACAGCACGCTGGAATCGCCACCGTCGACCCGCGCCTTGTGCTTGTTCAGGGTTTCCTGCTTGGACAGGTTGCCCTGGATGAACACCTGCTTGCGCCAGTCCCGGTCCAGGCCGTCGAACACGTCCTGCATCTGCTTGCGCGAGGAAAACAGCACCAGGGTGCCCCGCGAGCCCTCCACCAGTTCCGGCAGATCGCGGATGATCGCCGCGGTATGGGCCGGCGCGTCCCGTGGGTCGGCCCGCAGGTCGGGCACCCGCAGCACCCCGGCATCGGCATGGTGGAACGGGCTCGGCACCACCGCGGTCACGGCCTTTTTCGGCAGGCCGGCACGCATGCGGAAACGGTCGAAAGTACCCAGGGCAGTCAGGGTCGCCGACGTCACCAGGGCACCGTAGGCCACGTTCCACAGATTGCGTCGGAGCATTTCCGCAGCGAGGATCGGGCTGGCGTTGACCTCGATGTCGAACAGCGAGCCACTTTCGGCCAGGGTCAGCCAGCGAGCCATGGGCGGATTGTCTTCCGGGTCCTCGATGGTGAATGCGGTCCACAGTTCCCAGTTGCCCGAGGCACGGGCCAGCAGGCTGCCGAACAGCGGGTACCACTCTTCGGCCTGGTTGCTGGCGATACCGATGTTGACCTCGCCATCCATGCCTTCCTTGAGCAACTCGGTCAGGCGGGTGAACAGGTCGGTGAGACGGGAAAAGCCCTTTTTCAGCTCCAGGCCCATCTCGCGCATATGCTCGGGGATCAGCCCGCCGACAAAACGGTGGCGCGGCCGCTCGCGGCCTTCCATGTCTTCGCCGGTGCGGAAATCGGCGATCTGCTCGCAGGCGGTGAACATGAACTGCTGCTGGGTCTTGATCTCCCGCGCCAGCTCCGGCACCTGCTCGATCAGGCGCCCCAAATCACCCGGCAGCGGATGCTGGGCCAGCAGTTTGGTGAGATTCTTGGCGGTCTGCTCCAGCCAGTCGGCAGTGGAGCGCAGGCGGGTGTAATGGGCGAAGTGGCCAATGGCCTTGTCCGGCAGGTGGTGACCTTCGTCGAACACGTAGAGGGTGTCGCGCGGGTCCGGCAGCACGGCGCCGCCGCCCAGGGCCAGGTCGGCCAGGACCATGTCGTGGTTGGTGACAATCACATCGACCTTGCCCATGCCTTCCCGAGCCTTATAGAAGGCGCACTGGCCGAAGTTCGGGCAATGGCGGTTGGTGCACTGGCTGTGGTCGGTGGTCAGGCGCGCCCAGTCGGCGTCTTCCAGGGCCGTGGGCCAGCTGTCGCGGTCGCCGTCCCATTTATTGCCGGCGAGTTTTTCGATCATGCTGGTGAACAGCTTCTGGCTGGCTTCATCCACTTCGATCTTGAAGCCTTCTTCCTCGAACAGCTGGGCCGTGGCGGTCTGGGCGTGGCCTTCCTGGAGCAGCATGTCGAGCTTGGACAGGCACATGTAGCGACCGCGGCCCTTGGCCAGGGAGAAGCTGAAGTTCAGCCCGCTGTTGCGCATCAGGTCGGGCAGGTCCTTGTAGACAATCTGCTCCTGCAGGGCGACGGTGGCGGTGGCGATCACCAGGCGCTTGCCGGCGGCCTTGGCCGTGGGAATCGCCGCCAGGCTGTAGGCCACGGTCTTGCCGGTACCGGTGCCGGCTTCCACGGCGACCACCGCCGGGTCGCCACTGCGCCGGCCTTCGTCGTCGGTGTCGATATCACCCAGGACCTTGGCCACTTCGGCGATCATCAGGCGCTGGCCGTAACGCGGCTTGAGGCTCTTGGCTTCGAGAAAACGCGAGTAGGCGCCCTGGATCGTGGTTTTGAGTTCGTTGCTGATCATGGTTTTTCGGGCGCACAAAACGCTGGATAAATTTTCAGTGGTTCGAATCGGCCGCTATCATACCCCGCTAATTCATCCCGCGCAGAACGGAGTACCCGAATGACCCCTTTCGCCCTTGCCTACACCCTGCATGTCCTGGCCGCCCTGGTCTGGGTCGGCGGCATGTTTTTCGCCTGGATGGTCCTGCGCCCGGCGGCCATGGTGGCCCTGGAGGGGCCGGCGCGACTGAAGTTGTGGGCGCAGGTGTTTCCGCGTTTTTTCGTCTGGGTGTGGATCGCTGTCGTGCTGCTGCCGATCAGCGGTATCGGCCTGCTGCATTTGCGCTTCAGCGGCTTTGAAACCGCGCCCAAGTATGTGCAGATCATGATGGGCCTGTACCTGGTGATGACCGCCCTGTTCATCCGCATCCAGTCCCTGCAGTTGCCGCAGCTGCGCAAGGCAGTAGCGGCCGAGGATTGGCCCGCTGGCGCCGCGGCGCAGGGCAAGATCCGCCGGTTGGTGGGCAGCAACCTGATCATCGGCCTGGTGCTGGTCGCCCTGGCGGCGGCCCGGCCGACCTTCTGAAAACAGGCCGCCCGCTGCAGAAGCGGGCGGCCGGGCAAGGTTCAACGCAAGCGTTACGGCTTACAGGCGCTGCACCGTCAGCGCGCCTGGCTCGCCGGCCGGGCCGGGCTGCCCCTGGGCGCCGGGCCGTCCGCTCTTGCCTCCGTCGGTGCGGTACACCAGGCACCCCTTGGACTTGCCGCCCGCACCCGGCTTGCCACCAGCACCGGCCAGCCCGCCTGCGCCACCCTCGACCCAGACCTTGATCTGCTCGCTGGGGAAGTCCCGCGGCAGTTCCACCCGGACCTGGGCGCCTGCCGCACCAGGACGGCCATCGCCGCCATTGTCACCGTCGGCCCCACGCCCCGCGCTGCCCCAGGTGCAGCCCGGTTCCTGGCCATTGGCGCCATCCAGGCCGACATAACCCGGCGCACCGGCACCGCCCCGGGCGTCCACGGACAGCGTCTCGGCCTGCAACGACTCGATGCGCAGGTTCAGGTTGCGCCCCGGCTTGGCGGCCTTCAGGTAGGTACCCGGCGCGCCGCGTGAAGTGATCTGGCTGCCCGCCCCCAGCTCCGCACGGCGGACAATCAACTGCAGGCTCTGTTCGGTAGGAACGATGGCGATCCGCGCCTCATGCCCGAGCCGCAGTTCGTCCACCTTGAGCTCGGTGACATTGGCCGGGATCAGCAAGGTGCCGTAGTCCGCCACTTCCAGCCGCTCCAGTTGCAGGGTGCTGGCGGTATTGGGCAGACGCATCAGGGAATTGGTTTCGACCTTGACCACCTGGGCCATGGCCAGGGGGCTGCAGAAAAGAGCCAGCAGGCAGAGCTTACGCATGGTCGGCCTCGACAACGACAGGAGCAGGAAGAGTCTGCAGATGGAAGATCCCCACCAGCAGGATGTACAGCCGGTCACGCCAGGGATGTGGCCGATCCTTGAGGCTGCCGTTGAACAGCAGCAGTTCCAGCAAATGGGTCAGCAGCAACAGGCTGCCCGCCAGATTCACTAGAAGATGCAGCGGGTTGATCAGCGGCCTGGCCAGGTTGATCAGCACCACCAACCAGAAAACCAAGGTCAGAAACTTCCCCAGCCCCCATAAAACCTTCATACGCTCCCCTCGTGAATTATTCTTTGCGCGCACAGTAACGACTTATCCCGGGGGTAAGCCAGAGGGGAATGAAAATTCTTCCCGAAGTGGCGGTTTAGCTACCGGATCGACGAGGATCGCCCGTTACACACAGGCTGAGCCCATCGCCGAGAAGAGACCGGGATCAAAGGCCCCTGCGCCATCAGCATGGCCCTGGCACAGGAGCCGAGGCGGCCACGTGCGGCTCAATTGCCGCACAGGCCCTGGGGTTCAGCGGTTGATCTGGATTTCCGTGCGACGGTTCATCGCCCGGCCTTCAGCGGTCTTGTTATCCGCCACTGGCTTGCTTTCACCCGCACCGGTTACCGAGACAAAGCTGCTGCGGGGAATGCCGTTGCTGATCAGGTACTCCACGACCGAGTGGGCACGCCTGTCCGAGAGCTTCTGGTTGTAGGCATCGCTGCCGACGCTATCGGTGTAACCGGTCACTCGCAGCTGGGCACTCGACGCCTCCTGTTTCAGTCGGGTGACAATGGTGTTGAGCTTGGTTTTATCGGCATCGGTCAGCTTGGCCGAGTCGAAATGGAAGTGCACATCACGAATGACAATGGTTTCTTCCTTGACCACTACCACCTCTTCTACCACCGGTGGCGGTAGCGGGCAGCCGTTGGCATCGACCTGGACGCCTCTGGGGGTGTGGGGGCACTTGTCGCGACTGTCCGGCACACCATCGCCGTCCTCGTCGCCATCACCTTTTACCCAGCAGTACGCACCCGCCAGGCCACCGACCAACAGTGCGCCGCCGCCCGCCCACGAGGAGCTTTCGGTGGCGCCCAGCGCCGCGCCCGTGACGCCACCTACCGCGGCGCAGATCGGCCAGTCGGTTTTCTGCAAACCTGCACAACCAGTCAACACACTGGTTAACAGAACCAGGGGTACTGCCGTCCGAATGATGCTCATCTGATTTCTCCTGAGGGATCGGCTCAAGGCCGATTCACGGAGTAAAGACCGCGCATTTCATCTGCGCCAGCACCCGGCTTTCACCGGTTTCGCCCCGTAAACACGGGAGGTTCGCCGATTTAGTGGTGAACCGCTCTAGGCCCGCAGATGCCGGCACGCTAGTCTTTAGCGTTCTGACCGAGGAGCGAAGATGAGCGCCGGCATTTCCAACCGTACCCCGCAGCAGGCCCTGGCGGCTTTGCTGGATCGCTACGCACCGCAACAGCTGCTGCTGATCGGTGCCAGCGACTTCCCCGCCCTGGCCGCCTTCAAGGAGGCCCACCCCACGACCCAAGTGGCCCAGGCGGCACCCGGCCCTCTGCCTGCGGAACTGGCAGCACGGCGTTTCGACCTGGCCCTGGCCGTGGATTGCCTGGAACATTTGCCCAAGCGCGACGGCCTGAACCTGCTGGGGGGCATCCGCAACCTCAATGCCAGCCGGATCGCCGTGCTGGCCGATCTGCAGGCCTGCGGCTGGCAGGAAACCGACTTCTATTCCCTGGCGTTACAGGCCAGTGAACGCTTTCAGCGCGATGAACAGGTCCTGACCCTGTTCACCTACGATCTGCTTGAATACAAGCAAGTGCCCGATTGGCTCAATTCACGCTTCTGGGCAAACCCGGAAAACTTTGGAAAGTATTGGTGGTAACACGATGAGCGCCTCGATTTGTCCCTGCGGCAGCGGCAACCTGCTGGATGCCTGCTGCGGCCACTACCATGCCGGCCATCCCGCGCCCTGCGCCGAAGCCCTGATGCGCTCGCGCTACAGCGCCTATGTGCTGGGGCAGGTGGACTACCTGCTGGCTACCACCCTGCCGGCGCAGCAGGCGGGCCTGGATCGCCAGTCCATCAGCGATTGGAGCGCCCAAAGCACCTGGCTGGGGTTGCAGGTCGAAAGCTCGGAAGTCTTCGGCGGCCAGCCCGAGCATGCCTTTGTGACCTTCACTGCCCGCTGGCACGACAGCCAGGGCGAGCACAGCCACCGCGAGCGCTCATCCTTCGTGCAGAACCAGGGACGCTGGTATTTCATCGACCCCACGGTTCCCCTCAAGTCCGGTCGCAACGACGCCTGCCCCTGTGGCAGTGGGCACAAATTCAAGAAGTGCTGCGCCAGCTACTTCACCCGCTGAATCAGCAATGCCCCAGGCCCAGGACGGACCCGGGGAGTTCAAAGGGAGTCTTGCAATGATCGGTGAACTGCGCGTCCTACGAAGCCTCTGCCTGATCGGACTGTTGAGCCTGTCGGGGTGCGTGTCCTGGTTCACCGATGAGGAGCTGGAGCCTGCGGTGCATCTGGTCAAGGTCGAGGTGGTCAAGGCCAACCTGCTGGAGCAGCGCTTCACCCTGCACCTGCGGGTGGATAACCCCAACGACAGCGACCTGACCGTGCGCCGCCTGACCTACAAGGTCTACCTGGAGCGCCTCCTGCTCAGCGAAGGCGAGCACGAACACTGGTTCACCGTCACGCCCCACAGCAGCCGCTTCTTCAAGGTGCCGGTGCGGACCAACCTGTGGCCGCAGATCCGCGACGTGGTGAAACTGCTGCGCAAGCCCGAGCGACCTATCCCCTACCGCCTCGAAGGGGAACTGGAAATCGGATTATTCATCGGCCAGGACGTGCACCTGAAGCGCAATGGCGTGATAATTCCCGGCGATTTTATCCCGGAGTAACCCGCAATGACCCAGCAACCTCATGTCCATGGCCCTGACTGCAACCACGATCATGACCACCACGATCACGACCATGGCCATGTTCACGGCCCGCACTGCAACCACGCTCACCAGGAGCCGGTACGCAACGCACTGAAAGACGTTGGCCGCAACGACCCTTGCCCATGCGGCAGCAGCAAGAAATTCAAGAAGTGCCACGGCGCCTGACCTGAGCACGGGCGGGGCCGGCCTGGGCGCTTGCGCCTTCAGCTACGCCCGGCCTCCTGGGCCAGCAACTGCGCCAGGTCCAGGACGGTGGCGCACTCGCCATCCAGGTTGGCCAGCGACATGGCATGCTCCTCCTCGGCACTACGGGCCCGACCGCTGAAGTCGGGCTTGTCGAAGGTGTAGCAGGCGTCGGCCACCACCCACACGGCAAAGCCCAGGTTGCCGGCCGTACGCGCCGTCGACTCCACAGAGTTGTTGGTGGCGACACCGACAATCACCAACCCGACAATCCCCTCGCGCCACAAATCCGCTTCCAATGAATTGGCGCAAAACGCATCCGGCACCGGCTTCTGAACCCGCCATTCCCCGCCCCGGGGCTCAAAGCGCGATTGAAACTCCACCCCGACTGCCTGGGCCAGAACACCGAATCCGGCGAACGCGACAGGTGTTGCACATGGATCACCGGCCCGCCAGCGGGCCAGAAGTTCGAGCATCCGCACCTGCGCTTGGGGGTTGTTGCGCGGCTGGAGGATGCCTTGCTACTGGTCGACGAGCATCAGTGCGGTGCCGGAAGGGGCATGTTTTTCTCTGCGAAGGTCATTGAATTTGCCGCACCTGAGCATCACTTACCTGTTCAGGCAAGCCATCGAATGCAGACAGGACGACCTAATGCCGGAGTTTGCTGTCCTTAAGCACAGATACATCCCCATTTGGAGCGCTCCATGATCGACCTGTATTACTGGACCACCCCCAACGGCCACAAGATCTCCCTGTTCCTGGAAGAAGCCGGCCTGCCCTACACCCTGTACCCGGTGAACATCGGCCTGGGTGAGCAATTCAAGCCCGAGTTCCTGAAGATCGCCCCCAACAACCGCATCCCGGCGATCGTTGACCATCAACCTGCCGATGGCGGCCAGCCACTCTCGCTGTTCGAATCCGGGGCGATCCTGTTGTACCTCGCGGAAAAGACCGGCCAGTTCCTGCCCCAGGACCTGCGCGGGCGCCAGGAAGCCCTGCAATGGCTGTTCTGGCAGATGGGCGGGCTGGGGCCGATGGCTGGTCAGAATCATCACTTCAGCCAGTTCGCCCCGGAAAAGATCCCCTACGCCATCAAACGCTATGTGGATGAAACCGCGCGCCTGTACGGCGTGCTCGATCGGCGCCTGGCCGACCGCAAGTTCGTCGCCGGCAGCGACTACAGCATTGCCGACATGGCGATCTTTCCCTGGATCGCTTCCTATAAGAAGCAGAGCCAGAAACTCGAGGACTTCCCGCACCTGCACCGCTGGTTCAACAGCATCCAGGCCCGGCCGGCCACCGAACGGGCCTATGCCCTGGTAGAACAGGTCAACCCCGCCTCCTGAGCCTCGTTCCTGCAGGAGCTGGCTTGCCAGCCACGGCGCCCGCAAGGGCCGGGCAAGGCCAGAAGGCCTCTTCGCCGGCAAGCCAGCTCCTACGGGTCTTGCCAGGTGCCGACGCGCCGGTGATCGCTATTTGCAGCGTCGTCGAGAAATACCTCCTGCCCCCGCTTGCGCGGCACTCGCCTGCTCACTAACGTAGCGCCTTTATCGACGCTACCCCCCGCAGGAGCTTTGCCATGGCCTCGCCAGCCTTCTCACATTTTCTTCCCCGGTTCGGCGTTGCCGCGGCAGTGGCCAGTGCTCTGAGCCTGGCCGGTTGCCAGTCCTGGAACACTCAAGACACCCTGCCCCCCACCTCTGGCGTGCAACCGCTCAAGGGCCTGGCACAGAACGTTTCCGTGCGGCGCAATGCGGTCGGCGTACCGCTGATCGAAAGCAGCAGCTTCCATGACGCCCTGTTCACCCTGGGCTATGTACACGCCAGCGACCGCATTGGCCAGATGGTGACCCTGCGCCTGCTGGCACAGGGCCGCCTGGCCGAAATGTCCGGTGCCGACGCACTGGAAGTGGACCGCCTGATGCGCGCGATCAACCTGAAGAAAAGCGCCGATGAGCTGTACAAGGCTTCGTCGCCACGGATCAAACGCTTCTTCGAGGTCTATGCCCGGGGCGTCAACGCCTACCTGTTCCGCTATCGCGACAAGCTGCCGCCGGACCTGGCAGCCCAGGGCTACACCCCCGAATACTGGAAAGCCGAGGATTCGGCGCTGATCTTCTGCCTGCTGAATTTCGGCCAGTCCGCCAACCTGCAAGAAGAGGTCAACGCCCTGGTGCTGGCGCAGAAAGTCGGCAGCGACAAACTGCCGTGGCTGACGCCGAGCTATCCCGACGAACCCCTGCCCCTGGCCGAAGCGGACAAGCTCAAGGGCCTGAATCTCAATGTGCCGGGCCTGAACGAAGTCAGCCGCGCCATCAACCGTCTGGCCCAGCTCAACAGCCTGGGCACCCGCGGTGGCAGCAACCTGGCCATTGCCCCACAGCGCAGCCGCACCGGCCGCAGCCTGCTGGCCGCCGACAGCCACCTGCAAGCCTGGTACTACGCCCAGATCCGCGCGCCGAAATACCAGGCCGCTGGCGCCTCTATCGCTGGCTTGCCGGCGATTCTCCAGGGCTTCAACGGCAAGGTGGCCTGGAGCATGAGCTCGGTGGAGGGAGACAACCAGGACCTGTTCCTGGAAAAGCTCAAGCGCCAGGGCAACGCCCTGTACTATCAGAACAACGGCAAATGGCAGCCCGTGACCGTGCGCAACGAAACCTACTTCGTCAAAGGCCAGCGGCCGATTCGCGAAGCCGTGTACGAAACCCGCCATGGCCCGCTGCTCAACAGCGCCCTGGGGGCAGCGCTCGGTAACGGTTTCGGCCTGGCTCTGCAGACGCCGGAGCTCAAGGACGACAAGACCCTGGACGCCTTCTTCGACCTGTCCCGGGCGCAGAACGTCGAAAAGGCCTCGGACGCCAGTCGGGAAATCCGCGCCATCGCCCTGAACATGGTATTTGCCGACGCCAGCAACATCGGCTGGCAGGTCACCGGGCGCTTCCCCAACCGCCGCGAAGGCGAAGGCTTGCTGCCTTCACCGGGTTGGGATGGCCGTTACGACTGGGACGGCTACGCCGACCCGATGCTCCACCCCTACGACCAGGACCCGCCCCAGGGCTGGATCACCACCGCCAACCAGCGAGTGATCTCGCGGGGCTACGGCATGCAGTTGTCCAATTCCTGGCACGCCCCGGAACGGGCCGAGCGCATGGCCGGTCTGGCTTCCAGCGGCAAGCAGGACAACCGCAGCCTGATCGCCCTGCAGTACGACCAAAGCACCCTGTTCGCCGCCAAACTGAAAAAGATGTTCGAGGCTCCGGGCATGGCCCAGCCGCTGAAGCAGGCCATCGAGGCCTTGCCCGATGCCGAGCGCGCCAAGGCCAGGGAAGCCTATAGCCGCTTGCTGGCGTTCGACGGCAAGGTCAGCGCCGGCTCGGCCGACGCGGCGTTATACGAATTGTTCCTGCAAGAAAGCGCCAAGCAGATCTTCCTCGACAAGCTCGGCCCCGAATCCGGTGATGCCTGGCAGGCTTTCGTGGCCAATGGCAACCTTTCCTACTCGGCCCAGGCTGACCACCTCCTGGGCCAGGAAGACAGCCCGTTCTGGGACGACTCGCGCACCGCGCAAAAGGAAGACAAGCCAGCCATCCTCGCCCGCAGCCTGGCAGCCGCCATCAGCTCCGGCGAGCGACTGCTGGGCGCCGACCGCAAGGCCTGGCAATGGGGCAAGCTGCACAGCTACCAGTGGACCAACGCCAATGGCCGGCAGATCCGTGGCCCGCTTCAGGCCGGGGGCGACCACAACACCATCAACAGCGCCGCGTACCGTTGGGGGCAGGACTTTGCCATCACCGATACACCGTCCCTGCGCTTGATCGTGGATTTCGGCCTCAGCGAACCCTTGATGGGCCTCAACAGCAGCGGCCAGTCCGGCAACCCGGTGAGCCCCAACTATGCCAACGGCATCGACGGCTGGCTCAAGGCCCAGTACCTGAGCCTGCCGATGCAACCGCAGAACTTCGAGCGCAGCTACGGCAAGACCCGCCTGACCCTGGTTCCAGGCAAGTAACCTTCCCCCACCCGCTTGCACGTCCTGTGCAAGCGGGCCTGCTCCAAAACGAACAGCTCACAGGCGCCCTCGACCGTGCTTGGCACTGGCAGCCCTGTCAGTTCGACCATCGTAGATTGCCCACCCCCACGCACCTTATTGGCGCTTGCCAAAAATCACGCCCCATCTCGGCGCACGGCTTCCCTCGTGTCGCTGCTTTCCAGCGCTTTTAAAACACCTGTTCGGGACTCTGGTTCGGAAATTGCTACTTTCATTAAGTCTTATGCGGTCCAGTAACAGTACTCATGCGCCACAAGCGCTCATATTGGTTCTTAGGGATTGAATAATGAAAAAAGCATTGCTGACCCTTTCTGCATTGGCTCTCTGCATGGCCGCCGGCTCCGCGCTGGCCAAGGAATACAAGGAACTGCGCTTCGGCGTCGACCCTTCCTACGCCCCCTTCGAATCCAAGGCCGCCGACGGCAGCCTGGTGGGTTTCGACATCGACCTGGGCAATGCCATCTGTGCCGAGCTGAAGGTCAAGTGCAAGTGGGTCGAAAGTGACTTCGACGGCATGATTCCAGGCCTCAAGGCCAATAAATTCGACGGCGTGATCTCGTCCATGACCGTCACCCCGGCTCGCGAGAAAGTCATCGACTTCTCCAACGAACTGTTTTCCGGCCCCACCGCATTCGTGTTCAAGAAAGGCTCGGGCCTGAGCGAAGACACCGCCTCGCTCAAGGGCAAGACCGTCGGCTACGAGCAGGGCACCATCCAGGAAGCCTATGCCAAGGCCGTGCTGGACAAGGCCGGGGTCAAGACCCAGGCCTATCAGAACCAGGACCAGGTGTATGCCGACCTGACTTCCGGGCGCCTCGATGCCTCGATCCAGGACATGCTGCAGGCCGAACTGGGCTTCCTCAAGTCACCGCAAGGCGCTGACTATGAGATCAGCAAACCAGTGGACGACCCGCTGCTGCCGGCCAAGACCGCGGTGGGTATCTCGAAAGGTAACAAAGAGCTGAAAGCGCTTCTGGATAAAGGTATCAAAGCGTTACACGATGATGGCACCTACGCCACCATCCAGAAAAAACACTTCGGTGACCTGAACCTCTACAGCGGTAAATAACCTGTCGGCGCCCATCCTCGATGGGCGCCTTTTTTATCGCTACGGGTCACAGATCGATGCTCGAAGAACTTCTAAAAAACCTGGGGCTTTCCGCGCTCAGCCTGAAGGGTTTCGGCCCTCTGCTGCTGGAAGGTACCTGGATGACCATCAAGTTGTCGGTGTTGTCGCTGCTGGTCAGCGTTTTGCTGGGCCTGATCGGCGCCAGCGCCAAATTGTCCAGCGTTGCCTTGCTGCGGGTTCCGGCCCAGCTCTACACCACCCTGATCCGCGGCGTGCCGGACCTGGTCCTGATGCTGCTGATTTTCTACAGCCTGCAAACCTGGCTGACCTCCTTTACCGATTTCATGGAGTGGGACTACATCGAGATCAACCCCTTCAGCGCCGGGGTAATCACCTTGGGGTTCATCTATGGCGCCTACTTCACCGAAACCTTTCGCGGGGCGATCCTTGCCGTGCCCCGGGGCCAGGTGGAAGCGGCCACCGCCTATGGCCTGAAACGCGGCCAGCGCTTTCGCTTCGTGGTCTTTCCGCAAATGATGCGCTTCGCCCTGCCGGGCATCGGCAACAACTGGATGGTGATGCTCAAGGCCACGGCGCTGGTGTCGATCATTGGCCTGGCCGACCTGGTCAAGGCAGCCCAGGACGCCGGCAAGAGCACCTACCAACTCTTCTACTTTCTGGTTCTGGCGGCGCTGATCTACCTGTTGATCACCAGTGCCTCCAACTTTGTCCTGCGTAGGCTTGAACGGCGTTACGCCGCCGGCGCCCGGGAGGCCGTGCGATGATCGAACTCCTGCAGGAATACTGGCGTCCCTTCCTTTACAGCGATGGCTACCACGTGACCGGCCTGGCCATGACCATGTGGCTGCTCAGTGCCTCGATCTGCATCGGCTTTTTGGTGTCGATCCCGCTGTCCATCGCCCGGGTCTCGCCCAAGCGCTACATCCGCTGGCCGGTGCAGTTCTACACCTACTTGTTTCGTGGCACACCGCTCTATATCCAACTGCTGATCTGCTACACCGGGATCTACAGCATCGCCGCGATCCGCGCGCAGCCAGTCCTGGATGCGTTCTTTCGCGATGCAATGAACTGCACCATCCTTGCCTTCGCCCTGAACACCTGCGCCTACACCACGGAGATCTTCGCCGGGGCGATCCGCAGCATGGCCCACGGCGAAGTCGAAGCGGCCAAGGCCTATGGCCTGAGCGGCTGGAAGCTGTACGCCTACGTGATCATGCCCTCGGCCCTGCGCCGCTCGCTGCCCTACTACAGCAACGAAGTGATCCTGATGCTGCACTCCACCACCGTGGCCTTCACCGCGACCATTCCCGACATCCTGAAAATCGCCCGCGACGCCAACTCGGCGACCTTCCTGACCTTTCAGTCGTTCGGCATCGCCGCCCTCATCTACCTGTGCGTGACCTTCGCCCTGGTGGGCCTGTTCCGCCTCGCCGAACGCCGCTGGCTGGCTTTCCTCGGGCCGACCCACTAGGACTTGCTGCAGGAAAACCGTCAATGCGCCACGAGATCCACGACCTGCTCGCCCCGCTGCCGGGCACCGCGCGCCAGGTCCACAGCTTTCACTTCGGCTCGCCCCAGGCCGCCGGCAAGGTCTATATCCAGTCCTCCCTGCACGCCGACGAGTTACCCGGCATGCTGGTGGCCTGGCACCTCAAGCAACGCCTGGCGGAGCTGGAAGCCGCCGGTCGCCTGCGCCAGGAAATCGTCCTGGTACCGGTGGCCAATCCGGTGGGCCTGGAACAGGTGCTGATGGATGTGCCCCTGGGCCGCTACCAGCTGGAAAGCGGGCAGAACTTCAACCGCGGCTTCGCCGACCTGGGCGAACAAGTCGGCGATGCCATCGAAGGGCTGCTCAATACCGACCCTGAATACAACCTTGAACTGATCCGCCGTCACCTGATCGATGCCTTGGCCCGCCAGCGGCCGCAAACCCAACTGCAGTCCCTGCAGTTGACCCTGCAACGGCTGGCCTGCGATGCCCACATGGTGCTGGACCTGCATTGCGACTTCGAGGCTGTGGCGCATCTCTACACCACCCCCGAAGCCTGGCCCCGGGTGGAGCCGCTGGCTCGCTACCTGGGCGCCGAAGCCTGCCTGCTGGCCACCGACTCCGCGGCCTGGTCGTTCGACGAATGCTTCAGCCTGCTGTGGTGGCAACTGCAACAGCGCTTTGGCGAGCGCTTCGCCATCCCGACAGGCAGCTTTGCGGTGACCGTCGAGCTGCGCGGCCAGGGCGACGTCAACCACGGCCTGGCCAGCCTCGACTGCCAGGCCCTGATCGACTACCTGACCCGGCTTGGGGCCATCGACGGTGAAGCGCCGCCACTGCCCGAGCTGCCCTTCCCGGCCACGCCACTGGCCGGCGTCGAACCGGTGGCGACCCCGGTAGGCGGGCTGCTGGTGTTCAACGCACTGCCGGGGGAATACCTGGAAGCCGGGCAACTGGTGGCCGAAATCATCGACCCGATCCACGACCGGGTCACCCCCATCCATTGCAACAACGCCGGGCTCATGTATGCCCGCTCGCTGCGACGCATGGCCACCGCAGGCATGGTGATCGCACATGTCGCCGGTCGCGAGGCCTATCGCAGCGGTTACCTACTTTCGCCTTGAGGATGCACGCCCCCATGTACAAACTGACCGTTGAAGGCCTGCATAAATGCTATGGCGACAATGAAGTGCTCAAAGGTGTTTCCCTCAAGGCCAGGACCGGCGACGTGATCAGCCTGATCGGCGCCAGCGGCTCGGGCAAGAGCACCTTCCTGCGCTGCATCAACTTTCTCGAAACCCCGGATGACGGTGCCATGAGCCTGGATGGCCAGCAGATCCGCATGGTCAGCGATCGCCACGGCATGCACGTGGCCGATCCGGCCGAGCTGCAGCGCATTCGTACCCGCCTGGCGATGGTGTTCCAGCACTTCAATCTGTGGAGCCACATGACCGTGCTGGAAAACATCACCATGGCCCCGCGCCGGGTGCTGGGGGTCAGCACCAGGGAGGCCGAGGAACGCGCCCGACGTTACCTGGACAAGGTCGGCCTGCCGGCACGGGTGGCCAGCCAGTACCCGGCCTTTCTCTCCGGCGGCCAGCAGCAACGGGTGGCCATCGCCCGGGCCCTGGCCATGGAGCCGGAGGTCATGCTGTTTGACGAACCCACCTCGGCCCTGGACCCGGAGCTGGTCGGCGAGGTGCTCAAAGTGATCCAGGGCCTGGCCGAAGAGGGCCGGACCATGATCATGGTCACCCACGAGATGAGTTTTGCGCGCAAAGTGTCCAGCCAGGTGCTGTTCCTGCACAAGGGCCTGGTGGAAGAAGAAGGTGCTCCGGAGGACGTGCTGGGCAACCCGAAAAGCGAGCGCTTGCAGCAGTTTCTCAGCGGCAACCTGAAGTAACAGCGGCACCACGCCCGTTCAGGCTCTGGGCCGAGCGGGCGCGGTACGGGCTTCAGGCGACAGGCGCGGGAGGCGGCTCGTCGGGCAAGGTCGGCTCGCCCGGCTCGGTGGGTTCAAGGGGTTGCGGGGAATCGGGATCCGGCTGGCCGGGAATGCCACCGGCCATGCTGACTGGAGGATGCGCCAGCAGGGTCCAGGCCAGTACGCCAACCTGATTGGGTTCCAGCCTGGCCAAGGTGGCACTGATTCGCGGATCTATCTTCATGAGGGCACTCCTGAGCTGTGCCGGGTACGCCTTGCGCGTACCGGCAGTACCTCCAATAGAGTGGCTGCCGGCTCAGGAATTCCCGCTATTCGTCAGACAGACGAACTCAGGTGCGTGGCAGGGTCACGCCGCGCTGGCCCTGGTATTTGCCGCCACGGTCCTTGTAGGACACTTCGCACTCTTCGTCCGACTCCAGGAACAGCATCTGCGCCACGCCCTCGTTGGCGTAGATCTTCGCCGGCAAGGTGGTGGTGTTGGAGAATTCCAGGGTCACGTGGCCTTCCCACTCGGGCTCCAGCGGGGTCACGTTGACGATGATGCCGCAACGGGCATAGGTGCTCTTGCCCAGGCAAATGGTCAGTACGTTGCGCGGAATGCGAAAGTACTCGACGGTGCGCGCCAGGGCAAAGGAGTTCGGCGGGATGATGCAGACGTCGCTCTTGATGTCGACAAAGCTCTTTTCATCGAAGTTCTTCGGATCGACGGTGGCCGAATTGATGTTGGTGAACACCTTGAATTCGTCGGCGCAACGCACGTCGTAGCCGTAGCTCGACACCCCGAAGGAGATCAGCCGATCCTGGCCTTCGCCACGCATCTGGCGCTCTACGAAGGGCTCGATCATGCCGTGCTCTTGCGCCATGCGGCGAATCCACTTGTCCGATTTGATGCTCATGGCGGGTGTCCTGAAATAGCGAGGTGAAAAAAAACGGTCTGGCATCTTACCGGGGCGCGAGGTCGGGTTCAAAGTCTGGGACGTTTTTCTCGCCCCACGCCACGATTTTCAAGGGCCCAGCGACGAACGACGGGCCGTCAGTCACGAAAACCGAGAAACCTTCGCACTGGCCATTGGCACGTTCAGGAAAAAGGGTTAAGGTGGCGCCACTGTGCTGCTTGTGTCACTGAGAATCTCTACACGATGTTGAATTTCGATCCAACCATCTCCAAGAATTTTTCCTGCTCTTTGCACTCAGTCTCGGCCAGGGCTTTTCCTGAGTCGCAGTTAACTTTGTCCAAGGAGATACACCATGTCTAATCGCCAAACCGGTACCGTTAAGTGGTTCAACGATGAAAAAGGCTTCGGCTTCATCACTCCACAATCCGGTGACGACCTGTTCGTACACTTCAAAGCTATCCAATCCGACGGCTTCAAAAGCCTGAAAGAAGGCCAACAGGTTTCTTTCATCGCTACCCGCGGTCAGAAAGGCATGCAAGCTGAAGAAGTTCAAGTTATCTAACTTGTACTGATCCAGTAAAAAGCCCCGCCCTCAACAGCGGGGCTTTTTTGTGCCCGTCACTTTTGTCGGCGCCCTCGCTGAAAAAGGCGCCCATGCGTCCCGAGTTACCAGGTCACGCCAAAGCCCACGGTGTAGCGGGTCTTGTCCAGATCGCTGTCTTCGGTACCACGGATCAGGTCTTTTTCCGCCTTGAGGTTCAACGAAGCCCAGTCGGTGACCTTGTAGCGCAGCCCCATCTCGGCATCCAGCGCATAGTCGGCCACCCCCGAAAGCGGCCGCCCCACCTCGCCATTGGTGAAGAACTCCACCCGCTTGCCAATCAGGTAACGGTTGTAGTCCCACTTCATCGCCAGGGAATAGAAGTTGTCCTTGCCGCCATCGGCGTACTCGTAATCCGTACGGTTGAGCAGTGAGCCCAGGGAGAATGCACCCAGCTCATCATCCCAGAACTGGTAGCCGGGACCGGTACCCACCACCCGCTGCCGCGCCAGGTCCTCGACTTTGTCCCGCTTGTAGGTCAGGCGCCCTTCCCAGAACCACTTTTCCGTGATGAAACGGTCCAGAGCATACTCGGCGCTCCAGTTATCCGTGGTCACCACATGATCCTGGAACTCACGGTTGTATTCGCCCTGGGCATTGTGGCGCCAGGCCCCATGACGCGCCGAGGTCTTGAAGTCGATGTCGTAGTCATCAGTGTTCTTTTCGGCGCGCTTGTAGTCCATGGCCACATCGACGTTGCCTTTCCAGACCATGTCCTCCACCAGCGGCTTGGGTTTCATGATCTGCTGGATGCTTGCTAGCTCCACCGTCTTGGGCGCCTCGCCGTTGGCCAGGATCACCTTGCCCTCATCCGCCGCCTGCAGCGACTTGGCCCTCTCCCCGGTGTAGGCATCCTGCTTGACCAGCAGCTCCTGGTCGCTCTCCAGAGTCTTGACCTGCTTCCAGTCAATATTGATGGCGCCGCCATAGTCGGTCTGAATCAACAGCTTGCCACCGTCGAACACCTTGATCTTGCCACTCAGGCGATCACCGTTCTTCAACCACACGGTATCGGCCAACACAGGCATGGAGGCGCTGAGCACCGCAAAACACAGCAAAGTTCTAGGCAACATAAGCAATACAGGACTCGATCTTGCGAAAAAAAACGGCATTATTCGTGCTGAACAAGCCTCAGTCAGGACTGACCCGGGTATTGAGAGTGAGTTCAATACTCATCCGGCTTTGATCACCACAACCGACCAGCGCCCCTCCTCTATTATCTGGAACCGCGAATGTGACCGAACACAGCGAAGAGCCGCAAAGCCCTGCACAGATCCGACGCACGGCGCTGTACCTGACCCTGGCCCAGGTTCCCGAAGGCAGGGTGGTGAGCTACGGCCAACTGGCGGAAATGGCAGGCCTGGGGCGGGCGGCACGCTGGGTCGGGCGCACCCTCAGCCAGTTGCCCGCCGACACCAGCCTGCCCTGGCATCGGGTGCTCGGCGCCGGCGGTCGCCTGAGCTTGCCAGCCGGCAGCCCCTCAGGCGACGAACAGCGGGCCAGACTGCGCGGCGAAGGTGTCTCTATCCTGAACAATCGCGTGGATATTCAGCGCCATGGCTGGCGCCCGGTGGAGCACAGCGGTTAGAGTGCGCGCTTTGTTTCCGTAATCTGAGGCAGACTTCAGCCCATGCCCCGTAAAACCTGGCGCGCCGCACTTGCCGCCTATGCCAGCCCCTCGACGCTCGTGCTGTTGCTGCTTGGTTTCGCCGCCGGCATGCCTTACATGCTGGTGTTCTCGACTCTTTCGGTATGGTTGCGCGAGGCCGGTGTGGCTCGTGAAACCATCGGTTACGCCAGCCTGATCGGCCTGGCCTATGCCTTCAAGTGGGTATGGTCACCCCTGCTCGACCAATGGCGCCTGCCGCTCCTGGGCAAGCTCGGCCGACGTCGCTCCTGGCTGGTCCTGGCGCAGACCCTGGTGATTCTCGGCCTGATCGGCATGGGTTTCTGCGACCCGCAAAAGCACCTTTCCTGGCTGATTGCCATTGCGGTGATCGTGGCATTCGCCTCGGCCACCCAGGACATCGCCATCGACGCCTACCGCCTGGAAATCGCCGACGACAGCCGCCAGGCCGCCCTGGCCGCCAGCTACATGTCCGGCTATCGGGTTGCCGTGCTGCTGGCCACTGCCGGCGCACTGTTTTTCGCCGAAGGCTTCGGCTCCACCGGTTTCAGCTACAAGCATTCAGCCTGGACTGGCACCTACGTGCTATTCGGGGTGCTGATGATCCCGGCCCTGATCACCACCTTGCTGATGCGTGAACCTGCGGTACCGCTGCGCACCCAACTCTCCGCGGGACGCTACAGCTTCGCCCACCAGTTGATCTCGGTGTTCGTGCTGATCGTGCTGCTGGTTTCCGTTCCCGCCACCTTCACCCAGCTGTACAACACCGACTTCGCCAGCGTGATCTTCAATGGCATGAGCCTGCTGGACCTGCTGCTGGAAGACCGCGCCTTCCTGCGGGCCATCCTCTACATCACCCTCAGCACCCTGTGCCTGTCGGCCATGGGCCGCCGTGGGCTGGCGCCGGTGCTGACGCCGGTCAACGACTTCATCCTGCGCTATCGCTGGCAAGCCTTCCTGCTGTTGGGGCTGATCGCCACCTATCGCATGTCGGACACGGTCATGGGCGTCATGGCCAACGTGTTCTATATCGACCAGGGCTTCACCAAGGACCAGATCGCCGGAGTCAGCAAGATCTTCGGCCTGATCATGACCTTGCTCGGCGCCGGCATGGGCGGCCTGCTGATCGTGCGGTTCGGCATCCTGCCGATCCTGTTTATCGGCGGCGCCGCCTCAGCCGCCACCAACCTGCTGTTCCTCATGCTCGCCGACATGGGCCCTAACCTGAAGATGCTGATCGTTACCATTTCCCTGGACAACTTCAGTTCAGGCATGGCCACTTCAGCCTTTGTCGCCTACCTGTCGAGCCTGACCAACCTCAAGTTCTCCGCCACCCAGTACGCCCTGCTCAGTTCCATCATGCTACTGCTGCCGCGTCTGATCGGCGGCTATTCCGGGGTCATGGTGGAAAAGTTCGGCTATCACGACTTCTTTCTCATCACCGCGATCCTCGGGGTGCCGACACTGATTCTGATCGCCATTCACTGGTTCCAGGAGAGCCGCCGCGCCGGGCCGAAATCCGAGCCCGAAAGCCCCGCCAACAGCACCGCAGTCGGCGAAGAATCGTAGAAAATCCCGGGGGTTGCGCACTTTTCGCAGTAGCCCCCGGCCCCTCCGAGCGCAATCCTGTACGCCAGCGGAACTCGCCCGTACAATGCTCCGTCACTTCCAGTCTTCAGCAACCGACAACGGCCTACCATGCGCACCAGTCAATATTTGCTCGCCACACAGAAAGAAACGCCTTCCGACGCGGTCGTGATCAGCCATCAGCTGATGCTGCGCGCCGGCATGATCCGTAAACTGGCTTCCGGCCTGTACACCTGGCTGCCGATGGGCTTGCGGGTGATGCGCAAGGTTGAAGCCATCGTTCGCGAAGAAATGAACGCCGCGGGCGCGCTTGAAGTGTTGATGCCGAGCACTCAGCCGGCCGAGCTGTGGCAGGAATCCGGTCGCTGGGAAGAGTACGGCCCGGAGCTTTTGCGCTTCAAAGACCGTCACGGTCGCGATTTCTGCGCCGGCCCGACCCACGAAGAAGTGATCACCGATCTGGCGCGCAACGAGCTGAGCAGCTACAAGCAGCTGCCGCTGAACCTGTACCAGATCCAGACCAAATTCCGCGATGAAATCCGCCCACGCTTCGGTCTGATGCGTGGCCGCGAGTTCATCATGAAGGACGCCTACTCCTTCCACGCCGACCAGGCGTCCCTGCAGGTCACCTACGACCGCATGCACCAGGCTTACTGCAACGTCTTCACCCGCCTGGGCCTGAAGTTCCGCCCGGTTGAAGCGGACAACGGCTCCATCGGCGGCGCCGGCTCCCACGAATTCCACGTGCTGGCCGAGTCCGGTGAAGACGATATCGTCTTCAGCAACGGCTCCGACTACGCGGCGAACATCGAGAAAGCCGAAGCCGTGCCACGCGAAACCTCCCGCCCAGCGCCAGCCGAAGAACTGCGCCTGGTCGATACGCCAGACACCAAGACCATTGCCGCGCTGGTGGAAAAATTCAATCTGCCGATTGAAAAGACCATCAAGACCCTGATCGTCCACGCCGAAGAGCCGGGCAAGCTGATTGCCCTGATCATCCGGGGCGACCACGAATTGAACGAAATCAAGGCGGCCAACCAGCCTGGCGTTGCCAGCCCGCTGGTCATGGCGTCCGATGCCGAACTGCGTGACGCCATTGGCGCCGGTGCCGGTTCCCTCGGCCCGCTGAACCTGCCGCTGCCGATCATCATCGACCGCTCGGTCGAGCTGATGAGCGATTTCGGGATCGGTGCGAACATCGACGACAAGCACTACTTCGGCGTCAACTGGGAACGCGATCTGCCGGTGCCGACCGTGGCCGACCTGCGTAACGTGGTGGCCGGCGACCCGAGCCCGGACGGCAAGGGCACCCTGGAAATCAAGCGCGGCATCGAAGTCGGGCACATCTTCCAGCTGGGCAACAAGTACAGCAAGGCGATGAAGTGCGAAGTGCTGGGCGAGAACGGCAAGCCGGTGACCCTGGAAATGGGTTGCTACGGCATTGGCGTGTCCCGCGTGGTGGCTGCTGCCATCGAGCAGAACAACGATGACAACGGCATCATCTGGAGCGACACCCTGGCGCCGTTCCAGATCGCCCTGGTGCCACTGCGCTACGAAACCGAGCAGGTTCGCGAAGCCACCGACAAGCTCTACGCCGAACTCACCGCTGCCGGCTTCGAAGTGCTGCTGGACGATCGGGACAAGAAGACCAGCCCGGGCATCAAGTTCGCGGACATGGAGCTGATCGGCATTCCTCACCGGATCGTAGTCAGCGACCGCGGCCTCGCCGAAGGCAACCTGGAATACAAGAGCCGTACCGAAGCCCAGGCGCAAGCGCTGCCCGTGGCCGACGTGCTGTCCTTCCTTCAAGCCCGTATCCGTCGCTGAAACCAGATAGAGAAGTCATGTTCAAGCGAAACACCTTAAGCCTCGGGGGCGCCGCCTTGTGCGGTGCCCTGCTGGTCAGCGGCTGTGCCAACCAGATGTCGCAACGCAGCGAACACGAGGAACGTGTCGAACGCAAACTGCTCGACCACAGCCTGCAGATCGATGTCGGTGAGCCTAAGGTGCTTGAGCTGCCGCAGCGCCGAGTGCGCATTCACGAACAGAAGACCTTCGAAGTCACCGAGTTCGAGGTCACCCGCCGCTACGATCGCTACACGCCCTACCAACCCTGGCGCGAGATCTACGAGATCCCGCTGGGCGCGGTAGCCCTGGTGGCCGGCGTGGGTGCCAATGTGGTCAACGTGTTTGCTCTGGGCAACCTGCCGGACAGTGTCACCAAGGACTGGGTCAGCTACGGCGTGTCCGGGCTCAACCCGTTCATGAATATGCCGTCCCACGGTCGTGCCCAGCAGAACCTGGCGGCCATCGATGAAGTCCAGCGTGACAAACGCCTGGAGTATTCGAGCCTGCCCTGGAGCGAGCGCCCGGTGCAGGTCAAGGCCGGCAAGCAGACCTACGACATGAGCACCGATCGCAATGGCGTGCTGCGCTTGAACCTGCTGGACGCGCCGTTCTCCGAACAGGACCTGAACCACATCGGCAAGCTGCAGATCAGTGTCGAAGACGCCCAGGACGAAGTGCATTCCGACTCCTCCCTAAGCCTGAGCAGCAGCCTGCGCGGCAAGCTGGTGGAAGCTCATGCACTGATCTACGACGACCTGGAAGATGACGAAGTGAGCCAATGGGTGCACCGAGTCAAGCGCCTGTCGGAACTGGGCCTGGAGGAAGAAGCCAGCGAGCTGGAGCAGAGCCTGATCGAGCTGACCCGCAACGACCCGGAGCTGCAGAGCGAGTTTCTCAAGTCCCTGACCAAGAATGCCGGCCGCCTGGTCGCCGACCCCGGCAACAACTGACACACCCTGTAGGAGCCGGCTTGCCGGCGAAAGCGATGCACCGGATGGATCGCAACCGACCGGCCCCTACAACACCCCTCGGAACAGCTCCAGCTGTTCATGACCGCCGCGCATATCCTGCAAACGCACGCCAATTCCCAGCAAGCGCACCGGCTTGCCGCCGCGCTTGAAAGCCTGGGTCAGCAATTGCCGATAACTCTCCAGGTCACGCCCCGCCCCCGCCTGCTCCAGGGTGGTCTGGGTAAAATCATGAAACTTCACTTTGACGAAAGGCTTGCCCGGCCGGTAGCTGCTGTCGATGCGCGCCATGCGCCCCGCCAGGGTCTCCATCAATTCCGGCAATTTCTGCAGGCAACTGTCCAGATCCGGCAGGTCCACGTCGTAGGTATTTTCCACGCTGATCGACTGCCGCCGGCTATCGTTCTGCACTGGCCGCTCATCGATTCCCCGGGCCAGGCTCCACAGGCGCTCGCCAAAACTGCCGAACTCGCGCACCAGCGCCAGCTTGCTCCAGTCCCGCAATTGCAGGCAGTCGACAATGCCCAGGCGCCCCAGCTTGTCCGCCGTGACCTTGCCCACGCCGTGCAGCTTGCTCACTGGCAACTCGGAGACGAAATCCTCCACCTGGTCTGGGGTGATCACAAACAGCCCGTTGGGCTTTTTCCAGTCACTGGCGATTTTCGCCAGGAATTTGTTCGGCGCCACCCCGGCCGACACGGTGATGTGCAACTGATTGGAAACCCGGCGGCGAATGTCCTGGGCGATACGTGTGGCGCTGCCGGCAAAGCTCGGGCTTTCGGAAACATCCAGGTAGGCCTCGTCCAGCGACAAGGGCTCGATCAGGTCGGTGTAGTCGCGAAAGATCGTATGGATCTCTTTGGAGGCTTCCCGATAGGCCTCCATGCGCGGTTTGACGATCACCAGGTCCGGACACAGGGTCAGGGCGTGCCGGGAAGACATGGCCGAGCGCACGCCATAGGCTCGCGCCTCATAATTGCAGGTAGCAATCACCCCCCGTCGATCCGCGGACCCGCCCACCGCCAGCGGCTTGCTGGCCAGGTGCGGGGCATCACGCATTTCGATGGCGGCGTAGAAGCAATCGCAGTCAATGTGAATGATTTTGCGCTGCATCATATAAAGGCAGAGGTCATGGAAGGCACAGGTCGCAATGGAAGCAGAAGGCAAGTATCTACCGACACCTGTATATAGCACCAGTACCTTGCATCTTCGCGCCTACCTTCATCAGGGCCGGCTGAATTTATTTGCTCAATGACAACAACGCCGTCAATAGAGCTGCAAGCCCCGTTCTAGCTAGGCCTGAGCCTTCCGAAAAGCCTCTTCCAGGAAGCTAAGCGATTGAACCGGAAGCAATTTTCAAAATTTAATGATTGACAGAATCTGCCAGCTCTGTAGAATTTGGCCACACAGACGCGGGATGGAGCAGTCTGGTAGCTCGTCGGGCTCATAACCCGAAGGTCGTCGGTTCAAATCCGGCTCCCGCAACCAAACATCGAAGAAGGCCACTTGAAAAAGTGGCCTTTTTTGTGTGCGTGAGTTTTTAACTTACCCGCCCCTTGTAAAACTCCTTGCATGTCCATGACTTAAGCTTGCCAGCTGGCATTTCGACGTTAATTTGACCAATTGGACCATTAACGGTTGACACTCAGTCGTTCGCCTGTAGAATGCCGCCACACAGACGCGGGATGGAGCAGTCTGGTAGCTCGTCGGGCTCATAACCCGAAGGTCGTCGGTTCAAATCCGGCTCCCGCAACCAAACATCAAAAAAGGCTGCTCGAAAGAGTGGCCTTTTTTGTATCTGTCGAAAAAGTCCTTTGGCAACAATGATCTGGCAATGTGTTGCGAACCTTTAGCAGCGCGTCGACTCTTCACCATGCAAGCTATGCTCTGTCTCGGGGCAACCATCTTGCGTTGATCGCGCAGGCTCGCCGGGCCCCGGTGAGACGCGTTAATATTTGAAATTATTTTTTCTACAGGGATTGGTAACTTGGCTGGATACCCCCATCCTGTCGCGCACAATCCACGAGGTGATTGATGCGCGCCAACATGTCTGACTCACAAGACGCCGATACCGCTACCGCCACTCAACCCATTACAGTCACTCGCTTGCGCTGGCTGGACCTGTTGAGCAAATACCGCCAGCCGCTGGGCCTGGCCGTGACCCTGCTGCTATTCGCCATTGCCCTGATCGCCTGTCGCCACCTGCTCAGCGAGCTGGACTTCTACGCGCTGCACGATTCGATCCTCGAAGTGCCCAAGCCGGCCCTGCTCGGTGCATTGGGCGCGACCATCGTCGGCTTCATCATCCTGCTGGGCTACGAGTGGTCGGCCAGCCGCTATGCCGGGGTCAATCTGCCTGGCCGCACCCTGGCCCTGGGTGGCTTCACGGCCTTCGCCATCGGTAACGCCATTGGCCTGTCGCTGCTCTCCGGCGGTTCAGTGCGCTACCGGCTGTACGCCCGCCATGGGCTGGGGGCCGCCGATGTGGCCCACATGACCCTGTTCGCCAGCCTGTCCCTGGGCTGCGCCCTGCCTCCGCTGGCGGCCCTGGCCACACTGAGCAACCTGCCGGCTGCCTCCGCGGCCCTGCGCCTGCCGGAAAGCCTGCTGGCGGGCATCGCCCTGGCCATCCTGCTGCTGGGGGCAGTGCTGGCCGTTGGCATCTATCGCCGACGTCTGCCAGAGCAGCCCCTGCGCGACAACCTGCTGGTGCGGGTTGGCCGCCGCACTTTGCGCCTGCCCGGGCGGCGCCTGACCTTCCTGCAACTGATCATCACCGCCCTGGACGTCGCCGCCGCCGCCACCGTGCTCTACCTGCTGCTGCCGGAAGCACCGCCCTTCGGCGCCTTCCTGCTGGTGTACCTGCTGGCCCTGGCGGCCGGGGTACTCAGCCACGTGCCCGGTGGTGTCGGAGTGTTCGAAGCGATCCTGCTGGCGGCCTTCGCGGACAAGCTCGGCGCCGCCCCCCTGGCTGCGGCACTGCTGCTGTACCGCTTGATCTACGTGGTGCTGCCGATGCTGGTGGCCTGCGTCCTGCTGCTGATCAACGAAGCCCAACGCCTGTTCCAGACCCGGCAATCGCTGCGGGTGGCGTCCGGCCTCGCGGCACCGATCCTCGCGGTGCTGGTGTTCCTTTCCGGCGTGGTCCTTCTGTTTTCCGGCGCTACCCCGGAAATCGATACCCGCCTGCAACACATCGGCTTCCTGATTCCCCATCGCCTGGTGGACGCCTCGCACTTCGGCGCCAGCCTGATCGGCGTGCTCTGCCTGCTGCTGGCCCAGGGCCTGCGCCGGCGCCTGTCGGCGGCCTGGATGCTGACCACCATTCTCTTGCTGGTGGGTGCCCTGCTCTCCCTGCTCAAGGGTTTTGACTGGGAAGAAGCCTGCCTGATGACCCTCACCGCCAGCCTGCTGGCCGTGTTCCGCCGCTCGTTCTATCGCCCCAGCCGCCTCACCGAACTGCCGTTCTCGCCGCTGTACCTGGTGGCCAGCGTCTGTGTACTGGGGGCTTCAATCTGGCTGCTGCTGTTCGCCTATCAGGATGTTCCCTACAGCCATCAGCTGTGGTGGCAGTTCACCCTGGACGCCGACGCCCCTCGTGGCCTGCGCTCCTTGCTGGGTGCCGCGGTGCTGCTGCTGGTGGTGTCCCTGACCTGGCTGCTGCGCACCGCACGCCCGGTAATCCACCTGCCCACCAGCGAGGAGCTGGACAAGGCGGCGAAGATCCTCATGGCCTCCTCCCAACCCGATGGCGGCCTGGCCCTGACCGGTGACAAGGCGCTGCTGTTCCACCCCAACGACGACGCCTTCCTGATGTACGCCCGCCGCGGCCGCAGCCTGGTGGCGCTGTACGACCCCATCGGCCCGACCCAGCAACGGGCGGAAATGATCTGGCAGTTCCGCGACCTGTGCGACGTGCACCACGCGCGCCCGGTGTTCTACCAGGTACGGGCAGAGAACCTGCCCTACTACATGGACATCGGCCTGACCGCGATCAAGCTCGGCGAAGAAGCCCGGGTCGACTTGCAGCGCTTTGATCTCGAAGCCAAAGGCAAGGAGATGAAGGACCTGCGCTATACCTGGAACCGCGGTACCCGCGACGGCCTGTCACTGGAGATCCACGAGCCTGGGCAAGCACCGATGGACGAGCTGAAGGTCATCTCCGACGCCTGGCTGACCGGCAAGAATGTCCGCGAGAAAGGCTTCTCCCTGGGCCGCTTCAGCGACGAGTACCTCAAGCACTTCCGCATTGCCATCATTCGTTTCGAAGGGCGCCCGGTGGCCTTCGCCAACCTGCTCGAGACCTACAGCCACGACCTGGCCAGCCTCGACCTGATGCGCGCGCACCCGGACGCGCCGAAGCTGACCATGGAATTCATGATGGTCGGCCTGATCCAGCATTATAAAAACCATGGATACGCCCGCTTCAGCCTGGGAATGGTGCCGTTGTCAGGCCTGCAACCACGGCGTGGCGCACCGCTGACCCAGCGTCTGGGCTCGATGGTCTTCCGCCGTGGCGAGCAACTGTATAACTTCCAAGGTTTGCGCCGCTTCAAAGACAAGTTCCAGCCCGACTGGGAACCCCGTTACATGGCCGTGCCGGCCGGGCTTGACCCGCTGGTGGCACTGGCCGACACCGCCGCCCTGATCGCGGGCGGCCTGACTGGATTGGTGAAACGCTGATGATTCAACGCTCTTGGCGGTATCTGCTGGCCACACTGGTGGTGCTGGCTGTGATTGCGGGTGGCGGCTACTGGTGGTGGAACCGCCCCGCCCCTGAACCGACCCTGGAACAACTGACCCAGGCCGACGGCTCGACCCTGACCCGTGTGACCCCGGGTACCAAGGCCAAGGCCCGGGTGGTAGTGGCGGTGCTGCCTGACGCCACCCTGACCGACAAGCAACTGCTGGCCCTGAGCCGCAGCGGCGCGGCGCAGATCGTCCAAGTGGTCCTGCCCAAGGACGACTGCAAGCTGCAGGAACAAGCCCTGCAAGACGCCCTGCCCCAGCTCAGTGGCCCGGCCACCCTGGTCAGCGGCATCGGCCCGGGCGCGGCCCTGGCCTGGCGCTGGATCGCGACCCAGAACGACGACAAGGCCCAGGCCGTGTCGGTGGGTTTCACCATCAACCCGGCACCCGGCTGTACCGACCCACTGCCCAAGACCCTGGCCCACGGCCACTGGCTGGTGGCCTGGAACGACAACCCGGATGACGAAAGCGCCGGCTTCGTGCGTGACACCCCCAACGCCACCACCAGCATCAGCGACTACGACATTCACCTGCCGCAAGTGCTGAACAATGAGCTGCGCAAGCTGCTGGTGGGTTCGGAAAACGGCGGCCTGAGCATCCCCGTGGTGGAAGTCCCGGCAGGCCAGGCCAAGGACACCGTGACCCTGTTCCTCTCCGGCGACGGCGGCTGGCGCGACCTGGACCGCGACGTGGCCGGCGAAATGGCCAAGATCGGCTACCCGGTGGTGGGCATCGACACCCTGCGCTACTACTGGCAGCACAAGACCCCGGAGCAGAGCGCCATCGACCTCACCGAGCTGATGCAGCACTACCGGCAGAAGTGGGGCACCAAGCGCTTCGTGCTGACCGGTTACTCCTTCGGCGCCGACGTGCTACCGGCCATCTACAACCGCCTGCCGGAAGCCGAGCAGCAGCGGGTCGACGCCATTATCCTGCTGGCCTTCGCCCGTACCGGCAGCTTCGAGATCGAAGTCGAAGGCTGGCTGGGCAACGCCGGCAAGGAAGCCGCCACCGGCCCGGAAATGGCCAAGCTGCCAGCGGCCAAGGTGGTGTGCATCTACGGCGTGGAAGAGGTCGATGAAAGCGGTTGCACCGACAAGACCGCCGTGGGTGAAGCCATGAAGCTGCCAGGGGGCCATCACTTCGATGAGAACTACCCGGCACTGGCCAAGCGCCTGGTGGATGCCATCGAGAAGCGCCAGGCCAAGGATCAGGCCACCGCTCAAGAGTGAGCTGAGCCTCGCCCGACAAAAGCCCCCGCAGCCTTGAGGTTGCGGGGGCTTTTTTACACCGATGGTCTAAATGGCCTCGCGGATTAAAAACCAGGGGAGGTCTCGCGAAAACGTTCTGTTATCGGCATTGATGTTGGCTGTCAGGCCGCTATCGCGAGCAAGCTCGCTCCTACAGGGTCCGTGAAACGAAAAAGCCCCCGCTGCCGCAAGGCAACGGGGGCTTTTAGGGGCTCGGGTTTATATCTCCACCTGGGTGCCCAGTTCGATCACCCGGTTCACCGGCAGCTTGAAGAAGCGCAGGTTGCCGTTGGCGTTCTTCAACATGAAGGCGAACAGCGCCTCGCGCCAGCGGGCCATGCCTTCGAGCTTGGAGGCGATCACCGTCTCGCGGCTGAGGAAGTAGGTGGTGCGCATCGGGCTGAAGTCCAGTTCATCCAGGTGGCACAGCTTCAGCGCTTCCGGTACGTCCGGCTCGTCGGTGAAACCAAAATGCAGGATCACCCGGAAGAAGCCTTCGCCGTAGGAATCCACCTCGAAACGCCGCTGCGCAGGGACCCGGGGAATGTCCTCGTAGACCACGGTCAACAGCACCACTTGCTCATGCAGCACCTGGTTGTGCAGCAGGTTGTGCAGCAAGGCGTGGGGCACGGCGTCCGGGCGGGCAGTGAGGAACACTGCGGTGCCCTGGACCCGATGCGGCGGCTGCACGCGGATGCTGCCGATGAAGATCGGCAGCGGCAGCCCGCCTTCGTCCAGGCGGTCCACCAGCAGCTCCTTGCCGCGTTTCCAGGTGGTCATGAGGATGAACAGCACGATCCCCGCCAGTACCGGGAAAGCACCGCCCTGGACGATCTTCGGCACGTTGGCGGCGAAGAACAGCCCGTCCACCAGCAGGAAGCCCACCAGCACCGGCACCGCCAGCACCGGCGGCCATTTCCACAGCAGCAGCATCACCGCCGCTACCAGGATGCTGGTGATCAGCATGGTCCCGGTCACCGCCACGCCGTAGGCCGAGGCCAGGGCGCCGGAGGACTCGAAGCCCAGCACCAGCAGGATCACGCCCACCATCAGCGACCAGTTCACCGCGCCGATGTAGATCTGCCCCTGCTCGGCACTGGAGGTGTGCTGAATGTACATGCGCGGGATATAGCCCAGCTGGATCGCTTGACGGGTCAGGGAGAAGGCCCCGGAAATCACCGCCTGGGAGGCAATGACCGTGGCCAGGGTCGCCAACACCACCAGCGGAATCAGGGCCCAGCCCGGCGCCAGCAGGTAGAACGGGTTGCGCGCCGCGTCGGGGTTTTCCAGCAGCAGCGCGCCCTGTCCGAAGTAGTTCAGCACCAGGGCCGGCAGCACCAGGGCAAACCAGGCACGGGCAATCGGCTTGCGGCCGAAGTGCCCCATGTCGGCGTACAGGGCTTCGGCCCCGGTCAACGCCAGCACCACCGCACCAAGAATAGCCACGCCCATGCCCGGATGGACGATGAAGAAACGCACGCCCCACACCGGGTTCAGCGCCTGCAACACTTCAGGATGCTTGAGGATGCCATTGACCCCCAGACCGCCCAGCACCAGGAACCAGGTCACCATGACCGGGCCAAACAGCTTGCCGATACGGTCTGTGCCGTGCTTCTGGATCAGGAACAGCGCCACCAGCACCACCAATGCCAAGGGCACCACCCAACGCTCCAGGCCGCTGAACGCCAGCTCCAGCCCTTCCACCGCCGACAATACCGAGATCGCCGGGGTGATCATGCTGTCGCCATAGAACAGCGCGGCGCCGATCAAACCGAGAATCACCAGCACCGAACGCAAACGCGGATAAGAACCGGACGCCCGTCGAGCCAGAGCAGTCAGGGCCATGATGCCGCCCTCGCCCTGGTTGTCAGCGCGCAGGATGAACAGCACGTACTTGATCGAAACGACCCAGACCAACGACCAGAAAATCAGCGCCAGGATGCCAAACACCCCATCGTGATTGACCTGCACACCATAACTGCCGGAAAACACCTCTTTGAGGGTATAGAGCGGGCTGGTGCCGATATCGCCGTACACCACCCCGACCGCCGCCACCAGCATCCCCAGAGGCTTGACCCCGGAGTGCTCGCCACTCGCCGCCTGACTACTTGCCTGACCCATCAATGACTCCTACTACCAAGACCGGGGCTTCTTATATAGAAAGCGCAAGGTTATACAAGCGCTATTCTCTAAACTTGTGCAGTTTGCCCTGCAACTTGCAGATTTTTATTACCACTAAGGCTCTAACTAAAGCCGTATGAAAACCACCGGGCATAACGCGAAGTAGCATAGTCCAGCGCTCGTCGTATTTCCCCTGCATAAAGCTGGTCAAGCGCCTCGACCACCGCTAGAATTGCGCACTTTTTGATCAGAGGCGCAGCCAGCGCCCAACTGTCGCACTTGCCCCCCAAGTGTCTCGACACCCAATACCGAGGTTAGACATGTCCACCCCCTCCGCGCCGGCCAACCCAAAAGTCGGCTTCGTATCCCTGGGTTGCCCAAAAGCTCTGGTCGACTCCGAGCGCATCCTCACTCAACTGCGCATGGAAGGCTATGACGTGGTGTCCACCTACCAGGACGCCGATGTCGTGGTGGTCAACACCTGCGGTTTCATCGACTCGGCCAAGGCCGAATCCCTGGAAGTGATCGGCGAAGCCATCAAGGAAAACGGCAAGGTCATCGTCACCGGCTGCATGGGCGTCGAAGAAGGCAATATCCGTGACGTGCACCCCAGCGTGCTGGCTGTAACCGGCCCGCAACAATACGAGCAGGTGGTCAACGCCGTGCACGAAGTGGTTCCACCCAAACAGGACCACAACCCGCTGATCGACCTGGTGCCACCGCAAGGCATCAAGCTGACCCCACGGCACTACGCCTACCTGAAGATTTCCGAAGGCTGCAACCACAGCTGCAGTTTCTGCATCATCCCGTCGATGCGCGGCAAGCTGGTCAGCCGCCCGGTAGGCGACGTGCTCGACGAGGCGCAGCGCCTGGTCAAGTCCGGGGTCAAGGAACTGCTGGTGATCTCCCAGGACACCAGCGCCTATGGCGTCGACGTCAAGTACCGCACCGGCTTCTGGAACGGCGCGCCGGTCAAGACCCGCATGACCGAGCTCTGCGAAGCCCTGAGCACCCTGGGTGTGTGGGTGCGCCTGCACTACGTGTACCCGTACCCGCACGTGGACGAGCTGATTCCGCTGATGGCCGCCGGCAAGATCCTGCCGTACCTGGACATCCCGTTCCAGCACGCCAGCCCGAAGGTGCTCAAGGCCATGAAACGTCCGGCCTTCGAAGACAAGACCCTGGCGCGAATCAAGGCCTGGCGCGAGATCTGCCCGGAGCTGATCATCCGTTCGACCTTCATCGTCGGCTTCCCCGGCGAAACCGAAGAAGACTTCCAGTACCTGCTGAACTGGCTGACCGAAGCCCAACTGGACCGCGTCGGCTGCTTCCAGTACTCGCCGGTGGAAGGCGCTCCGGCCAACGACCTGGACCTGGAAGTGGTCCCGGACGAGGTCAAGCAGGACCGTTGGGAGCGCTTCATGGCGCACCAGCAGGAAATCAGCTCGGCACGCCTGCAACAGCGCATCGGCAAGGACATCGAAGTGCTGATCGATGAAGTGGATGAGAATGGCGCCGTGGGCCGCTGCTTCTTCGACGCCCCGGAGATCGACGGCAATGTGTTCATCGACGGCGCGGGCGACCTGAAGCCGGGCGACAAGGTCTGGTGCCGGGTGACCGACGCCGACGAATACGACCTCTGGGCCGAGACCCTGTAAGGCGTAAAAAAACTGCCAAGCCCCGCTCTCGCCACGAGATGCGGGGCTTTTTTCGGTCTATCGTTTGCTCTGCCAGGCCTGCAATCTCTGCGGCCGATCACTTCAGGGGCAGGCGGCATGCGCCAACACTCGGTCGTGCATACACCCAAACTCAGCGATTACCCGGAACTGACCCAGGTCTGGGAAGCCTCGGTGCGTGCCACCCACGACTTTCTCCCGGACAGCTATATAGAGTTGCTGCGCAACCTGGTGCAGACCCGCTACCTGGATGCGGTGATGCTGATCTGTACCCGCGATGCTCGCCAACGCATCACCGGCTTTGCCGGGGTCGCGGCGGGTAAGGTGGAAATGCTGTTCATCGCCCCGGCTCACCGAGGCCAGGGCCTGGGCCGGCAACTGCTGCGCTACGCGGTGGAACACCTCAATGCCCAGCAACTGGACGTCAACGAGCAGAACCCCCAAGCCCTGGGCTTCTACTTCAGCCAAGGCTTCGAAGTGGTTGGGCGCTCGGAGCAGGACGGCATGGGCCAGCCCTACCCCCTGCTGCACATGCGCCTCAAACAGCCGCAGCGACAGTCCTTGCGCGGCTAAAAGCCACAGCCAGCAAATGGACCCGCGATTAACCGGCGCCAGGCAGGTACAATAGCTGCCCTCTTTTGTTACGGCCCCTGTCATGACTGACCCGATTCGTCTCTCCAAACGCCTCATCGAACTGGTCGGCTGCTCCCGCCGGGAGGCTGAGCTGTTCATCGAGGGCGGCTGGGTCACCGTAGACGGCGAAGTCATCGACGAACCGCAGTTCAAGGTAGGCACGCAAACCGTTGCTCTGGACCCCGAGGCCAAGGCCACTGCGCCGGAGCCGGTGACCATCCTGCTCAACGTGCCCGCCGGCCAGGACCTGGACAGCGCCCTGCAGTCCATCAGCGCCGACAGCCTGTCCGAAGAACACCGCTACGGCAAACGTCCATTGCGCGGGCATTTCCTGCGCTTGACCGCCAGCGATGACCTGCAGCCCAACGCCAGCGGCCTGCTGGTGTTCACCCAGGACTGGAAAGTGCTGCGCAAGCTGACTGCCGACGCGGCCAAGATCGAGCAGGAATACGTGGTCGAGGTCGAAGGCGAGATGATCGACCACGGCCTCAACCGCCTGAACCACGGCCTGACCTACAAAGGCCGCGAGCTGCCACCGGTAAAAGCCAGCTGGCAGAACGAGAACCGCCTGCGCTTCGCCATGAAGAACCCGCAGCCGGGCGTGATCGCGCTGTTTTGCCAGGCCGTCGGCCTCAAGGTCGTCGCCATCCGCCGCATCCGGGTCGGCGGCGTGTCCATCGGCAAGGTGCCGCTGGGCCAGTGGCGCTACCTGTCGGCCAAAGAGAAGTTCTAAAGCCGCCCCCATTTCAGACGCCGTGCCCTTGCGCGGCGCTCCACGCGCATTGATCAGGACTGTAACCATGATTCATAACGATGTACTGCGCAGCGTGCGCTACATGCTCGACATCAGCGACAAGAAGGTCGTCGAAATCATCAAGCTCACCGGTTTCAAGGTCAGCCTGGACGATATCGTCAGCTACCTGAAGAAGGATGAGGAAGAAGGTTTTGTGCATTGCCCGGACGAAGTCATGGCGCACTTCCTCGATGGCCTGGTGATCTTCAAGCGCGGCAAGGACGAAAGCCGCCCGCCGCTGCCGATCGAACTGCCGGTCACCAACAACATCATTCTGAAGAAGCTGCGAGTGGCCTTTGAACTCAAGGAAGACGACATGCACGCCGTGCTCAAGGCAGCCGACTTCCCGGTGTCCAAGCCCGAGCTGAGCGCGCTGTTTCGCAAGTTCGGCCACACCAACTACCGCCCCTGCGGCGACCAACTGCTGCGCAACTTCCTCAAGGGCCTGACCCTGCGGGTTAGAGCTTAAGACAGCTGCACGCTTCAAGCTGCCAGTTCAACACTTGTAGCTTGCGGCTTGTAGCTCAAGGCTTGAGGCTTGCCAAATGACCTACAGCGTTTCCCCCATCGGCTTCGTGCGCTCCTGCTTCAAGGAGAAGTTCGCCATCCCGCGCCAGCCGCAACTGGCGCCGGCCGCTCGCGGCATATTGGAACTGGTGGCGCCCTTCGATCAGGGCGAGGCGGTGCAAGGGTTGGAGCAGGTCAGCCACGTCTGGCTGCTGTTCCTGTTTCACCAGGCCCTGGAGGACAAGCCGCGGCTCAAGGTGCGCCCGCCGCGCCTGGGGGGCAACAAGTCCATGGGGGTCTTCGCCACCCGCGCCACCCACAGACCCAATGGCATCGGCCAGTCGGTGGTGAAGCTGGACAAGGTCGAGGCCAATCGCCTGTGGATCTCCGGCATCGACCTGCTGGATGGCACACCGATCCTCGATATCAAGCCCTACGTGCCCTACGCCGACATCATTGCCACGGCGAGCAATGAGATCGCCAGCGCCGCGCCGCAGATTATTTCGGTGCAGTGGCAAGACACTGCCCTGCAACAGGCTCAGATCCACGCTCAGCGCCTGCAAGAGCCCTTGGTGGAGCTGATCGAACAGTGCCTGGCTCAAGATCCGCGTCCGGCCTATCAGTTGCCTACTGCAGAGCGAGAATACGGCGCGCAGTTCTGGGACCTGGACGTGCGCTGGCATTATCCCGAGCCGGGGCTGATCCGGGTGCTGGAAGTGGTCCCGGCGGGCTGAACCGCGGAAACGAAAAAGCCCGCGTTGCCTGGGAAGGCAACGCGGGCTTTTCTGTGTCTGGGAGCAGGTGCCCAGTCAGCATGAACAGGCTGACTGGACAGGCTTCGCGAGCAAGCTCGCTCCTACTTTTCGACGAAGGCGCGCTCGATCAGGTAGTCGCCCGGTTCGCGCATGCGCGGCGAAACGGTCAGGCCGAAGCTGTTGAGCACTTCGCTGGTTTCTTCCAGCATGCTCGGGCTGCCGCACAGCATGGCGCGGTCGTCCTGCGGGTTGATCGGTGGCAGGCCGATGTCGCGGAACAGTTTGCCGCTGCGCATCAGGTCAGTGAGGCGGCCTTCGTTCTCGAACGGCTCACGGGTCACGGTGGGGTAGTAGATCAACTTTTCACGCAAAGCCTCGCCGAAGAACTCGTTCTGTGGCAGGTGCTCGGTGATGAACTCGCGGTAGGCGACTTCGTTGACGTAGCGTACGCCGTGGCACAGGATCACTTTTTCGAAACGCTCGTAGGTTTCAGGATCCTGGATCACGCTCATGAACGGCGCCAGGCCGGTGCCGGTGCTGAGCAGGTACAGGTGTTTGCCCGGCTTCAAGTCATCCAGCACCAGGGTGCCGGTTGGCTTCTTGCTGATGATGATCTCGTCGCCTTCCTTAAGATGCTGCAATTGGGAAGTCAACGGACCGTCTGGAACCTTGATGCTGAAGAATTCGAGATGCTCTTCCCAGTTCGGGCTGGCAATGGAGTAGGCACGCATAAGCGGACGGCCATTGGGCTGTTGCAGGCCGATCATCACGAACTGACCGTTCTCGAAGCGCAGACCCGGGTCGCGGGTGCACTTGAAGCTGAACAGAGTGTCATTCCAGTGATGAACACTGAGGACACGCTCGTGGTTCATGTTGCTCATGTACGGGGGCTCCTAGAAATTGCCTGCGCTGACCATGAGCGCAATTGCACAGCATTCTAATGGCGGCGACAATATCTGTTAACTGGATTATTAAGATAAGGGTTATCGGTTATATCGATATGCGATTTACTCTCCGTCAACTGCAAGTCTTCGTCGCCGTCGCCCAGCAAGAGAGTGTTTCTCGTGCTGCGGGGCTGCTCTCCCTATCGCAATCCGCGGCGAGCACCTCGATCACCGAACTCGAGCGCCAATCCAGCTGCCAGCTGTTCGACCGTGCCGGCAAGCGCCTGAGCCTCAACGCCCTGGGCAAACAGCTGCTGCCACAGGCAGTGGCCCTGCTGGACCAGGCCAAGGAAATCGAAGACCTGCTCAACGGCAAATCCGGCTTCGGCTCGCTGTCGGTGGGCGCGACCCTGACCATTGGCAACTACCTGGCCACCCTGCTGATCGGCAGTTTCATGCAGGTACACCCGGAGAGCCAGGTGAAGCTCCATGTGCAGAACACTGCGCATATCGTGCAACAGGTGGCCCACTACGAAATTGATCTGGGTCTAATCGAAGGCGACTGCAGCCACCCGGACATCGAGGTGCAGACCTGGGTCGAGGATGAGCTGGTGGTGTTCTGCGCGCCCCAGCATCCCCTGGCCAAACGCGGCCACGCCAGCATGGAAGAACTGACCCACGAAGCCTGGATCCTCCGCGAACAGGGCTCCGGGACGCGGCTGACCTTCGACCAGGCCATGCGTCACCACCGCAGCGCACTGAACATCCGCCTGGAGCTGGAGCACACCGAAGCCATCAAGCGTGCAGTGGAGTCAGGTTTGGGGATTGGCTGTATTTCCAGACTGGCCCTGCGCGATGCGTTTCGCCGCGGCAGCCTGGTGCCGGTAGAAACCCCGGGCCTGGACCTGGCCCGGCAGTTCTACTTCATCTGGCACAAGCAGAAGTACCAGACCTCGGCCATGCGCGAATTCCTGGAACTGTGTCGCGCCTTTACCGCCGGGGTGCAACGCAGCGACGAAATCGTCCTGCCGAGCATTCCCTGATTCAGATCAGGATCACTGCCCAGACGAGGGTGATCATGCTCAGGGCGACAAATTGCGCCGCGCTACCCATGTCCTTGGCGTTTTTAGACAAGGGATGACGATCCAGGGAGATGCGGTCGATGGCCGCTTCCACCGCCGAATTGAGCAGCTCGACGATCAGCGCCAGCAGGCACACGGCGATCAACAGCGCACGCTCGACCCGGCTGACATTGAGCAGGAAGCTCAAGGGGATCAGGATCACATTGAGCAACACCAACTGACGGAATGCCGCCTCGCCAGTGAACGCCGCGCGCAAGCCATCGAACGAATAGCCGGCGGCGTTAAGGATACGTTTAAGACCGGTTTGACCTTTGAAAGGCGACATAAGCTGGGCAACTGAAGAAAAAGAAGTGGGGAAGCTAGTTCAACCAAAGTCAAAAAAGCGTGAACAAACAGCCGGTTAATGGCTGGAAATTGACTCAAGTTGTTGCAAGAGCAGCGCTGCCTGGGTCCGGGTGCGCACCCCGAGCTTGCGGAAGATCGCCGTCACATGGGCCTTGATCGTGGCTTCCGACACGCTCAGCTCGTAGGCGATCTGCTTGTTCAGCAACCCTTCGCAGACCATGGTCAGAACCCGGAACTGCTGGGGCGTCAGGCTGGCCAGGCCTTCGCTGGCGGCCTTGGCTTCCGCCGAAACACTGACTTCTTCAAACGCCTGGGGCGGCCACCAGACATCACCGTCCAACACACTGCGCACCGCCTCTTGAATGACTTCCAGGGAGCTGGACTTGGGAATGAAACCGCTGGCCCCAAACTCGCGGGAACGGACCATGACGGAGGCTTCCTCCTGGGCCGAGACCATCACCACGGGAATCTGCGGGTATTGCCCGCGCAGCAGCACCAGGCCGGAAAAGCCATAGGCGCCGGGCATGTTCAGGTCCAGCAGGACCAGGTCCCAGTCGGCTTTTTCGGTAAGGCGGGTTTCCAGTTCGGCGATGCTCGCCACTTCCACCAGACGCACATCAGGCCCCAGGCCCAGGGTGACGGCTTGATGCAGCGCACTGCGAAACAGCGGGTGGTCATCGGCAATCAGGATTTCGTATGTGGCCATTTTTAAATGATCCTGTTCTTCATGGCAGGACTGATGCATTCAGCCCTCACCCAAGCAACACGGGGGCACGCCAGAATACCGCACCCAAAGAGCACGAACGCCGCGAAAAGCCTGAGCAAAACAGTGGTTCAAACAGCGCCGGCGCCCTAATCGGCGCCAAGCATGCCCAGCCAAGCCAGGGTGGTCAAGCGCGAAGCTTTGCGGCATCTTAGCTGGCTAACTAATAAGAGAGCCATCATGCGCAGCCAAGCCTTGCGTGCCGATGTCCTGATGCTGATTACCGCGGTGATCTGGGGCTCGGCGTTTGTCGCACAAACTTCCGGTATGGATCATATCGGCCCCTTCCTTTATTCCGGCCTGCGCTTCGCCCTGGGCTCACTCTGCCTCTTGCCGCTGGTGCTGCGTAAAACACCCACGGATCGTCAGCCCGAACCCTTGCTCAATCGTGGCCTGCTACTGGGCGGCGTACTCATGGGGCTGGCCCTGGCCCTGGGCATCAATCTGCAACAGGTGGGGCTGATGTTTACCACCGTCACCAACGCCGGTTTCATCACCGGGCTCTATGTCATTGTAGTGCCGCTTCTGGGGCTGCTGATTGGCCACAAGACTGGCCTGGGCACGTGGCTCGGCGCCGTGCTGGCGGTGGTGGGCATGTTCCTGCTGAGCGTCAGCGACAGCTTCCACGTTGCCTCGGGAGACTGGCTGCAGTTGATTGGCGCCTTCGTCTGGGGTGGGCACGTGATTCTGGTGGGAGTTTTCGCCGGCCGTCATGACCCGATTCGCCTGGCATTCCTGCAATTTGCCACCTGCGCGGTGGTCAGCCTGATCCTGGCGTTATGCCTGGAACCGGTTCGCTGGGAAGCGATTGTCGGCGCCGGGCCGGCCATTCTCTATGGCGGGGTGGTGGCCGTCGGTATCGGCTACACCTTGCAGGTGATTGCCCAGAAGGACGCAATTGCCTCTCACGCGGCAATCATTCTGTCCCTGGAAGCGGTATTTGCTGCCATTGCCGGGGCCTGGTTGCTGGATGAGTCGCTGCAGGCCCGCGGCTACTTCGGCTGCGCGCTGATGCTCAGCGGCATGCTGGTAGCCCAGCTATGGCCACAAAAGCCTCATTCCAGCACGACTACACAAAGGGCTTGAGCCGGGCATGCACCTCGTCATCCGGATCGATGGCCTTCTGGAACTTCGCCGACAGGTAATGAGCGCTGAACACATCGAGGTAGGCATCCAGTACCTGGCTGACCTGCTCATCGCCGGCCAGTTCCAGGCATAACGCCGCCACTTCAGCGGTACAGAAGTGATCATCACGCTTGGAGCGACGCAGCTTGTAGCGCGAGAGCTTCTCCGGGGACAGGCTGAGAACCGGCAAGTGCTCAAGGTAAGGGCTCTTGCGAAACATCTTGCGCGCCTCGCTCCAGGTAGCGTCCAGCAGAATGAACAGCGGCCGCTTGCCCTCCTCCTGCCTGACTTCGCTGACCACACGTTCGGGCGCGACAAACTCCCCCGGAAACACGATATAGGGCTGCCACTGCGGGTCGGCCAGCAACGCCAGCAGTTGCGGATCGACCTCGGTACGCGACCAGCTGAACGCCGTTGTGTCGCCAATCACATCGGCAATCAGCCAACCGGTATTGCTCGGTTTGAGCGGTTCGACGTCGTGCATCACCAGGCACATGGCTGACCGGGCAACGACTTTCGGTCGCCAGGCACACAGGCAATGGCTGGGAATCACTCGGCAGCGGGGGCAGCGTTCAGCCCGTGAACCCCGTGCGAAAAAGGGCTTGGCCACGCGCGCCATCCGCAGATCACGTAGACGGGAAACCGCATGACTCATCGCAGGACGTGCCAGCAAGGAACAGGAATCAACACGACAAACACTCAAGAAGGGAATAAGTCGGACAAGTTTATCAGAGCTATCTGTTCAAACCTGTACCGCCCTGCGGCCTCTCCCCCTATAATTCGTCGCCACTGAACGCACAGTCGAGTGGCTGGTCGAAGCATCAGTCACTGCACCAGGAGAGTTTCATGTTGCGCTTTACCATTCCTACCGTCGCCCTTCTGCTGGCCCTGCCCCTGGGTGCCCAAGCTGCGTCCCTGCAAGAGTTCGAACTGGGCAAAATGCTGGAGAAGGTCGCTGCGGAAAGCAACGTCGGCACTCCTCGGGAAATCAACGAGAACATTCTCGACCAGGGCTATACCGTTGAAGGCAAGGAACTGATCAACCACCTCAGCGTGCAGTCTGGCCATGCCGAGCAGATGCGCGCCAACCCCAAGGCGGTCTACCTGCAACTTGGGGCAAGCGTCTGCCGCAACCCCAACTACCGCAAGCTGATGGCCAAAGGCGCCATCATGCGTTACGAGTTCACTGAAAACCGCACCAATCGCCCGGTGGCCTCAGCGCGCTTTCAGGAGTCGGATTGCCCGGCGCAAAGCACGCCCAAGAAAAAGTAATCACGAACGAGCGGCGCGCCGCTGCTGATCATCGGCGCGCAGTTCGGCGACCAGGGCCTGTAGGTATCGCGATGGCCGCTCCTGTGCTGCCAATCGGCGCCGGCACTCATCCTCCAGGCTTATTTGATGGTCAGCGGCGGCGACTTGCAGCAGCTGATACAACTTCGGATCAATCTCCAGCGTGACAATGGTCATCCCCTGCCTCCCTGCTCTGGGCCTGCATGGCCCAGAACCCGCTTGCCTCTCTCCTGCTCCAGACGCTGCACTTTAGTAAATCAGAGCCGCCGCCCCCTGCCGCTCCTCCTGACCAGCGGTGCCAGCCTGGGGAAAACCACGAACAAGCGGTTGCCAGCCAAGACTCTATGGGCACATGATCAAGCCATGTCCGAAACGGCTTGCGGACGGTTGAGGAGGCCGTCCTTGTGCGTCTTGCTGTGCAAATGTTCTCAAATAAAGGAAAGCAGAACCTCTGTGGATGACCCCAACACTGCCCAGCGACTGTCAGCTGTGACCGGGTCCGGAAATTCGCTCATTCGCTGGGCTGAGCAGGCAGCGACACAGGCAGTGTCGTGGCACATTCGAATATCTCGATCGTGCGCAAGGTTCTGTGCAGAAGGAGAAGCTGAATGCCTTACCAATCGAATGACCTGTTAAGTCGTCATTTTCAGAGCAACGGAGTCGACCTGACGAATCAGGTCGAAGCGCAACTCAACCAGATAGCCCCCAACAGCCCGAATCTTCCTCTTTACCGCGACATGGTGCTCACCGTCCTGCGCATGGCCGAGGATGACCTCAATCGCTGGAATGCCAAGATAACCCTGCAGGCCCTGCGCGAACTGGAGCACGCCTTCCGCGTCCTGGAACAGTTCAAGGGCCGACGCAAAGTGACGGTCTTCGGCTCGGCACGCACCCCCAGTGAACACCCGCTATACGCCATGGCCCGAGAACTGGGGGCTGCCCTGGCCCGCTCGGATCTGATGGTCATCACCGGTGCCGGCGGAGGCATCATGGCCGCCGCCCACGATGGTGCAGGCCTGGAGCACAGCTTGGGGTTCAACATCACCCTGCCTTTCGAGCAGCATGCCAACCCCACCGTTGGCGGTACGGATAACCTGCTCTCGTTCCACTTTTTCTTCACCCGCAAGCTGTTCTTCGTCAAGGAGGCCGACGCACTGGTGCTTTGCCCAGGCGGCTTTGGCACCCTTGATGAAGCCCTGGAAGTACTGACCCTGATTCAGACCGGCAAAAGCCCGCTGGTACCCGTGGTACTGCTGGACATGCCGGGTGGACAGTTCTGGCAAGGCGCCCTGGACTTCATCCACGACCAGCTGGAAGCCAATCGCTACATTCTGCCCAGTGACATGAAGCTGGTACGCCTGGTGCACAGCACTGAAGAAGCCGTGCAGGAAATCCAGCAGTTCTATGCCAACTTCCACTCCAGCCGCTGGCTCAAGCAGCAGTTCGTCATCCGCATGAACTACAACCTCAATGAGCAGGCGCTGGAACAGATGCAGACAGCATTCGCCGACCTGTGCCTGAGTGGCCAGTTTCAACAGCATGCCTACAGCGGGGAGGAACACGACGAAGTGCAGTTCAGCCATCTGGCGCGGCTGTCATTCGCCTTCAATGCTCGCGACAACGGTCGCCTGCGCGAGCTGATCGACTTCATCAACCTGCCGGAAAACTGGGCCAGGCCTCAGCCTCAAACAACGCAACGGGCACGAGAGACCAGCAAAGCCAACTGACCCCAGCCATAGCCCGCTGCGTTATGCAGCGGGTACGGCTTCAGTCGTCCATGCCCCGGCCACTCAACAAGCGGCTGATCATGTCCATGGAATACCCGCGATAACTCAGGAAACGCCCTTGCTTGGCGCGCTCTCGAGCATCCGCAGGAAACTGCCCGGCAAACTTGCGCTGCCAGACGTCACGCAATTGTTCCTGCCAATCGATACCGCACTCGCGCAGCGCAAGATCAATATCGCTGCGTTGCAAGCCGCGCTGGCCCAGTTCTTCGCGAATACGCATGGGCCCATAACCGGACCGTGCACGATAGGAAACAAAGCTTTCGAGATAACGGGATTCAGACAGCAGGCCTTCTTCCGTCAAACGGTCAAGGGCTGCTTCGATCATGTCAGGAGGGGCGCCGCGCTGACGCAGTTTACGCGTCAGCTCGACACGACCGTGCTCGCGTCTTGCGAGCAGGTCCATTGCGGTTCGCCGCACCGCGACGAGGGTATCGAGTACGGCGGTCATTGGATCAATCAGATATCAGCGTCGGCCATATCGTCTTCGGTCTCTTTGACCGGGTTGGCTTTGACATCTGGCGATGCAGTCAGCAGTTTTTCACGGATCTGCTTCTCCAGCGCGTTGCCGATTTCCGGGTTGTCCTGCAGGAACTTGGCCGAGTTGGCCTTGCCCTGACCGATCTTGTTGCCCTGGTAGCTGTACCAGGCACCGGATTTCTCCAGGAAACCGTGAAGCACGCCCAGATCGATGATCTCGCCGTTGAGGTAGATACCCTTGCCGTAAAGAATCTGGAACTCGGCCTGACGGAACGGCGGAGCCACCTTGTTCTTGACGATCTTGACCCGGGTTTCGCTGCCCACCACTTCGTCGCCTTCCTTCACCGCGCCGGTACGGCGGATGTCCAGACGGACCGAAGCGTAGAACTTCAGCGCGTTACCACCGGTGGTGGTTTCCGGGCTGCCGAACATCACGCCGATCTTCATGCGGATCTGGTTGATGAAGATCACCAGGCAGTTGGCGTTCTTGATGTTACCGGTGATTTTGCGCAGCGCCTGGGACATCAGGCGGGCTTGCAGGCCCACGTGCATGTCGCCCATTTCGCCTTCGATTTCAGCCTTGGGCACCAGGGCCGCCACGGAGTCGACGATGATCACGTCAACCGCGTTGGAACGCACCAGCATGTCAGTGATTTCCAGGGCCTGTTCGCCGGTGTCCGGCTGGGAAACCAGCAGATCGTCAACATTCACACCCAGCTTGCCGGCGTATTCCGGATCCAGTGCGTGCTCGGCATCGACGAACGCACAAGTGGCACCGGCTTTCTGCGCCTGGGCAATAACCGACAGAGTCAGGGTAGTTTTACCGGACGACTCAGGGCCGTAGATTTCAACGATACGGCCTTTTGGCAGACCGCCAATGCCCAGAGCAATGTCCAGACCCAGAGAGCCGGTGGAAATGGCCGGGATCGCCTGACGGTCGTGATCGCCCATACGCATTACGGCACCCTTGCCGAATTGACGTTCGATCTGACCCAGGGCCGCAGCCAAGGCTTTCTTCTTGTTGTCGTCCATTAAAGTCCTCACGTAATCAATAAGGCCTGACGGCCAACACCTGTATAAGTAGCCAGTATTATTCCACAGCGCTCGAGGATCGCCTACCCCTGATTTGCGATTTCTGCCGCAGCATGTTGCAGCAACCCCTCTAGCGCGGCCTTCACCGTTTGTCGGCGGACCTCATCGCGATTCCCCGGAAAGTGCCGGCACTCGGTGGTCAGTGTCTCTCCCGCTCCCCAGGCCAGCCACACCGTGCCCACAGGCTTCTGCGCAGAACCGCCATCCGGCCCGGCGATACCGCTGACCGCCACGGCAAAATGCGCATGGCTCTTGGCCTGCGCCCCCCGGACCATGGCCTCGACCACTTCACGACTGACCGCGCCGACCGAATTGAACAAATCGACCGGCACATTCAATTGCAGGGTCTTCTGGCGGTTGGAATAGGTGACATAACCGGCCTCGAACCAGGCCGAACTGCCAGGAATCCGCGTGATCGCCTCAGCAATCCCTCCTCCGGTGCAGGACTCCGCGGTGGTGACGTGGGCATTCAGAACCTGCAAACGCCGGCCGAGTTCAGCGGCAAGCTGGGTGATTTCTTTCACAATCCTCTCCTGATGGGGCTGGCGTGTGCTTACCGTACACCAGGCGAGGTGGCTTGCAAGTGATAAGCCGTAGGGCGACTAAACAACCCTCCAAAACCTTAACTCTTGCCAAAATTCTCAGTAAATTTACAACCCAAGCCTTTGCCACGAAGGCAAAGGCAGGGCTCAAAGCGCTACGCCTGATTCAAGCCAGCAAGTCCCAGGTCAGGGCAATACCTGCCGGACGCGGAGTAGTTGCAGGCACTGAAGTACCAAGCCACAGGCCCTTGCCTGCTGGAACAAAGAGCGGATAGGGCAACACCACCTCAGAATGCGATCCAGCGGCGCTGTTACCGTTACCAGAGAAGATAATCGGCACAGTTCTATCGCCAACAATTTTCGGTGCAGTGACGCCACAATAAACGTCAACAGCTCCATTCGAAGGGGCGATATAACCCGTGCGAATGATAACTCCGTTAGTGTTAGAGGCCGGGTCAACGATGGTAGTTACACCGCTGGGAATTGGGTAAATCGATACGAAGTGGTTACCAACTGGTACTGCGTCCATTTTTTACACCTTATTAGGTCAAGTGATTGTGCGCGGAGAATCCGCATTCATATCGCTCAAAGGCGTTTGCTCGAGGCTCGTAGCCTTCACATGATTCAAGGTCCCGCATCGGGAGCATTTGATCTGGAGCTCGGTAAACTCACCCACTCGGGCGAGAAGTCTTTTGCAATGACCGCATCTGCACTCTTTTAGCATCGGCACATCCGTTTGAAGGTGTCCTGACTGTTACCCCGTCCTTATGGGCAACGTTGTGTCCCTTTACTCTCAGTGCCGTTGCTCGGCTGCCGAAGCGCCCCCCAGCACAGCCTGGGATTCGCGCACCCACTGCTGCAACGCCTTCAATTGCTCGGCATTGGCGTGGCATTCGCTGTAGTTGTCGACGACGCTGGCGGCGACGGTAGAGAGTGCAAGGCCCGAGGCGGCGCCATCAGTGACGCTGGGGCCTGCGGCCACGGGCAGGTTGGCGGCGCCGGCGTCGTGCACCCGGACAAAACCAGCAGGCACAACGCAGGCTCTATCAGCCGCTTTCGAGACATAGACAGGAACCTCCTTGGTGATGGTGGCGCCCGCCTGATAGACCTTGACGATACGGTCGACGTACTCGACCACCACCTTTTCCCTGACCGTGCCCAGGGCCCGGCCTTGTTCAAAGGATTGTTTGAGACGAGCCTCATCGAGGCGTTGGTTGTTACTGCGCTCACTGCCGGCACCGCTGAGGTAGCCGAGTGCATAAAGCAACCCGGCCGCCACCGCGATGGCCAGCCAGCCACGGATATTCATCAAGCCCTCCTGAGGCGAGCATGAAATGAATCACCCAGCCTGCCAAAAAACCTGTAGCCGCTGCCGCAGGCTGCGAAAAGGTCCGCAGGACCTTCAGACGGCAGCCCTCACACCACCGGCAAACACAGCACCGCCCGCGCCCTGGCCCAGAGTTCCAGGCGGTCCTGCAAGCCATTCAGGCCCCCATTGATCCGCCGGGTAATGCTGTTGAACTCATCGCGGTCAGCCAGGGCATTGAGCCCACCGCGCTCCCAGAACCAGGCCGCCGACTCGGCGGCCCATTGCGGCTGCTCCAGCAGTTCCGGCAACTCCAGCAGGCGCTCATCGCCAAACAGCCCGAGGCTGCACTGGCGATAGTTGCTGCGCCCGGTGATCTGGATCAGCCCACGCCCGCGATACCGCTGGCCGTCGCCGTCGGCTTCTGGGGTGTTGCCCAAGCGTGCGGCGAGCGTGCCGGTATCGTACTTGCTCAGGTATTGATCACTGCCCAGCTCGCGCACCCACTGCAACTGGCCCGACTCGTGGCCGATCTGCGCGATGAACGCCGCCATGCGCAGGCGGGTGACGATGCCGTACTTGCTCATGGCGGCGTTGAGAGCAGGAACAAAAACGCCGGCTTTAGCGCCGGCGTTGGGGAGGATCTGCAGCAGCTGTTGCGGTGTCATAGGCATAGGTAAAACCTCATAGGTCAGAAATAAGAACGCCCCGTTAGTGCGGGGCGTTTACTGGGCTTCACCTGGCTGCCGAGGCCAGTCAACCGAACCTGGGTATCCCTGCTGCTCGGGCACACGATTGACCGCAACACGGTATTGTTTCCAAGCCTTAAGGCTTGCAAGCTCAGCGGCGGTTACCTCGTCTAAATCAACGGCATCCTGAAGCGGGGCAATACGTAACCCCGCGAAAGCGAGCAACCTATCGCGCTGTGCATTTACATCCAGCAATACTTGCTCGGGCGTTGGAATCAATGCAGCCTCTTGCGCCTGTCTGATTTTCGCGAATTCGCTATCGGTCAGGCGCTCAAGGCCTTCCTTTATAAATTCGTCTTGAGAACCATCAGACTCATACGCGAATACCGTGCCTGAAGTGCGTTCAATGTAATATTTCATCAGCGTAGCTCCGACCATTTACCTATGTATGAAGCAGTTGTCGATGTCACCATGTATGAGCTTCCAGGTGGGATAATTGCACTGATAGTACTAATGGCACCTAAAGATGAGTCGTTGATAGTAGATCTTGAAACCTCAACCCCATCAACCAAAAGTTGCATTACGTTGCGGGTGTTGTTCGAAGGCCATACGGAAACCGCAATTGATCGTCCGGTCGTGTTGGTATAGGCAACATCTCGCGCCCGCGCTGCAGTTACGTCCTGCCATGTTTGGCCAACACCAATTCCTTTAGGCAGCGTTGCTACATCAGCTTTAGTCGCGGGATTAAAATTCCCTGCATGCCACAAAACATAGGCATTTTTGCCCATCGACCAGCCGCCAACTTTAAATTGATTATCAGTATCAAGACCAAAGTAAGATGCAAATTTTCCAGGCCGGTGAAATGCAATGACTGCAGACGCCTCGCCTGCCCCGCCACTGACCTCCATACTTCCTGTATTACCAGGAATTGAAGCAATATCGGATGATAAATTCGAGTTAAATATGGGATTTGAGTAGGCCGGAACGTCCTGACCGACTTTTATACACTTATTTAGTTCGCCATCCGTCTGAGCCTTAGTATAGGCATCATTGATACCGTACTCCGCCAAAGTAGTTTTGTTTTCTTTAGGGGGGATAGCAGCTCTAACAATCGAATTAATTGCACCTAACAACTGGTCATTATTGTTCTCTGCAGGCTGCTTACCGCCGGCCCGAATGACGTTCAACAGTTCATCAGTAACCCCGTTGCCCCAGGTCGCCGGAATCAGAGAGCCGACTTGCCCGGTGGTGGTGTTCTCATCAACAAACTTGCCGTTGACTAACCCCACGTTGGGCACACTTTTCGGATAATCCATTTATACACCCACCCCATAATTGATTGATTCCAGTGCATGCGCCGGAGCGCTGCGACGGATAACGCATTCAAGGGCGCCGCTCGGGTTGACCCCGAAGCGCTCACCCCAATAGCTGGCCCCAAAGCGCCGCCCCAGACGGCGCCGCGGGCCCGTGTTGAGCGTCCACATAAACTGCGCGGACCAAGTACCGAAGTGGGCTGCGCCAAATCGGGAGCGGCCAAACCTCGGCGCCCGGCGCTCCGTGATGGTGGCTTCGGGATAGCCGAGGCGCACCGCGATCTCGATGAAGTAGCCACAGGATTGCCCGCCGACCGCCATCAGCCGTTGGCGCACCGCCAGACGGCGGTCCTCAAATACCGGTTCAAGCCCAATGCAGGGATCCGGCAGCCCCATGACCCGCTCCCAGTCAGGCACCAGTTCATTCACGCCGCCGGCATCCATCTCATTCAGCAGGGCGAAGGCCCGGGCATCCATGCGCGCCAGCTCCTGCGACAAGCCCGTCAGCACTGACGCCAACTCAGGGACGCGCTCAGGCTCCCAGGCCGGCCCCGCGGGGAGCAACGCCCTCAACTGGGCGCGGTATTGATCCGCTGTTCTTAAGCCAGCCATAGGCAGCCCCCATACGTCAGCAACTCGTTAGGCTTCGCTGTTACATCAGCAACCGGCGCCACCAGTTGGTGGTCCCACTCACCAGCGGCCCCGCTAATGGCTTCGGCGATGTGAGTCAGCAAAAGGGGCTCCCCCAGGGCCGCCTCCCGCGCATGCAGATCACGCAATTGCGCCTCGACTGCCGCCCGAACTGCAGAGGTATCCGGATTCAGCCGGATGCTGTACACCACCGATTTTCGCGTGGGGGCCAAGACATACACCTCAGCCGTTACCGGGCGCCGCGGCTCGATGTACTGCTTCACCTCGGCCAGCTGTTCAGCTGTTGGCACCGGATCGATATTGTCGTCGCGCATTACGAACACCGCCACGGTGCCCGGCCCCAGGTACAGCCGCCGGGTCCAGGCCCGGGTAATTCCGGGGCACTCCATGGCCCAGGTTTCGTAGTCGTCCGCCGAGCCGCCGTGGGGAATGATCCGATAGGAGCGGATCACCCGGGAGCGCAGGGATTCGAGGCTTTCCCGGGCCACGCCACCGCTCAGGCCCGGGGCCAGGACGGTGAACGAGTTGCTGATGCCCTGCACCGGCTGCACCGCGGTCAGCTCCAGGCCGGCATCGGCATTGCCCAGGGTACCGCCGTCGACGGCCTGGATCGTGGTGCTGTTGAGGCCTGCGCTGGTGGTGCGGGCGGCGGTCACCTTGTAGCTGCGACCGTCGCTGCTTTGCAGCAGGGTGCCGACATCCAGCACGGCACCGGCTGCCGCGTTGAAACTGACGCTGCCACTGGCCGCCTGGGCGGTCTTGCGCGGCTGGTTCAGGCGCAGCGCGGCGATGCGCTCCAGGGTCGACTCATCGGCCTTGTCCGGAAGGATCTGCTCGGCGATCCAATCCAGGTAGCCATACAGGCCAAAGGCGGCACCGCTCAGGGTGCGGGCCAGCACTTGGGCATCGGACTGGCGCAGCGAATCGCTGGCCAGGTCGCTTTGGGTGCGCTGAATCAGCACCGGCAGCGAAGGGGTTTCAAACGGCATAGGTCACCTGCCAACTGTGAATGGGGTTGAGGTCCAGGCGTTCGCCATCGGCCAGGATCAGCACCGTGCGCAGGTTCAGGCGCTGGGCATCGAGGCGCTCGGTCATGATCTCCACGGCGTTGCAGTGGCCATCGTCGATCAGCCACTGCAGGGCCTCGCGGGCATAGAACTCGGCATCGAGCTGAGTCTGCCGGCTCAGCTTGACCCGGCGCAGCAGCCACAGCCGCGAGCCGATGCGGTCGTCGGCCACGCTGGGAAAACTGTCGCCCCACCAGCCATAGCGCTGGTCGTCATCCAGGGCGTCGTCATCGGCGGCGCGACGCCAGGTGAACAGGCTGATTTCCACGGCCCGGGTCAGGGCGTTCTTCAGGTCGTAAGTGGCGAACATCCTTAACCTCCCACCGGCGCGCCGGTCTGCCCCGGGCCGGGTTGCACGCCGCTGTGGACGTGGTTGATCTGGCTGATGCCAGCGGCGACCTGATCGCCCCGGGAGACGATCTTGCCGCTCATGCTCAGGGTCGGGCTGTCGATGGTGACGCCGCTGCTGGCGCGGATATTCAGGGTCGCGGTGTCGATGTCGATGACCCGCCCGCGCTTGAAGTGGATCTTGTCGCCCTCGTCGGTGTAGATCGCCACTTCACCGGCGGCCAGGGCCTTGAGGCGATAGCGCCGATCGGCCACCACCAGCACCACCCCATGGGAGCGATCGCCACCGAGGAAGGTGGCGATGCCCTCGGCGCCGGCCAGGGGATTGCTGGTAAAACCGTAAGGCTCGAAATGCTCCATGTCGTCGTTGACCTCGCCGGCGGTGAGGCGCATTTGCAGTGATTGCAGTTTGTTGGCCGAGTTGGCGAGCACCACGGTGCCCCGCGCCAACAGGCGTGTCAGTAGGCTCATGCTGAGTTCCTTGGAGGGTAGGAGCCGGCTTGCCGGCGAACAGGGGTTGCGCGGTTTCGTGCCGGGTGCCTTCGCCGGCCAGCTGGCTCCTACGGTTGGGCGCAGGTTTCAGGTTTTGGCGGGGGTCGGGTTGGCGTCGAAGGTCTGCGGCGGCGCCACCTGCAAGGTGGTGATGGAGCCCTGGTCGAACAGCGACCAGGTGACCTTGGAGATCAGCATGTCCTGGTCGAAACCCAGCACCGGGTCGATGACCCGCACCAACGTGTTGTGCCTCCACAAGTCGCCATTGCTCTGGCGCCAGCCCTGCACCTGATAGGTGGTGGTCAGCGCCTTGCCGGTGCGGGTGCCGCACTCCCAGTCAGCCCGCTGCTGAGCCAATTCCGCACTCAGTTGCGCCGCCTCGTTGATCACCGTCACCCGTTTGCGCGAAGCCCGGGCATCGCTGGCCTGGCCGGACACCTCGCAAACCGCGACACCGCTGCTCTGGTCGCTGCCCTTGTGCTGGCCGATCACCCGGTACTCGGAAAACACTGCGGAAAAATCCATCGCTGCATTGGCCGAGAGAATGTTCTTGCCCAGCTCCAGGGCATCGCTGGCGCGCCCGCCGCTGCCTGGTGCCGCCAGCAGCAGGTAACCGTCGGCGTCATCGGTGGAGAACACCCGGTACAAGGTCAACAAGCGGTCGATGGAGGCAAACACCGTCTCCCCCGGCACGATGCTGTGGGTGTGCAACTTGCTGGTGGGTGCAATCTCGCTGCGCACTCCCACCCCGTAAGAGCCGGCCAGGGCGCGGACGATGCTCAGCACATCCTGCTGGCGCCACTGGCTCGGCCGGTTGATGGCTGCGCAATCCACCAGATCCTGGGTCAGGGAGCTGCCCTGGATGCTCAGGCTGATCTGCTTGCCGTCATAACTGACCGGTGCCTTGTAGACATGCCCGGTGAGCACCAGGTCGCAACCGATGCGCACCTGGCAGCGAGCGCCCGGGCGGATCCGCACCTGCGAGTCCTGCCCCGGCCATTGCCAGGTGATGTTGAGGCTGAAGGTGCGGAACTGGCGCTCCAGGTCGGCGCTGATCTCCACGCTTTTCCAGCCGCTGTAATCCAGCCCGTCCACCGTCAGGGTGACGATATTTGCCAGTTCGTCCATGGGTCACTCCCGCGCAATCTGCAGGTCGGCCGGCGGCAGGAAGCCCGGATGGGCCACCCGGTTGCGCTGTACCACTTCACCGACCCGCGTCGCATCGGCAAACCGCTCATAAGCCAGGACCAGCGCCGGCATGCTGCTTTTGGGGCTGAGACTGACCAGCCGCACCCCCGATGAAGCCACGGCATTGAGGTGGCCCTGCAGTTGCTGGCGCAGGGTGTTGAGCGCCTGGTAATGCATCGGGTCGGCCTTGAGCGCGGCTTGCCAGATCACTTCGTTGAGCTGGTCACGCAGGGCCAGTACGTCGTCGGCCACCGGTACCTCCAGGCGCTGCACCGGCTGGCTGGCCTGCTGCGCCAGGGGGGGCGTGTTCTTGAGCTTCACCACGGGCGTGGCCACCGGCAACGCCGACACCAACCGGGCGATCTGCACCAGCAACGCATCCTGGACCAGGTTCGCTACCGCCTCGGCCGCCGCGGTGGTGTCCTTGCCGGAGGTCAGCTTCGGCGCATCGATGCGCCGGGCCGCCTCCACCTGCTGGGAAATATCGGCGAGCATCTGCCGATAGCCGGTACGGGCAAAATCCTTGAGCCCGCGTACATCCTCCAGCAACCCCTTGAACTCCGTGCTCAGCTCCTTGGGTATTTCCTTGACCGCCTTGACCAGGGTGTTGAGGTCGCCATAGAACTCGATCAACGGTTTGAACTCGTGTTCGATGACCGCGTACACCTCGGTCAATCCCTTGCGCAGCGAATCCACGCCGATCCGCGCCTGCTTGATCAGGTTGGTGGCGAACTCGAACCGCAGCACCGCCGAGCCCAGCAAGGTATCGCTGGCCACCAGCACCTGCTGCTGGGTGTTGACCACCGCCGAGGGAAAGCGCAGCGGCTGGTCCGGGTAGAACTTCAGGCTGAAGGTCACCAGGCCGCCGTCCTGGCGGCTCTGGGTCATCTCACACTCGCCGACCTTGACCTGCATCCGCCCGAGCCAAGGGTGCACCAGCTCGCCGCTGCCCTCCTCCAGGGCCTTGAGCAGCCTGTCGCGCTGCTCCAGGCAATCGGCGCCGACGATGAAGGCCGTCAGGTCATGGACTTTCGCCTGCTGGCCAAGGCCCTCGAAAAACGGCTGGTCGCGCTGCGGGTACTCGTGCAACTGACCTTTCTGGCCCACCGGGGTTTTCGCCTGATCGACCCAGAAGGGCACGCTGCGAAAGGATGCGGGCAACAAACGATCACGCCAGTTATCCGCCATGGGAACCTCCTAGGGAAAGTGAGCGGTAGCCCAGGGTCGAAGCCACGTTCAGGCCGGGTTGATTGGTCTTGGCCTGTTCGGCGCGCAGGCCTGTCGGGGCGTTTTCGAAACGCAGGGTCAAACCGCCTTCGAGTTGCGTGCGGTTGTTCGCGGCGTTCTGCTGGATCAGGGCACTGGAATTCTGGGTCAGCGAGCTGCCCTGGGTTGCGGCAAAGGGTGATGCCAGCCCGCCTTTACCCTCGGCGTTGATCTGCTTTTGCGCTTCGGTAAAGCCTTCGACCTTACCGGTGACCGTGGCAATCAGCCCTCCGAAACCTCCCTCGAACAGCTCCTTGATTGGCGCCATCAACTCTTGAAGCTTGCTCCACAGCCCGGAAAACCAATCGGCGACAGGGGCCCAATTGGTCATGATCAGCTCCATCGGCGACCAGTCGAACAGGACCTCAATGGCCTTTCTGATCGAGTCGATACCCGGTTGCAATTCGGCCCATATCGAACTGAAAAAGCCCGTAACCGCGCCCCAGTTGTTGTAAAGAATCACCAGCGGAGAGAAGTCGAAAAGCGTCTGCAGGACCTTCTTGATCGCATCGATACCCGGTTGCAGCGCCGCCCAGATCGAGCTGAAGAAGCTGCTGACAGCCCCCCAGTTGTTGTAAAGCAACACGGACGGAGAAAAGTCGAACAGCGTCTGGAACACCGTTTTGATCGCCTGGATGCCCGTTTGCAACGCTCCCCAGATCGACGCGAAGAAGCCGGTGACCGCGCCCCAGCTCTTGGTGATCATGTCCATCGGCACCCAGTCGAACAGGCCTTTTAGAAAGGCCATTGCCGGTACCGTCAAAGCCTTGAGCAACGCCCAGATCGACGCAAAAAGCCCCGTCAACCCAGCCCAGTTATCGATAATCAGCCCCAGAGGCGACCAGGAGAACACCTCTTTGAAGAAGTCGACGACCGACGCCGTCATCGCCTTGAGGCTGTCCCAGAGCCCGGCAAAGAACGCCGTGATCGCCCCCCAGTTGCCAATCAGCATGCCCAGGGGCGTCCAGCCAAACAGGGTACTGAGCACCTCCATCGCCTGCGCTGCGAAGCTCTTAACACCTTCCCAGAGGCTGACGAAAAAGGCCGAGATCGGCGTCCAGTTGGCAATGATCACCCCGGCGGCCAGCGCAATGCCCATGGCAATCAGCATCACCGGGTTGGCCTTGGCCACCGTGCCCATCAGGTCGAGCACCTGGGTCGCACCGGTCACGGCCGTTTGCATCGCCGAGAAGGCAATGGCGCCCATCGCCAGTCCTTCGACCAGTTTCGGGTTGTCGTCGAGCAATGTCCCCACGCTGTTGAGCATGGGCTCCAGACCGACCACCAGCGCCCCCACCGCCGGCGCCAGCGCGGCATCAATGGCCGAGGACACCTTGGCCATGGACTGGCTGAATACATTCATGCCTTTGGCCGCGTCTGCCGACGCGCTGGAATCGCCGACCTCGGCCAGTTTGCCCTTGAACGCATCGCAGGCTTTGATCCCGTCCAGAAACGGGGTGATCAGGCTGCCGCCCTTGAACAGCCCCCTGATATCCAGCTTGCCCAGCCCGGTCTGCTCAAGGTTTTTCTTGAACGAGTCGACCTTGCCTTGAAGGGCGACGAGTTTGGGTGACAGCTGGTCGATGCCGGTCAACAGCACCGACTTCTTCTCTACGGTTTGTGTGTCTGCCATCACTGCACCTGCTGCATCGCATTGATCCGTTGCGCGTGCTCCAGGGATTCACGGAGCACATCCAGTGGCCTGGCCATCATCTGTTCGGGGTCGACCTTCCAGAACCAGGCCAGGTCATAGGCGACAGCGATCAGGTCGGCGATGGCTGCGATGCCGCACTCATGAAAAAACTCGCCACCGCCCAGCTCAAGGCGTTGAGGTCCACCAGGTCGAGCTGGTTCACCGAGGACGGTGGAATGCCGGCGCAGACCGCGATGTATTTGGCCGCGACGTCCATGTCGAGGCTGACTTCTTCGCTCTTGTCGATCTTGTACGGCAGCGCCTTGATCGCCCGCACTTCCTGCACCGTCGGGCGGCGCAGGCTGAGTTCGGCCAGGGGCTCGCCGTGAGCCTCGATCGGCACTTGCAGCTTTACCGTATTGCTCATTGCCAGGTCCCCTTCTGCCCTTCGAAGTTCAGCTCGATGCTGGCGTCGTCGCCCTTGGCAATAGGCTCGTCCACCAGGTAGGCGCCGGCCAGCACGTAGACCTTGCCGTTGGCGAATTCGCAGGTGACGGTCATGTCGGAACCCGCGATCAACTGCTTGAGCGGAAAGTCCGGGGTGTGCAGCGCGGTGACTTTGAACGACGGCGTCAGGTCGGTTTCCTTGTAGAAACCCGGAACCACGGTTTCCCGCTTGACGGCCATCAGCGGTGCTTCGCAGCCGCCGCTGATGGTCAGTTGAGCGCCGTCCACTTTGACGTAGCAGGTGCCCGCAATCAGTTGACCCATGTTGTTTCTCCCAAAAAATAAGCCCGCTCAAGGCGGGCTGAAAAAGCGCAGTGATGCAGGTCCGGCTCAGGCCGCCGCGTCGTACTGCTGGCGGAATTGGTTGAGCAGCGCGAACACCCGCAGGCCGTTGATGTAGTCCGGCGGGAACAGCACGTTGACCCGGCTCGGGTCCTGCACATCGCGTTCGACGATCAGGTGCTCGGCGAACAGCTCGGCGTTCTCCACATGGCCCTCCAGCTCCAGCTTGGCGTACTGGGCAATCAGCTCACCGCGAATGGTGCTCGGGGTGACGATCGGCTGGCCGGCGCCGAAACGGGTGCCGTCGGCAGCCAGCTTGTGGCGCCCGTACTTGCTGGTGATCACGCTTTGCAGGCGACGCACGATGAACGCCGACTGGTGCATGGTTTCGCTGTCCAGGTAGGAGTTGTCGGCCTGGCCGTAGGCGTTCTTCTGGTAGGTGGTGATCGCCCGCTGAATGCGCATGTAGCCGCCTTCGTAGTAGGCGGTGGCGATGCCGTAGCTCAGCAGCGACTGGCGCTCGGTGAGGGTGAAGCGCTCGCTGGCCGGCGCCGGGTCGACGCCCGGCAGGCTGCCGCTCTGGGTCGGGCGGCTGGCATCGGCGGAGATGAACACCGACGTCCGCGCCGCCAGGGCGGCGGCCTGGACCCACACCGGTTGCGGCACGCCGGTTTCCAGGGCCTGGATGGTGATGTGCTGGTCGTTGCGTGCCTGGCCGGCCGCCACCAGGGTGCCGACGGTGCCGCGCTTGGCGCTGTAGACATGGCCGAACAGCTGCTTGGCCCAGGACCAGCGGCCGGTGTTGTCGTCCATCACCGCTTGCCAGGCATTGAGGCTGGCGGTGTCGGTCCAGGGCATGCAGATGAACTCGAACGGCTCGTCGCCCAGGGCCGCCAGCGCCGCGACCTGATCCGGCACGCCAGTGCCGCCGGCCATCTTGCCCAGCACCAGGGTCAGGCCGGCCGGGGTTTCTTCGCCATTGCTCTTGCCCAGGCGATTGAGTTGCAAGCTGATGTCGTTGCCGCTGTCGCCGGTCCACTTGGCGTTCAGGGTCACAGTGCCCTCAGCCGCGGTGGCGGTCACCGGCAGATCTACTGCAGCGTTGACCTTCAAGGCCAGGGCGGTGGCCGCTTGTGCGGCACTGGCGCCGCTGACGATAGAGGCTTGCACCCGCACCCCACCGACGTACAGATTGAGCAGGCCGGCGGCGCTGGCGCTACCGCTGATCTTCAGCTCGGCCTTGGCCACGCTGCCCTCGGTGCTGTGCAGCGGCAGGCACCAGATCTCGCCCACCGGGTCGGTCTTGCGCCAGGTTTCGTACATAGAAGCGAGCATCGAACCTTGCCCGCCGATGCTCTTGGCCAGGGCCACGCTGGACACCAGCACCAGCTTGCCGAGGTCATCGCCGGTCTGGTTGTCGTTGACCTGGGCGACGATCAGACGGCGCATGGCCGAAGACGCGCTATTGGCCGCCGAGTTGTCCATCTCGGCGTAGAACAGCGGCACACGGATGTCCGCCGGGATATTACTGAAACCGATCGCCATTATTTGGCTCCTTGAAATTTCACCGCTTTCACGGCTTTGCTAGTGATATCGCCATCGGCCAGACGCCGGCGCCACCAGGCGCTGTCCGACACTTCACGGCCGGAAGCGGGCAGCAGATCGCCCACTTCCGGGTCCGGTACGGCGCGGCCAGCGACCGGCAGCACGGTGATGCGTTTGCTCATTGCTTCAGCTCTCCTGAAAAAGTCAGCTCCAGGCGCCCGTCGGGCCCTGGGCGTTGCAGATTGGGGTCCGCCGGATCGATGGCATCGACCCGCACCGTGACCCCGGTCAAGGACGGCAAGCCGTCGAGTTCACGCTCATGCCAGGTTTCCGCCGGCTGGCTGGGCAAGTTGCGACCGAGTTGGAACTCGGCGAAGAAACGCAGGCGGTAGAGCAGGCGGGTGGCGTCGAGCGACACCAGTTCACCGCCGTCGTATTGGATCGGGTTGTACTCGGCGCCGGGCTTGAAACCGACCAGGGCGCGCCAGAGTTCGGCACGCAGGTCGTGCAGCGGATTCAGCGCTTTTGCAGGCTCGGCGGCGCCCAGCGCCAGGACCACGTCGAAGCGGTCGCGGATGGTCTGGCGAATGATGTTCTGCCCGGCGCTGGCACTGGCCAGATCGTTGCTGGGCGCCAGATAGGCGGCTGGCATTGGCGCACCAACATCTGAAGCAGAATCGGCATGGGTGCCGACAACGATGCGCCCGGTAAAGCTCGGGCACTGTGCTTGTAGCTGATCGAGAACAGCCGAGAGTTTCATGACAAGGCTCCTGGAACGGGATGAGGCTGCGGTGAGGCTTGTTTCTGACGAGCATGAAAAAACCCGTCGAGACGGGTTTCGCAAAAGCGCCCTGGAATCACGGCCCCAGGCGTGCTGCAAAATCTGTGGCAGCCAGTTCCAGAGCCCATTCGGCCAGTCACTCCCGCCCCGCCGGCAAGAGCTCATTGCTGGCCTTGAACCCGGCCTGCAACGCCGTCCAGAACTCGGCATTTTCATAGCCCATGGCCCAGACGCTGGCGCCGCCCAGGCCCAGCTGGGCCACCAGTGCGGTCTTGGTCTTGATGCTGGCGGCATCGTCGTACCAGAGCACGGGTTGCGCTCGTTCCGGGGTCCATTCCACGCCGTCGGCGAAGCTCTTGACCGGCCCCCAGGTGGCATAGGGTGTCGCAGAGGCGGCATCCCGGTGAGTGGCTGCCCGGTGCTCGGCAATGATTTCCTGATAGGCCGACCAGTGCACCCGGTTGCCGATGCTGTAGTCCTGGCCGTATGCGGGCAACCCCGCCAGGACCTTGCTCGCCGGGACTCGGGAAACGGCGTAACTGAGCAGCGCCTGCTGCCAGTCCAAGCCCGATTCGGGGCCAGGCCAGGCTTCATTGTGAAAGCCGCCGCTGCTCCAGCCCGGCCCGACCTGGTCGTAGGTCATCACCTGGAAGTAGTCCACCGCCGCGCCCAGGGCCTTGTAGTCGTAGCCCTGCAGGTACTCAGGCTCGGTGTCGCTGAGCTTGGGCGGGATGCTGATGATCAGCTTCTTGTTGCCGGCATGCAGGGCGTCGCCCAGGGTTTTGACGTAGGCGCAAAACGCGGCGCGGTTCCTGGGTTCGACCTTCTCGAAGTCCAGGTTGATGCCGGCGAATCCGCCCTCTTTGGCCAGCTTGACCAACTGTTTGACGGTGCCGGCGCTCAAGGCCCGGTCGTTGAGGATGGAGTGGGAAATAGCCGGATCGAAGGCGCCGATGTCTTCGTTGTAGTCGGAAACAGTCGGGTACAGCGGCAGGGATTGGCTCTTGGCAAAACGGATGATGTTCTGCGTGGTTTCGTTCATGCCGTCCTGATGCAGCTTGCCGGTGACGGTCAGGCCGTAGGTGCTGCCCAGGCCAACGGCGGACAGGTTGCGGTGGAACGCCTGCAGGTTGCTGTAGGACGCTTCGACCTGGCCGTCGGTATAGGCCAGGACAAAGGGTGCCGCATGGGCGCCAATGGCCAGCAGCAAGCTGCAACCGGCGATCAAGGTCCGGAGAAAATGCCGGATCGGCAGGGTGATGCCTGGTTTCATGAATGCTCCTGTGGGCGGGTTGCCCCGTCAGTGGGAATGGGATCAAGGCTCAAAGCTGCTCGACCCTGAGGGGTTTGCGGGCCTGGGGCGGCTTGCCCTTGGCCTTGGCTTTGCCTTGCTTGCCGCCGTTGCACTCGACCGTGGTCGTCCAGCCGGACTGGGTGAACAACTGTTCGACCGAATCCACCAGATAGTCACCGTCGAGCCCGGCCTTGAAGCCCTGGGCATTGATCATTCGCTCGGCGAACAGATCGGTGCGCCCCGCAAGGTCCAGGCGCAGGCTGGCGGTGCTGCGGTTGAAGGCCGCCAGGCGCGCCTTGGCAGCCTGTTCGGCGGCAGACTGGTTCGGGTAGAGGTGGCGGTCGGTGTGCACGGCGGGCGAATCATCCGGCGAGCCATCGTTACCCAGGTCGATGACCCGCAGCTTTCCGCTCCTGGGGTCCTGGTGCCGGGTCTGCACTGCCTTGTGGGTGCTGCCGTCACTCAGGCGGAACTGGTAGCGGCTGACATCGCCACGCCCGAGGGTGACAACCCCCAGGGCCTTGCCGCTGGCGCTCTGTCCGGCCTGGCGGGGCAGCACCAGCAACTTGCCTTCGGCCACCTTGGCGGTGCAGTCGTACTGTCGGGCCAGGCGGGTGATGAAGTTGAAATCCGACTCGTTGAGCTGATCGATGCGCGGCACCTTGATAGCGAGCGGGCAGACCGGCTGCCATCCATTGCGCGCCGCCAGGTCACGGACGATGAGCTGCAGCGCAACGTTCTCCCAACTACCGCTGCGGGTGGTCTTGCCACTGCCGCGCATGTCGCTGGCCTTGCCACGGATCTCAAGCGTATCGGGTGGCCCGTTCACCACCACTTCGTCCACCGTGTAGCGCCCCAGGCGAGTCAGCTCCTGGCCGGCGTAACCGAGGAACACTTCGATGCTCGCGCCGCGCCGGGGCAGCACCACGGCGCCGTCGCGGTCATCGATGCGCAGCTCGAATTCGTCCGACTCCAGGCCGGGCTTGTCCGTGGTGCGCAGGCTCAGCAAGCGGTCGTTGATCTGCGCGGTGATGTCCCGGCCATCAGCGACGATGCGAAACGCTGGGGTCATGTGCCGTACTCCAGAAAAAGCCAACCCCGTGCTCGACGGGGTTGGGTAAAGGGGTTGGGGCTCAATCCCATAGCTGGACCATGGCGTCGGCCCGGGCCGGCAGCGCCGGCAGCCGGATCAGCAGCCCGGCGCGAAACGGCTGTACCTCGTCGGCCAACCCCTGGTTGGCGTCCAGCACCGCCTCGACACAGCCGTTGAGGTGGCCGTAATACTGGTAACACAAGGTATCGAGCAGATCCCCGTCAGACGTTCTGCAAGTCGTCGCCATAGCTTACGAACTCCAATGAAAAACCTTGTTTGCGCGGGATACCGCCGGCCAGCAGGTGGCTCTGATCTTCCTCGATGCTGGTCAGGCACCAGGTGCCCAGCACTTCGCCGTAGCCGGTGGTCAGGCTCAGCGGCTGCAAGCGCCGCCCGATGCTGCGCAAGGTCTGCAACTGCCCCAGGCCGCCCTTGAACCCGGGAAACACCGTGCCCTTGAGGGAGATCCGTTCTTCACCCTGGCCCACTGCCTGCTGGGCGACACTGCGGCTCAAGCGCTCCTGAGCGGCCCAGCGGAATCCGCTCTGCCGGCGCAGCGCCTCGAAGGCTGCGGTATCGACGTTGAAGTAGTAGGGCTGAGCGCCCGCCCCGAGCGGTTGCAGGATCAACAGGTGCGCGAAGGGCTTCACCGCCTCGGCCGCCGGTGTGGTCTGTTCGGCAAATGCGGCGGTCGGGAAGATGTTGCCCAGGGAAGGACTGATCTGCCCGCCGATCCGATTGATCGCCGCGCCGGCCTTGGCCACCTGTTCCTGCAGGGCGCCAAGACGCTGCTGCATCTGCCCGGCCACGGTCACTGCCTGGCTGTACTTGGCCGCGACTTCCCCCACCACCGACTGCGCCGCACCGATACTGCGCATCGTGCGTTGCAGCTTCGCGCCCAGCGCCGGCCCGACCACGGGCAGGCTTTCAAGCTCCAGGGCGGCGCCGCTGATGTCGCTGATGGCGCCGTTCATGGGCCCGAGCATTTCATCGGCGCTGCGCCGGCCCGCTTCCGCTGCCGCCACCAGGGAACCCAGCCCCGATTGCAGCTGTTCCATGTAAGCCATGCGATCTCCTTAGACGTGTGCGGCGTCGAACAGCTGGCGAGCGGCAGCCTGGCGGCTGAACTCGTCGAACTGCCAGCGCAGGTGGGGTTCCAGTTCCCGGGCCAGTTGCGCGGGGTCGCGCACATCACCCTGGACCGAGATCGACAAATAGGGCGCGAAGCTGAACTGCTGCTCGATGACAGGAGGTACCTGGGGTTTGAGCGACTCAGGCACAGTGATCGTGGCCGGCGCCGCAGCAGACGACGATGGGCTGAGCATCGAGCGCGCCGCCTGCCCCATCAGCGGGGGCGTCTGGCCTTTCTGGAAGGATTTGGCGATATCGCCCATGACCGGCGGGATGTTCTGTCCAGCGTTGCGCATCATCAGCGGACCGGCGGCGGGCAAGTGCTTGAGCGACTCGTCGGAGCCGAACAGCTTTTTACCCAAGGCACCACCGGCGGCCGAGCCGCCCCAGGCACCCAGGGCGCCGCCCACCAGCCCGCCAATCACCGTACCGATCACCGGCACCACGGAGCCGATGGCGGCGCCTGCTGCTGCACCCGCGGCGGCGCCAGCAAGATTGCCCGCCGCCTCGCCGTAGCCTTCGGCTTTTTCATCCTGGGTCTGGGCATTGAGGTAAGTGTCCGCCACCTGGAAGCCTGCACCGAGCACCGAAAGGATCGCACCGCCCTTGAGCAATGGGGCGACTCCCTTGGCCAGGGAGCCGGCGCCTTTCATTGCGGCACCAGAGGTGGCAGCCCCTCTGGCCACTCTCTCCAGGCCGCTGGGCGTCAAAGGGCTCTTGAAGCCTTTGCTGCCCATGCCCCTCGAACGAGGCTCGCGCCGGGGCGTCTTGCGCCCGCCACGGCCCTTGCGGCGTTTTTTGTCCGGGCCGCAATCGAGCATGGGCGCACAACTGTCGATACCGCTCGCAGTGCCACCAGAGGAGCGCTTCGCGATTTTGCGGCCAACCTGCAGTGAACCTCGAGCGACATTCAGCAGGCCCTTGCCAATGGTGTAGACAGCCATCAGCTTTTGCACCGCGACATAAGCGGCGCCCAGGGCGGTCACCCCCAGTACCAATGAGGGTGCCTTCTCCGCCAGTTCGGTCAGCTTGCCGACCACCAGCGTGATGCTTTGGGCCACCAGATCCGTGGCCGGTTGCAGGGCCTTCCCCACGGCAAGCATGCCACCGTCGACCGCCTGTGCGGTTTCCTTCCACAACTGGGCGGAGGCTTGCCGACGCTCGGCCAGGTTCTTGTCGATAACCCCCGAAGCACTCAACGAGTCCTTCTTCACTTGCTCGTACTGCTGCCGGCCCTGGGTGTGAGCCAGCAAGGCCGCCTTGATCTGCATATCGGTGAACAGGTCACCGGTACGCAGGGACTCTTCCAGAGCCTCGAGCGTGTCCTTGGCCTTCGCCGGGTCGGTTTCCTGGCTGATCTGCGCCTGGGCCTCGGCCATCTTCGCCGCCTTGGCCGGATCGATGGCCCTGACATAGCGCATGGCCAGGGCAAAGCTCGCCTCCAGGCTCGACATACCCTTCTGAATGCCGGTGTTCAGCGAGGCCTGGTAGTCAATACCCGCATCTTCATAAGCCTTGACTGCCTCACTGGAGCCGATTTTCTCGATCCAGTTTTGCAGTTGGCCTGCGGCCTCATCAGGACTTGCCGCGTTGCTCATCTGCACTTGCAGCATCGATCCCAACTGGCTCACCGCCTCCATGCCGGTGAGTTTCAAGTTGCTCGCACTCGCGAGCAGCGCCGGGAGCAAGCGCGCCATGTCGGCCGCCTCGAAATTGCCCGCCTGCCCCTGCAAGGCGATGGCCTCCAGGGCCTGCTCCATGACCTTGGGATCGCTGATCCCGGCCTTCAGCTCCAGGGCCCGCATCAACTTCGCCGTGTCGTCGACACTCGCGCCCTGCCCCACCGCAAACTTGGCGGCCAGCCCTGCGTAGCCCTGCGCCTTGTCCAGCGACATACCGCTGGCCATCATCTGGCTCACCAAAGCCGCCACATCGTTACGGGCCATGCCCGTGTCACGGGAGGTCTGAATCACCGTACGGCTCAGCTGCGCTTCCTGAGGCTGGTTGACCACATTGGCCTTGATCGCCATGTCGCGGATCAGCGCCTGATAGTCGGCGCTGATCTTGACCGGGGCACGCAGTTTATCGACGCCGAACTTTGCCCAGTCATAAGCTGCCTTGAATTCGGCCTTGCCCTGGGCGACCTGCTGCAGTCCTCGGGCCTGAAGCTCAGAACCCCGGGCCACCTTGCCCAACGCTTGATATTCCTGGCGCAACTTGTGCACCTGAATACCCTGCTGGCGCAGGCCATCACGGCTCTGTTCCAACCGGCGCAACAGCCCGGCGGCAGAAGCGGCGCCGGTGTCATGGGCCTTTTTCCATTCATCCTGCAGGCGCAGGGTCTGGCCAATGGTCTTTTCCAGCCCCCGGGCCTTGCTGCCCTGCAGCTCCAGCTGCTTGATCCGGTCTTCCACCGTCTTGAAGGCAGCGTCCCACGTCGAACTGAGGGCAGTACCCACCACCACCAGCCCTGATTCCAGCTTGCTCGCCATCTGCTTCTCCTGATCCTTGGGTGACGGGCTCAATCCGTGAGCCACCAGACCATGTCGGAAAACCTCATGGTCATGATTTCCTCGGCGGAAAAATGCAGCTCGCTGGCGAGCCGCTTCGCCACCATCTTCATCACCGCAGGGTCAAAGCTCGTCGTCTTGCACCAGGCGAAAATAGCCAGCCTGCAGGCGCTGATAGTCCTTGAGCGCCATGCCCTCCAGATCCTTGGCACTGATTTGCGCCAGGCTGGCAAACAGCATCAGTTCGCGCTGCTCATCATCGCCGGCAGCCCCGGAGTTGGCCGCACGCACATCACGCACGGTGGGGGTGCGCAAGGTGACCTTGTCGCAGACCACGCCGTTCATCTCCACCGGCTTGCTGAGGCTGATCACGACGTTTTCCGCGCTCAGGGTCATCCACGCCGGGGTCTTGTTGATTGCTTGAGTCATGCTGGTGGTTTCCTTACAGGCCCAGGGCCGAACGTTGCGCGGCCAGTTGGTCGACACCGTTGATCACGCGCTTCATGCCCAGGGCATCGATCTCGTAGATCAAGCGACCGTCGACTTCCAGCTTGTAGTAGGTCAGGGCCACGTTGTGCTTGATCTCAGCCTTGTCGCCGGATTTCCAATCGCCCATGTCGACTTCCTTGAGCAAGCCGCGCAGGGTCACGATCACCGGCGTGACCTTGCCCTTGAGGCCCTTGAAGGCACCACGGAACACGCCATTGAAACCGCTACCATCGGCCAGGCCGAACAGCTTCAGCGACTCACGCCGCACGCCGGTGGTGGTGAAGCCGGCTTCCTGTTTTTCCATGCCCATGTCCAGCTCGACGGGCACATCCATGCCGCCGACCCGATGTTCCTCGGTCTTGAGGGTCAACTTGGGCAGGGTCAGGCTCGGTACGTCGCCTTGAAAGCTGATGCCATCGACGAACAGGTTCATGTTCGCCAGGGTTTCGGGAATCATTGCCATTGCTGCTGCTCCTTAAGCGGTGTGTTCGAGGACTTCGGTCAGCCACTGGTTAGTGACCTCGACGCGGAAGTTGGGGTTTTCGGCCGGTGGCACGTCGGTGAAGCGGATGTTCCAGTACACCTTGCCCTGCTCCAGCTGGCTGGCGGTGTTGAGTTCGGCGTCGGCGTAGACCTCGAAGTTGATGATCGCGCCCTGGTTCTTCAGATCACGCATGAACGCCTGCAGGCCCTCGGTAACGTCCTTGACGTAGGTCGCGGTGATCGAGCGGTCCACGGCCCATTTGTGGCCGTAGAGGATCGCGTCCATGACGATGTCCATGGTCCGTACCCGGGTAACGAAGGCCCACTTCGGATCGCTGGACAGCGTGCGGTTGCCCCACAGGCGGAAACCTTCATCACGAATGATGGTGGTGATGTTGGCGTTGTTCAGCAGGTTGGCGCGGCAGGTTTCATCGCCGTCCAGGAACTCGATGGCACGCGAGGTGCCGGTGATGCCGACAAACTCCTTGTTCGACGGCGAAGCCCAGAAGCCGTACTCGTTGTCGGTCCAGGCGAACAGCCCGGCGACCCAGGCCGAAGCCGGCGCATCGACGGTGGCGCTGGCGCCGTTGTCCCAGTACTGGATGCCCGGGTCGACCATATAGGCGCGCTTGGCGCCGAAGTGCTTGGCATACGCCATGGCCGCTTCATCGGTGCTGTTGGGGCCATCGATGATCGCCAGGCCACGCAGCTTGTCGGCCAGGGCCACCAGCGCAGTACCAACCGCCTGGGTCGAGCTGTGCTTGGGCGCCACCAGCAAGCGCGGCTGGGCGTTGAAACGGCTCTTGCCATCCAGCAAGGCTTGCAGGCCGGTACGCTTGCCGTCCGCCAGCACCCCGCCGATGATCGCCGAGGTCTGCTCGGCCGCATCCGCCACCTTGGCCACGCCGCAAGCGACGATCACCGCCTTGGCCCGCTGGTAGATGGCCTGGCAGGCCTTGGTGATGGCCGCATCCGGGCCCCAGGCCGCGATAGCCTCACGCTCGTTGGTGATCAGCAGCAGGTCGTTGGCCTTGGCGCTGAAGTCAGGGCCTTCGGTGAAGGTGTCCACCAGGCCGATGATCGAGGACGTGGGCAGCGAGATGGTGCGTGCGCCGGTGTCGACGTTGGTGACGGTAACGCCGTGGAAAAAACCACTCATGGATAAACTCCAGACATGAAAAAGCCCCGGGTGAAGGGGGCTCGTAGGGATGATTGATTAGTGGGAAGCGGGAAAGAAAACGCCCCGGCGGTGCGGGGCGTTTATCGGGTTTGTTCGGCGATCCAGGATGGAGCTGCCGGGCGGCGCTCAATCAGAGGGAAGTACTCTGACTGGGGCCAAGCACGTAGCGCCTGTATGTAGCGAAGTAACTCTAAGTACTGATCATCGGACAACGTCGACGCAATTCCTATTTCCTCCTCATCACGATGGCGGTCACGCAGCCCACCAGCGCGCAATAGTTCGTTGTCTCGCCAAGCGCGCTCAGTACGCGCCTGCCGCTCTTTAGGCAACATGCCATCCAACGATTTGAACTCAATCGAGCCATCTTCCAAGAGATACGGCACCCCGTCTCTACGCTCTAGAGTTTTTGCGAACACCTCAGGACTGACAGGTTTTGCACTGTCGGGAATTGAGCCCCGATTGACAACTTTGTCAAAACGAAACAACACCCGGGAATCCTCGGCGACCTCAAGATAGTAACGATCTCCCATTTCTATTTCCCCCATGCAAAATAAAAAGCAAAACCGCCACCGCCCCAAGAGCCGCCTGCATCCCACAAAAATTTTGTCCGATCAATAATCTGAGTAACTACACCGAAGTTGGCACCGAATCCCCCCGCAGTTGAGGCCTCCAACCCCATCACAATGCCATGGCACGTTTGAGGAAAAGGAATCGTGAAAGCTCGATAATCAGTTGCGTGCTGACTCTCAGACACATACCCCCATTGCAGTAAAAAGCCGCCGAGCCATGGCGGGAATGCAACATAGCCATTCGGCGACAAGCTCACCGCAATTCCCCACCGTAGTTTTTTCGACGTGACAAAAGATTCATCGTCAGTTCCGGCGTTGACGGCATCTTGCGATGCAACTCTGGCGGTTCCTCGACTGTTTTCCGTGGCTTGAGATACCGCAGACAAATCGGCTTTTCTGGCCAGAGCATTGGTCATCGTCGTGGCGAAGTTCGGATCGTTGCCAAGCGCATCAGCTAACTCTTTCAGCGTGTCTAATGCAGCAGGTGACGATGCCACCAAACTCGCTATTGCCTGCTGAATGGCCGAAGTGGTTTCGGGCTTGGTGAAGGCATCGGTGATGCCATAGCCGCCAAGGGTGGTGGACTTCGCAGCCTTTCCGGCCAGGGCGTTGGTCATCGTGGTGGCAAAGTTTGGATCGTTGCCAAGCGCATCAGCCAACTCTTTCAACGTGTCGAGTGATGCAGGTGATGCTGCCACCAAATTCGCGATTGCTTGCTGAATGGCTGAAGTGGTTTCGGGCTTGGTGAAGGCATCGGTGATGCCATACCCAGCTAGGGTTATCGGGTTACCCCCGCTGACAACTACGCCCCGCTTATCAATCGTGACCTGATGAAAAGTTCCCGCTTTCTTATCCGGCGGAAGGGCTGCCACCAGGGAGTCATCCACATATTGACGAGTCGCCAGCACCACCGTCGGGTCGATCTTCAACACGATCTGCGCAGTGTTGGCGACGATGAAGTTCATGCGCATGACTTGGGTCTTGCCGGTACCCTGGGCCAGCAGGGGCTTGAAGCTCGGGGCGCAGTTGGCCACCGCCACCAGGTCGCCGTCGGCGTCGAACAGGCCGATCTCGCGGATCCAGCGCCCGCCGACATCAGGCGGAATCACCTGCTCGGTGATGATGATGTTGGGGTTGGCCGGATCAGTACGCACCTGATTGACCGGGGCGCGTCGCCATTCGTTGATCAGCTTGGTCTGGGTTCTGTTCGGGATGGGGTCGGTGCCGTTGGCATCGCCGATCGCCATTTCCTTGAAGGTCCAGGGCGTGCCCAGGGCGGTGGCGTTGGCCTGTTTCGCCTCGCCCACCGCAGTGAGGATGGCGAAGAACTGACTGTTGGAATCGATCATGAGTACACATCCAGGGTGTCTGTTTCATCAATGCACATGACCTGGCCGTAACGGCCGATCACTTCAATATCGCGAGGGGTCGGGGGGTAAACATCGAGCACTTCGCCTTGATCCACGTAGGCGCTGTAACCGATGACACCAGAGCTTTCCAAGCTGATGGCCAGCCCAGTCATATGTCGGCTGACCGGCCTGGCGTCGTCGATGAGCCGGGTCAGCTCCTGGTACGTCTCCTCGCTGATGCCGGTGTCCAGCACCCCGACCTTCAAGGCAAAGGTGGCTGGCTCGCCTTCGGGAGCCATCTGCCACCACTCGACCACTTCAATCAGGTAACCCAGCGGCTCCACCACACGGCGCAAAGCGCCGATGGTGCCCTTGCGGGCATGGATGAAGAACGAGGCGCGAATGGCATTGCGCTTGACCGTCTCGCTCCAGCGCGGGTCCCAGCGATCCACCGACCAGGCCCAGGCCAGCTGGGGCAGCAAGTGCACCGGGCAGGTCGAGGGGTTGTACAGGGTGCGCAACATGGTGGCGGCGTCGCTGCTGTTGGTCGCCTCCAGGGCGCGTTCCAAGAGTGTGCTGTTGCTTGGCAGCAGGCTGGTCATATCAGCTCCCCAAGGTAACGCTGTAGCCGGTGCAATACGCGGCCTGGGCCTTGCTCGGGACTATGTCCTGCCAACCCCGCAGTTCAACCCGGGCCACGCCGGCCACATGCAGCTGGGCATCGATGGCTGAGCGCGCCACCTCGATGCCCAGGCGCCGACGTGGGTTGACCCAGGCGGCCAGCTTGCGCTCGGCCTCTGCCAGGGCGGCATCGCTTTCCGGGCCCGGCCCTTTCATGTGCAGCACCGCGTCGATGCGATACGGCAGTATCTGGGCGCTGTTCACCGTGACCCGATCCCCCAGCGGTCGCACGTCCTCGTCATTGAGGGCCGCGGCGACCGTCGCCAGCAGTTCAGGCGCCGCTGCGCCGTCACCTTCCAGGCTCAGCACCGTAACCGTGACGCAGGCCGGTGAGGGGCTTTCGGCCTCGGCGTCCGCCACCCGGGCCGAGGCATTGCGGGCATGCAGGATGTAGCTGTTGCGCGGCCCGGCGGTGGTCAGGCCTTCGTAGGCCAGTTGGACACGCTCGCGCAGTGCGTCGTCGGCTTCCTTGACCTGCGCTACAGGCGGCACCGCTTGCGGGTCACCCGCCTGGATCACCAGGCGCTGCAGATTGACGTTGGCCGCCAGCTGATCCAGGTCCGTGCCTTGGGCATGGGCCAGCAGCAGCGCCTTGGCCGCATCGTTGACCCGGGCCCGCAACAGCATGTCGCCGTAGGCCGATAGCTCCAGTTGCTTGGTGACCGGATCGCTTTCCAGATTGGCCGTCCAGTTGTCGCCCATATAGCGGCGAAAGGTCGCCAGCTTGCCCTGATACAGCGCTTCAAAATCCAGGGCTTCCAGCACCTGCGGCGCCGGCAGTGCCGATAAATCCAGCATGCTCATGCCGTCACCTCCAAAACCGCGTCATTACCCAGGTAGCGGCCCGTCAGTTGGAAACTGACCTGGCCCTCCACCACCGCTACAACCTTTACCCGCTCCAGTTTCAAGCGGGGCTCCCAGCGCAACAGCGCCCGGGCGACTTCGGCCTGCACCGCGCTTTTCCAGCCACCGGTCACCGGCAAGTCGACATAACGGCGCAGGTTGCAGCCATACTCCGGGCGCATCCGCCGGCTGCCCAACGGCGTGGTCAGGATGTCCTCGATGGACTGCCGCAAATGCTCGATGCCGGACAGCGGCAAGCCGGTACGGCGATCCATTCCGATCATGGTGTTACTCCTGCAACTGAAGGTCCGGGTGCTGCTCCAGGTAACCTCGGGCGAGGGTGTCGCTGACCGGTACCGATACCTCGCCCTGGGCCACCGACAGCGCGCGGCCGTCCGCCAGGATCAGAATGCGCGAGGTGTAGAGGGTGTCGCGAAAGACCGCAGTGCCACTGGTGGCCGTGCGGCCGGGCTTTTTTTTCGGGATTGCCATGCTTTTCTCCGGGTACAAAAATCCGCATTCGGCGGATTGATCGGGTTTATCGGCGTTGCAGGTTGGGTGGCCGGCGTTGATCGCCAAGGCGTCACTGCGGTGGAGCAGTTGCGCCGGGGCCGGGCATCACGCCCGGGTGGATGTGGGTCGAGCCGACATTCACCCCGTTATGCTTCAAGCTCGCACCGTTGATTTGCACCTCGCCATTCAAGGTGATTGCCCCCGTCAGGGTGATGCTGTCGGCCTTGCCGGTAATGCTATTGTCCGTCACCACGGCGGAACTGGCGCCGACCTGAATCGTCACGGTGCCGCTGGGCAGGGAGATGCTGTAGCTCCTGGCCTGCCAGTCGTAGACCAGCGAGCCGCCATCATCGAAACGCCAGACCTCGACGTGGTCGCGGTTATCCGGCTGGGCACCGCCATCGCCATACAGGCCGGGAACGAAGGTGCCCTGCGCCGGCTCGCCACTGGGGCTGATCAGTACGCCCTGCTCCCCCAGGCTCGGCGCCCGCCAGTGCCGGGCCTTGCCGGCGGCCTGGCTGTGCCAGCGAACCCAGGCGCTGGTCCAGCCGGCGCCATCGGATACCCGCACTCTGCCCGCGGCAAGGTCCACGCCGACCACTGCGCAAGGCAGGATCAAGCCAGAAAGCATTCGGTCGTGAGTCGCGGTGACGTAACTCACGACATCTGCTCCGGCGCCTGGTAGTGCCCCTCGTGACCGGGGCCGGTCTCGGGGCTGAAACCCAAGACCAGGGTTCCCGGGGGTTGCTCGGGCCAGGGCCATTGTTCCTCGCCCAGGTAGATGGACTGCTGCCAATGCACGGTCCACTCGGTTTTCGGCGCCGAATCCACGGCCGTGCCGGCAGGTTTGGCCCACACCGCCTTCGCACTATCGACAGAATCAAGATTCCAGTACTGGCAACGCAGCAGGTCCATGAGCTGCGCTGCCAGAACGACCGCCTGCAAAGAGGCTTGCGCAAGGCTCGGGTCAACCCGCACCCGGGCCTCGAAGGTCGCCTGCAGGCAACTCCGGCCGTCGCCCGGATCAGCTCCCGGGTCAATGCCGGTGATTGCAACGTAGATTGCTGTCTCGGCGGAGCCATCAACGGTCTCGGGAAATGCCTCGACCCTATGCAGATGCGGCATGGCCGACTTGATCGTGGACGTGATGGCCTCGGGTAGCTGCGTCAGTACGCTCATTGTCTGCTTCCAGAATCAGGTCGAAACGGCCCCGGCTGCGACAGCCCGGGGCGCACGACCGTGTTGAGGGCGGTAGCCGCCCGGTGAGTCAAGGCTGGTCCGAATGGGAATCCCGCGAAGGCGGTTCGCATACCCCGATGCGCTTGGCCGCCCAGCGCTCATAAAGGCCGATGGCGACGTCGGCGCCGGCCATGGCGGTCAGGCAACCGAAGGCGCAGGCGGTCCAGATCGACACGCCAGCGGCATACAGCAGCATGATCGCCGAGACCCCGCAGACCACGCAGGCTCCGGAGCGCAGCGCCAGGCGCCGCAGCAGCGACCAGCCACGGGCGCCCTCCTTGTCGGCGCGCCACATTTCGCCGGAAACGCCACCGACCAGGGCCAGGACGATGACCAGCCAGATCGGCATGTCCAGCAACGCTTGTTGCTCGTTTGTCATTCACGTCTCCCGTGCGGATTGAGGCCAGCGAAATGGCCGGTTGATAGAAGGCTGATAACGATGTTTCAAAGGGTCCCTGTCTGTCGGTGGCCCACGTTAGGCAGGCATTCCAAAAAGCCCGGTCGCCCGGGCTTTTCAGTAATGCAAACCTTGGTCTTTCGGCACTACTGGTGCGGTACGGACCCATTCAAATTGTTCCTCCGACCGCGACCCTGTCCGCCGGATAACTGCTTCTGGTGCTTTACGCTGCACACCCGGGCCAGTTGCCAACCCTCTGAACCGTCGAGGCCGATTCATCGCTGCCTTTGCTTTGCCACTAAAGAGCGTCGTTGCAGCCGTTGTTGAACGGCTTGAGATGGATAATATGCATCCATGCATATCCAGTCAATGCGTAAATGCATTTATTTATGCGCAGGATTTGCACGAACGCATGGAGGCCGCATAAATGCAGGGTGGGAGGATTTTTCGAAGGCGAAAAAAAGCCCGCTCAGTGGCGGGCTTTGTCTGACAGAGAGGGCTTAGCGGGCGTACATGCCCCACCAGAAGACGTGACCGAGGATGCTGATCTGCTCCTCCTGGATCTCCTGGAAACTGTAATCCTCGTCCGGGTGCTCATCGCGGTTGAAGCTGCGCAGGCGAATCCCGGTGGGCAGGCGATACAGCTGCTTCACTCGCAGCTGGCCGTTGTGGTTGATGGCGTAGAGGTCGCCATCGACGATGTCGCCAATTGCGCATTTGCCCGCATTGACGCCCACCGTCGCGCCGTCCCGCAGCACCGGCAACATGCTGTTGCCCCGCACCGTGACGCACTTGGCCTGGTCGAACTGCACGCCGTTGTGCCGCAGGCTGCGCTTGCCGAAGCGCAGGCTGGCGCGCTCGCTTTCCTCGATGACGAATCTTCCTGATCCAGCAGCCAATTCAACCTCGCGCAGAAAGGGAACCGACACCTCGTCGTCATCGACAGGGGTATCGTCGTCCCACAGGCTTATGTCCTTGAGTTCCGAATGAATCTCGTCACGGGGCGCAGCAGCCCGGGCAGGCGCGATATCCACGCGCCCACGCAACTGGTCGGTGCTCACCTGGAAGTATTCGGCGATCCGCGAGATGTGCTTATCCGACGGATCGACGATCTTCCCGCTGAGAATCCGCGAGAGGGTAGATTGAGGCACACCGGTGCGACGGTGAAGCTCCGTGGGGGAGATTCCGTCACGATCCAGCAGCTCTCTTAAGACGGTAGAAACGTTGCGTATTTGCATAGAACGCATATTGCTTGATCTTTTGCGCAATGACAAATGCTGATTTGCATATATGTAATGCATTTACCGGACACCCACCGGAGCGCCTTGGTGCCTGCGAGGCTGGGGCACCCATGGTAACCTTGCCGCCATCTGCAAAAAGCCGAGCTCAGCGCTCCTTTGCTTCACCCATTCAACGAATCCGCCTGAATACCGATGAGTAAAAATACCTCCGATCTGTCCTCCCACACGCCGATGATGCAGCAGTACTGGCGCCTCAAGAACCAGCACCCTGATCAGTTGATGTTCTACCGCATGGGCGACTTCTACGAGATCTTCTATGAAGACGCGAAGAAGGCCGCCAAGCTGCTGGACATCACCCTGACGGCGCGCGGGCAGTCGGCGGGCCAGGCGATTCCCATGTGCGGCATTCCCTACCACTCGGTTGAGGGCTACCTGGCCAAACTGGTGAAGCTCGGCGAGTCGGTGGTGATCTGCGAGCAGGTGGGGGACCCGGCGACCAGCAAGGGCCCGGTGGAACGCCAGGTGGTGCGTATCATCACGCCAGGCACCGTGAGTGACGAGGCTCTGCTGGATGAGCGCCGCGACAACCTGATCGCCGCCGTGCTGGGCGACGAGCGTCTGTTCGGCCTGGCGGTGCTGGACATCACCAGCGGCAACTTCAGCGTCCTGGAGATCAAGGGCTGGGAGAACCTGCTGGCCGAGCTGGAGCGGATCAACCCAGTGGAACTTTTGATCCCCGATGACTGGCCACAAGGCTTGCCGGCGGAAAAACGCCGCGGTGTGCGACGCCGTGCCCCCTGGGATTTCGAGCGGGACTCGGCGCACAAGAGCCTCTGCCAGCAGTTCTCTACCCAGGACCTCAAGGGCTTTGGCTGCGAAACCCTGACCCTGGCCATCGGCGCCGCCGGTTGCCTGCTCGCCTATGCCAAGGAAACCCAGCGTACCGCCCTGCCCCACCTGCGCAGCCTGCGTCATGAGCGCCTTGATGACACCGTGGTGCTGGACGGCGCCAGCCGTCGCAACCTGGAACTGGACACCAACCTGGCGGGCGGGCGCGACAATACCCTGCAATCGGTGGTCGACCGTTGCCAGACCGCCATGGGCAGCCGCCTGCTGACCCGCTGGCTGAACCGCCCGCTGCGCGACCTCAAGGTCCTGGAAGCGCGCCAGTCCTCTATTACTTGCCTGCTGGACGGCTACCGTTTCGAACGGCTGCAACCGCAGTTGAAGGAAATCGGCGATATCGAGCGGATTCTGGCGCGGATCGGCCTGCGCAATGCCCGTCCACGGGACTTGGCCCGCCTACGTGATGCCCTGGCCGCACTGCCGGAGCTGCAAGAAGCCATGACCGAGCTGGAGGCCGCTCACCTCAATCAGCTGGCCGCCACCACCAGCACCTACCCGGAACTGGCCGCTCTGCTGGCCAAGGCCATCATCGAAAACCCGCCGGCGGTGATCCGTGACGGCGGTGTACTCAAGACCGGCTACGACGCCGAGCTCGACGAGCTGCAGTCGCTGAGCGAGAACGCCGGACAGTTCCTGATTGACCTGGAAGCCCGCGAGAAAGCCCGTACCGGCCTGGCCAACCTCAAGGTCGGCTACAACCGTATCCATGGCTATTTCATCGAGCTGCCAAGCAAGCAGGCCGAACAGGCCCCGGCGGACTACATTCGCCGCCAGACATTGAAAGGCGCCGAGCGCTTCATCACTCCGGAACTCAAGGAGTTCGAAGACAAGGCGCTATCGGCCAAGAGCCGTGCCCTGGCCCGGGAAAAGATGCTCTACGACGCGCTGCTGGAAACCCTGATCAGCCATTTGCCGCCGTTGCAGGATACCGCTGGTGCCCTGGCTGAGCTGGACGTACTGAGCAACCTGGCCGAGCGCGCCTTGAACCTGGACCTCAACTGCCCACGTTTTGTCAGCGAGCCTTGCATGCGCATCACCCAGGGTCGTCACCCGGTGGTGGAGCAAGTGTTGACCACGCCGTTCGTGGCCAACGACCTGAGCCTGGACGACAACACGCGGATGCTGGTGATCACCGGCCCGAACATGGGCGGTAAATCTACCTATATGCGCCAGACGGCCCTGATCGTGCTGCTGGCCCATATCGGCAGTTTCGTCCCTGCGGCGAGCTGCGAGCTGTCCCTGGTGGACCGGATCTTCACCCGTATCGGCTCCAGCGACGACCTGGCCGGCGGCCGTTCGACCTTCATGGTGGAAATGAGCGAAACCGCGAACATCCTGCACAACGCCACGGAACGCAGCCTGGTGCTGATGGACGAAGTGGGACGCGGTACCAGCACCTTTGATGGACTTTCCCTGGCCTGGGCTGCGGCAGAACGTCTCGCCCACCTGCGCGCCTATACCCTGTTCGCCACCCACTATTTCGAACTGACGGTCCTGCCGGAAAGCGAGCCGCTGGTGGCCAACGTGCACCTCAATGCCACCGAGCACAATGAGCGCATTGTGTTCCTGCACCATGTACTTCCAGGCCCGGCCAGCCAGAGCTATGGGCTGGCGGTAGCCCAGCTGGCCGGGGTTCCCAGCGCGGTCATCACCCGCGCCCGGGAGCACTTGAGCCGCCTGGAAACCACCAGCTTGCCCCATGAAGTGGCGCCTCAGGCACCGGGCAAACCCTCGGTTCCGCAACAAAGCGACATGTTCGCCAGCCTGCCGCACCCGGTGCTCGATGACCTGGCCAAGCTGGATCTGGATGACATGACGCCACGCCGAGCGCTGGAAATGCTCTATACATTGAAGACACGCATCTAACGCGAACGCCTTCAAGCTGTTAGAATCTCGCGCGGTTTGGGATGCTGCGGACTATTAGCCTGGTTGCGCAGACTATCGCTCCCAAACCTGGCGACCCCGTCACGTAGGGGCTCCGCTGCCGCCGCCTGAGGAGAGAATTAGAAATGACCTTCGTCGTCACCGACAACTGCATCAAGTGCAAGTACACCGACTGCGTAGAAGTCTGTCCGGTGGACTGCTTTTACGAAGGCCCGAACTTCCTGGTGATTCACCCGGATGAGTGCATTGATTGCGCACTGTGTGAGCCTGAATGCCCCGCTGTAGCGATTTTCTCCGAGGATGAAGTCCCGGAAGAGATGCAAGAATTCATTCAGTTGAACGTCGAGCTGGCAGAGATCTGGCCGAACATCACTGAAAAGAAAGATCCGTTGCCGGATGCCGAAGAGTGGGATGGTGTCAAAGGCAAGATCAAGGATCTCGAACGCTGATTCCCCCCGCGTTCCCAAAAGGCCCCTTGCGGGCCTTTTTGCGTTTCTGGGGCAAGGAAACACCCGTGGGACTTTTCGACAGACGAAAAAAAGGGGCGGTATGACCCGCCCACATTTTTCCCTAGTCCCTGTGTTCCTTTTCATCGTCCTGATGAATCGCTTCCTGCGATGTCCTGACCATCGTCCTTGATGGTTGTGTCTATCCGTCGACACAGGGCTGATATTAAAGAGTTCCCCGGCAAGAGCAATCGCACTATTGGTGTGAAACTTTGTCAAAACTCTTAGTCACTCTTAAAAAATATTATATAAATCAACAACATAAAAAACAGCCTACGCAAAACTAGACAACGCAGAAGTGGCCGAGAACCGAATGCGTACGAAAAAGTAATCTTTGGCTTACATGACGGTTGAGAGTTAAGCCAACTTCGCTGGCAATAGCCCATTCAAAATCAAAACCTGCATGCAATAAAAAGCCCCGAGTCGATCGGGGCTCTTGTGAATCGATCCAGCGGCTACTGAAACAGCGACTCACTGGACAATCCATTCTTCTCGAGAATCTCCCGAAGGCGCTTGAGCCCTTCAACCTGGATCTGCCGGACCCGTTCACGGGTCAGTCCGATCTCCAGGCCCACATCTTCAAGGGTACTGCTCTCGTGTCCTCGCAGGCCGAAGCGTCGAACCACCACTTCGCGCTGCTTCTCGGTCAATTCGGAAAGCCACTGATCGATACTTTGTGACAGATCGTCGTCCTGCAACAGCTCACAAGGATCTGTCGGGCGGTCGTCGGTCAGGGTATCCAGCAGGGTCTTGTCCGAATCCGGGCCCAGGGAGACATCAACCGAAGAAACCCGCTCGTTCAGGCCGAGCATGCGTTTGACTTCGGCCACCGGCTTCTCCAGCAGGTTGGCGATTTCTTCGGGGGAGGGTTCATGATCGAGTTTTTGCGTCAGCTCACGGGCGGCGCGCAAGTAGACGTTGAGTTCTTTGACCACATGGATCGGTAGCCGGATGGTCCGGGTCTGATTCATGATGGCCCGCTCGATGGTCTGACGAATCCACCAGGTGGCATAGGTCGAGAAGCGAAAACCGCGTTCCGGATCGAACTTCTCCACCGCTCGGATCAGCCCGAGGTTGCCCTCTTCGATCAGGTCCAGCAGCGACAGGCCACGATTGACATAGCGCCGGGCGATTTTCACCACCAGCCGCAAGTTGCTTTCAATCATGCGCTTGCGCCCGGCCGGATCACCACTTTGCGACAACCGAGCAAAGTGCACTTCCTCTTCGGGGGAGAGCAATGGAGAAAAACCGATTTCATTGAGGTACAGCTGCGTCGCATCGAGTGCTCGCGTGTAATCAATGTATTTGTGTTGCTTTAATGAAGCGGAGCTTTTGGATTTGGCGCGAACGGAAGGTGGAGTTGCCCCCTCATTATTCGACATCGAATCCATATCGATGCTGCTCTCCATAAGGAGAACCTCATCGTCGATGTCAAACTCCGGCACTTCTTTACTGAGAGCCATTGTTATAGTCCTTTGGTGAGTTCGACCTCAGGCTCAAGCGGCGCCTTTATCCCTGGCAACGCTGGAGCCTGTTCCCTCTACGTGAGCGGAACAGGCTGGTAACGGATCAACGACGTGGCAGGAATTGCAGCGGATCTACAGGTTTACCTTGTCGGCGAATCTCAAAGTGCAGTTTCACCCGGTCTGTACCAGTTGATCCCATCTCGGCAATTGTCTGTCCGACTTTGACCTGCTGTCCCTCCCGAACCAATAGCTTGCGGTTGTGGCCGTAAGCACTGACGTAGGTTTCGTTGTGTTTGATGATGACTAATTCGCCGTAGCCCCTTAAGCCACTCCCGGCGTAAACCACCGTCCCATCAGACGCAGCTAAAACAGGCTGTCCCAAATCTCCGGCGATATCAATGCCTTTATTCAAACTACCGTTTGAAGAAAATTTTCCAATCAGAACACCGTTCGAAGGCCAGCCCCAACCGGTAGGAGCGGGGCCTGCGGGCGTAACCGGAACAGGCGCTGGTTTGCTCGCTGGGCTGGTGGTGGTGACCGTTGCAGGCGTTGTCGTGGCGCCTGCCGGGCGACGAATGACCGTGGTCTTGCTGGAGGAAGAGGCACTGGACTGGGTGCTGGTAACGACCGTCGCCGGCGTAGTACCAGTGCGGCCGTCAAAGCGAATGACCTGCCCGGGATGGATGGTATAGGGCTCGGCGATGTTGTTACGAGCGGCCAGCGCCTTGTAGTCCCAGCCATAGCGGAAGGCAATGGAAAACAAGGTGTCTCCACGACGCACGGCGTACTGCCCGGTGGTCACCGTAGGACGCTGCGGCGCAACAGTGTTACTGCGCTCGACCACCCCCACGCTGCTGGATTTGGTGCTGGAGCAACCGACCAACAAGGAACTCAAGGCAAGGCCAATCATCAGTCGCTGAAAGCTTGTTGTACCTATACGCTGCGCAATGACTGTGAGACTCACCCGCCGCTCCCTTTGTGGTGGTTGACGATATAGATTGCCTGACTCAGGCGTGAAGTGACGCAAGTATAACTGGACACAGGCGCTTTACCGCTGGCCCAGCACAAGGAGAGCCGCAAGAACCTGCCTCTGACCGTCGCATCACTCATTGACGATCGATACGGCACTAAGACACAGCCCGCCGGACAGAATTCACCCCGGCCTGATAAATGCCTTCAGGCCAGGGGACCATTGAGCAACGGCACAAAACGCACCGCCCCCAGCACGTGCCGGGCAAAGCCCTGTTCTTCACGGATGATCAGCATCAGCTGCTGCACCTCCCCTGCCCCTACCGGAATCACAAGGCGCCCGCCAGGCGCGAGTTGATCGAGCAGGGCCTGGGGGATATCGGTGGCAACGGCAGTGACGATGATGCCGTTATAAGGTGCCAGCGCCGGCCAGCCTTCCCAGCCATCGCCCCAGCGAAATACGACGTTGCGCAGGTTCAACTCCTGCAGGCGCTCCTTGGCCCGGTCTTGCAGGACCTTGATCCGCTCCACCGAAAACACCCGCTCCACCAGTTGCGACAACACCGCCGTCTGGTAGCCCGAGCCGGTGCCGATCTCCAGCACCTTGTCCAGCGGCCCGGCCGCCAGCAGCAGCTCGCTCATGCGGGCCACCATATAAGGCTGGGAGATGGTCTGGTTATGGCCGATCGGCAGCGCCGTGTCTTCATAGGCACGATGGGCCAGGGCCTCATCGACAAACAGATGCCGCGGTGTGCGCCGAATCACTTCCAGCACCTGAGGGTTGGACAGCCCCTCGTCATACAGGCGCTGGATCAGGCGTTCGCGGGTACGCTGGGAAGTCATGCCGATTCCCCGCCGCAGCAGGTCGTCTTGCTCGCGAGCCATCAGCGCAGCCCCTCCAACCAGCCATCCAGGCTCCTGAACGCCTCATTAAAGGTGCGATCCAGCTGCAGCGGCGTGACCGATACATAGCCCTGCATCACCGCATGAAAGTCGGTGCCGGGCCCGCCATCCTCGGCGTCGCCGGCGGCAGCGATCCAGTAACCCGCCTTGCCGCGGGGGTCCACCACCTTCATCGGTGCCGCAGCACGGGCGCGATGGCCCAGGCGGGTCAGTTGGATGCCCCGAATATGATCAAGCGGCAGGTTGGGAATATTCACGTTCAACACCGTCCGTGGTGGTAAATCCAGCAAGCCCTGGGCTTGCACCAGCTTGCGCGCGAAATAGGCTGCGGTCGCAAGGTTCTCCACCTGGCGCGAGACCAGTGAAAAGGCGATCGCAGGGCGTTGCAGGAAGCGCCCTTCCAATGCCGCGGCGACCGTCCCGGAATACAGCACGTCATCACCGAGGTTGGCCCCCAGGTTGATGCCCGACACCACCATGTCCGGGTCATGCTCCAGCAGGCCGTTGAGCCCCAGGTGAACACAGTCGGTGGGGGTGCCATTGATGCTGATAAAGCCGTTGCCAAGGGTATGCGGATGCAACGGACGGTCGAGCGTCAGCGAGCTGCTGGCGCCGCTTTTGTCTTGATCCGGAGCGATAACCACGCACTCGGCGTAATCCGCCAGCGCAGCGTGCAACGCCGCGATACCGGGTGCAGTTACCCCATCATCGTTAGAAATCAGAATGCGCATGAGCTGTCCGTCTGCCCCACCGGCACCAGATCGACGAGTTCACGCACCAAGGCGGTGGCGAAACATCCGGCCGGGAGGACGAATTCCAGTTGCAGAATATCAGGCTCGGGATAATGCCACGTCAAACCGCCAATGGGCAGCCGCAGGATGCGTCGTTCGTGGCTCATGCCGGCTTTTATCAGCCATTCGCACAGCGCCGCCTCGCGGTCGGCCACCTGCTGTTCAAGTTCATGAGTCGCACCACCCGCCGCAGACTCGCCTTCGCCCCACAATGGACCAGTGGGATGCAAGTCTAGAATCGCCAGGCGCGGATCCGAGCATTCATCCGGGCCGGCCATGAAAAAACTGCGGCTGTCGGTAAATGCCAGCAAGTCGCCCACTTGCGCCTGCTGCCAAGTGCCGTCCGCCACTCGCGCCGCCAGCACCTGGTTGAACAGGTAGCTGCGGGCGGTGGACAGCAGGCGCGAACGCACATTGCGCTGCTCCGGCAGCGCCTGGCGGGCAGCCCAGCTACGGGCGTCCACCAGGTTGCCACCGTCGTGGCCGAAGCGTTGGGCGCCGAAATAGTTGGGAATACCTTGAGCGGCAATGCGCTTCAGGCGCTCATCGATGGCTGCCTGATCCGCCTTGAGCTCTGTCAGGCGCAGGGTAAAGCCATTGGCGGCATGAGCCCCGCGCTGCAATTTACGCTTATGGCGGGTGGCCTTGAGAATCTTCAGAGTGTGGTTTTCCGCTGCGCCAAGATCCGGGTCGGCCTTGCCCGGCAGTTGCACACTGAACCACTGGCGAGTCAGTGCCTGACGATCCTTGAGCCCGGCATAGCTGACGGTGCGCAACGACACCCCCGCCGCCTTGGCAATCCGTCGCGCCGCTTCCTCGGTGTTCAAGCCGCGTTTTTCCACCCACAGCCACAGATGCTCGCCTTCCCCGCTCAGCGGGATATCGAGTACTTCGTCAACCTGGAAGTCTTCGGCAGTGGCCTTGAGTATGGCGCTGCCCAGGGCATCGCCATAGGCCCGCGGACCCAACAATTGCAGTTCATTCATGGGCGTTGCAACAAGGCCACGGAATGCACGGCGATGCCTTCCTCACGGCCGACAAAGCCGAGTTTTTCGGTGGTGGTTGCCTTCACGTTCACCTGGTCCAGCTCGACCTGCAGGTCCTCGGCAATCAAGGCCCGCATGGTTTCAATGTGAGGTGCCATTTTCGGTGCCTGGGCGACGATGGTGTTGTCGACGTTGCCGATCTTCCAGCCCTTGGCATGAATCAGCGCGACAACATGACGCAGCAGGACACGGCTGTCGGCGCCCTTGAATTGCGGATCGGTGTCCGGAAAATGCTTGCCGATATCACCCAGCGCCGCAGCGCCCAGAAGGGCATCACTGAGCGCGTGTAACAGCACATCACCATCGGAGTGCGCGAGCAGCCCGAAATGGTGGGCAATACGCACCCCCCCCAACGTGATGAAATCGCCCTCAGCGAAACGGTGCACATCGTAGCCGTGGCCAATACGCATAAAAAAACGCCCCGAAAAAGTCAGGGCGTGATTCTACCTGCTTTGGCGGGTATTAGGCGTTAAGAGCACGTGCATGGTGCTGCAAGTGGTCGTCTATGAAACTGGCGATAAAGAAGTAGCTGTGGTCATACCCCGGCTGCATCCGCAACGTCAGCTCATGCCCGGCGTTCTTTGCCGCTTGCTGCAGCACTTCAGGCTTGAGCTGGCCGGCGAGAAAGTCGTCACGATCCCCCTGATCCACCAGCAACGGCAGCTTCTCGGTGGCCTCGGCGATCAAAACGCTGGCATCCCACTCGCGCCAGCGTGAGCGCTCCTCCCCCAGGTAACGGGAAAACGCCTTCTGCCCCCAGGGGCAATCCATTGGGTTGCTGATGGGAGCGAAGGCCGAAACCGACTGATAGCGCCCCGGATTACGCAGCGCGCACACCAAGGCCCCGTGGCCGCCCATGGAATGCCCGCTGATCCCACGCTTGTGCGAAGCGGGAAAATGCGCCTCCACCAACTCCGGCAGCTCGTTCACCACATAATCGTGCATCCGGTAATGCTGGGCCCAGGGCTCCTGCGTCGCGTTCAGGTAGAACCCGGCCCCCAGACCGAAATCCCAAGCACCGTCCGGGTCACCAGGGACGCCGGGGCCACGCGGGCTGGTATCCGGAGCGACGATGATCAAGCCCAGCTCGGCAGCCATGCGTTGAGCCCCGGCCTTGTGCATGAAGTTCTCGTCGGTACAGGTCAGGCCGGACAACCAGTAAAGCACCGGCAGCTTGCCGCCCTGCTCGGCCTGGGGCGGCAAATACACGGCGAACACCATGTCACAGCCCAGCACCTGGGAATGATGCTTGTAGCGTTTATGCCAGCCGCCGAAGCTTTTCTGGCAGGAAAGGTTTTCCAGACTCATGGCAGACCTCCAGCGGCACGTCGCAAGCCATGGGTCGCAAGCGGGAATTCCCGCTTGGCGCCTGTGGCTTGCCGCTTGCCGCTGCTCTTAGAAGTGAATGACGGAGCGAATGCTCTTGCCTTCGTGCATCAGGTCGAACGCCTTGTTGATATCTTCCAGGCCCATGGTGTGGGTGATGAAGGTATCCAGGGGGATCTCGCCGGTCTGGGACATTTCCACGTAACTCGGCAGCTCGCTGCGCCCGCGCACGCCACCGAAAGCCGAACCACGCCATACGCGACCAGTCACCAACTGGAAGGGACGGGTCGAAATTTCCTGGCCGGCACCGGCCACGCCGATGATTACCGATTCGCCCCAGCCCTTGTGGCAGCACTCCAGGGCCGCACGCATCAGTTGCACGTTGCCGATGCACTCGAAGGAGAAATCCACGCCGCCGTCGGTCATGTCGACAATGACCTCCTGGATTGGACGATCGAAATCCTTGGGATTGACGCAATCGGTGGCGCCCAGTTGCTTGGCGATCTCGAACTTGGCCGGGTTGATATCAATGGCGATGATGCGCCCGGCCTTGGCCTTGACCGCACCGATGACCGCCGACAGGCCAATGCCACCGAGGCCGAAGATGGCCACGGTATCACCGGCCTTGACCTTGGCGGTGTTGATCACCGCCCCGATCCCGGTGGTCACGCCGCAACCCAGCAGGCAGACCTTTTCCAGCGGCGCTTCCTTGGGGATCTTGGCCACGGAGATTTCCGGGAGCACGGTGTACTCGGAGAATGTCGAGGTACCCATGTAGTGGAAAATGGGCTGGCCCTTGTAGGAAAAGCGCGTGGTGCCATCAGGCATCAGACCCTTGCCCTGGGTGGCACGAATGGCCTGACAGAGGTTGGTCTTGCCCGACAGGCAGAATTTGCACTTGCCGCACTCCGGGGTGTACAGCGGAATCACATGGTCACCCACAGCCACCGAGGTCACGCCCTCGCCCACTGCTTCTACGACTGCACCACCCTCGTGGCCGAGGATCGCCGGAAAGATGCCTTCCGGGTCGGCGCCGGACAGGGTGTAGGCGTCGGTGTGGCAGACGCCGGAGGCGACGACCCGCAGCAGCACCTCGCCCGCCTTGGGCATGGCGACATCCACTTCGACGATTTCCAGCGGCTTCTTGGCCTCGAAGGCTACGGCAGCACGTGACTTGATCATCCTGACTCTCCAGCGAATAAAAACGAGGCGCAGAGTGTAAAACAGCGCAATGCGATGAATAATCCAGGCAAAAGCAAAACATTATTGCTGTATGGGGACAATCAATGAATGACAACCGTTGGGAAGGTATCGACGAATTTGTCGCGGTCGCCGAATGCAGCCAGTTCACCGCCGCCGCCGAGCGCCTGGGGGTTTCTTCGTCCCATATCAGCCGTCAGGTGGCGCGGCTCGAGGAACGCTTGCAGACTCGCCTGCTGTATCGCAGTACCCGCCGGGTGACCCTGACCGAGGCCGGGCAGACCTTTCTCCAGCATTGCCAACGCTTGCAGGATGGTCGCGAGGAGGCCCTGCGGGCCGTGGGGGACTTGACCAGCGAGCCCAAGGGCATGCTGCGCATGACCTGTGCAGTGGCCTACGGCGAGCGCTTTATCGTGCCGCTGGTTACCCGGTTCATGAGCCTTTATCCGCAGTTGCGAGTGGATATAGAGCTCAGCAACCGCCCCCTGGATCTGGTGCACGAAGGGCTGGACCTGGCGATTCGCTTGGGGCGCCTGCAGGACTCGCGCCTGGTCGCCACTCGCCTGGCCCCACGCCGCATGTACCTATGCGCCTCGCCCTCCTATCTGGAACGTTATGGACGCCCGCACAGCCTGTCGGAATTGAGCCGGCACAACTGCCTGATCGGCAGCTCGGATATCTGGCAGTTGGAAGTCGATGGGCGCGAATTCTCGCAACGGGTGCAGGGTAATTGGCGCTGCAACAGCGGGCAGGCGGTGCTGGACGCGGCCTTGCAAGGGGTGGGGCTGTGCCAGTTGCCGGACTACTACGTCCTGGAGCACCTGCAGAACGGTACGCTGATTTCCTTGCTGGAAGCTCACCAGCCGCCCAACACCGCAGTCTGGGCGCTTTACCCGCAGCAACGGCATCTGTCACCGAAGGTGCGCAAACTGGTGGATTATCTGAAACAAGGCCTGGCGCAGCGCCCGGAATACCGCGATTTGTAGCCGCTGCCGCAGGCTGCGAAAAGGCCCGCAGGGCCTCAAAAATCGTTCGCAGCCTGCACCAGCGGCTACAAGGCGCAGCGCAAGCCAGCAGTCAGCGGCGATTGGACCAGCGCTGGCGCAACCATTCCAGGTCTTCAGGACGGGTGACCTTGAGGTTATCCGAGCGGCCTTCGATCAGACGCGGCGCCTGGCCGGCCCATTCCATCGCCGAAGCCTCATCAGTGATCGCCACATCGGCTACCAGGCTGTCGGCCAGGGCACGATGCAGGGCACCGAGGCGGAACATCTGCGGTGTGTAGGCTTGCCAGATCAAACTGCGGTCAACGGTTTCCAGCACTCGACCGTGCTTGTCCACACGTTTCAGGGTGTCCCGGGCCGGAACTGCGAGCAGCCCCCCCACAGGGTCATCCACCAACTCACCCAACAGTCTGTCCAGGTCATCCCGGGAAAGATTGGGCCGGGCGGCATCGTGAACCAGCACCCAGTCGTCATCGGCAGCGCCCTGGGCGTGCAGATGGAGCAAGGCATTGAGCACCGAGCCGGAACGCTCAGCACCACCTTCGACCCGCTGGATCCGCGAATCATGGGCGCAAGCCAGGGCCGGCCAGTAAGGATCATCAACCGCCAGGCTGACCACCAGCCCCTTGAGGCCGGGGTGGTCGAGAAAACAGCCCAGGCTGTGTTCAAGAATTGTGCGTCCGCCCAGTTGCAGGTACTGCTTGGGGCGGTCCGCGGCCATGCGGGCCCCAACGCCCGCGGCAGGAATCACGGCCCAGAAGGCCGGCAATACGTCGCTCATTGGGCCAACTGGTAGAGGGTTTCACCCTCCTTGACCATACCCAACTCATGGCGAGCCCGTTCTTCCACGGTCTCCATGCCTTTTTTCAGCTCCATGACTTCCGCATCGAGTACGCGATTTCGTTCCAGCAAACGCTCGTTTTCAGCGTGCTGGTCGGCAATCTGCTGAGTCAGGTCAGCAACCTGGGCCAAGCTGCCGTTCCCCACCCACAGGCGGTACTGCAAGCCAGCCAGCAGCAAGAGCAAGACCAGGAACAACCAATTGGGACTGCGCATCGAATATCGGGTATCCAGTGAAAAAAGACAGCCATGCCAACAACTTCGGACCTACTGATAGCACGAAGCCTGGAAGACCCAGGCTTGTGCTCTTAAGGCATCAGATTAGTGGCAAAAAACTCGCTGTAGCGATTTTCCCGACACAATCCGGTGTCTTTTTACCATCTACTGCTTAGCCGCGAAACTCACCACGACCGTTGTACTTGGCCTTGCCGTTCAATTGCTCTTCGATACGCAGCAATTGGTTGTACTTGGAAACGCGGTCGGAACGGCACAGGGAGCCGGTCTTGATCTGGCCAGCCGAGGTACCCACGGCCAGGTCGGCGATGGTCGAATCTTCGGTTTCACCGGAGCGATGGGAGATCACCGCAGTGTAGCCGGCAGCCTTGGCCATCTGGATGGCTTCCAGGGTTTCGGTCAGGGTGCCGATCTGGTTGAACTTGATCAGGATCGAGTTGGCGATCTTCTTGTCGATGCCTTCTTTCAGGATCTTGGTGTTGGTCACGAACAGGTCGTCGCCGACCAGTTGAACCTTCTCGCCGATCTTGTCGGTAAGGATTTTCCAGCCGGCCCAGTCGGACTCGTCCAGGCCGTCTTCGATGGAGATGATCGGGTAGCGCTGGGTCAGGCCTTTGAGGTACTCGGCGAAACCTTCGGCGGTGAACACCTGGCCTTCGCCGGACAGGTTGTACTTGCCATCTTCATAGAACTCGCTGGCAGCGCAGTCCAGGGCCAGGGTCACGTCGGTGCCCAGGGTGTAACCGGCGTTGGCCACGGCTTCGGAGATCACTTTCAGAGCGTCTTCGTTGGAAGCCAGGTTCGGTGCGAAACCGCCTTCGTCACCCACTGCGGTGTTCAGGCCACGGGCCTTCAGCACGGCTTTGAGGTGATGGAAGATTTCGGTGCCCATGCGCAGGCCTTCCGAGAAGGACTTGGCGCCAACCGGCTGCACCATGAACTCCTGGATGTCGACGTTGTTATCGGCGTGCTCGCCACCGTTGATGATGTTCATCATCGGTACCGGCATCGAGTAGACGCCCGGAGTGCCATTGAGGTTGGCGATGTGGGCGTACAGCGGCAGGTCCTGGTCCTGAGCGGCGGCCTTGGCAGCAGCCAGGGACACGGCGAGGATCGCGTTGGCGCCCAGGGTGGCCTTGTTCTCGGTACCGTCGAGCTTGATCATGGCCTGATCCAGGGCCTTCTGATCGATCGGGTCCTTACCCAGCAGCAGGTCGCGGATCGGACCGTTGATGTTGGCTACTGCCTTGAGCACGCCCTTGCCCAGGTAACGGCTCTTGTCGCCATCACGCAGCTCCAGCGCTTCGCGCGAGCCGGTGGAAGCACCGGACGGCGCGCATGCACTGCCGATGATGCCGTTGTCGAGAAGCACGTCCGCTTCGACAGTGGGGTTGCCACGGGAGTCGAGAACTTCACGACCTTTGATGTCGACGATTTTTGCCATTGTTGTAAACACTCCAAAGTTGACGAAAACGACGCAGCTGTAGGAAATCTTTTACCGTCGGCAAGGCGGGGAAAGCGGGCAGTCTTGCAGACGAGAAGGCTCAGGCCCGGGGGCCTGAGCAATAATCGTGCGGTACTTTACCGGAGAAATCGGTTTTACGCGGTTTCTACCGTCGGAAAACTCTTGACCAGCTCGTCCAGGGCCTTGAGTTGGGCCAGGAACGGCTCGAGCTTGTCCAGGCGCAAGGCGCAAGGACCGTCGCACTTAGCGTTGTCCGGATCCGGATGGGCTTCGAGGAACAGCCCGGCAAGAGACTGGCTCATGCCGGCCTTGGCCAGGTCGGTGACCTGGGCCCGGCGACCGCCAGCGGAGTCGGCGCGACCGCCCGGCATCTGCAGGGCGTGGGTCACGTCGAAGAACACCGGATATTCGAACTGCTTCATGATGCCGAAGCCGAGCATGTCCACCACCAGGTTGTTGTAGCCGAAGCTGGAACCGCGCTCGCAGAGGATCAACTGATCGTTGCCCGCCTCTTCGCACTTGCTCAGGATGTGTTTCATTTCCTGGGGGGCGAGGAACTGGGCCTTCTTGATGTTGATCACCGCGCCGGTCTTGGCCATGGCCACCACCAGGTCGGTCTGCCGTGAAAGGAAGGCCGGCAGCTGGATGATGTCGCAGACTTCGGCGACCACGGCAGCCTGGGCCGGCTCGTGGACGTCGGTGATGATCGGCACGCCAAAGGCCTGCTTCACGTCTTCGAAAATCCGCATGCCCTCTTCCAGGCCCGGGCCACGGTAGGAGGTCACCGACGAACGGTTGGCCTTGTCGAAACTGGCCTTGAACACGTAGGGGATACCGAGCTTCTCGGTGACCCGCACGTATTCTTCACAGACCTGCATCGCCATGTCGCGGCTTTCCAGCACGTTCATGCCGCCGAACAGTACCATCGGCTTGTCGTTGGCGATCTCGATGCTGCCTACGCGGATGATCTTCTGCGCCATCAGGGTCACGCCTTCTTCTGGTGTTGAGCCAATGCTGCTTTGACGAAACCGCTGAACAGTGGGTGACCGTCACGGGGAGTCGAGGTGAACTCGGGGTGGAACTGGCAAGCGACGAACCATGGATGATCCTGGGCCTCGACCACTTCAACCAGCGCGCCGTCACCCGAGCGACCGGAGATCTTCAGGCCAGCCTCGATCAGTTGCGGCAGCAGCTTGTTGTTCACTTCGTAACGGTGACGGTGACGCTCGATGATCACGTCCTTGGCGTAGCAGTCGTGAACCTTGGAGCCCGCTTCCAGCAAGCATTCCTGAGCGCCCAGACGCATGGTGCCGCCCAGGTCGGAAGCTTCGTTACGGACCTCAACGGCACCGGTGGCGTCTTCCCACTCGGTGATCAGGCCGACGACCGGGTGGCCACTGGCGCGATCGAACTCGGTGGAGTTGGCGTCTTTCCAGCCCATGACGTTACGGGCGAACTCGATGACCGCCACTTGCATGCCCAGGCAGATACCCAGGTATGGAACCTTGTTCTCGCGAGCGTATTGCACCGCGGTGATCTTGCCTTCCACGCCACGCAGGCCGAAACCGCCTGGAACCAGGATCGCGTCGACGCCTTCGAGCAGCGCGGTGCCCTGGTTCTCGATGTCTTCGGAATCGATGTAGCGCAGGTTGACCTTGGTACGGTTGGTGATGCCGGCATGACTCATCGCTTCGATCAGCGACTTGTAGGCGTCCAGCAGCTCCATGTACTTGCCGACCATGGCGATGGTGACTTCATGCTCTGGGTTGAGCTTGGCGTCCACCACCTTTTCCCACTCGGACAGATCAGCACCGTTGCATTGCAGGCCGAAACGCTCGACGACGAAATCGTCCAGGCCCTGGGCATGCAGCACGGCCGGGATCTTGTAGATGGTGTCGACGTCTTCCAGGGAAATCACCGCACGCTCTTCAACGTTGGTGAACAGCGCGATCTTGCGGCGCGAGGACACATCCACCGGATGGTCGGAGCGGCAGATCAGCACGTCCGGCTGCAGGCCGATCGAGCGCAGCTCTTTTACCGAGTGCTGGGTCGGCTTGGTCTTGGTCTCGCCAGCGGTGGCGATGTACGGAACCAGGGTCAGGTGCATCAGCATCGCGCGCTTGGAACCGACTTCCACACGCAGTTGACGGATGGCTTCGAGGAACGGTTGCGACTCGATGTCACCCACGGTACCGCCGATTTCCACCAGGGCCACGTCGGCATCGCCGGCGCCCTTGATGATGCGACGCTTGATCTCGTCGGTGATGTGCGGAATCACCTGGATAGTGGCGCCCAGGTAATCACCACGGCGCTCCTTGCGCAGTACGTGCTCGTAGACACGGCCAGTGGTGAAGTTGTTGTTCTGGGTCATGGTCGTGCGGATGAACCGCTCGTAGTGGCCCAGGTCCAGGTCGGTCTCGGCGCCGTCGTGGGTGACGAACACTTCACCGTGCTGGAACGGGCTCATGGTGCCCGGGTCGACGTTGATGTACGGGTCCAGCTTGAGCATGGTGACCTTAAGCCCCCGCGCCTCCAGGATGGCCGCCAATGAAGCCGAGGCAATGCCTTTCCCCAATGAAGAAACAACACCGCCCGTGACGAATATGTAGCGCGTCATGAAAAACCCTAGAAGTCTGCGTTAAAGCGGTCAGTGCCGCCGGGGAAAGCGAAGGAAGGCCGAAGCCCCCGATCACCTGCATTAATCACAGTGCACCTTTCAAAAAAACCGCCGCGTGGTGACAGACCGGATGCAAAAACACCGGTAGGTTGCTCGCTACACATTTTTTGGAATCGCCCAGCAAAGACTGCTTGGTAATCGGCAACTCCTGCAATTCAGGCGAATCCACAGAAGTTGTATCAAGAAGGGAGCGTAGTCTACCGGAAAGCCCCTTTCAGCTCAAACCTTGATCGCTGGTTGGTGGCAGCCATTGCAATGTCCAGCCGGCCTGGGGGTTTGTCGCAAGTGCCGGCAGGTTCGCCACCGCGAGCAAGCGGTCATCCTGATACAGCAGCGGCAATCTGCCACGGACGAAACCCGGCAACCCATTTTCATTGAGCAAGCGTTTCAAGTCCCGATGGCCGCGCCCGTCCAGGTGCATGATCTCGCCACCCCGGCGATAGCGGATATGCAGCGACCCGGTCGGCACTGGCCCAAGGAACGACACCTGACCGTTGCCCGGCAGATGCAAGGGCTTTTGCGGATCGAGCCACTGCAACCGTCCGTCGACCGGTTGCAGCCAGCTGCCGGACAGCCACCAGATTCGCCCTGCAGCACGATGCAACTCGCCATCGGCCAAACGCCACACCGGGCGCCCTTCGGCACCCGCATCTCGCAGGCTGTCCCAGCCACGCCAGTGATCGGTATCCGGCAAACGGCCAAACCGGCTCAACCAATGGCTCAAGGCATTGCGCTGACGCGCGCCGGACAAAGACTGCAAAGGTGCCAGGGCCAGTGAGGGCAGATCCAGCCAGGGCCAGACACTAGCCCCCCGGGCTGCCTCCAGGTCCATGATCGCCAGCTCATCGAGCAGGCCCTGGGCTTCATTCAAGTGCGCGGCGCTGCGGCTCATGCTGAGTGCCGCCTGGGGCCAGCGCGCGGTAATCGCCGGCATGACCTGGTGGCGCAGGTAATTGCGCGAATACTGATGATCGGCGTTGGATGGGTCTTCGACCCAGCTCAACTGATGCTCCGCGGCGTAGCACTGCAGGTCGGCACGTGACACATCAAGCAAGGGTCGCAGCAGGTGCCCGTCGCCCAGCGGCCGCGCTGACGGCATTGCCGACAAGCCCCTGACTCCGGCACCGCGCAGCAGGCGAAACAGCAGCGTTTCCGCCTGGTCGTCACGATGCTGCGCCGTCAGCAGCACTTCAGTGCTCGCCGTGAGCCGCGCGAAAGCGCCATAGCGTGCCTCGCGGGCGGCACGCTCCAGGCTGGCACCGACTGGCACCTGGACGCGAAGCACCTGCAGCGGCACCCCCAGCGCATCGCAGAAGGCCTGACAATGCTCCGGCCAGGCGTCGGCCGCAGCCTGAAGCCCATGATGGATATGCACGGCCGAAAGTGGGGGAAAGCGATGGTGTTGCGCCAGATCGGCGAGCAGATGCAAGAGGACGGTGGAATCCAGACCACCGGAGAACGCCACGCGCCAACGCCTGGAGTCGCGCCAGGGCGCTAGGCTGTGCAGCAGTATGGCGGCGAGAGCGTTCATGAGGTGTTCAAGACCTGTAGGAGCGGCCAGGTGGCATGCTGCTTGCCCGTATAAACAGCAACGCCGCCATCGAATCGATGGCGGCGCCTGGGTCGCGAACGAGCATGCCCCTACAAGAGGAGACAGTGCTCGATCAGAGACCGTAGCTCATCAGGCGGTCATAACGACGGGCCAGCAGGGTGTCGTTATCCATTTCCTTGAGCATTGCCAGTTGCGAGCTCAGTTCGGCACGGATCGAGGCTGCCGCAGCGGCCGGATCACGATGGGCGCCGCCCAACGGCTCGCTGATGACTTTGTCGACAATGCCCAAGCCTTTCAGACGCTCGGCGGTGATACCCATGGCTTCGGCGGCATCGGCAGCCTTTTCCGAGGTTTTCCACAGGATCGAGGCACAACCTTCCGGCGAAATCACCGCGTAGGTGGAGTACTGCAGCATGTTCAGTTGGTCGCAAACGCCAATAGCCAAGGCACCGCCGGAACCACCCTCGCCAATCACGGTGGCGATGATCGGGGTCTTCAGGCGCGCCATGACCCGCAGGTTCCAGGCAATGGCTTCGCTCTGGTTGCGCTCTTCAGCGTCGATGCCCGGGTAGGCGCCCGGCGTGTCGATGAAGGTCAGGATCGGCATCTTGAAGCGTTCGGCCATTTCCATCAGGCGGCAGGCCTTGCGGTAGCCTTCCGGACGCGGCATGCCGAAGTTGCGGCGGACCTTCTCCCGTACTTCACGGCCTTTCTGGTGCCCGATGATCATCACCGGCTGCTCGTCCAGGCGAGCAACGCCACCCACGATGGCCGCATCGTCGGAGAAATGGCGATCGCCATGCAGCTCGTCGAACTCGGTGAAGATGTGCTGGATGTAGTCCAGGGTGTACGGGCGACGCGGGTGCCGCGCCAGACGTGCGATCTGCCAGCTGGTGAGCTTGCCGAAGATGTCCTCGGTCAGGGTGTTGCTCTTGTCCTGCAGGCGGGAAATCTCATCGCCGATATTCAGCGAATTGTCATTACCGACCAAGCGCAACTCTTCGATCTTGGCTTGCAGGTCGGCGATCGGCTGTTCGAAATCAAGAAAATTCGGGTTCATAGGCGTCCGTCTGGGCTCGACGTCCAAGGGAGCTTGGGCCGGCCGGTTGTCTATTCGCGCCCTACCTTAAGGGACGGACGCGTTGAGGTCGAGATTAAAAATTCAAGTGACGATGAGGCGCAATGATGGCACCTCACCGTCAACGGTATTGGAGGAAGACGTTGTCTCGCCCGAACTGGTCACGCAGGGCTTGAATCAAGCTGTCCGCCGGATCGATCCGCCAGTTCTCGCCAAACTGCAGCAGGGCCTTGGCGTCATCCCGGGTGTACTCCATGGTGATCGGGCATGCGCCGCGGTGGCGCTTGAACAGATCACCCAGCCAGCGTAGCTGATCGCCCTTCAGGGCATCGCTGTGGACTTTCAGGCGCAGGCTTTCCGCCAGGTTGGTCCGCGCATCCTCCATGCTCATCACCCGCTTGACCCGCAGGCGCAGGCCGCCGGAGAAGTCGTCGTTGCTGACCTCGCCCTCCACCACCACCATGGCGTCGGTCTGCAGCAGTGACTGCGCCGAGTGGAACGCATCGGCAAACAGCGAGGCTTCAATCCGCCCCGAGCGGTCGTCGAGGGTGATGAAGCCCATCTTGTCGCCTTTTTTGTTCTTCATCACCCGCAGGGCGATGATCATGCCGGCCACGGTCTGGGTATCCCGGGCCGGCTTCAGGTCGATGATGCGCTGGCGGGCGAAACGACGGATCTCGCCTTCGTATTCGTCGATCGGGTGCCCGGTCAAGTACAGCCCCAGGGTATCTTTCTCGCCTTTCAGGCGTTCCTTGAGGGTCAGTTCCTTGGCCTTGCGATGGTTGGCGTAGACATCCGCATCCTCATCGACGAAGACCCCGCCGAACAGGTCGGCGTGACCACTGTCGTGGGTACGAGCGGTCTGCTCCGCGGCCTTGATCGCCTCTTCCATGGCCGCCAGCAGCACGGCGCGGTTCTGGTCGATATTGGCCTGGTAGGCCTTGGGCTCATCGAAGAAGTGCGGCCCCAGGCGGTCCAGGGCGCCGCTTCGAATCAAGCCGTCCAGGGTCCGCTTGTTGATGCGCTTGAGGTCGACCCTGGCGCAGAAATCGAACAGATCCTTGAAAGGCCCTGCCTCGCGGGCTTCGGTGATGGCTTCCACCGGCCCCTCGCCGACGCCCTTGATCGCCCCCAGGCCATAGACGATGCGACCTTCGTCGTTCACCGTGAACTTGAACTCGGAGGTGTTCACGTCCGGCGCGTCGAGGCGCAGCTTCATGATCCGCACTTCCTCGATCAAGGTCACGACCTTGTCGGTGTTGTGCATATCCGCGGAGAGTACCGCCGCCATGAACGGCGCCGGGTAGTGCGCCTTGAGCCAGGCGGTCTGGTACGACACCAGGCCGTAGGCGGCGGAGTGGGATTTGTTGAAGCCGTAGCCGGCGAACTTTTCCACCAGGTCGAAGATGTTGCCCGCCAGGTCCGCATCGATGTTGTTGCTGGCGCAACCTTCAATGAAGCCGCCCCGCTGCTTGGCCATCTCCTCGGGCTTTTTCTTACCCATGGCTCGACGCAGCATGTCCGCACCGCCCAGGGTGTAGCCGGCCATGACCTGGGCGATCTGCATCACCTGTTCCTGGTACAGGATGATGCCGTAGGTCGGCGCCAGTACTGGCTGCAGGCCGTCGTACTGATAGTCCGGGTGCGGGTAGGCCAGCTCGGCGCGGCCGTGCTTGCGGTTGATGAAGTCATCCACCATGCCCGATTGCAGCGGCCCCGGACGGAACAAGGCCACCAGTGCGATCAGGTCTTCCAGGCAGTCGGGCTTGAGCTTCTTGATCAGCTCCTTCATGCCCCGGGATTCAAGCTGGAACACCGCGGTGGTTTCAGCTTTCTGCAACAGGCTGTAGGTCGGCTTGTCGTCCAGCGGGATAAAGGCGATATCCAGCGGTTCCTCGCCGACCTTGGCGCGGTCGCGGTTGATGGTTTTCAGCGCCCAGTCGATGATGGTCAGGGTCCGCAGACCGAGGAAGTCGAACTTCACCAGGCCGGCCGCCTCGACGTCATCCTTGTCGAACTGGGTCACCAGGCCGCCGCCTTCTTCGTCGCAGTAGATCGGCGAGAAGTCGGTAAGCTTGGTCGGCGCAATCACCACACCCCCGGCGTGCTTGCCGACGTTACGCACCACGCCCTCGAGCTTGCGCGCCATCTCCCAGATTTCCGCCGCCTCTTCATCGACCTTGATGAAGTCCCGCAGGATCTCCTCCTGCTCGTAGGCTTTTTCCAGGGTCATGCCGACTTCGAAGGGGATCATCTTCGACAGACGGTCGGCCAGGCCGTAAGACTTGCCCTGGACCCGCGCCACGTCACGCACCACCGCCTTGGCCGCCATGGAACCGAAGGTGATGATCTGGCTCACCGCGTTGCGGCCGTATTTCTCGGCCACGTAGTCGATCACCCGGTCGCGGCCGTCCATGCAGAAGTCGACGTCGAAGTCGGGCATGGAGACCCGTTCCGGGTTAAGGAAACGTTCGAACAGCAGGTCGTATTCCAGCGGGTCGAGGTCGGTGATCTTCTGCACATAGGCCACCAGGGAACCGGCACCCGACCCCCGGCCCGGGCCAACCGGTACGCCGTTGTTCTTGGCCCACTGGATAAAGTCCATAACGATCAGGAAGTAACCCGGGAAACCCATCTGGATGATGATATCCAGTTCGAAATTCAACCGGTCGACATAGACCTGACGCTTGGCCTCGTAGTCCTCGGTGGTGTCCTTGGGCAGCAGCACGCTGAGGCGCTCTTCCAGGCCGTCGAAGGAAACCTTGCGGAAGTACTCATCGATGGTCATGCCATCGGGAATCGGGTAGTCAGGCAAGAAGTGCTTGCCCAGCTTGACCTCGATGTTGCAGCGCTTGGCGATTTCGACAGTGTTTTCCAAGGCCTCAGGCAGGTCGCTGAACAGCTCGGCCATTTCCTCGGCACTTTTCAGGTACTGCTGATCGCTGTAGTTCTTTGAGCGCCGCGGATCGTCCAGGGCCCGGCCTTCACCGATGCAAACCCGGGTTTCGTGGGCTTCGAAGTCTTCCTGCTTGATGAAACGCACATCGTTGGTGGCCACCAGCGGCGCGCCGATCTTGTCGGCCAGGGCCACCGCGGCGTGCAATTGCTCTTCGTCGTTGGGGCGGTTGGTACGCTGCACTTCCAGGTAGAAGCGCTCGGGGAATACCGCCATCCACTCCCGGGCCAGGGTCTCGGCAACCTCGAGATCGCCGGCGATGAGGGCCATGCCGATCTCGCCCTCCTTGGCCGCCGAGAGCATGATCAGGCCTTCCGCGGCCTCCGCCACCCACTCACGCTCGATGATGATCTGGCCGTTGCGCTGGCCATCGATGAAGCCGCGGGAAATCAGCTCGGTCAGGTTGCGGTAACCCACGGCGTTCATCACCAGCAGGCTGATGCGGCTCAGGGGGTTATCCGGGTCCTTGTTCGACAGCCACAGGTCGGCGCCGCAGATCGGCTTGATCCCCGCGCCCATGCTGGTTTTATAGAACTTGACCAGGGAACACATGTTGTTCTGGTCGGTGACCGCCACCGCCGGCATGCCCATGCCGGCCAGCGCCTTGACCAGCGGCTTGATCCGCACCAGACCGTCGACCAGGGAATATTCAGTGTGCAGGCGCAGGTGAACGAATGAAGCCGGCATAGTGATCCTGTAATAAGCGCGAAAACAACAAGGCCCGGATTGTACCGGGCCCCGACTAAAACATCAGCCTCAGGACTGAATCTCGCCCAGCGCCTCGCGGGCTTCGTAGGCTTGCCGCACCGGAGCGAAAGAGCGCCGGTGAATCGGCGTCGGCCCCAGGCGAGCCAGGGCTTCCAGATGCACCGGGGTCGGGTAGCCCTTGTGGCCACCGATACCATAACCCGGGTAGATCAGCTCGAAAGCGGCCATTTCGCGGTCACGGCTGACCTTGGCCAGGATCGATGCCGCGGCAATCGCCGGAACCTTGCTGTCGCCCTTGACTACAGCTTCGGCCGGCATCGCCAGCTTCGGGCAACGGTTGCCATCGATCATCGCCAGTTTCGGGGTCACGCTCAGCCCCTCCACTGCTCGCTGCATGGCCAGCATGGTGGCATGGAGGATGTTCAGCTCGTCGATTTCCTCGACCTCAGCCCGAGCAATGCACCAGCTCAGGGCCTTTTCGCAGATTTCGTCGAACAGCTTCTCGCGCCGGGCTTCAGTGAGCTTCTTCGAATCGTTGAGGCCGAGAATCGGCCGCTTCGGGTCAAGAATCACTGCCGCGGTGACCACTGCCCCACACAAAGGGCCACGACCGACCTCATCGACCCCGGCCACCAGGTCCTCGGCATCCGCCACCAGGGTGAAATCCAGGCCCATTTGCATTTTCGGGTTACTCACAGTCATTTGCCGATCAGCCCAAGCACGGCTTGCGCGGCCTGGTTGGATGCGTCGCGACGCAAGGTTCGGTGGATCTCGTCAAAGCCGCGAGTCTGCTCTTGGCCACCTTCGATCAGCGGTGACAAGGTTTGGGCCAGGGCATCGGCCGTGGCATCGTCCTGCAGCAGCTCAGGCACCAGGAGGCGCTGGGCCAGCAGGTTCGGCAGGGAAATGTACGGGCTCTTGACCATGCGCTTGAGAATCCAGAAGGTCAGCGGCGCCAGGCGATAAGCCACGACCATCGGGCGCTTGTAGAGCAAGGCTTCCAGGGTCGCGGTACCGGAGGCGATCAACACCGCATCGCAAGCAGCCAGGGCCTTGTGGGACTGGCCATCGAGCAACGTCAGTGGCAGATCACGATTGGCCAGCAACTGCTCCAGCTGTACCCGCCGCTCCGGGCTGGCGCAAGGCATGATGAAACGCACGCCGGGGCGCATGGCCCGCAGGCGCTGAGCGGCATCGAGGAACAAGGCGCCCAGGCGCCCTACTTCGCCACCGCGACTACCGGGCATCAAGGCCACCAACGGCCCGTCCGGCAACCCCAGCTCCGCGCGTGCAGCGGCCCGGTCGGCCTCCAGCGGAATGGCATCGGCCAGAGAGTGACCGACGAACTTCACCGGTACCCCCTTCTCTTCATAGAAGCGGGCTTCGAAGGGGAACAGGGTCAGCATCAGGTCGCAGCCTTCGCGGATCTTCAGCACCCGCTTCTGCCGCCAGGCCCAGACCGAAGGACTGACGTAGTGCACGGTCTTGATCCCGGCCTGACGCAGCTTGAGTTCGATATTCAGGGTGAAATCCGGGGCATCGATACCGATGAACACATCCGGTTTTTCAGCAATCAGGGTCTGGATCAGCTTCTTGCGTCGAGCCAGCAGCTCACGCAGGCGCCCAAGCACCTCTACCAGCCCCATGACCGCCAGGCGCTCCATGGGGAAGTAGGAAACAAGGCCTTCGGCCTCCATCAGCGGACCACCGACCCCTATGAATTCGACAGCCGGGTGCTGAGCCTTGAGAGCTCGCATCAAACCGGCGCCGAGAATGTCGCCGGAGGCTTCGCCAGCCACCAGCGCAATACGCAGAGTGCTCATGATTAACGGGTGATGCCGCGAGTCGAGGACTGGATCGAGTCACGAAAGACTGCGACTTCAGGGAACTGTGCAGCCGGCTCGGCCAGCTCGGCCAAGGCCTGATCAACCGTCAACCCCTGGCGATAGACCGTCTTATAGGCACGACGCAGCGCGTGGATCGCATCTTCGCTGAAGCCCCGGCGGCGCATGCCTTCGAAATTCATGCTGCGGGCTTCGGCGGGGTTGCCGAATACGGTGACGAATGCCGGCACGTCCTTGCCGATCGCGGTGCCCATGCCGGAAAAGCTGTGGGCGCCGATATGGCAATACTGATGCACCAGGGTGAAACCGGAGAGAATCGCCCAGTCATCCACATGCACATGGCCGGCCAAGGCGGTGTTGTTGACCAGGATGCAGTGGTTGCCAATAACGCTGTCATGGCCGATGTGGGCATAGGCCATGACCAGGTTGTGATCACCCAGAGTGGTTTCGGAACGATCCTGGACGGTGCCACGGTGAATGGTCACGCCTTCGCGGATCACGTTGTGGTCACCGATCACCAGGCGGGTTTCCTCGCCCTTGTATTTCAGATCAGGCGTGTCCTCACCTACCGACGAAAACTGGTAGATGCGGTTGTGCTTACCGATCCGGGTAGGGCCCTTGAGAATCACATGGGGCCCGATCACTGTACCCTCGCCGATTTCCACACCAGCGCCGACGATCGACCACGGGCCAACCTCAACGTCGTCGGCCAGGACGGCCGTCGGATCGATGATTGCGCGAGGGTCAATCAAACTCATAGTTTGCGTTCCGCACAGATGATCTCGGCAGAGCACACCGGCTTGCCGTCGACCGAAGCCTGGCATTCGAACTTCCAGATCTGGCGCTTGCAGCTGATGAACTTGGCTTCAAGGATCAACTGGTCACCCGGCAGCACCGGCTGGCGGAAGCGCAGCTTGTCGGAACCGACGAAGTAATAGAGGGTGCCGTCGGCGGGCTTCACGTCGAGCATCTTGAAACCGAGAATGCCCGCAGCCTGAGCCATGGCCTCGATGATCAGCACGCCCGGCATGATCGGGTGCGCAGGAAAGTGACCATTGAAGAACGGTTCGTTGATGCTGACATTCTTGTAGGCACGAATGCACTTGCCTTCAACATCCAGGTCCACTACCCGATCCACCAACAGGAAAGGGTAACGGTGAGGCAAGTATTCGCGAATCTCGTTGATGTCCATCATTTCGGGGGGAAGCCTGTAGTAAAGAGTGGGAGCGCGCGACTAACGCACGCTCCTCTAGCAAATCAAGGAGGCAGTCTAGCGGCTGTGCACACTTGATATGGAAATGGTATCAGCCATCAGATGAAGCATTGCCGTCGGGGGTCACGTCCCCAACGCGCTTTTCCAACTGACGCAAGCGCCGTGCAAGGTCATCCAACTGGCGGATGCGTGCCGCGCTTTTGCGCCACTCGGCAGCAGGCTGCATGGCCGTACCGGAAGAGTAGGCGCCCGGCTCGGTAATCGAGTGGGTCACCATGGTCATCCCGGTGAGGAATACGTTGTCGCAAATATCGATATGCCCAACCAGGCCAACGCCACCGGCGAGCATACAGTGCTTGCCGATCTTGGTACTGCCGGAGATCCCCACACAAGCAGCCATGGCGGTGTGATCACCAACCTGGACGTTGTGGGCGATCTGGATCTGGTTGTCCAGCTTCACGCCATTGCCAATGACGGTATCGGCCAGGGCACCGCGATCGATCGCCGTGTTGACGCCGATTTCTACATCGTCACCGATGGTCACGCCGCCAATCTGGGCGATTTTCTGCCAGACGCCTTTTTCATTGGCAAAACCAAAACCTTCACCCCCCAGCACAGCCCCCGACTGAATGACCACACGCTTGCCGATACGCACGTCGTGATACAGGGTCACCCGTGGTGCCAACCAGCCACCTTCGCCGATTTCGCAGCGGGCGCCGATAAAGCAGTGAGCGCCAATGGTCACACCGGCAGCAATCCGCGCACCACTCTCGATCACGGCAAAGGGGCCAATGCTGGCCGCAGGATCTACCTGCGCATCAGCGGCAATCACCGCAGAAGGATGAATACCTGCCAGTGCCTTTGGCTTGGGATCGAACAAATGGGAAATGCGCGCATAGGCCAGGTAGGGATCGGCCACGACCAGTGCGTCACCGGCATAGGTTTCGGCATCCGCGGCCTTCAACAGCACCGCGCCGGCCTGGCAGTCCACCAGGTACTTGCGGTACTGGGGATTTGCCAAAAAGCTCAACTGAGATGGGCCAGCCTCCTGCAAGGTGGCTAGCCCAGTGATTTCCTTCTCCGCGTCGCCACTCAAGGTGGCGCCGAGGAACTCGGCCAACTGGCCGAGTTTTATGATCGCAGTCATGGCTTACTTCAGCTGATTCATACGCTCGATAACCTGGCGAGTGATGTCGTACTGAGGTTTGACATCAATCACTGCGCCACGCTCGAAGACCAGGTCGAAACCGCCTTTCTTGATGACTTCTTCCACAGCGCTGTCCAGCTTCGGCTTCAGTTGCTTGAGCATTTCGCGGTCGGCAACGGCCTTGGCTTCGTTCAGCTCCTTGGACTGGAACTGGAAGTCACGGGCCTTTTGCTTGAACTCGAGCTCCAGGCGTTCACGCTCGCCCTGCTGCATCTTGTCGCCACCGGCAACCAGACGATCCTGGATGCCTTTGGCGCTGCTTTCCAGAGTCTTCAGCTTGGTCAACTGAGGGCCGAACTTTTTCTCGGCATCCACGGCGTACTTCTTGGCCGCGTCCGATTCCAGCAGGGCCATCTGATAGTTCAGGACGGCGATTTTCATTTCGGCAAACGCCGGGCTCGCGACCAGAACGGTGGCCAGGAGAACCAATTGAGTCAACTTACGCACGATGCACTCCTACAAAATCCATTGTCGTTATCTTGGATCAGGCTGTTAGAAAGTCTGACCGAGAGAGAATTGGAACACCTGGGTTTCAGCGTTATCCGGTTTCTTCACTGGCATTGCCAGGGCAAAGCTCAACGGGCCCAGAGCGGTGACCCAAGTCACACCGACACCAACCGAACTGGCCAGGTTGCTCAGGCTGATATCGTTGCACTGCCTCTTCAAATTCGACGCCGCAATGGTGTTGGACGTGGAATCGCAAGTGGAGTTGAAGACGTTACCCACATCCCAGAACAGGGAAGTACGCAGGGAACGCTGGTCCTTGACGAACGGCAGCGGGAACATCAGCTCGGCACCGCCCTGGATCAACACGTTACCGCCGAATGGCAGCGGATCCTGATCCGGGTCCCGGACCGTACCGGCGTTGCCGGTCACGCCCACACCACGGCTCGGGGTACTGCGCGGGCCGAGGGTGCTGTCCTTGAAGCCACGAACCGAGTTGAAACCACCAGCATAGTAGTTCTCGTAGAACGGCAGGCCCTTGGTATCACCAAAGCCGTCGCCATAACCCAGCTCGCTGTGGAAGCGCATGGTGTAGTTCTCGCTCAGCGGCGTGAACAACTGGCCACGGTAGTCGAGTTTGAAGAACGACAGGTCGCTGCCCGGGGTAGTGGTTTCCAGCACCAGGCTCTGCGAATGGCCACGGGTAGCTAGCACGCCCTTGTTCAGGGTCGACTCGGACCAGCCGGCAGACGCCTTGAAGTTCAGATAGCTGCTACCTTGCTTGTTCACGAAGTCGAAGATTTCATCGACGGTATACTGGCCGGTCTTGATCTTGTCCTGCTGTGCAGTCAAGCCGAAGGTCAGGCGCGAAGTCTCGCTGATCGGGTAGCCCACGCTGACACCGGCACCCAGGCTGTCCACCGCATAGCTGGCGACGTCGACATTGAGGTTCTTGTAGTCGGTGGTGCGATAAAAGGCGTTGTAGCCCAGGCTCACGCCATCGGCGGTCCAGTAGGGGTCTACGTAGCCGAAGTTGTAGCGGCTCTGGTATTCGCTGCGGGTCAGGCCGATGCTGACCTTGTTACCGGTACCCAGGAAGTTGTTCTGGGTGATCGAACCACCGAGGATCAGACCCGCGCTCTGGGCGAAGCCGACGCTGGCGGTGATCGAACCGGATGCTTGTTCTTCAACCGCGTAGTTCACGTCTACCTGGTCATCCACACCCGGCACGGCCGGGGTCTCGACGTTGACTTCCTTGAAGAAGCCCAGGCGCTCAAGACGAGTCTTGGACTGGTCGATCAGGTAGGTCGAAGCCCAGCCGCCTTCCATCTGGCGCATCTCGCGACGCAGCACTTCGTCCTCGGACTTGGTGTTGCCACGGAAGTTGATGCGGTTGACATAGGCACGCTTGCCCGGGTCCACCACAAAGGTGATGTCCACGGTGTGGTCTTCATCGTGAGGCTGAGGCACGCCGTTGACGTTGGCGAAGGTATAACCCTCGTTGCCCAGGCGGCGAGTGATGAGTTCGGAAGTGGTGGTCATCAGCTTGCGCGAGAACACCTGGCCTTTTTCCACCAGCAGCAGCGCCTTGACCTGGTCTTCAGGGACTTTCAGGTCACCGCTGAGCTTCACGTCACGAACGCTGTACTTCTCGCCTTCGTTGATGTTGACGGTGATGTAGACATGCTTCTTGTCCGGGGTGATGGACACCTGGGTCGAGGCGATATCCATGTTGATATAGCCGCGGTCCAGGTAGTAGGAACGCAGGCGCTCCAGGTCACCGGAGAGTTTTTCACGGGCGTACTTGTCGTCGTTCTTGAAGAACGACAGCCAGTTGGTGGTCTTGAGTTCGAACAGGCCGATCAGGTCTTCATCGGGGAAGACGGTGTTGCCTACCACGTTGATGTGCTGGATGGCTGCGACTGTGCCTTCGTTGATCTTGACCTTCAGGCCAACCCGGTTACGTGGCTGCGGCACGACTTCGGTTTCAACGCTGGCCGAGTAACGACCCTGAGCGACATATTGACGCTGCAGCTCGTTGCGCACGCCTTCGAGGGTCGCGCGCTGGAAGATTTCACCTTCCGCCAGACCGGACTGCTTGAGCCCTTTCATCAGGTCTTCAGTAGAGATCGCCTTGTTGCCTTCGATCTCGATACTGGCAACCGACGGACGTTCGACTACCGTGATGACCAGGACGTTGCCATCGCGGCCCAGCTGGATGTCTTGAAAGAAACCGGTTTTGAACAGCGCACGAGTGGATTCCACCAGGCGACGGTCGTCCGCCTGCTCGCCGACGTTCAACGGCAAGGCACCAAAGACGCTACCCGCGGAAACGCGCTGGAGGCCGTTGACGCGGATATCGGAGATAGTGAAGGACTCGGCGTGAACTTCGGCGATCATCAATACGGTGAGAACCGCAGTTAGCAGCAGACGTTTCATGAAGTCCTTTCTTATTCCAACTGGCAATAAACAAACTGCCGCAAAATGCGGCAGATTCGCAATTCAGCGAAGCGTTACAGACGACCCAGATCGTTGACCAGAGCAAGCAACATGACTCCGACCACCAAGCTGATACCGATCTGTATCCCCCAACCTTGCACCCGATCCGACAAGGGACGACCACGCGCCCACTCGATCAGATAAAACAGCAAATGCCCCCCATCCAGTACCGGGATGGGCAACAAATTCAGAACACCCAGGCTAATACTCAGATAAGCAAGGAAATTCAAGAAATCAGCAATGCCCGACTGGGCAGAAGCGCCCGCCACTTTAGCAATGGTTATCGGTCCACTCAAGTTTTTTACCGAGAGCTCGCCGAACAACATTTTCTTCAGTGATTCGAGGGTCAGGACGCTCATGGTCCAGGTCCGTCGGGCACCTTCACCAATGGCTTCCAAGGGCCCGTAGCTGACCTCGCGGAGCATCTGCGGCGGCCAATCCACTGCTTTCACCCCAGCCCCCAGGTAGCCATTTGGCACTTTGCTTTCGCCGCGGCTGGCCAAGGTCACGGGGACGTCGATTTGAGCACCATCGCGCTCGACATGCAGCACAATTTTCGTATCAGGGTGCACACGGACCCAATCCACCACTTGCTGCCAGTCATTGAGCGACTGGCCATCAAGGGCCAACAGACGATCGCCGGTCTTCAGGCCAGCGGCCTGGGCCGGGCCCTTGGGGTCAAGTTCAGCCAGCACCGGCGGCAGGGCCGGACGCCACGGACGAATGCCCAGGGAGCGAATCGGATCCGGCTCATCAGCCCCTTTCAGCCATTTATCCAATTCCAGCTGGCGTGGCGAATCCACAGTGGCACCCTGCTCACGCACCAGCACCTGCAGTGCGCCGCTTTCACCCAGGCGCCGCACCAGTTGCAGGTTCACGGCCGCCCAGCCGGTAGTCGGCTCGCCGTCGACGGCGACGATTTCCTGGCCGGCACTGAGCCCGGCCTTGGCAGCAATACTGCCAGCCTCTACATCACCGATGACCGGCCGCACCTGCTGGCTGCCCAGCATCGCCAGGGCCCAGAAAAACACCAGTGCAAGGAGAAAGTTGGCAATCGGACCGGCAGCAACAATCGCAATACGCTGGCGAACCGACTTGCGGTTGAAGGACTGATCGAGCTCCTCGGCAGCCACCTCACCTTCACGCTCATCCAGCATCTTCACGTAGCCGCCCAGCGGGATAGCGGCGATGACGAACTCGGTGCCGCGACGATCATGCCAGCGCAACAAGGGCATGCCAAAGCCCACGGAGAAGCGCAGAACCTTGACGCCACAGCGACGGGCGACCCAGAAGTGACCGAATTCATGGAAGGTGACCAGCACACCCAGGGCTACCAGGGTGCCGACAATCATATAGAGCGCGCTCATCTACTTTCTCCGCAATCCTATTCGCCGCCACTCGCCCCGGTCGCGAATCCTATCGCCCGTTACGCTGCAACCATTGTTGCGCCAGGACTCGAGCCCTGGCGTCTGCCGCAAACACTGCGTCGAGTTCATTGACTGCGACCACAGGCTCACGGGTTAAAACTTCATCGATGATACTCGCGATCTCCGGGTAGCGGATGCGCCGCTCGAGAAACGCCGATACCGCCACCTCATTGGCCGCATTCAGCATGGCCGGAGCGCTGTTACCCGCCTCGGCAGCTTGCCGTGCCAGACGCAGGCAAGGGAACCGCTGCTCGTCGGGTGCCTGGAAATCCAGGCGAGCAATGGCGAACAGATCCAGCGGCGCCACACCGGAATCAATGCGCTCAGGCCAGGCCAGGGCATTGGCGATCGGGGTGCGCATGTCCGGGTTACCCAACTGCGCCAGGACCGAACCGTCGACGTAATCCACCAGCGAGTGGATCACGCTTTGCGGGTGCACCACCACTTCGACCTGAGAAGGCCTGGCATCAAACAGCCAGCAGGCCTCGATCAGTTCCAGCCCCTTGTTCATCATGCTTGCCGAGTCCACGGAGATCTTGCGCCCCATGGACCAGTTCGGATGGGCACAGGCCTGTTCGGGGGAAACATGCTCAAGCTCTTCCAAAGGCGTCTGACGGAAAGGACCACCCGAAGCCGTCAGAAGAATACGTCGCACACCGACCCGGCTCAGCCCGCGGGAAAAATCCGCGGGCATGCATTGAAAGATCGCATTGTGTTCACTGTCGATAGGCAACAGCACGGAACCACTCTTGCCCACTGCCTGCATGAACAGCGCGCCAGACATCACCAGCGCTTCCTTGTTGGCCAACAGGATCTTCTTGCCAGCCTCAACCGCCGCCAGCGTCGGGCGCAGCCCCGCCGCACCGACAATCGCCGCCATCACGGCATCGACTTGCGGAGCCGAGGCCACCTCGCACAACCCCTGCTCCCCCACCAGCACCTGGGTAGCCAGGCCGGCGGCGCGCAAGTCTTGCTGAAGACGGCTGGCGGCCGCGGCCTCGGGCACCACCGCAAAACGAGGCTGATGCTTTACGCACAACGCCAGCAGCTCAGCCAGACGTGTGAAGCCCGTCAGGGCAAACACTTGGTAACGATCCGGATGACGGGCAATCACATCCAGGGTGCTCAGACCGATAGAACCGGTAGCCCCCAAAACCGTGATCTGTTGTACAGCCGTCACAGCGCAGCCATCCACAACAGCACGGCAAACACCGGAATGGCCGCGGTCAGGCTGTCGATGCGGTCCAGCACCCCACCATGACCGGGCAGCAGGTTGCTACTGTCCTTGATACCCGACTGGCGCTTGAACATGCTCTCGGTCAGGTCGCCGACCACCGAAATGAATACAACGATCGCTGCACCCAGCAACCCCAGGATCATCTGCCCCAGGGTCCAGTCACGCACAACCCCCACTACCGCAGTGATCACCAGGCTCAGCGCCAGGCCGCCGTACACGCCCTCCCAGCTCTTGCCCGGGCTGACCTGGGGCGCCAGCTTGCGCTTGCCGAAGGCCTTGCCGGAGAAGTAGGCACCGATATCCGCACCCCACACCAGCACCATCACCGCCATGATCAACCAGTTGCCCAGTGGCAGCTGCTTGATGAACACCAGCCCTTGCCAGGCCGGCAGCAGGATCAGCAGACCGATCAACAACTTGGGTGCGGCACCGGACCATTGCTCGCTGGAACGCGGATAAGTCAGCACCAGGTAGGTCGCCAGCGCCCACCACAGCACCGCAGCACCCAGCACCCAGGGCGCAACGCCCGGAACCAGGTGCATCAGGAACAACAGCGCCGCCACCACCACGGCGAAAACCACCCGAGCCGGCTGCGCCTCGAAGCCCGCCAGGCGCGCCCATTCCCAGGCACCCAGGCTTACCACCAGGCCGATGAACAGGGCGAACCCCGAGCCTTCGAGCAGGAAGAACCCGCACAAGGCGATCGGCAGCAGGATCAGCGCAGTAATGATTCGTTGTTTAAGCATTAAACCCGGGCTCCAGCCTCGACCTGCTCGCTCGTCTTACCGAAGCGCCGCTGGCGAGATGCGTAATCGGCCAGCGCATTGCGCATGGCTTCGTGTTTGAAGTCCGGCCAGAACAGGTCGGAGAAATACAACTCGGCATAAGCCAGTTGCCACAGCAGGAAGTTACTGATGCGATGTTCGCCACCGGTACGGATGCACAGGTCCGGCAGCGGCAGATCGCCGGTCGCAAGACAAGTCTGCAACAGGCCCGGCGTGATGTCCTCGGGCCGCAGATGACCGGCCTGGACCTCGCGCGCCAGGCGCTGGGCGGCCTGGGCGATATCCCACTGCCCGCCATAGTTGGCGGCAATCTGCAGGATGAAACGATCACTGCCCGCGGTAATGGCCTCCGCCTCGCGCATCGCCGCCTGCAACTCGGGATGGAAGCGTGAACGGTCGCCAATGATCCGCAGGCTGATGTTGTTCTCATTGAGGCGTTTGGCCTCACGACGCAGGGCCTTGAAGAACAGATCCATCAAGGCACTGACTTCGTCAGCCGGGCGCTGCCAGTTTTCACTGGAAAAGGCAAACAGGGTCAGCACCTCGACCTTGGCCTCAGCGCACACTTCGATCACTGCACGTACCGCATCGACACCCGCCTTATGCCCGGCGACACCCGGCATAAAGCGTTTTTTTGCCCAGCGGTTATTACCGTCCATGATGATCGCCACATGGCGCGGCACCGAGGACAACACGGACTGCTTGGTCTTTTCCATGAAAACGCCTGACCCTTATACGGCCATCAAGTCCTTTTCTTTTTCCTCAGTCGCCTTGGCGATCTGAGCCTCAAAGTCCTTGATCAGCTTATCGATTTCGGCGCTGCCACGGCGCTCTTCGTCTTCGCTGATTTCCTTGTCCTTGGTCAGCTTCTTCAACTCACCCAGGGCATCACGGCGAATGTTGCGCACAGCAACCCGCGCATCCTCGGCCGCAGCACGCGCCTGCTTGGTGAAGCCCTTGCGGGTTTCCTCGGTCAGCGGCGCCATCTTGATCAGCAGCAGCTCGCCCAGGTTGGTCGGGTTGAGGTTAAGACCGGCACTGCCGATGGCCTTGTCGATGGCCCCGAGCATATTGCGCTCGAACGGCACGACCTGCAGAGTCTGGGAATCCTTCACGGTAACGTTGGCAACGCCACTCAACGGTGTGTCGGTACCGTAGTAAGGCACCATCACACTGCCCAGGATGCTGGGGTGTGCCTTGCCGGTGCGAATCTGGCCGAATGCATGGGCCAGGGACTCCAGGGATTTCTTCATGCGCTCTTGAGCGTCTTTCTTGATTTCGTTGATCATTGCTCGCCTTCCTCGATCAGGGTTCCTTCAGCGCCACCATGCACGATATTCAGCAGGGCGCCGGGCTTGTTCATGTTAAATACCCGCAGCGGCATCTTGTGGTCGCGGCACAGGCAGATTGCCGTCAGGTCCATCACTCCCAGCTTGCGATCCAGCACTTCATCGTAAGTCAGATGATCGAACTTCTCGGCATGCGGGTCCTTGAACGGGTCTGCAGTGTAAACACCATCGACCTTGGTTGCCTTGAGCACCACGTCGGCATCGATCTCGATGGCGCGCAGGCAGGCTGCGGAGTCGGTGGTGAAGAACGGGTTGCCGGTACCGGCCGCGAAGATCACCACCTCTTTGGAGTTCAGGTGGCGCATCGCCTTGCGACGGTCATAGTGATCGGTCACGCCGACCATGGAAATAGCCGACATCACGATGGCCGAGATATTCGCACGTTCCAGCGCATCGCGCATGGCCAGGGCGTTCATCACAGTGGCCAGCATGCCCATGTGGTCGCCCGTGACCCGATCCATCCCGGCCGCACTCAATGCAGCGCCGCGGAACAGGTTGCCACCACCGATCACCAAGCCTACCTGGACGCCGATACCAACCAGCTGGCCGACTTCCAGCGCCATGCGATCCAGCACCTTGGGATCGATCCCGAACTCTTCCGAGCCCATCAGGGCCTCGCCGCTAAGCTTGAGTAGAATGCGTTTATAGCGAGCTTGATAACCACTGCCCTGCTGAGCCATTGCGAATCTCTCCTGCGGCGTATTTAAAAAATTCTTTGCGGGCTGTTTACAGCCTGCGTTCACTCTAGCTTGACGCTGTCACAGCGCCATCAGAACACGACTTTGTAAGGCGGTTCCGAGGATAAACAACTAAATTACCCTGCCCATTTGAAAAGAGGCTGCGCGCGTGAGCGGGCAGCCTCTTCTGGGCGACAGTTGAAAAAACCGTCTTACTGTTGCTTGGCAGCAGCCAGTTGTGCAGCAACTTCTTCGGCGAAGTTGTCTTCTTTCTTCTCGATGCCTTCACCTACCGCGAAACGGGTGAAGGAAACGATTTCAGCGCCGCCTTTCTTGGCCAGAGCACCTACGGTGATTTCTGGGTCCTTGACGAAAGCTTGCTCAACCAGGCTGGCTTCGGCCAGGAACTTGCTGATACGGCCAGCGATCATTTTCTCAACGATTTCGGCTGGCTTGCCTTTCATCTTGTCTTCGTTCAGCTGCAGGAACACAGCCTTTTCACGCTCGATCGCTTCAGCCGAAACTTGCGATGGCAGCAGGAACTCAGGGTTGCTGGCCGCTACGTGCATGGCGATGTCTTTGGCCAGTTCAACGGAACCGCCTTTCAGAACAACCGCAACACCGATCTTGTTGCCGTGCAGGTAGGTACCCACCACGTCGCCTTCAACGCGAGCCAGGCGACGGATGTTGACGTTCTCGCCAGTCTTGCCAACCAGGATCAGGCGGGCAGCTTCTTGAGCTTCGATCAGCGGAGCGGCGTCGGTCAGCTTGTCAGCGAAAGCCTTTTCCACGCTAGCGGCAACGAATGCCTTGAAATCGTCCTGCAGAGCCAGGAAGTCGGTCTGCGAGTTGACTTCCAGCAGGACAGCGGCTTTACCGTCGTCCTTGATGGCGATAGCGCCTTCAGCAGCCACGTTGCCTGCTTTCTTGGCAGCCTTGATGGCGCCGGAAGCACGCATGTCATCAATGGCTTTTTCGATGTCGCCGCCGGCCTTGGTCAAGGCCTTTTTGCAGTCCATCATGCCTTCGCCGGTACGCTCGCGCAGTTCTTTGACCAACGCTGCAGTAATCTCTGCCATTTTCAAAATCCTCTTGGATAGGTTTTCAACCATTCCACCCGATCGAACGGGCGCTCAATTCTTGGGCATTGCCCCGAAACCACTTCATAACAGCCCCGCATTACAGAAACTGTCGGGGCGCGACGACGAAATGATTTTCGAGTTGGCAAAAAGGGGGCCAAGCCCCCTTTTTGCGTGCTGAGTCAACGCTACGCGTCAGTTACTCAGGCTTCAGCCGCCGGTGCTGCGGCTTCTTCGAACACTTCGGTGCCGCCAGCAACGTTGTTGCGACCACGGATCACGGCGTCAGCCATCGAACCCATGTACAGCTGGATGGCGCGAATGGCGTCATCGTTGCCTGGGATGATGTAGTCAACGCCTTCCGGGCTGCTGTTGGTATCGACAACGCCGATGACCGGGATGCCCAGCTTGTTGGCTTCGGTGATCGCGATGCGCTCGTGGTCAACGTCGATCACGAACAGTGCGTCAGGCAGGCCGCCCATGTCCTTGATACCACCCAGGGAACGATCCAGCTTTTCCAGATCGCGAGTGCGCATCAGCGCCTCTTTCTTGGTCAGCTTGGCGAAGGTACCGTCTTCTGCTTGCACTTCAAGGTCACGCAGACGCTTGATGGAAGCACGGATGGTTTTGTAGTTGGTCAGCATGCCGCCCAACCAGCGGTGATCGACGTACGGCGAACCGCAACGTGCTGCTTCTTCAGCAACGATCTTGCCAGCGGAACGCTTGGTGCCGACGAACAGAATCTTGTTTTTGCCCTGGGCCAGACGCTCTACGAAAGTCAGAGCTTCGTTGAACATTGGCAGGGTTTTTTCAAGGTTGATGATGTGGATCTTGTTGCGCGCGCCGAAAATGTACTTGCCCATTTTCGGATTCCAGTAACGGGTTTGGTGACCGAAGTGCACACCGGCCTTCAGCATATCGCGCATGTTGACTTGGGACATGATAGTTCCTTAATAAGTCGGGTTAGGCCTCCACGTATCCCAATGACCAACCAACAGCTTGTGCTGAGGGCACCCAGGTCATCGTGTCGACACGTGTGTGGGTTTGAGCTTTTCGGGGCATCCCCGGAAAGCGGCGCATTTTATACCACAGCAAGGGCAAAAACGGAACCCGGATTCACACTCGGCGATCCGCAGGCATTTTGCCCGCCTCTTGGAATCGGTCCAGAATGCACCATTGTATAGAGAGAAGCGCCAGCAGAACCTCAGATTTGCGCTGAGCCTCTGTTAGAATCGCACCTTTGCGGCTTTTGAAAACCTTGCTGGCCCATCGTTGGCCAAGCCTTGCGCATGCGGGTTTTCGAGCCATTTCCGTGTTTATCGCGCCCCTGGGCGTCAAGAGAGCCTGTATGACCGTCACCCTCAAAACTCCCGAGGACATCGCCAAAATGCGTGTCGCCGGCAAACTGGCCGCCGACGTGCTGGAAATGATTGCCGAGCATGTCAAACCCGGAGTCACCACCGAAGAACTGGACCGCATCTGCCATGACTACATCGTCAATGTGCAGGGTGCGATCCCTGCCCCGCTGAACTACAAGGGCTTCCCCAAATCCATCTGCACCTCGATCAACCACGTGGTGTGCCACGGCATTCCCAACGAGAAGCCGCTGAAGGATGGCGACACCCTGAACATCGACGTGACCGTCATCAAGGACGGCTACCACGGCGACACCAGCCGCATGTTCCACGTCGGCACCGTGCCGGTCTGGGCCGAGCGCCTGTCGCAGGTCACCCAGGAATGCATGTACAAGGCCATTGAACTGGTGAAACCGGGCTGCCGCCTGGGCGACATCGGCGAAGTGATCCAGAAGCACGCGGAAAAGAACGGTTTCTCGGTGGTTCGCGAGTTCTGCGGCCACGGCATCGGCAAGGTATTCCACGAAGAACCGCAGATCCTGCACTACGGCCGTGCCGGTACCGGCATGGAACTCAAGGCCGGCATGACCTTCACCATCGAGCCGATGATCAACCAGGGCAAGGCCGACACCAAGGTCCTGGGCGACGGCTGGACCGCCATCACCAAGGACCGCAAGCTCTCGGCGCAGTGGGAACACACCCTGCTGGTGACCGAGACCGGCTACGAGATCTTCACCCTGCGCAGCGATGACACCATCGCCCGGGTGTCTGCCTGATCCACAACGCTGCGTCCCGACCTTATAGATAGAAAGGAAAGCCAATCGATGCCGCAGGTGGACCCCGAACTCTTCGACCGCGGCCAGTTCCAGGCGGAACTGGCACTGAAGGCCAGCCCCATCGCCGCCTTCAAGAAGGCCATCCGCCAGGCACGGGAAGTGCTGGATACGCGCTTTCGCAGTGGGCGGGAGATCCGCCGGCTGATCGAAGACCGCGCCTGGTTCATCGATAACATCCTGCAAAAGGCCTGGGACCAGTTCAGCTGGAGCGACGACGCCGACATCGCCCTGGTGGCGGTCGGCGGCTATGGTCGCGGCGAGCTGCACCCCTATTCCGACATCGACCTGCTGATCCTCCTGGACAGCGCCGACCACGAAATCTTCCGCGACTCCATCGAACGCTTTCTTACCCTGCTCTGGGACATTGGCCTGGAAGTCGGGCAAAGCGTGCGCTCGGTGGACGAATGCGCCGAACAGGCGCGGGCCGACCTGACGGTGATCACCAACCTGATGGAAAGCCGCACCATTGCCGGCCCCGAGCACCTGCGCCAGCGCATGCTGCAAGTGACCAGCACCGAGCACATGTGGCCGAGCAAGGATTTTTTCCTGGCCAAGCGGGCCGAGCAGAAGGCCCGCCATCACAAGTACAACGACACCGAATACAACCTGGAGCCCAACGTCAAAGGCTCGCCGGGCGGGTTGCGGGACATCCAGACCATCCTCTGGGTCGCACGCCGTCAGTACGGCACCCTGAACCTGCGCGCACTGGCCGGCGAAGGCTTCCTGGTGGAAAGCGAAAATGCGCTCCTGGCCTCGTCCCAGGAGTTCCTGTGGAAGGTTCGCTACGCGCTGCACATGCTCGCCGGACGTGCCGAGGACCGCCTGCTGCTCGACCACCAGCGCTCCATCGCCACCCTGCTGGGCTTCGAGGGCGAAGATGCAAAGCAGAGCATCGAAAGCTTCATGCAGCAGTACTACCGGGTGGTGATGAGCATCGCCCAGTTGAGCGACCTGATCATCCAGCACTTCGAAGAGGTCATCCTCGCCCCCGAGAACGAGGCACCGCCGCAGCCGATCAACGCCCGTTTCCAGTTGCACGATGGCTACATCGAGGCGATCAACGACAACGTGTTCAAGCGCACGCCGTTCGCCATGCTGGAGATCTTCGTGCTGATGGCCCAGCACCCGGAGATCAAGGGCGTGCGCGCCGACACCATCCGCCTGCTGCGCGAACACCGGCACCTGATCGACGACGACTTCCGCCACGATATCCGCAACACCAGCCTGTTCATCGAGCTGTTCAAGTGCGAGATCGGCATCCACCGCAACCTGCGGCGGATGAACCGCTACGGCATTCTCGGACGCTACCTGCCGGAGTTCGGCTTCATCGTCGGGCAGATGCAGCACGACCTGTTCCACATCTATACCGTGGACGCCCACACGCTGAACCTGATCAAGCACCTGCGCAAAATGCAGTACACGCCGATCTCCGAGAAATTCCCCCTGGCCAGCAAGCTCATGGGCAAGCTGCCCAAGCCCGAACTGATCTACCTGGCCGGCCTGTACCACGACATCGGCAAGGGCCGTCATGGCGACCACTCGGAAATCGGCGCCGTGGATGCCGAAGCCTTCTGCGTGCGCCACCAGTTGCCGCAGTGGGATACCCGGCTGATCGTCTGGCTGGTACAGAACCACCTGGTGATGTCCACCACAGCTCAGCGCAAGGACCTGTCCGACCCGCAGGTGATCCACGATTTTGCACAAATCGTGGTCGACCAGACCCGCCTCGACTACCTCTACGTACTGACCGTCGCCGATATCTACGCCACCAACCCGACGCTGTGGAACTCCTGGCGCGCCAGCCTGTTGCGCCAGCTCTACACCGAGACCAAGCGAGCCCTGCGCCGCGGCCTGGAAAACCCGGTGGACCGCGAAGAGCAGATCCGCCAGACCCAGAGCGCGGCCCTGGACATCCTGGTGCGCAACGGCACCGACCCGGACGAAGTGGAACAACTCTGGTCCCAACTGGGGGACGACTACTTCCTGCGCCACACCGCCGGCGACGTGGCCTGGCACAGCGATGCGATCCTCCAGCAGCCGGCCGATGGCGGTCCGCTGGTGCTGATCAAGGAAATCACCCAGCGCGAATTCGAGGGCGGTACCCAGATCTTCATCTATGCCCCGGACCAGCACGACTTCTTCGCGGTGACCGTAGCCGCCATGGACCAGCTCAACCTGAACATCCATGACGCACGCATCATCACCTCCAGCAGCCAGTTCACCCTCGACACCTACATCGTCCTGGACAATGACGGCGAATCCATCGGCAACAACCCGCAGCGAGTCGAGCAGATCCGCAAGGGCCTGACCGACGCCCTGCGCAACCCCGATGACTACCCGACCATCATCCAGCGCCGGGTGCCGCGCCAGCTCAAGCATTTTGCCTTCGCCCCCGAGGTGACTATCCACAACGACGCCCAACGCCCGGTGACCGTGCTGGAACTCAGCGCCCCGGATCGCCCGGGCCTGCTGGCGCGAATCGGCAAGATCTTCCTGGAGTTCGACCTGTCGTTGCAGAACGCCAAGATCGCTACCCTGGGCGAGCGCGTGGAGGACGTGTTCTTCATCACCGACGCGCACAACCAGCCCCTGTCCGACCCCCAGCTGTGCAGCCGCTTGCAGGATGCGATCGTCGAGCAGTTGAGCGTCAGCCACGAACCGACTATCGAAATGACCCGCCTGAGCATCTGACGGGTCCGAACCACCGCTTTGAGTGAGATACCGCCTCCATGAACCACGCTCTGAACCAGTTGCAGCCCTACCCGTTCGAAAAGCTGCGCGCCTTGCTCGGCACCGTGACGCCCAACCCGGACAAGCGCGCCATCGCCCTGTCCATCGGCGAACCCAAGCACCGCTCGCCAAGCTTTGTCGCCGAAGCCCTGGCCAGCAACCTCGATCAGATGGCGGTCTACCCCACCACCCTGGGCATCCCGGCGCTGCGCGAAGCCATCGCCGGCTGGTGCGAACGGCGCTTTGGCGTACCCGCGGGCTGGCTCGACCCGGCGCGCAATGTGCTGCCGGTCAACGGCACCCGCGAAGCGCTGTTCGCCTTCACCCAGACCGTGGTCAACCGCGGCGAAGACGCCCTGGTGGTCAGCCCCAACCCCTTCTATCAGATCTACGAAGGCGCGGCCTTCCTCGCCGGGGCCAAGCCGCACTACCTGCCGTGCCTGGACGAAAACGGCTTCAACCCGGATTTCGACGCCGTACCGGCCGAGATCTGGCAGCGCTGCCAGATCCTCTTCCTGTGCTCGCCGGGCAACCCCACCGGCGCACTGATCCCGCTCGACACCCTGAAAAAGCTGATCGCCCTGGCCGACGAACACGACTTCGTGATCGCCTCCGACGAGTGCTACAGCGAGCTGTACTTCGACGAACAGACCCCGCCGCCAGGCCTGCTCAGCGCCTGCGTCGAACTGGGCCGCAAGGACTTCAAGCGCTGCGTGGTGTTCCATAGCCTGTCCAAGCGCTCCAACCTGCCGGGCCTGCGCTCGGGCTTCGTCGCCGGTGACGCCGAGATTCTCAAGGGCTTCCTGCTGTACCGCACCTACCACGGCTGCGCCATGCCGGTGCAGACCCAACTGGCCAGCGTCGCCGCCTGGAACGACGAAGTGCACGTGCGCGCCAACCGCGCCCTATACCGCGAGAAGTTCGACGCGGTGCTGGCGATCCTCGCGCCTGTGATGGATGTGCAGCGCCCGGACGGCAGCTTCTACCTGTGGCCGAACGTGGCCGGGGATGACGCCGCCTTCTGCCGCGACCTGTTCGAGCAGGAGCATGTGACCGTGGTTCCAGGCTCTTATCTGTCGCGGGATGTGGACGGCACCAACCCCGGTGCCGGACGTGTACGCATGGCGCTGGTTGCGCCGCTGGCGGAGTGCGTGGAAGCCGCGGAACGGATTCGCGATTTCGTGTTGCGTCGCGCTTGAGGCCTTTCGCCGGCAAGCCGGCTCCCACAACAGGAGCCGGCTGCTGGCGAACGCCTCACTTCACCGGCCCCAGATTGGCCTCGCTCATATCCAGGTCGGCCAGCACTTCGCGTAGCACATCGTCGCCAATCTGATGCTGGCGGCTCAGCCGATACAGCTCCAGCCGTTGCGCACGCAGGGCCTTGAGCCGCAGGCGGCGCTCCAGCAAGTCCATCTGGAACGCCAGGGCCTGGGCCTCGGCGGAATCGTTGTAGACCTCCAACTGATGCCGGTACTCGGCCATCAAGCGCCCCTTGAGCTCGGTGGCCAGGGCCGCCTGGGCGGCATCCGGGTTTTCACCGGCGTCAGCCACCTCTTCGGCTTCCAGGGCATGGATCGCCGCTTCGGCAGTTTTGCGCCAGGCATCCCGCACTTCCCCACGGCGCTTGTCGTCAGGGCTCTTCACAATGCCGCGCAGCAGCAGCGGCAGGGCAATGCAGGCCGCCACCAGGGACAGCAGGATCACCCCGGCCGCGATGAAAATCAGCAGGTCGCGCTCCGGAAAGGCTTGGCCGGCACCGAGAAACAACGGTACCGACATCACACCGGCCAAGGTCACCGCACCGCGCACTCCCCCCACGGTCAGCAACCAGCAGGAACGGGCGGTCGGCACCAGGGTCAACTCGCCCTTGCCGCGCCAGCGCCGCAGCAGGCCGGACAGGCGCCAGATGCTCTGCACCCAGATGAAACGCAACACCAACAGCACCAGGAAAATCGCCAGCACATCCAGGCAACGGTAGAACAGGGTCGGCCACAGCGAGGTCTCATGGCTGACCACGGCCTTGATGATGTCCGGCAGCTGCAACCCCAGGAGCAGGAAGATCAGGCCGTTGAAGGCGAACTCCAGCAGTGACCAGACGCTGCGATTGAGCAGCCGGGTGCTGGTCTGGCGCGGCAGCAGGTCGAGCCAGCTCTGCATCATCCCCGCCGCCACCGCCGAGAGAATGCCCGAGGCCCCCAGGCGCTCGGCCAGCACATAGGCGGCGAACGGCAACAGCAGCATGAACACCACGTGGGTCGCCGGGTCGTCCCAGCCTCGGGCGATCATCCAGGCCCGCAGGCGCCCCACCAGCCAGCTCAGTGCCACGCCGACCGCCAGGCCACCCACCGCCACCAGGACAAAGGTCAGGCTGGCGTTGGCCAGGGAGAACACCCCGGTCACCGCCGCTGCCAGGGCGAACTTGAAGGTCACCAGGCCCGAGGCGTCATTCATCAGCGCCTCGCCCTGGAGCATGTGCATCAGGGGCGTGGGCAAGCGGTTCTGGGAAATCGCCGACACCGCCACGGCGTCGGTGGGCGAAAGCACGGCAGCCAGGGCGAAGGCCACCGGCAACGGAATGCTCGGCAGCAGCCAATGGATGAAGTAGCCGGCGCCCACCACGGTGAACAGCACCAGCCCTACTGCCAGGGTCAGGATCGGCCCGCGCAGGCGCCAGAATTCGCGCTTGGGCATGCGCCAGCCATCGGAAAACAACAGCGGCGGCAAGAACAGGAAGAGAAACAGCTCAGGGTCCAGGGCCACGTGCAGCCCCAGGGTCGGCCAGGCCAGCAAGGCGCCGGCGGCAATCTGCACCAGGGGCAGCGGCAGAGGAATCACCCGTCCGACAAGACGCGAAAGGCTCACCAGCATCAGCAGGATGAGGACGGTATAGGCGGTTTGCATAAAGCGGGCTTCCCGATCTGAAACTTCAAAGCAGACACACAACGACGGCAGGAATTCACCGCAGAAGTGCCATATTAGCCGCTTAAGCTGCGTTTACGCCGCTGCACAAAAGTCGCAACGGCGCCCGGGCGCGGAAACACAATGCGACAAAGCCCCGCAGCAGCCGACGCCGAATCGGCGCGGTCGTGGCATAATCCGTGACCTTTCATCTCCAGCATCTCCAAAGGGGGCAATTCCTTGACCGCTTCAAGCAAAACGTTGCACCTTTTCGGCATCAAAGCCTGTGACACCATGAAAAAGGCGCGCACCTGGCTCGATGAACACGCTGTCAGCTATGACTTCCATGATTACAAAACCTCCGGCATTGACCGTGAGCACCTGAACCAGTGGTGCGACGAGCACGGCTGGCAGGTGGTGTTGAACCGCGCGGGCACGACCTTTCGCAAACTCGATGACGAAAGCAAAGCCGATCTCGACCAGGCGAAAGCCGTTGAACTGATGCTCGCGCAACCTTCGATGATCAAGCGCCCGGTGCTCGATCTCGGAGACAAGACCCTGATTGGCTTCAAGCCAGACCTTTACGCAGCGGCGCTCAAGTAAGCCTGCTCCATCAATTTCGCAAGAGGTAACTGCATGTCCACTACCCTGTTCAGCCTGGCATTCGGTGTCGGCACCCAGAACCGTCAAGGCGCTTGGCTGGAAGTGTTTTACGCATCGCCCCTGCTCCAGCCTGCGGCTGAAATCGTCGCTGCCGTAGCGCCGATCCTCGGCTACAGCGAAGGCAACCAGGCCATCACGTTCACCACCGCCCAGGCCGCGCAAATGGCCGACGCACTGAAAAGCATCGACGCCCCCCAGGCCGCCCTGCTGACCCGTCTGGCTGAAAGCCACAAGCCGCTGGTAGCGACCCTGCTGGCCGAAGATGCCCAGCTGACCTCCACTCCAGAGGCCTACCTGAAGCTGCACCTGCTGTCCCACCGCCTGGTCAAGCCGCACGGCCTGAGCCTGGCCGGCGTGTTCCCGCTGCTGCCGAACGTGGCCTGGACCAGCCAGGGCGCCATCGACCTGGGCGAGTTGGCCGAGCGTCAACTGGAAGCCCGCCTGCGCGGCGAGCTGCTGGAAGTGTTCTCGGTGGACAAGTTCCCGAAAATGACCGACTACGTGGTGCCCAGCGGCGTGCGTATCGCTGACAGTGCGCGGATCCGCCTGGGCGCCTACATCGGCGAAGGCACCACCGTGATGCACGAAGGCTTCGTCAACTTCAACGCCGGCACCGAAGGCCCGGGCATGATCGAAGGCCGGGTTTCCGCTGGCGTGTTCGTCGGCAAGGGTTCGGACCTGGGCGGCGGTTGCTCCACCATGGGCACCCTGTCGGGTGGCGGCAACATCGTGATCAAGGTCGGCGAAGGTTGCCTGATCGGCGCCAACGCCGGTATCGGCATCCCGCTGGGCGACCGCAATACCGTGGAGTCGGGCCTGTACGTGACCGCCGGCACCAAGGTGGCGCTGCTGGACGAGAACAACCAACTGGTCAAAGTGCTCAAGGCCCGGGAACTGGCCGGCCAGCCAGACCTGCTGTTCCGTCGCAACTCGGAAACCGGCGCCGTGGAGTGCAAGACCCACAAGTCGGCCATCGAGCTGAACGAAGCGCTGCACGCTCACAACTAAGCAGCGATTCGGTTTCACTGGAACCGGCCGGGCGCTTATCATCGGCGCCCGGCCTGTTCAAACGAGTTCTGCCACCATGCTTGTAGCCTCCCCCTGGCGCGCCGACTTCCCGGCCATCGCCGCCCTGCATCGCCAGGACCAGACGTACCTGGACAACGCCGCCACCACGCAAAAACCCCAAGCCCTGCTGGACGCCCTGGCCCACTACTACGCCAATGGCGCGGCCAATGTGCATCGTGCGCAACACCTGCCCGGCGCCCACGCCACCCAAGCGTTCGAAGACAGCCGCAGCAAGGTCGGCCAATGGCTGAATGCCGGTGACAGCGGGCAGATCGTCTTCACCCACGGCGCGACCTCCGCGCTGAATTTTCTGGCCTACGGCCTGGAGCACCAATTTTCCCCGGGCGATGAAATCGTCATCAGCGCCCTGGAGCACCACGCCAACCTGCTGCCCTGGCAGCAACTGGCCCAACGTCGCGGGCTCAAGCTGCTGGTGCTGCCCCTGGACCCGGACGGCCTGATCGACGTCGACGCGGCAAGCCGCTTGATCGGCCCGCGCACCCGCTTGCTGGCGGTGAGCCAGCTGTCCAACGTGCTTGGCGCCTGGCAACCCTTGACCCCACTGCTGGCCATGGCCAGGGCCCAGGGCGCACTGACAGTGATCGACGGCGCCCAGGGCGTGGTCCATGGCCGCCACGATGTGCAGGCCCTGGGCTGCGACTTCTATGTGTTCTCCAGCCACAAGCTGTACGGCCCGGATGGGGTCGGTGTGCTGTTTGGCCGTCATCCAGCACTCAAGGGCCTGCGCCACTGGCAGTTCGGCGGTGAAATGGTCCAGGAGGCCGATTACCAGCACGCCAGCTTCCGCCCCGCCCCATTGGGGTTCGAGGCCGGTACGCCGCCGATTGCCGGGGTCATCGGCCTGGGCGCCACCCTGGATTATCTCGCCGGCCTGGATCAGCAAGCACTGGCCGACCATGAAGCCGCACTGCACGCCTACCTGCTGCACGGCTTGCAGGCGCGCAATGGCATCCGCCTGCTGGGCTCGCCGCAAGTGGCGCTGGTCAGTTTTGTCGTGGATGGGGTACACAACGCCGACCTGGCGCACCTGCTGACCGAACAAGGCATTGCCGTACGCGCCGGGCACCACTGCGCCATGCCGCTGATGAAGAGCCTGGGGCTGGCCGGAGCGATCCGCGTGTCCCTGGCGCTGTACAACGATTCCGAAGACCTGGAGCGTTTCTTCGAGGCCCTGGATCAGGCCCTGGAGCTGCTGCGATGAGCCTGCCGGCAGATGCCGTCGCTGCCCTGGAGATTTTCCAGGGGGCTGCCGGCTGGGAACAGCGGGCGCGCCTGCTGATGCAATGGGGCGAGCGCCTGCCGCCCCTGAGCGAGGCCGACCGGGTCGAGGCCAACCGGGTGCACGGCTGTGAAAGCCAGGTCTGGCTGGTGGCAGCCCTGGAAAACGGTCATTGGCAGTTTGCCGCGGCCAGCGACGCGCGGCTGATTCGCGGGCTGGTGGCCCTGCTCCTGGCTCGGGTCAATGGCCTGACGGCAGAGCAGCTGCGGGAAGTGGACCTGGCCGACTGGTTCAACCAGTTGGGCCTGTCGCGCCAGCTCTCGCCGTCGCGCAGCAATGGCTTGAACGCGGTACTACAGCGCATGGGCGAACTGGCTCTATAAGCCCTCCGCGCCCTACCGTAGGAGCCGGCTTGCCAGCGAACAGGGCCTCAAGCCGAGCATCGCCCTCTGGGTCCCTTTCGCTGGCAAGCCAGCGCCTACAACAGCAAGCGTCCGTGCAAGCCGGCCTTATGCGGTGGGCTTGCTGCGTTCCGACGGGCGGCGCACGCCGGCGACAATCTTGTCCACCGCCTTGGTCGCCGCCACCATGCCGAAGGTCGCTGTCACCATCATCACCGCGCCAAAGCCGCCGGCACAGTCGAGCTTGACGCCATCGCCGACAAAACTCTTCTGCAGACAGATGCTGCCGTCCGGCTTCGGATAACGCAGCTGTTCGGTGGAAAACACGCAAGGCACGCTGTAGTGCCGGGTTACGGTGCGCGAGAAACCGTAGTCGCGGCGCAGGGTGGAACGCACCTTGGAGGCCAACGGGTCATTGAAGGTGCGGTTCAGGTCACAGACCTGGATCAGCGTCGGGTCGATCTGCCCCCCCGCGCCGCCGGTGGTGATGATCTGGATCTTGCGTCGCTTGCACCAGGCAATCAGCGCCGCCTTGGCATTGACGCTGTCGATGCAGTCGATCACGCAGTCGATGTTCGGGGTGATGTACTCGGCCATGGTGTCACGGGTGACGAAATCCGCCACCGCGTGCACCTTGCAGTCCGGATTGATGCCGCGCAGGCGTTCGGCCATGACCTCGACCTTGGGCTTGCCCACGGTGCTGTCCAGCGCGTGCAACTGGCGGTTGCTGTTGCTGACGCAGACGTCATCGAGGTCGAACAGCGAGATCTCGCCCACCCCGCAACGGGCGATGGCTTCCGCCGCCCAGGAACCGACGCCGCCGACGCCGACGATCGCTACATGGGCCGCCCGCAGCCGCTCCAGGCCTTCAATGCCATACAAACGGGCGACGCCGGCAAACCGCGGATCTTCTGTACTCATGACCATCACCTAAAAAACCGGCGCGCATTATAGGGCCTCAAGGCGACAAGTTTTAACCTTGAAGCTACAAGTAAAGAACTTAAACCCGAATACAGTGCCCAAGGTCTGGCTTTCCTCTGTGCGCTGTACGCTCAGTTGAGGGCCGGTGTAGGATGCCCGCCGTTTGGCGCCTGCCAACCCTTCCCTCGTTCCACACCTTTTGGAACCCGAAATAGCTATGTCATCGCGTAAATTTGGACTCAACCTGGTGATAGTGCTGGCCATTGCCGCGCTGTTCACCGGCTTCTGGGCGCTGATCAATCGCCCGGTCTCGGCCCCCGACTGGCCGGAACAGATTTCCGGTTTTTCCTACTCGCCTTTCCAGCAGGGCCAGTTCCCGCAGAAGGACCAGTACCCGTCCGACGATGAAATGCGTCGCGACCTGGAGATCATGAGCAAGCTGACCGACAACATCCGTACCTATTCGGTGGACGGCAGCCTGGAAGACATCCCGAGGCTCGCGGAAGAGTTCGGCCTGCGCGTGACCCTGGGGATCTGGATCAGCCCGGACCTGGAGCGCAACGAGCGGGAAATCATGCGCGCCATCGAACTGGCCAATACCTCCCGCAGCGTCGTGCGTGTGGTGGTGGGTAACGAGGCGATCTTCCGCAAGGAAATCACCGCCGACCAACTGTCGGTGATTCTCGACCGGGTGCGTGCCGCGGTAAAAGTTCCGGTCACCACCTCGGAGCAATGGCACGTCTGGGAGGAAAACCCGGGGCTGGCCAAGCACGTCGACCTGATCGCCGCGCACATCCTGCCCTACTGGGAGTTCATCCCGGTGGACAAGGCCGAACAGTTCGTCCTCGATCGCGCCCGGGACCTGAAGAAGATGTTCCCGAAAAAACCGCTGCTGCTGTCCGAGGTCGGCTGGCCGAGCAACGGCCGCATGCGCGGTGGCGCCGACGCCAGCCCGGCGGACCAGGCAATCTACCTGCGTACCCTGGTCAACAAGCTCAACCGCCAGGGCTACAACTACTTTGTCATCGAAGCCTTCGACCAGCCGTGGAAGGCCAGTGACGAAGGTTCGGTGGGGGCCTACTGGGGCGTGTTCAACGCCGCGCGCCAGCAGAAATTCAACTTCGAAGGCCCGGTGGTGGCCATCCCGCAATGGCGGGTGCTGGCCATCGGCTCGGTGGTGCTGGCACTGCTGTCGCTGACCCTGCTGATGATCGACGGCTCGGCCCTGCGCCAGCGCGGCCGGACCTTCCTGACCTTTATCGCCTTCCTCTGCGGTTCGGTGCTGGTGTGGATCGGCTACGACTACAGCCAGCAATACAGCACCTGGTTCAGCCTGACGGTGGGCTTCCTCCTGGCCCTCGGCGCGCTGGGGGTGTTCATCGTGCTACTGACCGAGGCCCATGAACTGGCCGAAGCGGTGTGGATCCACAAGCGCCGGCGCGAGTTCCTGCCGGTGGAAGGCGACTCCAGCTACCGGCCGAAAGTCTCGATCCACGTGCCCTGCTACAACGAGCCGCCGGAGATGGTCAAACAGACCCTCAATGCCCTGGCCAACCTCGATTACCCGGACTTCGAAGTCCTGATCATCGACAACAACACCAAGGACCCGGCGGTCTGGGAACCGGTGCAGGCCTACTGCGAAACCCTGGGCCCGCGCTTCAAGTTCTTCCACGTCGCGCCCCTGGCCGGCTTCAAGGGCGGTGCGCTGAACTATCTGTTGCCGCACACCGCCAAGGATGCCGAAGTGATCGCGGTGATCGACTCCGACTACTGCGTCGACCGCAACTGGCTCAAGCACATGGTGCCGCACTTCGCCGATCCGAAGATCGCCATCGTGCAGTCGCCCCAGGACTATCGCGACCAGAACGAAAGCACCTTCAAGAAGCTGTGCTACGCGGAATACAAGGGCTTCTTCCATATCGGCATGGTCACCCGCAACGACCGTGACGCGATCATCCAGCACGGCACCATGACCATGACCCGGCGCACAGTGCTCGAAGAGCTGGGCTGGGCCGACTGGTGCATCTGCGAGGACGCCGAACTGGGCCTGCGGGTGTTCGAGAAAGGCCTGTCGGCGGCGTACCACCACGAAAGCTACGGCAAGGGCCTGATGCCCGACACCTTCATCGACTTCAAGAAGCAGCGTTTCCGCTGGGCCTATGGCGCGATCCAGATCATCAAGCGCCACACCGCCAGCCTGCTGCGCGGCAAGAACACCGAGCTGACCCGTGGCCAGCGCTACCACTTCCTCGCGGGCTGGCTGCCGTGGGTAGCGGACGGCATGAACATCTTCTTCACCGTCGGCGCCCTGCTGTGGTCGGCGGCGATGATCATCGTGCCGCAACGGGTCGACCCGCCGCTGCTGATCTTCGCCATCCCGCCGCTGGCGCTGTTCGTGTTCAAGGTGGGCAAGATCATCTTCCTCTACCGCCGTGCGGTGGGGGTCAACCTCAAGGATGCGTTCTGCGCGGCCCTGGCGGGCCTGGCCTTGTCCCACACCATCGCCAAGGCAGTGCTGTACGGCTTCTTCACCAGCAGCATTCCGTTCTTCCGCACCCCGAAGAACGCCGACAATCACGGCTTCTGGGTGGCGATCTCGGAAGCCCGGGAGGAGCTGTTCATCATGCTGCTGTTGTGGGGCGCGGCGCTGGGGATCTTCCTGGTGCAGGGCCTGCCGAGCAACGACATGCGCTTCTGGGTGACCATGCTCCTGGTGCAGTCTTTGCCTTACGTGGCAGCGCTGGTCATGGCCTTCCTTTCTTCGTTGCCAAAACCTGCGGAACATCCCGAGCCGGCTCCAGCCGCCTAAATCGATCCAAAGCACTAAACGGCGGCCTCAGGCCGCCGTTTTGCTTTAAGATATCCGCCATTTTGCGCGCCTCGCCCAACCCTGTAGGAGCTGGCTTGCCAGCGAACCAAGCAACGCGGTGTATCGAATAAACCGCCCTCGCCGCCCCGCCGGCTCCTGCACAATGCCTTGCACCGGAGTTACCCATGACGGCCCATGCCGAGCTTTCGCCGACCCTGCAACTTGCCTGTGATCTGATCCGTCGCCCCTCGGTGACGCCGATCGACGCCGACTGCCAGAAGCTGATGATGCAGCGCCTGGGGGAGGCCGGCTTCAAGCTGGAACCGATGCGCATCGAGGACGTGGACAACTTCTGGGCCAGCCATGGCCAGCATGAAGGCCCGGTGCTGTGTTTTGCCGGCCACACCGACGTGGTGCCTACCGGCCCGGTCCAGGCCTGGCAGAACGACCCGTTCGACGCTCTGATCGACGAGCACGGCATGCTCTGCGGCCGTGGCGCCGCGGACATGAAGGGCAGCCTGGCGGCCATGCTGGTGGCTGCTGAGCGTTTCGTCACCGACTACCCGGACCACAAGGGCTCGGTAGCCTTCCTCATCACCAGCGACGAAGAAGGCCCCGCGCACCATGGCACCAAGGCCGTGGTGGAGCGCCTGGCCGCACGCAAGGAGCGCCTGGACTGGTGCATCGTCGGTGAGCCTTCGAGCACCAGCCTGGTGGGCGACGTGGTCAAGAACGGCCGCCGCGGCTCCCTCGGCGCCAAGCTCACCGTGCGCGGGGTCCAGGGCCACGTGGCCTACCCGCACCTGGCGAAGAACCCGATCCACCTGGCGGCGCCGGCCCTGGCGGAACTGGCGGCCGAGCACTGGGACGACGGCAATGCCTTCTTCCCGCCCACCAGCTTCCAGATCTCCAACCTCAATTCCGGCACCGGCGCCACCAACGTGATCCCCGGTGATCTGGTGGCGGTGTTCAACTTCCGCTTCTCCACCGAATCCACGGTGGAAGGCCTGCAGCAGCGGGTCGCGGCCATCCTCGACAAGCACGGCCTGGACTGGCACGTGGACTGGGCCCTGTCCGGGCTGCCGTTCCTAACCGAACCCGGCGCCCTGCTGGACGCGGTATCGGCCAGCATCAAGCAGGTCACCGGGCGCGACACCAAGGCCTCCACCAGTGGCGGCACCTCCGACGGGCGCTTCATCGCCACCCTGGGCACCCAAGTGGTGGAGCTGGGCCCGGTCAACGCCACCATCCATCAGGTCAACGAGCGGGTACTGGCCAGCGACCTGGATGTGCTGACCGAAATCTACTACCAGACCCTGATCAAGTTGCTCGCCTGATGCTCGCCTGTCCTCTCTGCAGCGCCCCGCTGAACGCGGTGGACAATGGCGTGGTCTGCCCGGCCGGGCATCGTTTCGACCGGGCACGCCAGGGCTACCTGAACCTGCTGCCGGTGCAGCACAAGAACAGCCGTGACCCGGGCGACAACCAGGCCATGGTCGAGGCCCGCCGCGACTTTCTCAACGCCGGGCACTACGCCCCGGTGGCCCGGCGCCTGGCGGAGCTGGCGGCAGAACGCGCGCCCCAGCGCTGGGTCGACATCGGCTGTGGCGAGGGTTACTACACCGCGCAACTGGCCCAGGCCCTGCCCGCTGCCGATGGCTACGCCCTGGATATTTCCCGGGAGGCGGTGAAGCGCGCCTGCCGCCGCGCGCCGCAACTGACCTGGATGGTCGCCAGCATGGCGCGCATCCCCCTGGCGGACGCCAGCTGCCAGTTCCTGGCCAGCGTCTTCAGCCCCCTCGACTGGCTGGAGGCCAAGCGCCTGCTCAGCCCCGGCGGCGGCCTGATGAAAGTCGGCCCTAACAGCGGCCACCTGATGGAGTTGCGCGAGCGCCTGTACGACGAGGTGCGCGAGTACACCGACGACAAGCACCTGGCCCTGGTGCCCGAAGGCATGGCCCTGGCCCACAGCGAAACCCTGGAGTTCAAGCTGCATCTGGAACGCCCGCAAGACCGCGCCGACCTGCTGGCCATGACGCCCCACGGCTGGCGCGCCAGCGCCGAGCGCCGCGCCGCGGTGATCGAGCAGGCCGAGCCTTTCGAGGTCAGCGTATCGATGCGCTACGATTACTTCGTGCTGCAATAACCCACTAAAACCCACGGCCCCGAGCCAGCGCTCGCGGCCGAAGAAATCCGCGAATGGATTTTTCAGACCGGCAATGAGGACATCCATGCGCCAGCCCGATATCGAGATTTACCTGAAAGACGCCGACGTCGACTACAAGGCCATCGCCGCCTGGCTTGGCGCCGTGCTTGGCCCGTGCAGCGACTGGGTACAAAAAGGCCAGACCTACAAATGCACCGCAGGCCAGGTGCCCGTGACCTGGCTGCCCAAGGCCGTGGGCAAGTGGAACAGCCTGTACCTGGAAAGCGACCAGACCCCGTGGGATGACGACATCGCCTGCGCCCGCGCCGCCTTTGCCGCATTGAATGTGGAAGTGCGCTGCGCACCGGGCAGTTGGGTCGAGGAAGAGGGTGAAGAGTCCGCCGATCGCTGGATTCGCATCAGCGCCGACGGTGAAGAAGAGATTACCTGGCGCACTGCCTGAACAGCGCGATCCGGTAGGAACCGGCTTGCCGGCGAAGAGGCCTTCAAGACTTGCGTTCGATAGACGTGCGCCTTCGCTGGCAAGCCAGCTCCTACAAGGAGGGTTACAGGCCGACGACGTCTTCGGCCTGCAGACCTTTCTGGCCTTCGACCACAGCGTATTCCACCTGCTGGCCTTCGGTCAGGGAGCGATGGCCTTCGCCACGGATCGCCCGATAGTGGACAAATACGTCCGCCCCGCCTTCACGCTGGATAAAACCGTAGCCCTTGGCGTCGTTGAACCACTTCACGTTGCCTGTCTCACGAGTAGTCATGAATCCATACCTCATTTTTTTATTATTGGATTGGCGCACTGCAACCAAACCCTGAGAACTTTCCCCCAGCCGGCCTCTCTATGAGTGGAAGCCATACGACCGCGGGAGAGTCGGCCGAGTATATGACAGGCGTAAAAACTCTCAACTCAATCTTGTTTCGGTGCTTTTTTGCCGATTTTCGACGAATCCGGCACACTACCGGCCCCGAGCAGGTGCTCGGTTTTGTGTTCATCCACATATTCACTCACGCAGAAGCCGTATGACCCGCTCCCCGATCCGCCGTCTCGTGTTTGGCACCTTGCGCCGCCTGCTGTACCTCTGGGTGCGCTCGGAAACCATCAACCAGTCGTCCTTCACCCTCGACCTCGACCGCAGCCGGCCGGTGTTCTACGTCCTGCAAAACCCGTCCCTGACCGATCTCGCCGTGGTCGATACCGAATGCACCAAGGCCGGGCTGCCACGCCCGGTACTGCCGGTGTCGGTGGGCAACCTGCTGGAACCGGCGGCCTTCTTCTACCTGACCCCGGAGCCCGACTGGCTCGGCCGCCAGGACAAGCGCGGCGCACCACCGACCCTGACCCGGCTGGTCAGCGCCCTGGCCCAGAATGCCGCCGAAGATGCGCAGATCATTCCGGTCAGCGTGTTCTGGGGCCAATCCCCGGACAGCGAGTCGAGCCCGTGGAAGCTGCTGTTCGCCGACAGCTGGGCGGTCACCGGGCGCCTGCGCCGGCTGCTGAGCATCATGATTCTGGGGCGCAAGACCCGGGTGCAGTTCTCCGCACCGATCAACCTGCGCGAGCTGATCGAACACAACAAGGGCCACGAGCGTACCGTGCGCATGGCCCAGCGCATCCTGCGGGTGCACTTTCGCAACCTCAAGGCGGCGGTCATCGGCCCGGACATTTCCCACCGGCGCAACCTGGTCAAGGGCCTGCTCAACCAGCCCCTGGTGAAACAGGCGATCCTCGACGAGGCCGAGCGCGAGAAGATTTCCCCGGAAAAGGCCAAGGCCCAGGCCCTGCGCTACGGCAACGAGATCGCCTCGGACTACACCTACACCGCGATCCGCTTCCTGGAAGTGGTGCTCAGCTGGTTCTGGAACAAGATCTACGACGGGATCAAGGTCAACCACCTCGAAGGCGTGCAGAAGATCGCCCAGGGCCACGAAGTGATCTACGTGCCCTGCCACCGCAGCCATATCGACTACCTGCTGCTGTCCTACCTGCTGTTTCGCAACGGCCTGACCCCGCCGCACATCGCCGCCGGAATCAACCTCAACATGCCGGTGATCGGCGGCCTGCTGCGTCGCGGCGGGGCCTTCTTCATGCGCCGCACCTTCAAGGGCAACCCGCTCTACACCTCGGTGTTCAACGAATACCTGCACACCTTGTTCACCAAGGGTTTCCCGGTGGAGTACTTCGTCGAGGGCGGCCGTTCGCGCACCGGGCGCATGCTGCAACCCAAGACCGGGATGCTGGCCATCACCCTGCGCAGCTTCCTGCGCTCCTCACGCATGCCCATCGTCTTCGTGCCGGTGTACATCGGCTATGAAAGAGTGCTGGAAGGCCGGACCTACCTGGGCGAGCTGCGCGGCGCGAGCAAGAAGAAAGAGTCGATCTTCGACATCTTCAAGGTCATCGGCGCCCTCAAGCAGCGCTTCGGCCAGGTGGCAGTGAACTTCGGCGAACCGATCAAGCTGGCGGAATTCCTCGACCAGGAACAGCCGGACTGGCGGACCCAGGAGCTGGGCCCGCAGTACCGCCCGGCCTGGCTCAATGAAACCACCAACCGTCTCGGCGAGCGGGTGGCCCAGCACCTCAACGAAGCCGCGGCGATCAACCCGGTGAACCTGGTGGCCCTGGCCCTGCTCTCCACCACCCGCCTGGCCCTGGACGACCGCGCCATGGCGCGGGTCCTGGACCTGTACCTGGCACTGCTGCGTCGCGTGCCCTACTCGCCCCACACCACCTTGCCCGAAGGCGACGGCCGGGCTCTGATCCAGCACGTCAAGGACATGGACCTGCTGGCCGAACAGAGCGACGCCCTGGGCAAGATCCTCTACCTGGACGAGCAGAACGCCGTCCTGATGACCTACTACCGCAACAACGTGCTGCATATCTTCGCCCTGCCGGCGTTGCTGGCGAGCTTCTTCCAGAGCTCGTCGCGCATGAGCCGCGATCAGATCCTGCGCTACACCCGCGCGCTCTATCCCTACCTGCAATCGGAGCTGTTCATCCGCTGGCCGCTGGAGGAACTGGACGCGGTGGTGGACCAGTGGCTGGAGGCCTTTGTCGAACAGGGCCTGCTGCGCTTCGAGAAGGACCTGTACCAGCGTCCGGCCCCGAGCTCGCGGCATTTCGTCCTGCTGACCCTGCTGTCCAAGAGCATTGCCCAGACCCTGCAACGCTTCTACATGGCCATTTCCCTGTTGCTCAACAGCGGCCAGAACAGCATCAGCGCCGAGGAGCTGGAAGACCTGTGCACGGTCATGGCCCAGCGCCTGTCGATCCTGCATGGCCTCAATGCCCCGGAGTTCTTCGACAAGAGCCTGTTCCGCCACTTTATCCAGACCTTGCTGGACCAGGGTGTGCTGCGCCGCGACGAAGCCGGCAAGCTGAGCTACCACGAAGCGCTGGGGGAGCTGGCCGAGGGTGCCGCCAAGCGCGTGCTGCCGGCAGACATTCGCCTGTCGATCCGCCAGGTCGCCCTGCACCGCAGCGAAGACGCCGCCGACCAGCTCGCGGCACCTGCGCAAAACGACTAGATTCTTACGGGCGCCGGAGCAACTGCGGCGCCCTCGATACGGAGATCCGCGATGAAAAAGCTCAGCCTGCTGGCCGCCACCGCGCTGCTCGGCGCTTGCCAGTCCATGAATCCCGCTGCCAAGGCCAGCCTCGACGGCGAAGTCTTCTACTTGCAGCGCATTGCCCTGCCACCGGCGGCCACCCTGAGCGTGAGCCTGCAGGACGTGTCCCTGGCCGACGCCCCTGCCGTGGTCCTGGCCGAGCAGAACGGCCCGGTCAAGGGCCAGGTGCCGCTGCCCTTTCATCTCAGCTACGACCCGGCCCAGGTCAAGCCCGGCCACCGCTATTCGGTCAGCGCGCGGATTGAAGTGGCTGGCCAGCTGGTCTTCATCACCACCGAAAACAACGCCGTTAAACTCGACGGCAGCGACCCGCAGCCCTTGAAGCTGCGGGTCGACGCTGTTCGTTAATGCTTATTGCACAAGGAAGCCGCCATGCTCCGTACTTCGCTTCGTTTCACCAGCCTGTGCGCTGGCCTGTTGATCTCTGCCAGCGCCCTGGCCCTGTCCCTGAACGACCTGTCCCAGGGTGATGCCAGCGGTGGCCTGAAAGATGCCCTGACCCAGGGTGCGCAGATCGCCGTCAAACAGCTGGGCACCCCAGGTGGTTTCAGCAACAACCCCGAGGTGCGCATCGAGCTGCCGGGCAACCTGGGCAAGGTCGCGAAAAAAATGAAACAGTTCGGCATGGGCGACCAGGTCGATCAGCTGGAAACCAGCATGAACAAGGCTGCCGAGGCCGCTGTCCCGCAAGCCCAGGCCCTGTTGGTGGATGCCGTGAAGAAGATGACCGTGGCTGACGCCAAGGGCATTCTTGCCGGCGGCAAGGACTCCGCCACCCAGTACCTGGACAAGAGCAGCCGCGAGCAGATCCGCGCCAAGTTCCTGCCGATCGTCAAGCAGGCCACTGACCAGGTCGGCCTGGCCAAGCAGTACAACTCCTTCGCCGGCCAGGCTGCGACGCTCGGCGTGCTGGATGCCAAGAGCGCCAACATCGAGAGTTACGTGACCGAACAAGCCCTCAATGGCCTGTTCGAAATGATCGGCAAGCAGGAAGAAACCATTCGCCAGAACCCGGCGGCAGCCGCCACCAGCCTGGCCAAGAAAGTCTTCGGCACCCTGTAAGCCTTCCCACCACCTGTAGGAGCCAGCTTGCCGGCGAAGGCCTCGCCAGGACAAGCACCTGCCCCAAGGGCCTCTTCGCCGGCAAGCCGGCTCCTACAGGATGTATTCCCGCATACCGGTTCCTAGGTTTTCTTGACCCTGAACCAGGCCGCATACAGCGCCGGCAGGAACAACAGCGTCAGCGCCGTCGCCACGATCAGCCCCCCCATGATGGCCACTGCCATCGGCCCGAAGAACACACTGCGCGACAGCGGGATCATCGCCAGCACCGCCGCCAGGGCGGTCAGCACGATGGGCCGGAAACGCCGCACCGTGGCTTCGATGATCGCGTCCCAGGGCTTCTGCCCTGCCTTGATGTCCTGCTCGATCTGGTCCACCAGGATCACCGAGTTGCGCATGATCATCCCCGACAGGGCAATGGTCCCGAGCATGGCCACGAAGCCGAAGGGCTGGCGGAACACCAGCAGGAACAAGGTGACCCCGATCAGTCCCAGGGGCGCGGTGAGGAACACCATGGCCGTGCGCGAGAAACTGCGCAGCTGGATCATCAGCAAGGTCAGCACCACCACGATGAACAGCGGCACGCCGGCCTTCACCGAGTTCTGGCCCCGGGTCGAATCCTCGACCGTGCCACCCACTTCCAGCAGGTAACCATCGGGTAGCTCGGCGCGAACCGGCTCCAGGGTCGGCAGGATCTGCTGCACCAGGGTCGCCGGCTGCTCCTTGCCGTAGATGTCGGCGCGCACGGTGACGTTGGGCAGGCGGTTGCGGTGCCAGATCACCCCTTCCTCGAAGCCGTACTCCAGGGTCGCCACCTGGGACAGGGACACGCTCTGGCCATTCTCGGTAGGCACCGCCAGGCTCGGCAACAACGACAGCTCGGTGCGTTCCTCGCGGGTGCCCCGCAGCAGGATCTCGATCAGCTCGTTGTCTTCCCGGTACTGGCTGACGGTGGAACCGATCAGCGAGCTCTGGAGGAATTTCGACAGGTTGGCGGTGCTCACTCCCAAGGCCCGGGCCCGGTCCTGGTCGATGTTCAGGTAGACCACCTTGCTGGGCTCTTCCCAATCCAGGTGCACGTTGACCACATGGGGGTTCTCTCGCACCTTGGCCGCTACCTTGCGCGCCAGGGCGCGGACTTCCTCGATGTGCTCGCCGGTGACCCGGAACTGCACCGGGTAGCCCACGGGCGGCCCGTTCTCCAGGCGCGTGACCCGCGAGCGCAGCGCCGGGAACTGCTCATTGAGGGTTTCGATCAACCAGCCACGCAGCTCTTCACGCTCCTCGATGCTCTTGGCCAGCACCACGAACTGGGCAAAGCTGGTGGCCGGCAGTTGCTGGTCCAGCGGCAGGTAGAACCGCGGCGAACCGGTGCCCACGTAGGCCACGTAGTTGTCGATGCCCGCACGCTCCTTGAGCAGGGCTTCCAGGCGCTTGACCTCATCGGCGGTATTGCTCAGGGACGCGCCTTCGGCCAGCTTCAGGTCGACCATCAGTTCCAGGCGGCCCGAGGCCGGGAAGAACTGCTGGGGAACGAAACGAAACAGCATCACCGAGCCGACGAACAGCAGGATGGTCAGGACGATCACGGTCTTGCGCCGCTCCACGCACCAGCCCACTACCCGCCGTACCCGCTGGTAGAAGGGTGTGCCGTGGGGATTGGATTCGGCGCCATGCTTGGCCGCGTGGATCTTCGCCAGGTCCGGCAGCAGTTTTTCCCCCAGGTACGGCACGAACACCACGGCTGCAATCCACGAGGCCACCAGGGCAATGGTCACCACCTGGAAGATCGAACGGGTGTATTCGCCCGTGCCGGACTGGGCCGTGGCGATCGGCAGGAAGCCCGCCGCGGTGATCAGGGTGCCGGTGAGCATGGGAAAGGCGGTACTGGTCCAGGCGAAGCTGGCGGCCTTGATCCGGTCGAAGCCCTGCTCCATCTTGATCGCCATCATCTCCACCGCAATGATCGCGTCGTCCACCAGCAAGCCCAGGGCCAGCACCAGCGCCCCCAGGGAAATCTTGTGCAGGCCGATCCCCAGGTAGTACATGGTGGCGAAAGTCATCGCCAGCACCAGGGGAATCGCCAGGGCCACCACCATCCCGGTCCGCACTCCCAGGGAGAAGAAACTCACCAGCAGCACGATGATCAGGGCCTCGGCCAGCACCCGGACGAACTCGCCGACCCCGGTCTTCACCGCCGCCGGCTGGTCGGACACCTTGCGCAGTTCCATCCCCGCCGGCAGGCTTTTCTGCAGGCGCGAAAACTCGCCTTCCAGGGCCTTGCCCAGCACCAGGATGTCGCCGCCTTCCTTCATCGCCACCGCCAGGCCGATGGCGTCTTCACCCATGAAACGCATGCGCGGCGCGGGCGGATCGTTGAAGCCCCGACGCACCTCTGCCACATCACCGATGCGGAAGGTACGACCGGAGACGCGGATCGGGAAATCGCGGATCTGCTCCACGGTCTGGAAATTGCCCGACACCCGCAGTTGCACCCGCTCGCTCGGGGTCTCGAAGAACCCGGCGGTGGAGACAGCGTTCTGTTCTTCCAGGGCCTGTTGCACCGCCGCCAGGGGCAGGCCCAGGGTCGCCAGCTTGACGTTGGACAGCTCGATCCAGATTTTCTCGTCCTGCAGGCCCAGCAGGTCGACCTTGCCCACGTCCTTGACCCGTTGCAGCTGGATCTGGATGCGGTCGGCGTAGTCCTTGAGCACCGCGTAGTCGAAGCCCTGCCCGGTCAACGCATAGATATTGCCGAACGTGGTGCCGAACTCATCGTTGAAGAACGGCCCCTGGATACCGGGCGGCAGGGTCTGGCGGATATCGCTGATCTTCTTGCGGACCTGGTACCACAGCTCGGGAATCTCGCTGGAGTGCATCGAGTCCCGGGCGATGAACGTCACCTGGGATTCCCCGGGGCGGGAAAAAGACACAATGCGGTCGTACTCGCCGGTCTCCATGAGTTTCTTTTCAATGCGCTCGGTAACCTGGCGCGACACTTCCTGGGCCGTGGCCCCGGGCCAGTTGGTGCGGATCACCATGGCCTTGAAGGTGAAAGGCGGATCCTCGCTCTGCCCCAGCTTGGTGTAGGACAGCGCACCGACAATGGCCAGCAGCAGCATCAGGAACAGAACGATCTGGCGATTGCGCAACGCCCAGGCGGAAAGGTTGAAACCCATCGGGTATTACTCCTTGGCCGCCAGATTGACCACGCGGTTGGAGCGATCCACCGGGCGCACCTGCAAGCCCTCATGGAGCACATGCACCCCCGCGGCCACCACCCAATCGCTGGCGCTCAGCCCTTCGAGCACCGGCACGCTCTTCTCGCCGAAGGCGCCGACCCGCACCGGGGTCTTGTGCAGGGTATTGTTGGCATCGACCCGCCAGACATAAGTCGCCCCGCCTTCCGCGGACAACGCCGACAGCGGCACCGACAGCGGCACCGCATCACCGCTCTGGATGAACACCCGGGCGCTCTGGCCCAGCTCGGCGGGCACCTTGCCGGCAGTGAAGGCAATGCGCGCGGCGAAGGTCCGGGACTTGGGATCGGCAGCGGGCGACAGCTCGCGGATGCGCCCGTCGAAGCGCTGGCCCGGCTGAGTCCAGAGTTCCACCGAGACCGGCTGGCCGACCTTGAAACGGCCGTAGTTCTGCTCGGGGAAGCTGATCAGCACCTCACGCTCGCCATCGGTGGCCAGGGTGAAGACCGTCTGCCCGGCCGCCACCACCTGCCCCACCTCCACCGCACGCTTGGCCACTACACCGTCCTGTGGCGCGCGCAGCACCGCGTAGCCGGCCTGGTTGTTGGCCACATCGAACTCGGCCTTGATCTGCTTCAGGCGGGCTTCGCCGGAACGGTAGAGGTTCTCGGCGTTGTCATATTGGGAATGGCTGACCATCTGCCGCTCCAGCAGGGTCTTGTAGCGATCACGCTCGGCGCGCACCAGGTTGAGGTTGGCGCTGGCCGCGGTGACCTGGGCCCGGGTGGCTTCAAGTTGCAGGCGCACGTCCTGCGGGTCGAGCTCCGCCAGAGGCTGGTTGGCCTTGACCCGCTCGCCCTCCTCCACCAGCCGTCGGCTGACCTTGCCGCCGATACGGAATGCAAGGTCCGGCTCGTAGCGGGCTCGCACCTCGCCCGGGTAACTGTCAGAAGCCCGTGCCGAAGGCTCTGGCTGGACCACCATGGCCGGCCGGATGCCAATTTGAACGGGCTCTTCGTGCCCACAAGCAGACAGAAAAAAAGCCAGGCTGACTGGCAAGGCATAGCGGAACATGGCGGCGACCTTTCGCTAATGGTGCTTGGAATATTTATACTGGCCGGTATGTTATTAATAGCAAACTCACCAGTCCAGTATTAACAGCGAAAAAATGTCCGACAATATTTCCGCAAACGTTGGGCCAGGCAGGCCCAAGGATCTGGCCAAGCGCCAGGCCATTCTCGAAGCAGCCAAAGTCCTGTTTTTGAGCAATGGCTACGCCAGTACCAGCATGGATGCGGTCGCCGCTGAGGCCGGGGTTTCAAAGCTCACGGTCTACAGCCATTTCAACGACAAGGAGACCTTGTTCACCGCCGCCGTGGTGGCCAAATGCGAAGAACAGCTGCCCACGCTGATCTACGAACTGACCCCCGACACGCCGGTGGACAATGTTCTGCTGAATATCGCCCGGGGCTTTCACCATCTGATCAACAGCGACGAGTCAGTGAACCTGCACCGCCTGATCATGACGCTGGGCAGCCAGGACCCCAAGCTCTCGCAGATCTTCATCGAGGCCGGTCCCGAGCGGGTACTGCTGGGGATGGAGCGGCTGCTGGCAAAGATCGATCAGCTGGGCACCCTGCGCATCGACAAGCCGCGCAACGCCGCCGAGCACTTCTTCTGCCTGCTCAAGGGCGGGGCGAATTTCCGCCTGCTCTACGGCTGCGGCGAACCCTTGAGGGGCGCCGCCGCAGAGGAGCATGTGCAGGAAGTGGTGGCGCTGTTCATCCGCGCCTACCGGCCGTAGAAACCGGCAGGTGCAGCGCTGGCTGATGTAGGAGCGGGCTTGCCAGCGAAGCGGACTGAAAACCGCTTTCGCCGGCAAGCTGGCGGCTACAGGGGGCTCAGGCCTTGAGGGCCTTCTTCGGGTAGATGTCGTAGCGGCTGGATTTGCCCTCCAGCCCATGGCTGGGCTTGGGCCCTTCGATGCACGGCGCCTTGCGCGGACGCTTGACCACCACCCGGTGGCTGGCCAGGGCCAGGGCCGCGGCAAGCAGGGCCGGGGCGTCGTTGTCATCACCCACCAGTGGCCGGAACAAGCGCATTTCCTTCTTCACCAGGGCACTTTTCTCCCGGTGGGGAAACATCGGGTCGAGGTAGATCACCTGGGGCGGTTCACCCTGCCAGTTGCGCATCAGCTCGATGGAATTGCCCTTGAGCAAATGCATGCGGGCCACGATAGGCCCTACCTCGGCGTCCAGCGCAGCGCGGGCCAGGCCGTCTTCCAATAGCGCACCAATCAATGGCTGGCGCTCGATCAGGCTCATCTCGCAACCCAGGGTCGCCAGCACGAAGCCGTCCTTGCCCAGACCGGCCGTGGCATCCAGCACCCGTGGCCGCACGCCCTGGGCCACCCCCACCGCCTTGGCGATCATCTGCCCGCTGCCGCCGCCGTACAGCCGTCTATGGGCCGCACCGCCCTCGACGAAGTCCACCCGTACCGGCCCGGGCGCGTCCGGCCCCAATTGCTGCAACTGCAGGCCCTGCTCGCCCACTTGCAAGGCGAACTCGGCCTCATCGACCTGCAGCGCCAGCCCCAGGCGCTCGGCCCATTGCTCGGCCGCCGGGGCGAATCCGGCGCCCAGGGCCTCGACTTTGATGCGGCAGGCTGCGGGTTGCTCATTCATCTGAAAACACACTCAAAAAATTAATGATCGGCAAAAACTGCCGATAACAGGACTATCGGCCATTTTGCCAGAGCTCAAGCGTCGACCGAGAGCAATGTCAGACATTCAACGCACATCGATAGGTTATATCTCGCCCCACGGCGACTATGGCCTGCGCAACTCCCAGGCACTGAGCGGCGTCAGCCATCTGTGGCAGGACTTCTTTGCCCAGGCCCTGGCCGAGCAACGGGGTGAAGGTGCGAGCGTTGAATCGGTACCGGCGGTGGCCATCGATGGCCCGGTTGAACCGGCTGGCGGCAGCGATGTGCTGGCGCAGATCGTCAACCAGCGTCATTGCGACGTGCAAGACACCGAGGTCCGCCCGCCGGAGCCGCTGTTCCTGCCTATCGCCGAGTTTGAAATGGACCTGCTGGATAAACCCGCCCCGCCCTTCCCGCCAGAAGAGATCGTGGCCCAGCAGCGCCAGCAGGATTTCGAAAGTGGCTGGGTACGCCCGATCGTGCTCAACGCCGGCCAGCCGATTCCTGCTCCAGGCCCTGCGCCGGAGCCCCGCCCACTGCACCTGCCGATCGCCGAATTCGAACTGGACCTGCTGGACAAACCCGCCGAGCCGTTCCCGCCTCAGGAACTCATCGAGCAACAGCGGGCGATGGACTTCGATATCGGCTGGGCCCGCCCACTGATCCTGCAGAACCTGCGCATCGCCGCCTGAGCCCAGCTTCAGCGACACACCCACCAAGGCCCTACATCCAGATGAAAGTGGTTGCGATGGGCATTGTTGTAGTCCGGCCCCAGCACCACGTTGAACGCGTCACAGGCGCCATCCCGGGCCAGGCGCAGAAACCGGCCTTCATTGCTGTCCTTGGGCCAATCCCGGAGCACGCTGATGCTGCGCCCATCCACCAGGCGAAAGCCGGCGATGTCCAGGGCATTGGCACTGGCATGCTGGCTGCGGGCACCGCTCTGGCGGCTGTACATGTTGCGGCAGGCGAAACTGCCCAGGTGATCGACTCGCGCCACCCGCTGGCCGTACACCGCCTGCGCAGCCGACTGCAGGCCATGGCGCTCATACAGGGCAAAGGCCACCGCCAGCGGGCAACTGGCAAGAAAGCTGCTGCTCAGGGCCACGTCGCCACCCTGTACACGCAGGGTATTGCTCAATGGGCAAGCAACGTCGGTGCGGCTGTCGGGCTGGCGGCTGGTACGCAAACCCGAACCTGCTAGCACCTGGTCGCACAGTTGCGGGTCATCCCGCAGCCGCGCCAGCTTGAAACGGGTCAACAGGTTGGGCTTGGCCCGCACGTCCAGCGGCGCCCAGGGATTGCAACTGTCCGCGACGGGCAACCAGCCCAGGCGGACACCGATCAACAACAGGGCACCCAGCAACAACAAGGCGCCCAGGACTTTCACTACCCGCACAGACACTTCCGTTTCACGGCTGCTTGAACATTTGATTGATCTGCCCGAACGGCATCGCCCGGTCGGCAAAATCGAAACGCCCGTGGCTATGGATATCTTGCGCAGCCCGGTAGAAGGCTCCGTAGGCGGCCCGCGCCAGGGCCGAACCGACACTGATGCGCTTGACGCCCAGCTCCGCCAGTTGCGCCACGCTGAGGTTGAGGCCTCCCGACATCAGCACGTTCACCGGCTTGGGCGCCACCGCCCGCACCACCTGCTGGATATCCTCGGCACTGCCCAGGGCCGGGGCATAGAGCACATCGGCACCGGCCTCGGCAAAGGCCTGCAAGCGGCGAATGGTGTCTGCCAGATCATCACGCCCGTGCAGCAGGTTTTCCGCCCGGGCGGTCAGGGTAAAGGGAAAGGGCAGACTGCGAACGGCCGCCACGCAGGCCTCGATGCGTTCCACCGCCAACTGGAAATCGTAGATCGGCTGCTCGGCATGGCCCGTGGCGTCCTCGATCGAAGCACCGACCACACCGCTGGCCGCCGCAAGAAGCAACGCCTGGGCACAGCCTTCGGGGCTGTCGGAAAACCCGTTTTCCAGGTCCGCCGCCACCGGCAGGCTGCTGGCGCCGACGATGCTGCGCACGTTGTCCAGCGTGTTCTCCAGGCTGAGTGCACCTTCGGCATCCGGGCGCCCCAGGGAAAAGGCATAGCCGGCGCTGGTGGTGGCCAGGGCCTCGAAGCCGAGGCTGGCGAGCATCTTCGCCGAGCCGGCATCCCAGGGGTTGGGAATGACGAAGGCTCCGGCACGTTCATGCAGGGCCCTGAAGGTAGTGGCTCGAAGGGTTTGCGCGTCCATTGGCTCGCTCCTGAAGAAGGCCTTGAAGGCGCTTCAGAGCAAGCCGAGTTGCTCCGCAGCGGGCTCTCTGTATAACTCAGGCAATGCGGGCAAGCCAGGCAAACGTTGCATCAGCCGGGCGTGAAAACGCCGCGCCAGTTCGGCCGCCAGACGGTTGTCCGAGGTGTGCAGGAACACGTAGGGCGTACGCCCCTCTTCGATCCATCCGGCGACCTTATCGATCCAGGGCTCGAGGAAAGGATCGTTGGCCTCAAGCTCCGGATGACCGATGAAGCGCACCTGGGGAAACTGGGTGAAGGCTGCGGGGCGCGGTGGCACCTTGGGCTTTTTCGACTGGGCATGCAGCACCGCAGGAGCGGTCGACGTGCAACTGAACAGGGCCCGCGGGTCGAGGCAGATGCGTTCCACGCCACGCTCGCGCAGCAGCCGGTTGAGCATGCGTTCGGCATCGCCCTTGGTGAAGAACTCCGGGTGTCGCACTTCCACCGCCAGCGGCCGCTCCAGGCCATCGATGAACCCGGCCAGTTCCGCCAGGCGCTGTGGCGCAAAGCTGGCCGGCAACTGCAGCCACAGCGGCGACACCCGCTCACCCAGGGGGCTGAGCAACTGGATAAAGGACTCAGCGGCGCTCAACTGCTCGCGCAGGTCGCCGCCGTGACTGATGTCACCGGGGAACTTGGCAGTAAAGCGAAAGTGCTCGGGCATGATCTCGGCCCAGCGCTGCACGGTTCCGGGCGCCGGCCGTGCATAGAAGGTGGTATTGCCTTCGACGGCGTTGAAGACCTGGCAATACAGGCCGAGGAAATCGTTGGGCCGGGCATCTTCCGGGTACAGGTACTCACGCCAGGCGTTTTCGCTCCAGGAAGGACAACCGAGGAAATAGGGCAGCATCAGATATGCAGGTCGAGACCCACCACTTCCATATCCCAATCGACAAAGCCAGCGGTGGTCAAGTAGCTGGCCAAGGCGTTGGCCACGCTCTTTTTCATCGCCCGCTGGAAGATCATGTCCTGGGGGCGGGCGGGAAGATTGCCGGTACGTGGGGAAGAAGCCTGGGAACGGCTCTGGGTCGAAGGCTCGGGCTGCACTTCAATGGCGTCGGCATCGTCCAGGGACTCGTCTACCAGCGCACGGCCTTTGCGAGGCTTGCGCTTGATGGGGTAGGACTGAGAGGAGAAGCCGTCTATACGCATACAGAAAAGCCCGGGGTCGATGATGGCAATTTAGCGGCACCGCTTCGACTTAGCAAATGCCCAAGTGATAACTAGAACACAGAAAAGCCAAAAGGTTTAAAACCGGGCAGGTTCAGGCTGAAAAAACGGATGATTGGCGCGCGTATGCGGGAATTATCCGCATGACCGCGCCCATTTGCTCTAGGTTCAACGGGCCTTGGGAGTAGCGACCTTGTCCCGCAGATAGACGGGTTGAGCCTGGTCGGCAACGATCGCCTCGCCGCGTTTCCAGGCAAATTGCGCCAGGGTCAGCAGGTCGACCGCATGGGGCAGCATGCCGGCGTCCTGGCCGCTGAGTTCGACGGCAATGCGCTCGCCATACCCCCAACCGGTGCCCGCGCCGAACCAGTCGCCGCTGGAACCTTCGGGCAGGGCCGCGACTTCCGGCGGCAATACCGCTTCCGCGCCCACCAGGCGCATCTCGCCGGCCACCTCCTGGTAACAGCCCCAATAGACTTCATCCATGCGTGCATCGATGGCCGAAGCCACCTGGGTCGCGCCATGCTCGCGCAGAGCCCGCTGGGCCAGCACCGCCAGGTTGGATACCGGCAGCACCGGGCGCTCCAGGGCAAAGGCCAGGCCCTGCACCACGCCGATGGCGATGCGCACCCCGGTGAAGGCGCCCGGGCCACGGCCAAAGGCAATGGCTTCGACCTGTTGCAAGGTCACCCCGGCATTGGCCAGCAGCTCCTGGATCATCGGCAACAGCTTCTGCGCATGCAGGCGCGGGATCACCTCGTAATGACTCGTGACCTTGCCGTCATGCAGCAAAGCAACGGAGCAAGCTTCAGTCGCGGTGTCCAGGGCCAGCAAGGTGCTCATTCGGGGTTCCATAGGCATTGAAAAAAGTGACGCATTATAAACAGCAACGGCCCGCAAGCGGGCCGTTCAACGATCAAACGCTCAGGCAACTCAGCTCAGGGCTTCGAGCACCTTGCCGGTGATCACTTCCACCGAACCGACGCCGGGGATATGGCTGTACTTCGGCTTGCCCTGGGTGGCAGCCAGTTGCTGGTAGAACTCCACCAGCGGCTTGGTCTGCGAGTGGTAGACCGACAGGCGATGACGCACGGTTTCCTCGGTGTCGTCCTTGCGCTGCACCAGGTCTTCACCGGTGATGTCATCCTTGCCGGCGATCTTCGGCGGGTTGTAGACGGTGTGGTAGACCCGGCCCGAAGCTTCGTGCACACGGCGACCGGCGATGCGCTGGACGATCTCTTCGTCGTCGACGGCGATTTCCACCACGTTGTCCAGCTCGACACCGGCCTTCACCAGCGCTTCGGCCTGGGGAATGGTGCGCGGGAAGCCGTCGAACAGGAAGCCATTGGCGCAGTCGGCCTGGCTGATGCGTTCCTTGACCAGGTTGATGATCAGGTCATCGGACACCAGGCCACCGCTGTCCATCACGCTCTTGGCCTTCAGGCCCAGCTCGGTGCCGGCCTTGACCGCAGCACGCAGCATGTCACCGGTGGAGATCTGTGGAATACCGAACTTTTCGGTGATGAACTTTGCCTGAGTACCTTTACCGGCCCCGGGAGCTCCCAGCAGAATTACGCGCATCGATGTGCTCCTCAATTTTTTATTTAGAAACGCTCGGATTCGCCTCGTGGGGCCAATCTCAAAAATGGGGGTGTGGCCGCCCAAACGGCCAAAGGCTGATCAAGATACACAGCCGACACAGCGCACACAAGCAGTCGAAAGTCGGAGGAACCCGGCCCTTTTGTGCCCCATTGGCCGGGTAGAACAAGTCGCAACCCGACAACAAAGTGTCGCCAGATGAACCAGAACGACACCTCGCAATTGCCTTGATCGGGGCTGCCGCGCAGCTGGCCGGCAGCCCTCTCGCACCTCAGCCGGTATTGCGCAAGCCAGCGGCGATACCGGCCACGGAGACCAGCAACGCCTGTTCCACGGGGCTTCCTTGCGGCGCCTGCTGCTTGCGCGAGCGCGCCAGCAGCTCGGCCTGCAACAGATGCAGCGGGTCGAGGTAGGTGTTGCGCAGGCGGATGAACTCCAGGGTATCGGGGCTGTGCGCCAGCAGTTGCGACTGCCCGGTCAGGCCCAGGACCACCGCGCAAGCCTGCGACAATAGGTCGCGTAAATGCTCGCCCAACGGCAACAGTTCGGCCTCCACCAGGCGCTCGTCATAGGAGCGGGCAATGTCCGCATCGGCCTTGGCCAGCACCATCTCCAGCATGTCGATGCGGGTGCGGAAGAACGGCCATTGCTCACGCATCTGCCCCAGCAGGTCGCCCTCGCCACGGGCCAGGGCCTTGCTCAAGGCCGCTTCCCAGCCGAGCCAGGCGGGCAACATCAGGCGGGTCTGGGTCCAGCCGAAGATCCAGGGGATCGCCCGCAGGCTCTCGATGCCCCCGGCACGGCGCTTGGCCGGGCGGCTGCCCAGCGGCAGGCGGCCCAGCTCCTGTTCCGGAGTGGACTGGCGGAAGTACTCGACGAACTGCGGATTGTCCCGCACCACCTCGCGATAGGCCCGGACGCCATCGCTGGCCAGCTCGTCCATCAGGTGACGCCAGGCCGGCTGCGGTGGCGGCGGTGGCAACAGGGTCGCCTCCAGTACCGCGGCCAGATAGAGGTTGAGGTTCTGCTCGGCGATGTCCGGCAGGCCGAATTTGAAGCGGATCATTTCCCCTTGCTCGGTGGTGCGGAAACGCCCCGCCACCGAACCCGGCGGCTGCGACAAAATGGCCGCGTGGGCCGGGCCGCCGCCACGCCCCACGGTGCCACCGCGGCCGTGGAACAGCAGCAGTTCCACCTGTTGCTCGCGGCAGATGTCCACCAGCCGCTCCTGGGCCCGGTACTGGGCCCAGGCCGCAGCCGTGGTGCCGGCATCCTTGGCCGAGTCGGAGTAGCCGATCATCACTTCCTGCGGCCCTTGCAGGCGCGAACGATAGCCCGGCATGTGCAGCAGTTTTTCCATCACCGGGCCGGCGTTGTCCAGGTCCGCCAGGGTCTCGAACAAAGGCACCACGCGCATCGGGCGCAGCACACCGGATTCCTTGAGCAGCAACTGCACCGCCAGCACATCGGAGGCCGCGCCGGCCATGGAAATCACATAGGAACCCAGGGACGCCGCTGGCGCACCAGCGATTTCGCGGCAGGTGGCGAGCACTTCGGCGGTGTCCGCCGAGGGCTTGAAATAGCCTGGCAACAACGGCCGACGGCTGCTCAGTTCGCGCATCAGGAAGGTGATGCGATCCTCCTCGCTCCAGTCCTCGTAACGCCCCAGGCCCAGGTAATCGGTGATTTCGGTCATGGCCGAGGTATGCCGGCTGGAATCCTGGCGTACATCCAGGCGCACCAGGAAAAGACCGAAGGTCACCGCCCGGCGCAGACAGTCGAGCAGCGGCCCGTCGGCAATCACTCCCATGCCGCACTCGTGCAACGACTGGTAGCACAGCTGCAGCGGCTCCAGCAGGTCACGGTTGTTGTGCAGCACCTCGGCGCCCGCCGGCACCGCCGCGCTGAGCGCCGCGTGGGCCCAGTTGCGGGTGGCCCGCAGGCGTTCGCGCAATTGCTTGAGCAGCGCCCGATAAGGCTCGGCGCTATCCCCGGCCCTGGCCAGGAGCGCCGGGCTGGCCTGCTGCATGGACAGCTCGGCCGCCAGGTGGTCGATGTCCCGCAGGTACAGGTCGGCGGCCATCCAGCGCGCCAGCAGCAGTACTTCGCGGGTGACCGCAGCGGTGACATTGGGGTTGCCATCACGGTCGCCGCCCATCCACGACGCGAAGCGGATCGGCGCCGACTCCAGCGGCAGGTGCAGCCCGGTGGCCTCGAACAAGGCCTTGTCGGCCTTGCGCAGGTAATTGGGGATGGCCTGCCACAGCGAATGCTCGATCACCGCAAAACCCCACTTGGCTTCATCCACCGGGGTGGGTCGGGTCCGGCGGATTTCCTCGGTGTGCCAGGCCTCGGCGATCAAGCGTTGCAGGCGCTCCTGGATCTGCCCGCGCTCGGCGCTGGTGAGGTCACGGTGGTCCTGGGCCGCCAGTTGCCCGGCAATCGCATCGTATTTCTGGATCAGGGTGCGGCGCGCCACTTCGGTGGGGTGAGCGGTCAGCACCAGCTCGATTTCCAGGCGCCCCAGTTGCCGGGCCAGAGCATCGGCGCTGTGCCCTTCGGCCCGCAGGCGAGCCAGCAGTTCCGGCAGCACCCGAGCCTCGAAGGGGGCCGGCTGCGACTCGTCGCGGCGGTGGATCAACTGATACTGCTCGGCAATGTTCGCCAGGTTGAGGAACTGGTTGAAGGCCCTGGCCACCGGCAGCAGTTCGTCCTCGCTCAACTGGTCGAGGCTGGCGCTCAGTTCGGCCCCCGGCGAACCCCGGCGATCGGCCTTGGCGCCTTTGCGAATCTGCTCGATCTTGTCGAGGAAAGCCTCCCCGTACTGGTCGCGGATGGTATTGCCCAGCAGTTCCCCCAAGAGGTGAACGTCTTCGCGCAAGCGCGCATCAATATCGGTCATCGAGGTGTTCTCCAGCGGACTCAAGGCGGCACGGAAGGCTCAAGAGTGCCGCCTGCACACCTCGCTTAGCAAGCGTGGGGCAAAGCGCACCAAACCTTCGCCGATGCAGCTAGTCTCAAGCATAGGCCGCACGAGGGCCGTCCACCGGCCCAGGCCGGTCCACTCAACCCAGCCTGCCACGAGCAGGTGTTCATTGAGGTCATCATGAAAATCCGTGAACTTGCGCAACACTGGGAAGAAAACGCCAAAGGTCGCCTGACCCGGACCGGCTACCGGATTCACCTGGATGTGGAAGCCGCCGCACGCCTGGCCGCCCTTTCCGAGATGTACCCCAAACGCCAGACCGAAGAACTGCTCGGCGAACTGATCGGCGCCGCCCTGGAAGAGCTGGAGGCGAGCTTCCCCTACATCCAGGGCCAGCACGTCGTGGCCACCGATGAAGAGGGCGATCCACTGTACGAGGATGTGGGTCCCACCCCTCGCTTCCTGGCATTGTCGCGCCAGCATCTGCACCTGCTGGCGAGCCAGTCCGACAAGCCCAAGCACTGAACTTCCACACTCCCGCGCACACCTGACAATCATCCTTCCCGGCCCTGCAAAGGGTCGGGGATACCCCTGCGCACGGCAAAAGTTCCCGGTCTAGAGCCTTGTCCGATGCGTCAGATTTTTTTCGGGCCAATCGCCATCTTTCTCTGAACTATTCAAAAAAGCCTCGGGTCACACCCATTAGCCATCACTGGAACGGCCGTTTCAAATTTTGCCATCAGCGCTCGTCGTCACTGAAGCGTCACGGCGCCAGAACCAGGATGGATTTTGATGTTTTCCAGGAGTTACCCAATGGAGTTGAAGACCATGAAGATCAGCACTGCCAAATCCTCGTTCACCTCTCTGCGCGGGCTGAAGCTGGCCGCGCTGGCCCTCGGTAGCAGCATGGTTCTGGCCGGTTGTGCCGGGAACCCGCCCACCGAGCAGTACGCGGTCACGCAATCTGCGGTCAATAGCGCAGTGAGCGCAGGCGGTACCGAATTTGCTGCCGTGGAAATGAAGTCGGCGCAGGACAAGCTCAAGCAAGCCGAGATTGCCATGCACGACAAGAAGTACGACGAAGCCCGCCGCCTGGCTGAACAAGCCGAGTGGGACGCCCGCGTAGCAGAGCGCAAGGCCCAGGCCGCCAAGGCCGAGCAGGCGCTCAAAGACTCGCAGAAAGGCGTTCAGGAACTGCGTCAGGAAGGTATGCGCAGCGTGCAATAAGAAGCCGCCGCCGATTCCCACGTACTCGTATTTGATTGAAAGGACGAACCATTATGCGCAAACAATTGATGATCCCAGCCCTGTTGGCCATGAGCGTAGCCCTGGCGGCCTGCTCCACCCCGCCTAACGCCAACCTGGAAAACGCCCGCACCAACTTCTCCGCCCTGCAGGCCAACCCGCAGGCCAGCAAGGTCGCCGCCCTGGAAACCAAGGACGCCGCCGACTGGATGGACAAGGCCGACAAGGCCTACCTGAACAAGGAAGACGAGAAGAAGGTCGACCAACTGGCCTACCTGACCAACCAGCGGGTTGAAGTGGCCAAGGAAACCATCGCCCTGCGCACCGCCGAAGCCAAGCTCAAGGACGCCGGCGACCAGCGCGCTCGCGCCATCCTCGATGCTCGCAACGCGCAGATCAAGCAGCTGCAGGACAGCCTCAACGCCAAGCAGACCGACCGCGGCACCCTGGTGACCTTCGGTGACGTGCTGTTCGCCACCAACAAGTCCGACCTGAAATCCAGCGGCCTGGCGAACATCAACAAGCTGGCGCAATTCCTCCAGCAGAACCCCGATCGCAAGGTGATCGTCGAAGGCTACACCGACAGCACCGGCAGCGATTCCTACAACCAGTCGCTGTCCGAGCGCCGTGCCGGCTCGGTGCAGATGGCTCTGATCCGCATGGGTATCGACCCGGCGCGCATCGTCAGCCAGGGTTATGGCAAGGAATATCCGGTGGCCGATAACGGCAGTGTTTCCGGCCGCGCCATGAACCGTCGTGTGGAAGTCACCATCTCCAACGACAACCAGCCGGTAGCACCACGTTCGTCGGTCAGCCGCAACTGATCGAACGCCCTGCCTATATAGGCAGGTAAGACAAAACGCCGCCGACCTCTTCAGGTCGGCGGCGTTTTTTTATGCCCTTATCCATGTAGCAGCCGGCTTGCCGGCGAACAGATCACTGCTCCAGTTGCGGGGTTTCCTGCCCCATGCAGCGCACGGCCTGCTTCTTCTTGTTCACCAGCACCCCGGTCAGGCCTTTCTGCTGGGTGTCGAACAGCACCAGGACACCGTCGATGCACTGGGCCACTTCATCGGCCGGTTGCAAGGAGATCTTGTAGTCCTCCCCGGGCACGGTCTTGAGCATGGTGAAGTCGCTGAGCAGCAATGCATCCTCCGGTTTGGCGAAATGCAGGTAGCCGTAGTACCACAGGCTGCCCACGGTAACGATGATGCTGCAGATACCAGTGATGATCATGGGAATGGCGTTGCGTTCTTCACTCATTGCGGACTCTCTGGAGGTTCAACTGCTGAATTCGGGGGCGTCGGGTAATTGGGGATCTCCCCCAGGCGGCGCAACCCGTCGAAATGCTGCGGATCATCGAGGTAGCGCAGCATCACGCGGCGCCAGGTCGGATCGGCAAAGGTTTGCACATGGCCGCCGCGGGTCAGCTGCAGGACCCTGGGCGGGGGCGCAGCTTGATACACACGGATGCCATTGGAAAGGGGCACGATGGGATCGTCGATGCTGTGGTAGATCAGTTTCGGTACCCCGGTCAGGCGCGGCATCGAGTGAATCGCGCTGTCGGTGTCGGGCACCAGCCACGACAACGGCACCTGCAACGGCCAGGTCAGCCAGGAAGTACTCAGGGCATAGCGCCCGACATCGCGATAACTGGCCGGTACCCCATCCAGGACCATTGCCTTGAGCTGGGCCTGACGTTCGGGGTGCTGTACCAGGTAGTGGATGGCCAGGGCGCCGCCCAGGCTTTGCCCCAGCACGATCAATGGCTTGCCCTGCACTTCGGGGGCCTGGTCCAGCCACTTGAACGCGGCATCCAGGTCCTGATAGATCGCCGGCAGGCTCGGTGCACCTTCGGACAGGCCATAACCGCGATAGTCCACCAGCAGCACCTGATAGCCCTGCTCCGGCAGCCACCAACTGCCCCCCAGGTGCCAGGCCAGATTGCCGCCGTTGCCATGCAGGTGCAGCACCGTGCCCTTGACCGCCACTCCGGGTTTGGCCGGCAGCCACCAGCCGTGCAGTTTGAGGCCGTCGGCGGTAGTCAGGGTCACGTCACGATATTGGAGCCTGGCCCGCTCAGGGGTGAAAGGCAGCCCGGGTTCGGGATAGAACAGCAACGAACTGCAGCCCTGCAGGCCCAGCAGCAGGGCAAATACCGCGCAACACTTCAGTAGCCGGCTCATCCGCAGCCCCCTGGCCTGTACTCGGATGGGCGCTCAAGGCCCTGCGGGCCTTGTCGCAGCCTGTACCAGCGGCTACAGCTGTCTGTGGATACGTCCATGTGCGCCCCCCGGCAGAAGTCAAAGAATGTTGGAGTAGTCCGCCTCGATCCGGTCCAGGCTCAGATGGTTGAGGAAGTTGGAGAAACACATCCAGGCCGACAGCGCGTTCATGTCGCGAAACTGTTCGGGCAGGTACTTGGGCGCCACCACCAGCCCTTCGTCCACCAGCTGGCGCAGGGTGCGCATGTCCTCAAGGGTGGTCTTGCCGCAGAACAGCAGCGGCACCTGCTCCAGCTTGCCTTTGCGCACAGCCAGCTGAATGTAGTTGTAAACCATGATGAAGCCCTTGAGGTAGGACAAGTCTTTGGTAAACGGCAGCCCCGTGGGCACCGACCCGCGGAACACCCGGCTGGCATTGCCGTAGCTTTCGGCCATCTCGAAGCCCTGCTCGCGGAAGAACTCGAACACCTGCAGGAAGTCCGCGCCCTCCTCTACCATATGGATGGCCCGGGTGCGGTTGGTCAGCTTGCGCAAGCGGCTGGGGTAAGAGGCAAAGGTGATGATCTCCATCAGGATCGCCAGCCCCTCCTGGGTCACCGTGGACGAGGGCGGGCCCTTGGCCAGGAAGGTGCAGATCGGCTGGTTGAGGCCGTTCAGGGTGGTGCCCACGTGCACCAGCCCCTCATGGACTTCCAGGGCCCGCACGTCACGGTTGTTGAACATCGCATCGCTGCGGATCTTGATGTAGTCGGCCCCCGCCGCGGCGTCGGCGACGATCCCGTCGGACTCGAACACCCGGATGGTTTCCTCGGCCTCGCCAAACACCTTGTTCAGGCGGCTTTGCAGCAGGCTCACGGCATCCTTGGCACTCAGGGTCTTGGGTTCGTCCTTGAGATCGCCCCGACCGTCGATATTGTTCAGGTAGTCGGACATCATCAGCCCCAGGTCCGCCAGGGTCGGGTCGCCGGCGTGGAAGGCATCGGATGCGGCGCCGTACAGCTCCTGCGAGATCAGGCCGAAGTCGCCGGTGCCCCGTGCTTCGAGCATGCGCACCACCATGCGGTATTCCTTGCACATGCGGCGCATGATCTGCCCCACCGGGTTGAACTGGCCCAGTTGGCGGGTGATGTCGCGCTCGATGTTCTGGAATTCCAGCTTCACCGCGCCAGAATCGAAAGACAGTGGCCGCCCCTCGTAATAGGCGCGATCCACCGCCGGCATTTCCTTGCCCTTGGCCTTGAGAAAGCCTTTGCGGACGTTCTCGTCCCACTTCACCGCATCCAGCACGCGGATCGGTGTCTGGGCCAGCACTATGCGATCGGACAGGGTGCGTATCGTCTGCTGGTAATCGTCCACCAAAAGCTCCTATTGAATGGGTCTGTAGCGCGGGGTCACTTGCCCACGCGCTTGAAGCGCGCCGCCTCGACGAACAAGTCGGAATTGGCCGGGTCGTCAAGGTAGGCGAAGACCTCGGGCAAGGGGCTGCTGATCAGCACGCCATCGCCTTCGGCCGTGGCCATGGGCTCACCGCTCAAGGCCTTTTGACCCAGGGCCTGGCGAATCTGTTCCAGGTCCAGGGTGTAAAGCACCAGTTCGTGCCTTGCCGTCAACTCGAAGCCGGCAAGGCTGTAGTGCCCGCCAAAGGCCTGGGGCACCGCCGCCGACAGGTACCAGCGGTTGCCATGCCGGGAAACGGTGAAATCATAGGTGTCCCGCGGGCGCGCCGTGCCGCCTGGGTAACTCGACGCGCGGTAGCGGTTGGCGCCGATCTGGCTGAGCTGGATGTTCAGCGGCTCGCCCCAGGCATTCTTGCTGGCCCACTTGCCCAGCAATTGGGCAGGCGCCGCTTGCGCAGCCGGCAGCGGCTCCTTGAAGGCCACCAGGCAACCGCTGAGCAGCAGGAACGACAGGGCAATCAGGACGCGCCAGGCTTGCATGCAACTCTCCCATGAACACCAGAATCACTGTAGCCGCTTACGCGGGCCACGACCGACAGGCCGCAGCCGACAAGCCAGGCCGGGCGGCTCAGACCGAAGCCAGAACCAGATGCATGTAGCGCGTGAGGATGCCGAGCATCTCTTCTTCCACCAGCGGCTCGGCGCCGTTGAGCAGGCCCTGATATTCCATCCGGCCGATTATCGACGTCAATACCTTGGCATCCTGCTGTGGCTCCCGCGAGCCCAGGACCTGGAAAAACTGGCAAGTGCCGTGCAGCAGGATCTGCTGGTGCGAGCGCACCAGCTGCGCCAGGCGCGGGTTGAGCAAGGCTTCCTGGCGGAAGGCCTGCTCGGCCATCAGGTGTTCACGACGGGTGTCCAACTGGCGCCGTACGTAATCGGCGGTCATACGCGCGATATCGTCGGCCAGTTGCGAGCGCGAGGCGGCGCTGCCGTCGCCATAGGCGACCATTTCCCGCAGCAGCCCCTCGTTGCTGGCCCACAGCTTGGCCATGAACGCCGCGCTGCGCTCCACGTACTGGGCGAAGGTATCGGTGAGCAGGTCATCGATATCCTTGAAGTAATAGGTGGTGGCCGACAAGGGCACACCGGCTTCGGCGGCCACCGCGCGATGGCGCACGGCCCGCACGCCGTCACGCACGACAATGCGCATGGCGGCATCGAGAATGTCCTGTCTACGCTGCTCACTGCCTTGGCGGCTGGCCTTGCGGCCCTGGTACTGAACACTTTCAGCCACCGCAGTGGCGATGCCAGCTGCACCTTCTTGAGCAATTGCGCGGTTCACGACAGGTATTCCCTCTTAAAAATCACACAGAATTAGAAGCGGTACGTCAGTTCCAACCAGACAATAAAAAGCCGCCTGATTAAGGCGGCTGATTATTCAGAGCACTTAAGCTTGCGGCCGCATGTGCGGGAACAGGATCACGTCGCGAATCGACGGCGAGTTGGTCAGCAACATCACCAGGCGGTCGATACCGATGCCCTCGCCGGCGGTGGGCGGCATGCCGTATTCCAGGGCACGGACGAAGTCGGCGTCGTAGTGCATGGCTTCGTCATCACCGGCGTCCTTGTCCGCCACCTGGGCCATGAAGCGCTCGGCCTGGTCTTCCGCGTCGTTCAACTCGGAGTAGGCGTTGGCGATTTCACGGCCACCAATGAACAGCTCGAAACGGTCGGTGACGTTGGGGTTATCGTCGTTGCGACGGGCCAGCGGCGACACTTCGAACGGGTACTGGGTAATGAAGTGCGGCTGCTCCAGCTTGTGCTCCACCAGCTCCTCGAAAATCATCACCTGCAACTTGCCCAGGCCTTCGAAGCCCAGCACTTTGGCACCGGCCTTCTTGGCGATGGCGCGAGCCTTGTCGATGTCGTTCAGGTCATCAGCGGTCAGCTCGGGGTTGTACTTGAGGATCGAGTCGAACACCGACAGGCGCGCGAACGGCTCGCCGAAGTGGAACACCTTGTCGCCGTACGGCACATCGGTGCTGCCCAGGACCAACTGCGCCAGTTCGCGGAACAGTTCTTCGGTCAGGTCCATGTTGTCTTCGTAGTCGGCGTAAGCCTGGTAGAACTCCAACATGGTGAATTCGGGGTTGTGACGGGTCGAAACGCCTTCGTTACGGAAGTTGCGGTTGATCTCGAACACTTTCTCGAAACCGCCAACCACCAGGCGCTTCAGATACAGCTCAGGGGCGATACGCAGGAACATTTCCATGTCCAGCGCGTTGTGGTGGGTTTCGAACGGCTTGGCCGCAGCGCCGCCAGGGATGGTCTGCAGCATCGGCGTTTCGACTTCGAGGAAGTCGCGCTTCATCAGGAAGCTGCGGATGTGGGCGATCACTTGCGAACGCACACGGAAAGTCTGGCGTACTTCTTCGTTGACGATCAGGTCGACGTAGCGCTGACGGTAGCGCTGCTCGGTGTCGGTCAGGCCGTGGTGCTTGTCCGGCAGCGGGCGCAGCGACTTGGTCAGCAGGCGCACATTGGTCATATCAACGTACAGGTCCCCCTTGCCGGAACGGGCCAGAGTGCCTTCGGCAGCGATGATGTCGCCCATGTCCCAGGTCTTGACGCAGGCCAGGGTCTCTTCGGACAGGGTCTTACGGTTGACGTAGACCTGAATGCGACCGGTCATGTCCTGGATCACCATGAACGAGCCACGGTTGAGCATGATGCGACCGGCAACCTTGACCGGGATTGCAGCCTCTGCGAGCTCTTCCTTGGTCTTGTCCGCGTATTTCTTCTGCAGATCTTCGCAGTAGTTTTCGCGGCGGAAGTCGTTCGGGAAGGCATTGCCCTTGGCGCGCTCGGCAGCAAGCTTTTCCTTGCGCAGGGCGATCAGGGAGTTTTCTTCCTGTTGCAGGGCTTGCGGGTCGAGTTGTTGGTCGCTCATGTCTTTTGAAATTCCATCACAGGTTCATTGCCCCCAGGCCTTCGGCCTGGAGATCGCCGGCAAGCCGGCTCCTACGGGATCGCACCGTGTCAGCCGATCCCGTATTGCAGTATTACAAGCCCGATTTCAGGCTGGCTTCCAGGTATTCGTCGATGTCGCCGTCGAGTACCTTGTCGCAGTCGCTGCGTTCGATGTTGGTGCGCAGATCCTTGATCCGCGACGCATCGAGCACGTAGGAGCGGATCTGGTGACCCCAGCCGATGTCCGACTTGGTGTCTTCCAGCGCTTGCGACGCGGCGTTGCGCTTCTGCATTTCCTGCTCGTACAACTTGGCCCGCAGCATTTTCATGGCGGTGTCCTTGTTGGCGTGCTGGGAACGTTCGTTCTGGCAGCTGACCACGGTGTTGGTCGGTACGTGGGTAATACGTACGGCCGAGTCGGTGGTGTTTACGTGCTGACCGCCTGCACCGGAGGAACGATAGGTGTCGATCCGCAGGTCTGCCGGGTTGATTTCGATTTCCACCTTGTCGTCGATCTCGGGCGAGACGAAAACGGCGGAAAACGAGGTGTGGCGACGGTTGCCGGAGTCGAACGGGCTCTTGCGCACCAGACGGTGCACGCCGATCTCGGTGCGCAGCCAGCCAAAGGCGTATTCGCCCTTGATGTGCACGGTCGCACCTTTGATACCGGCGACTTCACCGGCCGACAGTTCCATGATGGTTGCGTCGAAACCGCGTTTGTCGGCCCAGCGCAGGTACATGCGCAGCAGGATGTTGGCCCAGTCCTGGGCCTCGGTGCCGCCGGAGCCGGCCTGGATGTCCAGGTAGGCGTTGTTCGGGTCCATTTCGTGGCTGAACATGCGGCGGAATTCGAGCTTGGCGAGGTTTTCCTCGAGACGGGCCAGCTCGGCGACGACATCGCCCACTGCGCCTTCGTCCTCTTCCTCGACCGCCATGTCCAGCAGATCGCGGCAATCGGCCAAGCCGCCGTTCAGTTCGTCCAGGGTCTCGACGATCTGTGCCAGCGCTGCGCGCTCGCGGCCCAGTTCCTGGGCGTATTCGGGTTTGTTCCAGACACTCGGATCTTCAAGCTCGCGATTGACTTCGGTCAGACGCTCATGCTTTTGATCGTAGTCAAAGATACCCCCGAATAGTTTCGGAGCGCTCGGACAGGTCCTTGATGGTGTTCAGGATCGGGTTGATTTCCATGGGGGGCGGCACTCGTTGGCGAACTTTTGAAAGCCGGAGATTATAACGGAATCACCGAATCACGGCAGCCCGCTTAGCGGCTTTAGAGGCCAATCAGCCATCTAATTTCAGCGACAGCCCCACTGAAATCCAAGTGCACACTGAATTTTATTCTCCTCACTTACCTGCAAGCCCCGCTCGTCAAGACACACCGCCTTCGATGCTCACGGGCTGCAATGTGCAACCACGGTGCTCTTGAGACCGGCCAGCGCTATACAATCCCACCCGAAATGACAAGGAAGCAGCAGGCTCATGGGACGCACACTCAACAGCGCAGAAATAGAAAACATCCAGCGCAGGGAGCGCCGAAACTGGAGAGGCGTCCAGGCGTTTTTCGCCGCGCTCTTCAGCGCACTGGCCTTTATGCCACTGATGGGTATCTGGCTGATGGTCTCACCGGCGCTGGCCTGCGCCCTGGTAGTGCCCTGGCTGATCTTTTTGTGGTGGTGGATCTACTACCGCACAAGAATGCTGGTGGATGAGGTCGGTGAGCGAACCCAATGGCTGCAGGCCAGGTTCAGTTGTCGCTGGGTCCACGTTCACAGGGGCGGCTACATGGACTACAGCTTTGGCGACTACCCGATCGCCCCAGGCAACCTGCTGAACAACTGGTTCATCGTCAAGACACTCAACACCTACACCACCTATCGCATCGAAGCGGTAAAGCTCACTTGTCGGCACACCGCGAGCCACAGCTACTACCTGTTCAGAGACACCCTGGTGGAAGTTGCACAGGATCAGGCGCCGACCACGGAAATGGCTGACGCCTAGAGCACAAGCGGAAACTGCCTACTCAATCCCGACTTGATTGCGACCATTGTTTTTCGCCAGGTACAACCCCTTGTCCGCCGCCGAAATCAACTGCCGGCAATGGCTGTTGGGCTGTGGCGTTATGGTGGAAAGACCGATGCTGATGGTCAGGCTCGCGCCCTCCACCGGCGCGATATGGGGGATTTTCAAAGCCTCCACGGTCTGGCGCAGCTTCTCGGCCACCAGTCGCGCCCCGCCCGGCGAGGTATTGGGCAGCACCAGCACGAACTCTTCGCCGCCGTAGCGGGCCGGCAGGTCGGAAGGCCGGCTGCTGGCCTCGCGTATCGCCGTGGCCACCTTGCGCAGGGCTTCATCCCCCTCCAAGTGGCCGAAAGTATCGTTGTAGGTCTTGAAGTAGTCGACGTCGATCATCAGCAACGACAGCTGGCTCTGCTCACGCATCGCCCGACGCCACTCCAGCTCCAGGTATTCATCGAAATGCCGGCGGTTGGACAGCCCGGTCAGGCCGTCGGAGTTCATCAGCCGTTGCAGCACCAGGTTGGTGTCCAGCAGTTGCTGCTGGCTGACCCGCAGGGCGCGGTAGGCCGCGTCACGCTGCAACAGGGTCATGTAGGAACGGGAGTGATAGCGAATGCGCGCCACCAGCTCGATGTTGTCCGGCAGCTTGACCAGGTAGTCGTTGGCCCCGGCGGCAAAGGCCGCGCTCTTGATCAGCGGGTCTTCCTTGGTGGAGAGGACGATGATCGGAATGTTCTGGGTCGCCGGGTGGTTGCGGTACTCGCGCACCAGGGTCAGGCCGTCCAGGCCCGGCATCACCAGGTCCTGGAGAATCACCGTAGGCTTGATGCGGATCGCCTGGGCAATGGCCTGGTGCGGATCGGCGCAGAAGTGGAAATCGATGTTTTCCTCGTTCGCCAACCCACGCCGCACCGCTTCGCCGATCATGGCCTGGTCGTCCACCAGCAACACCATGGCGGCATTTTCGTCGGTCTTGAATTCGTCGAGCTGTAAATCATTCATGGGTTGTCACCTGAATTGCTACCTGGCCAAGACCGCTGCGTTTATCAGTCATTTGGCAAATATCTCCAGCAAACGTGGAGCAATCTTGTCCAGCGGGCGAATCTCTGAGGCGGCGCCGATGGCAGCGGCCGCCTTGGGCATGCCATACACCGCACTGCTGTTCTGGTCCTGGGCGATGGTCAGATAACCCTGATCACGCATCAGCTTCAAGCCCTGGGCGCCGTCACGGCCCATGCCGGTCAGCAGCACCCCCACCGCATCGCCATTCCAGAAACTGGCAACGCTCTCGAAAAACACATCGATGGAGGGCCGGTAGATCTCGTTCACCGGCTCGGCGGTATAGGCCAGGGTGCCGTTCTTCAACAGACGGATATGATGGTTGGTGCCCGCCAGCAGGACCTTGCCGCTTTGCGGCGGCTCGCCCTCCCGGGCCAGGCGCACCTCCAGGCCGGAGGCACTGCTGAGCCATTCGGCCATGCCTGCGGCAAACACCTGATCAACGTGCTGGACCAGCACGATGGCGGCGGCAAAGTCCTTTGGCAAGCCCTTGAGCAACACTTCCAGCGCCGCCGGCCCACCCGCGGAGGAGCCAATGGCCACCAGGCTCTGGCGTGGCGCACCGCTGCGCAGTGGCTGGGGCGCGGAACGCACCCGACTACCGCGCTGGCCGATCAGCCAGCCGATATTGAGGATCTTGCGCAACAGTGGCGCCGCCGCTTCCTGGGCATTGCCCGCGCCCAGGGCCGGGGTGTCTACCACATCCAGGGCGCCGTGGCCCATGGCTTCGAACACCCGGTGCACATTCTGCTGGCGATCGACAGTGACGATCACGATGGCGCACGGCGACTCGGCCATGATCCGCCGCGTAGCCTCGACGCCATCCATCACCGGCATGATCAGGTCCATGAGAATCAGGTCCGGGGTCAGTTCGGCACAGTACTTCACCGCTTCCGCACCATTGGTGGCGACCCACACCACCTCGTGGCTGGGGTCGAAGGCCAGGGCACGGCGCAGGGCCTCCACGGCCATGGGCATGTCGTTGACTATCGCTATCTTCATGCCCGCGCTCCTCCAATCAGTTCCACCACCGCATCCAGCAGGGCGTCGTCATGGAAACTGGCTTTGGCTAGATAATAGTCGGCACCGGCATCCAGTCCACGGCGCCGGTCTTCCTCACGGTCCTTGTAGGACACCACCATCACCGGCAGGGACTGCAGGCGATTGTCACGACGCAAGAGTGTGACCAATTCAATTCCATCCATTCGCGGCATGTCGATGTCGGTGATCAACAGGTCGAAACTTTCCGAACGCAAGGCATTCCAGCCATCCATGCCATCCACTGCCACCGCCACGTCGTAACCGCGATTGATCAGCAGCTTGCGTTGCAATTCACGCACCGTCAGCGAATCGTCCACCACCAGAATACGCTTGCGCGCGGCCTGCGCGTGCTGCTGATGATTGCGCGCAATGCGCTCAAGGCGCCCGGTATTGAGCAGTTTGTCCACCGAGCGCAGCATGTCCTCGACGTCCACGATCAGCGCCACCCGGCCGTCATCGAGCAGGGCTCCGGCGGAGATGTCCTGAATCTTGCCCAGGCGGTCGTCCAGCGGCAGCACCACCAGGGTGCGCTCGCCAATGAAACGCTCCACGGCAATCCCGTACACCGCATCGCGCTCGCGGATCACCACCACTTTCAGAGTTGGCGCGCTTTCCTGGGTTGCCGGCCGCTGCAGCAACTGGCTGGCAGCGACCAGGCCGACATGCCGGCCTTCGTGCCAGAAATGCTGGCGCCCTTCCACCTGGACGATGGCCTCGGGCTCCAGGTCGCACATGCGTTCGATATGGGCCAGCGGGAAGGCATAGGCCTCGTCGCCGACCTCCACCACCAGGCTGCGCACCACCGACAGGGTCAGCGGTACCTCCAGGTGGAAACGGCTGCCCTGGCCAGTGTCCTGTTCCAGCACCACCGCCCCGCGCAACTGACGCACCATGTGCTGCACCGCATCCAGGCCGACGCCGCGACCGGAGACCTCGGTGACCTTGTCCCGCAGGCTGAACCCCGGCAGGAACAGGAAAGTCAGCAACTCTTCCTCACTGAGCTGGGCCGCGGTCTGCGCCGGCGACAACTGGCGCTCGACAATGCTCTGGCGCAAACGCTCCAGATCGACCCCATTGCCGTCGTCACTGAGTTCCAGCACCAGCAGACCGGCCTGGTGGGATGCCCGCAGGCGAATCACCCCTTCCGCCGGCTTGCCCGCCAGCAGGCGCTGCTCCGGCAGTTCGATGCCGTGATCGACGGCGTTGCGCAGCAAGTGGGTCAGCGGCGCTTCGAGCTTTTCCAGCACATCGCGGTCGACCTGGGTCTTTTCCCCTTCGATCTCCAGGCGCACCTGCTTGCCCAGGCTGCGGCCCAGGTCGCGAACCATGCGCACCTGGCCGGTGAGTACGTCGGCAAAGGGCCGCATGCGGCAGGCCAGCGCGGTGTCGTAGAGCACCTGGGCGCGCTGGCTGGCCTGCCAGCCGAATTCGTCGAGCTCGGCGGTTTTCTCCGCCAGCAGCTGCTGGGATTCGGCCAGCAGGCGCCGCGCATCCGCCAGGGCCTCCTGAGCCTCCAGGCTCAAGGCATGTTCCTTGAGGTGCAGGTTGAGGTTTTCCAGGGCGGTCAGGCTGTTGCTCTGGATCCGCCGCAGGCGCTGCAAGGTGGCCAGGTAGGGCTTGAGCCGCTGGGTTTCCACCAGGGATTTGCTCGACAGGTCCAGCAGGCTGTTGAGACGCTCGGCCGTGACCCGCAGCACCCGCTCGCCGCCTTCGGTCATGCGCTTGCCCGGGCGAGCGGGCTCATGGGCGGGTTCGCTGGCAGCCAGCAGCACAGGTTCGGCATCGGGTTCAGCCTGGGACGCTCCATGGGCTTGCTCCGGGGCTTGCGGTTGTGCGATCGGCAGCGCTGGCGCTTCCGGCGTTTGCGCCGCCGGCATCGTGGCCCCTGGGGTCAACAGGCGCTCCATCAGGGCCACGTACAACGGAATGTCCGCAGCGACCAGCTCCGCACCACCCGGGGTGGCGATGCGCATCAGCAGGTCGGTACCCTGCAGCAGGGCATCGATATGCTCGGGCTGCAGGTACAACCGCCCTTCCTGGGCGCTCACCAGGCAATCTTCCATCACGTGGGCAACACTGACCCCGGCATCGACCCCGACAATCCGCGCCGCCCCCTTGAGGGAATGGGCCGCGCGCATGCAGGCTTCCAACTGGTCTGCCTGGGTCGGATTGCGCTCCAAGGCCAGCAGCCCGGCGCTGAGCACCTGGGTCTGGGCTTCGGCTTCCAGGCTGAACAGCTCCAGCAGCGAGGCGTCGCGCATCTGATCGGGGGTCATGTCAGGCTCCGGGTCACGGCCGCGAGCAATTGATCTTCGTCCAGCAGGCGCAGGCTGCGCCCCTGCCATTGCAACACGCCACGGGTGTACTTGGCATTGGCCTGCTCGCCGGAGGCCGAGGCGCCGTTGAGGATGCGCTCGTCAATGGCGTGGATGCCGTGCACTTCGTCCACCGGCACCACCACCGGGCCACCAGCGGCACCGATGATCAGCATGCGCGGCATCACCCGTCCTCCTGCCGGCGCGGCCGGGGCAGGATCCAGCCCCAGCAGCTCGGTCAGCGACAGGCAGGCCACCAGCGCCCCGCGGACATTGGCCACCCCCAGCAGGGCACGCGAGCGCTGGTGCGGCAAGGAATGAATCGCCTGCTGCGGTGCCACTTCCAGCAGGCAACGGGTCGGCAGGCCCAGCCACTCTTCGCCGAGGCGGAACATCAGCAGCGAACGGGTGACCACATCGCTGTCGGCCTCCAGCACCACCGAATGCTCGCGGTCCTCCTGGCGCAACGAATAGCGGTCCAGCAGGCGGATGGCCGCAGCCGAATACACCGAGCAGTTGCGGCAGTGAATGTGCTCGGCCAGCAACGGGCAGGACTTGTCGCCATGGATACCGATGCGGTTCCAGCAATCATCGATGGCCTGCGCATCTTCACGGGTGACGTCCAATGAATAGGGGTGGCTCATCGTTTCAACTCACTGTCGGCAGAGCGAACGCTGCGGGCGGCGCGCTCCTGCAATCGTTGGGCCCCGGCCACATCCCCCTGGGAAGCCAGCAGCGCGCCCAGGTGCGCCAGGGCTTCAGGGTGCTGGGGCGCCAGGTACAGGGCCTTGCGGTAGTAACCCTGGGCCTCCATGGCATTGCCGGCCACATCACTGAGCAGGCCCAGCCAGTAGAACACCTGGGCCACCGGCTCGTGCTGCTGCAAATAACGCTCGCAGGCGGCGCGGGCCTCGGCGCTCTTGCCCTCGTTGGCCAGGGCGGCAATGGTGGCCAGCAGGCTGGCGGCATCGCTTTCCATCAGCGCGCCGTCGCTCAACGGCGCCGCTACCGGGCGGCTGGCGAACGGCCTTGGGCGCGGCGCCGGGGGCACCACGCTGCGCGCGGGAACCGGCAGCGGCAAGGGTTGCGGCAGCGCCACCGGGGCCGGCTCGGGCTCATGGTGGCGGCTGAAGGCGAAGGACTGCGGGATGCCGATGGAGCGCATGCCCAGGCGACCCAGGAGGCTGCCTTCGGCGGGGCCGATGAACAGCACGCCCTCTTCATGGGTCAGGCGCTTGAGCACCTCGAACACCTGGCGCTGGGTCGGCTGGTCGAAATAGATCAGCAGGTTGCGGCAGAACACGAAGTCGAAGGCCGGTTCACTGGCCAGCAAGCCCGGATCCAGGACATTGCCCACCTGCAATCGCACCTGCTCACGAACCCGCTCGCTCAGGCGATAACGCTCGCCCTCTTCAGGGTTGAAATGCCGCTCGCGAAACTCGATGGGCTGGCCACGAAAGGAATTCTTGCCGTACAGCGCAGCCTTGGCCCGCTCCACCGACAACGGGCTGACGTCCAGGCCGTCGACCTTGAACTGATGCGGCGCCAGGCCGCCATCGAGCAGGGCCATAGCGATGGAATAGGGCTCCTCGCCAGTGGAGCACGGCAGGCTCAACAGGCGCAGGGCCCGCATGCCCTTGATCTGCGCCAGCCGCGCCTTGGCCAGCTTGACCAGGGTCGCGAAGGATTCCGGATAGCGGAAAAACCAGGTTTCCGGAACGATCACCGCTTCGATCAGGGCCTGCTGCTCATCCCGCGAGCCTTGCAGTTTCTGCCAGTACTCATCGCTGCTGCGGGCACACAGCGCATTGCAGCGCTGGCGTACCGCGCGCTCGATGATCGCCGGCCCCACGGAGGCGACATCCAGGCCGATACGCTCCTTGAGGAAATCGAAAAATCGTTGCTCCTCGCTCATCGAGGCTCCTCAAGCGATGCCGGATCCAGGGGCACGGCGGGAAACAGCAGCTCACGCACCTTGAGGGGCAGCAGGTCGTCGACCCGCACCCATTGCAGCAGGCCCTGGGCGTCTTCGCGCACCGGCCCCAGGTACGGCGCCTGGCGGTTGTCCAGGCCATAGGGCTGGAACTGCGCCGGGTCGCAGCGCAGGGTGTCGTTGGCCTGTTCCAGCAGCAGCCCGAGAACCCGTGCCGGCTGCGCGGCATCGCCACGGTAGTGCACCAGCACCAGCCGGGTACTGGTTCGCAACTGCGCCGGGCGGCCAAAGGTCAGCTCGCACAGGTCGATGACTGGCACCACCACGCCACGATAGGCAAACACCCCGGCCACCCAGGACGGTGCCTGGGCAATGGGCTTGAGCTGCAGGCGCGGCAATACCTCCACCACATCCACGGCCTGCAGCGCATAGCGCTCCTGGCCGATGCGGAACACCAGGAACAGCGCATTCTTGGCGCCGGTTGCGCCGTTGCGCTTGTGCGCGAGCTCATCCATCAGACTTTGAAGCGCGAAACGCCGCTGCGCAGCCCCACCGCCACCTGGCTCAGCTCGTCAATGGCAAAGCTGGCCTGGCGCAGGGACTCGACGGTCTGGCTGCTGGCATCCCCCAGTTGCACCAGGGCATGGTTGATCTGCTCGGCCCCCGTGGCCTGGGCCTGCATGCCCTCATTGACCATCAGCACCCGCGGGGCCAGGGCCTGGACCTGATGAATGATCTGCGACAGCTGTTCGCCCACTTGCTGCACCTCGGCCATGCCGCGGCGCACTTCCTCGGAAAACTTGTCCATGCCCATGACCCCCGCCGACACCGCTGACTGGATCTCGCGGACCATCTGCTCGATGTCATAGGTGGCCACTGCGGTCTGATCCGCCAGGCGCCGCACTTCAGTGGCGACCACGGCAAAACCGCGGCCGTACTCGCCGGCCTTCTCGGCCTCGATGGCGGCGTTCAGCGACAGCAGGTTGGTCTGGTCGGCGACCTTGACGATGGTCACCACCACCTGGTTGATGTTGCCGGCCTTCTCGTTGAGGATCGCCAGCTTGGCGTTCACCAGGTCTGCCGCGCCCATCACCGAGTGCATGGTGTCTTCCATGCGCGCCAGGCCCTGCTGGCCGGAGCCGGCAAGCACCGAGGCCTGGTCGGCGGCGCTGGACACTTCGGTCATGGTGCGCACCAGGTCCCGGGAGGTCGCGGCGATCTCCCGCGAGGTGGCGCCGATTTCCGTGGTGGTGGCGGCCGTCTCGGTGGCGGTGGCCTGTTGCTGCTTGGAGGTGGCGGCGATCTCGGTCACCGAGGTGGTGACCTGCACTGAGGAACGCTGGGCCTGGGACACCAGGGCGGTGAGCTCGGTCATCATGTCGTTGAAGCCGGTTTCCACGGCGCCGAACTCGTCCTTGCGGTCCAGGTTCAGGCGGCCGCTCAGGTCACCGGTGCGCATGATTTCCAGAATGCTCACGATGCGGTTCATCGGCGCCATGATCGCGCGCATCAGCAGCAGGCCGCAGAGCCCGGCAGCCAGCACCGCCAGCAGCAACGACACGCCCATGCTGACCTTGGCCGCGGCCACTGCATCGTCGATGGCGGCGGTGGCGGAGTCGGCCACGGCCTTGTTTTCGCTGATGATGTCGTTGAGTTTCATCCGCCCGGCGGTCCAGGCCGGGGTCAGTTGCTCATTGAACAGGCGGATCGCCTCGTCTTCCTGGCGACGCTGGTGCAGATCGAGCACGGCGGCCTGGATGCGGTTGAACTCCTGGTGGTCCTTCTCGAAGGCAGCGAACTCGCTCTCGTCCTCGCGGCTGTTGATGGTCTGCTTGTAGTTGGTCATCTGGGTCTGCAGGCGTTCTTCGAAGGCCTTGAAGTCCGCCTTGTCCTCGGCGCTGATGTCCTGATCCTGCTTGAGGCCGATGATTTCCTGGGTCTGCAGGTAGGTGTCGACCCAGGCGCTGCGGATCATCGAACTGAAATAGACCCCGGGCACCGCGTCATTGCGCATGCGCTCCTCACCGGACTCGATCTTCAACAGCCGCGAGTACGAGACGACGACCATCAACAGCATGATGGCGATAATCACCGCAAAGCTCGCCAAAATGCGTTGGCGCAACGTCCAGTTCTTCACAGTCAGTCCTCGGGGCCATTCAAAAATGTGGGGAGTATAGCCGAGGACGATGCAGGTTTTATGGGTGGTTTAGCGCCGCGGTTGGCACTTTCGATAAATTTGTGCACCCGCTCTGGATGGCGGCTCAGCGGCGGTTTTCATCACCCCGGTCAAGGCAATTCGGCAAATCCACCCGGCAGAACCGCCATCCCTGGCCAGCGGCACTCCCAACGCTGCCTCAGAGGTTGTTCTGGCGCACCTGGTTCTCCAGTTCGGCCTTGAGCCCCGGCGCCAGTTGCAACTGGCGCGCCAGCTCGTCCAGGTAGGCTTTTTCCATGAAGTGTTCTTCATCCACCAGCATCACGCTGGCCAGGTACATTTCCGCGGCCATTTCCGGCGTGCTCGCGGCCCGGGCGACGTCCGCCGGGTCCAGGGGCTTGTTCAGCTCGCTGTGCAGCCATTGCTGCAATTGCGGGTCATTGTCCAGTTTGCGGAACTCGCCCTCGATCAGCGCCCGCTCGCGCTCGTCCACATGGCCGTCGGCCTTGGCCGCCGCCACCAGCGCCTTGAGGATCGCCTGGCTGTGCAATTCCACCTGCTGCGCCGGCAGGCGGTCCAGGGTCTGGGGTTCGCTGCGCGGGGCGGCGCCCTGCTGCGCCTGCCAGTTGCCGTAGGCTTTGTAGGCCAGCACGCCGAGGGCCGCGAGACCGCCGTAGGTCAGGGCCTTGCCGCCGTACTTGCGGGCCTTCTTGTTGCCCAGCAGCAGGCCCATGGCCCCGGCTGCCAAGGCACCGCCACCGGCGCCGGAAAGCAGCCCACCGAGGCCGCCGGACTGGCCACCGAGCAAGCCGCCGAGGCCGCCCTGCGAGGCCTTGCCGTGCTCCACCGGCGCTGCGCCTGCCTTGTTCTGCAGCATTTCCTGGCCGGACCTGAGTAATTGATCGAGCAATCCACGGGTGTTCATCTGCTGCCTCCGGAAAATAGGTGTCATGTCGACACATAAGGCTGTAAGCCTAGAGAGAAGTGCCCGGGTCGATGCGGCGATAGTGCTTCTGAATGTTGCTTTGCCCGGCCTGAAACACCGGCGTCGCCCCACTGGATTAGCACACCGAGTTACGGCACTATCCGCCGCCTGAAAAGCACCGGCGCCACTGCCCGGACTCCCCCCTGAACTTCCGGCAGCAAGGATGCGCCCATGCCCCGTAACAACCCCGCCACCGCCTGCGAGTGCCGCCCATGAGCCTGGACGCCGCCAGCCGTTACCAGGTGACGCGAATCCTCACCGGCCTGGCGCCCCATTGCCTGCCACCGCTGCTGTTCTACTACGCCCATGTCTGGGGCATACCGGTGTACCGCAGCCACTTCGGCGCTCTCGCCAAGGGCTTCGGTCTGGGGATGATGGTGGAACTGCTGCTGCAGCTGCTGATCGTCGTCAGTTTCCTGCAGGTCCTGGTGCCCCAGCTCAAGGTCAAGCTGGCCCTGATCGGCACCCTGGCGCTGTTCACCGCCTGGGCAATGTTTCCCGACCATCCGATACGCGGCTACGTCTATTGCTTCCTGATGACCGTGCCGCCATTGCTGGCGATCTGGCTGGCGCATGGTCTGTGCCGGCTGTGCCTTCCCTGGGAGCAACTGCATGCCCGGTAAAAACATCCCAATTGCGCGCTTCTGGCTGGCGCTTGTGCTGCTGATCATGGGCCGCTCCTGCCTGGCCATCAGCCTGGATCAGCAGTTCGCCGGGCTTGCCGACTGTTCCATGGAAAACGTCTACCTGGACGCCAGCGACCACCAGCCCCGGGGCGTGTACTTCAGCGAACGCCAGCTGCAGCCCTGCGAGCTGGACGAAGCCGCCCGCTATTGCGTCGACGACCAGTACCACGGCCTGGCAGTCAGCGCCGTGATGATTCCCTATCGCGGGCCGTTCTCGGTCCACGCCCTGTACCTCAAGGACAGTGTCGACCGCGTGCGCCAGCGCCTGGGAACCGCCTTCTTCGGTGATGGCCGGGAACGCCCGCTGCTCACCGAAGACCGACATACTCCCGGCAGCTCGGTGCTGTATTGCGACCCCCAAAGCCAATGAGCCTGCTTGCCCACATGCCTGTTCTGTATCGCCCCCGGATGACCCTGCCAATGCCCACCCCTCGCCGCTGTTTGCACCTGATCGCCCTGGGCCTGCTGCTCGGTGCCGCCACCCAGGCCGCCGCCGCACCTGCCTGCCCGTCCAGCGACCTGAAGGTCTTTGCCCAGGCCTTTGCCAGCAGCCCGGAACTGCAGCAGGCATTCACTGCCGTGCCGCTGGTCGAGCAACGGCCGATCACTGACGAGCGTGGCCGGGAAGTCACCGCGCGCTACAAGCTCACGGGCGACACCCGCCACCTGCTGACCCGGCTCGCCCCCAAGGCCCAGGCCGAAGCTGGCCTGCAGACCTTCTGGGAGGGCAATACCCTGGTGGTCAACGATCCCCTGGGCGATGTGGTGCAAGCCTTCGTCTTTGAACAGGGTGCCTGCTGGCAACTGGTGCGCGTCGAGCAATGGTCCATGGACCAATTGCTCACACACAACGCCCCCGCAGGCGAAAGCGCCCTGCAGCGACAGATGCGCAAGGCTGACCTGTTCCTGGGCTACGGCGGACGCGAGCAGTACCCGCTGACCGCGTACTTCTTCGAGCTCGGGCAACGCATCCTGCTCGATGCCGCCCGCCACGGCTCCCCCAAGGCCGCGGTGCAGGCGGTCAGCCTGGGCTACTCGGGCATGGCCCCGGCGCTCAAGCCGGGGGAGCCGGAAGAACTGCTGCTGCCCTACGCCAAGACCGATGCCGAGGCGGCGCTGATGTTGTCCATGTACTACTGCGACCCGGTCGGCGATGGCTCGATCACCCAATGCCAGCAGCCGCGCAAGTCCGAAGAGCTGGTGCTGCGCACCGCCAGGGAACTGGATTCAGGCAGCGCCTTCTACTATCTGGGCAGTGGCTATACCGATGGCCAGTGGGGCGTCACCGACAGACCCAGGGCCCTGGCCTGTCACCAGGAAGCACTCAAGCGCGGTGACCTGCATAGCCTCTGGCCGCTGACCTGGTGGAGCAAAAAGAACGAGATGCCGGCCAGCGGCGCCCAGTGCCTGGAACCTTCAGCGCCCGCCCAGGCGGGAAGCTGAGCCCGCATCTTGACGCTTTTTAACAAAATCCCCATAGCTGGGCCCCGGCCTGATCGGGTTAATTGAGCCTCTGGCTCGATCAACCCCGGAGGTCCGTTCCATGCGCTGTACCCCGCTTTCACCACTGCTGTTGCCGGTACCCCGCAGATGACGGCCTTGGGAGCGACGCAAGCAGCGCGCCTGGAGCAGGTGGACGCCCTGCGCGGTTTCGCCCTGCTGGGCATCCTGGCGGTGAATATCTGGTCCTTCGCCGATCCGTACTACGCCTCGTCGGTGAGCAACCCGGGCTACGCCAGTAGCCTTGACCACCTGGTTCGCTGGCTGGTGTCGGTGTTCTTCGAGACCAAGTTCTACCTGCTGTTCTCGTTCCTGTTCGGCTACAGCTTCACCTTGCAGATGACCTCCGCCGAACGCTCGGGGAAGCGCTTGGTGCCGCGCATGTTGCGCCGGCAACTGGCCTTGCTGGTGATCGGCCTGATCCACGGCGCCCTGCTGTTCTATGGCGAAATTCTCTCGCTGTACGCCGTGCTGGGGCTGGTCCTGCTGATGCTGCGCGGCTTGTCGGTCCGCTGGGCGGCGGCCCTGGCAGCATTGTTGATCAGCGGCACGGCGGCACTGTTCCTGCTGTTCGGCATCACCCTGCTGGAGGCCGGCCTCTACACCGGCGCCGCCGATGGCGGGCCGCTGCTCAAGGACCTGGCCCTGAGCGGCAGCGCCCTGCAAACCCTGGCCTACAACGCCTCGCACCTGCTGGAAACCGCCTCCGCGCTGTGGCTGCTGCAGGGCCCCAGCACCCTGGCAATGTTCCTGCTGGGTTATGTGGCGGGGCGCAACAAGCTGCTGGTGGCGCCCTACGCCTTCGAACCGCACCTGGCACGGTTGCTGAGGATCAGCCTGCCACTGGGCCTGGGTGGCGCCCTGCTCTACGGTTACTGGGCGGCCTATGCGCCCGGTGGCGGCCTGGAAGTGCTCGGCTACGGCATCAGCCAACTGACCGCACCACTGCTGTCGGCCAGCTACGCCATGCTGCTGCTCAAGGCCTTCGGCTCGGCCCCGGGCCAACGCCTGTGCCGACGGCTGGCGCCGCTGGGGCGCATGTCCCTGAGCAACTACCTGCTGCAATCGCTGATTCTGGGGCTGCTGTTCACCGGCTACGGGCTGGGGCTGGTCAACCACTTGCCGCCGTTGTGGATTGTGCTGCTGGTGGTTGCCATCTACCTGCTGCAGATGCAGCTCAGCACCCTGTGGTTGCGCAGCCACCAGTACGGTCCCTGCGAGTGGCTGCTGCGGGCCGTGACCCTCGCGGCCTGGCCAAGCTGGCGCAAGCGCCTGGCGGCCTAGGCCAGGCGCAGGTACAGGTGGATGTCCTCGGGCTCGCTGCGCAGCAGTTCCGGGTCGGGCGTGGCCAGCAGTTCACAGCCCAGGCCCATGTAGAAATCCACCGTATGCCGCGACGGCGTGGCCGACACATACAAGCCCTGCCCCCCCAGGACCAGGGCCTGCTCCCGGGCCAGGGCAAACAACTGACGGCCCAGGCCAAGGCCGCGATAGGCCTGGCTCACATGGAGGAATTTCAACTGCCGCAGATCCAGCCCGGCACAGGCGATCGGCAGGCAATCCACCACCACCGCGGCCACCAGCGCCGGGCCGTCGAACACCCCGTACAGCCAACCGCCACGCCGGTAACACTGCTGCAAGATCAGCGCGTCATGCTCGGCCTCGCCCTCCGGCCAGCCCTGCACCACTTCATGCTGGGCGTAGCGGCTCAATTGCCCATTATCCAGGCGGTAGAACTCATCGATGACCTCGGCGCGGTCGATCCATTTGAGCAAGGGGATATCGTCTTCGCCGAGCAAGCGCGGGTGCAGCATGGGAGCAGTTCCTGAAGGTGATCGGGCGGTTACCAATGGACACAAGCTAATCATTTTTCTGCGCTTGGCGAACCGTTTATTCTATCCAGCGTCTGTTTATAGTCCGTTGCGTTTGGCCGATGGCATGACCGAACCACCCCTCGCGATCCCCCCACGCAGCCAGGAACGGCTTGGGATCTTTCTCTGATCAAGGTTCAACCATGCACCGCAGGAATCTCCTCAAAGCCTCCATGGCCCTGGCGGCCTATACCGGCCTCTCGGCCAGCGGTCTGCTGGCCGCCCGCGCCTGGGCCGGCGCCGCTGATGGCCAGGCCCAGGCGTTCGATTTCGACCAGCTCAAGGCCCAGGCCAAGCAACTTGCCGCCAGCCAGTACGTGGACACCAAGCAGGTGTTGCCGCCCACCCTGGCGAAGATGACCCCGCAGAATTTCAACGCCATCCAGTACGACAGCAAGCACTCGCTGTGGAACGAGTTGAACGGGCAGTTGGACGTGCAGTTCTTCCACGTCGGCATGGGCTTCAAGCAGCCGGTGCGCATGCACAGTGTCGACCCCAAGACCCGCCAGGCCCGGGAGGTGCACTTCCGCCCGCCACTGTTCAACTACCAGAACACCAGCGTCGACACCGCCCAGCTCAAGGGCGACCTGGGCTTTGCCGGGTTCAAGCTGTTCAAGGCCCCGGAACTGGACAAGCACGACGTGGTGTCCTTCCTCGGTGCCAGCTACTTCCGCGCCGTGGACGCCACCGGCCAGTACGGCCTCTCGGCCCGTGGCCTGGCCATCGACACCTACGCCAAGCGCCGCGAGGAGTTCCCCGACTTCACCCAGTTCTGGTTCGAGACCCCGGACAAGGACAGCACCCGCTTCGTGGTCTACGCCCTGCTGGATTCGCCGAGCGCCACCGGTGCCTACCGCTTCGACATCGACTGCCAGGCCGAGCGCGTGGTGATGGACGTCGACGCCCACATCAATGCCCGCACCGCCATCGAGCAACTGGGCATTGCACCGATGACCAGCATGTTCAGCTGCGGCACCCACGAACGGCGCATGTGCGACACCATCCACCCGCAGATCCACGACTCCGACCGCCTGGCCATGTGGCGCGGCAACGGCGAGTGGATCTGCCGCCCGCTGAACAACCCGGCGAACCTGCAATTCAACGCTTTCGCCGACAAGGACCCGAAAGGCTTCGGCCTGGTGCAAACCGACCACGAGTTCGCCAGCTACCAGGACACCGTGGACTGGTACAGCCGCCGCCCGAGCCTGTGGGTCGAGCCCACCACCGCCTGGGGCGAAGGCAGCATCGACCTGCTGGAAATTCCCACCACGGGCGAAACCCTGGACAACATCGTGGCCTTCTGGACGCCGAAAAATCCGGTGGCCGCCGGGGACTCGCTGAACTACGGCTACAAACTCTACTGGAGCGCCCTGCCACCCGTGGGCACGCCCCTGGCGCGGGTACACGCCACCCGCTCCGGCATGGGCGGTTTCGTCGAAGGCTGGGCCCCGGGCGAGCATTACCCGCAAGCCTGGGCACGGCGCTTTGCCGTGGACTTTACCGGCGGCGGCCTCGACCGCCTGCCAGCGGGCACCGGCATCGAGCCGGTGGTCACCGCCTCCAATGGCCAGGTCAAGGACTTCAGCGTGCTGGTGCTGGACGAAATCAAGGGCTACCGCATCCTCTTCGACTGGTACCCCACCAACGACAGCGTCGAACCGGTGGAGCTGCGGCTGTTCATCCGCACCAACGACCGAACCCTGAGCGAGACCTGGTTGTACCAGTACTTCCCGCCGGCACCGGACAAGCGCAAATACCCGTGACCCGCTGCCAGCCCCGGCCCGCTGCTCCCCGTAGGAGCGGGCTTGCCCGCGAAGGCGTCGGTACCTAAAGCGCCCGCCTCCAGTGCCTCTTCGCCGGCAAGCCGGCTCCTACAGGCCACACTCCCCGCGCAGGAGCTGGCTTGCCAGCGAAGCCAGGCACAAAAAACGGCCCAAACGGGCCGTTTCTTTTACATCGGCAAAAGCCTAATCGCGCAAATCCGACTCATGAATCGGCTGGTCCCTGTGGGTGGCCCGCTGGTACTGCGCCGGCCAGGTCGCCTTGCGCCCGCCCAGGTCGTCATCGGCATGCAGCGGCCAGTACGGGTCGCGCAGCAGCTCCCGGGCCAGGAAGATGATGTCCGCCTGGCAGGTGCGCAAAATGTGCTCGGCCTGGGCCGGTTCGGTAATCATTCCCACGGTGCCCGTGGCAATCCCCGACTCCTTGCGCACCCGCTCGGCAAAGCGCGTCTGGTAGCCCGGCCCGGTGGGAATCTCGGCATTGGCCGCGGTGCCGCCGGACGACACATCGATCAAGTCCACCCCCAGGTCCTTGAGGCGTCGCGCCAGCTCCACGGTCTCGTCCGGGTTCCAACCGTCTTCCACCCAATCGGTGGCCGACACCCGCACAAACAGCGGCAACTCCTCGGGCCACACCTTGCGCACCGCCTCGGTCACCTGTAACACCAGGCGGATGCGGTTTTCAAACGAGCCACCGTATTGGTCCTGGCGCTGGTTGCTCAGGGGCGAGAGGAACTGGTGCAGCAGGTAGCCGTGGGCCGCATGCACTTCCACCACCTTGAAACCGGCCACCAGAGCGCGCTTGGCGGCCGCGACGAAGGCCTGGATGATCTCATCGATCTGCCCTTGGTCCAGCTGGGTGGGCGGCGTGTGCTGAGGGTCGAAGGCAATCCGCGAGGGCCCCACCGGCACCCAGCCGCCGTCCTCGGGCTTGACGCTGCCGGACTTGCCGAGCCAGGGCCGATGAGTACTGGCCTTGCGTCCGGCATGGGCCAGTTGGATGCCGGCCACGGCGCCCTGGGCGGTGATGAAACGAGTGATGCGCTGCAAGGGTTCGATCTGCGCGTCGTTCCACAGGCCCAGGTCCTGGGCGGTGATCCGGCCGTCGGCGGTGACCGCCGTGGCCTCGGTGAAAATCAGCCCGGCGCCGCCGACGGCGCGGCTGCCCAGGTGCACCAGATGCCAGTCGTTGGCCAACCCGTCCACCGATGAGTACTGGCACATGGGCGACACGGCGATGCGGTTGAGAAGGGTCAGTTGACGCAAGGTATAGGGTTCAAGCAGCAGACTCATGGGGCACCTCTCGGTCAATGGTCAGGCTCCAGGGTTCTGTTTGAACGGTCGACGAGTGACTGCGAAGTGAAGCGCCCGCCCCCGCGGGTAGAAGAATGACAAAAGGTCACAAGGCCAATCAGACAGTGCTTAGAGACTAGTCGACAACACTGTCGCCGGCAGGGTTCCTGATGCGTGCCCGGGCAAAAAAGGCGCTGCTGCCCTTGTAGCCGCTGCCGCAGGCTGCGATCGGCTGCATAGCAGACGTGGGGCCTCAAAGGCCCTCGGAGGTCGGCGCAAGATTGCCGGCAAGGCCCTGCGGGCCTTTTCGCAGCCTCGCCACAGGCTCGGCAGCGGCTACAGGGTTGCACAGCACAGGCGTGGGAGACGGGTGGGGACGCACAAGGCAAGGCCCGGCGCCCTTTCGCAGGTCAGCGCGGTTCGATGTGGGCGATCATCAACTGCACGGTTTCCTGGCCACGGAACTCGTTGAGGTCGAGTTTATAGGCCAGCTCCACCCAGCGGATGGTCGGGTTGGGCCAGACTTCGCGGTCGATGCCGAAGGCAATGCCGTCCAGCTTCAGCGAGCCGCATTCGCTGCGCAGCACCACTTTCAGGTGGCGTTCGCCAACGATGCGCTGCTCCACCAGTTCGAACACGCCATGGAACATCGGCTCGGGGAAATGCTGGCCCCAGGGGCCGGCGTGGCGCAGGGCCCGGGCCAGTTCCAGGTGGAACTCTTCCACCGCCAGGGTGCCGTCCGACAGCAGGCGACCGGTGAGGTCTTCTTCGCGCAGCTGGCGCCGCACTTCTTCGTCGAAGGCCTCGGCAAAGGCCGGGAAGTTCTGCTCCGGCAGCGACAGGCCGGCGGCCATGGCGTGGCCGCCGAACTTGCTGATCAGTTGCGGATGGCGCGCGGCCACGGCGTCCAGGGCATCGCGGATATGAAAGCCCGGTACCGAGCGCGCCGAGCCCTTGAGCATGCCGTCGCCGGCATCGGCAAAAGCGATGGTCGGCCGGTGGTACCGCTCTTTCAGGCGCGAGGCGAGAATCCCGATCACCCCCTGGTGCCAGTCGGCATCGAACAGGCACAGGCCGAACGGCATGGATTCCACCGGCAGCTCCTTGAGCTGGGCCAACGCTTCGCGCTGCATGCCCTGCTCGATGGACTTGCGGTCCTGGTTCAGCTCGTCGAGCTGGGCGGCCATGGCCCGGGCAGCAGAAACGTCGTCGCTGAGCAGGCACTCGATACCCAGGCTCATGTCGTCCAGGCGCCCGGCGGCGTTGAGCCGCGGGCCGAGGATAAAACCCAGGTCGGTGGAGGTGATGCGCGAGTGATCGCGCTTGGCCACTTCGAGAATCGCCTTGAGCCCCGGCCGCGCGCGACCGGCGCGAATCCGCTCCAGGCCCTGGTGCACCAGGATGCGGTTGTTGGCGTCCAGGGGCACCACGTCCGCCACGCTGCCCAGGGCCACCAGGTCCAGCAGCTCGCCGATGTTCGGCTGCGGCCGGGTTTCATAGCGCCCCAGGCTGCGCAAACGGGCGCGCAGGGCCATCAGCACGTAGAAGATCACCCCGACCCCGGCCAGGGCCTTGCTGGGGAACTCGCAGCCCGGCTGGTTGGGGTTGACGATGGCGTCCGCCGCCGGCAGTTCATGGCCGGGCAAGTGGTGGTCGGTGACCAGCACTTGCAAGCCTGCTGCCTTGGCCGCCGCCACGCCCTCGACACTGGAGATGCCGTTGTCCACGGTGATCAGCAGCTGCGGTTCGCGCTGCAGGGCCACGGCGACGATTTCCGGGGTCAGGCCGTAGCCGTATTCAAAGCGGTTGGGTACCAGGTAATCGACATGGGCCGCGCCCAGCAGGCGCAGGCCCAGCACGCCCACGGTGCTGGCGGTGGCGCCGTCGGCGTCGAAGTCGCCGACGATGAGGATGCGCTGGCGCTGGTCCAGGGCGGTCACCAGCAGATCCACCGCGGCATCGATGCCCTTGAGCTGCTGATACGGGATCAGCCGCGCCAGGCTCTTGTCCAGCTCCTCCACCGACTGCACGCCACGGGCGGCATAAAGACGGGTCAGCAGCGGCGGCAGATCGCCGAGAAAGGGCAGGACGGCGGGCAACTCACGGGGTTCGATACGCATGGGCTAACAGCAACTTATCTGGGGGGACGGTGGATCGTTCAGGGGCAGAGCGGGCAATCAGCCGCGCTCGCCCAGCAGCCATTCCAGCTGCACTTCGTGCTGGCCGCGATCATCGGTGACGAAGATCGTGCCTTCGCTGATCATCACGTCCCACTTGATGACCCGTGGCATGTCCTTGGCCAGGGTTTCGAGAACGTCCTGGGGCACGCCAGCGATATTGAGGTTCTTCAGGTTCTTCACCGCGTCCAGCACCCGGGTCTGCCAGACCCGCAGGCTGCCGTAGGCCAGCAGGCTGGTGCGCTCGGTGCGGCGCGAGCACCAGGTCAGGCGATCGGCGTCCGGCTGGCCGACTTCGATCCAGTGCAGCACGCGGTCGTCCAGGCTCTTTTCCCACAGTGCCGGCTCGTCCACATCCGACAGACCCCGACCGAACGACAGGTGCTCGTTGTACCAGAAGGCGTAGGCCAGCAGCCGCACGGTCATGCGCTCTTCGGTTTCCGAAGGGTGACGGGCGATGGTCTGCTTGACGCTTTCGTAGACCCCACGGTCGAGGTCGGTCAGGTTCAGTTCGAATTTGTAGGTGGTGGACGGCTGGGCCATGTGCGGGCTTCTTGAGTGTGCGAAAAGGCGGCAAGTCTAACCCGAAACCTGCCGCCCTGCCCGACCGCTGACCGGCCAGCGGCCCTGGCGCTGAAATCCGCTGAAATGCATTGCCTCGGTAAAGTCGGTTGCCAGCCTGCCGCCCGGGTTTTATAAACCCCGCGCGAATCAGCTGGCGCGCATCGCTCCAACGCCGCAGTTCAATAGAAAAGGACGTCCATGACCCTCTTTGTCACCCTGCTTGTCATCGTGCTGCTGTTCATCGCACTGATTTTGTACTCCCGCCAGAAAACCGCCGACCAGCAGCAGTACCTGGAACAGACCGGCAACCTCACCGCGCAGATCAATCAGACCCTGCTGCTGAGCAAGGCCGAACCGCTGCTGGCGCTGAAACTGGCAGAGACGCTACCCGGCGAAGCCCGGGAACTGGCCTTGCAACTGGTGGCCAGCGAGCTCTACCTGGCAGGCCACAAAACCCAGGCCCGGGAGCTGTACCAGCAACTGCCGCCTCACGCCCGGGACTACGTGCTCAATACCCTGATCGAAACCCTGCTCGACAGCGACGATACCCAGGCCTGCCTGGAACTCCTGGAGAACTGGGGGGAGTCCCTGCCCAGTTGGCCACTGCTGCAAGTGCGTATCCTCCAGGCCCGTGGCGAACAGGAGCGGGCCCTGGCCGTGCTGGGCGAACTGAGCGACCCGCGCCAAGCGGCCGCCCATGAACGCCAGAGCATCGGCAACCTGCTGATCCTGGCGCGCCTGCAGCATCAGGCCGGGATGCAGGACGCGGCGCTGGCCAGCGTCGAGCTCGCCTGGTCGGCGTTTGAGCAATCCGAGGACGGCCATCGCCAGTCGACGCTGCGCAGCCTGTTCGAAGCCTGCGCAACCCTGGGTCAGTTCGACACGATCCTCACCCGGGCCGCGCCCCTGCCAGCAGAAGAACGGGCCCAGGCAGTCGCCGCCCTGATCAAGGCCGCTCAACTGGACTCTGCCCTCAACCTGCTGGCCCCCATCAGCGAAGACCTCTACTCCACCACCCACAGCGAACTGATGGACCTGGCCCTGGCCATGCCGCCCATCGACAACGCCCTGCGCCTGCTGGAGAAGGCCCCCGACCTGCATCGCTACAGCCTGCTGCTGAGCCTGCTGAGCCATCTGGCGACACAAGGCCGGACCGCAGAGGCCGAAGCGTTGCTGCTGAGCCTGGAACCTGAACCGAGCCAGCATCCGGGGCTGATGCTCAGTCTCTGTGAACAGCACCACGCCGCCCAGCCGCAATGGGCCGAGGCACTGCTGGCCAAGGCACTGCAACAGATCGACGGGTACAAGAATGACCAGGAGTTCTGGAGCGGCATGCGCATGCAGGCCCTGCACACCCAGCTACAGCTGCAAAGCCGACTGCCGGCCCATCGCCGGGACAGTTGGCTGGTGCGCAGCAGCCTTGAGGAATGGCAGCGCTTGCATCAGCAGCAAGACGGCGAACAGCAATTGCTGTGCATTCGCGAGCAGACCAGGCTGCTGCACGACCTGGGGCAGACGGCCCAGGCCAGGACCCTGCTGGAGCAGGCCCTGGAGTTGCTGGACAGCGACCGCCTGCCGGAGGTCGATGAAATGGACAAAACCTTCTACCTGGAGGACATCGCCAGCGCCTACCTGAGCATCGACGAGGCGCAGCAGGCCCAGGTCCTGCAGGATCGATTGCACAGCCTGGAGGCCGGTAGTCGCGACCTGGAAGAGGACCTGCTGCTCAATCACATCGAGCACCAGCGTTACGCCCAGGCCATCGAAGCCCTGAACCTGAGCGTCCTGCTCAGCGACAAGAAGCCTTTATCGCGCCTGTATCAGGCCCTGGAGGAGCTGCACCAACGGGCCCCCGAGCGGGCCAGCGAACTTCAGCAACAGCTGATGGAGCGGTTCAGCAGCGGGATGGCCTGGCGCACCTCTCAGGCGACTTGACCGCCCCACCCCCGAGCTGACATCCGCCTGGCTGCAACCCGGTCGTCCAGGACGACCCCATGCAACGCGCCAGGCCACGACCCGCCGCCAAGGAAAACCGAATCATGGAAGTGCTTATCATCCTGCTGCTCATTACCGGCGTGATCTCGCTGCTGGTGGTGTATGCCCACAAGAGCCGCAGCTCCGCCAATGACCTGGGCATCACCCTGGACGAGGCAGCGCAGATCAATCGCGCGGCGCACCTGAGCGCCATCGAACCGCAAGTGGGCTTGCAACTGGCCCAGCGTCTGACGGGCAAAGCCCGGCAACTGGGGCTGATGCAGATACCTGCGGCGCTGTACCGACAAGACGACCAGGAGCAGGCCCTGGAGGTTCTGGCCGAACTCGATGAAACCTACCAACCCATGGCCCTGAACCAACTGCTCGAAACCCTGCTCGACAAGGACGGCCCGCAGGCTGTGCTGAGCCTGCTGGAGCGCCTGCATCAACCTCTGCCGTCAGCGCCCTTGCTGCGCATCCCGCTGCTGCTGGCCAAGGGTGAACACGAGCAGGCCCGCGCCTTGCTGGTGACCTTCGGCGTCAACCAGCTGAGCCCGGACGCCCCCGGCGAGCACCGGCAGTTGGCTGCCCTGCAACGCAGCTTGGGCCTGGCCGACGAGGCTGCCATCAGCATCGGCCTGGCCTGGCAACTGCTGCTCAAACAGCCGGTCAACGAACTGGACCCACACGAGATAGAGCAGACCCTGCGCGAGTACCGTGCCCAGGGGCAGGATGCGCAGTTCCCGGCCATGGCCGCGCAATTGCCCGGATCGGCTCGGATCATCGTCGTGACCCTGCTCATGGAAACCGGGGAATTCGAGGCCGGGTTCGAACTGCTGGCGCAGGCCCCCGAGCCCGAGGACTACTTCGGCTACCCGCCGCTGCTCAAGCTGATACTGGACGCCAACCGCCCGGATCTGGCTCCACGGCTGATCGCCCAGGTGCCGGAAAGCTACGCCAGCGAGCTGCTGTTGAGCCTGCTGAACTGGCATGTCGGGCGCAATGAAATGGCCGAGGCCGAGGCGGCTTTGCAGGCCTGCGCCGTTTCGCCCTCGCAGCGTATCTGGTGCCTGGTCTGTCTGTGGGGGACCTACGTCGAGGAACACTCGCAATGGTGCGCCCATCTGCTGGAGCAAGCCTTGCTGGCACTGGAGACCTTGCGTGGCGATGAGCAATGGCCGTGGTTGCGCCTGCTGATCCTGGAAACCCAACTGCGGGTGCAGGCCGCCCTGCCGCGCCTGCGCCGCGACAGCTGGCTGATCCGCAACAACCTGGAGGAAATGGCGCATCTCAACACCCAGCTCGAATACGCCGATCGTCCGATGAAACTGGCGTTGCAGGCCAAGCTGCTACACGACCTGGAACACACCCGGCAAGCCGGCGAACTGCTGGATCAGGCTGTGCAAGCGCTCGACGACGACAGTCAAAATGCGACACTGGACCCTGCGGAAAAAACCTTCTTCCTGGAACAGCTGGCGCTGAGCTACGTCTACATCGACGATCAGGCAAAAGCCGCCGAGATAAAGACTCGCCTGGAACAGCTGGCGGCCTATGCCAGCCAGTTGAGCCAGGCCATGGTGTTGAACCATATCCGCCAGCAACGCTTCGAGGAGGCGATTGCCGGCCTGGAACTGCGCAACCTGTTTATCGGCGAAAACCCGGTGCAGCAGTTGCACCTGGCCCTGGAAACCCTGAGCCAGAGTGCACCGGAAAAAGCCCATGAGCTGCGCCAGAAGCTGATCGACAGCCTAGCCGCCGAGAGCGCCTGGGGTTACCCGAACGCCGCCTGAGGCCGTATGACGCCCGCCGCTGCACGCCTTAACGCGGCGCGTAGCGGCTCCAGAGTTCGTTGAACTCCTTGAGGTAACTGGCCACCAGTTGCGGATGGTCGATCACCAGCAGGTTTTCCTCATTACCGGTGGTGGCGCTGCGGGTCCAGTTGAAGCTGCCGTTGAGCAGGGTCCGGCCATCGAATACGGCAAACTTGTGGTGCATGTGGAACGGCGTGTCGTCGATCCGCACCGGCACCCCGGCTTCGCGTAGCGCAGCAATATCGCTGCCGACGTCGTACTGTTTTTCGCTGTCGCTGATCACCCGCACGGCCACGCCGCGCTGGTGGCAGGCGCGGATTTCGTCGCTCAGTTGATCGTCGGAAATGGTGAACACGCAGATATCCACCGAGACTCGCGCCTGGCGGCACAGGTCACGGATCTTGCGCCGACAATCCTCGCCCGGGCTGAAGTGGGCGCTGGCCATGTCCCGCACCGGGGCGCTGTGGGTGTCCAGGGTCTTGATCACCTGCTCCAGCCATTTCAGCGCCGGCAGCACATTGGCGCTGTCTGCCAGCGCCAGCTCGCGCACCAGGTCGAAGGCGCGGTTGCGCAGGTAGCGCACCTGGTCCTGGCCCAGTTCGCTGCCCAGTTGACGCAGCTCGTCGCGCTCTTCGTTGCTCAGTTTCAGGTCCAGCAGGCTGTCGCGCAGTTGCTGGTCCAGGTGGGCAAAATCCATGTCGTGATCCTTGGCTGTTCGCCGGCAAGCCGGCTCCTACGGTTGGGAGTCCTTGAGGGTCGGAACCTCGCCGTTACTGAGCATCTGGCTCAGTTCGTCGAGGCGCGTGGCAATGTCGCCAATGCGCTGGTGGCTGTGCAGGTCGACATCGATCTTCTTGTGCATGACCTTGAGCAGCGGCAGGAAACTCTGCTCCAGGTGCTCGGCGAGGTTCTCCAGCACTTCACGCATGCCTTGCTGCGGCGCGGGCCGGGCCAGGCCGCGCACGCCTTCCACCAGATCGTTGAGCTGGGCCACGACGCGGGTACCGACATCGCTGTCGCTGCCGCCCATGGAGCGGTTACGCACGAAGTCGCGCTTGATCTGGGTCCAGCGCTCCGTCTGCTCCGGGGTCTGGTTGCCCCGCAGTTCGGCAAGCTTGAGCAGGTTCTCTTCGGCACCGGTGGTCAGCAGCTGGGATTCGCCCTGATAGTGGTCGGCCAAGAGTTGCAGGAGCTCGGCGTCGTTCATCACCGCCGAGATCTTCTCGGCCATCTTGTTCATGTTGCGGTAGCTGCCCTGCAGCTTGAACGGCGGCTCGCTGCGGTACTGGTCGGCCTGGGCGGCGCTGGCGATGTACTGCTGGTTGACCCGCAGCACCACGTCGCGCACCTGCATCAGGCGTTGCAGGGTGGTGGTGATCTCGTTGATCTCGGCACCGCTGTAGCTGTGGCTCAGCTCGTTGCTGGAGAAGGCCTTGCCCTCGGCCTTGGCGACGAAGCGGTAGACGTCCGCCATGTCGCGGGTGGCCAGGGGCGCCAGTACCGGGTTGGAGGTCAGGCCGTTCTCGATGTAACTCAGGGCGAAGGCTTCCTGCATGCCGCCCAGGGTGTCGCCGAGGTTATAGATGTCGGCCCGGTTGGCCAGCATGTCGGGGATTTTGAACACCTCGCCGGACTCGGTGTACGGGTTGCCCGACATCACCACGCAGAACTTCTTGCCGCGCATGTCGTAGGTCTTGGTGCGGCCTTTCCACACGCCTTCGATGCGCCGGGTGCCGTCGCACAGCGAGATGAACTTCTGCAGGAACTCGGGGTGGGTGTGCTGGATGTCGTCGACATAGAGCATCACGTTGTTGCCCATCTCCAGGGCCAGGTTGAGCTTCTCCAGTTCCTGGCGCGAGGTGGCGTCCGGCGCCTGGGCCGGGTCCAGGGAACGCACCTGGTGCCCCAGGGCCGGGCCGTTGATCTTCATGAAGATCAGGCCCAGGCGGTGGGCCACGTACTCCATCAGGGTGGTCTTGCCGTAGCCCGGTGGCGAAATCAGCATCAACAGGCCCATCAGGTCGGTGCGCTTGTTCTCGCCCACGGTGCCCATCTGCTTGGCCAGGTTGTCGCCGATAAAGCCCAGGTACACATCGTTGATCAGCTTGTTGCGCACGAACGAGCTCAGCGGCCGCGGCTTGAATTCGCTCAGGCGCAGGGCCGTGCGCTCGCGGCTGATGATGCCCTGGCGCAGCGCCTGGTAGCGCTGCAGGCCAGGCAGGAACTGCTCGCGGTGGGCCCGCAGGCGGGCAAAGAAACCGTCCACGGTAAGGGACAGGCTGCGCTCCTGGATGCGCGGGTGTTCGCCCATCAGGTTGCCGACACTGAAGCGCAGGTCGACTTCGGTGATGCGCTTGGCAAAGTCGTCCCGCAGCAGTGACAGGGCCACGGCCTCGGGCACGTAGTCGCTCCATTCGGCGAACTCGCCCTCGGCGCACAAAGCCGACAGCCAGTTGCCGGCCAGGGTCCATTGCGCGGCGGGCCGCTCTACCAACTGCGCCAAGGCCTGCTGATAGTCGTCCCACATGCGCGCGCCTTGCAGGCGCAGGGTCAGGGCTTCCTGCAACTGCCTGGCGTACTTGCTGAAGGTGAATTCGATACGCTCCGCCGCCAGCTCCTGCACCAGGTATTCGGCGGCTTCCGGCAGCAGCTCCGCCGGCAGGCTGAAGGCCTGCTGCTGGCGCCAGTCCTGCAGCGCCAGGAAGATTTCCTCCTGCAACTGCAGCAAGCCTTCACGACGGCCGAACAGTTGCTGGATATGCCGGCTGGTGCGGGCCCGCTCGGCCCATTGCTGCGGTTGCGGCTGGTGCTGCTGGCGGTCCCAGAACAGCGCGGCGAAGGCCCGCGCCGCCGCGCCGAAACGCAGCAGGCCGGCGCTGTCACGCAGGGGCAGCAGTTGCAGCAGGATCGCCGCGGCGTCGTGGTCGTGGATGCCCTTCTCGTAGCCTTCCTTGTAGCGCGGCGCGGCGAAGTCGCGGATCACCCGTGCCAACTCCTCGGGGTGCGCCAGCAAGGGTTTCAGGCTTTCCAGGCTCAGGCCTTCCTGGCCCTGGTCGGCGGCGTCCAGCACCTGCCCGGCCAGGTATTCGGCGCGGTACAGCTGGGCCGATTCCGACTCCAGGGCTACCTGCCAGAAGTCGCGCAGGGCTTCCAGCTCGGGGTCGCGCAGGGGTTCGAGGAAATCCGTGCCGGTCAGGTGCAGGTGCAGTTCATCGCCCCGGGGCATCAGGGTCAGGTCCAGCTCCTGGGTGTTGACGCTGAAGCGATGGCGCGGCCCCAGCTTGATGACGTTGCCACCCTCCTCGAACAGCTCGGTCTTGTCGCGCAGGGCACGCACGGCCTGGTCCCGGGCGCCCTTGAGGCGCGACTCGACATCGTCGGCCTTGACGCTGTCCTTGAGCTCGCGCAAGCGCTCGGCCAGCTCCCGCAGCTTGAGGATCAGCGGGTCGGCGGCGAAGAACGCATTGAGCTCCTCGGCCTGGGTGAACTTGGCGGTGCGCCGGCCAAGGCTGTCGAGAATCCGCCGCGCCGCATCCAGCAGGCCCTGGGCCTTGCGCTGGCGCTCGTCGAGCAGCGATTGCTTGTGGGCCTCGAAGGTTTCCAGCAATTCCTCGCGTTTGCCGAGGATGTCGCCGAGGAACTGTTCGTGATCGCCAAAGCGACTCTCCAGCTCCTCAAGCTGCACCAGCAAGCGCGACAGCTGCTCGTCGCAACGCTCGGGGTCCTGGGCCTGGGCCAAGGCGTTGGTGATGCCCTGGCTGAAGAGTTTGAACTGGGCGCCGAACTGGGCCACGGTCTCGGTCGAACCCAGGGCCTTGCGCCGCTGTTCGGCGCGGGCCTTGGCCTGGTTCAGGCGGGCGTAGATCTGCGAGATGGATTCGATGATCCGGGTGCGCTGGGTGGCGTCGTCGATCTGCAACGAGGCCATCAGGCTCGACAGCATGTCCAGGTCGCCGGCCATGGCTTGCAGGGCGCCCAGGGGCTCGCTGAGCTGGGCCACGGTTTCGGCTTTCTGCGCCTGGGCGTCGAGGGTTTCGAGCTGGGTGACGAAGGGTAGCAGGGCCTGATCGCTGGCGAGGAAGGTCGCGGTGCCGGCGGCGGTGCGTTCCTGGGCCTTGAGCAGCTCGGCTTCCATGGCGTCGATGCGCGCTACGTCGATGTAGCGGTAGTCGCGAATGGTCAGCAGCAGGCCGCGCTGGGCGGTGATGCCGTTCAGCGCATCGACGAAGCTCTGCACCTGATCCCAACTGTCCACCAACAGACTGTCCAGCAGGGCTTTCTGCTTGGCCTCGGCGGCCACCATGGCCTGGTCCGACTGGCGGCGGATGCTTTCGACCTTCTCGTATTCATCCAGCACCAGCTCCGAGGTGGACGCCACCTCGCGCAGCAGCGGCGCCAGGCCGTCCAGCTCGTCGCTGCCCAGCCAGTGGTACACATCGAACAGCCGCCGGGTGTTCTGGCACAGCAGCGAATAGCGCTGCACCGACACCGCCGGGGTGTCGATCTCGCGGCACAGGTCGTAGAGGTCGGACACGCTGCGCACCAGTTCGGCGTTGCCGATGCGCCCGAGGAAACCGCTGCGGGTCGGTTGCCGCGCGGCGAATTCCTCGGTGAAGAACGGTGTCTGCCAGACCTGCATCGGGTGAACCCGGGTCGGCTCGTCGCCTTCGGCGGCGAAGATCACCATGCGCCCGTCTTCCAGCCGCGCGTAGCCGTGGCCGAACAGCGGGTTCTGCAACTGGCGATTGATCATGTTGTACGTCAGCAGCACCGAGCGGCCCTGCTCCGGGTGGTAGAAGATGTACTGCACATCCTCACCGTTGGGCGAGCGCACCGAGCGCTTGTAGCGCATGCCCTCCATGGACTGCTCGAAGGTCTTGTACTCGCCGCTTTGCAGGTAGTAGCCGCCGGGGAAGATGATCCCGTGGTCTTCCGGCAGCTGCACACAGGCCAGGCCGATGGCGTCGATGCGCTCCACCTGGCGGGTCAGGCTGTTGAACACCAGGTAGCGCCACTGCTCTTCGCGGTACGGCAGGACCTTGAGCAGGATCAGGCTGCCCAGGCGGGCGAACTCGATCTGCGAGTCGTCCAGCGACTGGGTCTTGTCCAGCACCTCTTCGCGATAGATGCCCAGGCCCGACTCGGTGTTGTTCTCGACCTTGATGGTCAGGTCGCCGCCGATGGTCTCGACGAACACCGTGTCGAGGATGTTCAGGTGCGGAAAGCGGCCTTCGACCACCATCTCGCGGGTGGCTTTCTTCCATTCGAAATCGAAGGGCGCCGGCAGGGCGATATCCCGTTCGCCCCGGTTGTCGATGTAACGGACATCACGCCCGTCCACCGAGATCGACCAGCGGAACACCCGCACATCGGTGACGCGCTCGCCGATCTGGAAACTTGCCAGCAGCTTGCCGTCACGGATCGCCAACTGCAGCAGGCGGGTGTTCTTGTAATAGGTATAGAGCTCGTTGAAATCGTTGAGGAAGCCCTGGGCCGCCAAAAAGCTGCCTTCCAGGGGCACGGGCTCGGCTTCGTAGCCTTCGCCCTCTTCCACCAGCCGGTAGAGGGAAAACACGTCGGCGACGCTGGTTTCCTTCTTCAGGCCGATGAACACGTTGTAGCCGAACAGCAGGCAGTCGCCCACCTGGACGATGTCCCGGGCGATGCAGTTGTTCTCGGTACGGATGCGCACCCGCCCGACCACTTCCATGCGGCTGTTGCCGAACTCGTCGAGACGCCTCTGGTTGAGGCCATCCGTGGTCTGCCGCAGGCGTTGGCCCTGGTCCAGCAGGCGCTTGTGCAGCACCTCATAGGCGCCGCCTTCGGCGACGGCCTTATCCAATACGTCCTGTGGGGGAGTTGCGACTTGAGCGTCCGACATCGTGGCCTTCCTGGATCTACGGCGGTGTGCAAAAAAGCGGGCTCCTCAAACCTGGAGCCCGGCACCTGAAACCAGCCAGCTGAAACCCGCCGCCTGACACCTGCCCTGCAGCCGTCGATAAAAACGACGGCTACAGGATCAGGCGAGGGCTGGCGAATCAGCTGTGGTCAGGCATTTCAGGCTTCGGCAGACGGAGCGTCGGCCTTGCGCGTAACGGCAGCGGCGGCCAGCTCAGCGGCTACGGCCGGAGCGCCCTTGCCGTTGAGCAGGCGTGCCAGCACGTCCTGGACCACCGGGCTCTTGCCCACCACGCCCTCGATGGCCTTGCCCACCGACAGCGACTTGGCAAAGGAATTGAAGAAGTCGCCTTCGCCGCCGACGATCTCGATCTTGGCTTTGCTGAGGGCGGCCGACAGCACTTCGGCCTGGTCCTTGGCGATTTCCTTGTTGGCGGCGATGGCAGCCATCGCTTCCTCGAAGTTCTTCTCCAGTTGCATGCGGAACTCTTCGTGGGACCGCGCGCTGTCGCTGAGGGAGTCCAGGGCACCGAACTTCTTGCCCAGACCTTCGGCCTCGGCGTTCAGGCGCTGCAGCAGCACTTCGGCTTCGGCCGAACCCAGGTCCTTGGTGGCCTTGGCCTTGGCCGCGCCCAACTGTTCTTCGCCACGGGCCTGGGCACCGAGCTTCTCTTCCATGACCTTGGCTTCGGCCAGGCCGTCCTTCTCTTTGGCAACCGCCTGGGCTTCCATGATGCGGGCGTCTGCCAGGCCTTTTTCCTGCTCGCCACGGGCTTCGGCAATCAATTGCTCAGTGCGTACGCGAGCCTGGGCCAGGCCTTCTTTCTCCTGGGCCGCCGCGGTGATTTCCAGCACCCGGGCATCGGCCAGGCCAGGCGCGGCGCGCTCGGCTTCCAGGCCTTCGGCCAGGCGTTTCTTGGCTTCGGCCTGCTTGGCCGCCGCTTCCAGTTCGGCCTGGGCCAGGTTGTTGATTTCCACGGCCTTGTGCTTGGAGCGGGTTTCGTCGGCTTCGGCCTGTTTGACCTGGCGCACCAGGTCCTGCTCGGCTTCGGCCTGGGCCTGGATCACCACCACTTGCTTGGCGCGCTCGGCTTCGGAGACTTCGCGCACTTCCTTGATCCGCTCTTCTTCCTGGGCCACGGTCTTCTCCACCGCTACCCGCTCACGGATCACAGTGGCGATGTTCTTGCGCTGCTCTTCCAGGGCCTTTTCTTTCTCGATGCGTTGCAGTTCCACTTCACGCTCGCGGGCCACCACTTCCAGGTCCTTGGCGCGGGTGACTTTCTCCACTTCGATGACCACCGCGCGCTGGCGGTTCTGCTGGGCCACTTCGACTTCGCGCTGATGGTTCTCGGTGCGCACGTCGATTTCCTGCTGCGCCTGAATGCGCGCCTGTTCGGCCTTCAGCCGCTCTTCTTCCTTGACCTTGGCGGTCTCGGCTTCCTCGCGGGCGCGGATGGTTTCGATCTCGCGCTTCTGCCGGGCCTCGGCATCGGCCTGCTGGCGTTCGAGGGACAGCGAGGCTTCGCGAGTCTCGACGTTCTTTTTCTGGATCGCCAGTTCCTGGTTGCGCTCCAGTTCGTTGGTGATGACGTTCTGCGCCGCGGTCAGCTCGGTGATCTTGCGGATACCCTCGGCGTCGAGAATGTTGCTCGGGTCCAGGGAGTGCTTGGCGGTCTGTTCCAGGTAGTCGATGGCCACGTCTTCCAGCACATAGCCGTTGAGGTCGTTGCCGATGATCTCGATGATGCGGTCGCGGAAGTCCTGGCGGTTCTCGAACAGCTGGACGAAGTCGAACTGCTTGCCCACGGTCTTCAGCGCTTCGGAGAACTTGGCGTTGAACAGTTCGTTGACCGCGGCGCGGTCGGAGGCACGGTCGACACCAATGGCCTTGGCCACCTTGAGCACGTCTTCCTGGGTTTCATTGACCCGCAGGTAGAAAGCCACGGTGATGTCGGCGCGCATGTTGTCGCGGCAGATCAGACCATCCTTGGCCCGACGGTCGACTTCCAGGGTGATCAGCGAGATGCGCATGAACTCCTTGAGGTGGATCACCGGGTACACCAGGGCGCCGGTAAAGTGCACCTTGGGGGTCGAGGACATGTCGTTGACGATCAGTGCCGTGCCTTGGGGGACCTTGATGTAGAAGGCCTTGAACAGGGCCAGCAGGCCGAAGACCACCAGAACGACGAGGCCGATCCCGAGCAGGATGGGCAGCAGCGACGGTAAATTCATGCAATCAATCTCCTTTGATTCTGAGGAAGCCCGGGCTCAGAGGCCGCGAAACTCGTCCTCGGTAATGACCCGATAGGCGTGTTGCGCCTCCAGATACTCCAGTAACACGACGCGATCGCCGCGTTTGAAAGCTCGTGCCTCATCGGCACGCACACGCAGGATCAGGCCCGCGCCGCCGTTCTCGAGCACGGCTTCGCCGTGTTCCAGGGTGACTCTGCCGCTGCGTACCACGGCGGTCTGCCCCAGCACCGACTGGCTGCTGGTGGCTTCCATCTTGTGAAACAGGGGACGCAGCGGGCGGCAGATGGCCGCGCTGATGGGGGCCGCCAGAAACAGCGCAAGCACCGCCAGCAACAGGCCCAGGGGATAGCGCAGCCAGCCCAGGGGCAGGTGACTGAGGACGTAGAGTTCGGCGAAATAGGTCAGGAACCAGCTGAAGAACATCAGCAGGGTCAGCACCAGGGTGACCGGCACCCCGTTGAGCTTGAACTTGATCAGCAGCCCGGCCAGGCCTTCGCCGGCGTGGGCGCTGTCGAGCAGCGAGTCGGCCTCGAAGTCCAGCAGGTCGACTTCAAGCATGCCCATGGCCACCACGGCCCAGTAGATCACGGCCAGGCAGAGCATGAAGCTGAACAGCACTGTGGGGAACGACAACACTGTCTGCAGGAAGATTTCCATTGCTTTCCTATCCCTGAAAAAGCCGGGCAAGGCCCGACGGCCCCGCCCCTACAACACAACGGTGAATCAGGACTTGCTACGGTCCTTGAGGCGCGCCAGCACGCTGTCGGCGCTGGTGCTGCCGGCAACGATTCCGGCTTCACGCAACTTGGCGTCCAGGGCATCGTCCGGGCTGCTGGTATTGGCCAGCTCGGCCGCGGCGTCCATCTTTGCCGCGCGCTCGGCCTGCTTCTGCTTGATCCGCTCCAGGGACTCCACGGCGGTGTGCAGCTTGCTCTGGGAGCCGCCGTAGCGCTGGGCCACGGCCTGCTGGGCCTTCTGCACGCTTTCGGTGGCCTTGACGGTATCCACCTGTTGTTTCAAATGCTTGATATTGCCCTCGGCCTGGGTCACGGCCTTGCGCAACTGCGCGACGCTGGCGGCAAAACCATCGGCCTGCTCACGCTCCACGGCCAGGTCATTTTCCAGGTTGGCGATCTTTTGCGCCACTTCCTGGGCAAGGGCTTCGTTGCCCGCTTCCAGGGCCTTGAGGGCGTAGCTTTCATACTCGGCGACCTTGGCCGCGCTGCCGTTGGCGCGCTCGGCGGCGAGTTTCTGGCGGGCCATGATCTCGGCCAGGGCTTCCTTGGACTTGCGCAGTTCCTGGTCGGCGTCGCGGATCTCCTGATCGAGAATCCTCAGTGCCTGGCTGTCCACCAGGGCCTCGCCCGCCTCATTGGCACCACCGCGCAGCGCGGTGAGCAGCTTGCTCCATACGTTCATGTGCATTCCTCCAGGTCAGGCCTGAGCCTTCAGGTAGCCTTCGTAGGCCTCGGTTGCCCTGATCACGTTGCTGGCCAGGGTTTCGATCTCGTAGAGCACGTTGGAGAGAATCGAGGTGGCGCTGAGCGCACCGAACATCATGTAGAAGCGCTCACCGCCAAAGCGGGTTTCCAGGCCGATGCTCGACAGCGGGAACAACTGGCGGCTGAGCAACACTTCCTCGTTGAACGCGGCCACATCGGTCACTTCGCTTTGCGGCCACAGCAGCGCCTCCACCAGGATCTGCTCACCGGACAGGGCCACGAACAACGGCAGGTCGCCGTATTCGCGCATGGTCACGTGCAAGCTCGGCTCGGCGCCCTCCAGCAGTTCAACGCTGGCTTCGCCGCTGCTGAACAACTCGGTGGCCATCAGGGCCTGGCACAGCGATCGGGCATTCCAGATCTGCGGCATGCTCATTTCTCCATCCTTTTCCACAGGAGCCAGCCCTTCTGAGGGCTGACGCAGTTTGCGTTCAACCGCCAGCAACGCCTGGGCGTTCTCCGGCAGTATCCAGACTTCCTTTTTCACCAAGCCCTGATCACGCAGGCGCTGGCGGAATAAACGTTGGTAATGGGCTGAGGATTTGTTTTCCATGACGCACAGACTAGAGCATCACATGTAAGGAGTTCAATTCATCACATGTAAGTTTTTGACCGGGTATTTGTAACGAGATTTATCAGAAATGCCGCCCAGGCAAGCATCACGGGCATAGACCAGATTGCGTCCTTTGCAAGGGCTTTTTCTCGGAAGACGTCATTAAACCTGTCACCCAAGGGAATGAGAAGCACAATTATCCCCTCATGCACTTGGAAATAATGAATGCAGGCCAACGCCAGGCGCTGCCTTAATGGCGACCAATGGTCTAGGCTAGGCGGATTTTCCTGCCCAGCGGATGCCCCATGAACAGTCTCAGCAAGCCCCTCGCCGGATTGAAAGTGATAGAACTCGGCACCCTGATCGCCGGCCCCTTCGCCTCGCGCATCTGCGCCGAGTTCGGTGCCGAGGTGATCAAGGTCGAATCCCCGGACGGCGGCGATCCGCTGCGCAAATGGCGCAAGCTGTATGAAGGCACCTCGCTGTGGTGGTTTGTTCAGGCGCGCAACAAGAAGTCCCTGACCCTGAACCTCAAGCACCCCGAAGGCCTGGCGGTGCTCAAGCAGTTGCTGGGCGAAGCGGACATCCTGATCGAGAACTTCCGCCCCGGCGTGCTGGAGAAACTCGGCCTGGGCTGGGACGTGCTGCACGCCCTGAACCCGAAACTGGTGATGGTGCGCCTGTCGGGCTTCGGCCAGACCGGACCGATGAAGGACCAGCCGGGCTTCGGCGCCGTAGGCGAATCCATGGGCGGCCTGCGCTATATCACCGGTTTCGAGGACCGCCCACCGGTGCGCACCGGAATCTCCATCGGTGACTCCATCGCTGCCCTGTGGGGGGTGATCGGCGCGCTGATGGCGCTGCGTCACCGCGAGGTCAACGGCGGCCAGGGGCAGGTGGTGGACGTGGCGCTGTACGAGGCGATCTTCGCCATGATGGAAAGCATGGTCCCGGAGTTCGACGTATTCGGCTTCATTCGCGAACGCAGTGGCAACATCATGCCCGGCATCACCCCTTCGTCGATCCACACCAGTGCCGACGGCAAGCACGTGCAGATCGGCGCCAACGGCGATGCGATCTTCAAGCGCTTCATGCTCCTGATCGGCCGCGAGGACCTGGCCAATGACCCGGCCCTGGCCAGCAACGACGGGCGCGACACCCGCCGCGACGAACTCTATGGGGTGATCGACCGCTGGGTGGGGGCCCTGCCCCTGGAGCAGGTGCTGGAGCAGTTGAACCAGGCCGAAGTCCCGGCGAGCCGCATCTTCAGCGCCGAGGACATGTTCCACGACCCGCAATTCCTCGCCCGGGAAATGTTCCTCCAGGCCAGGCTGCCGGACGGCAAGGCCTTCAAGATGCCCGGCATCGTGCCAAAGCTCTCGCAGACTCCGGGCTCGGCCGACTGGATCGGCCCCGAGCTCGGCGAACACTCCAGCGAAGTTCTGGCCAGCCTGGGCTACAGCAGCGAGCAGATCCAGGACCTGCGCAACTCTGGGGCAATCTAAACTGAAACAGCCGCCTCACACTGACAGCCCACAACGGGCCCAACGACGCTCGAGCCCAGGCCTTGGCCGGCTGACGATGGCGCTCGCGACCTGCCTGCTGTGGCTGCCCTGCGCCACCGGCCACGCCGGCGAAATGCTCACCTGGCTGCTGCGCGACCTGCCGCCGCTGAACATTTTCGAGGGCCAGCAAAAAGGTCGAGGGGTGGTCGACCTGCTGATGCCGCAATTGATTGCCAGCCTGCCGGAGTACCAGCACGAACTGGTACGGGTCAATCGAGCCCGGGGCATGCAGATACTGCGCGACCCCAGCTTCACCTGCGATCCGGCGCTGATCTGGAACAAGGAGCGTGCGCAATGGGTAGCCTTTTCCATCACCAGCTTTCGAGTGCTGAGCAATGGCCTGGCGATCCGCCGTACCGACCGTGAGCAGATCGCGCACTTCATCCATGACGGCAAGGTCGACCTGCATGGCCTGCTCGACAGCGGCAAGGAACTGATCGGGGTAGTGGCCGAACGCAGCTACGGGCAACAGCTCGACAACCTGCTGCAGCAGGTTGCTCCGCAACAGATCCGCGCCCACTACGGCAACGACGCCCTGGGCAGCCTGCTGCAGATGCAGCGCCTGGGGCGCCTGCAACTGCTGCTGGGCTACTGGCCGGAAATCCGCTACCAGGCCGTGCAGCAGGGTATGGACCCCCAGGATCTGGAGTTCTACCCGGTCGAAGGCACCAGCAAGTATCAGGAAATCCACGTTGGCTGCTCCGACACCCCCCAGGGCCGCAAAGCCATCACCCGGATCAACCAGGCCCTGCTCAAGCTGCGCGAAGAGCGGCTGGTGGAGCTGTATGCCGCCTGGCTGGACCCCGGAATGCGCGATGAATACCGCGCCGACGCCCGAGCCTACTTCCAGCAATTGAAGGACCACTGACAAACGCCAGGCAAAAAGAAACCCCGAGAAGTGGGGAGACGACTCGGGGTTAAACGTGGTCTTTGCAGACCCGTACCAGCAGGCCACAAGCACCGGAGCACAATGCCTGATCCTGCTGATACTGGGTCTGACTGACGAGCCTGGCGGAAGGTTCCGTAAAATTTCAGTTCAAGTGCGCCGGGCGAACGCCTTGTCTTCGGCGGCATGGCGCAGGGCGGCGATCACGCAGGGTTCGAGCCGGCCTTCGGCGATCAGCACATCACGGTGCAGGCCGTCCACCACATCAGTGAGCAGGCGCTTGTCAGCGAGCTGGGCCCGATTGACCTCACGCTCCACCACGATGGCGCCGGCAGCATTCTTCAAGGTCACCAGGCATTCGCCCCGAGCCCCGCAAGGCGTCAGAGCAACCTGGTAAGGGCTCAGGGCCTCACTCAATAAAAGACTGATACTTTCCATCTAGATCACCACTCAATAGCTCGAATTAAAGGTTCGAAAACAAAAATGCCGGTAGCTTTCTGACATTCAAGTGACCATCGCTCAGAGAAGAAAGTTCGCCACACCTACTGCTGCCGACCTGAGTCAACCGAGCATGCACGGGTAATATGACAGCTGAAAAACGGCCGACCAGGCGCAAACAACGCCGCCTTTGCATTGGAGCTCAGCTTTGAAAGCAACGACGAACAACAAATTGCGCATCATCCTTGCCGACGACCACCCGATCTTCCTCATTGGCCTGCGCGCCGTCCTGGAACAGGACGACAGCCTGGCCATCGTCGGCGAGGCCAGCTCGCCCTCCGCCCTGGCGCAACTGATGCAGGAGATCGAGTGCGATGTGCTGGTGACGGATTTCATGATGCCCGCCGAACAGCAGAACGACGGCCTGCGCCTGATCGAACAGCTGCGCCGCCACCACCCCGACCTGCCCATCGTGGTGGTGACCATGCTCAACCACCCCGGGCTGTTCCGCTCGATCCTCGACCTGGGGGTGACGGGCCTGCTGAGCAAGGCCAGCCTGGCGGACGAGCTGCCGACCGCCATCGCCCGGGCGCGACAACACAAGCCCTACATCGCCCAGGCCATCAAGCAGGCCCTGAGCCTGGCCGGCGAAGTGGGGCCGGACCGCCTGGTTTCCAGCGATCAGTTGTCGCCGCGGGAGCTGGAAGTGATCCGCCTGTTGGCCGCCGGCCATGCGGTGGGGGAAATTGCCGCGCAACTCAACCGCAGCAAGCAGACCGTCAGTGCGCAGAAGGTCAGTGCCATGCGCAAGCTCGGCCTGTCCAGTGAAGCCGCGCTGTACATCTACGTGCAGGAGCACGGGCTGTCCTAGGCACACAGGCCCTCAGCGCCAGCTCCCTCTGTACCCCGGTCCAGCGCCTGCGCCAGCCACTGGCGCATCTGGGCGGCACTCATCGGCCCGGCCAGGAAACAGCCCTGCAGATGGGCCGCCCCCAGGGCCTTGGCTGCCTTAAAGTCGGCCTCGCTCTCGATTCCGGCCACCACCACTCCCAGGGACATGCGCCGGGCCATGTTCATCGCACCGCCGACCAGGGCCACCTTGCGCTCGTCAGCCGCCATGCCCGCTACGAACACCGGGGGAATCTTCAACTCGGTAAAGGGCAGTTCCAACAGACGCTGCAGGCTGGTGCCGCCGATGCCGAAGTCGCCGATGGACAATTTGCAGCCGATCATCCGCAGGCGCAGCAGCGCCTCCACATGGGCGGTATCGGTCTGTAGCCGGGTGGTGTCGATGATTTCCAGGGTCAGTAGCCGGGCTGGCACTTCGAAACGCCTGAGCAAGGCCTCCAACTGACGGGGAAACAGCGGCCGCTCAAGGATGCCGATGGGAATGTTCACTGCCACCGGCAAGGAATGGCCCATCACCAGCTTCACCCCGGCCGCCAGCTCCAGGGCCTGTTCCAGCATGTGCCAGGTAAAGATCTCCTGCAGGCCGGCGAACTCTATCAATGGCAGAAACTCCCCAGGCATCAGCAGCCCGCGCTCGGGGTGCTGCCAGCGGGCCAGGGCCTCGACTCCCTGGAGCTCGCCGTGGGGCTGGATGACCGGCTGGAAATACGCCACGCCGTGGCCCAGGATCGCCGCCAGCCCTTCCTCCTGGGTGACGCTGTCGAGGGAAAACGGCTCCAGCGCCAGCAACTCCCGCAGCAACGCCTGGTCCGGCGCCGGCGCCCCCTGTCTGGGGTGCTGCTGGTAGGCGGTGAGCAAGTCGCCGATCACCGCCACCGAGGCCGGCTTAGGCAGGCAGCCCAGCACTTTCAGGCCCAGCTCCCGGGCCATGCCGGCCGCCCCCTCCAGCACATCCTCCTCGGCATCGCTGAGGATGATCAGCGCCCGGGCCCGCTCCTGGCGGGCCAGGTCACGGATCAACTCCAGGCCGTCGGCCTGCTCCAGGTACAGGTCGCAGATGGCGATATCCACCGGCCCCTTGCTGTCCAGCGAACGCCGTGCGGCCTCGACACTCTCGGCGGTCAGCACATTGAACACGCCATTGGCGTTGAGCATCTGGTGCAGGGCCATCAATTGGAACGAGTTATCTTCGAGAATCAGCACTTTAAGCGAATGCATGGGGCAACCTCCGGTACGACGTGCGTGGCAAGTATCCACAACGAGCCGGCAGGTTAATCAGACATTTCCCACACACACATAGGACAAGTCCTAATCGTCCAGTGCAGCCTGGATATCACTGCGCAAGCTGGCGATGACCTCCAGCAGCAACGGCCAATAGCGATCGATGGCCTCGTCCTGGCGCCCTTTGACCAGCCCCTCGAGCTCGATACAGGCCCTGGCCAGGGGCAGCGCATCGATCAGGCAGCACACACCCTTGAGCCGGTGCAGGGTACCCCCCAGGCGTTCCCGGTCGCGGGCCTGATGCGCCGCTTCCAGTGCCTGCTGCTCCTCGGCGAGGTTGCGCAACAACTCGTGCAGCATGCGTTGCAGCACCGGGTCGTCGGCCTGGGTCATGCTGCGCAAGGTCTGGATGTTGAAGGATGGCGGCGGTAGGAAGCGCGCCAGGGCCTGGGCCAACTGATCCAGGGTTACCGGCTTGACCAGCAGCTGATCCATTCCGGCCTCCTCGCAGCGCTCGCGCTCGTCTTCGAAGGCATTGGCGGTGCAGCCGATCACCGGACAGCGCCCGCGCCCCTCCTGTGCCTCGGCCTGGCGGATCGCCTCGGCCAAGGCGTAGCCGCTCATGTCCGGCATGTTGCAGTCAGTCATCACCACGTCGAAGGTGCCGCCACGCCATTGCTGCAAGGCTTCCCGGGCATTGTCACAGGCCTCCACCCGGTGCCCGAGGAACATCAGTTGCTGGCACAGGACCATGCGGTTGGCGCTCAAGTCATCCACCACCAGCACCTCCATGCTCCGGCTCGGCGGTCGCTCCTGCGTCGACGCCGGCCCCGACTCGATGTCGTCACTGACCCGCTCCAGGTACAACTCCAGCGACACCACGGTACCGACCCCGGGCTCGCTGAGCAGGTCAATACGCCCGCCCATCAGCTCCACCAGTTGTCGGCAGATACTCAGCCCCAGCCCGGTGCCGCCATAGGCTGACGCGGTCATGGCATCGGCCTGGACAAAGGGCGTGAACAGTTTGGCCTGCTGCTCGGCGCTGATACCGCGGCCGGTATCCGCAACGCTGATACGCAGGCACTCAAGGCCGGACTCGCCAGGCTGGCACTCCACCGTCATCCGCACCTCGCCCTGGGCGGTGAATTTCAGCGCGTTGCTCAACAGGTTGTGCACTACCTGGCGCAGGCGCGCCGGGTCGAACAGATAGCGGCCCTTGGCCCGCTCACTGAACACCAGTTGCAACTGCACGCCCTGGTTACGCGCCGTAACCTCGAACAACTGCCGGATACTCTCGAAAAACGGCTTGAGGGCGGTGACCTGGGGCACCAGGTGCATATACCCGGCCTCGATCTTGGCCAGGTCCAGGCTATCGCCCATCAGGCCGATCAACTCCTGGGCGGACTGGTAAGCCACCCGCAGGGCTTCGGAAAAGGGCACGCCGCGCAGCCGCGCCTGCTCTTTCTCCAGCTCCAGCAGGCCAAGGATGGCGGTCATCGGTGTGCGGATCTCGTGGCTCATGGTGGACAGGAAAGCCGTCTTTGCCGCGTTGGCCTGATCGGCCGCCTGGCGTGCCTCCACCAGCTGGTTCTCCAGGCGCTTGCGCTCGGTGATGTCGATCCAGCCGCCCAGCAAGCCCTGCAACTGCCCTTCTGCGCTGTAGAACGGCACCGCCCACTGATAGACATCGATAGGGCCATTCCTGGACTCCACCTGTCGGTCGGCGAACACCGACTCACCGGAGGCCAGCAACTGCATGAACTCACCATGCAACTGCTGGGCGGTGGCCGGCGGCAGGATGTCCAGTTCGGTCAGTTGCCGCCCCTGGATCTGCGCCAGGCTGGTGCCCAATTGCTGTTCATAACTCTTGTTGCAGGTCATCAAACGCCCCTGCAGGTCGCGCACGAAAATCGGGTTGGGAATACCGTCGAGCAAAGCCCGCTTGAACACCAGTTGATCATTGAGCCGCTGTTCGGCCAGCAATCGCTGCTGGATCTGGCGCTTGAGGCGACTGTTCCAGGCCAGGGAAATCAGGCCGAACAGCAGCGCTGTGGCAATCGCCCAATACACCCAGTTCGGCACGCGCTGCCAGGCAGGCACCGGCACGGGCGTAGCCCCCAGCCATTTCAGGCGCAGAGCACTGAGCTCCGCTACCGGCAAGGCTTCCAGTGCCTTGTTGAGAATGCTCAGCAGCTCGGGCTGGTCCTTGCGCACGGAAAACTCGTCGGCCGACCAAGTGCCCTCGACACTACGCCCCACCATCACCCCGGTCTCGGCCGGCCCCAGGGCCTGCACCTCGCTCTGGATAGTCGCCATGGCCTCGCCACTGCTGACCAGGGCCCGGGCCTCTTCATAGCTGGCAACGCTGCGCAGGCGAATGTCCGGGTAGTTGCGCCGGATAAAGCTCTCCAGGGTATGCCGGGCCGGAAGCACCAGCACCTTCCCCGCCATCTGCTTCAGGCTGCTCAGGCGCCGGTCCTCGGGACGCACCACGAACACCCAGGCCGCGCCCCCGAAGGCATGGGAGAAGTTCAGGAACAGCCGCCGGTCGTCGCTGGCGGTGAGGGTGGTATTCATTTGCGCCTGCCCGCTTTCCAGCAGTTCCAGAGTCTGGGCAGTGGTCTGGCTTTCCTTCTGCACGAAATGCAGCCCGGTCATGCGCGAGATACGGTTGAGCAGGTCGATATTGAGGCCGCTCCATTGGCCGTCCTTGTCCTTGAACACATGGGGCGGGTATTGCTGGGAGGCCACCACCACATGCTGGTGCTGGAGGATCCAGGCCTGTTCCTGGGCGCTGAGCTCGATCGGCTCAGCGAAGTTGCTCGCCCCAAGGCCAGTGGTCCAGCGTGCCTGGATTTCCCGGCGTATGGATTCATCGATGCTTTGCAGGGCCTTTTCCAGCAACTGTGCCAGCAGCACATTGCTGTCGCGGGTGGCGAAGGCAAAGCCGGTGGGTGGCAGGCGGCTTTCCACGTGGATCTGCAACCCCAGGTAGGGTCGCAGGGCCTTGTAGGCGCGAACGATCACCTCGTTGCCGATGAAGGCATCGGCATCCCCCTGCTTCACCGCTTCCAGGCCACTGTAGAGGTTCGGTGAAAGCATGATCTGGCTGTCGGGATAGGCCGCATGGATCTGGGCGGCATTGGCGTAGCCGTCCAGCAGCACCACCTTCTTGCCCGCCAGGTCGTCACTGGGCTGCGGCTCGTCCCGACGCACCACGACCACCGCCAGGTCCGGCATGTAGTCGCTGGTGAAACGCAGCCCCGGCGCTCCGCGCTCATAGCCGTTGGCACTGGTCAGCACATCGATGGTGCCGTTGCGCAGCGCTTCCACCGCCTGCTCGCGCTCGGAAAAGCCCACGACCTCCATGGACGTCCCCAGGCGCTCGCCCACCAGGCTCAGGTAATCGGCGCTGATGCCCTGGTAACGGTTGCGGTCGCGAGTGATGTCGATGGGCTGGTAGTCATCGATGGAAATCCCCACCCGTAGGGTCCGGTGGCTTTTCAGCCATCGCTGCTCGGCGGGCGCCAGGGGCAAGGGGTCGAGATCGACAAAGGCCGGCACCAACTTGAAAGACAGGTTCTGAGCGGCGTAGGCAGGTGCCATCCAAGCGAATATTGCGCAGACCAGCACAGGCCCGCACAGCCAGCGCTGGACGGGCAGTTTCCGATAGGTTCGACGGCGTATCATCCGGGCCTCCCGGCGTCTTGCGGGCCACACTCATGCCACTGGGGCAAGAAAAAACAAAGCCCGTCAGAAGACGGGCTTGTTAGTCGGCAAAGCCAATGAATCAGAGCGGCTTGCCACGATTGCCGTGCTGGCTGACAAAAGCCTGCACCGCTTTCAGGTCGTTGGCCAGGACCGTGCAGCGCTCTTCACGCTGGAACAGGTCGGACAGGTGCGCCGGCAGTTCCAGGGCCTTGCCGACACCGGCCTTCTCCACCGCATCCGGGAACTTGACCGGGTGCGCGGTGCCCAGGACCACCATGGGTGTATCCAGGCTGCGCCGGCATTCACGGGCGGCCTTGACCCCGATCGCAGTGTGCGGGTCCAGCACTTCGCCGGTCTGGGCGAAGACTTCGGCGATGGTTTCGCAGGTTTGCTCGTCGTTCACCGCCAGGGAGTCGAACAGCTTGCGCGCTTCGGTCCAGCGATCCTGTTCGACGCTGAAACCGCCGCCCTGCTTGAAGCTGTCCATCAAGGCCGCCAGGGCCGCGCCGTTGCGACCGTGCAGGTCGAACAGCAGACGCTCGAAGTTCGACGAGACCATGATGTCCATGGACGGCGACAGGGTCGCGTGCAGGGTTTCCTTGACGTACTGATTGCCGCTCATGAAGCGGTGCAGGATGTCGTTGCGGTTGGTGGCGACGATCAGCTGGCTGATGGGCAGGCCCATGTTGCGCGCCAGGTAGCCGGCGAAGATGTCGCCGAAGTTGCCGGTGGGCACCGAGAACGCGATGGAGCGCGCCGGGCCGCCCAACTGCAGGGCTGCGTGGAAGTAGTAGACGATCTGGGCCATGATCCGCGCCCAGTTGATCGAGTTCACCGCCACCAGGCGAGTGCCCTTGAGGAAGCCCTGGTCGGCGAAGCTGGCCTTGACCATTTCCTGGCAGTCGTCGAAGTTGCCTTCGATGGCGATGTTGTGGATGTTCTCGCCGAGGATGGTGGTCATCTGCCGGCGCTGCACTTCCGATACACGGTTGTGCGGATGCAGGATGAAGATGTCGACGTTGTCGCAACGCTTGCAGCCTTCGATGGCCGCCGAGCCGGTGTCACCGGAGGTGGCACCGATGATCACCACGCGCTCGCCGCGCTTCTCCAGCACGTAGTCCAGCAGGCGACCCAGCAGTTGCAGGGCGAAGTCCTTGAATGCCAGGGTCGGGCCATGGAACAGCTCCAGCACCCACTCGTTGCCGTTGAGCTGACGCAGCGGCGCAATGGCGTTGTGGGAGAAGGCGCCGTAGGTTTCTTCCAGGATCTTCTTGAAATCGGCGTCCGGAATGCTGCCGGTGACGAACGGGCGCATGACCCGGAACGCCAGCTCGTGATACGGCAGGCCAGCCCAGGAAGCGATTTCTTCCTGGGTGAAACGCGGCAGGTTCTCTGGCACATAGAGGCCGCCGTCGCTGGCCAGACCTGCCAGCAGCACATCTTCGAAATTCAGGGCCGGTGCCTGGCCACGAGTACTGATATAGCGCATGGGGACAAACCTTCGGTTTGAGCCTCAAGCCGCAAGCTTCAAGCCTCAAGTCAAAGCCGATCAGCTTCTGACTTGGCGCTTGTCGCTTGCCACTTGCGGCTGCTTCATTAATTCAAATGTTCGACGCGGATACGCACCACCGGGCCAACGACGCCCTGCAGGGCCTCCAGGGCGGTGATCGCATCGTTGATGTGCTGCTCCAGAACACGGTGGGTCAGCAGGATCATCGGCACCAGGCCGTCCTGCTCTTCCACTTCCTTCTGCATGATCGATTCGATGTTGATGCCGCGCTCCGAGAGGATGCTCGCCACCTGGGCCAGGACGCCGGGATGATCCTTGGCCTGGATGCGCAGGTAGTAGGCGCTCTCGCAGGACTCGATCGGCAGGATCGGATGATCCGACAGCGAGTCAGGCTGGAAGGCCAGGTGCGGCACGCGGTTTTCCGGGTCGCTGGTCATGGCGCGAACCACGTCCACCAGGTCGGCCACCACCGAGGAAGCGGTCGGTTCCATGCCCGCGCCGGCGCCGTAGAACAGGGTCGAACCGGCGGCATCGCCATTGACCATGACCGCGTTCATCACACCGTTGACGTTGGCGATCAGGCGATCGGCCGGGATCAGCGTCGGGTGCACCCGCAGCTCGATACCGGCCTCGGTGCGGCGCGCCACGCCCAGGTGCTTGATGCGGTAGCCCAGGGCCTCGGCGTAGTTCACGTCGGCGGTGGTGAGCTTGGTGATGCCTTCGGTGTAGGCCTTGTCGAACTGCAGCGGGATACCAAAGGCAATGGAGGCCAGGATGGTCAGCTTGTGCGCGGCGTCGATGCCTTCGACGTCGAAGGTCGGATCGGCTTCGGCGTAGCCCAGGGCCTGGGCTTCGGCCAGCACGTCTTCGAAGGTGCGGCCCTTCTCGCGCATTTCCGAGAGGATGAAGTTGCCGGTGCCGTTGATGATCCCCGCCAGCCAGTTGATGCGGTTGGCCGACAGGCCTTCGCGGATCGCCTTGATCACCGGGATGCCACCGGCCACGGCGGCTTCGAAGGCCACGATCACACCCTTCTCCTGGGCCTTGGCGAAGATCTCGTTGCCGTGCACGGCGATCAGCGCCTTGTTCGCGGTGACCACATGCTTGCCGTTCTCGATGGCCTTGAGCACCAGGTCACGGGCCACGGTGTAGCCGCCCACCAGCTCGATGACGATATCGATTTCAGGGTTGGTGGCCACGGCGAAGACATCGTTGGTAATCGCAATACCGGTCGTTTGGAACTGCGGCTTTGGCGTACGGGTAGCAATTTGCGCTACTTCGATTCCACGCCCGGCACGGCGGGCAATCTCCTCGGCGTTGCGCTGAAGTACGTTTAGGGTACCGCCACCGACAGTACCCAGCCCACAGATGCCTACTTTGACCGGATTCACTCTGAACTCCCCATAAAACGGCCGACTCTAGGCCGGCCGTGGAATACAGCCGCAAACTGCGCGGCTCTCTATTAATGGCCCGCCGGCTTGGCCGGCGAGCCATGATCGTCAAAGGCTAGCGTGACGATGCAGGATTATTTCGCACCCAGGGCCAGTTTGGCGATCTGCGGTGCCGGCTGGTAGCCGGGAATCACCTGGCCATCGGCCAGAACGATGGCCGGGGTGCCGTTGACACCGATCGACTGGCCCAGGGCGAATTGCTTGGACACCGGGTTGGCGCACTTGGCGGCCTTGATTTCCTTGCCGTCGACCATCTTGTCCATCGCGGCCTTCTTGTCCGCCGAGCACCAGACCGCCTGCAGCTGTTCGTCACCCGGCGAGCCCAGGCCCTGGCGCGGGAACGCCACGTAGCGCACTTCCACACCCAGCTTGTTCAGCTCGGGCACTTCGGCGTGCAGCTTGTGGCAGTACGGGCAGGTGGTGTCGGTGAACACGGTGATGTGGGTCTTGGTCTCGCCAATGGCTGGATAGACCACAGTTTCCGCGACCGGAATGCCGTTGATCAACTTGGAAATGCCCAGGCGCTCGGTTTTTTCGGTGAGGTTGACCGGCTTGCCGTCCTTGAGCTGGAACAGGTAGCCCTGGACCACGAACTGGCCGTCGGCGCTGGCGTACAGCACACGGCTGCCCTTGAGCTTGACTTCGTACAGGCCGCCCATGGGGCTGGCGGTAATGCTTTCCACAGGCGTTTCGAGCTGCAGGGTCTCGAGGCTCTTGCGGATGGCTTTCTCGGCACTGTCATCGGCCATGGCAAAAGTGCTGAGCAGCGCCAGGGAGGCGGCGGCAAAAATCTGGGTCAAGCGCATGGGAACTCCTGAAGGCGGGCAAATGGGCCATTCGCAGCGATCACCATGGCAACCGCTCGCAAACAGCCGTTTTGCAAACCGGCAAAGCCTATCACATCTGTTTGCCCGCACCGACTACGGGCGACGCAAAGCACGGCCCGCAAGGCAACTCAACCGCGCGGATGGTGCTTGGCGTGCAAATCCTGCAGCCGGGCACGGGCCACATGGGTATAGATCTGGGTGGTGGACAGGTCGCTATGGCCCAACAGCATCTGCACCACTCGCAGGTCGGCGCCGTGATTGAGCAGATGGGTAGCAAAGGCATGGCGCAAGGTGTGGGGCGACAGCGCCTTGCCGATCCCGGCGACCTTGGCCTGGTGCTTGATCCGATGCCAGAAGGTCTGGCGGGTCATCTGCTCGCCACGCAGGCTGGGGAACAGCACGTCACTGGGACGCCCGCCCAGCAGCTCGGCGCGGGCATCACGCATGTAGCGTTCGACCCAGACGATCGCCTCCTCGCCCATGGGCACCAGGCGCTCCTTGCTGCCCTTGCCCATGACCCGCAGCACGCCCTGGCGCAGGTTGACCTGCTCCAGGGTCAGGCTGATCAGTTCGGTCACCCGCAGGCCGCAGGCATAGAGCACTTCGAGCATGGCCCGGTCGCGCTGGCCGATGGCCTCGCTCAGATCCGGCGCGGCCAGCAGCGCTTCCACATCCGCCTCCGACAGCGACTTGGGCAACGGACGCCCCAGTTGCGGCATGTCGATCTGCAAGGTGGGGTCGATTTCAATCAGCTTTTCCCGCAGCAGATAGCGATAGAAACCACGCACCCCCGAGAGGAATCGCGCTGTCGAGCGGGGCTTGTAGGCTTGCTCCACGCGCCAGGCCAGGTGATCGAGGATCAGCTCGCGCCCGGCCCGAGGCAACTCCAGCCCCTGCTCCTGCAACCAGCCGTTGAACAACGCCAGGTCACTGCGATAGGCGTCGCGCGTGTTGTCGGACAGGCCTTTCTCCAACCACAGGGCGTCGAGAAAACGGTCGATCAGGGGGTGGTCGATGGCAGGCATAGAGACTCGAAAGGCGCGGCCCAGAGGCCAGGCGTAAAAAAATAGTGAACTGCGCGCAGGGTCGCTAGTCTTTCATAGCCAGCCATTTTCAGGAACAGGGTGCATTGATGAGTGAACAACAGATTCTGCTGGCCTTCGGCGGTATCGGCGTGGCCGCGCTGGGCTGCCAGTGGCTGGCCTGGAGGCTGAAACTGCCGGCCATTCTCTTTCTGTTGCTCAGCGGCATTCTGGCCGGGCCGATACTGGGCTGGCTCGACCCGCAAGAGATGTTCGGCCCGCTGCTGATGCCCCTGGTTTCGCTGGCCGTGGCGCTGATCCTGTTCGAAGGCAGCCTGACCCTGCACCTCTCCGAGTGGCGCGAGATCGGCAGCGTAGTGCACCGTCTGGTGACCATCGGCGCGCTGTCCACCTGGGCCGTGATCACCCTGGCCACCCACTGGCTGCTGGGCTTCGACTGGATGCTGGCCCTGCTGTTCGGCACCCTGACCCTGGTCACCGGGCCGACGGTGATCGTGCCGATGCTGCGCGTGGTGCGGCCCAAGGCTTCGATCGCCAACATCCTGCGCTGGGAAGGCATCGTCATCGACCCTATCGGCGCCCTGCTGGCGGTGGTGGTCTACAGCTTCATCATCGCCAGCGCCGAGGGCGCCGGCCTGAGCCAGAGCCTGCTGACCTTCGGCGGGGTGATTCTGTGCGGCAGCCTGTTCGGCATCGCCGGCGGCTGGGTGCTGGGCAGCATCATGCGCCGCCAGTGGCTGCCGGAATACCTGCACAACCTGGCAACCCTGGCGGCAGTGCTGGGAATCTTCATCGCGTCCAACCAGGTGATGCACGAATCCGGACTGCTGGCGGTGACCCTGATGGGCATGTGGATGGCCAACATGAAGGGCGTGGATGTGCGGCACATCCTGCACTTCAAGGAAAACCTCAGCGTGCTGCTGATTTCCGGGCTGTTCATCCTCCTGGCGGCACGCCTGGACCTCAAGGCGCTGATAGCCCTGGGCCCGCTGGTGCTGATCCTGCTGCTGGTGATCCAGTTCATCGCCCGGCCACTGAACGTGCTGCTGTCCACCGCCGGGTCGAGCCTCAACTGGCGCGAACGCGCCTTGCTGGCGTGGATTGCCCCACGGGGGATTGTTGCGGCAGCGGTGTCGGCGATCTTCGCCATCCGCCTGGATGAAGCCGGTCATCAGGGGGCATTGCTGCTGGTGCCACTGACCTTTGCCGTGATCATCGGCACCGTGGTCCTGCAAAGCGCCACCGCACGCCCCCTGGCGCGCCTGTTGAAAGTCGCCGAGCCAGCGCCCAGCGGCTTTCTCATCGTCGGCGCCAACGGCCCGGCACGGACCCTTGGCAAAGCCTTGCAGCAACTGGGCAGCCGGGTGCTGTTGACCGACTCCAGCTGGGAAAACATTCGCGCGGCGCGCATGGAAGGGCTGCCCACCTATTTCGGCAACCCCGCCTCGCAGCACGCCGATGCCCATCTGGACCTGGTGGGCCTGGGCCACTTGCTTGCACTCTCGCCCTCAGGAGAGCTGAACACCCTGGCCGCCATGCGCTTTCGCCACGACTTCGGCCACCAGCGCCTGTTCGCCCTGGCCAACAGCCAGGAAAGCCGGCGCACCGACAAGCACCGGGCCAGCCACGAACACCGCGGCCAGTTGCTGGGCAGCGAGGCCCTGACCTACACCAAGTTGGCCAGCCTGCTGGGCCAGGGCGCGGAGCTGTACAGCACCAACCTGACCGAAGCCTTTGGCTGGGACGATTACCAGGCCCTGCACGGCGAACGCGCCACCCTGCTGTTCGCCCGCGACAATAGCGGCTGGGTGCATGTCGTTACCCCAGACAGCAGCCTCAAGCCGGCGGCAGGCTGGACGCTGCTGGCCCTGATCCAGCCCGAGTCCCTGTAACGCTCCCCCTTGCAGGAACTGGTTTGCCAGCGAAGAGGCCCGATGGCTTATTCGCCGGCACGCCGGCTCCTACGTCGCAAACCCTGGAAGCACCGGCACCGGGCGCTTGTCATCGTCGATGGCGACAAAGCTGAACAAGCCATGGATGGCCTTTTCCCGACCATCACAGCTCATGCTCTCTACATACACCTCGACTTCGACCTTGAGGCTGGTGTTGCCCACCTTCACCACTCGCCCCACCAGTTCGACGATCGAACCCGCTGCAATCGGATGGTTGAAATCAATGCGGTCGGTGGACACCGTCACCAGCGGCAGCCGGCAGAAACGGGTCGCGGCAATAAACGAAACCTCGTCCATCCAGGCCAGGGCAGTGCCGCCGAACAGGGTGTTGTGATGATTGGTGGTGGACGGGAATACCGCCTTGGTCACGCGGGTCACCGAGAGTTCGGTACGGCGCTGGATTTCTTGCTCACGAAGGGTCATCGGACTACTGCCTGAATGGATGGATCCGCGCACGGGCACGCTGCGGGCATGGAGCGCCAATGGGCGCTGCCGGGCAGCGAGCCAAGGCTGGATGGGAATAATCGGGGGCGGCCTGCCTGTGGATAGAACCAGGCCAGGATTGCCGGGAGGATGTGACGCACCCTGGGCGTCCGTGCAGGCTGCACAGCTCGGGCGATCACACTTTATTGGGCCGGCGAGTATATCGCCGGCCGGCAGGGGCCGAAAGAACCCGCCAGGGGCCAGAGGCCACAACCGGCGATAAAAAATGCGATTATCCGCGCACTGAAAAAGGAGACCCGCCGCCATGGATGCCCCGCTCGCGCCTTCGCTCGTCGCGCACCTGCAACAACGCCTGAACGCCGACCGAGTGGATCATCCGAACTTCATCGGCCCGCCGCCCGACATCAGCCCATTGACGCCCGCTCAATTGGGCAGCCTGTGGCCGGCCATCCGCCGGGCCCTGCGCGACCATGCCAACCCGGCGGCGCAGCAACTGGCGGCTGCGATCGTGCAGCAGGCCATGCAACTGGAGCTGAGCCCAGCCCTCGATCAAGCCACTTTGCTGGAAGCGCTGCGCAGCTGCGTGAACTGGCAGGAGGCGCTGGAACAACTGGCCTGTTTCAGCGGTACACCGAGCCCCGCCCTGGCCGAGGAACTGCGCAGGATCCTTGCGGAGCCGGGCCCACAGTGGGCGCTGCACTACCACCAGGCGTACGTGCTGGCGCAATGGGTGGATGAAGAAACCCGCACGGCGCTGCGGCGTTGCGTGGAACAACACTACGCCAATGCGCCCTACGCCCGGCAGGAGTTCGAACTGCTCGGGCAACTGGAACCTCGCTCACGGCAGGCCCTGGCCGGCAGCGAGTACTGGACCGGCCAACATCACCTGAGCGCCGATCCGGCCAGGGTGCTGATGGATGACGCGGCGTACGTCGAATTCTCACAGCAGATCCTCAGCACTGCCGCCCAGCGCCTGGACGCTATCCACAGCGGCGCCACGCCCTATGTGGCCGATGGCGCCTTTACCACCGATGACACCCCGGTGATCGCCCGCGCCGCGCGGGTCGCCCTGCTGCGCGATGCCTCCTGGCTGCCGCCACTGATGGACATTTTGCTGCCCAAGGCCTGCGTCGCCCCGACACAGGCCAAGACTGCGCCGTCGCAGTCCCTGGCCATTGCCCTGGGGCACTGCATCGAGCAGGTGCCAACCCCGGAAAGCGTGCAAGCACTGCGCAGCGCCCTGAGCCTGGTGCGCCATGCCAGCATCCAGAAAAAACTCACCCGCAACCTCAAACCTGCAGAACGCGGCCTGGCCCAACGCCCCGAGATCGCCCTGCGCCTGGCCCCCACCAGCACGCCCGGCAAGGCCCAGCACGGGCTTCTGGCCAGTTGCCTGGAATCCGGGCTGTGGCAAACCTTCGAGTTGTCTTACAGCGACTGGCGAGCACAACTGGCAGACTCCGCCGTGGGCTCGCCCTTTGCCCGCTCACTGGTTTGGGTTGCCCGTTGCGCAGATAGCCAACGCCGCAGCTTCCTGCTGGACGCGGATGCTCAAGCGCTAGACTGCCGGGGCCAACCGCTGAGCCTGGATGCCGGGTGCAGGATTTCGCTATGGCACCCGCTGTCAGCCAACGCCGCAGAACGCCACGCCTGGCAGGCCCTGATCAGCGCGCGCCGGATCAAGCAGCCGCTGCGCCAAGTGTTTCGCGAGTACTACTTGCCCTCTCAGCAAGAGCTGGAAAGCCACACCTGCCAGGCATTCGCCGGATACAGCCTGGCCATCCGCCCCCTGATCGGCCTGGCCCGCCGCGAAGGCTGGAAGATCGACAGGGACAGCGGCCTGAGCCGGAACCTGGGGGATATCCGGGTGAGCTTTGCGGTGGACGCGGCACTCTATCCTGGGCTGCAGGGGCACTGCCTGTCCGGCAGCGCAAGCTTCGCTCGGCGCACCGATAAACACTGGCAGCCGATGCTGCTGCAGGACGTGCCGCCGCAAGTGTTTTCAGAAGCCTGCCGGGCCATCGACCTGCTGGTGAGCGTCAGCAGTTTCGCCATCGAAGAGCTGGCACAGAGCGCCACCGGCCAGCCCCTGCCGCAAATGCCGGCAGCCAGGCGCGAGCAACGCCTGAATCTGTTGGCCGGACAGAATCTCACCCAGATGACGCTGATGCGCCGCCACGTGCTGGGCATGGCCTTCGCCACGCTGATCGAGGAGGGGAAGTTGTCGCTGGAGGGGCGCCATGTCCGCATCGGCGACCATGCGGTGCATCTGGTCACCGGGCGCGTGACACGCGATGGCGAACCCGTGGAGATGGCCCTGGCGGCGCAAAGCGGCAAATTGACCGCCCTGCCCTGGCTGCCTTATGACGAGGTACTGCTGGAACGGATCGCCAACACGGTCTGCGCCCTGCTGAACCGCTCCGGGCATTAAATGACAGGCAACAAAAAAGCAGCCCGTAGGCTGCTTTTTTCTGCATCGGAAGCTGGACTTAAGCCAGTTTTTCCTTGATGCGAGCTGCTTTACCCGACAGGTCGCGCAGGTAGTACAGCTTGGCTTTACGCACGTCACCGCGACGCTTGACAGCCATGCTGTCGATCTGCGGGGAGTAGGTCTGGAAAGTACGCTCTACGCCAACACCGTTGGAGATTTTACGTACGGTGAACGCGCTGTTCACACCGCGGTTGCGCTTGGCGATCACTACGCCTTCGAACGCCTGCAGACGGGAACGATCGCCTTCCTTCACTTTCACCTGAACGACAATGGTGTCGCCCGGGGCAAAGGCTGGGATCTCTTTGGTCATCTGCTCTGCTTCGAGTGCAAGGATGATTTTGTTGGTCATGCTGTGCTCCTAAGGTAAATCGTCGGATCTACCATCGATACGTTGTTAACTATCGTCCCGCTCGCGGAGATATTCCTCGAGCAGCTTCTTCTCTTCTCCAGAAAGCGAGCGGCTTTCCAGAAGATCGGCGCGTCGTTCATAGGTCCGACCAAGGGACTGCTGTAAACGCCAACGCCGGATGTGTGCGTGATTGCCACTTAGCAATACGTCGGGAACACGCTGATCCGCATACACCTCCGGTCGGGTGTAGTGCGGGCAATCCAGCAGACCGTCCGTGAAGGAATCTTCCTCCGCGGAATCCACATGCCCTAAAGCTCCGGGCAGCAGTCGCGTAACCGCATCAATCAGGACCATCGCCGGCAGCTCGCCACCGGAGAGTACATAGTCGCCAATCGACCACTCTTCATCGACATGAGCCTCAATAAAACGCTCGTCAATGCCTTCATAACGACCAGCAATCAGGATCAATGCATCCTCATTCGCCAACTCGCGCACCGCCGACTGATTCAGTTGACGGCCCTGGGGCGACAGGTAGATCACCTTCGCGCCCTCCCCGGCTGCGTTTCTGGCCTGAACCAGTGCATCCTCCAGGGGCTTGATCTTCATCACCATGCCCGGACCACCGCCAAACGGGCGATCGTCCACAGTGTGATGTCGATCCGTGGTGTAGTCTCGCGGATTCCAACAGGTCAGCTGCAACAGCCCCTGTTTCACCGCGCGGCTGGTTATGCCGTACTCGCTGATGGCGGAGAACATCTCGGGAAACAAACTGATCACTTCTACGCGCAAGTTAGCCACGCTTAGAAGTCCGCATCCCATTCCACCTTCATCTCGCCCGCGGCCAGGTCGACAGCCAACACGCATTGCTCGGTATAGGGCAACAGGCGTTCGCGATCATCCAGGCTGCCAGCGCAAGGCTTGACCACCATTACATCGTTCGAGCCGGTCTCCAGCAGGTGATCGATCTTCCCGAGCAGTTGCCCGAGGCCGTCGATAACCTTGAGACCTTGCAGCTGGTACCAGTAGTACTCGCCGTCGGTCAGTTCAGGGAACAGGCTGCGCGGCACGCAGATCTCGTAACCGGCCAGAAGACGAGCTTCCTCGCGATCATCAAGACCCTTGAGCTTTGCGACCAGGAACTTGTCGTTCCCGCGTCCGCTGACCAGCTCAACCTGCTTCACGCTACCTTCGCGCTTGAGCGTCCAGGTTTTGTAGTCCAACAGGTTTTTAATCGGATCAGTAAAGGAAAAGACCTTCACTTCGCCGCGAACGCCATGAACAGAGTAGATTTTGCCGATAACGATCAAATCATCAGCAGGAGCAGGCGTCGCGTTCATAGGGTTCAGGCTGCAGCCTTAGCCGATTCCTTCAGCAACTGAGCAACACGCTCAGAAGGCTGTGCACCAACGCTCAGCCAGTAGGCTACGCGCTCTTGGTTCACGGACAGGCGGACTTCTTGACCACGAGCGATCGGGTTGAAGAAGCCAACTTGTTCTTTGTGCGAACCGTCGCGTGGGTTGCGGCTGTCGGTCACGGTCAAGTGGTAAAACGGGCGCTTTTTGGAGCCGCCAAGGGCAAGACGGATTGTTAGCATGTGAACATCGTTCCTGTAGTCGGTGCTGCAAATCTAAATGCACAGCGGGCATGGGTGCCCGAAAGGCCGCATATTCTAAGGAATATCCGGACTTTTGCAAATGACTTTTTCCGGCGCCCGTCGGCTGCCATTCAGATTTGCCATGGAGCTGCCGCAAGCGACAGCGAGTGAGCACACCCCAATCGAGGGTTTGCCCGGGATTCCACGTCCCCGTGGAAAAAAGCGCCGGCATGACGGCCGGCGCGGATTCTTCAGATCTTCGGCATGCCGCCGCCGGGCAACATACCGCCCATGCCGCGCATCATCTTGGCCATACCGCCCTTGGCGGAGAACTTCTTCATCATCTTCTGCATCTGCTTGTGCTGCTTGATCAAGCGACCGATGTCCTGCACCTGGGTGCCGGAACCCAGGGCGATCCGGCGCTTGCGCGAACCGCTGATCAGCTCGGGGTCGCGGCGCTCGGCCGGGGTCATGGAGTTGATGATGGCTTCCATCTGCTTGAACTGCTTCTCTGCCGCGCCCTGGGCATTGCCCATCTGCGCCAGGTTCACGCCACCGATGTTCGGCAGCTTGTCCATCAGGCCGCCGAGACCGCCCATGTTCTTCATCTGTTGCAACTGATCGCGGAAGTCTTCGAGGTCGAAGCCCTTGCCCTTCTTCAGTTTCTTGGCAAGCTTGTCGGCCTTGTCCTTGTCGAGGGTCGCTTCAGCCTGTTCGATCAGGCTGAGCACGTCGCCCATGCCGAGGATGCGCGAAGCGATACGCTCAGGGTGGAATGGCTCCAGGGCTTCGCTCTTCTCGCCCATGCCGATGAACTTGATCGGCTTGCCGGTAATGGCCCGCACCGACAGCGCGGCACCGCCACGGGCGTCACCATCGACCTTGGTCAGGATCACCCCGGTCAGCGGCAGCGCGTCGCCAAAGGCCTTGGCGGTGTTGGCGGCGTCCTGACCGGTCATGGCGTCGACCACGAACAGGGTTTCCACCGGTTTGATGGCCGCGTGCAGCGCCTGGATCTCGTCCATCATCTCGCTGTCGACGTGCAGGCGACCGGCGGTGTCGACGATCACCACGTCGATGAACTTGAGTTTCGCTTCCTTAATAGCCGCTTCGGCGATGGCCACCGGCTTCTGGCTCAGGTCCGACGGGAAGAAGGTCACGCCAATATCATTGGCCAGGGTTTCCAGCTGCTTGATCGCCGCCGGACGGTAGACGTCCGCGGAGACCACCATCACGCTCTTTTTCTTGCGCTCTTTAAGGAAGCGCGCAAGCTTGCCGGCGGTGGTGGTTTTACCCGCCCCCTGCAGACCGGCCATCAGCACCACGGCTGGCGGCACGGCGCTGAGGTTCAAATCTTCGTTGGCCGCGCCCATCAGGCTTTCCAGCTCGGCCTGGACAATCTTCACAAAGGCCTGGCCCGGAGTCAGGCTGCGGGACACTTCGGTGCCGACCGCACGCTCTTTCACCGAGTTGACGAAGTCCTTGACCACCGGCAACGCAACGTCGGCTTCGAGCAGCGCCATGCGCACTTCGCGCAGGGTGTCTTTGATGTTGTCCTCGGTCAGCTTGGCCTTGCCGGTGACATGGCGCAGCGTCTGCGAGAGACGGTCGGTTAGGTTTTCAAACATGCTCGATCCTTTCAGGCCCAAGGTAGACCGGGGTAATGGCGGCCCAGAGCGTAATAAACAAGTGCTCGATGAGCCTGCGGCGTGGGCAGGTCGCGGATTATAGCGAAGACTGTGCGTGGCGGACACCTCGCCGTCTGCTTGCCTGGTCTTTCAGGGCTCTGGGTTCTATGCCAAACTCAGCGACTTTCGGGCCTGCCTAACAGGATTTATGCTCCCCTTGTCACCCAGTTTGCTACCCACCCTCGCCGCCGCCGTCCTTTATGCCGCTGCGACCTTCTACCAAGGCTCCCGCCTGGCCACAGGCGCCAAGGCGAACAAGCGCCTGCTGGTTACGCTCGGCATCCTGGCCTTGCTGGCCCATGCCGCCAGCCTGCTGACCCACTTGTTGACTCCGGTGGGCCTGGGCCTGGACTTCTTCAGCGCCGCCAGCCTGATTGCCGCTGCAGTCATCGCCCTGACCCTGCTGGCCTGCTGGCGCATCCCGGTGGAAAACCTGCTGGTGCTGCTGTTCCCGCTCGGCGCCCTGACCGCGCTACTGGCGCAATTCGTCCCCACCGGCACAGTGCCGGTGATCGATGAGGAACCCGGGATCCTCGCCCATATCCTGTTGTCGATCCTGGCCTACGGCATGTTCACCATCGCGGTGTTCCAGGCCTTGTTGCTGCTGGTGCAGGACCATCAACTGAAGAACAAGCACCCGTCCGGGCTGATCAGGAACTTCCCACCGCTGCAAACCATGGAAAGCCTGCTGTTCGGTTTTCTCTGGGCCGGCTGGACCCTGCTGTCGCTGTCGCTGATCTCCGGCTGGCTGTTCGTCGAGAACCTGTTCGCCCAGCACCTGGTGCACAAGACCCTGCTGGCCTGCCTGGCCTGGGTGGTGTTCAGCGTGCTGCTCTGGGGCCGCAATCGCCTCGGCTGGCGCGGACACAAGGCAATTCGCTGGACCCTGGCAGGTTTCTGCCTGCTGATGCTGGCCTACTTTGGCAGCAAGCTGGTTCGTGAATACATCCTGCACATCTGACGACCGGCCATGACCGACTCCCTGCCCACCGGGCCCATGCTCGCGGTAATCGCCCTGCTCATCGTCTGGTCGGGCCTGTTCACCGCTATCGATGCCGCCCAGCAGCACCTGCTGACCCTGCGCGGCAACTCGCGCAATGGCGACAAGTCCCAGGCACGCCTGGCTTTCCCCAAGGAAAGCCTGATCCTGTGCAATACCCTGTGCCGGGTCTTGGCGGTGGTCATCAGCACCCTGCTGGCGCTGTTCTACTGGGCGGAAAATGGCCCCTGGCTGGCCTGCCTGATCAGCACCTGCGCCCTGCTGGTGCTGGCCGAATACCTGCCGCGGGCCCTGGCCGTGCGCTACCCGGAAGGTACCTTGGGCTTTGGCAACAGCCTGCTGCTCATCCCGATGAAAATCGTCTATCCCCTGGCCTGGCTGCTCGACACCCTCAGCCAGTTGCTGCTGCGCCCGTTTGCCCGCAAGGCCGGCGCGGTCAAGCACAGTGACGACGACCCGGCGCTGCTGGACGACGAGCCTACGCCGCAGGAGCCACACGCCCTGTCCGGCATCCACGCCCTGGACAACATCACCGTCAACGACATCCTGGTGCCCCGCAGCGAAGTGGACGGCATCAACCTGGACGACCCGATCGAAGACATCATCGCCCAACTGCGCCTGAACAGACGCACACGGCTGCCGGTGTTCCACAGCGATATCAACCAGGTCGAAGCGGTGCTCAACACCCGGCAGATCCGTCACCTGCTGCCGGACGCCAGCCTGACCAAGGACGCCCTGCTGGCGGCCTGCCACGAGCCCTACTTCGTCCCGGAAAGCACCCCGTTGCAGTTGCAACTGCTCAACTTCCACAAGCAGCAACGGCGCCTGGGCATGGTGGTGGACGAATACGGCGAAGTGCTGGGCATCGTCACCCTGGAAGACATCCTCGAAGAAATCGTCGGCGAGTTCGAAAGCGAGCACAGCCTGGACAACCCGCACATCCACCCCCAGGCCGATGGCCGCTATGTGGTGGAAGGTGCGGCATCGATCCGCGAGCTGAACAAGAGCCTGGGCTGGCACCTGCCCAGCGACGGTCCCAAGACCCTCAACGGCCTGGTCACCGAAGCCCTGGAAACCATCCCCGACAGCGCGGTGTGCCTGAAAATCGGCCGCTACCGCCTGGAAATCCTCGAAACCGAGGAAAACCGCGTCAGCCGCGTACTGATCTGGCACACCAGCAGCGTCCCCGCCCGCATCTGATCGCCTGCCGCCGCGGCCAATGGCGCCCCGAAGCTCGAAAACCTTCTCGCCAGCCCGGCAGCCGCCAAGCCCCTTGTTGAATCGTTAGCCGCCTTTCTATAATCGATCCGCTTACCCAAGCCCTGTGCAGACCCGCGTGCTACCCGCACCCAGCGCAAATCTGCCGATAACCAGCCCTTCTGTTCGACGTCACTCCCATCCCGAGGGACGACCGCGCCAAACCCACATCCCTGGGTGCTCGACCATAATAATTCGCTCCACCGGAGCACAGACTGTCAGGGATAACCGCATGACGACCAGCACCGCCTACAGCGCCACCACGCCTGCCCAACCGAGCAATTCCACCTCGCGGGTAGCCACTGCCAGCTTTATCGGCACCGCCATCGAGTTCTACGACTTCTACGTCTACGCCACCGCCGCCGCACTGGTGATAGGCCCGGTGTTCTTTCCCCAGACCTCCGGCACCGCCCAGATGCTCTCGGCGTTCCTGACCTTCGGCATCGCCTTCCTTGCCCGCCCCCTGGGCTCGGCACTGTTCGGCCACTTCGGCGACCGTATCGGACGCAAGTCGACCCTGGTTGCCTCGCTGCTGCTGATGGGCGTGTGCACCACCCTGATCGGCGTCCTGCCAGGCTACGCCAGCATCGGCGCCTGGGCGCCCATCCTGCTTTGCGTGCTGCGCTTCGGCCAGGGCCTGGGGCTGGGTGGCGAATGGGGCGGCGCCGCTCTGCTGGCCACGGAGAACGCACCGGAAGGCAAGCGCGCCTGGTTCGGCATGTTCCCGCAGTTGGGCCCCTCCATCGGCTTTCTCGCGGCCAACGGCCTGTTCCTGGCCCTGGCCATGGGCCTGGATGACGAGCAGTTCCGCTCCTGGGGCTGGCGCATTCCCTTCCTGCTCAGCGCCGCCCTGGTGATGGTGGGCCTGTACGTGCGCCTGAAGCTGCACGAAACCCCGGTCTTTGCCAACGCCGTGGCACGCCAGGAACGAGTGAAGATGCCGCTGGTGGAACTCTTCAGCCAATACTGGATGCCGGTGCTGCTGGGCGCGGCCTCGATGGTGGTGTGCTACGCCCTGTTCTACATCTCCACGGTATTTTCCCTGAGCTACGGCGTCGCCACCCTGGGCTACAGCCGGGAAACCTTCCTCGGCCTGCTGTGCTTTGCCGTGCTGTTCATGGCGGCGGCGACCCCGCTGTCGGCCTGGGCCAGCGATCGCTTCGGGCGCAAGCCGGTGCTGGTGGTTGGCGGCGTGCTGGCGATTCTGTCCGGCTTCACCATGGAACCTTTGCTGACCCAGGGCTCCACCGCCGGCGTGGCGCTGTTCCTGTGCATCGAGCTGTTTCTGATGGGGGTGACCTTCGCCCCGATGGGCGCGCTGCTGCCGGAACTGTTTCCGACCCACGTGCGCTATACCGGCGCTTCGGCGGCTTACAACCTGGGGGGCATCGTCGGAGCTTCGGCGGCGCCCTTCTTCGCCCAGAAGCTGGTGGCGCTGGGCGGGCTGAGCTGGGTTGGGGGGTATGTGTCAGGGGCGGCGATCCTGAGTTTGATCGCGGTGCTGTGCTTGAAGGAAACGCGGAACAACGATTTGAATCGGGTCGTGTGAACAAAGGCTTCGCGAGCAAGCTCGCTCCTACAGATTCAACGCAAACCTTGTAGGAGCGAGCTTGCTCGCGATGTTTTTTTTACAGCTCGACCACCACCGCTTGCGCAGCGCGGGTCGCCTTGGCCCGGGCGGCTTCGATCGACTCGTCACGCGCCAGGGCCACGCCCATGCGGCGCTGGCCATTGACTTCCGGCTTGCCGAACAGGCGCAACGCAGTGTCCGGCTCGCTCAGAGCGGCGCCAAGGTTGGCGAAAGCGGTCTGGGTGGATTTGCCTTCCACCAGGATCACCGCCGAGGCCGAAGGCCCGAACTGGCGGATCAGTGGAATCGGCAAGCCGAGAATGGCCCGCGCATGCAGGGCGAACTGGGACAGGTCCTGGGAAATCAGGGTCACCAGGCCAGTGTCGTGTGGGCGCGGCGACACTTCGCTGAACCACACCTGATCGCCCTTGATGAACAGCTCCACGCCAAACAGGCCGCGCCCCCCCAGGGCCTCGGTGACGGCCTTGGCCACACGCTCGGACTCGGCCAGGGCTTTGGGACTCATGGCCTGCGGCTGCCAGGATTCCTGATAGTCGCCCTTTTCCTGACGATGGCCGACCGGCGCACAGAAGGTCGTGCCGCCCACATGACGCACGGTCAACAGGGTGATTTCGTAGTCGAAGTCGATAAAGCCTTCGATGATCACTCGGCCCTTGCCGGCACGGCCGCCTTCCTGGGCGTAGTCCCAGGCTTTCTGCACGTCGTCGACGCTGCGCAGCAGGCTCTGGCCCTTGCCCGAGGAACTCATCACCGGCTTGACCACGCACGGGAAGCCCAGGTCTTGCACGGCCTTGGAATAGTCTTCGAAGGTGTCGGCGAAATGGTATGGCGAGGTCGGCAAGTCCAGCTCTTCAGCGGCCAGGCGGCGGATGCCTTCGCGGTTCATGGTCAAGGAAGTGGCCCGGGCGGTGGGGATCACGGTGAACCCCTCGGCTTCCAGCTCCACCAGGGTCGCGGTGGCGATGGCTTCGATTTCGGGCACGATGAAGTGTGGCTTCTCGGCTTCGATCACGGCCCGCAGGGCCGCGCCGTCGAGCATGTTGATCACGTGGCTGCGATGGGCAACCTGCATCGCCGGGGCGTTGGCGTAGCGGTCCACGGCAATCACCTCGACACCCAGGCGTTGCAGCTCGATCACCACCTCCTTGCCCAACTCACCACAGCCACAAAGCAAGACGCGGGTCGCGGTTGGCGACAGTGGAGTTCCGATACGAGTCATCTGAAGGTCCTCAAAGGAGCGGATCATCGAGGGCCGAGCGCCAGGCGGGCGACCCATGGGGAGCGGCATTTTACATGAAGCGCGGGCTTTGGCTCAGCCGGCACACGCCGCTTTGCGCAAACGCCAGGCCATGGCCAACCAGACCACGGTGACCCCGGCGAACTTCGAACCCAGGGCGGTCAGCACGACCCCAGGGGTCAAGGCATCGATCATGCCGTAGAAGATGAAGGTATCCAGGGGAATGCTCAGGGCCGAACTGATCCACAGGCGATCATGCAGGGGCCGCTTGGTGATGCTGAACACCAGCCAGTCGATGCATTCCGAGACGGCGAACGCCGTGGCGCTGGCCAGGGCGATGGTCGGGTCGGAGGTGACATAGGACAACACCAGGGCCGCCAGCATGGCGACGATGGCGCCATGGCCGAAGCGCGTCTGCACCATGTCCCGCAGGACAAACACCAACCCGCCCCAGGCCGACCAGACGATATCCAGCTGCGGCGCGACGGAAAAGGCGTAATTGATCAGCACGACGCTGCTGATATAGGCGATCAGGAAGAACATGGGGGCCAAGGGTACCTGTCAGGAAGGTGCACAGGTTACTGCAGGCCCGGGGCAGGGCCAAGAAACCCTTTCGCCAGCAAACTGGCTCCTGCACAAGATTGCAGGAGCCAGCTTGCGGGCGAAACGAGCGGATCAACTTGCCGAGCTGGTGCCGATCATCCACAGCAACCCACTGGACTTGGCCCGCTCATGGCACAGGGCCAGGACCGCACGCCGCTCGGCGTTGTCCATGCGGCTCCAGCGGGTGATCTCGTCCACGGTGCGCTGGCAACCGGTGCAGATATCCTGCTCGTCCAGGGCACAGATGCTCACGCAGGGTGAAGCAACGGGTCTTTCAGGGGTTGTCATTGTTCTTGCTCAACCAGATCTCGGGCATAACGCTGGGCATTATGAACGTAGTGCGCAGCGCTGGCTTCGAGCATTTTCTTCTGCGGTTCGGTCAGCTCCCGCACCACCTTGCCCGGCGAGCCAATGACCAGCGAACCGTCGGGGATTTCCTTGCCCTCGCCGATCAGCGAGTTGGCGCCGATGATGCAATTCTTGCCGATCTTGGCGCCATTGAGGATCACCGCGTTGATGCCGATCAGGCTGTAGTCGCCCACGGTGCAACCGTGCAGCATGGCGTTGTGGCCGATGGTCACGCCGGTACCGATGGTCAGTGGAAAGCCCATGTCGGTGTGCATCACCGTGCCATCCTGGACGTTGCTGTGCTTGCCGATCAGGATCAGTTCGTTGTCCCCGCGCAGCACGGCGTTGAACCAGACGCTGGCTCCCTCCTCCAGCTTGACCTTGCCCACCAGCGTGGCATTCGGGGCAACCCAGCTCTGTGGATGGGTCTCGACTCGGGCGTCGCCCAGGCGGTATTTCATCTTATTGTCCTCATGGCTCAGGCAGCCGCGGGTTTATGCCATGCGAAGTGATGGCTTCAGGTATCGATATAGTTTTTCGGCGGGCGATGCAGGCTGATTCCGGCGTCGTACAACAGGTTGACCAGCTCGACGATCATGATCGCGGTCAGGCCCCAGATCTTGTACTCGCCAAAGCGGTAGCTGGGGACGTACCAACTGCGCCCCTGATAATCGATGCGATGGGTATGTTCGCGGGGGTCCTGGCGAAAGAACTCCAGAGGCACGCTGAAAACGGCGGCGATCTCGGCGTCATTGGCCTGGTATTCGACATAGTCGGGAATCACCCCGACGTAAGGCGTGACCTTGATTCCGTGCAGGGAAATCAGCGGGCTCAAAGGCCCGATGACCTCCACCAGCCCCGGCGGCAGGCCGATTTCCTCCTGGGCCTCGCGCAGCGCGGTGAAGATCAGGTCCGGGTCTTCCGGATCGCGCCGGCCACCAGGGAAAGCCACCTCGCCGCCATGGGTCGACAGCCCACTGGCACGCAAGGTCAACACCAGCTCCGGTTCTTCGCTGCGGGTGATGGGCACCAGCACCGCAGCTTCGGGAAAACGTCGGTCGGTCTCCAGCGTACGCGGCGTGTAGTGGCTTACCCGATGAAGTAGCTCGTCCAGCATGAGGCATCTCGATCTGTTGGCTACCGTGCATCATGCACCAATCCAATCTTCGGCCCAACCCCTGCCCCCGGGCATGTCGCTTAACGACAACTTGCCGACAACGGGGCTGGCGCGCCAAGATAGCCCCAGCCTTTTCGGATACCCCACATGAAATTTTGCAGCCAGTGCGGCAACCCGGTGACCCAGCGCATTCCCGAAGGCGATTCACGCCTGCGCTATGTCTGCGACCACTGCCAGACCATCCATTACCAGAACCCCAATATCGTCGCCGGCTGCCTTGCCACCTGGGAGGGCAAGGTGCTGCTGTGCCGTCGCGCCATCGAGCCGCGCCTGGGCTACTGGACCCTGCCGGCAGGCTTCATGGAGAACGGCGAGACCATCGAACAGGCGGCCATTCGCGAAACCTACGAGGAAGCCTGCGCCCGGGTGCGCGGCCTGAGCATCTACACCCTGATCGATGTGCCGCACATCAGCCAGGTGCATGTGTTCTTTCGCGCGGAACTCGCCGACCTGGACTTTGCCGCCGGCCCCGAGAGCCTGGAAGTGCAGTTGTTCGACGAAGCCGATATCCCTTGGTCCGAGCTGGCTTTCCGCACCGTCGGCCGTACCTTAGAATGCTTCTTCGCTGACCGGCGGGCCGCAGCCTTTGAAGTGCGCTCCGAATCCATTCCGCCGCTCTCTCAGCCTGCCATCAGTTAAACAATAAAACGTGCACGGGATCTGTGCGCGCCTGGGGATATCGTGTCAATGCGCTGGTTGCTTGCCCTGCTGTGCTGTTCCGTCGTTGCTGTGTGCCAGGCCTCCACCGTGGAAACCCTGGACGGCAAGGTCATCGAAAAGGTCCTGGTACTCAAGTCCGCCCATCAACTGCAACTGATCAACGGTGGCAAGCCACTGAAGACCTACCGCATCTCCCTGGGCAAGAAGCCCAAGGGGCCCAAGCTCATGGAGGGCGACAAGCGCACCCCCGAAGGCCTCTACTGGCTCGACTGGCGCAAGACCAGCGACCGCTACAACCTGGCCATGCACATCTCCTACCCGAACATCACCGATGCCGCCCGCTCGCGTCGCGAAGGGGTCAATCCCGGCGGCATGATCATGATCCACGGCACCCCGGACACCGAAGAGTTTCCCGAGCAGTACTTCCACACCCTGGACTGGACCGATGGCTGCATCGCCATGCGCAACGTCGACATGCGCGAGGTATGGGGCCTGGTCAAGGACGGCACCATGATCGAGATCCGCCCTTAATTTCCCTCCCGCAAAAAATATTTTTACCCCCGCCAGCTCTTCCACTGCGCCCATACCACTTGGCGACCCGCAACGGGTCGCCACTCGACGCCGTGGCGATGGCTGTCAGACCTGCCTAATACCACTTTAATCATTTACCCTTCAAAGCACCCCGTAAATGCTGGATTTACGCTGTATCCAGCAGACCAGTGGCGTTGACATGGTATCTAAGTGGTATTAGTTTTTCGGCACTACCGGGCGACAACAACCTAATAACCGCATCGGAAAACCTACAGATGAATCACCTACTGGCCCTGCGCCCCGACGACTCCCAACCCACTCCGCTGTACCTGCAACTGGCCCGCAACCTGGAAGCGGCAATCCATGCCGGCCAGTGGAAAGCCGAGCAGGCACTGCCGTCGGAACGCAACCTCAGCGAATTGCTGGGGATCTCCCGGGTCACCGCGCGCAAGGCCCTGGAAGTGCTCTTCGAACAGGGCCTGATCCGCCGCAGCCAGGGCTCGGGGACCTTCATCACCCCGCGCCTCGAACAACCGCTGTCGCGCCTTTCCGGCTTCAGCGAAATGCTGCGCCTGAAGGGTTTCGTGCCTGGCTCCCAATGGCTGGAACGCACCCTCACCCCGCCCACCCATGAAGAACTGATCCGCCTCGGCCTGTCGCCCAACGACAAGGTGGCGCGGCTCAAGCGCCTGCGCAAAGCCGACGACACCGTAATGGCCATCGAGATGAGCACCCTGCCCGCCAGCATCATCGCCCGCCCCGAAGCGGTGGGCGATTCGCTCTACGAATACCTCGACGGCATCGGTCGCCCCGTGGTGCGGGCGCTGCAACACATCCAGGCGATCAATGCCTCGGACGAATTCGCCGCCCTGGTGGGCATCGCCCCAGGCACCGCCATGTTGCTGATGACCCGGGTCGGCTACCTGGAAGACAACACCCCCATCGAAGTCACCGACACCTACTGCCGCAACGACTACTACGACTTCGTCGCTGAACTGCGACGCTGAACCCGCTTCCGGAGCCAGAGAAACGCCATGTCCGAAGACAACATCCTCACGCCCCAAGGCTGGGTCCGCGGCCGTCTGCTGCATCAGGACGGCAAGGTGACCGCCATCGAAGGCAGCCCCTGCAACCCGGCGGACAACGACCTGCCCTACCTGCTGCCCGGCTTTATCGACCTGCATGTGCACGGCGGCGGCGGCAAGGACATCATGCAAGGCCGCGATGCCTTCCAGACCATCACCCGCACCCATGTGCGCTTCGGCACCACCGCGTTGCTGGCCACCACCATGACTGCCCCCAGCGAGGAAATCCGCCAGGTGCTGGAGCAACTGGGCAGCTATGCCCAACAGCGCCCCAAAGGCTGCGCCCGAGTGCTCGGCGTGCACCTGGAAGGCCCCTACATCAACCCCGGCAAACTTGGCGCCCAGCCCAACTTCGCCCACACCGCACTGCTGGCGGAAGTGGAGCAGTACCTGGCGCTGGCGCCGATCCGCGTGATCACCATCGCCCCGGAAGTCGCCGGCCACGACGGCCTGATCCGCGAACTCAGCGCCCGCGGCGTGCGCATGCAGATCGGCCACACCCTGGGCAGCTACGAGGAAGGCGTGGCGGCCCTCGCCGCGGGCGCCACCAGTTTCACCCACCTGTACAACGCCATGAGCCCGCTGCATCACCGCGAGCCGGGGATCGTCGGCGCGGCCCTGGCCCACGCCCAGTACGCCGAGCTGATCCCGGACCTGCTGCACGTGCACCCCGGCGCCATGCGCGTGGCCCTGCGTTCGATCCCCTGCCTGTACTGCGTTACCGACTCCACCGCCGCTGCCGGCATGCCCGACGGTGAATACAAGCTGGGCAGCCACACCGTGACCAAGTGCCTGGGTGGTGTGCGCCTGGCCGACGGCACACTGGCCGGCAGCACCCTGACCATGGACCAGGCCCTGCGCAATCTGGTGAAAATCGGCCTGCCCCTGGCCGAAGCCTCGCAGCGCCTGTCGCAATTTCCCGCCGACTACCTCGGCATTCCCCAACGCGGCCGCCTGCAACCTGGCAGCTGGGCCGACAGCGTGCGCCTGGACCGGGCACTCACACTGACCGCCGTCATGGTCGAAGGAGAAGACATTGACTTCAAAAATGCTTGAAGAGGCGCTGTCCTCGCACCTGGCCGCGAGCAACCAGTTGCAGCACCTGGACCCGGCGCTGATCGAGGTCGCCGGCCGCCTGCGCCGCCAGCCGCCACAAGTGGCAATGACCGTGGCCCGGGGCAGCTCCGACCACGCCGCCAGCTACTTCGCCTACCTGACCATGCAGCAAGTGGGTATTCCCGTGGCGTCGCTGCCGATGTCGGTGGTGACCATGCAGCAGGCGCCCCTGCGGGTCAGCGGCCAGGCGGTGTTCGCCTTCTCGCAATCGGGGCAAAGCCCGGACCTGGTAAACAGCGTGCGCCTGCTACGCAAGCGCGGGGCCCTCAGCGTGGCCATGGTCAACGCGGAAAACAGCCCGCTGGAAGCGGCCAGCGAATTCTTCCTGCCGTTGCACGCCGGCGCCGAGCAGAGCGTGGCCGCCACCAAGAGCTTTATTGCCACCCTCAGCGCCAGCGCGCGACTGATCGGCCACTGGAATGATGACGAACGCTTGCTCGAAGCCGGCCTGGCCCTGCCCGAAGGCCTGCGCCAGGCCGCGACCCAGGACTGGAGCCCGGCTGTCAATGCTCTGTGCGATTGCCAGCGGCTGATGGTGATCGGCCGCGGGGCGGGATTTGCCATTGCCCAGGAAGCCGCGCTCAAGCTCAAGGAAACCTCGGCTATCCAGGCCGAAGCCTTCAGCAGTGCCGAAGTCCGCCACGGCCCCATGGCGCTGATCGACCACGACTATCCGCTGCTGGTGTTCGCCCCCCGCGGCGCCGAGCAGGGCGGCCTGCTGAGCCTGGCCGCCGACATGCGCCAGCGCGGCGCCAAGGTGCTGCTGGCCGCTCCGGACGACATCGGTGAACGGGACCTGACCCTGAGTCGTGCCGAACACCCGGCACTCGACCCGATCCTGGCGATCCAGAGTTTCTACGTCATGGCCGCCGGCCTCGCCCAAGCCCGCAGCATGGACCCCGACCAACCGCGCCACCTGAGCAAAGTGACCCGCACTCACTAAGCCCCATCGCCAACGAGTACTGCGCCATGCACAACAACAATAACGAACTGACGCTCGGTGCCCCGTTAAGCGGGCCAGTGCTAACCCTGCGCAGCGTGCCCGACCCGGTGTTCGCCAGCGGTGCCATGGGCGACGGCATCGCCATCGATCCCCTCAACGACACCTTGCATGCGCCCTGCGCCGGCCAGGTGATCCAGGTCGCACGTACCGGGCACGCAATCACCCTGCGCGCCGCCAATGGGGCCGAACTGCTGCTGCACCTGGGCCTGGACACCGTCGAACTGCAGGGCGAGGGGTTTGCCCTGCTGGTGAAGGAAGGCCAGCAGGTGCGTGCCGGCCAGCCCTTGCTGCGGGTTGATCTGGACCACGTGGCACAGCATTGCCGAAGCCTGATCAGCCTGCTGATCCTGACCAATGGCGAGGGTTTCGACCTGCGCCCGCTGACCCTGTCGACGGTCCAGGTGGGCGAGCCATTGCTGCACATCAGCCGGCGCGCCAACGCGGGCCCGCAGCCGCTTACGCAAGAGCAATCCGGGCAGCAGGCCAGCGCCCGGATCAAGGTCGCCCATCACGGCGGCCTGCATGCCCGCCCCGCCGCCCTGGTGCGCCAGACCGCCCTGAGCTTCAACAGCCATTCGCAGTTGACCTTCAAGGACAAGAGCGCCCCCTGCACCAGCCTGATTGCCCTGATGAGCCTGGGCATCGGTGAACAGGAAGAAGTGCTGGTCAGTTGCCAGGGCGACGATTGCCAGGATGCCCTGCAGGCGATGCTGCAGACCCTCGGCACCGCGATGGCCACAGATACCCATGGCGAAACCCCGGTACCGGCCGCGGCCGCCCAAGGCCCCGTGGAAGACGGCGTGCTGGCGGGCGTCTGCGCCGCGCCGGGCCTGGTGTGCGGGCCACTGGTGCGGCTCAACGCCATGGCCCTGGCGGAGGATCATGGCCAGCATCCACCCGAGCCCCAACGGCAAGCATTGAGCGCCGCCCTGGACCAGGTGCGCGGGGAAATCCGCCATACCCTGGAGCAGGCCCGGCAACGCCGCGACCAGCAGGAACAGGACATCTTCAGCGCCCACCTGGCGCTGCTCGAAGACCCGACCCTGCTGGACGCCGCCGAAGCCTCCATTGCCCAAGGCCGCGCTGCCACCCATGCCTGGAGCGCGGCGATTACCGAGCAATGCCAGATCCTGCAGCAACTGGGCAGTACGCTGCTGGCCGAACGCGCCAACGACCTGCGGGACCTGCAGCAGCGCGTTCTGCGCGCCCTGCTGGGAGAGGCCTGGCACTACGATCTGCCAGCCGGGGCGATCGTTGCCGCCGAGGAGTTGACCCCTTCCGACCTTCTGCAACTCAGCGCCCAGGGCGTGGCCGGGCTGTGCATGGCCGCCGGCGGTGCCACTTCCCACGTGGCGATCCTCGCCCGGGGCAAGGGCCTGCCTTGCCTGGTGGCCCTGGGCCCGCAAGTGCTGCGCATCGACAGTGGCCGCCAGGTGGTGCTGGATGCCAACGGCGGGCGCCTGGAACTGGAGCCCGACCCGCAGCGCATCGCACAGGTGCAACAGGCCGGCGAAACCCAGCGCCAGCGCCGCGCGCTGCAACAGCAAAAAGCCCATGAGCCCGCCCTGACCCAGGACGGCCAGCAGATCGAGGTGGCGGCCAATGTGGCGTCCAGCGATGAAGCCCGGGACGCCCACCAGGGTGGCGCCGACGGCGTCGGCCTGCTGCGCACCGAGTTTCTCTTCGTTGACCGCCAGACTGCCCCGGATCAAGAAGAACAGCGCCAGGCCTATCAGGCAGTGCTCAACGCCATGGGTGACAAGCCGGTGATCATCCGCACCATCGACGTCGGCGGCGACAAACAACTGGATTACCTGCCCCTGCCGGTGGAAGCCAACCCGGTACTTGGGCTGCGCGGCATCCGCCTGGCCCAGGCCCGCCCTGAGCTGCTGGACCAACAACTGCGGGCGCTGCTCCAGGTCAGCCCCGTGCAACGCTGCCGGGTGATGCTGCCGATGGTCACCGAAGTCGCCGAGCTGCTGCACATCCGCCAGCGCCTGGACCTGTTCGCTGCCGAACTGGGCCTGAGCCAGCGCCCGGAACTGGGGGTCATGATCGAAGTCCCCGCCGCCGCCCTGATGGCCGAGCAACTGGCCGAACACGCCGACTTCCTGTCCATCGGCACCAACGACCTGTCCCAGTACACCCTGGCCATGGACCGTGATCACGCCGGGCTGGCGGCACGGGTCGACGCCCTGCACCCCGCCCTGCTGCGGCTGATCGCCCAGACCTGCGCCGGCGCCCGGCGCCATGGTCGCTGGGTCGGGGTCTGTGGCGCCCTGGCCTCCGATCCCCTGGCCACACCCGTACTCATTGGCCTGGGCGTCAGCGAGCTGTCGGTCAGCCCGCCACAGGTGGGCGAGATCAAGGACCGGGTGCGCCAGCTGGACGCCAGCCAGTGCCGCCAGCTCAGCCAGCCGCTGCTCAACCTGCCCGGTGCCGCCGCAGTCCGTCAGGCCTGCGAACGGCTTTGGCCTCTGCACTCATAACAAGAATTCCAGGAGAGACGCCATGTACCAGTATTTCATCGAGGGCCTGCAACGCCTCGGCCGGGCGCTGATGCTGCCCATTGCTATCTTGCCCATCGCCGGTCTGCTGCTGCGCCTGGGCGACACCGACCTGCTGAACATCGCGATCATCCACGATGCCGGGCAGTCGATCTTCGGCAACCTGGCGCTGATCTTCGCCATCGGCATCGCCGTGGGTTTTGCCAAGGACAACAATGGCACCGCCGGGCTGGCCGGGGCCATTGGCTACCTGGTGATGATCTCGACCCTCAAGGTGCTGGACGCCAGCATCAACATGGGCATGCTCGCCGGGATCATCAGCGGGCTGATGGCCGGCGCGCTGTACAACCGCTTCAAGGACATCAAGCTGCCGGAGTACCTGGCGTTCTTCGGCGGCCGGCGCTTTGTGCCCATCGCCACCGGTTTCACCGCCGTGGGCCTGGGGGTGGTGTTCGGCCTGATCTGGCCGCCGATCCAGCACGGCATCAACAGCTTCGGCCAGTTGCTGCTGGAGAGCGGCAGCTTCGGCGCCTTTGTCTTCGGCGTGTTCAACCGGCTGCTGATCGTCACCGGCCTGCACCACATCCTCAACAACATGGCCTGGTTCATCTTCGGCAGCTTCACCGACCCGAGCACCGGCGCCGTGGTCACCGGCGACCTGACCCGCTACTTTGCCGGCGACCCCAAGGGCGGCCAGTTCATGACCGGGATGTTCCCGATGATGCTGTTCGGCCTGCCCGCCGCCTGCCTGGCGATGTACCGCAACACACCGCCGGAACGGCGCAAGGTAATGGGCGGGATCTTCCTGTCCATGGCCCTGACCTCGTTCCTGACCGGGGTCACCGAGCCGATCGAATTCGCCTTCATGTTCCTTGCCCCCCTGCTGTACCTGGTGCATGCCCTGCTCACCGGGCTGGCCATGGCCCTGACCAACCTGCTGAACATCCACCTGGGCTTTACCTTCTCCGGCGGCGCCATCGACATGGCCCTGGGCTGGGGGCGCTCCACCAACGGCTGGAAAGTGTTCCCGGTGGGCCTGCTGTACGCAGTGGTGTACTACCTGGTGTTCGATTTCTGCATCCGCCGCTTCAACCTCAAGACCCCGGGCCGTGAAGACAGCCCCTCCAGCGAAAAGACTGAACTGAGCGTCGACCAGCGCGCTGCGGCCTACATCAAGGCCCTGGGCGGCGCCGGCAACCTGCTTACCGTCGGTGCCTGCACCACGCGCCTGCGCCTGGAACTGGCAGACCGCAACCTGGCTTCGGACAGCGAGCTCAAGGCCCTGGGCGCCATGGCCGTGGTGCGCCCCGGCAAGGGCGGCAGCTTGCAGGTGGTGGTGGGGCCGCTGGCAGACAGCATTGCCGACGAAATCCGCCTGGCGTCACCTGCTTCGACCAGGGCTGCGGTGACACAGGCGCCTGTTGCAGAAAACCCGCAGGTCGACATTTCCATCCACGAAGCCCAGCAGTGGCTCAACGCCCTGGGCGGGCGGGACAACCTGGTACGGATGGACTGTGTGGCGCTGACCCGGTTGCGAGTGCAAGTGAACAATAGCCGCAGCCTGTCGGAGCCGGCGCTCAAGGGGCTGGGCTGCCAGGGCATGCGGCGCATGGAGGGGGACGTCTGGCACGTGCTGATTGGCGAAAAGGCCGGGGGCTTGCAGGTGGCACTGGCAGGCTTGCTGCACCGAGAAGTCGGCGCAGGTGCCTGAAGGCATTTTCGCTGGCCAGCCGGCTCCTGCAAGGCTCCTGTAGGAGCCGGCTGGCCGGCGAAGGCCCACAAAAAAGCCCGCTGACCGTTGCCGGTTCAGCGGGCTTTGTGTCTGTGGATAACCTCAGAACGCTTCGAGGCGCCAGACTTCATAGGCCGGCGTTTCGTAGGGATGGCTCTGCTTGAGGGCCAGTACCACGTCGCGAATCAGTTCGTCGGCCACCACCAGCTCGACCTTCCACTCCTCCACCCGCTCCACCTGGCCGGTCTGCCCGAAAAACGGCTGGCTGCCGTCCAACGGGCGAAACTGGCCCTGGCCGAGCACCTGCCAGGCGCACTGGTCGTAGGCGCCGATGCGTCCGCCGCCCGCGGCGAACACAGCGCTCTTGACCGACTCCACATGGCTGGGAGGCACGAAGAAGCTGAGCTTGTACATCAGCCTCAGTTCACCCAGACCCGAGCGTTGCGGAACATGCGCATCCACGCCCCATCTTCGTTCCACTCATCCGGGCGCCAGGAGTTCTGCACGGCACGGAACACCCGCTCAGGGTGCGGCATCATGATGGTGACGCGACCGTCGCGGCTGGTGAGGCCGGTGATCCCGCGCGGCGAACCGTTGGGGTTGGCCGGGTAGCGCTCGGTGACCTTGCCGTGGTTGTCGACGAAACGCAGGGCCACGCAACCGGACAGGTCGGCTTCCAGCAATGCCTCTTCGCTTTCGAATTCCGCATGGCCTTCACCGTGGGCGATGGCGATCGGCATCCGCGAACCGGCCATGCCCTGCAGGAAGATCGAGTTCGATTCCTGCACCTGGACCATGGCCACCCGGGCTTCGAACTGCTCGGAGCGGTTGCGCACGAAGTGCGGCCAGAACTCGCTGCCCGGGATCAGCTCGTGCAGGTTGGACATCATCTGGCAACCGTTGCACACACCCAGGGTGAAGCTGTCGGTACGCTCGAAGAAGCCCTGGAAGGCGTCGCGGGCGCGGCTGTTGAACAGCGCCGACTTGGCCCAGCCTTCACCGGCGCCCAGTACGTCACCGTAGGAGAAGCCACCACAGGCAACCATGCCCTTGAAGTCGTTGAGGTCGACGCGACCGGCGAGGATGTCGCTCATGTGCACGTCGATGGCGTTGAAGCCGGCGCGGTCAAAGGCCGCGGCCATTTCCACCTGGCCGTTGACGCCCTGTTCACGCAGCACCGCCACTTGTGGACGCACGCCTTTCTTGATGTAAGGCGCGGCGATGTCCTGGTTGACGTCAAAGCCCAGCTTGACGCTCAGGCCCGGGTTGTCTTCTTCCAGTACCACGTCGAATTCCTGCTCGGCGCAGTCGGCGTTGTCCCGCAGGCGCTGGATCTGGTAGCTGGTTTCTGCCCACTGACGCTGCAGCAGGCGGCGCTGGCCGGTGAACACGGTTTCGCCGTTGTAGGAGATGCTCACTTCACCGTTGTTGATCGGCTGGCCGATCACGGCCACGCAATCGCCCAGGCCGGCGGCGCTGAACTGGGCCAGCACGTCCGGAGTAGCGTCCTGGCGCACCTGGATCACCGCACCCAGCTCTTCGTTGAACAGGATGGCGGCGATTTCGGCGGTGTTTTCCGCCACGGCGTCGAGGCTCAGGTTCAGGCCGCAATGGCCGGCGAAGGCCATTTCCACGGCGCTGACCAGCAGGCCGCCATCGGAGCGGTCGTGGTAGGCCAGCAGGTGGCCGTCGGCGTTGAGGCCCTGGATCACCGCGAAGAAGGCTTTCAGGTCTTCGGCGTCATCGACGTCCGGCGCTTGCTTGCCGAGCTTGCCGTGGGTCTGGGCGAGGATCGAGGCGCCCATGCGGTTCTGCCCGCGACCGAGGTCGATCAGGATCAGGTCGGTGGTGCCCTTGTCCATGCGCAGTTGCGGGGTCAGGGTCTGGCGAATGTCCGCCACAGGTGCGAAGCCAGTGACGATCAGCGACAGCGGCGAGGTGACGCTCTTGTCCACGCCCTCTTCGTTCCAGCGGGTGGCCATGGACATGGAGTCCTTGCCCACCGGGATGGTGATGCCCAGCTCGGGGCACAGCTCCATGCCCACCGCCTTGACGGTGTCGTACAGACGCGCGTCTTCGCCCGGGTGGCCGGCAGCGGACATCCAGTTGGCGGACAGCTTGATGTCGCTGATCTTGTTGATGCGCGAGGCCGCGATGTTGGTCAGGGTCTCGCCAATGGCCATGCGGCCGGACGCCGGGGCATCCAGCAGGGCCAGCGGCGTGCGCTCGCCCATGGCCATGGCCTCACCGGTGTAGACGTCGAAGCTGGTGGCGGTCACGGCCACGTCGGCCACCGGCACCTGCCAGGGGCCGACCATCTGGTCACGGGCCACGAGGCCGGTGATGGTGCGGTCGCCGATGGTGATCAGGAAGCTCTTGCTGGCCACGGCCGGGTGGTGCAGGACGCGCTCGATGCTCTCGGCGATATCCAGGGTGCTTGGATCGAAATCGTCACCCAACTCGTTTTCCCGCACGGCCGAACGGTGCATGCGTGGGGCCTTGCCCAGCAGCACTTCCAGCGGCATGTCCACCGGGCTGTTGCCGAAGTGGCTGTCGGTCACGGTCAACTGTGGTTCGGCAGTGGCTTCGCCGACCACCGCGAACGGGCAGCGCTCACGCTCGCAGATGGCCTTGAAACGTTCGAAATCCGCAGCACCTACCGCCAGGACATAACGCTCCTGGGATTCGTTGGACCAGATTTCGTGCGGGGCCATGCCCGGCTCGTCGTTGGGGATGTTGCGCAGTTCGAAGCGACCGCCACGGCCGCCATCGTTGACCAGCTCCGGGAAGGCGTTGGACAGGCCGCCGGCGCCGACGTCGTGGATGAAGCTGATGGGGTTGTTATCCCCCAGCTGCCAGCAACGGTCGATGACTTCCTGGCAACGGCGTTCCATCTCAGGGTTTTCACGCTGTACCGAAGCGAAATCCAGGTCCGCCGAGCTGGTGCCAGTGGCCATGGAGGAAGCGGCGCCGCCGCCCAGGCCGATGAGCATCGCCGGGCCGCCGAGCACGATCAGCTTGGAGCCGACGGTGATCTCGCCTTTCTGCACGTGCTCGTCACGGATGTTGCCCATGCCGCCGGCCAGCATGATCGGCTTGTGGTAACCGCGAACTTCATCACCACGAGGCGTGGTAATGGATTGCTCGAAGGTGCGGAAATAACCGGTCAGGGCCGGACGGCCGAATTCGTTGTTGAACGCCGCGCCACCCAGTGGGCCTTCGATCATGATGTCGAGGGCGGTGACGATGCGCTCAGGCTTGCCGTACGGCACTTCCCATGGCTGTTCGAAGCCAGGGATCTGCAGGTTGGACACAGTGAAGCCGGTGAGGCCGGCCTTGGGCTTGGCGCCGCGCCCGGTGGCGCCTTCGTCGCGGATTTCGCCGCCGGAACCGGTGGAGGCCCCCGGGAACGGCGCGATGGCGGTCGGGTGGTTGTGGGTCTCGACCTTCATCAGGATGTGCACCGGCTCCTGCACCGCACCGTACTGGCGGGTCTCAGGGTTCGGATAGAAGCGCCCGGCAACCGAACCGACGATGACCGCGGCGTTGTCCTTGTAGGCGGAGAGCACACCTTCGTTGTGCATCTGATAGGTGTTCTTGATCATGCCGAACAGGCTTTTTTCCTGGCTCTGGCCGTCGATATCCCAACTGGCGTTGAAGATCTTGTGGCGGCAGTGCTCGGAGTTGGCCTGGGCGAACATCATCAGTTCGATGTCGTGGGGATTACGCTTGAGGCCCTGGAAGGCGTTCATCAGGTAATCGATTTCGTCTTCGGCCAGGGCCAGGCCCAGCTCGCTGTTGGCCTGCTCCAGCGCGCCACGGCCACCACCGAGGATGTCGATGGCAGTCAGCGGCTTGGGTTCGGCGTGGCTGAACAGGCCAGCGGCCTGTTCCAGGTTGGCCACCACGATCTGGGTCATGCGGTCGTGCAAGGCATCGGCGATCAGTTGGGCCTCGGCCTCGCTGAACTCACCGGCCACATAGAAGGCAATGCCGCGCTCCAGGCGCTGGATCTTCGCCAGGCCACAGTTGCGGGCGATGTCGCTGGCCTTGCTCGACCACGGCGAAATGGTGCCGAAACGTGGCAGGACCAGGAACAGGCGGCCGGTCGGCTCTTGTACCGGAACGCTGGGGCCGTACTTCAGAAGGCGCGCAAGCACCTGCTGTTCGTCGCCGGTCAGGACGCCGGTGACTTCGGCGAAGTGAGCGAATTCAGCATACAAGCCACTGACAGCCGGTACTTTCTGGCTCAGTTGCTCAAGGAGTTTGCTGTGGCGAAAGGCAGAAAGGGCAGGAGCGCCGCGCAGGATCAACATCTTCGGGACAGCCTCGGGAAGGGGGTGTGCTTTGAGGCCGTGCATTCTAACGTAAACCGCTGGCATCGGCACTCGAAACGCAACCCCCGGGCGCCTCCGGACGTCGGCCCGGGGCCAGCCCCCTATAACAAAGCCTCATCAGGGTCATTGCCGGTGGTTATTTTAAACGTCACATTCAGCGCCCAGGCCCCATTCCTGAGGCCTTCAGCCCGGCTCGAGCATCGCTAGCAGACAAGCCCTTCGCTGTCGAGATATGGCGGCCGTTATCCTTTGCGTATACTGCGCCAATGTTTTCCCCTATGGCTTTACGTCCACGCTGCGCCAAATGGCTCATCGTTACCGGACTCTTCCTGATGCTCGGCGCCTGTGTTGAGAAACCCAGCACGCTCGAGCGCGTAAAGGAGGATGGTGTGCTGCGGGTGGTCACCCGTAACAGCCCTGCCACCTACTTTCAGGATCGCAACGGTGAAACCGGCTTCGAATACGAGCTGGTGAAACGCTTTGCCGACGATCTGGGGGTGGAGCTCAAGATCGAGACCGCCGACAACCTCGACGATCTGTTCGACCAGTTGGGCCAGCCCAAGGGCCCGGTCCTGGCCGCCGCCGGTCTGGTGAGCAGCGAGCAGCGCAAGCAGCAGGTGCGGTTCTCCCACCCCTATCTGGAAGTCACGCCCCAGGTCATCTATCGCAATGGCCGTTCCCGCCCCACCACCGCGCAAGACCTGGTGGGCAAGCACATCATGGTGCTCAAGGGCAGCACCCACGCCGAGCAACTGGCGGAACTCAAGCTCAAGTACCCCGGCATCGAATACGAAGAGTCGGACGCCGTGGAAGTGGTGGACCTGCTGCGCATGGTGGACGAAGGGCAGATCGACCTGACCCTGGTGGACTCCAACGAACTGGCGATGAACCAGGTCTACTTCCCCAACGTGCGAGTGGCCTTTGACCTGGGCGACGCCCGCAGCCAGAGCTGGGCCGTGGCCGCAGGCGACGACAACAGCCTGCTCAACGAGATCAACAGTTTCCTCGACAAGGTCGAGAAGAACGGCACCCTGCAACGCCTGAAGGACCGCTACTACGGCCATGTGGACGTGCTCGGCTATGTCGGCGCCTACACCTTTGCCCAGCACCTGCAGCAACGCCTGCCCAAGTACGAGAAGCACTTCAAGGCGTCGGCCAAGCAGGAAAAGCTCGACTGGCGCCTGCTGGCGGCCGTGGGCTATCAGGAATCGATGTGGCAGGCCGAGGTCACCTCCAAGACCGGGGTGCGCGGGCTGATGATGCTGACCCAGAACACCGCCCAGGCCATGGGCGTGTCCAACCGCCTGGACCCCAGGCAGAGCATCAGCGGCGGGGCCAAGTACCTGGCCTATATCAAGGAACAGCTGGACGACAAGATCGAGGAACCGGATCGCACCTGGTTCGCCCTGGCCGCCTACAACGTCGGCACCGGCCACCTGGACGACGCGCGCAAGCTGGCGGAACGGGAAGGCCTGAATCCGAACAAGTGGCTGGATGTGAAGAAGATGCTGCCACGGCTGTCGCAGAAGCAGTGGTACAGCAAGACCCGTTATGGCTACGCCCGGGGCGGCGAACCGGTGCATTTCGTCGCCAACATCCGTCGCTACTACGACATTCTCACCTGGGTGACCCAGCCGCAGTTGGAAGGCGACCAGGTCGCCGAGGGCAACCTGCACGTACCCGGGGTCAACAAGACCAAACCGCCGGAAGAGAATCCGCCGCTTTAAAAGCATTCGCCGGCCAGCCGGTTCCTACACAGGTTGTGCAGGAGCCGGCTGGCCGGCGAAGGTCATTCAGGCCTTGGCCGCAGCCGCCAGGATCAAGGCCTTCATCTCAGCCACCGCACCTTTGAAACCGACAAACAGAGCGTGGGCCACAAGGGCATGGCCGATGTTCAGCTCGTTGATGCCCTTGATCGCCGCCACCGCCTCGACGTTGTGGTAATGCAGGCCATGGCCGGCGTTGACGATCAGGCCCTGGGCCAGGCCAACAGCAACGCCGTCGACGATACGCTGCAGCTCCTCGGCCACTTCACTGGGCGTCTGGGCATCGGCATAACGCCCGGTGTGCAACTCGATGGCCGGCGCGCCGACCCGCTTGGAGGCCTCGATCTGACGCTCGTCGGCGTCGATGAAAAGGGACACTTCGGAACCGATTTTCGACAGCCGCTCTACCGCCGCCTTGATCCGCGCCTCCTGCCCCGCCACATCCAGGCCGCCCTCGGTAGTGAGTTCCTGGCGGGTTTCCGGTACCAGGCAGATGTGCGCAGGGCGAATGCGCTCGGCAAAAGCCATCATCTCTTCGGTGACGCCCATTTCGAAGTTCATGCGGGTCTGCAGCACGTCCTTGAGCAGCAGCACGTCGCGCTCCTGGATATGCCGGCGATCTTCGCGCAGGTGCACGGTGATGCCGTCGGCGCCCGCCTCTTCCGCGTCCAGCGCTGCCTTGACCGGGTCCGGGTAACGGGTGCCCCGTGCCTGGCGCAGGGTGGCAACGTGGTCGATGTTCACGCCAAGAAGAATGCGATTGCTGGTGGTCACGGAAGCGCTCCTGAATAAATGAAGATTCGGCGCACAGCATACGGGGAGACTAAGGCTTGCGAAACAACTCGCGACTGACCAGGGGCCGGCCACCCAGGTGCACCGCCAGGGCCTGGCGCATCAGGCGCTTGGCCGCCGACAGCGCGCCGGGAGCGCTCCAGTCGGCATCGGCCATGGCCAGCAACTCGGTGCCGTTGAACAGCCCCGGCTGCAGCAGGAACACCTGCTCCAGCCCGGCATCCACCTGTAAACGGTACAGGCCGTCGGCAGCGATGGGCGCACCATGGATGTCGCTGTCCAGGGCAAAGCCGTAGCCCAGGTCATCCAGCAGGCGCCATTCGAAAGCTCGCAGCAGGGGCTCCAGGGGACGGCCTTCGGCCAGGGCCAGCAGCGTGGCAGCGTAGTGGTCGAATACCGCAGGATGGGGATCTTCCGCCGGCAGCAGGCGAATCAACAGCTCGTTCAGATAGAGGCCGCTGAACAACGCCTCGCCATTGAGCCAGGCGGCAATGCCGGCACTTTCCATGCGCCCGACGTTCTTCAATTCGCCGCGGCCGCGAAACTCGACTTCCAGGGGCACGAAGGGCCGCGCCAGGGTCCCGGCCTTGCCCCGCGCATTACGCAGGACAGCACGCAGGCGACCTTGGGGGGTAAGAAAATCCACCAGGGCACTGCTTTCGCGGTAGGCGCGGCTGTGCAGGACGTAGGCGAGTTGGCCGACTGGGGCGTTGCTGGACATGGTTGCGGGGGATCTCAGGGGAAGAGAGGGAACCGGGTCCGGAGAAGGGGTTGCAGCTGTTCGCCGGCAAGCCGGCTCCTACAGGAAGGTGTAGGAGCCGGCTTGCCGGCGAAGTGCATCAGAGGTCGCCGTAGCCCAGCGAGCGCAGGGCGCGTTCGTCGTCGGACCAGCCGCCCTTGACCTTGACCCAAAGGTTGAGCATGACCTTGGAATCGAACAGCAGCTCCATGTCCTTGCGCGCCTCCATGCCGATGCGCTTGATCCGCTCACCCTTGTCGCCAATGATGATTTTCTTCTGGCCGTCGCGCTCGACGAGGATCAACGCATGGATATGCAGGGTCTTGCCCTGCTGCTTGAACTCTTCGATTTCCACGGTGATCTGGTAAGGCAGCTCGGCACCGAGCTGGCGCATGATCTTTTCCCGCACCAGTTCGGCGGCGAGGAAGCGGCTGCTGCGGTCGGTGATCTGGTCTTCCGGGAAGAAGTGGTCGTTCTCCGGCAGGTGCTTGGCGATCAGGCCTTCCAGGGCTTCGAGGTTGTGGCCCTGCTGGGCGGAAACCGGCACGATCTCGGCGTTCGGCAGTTGCTCCTGCAGCCAGGTCAGGTGCGGCATCAGCTCGGCCTTGTCCTCGATGCGATCGGTCTTGTTGATCGCCAGGATTACCGGGCCCTGCACGTACTGCACACGCTCCAGTACCAGTTGGTCTTCGTCGGTCCACTTGGTGCGATCGACCACGAAGATCACCACGTCGACGTCTTTCAAGGCCGCCGAGGCGGTCTTGTTCATGTAGCGGTTCAGCGCCTTCTCGTTGCTCTTGTGCATGCCGGGGGTGTCGACGTAGATCGCCTGGATGGCGCCTTCGGTCTTGATCCCGAGCATGTTGTGACGAGTGGTCTGGGGCTTGCGCGAGGTGATCGCCAGCTTCTGGCCGAGGATGTGGTTGAGCAGCGTCGACTTGCCCACGTTGGGGCGGCCGACGATGGCGACATAGCCACAGCGTGTTGCAGTTGAATCAGTCATGGCCATTCTCCACGCCCAGGGCAATCAGTGCTGCGGCGGCCGCTACCTGTTCGGCAATACGGCGGCTCACACCCTGACCTCGGCTTTTTTCATTCAATAAGGTGACTTCACATTCAACGAAGAATGTCCGGCAATGCGGCTCGCCCTGGATGTCCACCACTTCGTAGCGTGGCAGTTCGCAGGCGCGGGACTGGAGGAACTCCTGCAGCCGGGTCTTGGGGTCCTTGTTGGTGTCCACCAGGGTCAGGCTCTCGAACTCCGAGGCCAGCCAGGACAGCACGCGGTCACGGGCAGTCTCCATGCCGGCGTCCAGGTAGATCGCACCAATCAGGGCCTCCAGGGCATCGGCCAGGATCGACTCACGACGGAAACCGCCGCTCTTCAATTCGCCGGAGCCCAAACGCAGGTATTCGCCCAGGTCGAAACCGCGGGCCAGCACCGCCAGTGTTTCACCTTTCACCAGGCGCGCGCGCAAGCGCGACAGCTGGCCTTCGCGGGCCTGGGGAAAGCGCTCGAACAGCGCCTCGCCGGCCACGAAGTTGAGAATGGCGTCACCGAGAAACTCCAGGCGTTCGTTGTTGCGCCCGGCAAAGCTGCGGTGAGTGAGGGCCAGCAGCATCAGCTCCTGGTCCTTGAAGGAATAACCGAGCTGACGCTCGAGACGGCTCAAAGAAACGCTCACGGTTTACCCACGCTGGTTTCGTTGCCGAAACTCGCCATCCCAGGGGCCGCGCACGAGGTGCGGGTAGCAATTAACGCTGTGTTCAAATTTACATCCTGAATATCGTTGACTGCATGCTTCTGGCGATAAGGCTGTTACGGGTCGCCCAAGGGCAAGGCCGTTTTATACAAGAGCCAGAAAAGCATTCGGCGCTGTGTTCAACAGCGCCGCGTGTGATTACTTGATCAGGCCAACCCGCGAGAAATTCGGCAGGTGGCTGAGTTTCGGTTCGGGCCAGCTCATCCAGACTGCGAAGGCCTTGCCGACGATATTCTTGTCGGGAACCATGCCCAGCAGGTCCTTGGGAATACTTGGATCGTCCCAGTAGCGACTGTCGTTAGAGTTGTCGCGGTTGTCGCCCATCATGAAGTAGTGCCCGGCCGGCACCACCCAGCGACCGTCCGGGGTTGCCCGGTAACGGCTCATTTCCTTGCGGATCAAGTGCTCGGCGGCGCCCAGTTTTTCCTTGTACAGCTCGGCGCTGCCCAAGGTGCCGGGTTCAGCCCCCACCAGTTGCTCCGCCACCGGCTGACCGTTGACGAACAGATGCTTGTCACTGGTGTAGCGCACTTCATCACCCGGCAGGCCGACCACACGCTTGATGTAGTTGACGTTCGGATCGCTTGGGTAGCGGAACACCATCACATCGCCGCGCTGCGGATCACCGACTTCGATGACCTTCTTGTCGATCACCGGCAAGCGGATCCCGTAGGAAAACTTGTTCACCAGGATGAAGTCGCCCACATCCAGGGTCGGCTTCATCGAGCCCGATGGGATCTGGAACGGTTCCACCAGGAACGAACGCAGCACCAGGACGATGAACAGCACCGGAAAGAACGACTTGCCGTATTCAACCAGCAGCGGCTCTTTGCTCAGCTTCTCGACCACCAACCCGTCCGGCTGGCTGACGCTGCCCTGATAGTTGGCAATGGCGGCACGCCGGCGCGGCGCCAGGAACACCAGGTCGAGCAACGCCAAGAGACCGCAAACGAAGACAGCGATGACCAGCAACAGCGGGAAATTTAGTGACATAGGACCTAACTATCCAACCTGAGCACGGCAAGGAAGGCTTCTTGTGGAATTTCCACGTTACCCACTTGCTTCATGCGTTTCTTACCGGCCTTCTGCTTTTCCAACAGCTTGCGCTTACGGCTAACGTCGCCGCCGTAGCATTTGGCCAGTACGTTCTTTCTGAGCGCCTTGACGGTTGTCCGCGCCACAATCTGCCCACCGATGGCGGCCTGGATTGCCACGTCAAACATCTGCCGAGGAATCAGTTCTTTCATCTTTTCGGTCAGCGCACGCCCTTTGTAGTGGGCGTTGTCACGGTGCACGATCAACGCCAGGGCGTCGACCTTCTCACCATTGATCAGCACATCCAGTTTCACCAGATTAGCCGACTGGTAACGATCGAAATGGTAATCCAGCGAAGCATAGCCGCGACTGGTGGATTTCAGACGGTCGAAGAAGTCCAGAACCACTTCGTTCATCGGCAGGTCGTAGGTCACCTGGACCTGGCTGCCGAGGAACAGCATGTCGTGCTGCACGCCGCGCTTCTCGATACACAGGGTTATGACGTTGCCCAGGTGCTCTTGCGGCACAAGAATATTGGCCCGCACGATCGGCTCGCGCATGTCTTCGATCGCCGACAGATCCGGAAGCTTGGACGGGTTGTCGACGTAGATCGTGTCACCGTTCTTCAGTTGCAGCTCGAAGATTACCGTCGGTGCGGTGGTGATCAGGTCCAGGTCGTACTCGCGCTCCAGGCGCTCCTGGATGATCTCCATGTGCAGCATGCCGAGGAACCCGCAGCGGAAGCCGAAGCCCAGGGCGTCGGAGCTTTCCGGGGTGTATTGCAGGGAAGAGTCGTTCAGGGTGAGCTTCTGCAGGGCTTCGCGGAAATCCTCGAAGTCGTCGGAGCTGACCGGGAACAGGCCGGCGTAGACCTGGGGCTGGATGCGCTTGAAACCCGGCAGCACTTCAACGTCCGGGGTCGAGCTCAGGGTCAGGGTGTCACCCACGGGCGCGCCGTGGATGTCCTTGATGCCCGCGATGATGAAGCCCACTTCACCGGCCTTGAGGTCGGTGGTGGCGGTGTGTTTCGGGTTGAATACACCAACGCTGTCCACCAGGTGGATCTTGCCGGTGGACTTGACCAGGATCTTGTCGCCCTTCTTCACCCGGCCATGACGTACACGTACCAGGGACACGACGCCCAGGTAGTTGTCGAACCAGGAGTCGATGATCAGGGCTTGCAGCGGGTCTTCGATATTGCCGGTCGGTGCCGGAATGGTGGTCACCAGGCGCTCGAGCACCTCGTCCACGCCCAGGCCAGTCTTGGCGCTGCAGGTCACGGCGTCGGTGGCATCGATACCGATGATCTTCTCGATCTCTTCCTTGACCCGCTCCGGATCGGCCTGTGGCAGGTCGATCTTGTTCAGCACCGGCATCACTTCCAGGCCTTGCTCGATGGCGGTGTAGCAGTTGGCAACCGACTGGGCTTCGACGCCCTGGCCGGCGTCCACCACCAGCAATGCGCCTTCACAGGCCGCCAGGGAACGGCTGACTTCGTAGGTGAAGTCCACGTGGCCCGGGGTGTCAATGAAGTTCAGCTGGTAGGTAATGCCGTCGCGGGCCTTGTAATAGAGGGTGACGCTGTGGGCCTTGATGGTGATCCCGCGCTCACGCTCAAGGTCCATGGAGTCCAGAACCTGGGCTTCCATTTCGCGCTCGGCCAGGCCGCCGCACATCTGGATGAAGCGATCGGCCAGAGTCGACTTGCCATGGTCAATGTGGGCGATGATGGAGAAATTGCGGATATGACTCAAATCACTCACGGATGAACACTCAAAAAGGCTGCAGGCATGGCCCGCCGAAAAATAGCCGGGAATTGTACCTGATACTCGGCACAAGCGTCACGCTCGCCTGTCAGCGTTTGTCAAATGCAAAAACGCCCCGATCCAAGGACCGGGGCGTTACCTCAAAACCCTGGCAAAGCCGCAGAATCAGCCGGCCCGGCGCAACAGCCAGACACCCGCCACCGCACAGATACCCGCCGGCACCAGCACCGCGAACAGCGGCGAAAAGCCAAATACCAGGCTCGAAGGGCCCAGCAGGTCCTGGGCGATTCGGAAGGTGAACCCCACCAGTACGCCGGTGAATACCCGCTGCCCCAGGGTGACCGAACGCAGCGGACCGAAAATGAAGGAAATGGCCATCAATACCAGCGCTGCCGTCACCAGCGGCTGCAGGACCTTGACCCAGAACGCCAGCCAGTAGCGACCGTTGTTCAAGCCCTGGTCGGCCAGGTAGTGGATGTACCCCCACAAGCCGCTGATGGACAGCGATTCCGGCGCCATCACCACGGTACTCAGCAGTTGCGGGCTCAGAGCCACGTCCCAACGTTCGTCGGGCACGCTGATGACTTCGGTATGACCGTCGCGGAAGTAGGTGGTAGTGACGTCCGTCAACTGCCAGTAGTCCTCGTGGAAACGGGCCTGGCGGGCAAAGCTCGACGACAGCATGTGGCGCTGGCCATCGAAGTGGTAGCGGGTCACGCCATACAGCAGGCCATTGGGCTGAACTGCGTTGATATGAATGAATTCATCACCCTGGCGATGCCACAGACCGTGCTTGGAACTCTGGGCATCGCCGGAACCCTGGGCCAGGGCACGACTGGCCTGGGCCTGAGTCTCGGTAGCCGGGGCCACGTACTCGCCCACCAGCACGCCCACCAGCATCAGCACCAGCATGGGCTTCATCACCGCCCAGACGATGCGCCCCACCGACACACCAGCGGCGCGCATGATGGTCAGCTCACTGTTGCTGGCCAGGGTGCCCAGGCCGATCAGGCAGCCGATCAGGGCGGCCATGGGCAGCATTTCATAGACCCGGCGCGGCGCGGTGAGGACGACGTAGCTCATGACATCCATCACGGTGTAGGTATCGCTGACGCTGCCCATCTCATCGATAAAGGCAAACAGCGAGGCCAGCCCGAGGATGATCCCCAGGACCGCCAGGATAGCCATGAACACACTGCTACCGATGTAGCGATCGAGCTTAACCACGAGCCATCTCCTTCACGCTGCGACGACTCGCCATTTTCAAGCGCATCGGCTCCCAATACATCAGGCCGAGGCCGATCAACAGAAACAGTAGGTGCACCCACCACAGCCCCAGGGCCGGGGACATCTTGCCCTTCTCCATGGCACCGCGCACGGCGATCAGGATGGTCAGGTAGGCCATGTACAGCAGGATGGCCGGGATCAGCTTGAGGAAGCGGCCCTGGCGCGGATTGACCCGGGACAGTGGCACCGCCATCAGCGTCACGATGAACACCAGCAACGGCAGGGACAGGCGCCACTGCAGCTCGGCACGGGCCCGCAGGTCATCCTTGCCGATCAGCTCGGAGGTCGGCATGGCATCGCGGTCGGTCACTTCGTCGCTGACATCCGGACGCTCCAGCAAAACACCGTAGGTGTCGTACTTGATCACCCGGTAGTTGGCCTCGCCCGGGTTGCCGTCATAGCGATAGCCGTTTTCCAGGATCAGGTAGCGATTACCGTCGGGGCGAATGTCCTGATGGCCCTTCTCGGCCACCAGCACCGAAATGCCCTCGTCCTTTTTCTGCTGGCCCAGGCGCTTCTCGGAAATGAACACCCCGCCCAGGTTGGCCCGATCTTCGGACAACTGCTCGGTGTAGGTGACCCGGGTACCGTCGTTGAGCGCCTGGAAGCGCCCGGCCACCAGCGTGTCGAACTCGGTCAGGGCATCCTGCTTGTTCAGCAGCAGCTGGAACTGGTTGGCGCCCTGGGGCGCCAGGCTCAGGCTCAGCCAGGCCACCACCAGGGCCACCAGGGCCGCCGGAATCAGGGTCATGCCCAACAGGCGTTGCTGGCTCATGCCGGTAGCCGACAGCACCGTCATCTCGCTTTCGAGATAAAGCCGGCCATAGGCCAGGAGAATGCCGAGGAACAGCCCCAGGGGCAGGATCAGTTGCAAGAAGCCCGGCAGGCGATAACCCATGATCAGGAACAGCGAGCCCGGATCCAGGGCTCCCGAGGCGGCTTGCGCGAGGAACTTGACGAAGCGCCCGCTCATGATGATGACCAGCAATACCGCACTCACGGCACTGAGGGTCAACAGGATTTCGCGGGACAGATAACGAAAGACGATCAAACCAGACACTCCAGGGTTGTCAGGCTAAGGCGGCCGAACAAGCAAACGTATCGAGCCGGCCCCAGACGCAGGGCCGCCGAAAAAAGATGGCGCATTATCCTGTGATTGCGCGCGCCTGTCACGGAGGATGCTCACCCAGCGCTCTCATGCACCGAAACTGGCCCATGCGAGGGTTGTCAGCCGCGACCGGCGAGGTTCAAACTGGCGGCTTTGTCGTCGGCAGCACGCGGCGTCTTCTTCTATATAGATAAGCTCGGCGCAGGGCAGCTTCCTGCGCTCTTTGACCATTTATTCAGGGACCCAGACATGGAACTGGTTGTAAAAAGCGTTAGCCCGGAAACGTTGAAGACCGCCACCCTGGTGGTCGCCGTCGGTGAAGGCCGCAAACTCGGCAGCGTTGCCAAGCAACTGGACGAACTCAGCGGCGGCGCCATCAGCGCCGTACTCAAGCGCGGCGACCTGGCCGGCAAGGTCGGCCAGAGCCTGCTGCTGCACGGCGTGGCCAAGCTCAAGGCCGAGCGGCTGCTGCTGGTAGACACCGGCAAGGACGGCGAACTGGGCGACCGCCCGTTCCGCAAGATCATCAGCGGCGTGCTCGCCACCCTCAAGGGCCTGGGCGGCAGCGACGCCGTGCTGGCGCTGGATGAAGTCGTGGTCAAGGGCCGTGACAGCTACGGCAAGACCCGCCTGCTGGCCGAAACCCTGGTGGACGGTGGTTATGTCTTCGACCGCTACAAGAGCCAGAAGGCCGAACCTCGCGCCCTGAAGAAAATCACCCTGCTGACCATCAAGGCCGCCGAAGCCGAAGTCCAGCGCGGCGTGACCCATGCCCAGGCCATCGCCAATGGCATGGCCTTTACCCGCGACCTGGGCAACCTGCCGCCGAACGTCTGCCACCCGACCTTCCTCGGCGAACAGGCCAAGGCCCTGGGCAAGGAGTTCAAGGGCCTGAAGGTCGAAGTCCTCGACGAGAAGAAGATCAAGGAACTGGGCATGGGCTCGTTCTATGCCGTGGGCCAGGGCAGCGACCAGCCGCCGCGCCTGATCGTCATGCAGTACAACGGCGGCAAGAAGTCCGAGAAGCCGTTCGCCCTGGTGGGCAAGGGCATCACCTTCGACACCGGCGGCATCAGCCTCAAGCCGGGCGCCGGCATGGATGAAATGAAGTACGACATGGGCGGCGCCGCCAGTGTGTTCGGCACCCTGCGCGCCGTGCTGGAGCTCAAGCTGCCGATCAACCTGGTGTGCATCCTGGCCTGCGCCGAGAACATGCCCAGCGGTGGCGCCGCGCGCCCTGGCGACATCGTCACCACCATGAGCGGGCAGACCGTGGAGATCCTCAACACCGACGCCGAAGGCCGCCTGGTGCTGTGCGATGCCCTGACCTACTCCGAGCGCTTCAAGCCACAGGCCGTGATCGACATTGCCACCCTCACCGGTGCCTGCGTGGTCGCCCTGGGCGCCCATACTTCGGGCCTGCTGGGCAACAACGACGAACTGATCGGCCAACTGCTCAGCGCCGGCCAGCAAGCCGACGACCGCGCCTGGCAACTGCCGTTGTTCGACGAGTACCAGGAGCAACTGGACAGCCCCTTCGCCGACATCGCCAATATCGGTGGGCCGAAGGCCGGCACCATCACCGCCGCCTGCTTCCTCTCGCGCTTCACCAAGAACCTCAACTGGGCGCACCTGGACATCGCCGGCACTGCCTGGACCAGCGGTGGCAAGGACAAGGGCGCCACTGGCCGTCCGGTCCCCCTGCTGACCCAATACCTGCTGGACCGCGCCAAAGCCTGAAAACCATGACCGCAGGGGGCGCCGCATGAAGGCGGCGCCCTCCTCGGCTCAGGAAGCCCAATGACCAAAGTCGACTTCTATATTCTTCCCAGCGCGGACCCTGCGGCGCGCCTGGATTTTGCCTGCAAGCTCACCGACAAGGCCTGGCGCATGGGCCACCGCATCTACCTGCATTGCAGCGATGCAGAGCAAAGGGACGAGCTCGATGCCCGCCTGTGGCGCTTCAAGGGCGAGACCTTCGTCCCCCACGGCCCGGCGGAAAGCGAACCCGAAAGCCTGATCGTCCTCGGCCTGGGCCAGGACCCCGGCCCCCACAATGACCTGCTGGTGAACCTGGACCTGAAAGTGCCGGCCTTCGCCCCGCGTTTTGCCCGGATTGCCGAGGTGGTGGTGGAAGACCCCGCTATTCGTCAGGCGGCCCGCGAGAGTTTCCGTTTCTATCGCGAACAGGGCTATCCTCTGCAAGATCACCGTTTACAGCGACTCTGAGCACCCGATGGACACTCCCAATCCGCTGCAAAAGCCCGCGCACCTGCTGGATGACCTCGAGTCGATCCGTAAACTGCTCGGCGATGAAAACCTGCAACCGCCACTGCTGACCGAGACCGTCAGCAGTGAAGTACAGATTCCCCTGCTGTTCGACATGGTGGGCAGCCAACAGCCTGCCGCCGCGCCATCTGCTCCCGTAGCCCCTGTCAAACCGCAACCCGCGCCAGCCCCGGCGCAAGTGGCCGCACCCGCACCGCCCCCGGTTCCCACCCCTGCCCCGGCACCTGTTGCTGCACCCGTCGCCAAGCCTGCGCCCGCCGGCACCCATGCCGATGCCTTGCTGCACCTGGACAGCGAGCTGCGCGCCGCGGCACAACTGATCATGCAGGACGTGATCGACGACTTCGCGCCGCATATCGAAACCGAGATCAAGCGTCGCCTCGACGCCCGCCTGGAACGCCTGCTCGCAGCGGCCACCAGCGGCAAACCATAAGCCACACGCAAAAGCCGGGCCGGGCCATCTTGTCGCTTGCCGCTGGTGGCTTGCAGGCGCCGCCCTCCGCTATACTTCCCGGCTTTTCCTGAATAAATGCCAATAGGGTCCCGCCGCGCATGGATAAGACCTACCAGCCGCACGCCATTGAAACTTCCTGGTACCAGACCTGGGAGTCCGAGAACTACTTCGCCCCGCAAGGCGCGGGCGACTCCTACACCATCATGATCCCGCCGCCGAACGTCACCGGCAGCCTGCACATGGGCCATGGTTTCAACAACGCGATCATGGACGCCCTGATCCGTTTCCGCCGCATGCAGGGTCGCAACACCCTGTGGCAGCCGGGTACCGACCACGCCGGTATCGCCACGCAGATGCTGGTGGAGCGCCAGATCGAAGCCCAGGGCCAGAATCGCCATGATCTGGGCCGGGAAAAATTCCTCGAGAAAGTCTGGGAATGGAAGGATCAGTCCGGGGGCAACATCAGCCGCCAGATCCGCCGCCTGGGCTCCTCCGTGGACTGGAGCCGCGAGCGCTTCACCATGGACGACGGCCTCTCGGAAGCGGTGAAGGAAGCCTTCGTGCGCCTGCACGAAGACGGCCTGATCTACCGCGGCAAGCGCCTGGTCAACTGGGACACCAAACTGCACACGGCGATTTCCGACCTCGAAGTGGAAAACCACGACGAGAAGGGTTTCCTGTGGAACCTCAAGTACCCGCTGGCCGACGGCGCCAAGACCGCTGAAGGCAACGACTACCTGATCGTCGCCACCACCCGCCCGGAAACCATGCTCGGTGACTCCGCCGTCGCGGTGAACCCTGAAGACGAGCGCTACAAAGCCCTGATCGGCAAATTCGTCGAGCTGCCCCTGGTGGGCCGCCGCATCCCGATCATCGCCGACGACTACTGCGACCCCGAGTTCGGCACCGGTTGCGTGAAGATCACCCCGGCCCACGACTTCAATGACTATGAAGTCGGCAAGCGCCACAACCTGCCGCTGCTCAACATCTTCGACAAGAACGCCGCCGTACTGCCGGCCTGCCAGGTGTTCAACCTGGACGGCAGCCTGAACGACAGCATCGACGGCAAGATCCCGGCCGAGTACGTGGGCCTGGACCGCTTCGAAGCGCGCAAGCAGATCGTGGCCGCGTTCGACGCCGCCGGCCTGCTGGTGAGCGTCGACGACCACGCGCTGAAAGTGCCGAAGGGCGACCGTTCCGGCACCGTCATCGAGCCGTGGCTCACCGACCAGTGGTATGTCTCCACCAAGCCGCTGGCAGAACCTGCCATCGCCGCTGTGGAAGACGGCCGCATCGCCTTCGTGCCCAAGCAGTACGAGAACATGTATTTCTCCTGGATGCGTGACATCCAGGACTGGTGCATCAGCCGCCAGCTGTGGTGGGGCCACCGCATTCCGGCCTGGTACGACGAGTCGGGCAAGGTCTATGTCGGCCGTGACGAAGCCGAAGTACGGGCCAAGCACAACCTCGGCCCGGACGTTGCCCTGCAGCAGGACAACGACGTGCTCGACACCTGGTTCAGTTCGGGCCTGTGGACCTTCTCTACCCTGGGCTGGCCGGAGCAGACCGAGTTCCTCAAGACCTTCCACCCCACTGACGTGCTGGTCACCGGCTTCGACATCATTTTCTTCTGGGTCGCCCGGATGATCATGCTCACCATGCACCTGGTGAAAAACGAAGACGGCACGCCGCAGGTTCCGTTCAAGACTGTGTACGTGCACGGCCTGGTCCGCGACGGCCAGGGCCAGAAGATGTCCAAGTCCAAGGGCAACGTCCTCGACCCGCTGGACATCATCGACGGCATCGACCTCGAAACCCTGGTGCAGAAGCGCACCACCGGCCTGATGCAGCCCAAACTGCAGAAAGCCATCGAGAAGCAGACCCGCGCCGAATTCGCCGACGGCATCGCCAGCTACGGCACCGACGCCCTGCGCTTCACCTTCTGCTCCCTGGCCACCACCGGTCGCGACATCAAGTTCGACATGGGCCGCGTCGAGGGTTACCGCAACTTCTGCAACAAGATCTGGAACGCCGCGCGCTACGTGCTGGACAAGGGCGAGGACTGCGGCCAGAACGGCGAGGCCTATGAGCTGTCCCTGGCGGACCGCTGGATCATCTCGCAGCTGCAGCGCACTGAAGCCGAAGTCACCCGCCAGCTCGACCAGTTCCGTTTCGACCTGGCCGCCCAGGCCCTGTACGAGTTCATCTGGAACCAGTACTGCGACTGGTACCTGGAGCTGTCCAAGCCGGTGCTGTGGGACGAGAACTCGCCGGTTGAACGCCAGCGCGGCACCCGGCGCACCCTGGTCCGCGTACTGGAAGTGGCGCTGCGCCTGGCCCATCCGTTCATGCCGTTCATCACCGAGGAAATCTGGCAGCGCCTGGCTCCGCTGGCCGGCGCCGAAGGCAAGACCATCATGCTGCAGCCTTGGCCGGTGGCCAATGAAGCACGCATCGACCAGGCCGCCGAAGACGACATCGAATGGCTCAAGGGCCTGATGCTCGGCACTCGCAACATTCGCGCCGAAATGAACATCGGCCCGGGCAAGCCCCTGGCCCTGTTCCTGAAGAATGTCAGCGCCGAAGACCAGCGTCGCCTGACCGAGAACGAAGCCTTGCTGAAGAAGCTGGCCCGGCTCGAATCCATCACCGTACTGGCTGCCGGTGACGAAACGCCGCTGTCGGCCACGGCGCTGGTGGGCGAGATGGAAGTGCTGGTGCCCATGGCCGGCCTGATCGACAAGGGCGCCGAACTGGCGCGCCTGGACAAGGAAATCCAGCGCCTGCAAGGCGAAGTGCAGCGAGTGGGCGGAAAGCTGTCCAACCCGTCCTTCGTCGACAAGGCCCCGGCCGAAGTGATCGAGAAGGAACGCGCCAAACTGGCCGAAGCCGAACAGGCTCTGGGCAAGTTGGCAGAGCAGCACGCCCGGATCTCCAGCCTGTAACGGCGATTCGCGCAGTGTGAAAGAGGGAGGCCCGCAAAGGCCTCCCTTTTTTATTGGCGGCACATCGCTTTCGCTGGCAAGCCAACTCCTAGCCTTACGCGGTGGTTTGCCGGAGGCGAAGCCTCCCGCCCCAACGCCGCAAGATATGGGACAATGCTCGCCACTTTGAACCACCCCGAATCGATCCCCCATGACCGCCCCCAGCACACCCAAGCCTTCGCGCAAAAAGCCCAAGCCCGCCGCCCCCGCCAAAGCCGCCACGCCCCGGGAAAAGGCCAGCCTGCATCCGCGCAATCGTCACCAGGGGCGTTACGACTTCCCGCAACTGATCAAGAGCATCCCGGAGTTGGGGCAGTTCGTGATCCTCAACCCCTACGGAAAGGAAAGCATCGACTTTGCCGACCCGGCCGCCGTACGGGTCTTCAACCGGGCCCTGCTCAAGGCCTTCTACGGGATTGCCCATTGGGACATTCCGGCGGATTTCCTCTGCCCGCCCGTGCCGGGTCGTGCCGATTACGTGCATTTCCTCGCCGACCTGCTGGCCAGCCACAACCAGGGGGAAATCCCTCGTGGCGCGGCGGTGCGGGTCCTGGATGTCGGGGTCGGCGCCAACTGCATCTACCCGCTGATCGGCTACAGCGACTACCGCTGGCAGTTCCTCGGCTCGGACATCGACAGCACCGCCCTGGCCGCGGCCAAGGCCATCGTCCAGGCCAACGGCTTGAACAAGGCCATCAGCCTGCGCCAGCAGGGCAACCCCAAACAGATCCTCGGCGGCCTGCTCGACAGCACCGAGCGTTTCGACCTGACGATGTGCAACCCGCCCTTCCACTCCTCTCTGGACGAAGCCACCCGCGGCAGCCAGCGTAAATGGCGGGCCCTGGGCAAGGCCGACCCCAAGCGCAAATTGCCGGTGCTGAACTTTGGCGGGCAGGCCCGGGAACTCTGGTGCGAAGGCGGCGAGATCCGCTTTGTCAGCCAGTTGATCAGTGAAAGCGCCAGCGTCGGCCAACAGGTGCTGTGGTTCAGCACCCTGGTGTCGAAGGCCTCTAACCTGCCGGCGATTGAAAGCGCGCTGAAAAAGGCCGGAGCCCTGGAAAGCCAGGTGGTGGAAATGTCCCAGGGGCAGAAACAGAGCCGCTTCGTCGCCTGGACCTTCAAGGACAAGGTACAGCAACAGGCCTGGAGCCAGGAACGCTGGACGAGGAAGAACTAAAGAGGCGGGGGAGTCAAAGACGATTCACCTTGCGTGAATCGGTGTTACACAAACCGTGCCCGGAAAACTTCTGAGCACGGTTTCACTGCAAGTATTACTTGTTAACAGCGTCGGTCAGGCCTTTAGCCACAACCAGCTTGATAACTTTCTTGGCAGCGATTTCGATGGCAGCGCCAGTCGATGGGTTACGGCCAGTACGGGCAGGACGCTCGGTCACTTTCAGTTTGCCGATACCTGGCAGAGTGATTTCGCCGCCATTTTCCAATTGATCAGCAACGATCTGAGCCAGTTGGTCCAGGGCGTTACGCGCGGTGGTTTTCGGCGCGTCGATAGCTTCAGCGATATCAGCGATCAGTTGGTCTTTAGTAATAGCCATTGTGGTGTTCCTTCCCTATCAAATTCATTTGGATTGCAGAGTGCAGTGTCAGCCATCGAGCCAGATCTTTTGAATCTGGCACCCCGGTTACAACCACGACAGATCGGGGTTATAGATACCGAAATCAGGGTTTGGTTCGACCCGACAAATGCTGAATGCACGCTTAACGCTGAGACATCGCGTAAGACGGGGCAAAACTAGCACACAGACGGGGAAATATCCGCCTCTACCTAGCCATTTGGTCAGCTTTATTGCGCTAAATCGGTAAAAAAATGCATAAGCCTTACCGACGAGCCGTTCATCACCCGGCAAACCGCGCCAAAACCAGTGGGTGCGGTACACTGGGCACTTTTTCGGGGAGCCCGCCCTCCCCCTTCAATCAGCCGAGAAGCCCATGCCGATCCGTCATTGCATCGTCCACCTGATCGACAAAAAACCCGACGGCAGCCCAGCAGTTCTGCACGCCCGCGATTCCGAACTGGCAGAGTCCGCGGCCATCGAGAACATGCTCGCCGACCTCAATGAAAGCTATAACGCCAAACAGGGTAAAGCCTGGGGCCTGTTCCACCCCGAGTCCGGCGCGTTCCCCTTCAGCGGCTGGCTGAAGGAGTACCTGGACGGCGGCCAGGACTTCACCGCGTTCAGCCGGGTAGCGGTGGAACATCTGCAGAAGCTGATGGAAGAGTCCAACCTGTCGGTGGGCGGCCACGTGCTGTTCGCCCACTACCAGCAGGGCATGACCGACTACCTGGCCATCGCCCTGCTGCACCACAGCGAAGGCGTGGCCGTGACCGACGAGCTGGACGTAACGCCGTCGCGCCACCTGGACCTGGGCCAGTTGCACCTGGCGGCGCGGATCAACATCTCCGAATGGCAGAACAACAAGCAGTCCAAGCAGTACATCTCCTTTATCAAGGGCAAGAACGGCAAGAAGGTCTCGGAGTATTTCCGCGACTTCATCGGCTGCCAGGAAGGCGTCGACGGCCCGGGTGAAACCCGCACCCTGCTCAAGGCCTTCAGCGACTTCGTCGAAAGCGAGGACCTGCCGGAAGACTCGGCCCGGGAAAAGACCAAGACCCTGGTGGACTACGCCAGCAGCCAGGCCAAGCTCGGCGAACCCATGGGCCTGGAAGAGCTCTCGGAACTGATCGACGAGGATCGCCCCAAGGCGTTCTACGATCACATCCGCAACAAGGACTACGGGCTGTCACCGGAGATCCCGGCGGACAAGCGCACCCTGAACCAGTTCCGCCGCTTCACCGGTCGCGCCGAGGGCCTGTCCATCAGCTTCGAAGCCCATCTGCTGGGTTCGAAGATCGAGTACGACGAAGAAGCCGGAACCCTGATCATCAAGGGCCTGCCAACCCAGCTGACCGACCAGCTCAAGCGCCGTAACTGATGCTCCAGGGGGTATTGAAGAAGTTCTTGCTGATCCTGCTGGTGGTGGTGACCTACCAGCACTGGGGCAAGATCGAGCGGCTGTTCAACCCTTCGGCAATGGTCAGCCAAGAGACCCGCGAGCATGCCCGGGTGGTGCTGTACGCCACCGACTGGTGCGGCTACTGCAAGGCCACCCGGCGCTTTCTCGATCAAAAGGGCATTCCCTACCGCGAGTTCGACATCGAGAAAGATGCCGAGGCGCGCAAGGCCTACACCGCCCTGGGTGGTGCCGGGATTCCGATCCTGGATGTCAATGGCACCCTGATCCGCACCTATGATCCCGACGCCATCATGGCGGCGCTGAAGCCCTAGGAGCCGTTTCGCTTGCCGGCGAAAGGGGGCGGCAGATCATGCACCGATCTTGAGGACGCCTTCGCCGGCAAGCCAGCTCCTACAGGTGTGGATCACTGCGCCTGGATGCGAAAGCCCAGCCGAGGGAAGTGCACGTGGACCACACCGGCACGTGGATCTTCACGGCGCAGGATCAACTCCTCAGTACCGGCGAACAGCAACTCGCCCGCCACCGGGTCGACACCATAGTCAGTGGCGGCAATCACCACCTGCTGGCCCGCCTTGAAGCCGTTGGGATCGACAAACCGCTCATCCGGCAGCGCCGCCGGGGTAGCGCTGCGCGAGACCTCAAGGGCCTCTTCGGCGCTCATTTCGGTGAAGGAGCCATGGCCAAAGCCCAGTACCCGCGCCAACCAGGCAGATACCGCCGGATACTCGTCCACCAGCGGCGCAGTCACCGGCGTGCCCTTGAGGAACCACAGCGGGTGAGCCAGGGCGATATCGGCAATCGACGGCTCGCCAAACAGGAAGTCCCCCGGCTCGCGCTGCAACTGCTGCTCCAGGCGCGCCATGAGGGTTGGCCACTGATGCTTGGCCACCTCCAGAGGCAGCCGGCTGGCGCTGCCGCCACTGAACAGTCCGGCACGGTCGGCCATGAAGGCCTTGACCGCTTCCGGCGGCAGCTTGCCAAAGCGCACGGCCGCCGATTCGGGCTGGAACACCAGGGTCACCGCGTGCTGGAACACTACCGAATCGACCCACGCGGCGAAGGTCGCGCTGATCATTTCCTGGCCTTCGGGAAACAGTGCCGGTGAGGCTTTTTCCTGCTCCAGGCGCCGGGCGATCAAGGCCGTGTCGCAATAGATATCCGCGCCGATCTGCAACACCGGGGTCTTGCGATAGCCGCCGGTCAGGGCCGTGAGATCAGGCTTGGGCATGACCGGGGAGATCTTCACGGAGCGCCAGGACAGGCCCTTGAAACCCAGGAGCAAGCGGGCTTTTTCCGCGAATGGAGAAGTTGGGTAATGGTGCAGGATCAACTCTGACATGCTGGGGTCCGCCACAAGAGGGAGAGCGCTGAAGCTTAGCGTGCAATCCGTGGACGGCCTACAGATCCAGCTGATGAGAACCTATCAGTCAGATTGATGCCGCGGCGCTGGCCGTAGCCACCAGGCATTCCTTCGCGCTCTTCCTGAGCTTCTTGATCAGCCGCTCCTGGCGCAGGGCTTCGCCCTTGTCGCGGCAGGCCTCGGTATAGACCAGCGCCACCGCTGGGCTGGAGAGAAAGAAACGCGCGCCCTTGCCGCTCTGGTGCTTGGCGAAGCGCTTCACCGGGTCGTCGCTGATGCCGCAGTACAGAGCGCCGTTGGCCGCGCGCACCAGGTACACGAACCAGGGCTTGGCATCGGTGGCAGGCTGCGCCGTTTCGGCACTGGAGGATGAAAGAGGGCTGGTCACAAAAGGTATCGAGGCCTGTGGATAACAAGCCGCGATCTTAGCAGAGGATGGCTTTCAGCGACCGCTCTGGAAGGCCTTGAGCCCCTTGCGCGCCTGGGCTCGAACAGCATTCCTGAGCAGCGGCGTCCAGCCCAGCAGCAGGCCCTTGGTGCCCAGGGCCTGGCGCGCCCAACGCCACATGTCGAACTGATCGTGGTGCTCGCAGATCTTGCCGTCGCGAAACACGAACCGGGCCTGGATATCGTTGACCACCGTGTTGCCGGTCTGGCTGAACAGGTAGGTGGCAACCCAGTGCGCGCTGCCGGAGTTCGAGTCGGCACGCACCTGATCAAACGTCAGGGAAAAGTCCTTGGCACGGGAGGTGAGCATGCGCCACATATCGCCGGCATCACGCCCACGCAACTGGCCGAACGCCGGGTCACTGAACAGCACATCCTCGGTGTAGCAGGCGCTCATGGCCTCGGCATCCAGGCGCTGGAAAGCCTGATAGAACTCGGTGATCAGGGCGCGATGGGCATCACTCATGAACGGACTCCGAAAGGGCAAGGGGGATGCAGCACAATAATCCGCAACCCCGGCGAACACTATCGGCATTTACCGGGCAAATACCGCAAGCAAGGCCCGTCAGATTCTCTCGCTCTGCACCTGCACATGCAGCGAACGACCGGCGCCCAGCCCGGCGATGATTGCACCGCAGCCCAGCACTGCGAAAATCCAGCCCACTGCGTTCCAGCCCCCGGTCCAGTCGTGCACCAGGCCCACCGCAAACGGCCCCATGGAAGCCAGGGTGTAGCCGATGCCCTGGGCCATGCTCGACAGGTTGGCCGCCACATGGGGGTCCCGGGAGCGCAGCACGATCAGGGTCAAGGCCAGGCTGAAGGTGCCACCCTGCCCCAGGCCCAGCAGGATCGCCCAGCCCCACAGGCCCTCGATGGGCGCGTACAGGCAACCGAACAGGCCGCCCAGGGTCATCAGCATGACAATCACGATGGCCAGGCGCTGGTCCTTGCCCCGGGTCGCCAGCCAGGGCGCCGCCAGGGAGCTGGCCAATTGCACGATCACCGAACCGGACAGCACCAGCCCGGCCTGGGTCGGGGTCAGCCCTCGGCCGATCAGGATCGACGGCAACCAGCCAAACACGATGTACGCCAGGGAGGATTGCAGGCCCATGTACAGGGTTACCTGCCAGGCCAGGCGGTCCCGCAACAGGCCGCGCACGCGAAAGGCCACATGGTGAGCACCGTGCTGGTGCCCGACCTGAGGCAACCAGAACAGGGCCGCCACCAGCGCCGGCACCACCCAGAAGCCCAGGCCCATGGCCCAGCTGCCCCCGAAATGCTGGCTCAGGGGTACCGTGGCCCCCGCCGCCATCGCCGCCCCCAGGCACAGGGCCATGGTGTAGACCCCGGTCATGGTGCCCGCGTGCCGAGCGAAGTCACGCTTGACGATGCCCGGCAGCAGCACCCCGATCACGCCGATGCTGGCCCCGGCCAGGACGCTCCCGGCAAAGACGCCGAACTCACCGAGCGAGCTGCGCAGCACAATGCCCAGGGCCAGGGCCAGGAGAATCCCCAGCACCACCCGCTCAGCACCGAAGCGCCGGGCCAGCAGCGGCGCCAAAGGCGCGAACAGCCCCAGGCACAACACCGGCAAGGTGGTCAGTAACCCCGCCTTGGCCGCCGACAGGCCCAGGCTCTGGGATACGTCACTGAGCAGTGGCGCCATGCTCGACAGTGCCGGACGCAGGTTCAGCGCCACCAGAATCAGTCCCAGCAGCAACAGCCAGGGCCGGCGCAAGGGTGCAGGGGCCTGCTGGACTTGTTCGTCATCGGCCTCGGCGTCGATCAACAATTCTGGAGGCGACGGGGTGTTCGGAGGGGCCTGGTGGTTGGACATAAAGGTCTCGGATTCAGGATTCGTTGATCAACTGGCGTGAAAGGTTCTTGGCCCGCTCGGGGTCGCCTTGCTCGATGGCATCCAGCAGGTGCTGATGGAGATCGAAAACGTCCTGGCGACGCGGAGTCAGGGTCAGGGTCTGGCGCAACTGGGCGCCGACCACGCTGGAGAAATAGCGATACAGCTGGCTGAGGGTCGGGTTGTGGGCGGCGTCCACCAGGCGCTGGTGAAACACCAGGTCGCAGGCGATGTAGCTTTCCAGGTCGCCATGAAAATGCCCGCTGCTGGTCTGCAAGGCTTGCTTCAGGGCCTGCAGGTCCTCGTCGGTGCGGCGCAGGGCCGCCAGGCCGACTGCCTCCACTTCAAGGATCTGCCGGGTTTCCCGGGCCTGTTCCAGGGAGCACTGGGACAGGGCCTGGAGCATGTCCAGCGGATCGGCCACCGCTCGCAGGTAACTACCGTCACCCTGGCGGATTTCGATCAGCCCGGAAAACGCCAGTACCCGCATGGCCTCGCGCACGGTGTTGCGGCTGATGCCCAGCTCACTGGCCAGTTCCGGTTCGGTGGGCAGGCGTTGGCCCACGACCCAGGCGCCATTGGTGATGCGCAGGCGCAGTTGCTCCAAGGCCTGGTCGACCAGGGAACGTTTGATCAGGGGGGATATTTCGCTCATTGAACTCACTCTTTCATCCAATCATCGGATGAATTGCCTGGCATGGTATTCAGACCTTTCGCAGAGTTCAACGTTTTAGGCTGGAGCAGGCACTTTCGCCATTTCAAACAGGTCTTGACAAAAAACCCTATAAGGGTAATTTCGATCAAGCCTCAAGGGTGTCTTATGGAAAAGAAAACACCTCACCATGACCTGTCGCTGATCAAGGCGCAGGTCGCTCGGCAAGGAGCACAAGCCTTCACTCGAAGCGCATTGCGCTGCGGCAAGGAACTCGGATTGTCCTTGGCGGCCATGCAACGAGTGATAGCCGGACTCCAGGGCAGCCTGTTCTACAAATCGATGACCACCTATAGCGATCATCGGCTGTGGCAGGGCGTGTATTACACCCGCACCGATAACTGGGCGCTCTACATCAAGGTCACTTACCGCCCCGGCGCAGGGCCTCCCGTGATCTCCTTCAAGGAGGCAGAGACATGAAACGGCAACAATGCTACAGCTGCGGCGCTCCCACCGGCATGCTGGCGTTCGAGCAGCGCAGCGAGCTCATCGACTACCGGCACCTGCAGCGTCTCCTCCATGGCCTGGCGGGCTGGGAATGCCAGGAGTGCGGTGAAATCGAATTCGACGCCGCCAGTGCAGAACGCTACGCCGCCGCGGGCGACCAACTGCTGGAGGAGTACCGGCAGAGCGTCGCCGTCGACATGAAGCGCATCCGCCGCAAGCTGCACCTCTCGCAGAAGGAAGCGGTCAAACTGCTGTCCGGCGGCGGGCACAATGCCTTTTCCCGATACGAGCGCGGCGAAGTCGGCGTGCCCCAACCGCTGTACGTGCTGATGCACCTGCTGGACCGTCACCCACGGTTGATGAAGGACGTACTGGCCCTTGGCGAGCCACGGCTGGCGCCCTCGGCCTTGAGCAACCAACCCGAACCACAGCTCGGCGCTGCCGGCCGTTGAACGCCGGGCAAAAATAAACCCGGAGCCAGTCCGGGTTTATCGTCAGCGCAGGCCCCACATCAGCATCAATGCAGGATCTGGCTCAGGAACAGCTTGGTGCGATCGTTCTGCGGGTTGTCGAAGAAGTCGTTGGGTGCCGCCTGCTCGACGATCTCGCCCTTGTCCATGAAGATCACCCGGTTGGCCACGGTGCGAGCAAAGCCCATTTCGTGGGTCACGCAGAGCATGGTCATGCCGTCTTCGGCCAGGCCGATCATGGTGTCCAGCACCTCCTTGACCATCTCCGGGTCCAGGGCCGAGGTGGGTTCGTCGAACAGCATGATCTTGGGCTTCATGCACAGCGCCCGGGCAATCGCCACCCTTTGCTGCTGGCCACCGGAGAGCTGGCCCGGGTACTTGTTGGCCTGCTCCGGAATGCGCACCCGCTCCAGGTAATGCATGGCGATTTCCTCGGCCTTGCGCTTGGGCATCTTGCGTACCCACATCGGCGCCAACGTGCAGTTCTGCAAAATGGTCAGGTGCGGGAACAGGTTGAAGTGCTGGAACACCATGCCCACTTCCCGGCGGATGGCCTCGATCTGCTTGAGGTCGTTGGTCAGTTCCACGCCATCCACCACGATGCGCCCCTGCTGGTGTTCTTCCAGGCGGTTGAGGCAGCGGATGGTGGTGGACTTGCCCGAACCCGAAGGCCCGCACAGCACGATGCGCTCACCTTGGCGGACGTTGAGGTTGATGTCCTTCAACACGTGGAACTGGCCGTACCACTTGTTCACACCCTGCATCTGAATAATGCCTTCAGGGCCCACAGGCTTTTTGCTCGCTTGACTCATGGAGGTACTCCTAACGCTTGTGGCCTGTGTCCAACTTACGCTCCAGGTGCATGGAGTAGCGGGACATACCGAAACAGAAAATCCAGAACACCAGGGCCGCGAAGACATAGCCTTCGGTGGCCATGCCCAGCCATTTGGGGTCGGCGGCGGCCTGCTTGACGCTGTTGAGCAGGTCGAACAGGCCGATGATGATCACCAGGCTGGTGTCCTTGAACAGGGCGATGAAGGTGTTGACGATGCCGGGGATCACCAGCTTCAGGGCCTGGGGCAGAATCACCAGCCCCATGGCCCGCCAGTAGCCCAGGCCCATGGCCGCAGCCGCTTCGTACTGGCCCTTGGGAATGGCCTGCAGGCCGCCCCGCACCACCTCGGCCACATAGGCCGACTGGAACAGGATCACCCCGATCAGCGCCCGCAGCAGCTTGTCGAAATTCATGCCTTCGGGCAGGAACAGCGGCAGCATGACCGACGACATGAACAGCACGGTGATCAGCGGCACGCCGCGCCAGAACTCGATGAAGGTCACGCAGACCACGCGGATCGCCGGCAGGTTGGAGCGCCTTCCCAATGCCAGCAGGATTCCCAGCGGCAGTGCCCCGGCGATGCCCACGGTGGCGATCACCAGGGTTAGCATCAGGCCGCCCCACTGGCTGGTGGCGACATTGCTCAGGCCCAGGTAGCCGCCGTGCAACAGGCTGTAGGCAATGATCGGGTAACCCACCAGAAAGCACAGCCCGTAGATCGCCTTGCGCGGGAAGCGCGAGATGAACAACGGTGCGGCACCGATCACCGCCAGCCACACGGTCAGGTCTACCCGCCAGCGCAGTTCCACCGGGTAGTAGCCGTACATGAACTGGCCGAAGCGTTGCTGGATGAACACCCAGCAGGCGCCCCCCCTGGTGCAGTCGGCGCGGGTGGTACCGACCCAGTTGGCGTCGAGAATCGCCCAATGCAGCAGCGGCGGCACCACCAGGTAGATCAGGTAGAAGGCAAACAGGGTCAACAGGGTATTGAGCCAGTTGGAAAACATGTTGGCGCGTATCCACGCCAGCACGCCGATACTGCGGCTGGGCGGCGGCATATCGGGCTTGAAGGTATGAGTCGTCATGGGCGCTTCCTCACCGCTCGATCAGCGCAATGCGCTTGTTGTACCAGTTCATCAGCAGGGAAATGCTGATGCTGATCGCCAGGTACACGCTCATGGTGATGGCAATGACTTCGATGGCCTGTCCGGTCTGGTTGAGCACCGTGCCGGCGAACAGCGAAACCATTTCCGGGTAGCCGATACCGGCGGCCAGGGACGAGTTCTTCGCCAGGTTCAGGTATTGGCTGGTCAGCGGCGGAATGATCACCCGCAGGGCCTGGGGAATGATCACCCTGCGCAGGGTCGGGCCGTTGCGCAGCCCCAGGGAGCGGGCCGCCTCGGTCTGGCCGTGGCTCACCGACTTGATCCCGGACCGCACGATCTCGGCGATGAACGCCGCGGTGTAGACAGTCAGGGCCAGGGTCAGGGCCAGCAGCTCGGGAATCAGCACCCAGCCGCCGACGAAGTTGAACCCCGCCAGCTTCGGCATCTCCCAGTGCACCGGCGAGCCAAAGATCAGCGTGCACAACGCGGGAATCACCAAGAACAGGCCCAGGCCGCTCCAGAACTTGTGAAAAGGCACGCCGGTGGCTTCAAAACGCCGGTTGGCCCAGCGGCACATCAGCACGATGGCGCCGATGGCCAGGACCAGGCTTGCGACAAACGCCCAGAAACCGGGGGCCATCTGCGCCGCCGGCATGTTCAGGCCGCGGCTGCTGACGAAGAACATATCGCCGAAGTTATGGCTGTTGCGCGGCCCCGGCATGGTCAGGAATACCGCGAAGTACCAGAACAGGATCTGCAGCAGCGGCGGAATGTTGCGGAACACTTCCACATACACCGTCGCCAGCTTGCTGATGATCCAGTTCGGCGACAGCCGCGCCACACCGATGATGAACCCCAGCAGGGTCGCGAGGATCACCCCGATAAAGGTCACCAGCAGGGTATTGAGCAGGCCGATGACGAACACCCGGGCATAGCTATCCGCTTCGGTGTAGGCAATCAGGTGTTGCGCGATGCCGAACCCGGCGCTGCGCTCGAGAAAGTCGAAACCCGAGGTGATCCCTCGGTGCTGGAGGTTGGTCTGCGTGTTGTCGAACAGAAACCAGCCCAGCGAAACCACCGCCACCAGGGTGATGATCTGGAACAGCCAGGCGCGCACACGGGGATCGCTGAGGCTGAGCCTCTGCTTGGGTGCGCCGATTGTATTTTGCATGAAGTGCCCCAGGAATAATGGAACAGAACATCACCCGGCGGTTGGCCCGCCGGGTGATAGAACCATCAGCGCACAGGTGGTGCGTATTGGATGCCGCCGTTGTTCCACAGCGCGTTCAGGCCGCGGTCGATGGCCAGTGGCGTGCTCTTGCCGAGGTTTTTCTCGAACACTTCACCGTAGTTACCTACTTGCTTGACGATCTGCACTACCCAGTCCTTCGGCAGTTTCAGGTCTTTGCCGTATTCACCGTCCGCGCCCAGCAGACGTGCAACATCAGGGTTCTTGGTGGATTTGGCTTCAGCCTCGACGTTCTTCGAGGTGACACCCGCCTCTTCGGCGTTGAGCATGGCGAACAGGGTCCACTTGACGATGCTGAACCACTCTTCATCACCCTTGCGCACCACCGGGCCCAGGGGCTCCTTGGAGATGGTTTCCGGCAGTACGACATAGTCGGTGGGGGTTGCCAGCTTGCTGCGCTGCGCGTAGAGCTGGGATTTGTCGGAGGTCAGCACGTCGCAACGCCCGGACTCCAGGGACTTGGCGCTTTCATCTGAGGTATCGAAAGTGATCGGGGTGTATTTCAGACCATTGCCGCGGAAGTAGTCCGACACGTTCAGTTCGGTAGTAGTACCGGCTTGAATACAGATAGTCGCACCGTCCAGCTCTTTGGCGCTTTTTACACCCAGCTTGTTGTTCACCAGGAAACCGATGCCGTCGTAATAGGTGACGCCGGTGAACACCAGGCCCATGCCCGCATCGCGGGAACTGGTCCAGGTGGTGTTGCGCGACAGCACGTCGATCTCACCGGACTGCAGCGCAGTGAAGCGCTCCTTGGCATTCAACTGGCTGAACTTGACCTTGGTCGCATCGCCGAACACCGCAGCAGCCACCGCGCGGCAGACGTCGGCATCGATGCCGAGGATCTTGCCGGTGGCATCCGGTACCGAGAAGCCCGGCAAACCGTCACTGACGCCGCATTGCACGAATCCTTTCTTCTGTACTGCATCGAGGGTCGCACCCGCCTGTGCGAAACCGCTCATACCCAGCACCGTTGCTGCCGTGACGGCAGCCAGGGTGGATTTCAACATCTTCATTCAAACCTCCAATTTTGCTCTTGTTGTGTCGGAGCTTGAGTCCTGCCGCGCCCTTATGAGGCACTGACCCGTGTAGGCTTTTTTATGGGGTCAAGCGGCGTAAGACCTTAGCTATGAGTCTAGTAGGAGAAATCCACGTAATAGGGGACCTACATCTCACCAATCGGCCGAACGGGCTGTAGCCCTTCGCAGTTCGCAAAGCCCGTAGCGGCCAGTGGCGAACCTTCATCAGAGGAGGCTGGCTATCCCATCGCCTGCGGTAGCCTGTTAGTGTTACCGCCGGCGGGCAGGGCTTTCACCCGGGCTCCTCTTTCTGAGCCATAGCAAAGCCCGTACCACAGTCCCGGCTAAAGCGTTTCAGCCGCTGATCAACAGTAAAACGTTCAACCGTGCGACATCTTCTTCACCGATCAACCGGGCGCGCCCTTCCCTCACGCACACAATCAGCGCGCACGCACATAAATGGAGCAGCCATGACCGAGCCCTTGATTCTTCAGCCCAGCAAGCCCGCAGATGCCTGTGTGATCTGGCTTCATGGCCTGGGAGCGGACCGTTACGACTTCCTGCCGGTAGCCGAAATGCTGCAGGAAACCCTGCTGAGCACGCGCTTCGTATTGCCCCAGGCACCGACCCGGGCAGTGACCATCAATGGCGGATATGCCATGCCCAGCTGGTACGACATTCTGGCCATGAACCCGGCCCGCGCCATCAGCCGTGAACAGCTAGAAGAATCATCTGACGAGGTCATCAGACTGATCGAAGAACAACGCACCAGCGGAATAGACGCATCGCGAATTTTCCTCGCCGGTTTCTCCCAGGGTGGCGCCGTTGTACTGCACACCGCCTTCCTCAAATGGCAGGGTCCATTGGGTGGCGTACTTGCCCTGTCCACCTATGCCCCGACCTTCAGCGATGAACTGCAACTGTCGGCCAGCCAACAGCGGATTCCGGTGCTTTGCCTGCACGGCCAGTACGACGAAGTGGTGCAGAACGCCATGGGCCGTACCGCTTATGAGTACCTGAAGCAACATGGTGTCACCGTGACATGGCAGGAATACCCAATGGAACACGAGGTGTTACCAGAGGAAATCCGCGACATCGGCTCCTGGCTGAGCGAGCGCTTGCGCTAGAAAATCCGCGCGCCGCGCCCCCGGTGAGCAACAGACTACGCCGCGCCCGTTTCTTGCATTACACTGGCCGGCGTACATTCCTTAACCAATTGATGAGATGACCGTGCTCAAAGCACTCAAGAAAATCTTCGGTAAAAGCGAGGCTGAGCCGCTCGCGCCAAGCCCCAGTGCCCCCTCCCCCAGTTCCAGCAGCCGTCATGACGGCCGTCAGCCGGAACGGAGCGCACCCGCTACCGCAGCTAAAAAAGAACCGGTGAACACACCGGCCATCCCTTCCGCTCCCAAAGCCCCACGCCAAGAGAAGCCCAAGGCCGAGCAACCCAAAGCCGAGCAGCCGCGTCGCCCGCGCGCGCCGAAACCGCCGGTCAGCACCTGGAAGCTCGAAGACTTCGTGGTCGAACCCCAGGAAGGCAAGACCCGCTTCCACGACTTCAAGCTCGCTCCGGAACTGATGCACGCCATCCAGGACCTGGGCTTTCCCTATTGCACGCCAATCCAGGCCCAGGTGCTGGGCTATACCCTGGCGGGCAAGGACGCCATCGGCCGGGCCCAGACCGGTACCGGCAAGACCGCTGCGTTCCTGGTGTCGATCATCACCCAGCTGCTGCAGACCCCACCGCCCAAGGAGCGCTACATGGGCGAACCACGGGCGCTGATCATCGCTCCGACCCGGGAGCTGGTGGTACAGATCGCCAAGGACGCCGCGGCGCTGACCAAGTACACCGGCCTCAACGTCATGACCTTCGTTGGCGGCATGGATTTCGACAAGCAGCTCAAGCACCTGGAAGCCCGCCACTGCGACATCCTGGTGGCCACCCCGGGCCGTCTGCTGGACTTCAACCAGCGCGGCGACGTGCACCTGGACATGGTCGAAGTGATGGTGCTGGACGAAGCCGACCGCATGCTCGACATGGGCTTCATCCCGCAGGTACGTCAGATCATTCGCCAGACCCCGCCCAAGAGCGAGCGCCAGACCCTGCTGTTCTCCGCCACCTTCACCGAAGACGTGATGAACCTGGCCAAGCAATGGACCACCGACCCGGCGATCGTCGAGATCGAAGCCGAGAACGTCGCCAACGCCAACGTCGAACAGCACATCTATGCCGTGGCCGGCGCCGACAAGTACAAGCTGCTGTACAACCTGGTCACCGACAACGGCTGGGAACGGGTGATGGTCTTCGCCAACCGCAAGGATGAAGTGCGACGCATCGAGGAACGCCTGGTACGCGATGGGGTGAACGCCGCCCAGCTGTCCGGCGACGTGCCGCAGCACAAGCGGATCAAGACCCTGGAAGGCTTCCGCGAAGGCAAGATCCGGGTCCTGGTGGCCACCGACGTGGCCGGCCGCGGCATCCACATCGACGGCATCAGCCACGTGATCAACTTCACCCTGCCGGAAGTGCCGGACGACTACGTGCACCGCATCGGCCGGACCGGTCGCGCCGGTGCCGACGGCGTATCCATCAGCTTCGCCGGCGAGGACGACTCCTACCAGCTGCCATCGATCGAAGCCCTGCTGGGCCGCAAGATCAGCTGCGAAATGCCGCCCGCCGAACTGCTGCGCCCGGTGGAGCGCAAGCGCCCGCAAGCCTGACGGCCGGCGCTCGCGCAGCGCCCCGGCAACCTGAAGAAACGCAGCCCGACCACAGGCTGCGTTTTTTTTCGCCTGGATATTGCCCGCAAAAACTAAAAGTCCATAATAGACAAATTAGTTTAATTTCTGGGAGCCCTTGCATGTCCAGTACGCCTTACGTGATTGCCCGCCCCGAGGCCCGTCAATTGCTCGAACGCATCGACGTGCCGCAGATCCTGCGCAAACTGTTCCGCGACCTGGCTGCCGGGCTTGCCGTGCAACCGGCACAACAGCTGGTGGAGTTTCCCCAGGGAGCCGGCGACTTCATCAATTACCTGGGGGTGCTGGCTGAAGATCGGGTGTACGGGGTCAAGACTTCGCCCTACATCGTCCGCACCGAAGGCGCACTGGTCACCGCCTGGACGTTGCTGATGTCCATGGACAGCGGCCAGCCGCTGCTGCTGTGCGACGCCGCCGAACTGACCACCGCCCGTACCGCCGCCACCACTGCAGTCGCCGTGGAGGCACTGGCCATGCCCGAGGCTCGGCACCTGACGATCATCGGCAGCGGCGCGGTGGCCCAGGCGCACTTGCGCTATGTGCAAGACCTGCGCCCCTGGCAGAGCATCCGCCTCTATTCCCCGAGCCTGGCGAACAAGCCCGCCGCGGAGCTTGCCCACTTGCAAGCCCTCGACCCGCGCTTGCAACTGGTGGCCCGGCTTGAAGACGCCACCGAAGGCGCCGACGTGATCATGCTCTGCACCTCGTCCGCCGGCCCCGTGCTGGATCCGAGCAGCCTCGGCAAGCCGGCGCTGATCACCTCCATCAGCACCAATGCGCCACGGGCCCACGAAGTGCCGCCCGCGGTCCTGGCACAGATGCAGGTCTACTGCGACTACCGACGCACCACGCCGGGCTCGGCCGGCGAGATGCTGATTGCCGGCCAACAGCACGGCTGGGACAGCGCGGCGATCCTCGGCGACCTGCCGGAGCTGCTCAGCGGCCAGGCCCGGCGCCCCAGCGCCGAGCGCCATGTGTTCTTCCGCTCCATCGGCCTGGGTCTGGAAGACATTGCCCTGGCCAATGCCCTGTACCACTTGCAACGCCAGCCATAAGCACCCGTCACCTGTATTTTTTGCGGAGTTATCAATGACCCAGGCAGATTTCATCATCATCGGCGGCGGTATCGCCGGGGCCTCCACCGGCTACTGGCTGTCGCCCCATGGCCGGGTCATCGTGCTGGAACGCGAGTCGCACCCGGCCTATCACTCCACCGGCCGTTCCGCCGCGCTCTACACCGCCGCCTATGGCACCGCCCAGGTGCGAGCCCTGACCCTGGCCAGCCGGGCCTTCTTCGACCACCCGCCAGAAGGTTTCTGCGAACACCCACTGCTGACCCCACGGGGTGAAATGACCGTGGACTTCAACGGTGACCCGGCCGAACTGAACAGCCAATACCTCAGCGCCAAGGCCTCGGTGCCGGAGATGCAACTGCTCAGTGCAGACGAAGCCTGTGCACGCCTGCCGATCCTGCGCCGCGAAAAGGTCCATGGCGCCCTTTACGACCCCAGCGCCAGCGATATCGACACCGACGCCCTGCACCAGGGCTACCTGCGGGGCATCCGCCGCAACCAGGGCCAGGTCTGCACAGACCACGAAGTGCTGGGGATCGAGCGCGACAGCCAGGGGCAGTGGCAGGTGCGAACGGCCGGTCAGACCTTCAGCGCGCCGGTGTTGATCAATGCCGCCGGGGCCTGGGCCGACCACATCGGCACAATGGCCGGAGCCCGCGCCCTGGGCCTGCAGCCCAAGCGCCGCGCGGCTTTCATCTTCGCCGGCGCCGAAGGCCTGGACTTCCACCACTGGCCAATGCTGGTGAGCCTGGACGAATCCTTCTACATGAAGCCCGACGCCGGTATGTTCCTCGGCTCGCCGGCCAACGCCGACCCGGTCGAACCCCACGATGTGCAACCCGAAGAGCTGGACATTGCCCTGGGCATCTACCAGATCGAAGAAGCCACCACCCTGAGCATCCGACGTCCGACCCGGACCTGGGCTGGCCTGCGCAGCTTTGTCAGCGACGGCGATCTGCTGGCCGGCTTCGATCCCCAGGTGCCCGGGCTGTTCTGGGTCGCCGGGCAAGGCGGCTACGGCATCCAGACCTCGCCGGCCATGGGCCAGGCCAGCGCCGCCCTGGTGCGAGGTGCCCCCTTGCCGGAACACCTGACCCGCTTCGGCCTCACGCCAGCCATGCTGTCCCCGGCCCGCCTCGACCGAACCACCGGTTGAGGCGCCCCCAACGATTGCGGCACACTCCCAGCGCCCGCTGCCGGCGGGCACTGAAGCTGCCTGGAGTACGACCATGACCTCACCTGCAAAGGACCCTGCCCTGGACAATTTCCGGGCGATTGCCGATGCCATTGCCACCTTGTTCTTCCCCCATGCCGAGGTGGTGCTCCACGACCTGCGTACACAGAAGATCGACTACATCGCCAACAACCTGTCCAAGCGCGAAGTGGGCGACGATGCGGCCCTGGAAGACCTGCTCAGCGGCGACAGCGACGAACGCAATATCGGCCCCTATGAAAAACTCAACTGGGACGGTCAGAAGATCCGCAGCCTCAGCAGCGTGCTGCGCGACAGCCAAGGCCAGCCCCAGGCGGTGCTGTGCATCAACCTGAACATCTCGCTGCTGGAAAATGCCAAGGCGGCACTGGACCTGTTTCTGTCGCCGAGCAAGCTGATTCCCCAGCCCGACTCGCTGTTTCGCGATGACTGGCAGGAGCGGATCAACACCTTCCTGCACAACTGGCTGCGCGAGCGCCAGCTGGGGCTGAACCTGCTGACCCGCGATCACAAACGCGAACTGGTGCTGGCGCTGCACGCCGAGGGCGCCTTCAAGGGCAAGAGCGCCTCCAACTACGTGGCCAACGTGCTGAACATGGGCCGGGCGACGGTGTACAAGCACCTGAAGGAATTGAAGGGCCAATAAAGGTTCGCGAGCAAGCTCGCTCCTACACGGCTTGCACCACACCTGTAGGAGCCAGCGCGCTCGCGAAGACGCCCTCAAGAATGCCGCAACGTCTCAATCCCCATAGATATCCGACTTGAAGTACTTGGCCTGGATCTTCTGATATTCACCATTGGCCCGAATATCATCGATGGCCTTGTTCAACTCGCCCACCAGTTCACTGTTGCCTTTGCGCACGGCGATCCCGGCGCCCTCGCCGACGTACTTCGGATCTTTGAGCTCAGGCCCGACAAAGGCGTAGTCGGCCCCCCGGGGCATCGACAGAAAGTCGGCCAGCGGAATGCTGTCGGCAAAGATCGCGTCCAGGCGCCCGGCCGCCAGGTCCATGTAGATCTCTTCGTTGTTGCTGTAGCGCACCACCTTGATGCCCTTGGGCTCGAACACCTCGGTGGCATAGCGGTCGGTGGTGGTGGAGCGCTGCACGCCCACGGTCTTGCCCTTGAGGCTGGCGTACTGGTCGTCCACCTCGGCGCCCTTCTTCATCACCAGGCGCGACGAGGTGAAATAGTACTTGTGGGTGAAATCCACGGATTTGCGGCGCTCGGCGGTAATGGTCATGGAGGACAGCGCCGCGTCGATCTTCTTCACTTTCAACGAGGGAATCAGGCCGTCGAACTCGCCCTCGATCCACTCGCACTTGACCTGCATCTGCGCGCACAGGGCATTGCCGATGTCGTAGTCGAAACCACCGATCTTGCCCTCGGCGGTCTTGAAGGCAAATGGCGGGTACGCCGCCTCGATGCCCAGGCGCAGGGTCTTTTCGGCCGCGAACAGGCTGCTGCACGCCAACAGGCTCAAGGCCAGGCCACTGATGAGGGGGAGTTTTTTCATGTTCGTTCTCTCGCGGGTTGTTGTTGGTTTGGCAAGACAGAAAGAAGAGGAGAAACAGGCGACGCTTTATTTGTACTTGTTAATCCATACTGGACTTTTATGTACATATCGTCAACGACGCGAACAGGTGCATTTCCCCAATGGTCACTGGGGAAATGCACACTCGCTTGAGGGGATCAGCAGGCTGCCTGCCCTGGGCGCTGCCTCAGGGGGTCAGGCTTTCCAGCGCTGCGCCGCCGCATGGTCGCTGTCGCGACCTTCGACCCAGCGCGGGCCGTCGGCGGTGTTTTCCTTCTTCCAGAAAGGCGCCCGAGTCTTCAGGTAATCCATGACAAAGGCGCAGGCCTCGAATGCCGCCTGGCGATGGGCACTGGCGGCACCGACAAACACAATGGGCTCGCCCGGCTCCAGGGCGCCGATGCGGTGCAGCACTTCCAGTTGCAACAGTGGCCAGCGCTGCTCGGCTTCGGCGGCGATCTTGCCCAGGGCCTTTTCGGTCATGCCAGGGTAGTGCTCAAGAAACATGCCATGGACATCCTGCCCATCATTGAAATCGCGCACGTAGCCGACAAAGCTGACCACCGCGCCCACCCCGGTATCGGCGGCGTGCATGGCATTGACTTCGGCGCCGGGATCGAAGGCCGCGGATTGCACACGGATCGCCATCTCAGCCTCCGGTCACGGTGGGGAAGAACGCCACTTCATCGCCGTCCGCCAAGGGCTCGTCCAGCTGGCACAGCTCTTCGTTGCGGGCGCACATCAGGTTCTGTTCGGCCAATACGCTGGCGCCCTCACGGGCCAGCAATGCCTGGCGCACATCGTCGACACAGGCAAAGTCACCCTCGATAGGCAGGCCATCGAGCCCCAGGGCCTCACGGTAACGGGCAAAGAACTTCACCGAGATCCTCATGCGTCAGCCACCCGGTAATCACCGCTCTTGCCACCGCTCTTCTCCAGCACCCGAACGCCTTCGATGCTCATGCCGCGGTCCACGGCCTTGCACATGTCGTAGATGGTCAGCGCGGCGACGCTGGCGGCGGTCAGCGCCTCCATTTCCACCCCGGTCTGCCCCGACAGCTTGCAACGCGCCACGATGTGCACGCTGTCCTCGCCCTGGGCACTGAGTTCGACTTTGACGCTGGTCAGCATCAGGGGATGGCACAGGGGAATCAGGTCACTGGTCTTCTTCGCCGCCTGGATCCCGGCGATGCGCGCCACGGCAAATACATCGCCCTTGGGGTGACCGCCACTGACGATCATCTGCAGGGTTTGCGGGAGCATGCGCACCCGCGCTTCGGCCGCCGCCTCGCGAAAGGTCACGGCCTTGTCGGTGACGTCGACCATATTGGCGCGCCCTTGGGAATCGAGATGAGTCAGCACGGCGTTACTCCTGATCAGGTGGGCCGATTGTAAACCCGCGGGTCAATTTTTCGCACGGGGCATCTGCCCGCGCCAAACGGCAATCAGCCCGACGAATATCCCGCATCAGAACAACGAATTGGAGCCCGACGGCGGATAAACGTACAACAGTGCCTACCTTCAAAAAAGGAAGTCGCTCCATGGCCTTGTTCGTTTCGATCCTGCTCAGCCTGCTCGCCGGTTTCGCCGTGCCCCTCCAGGCCGGCACCAACGCCCGCCTGGGCACCCTGTTGGGGCATCCACTGTGGGCCACCGGCGTTTCGCTGCTGGTCAGCCTGCTGGTGCTGGGGGGCCTGCTGCTGGTGATCAAGGTGCCCAAGCCCAATCTCGTGGCCGCGCTGCAAGGCCCCTGGTGGATCTGGATGGGCGGCCTGGCCGGGGTGCTCTACATCACCGTCGCACTGTTGATGGCGCCCCGCCTGGGGGCGCTGAACTTCATCATGGCGGTGATCATCGGCCAGTTGCTGATCTCGCTGATCATCGACTACTTCGGGCTGGTGGGCCTGCCACGCAAGGACATCAGCCTGCAGAAACTGATCGGCGTGCTGGTGGTGATCGGCGGTTTCGTCATCACCACCCGGGGCTGAGGGGCCGTCTCAGTCCTGGGCCGCGCTGGCCAGCCGGACCTGCTCGCGCAACCAGCGATGGGCCAGGTCATCGCTGAAACGCGAATGCCAGATCTGCACGAACTTGAAAGGCGCAATATTCAGCGGTGGGGTCAAGCGCAACAGCCCGGGCTGCAGCGGGATCTCGTCCAGGGTGCGGCTGGCCACGGTGAGGATCAGGTCGGTGCCGCGGATCAGGTTCGGCGCCGCGCCCCAATGAGGCACGCTGACCGCAATCTGCCGCTGCAGGCCTTCGTCTGCCAGGCGATGATCGACCTCACCGTTGAAGCAACCATCCATCGATACCTGCAAATGCGGGCGCGCCAGATAGGTGCTCAAGTCCAGGCTTTGCTCCTCGCCCAAGGTGCTGCCATCCACCAGGCAGGAGAAGGTCTCTTCAAACAGCACCTCCTTGACGATCTTTCCCCCGAGGCTGGGAAACACCCCCAGGGCCAGGTCGATCTGGCCCTGGGCAATCTGCTCGGACATCTGGTGCCGGCTGCCCTGGGTCACCACCAGGCGCATCAGTGGCGCCTCGCCGCGCAGGCGCACCAACAACCGGGGAAGGACAATGGCCGCCGCGTAATCCGACATAGCCAGGTGAAAGATCCGCTGGGAGGTGGCCGGGTCGAAATCCAGGGATTTACCGAGCAAGGTTTCGATCTGGCTGAGAATCTCCCTGAGCGGTGCCTGCAGGCTGCGGGCCAGCGGGCTAAGCAGCACGTCATTGCCCTGGCGGATCAGCAGCGGATCGTCCAGAAGCACCCGCAGCTTGCCCAGGGAATGGCTGATGGCCGGCTGGCTCAGGTGCAGGCGCTCGCCGGTGCGAGTCACGTGTTTTTCTGTCAGCAAGGCATCGAGGATTACCAACAGATTCAGGTCGATATTGCGCAGGGAAACGCGGGTCATCCGGTGTTTTCCAACTGGGGAACGCTCGGCGGCGGGAGCGCAGGATAACCCGAGGCCCGGGCCCGGATGCAAAACGGGCGACCCGAAGGCCGCCCGTGCTGGAAGCAAATGGCGTTACAGATGGCTCTCCGCGTACTCGGCCAGGATCGAGCGCGGCACCCCTTGCAGGGTGATGTGCACGCCGTTGGGGAAGTCCTTGAAGCGTTCGGTGAGGTAGGTCAGGCCCGAGCTGGTGGCCGATAGGTAGGGGGTGTCAATCTGTGCCAGGTTGCCCAGGCACACCACTTTGGAACCGGCGCCGGCACGGGTGATGATGGTCTTCATCTGGTGCGGGGTGAGGTTCTGGCATTCGTCGATCAGGATCAGGCTCTGCTGGAAGCTGCGACCGCGGATGTAGTTCAGGGATTTGAACTGCAACGGCACCTTGCTGAGGATGTAGTCGACGCTGCCATGGGTGTTCTCGTCGTCCATGTGCAGGGCTTCGAGGTTGTCGGTAATGGCGCCCAGCCAGGGTTCCATCTTCTCCGCCTCGGTGCCGGGCAGGAAGCCGATCTCCTGGTCCAGCCCCTGCACGCTGCGGGTGGCGATGATGCGCCGGTAGCGCTTGCTGACCATGGTCTGCTCGATGGCGGCGGCCAGGGCCAGGATGGTCTTGCCCGAGCCCGCGGCGCCGGACAGGTTGACCAGGTGGATGTCCGGGTCGAGCAGCGCGTACAGCGCCAGGCCCTGGTAGATGTCCCGCGGTTTCAGGCCCCAGGCTTCCTGGTGCAACAGGGGTTCCTGATGCAGGTCGAGGATCAGCAGCACGTCGGCGCGGATCTCCTTGATCCAGCCGACAAAGCCCTGTTCGTCGATGATGAATTCATTGATGTGCACCGCCGGCAGGTTGTCGATCAACTGCACCTGGTGCCAGGTGCGGCCGTGGTCCTGGCGGGTTTCGACCTTGCTCACGCGATCCCAGAACGAGCCGCTCATGTTGTGGAAACCATTGGGCAGCAGGGACACGTCGTCCACCAGCTGGTCGGTGCTGTAGTCCTCGGCGGCGATCCCGCAGGCCCGCGCCTTGAGGCGCATGTTGATGTCTTTGGTCACCAGCACCACGGGCAGGTCCTTGTTGCGCGCGTGCAGGTCGATCAACTGGTTGATGATGATGTTGTCGTTGAGGTTCTCCGGCAACAGGCTGGTGGGCTCGTTGCGCTTGCTCATGAGGATCGACAGCAAGCCCTTGGGCCCGCTCTTGCCACGCTGGATCGGTACGCCCAGCTCGACGTCCTCGGGCGAGGCTTCACCCAGGGTCTTGTCGATCAGGCGGATGGCCTGGCGGCATTCGGCGGCCACGCTGTGATGCCCGCTCTTGAGCTTGTCCAGCTCTTCGAGGACGGTCATGGGAATGGCAACGTGGTGTTCTTCGAAATTCAGTAAGGCGTTTGGATCGTGAATCAATACATTGGTATCGAGTACATAAAGGATTGGCTGGTTGGAAGAAGAGCTACGTCCGTGGTCATCCATACTCGGTCACCTTATGTGGGAGCCAGTCGACGCAATACCATGGGGTATCGCGCCTCGAAGGGCCACCGAATTCACCCGCGGGGGTTCAGGTGACCTGCACACACAAGGAGTCTTGGGAGACGCCACCTGTGTCGCAGGTTTCGGCGGTCTGAGTTCGTAATACTCCAAAAACCGTGACAGGAAAAAGCACTTTGACGCTTTTTTGATGTTTATTTTGCAGAGTGACGAATAGCCCTTGGCGAGTGGCCCGGGCACCGTTAAAGTCGGAAGTCCGCCTGCCTCGAAATCCCGCTGTTTTTCCCCTCTTCAGCCGCCATTTCTCCCTGTTTGCGCAGGCTGTTTCGTTTCAGCGAAATGCATCCTGGCAGTCCTCCCAACCGATGCCGCTCTGCGCGGTCTGGGCCAGCAACCAGGGCAGGCTGCTCTTGACCCCATCCTGCTTGGCATTGAAGGCAATCACCCCGCGTCGCCACAACAGCATCAAGGTCAACACTCTTTGCCCGCTGTCCTCGGCCTTGAGCTTGCCGGCGCCATCCTGGGCGTCGATGTCCCATAGCGCCACTTGCATGCCCTGGGCATTGAAGAAGCCCTGGGCATCGGCGCGACGCTGGCCATAGGGCGGGCGGAACAGCGGCACGTAGTTTTCCGGCAGCTTGCTTTTCACCAGGTCGGCGCTGCGCTGGATCGAGTACTGCCAGTCCTGCCAATGGCTATGGGAACGGAATTCCCACCCCTGGACCCCAACGCACTGCCGGGAATACAGGGACTGCAGGCTGGCCACCGAAGCCTGGTTGAGACGGTTCTGGATATCGTTACCGAGAACGAAGAAGGTGCCGCTGAGGTTGGCCTTGCGCAGGTAGTTGGTGAGCCAGGGCGTGTTGTCCGGCGCCAGGTTGGCGGCGCTGTCGAAGGTCAGCAGAAACAGCCGGTCATTGAGCTCGTCGCCATTGCGCTCGTAGTCGCCGTACCGCAGCACTTCACTGCTGGTCTGCGGTGACAGCGCGGCCTTGCGCAACAATTCGTCCAGGTACTGCTCGTGGAAGCTGCGGCTCGGCTCGGCCCAGCGGGCGTAATAGGAGTCCTCCCCAAGATGGAACTTGCCGGCCTGCCTGCGCAGCTGCTGCATGTTTTCCACCAGATAACAGAAGGACGCATCCTGGTCGCAGCTCTGCTGGGCGAAGTTGTAGTTGTCCAGCAGGCGCTGCCACAGATGCTCGCGCAGCTCAGAGATCGCCTCCATGTTGATCATCCGCAGGCCCAGGCGCTGCTTCATCGAGGCCTCGTCCCAGGCTTCACTGATCAGCAAGGCGCGAGCGAAGGTGAGGATCTCGGCCCGCGAGGCCACGTCGAACAGGGTCGGGCTGTCGAGCTTTTCCGGCCAGGTGCTGCGGTCCAGGGTCGCCACATCATTGGGCGCTGCCAGCACGCTGACACTCAGAAGCCAGGCCGAGAAGAGAAACGCGATACGCAAAAGGGATGCCTCCAGAACAAAACCCGCGCCGCACTATAGCCGATCTGAGCCAGGAATCAGGGCCTCTTCGCCGGCAAGCCGGCTCCTACAGGCGGGTGCAGGAGCCGGCTTGCCGGCGAACCGCGATCAGCGGTCATGACTATCGCCATCATAGGTGGAGTCCGGGCGCCCGAGCCCCTAGAATCCCCCGACGCTTAAAGGAGACGACCCCATGCTGATGGTGATTTCACCCGCCAAGACCCTCGATTACGAAACACCGCCGGTTACCCAGCGCTTCACCCAGCCGCAATACCTCGACCACTCCCAGGAACTGATCCAGCAACTGCGGGAACTGACCCCGGCGCAGATCAGCGAGCTGATGCACGTATCCGATAAGATCGGCGGGCTCAACGCCGCGCGCTTCGGCAGCTGGACCCCGGCCTTCACCCCAGACAACGCCAAGCAGGCGCTGCTGGCGTTCAAGGGCGACGTCTATACCGGGCTCAACGCCGAAACCTTGAGCGAGGCGGACTTCGACTACGCCCAGCAACACCTGCGCATGCTTTCCGGCCTGTACGGCCTGCTGCGCCCCCTGGACCTGATGCAGCCCTATCGCCTGGAAATGGGCACCAAGCTGGCCAACGCCCGGGGCAAGGACCTGTATGCCTTCTGGGGCACCCGCATCAGCGAATGGCTGAACGAGGCCCTGGCCGAGCAAGGTGACGACCTGCTGCTGAACCTGGCTTCCAACGAGTACTTCTCGGCGGTCAAGCGCACGGCCCTGAACGCACGGATCATCAATACCGAGTTCAAGGACCTGAAGAACGGCCAGTACAAGATCATCAGTTTCTATGCCAAGAAAGCCCGTGGCCTGATGAGCCGTTTCGTCATCCAGGAACGCATCAACAACCCCGCCGAGCTCAAGCAATTCGACGCCCAGGGCTACCGCTTCAGCGCGGAGCAGTCCAAGGCCGACAACCTGGTATTCCTGCGCGACCACGCACCGGAATAAAGCGTTCCCCTGCCGCGCTCGCTTCCCACCGGCGAGCGCGCCAGAATGTGATCATCCGCACATTCCCCGCCTTTGATAAGCCAATTTTCTGGCGCCATAGAACTTTCAGCGTTTTGCCTAACTTTTATTTCACTCGACAGCGCTGATTTTTTTCAGTAGTGGCACCACTTTTTTTATTCGGTAGTGGCACAAAAATATCCCCTCGTTTCAACTCCCCATAACTAAAGGCCCAAACCGTTAGTGCTATCAGTTTGAGAGCAGTGCCATCTTTCTCAATATTTCAAGAAATTTCGAAAAACAGGATGAGTGGGCTGGAACTATGCCTTCAGACACCGCTCATACCACCGGTAACGATTCTCAACGAGGTTGTAGGAGATGACTTACACGGACTCACGAGGAACTAATCAAGTTGCAACATTGATTTGACCAACGAGTCACAAACTTGAACTAAAGGGTAAACAAACGGAGATAAGGCACCTCAACTATCCCCTAACGAGCCAAGGAACAGCTGGCCTTCAAGGCTCCCGAAAACAAATGGAGAGCCCGTGCTACGCGGCATCCAGCCATCCACAGGAACGCGGATGGTTTTTCTCGAGGGACCTGCAGCAGGAGCCGCCGGCAACATTCACGGGCAAGTCGAAACAACATGGATCGGTTGCGCACAACTTGAGTGCATTTATTTAGTCACTCGGAACTTAGTCTGCCTTGCACACGGCACTACAGCGTACTTCGCTGGACTTCCGAGTGCGCAACAACAGCTGGCAAACATTAACTCCGGCCATCTAATGGCGTGAATAACACAGAGGTAAATGCGATGCGCATCAGCATATTTGGTTTGGGTTACGTCGGTGCAGTATGTGCCGGTTGCCTGTCCGCTCGGGGCCATGAAGTGGTTGGCGTAGATATCTCCAAAGACAAGATCGACCTGATCAACGCCGGCAAGTCGCCGATCGTCGAACCGGGCTTGGGTGAACTTCTGGCGCAAGGCATCCAGACCGCTCGTCTGCGTGGCACCACCAACTTCGCCGAGGCCATTCGCGATACCGACCTGTCGATGATCTGCGTCGGTACCCCAAGCAAGAAGAACGGCGACCTGGAACTGGACTACATCGAATCGGTGTGCCGCGAGATCGGTTTCGTCCTGCGCGACAAGGCCACCCGCCACACCATCGTGGTACGCAGCACCGTGCTGCCGGGCACCGTGAAGAACGTGGTGATCCCGATTCTCGAAGACTGCTCGGGCAAGAAGGCCGGGGTGGATTTCGGCGTCGCGGTGAACCCCGAGTTCCTGCGTGAAAGCACCGCCATCAAGGACTACGACTTCCCGCCCATGACCGTGATCGGCCAATTCGACCAGGCTTCCGGTGATGTGCTGCAAGCGCTGTACGAAGAACTCGATGCACCGATCATCCGCAAGGACATCGAAGTCGCCGAGATGATCAAGTACACCTGCAACGTCTGGCATGCCACCAAGGTCACCTTCGCCAACGAGATCGGCAACATCGCCAAGGCGGTGGGTGTGGACGGCCGTGAAGTGATGGACGTGGTCTGCCAGGACAAGACCCTCAACCTGTCCCAGTACTACATGCGCCCGGGCTTCGCCTTCGGCGGCTCGTGCCTGCCCAAGGACGTGCGCGCCCTGACCTACCGCGCCGGCTCCCTGGACATCGAGGCGCCCCTGCTCAACTCGCTGATGCGCAGCAACGAATCCCAGGTGCAGAACGCCTTCGACATCGTTTCCAGCCATGACAAGCGCAAGGTCGCCCTGCTGGGCCTGAGCTTCAAGGCCGGTACCGACGACCTGCGCGAGAGCCCGCTGGTGGAGCTGGCGGAAATGCTCATCGGCAAGGGTTTCGACCTGAGCATCTACGACAGCAACGTCGAGTACGCCCGGGTCCACGGCGCCAACAAGGACTACATCGAGTCGAAGATCCCCCACGTGTCGTCCCTGCTCAACTCGGACTTCGACGCCGTGATCGGCAACTCCGACGTGATCATCCTCGGCAACCGCGACGAGAAGTTCCGTGCCCTGGCCGAAGACGTGCCCCACGGCAAGCAGGTCATCGACCTGGTGGGCTTCATGTCCAAGGCCACCAGCGCCCAAGGCCGTACCGAAGGGATCTGCTGGTAAGGCCTCGCCGGCCAGCCGGCTCCTACCCCATCCCCGTAGGAGCTGGCTTGCCAGCGATCTGGCCTCCCAGATCTCCATGCCTGCCTTAACCCCCCTCGGGCCACCCAACAGGCTCGCCCGAGACCTTGATGGACGCAGATTATGCACAGGCTAAAGCACGGCCTGCTTCAGGCCGCCGGTTGGCTGTTCTACTTGAGTTTGCTGATGGGCATGGCCTTGTTGCTGCCCGCCTCGACCTTCGACTCACAGTCCAAGGACTTCATTTTCCTGATTGGCGCCGTGGGCATCTGGCGCTACTCGATGGGTGCCACGCACTTCGTGCGCGGCATGCTGTTTCTCTACGTGGTCTACCCGCACCTGCGGCGCAAGGTGCGCAAGCTCGGCAGCGCGGCGGACCCGTCCCATGTGTACCTGATGGTCACCAGCTTTCGCATCGACGCGCTGACCACCGCCCAGGTCTACGGCTCGGTCATCCGTGAAGCCATCGACTGCGGCTTCCCCACCACCGTGGTCTGCTCGATCGTGGAAATGTCCGACGAGCTGCTGGTGAAAAGCCTGTGGGCGCGGATGAACCCGCCGGAGCGGGTCACGCTGGACTTCGTGCGCATCCCCGGCACCGGCAAGCGTGACGGCCTGGCCTTCGGCTTTCGGGCCATCTCCCGCCACCTGCCGGACAGCCGCGCCGTGGTGGCGGTGATCGACGGTGACACCGTGCTCGGCGAAGGCGTGGTGCGCAAGACCGTTCCCTGGTTCCAGCTGTTCGGCAATGTCGGCGGCCTGACCACCAACGAATTCTGCGAAGTGCGCGGCGGTTACATCATGAGCGAATGGCACAAGCTGCGCTTCGCCCAGCGCCACATCAACATGTGCTCCATGGCCCTGTCCAAGCGCGTGCTGACCATGACCGGGCGCATGTCGGTGTTCCGCGCCACCGTGGTCACCGACCCGGACTTCATCGCCGACGTGGAAAGCGACTCCCTGCAGCACTGGCGCCTGGGCCGCTTCAAGTTCCTTACCGGCGACGACAAGTCCAGCTGGTTCAGCCTGATGCGCCTGGGCTACGACACCTTCTACGTGCCTGACGCGGCGATCAACACCGTGGAGCACCCGCCGGAGAAGAGCTTCATCAAGGCCAGCCGCAAGCTGATGTTCCGCTGGTACGGCAACAACCTGCGGCAGAACTCCCGGGCCCTCGGCCTGGGCATGAAACGCCTGGGGCTGTTCACCAGCGTGGTGCTGTTCGACCAGCGCGTATCGATGTGGACCTCGCTGCTGGGCCTGACCGTGGCGATCATCGCCAGCTTCAAGTACGGCACCGCCTTCATCCTGGCCTACCTGCTGTGGATCGGCATCACCCGCCTGATCCTGACCCTGCTGCTGTCCTGCTCGGGGCACCGCATCGGCCCGGCCTACCCCTTGATTCTCTATTACAACCAGATCGTCGGCGCGCTGGTGAAGATCTACGTGTTCTTCCGCCTCGACCAGCAATCCTGGACCCGCCAGGACACCAAGCTGACCCGCGACCTGGCCAGTTTTCAACGTTGGTTCAACACCTGGTCGTCTCGGACCATGACCTTCTCGGCCGGCAGCGTATTCGTCGCTGTCCTGCTGCTGATGGTCTGAACCGCCTTGCCTGAATTAACTAGGAAATCGACTCTATGAACACCGCCGTGAACGTCAATGTAGTGCATGAATCCGAAGCCCAGCGCCAGCACGCCCGGGTCAAGATCCCGGCCAAGCTGCGCTTCTTCGGAACCGAGGCCAAGCCACTTGAAGTGCGGGTCCACGACCTCTCCGCCGGTGGCCTGAGCTTCAACGCCGGGCAGCAGATGCTGACCGTGGGCGAAGTGCACAAGGGCCGCCTGCAATTTGTCATCGACAACCTCGGCCTGGCCATGGACGTGGAATTGCAGATCCGCTCCTTCGATCGCCAGAGCGGCCGGGTCGGTTGCCAGTTCCAGAACCTCGAACCCCAGGACATCTCCACCCTGCGCCACCTGATCACCTCGCACCTGGCCGGCGATATCGTCAGCATGGGCGACGTGCTCGCCACCCTGCAGCGGGACAACTTCACCAAGGCGCGCAAGAACAAGGACAGCGGCAGCGGCATGACCCCGCTGGGGCGCCTGCGGGCGGTGACCTTCAGCGCCGGGATCTTCATCGTCGGCCTTGCCGCCTTCGGTTTTATCCTCAAGTCGGTGTACGGCATGTACTTCGTCAGCCACGCCGAGGCCGGCCTGGTCAACGTTCCGGGGATGAACGTCACCATGCCGCGCGACGGCACCGTGCAGAGCCTGGTGCAGACCGACGGCAGCGTCGCCAAAGGCGCGCCCCTGGCCAGCTTCAGCACCAGCATGCTGGACGTGCTCAAGGGCCACCTGGACGAAAACCAGCTGCAACCGGCCAAGGTCGAGGAACTGTTCGGCAAGCAGATGACTGGCACCCTGACCTCCCCCTGTGACTGCACCGTGGCCCAGCAACTGGTGGCCGACGGGCAGTACGCCAGCAAGGGCGACGTGATCTTCCAGCTGGTGCCGCGCAATAGCCTGGCCAATGTCGAGGCGCGGTTCTCCTACCGCCAGTTCGGCGACGTGCGCCCGGGCACCAAGGTCAACTTCCAGATCGCCGGCGAGGATGAAGTGCGCACCGGCACCATCGTCAGCAGCGCCAGCCTCAACAGCAACGACTTGTCCTCCGACATCCGCGTACAGATCAAGCCTGACGTGCCCCTGAGCAGCGCCTTCGCCGGCCGCCCGGTGGAAGTCAGCAGCGACCGCGGCCCGTCGATGAACTGGCTGATCGACAAAGCCATGGCTGCGGGTCTCTGAGCGGAGGACATGCCTGTGACTAGCCTTTTCATTGGCGAGTGCTGCGCACTCGATCGCGAGCAAGCTCGCTCCTACCAGAACGCCGCGGCACTCCGTAGGAGCGAGCTTGCTCGCGAAAGCTCGCAAAGCCGCCGCCATCTGGCCCTGTGCTCCCTGGCGCTGGCCGTGAGCCTGGCCGGTTGCGCCGGCCTGCCGGACCAGCGCCTGGCCAACGAGGCCCTGAAGCGCGGCGACACCGCCCTGGCCCAGCAGAACTACCGCCAACTGGCAGACCTGGGCTACAGCGAAGCGCAAGTGGGCCTGGCCGACATTCAGGTGCAAAGCCGCGACCCGGCGCAGATCCAGCAGGCCGAGGCCACCTACCGCGCCGCGGCCGACACCTCGCCCCGTGCCCAGGCGCGCCTGGGACGCCTGCTGGTGGCCAAGCCCGGCTCCAGCGAGGCCGAGCAGCACGAAGCCGAAGGCCTGCTGAAGAAAGCCTTTGCCCATGGCGAAGGCAACACCCTGATCCCCCTGGCGATGCTGTACCTGCAATACCCCCACAGCTTCCCCAACGTCGACGCCCAGCAGCAGATCAGCAAGTGGCGCGCCGCCGGCTACCCGGAAGCCGGTCTGGCTCAGGTCCTGCTGTACCGCACCCAGGGCACCTACGACCAGCACCTGGACCAGGTGGAAAGCATCTGCAAGGCCGCCCTCAACAGCACCGACATCTGCTACGTCGAGTTGGCCACCGTCTACCAGAAACGCGGCCAGCCAGAACAGCAGGCCGAGCTGATCAAGCAACTGCAGGCCGGCTACAGCCGTGGCAGCGTCAGTGCCCAGCGGGTCGACAGCGTGGCCCGGGTACTGGGCGATGCCAGTCTTGGCAAGCCGGACGAAAAGACCGCCCAGGCCCTGCTGGAACAGGTCGCCCCCGGCTACCCGGCATCCTGGGTCAGCCTGGCGCAACTGCTCTACGACTTCCCCGAACTGGGTGACGTCGACAAGATGATGGAGTACCTGGAGAACGGCCGCGCCGCCGACCAGCCCCGGGCCGAACTGCTGCTGGGCAAGCTCTACTACGAAGGCAAGTGGGTGCCGGCGGACGCCAAGGTGGCCGAGGCGCACTTCCAGAAAGCCGTGGGCCGCGAAGTCGCCGCCGACTACTACCTGGGGCAGATCTACCGCCGTGGCTACCTGGGCCAGGTGTACCCGCAAAAAGCCCTGGACCACCTGCTGACGGCTGCCCGCAACGGCCAGAACAGCGCCGACTTCGCCATTGCCCAGCTGTTTTCCCAGGGCCGCGGCACCCAGCCCAACCCGGTCAACGCCTACGTCTTCAGCCAGCTGGCCAAGGCCCAGGACACCCCACAGGCCAACGAACTGGCCCAGCAGCTGGATGAACAACTGCCCCCCGGCCAGCGCGCCGAAGCCCAGCGCCTGCTGCAACAGGAACAGGCGGTGCGTGGCGCCCTGACCCAGAACACGCTGCAACTGCACGCCCTGCAGGAAGAAGACGGCGAGGAATCCCTATGAAGTCCATCCCATTCAACACCGCCCCTGTAGCCGCTGCCGCAGGCTGCGACCGAGCGCGAAGCGCTCGCCACGCCTGCCCTCGCGAATCGCGGCCGCTGCGCGACCGGGCACACCCCGCCGCCACAACCACAGGCAAGCGCTTGTGCCTGTCGAAACTGGGCATGGCCCTGGGCTTTGCCATGATCTGGTCCAACCCGACCCTGGCGGCCATCACCGACACCCAGAACTTCGGCCTGGAAGTGAAGATCACCGGCCAGTCCGAGGACGATCGCGACCTGGGCACCCAGGGCGGTGGCGACGTCAACGGCATCGGCCTCGACCTGCGGCCCTGGGTCTATGGCGAAAGCGGCAACTGGAGCGCCTACGCCATGGGCCAGGCAGTGACCGCAAGCGACGTGATCGAAACCGACACCCTGCAACAGTCCGGCGACGACGCCAGCCAGCAGTCCAGCAACGATGACCGCAAGACCAAGAAGAACTACCTGGCCATGCGCGAGTTCTGGGTCGGCTACAGCGGCTTCACCGCCTACCCTGGCGAGCAGTTGAAGTTCGGCCGCCAGCGCCTGCGCAACGATGACGGGCAATGGCGCGACACCAACATCGAGGCGTTGAACTGGACCTTCGACACCACCCTGCTGCGGGCCAACGTCGGCGCCGCCGAGCGCTTCAGCGAATACCGCACCGACCTCAAGGAGCTGGCGCCCAAGGACAAGGACCGCCTGCACCTGTACGCCGACGCCGCCTACCAGTGGACCCCCGGCCAGTGGGTGGGCATCCGCGCCCACCATACCCACGACGACGGCAAGCTCGACTATGCCCAGCCCGGCGTGGCCAGCGACCCGCTGGACAAGAAGGAAAACGGCGACCTGACCTGGCTCGGCCTGCAAGCCAACAGCGACGCCTTTAACTGGCGCAACACCAATACCGTCAACTACTGGGCCAGCCTCACCGGCATGCGCGGCGACCGCGATACGGTCAACCCGCTGAACGCCGACGGTAGCCGCCCGACCCAAGCCAAGCGCGGGGACAACCTCAACGGTTGGGCCACCGACCTGGGCGTGCGCCTGCGCCTTGACCCGAACTGGCAAGTGGGCGCGGCCTATGCCCGGGCCAGCGCCGAGTACGAACAGAACGGCCTGCAAAGCAACCGCTCCAACTACACCGGTACTCGCTCCCGGGTGCACCGCTTCGGCGAAGCCTTCCGGGGCGAAATGAACAACACCCAGAGCGCCACCCTGTTCGGTTCCTGGCAACTGCGCGAGGACTACGACGCCAGCCTGGTCTACCACAAGTTCTGGCGTGTGGACGGCAACAAACCGGTGGGCAGCAACGGCATCAACGCAGTGGACAACAACTACGACGACACCACCGGCGCCCTGCTCAGCAGCACCTCGCTGCCGCTCATGGATGGCAAGAAGGACCTCGGCCAGGAGATGGATCTGGTGGTCACCAAGTACTTCAAGCAAGGCCTGTTGCCCGCGGCCCTGAGCCAGTCGATCGATGAACCTTCGGCCCTGGTGCGTTTGCGCGGTGGCGTGTTCAAGCCCGGCGACGCCTACGGCAAAGAGGTCGACTCCTACATGCACCGCGCCTTTATCGACGTGATCTGGCGCTTCTGATGCAAGCCGCTAAAGGAGTGCCCGACATGCCTAATCAAACTCTCCAGAGCCCGTTGTCCAGAGGCTCCCTGAGCCTCCTGGCCGGCGCCCTGCTGCTGGCCAGCAGCAGCGCCTTCGCCACCGCCGAGACGGCCAAGGCGCCGATCATCGCCAAGGAGCTGCAACAGGCCAAGACCTACACCGTCAGCAGTGCGCCCACCGAGCCCCTGGCCCTGGCCAAGCCGACCCTGCCCGACCTCTCCGGCTACACCGCCGAAGCGGCCGCGGCGAAGATCGTGCGCAGCAAGCCGGGCAAGATCAGCGTGCGCCGGATGATGCAGGAAGACGCCCTGAAGGACTTTATCGGCGGTGACAACAAGATGGCCGAATGGGTGGTGCGCCAGCACGGCATACCCCAGGCGATCTTCATCGACGACGGCTACGTCAACCTCAAGGAGCTGGTGGGCAAGCTGCCCAAGCAGTACATCAGCGAAACCGCGCCCGGGGTCTACCTGGCCCGCCTGCCCATCGTCGTCGGCCGCCACGGCATCCTGGAAATCGATAAACAGACCCAGGAGCTGCGCCTGTCCCAGGAAGGCGGCTCGTTCCTGGTCAACGATGGCCAGCTGTTCGTGCGCGACACCAAGGTCACGGGCTGGCGCGAGAAGGACAACGGCCCGGCGACCTTCCGCTCGCCCAAGGAGTTCCGCCCGTTCCTGCTGGCCTGGGGCGGCACCGAGACTTACATCGTCAACAGCACGATGGCCAGCTTCGGCTACGCCAACTCCAAGTCCTACGGGGTGAGTATTTCCCAGTACACGCCGAACATGGCCAAGGTGCTCAAGCGCCCCGAGCCCACCGGCTGGATCGTCGGCTCGACGTTCTCGGACATGTGGTACGGCTTCTACTGCTACGAGACCCGGGACTTCGTGCTCAAGGGCAACACCTACAAGGACAACATCGTCTACGGCATCGACCCCCACGACCGTTCCCATGGCCTGATCATTGCCGACAACACCGTCCACGGCACTAAGAAGAAGCACGGCATCATCATTTCCCGGGAAGTGAACGACAGCTTCATCTTCAACAACCGCAGCTACGACAACCACCTCTCCGGGCTGGTGATCGACCGTAACAGCATCAACAACCTGATCGCCTACAACGAGATCTACCGCAACCACACCGACGGCATCACCCTCTACGAGAGTGCCGACAACCTGATCTACGGCAACAAGGTGATCAGCAACCGCCGCCACGGCATCCGCATTCGCAACAGCGTGAACATCCGCCTGTACGAAAACATCGCCATGGCCAACGGCCTGACCGGGGTCTACGGCCACATCAAGGACCTTTCCGACACCGACCGCGACATCAAGCTCGACCCGTTCGACGCCCAGGTCTCGCTGATCGTGGTCGGCGGCGAACTGGCCGCCAACGGCAGCGGACCGATGTCCATCGACTCCCCCTTGAGCGTGGAGCTGTACCGGGTCTCCATGCTGGCGCCGACCAAAAGCAGCGGCATCAGCTTCTCCGGGGTCCTGGGCGAGCGCCAGGATGAAATTCTCGACCTGCTGGTGCGCCAGCAGAAAGCCGTGTTGATCGACCCCGTCGAACGCCAGACCGAATTGCGGGATTGAGGATGACTTTCATGCACCCACACTGGATCAAACTCCTGGGCCTGTCGGCCCTGACCGCGGGGATTCTCGCCGCCAGCGCCGGCGCCCGTGCCGACGAAACCAGCGCCACAAGCGCCGCGCCGAACTTCAAGGCCGAGCCGTGCTGCAACCTGTGCCCGGCCGCCCACGACGCAAAGAACTACGTAACCCGCTACCAGCAGAACTTCACCACCCTGGTGCAAGCCCAGGGCGACTGGTTGTTCCGTACCCAGGAAGATTTGCGCACCGAGTTCAACACCACTCCCGAAGGCTACCGCCGCCTCAAGCAGTTGCACGAAGCCTTCAAGAGCAAGGGCGTGGAACTGGTGGTGGTCTATCAGCCGACCCGCGGCCTGGTGAACCGCAACAAGCTCAACCCGGCGGAGAAAGCCCGTTTCGACTATGACAAGGCGCTGAGCAACTACAAGGCCATGCTCGGACGCTTCGCGCAGATGGGCTACGTGGTGCCGGACCTCTCGCCGCTGACCAACGAACAACTGCCCGATACCCTGCCGGCCCACGACTTCTACTTCCGCGGCGACCAGCACTGGACCCCTTATGGCGCCCAGCGCACGGCGAAGATCGTCGCCGACAAGGTCAAGCAGTTGCCGGCCTTTGCCGACATTCCACGGCGTGAATTCGAAACCCACAAGTCCGGGCGCATGGGCAAGACCGGCACCCTGCACAACATGGCCGGCCAGTTGTGCGGCACCAGCTACGCCATCCAGTACATGGACCAGTTCACCACCGAGCCCAAGGGCGAGGCTGGCGACGGCGACCTGTTCGGCGACTCCGGCAACCCGCAGATCACCCTGGTGGGCACCAGCCACAGTGGCAAGAACTACAACTTCGCCGGCTTCCTGGAAGAGGCCATCGGTGCCGACATCCTCAACGTCGCCTTCCCCGGCGGCGGCCTGGAAGGCTCGATGCTGCAGTACCTGGGCAGTGATGAATTCCAGAAGAGCCCGCCGAAGATCCTCATCTGGGAATTCTCGCCGCTGTACCGCCTGGATCAGGAAACCATCTACCGGCAGATGATGGCCCTGCTGGACAACGGCTGCGAGGGCAAGGACGCGCAGATGAGCGCCAGCACCACCCTCAAGCCCGGCAAGAACGAATTGCTGGTCAACAGCAAGAACATGGACCTGCGCAACAGCGGCCACCAGGTCGACATCCGCTTCGCCGACACCTCGGTGAAAACCCTGCAAGCCACCCTCTGGTACATGAACGGGCGCCACGAGGACATCAAGATCGAAAAACCGGAAACGTCCGACACCGACGGGCGCTTCGCCTTCGAACTGCGCACCGACGAAGACTGGGCCTCGCAGAACCTGCTGGCGGTCGAGATCCAGGGCCCGGAAGCGGGCACTGCGGGGCAGAAGGTCGAAGCGAAAATTTGCAAACGCAACGTATTCCCGAGCGCCGAGCAACGCACCGCGCAGATCGGGCAATGAGGTTACCTATGCAAAGCACAGACTTGAAACGCTTGTTGATACCCAGCCTGCTGGGGCTGGCCATCGTCACCGGCAGCGCCCAGGCCGCCGCGCCGCTGCGCCCGCCCCAGGGCTATTACGCCCCGGTGGACAAGTTCAAGAGCGGCGACCACAGCGAGGGCTGCGACGCCATGCCGGCGCCCTACACCGGCGCCCTGCAGTTTCGCAGCAAGTACGAAGGCTCGGACAAGGCCCGGGCGACCCTCAACGTGCAGTCCGAACAGGCCTTTCGCGACACCACCGCCGACATCACCAAGATCGAGCGCGGCACCAGCAAGCGGGTCATGCAGTTCATGCGCGACGGCCGTCCTGAACAGCTGGACTGCACCCTCGCCTGGCTCAGCGCCTGGGCCCAGGCCGACGCGCTGATGTCCAAGGACTTCAACCACACCGGCAAGTCGATGCGCAAATGGGCCTTGGGCAGCATGGCCTCGGCCTACCTGCGGCTGAAGTTCTCCGACTCCCACCCCCTGGCCACCCACCAGGAACAGGCACAGAAGATCGAAGCCTGGTTCAGCAAGATGGCCGACCAGGTGGTCAGCGACTGGGACAACCTGCCCCTGGACAAGACCAACAACCACTCCTACTGGGCCGCCTGGTCGGTGATGGCCACCGCCGTGGCCACCAACCGCCGCGACCTGTTCGACTGGGCGGTCAAGGAATACAAGGTCGGCGCCAACCAGGTCGATGCCGACGGCTTCTTGCCCAACGAACTCAAGCGCCAGCAACGGGCCCTGGCCTACCACAACTACGCCCTGCCGCCTTTGGCGATGATCGCCAGCTTCGCCCAGGTCAACGGCGTGGACCTGCGCCAGGAGAACAACAGCGCACTCAAGCGCCTGGGCGAACGGGTACTGGCTGGGGTCAAGGACCCGGACACCTTCGAGAAGAAGAACGGCAAGCAGCAGGACATGACCGACCTCAAGGTCGACTCGAAATTCGCCTGGCTGGAACCCTACTGCAGCCTCTACACCTGCGCTCCGGAGACATTGGAGCGCAAGCACAAGATGCAGCCGTTCAAGACTTTCCGCCTGGGTGGCGACCTGACCAAGGTCTACGACCCGGCCCATGAAAAGGGCTCCTGATTCGAATCGTTGAAACGCCCCCTGTAGGAGCTGGCTTGCCAGCGAAGAGGCCCTCAAGAGCGCCTTCGCCGGCAAGCCGGCTCCTACAGGGGGGCGCGCTGCACGCAGTACCGCTTCCCCGGTTTTTCACGGGGGGGTTTGGGGGGGCTCCGGCCTCTGACTATTGGTTAAACATGGAGAGATCGGGATGGTTTTCTCATCCAATGTGTTCCTGTTCCTGTTCCTGCCGATCTTTCTCGGCTTGTACTACTTGAGCGGGCAACGCTATCGCAACTTGCTGCTGCTGATCGCCAGCTACGTGTTCTATGCCTGGTGGCGCGTGGACTTCCTGGCGCTGTTCGCCGGGGTCACCCTGTGGAACTACTGGATCGGCCTGAAAGTCGGCGCCGCCGGTGTGCGTACCCGACCCGCCCAGCGCTGGCTGCTGCTGGGGGTGGCGGTGGACCTGTGCATCCTCGGCTACTTCAAGTACGCCAACTTCGGCGTCGACAGCATCAACGCCATCATGACCTCCATGGGGCTTGAGCCGTTCATCCTGACCCACGTGCTGCTGCCGATCGGCATCTCGTTCTACATCTTCGAGTCCATCAGCTACATCATCGACGTCTACCGTGGCGACACCCCGGCCACCCGCAACCTGATCGACTTCGCGGCGTTCGTGGCGATCTTCCCGCACCTGATCGCCGGCCCCGTGCTGCGCTTTCGTGACCTGGCGGACCAGTTCAACAACCGCACCCACACCCTGGACAAGTTCTCCGAAGGCTGCACCCGCTTCATGCAAGGTTTCATCAAGAAAGTGTTCATCGCCGACACCCTGGCGGTGGTTGCCGACCATTGCTTCGCCCTGCAAAACCCCACCACGGGCGATGCCTGGCTCGGCGCCCTGGCCTACACCGCGCAGCTGTACTTCGACTTCTCCGGCTACAGCGACATGGCCATCGGCCTAGGCTTGATGATGGGTTTTCGCTTCATGGAAAACTTCAAGCAGCCCTACATCAGCCAGTCGATCACCGAGTTCTGGCGGCGCTGGCACATCAGCCTCTCCACCTGGCTGCGCGACTACCTGTACATCACCCTGGGCGGCAACCGCAAAGGCACCCTGATCACCTACCGCAACCTGTTTCTGACCATGCTCCTGGGCGGCCTGTGGCACGGCGCCAACTTCACCTACATCGTCTGGGGCGCCTGGCACGGCATGTGGCTGGCCATCGAAAAGGCCCTGGGCATCAACACCACGCCGCGCAGCCTGAACCCGATCCGCTGGGCCCTGACCTTCCTGCTGGTGGTGATGGGCTGGGTGATCTTCCGTGCCGAGAACCTGCACGTAGCAGGCCGCATGTACGGCGCCATGTTCAGCTTTGGCGACTGGTCGCTGTCGGAACTCAACCGCGCCAGCCTCACCGGCCTGCAAGTGGCGACCCTGATCCTGGCCTACGCCACCCTGGCGTTCTTCGGCCTGCGTGACCTGTACCGCAACCCGGCGCCGGTCAAGGCCAAGCCCGAGGTCACTAGCGCCGCCGACGGCCCGGCCAGCGCCCAGCCCGGCCTGATCAAGGCGGTGCCCGGGGACAACCCCGGCAGCATCCACCAGCCGGGCTACATCGTCGGCACCGAGGCCCAGGTGCAACCGGCCTACTGGACTGCCGACTGGTCGCGCTACGCCATGCGCGCCCTGGTGCTGCTGCTGTTCATTGCCTCGATTCTCAAACTCTCGGCGCAAAGCTTCTCGCCGTTCCTTTACTTCCAGTTCTGAGGGATCTACCCATGACCCGCTCATTACGTGTGTTCTACATCGCCCTGTTCCTGCTGACCCTGCTGGTGCTGGGGCTGTGGTCGGTGCGCAGCTTCTTCGGCTTCAGTACCAACAACGACGCCACCGTGCTCAACGGGCGCTGGGCCAAGGCGGTGGAAACCCACTACGACGACCAGTTCCCGATCAAGCGCCTGGGCACCAACCTCTGGGCCGCCCTGGACTTCAAGCTGTTCAACGAAGGGCGCCCGGGAGTGGTGCTGGGCCGTGACCAGTGGCTGTACAGCGATGAAGAGTTCAACCCGGTGGTCAACGAGGAGCTCAATCTGCAGGGCAACTACGCCCTGGTGGAAGGCGTGCGCCAGACCTTGAAGGCGCACGGGGTGAAACTGGTGATGGCGATCGTTCCGGCCAAGGTGCGCCTGTACCCGGAACACATGGACGAAGTGCGCCCGGCGCGCATCCACGCCAACCTCTACCAGGACTTCCACGCCCGGGTCGCTGCCGACAAGATCCTTGCCCCTGATCTGCTGGGCCCCCTGCAACAGGCCAAGCAACAGGGCCAGCCAGTGTTCCTGCGCACCGACACCCACTGGACCCCCGCCGGCGCCGAAGTCGTCGCCCGCCAGTTAGCCCAGGCCATCGCCGCCAAGACCCCGCTCAGCGGTCAGCCACAACGCTTCGTCACCGAAACCCAGGAGACCGTGGAACACAAGGGCGACCTGCGCCGCTTCCTGCCCCTGGACCCGCTGTTCGACAACCTGATGCCGGCCAAAGAGCCCCTGCAAAAGCGCGTGACCCGGGCCAGCGAAGAGCAGCCGGCCGCCGACGATGCACTGTTCGCCGACCACGAAGTGCCAGTGACCCTGGTGGGCACCAGCTACAGCGCCAACCCCAACTGGAATTTCGTCGGTGCCCTGAAACAGGCCCTGCACAGCGACGTGCTGAGCTACGCCGAAGACGGCCACGGCCCGATCCTGCCGATGCTCAGCTACCTGAAAAGCGACGACTTCAAGAACAACCCGCCCCAGGTGCTGATCTGGGAATTCCCTGAACGCTATCTGCCTGTGAACAACGAAATCGGCGACGCCGACCCGCAGTGGGTCGCAGAACTCAAGCAAGCCGGTGCTCGCCAACAGAACCTAGCTGTTAACACCAAATCCGAGACGCCCGACCGGGCGCAAAACTGAAAAAGAGGTAACACTCATGACTTTCATCACTACTCCTCGTCGTCTCGCCCAAGCAATCACCCTGGCAGCCGGCATGAGCGTCCTGTCCCTGTCGGCCTTCGCCGGTGGCGATGCCGCACTGTACGGCCCCACCGCGCCCAAGGGCTCGACCTTCGTGCGCCTGTACAACGCCAGCAACAGCGAAGTCAGCGCCACGGTGGGCAGCACCAACGTCAATGACGTCGCGCCCCTGGCCAGCAGCGACTTCAGCTTCATGCCCGGCGGTGACTACACCGCCAAGGTGGGCAGCCAGAGCGTGCCGGTGAAACTGGCCGCCGATCACTATTACACCCTGGTCAACAACGCCAGCGGCCAGCCGCAGTTGATCGAAGAACCGCCGTTCAAGAACAAGCAGAAATCCCTGGTACGGGTGCAGAACCTCAGCGACCAGGCCCTGACCCTGAAGACCGCCGACGGCAAGACCGACGTGGTCAAGGCGGTGGCCGCCAAGGGCCGCGGCGAGCGCGAAATCAACCCGGTGAAGGTCAGCTTCGCCCTGTATGACGGCGAGAAAAAGGTCAGCGACCTCAAGCCCGTGGCCCTGGAGCGCGGCGAAGCGGCGGTGCTCTACGTCACCGGCAACGGCAGCAACCTGTCGCCGGTGTGGGTCAAGCGCCCCGTCTCCACGCGCTAACGAATTTCCGGATGCCTTGCCCGTCCCCCCGTAGGAGCTGGCTTGCCGGCGAAGGGGCCCTTGAGGACGCCTTCGCTGGCAAGCCAGCTCCTACACAGGAACGCCGCGAGCATCCAGGCACGCCACAAAAACAAGAGTGAAACGACAGAACGCAGTAGCTCTAACCCATACGATGTTTGAAGGAGTAACAACATGATTCCGGTGATCTTGTCAGGTGGTAGCGGCTCACGTCTTTGGCCGCTTTCGCGCAAGCAATTCCCCAAGCAGTTCCTCGCCCTGACCGGCGAACACACCCTGTTCCAGCAAACCCTGGAGCGCCTGGTGTTCGAAGGCATGGACACCCCCATCGTGGTCTGCAACAAGGACCACCGCTTCATCGTCAACGAGCAACTGGCGGCGCGTAAGCTCGAATCCCAGCGCATCCTCATGGAGCCGTTCGGGCGCAACACCGCCCCGGCCGTGGCCCTGACCGCGATGATGCTGGTCAACGAAGGCCGCGACGAGCTGATGCTGGTGCTGCCCGCCGACCACGTCCTGGACGACCAGAAAGCCCTGCAACGAGCCCTGGCCCTGGCCACCGTGGCCGCCGAGCGTGGCGAAATGGTGCTGTTCGGCGTCCCGGCGACCAAGCCGGAAACCGGCTACGGCTACATCAAGTCCACCAACGATGCGTTGCTTCCGGAGGGGGTCAGCCGGGTCTCGCACTTCGTCGAAAAGCCCGACGAAAAACGCGCCACCGAGTTTGTCCAGGCCGGCGGCTATTTCTGGAACAGCGGCATGTTCCTGTTCCGCGCCAGCCGCTTCCTCGAAGAGCTGAAGAAACACGACCCGGACATCTACGACACCTGCCTCTTGACCCTGGAGCGCAGCCAGCAGGACCCGGACACCGTGACCATCGACGAAGCCACCTTCGCCTGCTGCCCGGACAACTCCCTCGACTACGCGGTGATGGAGAAGACCCAGCGCGCCTGCGTGGTGCCCCTGAGCGCCGGCTGGAGCGATGTGGGCTGCTGGTCGTCGCTATGGGACGTGCATGAAAAAGACGCCAACGGCAACGTCAGCAAAGGCGATGTGGTGATCCAGGACAGCAAGAACTGCATGATCCACGGCAACGGCAAGCTGGTGTCGGTGATCGGCCTGGAAAACATCGTGGTGGTGGAAACCAAGGACGCCATGATGATCGCCCACAAGGACAAGGTCCAAGGGGTGAAACAGATGGTCAACACCCTCAACGAACAGGGCCGCAGCGAAACCCAGAACCACTGTGAGGTCTACCGCCCGTGGGGCTCCTACGACTCGGTGGACATGGGCGGGCGTTTCCAGGTCAAGCACATCTCGGTCAAGCCGGGGGCCTGCCTGTCGCTGCAGATGCACCACCACCGCGCCGAACACTGGATCGTGGTCAGCGGCACCGCCGAAGTCACCTGTGACGAGAACGTGTTCCTGCTCACCGAGAACCAGTCCACCTACATCCCGATTGCTTCGGTGCACCGTCTGCGCAACCCGGGCAAGATCCCGCTGGAGATCATCGAAGTGCAATCGGGCAGCTACCTGGGCGAAGACGATATCGAGCGGTTTGAAGATATCTACGGCCGCTCCACCCCGGTGGAACGTGGCGTCTCGGTGAAGACCATCGCCCAGTAACAGCGACAGGCTTCAAGCGGCAAGCTGCGAGCAAAGGCAGAGCGCCGTTATCAGCGAGTCCTTTCAACCCCCTTCCAGGCGCCTGCGTCCCCTATCCGCAGGCGCTTGGACAGGGGGATTTTTTTGTAGCCGCTGCGTCCCTCCCACGAAGACGCAGCGCCCTTTCGACTCCCTCCATCAAGAAACATCGATCAGGCCTGCAACACCTCTTCCTTCATTCCCAATCCCACGTCATCGATCAGCGCCTTGCCCATCTCCGCCAGGAAATGCGCGGCCCAGGCGTAACGCTCGCCCTGGTCTTCCATGGCCGCATCCAGGGCGAGTTTCTTGGCGTAGTACAGCAGGGTCGAAGCGTGCTCCAGCGCCTGCTGCAAAGGCACGTTGGCATTGACGCGGAACAGGGACTGATCGGCGTCACCACAGGAACCGAAGGTGACGAAGCCCGAGGTCTTGATAGCGCACATGGTTGAACCTCCCGTATCAAAGTGAGGACTGCCACGTTCGCGACCAAACGAATGGGTGGCAGCCGTGCGTGGATTGGTCGACCGGAGATACAGGAACCCGGCAGGGCCGAAGCCCTTCCACGCACAGCCGCCATTGCACGGAAATGCGGGCGCAAAAAAAGCGCCTGCAATCGTCAAGGGGCGCTGTTGCGCCTGTATCAAGTCGGGCGACCAAACCCGATCACTGCTTTCGCAGCGACGCTCAAAGGCTAGTCCCGGGTTCGATACGGAGCAACGACAAAGGCGTCGCAGTTTATGTCCAAGCCGCTGGCGTTGGGAACATCCTTGCCTGGGGCACTGCGGGGCATCAGCTCAATCGCGGGTGCAGGTTTTAAGTCTGTTTCGCAGCCCTCCTCCATCGCCAACCCCACCTACGCTTAGGTAGGATGTCCCCTCCTTTTCCCCGAGGCTCGCGTCATGTTCATCGGCGTTCTGCTGGTCATTACCTGGCTGATCCTGCTTCTGCGCTACCCCGCCAAAGCCCTCCCCGTGTCCCTGGCTGCCGCGTTCGGCCTGGCCCTGGTGGCCTGCTGGGTGGTCTGGCTGGACAACCGCGAAGCCCAGCAACTGGCGCGCCTGGAGCTGCGCCTGACCTACGCGCCGGAGCACTGCCCCGCCGACCGTCCATTGCAGGTCAAGCTGAACAACGGCAACAAGGTGCCCCTGGTGGAATTGCGCTGGCGGGTCGCGGCCTACGCGCCGGGGGATACGGTCAACCTCGCCGACAACCAGTACAGCGCCCCACGCTACCGTGGCCCCGGCGAGTTGCAGGCCGGCGCCAACTGGCAGGACTGCTTGCCCCTGCCGCCGCTGCGCCCCGGCTATCGCCCGCAAACCCTGGAGTTTCGCGCCGAGCGTTTACAGGGTAGTTTCTCCGACTGATTTGCCCCTTCCCTCACCCAGCACAAGGACCGCGCCATGCCCGTCGCGTTGATCACCGGTTGTTCCAGCGGCATCGGCCGCGCCCTGGCGGACACCTTCAAGGGCGCCGGTTTCACCGTGCTCGCCACCGCACGCAAGGCCGAGGACGTCTCTGCCCTGCAAGCGGCCGGTTTCAAGGCCGTGCAACTGGATGTGAATGACGGCCCGGCCCTGGGCGCCCTGGGCGAGGAGATCAACCAGCAGTACGGCGGCCTGGATGTGCTGATCAATAATGCCGGCTACGGCGCCATGGGCCCGCTGCTCGATGGCGGCGTGCAAGCCATGCAGCGCCAGTTCGAAACCAACGTATTTTCGGTGGTCGGGGTGACCCGGGCGATGTTCCCGGTGCTGCGCCGCAGCCGCGGCCTGGTGGTGAATATCGGCAGTGTGTCCGGGGTGCTGGTGACGCCGTTTGCCGGTGCCTATTGCGCCTCGAAGGCCGCGGTGCATGCCTTGAGCGATGCCCTGCGCATGGAACTGGCGCCGTTCGGCATCCGGGTCATGGAAGTGCAGCCCGGGGCCATTGCTTCAAGTTTTGCCAAGAACGCCGGGCACGAAGCCGAACAGCTGCTCAACGAACAATCGCCCTGGTGGCCGCTGCGCGAGGGCATCCGCTCCCGGGCCAAGGCCTCCCAGGACAAGCCGACCCCGGCCAGCGAATTTGCCGCCGGCCTGCTCAAGGCCGTGCAACAGGACAAGCCGCCACGCCTGGTGCGCCTGGGCAATGGCAGCCGCGCCCTGCCGCTGCTGGCCAACCTGCTGCCCAAGGCTCTGCTGGAGAAGGGACTGATGAAGCGGTTTGGCCTGAGCGCCAGGCTCTGACCCCCACGCACGCAAGCCATCCAGGGTGTACCGCGTGCCTCCCGTAGGAGCCGGCTTGCCGGCGAAGAGGCCCGCAAGCCTTGCATCGCCCTTGCCGGCGCCTTCGCTGGCAAGCCAGCTCCTACAGCGGTACGCCTTTGTTCATTCGCCGATCAGGGATCTGCCCCATTGAAATGTCGTAGAACACTACCGTTGGCCCTGCTCGCCTTGCTGCTGGGCTGCCATGCCTCGTCACCGGACGAAAAACTCAATGCCACCCTGCCGGACCTGAGCCTGGAACAGATCCTGCCCAAGGTCGAAGCCAACCCGTACTGCTCGCCGGAGATGGACAGCGAACGGCTGGTCGGCCTCGGCATCCGACTGATGAATGAGGACGAGGTGCTGCACGGCGCAAGCCGCACCTTGCTGGCGAGCAAGGCCATACAAATGGCCCGCGCCTGCCTGATCATGGCCGCCCCCCGCGACACCATGAGCCTGTGCCTCCTGGGCGGGATTGTCGGCTCCAGGCAGAAGGACTATGACAAAAGCGAAGCCTTCAACTACATCGCCTACGCCGCCCAGCACAATGAATCCTGCGCGGAAGCGGGCCTGTACGACATCTACAACCTTGGCAAGCTGGACCAGCCCGCGAACAAGGCACTGGCCATGGCCTGGCTGGAACGCGCCGCTCGGCACGGCGACCAGGACTCGCAACAAGAGATGCTGCGCAGCAACGAACAGGGCAATTTGCCGGTGGCCTACGCCTGGGCCCGAACCCTGGATGACGCCCAAGCGCTCGAAGCGCTGAAACGCAAGATGAGCCCTCAGCAGATGGCTGAAGGCGAACAGCGCTACACCCGGCTGCTCAGCCAGCTCCCCTCCAAACAGGAGCTTGAGCAGGCGCTGCGCCAGAACGTCATCCTCCTGGGCACAGGGGATATCTACTACGACTACCCGGAGGTGTTCGCAGGCATGTCGCCTGAACAACAGCATGCTTTCGTCGCCCAGTTGGTGGACATGCAGGACCGCTACCCGAAGTTCCACACCCGCGGCCAACTGGTGACCTACGCCTTGATTTCCCGCCTGGTGCAAAGCACCGGGCCGGCCGTGGACCTGTGGCAAGACCCGGCGCTGCAGGCCGTGCTGGAGGACGATGGCCTGAGCGTGGAAGACAGCGTGGCCCAGGCCAAAATCCTCCTGGCCAAGCGCAAGCCATAGCAGCGGCTGGCGCTACTGCTGTCCGAGGTGTCACCGGTGCAGGGCCCCGGGGCCCTTTGCCGCAGCCCAACAGGTGCGGCGGTTTCGGTTGTATGCCCTCTCAATCCCAGTAGAATGCGCGACCTTGAGCCCCTGCGCTCATGCAGCATGGAATCGCTGGTGTCGACACCCAAGCACGGATTTGCTCAAGCTCCACCCTCTCCCGTCCTGTCCTTGCCTGATTTCATGCGCGTCTTTTTTCATTCGCCGATCAGGGAATACCCATTGAAATTGTTCAACGCGCTGCCACTGGCAGCGGCTGTATTGCTGGCGGCCTGCGCCTCCACGGCTCCGAAAAACACTGAACCGAAAGTCCCAGAACTGAATGACACCCTGCCCAAGCTGACGCTGGACAGCGTCTTGCCCAAGGTCAGCGCCAACGAATACTGCAACCCGGCCATGGAGGCCGATCTGCTGTACGGCATCGGTTACAAGCTGAACGAGATCGAGGACTACGCGAACGCCAAGGGCTGCTTCGCCATGGCCGCGCCGCACTACACCCGGGCCTTCTGCTACCTGTCCACCACCACCGACCAGGAAACGGACAAGCCCAAGGCCGAGCGCGACCGCGAGTCGTTCAACTACATCGCCTACTCGGCGTCACAGAACGACTGGTGCGCCGAGTACGGCATGTACGCCACCTACTGGTTCGGCGACAAGGACATTCCCAAGGACCGGGACCTGGCCCTGCGCTGGCTGGAACGCTCGGCACTGCACGGCAACCCGGAACCGCAGCAGAGCCTGGCCGACGCCGCCGAAGAATCCGGCGATCTGGTGAAGGCCTATGCCTGGCTGAAGATCATCGACAACACCGAGGACACCAGCCAGCTGGATGCCTTGAAGGGCAAGATGAACCCCGAGCAACTGGCCGCAGGCGAACAGCGCTTTGCCGAGCTGAAGGCGCGGGTGACCAGCAAGCAGGTGATGTACGACGAGGCGCGGGATGAAGAAGTGGCGATTTTCTCCGCCGAGATCCATTTCGATCTCCCCGACCTGTTCCAGGGCATGACCACGGCCGAGCGCCAGGCCTTTGTCAAAGCGGCCATCGCCAAGGCCCGGGACAGCGGCCAGTTCAAGCTGCATTACGCGGTAACCCAGTACATCATCGTCTCGCGCCTGGCCCAGCAGCGTTACCCCGGTGTCGACGTGCTGCAGAACCCGAAGCTGGTGGCCACCATCAACAACGTCAACGACGGCCTGGAAGCTGCGGCGAAGAAGTCCCAGGCGATCATGGACAAAAGCTACAAATAACCGGCCCCTGTAGGAGCCGGCTTGCCGGCGAAGAGGCCCGCAAGTCATACAGCGCCCGGGCCGACGCCTTCGCTGGCAAGCCAGCTCCTACAACCAATGCCTCCCTCGTAGGAGCCGACTTGCCGGCGAAGAGGCTCGCAAGTCATGCAGCGCCTGGGCCGACGCCTTCGCTGGCAAGCCAGCTCCTACAGCAGTCAGATAGACCGTGCAGTTCCCTGTAGGAGCCGGCTTGCCGGCGAAGAGGCCCGCAAGTCATACAGCGCCCGGGCCGACGCCTTCGCTGGCAAGCCAGCTCCTACATAGGGTGGCGCCTACAAAGGCTCGGGGTTGACGATGACGGTGCAGGTGATGCCCGCCGCCAGCAGCACGCCTTCCGGCACTTCATCGATGTGGATGCGCACCGGTACGCGCTGGGCCAGGCGCACCCAGTTGAAGGTCGGGTTGACGTCGGCGATCAGTTCGCGGCTTTCCGGGTTGTCGCGGTCGTAGATGCCCCGGGAAATGCTTTCCACATGGCCCTTGAGCACTTCGCCGCTCATCAGTTGCATGTCGGCCTTATCCCCGACGCGCACGTGGGGCAGCTTGGTTTCCTCAAAGAAGCCGTAGACCCAGAACGAGTTCATGTCGACCACCGCCATTTTCGGCTCGCCGATGCGCGCGTAGTCGCCACGGTGCACGTTGAGGTTGGTGACATAGCCATCCACCGCCGCCCGCACCTGGGTGCGCGCAAGGTTGAGTTGCGCCGCTTCCAGCTGGGCCTGGGCGTGCTGGTAGTCGGCCAGGGCCGAGTCGGCGATGTTGCCGGCGTCGTCGCGGTTTTCCTTGGAGATCACCAGGTTGTCCATGTCGGCGCGGCGCCGGGCATTGACCTTGCGCATCTCCCAGGTGGCCTTCTTCGACGCCACCAGCGCTTGCGCCTGCTTGACCGCGATCTGGTAGTGCTCGGGGTCGATCTGCATCAGCAGGTCGCCCTTGTGCACCAGTTGGTTGTCCTTGACCGGCACGTCCACCACTTCGCCGGTGACGTCGGCGGCGACGTTGATGATGTCCGCGCGCACCCGGCCGTCACGGGTCCAGGGGGTGTACATGTAGTGCTCCCACAGGGTACGGCCGATCCACAGGGCCAGGGCCAGCACGAGCAGGGTGGCGAGCAGGCTGAAAAACTTTTTCATTGCGGGGGTCTCAACGGTAGACAGTGAGCGCCATGGCGCCGAACAGACAGCAGAACAGGCTCAGGCGCAGCAGCGCCGGGTGCCAGAAGAAGCGATACAGGTCATAGCCGGAGATGAACCGGTCCAGGGCCCAGGCCAGGGCCGCGGCGATGAAGAACATCAGGGTCATGGTGGGCATGTAAACGCCGTGGAAGGCGATTTCACGAGGCATGGTCAAGTCCTTGGGGTGCAGGCGCCGTTGGCTTGGCCACGGCATAGGCCGCCAGCGGCGATTGCGGGTCGAGCAGTGAAGTACGGATGAAGTGCAGGTAGCTCTTGACCCGGCGCAGGGCCGAGGTGTCGAAGTGCGGGGCAAAGGGCTCGTCGGTGGCCTGGACCCGGCTGATGGCGTGGTCCACGGCGATCAGGCCGCGCTCCAGGTTGCTCTGGCTGGGCTGCAGGAACAGCCGCACCAGGGAGCGGCCCATGACCCGGATCGCCTGGCGCCAGGGCTGGGATTCGGCATAGGCCGGGTGCACCGGGAGGATGGCCTGTTCCTTGCGCAGCTCGATGATGGCGTGGCCGACTTCCAGCACCACGAACATCCAGCGCAGCAGTTCGCTCTGCACCTTGGGCTGGCCCACCGCCAGGCCATAGGCCTGGTGCAGCAGGTCGCGGGTACGGCTTTCGAAGCTCGATGCCAGGCCCTTGAGCTTGCCGCTGATGGCGTACACCACCTGGCCGCGCAGGTCCTGCTCCAGGCGCCGCCACAGCCAGCGGCTGTTGGGCGGCAGGATGATAGCCCCCGCCGCGGCGCAGACCAGCATGCCCATGACCATGGCGATGTAGTCGTTGATGAAGGCGTAGGGGTTGTAGACGGTCAGGTTGTCCGGCACCGAACCGGTGCTGAAGAAGATCAGCAAGCCCAGGCCGACCCCGGCGTACTTGGGCCTGGACGCAAGGAACGAACCCAACACGATCACCGGCGCCAGCATCAGGCACAGCAGCGGGAAGCCGTCGATCCAGGGGAACACGAAGAACATTTCGACGAAGCCCACCAGGGCGCCGATGAAAGTCCCGCAGGCCATCTGGAACGCCATGCGCTTGGGGTTCGGCGTGGCGGCCGAGAGGCCGATGGTGGCGGCGGCGATCAGGGTCATGGTGGCGCCGCTGGGCCAGGCCGTGGCCACCCAGTAGCTCCCCAGCACCACCAGCACGAAGGCCGCGCGGATGCCCGAGGCGGCGCAGGCCAGCCAGTTGGTCTGCGGCGTGTAGGGTTCGTCCCAGCGCTCGCGCTCGTGGCGGTGGTCGGCCAGGGACGCGTGGGTCTGGGCGTAGCTGTGCATCTCGTCGACAAAGCGGTAGAGCAGCTCATAGGCCGTGTGGAAATCCAACTGCTCGGCGTCGCTCGGGCCACTCTCCTGGAAGGCCGCGCGCAGGCTGCGCACCCGCGCCGGCAGCTCGGCCTTGTAGGCCGCCAGGGCCGTGGCCAGGCGTGCCGCATCGGGGCTGGTCAGGGCCCGGCCAGAGAAACCGTCCAGCAGTTCCGCCAGGTCATAGAGCCCTGGTTTGATCGCCGCCACCACATGGTCGGCGCCGCTGCTGCGCAGGCGTTCGAGCAACTGGTGCAAGGCGTTGAAGCGCGTGGTGATGCCCATGAACTCGCTGTTCAGGCGGCTCAGGCGACCGTTGCGCCGACGCATGTGCGGGTCTTCGAACACGGTGACGCTGCGCAACCCTTCCAGGCCCACGGCCTCGGCGATGAAGCGCACGTTGCTGCTTTCGAAGCTGTCGCGCTGGCTGCGCCCGCGCAGGCCGTCGGTAACGAACAGGGCGAACACCCCGAAGCGCTGGTACAGGGCGTTGCGCATGGCGGCGCTGGCGGTCTGCGGCAGGATCGCGGCGCTGACCAGGGTCGAGCAGAGAATCCCCAGGGAGATCTCCAATACCCGCCACACCGCCGCCATGAAGGCCCCTTCGGGGTGAGCCAGGGCCGGCAGGCCAACCATGGCCGCGGTGTAGCCGGCGAGGACGAAACCGTAGGCGCGAAAGTTGCGGTAGCGCGCGGCACCGGCCGAGCAGATGCCAACCCAGATCGCCAGCGAGCCGAGGAACAGCTCGGTGTTCTGGGCGAACAGGGCGATCAGCGCCACCATCACCGCCGAGCCGGCCAGGGTGCCGAGAAAGCGGTAGAAGCTCTTGGCGAACACCTGGCCGCTCTGCGGCTGCATGACGATGAACACGGTGATCATCGCCGTGCGCGGTTGCGGCAACTCCAGGCGCATGGCCAGCCACAGGGTGAGGAACGCGGCAGCCAGGACCTTGAAGATATAGACCCAGGTCACGCCGTCGCTGCGCGCCCAGTCGAAGAAACCCCGGCGCCATTCAAGGGAGTACAGCCAGCGCAAAGGGGCGGGCAAGGAAGTCATGGGGGCCTGCTTCAATGGTCGAACACGGCCAGGGCCGCGGGGGTCTTGGGTGCCTCAAGGCGGTCTTGCGCGGGGACGTCGCGGCCGGCTTCCAGCCCGCCGCCCAGGGCCGTGACCAGGTCCGCCTGGACCGTCAGGCGCGCGGCCTGCACCTGCTGCTGCACCTGTTGCTGATGGAACAGCAGGCTCTGGGCGTTGAGCACATTCAGGTAGTCGGTCAGGCCGCGCTGGAAGGCCACGGTGGCGATGTCGTAGGTCTTCTGCGCCGCGGCCACCGACTCGGCGGCGAAGGCTTGCTGCTTGTCCATGGACTCGCGGCGGATCAACTGGTCGGAGATGCTTTTGAGCGCATCCACCAGGGTCTGGTTGTACCTGGCCACGGCCAGGTCGTAGCCGGCCGAGGCTTCACCCAGCTCCGAGCGCAGGCGCCCGCCGTCGAAGATCGGCAGGCTGATGGCCGGGCCGACGTTGTAGTTGAGCTTCTTGCCGGTGAGGAACTCCAGGGCCCCACCGCCGGTGGCCATGAAGCCGATGCTGCCCACCAGGTCGACGTTGGGGTAGAAGCCGGCGTGAGCCACATCGATACCGCGAGCCTGGGCCGCCACTTGCCAGCGGCTGGCGACCACGTCCGGACGCTGGCCCAGCAGTTCGGCGGGCAGGGCCGAAGGCAGTTTCAGCGCGGCGCCCAGGGACAGGCTTGGCCGCTGCAATTGCGCACCCTCCCCCGGGCCCTTGCCGGCCAGGGCCGCCAGCTGGTTGCGGGTCAGGGCGATTTCTTCGTCCAGGGCGTCCAACTGGCGATGGGTTTCCGGCAGCGGCGCCTCGGCCTGGCTGACTTCGAAATGGGTGCCGATGCCGCCGTCCAGGCGCCGTTGCGCCAGTTCGAGGATCTGTTGCTGCTGCTTGAGGGTGGCCGCGACGATATCGCGCTGGGCGAAGTGCAGAGACAGCTGGATATAGCTGCGCACCACATTGTTCACCAGTTCCAGCTGGGCCTGACGGGCTTCGGCCACGCTCATGTGGGCCAGGTCCACGGCGCGCTCGGTGCTGTTGCTTTCCCGGCCCCAGAGGTCCAGGGCATAACTGAAACCCAGGGCGGCGTTGTTGTCCCAGGTAGTGCTGTTGGACAGGGCGCCGGGGCCGTAGAACTGATCGGTTGGCCAGTTGTGGCGCTTGAGGGTGGCGTCACCCTTGATCTGCAACGACTCGGCCGACTCGGCAATACCGGCCAGGGCCTTGGCCTGGCGCACCCGGGCGGCGGCCATGGCCAGGCTCGGGCTGCCCTGCAAGGCGAGGCTGATCCAGCGGTCCAGTTGCGGGTCGCCATAGGCCTGCCACCACTGGGCGCTGGGCCAGTGGGCATCTCGCGCGGCGCTCTTGATCGCCTCGTCGGTGGCCAATGTATTAGCGGGAAGTGTCTTGCCTTGTGGGGCAATGCCTCCGGTTCCGATGCAGCCGCTGATTGCTAACGATAAAGCCCAAACACTGAGGGTCTTGAACCCTCTGCTGATGCGACGCGGCACTGCTGCGAATTCCTGAAGATCGGGGGGGAGTATTTCTCTCGTAGGAGCTGGCTTGCCGGCGCAGCGATACGCCTGCTACACCGCGTTGCGCGGATCGCCGGCCTGCCGGCTCCTAGGGATCGGCGCAATTCTAGGGGGCGGTCGTTGCGGCGATAAGCTGGGATTCCTGTGAATCTTTGTTACCGTAAACGCGATAATCCCTTGGTCGTATCCCTGTACGCCTGTAAAAACAGAAACTTCGTGTCACAATTTGCAATCTCCCTTGAGAGCACCCCATGGACACCTTGCAAAACATGCGCGCCTTCAGTTGTGTTGCCGAAGCCGGTAGTTTCACGGCCGCCGCGGTGCAGCTGGACACCACCACCGCCAACGTCTCGCGCGCCGTCTCCAATCTAGAGGCGCACCTGCAAACCCGCCTGCTCAACCGCACGACTCGCCGCATCGCCCTGACCGAGGCCGGCAAGCGCTACCTGCTGCGCTGCGAGCAGATCCTGGCCTACGTCGAAGAGGCCGAGGCCGAGGCCAGCGACGCCCACGCCCGCCCCGCCGGGCAGTTGAAAGTGCACACCATGACCGGCATCGGCCAGCACTTCGTGATCGACGCCATCGCCCGCTACCGCAAGACCCACCCGGACGTGACCTTCGACCTGACCATGGCCAACCGTGTGCCGGACCTTCTGGACGAGGGCTACGACGTGTCCATCGTCCTGGCCCGGGAGCTGCCGGATTCGGGGTTCGTCTCCCAGCGCCTGGGGATGACCTACAGCATCGTCTGCGCCTCGCCGGCCTATGTGAAAGCCAACGGCTGCCCGCAAAAGCCCAGCGAGCTGCTGAACCATGCCTGCCTGCGCCTGGTGAGCCCGGTGATTCCCCTGGAGAAGTGGACCTTCGACGGCCCGGAAGGCCAGGAAATGGTCACCATCAACAGCTCGCCGTTCCTGGTGAACTCCGCCGATGCCATGAAGACTGCGATCATCAGCGGCATGGGGGTCGGGGTGTTGCCGGTGTATGCGGCTATAGAGGGTTTGCGCACCGGCACCCTGGTGCGGGTGATGCCCAAGTACCGCTCCCAGGAGCTGAACCTGTACGCCATCTACCCGTCGCGCCAGTACCTGGACGCCAAGATCAAGACCTGGGTCGAATACCTGCGCGGCTCGCTGCCGGAGATCCTCACCGCGCACCAGACGGAACTGGCGGCCTATGAACTGAGCGGCAGCCTGACCGGCGCACGCCTGGCCACCTGACTGCGGGGCGGCCCGCCCAGACCACCGCCCCACCTGTAGGAGCCGGCTTGCCGGCGAAGAAGCCCGCCCATCCTGCGCAAGCCTGGATGCCGCCTTCGCTGGCAAGCCAGCTCCTACACCATGTACGCCCCTCCCCCAAACGCCGGCCCATCCCCCGTAGGAGCCGGCTTGCCGGCGAAGAGGCCCGCACATCCTGCGCAAGCCTGGATGCCGCCTTCGCTGGCAAGCCAGCTCCTACACACGCTGGCCCGTGGCGGGGTGCTTTGGTGGCGCAGGCAAAAATGTTAGCTTGCTTGGCATTCTCCCCGCCTGACGAGCCTTCGCGCGATGAAAAAGACTGTACTTGCCTTCAGCCGCATCACCCCCGAGATGACCGAACGCCTGCAACAGGATTTCGAGGTCATAGTGCCCAACCCCAAGCACGGGGACATCGCCGCGCAATTCAATGAAGCCCTGCCCCAGGCCCACGGCCTGATCGGTGTCGGCCGCAAGCTGGGCCGTGCGCAGCTGGAAAACGCCGCACGCCTGGAAGTGGTATCGAGCATCTCGGTGGGCTACGACAACTATGACCTGGCCTACTTCAACGAACGCGGGCTGATGCTCACCAACACCCCGGACGTGCTCACCGAAAGCACCGCCGACCTGGCCTTCGCCCTGCTCATGAGCAGCGCCCGCCGAGTGGCCGAGCTGGACGCCTGGACCAAGGCCGGGCAATGGCAGGCCAGCGTCGGCCCGGCGCTGTTCGGCTGCGACGTGCACGGCAAGACCCTGGGCATCGTCGGCATGGGCAACATTGGCGCGGCCATCGCCCGCCGTGGGCGCCTGGGCTTCGGCATGCCGATCCTCTACAGCGGCAACAGCCGCAAGGCGGCCCTGGAGCAGGAGCTGGGGGCGCAGTTTCGCAGCCTGGAGCAACTGCTGGCGGAGGCGGATTTCGTCTGCCTGGTGGTGCCGTTGAGCGAAAAGACCAAGCACCTGATCAGCCACCGCGAACTGGCGCTGATGAAGCCCAGCGCGATCCTGGTGAACATTTCCCGGGGCCCGGTGGTGGATGAACCGGCGCTGATCGACGCCTTGCAGAAGGGCCAGATACGTGGCGCCGGCCTGGATGTGTACGAGAAGGAACCGCTGGCGGAGTCGCCGCTGTTCCAGCTGAAGAACGCAGTGACCTTGCCGCACATTGGCTCGGCCACCCATGAAACCCGCGACGCCATGGCCGCGCGCGCCATGAGCAACCTGCGCAGTGCCCTGCTGGGCGAGCGGCCGCAGGACCTGGTCAACCCGCAGGTGTGGAAGGGCTGACCACCCACGGCCCATCCCCCCTGTAGCCGCTGCCGAGCCTGCGAGGCTGCGAAAAGGTCCGCAGGACCTTCAGCGATAGCCCGGCAGAATCAGGTCGCCCGGTTTTGCGACGGCTGCGCCGCCGTTCGCAGCCTCGCAAGCTCGGCAGCGGCTACAGAGGCAGGCACAGCCTTGGGTTTACGGAACACCAGGACGTTGCCCAGCATCACCAGCACCAGCCCGGCCAGCGCCGGGGCGGTCCACTGATAGCCTTCGGCAAAGGCCGAGACGTTCAGCGCCACCACCGGGAACAGCACGGTGCAGTAAGCCGCGCGCTCCGGGCCCATGCGCCCCACCAGGGTCAGGTAGGCGGTAAAGCCGATGACCGACCCCGGAATCACCAGGTACAGCAGTGAGCCGATGTAGCGGGTGCTCCATTCCACATCGAAGGCGATGCCCTGGAACAGGCAATACACCGCCAGCATCGTCGCGCCGTAGGCCATGCCCCAGGCATTGGTGGTCAACGGCTTGAGTCCGGCTTTTTGCTGCAGGCTGGACAGCATGTTGCCCGCCGAGAAGCACAAGGTGCCCAGCAGGGCCAAGCCCAGGCCCAGCAGGGTTTGCGGGCTGGCACTGTGGCCCACCAGCTCCGGCCAGAACAGCAGCCCCAGCCCCAGCAGCCCCAGGCCGCCGCCCAGCAGCACGTTGCGCGCGATCTTCTGGCCGAAGAACACCCGCGCATTCAGGGCGTTCCACAGGGTCGCGGTGGAAAACACCACGGCGACAAGACCACTGGGAATCCACTGGCTGGCGTGCAAAAAACACATGAAGTTGATGCAGAACAGGCACAGGCCCTGGGCCAAGCAGATCAGGTGGCCACGGCGGTTCATTGGCTGCAGCTTGCGGCTGAGCAGCAACAGGACGAACAGCACCAGGGCCGCCAGGGCGAAGCGATAGACGATGGACACCGGAATCGCCACCACCCCCAGTTGCAGTTTCAGGGCGATCCAGGTGGTGCCCCAGATCAGCACGGTCAACAGGTACAGCGATAGGTTCATGGCGCGACTCCTTTGTCAGGACTGCAGTGTCACGCCCCGCCGGCCTTGCGCGCTTGCACAAACTTGCGCTTTTTATCCGCCCGGGGCTGGCAGCGCACGGGCTACGGAGTAGCATGCAGAACACCGGCAGCCGCACCCATGTTGACGCCCCACCATGCACGCACTGGATACCCTGCAAGTCTTCCAAGCCCTGAACCGCTCGCCCAATGCTCGCCTGGAGCACAGCGCCGAGCTCGGTGACGGCTTGTCCGCAGCCTTGTGGAGCAACCATCACGATGCCCAGGAGTACGAGGCCCCCAGCCATCACACCCTGTCCTGCTACCTGGCCGGCGGCACCGGCACCTTCCGCCGCGACCAGCCGGGCAGCAAGGGCAGCCCGGGCAAGTTGTGCATCCTGCCCGCCGAGCACCAGTCGGCCTGGGTGATCAACGGTGATATTCGCCTGGCCCATCTGTACTTCAGCCCGGAGCAGTTCGCCCTGGGCTGCGTCACCCTGCTGGATCGCGAGCCCCGGGAACTGCAACTGCGCGAAAGCACCTTTCTCGACGACCCCGAGCAGACCCAACGCTTTGCACAGTTGGTCCGCCTGAACTGGGACGAACCCGGCGAGCGCCTGCTGACCAGCAGCCTGGCCCACGAGATGCTCAGCCATGCCTTGCTCAATCAAGTGGGCCTGCGCCAGGGGGCCCGGCTCAAGGGCGGGCTGGCCGCACACCAGCGACGGCTGCTGGTGGACTACATCGACAGCCAGCTGGACGCGCCCCTGAGCCTGGGCCAACTGGCGGGGTTGTGCGCCCTCTCCGAATACCACTTCGCCCGCATGTTCCGTGCAAGCTTCGGCCTGCCGCCCCACCAATACCTGCTAGCCCGACGCCTGAGCCGGGCCCGGCACCTGCTGCGCACCACCGCCCAGCCCCTGGGCGAGATTGCACTGGCCTGTGGTTTTGCCAGTGCCAGCCACTTCAGCAATCGCTTCCGCCACGCCTTGGGGGGCACGCCGGGAGACTACCGCCTGGCGTTCCTGCGCTAGCGCCCCAGGCCCTAGGGCGCCAGGGTGAGCACCTTGAAGGTATTGGCATGAAACAGCGGGTCCGGCTTGGGTTCGGCCGGGCTCGCGGCTGGCTGGGTGAAGTCCATGGCCGCCAGGTAGACCCGCCGGGTACGCGGGTCGAACGCCATGTTGTAGGCCATGGGCTGGGTGCTGACGCTACCCAGGAGCTGGTAGCGGTCGGCATCGAGCTGGGCGACGACGCTGAGGTTGGCGTCCACCCCGCTGGCGATCAGCAAGCGCTGGGCCTGCGGGTCGTAGGCCAGGGCGTTGACGTCCCGGGTGATGGGCAGGCTGGCCTTCAGCGCACCGTTGTCGCGGTCGAGCACCAGCAGCACTGGCCGTTCACCACGGCAAGCGACGAACAACCGCCCCCGTTGTTCATCCTGGGCCAGGGCACTGGGCCGCGGGCAGTCGGGGTATTGCCAGCGGTCCAGGACCTTGAAGCTGCTGGAGGACAGCCGCGCGACGATGCCCTCATCGCGCATCGGCAAGAAGAAACTGCCATCGCCCTTGAGCAGCAAGGGGTCGATCTTCTTCACCGCCAGCTCGTGGGCGGCGGTGATGCGCTCTTCCTTGGGATCGAAGACGAACAGGGTGGAACGATCGGCCCGGCGCCCGCTGACAATGATCACCTGCCCGGTGCGCGGCTCGTACACCGCGCTGTTGAGGTTGCTCTGGGTCACGGTGATGCGCTTGAGCGGCTTGAATGTGGATAACTCCACCACCCCCAGGCTGCCGTCGGTGTTGAGCACCAGCAGGCGGTCCAGCTCCGGTACCAACACCACACCATTGGCGCCCCGGGACTGTTCGAGGGTGCGCACCGGGCGCTGCTTGTCCACATCGAACACGCTCAGGCCGTTTTCCCGACGGGCCAGGAACAGGTAAGGCCGGGTCGGGTCCAGGGCGATAAAGCCCCAACTGCTGCCGGAGCCCGGCAGTTGCACTTGCTGTTCGCGGTGGTACAGGCGCTCATCCGCCGGCGCGGCCGCCTGGGCCACGCCACAGAACGCCAGGAGCACACTCAGGGTCAGGGCTTTCATCAGAACTCCAGGGTGCTGGACAGCGACACTTGGCGAGCGTCCCCCAGGGACACGAAGTACTTGCTCACCGAAGAGGTGTAGTAGGTCTTGTCGAACAGGTTCTTCACGTTGAGCTGGAACTTGACCTTCTGCCCTTCGACCCGGGTGTCGTAGGTGGCGAAAGCATCGGCCACGGTGTAGCCCGGCAGGTCGAAGCTGTTGGGCGCATCCCCGGCGCGTTCACCGACATAACGGGCACCGGCGCCGACCCGCAGGCGGTCGCCGCCGATCAGGCTGCCGAAGTCGTAGACCGCCGACAGCGAGCCGGTGTTCTTGGCCACGTTCTGCAGTTGCTTGCCCTTGTACTGGGTGTCCTTGGTCACCTCGGCGTCGGTGTAGGCGTAGCTGCCGATCAGGCTCCACTGGTCGGTGAGCTGCCCGGTCAGGTCCAGCTCCAGGCCCTGGGAATGCACTTCACCGGCCACGCTGGTGACAGTCTCGGAGGCCGTGGCGGTGGTCACCAGCACATTGCGCTTGGTGATGTCGAACAACGCCGCACTGGCGGTGATGCGCCCTGGAATGTCGAGCTTGGCTCCCAGTTCCCAGGACTTGGCTTCTTCCGGTGCGATGGAGCCGTCCAGCACCACGCTGCCGCCGGCCAGCTGGGCAATGCTGGAGTTGGGTTTGAATGACTCGGTGTAGCTGCCGTAGAACGACAGCTGGTCGGTGTAGCGGTACACCAGGCCGGCGCGGGGCACGAACTTCTGCCCGTTGCTGTCGGTATTGGCGTGGAACGGCCGGCCCTTGCCCGCGTACTGGTCGTACTCCTGGAAACGCCCGCCGCCCACCAGGATCCACTGGTCGGTGAGGTGGATGGCATCCTGGAAGAACAGCGAGTCACTGCGCAGCAGGTCGGTCTGGTCGCTGTCCGGGGCGCTGACGTTGGTCCCCGCCACTTGCTGGCCATACACCGGGTTGAGGTAATTGAAACTGGTGTTCTTGCCGCGGATCAGGTCGGCGCGGTAGATCTTGCGGTACTCGTCGTCCAGGCCGAACACCAGGTCGTGCTGCATGCCGCCCAGTTGCACCTTGCCTTCCAGGCTGACGGTGGCATAGCGGTCGGTGGTCAGGGCATTCTTGGTGCCGTCCATGGTCCGGGTCAGGGTGCCATTGGCGTTCACCGCGGTCAGGCGCACCTGGCTGGCGTCGTAGGTTTCACGGTTCCAGCTGTAGCCCAAGTGGGCCTTCCAGTCGTCGCTGAGCTCGTGATCGACCTCGAAACGATACAGGTCCGAACGCCCTTCCATGTTGTTGAACGGCTCGTCCAGGCGCCGGGTGGCCGGGATGTCCAGCGGGTGGTTGGTCTTGGGGTCGATGGCCGTGCCGCGGTCGAACGGGGTCAGGAATTCGCGATGCTCATAGGCCAGCAGCACCTTGGTGCGCTCGCCGTACCAGGCCAGGGACGGCGCCACCAGGGATTCGCGGTGGGTGCCGAAGTTGCGCCAGTAGTCTTCGTCTTCGTGGTCGACGATCAGCCGGTAGGCCAGCCCGGAATCCCCCAGCGGCCCGGTGGTGTCCAGGCTGCCACCGCTGCCGTTCTTGCCCGAACCGTAGGTCGAGCCGCGCACGGTCAGGGCCGTGGACTGCTGCAACTCGGGTTTCTTGCTGACGATGTTGATCACCCCGCCCGGGTCCTGGATGCCGTACAGCAGGGAGGACGGGCCCTTGATCACTTCCACGCGCTCGGCCGTGGCGTTGAGGGAGCGCCCCTGCACCACCGGCATGCTGTCGCGCATGATCGAGCCGTTGCGGTTGTCGCCGAAGCCGCGCAGCAGCACCGCGTCCTGAGTGCCGCCCAGGGTGTTGGTCTGGGTGATGCCACTGACGTTCTTCAGGGCGTCATCCAGGTTGCGCGGGGTCTGGTCGCGCAGCACCTGGGCCGGGATCACGTTGATGATCTGCGGGATTTCCTGGTTCAGCGCCTGGGAGCGGGCCACCGAGGTGGTGGCCGGCGGCTGGTAGCTGGTGCTTTCGTCGACGCCCTGGGTGGTGATGCTGGAAGTCCCCAGGTTCAGCCCGGCACCTTGGGGCAGGGGTTCGAGAACCAGGGTATGGGCGTCGCTGCGGCGATAGGTGAAACCGGAATTGCCCAAGAGACGCTGCAAGGCCTGCTCGGCACTGAGCTGGCCGGTGACGGCCGGGGCCTTGAGGTTGTAGGGCGCCTCGTCGGTGTAGACCACGCTGATCCCGGTGACCCGGGTGAAATCGCTCAGGGCCTGGGGTAGCGGCTTGGCCGCGATGGCGAAGTTGAACAGCGCACTGTGCTGCTCGCTGCCGGCCTGGGCCGCCAATGCCACGCTCAGGGGCAGCAGGGCCAACCCCGAAACCACCAGCGCCGAAGCGCCGAACCACCGTTTGACCGAACCGTTTACCGCCGAATTTGCCCTGGACTTCATGCTGGAGACTCGTGTGTAAAAGCACCGTGAATGCGAATTAGTCGCACTTTCAAGCACTACACGTATGTCGCAGGCAAAGACCTCAGCATTTTTTTGAAAATATTTTCAGGGCGGCGAAAACGCCCCCCGCCCGATGCATCCTCTGTAGCCGCCGCCGCAGGCTGCAATCGAGCTGGGCCGCACTCTGACGAAGCGATCGAGGCGCTCGTGAGGCCGCAGGAGGCTTGACGGGAGACCGTCAAGCAAGGTCCTGCGGACCTTTTCGCAGCCTCGCAGGCTCGGCAGCGGCTACAGCGCTCGTTACAGGGATCGCTGGATGCGCCCGGCACTGGTGCTGGAACCCACGGGCTTGCCCTGCTGGTCCATGTCCTTGAGGTAGTGCAGCATCGCCTCCAGGTCGCTGACCCCCAGGTCGCTGCGGTTGCGGCCGCTCTTGAACAGGCTGAAGCGGTCGCCGCCATCGGCCAGGAAGCCGTTCATCACCAGCCGGTAGTTCGCGCCGGCCTGCAGCGGCTTGCCGTTGAGGCGCACGCTGCCGGGGACGACACGGCTGTCCGGCGGGCGCTTGGGGTCCCAGCGATAGGTGAAGCCCTGGGACACTTGCAGGATGTTGGCATCGTCCGCGCCCTTCCATTGCTGGTTGAGCACCTGTTCGATCTGCCGGCCCGTGAGGTCGAAAGCGATCAGGTTGTTGTTGAACGGCTGCAAGGTCGCCAGTTGCCCGTAATTGACCTGGGTCTGCCCGGGCTCCAGGGCCAGGTCGCTACGAATGCCGCCGGTGTTCATGAAGGCGATCTGCGCGCCATTGGCCCGGCCGCCGGCCAGATGGGCGTCGGCGATCAGGTCGCCGATGGGCATTTCCCCGGCCGCGTCGGCGCGCCGGGCAATCGGCGAGGCGGCAATCGCCCCCACCGGCTTGAGCAGCACCTGGTTGCTGCGGGCCTCGACCTCCTGTTGCAACTGCGCCAGGGCCGGGTCCTGTGGATAACGGGCCGGATCGGCCACCAGGTTGAGGGCCTGGATGCTCGCCACCCGGTGCTGGCCCGGGGTCACTTGCAGGGTCAGGTGGGTCAGCAGGTGGCCGTAGGAATTGCCCTGGGTCACCAGCAGCGGCCCGACCTTGCACAGGTAGCCCTGGTGCGAGTGGGCGCTGATCAGCACGTCCACCGCCGGGTCCAGGCGCTTGGCCACGTCGACGATATCGCCGCCGAGCTGCGAGCAGTCCTGCTTGTCGAACGGCTCCGGGGTCGAGCCGCCCTGGTGCACCACGGCGACGATGGCGTTGACGCCCTGGGCATTGAGTTCGGGGATCAGCTTGTTGATGGATTCGGCTTCGTCGGCCACCTGCAAACCGCGCATGCCCTTGGCGCTGACCACCGAGGCCACGTCCCGCAGCACCGCCCCCACAAAGGCCACCTTGACCCCGCGCACCTCTTCGATGCGGTAGGCCGGCAGCAACGGCTTGCCGGTGTCGCTGTCCAGCAGGTTGGCCGCCAGGTAGGGGAAGCCGCTGCCGGCATAGTTCGGGCGGAACTGGCACGCCTTGTCCGGCCGCGACGACTGGCAACCGCCGTTGAGCTGGCGCAGGAACTCGGCCTTGCCGTTGTCCAGTTCGTGATTGCCGATGGCGCTGAGTTTCATGCCCATCTGGCGCAGGGCGTCCAAGGTCGGCTCGTCGGCCCACATGGCCGACAGCGGCGGGCTGCCGCCCACCAGGTCGCCGGCGCCGATGAACAGCAGTTGCGGGTCCTGCTGGCGCAGTTGGGCAAGCATGCCGCCCAGGGTCGCGATGCCGCCGGCCGCAAGCTTGCGCACGCCGCCCGGGGCCTGGGGGTCCTTGTAGCTGAAGGGGTTGGCTTGCAGGTAGCCGTGCAGATCGTTGATGGCGACGATGTTCACCGCCACCGGTTGCGGCGGTTCAGACAGCGAGCTGCAACCGGCCAGGGTGACCAGGGCCAGGGTCAGTGCCCCCAGCAGCCGGGGCATGGGACGAAGACGGGACATGAAAGAAATCCTTGGTAGATCAGCGAAAAAAAAGCCGCTGGCGCAGGCCGATCAGGCAGAGAACAGCGCTAGGGAACAGCGCCGGCTTCGCCGTCGATCGCAGCCCGCGGCAGCGGCTACAGGTCAGGTCATCAGGCAGGTTGCAGGTTGCCGTGGACCACCTGGGATGCTGGCGGGGCCTTCAGCGCGGTGCCCATGCCGGCGCGCAGCAGCAGGATCTTCAGGTGGTCGGTGATGCGCTCGACCCGGTCCTGGAAGTGGTTGTGGAAGATCATGCTGCCCAGGGCAATGGCGATCCCCAGGGCCGTGGCGTACAGCGCGGTGCCGATGCCCTTGGACACTTCGCCCGGGTCGCTGACGCCGGTCTCGGCCAGGGCCTTGAAGGTGTCGATGATCCCCAGGATGGTGCCCAAGAGGCCCAGCAAGGGCGCAGCGGTAACCACGGTTTCCAGCAGCCACAGGCCATGCATCAGCTTGCTGCGGGTGGCGATGTAGATCGACTCGCTGAGGTCTTCCAGGTCTTTGTGGCTGGCCAGCCCCTGCTTGTGGGCAAACAGCTCGGCGACCATTTCCAGGGGCAGGCTGTTGCGCTCGCGCAGCGGGGCGGGCAGATCGTCGACGCTGTGCATCTTGGGGTTGAGCACGGTCTCCAGCTTCTTCGCCTGGCGCAGGCTGAAGCTGAAGTAGATGCCCCGCTCCACGGCGATGAAGGCGGCAATCGCAGCAGCGCCGTACATGGTGTAGAAGGTGATGTCGTGCAGCAGATTCATGTCCATCGTCATTTCCTCTTGTGCCTGAATCGAATCAGAACGCAGCTTCCAGGGAGACCATCGCGGTGCGTTCTTCACCCACGTTGTAATAGGCGGTGCTTGGCGCCAGGCCATTGGTCCTTACCGAATTGAAAGACACGGTGCGTACCGACGCCAGGTATTCCTTGTCGAACACGTTGAGCATCGAGAAGCGCAGGGTCGCGGACTTCAGCACCTTCTTGTCCACCGGCAGGTGGATACCGGCATTGAGGTCGAACACGGTGCGCCCGGAGATCTTCTCGTCGTTGGTCAGGTCGCCGTAGAAGGCACCGACGTACTTGCCCACCACGTTGCCGTAGTAGAGCGAATCGTCGTAGCCCAGGCTCAGGTTGAACATGTTTTCCGGAACGTTGGTCAGCTGTTTGCCGGACGTCGGCAGCAGCACGTTCTTGTTGGTCAGGTCATCCATCTGCTCGGACTTGGTGTAGGTGTACGAGGCGTAGTAGTTGAAGTTGTGTGGCAAGAGGCCGCTCCACTCCAGCTCCAGGCCACGGTTCTTCACTTCGCCGACGTTGGCCACCACGTAGTCGCCATTGAGGTCGGTGGTGGAGATCTGCCGGTCCTTGAAGGTGATGTAGAACAGGGTCGCGCTCAGGGCCATGTTCTCCTCGCTGTAGCGCCAGCCCAGTTCCTGGTTCCAGCTCAGCTCGGGTTTCAGGCTGATGGAATCACCCTTGTTGTAGAGCACGTAGTTGGGTGGCGTGCGCATGTTGCGGGTGACGTTGTAGAACGCCTGGTTGTTCGGGTCCACCTGGTACTTGGCGTTGAAGCTGGGCAGGAACTGGTGGTACCTGGCGTCGCGTTTTTCCGGCTTGTCGGTGAGGCTGCCCAGGTTGTTGCCATCGCGCTCCACGTACTGGTAGGCCAGGGCTCCGGTGAGGGTCAGGTCCGGGGTCGCCTGCCAGGTGTCCTGCACCCAGAGTTTCTGCGCCGGGGTCACGGTGTACTGGTGGCGGCCCTGGACCGTCGCGCCATTGCGGTCCACCAGTTGGTCGGAGCCGTTGTAGTCGCCCCAGACGTTTTCCGGAGCGCCGTTGCCCTTGATGCCGATGAAGGGCTGGGTCTGGCGCTGGCGGGCGCGCTCGTACCAGTAGCCCACGTCCAGGCTGTGCTCTTCGTTGAGGTCCCACTTGAGCTTGGTGGTCATGCCAGGGCGCCAGGTCTCGGTCCACGAAGGCCGATAGTAGGTGCCGCTGGGCAGCCCGCTCAGGTCATAGTTGCCGGCCCGGCTGGAGGTGCTGGACAAGGTGGTGGCGGTCTGGCCGCTGAAGCTGCCGCCGTTGGACCAGACGTAGTACGGGTTGAAGGTCAGGCTCAGGTCGTCGCGCAGCTGGAAGCGCTGGGTCACCGAGGCGGTCACGCTTTCGAAGGGGTTGCGGTTGAGCTTGTAGGACTGGGACACGCTGCCGTTCTTGAACACGGTGTTTTCCGAGTAGTCCAGGCGCCGGCCCTGGGTCTGGAACTGGGACTTGCTGACGCTGTTGTAGTTGTAGTTTTCCTGCAGGTTGTATTTGACGATGGCGTTGGTGGAGTTGCCGTTGCCATCTTCGAACAGGGTGTTCCACTCGATCTTGTCGGCCCGCAGGGTGCCCTTGCCCTTCCACTTGTCACCTTCGGTATGGGACGCCGAGACCCAGGTCTTGAAGCCCCCCAGCTCGCCGGTGTTGAGGCGGGCAAAGGATTTGCGCAGGTTGTTGGAACCCACAGACTGCTTGACGAACACCCCGAAATCCTTGGTCGGGCGCACGGTCACCAGGCCGATGTTGCCACCGCTGGAACCGATGTGCGGGCCGTCGGCTTCGGACGAACCCTGGGTGACGAAGACTTCACTGAAGTTCTCCGGGTCGCCCATCAGGTTCGGGTAGATGCTGTAGTCGCCCGAGTCGTTGATCGGGAAACCGTCGGCGGAGAGCCCGACCTGGTCGGAGTTCATCCCGCGCATGGTGAAGTTGGTGCCGCTCAGGCCCGAGGCGTCAGTGCTGGAAACGTTGATCCCCGGGGTGTACTTGAGCTTGTCCACGGCGTTGGCGGTGGGGGCCATCTGATCCATGGCCTCCTTGGTCACGGTGGAGCGGCCCTTGGCGCTTTCTTCCTTGATCATGTGGCCGTTGCCCAGGGTCTGTTTACCGGCAACGTTCACCGAACCTACGTCCACGGTATCGTCGGCCAAAACCAGTGGCGCAAAACTGCCCAGGCCCGATGCCAGAAGCAGGGCATAAAGTTTATTGATCTTCACGGGTCAATCCCTTGCTTACAACTTTCGTTAATAGGTGATGGGTTTATTCCACGTTGTAACTAAAGGTCGCGGTAAAACGTTGCTTGTTCTTGCCGGAGAACGCGTCCGAGGGAAACGGCGAAACTTTCTCCACGCGGCGCAAACTGGTTTGCGCGGCGCGATTGAGCAACATGTTCGGCGCCTTGTTTTCGATGCCACTGTCGAGCACGTTGCCGGCCCGATCGACTTCCAGCCAGATCACCACATCGCCCTGGGGACGTTGCAGCGAGGCCTCGCGGCCGCTGGGGTATTGCTTGTGCTTTTCCAGTTCCTTGCGCAAAGCGGCGGTGTACAGACTTTCCTTGATTGCACTGCTGGGCGCCGCGGGCGCGGTGGCCGGAGCAGGTACGGGAGCCGGTGCGGCCACCGGTTTCGGCGCGGCGGCCACCGCGGGCTGCGGCGCGGCGGGGGCGTTCTGGGCCACGGCCGGGGCCGGCTTGGGTGGCGCAGGCTTGGCCACCATGGGCTTGGGCACCGGCGGCTTGGGCTTGACCACCGGCTTGGGTTTCGGCGGCTCGATCACCAGCGGTTCTTCCTCCGGCACCACCTGCGGCGGCTCGGGCTCGATGGGCAACGGCTCAGGCGGTGGCGGTGGTGGCTCGGCCGCCGCCAGCAGTTCGGCGGCATCGACCAGGGCGATCTCCACGGTGCTTTCGTCATACACCGGCTTGATCTGCAACTGCTGCAACTGGCTGGTATAGATCACCAGCAGCAACAGGCCAGCCGGCAGCAGGCACGCAAGCAACTTGCGAGTTCTATAGAGACTGAACATGGCGTCAGGACTTGCGTGTAGCGATGGAGACGGAAGAGAAGCCATTGCCCTTGAGCAAGTCCATCACCGAAACCAGGCGTTTAACTTCCACGCCCTGATCGCTGTTGATAATGATCACCAACTTTTCACTGCTGTCGTTCAACACTTTGAGTTGCGCCAGCAATGCACTTTCATCCAGGTCCTGGCCATCGAGTTGCAGGCGCTCTTGCAGACCCAGGGTAATCACTGCCTTGTTTTGCGGCTTCAGCTGTTGCGCGGTACTGGCGACCGGCAACTGCGTCTTGATCCCTACGGCCGGGATCACGTTGAGGCTGATGAGTACGAAGAACACCAGCAGAAACATCATCACATCGATCATCGGAATGATCTCGATATGAGCTTTTTTCTTTTTAGCTACATCCCAGCTGCGCATCGTCTTGCTCCCGCTTCAGCTATCCCTCCCTTGTGAGAGCTGAATCACAACCCTCGCCGATCCTGACCATGTGCTCAGGAATGCGCAGATCATCCCCGTCTGATGTAACGGTTTGGTGACAGAACGGAGTGATAACGATGAATGTTCGGGAGCTCTGGGACGCGGTTCTCAGCGCAGGACGATGAACCTCCCGAGCACCCGATGCTGCTGGAAGCTGAGCACCGCCTGCAGTGAGTCGAGGACCGCCTGCGGGTCCTTGCTGGAGAAACTGCCACTGATGCGCCGCGCCGCCAGTTCATCGTTGAGCAGCAGGATACGCCCGGGGAAATAACGCCGCAGGTCGTCCACCACCTCGGCCAGAGGCGCGTGGTAATAGTTCAGCCAGCCCTGGCGCCAGGCCAGTTGCGCCTCACTGTCGACAGCGTGCAGCGGGGCCGCAACGCCATGTCCGTAGGCCACTTGCTGCCCGGCGCCGAGTACCTGCTGCGCCGCGCCCTTGGCCGGGGTGACCCCCACCCGGCCAGACAGCACCGTAACCTGGGCCCCGCCCGGCTGCAGGCGCACTTCGAACTGGGTGCCCAGCACCCGCGCCTCCCCCTCTTGCGCGTTCACCACAAAGGGCTCGCCGGTGTGGCTGACGCTGAAGAAACCGGCGCCGCGACGCAGTTGCACATGGCGCTCGCCCCGGCTGAAATCCACGGCAATGGCGCTGTCGGCATCCAGGGTCACCTGGCTCTGGTCGGCCAGGGTCAGGGTGCGCACCTGGCCCGGCGCGGAAACGTAGTCGGCCCCCAGGTCATCGACCCAGCGCCCGGGCTGCCAGCCGGCGCCCAGGGCCACCGCCAGCAACACACTGGCGGCCAGCGCCAGCCCCGCCGACCAGCGCCGCCGGGCCCGGCCCCTGGCAGCATCCATGGAACGCAGCAGGCCGTGCAGGGCAAAGGCGTCTTCATCGGCCAGGGTGCGCGCCGGTTGCTCGCTCAGCTCCCACACCACCTGGGCCTGGGCATAGGCCTCGATATGCGCGGGGTCGGCCTGCAACCAGTGGCTGAAGGTGGCCTGGTCGCCACTGCTGGGCTGATCGTGGAGCAGGCTCAGCCAGGCCAGCGCGGCCTGCTCCTGAGCGGGCGTCGGGCAGATACTCGTGCGGTGGTTCACGGTGCATTCCTTGGCGTGCGCGTGCCCGGGGCTTCCCGCAGGCTGGCCTTGCAGGCTTCGAGGGCGCGCATCATATGTTTTTCCACGGCGCTTTGGGACAAGCCCATGGCCTTGGCGATCTCGGCGTACTTGCGCCCGTGGATGCGGTTGAGCAGGAAGATCTGCCGGGTGCGCTGCGGCAGGCTGCGCAGGGCCGCCTCGACATGCCGCAGGTCGTTGCCGGCTTCCAGCGCCGCCTGGGGCTCGCTGCCCTGGTTGTCCTGCTGCTCCGGCAGCCAGCCTTCATTGACCCGCACTCGCGCGCCCTCGCTGCGCAGGTGGTCGATGGCGATATTGCCGGCGCAACGCAGCAGGTAGGTGCTGAGTTCCTCGACCTGCACCAGGGGCCGGCGCCAGAAGCGCAGGAACAGGTCTTGCACCAGGTCGGCGGCGGTGGCCCGGCAACCGACCCGGCGGCTGACCAGGGCCTCCATCTGCGAACGCTGGGACAGGAACACCTGGAGAAAATGCGCACGGCTGCCCTGCGGATCAGGGTGATCCGCCTCGGCAGGCTCCGGTGGCAGGGTGCTCATCATCGTCGGTCCGCTCAGAAGTAGGCCAGGGCCGCGACCGGGCTGGCCAGCAGGCTGGCCCCCGCCATCGTCAGCACCAGGCGCGGCCGATAGGGCAACAGCAGCACCAGCAGCAAGGCGCTGAACATCAGCACCGCGCACCACTGCACCAGCCCCAGGCTCCAGCCGGTGCCCTGCACTGCGGCTGCCAGCGAGAGGCCCAGCAGCATCCAGCCGCCCAGACGCAGGCCGTGGCGGCGCAGGGCCGAAGGCTTGTGCCCGAGCAGCTCGCCGTGATGCCGGTCCAGGGACAGGCACAGGCCGGTAAAGCCGGCATAACAGAGCAACAGCACCAGGAGCATTCAATTCACCTCGGTTTCAAGAGCCGGCGGGCGTTGCCGGGGCACCCGGGGCGGGGCTGTGGCGGCGCCCCCCGCGCGATGCAGCTTGCGCGCCGCCCAGGCCAGGAACAGGCCACTGCCCAGGCACGCCAGGTCGAAGCTCGCCATGGCCCAGTCGCCCCGGACCATGAAGCCATCCATCAGGCTCGGGCTGGTGAGCACGCTGAGCACCGGCACCCCGGCGAACAGCAAGGCGCCAAGGCCCAGTTGTTCAACCCAGGCGCGACGGCCGGGGCGCACGCAGGCGTGCAACAGGCTCAGGCCCCAGGCCCAGAAGAAGCTGTTGACCTCCCAGTCGGCGCGTTCGGCGAAGCCTGCGGGCAACAGGCGGTTGGCCCAGAAGAACGCCGCCACCGCCAGCAGCAGCCCGGCCATGCTGGCGATGTTCAACACTTGCACCAGGCGCAGTTCGAAAGGCTGGGCGGCACTCTTGGCATGCTTGAGCTGGCGCTTGCCCAGCCAGATCACCAGCCCGGTGCCGATCATCGCGGTGCTGGCCAACCCACAGAGGAAGTACAGCCAGCGCAACACCGGCCCGGCGAAGCGCCCCATGTGCAAGCCATAGAAGCTGCCGCCGATGGCCAGCGGCAGGGATTGCTCGGCAGAGGCCTGCAACGGCTGGCCGGTCACGCCGTTGAACGCCACTTGGCTGCCGAAATCCCGGGCCACGCGGTCGGCTTCATGGCGAAACACCTGCACCGAGGCATTCAGGTCCCCCGGGTAACTGACGACCAGGCGCTGCGCATGGCCGCCCGACCAACGTTCCCGGGCCTGCTTGAGCATGGGTTCGAGGGGGGCCAGCGGGGCACTCCGCCCAGCGGCCGAGGCAGCGGCGGCAGCGGGACGCAAGTCCTCGAAGAAGGCATCGGAATCCCCTTTGTAGGCCACCAGGATGCTCGCCGGCATGACCATGTACATGAAGATCACCAGGCTGCTGTAGGTGATCATCAGGTGAAACGGCAGCACCAGCACGCCCACCGCGTTGTGCCCGTCGAGCCAGGTGCGCTGGCCCTTGCGCGGGCGGAAGGTGAAGAAGTCCTTGAAGATTTTCTTGTGGGTGATGATGCCGCTGATCAGCGCCACGAACATCACCATGGCCGCCATCGTCGACAGCCAGCGGCCCCAGGGATAGGGCATCTGCAGCTGGAAGTGGAAGCGGTAGAAGAACTCGCCGCCGCGGGTGTCGCGCACATGCACTTCGCTGCCGGTGGCCGGGTCCAGCAGTTTCTCGGTGAAGGCACCGCGCTCGCCGGGTTTGCCGGGCGCCTGCCAGCCCACCGACAGGCTTGGCTGGCGGGCATCGGGCAGGCCGATGAACCAGCGTTGCGCGCCCTGGGCATGGCGTTCCAGATAGCGTTGGGCCAGCCCCAGGCTGGCATCGGCGTTCAGGGCCCGGGCCGGCGCCTCCGGCTGCATCCAGTGGGTGATCTCATCCTTGAAGTAGGACAGGGTCCCGGTGAGGAAGATCGCAAACAGCAACCAGCCGAACAGCAACCCGCTCCAGGTGTGCAGCCAGGCCATGGACTGGCGAAATCCTTCCTTCATGGCAGGGCCACCCAGTAGGCACTGCCGGCGACCAGCGCCAGCACCAGGCTGGGCAGCAACAGGCCCAGCCAGGCCTGCCGGGCACTGCGACAGGCAAAGCACCAGAGCACTGCCACCAGATAGAGCAGGAAGGACGTCATCATTGCGCTGACCACCGCATCGGCCCTGGGCAGGGGCAGCAGCAAGGTCAGGCAGACACTGCCCAGCGCCGCCAGCAGATAGCCCCCCAGCACCGCGGCGAATACCCGCGAAGCCACCGCCAGACGATAGGAAGCGGAAAGACCGCCAGCCTTGCTTTTCATGTTTCGACCTTGACGCGAGGGGAGGTCCGGCACAGCACACAGGTGGCCGGGGGAAGTAGGCGGGCAAGTTTAATGATAAATATTCTCATATGCAAAAAGCAGCGACGAACCCAATGCAAACCCGTCGGTCCGGCCTGATTGCCCAATGCCATGTCGCCCTACTACAATGCGAACAATTCTTGTTCTCTTATGCGCCATCTCGGTGCAGGAGCGTCCGGTTTGTCCCATACCGCTACCGTCGAAGGCCTCTACCAGGCCCATCACAGCTGGTTGAACACCTGGTTGCGGCGCCGGCTCGGCTGCCCCCACAGCGCCGCCGACCTGGCCCAGGACACCTTCATGCGGGTGCTCAGCGCCCGGGAAACACCGGCCCTGATCGAGCCCCGGGCGTTTCTCACCACCATCGCCAAGCGCGTGCTGTTCAACCACTACCGGCGCCAGGACCTGGAGCGGGCCTATCAGGAAACCCTGGCGCAGATGCCTGAACAGGTGGCGCCCTCCGAGGAAGAGCGGGCCATCATCCTGCAAACCCTGATGGAGCTGGACAGCCTGCTCGACGGCCTGCCGCGGCCGGTCAAGCGAGCCTTTCTGCTGTGCCAGCTCGATGGCCTGACCTACGGCGAAATCGCCCGGGAGCTGAATATCTCCATCGCCACGGTCAAACGCCACCTGAACAAAGCGGCGATGCGCTGCTACTTCGCCCTGTGAGTGCCTCGATGAACCCACACCTCAATGGCCAGCCCGATTTCAGTAACCAGGTGGCCGAACAGGCCGTGCACTGGCTGATCGAAATGCAGGACGGGCCCTTGAGCCCCCGCCAGCAACAAGCCTGGCAGCAATGGCACGATGCCCACAGCGAACATCAGCGGGCCTGGGAGCATATCCAGCGCGTCAACCAGCGCCTGCGTGGCCTGTCTTCGCCCCTGGCCCACGCCGCCCTGAACGCGCCGAAATCCGCCAGCCGGCGCCAGGCACTGAAGCTCTTGCTGATTCTCGGCGCCGGCTCGGCCGCCGCCTGGGGCCTGCGCGAACACAACCCGCTGCCGCCACTGCTGGCGGATTACCGCAGCCCCCTGGGGCAGCGGCGCAAACTGCAACTGAGCGATGGCAGCCAGTTGCAGCTCAATACCAGCAGCGCGGTGGATGTGCGCTTTGATGGCCAGCAACGGCTGATCCGCCTGCTGGAGGGCGAGATCATGCTCACCAGTGCCCAGGATGCCCGGCCACTGCGGGTGCAGACCGCACAAGGGCAGGTAAGCCCGCAAGGCGCGCGGCTGAACCTGCGCCAATTCAAGCACTACACCCAACTGGCAGTGTTCTCCGGAACCGTCGGCGTGACGCCCCTGGACTACGCCACAACCCCGCCCCAGGTGGCGGCCGGGCAGCAACTGAATTTCACCGGCAACAGCTGGCAAGCTCCCCGGGCCCTGGATGCCGGCAGCGGCGCCTGGAGCGAAGGCATGCTGGTGGCAGCGCACATGCGCCTGGCGGACTTTCTCGACGAACTGGGGCGCTACCGCCGCGGCCAGCTCAACTGTGATGCGCAGGTGGCGGACCTGCTGATTTCCGGCAGCTACCCCCTGGATGACAGCGAGCGGATTCTCGACCTGCTGGAGATCAGCCTGCCGGTCAAGGTACGTCGCTTCACCCGCTATTGGGTCACCGTCCAGGCCCGCGCCTGACGGCCCTCTGTCGCCGCTGCCGCGGGCTGCAACCGGCTCCGCAGGGGACGCGCCCTTGACCCGGGCCGCACCCAAGCCCCCGCCAACCAATTGCCGCCCGCCCCGGCACCGAAAAAAAACCACCGCCCATGAGCCGTTTCCCCAGGTTCAAGTGACAGAGAAGGAAAGCCACCTTGATTCCCCCTTCTCAGGACCCACCTTCATGACCGAGCAACCCACATGCCTCACGCCTCTGGCCCGTACCCTGCGCCACTGGCTGCTGGGGGCCAGCCTGAGCCTGGCCAGCCTGCCCCTGGTCCAGGCCGCCGAGGCCCAGGCCCAGAGTTATCACATCGCCCCGACCTCGCTGGAAAACGCCCTGAACCAGTTTGGCCGGCAAGCCGGGGTGCTGATCTCTTTCGGTTCACACGTCACCAGTGGCGTGCAAAGCCGTGGCCTGCAAGGCCAGTACAGCCCGCAGGAAGGCCTGAACGTTCTGCTGCAAGGCACCGGCCTGCAAGCCCGGGCCGAGGGCAGCAATGCCTTCAGCCTGCAACCGGCCAGCCCCGAGGCCGCTGCCCAGCCGCTGCACCTGGGCGCCTCCAGCGTGGTCGGCGACTGGCTCGGCGATGCCCAACAAAGCGATGTGTTCGAGCACCCAGGGGCCCGGGACGTGATCCGTCGCGAGGAATTCGAACGCCAGGGCGCCACCCAGGCACGGGACGTGCTCAATCGGATTCCCGGGGTCAACGCACCGGACAACAACGGCACCGGCAGCCATGACATGGCGCTGAACTTCGGCATCCGCGGCCTCAATCCGCGCCTGGCCTCGCGTTCCACGGTGCTGATGGACGGCATCCCGGTACCCTTCGCCCCCTACGGTCAGCCGCAACTGTCGTTTGCCCCCATCAGCATGGGCAACATGGATGCCGTGGACGTGGTGCGCGGTGGTGGCGCGGTGCGCTATGGCCCACAGAACGTCGGCGGAATCGTCAACTTCGTGACCCGGGCAATTCCCGACGCGCCGACGGTCAAGGGCGGCTTGCAGACCGAAACCAGCCCCTCTTCCAGCCATGACGGCTTCAAGACCACCGGCAACCTGCTGGCCGGTGGCACCGCCGACAACGGCCTGGGCGGCGCCCTGCTGTACTCCGGCACCCGCGGCGGCGACTGGCGCGAACACAGCGACACACAGATCGACGACCTGATCCTCAAGGGCAAGTACCAGCTCGATGACGCCAACAGTTTCAATGCCATGGCCCAGTACTACGAAGGTGAGGCGCACATGCCCGGCGGCCTGAACGTGGCGGACTACAAGGCCGACCCGTACCAGTCGACCCGCCCCTACGACAAGTTCTGGGGCCGGCGCACGATGTTCAACGTCGGTTACCGCTACCAGGAAGATCGCCGCGAATTCACCGTCAACAGCTTCTTCACCAAGACCCTGCGCAGCGGTTACCTGGACCAGGGCAGCTTCCTCTCCCTGTCGCCTCGCGAATACTGGGTACGCGGCCTGGAAACCCGTTTCGCCCAAGGCTTCGACCTGGGGGACAGCAGCCACGAAGTGGGCGTCGGCTACCGCTACATCAACGAAGCCGGTCATGAACTGCGCTATCGCACGCCGCTGACCGCCAACCAGCAACTGCCCACCAGCAACAGCCGCAATGACCGCGACACCCGTGGTGGTACCGAGGCCCATGCGTTCTTCGTCGATGACCGGATCGATATCGGCAAGTGGACCCTGACCCCGGGCATCCGCTACGAGATGATCGAGTCGCAGCAGAGCAACAACCTCACCCACGTCAAATACAAGGGTGACTACAACACCGCGCTGCCGGCGCTGAATGTGATGTACCACCTCAACGAGAGCTGGAACCTCTACGCCAACACCGAAGGTTCCTTCGGCAGCGTGCAATACAGCCAGATGCCCAACCGCGTGGCCAGTGGCGAGGTCAAGCCGGAGAAAGCCCGCACCTGGGAACTGGGCACCCGCTATGACGACGGCACCCTGCGGGCGGAGATCGGCGCTTTCCTGATCAACTTCGACAACCAGTACGACAGCAACCAGACCAACGACACGGTGATCGCCCGGGGCGAGACTCGCCACCAGGGTATCGAGAGCAGCGTCAGCTACGCCCTGGATGGCCTGGCCCCGGCGCTGGCGGGCTTCGATGTCTACGCCACCTACGCCTATGTCGATGCCACCATTCGTGAAGACGGCCCGAACAAGGGCAACCGCGTGCCCTTCTCCTCCAAGCACAAGGGCACCCTGGGGGTGAGCTACACCGAAGGCCCGTGGAAGCTCAACCTCGACAGCAGCTACCAGAGCAGCCAGTTTGCCGACAATGCCAACACCCGTGCCGAAAGCGCCGATGGCAGCACCGGGCGCATCCCCGGCTACATGCTGTTCAGCACCCGCGCCGGGTATGACTTTGGCCCGCAACTGTCGGACCTGAACGTGGCGGTGGGGGTGAAGAACATCTTCAACCACCAGTACTTCACCCGTTCCTTCGACGACAACAACAAGGGCAAGTACGTAGGCGAGCCACGCACGCTCTATGTGCAGACCTCCGTGGCGTTCTGATTAATTTTCCCCAAAAAGCAAAACGGGCCTGCAATGCAGGCCCGTCCGGTTGGGGGGTGAAACTCGGCCGTCAGCTATTGAGTGCGGCCTGTTGGTTCTCCAGGAATTCTTCTTCGAGCAGGGCATCTGCCTCGCTGCCATCGGCTGTGGGCACCGCTGCCGCACGTTTGCCGCGCAATTTGCCGAACATGTGCTCCAGGGCACTTTCCAACTTGACGGTGGCGCCGTCGAGGGCCTGCTCCAGGGTGTCGGCCTTGTGGGTCACGGAAACCGGTTGGTGACCTTTCGGACGGGCTTCCAGCTGGCAGCGCATATCGTCCGGACCCGACTTGCCGCCGTTCTCGTCCCGCAGGTGGACCACTACCCGGGTCAGGTCTTCTTCGTAGCGTTCGAGCGTGCTTTCAACGGTGCTGCGCACCCACTCCTCCATCCGAAGGCTGCTTTGAATATGGTTATCGCTATGGACTTGGATTTGCATAGTTCTTCCCTTATTTCAGCTTGCTCGTAAGAGGGTCAAGGCAATGCGTATGAACCTGCATTTCGTGACCTCTTGATTACACAATTAGGCACGGCGACGAACATTTCAACCCCTTAAAAAAGATAAATATTCATACGCAAATAAAGCCGGACAAACCGCAAAGGCGCTGTTAAGGTCGGGAGTTAGCTCGCCCCATGCGTCAGTCAAAACCGCTCACAGCTGCCCCTCGCCCAGAGGGTGCAAGCCGCGAAAGATCTCCGCTTCCTCCACCAGCCAGTCATGCACCGCGCGTACACCCGGATGGCTCAGTGCGCCCGGCGCGTAGAGCAGCACGTAGCGTTTGTGGTTGGGCACCGCCAGGCCGAAAGGCACGATCAGGGTGCCACGCTCCAGTTCGTCATTGAGCAGGGTGCGCCGGGCAATCGCCACGCCCATGCCGGCAATCGCCGCCTCGATGGTCAGGTGGTTGCGATTGAAGGTATGGCCACGACGCACGTCCGCGCCCTCGAAGCCGATGGCATTGAGGTAGAACTCCCACTCGGCGTATTCATAGCTGCCGCGCCAGGCGGTGATGTCGTGCAACAGCGCAAAGTGCGCCAGGTCCGCCGGACCGTGCAGCGGCGGGCGCCCACGCAGCAGGCTCGGGGCGCACACCGGGAAGATCTGCTCGTCCAGCAGCGCGGTGGACTGCAAGCCGGGGTAGCTGCCGTCGTTCAGGTCGATGGCCAGGTCGAAGTCGCCCTCGTGCAGGGCCACGCTGCTGTCTTCGGCCACCAGCCGCAGCTGGATCTCCGGATAACGCTGCTGCAGGCGCGGCAGGCGCGGAGTCAGCCACTTGCCGAGAAACGACGGGATCGAGCGCAAGCGCAAGGTCCCCCCGATCATCCCCGCATCCAGGCGCCGCAGTTCCGCGTCGATGCTGCCGTAGGCCTCGCTCACTGTCAGCGCCAGCCGCTGGCCTTCGGCACTCAGTTCCACACCCCGGGGCCGCCGGTGAAACAGGCGAAAACCCAGGCGTTCCTCCAACTGGCGGATCTGCTGGCTGACCGCCCCCGGCGTGATGTGCAGCTCTTCGGCACACCGGGTGAAAGACAGGTGCCGCGCGGCACAGGAAAACACATGCAGCCAGACATAGGTCTGGGCATGAAATTGTCGGCTCATCGTTTAGCCCTGCTAAAGGATCTCTTAGGAAGTTTCGTTGGTCAGTGCTGACCGAGGCGGGCAGTATCGCCGACATTGCGCTTGGCCTACAAAAAATGGCAGCGATCCACCTTCCATTGCTTGTAAGGCTTTAGCATGGCTATCAGTGTTTTCGATCTCTTCAAAGTCGGTATCGGCCCTTCCAGCTCCCACACCGTGGGCCCGATGCGCGCCGCCGCGACCTTCGCCCAGGCGTTGTTCGAGCAGGGCCTGCAAGACCAGGTGCAGCGGGTACAGATCCGTCTCTATGGGTCGCTGTCCGCCACCGGCGTCGGCCATGCCACCGACCGCGCCAGTGTCATGGGGCTGATGGGTGAATGGCCAGACAGCATCGACCCCACCAGCATCAACCCGCGCATCCAGCAGTTGCGCGACAGCGGCCAACTGCTACTGGGCGGGCACAGCTTCATTGCCTTTGACTGGCAGCAGGACCTGCTCCTGCTGGACGAAAGCCTGCCCTACCACCCCAACGCCATGTCCCTGACCGCCTTTGGCGAGCAAGGCACGCTGCTGGAGCAGACCTACTACTCGGTGGGTGGCGGCTTCATCATCGAAGCGGCCCAGGTCGAGGCCGGTGCCGAAACCACCACCGGCGTCCAACTGCCCTACGACTTCAACAGTGCCGCTGAACTGCTGGCCCTGTGCAAGACCCACAAGCTGCGGGTCGGCGAACTGATGCTGGCCAATGAACGGGCCTGGCGCAGCGACGCCGAGATCCGCAGCGGCCTGCTGCACATCTGGTCGGTGATGCGCGAATGCGTGGAACAGGGCCTGCGCCACGAAGGCATCCTGCCCGGTGGCCTCGACGTACCCCGCCGCGCCGCCAAGCTGCACCGCAGCCTGCTGGAAATCGGCAAGCCGAATGTCATCACCTCGACCCTCTCGGCCATGGAGTGGGTCAACCTCTATGCCCTGGCCGTGAACGAGGAAAACGCCGCCGGGGGGCGCATGGTCACCGCGCCCACCAACGGCGCGGCGGGGATCATCCCGGCGGTGCTGCACTACTACATGAAGTTCAACCCGCAGGCCTGTGACGACGACATCCTCAACTTTTTCCTCGGTGCTGCCGCCGTGGGCATCCTGTGCAAGAAGAACGCCTCCATCTCCGGCGCCGAAGTCGGCTGCCAGGGCGAAGTGGGCTCGGCCTGCGCCATGGCCGCCGCCGGGCTGGCGCAGATCCTCGGGGCGACCCCGGAGCAACTGTGCAATGCCGCGGAAATCGGCCTGGAGCACAACCTCGGCCTGACCTGCGACCCCGTAGGCGGGCTGGTGCAGGTGCCCTGCATCGAACGCAACGCGATTGCCGCGGTGAAGGCGATCAACGCCACCCAGATGGCCCTGCGCGGCGACGGCAAGCACTTCATCTCCCTGGACCGGGTGATCCGCACCATGCGTGATACCGGCGCCGACATGCATGACAAATACAAAGAGACTTCACGGGGCGGCCTGGCGGTGAGCTGGGTGGAATGCTGAGGAGCCTTCCCTGACCGTCCGCACTACGTGAGCCCGAGCAAAAATAATAACGAGGCGATAACGATGACCGATGTACCGACACCTGCTGCCCAAAACCCTGCTGTAGCCACACCCCACGACACCACCAGCGCCCGCCAGGGCTGGAGCAAGCACGACACCACCTGGATGCTCGGCCTGTATGGCACCGCCATCGGCGCCGGCACCCTGTTCCTGCCGATCAACGCCGGGGTTGGCGGCTTCTGGCCGCTGATCGTGCTGGCGCTGCTGGCCTTCCCCATGACCTTCTTCGCCCACCGCGGCCTGACCCGCTTCGTTCTTTCCGGGCGCTCCGGAGACATCACCGAAGTGGTCGAGGAGCATTTCGGGGTCGGCGCCGGCAAGCTGATCACCCTGCTCTACTTCTTTGCCATCTTCCCGATCCTGCTGGTGTACAGCGTGGCGCTGACCAACACCCTGAGCAGTTTCATGGAACACCAGTTGCACATGACTCCACCGCCGCGGGCGCTGCTGTCGCTGCTGCTGATCCTCGGCCTGATGGCCATCGTGCGCTGCGGCCAGGGCGTGATCGTGCGGGCCATGAGCCTGCTGGTCTACCCCTTCGTCGCCGCGTTGCTGCTACTGGCCCTGAGCCTGATCCCCAACTGGAACGGCGCGTTCTTCGCCTCGGCCGGCGAAGGCATGCCCCTGCCGCTGTTCTTCAAGACCCTGTGGCTGGCGATCCCGGTGATGGTGTTTTCCTTCAACCATTCGCCGATCATCTCGGCCTTCGCCCTGGATCAGAAGCGCCATTACGGCCCGCAGGCCGAAGCCAAGAGCAGCGGTATCCTGGCCACGGCCCACGGCATGATGGTGCTGACAGTGATGTTCTTCTGCTTCAGTTGCGTGCTGGCCCTGTCGCCGGCGGACCTGGTAGCGGCCAAGGAGCAGAACATCTCGATCCTGTCCTACCTGGCCAACCACTTTCAGACCCCGGTGATTGCCTATGCCGCCCCGCTGATCGCCCTGGTGGCCATTACCAAGTCGTTCCTGGGCCACTACATCGGCGCCAGCGAAGGCTTCCAGGGCCTGATCGTGAAAAACCTGCGGGGGCGCTCGCTGTCCTCCAGCAGCCTGGAAAAGATCACCGCGCTGTTCATGATCCTCACCTGCTGGGCCGTGGCCACCTTCAACCCGAGCATCCTGCACATCATCGAGACCATGGGCGGACCGGTAATCGCCTGCCTGCTGTTCCTGATGCCGATGTATGCGATCCGGCGGGTGCCTTCACTGCGCCAGTATTCGGGCCAGTTGTCGAACCTGTTCGTGGTGCTAATCGGGCTAGTCGCACTGTCTGCGATCATTTATTCGGTCGTGCCCTGAATCGGGCCGGGATAAAAAAAGCGGACCTAGTGGTCCGCTTTTTTTGTCCCCGTATTCATTGCCCGGCGCGTTTCCCGGCATGCCCCTTGCTTTGTCCCGGGGGAGGAACACGGACGTTGGCCACCCTCGGCGAACGACTGGCCAGTGGTCCGGAATCGCGAACTAATTCCGCGCCCTGCCGGTCAATGACTGCACGATCCAATCAGGCGGTGACGCATCATGGACAACCCTTTTCAACTGATTACCGACACCTTCACCCCGCAATACCAGGTCAACCTGAGCATCCAGGGCCTGGACGGCAGCATCATGCTGACCTTGTCCGAAGGTGGCCGGGTGGTGGCCAAGCGCATGATCAGCGCGGCCCAGCGCAATGACCCGCAGCGCATCAAGCGCCTGGTGCAAAGCATTCAGTTTGGTATCGCCATCGAGCAGGGCCACAGCGCCGTGGCCATTCTCGAAGCCATGACCAACGGCGACAGCCTGGGCCTGCCGCCGCCCAGCGGCCAGAAGCTCGCGCCGCCGGCCCTGCGGTTCTAGAGCTCGCCCTTTTCCACTTCCGGGTGTTCGCCGGAGCCCGCGCCGATCTTGCGCTGCGGATGCTCGATCTTCACCGAAGGGAACTGCGACGAGGCGTAGCGCACCACCAGGATGGCGAAGGCCAGCAACAGGATGCCGCCGCACAGGTAGATGATGCCCAGGTCCGGCGGGTTGTGGTGCGAGACGTTGGAGATCAGCAACCGGGTCAGCGCGGTGATCGCCACGTAGATCAGAAAGCGCACCGGCATGTGGTTGGTCTTGAAGTAGATGCCGACCATCGCCCCCAATTCCAGGTAGATGAACAGCAGCAGGATGTCATCGATCTTGATGTGGCCCGCCTCGATCATCTGCAAAAATTCCATCACCGCCGCCCAGGCGGTCACCGCACCGATGGCGAACAGCGCCAGGTAGTGGAACGACTCGACGAACAGGTTGCCCAGGGACTCGGCCAGCTGGTGGACGTTCTGCCGCAGGTTCTCGGCCCAATTGATTTTCACGATGGTTTTTCCTTAGGTCGTTTCGACCGGATGATGCGGATTGGACGTGACGGTTGTTCTGCATGCAGAAAAAAGGCCAGGAGCCTTCAATGAGATGGTGGCCACCGACAACGAGGCACGGCCCCATGACAATCGGCCCGGGAAAAAAATTGCGTCTACATTAAAAAGCCACTATCCAAGGGAAAAGGTTTCGCCTATTCTCTCGACCTGTATATAGATACAGTATTTATACAGACCCATTATCGTGAAGGCATGTGAGGTGGTGAATGGCCGTCGAAGTGGTATACCGCAGCAGCCGAGATCTGGAGCGCTTGTTCATGGATAAAGCCGAAGCTGACCGTCATGACAAAATGCTCGAACTGGCTGAATTGCTCGCCGAAGTGTTGCAAAAAGCCGTGCCGTCGCTGAGCGAACAGCAGGTGGAAGAAGCCGGGATCTACATGGCCAAGAACCGCGATGTGTTCGCCAAGGCATTCAAGAGCCAGCCGGACGCGTTGTCCGAGTTGCTCAGTGCCCCCGCTCCCGTAGTGGAGGCTGTTGCCGAACCGCAACCTGCCGAAGCCGAGGCGCCAGCCAAACCGGCGAAAGCGGCCAAGGCCGCGAAATAGGCGTTACGCGAATTGAATAAGCCCTGTGCCCCTGGCACAGGGCTTTTTTCATGCCTGCGAAGGCAAGCGTGGCCCTAGTACGGTGGCCGGTTGAAGCGCTTTCGCCCCTGGCGGATCAGGCAATTCGATAGCGTTGCGATGCAGCAGGGAAGTGATCTTGCCCAGGAAGGCCAGGGGCATCTCAGTCGAGTCGCCATACAGGTCAACCATCCCCACCTCAACTGCGCTGTCAACGATGCAGGAGAACGCCTCGACCTCTTCAGGCGCTATCAAGGCGACAAGCTCCTGGGGCCAATCATCTCCGCGACCATTGAGTGCCAGCAGCGCCCCGGCTCTCTCCCACGCAAGTAGATCGCCCTTTGGCGGGTAGCCCTCAAGGTGCTTTATCAACTCATCGATGGACGGGTGAGCAATGCCTTTTCGTTCGCAGTAAACCGCCAGGCATGCCGCTGCGTACAACTGCAGTTGCCTGATGGAGCAGCCAATCAATGGTGGGGCCATATCTGGCGCTGTCATTGCGCGACGTCCCAGACCCTGGAGCCTGCGCAACAAAAACCTGATGCGATATCCATGGCTTCCAGAATTCGGTCCTCCAGCTCTTCTGATGCGCCAGGACGGAGTGATGCCAGATGCTTGTATACGGCCTCTGCGCAAAAGCCCTTGTCCCGGTATGCCACAAGAACATCACGAACCGCCTGAATGTCCGCCCCCGCCCGCAACAGGCAGGACAACTGCTCATCCAGCCCGGTCTCCAGCGCTTCACGCATCGTCGATACATTCCTTGTCAGTGGGCACTTCGCAGCCGGATGGTACACAGAGCCTGGCCAAGGGTTAAGGCAAGAATGCCTAGCGGTACAGCACCCGTTCCGCCAGTTCATCGGCCACTCGCGCCGGGGAGCGCTTTTCGGCCTGGGCGTGGGCGAAGATCTCCGTCAGCCGCTGGCTGATCTTCGACAGGTGGGCGGTGATGACCGGCAGCTCCGTGTTGCGGTGCTTGAGGGACACATAGATCAGCCCCCCGGAATTGATCACGTAGTCCGGCGCATAGAGAATCCCGCGGCGCTCCAGTTGATCGGCCACCTGCAGGTTGGTCAGTTGATTGTTGGCCGAACCCGCCACCGCCGAGCAGCGCAGTTGCGCCACGCTGAGGCTGTTGAGCACCGCCCCCAGGCCGCAGGGTGCGAGGATGTCGCAAGGGGTGCTGAGCAGAGAATCGTTGGCGATGGGATGGGCGCCCAGTTGCTCCATGGCCAGTTGCACCTTGCCGGCATCGATATCACTGACCAGCAACTCCGCCCCGGCAGCGTGCAACTGCTCGGCCAGGGCATAGCCGACGTTGCCCAGCCCCTGGATCGCCACCCGCAGGCCTTCCAGGTTGTCGCTGCCCAGGCGCGCCATGGCGGTGCTGCGAATGCCGGCGAACACGCCCATGGCGGCATGGGGGGCCGGGTCGCCCGCGGCACTGGTGCTGGTGACGTAACGGGTCTGCTGGGCGATGCAGTCCATGTCGGCCACCGAGGTGCCGCTGTCGATGGCGGTGATGTAGCGCCCGTCCAGTTGCTCGACGCATCGGCCAAAGGCTTCGAACAGGGCGGCGCGGCTTTCCACATGGGCGGGGCGGATGATCACGGCGGTACCGCCCCCCTGGGGCAGGCCGGCCAGGGCGGCCTTGTAGCTCATGCCCTGGGCCAGGCGCGCGGCATCCGTCACGGCACTGCTGTCGTCGGGGTAGGCGAGGTAACGACAGCCGCCCAGGGCGGGCCCCAGGCGGCTGTCGTGGATGGCGATCACTGCCTTCAACCCGGTACAGGGGTCGACGCTGAGGTGCAGCGATTCAAGGCGGGTGCTGTGCATGAGAGCGAACATCGACGGGCTCCCGAATCACTTCTTGTAGACGCCAGTATAGGCTTGCGCCTGGAATTTGCTGCGCCGCGCAGGAATAAGCCCCGGGGTTTTGCAGGCTTTGGGAAATAACCTGCTACCACGCATTTCAACACTGGACGAAGCTTCGTCACGAGGCTAAAACGAGGCATCCGTCGGAGATCGAGATGAACCCGCGCCAAGCTTTTTTCGCCTGTCTGCACCGCTCGCCGCCCGCCCTGCTGGAGGCTGCCCTGTGGATTGCCGCCGAGCATGATCCCCAGGTGGTGCCCGGCCTGTTGCTGGAGGAGTTCAAGCAACTGCAGCAGCAAGTGGGCAGCAGCCTGCCGACGCTGCCGGCGAACGAGCTGGGCCAGCCGCTGTTGCGCCGGCTCAACGACCTGGGTTTCCAGCAGGATGAACACCTGCCCCTGCGGCCCCAGGCGGCGCTGATGGACAAGGTCCTGGAGTGTCGACGTGGCCAGCCCCTGGCCCTGGCCCTGATCGCCCTGGAGCTGGCGCAGCGGCTGCAGGTGCCGCTGGCGGGGGTGAACTTTCCCGGGCACTTCCTGCTGCGGGTGCCCGGTGCCGACCACCTGCTGGACCCGTGCGGCGGGCGCCGGCTGTACCCCAACGATTGCCGGGAACTGCTGCAACGCCAGTACGGCGCCCATATCAAGCTCAGCGCCGAGCACCTGGCCAGCGCCGAACCGCTGCAGATGTTCCAGCGCCTGTCACGCAACCTGCGCCAGTTGCACCTGTCCTACGACGACCACCTGGGGGCCCTGATCAATGCCGAACGGGTCCTGGAAATCGGCAACGGCAGCGCCGCCGACTACCTGGCCCGGGCCAGCCTCTACCAGCGCCTGGAATGCCCGAATGCCGAACGCTTCGACCTGGAGCACGCCCTGCTGCTCAGCGACGATCCGATCCAGCGCCTGCGCCTGACCGAACGCCTGGGGCACCTGCCGCCCAACACCATCGTGCACTGACTCCCACGCTGTTGCGCGCCTGCCGTGCAACAATGCCGGCCGCCCACCTGCCTGCTGCAAGGATGAAAAAGTATCAACAGCGCCGAACGCTTTCTCCAGGATTTCCACCAGCGCCACCCCGGCACCACGCCACCCGCCTTCGCCGGGCTGAGCCTGGGCGCGCGTGGTTCCTCCTACGAGATACTGGCAACCACCCTCACCGCCCTGCGACCCGAGGCGCGGGTGCTGGACCTGGGGTGCGGCGACGGTTTCCTGCTCGACCTGCTAGCCAGGCACCACCCCACAGCCCGCTTGCTCGGGGTCGACATGAGCGCCACCGAATTACAAGCGGCCCATGTACGCCTGGCGGGCCGGGGCCTGCTGCTGGAGGAACGGGCGCAAGCCCTTTCCCTCGACAGTGCCAGCGTCGACGCAGTGCTTTCCCACCTGGCGCTGATGCTCATGAGCGATATCGAGCAGGTGCTGCAGGAGGTTCATCGAGTGCTGGTCCCGGGTGGCCAACTGTCAGCGATCGTCGGCCGGGAATTTCTCCTCGGGGAACTGGGCCAGCACTACCTGCAGGTATTCCGCGCCGCCGCCCGACGCGAGCACCTGGCGCCCCTGCCCCTGGTGGACCCACGGGCGCAGTCGGAGGATGGCTGGCGGCAACTGCTGGGCCGGCACTTCACCGCGCTGCACTTCGAAGACCTGGACCTGCCCTGGACGCCGACCTTCGAGGAACTCTGGGTTGCCCTCGGCGACACCTACGACCTGGATCGCCTGAGCCCTGCCAACCGCGCCAGGATGAAGCAGGAACTGCACGACGCCACCCGGCACTTGCAATGCGCCGACGGCACCCTGCCCACCGGCTGGGGGCTGTTGCTGATCCAGGCCAGGGCCGCATGACAGCAGCGCCCGGGCTCTGGCAGGATGGGCGGCTAACCCCAGGGAACGGACACAGCATGCTCATCAGAAAAGCCCACGGCGCCGACGCACAGCGGGTCTTCGACATTCGCAACCAGGCCATCCACCAGCAGTGCACCGGCCACTACCCCGAAGCGGACCTCCAGGTCTGGACGGCTGGCGAACTGAGCGACTACTTCATCGAAGTGGTGGAAAACACCGGCCATGTGGCGGTCATCGACAATCAGGTGACCGCCAGCGGCATGCTCGACCTGCAGACCGGGCAGGTCGACGCGGTGTTCGTCGACCCGGCCTACATGGGACGCGGCATCGGCCGCAAGATGATGGAGTACCTCGAAGAGCGGGCGCGGGAGGCCCAGTTGCCCCACCTGATCCTGGATTCGACCCTCAACGCCGCCGACTTCTATCGCCGCTGCGGCTTCGTCGGTGAGCGCATCGCCCAGTACCAGTCACCCCGGGGCCTGACCCTGGCCTGCGTGCCGATGATCAAGCACCTGGCACGCTGAACCACCCTGCCCCTCAGGACTTGAGCGGGGCCTGCCGTTGCGCGGCCGGCCCCGCCTCACCCGAGGCCGACGCCAGGGGCGAACGCACCTGGATGATCAACAACGCCGCAAGCAGGGCCGGAATCGCGCAGAAGAAGAAAATCTGCTGCACCGGAATATGCATCGCCAGCAGCATGCTGCCGAACAGCGGACCGAGGATCGAACCGAAACGCCCCACGCCCAAAGCCCAGCCGGTGCCGGTGGCGCGCACCTGGGCCGGGTAGAAGTTGCTGGCGAAGGCATTCAGGGTCAACTGGCCACCGATGATGCAGAAGCCCGCGGCAAACACGAACACCACCAGGTAGCGCGGGTTGTCGTGGTTCAACCCCAGCAGCACGGTGCACAGTGCAGCGGCGCTAAGCACCGCGGCCAGCAGGCGCACCTTGCGTTTCAGGCGGTCGGCGAACCAGGCCATGCAGATCGCGCCGAGGGTACCGGCGAAGAGGAACATCGAAGTCACCAGGTTGGCCTGCTTCAGGGCCAGGCCACTCTCCAGCAGCAGCGTCGGCAACCAGCTGATCATGAAATACAGCAGGATCAGGCTGACGAAAAAGGTCGCCCAGATCAGCAAGGTCGGCCGAGCATAGCCGTGGCGGAACAACTCCAGCACCGTGAGCTTGCTGTCCGCCTGCTCACCGCTGTTGAGCTCTGCGGCCGGCGGTTGCCAGTCCGGGAGCATCTGTGCGGTGACCTTGCGCAGCCGCGCATAGGGCGGTGCGTCCCGCAGCAGGCGCGGCAGCGATTCAGGCAGGCGCCAGAGCAGGAAAGGAAACAGCAGCAGCGGCGTGAGGCCACCGGCGAGGAACACCGCTTCCCAGCCAAAGCGATCGATGAACCCGGCCGCAACGAAACCACCCGCCGCGCCGCCAAAGGAGAAACCGCAGGCGGCCAGGGTCACCATCAGGGTGCGCAGGCGCGGCGGCGAATATTCGGACATCAGCGCCATCGCGCTGGGCATCGCCCCGCCCATGCCGATGCCACAGATAAAACGGGCGGCCATCAGGCTTTCAAGGGAATGGGCGAACACCATCAGCACCGTCAGGCTGGCGTAGATCAGCACGCAACAGAGCAGGATCCGGCGCACGCCAAAACGGTCTGCCAGGGGCGTCACCGCCAGGGACCCCAGGGTCAGGCCCAGCAGGTTGGCGCTGAACACCGGGCCGAAGGCGGCCTTCTCCAGCCCCCAGTCCTGGGCCAGGGCCGGCACCACATAGCCCAGGACCTGGGCGTCGTAGCCATCGGTAACCAGCAGCAAGGCGAGAAGCAACAAGAGCAACCACTGGTAGCGGGACACCGGGCTGGCGTCGAGCGCAGCACGAAAGCTGGCAATCTGATTTTGCATCGCAAGGTACCTGTTCGGTTTTTATGGTTATGGGCAGCGGTGTTGCGCAGGTCACAGGCGGTGACCGCTCAGGCCCCGTTGCGGGGCCTGGGTGATGCGGATGCCCCGCTGCCCCGGATGCCGGGGCAGCGTGCAGGCTCAGGCTGGCGTATCCGGCTGGTTGGCCGGGTGCGCGGCCTGAAACGCCGGGTGCTTGGCGGCCAGGGCCGCGACCCGGAGGATCCGCGGATAGGCGTCCAAGGACACCTTGAAACGCTCGGCCGCATACAGTTGGGGAATCAGGAACACATCGGCCAGCCCCGGCTCATCGCCAAAACAGAAGCCCTGGTCGCCGATCAGTTGCTCCAGGGCCGCCAGCCCCTGGCTGATCCAGTGGTCGATCCACACCAGCAGTTGCGCTTCCTCATGGCCCCATTCCCGCAGCAGGTTCTGGGTGCTGGAGTTGTGCAGCGGATGAATGTCGCAGCCGATGATCGCGGCAACCGCCCGTTCCCGGGCGCGGCTGACCAGGTCCGTGGACAGCAGCGGTACCTGTGGATAACGCTCCTCCAGGTACTCGATGATTGCCAGCGACTGAATCAGCAGGTCGCCTTCATCGGTGCGCAGGGCCGGCACCCGGCCTTGGGGGTTGATCTGCAGGTACTCCGGCTGGCGGTTCGCCCCGCCCTTGGGCACCAGCAGGTTGACCGGGATGGCCTGGAATTCCAGGCCCTTGAGCGCCAGGGCGATGCGCACCCGGTAGGACGCAGTGGAACGGTAGTAGGTATAGAGCTGCATGGGGGCTCTCCCTTAACGTGCCGGCTGGACCGTGCCACGGCACTCGCCGAAGCCGATGGAGGCGAAACCTTCGCGGCGGCAACGCCCGCGCAGGATGATTTCATCGCCATCTTCGAGGAACTTGCGCACCTCGCCGGACGCCAGTTCGATGGGTTTCTTGCCGCCTTCGGTGATCTCCAGCAGGCTGCCGAACTGGCCGTTCTGCGGGCCGGACAAGGTGCCCGAACCGAACAGATCGCCGGCCTGCAACTGGCAGCCGTTGACGCTGTGGTGCGCAACCATCTGCGCCACGGTCCAGTACATGTACCGGGTGTTGCTCAGGGTCAGGCGGTGTGCCGGCAGGCCCTGCTCGCGCATGGTGCGGGTGGTCAGCAGCACTTCCAGTTCGATGTCGAAGCCGCCAGCGGCCTGGTCACGCTGATCCAGCAGATACGGCAGCGGTTGCGGGTCGCCTTCAGGGCGCGGGGCCTGGGCCTGGCGGAACGGCTCCAGGGCCTCGGCGGTCACCACCCAGGGCGAAATGCTGGTGATGAAGCTTTTCGACAGGAACGGGCCCAGCGGCTGGTATTCCCAGGCCTGGATATCCCGCGCCGACCAGTCGTTGAGCAGGCAGAACCCGGCAATGTGTTCGGCAGCGTCGCCAATGGCGATGGGCTCGCCCATCTCGTTGCCCTGGCCGATCCAGATGCCCAGCTCCAGTTCGTAGTCCAGGCGCGCGCAGGGGCCGAAGGTCGGTTCGGACTGCCCGGCCGGCAGGGTCTGGCCCTTGGGTCGGCGCACGTCGGCACCGGAAACCCGGATGGTCGAGGCCCGGCCGTGGTAGCCGATCGGCACGTACTTGTAGTTGGGTAGCAGCGGGTTGTCGGGGCGGAACAGCTTGCCGACGTTCTGCGCGTGTTCGATGCCCACATAGAAGTCGGTGTAATCGTTGATCTTGGCCGGCAGGTGCATCTGGCAGTCCGCGGCCAGGGGGAGCAGTTTCGCCCCCTGGGCCTCGATCTTGCCGCGCAGGCTGCTGCCTTCGCCGAGCAGTTCCAGCAGGCGCTCGCGCAAGGCGACCCGGGCCGGGCGGCCGAGTTCGAAGAACGCATTCAGCTGGCCGCCACGGGCCGCCTGCACCGCAGCCTGGGCCTGGCCTTCGAACAGCCCGGCATCCAGCGCCGCTTCCAGGTCGAAAATCTGTTCGCCAATGGCGACCCCGCTACGGGGCGCCGAGCCCTGGGTGCTGAAGACGCCCAGGGGCAGGTTCTGCAACGGGAAGTCGGGGTGACCGTTGGCGGACTCGACCCAGCTACGGGTGGTGGTGGGCAAGGTCATGGGTTATCTCCGATTCGGGTTGAAGGTGACGGGCAGCGAGGCCCAGCAAGCATCGTAGTCGTTCTGCAGCTCTGGGCACTCCAGGGCGAACTGGCTCGGGCGCAGCACCTGGCTGGTCTCGAACATGAAGGCCATGGTGTTGTCGATCTTGGCCGGCTGCAACTGGGCGTTGATCGCCTTGGTGCAGGTTTCGCCGTCCGGGCCGTGGGCGCTCATGCAACTGTGCAGCGACGCGCCGCCGGGCAGGAAGCCTTCGGCCTTGGCATCGTAGGCGCCCTGGATCAGGCCCATGAACTCGTTCATCAGGTTGCGGTGGAACCACGGTGGACGGAAGGTGTTCTCGGCCACCATCCAGCGTGGCGGGAAGATCACGAAGTCCAGGTTGGCCAGGCCCGGCACGCTGGTGGGCGAGGTCAATACGGTGAAGATCGACGGGTCCGGGTGGTCGAAGCTGACGGTGCCAATGGTGTTGAAACGGCGCAGATCGTATTTGTACGGCACGTTGTTACCGTGCCAGGCCACCACGTTCAGTGGCGAATGGTCGAGCTCGCAGCCCCAGAGCTCGCCGAGGTACTTCTGGACGAGCGTGGTGGGCTGGCGCAGGTCTTCGTAATGCGCCACCGGGGCCAGGAAATCCCGGGGGTTGGCCAGGCCGTTGCTGCCAATCGGCCCAAGGTCCGGCAGGCGCAGCGGCGCGCCGTGGTTCTCGGCGACGTAGCCGCGGGCTTGCGGGTCCAGCAGTTCGATGCGGAACTTCAGGCCGCGAGGCAGCACGGCGATTTCCAATGGCTCCAGGTCCAGCATGCCCAGTTCGGTGACGATGCGCAGGCGGCCCAGCTCCGGCACCAGCAGCAGCTCGCCATCGGCATTGAAGAACACCCGCTCCATCGAGCGGTTGGCACGGTAGTGATAGACGCTGATACCCGCCGGCTTCTGCGCCGCCGAGTTGGCCACCATGGCCACCAGGCCGTCGATGAAATCGGTGGGCTCGCTTGGAATCTGCAGGGGGCTCCAGCGCAGGCGGTTGGGGGTGACCTCACCCAGGGGGCCGCCTGCCAGCTGGCGCGCCAGCTTGGCGAAAGCCGGGTGCTTGGCCGAGGGCTGGATGCGGTACATCCAGGTACGCCGGGCTTCGCTGCGGGTCATGGTGAAGGCGGTGCCGGAAAACAGTTCGGCGTACAGGCCGTAAGGGGCTTTTTGCGGGGAGTTCTGGCCGACGGGCAGCGCCCCTGGCAGGGCTTCGCTGGCAAATTCGTTGCCGAAGCCCGATTGGTAGCTGAGGGCCGACGCCGAAGAATCGAGGTTCATGGAGCCTCCTGGAAGTTGGAGTAGGCAGGGGCCCACCACTCCCTCACAAGAGCTGTCGGCACGCCCGGGTTATTTTTATCGTAATCCAATTACGCATAACGTAATTTGATTGCCCGAGAGCGTCAAGCTATAAAGACCGCCACTTGTCACGGGACCCCAATGCCTCCATGGAAAAGCCGCGCAGCACCAGCGACAGCACCGGTAAACAGAAAGTCCGCTCGGCCGAGGTCGGTACCGACATCCTCAAGGCCCTGGCCGAATTGTCGCCGGCCACTTCCCTTTCGCGCCTGGCCGAACATGTGCAGATGCCGGCAAGCAAAGTGCACCGCTACCTGCAGGCCTTGATTGCCAGCGGCTTTGCCGAACAGAACAGCGCCACCAACCACTACGGCCTGGGCCGCGAAGCCCTGCGGGTAGGCCTGGCCGCCCTGGGCAGCATGGACGTACTGAAAGTCGCGACCCTGCCCCTGGCGGAACTGCGGGACGAATTGAACGAAACCTGCTTCCTCGCGGTGTGGGGCAACCAGGGCGCAACGGTGGTGCATATCGAACCGGCGGTGCGGGCGGTGACCGTGGTCACTCAACTGGGCTCGGTGCTGCCACTGCTCAGTTCATCCACCGGGTTGGTGTTCAACGCCTACCTGCCACAGCGCGAAACCCTCGACCTGCGTCAGCAGGAACTGGCGACCGGCAGCCCCCACGCCCTGGCCGACGAGCAGGTGCACGATGCCCTGGCCGAGCAGATTCGCCAGCGCGGCCTGCACCATGTCCACGGTTTGCTGATGCCCGGGGTCGATGCCCTGTCGGCGCCGGTGTTCGATGCCACCGGCAAGATCGCCGCGGTGCTGACCGTGGTAGGGCCGACATCGCTGTTCCACGCCGATGAACATGGGCCCGCAGCCCAACGCCTGCTGGCGGCCAGCGCTGCAGTGAGCTGGCGCATGGGTTATCAGCCGCAATAACCGCGAGCGCTCAACTCATCAACCCCAGGGCCTGGGCCTTGGCTACCGCCTGGGTACGCCGTTCCACCCCCAATTTGCTGTGAATCCGGCGCCCGTGGGTCTTCACGGTATGCAGGGAAATGAACAACTGCTCGGCGATCTGCTGGTTTGAACAGCCCTGGGCGATCAGTTGCAGCACTTGCAGTTCCCGCAGGCTGAGCAGGCTTTCACGGTTTTCCAGGGGGCCTGGCGATGACGGCGTCTCAAGCGTTTCCCCCGCAGCCAGCAAGAGTGGCTGCCGCAGGCGCAGTTCGTGCAGGGCCTGTGACAGGTTGCATCGCTGCACCAATGCCTGCCCGGCCTGCAATGCCTCTTGCGCCAGCGCCGGGTTGCCTTGCAGGTAGGCGACCTCGGCCAGGGCCAGTTGCACCTCGGCCTCCAATCCCTGCATGCCGTGGCGTTGGGCCCGGGCCAGCAGCCCCTGCAAGGTAGCGATCGGCGCCTGGGCCCGCCCCAGGTGCACCTCGGCCAGCACCAGCAGGTATTCGATCCTCGGAATCAACTCCAGGGTGGCCGGTGGCGCCTGTAGCGCCTGCGGGCCGCGAAAGTGCCGGAGCAAGCGGCTCAAGGCCTCCTGAGCCAGCTCCGGTCGCCCCTGTTGCAGCCAGAGCTGGCTGCTGACCTGCAACAGCACGCCCCGGTACACCGTGTCGGGAATCTGCCGCTGCTGCATCAGCCGTTCCGCATCCCGCAGGCGCACGAAGGCCTGGGCATAGTCACCCTGGTTGGCCGCCAGTTGGGCCTGGCCGAGGAAACCATACAAGGCACGCTTATCGTGGCTCAGCAGGCAATCCTCAAGACCGCTGCGAAAGTAGCCGGCCGCCTGCTCTGCATGCCCCTGGCGCAAGGCCAGGCGACCGAGACGCAGGGCAATGCGACCGAGCAGCGGGGTCGCCCGCAGCGCCTGCGTCGACAAGCGCTCGTAGACCTGCTCCAGCAGGCTCTGGGCCCGATGCGGCGCACCCCTCTGCTCCAGCAACTGGGCATGGTCCAGTTCCAGCAGGCCTTCGAACAGCAGGGCATCCTGGGCCCGGGCCAGGCACAGGGCTTCACGATTGAGGGCCTGGGCCACATCCAGCTCCGCACTCAGCAGGGCCTGCTGGGTCAGCCCCGACAGGCACAGCAGGCGGGTGGTCCAGGCGCTGTCGGCCAGTTCGTCCAGGGCCTCGATAAAATGCTGCCGCGCCGCCACCATCCGCCCGCCCAGGTGCAGCAGCCAGCCCTGCTGGGCCTGCCAGCGGGCCAGCAACTGACGCTGCTGCGCTGCCGAGGGCTGCGGGGCGAACCGGGCCATCTGCGCCATGCACTGCCCAGCCTGCTCGAAGCGCCCGGCAAACAGCATGGCCGCAACCAGCAGCCCCACCAGGTGCGGCGACACCAGCAAGAGTTCGCCACCGTGGCGCTCATGCAGTTGCAGCAACAGCAGCGCATTGTCCTGCTGGAACAGGAACTCGAAACTGAAATGCTCCAGCAGGCTGACCGCGACTTCATACTCCTGGGCCCGCAGCGCCTGCTCAAAGGCCGACTGCCAATCCTCCTGGGCAATGAACCACTGGCAGGCCCGGCGATGCCAGGAACGTCCGCCCGGCCAGGCCTCGTCGCGCATCAGCCGGGCCAGCGGCGCAAACACCTGGAGCCAGTCGCCGCCACCGTCCCAGGGCTCGATGAAGCAGGCCAGGTTCTGCAGGGTGCGCAGGTATTGGGCGCCCTCCCCGACGCCGAACAGATGCTCGCACAGCTCGGCATTGAAACGTGGCAGGTGCGCCAGTACTTGCCAGACTTGCGCCAGCTCCGCCGGCAGCACGCTGAACAGCTCGTGTTCCAGGTACTCCAGCAAGGTGTTGGGGCGCCCCGGCTTGCAGGGCTGAATCGTCAGTTCGCTGCCTTCCAGCAAGGCGATGCGCACCCCGGCGCACCAGCCGCCACTGCGTTGCAGAATGCGGCTGGCGGTCTGCGCACACAGGGGTTGGGGCAGCCGTTGCAGCAGTTGCTCGATCTCGGTCTGGCTGAATGCCAGTGCCGGGCCGTCCAGCTCGAACAACTGATCGTCCAGCAGCAGGCGTGGCCAGTTGCACAGGGGCCGGCGACGGCAACCCAGCCACCAGGTCAACTGCGGGTTGTCCAGGCTCAGCAGGCGATCGAGCAGCAGGTCCAGGTCCGCAGCCGCGACCCGGCAATAGTCATCAATGAAGATCCAGGCCGGCGCCTGCAGGTGCGCCAGGTGCTGCAGCACCGTGGCTTCATCATCACGCTCCAGCCCCAGGGCCCGGGCCAGGGCAACGCACAGCCCCTCTGGGCTATGCCGCCCGCCGGACAACGGCAACCAGCTCACCCGGCAAGCCTCCGGTGCCTGCTGCAGGCACTCAGCCAGCAGCGCCGTCTTGCCGCTACCAGCAGGCGCGCAAAGCAGCTTGACCCGCGCACCGGAGGCCAGCAACGGCGCGCTCAGGCGGCTGCGGGGAAAATGATGGGAGGACAAACGGGGCATGAACCCGGGACGCTCTGGACAACGAGTCATGGCGGTCATTGCGGCGTGCCTTTTTATAGTTTTAGCCAGCGTAGCCCCACCCTAGCCCCGACCTCCCGGCCAGTTGAAGAAGTATTCAGCAGGCTGATCAGCCCCCATAAAAAAACCGACCAGGCAGTCGGATAACTGTCAGCCAAGAGGAACGCAGTATTGCCGCGACTGTGGCGAGCAAGCTCGCTTACAAGGACTGGCCGCCATAAAAAGCCGCACGCTCCTAAAGAGCGTGCGGCTCGACCATTGCTCCACTGCAACCCAAGAGGCGCCTAGCGCACTCCGCCGGCGCGCAGGGCTGCCGGGGTGTAGTCGGCCGCCTTGGCGGCAAAGCCGAACTCCAGGCTGTGCTTCTCTTCGTTCTTCATGCCCAGGGCCAGGTAACGGCCGGCGTTCAGGTCATACAGGGCCTCCAGGGTGTAGGCCGGTACCTGATGGTCGTAGTAGTACTGCGCATGACCTTCGGCTACCCGCCACAGTTGGCCGCGCCCGTCATAGTGGTCCACCAGGGCCACCTGCCAGCTGTCCTCGTCGATGTACATGTGCCGAGTGGCGTAGATGTGCCGCTGGTTGGGCTTGACCGTGCCCACCACTTCCCACACCCGGTGCAGTTCATAGCGGGTCAGGTCCTGGTTGATGTGCCCGGCCTTGACGATGTCGTCGTACTTGAGGCTCGGCGAATCCAGCTTGTAGCTGTTGTAGGGGATGTACATCTCCTTCTTGCCCACCAGCTTCCAGTCGTAACGGTCGGGAGCACCGGAGAACATGTCGAAGTTGTCCGAGGTGCGCAGGCCGTCGGCGGCCGTGCCCGGGCCGTCGTAGGCCACTTGCGGGGCGCGGCGCACGCGACGCTGGCCAGCGTTGTAGATCCATGCCGAACGCGGTTCCTTGACCTGGTCCAGGGTCTCGTGGACCAGCAGCACGTTGCCTGCCAGCCGCGCCGGGGCGGTCACCGACTGCTTGAAGAAGTTCTGCACGTTGGCCGCCTTGGCCGGGTCCAGGTCCGGGATCAGTTGGGGCGCCGCCACCTCTTCCTCGAAGCGGATCGAGGTGTAGCTGCCGTTGGTCTGCGGGGTGACCTGGGTGACGATGCGCTTCTGGTTGCCACCGTGATAACGGGTCAGGTGGTTCCACAGCACCTCGATGCCGTTCTTCGGAATCGGAAAGGCGTAGTAACGGTTGCCGGTGAAGTTGGCCAGGCCGTTGCCGTCGTTGGTGGTGGTCACGCTCAAGGCGCTGCGTTTGGCCGACTCGTAGATCTCAGGTGGCAGGCCGACGCTGCGGTGAGTGGGGTAGACCGGGATCCGGTAGCTGTCCGGGTAGCGCTTGAACATCGCCACCTGGCCGTCCGAAAGCTTGTCCTTGTATTTGTCCACCGTCGCCGCGGTGATGATGAACAGCGGTTTTTCATTGGCGAACGGGTCGGCGAGAAAGCCCTTGCTGTCCACCGCCCCGGCATTCTTGGGAATGCCTCCGGTCCAGGCCGGGATCGAGCCGTCGGCATTACCGGCTTTTTCCGCACCCACCGGGGTCAGGCTGGTTCCCAGCTTGGCGGCCTCTTCCGGGCTCACGGCAGCCATCAGGTTGGCCGCCCACAACCCCAGTGCCAGGGCGCTGCATTGCAGAATCATCTTGCGCATTCAAATGCTCCTTCTTGTGCCGGTTCAGAAGTTCACGCCAAAGCTCAACGCGAGGAAGTCCCGGTCGGTCAGGGTGTTGTAGCGCCCGCCAAAAAAGTCGGTGTAGCTGAGGCTGGCGGTGTAGGTGTTGCGGTAGTCGGCATCCACGCCAACGCTCAGGGCCTTGGCGCCCTGGTTGAACAGGCCGTTGGGACCGTAGCCGTTGACGTCATGGGACCAGGACAGGTTGGGCTTGAAGTTGATGCCGGCGATCACGTTGCTGTAGTCGAGGATGGCCCGGGCGCGATAGCCCCAGGAGGTGGCCGTGACGAAACCGTCGGTGTCGCCCCCGTAGCCGTATTGGCCGTACACCGAGTCCCGGCCATAGCGCAGCTTGCTCTTGTCTTCCAGGCCTCCGACATGGACCACTGCCGCCTCGCCCACCAGGGTCAGGCGGTCGGCCCCCAGCACCTGATCGAAGAACTGGGTCATGGAACTCTGGATCTGAGTGATTTCCTTGCGCCGGTAGCCGGTGTTGTCAGCCCCCATGGAGGTCTTGATCGGCGACGCCGCGCCCCCGGAAATAGGGTTGAGCAGGGCCAGGGTCAGGTCGTTGGTGTTGACCTGCACCGGGGCGTTGGGTCGGTAGCTGATCTCGCCGGTCCAGGCGGTGCCGGTGGGCAGGGTAGTGGAGAAACTGGCGCCATACAGGCGGATGTCTTCAGGGTATTCGAGGTAGTACTGGCCACGACCGAGCATCACGCTTTGCACCAGGCCACTGCCCGAGCCCGGGACGATGCCGTTGGCAGCGCCGGCAATCGCGCCCAGGGTCGCCGGACTCACATTGGCGGTGGTGGTACTCACCACCGGGCTGCGGGAGTGGTAGTTCATGAAGTACAGGCCGTACTCGGTGTCATCGCCGAGCCAGCGCAGGGCCGCGCCCCACTGCCCGGAGTCGCGGGCATCACGATCACCGCCGCGGGGCAGGATCACCCCTTCGCGGCTTACCTGAAAGCCCTGGCCGAAGGCCGCAGCCACCGGTTGCAATGGTGCGATGGCCGGGCTGCCGACGGTGTAGCCAGTGGTGCAGCCATCGGCCACCACATCGTTGCCGAAGAAGGTGCCGCAGTTGTCCACCACGGTCTGGTCCCACTCCAGTTGATAGAAGCCTTCCACGGTCAGCTGGTTGGTCAGGCCCTGGGAGGCGAACAGCATGTTCACCGGCACCAGGCCTTCCTTGATTTCGGCCCCGGGGCGGCGAAAGGCCGAGACGTCCACCGGGTTGATGCTGTTGATGGAGTTGCCGATGAAGGTGCTCTCGCCCCAGCTGACCACCTGCTTGCCGGCACGCACGGTACCCGGCAGGTCGGCAATGGAGTAGTTGTGGTAGACGAAGGCATCGAGGATCTGCGCCCCCGAGGACTTGGCGCCTTCCTTGCGGTTGTGGTCGCTGATGGGCTTGAACTCGCGGTCTTCGTCCTTGAGCTCGAAGTCGTACCAGTACTTGCCACGAACGAAGACCCCGGTGTCGCCGTACTTGAGTTCCAGGTCATGCAGGCCCTTGAAGATCTTCGAGAAGGTTTCGCCCTTCTTGAAGTTCAGGCGGCCATCGTCGCCGGTGGACGACTGGGCGGTACCGCCATTGACCGTTCCGACGAAGGCGCGGTCCGCATCGCGCATGCCCCAGCTGGCGCCAACCGATAGCGACGAGTCGAACTGCCCTTCGATTTCCCCGATGTTGAACGACACCGCCTGCGCCTGGGCGCAGCAGCCCAGCGCCACCGCGACGGCCAGCGCCTGCGGTTTGAAGATGGCGCGCATTGTTATTCTTGTCATGCGTCTTCCCCGGTGAGTGACAGGAGGCCTCACCCTACTGCCGGGGGAGCACGGTCGATAAGCGCACCAAGGAGGTATTCGCGCTGTCACTCGAAGGGATTAGTGCCCTTGCCATCAGGGCCGTTCAAGGGGTTATCCACCGGCTGGATGCAGGCTTATCAGGGGCGTCGATGCAGGGGGATGACCGGGGCGAAAAAAACGCTCCGACTGTTGCTCAGGCTGTAACAGTCCTTGTCCTGAATCGCTATTTTTCCGCACCCGGCCAGGGCTTATTCTTCACTCGCAGTCACGGCAAACAACCGCTTGCCACTGACCCTGCAAGTACCGGGCACCAGCTGTTCCCGGGAATGATTTCCAGCCGCTTGAAGACGTATGGTTCAAGCCGCTGCCCCTGGTTCACCGACGTTGATTTTGTAGCTCCTTGATCTAACGTCTTACTTCGGCCGCTGCTCTTGCAGCGGCCTTTTTTATGCCTGGAACACCAGAGGAAAGTGGCGACTACGCCGCGTCGTCCTCGCTCTCGTCGTAATGAAACTTGTGCAGCAGACGGTGCGCCACTGGGGACAGGATCAAGCCCAGGGTGGCAGCGAAGACCAGGTTGGTATAAAGCCCGTAACTGGCAAAAAACAGTTTGCCACCAGGGGTTTGCGGCATGTTGATGGGGCCGATGCCGCCGAGGATCATGGCCGCATCATACAAGGCGTCATGGAAGGAAATGTCTTGTTCGAAGTACAACAGGCCGCTGATACCCAGCAGCACCGAGAAGATGATCAGCGCCAGCACCACCAGCCCATGCAGACATAAACGGCGGATGAACAGCAGCCGCGACAATACCGGCTGATCCTTGGACTCATACATATGCAGCACTCCCTGTTCGTTCGCGGACCGTCGAGCATAGTGACGAACGCTGCAGGAGTAAAACCGCCGGAGCCAGGGCCCGGCGGGGTGATGCGTCCACTGCTGAAAACCCGGCGCACCTGGCGCCGGAAGCCGGCCCCTATCCCCCTGGCACAGGCGATAGGGGGCGGATAAAGAGGCGCTTCAGAGGGCGTACTTTTGCAGATTCTGCATCATCTGCTTCAACGCCTCGATATTGTCCTTGGGGTGCGCCGCGCCCTCGAAGTCGCAGATCTGCTGCCAGTGGGCCGCCACGTCGTCCGGGGAAAAGCCCTGGCGGGGATCGAAGCCGGCGCCCAGGCTGCGCTCCCAGCGCACCTTGCCGATCCAGCCGCCGCCCACTTCGAACAGGCCGGAGGTTTCCTGGCACTGCTCGCTGCCCAGGTACACCACCAGCGGACTGACCAGTTCGGGCTTGAGCTGCTCGAACACCTGGGGCGGAATCAGCCCCTCGGTCATCCGTGTGCCGCCAGTGGGCGCGATGGCGTTGACCAGGATGTTGTTCTTGCGCCCTTCGATGGCCAAAGTCCGGGTCAGGCCGTACAGGCCGAGCTTGGCCATGCCGTAGTTGGACTGGCCGAAGTTGCCATAGATGCCCGAGGTGGAAGCGGTGAATATCACCCGGCCATACCCCTGGTCGCGCAGGTGTGGCCAGGCGGCGCGGGTGACCTTGTAGGCCCCCTCGACATGCACCCGATACACCAGGTCCCAATCGGCGTCCTCCATCTTGTGGAAGGTCTTGTCCCGCAGGATCCCGGCGTTGTTGACCACCACATCGACCCGGCCAAACACATCCAGGGCGTTTTGCACGATCTTTTCACCGTCGGTGACCGAGTCATGGCTGGCTTCGGCGATACCGCCGGCCTCGCGGATCTGCGCCACCACGCGGTCGGCGGCCGAAGCGCTGGCGCCTTCGCCCTGGGCCGAGCCGCCGAGGTCGTTGACCAGCACCTTGGCGCCGTGCCGGGCGAACAGCAGTGCATGGGCCCGGCCCAGGCCACCGCCGGCACCGGTGACGATCACCACTTTATCTTCCAAGCGCACAGACTCACTCATACCGAACTCCAGCAGGGCCAATGGACAATGCTTCGAGTGTCAGGCAGCCAGCTCTTGGTCACAATAAAAACGTTTTGACCTGAATGGTGCGCAATAAGGCAGCGGGATAATCGCCTTGCCCGCTCAAGGCCGCGGGGCTCAGGAACACGCCAAGCGCGATGATGGCGACAGCAGATTGTCGCGAAACTCCAGGTAATGCTTGAGCACCGCCAGGGGCGCCTCGATCTGCGGGTAATGCCCGATGCTCGGCAACAGCACCGTGTCGGCCCGAGGGATCAACTGCCGATAGCGCTCCACCATGTGTGCCCCGGAGATCGGGTCCAGGGCACCATCGATCACCCGCAGGGGCACCTCGCCACGCTGCATGGCACTGACCCACCGCTCACGCTGGGCCCGACGTTCAGGGATGTAGCCGATCAGCTTGTGCAGGATTCGCGGGCCATCGTTGCTCTGCACCAGGCTCCAAAAATCATCCAGCACCGACTCGCTGGGGCGGTTCTGGGGGCCGAATATCTGCCGGAAACTCTTGGCCAGGCCCTGGCGGCTGAACGTGCGCCCGAGCATCCAGCCCAGCGGGCTGAGCAGCAGTTTCTGAGTCAGCACCGGGCGATGGGTTTCCGGGAACAGGCCGCCGTTGAGAAACACGCAACTGGCGATATCGATCCGCTCTTCGTAGTGCCGGGCCAGCAACTCCTGGGCAACGCTGTCGCCGTAGTCGTGGGCCAGCAGATGCACCGGCTCGGCGATACCCAGGTGGGCCAGCAGCGCCTGCTGCAGGTCAGCCTGCTCCAGCAGGCTGTAGTCATGTTCCAGGGGCTTGGCCGAATCACCGAAGCCCAGCATGTCGCAGGCAATCACCTGATGATGCCGGGCCAGGGGCTGCCACAGGAAGTGCCAGTCCCAGCTGGCGGTGGGAAAGCCATGGATCAGCAGCAGCGGCTCGCCCTGCCCGGCCACCCAGTAACGGATGCGCTGGCCGCGAAAGAGCAGGTCATGTCCGCGTGTACGCCACACGCACAGCGGGATCTCGGCAATAGGCATCAGAGTGTGTAACCCGGGTCGAGTTGATCGAGTTTGCGCAGCAGGGCCGGCCAGGCCAGAGCGCCGCCCATGCCCTGAGCGCTGCGGGTGACGCCGGCGATCATCGCCCTGGCCCCGGCCAGGATCGGCGCAGGGATGGCAATCAGCTCGGCGCCGCCGTTCTGCGCCAGCACCTGGATCTCGCAGGCGCGCTGGAAGGTGAACATCATCAGGAAGGTGTCGGCGATGGTCGCGCCGCAGGTGAGCAGGCCATGGTTGTGCAGCATCAGGAAACTGTTGTCCCCCAGGTCGGCCTGCAGCCGGACCTTCTCCTCGGGGTTCAGGGCCACACCTTCATAGGGGTGGTAACCCAGGCTCGACAACACGAACAGCGACTGCTGGCTGATGGGCAACACGCCCTGCTTCTGCGCCGACACCGCAACCCCGGCCGCGGTATGGGTGTGCAGCACGCAAACCACATCGTGACGCACCGCATGCACCGCGCTGTGAATGGTGTAGCCCGCCGGGTTGATCTCGTAGGGGCTGTCCATCAGCTTGTTGCCGGCCTGGTCGACCTTCACCAGGCTCGAGGCGGTGATCTCGTGGAACATCAGGCCAAACGGGTTGATCAGGAAATCTTCGGTGCCCGGCACCTTGGCGGAGATGTGGGTGAAAATCAGGTCGTCCCAGCCATGCATCGCCACCAGGCGGTAGCAGGCGGCCAGGTCCACGCGGGTTTGCCACTCGATGGCGCTGACCTGGTTTTTTACACTCGGTGTCGATTGGACGGGGGCTAGGCTCACGGCAAGGACCTCGGTGATGGTTCTTATAGGAAGAGGACCTCCAGAGTCTAGACAGCTCACGCCGCTGGCGGAGTTGCATTGGCAGCCAGCTTGATGGCCGTGCGGGTCAGCCGGGAATCAGGCCCTGGCCCGGGGTTTCACCGTCAAAGCAACGACGCCAGCAAAGGGGCGGCGAACAGGTTCAGAAGCCCGGTCAGGACCATCACCAGCCCCGCCACCGAACCCTCTTCGCCTCCCACTTCATGGGCCCGGCTGACCCCAGCACCATGGGCCCCGACGCCAAACAGGGCGCCGCGGGCCAGGGCGCTGCGCAGCGGCAGCCAGCGCAGCAGCACACCGCCAAGCATGGCCCCGAACACCCCGGTGAACATCACGAATACCGCGGTCAGCTCGGGTACGCCGCCCAGGTCATGGGCCAGGGGCATGGCGAACGGCGTGGTGATGGAGCGCGGCACCAGGGACAGGGTCACCGAGCTGTCCAGGGCCAGGGCCTTGGCCAGGCCAAACGAGCTGCCAATGGACGCCGCGCTGCCCGCCAGCATGCCCAGCAGCAATGCCGACCAGTGGCGCATCAGCAGTTGCCGCTGCTGCCAGATGGGAATGGCGAACGCTACCGTCACCGGTCCCAGCACCAGCATCAGCCAGTGGGTGTTGGCGGCGTATTCGGCGTAGGCGGTGTGCAGCGGCACGGCGACCGCCAGCAGCAGGGCCGGCACCAGAATCAGCGGCGACAGCAGGTAGCGCCCGGTGCGCCGGTAGATCCAGCGGCTGAACAGGTAGGCGCCCAGGGTCAGGGCCAGCCAGAACACCGGCATGGCTTCAAGCTTCATGGCGCATCCTCCAGCGGCACACCAGTTCCACGGTCAAGGCTGTCACCAGCATCACCAGCAGGGTGCTGACGCCAATTACCAGCAGAATTCGCCAGCCGTCCTGGCGCAGCAGGCCGCCGTAGTCCAGCAGGCTCATCAGTGCGGGAATGAAGAACAGCAGCATCTCGGCCATCAGCAGGCCGGCCCCCAGCTGCAGGGCCGCCGGCTTGACCCAGCCCAGGGCAAAGGCCAGCAGCAACAGCGCAAGGCCCACGACCCCGCCGGGAATCGGCCAGGGCAGCCAGCTGGCCAGTTGGCAGCCGAGAAAATAGATGGCCAGCAGCACCGCCAGTTCAAGAATCAGGCGGCCCAGGCGTTTGCAGGTGGAAATGTTCATGGTGGTTCGGTCCTCTCAGGGGCTTATTTTATGAAAAGCCCCATCATTACCGAAGCGAATTGTTAGACTGGAAGCCATTCCAATCTGGAATCAACGCCATGGATTTCAAACAACTGTGCAGCTTTGTCGAGGTGATCCGCCAGGGCGGCTTCACCCAGGCGGCCAGGACCCTGCACATCAGCCAGTCGGCGGTCAGCAAGCAGATCGCCCAGCTGGAACAGAGCCTCGGCATGCCCTTGCTGGAGCGCCAGGGTTCGCACATCCACCTCACCGCCGCCGGCAACGTGGTGCTGCAACGGGCCGAAGGCATGTTGCGCCTGCGCCACGAACTGCTCAGCGAACTGGACGACCTGAGCCAGCTGGCACGGGGTGAACTGCGCCTGGGGCTGCCACTGCTTGGCAGTGACGCGCTGTTCGCCAGCCGTTTTGCCGAATACCGCCGGCGCTATCCGAATATCCAGGTGCAGCTGCTCGAAGGCGGCAGCCTGAATGTCGAACAAGCGGTGCGCAACGGCGAACTGGAACTGGGGGGCAGCCTAACCCCCAAGGACCCGGCATTCGCCTACCAGCCCTTCTGCGATGAACCGCTGGATGCCTTGCTACCCGCCGATCACCCTTTGGCGATGAACGCCCAGGTGCGCCTGGAAGAACTGGCGGACACGCCGTTCCTGCTGTACCAGCGCAGTTTCGTGCTCAACGACCGGCTGTTGCAGGCCTGCCAGCAGGTGGGTTTCACCCCCCGGGAAGGCGGGCGCAGCGGCCAGGCGGATTTCCTGGCGGCGCTGGTGGCCGCCGGCCAGGGCGTGGTGCTGTTGCCCAGTGTGGTGGCCCGTGGCCTGGTGCGGCCTGGGGTGGTGCGCCTGACCTTGAAGGCGCCGGACTACCTGCGATGGGATATCGCCTTCATCTGGCGCCAGGGCGCTTATCTGTCCAAGGCAGCGCAAGCCTGGCTGGCGCTGCTGCGGGAACAGCCGGTCAGCCCCGCAGGGCGCTGATCAGCTCGGCCAGCCAGGGCTCGGCGTCGGTTTCCGGGGTGACGCTCTCGCTGGCGTCCAGGCGCAGCATCGGCAGCACTTCCTGCACGCCCAGCTCGGCGAACAGCTCGCGCATCTGCTCGCCACCGCCACAGAAGGTATCGCCATAGCTGGAGTCGCCGAGGCCGATCACCGCCCCCGGCAACCCGCGCCAGGCGGCGGGCAACTGATCGCGAATACTCGAATACAGCGGCAGCAGGTTGTCCGGCAGCTCGCCCATGCCAGTGGTGGAGGTCACCGCCAGAAACGCCTGTGGAGCGAATGCCTGGACCTCGGCCAAGGTCGCGCGCGGGTTATGCCAGGCCTCGAAACCTGCGGCGTTGAGGAGTTTGGCGGCGTGCCGGGCGACTTCTTCAGCCGTGCCGTACACCGAGCCGGAAAGGATGGCGACTTTCATCAATCTGATCCTGAAGCTGACTAAAAGGCTGGGATATTAACAGCTACGGAGTAAAATCCTTCTCTCGGCGCGCCACACCTCTGGGTAGCCCAGTGGACAGGGTGCCAGCATGTCTTAGAATCCAGCACTTGCTGATTGATAGCGGAACTTCGGGATGATCAACGCGCATCTGTTGCAACGGATGATCGACGCCTCCAACGACGGGATTGTCGTCGCGGAACAGGAAGGCGAAGACAACATCGTGATTTACGTGAACCCGGCTTTCGAGCGGCTGACCGGCTACAGCGCCGACGAAGTGCTGTATCAGGATTGCCGCTTCCTGCAATCCGGGGACCGTGACCAACCGGGGCTGGAACGGATTCGCCAGGCATTGGGCAAGGGCCTGCCATGCCGCGAAGTGCTGCGCAACTACCGCAAGGACGGCAGTCACTTCTGGAATGAGCTGTCGATCACCCCGGTATTCAATGACAGTGATCAACTGACCTATTTCATCGGCGTGCAGAAAGACGTCAGCGTCCAGGTCAAGGCCCAGCAACGCTTGCTCCAGCTGGAGCAGCAACTGGCCGAAGTGCAAGCTGAACTGGCCGCCCTCAAGGCGACCAGCGGCCACTAATAAATCGCGGAATTCGTGGTCGTAGGGATATTCCCCGCCGATTTGTCCTCCACCCTCCGAGCAACATCATGCAGCGTGACGCCCTCCTCACCCAGGATGAACTGGACTTCATCCAGACCATGCAGCACAACCCGCAGCTCAATGTGCGTGATACCACCTCGAGCCTGATGGTCAATGGCGGCGCGCAGATCCGTGACCTGCTGACGCGCCTGGCGGCCAATGAAAAGGTCACCATCCAGGCCCATTTCGACAATCAGCAGATGACCTTCCCGCTGCAACTGGTGGAAGACGAATTCCATGCCCTGCACCTGCGCCTGGGAGTGCCGAGCATCTTCGAGGATGGGCCGATGGTGCGCCCCTGGCGCCTGGCCCTGGAGCAACCGGTAGCCCTGGAAAACGCCAAGGGCCAGCCTGGCCGGCTGTGGGTTCGGGAGGTCTCGTTCAAGGGGATATTGGTGGAGATCCGCAACGGTACCCGGCCACCGCGGCAGTTCGCCCAGTGGTTCAGCCCCTCGGGCTATGAACGGATTGCCCTGCACGGGCGCTTCGAGCGCCAGACCGAAGCCGGTTTCTACGCCTACCGCCTGGATCAGAGCGACCTGGAAGAAACCGAGCGCCTGCGCCAGTTCATCCTCCAGCAGCACCGCCACAGCCATCCGGCACTGCACGCCTGAAGGCTAGCGCCTCAAAGAAACCCGCGCAGGCGCTGCTGCATCAAGCGCCCCTCGTTACCCAGGCAAGCCACCGGCGAACCGATCAGGCTGTCCTGGGCCAGGTCCGCCGCATCTCCGGCCAGCAGCAATGGGCAATCCAGGGTCAGTGCCAGGCGCTTGAGGCGCTTGGGCAACTCGGCCGAGGGTGCGTGATTGGAAAACACCACCAGGGCCACCGGCGCGACCTTTTCGCAGACCAGGGTCAGTTCCTCCAGCGGCACCCCGGGGGCCAGCAAGCGCACACCGATCGGGTCCTGCCCGAGCATCAGCGCCGCCACCAGCAGCTCCAGTTCGCGGCATTGCTCGTTGAGCGCCGTCAGCAGCAGGTAGCGGCTCTGGGTGGCGCGTTGCAACAGCAGGCGCTGGGTGATCCGTGCGCGCAGGAAGCCATCCAGGAACAGCCATTCGCTGGTCTGGCCAAAAGCCTCGCGCGCCAGCAGTAACTGCTTCCAGAACGGCAGGAAGATGTCCTGGAACACCACCGGCAAGGCATAGCTGGAGAAGATCTGTCCGTAGAGGCGCTCAAGCTGCTCCTCATCGAAAGCGCTGACCGCCGCCTTCAATTGATCACGCCACTGGCCGTATTCGCCCTGCAAGCCGTCATCCACCGGAGCCTTGAGCTGGGCCTGGGCGGCCCGGCTCTTGGCCAGGATCTTGCCCACTTTGCTTACCGCCACGCCGCGCTCGATCCAGCCGAGAATCTCGCGCACCGCCTCAACATCGTGCATGGAATACAGGCGATGCCCACTTTCGGTGCGCGTCGGCTGAATCAGACCGTAGCGTCGTTCCCAGGCCCGCAGGGTCACCGGGTTGATTCCGGTCAGGCGCGCCACCTCACGGATCGGAAACAACTCGTCCTGACGAACGGCTTCGGGGGCGTGAGGGGCAGGGGCAAGTTCAGTCATGACGGGCATCTGGGAAGAAAACACCGGGAAACAAAGTGGCGATCATTCTACTCCCCTCAGGTGGCGATGCTTCAAGCACGAGAAAAACCGACCGCCGTCATTGGTGCCTGGGCAGCGATCAGGAATAATCCTTGCTTGCTTCAGGCGCGGCCCGCCACCCCGGTGCCTCGTCAAGCGACTGCCTTACCCAGGCAGCGCATTGGTTTTACGGAGATACATAATGTCTACCTCACCCGTCACCCTGATGGTTGCCCGGCGCGTTGCCGACGGCCGTTACCAGGACCTGATCGCCTGGCTGCGCGAAGGCGAACAACTGGCCACCGACTTTCCCGGCTACCTGGGTTCCGGCGTTCTTGCGCCGCCACCCAACGATGACGAATTCCAGATCATCTTCCGCTTCGCCGACGAATCCACCCTGCATACCTGGGAACACTCCGCCTCGCGTACCGCCTGGCTGGCCCGGGGCAGCGACCTGTTCGCCCACCCTTCGGAGCACCGGGTCAGCGGTATCGACGGCTGGTTCGGCGCCGCCGGCCATCGCCCGCCGCGCTGGAAGCAGGCGGTGGCCATCTGGCTGGCATTCTTCCCGGTGTCGCTGCTGTTCAACTTTGTCCTGGGCCCGTTGCTCGGCGAGCTGAGCCTGCTGCCTCGGGTATTCGTCAGCACCCTGGCCCTGACCCCGCTGATGGTTTATTTCTTCATTCCGCTGTCCACCCGGCTGCTGGCCAACTGGCTCAACAGCACACCGACCAGACCGCTGCCATCCACCCCCTCGACGCAGAATCCGTGATTCGCCGGCAAGCCGGCTCCTACCACACCTCGCGCAACATTCGCGCCTAGCGTAGGAGCTGGCTGGCCAGCGAAAAAAACCCGCAAGATCGCATTCGCCGGCAAGCTCGTTGCCCGCAGGCACAGGCCCTTCCCTCGCTGGTATAGTTTTCCCACTACCTGCGACGCGAGCCCTTCATGAACACCACTCCTGCCCCGATCCTGATCACCGGCGCCAGCCAGCGAGTCGGCCTGCACTGCGCCCTGCGCCTGCTTCAAGACGGGCAGCCGGTGATCGTCACCTACCGCAGCCAGCGCCCGGGCCTTGAGGCCCTGCGGGAAAAGGGCGCGACCCTGCTGTTCGCCGATCTCTCCAGCGAAGCCGGGATCCTGGCCCTGATCACCGAGCTGAAAAACCATACCCAGAGCCTGCGGGCCATCGTCCACAACGCCTCGGAATGGCTGGAGGAGAGCCCAGGCGAGGAAGCAGCGGCCTTTGCCCGGATGTTCGGCGTGCACATGCTGGCGCCCTACCTGATCAACCTGCATTGCGCCGAGTTGCTGCAGCGCTCGACCCCGGCAGACATCATCCACATCAGCGACGACGTCACCCGCAAAGGCAGCAGCAAGCACATCGCCTACTGCGCCAGCAAAGCCGGCCTGGACAGCCTGACCCTGTCCTTCGCAGCGAAATACGCCCCGACAATCAAGGTCAACGGCATTGCCCCGGCCCTGCTATTGTTCAATCCCGACGACGACGCGGCGTACCGCGCCAAGACCCTGGCCAAATCCGCGCTGGGCATCGAACCCGGCAGCGAAGTGATCTACCAGAGCCTGCGCTACCTGCTGGACAACCCCTATGTCACCGGCACCACCCTGACCGTCAACGGCGGGCGGCACCTCAAGTAAGCCGGCCCCTGTGAGGACCTTGCATGACCCTTTCCCTGCCCCAGCACTATCGCGAGATCCTCAAGGACCTGGGCGAAGACCCCGAGCGCGAAGGCCTGCTCGATACCCCCAAGCGCGCGGCCAAGGCCATGCAGTACCTGTGTCACGGCTACGGCCAGTCGCTGGAGGACCTCGTCAACGGCGCGCTGTTTGCTTCCGACAGCGATGAAATGGTGATAGTCGCCGACATCGAGCTGTATTCCCTGTGCGAACATCACCTGCTGCCCTTCATCGGCAAGGCCCATGTGGCTTATATTCCTACCGGCAAGGTCCTGGGGCTGTCGAAGATCGCGCGGATCGTCGACATGTTCGCCAGGCGCCTGCAGATCCAGGAAAATCTCACTCGGGAAATCGCCGACGCGGTACAGAGCGTGACTCAGGCCGCCGGCGTCGCGGTGGTGATCGAGGCCAAGCACATGTGCATGATGATGCGCGGCGTCGAGAAACAGAATTCCACCATGCACACCTCGGTGATGCTCGGCGCCTTCCGCGATTCGAGCACCACTCGCCAGGAATTCCTGCAATTGATTGGACGGAGCAAGTAGCAATGCCACAACTTCAGCCAGGAATGGCTCGTATCCGAGTCAAGGACCTGCTCCTGCGGACCTACATCGGAATCAACGAGGAAGAGATCCTCAACAAGCAGGATGTGCTGATCAACCTGACCATCCTCTACGCGGCCCAGGAGGCGGTGCGGGACAACGACATCGACCACGCGCTGAACTACCGCACCATCACCAAGGCGATCATTGCCCATGTCGAGGGCAACCGCTTTGCCCTGCTGGAGCGCCTGACCCAGGAGCTGCTGGACCTGGTGATGAGCAACGCCTCGGTGCAGTACGCCGAGGTCGAAGTCGACAAGCCCCACGCCCTGCGTTTTGCCGAGTCGGTGTCGATCACCCTCGCGGCCAGCCGCGCCAGCGCCTAGAAAACTGCCACAAGTGGCAAGTGCCCGCCTGGGTGCTTGCCCCTGTCCCGGAGAACCCCCATGACTGAACAACAACGCCTGGAACTGGAAGCCGCGGCCTTTCGCCGCCTGGTGGCCCACCTGGACAGCCGCAAGGACGTACAGAACATCGACCTGATGAACCTCGCCGGGTTCTGCCGCAACTGCCTGTCCAAGTGGTACAAGGCCGAGGCCGACGAACGCCAGATCGAGGTCAGCCTCGATGACGCCCGTGAAGTGGTGTATGGCATGCCCTACACCGAATGGAAAAATCTCTACCAGAAAGAAGCCAGCGCCGAGCAGCAAGCGGCGTTCGCCAAAGGAAAACCCCAATGACTGACCTGAACACCCTGCGCGCCAGCCTGAACAGCGGTGAACACGCTTTTGCCGACACCCTGGCCTTTGTCGCCGCCGGCTATGACTACCAGCCCCAGGCCTTCAACAACGGCGGCGTGGAAAACGCCGCCGGGCAGAACGAAGGTTCGTGCAAGACCCTGGGCCTGGCCCTGCTGGAGGGCCTGAGCGACGAAGAGGCCCTGCTGGCCTTCGGCGAACACTACCGCTCGGTACTGGCCACCCCCGAAGGCACCGACCACGGCAACATCCGCGCCCTGATCGTTCACGGCCTGGCCGGGGTCAAGTTCTCCGCCCAGCCGCTGACCCGCCGCTGACCCGCATTCTGTAGGAGCGCTGGCTCGCCGGCGAAGGCGTCAGCACAGCGGCGCAAGGCTCGAGGGCCTGTTCGCCGGCAAGCCGGCTCCTACCGTGCAACACCCATAAAAAACCGGCTTGCGCCGGTTTTTTTATGGGTAGCCAATCAGAACGAAGCGTTCTGCAGGCCGTCCAGGTAACGCTCGGTGTCCAGTGCCGCCATGCAGCCGGCGCCGGCCGAGGTGATGGCCTGGCGGTACACGTGGTCGGCCACGTCGCCGGCAGCAAAGATGCCCTCGACGCTGGTGGCGGTGGCATTGCCGTCACGGCCGCCCTGCACGACCAGGTAACCGTCCTTGAGGGTCAGCTGGCCTTCGAACAGCGAGGTGTTCGGGGTGTGGCCGATGGCGATGAACACGCCGTCGACCTTCAACTCGTCGAAGCTGCCGTCGTTGTTCTTCAGGCGGGCACCGGTCACGCCCATGTTGTCACCCAGGACTTCGTCCAGGTTGGCATTGAGCTTGAGGATGATCTTGCCTTCGGCCACCCGGGCGTTGAGCTTGTCGATCAGGATCTTCTCGGCGCGGAAGGTTTCGCGACGGTGGATCAGGGTCACGGTGCTGGCGATGTTGGCCAGGTACAGGGCTTCCTCGACCGCGGTGTTGCCACCGCCGACCACTGCCACCGGCTTGTTGCGATAGAAGAAGCCATCGCAGGTGGCACAGGCGGAAACCCCCTTGCCCATGAACGCTTCTTCCGAAGGCAGGCCCAGGTAGCGAGCGCTAGCACCGGTGGCGATGATCAGGGCGTCGCAGGTGTAGGTCGCGCTGTCACCGGTCAGGGTGTAGGGCTTGGCAGCGAAGTCCACGGCATTGATGTGATCGAAGACGATTTCAGTCTCGAAACGCTCGGCGTGTTCGCGCATCCGCTCCATCAGCGCCGGGCCGGTCAGGCCGTGCACGTCACCGGGCCAGTTGTCGACTTCGGTGGTGGTGGTCAGCTGGCCACCGGCCTGCATGCCGGTGATCAGCAGCGGCTTCAGGTTGGCACGGGCGGCATAGACGGCGGCGCTGTAACCGGCAGGGCCGGAACCGAGAATAATCACACGCGAATGGCGTACTTCAGACATGACTCACTCCTATCGACCGGCCCGGCTAGCCTGGCGCGGAACGCCGGATTGCCGGCTGGAATAAAAAAGGACGGCGAAACCTTGGGGAAGGCTTGAACTCGTCCGTCCAAAAAATAATGGATGAAGCGTATAGAGGGGGCGAAGATTAAGGAAATACGGTTTAACAATCCAGCTCATAGGCGGTCTCTATCCTCAGGAGGCCTATTTGAATGGGTCTTTGTTACCGTTGATGTCGACCGCTTCGCCGCGCTTTCGCCCCCAGGACAAAGCCGGTAAGGTCGGCGCGTTTTCATTCTGCTCGGAGCGCTCTATGCCCGCCCCCGTCCTGTCCGGCCCGCAATACCTGCGCGAAGGCCTGAAGCTGGTCCTCAGCCCCGGCCTGCGCCTGTTCGTGCTCCTGCCCCTGGCAATCAACCTGGTGCTGTTCGTCGGATTGATCTATTTCGCCGGTCATCAGTTCAGCCTCTGGGTCGATGCGCTGATGCCGTCCCTGCCCAGCTGGCTGAGCTTCCTCACCTATATCATCTGGCCGCTGTTCGTGGTGCTGGTGGCCTTCATGGTGTTTTTCAGCTTCACCATGCTGGCCAACATCATCGCCGCCCCCTTCAACGGCTTCCTCTCGGAAAAAGTCGAAACCGTGGTGCGTGGCACCGATGATTTCCCGCCCTTCAGCTGGGGTGAACTGATTGCCATGATCCCCCGCACCCTGGCGCGGGAAATGCGCAAGCTCGGCTACTTCCTGCCCCGGGCCATCGGCCTGTTCATCCTCTCGCTGATTCCGGTGGTCAACCTGATTGCCGCGCCGCTGTGGCTGCTGTTCGGTATCTGGATGATGGCTATCCAGTACATCGACTACCCGGCAGACAACCACAAGATGAGCTGGCAGGACATGCTCGCCTGGCTGCGCCAGAAGCGCTGGCAGAGCCTGGGTTTTGGCGGCATCGTCTACCTGGCGCTGCTGATCCCGCTGGTCAATATCCTGATGATGCCGGCCGCCGTGGCCGGTGCCACGCTGTTCTGGGTGCGTGAACGCGGGGTGGAGAACCTGCCGGCCAAATAAGGCCGGGGCGTCATAAATCCATCATCGCAAGGTCACAATGGCGACATGGCCTCAACCGACACTGAGGCCATGACGACAGCTCTGCATATCACCCTCATCACTGAAACCTTCCCACCGGAAATCAATGGCGTGGCCAATACCCTTGGCCGCCTCTGCGAGGGCCTGCGTGCCCGTGGGCATCAGGTTGAGCTGGTGCGCCCGCGCCAGGGTTGCGACCAGAGCCGGGCCAGCGACGAAGCCCTGCTGCTGTGCCGGGGCTGGCCGCTGCCGGGCTACCCGGGGCTGCAATGGGGCCAGTCGTCGATGCACAAGCTGCTGCGGCGCTGGAAACGCCAACGCCCGGACGTGCTCTATATCGCCACCGAGGGGCCGCTGGGGCTGTCTGCGCTGCGGGCCGCCAAGCGCCTGGGAATCTCCGTGGTCAGCGGCTTTCACACCAACTTCCAGCAGTACTCCAGCCAATATGGCCTGGGTTTGCTGACCCGCCTGCTAACCCATTACCTGCGCTGGTTCCACAACCGCTCGCAACTGACCCTGGTACCCAGCACCAGCCAGCACCTGGAGTTGGAGCGCCGGCATTTCGAGCGCCTGGCCCTGCTGTCCCGGGGCGTCGACAGCCAGTTGTTCCACCCGGCCAAGCGGCTCGAGACGCTGCGGGCCGACTGGGGCCTGGGTGCCGATGACCTGGCGGTGATCCACGTCGGGCGCCTGGCGCAGGAGAAGAACCTGGGCCTGCTCAAGCGCTGCTTCGAACGCCTGCAGGCGACTTATCCACAGCGCAGGATGAAGCTGATCGTGGTGGGTGACGGCCCGCAACGTGGGGCTCTGGAAAAAAGCCTGCCCGAGGCCCTGTTCTGTGGCAGCCAGCGGGGCGAAGCCCTGGCCGCCCACTACGCCTGCGGGGATCTGTTCCTGTTTCCCAGCCTCACCGAAACCTTCGGCAACGTGGTGCTGGAGGCTCTGGCCTCGGGGCTTGCGGTGGTGGCCTACGATCAGGCTGGCGCAGCCCAGCATATTCGCCATGGCTACAACGGTGTGCTGGCCATGCCCGGCGATGAAAGCGCCTTCTGCGACGCTGCCAGCTGGCTGCTGGAAGAACCGGAAACCTTGCGCCGGGTACGCCTCAACGCCCGCCAGCATGCCAGCCGCCAGGGCTGGGCCGCGGTTATCGAGCAGTTTGAAGATCGCCTGCGCAGTGCCTGCGAGCACGGGCCGGCCGAGGATTACGAAGGGCTTATCGAAGCAACGGTCAAACCCCGCAGCGCCGTGGAGACACTCGGCACGGCAAGGGGGCTGCCCCCCTCGCCGCCCGGAGCCGGCAGTTAAACCAGGGTCGTCAGCGCGTCACGGCTGAACGGCAGGATGTCCTGCTCGCGACCTTCGCGGACTTTCTGCGCCCAATCCGGATCCACCAGCAGTGCACGGCCCACGGCCACCAGATCGAACTCGTCGTTGTTCAGACGCTGCAGCAGGTTTTCCAGGCTGGCCGGCTGCGCCACCTTGTCGGTGTTGACCATGAACTGCAGGAACTCGCCGTCCAGGCCGACGCTGCCCACGGTGATGGTGGGCTTGCCGGTGAGTTTGCGGGTCCAGCCCGCCAGGTTGAGGTCGGAACCTTCGAACTCCGGCTCCCAGAAGCGGCGGGTCGAGCAGTGGAAGATATCCACACCAGCATCCGCCAGCGGCTTGAGGAAGGCCTCCAGAGCTTCCGGGGTCTGCACCAGGCGCGCGCTGTAGTCCTGCTGCTTCCACTGGGAAAAACGCAGGATGATCGGGAAATCCGGACCGACGGCAGCCCGCACGGCCTGGATCAGTTCAATGGCGAAGCGCGAGCGCTGGGCCAGGTCGCCACCGTATTCATCAGTACGCTGATTGGTGCCTTCCCAGAAGAACTGGTCCACCAGGTAACCGTGGGCACCATGGATCTCCACGCCGTCCATGCCGATGCTCTGGGCATCCTTGGCGGCCTGGGCGAAGGCTGCGATCACCTCCTGGATGTCCTGGTGGGTCATGCCGTGCACCAGCACCTTGCCATCCTTGAGCTTCTCGGTAGGGCCGTAGCCGGGCACGCTGGCGTCCGGCTCGGTGCCCAGGCGCCGCACATTGCCCACATGCCAGAGTTGCGGGACGATCTTGCCGCCTTCGGCGTGGACCGCATCCACCACCTTCTTCCAGCCGGCCAGGGCCGCCTCGCCATGGAACTGCGGCACATTGGGGTAACCATTGGCAGCCTGGTGCCCCACCGTGGTGCCCTCGGTGATGATCAGGCCGACACCTGCGGCAGCGCGACGGCGGTAATACTCGATGACCTTGGAGTTGGGTACGCCGCCAGGGGAAAACGACCGGGTCATTGGTGCCATCACCACGCGGGTCGGCAGTTCCAGCGCGCCGAGTTGAAAGGGTTTGAACAAGGCTTGAACAGGCATGCTGCACTCCGAGAAAAAGGCTTGAGTCGATATTCGACGCACAAGACTGCGCCGGGTACCGGCCCCGGCGCACTTATGATGGGGATAATATTCCCCCCTCAATGCGCTGCACAGCACTATTGATTTGAGTGATTTAGATGCAAAAACGCCGCATTGAAGCGGCGTGAAACAGGGGCCCGGCGCGGGTTCAGCTCAAGGCTTTTTCAATGGCCTGGATCACTGTCGGATCATCGGGAGCGGTACGTGGCGAGAAACGCGCCAGTACCCGACCGTCCTTGCCCAGCAGGAATTTCTCGAAGTTCCAGGTGATGTCCCCGGGAAACTCTGCCCCTTCGCCCGCCAGCAGGCGGTACAGCTGATGGCGCTCGGGACCGTTCACGTCCAGCTTGCTGCTCAAGGGAAAGGTCACCCCGTAGTTGAGGCTGCAAAACTCCTGGATCTCCTGCTCGGTGCCCGGTTCCTGCCCGGCGAACTGGTTGCAGGGCAACCCCAGCACGCTGAATCCCTGGGCCTTGTATTGCTGGTAGAGATTCTCCAACGCCGCATATTGTGGTGTCAGACCACATTTGGAGGCGACGTTGACCACCAGCACGACGTGCCCCTTGAAGGGCGCGAGCGGCAGCTCCTGACCATCCAGGGCTTTCAATTTAAGGTCGTGAAAAGCACTCATGACGAACTCCAAATTCCTGTGTTCTTACAGAAAACAGCCTCTCGACAGTACAGCCAAAAGCCGCGGACTAAAAAGGCGCCCTCGGGCGCCTCTCCAGCAAACTTGAGCTTAGCGCAGAAAATCAGTGGTGATGGCCACCTTCGCCATGGACGTGACCATGGGCGATTTCTTCCTGGCTGGCGTCACGGATGGCAACGATCTTGACCTGGAAATTCAGGCGCTGACCGGCCAGCGGGTGGTTGCCGTCGACGGTCACGTCGTCGCCGTCCAGGTCACGGATGGTCACGATCTGCATCTGGCCGTCCGGAGCGGAAGCGTGGAACTGCATGCCCACTTCCAGCTCGTCGACGCCTTCGAACATGCTGCGGCTCAGGGTGCTGACCAGTTCGGCAGCGTATTCGCCGTAGGCATCTTCAGGTTCTACGCAGACTTTCAGTTCGTCACCAACTTGCTTGCCTTCCAGGGCCTTTTCCAGACCAGGGATGATGTTACCTGCGCCTTGCAGGTAAACCAGCGGGGCGCCGCCGGCAGAGCTGTCGATGACCTCACCAGCGTCGTTGGTGAGGGTATAGTCGATGGAGACAGCCTTATTGGCGGCGATCAGCATGGGGCGGGACCTTTTGCATAAGAATGAAGAACGTCCAAGTTTAGCGAAGCAATCGCTCGAAAGCGAACGGAACCCGGACCAACGGAACGTGAAAAGTCACTCGACAATCTGCGGTTTTCATCAGGATGAGGAAGGCCACTGGGTGGCCGAACTGTCCTGCGGGCATACCCAGCACCTGCGCCACCAACCGCCCTGGCAGTCCCGGGCCTGGGTCCTGGAGCCGCAGTTGCGAGCCAAAAAAATAGGCCAGCGCTTTGCCTGCGGCTGGTGTGCTCAAGCCCCGGATAACGATAACCTAAGCGCCTGACTTCAGGCAGACGGCCAAAGACCGTCGCCTTTGCCATGCACCTTCTGAGAATTCGCATGCAAACTTTTTTCATCGCACCCACCGATTTTGGAGTGGGTCTGACCTCCATCAGCCTCGGGCTGGTGCGTACGCTGGAACGGGCTGGCCTCAAGGTCGGTTTCTTCAAGCCCATAGCCCAACCTCACCCCGGCGACACCGGCCCCGAGCGTTCCACCGAACTGGTGGCGCGCACCCATGGCCTGAAACCGCCGCAACCCCTGGGCCTGGCCCATGTGGAGCGGATGCTCGGCGACGGCCAGCTGGATGAGTTGCTGGAAGAAATCATCACCCTCTACCAGCAGGCAGCCATCGGCAAGGATGTCTTGATCGTCGAAGGCATGGTGCCGACCCGCAGTGCCAGCTACGCCGCCCGGGTCAACCTGCACCTGGCAAAAAGCCTGGATGCCGAGGTGATACTGGTATCCGCCCCGGAAAACGAAGTGCTCACCGAGCTGTCCGGACGGGTCGAGTTGCAGGCCCAGCTGTTCGGCGGCCCGCGGGACCCGAAAGTGCTGGGGGTGATCCTCAACAAGGTGCGCACCGACGAAAGCATGGAGGCGTTTTCCGCACGCTTGAAGGAGCATTCGCCCTTGCTGCGCAGCGGCGACTTCCGCCTGCTGGGGTGCATCCCCTTCCAGCCGGAGCTCAATGCCCCGCGTACCCGGGACGTGGCCGACCTGATGGGCGCCCAGGTGCTCAACGCCGGCGACTACGAAAGCCGTCGCATGACCAAGATCATCATTTGCGCCCGCACCATGCGCAACACCGTGGAACTGCTCAAGCCCGGTGTGCTGGTGGTGACCCCGGGCGACCGTGACGACATCATCCTCGCCGTGAGCCTGGCGGCCATCAACGGCGTGCCCCTGGCGGGCCTGCTGCTGACCAGCGACACCCTGCCCGACCCGCGGATCATGGAGCTCTGCCGGGGCGCCCTGAACGCCGGCCTGCCAGTGCTTTCGGTGAGCACCGGGTCCTACGACACCGCCAACCAGCTCAATGGCCTGAACAAGGAAATTCCCATCGATGACCGCGAGCGCGCGGAAATCATCACCGACTTCGTCGCCAGCCACCTGGACGCCAACTGGCTGCACCAGCGCTGCGGCACCCCAAGGGAAATGCGCCTGTCGCCCGCAGTGTTCCGCTACCAGCTGATCCAGCGCGCCCAGCAGGCCAACAAGCGTATCGTCCTGCCCGAAGGCAGCGAGCCGCTGACCGTGCAGGCCGCCGCCATCTGCCAGGCCCGGGGCATCGCCCGCTGCGTGCTGCTGGCCAAGCCCGAGGACGTGCACGCGGTGGCCCGGGCCCAGGGCATCGAACTGCCCGAAGGCCTGGAGATTCTCGACCCGGACCTGATTCGCCAACGCTACGTGGAGCCCATGGTGGCCCTGCGCAAGAGCAAGAGCCTCAATGCCCCCATGGCCGAGCAGCAGCTGGAGGATCCGGTGGTGATCGGCACGGTGATGCTGGCCCTGGATGAAGTCGATGGCCTGGTTTCCGGGGTCATCCACTCCACGGCCAACACCATCCGCCCGGCCCTGCAACTGATCAAGACCGCGCCGGGCTGCACCCTGGTGTCCTCGGTGTTCTTCATGCTGTTCCCCGAGGAAGTGCTGGTGTATGGAGACTGCGTGATGAACCCGCACCCCAGCGCCAGCGAGCTGGCGGAAATCGCCCTGCAGAGCGCCGACTCGGCAGCCGCCTTCGGTATCACCCCGCGCGTGGCGATGATCAGCTACTCCAGTGGCGACTCGGCCAGCGGCGAGGAAGTGGAGAAAGTTCGCGAAGCCACTCTGCTGGCTCACGAAGCCCAGCGTTCGCTGCTGATCGACGGGCCGTTGCAATACGACGCCGCGGCCAACGAAAACGTCGCCCGGCAACTGGCCCCCAACAGCCAGGTCGCGGGCAAGGCCACGGTCTTCGTATTCCCCGACCTGAACACCGGCAACACCACCCACAAAGCGGTGCAACGCAGTGCCGACTGCGTGAGCCTGGGCCCTATGCTGCAAGGCCTGCGCAAACCGGTGAACGACCTGCCCCGGGGCGCCCAGGTGGACGACATCGTCTACACCATCGCCCTCACCGCGATTCAAGCCGCCAACCGACCTATGGATGTCTAAATGCTGGAATTTCTACCTGCCGTGGTGCGCGGAATCATCGCCTCGCTCCTGCTGGCGCTGAACACCATCCTGCTGTGCTCGTTCCTGTTCTGCGTGGCACTGGTCAAGGCCCTGCCCTTCGCCCTCACCCAGCGCCTGAGCCACTGGCTGATGAACCACACCCACGAAGCCTGGATCAGCAACAACAAGGCCTGGATGCAGTTGGTGTGCCGTACCCGTTGGCACGTGCAGGGCCTGGAAGGCCTGGATTACCAGCACTCCTACCTGGTCACCAGCAACCACCAGAGCTGGGTCGACATCATGGTCCTGCAATACGTGCTCAACCGACGTATCCGCCCGCTGAAGTTCTTCCTCAAGCAGGAGCTGATCTGGGTGCCGGTGATCGGCCTGGCGTGGTGGGCCCTGGGCTTTCCGTTCATGAAGCGCTACTCCAAGGCGTACCTGGAGAAGCACCCGGAAAAGAAAGGCAAGGATCTGGAAACCACGCGCAAGACCTGTGCGAAGTTTCGCAACAACCCGGTGGGCATCTTCAACTTCGTCGAGGGCACGCGCTTTACCGACGCCAAGCACGCCCAGCAACAATCGCCGTTCCGCTACCTGCTCAAGCCCAAGGCCGGCGGCATCGCCTTTGTCCTGGATGCCATGGGCGAGCAACTGCAATCGATCATCGATGTGACCATCCACTACCCGGCAGGCCGCCCCGGTTTCTGGGACCTGCTGTGCGGCAGGGTCAAGGATGTGGTGGTGCGTTTTGAAGAGGTGCAGATCCCGGCACAGTTCCTGGGCAAGAACTACGAGCAGGACACGGCCTATCGCCAGGAATTCCAGGGTTGGATCAACCAGCAGTGGCTGGACAAGGATGCGCTGCTCGAAACGCTGCATCGCGAGTATCCGGCAAGACCCTGAGGGCCTTTTCGCTGGCAAGCCGGCTCCTGCGGGTTTGCACCCTACTTGCCGGCGAACACTGTTTGAAGCGCACAAAAAAGCCCGCAGCCGATCACTCGGCTGCGGGCTTTTTGCTACGGCTTAGATCGCGCCGCGGCTGCGCAACAGGTCCAGCACCTGCTTGACGCTTTCTTCCAGCGACAGCGACTGGGTGTCGATCACCAGATCGGCATTGAGCGGTACGTCATAGGGGAAGGACTCGCCCGGGATGTTATCCCCGCCGGCCGCGTACAGGCCCTGCGGATCACGCTCGGCGCACACCGCAGGCGATGCCTGGACGTAGACCGTCAGCAGACGCTCCTTGCCGATCAGGTCCTTGGCCTGCTCGCGCCCTTCGGCACTCGGTGCCACGAACGCCGCCAGGGTCAGCAGCCCGGCTTCGTTGAACTGACGGGCCACATGGGCCGCGCGCCGCCAGTTCTCGGTACGCCCGGCACGGTCCTGGGGCAGGCCCTTGTTCAGGTCATGCCGCAGGTTCTGGCCATCGAGCACATACACCGCGCGCCCCATGTCGAACAGCTTGCGCTCCACGGCGTAGGCCAGGGTGCTCTTGCCCGCACCCGACAGGCCGCTGAACAGCACGGTAGCCGGTTGCTGGCCGAAACGCTGGGCACGCTCTTCGGTGGCGACATGAGCCAGCTTGCCGTGGTGGGTGGCGCTGCCATGGGTCACCGGCTGGGCGACGATCATGCCGGCGCCGACGGTGCCGTTGGTCAAGCGGTCGATGACGATGAAAGCGCCGGTGGTGCGGTTGCTTTCGTAACCATCCAGGGCAATCGGCGCATCGAGGCTGATCTTGACCTTGCCGATCTCGTTCAGTTGCAGCGCGCTGGCCGCGCCCTCTTCCAGGGTGTTCACATCGACCTTGTGGATGATGCTGGCGATCGAACCCGGCACATAGCTGGTGGCGCGCTTGATGTCGTACTTCTTGCCCGGCAGCATCGGCTCTTCGGCCATCCATACCAGCATGGCTTCGAAGCTGTCGGTGACCGGCGGCACGTTGTCGGCATGCACCAGCAGGTCGCCACGGGAGATGTCGATTTCATCTTCCATGGTCAGGGTCACGGCCTGGCCCGGGCCGGCCTGCTCCAGTTCACCTTCGAAGGTGACAATGGACTTGACCCGGCTGCTCTTGCCCGACGGCAATACGACGATCTCGTCGCCCTTGTGCACGATGCCGCTGGCCAGGGTGCCGGCAAAACCACGGAAGTTCAGGTTTGGACGGTTGACGTACTGCACCGGGAAACGCAGGTCGGTGAAGTTGCGGTCGCCGGCCACTTCCACGGTCTCGAGGATTTCCATCAGCGACTGCCCGGTGTACCAGGGCGAGCGCTCGCTCTTGTTCACCACGTTGTCGCCCTTGAGCGCCGACATCGGCACGAAATGCAGGCTGGTGGGCTGCAGCTTCAGGCCCTTGGCGAACTTCAGGTAGTCGGCCTTGATCGACTCGAACACGCCTTCATCGAAGTCCTTGAGGTCCATCTTGTTGATGGCCACGACGATGTGCTTGATGCCCAGCAGGGAGGCGATGAAGCTGTGGCGACGGGTCTGGGTCTGCACGCCGTAGCGGGCGTCCACCAGGATGATCGCCAGGTCACAGGTGGACGCACCGGTGGCCATGTTGCGGGTGTACTGCTCATGGCCGGGGGTGTCGGCGATGATGAACTTGCGCTTGGCGGTGGAGAAATAGCGGTAGGCGACATCGATGGTGATGCCCTGCTCGCGCTCGGCCTGCAGGCCGTCGACCAGCAACGCCAGGTCGATGTCGTCACCGGTGGTGCCGACCTTCTTCGAGTCCCGGGTGATGGCTTCCAGATGGTCTTCGTAGATCATCTTCGAGTCGTGCAACAGGCGCCCGATCAGGGTGCTCTTGCCGTCGTCGACGTTACCGCAGGTCAAAAAGCGCAGCAGCTCCTTGCGTTCGTGCTGGCCCAGGTACGCGAGGATGTCCTCGCTGATCAAATCAGATTGATGCGACATGACAGCCCCTTAGAAATAACCTTGACGTTTTTTGTCTTCCATTGAGCCGGCGCCATCGTGGTCGATGACCCGGCCCTGGCGCTCGGAAGTTCGCGTCAGGAGCATTTCCTGGATGATGTCCGTCAGGCTCTCGGCCTCGGACTCCACCGCGCCCGTCAACGGGTAGCAGCCAAGGGTACGGAAACGTACTTTCTTTTTGACGATGCGGGCTTTCTCTTCATCGGACAGATGCTCGAGGATGCGCTCGTCATCGATCATGATCAGGGTGCCGTTCTTCTCGATCACTTCACGCTCGGCGGCGAAGTACAGCGGCACGATCGGGATGCCTTCGAGGTAGATGTACTGCCAGATGTCCAGCTCGGTCCAGTTGGACAGCGGGAACACACGGATCGACTCGCCCTTGTTGACCTTGCCGTTGTAGACGTTCCACAGCTCGGGGCGCTGGTTCTTCGGGTCCCAGCGGTGCTTGCTGTCGCGGAACGAGTAGACGCGCTCCTTGGCGCGGGACTTCTCTTCATCGCGGCGGGCACCGCCGAACGCGGCGTCGAAACCATGTTTGTCCAGAGCCTGCTTGAGGCCCTCGGTCTTCATGATGTCGGTGTGCTTGGCACTGCCGTGGGTGAACGGGTTGATGCCCTGGGCCACGCCATCCGGGTTGACGTGGGTGATCAGGTCCAGGCCCAGCTCTTCGACCATGCGGTCGCGGAACTTGTACATTTCCTGGAATTTCCACTGGGTATCGACGTGCATCACCGGGAACGGCAGCTTGCCGGGGAAGAACGCCTTGCGGGCCAGATGCAACATCACGGCGGAGTCTTTACCGATGGAGTACAGCATCACCGGGTTGTCGAACTCGGCGGCCACCTCGCGGATGATGTGGATGCTTTCCGCCTCCAGCTGTTTCAGATGCGTCAGTTTGTCGACCATGGCTACTCACGAAAGCTTTCTTATGGACGGCCATCGGGCCGTGTTCGAGCGGGGCATGCTAGCACAGCGACCTGCTTCTAATCAGGGAGCCAACTAGAACGAAACGGTATATGAATATACCGCTCCGTTAGGCCCCAAGCCCCACTCTGCGGGAGTTGGCTTGCCAGCACAGGCGCTTTCAGACGCACCTTCGGGCTGACGATCTTTTCACCGGCAAGCCGGCTCCTGCCGGGGGTCAGATGGGGTTGGGGCAGTCGATGAACAGGTGTTCGAGGGCAAAGCGCCGGGCCAGGTAGTCACCCAGGGCCTGGACGCCATAACGCTCGGTGGCGTGATGGCCGGCGGCAATGAAGCTGATGTCGTTTTCCCGGGCACTGTGGAAGGTCTGCTCCGAGGCTTCGCCACTGAGGTACAGGTCGACGCCGGCCTGCACCGCCTGGTCGATGTAGCCCTGGCCGCCACCGGTGCACCAGCCGACCCGGCGGATCATCTCGCTACCTTCGATCAGCAGCGGCTCTCGCCCCATGGCCTCTTGCACCCGGCGGGCAAAGTCCCGCGCGGTCATCGGCTCGCTGAGGGAACCCACCAGGCCGACGACCTTGGGATTTTCCGGGTCCAGCGGGCCTTCCACGGTGATGTCCAACTGACGGGCCAGTTGCACGTTGTTGCCCACTTCCGGGTGCAGGTCCAGGGGCAGGTGATAGGCCAGCAGGCTGATGTCGTGCTTGAGCAGGGTTTTGAGCCTACGCTGCTTCATGCCGGTGATGCAGGGGTTCTCGCCCTTCCAGAAGTAGCCGTGATGCACCAGCACCAGGTCGGCCTTGGCCTCCACCGCAGCGTCCAGCAACGCCTGGCTGGCGGTCACGCCACTGACGATGCGCATCACCTGCGGGCGCCCTTCGACCTGCAGGCCATTGGGGCAGTAATCGGCAATACGTGAACTGCCCAGGTAACGGTCCGCTTCTTCCACCAGTGTGCTCAGAGCAACGGCCATAAAAGACTCCTAAATATCCCGTTCAGAGGCACGCGCGGCCTCGTATAATGCGCGACATTATGGGCCGTGCGCAGCCCTTCGTAACCACCCAGGACTTGCTCAATGCTCAAGGCTCTGCGTTTTTTTGGCTGGCCGCTACTGGCCGGCGTGCTTATCGCGTTGTTGATTATCCAGCGCTACCCGCAATGGGTGGGCCTGCCCAGCCTCGACGTCAATCTGCAGCAAGCCCCGCAAACCACCAGCACGCAACAGGGGCCGGTGTCCTACGCCGACGCCGTGGTGATCGCCGCGCCCGCGGTGGTCAACCTGTACACCACCAAGGTCATCAACAAGCCGGCTCACCCGCTCTTTGAAGACCCGCAGTTCCGGCGCTTCTTCGGCGACAACCTGCCCAAGCAGCAGCGCATGGAATCGAGCCTGGGTTCGGGGGTGATCATGAGCCCCGAGGGCTACCTGCTGACCAACAACCATGTGACCTCCGGTGCCGAGCAAATAGTGGTGGCACTCAAGGACGGCCGCGAGACCCTGGCCCGGGTGATCGGCAGCGATCCGGAAACCGACCTGGCGGTGCTCAAGATCGACTTGAAGAACCTGCCTTCGATCACCGTCGGCCGTTCGGAAAACGTCCGCGTCGGCGACGTCGCGCTGGCCATCGGCAACCCGTTCGGGGTCGGCCAGACCGTGACCATGGGCATCATCAGTGCCACCGGGCGCAACCAGCTGGGCCTGAACAACTACGAAGACTTCATCCAGACCGACGCCGCAATCAACCCGGGCAACTCCGGTGGCGCCCTGGTGGACGCCAACGGCAACCTGACCGGGATCAACACTGCGATCTTCTCCAAGTCCGGTGGCTCACAGGGCATCGGTTTTGCGATCCCGATCAAGCTGGCCATGGAAGTGATGAAGTCGATCATCGAGCACGGCCAGGTCATCCGCGGCTGGCTGGGGATCGAAGTGCAACCCTTGACCCAGGAGCTGGCAGAGTCCTTCGGCCTGGCCGGGCGCCCGGGAATCGTGGTGGCGGGGATCTTCCGCGACGGCCCGGCGCAGAAAGCCGGGATGCAACTGGGTGACGTGATCCTCAGTATCGATGGCGAACCTGCCGGCGACGGCCGGCGTTCGATGAACCAGGTGGCGCGGATCAAACCGACGGACAAAGTCTCGATCCAGGTCATGCGCAACGGCAAGGAACTCAAGCTGACGGCAGAAATCGGCCTGCGACCACCGCCCGCGCCCGTCAAAGAAGAAGAGTGAAGCTGGGCCCGGCCATGCCGGGCTAATAGCATAAATTCTCAATAGTCATGTTATATTGTTTCAATATTGATATTGGAACAGCCCCATGACGTCCCGAAGAATCCTCCCCTTTGCAGGCCTGGCCCTGGGCCTGCTGGCAGATCCGCTGCTGGCCAAAGAACCTGAGCCACTGGAACTTGAAACCACCCGTATCAGCACCGAATACGAATCCGCCACGGGCCCGGTCAAGGGCTACCGGGCCACACGCTCGGCCAGCGCGACAAAGACCGATACGGCGATCCGCGACATTCCCCAATCCATCAGCGTGATCCCCGCCAGCGTGCTCAAGGACCTGGGCAGCAACAACGTCGAACGCGCCCTGGAGTATGCCGGCGGGGTTTCCAAGCAGAACAACTTCGGCGGGCTGACCCTGTATGAATACAGCGTGCGCGGCTTCACCACCTCGGAGTTCTACAAGGACGGCTTCAGCGCCAACCGCGGCTACCCCAGTACCCCGGACGCCGCCACTATCGAGCGCATCGAAGTGCTCAAGGGCCCGGCCGCCAGCCTCTATGGCCGTGGCGACCCCGGCGGCACGGTGAACATCGTCACCAAGAAACCCCAGCCCGAAACCTTCGCGACCTTGCAGACCAGCGCTGGCAGTTGGGACCGCTATCGCACCGCCCTGGACCTAAACACCCCGCTGGATGCCCAGGGCAACCTGCTGTCCCGGGTCAACCTGGCCGTGGAGGACAACCACAGCTTTCGCGACCACGTGGACAGCCGCCGAGTGCTCGTCGCGCCCTCCTTCAGCTGGCAGTTGAACCCGGACACCAGCCTGCTGCTGGAAAGCGAATGGATGCGCCACAGCTCGACCTTCGACCGCGGCATCGTGGCCCCGAACAATCGCTGGAGCGGCGTCTCCCGCTCGACCTTCCTCGGCGAACCCAACGACGGCAACATCGACAACCACAACAACATGCTCCAGGCCACCCTGGAACACCACCTCAATGACAGCTGGAAACTGCGCCTGGCCAGCCACTACAAGGAAGGCAAGCTCTGGGGCTTCGCCTCCGAAACCCGACCGCTGAACGCCGACCAACACACGGTCAACCGACGCTACCGCGAGCGGGACAACAACTGGCATGACAGCATCACCCAGCTGGAACTGCGCGGCCTGTTCGACCTCGGCAGTTGGCAGCATGAACTGCTGATCGGCAGCGAATACGAGAACTACCGCAAGAACGAACGGGTCACCAACATTGCCGGCGGCCCCTACGCCATCGACATCTACCACCCGGTCTACGGCCAACCCAAGCCAGACGGCAAGCGCTCCGGCAGCGACTTTTTCGAGCACGTCGAAAGCCGGGCCCTGAACCTGCAGGACCAGATCGTTTTCAACGACCGCCTGCGCGGCATGCTCGGCGCGCGTTTCGAGCATTTCGAGCAACGCATCGACGACCACACCACCGGCAAGCGCAGCCGCCAGAACCACGATGCCCTGACCCAGCGCGCCGGCCTGCTCTACCAACTGACCCCGCAGGTGGGGCTGTTCGCCAACGCCTCCACCTCGTTCAAGCCCAACAATGGGCTGGATGCGGCCGGCAAGACCTTCAAGCCCGAGGAAGGCGTCGGCTATGAAGTGGGGATCAAGAGCGAGCTGTTCGACGAGCGCTTGAGCGCCACCCTCGCCGCCTTCCATATCGACAAGGAAAACGTCCTGGCCCTGGACCCCGGCACCGACTCCAGCCGTGCCATGGGCAAGGCCCGCAGCCAGGGCTTCGACCTGCAGTTCAGCGGCCAGTTGACCGACGCGGTGCGCGTGATAGGCGCCTATGCGCTGATTGACGCGCAAGTCACCAAGGGCGACCCGGCAATCCCCGCCGGCAGCCGCATTCTCGGCGTGGCCAAGCACAGCGCCAGCCTGCTGGGGGTCTATGAATCCCAGGACGGCCGGCTCAAAGGCTCGGACATCGGCGCAGCCCTGACCTATGTCGGCGACCGCTCGGGCGAGGCCGGAGGCCGCTTCGAGCTGCCCGCCTACCGCACCCTGGACCTGCTGGCCCACTACAAGGTCAGCGACAACCTGACCCTGGGCCTGAACCTGAACAACCTGTTCGACGAGAAGTACTACGAACGCTCCTACAGCAACTACTGGGTCAATCCCGGCGAACCGCGCAATTTCACCCTCAGCCTCACACTCAACCTATAGAAGAGAGCCGCCATGCACAGCCTCAAATCCATCGCCCTGCTGGGCCTGCTTGCCACACTGGGCGCCACCCAGGCCTCGGCCCACGGCCTGTGGACCGAACAACGACGGGGCAATATCGAAGTGATCTACGGCCACGGCGCGGAAGACGACGCCTTCAAGGCCAAGAAGATCAGCGGTGCCTGGGCCTATGACGGCGCGGCCAGAATGATTCCGGTGACCGTGCAACGCCTGGCGGACCACGCACGCCTGCAACCGCTCAAGCCGCCGGCGGTGCTGGCCGTGGCACTGGACAACGGCCCCTGGTCGCAAACCGCAGACAAGCGCTGGGTCAACCAGGGCCGCAGCAAGGTCCCGGGGGCCATCGCCTCGACTCACACCTACAAGTACAGCCTGGCGATCTATCAACCGGGAGCGAAGCTGCCCAAGCTGGAACAGTTCAAGTTGGTGATCCTGCCGGAAGTCGACCCGCTGACCGTCGGCCCGGGCAAGAACCTGCCGGTGCGGGTGCTGCTGGATGGGCAACCCGTGGCCGGGGTGAAGTTGATTGGCGATTACCGCAATGCACCGAGCACCCTGAGCACCGAGACCGATGCCCAGGGACGTGCCCAAGTGCTGGTAAGGAATGAAGGCTTGAACGTGATTGCCGCTGAGCTGGAGGTAGCGCTCAAGGACAACCCGGATGTGGCGTCACGCGGCTTGTTCAGCTCCCTGACCTTCCTCGGCGAGCCGCACCACGAATAAAGGTACGGCCGCCTCGCAAACCAGGCGCGACTACAGCTCGCCCAGGCCGTCGATCAGCGCCTGGTTCTGTTCCTGTGTGCCGATGCTGATCCGCAGGAACTGAGCGATCCGCTGCTGCTTGAAGTGGCGCACTATCACCCCTTGCTCGCGCAGCTTGGCCGCCAGGCCGGCTGCGTCGTGCCGCGGGTGGCGGGCAAAGATGAAGTTGGCCGCCGACGGCAGCACTTCGAAACCCTTGGCCTGCAACTGCGCCACCACCCATTCGCGACTGTCGATCACCTGCTGGCAAGTCTTGGCAAAGTACTCGCGGTCCTCGAAGGCCGCCGCCGCTCCGACGATCGCCAGGCGATCCAGCGGGTAGGAGTTGAAGCTGTTCTTGACCCGTTCCAGGGCCTCGATCAAATCCGGGTGCCCTACCGCCAGGCCCACCCGCAAGCCGGCCAGGGAACGCGACTTGGACAGGGTCTGGGTCACCAGCAGGTTCGGGTAGCGATCCACCAGGCTGATGGCGGTCTGGCCGCCGAAGTCGATGTAGGCCTCATCCACCACCACCACCGAATCCGGGCTGGCCTTGAGGATCTGCTCCACCGCATCCAGGGCCAGCAGGCAGCCGGTGGGCGCATTCGGGTTGGGGAAGATGATCCCACCGTTGGGCCTGGCGTAGTCGGCCACGCGGATCTGGAACTGCTCGTCCAGCGGCACCGCTTCGTGCTCGATGCCGTACAGGCCGCAATACACCGGGTAGAAGCTGTAGCTGATGTCCGGGAACAGCAGCGGTTTTTCCTGCTGCAGCAGGCCGTGGAAAATGTGCGCCAGGACTTCGTCGGAACCGTTACCGAGGAACACCTGGTTACCCTGCACCCCGTAGTAACTGGCCACCGCCTGCTTGAGCAGGTCACTGTTGGGGTCCGGGTACAGGCGCAGGTTGTCGTTGAGCTCGGCCTGCATCGCCGCCAGGGCCTTGGGCGACGGGCCATAGGGGTTTTCATTGGTGTTGAGCTTGACCAGCTTGGTCAGCTTGGGTTGTTCGCCCGGCACGTAGGGCACCAGGTTCTTGACGAACGGACTCCAGAATTTGCTCATGTTCACTGCCCCTGATCTTGATCGTCGACGATGCGGTATTCGGCACTGCGGGCGTGGGCGGTCAGCGACTCGCCACGGGCCAGCACCGAGGCGGTGCGGCCCAGTTCAGAGGCACCCTGCTCGGAGCAGAAGATGATCGACGAGCGTTTCTGGAAGTCATACACCCCCAGCGGCGACGAGAAACGCGCGGTGCCGGACGTCGGCAGCACGTGGTTCGGCCCGGCGCAGTAATCGCCCAGCGCTTCGCTGGTGTGGCGGCCCATGAAGATCGCCCCGGCGTGGCGGATCTGCGGCAGCCAGGCTTGCGGGTCGGCCACCGACAACTCCAGGTGCTCGGGGGCAATGCGGTTGGCCACGTCCATGGCTTGCTGCATGTCACGGACCTGGATCAGCGCGCCACGGCCATTGATCGAGGTGTTGATGATTTCCGCGCGCTCCATGGTTGGCAGCAGCTTGGCGATGCTCGCCGCGACTTTATCCAGGAACTCGGCATCCGGGCTGACCAGGATCGCCTGGGCGTCTTCGTCATGCTCGGCCTGGGAAAACAGGTCCATGGCGATCCAGTCCGGATCGGTCTGGCCGTCACAGACCACCAGGATCTCCGACGGGCCGGCGATCATGTCGATGCCGACCTGGCCGAACACATGGCGCTTGGCGGTGGCCACATAGATGTTGCCCGGGCCGACCACCTTGTCCACCTGGGGCACGCTTTCGGTGCCGTAGGCCAGCGCGGCCACGGCCTGGGCGCCGCCGATGGTGAACACCCGGTCGACCCCGGCGATGCAGGCGGCAGCCAGTACCAGCTCGTTGACCTCGCCACGCGGGGTCGGCACCACCATCACCACCTCGGTCACGCCCGCCACCTTGGCCGGAATCGCGTTCATCAGCACCGATGACGGGTAGGATGCCTTGCCCCCCGGCACGTACAGGCCAGCGCGGTCCAGCGGCGTGACTTTCTGGCCCAGCACCGTGCCGTCGGCCTCGGTATAGCTCCAGGAATCCTGTTTCTGCTTCTCGTGGTAGCTGCGCACCCGCGCCGCGGCCTTTTCCAGGGCTTCGCGCTGGGCCACGGTGATCCGGGTCAGCGCCAGTTCCAGGCGCTCGCGCGGCAGGATCAGGTCGGCCATGGAGGCCACTTGCAAGCCGTCAAAACGCTGGGTGAACTCCACCAGCGCCGCATCGCCGCGCTCACGCACGGCCTTGATGATGTCCAGCACCCGCTGATTGACCGAATCGTCAGAGACACTTTCCCAGCTCAGCAGATGATCCAGATGACGGGCGAAATCCGGGTCGGCAGCGTTGAGTCGGCGAATTGCAGTCGGAGCGGTCATAGCGAAGGCCTCAATGATTGGCGAATGCACAAAAGGGCAAGCTTGGATTTGCAAAGCTCAGGCGCCGCAAGACTACCAAGCCATCCGCGTGGGCACCTGAGCATTCTGGCTATGACGCGGATAGATGGGCGCGGCTCAAGGCCACGCATGTGAATCAGCCGCGGTGTCGCGATTCCACTGCCTTGCGCAGGGTATCGATCAACGCCTGGATACGGGCGTGCTGCATCTTCATCGATGCCTTGTTGACCACCAGCCGCGAGCTGATGGTAGCAATCAGTTCCTGGGGCTCCAGGCCGTTGGCCCGCAGGGTATTGCCAGTGTCGACCACGTCGATGATCTTGTCGGCCAGGCCGATCAGCGGCGCCAGCTCCATGGAGCCGTAGAGCTTGATGATGTCTACCTGACGACCCTGCTCGGCGTAGTAGCGCTTGGCCACGTTGACGAACTTGGTAGCCACGCGCAGGCGGCCCTTGGGTTCTGCGGCGCCAATGGCACCGGCAGTCATCAGCTTGCACTGGGCAATCTGCAGGTCCAGTGGCTCATACAGGCCCTGGCCGGAGTACTCCATCAGGACGTCCTTGCCGGCCACCCCGAGGTCGGCAGCGCCATGCTCGACGTAGGTCGGCACGTCAGTGGCACGCACGATCAGCAGGCGTACATCGTCCTGGGTCGTGGGGATGATCAGTTTGCGGCTCTTGTCCGGATTCTCGGTTGGCACGATGCCCGCTTCAGCCAGAAGCGGCAGCGTGTCGTCGAGGATACGGCCCTTGGACAGTGCGATGGTCAACATGAGTAACGTAAGTCCTTATGCGGCGACTGATGCCCGGACGCAAACGGCGCCAGACATGCGTCGAGCCTGAAGACAGGCTCGACGTGGAACAGGTTCGGCAGTGGGCACCTCCCTGTGCCCGTCATGCAACTAGCCCGGTACGCGGCGGATCTTGGCGCCGAGCATCTGCAGTTTCTCTTCGATGCACTCGTAACCACGGTCGATGTGGTAGATGCGGTCGATCAGGGTGTCGCCTTCGGCCATCAGGGCCGAGATCACCAGGCTGGCCGAAGCCCGCAGGTCGGTAGCCATCACTGGCGCGCCCTTGAGGATTTCGGTACCGGTAACGATGGCGGTGTTGCCTTCGACCTGGATCTTGGCGCCCATGCGGTGCAGCTCGTACACGTGCATGAAGCGGTTTTCGAAGATGGTCTCGATGACCGCGCCCGTGCCTTCGGCAATCGCGTTCAAGGAAATGAACTGCGCCTGCATGTCGGTGGGGAACGCCGGGTACGGAGCGGTACGCACGTTGACCGCCTTGGGGCGCTTGCCGTGCATGTTGAGCTCGATCCAGTCGCTGCCGGTGGTGACTTCGGCGCCGGCTTCCTTGAGTTTTTCCAGTACGGCTTCAAGGATGGTCGGATCGGTGTCCTTGACCTTGACCCGGCCACCGGTGACCGCAGCGGCCACCAGGTAGGTGCCAGTTTCGATGCGGTCGGGCATGACCTTGTAGATCGCCGAATGCAGACGCTCTACGCCATCGATGGTGATGGTGTCGGTGCCGGCGCCGGAAATCTTCGCGCCCATGGCGATCAGGAAGTTCGCCAGGTCCACGACTTCGGGTTCACGGGCGGCGTTCTGCAGCACGCTGCGGCCACGGGCCAGGGCTGCAGCCATCATGATGTTCTCGGTACCGGTGACGCTCACGGTATCGAAGAAGAAATTCGCGCCGCGCAGGCCACCCTCAGGCGCCTTGGCCTTGATGTAGCCGCCTTCGACATCGATCACCGCGCCCATGGCCTCCAGGCCACGGATGTGCAGGTCCACCGGACGCGAGCCGATGGCGCAACCGCCAGGCAGGGCCACTTCGGCTTCGCCGAAACGGGCAACCATCGGGCCCAGTACCAGGATCGAGGCGCGCATGGTTTTCACCAGCTCGTAGGGTGCCACCAGGGTCTTGATGGTACGCGGGTCGATTTCGACGCTGAGCTTCTCGTCGATCACCGGTTCGATGCCCATGCGGCCGAACAGCTCGATCATGGTGGTGATGTCGTGCAGGTGCGGCAGGTTGGCTACGGTGACCGGGCCATCGCACAGCAGGGTTGCCGCCAGAATCGGCAGCGCGGAGTTCTTGGCCCCGGAAATGCGGATCTCGCCATCAAGGCGAACGCCGCCGGTAATAATCAATTTATCCATAACAGTCTCGACGCCCTTGGGCTCAGGTGCGCTCGGCCCAGGCCGCGCGGCTGAAAAATTTCATGGTGATCGCGTGGATGCTGCCATCGGCAATCCATGGATTCAAATGGGCATAGATGCTCTGCTGACGCTTGACCGGGCTCAAGGCCACCAGTTCGTCGCTAATCACGTTCAGCTGAAAGTTGCAGCCTTCGCCCTCAACTTCTACCTGAGCTCCGGGCAGCTTTCCCTCAAGAAAGCTCTTCACTTCGTTGGCCTGCATGCTCAACCTCAATCGGCGCCCTGTGCGCGCGGGTCGGACATCATACAAAAAAGCCCCGCGCCTGCGAACCCCGCATAGCAGGACTCTGACGGGGGGCTTCTATATAGAGATGTGGATTATTGGGGGTGGGCGAAGATTTCGGTGACTCCGGAGACCTCGGCGATCTCGCGCATGTCCTCGGGCAGCGCACGAACGCTTACCGCCTTGCCCAGTGCCTGGCCATCACGCATGAAGGCCAGCAGCAGCGCAAGGCCGACGCTGGAGGACTTCTCCACCGCTGAGCAATCGAGCACCAGCGCCGGTGCCTGGCTCGACTTGATCAGTGCCTGGCCCTGCTTGCGCAGGCCCGGGCCGCTGCGGTAATCCAGCACGCCGCTGATCAACAGTTCCCCGGCGTCACCGAGGCGTACGGCCGATTCACTCATTGCGCAGCCTTTTGTGCAGCGTCTTCGGTCACTTCCTTGGCCTTGGCCACTTCACCGGCCCAACCGTCGATGGTCTTGTCCAGGTTGTTGCCATTGCGCTGCATCGCGTCGGCGAACTGATCACGGAACAGCTTGCCGATGTTGATGCCGTTGATGATTACGTTACGCACTTTCCACTCGTCGTTGATCTTTTCCAGGGTGTAGGACACTGGGTAGATCGCGCCGTTGTTGCCCTTGACCAGCATATCGACGCTGGTGCGGGTGCCGCTTTCATCCTTGGCCGGAGAAACCGTGATGCCCTGGTTGTTGTACTCCAGCAAGGCATTGCCATAGAACTGCATCAGGCTGCGCTTGAAGTTTTCCTGGAAACGCGCCATCTGCTCCGGCGTGGCCTTGCGCGAATACTTGACGGTCATGATGCTGCGGGAAATGCCGTCCGCATCCACCACAGGACCGACAATGCTGTTCAAGGCGTTGTAGAAGTCGTTCGGGCTTTGCTTGTACTTCTCTTTATTGGCTGCCAGGTCAGCGAGCAGACGGGTGGTCGTGTCCTGTACCAGATCATGCGCGGAAGGCGTGCTTGCCGCGTTGGCCAGCAACGGCAGAGCCGCCAGCAGCACCAACAGGCCACGTCGCAAGATAGAGATCATCGAAAAACTCCTCATTTGGCGTCTTTGCTAACGGTATTGAGCAAGAATTTACCGATCAGGTCCTCCAGTACCAGCGACGACTGGGTGTCGTGGATGGTTCCACCATCCTTGAGCAAGGCTTCTTCCCCGCCCACGCTGATACCGATGTATTTCTCACCCAACAGGCCAGCAGTCAGGATAGATGCAGTGGAGTCGGTCGGCAGATTATCCACGCGCTTTTCCAGTTGCATCGTTACCCGGCCAGTGAAACTGTCACGGTCCAGGTCGATCGCCGTGACCTTGCCGATGGTCACGCCGGCCATGGTCACTTTGGCTCTGACCGTCAAACCGGCGATATTGTCGAAGTAGGCATAAAGTTTATAAGTATCGGTGCTCGCGGTTGGAGACAAGCCACTGACTCGCAGGGCAAGCAACAGCAAAGCCAGGATGCCGGCCAGCAGGAAAAGGCCGACACCGATTTCCAGGGTGCGGTTTTGCATCAGAAATCTCCAAACATCAAGGCGGTCAGAATAAAGTCCAAGCCGAGTACGGCCAACGAGGCATACACCACGGTCTTGGTAGTGGCACGGCTGATCCCCTCTGAAGTGGGCTCACAGTCGTAGCCTTGGAAAACGGCGATCCAGGTCACTACAAACGCAAAAACAATACTTTTGATCACACCGTTGAGCACGTCACCACTGAAGGTCACGCTGTTCTGCATGTTCGCCCAGTAGGAGCCGTCGTAGACTCCCAGCCAGTCGACAGCGACCCAAGAACCGCCCCAGATGCCCACCACGCTGAAAATCATCGCCAGCAATGGCAGGGAAATGAAGCCGGCCCACAGGCGCGGCGCAATGATGTACTTGAGCGGGTCGACACCGATCATCTCCAGGCTGGAGAGTTGCTCGGTGGACTTCATGTTGCCGATTTCCGCGGTCAGCGCCGAACCGGCACGCCCGGCGAACAGCAGCGCCGTCACCACCGGCCCCAGCTCCCGCAACAGGGTCAGGGCCACCATCTGCCCCACCGCCTGCTCCGAACCGTAGCTGGAAAGGATATTGAAGCCCTGCAGCGCCAGCACCATGCCGATGAAGATCCCGGACACGACAATGATCACCAGGGACATCACGCCCACTGAGTGCAGTTGCTTGACCAGCAGGCCAAAGCTGCCGCCGATGCCACCGCGGCCCAGCAGCGCATGGAACAGGAACAGCGTGGAACGCCCCAGTACCGCCAGGACATCGATGCCTGAGCGACCGAAGAGGCGAACCCTCTCGATTAGCGATATTTTGCGCATCAGCGCTTCCCCAGAAGATCTGCGCGGTAGTCCGTCGCTGGAAAGTGAAACGGCACCGGGCCGTCGGGATCGCCCTTCATGAACTGGCGGATACGCGGATTATCGGAGTCCATCAGCTCTTCGGGAGTTCCCTGGCCCAACACCTGGCCATCGCCCACTACATAGAGGTAATCGGCAATGCTCGCGGTTTCCGCCAGGTCGTGGGACACCAGGATGCTGGTGATGCCCAGGGCATCGTTGAGCAGCCGGATCAGGCGCACCAGAACGCCCATGGCAATGGGGTCCTGGCCCACGAAAGGCTCGTCGTACATGAGGATCTGCGGATCCAGGGCAATCGCCCGGGCCAGGGCAACCCGACGCTTCATGCCGCCGGACAGCTCGTCGGGCATCAGGTCGACCGCGCCGCGCAAGCCCACCGCCTGCAACTTGAGCAGGACGATGTCACGAATCATTTCGTCCGGCAGCTGGGTGTGCACCCGCAGCGGAAAGGCCACGTTCTCGAACACGTCCAGGTCGGTGAACAGTGCGCCGCTCTGGAACAGCACGCCCATCTGCTTGCGTGCGTCGAACAGGTCGCTGCGCGAAAGGCTCGGCAGATTCTGGCCATTGACCCACACTTCGCCGCTGCTGGGCCGCAATTGCATGCCCATCAAGCGCAACAGGGTGGTCTTCCCACAGCCGGAAGGCCCCATGATGCCGGTGACCTTGCCCCGCGGAATACGGATATCCACGTTATTGAAAATGCTGCGCGTACCGCGCTTGAAGGACAATCCCTTCAGCTCGACCGCGTAGGCGTTATCGGCACTCATCTAAACTCCTTGCGATGCAGCCTATCACTCGGACGCTTGGCTCCCTGCCGGGAGTACATGCCCCTGGGCAGGCCGAACTGGCGGCGAACTATATCACTGCTGATACGGAGCCCCCAAGGCCGACGCCACCCCCGTTCAGGTCGACGACAGGCAAAAACCAGACTTTCCTCGCGCACGGCAGACAAAGCCTGACGAACTTGCGTGAGGGATTTGTTCATTACCGCTATAATCGCCGCCTTTTCATCGGGCTATACGATTTCAGACATGAGCCAATCCAGCGACCTGATTCAATCAGCACAACGCACCATCCGCCTCGAACTACAGGCAGTAGAAGGCTTGCTGCCCCATATCGACGCAGATTTCGTACGCGCTTGCGAGATGATTCTGGCCAGCAAAGGCCGCGTAGTGGTGGTCGGCATGGGCAAGTCCGGACACGTCGGCAACAAGATTGCCGCTACCCTGGCCAGCACCGGGACCACGGCTTTCTTCGTCCATCCTGCCGAAGCCAGCCATGGCGACATGGGCATGATTACCCGCGATGACGTGATCCTGGCCCTCTCCAACTCCGGTTCCACCAACGAAATCGTCACCCTGCTGCCCCTGATCAAGCGCCTGGGCATCCAGTTGATCAGCCTCACCGGCAACCCCGAGTCGCCGCTGGCCAAGGCGGCTGACGTCAACCTCAACGTCCACGTCGAGCACGAAGCCTGCCCGCTGAACCTGGCACCGACCTCCTCGACCACCGCCGCCCTGGTCATGGGCGACGCCCTGGCCGTGGCGCTGCTGGAAGCCCGGGGCTTCACCGCGGAGGACTTTGCCTTCTCCCACCCGGGTGGTGCCCTGGGCCGTCGCCTGCTGCTCAAGGTGGAGAACGTCATGCACGAAGGCAGCGATCTGCCACAGGTGCAACGCGACACCCTGCTCAAGGACGCGCTCATGGAAATGACCCGCAAGGGCCTGGGCATGACCGTGATCCTGGAGGCCGACGGCCGCCTGGCCGGGATCTTCACCGACGGCGACCTGCGTCGCACCCTGGATCGGGCCATCGATATACACCACTCCACCATCGATTCGGTGATGACCCCTCATGGCAAGACCGCCCGTGCCGACATGCTGGCCGCCGAAGCCCTGAAAATCATGGAAGACCACAAGATCAGCGCCCTGGTGGTGGTGGACAAGGAAGACCGACCGATCGGCGCCTTGAACATGCACGACCTGCTGCGTGCGGGAGTGATGTGATGAGTGCCGACCTGCTGCAACGCGGTAAAAACATCAAGCTGGCGGTATTCGATGTCGACGGCGTGCTGACTGACGGACGCCTGTACTTCCTCGAAGACGGCAGCGAGTTCAAGACCTTCAACACCCTAGACGGCCAGGGCATCAAGATGCTCATGGCCGCCGGCGTGCAGACGGCGATCATCAGCGGGCGCAAGACCCCGGTGGTAGAGCGCCGGGCCAAGAACCTGGGGATTCCCCACCTGTACCAGGGCCGCGAAGACAAGCTGGTGGTATTGGACGAGCTTCTTGGCCAACTGGGCCTAAGCTATGAACAGGTCGCCTATCTGGGCGACGATTTGCCCGACCTGCCGGTGATCCGCCGCGTGGGGCTGGGCATGGCGGTGGCCAATGCCGCAGCGTTTGTCCGCGAACACGCCCACGGCGTCACCGTGGCCCGCGGCGGCGAAGGTGCCGCCCGCGAGTTCTGCGAACTGATCCTGCGTGCCCAGGACCGCCTTGAAGCAGCCAATGCCGCTTACTTATAGAGCCTTCCCATGCTGAGCAAAAAGATTCGCAACATCCTGATCTTCGGGACCATCGCCCTGCTGTTCGCAGCGGTCGGTTACTGGAACATCAGCCCGGAACGCTTCCTCGACAAGCCGGTGGCCCAGGTCGACGAAAGCGCCATCGACTACTACGTGATCAACGCCCGCAGCGTGCAGTACCTGCCCGACGGCAAACTGCAGTACGAAATGACCTCGGACAAGGTCGAGCACGTCAAGGCCAGCGAAGTGACCCTGCTGACCAAGCCGGACCTGCAGATGTACCGTGGCACCACGTTCCCCTGGCATGTCCAGAGCGAACGCGGCGAGGTCAACCCGGACGGCACCGAGGTCGAGCTGATCGACTCGGTACGGGTTTCCCGCACCGACGAGCGCAACCGCAACCTGCTGATCACCACGACCCGCATGACAGTATTCCCGCAGAAGCAATATGCGCAGACCGAGCAAGCCGTTAGAATCGACGGCGCCGACGGCGTGACTACGGCCAAGGGAATGAAAGCGTATTTGAAAGACGGCAGGATGAACCTGCTATCGAACGTAAGAGGACAGTATGAGGCTCGTTAAAACCCTCCCTATTTTGCTCAGTCTGGGCGCAGCACTGGGAAGCGTGAGCGCCTGGGCTCTGCCGAACGATAGCCAACAGCCGATCCGCATCCAGGCCGACGACGCCCAGCTGGACGACAAGAACGGCGTGGCCACCTACAAGGGCGATGTCATCATCACCCAGGGCTCGATGAAGATCACCGGTAACACCGTGACCATCACCCGGTCCAAGACCGGTGAAATCGACGTGGTGACCTCGGTGGGCAACCTCGCCTACTTCGAGCAGCTGCAGAAGCAGACCGACCCGAAACCGGTCCAGGCCTACGCCGTGACCATCCAGTACCATGCCCAGCAGAACCGCATCGTGCTGATCGACAAGGCCAAGGTCATCAACGACGGTAATACCACCGAAGGCGAGAAGATCGTCTACGACACCGTCAAGCAGGTTGCCAACGCCGGTCGCGCCAATGGCAGCTCGGTTACCGCGCCGCGTCCGCGGATCGACATGGTCATCCAGCCGAAAAAGAAAACCGACGAGCAAAAGGCCCAGTAATGGCAACTCTGAAAGCTCAGCACCTGGCCAAGAGCTACAAGAGCCGCCAGGTCGTGCGTGATGTCAGCCTGTCCATCGACAGCGGTCAGATCGTCGGCCTGCTCGGCCCCAACGGCGCCGGCAAGACCACCTGCTTCTACATGATCGTCGGCCTGGTCCAGGCCGATCAGGGCCGTGTCCTGATCGACGACCTGGATGTCAGCCACCAACCGATGCACGGCCGCGCACGCGCCGGTATCGGCTACCTGCCCCAGGAAGCCTCGATCTTTCGCAAGCTGTCGGTGGCCGACAACATCATGGCCATCCTCGAGACCCGCAAGGAACTCGACAAGGCCGGCCGTCGCCAGGAGCTGGAAAGCCTGCTGCAGGAATTCCACATCAACCACATCCGCGACAACCTCGGCATGAGCCTGTCCGGCGGTGAGCGGCGCCGCGTGGAGATCGCCCGGGCCCTGGCCACCGCGCCCAAGTTCATCCTGCTGGACGAACCCTTCGCCGGTGTCGACCCGATCTCGGTGGGCGATATCAAGCAGATCATCCACCACCTCAAGGCCAAGGGCATCGGGGTGCTGATCACCGACCACAACGTCCGGGAAACCCTGGACATCTGTGAGACCGCCTACATCGTCAACGACGGGCAACTGATCGCCGAAGGCGACTCCGAGACCATCCTGGCCAACGAACTGGTCAAGGAAGTCTATCTGGGCCATGAGTTCCGCCTGTAAGGGCTGATGTGTTGGGCTGGACGCCAGGGCGCCGGGAACAATAAAACCCTACAAACTTTATTGTTACAGCGCTCTAGGCAAACACTTCAGTTTCAGGCATATAATTTGCTTATGTTTGGCGCTCCGGCGCCCTGTAGTGGATGGCGCATGTGCGCCGGCAAATAAGGTGTTAAGCCCCTGCCATGAAACCATCGCTAGTCCTTAGAATGGGCCAGCAGCTGACGATGACACCGCAGCTGCAACAGGCCATCCGCCTGCTCCAATTGTCGACCCTGGACCTGCAACAGGAAATCCAGGAAGCCCTGGAGTCCAACCCGATGCTCGAGCGCCAGGAAGAAGGCGACGACTTCGACAACAGCGACCCCCTGGCCGACAACACCGAGTCCAAACCCAATACCGAGATCCAGGAGCCCTCCTACCAGGAAACCGCCCCCACGGTGGACAACCTTGAGGACGGTGAGTGGAACGAGCGCATCCCCAACGAACTGCCGGTCGACACCGCCTGGGAAGACGTCTACCAGACCAGCGCCAGCAGCCTGCCCAGCAGCGATGACGACGAGTGGGACTTCACCACCCGCACTTCGGCGGGCGAGAGCCTGCAGAGCCACCTGCTCTGGCAACTGAACCTGGCGCCTATGTCGGACACCGACCGCCTGATCGCCGTGACCCTGATCGACTGCATCAACAATCAGGGCTACCTGGACGAAACCCTCGAGGAGATCCTCGAAGCCTTCGATCCGGAACTGGATATCGAACTGGACGAGATCGAAGCCGTCCTGCACCGCATCCAGCAATTCGAACCCGCGGGCATCGGCGCCCGCAACCTGGGCGAGTGCCTGTTGCTGCAACTGCGCCAACTGCCGGCGAAAACGCCCTGGCTGGGCGAGGCCCAGCGCTTGGTCAGTGACTACATCGACCTCCTGGGCAGCCGCGACTACAGCCAGCTGATGCGGCGCATGAAGCTCAAGGAAGATGAGCTGCGCCAGGTCATCGAGCTGGTGCAGAGCCTCAACCCCCGCCCCGGATCGCAGATCGAATCCAGCGAAGCCGAATACGTGGTCCCCGACGTCATCGTGCGCAAGGACAACGAACGCTGGCTGGTGGAACTGAACCAGGAATCCGTGCCGCGCCTGCGGGTCAACGCCCAGTACGCCGGTTTTGTTCGCCGCGCCGACACCAGCGCCGACAACACCTTCATGCGCAACCAGTTGCAGGAAGCCCGCTGGTTCATCAAGAGCCTGCAAAGCCGCAATGAAACCCTGATGAAGGTCGCCACCCAGATCGTCGAGCACCAGCGCGGCTTTCTCGAATATGGCGATGAAGCGATGAAGCCGCTGGTTCTGCACGATATCGCCGAGGCGGTGGGCATGCACGAATCGACGATTTCCCGGGTGACCACGCAAAAATTCATGCATACCCCACGGGGCATATATGAGCTGAAATACTTTTTCTCCAGCCACGTCAGCACTTCGGAAGGCGGTGAATGCTCGTCCACGGCGATCCGCGCGATCATCAAAAAATTGGTGGCCGCGGAAAATCAGAAAAAGCCGTTGAGTGACAGCAAGATCGCTGGTTTACTGGAGGCACAAGGCATTCAGGTAGCCCGTCGTACCGTCGCCAAGTACCGCGAATCCCTTGGGATCGCGCCTTCCAGCGAACGTAAGCGGTTGATGTAGCCGCAGGGCTGGCCACAGCGTTTCAGAGTGTGTTTGAAAAGGGCCCGGTGTCGTTTTCAAACGTAGTCTAGGTGGCAGGCAACCCAGCCTGCCGCGTTATGCACTGGCAACGAAGGAGAAGCTGTATGCAAGTCAACATCAGTGGACACCAACTCGAAGTGACTGAACCCCTGCGCGTCTACATCGGCGAAAAACTCGACCGGCTGGAGAGGCACTTCGACAAGATTACCAATGTGCAGGTCACCATGGCTGTCGAGAAGCTGAAGCAGAAAATCGAAGCCACCCTTCACATCCACGGTGGGGAGGTCGTTGCCAACGCAGAACATGACGATATGTATGCCGCAATCGACCTGCTCACGGACAAGCTTGACCGCCAACTGAAAAAGCATAAGGAAAAGCAACTCCACCTTCTCCAAGGCACGGGTCGCTAACACTCCCCTCCCATGATCCGACTTGAAAGCATCCTGACCCCCGGCCGTTCCCTGGTGAACGTGCCGGGCGGCAGTAAAAAACGCGCCCTCGAACAAATTGCCAACCTGATCAGCCGTGAAGTGCCTGATCTGGAGATGCAGGATGTCTTCGAGAGCCTGATTGCCCGTGAAAAACTCGGTTCCACCGGTTTTGGCAACGGCATCGCCATTCCCCACTGCCGCCTCAAAGGCTGCGAGTCGCCCATCAGTGCGCTGATGCACCTGGACGCTCCGATCGATTTCGACGCCATCGATGGCGCACCGGTCGACCTGCTGTTCGTCCTGCTGGTTCCGGAAGCCGCGACCGATGCACACCTGGAACTGCTCCGGCAGATCGCCAGCATGCTCGATCGCAAGGAAGTCCGTGACCGGCTGCGCAGTGCCACCAGCAACGAAGCCTTGTATCAGGTCGTTCTGGACGAGCAAAACGGTCAGTAATCATGCGTTTGATCATCGTCAGCGGCCGCTCCGGCTCAGGTAAAAGCACCGCCCTCGATGTTCTCGAGGACCACGGCTACTACTGCATCGACAACCTGCCTGCCGGCTTGCTGCCGGAACTGGCTGAACGTGCGTTGATCCATACCGAACTGGCGCAACCGCTGGTGGCGGTGTCCATCGATGCCCGCAACCTGCCCAGTCATCTGTCGCGCTTCCCCGAATTGCTGGAAGAAGTGCGCAGCCGGCATATCCAGTGCGATGTGCTGTACCTGGATGCCGACGAAGAGACCCTGCTCAAGCGCTTCTCCGAGACCCGTCGGCGCCACCCGCTGAGCAGCGCCAACCGCTCACTGGCCGAAGCCATCCACGATGAAACCCAACTGCTGGGGCCGATCGTCGATCTGGCCGACCTCAAGGTCAACACCACCAACCTGAACCTTTACCAGCTGCGCGACACCATCAAGCTGCGACTGTTGAACCAGCCGGAACCCGGTACCGCATTCCTGGTGGAGTCCTTCGGCTTCAAGCGCGGCATGCCGGTGGATGCAGACCTGGTGTTCGACGTGCGCTGCCTGCCCAACCCGTATTGGAAGCCTGAGTTGCGCGCGCAATCAGGCCTGGATGCGCCCGTGGCCGAGTATCTGGCGGCGCAACCCGATGTCGAGGAAATGTTCCAGGACATCTCCAGCTACCTGCTCAAATGGCTGCCACGCTTTGCCGCCAGCAACCGAGCCTATGTGACCATCGCCATCGGCTGCACTGGCGGGCACCACCGCTCCGTGTACCTGACCGAGCGCCTGGGCCAGGTCCTGCAAAAATCCCTGAAGAATGTCCAGGTTCGCCACCGCGACCTTAGCTGAAAGGATCTACCCCGCGATGCCAGCTCTGGAAATCGAGATCATCAATAAACTGGGCCTGCATGCCCGTGCCTCCGCCAAATTCGTCGGCGTGGCCGGGCAGTTCCCCTGCCAGATCCGCGCCGGCAGGACCCCGGACTCCATGGTCGACGGCAAAAGCATCATGGCCATGATGATGCTGGCTGCCGGCAAGGGCACCAAGATCCATCTGAAGACCGAAGGCGAGCAGGAACAGGAAGCGATGGACGCGCTGGTGGCGCTGATCAACAACTTCTTCGACGAAGGCGAGTAGGCCCGGGCGGGCACCTCAGCATACGGCCCTCAGGCGAGTGCCGTATCCATGACCATCATCAGGCAGAAACCGATACACAAGCCAAGACTGGCAAGCTTGTCATGGCCATTGCGACGCGACTCCGGAATCACTTCATGAGTGACCACCAGCAGCATCGCCCCCGCTGCCAGGGCCAGGCCCAGGGGCAACAGTACCTGCGCCAGGCTCACCAGCCAGGCGCAGAGCAAGGCAAAGACCGGCTCCACCAGACCTGAAGCCGCACCAATCAGGAACGCCTTGACCCGCGACATACCCGCCCCCGCCAATACCAGGGCAATCACCAGGCCTTCCGGTACATCCTGCAGGGCAATGCCCATGGCCAGGCTGTCCGCATCCGGCATGCCGCCTCCGGCCGACACCCCCACCGCCATCCCTTCAGGAATGTTGTGGGCAATGATGGCGAAGACAAACAGCCAGATACGCGGGGCAATCACCGGATGCGCAGGCGTCCCCACCAGCCCCTCCGGGCTGCCCCCCGAGACCTTGAGATCCACCAGGAACAGGCCAAAGGCCCCCAACATGATGCCGGCGCAGATCAGGCCGCTGGCGCCCCAGGCAGACAAGCCCAGGTCCTGGGCCGCAGCGATGCCGGGGACGATCAGCGAAAATGCCGTGGCCGCCAGCATCACTCCGGCACCAAAGCCCAGCAGGCTGTCGCTCACAGCCACCGGCATGCGCCGGATCACCAGCACCGGGACCGCCCCCAGCGCCGTGCCCAGCGCGCAGATCGAACCGCCCTGCAAGGCACGCAGCAAGCGCGGCTCCAGGTTCAGCCAGCTCAACCCTTGAGCCACCAGCAACGCCGTGCCCGCCAACAGCAACAGCGAACCGAAGGCATAACGGAACATTCGCCCGCTGCTGATTGCCAGTGTTTCAGTGCCCATAGTCGGCCTTAGATCTTGTTTTGATGGAAAGGTATCAAGCCATCGCGGCCTGGTAGCGCTGAGCGACTTCCGGCCAGTTGATGACGTTGTAGAAGGCGTTGATGTATTCCGGGCGGCGGTTCTGGTAGCGCAGGTAGTAGGCGTGCTCCCACACATCCAGACCGAGGATCGGCGTATTGCCGCTCATCAGCGGGCTGTCCTGGTTACCGCTGCTTTCCACCACCAGTTTCTTCTCCGGTGTCACGCTGAGCCAGGCCCAGCCACTGCCGAAACGGGTAAGTGCGGCCTTGGTGAAGGCTTCCTTGAAGCTCTCGAAACCACCCAGTTGCTGCTCGATGGCTTGCCCCAGGGCACCTTGGGGATAGCCGCCACCTTCGGGGGTCATCACCGCCCAGAACAGCGAATGGTTGGCATGCCCGCCGCCCTGGTTGATTACCGCAGCACGCAGTGTTTCCGGCAGTTGCTGAACGCTGGCTACCAGCTTTTCCACCTCCCACCCTGCCCATTCGGTCCCCTCGACGGCGGCGTTGAGGTTGTTGATGTAGGTCTGGTGATGCTTGGTGTAGTGGATTTCCATGGTTTGCGCATCGATGTGCGGTTCCAGGGCGTCGTAGGCGTAAGGCAGTGCAGGCAAGGTAAAGGACATATCAATGGGCTCCGCAAGAGGGGTTGTCTGGTTGCGGGCTGTCGGCTGAAAGGCCCGCGACGTTGCTGTCCAGCAAACGGTGAGTACGCGGGTATTCGCCGTGATCACCGATGAAATTCAGCAGTTCGACGTAGGTCTTGCTGCTTTGGCGCAAGGCCGCTTCCCGCAGAGCTGTGGGCAAGCGGCTGTCCTGCATGGTCTGCAGCAACCGCTGGTGGATGGCGCAGAGGTATTCCGCGCTCTCTTCCGGCTGATTAAGGCGCAGGTGCAGCTCTGCCAGGTTGTGATGGGAAATCACACAGGCCGCCACCGCTTCGTCGGCATCCGACCAGCGCTCGAACAGCACCTGGGCCAGGGCCAGCGCCTGCAGGTAGAACTCGCGAGCATCCACCAGCTCGCCCTGCATAAAGAGGCGATTGGCCCTTTCGATCGTGCGTTTCCAGTGCTCCATGGTGAGCCTCCAAAGCGGTGTCGGTGGGTTACACGCCGCCGGCAGTGAGCTTTTCCGGGTCCAGCAGGACCTCCAGCTGGCTGCGTGGCAGATCGGTATGTTCAAGGGCCACGTCGATCACCGGGCGCCCCTGCTTGTAGGCGGTCTTGGCGATTTCTGCAGCCTTCTGGTAGCCGATGATCGGGTTCAGCGCCGTGACCAGGATCGGGTTGCGCGACAGCGCTTCCTTGAGCTTGGGTTCGTTGACCTTGAAGCTGGCGATGGCCTTGTCTGCCAGCAGGCGGCTGGAGTTGGCCAGCAACTCGATGCTGCTCAGCAGGTTCTGGGCAATGATCGGCAACATCACGTTGAGCTCGAAATTGCCCGATTGCCCGGCCACAGTGATGGTGCTGTCGTTGCCGATGACCTGGGCGGCGACCATCGCGGTGGCTTCAGGGATCACCGGATTGACCTTGCCGGGCATGATCGACGAACCGGGCTGCAAACCTTCCAGCTCGATCTCGCCGAGCCCGGCCAGCGGGCCGGAGTTCATCCAGCGCAGGTCGTTGGCGATCTTCATCAACGACACCGCGGTAGCCTTGAGCTGGCCGGATACCGTCACCGCAGTGTCCTGGGAGCCGATCAGGGCGAAGAGGTTCTTGCCCGGGGTGAATTGCACCTGGGTCAGCTTGCTCAACTGCTGACTGAAACGCGCAGCGAACTCGGGATGTGCATTGATCCCGGTACCCACAGCGGTGCCGCCCTGAGCCAGAGATTGCAAGCTCGGCAGCAAATCCTGCAGGTGGCTGATATTGGCCTTGAGTTGCTGCGCCCAGCCCTCCAGCACCTGGCTCATGCGCACCGGCATCGCGTCCATCAGGTGAGTGCGGCCGGTCTTGATGAAGGGGTGCACCTGTACCGCCTTGCGTTCGATGACCTCCACCAGATGCACCAGGGCCGGCAGCAGTTGCTCATGCAGGGTTAGCGCAGCGCTGACATGAATGGTGGTGGGGATGATGTCGTTGCTGCTCTGGCCGCAGTTGACATGGTCATTGGGGTTGACCGGCTCACCCAGCAGGCGACTGGCCAGGGTTGCCAGTACTTCATTGGCGTTCATGTTGGAACTGGTGCCAGAGCCGGTCTGGAAAATGTCCACTGGGAAGTGCTGCATGAAATCACCTTCCAGCAGACCCTGGGCGGCATCGACGAGGGCCTTGCCCTGGGCTTCGCTGATCTGCCCCAGCTCGACGTTGGCCTTGGCTGCAGCCGCCTTGGCCAGGATCAGCGCACGGATGAAGGCTGCCGGCATGCGCTGGCCGCTGATGGGGAAGTTGTCCACCGCACGCTGGGTCTGGGCGCCGTACAGGGCCAGCTCCGGTACCTGCAGTTCGCCCATGCTGTCGCGTTCGATACGGGTATTACTCATCGGGAAATCCTTGCACCAGTTCTATCAGGGGAATGGAAGGCGGCAGCGAGCAGGTCGCCAACTGCCAGGCGTGGCTCTGCCAGCGCTTGAGCCGGCAATTGCACAAACACAACCGCTCCATGTCGCGCAACGGCCGCCAGGCATGGTCCAGGCACTGGCTGCGCCAATGCCAGGGCAGCGCCGTATCGGTTGCGGTATCGATCAATAAACGGAAGGAAGTTTCAGCGACGGTCCAGGCCGACATCGCGGTACAGCAGGCCAGGTAGCGGCCTTCGGCGAGGTAATGCTCGATCAGACGGGGCTCGTCCGGTTCCAGTGCGCAACGGATCTGGCGGCTCATCCAGCGCCAGCTTTCGAGGTAAGGCTGCTCGTGCAAGGCAGAACTCATGACCTGGGCTCATCGAATAATGATTTTCATTATTAAATGATATTGAGAATCAAATCAATCTGGCTTGTATGATTTTTGTCCAACTCCTATAGGGCCCGGCTTGCCGGCGAATGAGCCCTTGAGCCTGGTGCCGGATGTCAGGACGCTTTCACTGGCAAGCCAGCGCCTACAAAAATGGCGGGCATAAAAAACGCGCCACCTCGGGGAGGTGGCGCGTTGGGGGTGAAGCTGGGCGCGGTCAGCTGCCGGCGACGGTCATGCGCTCGATCAGCACCGAGCCGGTGCGGATGTTGCTACGCAGCTCCAGGTCGTTACCCACTGCGAGGATCTGCTTGAACATGTCCCGCAGGTTGCCGGCAATGGTCACTTCCTGCACCGCGAACTGAATCTCGCCGTTCTCGACCCAAAAACCCGCCGCACCGCGGGAGTAATCCCCGGTGACCATGTTCAGGCCATGGCCCATCAGCTCGGTCACCAGCAGGCCACGGCCCATGCGCCGCAGCAGCGCGGCCTGGTCTTCGTCGCCATGGGTGACGAACAGGTTGTGCACGCCACCGGCGTTGGCGGTGCTTGGCATGCCCAGCTTGCGCCCGGAATAGGTGCCGAGCACATAGGACACCAACTCGCCGTCCTGGACGAAAGGCTTGGCGTAAGTGGCCAGGCCATCGCCGTCGAAAGCCGAGCTGCCCATGGCGCGCATCAGGTGCGGGCGCTCATCGATGGTCATCCACTGCGGAAACAATTGTTGACCCAGGGCGCCTTCGAGGAAGGACGACTTGCGGTACAGATTGCCACCGGAAATCGCCCCGAGAAAACTGCCGAACAGGCCACCGGCCAGTTCTGCGGAAAACAGCACCGGCACTTCACAGGTGGGCACTGGACGGGCACCTAGCCGGCTGGCCGCGCGCTGGGCGGCACGCTGGCCGATGCTCGCCGGGTCGGCCAGCAACTGGCCCTGGCGATTGACGTCGTACCAGTAGTCGCGCTGCATCTGGCCATCCGCCTCGGCAATCATCACGCAGCTCAGGCTGTGGCGGGTGGACGCATAACCACCAATGAAGCCGTGGCTGTTGCCATACACCCGACAGCCCTGGTGGGTGCTGAGGGTGGTGCCGTCGGCATTCTTGATCCGGCTGTCGGCGGCAAAGGCCGCAGCCTCACAGGTCAGGGCCTGCTCGATGGCTTGTTCGGGGGTGATGTCCCAGGCGTGGAACAGGTCGAAGTCCTGCAGGTCCTTGGCCATCAAGGCCGCGTCGGCAAGGCCCGAGGCTTCGTCTTCGGAGGTGTGCTTGGCAATCGCCAGGGCCGCCGCCACGGTTTCGCGAATGGCCTCGGGGCCGCTGGCAGACGTACTGGCCGAACCCTTGCGCTGGCCCAGGTAGAGGGTGATGCCAAAGCCCTGGTCGCGGTTGAACTCGACGGTTTCCACTTCCCGCTGGCGCACCGAAGTCGACAGCCCCTGCTCCAGGGACACCGCCACTTCACAGGCGCTGGCCCCCTGGCGCTTGGCCTCGGCGATGATCTGCTCGACTTGCTCCTGCAGGGCCGGCAAAGCCTGTGGGCCGACGCTTTGTGCTGCACTCATGCTGTTCTCCACTCAAATTCTGCTTTCGATTAAGGCCGGCGAGCGACCGGGCCGGACAAGCGGCCCTCGACTGGTTATCATGGCGGCGTTTCTTTGCGGACTGCCACCATGGTTGATTCTTACGACGACTCCCTCGATGGGGAGAAAAGCAAATCCCAGGTCAAACGCGAGCTGCATGCTCTGGTTGATCTCGGCGAGCGCCTTACCACTCTCAAGCCCGACTTGCTGAACAAACTGCCCCTGACCGACGCCTTGCGCCGGGCCCTGGCGGATGCACCCAAGCACGTCGCCCATATCGCCCGAAAGCGCCACCTGCAGTTCATCGGCAAGCTGATGCGGGACCAGGACACCGACGCGATTCTGCAACTGCTTGACCAACTCGATGCCTCCACCCGGCAGTACAACGAACGCTTCCATAACCTGGAGCGTTGGCGCGACCGCCTGATCGGCGGCGGCGATGACGTGCTGGAAAAGTTCGTCGGCGAATACCCGGACGCCGATCGCCAGCAACTGCGCTCCCTGATCCGTCAGGCCCAGCATGAGCTGGCGCATAACAAGGCACCGGCCTCAAGCCGTAAAATCTTCAAGTACATCCGCGAGCTGGACGAGACTCAACGCGGCCTGCGCTGAGCCTTGCCACGGGTGAGCTGCCTGGCAGTTCACCCGACGCCCTCCCTCCTTATGCCCCAGTGCCACCCACGGTGATCGCATCGATCTTCAGGGTCGGCTGGCCGACGCCCACTGGCACCGATTGCCCATCCTTGCCGCAGGTGCCGACGCCACTGTCCAGGGACAGGTCATTACCCACCATCGATACCCGGCTCATGGCTTCCGGACCGTTGCCGATCAAGGTCGCGCCCTTGACCGGGGCGGTGATCTTGCCGTCTTCGATCAGGTAGGCCTCGCTGGTGGAGAACACGAATTTGCCGCTGGTGATATCCACCTGGCCGCCGCCGAGGTTGGCGCAGTAGATGCCCTTCTTCACCGAAGCGATGATTTCCGCCGGATCGCTTTCGCCACCCAGCATGTAGGTGTTGGTCATGCGCGGCATCGGCAGGTGCGCATAAGACTCGCGGCGACCGTTGCCGGTGCGGGCCACGCCCATCAGCCGGGCATTGAGCTTGTCCTGCATGTAGCCCTTGAGCACGCCGTTCTCGATCAGCGTGGTGCATTCGGTGGGGGTGCCTTCGTCGTCCACGCTCAGGGAACCACGGCGCCCGGCCAGGGTGCCGTCGTCGACGATGGTGCAGAGCTTGGAAGCCACCATTTCGCCCATGCGACCGCTGTAGGCCGAACTGCCCTTGCGGTTGAAGTCGCCCTCCAGGCCGTGGCCCACGGCTTCGTGCAGCAGCACTCCGGACCAGCCGGAGCCCAGCACCACCGGCAGGGTTCCGGCCGGCGCCGGAATGGCTTCCAGATTGACCAGCGCCTGGCGCAGGGCTTCACGGGCATAACCCATGGCCCGATCCTCACTGAGGAAATAGCGGTAGTCGGTACGCCCGCCGCCGCCATGGCCACCGCGCTCGCGGCGACCGTTCTGCTCGACAATGACGCTGACATTGAAACGCACCAGCGGCCGCACGTCCGCCGCCAGGCCGCCATCGGTAGAGGCCACCAGGATCCGCTCCCAGACCCCGGCCATACTCACGCTGACCTGCTGGATGCGCGGATCCAGGGCACGGGTTGCGGCGTCAACGCGCTTGAGCAGCTCGACCTTCTCGGCCCGGCTGATGACTTCCAGGGGGTTGTCCGGCGCATACAGCTGCGCCACGTCCTGGGTCGAGAACGCCTGCACGGTGCCGTTTTGCCCGGCCCGGGAAATCGAGCGCGCCGCCCGGGCGGCGAGCCCCAGGGCCTCCAGGGTGATGGCATTGCTGTAGGCGAAGCCGGTCTTCTCACCGGATTGCGCACGCACCCCAACTCCCTGGTCGAGGTTGAAACTGCCTTCCTTGACGATTCCGTCTTCCAGGGACCAGGACTCGGAAATCTGCCCCTGGAAATACAGATCGGCGGCATCGATGCCCGGGCCGGCCAGATCCCCCAGCACGCCTTGCAAGCTTTCGATGGTCACGCCGCCCGGGGCTAGTAGATGTTCACTGACAGAGGACAACAACCCGCTCATATGTTTTGGCCTTAAATTCGTCGTACTTATGCAAGCCGTTGCACGCCTTGCGAGAAAATGCGCCGGTGACTGAACACCGGCATCCGCGCCCGGATGGACGTCTGTTCGCTGCTGTCGCGCTCGGCCAGCAGCACGCCTTGACCTTGATCCTGTTGCGCCACTATCCGCCCCCAGGGGTCGATGATCGCGGCATGGCCGTAGGTTTCCCGCGGGCCGGGATGCACGCCGCCCTGGGCCGCCGCCAGCACATAGCACTGGGTCTCGATGGCACGGGCGCGAATCAGCACCTCCCAATGGGCCGCACCGGTGACCGCGGTAAACGCCGAAGGCGCGGTGATCAACTCGGCGCCAGCGGCGCGCAACTCGCTGTACAGCTCGGGAAAGCGCAGGTCATAACAGACTGTAAGGCCGACTCTTCCCACCGGCGTATCCGCCACCACCACCCGGTCTCCATGAGCATAGTCATCGGATTCACGGTAGCGCCCGCGATTGTCCGCCACATCGACATCGAACAGGTGCAGCTTGTCGTAGCGCGCCACGAACTGCCCCTGGTCATCCACCAGCAACGAACAGGCATTGGACTTGGCCTCGGGCTGATCGACGGGGGGCAACGGCAAAGTGCCGGCCACTATCCATAACCTGAGGTCGCGGGCGGCCTGTTTCAACCAGGGCAGGATCGGACCTTCGCCCAGCGCTTCGGCGCGACCAATGGCCGCCATGTCGCGGCGCCCCATGGCGGCGAAGTTTTCCGGCAGGACGGCCAGCTTTGCACCGCCGGCAGCAGCCTGTTCGAGCAGGCTCCGAGCCTGCTGCAGATTGGCCAGGACATCGCTCTGGCTGACCATTTGAATCACCGCAAGAGACATGGCGAACTCCTTGTAGGGTAGGCCGCCATGCTACTCCATAGGCGCGAATCGAGGATTCTCAAAACGGTTTGTCGAAGGTGATTTTCGGCTCTTTCCATGGGCCTTTGACGTTGTATTTGACGCTGGCGAAGCGCGCCACGCGGTCACCGATCAGCTTGTCGATCAGGAACAACGCCCCGCCCACCGCTGGCGCACCGACAATCAGCGCGGCAATCGGCAGGTTGTTGGTCACCGGCAGGGTCACCAGCAGCTTGGCGTCCACCTGGTCGGCCACCATGTCCAGGGTGCCATTGAGCTCCAGGTTGCTCGACGGCCCGGTCAGGGTGATCGGCTCGCGAGTGACGTAAACGCCATTGCTCGCCGCCAGCACGCCCCGGACCCGGTCATAGCTCAAGCCCTTGCCGAACAGGTCGGAGAAGTCCAGGCGCAGGCGGCGACCGATGGAGTTGAAGTTGAGCAGGCCGAACACCCGCAAGGCCTGGGCCCCGCCCTCGACTTCGACGAACTGGCCCTTGCGCAGGGTAGCGTCCAGGCTGCCGGAGAAGCGCTTCAAGCCCACCCAGGCCGGCGAGCCCGGCCAGCGGCCATCGACGTCCAGGTGAAAGTCTTCACTGGTCACGGTCGGGGCGAAGCCCCAGCCCTTGAGCACGTCCGCCAGGTTCTTGCCGCCAATGCGGCCCCGGTACCAACTGTTGCTGGCACCGGCCTGGCCTTCCCAGCCGCCCTCCCCCTGCAACTGCATGCCCTTGAGGCCCAGGTCCAGGCCATTGAAGACCATGCCCCTGGACGTCGGCCGCACCTTGAGCGCCCAACGACCGATCAGGTCCTGGCCCTGGAACAGCTGGGCAATGGAAATATCCAGGGGCGGAACGCTCTTGGGATCCACCGAGGCCAGGGGGTCGGGCGCATTTTCATCGGCCTGCGCTGCCGGATCGGCAGCCGGCAGGCGCACGTACGCCATGTCGATGGCCATCGGCGCCGCCTTGGCATCGGGAATCCCGACCTTGCCTTTGGCCTGCTGGCTGTCGATCTGCAACTCCCAGGCAGCGGGCTTGCGCGCCAGCAACAGGTTGACCTGGTCCAGGGTGGTGCCAAAGGCACTGAGCTTGCCGACCTTGAAGTCCGCGCTGCTGAGCAACTGTTTGGCGCTGCCTCCCGGATCCTGCCCGGCGTAGCGATCCACCAGGGCTTTCCAGGGTTCCACGTCCAGCTCGGAGAGAATTCCTCGTATCCGCAGCCCTTTGCTCGGTGGCAGCAAGGCCGCGCCATCGCCGAGGAACAGCTCGCCTCGCCCCTCGGCGAGCTTGCCGCTGGGCGCCGCAAAGGTGAAGTCGGCCAGTTCGCCGTAGTTGAACCAATAGCGCCGCTCGGCCCCTTGCAGAGTCATGCGAAATACGCTGTTGCGCCCGGTGCTGGCCGCCATGCCGAACGGCGCCGGCAGGTCCACCGCTACGCCCTTGAGACTGGAACTGACCATCAACTGGCTGTCGGCTCCGTCCAGGTTCAGTTGCAACTGGTAGGGCACCTCGCCGGACACCGGCAACGGCTGGCCGACTTTCAACCAGTCGGTAAGCTTCTTGACCGCAACCTGGCCCTTGGCAACCACCCGAGTGTTGGGTTTGCCCGGTTTGCCATCGGCGAAGATCTGCGCCGTGACCGGCCGCTCGAACGCCTGGGCACTGATGCCCTCGCCACTCAGGCCCTTGGCACTATCGAAGCGGAAATCGCCCTTGAGCTGGGTCAGTTCCAGCTCAGGCTCACTGAGCTTAAGGCGCGCCTTGTCGGTCTTGAACGCCACCACGATCTTCGGCTCCTGGCCCTTGACCAGGGGAATATCCAGATCCAGCGTGCCCTGCAGCTCGCCCTCGCCATGCCAGCCGGCAAAGGTCGAGCCGGTGCCGATCGGCGCTTCCTGGAGAATTTTCACGCCATCGCCCAGGCCACCGGCAAAGGCGCCATCGATGTACATGTGGCTGTCCTGCCCGCTGGCAGCATGGGGAATGTTGACGAAGACATCCCGCACCTTGGTGTCCAGCAACTGGCCTTTGCTGGCGACGATGCGCACGCCGCTGTCTTCGATGAACACATCGCCGCTGACCTTGGTCAGGTGCGGCCAGCCCGGCTGGAACGCCAGCTCGGTGTCATGCACCTTAAAGAACAGGCTGATGCTGCGGGCGGCCTCGACGGCGTCATGGTTCAGCGACCCCTGGTACTGGAAGAAACCCTGGTCCACCGCGCCCTTGAGGATCGCCGTGCGCAGCCATTCATCCACACCGGCGTTGAGCACCTGGGGCAGGTACTTGGCGGTATAGCGCCCATCGCCGTCCACCAGGCCGACTCGCAGGTCCATGTAGTCTTCCTGGCTGTGGTCGAAATGCAGGCGGATCAGGAAGTCGCCGGCGATCTTGCCCTCTTCGCCCAGCACCTTCAGGTAGGGGGCAATCAGGGTGAAGCCTTCCTTGTCGAGCTTCCAGGTCAGGGTGGCGTTGGCCTGGATGTACTGCCAGGGCTTGGCGAAGATCGGGTACAGGTGCAGGGAGAAATCCTTGCTGTCCATGCGCAGCTCGCCCTTGCCCAGGTCGCCGCTGATGCTGCCGCTGACATTTCGTGCTGCTGGAGCACCGTGATAGGCATCGAAGCCAACCCGGTCTAGGTTCGCGGCGAAGCTCAGGCGCTGGTCGCCAGTGTTCTGGGGACGGTAGTCGAGCAGCACGTTGCGCAGGCCACCAGTGACTTTCAGTCGGTCGATGGCCGTGGCCAGGCCTTCCGGCAAGGGCGCCAGGGCATCGAGGATCGGGGTGATCGGCTTCAGGTCCAGGCGGTCGGCCTGCACATGCCAGAGTTCTTCCTGCTGCTCGGTCGCGTTGCGCTGCTGCACCTGCACACGGGATTCCCAGCGGGTCTCGCCGAGGTTCAGCGCCAGGGAATCAAGCTGCACCTGCAGGCCCTGCTCGTCACGCTGGAAGTAGGCATTCAAGGCCAGGTTGCTCAGGGACACCGGCTTGCGCTCGGCATAGGCCCCGGTAAATTGCGGGGCATTCAAGCGCAACGTGGCGTTTTGCACTCCCCCCTTGGCCCACTTCAGCCACAGCTCGCCACCCGCTTTGAGCTCGGAGAGCTTCCACTCCCGGGTCAGCCGGGCCGGCACCCAACGCGACCAGTCGCTTTGCGGCAGGCTCAGGTACAAGTCGGCCTCGGCATCGCGCCAGGCTTCGGCCCGCATCCTGGTGCGCAGGTTCATTGCCAGGGGCTGGCCGTCCGGCAGGGTCAGGCGCAGGTCCAGGCGCTGGCGGCTGGTGCCGCTACGCAGATTGAGCCCGACGTAGGTCAGCGCCACGGGCTGGTGGTCCAGAGGCTGCAAGGTGACCTGGCTGTCCAGCAGCGCCAGCTCGGCAACCTGTTGCAGGCGGCCCAGCAACTGCTGGGGGTCCATCGGCTGGTCCTGTTGCACCGGCAGGCCTTCAAGCTGCCACTGGCCGTCCGTGCCCTCTTTCAGGCTCAGGCTCAGGCCGCTGAGCTCCAGGCGGCCGATCCGCAGGTCACGGGCCAGCAGGCTGCCGAGCATATCCGGCGCCACGCTCACCTGATCCAGGCGCAGCGCATTGGCGCCCTCGCCCACCTGCACGTCGTGGGCCAGCAGGATCGGCGACAAGCCGCTCCAGCGCCCCTCCAGGCTGCCGATATGTACCGGCAAGCCCACGGCCTGCTGCACCTTGGCCTCGACCTCGGGCTGGTATTCGGCCACCAGCGGGGTCAGTTCCCGGCCCAGGCTGACATACAAGGCAGTCGCCACCAGCGCCAGCGCACAGAAGCCAAGCCCCCAGCGAATCAGCGTGGTGAACAGGCGCATCAGCCGCTCCATTTCAGTTGGCTCCCAGGGTAAAAGTCATGCAAAAAGCTGAAGCCAGCCATTTCCACGGATATAGAACACGCGGAATCAGAGCAGCACCACGTCGTATTGTTCCTGGGAATACATGGTTTCGACCTGGAACCTGATGGTCCGGCCGATAAACCCCTCCAGCTCCGCCACGTTGCCCGACTCTTCGTCCAGCAGCCGGTCGACCACCTTCTGATTGGCCAGCACCCGATACCCTTCTGCCTGATAAGCCCGGGCCTCGCGGAGGATTTCTCGGAATATTTCGTAACAGACGGTTTCCGGGGTTTTCAACTTGCCCCGCCCCTGGCAACTGCTGCAAGGCTCGCACAGCACCTGCTCCAGGCTCTCGCGGGTACGCTTGCGGGTCATCTGCACCAGGCCCAGCTCGGTGATGCCGATGATGTTGGTCTTGGCGTGGTCACGCTCCAGCTGTTTTTCCAGGGTGCGCAATACCTGGCGCTGGTGCTCTTCATCTTCCATGTCGATGAAGTCGATGATGATGATCCCGCCCAGGTTGCGCAGGCGCAGTTGCCGGGCAATGGCGGTGGCCGCCTCGAGGTTGGTCTTGAAGATGGTTTCCTCAAGGTTGCGATGACCGACGAAGGCCCCGGTGTTGACGTCGATGGTGGTCATGGCTTCCGCCGGGTCTACCACCAGGTAGCCTCCGGACTTGAGCGGCACCTTGCGCTCCAGGGCTTTCTGGATTTCGTCCTCGACGCCGTACAGGTCGAAGATCGGCCGCTCGCCGGGGTAGTGCTCCAGGCGGTCGGCGATTTCCGGCATCAGTTCGGCCACGAACACCGTGGTCTTCTGGAAGGTTTCCCGGGAGTCGATGCGGATCTTCTCGATCTTCGGGCTCACCAGGTCGCGCAGGGTGCGCAGCGCCAGGCCCAGATCCTCGTAGATCACATTGGGTGCGCCGATGGTCTTGATCTGCGTGCCGATCTGGTCCCAGAGCCGGCGCAGGTAACGGATGTCCATCATGATCTCATCGGCCCCGGCGCCTTCGGCGGCGGTGCGCAGGATAAAACCACCGGCCTCCTTGATGCCTTCCTGGGCCACGCAATCACTGACGACCTGCTTCAGGCGCTCACGCTCGGCTTCGTCCTCGATCTTCAGCGAGATACCGACATGGGCGGTACGCGGCATGTACACCAGATAGCGGGAAGGGATCGACAACTGAGTGGTCAGGCGCGCGCCCTTGGAACCGATGGGGTCCTTGGTGACTTGCACCACCAGGCTCTGCCCTTCGTGTACCAGCGCGCTGATGCTCTCTACCGCCGTGCCTTCGCGGGTGGAAATTTCCGAGGCGTGGATAAACGCCGCCCGGTCCAGGCCGATATCGACGAAGGCCGCCTGCATGCCCGGCAAGACCCGCACCACCTTGCCCTTGTAGATATTGCCGACGATCCCCCGGCGCTGGGTGCGCTCGACGTGAACCTCTTGCAGCACTCCGTTTTCGACCACCGCCACGCGTGATTCCATCGGCGTGATGTTGATCAGAATCTCTTCACTCATGGCAGTGTCTCGTTCAGGCGTGTTCATAGAGGGCCGCAGCAATCGGGTACGGCGCTTTAGCGCACTGGAAGGTTTTGCCAACAGGGTATGCCGAAATGCCCGAGCAGTTCTGCGGTTTCGCACACCGGCAAGCCGACCACCGCGGAATAACTGCCATTGAGGCCGGCGACAAACACCGCTGCCAGTCCCTGGATAGCATAGCCACCGGCTTTGTCGCAGGGCTCGCCGCTGGCCCAGTAGAGCGCGGCCTCTGCAGGCGAGATCGGGCGAAAACGTACCAGGCTGCGCACCACTCGCGACTCGCAGCGTTCACCGTCAAGCAAGGCAATGGCGGTGAACACTTCATGCTCACGCCCCGAAAGCGCCATGAGCATCTGCAGGGCATCCGCCTGATCCAGCGGTTTGCCGAGGATCCGCCCATCGAGCACCACCGCGGTGTCGGCCCCCAGCACACAGGCCGGGGCCTGGGATTCACTGCTGGTGATCAGCCCGCGCCCCGCCGCAGCCTTGCCTCGGGCCAGGCGCTCGACGTAGGCGGCAGGAGACTCATCGGCCAGCGGGGTTTCATCGATATCCGCACTGATGGCGGTGAACGGCACGCCGATCTGCGTCAGCAACTCACGCCGACGAGGCGAACCGGAAGCGAGGTAAAGCGGATTCATCAAGACATCTCCCTGTCGAGGTGCGGGCCAATGCCTGACCGAATTAATTGATTTTGAAACGTCGACGCAAGCCGCGCAGGCCGAAGCTGACCCAGGGCCACAACAAGGCACTGACCAGGGCCGGCAGCACCAGGGCCAGGGTCGGCTGGCGGTTGCCGGTCAGGGCGCTGAGCCAGAGTTGCACCAACTGCGCCAGGCCGAAGATCACCAGGATCACCAGGCTCTGCTGCCACATCGGGAACATCCGCAGGCGCTGTTGCAGCGACAGTACAAGGAAGGTGATCAGCGTCAGGATCAGGGCATTCTGCCCCAGCAGGGTGCCGTAGAGCACATCCTCTGCCAGCCCCAGGCACCAGGCAGTGACCATGCCGACCTTGTGCGGCAGGGCCAGGGCCCAGAACGCCAGCAACAGCGCCAGCCACAGCGGACGCAGGATCTCCATGAACTGCGGCAAGGGCGAGACACTGAGCAGCAGCCCGATAAGGAAGGTCAACCAGACGATCCAGCCATTTCGCGAATAGGTGCTACCCGCCATTATTCTCTTCCTCCGGTGGTAGCCGGTGCTGCTGCCGGTGGTTTGGCAGCGGCCGGTTTCACCACAGGTTTATGGACCGGCTTGGCCGGAGCGTGAGCCGCGGGTTTGGCCGGGGTCGCCGGCGCAGCAGGAGTCGCAGTGGCGGGCGCAGCCCCGGCGTTTGCCGCCGCGGCCGGCTTGGGCACGGTGGCGGGAACCACCGGCGCGGCGCTGGCGCCCTGCTGGTCCTGGGCTTCCTGGGCCTGGGCGGCGTCGTTGGCACGCTCTTCGGCGGTACGCGGATCGCTGAATACCAGCAGCAGGTAGCGGCTGCGATTCAGCGCAGCGGTGGGTACCGCCCGCACAATGGCGAACGGCTGGCCGGAGTCGTGGATCACTTCCTTGACCGTGGCCACCGGGTAGCCAGCGGGGAAACGCTGGCCCAGACCGGAGCTGACCAGCAGGTCGCCTTCCTTTATATCTGCGGTGTCGGCCACATGGCGCAACTCCAGGCGCTCCGGATTGCCGGTGCCGCTGGCGATGGCGCGCAGGCCGTTGCGGTTGACCTGTACCGGAATGCTGTGGGTGGTGTCAGTGAGCAGCAGTACGCGGGAGGTGTAGGGCATCAACTCCACCACCTGGCCCATCAGGCCACGGGCATCGAGCACCGGCTGGCCGAGGAACACGCCATCGCGCTCACCTTTATTGATGATGATGCGGTGGGTAAAGGGGTTCGGGTCCATGCCGATCAACTCGGCCACTTCAACCTTCTCGTTGACCAGCGCCGAGGAATTGAGCAACTCGCGCAGGCGCACGTTCTGCTCGGTGAGGGCGGCAAGCTTTTGCATGCGCCCCTGCAACAGCAGGTTTTCGGTCTTGAGTTTTTCGTTTTCAGCGACCAGCTCGGTACGGCTGCCGAACTGACTGGCCACGCCTTGCCATAGCCGCTGCGGCAGGTCGGTGATCCAGTAGGACTGCATCAACACCAGCGACATTTGGCTACGCACTGGCTTGAGCAGTGTGAAGCGGGCATCGACCACCATCAGTGCGACCGAAAGAACGACCAGCACCAGAAGGCGCACGCCTAATGAGGGGCCTTTGGCGAAAAGCGGTTTAATAAGCCGCTCCTCCCAGGCAAATGTTGTGTTTATTCATACGGCATCAAACCGGCCTGGATGCAGACTGACAGAAGATAAACGCCACAGGCAGCACTGCAAAGTGCTGCCTGTGAGCGCAACAGCATAGATGCAACCGGCGAAGTTATTCGCTGGAGAGCAGGTCCATGGTGTGTTTGTCCATCATTTCCAATGCACGGCCACCGCCGCGAGCAACACAGGTCAGCGGGTCTTCGGCAACGATCACCGGCAGGCCGGTTTCCTGGGCCAGCAGCTTGTCCAGATCACGCAGCAGCGCGCCACCACCGGTCAGCACCAGGCCGCGCTCGGCGATGTCCGAGGCCAGTTCCGGAGGCGATTGCTCCAGGGCGCTTTTCACCGCCTGAACGATGGTTGCCAGGGACTCTTGCAGAGCCTCCAGCACTTCATTGGAGTTCAAGGTGAAGGCACGTGGCACGCCTTCGGCCAGGTTACGGCCGCGGACGTCGACTTCACGCACTTCGCCGCCCGGGTAGGCGGTGCCGATTTCCTGCTTGATGCGCTCGGCGGTGGATTCACCGATCAGGCTGCCGTAGTTGCGACGCACGTAGGTGATGATCGCTTCGTCGAAGCGGTCGCCGCCAACCCGTACGGATTCGGCGTAGACCACACCGTTCAGGGAGATCAGGGCGATTTCAGTGGTACCACCACCGATGTCCACGACCATCGAACCGCGGGCTTCTTCAACCGGCAGGCCGGCACCGATCGCAGCAGCCATCGGCTCTTCGATCAGGAACACTTCACGGGCACCGGCGCCAAGGGCCGATTCACGGATGGCGCGACGCTCAACCTGGGTGGACTTGCATGGAACGCAGATCAGCACACGCGGGCTGGGCTGCAGAAAGCTGTTTTCGTGAACCTTGTTGATGAAGTACTGCAGCATCTTTTCGCAAACGCTGAAGTCGGCGATCACGCCGTCTTTCATCGGACGAATGGCTGCGATGTTGCCCGGGGTACGACCGAGCATGCGCTTGGCCTCAGTACCAACCGCGACAACACTTTTCTGATTACCGTGGGTCCGAATGGCCACAACCGATGGTTCATTCAGGACAATACCGCGCTCGCGCACGTAAATAAGGGTGTTGGCAGTGCCCAGGTCAATGGAAAGATCGCTGGAAAACATGCCACGCAGTTTCTTGAACATGGGAAAGGGACCCTAGGCAACGCGTGGGTAAAAAAGTGCGGCAAACTCTAACAACGACAGGGATTTTGGGCAAGGCGCCAATATGTTAAATTGGCCGCTTTTCTGTGCACCAACCCCCACAATCGCGGCCATAAGACCGTAGAAATGCGGTAGTGTTCCGACAATCTAACACGCGGACGAAATCCGTTTTTGTTTTCCACTGGAGAATCCCATGGCGCTTGAACGCTCCGACGTGGAAAAAATCGCTCATTTGGCCAGCATCAAGCTCAATGAAGGCGATCTTCCACACATCACCTCCGCCCTGAACAGCATTCTCGGGCTGGTGGATGAAATGCAGGCAGTCGATACCGACGGTATCGAGCCCCTGGCTCACCCCCTGGAAGCCAGCCAGCGCCTGCGCGCAGACGTTGTGACCGAGTCCAATCATCGCGAGGCCTATCAGTCCATCGCACCAGCGGTCGAAAGCGGCCTGTACCTGGTTCCGAAAGTCATCGACTAAAGGGAAAGAGCCTGCAATGCATCACATGACTCTGGCCGAGATCGCCCGCGGCCTCGCCGACAAGAAATTCTCCTCTGTAGAACTGACCCAGACCCTGCTGGCGCGCATCGCCGAGCTGGATCCTAAGATCAACAGCTTCATCAGCCTCACCCAGGACCTGGCACTGTCCCAGGCCAAGGCCGCCGACGAGCGTCGCGCCAATGGTGAGAGCGGTGCCCTGCTGGGCGCGCCGATCGCCCACAAGGATCTGTTCTGCACCCAGGGCATCCGCACCAGCTGCGGGTCGAAGATGCTCGACAACTTCAAGGCGCCCTACGACGCCACCGTGGTCGCCAAGCTGGCCGCTGCCGGGGCCGTGACCCTGGGCAAGACCAACATGGACGAATTCGCCATGGGCTCGGCCAACGAGTCGAGCTGGTACGGTGCGGTGAAAAACCCGTGGAACCTGGAACACGTACCCGGCGGCTCGTCCGGCGGTTCCGCTGCGGCGGTCGCTGCGCGCCTGCTGCCAGCCGCCACGGCCACCGACACCGGCGGCTCGATCCGCCAGCCCGCCGCCTTCACCAACCTCACCGGCCTGAAGCCGACCTATGGTCGCGTTTCCCGTTGGGGCATGATCGCCTACGCCTCCAGCCTCGATCAGGGTGGCCCGCTGGCCCGCACCGCCGAAGACTGCGCAATCCTGCTGCAAGGCATGGCCGGCTTCGACCCGAACGATTCCACCAGCATTGATGAACCTGTACCGGACTACAGCGCCGGCCTCACCGGCTCGCTGCAGGGCCTGCGCATCGGCGTGCCGAAGGAATACTTCAGCGCCGGCCTGGACCCGCGCATCGCCGAGCTGATCCACAACAGCATCAAGGAGCTGGAAAAGCTCGGTGCGGTGATCAAGGAAATCAGCCTGCCGAACATGCAGCACGCCATCCCCGCGTACTACGTGATCGCCCCGGCGGAAGCCTCTTCCAACCTGTCGCGGTTCGACGGCGTGCGCTTCGGTTACCGTTGCCAGAACCCGGAAAACCTGGAAGACCTGTACAAGCGCTCCCGCGGCGAAGGCTTCGGCAGCGAAGTGCAGCGCCGGATCATGGTCGGTGCCTACGCACTGTCCGCCGGCTACTACGATGCCTACTACCTCAAGGCGCAGAAAATCCGCCGCCTGGTGAAGAACGACTTCATGAGCGCGTTCAACGAAGTCGACATCATCCTCGGCCCGACCACGCCCAACCCGGCCTGGAAGCTCGGCGCCAAGAGCAGCGACCCGGTCGCTGCATACCTGGAAGACGTCTACACCATCACCGCCAACCTCGCGGGCCTGCCGGGCCTGTCGATGCCGGCCGGCTTCGTCGACGGCTTGCCGGTCGGCGTGCAACTGCTCGCCCCGTATTTCCAGGAAGGCCGCTTGCTCAACGTTGCGCACCAGTATCAGTTGAACACTGACTGGCACACCCGCACCCCAACCGGCTTCTGAGGAGACACACATGCAATGGGAAGTCGTGATCGGGCTGGAGATTCATACCCAGCTCACCACTCAATCGAAGATTTTCTCCGGTAGCTCCACCGCCTTCGGTGCCGAGCCCAACACCCAGGCCAGCCTGGTCGACCTGGGCATGCCCGGCGTGCTGCCAGTGCTGAACCAGGAAGCGGTGCGCATGGCGGTGATGTTCGGCCTGGCGGTAGACGCCGAGATCGGCCAGCACAACGTGTTCGCCCGCAAGAACTACTTCTACCCGGACCTGCCCAAGGGCTACCAGATCAGTCAGATGGAACTGCCGATCGTCGGCAAGGGCCACCTGGACATCCCCCTGGAAGACGGCACCGTGAAACGCGTCGGCATCACCCGCGCGCACCTGGAAGAAGACGCCGGCAAGAGCCTGCACGAAGAGTTCAACGGCGCCACCGGCATCGACCTGAACCGCGCCGGCACGCCGCTGCTGGAAATCGTTTCCGAGCCTGACATGCGCAGCGCCAAGGAAGCCGTGGCCTACGTCAAGTCGATCCACGCCCTGGTGCGCTACCTGGGCATCTGCGACGGCAACATGGCCGAGGGCTCCCTGCGTTGCGACTGCAACGTCTCGGTCCGCCCCAAGGGCCAGGTCGAGTTCGGCACTCGCTGCGAGATCAAGAACGTCAACTCGTTCCGCTTCATCGAGAAGGCCATCAACTCCGAGATCCGGCGCCAGATCGAGCTGATCGAAGACGGTGGCAAGGTGATCCAGCAGACCCGCCTGTACGACCCGAACAAGGACGAAACCCGTCCGATGCGCAGCAAGGAAGAAGCCAACGACTACCGTTACTTCCCCGACCCGGACCTGCTGCCCGTGGTCATCGAGGACTCCTTCCTCGACCAGGTACGCGCCACCTTGCCTGAGCTGCCACCACAGAAACGCGAGCGCTTCCAGGAGCAGTTCGGCCTGTCGGTGTACGACGCCAGCGTGCTGGCCACCAGCCGTGAGCAGGCGGACTACTTCGAGAAAGTCGCCAGCATCGCCGGTGACGCCAAGCTCGCCGCCAACTGGGTCATGGTCGAGCTGGGCAGCCTGCTGAACAAGCAGGGCCTGGAAATCGACGAAGCCCCGGTCTCGGCTGAACAACTGGGCGGCATGCTGCTGCGGATCAAGGACAACACCATCTCCGGCAAGATCGCCAAGACCGTGTTCGAAGCCATGGCCAATGGCGAGGGCAACGCCGACGAGATCATCGACAAGCGGGGCCTCAAGCAAGTCACCGACAGCGGCGCGATCTCGGCGGTGCTCGATGAGATGCTCGCGGCCAACGCCGAACAGGTCGAACAGTACCGTGCCGCCGATGAGGCCAAGCGCGGCAAGATGTTCGGCTTCTTCGTCGGCCAGGCGATGAAAGCGTCCAAAGGCAAAGCCAACCCGCAACAGGTCAACGAGCTGCTCAAGAGCAAGCTCGAGGGCTGATCGCGGTTTAACCGCAAGCGGCCCAGGCTGCTTGCGCGTGACGAGGGAGCGTGCTCCCGTTCGGTCCCACAGCGACTGCAAACCGGCCGGCGCCGTTCCAGCAAGGAACATCGCCGTCGGCTTGCGGTCTGCCAGACAGACCAGCGGGAGTACGCTCCCTCGCCACATCAACCATCGGAGCTCCCGAATGAAGCGTCTGGTTGCCACTAGCGCCCTGCTCGCTCTGCTCACCGGCTGCGCCACCAGCCACGTCATCGACCCCCGGGGTTATGACGCCACCGGCACCGCCTCCTATTACGGCGCTCGGCACCACGGCAATCGCACCGCCAGTGGCGAGCCCTTCGATCAGAACGGCCTGACCGCCGCCCACCGCGAACTGCCATTCGGCACCCGGGTACAGGTCACCAACCTGGGCAACGACAAGAGCGTCGTGGTACGTATCAACGACCGAGGCCCGCACACCCGAGGCCGCCTGATCGACCTGTCCCGCGCCGCCGCCCAACAACTGGACATGCTGCGCAGCGGAACTGCCAAAGTCCGCGTCCAAGCCCTCAGCGACTGACCCCAGGAGCCCACGCCATTACCGCCTTTGCCGAACTGCCCCTGCTCAGCCTGATCCAGCTCATCAGCGGCCTGCTGATGCTGATCGCCGGCGCCGAACTGCTGGTGCGCGCGGCCATCCGCCTGGCTGCACGCCTGCACATGCGCCCACTGATCATTGGCCTGAGCATCGTCGCCTTCAGCAGCAGCGCGCCACAAATGGCCATCAGCCTGCAGGCAACCCTGGCCGATAACACCGACATTGCCGTGGGCAGCGTGATCGGCAGCAGCATTTTCAACATTTTGGTGACCCTCGGCCTGTCCGCGCTGATCATCCCGCTGCGGGTCTCGCGGCAACTGGTGCGCCTGGACATCCCGCTGATGATCGGCGCCAGCCTGCTGGTGTTCGTGCTGGCCTACAACGAACAACTCAGCCCCAGCGACGGCCTGATCCTGCTGGCAGCCCTGGTGCTGTACCTGGGCCTGCTGTTGCGCCAGTCCCGCCATTCGCAGCGCCCCCACTCACCCGCACCGGCCGGCCAGCGCAGTTGGGCACCGCGCATCAGCAGCCTGCTGATGGTCCTGCTCGGCCTCGGCCTGCTGGTCTTCGCCGGGCACTTGCTGCTGGGCGCCGCCGTCTCCGTGGCCGACGACCTGGGGCTGTCCGAGCGGGTCATGGGCCTGACCGTGATCGCCGTCAGCACCTCCCTGCCCCAGCTCGCCACTTCGCTGCTGGCGGCCCTGCGCGGCCAGCGCGAGATTGCCGTGGGCAACATCATCGGCAGCAACCTGTTCAACCTGCTGGGAGTGCTGGGCTTCACCGCCCTGGTGGCACCGACACCTCTTTCGGTCTCGCCCAATGCCCTGGACTTCGACCTGCCGGTCATGCTCGGCGTGGCCGTGCTGTGCCTGCCGGTGTTCTATTCCGGATACCGCGTGACCCGGGCCGAAGGCCTGCTGTTCCTGGGCTTGTACCTGGCTTACGGGCTGCATGTGGTGTCCTTCACCACCGGCATGCCTCTGGCCGGCAAGCTGGAACACCTGATGCTGTTTTTCGTCCTGCCAGCGCTGGTGGCGTTCCTGCTGTTCAGTTCGCTGCGAGCCTGGCGCCGCCAACACAAGAAGGAAGCACCATGAGCGAGAACAAGAAAAGCGGGTTGCAGATGCGTCGCCAGGTCATGGGCGATGCGTTCGTCGATCGCGCCCTGGGCAATGCCACCGAATTCACCCAGCCCTTGCAGGACTTCGTCAACGAGCATGCCTGGGGCGGTGTGTGGAACCGTGAGGGCCTGCCGCTCAAGACCCGCAGCCTGATCACCCTGGCGACCCTGACCGCACTCAAGTGCCCACAGGAACTCAAGGGCCACGTGCGCGGCGCACTGAACAACGGCTGCAGTGTCGAAGAGATTCGTGAAGCGCTGCTGCATTGTGCGGTGTATGCCGGGGTGCCGGCGGCCATCGATGCATTTCGCGCGGCCCAGGAAGTGATAGACACCTATCAGCAACCGCAGTGACCCCGCCGCCGGTTCCTACGCAATGGCCGTGTAGGAGCCGGCTCGCGGCAAAACCTAGATCCACCCACCCCACTGCAACAGGAAAATCCCGATATTGGTGGTCACCGCCGCCATCACCGTGGTGATGACGATGATCGCCGCCGCCAGTTCATGGTTGCCATTGGCCGCCCGGGCCATGACAAAACTGGCCGCCGCGGTGGGGCTGCCAAAGTACAGGAACAGGATCCCCAACTCCGCCCCGCGAAACCCGCACAGCCAGGCCCCCAGGGTTGCCAGGGCCGGCAGGCTGACCATCTTCAGCAAACTGGAACTCATCGCCAGCTCACCGCTGTTGCGCAAGGCAGCCAGGGACAAGGTGCCGCCAATGCAGATCAGCGCCAGGGGCAGGGTCATCTGCGCCAGGTAGCGCCCCGAAGTTTCCAGCCAGTTGGGAATACCTATCTGCCAGTAGGCGAACGGTGCGGCCACCAGCACGCTGACAATCAGCGGGTTGCTGACAACGCTCTTGAAGATGCTCCAGGGGTCGGACTTGATCACCGGGCTGTAGACCGCCAGGACGATGGTCGAGAGGGTGTTGTAGAACAGGATCACCAGGGCTGCGAGCACTGCCCCCAGGGAAATTCCGTAATCGCCGTACATGCTGGCTGCCAGGGCCAGGCCAATGATCGCGTTATTGCCGCGAAACGCACCCTGGGTATAGATCCCGCGGTCGGCCTTGGGGCAACGCCAGATCGCCCAGCCCCAGGCCAGACCAAAGCACGCCAGGGTGGCCAAGGAGAAATAGATCAGCACCCCGGGTTTCAACGATGAATGCAGGTCGGCATGGACAATGCCGAGAAACAGCAGCGCCGGCATGGTGACGTTGAACACCAGGGCCGAGGCCGTATGAATGAAGTTGTCGTTGATCCATTCCACCCGCTTGAGCAACAGGCCGAGCAGCAACATGGCAAAGACCGGCGCCGTGATCGTCAGGGTTTCGAGAAAAATAGCCAGCATGGGCGGGTGGACCTTGAACCTGTCGTTAGGGCGCTAATGATAATTCAATCCGCACGCTGGCGTCTGGAGCCTCGCTGCCCCGGAGCCCGCCTGCGGGTGCGATTGCGGGAGACGGAAAAGGAAAAAATGCTGCAGCAATGCATTCGCTTCTTGACGGGAAAGCGTTTTCCTCTATGCTCGATTTAACTGTATATATATACAGTTAAACAAGGAAATACCCCCATGACATATCAAGGAGCTAGAAATGTCAGGACTCTCTGCACAGAAGCAGCAACAGCCACAACACGCCGGCAAGATCGTCGCCGACCTGGACCGCCTGTTCAGTGAACAAGGCATCGCCATTTCCGGCGATGGCGACACCCTGGTGCTGGTCGCCGATGGCCACCACACCATCAAGTACCACCGCCCGGAAGACCTGCCTCGTTCTGCACAAAAAGCCACCAAGGGCCAGCCACAGCTGCGTTTCGAGGGCGGCGAACACACAGCCATCGGCGACAGCACCCTGCTGCGCTTCGTCAAGGATGCACCGGCCATCCCGGCGTGGCAGGTCGAACTGCACCTGCCTAACGGCCTGGCGTTGACCTACGGCCAGGTGGTGGCCCTGGGGGGCGACTTCTATGGCATTCCCGAGCAGCCGATCTGCGAAGGCGCAACCCCCAGTGATCGAGTGCAGCGCTTTATGGCGGCGTTCAACTCCCTTGCGGTACTGCCGGCGGCGAAAGACGAAGCCCGGCAGATCCTTGCGGTGATGCAAAAGGAAATCGTCGCCGCCAACCAGGCGATCCGCGACGGCAAGCAGCCCCATGAAGCCTATGACGCCCTGGGCGACACCCTGTCCGAGGAGTGGAACAAGATTACCGGCGGCGGCAGCGTGGTATCCGCCCTGTTCCCCCTGGGGCGCTACCTGAAACTGGCGGCCAACAACGCCGATCACTTCGGCGAGTGGGCCCTGGCTGCCTACACCGCAGGCCATACCGCAGCGCTGCAGCAAGCGGTACTGGCGGGCAAGAGCGCGGACGACAAGCAACTGGAACTGGCTTACGCAATGAACGCCTTCGCCGACCATTTCCTCACCGATCTGTTTTCTTCCGGCCACGTACGGGTGCCGCGCAAACAGGTGGCGGCAGTCGTCACCCCCAGCGACCTGGGTTCGCTGATTACCCGCTTCATGCATGACGAGGACAGCAAGTTCGGCCTGAATGTCAGCAACGCCCAGGGCGATCGCTGGCACGCCTATGGCGACAAGCGCTACTTCGACAGCGTCGACCATCGCAATCGCCAGCAGGTGAAGCTGGCCGTGCAGAGTTCGGCAGACGAAATCTTCGCCAGCTACCTCAGCGGCAGCCTTCCGGCGCCCGCCAGCTACGCAGCCCTGAAAACCCTGCCGGACCTGAAGGCCGCGAAAACCGGCAACTTCTCGCCACTGTTCGTGATGAGTGGTGACAAGGTCCTGCGCCGCAGCGATGTCAACAACCTCAATGACAGCAAGACCATCGACAACTGGTGGGGCTGGAGCACCTACCTGCTGCTGCAGAACTACAGCCCGAACAAACCGGCCGACTACCTGGAAACCCCCAGTGCGGTTCCGGCAATTCTCGCCGATGGCTGGCAGAGCCATAGCCCCAGCGAACCCAACTGGCTGCCAGGCCACGCGGTGCGCTACGCCCTCAGCGAAACCAACGGGTTGAACGAGTCCTACATCGGCCCCTGGTCGGCCTATGTGGAATTGAGCGACAGCTTCCAGCCAACCCTGAGCATCCCGGCCGGCACCAGCAACAGCAGCGCCACCGGGCGCAATGTGTTCCGCCAGTTCCGTGGTGGTTCACCGGAGCTGGTCGGCTCCATCGACAAGAACGCCAGCCACTTCATCGACAGCAACGCCTGATAAGGAGATCACCATGGCTATCAACCTGAAACTGCAACTGGCCTCCGGCCAGTCCCTCAAGGATGCACCACTGGAGCTGCTGCTCAACGGCGCCCCGATCGCCCGAGCCAGCGTGGATGAACACGGCAACGTGGCCTTCAACGCGAAGCCGGGCAGCGGCCAGTTGGCCATACGTGTGGACCGCTCGATCCTGCACCAGGCCTGATCGCGGCCTGTAGGAACAGGCTCGCTCGCAAACGGCGCAGCGCCCTTGCACCGGCGGTGCATGGCGCTGGGCTTGAGGCTGGTGCTCGGCCCGCCGTCAGGCCGTGAGAGCCTGCTCCCGCAGATGCCCTTGCTCGATACGAACGAGCCGTGGATGGAAGCGCTTGAGGCTGCTGCGATGGCCGACGCTGACAATGCTCAGGCCCGGCAACTGATCGATCAGCGCCTGATACAAGGTGGCTTCGTCCTCTTCGTCCATGGCCGAGGTGGCTTCATCCATGTACAGCCACTGCGGTGCATAGAGCAGGGCCCGGGCAAAGGCCAGGCGCTGCTGCTCGCCCGGTGACAACATGCGCTGCCAGTGATTGCTCTCGTCCAGCCGCGCCACCAGATGGGGCAAGCGGCAGGTTTCCAGGACCTGGGCATAACGCTCCTGGGGGTAGCTGTCGCCAGATTGTGGATAACTCAAGGCTTCGCGCAGGCTGCCAATGGGCAGATAGGGCTTTTGCGGCAGGAACAGGTAACGCTGGTTCGGCAGCAGGATGCTCCCGTGCCCGGCCGGCCACAGCCGGCCCATGGCCCGCAGCAAGGTACTCTTGCCGCTGCCGGAACGGCCGCTGAGCATGAGCCGCTCACCTGGGTTCACGGTCATTTCAGCGCCAGCCAGCAGATGCCGGCCATCGGCCAGATCCAGGCCCAGGTCACGTACGCGCAATTGTTCGCCCTGATGCTGCACGTCGATGGCCGGGGTCCGTTCTTCGTTATCACTCATGGCCTGGCGGAAACTCAGCAAGCGATCACAGGTGGCGCGCCAGGCCGCCAGGTCCGAATACGCACTGATGAACCAACTGAAGTTCTCCTGAACGTTCCCGAATGCCGAGTTGATCTGCATCAGCTCACCCAGCTCGATCTTGCCGGAAAAGTACCGCGGGGCTGCCACGATAAAGGGGAAAATGATCGCAATCTGGCCATACCCGGCGGTGAAGAAGGTCAGGCGCTTGGAGACCTTCATGATGTCCCAGAAGTTGTGCCAGACCTTGCCAAAACGGCTGCTCAGACGCTGGTTCTCGTTTTTCTCGCCGTCATACAGGGCAATGCTTTCGGCATTCTCCCGTACCCGCACCATGGAAAAACGCAGGTCGGCTTCGAAGCGCTGTTGCTGGTTGTTGAGGCCGATCAGGCGGCGCCCGATCAAGTGGGTCAGCCAGCTGCCGACAGCGGCGTAAACCAGCGCGCACCAGAACATGTAGCCGGGAATGGTGTAGCCGAACACCTCGATACTGCCGGATACCCCCCACAGGATGATCGAGAAGGACACCAGGCTGACAATGTTGCGGATCAGCCCCAGGCCCAGGGACAGCGTATTGCTGGTAAAGCTGTTGAGGTCTTCGGAAATCCGCTGGTCCGGGTTGTCGGTGTAGCCGCCCTGCTCCAGCTGGTAATAGTTCTTGTGGCCCAGCCAGCGGGCAAAATGCTTCTCGGTAAGCCAGGCCCGCCAGCGGATGGTCAGCATCTGGGTCAGGTACAGGCGGTACACCGCCCCCAGGATCGCCACCGCAGCAATCCCGCAGAAATACAGGATCAAGTGCCAGAACGCCGCTTCATCCTTTTTCTGCAAGGCGTTGTAAAAGTCCTTGTACCAGCTGTTGATCCACACCGAGATGGCCACGCTGAACAGCGACAGGCCGATCACTGCAACCAGCAACAGCCAGGCCTTGCCCTTTTCCTCACTGCGCCAGTAGGGCGTGATCATGGCCCAGACCCGGCGAAAGAATTGCCCGCGCACGGCATCGTTGACCGCGGAGTATTCAGCGTTCTGATTCATCGTTGAGGCTCGATAGGAAGAAAGGCAAGCGTTGAGCCGATCATAGTAGATCGGCTCGCTTTTTCACGACGTCCAGCGGACATTCGTTCAGTCGCGGTTCAGCGACGCACGGGACGTTTCTGCAATTTGCGCTGCAAGGTACGGCGGTGCATGCCCAGGGCCCGGGCAGTGGCGGAGATGTTGCCTTCGTGTTCGGTCAGCACGCGCTGGATGTGTTCCCACTGCAAGCGGTCCACCGACATCGGGTTTTCCGGCACCAGGGTGTCGAGATCGGCGTGTTCGGAGAGCAGCGCGGCCAGTACATCGTCGGCATCCGCCGGCTTGCACAAGTAGTTGCAGGCGCCACGCTTGATCGCTTCCACCGCGGTGGCGATGCTCGAATAGCCGGTGAGAATCAGCACCCGCATCTCCGGGTCCAGCTCCAGCAGCTTGGGCAACAGCACCAGCCCGGAGTCGCCATCCATCTTCAAGTCCAGCGCGGCGTAGTCCGGCAGGTCCTGCTGGGCAATGACCAGGCCCTCCTCGGCGGAACCGGCGGTGCTCACGCGAAAACCGCGGCGGCTCATGGCTCGGGCCATCACGCGGGTAAAGGTGGCGTCATCATCCACCAGCAACAGGTGCGGCAGTTCCTCGCCTTCGACTTGGATCTCTTCACTCATGGTCGTCTCCTCGGGCGGCACGGGGCAGGCGCAGCTCGGTGAGCGTTCCGCCTTCCTCATGACTGTAGAGTTTCACTGAGCCTCCAGCGCGGGTCACGCTGGCCTTGCTCAAAAACAGGCCCAGGCCGAAGCCTTTGCCCTTGGTGGTAAAAAACGGTTTGCCGATCTGCTCGGCGATGGCCAAGGGTACTCCGGCACCGTGGTCACGAATACTGATGGTGAGGTTTTCCGCGTCCCAGTCCAGGCGTACTTCCAGGCCTTCGGGGCAGGCATCGGCGGCATTGTTCAGCAGGTTGAGCAGGGCCTGGGTCAGGTCCGGCGGCGGCGCCAGGCGCGGCACCGGCCCCTCGCCCAACAGATGGAAACGGTAGCTGGCTTCCGGGCGCATCAGGTGCCAACGGTTCAAGGCTTCGTCCAGCCACTGGGTGACTTCCTGCATGTCCACCGCCAGGCGGCGATTGGCCTCGGCCGCGCGCACCAGTTGCTGCAGGGTTTCCTTGCACAGCTTGACCTGGTCCTGAAGCACGCCGAGGTCATCCTGCAGCAGCGGGTCGGAATGATCCTGGCGCATTTCCTTGAGCAGCACGCTCATGGTCGCCAGGGGCGTGCCCAATTCATGGGCGGCGCCGGCGGCCTGGGTCGCCACTGCCAGCAATTGCTGGTCGCGCAGCCCCTCTTCGCGCCGGATCGCTCGCAGTTCTTCCTGGCGGCGCAGCTCTTCCGCCATGCGTGCAGCGAAGAAGGTGATCACCGCCGCAGCCAGGGCAAAGCTCAGCCACATGCCGTAGACCTGGAGGTTCTCCCGGGCGATGGGGAAGGTCTGCAACGGGTAGAAACGCGCCAGCAACAGGGTATAGAGCGTCAGGGCGATACCCGACAGGACCACCGAGTAGCGCCAGGGCAAGGTCACCGCGGCGATGGTCAGGGGCACCAGGTAATAGGAAACGAAGGGGTTGGTGGAACCACCGGAGAAGTACAGCAGGACACTGTGGATAAACAGGTCACAGGCCAGTTGCAGGGCGTACTCCAGCTCCGTCACCGGCCACGAGGTGCGCAGGCGGATCGCGGTGAAAGCGCACAGCACCATGGAAAACATCAGGGTCACGCCCAGTTGCAACCAGGGCAGCGGCAGCAGGTCCAGCCAGTAGGCAAGCCCCACGGAGCCGGCCTGAGCGGCCAGCACCAAGGTACGGATAAAGGTCAGGCGCCAGAGGTTCTGACGGGTTGCGGAAAGCAATTTTACGGGGGCGAGCATGAGCTCTCCTGATGAGCGCTCCAGGGCAATCGCCGGGAGTATAACCAAGCAGCCCCCGGCGCAGGCAAAACTGCGGCAAAGCGCCACACTGGCTTGAGCGGCCGCGGACGATCCATGGCGATCATGTGTATCAAAGTTGTAATTGGCCGCAACGAGGAATAAAAACCGCAGTCTGAAGGTTTCACCCAGGCTCTGACCTTATCCTGCGGACCGCACTCAAGGAGTTTTCATGCAGCATTTCAGTCGCAGCGTCGCCCTTCTCGCCCTCAGCGCCGGCACCCTCACCAGCCTGCCCGCCCTGGCCGCCGATGAACTGCACTACAACCAGATTTCCCTGCGCGCCGAAGTCAGCCAGGAAGTAGCTCGGGATCTGATGATCGTGACCCTCTACAGCGAATCGCAGAACACCGACCCGGCCAAGCTCGCCGCAGAAATCACTACCATCCTGAACAAGGCCCTGGACCAGGCGCGCCAGGTCAAGGATGTGACCCTGCGCCAGGGCAGTCGCAACAGCTACCCGATCTACGACGGCAAGGGCCAGAAGATCACGGGCTGGCGTGAGCGCGCCGAGCTGCGCCTGGAAAGCTCCGACTTCGCCGCGCTGTCCAAGCTCACCGGTGAACTGCTGGGCGACCTGAAGATGGGTGGCATGGACTTCGCCATCGCCGACCCGACCCGCAGGGCCAGCGAAGACACCCTGCTCAAGGATGCGGTCAAGGCCTTCAAGGCCCGCGCCCAACTGGCCACCGAAGCCCTGGGCGGCAAGGGCTACAAGATCGTCAACCTGAACCTCAACAGCAATGGTTATCCCCAGCCTTATATGCGCGCGCCGATGATGATGAAGGCCGCCAGCATGGATTCGGCCCCGGTAACGCCAGAAGTCGAGGCCGGCACCAGCCAGGTCAGCATGACCGCCGACGGCGCCATCGAAGTGTTGATGCCCTGACTTTTTCCTGCGCTTTGCAACGGCGATAACCTTCGACATCAAGGTTATCGCCGTTTTTCGTTACCGGTTATTTCAACCCGGCCCCGGAGGAACCCGGCTCGGTGATGTTAGAGTTATGCCCCTCGGCACGCAGCGACTCAGATGTTGCTGACGTGCGCCGGGTATACTGCTCCTTTCCTATAAGAGTCTCCTCAATGACCGCAGATCGCATCGGCGAACGCCTGCGTCGCTATCGCCGCGCCGCCAAGAAAACCCTGCGCCAGATCGCCAGCGAATCCGGTCTGACCGCCAGCTTCCTCTCCCAGGCAGAGCGTAATCTCACAGGTGTATCGATCTCTTCCCTGGTCAATATCGCCAAGTCTCTGAATGTTCCGCTGAACGCCCTGTTCGACCAGCCGATCCAGGCGCAACCCGACTCCCACGACGGCAAGCGGGTGCGCTACACCATCGAAGGCCAGCCACTGGCCTACGAGCGCCTGTCCAGCTCCTTTCCCGGAAACCTGATCAACGCGGTCAAGATGAACATACCGGTGGGCTACCAGTCCGAGCTGATTTCCCATGACGGCTCGGAGTTCTCCTACGTGCTTTCAGGACAGATCGTCTACACCATCGAGGGCAGTCAATACCCCCTGAGTGCCGGTGACTCAGTGCACTTCGATGCCACCAAGACTCATTGCCTGGCCAACGTCGGCGATGGCCCGGCAGAAGTCCTGACCGTCACCACCATGGGCCTGTTCGACGACCATTCCGCGGCCTGAGTCCCGCACACGGCCGCCAGTCGAACCCCTGGGACAACCCCGTGCACAATGAGAAATGTTAGTCACGCTTAATTTTCGTTGACCACGATTTCAGCATGACTTAATTTCGGCATCGGCGAATCGACTATCAACAACACAACAAAGCGATCGCCGTCGCCGCACAGGGTCCATGGGGCTGCATCCACTCCCCATAAGAAGGCGAGTTTCCATGGCCCACAAGGCCAATCCTCAGATATGCCCTAGAAAAAGAAAAAATGAGGTTTGCATGGATAAGACCTTTCCGCTCCAGGTTTGGCAGACAACGGGTCTGATCCGCGGCACTACGCCGTCACAAACCCAGAGCGACCTCCACAGTGACAACCTCACTGCGAGCCCCGAATTCAGCACCTGCGACGATGTGCCAAGCACCCGCCATCGCCAGCAAAACTGCGGGCATCCGTTCTCCACGGCCTCCCTCACCCAGCCGCCTTCCCTCATCCGGACAGACAAGGTCGGGCGCCTGGGCCAAGCATCGCCCCGCACACCAGGCAGCGCCGCACCAAGAACAGGCGCGATGAGCTTCGATTGCCCCGTGAAAAGGCAGCACATGCACCACAAAACACCGGCGCAAACGATCAAATGCGTCAAGATTTATACAAATGCGTCATTCCTGTACGTTCGTTCCACTCTTTGAGACTTGTGGCAGCCCTGCATCTTGCATTGGGTATGAGGGCTGCATAAGTATCGGCGGGTCGACTCACAAGGTCGCCCTCAACACCAAAAATGACAACAAATCATGAGGCCACCATGTTCAAGAAAGCAGTCCTTCCGTTATTAGTCAGCGCCGGCTTGCTCGCCAGCGCACCCTTCGCCCAAGCGGCGACTAACCTGGTGTTCTGCTCTGAAGGGAGCCCGGCCGGTTTCGACCCTGGCCAGTACACCACCGGAACCGACTTCGACGCCTCAGCCGAAACCCTCTACAACCGCCTCAGCCAGTTCGAACGCGGCGGCACCGCGGTCATTCCGGGCCTGGCCACCAGTTGGGACATCTCGGACGACGGTCTGACCTACACCTTCCACCTGCGCGAAGGCGTCAAGTTCCACACCACGCCGTACTTCACCCCGACCCGTACTTTCAACGCCGACGACGTGCTGTTCACCTTCAACCGCATGATCGACAAGGACATGCCGTTCCGTAAGGCCTATCCCACCGAGTTCCCGTATTTCACCGACATGGGGATGGACACCAACATCACCAAGGTCGAGAAAATCGACGACAAGACCGTCAAGTTCACCCTCAAGACCGTGGACGCGGCCTTCATCCAGAACCTGGCCATGAGCTTCGCCTCGATCCAGTCCGCCGAATACGCCGACAAGCTGCTCAAGGAAGGCAAGGCCAGCGACATCAACCAGAAGCCGATCGGCACTGGCCCCTTCGTGTTCAAGAGCTACCAGAAAGACTCGAACATCCGCTACACCGGCAACAAGGACTACTGGAAGCCTGAAGACGTGAAGATCGACAACCTGATCTTCGCCATCACCACCGACCCCTCGGTGCGTATCCAGAAGCTGAAGAAGAACGAATGCCAGGTCACCCTCTTCCCGCGTCCGGCCGACCTCAAGGCCCTCAAGGAAGACAAGACCCTGAAGATGCCTGAACAGGCAGGCTTCAACCTCGGCTACATCGCCTACAACGTAATGCCGGTCCTCAAGGGCCGTACCGATGCCAACCCGCTGGCCGACCTCAAGGTGCGCCAGGCACTGGACATGGCGGTGAACAAGCCGCAGATCATCGATTCGGTGTACCAGGGCGCCGGCCAGCTGGCGGTCAACGCCATGCCTCCTACCCAGTGGTCCTATGACACCACCATCAAGGACGCCAAGTACGACCCCGAGAAAGCCAAGGAGCTGCTCAAGGAAGCCGGCATCAAGGAAGGCACCCAGATCACCCTGTGGGCCATGCCGGTACAACGCCCCTACAACCCCAACGCCAAGCTGATGGCCGAGATGCTGCAGTCGGACTGGGCGAAGATCGGCCTGAAAGTGAACATCGTCAGCTACGAGTGGGGCGAGTACATCAAGCGCTCCAAGGGCGGCGAGAACCAGGCGATGATCATCGGCTGGAGCGGCGACAATGGTGACCCCGACAACTGGCTCGGCACCCTGTTCGGTTGCGATGCAATGAACGGCAACAACTTCTCGAAATGGTGCGACAAGCCTTACGACGCCCTGATCAAGCAAGCCAAGGCTACCTCTGATGTGGCCAAGCGCACCGAGCTGTACAAGCAGGCGCAACACATCCTCAAAGATGCAGTACCGATGACACCTATCGCTCACTCGACGGTGTTCCAACCCATGCGCGCCAACGTGCAGGATTTCAAAATCAGCCCCTTTGGCTTGAACTCCTTCTACGGCGTCAGCATCGGCAAATAAGGTTCTGCAACGGCGACGTCCATGACGTCGCCGTTGTTTTACCAGCCCGGCCCGCCGGGGCTCGGTCTCTACTGCGCAACGACCCGCCACTGGCGCACAGTCTTGCGAATTCAGAGCCGATTCCTACAGGCATTTCAGGTTTGACGCAGTTACCGCAAGGCCCTCGACCCTTAAGGTCGGTGCAAGGCGAAGCTGCGTCTGCCAACGGGCACCCGCCGCGCGTAGTGGTTTGGCATCAATGGCCTGTACAGGCTCCAGGAAGGAGTCATGGCCCATTGTTCATCACAACAAAAATGGAGAAGTACGGTCATGCGTCATTCCTGGATTTTCCCGGCCCTGCTGGGCAGTGGCCTGTTGGCCGCCAGTTCGCTCGGCATCGCCGCCGAACGCAGCCTGGTGTTCTGTTCCGAAGGCAGCCCGGCGGGCTTTGACACCGCCCAGTACACCACAGCTACCGACAACGATGCCGCCGAGCCGCTGTACAACCGCCTGGTGGAGTTCGAAAGAGGCGCCACCAACGTGCTGCCTGCGCTGGCCAAGAGCTGGGACATTTCCGAGGACGGCCTGACCTACCGCTTCCACCTGCGCGAAGGGGTGAAGTTCCATAGCACGCCCTATTTCAAGCCGAGCCGAGACCTCAACGCCGACGACGTGCTGTTCACCTTCAACCGCATGCTCGACGCCGAACATCCGTTCCGCAAGGCTTACCCGACGGAGTTTCCCTACTTCAACGGCATGAGCCTGAACAAGAACATCGCCCGGGTCGAAAAGACCGATCCGCTGACCGTCGTCATGACCCTCAACACGGTGGACGCGGCCTTCATCCAGAACCTGGCCATGAGCTTCGCCGCGATCCTTTCCGCCGAGTACGCCGAGCAACTGCTCCAGGCCGGCACCCCGAGCCAGATCAACCAGAAACCCATTGGCACCGGGCCCTTCGTGTTCCAGCGTTATCAGAAAGACTCGCAGATCCGCTACAGCGCCAACCCGCACTACTGGGACCCAAGCCGGGTCAAGCTCGACCGGCTGATCTTCGCCATCAACACCGACGCCTCGGTACGGGTGCAGAAGCTGCGGGCCGGCGAATGCCAGGTGACCCTGCACCCGCGCCCCGCCGATATCGACACCCTGAAAAACGACCCGAAACTGCAAGTCATCGAAAAGCCCGGGTTCAATCTGGGCTACATCGCCTACAACGTGCAGCACAAACCCTTCGACCAGCTCGAAGTACGCCAGGCGCTGGACATGGCGGTGAACAAGCCAAGCATCCTCAACGCCGTGTACCAGGGGGCCGGGCAGCTGGCAGTCAACGCCATGCCACCGACCCAGTGGTCCTACGACGAAACCATCAAGGACACCGCCTACAACCCGGAAAAAGCCCGGGAGCTGCTCAAGGCCGCCGGGGTCAAGGAAGGCACGCAAATCACCCTCTGGGCCATGCCGGTACAACGCCCCTACAACCCCAACGCCAAGCTGATGGCCGAGATGCTGCAGTCCGACTGGGCGAAGATCGGCCTCAAGGTGAAGATCGTCAGCTACGAGTGGGGCGAGTACATCAAGCGCACCAAGAACGGCGAACACGACATCAGCCTGATCGGCTGGACCGGCGACAACGGTGACCCGGACAACTGGCTGGGCACCCTGTACAGCTGCGACGCCATTGGCGGCAACAACTACTCCATGTGGTGCAATCCGCAGTACGACAAGCTGATCAAGCAGGCCAAGGTCGTCACCGACCGTGAACAGCGCAGCCTGCTGTACAAACAGGCCCAGCAACTGCTCAAGCAACAGGTCCCTATCACACCCGTGGCCCACTCGACGATTAACCAGCCGCTGAGCGCAAAAGTCGAAGGTTTCAAGGTCAGTCCTTTCGGCCGCAACTCCTTTTCGGGTGTCAGCCTAGCCCCATAACCGATGAGCCAAAACCCTGGGGGCGATTTTCGCCCTCACGCAGACGCTTTGCCTGAATTCGGCGATCAAGCCACATGCAAACGTTTGCGATGCCTTGAATGAGTTCCAAAAACCAGCCGGCCCAAAAAAACCGGCATTTAAAAAAGAAAACAAAGGAGCTTCACCCATGAAACTGAGCAGCAGCGCATTGTTAGCCTTGGCTATCAGTAGCATCACCGCCTCGGCCTATGCGGAGAACGTCAGCCAGGACTTCGTCCCGACTGAACTCAACGCCACCAGTGCCCAGGCTGAGACCAAGGGTTTTATCGAAGGGCAGAGCCTGTCGGGTACCACGCGCAACTGGTACGCCAACGAGCTGAAACGTCGTAACGACCGTTTTTCGTACAACCACAATGGTGTTGAGACCTCGACCCCGCGCCGTATCAACTGGGTACAGGGCACCATCCTCAACTACACCTCGGGTTTCACTCAAGGCACCGTGGGCGTCAGCACGGAAGTCGCCGCCTACAACGCTATTGCTCTGGATCGTGACCGCAAGGACATCGCCGGCAAGAACAACCGCACCCTGACCCACTCCGACGGCGACGCCGTGGGCCAGTGGAGCAAGCTGGGCCTGGCCAACGTCAAGTTCCGCGTGTCCAACACCACCCTGACCGCCGGCCGGCAGAACTTCAGCACGCCGATCGTCGACGTCATCGGCAACCGTCCGCTGCCTTCGAGCTTTGAAGGGGTGAGCATCCACAGCGAAGAGTTCAACAACCTGTCGTTCGACGCCGGCAGCTTCGACCGGGTATCGCCACGGACCGAACAGAGCCTGTCCAAGTTCAGCTCCGAGTACAACAGCAACGGTGCCGAGACCGATCGCGTAAGCCTGGTCGGCGCCAACTACCAGCCGCTGAAAAGCCTGAAGACCAGCCTCTACGCCTCCAAGGTGGAAGACTTCTGGAACCAGTACTACTTCGGCGCCACCCACGAGCTGGGCGACAGCTCGGTGCTGAGCCTGACCACCGGCCTGAACTATTACAAGACCGTCGATACCGGCAAGAAGAAGATGGGCGAGATCGACAACGACACCTACTCGCTGTCCCTCGGCCTGACCCACCAGGCCCACAGCCTTACCTTCTCGTACCAGGAAATCAACGGTAACGAGTACTTCGACTACCTGCACGAAACCAACGGCATCTACCTGGCCAACTCCCTGCTCTCGGACTTCAACGGCCCGAACGAGAAATCCTTCCAGATCGCCTACGGCCTGAACATGGCCGAGTACGGCGTGCCCGGCCTCAAGTTCAACATCTACCAGGCCCGTGGCTGGGGCATCGACGGTACCCACTACAACGGCACTGCCTACAGCGGCGTCAAGGCAGACGGTACGGTCTATGGCGTACGCACCATGGACGGCGAGCACCACTACGAATACGGCATCGGTGCTTCCTACGCCGTACAGAGCGGCCCGCTGAAAGCCACCGCGATCCGTGCCACCTACACCACGCACCGTGCCAGCGAGAACCAGGCCGACGGCAACATCAACGAGTTCCGACTGGTTACCACCGTCCCGTTCAATATTCTCTAACCCACCAGTTGAAGGGCGGATTCATGACGAATCCGCCATTCAAGCTAATCTGGTTCAATCGATTGCAGAGGGTTCCTGATGAAAATGCTTCCCCTGAAAGCGGCCGTTGGCGCCGCCCTGCTGAGCGTCGCTCTGGGCGCCACAGCCAAACCCCTGGTGGTCTGTACCGAAGCCAGCCCGGAAGGCTTCGATATGGTCCAGTACACGACTGCAGTCACGGCCGACGCAGTGGCGGAAACCATCTTCAACCGCCTGGTGGACTTCAAGCCCGGCACCACTGACATCGAGCCGGCCCTGGCCGAATCCTGGGACATCAGCCCCGACGGCCTGCAATACACCTTCCACCTGCGCAAGGGCGTCAAATTCCACAGCACCGACTACTTCACCCCCACGCGCGAGATGAACGCCGACGACGTGCTCTGGAGCTTCCAGCGCCAGCTGGACCCTAAGCACCCCTGGCATGACAAGTCCAGCGTGGGCTTCCCCTATTTCGAAAGCATGGGCTTCAAGGAACTGCTGAAAAGCGTCGAGAAGATCGACGACCACACCGTGGTCTTCACCCTGACCCGACGCGAAGCCCCTTTCCTCGCCGACGTAGCCATGGCCTTCTCGTCGATCTTCCCGGCCGAATACGCCGACAAGCTGCTCAAGGAAGGCAAGACCTCTGAGCTCAACAGCAAGCCCATCGGCACCGGCCCGTTCATCTTCACCCGCTACGCCAAGGACGCCCAGGTACGCTTCAAGGCCAACCCGGACTACTTCCGCGGCAAGCCGCCGGCCGACCCGCTGGTGCTGGCGATCACCACCGATAACAACGTGCGCCTGCAGAAACTCAAGGCCAACGAATGCCAGATCGCCCTCTACCCCAAACCCGACGACATTCCCAGCATCAAGGCCGATGCCAACCTCAAGGTCGACGAGCTGGCCGCCATGACCACCGGCTACATCGCCATGAACACCACGCGCAAATACATGAGCGATGTACGGGTACGCAAAGCCATCGACATCGCCTTCGACAAGGAAGCCTACGTCAACAGCCTGTACGGCAAGGGCAACGCCCTGGTGGCCACCGGCCCGTATCCGCCGACCCTTCTGGGCTTCAACAACAGCCTGAAGAACCCGCCCCGGGATCTGGACAAGGCCCGCGCGCTGCTCAAGGAAGCCGGTGTACCGGAGGGTACGGTTATCACCCTGTTCACCCGCAACGGCGGCGGCCCGACCAACCCCAACCCGATGCTCGGCGCACAGATGATGCAGGCCGACCTGGCCAAGGTGGGCCTCAAGCTCGACATCCGCGTGATGGAGTGGGGCGAGATGCTCAAGCGTGCGAAAAACGGCGAACACGATATGGTGTCGGCGGGCTGGGCCGGGGACAACGGCGATCCGGACAACTTCCTGACCCCGAACCTGAGTTGTGACGCGGCGAAAAACGGCGAAAACTACGCCCGCTGGTGCAACAAGACGTTCCAGGAGCTGATCGACGAAGCACGCTCCGACGCTGAACCCGCCAAACGCGCCGAGCTCTATGAAAAGGCCATGCTGGTTTTCGAACAGGATCAACCGTGGATCCCCATGGCCTATCCGAAAATGTTCACCGCCATGCGCAAGAACGTCGAGGGTTATCACATTAGCCCCCTGACCACTAACAACTTCGCTACCACCCAAGTGAAGTAATAAGAAACGCCCGCCGTCCTTGACCCCAAGGATGGCGGGAACGCCTAACCGGCTGATTGAGGTACTTCAGAAGATGTTTAGTTTTATTGCCCGCCGTGTGGGGTTGCTGATACCCACATTCTTCGGCATCACCTTGCTGACCTTCGCCTTGATACGCATGATTCCCGGCGACCCCGTGGAAGTCATGATGGGCGAGCGTCGGGTCGACCCTGAGATGCATGCCCAGGCAATGGAACGCCTTGGATTGAACAAACCGCTGTACGCCCAGTACCTGGACTACATCGGCAAGCTGGCCCACGGCGACCTGGGCGAGTCCCTGCGCACCCGCACCAGCGTCTGGAGCGAATTCACCTCGCTGTTCCCCGCGACCCTGGAACTGTCCATGGCCGCCCTGCTGTTCGCCGGCGTGCTCGGTCTGCTGGCCGGGGTGATCGCCGCCTTGAAGCGAGGGTCGCTGTTCGACCATGGGGTGATGGGGATCTCGCTGGCGGGGTATTCGATGCCGATCTTCTGGTGGGGCCTGATCCTGATCATGTTCTTCTCGGTAAGCCTGGGCTGGACCCCGGTTTCCGGGCGTATCGACCTGCTCTACGACATCGAGCCGAAAACCGGCTTCATGCTCATCGACACCCTGCTGGCCAAAGACACCGACGCCTTCTTCGACGCGCTGCAGCACCTGATCCTGCCCGCCATCGTGCTGGGCACCATTCCGCTGGCGGTGATCGCGCGGATGACCCGATCCTCGATGCTCGAAGTACTGCGTGAGGACTACATCCGTACCGCCAAGGCCAAGGGCCTGTCGCCGGCTCGGGTGGTGTTCGTCCACGGCCTGCGCAACGCGCTGATTCCGGTGCTGACCGTGGTTGGCCTGCAAGTCGGCACCCTGCTGGCCGGTGCGGTCCTGACCGAAACCATCTTTTCCTGGCCGGGCATCGGCAAGTGGCTGATCGAAGCCATCGGCGCCCGGGACTATCCCGTGGTGCAGAACGGCATCCTGCTGATCGCCTGCCTGGTGATCATGGTCAACTTCGTGGTGGACATCCTCTACGGCTTTGCCAACCCACGCATCCGTCATCAGCGCTGAGATCAAGACTAATGAGCACTCCAACTTCCTCAGTAGCAGTCGATCAAAGCCTGCTCTATCCGTCCGTCTACAAAGAATTCTGGCAGCACTTCTCCCGCAACAAGGGCGCGGTGGCCGGCCTGCTGTTCATGCTGCTGATCGTGTTCTGCGCACTGTTCGCGCCCTGGGTGGCGCCGCACAACCCCAGCGAGCAGTACCGCGACTTCCTGCTGACCCCTCCGGCCTGGCTCGAAGGCGGCCAGATGCAGTTCCTGCTGGGCACCGATGAACTGGGCCGCGACCTGCTCTCGCGCCTGATCCAGGGTTCGCGCCTGTCGCTGCTGATCGGCCTGTCGTCGGTGGTGATGTCGCTGATCCCGGGGATCCTCCTCGGGCTGTTCGCCGGCTTCTTCCCGCGTTTGCTGGGCCCGACCATCATGCGCCTGATGGACATCATGCTGGCCCTGCCCTCGCTGCTGCTGGCCGTGGCCATCGTCGCCATCCTCGGCCCAGGCCTGATCAATACCGTGATCGCCATTGCCGTGGTGTCCCTGCCGTCCTATGTACGCCTGACCCGCGCCGCAGTGATGGGCGAACTCAACCGCGACTACGTGACCGCTGCGCGCCTGGCCGGTGCCGGCCTGCCACGCCTGATGTTCATCACCGTGCTGCCCAACTGCATGGCGCCGCTGATCGTCCAGGCCACCCTGAGCTTCTCCTCGGCGATCCTCGACGCCGCCGCCCTGGGCTTCCTCGGCCTGGGCGTGCAACCGCCGACTCCGGAGTGGGGCACCATGCTGGCCTCGGCCCGGGACTACATCGAGCGCGCCTGGTGGGTCGTGAGCCTGCCGGGCCTGACCATTTTGCTCAGCGTGCTGGCAATCAACCTGATGGGCGACGGCCTGCGCGATGCGCTGGATCCGAAACTCAAGAACGCCGCCTGAGGAGATTCCCATGTCACTGCTAGAAATCAAGAATCTCAATGTCCGTTTCGGCGACGCCACGGCGGTGCCGGTGGTCGATGGCCTCGACCTCAAGGTCGACAAGGGCGAAGTGCTGGCCATCGTCGGCGAGTCCGGCTCCGGCAAATCGGTGACCATGATGGCCTTGATGGGCCTAATCGAGCACCCCGGCATCGTCACCGCCGATGCCCTAAGCTTCGACGGCCGCGACATGCTAAAGCTTAGCGCGCGCCAGCGCCGGCAGATCGTCGGCAAGGACCTGGCCATGGTCTTCCAGGATCCGATGACCGCGTTGAACCCCAGCTATACCGTGGGCTTCCAGATCGAGGAAGTGCTGCGCCTGCACCTGAAGATGTCCAGCAAGGCCGCACGCAAGCGCGCCATCGAACTGCTGGAAAAGGTCGAGATCCCTGGCGCCGCCAGCCGCATGGACGCCTACCCGCACCAACTGTCCGGCGGCATGAGCCAGCGGGTGGCAATCGCCATGGCGATCGCCGGCGAGCCCAAGCTGCTGATCGCCGACGAACCCACCACCGCCCTGGATGTGACCATCCAGGCGCAGATCATGGACCTGCTGCTGAACCTGCAGAAAGAGCAGAACATGGGCCTGGTGCTGATCACCCACGACCTCGCCGTGGTCGCCGAAACCGCCCAGCGGGTGTGCGTGATGTACGCCGGCCAGGCGGTTGAGGTGGGCCAGGTACCGGAGCTGTTCGACATCCCCGCGCACCCCTACAGCGAAGCGCTGCTGGCGGCGATTCCCGAGCACAGCCTCGGCGCCACTCGCTTGTCGACCCTGCCGGGTATCGTCCCCGGGCGCTATGACCGGCCCCAAGGCTGCCTGCTGTCGCCGCGCTGCCCCTACGTGCAAGACAACTGCCGCGCCCAGCGCCCCAGCCTCGACCCGAAAGCCGCCAGCCTGGTGCGCTGCTTCTACCCGCTGAATCAGGAGGTGGCGTAATGGCCGTCGTTCTTACCGCCCGCGACCTTACCCGTCACTACGAAGTGTCCCGTGGCCTGTTCAAGGGCCACGCCACCGTGCGCGCACTCAACGGCGTGTCCTTCGAGCTGGAAGCCGGCAAGACCCTGGCTGTGGTGGGGGAATCCGGCTGTGGCAAATCCACCCTGGCGCGAGCCCTGACCCTGATCGAGGAACCCTCTTCCGGCTCGCTGAAGATCGCCGGCCAGGAAGTCGCCGGTGCCGACAAGGCCCAGCGCAAGCAACTGCGCAAAGACGTACAGATGGTGTTCCAGAGCCCTTATGCCTCGCTCAACCCGCGGCAGAAGATCGGTGATCAGCTGGCCGAGCCGCTGTTGATCAACACCAAGCTGTCGGCCGCCGAACGCCGGGAAAAAGTCCAGGCGATGATGAAGCAGGTCGGCCTGCGCCCCGAACATTACCAGCGCTACCCGCACATGTTCTCCGGGGGACAGCGCCAGCGTATCGCCCTGGCCCGGGCAATGATGCTGCAGCCCAAGGTGCTGGTGGCGGACGAACCGACCTCGGCCCTGGACGTCTCGATCCAGGCCCAGGTATTGAACCTGTTCATGGACCTGCAGCAGGAATTCAACACCGCCTACGTGTTCATTTCCCACAACCTGGCAGTGGTGCGCCACGTGGCCGACCAGGTGCTGGTGATGTACCTCGGCCGGCCGGTGGAAATGGGCCCCAAGGAGGACATCTACACCCGCCCCCTGCACCCCTACACCCAGGCCCTGCTGTCGGCGACACCGACCATCCACCCGGACCCGGACAAGCCGAAGATCAAGATCGTCGGCGAGCTGCCCAACCCGCTGAACCCACCACCGGGCTGCGCCTTCCACAAGCGCTGCCCATATGCCACCGAGCGTTGCAGCACTGAAGAGCCGGCCCTGCGCCAGCTCGACAGCCGCCAGGTGGCCTGCCACTACGCCGAGCAATTCGTGCTGTAGCGGCCATGAAAAAGGCGCTCCCGGATGCCTCCGGGAGCGCCTGAACCTTGTTCGACCCGCCCCCGGCAACGGATTGCGCATCAGTCCGTCGCCGGGGGTTTCTTTTAGCCCTGGCTGTCGCCGTCATCCTCGTCGGTGGTCTGGTCGTCATCGCCGGAACTGCCACCCTGACCTTCATCGCCCGGCTCCGATTCGGACTTGGCAAGCATCTGCACCGGTGCGCTCTGGTTCGAGGAGTAACCCGGCTCGCTCACCTGCATCAGGTTGTGGGCCCAAGCCGCCGAGGTTCCGAGCGACAGCATCACCAGCACTTTGATCAACAGCACAATGCGTTGGAAAATTCTCATAGCCGATTCCATCCTTTCATAGGTGAATCATCGAAGGCTGCGCGCCAGCCTTGCAGCGGCCACAGCACTGTCTGAAACCTAGTCGTGATATCCCGGCTTTTCCAGATAGCTCCCTATCGATTCCCGAGCCGCCAAAGCCCTTCCGACTAACGGCGCTCCCTTTAAAACACCACACCCCGTAGGCGCCGGCGGCAGGCCAATCCTGCGCGCAAAAAAAGCCCCGCTGTCTGCACAGCGGGGCTCGGGGGTGACCGGCGAACTTAGTGGTGTTCGCGGGTGGCGCGGAATTTCACGTCCGGCCAGCGCTCTTCCATCAGCGCCAGGTTGACCCGGGTCGGCGCCAGGTAGGTCAGGTGGCCGCCGCCGTCCAGGGCCAGGTTTTCCACCGCCTTGTTGGAAAACTCTTCGAGCTTCTTCTTGTCGCTGCATTCGATCCAGCGGGCGGACCACACGGTGATCGGCTCGTAGGAGCACTCCACCTTGTATTCCTCCTTCAGGCGGCTGGCCACCACGTCGAACTGCAGCACACCCACGGCGCCGAGGATGATGTCGTTGCTGCGCTCGGGAAAGAACACCTGGGTCGCGCCTTCTTCGGCCAGCTGTTGCAGGCCCTGGCGCAGTTGCTTGGACTTGAGCGGGTCCTTCAGGCGCACACGGCGGAACAGCTCCGGGGCGAAGTGCGGGATGCCGGTGAAGCCCAGCGCCTCGCCTTCGGTGAAGGTGTCGCCGATCTGGATGGTGCCGTGGTTGTGCAGGCCGATGATGTCGCCGGCATAGGCCTCTTCCAGTTGCTCACGCTCGGAGGAGAAGAAGGTCAGGGCGTCGCCGATGCGCACATCCTTGCCAGTGCGCACGTGGCGCATCTTCATGCCTTTCTCGTACTTGCCCGAGCAGATGCGCATGAAGGCGATGCGGTCGCGGTGCTTGGGGTCCATGTTCGCCTGGATCTTGAAGATGAAGCCCGAGAACTTCTCTTCCTGGGGGGCCACGCTGCGCTCGTTGGCAACGCGGGCCAGCGGCAGCGGCGCCCAGTCCACCACGGCGTCGAGCACGTGGTCGACACCGAAGTTGCCCAGGGCGGTACCGAAGAACACCGGGGTCAGCTGGCCGTCGAGGAACTCCTGCTGGTTGAACTCGTGGCAGGCACCCTGCACCAGCTCCAGCTGCTCGATGAAACGCTCGTACTCGTCACCCAGGTGGGCGCGGGCTTCGTCGGAATCGAGCTTCTCGATGATCTTGGTTTCGGTGCGTTCGTGGCCGTGGCCCGGGGTGTAGACGATGATGTAGTCGCCGGCCAGGTGGTACACGCCCTTGAAGTCGCGGTAGCAACCGATCGGCCAGGTGATGGGGGCAGCCTTGATCTTCAGGACCGCTTCGATTTCGTCCAGCAATTCGATCGGGTCGCGAATGTCCCGGTCGAGTTTGTTGATGAAGCTGACGATGGGCGTATCACGCAGGCGGCAAACGTCCATCAGGGCGATGGTCCGTGGCTCTACGCCCTTACCGCCGTCGAGCACCATCAGCGCCGAGTCCACCGCGGTCAGGGTGCGGTAGGTGTCTTCCGAGAAGTCTTCGTGGCCGGGGGTGTCCAGCAGGTTGATCATGTGTTCGCGATAGGGGAACTGCATGACCGACGTGGTAATGGAAATACCCCGCTGCTTCTCCATCTCCATCCAGTCGGAAGTGGCGTGGCGGTCGGACTTACGCGATTTGACGGTACCCGCCACCGCAATGGCCTTGCCCATCAGCAACAGCTTCTCGGTGATGGTGGTCTTACCCGCATCCGGGTGGGAAATAATGGCGAAAGTGCGGCGTTTCGCGACTTCGGCGGCCTGTTGGGTCATGGGAAATCGCCTGGCGGTGATCAAAAAAGGGCGCAGATTATAGCCCAGACATAGCCTTGCGGGCCACAGCTCCCCCCGTCACCCGGGCGACCGGACGGCAGATGAACGGTGGCTAAATGCTGCCAATTATGGAACCTTTTAAAACGTGGAGACGTCCACTCCCCTGTCACGCACTGTCGTCAGGGGCTGAAATATCAGCACGTTAGCTTGACGAAGCTGCGCTCATGGCCCGTTCACCCGCCGCTCTGCCGGCGCTCGACGAGCTGCTTTTCGCGCGTATTTTCCCGGCAGCCAGGAATGGCCCTGCCACACGGGAAAGTGCCCGCCGACTGAAAAAAGGAGTCCGCCTGTGGCTATTCGCTATGGCAAAGGGCTGATAGGAGGCGCTGCGGTAATCGCCCTCCTGGCCCTGCTGGTCCACTGGATCGGCATCACTACGATCGAACACTACCGCGACGATCTGTTGTTCTACCTGCAAGCTCATCTGTTCCTGGTCCTGGCTTCAATGCTCGCCGCGCTGGTGGTGGGGATCCCCGCCGGCATCGTCCTCAGCCGCCCGAACATGGCCGGACGCGCCGAACGCTTCATGCAGGTGTTCAACATCGGTAACACCGTCCCTCCCCTGGCCGTCCTGGCCATCGCTCTGGGGGTCCTCGGCATCGGCAGTGGCCCGGCCATTTTCGCGCTGTTCCTCGCCTCCCTGCTGCCCATCGTGCGCAACACCTATGAAGGCCTGAAAAACGTCCAGGGCTCCCTCAAGGAAGCCGCGGTCGGCATCGGCATGACGCCGCGCCAGGTGCTGTGGAAAGTCGAATTGCCCAATGCCGTGCCGATCATCATCGGCGGTGTGCGGGTGGCCCTGGCGATCAACGTCGGCACCGCGCCCCTGGCCTTCCTGATCGGCGCCAACAGCCTGGGCAGCCTGATTTTCCCCGGCATCGCCCTGAACAATCAGCCGCAACTGCTGCTCGGCGCCGCCTGCACCGCGCTGCTGGCCTTGCTCCTCGATGGCCTGGTGACCCTGGCCAGCCGACTTTGGCTGGAACGTGGTCTGCGCCCGTCTTAAGCCCGTCAGAGCCAAGGAACCGACATGAAGAAATTAAGCCTGATACTCGGCTGTGCCCTGCTTTTCAGCACACTGGCCCACGCCGCGGAAAAACCGCTGATCCGCATCGGCGCCCGGGTCTTCACCGAACAGACCCTGCTGGCGGAGATCACCTCCCAGTACTTGCGCAGCAAGGGCTACGACACCCGCGTCACCGGGGGCCTGGGCAGCAACCTGGCCCGCAGCGCCCAGGAAAGTGGCCAGTTGGACCTGATCTGGGAATACACCGGAGTCTCGCTGGTGGCCTACAACCACATCGACGAGAAACTCGACAGCCAGCAGTCCTACGCCCGGGTGAAAGAACTGGATGCGAAAAAAGGCCTGGTCTGGCTGTCACCGTCCAAGTTCAGCAATACCTATGCCCTGGCGCTGCCAGAGAACGTGGCCAAGGAACATCCGCAGATCAATAGCATCAGCGACCTGACCCAGGCCCTGGCCGAAAACACCAAGGAAAACCGCCTGGTGGCCCTGGACACCGAGTTCGCCAACCGCTCCGACGGCATGGCCGGGATGGTCAAGCTCTATGACATGGCCCTGACCCGCAAGAACACCCGGCAGATGGACGCCGGCCTGGTCTACACCGCCCTGCGCAACGGCCAGGTGTTCGCCGGCCTGGTGTACACCACCGACGGGCGCCTCAATGCCTTCAAGCTCAAACTGCTGGAAGACGACAAGCACTACTTCCCGGACTACACCGCCGCGCCGGTGGTACGCCAGGCCTACCTCGACGCCCACCCGCAACTGGCCGCAGAGCTCAAGCCGCTGGCGGCGCTGTTCGACGACGAAACCATGCGCCAGTTGAACGCGCGGGTCGACGTCGACCATGAAAGCCCATCCGCCGTGGCCGCAGATTTCCTGCGCCAGCACCCGATCAACTAAAGAGGAGAAGACATGGAATTCCTGAACGCCTTTTCCCATCTCGATTGGGCCCAGGTCCTGCACCTGACCTGGCAGCACATCACCCTGGTGGGCATCGCCGTCACCCTGGCCATCGTCTTCGGCGTCCCCCTGGGCGTGCTGATGACCCGCTTCCCGACCCTTGCCGGCCCGCTGCAGGCCAGCGCCACCGTGCTGCTGACCATCCCATCCATCGCCCTGTTCGGCCTGCTGCTGCCGTTCTACTCCAAGTTCGGCCAGGGCCTGGGCCCGCTGCCGGCTATCACCGCGGTGTTCCTCTATTCGCTGCTGCCGATCATGCGCAACACCTACCTGGCGCTGACCGGCGTCGAACCGGGCATTCGTGAAGCCGCCCGCGGCATCGGCATGACCTTCGGCCAGCGCCTGCGCATGGTCGAGTTACCGATCGCGGTGCCGGTGATCCTCGCCGGGGTGCGCACCGCCGTAGTGATGAACATCGGCGTCATGACCATCGCCGCCACCATCGGCGCCGGCGGCCTGGGCGTACTCATTCTTGCTTCCATCAGCCGCAGCGACATGTCGATGCTGATCGTTGGCGCCGTGCTGGTCAGTCTCCTGGCCATCTTCGCCGACCTGCTTCTGCAATGGCTGCAACGCTCGCTGACTCCAAAAGGACTCCTGAAATGATCGAACTTCAAAACCTGACCAAGACCTTTCGCAGCAACGGCAAGGATGTCAAAGCCGTCGACTCGGTAAGCCTGACCGTCAATGAAGGCGAGATCTGCGTGTTCCTCGGGCCCTCCGGCTGCGGCAAGAGCACCACGCTGAAAATGATCAACCGCCTGATCATGCCCACCTCGGGCAAGGTGCTGATCAATGGCGAGGACACCACCGATCTCGACGAAGTGACCCTGCGCCGCAACATCGGCTACGTGATCCAGCAGATCGGCCTGTTCCCCAACATGACCATCGAGGAAAACATCGTGGTGGTGCCGCGCCTGCTGGGCTGGGACAAGCAGAAATGCCATGACCGGGCCCGCGAGCTGATGAGCATGATCAAGCTCGAACCCAAGCAGTACCTGCATCGCTACCCACGGGAACTGTCCGGTGGCCAGCAACAGCGCATCGGGGTGATCCGCGCCCTGGCGGCGGACGCTCCGCTGCTGCTGATGGACGAGCCTTTCGGCGCGGTGGACCCGATCAACCGCGAGATGATCCAGAACGAATTCTTCGAGATGCAGCGGGCGCTGAACAAGACCGTGATCATGGTCAGCCATGACATCGACGAAGCCATCAAGCTGGGGGACAAGATCGCCATCTTCCGTGCCGGCAAGCTGCTGCAGATCGATCACCCCGACACCCTGCTGGCGCACCCGGCGGACGATTTCGTCAGCAACTTCGTCGGCCAGGACAGCACCTTGAAACGCCTGTTGCTGGTCAAGGCCGAAGACGCGGCGGACAACGCCCCGTCGGTCAGCCCGGAAACCCCGGTGGCCGACGCCCTGGAACTGATGGACGAACACGACCGGCGCTACGTGGTGGTGACCTGTGCCGAGAACAAGGCTCTGGGTTATGTACGTCGTCGCGACCTGCACCGTCAGACCGGCACCTGCGCCCAGTTCCTGCGGGAGTTCAACGCTACAGCCGCCTACGACGAACACCTGCGGATTCTTCTGTCGCGCATGTACGAGTTCAACCGCTCGTGGCTGCCGGTGATGGATGCCGAGCGGGTGTTCCTGGGCGAGGTGACTCAAGAGTCGATTGCCGCCTACCTGAGCTCCGGGCGTTCGCGGGGGATGAAGACCAATATCGTCTCGCCGGCTGAATCAGTGGTCGCCTGATCAATAAATAGCCAATAACCAACCTGTGGCGAGGGCGCTTGCTCCCGCTGGGCCGTGAAGCGGCCCCTCTTTGCAAAAAGAATGGGGCTGCTGCGCATCCGGCGCGAGCAAGCGCCCTCGCCACCAGGTGTTTTTGGCCCGCCCACACGCCGGAAAAAAATATCAACAGCCGCCCCGGTCAGAGCTGCCCGGCGCCCCCCTCCGAAACGGCCAAAATCCCCCTCACACCGCCCTCTCGCCGCTAACGTCGCCGATGTTGCCGCCTTCATACTTCCCTGCTATTTGGCACGCAAAAGCGTCGAACGTGCAGGTATTTTTAACACTGGCGAATTCTTCGGGAACATCTGTCCGTCATCTGTGTCGGCTACAAAGAGAGGTGTCGATAACGCACGTCAGACAAGTGCAAAAACGCGACATTTTTTGTTGATCTCAGCCCCCTCACCGCCTAAAGTTCGCGCCGAACGTCCATGCTGGAAACGATCCATCCGGCTCAAGTACTGACGACGAGACAGCAAGGCCAAGGGCAGATTTCCCATGGCCTTTTTGCTTTCGGCGACATGCCTTGGGAAGTAGGCGAACCAAAGTGGGGATACGGAGGACGTTCACAAGGCACTGTCATCAATGACATGTCCTTAAACCCATTGATTACCAACGTTTGCCAGTAGGAGTTCCCAACGCATGTCGATTAACGTCGAAGACTATTTCGCGCGCGAAACCTTTCAGAAAATGAAGTCTTTCGCCGACCAGCAAGAAACCCCGTTCGTGGTCATCGACACCCAGATGATCGCCCAGGCCTACGACGACCTGCGCGCCGGTTTCGAGTTCGCCAAGGTCTACTACGCGGTCAAGGCCAACCCGGCCGTCGAGATCATCGACCTGCTGCACGAAAAAGGCTCCAGCTTCGACATCGCTTCGATCTACGAGCTGGACAAGGTGCTGGGCCGCGGCGTCAACCCGGCCAACATCAGCTACGGCAACACCATCAAGAAGTCCAAGGACATCCGCTACTTCTATGACAAGGGCGTGCGCCTGTATGCCACCGACTCCGAGGCCGACCTGCGCAACATCGCCAAGGCCGCCCCGGGTTCGAAAGTCTACGTGCGCATTCTCACCGAAGGCTCCACCACCGCCGACTGGCCGCTGTCGCGCAAGTTCGGCTGCCAGACCGACATGGCCATGGACCTGCTGATCCTCGCCCGCGACCTGGGCCTGGTGCCTTATGGCGTGTCGTTCCACGTGGGCTCGCAACAGCGCGACATCAGCGTCTGGGACGCTGCAATCGCCAAGGTCAAGGTGATCTTCGAGCGCCTCAAGGAAGAAGACGGCATCGAACTGAAGCTGATCAACATGGGTGGCGGCTTCCCGGCCAACTACATCACCCGCACCAACAGCCTGGAAACCTATGCCGAGGAAATCATCCGCTTCCTCAAGGAAGACTTCGGCGACGACCTGCCGGAAATCATCCTTGAGCCAGGCCGTTCGCTGATCGCCAACGCCGGCATCCTGGTCAGCGAAGTAGTACTGGTGGCGCGCAAATCCCGCACCGCCGTTGAGCGCTGGGTGTACACCGACGTGGGCAAGTTCTCCGGCCTGATCGAAACCATGGACGAGTCCATCAAGTTCCCGATCTGGACCGAGAAGAAAGGTGAAGTGGAAGAAGTGGTGATCGCCGGCCCGACCTGCGACAGCGCCGACATCATGTACGAGAACTACAAGTACGGCCTGCCACTGAACCTGGCCATCGGCGACCGCCTGTACTGGCTGTCCACCGGCGCCTACACCACCAGCTACAGCGCGGTGGAGTTCAACGGCTTCCCGCCGCTGAAGGCCTTCTACGTTTAAAGACGGCAGCTAGCTGCAAGAAAAAGCCCATGACTTGTCATGGGCTTTTTTGTGCGCGCGGTTCAGTGATTCAACGATCTTCCCGGACATGCCAAATACGCAGGATGGACAAGGCCATGCCTTGAATCTCATAACGCATCTCGTAATGCCCCACCAGCAATCGTCGAACATCCCTCGGCTTGAATTCCTCCAACTGCTCTCCCAATCGAGGGTTAGATAGAAGAGCATCTGGAGCCTGCACCAGCGATTGCACGGTCCGAGCAGCAGTAGAACGATTGACCTGGGCGAGAAACTCAAAAAGCCGAGCCAGATCGGATAGGGCCTTGCTCGTCCATTTCAGCTGTCTCATTTTGGTAAGGGCAGAGGGTTGTCGCCAGACAGACTCTGCGCCCAAGCCAACACTGACTGATGATCGACAACCCTTCCAGCATCGACATCTGCCAAGGCCTCAAGCGTCAGTCGACGGCGCTCTTCTTCCTGGTCAACCCAGGCCACCAACGCCTGCTTCACGACCCAGGCCCGGGAGCGTTCCAGGCGAGAAGCAAGTTGATCGACCTTGTCAGCCAGGTCCAAGGGAATGTGAGCGGTCAGTACTTTTGTCGCGGGCATGAGGCAAGACCTGCATCAGAATGATTAAAAGCGATTAGCTTTGAATCATAGTGATTTAAGACAACACAGCAAGCCGCTCTCCATCCCGTTCGTCACCCAATTGCGCTGCCCGCCGCTGATAGGCCTGGGCCAGGTCGCGAATCTCGGGGTGCGTGGCCTTGAGCAGCGCGGCGCATGCCACCCGGAGGAAATTCAGGTTGCCACCGACCAGAGCCCGTTGCAGCCACGCCACGGCTTCGTCGATACGCCCGGCATCGGCCAGCACCGCCGCATGGCTGAACTGCCCGCGAAAATCCCCGCCTTCGGCCGAGCGCCGGTACCAGTCCCGCGCCGCTTCAAGGTCGGCCTGGCACACCAGCCCCTCCTCCAGGTAGCGCCCCAGCAGGTTCATCGATTTGGCATGGCCAAGGTCCGCCGCACGACGGTAGCAGGCCAGGGCCAAGGCATGGTTCTGTACCACGCCGCGACCGGTGGCCAACAGGTTGGCGTAGTTGTACAGCCCCCAGTCCAGCCCCGCTTCGGCGGCCAGGCGATAGTGCCCGGCCGCGCGGGCCGCATCCGCCGGGCAACCCCAGCCGTGCTCATGGCAGCGCCCGAGCATGTTGCGCGCCATCAGGTGCCCACGTTGTGCGGCGATCTCGAACCAGCGTACCGCCAGGGGTTGATCCTGCTGGATGCCGCGACCGTCGAGGAGGATCTGCCCCAGCAGCGCCTGGGCTTCCAGCAGGCCCTCGGAAGCAGCAGCCAGCACCGCCTGGGCGGCGCGGGCCGGGCTCTCTTCAAGCATGGCGCTCAGTTGCGCACCGTCGAGGAGTTCTTCGCGGCGAAGTTGAAAAGTCACGGCTTACACCTCGACCCAGCGACGCAGAAGGTTGTGGTAGGTGCCGGTCAGGCGTATCAGCGAAGGATGGTCGGGCACGTCCCGGGTCAGCTCCTGGATCGCCCCGTCCATCTCGAACAGCAAGGCGCGCTGGCTGTCTTCGCGCACCAGGCTCTGGGTCCAGAAGAATGAGGCGTAGCGAGCGCCCCGGGTCACCGGGTTGACCTTGTGCAGGCTGGTGCCGGGATACAGCACCATGTCCCCCGCCGGCAGCTTGACCCGCTGCAGGCCGAAGGTGTCCTGGATCTCCAGTTCGCCGCCTTCATAATCCTCGGGGTCGCTGAAGAACAGGGTCGACGACAGGTCCGTACGCACCCGCTCCGGGCTGCCCTTGGGCTGGCGCACCGCGTTGTCGATATGAAAATCGAAACTGCCGCCGGCGGTATAGCAGTTGATCAGCGGTGGAAACACTTTGTGCGGCAAGGCGGCGGACATGAACAGCGGGTTCTGCCACAGGCGATCGAGCATCGCCGCGCCGATCTCCTGGGCCAGCGGGTGGCCTTCCGGCAGTTGCAGGTTGTGCTTGGCCTTGGCCGACTGGTAACCGGCGGTGATCTTGCCGTCCGCCCAGTCCGCCTGTTCCAGGGCTTCACGGATGCGCCCGACCTCGTCACGGGTGAACACGCTGGGAATGTGCAGCAACATGGCCAGGTACCTGCAGAGCGAAAGACTGTCAATGATATTGATTCTTATTGACTGTGTAAAACCCCGAGGACGTATGAGAACGTAAAAACCGTAAAGGCAAATTGTAAAGAATGTAAATTAAGTGCGAATAGCAATATTTCGCAATTGATAACAAATGTTTCTTTCCCCTATATTCCGCCGCCTCAAATCCTTGGGGAGGGGAAAAACATGTCACGCCAACCACCACTATCCGCTGTCAGTTCACCACGCCTTCTGGCGTCTGCAATTGGCGTGGCGATCACCGCCGGCTCCGCAGGCCATATGGTCCAGGCGGCTGAAGAGACTCAGCAGAAGACTTCGGGCAAGGCCATTGCCCTGGAAGCCACCAGCATTACCGGTGAGGCGCAGGACCAGACGTCCTACAAGGTCGAAAACTCCTCCTCGAAAAAGTACACCGCGCCGCTGGTGAACACCCCACGCTCGGTGACCGTGGTGCCACAGCAAGTACTCAAGGACACCGCGGCCACCTCACTGCAAGACGCCCTGCGTACCGTGCCCGGTATCACCTTCGGTGCCGGTGAGGGCGGCAACCCCCAGGGCGACCGGCCGTTCATACGGGGGTTCGACGCCCAAAGCGACACCTACCTGGACGGCGTTCGTGACACAGGTGCCCAAAGCCGCGAAGTCTTCGCAGTTGAAAACATCGAAGTCAGCAAAGGTCCTAACTCGGCCATGGGCGGCCGTGGCGCCGCTGGCGGCAGCATCAATCTGGTGAGCAAGAAGGCACACCTGGGCAACTCCCTGGACGGCGGCTTCACCTGGGGCTCCGATCAGACCCAGCGCTACACCCTGGATGGCAACTACCAGTTCAGCGATACCGCCGCCGGCCGTCTGAACCTGATGAGCCATGAAAGCAACGTCGCCGGACGAGACAAGGTCAATTACGACCGCTGGGGCATCGCCCCGTCCCTGGCCTTCGGCCTAGGCACTGACACCCGGGTATTCCTCGATTACTACCACCTGGAAAGCGATGACCTGCCGGACTCGGGCATTCCCTACGGCTATTCCATGGGTACCGCCCACACCGCGGCCCACCCGGACAAACCAGTCAACGGCGGCGACAGCAGCAACTTCTATGGCCTGACCGACCGCGACTTCCGCAAGTCCCGCGTGGACACCGCGACCTTCGCCATTGAGCACGACCTGAATGACTCTCTGACCCTGAAGAACACTTTCCGTCACGGCACCAGCATGCAGGACTACATCCTGACCCAGCCGGACGACAGCCAGGGCAACGTGCGCAGTGGCACCGTCTGGCGCCGGGCCAACACCCGGGTGTCGAACACCGACACCACCACCAACCAGACCGATCTGTATGGTGAGTTCCTGCTGGGCGGCTTCAAGAACAACTTCTCCGCCGGCATCGAACTGTCCGACGAGTCTTCGAGCAAAAGTGGCTACACCGTTTCCAACAACGCCAATATCAAGTGCAACGTGCCGCAGCCTGCTGGCGTTTGTACTTCGCTGTCGAATCCGACTCCGGATGACGCCTATGCCGGCACCATCAGCCGCAACTACGCGGACACCGACACCGAAGGCACCACCCGGGCCATCTACTTTGCCGACACTCTGGAGCTGACCCCGCAGTGGCTGGTCAACATGGGACTGCGCTACGACCACTTCGAAACCCAGGCCAAGACCAAGAACACCGCGCGTACCACCACCTTCAAGGCCGAGGACACCAGCGAATTCGTGACTGGCCAGCTGGGCCTGGTATGGAAGCCGCAGGACAATGGCAGCGTCTATATCTCCTATGCCACCTCGGCTACACCGGTCGGCAGCACCCTGGACAACGGCGCCGAGACCAACCCGTTTCCCACCACTTCCGGCACGCCGACCAGCATCGTCAGCGACATGAAACCCGAGGAAACCGTCAACTACGAGATCGGTACCAAGTGGGACCTGTTCAACGAGCGTCTGGCACTGACCGGTGCGATCTTCCGTACCGAAAAGGAAAACACCCGGGTTCTGAGCAGCAACTACACCTATGAAAACGCCGGCAAGACCCGAGTTGACGGCCTTGAGCTGACTGCGAGCGGTAAGCTGACCGACAAGTGGCAAGTGTTCGCTGGCTACAGCTACCTGGACAGCACCATCGTAGATCCGGGCGCTAGCGGTGATCGCAGCGGTAAAGTCAGTAGCCTCGCCAACCCGGCCAAGGGCAATGAATTGCCAAATACGCCGAAAAACAGCTTCAGCCTGTGGACCACCTATAACCTGACCCAGAAGCTGACCATCGGCGGTGGCGCCTTCTACGTCGACAAGGTCTGGGGCGATAACAACAACAGCCTGTACGTGCCGTCCTACACCCGCTACGACGCCATGGCCAGCTACAAGCTGACCAAGAACGTCGACCTGCAGTTGAACGTGCAGAACCTGACCGACAAGACCTACTACGACAAGGCCTACGCGGCGCACTTCGCCAACCAGGCGGCTGGCCGTACCGCGCTGATGAGTGCCAACTTCCACTTCTGATCCAGCGCAAGACCTTCCTGTGGCCACGGCCACAGGCGCCCAAGCCCCACGCATTTCAGTGCCTGGGGCTTTTGCGTGTAAAAACGAATGCTTCTCGACAACACACGGCATAATGCGCGCCGTGTTTCCTCTCTCTGGACGAACAAGGCGAGTGACGTGTTGAAGAAAACCCTGTTCCAGCTGCACTGGTTCTTCGGCATCAGCGCGGGACTGGTCCTGGCCCTGATGGGCATCACCGGGGCGACCGTGTCGTTCCAGGATGAAATCCTGCGCGCCCTCAACCCATCGGTGCTGCAAGTGGACAAGCTCCCGGCCGGGGTGCTGCCGCCCGCCGAACTGGTGGACAAGATCCAGGCCGCCGAAGGCAAGACGGTGTCCATGCTCTGGGTCGAGACCGACAGCGACAACGCCGCGCGGGTGTTCTTCACCCCGCCGCCGGGGGAACGCCGTGGCCAGATGCGCTACTTCGACCCCTATACCGGCGAGTTCATGGGCGACGCCGTCGGCCAGGACTTCTTCGGCTTCATGCTGCAATTGCACCGCTTCCTGGCCATCGGCGACACCGGCCGGCAGATCACCGGCGCCTGCACCCTGATCCTGATCTTCTTCTGCCTGTCCGGGCTGTACCTGCGCTGGCCGCGCCAGGTCGGCAACTGGCGGGTGTGGCTGACCCTGGACTGGGCCAAGAAAGGCCGCGGCTTCAACTGGGACCTGCACGCCGTGTTCGGCACCTGGTGCCTGCTGTTCTATCTGCTGTTCGCCCTCACCGGCCTGTACTGGTCCTACGATTGGTACAGAGAGGGCCTGACCAAGCTGCTCTCCGATGCGCCACACAGCGAACGCCAGCGTGGCGGCCGCGGTGGCCCGCCGCCCAAGGGCCCTGCTCCGGTGGCGGACTACAACGCCATGTGGAGCAGCATCTACAGCGCCGCCGGCAAGGACCTCGATGCCTACAACATCCGTATGCCTGCCGTGGCCGGGCAGCCGGCGACTGTGTTCTACCTGCTCAAGACCTCCCCCCACGATCGCGCCCTGAACCAACTGACCCTGGACCCGGCCACCGGGGCGATCAGCCGTCATGACCGCTACGCCGACAAAAGCCTCAAGTCGCAGTTGCTCACCAGCGTCTACGCGCTGCACGTGGGCAGCTACTTCGGCCTGGTGGGGCGCATCCTGCTGACCCTGGCCTCCTTGACCATGCCGCTGTTCTTCGTCACCGGCTGGCTGCTGTATCTGGATCGCCGACGCAAGAAGCGCCAGATCAAGCAGGCCCGCCAGGGCCTGGAAAGTACCGCCCCCAACGGCTCGGCGTGGCTGATCGGCTTCGCCAGCCAGAGCGGTTTCGCCGAGCAACTGGCCTGGCAGACCGCCGGGCAACTGCAGGCTGCCGGAGTGGCGACCAAGGTCCAGCCGCTGAGCAACCTCAGCGAACAGGACCTGCGTGACGCCCAGCGAGCCCTGTTCGTGGTCAGCACCTTCGGCGACGGCGAAGCCCCGGACAGCGCCCGCGGCTTCGAACGCAGATGGCTGGGCCGCGAACTGTCGCTGCCGGGCTTGCAATACGCCGTGCTCGGCCTGGGCGACCGCCAGTACCGGCACTTCTGCGGCTTCGCCCGGCGCCTGCACGATTGGCTATCGAACCAGGGCGGCAGCACCCTGTTCGCCCCCATCGAGGTGGACAGCGGCGACAGCTACGCCCTGCGCCACTGGCAGCAGCAACTGGGCCAGCTCACCGGCCATGCCCCGGTAGACCTGTGGCAGGCCCCGGCCTTCGACAACTGGACCCTGAAGAGCCGCACCCTGCTCAACCCCGACAGCAGCGGCTCCGGGGTCTACCTGCTGCAACTGCTGGCTCCCAGCGCCAGCAGTTGGCTGGCCGGCGACCTGGTGGAAGTCATGCCGCGCAACAGCCGCGGTTCGGTGGCGGACTTCCTCGCTGGCCTGGGCCTCTCAGGCAGCACCCCGGTGCACCTGGACGGCCTGCAGGAGAGCCTCGAACAAGCCCTGGGCAGCCGCCAGCTCCCGGACATCCGCAGTCATCTGGTCGGCCTGCATGCCCAGGCCCTGGTGGACGCCCTGGTGCCCCTGAGCATGCGCGAATACTCCATCGCCTCGATTGCCGCCGACGGCTACCTGGAGTTGCTGGTGCGTCAGGAATGCCACCCCGATGGCAGCCTGGGGATCGGTTCCGGCTGGCTCACCGAGCATGCTGCGGTGGGTTCGAGCATCAGCCTGCGGGTCCGGCGCAACAGCGGCTTCCACCTGCCCGCCGAACCTTGCCCGCTGATTCTGCTGGGCAACGGCACCGGGCTGGCGGGTTTGCGCAGTTTGCTCAAGGCACGGATCGCCGAGGGCCAGCAACGCAACTGGCTGATCTTTGGCGAGCGCAATGCCGAGCATGATTTCTACTGCAAGGATGAACTGCAGGAATGGCTGACCCGGGGCGACCTGAGCCGCCTAGACCTGGCGTTCTCCCGGGACCAGGCCGAGAAGGTCTACGTCCAGGACCGCCTGCACCAGGCAGCAAACGAGCTGAAAAAATGGCTAGCCGACGGCGCCGCGATCTACATCTGCGGCAGCTTGCAGGGCATGGCGTCCGGGGTGGACCAAGTGCTCAACGAGGTACTGGGTGCAGACCAGGTCGAACGCCTGATCGAGCAAGGGCGCTATCGCCGCGACGTCTATTGAGCCGAACGCTTCGCCGGCACCAATCCTGCTGTCCCTGTGTAGGAGCTGGCTTGCCAGCGAAAGCGCCCGTCAGAACGGCGCAAGGCTCAAGGGCCTCTTCGCCGGCAAGCCGGCTCCTACACCAATCCTGCTACCCCCTCCGTAGGAGCTGGCTTGCCAGCGAAAGCGCCAGCCCGAACGGCGCAAGGCTCAAGGGCCTCTTCGCCGGCAAGCCGGCTCCTACGGGACGGGGTGTTGCCGAGGAGGGTTACACCGGTTGCAGATTGTGCTCGTACACCGCCACGCCATCCAGGTCCCGCAGGATCACCTTCAGCTCTGCCGTCTGCCCATCGATCTGCACCTCGCCAAAGAACTGGAAACCGGCAAAGGGTGAAGTGTTCTGCGCCGGCGGCGCCTTCTGGAACACCACTTGCGGGCCGAAGGTCTTGTCCAGCACATTGGGCCCGAAACTCCCCGCGTTCAGGGGGCCGGCGACAAATTCCCAGAACGGCTCGAAATCCTGGAACGCCGCCCGATCCGGGTGGTAGTGGTGGGCCGCGCAGTAGTGCACATCCGCCGTCAGCCACACATGGTTGCGCACCTGATGCTTGCGCAAATACGCCAGCAGCTCGGCAATCTCCAGCTCGCGGCCCTGGGCCGGGCCCGGGTCGCCGTTGGCGATCGCCTCCCAGCGCGCCACCCCGGGGCTGACTTCGCCATCGGGCACGCCCAGGCCAATGGGCATGTCCGCCGCCACCACTTTCCATTGAGCCTGTGAATCCTTGAGCTCACGCTTGAGCCAATCCAGTTGCTCGCGACCGAGGAAGGGTTTCTCGCCGCCGAGGTTGTCATCGTTGGGGCCGCGATAGCTGCGCATGTCCAGCACGAACACATCCAGCAACGGCCCATAGCTGAGTTTGCGATAGATGCGCCCGCCGCCATCGGCGCTCTGCCAGCGCATGGGCGAATACTCCAGCCAGGCCTGGCGTGCGCGGCCCACCAGGGTCTGGATGTCCTTGACCACGTAACGTTCGTCCAACTGCTTGCTCGGCGACCAGTTGTTGACCACCTCATGGTCGTCCCACTGCCAGATCTGCGGCACCTCGGCGTTGAAGCGGCGCAGGTTTTCGTCCATCAGGTTGTAGCGGTAGTTGCCCCGGTATTCGTCGAGGGTCTCGGCCACCTTGCTCTTGGCCTCGGTGGTGATATTGCGCCAGATGCGTCCGTCTTCCACGGTCAACTGCGCCGGCACCGGGCCGTCGGCGTAGATGGTGTCGCCGCTGTGGATAAAGAAGTCCGGCAGGCGCAGGCGCATGGCCTCGTAGATGCGCATGCCGCCGATATCCGGGTTGATGCCGAAGCCCTGCCCTACCGTGTCGCCGCTCCAGACAAAACGGATGTCCCGGCGTTGCGAAGGCGCGCTGCGCAAATGGCCGAACCAGGGTTCACTGGCCACGCCGGACTGGGCATCCTCGAAGGTCACCCGATAGAAGATCGCCTGGTTGGCCGGCAGCCCGGTCAACTCCACCCGCGCGGTAAAATCCGTGCGCGCATCGGCCAGGGGCGAGACAAAACGCCGGGGGTTGCTGAACATGCTTCGCGTGTCCCACTCCACCACCATCCGCGCCGGGCGGTCGCTGCGGCTCCAGATCATCGCCTTATCCCCCAGCAGATCCCCGGACTGCACCCCGTCGGTGAGCTGCGGCCGATCCTTGACCGAAGCAATCACCGCCGGCGCCAGGCTCGGCATCAACAGCCCCGCCCCGGCGATTTGCATGATCCGACGACGGCCGAGGTTGAACTCGCTCATGGTGACTCCCTGACAATGGTCAAAAAGCACACCTTAGACAGTGGGGATGAAGGGGGTGTGACAAGGAGCTGAAGGCCGTAATCAACCTGCAGCCGCGGCTACAACGGGTGCCGTTGCGGGATTGCGCCGCAACGGATGTGCCATGAAGGTCAGGCCGCCTTGGCCGGTTCCAGGGCCAGTTCGACGGTCTCTGGTCGTTTCACCAGCGCATAGACAAGCGCCGTCAGAAGGCTGCCCGCGACAATCGCCAGCAGGTACAGCAGGGCGTGGTTGATGGCATTCGGGATCAGCATGACGAACAGGCCGCCGTGGGGCGCCATCAGTTTGCAGCCGAAGTACATCGACAAAGCCCCGGTCAGGGCGCCGCCGGCGATGCTCGCCGGGATCACTCGCAGCGGGTCCTTGGCGGCAAACGGAATCGCGCCTTCGGAGATAAAGCACAGGCCCAATACCAGGGCGGCCTTGCCGGCTTCGCGCTCGGTCTGGGCAAATTTGCGTCGGGCAATGAAGGTGGCGATGCCCAGGCCAATGGGCGGCACCATGCCCGCGGCCATGGTCGCGGCCATCGGTGCATAACTCTGGGACGCCAGCAGCCCCACCGAGAACGCATAGGCCGCCTTGTTGATCGGCCCGCCCAGGTCGACGCACATCATGCCGCCCAGCAGTACCCCCAGCAGAATCGCGTTGGTGGTACCCATGCTGTCGAGGAAGTGGGTCAGGGCTTCGAGCATGCCCGCTACGGGTTTGCCCACCACGTAGATCATCACCAGCCCGGTGAACAGGCTGGCCAGCAGCGGGATGATCAGGATAGGTTTCAGCGCCTCCAGGCTTTGCGGCAAGCGCGCATATTTATTGATCGCCTTGGCCGCATAACCGGCGAGGAAGCCGGCGACGATGCCGCCGATAAAACCCGCGCCCAGGGTGCTGGCAAGCATGCCACCGATCATTCCCGGCGCCAGGCCTGGGCGGTCGGCGATGGAGTAGGCGATGTAGCCCGCCAGCAGCGGCACCATCAACTTGAAGGCGGTCTCGCCGCCGATCTGCATCAGCGCCGCGGCCAGGGTGCCCTCTTCCTTGAACGCGGTGATGCCGAAGACAAAGGACAGGGCAATCATCAGGCCACCCGCCACCACCATCGGCAGCATGAACGACACCCCGGTCAGCAGGTGTTTGTAGACCCCGGTCTTTTCCTGCTTGGCCGGTGCCTGGGCGCCTGCAGCGGTGGACTCCAATTGGCCCTCGGCCAGGGCCTTGTTCAGGGTCGCCTCGGACTGTTTCAGGGCCACGCCGGTGCCGCAGCGATAAATGCGCTTGCCGGCAAAACGCTCAGTGGGCACTTCGATGTCCGCCGCCAGCAGCACCACGTCGGCCTCGGCAATGGCTTGGGCGCTCAGCGGATTGCGCGCGCCTACCGAGCCCTGGGTTTCCACTTGCAGGTCATAGCCCAGGCGCTTGGCGGTCTGCTGCAGGGCCTCGGCGGCCATGAAGGTGTGAGCCACACCGGTCGGGCAGGCAGTGATCGCCACCAGCCGCGGGGCGCGTTTGCCTGTTTCGACCACCGGCTCGGCACGGGCTTCGGTGGCGACATGGACCTGGGCCTCTTCAGCGCCGCGACGCAGCACTGCATCGACATCCTGCAGGGCCTGGGACGGGCTGCTGCGGTACACCCGCTTGCCGACAAAACGCGACATATCCACAGGCCCGGTGCTGACCACCAGCACCCACTCAGCGGCCTCAATGGTGGCCGCTGAGAGTTGGCGTTCCGGGTGCGCTTGATCGTGCACTTCGACGCTGGTGCTCCAGCCCTGGCGCTGCGCCGCGGCGTCCAGCAGGCGGGCGCAGAGCACGCTGGTGACCATGCCATTGGGGCAGGCGGTAACTATGGCTAACTTCATGGGCAACCCTCTTATTGTTCTATGAGGGGGTGCACGCGCACCCCCTGCTCCAGCCGGGCCAGTTGCGCCCTGTCGCTGATGCCGAAACCGATCTGGGTGACGGCCATGGCCGCAATCGCCGTGGCGGTGCGCAGGGTCTGTTCCAAAGGCTGGGCACCGAGCAGGCCGTGGAGCATGCCCGCCAGCAGCGAGTCGCCGGCGCCTACGGTGCTGACCACATGGACCTTGGGCGGCAAAGCCTGCAGGGACGGCGCGGCGCTGAACCAGTTGACCCCCTCGGCGCCGTGGGAAATCACCACATGCTCCACGCCCTGGGCGTGCAACTGGCGCGCAGCCTCGGCCTGCCCGGCCACTGAAACCACCGGGCTGCCCAGGGCATCCGCCAGTTCTTCGGTGTTGGGCTTGACCAGCCAGGGGCCCGCCGCCAGGCCGGCACGCAAGGCGGCGCCGCTGGTGTCGAGGGCGACTTTAAGACCGAGGTTTTTCAAACGCCGCAGCAGGGCCTGGAACCATTCGGGGCTGACCCCGCGCGGCAGGCTGCCGGCCACCACCACCGCGTCATGCCCGGGAGCGATCTGTTCCAGGCGCCCAAGCAGGGCCTGTTGCGCCGCCTCACTGATCACGGGTCCAGGGCCGTTGATGTCGGTAATGCGCCCGTCACTTTCGGCCAGCTTGATGTTGCTGCGGGTGTCCCCGGGCACACGGATAAAGGCGTCGACAAACCCGCGCTGGGCAAACAACAGGTCGAAGGCCTGTGGATTGTTTTCCCCGAGAAAGCCGCTGACGGTCAGTTGATGGCCGAGGTCGGCCAGCACCTGGGCCACGTTCACGCCCTTGCCGGCGGCGTGGGTGTACATGGCGTCGCTGCGGTTGACCTGACCTGCGTCCAGGCGCGCCAACTGCACCGTCAGGTCCAGCGCCGGGTTGAGGGTCAGGGTAAGAATCTTCGCCATTACATGGCCTCCACTAGGGCGCGCACTTCGTTGGCGCTGCCGACGGCCAGGGCCTGTTGAGCAAGGGTTTGTACCTGGGCCAGGCGCAGTTCACGGATCCGCGCCTTGACCTCGGCGATGCTGCGTCCGGAAACGCTCAGTTCATCCACCCCCAGGCCCACCAGCACCGGCACCGCCAGCGGGTCGGCCGCCAGCTCGCCGCAGACCCCGACCCACTTGCCGTGGGCGTGGGCGGCACGCACGGTGATGTCGATCAGTTGCAACACTGCCGGGTGCAGGCCATCGGCCTGGGCGGAAAGGGTTGGGTGGCCACGATCGATGGCCAGGGTGTATTGGGTCAGGTCGTTGGTGCCGATGCTGAAGAAGTCCACTTCCTTGGCCAGCACCGGCGCCAGCAGGGCGGCGGACGGCACTTCGATCATGATCCCCAGTTGCAGGTCGGCCACGGGGATTTCCCGGCGCAGGCGCTCGGTCATGTCCCGGGCCTGGCGCCACTCTTCGACGCTGCCAACCATGGGAAACATGATCCGCAGGGGGCGGTTGTCCGCCGAGCGCAGCAAGGCGCGCAATTGCGCTTCCATGATCAGTGGCCGTTGCAGGGTCAGGCGGATGCCGCGCACGCCGAGGAAGGGGTTTTCTTCCTTGGCGATGGGCCAGTAAGGCAGCGGTTTGTCGCCGCCTACATCCAGGGTACGCACCACCAGCGGACGCCCGGCGAGGCCATCGAGTACACGGCGGTATTCGGCTTCCTGGGTGGCTTCGTCCGGGGCCTGGGGATGGGCCATGAAGATCAGTTCGGTGCGCAGCAGGCCGATGCCTTCGGCGCCGTTTTCCACGGCGGCCGCGACACCGGCGCTTTCACCGATATTGGCGAACACCTCGACCGCGTGACCATCGGTGGTATGGGCCGCCTGATGACGTTGCTCGGCGGCCGCCTTCAGCCGTTGCTCGCGGTTGTCGCGCTCTTCGGCCGCCCGTTGCAAGGTCGTGCTATCAGCGTCGACATGCAGGCGCCCGCGTTGGCCGTCCAGCAGCAAGGGCGTGCCGGACTTGATCAGCAGCACGCTGGCCCCCGCGCCCACCAGGGCCGGAATCCCCAGGGCCCGGGCGACGATGGCGCTGTGGGCGGTGGCGCCGCCGCGGGCGGTGAGAATGCCGGCGACCCGGGTCGGATCGAGGCGCGCGACGTCCGAAGGGCCGACTTCATCCATCACCAGGATGTAGGGCTGGTCCGGCTCGGCCGGGGTTTCGATGCCGCACAGTTGCGCCAGCACCCGGCGGCCAATGTCCCGCAGGTCGGCGGCGCGCTCGGCGAGCAAGGCGTCCTGCAGGGCTTCCTGCTGTTTGGCGGCGCTTTCGATCACGGTCATCCACGCCGCTTCGGCGCTTTCGCCCTGCTTGAGGCGGGTGTCCACTTCGTCGCTCAGTTCGGGGTCGTCGAGCATTTCCTGGTGGGTGATGAAGATCTCGCGGATGGCCTTGGCCTGGCTGCGCTGGATCAGCCCCTGGATGTCCTCGCGGACCTCGGCCAGAGCCTGCTGCAAGCGTTGGCGCTCGTTGGCGGTGGACTCGCCCCGCAGTGGGTAATCGATACTTTGCTGGACCTGGATATGGGCCGGGCCGATGGCGATGCCGGGCGCGGCGGCGATGGCCTGGATCAGGCTGCCGGAGGCTGGGGCGCTGAGCGGCTCGACGACTTCTTGTGGCTCTTGCCGAGGCGTGCTGACAGCCGGCAATGGCTCGACCTCTTCGCCCAGGCCCTCTTCGATGGCTGCCAGTAACGCGGGCAAAGCATCGGCGGCGATGCTCGGTTCAGCGATCAATTCCAGTACCTGGCCGCGCCGGGCCCCGAGGCTCAGCAGCTTGCTCAGGCTTTTGACCGAGACCGCAGAATCCTTGCCATCGACGATGCGGATGCGGATCTCGCCTTCAAAGTTTTTTGCCAACTGCGCCAGCACCTTGGCCGGGCGCGCATGCAGGCCGTGAGCGTTGGCCAGGGCGATACGGGCGCTGGGCCAGTCCGCCGGCAACTCGCCGCCCAGCACTTCCAGGACTGCGCGGCTGCTGGTGGCGCGGCCCAGTTCCTGGCCACGGCCTTCGATCAGCAGCGCACACAGGCGCTCCAGCAGGGCCTGGTGGGCTTCCCCCAGGCTGGCCAGGCAGAACAGGCCGCTAAGGGGCTGGCCCAGGTAGCGGATGGGCTTGTCCGGGGTGACGAACGCCAGCCCGGGGCGCAACACCGTCTGCTCGCTGTGCAGCCACCACAGGCCGTCGCCCAGGGGCAGTGCCTCCACCTGTTGCAGCACCGCGGCAAAGCCATTGCTCACGCACTCGGCTTGGCGCAGCAGGCGAGCGCCGCGCCAGACCAGCTCTTCGAAATCTTCCGCCGCCACACCGAGGCCGATCATCTGTGCGTCCAGCGCCAGTTCCTGGGGCGCGCCCTGCAACAGCTTGAGCAGGGCCTGGGGGGAGCTGGCGCGACGCAGGGCCTGGCCCAGGTCGGTTTCACCCAGGGCGCGGGTCAGGAGTTGCAGGAGTCGCAAATGCTCGTCGGATTTGGCCGCGATGCCGATGGCCAGGTAGACGATCTGCCCGTCGCCCCAATCCACGCCGTCGGGAAACTGCAGCAGGCGCACGCCGGTGGCAAAGACCTGGTCGCGGGTCTCCGGGGTGCCGTGGGGAATGGCGATGCCTTGGCCAAGAAAAGTCGAGCCCTGGGCTTCGCGGGCCTGGAGGCCAGCCAGGTAACCCTCGGCCACCAGGCCGTCCGCCACCAGTGTGTCGGCCAGCAAGTGCAGCGCCGCGGACTTATCCACAGCCGACTGGCCCATGGATATCTGCTCTACAGTGAGCTCGAGCATGGCTTCTCCTATTTAGCGCGGCAGGGGGCGGCGCTAGGTATTGTTTTAAGTAAGCAGCGTAGGCGTCTTTACTGCCACAAACGGGACTCGGTGCCTGGCAGGGGCGTTTTCCGTTCGGGCTTGGGCCTAGAAAATACGCTTGCTGAAACGTTTAATCTAGCAAGTTTGGTACGTTACTCCATAATCTCGAGCGCTTGAAGTCCTTCTGGTCGATTGCCGGTTCCGACGTTGGTCGCCTGCCCAGATCAGGTAGGATTGGCGAAAATATCGGGGCAAGCACCAAAAACAAGGAAATCCCGGGTTGAAACTCAGTGATATCGCTCGCCTGGCCGGTGTGTCTGTGACCACCGCCAGTTACGTCATCAACGGCAAGGCCGAACAACAACGCATCAGCAACGCCACCGTGGAACGGGTGCGGGCGGTGGTGGAAGAACACGGCTTTACTCCCAACCCCCAGGCGGCCGGCTTGCGCAGCCGGCACACCCGTACCTTGGGTTTCATTCTCCCGGACCTGGAGAACCCCAGCTACGCACGCATCGCCAAGCTGCTGGAGCAAGGCGCCCGGGCCCGAGGGTACCAGCTGCTGATCGCCAGCTCCGACGACGCTCCGGACAGCGAGCGGCAATTGCTCCAGCTGTTCCGCGCCCGGCGTTGTGACGCGCTGTTCGTCGCCAGCTGCCTGCCGCCGGAAGACGACAGCTACCAGCAGTTGCAGGCCCTGGGCCTGCCAGTCATCGCCATCGACCGGGTGATGCCGCCCGAGCTGTTCTGCTCGGTGATCAGCGACGACCTGCAAGCCAGCCGGCACCTGACCCAGAGCCTGCTTGAGCCTGAACCCAAGCAAATCGTGCTGATCGGCGCGCGCCCGGAACTGAGCATCAGCCAGGAGCGCGCCGCCGGTTTCCGCCAGGCCCTCGAGGGCTTCGGCGGCGAGGTGCTGATAGAGCATGGCGAAGCCTTCAGTCGCGATTGCGGCCGCCAGCTGATGGAGGAATTGCTGCAGCGCCTGGGCCATCTGCCGGACGCCCTGGTGACCACCTCCTATGTCCTGCTGCAAGGGGTATTCGATGCCTTGCATGACTTCCCGCTCAAATCCCGGCCGCTGCGCCTGGGCACCTTTGGCGATACCCAGTTGCTGGATTTCCTGCCGTTGCCGGTCAATGCCATGGCCCAGCAGCATCAACTGATCGCCGAAAAAGCCCTGCAACTGGCCCTGGCCGCCATTGAAGAGGCGCATTACCAGCCCGGCGTGCAGGCCATTGCGCGGACCTTCAAACAGCGCATCCAACAGGGCTGAACCGTGGAGCTGATCGACAGCCACACCCACCTGGATTTCGCGGATTTCGATGCCGATCGCGGGGCGCTGCTGGCAGACAGCCGCGCCCTGGGCGTCTCGCGAATGGTGGTGCTGGGGGTCTATCAGGCCAATTGGCAGCGGCTCTGGGATCTGGTGCAAAGCGACCCGCAGCTGTACGCGGCCTTTGGCCTGCATCCGGTGTACCTGGACGATCACCGCCCGGAACATCTCCAGCAACTGGGTGACTGGCTGACCCGGCTGGCAGGGCACCCGCAAGTGTGCGCGGTGGGCGAGATCGGCCTGGACTACTTTCTTGCGCACCTGGACCGCGAGCGCCAACAGGCACTCTTCGAAACTCAATTGCAGTTGGCGGCAGATTTCCAGTTGCCCGCCCTGCTTCATGTTCGGCGCAGCCACGCAGCGGTGATCGCCAGCCTGAAGCGCTTCAAGCTCAAGCGTGGCGGCATCATCCACGCCTTCGCCGGCAGCCGCGAGGAAGCCCGGGAATACCTCAAGTTAGGGTTCAGGCTGGGTCTGGGGGGCGCCGCGACCTGGCCCCAGGCCCTGCGCCTGCGCAAGGTGATCGCCGAGCTGCCGCTGCACGCCCTGGTGCTGGAAACCGACTCGCCGGACATGGCGCCTGCCATGTTTCCCGGCCAGCGCAACAGCCCCCAGCACCTGCCGGCCATCTGCGCCGCCCTGGCGCAGATCATCGGCATCACGCCCGAGCAACTGGCCAGCGCCAGCACCCGCAACGCCTGCGAGCTGTTCGGCTGGCCTTCAGCCGGCCTGTAGCTGCAACGGTCGGCGCTGGCGCCGGCGGGCAGCCATCATCACCAACAGGTAGCTCACCAGCATCAATGCCGAAACGCTCAGTTGCTGAGCCAGGCTTACCAGCCCGACCCACTCCAGCACCAGCGTCACCAATATCACCGTGGCACAGAGCACGATCATGGTCGCGCGCAGGGTGGCCAGCGAGCCCAGGGACCTGAGGCGCTTGATCTGGTCGGGGCAACTGAGCTTCAGGGGTTTGTGGCAATGGCTGCAGTTGAAGGCTTCCTGCAATGCCATGGCATTGAGTTGCCAGGGTTCGAGTTCAAGGAGTGTCTGGCAATGGGCGCAGCGGCCCTGGATTCCAGAAGTGGCAGTCATCAACGTATTTCCTCAGGGTCATGCAAGGCGCATGGCCAACTGGTCAAACGGCCTCCGGCAGTACCGGGGCGAAAAAATCAGACGCGCAGGAAAACAGGAAACACGCGACAAACAAAGCATTCATTTACTACAGTTTGTATGCAAAGCCGCGAGGCCCCGGGTTTCCGGGGCCTCGCCAATAGCGGATGCCGGTTGCTCAGACGCGGAAAGCGCCGATCAATTGCTTCAGTTGCACCACCTGAGCCGACAGCTGCCGGCTGGCATCCTCGGTCTGGTGCGCGCCCTCGGCAGTGCGCTCACCGGCACGATTGATCTCGACGATGTTCTGGTCGATGTCGTGGGCCACCGCGGTCTGCTGCTCTACGGCCGCGGCGATTTGCTGGTTCTGGTCGACGATCATGCCTACCGCCCCAAGGATATTTTCCAGCGCCTGCTGGACTTTTTCCGACTGGTCCACCGTACCGTTGGCCATGGCATGGCTGCTGCCCATGGCCTTGACTGCCGCGCTGACGCCACCGTGGAGCTTGCCGATCATGTCCTCGATCTCTTCGGTGGACTGCTGGGTGCGTTTGGCCAGGGTCCGCACTTCATCGGCCACCACGGCAAAGCCCCGGCCCTGCTCACCAGCGCGCGCCGCCTCGATGGCTGCGTTGAGGGCCAGCAGGTTGGTCTGCTCGGCGATGCTCTTGATCACCTCCAGTACCCGGCTGATGGATTGGCTGTCACTGGCCAACTGGTTGATCACCAGCACCGACTGATCGATCTCGCTGGCGAGCCGGGCGATGCTGCCCTGCTGGGACTCCACCAGCCCGCGGCCGCTGATGGTTTCGTCATTCACGCTGTGGGCGCTGCTGACCGCCGCCGCAGCGCTGCGAGCGACTTCCTGGGAGGTGGCGGACATCTGGTTCATCGCTGTGGCCACTTGCTCGATCTGGGTGCGCTGGCCAGCCACGGCCTGATTGCTCTGGGCCGACACACTCTGCACTTGCCCGGCCTGGCGCTCCACTTCGCTGACGGTGTGACCGACCCGCTCGATCAGGTCGTGGATTTTCAGCACGGTGCCGTTGAACACACTGCCCAGTTCCCCCAGTTCATCGCGGCTGTGGGCGGTGAAGCTGACAGTCATGTCCCCCGCCGCCACCTTGTCCATCATCGCCCCCAGGCGCCGCAGAGTGGTGCGGGTGGAAGCATAGAAGCCGCCGTACAGGTAGACGATGGAGAGAAATACCAGGGCCAGGGCCACCACCAGCAGCACCATGTGGCGACGGTTCTGCTCCAGGCGCTTTTGCAACTCGACATCCAGGAATTTCAAGGTGCCTTCATTGAGCTGGTAGGTCTGCGCCATCAGGCCGCTGACCCGGTCGTAGAAGGCCTGCCAGGGCGCATCCAGGGTATCGGCCATCACCACCTGCTCCTCGAACAGCTCGCTGGCCTGCTTGAGGCTGCCCTTGCTGGTCGTGGCCAGCGTGTCCAGAGCATCGTGGGCAGCGCGGCTGGACCCCAGGGCATCCTGCAACTTGAGCCCGTATTCGGCCTGGAGCTTTTCGATCTGCACCAGCAACTCGTCGAACCGCGTGCTGGACGAGGAATTGAGGAACCCCTGGCCCAGGGAGTAGGCGCCCATGGCCCGGCCTTCACCGAGGATCTGGGTAACCTGCGGGGTGACACTGGTGATCAGCTCGCTGAGCTGGCGAATGTCACCCTGGCCATCGCGGCTCAGGCCCGACTGGCTGGCGATGATCTGGCTGAATAACTGCGCGCTGCCCAGCAACTTGCCAATCAGGCCGCTTTTGTTCAGCAGCGAGCTTTCCACTTGCTGGGTCTTGAAGGCGGCAATCAGTTCGTCGCGCTTGGCGTTGAAGACCTCCACCTGCTGTGGGTCCGTGGTCACCGCCTGCAAGGCCTGCAAGCGCTCCAGCACGGATTTCTCCAGGGCCACGATCTTGCCTTCCAGGTCCCCTGCCTTGCCGGACTGACCGAGGCTGGCGTTGATCTGCACCAGGTTGTTGAGGGTTTCCAGGTCTCGGCGCAGCGCCAGGCTGCTGCCCAGCAGGTCGAGGCTTTGCAGTTCGACCCGGGTGCCCTGGAATTCGCGGTAAGAGTCGCGCACCAGATAGAAGTTGGTCACCAGCATGGGTAGAAAGAACAGCACGCTGATCAGGCTGAACTTCATGCCGAAGCTCAGGCGGTTCATCAGCGCGACAGCGGGATAGAGCAAGCTCTTCACAAAGAAGTCTCCCTTTTCTTTTATTGTTATTGGCAGGCAGGCGAAGGCAGCAGATAGCCACTATTCGGCGCTCCGTCTGTATAGCTCAATTTCGTGGGAGGTTTTGTAACTTAAAGTTAACCGCCAGCGCGGCATCCAGGGGACGCTCGCGGGCTGTGGCGAGGGAGCTTGCTGCCGATCGACGGCGCAGCCGTCGCACTCTCTGCGATGCGCTGCGCCAGAAAACCCTCGGTGGGCGGTTGGGGGCCGGCCCCTTGATTACCTCAGATCAGGACGGTCCACAGGGCAAAGCCGGCGTACCACAGCACCGCCGCCCGCAACAACAGCTCCCAAATACGATCCAGGCTGTTGATACCTTCGGGCCCGACTTCCGGCGGCGGGATTTCCGCGGCCACCAGGCCGACCTTTTCCACCAACTGTGCGGCACTGATATGCCAGTTGAGCAGTTCGTGCAGCATTACCCGGCCGACCGCGACAAAGTTGCCCACCAGGGCAAAACTCGCCGCCAGCAGGCGCACCGGCAACCAGTCGAAGGCATGTCGCAACTGCCCCGCGCGTTCGACCAAGGCGGGGTTCTTGCCATGTTCGGCGGCGAGAGCCAGCAGGCGATAGCTCAGGGCCGCCACTGGCCCCAGCAGGAAGTACCAGAAGATCACCGCGAAGAAACTCTGGAAGGCCTGCCACAGCAGGTGGGCCTGTACTCGCTCCAGCAGTTGTTCGCCATTTTCGGCACAGATGTTCAGGTCACGTGCTGCGACATGGGCTGCCGCTTGCAGATCCTCACGCCGCCAGGCATCACGGAACGGGCCCAGCTCACCCAGCAAGTCGCCGCGCCCCAGGGCGTAGATCACCACCAGCAGGTGCACCGGCAGCGCCAGCAGGCCATAGGCGATCGGCTCCAGCACCAGCAGCAACAGCCCGAGCAGCGCCACCGGCAGCAACACCATGACGATCAGCAGCCACCATGGATGCCCAGCCATACGCGGGCTCGACTCCAGCCGTGCCAGTTCCCCCAGCCACCAGCCATCACGCTGCACCCGCTGACGCAGGGCCGAGAACTTCTCGATCCACACCGCCAACAGCAACACCAGAAAACTCATTGTCCTTCCCCCTTCTCCAAGGCGGCACGAAAGCGTGCCCAGTCGAATCCCGGGCCCGGGTCGGTCTTGCGCCCGGGCGCGATGTCGCTATGCCCACAGATCCGTTGTGGCGTGATATCGCTGAAGGCCCGGCGCAGTTGCCTGCTCAGGCTGATCAACGAGTGATATTGAGCATCGCTGTATGGCTGATCATCGGTGCCTTCCAGTTCGATGCCCAGGGAAAAGTCGTTGCAGGTCTCACGCCCCTGGAAGCTCGAGACGCCGGCATGCCAGGCCCGATCCAGGCAGGAAACGAATTGGGTGACGGCGCCGTCACGCTCGATCAGAAAATGCGCAGAAACACGCAGATCGGCGATCCCGGCAAAATAGGGATGCTCTGTGACATCAAGGCGATTCTGAAAGAAATCCTGCACCTTGCCGGTGCCGAACTGCCCGGGCGGCAGGCTGATGTTGTGAATCACCAGCAGGGAAATCTCACCCGCCGGGCGTTCATTGAAATTGGGTGACGGGCAATGCCGTACGCCATGACACCACCCCGTGGCAGGGTCCAGCCGCATACCGATTCCTTCAACTAAAGCCTTGGGTGGCCCAGTATGCCGCGTTATCCCCTCGGGTTGCGATCACTTGCCGTGATTGAGTCGCTGCAGGTTGCCGATCACCGATTCCAGGGCGCGATCGAACAGCAGGGTGTCATCCAGTGCGCGCACTGCGCCGCGCTGGCACTCCAGGGCCAGGCCCATGCGCGTACGCTCCAGCACCTTCATGCCGGTGCGGTTGACGAACACGTATTTGGCCACCGGATGGGGAACAATCGCCGCCAGTTTGCAGCGCAGGGTGTTGTCCTCGTCTTCCAGGAACTCGACCCAGGCCCCAAGCCGCAGTTGATCCACCCATTGCACGCTGGGGTCGTTGGCCGGCAACGCCAGCGGCGCGACTTCCAACGGTCCCTCTTCGGCACTGGGCAGGACAATCTCTTCGGCCACCACGATCATGTGCGCGGGGTCTGCTTCCAGGACGGCGCCCTGCTGTTGCGGGGCCTGGGCCTCGCGCTCGAATGCCTGCAAGTGCAGGAGCTCCAGCTGGCTGAAGAACTCGCTGGTAGCGAAAGGATCGAAAGCCGCTGCGCTCAACCCCTCGCGCAGGCCCTTGAGCAACCCTGGCACCAGCGCCAGCAGGCGCATGGCAGTATCCGGCTGTTCATGGCGCTGTACGCTCCAGATCAGCTCCAGCAGGGTCTGCTCCGCCGTTCGCCACTCTGGTGAATCGTCGCCGTGCTTGAGGCAACTGAGCAGCATCACCTGGCTCCAGGCTTCGCGGACAAAATCCACCACCTTCTGCGGCAACACCTTGCCCAGCAGGGCGTCATTCAGGGCCTGCTCTACCCGGCGCCGGGCCAGCTCGGCCCTGGCCCGCCCTTCCTCGGCGTCGCGGGTACGCTGTTCCAGCAACTCGGCGCGACGCCGCTCGTCGGCAGTGAAGGCCAGGAAGTCCGCCAGCAGCTCGGAGAAGATTGCAGGATCATCGCTGAACTCGCTGAGCAGGCGTTGCACCACTTGCTCGATCCGCAGGTACAGACTGTCGCGCTGGTGGTCATCGCAACCGCCCCAGCCCATGGCTGCAGCGGCAATCTCATTGAGCAGGCGCCGGGCCGGGTGATTGCCGCGGCTGAAGAAACTCTTGTCCAGCACCGCCACCTTGAGCATGGGAATCTGCAGGCGGCCAATCAGCGCCTTGAGCGAGTCCGGCAGGTTACGGTCATCGAGAATGCATTCAAAGAGCATGGCGATCAGGTTGATCACGTCTTCATCGGCCACATCCACCACCCGGGATTTGCCGCTTTTGACGCTGACCCGTGTCAGCAATTGCTCCAACTGGTTGCGCAGGTCGAAATCGTCCTGGGCGCTGGGCGCCGGCACGTATTGCTGCAGGTGCGACAGCAGGCGCATGAGGTCGCGGGTGGAAATCGGCTGGGTTTCGGCGCTGGCTTCCAGGGTCGGCGCCACGCTGCCACGCACATGAAACAACAGGGTCTGCAGGGCGGCGAAAACTTCCTGCACGCTCTCGTCGAGCTGCGACTGGCTGGATTTCGCTGCGCCCCCCTCGGTCGCTGCCGCACGGGCCTCGGCCTGGGCCCGATCGGCCGCCCGGCGGGCCGGAGCAGGCATCAGTTCCGGCAGGATCCCGGTGGCGATCAGCAGTTGGTTGGCTTCGGCATAAAGTTGTTCGGCATCACTGAGCACATACCGCTCGAACAACTTGAGGATGATCAGCTTGACCTTGATTTCCACCCCCAGGCTGCGCCCGGCCTGGAGGAAATACTCGCAGAGCAGCGCCGGCCCCAGGGGGTTGTCCCCATCCACCAGGCGCCGCCCCAGCAGCACACTCAGGCGCTCCGTCAACTGCCCCAGGGCGAAGCCATCACGGTTGAGCACCTTGGCCACCATGGCATCCACCGCGACGGTCTTTTCCAGGTCATCGTGGGACGGATCCAGCGATGGGTCGTAGACCACGGCATGGGGAATGGCCAGGGCCGGGTCATACTGCACCAGGCTGGCAAAAGCCTGGAAGAACGCCTCCAGGAAACCGCGCTCGATGCTCTTGCGCTTCAGCCGCAGGTCGCGCATGGCTTCGAAGAGGGTGTTTTGCTCGACGTTGTTGCGGGCCCGATCGGCCATTTCGAACAGGGTGTCGTCAGCGTTATCGAACAGTTCCTGCAAGCCGTGGCGCAATTGTTGGGCGGCCTTGTCTCGGACCTGAAGCAGAATCACAGGCAGGCGGGCAAGCGGCGAAGCGGTCGCCTGATCTGTAGCGGCCTTGTGCAAAGGCACTACATTCCCGTCGTTGTGCATCCAAGCCTCCTGGAAAGGTGTTTCTTCGGTTCGAGATCAAGATTCAGTCAAGCCGACGACGCTCACAGCCGGCTTACAGCGGAGGCGCATGCACTCCACTGCACTTCATTTAGGGGGAAGCCAAAGACACGTCAAAGCTATGACGTCAATTACAAGTCATATTATCTTGTAAAAGTCCCCTCTTGCGCCAGCACACTCTGTGCCCCCCTCCGAAATAACCCTCAGTAGCTCAAGAAAATTCACTCCTATTCATCAGACAAAGCCACCCAGGACAGGTTCGCCAATGCCTGACAGGCATTTGCCACCTTGGGTTCGCTGATCCCCTGGCCCTATAATCGGCGCACTTTGTTTGTGGAGCCCGTTATGCCGAATCTACGCCTCGCCGACCTGACCGCCGAAATCGAAGCCAACGTGCGCCGTGCGTTGCTGGAAGACATCGGCAGCGGCGACATCACCGCGCAACTGATCCCGGCCGAACGTCTGGCCAAAGCCACCATCATTACCCGCGAAGCCGCAGTAGTCGCCGGCACCGCCTGGGTCGATGCGGTCTTTCGCCAGCTGGACCCGCGGGTCGCTGTGCACTGGCAAGTAGCCGACGGCGAACGGGTGGTACCCAACCAGGTGCTGTTCCACCTTGAAGGCCCGGCCCGTTCGCTGCTCACCGGAGAGCGCAGTGCCCTGAACTTTCTGCAACTGCTGTCCGGCGTGGCCACCCGCGCGCGGTACCTGGCGGACTTTGTCGCCGATACCCAGGTCAAGCTGCTGGATACCCGCAAGACCCTGCCGGGCCTGCGCCTGGCACAGAAGTACGCGGTCACCTGCGGCGGTTGCCACAACCACCGCATCGGCCTGTATGACGCCTTCCTGATCAAGGAAAACCACATCGCTGCCTGCGGCGGTATCGCCCAGGCCATCAGCGCCGCCCACAGGATCGCCCCGGGCAAGCCGGTGGAAGTGGAAGTGGAAAGCCTGATGGAACTGAAGGAGGCCCTGGCCGCTGGGGCCGACATCATCATGCTCGACGAACTGAGCCTGGACGACATGCGCGAGGCTGTGCGCCTGAACGCCGGCAAGGCCAAGCTGGAAGCCAGTGGCGGGATCAACGAAAGCACCTTGCGCCCGATCGCCGAGACCGGGGTGGATTACATTTCCATCGGTGCCATGACCAAGGACGTGAAAGCGCTGGACCTGTCCATGCGCTTGAGCCTCTGAGCCATGAAAAACGCCAGCCTGGTTCAGGCTGGCGTCGTGCTCAACTGTCGATCTCGTTGAGCTGCAGATAGTCCTCCAGGTCCATGCCCAGCGCCTCAGCAACTTCCTGATGCACCTCCAGGCGCATGGCCTTCAGTTCCTCCGGTGTTTCTGCCACCAGATCGAGCACCAGTTCCCATGGCTCGATGCCGCGGGACTCCGCCTCGTCCTCGAACGCCCATTGCGCCTGCTGCTTCTGCTCTTCCGGGCTCAGGGCGCTGATTTCCTCTTGCAAGGAAGGCGTGGCAGCCAGGTACCTTTCAAGCGCTACGTCGATTCTTGCCTCTTTAGGAATCATCTCGTTCTCTCTGATCGTGGGAATGGAAGATGGATCTGGATCGTTGGGATCTCTCTGCCGCAAAAAACCGTTGTGAACTTCGATTTATCTGGCCTTCAGAACCATTCTGGATCATCTGAAAACAGCATGCTGGTACTCAGACAGGGACCGAATATAGGACCTTTGGTCCACGATTTATATGACCTGATGCACCCATTGGAGAAAAACTCCAGGTTTTCCAAGCCATCGGCAGACGCCAGCTCGGCAGAATCTTCAGAGAACGAGATTTCGCAAATGCAGCCGCAGCGATATTTCATGCCGGTGTTTCATCCGCTTACGGAGCTAGGAACCCACAGCCGTAGCTGTTCCTTTTCTCAAGCAAGCGCCTGTCTGCCCGACGTCGATAAGCCTTCTTAGATTATCGAGAATATCGAACTCCTTTACTTCTCCATCCTTGGCTATGAGGATCCCGGCTTTAGTCAGCCATAGATACCCTTCCTTGCTTTGGTTAGGGATGACAGTAACTACGAAATTCAATGTCGGACTCTCTGGACGACTCTGCGGCACCTTGGTTTCAGCGAAATTGAAAGTCAGTTCATTATCATCGCTTGGTGAAACGCTTTGTACGCTGACAACAGGCAGCCGTGCCCTCGAAGCGGCAGGAAACTCAGCGGAATACAACACACTTCCACCCTGTACCTGCTTGGTTATTCTTAAGAAATATTGCTCCAGGTCTTTGGTATTCGTTGGCGTCGTGCAGTCTTCGCCTTCAGCGGCAAAATATTCCCCCTCAAACTCATAAGAGGGTCCTTTCTCACAGGCTGCAAGGGACAGCGACACTACGCCGGCCAAAGCCAACTTCCACTTCTTCACACCGGTCACTCCATGATTTGCGGGCGTCATTATGCGCAATGCCCCTGGCTGCTACCACCCGGTTCATGACCTGCACAGGTTTGAACAACTGGGCAACTAACCTCGTCCAGACACAAAAACATCGAAACCAGATAACCCCGAGCAAACCACTGGAAACTCAGTACGGGGTGCTGAGTACAGGCGCAGAGAGTCTTCGTTGATACAAGTCTCTCTTGACTGCTAAATCCGCATGAACAAAGAGGGGCACGTCCACAAACAACTATAGGAGCGCTCAATTGAATAGCACCGGGAACCTCTGAAACTTCCAAAGCACACTTTTGCGGGTGCTCCGTAGTTTCCTGCCTTTCAAGGGCGCTTATTCAAAGCCTGGCGAACTTTGTTGGGAGGGTGGGTTTAGACAGCCATAAACTGCTCTCAACCCGAAATGTGGTGCCGGAGACAGGAATCGAACCTGCGACCTTCGCGTTACGAGTGCGCTGCTCTACCGACTGAGCTACACCGGCGTGGGCTAAAACCTAGCACCCGCGCCCCGGGCCAGCAACCAGAAGGCCTTATGGCAGATAGCAAAACGCCCCGAACCAGTCGGGGCGTCTGCTTGTTCAGCGTAAGGCTAAAGGGTGATTAAACGCCCGAAGCCTTGGCTGCCGCCACGTCTTTGATGGACAGCTTGATACGGCCGCGGTTGTCCACGTCCAGTACCAGCACTTCCACTTCCTGGCCTTCTTTCAGGATGTCGGTGACTTTCTCAACGCGAGCGTCGCTCAGCATGGAGATGTGCACCAGACCGTCCTTGCCCGGCAGGATGTTGACGAAGGCACCGAAGTCAACGATGCGCTCAACCTTGCCGACGTAGATCTTGCCGATCTCGGCTTCCGCGGTGATGCCCAGAACGCGCTGGCGCGCGGCCTCTGCAGCTTCCTTGGTTTCGCCGAAGATCTTGATCGAGCCGTCGTCTTCGATGTCGATCGAAGCCTTGGTTTCTTCACAGATCGCGCGGATGGTGGCGCCGCCTTTACCGATGACGTCACGGATCTTGTCGGTGTCGATCTTCATCGCGATCATGGTCGGAGCGTTGGCCGACAGCTCGGTACGGGACTGACCGATGATCTGGTTCATCTGACCGAGGATGTTCAGGCGAGCCTCCAGGGCCTGGCCCAGGGCGATCTCCATGATCTCTTCGGTGATGCCCTTGATCTTGATGTCCATCTGCAGCGCGGTGACGCCTTTGGCGGTACCGGCTACCTTGAAGTCCATGTCGCCCAGGTGGTCTTCGTCACCCAGGATGTCGGTCAGGACTGCGAACTTCTCGCCTTCCTTGACCAAGCCCATGGCGATACCGGCAACCGGCGCCTTCATGGGTACACCAGCGTCCATCAGCGCCAGGGAAGCACCGCACACGGAAGCCATGGAGCTGGAACCGTTGGACTCGGTGATTTCCGATACTACGCGGATGGTGTAAGGGAACACGTCGGCGGCTGGCAGCATGGCCTGGACCGAACGACGGGCCAGACGGCCGTGACCGATTTCACGACGACCAGCGCCGCCCATGCGACCACACTCGCCCACCGAGAACGGAGGGAAGTTGTAGTGCAGCATGAAGGGGTCTTTCTTCTCGCCTTCCAGGGTGTCCAGCAGCTGTGCGTCACGGGCAGTACCCAGGGTCGCAACCACCAGGGCCTGGGTTTCGCCACGGGTGAACAGGGCCGAACCGTGAGTCTTGGGCAGTACGCCAACTTCGATGTTCAGCGGACGTACGGTGCGGGTGTCGCGGCCGTCGATACGAGGCTTGCCGTTGACGATGTTTTCGCGAACGGTGCGGTATTCGATCTCGCCGAAAGCGGCTTTGACGTCGGACGCCGAAGGCTGGCCTTCTTCACCGGAGAGCTTGGCGACGACCTGATCTTTCAGCTCGCCCAGGCGAGCGTAACGGTCGGCCTTGACGGTGATGGTGTAAGCCTGGGAGATGGCTTCGCCGAACTCGGCACGGATAGCGCCCAGCAGTTCGGTGGCTTCTGGGGCAGCAGCCCAGTCCCAGGTAGGCTTGGCAGCTTCGGCGGCCAGCTCTTTGACAGCCTTGATCACCGACTGGAATTCGTCGTGGGCGAACAGTACGGCGCCCAGCATCTGGTCTTCGGTCAGCTCTTTGGCTTCCGACTCAACCATCAGTACGGCTTCTTCGGTACCGGCCACGACCATGTCCAGGCTCGAAGCAGCCAGTTGCTCGTAGGTCGGGTTCAGCAGGTAGCCGGTGCTTTCGTGGAATGCCACGCGAGCGGCGCCGATCGGGCCATCGAAAGGAATGCCGGAGATCGCCAGGGCAGCCGAGGTACCGATCATCGCAGCGATGTCCGGATCGGTCTTCTTGCTGGTGGAAACCACGGTGCAGACTACCTGCACTTCGTTCATGAAGCCTTCTGGGAACAGAGGGCGGATCGGACGGTCGATCAGACGCGAGGTCAGGGTTTCTTTCTCGGAAGGACGGCCTTCGCGCTTGAAGAAACCGCCAGGGATCTTACCGGCAGCGTAAGTCTTTTCCTGGTAGTGAACAGACAGAGGGAAGAAGCCCTTGCCTGGATCGGCTTGCTTGGCGCCAACCACGGTCACCAATACGCTGACGTCGTCGTCAACGGTGACCAATACTGCGCCGGAGGCCTGACGGGCGATACGGCCAGTCTCGAGGGTTACGGTCGACTGACCGAACTGGAATTTTTTGATTACCGGGTTCACGGTGTCCTACCTTCTTTGTGGCTCTTGGGGAAACTTGATTCTTGCGAAATTCTTGGGCAATGCGGGGAATCGGCCCAGCCTTTATTGTCCAGGTAAAACAGTGCAGCAGATAAAACTTGAGGCTGGGAGCCTGCCATACGCCGGCGGAAAAACCGCTGACGCATGGCAAACAACCAACCTCATAGCGCAATCGCTGATTAGCGACGCAGACCCAGACGACCGATCAGGGTGCTGTAACGGCTCAGGTCCTTGCCTTTCAGGTAGTCCAGCAGCTTACGACGCTGGTTTACCATGCGGATCAGGCCACGACGGGAGTGGTGGTCTTTACCGTTGGCTTTGAAGTGACCTTGCAGTTTGTTGATGTTGGCGGTCAGCAGTGCAACTTGCACTTCTGGCGAACCAGTGTCACCAACAGCTTGCTGGTAGTCGGTTACGATCTGAGCTTTTTCTTCAACGCTGAGTGCCATGTGGGCAATCCTTATATCAGGAAACTGTTCAAGAACAGTTTCAACAGGCCAGGGACAAATCCCTGTATCTATAAATGAGTAGTGACCGTGCCTGTTAACAGCCACCCTCGTCCGGTCATTCTGACCGAATCAGTCGACGTGGCGCGATGCGCCCGTCTTCGCTCACTTCACCGATACCGATGAAGCGACCGTTGTGATCCTGTACCCGCACCATGCCGAACTTCGGTGCATCCGGGGCACGTACCGGCTGGCCGTTGAGCCAGTAGAACGCGCTGTGCTCCGAGAATTGCAGCAGCGGCCAATCCAGCAGGCCGCTGTCCGATGGCATCAGGAAGCGGTCTACCGCTTCGTTGCCGCCTTCGGCGTGCACGGCTTCAAGCTCTTCCAGGGTGACCGTCTGCGCCAGGCTGAAAGGTCCGGCCTGGGTCCGTCGCAGTTCTGCAACGTAGGCACCACAGCCGAGCTTTTCACCGATATCTTCCACCAGGGTACGGATATAGGTGCCTTTGCTGCAGTCCACCGCCAGGCGAGCGGTGTCACCTTCGAAGGCGAGCAATTCCAAGCGCGCAATAGTAACAGAACGCGGTTCGCGCTCCACCACTTCCCCTGCACGAGCCAGTTTGTAGAGTGGCTGGCCATCGCGCTTGAGGGCCGAGTACATCGGCGGTATCTGCTTGATTTCGCCACGAAATTCCGGCAATACCGCCTCGATATCGGCACGACCAACGGTCACTTCGCGGGTCTGCAAAACTTCGCCTTCAGCGTCCGCGGTGGTGGTGGTCTTGCCCAACTGAGCCAGGGTTTCGTAACCCTTGTCGGAATCGAGCAGGTATTGCGAGAACTTGGTGGCCTCGCCAAAGCACAGCGGCAAAACGCCGGTGGCCAGGGGGTCGAGGCTACCGGTGTGACCGGCCTTCTCGGCATTGAGCAGCCAACGGACCTTCTGCAGCGCCGCGTTGGAGGTGAAGCCCAGCGGCTTGTCCAGGAGGATGATGCCGCTGACGTTACGACGGATACGCTTGACCTGAGCCACCGCTTACTCCTTGGCGTCTTCAGGGGCAGGCGCGTCGCCATGCTGGCTGTCTTCAGCCACGGCACGCTCGATCAGGGCCGACAGGTGCGCCCCGCGGGCCACGCTCTCGTCGTAATGGAAGTGCAGTTGCGGCACGCTGCGCAGCTTCATTTCCTTGGCCAATTGCATGCGCAGGAAACCTGCCGCCGAGTTCAGCACCTTGATGCTCTGGGCGATTTGCTCGGCGTTTTCCTGGCCCATCACGGTGATGAAGATCTTCGCGTGGCCGACGTCGCGGCTGACTTCCACCGCAGTGATGGTCACCAGGCCGACGCGGGGATCCTTGACTTCACGACGGATCAGTTGCGCCAGTTCGCGTTGCATCTGATCACCGATACGTTGGGTACGGCTGTATTCTTTTGCCATGTCTTGTTACCTGTTACTGCCTCACGGTGAAACCCGTGTGGTCTGAAAGCGGCAAACGCCCGGCCTGGCGGAAGCCAGACCGGGCGTTGCGTTTAGAGGCCGCTGGAGGCGCCGCGCACTTGCATGCGGCAGGCCACCAGGGCTCTTGAAGTGCGCGAGTTAGAGGCTGCGAGCAACCTGGACCTTCTCGAAGACTTCGATCTTGTCGCCGACTTTGACGTCGTTGTAGCTCTTCACGCCGATACCGCATTCCATGCCGGCACGTACTTCAGAGGCGTCATCCTTGAAGCGGCGCAGGGATTCCAGCTCGCCTTCGAAGATAACGATGTCTTCACGCAGTACGCGGATTGGACGGTTACGGTGCACGACACCTTCGATGACCATGCAACCGGCGATCGCGCCAAACTTCGGCGAGCGGAACACGTCGCGAACTTCGGCAACACCCAGGATGTTCTCCCGAACGTCGCTGCCCAACATACCGGTCAGGGCTTTCTTGACGTCTTCGATGATGTCGTAGATCACGTTGTAGTAACGCATATCCAGACCTTCCTGCTCGACGATCTTCCGTGCGCCGGCATCGGCACGCACGTTGAAGCCGAACAGTACAGCGTTGGAGGCCAGTGCCAGGTTGGCGTCGCTTTCGGTGATACCACCGACGCCGCCGCCCACTACGCGCACTTGCACTTCGTCGTTGCCCAGGCCATTCAGAGCGCCTTGCAGAGCTTCCAGCGAACCACGGACGTCGGATTTGAGGACGATGTTGAGCGTCTTCTTCTCTTCCTGGCCCATGCTTTCGAAGATGTTTTCCAGCTTGCCGGCGTGAGCACGGGCCAGCTTGACCTCACGGAACTTGCCTTGACGGAACAGAGCCACTTCACGGGCTTTCTTCTCGTCGGCAACCACGCTCATCTCGTCGCCAGCGTCCGGAGTACCGTCCAGGCCGAGGATCTCGACCGGAATGGAAGGACCGGCTTCCTTGATGGGCTTGCCGTTCTCGTCGAGCATGGCGCGCACGCGACCATAGTTCGAGCCGACCAGCACCATGTCGCCTTGACGCAGCGTACCGTCCTGAACCAGCACGGTAGCTACCGGGCCGCGGCCCTTGTCGAGGCGGGACTCGACCACGACACCACGGCCCGGGGCCGAAGGAGTCGCCTTGAGTTCCAGGACTTCGGCTTGCAGCAGAACCGCTTCCAGCAGGTCGTCGACACCGGTACCCATTTTCGCGGAGACCGGTACGAATGGAGTATCACCACCCCAGTCTTCCGACGTCACGCCGTGAACCGAAAGCTCACTGCGGATACGGTCCAGGTCGGCGCCCGGCTTGTCGATCTTGTTCACCGCAACCACCAGCGGAACGCCGGCAGCTTGTGCGTGCTGAACGGCTTCAACGGTCTGCGGCATTACGCCGTCGTCCGCTGCAACCACCAGGATCACGATGTCGGTGGCCTTGGCACCACGGGCACGCATGGCGGTAAACGCGGCGTGACCAGGGGTGTCGAGGAAGGTGACCATGCCGCGCTCGGTTTCTACGTGGTAGGCACCGATGTGCTGGGTGATGCCGCCGGCCTCGCCCGCGGCCACTTTGGCGCGACGGATGTAGTCCAGCAACGAGGTCTTACCGTGGTCAACGTGGCCCATTACGGTCACGACCGGCGCACGGGCAACCGCTTCACCTTCGAACTTCAGGGACTCGGCCAGGGAATCTTCCAGGGCGGTGTCGCTGACCAGGGTCACTTTGTGGCCCAGTTCTTCAGCAACCAGCTGGGCAGTTTCCTGGTCCAGAACCTGGTTGATGGTGGCTGGAGTACCCAGCTTGAACATGAACTTGATGACTTCGGCAGCCTTGACCGACATCTGCTGGGCCAGTTCGCCCACAGTGATGGTCTCGCCGATCTGCACGTCACGTACCACTGGCCCGGTTGGGCTCTGGAAACCGTGAGCGTTGCGTTTCTTCAGCTTGGCCTTGCCGCGACCACCACGACGGAAGCCATCGCTTTCTTCGTCGGTGGTACGTGGGGCAACGCGCGGCGCTGGGGCCTTTTCCTTGACCGAAGCACGATGCGGAGCATTTTTGCGCTCGCCATCGCCGCCACGACGATTGTCGTCGTTGCGGGTCTTATCCGGACGGCGCTGTTCGTCTTTCTTGCGCGCGTCAGCTGCTGGAGCCGCAGCGGCTACCGGAGCTTCCTGCACAGGCTCGACTACAGGCGCTGGAGCAGGAGCTGCTGCTTGCGCAGCAACCGGCTCGGCCACCGGAGCAGGCTGGCGACGCGCTTCTTCTTCGGCGCGACGCTTGGCTTCTTCTTCAGCCTTCTGACGAGCAGCATTTTCTACTGCGCGACGCTCTTCCAGTTCGCGTTGACGCTCGGCTTCGATTTCTTCCGGGCTGCGCTGTACGAAGACTTTCTTCTTGCGCACTTCAACGCTGATGCTCTTGCTGCCAGCAACCCGCAGGGTGCTGGTGGTCTTGCGCTGCAAAGTAATTTTGCGTGGTTCTTCCACTTTCGCCTTGTGACTGCTTTTCAGGTGAGTCAGCAACGACTGCTTCTCACTGTCGCTCACATGTTCCTCGGCGGCGGTGTGCGGCAGACCTGCCTCACGCATCTGCTGCAGCAGGCGCTCTACCGGTGTTTTGACCTCATCGGCCAGTTGTTTCACCGTGACTTGCGTCATGCACTTCTCTCCTCAGGCCGCGCCTATTACTCGAACCAATGGGCTCGGGCGGCCATGATCAACTTGCCGGCACGATCATCGTCAATGCCGTCGATGTCGAGCAGGTCGTCAATAGACTGCTCGGCCAGGTCTTCGCGGGTAATTACGCCGCGCACCGCCAGTTCCATCGCCAAATCCTTGTCCATACCCTCAAGCGAGAGCAGGTCTTCGGCCGGATGGGCGTCTGCCAGCTTTTCCTCAGTAGCGATGGCTTTAGTCAACAAGCGATCCTTGGCCCGAGCGCGAAGCTCGTTGACGATGTCTTCGTCAAAGCCGTCGATGTTGAGCATTTCTTCCAGCGGTACGTAGGCAATCTCTTCCAGGCTGGTGAAGCCTTCATCAACCAGAACCTGTGCCAGTTCTTCATCGACTTCCAGCTCGTCGATGAAATTGCGCAGGATGTCGCCGGTTTCTGCTTGCTGCTTGGCCTGGATGTCCGATTCGGTCATCACGTTCAGGGTCCAGCCAGTCAATTGGCTGGCCAGACGCACGTTCTGACCACCACGACCGATGGCTTGAGCCAGATTGTCTGCGCCAACGGCGATGTCCATGGCATGGGCATCTTCGTCGACGATAATTGCCGCGACTTCGGCCGGCGACATGGCGTTGATCACGAACTGCGCCGGGTTCTCATCCCACAGGACGATATCCACACGCTCGCCACCCAACTCACCGGAAACGGCCTGGACGCGCGAACCGCGCATACCAATGCACGCGCCCTGCGGGTCGATGCGCTTGTCCTTGGAGCGAACTGCGATCTTGGCCCGCGAACCCGGATCACGGGAGGCGGCCATTACTTCGATCAGGCCTTCGGCAATTTCCGGCACTTCGATACGGAACAGCTCGATCAGCATTTCCGGCGCGGTACGCGACAGGATCAGCTGCGGGCCGCGGTTCTCGGTGCGGATTTCCTTGAGCAGCGCGCGCAGGCGCACGCCAACCCGGAAAGTCTCACGGGAGATGATGTCTTCACGGGCCAGCAACGCTTCGGCGTTGTTACCCAGGTCGACGATCACGTTGTCACGTGTCACTTTTTTCACGGTGCCGGAGATGATTTCCCCCAGGCGCTCGCGATAGGCATCAACTACCTGTGCGCGCTCGGCTTCGCGAACCTTCTGCACGATGACCTGCTTGGCGGTCTGGGCAGCGATGCGGCCGAACTCGATGGATTCGATCTTTTCTTCGATCACATCACCGACTTTGGCATCGGGATGGGTTTCGCGAGCCTTGCTCAACCAGGTCTCGACCGCTGGATCATCCAGGTCGGCCTCTTCGACCACCGTCCAGCGACGGAAAGTTTCGTAGGAACCAGTGTGGCGATTGATTTCCACACGCAGGTCTACTTCGTCCTCAAAACGCTTCTTGGTAGCAGTGGCCAGGGCCAGCTCCAGCGCTTCAAAAATTACGCTTGCCGGTACACCCTTTTCATTGGATACCGACTCAACAACCAGCAGTACTTCTTTGCTCATCGTACGCCTCGCCTTTCGCAAGCCATTGGATCCGCGGGATCCGCGTCTCAGTCAAAACTGGGAATTATGTTGGCCTTGTCGATCATATCGATCGGCAACAGGAACTCATGGTCATCCACTTGCACCACGACATCCTGTTCCTCCACCCCGCGGAGAAGGCCCTGAAAATTACGCCGACCTTCGAAGGGCGAGCGCAGTTTGATCTTCACTTGCTCACCGACATACTTGGCAAACTGTTCAAGAGTGAACAGTGGGCGTTCCATGCCAGGAGAGGAAACTTCAAGGGTGTATTCAACGGAGATCGGATCTTCTACGTCGAGAACACCACTGATCTGACGGCTGACGATGGCGCAATCGTCCACCAGCACGCCGCCTTCTTTATCGATATAAACGCGCAACAATGAGTGGCGACCCTGAGCCGAAAACTCAATACCCCAGCATTCATAGCCAAGGGCCACGACCACCGGGGCCAACAAGGCCTGCAACTGTTCTAGCTTGCTCGACACCTGAACCCCCTCGTGCATGCTTGTGCAAATAAAAAATGGGCGAAGCGCCCATCCCGGAAACGCCGTTGAATAGCGGCGTTGTAAAGTGTCCAGCTAACAAAAAGCCCCTGAAAAGGGGCTCCGCTAAAACTGGTTGCGGGGGCCGGATTTGAACCGACGACCTTCGGGTTATGAGCCCGACGAGCTACCAGACTGCTCCACCCCGCGACAAAGCTGGGGCGGAAGTATACGACTGATCCCTTTTTGGGTCAATGTAACCTTCCACCTACAAGAAAGCCCGCAACAGCGGGCTCTCCTGATAATTGGTACCGAGAAGGGGACTCGAACCCCTACACCCTATGGGCACAACCACCTCAAGGTTGCGTGTCTACCAATTCCACCACCTCGGCATAGACTACGTTACTGCGTGAAGCTCTTCTTACTTCTGCTCTGGAGCTGGAGGTACGTCAGTCGCGCTGTTGGCCGACTTTTGCTCTTGGAGCACCGGGACATCATCAGAAGCCGGTTTTTGCTTTGGTACTTCAAGCACTGCTGGATCTGGCAAACCTACTTGAGTCAGCTGGTGAGCTTTCTCTTTAGCAAAGTAACCTAACCCCAAGCTGGTTATGAAGAAACCGGCGGCAAGTATAGCAGTAAACTTACTAAGAAAGGTAGAGGAACCTTGGCTTCCGAACACAGTATTTGAAGCACCTGCACCGAAAGACGCGCCAGCATCCGCACCTTTACCCTGCTGCAGCAAAACCAGAGCAACTACGCCCAGGGCACCCAGCAGATGAAAAACGACTACGACTGTTTCCAGCATTTTTTCAGTTTCCCGCGGCGCGACAAATCGCACCGAACTCATCTGCATTCAGGGAAGCTCCACCAATGAGCCCCCCATCGATATCCGGCATGCCGAACAGTTCGACCGCATTGGCCGCCTTCACGCTGCCGCCGTATAGAAGCCGCACACCTCGTGCCACTTCAGAATTTTCTGCCGCCAACTGCGCGCGGATAGCTGCGTGCACATCCTGCGCCTGTTGCGGTGTCGCAGTCAGCCCGGTACCAATGGCCCAGACCGGCTCGTAAGCGATAACAGCATTGGCGAACGCACCAACACCCAACTCTTCGATGATGCTGCCCAGCTGACGCCCGACAACCTCTAGAGTCTTCCCGGCTTCGCGCTGCTCGAGGGTCTCCCCTACACACAGAACCGGCTTCAAGCCACAGGCCTGCGCCGCTGCGAACTTGCGATTGAGAGTCGCGTCACGCTCACCCATGATCAGGCGGCGCTCGGAGTGCCCAACCAGCACCAGGGAACAACCTGCATCCACCAACTGACTCGGGGCGATCTCGCCCGTCAATGCACCTTGCATGGATTCCACCGCAGAGTTCTGCGCACCGACCTGAATCGACTTGCCCTTCAAGCCATCAATCACTTGATTGATATGCAAGCAAGGCGGGAATACCGCGACATCAACACCGCTTGGCAAGGCCAGATGACGAAGGCCGTTGATCAGCTCAGCGACGCTGGCGCGGGTACCGTGCATCTTCCAGTTACCAGCTACCATAGGGCGACGCATGCTGTACCTCGTCGGTCAAAGTGGGCGCAGATGTTACCCAACCAAAACAACACTGGCAAGCCGAAATCAGGCAGAAACTTCAGCAACCAGTTTCGCCAGCTCTTCGGCGTAAGCGCGAACCTGAGCTTCGTCGTCGCCTTCAACCATCACGCGCACCAGAGGCTCGGTACCCGACTTGCGCAACAGAACCCGACCACGCCCCGCCATAGCGGCCGTGACACGCTCGCAAGCCTCTTTCACCGCAGGATGCTCGACCGGGTTCTCGCCGCCGCCAAAGCGCACATTGACCAGTACCTGAGGACACTTGCACAGCCCCTGACGGGACTGGGCCAGGCTTTCACCACGAGCCTTGAGTGCCATCAGCACCTGCAGCGCGGCAATGATCGCATCCCCGGTAGTAGCATGACGGAAGCACACGATGTGCCCGGAGTTTTCACCACCTACCAGCCAATTGCGCTCCAGCAGCTCGGCGATCACATAACGGTCACCGACGTTGGCCCGGACAAAGGGGATACCCAAGTCCGCCAGGGCCAGCTCCAGCCCCAGGTTGCTCATGAGCGTTCCGACCACGCCGCCTTGCAGCTTGTCACGCTCATGCAGGTCGCGAGCGATGATGAACAACAACTCATCACCATCCACGATCGCGCCAGTCTGATCGACCATCAGCACGCGGTCACCATCGCCATCAAAGGCGATCCCCAGGTCCGCATGCTCGGCCAGGACCGCCGCCTGCAATTGGCCCATGTGGGTCGAGCCGCAGTTTTCGTTGATGTTCAAGCCATTGGGTTGCGCGGACAGCACAGTAACTTGCGCCCCCAACTCGCGGAACACGCTTGGGGCCACCTTGTAGGTCGCACCATGAGCACAGTCGAGAACAACTTTCAAACCAGCGAAGCTGGTGCTGGAAGGCACGCTACTTTTGCAGAATTCGATATAGCGCCCGGAAGCGTCGTTGATCCGCGATACCTTGCCGAGCTTGCTCGACTCGACCACGGTCATCGGCGTATCCAGCAACTCTTCGATCATCAGCTCGACCTCGTCAGGCAGCTTGGTGCCTTCACCCGAGAAGAACTTGATGCCGTTGTCATCATGAGGATTGTGCGAGGCACTGATAACGATGCCCGCCTCCGCATGGAAAGTGCGCGTCAGATAAGCAATGGCCGGAGTCGGCATGGGCCCCAGGAGCATCACATCGGCACCGGCTGCAGACAACCCGGCCTCCAGTGCAGACTCGAACATGTACCCGGAAATACGCGTGTCCTTGCCTACCAGCACGCGGCAAGCGCCCATGCTGCGAAATGCCATGCCGGCGGCCCAGCCGAGCTTGAGCATGAAATCAGGAGTGATAGGAAATTCGCCTACACGACCGCGGATGCCGTCGGTGCCAAAGTATTTTTTAGTCATAAGTACTCCATCATTCTTATTCGGCGGATTCCACTGCCGCAATCATTCGCACCACATCCACGGTCTCGGCGACATCATGGACACGGATAATTTTCGCGCCCTTGGCCACTGCCAGGGCCGCTAGCGCCAGACTGCCGTGCAATCGTTCACCTACGGGGCGATTCAAGGCCTGGCCAATCATGCTCTTGCGCGAGACCCCAACCAACAATGGGCGCCCAAGGGCATGCAAGGCATCCATATGCTTGAACAGGCTCAGGTTGTGCTGCAGGGTCTTGGCAAAACCGAAGCCCGGATCGAGCACAATCCGCTCTGGACCGATGCCCACTGACGCACACTGGGCCATGCGATCAGCCAGGAACTCGGCAACCTCTCGGGTCACATCCTGATAATGCGGGTTGTCCTGCATATCGCCAGGCTCACCCAGCATGTGCATCAGACACACCGGCAAGCCAGTGGCGGCCGCCGCATCCAGGGCACCCTCCCGGCGCAACGAACGAACGTCATTGATCAGCCCTGCGCCGAGGCGAGCGGTTTCACGCATCACCGCCGGTGTCGAGGTATCAACAGAAATGATCACATCCAACTCACGGTGGATACGCTCGACCACAGGCGCGACGCGCTCCAACTCCTCCAGCGGCGATACCGCACGGGCACCCGGGCGAGTGGATTCGCCACCGACGTCAATCAGCGTAGCACCGGCCGCGACCATGGCCTCGGCATGCTGCAAAGCCAGATCAAGCTGGCTGAAGCGGCCACCATCAGAGAAGGAATCGGGAGTTACATTCAAGATGCCCATGACATGCGCACGGGCCAAATCAAGAACCCGGTTGCCGCAAGGCAACCGGGTGGAGGAAGGAACAGAAGTCATTTAAAACCTTAGTGGTCGGCTGCTGGGCCGCCAATGGGTGTTTCCGGACGCTCATTCTGTACGACTGGAGGAGGAGTACCCGAGCCGCCCTCCCAATCACGAGGTTCGCGTGGAGTACGTCCTGCCATGATGTCGTCGATCTGATCGGCGTCGATGGTTTCGTACTTCATCAGGGCGTCCGCCATGGCGTCCAGCTTGTCGCGATTGTCCGTCAGGATCTGCTTGGCGGTGCCGTAGCACTGATCGATGATGCTGCGCACCTCGGAGTCGATCAGTTTCGCCGTTTCAGCAGACAGGCTCGCATGCTGGCTACCTGCGCTGCGCCCCAGGAACACCTCACCCTCTTCCTCGGCATACATCAGCGGACCAAGCTTCTCGGAAAGACCCCATTTGGTCACCATGTTCCGCGCGATCTGGCTGGCACGCATGATGTCGTTGGAGGCGCCTGTGGTCACGCCATCGAAGCCAAGGGTCATTTCTTCAGCGATACGACCGCCGTAGAGCGAGCAGATCTGGCTGATCAACGCACGCTTGGAAAGGCTGTAGCGATCTTCTTCCGGCAGGAACATCGTGACACCCAAGGCCCGGCCGCGAGGAATGATCGACACCTTGTAGACCGGGTCATGTTCGGGCACGACACGGCCAACAATGGCATGGCCCGCTTCGTGATAAGCCGTGTTCTGCTTCTCTTTTTCAGACATGACCATGGATTTGCGCTCCGCGCCCATCATGATCTTGTCCTTGGCCAGTTCGAATTCCTTCATTTCAACGATGCGCTTGCCGGTACGCGCCGCAAACAGCGAGGCCTCGTTGACCAGGTTCGCCAGGTCGGCACCGGAGAAACCCGGGGTACCGCGAGCGATTACCGCAGGTGCGACGTCGTCGCCCATTGGCACTTTACGCATGTGCACCTTGAGAATCTGCTCGCGACCGCGAATGTCCGGCAGGCCAACCACGACCTGACGGTCGAAACGGCCCGGACGCAGCAAGGCCGGGTCCAGTACGTCAGGGCGGTTGGTGGCGGCGATCACGATGATGCCGTCGTTCATTTCGAAGCCATCCATCTCAACCAGCAACTGGTTGAGGGTCTGCTCACGCTCATCATGACCGCCGCCCATGCCGGCGCCACGGTGACGACCGACGGCGTCGATCTCGTCGATGAAGATGATGCAAGGAGCATGCTTCTTGGCTTGCTCGAACATGTCACGGACGCGGCTGGCACCCACACCGACGAACATCTCGACGAAGTCGGAACCGGAAATGGTGAAGAACGGCACCTTGGCTTCACCAGCGATGGCTTTGGCCAGCAACGTCTTACCGGTACCTGGTGGGCCCACCATCAACACGCCGCGAGGAATACGACCGCCCAGACGCTGGAACTTGCCTGGGTCACGGAGGAATTCAACCAACTCACCTACTTCTTCCTTGGCCTCGTCACAACCGGCAACGTCAGCCAAGGTAGTTTTCACCTGATCTTCAGACAGCAAGCGCGCCTTGCTCTTGCCGAAACTCATCGGCCCGCCCTTGCCTCCGGCACCACCCTGCATCTGGCGCATGAAGAACATGAACACCGCGATGATCACCAGGATCGGGAAGCTGGCCACCAGCAGTTGAGTCCAGATGCTTTGCTGTTCAGGCTGCTTGCCTTCGACCACCACGTGGTTGTCCACCAGGTCGCCGATCAGGCCATTGTCCTGAATGGCAGGACGAATGGTCTTGAAGCTGTCGCCATCGTTGCGCTTGCCGGTAATCACGTAGCCATCAACCGCTACGCGCTCGACCTTGCCATCCTTAACTTGCTGGATGAAGTCGGAATAGTTGAGGGTCTGCGGCTCGTTAGGGCTGGAGAAGTTGTTCATCACCGTCACCAGGACGGCGGCGATGATCAACCACAGGATCAGATTCTTTGCCATGTCGTTCAATTAACTACCCTCTGAAGCAAGCTCCGCTACTGGCGCGCGCTTCGCATGATATTCACCGGCCTAACTTACTACATTACCTACAGCTCTGGCAGGCGCTGTCTGTAACCCTATGTGAAACCTAGACTACACAATATGCGCTTAATCTGACGGGGCGAAATACGAATATCCTATCACCCCAGTCAAAACTCTTACTTACTCACTACGACCACGGAAGCCGCGCCCCAGCAGGTATTGCTCCCGAGAACGGTCACGGGACGACGTCGGTTTGCGCATCTGCACTTTCTCGAACATCTGCCGCACGCTCTTGTGGTACTCATCGAAGCCTTCCCCCTGGAAGATCTTGATCAGAAAATCACCACCTGGACGCAAGACCCGACCTGCAAGATCCAGCGCCAACTCGCACAGGAACATCGCTCGCGGCATATCCACGGCTGCTAACCCACTCATATTGGGGGCCATATCGGAAATCACAAGGTCAACTTCAGAATTTCCGACCGCCTCGAGGATCTGCGCCAATACCGCATCCTCAGTGAAATCCCCTTGAATAAAGGTCACATCGGGAATGCTGTCCATTTCCAGGATGTCCGAGGCAATCAGGCGCCCCTGGCCACCAATCAGACGACTGGTCACCTGCGACCAGCCACCCGGGGCGGCCCCCAGGTCGATCACACTCATGCCAGGACGGATAAGGCGGTCCTTTTCCTGGATCTCCAGCAGTTTGTAGCTGGCACGGGAACGGTACCCATCTTTTTGCGCCATTTTGACGAATGGGTCGTTGAAGTGCTCTTTCAGCCAGTTATGGCTAGTTTTGGAACGGGCCACGGGCCACCTCAAAATAAAACGGGTCGTGATTAACTGGGCGGTCCCGGACTCGCTCGGGTAAACTGGCCGCCGCTTTTTACAAGATCAGACGCAGGGGTCAGATTATGCCGCTCACTCAAGAGCAGAAGAAACAGTACAAATCCATTGGCCACCATCTGAAACCAGTATTGACTGTGGCTGACAACGGTTTGACCGAAGGTGTATTAGCCGAACTTGAACGCGCCTTGAGCGATCACGAGCTGATCAAGATCAAGCTCAACATCCTCGAGCGCGAGTCGCGCCTGGAAGCCATTGCCGAACTGTGCAAAGCCGGCAAAGCGGATCTGGTGCAGGTCATCGGCAAGATGGCGCTGATCTACCGCAAGAACGCCAAGGTAAACAAGCAATTGTCGAACGTCCATCGTTTCCACTGACGTCGACTCGGGTCAAGGGTGTGCCTGGCGCACCCTGCCACCCCATCCAGGCACTGGCTGCAACACCAGTACCAGCCCGGAAAAACCCAGGACCAGATAGCTGAACAACTGCCAGCGCTGAGCTTCCGGCAACCAGATGCGTACGACGAAATACATCGCACACGCATACATCGCCATCAATAGCAGTTGCCCCCGAATATCCCGCCACAAGCTCCTCAGCCCTTCGGACTGGATCAATACCAGTATCTGCAGGACCAGGCACGCAGCCGAAAAACCTACCAGCAACGCACTGAGCAGCGACGAGATTTCTTCGATCAGCAAGGGGGCAAGGCCAATCTGCCCCAGGGCGGGCAGCAAGCCTAGATGCAACAACCATAAGCCGCCGACCCATAACATCTGGGCCAGCTGCCAAAGCATGGCGCCCGCATGCAGCGGGCGCCTTCTTTCAGATGTGACGGACTTCGACAATCTCGTACTCGATAACGCCACCAGGCGTTTTGACCGCCACCACATCACCCTCTTCCTTGGCAATCAAGGCGCGAGCGATCGGCGAGCCGACGGAAATTTTACCGAGTTTGATGTCAGCCTCGTCCTCACCCACGATCTGGTAGGTAACGCTTTCGTCAGTTTCGACGTTGGCGATTTCGACCGTGGTGCCAAAGATCACCTTGCCGGTATGGGGAATGGTCGTGACATCGATGACCACCGAGTTCTGCAGGCGGCCTTCAATATCGCGGATCCGCGCCTCGACCATGCCCTGCTGTTCGCGAGCGGCATGGTATTCGGCGTTTTCCTTCAGGTCACCCAACTCGCGGGCCGTACCGATGTCCTGGCTGAGCTTCGGACGCACGACCTTGGTCAGGTGAGCATGCTCTTCTTCCAGGGCGCGCGCGCCCTGGACGGTCATTGGGTATTTATTCATGCCTTCAATCCTGCGTGTAGATCCTGCAAGCGACGCACGGTCTTTTCCGGACCGAACTTCAACGCTTCACAGATAGCTTCGCCAGCAGCAATGGTGGTGGTGCAGTAGATCTTGTGCTGCAAGGCGTTACGACGAATGGAATAGGAGTCAGCAATCGACTGACGACCTTCAGTGGTGTTGATGATCAGAGTGACTTCATCGTTCTTGATCATATCGACCACATGTGGACGACCTTCAGTCACCTTGTTCACACGACGCACTTTCAGACCGGCCGCCTCGATCAGCTTGGCGGTGCCCGCAGTAGCGACCACTTCGAAGCCCAAGTTGATCAGATCACGGGCCACGCCTGCAACCAGAGGCTTGTCATCGTCGCGCACGCTGATGAACGCAGTACCGCCGGTCGGCAGCACTTCGCTGGCACCCATCTGGGCCTTGGCAAAGGCTTCGCCGAAGGTGTCGCCCACGCCCATCACTTCGCCGGTGGACTTCATCTCTGGGCCAAGGATCGGGTCGACGCCCGGGAACTTGGCAAACGGGAATACCGCTTCCTTGACGCTGTAGAAGTTCGGAATGATTTCCTTGGTGAAGCCCAGCTCTTTCAGGGTCTTACCGGCCATCACACGAGCAGCGATCATCGCCAGGGAGACACCGATGCACTTGGAAACGAACGGTACGGTCCGGGAAGCGCGCGGATTCACTTCGATGACGTAGATCTGATCGCCTTGCAGGGCCAGCTGCACGTTCATCAGGCCAACCACACCCAGCTCCAGGGCCATTTTCTTGACCTGTTCGCGCATCTCGTCCTGGATGTGCGCCGGCAGCGAGTAAGGCGGCAGCGAGCACGCGGAGTCACCGGAGTGAACGCCGGCCTGCTCGATGTGCTGCATGATGGCGCCGATCACTACGTCGGTGCCATCGCAGACCGCATCCACGTCCATTTCAATGGCGCAGTTGAGGAAGTGATCCAGCAGCACCGGGCTGTCGTTGGACACTTGCACCGCTTCGCGCAAGTAGCGCTTGAGTTCATCTTCCTCGTAGACGATTTCCATCGCCCGGCCGCCCAGCACGTAGGACGGACGCACCACCAGCGGGTAACCGATCTTGGCGGCGGCACGAATCGCTTCGTCTTCGCTGCGCACGGTAGCGTTTGGTGGCTGACGCAGGTTCAGGCGTTCGACCATCTGCTGGAAACGCTCACGGTCTTCAGCGCGGTCGATAGCGTCTGGGCTGGTGCCGATGATCGGCACGCCGGCGGCTTCCAGGGCACGAGCCAGTTTCAGCGGAGTCTGGCCGCCGTACTGCACGATCACGCCTTTTGGCTTCTCGACACGGACGATTTCCAGCACGTCTTCCAGGGTCACCGGCTCGAAGTACAGGCGATCCGAAGTGTCGTAGTCGGTGGAAACGGTTTCCGGGTTGCAGTTGACCATGATGGTTTCGTAACCATCGTCGCGCAGCGCCAGGGCGGCGTGTACGCAGCAGTAGTCGAACTCGATGCCCTGGCCGATACGGTTTGGCCCACCACCCAGGATCATGATCTTGTCGCGGGTCGACGGCGCGGCCTCGCACTCTTCTTCATAAGTGGAGTACAGGTACGCGGTGTCGGTGGCGAACTCGGCGGCGCAGGTGTCGACGCGCTTGTAGACCGGGAACACTTCCAGCTTGTGGCGGTGGGTACGCAGGTTCTTCTCGGTCACGCCCAGCAACTTGGCCAGACGCTGATCGGAGAAGCCTTTGCGCTTGAGGCGGAACATCAGGTCGCGGTCAATGGCCGACAGGCCCAGGGTCTTGACCTTCTCTTCTTCCTTGATCAGGTCTTCGATCTGCACCAGGAACCAAGGGTCGATCATGTTCATGCCGAAGATCTGCTCGACGGTCATGCCGGCACGGAAGGCATCCGCCACGTACCAGATACGCTCGGCGCCGGGCACGGTCAGCTCGCGCTTGAGCACGTTCATGCTTTCCGGATTGCTCAGGTCGAGCTTGGGATCCAGGCCGCAAACGCCCACTTCCAGGCCGCGCAGGGCTTTCTGCAGGGATTCCTGGAAGGTCCGACCGATGGCCATGACCTCACCCACCGACTTCATCTGGGTGGTCAGGCGTGCGTCGGCCTTGGAGAACTTCTCGAAGGCGAAGCGTGGCAGCTTGGTCACGACGTAGTCGATGGACGGCTCGAAGGACGCCGGGGTCTTGCCACCGGTGATGTCGTTGGACAGCTCGTCCAGGGTGTAGCCCACAGCCAGCTTGGCCGCGACCTTGGCGATCGGGAAGCCGGTGGCTTTCGAAGCCAGCGCCGAGGAGCGGGATACCCGAGGGTTCATCTCGATCACGACCATGCGGCCAGTGTTCGGGCAGATGCCGAACTGCACGTTGGAACCGCCGGTTTCCACGCCGATCTCGCGCAGCACCGCCAGGGAGGCGTTACGCAGGATCTGGTATTCCTTGTCGGTCAGGGTCTGTGCCGGAGCCACGGTGATGGAGTCGCCGGTGTGCACGCCCATCGGGTCGAAGTTCTCGATGGAGCAGACGATGATGCAGTTGTCCTTCTTATCGCGGACCACCTCCATCTCGTACTCTTTCCAGCCGATCAGGGATTCGTCGATCAGCAGTTCCTTGGTCGGCGACAGGTCCAGACCGCGGGCGCAGATTTCTTCGAACTCTTCGCGGTTGTAGGCGATGCCACCACCGGTGCCACCCATGGTGAAGGATGGACGGATGATGCAAGGGAAGCCCAGCTTGTCGAGGACCGCATTGGCCTCTTCCATGCTGTGGGCAATACCGGAGCGCGGGCACGCCAGGCCGATGGACTTCATGGCAGCGTCGAAGCGCGAACGGTCTTCAGCCTTGTCGATGGTGTCGGCGTTGGCGCCGATCATCTCTACGCCGAACTTCTCCAGGACGCCTTCACGCTCCAGGTCCAGGGCGCAGTTCAGCGCAGTCTGGCCGCCCATGGTCGGCAGCAGCGCGTCCGGACGCTCTTTTTCGATGATCTTGGCAACGGTCTGCCACTTGATCGGCTCGATGTAGGTGGCGTCGGCCATGGCCGGGTCGGTCATGATGGTGGCCGGGTTGGAGTTCACCAGGATGACCCGGTAACCCTCTTCGCGCAGGGCCTTGCAAGCCTGGGCGCCGGAGTAGTCGAATTCACAGGCCTGGCCGATCACGATCGGGCCAGCGCCAAGAATCAGGATGCTTTTAATGTCTGTACGTTTTGGCATGGGTTGTCACTCAAATCCGCAGGTCAGTCGGCAAGCCGTCTTGAACATTCTCTGAGGCGCCTGAGGGGTTCCGCCGGATTTGCCGGGGCCGCCCTCAAGCGCTGCTCGCTACACTTTCAAGGCGAGCGCTTAGCGTCGCTTGGCCATCTCGTTGATGAAGCGGTCGAACAGCGGCGCCACATCGTTCGGGCCCGGGCTGGCTTCAGGGTGGCCCTGGAAGCTGAACGCACTCTTGTCGGTACGCTCGATACCTTGCAGGGTGCCGTCGAACAGCGACTTGTGGATCGCCCGGACGTTGGCCGGCAGCGTGGCTTCATCCACCGCAAAACCGTGGTTCTGGCTGGTGATCATGACCACGCCGCTGTCCAGGTCCTGCACCGGGTGGTTGGCACCGTGGTGGCCGTGGCCCATTTTCAGGGTCTTGGCACCCGAGGCCAGGGCCAGCAGTTGGTGACCCAGGCAGATGCCGAACACCGGAATCTCGGTTTCGAGGATTTCCTTGATCGCCTTGATGGCATAGTCGCAAGGCTCGGGGTCACCTGGGCCGTTGGACAGGAACACGCCGTCAGGCTTGAGGGCCAGGACGTCGCTCGCTGGCGTCTGGGCAGGCACCACGGTCACGCGGCAACCGCGCTCCACCAGCATGCGCAGAATGTTCAGCTTGACCCCGTAGTCGTAGGCAACCACGTGGTACGGCAGCTCGGAAGCCTCGATGGTGGCGTGGCTGTCGGTCTTCAGATCCCAGACAGTCGAACGCCACTCGTAGCTTTCCTTGGTACTGACGACTTTCGCCAGGTCCATGCCTTTGAGGCCAGGGAAGCCACGCGCTGCGGCGATCGCCGCTTCTTCGGAAATGTTGTCACCGGCCATGATGCAGCCGTTCTGTGCACCTTTCTCACGCAGGATGCGGGTCAGGCGACGGGTGTCGATACCGGCGATTGCCACCACGTTGTTGGCTTTCAGGTAATCGGACAGAGACAGGGTGTTACGCCAGTTGCTGGCCACCAGCGGCAGGTCACGGATGACCAGGCCAGCCGACCAGACGCGGTCGGACTCGGCATCTTCCGGCGTGGTGCCGGTGTTGCCGATGTGGGGATAAGTCAGGGTAACGATTTGCTGGGCGTAGGAAGGATCGGTAAGGATTTCCTGATAGCCGGTCATTGCGGTGTTGAACACCACCTCACCAACGGTTTGACCGTCGGCTCCAATGGCTTCGCCACGAAAAATGCTGCCATCAGCAAGGGCGAGTATGGCTGGCTTAGTCAAGAAGACCTCCCGTAAATAGAGCCTGAAAGGGCGATCGCAGGTTGCAAAAAAGCGGAATGACGTATAGACACGTCACCCCGCTTCTTCGTCGAATTATCTGCGCGCTTTTAGTGGACACACTAAAGCTGTAGCTTACAGAAAAAGGCTTTTTCGGTCCACCGCTAATGAGCCCTAAAGGCAGAGGAATGCGACAGAACATCGCCTAGCGGTACGAAGTGGGGCTGAAGGACAGCCTCAACCCCACTTCAGATGCATCTCAACGCAGATCCAGCACATCCTGCATGTCGTAAAGGCCGGCCTCGCGCCCGTCCAGCCACAGCGCGGCACGCACCGCGCCCTTGGCGAAGGTCATGCGACTGGAGGCCTTGTGGGTAATCTCCAGACGCTCGCCCTCGGTGGCAAACAGCACGGTGTGATCCCCCACCACATCGCCACCACGAACCGTGGCGAAGCCGATGGTGTCACGCTCACGGGCGCCGGTATGGCCTTCACGACCATACACCGCGACCTGCTGCAGATCGCGCCCCAGGGCGCTAGCGATCACCTCCCCCATGCGCAGGGCGGTACCCGATGGCGCATCGATCTTGTGCCGGTGATGCGCCTCGATGATCTCGATATCCGCATCATCACCCAGCACCCGAGCCGCCATATCCAGCAGCTTCAGCGACAAGTTGACCCCAACACTGAAGTTGGCAGCGAAGACGATCGGAATCTCCTTGCCCGCCTCGGCCAGCAATTGCTTTTCCTTTGCGCCCAGGCCGGTGGTACCGATCACCATGGCCTTGCCTGCCTTGCGGCAGAACGCCAGGTTCTTGAGCATCACTTCCGGCAAGGTGAAGTCGATCAGCACATCGAACTCATCAACCACCTTCTCCAGGCTATCGGACATCGGCACGCCAAGACGCCCCAGGGATGCCAGCTCACCCGCATCCGCCCCCACCAGAGAACTGCCCGGACGCACGATCGCCGCGGTCAGCCCCGAGAGCGGCGAACGCAGTTGCACGGCCTCGACCAGGGTCTTGCCCATGCGCCCCGCGGCGCCCATCACTGCTATACGTCGCATGCGTTACTCCTTACAGGTCGCCAAAGAAGCGCTTGACGCCCTCAAACCAGCCGGTGGTCTTCGGCGAGTGAGAATTGTCGTCGTCCAGCGAACCACGCAACTCTTCCAGCAGCTCGCGCTGACGACGACTCAGATTCACTGGCGTCTCCACCGCAACCCGGCACATCAGGTCGCCGGCACCGCCGCCACGCACGGGAGCAACGCCCTTGCCACGAATCCGGAACTGCTTGCCGGTCTGAGTCCCTTCGGGAATCTTCAGCTTGACCCGACCGTCCAGGGTCGGAATCTCCAGCTCGCCACCCAACGCCGCATCTACGAAGCTGATGGGCACTTCACAGAACAGGTGCTTGCCGTCGCGCTGGAAGATCGCGTGCTCACGCACATTGATCACTACATACAGGTCGCCGGTCGGGCCACCCTGGGTCCCCGCCTCGCCTTCGCCGGACAGACGAATACGGTCGCCGGTATCGACACCTGCCGGCACTTTCACCGACAGCGTCTTGTACTCTTCGACCCGACCTTCGCCGTGGCAGGAATCGCACGGATCGGAAATGATCTTGCCCTGGCCATGGCAGCGCGGGCAGGTCTGCTGCACCGAGAAGAAGCCCTGCTGCATGCGCACCTGACCAATACCGCCACAGGTCGGACAAGTGACAGGGGAAGACCCCTTCTTGGCGCCCGAACCGTCGCATGGCTTGCAGTTGACCAGTGTCGGCACACGGATATTCACCGTGGTGCCACGCACCGCCTCTTCCAGGTTCAACTCCAGGGTGTAACGCAGGTCGCTGCCGCGTTGCGCACCGCCACGGGAACCGCCGCGACCGCCACCGAAGAAATCACTGAACACGTCACCGAAGATATCGGAGAAGTTCTGCCCGCCGAAGCCGGCACCCCCGCCACCCATGCTTGGGTCGACACCAGCGTGGCCGTACTGGTCATACGCGGCACGCTTGCTGGAATCGGACAGTACTTCGTAGGCCTCGTTGGCCTCCTTGAACATGTCTTCCGACGCTTTGTCGCCGGGATTACGGTCCGGGTGATGCTTCATCGCCAAGCGACGGTAAGCCTTTTTCAGCTCCGCATCGCTGGAGCCACGCTCCACACCCAACACTTCGTAATAGTCACGCTTTGCCATAAGTCTTTGCACTCTTAAGGACGTCCGGCAAACCCTCCTGAGCTCTGCCAAACTCGCTGAGCCCCAATACAGGCCCGGACCCAACTCACGTCAATTCAACGATCCTGGTCTTGGAAAGCCAACCCGGTTGCGGGTCGACCATTGCGGTCATCACAGCCGGAAAGCAGGAGCTTCTCCGACCTGACCGCCAGCGCACAAACGAAGCTTGTACGCCGTCAAAATTTCGCTGACTCCAGACACGCCAACGCGGGAGCAAGCTCCCGCGCGGCGACATCCTACCAGTCACCGCCCGAAGGCAGTCAACCGGCCGACCAATAAGCCATTACTTGTGGTCTTTTACTTCTTCGAACTCGGCGTCGACGACGTCGTCGGCTTTTTCAGCGGACTCGGCGTGCGGTGCCGCGCCTTCTGCAGGCTGAGCCTGTTCGGCGTACATCTTCTGGGCAACCGGGGCCGAGACTTTCGACAGCTCTTCGACCTTGGCGTCGATGGCGGCCTTGTCGTCGCCTTTGACAGCAGCTTCCAGGGCAACCACGGCGGCTTCGATTGCGGTTTTCTCTTCCGCGGTCACTTTGTCACCGGCGTCGGCCACCATCTTGCGAGTCGAGTGCACCAGCGCATCACCCTGGTTACGGGCAGTGGCCAGCTCTTCGAACTTGCGGTCCTCTTCCGAGTTGGCTTCAGCGTCACGGATCATCTGCTGGATCTCTTCATCCGACAGACCCGAGTTGGCCTTGATCACGATCGACTGAGTCTTGCCGGTGGCCTTGTCCTTCGCACCTACGTGCAGAATGCCGTTGGCGTCGATGTCGAAAGTCACTTCGATCTGCGGCACGCCACGTGGAGCAGGTGGAATGTCGGTCAAATCGAACTTGCCCAGGGACTTGTTCTGCGCGGCTTGCTTGCGCTCGCCCTGCAGCACGTGAATGGTCACTGCGCCCTGGTTGTCATCGGCCGTCGAGAACACTTGCGATTTCTTGGTTGGAATCGTGGTGTTTTTCTCGATCAGCGCGGTCATCACGCCACCCATGGTTTCGATACCCAGGGTCAGCGGGCTGACGTCCAGCAGCAGAACGTCTTTTACGTCACCGGCCAGTACCGCACCCTGGATCGCAGCACCCATGGCAACAGCTTCGTCAGGGTTGACGTCCTTACGAGCTTCCTTGCCGAAGAAATCGGTTACCGCTTTCTGTACCAGCGGCATACGGGTCTGGCCGCCGACCAGGATCACGTCGTTGATCGAACCCACGTCGATACCGGCGTCTTTGAGCGCGATACGGCAAGGCTCGATGGTGCGCTGAACCAGGTCTTCAACCAGCGACTCCAGCTTGGCGCGGGAGATCTTCACGTTCAGGTGCTTAGGACCGGTGGCATCTGCAGTGATGTACGGCAGGTTGACGTCGGTCTGCTGGCTCGAGGACAGCTCGATCTTGGCCTTCTCGGCAGCTTCTTTCAGGCGCTGCATGGCCAGCGGGTCACCCTTGAGGTTCATGCCGCTTTCTTTCTTGAACTCATCAACCAGGTAGTCGATCAGGCGGATGTCGAAGTCTTCACCACCGAGGAAGGTGTCACCGTTGGTGGCCAGCACTTCGAACTGGTGCTCGCCATCGACTTCAGCGATTTCGATCACCGAAACGTCGAAAGTACCACCGCCCAAGTCGTAAACGATCACGGTGTGATCGCCCTTGGCCTTGTCCATACCGTAGGCCAGAGCGGCTGCGGTTGGTTCGTTGATGATACGTTTGACGTCCAGGCCTGCGATGCGGCCGGCGTCTTTGGTCGCCTGGCGCTGGCTGTCGTTGAAGTAGGCCGGAACAGTGATGACCGCTTCGGTCACGGCTTCGCCGAGGTAGTCTTCGGCGGTCTTCTTCATTTTCTTGAGGATTTCAGCCGAGATCTGTGGCGGAGCCATTTTCTGGCCGTTCACTTCAACCCATGCGTCGTTGTTGTCAGCCTTGACGATCTTGTAAGGGACCATCTGGATGTCTTTCTGCACAACTTCTTCGTCGAAGCGACGACCGATCAGACGCTTTACTGCGTACAGGGTGTTGTGCGGGTTGGTGACAGCCTGACGCTTGGCCGACTGACCTACCAGGATTTCGCCATCGTTGGCGTACGCGATGATCGACGGCGTGGTACGCGCGCCTTCAGCGTTTTCGATAACTTTTACGTTGCCGTTTTCAAGAATGGAGACGCACGAGTTGGTGGTCCCCAAGTCAATACCGATAATCTTGCCCATGTTAACTCTCCCGAAACTTTGGATTTGGATGCCGCAGCTGTGGTGGCAAACTGCGGTAGCACTTAAACGCTTGACTGATAAATGGGGGCTCTACAGCCGTTTTCAAGCCTTTTCGTCAATCGAAGGCGAAACCGGTGCAGGAGCCTTGCTGACCACGACCATGGCCGGGCGCAGCAGGCGACCGTTGAGCTGGTAGCCCTTCTGGAACACTTTCAGAACACTGTTCGGCTCGGCGTCCGCGCTTTCCTGCATAGCCATGGCCTGATGCTGTTCAGCGTTGAAGGGTTCGCCGTGTGGGTCGATGGCTTCCAGCTGATAACGCTTGAGGGTGTCGTGGAACATCTTCAAGGTCAGCTCGATGCCTTCACGCATCGGGCGGATGCTTTCGTCGTCCGGGTTGGACAGTTCCAGGCCACGCTCCAGGCTGTCGATCACCGGCAGCAGGTCGCCGGCAAACTTCTCCAGCGCGAATTTGTGAGCTTTCTCCACGTCCTGCTCGGCGCGGCGGCGGACGTTCTGCAGATCGGCAGCAACACGCAAAGCCTGATCCTGCGCGCCAGCCAGCTGCTCTTCGAGCACTTGTACACGAGCCGCCAGGTCATCACCCGATGCCTCGGGAGCCTGATTGGCGTCTAGATTTTGCGTATCCAGCGTCTGTTCGTCAGCCATGAAATTCTCCTTTCAATATCGTCTGTGAGCCGGGCTCACTCTTCTGCCCAGCTATATGGGGTCGCATTTTCAAGGTTCAAGCCCACAGCCACAGCAAAAGTCATTCCCGGCGCAGAAAGCCTTCTCTGGAGCATTTCCCAACGCTCTAAAAAAACCTTGTCACCAAGCGAATCGAGCTAAGGAAGGGCATTGTCAGCTCGAAACAAAACACTGTATAAATAACCAGACATCTAGTTTGGGAGCGGCCTTAATGCTGGTGCACCTGTCCGTACACAATTACGCCATCGTCGAACACCTGGATCTGGAACTCGATCGCGGGATGAGCGTCATTACCGGCGAGACCGGTGCCGGCAAGTCGATCATGCTCGACGCGCTCGGCCTGACCCTGGGTGATCGTGCCGACAGCGGCGTGGTACGCCCCGGAGCCGACAAGGCCGATATCCTCGCCACCTTCGATCTGGCGGATATCCCCGAGGCCCACGCCTGGCTGGCCGAGCGTGACCTGGACACCGATGGCCCGTGCATCCTGCGTCGGGTCATCACGGCCGAAGGACGTTCCCGCGGTTATATCAACGGTACGCCCTGCCCGCTCGGAGACTTGAAAGCCCTGGGCGAACTGCTGATCGATATCCACAGCCAGCATGAACACCAGTCGCTGCTCAAGACCGATACCCATAGGCGCCTGCTGGATGAGTACGCCGGCGCAACCGACCTGGCGCGCCAGGTGCAACTGGCTGCGCAGCGCTGGCGCCAGACCCGCCTGGAGCTGGAGCGCCTGTCCAACTCCGGCGACGAGCAGCGCGCTCGCCACCAACTGCTCAGCTACCAGCTCGAAGAACTGGAAAACCTGGGGCTCGGGGAAAACGAACTCGAACAGCTGGAGCTGGAGCACAAGAACCTGACCAATGCCGAAACCCTGCTGGGCATCTGCCGTCAGGTGGTGGAGCAATGCAGCGAAAGTGATTCAGGCAATGTCCTGAACGCCCTGACTGTCAGCCTCAACCGCCTGTCGAGCATCGGCAACTCCTCGGGCTCCCTGGGGGAGGCCACCAACCTGCTGGCCAGCGCGCAGATCCAGGTCGAAGAAGCCGTGGGCGAGTTGAATCGCTTCCTTGACCACTTCGACGCCGACCCGGCACGCCTGCAACAACTCGAAGAACGCCTCGACGCCATCTATACCCTGGCGCGCAAGCATCGCATCCAGCCCTTCGAACTTGCCGCCATGCAGCAAACCCTGCTGGATGAAATCGAGACTCTGGACGCCAATGACGAATCCATCGAACGGCTGGGCGAAGAGCTGCAATCCTTCGCTCGTCATTATCAGGAGAAAGCCCAGGAGCTGAGCCAGTTGCGTCAGCAGGCCGCGACCAGCCTGGCCAGCGCGGTGGAGCAGGAAATCCAGCGCCTGGGCATGCCCGGCGGGCGCTTCACCATCGAGCTGCGCGCCAACAGCAGCGATGAACTGCTGCCCAACGGCCTGGAACAGGTGGAACTGCTGGTCAGCGCCAACCCCGGGCAACCCCTCAAGGCCCTGGCGAAAGTCGCTTCCGGCGGTGAGCTGTCACGTATCAGCCTGGCGATCCAGGTCATCACCGCGCAGACCTCGCGGGTTCCCACACTGGTATTCGACGAAGTCGACGTGGGGATTGGCGGCCCGACAGCCGAGATCGTCGGCCAGTTGCTGCGCCGCCTCGGCGAACGCGGCCAGGTATTGACCGTGACACACCTGCCGCAAGTCGCCGCCCAGGGGCATCAGCATCTGTTCGTGCACAAGGTGCGCGGCAGCGATGCCACTCATACCGCAGTCTCCAAACTGGGCAAGAACGAGAGGGTCGAGGAGGTGGCGCGGATGCTCGGCGGCATCGACCTGACCAAGGAGTCTCTGGCCCACGCCAAGAAAATGGTGGTGACCGCCAAGGCCTGAACCTTCAGCGCTTCTTTTATATAGGCACAAAACACGAAGGCGACCCTAGGGTCGCCTTCGATCGTTTCACGACGATAAACGCCGCGTGAAGGGCTTACTTCTTCTTGCGCACGTACAGCACAAGATTGTGATCCACCAACTCGAAACCGTGCTTTTCGACAATCGCCTTCTGAAGCTTTTCGATTTCTTCGTCGAAGAATTCGATCACTTCACCAGACTCCACGTTGACCATATGGTCGTGGTGACCGCCATCCGCCAGCTCGAATACAGCGTGACCGCCATCAAAATTATGGCGTACCACCAGTCCGGCTGCTTCGAATTGAGTCAGTACACGGTAAACCGTGGCCAGACCCACATCCTCACCAGCTTCCATCAGCGCCTTGTAGACATCCTCGGCGCTCATGTGCCGCTGCTCGGTGGAATCGAGCATTTGTAGAATTTTGACTCGTGGCAGAGTCACTTTGAGGCCGGCTTTACGTAGTTCGCTATTTTCAACCATGGTCAGCTTTCTCGCCGATGCTGCTTCGCAGCTTCTCTTAATGCGGGTATGATCGGGGTTTACGTTGTCCCAGCCAAGATAGTGGAAGTCGCCCACCGATGCAAAACACCAAGCTCTTGCTAACCAGTTTCACCTTCGTGGGACTGCTCGCACTCGCCGGTTGTTCATTCCCCGGGGTTTACAAAATCGACATCCAGCAGGGCAATGTCGTCACGCAGGACATGATAGACCAGTTGCGCCCCGGAATGACCCGACGGCAAGTGCGGTTTATCATGGGCAACCCTCTGTTGACCGACACGTTCCATGCCGATCGCTGGGATTATCTCTACAGCCTGCAGCCTGGTGGTGGTGAACGCCAACAGGAACGCGTGAGCCTGATCTTCAACGGCAACGACCAGTTGGTCAGCTTGGCCGGTGACTTCATGCCAGGTGTAAGCCGCGACGAAGCCCTGCTGGGCAAGGACAGCGCCAACACCGTGACAGCGCCTGCCGAGAACGTCGAAAAACCAAAAGCCGAGAAACCAGCCAAGCCTGGCTCGCTGCTCGACCAGATCCAGAAGGACGTGGATGGCGTGAAAACCGTGCCAGTTCCTACGCCTGAACCACTGGATACTTCGCCGGAATAATTTGTGGCGAAATAAAAAAGCCCGGGCATGCCCGGGCTTTTTATTGCCTGTCACCATCAATCACGATTCGCGCTTGCGTGCCTCGGCCGCTTTCGCCGCCCGCAGACGCCGAACCTCTTTCGGATCGGCCAGCAGTGGGCGATAGACCTCGATCCGATCCCCCGCCTGAATCACATGTCGTTCAGGGTCACCGACCTGCTTGCCGAAGATCCCCACCGGACAAGCCGCCAGATCCAGTTCCGGAAATTGCTGCCCAATGGCTGAAGCCTGCAAGGCTGCACGCAGCGTCGACCCCTGGGGCACCTGCACACTGATCAACGCCTGGCGATCGACAGCCGCGTAGGCCACCTCAATCGAAATCATCGGCTCAGCCATGCAACTGCTTGGCCCGCTGGCAGAAAGCGTCCACCAGGGTATTCGCCGCCTGGTTGAACAGCGGCCCCAAGGTCGCTCGAACCAAAGGCCCCGCATAATCGAATGACAGATCAAGGCTGATCTTGCAGGCCTTCTCGCCCAGCGGCTTGAACACCCACACGCCATGCAACTGATTGAATGGCCCCTCCTCCAGATTCATCTCGATCGACTGCCCCGGCACCAGATTGTTGCAGGTCACGAAGCGCTGGCTCATGCCGCCCTTGGCCACCGCCAGGCTCGCGCGCATCCGCTCTTGGCTGCTTTCCAGCACCTCGGCCGACGAGCACCAGGGCAGAAACTCCGGGTACCGGGCCACGTCATTGACCAGGTCGTAAAGGAACTGCGCCGGATAGGGCAGAAGGGCCGAACGTTGAATATGGGTCGTCATGTGAGCTTCATTTCCACAACTGGGCGGCAAACACCACAAGAATGCCGACGGGCGCCACATAGCGCATCAAAAACAAGGCCAGAGCGAACAACAGCGGGCTACGTAACGACAGCTCATCACGAACTGCCTCACGGCCCATCACCCAACCTGCAAATACCACGAAGCACAAACCGCCAAGAGGCAACATGATCCGCGAGGTGAAAAAGTCGATCACACCAAAGAAGTCCAGACCGCCGGCCGCGCCCCATTGGTAGAGATGAAAAACGCCGCCTTCGTTCACGAAAAATTTGGCCTGTTGCCAGATGTTGAAAGAGAACACCGTTCCCAATCCCACGAACCAGCAACTGAACGCCAGCCAGAATGTCACCCAGCCGCGGCGGATTTTAGTCCTCTCGACGAGATAAGCCACCATCGGTTCCAACAAGGAAATGGCCGAACTCCAGGCAGCAATCGCCACCAGGATAAAGAACACTACGCCCATAAGCTGGCCGAACGCCACATTCCCGAAGGCAAACGGCAGGCTGATGAACATCAGCCCCGGCCCTTCGCTGGGGTTTAGCCCGGCGGCAAATACAATGGGGAACAGGGCCATCCCAGCCACCAGCGAAACGAAGGTATCCAGCAGCGCCACCCCGACCACGGTGCCGGCCAGGGACGAATGCTTGGGCATGTAGGCGCCGTAGATCATGATCGAGCCCACTCCCACGCTGAGGGAAAAGAACGCGTGCCCCATGGCAGGCAACAGCCCGTCCAGCAAACGCTCCAGGCTGAAGTCGAACATGAAGTGCAGGCCCTGCATGAAATGCCCGGTGGTCATGCTGTAGCCCAGCAGCACCAGCAGCATCACGAACAGCAGCGGCATCATGACCCGCAGGCTGCGCTCAAGCCCGGCCACCACCCCCTTGGCAATCACCAGCGCCGACAACAGCATGAACAGCGTGTGCCACAGGGTCAGGCGCCAAGGGTCGGCCGTCACCGCGGAAAAATAGGCGCCGACCTGATCCGCCGTGACACCCTGAAAATCGCCGCGCCCCATGTCGATGATGTAGTCCAGGGACCAACCACCCACCACGCTATAGAAGGAGAGAATCAGCAGCGCCGTGATCATTCCGGCAAAGGCGCCCCAGGACCACCTGGCCGAATGCCCGGCCTCCAGGGCCAGCACCTTCAGGGCATTCGCCGGGCTTTGCCGCGCGCGGCGGCCGATCAGGGTTTCTGCCAGCATCACCGGCAACCCGATCAGCGCAATACACGCCAGAAACACCAGGACAAAGGCACCACCACCATAGACGCCGACCATGTAGGGGAATTTCCAGATGCTCCCCAGGCCCACGGCCGAACCAGTTGCAGCGAGTATAAAGACCCAGCGGCTTGCCCAGCCGCCGTGGACAGAGACCCTGTCTGTCGACATCGTTAACACGCCCAACCGAAAAAAAAGAGCGCGCATTGTCCGGGATTCAATCAACCTGCTCAAGCACGCTGCGTCACCGTAGCCGACGCGCGCGCAACTCCCTATAATGCCGCCCCTATGGCTAAACAGAAGAAACACCCAACAGGGACCATCGCGCAAAATAAAAAGGCGCGTCACGATTACTTCATCGAACATCGGTTCGAGGCTGGACTGGTCCTGGCCGGCTGGGAAGTAAAGAGTCTGCGAGCGGGCAAGGCGCAACTGGTAGACAGTTACGTACTGCTCAAGGATGGCGAGGCTTGGCTGTTCGGCAGCCATTTCACCCCGCTGACCACCGCCAGCACCCACGTCATTGCCGACCCTACGCGCTCGCGCAAGCTGCTGCTCAACCAGCGCGAGCTGGAAAAGCTGTTTGCCGCCGTGCAACAGAAGGGTTATGCCTGCGTATGCCTTTCGCTCTACTGGAGCAAGCACCTGGTCAAGTGTGAAATCGCACTGGGCAAGGGCAAGAAGGAATACGACAAGCGTCATACCGAACGCGAGCGCGATTCCGATCGCGAACTGCAGCGTGCGGTGCGGACCAAGGGCAAGGAAGACTGATCTTCCTGCCTTGAGGTCGCCTTCGCCGGCAAGCCGGCTCCTACAACACCCAGGTAGGAGCCGGCTTGCCGGCGATTTGCATTACATGCCCTTGCGCCGTTCGGCCCGGGCCACTCGCTGCACTTCCTGGCGTACTTCTTCGAGCACTTCCTGCACATAGAGAATGTGCCGGCTGGAGATTTCCCGCGCCTCTTCGGCCCGCCCTTCGATAATTGCCTGGTACAGCTCGCGGTGCTGGCTGATCAGCATGTCGCGGGTTTCCGTGCGCTGCTTGTACATGCCACCGATGTTGGTTACCACGTTGCGTTTGAGCAGGTCGAACAGCCCGCGGATGGTGTGCAGCAGCACGGCGTTGTGGCTGGCCTCGGCAATCGCCAAGTGGAATTTGGCATCCGCCGCACCCTCCTCGGCACGACTGACATCGTCGGAGCGGGAATAACAATCCTGCAACTCCTCGAAGGCTTGAGTCAGCCGCTCACGATCCACCGCCGTCGCCCGCAGCGCCGCGTAATAGGCGCAGGACGCTTCCAGGGTATGCCGGAACTCCAACAGATCGCGCTGGGCATCCGTGTTGTTCTCCAACAGGTGCAGCAGCGGATCGCTGAAGGTCGAACCCAGGGATTCCACCACATAGTTACCGCCACCCTGACGGCTGATCAGCAGCCCCTTGGCCGTCAGTTTCTGGATTGCCTCGCGCAATGAAGGCCGGGACACCCCGAACTGCTCGGCCAAGGCGCGCTCGGCGGGCAGCCGCTCGCCGGCCTTCAAGGTGCCTTCGAGAATCATCCCTTCCAGACGCTCGACAATATCGTCGGACAAACGGCGCTGGCGTATCTGATCAAACCCCATCACTCACTCTCCCCCCTCCCGACCCTTCGCCGGGGGGCTCTATTCTGGCCTATTCACGGCGCGCCAACACCTGGCAGAACACGGCCATTTGCACCGATCAGATGCCCGCGCCATAGCGCATTCGACAAAAGTTTTAGGGCGGCAAATTGACACACCGAGCACAAGGCTTTTACCCTAGCCAACAGCGATTGTAAATTGGTCTTACCAATTAACCAAGACGCTAGCAGTGCCTGACCAACAACAATTAGGGGCCACCCCATTATGCAAACCTGGCAACAGCTCTATAGCCCGCTTGGCAGCCTCGGCCTGTCCGCCCTCGCCGCCGTTATCCCGATCGTGTTCTTCTTCCTGGCTCTGGCCGTGTTCCGTCTCAAAGGACACGTCGCCGGGAGTATCACCCTGGCCTTGTCGATCCTGGTGGCGATCTTCGCCTTCCAGATGCCCGCCGACATGGCCCTCGCTGCCGCTGGCTATGGATTTGCCTACGGTCTGTGGCCCATCGCCTGGATCATTGTCGCCGCCGTTTTCCTCTACAAGCTGACCGTGAAGAGCGGCCAGTTCGAAATCATCCGCAGCTCGGTGCTGTCGATCACCGACGACCAGCGCCTGCAGGTGCTGCTGATCGGTTTCTGCTTCGGCGCCTTCCTTGAAGGGGCTGCCGGCTTTGGTGCACCAGTGGCGATCACCGCCGCCCTGCTGGTGGGCCTGGGCTTCAACCCGCTGTACGCCGCCGGCCTGTGCCTGATCGCCAACACCGCGCCCGTGGCCTTCGGCGCCCTGGGGATTCCGATCATCGTCGCCGGCCAGGTGACCGGCATCGACGCCTTCAAGATCGGCGCCATGACCGGCCGCCAACTGCCGCTGCTGTCGCTGTTCGTGCCGTTCTGGCTGGTGTTCATGATGGACGGCCTGCGCGGCGTCAAAGAGACCTGGCCCGCCGCTCTGGTGGCAGGCCTGAGCTTCGCCGTCACCCAGTACTTCACCTCGAACTTCATCGGCCCGGAACTGCCGGACATCACCTCGGCCCTGGCCAGCCTGATCTCCCTGACCCTGTTCCTGAAAATCTGGCAGCCCAAGCGCACCGCGGGCGCGCAGATCGCCGGTGCCACCTCCAGCGCGGCCATCACCGCCAGTGCCGGCGGCTTCGGCCAGCCACGCAGCACCGTCGCTTCGCCCTACAGCCTGGGCCAGATCTTCAAGGCCTGGTCGCCGTTCCTGATCCTCACCGTGCTGGTGACCATCTGGACCCTCAAGCCCTTCAAGGCGATGTTCGCGGCCGGCGGCTCGATGTACGGCTGGGTGTTCAACTTCGCCATCCCGCATCTGGATCAGATGGTGATCAAGATGGCGCCGATCGTGACCACGCCAACGGCCATCCCGGCGGTGTTCAAGCTCGACCCGATCTCGGCCACCGGCACGGCGATCTTCTTCTCCGCGCTGATCTCCATGCTGGTACTGAAGATTAATTTCAAAACTGGTCTTACCACTTTGAAAGAGACCTTCTACGAGCTGCGCTGGCCGATCCTGTCCATCGGCATGGTGCTGGCGTTCGCCTTCGTCACCAACTACTCGGGCATGTCTTCGACCATGGCCCTGGTCCTGGCGGCGACTGGCGCGGCGTTCCCGTTCTTCTCGCCGTTCCTGGGCTGGCTCGGGGTGTTCCTCACCGGCTCCGATACCTCGTCCAACGCCCTGTTCAGCTCGCTGCAGGCCACCACCGCACACCAGATCGGGGTCAATGACACCCTGCTGGTCGCGGCCAACACCAGCGGCGGCGTGACCGGCAAAATGATCTCGCCGCAATCGATCGCCGTGGCCTGCGCCGCCACCGGCCTGGTGGGCAAGGAGTCGGACCTGTTCCGCTTCACCCTCAAGCACAGTCTGTTCTTTGCCACTATTGTCGGTCTGATCACCCTGGCCCAGGCCTACTGGTTCACCGGCATGCTGGTGCACTAAGCGACACCGAAAGAACCGACGCCGCCCTCACCCGCGGCGTCCGCATTCACCACCCGGTCTGCAAGGCTGCTGAAAGCTTGCTGGTTTATCTTTCAGCCGCCGCAACGGACGAATAACCGGGATCACCCGGAGACACGCCTGATGAGCGAGCTTTTCTACAACGCCGTGCCCAATGCGACCCGTGTCGCACCGCCGCTGGCCGAACCCCGGCAGTACCCCAGCGCTAAACCGGCGCAGGTCTACCTGTTCGGCACCTGCGTGGTCGACCTGTTCTATCCCGAAGCCGGGATGGACGCGATTCACCTGCTGGAGCGCGAAGGTATTCGCGTGGACTACCCGCAAGGGCAAAGCTGCTGCGGACAACCGGCCTACACCTCGGGCTACACCGAGCAGGCGCGCACCGTGGCCCGCTCGCAACTGGCGCTGTTTGCCGGCGACTATCCGGTGGTGGTGCCGTCGGGCTCCTGCGCAGGGATGCTGCGCGAGCATTACGCGGACTTGTTCAAGGACGAGCCCGAAACGCTTAAACAGGTGCAGGCCCTGGCTGCCCGCACCTTTGAACTGGCCGAGTTCCTCCTGCACGTGTGCAAGGTGCAGCTCAAGGACAGCGGCGCACCGGTCAAGGTGGCGCTGCACACCTCCTGCTCGGCTCGGCGAGAAATGAACACCCACCTGCACGGCCGTGAGTTGCTGTCACAGCTGAGCAACGTGGAACGGGTAGAACACAGCCATGAAAGCGAATGCTGTGGCTTTGGCGGGACTTTCAGCGTCCGAATGCCGGACATCTCCGGCGCCATGGTCGCGGACAAGACCCGCGCGCTGAAGGAATCCGGCGCCCACCAGGTACTGAGTGCCGACTGCGGCTGCCTGATGAACATCAACGGCGCGCTGGAGAAACAACAAGAGGCATTGCGCGGCCAGCACCTGGCGAGCTTCCTCTGGCAACGTACTGGAGGTGCGCAATGAGCACCCCAGAGCTGATTCCGACCACCAACGTGGCGGACGATTTTCGCACCCGGGCCCACCAGGCCCTGGGTGACCAACAACTGCGAAACAACTTTCGCAGTGCCATGGATTCACTCATGGCCAAGCGTGCGGCTTCGTTCAGCGATGCCCACGAAAGAGAACACCTGCGCGCCCTGGGCAATGCGATTCGCGCCCGGGCGTTATCCAAGCTGCCCGACCTGCTCGAGCGCCTGGAACAGAACCTGACCCGCAACGGTGTGACAGTGCACTGGGCGGAAACGGTGGACGAAGCCAATGGCATCGTCCTCTCGATCATCCGCGCTCACGAGGCGCGGCAAGTGATCAAGGGCAAATCGATGGTCAGCGAAGAGATGGAAATGAACCATGTCCTCGCTGAACAAGGCATTGAATGCCTTGAGTCGGACATGGGCGAGTTCATCGTCCAGCTCGACCACGAGAAGCCTTCACACATCATTATGCCGGCGATCCACAAGAATGCCGGTCAGGTCGCGTCCTTGTTCCACGACAAACTCGGCGTGGAGTACACCAAGGACGTTGACCAACTCATTCAGATCGGTCGCAAGGTCTTGCGGCAGAAATTCTTCGAAGCCGATATCGGCGTCTCCGGCGTCAACTTCGCCGTGGCCGAGACCGGCACCCTGCTGCTGGTGGAAAACGAAGGCAACGGGCGCATGTCCACCACCGTGCCGCCAGTGCACATCGCCGTCACCGGGATCGAGAAAGTCGTCGAGAACCTGCGGGACGTGGTCCCCCTGCTGTCTCTGCTGACCCGCTCGGCCCTGGGCCAGCCCATCACCACCTACGTCAACATGATCTCCGGCCCGCGCAAAGAGCATGAGCTGGACGGCCCCCAGGAAGTGCACCTGGTGCTGCTGGACAACGGCCGCAGCCAGGCGTTTGCCGACAGCGAACTGCGCCAGACCCTGAACTGCATCCGCTGCGGCGCCTGCATGAACCACTGCCCGGTCTACACCCGGGTCGGCGGCCACACTTATGGCGAGGTCTACCCGGGGCCGATCGGCAAGATCATCACCCCGCACATGGTGGGCCTGGCCAAGGTGCCGGACCACCCCAGCGCCTCGTCGCTGTGCGGCGCCTGTGGCGAAGTCTGCCCGGTGAAGATCCCGATCCCGGCCCTGCTGCGGCGCCTGCGCGAAGAGAACGTCAAGGCCCCGGACAGCCCCCATCAAGTGATGCGCGGCCAGGGCAGCAAGTACTCGCGCAAGGAACGTTTCATCTGGAACGCCTGGGCCCGCCTCAACAGCTCGCCGACCCTGTATCGCCTGTTCACCCTGGCCGCCACCCGGCTGCGCGCCCTCGCCCCGAGCAAGGTCGGCCCCTGGACGCAGAACCACAGTGCGCCAAAACCCGCCGCCCGGTCGCTGCATGACCTGGCCCGTGAGCACCTGGACAAGCAGGGAGACCGCTGATGAGCGCGAAACACAACATCCTCGCCAAGCTGCGCAACAGCCTGACCGGCACCACGCCGATTGTGGATAACTTCAATGAGGCGCTGGTCACCGAGCCTTACAGCTACAGCGCGGAACAACGCATCCCGCAGCTGCGCAAACAGATGGAAGCAGTGCACACCGAAATCCACCTGAGCACCGGCGCCGGTTGGCCCGAACTGCTGGCCCGCCTGCTGCAGGAACGCCAGTTGCCCAGCCTGCTGATCGCCCCGAGCACGCCCCACGGCCAGCGGGTCACCCAGTACTGGGCCGAGCACCCGCAACTGCCGGCGCTCAAGGCCTACGACCGCCCGGTGGAAGAATGGAAAGCCGAGCTGTTCAACGACACCCCGGCCAGCCTCACCGGCACCCTGGGCGCGATCGCCGCCACCGGCAGCCTGATCCTCTGGCCAACCCGGGAAGAACCGCGGCTGATGAGCCTGGTGCCCCCGGTGCATTTCGCCCTGCTCAAGGCCAGCGAGATCCGCGACAACTTCTATCAGGTGCAGCAACAGATGAACTGGGCCGCCGGCATGCCGACCAACGCGCTGCTGGTGTCCGGCCCATCGAAGACCGCTGATATCGAGCAAGTCCTGGCCTACGGCGCCCACGGCCCGAAAGACCTGGTGGTGCTGATCCTGGAGGACCAATGAGCCTACCGGCCGCTTTTCTGCGTGATGCCCAGCAACTGATTCCCCAGGAGCGACGCTTCGACGACCCGCTCTCGACCCTGGCCTTCGGCACCGATGCCAGCTTCTACCGGCTGATCCCCAAGCTGGTGATCCGCGTCGAGTCCGAGGACGAAGTGGTCGCCCTGCTCCAGCTGGCCCAGCGCGACCGGGTGCCGGTGACCTTCCGTGCGGCGGGCACCAGCCTTTCCGGGCAGGCCATCAGTGACTCGGTGCTGATCGTTCTGGGGGATAACTGGAACGGCAAGGAGATTCGCCACCAGGGTGCGCAGATCCGCCTGCAGCCTGGTGTGATCGGCGCCCAGGCCAATGCCTGGCTGGCACCTTTCGGGCGCAAGATCGGCCCCGATCCGGCCTCGATCAACGCCTGCAAGATCGGTGGCATAGTCGCCAACAACGCCAGCGGCATGTGCTGCGGCACCGCGCAGAACACCTATCACACCCTGGCCGGCATCCGCCTGGTGCTGGCCGATGGCACGCGCCTGGACACCGAGAACGAGGCCAGCGTCGCGGCCTTCCGCACCAGCCATGGCCCGCTGCTGGAGCGCCTGGCCGAACTGGGCCGCAGCACCCGCGCCAACAGCGAGCTGGCGGCGAAGATCCGTCATAAATACCGGCTGAAAAACACCACCGGCCTGCCCCTCAATGCCCTGGTGGATTTCGACGAGCCACTGGATATCCTCAGCCACCTGCTGGTGGGTTCCGAGGGCACCCTGGGCTTTATCAGCGCAGTGACCTACGACACGGTGATCGACCACCCGAACAAGGCCTCGGCGCTGATCGTCTTTCCCGATGTGGAAACCTGCTGCAACGCGGTGACCGTGCTCAAGAGCCAGCCGGTGTCTGCTGTGGAACTGCTGGACCGCCGCAGCCTGCGCTCGGTGCAGGACAAGCCCGGCATGCCGGCCTTCGTCCAGCAACTCTCGGCCAACGCTTGCGCGCTGCTGATCGAGTCCCGCGCCGCGTCCCCATCACTGCTGCACGAGCAACTGGCGCAGATCATGAATTCCCTGGCCGCCTTCCCGGTGGAAAAACAGGTGGACTTCACTGAAGACCCACAGGAAAACGCCAAGCTCTGGGCGATCCGCAAGGACACCTTCCCGGCGGTGGGCGCGGTGCGCAAGACCGGCACCACGGTGATCATCGAAGACGTGACCTTCCCCGTGGAACAGCTGGCCATCGGCGTCAACCGCCTGATCGAGCTGTTCGACAAGCACCACTACGACGAAGCGATCCTGTTCGGCCACGCCCTGGAGGGCAACCTGCACTTCGTCTTCACTCAGGGCTTCAACAGTAGCGAGGAAGTGAACCGCTACCAGGCGTTCATGGACGACGTGGCGCAACTGGTGGCGGTGGAATTCGGCGGTTCGCTGAAGGCCGAGCACGGCACCGGGCGCAACATGGCACCCTTCGTCGAGCTGGAATGGGGCAGCGATGCCTACCAGCTGATGTGGCAGCTCAAGCGCCTGCTGGACCCCAACAACATCCTCAACCCGGACGTGGTGCTCAGCGAAGATCCGCAGATCCACCTCAAGCACCTCAAGCCACTGCCGGCGGCCGACGAGATTGTGGATAAGTGCATCGAGTGCGGCTTCTGCGAGCCGGTGTGCCCGTCCAAGGGGCTGACCCTGAGCCCGCGCCAGCGCATCGTCATCTGGCGTGATATCCAGGCACGCAAACGGGCCGGCATCGACACCACTGAACTGGAAGCGGCCTATCAGTACCAGGGCATCGACACCTGCGCCGCCACCGGGCTGTGCGCCCAGCGCTGCCCAGTGGGCATCAACACCGGCGAGCTGGTGAAGAAACTGCGCAGTGAGCACGCCACCCATAACGGCACCGCCGACTGGCTCGGCTCACACTTCGCCACCACCTTGCAGGGCGCCCGCTTCACCCTGCACGTGGCCAACGGCGCGCGCATGCTCCTGGGCGCGCCGCGCCTGAGCAAGCTGTCGGCGAGCCTGACGCGCCTGTCCAAAGGCCAGGTGCCGCAGTGGAGCAGCGCCATGCCTCAGCCGGAAAAGGCCATTCGCTTCAGCCCGAGCGTCAGCGACGCGCGTCCGCGGGTGGTGTACCTGGCAGCCTGTGTGTCCCGGGTCATGGGGCCAGCGGCGGGCGACAAGGAGCAAAGCTCGCTCTACGAAAAAACCCGCGGCCTGCTGGAAAAGGCCGGTTATCAAGTGGTGCTGCCGGACAACCTGGACAACCTCTGCTGCGGCCAGCCCTTCGCCTCCAAGGGCTACGCCACCCAGGCCGAGGACAAGCGCCAGGAACTGATCGGCGCCCTGCTCCACGCCAGCCGGGGCGGCCTCGACCCGATCTACTGCGACACCAGCCCCTGCACCCTGCGCCTGGTGCAGGACCTGGGGGACGTGCGCCTGGACCTCTACGACCCGGTACGTTTCATCCGCACCCACCTGCTGGAGCGCCTGGAGTTCACGCCGCAGGAAGCGCCGATCGCGGTGCACGTCACCTGCAGCACCCAGCACCTGGGCGAGAGCCAGGCCTTGATCGAACTGGCCCGGCGTTGCAGCAAGAATGTGGTAATCCCCGAAGGCATCCACTGCTGTGGTTTCGCCGGCGACAAGGGTTTCACCACCCCGGAGCTCAACGCCCACTCCCTGCGCAGCCTCAAGGACGCGGTGCAGTATTGCAGCGAAGGCATTTCCACCAGCCGCACCTGTGAAATCGGCCTCAGCCAGCATGGCGGGATCGACTATCACGGGCTGGTCTACCTGGTGGATCGGGTGACCCGGGCCAAGGCGCTCTGAGCCATCGAGCCGGGGAAAAAAGGGGCGTTTTCGCCCCTTTTTTGTGCCTGGCGGAAACGCCCCTGGCTTTTTCATTCCTTCGAAAAAAAAACAGAACCCCGGCGCGCGGCTACAGTCCATTTTCTAGGCCCGCAAAAAAGGGCTTAGCCCCACTCGGCCGCCGGCCCTGTTGACCGGCAACACCGAGCCCCTGCGATCAAGGAGATAACCATGAAGCGTTCCGCACTGGCTGGACTGTTCATTACCGCCGCGATGCTGGCCTCCCCGGTGTTTGCCGCCGGGCAAGAGGACCTGTGCCAGATCAACCTGCAAAAGATCAAGGATGCCAAGGTCAGCACCGAAGCCATGAGCTCGGACCTTAGCAGCGACATCGACGCCAAGGTCCAGCAAGCCACCGCCGAACAGGCCAAGGGCACCGAGCAAGGCACCAAGAACTGCATCTCCCTGACCACCCAGGCGATCCAGCAATTGCAGAACAACACCAAGGGCGATCAGTAGGCCGATGCACTGGGCCAACCTTCGGGTTGGCCTTCTGGCCTCGGTTAGCGTAGAATCCGTCCACCTGTTGGTAATGCACAACAGGTTCGGGGCCGTTTAGGATTCGACGCCGGTTGCGAAACTTTAGGTGCATGCCGAGTTGGTAACAGAACTCGTAAATCCACTGTTGCAACTTCCTATAGTTGCCAATGACGAAACCTACGGGGATTACGCTCTCGCTGCGTAAGCAGCCTTAGCCCTTCCCCCCTGGTACCTTCGGGTCCAGCAATCATCAGGGGATGTCTGTAAACCCAAAATGATTGTCATATAGAACAGAATCGCCGTGCAGTACGTTGTGGACGAAGCGGCTAAAACTTACACAACTCGCCCAAAGCACCCTGCCCGTCGGGTCGCTGAGGGTTAACTCAATAGACACGGCTAAGCATGTAGTACCGACAGCGGAGTACTGGCGGACGGGGGTTCAAATCCCCCCGGCTCCACCAAATGAAGCACCAACAAAGCCCGCCTTGTGCGGGTTTTGTTGTTTCTGGCCTTAACGTTCCGTCACCATCGCCAACCTTCCCCTTCCCGCACTCACAGACCGCGCCTTCGCTCCCCCAAAGCCGCGTTAAGTCTCTTTCTATTGTGCGAACTTTCCTAGAAACTCCTAGCCGCTTGCGCCTCCCCCCTCACCCTGGCTAGCCTCGATCCGTCACTGCAAATTCAGTGACCGGGTTTAGCAGCTCGACGTGTAACTAGGCGCATGGCGCCCCCATTACGTGGCGCTTTTTTGGCTCCGCTTTATGGCGGCCGTGCGCAGGGCACCTTCGGGTGCGCCGGGTTCCTAGTACACCGGTCTGCTAACCTGCGAACGGCCGCCACCCTATCGTTTAGCAGCGACGGTGAAGGCTCCTATCTCTGTACTAGGAGTTACGCCATGAAAAAGCTCGTCCCCGATCCTCCTCACACTGCAACCCATCGCGGCAGAAACCCCGAGCACGATCTGGCCAATCAGCAGATCCGGCAGCAACTGTCACTTCAGCCTGCCGATGTACCTCTGATCCAGTCACTGAAAAAAACCATCAGCACCCCAGTAAGTCGCGACTCTCTGTTCTCAGTACGCGGCGGCATCAACGCCGAAGAAGCCCTACTCCACGTCTCCCTGCTGCTCAAAAGCGCCGAGGAAGTCTCCGATGAAATCACCGAGCGCGGCAGCGGCATCGAGCGCGGTTTGATCTGGTCCCTAGTGCACTCGGTGGAGATGGCCCGGGCGGTGGTGGATGCCTTGCTCGATGGCAGTCGCCACAGGCCGTCGCTGAAATAACAGGCCTCGTAACAACACAGCGCAGCAGCATGACCTGCCGCACTATCCCTTCAAACAAACCGCCCCGCCCTGAGCGCCTTCAAAAAGGTATAGGACGCATGGTTCAACGTCTCCCGCGGGGCGGTGATCACGCTCACCGAGCGCACGATGCGCTGGTCTTCCAGGCGCAGGAAATTCAGCTGGTCCCCCGCCGCCGAACGGCTCAGCAGTTCCGGTAGCAGGGTCACGCCCATGCCCTGGGCCACCAGGGCCAGCAGTGAGGTGGTGTTTCTCACGCTTAGGGTCGAGTGGTCGCGGATGTGCCGGAACTCGGCGGCGTTGATCTCGGCGCCCAGGCCACTGTTGATGAAGTTCTGCCCGTCCAGGTCGCTCCAGCGCAGCGGGCGCGCCAGGCGGTTGAGGGGGTTGTCGCTGGCGCAGACCACGCAGAAGGCATCGGAGAACAGGAAGTCCTGGTCGATGTTGGGGATGCTCGCCGGTACGGTGCCGATGCCGATGTCCACGTCGCCGCTGAGCACCGCCTGCACCACTCGCTCGGAATCCATGTCGCGGATATCCAGGTGGAACTGCGGGTGCTGTTCATGGAATTGCTTGAGCAGCGGCGGCAGCAGGGTGATGGCGAAGGACGGCACAGCCGCCACCCGCACCAGGCCGGTCTCGGCCTTGGCGTAGGTCTTGATGGTGCTGATGGTGCGGTCGAAATGCGCCAGTTCGCGCTGGGCTTCCAGCAGCACAAAACGCCCCAGGGGGCTGAGCTGGTTCTTGCGCTCGCCTTCGAACAAGGCGCCGCCCAGTTCCTCTTCCAGTTGCTTGAGCGAGAGCGACACCGCTGCCGGTGTGCGGTGCAGGCGCTGGGCAGCCTGGGTCAGGCTCTGGCTGGTGGCCACCGCGACGAAAAACTGCAAATTGGAGATCTTGATGCTCATAGCGGCGCGTCCTGCTGGCAAAGGCATAGCTTAAATTTTACTTAAACAACCTTAAAATTTATTAGATTTACTTAATACAAGGCCGACTCATAATCCTCCCAGAACCGCACAAAGGCAACGCCCCGCCTGGCGTGCCGCCCTGGAGGATTTCATGAGCGACAACCATCACAACTACATCGCCGGCCAATGGCTCAAGGGCGCCAGCGAGATCGAGAACCGCAACCCGTCCGACACCCGCGACCTGATCGGCCTCTACGCCCAGGCCTCCCGCGCGCAGTTGGACAGTGCCATTGCCGCCGCCAGCGAGGCCCAGCGAATCTGGGCCCGCAGCGGCATCGAGCAACGCTACAAGGTGCTGATGGCCATCGGTCAGGAGCTGATGCAACGCTCTGCGGAAATCGGCAGGACCCTGTCCCGGGAAGAAGGCAAACCCATGGCCGAAGGTGCTGGCGAGGTGTATCGCGCCGGGCAGTTCTTCACCTACTACGCTGCGGAAACCCTGCGCCAGTTGGGGCAGACCGCCGACTCGGTGCGCGACGGCATCGAGATCGATATCCGCCGTGAACCCATCGGCGTGGTGGCGATCATTTCACCGTGGAATTTCCCCATGGCCACCGCCTGCTGGAAGATCGCCCCGGCCCTGGCCTTCGGCAATGCCGTGGTGTGGAAGCCGGCCAACCTGACCCCGGCCAGCGCGGTGATTCTCAGCGAGATCATCGCCCGCCAGGACTTGCCCAAGGGCCTGTTCAACCTGGTGATGGGCGCCGGTTCCGAGATCGGCCAGGCGCTGATCGAGCACCCGGGCATCAGCGCCATTTCCTTCACCGGCTCGGTGGACGTGGGCAAGGGCATCGCCGCCTCGGCCGCCGCCAACCTGACCAAGGTGCAGCTGGAAATGGGCTCGAAAAACGCCCTGGCAGTGATGGACGACGCCGACCTCGACCTGGCGGTGAGCTGCGCGGTGAACGGCGCCTTTGGCGGCACCGGGCAGAAATGCACCGCTTCCTCGCGGCTGATCGTGCATGAAGGTATCCACGATGCCTTCGTGGAAAAACTGCTGGCGACAACCCAGGCGCTCAAGGTCGGCCATGCCCTGGAAGCCGGCACTCAGATCGGCCCGGTGGCCAGCGCCGCGCAGTTGGAGGCCAACCTGGCGAACCTGCAACTGGGCCAGCAGGAAGGCGCCGAACTGCTCACCGGCGGCCAGCGCCTGGAGCTGGAAAGCCCCGGTTACTACCAGGCACCGGCGCTGTTCATTGGCGGCAGCAACGCCATGCGCATCAACCGCGAAGAGCTGTTCGCGCCCATCGCCTGCGTGATCAAGGCCGGCAGCTACGAAGAGGCCCTGAGCCTGGTCAACGACACCCGCTTCGGCCTCACCGCCGGCATCATGACCCGCTCCCTGGCCCGCGCCAGCCACTTCCGCCGCCATGCCCGGGTCGGCTGCGTGATGGTCAACCTGCCCACCGCCGGCACCGACTACCACGTGCCTTTCGGCGGCCGTGGCGACTCCAGCTACGGCCCGCGCGAGCAGGGACGTTCGGCGGTGGAGTTCTACACCCACGTCAAGACCGGCTACATCGCCGCGGGGGCGCCACTATGAGCCTGCCCCAGACCTTCGCCAGCCGCGGCCCGCGCATCGACGCCATGCAGTACGACAACTGGTCGGAAAAGATCTTCCAGCAGATGCGCGAAGGCGGCGTCGACGCGGTACACGTGACCATCGCCTACCACGAGACCTTCCGCGAAATGGTGGCCAATATCGAAGCCTGGAACCGCAGGTTCCAGCGCTACTCGCACCTGATCCTGCACGGCAAGTGGGCCAGCGACATCGCCCTGGCACGGCAGACCGGGCGCACGGCGATCTTCTTCGGCTTCCAGAACCCCTCGCCCATCGAGGACGACATTGGCCTGGTGGAAGTGGTGCACAGTCTCGGCGCGCGCTTCATGCAACTGACCTACAACAACCAGTCGCTGCTGGCCACCGGTTGCTATGAACAGGAAGACCCGGGCCTGACCCGCATGGGCAAGCAGGTGGTACGGGAGATGAACCGGGTCGGCCTGGTGGTGGACATGTCCCACTCCGCCGAACGCTCGACCCTGCAAGCCATCGAGCACTCCGAGCGCCCGATCGCCATCACCCACGCCAACCCGGCGTTCTGGCACGCGGCGCTGCGCAACAAGTCCGACACCGTGCTCAAGGCCCTGGGCCAGAGCGGTGGCATGTTCGGTTTCTCGCTGTACCCGCACCACCTCAAGGACAAGAGCGCCTGCAGCGTGCAGAGCTTCTGCGAAATGATCGCGCGCACCGCCGAGCTGATGGGCGTCGAGCACCTGGGCCTGGGTTCCGACCTGTGCCAGGACCAGCCCAACAGCGTGGTGGACTGGATGCGCGTCGGCCGCTGGACCCTGGACGTCGACTACGGCGAAGGCTCCAAGGCGCAGCCGGGCTTCCCCGACCAGCCGGCCTGGTTCCGCGACAACCGCGACTTCCACAACATCGAGTCGGGCCTGCACGGCGTGGGCTTCAGCGCCCAGGAAGTCGCCGCGATCATGGGCGGCAACTGGCTGCGCTTCTTCGAGAACAATTTTGTTCCGGCCAAGGCCCAGGCAGGTGCCGCCGTCCACCCTCACGAGATCGCGGTCTGAGGCCCCCGACTGTTTCCCGATTGTCCTGACGTCCGGCCTGAACAGGGTCATCGCCAAGCACTAACAACAACAAATGCGCCCATAACAATTATTAGCGATCGACAACGCAACACGGAGGCACCATGGAAATTCCGAGCGAAATCAACGCGGGGATCAACACCCGCGCGCTGGGCAGCCGCGCCGCTGGAACCCTCGACTGGTCGATTTTCTGGATCAGCGGAGGCTTCTTCCTGCTGTTCCTGATCATTGCCCTGATAGACCTGAACACCCTGTCCAGCCTGATTGGCAGCGCCTTCACCTGGAGCACCCGGTTCTTTGGCCTGTACTGGCAGGTACTGATGCTGGCCACCTTCGGCGCCAGCCTGTACATCGGCTACACGCGCCTGGGCCGGGTGCGCCTGGGTGGCATCGGGCACACGCCCAGCATCAGCACCTTCAACTGGGTGTCGATGATCATGTGCGCCCTGCTGGCCGGCGGCGGCGCCTTCTGGGCCGCCGCCGAACCGATGATGCACTTCATCAACCCGCCACCGTATTTTGCCGCCGTGGCCAAGACCGACGGCGCCGCCGTCGCCGCGCTGTCGCAATCGTTCCTGCACTGGGGCTTCATGGCCTGGGCGGTGCTGGGCAGCCTGCTGACCGTGGTCTACATGTACCTGCACCACGAAAAGAACCTGCCGCTGATGCCGCGCACCCTGCTCTACCCGCTGCTGGGCGAGCGTGCCCTGAAGGGCCCGATCGCGGTGTTCGCCGATGCCTCGGCGATCATCGCGGTGGTGGCCGGCACCATCGGCCCGGTGGGTTTTCTCGGCCTGCAGATCGCCTTCGTCCTGCACTCGGTGTGGGGCGTGCCCAACACCATCATGGTCCAGGCCATGGTGATTCTCTCGGTGACGGTGATCTACACCCTGTCCTGCGTGGTGGGCCTGGGCGGCCTGCGTCTGGTGAGCAAGGTCCATGTGTGGCTGATGCTGGGCCTGGCGGCGTTCCTGTTCATCTTCGGCCCGACCCTGTTCCTCAGCGAGACCTTCGCCCAGAGCCTGGCGGTGCACGTCACCCACTTCTTCCAGACCGCCCTGTACCGCGACGACAGCGCCTGGCTCAACAGCTGGACGCTGTTCTACTGGGGCTGGTTCATCGGTTACGCGCCGATGATGGGCATCTATGTGGCCAAGGTCTCTCGCGGGCGCAGCATCCGTGAGGTGATCACCCTGATGTCGGTGGCCGCACCGCTGATCACCATGCTCTGGTTCACCCTGGTGGGCGGCACCGGAATGGGTGTTGAATTGCAGACAGCGGGCAAGGTCATCAGCCACGGCGTGCAACCCGAAGCGCTGCTGCTCGGCGTGGCCCAGTCGATGCCCCTGCCGAACCTGATTTCCGCGCTGTTCCTGTTCCTGAGTTTCTTTTCGGTGGTCACCAGCGCCGGCTCCATGTCCTACACCGTGGCCATGGCCATCAGCAGCGACCACGACGAATCCCCAGCCTGGCTGCGGGTGTTCTGGGGCGTCGGCATGGGCTTGGTGGGGGCCACCCTGATCACCCTCGGCGAGGGCGGCATCAGTGCCCTGCAATCCTTTATCGTGATTACCGCGGTGCCGGTGTCATTGCTGATTCTGCCGGCGGTGTGGGACGCGATCCGCATTGCCCGGCAAATGGCCCGTGAACAGGGGGTGCTCTGAATGAACCTGCGACCACCCGCCAGCGTCATGAAGGCGGCGCGCCTGGGGGCCTTCCACCAGTCCCGGCTGTCGTTCATGCGCCAGTTGCTGCGCCGCCTAAAGGCTGAAAACTGGCAGTTCCAGCGCCCGCTGTGGACCCTCGACAGCCAGGGCGTGGGCCGTGCGGTGTACACCGCCACCGGCCCGCAGCGCAGCTACAGCCTGGTGGCCTTCGCCCATGACCTGGACCCGGCACTGCGCTCGGACCGGGTCATCGCCACCGCCTGGGATGCCACCTTCGCCCTGTTCGACGGCATCCCCGATGCCGCCGACCTGGACCGCCTGGAGGCCAATGTGCCGAAGCAGGAAGCCGGGCGTATTTCCTCCCGCGAGCTGTGCATGGCCCGGGCCAACCGTTCGGTGCGGCTGTTCGACCATGTGATCGAGGCCCTGGCGGCCGGCCGCCAGCCGCAACGCGAATTCATCGATGAAGTCGGCTACCTGATGCGCACCACCGCGGTCTACGGCAGCGGCAAGTTCGGCGCTGCCGACCGTGAAAGCATCGCCCAGCGGCCGGAGCTGGCGGCACCCTTCCAGGCGGAAATGCTCACCGTGTTCCTGATCCGCGCCTTCACCCTGGACCTGGTCGAACACCTGGCCCAAGCCCGGGCGCCCCAGCAGGCGGTGACCCTGGAACCGCAACTGCGCCGGCGCCTGGGCATCGGCAACTCCACGGGGCTGGGCATGGCGCCGTTCCTGCTGAACCATCCGGTGCTCCTGAACAACTGGGTGCAGGCCCGGGAAACCGCCCTGCAACGGGTACGCGCCGTGCGCCAGCCATCGGCTGCGGAGCGCCAGCGGTTCGTCGAGTTCCTCACCCGGGCCCAGGCCGGCATCGGCCACTGGCACTCCGAGCACGAACTGCAACACGGCCGCATCCTGCAACTGCAAAGCGACCTGCAGCACCTGGAACACCACCTCGCCAGCGGCATCCTGGAGCAGGAATCCCCCTGGGACGAACTCTATCGCTGGGCCGAAGGCGCGCTGTCGCTGGAAGCCCAGGAATGCCTGGTGTCGCTGCTGCTGGAGCCCTACGGCCACCTGGTGGATGAGCTGGGCGCCGGCATGCAGGCCGATGAGCAGGCCAGCTTCAGCGTCGACGGCAGCATGAGCATTGGCCGCCTGCGGCAGATACTCGACGAGCATTATTCCTGGGTCGCGGCCATCGACTTTTCCAGCGAAGCCAGCCGCGCGCTGTTCTGGTACGTCTCCGAGGAAAAACTCGAACCGCGGATCGGCCAGCGCTTTGCCGAGCCCGGGCAAGACCTGGAGCAGCCCCTGGCAGTGGCCCGGGACATCGCCCAGTTGCAAGCCGCCCTGCCCGGCTGGAGCGACTCGCAAAGCGTCGCCGGCTTCCTGCTGCGGCACCCGGAACACCGCCACAGCCTGCGTCGGGTGCAACTGGCGCCAGCGTTCCCCTACGCCGACATCCAGGACAACCTGATCGATCAAGCGCTGCTGCCCATCGATCTGCTGCGCTGCAAGCTGTCGTTCTTCGGCGCCACCCACTTCGACCCGCGTTCGGATCGCTGGGTACGCATCACCCTCTACCAGAACGCGCCCTTCCCCCATGAGCTGGGGCAGATGGCCGCGGACGACTGGTCCTACCCCAACCTCGACAGCCAGGAGCAGCGCCGTGCATGCCTCGTTGAATGAAATCGAAAGCCTGTGCAAGAAAGCCGCCCGCGGTGCCGGGCTGTCCTGGGGCCTGGCGGAGGAAGCCGGCAAGGCCGCGCGCTGGCTCTCGGCCCACGGCCTCGACGGGCCCGGCGTGCTGGCCACGCAGCTGCGACAGAATGACGGCTGTGCCTACCAGCAACTGGCCCCGGATGTCAGCGCCGAGCCCTGGCAGGTGCCGGGGCATGCCCTGTGCCCGCTGATCGCCGGGGCGACCCTGAGCGACCACGCCTACTTGCTGCGCAGCAACGGCCGCATCGAGCTCCGGCAGGTGGCGCACCCGCAACTGCTGCTGCCCTTTGCCAGCGCCACCGCACGCCAGCTCGGCCTGTGGCTGGAGCTGTCCTGGAACGGCTGCTGCCTGAAGTTTTCCCCCTCGGGCGAAGCCTGGCTGGTACGTGCGCAGAACCTCGGCGCCGCCACAGCCGCCCAGGTGCGCTGCGCTTGCGCGGCCCCTGGCGGCACCCTCGGCAAGCCTCTGGCGGGCAGCATTCCGGACCTGGGCGACAGCCCCCAGCACGAGCTCGATCACCTGGCCGCCCGCACCTACGTGCCGGCCTCCGAAGCCTCGCGCCTGCTGGGCGCCGGGGCCGGCCTGAGCGACAACAACTGACCTTTCCACCCTTGAACCAATGGACGAACCAATGGACCTCGACATGACCTCATCCCTCCAGCGAATCGGCACCACCGCGCGCTTCAGCCAGGCCGTGATCCACAACCGGACCGTGTACCTGGCAGGCCAGGTTTCGCAATTGACCGAAGGGGACATCCGCGCCCAGACGCAGGACGTGCTGCAACAGATCGACGCCCTGCTGGCCAGGGCCGGCACCGACAAGGGCCACCTGATCAGCGCGCAGATCTGGCTCAAGGACATGGCCGACTACCCGGCCATGAACCTGCTCTGGGATGCCTGGCTCGAAGGTGTCCAGGCACCGGTGCGGGCTTGCGTGCAGGCGCCCATGGCCAAGCCGCACTACCGCATCGAAGTGTTGGTGATTGCTGCGCAACCGGCCTGAATCAGCCCAGCCCTGGCCCGGTCTCGGCGGCCACCAGGGCCCGCTCCATGATCAGCGTCAGCTCCTCGCCTTCGTAATGCTCGCGTACCCGGACAAAGCCCAGGCGGGCATAAAAGCCTTCAGCGGTGACCGACGAGGGCACCACCAGCGAGGTCTGGTCCGAATCCAGCGCCGCCTGCTCGACCGCGGCCATCAGTTGCCGCCCCAGGCCCTGGCCGTGGTAGGCCGGGTCGACAAACACCGAACGCACCGCACGCCCGTCGAGGCTGGCGGTGCCCCGCAATTGCCCGTGAACCAGGGCGACAAACATCTGCCGGCGCTGCATCAGTTGGCGCACTGCATCGGGGGTGAAGCTGGCCTGGACCCGCTCGATCACACTGGCGGGGTAGTCCTGGGCATTGCTGGCGAGCAAGGCCGCCAGGATCACCTGGCTGACCTGTGGAGCATCGGCCGGTACGGCCGGACGAACCTGACATTGCATGACCACTCCCTGGTTATCCCGCGGATGACAGTGGCCAAAATACGGCCCGCCCCGGGCCCTGCCAAGCTCTTACTGCAACTGGAACACCAGGCAGGGGTTGTCGTTGAGCCGCCCCTCGAACACCGGCAACTGATTCTCCAGGGAGGTGTTATCCAGCAGCCCCCGGTCCTTGCGCGCGATGATCACCCAGGAGTCATGGGGCAGCGAGTCCAGGTGCCCGGGGTCGTCGCCGCTGACGAACAGCGGCTGTTCATCGTGGTCCAGGTTCATCATGTAGCGCACCGCCCAGGTGTCCTGGCCCAGGTTGAAGAACACCAGCGGCCCGGGGCTGGCCTGGCGCAACTGCTCCACCTGGGAAACGAAGGTCCTGGTGTCGAACTGCAGGTCCTTGGCCGGGTCCACCACCGCCACCAGCAACGTCCATTGCGCCGCCAGCGCCAGGGCGCTGAGCAGCACCAGGCGCCGCCCGAAACTGCCCAGGGTCCTGCGCCAGCCATACAGCGCCAGCAGCTGCAACACGACGAAGATCGCGATCAGCAGCGGCATGGACACCGGCGGCCAGTAACCGTGCTTGTGCCAGCTGTGGCGCAAGACGAACAGCACCAGGATGCACAGCCCCGGCAGCAGCCCCACCAGCCACAGGTAGCCGCTGCGCACCTTGCCCAGCCTGCCCCGGGCCGTGAGCAGGCCGTAGGCCGCCACCGCAGCGAACATCGGCACCATGGGCAGGATGTAATAGGCGCGCTTGAAGTGCGGCACCGACAGGCCCAGCAGGATCATCAGGCCACAGGCCCCCAGCCGTAGCACCAGGCGCAGCTGCGGGTTCACATGGCGCTGCGACCATTGCCGGCGCAATACCCAGAGCGTCGCCAGGGCCAGGGGCACCACCGGGAAGTAGCGGTACAGCGCCAGCTGGAAATAGAAATAGAACGGCTCGCCGCTTTCATCCAGGCGCCCGACCACCTGCATGTTGTAGACCTGACGGACGAAATCTTCGCCACCAGCGAGATAGGCCAGTTGCATCAGCAGCCACCAGCAGCCGGCCAGCAACAGGAGGCCACTGACGCCATAGGCGAGCACTCGTTTGATCAGCGTCAGGCGCGCCTCGCGGGTGCGGCTCTCCCCCAGCAGCCAGTAGGTGCAGGCCACCCCGCACACTTCCACCAGCCCCAGGGGCCCGCGAATGGCAAAGGCCAGCACCAGCAGCGGCAGCACCGCCCACAACCGCAGCCGGGAGCCCAGTTGCTCGCCGCTGTGCAGCAGGTAGAAGGTGCCCAGGCACAGCAGGGACACCATCTGGTCCAGGCACACCGAGCGGGACTTGTCCAACAGCTGGCTGGTCAGCGCCGTGAGCAGCACCGCGAGCAGTGCCCAAGTGCGCCCCGAAGGCGCCAGCAAGCGATACAGCAGCGCCAGCACCCCGGCCGAGGCCAGCGCGGTGGGCAGGATATTGGCCAGGTGGTTGGGGGCGCCGAAGGCCTGGGCGAACAGGTAGCTGAAAAAGGTCGCGGTGCCCGGGTAGTCCGGGTATGGCTGGCCGTAGGTCGTGGGGAACAGGCTGGCGCCGTGGCGGAACATTTCCTGCAGGAACAGCGCCCAACGGCCGTCGAAACCCTGGGGCTGCTCGTCCCAGATACCGAAGGTGAACAGCAGCAGGGCCACCAGGTAAATACCCCAGGCCTCAATACTCAAACGCATTTCTCGAACCATCTTCGCCCCACCGGAAAGCGCCGCACCCAAGGCGAGGCATAAGGCTGAACATGTTGCGCGAGCAGCCCCTGAACGGTGCCTGAACAAGGATAAGAAACCTGCCTGCGCCGCCGACTGTCACCGACTGTAGCCGCTGCCGAGCCCGCGAGGCTGCGAAAAGGCCCGCAGGGCCTTGCCTGGCGATCTCCAGGCAAACCTCTGTGGCCTCAAGACCCCAGCGTCGCCTGCGACAGTGCCGCCCAGAGCGTTCGCAGCCTGCGGCAGCGGCTATAGCGAACGGCGACCCAGGGTGAAAAACCGGCGCCAGTCGAACTGCCCCACTGCCAGCGCCAGCAGGATCAGCCCCATGGAAATGCCCTCCTCGGCCCCGAGCCGCTGCCCCAGGATCAACACCGAACCGGCCATGCCGAACACCGGGATCAGCAGCGACAAGGGCGCCACCCGGGAGACCGGATACTCGCGCAGCAACAGGTTCCATCCCCAGTAACAAAAGTGCGTTGCAGCATAGACCTGAAACATCAGGGACAAGACCGCGCCGGCGGACACTTGCCCGGCCAGTTGCAGAAACGGCGCCGCGCCATGGCTTATCCAGGTCAATGCCAACAGCGGCAATGGCGCAAACAGGCTGGCCCAGACCACGAAAGCGAACACCTCGCGCACCCCGCAGCGCTTGATGATGACGTTGCCCACACTCCAGCTGAACGCACTCACCAGCAGCAAGGCATAACCCAGGCTGGTGGCATGCCCGGGGCTGTCGCCAATGATCCGCAGCAGCCCCCACAGGGCAATGGCCGTGGCCAGCAGCTGTTGCCCGCGCAGGCGCTCGCCGAACAGCAGCACGCCCCAGCCCAGGGAGAAAAAGGCGCTGAACTGGATCAACAGCGCAGCGGTGCCCGGCGCCACGCCCTGATCGATCCCCAGGTTGATCAGCGCCCACATGGCCACGCCGAAAATCAGCCCGTAGGCCGCCAGCCAGGCCAATGCCACCGGCGGGCGCGGTACCAGGAACACCCAGGGCAAGGCCGCCAGGGTGAAACGCAGGGCGGTGAGCAGCAACGGATCGATACTGGCCAGGCCCAGTTTGGTGATGGGAAAGTTCAGGCCCCACAAGGCCGTCACCAGCAGGGCCAGGAACAGGTGTTTTTTCTGCATGTCGCGCGGTCCAGGACAGGTGGCCGCGGGTGATTCCCCGGCCGGGGCCGAACTATCGCCCCGGCACGCCCTGGCCCGCTTGCAGTATCAGGTCAAGTATCAGTAGATTCGGGCCATGCAACCCATCGATATCGATCCTTACGAAAATACCCCGCGGGATGTGGTGGTCACCGCCATCGACTACCCCGACGGCCTGTACTTCGCCGAGCACCAGCACCGGCGCGGGCAGTTCGCTTATGCGGCCACGGGGGTGATCAGCGTCTTCAGCGACCAGGGCAACTGGGTGGTGCCGCCGCAGCGGGCCATCTGGGTGCCGGCCGGCGTGCCCCACGCCATGCACATGAGCGGGCCGGTGACCATGCTCAACACCTATGTACGGCCCCGGGCAGCCAAGCGCCTGGGCCTGCCGGAGCAATGCCAGGTGCGGGAGGTGTCCGAGCTGCTGCGCCAGTTGCTGCTGCGGGCCACGGCCATTCCCCCGCGCTACGCCGTGGACAGCGTGCAAGGCCAGGTGATGAACCTGCTGCTGCATGAAGTCGCGGCCATGCCGGCCCTTGCCCTCAATGCTCCGCTCCCCCGCGAGCCACGGCTGGCCAGGGCCTGCCGCGAGGCGCTGGAGCAACCTTCGCTGGAGTTGGGGATCGATGAAATGGCCGAGCGCGCCGGCATGAGCCGCCGCACCTTCACCCGGCTGTTCCGCCAGCACACCGGCATCAGCTTCGTCGAGTGGCGCCAGCAGGCCTGCCTGTTGGCGGCCGTGGTGCGCCTGGGCCAGGGCGAAGCCGTGACCCGGGTCGCCAGCGACCTGGGCTACAGCAGCCCGAGCGCGTTCAGCGGTGTGTTTCGCAAGGTATTGGGCGAGACGCCCAGCCGCTACTTTGCCCGGGCCCGGGCCTGAAGGACCCGAGCCGGAGCGAGGCCGTGCTAGAGGAACACGGCGGACAACATCCCCAGCGCGCCGAGGCAGAAGCCGATCAAGGCACCGCGTCCGGGCGCCTGCTGGAACAGGGCCCAGATCACCAACGGCTCCAGGAGCAGCAGCGACGTCACCGAGACCACGGTGATGATCCAGATGTCGCCCACCGCCACGTAACCCAGCCAGTAGGCCGCCAGCAGGCAGATACCGCCCAGGCACATGATCAGCACCGGCAACGCCAGTTCGGCACCGGAGGTGTTGCCGGAATGGGCCAGCCGCGCCACCACCACTTCACTGTAGATGGCGCAGAACTCGCCCAGCACCATCAGCCCTACAGCAGAAACTCCGAGTAATTCTTTGGACATGTAACAAACCCCTTCGTATTGAGAGCCCGATTTTTCAGCTCCCAGGCATTGATCGCTCCGCTGACGGAGCCTGTATCTCGATGCGCAGGGGTACGAGGCAACTCGGTAATATCCAGGAACTTGAACATGTCCATCTCCTTCTGGGTGGGGGTGAAAACCGGGCCCGTGCACGACCGACGGGCCGCTGCCTGTATAAGGGATTTGCTCCCCCGGCGTCATCTGCCACGCGCATTGACCGCAAAAAAACCACGCAAACTCCACAATCAAAAGGCCTGCCTGCCGATAGCCTGGGTCCGGTCATACTCAGCCGAAGCCCATGCCCACCATGTCCCAAGCGCCCCACTCCGTTCGCCCCCTGAACCGCGGTCACTGGATCGCCACCTACTTCATCGGCGTCGCCGGGCTGGCCCTGGCCCTGATGCTGGTGCTCAACCTGATACTGCTGACCACCAGCCAGAACCCAGGGAAGGCGCTACTCGACTCCCTGTCGTTCAGCGTGGCGGTGCTGATGGTGAGCCTGGTGCTGATTACCCTGATCGCCGCCATGCCGTGCATCCTGTTCTTCTGGCTGGCCCAGCGCTTTACCTGGCGCCGCCTGTGGATCTACCTGGTGAGCGGGGCCCTGGCGGCGCAGCTCGCCATTCCCGTGATGACCAAGCTGCTCCCCGAACTCTTCAACCTCCCGCACGGCGTCAGCGCTGCGCTGCACTATTTACAGCTGGCATCGATGTTCGGCGGTTGTGGGGTGTTCATGGGGGGGCTGTTCTGGTGGCGCAGTGGGCGTCACTTGCGCTGAACCGAGCCTTTACTCACGCCCGGCCCGACGCCAGGCAACCCGCCCCTTGAGCAGGGCCAAAGCAGCCACCCATAGAGCGATCTTTTCCATGCCCGTAACAACTCCACCCCAACGCAGCGTGCAGCCGGAAGACTGGTTCGCCGCTTACTTCATCGGCGTCACGGCCCTGGCCACGGTGCTGGCCTTGCTGCTGATGCTGACGATGCTGGCCAGCGCCGGCTCGTTGAACACAGACATCATTCTGCAGACCCTGTTCGTGGGCCTGCTGACCCTGGTGTTAAGCGGTGTGCTGACCGGCATTCTCACGGCGTTGCCTTGCGCGCTGTTCTTCTGGCTGGCCCAGCGCTTTGCCTGGCGTAACGTGCTGATCTACCTGTTCAGTGGCGCTGTGGCCGCCATGCCGACCATCCCCGTGGTGGCGAGCCTGGCGCCTTCGAGCTTCTATACCGACCGCGACGAGGATGAACCGCTACCCGACGGTTTGCCACGCTACCTGCCGCTGGCGCCGCTGTTCGGCTGTTCGGGGGCTTTCCTCGGCGGCATCTTCTGGTGGCGCAGCGGGCGTCACCTGCGCCGATCAGTCCTCCCCGACACTCCACTCCCTTAGGAGCCGGCTTGCCGGCGAAGAGGCCCTGCGGCCCTGCGCCAGAGGTGATGACGCCTTCGCTGGCAAGCCAGCCCCCAATCAGCGCCCACCCAGCCAGCGCCTACAAGGAGGCGATGGGCTGGGCGTCGCGGGCCACTACCACCTTGCCCGGCAGGCCGCCCTGCTCCAGGCGCTCATGGGCCCGGCGCAGGCTGTCGGCGTTGAACGGGCTGAAGACTTCATTCAGGGTGCAGCGGATCAATCCCTGGTCCAGCAGTTGCGCCAGCCGGTTGAGGATGTGGTGCTGCTCGATCATGTCCGGGGTCTTAAACAGGGCACGGGTGAACACCATCTCCCAGTGCAGGGACACGCTCTTGGCCTTGAGCGGCACCGCATCGAAGAAGTCGTGATCGTCGATCAACGCGATATGGCCATGGGGCGCGATGATCTCGATCAGCTCGGCATAGTGCCGCTGGGTATGGGTCAGGGCGGCAATATGGGTCACAGGTGGCAGGTCCAGGGCCGCCAGTTGCTCCACCAGCGAACGTGAATGGTCCAGTACCTGATGGGCCCCCAGGTCCAGGCACCACTGGCGACTGTCCGGCCGCGAAGCCGTGGCGATGACGGTCATCGCGGTCAGCCGGCGCGCCAGCTGGATCAGCACCGACCCCACGCCACCGGCACCGCCGACAATCAGCAGCGTGCCCTGTTCAGCGAGGTCGCCAGGCACCCGGCCCAGGCGCTCGAAGAGCAATTGCCAGGCGGTCAGCGAGGTCAGCGGCATGGCGGCCGCCTGGGCGAAGGACAGGCTGGCCGGCTTGTGCCCCACCAGGCGCTCGTCCACCCGGTGCAGCTCGGCATTGGCGCCATCGCGGGTGAAGGTGCCGGCATAGAACACCGCGTCCCCAGGGGCGAACAGGGTCACCGCGCTACCCACCGCGCGGACCACGCCACTGGCGTCCCAGCCCAGGGTCCGCACCTCGTCGGGCACCGCCACCTGGCCGGTGCGGACCTTGGTATCCAGGGGGTTGACCGACACTGCCTCGACCGCCACCAGCAGGTCGTGGGGTTCCAGTGGCGGCGGGTCCAGTTGCACCTCGCAGAACGCGAGGGGGTCAGACAGGTGCGAGCCTTTGAGGTAGGCGATGGCCTTCATTGCAGAGCTTCCTTGGCGGTTGAAAGCGCACACTTAAATCCCTCATGCCCTGCCCGCACAAGTAGGGTACTTTTGCGTACCAGCTACGCAAAAGGGTCGTCAGGCAATGAAAAACAAACACTATCAGGACATTCCAGGCTGCCCGGTGGAGGTCACCCTGGACCTGATCGACGGCCGCTGGAAAGGTGTGGTCCTGCATCAGTTGCTGGCCAACGAGTTCCTGCGTTTCAATGAACTGCAACGGCGCCTGCCGGGGATCTCCCAACGTCTTTTGACCAAGCAGTTGCGGGACCTGGAAGCCGCCGGCCTGGTGTCGCGCACGGTGTACGCCGAAGTGCCGCCGCGGGTGGAATACCGCCTGACCGACGAGGGGCAATCGCTGCAGCCGGTGATCGAGGCGCTATCGGCCTGGGGCCGCGGGCGCATCAGCCGGCAACAGCAGGAAAGCGCCCTCACCTGACCCCTCACCACAGGTTCCCCCATGCCCACCCCCCCGGATGCTCCAGCAAGGTTCAAGGTCTACCAGGGCTCGACCCTGCTCGGTTGGTCGGCCCTGGAGTCGGCCGACCCGCCCATGGGTGTGGCCTTCGGCCAATTCATCGCCGCCCCGGCCTACGCCGACCTCCAGCAGCAGGTTCGCGCACTGGCAGGAGCGAGCCAGAACGGGCTGCGCCTGGTGGTACACCACCTCGACCAACCCGTGCTGGCCCTGGGCGTGAGCATTCAGGATTACTCCGCCGAATGTGGCGCCGATGCCATCGAGATCACCGTGCTGGGCATCGCCTACCCCCTCTACGAACAGCTGTTCCCGCAAGCCGTGGCCGCCTACCAGCAGGCCATGGGCTAATCCGCGCGCAGCCGGCGAACATCCGCACGTTTTACCCCTACTTGTTCACAATTCGTTAAGACTTGCCTACGTATACTTTCGGGCTTGCCCGCGGCCTTCCGGCTGCGCCCCTCGATCTGCCGGCGCACAACTCATGTCACGACCCGCTCCGCTACTGTTTCTGCTGGCCTGCCTGCTGTTCTTCTTCGCCCTGGGCAACCACCAGTTGCAAGGTTCCACCGAAGCCCGGGTGGCCGGGATCGCCATGGAAATGCACCTGGACGATGACTGGGTCACACCGCGCCTGTTCGGCACGCCATTTCTGGAAAAACCGCCGCTGAGCCTGTGGCTCGATGCCGGGGCCATCCGTGCCTTCGGCGGCACGCCCCTGGCGGTGCGCCTGGCCTCGGCCTTCGCCGGGCTGTTCAGCGTGATGCTGCTGTACGCCATGCTGCGCCGCTTTGGCCGGCCGGCAGCCCTGGCGGCCATGGCCGGGTTGATGCTGGCGACCATGGCCAGTTACTGGAGCAACGTGCGCGGCGTGGGCGAGGATGCCCTGCTCAGCCTCGGGGTAACCCTGGCCCTGCTAGCGTTTTTCCAGGCCCATCGACGCCAGGCCGCACAGCAGCCGGCGCTACTCTCCTGGCTGGCGTTCGCCGGCGGGATCGCCATCGCCACCCTGAGCAAGGGCGTGCTCGGCCTGGCCATGCCCGGGGTGGTGATCTTCGCCTACCTGCTGGCCGACAGCCTGATCGACAAGCGCTTCACCTTCAGCCACTGGCTGCGCCCGGGCCTGCTGACCCTGCTGGGGCTGGTGCCCCTGATGATCTGGCTGTACATGCTCTACCAGCGCGGCGGCCTGCCGGCCCTGGGGGAAGTGCTGTGGACCAACAGCGTCGGGCGCTTCGACGGTTCCTTCGAGGAAGCCGGACACTACGAGCCCTTCTACTACTACCTGGCCAAGCTGCCCCAGGCCTTCCTGCCGTGGAACATCCTGGTCTACCTGGGCCTGTGGCATTTCCGTAAAACCCTGATGCAGAACCGCTACCTGCTGTTTTTCAGCCTCTGGCTGCTGGCACAGTTCGCCTTGCTGTGCCTGGCTTCGAGCAAGCGCACGGTGTACCTGATGTCCCTGACTCCGGCCGCGGCGGTGCTGGCGGCGGAATATGGCGCAGTGCTCTACCAGCGCCTGGCCGAGCGCGCCCCGGGCAAGGGCTTCTGGAGTGCCGTGGGGCGCCAGCGCAAGGGGTGGCTGATAACGCTCATGGCCCTGGTGATCGGCGGCTATCTGGTCAACGCCCAATGGGCCGCGCCCAGGGCCGACCGCGAACTGTCGTTCGTTCCAGTGACCGACCGGATCATGGCGTTGCAGGGTAGCGGGCACCAGCTGGCGCTGTACCAGGCCAACGAACGCATCGCCGGCGCCAGCGTGTTCTACACCCAGAGCCTGCTCAAGGACCTGCAGAACGAGGCTCAACTGCTGGCCTTTTTGCGCGAGTCACCGCGGCACATGGCGGTACTGGGGGGTGCCGAGGCGCCCAAGCCGCCGCTGCAGATCCAGCAGACCCTCATGGTCGGCCGCCAGGCCTACTACTTCGTCAACCTGGCGCCGGCCGGCTGAACGCAAAAAAAAACGGCACCTGCTACAGGTGCCGTATTCGTTTCCAGACCCGCGACGGAGCCCGGAGCGGGCGGGCTTACTGAGGGTTCTTCAGCTTGACCACGTCACCGGAGACCTTGGTGGTGTAGCCACTCAGAACCCAGGCCCAGAACCAGTTTTCCTGGACCTGGGTGTTGATCAGGGCGTCACCGCCCTTGGCCTTGATCGCCGCAGTCTGCGCACGGACGAAACGGCTGTTCTGCTGGATCGGGATCACCCCGAACAACATGATACCGGTGGCGGTCGCTTCGCTGTGACCAATGACGGTGTACTGGCTGCTGTCCAACTGCTGGGTTTTCATCGGGGTGCCGGTGCAGCCCGCAAGAACCAGACCGAGGCAGGCAGAGGCAACGACTTTACTGATGTGCTTCACGATGCAACTCCATGGAGAAAACGCCCAGGACTCATTTCCCGGCCCGGCACTTTACTCGCAGGGCATGGGAAAGCCCATCCCCGCCGCCCATGCCCCTTGAACCCTTTCCCGCTGATACCCGCCCGCCGCCCTTGAAACCATGACTCCTGCCCAACGACGGGCATCCCCCGAAAAGGAGTCAGAGATGAGCATCAGCGTTATCAGTAGCACCCTGAGCCGGGCCGTTGCCCGGAAGGCCGAGTTGCGCCAGCAACTGGCGACGCAAAACATCCTTGAAGTGGAAAACATCAACGACAACGCCATCGAGAACACCGTGGCCAAGGAACTGATCGCCAAGAGCAGCAAGGAAGGCCTGCGTCGGGACTACCTCGACGCCCGCTGAGCCTTGCCCCCGGCGATCCCCTGGTTGCCGGGATCTTCCCTATGTTCGTGTCGGGCCGTTACGGCCTGGAAAAGGAGATATTCCCATGTTGATTCTGCGTTCACTGATCCTCGGCCTGAGCCTGTTGGCCAGCGCTGCCCACGCCCTGGAAACCACCCATCTGCCACCCGCCACCCTCAAGGCCTACGCCGCCACCCTGAGCACCGCCGCCGGCAACAGCCAGTGGCAGCAGCTGTGGAAACGCTCTCGGGACCTGGGCGCGTTCACCCACCAGGGTGAACAACCGCGCTTCACCATCACCCAGGACAAACTGCCGGACATGGCTCGCAGCACCTTGATCAATGCCAGCAGCGTAACCCCGCAGAACACCACCCAGGCGCTGTACCGCTATGAGTTTTCCAAACCCATCGGCCAGGCCAAGGGCATTTCCCTCAAGGCCATGTGCCTGTTGGTGGACTGGCGCTCGCTGCCCAGCGGCACACAACCCGACGACACCAGCCACATGGGCAACGCCAGCCTGTTGCAAACCTACCCCTGCCCTTGAAACCGGCAAGCCGCCCAGGCCTTGAGCCTGGGCGGCGAGCACTTACGAGGTTAGCTGCGAGCCCAGCAGATCAGCCTCCTTGCGCCGGCGAGTGCCGTAGCTGTCGCCAAAGTTGCGCAGGTTGGCCAGGGCACTCTTCCAGTCGCGGGCCACCACCTGGGCCCAGAAGTTCGGTGTGCGGCTGGCCAGGTTGCCGTACTGAAAGGCCACCGAGGCGATCACGGTCTGCATCGGCGCCGGCAGTTGGGCGAAATCCACCCCACTGGCCCGGGTGTAGGCCGCTGCCAGACGCTCGACAAAGGGCGCCTTGTACGCCTCGTCGATCAGCTCGGCCTCGGCGCTGCTGATGCTCAGGGGCTGGTCCACGAGAAACTGCTTGGCCTTGAGCCCCGTCAGCCCCAGGTAGGGTGTCAGCCGCCGCAGCAGATCCGCTGGCAGGTTCAGCGCCTGCAGATCCTGGACCCCGCGCTGCCCCAGATCGAACCCGGTGCCCACCGTAACCCCGCTTTTGCTGTTGGCCGCATCGGGCACATAACCGCGAGTCATGGCACCGCCTTCGAGGGCGGCGATGAAACTGAAATCAATCGCATAACGAGACATGGATATTTCCTCATCCAGTTGAAGAAAATCCAGTCCACCACTCGCGACCGATACAACATCAGAATGTAATAGTTCCCCTTAATAGGGGGGAAATTTCCCACTGAACAACGGACGAGACACCTCCTTAGGATCGAACCAGCGTTATCCATAATTCCAAGGAGGTACCAAATGGACGTGAAAGACCTCAGTCTCATTGATGTTCGCCAGCTACCCCACTCGCTCCAGGCCCTCATCGACTGCATCGGCCTGGAGAACGCCTACCGCCTGACCCGAGAATACGGCGGCCGTCCCAAGTACATTCCCAAACACGCCGAACGCACTTCGCTGGCCCTGATCTTGCCTCCCGACGCCCTCAACGCCCTGATCGAACGCTTCGCCGGCCTGGCCCTGGAAATTCCCAAGGCCGACCACTTCTGCCGACAGATCCGCAACCAGCACATTCAGCTGGAGAGCCTGGGCGGCATCTCCCGCAGCGTGCTGGCGGACAAATACGGCCTGAGCCTGCGGCAGATCGGCAACATCCGTCGCCTGGAGGCCAACACTCACCGGTAATCGATTCCCGCTGAATCAGCCACCGCGGTTTTCTTAAGGTGCAGGGGCGCATTTCGCGCAACGAAGAACAAGGAGCTAGACCATGGCAGATATTGATAAGGGCTTGATCGGCGGCGTGATTGCCGCGCTGCCCCTGGACAAGATGATCACCGGTCCGCTGATGGCGATGATTCAGGCGCAGGTCGCCGCGAGCAAAGCCTATGCGGACTTCCTCATGGGCGTGTGCATCAAGGACGGCCAGGCGGTATCGGTGCAGTTCGACTACGACGAAACCCTGGTGGATGAACAGGGCGTCTACAAGGGCACGGTGAAGAAGTCGATGCGCATTCCGCTGCTGGCGGCCATCAGTCACCCCAACATCACCATCGAGGAAGGCTCCATCGAGTTCGAGCTGACCATCAGCCAGATGGCCGAAGACACCAGCTCCACCGAAGCCTCCGGCAGCTTCGAGGCGAAGCTGGGCTGGGGCCCGTTCAGTGTGTCGGTCAAGGGCGCGGCGAGCCACAAATCCACCCAGACCCGCAAGACCGACACCCGCGCGCGCTACGCCATCAGCACCAAGATCGTTCGCCAGGACCCACCGGAAGCCCTGATGCGCGTCATCGACTTCCTCACCGACGCGGCCACCAAACCGGTGCGGCTGCCGAGCACTCAACCGACCGACCCGGACAAGCTGCCAACCGCTAATACGCTGGCAATGCCGGACGCCCCGGCCGAGAAGAAAACCGGCACCGGCGATTGATCCACGCGGCACCTTCGCCCCAGTAACCCGCCCCGCCTTCACGGCGGGGCACCTCAGCCACCGAACAAGGAGCGTGATCCATGGCGTTTTTTTCCCGCAGCAAGGAGCCCATGTCGGCCAGCGACCTGAGCCACATCACCCGAGGCATGCACCAGGCCGCCGCCGCCACTCACAACCTGATCGCCCAGCAGTACATCAAGTTGTTCGACCAGTTCTTCGACTACAACGTCAACGACCTGGGCACGCCGATGAAGGCCAAGATGGTCGAGGTGGCGCTCAACGAAGACCACATCATCAACGTGCCGCTGATTGCCCTGGTCTCGCCCAAGGGCCTGGCCCTGCACAAGATGACCGTCGACCTGTCGGTGCGCATGCAGGCCACCGAACTGCAGAAGGCCAGCCACGACCTGGAGAATGGCGAACTGCAAAGCGAGAAGTTTTTCGTCACCTTCGGCAGCGGCAAGCGTGACGGCCAGGAACGGGACCCGGACGAGGTACAGATCAGCATGGAGTTTCGCGACTGCCAGCCGCCGGAAGCGATCCAGCGCCTGATCGAGGAGTTCACCAACCTGATCAGCCCGCAACGCACCAACGACGGCCCGGCAGCCACCTGGCCAGCGGCTGGCACGCCACCGGCTGAGCCGGACCTGCTGGCGCCCTGAGCCGCTTCCCACACCCCTGAAGGCCGGCCACGGGAAGCGGCCGCCTGCGGTCAGGGCTTGAGGTTCACCGAGCGCCAGTCACTGGCCTCGATCAGGCCGAGCATCTTCGGCGCGCCATTGAGGGTATCGGTGGAAACGAACAGGGAGGCGCCGTACCCCAGGGTCGGGGTCGCCCGTTTCAGGTCCTGCTCCATCTGCGCCATGCATTCGCTGTGGGTCACCAGCACCAGGTTGCGCCCGGCGACCTTGTGCGCCATGACATCGCGCAACATGGTGTTCTTGCAGTTGAACAGCCAGCCATCGCCGCTGCTGACCTTGCTGAACATGTAGCTCGCGGTCTGCGCGGTGCGCGTCAGCGGGCTGTTGTAGATGTCGGTATGCTCCAGGCCCAGGTGCTCGAACTGCGCGCCGAGCCCCACCGCCACCTCGCGGGCCCGGTCGGTAATGCCATCGGCCGGGCCCAGGCACGCGGCATTGGAGCGGTCGCAGCGCTCCATGTGGCGCACCAGCACAATCATTTCGCCCTTATCCCACGCGGCCGTCAGGGCCTGGAGCCCCGCGGCATTGCCGTGGCTCAGGTCGGGTACCGAGGCCGGTCGGAGCAGGAACAGCCCCAGGGGAATCACCAGGCAGGCGCCCAGCAGCAGCGCCAGCAGGTTCTTGTAACGGACCAGAACGCGCCCCAGGAAGGGCCGCTTGCTCGCCGGAAACACCAGTCTTGTAGCCAATTGCTAGCCGCCCTTACGAGAATGATCCGATGTGTTGAGCCGCTTGCCGCAAGGCTACAAAACCCTGATGACAATTGAGCGCTGGCCGATGCCTATGGCATCGACCGACCAGACTCTAGGGCTCCGGGCGTGGGGGGCGAGTGAAATCAATGTGAAAAAAAGCTCAACGGACCGGCGGCGCATCCCGCAAAATAGCCGCCCATCGCCTAAAACATTGTCTTGGGACAATGCCGACGAAATCGTTTCAGCTATGGCACATCCCGCCGATACACCCCCTACAAAACACCTTGCTGGTCACCAACAACAACAATCTTCCAGCCAACTCAAGATCAAGAAGAGCTACGTTCCTGGAGGAATTCAATGAGTAGTTGGTTTGCCAACATCAGCGTCAACCTTAAGCTGGGCCTGGGTTTCGGCCTGGTCCTGGCCCTGACCACCGTCCTTGCACTGACCGGCTGGACCAGCCTGGGCAGCCTGATCGACCGCAGTAACTGGATGAGCGACATCACCCAGCTCAACAGCGGCCTGACCAAGCTGCGGGTCACCCGCCTGCAGTACATGCTGGCCAACGGCGACGAAACCGCCGCCCAAGGCGTGCAGAACACCCTGGACGATTTCAGCGCCCAGCAGAAAAAACTCCTGGCCTCGTTCCAGAGCCCGGAAAACATCAAGCTCCTGCAAGGCCTGGGCGCGACCATCAGCGCCTATCAGGATTCGCTGAACAAGATGCGCAATGCCTACCGCAGCGGCGACGCCGCGCGCCAGGCGATGAACCAGAACGCCGAACGCGCCAATGACCTGATCAACGGGATCAACTCCTGGGTCAAGCAATTGCCCCTGAGCGACGAGCGTTTCGAGCAGTTCCAGGCCATCACCCAGGCCAAGGAAGCCTTCCAGCTGGCGCGCTATGAAGTGCGCGGCTACGTCACCACCAACAACCCGGACACCGAACAGAAAGCCGTCACCCAGCTCAACGCCGCGATTGCCGAAATGGATCAGCTCAAGTCCCATTTCAGCAGCACCCAGCGCGATGCCCTGCAACAGCTCGAAACCGCCCTGAGCGGCTACCGCAGCTCGCTGCAGGCCTTCAAGGCCGCCTTCACCGACGCCGTAGAGGCGCGCAAGGAAATGACCGACCAGGGCGCCGACATCGTCAGCCGCAGTGACGCCCTGTACCAGATCCAGCTGGACCGCCGCGACATTGAGAGCACCCAGGCCCGCAGCCTGCAGTTGATCAGCACCCTGCTGGCGCTGCTGGTCGGTGTACTGGCCGCCGTGATCATCACCCGGCAGATCACCCGCCCGCTGCAGGAAACCCTGGCCGTGGTCGAGCGCATCGCTTCGGGCGATCTCACCGAAAACCTGCGGGTCACCCGCCGCGACGAACTGGGCGTGCTGCAACAGGGCATCGCGCGCATGGGCGTGACCCTGCGCGAGTTGATCAGCGGCATCCGCGACGGCGTGACCCAGATCGCCAGCGCCGCCGAAGAACTGTCGGCCGTGACCGAGGAAACCAGCGCCGGGGTCAACAGCCAGAAAGTCGAGACCGACCAGGTGGCCACCGCCATGCACGAGATGACCGCCACCGTGCAGGAAGTCGCGCGCAACGCCGAAGAAGCCTCCCAGGCCGCGGCCGCCGCCGACGGCGAAGCCCGCCAGGGCGACAAAGTGGTGGCCCAGGCCATCGAGCAGATCGAGCGCCTGGCCAGCGAAGTGGTGCGTTCCACCGACGCCATGACCGTGCTGCAACAGGAAAGCGACAAGATCGGCAGCGTCATGGACGTGATCAAGGCCGTGGCCGAACAGACCAACCTGCTGGCGCTCAACGCCGCCATCGAAGCCGCCCGCGCCGGTGAAGCCGGGCGTGGTTTCGCCGTGGTCGCCGACGAAGTGCGGGCCCTGGCCCAGCGCACCCAGAAGTCCACCGAAGAGATCGAGGAACTGGTGGCCGGCCTGCAGAACGGCACCCAGCAAGTGGCCACGGTGATGAACAACAGCCGCAGCCTGACCGACAGCAGTGTCGAACTGACCCGCAAGGCCGGTGCCTCGCTGGAAAGCATCACCCGCACCGTGTCCAACATCCAATCGATGAACCAGCAGATCGCCGCCGCGGCCGAACAGCAGAGCGCGGTGGCCGAAGAGATCAGCCGCAGCATCATCAACGTGCGCGACGTCTCCGAACAGACCGCCGCCGCCAGCGACGAAACCGCAGCCGCAAGTGTTGAACTGGCGCGCCTGGGCGGCCAGTTGCAGATGATGGTCAGCCACTTCCGCGTCTGATTCGCGGCGCGCCCTTCGCCGGCAAGCCGGCTCCTACACCCTCCGTAGGAGCTGGCTTGCCAGCGAAAGGCGCCAATCCCCGGACCCGAGCATTTACACCCATCAGGGTTTGCCCTTACCTTTCCCGGTCTTCGTCCTGCTGTCCTAGGGATTAGTCACCAGGAACCCGTTCATGCCCAGCCTCGGTTTTACTTCGGTCCCGCCCCTGCTGAAATACCTGCTCTATGCGGAGCAATTGGGTATTGCCACCGAGCCGGCACTGGCAGCGGCCGGGCTTACGGCCGCCCAGTTGAACGACACCAGCCTGCGCCTGCCCATGGAGGTGCATGAGCGATTGCTGGACTACTTCTGCCAGCACTCGGGCGATCCGCTGTTTGGCCTGAATTCGGCGCGCTTCGTCAAACCCAGCTCCTGGAATGTGCTGGGCTACATCACCATGAACTGCGCGACCCTGGGCGAGGCCATGGGCCGCATCATGCCGTTCGAAAAGCTGGTGGGGGACATGGGCACCAGCCGCGCCGAGGTGGCCGGCGATCAGGTGAGGTTGATCTGGAATTGCCGCCATCAGCGCCCGGACATCCGCCGCCACCTGGTGGAAAACGTCCTGGCCTCCTGGCTGTTGTATGCGCGCTGGATCGCCGATTCGCAGTTGTCGCCCAGCGCGGTGTGGTTCGAACACGCCCTGCCTGAACCCGCCGAGGCGGCGCAGTACGAGGCGTTGTTCGGCTGCCCGGTGCTGTTCCAGCAACCCTGCTCGGCGCTGCTGGCGCCGCTGGAGTACCTGCAGATGCCCCTGCGCCAGGCCGACGCGCGCCTGCTCAAGACCCTGGAAGAACATGCCCAGGCGATGATGGCCTCCCTGGGCGATGCGCCCCTGGCCTTGCAGGTGCAGAACGTGCTGCGCCAGTTGCTCAAGGACGGCCTGCCGCGCAAGGAGCAGGTGGCGGAGCAACTGCAGATGTCGGAACGCACCCTGCAGCGCCAGCTGCAACAGGCCGGCACTTCATACCAGCAGATTCTCGATGACCTGCGCCAGGAGTTGGCCGAGCACCACCTGCGCCACAGCGCCCTGTCGATCCAGGACATCGCCGATTGCCTGGGCTACAGCGAATCCCGTTCCTTTCACCGCAGCTTCAAGAACCGCACCGGGCTGACCCCTGGGCAGTTCCGTCAGGCCACGCTGGGCGCCGACAAGGCCTGAGCCCGCTCAGACGCTGATGGCGTTGGTGAACACCAGGCGATTGCCGAACGGATCGCTGATGGTCATGTCCTGGCTGCCCCAGGGCATGGCCTGGATCTGCGGATGGGAGAAGCGGTAGTCCTTGGCCAGCAATTGCTGCTGGAAGGCTTCCAGCTCGTCGGTTTCGATGCGCAGCGCCGCGCCCGGGGTGCAATCGCCGTGATGCTCGGACAGGTGCAGCACGCATTCGCCTCGGGACACCTGCATGTACAACGGAAAGTCATCCTCGAAACGATGCTGCCAATCCAGGTTGAACCCCAGGAAGTCGAGGTAAAACTCCCGGGCCTTGGCTTCATCGAAGATCCGCAGGATGGGGGTGGTTTTGCCAAAGCTCATTGCGCGACTCCCTGACTGAAATGAGCCGACTATACAGACGGCGATTATCAGCAGTTCGGCGCCGCTCAGGGATTCTTTAATAGCACAGCGCCATCATTGTGACGGAGGTCAACAAATCAGCCAGCGGATGCAAATCCCGGGCGCAGGTCACCTTCCCGGGGCAGGAAGCGCCCTTGGCGTTCGCCGTTGGCCAGGCCCTGGGCAAAACTGCACACGCCATTGACCCAGACCCCATCGATGCCTTGCGCGGCGCGCTGCGGCGCCTTGAAATCCGCCACGTCACGCACCCGCGCCGGGTCGAACAGCACCAGGTCGGCCCAGTGCCCTTCGCGGATCTCGCCGCGCTGGTGCAGGCCGAAGCGCGCCGCGGACAGCCCGGTCATCTTGTGCACCGCGGTGTGCAGCGGGAACAGGCCCAGGTCGCGGCTGAAGTGCCCCAATACCCGGGGGAAGGCGCCCCACAACCTTGGATGGGGGAAAGGATCTTCCGGCAGGCCATCGGAGCCGATCATCGACAGCGGATGGGCGAGGATGCGCCGCACATCGTTTTCATCCATGCCGTAGTACACCGCCCCCGCCGGTTGCAGGCGCTCGGCGGCGGCCAGCAGGCTGACGCCCCAGTCGGCGGCAATCTGGCTCAAGTCGCGACCGCCCTGCTCGGGATGCGGTGTGGACCAGGTGATGGTGATGGGATAGGCATCGGTGACCTGCTTGAGGTCCAGGGTCGAGGAACTGGCGGCGTAGGGATAGCAGTCGCAGCCCACCGGGTGTTCCCGGGCGGCGTTTTCCAGGGCCGCCAGCAGTTGTGGGCTGCGCCCCCAGTTGCCGGCGCCGGCGCACTTGAGGTGCGAGACGATCACCGGCGCGCGGGCCGCGCGACCAATCCGAAAAGCTTCGTCCATGGCCTCCAGCACCGGCTCGAACTCGCTGCGCAAATGGGTGGTGTACACCGCGCCGAACGCCGTCAGTTCCTGGGCCAGTTGCAGCACTTCATCGGTCTCGGCGCAAAACGCGCTGGCGTAGGCCAGCCCGCTGGACAGGCCCAGGGCGCCGTCCTCCAGGCTTTCGCGCAGTTGCTCGCGCATGGCTGCAATCTCGCTGGCGCTGGCGGTGCGATACAGGTCCGCCAGGTGGTTGCTGCGCAGCGCCGTATGCCCCACCAGCGCCGCCACGTTGATCGCCGGGCGCGCGGCATCCACCGCCGCGCGGTAGTCGCGAAAACGCGGGTAGACGAACATCGAGCGCCCGCCCAGCAGGTTCATCGGGTCCGGCGGGTCGCCCTTGAGGCTCACCGGCGCGGCGCTGATCCCGCAGTTGCCGACGATCACCGTGGTCACCCCCTGGCTGAGCTTGGGCAGCATCTGCGGCTGGCGGATCACCACCGTGTCGTCATGGGTGTGCACATCGATGAAACCCGGGGCCAGCACCCGCCCGGCGGCGTCGATCTCTTGCTCGGCGCTGGCCGCGGACAGATCGCCGAGGCGCGCGATGCGCCCGTCGAGGATGGCCAGGTCGGCGGGGTAACCCGGGCGGTCGCTGCCGTCGATGATCAAGGCGTTGCGGATCAGCGTGTGGTAGCGCATGTCAGTCTCCCAGGGGCAGGCAGTCTTCGCCGCCACGGTAATGGTCCAGGGCCAGCTTGATCCGTCGCAGGCGTTCCTGGTTGTCGTCCGGCTGGGCCAGGGCCAGCTCGGTGGCCAGCACATCAATGGCCAGCAGCATGCCGTAGCGGGCCGCAGTGGGTTTGTAGATGAACGAGGTTTCGGCGCTGTGCAGCGGCAGCAGCACATCCGCCAGTTGCGCCAGGGGCGAGTCGGGCAAGGTAATGGCCAGGATCCCGGCGCCGTAGGTCCGGGCCAGGGCCACCGCCTCCAGCAGCTCGGGGGTGATGCCGGTCAGCGAACAGGCGATCACCGCGTGCTGCGGCCCCAGGGCGGCGGCGGTGACGCGCATCATCACCGGGTCGTGGCAGGCGGCAATGGGGTAGCCCAGGCGTACCAGGCGCACTTGCAACTCACTGCTGCACAGGGTCGAGCAGCCGCCCATGCCGAAGGCGTGGATCATCCGTGCGCGCGCCAGCAGGCGCACCGCATCGGCGAATTGGGCTTCCTCGAAACCGGCCAGGTGCCTATGCAGCACGGACTCGATGTCGCCAACGATCTGCCGGTAGAACCCGGACTGTTCCGGGGTGCCGGCAGGGTCCAGGAAGCGGCTGCCCACCCCACTGGCCTGGGCCAGTTGCAGGCGCAACTGGCGCAAGTCGCGGCAGCCGACGCTGCGGGCAAAGCGCGACAGGGTGGCGGCGCTGACTTCAGCGCGGCGGGCCAGTTCGTCGAGGCTGGCAGAGGCGGCAAAGCCCACATCGTCGAGCATCAGCCGGGCGATCCGCCCTTCCCCGGCGCTGAGAAATTCCAGGCGCGAGCGGATCTGGTAAAGGATGTCCATCTACAAAAACTCCGCGAGGACCAGGGTCAGGCCAAAGGCGATCACCGAGATCAGGGTCTCCAGCACGGTCCAGGTCTTGAACGTCTGGATGACGGTCATATTGAAGTATTCCTTCACCAGCCAGAAGCCGCCGTCGTTGACGTGGGACAGAATCACCGAGCCGGCGCCGGTGGCGATCACCAGCAGCTCCGGGTGCGGGTAGCCCAGACCGACGGCCACCGGCGCCACCACCCCGGAAGCGGTGGTCAGGGCCACGGTGGCCGAACCGGTGGCGACCCGCATCAGCACCGCGAACAACCAGCCCATCCACAACGGCGAGAGCTGGAACTCATGGGCCAGGCCGACGATCTGCTCGGTCACCCCGGAGTCGATGAGAATGCGGTTGAGACCGCCACCGGCCCCCACCAGCAGGGTGATGCTGGCGGTGGGCGCCAGGCATTCGTTGGTGAACTTGAGGATCGATTCGCGGTTCATGCCCTGGGCCAGCCCCAGGGTCCAGAAGCTCACCAGGGTGGCCACCAGCAAGGCGATCACCGAGTTGCCGATAAACAGCAGGAACTGGTTGAGGCCGGTGCCGGGCTCGGCCAGCAGGTTGGCCCAACCGCCGAGAAGCATCAGCACCACCGGCAGCAGGATGGTGGCCAAGGTCAGGCGGAAACTCGGCAGGCGCAGGCGCGGCTCGCGGGCGATGAACTGGCGTTCCAGGGGGTTCTGCGCCGGCAGGTGGATGTGCGGCACGATGAACCGCGCGTACAGCGGCCCGGCGATGATCGCCGTGGGCACACCGATCAGCAGCGCATACACCAGGGTCTGCCCCACCGACACCTGATAGGCCTGCACCGCCAGCATCGCTCCCGGGTGCGGCGGCACCAGGGCGTGCACCACCGAGAGCCCGGCGACCATCGGCAGGCCCACCATCAGCAGCGACACCCCGACCCGCCGCGCCACGGTGAAGGCAATTGGCACCAGCAGTACGAAGCCCACTTCGAAGAACAGCGGCAGCCCCACCAGGAAGGCGATGCAGACCATGGCCCAGTGGGCGTTGCGTTCGCCGAAGCGGTCGATCAGGGTGCGCGCCACCTGCTCGGCACCACCGGATTCGGCCATCAGCTTGCCGAGCATGGTGCCCAGGGCCACCACCAGGGCGATATGCCCCAGGGTCTTGCCAACCCCGGCCTCGTAGGCGCCCACCACTCCGGAAGGCGGCATGCCGGCCATCAGCGCCAGGCCCACCGACACCAGGGTGATGACGATAAAGGGGTTGAGTCGGTAGCGGGCGATCAACACGATCAGCGCAATGATGGCGACTGCGGCATAGCCCAGCAGCCAAGAACCCGTAGCGGGAGCCATGGCGTCCTCCTTGAAAACAGCATCACTTTCCAATGGTTGTGAAATTCATTAATCACTTAGGCAAGTGAACTTCAAACCGAGTGAAACTTATTTTCGTAAAGAGGCAGGCTTTGTCGCGAACAGCTAAGTGAAAGGGCGGCTTATGAAAATCGGCAGTGGGTATTTTCATCCACTGCCGCGGTGGCCGATCTCAGTCGTGATGCTCTCGGGCACGCTTGAGCAGCTTCTTGCAGCGCTCGGACAGGTGCAGCACCCGCAGCTGCTTGCCGGCCTTGGCATAACGCTCGCGCAGGGTTTTCAGCGCGGCGATGGCCGAGTAGTCGACAAAACTCAGGTGGCGACAGTCGACAGTCACGTGCCGAGGATCGCCCGCCGGATCGAACTGGTTGAGAAACGGTGTGGTGGAGGCGAAGAACAGGGTGCCGTGCAGTTGGTAGTGCTTGCTGCCGTCGGCTTCCAGGTGGCTGTCGGCGTACAGCTCGCGGGCCTGCTGCCAGGCGAAGTTGAGGGCGGCAATGACGATGCCGCAGAACACCGCCATGGCCAGGTCGGTGAACACAGTGATCACGGTCACCGCGAGGATCACCAGCACATCGTTGAGCGGCACCTTGTTGATCACCCGCAGGGACGCCCAGGCGAAGGTCTGCTGCGACACCACGAACATCACCCCCACCAGCGCCGCCAGGGGGATGCGCTCGATCAACGGTGACAGAAACAGCACGAACAGCAGGATCAGAGCGCCCGCCACCACGCCCGACAAACGCCCGCGACCACCGGAACTGAGGTTGATCACGGTCTGGCCGATCATCGCGCAGCCGCCCATGCCGCCGAACATTCCCGAGACCACATTGGCCGCGCCCAGGGCCACGCATTCGCGGTCCGGGTAGCCGCGGCTTTCGGTGATTTCGTCGGTGAGGTTGAGGGTCAGCAGGGTTTCCAGCAGGCCGACCATGGCCATCAGGAACGCATAAGGCGCGATGATGCCCAGGGTTTCCAGGTTCCACGGCACCTGGGGCAGCGCCAGGCTCGGCAAGCCGCCGGCGATGTGGGCCATGTCCCCCAAGGTGCGGGTCGGCAGGCCCAGCAGGTAGACCAGCGCGCCGACCCCGAGGATCGCCACCAGGGCCGGTGGCACCGCCCGGGTCAGGCGCGGCAGCAGGTAGACGATGGCCATGGCCAATGCCACCAGCCCGGCCATCAGGTACAGCGGCTGGCCGCTGAGCCAGTGTTCGCCACTCTTGAAATGTTCCAGCTGGGCCAGGGCGATGACGATCGCCAGGCCGTTGACGAAGCCCAGCATCACCGGGTGCGGCACCATGCGCACCAGCTTGCCCAGGCGCAGCAGGCCGAAGGCGACCATCACCAGCCCGCCCAGCAGCACCGTGGCCAACAGGTACTGCACACCGTGCTGCACTACCAGGGCGACGATCACCACCGCCATGGAGCCGGCCGCGCCGGAGACCATGCCCGGCCGCCCGCCGAACAGCGCCGTCAGGGTGCAGATGAAGAAGGCGCCATACAGGCCCATCAACGGGTTGAGGTGGGCCACCAGGGCGAAGGCGATGCATTCGGGCAGCAAGGCAAAGGAGGTGGTGAGTCCGGCCAGGACATCGGCACGCAGACGTTTTGCTTTCATGATTGACCTGATAGACGGACCGGCAGACGCGGCCCTGGGAAGAGCGGGAAGAAGGCGGGGAATGTTACGGAATTGAGCCGCCGCCGACCAGCCGGCCGTCGGCGCCTGCACAACGAAGGTAGGAGCTGGCTTGCCAGCGAAGGCGCCTTCGTGGCTGGCGCAAGACCCGAAGGCCTCTTCGCCGGCAAGCGGAACGCCGCCCGGCCAGCTCCTACCGGGGGCAGCGGTTATTTGACGACCTTGCCGACACCACGACCACGTGGATCGGAAGCGGTTTCAAGCGCGGTGCCATTGACCCGGATCGCCTGGATATCGCCCATCTCCCAGCCCTGGTCTTCCAGGGTGTAGCCCATGGCTTTGAGCTCGTCGGCCACCTTGCCGGTGAGCGGCGCATAGGCGTCGTAGTAGATCGTGTCTTTGGGCAGCAACTGGTGATGCACGCGCTGCGCGGCCACGGCCTTTTCCAGGGGCAGGTGGTAGTCGTAGAGGTTGTTCAGCACCTGGAAGATCGAGGTGAAGATCCGCGAACCACCGGGGGTGCCCAGCACCAGGGTGACCTTGCCATCGCGGGTCACCAGGCTCGGGCTCATGGAGGACAGCATGCGCTTGCCCGGGGCGATGGCGTTGGCGTCGCCGCCCACTACGCCGAAGGCGTTGGCCACGCCTGGCTTGGCGCTGAAGTCGTCCATTTCGTCGTTGAGCAAAAAGCCTGCGCCCTTGACCACCACGCCGCTGCCATAGTCCCAGTTCAGGGTGTAGGTGTTGCTCACCGCGTTGCCCTGGGCATCGACGATGGAGAAGTGGGTGGTCTGGTGCGGCTCAAGCCCGGGGCGCACTTTCTCGGTGGCCGAGATGGCGTTGGGGTTGACCTCGGCGGCGCGTTTTTTCAGGTACGCCGGGTCGGTCAGTTGCTTGACCGGAACATCGGAAAACGCCGGGTCGCCCAGGTAATCGGCGCGGTCGGCGAACACCCGCTTTTCGATTTCCGCCAGCAGGTGAATGTACTTGGCCGAGTTGAGCTCCACACCCTTGAAGTCCGCGGCGCGCTCTTCCTTGATGCTGATCAGCTGCGCCAGGGCCACCCCGCCAGAGCTGGGTGGCGGCGCGGTGTACAGGGTGTTGCCACGGAAGCTCACCTGCAGCGGCTGGCGCCACTGAACCTTGTAGTCCTGCAGGTCCTGCTTGGTGATCAGGCCCTTGTCGGCCTGCATCTGCGCCACCAGCAAGTCGGCGGTCTTGCCGCTGTAGAACTCCTTGGCGCCCTGGTCGGCGATGCGCTCCAGGGTCGCGGCCAGCTCCGGCTGACGGAAGGTCTCGCCCGGTTTCATGCTGCCGAAGTAGTCGCCGAAGTTGGTGGTGCCGTTGAACAGCTTCAACGCATCCTCGCGGTACTGGTACTGCTTGTCGGCCACCTTGAAGCCGTTCTTCGCATAACCCACGGCCGGGGTGATCAGCTCGCTCCAGGGCAGCTTGCCGAACTTCTGGTGCGCCTCCCACAGGCCCATCACCGTACCCGGCACCCCGGCGGCGCGGGCGCCCACCAGGCTCAGGTTCTCGATCACCTCGCCCTTTTCATTCAGGTACATGTTCCGGGTCGCGGCCTTGGGCGCGGTTTCCCGGTAGTCGAGGAAGTACGGCTTGCCGTCGATGTACATCGTCATGAACCCGCCGCCCCCGATGTTGCCGGCCTCGGGGTAGGTCACGGCCAGGGCGAAGGCCGTGGCCACCGCGGCATCCACCGCGTTGCCGCCCTTCTTGAGGATCTGCGCCGCGACATCGGCGCCGTACTGGTTGGGCGCGGCCACCGCCCCGCCTTCCAGGGTCACGGCGAAGGCCGAGCTGCTGGCGGCGATAGCGGCCGTCAGGGCCAGGGTCTTGAACAACAGAATGCGCATAGGTCCTTCCTTTTCTTGTTATTGAACGGCAAGAACCTTAGGCCCCAGACCCGGGTTTGAGCAATCGCCTATCGTGGCACGAACGTCCCAAGCCTCCGCCATGGATAACCGTAGGAGCTGGCTTGCCAGCGAAGGCGATCTCGGGACTGGCGCCAAATCCGGAGGCCCCTTCGCCGGCAAGCCGGCTCCTACAAGGGGTCGGTTGCCAGACAGAACCGGGGCATGCAACCCGGTAGGAGCTGGCTTGCCTGCGAATGCAATTTCGAGAGTTGCGCAAAACCCGGGGCCTCTTCGCCGGCAAGCCGGCTCCTACAAGGGATCGGTTGCCAGACAGAACCGGGGCATGCAACCCGGTAGGAGCTGGCTTGCCTGCGAATGCAATTTCGAGAGTTGCGCAAAACCCGGGGGCCTCTTCGCCGGCAAGCCGGCTCCTACAAGGGATCGGTTGCCAGACAGAACCGGGGCGTGCAACCCGGTAGGAGCTGGCTTGCCAGCGAATGCAATTTCGGGAGTTGCGCAAAACCCGGGGCCCCTTCGCCGGCAAGCCGGCTCCTACGGGGGATAGGCGGGGAATGGGGGGAGCCTTCAGCCCTGGAACTCGGGGTGGGCGTAATCGGCCAGCTTGCCCTGGATGAAATCCAGGAAGCACTGGATGCGCAGGGCCAGTTGCGAGTTGCGGTAGTACACGGCGTTGATCGGCTGGCGATAGCCGCTGTTGAACGAGGCCAGTACCGGTTGCAGGCGCCCGGCGCGGATGTCGTCGATGGTCATGAAGTGCGACAGGCAGGCAATGCCCTGCCCTTCCAGCGCCAGGTGGCGCAGGGTCTCGCCACTGGAGGCGCTGATGCCAGGCTGGATCTGCCAGCGGTCGCCCTGCACATGGCGCAGCGGCCAGTGGTTGAGGGTCTCGGTCTGGGTAAAGCCCAGCAGGGTGTGCCCGGCCAGTTCGGCCACGCTCTGCGGCGTACCGTGGCGGGCCAGGTAGTCGGGGCTGGCGAGGATGTGCAGCGGGCTGCAGCCCAGGGAGCGGGCATGCAGGGTGGAATCCGCCAGCACGCCGATGCGGATGGCGATGTCGGTGCTCTGTTCCAGCAGGTCGATGATCAGGTCGTTGCTGTTGAGCTCCAGCTGGATATCCGGGTACAGGCTGCGGAACTCAGCCACGTAGGGAACGATGGCATGCAGCATGAAGGGCGATGCGGCGTTGATCCGCAGGCGCCCGGACGGGTTGCGCTGGCGCGACGACAGGCGCTCTTCGAGCTCGTCCATCTGATCGAGGATCAGCTTGGCCTGTTCGAAGAAGTAGCGCCCTTCCTCGGTCAGGTCCATGCGTCGCGTGGTGCGGTTGATCAGCGTGGTGTCGAGCTTGGCCTCCAGCCGCGACAAGCTGCGGCTGACCGCCGAAGGGGTCTGGGCCAACTGCTCGGCGGCGGCGGAAATCGAGCCGCACTCGATGACACAGACGAAGACTTGCAACTCGTCGGATCGGGCTTTCACATGAGTCCTCTGGCGGCAGCGGGGCGACATCGCCCCTGAATTTCAAGGCACTCAATAGTAGCCGGATTCAGCCCGGCAGATTGAACACCGCCTTGAGGTGTTCCTCGTAACGCTGCACATCGCCTTCGATGTTCGGGCGTTTCATCACGTCCACGCAGAGGAAGGTTGGCAGGGCGCTCATGCCCAGGAACTGGTTGGCCTTGTGGAACGGGAAGTAGACCGCGTCCACGCCCTTGGCCTCGAAGAAGTCGGTGGGATCGTCGAAGGCTTGCTGCGGGGCGTTCCAGGTCAACGAAAGCATGTACTGCTTGCCCTGGATCAGGCCGCCGCTGCCGTACTTCTGCGAGGCATCGGAGCGGGTCCGGCCGTCGCTGGCGTAGAGGCTGCCGTGGCCTTCGGTGAACACCTCGTCGATGTATTTCTTGACGATCCACGGCGCGCCCATCCACCAGCCGGGCATCTGGTAGACGATCACGTCGGCCCAGAGAAACTTTTCCACTTCCTCCCGGATGTCATACCCCTCGTCGATATGGGTGACCTTGACCTCCACACCACCCCGGTCGAGCACCGCCAGGGCAGTGTCGTGCAGGGTCGCGTTGTAGCGGCCATCGGAGTGGGCGAATTGCTTGGCGCCATTGAGCAGCAGTACTTTTTTCATGATCCAGCCTCATCGGGAACAACCCGTTGCGCATCGGTGGCGGCGGGCTGTAAAGATTGAAAACGATGGCGGCAGGTTAATCAGGCCAGGGCCGGAGAATAAGCCCGGGTTGTTCAAAATACATTTGACTCAAACGCACGAATCGATAGCGGATTGTTGCCTTAGAATTTTTGCCGACCTCCCCATCAGCAAGAGTGCTCCTTATGCCCACACCCCAGGCCTTCATCCTCCACGCCAAGACCCGCCCGGAGCGGGCTGATGCCTTCGAGGCGTTCTTTCTCGGCCATGTAGCCGCCAGCCGCGCTGAAGCCGGCTGCATCGAATACCACATGCTGCGGGACCGGCAGGACCCGAGCCTGTTCATTTTCTACGAGGTCTGGGCTTCCCAGGAGGCGCTGGATAGCCACTCCAGCCTGCCGCACATGCAGCAGTTCCTCGACGCGCGCATGGACTACCTGGAGCAAGACTTCCAGATCCGCGCCATCGACATGCTCAGCCCGGCCGCGGCTGGCCGCTGAGCCAAAGGTCTAGCCGCTGATCAGCAAGTGCCCGCCCAAGAGGCCCATGCCGACAAAGAACACCCGCTTGAACAGCTGGGCGCTGATGCGCTGGCGCAACCACTGCCCCAGCCCCATGCCCAGCAGCGCCGGGGCCAGGGTCAGAAGCGAGGCTCCCAGCTCGGTGCCCCCCAGGGCGCCGCGCCACAGCAGGCCGCCGGCCAGGGCCAGGGTCGAGACGGTGAACGACAGGCCCAGGGCCTGCACCAGCTGGTCCTTGTTCAGCCCCAGGGCTTGCAGGTAGGGCACCGCAGGGATCACGAACACCCCGGTGGCCGAGGTGATGACCCCGGTGACCAGCCCGCACAGCGGCCCCAGCCAACGCTCCTGGGCCGCCGACACCCGCAGGGTCGGCAACAGCAAGCCGCTCAGGGCATATAGCAGTAGCGCCGCCCCCAAGCCCCGCACCACCCAATGCCCGGCGTCGATTCCCAGCCACAGGGAGCCGGCGGCGGTGCCGGCAAAGATCGCCAGCAACATCGGCCACAGGCGCTTGAGCAAGGCCGGCAGATGCCCGCCAAAGGCCAGTTGCCAGAGATTGGTCAGGGTCGCCGGAATGATCAGCAGGGCCGCAGCCTGCGCCGGTGCCATAGCCAGCCCCAAGAGGCCCATGGCCACGGTGGGCAGGCCAAGACCGATCACCCCCTTGACCATGCCGGCCAGCACAAAAGTGCCGATCACCAACAGAGAAAGGGCCATTCCGAGGTTCTGATAAAATGCGAGTGAGCTGTTCATGGGCCTATGCTGCGCCCTGCACGCCCTGCTGAAAATCTGCCATATACTGAGCCAGCCTCTTGCCCGGCAATAGGCACATATAAAAACCTATGGCCCGTAGCGCCGTAGGAGCTGGCTTGCCAGCGAAAGCGATTTCGAGATTTGCGCAGAACCCAGCGGCCTCTTCGCCGGCAAGCCGGCTCCTGCAAAAACGATGTTCCCCGAGAGATGCCCCATGCACTTCGACCTGATCGACCTGCGCCTGTACCTGAACATTCTGGAGGCCGGCAACATCACCGCCGGTGCCGCTCGCAGCCACTTGTCGCTGGCCGCCGCCAGCGCTCGAATCCGCGCCATGGAGGCCTCGCTGGGCATCGAGTTTCTCGAACGCGGGCGTCGTGGCATCCGCCCGACAGCCGCCGGCAAGGCCCTGGCCCAGCACGCGCGAACGCTGCTGCTGTACGCCGAGCACCTGCAGCAGGACCTTGGCGAATACGCCAGGGGGGTCAAGGGCCAGGTGCGCCTGTTGTGCAACACCACCGCACTCAGCGAGTACCTGCCAGAGTTGCTGGCAGACTTCCTGCACAGCCAGCCCCATGTCGATATCGAGCTGCAGGAGCTGCCCAGCCAGCGCATTACCCACGCCCTGCGCCAGGGCGCGGCGGACCTGGGGATCGTCTCCGACGCGGTGGACGCCCAGGGCCTGATGACCCGGGCCTTTCGCGACGACCCACTGGTGCTGGTGATGCCCCCGGACCACCCCTTGGGTGCCCTGGCGGCCCCCAGCTTCAGCGACAGCCTGGCCCACGACTATGTCGGCCTGGCCAGCCACAGCGCCCTGGCGGTGTACCTGGAGGAACAGGCCCTGCACCTGGGCCGGCGCATGCAGTTGCGCGTCCGCGCCGAAGGCTTCGACGCCGTGCTGCGCATGGTGGCCCGCGGCGCCGGGCTGGCCCTGGTGCCCCTGGCGGCCCTGCAACGCAACCTGCACCTGGCTCTGCAAAGCCGCCCCTTGAACGAGGCCTGGGCGCGCCGCCGCTTGCTGCTGTGCGCCCGCGACTTCGACGCCCTGCCCCTGTATGCCCAGGGCTTGTGCCGTGCGCTGCTGGAGCCTTGACTCTCCCCTTAGGGGCAGACTTTAGCCTTGGGGTTTACTCCTCAAGGACCACGGCAATGAGCAAACGCATCCTGGTGATTCTCGGCCACCCTTCGCGCCACAGCCTGTGCGCGGCATTGAGCGAGCGCTACGTGAAAGCGGCGCAGGAAGCCGGCCATGAAGTGCGCCAGCTCAGGCTCGGAGAGCTGCATTTCGACCCGGTGCTGCGCGAAGGTTATCGCCAGATCCAGCCCCTGGAAGAAGACCTGCGCAAGGCCCAGGCCGACATCCTCTGGGCCGAGCACCTGACCTGGGTCTTCCCCATCTGGTGGGGCGGCATTCCGGCGCTGATGAAGGGTTTTCTCGATCGCGTGCTGCTGCCGGGCTTCGCCTTCAAGTACCGCCCCGGCAAAGCCTTCCCGGAGCAACTGCTCAAGGGCCGCAGCGCCCACCTGCTGGTGACCATGGATACACCGCCCTGGTATTTCCGCTGGTTCTACCGCATGCCCGGCTTGCAGCAGATGCGCCGCACCACCCTGGCCTTCTGCGGCATCAAGCCCTTGCGCACCCTGACCTTCGGCCCCGTGCTGGACGCCAGCCAGGAACGCCGGGCCGACTGGCTGCTGCAAGTGGAGCACCTTGCCAGGCAGTGAAAGCGCCGGATAATGCGCAACGCCGTCCACCGCCCGACGACCCGGTACTGGAAAAGGAGCCTTCATGTACATCGGCCAAGCCGCGCAACTGTCCGGAACCACGGTCAAGAGCATCCGTCATTACGAAGCCATCGGCCTGTTGCCCGAGGCGCCACGCCAGGGTCGCTACCGCCTGTATGACGCGCAGAGCATCGAGCAGCTGATGTTCATCAAGTGCGCGCAGCAGTTGGGTTTCAAGCTCAAGGAGTTGCAGCAGGTGTTCGCCACGCACCAGGGCCAGGCCTTTCCCTGGGACCGCGCACAAGCCGCCCTGACGCAAAAGAGGCGCGAGCTGCAACGGCAGATCGATGATTTGCAGCAGTTGCAGGGCCGGCTCGAAATCTTCGAAACCCGCCTGCAACAGGCCCGCGAGGAATGCCCCCTGGACAGCCTCTAGCGGGTCGTTGAGAAAGGAGCAGAAAAGTGCATCCCGATAGAAAACTCAATTAATTAGTGGCGCCAATCAGGCTCAGCGGCTCGCACGAACAAGTACGCAGGCACCGTCCAGACCTCCGGATTCGCTCCACCAGCTCCGCCCTTAGACTTTCGGATGCAACTTGGGGCACCAAACCAAACTGCGATGTGTTCCTCGGGGACATTTGGGTCCCCCTCAATGCCGACCACGACCGCCAGAAGGCCGTCTAGCTCGACTAAGTCACCACGTTGCCAATTTGTCATGCGCAGCACCTTTGAAGGCTTTCGATTTTCAAGTCGGCTCGTTCGTCGCAAGCGCGACACTCACCACAACTCAAGTCGGGGATGGCTGCCACCACCCAGCGATTGCGCCCAGGCGGATCAGATTGTAAGCCGCTAAGGCCCAGGTGACCCAGCCTCGCACGGTGGCGAGACCTGACCACCCTCCTTAGTCGCTCACTACGCACGCTATACACAACCTGCACCAGCGATGCTCGGAGAATCCGCTCAGGGAATCCACGGCCGCCCAGCGTCCGCATAGCGGGTGTCCAGCAGATCGCTCAGCTCGCGGAGAATCGTATCGACCAGGAGACGATGCCTACGAATGGGCTGATCGGCCGGTACGTACGAGAACACGCCAAGCTGCTGGACATCCGGAAGGCGTGGCCTCAGACCTCGGACAGTCCGGCGACCGTCCTGAGCTTACGAAAGCACAGGTAGTAGACCAGGGTCAGCAACAACAGGAAGGGCACGCCGAACACCAGGGTCATCTTGAACGCCTCGGTGAAGAAGGTGGTGATCATCACCGCCCCCATCAGCACCAGCCCCAGCAGGGTGCTGTAGGGAAACAGGCGCATGCGGAACGACAGCTGCTGCTCGCCGTGGCGCTGGTGATAGCGGCGGAAGCAGTAGTGGGTGAGGAAGATCATGAACCAGGTGAAGATCGCGCCGAACATCGAGATCGCCATCATCAGGGTGAACGAGCTTTCCGGGTACAGCACGTTGACCAGGGTCGCCAGGGCGATGCCGGAGCTGGACAGCAGCAGGGCATTGAGCGGAATCCCGTTCTTGCTCAGGGCCCCCATGGACTTGGGCGCATAGCCGGCGCGAGACAGGCTGAACATCATCCGCGTGGTGATGTAGAGCTGGCTGTTCATCGCCGATAGCGCGGCGATCAGGATCACGAAGTTCATTACCCCGGTGGCCCCGGGAATACCGATGGTCTGCATCACCGTGACGAACGGGCTCTGGGCCTTGCCGGCCTGGGCCCAGGGCACGATGGCCAGCATCAGCGCCAGGGTCAGCAGGTAGAACACCACCAGGCGCACGATGGTGGCGCGAAAGGCCTGTTTCACCGCGCGTTGCGGGTCCTTGGCCTCGCCCGCCGCCACCGCGATCATCTCCACGCTCAGGTAGCTGAAGATCGACACGATCACGGCAATCCACATGCCTTCGAAACCGTTGGGAAAGAAGCCGCCGTGAGCGCTGTAGTTGTGCAGCCCGTAGTCGGGGTTGCCAGAGCCGAACACCACGTACACCGCCAGGATGATGAAGCCGACGATGGCGGCGATCTTGATGGTGGAAAACCAGTATTCGAAGTTGCCGAAGGTCTTCACGCTGATGCCGTTGAGCACGATCAGCACGCTGGAGAAGGAGATGATCCACACCCACTCCGGAACGTTGGCGAACCAGTACTTCATGTACATGGCGATGGCCGTGACTTCGGCCCCCACCGCCAGCACGATGGCCGCCCAGTAGGCATAGCGCACCAGGAAGCCGGCCAGCGGGCTGACGTAGAACTCGGCGTAGGCACCGAAGGAGCCGGAGGTGGAATGGGCCACGGTCATTTCCGCCAGGCAGCCCATCAGGATCAGGGTGATCAACGCGCCGATGGCGTAGCTCAACAGCACGCTGGGGCCGGCATAACCGATGGCGTAGGCGCTGCCCATGAAGAGCCCGGTGCCAATGGCCCCGCCGATGGCGATCATGCTCATCTGGCCGGCGGTCAACTGCCGCCTGAGGCCGTGCTCGCGATTGGATATCGCTTCGAAACCCTTGTTGGAGGTGGTCACTTTGAGTGCCTCTTTATTGTTGTGTGCACGTATGAATCGTTGTGACGGCCCGTCCTTGTGCCGCAGGCCTGGTCGCCGCACAGGGCGGCAACCAAGGGGGTGAAACACGCCTCAGGTCACGCTGTGGCGCACCTGGAATTGCGCCTGGGCCCAGGTTTTCTGGTCGAGGATTTCACCGAGGATCTGCACCGCGTCCCACACCTCGCTGAAGCGGGTGTACAGCGCAGTGAAGCCGAAACGCATGATCCGCGGCTCGCGGTAATCGCCGATCACGCCCCGGGCGATCAGGGCCTGGATCACCGCGTAGCCTTCGGGGTGCTCGAAGCTCACGTGGCTGCCACGCTTGGCATGCTCACGCGGGGTCACCAGCTTCAGCTCGTGACCGGCGCAGCGCTGTTCCACCAGTTCGATGAACAGGTCGGTCAGCGCCAGGGACTTGCGCCGCAGGCTCTGCATGTCGGTCCGTTCGAAGACTTCCAGGCCGCATTCGACCATGGCCAGAGAGGTAATCGGCTGGGTGCCGCACAGGTAGCGGGCAATGCCGCTGGAAGGCTCGTAGCGGGTAGCCATGTCGAACTGCCGGGCATGGCCGAACCAGCCGGACAGCGGCTGGGTAACCAGGTCGCAGAGCGCTGGAGCGACCCAGGCGAAGGCCTGGGAGCCGGGGCCGCCATTGAGGTACTTGTAGGTGCAGCCGATGGCGTAGTCGGCGCCGCTGCGGCCCAGGTCCACCGGCACCGCGCCGGCCGAGTGGGCCAGGTCCCAGATGCTCAGGGCGCCCGCCTCGTGGATCAGCCCGGTGGTCGCCTGCATGTCGTGCATGTAGCCGGTCTTGTAGTTGACGTGGGTCAGCAGCACCACCGCGGTGTCCTGGTCGATGGCCGCCGGCAGTTGTTCCGGGCTGTCCACCAGGCGCAGGGAGTACCCCTGCTGCAGCAGCTGCGTCAGGCCTTCGACTATGTACAGGTCGGTAGGAAAGTTGCTGCTTTCGGAGACGATCACCCGCCGCTGGGGCGCACGTCCGGCCTGGACCTGCAGGGCGGCGCTGAGGACCTTGAACAGGTTGATGGAAGTGGTATCGGTGATGACCACCTCACCAGCACCCGCACCGATCAGCGGCGCCAGCCGATCCCCCAGGCGCTGGGACAGGTCACGCCAGCCGGCCGTGTTCCAGCTGCGGATCAGGCCCTCGCCCCACTCTTGCTCGATCACCTGCCGGGCCCGCTCGGCAGCCGCCACGGGGCGGGCCCCCAGGGAATTGCCATCGAGGTAAATCACCCCTTCGGGCAGGCTGAACTGTTGGCGCAGCGGCGCCAGGGGGTCCTGTTCATCGAGACGCAGGCAGTGGTTTTTATCGATCATTGGCAGTCCTGTCTTGGTCAATGTCATGCCCACCGGAAGGGGCCGGGCACGGGGTCCTGGAAACCCGGAAACTTGAGAAATAATGGACGAAGACCGGGAGAATTTTCGTGCAAAGTGCAGCGCGCTGTCGTACTAATCTCGAATAAAATTCTAATCCTCCAATAAAAAACGCGGATTTATGCCAACCATGACCCTCGACTCCACGGACCTGCGCATCCTCTACTTCCTGCAACAGGACGGGCGTATCAGCAATCAGGAACTGGCGGAGAAAGTCGCCCTCTCGCCCTCGGCCTGCCTGCGCCGCCTGCGCCTGCTGGAAACGGAAGGGATCATCAGCGGCTATCGCGCCCAGCTCAATGCCGAGCGCCTGGGCATCGAGCTGGAGGCCATCGTCCACGTGTCCCTGCGCCAGGACGTGGAAGGCTGGCACGAGACCTTTATCGGCAAGGTCCAGCAGTGGCCGGAAGTGGTGGCCGCCTACGTGATCACCGGCGCCAGCAACTACGTGTTGCGGGTGCAGGCGCGCAACCTCAAGCACTTCTCGGATTTCATCGTCAACCACCTGAACCGTGCCTCGGGCGTGACCGACATCCGCTCGGAAATCGTCCTGCAGAAGATCAAGGAACAGAACAGCCTGCTGGACCTGGTGCAGCGCAAGTAAGGCGTCCTAGAACCCGGCCGGGCGCCGCGCGGGGTGACGCTGGGCAGTGACGCTCGGGGTTTCGTCGAACAGCTTGCGGTACTCGGCGGAGAACCGCCCCAGGTGGGTGAAGCCCCAGCCCAGGGCAATCTCCGAGATGTTGCGCGCCGAGCCGTGCTCGAGAATTTCCTGGCGCACGCCATTGAGCCGGTGGCGCTTGAGGTAGGCCATGGGCGACAGGGCGAAGTACTTGCGAAAGGCCTCGAACAGCTTGAAGCGCGAGACGCCGGCGGCGGCCTCCAGGTCTTCCAGGTGTACCGTCTCGCGGGCATGTTCATGCAGGTGCTGGCGGGCCCGTACCAGATAGTGGGGCAGCTTGACCCCGAGCATCGAGCGCAGCTCGCTGGAGTAGTTGTTGGGCTGGGCCAGAATCAGGCCCTTGATCAATGAGCTTTCGATTTCCCGGGTGAAGGCCAGCTGCTCATAGAGCTCGTTGCCCTGGGCCAGTTCGCCGATGAAATGCTGCGCCATGCGCCACCAGGCCGCGGCGGCACCGTGCAGCGCATCCATGCCGGGCTCGAAACGCAGCGGCTCCAGCACCGGACGCTGCAACAGGCCCTCCAGGGCCTCGCTCATGGCCGGCCGGGAAATCACCACCTGCAGCTTGCGACAGTCTCCGGAGATGGCCAGCACCTGGCTTTCGTTGGGGGCGATGATCACCCCCTGGCCGCGGTCCGAGCGCAAGAGGCGCCCGTCCTTGCTCAGTTCCTGCTCGCCGCACAACGGCAGGCTCAGGCTGTAGCTGCTGAAGCGCTCGGTGTCCTGGATATCCACCACCACATCGGTGCCGTATTCGATGATGCCCAGGGTCGTGGAACGGGACCTGAGCACGTTGGCACTGTGGTGGAAACGAATGCGTTCGGGGTTGGCGGTTTCCAGGCGGTGAGGCCCACAGATTCCCGCCATCCAGTTCCGGGCCCCTTCAAGGTCAAAGCGATCGATACGAATCTCGCGAAACTGCCCATCAGCCTTGCTATTCATCACGGCGCACCCACGGCAATTTTTATTCAGCGCGCTCTGACGGCGCGTCTTGTATGACAGGGCAAGTTTTGCGCCAGCCGGCGACGCTGCCAACCCAGTGGATAGCAATCGTCGACTAAGTGGATAACCGGGCCCCATCACTCTCATTGGCTGCGCTCACAGTAGCCGATCAGCGCACCAACAGGCAGCCCTCCATCGCTTGCCTGCACGATGCTGGGTAGATGCTACCCAGGGGCCTGCTGCTCCATGCCTTGCCGGGAACGGGCAACTTTGTGGATGACCTTGGCCGACTAAGCGGATAGCCGCAGGCCCCCTCCCCTCTCTCTAATGACTGCACCCGATTGGCCTGAATAAAAAAGGTACCGACTCATGAGTGGTGCAAGAAACGTCGAGCAGTGGCAAGACTTCATCGGCAGCTGCCTGGACTTTCGTCCCGCGGACGGGGTGTTCCGTATCGCCCGGGACATGTTCACCGAGCCCGAGCTGTTCGACCTGGAGATGGAGCTGATCTTCGAGAAGAACTGGATCTACGCCTGTCACGAAAGCGAGCTGCCCAACAACCACGACTTCATCACGATGCGCGCCGGGCGCCAGCCGATGATCATCACCCGCGACGGCGAGGGCCGGCTCAATGCCCTGATCAACGCCTGCCAGCACCGCGGCACCACCCTGACCCGGGTCGGCAAGGGCAACCAGTCCACCTTCACCTGCCCCTTCCACGCCTGGTGCTACAAGAGCGACGGGCGCCTGGTGAAGGTCAAGGCGCCAGGGGAATACGACGAGGGCTTCGACAAGGCCACCCGCGGCCTGAAGAAGGCCCGCATCGAGAGCTACAAGGGCTTTGTCTTCATCAGCCTGGACGTGGCCGCCGACAACAGCCTGGAGGACTTCCTCGGCGATGCGCGGATCTTCTTCGACATGATGGTCGCCCAGTCCCCCGACGGTGAGCTGGAGGTGCTGCCGGGCAAGTCCGCCTACACCTACGACGGCAACTGGAAGCTGCAGAACGAGAACGGCCTGGACGGTTATCACGTCAGCACTGTGCACTACAACTACGTGGCCACGGTGCAGCACCGCCAGCAGGTCAACGCCGACAGCGGCGCCGGCAGCAGCGCCACCCTGGACTACAGCAAGCTCGGCGCCGGCGACGCCAGCACCGACGATGGCTGGTTCGCCTTCGAGAACGGCCACAGCGTGCTGTTCAGCGAAATGCCCAACCCGGCGGTGCGCTCCGGCTACGCCAGCATCATGCCGCGCCTGGTGGCCGAGCACGGCCAGGCCAAGGCCGAGTGGATGATGCACCGCCTGCGCAACCTGAACATCTACCCCAGCCTGTTCTTCCTCGACCAGATCAGCTCCCAGTTGCGGATCATCCGCCCCATCGCCTGGAACAAGACCGAGATCATCAGCCAGTGCATCGGCGTCAAGGGCGAGAGCGACGCCGACCGGGAAAACCGCATCCGCCAGTTCGAGGATTTCTTCAACGTCTCGGGCATGGGCACGCCGGACGACCTGGTGGAGTTCCGCGAAGCCCAGCGCGGTTTCCAGGGGCGCCTGGAGCGCTGGAGCGACATCTCCCGCGGCCGCCAGCACTGGGTCAGCGGGCCCACCGCCAACAGCGAGAACCTGGGCATCCAGCCGGTCATGACCGGCACCGAGATCACCCATGAAGGGCTGTACGTCAACCAGCACCGCAACTGGCAGAAATTCCTTCTCGACGGCCTGCAGCGCCAGCCCCTGAAACTGCGTGAGGTGTGAACATGAATGCGCAATTGCAGTACCAGATCGAGCAATTCTTCTACCGCAAGTCCGAGCTTTGCGATGCCCAGGACTGGGACGCCTACCTGCAACTGTTTGCCGTGGACAGCGAGTTCCACCTGCCCCAGTGGGACTCGGAACACGTCTACACCCAGGACCCGAAACGCGAGATGTCGCTGATCTACTACGCCAACCGTTCGGGCCTGGAGGACCGGGTGTTCCGCCTGCGCACCGGCAAGGCGGCCTCGACCATTCCCATGCCGCGCACCTTGCACATGGTCAGCAACCTGCGCATCGCCGAGGGCAGCAACGGCCTGCTGCGGGTGCGCCTGAACTGGCACACGCTGTTCTACCGCCTGGCCACCTCCGAGGAGTTCTATGGCCATGCCACCTACGACCTCAAGCCCCAGGGCGACAGTTGGCTGATCCAGCGCAAGCACGTGCTGCTGCTCAACGACACGATCAACTCGGTGCTCGATTTCTATCACCTCTGACCCACGGAAGTTCTCCCATGACGCACAAGGTCGCGTTCAGCTTTGCCGATGGCAAGACCCTGTTCTTCCCGGTCAAGGCCAATGAAATCCTGCTCGACGCCGCCCTGCGCAACGGCATCAAGATCCCCCTGGACTGCCGCGAAGGGGTCTGCGGCACCTGCCAGGGCCGTTGCGAATCCGGCCAGTACAGCCAGGACTATGTGGACGAAGAAGCCCTCAGCGCCCAGGACCTGGAGCAGCGCAAGATGCTCACCTGCCAGACCCGGGTGCAGTCGGATGCGGCGTTCTACTTCGACTTCGAATCCAGCCTGTGCCACAGCGCCGACCCGGTGCAGTTGCAAGGCTCGGTGATCGACGTGCGCCAGGTGTCCGAAAGCACCGCCATCCTCCACCTGGACCTGGGCGGCAATCAGGCACCCCTGGATTTCCTCCCGGGCCAGTACGCCCGCCTGCGGATTCCCGGCACCGACAGTAGCCGGGCCTACTCCTTCGCCAACCGGCCGGCGGCGGACAACCAGTTGCAGTTCCTGATCCGCCTGCTGCCCGACGGGGTGATGAGCAACTACATCCGCGAACGCTGCCTGGTGGGCGACACCCTCCAGTTGGAGGCACCGCTGGGGGCCTTCTACCTGCGCCAGATCAGCCGTCCGCTGATCCTGGTGGCCGGCGGCACCGGGCTCTCGGCCCTGCTGGCGATGCTCGAACAGATCGTCGAGCAGGGCTGCCAGCAGCCGGTGCACCTGTACTACGGCGTGCGCCACAGCCGCGACCTGTGCGAGCTGGAGCGGATCCAGGCCCATGGCGAACGCCTGGCGGACTTTCGCTTCACCCCGGTGATCAGCGACCCCGACCCGGATTGGCCGGGCAAGCGTGGCTACATCAGCGAACACTTCGACAGCAGCGAACTGCGGGACCAGGACACCGATATGTATGTCTGCGGGCCGCCGCCAATGGTCGATTCGATTCGGATCTGGCTGCAAGAACAGCAACTTAACCGCGTTCAGCTGTATTACGAGCGGTTCACCGAGAGTAATATCTGATCCCGTCAGCATTCGCCGTGATCGACCCTGATCGATCCTGATAACAACTAGAAGAGAGCGCACATTAGTGGATCAAACCTTGAAGCAGGGTGAACTCAAGCGTGGCTTGAAGAACCGCCATATTCAGCTGATCGCCCTGGGCGGGGCGATCGGCACCGGATTGTTCCTCGGCTCGGCCGGGGTTCTCAAATCTGCCGGACCTTCGATGATCCTGGGCTACGCGATTGCCGGGTTCATTGCCTTCCTGATCATGCGCCAGCTGGGGGAAATGATTGTCGAGGAGCCGGTGGCCGGTTCCTTCAGCCACTTCGCGCACAAGTACTGGGGCGGCTATTTCGGCTTTCTCGCGGGCTGGAACTACTGGGTGCTGTATGTCCTGGTGGGCATGGCCGAACTCACTGCGGTGGGCAAGTACGTGCAGTTCTGGTGGCCGGAGATCCCCACTTGGGTCAGTGCGGCGGTGTTCTTCGTGCTGGTCAACCTGATCAACATGATGAACGTGAAGTTCTTCGGCGAGGCCGAGTTCTGGTTCGCCATCATCAAGGTGGTGGCCATCGTCGGCATGATCGTCCTCGGCTGCTACATGCTGTTCAGCGGCAGCGGCGGTAGCCAGGCGTCGGTGAGCAACCTGTGGTCACACGGCGGCTTCTTCCCCAACGGCGGCACCGGCCTGCTGATGGCCATGGCCTTCATCATGTTCTCCTTCGGCGGCCTGGAACTGGTGGGCATCACGGCCGCCGAAGCCGCCGAACCGCGCAAGGTCATTCCCAAGGCCATCAACCAGGTGGTCTACCGGGTGCTGATCTTCTACGTCGGCGCCCTGGCGGTGCTGCTGTCGCTGTACCCGTGGGACGAACTGCTGGTGAGCCTCAACGCCGGCGGCGATGCCTACAGCAGCAGCCCGTTCGTGAAGATTTTCTCGCTGATCGGCAGTGATGCCGCAGCGCAGATCCTCAACTTCGTGGTCCTGACCGCGGCGCTGTCGGTGTACAACAGCGGCGTGTACTGCAACAGCCGCATGCTCTATGGCCTGGCCGAACAGGGTGACGCACCCAGGGCGCTGATGAAGCTCAACAAGCAGGGCGTGCCGATCCTGGCCCTGGGTATTTCCGCGCTGATCACCCTGCTCTGCGTGCTGGTCAACTACCTGGCGCCCCATGAAGCGCTGGAGTTGCTGTTCGCCCTGGTGGTGGCCGCCTTGATGATCAACTGGGCGCTGATCAGCCTGACCCACCTGCGCTTTCGCAAGGCCATGGCCGAGCAGGGCGTGGTGCCTTCGTTCAAGGCCTTCTGGTCGCCGCTGAGCAACTACCTGTGCCTGGCCTTCATGCTGATGATCGTCGGCGTAATGTGGATGATCCCAGGCATCCGTGCCTCGGTGTACGCGATCCCGGTGTGGGTCCTGGTGATCTGGGGCTTCTACCTTCTGAGCCGGGCGAAGAAAGCTTCGCAACCGGCCCTGCGCTAAGCCCAAAGGTTCACGCCACACCCCCGAGCCCGGCCTTATCCAAGGCCGGGCTTTTTTGTCGGTGCCGCCAAAGTGGTCTGCCAGCAAACAAGAATGTGGCTCGAAACGATAGTCCATCCGTTACCTAGAATCGGGCCTCTCCCGGCGCTTGGGCCAGGGAGCCTGTTCCTCGACGGAGAGTGGCTTATGGACAGAACCGCAACAGGCCTTAGACCGGCCGATATTTTCTCTCCCACCGTGGCGGCACTGATTTCAGTGCTGGTGAACTATGGCGGGACCTTCATCCTGGTGTTCCAGGCCGCTGAACTGGCCCGGCTGACACCCGCCCAGACCACCTCCTGGGTCTGGGCCGTGTCCCTGGGCGTGGGCCTGAGCGGCATGTGGCTGAGCCTGCGCTACAAGGCACCGATCATCACCGCCTGGTCCACCCCCGGGGCGGCCTTCTTGGCCACGGTGATGCCCTTCACGCCCTACGCGGAGGTGATCGGCGCCTACCTGGTTTGCGCTCTGGGGTTCATCGTCCTGGGCGGGTCCGGGGCCTTCGACAAGCTGGTGCGCCTGATTCCCAAGGGCATCGCGGCCGGCCTGCTGGCCGGCATCCTGCTGCAGTTCGGGATCAACGCCTTTGGCGGCGCGAGTGCCGATCCACTGCTGGTGATCGTGCTGGTACTGTCCTATGCGGTGCTGCGGCGCTTCACTTCACGCTTTGCCGTGGTGGGCATCCTGTTCATCGGCCTGGCGTTGCTGATCGTCCAGGAGCGGGTCGATTTCGCCAGCGTGCACCTGAGCTTGGCCACTCCCCTGTTCACTGCGCCACAGTTCTCCGTGTCGGCCTTGCTCGGCGTGGCGCTGCCACTGTTCGTCATCACCCTGACCGGCCAGTACATGCCGGGCATGCTGGTGTTGCGCAATGACGGCTTCCAGACCAGCGCCAACCCGCTGCTCACGGTCACAGGGTTGGGCTCGCTGATCATGGCGCCGTTCGGCGCTCACGCATTCAACGTGGCGGCGATCACCGCGGCGATCTGTACCGGCGAGGATGCCCACCCGGACCCGGGCAAACGCTACATTGCCGGTATCGCCTGTGGCGTTTTCTATATCCTGGTGGGGACCTTCGGGGTCACCCTGGCGACCCTGTTCATGGTCTTGCCCAAGGCCTTTATCACCACCCTGGCCGGCCTGGCATTGCTGGGGGCAATCGGCGGCAGCCTGGCCAACGCCATGGCCGATACGGCCACCCGGGAAACCGCGCTGATCACCTTCCTTGCCACTGCCGCCAACGTCACTCTGCTGGGGATCGGGGGTGCCTTCTGGGGGCTGGTTGCCGGGCTGACCGTGCACCTGTTGATCCTGGGCCCGCGCAGCGCCCTGGCACTGGAACGCGCCAAGCCCTGACCGCCGGCGCTGGAAAAAGGCCGCTGGCTAGGGCTTTCCCAGGGCCTGGGCCAGACGCGCCATCGCCGCCTCGATCTCATGGGCGCTCAGGGACGCATAGCCCAATAGCCAGCCCTGCTGCTTCTGCTCACCCGCATACAGCCGGCTGAGCCCCGGCAACTGGATGCCAGCCCTGGCCGCGCGTTGCTGGGTCAGCTCCTCGCTCCAGCCGGGCTCCAGAAGACACGGGACCTGCAACCCGCCGGGTGGCGGCAAGGCCCTGGCAATGCCCGGCAAATGCCGGCCTATGGCCTCGAGCATGGCCTGCCGGCGCCCGGCGTAGAGCTTGCGCATGGCCCGTACATGGGCGTTGTAGTGCCCCTCCTCCATGAAGCGCGCCAGGGTCAGCTGGAGGATCTGCGGCGTGTGCCCGTCCAGGATGCTGCGGGCATTGGTGAAGGCCCCCACCAGCTCGGCGGGCAGGGTCATGTAGCCCATGCGCAGGCCCGGATAGAGAGTCTTGCTGAAGGTGCCGATGTACAGGGTGCGCCGAAACGGGTCCAGGCCCTGGACACAGGCGGTGGGCAGGCCCTCGTAGTGGAACTCGCTGTCGTAATCGTCCTCGATGATCCATCGGTCGTGCTCGGCGGCCCAGCGGGTCAGCTCCAGGCGGCGCTCCAGGGACAGGGTGGCACCCGTGGGGTACTGGTGCGAGGGCGTCACATAGACACAGCGGGCGCCGCTGCGGTCGGCCCGCAACAGGTCGGTGCGGATGCCCTGGCCATCCACATCAATGGGCACGATCCGCGCCTCGGCCGCCTCGAAGGCCTTGCGCGCGCCGAAGTAGCCCGGGTTCTCCATCAGGATCGGCTTGCCGGCGTCCACCAGCAGTTGCGCGCACAGGAACAGCGCCTGGCGAGTGCTGCTCAGCACCAGGATCTGTTCGGGCTGCACCTTGGCCCCGCGTTCCAGGTTGAGGTAGGCGGCAATGGCCTTGCGCAGGGGCAGCGCGCCCTGGGGATCGCCATGCAGCAGCACGCTGGCACGGTAATCCTTCAATGCCTGGCGTTGCAGGCGCTCCCAGACCTCCAGCGGGAAGCTGCGGGTTTCCGGCAAACCGGTGGCAAAGGCCGTGACCGCCTGCTGATCGCTGACCCCACCCCGCGCCAACAGTGCCGCGCCGCGCCGGCTCAGGCCCGCTCCCGGTTCCGGGCTGTTGGCCGGCAACCCCTGCTGGAGCTGGCGTCGGCGGGACGGGCCACGCAATTGGGCACCGATGGTTTCGCAGACATAGCTCCCCGAGCCTTTGCGCCGCAGGACAAAACCGTCGCGCTGCAACTGCACATAGGCGTTTTCCACGGTGTCACGCGATACCGCCAGCGACTTGGCCAGGGCCCGGGTCGCCGGCAGCTTCACGCCAGGGCCCAGGGCGCCGTCGAGGATCAGCCCGCGCAAGGCGCGCTGGATGCGCTGGTGCAGGTCCAAAGGGCGGAACTCGGGATCGCTGAGCCGCATCTTGAGGGTTTCAAGCTCGAAGGTCCGGGACATGTGGTCTGCCTTAGAGAGTAAAAATACTGCATCGAAGGCGGCCACCTTATCCCCAGAGCACAACTGCCGCCAGCGCCCGCTGCTCGCTAACGACCTCTGTAGCCGCTGCCGCAGGCTGCGATAAGGTCCAAAGGACCTTCCAGACCTCAAGAGCGCGTCTGCTGTGCAGGCCATCAGACGCCGGCAGGCACATGAAAACGCCCCGGCAGGCGGGGCGTTTTCGGGTCAGAGCGAGGAGCGCACTCGCCACAGTTCAGGAAACAGCACGGTGTCGAGCATCTTGCGCAGGTAGCCCACGCCCTCGGTACCACCGGTGCCGGGCTGGAAGCCGATGATGCGCTCCACCGTGGTCACATGGCGAAAGCGCCACTGGCGGAAGGAGTCTTCCAGGTCGATGAATTTTTCCGCCAACTGATACAGGTCCCAATAGGCCGAAGGGTTGGCGTAGACCTCACGCCAGGCCGCCTCCACCGACGGGTCATGCTGAGTCGTGGTGGTGCTGTTCAGCGCCAGGCGCGCAGGGTCGATGCTCAAGCCGCTGCGGGCCATCAGGGCAATCGCCTCGTCATACATGGACGGGGTGGCAATCGAGGCTTCCAGGGATTGCAGCAGCTCGGGACGGTGAGCATGGGGCCGCAGCAGGGCCGCGCTCTTGTTGCCGAGGATGAACTCGATCTCCCGGTACTGGAACGACTGGAAGCCCGAGGACTGGCCCAGGTAAGGCCGGATCGACTTGTACTCGGACGGCGTCATGGTGGCCAGCACCGCCCAGGCGTGCACCAGTTGATCGAAGATCCGCGAAACCCGCGCCAGCATCTTGAACGCCGGCGGCAACTGGCCCTGGCGCACATGCTCGCGCGCGGCCTTGAGCTCGTGCAGCATCAGCTTCATCCATAGCTCCGAGGTCTGGTGCTGGATGATGAAGAGCATCTCGTTGTGGTCCGGCGACAGGGGGTGCTGGGCGCTGAGGATGCGCCCCAGGTCCAGGTAGTCGCCGTAGCTCATGGAGTCGGCAAAATTCAGCTCGGCGTTATGCCATTCAGCCGGCGGATTGCTTGAAAAAGGACATTGGCTCATCGCGTGGGCTCCTCGCCTCAGGCAGCGGTTGCCCATCGCTGGCTGCGCAGCCCGGATCGGGATGCACAACGGCGCGAAGGGCCAGCTGTGTATTTATTGTAGGAATGAATCGGCCAGGGGGCGCAGGATCGCCCGCACCGGACTGGCGTCCAGGTGAGCGAAGCGCAGTGGCAGGGCAATCAGTTCGTAGTCGCCTTCGGCAACCTCATCGAGAACCACGCCTTCGAGGATCGCCATGCCATGGCGGGCCACGGTGTTGTGGGCGTCCATGGTCTTGGACTGCTGGGGGTCGAGGGACGGGGTATCGATGCCGATCAGGCGCACGCCAAGGCTGGCCAGCAGCTCGACAGTGGCTGGAGCAACGGCAGTAAAGTCCGGGTCCCAGGCACTCAGCGGAGCCTGTGGGTAAGTACGCAGCAACACTCGCGCGGGCAAGTTTTCGAGGCGCCCGAGCAGCGCCTCGGGCTGCACCAGAGCACCGCTGTCCAGGCAGTGCAGAACCCGGCACGGGCCCATGTAGACATCCAGCGGCACTTCACCGATGGGCAGGCCGTCCGGGCGGTAATGCAGGGGCGCATCGACATGGGCACCGGTGTGGGGCGACAGGGTCACCCGCCCGACATTCACCGGGCACTCGGGGCCGAACTGCCAGACGCGCTCCTCCTGGAACGGCGTATCCCCAGGCCAGGTCGGGGTTGCGGTACTCAACGGCGGGCTGATATCCCACCAGCGTGGTGTATTTTCCATTCGTGCGGCTCTTAGGTCACTCCGAACTGAATGATACGAGCGAAACCAGTAAAGATTCTTGCGAAATAACTCGGGCAGCCGCAGAAATTTCGCAATTACTGCTAACAAAGCCCCGTTTGCCGAATGAATCTTGCAACCCTCCTCCCCCTTCCCAGCTCTGCGCCCAGCCACCTCGACCCGGGGCCGGCACTGCGCTTCTGGATACCCCGAGGTCGAGTACAGACAACCCCCTGCCCGCCAGGCGCTATAGGGTGCGGCTTCAGTTCTCTGCCTGCTAGGAGCCCAGCATGTCCCAACCCATCACCGTTCTTCGCGACACTCATCCGCTGCCGGTGCTCGACGCCTGCAAGTGGGAAAAACTCCAGGGCGATCCGCACACCGTCAACCTCAACGCCTACACCAGCGAGGATGGCAGCAAGATCATGGGCACCTGGATCTGCACTCCGGGCAAATGGCGGGTGGCCTATGAAAAGTGGGAGTACTGCCATTTCCAGGAAGGCTATTGCGTGATCACCCCGGACGGCCGCGACCCCATCCACCTGCGCGCCGGCGATATCTTCGTGGTGGAGCCCGGGATGAAAGGCACCTGGGAAGTGGTGGAAACCGTGCGCAAGTACTTCGTCTTCGCCTGAGCCTCCCTCGCTACCGGGAGCCCGCGCCAGCCGGGCTCCCCTGACCGTGTTGCGATTCAAGCCAGCGCCTTTTGCCAAATGGCTATATAATCACTGCCAAATGGCAAAAGGCAGGAGCAGCACTCATGGTCGCGCTGACAGGCACCGGCCTCGTTCCCAAGCGGCGAGGCAAACTGGTATTGAAAGAGCAGTCCTCGGACATCCTTCTGGGTGGGCGGGCACGCTTTGACGATCGTATCTCGATCTATCGCCTGACCGAGGAGGGCATCCCTCTGACGGCGATCATCAAGTTCGTCTCCTCGGTGCCCATGCTCAAGGACGAACAGGTCCTGGCCAAGATCATCGGCCTTTCCGAACGCACCCTGCACCGGCGCCTGAAAACCCCGGACGAGCCGCTGAACCCGGAACAGAGCGCCCGTGCGGTGCGCTTCGCCCAGGTGCTGGCCAAAGCCGAGGACATCTTCGGCAGCAGTGAAGAGGCCCAGGAGTGGATGGCCAAGCCGGTGATGGGCCTGGACGGCCACAAACCGGTGGACCTGCTGACCAACCCCATCGGTTTCGAACTGGTGGACGAGTTCCTCACCCGCCTGGAATACGGGGTCTATCAGTGATCAGTGTGCCGGGCAGCAGCACCCTTCACTTCTGGCGGCTGGACGCCGCCCGGCACGCCGACAGCTGGGACAGCGGCATTGGCGCCGAGCTGTGTGGCGGCCGCTGGAACTCCAAGGGCGTGAAGGCGGTGTACGCCAGCGCCGACCCGGCCACGGCGATTCTGGAAGTGGCGGTGCACAAGGGTTTTGCCGCCCTGGACAGCGTGCCCCATGTGCTCACCGGCGCTCTGATCCAGGACCCGACCGCCATCTACCGGGTCGATGAACACAGCATTCCCAACCCCAACTGGCTGGTGCCGGGCATTCCCAGCGCCGGCCAGCAGAAGTTCGCCGATCAGTTGCTGGCGGACCATCCGTTCGTGCTGGTGCCCTCCTCGGTGTCGCGCCACAGCTGGAACGTGCTGATCAATCCGTTGCTGGCCAAAGGGCTGTACCAGGTGGTGATCCAGGAACGCTTCGGCCTCGACACCCGCCTCAACCCTCCCTCCGGCACCCTTGCCAGCCGGCCGAACTGAGCCGGGCAAAAAAAAGCGGGAACCTGCCCGACGCAGGTTCCCGCAAATGCCCCGGCTGAAGGGGCTGCGTTCAATACCAAACTTCGCCAGACTTGAAATCGCTGCGGCCCTTCGGGCCGTTCGCAGCCTGCGGCAGCGGCTACACCTATCCTTGTAGCCGCTGCTGAGCCCGCGAAGCTGCGCAAAGGACCGCAGGGCCTTGCTTAGCGCTATCCAGCCTTGAGATCGCGGCGTCTCCTGCGGCAGCGGCTACACAATCTTTGCCTTACTGCGGCTTGCGGTAGCTGTTGACGATGGCCGAGAAGTCCTTGCCCCCTTCCCCGCGCAGGCTCATGGCCTGGTACAGCTGCTGGGCCACGGCGCCGAGCACCACTGGCTGGTGGGCCTGGCGCGCGGCCTCGGTGGCCAGCCCCAGGTCCTTGAGCATCAGCTCGGCACCAAAGCCGCCGGTGTAGCCACGGGACGCCGGGGCGGTTTCAATCACGCCCGGCCACGGGTTGTAGGTATCGGAACTCCAGCACCGGCCGGTGGAGCTGTTGATGATCCCCGCCAGCACTTGAGTGTCGATGCCCAGGGCATCGCCCAGGGCCATGGCTTCGCTGACGCCGATCATCGAGATGCCCAGCAGCAGGTTGTTGCAGATCTTGGCGATCTGTCCGGTGCCCACTTCACCGCAGTGCACGATGTTGCGGCCCATCTGCGCCAGCACCGGCTGCAGGGTGGCGAACAGTTCGGCGCTGGCGCCGACCATGAAGGTCAGGGTCCCGGCCTGGGCACCGCCGGTGCCGCCGGATACCGGTGCATCGGCCATGGCCACGCCCTGTTTGGCGGCGGCTGCGGCCACTTCACGGGCGGTCTGCGGGTCGATGGTGCTGCAATCCACCGCCGGAACGCCGCGGCCAATACCCGCCAGCACCCCATCCTCACCCAGCCAGACGCTGCGCACATGGGCCGCAGCGGGGAGCATGGTGATCACCAGTTCGGCGCCTTCGGCGGCGGCCTTGGGCGAAGCACTGATGCGCCCGCCCAGTTGAGCCAGCTCGGCCAGCACGCTCTGGTTGAGATCGAACAGGTTCAGCTGATGGCCGGCCTTGATCAGGTTGCGGGCCATGGGCGCGCCCATGTTGCCCAGGCCGATAAATGCAATGTTCATGTCAGGCTCCTCAACGCAGGCTGATGGTGGTGTTCACACCGTCATTGACGCTGTCATCGTCGAACCAGCGGCTGGTGACGGTCTTGGTCTGAGTGTAGAACTGCACCACTTGCTTGCCGTAGGGGCCCAGGTCGCCGAGCTTGGAGCCGCGGGAGCCGGTGAAGCTGAAGAATGGAACCGGCACCGGAATCGGGATGTTGATGCCCACCTGGCCAACGTCGATTTCGCTCTGGAACTTGCGCGCCGCCGCACCGCTCTGGGTGAACAAGCCGGTGCCGTTACCGAAGGGGTTGGCGTTGACCAGGGCGATGGCCTGGTCCAGGGTGTCGACTTCCAGCACCACCAGCACCGGGCCGAAGATTTCCTGGGTGTAGATCTGCATGTCGGTGGTCACCCCGGAGAACAGGGTCGGGCCGATGAAGTTGCCCTGCTCGTAGCCCGGAACCTTGATGTCGCGGCCATCAAGCTCCAGCTTGGCGCCTTCTTTCACGCCGCTTTCGATCAGTTCCAGAATCCGCGCCTTGGCACGCTTGGAGACCACAGGGCCAACATCGGTGCCCGGCTCGGTACCGGCGTTGACCTTGAGTTTCTGCGCCAGGGCCTTGAGGTCCGGCAGCCATTGTTTCGCCGCCCCCACCAGCACCACCACCGAGGTGGCCATGCAACGCTGGCCGGCCGCGCCGAAGCCGGCGCCCACCAGGGCATTGAGGGTCTGTTCGCGGTTGGCGTCGGGCAGCACCACGGCGTGGTTCTTGGCGCCCATCATCGATTGCACACGCTTGCCGTGCTTGCCCGCCAGGTCATAGACATGGGTGCCTACCGCGGTCGACCCGACGAAAGACACCGCCTTGATGTCCTTGTGGGTGCACAGCGCATCCACCACATCCTTGCCGCCGTGCACCACGTTGAGCACGCCGGCCGGCACCCCGGCTTCCACCGCCAGCTCCACCAGCAGCATGGTAGAGAGTGGGTCCTGCTCGGAAGGCTTGAGGACGAAGGTGTTGCCGCAGGCGATGGCCATCGGGAACATCCACAGCGGAATCATCGCCGGGAAGTTGAACGGGGTGATCCCGGCGCACACGCCGATCGGCTGGCGCAGGGTGTAAGTGTCCACGCCGCCGGCGACGTTTTCGGCGAATTCGCCCATCTGCAGGGTACCGATGGAGCAGGCATGCTCCACCACTTCCAGGCCACGGAAGATGTCGCCCTCGGCGTCGGCGAGGGTCTTGCCCTGCTCGGCGCTGAGGACTGCGGCAATGCGTTTGGAATGCTCGCGGATCAGGGCCTGGAGCTTGAGCATGATGCGCATCCGCGCGCCGATCGGGGTCAGTTTCCAGGTCTGGAAGGCACGCTGGGCAGCAGCGATCGCGGCGTCGACTTCAGCGGTCGTGGCAAAGGGCACCTTGGCCAGCACTTCCTGGGTCGCCGGGTTGACGATGTCGTGCCATTCCTGGCTCTGGGACTGGACCCATTCACCGTCAATCAGCAATTTGACCTGTTGCAAGGTGGTGCCGTCGGGCTTGAGGGATGCGTTCATGGGGTCTCCTGACTTCTTGAGTTCTTATGCAGGGAAACCAAGGCGGGCAAGCGCCTTGAAAGAGGGGCTGTCGCGAGTTGGTGTCGGACGGTTTTTGGAGTATAGATGTGCAAATTACTAATAAGAACGCACATAAAATCCGGTCCAACATGCAAAAAAACATCACCTCGCTGAGCACCCTGAACTGGGACGACCTGAAGTTTTTCCTCGAAGTGGCGCGCACCCGCAAGGCCAGCAGCGCGGCCAAGCGCCTGGCGGTGGACTACACCACGGTGTCGCGGCGCATCGGTTCGCTGGAAACCGCCCTGGGCACCCTGCTGTTCGAAAAGTCCCGTACCAACGGCTTTGTCCTCACCGCCGAGGGCCAGCGCCTGCTGGGTTATGCGGAGTCCATCGAAAGCACCCTGCACATGGCGTGCGAGCAGGTCTCGGGCTCCGGAGTGGCGTTGTCCGGCCATGTGCGCATGGGCTGCACCGAGGGCTTCGGCAGCTTCTTCATTACCCCGCAACTCAGCCACTTCCTCGACGCCTACCCGGCAATCTCGGTGGATATCCTGCCGCTGCCGCACTTCATCAGCCTGTCCAAGCGCGAGGCGGACATCGTCATCGCCCTGGAGCGCCCGGAACACGGCCCTTACGTGTGCTGCAAGCTGTGCGACTACCGCCTACAGCTGTACGCCACCCAGGAATACCTCGACCGCCACCCACCGATCCGCCGCGCAAGCGACCTGGGCGAGCATCAATTCATCAGTTATGTGGATGACCTGGCGTTCAGTTCCGAGCTGCTGTACCTGGCCAATGTGGTGCCCGGGGCCAGCGCCAACCTGCGCAGCACCAGCGTGATTGCCCAGTACGTGGCGGCGCAGCAGGGCCGCTCGCTGGCGATCCTGCCGTGCTTCCTGGCGGCCCAGGACCCGCGCCTGCTGCCAGTGCTGCCCAAGGAAATCAACCTGACCCGGCAATTCTGGATGTACTGCCGGGAGGATCTGAGGAAGTTGAAGCGCATCACCCTGTTGTGGGATTACATCCGCGAAGTGACCGAGCAGAATCGGCCGCTGCTCATGGGCGAGAGTCGCAGCATGCACTTCGCCGCCCCCTGACCCTTAGCGGCCGCAAGGCTGCAGCCGCTACCCGGCTGGTCGCCGATCAGTCGGCGATCACCACGATCGACACCCGACGGTTCTCGGTACGCCCGGCCACGGTGCTGTTGGAGGCCACCGGCTCGCTGCTGCCCAGGCCGCGCAGCTGGATGTTTTCTTCACGCATGCCAACCTGGGTCAGCACCTTGACCACACTCTTGGCCCGGCGCACGGACAGTTGCACGTTGTAGGCCTCCTTGCCCGATGCGTCGGTGTGACCATCGACCCGGACCTTCTGGATATCGACGCTGAGCAGCGCCTTGCCGATGCGCTGGACGATCTCGGTGCTGGCCTGGTTCAGGGTTTCCACATCGCTGCCAAACAGCACCTTGCCCGACAGGCCAAAGGCCCAGCCTTCATCCGTCAGTTCGAAGCCCTCCTGTTTCAGTACCGCGATCTGTTTCGGGGTCAGACCTTTGGGCGGCACGCTCTGACAGCCGGCCAGGGCCAGCAGGGCCATGAACACCAGAGTGCTGAACAGTCGAACCGAACGTTGCGTCATTGAGAACAAGGGATTTAGCTCCTGTTTTGAACCTGAACGATTGGAGGCTCCGCCCCCACTGTGTGTTGCCCGCCGCGAGAACCGCGCTTGGCCTGGTACATGGCCGCGTCGGCGGCATTCAACAGACTGCCCGGTGTGGCGCCATGATCCGGGTACACGGCGATACCGATACTCAGCGATGTCAGGATCGACAGGCTGCCGGGCAGTTGAATCGGTACTTCCATGCTGCTGATGATCTTGTCGGCGATGCGCTGGGCATCCTCGACCCGGTGCAGCGGGGTCAGCAGCACGGCAAATTCGTCCCCGCCCAGGCGCGCCACCAAGTCGTCCTCGCGCAACTGCGCGCGAATCCGCGTGGCCACGGCCACCAGCACCGCATCGCCGGCGGCGTGGCCAAAGTTGTCGTTGATCTCCTTGAACCGGTCGCTGTCGAGAAACAGCACCGCCATGCGCTCGTTGAGCTTGTTGGCGCTGCGCAGGGCACGGATCAGCCGGCCTTCGAAGAACGCCCGGTTGGGCAGGCCGGTCAGGCTGTCGTGGCTGGCCTGGTGGGCCAGGGTTTCATTCTCGCTTTGCAGATGGGTCTGCCAGGCCTCCAGCTCATCGAGCAGGGCGTTGAAGTCGTTGCCCAGGTTGTCCAGCTCAGCGATCTGCGCCGGTGGCACCCGCTGATCGAAGGCCCGTTCGCGCCGGGCCGCGTGCGCCACATCGGCAAGGCTGCGCAACGGCCCGGTGATGCCTCGCAACTGGCGGCGCGCCAGGTACAGCGCCAACCAGGCGCTGAGGGCGATGCACAGTACGATGCCTACCAGGCCACTGAGGAGAAACCGCAACAGGCTGCCGCCATGGCCGGTGACATTGATGGTGCCGATTTCCCGCCCCTGGTGCAGGATCGGCAGGCTGATGGGCTTTTCCAAAAAGGTGCTGGCGACGTGCATTTCCAGATTGGTCAGAAAGCCACTTTCCGGGCGCTGCCAGCTGGCCAGCAACTGGCCCTGGCTGTCATACACCTTGGCGTCGGCCACCTCTTCAGTGGAGGCGATCAGGGCCAGGGCCTCAGTGGCCACCACACTGTCGTTGAACACCACTGCAGCCTCCACGGTGTAGCTGATGGAGCGGGCGATCAGGTGCAGGTTGTGATCGGCGTACACGCGCAGGGCCAACACCCCGAGAAAGGTCAGGGACAGGCTGGCCATGGAGATCGCCAGCAAAGCAACGATCAGGTGGCCGCGACCGATGACCGACCGCAGCGTAGGGCGGGCGTTGGGCTTGAACAGTTTCATGGGGCCGCCGGACGACGACGGGAAAGCTGCAGCACGCTGGGGTGAATCTTCACCCCGCTGCGGGCCACGGAATCCAGGTTGACCTCGAACGACACCTGGCTGTCGCCGACCCGCAGGCAGAACAGGCTGCCCACGGTGCACTGGTCGCCCCCCTCGCTGATGCTCAGCACCGGTTGCCCGGTCAGCGAGTTGAACAGGCGGGTACGCTCATCATTGGACAATTTGCCGACGTAGACCGAATCGCACTCACTGGCCAGCGACGGGTTGTTGGCCAGCAGACGCCGCACCAGCACCGGGCGGCCAGTGGCCTGGGTCGTGCCCTTGAGCAGGTCATCGGTGTATTCGGTGGGGCCGACCACGCACAGACGCAGTTGCGCAGGCTCAACGGGCCAGCGAGCGTAGCTGAGAATGCCCAGCACCACTTGGGTTACAGCCTTGGCTCGTTGCTCGGCCAGGCTCGCGGCCGCCGGTGGCTCCGACTGCGCGAAGGCCAACAGGCTGAACAGGCAGAGAATGGTCGACAGCACACACTGTCTCCACCCCAAAATGCGCTCTGTCCTCAAGACAGCCACGTCCATGCAGGGATTCTCTTTGATTTTCACGGAAATGATGCCGCAACGATAGCACAGCCCGGGAAAATGCAGCGAGACCAGCACCCGAGCACGACGCCTGAGAAAAGCCGGAAACATGGGTGTCAGTCCAACTCCAGCATCAGCCCGCTCAGGCGCTTGACCTTGCGCCGAACCGCCTCTTCGAACACTCCGGCCCGGGGCTCGATCAGGCTGAACCAGTCCTTGGCCCGGGTGATACCGGTGTAGATCAGCTCCTTGGTCAGCACCGGGTTCAGGGCGTCGGGCAGGATCAACGCAGTGTGGGCGAACTCCGAGCCCTGGGACTTATGCACAGTCATGGCGTAAACGGTTTCCACGTCATTGAGCCGGCTTGGCAGCACCAACCGCACCCCGCCCTGGCCATCGTTGCGCGGAAAGGCTACGCGCAGCACCTGACGCCCCGCCTCCGGGCCTTCCTGCTCCGGCAGTTTCAGGGCGATGCCGATATCACCGTTCATCAGGCCCAGGCCGTAATCGTTGCGGGTCATCAGCACCGGGCGGCCCTCGTACCATTGCTGGTCGCTGTCGATCAGCCGGGCCTTGAACAGCGCCTGGGTGATCCGCAGGTTCAGGCCGTCGACACCCCAGGGGCCCTTGCGCACCGCGCACAGCAATTGGAAGCGATCAAAGGCTTGCAGGACATGGCGCGCCCAGTCGGTCCAGCGCCGATCCTCCAGAGGCGTACCCGGCGGCGGGCGCTGGCTGCGCAGCACATTCAGGTAGTGGCGGTAGCCTTGCGGCCCCTCGCCATGGCCCTCCAGCAGCAGCCGCTCCAGGGCCCGATCCTGCTCGCCCTTGAGGCTCAGGCCATACAGGTCGGCATGGCTGCGAGCCGCCAGCAGGCGCCGGGCCTCATCGGCCTGCTGCTGGTTGACCCAACGCGCCAGCTGGCCGATGCCACTGCCTTCGCCGAAACGCCGGGAATAGCGCAGCATCACCACCTGCTGCGCCAGGGGATGCTGGTGGGCGCTGTCTTCCTGCAGGCCGCTGGCTCCCAGGTGCTCGCCACTGACCGCCTCCAGCCAGGCCCGGGTCTGCGGGTTGTACCAACCGGCCTCGGCATCACGGCACAGGTCGCCGAGCACGGCGCCGGCTTCCACCGAGGCCAGCTGGTCCTTGTCCCCCAGCAACACCAGGCGTGCGTGGATGGGCAAGGCGTCCAGCAGGTTGGCCATCATTTCCAGGTCGATCATCGAGGCTTCGTCCACCACCAGGACATCCAGGGGCAAGCGGTTGCCGGCGTGATGGCGGAAATGCCGGGTGCCCGGGCGATTGCCCAGCAAGCGGTGCACGGTGGTCACCTCGCTGGGGATCATTTCCCGCACCTCATCGGGCACCGCCAGGGAACGCACCTGCAAGCTGATGGACTCGGTCAGGCGCGCCGCGGCCTTGCCGGTAGGCGCCGCCAGGCGAATGCGCAGCGGCTTGCGTGCTTCCACCGCCGGGCCCTGAAGCAAGGCCAGCAGGCGCACCACGGTGGTGGTCTTGCCGGTGCCGGGGCCGCCGGTGATGATGCTGAAGGCGCCCCGGGTGGCCAGGGCACAGGCGAGTTTCTGCCAGTCGACAGGCCCCGCCGCCTTGGCCGGGCCGAACAGCCCGTCGAGGCGCGCCGCGAGGTTTTCCGGGGTGGCCTCGGCCGAGGCCAGGCGCTGGCGCAAGGCGTTGTCGATACGCCGCTCATAGGCCCAGTAGCGGCGCAGGTACAGGCGCTTGCCGGACAGCACCAGCGGCCGCTGCCGGGAAGACTCGGCATGATCCGCTGCCAGGGCCACCAGGCGGCTGCCGGCCAGGACCTTGCACCAGTGCGCCCCTTCAAGCCCCATCAACACCTGTGATGGCAGCGCCGGTGCGCCGTTTTGTGCGTCGCCTTCGGGGGGCAGCGACAGGGCAAAGTCCGGCTCCTTGAGGGTTTCGAACAGATCCAGGCAGACATGCCCGTGCCCCAATTGATGGCTGGTCAGGGCCGCGGCCATCAGTACCAGCGGATCACAGCCCGGGTCCAGCTCATGCAGGAAGCCGACAAAGGCCCGGTCCAGGGAACGCAGCCAGCCGCGTTCGACCCAGCGTTCAAGCAACAGCAGCAAGTCGTCGGCGCGGCTCAGGGGCGCCAGGTCGAAGGCCGGTGGCGGCGCCTGGTCCAGTGCATCGAACAGGTCCTGGGTCATAGCAGCACTCCCTGCTCCCAGGCGGGCTCGGCCTTGGGCGGCTCGGGCTGGCCCTGGAACATGCGATCCAGTTGCTCGATCAACTGCCGAGACGGCCGGGCGAAATAGGCCCCCTGGCTGGCGGCACGGGTGCCCCGCAAGAACAGGTACAAGGCGCCGCCCACATGGCGATCGTAGTCGTAGTCCGCCAGTCGGGCCTTCAATTGCCGGTGCAGGGCCAGCAGGTACAACACGTATTGCAGGTCGTAGCGGTTGTCGAGAATCGATTGTTCCATGGCCTGCTCGGTGTAGGCCGCGTCATCCGCGCCCAGCCAGTTGGATTTGTAGTCGGCCACGTAATAGCGGCCCTGGTGTTCGAAGGTCAGGTCGATAAAGCCCTTGAACATGCCGTTGAGCAATACCGGTTCGGCCGTGACCCGGGGTGCGCCCTGATGGGTTTGCTGGCGTACCCGCTCATCGAGCTTGAGCACATCGACCTTGTGGCTGGCGAACCAGAACTCCATCTCGACCCGGTACTGGGTCAACTGCCCGAGCACCACCGGTGGCTGGCCCTCGCCCAGGGGCAAGGGCGCTTGCAGCAGGTGCTGCAGCCAGTCGCTCAGGGTCGGGATCCAGCCTTGCCAGCCGCGACGATTACAGCGCCGGGCCACGGCGTCCTTGATCGCCTCGGGGGCAGCGGCAAAACCCTCCTCCCCGGCCCACTCCAGCAGGCCATGAAGGAAGGTCCCGGGGTTCGGGCCGCGGGGGAAGCGGTGGATATCACCGCCGCTGGCCAGGGTTTCCCGAGGGGCTTCGGGGTCCAGGCGTTCGTCGTCGAAGAGTTTCTGCGCCTGGGGGTTTTCCGGCGCCTCGGTGCTGCCGGCCCCCAGGATGTCGCTGATGCGCAGGGCACTGTAGGAGGCAATCCACCAGTTTTCCGCGGCGCGGCGGCTGGGCGTCCGCGGCGCCAGCAGGGTGGCCTCGTTGCGCGGTGGCCGATAGCGCTGGTCATCGACGACGGGCAGCTCGGACACGCCAATCGCAGCGCAGCCCTGCTGCAGGTCCAGCAGCCAGCGCAACAAGGCGCTGGATTCGCCCAGGACATCGCCGCCGCCCAGCAGGTAACCCAGGGCCGAAAGGTGCAATACCGAGCTGCTGTGATTGCCCCGCTTGAGATCGGCCACCCCGAGCCAGCAGGCATGCTGGGCCCGGGTCAGGGCCACATAGAGCAGCCGCAGGTCTTCCGCCAGGCGCTCTTCATCGGCCAGGGCAATCAGTTCCGGGGTGGGCCGCAGGCTGACCTGGGGCTTGCCGGCAGCATCGTGGTAATGCAGCGGCAAGCGGCTGCCATCCACCGGCTTGGTGGAACAGATGAAGGGCAGGAACACCAAGGGGTATTCCAGGCCCTTGGACTTGTGGATGGTCACCACCTTGACCAGTTGCTCATCGCTTTCCAGGCGCAGGATCTGCTCCTCCCCCGCCTGCCCGGACAGCGCCAGGTGCTCGGCCAGATGACGGATCAGGGCCTGCTCGCCGTCGAGTTCGGCGGCGCTTTGTTGCAGCAGCTCGGACAGGTGCAAAAGGTTGGTCAGCACCCGCTCGCCATCACTGCGGGCCATCAGCGCCTGGGGCAGCTGGAAGTCATGCAGCAGGCGCCGCAGCATCGGCAGCACGCCCTGGCTGCGCCAGATCGCCCGGTAGCCACGGAACTGCATGACCCGCGCTTCCCAGGCCAGTTCATCCTGGTTGAGCCGCTCCAGCTCCAGCAGCGGCAGGTTCAGGGTCAGGGACGCCAGGGCCGCGCGCAGCGGCCGCTCCACGTCCGGCTCGGCGCAAGCCTTGAGCCACACCAGCACATCCCGGGCTTCCTGGGCGGCGAACACCGAGTCCTTGTCCGAGAGGTACACACTGCGCACCCCGCGGGCGGCCAGCTCGCCGCGCACGGCCTGGGCCTCCTTGCCATCGCGCACCAGGATCGCGATATCCGCCGGCAGCAGGCCTTTCAGCGCTTGCTGCTCACGGACAAACCCACTGCGCCCCTGCTGGCCGCCATTGAGCAGGCCGACAATCGCCGTGGCGCAAGCCGCCGCCTGATGCTGGCGATACTGGGCCCCGGACAGTGGCTGCTCCGAAGGCAATTGCCAGAAGTTAAGTGCCGGCACCGGCTGGCCGTCGACCAGCAATTGCTCCTTGCGCCCCTGGGCGGCCACCGCCAGGAATGGCACCGGGTTCTCGCCATCCGCTTCGCGAAACAGAAAGGCCCCCTGTCCCTGTGGCCGCTGCTCGGCTTGCAGGAACACATGGTTGACCGCACTGACCATGGCCTGGCTGGAACGGAAGTTGGTGCCCAGGGTGTGCAGGCGCCCGCTGGTGGCCTGGCGTGCCCGCAGGTAGGTGTAGATATCGGCGCCACGGAAGGCGTAGATCGCCTGCTTGGGGTCGCCGATCAGGAACAGGCCGGTCTCGGGGTCGTTGGCCTCGATCCGGTAGATGCTTTCGAAGATCCGGTACTGCACCGGGTCGGTGTCCTGGAATTCGTCGATCAGGGCCACCGGGAACTGCTCGCGGATCAGGGTCGCCAGGCGCTCGCCGCCATCGCTCTGCAGGGCGCTGTCCAGGCGCAGCAGCATGTCGTCGAAGCCCATCTCGGCGCGCCGCCGCTTCTCTTCTTCGAAACGTGCCCCCACCCATTGCGCGGCGTGTTGCAGGACCGCCGCATCCGGGCTGGGCAAGGCATCGAGGCTGGCCTTGAGCCCGGCCATGGCGTCAAGCCCGGGGTGATCGGGGGCCGCGCCTTTCCAGGCCTCGCTCATGCCTTCGGGGGTCAGGCGGGTGAAGCCGGTGCCGATGTCCAGTTGCTCGACGGATTCGTCCTCGGCCCAGGCACTGATCTTTTCGAACCAGGGCTCGAAGAACCGGGCCTGCATCTTGCGCCCGTCGACGCTCTTGCTAGCCACGCCTTGCAGGCAGATCTCCCGCAGTTGCGCGGCCCACTCGCGCCAGGGCGCCTTGATCTGCACCAAGGCTTCACGACGTTCTTGCAGGCAGGCTTCGATCAACTCGCTCGGCGTCTGTTCGGGTGGGTCCCGACGCTCGTTGCCGAACATTGCCCGCACTCGGGGCATGAGTTCGGCCGGCCCGACCCAATGGCTGCGCACCCAGTTCAGGGCATCACCCTGCATCGGGTAGCAGAACAGCCGCCAGTAATCGCGCAGAACCTGGCCCAGCAGGTCACTGTGGTCGGTTTCCAGGGTCTGGGTGAACAGGCTGCCGCTGTCGAACGCATGTTCGCGCAACATGCGCTGGCACCAACTGTGGATGGTCGAGACCGCGGCCTCATCCATCCATTGCGCGGCGATGTCCAGGCGATTGGCACAGGCGGCCCACTGCTCGACGGGGTATTGCTCACGCAACTCGACGATCAGGCCATCGGGGGCGCTGGTTTCATCGCGAAAGAAGCGTGCCGCTTGCGCCAGGCGTGTACGAATACGCTCGCGCAATTCCTTGGTGGCGGCATCGGTAAAGGTCACCACCAGTATCTGCGGCGGCAGCAATTCACGCCCGAAACCCGCCGCCTCGCCGCCATGGCCCAGCACCAGGCGCAGGTAGAGCGCGGAGATGGTGAAGGTCTTGCCGGTACCGGCACTGGCCTCGATCAACTGGCTGCCGCGCAGAGGAAATGCCAGGGCCAGGGGAGCTTGTGCAGTCATGCGCCTGCCTCCTCGCCGAGTGCCGAACGCCAGGGAGCATTCAACAGGGGTCGATAAAGGGTCTCGGCCCAACCGCTGAAGGTTTCATCGGCGATCAGTGCGTTGTAGTCGGCGAATTGGCGGGCCAGGGCCGGGCTTTGCCGGCGTTCGCCCTCGCTGTTCTGGCCGTCGCCATCGTAGGTCTTGCGTGCAGCGGCCGCGGCTTTTTCCGGGTCGCTCTGGCCCAGCCAGGCGAAGGCGGTCTTGATCGCCACCGGCAGCGGCTGGCGCATGCCGGCCTGCCAGGCCAGCAGCAGGTTACCGAGGATCTGCCGGGCCACCTCCTGCTCCAGCGGCGGCAACAACAGGCTGTCATCGCTGGCCACCAGCGCGGTGGTCAAGGAGTAGCCACTGGCGCAGGCCAACAGATGATTGACCCAAGGCTTGATCAGCCGATGCCATTTACGGGTCTTGGTCGAGCCGATGCCGTTGGGAATGGCGCTCACAGCCAACAACCCGCCATCAGCTCGCTGGTGCAGGCTGCTGAGCCAACCCTCCAGGCGCACGCCTTGCAGTTCCAGGCTCACCGGCAACGCACTGGTTACCGGGGTCGGCCACAGGTCGAGCAGTTGCCGATAACGCTGCAACAGGTCCGGCAGGGGCTCCAGCAGTTCGCGCTGCAGGCATTCGCCAAAACCGGCCATGGGTAACAGGCCACTGGCTTGCAGCCTCTGGGCCTGGGCCTGCAAGGCTTGCTCGGGCTGCCCGGCGTCGCTCAGCGCGGCTTCCAGCAGGCTGTCGCTGAGGCTGTAGCGCTGCAGGGCATCGAGCACGAAGGGTTCTTCGTCGGCCAGCGGTGCTTCCATGGCTTCAAAGAACACCTTGAGCCTTTGGCTGAAGAAATGCCGCACCGGGTTGCGCAGGAAATCCTGCAACTGGGCAAGGCTCAGGGGCTCGTCCTGGACATAGGGTTCCAGGCGTTCGACTGCGCCCAGTTCCTCTCGGACCTGATGCAGCACTTGCCATTCCCGGGCGTAGCTGAACAGCGTGTCGCTGTCGTGGAAATAGCGGGCACTGAAGGGTTGCAGGGGATGTTCCTGGGTCAGAGCATCGAGCAGGGAGTCCTGCTCATCGGGCAGCCGCCAGCCGCTGGCCAGGTGATCGCGCAACTGGCCGATCAGGACCGAGGCCGGGCGCTCGCTGTTGTCGCGAATGCTGCGGCCAACCCAACTGACATAAAGTTGGTCACGAGCCGAGAGCAGGGCTTCCAGCAGCAGGTAACGGTCGTCTTCGCGCCGTGATCGGTCGCCGGGGCGGTAATCGCTGCCCATCAGGTCGAAGTCCAGAGGCGGCTGCGCCCTGGGGTAATCACCATCGTTCATGCCCAGCAGGCACACCAGCTTGAAGGGGATGGCGCGCATCGGCATCAGGGTGCAGAAGTTCACCGCTCCGGCGAGAAAACGCTGGGACAGGCGCCCCTGGTCCAGGCCGGCCAGCCAGGCTTCGCGGACCACCGTCAGCGGCAACTGATCTTGCAGGCCCACAGACTCGCAGGTTTCCAGCCAGGTTTCCCGCAGGTCATCGAGCTGTCCCAGCAGGTAATCATCGTGCTCGGTGCTGGCAAGAAAGAACTGTTCCAACAGGTTGTGCAGGCGCTCGCCCCACTCCGCCGGAACCGCCGGCTGGGTGAGTTGCTGGTAGGCGATCTGCAGGGCGTCAAGAAGGGCGACCAGGGGGCCGATTAGCGCTGCATCCAGGCCACCGATCTCGTCATAAGGTTCGATACCGTCACAGGCGTCGGAGCGGCCGACGGCATAGCCCAGAAGCATGCGCCGCAAGCCGAAACGCCAGCTGTTCTGCTCCAGTTCCGGGGGCAGCCCCAGTTCTGCGCGCTGCTCGGCATTCATTCCCCAGCGGATGCCGGCACCTTCAATCCAGCGGTGCAGGGTCGGCAGGTCGGCTTCGTCGACGCCAAAGCGCGCACGCAGGGCTGGAACGTCCAGCAGGTCGAGAATTTCACTGACCGGAAAGCGACTGTCCGGCAGCTTCAATAGATGTTCGACGGCGATCAGCAGCGGGTCACGGCCACGCTGGCCCTGGTCTGTGAGGGTAAAGGGAATGAAGCGCCGGTCATCCCGCTCCAGCTGGCCGAACACGGCGCGGATATGCGGGGCGTAGCTGTCGATGTCCGGGACCATGACGATCACATCCCGGGGCCGCAGGTCCGGCTCGGCACTGAAGCGTGCCAGGAGCTGATCGTGGAGGATTTCCACTTCTCGCTGGGCGCTGTGGGCAATGTGAAAACGGATCGATTGATCGTGCTGGATATCGACCTGCGGCCACAACTCACGAGTTTCATTCAGCGGGCGCAGTTCGAGAATGTCGTCCTGCAATTGCTGGAGCATGCTGGCCGGCTGGCTGTCACTGAACAGATCGATCCGGCCATCGCGAAAAGCGCTGCGATAGCTGTTGGGATCGTCATAGCTGTCCAGCAGGTTGATGTAGTCACGGCCTTGCTTGCCCCAGGCGGCCAGCAGCGGGTGGGCGTGCTGGTGCAGGGTTTGCTGATCCAGGGCCAGGGGCATACCGGCCTTGCGCGCCTGTCGCTTGTATTGGTGGCGCAGCAGGTCCTTGTCGGCAACGATATCGGCCCAGTGATGGCGACAAGGGTTGTGCACACACAGCAGCACCTGGCTGAAGCGGGCCAGCCCGGCCAGTGCCTCCAGGGCCTGGGCCGGCAGCGAAGAGATACCGAAAACGATCACTCGGGACGGCAAGCCACTGGGCGCCACCTCCAATTGGTTGATCCGCTCGATAAAGCGCTGGTGAACGCCTGCGCGACTCTGGGCCATCCCCTCGGTGCCGACATCCAACAGCAACGCGCGCCATAGCTCGGCCTGCCAGCAGTTGGCAGGCGTCAGGGCCTTGGTTTCACCACGACCATTGCGCAGTTGGTGGCGGCCGGCAGCCCAATCCTCCAGCCAGTCGGCTCGGTATACCTGGTATTGGTCGAACAGATCCGCCAGACGCTCGGCCAATTGATAGCGCTTGCGCAGGTCACTGTCGTGGGTCAGGAAGCGTTGCAGGGGTTCGAAATGCGGCTCATCGATCAACTCCGGCAACAGGCGCATCAGCCGCCAGGTCAGGGGAGCTTTATCCAGCAGGGATTTGGGCGGGATTTCGTCTCGTCCCAAGACCAAGCGGTACAACTGCCACATGAAACTACCCGGCAATTGCACATCAATGGCAGCGGCAATACCGCAGCCACCGCCGTCATCCACTTCGGGGTCTTCGGCCAGGGCCAGTTTCAGCCATTGGGCGATACCGTTGCTCTGTACCAGGGCAATTTCATTTTCCAGGGGCGCCAGGGGGTAACGCCGCATCCAGCTGACCACCAGGCTGCGCAACTCGTCCAGGCGGTTACCGTGAACCACCATGAAACCAGGGTTGAGGGACGAGGCGTCCGGCATAAAGGCTTCCTTGGAGAATGCAAAAAGCTAGGGCGGAACCTTAGCACTGTCACCGGGCAGTGGCAGCCGGGTCGAGCAAACAGTGACAGGAAAGCGCCAGGCTTTTATGTCGCGCAAAAACAAAACCCCAACTGCCTGCGCAGTTGGGGTTTCGGAATTTAATCTTGACGATGACCTACTCTCACATGGGGAAACCCCACACTACCATCGGCGATGCATCGTTTCACTTCTGAGTTC